>VOFE01000831.1_pt1 | contig 2012000 bp, 1871 predicted proteins | sample 5384071 | NCBI WGS metagenome assembly VOFE01 (sample SAMN12384724, study PRJNA508395) | human gut metagenome | isolation source: healthy gut D | host: Homo sapiens
AGCCGGAACAATCTGCCGCCCGGTTTCCGAGGGCATGATTCCGGCTGTCCTCCTTTTTCATTATTTTTCTCGCGATTGTCCGCTTTGTACGCCAATGGCCCATAGAGGGCAGATGCGGCGAATAGATAAGATCACTCCCTTCTAAAGCGAACAGTGTTAAGCACCCTTTGTGTCTACTTCATAGACATCGCAGACCTCATCAGGCTTGAGTTTTAGTCTGGCAGACAGAAATGCTTCAATATCAAAAGCGTTCTTGTCATCCGCGTCGGCAGTGTACTGGAAATTTGGGTGCTTGGTGATGTCATACTTATCTGAAAGAAACGGGCGCACACCACGCAGCTGCAAGATACACTTGCCGCCGTCCATAACTGCAAGCTCGTCCTGGCTCATCAGCTCTTTTCCCAATTTCTGATAGTTGAGAGAGTGGGAGGTCTCCCTCCCCGGCTCTCTCCGGTGTTGTAAGTGTCTATGGTCTCCTTTCCCAGCACGGCAGCCAGCTCTTTGAGGGTAGTTGGCTCTTTGCCGCCCAGGAAGATGGAAGTATCCATGTTGCCGATGATGGTATCTGCATTATCTTTGTAGATTGCCTTGAGCTGGCTCTGTGCCTGCAACACCAGACAGGCAGAGATTTCACGGCTTCGGATGGTTGCCACCAGCTTTTCCAGCTTCGGAATCTGCCCGATATTAGCACACTCGTCAATGAAACAGCGCACATGGACCGGAAGCCTGCCGCCATACACATCATCCGCTTTTCGCAGAGCAGATTGAAAAGCTGGGTATAACACATGGAGATCAGGAAGTTAAAGCTATCGTCCGTATCACTCATAATGAGGAACAGAGCAGTTTTCCTGTCTCCCAGCGTGTCCAGCTCCAGCTCATCATAGGCCGTGACCTCACGCAACTCTGCAATGTCGAACACGGCAAGGCGAGCGCCGCAGGAACAGGTCTACGGGGTTTTTGAACTCCTCGTCATCCTCACGGACTTCCATGGCGTTGATGAACTCGATGAGGGTGGAGAAGTTCTGCTCCTCCACCGGAGCTTCATAGTGGATATATCCGATAAACGCGCAATACAGCAATGTTTCCGCCTTGACCCAGAAATCGTCTCCGGCCTTGCCTTCGCCTTTGGTATTGGCGATCAGCGTTGTTACCAGCTTCAAGATGTCCTTTTCGCTATGGATATAGGCGAAAGGGTTATAGTGCATGGACTTCTTGAAGTTGATGGTATTTAGGACCTTGATTCGGTACGGCTCATAAATGACCTTGCCGTGCTTATCCTTCATAGGCTTTCCGTCTTTCCCCAGCTTGGGTGCACCCCTCTGGAGCATTTTCCCGCACTCCACCAGAATTGTTCCTTTCGGGTCCGTCACAACATAGGAGCTGTGCATCTGCATCAGATTCGGCTTGAGCCAGAATCGGGTCTTACCGGAACCGGAGCCGCCGATCACCAGTACATTTTTGTTTCTGGCAGTCTTGGGGTCCTTGGGGCGGCTGTTCATGGTCAGGCTCTCCGTTTTCGTCAGAATCACATTGTTCTGGAATACAGGATCAACGTAAGGTGCAATATCCTCACGGGTTCCCCAACGGGCAGAACCATACTCCATACCGTGACGGTACTTCTTAGCGTTTTTACTTTTGAGATACACCGCCAGACGCAGGCCAGCACCGCAGCACAGCCCCACCAGCAGATCCAACGGGTGCAGGCTGGGCCAGAAACTTTGCAGCGTCCCAGGCAGGACAGCAAACAGGGAAAGGAACTTCTCGGAAGCATTTGCCCCCTGTGCCAGTCGCCATGCCTCCCCGAAGTTGGTAGCAAACAGCCCCAGCAGGAGATAGGGCAGGTTCAGCAAAATGAGCTTTTTGATGTCAAGTCTTTTTCATCGTTCCAGCTCCTTTCGCTTGGTGCGGTCCACCACGGCATTTTTGACCATCTCTTTGAACTGACTGAGTTTTGCCAGTACAGACGGGCGCTCTGTTTTCGTTGCCTTTTTGACTTTTTATTGGTGTACTCTGTAAAGGCTGCTGTCAGCGCATCCGCATCGCGACCCTTGAAGAAAATCAGGTACTTTGGCGGAGAACTGCTACGATCCTTTTTCACCGCATAATCCACACCATATTTCCGGGCGATTTTCTCAAACTCCTTGATAGAGGGGTCTGTGATCTCAATATTGGATATTCCCTGATTCTGCCCGACAAGCTGCTTCACAGTCTGTTTTCCGTGCGGAATAACCGGCGCATCACGGCTTCTCTGCTTTTGCAGTTTCTTTTCCTTGCGATGGGCCATGTACTTGCTGATGGCGCCTTTAAACATTCTGCCGGTAAACTTTGTTCCACTGACAACCAGCGTCAAAGTTCTGTTTTCCACTTCTTCCTGCATTTTCATCGCCTCCTTTCCACAAAATGTGCAGGGGGTGGTGCATTTTTTTTGGCGGGACCAAGCCGCCGGAACCACCAGCCGCCGCGGAAGCCATAACGCCTTCATCCAATCGCCCAACCAGAATATTTTCCATAGCGTAACTGGTCTTCCCCAATTTGTTCTCTTTGATGAACGGTCATAGTGCAAATGCCCGGGGTCCAGGGAACAGGTTCACGTCATATTTGCGTGGCTCAAAATCTGCCGATCTGCCCTGATTATTCGCATTTTGCCTGACTATCCAAGGGCTTTCTTTTTTCATAACCAGTATATCCGACAAAAACAGGCGGGTTCGTTCATTTGCCTTTCCAGCCAAAAACCGGGTGCGTTCCTTTCCAGCCAACCAGTCATGCGTCAGTACATCAAAAATAATCATATGCCGGGTGTTCTCCGCAAATCGCTGGAGATCCATGTAGTCATGACCGTGATAGTTCTGCGCCCCGGCTTTCTGGTGCATTTCCTCCATCAGCTGCCCGATTGTTTTGCCTTCCTGCATAAAACCCACTTCCTTTCTTATGAGACCAGTAAGATCATCTCCCGCAGCTGAGCAAAGTAGAGCTTCCCTTTGGCGTAACCAGTGTGTAGGAGCCGGTATGCCCGTGATTGCAGTAGTCTTTCACACAGAACAGCCCTGTATTTTTCACATTGGCATAGGCAGCACATTGCCGGATGCTGTGCGGTACACAAACCGTCGTTCTATCAGAAACCGAACAAACCGGCGCTCCGGGACATCCAACTCTTTGGCGGTTGTCCTGAGATTGGTGCTGTGCTTTAAGTCGATGAACAGGTCATAGAAAGCGGCTTTGCCCTCCAGCTGTGCATTTTCCTTACGCAGAGAAATATTCGCTTCACGCTCAGCCAACAAGTCTGAGCAGAGCTTCATCAGTGCCTCCGGGGAAGTGGCTATCTCCCAAAGCTTCTCTCTTGTGAGATAGGCCCCGTGCTTGCGAATGGTAGGCAGAACCTCATCGAATACCCACTGTTCAAACTGTTCTGCCGATGGCAATTTGCTGTGAACAATCAGGCGGTACAAATCTCCTTCGGGGATAAAAGTCATACTGATTTTGCGGTCGGGGCTTTGTGGGTGAGGTGCGTCGCGTTTCACGACATACCTACAATGGCGGATAATTGCATCGCGGGAATTGCTGTACCCCAGCGCAGCGGCCACATCCGTTCCGCAGAACAGGTATTTGCCATTTTCTTCGATGACCCGGATACTACCAAACTCCGGGTTTTTGAAAATTTCCATCTGGTTCATGTCGTGCCTCCTTTGGCATGATAAAAGGCGGCCTTACCAGCCGCCTGCGTGCATATCGTGGTTGACCAATGAAGTGAAGTGATTGCTCATGGTGGTAGGTGCATTGAACAGCACTGTCAGCAGGTACTGCTTCATGTTGCGGACCTCGGTGGTGTTTTTCTGCAAGCTGTCCATGACAAACCGGATATGTTCGCTGTCCAGCTTCAAAAAACGGGAGCGCACCACCTCATGGGAAAGTCTGCCCCAGCGATACGGGTGGTTTTGCGTCTGGCACAGACTGTTTCCACCATCAGCTCCACGATCTCGTCTAAATCCTCCCGATAGGTGGCAAACTCCCTGCACAGGTAGTCATACTCGATGTTCTCTAAAATCAAATCCCGATAATTCTCTATCTCTGTGACAGACATCGCATCCCTTCCTTTCCGTTCCGGCGGTCTTGCCGCCGCTGGCTCCCGGAAGGGAATGGAATCGGTACTTGATCCATAAGTAATTGATTTTTCTGTATTTGATTTCTCTATATTTAATTCTGCGGGCTTTTCCGTATCCGGTTTTACCATATCCGGGTTTTCCGTATCTGGTGAAGCCGTATCCGGCTGGGACATATCTGGCTGGGGCTGTTCATAGATGACATACTCGGTATCTGTGATCCGCCCACTTTTATCGCGTCTCTGATGGCGCACGATATATCCGGCTCCTTCCAGTTCACGCAGGGCAGCACCGATGGCATCTCCACGCCCTCCTTACAGATCTTTGCAAGGCCACGGGTGGTGTAATTCCAGTCCTCCGGCAAAGACAGCATCATGGATAACAGCCCTTTGGCTTTTAACGACAAGTTTGCATTTCGTAAATGATGATTGCTCATCACGGTATAATCACGGGTCCGTTCAATGCGAAAAACGGCCATCGACCTCACTCCTTCCGAATTTTGGGTACAAAAAAACCGCAATCCTCATTTCAAAGAATTGCGGTGTTCAACGCTTTTCAAATTTTCTCGCATAAAACCAAAACAGCGGCCTTTGGGGACGCGCCCCTGTAAATGGTTCCTCCTGGGCGAAAGGAAGTGTTTGCATCACGCGGTCAATATCCGTTGAATCCATGTCATGCTGGGATCTGCAATCTTCCCGGATTGCTTCCTGAATTTCCTTTACCGTACACATAGTCATTCCTTTCCTTTCGTTGTATGGGTTTATGAGCGGCGGCGTTTTCCCGGCTTGAAATCGAGGATATGCCCCTCGATCACACGAGCGTAACGCTTAATCTTGATCTCCCGGCGCTGCTGGCTTTGCAGGGCGGCCTGATACCCGTCCTCAGTCAAAAACAGCCGCATTTCATCTCCGGGTCTGCCGCAGGCACAGGAACGCAGGACAGAAAACTCGATCATCCAGCGGGTGCTATCCCAAAACCTTTCTACGGCAAGAATATTGTGTCCTTTCAGCTCACGGGCTGAAATATCCCTCATAGGCGGCTCCTTTCATCGTTCCTGGTCTCTCTGACGCTTTTTCTGCCAGGCCTCCAACAGCTTGATAATAGTTTCCTGCATCCGCTGGGGCGTATAGCTTTTAGGAAAATACTTCCGCAAGGTGTCAGAGGTAAATGTCACTCGGTCCATATCGCTTTTCTTTTCCTCTCCCATGATGACACGCATCATATCAAGGGTCAGATGCCCCTCCTGACTGTATTTCTTGAGCCGCTGGGCTTGTGAAAGAGAAGGGGTAGCCTGTTCGCTGTCCATCGCGTCCAGCAGGTCTACCTGTTCTTCTTTTTTGAGAAAGGACAGCTCATAGGCCGGATTAAAGGCGATTTTCTTTTCATCCACCATATCCAGCAGTTCGGGGATCAGTTCGGTCAGGCGGATATAGCGCATAACCTGAATCCCACTTCGCTCACCAGCATCTTTTGCCACTCTATCACGGGCGCTTAACTTCTGTTCAAGTTGAACAGAAGTTAAATCCGTTCTGGCTCCTTGGTGTTTGACAGCCTCCAGCTTCATTTTGTAGGCAAAGGCCCTTTCGCTTGGGAGCAGGCTTTCTCGCTGTAAGTTGCTGTCAACCATAATGATCGTGGCGGCATCATCATCCAAATCCCGAACAATGACCGGCATGGTCTCCTTTTCTGCCAGCTCACTGGCTCTGTGCCGCCTGTGTCCGGCTACCAGCTCATAACCGCCCTCCGGGTCTGGTCGGGCAATCGCCGGGACCAGAACACCATACTGCTTGATACTGTCGGCGGTCTCCATCATGGCCTCGTCATCCTTGACCTTGAATGGGTGGTTCTTAAAAGGATGCAGTTCGGACAAGGGAATTTCCTGAATCTTTTCCAGCTTTGCATCCTGGCGGCCTTCTTCGGTGGAAAACAGATCATCTACCGAGGCCAGCTCTATTTTTTTCGCGCTGCTTTTCAAGTTTCAACACCTCCTTCGTCAGATTTTTGTAGCCCTCTGCCACCTTGCCACTGGGATCATGGGCAAAAATGCTTTTTCCCTCGGCGCTGATTTCCTTTGCCCGGACAGAATGGGGGATCTCTGTGCCGAATACTTTGATCTTACTGCCATAGGTCTCCCGCAGGAGCGCGGAGATCTCTTTGGCAAAGTTGGTTCGGCTGTCCACCATCGTCAGCAGGATACCGTCTATCTGGAGCTTGGGATTGATCTGCCGCTTTACCTTGTTTACCGTAGAGAGCAGCTGTTCCAGTCCTTTGGCGGGCAGGTACTCCGCCTGAACGGGAATGATGATCCTGTTCGCAGCGGCCAGCGCATTGACCGTAAGCATACCCAGAGAGGGCTGGCAGTCGATGAGGATATGGGAGTATTGCCCCTTCAGCGTGTCCAGATATTGCCGTAAGATGGTCTCACGGCTCATGGCATTTACCAGGGATACTTCCATACCAGATAGCTGGATGTCCGCAGGCATCAGATCTACACCCTCTGGGTGGTGCAGGATACCCTCGCCGGGACGAAGTGGCTCGTCCATCAGGATACGCCCCATAGCGTCCGACAGCGTAAAGGGCAGCTTGTCCGGTTGTGGATTGCCCAGGCTGATCGTCAGACTTCCCTGTGGGTCTCCGTCGATCAGCAGGACTTTCTTTCCGGCCTGTGCCAGTCCCACACCTAAGTTCGCGCAGGTCGTTGTCTTGCCCACACCGCCTTTCTGGTTGGCGATGGCGATGATTTGTGTGTTCAAATAAACCTCCTCCTTCTACAAAAATATCCCTATTCCGAAAAATAGGGATGAAAAAAGCCGCTTACTCAAATAAATGAATAAACGGCTATGTAAGAAATATTCGATTGTAAGTAAAGTTTTATATCACTGCAAAATAACGAAGTGCATCTTTGATTGCTTCTACCTTTTCTGGTGTCGGATGCTTCCTCGGCTGTTTCAATTCCTCTACTGCGTTAGGAGCATCATACATCGGCAATCCCAAATTTCGCTTTACCTCTGCGATATATGCGGTATGTACCTTGAAGCCGTATTTCGCTTCTATGTACTCCTTAATCATTTTGTAGGTCACTTTTTCTTTGGGCTTGTACGCTTCGGCTCTTTTAGCAATACTATCTACCGGAATCTTGCCCTCGCCCTCTCCAAACTCCACATCAATGTGGATATAACTGTCGGCTTTTTTGTGGGACAAAAGAACTACCGTCTCCACATGGGGGGTGCGAGGGAATAGGTCCACGCCGCAGGCGCGGCGAGCGGTGTAGCCCATGGTGGCCAAAAGCGCCAAGTCCCGTGCCAAGGTTGCCGGGTCGCAGGACACATACACCAGCCGCTCAATGCCCATTTTATCAATAGCGGCGAACACCTCCGGCGCGCAGCCCTTGCGTGGCGGGTCTACGATGGCCACATCCGGGCGCACGCCCTGGGACGCCAGCTGCGTTGCCGCACCGGCTGCGTCCGCACACAGGAATTCTGCGTTCTCAATACCGTTGCGCCGGGCATTCTCCCGGGCGTTCTCCACCGCCTGGGGAACCACCTCCACGCCGATCAACCGGCGGCAGCGATCCGCTAAAGTCAGGCCGATGGTGCCCACGCCGCAGTACAGATCCAGCAGCACCTGGTCGCCGGTCAGACCGGCAAAATCCCCTGCCAGCGCATACAAGCGTTCACATTGGTCGTGGTTGACTTGATAAAAAGCATGGGGGCCGATGGCAAAAGTCTTGCCGCACAGCTTGTCCAGCAGTTCGCCCTTGCCCCAAAGCACCCGATCCCGGTCACCCAAAATCACATTGGTGCGCCGGGTGTTGCTGTTTAGCACCACGCCCACCAAGCCGGGCACAGCGGCACGCAAGGCGGCGCAAAGTGCGTCCCCGCCGGGCAGATCTGTGCCGTTGATCACAATACAAGCCAGCACCTGGCCGGTAGCCTGGCCCTTGCGGAAATACAAGTGGCGCAGCAGGCCGGTGCCGGTCTCCTCATTATATACGGAAATTTGATGTTCTTCCGCCCATTGCAGGCAAGCCGCCACACCGGCGGAAAAATCCGTACACTGGAGCAGGCAATCTCCGGTAGGCACCACACGGTGGCTCTTATAGGCATAAAAACCGGCTACCGGTCGGCCGTCTTGCAGCTGCACCGGGTACTGGGCTTTATTGCGATAGCGCACGGTATCGGGCGCTGCCAGCACGCCCTCCACCTGCAAATCCAGGTGGCCGATCCGCTGAAAAGCATCGTCGATCCGCTGCTGCTTAAAGCGCAGTTCCTCCGCGTAATCCACCGTGCGAAAGGCACAGCCGCCGCACTGGGCAGACACCGGGCAGTCACTCTCCACCCGATGAGGCGATGGCTCCAGCACCTGTTGCAGCCGGGCAACAGCATAGTTCTTTTTGGCTTTAATGATATGCGCCGTAACCACATCACCGGGCACGCCGCCGCGCACAAAAATCGGCACGCCGTCCTTGCGCCCGATGGCGCTGCCCTCGGAAGTCAGGGCGGTTATATTCAGTTGAATCTCGTCATTCTTTTTGAGTTGCACCCAAATCACCGTCCTTTATCATAGCATAAAACCGCAGGAAAAGGAAGTGCTAAAATGAAAAAGGCGGCGGGCAAATTTCCTTGCCTGCCGCACTTTTTTGCAGTTTTAACGATGGACGGCACGCTGCACTGCCTTGACCAGCTCCACCACCGGAATCACTGCCAGGGCTAGCGCCATCGACGCTCCGTAGGCTGTACCGGACAGAGGAACAAAATCAAAGGCCGCAGCCAACGCCGGCACATACAGCACCACCGTGGACAGCACCAAAGACAGCACCATGGCACCCCACAAATAGCCGTTTTGCCCCATAGAGAACAAACTGGCCCGGCGCGAGCGCATATTAAAGCTATGGAAGATCTCCGCCATAGACAGGGTAAAAAACGCCATGGTCATGCCGGTTTTATGGGCCAGCGGGTCCGTAATATGTACCAGTGCCGCCCAGTCCATTTGTACTGGGCAGGTAAGCAGCAGACCGCTGAAGTAAGCCAGCAGGGTCACCGCCGTTACCAGCAGTCCCTGCCAGGCCACATCGAAGCCCATACCCCCGGCAAAAATGCCGTCCTTTGGATCTCGAGGGCGGCGGCGCATGATCTCCGGCTCGCCCCGCTCCATACCCAGCGCCAGCGCCGGGAAGCAATCGGTAATCAAATTGATCCACAGAAGGTGTACCGGCTCTAAAATGGTAAAGCCCAGCAGAGTGGCCACCAAAATGGTGAGCACCTCTGCCAAGTTAGAGGACAGCAAAAACTGAATAGACTTGCGGATATTGTCATACACCCGGCGGCCCTCCTCCACAGCCGCCACAATGGTGGCAAAGTTGTCGTCCGTCAGTACCATATCCGCCACATTCTTGGTCACATCCGTGCCGGTCATGCCCATACCTACGCCAATATCCGCCGCCTGAATGGCCGGGGCGTCGTTGACCCCGTCGCCGGTCATGGCAGTCACAGCCCCCTGCCGGTGAAAAGCCTCTACAATACGCACCTTATGCTTCGGCTGCACACGGGCAAACACGCTGCACCGGGCAACGGCATCGTCCAACGCCCGATCGTCCATTTGGCTCAGCTGGGCGCCGGTGAGCACCTCCCCCTCCGGCTCCAAGATCCCCAGCTGCCGGGCAATGGCCGCGGCAGTATCCCGATGATCGCCGGTGATCATCACCGGACGAATGCCCGCTTGGCGACAAGCAGCAATGGCCTCCACCGCCTCCGGGCGCACCGGATCCATCATACCCACCAGCCCCAGGTAGCAAAGCCCCTGTTCCAGTGCCTCCGGCGACCGGGCAGACGGCAGGGACGGGTACTGCCTGGTTGCAGCGCAAAGCACCCGTAGCGCCCGGTCTGCCATACGCCGATTTTCGTCCAGGATCCGGCGGCGCAGATCCGCAGTCAAGGGTACCACTCTCCCCTGTTGCCAGGTGTGGGTGCACCGCTTCAGCACCACATCCGGCGCACCCTTGGTGTACTGTACCACGCCTTCCGAGGTGCGGTGGAGAGTCGTCATCATCTTGCGGGCAGAGTCAAAGGGCAGTTCCCCCACCCGGGGGTACTGCCGCTCCAGCGCCGCCTTTTCCAACCCCAGGTCTGCCGCGTCCTGCACCAGCGCAACCTCTGTGGGTTCACCCTCCATGCGGTCCCCGGCCCGGTGGGCGTCCGAACACAGCGCCATAGCGGTCATGAGCTGCTCCGGCGGCACACCGGTGCGGGCGGTAACGGTCATTTTATTTTGAGTCAGCGTGCCGGTTTTGTCCGAGCAGATCACCTGCGTGCAGCCCAGGGTCTCCACCGCCGTCAGTCGCCGGATCACTGCGTGGCGACGGCTCATTTTGGTCACGCCGATGGACAGCACAATCGTCACCACCGCTGCCAGCCCCTCCGGAATGGCAGCCACCGCCAGGGACACCGCCACCATAAAGGTGGACAGCGCGCCGCTAAAGGTCAGCCCGCCTGCCAGTAAGCTGCGCCCTACATCTAACGCAAAGATCCCGGCACAGATGGCCAGCACCAGCAGGGACAAAGTTTTAGACAGCTGGGTCAATTTCTTTTGCAGAGGCGTGGCGTTCTGTCCGGCGGTGTTCAGGGCGTGGGCAATGCGTCCCATTTGCGTGTCCATACCGGTGGCAATCACCACAGCACGCCCACGGCCGTACACCACATTGGCACCCATAAATACCAAATTGCTGCAAGCGGAGGGCGGCAGCGCCTGCCCATCGTCCGGCAAAGGGGCCGCGGATTTTTCCACCGGCTGGGACTCGCCGGTAAGGGCGGATTCCTCCACCCGCAGGCCAATGCTCTCCAGCACCCGGCAGTCTGCGGGAATACGGTCACCGGCAGACAGCAGCACCACATCGCCGGGCACCAAAGTGCGGCTGGGCACGGTACACTCTGCCCCGCCCCGCAGCACCCGAGAGGTGGCCGGGGTCATCTCCTGCAAGGCGGCAATGGCCTTTTCCGCCTTGCTCTCCTGCACCACACCTAAGACGGCATTCACCGTCACCACGGTCATAATGATCAGCACATCTGCCGGGAATTCCCGGTGCACGACACACAGCACCGCAGACACAGCGGCCGCCGCCAGCAGCACCAGGATCATCGGGTCGGATAGTTGCAGCATAAACCGCCGCCACAGGCTGTCGCCCTTTTTCCGCGCCAGCCTGTTTTCGCCATGTTTTGCCAGCCGGGCAGCCGCCTGTTTGCGGCTCAGCCCGCCGGGGGCGCTGTTCAGCTCCCGCAGCACCCGCTCTGCCGTCCATCTGTATGCCTGCATTGCAGAACCTCCCATTTGAAAATAAAAAGACCCGTATATAGGATCACTACATACGAGTCTGTTTTTTATTCCGGGTGGCGGTTCGTCAGGCGCGAGCCACCATTTCGCCGTATTCTTCCTTGCTTTTCTTAATAAAGGCCGCCACTGCCTCTGCGGTGGGCATAGCGTCCGAGCAGCTGTGGGCGGAGATGAGCATAGAGGCCGAGGCGGAGCCGAACTCCAGGCACTCGATCATCTCTTTGCCTTGCAGCAGGCTGTACAGAAAAGCGGAGCCGTAGCCGTCGCCGCCGCCGAAGCCCTTGAGCACCACCGCCGGGAAAGGCTTAATGGAGTAATAATTGCCGTCGTTGGTGTAGGCGGTGGAACCGTCTTTGCCGTGCTTAATGACGCAAATCGTCGCACCAAAGGACTGCCAGTAGCGGGCGCTCTCCGGGTCAGAGCCTTTTACGCCCACAATGCCCTCCATCAAATCAAATTCCTCACGAGAGCCCATAATAATATCCGCACCGCGAGCCACTAAGCTGTAATACACAGCAATCTCGTCCTTGGACTGCCAGGTGTACGCCCGATAGTCGATGTCAAAGATAATGCGCACATTGTTTTTCTGGGCCAGCATCATGGCCTTTAAGCAGGCCTCTCTGGACGGAGACTTGGCCAGCGCCGTACCGCTGATCACAATGGCCTTAGCAGAAGCAATATACGCCTCGTCAATATCCTCCGGCGCCAGGCAAAAATCTGCCACATTATCCCGGTACATTAAGATGGAGGACTGCTCTTTAGACAGAATTTCCGTAAAAGTCAGACCAATGCACTCGCCGTTCTTGGCTCGGGTCACATGGGAGGTGTCGATCCCCTCATTTTGGAAATACTCCACCACATAGTCCCCAAACTGGTCGGCAGACACACAGCCGCAAAAGCCCACCTTGCAGCCCAGCCGGGCCAGGCCTACGGCAATATTGGCCGGAGAGCCGCCTACATACTTGTTAAAGTTAGACGACTGGGACAGCGGCTTATACATATCCGTGGGGTTAAAATCAATGGCAATGCGGCCGATGGGGATAAAATCCAGCGGTTTGGTTCTGTCAAATTCAATGTACTTCATAGTTCCCTCTCCATAAATTTATGCGCAGGCGACAGGTTTATGCCTTGCCGTCTGTGCCGAAAATCAAAATGTGGCGGTGGGCGTTCTTATACGCCCCTTGCACCTCTGCCCCTTGCAGATCGTAGTAACCGCCGATAGCACCGGCGTCGTAAGCGCCCCGCACCGTCTGCTCCACGCTGTCAAAAGTGGCCGTGGCAATGTTGATCTTTTGGATCCCTGTCTGCGCACAGCGGCGGAAATCCTCCGGCGAAATGCCGGTGCCGCCGTGGAGCACCAAGGGCGTGTGGGTATCCTCGGCCACCTGCGCCAAAATATCAAACCGCAGCTTGGGCGTGGCCTTATAATTGCCGTGGGCGTTACCAATGGCGATGGCCAGCGCGTCCACTCCGGTTTCCTGCTCAAAGCGCACCGCGTCCGCCGGGTCCGTGCAATGCATAGCGATCTCCTCAGAGCCATCCTCCGAACCGCCTACACAGCCGATCTCCGCCTCCACAGCAGCACCGTAAGGGCGCGCCATCTCTATAATGCGGCAGGTCTCCGCTATATTCTCATCCAGCGGCAGATGAGAGCCGTCAAACATCACGGAGGTAAAGCCCAGCTCCAGCGCCTGGCCGATCTTCTGCTCCGTTTTGCCGTGGTCAAAGTGCACCGCCACCGGCACGCTTGCCTGCCGGGCAGCGGCCACCATCAAGGGACCGATCAGCTCCAGCGGCGACTGGCGCAGCCGCACCTCCGCAATCTGGAGGATCACCGGGGCGCGCAGTTCCTCTGCCGCTTGCAGCACACCCAGCACCATCTCCATATTGGCAACGGAGAAGGAGCCAACGGCATAGCCGCCGACACGGGCATCCGCCAGCAGATCACGCATATTCACCAGCATAGGCACACCTCAAATACAAATTCAAAAATGCGATGAGTCGGGCGTAAGCCGAGTTCTGTCTTGGGCAATTATCTATCTCGACGCACGGTTGCCCGTGCGCTCCAGCCATCCTTCGAAGTTTTGTGTCGAGCAAACAACCCTTCAGTCGATGTTGCAGCGGATAGGGTTTACATGGCAGGGAATGTCTCCACCCCCTCGGTGAGCTCTTACCTCGCCTTTCCATCCTTACCGCCTGTTAAAAGCGGCGGTTTATTTCTGTTGCACTTTCCCTAGGGTCACCCCCGGCGGCCGTTAGCCGTTATCCTGCTCTGTGCTGCTCGGACTTTCCTCACGCAGTAACCTGCGCGCAACTGCCTGCCCGGCTCATCTTCTCCATTTTAATCCATAGCACCGGGGAATGTCAACTGTTTTTCTGCCGGGCAAGAATTTACAGAACAGGTCTTGCATTTCTGTTCTTTTTGTAATACTATGGAGCAAAGAAAGGCAGGTAATCGGAATGCCCAGATTTGAACAGGAAGGCTTTGACCCCCGCCGTCGGCGGGAGAATGACACCCTGGACCGCACAGTGCCGGAGGAAGACCGGCATTTGGACCCGGGAGTGGACCTGGATTTTAACCGTCGGCAGCGGGATGTGATCGACCGGCAGGACGAAAGCGGGATCAACCCTTGCGACTATCGGGACCCCTACACCCCCTCGGCACCGTACAACCAAAATAACGACTATGACCCAAACGGTTACATAGAGCCACCGGCGCCGCCCCGCCGGTTTGAGAGCGAGCGCCCGGCAGATTTTTATACGGACCGGAGCAACACGCCTACGCCCACGCGTGCCCACCACCGGGAGCGGACAAGCCGTGATCCCCGCACCGTGGGCCGCAGCCATACCCCCACCGACAAGCACGGCAAGCCGCCAAAAAAAGGCAAGGGCAGCAAAAAGGCAAAAGTGGGGCTGAGTATCTTTTGCGTGCTGCTGGCGCTGATTATCATTCTTGTGGGCTGTGCCACCGGCGTGCTGGGCAAGATCACTTATAATGCGCACAAAGAAAATGAATATGTGACAGCATCGAATCTAAAGAGCGACCCGCGGGTAAAGAATGTGCTGCTGCTGGGCGTAGACGCCAGACCCAAAGACAAGGCCAGCGCCTCCCGCAGTGACACCATGATGCTGATTTCCGTGGACTCTGTGCACCACACCATTAAGATGACCTCCTTTTTGCGAGACACCTGGGTGTATATCCCCTGCAAGGATATGAGTCAACGGCTGAACGCCGCCTGCCAGTACGGCGGTTACAGCGGCGTGGTAGACACCATTGAATACAACTTCGGCGTAAAGATCGACAACTATGTGGTCGCGGATTTTGAGATGTTCCAGGTACTGGTGGACGCCATCGGCGGCGTAGAAGTGAAGGTTACCAAGGCGGAGGCCAAGGAGGTCACCGGCCACCCCAAGCGCTACGGCAATGTGAAGTTAGAGGCCGGCAAGCACAACCTGACCGGCAAGCAGGCTCTGGCCTACTGCCGCATTCGCAAGATCGACACGGACTTTGTGCGCACCAAGCGCCAGCGCACGGTGATGAACGCCATTATTAAGAAAATGAAGTCCAGCAATCCCTTTACCCTGTATAAAATGGCCAGCAACGCTGCCCCATATATTGAGACGGATATGACCAAAAGCGAACTGTGCAGCTTTGTGGCCAAGGCCGGCAGCTGCGCCACCAGCACCCACCAGGCCCGGGTACCTTTCCCGGACACTTGGTGGTATGACACCATCAACGGCAACTCCGTCATCGCCATCAATAAAGAGGAGAATAAAAAGCAGCTGATCGACTTTATCTACAACAAGACCTCCGAACAGCTGGACAAAGAAGAAGCCGAAGCAGCCAAGGACTGACCGCTGCGTGCAAGAACACCACGGTCATCGGCCTTTATAATACCAACGACCATCGCTTTTGGTACGACGACCTTTTGTAGTCATGCACTGGTAAATAGGAAACGCCCTCTGTTTCTTAAGTGAAACAGAGGGCGTTTTTTATTGTTTGATAGGGCGGATCGTATCTGCCCGCTTTTATCCCCTCAGTCGCATAAATGCGACTGCTCCCCTTACAATAAGGGGAGCCTTTTTGTGTATAATCAGCCTCCCTTGTGTAAAGGGAGGTGGATTTGCCGTAGGCAAATTCGGAGGGATTGTTCGGCGGGAGCAAGCCCCCGCCCTACGCGTATTGGAAAACCAAAATAAACTTATTTCTTGGTGGTCACGCTCTTGGCCTTACTCCACCCGGAGTAGAGTTTTACATTTTTGCCGTTCACCTTTACGGTTTTATAGGTGCGCACGCGCACATAATACTTCTTTTTAGCGGACAGCTTGCTCACGGACTTAGAAGTGGTCTTATTCTTGCTGATCGTCACCGTCTTGGCGCTCTTAAACTTGCTGCTGGTACTATACTGCACCTGGTAGCCGGTGGTTTGGGTCGCCTGCTTTTTCCAAATAACCTTAAAGCCTTTCTTGGCAGCGGTGACTTTAGATACGCTGGTGCCCTTGGGGTTAATATTATAGGTCATGGACTTACTGCCGCTGTAATTGCCCTTGAGGGTCACTTTTACGGTATATTTGCCCACATTCTTCATGCCCTTGGGGTAGTCAATTTTATAATCCGTACTCTTCAGGGCTTTGCCCTTACTGTCCTTTACAGTCACAGACGGTTTTTGCACCTTGCCGTTATAGGTGTAAGCGGTTTTGCTCAGCTTGATATTGCTGGCTTTATAGTACGCAACGGTCTTGGTGTACTGCTTGCCGCACACGGCGCAGCGATAGGTATAGACCCGCTTGCCATCCTTGGAAGCAGTGGCCCGGGTCAGGTCATTACCGATCTGAGCATACCGATGAGCGCTATAAGGCAAGGTCAAAGACAGTACATTGCCGCCGGTAGAAGTATAAGTCATACTGCCCAGCTGTTTACAAGTGGCCGCCTTATAGGCGGTTTGGGTATAACTGCCGCCGTCTGTATAATCCTTAGCCAGCGCTTCAAAATCCCAAAGCACATTATAATCCGGCACGCCGGCGCCCATATCGCCCTCGGCATACTGCCAAATATCCGCATACACGCCGGTTTTGCCAATCTGCACCGGGGCGGAAAAATCAGTGGTTTTTGGCTGCCAGTTGGCGTACCACAGCTTATAGCCCTTGTTATGCAGCGTCTGCACATTCAAATAATTGGCAAACCAATTCAGGTTGGCGTAAACCATCGGGGTGTAGCCCGCTGCGCGAATGGCGTCGCAAAAAGTAATGGCGTGCTGAATAATGGTCTTTTTGTTGCTGTTGTTCAGGATCAGCTGATCCTCCAGGTCATAAGCCACCGGCAGCACAAAATACTTGTACTTGCCCTTCATCTGAGCCAACACGCTCTTAACATAATTGGCCTCAATCGTGGCCTCCTTGGTATTGAACGCATAGCTGTAATGGTACACGCCAAAGGGCACGCCCGCTGCCTCCGCCGCGTTCACATTGTCCCAAAACTGGGGATCCAGGTGGTCGTTGCCGTAGCTCATACGGATCATGGTAAAGGTCTTGCCCGCCTTCTTCCATGCGGTGTAATCCACACCTTTTCCGTTATGCTGAGACACATCGGTGCCAAACACCGGCGCCGTAGTGGCTGCCCATACCGGTAACACGGTAGCGCACATCAGCACCAGGCACAACAGAGCGCAAAACAGAGATTTACATTTTTGTTTCATATCACACCTCGTTTGGGTTGTTTATTCGGCCTCATTATAACACAAAGAGAAAACAAAGTCAATTACCGCACTTTGGTACTTTTTACCGGGGACCAGGCGCCGTACAGCTTGCCGCCCTTTTGCTTTTTATACACCCGAATGCGCACATAATACTTTTTCTTGCTTTTGAGTTTCGTCAGGGCCTTGGCGGTGGAGCCCGCCTTGGTTATCGTTACCGACTTAGTGGTGGATTTGGTAAATTTGGACGAAGTGGAATAGCTGATCTGGTAACCGCTAATGCCACTGCCCTTCTTCCACTTTACGGTCAGCCGGCCTTTTTGGCTGCTTTTCAGCGATGCGATCGCCGGTTTCAGCTGTGCCAGCTTTTCCGTCTTTTTGGCGCCGCAAGCGGTGCACTTATATTTCTTATATCCGGTGGCGAAGTAGGTGGCCGCCTTTTTGGCGGTGCACTTATAGGCGTGCACATGGATCTTAAATTGCCGCGTGCTGTTAAAGTTGCCCTTGCCCTGCACCGTTACCGTGCGGGTGGTGCCGCTGGTGGCAATGGACACGGTGTAATCCTTGTTCTGCCGCAAGGTCTTGCCCTTATAGGTTGCTTTGATCGTGGCGCCCTTCGCGGTAGGGGTACACCGAACAGACACATCCCTGTCGTTCAGGGATTTTTGATTGATCTTAAAGTGCAGCACAGCCGTACCGGTATAATTGCCCTTGCCCTGCACCGTCACATTGGCGGTACCTGCATTGGTATTGGCACTGTAACGGACCACCGTATAGTCTCGACCGGACTTTAAGCCGCTTTGACTGTCAAACCAAGCGGTACCGGGGCGCTGGGCACTGCCGTTATAGGTCACCGATGTACAAATATACGACCCGCCGTACCCGGCAATAGACGCCGGGGCGATGGTATAAGTATAGGTCGCACTGCCGGTCAGGTACTTGGATCCTTTCAGTGCCGTCACGGTATAGGTGCCGCTGCCGGCATGCACCGTGGAGCCGCTGTATGTGAGGGCGTAGTCCTCGCCCTCTTTGAACGTCTTTTTGTAAGGCTTGCCGTCTGTGGTGGTGCCCACAAAGGTCATGGCAGACATCACATCTGCAATGCTCTTGCCGGAGTACGGCGCCTGCACATCGCCAAAGCCTGCCCGGTTCATGGGCAGCTTGGCAATTTCAAACCGCAGCCGGTTGGTACTGTTTCCCTCCAGCTTGCCGGTATAACGGTCGCTGATAGAAAAATCCAACACGATGGTGTACTTGCCGGGCTCGGACAGGGTATCCACCTTTGTGCCGTTCTCATCGAGGAACAATACGGTGTAGTCCTTATCTCGCACCGCAGTATGGCCGTAGCCATCTACCACATGCACATCCACCTGAATGGGGCAAACATTATAAGTAATGGCACCGTTTTTATCCAGATTGTGCAGTTCGATCTGGTTCTTTTCCTTGGTTACATCAATCTTGTTGAGGTAAAAGGAGCAAGAAAGCTGTGCAGTACCGTCCGTAGCAATAATGGTGTGCCGTCCCGGCGCGTAACGATCGTCGCCGGTCTCATACACGGTGGTGTACTCCCGACCAAACACATAGCCCGGAATCAGCAGAGAGAATTCGCCTTCCTCGCCGACATAATCCAGCCCGGTGCCGTCCGGCAAAGGGGTCACCTTGGCTTGCCCGTTCTCGTCCGTCAGCACCGTACCGTTGCCGTCCGTCTGCGCCTTAAAATAGGCACAGCTGCCGTCCGCCGCCCGTTGAATCAGAATAGAATCCCGTATTTGACCTTCGGCACCGCGACGCATCAGCACCATATAGCCCTGTCCGTCAAAATCGGACAGATCCTCGCCGGTAGAGGCAAAGCGGTAGTCCGTCGCAGACAGCAGCGGGTACGATTTGGTATCGTCCAACTGCTGATGGTCGTTTTCCAAAGTGAAGTATGCATTTTTCGACCCACAAAGGAAATAGTAATAATTGATAAAGCCCGGGAACCGCAGGTTGTTGGAGGCGGCAAAGGTGGCGTCCACCTGATACCATTGGTAGCCGCTGCCGGTGCCGTCATCCAAATACACAAAGTTCCAGGCGTGCATATCCTTTTGTAGTTCCCCGGTGATCTCATTGCGCACCATTTTGCTGCCCATCACCGTGTTGCAGGCAATGCCGTTCAAACGGCACAGGTAGTAAAACAGCGCCGCGTAGCCCTCGCACACGGCCTTGCCCTGGCCGGTGGTGCCGATCACCGTCAGGCTGTTCTTTTGCCGCACGGACCAATCGTAGCCGGTGCTGTCCAAATCTGCAGCCCCCTGCCCTGTAAGGCCGAAGAACGCTGCATAGGCGGTGTGGGCGTACCAGTCGGTCACTTGATGATTCATAAAATTCTCATAGGCAGCGGTGTTGTACACCGTGTTCTCCGCCAAAAAGTCATAAATGGTCTTGACGATCAGGTACTGGCGGCGGTTTGTATCCTTCTCCGCCGCGATGGTGGGATTATCGGTAACAAACAGTTGGTTCCACTTCTCCGCCGCTTGGCGCAGGATCTCCATTTGCTGCACCGTGTCGCAATATTTGAAGGTGCAGTGCACCTCATAAAAGGCCACCGCGCCGGTATTATCATTGTAGCCCTCCACATTCAGCCACCGGGTGTCCAGATCCTGTTCCTGAAAGCCCTGAATCTGGGCGTCCAAAAAATCGCCGCCTTCTATGGTGCCCGCTTTCTCCGCCAGAGCGTTGCTTCGCAGCCGCTCATACAGCGCCGTCCGAAGATTGCCGGTGGTAGGGTCGTAATCGCTTTTTTTCACCGCAATATACAGGGTAAAAGCAGTCTCGCCGGAGCATACGGTGCAGCGCGTCTGTCAGCGCCGCATCTATATCCTGCTGGAAGCAGTGCCAGGTCTTGACCTTCGTGGTATCGTCCCCCACCGCCGCCCAAGCGGTACCGTCCGGAGCCAGGTACGGAGCCAGGCCGGTACAGTCCTCTGCGCTCTGCCCCTCGGTATGGACTGTATGGGTCGTACAGGCGGTAGCATTTGCCAGTCCATCGGCAGCCGCAGCCGTAACCGGCATAGCGGTGCACACCAGCACCAGCGCCAGTAAAAGAGATAGCAAACGCATTCTTTTCATACCCATACCTCCTGATAAAACAAAAGCCTCTATTCCAATTTGATTATACCCGATCGTGGCAAAAAAGGCAAGAGAAAGCCGAGGACCTGCAAAATACAAGTCCTCGGCTGTTTTTTCAGCGTTTATTTCGCCTGCAAAACCGCTTTGGTAATAAAGGCGTCTATATCCCGGTACACCTCCGGGCTGTTGGTCTCTCGCAGGATCTCGTGCCGGGCACCGGGATACAAAAGAACCTGCACCCGGGTGTGACCGGTGGCCTTCAGCCGGTCGCTGACCGCCCGAATACCGGCGCCGTAATTGCTCACCGGATCCTCCTGGCCGGACACAAAGAGAATCGGCAGATCCTTTGGTACGCGGGCGTACCAGTCCTTACTGCCGCACTCCAACATCAGCCGTCCCAGATCGCCGTAGGCGGCCACAGTAAAGGTAAAACCGCAGGCATCGTCTGCAACATAATCATCCACCGACGCGGTATCTCGACTGAGCCAGTCCACAGAAGTGCGACCCTCAAAATGATCGTTATAGCCCTTAAAGCCGGTATTTTCCAGCCACTTGGAGCGGTAGCGCTTACCCTTAACGGCGCCCAGTACATTGGTCACCGCCACGCTGATATTTGCCAGCGGATTCGGCCCGCCGGTGCCCACATAAATGGCCGCCGCATAGTCCAGATCCGGGTAGCGGGCGGTAAAGCACCGCATAATAAAGCTGCCCATCGAATGGCCGGCAATAACCAGCTTCTTGTCCGGATACTCGCCCCGGGCAATGTCATACAACCGCCGCACATCTTGCAGCAGAGCATTGTACCCGTCCTTATCGCCAAAGAACCCCCTGTCCTCCGGCGTTTCGCAGGACTGACCGTGGCCCAGCATATCGTGCATAAAGACCGCATAGCCCATATCCGCAAAGGCCTGCAAAAAGTCGCCGTAGCGGCCGCAGTGCTCGGCCATACCGTGGTGGAGCAGCAGCACGGCCTTCACATTGCCGTCCTCCGGATACCACTGCCAGGCATGGATGGTGGCCAGCGCGCTGGCGCTGGGATAAGTGTACGCTTTCGTTTTCATAGAAAAATCCCCCTTAACGCAGGCAATGCCTGCTGATTCTATGTAAAATTATTATCGCTACATATTCAGTTTTAGCTGTCGTTACTCTGCCTTTTCGTCCTCCAGCACCGAGGTGCAGTGGGGACAGCGGGTGGCAGCCATGTCAATCTCGCTCTTGCAGTAGGGGCAGACCTTGGTGGTAGGCGCCGCCTGGGCCTCTTTCTCATGGGTGGCGTGCTTCACGGCGTCTGACAGCTTATTCAGCCCCTTGACCATACAAAAGATGATCAGCGCCATAATCAGGAAATTCACCACAGCGGACAAAAACGCGCCGTAGTCCAAATAATTATCTCCCAGCAGATGAATCTTGCCCTGGATCTCCGCTCCGCCGATACAGTTGAGCAGCGGTTTGATGATCGAGTCCGTCAAAGCGGTAACCACGCCGGTAAAAGCGGAACCGATGATCACGCCGACGGCCAGGTCCATCACATTGCCGCGGGAAATGAATGCCTTAAACTCCTGAAAAAATTTCTTCATTTGTACATTCTCTCGTCTTTACACTTTTCGGCGCACAGCGCCTGACTGTATTCTATCACACAATGCCGGTAAAATCAAATGCCGGAATAAAATCTTTACCTACCGCGCTGCGCTCCTGCAAAAACACATGATCCATACCCAGCGCCAGGGCATGATCCACCACCTTGTCGTACTCCCGGCGGGTGATGGCGCGCGTCAGCTCCGGGTAGCGCTCCAGCCCCGGCATAGGGGTGTACTGAGCCATCAGGGACACATAGGTACCCGGCAAATGGCTGTGCAGCCAGTTCAGCGCCTCAATGGCCGAATTGGTATTGCCCGGCAAAATCAAATGGCGCACGATCATACCGGACAGCATTTTGTCCCCGTCCCACCGGTCCTGCACCTGGCGGCGCATTTCCAGCAGCGCCGGGCCCACCTGCTCCACATAGTCCGGTGCAGCGCTGTAAGCCGCCGCCTTAGCCGGGCGAGTGTACTTAAAATCCGGCAAATAAATATCTATCAGTCCCTCCAGCTGCCGCAGGGTCTCTAATCGCTCATAGCCGCCGGTGTTGTACACCACCGGCACCGGGGGCTTCCATCGGCGCAGTAACCGCGCCAAGGCCGGTGCGTACTGGGTGGGGCTGACCAAATTGATATTCTGCGCCCCGGCGTCAATCAGCCGCTGCATACCGGCAATCAGCTGGTCCTCGGTTAGGTCCACGCCCTTGCAGCCCCGGCTGATCTCCATATTCTGGCAAAACACGCACTTCAGCGGACAGCCGGAAAAGAAGATTGCTCCGCTGCCGGATTTGCCGCTGATACACGGCTCCTCCCAGGCGTGCAGCGCCATGCGCGCCACCCGAAAGGCAGCGCCCACACCACAGGCACCCACGGCCGTGGTACGGTCAACACCGCACCGGCGGGGGCAGGCATTACACCCACTCACAGCAGTGCCTTATAGAGATCGCCTTTTTTGTACGGGGTTACCGCGGCGATCTCCTTGGCGGCAGCGTTGACGGAAGCGCCTTTCTCCACCAGCGCACGGGCCTGTTCCACCGCCTGATCAAAGGTGATGGCGTCCGTTGGCTCGGCCTTTTTGCCTGCCACGATCAGCACGATCTCCCCTTTGATCTTATTTTCCGTATAGTCTTTCTCCGCCTGTGCCAAGGTGGTACGCACCACCTGCTCATGCACCTTGGTCAGTTCCCGCACAATGGCGATCTCCCGGTCACCCAGCACCCGGTGCAGATCCCCAATGGTGTTGATAAACTTATGGGGCGCCTCATAAAAAATCATAGTGCGCTTCTCGTCCTTAAGCTCCTCCAGGTGGTCCCGGCGGGATTTTTTATTGACGGACAAAAAGCCCTCAAAGGTAAAGCGCCCGCTCTCCATACCGGACACCGCCAGCGCTGTGGCAAAAGCCACCGGTCCGGGCACGGACACCACCGGGATCCCCTGCAAGTGGCACAGGTGCACCAGATCCTGCCCCGGGTCCGAAATGGCAGGCATACCCGCGTCCGTTACAATGGCGCAGTCCTCCCCCGCCGCAATGCGGGCAGTGATGATCTCGCCCCGCTCTCGACGGTTGTGCTCATAATAGCTGACCATCTCTTTTTTGATACCAAAATGATTCAGCAGCTTTAAGGTCACCCGGGTGTCCTCTGCTGCAATAAAATCCACAGTCCCCAGGGTGTCAACCGCCCGGGGCGACCAGTCGCTTAAATTCCCGATGGGCGTGCCCACCACATATAAAGTACCGCTCACTTTGCGCCTCCTTCAAAATATGCGCCGTATATTCTTCCCATTTCCGCCTGGCCCGCCGGGCTTTCCAAAATCAGCGTAGGCTCTGCCGTTAAGTACGGCTTGGCGCCCTTGCGCCCCTCCATCAGCAGCAAAAAGGGTGCCTCTCCCTCCCGGTGCTGCACCAGACGCAGCCGCTTAGGCTCCAAATCATGGGCACGCATAGCCGTTACAATATCCGCCAGCCGTTCCGGTCGATGGCAAATGCAAAACCGCCCGCCGAACTGCAACAGATAGCCCGCTGCCGCACAGGCGTCCTCCAAGGTACAGCACACCTCGTGCCGGGCAATTTGATCCCACGGCTCCGGAGACAAAATGCCCGTGTCCACCGGCTTGTACGGCGGGTTCATACTCACCAGAGTAAAGCTGCCCGCCGGGTACAGCTGCCGATGATCTCGCAGATCTGCCTGCTGCACGGTTAGCCGCTCTTCCAAATGATTCAGCGCAATGGATTGCTGCACCTGCCGTACCGCCTGGTCCTGAATATCCAGGCACGCCACCGGACTTTGCCGGGCATCTCGCAGCCAAAGCAGCGGAATAATTCCACAACCTGTGCCCAAATCCAGCGCCCGATCTCGGCGGCGAATACGGGCAAAATCCGCCAGCACCACGGCGTCCGTACCAAAGGTGTGGCGGTCACTGACCACGATTTGTATATGCTCTGCCAAAGGCATAACCGTCTCGTTCATAGGCTCTCCCACTACCGGGCCGTGCCCGGGTCTTTGCGCTTATTATATACCTACCGACCCGCTTTGGCAAGCGGACAAAAAAAGACACGCCCAAAGCCAAAGCTCTCGGCGTGTTCCTTTTTGTTTGTACAAAAGCAGAAAAATCTACAAAATCCGCTTATGCCTGGGCAGGCGCACCCACGGGGCAGGTTGCCTCGCACGCACCGCACTCAATGCAAACGTCAGCGTCAATTACAAATTTGCCGTCACCCTCGGAGATGGCGGAAACCGGACACTCTGCTGCGCAAGCACCGCAGGAAATACAATCATCAGAAATCTGATATGCCATGATAAACACCTCCTGTATGTTTCTCAACCTAAATATAACAGCATTGATTTGAAAATGCAAGTGAATTCGAAAAAATTAGTCTTGCCTTACTTCTCCGCCTGGGCGGGCTTGTCCGCTTTTTTCTCATTTTTGCCGCCGCGACGAGGCGCACGCACCACGCGCACTTCTTCCCGATTGACGATCACCGGTGCGCCCTCCGGCGCATTATCCAGCTGCACTTTCAGCTTGCCGGTGAGCAGCGCAGCGTCTACCACCGTGCCTCGACCCTCTCTGCAGTCCACCACGGTGCCTCGGCGGGGAGTGATCTTTGCCAGGTATTCATAAGAGTTCTGCTCATATTTCAGGCAGCACATCAGCCGCCCGCAAGTGCCGCTGATCTTAGAGGGGGACAGGCTCAGTCCCTGCTCCTTGGCCATTTTGATAGACACGGAGTGGAAGTCATTCAGGAAGGTGGAGCAGCAAAACGGCCGCCCGCACACGCCCAGACCGCCCAGCATCTTGGCCTCGTCTCGCACGCCGATCTGGCGCAGCTCAATACGGGTATGGAAAGTGGAGGCCAGATCCTTGACCAGTTCTCTAAAATCCACACGGCCGTCCGCGGTAAAATAAAACAGAATCTTGGACCCGTCAAAGGCGTATTCCACCTCGGTCAGGTTCATATCCAGCTTGTGTTTCTCGATCTTTTGCAGGCACACCTCGTAGGCGCGCTTCTCTTTTTCTTTATTTTCTTCCAGAATTTGCTTGTCTCTGGCGGTGGCAATACGCAGCACCGGCTTGAGGGGTGCAGTGACCTCATTCTCCGCCACCTCTTTGGGCGCATACTGGGCCACGCCGCATTCCATACCTCGGGCGGTCTCTACCACCACCAGGTCGCCTTTCTTAATCTCCAACCCCTTGGGATCAAAATAATATGTTTTGCCGGTGTCCTTAAACCGAACGCCTACCACTTTTGTCATAATCTATCCTCCTAACGGCCGATCGCCTGGCGCAAATCGGCGCAAAATTTTGTGATCAGCAGGGCGTTATTGGCATTTTGCAGCGCCCGCTGATATGTGTCCTCTGCCACAGATACCAGTTGCAGCAGTTGTTTTCTTGTACATTTAGATCCAAGCAGCCGGGGAATTTTATCGCCGCCGGAAAGCAGATCGGCGCCGCTGTCCAGCACCAATGCGTCCCGAAACAGATCCCGCAGCACCCCGCAGATATTCAGTACCGCCTGCCTGTCCTTTTGCAGTGGTGCACAGGCGCAAATGAGCGCATACTCATTCTCCGCCACCAGCGCTTGGCACAGTTCTGCGGACAAGGCGCTGTACTTGGCGGCCTCGCCGTCCTCCAGGCTCTCCATGGCCTTTCCGATGTTGCCGTTCCACAACTGCAACGCCTGGCGCACCCGATCCGGGTCCGCCTCCGGCTGCCGCTGCAAAATAGAATCCGCACCGATCTCTACCGGCACGCCCTCCAACCGAAACACCACACTGCGGGACAGCACCGTGGGCAGCAGAGCGCTCTTGTTCTCCACCGTTAAAATGAACCGCACATAAGCCGGCGGTTCCTCCAGCACTTTCAAAATGGCATTCTGGGCCTGCACGCTCATCAAATGGGCGTTAACCAATATGTAGATCTTATAATCCGCCTCGTTGGGGGTCATATACACATCGCCCACAATTTGATCCACCGTCTTTTTATGGAACGAACGGGCGCCCCCCTCCGGGGCATAGACCAAAATATCCGGGTGCACCCCGGCACGGGCCTTGTGACACTGGGGGCAGCTGTCGCAAGGGCGGTGCTCGCCTCGACACACCAATGCCGCAGCCAGTTCACCGGCCAGCGTGCGCTTACCCAGACCGCTCTCCCCCTCCAGTACCACAGCGTGGGGCAGGCGGCCGCCGTCTACCAATGCAGACAGCTGCGCCTTGATTTTTTCATTCCCGAGAAAGTGCTTAAATTCCATACTGCCTTTACAATTTGCGGAACTCGTCCACATTGATCACAAACGCCACAGCGCCGTATTCCTCCACGTCCACCGGCTGGCGCAGCAACGAGCCTTCCAGCGTGCTGGCCACGCCCGCTTGGCGCACCACCCGCTTGGTCACATGCTTCTTCAGCACATCGAACAGCTGCTCCACCTGGTGATCCTCCGTGCCGATAAACAGCGTGGTGTGCCCATCGGCCAAGAACTGACCGGTGGTGGAGATACGGGTGGAGGCAAAGCCCTCCTTCGTAATCGCATCCAAAACTTTGGAAACATCTTTATTGGAAATTACAGCCATAACCAGCTTCATATAAACATCCATCCTTTCCGTTAATGCTTCCTATTATACGCCTTGATTCGTAACTTTACAACTATCTGTATTATTACTTCAAATAAAATTTACAATTTGTACTTATTTAGACAAATTTCACCTTTTTAGGGGTTAAATCACCGCTGCCAGCGCCACCACCACCGGCATGGTGACAATAGAAAACAGCGAGGACTGGGCGGCCAACTCGCTGCCCAAGGCGGCGTCATTGTCGTACTTGGCCGCATACATCGCCGTATTGGTAGCCGTGGGGGCAGAGGCGGAGATGACCATAGCGATCAGCAGATCACCCCGCACACCGCACAGGTAAAACAGCCCCACCATACACAGGGGGATCACTGCCAGACGCATCAGGGAGCAAAAGTACAGCTCTTTTTTGGCAAACATACGCTTCCAGTCCGCATTGGCAAGAAAGGTGCCGAAAATCATCATGGCCAAGGGCGAATTACAGTTGCCCACCATCTCCATGGGCCGCAGGATCACCTGGGGCAGCCTAGGCTGCAAAAAGAACAGCGGCAGCCCGATGAGCACCGCCATGGAGCCGGGGTTCAGCACCAACCGGCGCAGGTCGATCTTGGCGGTATGGCCGCTGATCTCATAAATGCCGTAGGTAAAGGCCACCACATTAAAAACAGCCACATAAACGGAGCAGTAGAACACACCCTCCGAGCCAATCACCGCCAGAGCCAAAGGCAGCGCCAAAAAGCTGGCGTTGGAAAACAGCATACCGTAGCGGTACACGCCCCGCTCCATAGGACTGCGGTGGCGAAAGCACAGCTGTCCCAGCACGCCGCCCACCAGGTGGGTGGCAAAGGCGCACACAAACGCCAAAAGAATACCCCGCACATGGTCCGGGGTGTACGCCATGGTCATAAATGTATAAACAATGGCAATGGGCAGCACGATATTAAACAGCAGGTCGATCACCCGCTTGGCGTCCGCCTGACGAAACACGCCCAACTTATCCGTCACAAAGCCGATCAGAGAGATCAGGTACAACATCAGTACCTGACCGGCCACGGTCTTTAAGGTTGCAAAAAACAAAGGCACGCTCCTAATCCGCTGCGCTGCGACGGCGCAGATCCTGCACAAAAGCCAAGGCGAACACACCCAGCAATAAATCTGCCGGGCCGAAATACAGGCTGCCGTTCAACAGACCCCGGTGCCCGGTAAACAGTACGGACAGTCCGGGCAATGCCAGCACACAGCCGCACACAAACACCAGCAGGCCAAAGAACACCACCGCACGCCCTGCATGGCGGGAGGTAACCACCGCCGTTGCAAAGGAAAAGAGAAACAGCAGCAGCGCCACCAAAAACAGCACCTCGCACACCGTCTGGGTATCTACCAGCACACTGACCATCTTAGCTAAAATGGTTAGCAAACGGCAAAGCCCCCACAGCGCCGGCACAAAGTGAAAGAAGCGGAAAGCGCGAAAATCATACCGTCCGCCCCCATAGCTGCGCCCTACAACAAAATAGTAGGAGCAGCTGAGTAAAGCAAACAGTGCCGTCAGCCCTTCGCTGACCAGGTCATTCCACTGTAAATAAACCGCACCGTCCGCCAAGTCGTAGCACAAAAAGCGCGGTAAATAAAATCAAAAAAGAACGCCACAGACACCAGATAGGACACAACGGTCAGCCTGCGGCTGCCGCCGTTTGCAGCCACCGCCACTGCCGTATGGCTTTGGTGCAGGGCACACACAGTGCAACACACACCGGCACACAGCAGCAAAGCATACAGCCCATAAGTCAATGGCGCACCGGCAGCCGTGACCCGCCCGGTACTGCTGTCCGTAAAAAAGAGGAGCTGAACAAAGCGCAATACCACCGCCGCCCCGGTGATCGCAAAAGTCAGAATCCAAGGGATCAGTTGGGGTCTGGTACGCACTTTTTCGCTCCTCTTTCGTTCAAAATCAGCCCTGAACCTCTCGGTCCGCCGGGGCAATGTACGTTCTGGCGTGAGACACGCTCTTGTATGCCGGACGCATAATTCGGCCGCCGGAAATCAGTTCCTCCAGCCGATGCGCGCACCAACCGGCAATACGGGCGGTGGCAAACAGCGGGGTAAACAGATCCTCCGGGATCTTCAGCACCTTGTAAACCAAACCGGAGTACAGATCTACGTTGGCGCACATCACCTTGTTGTCGCCCTTTACCTCAGCAAACACCTCCGGGGTCAGCTTCTCCACATTCTCCAAGGTTTTAAACTCTTTTTCAAATCCGGCCTCATAAGCCAGCTTGCGGGCATTGGATTTTAAGATCACCGCGCGAGGATCTGATTTGGTATAGACTGCGTGACCCATACCGTAGATCAAACCGGAGCCGTCACCGGCTTCTTTATTCAGGATTTTAACCAGGTAATCTTTCACCTGCTCCGGCTTGGTGGGGTCTGCCACATGGGCAATAATGTCCTCCATCATGTGCGTCACCCGAATGTTGGCGCCGCCGTGGCGAGGACCTTTCAGGGAGCCGAAGCCAGCCGTAATGGCCGAATACGTATCCGTACCGCTGGAGGTAAGCACACGGGTAGAGAAGGTAGAGTTGTTACCGCCGCCGTGGTCCGCATGGAGCATTAAACAAATGTCCAGCAGTTTGGCCTCTTCGCGGGTAAATGTCTTGTCCACCCGCAGCTGATTTAAGATATACTCCGCCATGGTCTGCTCCTTGTTAATCGGGTGCAGGAACATGGTCTTGTTGTAGAATGTACGGCGCTTGATCTGATAGGCGCTGTTCATAATGGTCGGGGTCTGCGCGATCAGCTGCAAGGACTGACGCAGCACATTGGGAATGGAGGTATCATCCGGGTTCTCATCAAAAGAGTAAAGGGACAAAATGCAGCGTGCCATCTTGTTCATAATATCCTTGGAGGCATGCTTCATAATCACATCTTCCACAAACTCGTCCGGCAGTGCTCGGCACTCAGACAGCACCTCGCGGAGAGAATACAGCTGATTGGCAGTGGGCAGATTGCCAAACAGCAGCAGCCACACCACTTCCTCATAACCAAAGCGGTCCTCGGCAATGCAATTGTCCACCAAATCACAAATGTCATAACCACGGTAAGACAACTTGCCGTCCGTAGGAATCCGCTCGCCGTCCAAAATATAATAGCCCTCTACCGAGCAAATACGGGTCAATCCGGCCATCACGCCGGTTCCGTCGCTGTTGCGCAGGCCCCGCTTTACCTGATAGCGTTCAAAATCGTGGGCATTGATATAGTTATTCTTCCCCAGCTCCTGGCACAAGTTGGACAGTGCGTCCATGGAGATGGGCGAAATATAATTGGAAGCCACAAAATCGCTCCTTTCAAACATACATTTAGAATAATCATTATACAATTATAATAGACAAATGTCAAGTTATCTGAAAGGAGAGATCCGCATTGAAAAAAGTATTGATCCTGTTTGCTCTGCTGTTTTTGCTCACATTCGGGGTGCCCATGTTCGCCGCATTTCACACCCAAGGCAGCAGTGATCTGGTAAGCCTGCTCCACTCTGCGGTGCTGACGGCGCCTATTCTCTGATGGAATTATCGTTAATTTTCGTAATCCGGCAGTGGCAGACAGCCTGGATCACAGAGGCGGAGAACGCGCGGTTCCAGTCCGCTTTAACCGCTGCATACCCCGCCGGGTCTGACATGGCCAGCTGCGCCCCAACCTGCACGCCGTCGCATCCGGCGGCCTGCAAGCAGGTGTAAGCTCCGGTGCACAGGTCCACCAGCTTTTGCTCCGCCAGGCGCTCTATGACGGCAATGGAGCGATTATCTATGGTACTGATATAACCCTTTTGCACTTCGTCCAGCATCAGCTGTGCCTGCACCGTTACCCGGAACACCGAGCGGCCGTTCTCTATGGCGCTCTTCGTCCTTACCTTGCAGGACACCAGTTCCACCCCGATATGCCCCAACTTGTCATTTTGCAGGGTTAGCAGCCCGCTTTTGATCTTGCCATTCATCAGAAGAATACCAAAAGTATCTGTCATGTTCGCCGTGGCGGTCATCTTGCCCCCATCAAACAGCGCCAGCCCGACAAAAGCCGTATGTGTGCCCACTCTCTTTAACAGCGGCAAATAAATATCCGAGGTAGGACTGGCAAAGCGGCGCAGCGCGTCATTAACGGACACCACCGCGCCCATACCGCTATCCTGCCCATTCTGCAGCAGGTGCACCATGTTTGCGCTGGGCACCAAAGCGTCGTCTTCCTTACTCTGCAGCAGCGCCTTGGCATTACCGTCTGCCACACACAGCAGCACATCCGGCCGACTTGCGGCGCTGCGCACAAAGTAATCCATATTGTCGCCCACCCCGTGCCGTGCCACGCTGCTGCTGAACACCGTAATCTTGTTTTGTCCCAAAAACAAATTGCGGGACAAGTCTTTAGACAGCTTAGACAGCGCCTGGGAAATACCAGCGCCGCTCTCTGCGGTATTGATGGTAATATTGCCGGACAGGGCCTCCGAGCCGTTGCCGCTCTTGGTCATATTCAGGGTCTGCACCGAGACGGACACCCCGTTTGCCGCCCGGTCAATGCTCATGCCCTCCACCACCGCCAAATTGCTCAAGGTGCGCCGCCCGGAGCAGCCGCACAGCGTAGCCGCCACCAGCAAAAAGCAAAGAAGCAGCTTAATGGTTCGTCTCATTTGTACCACGCGCCTTTCTGTGCCCCAGTAGCCAAACCAGGGGAATGAGAGAGGAAAACACTACGAAGGGCACCACTGTGATCAACGGCGAGTGCTGACCCACAGTCATCAACCGTCCCAGTGCACAACTGACGGCAAAGGCCGCCAAACCGGCGCCCAGGCACTTGCCCTTGTGCCCACCGCTGCCCGGCAGGGTCACTGCCGCACAATAAATCAACAGTGCCGCCTTAATAAAGATAGCAAAGATCCAAAAGCCGGTGTACAGCGCGTCCATACGCACCATTGAGCCGCTGCCTGCCAGCTGAGAGAGGGTATAAACCGGAAACGCCTGTAACCCGGCCGCGTCCCCCATCACGCCGATGGCAAAGAGAAACAGCAGGCTCGTAGTCAGGTACGAACACCCCATAGCGCCATAAAAGGCACCAAAACGACGTCCGCCGATGACCACCCGGTCCGCCAGCACCAAAAAAGATCGTAATCTCTGCCGTATTGGCAGACAGCACCACGCCGTTTTGCACCACTTCACCCACGGTATTGCTGCCTGGCGGAAACAGGCTGAACCATTGGAAGTGCTGCACATTAAAGCCAAGCACCACCGCTACCACAAGCACAATCAGGCAAAAGGCGAAGCCGGAAAAACGAGACAATCCTTGCAGCCCAACCAACGCCCCATACACCGCAAATAGAAGAATCAGCAAGGCAAATCCCCAACTTTTGGCCTCCGGATTCAACCGGGCAGAGGCGAAGTAGGCAAAGCGGCTCACATTGATCCCCGCCAAGAAGATAAAATTACAGGCATAAAGAGTGCCCAGCGTTCTGTGCGCCAACGGTGAGCAGTCCCGCTGCACACAAAGAAGCGCAGGCACCGCAAACAACAGGGAAAGCACCAGCGCTACCCCCACGCTCATCAGCATTTGGGTAGACAGCTTACCTGCCATAATAGACTGCACATGGGTCAGGCTCACCACCAGGCGGCTGATATACAGCATGGCAAACAGACTGAACGGAGAAATTTTGCTGTTATTCACACTGGTCAATATGCGCACCCCGCAAATCCTGTACCCGCACCCGGCGGCGGGCCAGCTTGGTCCAACTTTCCCGATAAAACACATCGCCCAGGGAGCGCACATTTAGCGGCGCGATAGGGGCGGCGTACGGCACGCCGTAGGGGCTGAGACTGCAAATATTCACAAACAGCGCCGCCATACCCAGCATCAGACCGTAAAGTCCGGTGAGTCCCCCGGCCAGGATAAACAAGAGCCGCAGCACCGACACGCTGTCATACAGGGGAAATGCCACATAAGAGGCAATGGCGGTAATGGCGATAATCACCAACATAGGCGCACCGATCAGCCCGGCAGACACGGTGGCCTCACCGATGACGATGGCGCCGATGATAGACACCGCGTGGCCGACGACCTTGGGCAACCGCAGCCCCGCCTCCCGCATGATTTCATAAAAGATCAGGGTCATAATGGCCTCATTCATCAGGGACAGCGGGGTGCGAAACTCTGCCGACGCAATGGTAAACAGCAAGTTGGTGGGAATCAGTTCTTGATGAAAAGTGCCCAGTGCCACATACACCCCGGGCAAAAATACGGAAATACCAAAGCTGAAATACTTCAGCAGCCGCACAAAGCCGCCGAAAAACGGCGGATAATCATAATCATCCAAAGACTGAAAATTATCGCTGAAAAGATACGGCACATAAAGCACAAAGGGCGTGCCCTCCACCAGTACCGCCACCCGGCCCTCATAAAGCTTGGACGCCAACACATCCGGGCGCTCCGTGGTGCCTACGGCAGAGAAAAAGGAACGCATATTTGTGTCCAAAAAGGGCACCAGTTCGCCGTAATCCGCCACCGTGTTCAAATGCGCGTCCTTTAGCCGCTGCTCCACCGCATTCACCAATTCCGCCGCGGCACGGTCATCCAAAAAAGCCAGTACCACCGGGGTTGGGGCGGCGGTGCCCAGCTGGATTTGGCGCAGCTTTAAGTGGTGGGTTTTCATGCGCTTACGCAGCAGCGCCTTGTTGTCGTTCACAGACTCCACAAAGCACTCTTTGGCTCCGCGCACATTGCTTTCGCTCTCCGGCTCGTCGGTACTGCGTTTGGTCCAGCCCTGAATACCCATGACCATAGCCCGGGGACAGCCATCCAACACAAACACGCAAAAGCCGCTCATCAAATAATAGTAAGCATCCTCAAAGGTCTCTGCCTCTTTCAGCTCTACCGACTGCACACAGGTACGCATCAGCTGACGAAACTGCTCGCCGGGGGTGCGTGCCTCCACCTGCGCTCCCAGCACCGGCCCCATAATCATCTGCCCCAGCTGCAAAGAATCCACCAATCCGTCCATCACAGCAAAAAAACACTTGCGGCCGCCGGTTTCCGCCTCCTTGAGCAAAAAATCCGAGCAGTCCGCAAAGTCCGCCTTAAATTTCTGTACATTATCATTATATTGACGCCTAAGGTTTTCCAATTTCTATCACCCGTACTAATTTTGGCATAACCGGGGGATTTATTCACAAAATACAACCGGTGATTGAAATGACAGTAACTCTTATTCGCGCACTGCTGATCTACTTTACCGTCATTCTGGCTATGCGGATCATGGGCAAGCGCCAGATCGGCGAGCTGAACCCCCACGAGCTGGTCATTACCATATTGGTGAGCCAGATTGCCTCCATTCCCCTACAAGACAACACCATGCCCCTGGCCAACGCCTTTTTGCCCATGCTGCTACTGGTAAGTTTGGAAATTCTTGCCTCCGTGGCGTCCATGAAAAGCCTGCGGCTGCGAAACCTGCTGCAAGGGCGACCCATCTTTCTCATACGCCACGGCAAACCGGATCAAAAGCAAATGCGTCGCCTGCGCTTTACCGTAGACGATTTGATAGACGCCCTGCGCCAAAAGGATGTATTTGATCTATCCACCGTGGAGGAAGCGGTGGTAGAGACCAACGGCAGCCTGTCCGTGCGGCTGCGTACGGAGGAAAGCCCGGTGACCCCCAAACAGTTGGGCGTACCGACGCCGGACAACGGCTTTCCCATACCCGTAGTCACCGACGGCCACATTGTGCCGGAATATTTCGGCGACCAAGTGCAGGACACAGCAGCCATTGCCAAGGCGCTGCAAAAGGAGAGCCTGCACCCCGGTGAACAGCTGGTGGTGACCATAGATGACAGCGGCACCGTCTTTGCCGTAAAAAAGGAGAGAAAAAAGTGAAACGCACTTGGTTTGCCATTTTGTTTTTTGCTGCTGGTTGCAGGGCTGTGTATCTTTGAACAGCACACGGTCAAGACCACCTTTGAGAATATGGAGACCCTACTGCAAAGCATGGACGCAGCCGCCGCAGAAGAGAATTACCCGGAGGCAGAACGCAAGGCCCGCCAACTGCAAAACATTTGGACCGCCCGCTACCCCACCCTGTGCGTGCTCATGGAGCACCGCGCTTTACAAGAGGCGGGGGTAACCCTGGGCACCCTGCAACCCTTGGCTGGGGACGAAAGCGACGATCTGCGCCCCACCATTCGCCAGTGCCAAACGGAACTGGCAGAGATCTACGACAACAGCAAGGTAACGGTGGGCAACATCTTTTAGCAACACAAAAGCGAACGACATAAAAATCGTTCGCTTTTTTATCGTTATTCACTTTTGGCGTTCTTATACTTCTCCGCTTGCAGGCGGAACATATAAGCATAGGTGCCGTCTGCCGCCATCAGTTCACTGTGCGAGCCGCTCTCTATGATCCGACCCTGCTCCATCACATAAATTTTATCCGCCTGCACCGTGGTGGACAACCGGTGAGAAATAAAGATCACCGTCTTGTCCCGGGCAGCCTCCAGCATAGCCCGGTTCAGCTGGTATTCCGCCACCGGGTCCAAGTTGGCAGAGGGCTCATCCAGAATCACAAAGGGGCAGTCCTTGTAGAATGCCCGCGCCACCGCCACCTTTTGGCTCTCGCCGCCGGAAAGCATCAGTCCGTCATCGTCGAACTCCCGCAGCAGCTGGGTGTCCACGCCCCGGGGCAAAGGTCGCTGAAAGCCACTGTGGTCCAGCGCACGGCGCACCCGCTCCGGGTCAAACTGCGGACTGAGCGCCACATTCTCCCCTACCCGACAGGCAAACAGCTGGAAGTCCTGGAACACCGCCGCAAACCGATCCCGATGGCTTTGCAGGGTGCAGTCCCGAATGTCTTGCCCACCAATCAGGATCCGCCCACCGGAGGGCTCATACAGCCGCAGCAGCAAATTGGTCAAGGTGGTCTTACCAGCGCCGTTGTAGCCTACCAGGGCGATCTTCTCCCCCGGGTGAATCGTCAGGTTAATATCCTGCAAAACAGGCGCCGCCCCACCGGGATAAGTAAAGGTCAGGTGTTCCAGCTTGATCTCGCCGGACCGACGCTTGGGCGCCGCCTGCGCCCCATCCCGAATGGTGGGTTCGGCGTGGAGAAAGGCCCGGTACTTTTCGATCAGCTTGGCCCGCTCGTCAAACTGGGCAACGCCCCACACGGTGAGGAAATTCAGGCTCATGGCGATGGCATAGGCGCCGTTAAAGCTGGCCACAAAATCCCCGGGGCTGATCTGGTGGCGCACCAGCACCAGGTAGCCCAGATACATGGGCAGTACAAACATAAAGCCCAGCACCTGCACTCCGGTCTCCTGGAGCAGATAGCGGCGAGTGATCTTGCCGAAATATTTCTTTTGACAGGCGATCACATCGTCCGCCGCTTGGTCGTAGCGCTCCATCAGCAGAGGCGCAATGCCGTTCATACGCACCTCTTTGGCGTAATCCTGCAAGTAAAACAGCCGCTGGAAGTAGTCTGATCGCCGATGATAGCGGGTGTTCTCCACCTGGCGCTGCACCTGCAAGTTGCTAATGGCCTTGCTTAGTGGCAAAAACAGCAAAATAGACGCCAAAATAATCACCAAACACAGCGGGTCAATGGTCAGCAGCACAGAGGAAATGGCAATCAGCGAGATCAAGTTGCCAAAGTACCGGCGCACCAGGCCCAGCAGGTTTTGGATATTGTCGCCGGAGGACTCAATGGTCAGAATAAAGCGGTTGTAAAATTCCGGGTCATCATAAGACGCCAGGTCCAGCTCCGCCGCCTTGGCATACAGCCGCCGGTTCAGCCGGTAATAGGCTTTCTCCCTTTGCACATTCCAAAAGAACTCCCGATACAAATAGGACGCCAGCCGGCACAGCGCAAGCAGCGCCACCACAACGGCCACCACGGCGTACAGCCGCTTTAAGTCCCCACCGGAGGTAACAATGTCGATCACATACTTAACCCCCAGCACGCTGACCAGCTGGCCGGGCAGCACCGTCAGCACGCCCCATGCCAGCTCACCGATCACCAGCGCCGGGGAGGCTGCAAACAGCAGCCGCAAAAAGTAGAATAAATTGGAGAACATGGAGTGCTCTTCTGCATTCTTAGGCTTGCGCACCGGCGGCACCCCCTTTCTGCTTGTAACCGGAGGCTTGCAGGCGGAACATATCCGCATACAGTCCGTTTTGCTCCATCAGCTGCCGGTGGGAGCCGCTCTCCCGTACCTGACCGTCGGCCAGCACCAAAATGCGGTCGCTGAGCACCGCGCTGGACAGCCGGTGCGAGATAAAGATCACCGTCTTGTTCTCTGTCACTTGCAGCAAATTCTCATACATTTTATACTCCGCCACCGGATCCAGGGCGGAGCTTGGCTCGTCCAGCACGGCGATCTGGAAGTCCCGGGCAAACAGCCGGGCGGTGGACACCTTTTGATTTTCGCCGCCGGACAGACCGGTGCCCGCCTTGTCAAACTCTCGGGTCAGCACCGTGTCCGCCCCCCGGGGCAGTGAGGCAATTTTGTCCCACACACCGCTGTGGCGCAGTGCCTGCTCTGCCAAAGCTTTTTCCGCCGGGGTACAAGCGTGGCCGATCACATTCTCGTTGACGGACAGGGCAAAGTTCTTATAATCCTGGAACACGGTGCCAAAGGCAGCCCGCAGCTGCTCCAGGTCATATTCCGGCAGCGGCTTGCCGTTATAGAGAATTTGGCCAGCTGTGGGATCGTAAAACCGCAGCAGCAGCTTGACCAGCGTGGATTTGCCGGCGCCGTTAATGCCCACCACCGCCAGGGTCTCGCCCTGCCGCAGGGTAAAGTTCACATCGTGAAGCACCCGTCGATCGGTGCCCGGGTAAGTAAAGTCCACATGGCAAAATTCCAGCGTCTCCAGCGGCGGCACCGGCAGAGGACCGGATACCACCTGGGGCTGATAGTCAAAAAACTCCCGCAAATTCTGAAAATACAACGCCATCAAGGTCATTTCGTCAAAGCACTCGGTGGTGTCCAAGGTAGACTCCCGCACCGCGTTAATGCCGGAGGCCACCACGCTAAAGCCGGACACGGTCAGCCCCTGCCCTGCACAAAGCTGTGGCAGGCAAAGGCATAAGTGCCCAGCACCGGCAGCAGCTCACCAAGCAGGCTGCTGACTACGCTGTACAAAAACAGCCGCACGCCGTAGTCCCTCAAAATGCGCACATTGGCCTTGGTGGCCGCCTCCATACGCCGAACCATCACGGCAAAGATATTGGAGGTGCGCATATCCTTGGCGTACTCTCGCAGGTACACCGTGCGCTGCACATAGGCTTGCATTCGTTTGTTGGCGGTCATGGACATATCCCGCCGATAGACGCACTTGCTCTTATACACCTCTACGGCGAACACAAAGAACACCGGCACCAAAAACAGCAGATACAGCGGGTGCACCGCCGCCACCGTGGCCATCACGCACAACAGCGCCACCACATCCGCCACAAAGGCAGAAAAATCAAAGCAGATCAGTTCAAAAAAGCTATTGGTAGTCACCATGGTTGCTCGCTGATATTTGTCGTAAAATTCCGGGTTCTCATAACAGGCCACATCCACAGACAGCGCCTTTTCAAAGATTCGGTCGTTCAGCAACTTCAGCACCCGCTTGGTGGCGCACTTCTCCATGCGCCTACCCTCCCACTGGGCCACCTTCACCACCAGCGCCAAAAGGGCAAACGCCGCCAACTCCCCCACATAAGTGCGAAAGTCGCCGCTGCCGGTGATCACATCCAGCAGGATCTTTAAGAACAAAATATTCTGCAAATAGCGGGAAAATACCGCATACAGCCCCTCTTGCAACAGATAGCCGATGAGCAGGCGCTTGTCCGTCTGCCACACCAGGCGCAGGGCATAAATCACATTTTTCAGCACAGGAACCTTGAACTGCTCCTCTGTCATTTGCATATAGGGCATTCTTTTCTCTCCAAATCACGGGCCGCCGCCCGCCGTTCTTGGTAAAAGGGTAGCATATTCCGCCGGCACTGTCAAACGAAAAGGAACCCGACTGCCAGCCGCGTTCCTTTTGTTTTACTTATTCTGTATAAAGTGCTATTATTTGCTGTAAGAGTCAATACGGATCAGTTCCGCCTCGCTAAGGGGAGGCTGTTCCAGCGCAGCCAAATTCTCCAGCAGTTGTGCCTTGGAGTGCACGCCCACCAGCACGGAGGTGACCCCCTTTTGCTGCCACAGCCACTGGATTGCCAGCTGAGAAAGGGTCTCGCCCCGGTCTTTTGCCAGCTGATAGAGTTTTTCGATCTGCTGGGCACGGTGCTGATCATAACCCACATGGGCTTGCAGCTTTTCGTTGCCAAACAGACGGGCGCCCTCCGGGATGCCTTTGGCGTATTTATCCGACAGTTGCCCCTGGGCCAGCGGCGAAAAGCAGATCACGCCCTTGCCCTTGTCCCGGGCTTCTTTCAGCAGTTTGTTTTTCTCCACCGTGCGGTCAAAAATGGAATAGCGATTTTGGTTGATGACAAAGGGCGCTTGCACATCGTCGCACTTGTGGTACATACGGTGCATGGTCTTGCCGTCATAATTGCTCATACCCACATACAGGGTCTTGCCCCGGCGCACCAGATCCGCCAGGCACAGAGCCGTCTCCTTCAGCGGCGTGTCCGGGGTCATGCAGTGGTGGTAAAAAATATCCACATACTCCAGCCCCATCCGCTGCAAGCTCTGGTCCAGGGAAGCAGTCAGGTACTTGCGGCTACCGCCCCGACCACCGTAGGGGCCCGGCCACATCTCATACCCGGCCTTGGTGCTGATGATCAGCTGATCCCGGTAAGGGCGCAGATTTTCCTTGAATATACGGCCAAAGTTGATCTCTGCCCGCCCCGGCTCCGGCCCGTAATTATTAGCCAGGTCAAAATGGGTCACCCCATGGTCAAAGGCCGTTAGAATGATCTCTTTCATGGTATCGTAATCGTTGTTCACGCCAAAGTTCTGCCACAGTCCCACAGACAGCGCCGGCAGCCGCAGACCGCTTTTGCCGCACCGGTTATAGGGCATTGTCTCGTAGCGTGTTTCGCTGGGTTCATACATTTTGCTCACCTCCCCTGCATTTTACCATACCCATCGTTCTCTGTAAAGAGCGCAACGGGCTTTCCTGCCGGGCGTTAAAAAGAGCAGACATGATGTCTGCTCTTTTTCTGCAATGATTTGTGTGGTTTACACGGTGTGGGTGCGCTTTTTCCTGCGGGATACCAAGCAGATGAACGCACCGCCGCTCAGCAGCAATACGGTCACAACGCCGCTGTCCCCACCGGTTTGGGGCGATTTGGCAGCGCCTGACAGTTTGGCCGTTACGGTATCTGCCTGTTTGATCTCTTTGGTAGCCGCAGCATCGGCAAAATACTTGTCGCAGTCTTCACAGTACCAATACTCGATATTGCCCCCGGCAGTCCTTGTCGCTGCCTTTGCGGGGATATGCTTAAGGTTGGCGTGATGATTCCCATCCAGGTCACCGTAAGCCTTTCCGCAGATTTCGCAAACCGCCTTTTCGGTGCAGGTGGCTGTGCCGCCGGTATGCCCGTCGTTGACCGTTACGGTCATTTCGGCGGTGTTGCCGGCCTTGTCGGTAGCAACAATCTTCTGCTCACCGTCTGCCGCAGAAAGAATAAAGCTGCCGTTTTCGTCAAGCGTGACCTCTGTGCCGTTTACGGTGACGGTGTCCAAATACTTTTCGTCAATGGTGACCGTCTGTGCTTCACAATAGGTCTTGCCGTTTTCTATGCCGCCGATGACCGGCTGAACATTGTCAACTGTTACGCGGTCGGAACGAAGGTATGTTATATTCAGGTTCGTGTCAACAAGCATTGCATAAACAATGTATTCCCCGTTTCGGTCTATGCGAAACGGCTCCTCATATCCGCTAAATACGAGGGATTTCAGTTCCTCTTCGGAAAGATCCTGATCGGTCACCAAATACGAGACAAACACGGTTCCGCTGTTGTCGGTGGCGTTTATTGTTACTTCCTGCGCGCGGTAAAACTCGCTGCCGGTTTTCACGATGATGTGAATAGCATCGGAGCTGCCGCCCAGCTTGCCGCCGTTCAGGTCAAGGGTAACGACCTTCAGTCCGTCAGAGCCCAGTGTGTCAGGGTTCAGGACTTCAAGGACAGGGCGGAAACCGAGGTAGACGTTCCGAAACGAGGACGAGGTGTAATACCAGAAGCGGGCCGAGTTGTACCCACGGTACGCCCGGAACGACTCGGCGGCAGAAGAAGTATCCTGTCCCCACGAAAACATTTCATTCCAGTTTTGGATATATCCGCTGTCCTTATTCAGCATCGTGTCCCATTCGTTGCTTTGGGGCACGCCGCGTTGGGAATTGCCCAAACCCGTATAGTTACTTCCCGCAGACGGTGCGCGCAGGGTATAGTCCACGCCGCCGCTGGCATAATTTTTGCCGAAAATCAGACTCGCAGTATCTAAGGTATTCCAGCTTACCTTATGCGTTACGGCATAGTCCGCCACAAACAGGCTGTGAGAATATTTGTTCTGCTGTGGGTATTGCGTGCCGTATCCGCCGTGACTTCCTCGTTGTTTGCGTCAAGCAGTTGGTAGCCCAGAGCATTGTCCAGCACGGTATCCCGGTCGTCCTTGCGTCCTTCGCTGTTCAGCAGGCCGGTACAGGTCACAAGGTCTGTTGGCAGCGCATTGCCCTCGGTGATGGTTGCGCTGCCAGCCGTCACGGTGAGGGGGCGCGTACGGACAGCACCGCCGGTGACAGCCCCCCTGGAAACTTTAGACGATGCCATTGTCGTATCGGAAACATACAGAAAGTCGATACAAGTTACGCGTGCGCCTGCCTTGATGGCTCGGATGTGGACGGTGTAGATGGACTTCCCCGGTTCGCTGGTGGTGTCGGTGGTCTCTTTATAAATTTCAAACATCTGGGGGTCCTGTATCAGCGCGGACCAGACGCCGTTTTCACCGGGGTTATTCACCCGGCACGTGTAAGTATAGGTATCTCCGTAGAGCAACTCATCATCGAAATAGACCGGTCCCCTAAAGCCTGCATTGAGATACTGGCGCACGGTCAGCGGAGCGGAAATGGGCGCGTAGTCATCGCTGGTGATGGTGACGGTATAGGTCTCTGATTTGGGTACTGGTTCCGTGGTGTTTTCGGTTTTCGTGCAGTTCAGCGTACCGTCGCTGTTTACATTCACACTAACCGGAATGGAGGGAGAAGTAGGCGGCATGACCGCAGTGATTTTCGCTCCCTTTGGCGCCTTGCCCGGCTGGAAGAAATCCGCCGCCGTCCATGTACCATTTAGAACGTCATAGTAGCCGCCGCCATCAGAACTGAGGTGAATCCAGATCACGGGGTCTACCAGATCCTCCGCGCAGTCCGCGGCAAACGCCGTAGTCGGCACAAGGCAGAACAGCATACATAGGGCGAGCAGGATACTAAGTATTCGTTTTTTCATTTCTTGCTACCTCCGTTTTCGTGTATATCTGCTCAGTCAAGAGCGATGATTGTAACAGAGCCTCTGAATGAAAGCAGATAGGTCTTGTAATCACCTTGCTCCAGCGAAAATTTAAGTTCAACATCGTTTTTCGCACCGGTAAGGTCATATATTCTGTTGAAGCAGAGAGAATTTGATCCCCTGCTGCTTTGTTCTATCAGTGTAATATATCTGCAATAGTTATCATCGTAACCGTCAGTCATCCGAACAGAATGATATCCGCTTTTATCATTTGTGCTTGCATTGACCATGCCGCTTACACACACACTGTAGGTATGTCCTTTTTTCAGCCTGAGTGTTGTTCCGTTGTACGATATAAGCCCGCCGCGGTTATGCATTTCCCGATAGTACAAGGGAACTGCACCGTCTGAAAGATGGGTTGACGGTACATACCCATCTCCGCAAAAATATCCCGAACAGCTACCGTTCTGACCGGGGTCGCCCTTGTCGCCTTTGTCGCCTTTTTCGCCGGGGTCACCTTTGTCGCCGGGGTCACCTTTGTCGCCTTTTTCTCCGTCAACGCCTGCGGCTTTCACTCCCGTATCGGTTTCTCCGATCCACCAGTTGCCGTTCTCGCCGATAAACGGGGTGTTTCCGTCTTTGCCGTCCCTGCCGTTTTGTCCGTTTGTTCCGTCCTTACCGGCGGCGCCGTCTTTTCCGTTTATGCCATCCTTGCCGTCAACGCCGTTCATACCATCTTTGCCGTTCGCACCGTTTATTCCGTTCTTACCGTCGGCACCGTTAGAGCCGTCTTTACCGTCTGTGCCGTTCTTTCCGTTTTCTCCGGCAGCACCCGTAAGTTCGGTAAGCGCCACAAGGTCGCGCCAATCGGGTTCATCTCTGTATTTCCACTGAACCGCCGTGCCGTTGTTCCGCACCTCCGGCAATACTGCGTCGGCTTTTGCCGTCTTGCTCCATCCTATGGCAAGCACGATGCAAAGTACCAACAAAGCGGCACAAAGCGCCAAAAGTGTACCTGTGAGTCGTTTTTTTCCTGTTTTCATCTTCTTACCTCCGTTCAAAATTCAAAAATGGGGGCAAAATCGGCAAGAACGGCACCCGGTCAGTTGTTTCAAAATTTCTAGTTATTCGTTTCTAACTTTACTGACCGTTCGTTCATACTCAGTATAACATAGCTTCCGGATGAAATCAAGAACTCTCTTATATATAATGGAAAAGAATCAAACCGCCTGTTCACAAAGCCGTCCACCTATCGGTTCTGTTACAGTGCGCTTTTTCCGATACACGCGCCGGCAAGTGGCAAAAAAATAAAACGCGGCAAGCATCGTAAAGACGCTTGCCGCGTTTATGGTCCGCCCGGAGGGATTCGAACCCCCGGCCTTCAGAATCGGAATCTCTTTGCGATATCCAGCTTCGCCACGGGCGGATGTACTTGCCGTAACAGCACTTCATATTATAATTTGAAAAAGCGTTGCCGTCAAGGCTTTCTTGTGTTAAAATTAGAAAAAAGGCAAAATTCCTGAGAACGGAGAATAAATATGAAGTTGACATTCAAGAACGACACCTTTAAGATCCTGCAAATTGCAGATACGCAAGAGGGCCGCAAGGTCAGCCCGGACACCTTGGCGCTGATCAGCGCCGCCTTGGATCGAGAGGAGCCGGACCTGGTGGTATACAGCGGTGACCAGATCTGGGGGCGCGGGTTCCACGGTGATGTAAACCAGGTGCGCCGGGTGCTGAAAGAGCTGACCGCCCCGGTGGTGGAGCGGCATCTGCCCTTTGCCATCTGCTTTGGCAATCACGATCGGCAGGTGGGGCTGGACAACCGTGCCCAGTTTGAAATCTACAAAGAGATCCCCGGTTTTATCGGGGAGGATACCCCGGCGTGGACGGTGTGGGCAACTGCGTGCTGGAGATCGCCGACGGCGACCGGCCCGGCTATCTGCTTTATCTGATCGACAGCCATTCCAGCCTGAAAGTGGGCTACGACCATGTGCACCAAAACCAGATTGACTGGTATCGGGGCGTACGCGACAGTTATGAAAAACAATACGGCCACACCATTCCATCCGTTGTCATTCAGCACATTCCCGTGTGTGAGGTGTTTGACCTGCTCACGCAGGTGAAAAAGTCCACCAAAGGCGCGGTACAGGGCTTCCGCACCCACGCCAAGGAGTGGTTTGTGCTGAACAGAAAGCGGGTAGACAAAGAGGGCTTTATGAAAGAATCCCCCGCCGATCCGCAGGAAAACAGCGGCGAGTTTGACGCCTTCTGCGAAAAGGGCGAAGTGAAGGGTCTGTACTTCGGCCACGACCACAACAACGCCTTCCACGGTGATATTCGCGGCATTGATGTGGGCTACACCCAGGGTGCCGGGTTCCATGTATACGGCCCGGGACTGGATCGAGGCGTGCGCACCATTGCGCTGCACCGAGACGGCAGCCTGTCCACCCAAGATCTGCGCTACCGGGACTTGGTAGGCAAAAAGCTGCAAGAGCCGCTGCATTTTGCTTTTTTCCAAATCATGCCCACCAATGTGTACGACGCCATTTCCCGAGCAGTTAAAATTTTTGCCGCCTTAGGCGGTATTGCCGTAGTGGCACTGCTGTTGGTACTCTTTCTCGGTAAATAAAGCATAAAAAAGGACCTCTGTGTTTGGCACACAGAGGTCCTTTTCTGTCTGTTTTCTTGTTTAATCTTCCATATCTCGCACAGCGGCAATGCAGCCCACGCTAATATAGCAGGCAAGAATATACAAAGCGGACACAGCCAGGCAGAACACCCGCTCTCCCGCCGAGGTAGCGCCCAGAGTGGTATAAATGGAAATGCCAAAGAGCACCAGCGGCACCACGACGGTCAGCGGCGGGCAAGCCCGCAGCACATCAAGTGGGCCGTAGCTGCCGTCATTGACCAGTGCCGCCACCACAATATGGATCAGCGTGGTCACCAAGAACACCGCCAGCAAATTCAAATACAAGATCTGCTGGGTGCCCATCTCCACCACAGGAAACAGGGACATAAAGTCCCAATGAAACAACCCCACCAGCTGGGTGTACACACCGGCCACCAGCTGAATGGCACCGATAAAATACAAGAAGATCAGCGCAACTTTTTTATTCTCCACGCAAAAAAGCCTCCGTTCCCTGCAAAAATGCGTCCATCTGTGCGTCGGTACCGATGGTAATACGCACATAATTGTCAATCCGCGGCAGGTCAAAATAGCGAATGTAAATATGTCTTTGCTTCAAATAGAGGAACAGTTCCCGCATAGACGCGCCATCCTTCGTTGCAAAAAGGAAGTTGGTGCGGGAGGGCAATACGGAAAAGCCCATCTGCTCCAGCGCCCGGCGCACCCGCTCCCGGGTGGTTATCACCGCCGCCGTGGTCTTGGCAAAATACGCCTCATCATCCATAGCAGCCGCACCGCACAGCAGAGACAAATTGTCCACCGTGTAGCTGTTGTAGGAATTCTTCACTGCTTCCAACACACTGATCAGCTCTGCGCTGCCGATGGCAAAGCCCAGCCGCAGTCCGGCCAGAGAGCGGGATTTTGAAAATGTGCCGCACACCAGCAAATTGGGATAGTCCGCCAGCAGCGGCACGGCGCTGACGCCGCCAAAGTCCGCATAGGCCTCATCAATAATCACCACAGCATCCCGATTGCCCTCCAAGAGCGCCTGCACAAAGGGCAGGTCCTCACCGATAGAGGTGGGAGCATTGGGATTGGGTAGCACCACGCCACCGTTAGGTGCCGCGTAATCCGCCGGATCAATGCGAAAATCCGCCGTCAGCGGGTAGGTCACAAAAGGAATGTGAAACAGCCGGCACCACACCGGGTAAAAGCTGTAAGTAATATCCGGAAAGGCAATGGGCTTGTCGCTGTTAAAAAAGGACTGAAAGGCCAGTGCCAGCACATCGTCCGAGCCGTTGCCCACAAATACCTGCTCCGGCGCCACGCCGTAGTGGCGGGCAATGGACGCCTTGAGCAGCCGGGCGTTGGCGTCCGGGTACAGGCACAGCGCTGCCGGGTCGTAACTGCGCAGCACCGCCTCCACGCCGGGGGCCGGTGGATACGGGTTCTCATTGGCATTGAGCTTGATCCGATCCGGGTCGCTGCTTTGCTCCCCGGGCACATACGGCTCAATCTGCCGCAAATTCTGTTTCCAAAGTTGCTCCATAATCAAATACCTCGGCTTTATTTTACCACAAAGTCTAAAGCGGCGCAATAAACGCAAAAACAAATTTTTTTGCATTTGCGGCACAATTTTGCAGCACTTTGCCGTACACAAAACCGCAGCGTATAAACGCAAATATCAAAATACGGCAAAAAACGCAAACAACTTGTCACACTTTGCAAGAAATGATACACTGTTACAGTAGTGGCACCCGGGTCGCTGCCAAATCAGAAAAAAGGAGATTCTGTTATGAAGCACCGCACTTCCATAGCGGCAGCACTATTGCTGCTGATGTTTTTGCTCAGCAACACCTGCACAGCCTATGCTGCAGAAAATCTAACATTAAAGCGCACCACCGTTGCGCTGGGCTTAGGCGAAAAAGCCGCTTGTATTCAATTCAATAATTCTCGTATCCACCCTACCGACTGCACCTATCGCTCAGCAGACACAAGCGTACTGGCCGTTAGCAAATCCGGCGTGGTTACCGCCAAGAAAATCGGTACAGCCAAAGTGACCGTGCGTTACGGACGCCAAACCGCCGCTTGTACCGTTACGGTTAAGGCCGCTCCCACCAAATTAGCCATTAAAGGCGGCGATGTGATTATCCAAAAGGGTGCCAACAACCATAAGATAAAGCTGCAATTTGCCCGTGGCACCGCAGCCTACACCGTTACATACAAAACCCGGGATTCTGCCATTGCCACAGTCACTCGGCAAGGCTACATTACCGGCAAAGCCAACGGCAAAACCCAACTGACCGTACGCACCTATAATGGTGTTACGGCACAGATTACCGTTCGCGTACAAAACAAGGCGCTGCCGCTGAATGCAAATGCCGCACAGTTGGCCTTAGACCACAACCATGTGACCCAAGTGGTTTATGGCAAATCCGTACAAAATCGCAATTTGGAAGGCTATATCATCACCCCGGCAAACGGCAAGTACAAAAAGACGCTGTTTATTGACTTTGCCATCCACGGCTTTGAGGACGATTATGCCAGAGACGGGCAGCGTCTGACTACCATTGCCAACCACTTGATAGCCCACTTTGCTTCCCACCCGGAGGAATTGGGCAATTACCGATTGGTTATTGTACCCTGCGCCAATCCGGACGGTGCCATTGCCGGCAAAAACGCTCAACGTTCCGGCAAGAATGCCTTTGGGCGCTGCACCGCCGCGCATATTGATATAAACCGGGATTTTGGTCCGTTTAAGGGCAAAGAGACCCGTGCCCTGCGAGACTTTATTCTCCGCAGCAAGCCCCATGTGTACATCAATGCCCACGGCTGGCTTAACGAAACCTTAGGCACCAAAAAGCTGTGCCAAATCGTCAATCGCACCCTGCACTTAAAGAAAATGAAAGACGGCGTCTATGCCGCAAACGAAGGCTACGCCATCGGTTGGGTACACAAAAAGCTGAACATTCCCTGCTGTTTGCTGGAATACAAGGCTCCAAACGCCCTGCACACCAAGGACAATGTTCGTATGATACGGGAAATTATCAAAGCGTATGCGTAAAGCAAAAGGGCGTCTGCTGTAAGCAGGCGCCCTTTTTATCGGGTTTGTTCAGTCAAATAATTCCGGTACCGCTTCCGCTGCCGTCGGGTCGTCCAGGGTCTCCACCCGGCGCAGGTGCTTTTGAATGATGTCATTACGGTGATCCGCCTCGTCCAGCACCTTGCCGGCCTCATCCACCTTTTTGCGTGCCTTTTGCAGCAGGTCGCCGAACTTCTCATACTGCATTTTAGCAGCGCCCAGCACCTGCCACACCTCCGTGGCTTTGCGGTTGATGGCCAGGGTGCGAAAGCCCATCGCCAGTGCATTAAGCAGCGCTGTCACCGTGGTGGGCCCAGCCAGCAAAATACCCTGCTGCTGCAGCTTCTCCGCCAGTCCGCTGCGGCTGCCCAAGATCTGCGCATACAGCCCCTCGGTGGCCAAATACAGCACCGCAAAGGGTGTGGTCTCCGGGGCAGAAATGTACTGACGCACCAGCTTGGCCTCATCACGCACCCGCTGCTCCAGCGCCTTTTGGGCACTTTCCATGCCTTGTCGATCCCCGGCCTGAGCCGCTGCGGTCAAGCGTGCATAATCCTCCATAGGAAATTTGGAATCAATGGGCAGCCAGGCGTGCCCGCTGCCGTCTGCCGCCGGGATCCGCACCGCAAACTCTACGCGACCGTTATACTTGGGATTGGTGGCCACATTGGTATCATACATACCCGGCACCGTCTGGTCCAAAATATTGCCCAGCTGCACCTCCGCCCAGGTGCCTCGGCTCTTTACATTGGTAAGCACCCGATTCAACCCGTTGACGCTTTCCGTTACCCCGGAGGACAGCTTTTGCATTTCGCCCAGGCTCTTGTACACGCTCTCCAGCTGCTGGGACACAGTCTGGAACGAGGCATTCAGCCGGGTGTTCAAGGTGCCGGTCAGTTTTTCGTCCACCGTTTGACGCATTTGGTCCAGCTTTTGCTCATTGCTCTTTTGCATCTCGGCCATAAAGGCACCCAACCGCCGGGTTTGGCTGTCGCTTTGGTTCTGGACCAGCTCCAGCAGCTTCACCTGCTGACGGTAGTTATCCTCCCGCAGAGTCTGCACTGCCGCTTCCAACCGCTCTATTTGGGCACGGCGCTCATTGTCCTGGGCTTGCAGCTGCCGCGCCAGCAGCTCCGTTTGGTGCCCTGCATCCCCACTGCGGCGGCGCAGCAGCAAAATGAGGATCGCCACCTGCAGCACAAAAAGCACCGCAAATAAAATCAAATTGATTGCATCCATTCCTCTACCTCCTTGGCAAAAAGCATACCATAAAATGTGCCTGCATACAAGCTGCCGTCCGTTTTTTGGGACTTGCACACCCTGCGGCAGCTGTGCTATACTGGAGCCAAAGGAGCTCGCTATGATCACCACGATTTTTTTAGATTTAGACGATACGCTGTTCAGCTTTCAGCAGGCGGAACAAGTGGCACTGGAGGAAACCATGCGCCACTACACCCTGCCCTATTCAGATGAGATTTTGGCTCTGTACAGTGCCGGTAACGACGCTCAGTGGAAGTTGCTGGAGCAAGGCAAAGTGCAACGATCGGAGATCGGCTACCGCCGCTTTGACCTGCTGCTGACCCACCTGGGCAGTGACCTGGATCGGGAGGAAGTGAACCACTACTATATGGAACGGCTGAGCAGCCGCCACTTCTTTCTCCCCGGAGCAGAAGAACTGCTCTGCGCCCTCCATGGGCGCTATACCCTGTGTCTGGCCTCCAACGGCACCGGCTGGGTACAGGAAGGGCGGCTGAAAAGCAGCGGCATTTTGCCTCTGCTGGACCGGGTGTTTATCTCCGAGTACCTAGGCGCCAATAAGCCCCAACTGGGCTTTTTCGACGCTTGCTTTGCCAGCCTGCCGGGCGTAAAGCGCAGCGAGAGCCTGATGCTGGGCGACAGTCTGACCTCCGATATGCTGGGCGGCAAAATCGCCGGTATGCACACCTGCTGGTACAACCCGAACCGCCTGCCCCTCCCCACCGACGGCACCGTAGAATACCAGATCCACCGCCTACCGGATCTGCTCCCCTTGCTGGAGAAGCTGTAATACTGCACAATCTGCAGGAGTGAAACCAAAAAACGCACAGGCAGTTTGTCTGTGCGTTTTTGTATGCCCGGGTTTGGAAGAGCGGAGATTGCATCTTGACAAAGGGGCGGTGAATTGGGTACTATAAGATTGGAAATTTGGCGCGAGCGCGCGGGAATACAGGAGGGGTTCTATGAAGATCACGGTACTTGGCGGAGGCGGTGTGCGCTCCATGTTCCTGGCAAAAAGCATTGCCCAAAAGGCAAAGCGGCTGGGGATCGACGAACTGTGTTTTATGGACAATGACGAGGAAAAGCTGCGCATCTACGGCGGTATGGCGGCGCATGTAGCGCGCCTGCTGTGCCCGGAAATGCGCTTTTCCCTCACTGCCGACCCGGTGGAAGCGGCACAGGACGCGGACTATGTAATCACCACCATTCGGGTGGGGCAGGATGAAATGCGTGCCAAGGACGAGCGCATTGCCCTGGATCACGGGGTACTGGGGCAAGAAACCACCGGCGCTGCCGGGCTGTCCTTTGCCATGCGCAGCGTACCGGCGCTGGCTGCCTACTGCGAGCTGATTAAGAAATATGCGAAGCCGAGCGTAAAGGTATTCAACTTTACAAATCCTGCCGGGGTCGTGTCCCAAACCCTGCGGGATATGGGCTACGATTTTACCTACGGCATTTGCGACGCGCCCTCCGGCATGCTCCGCTCCTTTGCCCTGCTGTACGGGGCGAACCCGGCGAACATTACCGGCGAGGTGTACGGGCTCAACCACCTGTCCTACTTCAAAAGCATCACCATAAACGGCAAAGAGATTCTGCACGATCTGATCGAGAACGATGATGCCTACAAGAACAGCGATATGCGCTACTTCTCCAAAGAACTGCTGCGGGATCGGGGCGCGGTGCTCAACGAATATCTCTACTACTTCTACTACCGGGAACAGGCGGTGGCCAATATTTTGAAAGCGCCCCAGACCCGTGGTGAACAGATTTTGGATATCAACCGGCAAATGACCGCCCAGTTGAGCCAAATGGATATTGAAAACGATTTTGAAGGCTGCCTGGCGGTATTCAATAAATGGTACGGTATGCGAGAGGGCAGTTATATGGCCAGCGAGACCGGCGAGAAACGCAGCCAGCCCTGGCACTTTAATATTTATGAAGAAGACGACGGCGGCTACGCCGGTGTGGCGCTGAAATTCATAGAAAACGCCCAAAGCGGCCAAACCGGCCCCATGATCCTGTGCGTGCCAAACGGCAACGCTATTGACGGCCTGCGACCGGACGATGTGGTGGAGGTCACCTGTGAGGTGGGGCCAAAGGGCTGCACGCCCCATCGGATCGGCGCCGTAGACGAGCAAAATCTGGAGCTGATCCGCCGGGTGAAGAACTACGAGCGTCTGGCCTCCAAAGCCATTCGGGAGAAAAGCCGCGCCGCCGCCGTGCAGGCCCTGACCCTGCACCCGCTGGTAAACAGCTATTCCCTGGCCTGCGCCCTGACCGACGCCTACATTGCCCACAACAAAGACTACTGTGACGGCTGGCACTAAAATCGGAATACAGAAATAAAAGACCGAGTAAACACCCGCGCCTATTAGACGCCGGCAATACCCGGTCTTTTTCTATTCTTTTTACTTATTCTACAGCGGTCAAGCGAACGATTTGATTATAATCGGCACCACGCACACAGACGGGCAAACCCACTTCCATGAGGAAGGCGCCGCCTTTCTTATACGCCACGCCGTCCAATGTAAAAGCATACGCCCTGTCCGGCGCCAAACCCGCAAAGCGTAGGTTCATCTTCTTTTTAAAGAACCGGGTGCCCCGGGCACTCAGGAACAAAACCGCCTGCATTTTGTCCCGGCTGACATACTGATTGCAAAGCACCTCGTCCCGATCCGCATCCAGGATCCGATACAGGTCGCCGAACTGCACCAGCGGGCGGATCTACTTATACAGTGCCACATTGCGGCGGCAGATCTCCAGTTCTTCCGGACTGTACTTCTCCAAATTACCGCCCAGGCCCAGCGCCCCCTGCATGGCGATATGGAAGCGGAAGTCCAGGGAGCAGGGCTTGTTGATCCCGGCAATATCCGTTACCCACGCTCGCATAGTCTTAATGGGGTGGAGCATGGAATAGCCTATTTGTATGGTCATCCGGTCAATGCCGTCTGTGTTATCGCTGGTCCACACCTGATCAAAGTGACTGATGGCTCCCAAATCGCACCGACCGCCGCCGGAGGCACAGCTTTCAAACTGCACCGCCGGGTGACGGCGTTTCAGTTCATCCACGATCCGATACACTGCCATGGTATGCAGATAAGAATACATTTTGGGATCCGCCAAATTCTCCGCCCCAACCTGGGAGAACGGCCGGTTCATATCCCACTTGATATAGCGGATATTGTGATCCGTCAGCAGCCGATCCATGCAATCTAAAATATACGCCTGCACATCGCTGCGGGTCATATTCAGCACCAGCTGATGGCGCAACTCATCTGCGTGACGGTGTGGGAAGTGATAGGTCCAGTCCGGGTGGGCACGGTAAAGGTCGCTGTCCGGGTTCACCATCTCCGGCTCCACCCACAGACCGAAATCCATACCCAGGGCGTTTACATTGCCGATCAGTTCGTCCAGGCCGCCCGTGAACTTCGCCGGGTTCACAAACCAGTCCCCCAGCCCGGCACGGTCGTTGTTGCGGGCACCGAACCAGCCGTCATCCATCACAAACAGCTCCACTCCGATCCCCGCGGCAATCTCTGCCAAGCGGGTCTGGTCCGCCACATTTACATTAAATTCCGTGGCCTCCCAAGAATTATACAGCACCGGCAGCGTCTCTGCCCGGAACCCGGACGGCAACAGATGTTCCAAGCAAAAGCGGTTCATTTGGCGAGACATTTCGCCCAATCCCTCCGTCTTGCCGCAGTACACCGGCGGGGTCTCCAAGTGCGCCCCCGGCTCTAAAGTGTGCGAAAAATCAAAGTCGTTCATACCCAGACTCACCCGGGTAATACCGTACAGATCCCGCCCGGCAATTACCTTAAAATTGCCGCTGTACGCCAGGGAGCCAAAGTACACTGCGCCCCGGGTCTCCGTGGCACCGCGGTGGGCGATAAAATACGGCGACTGATTATGATTGGACGCGCCACGGTGGCTCTCATACACCAAATTGCCCCCTCCAGCACCGTGCGGCAGGGCAGGAATTCACCGCCCCAAGCACCGTTGGTATTCTCAAAAGTATACGGATCCATACCGGGCAGAGAGAACCCGGCGCTAAACAGCCGCTCAAAGGAAATCGGCGCGGAGCCGGTGTTCTCCACCTCCACCCAGCGCTTAATGATATCCAGCCCCGGGTACACCCGGTAGCCCAGGCGCACCTGCAAGGGATAGTACGCGTCCGCAAACGCAACGCGCAGGGTATCGTCCTTCAGCCGATAGCCGGTGTAGCACAGCGCCACCTCCCGGCAGCCGTCTGCAAACTGTGCCTTTAGGTCACAGGTGCGGTACACGGTGGATCCAAAGGGAGTCAGCTCCTGTCGGTATTCGTCCAGCATGGAATGATTGGAGTTTTCGTCACCGATCTCCGTAAAAGCATAATCCGCCGGGTCACACTTGGCACCCCAGTGCAAATGCCGATTATACCCTGCCGAGTCAATGCCGAACACATAGTGGGTGTTCTCCGTCTCCAGCACAAAAATGCGATTTTCTTCTAAGTAAAAAATCATCTTTCGCCCTCCGGGTTCTTTTTTTACAAGTATCTACACTATACCATACCTCCCCGTACAGAGCAATGGCAATTCTCCCACTTGCCACCCAAAAGATCCCACTATGTAAAGCCGTACAACCGTTTGGGATTGCAAATCAAAAACTTAGCAAAGTGCACAAATCGCAAGCCGAGTATTGACATTTTGTACAAAATATATTGTAAGTAACTTGATTTTTTGTGCAATATGAGTTATGATGGCATTGGCCGTTTACGCGCAAAATTCGCCACGCATGCCCTACTGGGCCGGCACGACGGCTGATGGAGAAAAAATATGAAAGCAATCGGTATCCTGTTGGCAGTTGCCGCCGCAGCGGTGGTGCTGCTGTTTTTCGTATGCGGCTTTATTTTTAACCAGCTGGTATGGCGCAAAACCGTGTCCATACCTCGCTGGATCACAGACCGCATTGCCGGCAACGCCATGCCGGACGCGTATGAAAAAAAGAATAATGCCGCCGTGGCAGCTTTTTCGCAGCTGCCGATCCGATCGGTGAAACTGCACACGCCGGACGGTGCACGACTGGCAGCCAAAGTGCTGACTCCGGAGAAGCCCAACGGCCGCCTACTGATCGCCTGCCACGGCGCACGCAGCAACGGCACCGGCGAATTTGCCCTTATGGCGCCTTATCTGTATAAAAAAGGCTATACGGTACTGTTCCCGGATCACCGGGGCTGCGGCGAAAGCGACGGCAAATATATGGGCTACGGCACCCACGAGAGCCGAGACACCCTGCTTTGGCTGGACTATGCAAAGATCCATTATCCGGACCTGCCGGTATTTTTGCTTGGGGTATCCATGGGCGGTGCCACAGTGTTGATGATGAGCGACAAGGTGGACCCGGCGCAAGTAAAAGGCATCATTGCCGACTGCGCTTACACAAGCGCCTGGGCGGAATTCCGCTACCAACTGCGCACCTCGTTCCATCTGCCGCCCTTTCCCATTCTGCACATTTGCAATCTATACTGCAAGCTGTTTGCCGGCTATTCCTTCCACCAAGCTGCGCCGATTGCGGCGGTAGCCAAAGCCCGGGTGCCGGTACTGTTTATCCACGGCAAGAAGGACGACTTTGTGCCTTTCTTTATGCGGGACCAACTCTATAACGCCTGCCCCACGGAAAAGGCAAAGCTGACCGTACCGGCAGCCGTCCACGCCAGGAGCTACTACACCGATCCTACTGCCTATCAGTTGGCGCTGGAGCGGTTTACGGAGAACTGCCTGGCACCTAAAGCATAAATTACCGCCTGTGGCGGGCAAGAATACAAACCGTTTCCATTCATGAAAAGAAGGGGGATATGCTATGGAACAAACGGAACTGAAAGAGCGACGCTATGTAGGCGTTCGCGAAACCTTGATCTACGGCGTTGCCAACGGCGGCCAAGTGATCGGCTACAACTTGGTGCGTATGCAGCTGACCTTTTTCCTGGTCACTGTATTCGGCATACCCGGCCAGGCCGTGTCGCTGATGATCTTCTTTATGGGGATCTGGGACACCATGAACGACCCGATCATGGGCACCATTGTAGACAAGACCCGTACCCGCTACGGTAAGCTGCGGCCTTATCTGCTATTTGTACCCATTCCGCTGGGTGTCGCCACCATTCTCTTTTTCGGCGGCGCGGAGTTTTTGCGCGGGGTGGAGTCTACCACCGCCAAGATCGTCTACATGTGTATCACCTATTTTATTTGGGAGTTCTTTTACACCATTGGTGATATTCCCTTTTGGGGAATGTCGGCAGCCATCTCGCCGAACCCTAAGGATCGCAGCCGGGTCATTACCTCGGCCCGTCTGATCTCCGGTGCCATCGGCGGCCTGGTGGGTCCGGTTATCTCCATCTTCATTGACCTGCAAAAGAGCGGCAAGATCGGCATGGATATGCGGCAGCTGTTCTTTATCTTGGGCATTGTGGCCGGCACATTCGGTATGGGTCTGTTCTCCCTGGCCGGGCTGTGCACCAAAGAGCGGGTGATGCAGCAAAGCGAGGAGCCAAAAATCTCCGACTGCTTTAAGTGCCTGGTAAAGAACAAGCCGCTGCTGCTGATCGTGTGCTCCAATGTGCTGGGCACTGTGGAGAGCATTGCAGACGCCTTTACCCAGTATTTTTATCTCTTTACCCTGGGCAGCGCCAGTCTGTCCATTGTGGCGGGTATTCCCGGCACTATTACCGGATTTTTGGCCTATACCTTTATTCCGGCGCTGGAACGGCGCTGGACCTCCAAGCAGATCGTCATTCGCGCGGTAATCGTCAAGGCTGTGGTATCCAGTGCCATCTTCCTAATCGGCGCCCACTGGTATCGTGATCCTCGGGTGATCGTGCCGCTGATGATGGTGTGGGGCGTGTTTAACTCCGCCATAAGCAGCATAAAAATGGTGATCCCCACCAAAATGATCGGCGACACGGTGGACTATATGGAATGGAAAACCAAGGAGCGCAGCGAAGGCACCTCTTTCTCTCTGCTCACTTTCGTCAGCAAGCTCACCGGCTCTTTGGCCACCGCCGTGTCCGCAGCGCTGATCCCGGTGATCGGACTGCAACAGGTGAACCAGGATATGGTGCTGCCGGAGGGCGGCGAGTTGAATACCCGTTTCCTGCTTTGGGCCATTGTGACCATCATTCCCGCCGTGCTGAATCTGTTGTCCCTGATCCCGTTTATTTTCTACGACCTGGAGGGCGAAAAGCTGGACACCATCCACCGGGAGCTGGCACAGCGGAGAGAAAACCTGACCGGCGCTGCCGCAGACGCAGAATAAGGAGGAGCTTATGGAAAACAAATGCCCCAAGTGCGGTGCCAAGCTAAGCGTATTCTACTTAAAGCCGGAATGCCCAAAGTGCGGCTGCAATATTATGAACTACAATATGGAAGAGCGACTGGAAGCGGACGCCGACAAGGCGGAGGCCGAGTGGGCCAAAGCGGAAAAGTTGCTGGCCAAATTCAAAAAGAAAAAGAAAGCAGATAAGGAGGAACCCAAAGATGAAAACCCTGCGTAACGCCCTGACTGCCCTGTTGACCGCCCTGCTGATTTTGGGCACTCTGCCCTTTACGGCGCTGGCTGCGGACAAAACGGCCGGCGCGCCCCTGCAATTCAAAAACGGCAAATTCAAAATTTTAATCCTATCCGATATTCAAGACACCAACACCCCCCAGCAGGCCACCGTGGACCTGATGAATAACGCCATTGACCAAACGAAGCCGGACTTTATCGCCCTGACCGGTGACAACATTGCCGGTTGGTGGAAGGGGGTCACCCCGGAGGAGACCAAGGCGGCAGTGGATATTGTGGGCAAAGCCATTAACGACCGCAAGATTCCCTTTGCCCTGGTGTTCGGCAACCATGACCACGAGGGACTGTGTGACGAGCAAAACGGCATGACCGAAGAGCAGGCCAAAAAGCAACTGATGGCCTGGTTCCAAGCCTACGAATACTGTATGGCAGTGGACGGTGAGGAAATGACCGGCGTGGGCAACTACAACCTGCCCATTCTCAACACCGCCGGGAACAAAACCGTCTTTAATCTGTGGTTTATGGACTCCAATCCTTATACGGACGAAAGCGAGGGCGGCGGCTACGGCTATGTGCACAAGGATCAGATCGACTGGTACGAGCGCACCTCTAACGCCTTAAAGGCGGAGAACGACGGCAAGCCCGTCCCCTCTCTGCTGTTCCAGCATATTGTGGTGCCGGAGGTGTACAATATGTTTACCGAAGTGTCCAAGGGCACCAAAGGCGCCGTGCGAGGCAACGCCAACCATACCAAACAGTATTATGTGACCAACCCGGATTACATCGACGCCGGCCACCTGAACGAGGGTCCCTGCCCCGCCAACACCGCCAATGACGGCCAGCTGGACAGTTGGGTCAAGCAGGGCGATATTTTAGGCGCGATCTTTGGCCACGACCATGTGAACGACTACGCCGGTACATATAAAGGCATTCGCCTGTTGGCTGCGCCTGCCGTCACCTTTTACAGCTACGGCAATTACCGGGGTGTGCGCACCATTGACCTGGATGAAAGCAACCTGACTACGTTCCAAACCCAGGTGATCCCCGCCGACAAGCTGATGGATTATACAGTGAAGAACCCCTATATCCGAGAGCATGGCTATTATGAATATAAGAGTGTTTTTATTCCCGCACTGTGCGGCGGCATTGCCGGCCTGGTGGCGCTGACCGCGGTTATCATTGTGCTGGTAAAAGTCATTAAAAAGCATAAAGCCAAAAAGTAAAATCAATAATATAGAAAAGCAGCAGCCATCGACCAAAAGCCGATGGCTGCTGTTTTACGCCTAAAATCAATCGCAATCCTTATCCATTCCCGTCGCAGGCAGCGGGGCACTTCACAGGGATCGCAGAAATGCCAGCACCAGGTGGGCCAGTTTAGGACTGTGGACGATATAAGTACCGTGGCCCTCATGGGGCAATTCTTGCAACTGGGCGCCGGGAATGGCGGCGGCAATAGCGCGGCTGTCTGCCGGGCGGATCATATCGTGGGTGCCGCACAACACCAGTGTAGGCACCTGAATACGCCCTAACATAGCCGGGGAGATCTGGGGCTGACAGAGCATCATTTTGGTCCGCGGTTCCCGGCACACCAGGTAACGAAGCGCCATACCCAGGCGCACCGGCCACTTCAGCCCTGCCGGGGTGGTATTGGCGCCGCAGGCGATCAGCGCACCGGGCAATTCCGGCGCCCGAATGGCTGCCAGCAGCGCCACAATTCCCCCATCCGAAAAGCCGCAGATCACCGGCTTTTCCAACTTTAATGCTTTTGAAAATGCCAGCACGTCTGCCGCCATTAAATCATAACTTAGGGGCACATTGCGGCTGCTTTTGCCGTGGCAGCGGCTGTCAATGGTGTAGACGGTGTAATGAGGGGCCAATACTTCTGCGGTACGGTCAAAAATGCGTCCATCCTCCCCATTGCCGTGGAGCAGCACCAGCGGCGGCCCGCTGCCCTGCTTTTCATAGTATAATATCACGCCGTTGACCTGCACATTCATGACCGATCCTCCAACTTACTGTTGACCTACAAGACAAAGCAAGATATAATAGAGTTACTCTTGCAAACGAGGTCTGTTTATGATTTGGAATGTATTTTTTGTGGTTTTTGTGGTTCTTGTTCTGGCAGCCATTGGGCTGACCGTTTGGTTCTTAAAACTTGGCAAGCGCATTTTTCTGCTGATTCCGCTGCTGCTCTTGGCCGGCAGTGTGGCGTACTTTGCCGTTTACTACACGGCAGACAACAACTTTCCGCCTGCCCAGGTGATGATCGCCTCCAACTTTCCGTCCACGGTGGACAGCGCCTTGGTAGAGGAAAGCCTGCAAAAGGCGGACGGCAACTACACCCGCACAGATGAATACGACACCGGCACCGTGCAGTACACCCTGCGCCTGACCTCCGAGGAGCAGCAGAACGCTACGGCGTTTTTCGACGCCAAACCCACCATCCGCGGCGGCGAATACACCCGCTCGGACATAAAGACCAGTCTGGCCATGAAGTACACGGACATTTGCGCCCAGCGCACCGGCGCTCTCCAGCTGCGCACCGGCCGCTTCCAGCAGGAGTTTTACATACGCGCCGCAGGCTATACCTGCGATGTGGTCATCACCTCAAACGGCAAAGACAACAAGGTGCTCCTCTCTGCTATGAAAAAAGAGCTGGCCGCGCTGCAAAAATAAAGATTCCGCTGCCCGCCGGTATTTCCTGTTTCAGTATAACGAAAATCCGGCGGTTATGCAAGGTACTGCCCCAAAAGCCACATCAATGCGCAAAGAATTTGCCATTTACAAACGCAGCGGATCGTCGCCGCTGCGATGATCCGAATTTTTTGCTGAGAAATTCTCATTTTTTCTTGACAACCTCTTCCGAATATGCTAATATTATTCAGCAATGCGAAACTGCTTTGCCAACTGAATATAGAGGTATAGTGTAACGGTAACACTCCGGACTCTGACTCCGTCATTTAAGGTTCGAATCCTTATACCTCTGCCAAGAGAAAACAGACATCCGCACGGATGTCTGTTTTTTTCTTCGATAGAAGAAGATAAGGATTCGAAGAATCGTTATTACGAGCAGAGCGAGTAACAAGGTTCTGAACGCTTGCGTTCAGGTTCTTATACCTCTGTAAAATTCCATTAGAGAACATATAACAAAATGCCCTCATATCTGAAGATACAAAGGCATTTTATAAATCCTATCAGGCACAGAGATAATTTTTCATCTGTGCTTTTATCTTTTCTCTTGCGATAATGACCGACCGCCTTGCCGCCTGCGGTGTGCAATGCTCCATTGCTCCAATCTGATAGTAGTTTAAATCATATTCGTGATAGAGCAGGAAACGCCGCCTTTGGATTTCGGGCAGGGTAGCAATCGCTTTGCGAAGCAGTTCTGCTTGTTCTTCCTCAATGATGAGTTCATCAACACCTTTGGGAAGTCTTAATGCCCGTCTGTTCAGCGTTTCATCACGAACCTCCGAAAATTCTCTGTGCCGCCAATCCCAATTTTCTAATCTCCGATTATCAAGCTCCAATCTGCGAAACGCCATATAAAAATCATAAGGCACATTCAATTCGTGGGATATGCCTTGTCCGTCTTTGAAACTGATAAAGTATCTTGTTCCGTTTTCCGTCACTTCCTCCCGAAGTATATATATTCTTCTCTGATACCACATTTTTGTTTTCCTCCTGCTGAAAAAATGGGTGAGAGGTTTTGCCCTCTCACCCAACAGCCCATAAGGAAATGTGGTTTTCTCCCTTACGCCTTAAATTGTTTCAACTTTTTTCGCAGATGGTCTAACCTTGCATAAATCGCACCCATCGTTAAGCCGACAAGCGGGGCAATCTCCTTTGTGGAATATCCCTGCATTTTCAGCAGGACGATTTTCAGGGTACGCTTGTCCACTGTAAGCAACATTTGATACAGTCTTTCGTTTTCAATTTCATCAAGCATATCTGCAACCGTACCTATTTCTATCGGCTGCTCCTGTGCAATCGTTTCCTCGATGTAATCTCCGACATCGTTTAGGCGGCGGTAAAAACGCCTGTCGGAATTAAATTCTGCTCGGTCATAGGTGTAAAGAAGTTCGATGATACTTTCCTCAACACCATACGCTCTCAACATTTTTTCCTCGGCTTCTTTCCAAAGCCGCCATTTTCTTTCTGCCTTTCCGTGGTTATATGCCACTGTCATTTCCTCCAATCTAAATTTTTTTTAAAAATCCAGATTGAAAGGTGGAGAGCGACAGCCTACGTCACAAGCAGGCTTGTCCTGTCTCTTGACAAAAAGCGACAAAAGAAAAACCGCAAAGGCTGTCAGACCCTTGCGGCTATGAGAAATTAAAGCTCTATTATGTAGATATTTGGCTTCTACTTTTGGGGCGTAAAAATCCCATAGTGAAACGAGGATTTTTTTAACAGACTGTCCTCATTTCTATCGAATAATATGTAAATACTGCTGCTCAAAATCAGCAGCGGTATGGTGGTATCAGACCAACACAAAAAAATCCCTCCAAACTCAAAACGGGTTTAGAGGGATTGGTAGGGCATAGTAATACAGTCCGTCAAAACTCCGTTTTTTTATATGGCGGACTAATAAATGTTATATAAAAACAGAGCCAACAAACTGTGATTGCTCACAAGTTCATCGGCTCTGCGTCTGTGCGTCTGGCTCTTTGATGACGGTTATATGTAATTCCTTTGCATTTATTAAAGTTTCTTGCTTACATTTCGGACAGTAAAGAGGATAGTTCTTCAAAACCGTATCTTCTCTAAGCCTGTCACGAGTTTTGCTGCCGCATATCGGACATATTATCCATTCTGTTTTATCCAAGCTATTTATCCTCCGAATTAGAGTGATTTCTACTATCTATATATCGCAATGTCATTTTTGACATTAGTCTGCCCATTTTGATTGGAAAAAGATAGCAGGTAATTGTCTGAATTTTTTGTGCTAAACTATGGCAAATGATAAATCTCTTAGATGAGATGTGCTTTGCAAGCCCATAACCCACTTTTTGTGGGTCTGCCATAAATTCTTTCGGAACAGGTAACGGCTCTGCTGACTTGGTTTTGGTCAATGGCGGATGAATAATATGGAAAGTAACACCATCAGAAGCATATTCTAAATTGAGGCATTTTGCTAATGCCTCCAATGCACCTTTCGTTGAGGCATAAGGGGATATTCCAATAAAACCAGTTACGCCTACACCAGAGCTTGTAAAAATAACTTTTCCCTTTTTTTGCGCTTGCATATATGGCAATACACTTTTTGACAGACGGAGTGCGCCATAGTAATTTACATCAAAAACCTGTTCATATGTATTGAAATCGGTAGTGGCTTCTTTATCAAAGGTACAAGAACAAGCATTATGAATAGCAATATCTATCCTCTGAAATTTTTCAATAATGTCTGCTATAACAATGCGTATCCGCATCTCATCACATACATCCGCCTTGTAGTAGAAAAGTTTATTCGGAAACAACTGTGCCAATCTTTCAAGATTATCTGTATTTATATCTAATACAGCCACTCTATGCTCATTCTTTATAGCCTGCTCTACAAAATAATATCCAATTCCTTGATTTGCACCCGTAATTACAATGTTAGACATTATGCTCCCTCCATCTCTGTAAAAAATTTCTCAATATGATGATAAGCAGCAGTCCGAAAAGAATTTTTTTGTTCTTCCGATAATTCTCCGCTAAATAACCACCTGTGAGCAAAAAAATAAATAGGGGCATAATATTTAACAGCCAAATACTTACTGTCTGATTTTGGAATTATTCCTATTTCCATTAGCGTACCAAAAACCTTACTTTGAAATTCAAGTGGCTCTGCAAACATCCAACGGTCATATATCTTTTGGACTTCCGAATTACCAAATTGCTCAATCAGAAGAAGCCTCATTATTTTGTTGCAAAAATCGTCCATAAAATAGCTTTCAAAAAAGGTATCGCAAACAGTTTGGTAGAATGTTTTCTCCGCAAAACAGCTCTGTGTTGACAAAGAGTTTTCTAATCGTATCATCATATTGGTCGCCGCTTGTTCAAAGCAATAAATCAACTCATCAAAAATAGCTTGTTTATTTTTAAAATGATAATAGACAGAACTTTCTTTAATCATTACCTGAGCGCAAATATCCCTAATTGATACTGCCGAAAATCCCTTTTGAGAAAAGAGGTCTAAAGATACATTTAATATTTTTTGTTTTGTATCGCCCATCATCTATACCAACCTTTCTAACGACTGTTAGATAAATTATACCTAACAGTCGTTAGAAAGTCAATACTGTGTAAATATTAGCAGATGCTTTTTATGGAAAACGCAGAGTCGATGAACAATGATGTATCTCACAAGTTCATCGGCTCTTTATAATTTATACTATCTACCTGCTTATGTGAAGATAATTTCTGTCTCCACAATCTCCCTCGCACACGCTCGAATGTTATTCATTCTTCCCGTCCATTCTAAAGCATTTTCTGCCTTGAGCTGTTCCGTAATACCCTGTACCTGTTTCATCTGCTCTGTGAGCGTTTCAAAGCGTTCCTGTGCTTGTCTGTCAATGTCTGCAAGGTAAGAATTAAGCCTGCCGCTTGTGAGAAGATTGGTGTATGTAACCCTGCGGTATTCTTTCAGATACCGCAAATGCCGTTGTCCAAACATTCCTATCGGCTGTTCTTTTTCGGTTGGTAAGATAAGGCAGGGGATAAGATAATCGCCTTGCTTTTCATATCTGCCGCCTGTTTGTTCAAAGAATGATTTTGCCATTTTTCCGTACCTCCGTTATCGTATTTTCATTTTCACCGTTTTTGAGCCTGCCGCTTTTATCAGCAGTTCGTCCACGCAGTCCGTATATCTGCCCTCCGCTATGAGCCTGTTCCGAAACTCATTCAGAGCATAAACTACTAACCGCAGTTCGCTTTCATCAAGATACAAGTGATACTTTTTCATCGTCTTTTCCTTTCCGCAGGGGACAGGCTTGTTTTTTACAAGGGTGCTTTAACACCTTTGCTTTGAAAGTCCGTTCCCCTATGTAACCGCCGAAGCGGTAACAGATACGGATAGCCTGTAAGGCTTCTCCGTCTGTTTCCGTTCGGTCAAATACTTCGATACGCTCTATCAGAAGATTGAGGTTTTCGGCGGTCAACTCCTGTATGCCCACATATTCAGCCATTAAATCTGCCCATTTCACAGCGTTTAGTTGGTTGTCCTTGACTTCCTGCAAGGCGTTTTGAAGTGCGTCTATCTGCCTTAATAGTTCTTCCTGCTCACTCTGGTATTTCTCAATCAAACGGTTAAAATTATCGTTCGAGATACGCCCCGAAAGAGAATCCTCATAGAGCCTGTCAAACAGCCTTGTCACTTCCTCATAGCGTTTCTTTGCCTGCTTCAGCTTGCTTTCGTTGGTTTTGCCCTTGTTCCCGTCTGCCTTGTCGTTCATCTTCACCGCCAGAGCCACCGCTTTATCCCTGTCCTCATAAGCAAGGCGGGCGTGGTACTGAATATCCGCAAGCACCGCCTTGTATAAATCCTCATAGAAAATACGGTGGTCTGTGCAGGACTTGGTGTTGTGAGCGTAAGTGGTACATATATAGATACGGTGTTCTTTCCCTGCCCCAAAACCGCAATCCTAACGCCTTTCCGCAAGTGCCGCACTTCACAAGCCCCGAAAAGGGGGATACGAAATGCTCCGTGGTATCACGCCTGCGGCTTAAAATCTTTGCGTTTGCCCCGTCAAAAAGTTCCTGCGACACAAGCGGCTCGTGGGTGTTATCTACCCGTATCTGCTCGGCTTCGGGTACTTTTTTTATAATCCCCACCTTAAACACGCTTTCCTGCTTGCACATTACCGTATGACCGAGATAAACAGGATTTCCGATAATGCCCCGAATGACCGTATGCGACCATTCATACTTATTTTCGGGATGTTCAAACCGTTTGGAGTAGTCCTTTTCTCCTCGTGTATGCTGCCACCAAGACGGACAGGGGGCTTGCTCTTTCCGCAGGGTGGAAGCGATTTTATGCGACCCCATTCCTGCATTTGCAAGCTCAAATATCCGCCTTACTATCGGGGCAGTTTCCTCATCCATAATGAGCCTGTTGTGATTATCAGGTGCTTTGCGATACCCGTCGGATAGGTCGGGCGTTAGGCTTCCGGCAAGTCAATCTTGCCGACAAAGCTGTAATAAATCTCAATGTCCTGCCTGCGGGTGCCGTTCTCGTCATAGCTGCACTCATGCACCACGATTTTCTCAATCATTTCCCGCAAGAGGGTGGGGGTCAGTTCTTCAAAGGCAAGGTGCTTTCTCACAATCCCCATAAATTTCTCGGCGTTGACGGTGGCGGCCTGTGACTTGGAAAGTTCCTCCTGCAAAGCGGCAGCCCGGTCTTTCAGTTCCCGCTGCTCCTGCTCATAGTCCGCCGACAGCTCCATGAAACGCTCGTCGCTGATTTTGCCGCTTACATTGTCCTCATACAGCCGCTTGATAATGCGGTTCACTTCGGCAATGCGTGTCTGGGCCTGTTCAAGCTGCTTCGTGGCTGCGGCGGTCTTTCTCTTGCCGCCGATTTCGTTCTGCTGGATGAGCAGCTTTACAAAGCGGCTCTCATGCCTGGCGGCGTATTCCGTCACTTGCCGGAGATTGGAAAGCACGCCCGCCGTCAAAAGGTCGGTGCGGATAAAGTGTGCCGTACAGTCACGGGTACGCTTCTTGTAGCTGCCGCAGATATAACAGTCCTGCTTGCGGTTCTTGTTCTGATACCGCTGCTGATACAGCACATGGCCGCAGTCGGCGCAGAACAGCATACCAGAGAACAGCCCCACTTCATCATAGCGGTTCGGGCGTTTTCGCTGCTTGCGTAACTCCTGCACACGCTCCCATGTTTCCGTGTCGATAATCGGCTCATGGTGATTTGGGAAGATAGCCTGCTTCTCGATGGGGTTCTCAACGCTGTGCTTGACCTTGTAAGAGGGCTTCTCCGTCTTGAAGTTTACCAGACAGCCAGTGTACTCCCGGTTTTCCAGCAGATGGACGACGGTGTTTGTCGCCCACTTGCACTCATAGCCGGGGTGGTAGCGTCGGGTGCTGCCCGTCCTGCGGTATTCCAGCGTCCCCGGCGTGGGGATTTGCTGCTCCGTCAGCATACGGGCAATCTTGGTCGGGCCATTTCCCGCAAGGCAAAGCTGGTAAATCTGCCGGACAACCGGGGCGGCTTCCTCGTCAACGATATAGTTCTCGTCCTTGTCCATGAGATAGCCATAGACTGGCTTGCTGGTTACAGGCTTGCCGCTCATGCCTTTTGCTTTCTTTACTGCCTTGATTTTCTTGCTCGTATCTCTCACCAGCCATTCGTTAAATAAGTTCCGCAGAGGGGTAAAATCATTGTCCATGCCGCCGTTTGCGCTGTCCACGTTGTCATTGACAGCGATAAAACGCACGCCCTTTTGAGGGAACAGCATTTCCGTGTAAAATCCCACCTGCAAGTAATTACGCCCCAGCCTGCTCATGTCCTTGACGATGACTGTGCCGACTTTCCCGGCTTCAATGTCTGCAAGCATGGCTTGAAATCCGGGTCTTTGGAAGTTCGCACCACTATAACCGTCATCTGTGTACCAGCAGAGATTGGTAAAGCCGTTCTGCTTGGCGTAGGTTTCCAAAATGCGCTTTTGGTTGGATATAGAGTTGCTTTCCCCTTGCAATTCATCTTCATGGGATAATCTCGGATAAAGGGCGGTAATAAGGTTTTGGGTTGTCTGTCTTAACATGGTTTCCTCCGTTTCCGACAGCCAGCCCCACTATTCCGTGGTTTCATTGTACCACGGAACAGGGGCGGCTGTACAGCGGTAAAAGTGATAAATCTGCTTCTTTACAGCTTGTCAAATCGCCTTTTTTTGTGTAGCAGCGGCTTCCGCTTCCAGTACCCTCGCCATCTTGTCGGCGGCGGTGCTGGTGGTGTCTTTCTTGAAAAAGCCGGACACGACAAGAACAGAGTTCCCTATGCGGATTTCCGTCACGCAGTCGGGGCGGCGGGTGGTACGGTGGTCGTGCTGCTTGATATTCTCCATAGGCAATACTCCTTTCATTCAGCCAGCAGTTTCTTCATGGTTTCCATTTTCCGCTTTGCGGTTTCCTGCCGGAAGTTGACGCCAGTAAAGCGTATCGGGACGCACATGGACAGCAGTCGGTCATAAATCCGGGAATGGGCCGTGTCTGTCGGCTTTTTCAACTCGTCCAGCGGGCGGTTGGTGGTGGCGATCAGCGGCTTGTTGCTGCGGTATCGGGTATCAATCACATGGAATACCTGTTCCAGTCCATAGTCGGTGCCACGCTCCATGCCGAAGTCGTCAATGATAAGCAGCGGATAGCGGCAAAGGCGGGAAATATACTCATTCCGGCCTGTAAAGCCGGGAGAGAGGTCGCCCAGGATAACGGCGAAGTTCGTCATATATACGGGGACTTCTTTCTCCATGAGGGCGTTTGCGATACAGCCCGCAAGGTAGCTTTTCCCGTTGCCGACGTTCCCCCAGAACAGGCAGCCGATGTTTTCGGCCTGCATTTCTTCCCAATGCTCCGCATACCGCCGGGCAATCCCGGTCTGCGGGTTTCTGCCGTTGTCGTTCTCGAATGTCCATTGCTGCATGGCTGAGTCGGCAAAAGCCCTCTGTTTCAGATTTTCCACGGCTTCCACATGGCGGCGGTGTTCCTCGGCGGCCTGCCGCTGCTCACGGGCGGCTCTCTGGCAGTCGCACTCTGCCGGGTGGCGGTCACGGCCAAACAGCTCCTTACCCTCCGGGAAGTAGGCTTCTTTCGGCGTATGGCACTTTCCGCAGTAAAGCAGTCCGTCCTCGCCGATATAGTCCTCCATCTCCGGGGCGGCGGTTGTCATGTTCTCCAAAATATCTTTGATTTCACTTGTCATAAGCTTTCTCCCTCCATACAGGTATAGTCGGGGATGCCCTGTTTTACGGCTCCCTTTTTGTCATTGGCCGCCCATCTGTGCAAGGCGGCGGCATAATTCTGGTAGGCTTTCCCGCTGGCGGCAAGGTAATGGCTCATTTCCTCAATCAGCCGTTCCAGCCTGTCCGGGTATTCTGCCTGTAACTCGTCATATTCGTCCTTTGACAGAAAAATATTCTCATATCGGCCATAAGCTGTGGGCGGCTCCCCACTCGCTCTCATTGTTTGGTTCTCTATTAAGTTGTTTATATTAGTTTTGTTAGGGGTCGGTTTTCCGACCATCATAGGGTCGGTTTTCCGACCGTCATAAGGTCGCTTTTCCGACTGTATGAGGGTCGCTTTTCCGGCCATCAGTTGGTCGGAAAACCGTACCACTGGGACAGGCGGCACTTTCACATAAAGCCGATTGGGTGCGGAGAAGCCCCGCCGTTCCCGTTCTAAAAGCCCGGCTGCGTCCAGTTCTTTCAAGGCTCCCTTGATGGCGGTACAACCCTTGTCCAGCATTTCCGCTATCTCTGCTATGGGGTAGACAATGTATGTCCGTCCCTCGCTGTCCTGCCAGCCGTTCTTCTGCGAAAGGGTGGAGCGGTCTAATAAAAGCGCATACAGCAGCTTGGCGGTCTGTGAAATCTCCATTTTCAGCAGGAAACGGGGGTATGGAAGATAGGCGGGCAGCGTGGTGTCTGCCCTGATATAATCAGCGATAGTATCACCTCCCTCTGTGTTGTGTCGTTTTTGGGCTTTGTCACGCATTAGGACGGCATTTCCGGGGGGGAAAGGATAAATGTATCGCATACCCTTTGACACCCACGAAAAAAGCCTTGATTTATGCGGGTTTGAAAGGCTCTAAAGCGTGACATTTCTGCCTTTGTTTCCGCTTTCTCTCGGCGGCTTTGCGTTTCTTCATGCACCCGGCGCAGCCGGGGCAGTATTTCCCCCGGTTGGATTTGGGGACAAAGGCCGCCCCGCAGACCGCGCAGCGTTTCCGGCTCCCCCGGTACAAGAGGGCTGCGGCCAGCTCCCCGTCAAGGGGCAGGACAGCCACACGGAACCAGCGGCACATGAGGGAATAGGAAATGCTCTGGACGCACACGCAAGGCTCCCCGTCGTCTAACAGCAGGCAGTTCCCCTCGTCGTAGTTACAGCACTCATGCACAAGGCGGCGGGCTGCCTGGTGCTGGCGGTAGTCCATGCGGGACGGATCTTATCGTTCATGGCTCTGCTCCTTTCTGCGGTGCGGCTCTTCCCGGCGCAAAATCTGGTCGATGTTCCGCTTGACGGTCTGCAACTCCCTGAACCGCTGCTTCTGTTCGTGATAGGTGTTGTACAGGCCGTCTTTCTCGGAGATAAGCTGCTCGATCTCGGCCTGCAACGCTTTTCGGCCGGGCAGCTTGGTAAGCCCCTGTGCCTTGAAATACCGGGCGGCGGCTTCGGCTATGATAAAATCGCTCTCGTTTGCCTGGCGGTATGCGGCGCGGGCTTTCTCGGATTTCTGCGCTTTCAGCCCCTCGCGGATGGGCTTGGTCTTGGCATAGGCAAGTACCTGTTGCCGCAACTCCCTTTTCCCTTGCAGCTTCGTTTCCAGTGCTTTCAGTTCGCCGCTGGTCTGGCGCATTTCCTGATAGGCGGTAGCAACGGCGGCTTCAAGCTGTTCCGGGGAAGAAAAGCCGTACTGTTGGTAGATGGTCAGGGTCTTGGCGGCCTGTTTCAGATTGTGTATCTTCGCCCATCGTTCATAGCCTTTGCCCTTGCCCTCGGCCATCTTCTGCTCAATGTCCACAAGCCGCTGCACACTGTCCTGTCTGGGGTCGATTTTCCCTGTCTTTTCGCCCTGTAAGCGGCCTTTCCCGGCGTGTAGGTATTCGGGTATGGCTGCGGTCTGTTCGGCGGCTCTGGCGGCTTGGTGCTGCGGGGTGTAGCGAACCGTTACGCCCCTCTGGGCGTTCTGCTCCAAAACGGCAAGGACGGCGGTGCGGTCAAAGTCGCCGCCCAGCTTCCGGGCGGTGATAGGCTTCGTCCTGTCTGGCGTGAGGTAGGACAGCCGCCCCCGGCTCTCCTTGACGGTCACACCCTCCCGCAACAGCAGAGAGGAAAACTCGTCAAAGCTGGCAGCGGTGGCAAGGGCTTTCCGTAGGGTCTGCCGCAGCTTCTCCTTGTTCGTTTCAAACTTGGTCTGCCGGGGCGTGATACCGCCTGCAATCATGGGGGCGTTCTGCTTGTCCAGTGCGGCCTGTCCCTTTTTCTGCGCCCAATATTCCCGGTCTGTGACACGGTTCTTGCTGCCGTTCAAGAGGTCGATTTGGTAAAGTCCTTCCCGGTGGCACATCTCCATGACCTCGGACTTGAAGTAGCGTAGGGCTGCGTCGGTGCAGCGGTGCTTGCACCCGGCTTTCGTGTCCGCTGGCCTGTCCATGTAGGGCAGGAACGGCACTTCCTCTATCCGCAGGCTGTTAATGACGATATGCACATGGATGTTGCCGCTGTGGTTATGCCCGTCCGGGTGGGTGCAGACAAGGGCCTGATGGCCGGGGAAATGCTCTTTACAGAATTGCTCCCCCAACGCCTGCGCCCGGTCTACGGTCAGGCCGTTGTCCGGCCCGTCCCGTGGGTCAAAGCTGATGATATAGTGGTGGCTTTTCACATCCTCCCGCCGCTGATTTTTCTCATAGCGGAGATTGGAGCGCATACACGCAACGGCAAAATCCTCGCCGCCGCAGTTCAGCGTGGACAAGCGATAATCCTCACGGGGGATAAGCCTGCCGTTTTCATCAAGGACGGGCTTCATAGTAAATTCGTCATGCTCAAAGAGCAGGTATTGTTCGGCGGCTCCGTAGTCGGCGTTCTTAGAGCCTAAATGCTTGAGTGTTGCCAACGGCGTCACCTACTTTCTTTAGGACTTCATACTTGAGGGCGGCAAGGTCGGCGGCCGCTTCCCGCAATTCCTTTGCCATAGCCGGGTAGGGGCTATGCCACTCGTTGAGGGTGCGGGCAATCTGGTTGAGATTGCCGCCAATCCTGCCGTACTCGGCTGTGAGCTTCCCGACAGCGGAGAGCAGCTCGTCATTGACTGACGACACATGGAGTACGGGGCGTATGGTAGTGCGCCGGATGGCCTGCCGGAGAAATTCGGACTGACTGATACCATAGGGCGCAAGCCGTTCTGTGAAGTCGGCGTATTCTTCATCGGTCAGCCGGGTTTTCACAACATGGCTGCGGTGGGGGGTGTTGTATCGCTTCGGCATGGGCTGTAAACCTCCTTTCACTTATCACAAAAAATGGGCTGGTCTGTTAGCTATTTTCGGGGCATTTCCTGTCTGCCGGACAGAAATATTTTTGCGGCGTAAGCCGCATAGCAGGGTTTGGGGAAGGCACTCCCCAACAAGCGCAGAATTGCGGATTTTGCCAAACCACGAAAAAAGCCTTTTTAAGGCATTGTGCTTTTCGCTGGCCGCCGATGGGCGGTGATATTATTTTTTCATAATCAATCAATGGATACCTATAACTGTAATTCCAATCAACATTCCGATACCTGTACCTATAACAAATCAATCAAATTACAAATAGAAATAGCAAAAAGATTTTGCAAAAACGCCCATGCCAACACACCTATGCAACCACCGACAATAAATCCTGTTAATAAGCCAATAGTTAAGTATTTATTACTTTTCATATTGCTATATCTCCCCTAAAAGTATATTTGTCGTTGGTTCTATTATACTATGACCTGCTTCCTTTAGGAATAGATGAATTGTAAACTGGCTGGAGTGAAACCGCTAATGACAGCCAGTGTTTGTTCTTTGTTTATCGGTCAAAGCGAAATTTGAACAGGGCGGCAATGAGCTGTTGCTTTATATGTTCCTCAACTTCGGCGTTGACTTTCCCGTGTACTTTGGAACAGTAGCGGATATATCCGGCATAGTGGGAAAGAATGGTGTCGATTGCGTCCGGGTCGCCCTCATGGGCTTTGACGATTGTTTCATAGGGGAGAAGTTTACTCATAGTCATTTCCCTCCATGAGCCGCCTTAACCGCTGCAAGGCAAGCCGGATATGCCGCCCCGCTGTGCTGCGTGTCCGGCCAATATGTACGCCGATCACTCGCTGCGGCTGGCGCAGGAAATAGTAACGAAAAATTTCTTCCTGCGTCTGCTCCGGCAAAAGGGCAAGGGCGGCGGCAAGCTCCGCATGATACAGAACGGCGGTCTGGCCGCAGGCGGTAAAAAGATATTCTTCAAGCTACTCCGGCTCGGCAAGCTGGACAAACTTTTCACTCATCAGATAATCAAGGGAAACTTCCCGTTCCCACCTCCGGCGCAGCTTCAAGATTTTATCTATGGCTGCGTGACGAATGACAATCTTGCAAAAGGCATTGAATGTGTACTGGATATGCACCTTGTAGGCTTCATCTTCGGTCATGGAAATTCCCCCTCTCTGAATAATAGTGCGGGGCGGCAGTACTCCTTGCTGTCGCCCCTTGATTGCCTACCAGCAAAGACGGGCGGGGCTGTCAACGACGGCGCGAAGCGGCGTTCATTTTATCGTTGACTGGCTCGGCTGGGTTTGCTATTTACCCGACAAACTTGAATTTATTTTAAGCTATCACGTTTTACCTTCTTAAGCCTTACTATCATTACCATAGGAATTTCTTTGTTGGTTTTGAAACATTCTTCATAAAATCCATCAATGACAAATCCAGCTCTAAAACAAAGGTTAAAAATATCTTGTATGGAACGATGATAATAAATCTGCTCTTTCGGTTGCCCTTCAATCGCTATATCATAGTAACTGTGCGGTGTCATATATTTTTCAGTCAACGTGACAAAACAAGGGTGTTGCGTTGCAAAGACAAAAATTCCGCTTTCCTCCAATAGTTCATAAACAGCCATAAAAAGCGGTTCAATGTCCGTAATATCCATAATTGCCATATTAGAAACTGCTTTCGTAAAGGCTCGATTTCTTTTTAATTCTAATATACTTTTTCTATCGGTCGCATCCGCCACACAAAATTCAATTTGTTTTGCATATTGTGATTGCCGTCTTTTAGCCAATTCTATCATTTTTTTGCTGTAATCAAAAGCGACAACCGAAGCACCTCTTTGTGCAAGATACGAAGAATAATTTCCATTGCCACACGCAATATCCAAAATGTAATCCGCAGGATTAGGAGATAGAAGTTCCGTTACTTTGGGGCGCACTACCTCTCTGTGAAATTCATTGGATTCGTCACCCATTGCATCATCCCAAAATTGTGCGTTTTTCTCCCAGATCTTTTTGCTTTCCTCTGTTCCCATGTTCTCTCCCACTCCCAAAATTTGCCTTTTTGCTTCCATTAAATCTTCCTTACTATATTCCATTGTTACCCTCCATAACTTCTGATTGTTGCCGTCTTGACTATTATGTATCTTTTCTTTCCAAAATGGTATAGGCTTTTATTTTTGTAATGCTGCAAAACTTTTCTTCTGTAAGGTATTCAAAGGATATTTCCCTTTGCCGCCGCTTGCATTAAGCCGCCGCTATTGGAAAGCCAAAAGCAGCGGCTTTTTTTACGCGATATGACCGAAAAGTCTAGAAAGCAGGATATGTCATCATTTGTCATTTCTTCTCAATGTAATAACTGCATGGCATATCAAGCCAAATACAAGAGAAAAACAGCCACCGCCAAATAGTGATGCTCCCCACCCTGCACCCGACATTGTCATAAAACCGCCAACAAAGAAAATACCAATGCCAAGAAATATCCCGACACCATAAAAAAGTCCAATTGCCATATCGTACTTATTAAATTGTCGTTTCTCTTTTTTTCACATGTTTCCATTTTTGTTATTACCTCCTTCGCAAAATCGTCCATGTGGACTCCAAAAAGAAAACAAATTTTTTTCAACGTATTTAAATCGGGTTCATTAACATCTCTCTCCCAATTCGATAGCGCCTGCCGGGTAACATTCAATTTCCCAGCCAGTTCTTCCTGTGTCATTCCCGATTGTGTTCGCAGATGACGTATTTGCTTTCCTGTTGTAATATCCGTCTGTTTCTGGTTCAAAATGGTTCCTCCTCTCTGATGCTGATTTTATCAATGATATTTCGCAATAGCCAGCAATGAACGTTTGCATTGCGCAAGATGTTACATTATCTTCTGAAACATATAGCGCACCTTGTCCAGGCGGCTGTTTGGACGGCGGGGCTGGATGACCGGCTCGCCGACAGCGGCCTGATACCCTTTCAGTTCCGTCAGGCATACGCTCTGCCCGTTGGTGTAAAAGGCCAGATCAGTACGGTATGCCTGTATACAGCGGGCGGGAATCTCGCCAGTAAAGACAACTTCATCCTTTTTTACCTGGACCGTTTCGATGGTGGCACAGTATTTCGGTGCATCATGATAAGCCCTGGAAAGGTATTCCCGGGGCGCATAGAGGGTGAAGGAGAGATAAGGTTCCAGCAGTTGCGTCCCTGATTCCTTCAATGCCTGTTCCAATACAATCGGGGCCAATGAGCGGAAGTCCGCCGGCGTGCTGACCGGACTGTAATAAAGCCCGTATTCAAAGCAAATCTTACAGTCCGTTACGTTCCAGCCGAACAAGCCCTGCTCCAGCCCGTAACGGATACCATCCCTGACAGCGTTTTGAAAACTCTGGTTCAAGTATCCCAGCGAAACCCGGCTCTCGTATTGTACACCGGAGCCAAGCGGGAGTGGTGTAACAGACAGTCCGATGGATGCCCAAAACGGGTTGGGCGGCACCTCGATATGGATGGTGTGGCTGGCTGCTTTGAGCGGCCGCTCCATATAAATGACGGTGGGTTCCTTTACCACTGTTTCAAGCTTGTATTTTTCCGACAGCAAAGCGGAAACAACCTCCAACTGCACCCGGCCCAAAAAAGAAAGAATGATCTCATGGGTGATGGAATCCACCTCGCAGCGCAAAAGCGGGTCAGTATCCGCAAGTTGCGTAAGAGCGTCCAGCAGCCGTTCTCTTTGCGCTGCCGTTTTCGGCGCAATCGACGTCCGCAGCATGGGGAGGGGGTCCTCACGCCACCTTTTACGAGGGAGCCGGGTTGGGTCCCCTAATACATCGTTTAACCTCACGCTGTCGCTGGGAAGGATAACAATTTCACCCGGATAAGCGGTGTCTGTCCGAACAATTTCCCCTTTGGATGGAATACGCATCTCTGTGATTTTCAGCTTTTCTCTCCCGGCCAGGGCCACCGTATCCCGCAGGCGCAGCGTTCCGCTGTATAGCCGTAGATAGACACGCCGCTGGCCGCAATCTGTATACTCCACCTTGAAAACGCTGCCGCATAGGGCGGCGCTCCCCTGTTCCCCAATCGGTTGGAACAGCCCTGTCACCGCATCCATCAACGGTTGAATGCCAAGGCCCTTTTTGGCGCTGCCATAATAGACCGGGAACAGGGAGGCGTCTTGAACCCGCCGCTGTTCCTCCCGCACAAGTTTTTCCCGGCTGATTGGTTCTCCTGCGATATACTTTTCCAATAATTTATCGTTATTTTCGATGACCGCATCCCATGCTTCTATGTCGGTATTTTCCTCCAGGACTATTTCCGGGGACAGCGACACCGTCTGCTTGATGATAATATCGGCGGAGAGCTTATCCCGAACAGACTGATACACGCCCTGCAAATCAACGCCAGCCTGGTCGATCTTATTGATAAAGATAACGGTGGGAATGTCCATTTTCCGCAGGGCATGGAACAGAATACGGGTCTGGGCCTGCACGCCATCTTTAGCGGAGATCACCAAGATGGCCCCATCTAAAACAGCCAAAGAGCGGTACACCTCCGCCAAAAAATCCATGTGGCCGGGCGTATCCACAATGTTGACTTTACATCTGTGCCACTGGAAGGAAGTGACTGCCGCTTGAATGGTAATCCCACGCTGCCGCTCCAAAAACATGGTGTCCGTCCTCGTTGTCCCTTTTTCGACGCTCCCCGGTTCTGAAATGGCTCCGCTGGCATATAGCAGGCTCTCCGTCAAGGTCGTCTTTCCAGCGTCTACATGGGCAAGAATTCCAATATTGATTATTTTCATGTGATTGTCCTCCCTTTACTGCCCCGAAGGGCATAAAAATCCCCAGCAGTAAAATACTTTTACCACTGGGGATGATAATTTGCGGACATACACATATACAGCATACACCTGTTTGTGATTGCTGTTTTTGGGGATATGTCAAAATTGATAAGGCAAAAGTATTCTTAAATTGGGTACAAAAAACTAAGCCCCTACAAAAGGAGCTATCATAATCCTTTGTTCCCACTATTTGATTATAGTTTTATTTAAGAATACCTTGCCGCATATTTTTTACTCCTTTTCTGGAATTGAATTATTATATCACATCAGTTTTAGGAAAACAAGTATCTAAAAGAAATTTTTCTTCCCCTTATATGTAACAATCATACCGGCTTCCTAACGTTCAGAATGGTTTCTACTGTCTGCTGCGGTGTTTGGTTGGAATTGTCCAGCCAAAAGCCGATCCGTGGTGTTGTCTGCATTTTACTAAATACAAATTCAATGTATACGGAAAGAAAGATATAAGGAGTGGGAGGGATTCCGCCGTAGTCGGCATTGTAGGAAAATCCAAAAGTTTAGATTTTCTCAAAATGCTTATCTTTTGGTCTTTGGTTCGGAATAGTGTAGTGCTGGCGGTCTATCCAATACGGCGATTTCCTTTACGATTTCATACTGGATTTCTCTCATTCCTTACCTCATTCTCCTTAAAATTCTGTCTTTCTTCTGTTCCAAATTCCTGTATTTACTTCCCGAAAAGAGAAGATTAGCGGCTGTCACGGTTGCGTTTCCTCTGCAACTCACGCTCCAAAAGTTTGATGATGGTTTCCTCCATCTGCTTCGGCGTTGTGTTCTTCGGAAAGTACTTTTTCAGCTTGCTTGTGTTGATTTTCAAGGTTTCTTTCTGGTTGCCCTTTTCCTCCGTCATAATCGCAAATATCGTATCCATGTCAAGCCGCCCGCTCTGGCTTAACTGTTTCATCCGATGTGCCTGTGAGAGTGAGGGCGTTGCTTCTTCGCTCTCCATCGTGGCAAAGAGGTTTTCCTGCTCGTCTTTCTTCAAGAAGGACAGTTCCACCGCAGGTGTGAGGGCGATTTTCCCCTCGTCCACCATCTGCAAAATCGGCGGTATCAGTTCCGTCAGGCGTATAAAACGCTGTACGGTCATCCTGCCCACGCCGAAGCCCTGTGCCACCTTGTCGTCCGTCCGCAACTTCGTCACAACTTGTGACGAGGTTAAGTCTGTGCGGAAACCCTGCCGCTTCATGGCTTCGGATTTCATCTTGTAGGCAAACGCCCGCTCCGATGGCAGGATATTCTCACGCTGCAAATTGCTGTCTACAAGGGTGATGATGGCTCGGTCACGGTCTAAGGGCAGGACAAAAGCAGGCACGGTATTTATCCCTGCAAGTTCAGAAGCACGGACACGCCGCTGCCCCGCAATCACTTCATAACCGTCCCCGTCCTCTTTCGGGCGTGTGATTATCGGCGTGACAATGCCAAATTCCTTGATGCTTTCCGCTAACTCTGACAGTGTTTCATCTTCTGCCACATGAAACGGATTGTCGGGGAACGGGTACAAGTCTTTGGTCTTTAACACCTTAAAATCCTGTTTCTTCATTCACTTTTTACCTTTCTCTTGATTTGTTTCTGCCTGTTCTCTGTAATTCTTCCAACACTTCGGGCGGTTTTGACAGCAGCCGCCCCATCTGCTCGTTGGTTCTCTGCAATTCAAATATCTTCTGGTTGGCTTTCTGCACCTTTAATTCCTGCTCGTACTTTTCATCACGCATACGCCCCGCATAGTCGGCTTCCTGCCCGATTTGCTCCTTTAAGCTGTCGATATACGCCTGCTGCTTACCGATTTCCTTAGAGAATTTCTCCACTTCGGGCAGCCATGCGGCAACCAGTTCCAGAGCCTTGTCACGCTTCTTCCCTGCGTTAAAGGCGTTGATGTCGGACAGGGCAGACACGATTTCCTCATACTGTTTATCAAGCCTGCCGCCTAATTTATAGAGCCATGTGGGGACGTGTTTCCGCTTGGTTTCCATTGAGGACTGCCCCCGTTCAAGCTGATTCCACCGTGAGGACATCCGCTCATGGTAGGCGGTCTGCCACTCGGATAATGATTTCTGGTTGCCTAAGATAGCTTTCGCTGACAGCTTATTGTCTGGCGTAATCGGCACAAAGCAGAGGTGCATATGCGGCGTTCTCTCGTCCATGTGGACGACAGCGGAGAGGATATTCTGCTTTCCAACACGCTCCGAAATGAAATCAAGAGCCGTCTGGAAATACGCTTTTTGTTCTTCGGGCGGTAACTGGTTCATAAATTCTGGTGAAGCTGTGATGAGCGTTTCCACCATCATCACGCTGTCTTTCCTTGTCCTGCACCCCGCTTCGGCTACCATGCGGTTAATCTCTTTCTTGTAGGTGTACTTTGGCGGTGCTACAAGATGGTAATTGTTTTTAGAGCGTTCCATATCTATATCTGGGTTGCTTTTGTAGGCTTCTTTCTTCCGCTCGTTGTGGCGTTCACAAGCCGCAACGCCGCCCGCTTTGCGTTTCTGGAAACGCAGGATTGCGTAAGGCATAATCCATCATCTTCCTTCCTTTTTTTTCGGCGGGTAACGGTGCCTTCATGACGGTTTTTGGGATACCCCCGCCGCTGTCACCGTCACCCCGACATTCCGGAAAGCCCCGTAAACGCAGAGTGCAGGCGTGGGAGCAGGGCAACAGCCCTGCCTTAAGGGAGTCCAGAGGGAACGTCTGGCACACGACTTTGCAGGGCAAAGTGTAGTGTGTTACACCCTGTAAACGCAGTCGGAAAAATCGGAAAGATTTTTCTGACCGCAGGGGTGGTTTTACACGCCCGAAAAGGGTGGGTGAATCCCACGCCTGCATTTTGCGTTTGCGGGGTGTTCCCTCCCGCAGGGTGGCAGGGCGCATATCTTCTAAAAAGCATTGTCATCGCCGCCACCCTGCCGCCCACAGGGCATAACCGTCGGATTCTTACATGGCTGCTGTGTCGTCAGTGACAGGCGCAGGGGGTATCCCGACATCGCTGTCACCACCGTCACCGCTGTCACCCGCCTGCCTTGTGAGGGCAATCAGCCTGCCGTCTTTTCCGTTTATGTACGTCATAGCAGATACGGTTCTCGCCTAAAAATGTCGTGCGGTATTCATTCAGCCACTTCGTAATCACCGTGGGCGTGGTTTCCGTTTCCGCCATAGCCGGTTAACAGTTCCGTTGCCGTGCCGCGACCATTTTTCTTTCCCTGCATAAAAGACACTACCCGAAAAAGAACAGGCGGTATGCTTCCCTCTGCAAGCTGCCGTTGACCTTTGCGTTCCACCAAGTCTCCCAACTGCACTCACTGAAACGGAGCGTAAATTCCTGATACTCCACATCCCTGCCGACACAGTAGAGCCTTGCGGTATCGGAAGCACTCGTTTCCTTTTCCAGTACAAAGGTAGCGTCCGCACTCCCCGTAATCCTGTCGTCCCAGACACCTTGTTGAACACGTCGCTGTCATTCTGCTTTCGGATGTGGTGTACAACAACCACCGCCAGAGAGTGTCTGTCGGCAAAGTCTTTGATCAGGGATATATCCCCGTAATCGTTTGCATAGGCGTTTTCCTTTGAGGCGGTCCGTACTTTCTGCAAGGTGTCAATCACAATGAGCCTGCTTTTCGGATAGGCTTTCAGATAGTTCTTAAAGCTGCCCCACAAGACCGTCCGTTAATTTACAGCTTGCCACAGCGAAGTGCAGGCGTTCGCTTGCTTCGTCGGTCAGTTTAAAAAGCCTGTTCTGAATACGGTAAAAAGTATCCTCCAGACAGAGATACAACACATCGCTCTGCGTTGTGGACATTTCCCAAAAGGGCGAGCCTTGCGACACGCAAAGGCACAGCTTTCAACATGAGCCAGCTTTTGCCGATTTTCTGCGAGCCGCAGAAAAGACTAAGACCTGTCGGGATAAGACCGTCCACCACAAAGCAGGGTTTTTCAAGCGGCTGATAGAGCAGAGTGTCTGCGTCCACCGTTTTTAATTTCTGCATAGCGGCACTCCTTTCATTGGTTTGGTTACATACTTGCACATAGGCGTTTCCTCCTTAAAATTTTTATATCCCAACCGATACCGATTGAGATATGTAGCACAGCCACTCCATACCGTTCCACGCTCACTTTGACCGAGTTTTCTCTGTCGGTGCTATGCACCCATTAAGCAAAGGGCAGGCTCATATCGTGGCACACTATCCTTTGCGGCAGGTATCTCTCTGGCGGCTGCTATGAAGTTTGCAAGGTGCGGTAAACTATTCCGTTTGTTTCGGGGCAATAAAAAAAGGGCGAAAGGATTTGACCTCTCACCCAATAGCCCGTAAGAAAAGCGTATTTTGGACTTTGTGTTCTGATTTTTTGAAAAAGTGAAAGCACCTGCCGCTTAACCGTTTCTTTTCGGTTAGTGACAAGTGCTTTGAAAGTTGATATTCAATTCTATGAAGGAGTTATCTGTTTGTGTTCTCTAAGACAATTTGACATCTGCCAAAGAGGAACGAGATACTCAAGCGAGTATCTCGTTTTTCTTTTACAAAAAGAAATTAAGGATTCGAAGAATACTTATTACGAGCGAAGCGAGTAACATCGTTCTGTCAAGTCTTTAAGGTGGAGATTTGCAAAGCAAATACTACCGTGACTTGACAGGTTGATATAATCTGCCATTACCTCGGAACATTCGTGTTCCGAGGCTTTTTTATGCCCGAATACTGCTTTTTATGGCGGTGTTCGGGCAATTTTTCTTTGCCTTAAAATATCGTGAGAGTCTTTGAGAGATTCTAAGAGACGGCAAAATTCAAAATCCCAAATCCATTTTAGTGCGATTTAGGGCATTTATGACTGAGACTTTTGAGAGACATCGCTCAAATCAAAATCGTAACACGAATTGAAATGGGCAAAAAATTTGAGAGACATTTCAAAAAAATAACGAGGGCTTAAAGTAATAAAACTTTAAACCCTCTCTTTTAAGTTTGCCCTTTTTATTGTTTATCCATCAAAAATGCAAAGGCAGATACTTTTTGATGTTGTTATCGAATTTATGTTTGTAATAGTTCGCTTTGGGGGACAATTGCTCTTTATTTGTTGACATTATGCTTTTTCTACGATATAATTAAAATTGTAATATTATAAGGGTTATCATACTGTTACAGCAGAAATTGATGAATTTATTGCATTTGTCAGAAATGGTGCAGAGATTATAGAATGCTTTGCGTGAGGAAAAATTATGACAACTAAGGAATACTTACAGCAGATAGATGATGTAATCACAAACGGGAAATATAAAGATAGTTGGGAGTCTTTATCCAATCACAAAACACCGGACTGGTATTATAAAGGCAAGCTCGGAATTTTTATTCACTGGGGAATATACAGTGTACCGGCTTATGGCAACGAGTGGTATTCGCGTTTAATGTACGATAAAAAATGCAAAGAATATTTATATCACAGAAAAAATTACGGGCCTCAAAATAAATTCGGTTACAAAGATTTTATACCTATGTTTAAAGGTGAAAAATTCAATGCAGATAAATGGCTGGCTCTTTTTAAAGAATGCGGTGCAAAATTTGTAATGCCCGTTTGTGAACATCACGATGGATTTGCAATGTATGATACGCAATTTAACCGCTGGAATGCCACAAAAATGGGGCCGTGCCGAGATATTACAGGCGAGATAAAGAAAGCGTGTGAGAATAAAGGCTTGACCTTCTGTGCATCAACACACAGAGCCGAGCATTATTTCTTTATGAATATGGGCAGAACATTTGACAGTGATGTAAATGATGAAAAGTACAGAGATTTTTACGGACCCGCTGTTTATTGCCCTGAATGGGACAGCCATACAATACACAAAACGACAGCCGATACGTATTCAATCGGTGCAAGTGAAGAATGGCTTGAGGACTGGCTCGTGCGTACCTGTGAATTGATTGATAAATATCAGCCGAAAATTCTTTATTTTGACTGGTGGATTCACAATCACTCATTTAAACCGTATTTAAAAAAGCTGTGTGCATATTACTACAATGGTGCAGACGAATGGGGCAAAGAAGTTACTGTTAACTACAAGCACGAAGCGTTTGCACCTACTGTTGCTACATTTGATGTTGAGCGCGGCGCTTTAACAGATATATCCCCTATTCCTTGGCAAACCGATACTGCGATAGGCAAACGCTCGTGGGGATATACAAAAAACAACGAATTCAAATCAGCAAGGCACATTATTACTGATTTAATAGATATTGTAAGCAAAAATGGAATGTTACTTTTGAATGTAGGCCCAAAAGCCGACGGTACAATTACAGATGAAGAAACTGCTGTACTGAAACAATTAGGCGCTTGGCTTAAACTAAACGGTGAAGGAATTTACAACACAACATTTTGGAAAACCTTTGGCGAAGGAAAAGTCAATAACAAAGCGGGATTTTTCCAAGATTCAAGTGAAAAGAAATTTACAAATAAAGATTTTCGATTTACATATAAAAACGGGTATATCTACGCATTTCAAATGCGCCCTAACGGTAAGGACGCTGTAATAAAAACACTTAAAAAGAAAAACGGACCTGATTTTATAATTAAAAATATTACACTTCTTTCAACCGGCGAAAAGCTCGAATTTGAAAGAAGCGATACTAAATTAACAGTTAAAGCAAACAGCCGATTTAGCGATAACTACCCTATTTGTTTTAAAATCGAAATTGATTAGGAGCAATTTATGGAATATAGTTTTGATATAAATTCTGAAACCGAAAAATTTGAACTGTATTATTTAAAATGTATATTTGCAGGCAGAGCACACAAGGGCTTTTATATTGTTTATCCATCAAAAATGCAAAGGTAGCCATCAAAAAAACTAAAGCGTTCTGTAATAAACAGATCGCTTTTTTACTTGCAATTCATATTAGGTCAAGTTAACATAACTTTAATTGGTTTTTCGTAGAACTATTACATCTACACATACTTATTTACAATAGTATAATATCACATTTTTATCTATAGGTCAACTAATATAAATGTTTAGTTTTTTCTATTCAAATACAGTTAATTTATCTCAAAACAATTATGTGAAATTTATTCTTATTTTAAAGTGAAAGGAGTAAATCAAATGTCCAAATATGGAAGCAGTATTTATAAACGAAAAGACGGCAGATGGGAAGGTCGTTATGTTGTTGGTTGCAAGCTGATTTCTGACCATAGCCCAGTTCTGAACCTTGCTGCCGTTCCATTTTTTTGTAAAGCTCCGTAATTCTGAGATAGAGCAATTTTAGCAATGCATTTTCATTTGGAAATGCACCTTTTTTGGTAACCTTTCTGAAGCTTGAATTGATGCTTTCAACAGCATTGGTGGTGTACATAACTTTTCTTACTGCACTGCCGTAAGCGAAAAGCTGCTCTACATCCTTGAAAATTGCTTTTGCACCTTCCTCAAGTCCTGATACACCATCCATACTGATAAACAGCACATCTTCTACGCCTCTTGTTTTCAGTTCGTCAAATATCTGCATCCACGTATGTTTACTTTCGCTTTCATTAAGCCATAAGCCTAAAATGTCCTTTTCTCCGTCTGTATCATAGCCTAATATCGTATATACTGCGTAATTCTTGCTTTCATACTCTTTTCTGATTGTGACATACATACAGTCAACGAATAAAAACGTGTAAATCCTTTTCAGAGGTCTGTTCTGCCAGTCACCCAGCTCATCTAAAACGCAATCCGTAATTTGTGATATCGTTTCGTGAGAGATTTCAAAGCCATAGATATCCTCTATCGTTTCGACAATATCCCGTTGGCTCATTCCTTTTTTGTTCTTTCTTTCATTGTAGCACACTCTTTTAAAAATTCAAAAAAGTGTGCAAGTTTTTTCTAACTTACACACTTTATTTTACAATCTCACAGAGTGAAACTTTCCGGACATGATGAGACTCGCCTCATCATATCCGAATACATCAACTTCTACAACAATTACCGTATTCAAACTAAAACAAAACTGACTCCGCTTGAAAAACGAAATCAGTTTGTTGCTTAAAATTTAATTACTTTACCTTAGGCTTTCTTTTTTGTACTATCTGCACAATCTGGGGCAGTTCAGTTTTCTATCGAGCTTTTAGTAATTAGTATTTTTCAATTTGGATTTGATCTATTCTATAATCAATATAATCTTGAGCTATCTCCTCTCTTAATGACCATATTTTTTTATATAACTTTGAATTTTCCTTGCCTCCATCCTCCCATTCTTTATAAATCGACTTATATTTTTCATATTTTTCATTTATAGCTTTATTATCACTACTGAAACTTTGACGCATAATCTGTTTTTGTATATGGTATTGGTATTTGACAGAGGTAGTCATTTCTAAATGCTCTTTAATCAGAGCATCGCAAAAGGCATTGTTTTCTTCATTATCCGGCAAATTTAATTTTTCATATTGTGTAGTTATATATTCGATTTCCTTATTTTCTTCCGACTCGCTTAGTGAAAAGCTATCAGCCTCTGCCAATTGAACAATCGCCTTTTGCTCAATAGCCTTTTCAAGCGGTTTATTTGTATGGCTTGAATATTGAATTAAGCACAGTTCTTTGTTTGTAATATCAACATCATTAACGGCAGCAACAACTTTTCTGTCTGAATTCAAATACTCATAGCGAATACTTTCAAGCGTATACTTATCCGATGAATTATTGTGAACTATGAAATAAACGCCTAAAATAATACTAACAAAGCAAAGCAGAACAAGTACTACAATTATTATTTTTCTCTTCATTGATAAATGCCCTCCACGATCTAGTAAGAAACAACTGTTATGGTTGCCTGGTCAACACTTTGATTTTCGTTCCAAACAGTTTTTACAATATAATTATCGCCAATACTTTCAAAATTTTTTGCACGTCCACAATAATGCAAATCTTTTAAATCTTGTTCTTTTATTGACGGAACTTTAAGACTTGGAAAGTAAAATGTATCATTTCCCCAGTCGTAATAATCTCTTAAACTAAAAGTTGTTAACATAGTATACTGGTTCCCAGACTTAGTTGCAGTGGATTTAACCCCTATACTTACAGAATTGGCTGCGGCATGCCAATCCAACTGTGTATTTTATTCAATTTTTGAACCGATTTTCCAAATTGTGGTAAATGTAGCTGCTATTATAACCAAATAAATAGTTGTTTATAGATTAAATAAATAGTAGGGTGCATTAAGTTTTATTCATATCGATATTCTTTTTATTTGATTTTTAATTAAAAAATTCACCTCATTTCCTAAAATTTAAATTATGATTCACATATTTTATAAATAAAAATATAAAATTATTTGTGTTTTTTTTGTATAAAAATCCTTTATTATACTCCAATAATAACATAAGCAATAGCCGTTGGTCAATATGAATAATGACAGTGTGCTATAAACATCGGTTATTTGTTTATTTTATAGTACCCTGCTGTAAATGATAATGCGGATTTAGAGTTTCTTTCGACACCTCAGTGTAAGGTCCGCTTGTATGTTGAACTGCTGACTACCAGCAAGCTGAGCGATTACCATACAGACCTTAACAAACAGGCAGAAACAATGTTTTCTCGGACGGTTTACCCGCTAAATAGAAAAGTCGCTGTCACAGACGGCGGCTTTTCTTTTTCGGGAAGTATTCAAGAAGTCATAAAGTTCCGTGAGTAATGGAAGAAGGCAATGATTTGAGAAAAAGAGAAGTGTAATATTCTGAAAATTTCTTGAAATTTCTGGAAAAATATGCTACAATACTTTTGTATAATTATATAGTGGGGAATTTATATCCTTTTTGCCTTAGGAATTATGGAAGGCGGACTTGTCTATGACAAACGGAAATGCGACAATCATTGTCGGCTCGGCTGGGCAGGAGCATAGCGCCGTTTTTTCAGCGTGTCAAGTCTTATTTCATACAATTTATAACGAACCAGTTGCCGGAGACAGGGCGCATTATGCCTTGGCTTCGGCTTTTTGCGTTTGCCGGAAGGATGGTGGTTTGATATTGAAGTCCTAACCACGACCGGCAAATCAATCTTTTCCGGTTAAACCTTCTGTCTTCTCCGGCGTGTCCGCTGTCGGAGGAAGTAAATAGCGGATAGAATTATTTTGGAGGAATGAAAATGAAGAAGAAACTTCTAAGCCTTCTGCTTGCGTTGTGCCTTGTGATGGCACTTGTTCCGATGACAGCGTTTGCTGAAGGAACTTCAGTAGATAATTGGGACGGTACGGCAGATACAAGCTGGTACACCGACCATAAGACGGATACTGAATACCATTTCACCACTGCCGAACAGTTGGCCGGTTTAGCGCAGTTAGTCAATGACAAAACTGCATCTGTATCATTTGAAGGAAAAACGATTTACTTAGATAATGACCTCGACTTATCCGGCTCCCAGTGGACTCCCATTGGAGATGGCAGTAACCATGTAAGATTTTTTGCTGGTACTTTTAATGGACAGCATCATAAAATCATGAATCTGAACCATCACTATACTGGGAATGAAGTTGTTCGAAATGGACTTTTCGGAGTTGTTTCTGACGGTGGTACATTAAAGAATTTACTTGTTATAGACGCTGATATTGACTCAAATGATGGTTCATTAATTGCCGGCATTTTGGCGGATTGGGTCAATGGCGGCACCGTTGAAAACTGCTACACAAGCGGAAAAATAGAAAACAATGTTGGCAGCAAGTTCGTTGGTGGGCTGATTGGTCAATGCACTTGGAGTACACAGGTAAAAGGCTGTGGATCAGACGCCAAGGTTATCAGCACAGAGTCCAATGAAGATGATGTTGATACCGTTGGCGGGCTGATTGGTCAGTGGGAAAACTCTGCGGACAGCTCGTCGATTACCGATTGTTGGTTTGGCGGTTCTGTTTCCTGCAATAATATCTATTCAGCTGTAGGTGGTATTCTCGGTGCAAACTTTGAAAACTTCTCTGGGAACAAGCCTGGCGTAATAATCAAAAATTGCATAGTTGCAACAAAAAACATCACTTGCGCTGAGCCTGGCAATATCACTTGGATTACAGCTGTTGTAAAGACCCATGTTACAGACTGCATTTGGCCGGATACCCCTCCTGATGGTGTAACGCTAGATGAAGAAAAATATCCTGATAATAAAGGCAATTACTTTGCCGTTGCTAAGCTGGTGGTTGATTGGGATGCAGGTACTGCGAGTGCCGACCCGACCTTTGACCAGTCATCGTGCGGCACTGCTGTCTCCAACTTCACCTCCGCAGATATCCTTGCTAGCTTGCAAACCAATGCCGGTGCGGGCGTTGAATGGGTTGCCGGAATCGGTCATCCTACTTTTGTGTGGGATGACAATAACATCCCCGCTGATTACACAGCTGTCGATGCAGCCATCGCAAGGGCAACGGCTCTTGATAGCAGCCTTTATACAAATTATTCTGCGGTAAAAGATTCCATTAACTCTGTTGACCGAGCAAAAAGCAAAGCCCAGCAAACAGAGGTTGATGCAATGGCAAAGGCTATTGAAGATGCCATTGCTGCCCTGCAATACAAGGATGCAGATTACACAAAGGTTGACAGCCATTGCCAAAGCAAATGCACTGAACAAGGATAACTACAAGGACTTCACCGGCGTGGAAGCCGCTGTCAAAGCTGTTGTCCGTGGTAAAAATATTACGGAGCAGACCGAGGTTGATGCAATGGCTAAGGCTATTGAAGATGCCATTGCTGCCCTGCAATACAAGGATGCAGATTACACAAAGGTAGATGCAGCCATTGCCAAAGCAAATGCACTAAACAAGAATGACTACAAAGATTTCTCCGGTGTGGAAACCGCTGTCAAAGCTGTTGTCCGTGGTAAAAATATTACGGAGCAATCTGAAGTAGACAAGATGGCAAAGACTATCGAAGATGCGATTGTTGCTCTTGAGAAAAAGCCTGCCAGTACCAAACCGGGAACATCCGATAAGAGTCCGCAGACCGGCGATACAAGCAACCTTGCTTTGTGGATTTCCCTGCTGTTAGCCAGCGGCGGTGCAGCCATTGCTACAACGGTTGTCAGCAGAAAGAAAAAGTACAACAGATAATTGAATAGTGTTCCCTTGCTCCATCTTCCGAGCAAGACAAAAGCGTCGTAGCAATACGGCGCTTTTTTGTTACCTAATTATTGAATAGAATATACGAGACTTGAGTTTGGATTAAATCTGATTGAATAATAAGCTTTTATATTCTTCGTCACCAAACTGCACAGTACCCTGCTGTAAGAGATGATGCGGATTTAAAGTTTCTTTCGACACCTCATTGTAAGGTTCGTAATTCCTCATACGAATTTGCCGTGCTGAGCAAAAATAAAATTCTGAGAGATTTTTGAGAGACGCAAAGTCTGAAAAATGGCTTAAATAGGCGGTTTTCAAAAAAGATTGCGAGCCTCTGACTCTCCAGTGTAACCTTAATGATACAGTAGAGTTTCAACACTTCCCTATGTATTCAACATATAGGCTTAAAAAGTCTATAACAGCCGTAAAAAGCACCGAAAAAGTGCTTGAAAAAATCCTTGATTTTAAGTCAGAGAGTTTTTGAGAGATTTTAAGAGACGGCTAATTTCAAAATTCCAAAGTCATTTTAGTGCGATTTAGGGCATTTATGACTGAGACTTTTGAGAGATATCGCTCAAATCAAAATCGTAACACGAATTGAAATGAGCAAAAAATTTGAGAGATATTTCAAGAAAAGAGAGGGCTTAAAGTAATAAAACTTTAAGCCCTCACTTTAAGTTTGCCCTTTTATATTGTTTATCCATCAAAAATGCAAAGGTGGTCATCAGTAAGATTCTTTTTTCATATTTAAACCTTTTTAATACCACTTAGTAATACATCTTCCTTTTTAGTTGTTATGTACAGTCTGGCGCTATGTTTAGTATACCCCTCTTTTCGGTAAAATATAAGCTGTTTGAGAAAAATTCCCAACAAAAAACCGCCGTCTATAAGACAGCGGTTTTTACTATAATTGTTTAGGCTTTTTCATACATATCGGCAAGTTTCCTTGTGGACTCTGCCAAAAGCTTTACGCCCTCAAAGGCATTATTGCGATTGTATGCTTTCATAAACTGATCAGCCTCTAAGGTAAAATAGCCGTCATAGTGGATGGCTTTGAGTGCTTTCACAATTGGTTCAAAATCTATTTGCATTGAAAACGGAATTTGGTGAGAATCGTGGTGTAAATCGTTATCGTGTATATGCAGGGCTTGTAAACGGCTGCCGAGTTTTTCAATCATCTCTACGGCACTTGTATCTAAGCCGCGCATTTCGGCGTGTCCAAGGTCGAGACAGGCTACAAAATATGGGTCATTTATGGCATCCAAATGTGCATTAAAGCTTTCAGGGTTAGAACAAGCGGCAAACTTTGCTTCATTCTTTTGAACATTCCAATTCCACATATTTTCTGTTGCGATCTTTACGCCGTAGTCTTTGGCAAAGGGCAAAAGTTCTAAGAAAAACTCGGCATTTTCTTTGGGAGACTTAAGGTTATCCGGGTGAATGACGCAAATCTTGCCACCCGCTTCTGCGGTACATTCAATGGCACGCTGTAAATAAGGGCGAACATTTTTATGGAGTGACGGAAACGGTGCATGGGATTGATTGCAAACCACACCGTTCTCTTCGCCAATCTGCTTTAAGTGCCTTGCAAATTTGAGATAATCATTCGTTACAAGCGCATATTTCTTTTTAAAAAGCCCCTCAAAAGGATTCATGCGTTTTTTCATATTAAACATGGAAAAATCCCACGCATCAAAGCCGGCTTTTGCAATCATTTCAATGGCTTTTTCTTCGCCAATCACATCAACAATGGATTGAATTTCTGTAGAAGTTTTCAAAAGAAATCCCCTCTTTTCTAACTTTTTTCATTATATCAAGTTTAAGAAAAAAAGCAAGAATGAAAAAAGGCGCTGTAAAAAAACAGCCGAAATAAAATCCGGATACATCAACTTCTACAACAATTACCGTATTCAAACAAAAACAAAACCGTCTCCGCTCGAAAAACGAAATCAGTTTGTTGCTTAAAATTAAATTATTCTACCTTAGGCTGCTTTTTTGTACTGTCTGCACAATCTGGGGCAGTTCAACGACACTTCAAGTCCTCTTTTTTCGTATTATGCTTATTTCAACAGAGGAATAATATTTTCGGATACGATCTCAAAACCTTGGGCGTTCAGATGCAGACCGTCATAGCAGTATTCTTTTGCAAGCCTGCCCTTTTCGTCGGACAGCACTTTTGTAAGGTCGAGCCATTGCACCTTACTGTCAAGAGCAATTTTGTGCAGTTCCTCGTTGATTGCCAAAATCTTTTTGTTACTGCGTTTGCCGACCATCTGCCTTGCAATGATTGACAAATGCGAATTAACGGGATAAATTGCCTGCAACACAATGTTGGTATTTGGGCAAAGTTTTTGCGTTCTTTGCAAAATTTCTTTTATATTATTCAAAGTGTACTCGGTCGGAAGTCCTAAGCCGATGTCATTCGTTCCGATTAAAATCACAAGATTTTTCGGGCTTATGTTCAAGGCGTTACATTCTAGCCTTTCCAACAATCTGTCGCTTGTGTCGCCGCTGATTCCACGGTTGTAAACTGCCTGTCCTGTGGTTTGCGAAAAGGCATAAAACAGCTCATAGCTATTGAATATTTCCGTAATTGAGTCGCCGAACAGTACCGTTTGCCCCTGTTGTGCGTACGTCTCGTTCAAAAAACTAAAATTCTCTTTTTTCGTTTGCTGTACATAGTCGTAAGCCGTTTTTTTCTGAAAGTTCTTGTTCATTTGCTTCTCCAAAATAAGTTTTATCTGTCGCTGTCAACGGCAAACAAGCCCACACCGATTGCACCGCAAGATTCAGGCTTTGTTATTTATTAAACTTTATTATACATTTATTTTTGAGTTTTGGCAACTGCCAAAGCTCCCATTTAGCCCTCTCTTTAAGTTTGCCCTTTTATATTGTTTATCCATCAAAAATGCAAAAGTGGCTATCAAAAGGATTACTTATCTGACAAGTTTATATGGTGGAAAGTACGCTCCCTACTGATAACAGAAACTTCAGAGGGCAGACAAACAAATTGACTTTCTGTCTGCTTTTTGATATAATTTGGTTAGTTGTTGCTAACTTGATTGTATCATACTTATAAACGGATAAACGAACTTTTTTCAACATTTATCAAGATTCACGGCTGCTGTTTGAAATAGAAAACTACCGGGGGCGAAGATGTGGCGACGACGCTTTTTCATGAAGCTGGCAGGCTTTCCTCTGCACAGCAAGTGGACGGGCGAGGAATACCTGCGCTTCCTAAGGGAGAACGGCTGGGCGGTGCGGAAAAGCGTTGTTCTGAAAGCCTCGTTCCCGCTGACCTATGCCGAGTGTGAGAAAATGGAGGTGTGATATGTCATTCTTTGAAAACACCCGCAAGCCCGAGGGCTTTGGCGGGAAAATTATGGTTGCCATGATGAACGTCGGGCACAGCGCCGTGGCCCGGTGGGGGCTTCAATTTCTGAATGCCGCGCCGGACGCCAAGGTGCTGGACTGCGGCTGCGGCGGCGGGGCGAACATCAAGAGACTTCTAAAAAAATGCCCGCAGGGCATCGTGAAGGGCATCGACTATTCGCCCGTCAGCGTGGAGAAATCCCAAAAGGTCAACGAAGCCGCCATCGCGGAGGACCGCTGCGCCGTTCTGCAAGGCAGCGTGGCGGATATGATCTTCGCAGATGACTGGTTCGATGCGGTCACGGCCTTTGAGACCGTCTATTTCTGGCCTGATCTGCCCCGGTGCTTCCGGGAGGTTTATCGGGTGCTGAAGCCCGGCGGGACATTTCTCATCTGCAACGAAAGCAATGGCGATACGGACAAGGACGAGAAGTGGACGAAGATCATCGGCGGCATGACCATCTACAAGGACACCGAATTAAAGACGTATCTGGAGCAGGCGGGCTTTCACGAGGTGCAGATACACAAAAAGAAAAGCTGGCTCTGTATCACAGCGCGGAAGTGAGGGAGAGGCAGACAGATGAAGGACAACGAGCTCCTATTCGACCGCAAAAGCCATGTGCTGTATTCAAAGCCTTGCAAGAATGAGATACAGGCGACCACATGTGTGAATAGCTGCCGGTGCGACTATACCATCTACGACGACCAGGACCCGTACGTAAAAGGACATCCCGAATATCGGGATGAGGCGGGCTTCAGAAGAAACAAATAAAAACGCAATGCAAAGGCGGTGAGACAAATGGAAACCTTTCTTGGAATCATGATCCCTTTCTTGGGCACAACGCTGGGCTCAGCCTGCGTGTTTTTTATGAAAAAGTCACTTAATGATTTGGTGCGGCGATCTCTTGCGGGCTTTGCCTCCGGTGTGATGGTGGCAGCGTCCATCTGGAGCTTGCTGATCCCCGCCATTGAGCAGTCGGAGGATATGGGAAAGCTATCCTTTCTCCCCGCCTTTATCGGATTTTGGGTCGGCGTGCTGTTTTTGCTCCTGCTTGACCGTTTGATTCCCCATCTTCATGTGGGAAGTGACCAGGCCGAGGGTCCGAAAAGCAAACTCGGGCGCACCACCATGATGATGCTGGCGGTGACCTTGCATAACATTCCGGAGGGAATGGCAGTCGGCGTGGTGTATGCAGGCTTTCTTTCAGGAAATACGCAAATTACTGCGGCAAGCGCATTGGCGCTGTCCCTCGGCATTGCCATTCAGAATTTTCCCGAGGGTGCGATTATCTCCATGCCGCTCCGGGCGGAGGGGGAACGCAAGGGCCGAGCGTTTCTCGGCGGCGTGCTTTCCGGCGTTGTAGAGCCGATCGGCGCGGTGCTGACGCTTCTCGCGGCGCAGCTTGTGATCCCGGCGCTGCCGTATCTGCTGAGCTTTGCAGCGGGCGCCATGCTCTATGTGGTGGTAGAGGAGTTGATTCCGGAAATGTCGCAGGGGCGGCACTCGAATCTTGGAACGGTGTTCTTTGCGGTAGGCTTCAGCGTGATGATGGTGCTGGATGTGGCACTGGGATAAGGAAGTAAATAATGATTTTACAGGTGATTTTGGAAGGCATCGGGCTGGGCGTTCTGCTCATTCTGGCTTGCGCCATCGGCATCCGCAAGGGCGCGGTGGGCATGGTGCATCTTTACAGCCCGGAGGTGCAGGAGCGGTGCGTAACGCTGGGACTTACAACACACGCGAAAATCAAGCGAAATGCTTTGATTTTCAAAGCTGTCTGCGTCCCCGGCTACATCGCCTATGTGCTGGTCTGCGTCTATGCACTCAACGGTGCACGGGGTTTTCTTGCGGGCTTTTGGCAAATGCTCGTTATTTTATCGGTGATGAACCTGATGGACCGTTTCCTTGTTGATGATTTTTGGGTCGGTCACACAAAGGCGTGGACAATTCCAGGAACAGAGGACTTAAAGCCATACATCACCGCAAGAGATAAAGCAAAAAAGTGGCTGTTCGGCACAGTGGGCATGGCGGTCATTTCGGCAGCACTGGCGGCGATTATGATGCTTTTTATGAAAATATGAGGTGACAGAAATGCTGTTTCAAATATATGGCGACAGGAGAAATCCTGCCGTGCTGTTCTTTCATGCAATGGGTGTAACAGGAGCGAGCAGCGAACCGATTGCGAAATATTTGCAGGATCGGTATTTCTGCATTCTGCCCACCTCCACCGTTTACTGCGCGGGGCAGAAATATGTCAGCAAGCTGGACGAAATACGGCAGGTGGAGGACTTTCTGCATCGACAGGGCGTGGAGCGGCTGGCGATGGTGGTCGCTTCTTCCATCGGTGCAGACCTTGCCATGGCGTTTCTGACACAGACGAAGCTACCCGTGGAGCACGCTTTCTTTGACGGCGGGCAGTTCGCCCAAATCGGAAAGGGTACGCGCCGCATTATGACACCGTTTCTGTATTTAGCCATCAAGAGCCTATATTGGTCGAAGGGCGGTACGCTGAAAAAGATACTGTGGTGTGACGACGATTCCATAAAGTCGTATTTTATAGATGCAGGGAAAAGTCTGACCTATACAAATTTGCGGCGGCAGATTTCGGACAGTCTGGAGGATAAACCCTTTCCGACGCTTTCAAAAGAATTGCAAAAACATACCTATTTCGAGTTTGGCAGTATAGAAGATCATTTCAAATACCGTCAAGCAGTGATGGAAGCCTACCCCTGCGGCCATTATCCCGTGTTTGAGGGATACGATCACATGCAATATCAGATTCGCGATCCAAAGGGGTTCGCCGAAATGCTGGCACACATCGCCGAGCGTGACTGTATGCCGGAACTGCCATTTATCAGAAAGTGAGTGATACCCATGAAATACAAAATCGAGAAAAACACCGTACAGGAGACGCTGATTATTCCACTATATGCCAGGAAGGTATGTTCGGAGCTGTATCCAAATCTCTATCAGGATGAAACGGCGGTTCGCCTGATTGACGAGATCGACTACGATTTTTCTGAGGCGGAAAAAAACTCCCGCAGCCTGATGCAGCGTTTCGGTTCACTGGAGGTTGCCATGCGGCAGAATGACCTTGCTTTTGAGGTGCGGGATTATCTGAAATCTCACCCCAATGCGGCGGTGGTCAATCTGGGCTGCGGGCTGGACAACACCGGCAGAAGCTGCGACAACGGCAGCTGCAAGATCTACAATCTGGATTTTCCGGATGTCATAGCCGTGAGGGACGAGCTTTTGCCCGCCGGGGAGCGTGAGGAAAATATCCCCTGCGATTTGAATAATACTGAGTGGTTTGCAAAAATCGATGCATCGGGCGGTGCAGTGTTCTTTGCCTCCGGCGTGTTCTATTATTTTCTGACCGAGCAGGTCAAGGCGCTGGTACAGCGAATGGCAGATGCTTTTCCGGGCAGCGTACTGGTGTTTGACGCTGCAAACCGAACGGCGGTAAAGATGATTGCCAAGACATGGCTCAAGAGTGCGAAGATCAAGGACGTGGGCGCATATTTTGCTGTTTCTGACGCGAAAAGCGAGCTTTCTCCGTGGGACAGCCGCTTGCAGGTCACCAGCCGCGGCTATATGCTGGGCTACAACGATCTGCGTGACCCATCCGTCAGCGGCTTTTTCCGTTTTCTCGCCAGGTTCGGCGACGGCGTGATGAAAATGCAGATTGTAAAAATCAACTTTTGAAAGAGGCGTTTTGAATGAAACACATCGCTCAAATCAAAATCGTAACACGAATCGAAATAAGCAAAACTCCGAGCGAATACACAAATCATATTTATAACCGTTGACTTCATAAAAGCTCGGGTGTATAATCAAAAAAATAAAGCTGTCTCGGCTGATGAAGACTATAAATTTTGCTGTTTCTGAACACAACAGCAGAGTTTACAGTCTTATTTTTTTTAGGTGATAATATGAAATTCAAAAAATATGCAACAAAAACGCTGATGATCGTTATCGGATCAATAATATCCGCATACGGAATTACGCTTGCAATAGGCGCAGGTTTCGGCGGCGCAACACTTGCGATATTGTGGCAAGGGCTGACGAATGTGACAGGTATGTCAATCGGCACATCGTCGCTTATTGTGGCTGTGGCAATGATAATTTTTGCCCTTTTCTATGACAGAAAGCAAATCAATGTTGGCACAATTCTTTACCAAATCATTTACAGTTTTTTCGTGGATGTATTCACAAAAATTCAGCATTATACAGATATTAAAGCGGTTAATTTTGTTATAATGCTGCTTGGCATTGCTATATTTTCGTTCGGAACGGGGATTTACTCCGCCGCTGATTTCGGCAGGGGCTCATATGAAGCAGTCACATTTTCGCTTGCCGAAAAAAACGGGTGGAAAATCAAAATCGTACGAATGGTTCTTGATATTATAGTGGTAATTATCGGCGTTTTGCTCGGCGGTAAATTCGGAATTTGCACAATTGCCACCGTTTTGCTCTCCGGTCCGATAATTCAGGCAACCGTAAGCACTGTTAAAAAATCAAAGATTTTAAAAAACATTTCTTAAAATTCTCATACTAGCCTAAAAGTGATAAGACATACAAAAAGGATGGAATTCGATTTTGAACAAGTCCGTAAAAAATGGACAATAGAATAAACGGAGTTAAGATTATATCCGCTAACGAAAACATTAGCGAAGGCTCAAAAAGCATAATTCTTGAATATGTACTTGAAGGTATGGCTGAATATTATTCAGCAGACTTAAGACTTATCAGAGAAAGTTATTCGTGGATTAACATAAAATGCAAGTTTAACGGTGATCCGATTACATTCGGATTCAATTTTGAACCTGCTGCCATCCTCGGAACATTCGTGTTTCGAGGCTTTTTTTATGCCCGAATACTGCTTTTTACGGCGGTATTCGAGCAAAGTGTCTGCGTTCTTTGCAAAATTTCTTTTATATTTTTCAAGGTGTACTCGGTCGGAACTCCTATGCCGATGTCATTCGTTCCGATTAAAATCACAAGATTTTTCGGGTTTATGTTCAAGGCGTTACATTCGAGCCTTTCCAACAATCTGTCGCTGTCAACGGCAAACAATCCCGCACCGATTGCGCCGCAAAATTCAGGCTTATCGGATATGAAAATCTTTGTGTTCAACCGCTTTTGCAACACTTTTTTCAAAAACATGTTTTCGGGCAGATGAAATAGTCCCCCTTGGCTTGCAACTAAACCTAAAAATCGCATAATTTTTAAGGCTTTTGCCCTGTTTTGGGCAGAAGCCTTTTTGCATATTTAATAAGATTTTCTTCTTCGTGTAATATTAAATGTACCGGCTGTAAAATTGACAAAGAATTAACAGAATTTTCGTTGACACACATTATTCCTTATGATATAATAAAAGCAAATATATCGCTTATAAAGGAAGTGACTTAATGACGAAAAAAATAACAGCAATATTGTTGGCATTGTGCATGGCAATCTCAATTTTGCCGATGAGCGTTCAGGCGGCATCAAAGCCGGATATTAAAGTCGGTGACTATGTTAAAATGGGCACGTATAACAATGCCTCAATTCTTTGGCGATGTGTAAGCATTGACGATAACGGACCGCTTATGCTTGCAGACAGAATTATTGACACCCTTGCATATGATGCCAAAACAAATGACAACAGCAGTTCAAAATCGCACAGCAGAAGCTATAAGCGTGATGATTACGGTTCTAACTATTGGAAAGACAGCAATATGCGTTCTTGGTTAAATTCAACCGCAGAGGCAGGCAAAGTCGATTGGCTTTGCGGCAACCCTCCGAAAGACGGATATGTAAGCGGTGTGGGAGCGTACAACGAAAAAGCGGGTTTTCTCAACGCTTTTTCAAAATCTGAAATTGCGGCAATGAAAACCGTTACCCAGCGTTCTCTCGTTTCTCATCCCGAATACAACAAGGGCATAGTTAACGGAGACGCAAATTCGGATTTGTTATATTATACCGATATTTCATATGCGGCAATAAATTACGATAGTGCGTATTTTGAAACCACAACCGAAAAGGTATTCCTTCTTGATGTTAAGCAAGCAAATGCCGTATGGAAAAATCTCAACGGCTATTATGTCGCATACAATAATGACGGAATGGCTTGGCCCTATTGGCTCCGTACCCCGGTTACCGACTGCAACCACGATATGCGTTATATCAGTTCATCGGGTCAGGTCGGTCGTTATGCTCCGTGGTATTCCGATTTGGGCGTAAGACCTGCATTTTATCTCGATTCCGAATATTTTGTTACAACTTCCGGCAGCGGCTCACAAAGCAGTCCTTATATCGGCTCTGCTCCAAACAAACAAGAGGATGATTATACAATTTCGGAACCTGCCGAGGACGCAAATCCCGATTGGAATGTCAGCACCGAGCAAAGCATTCAGCTCACCCTCGGCCCGTGGTATTCAAATGACAGAAAATATTCTAATCCTACCATCCCGGTTTATACCATCCAAAAAACACGCAGCGACACGGAAAATATGGTTGTTGTCGTTTGCGGCGAGGGATACACAAAAAGTCAGCAGGGCAAATTCATCAATGATGTCAAACGGCTTTGGCAGGACGCTATGAAATATGAACCGTATCGCAGTTATGCCGACAGATTCAATGTTTACGCTCTTTGCACAGCTTCCGAATCGACTTTTGACAATGGTGGAAGCACATTCTTTGATGTTATAGTCGACAAATATAATTCGCCTGTTATTTCTAATAATCTCCACGGAAGTCAATGGAAAAATCATATTTTTGAGAGATGTATCGGTCCTGAATTTATCGAGAAAATTCACGATGCTCATATCAAAAAAAAGTGTGATCCAAACACAATTCCGTCCGGTTCGGAATATGAGCCTTATTATTATGTTCACGATTATATTGCCCAGTTCGCTATGGTTGTAAATACAACAAATGATTTCGGCGGTGCTTATAATAACCGTGAATACGGTTTCCATTATTTCATTTCGCCATCAGACAGCTATCGTGCGTCAAAAACTTTTGCACACGAGTTTGGACACGGTTTGCTCGGTCTCGGTGATGAATACAGCGGCGGATATTTGCTTGACGATAAGGAGCTTAAATCACTCAATCTTTCCTCGGTTGAAGACCCGGAAAAGATAAAATGGCGACAGCTTTTAGGTTTTAGAAACACATATACCTGCCGCAATGCTTACGGCTCAAAAATGCTTGTTTCAAGTTATGAGTGCATAATGAGAGACACAAACTATCAATTCTGTGAGGTTTGCCGTTTGCAGGGCTTCAAGCGAATGTCTCAGCTTGTTAAGGATGTAGACCTTTATGTTGCAACTCCCGAGGTTAAGGAATATACGGGTGCTTATTCAAAGCCGTCTGATTTTACCGACCTTGAAACAAGTTCATATTATAATTACACATATAATCGCAATGACCGACTTTTGAGCGGCAACAGCAAAAGCAGATTTAATACTAATATGAACGGTAAAAAAATCGAGCTTAGAACTGTTATTCAAAACATTTCAGATAAAAATGCACGACAATTAAAATTCAAAATGTGGATTAAGCACTCCGACGGAAGCGTTGCGACCGATTCATCGGGGAATCCGCTTCAAACAGTACAAACCTTTGACATTCCTGTTTGGAATGATAAGGCAAATTTCTGGCCGCTCGGTGCTTTGGATCACATCAAAAGCGACTTTAATTCAGGCTTAAAGAGTTGCTCGCTTATTTATCAAATTCCGTCTGATGCACAGCTTAAGAGCGGCGATACCGTGGCATTTCAGGTGCTCGATGAAAACGGAAATGTGCTTGCTGACGACAATACGGAAACACAGCGCTACACAACCGTTTCAATTCAGTATAAATTTGAGGACGGCTCTGAAATTCCAAACACTGCCGGCGGAACATTTACCGTGCCATACGGCACAAAGCTTGATTTAACACCGGCAAAAACACTTTTTGATTACAAATTTGTAAAGGCTGACGGCTTGAACAAGCCTATTGTTTCGGACGGAACGGTTGTTACATATTATTACAAAAATAAAAACGAAGAACACACTCACACTTGGTCTGCTTGGAAATACAATAATGATGCTGTTTATAATTCATCAAGTGATTATAAAGACGGCACGCAGACTCGTACTTGCTCCGCTTGTGGTGAAAGTGAAACAAAAGAGGCACCGAATACAGCTCTTCTTCGTCGCAGAGGTAATGCATTGTCGCTTGAAAGCAGTATCACCCTTGCAACTTACATTACCAAAGATGTAGTCGATTATTATGACGAAGTGTATGCCGAGTTTACCCGAAACGGTAAAACCGAAAAAGTGTATCCGTCGGGTAAAACATTAACTTCAAATTCAATCGTTTATTGCATATTTGATTATACGGGTATTTCACCGCAGGCTTTAGGTGATGATGTAAGTATTACATTCTATGGTGTCAAAGACGGTGTAACATATAACGGTAATGCTTATAAATACAGTGCAACCGACTATATTAAGTCAACGCTGAATAAGCCTACATCTTCTGCAAAGCTTAAAACTTTGCTGGTTGATTTGGTCTATTATGGCGAGGCTTGTCAGGTATATCAAAACTATAAAACCGATAATTTACTTACCGATATACTTACCGATGAGCAAAAAGCACTTCGCAGCACGGCTGATTTAAGTTTAACGAATATCAAGAATGCAAGCTACGAAACCTGCGAAAACAGGCTTGTAAAGTTTGGTACGGCATTAAGGTTGAATAATTCGGTTGAAATTGCAATACCGCTGAATATGACCAATGTTACTCTTGATGACCTTTCATTCAAAGTAAAAATAGGTTCAAGAACATTGACATATACCTATGCCGAAAATCCGGATAATTTTGAAAAAGGCAAAGACGGCTATTGGTATTTCTATTTTGACGGTGTTTATGCAAATCAAATGAGTGATGAAGTATTTATCACTGCATACAAAGGCGATGAGCAAGTCAGCTATACACTTAAGTACAGTGTGGAATCCTATGCCGCAACTGTTACTGATACAAAGTTAAAAGCAGTTACAGACGCAATGATGCGTTACGGCAATTCCGCAAAAGCCTATGCAGGCAAATAATCGGCATATCAGTTTAATTTTAGATATGAAATAATTAAGGAGGTATTAAGATGAAGGAAAAGTATATCAAACCTGATTCAGACATTCAAAAGTTTGCTGCCGTTGATGTAATTACGACATCCGGTGGCGGCGATGAACCGATTGTCACTCCACCTGATTGGAACGACTAAAGAGTAAAGGAGTCAAGATTTTATGTCTTGACTCCTTTTGACTGCTTAGCAATTGATGAACCCCCCGGTTCTACCGGTGGAATCTTTTCTGAAGAGATAAAAACAAACGACAGATGATTTCTCATCTGCCGTTTCAATGTTATCGGGATTCTTTTTTATCCTTGCTTTCTGCTTTTTTCTTTGGCCTTTTGCGGATTTTCTTTGCATACAACAGCGATTTGCATCTGGTGGTTTTTAACGCTTAAAACCTTTATCACAAGCCCTGCAGCAACACAATGCTTTTCAGCGTTGAATCAAAATCGAACAAGGAGAAATCAAATGGACGAACAAGAAAAAGAAATTGAAGAAATACTCAGAACATTTGACAAAGCACCTTCGCCTTCGTCAGAGAATAGTGTTCAAAATCAAGCACAGCAAAACAATAAGCAGCCTCGGCAAATTTCCCAAAAACCAACTGACACCGAACGGACTGCCCGCACATCAAATCAAACAGAATACAAAAGACAAGCTCAGTCAAGCAAAATGGATATTTGGTTTGAAAACAAATAGGAGTGTAATTAAAGGAGAGGCTTATTATGTTTAAGTTAGGTATTTATTTGCCGCCATATATGACACTTTGTTTGTGAAATTAAATGAAGAGCTTTTATATTCTTCGTCACCAAACGGTGCACTACCCTACTGTAAAAGATAATGTGGATTTAGAACTTCTTTCGACACCTCAGTGTAAGGTTCGCAATTCCTCATACGAATTTGCCGTGCTGAGCAAAAATAAAATCCTGAGAGATTTTTGAGAGACGCAAAGTCTGAAAAATGGCTTAAATAGGCAGTTTTGAAAAAAGATTGCGAGCCTCTGACTCCGTCATTTAAGGTTCGAATCCTTATTACGAGCAAAGCGAGTAACAAGGTTCTGAACGCTTGCGTTCAGGTTCTTACACCTCTGCCACAAAAAAAGAGCTGAAATTTCAGCTCTTTTTTTATTTATTTCCCCTATTTTTGCTTGTGTTTATGATATTGATATTTTTAGAATTTTGTGATATATTGAATATGTTAATTATCAAAAAATCAGCGAACATACTTTTTTGATAATTACTCCGACAACTGTAGATAGTAATAGTTGCATTGAATGGTGTTTATTATTTATTGTTCGTATTAATTACCCCAAAGGACTTAAAAAAGCTCCTCGGTGAGCGGTTATTCTAATGCATTATTATGTTGTGTGTTTTCACTTCGTTCTACGGAGAAAGGAGCAGACTATGGCAAATAAGAAAAAAGGTGTATCATCGAAAACGCATACACAAAAGCAGTTGGATGATTATGCTAACCAACACAATCCAAACAACAAAGCCTACAAAGCAAATCAGGCAAATATAGCAAAGTCTAAAAAGCACAACAAAGACTATATTGACAATGTCGCTGATTTAGAATGGTTTTGTTATGGTTGGTGTGATGATTAATTCATAGTCTTACACTAAAAAGAATATCAATTCTTTTGGCACCGTGATTTTTCACGGTGCCTTTCTTATTTCCTGCCTTTTATATTGTTTATCCATCAAAAAGCCAAAGCGATCTGTAATAATCAGATCGCTTTTTGCTTGCAATTCATATTAGGTCAAGTTAATATAATTTTAATGGTTTTCATTTGCATTACTCCAAATTTCATATAACTATTTTGTAATGAATTGCGTTTTTAATGCAAACACATAACCTTACTAAAAAATCGCAGTATACATTTAAAAAATTTTGCAACTTTTTTTAGTCAATATGTGTTTCATTTATAGGAGGTGATGCATTATATGTCCATAATTGAATTCGACAATCAGCGTTTTGATGATTTATATCAAAAGTATGCAGGTATCGTTTTTAGAACAGCATACAATTTTCTTTTGAATAAAGATGATGCTGAGGATATTGTTCAGGAGGTATTTATTAAATATTTTATTTCTAATAAAACATTCAACGATGAGGATCATGAAAAAGCTTGGATTCTTACAGTAACAGCAAATTTGAGTAAAAATGTTCTTCGTTCAAAAGCACGTCAAAATTTAGAATTAGACGATACAATTAAAATCGTGGATAATAAATTCGAAAAAGCAACAACGAATCATTTAGATTTAGAAGAAGCTATGATAAGATTAACCGCAAATCAAAGACTTGTAATTTATCTGTTTTATTATGAACAAATTCCAATAAAAAATATAGCAAAAATCATGAAAAGCAATGAGAATACCGTAAAGTCTCATTTGTTACGAGCGAAAAGCAAAATGAAAACCTATCTTGAAAAGGAGTAGTATATTATGAATTATACCGAATATAATAATCAATTAAAATTACCGGATGATTTGTATAAAAAAACATTAGCGGGTGTTAAATCAGAAATTTCAAAACAGAATCAAATTCAAAGAAAAAAGAAAGTTGCTTCTTTATCATTTGCTGCTTGTTTTATGATACTTGTAACCTCAATATCAACAGTTAAATATTTAAATCATAATTCTTCTGATGCTATTGAAGCTACACATCATTCATCAACAAATAACAAGGGCTTTTCAACTGATAATCGGACGATAAAAATTAAAATTGAAGACACTAAATATCCGCAAAAAATTATTATTGATAACAAGATTTATTCGCAGTATTATTTTAGAGATGCGAAAGCGGATAAGAATAATACTATTGAATTAAAGCAATCTGAAATAGGCGATTTAGTATGTACGCTTGATTATTTTAATCTTACGAATGACTTGTCAAATTATGTACCAATGACTGTTGAAGAAGCTGAAAACAATAAATTTTATAAAGCGTTGGTTTATAAATATGCCAAAAGTGATCATTTAATTATAGTTCAGACCAATAATGAATATTATATATTCTACTTGAATGGTTTAACTACCGACTATACGATCGAAGATTTATTAAATTTATACACAGCAAAAGGCGATAATGAAATTATCGGTATTGAGATTTGGCAAGACGAATTCTATGATTATACGATTGAATTGCCGGAAGAAGAAAATATTACGGATCGGGACATTCGCCCTTTGCTGAAAGGCACTATAACAGACAAGGAAGTAATGACTTCGATAGTAAACATCATTAAAGAATGTAATGAAAATAAACTTGATGATATTAGCAGTTATTTAAGTGATTATGATAAGGGAGAAAGTAAAAAATCACTTATGTCTGATAATGGAGAATATAAATTGAGACTCATTTTTGCAGATGGTCAGGCATTAAATCTCGATAAAAACTCTTTGGATATTACACTAAAAAAAGATTATTTTTATTTTGATATCTGTCATAAAGGAAATCCTGTTTATTATAAAATAGAAAATTCTAAATATAATAGAATCGTTGCATTCATTGAGTCAGCATTATCTTAAAAAATATAACGCTGATTGCGAAATAAAAAAAGGAAAGCAGGCGGTAACAACCGCCTGCTTGTTTCATTATTTCTTAGTGGTCACGCTCTTGGCCTTGCTCCAACCGGAATACAGTTTCACACTCTTGCCGCCGCTGTAATTCTCCTTAAAGGTAACCTTAACCGTGTATTTGCCCACATTTTTCATGCCCTTGGGATAAGACACATTGTAGTCCACACCGCCCTTTAAGGCTTTGCCTGTGCGATCCTTCACCTGCTAAATCGGCGAAGATCATAGCGCCAAACGCCGGCGCACCCTCCATCACCAACCGCTTCTCCCGGGCGTTGATATTTACACATTTCCGCATAAATGGCAAATAAATTTTGCTTACCTATCTAAATACTTTGCGATAAAATCCTCAACTGTACGCCAATACAGCGTGGGCGCAACAGAAGACGAGAGCGCATGGCCTGCGCCTTCTACGGTAAGTTCCTCTTTTTCGCAGGCTGCAGCCGCATACAATTCGCCCAGCATACTGTACGGCACAAGCTCATCCGACGAGCCGTGAATAAACAGCGTTGGTATGCGGCTCTTTTTCACCTGCGCAAGGGCGCTGGCCTGCTTAAAATCATACCCGTCACGCACTTTGGACAACACCGATGTGGCGTTGAGCACGGGGAACCACGGAATGTGCAGGGTATCCGCCTCCCGTTGGAACTCATCCCATTCCGACGTGTAGCCGCAATCTGCAATAACAGCCTTCACATTTCCGGGTAAATCTTCACCTGACGCCATCAAAACCGTTGCCGCCCCCATGGATACACCGTGCAGAACGATCCGGGCGTTCGGCTCCCATGAAAGGATCCGGTTTATCCACTTTATAATATCCATACGCTCCGGCCAGCCCATACCGATTTTTGTTCCCTCGCTGTCGCCGTGGGCTCTTGCATCTACTGCCAAAACATTATAACCAAGCGTGTAAAATTTATGAACAAATCCGGCCATATGCTTGGCCTTGCTTGTGTAGCCGTGGCATACGAGAACATATTTTGTGCCGGTATTTTTGAACCGTTTTCCGTGCAGGCGCAGCGAATCAGACAGAATATACACATCCTCGCCGTGTGTCGCATACCATTCTTTGATTTCCGGCGTGCCTGTCATACCGCTGTATTTTGCACTTGCTTCCTCTTCATTGCCGTCAGTATTCGTGGCTTTTTGAACCAAGTTGTTGAGTTTGCTCATATGGATAGGCGATTTCGTGTTGATTGAGATATCATAGAATATTTCCGCGCCGTTGCAGTTAAAGCTGCCAGCCCACAAAGCGCGCCGAAAGCTATACCAATGTTCTTTCTATTCATAAAAATCTCCTCCTGCCGTCAAAAGCATAACATTGTCGCAAAATGTCATTTTGCAATCTGAAGCTGTTTTGTGCGCGCCCCGGCTGTCTTTACAATACAAAAGCGCTCTGTATATATCAAATCACATTTTTGGACGGATGTCAATAAAACCGCTGCCGCATTTTGCAAGAAAAAAACAGACATCCACACGGATGTCTGTTTTTTTGCTTTTTCCTTCATTATTTCGTTTTCGCCGGGAGCGGCATTGTTGTGCTGCTGCAGGCTACACATAATACTTTGCCTGCGCGTTCCAAAGCGCTGCATATTGGCCGTCGGCAGCCAAAAGCGCTGTGTGCGTGCCGCTTTCCACCAGCCTTGCGTGATCAAACACGGCGATGGTATCGCAAAAGACGCAGCTGGACAGCCGATGCGAAATGTAAATGGCCGTTTTGCTTTGCACAAAGGAATTGAAGCGGCTGTAAATCTCGTTCTCCGCAATCGGGTCCAGCGCCGCCGTCGGTTCGTCCAGCACCACCACCGGTGCGTCCTTATAGAGCGCTCTGGCAAGGGCCAGCTTTTGTGCCTCGCCGCCGGAGATCTCTACGCCGCCCTTGTTCAAATCCTTATAAAGATAAGTGTTTTCCTTATTCGGCAGGCGCTCCACTCGCTCCTTAATGTTTGCATTTTCAAGGCAGGTATAAAGCCTATCCGTATCCAATGCCGTGCTTGCGCAAACATTGTCCTTGAGGGAAACAGAGAAGATTTTGAAATCCTGGAACACTACGGAATACAGAGCGGTAATACTCTCCTTAGTGTATGCTTGAATGTTTTCGCCGTTGATGAGAATTTCGCCGTCGGTCACATCATACAGGCGGCACATCAGCTTGATAGGTGGTTTTGCCGCTGCCGTTCCTGCCCACCACGGCCAGATGGCTGCCGTTCTCAATTTTAATGCTCACATTTTCCAGGGCATATTGATTTGCACCCGGATATTTGAACGACACATTTTTGAACTCGATCTCAAATCGGTCACCGTCCAGGGTCCGGGTACCGTATTGCTTGCTGTCTGTGCACTCTATAATCTCAAAATAAATCCGAGCCAGCGGCAAGATCTCCGCCAGCTTGCCCAGCGTGTTAGCGATGAGCATAACCCCGTTTACGATCTGCATAAAAGCGCCGCAGTACATCACCAGCGCGCCAATGTCAAACAGCCCCAAATTGCCCTTGACCCCGATAAAAACATACACGCCAAACGCAACAAAGGCACCCATCACCGCAACGATGGAGCTGGTTTTTGCGGTGCGCATGGAAATTTGCTTCAGCGTTTTTTCACCGTCAGTAAGAATCTTTTCCGTTGCGATCTTGCCGATCAAGTGCTGCTCTTTGTATAGGCGTATCTCCTTACCGGTTTTATAATCGGCAAACAGGTCAATCAGCGAATAGAACAGACGATCCAGCGTGGCATACGCCTCGTTTGCAGCCAGGTACGACTTGTTCATCCGCACGGCAATCAACGCCATAACCGCCGCCATAACAATCAGAGTGACAATCAGCAGGATCAGAAAGACAGGTCTTTCAAAAAATGAATTGCCGGTTTTGGTAAAACCGATTTTCAAAAGCGGCAGGATCATCACCACAGACACCGCCACCGTAAACACGCCCTTAACAAACACCTGGCTGGTCCACATAAAATACGAAAACCGCGCCCACCGGCTGGCGCCCGCCTCCTCGTGCTTATGGATCGTCTTTCTGAATGTGTTGTCCTCCAGCTTTTCATAATCCATACGAAACAGCTTTTCCGCCATTTTGAAATTTTCTCTGCTAAACAGCAGGTCGGATTTAACATCGTATAGGTCAGATAAAAACCCGCCTGTGTAATCCAGCACAAAATTAAGCGCCACAGCCACAAGAATATAGGCCAAAAGCCCCTTAAAGTCCGCACCGGCAGTCATCATACCGATGATCTTGGCAGTGAACCAAATGTTCACAAAGGGCTTGGCGCCGGTCAAAATCGCACAGAAGAAATCCACAGGCAGAATACCTTTGTCCAGGCCGGCAATCTCCCGATACATCTTACCTATCATCTTAAAGTTACGCATGCACAGCCACCCCCTGTTCTCTGTAATAGTAGCTTTGCACCTGAAACATTTTGTAATATGCGCCCTTTTTGGCCATCAGCTCCTCGTGGGTGCCCATCTCGGTGATTTGGCCGCCGGACATAAACAAAATCCGGTCGCAAAAACGGGTGGAAGACAGCCGGTGGGAAATAAAGAAAGAGAGTTTGCCATCGGTCAGCTCACTGTATTTTAAGTACAGCTGATTTTCGGCAATCGGATCCAGCGCCGCCGTGGGCTCGTCCAAAATCAAAATCGGCGCGTCCTTGTACATAGCCTTGGCAAGCAGCAGCTTTTGCTTTTCACCGCCGGAAAAATCCACCGCATCCTTATACACATTCCTGTCCATTAGCGTATCTGCGCCCTTTGGCAAGGCATACACCTTGTCATACATTTCGGCTTTCTGCAACGCCAGGTCAAATTTTTCCCGATCATAGTCAAGGCTTGCCGTTATGTTTTGCTGAATGGTCATGGGCAAGAAATAATAGTCCTGAAAAATGGCCGAAAACAAATCGAAATAGCTGTTCTTTGCAATGGTGGCAGTATCTTTGCCGTTTAACAGAATGCGACCGCCGGTGGGCGCATACAGGCCGCACAGCAGCTTGATAAAGGTGGTTTTGCCTGCGCCGTTCTCCCCGACAATGGCAATCTTTTCGCCATTTTTGAATGTAAGGTCAATATGCTTCAGCGTAGGTGCGTCGGCAGAGGGGTACTGAAAGGACACATGCTCAAACACCACCCGATCAACGGATTTGGAGGTCAGCCGCTCCCCCTCCTCTGCATGATCCGCAAACGCAATATACTCCCTGTATGCCTGGCACTCCTTGCAGCACATCTCAATCTGATTGACCGCAAAGCCCAAATGGAGCACCCAGTTGGAAAAACCGGTAATGATGCCGAAATAGAAGATAAAATCGGACACACTGAGCGCACCCTTGCCGGTCAAATACGCAAGGTAAATGTAGGCAATGGCCTGGCGCACGGCGCTGAGCAAAGCGGTAATGCCGTTAAACGCTACGCAGGTGTGGGTGTACCGGGCATAGATTTTTTCAATCCTGCAAAGGGAGGCGGCAAGCGCCCGAATAAAATAATCGCCCATATTGTAAAGCTGAATATCCTTTGCCGCCGTGCCATCCTTGCACAGCTTATAAAAATAATCGAACTTCGCCGCAGGCTCCGTGCGTTGATCCAAGTTTTGCCGCTGTTTCTTCGTCAGCGCTCTTTGCAAACAAAACTGGGCGCCGCAGGTGGCAATAATCAGCAAAATCATCCAAATATTGATCTTGTAGATGAGTACGCCGGACGCAACAACACCCACCACCGCAACGAAAAACAAATTCAGCGTGCTTATAAAGTTTGAACCGCCTGCATACCGTCCGTTATAAAAAACCTCTGCGCGCTTTTGCTTCTCGCGCATTTCCAGATTTTCTATATTGGCATAGTCGGTACTGAGATTTTTTTCAAACGCAGCCACCGCATAGCGCATGCGCACGATCCGGGCACCGCCCAGGATCAGCTCCTTCATAAACGGATCCAGCCAAATGGTAATGGTCAGCAACAGGCTCAGCAGCGCCACCACCAAAATCAGTTGCCGGGTGGTAACGCCCTTTTCGATACAATCGATCATCGCCTTGGGTATATAGGCGGTAACAATGGGCTGGAATACCAGCGCCGGCACCCGGATCAGAAAGTACACCGGGCTTTTCTTATCCCAGGCGATCCAGTTTTTCAGCATATAGCTTATGTTCTCTCGCATAACTCCTCCTTGCCTAAAAACCAAAATCGCCCCTGCATAGACTTATACAAGGGCTGGATGACTGTGTTCGGAATGGGAACAGATTTCTCTTTTTGATCGGCAACAACCGTCTGTGCTTTTATTTTACCAGAACCCACCGAGGATGTCAATGCAGGATCCCCTGTTTTTGTTGACAACCGGGGGCGTGCATTGTATGATAGTAACATAATGAACTGTGTTCATTCATATAGAAAGGGACATATATACGATCCATTCACTTAGCAAACCACACGCTGATTCGCACTTCCCGTTTGCGTACCCTGCCGGCAAGGGAAAACGCGCTATATTTTTGTGCGCTGCCCACGGATTTGAAATTGGTTTTCATTCAATATCTTTTCACAAATGAAGGGGGATTTTTATGAGCGAAAAGAGTTTAACACACGGCATAAAGTTTAAGGACAAGATCGGCTACGCCATGGGCGACATGGGCGGCCTTTTGACCTTCTCACTGATCGGTGCATTTCAAAACAAGTTTTACACCGATGTGCTGCACATTCAGCCTGCCAAGATTGTGGTTCTGATTTTGGTGGCACGGCTTTGGGACGCCATCAACGACCCCATTTGGGGCGCGTTCATTGACTCCAGAAAACCCACCAAGCAAGGCAAATTCCGCCCGTATGTATTTTGGTTTTCCATTCCGCTGGCGGTGTCTGCGGTGCTGATGTTTACGGTCATTCCCAATTTGAGTGCGGCCAAATACCTGCTGTTTGCCTACATCACCTACATTCTGTACGGTATGATGTACACCTGCGTCAACATTCCTTACGGCTCGCTGGCCTCAGTGGTCACCGATGACGAAAAAGAACGCTCCTCCCTGTCCATGTGGCGTTCCATCGGCGCCGGTATCGGCGGCTTGCCGAGCACCATTCTCTTTCCCATGCTGGTATACAACACCACCATCGCCGCCGACGGCACCAAAATTCAAACGCTGGACGGTAACAAACTGACCATCGGCGTTTTGATCCTGGCCATTCTTTCCATTGTGATTTTCTTCGGTCACTACAAGCTGACCAAGGAGAGGATCGCACCGATTCAAAAGAAAAAAGGCGACTACAACGCCTTTAAGGCGATTGGCGACCTGGCAAAGAACAGACCGTTTGTGATGCTTTGCCTGGTGTCCATGCTGCTGATCGCGTTTCAGTTCTATTATCAAGCCACCTATCAGTACCTGTTTGCGGACTACTACCACAGCGCGCAGCTGTACGCACTGGTGACCATCTGCACCTACTTGCCCATGGCCATCTTAATTCCTATTATGAACAAGCTGATCGACAAGTTCGGCAAAAAAGAGCTTTGCGCCTTTGGTATGGGCTTTGCGGCACTGGTCAGCTTTATTCTGTTCTTTATCAAAACCGACAATCCCTATGTATTTTTGGTGTTCACCTTCTTCTCCGGCCTGGGCCAGACCTTCCTGGTACTGGAGGTGTGGGCACTGGTGATGGATGTGATTGACTACCACGAGATTCGCACCCATCGTCGGGAGGAAGGTACCGCCTATGCGGTTGTCTCCTTTGCCAGAAAGCTGGGGCAAACCCTGGCCGGCGTCGGACTCAATGCCCTTTTGGCGGTGATCCACTACGACAGCACCGCTTCTGCAAACAACACGGCGCTGCCGGAGGATGTGCTCAATAAGCTCTATGACATTTCCACCCTTGTACCGGCCATTACTCTGACTCTATTGGCGATTTTGCTGGGATTCGGCTACAACCTGTCCAAGAAAAAGCTGGCCGTTTTGCAACCCCAATTGAAAGAAATCCGCGAAAACGAAGAATAACCCACCCAAATAAGCATAAAAGAACAGATACACCGGCGTGTATCTGTTTTTTTATTTGCCTATTTATAAAGTATTGCCGCTCCGGCACACCGGTGCCGACGACTGCGCGAATAAACGCACTGCCGTCGGCTGATTTTTAATACCCCTCGATCCGGTCGATGAGAAATTGGCGGCCGGACAAAATAAGATGATCGTGGCTACCGCAACGGGGGCAAGTGCGGGCACAGGCCAAATGAGCATACAAGCGGGCACAATGCGCACACATGGCAATAGCCGGCAGGTGCTCCAGTTCCAACCGGGTAGAACGAAGCGGCGTATCTCGCACCACAGCATTCCAGCACTCCCGCAGGTACGGACCCTCCACACCGGACAGCTCCCCAACTTGCAGGCGCACCGCTTCCACCCGGTGCAGCCCGGCCTCTGCGGCCAGCTGGGTCACCGTGCGGTACAGCTCATACACAATACTCAACTCGTGCATTCTCTATCGCGCCTCAATTTCTCGAATACTGCATGCATTGCCTTGCAGCAAGTGGGTGTCCCCGCTGCCACAATAGGGACAGGTGCGCCCCTGGGGCACAGTATCATAGGTCTTGCCGCAGGCGTCGCACAGGGTGACGGCATGCACCGTCTCAATCTGCAACCGGGCGCCCCGCAGCATCTCCGATCGATCTGCCGCCCAGCGCCAGCAGTCCATCAAATAGGGGTCCTCAATTCCGGACACCTGACCCACATCCAGCGTAACACAGCGCACCTGCGTTACCCCGTTCTCGCGCCCCACCTGCTCCACAGTATCAATAATATGGAATACGATGCCCAACTCGTGCATACTTACTCCTTGTTAAAACGAATTTTGATCTCGCGCTTCAGCATATAAGGCAAAATGCTTTTCATCTTATCCTCCGAGCGTACCATCTTGCTGGCTTCCGGCAGTTCCCGGTGCAGGTGAATGGCGTCAAAGGCGCACTTGGTGGTACACACGCCGCAGCCGATGCACTTATTGGGATCCACCACAGAGGCGCCGCAGCCTAAGCAGCGAGCGGTCTCCGCCTTCACCTGTGCCTCTGTATAGGTCAGATGTGCGTCTCTAAAGGAATGCTTTTGATCAATGCTCTTGTCCACGCCGGGCACCTGGCGGTCGCCGGTATCGTACTGGGCCACGGAGATATTCTCCTTATCCAGCGCAATAAAGTCCCGGCGGTTACGGCCGATGGTCAGGCTGGTGTTGGGCTGCACGAATCGGTGAATGGACACGGCGCCCTCCTTGCCCGCTGCAATGGCGTCAATGGCAAACTTGGGGCCGGTGTATACATCGCCGCCTACAAAAATATCTTCCTGTGCCGTCTGATAGGTCAGGCTGTCTGCCACAGCGCCGTTGCCGCGACCCAGCTCCACCTTGGAGCCGTCCAGCAGGTGACCCCATTCAATCGCCTGGCCAATGCTCAGGTACACATGGCTGCACGCCACGGTCTTGGTCTGGTTCTCGTCATAAACCGGGGCAAAGCGGCCGTTCTCGTCCAGCACGGACAGGCACTTCTTAAACACAATACCGGTGACCTTGCCGTTCTCCGTCAAGATCTCCTTGGGACCCCAGCCGCAGTTCACATCTACGCCCTCGACCCGGGCTTCTTCCACCTCTTCAGCCGAGGCAGGCATAGCGTCCCGGCTCTCCAGGCAGAACATAGACACGCTGTTTGCACCGCAGCGCACGGAGGAACGGGCCACATCAATCGCCACATTGCCGCCGCCAACTACAACCACTTCACCCTCTACCGGGTAATCCGGGTTGCCGCCAACGGTGCGCAGAAAGTCCACAGCGGTCATTACGCCCTGAGCGTCCTCACCGGGAATACCCGCCTTGCGGCCGCCCTGGCAACCAATAGCGATATAAAAGGCCTTGTAGCCCTGGGCGCGCAATTCGTCCAAGGTAATATCCTTGCCCACTTCAACGCCGCAGTGAATGTCTACACCCATTTCACGGATCACATCAATCTCCGCAGCCACTACATCTTTTTCTAACTTGTAAGACGGAATACCGTACACCAACATACCGCCGGGCTTCTCGTTCTTCTCAAACACAGTGGGGGTATAGCCCTTCTCTGCCAAATAATAGGCGCAGGACAGGCCGGCCGGGCCGCCGCCGATAATGGCGATCTTTTCATCAAAGCCGCCCTTGTTAGAGGGGATCACCTTGGGCGCCACATAGCGGTGCTCTGCAATCAGATCCTGATGGGCGATAAACTTCTTCACTTCATCAATTGCCACCGCACGGTCAATGGTGCCGCGGGTGCAGGCGTCCTCACACCGGCGGTTGCACACATGGCCGCAAACGGCAGGGAACGGATTTTCTTTTTTGATCAGCGCCAGAGCGTCCTTGTAGCGACCCTGGGCTGCCAGCTTTAAGTACCCCTGCACGGCAATATGGGCCGGGCAAGCGGTCTTACAGGGCGCCGTGCCGGCGTCGTAGCAGTTGATCCGGTTTTTGTCCCGGTAATCCGGGCTCCACTTTTCCGGGCCCCACTTGATTTTATCCGGCAACGCCTGTCGGGGATAGGTCACCGTGCCGCCGTCCTTGGTGCACAGCTTTTGGCCCAGCTTCACCGCACCGGCGGGGCAATACTCCACACAACGACCGCAGGCCACACACTGTGCCTTGTCCACCTTGGCAATGTACGCGGAGCGGGACATATTGGGCGTATTAAACAACTGAGAAGTTCGCAAGGCATTGCAAATATTCACATTGCAGTTGCAGATGCCGAAGATCTTGTTCTCACCGTCAATGTTCGTGATCTGGTGCACAAAGCCGTTGTCCTCGGCACGCTGCAAGATCTCCAGCACCTGATCGTAGGTCACATAATGGCCTTTGTTGGTCTCTACCAAATAGTCCGCCATATCGCCTACGCCGATGCACCAGTCCTCGGCATCATCGCCGCAGCCCTCGCCCAGCTTGGCGCGGCTCATACGGCAGGAGCAGGGACCGGCGGCATACTTGCCCTCATATTTCTTCAACCAATGGGAAATATGCTCCACATCGACAGATTGATTTTCCGTCTCAATGGCCTTTTCCACCGGGATCACATGCATACCGATACCGGCACCGCCGGGGGGCACCATGGCGGTGATCTTCTCCAGCGGTAAGAAGGTCATACGCTCAAAGAACTTGGCCAACTCCGGATGGGTGTCGATCTGATCCTTTTTCATATTAAAGAACTCGGCGCTGCCGGGTACGAACATGGGCAGCACATACTGCTTGGTGCGGCTGGGGTTCTCCCAGTTATACTCCAACAGGCCAATGCTGCTCATCTCTTGCAGCAGCGGCTCCAGATATTTCTTGCTCTTGCCGGTGGCTTTTGCCACCTGGTCCAGGGTCATGGGCTTGCGTACCTTCATCTTCAGTGCGATCTCTGCCATCTCGTCCGTGACCACGCAGGCCAAGCCGTAATACTCCGGATCCTCTACCGTCACCTTGTGACCGATCCGGTCCGTGATTTTCTGACCTAGTTTGAGGATCAATTCTCTCTCTTCAGCCATCGTCTTCTCCCTCCGTACTTATGCGTTCCAGTCCCGGACTTGCTGCCGCAGCCAATCGCACACTGCGTCCATACCCTCGCCGGTCTTGGCAGAGATAAAAAAGATCTTGGCCTGCGGGTTCAACTTTAAGATCCGCTCCTGTACCGCCTGATCGTCAAAGTCAAACACGCTCTTTGTATCCATCTTGTTGATGAGCACCACATCGGACACGGTAAACATCAGCGGGTACTTTAGAGGCTTGTCGTCTCCCTCCGGCACAGACAGGATCATCATATTTTTGGCAGCGCCGGTGTCAAACTCGGCAGGGCACACCAAATTGCCCACATTCTCCAAGAACACCAGATCCAGATCCGCCGTACCCAGGTTCTCCACCCCCCTGGCGGGTCATGCCCGCGTCCAGATGGCACATACCCCCGGTATGCAGCTGAATGGCACGCACCCCGGTCTCTGCAATGGTTTTGGCGTCCACATCCGAGTCAATGTCCGCCTCCATTACACCGATGCGCATCTCCTGCTGCAAGCGGCCGATAATGCCCCGCAGGGTGGTGGTCTTGCCGCTGCCCGGGGAGGACATCAGATTCACCAAAAAGGTCTTTTCTGCTTTCAGCTCGGCCCGAAGTTTCTCCGCCTCCCGGTCGTTACTCTCAAACACGCTTTTTTTGATCTCAATGACTTTATACGCTTCCATAAACACCTCTCCGTATTTCGCATATATTATGTATAATATAATATGAACGCCAAAGATTGTCAATCCATTCACAATGCCCCGGTGTTTTTTTGCCGTTTTGCCCACATTGGGCGGTTATTTTTTAGATAAAATGTTTTTGTTTTTTGATAGTTGGTTCGTGGTATGACCAGTTGCCAAAACGGAAAATACGACAGACAACAAAAAGTGTCTGCCGTAATGTTTTCTATTTGCTCCCCGCCTTTTGCTCGCGGCGCCGCAGCAGCCGTTGCAGCCGCGGCCGGTTATAACGCTGGAGGATTACCGGTATCAAATCCGCCACAGCCGCCAATACAGAGGTGATGAGAAACACCGGCAGATTTGCCACCGGATCATCGCAAAACAGACAAAACAACAGGGGCACAAAGCTCAGTGTCGCCATCACCTCGTGTGCCAACTCGTTGCGGCACATCTGCACCACCACCGCTTGCAGATCGCCGTGCATATCGTAGGGCTTATAGGAGGGCACCCGGTGCTTCCACCGCTTGACCCCCAGGCGGGCATACAGCCCCGGCTCCCAGGGATGTGGGCGAAACCAGCGCCCTTGCGGATTCACCGGCACCCGGTGTCGACCGACGACCCAGCCCATGGCAAAGCGCATGGCCGTGTGATAAGTAAAGGTGCCGCATGTAATCGCCAGCGAAAAACAGACCGCATGATGGCTTTTTACATAAATCAGAGAAAAGCAAGCGGTGCATACTGCCAGCAAAGCTATGCACACACCGCCCCAAAAATCTACTTTTCTGTTCATATCCACACCCCCTCTATCGCCATTGTACCAAAGGCGGGCAAAAAGTGCAAGAGCGGTCCTGCCGCTGCAGAACCGCTCTTTATGCTTTCAGCGCACTTAAGCCACGCCCTCGCCCTCGGTAGCCACAACGGCCTTTACGCGCTCCTGGCCTTTCCACGCCTGGATCACCTGGGGGTGTGCAAAGATGCTGTCCATCTTCTTCAGGAAGGGGATCACATCGCCGAAGTCCAGCGCACGGTGGTCAAATACCACGGTGATGGGCAAGATCTGGCGAGCCTCAATGGTCTTGTTGCCGAACTTATCGGTGACCACCACCGGCTTATCCTGCACAGCGCCCAGGGCGAATGCGCACACCTGGGGCGGCACAATCTCGATCAAGGTGCCGTAGCCGCTCTGTCCTTTGTACAAAGAGCCCAGGTTAGAAATGGTCACGGTGCCCTGCTCAATATCTTTCTTAGTCAGGCGGTGTTTCTCCGGAATGCTGTAATAAGCTTTCTTGGCAGCGCCGCGGAGCGTGTGCACCTTGTGCTTGCCGGTCTTAGAGCCGATCAGCCGACTAACGGTCTGTTTTACTTTCCCCTGTTTCAGTCCGGTAATGGTGTTGTCCAAGGACACATCAAACATCACTTCGTTCAGGTTGGTGTTCTCTGCTCTGCGGGTCACATCGGCAATGTAATCGGTCATAGCCAGCAGGGATTTGTTCTGGAAGTCCCGCAGGTTGACGGTCATCATTCTGCCGTCCGGCAGCAGCATGGGCATAGAAATATTAATATCCTCAAAGGTCTTCAGCTCGCCGCGCACCAGCTTGCGGTTGTAGCTCAGGTGGCTGTTCATCACCGGTGCCGCTTTCAGCCCCTCAATGATGGCTTTCATCAAAACCGTATTCAGGGTGATCTTGGTTTTGCTGGTAGAGCGCAGTTTCTTAAACTCGGTCATCAGGTCGGTTACATCCGCCTCATATACATAAGCCACATGGGGGATCTGCTCCCAGCTTTCGGTGGTCATATTGGCAACAATCTTTCTTTGAATGTCGAAGTGTTCGGTTCTTGTGATTTTCATACTTGTGCATCTCCTTTAGTCACGGTGTTTTCAAATTGTATTGCGGAGATCCGCTGCGGGATCTTGCTGACTGTGTTGGTGTCCCGGGCTTTCCCCTAAGGACACTCTCATCATACCCATTTTGGTCGGTTGCGGCAACATACTCTGCTTTACATTTGAAAAAATCTTCGCAACTGGCGGTTGCATTTCCCTTGGTTGCGCCATATTTTCGCCTTTTTGCCAATATCTATTGACCGGAGCGGGCATTTTTGCGATAATACCCATAGAGGGGGCTTTGTATGATCGACACCATGGACAAACACAGCTGTGAGCTGTTCTTAGAGGATGCACTGGAGATTGGACGCCGCCTGGTAGAAACCGGTGCCGAGGTCAAGCGGGTGGAGGACACCGTGCGGCGCATTTGCATTGCCTACGGCTTTACCGACTGCGAGATCTACGCCGTCACCAGCCTGATCGTGGCCACCATTCGGGACAAGGACGGCAATCACTACACCCAATCTGTGCGGGTGCAAAGTTACGGCACGGACCTGGGTCGGTTAGAGGAGCTTAATGCTTTCTCCCGCCGCATTTGCGCCCAGGTGCCGGATGTGGAGGACCTGACCCGGCAGATCCGCCAGTACAAAAAAGGCAAACCCAAACCGGTGATCAAATGCCTGGGCTATATGCTGGCAGCCGGCGGTTTCTCCGTCTTTTACGGCGGTGATCTGAAGGACGGGCTGGCCGCAGCCGCCATTGCCATTGTGATCTATCTGATGGATTATCATTTGAAGCTGCGGCAGATCCACAATGTGATCTACACCTTTGTGGCCGGGTTCGTCTCCGGGCTGCTGGCGCTGGGGCTCACTCGCCTGGGCTTAGGTCACCAGGCAGACAAAATTATGATCGGCGACATTATGTTGCTGATCCCCGGTCTGCTTTTAGTGAACGCCATTAAGGAGATGTTCAACCGAGATATTGTCACCGGGCTGTACAGACTGATTGAGGCGGTGCTGGTGGCACTGGCCATTGCCGGAGGCTACGCTCTGGCGTTCCTGGTGATGGGAGGTGCAACGGTATGAAAGCAGCACTCATTCAAATTCTCATGGGCGCCATCGGCACCCTGGGCTTTTCCATTTACTTCCGGGTCAGCGAACGCAATGTGGCGGCTGCCACCTTTGGCGGCGCCCTGGGCTGGGGTGTGTATCTGCTGTGCTTCCACCTGTGGGGCAATGTGTTTGCCGCCAATGTGGTGGCCACGGCAGTGGTGTACTTCTGGTCCGTAGCCATGGCACGGGTGCTTAAGGCACCGTCCAATACTTACCTGATCCCGGGCATCATTCCCTTGCTGCCCGGCGGCCCGCTGTACTACACCATGGCCGGGCTGGTGGGCGGCGATCGCGCCCTGTTCACCAAGAATGGTACCACCACCATGTTGGTCACATTCGGTATGGTCACCGGTATGGTGGCAGCCGCTGTGGCGTTCTATTATATTCTCAAGCTGCAGGAGAAATGCAACCGCAGATCCCCTGCGCCGCCGCAGGATTAAAAACAAACCGCAATATAAAAAATTGCCCCTTACGGCGTTGGCCGTAAGGGGCTTTTGTGTTGCTCGGATCAGTCCGCAGCAGGAGCCGCAGGCTGTTCTTGTTTGTCTTTATCGGCCGGCGAATCAAAGGTAAACGCACCGTCCTTATAGTCCACCGTCACCGTACCGTGGATCTTATCCTCCAGCAGCAGCTCGGACAGCGGGTCCTCAATTTGGGTCTGAATGGCCCGGCGCAAAGGCCGTGCGCCATACACCTTATCAAAGCCCTTATCTGCCAACGCATCCACTGCCGCGTCCGTAAAGGTGGCTTGCACATCCAGGTCTGCCAGGCGCTTATTCAGAGCCTTCAACATCCGGCGGGCGATCTCCTGAATGTCCTGCTTCTCCAGCTGGTTAAACACCACGATCTCATCCACACGGTTCAGAAACTCCGGCTTAAAGGTCTTTTTCAGTTCCTCCATCACCAGATCCTCAATGGTCTTGGCTGCGTCCTTGTCATCGCCAAAGCCCAAGGCCTGACGACTGTCGGTAATCTTAGACGCACCCACATTGGAGGTCATAATGATCACTGCGTGCTTAAAGCTGACCTTGCGGCCCTGGGAGTCGGTAAGCACACCGTCCTCCAGGATTTGCAGCAGCATATTAAACACATCCGGGTGGGCCTTTTCGATCTCATCAAACAGCACCACGCAGTAGGGCTTTCTGCGGACTTTCTCCGTCAGCTGGCCGCCTTCGTCAAAGCCCACATACCCGGGAGGCGCACCGATCAGCTTAGAGACCGTGTGCTTCTCCATATACTCGCTCATATCCAGCTTGATGATGGCATTCTCGTCCCCAAACATCGCCTCGGCCAAAGTCTTACAAAGCTCCGTCTTACCCACGCCGGTGGGGCCAAGGAAGATAAAGGAGCCCATCGGACGCTTGGGGTTTTTCAGCCCCGCACGACCACGACGGATGGCGCGGGCCACCGCCGATACGGCCTTATCCTGACCCACGATCCGCTGGTGCAGGATCTTTTCCAGTTGCAGCAGCCGCTGGGACTCCTCCTTGGTGATCTGCTGTACCGGAATACCCGTCCAGCCGGACACCACGGCGGCAATATCCGCAGGGGTCACTTCTTTTACATCGTGGGAAGAAGTGTTCTTCCACTTCTCCTTTTCCTGATCCAGCAGGTCTTGCAGGCTCTTTTCCTTGTCTCGCAGCTCTGCCGCCTGCTCAAAGTTCTGGCTGCGCACGGCAGCGGTCTTTTCTGCCGCCAGGCGCTTGATCTCCGTTTCCATCTCTTTCAGGTTCGGCGGGGCTGTATAAGCCGCCAGGCGTACTTTAGAGCAGGCCTCGTCAATCAGGTCAATGGCCTTATCCGGCTGGAATCGGTCGGCAATGTATCGGCTGCTCATCTTCACCGCGTTTTCAATAGCGGCGTCGGTAATTTTCACTTTATGGTGGGCCTCGTACTTATCCCGCAGACCTTTCAGAATTTCCACGGTCTGCTCCTCGGTAGGTTCGCCCACGGTCACCGGCTGGAACCGGCGCTCCAATGCACCGTCCTTTTCAATATTCTTGCGGTACTCGTCAATGGTGGTGGCACCGATCACCTGGATCTCACCACGAGCCAAAGCGGGCTTTAAGATATTGGCAGCGTCCGTTGCGCCCTCGGCAGACCCGGCGCCCATCAAGGTGTGCACCTCGTCGATAAACAAAATAATGTTACCGGCTTGCTTTACCTCGTCCATGGCTTTTTGAATTCGCTCCTCAAAGTCGCCACGGTACTTTGTACCGGCCACCATAGAGGTCAGATCCAGCGCCACGATCTTTTTGCCTTCCAGCAGTTCCGGCACCTCGTGCTTGACGATCTTCAGCGCCAGCCCCTCGGCAATGGCGGTTTTACCAACGCCCGGCTCACCAATGAGGCAGGGATTGTTCTTGCTGCGGCGGGACAAAATTTGAATGACCCGCTCAATTTCCTTTTCACGACCGATCACCGGATCAATCTTGCCGCCCTCGGCCAGCGCGGTCAGGTCACGACCAAACTCGTCCAGCGTAGGCGTCTTGGTCTTGCCCTTTTTACCGTCGGCCTTGCCGTCCGGCTTGCGTCTCCTGACCGGAGAACAGCTGCTCCACCAGCACTTCCGGGCGCACGCCCAGTGCCAGCAGGAACTTGTAGCCGTAAGAATCCGTCTCCTTAAGCAGTGCCAGCAACAGGTGCTCTGTGCCTACAAAGGAATGCATCATACCACGGGCAATCTGGAACGCCAACTCCAGCATCCGTTTAAACCGCGGAGTAAAGTCATCCGGGGTCAACCGGGTAGGCTCCCCTACGCCGATATTCTCCTTGATGAGCTTTTCCACATCTTCGGTCTGCACACCGCTTTCACGCAGCGCCTGGGCGCCTAAGCCGGCGTCTTCTTTCAAGATACCCAGCAGCAAGTGCTCGCTGCCGATATAGTTATGGCCCAGCTCCTCTGCGGAGGTAATGGCCAGGTTGATCACATGGTTTGCTTTTTCGGTAAAGTAGTTAAATCTATACATGGTAAATCCTCCTTATTGCCTTGGTGCAAGAGGAAATTCCGCTCTCCTTTTTACGCCAAAGCCTGCCGCACCAGTCCGGCGCGGATCTTATCCACTGCGTCGGCAGTTATTTCTGCCCCGGCAGCGGCTGCAATGGTGGCGTTCTGCACCTTTTGGATCAGTTCGCCTACATCGCTGTATGTTTTGCTGCTCTCGCCAAGAGAAATACCCAGGCGCAGCAGCGACACCAGGTCAAAAAATTCGTCCTGGTTCAAAGTACGAGCCATTTGCAGCGTGCCCATAGCTCGGTAAATACGATCCAAAAAGGCGTCTTGCTGTTGCAGCTGCTGACGCAGATTGCGCTCCTGGCGCACGATTTGGTCGCAAATGGCATTTACATTATCAATGGCCGCTTTCTCGGTAATCCCCAGCGTTACCTGGTTCGTCAGCCGATAAAAGCTGCCGTGGCCGTCATAAAGAGGTTGCAGCGACAGTCCCAGCTTGCCGATCATCACCGTCAGCTGGTCAATGAGCCCTTGACCTGCCAGTGCCGGCAGATGCAAATCCAGCATGGCCTGCATACCGGTACCCAAATTGGTGGGCACAGCTGTTAAAAAGCCCAGCCGCTCATCAAAAGCAATGGGTAACCGGTCCAGCAGGGCATCGTCCAGCTGATCCGCCTTGGCGTAAGCGCCCTCCAGGTCCTGCCCGGCGGCGCGCACCTGTAAGCGAATATGATCCTCCTCGCAAAGCATCACGCTGGCGCTGCCGTCCTTGCTGAGCAAAAAGGCACCTTGATCCTTTTGCCGGGCAAAGCGACGGCTGATCAGCTGTTGCTCCGCATAGGCATACGCCTGCGCCGAAGACACGGCGCTCAGATCCACCAGATCGAACTCTCCGGCATAGGGAGAATTCTTCACGGCGGCAAAGATTTTCTTCACCGTGTTTCTGCGGATCTCGTTGTTCATACGAATGGGAAAGGGGGCGTCTGCCAAATTGCGGGCCAGGCGCACGGTAGCGCCCACCACTACATCTGAATTTTTGCCCTCGCCGCTGTACCACTTATTCATCTTTATTCCTCCGGCTTTAGCTCTTTGATTTGGTCACGCAGCACCGCCGCGTCCTCGTAGCGCTGCTCCTGCACCGCCTTATCCAGTTCCGCCTGCAAGCGCTCCCGCTCACTTTGGGGCTTCTCTGCTGCCGGTTCTTTCGCCTTGGCGTTGTTCACCGGCTCCTTTTCCTCCGTGTAAGAAATATTCTTGCCAATATGGCGGGTGGCACCGTGGATTTTGCGAATGCTGGGTTCCAGTTTGTCTGCAAACCGGTCGTAACAATGCGCGCAACCCACATTGCCGGTGTTGATAATATCGTTAAAGGTGGAACCGCAGTAGTCGCAGCGATCCACGCCTGTCAAGGCGTTCATGGCCGCCAGCCCGGCCCCCAGGAAGTTGCCGAAGAAGCTGCCCTCAAACATAGAGCCAAGGCCCATATTGCTGTGCATGGGCTCCAAGACGCCTAACTTCTCGGCACAATCCCGACACAGGTGCATCTCGGTCACCTTGCCGTTGATATTCTGTTTAATATAAGTGGTTGCCTCGTTTTGATTGCAATGTTCACAACGCATAACAAATAACCTCCTAATTGATGTATGCAAGCAGCATTTGTTTAAATTGACGGGCGCGTATCTGGTCCAGCACCTGCTCGTCTACGCCGTGCTGGTTCCACCCGGTGAGCGCCGACTCCATGATCTTGGCGCTGCGGGCGTCCATCAAGCCCTGGTAGTGCAGGTTGTACAGGTGGGCCTTAGCCGTCTTTTCATCTATGGCAGGGCCAATGGAATTGATCAGCGCCATCAGCGCCTGGTTCTTGCTGTCGGCACGGGTAATGAGAATACACCCGCCGCCGCCACGCCTGGACTCAATGCGGTAGCCCTGCTCCGGTGTAAACCGGGAGGTGATCACATAATTGATCTGGCTGGGCACACAGCCCACCCGCGCCGCCAGGTCGTTGCGCTGGATCTGAACGGTGGATTTGTTGTCATCAAACATATCAAGAATCATATCTGCGATCACATCACTGATCTTCATTTTCCAATCACTTCCTATCTAATGAAGGTGGAAAGCCCGGCGAGAGGGATACAGGAGCCGTTATTGATCTTGCGCTCGTTCGCACTCTGACTTTGACTTTCTTTGACCTTCTGCCATCATAGTAGCACAAAGGTCGGAGAAAGTCAAGAACTTTTTTGACTTTTTTTGACCTTCCCGGAGAGTATGCCCGATTTTCGGCTTGGTTATGCGGAATTTTAGCACAAATATTTTTTGACTTTCATTGTCTTTGGCAAAAATACGTGCAAAAAAGCGCCGATCTTTGACCATCGGCGCTATGGGTACTCCCCTATTTTTTGATCTTATTATGTACGGCAAGGCATGCCGTGCACACCTTGCGCCGACCGGATAATCAGCAGCCGCAGCCACAGTCATTACCGCAGCCGCAGTTACCGAAACCGCCGCAGAGCAACAGGATGATAATCAAAATCACGATCCAGGAAGATCCGCAGCCGCAACCGTTATTGCAACCACAACCCATAACCGTAGTACCTCCTTTCGCCTTTCTAAACCATACTATGAAAGACGGCAAAAGGTGTGACAGAGGGCGCAGAAAAGCCGCGCACATTCCCTACGCGGCACCTCTGCGCCCTACGCTCATTTTATTATATTATACAATACCGCCGTTGACCCCCAACACCTGGCCGGTTACATACGGACTCTCTGCCAGGTACAGCACAGCCTCTGCCACCTCCCGGGGTGTGCCCAGTCGACCCATAGGCACCTCGGCCTCCAGCTCTGCTCGGTCAAAGCAGGCATTCATACGGGTGTCAATGATTCCCGGCGCCACACAGTTGACGGCAATGCCCTCCGGCGCCAGCTCCTGGGCCAGCGCCCGGGTGAAGCCGATAACCCCGGCCTTGCTCATGGAATACACCGTCTCACAAGAGGCGCCCACCTGCCCCCACATGGAGGACACATTTACAATAGCGCCGCTGTGGCGGCGCAGCATATCCACCGCTGCCGCCCGGCTACACAGGAACACGCCTTTGCAGTTGACCCCCATCAGGGCATCATAATCCTCCGGCGTGGTGTCCTGAATTTGGCGAATCAGACTGATCCCGGCGTTATTCACCAGCACATCCACCGTGCCCACCGCGGCAAACAACCGTTCCACGTCCGCCGGGTCCGTAATATCGCAAGGGATCGCCGTCACTCCCGGCAGCTCCGCCGCCGTTTGGTGCACCGTCACAAACACGCGGTAGCCCCGTTCCAAAAACACCTGCGCCGTAGCCGCACCAATGCCGGTAGCGCCGCCGGTTATTAAAACTTGTTTCATACAATCACCGTCCCCAGTTTAGCACAAACGGTTGTATTTTTCAACGCAATCCGATATAATAAGGGGGAGAACCAACGGAAAAGGTGATTTTTGTATATGGAAAAAGCATTTTATACCATCTCCCTTTATGTGGACGAAGACGAGAACCTGATCGGCATTCCCTGCGGCGAAAGCGACAAGTACGGCATAGCGGATATTGATAAGGTGCATCTGCTGAAAGCGCCGTACAGCGAGGAACGGCTGGAGCAGTTTATTGAGGAAGTGATCGACTCCTGCTACTCCAAGAAGCACAATGACCAGAGCGACCTGTCCACCATTGAGAAATATACCAAGAAAAAGGGCTTTGTTAACGCCACAGCGGACTACACCCTGATCTCTATTGTAAAGACCGCAGAGAATTATAGTCTAATGCCCACCTTTAACGACTTTGAGCGGGGGCCGGTGGTGATCGACGATGACGAGCACATTTTGCCTAACCCCTACTCCGCCGGCGAACTGGCTGAGGTGATCAACGGCTATATTCAAGTGTATGTTAAGGCCAACATGTTCTATAAAGAACAGCAAGAACTGGAAAACGAAAAGAAAAATTAAGAATGTCAAGAGCCGCCCCTGTTGCTACCATGCAAAGCATAGGGGCGGTTTTGTTTTATCCGCCTTTTCATTCCTTATAAAGCGCAATCAAAACAAAAAAAGCGGCACCCCATAAAGAGGTGCCGCAAGGCGTTTAGAAAATTAAGAGGCCAGGTCGCCCACGATCATCATGTAATCGCCGATCATGGCGCCGAACTCCGGCGCGCCTTCCATGATGAGCTGCTTATCCTTGGTCATCTGGAGCATATCGCCGGTGCCAAGCAGGATCATCAGCGCGTGCTGGGCGGTGTCGAACTTCATGCAGAAGAACGGCTTGGAGCGCTTATACTCCCCACGGCCGGCACGGGACTTGCCTGCCTTAATGCGCAGGTAAGCGGTGCACTCCGGGTGACCCTCCACAGCCCACTGGTACACCCGGTCCGGGCTCTTGGAAGTCCAATCCCGAATGGCCGGGTGACCCATTTTGTTCAACTGGCTGATGCCGGAGGACAGCAAATAAAAATACAGCTTGGTCAGCAGCAGACATAGCTGCTCATCTTCCGGCGGTTCTTTAATACCCAGCAGAGAACTCATTTTCAGCAGGACCATCATAAATTTGATAAACTTGCCAAAGCTCTTGATCTTCATCTTGGGCAGGGCGCTCATATTGCCCTTAAAAAACGCATTCATCTTCTCCATAGAAGAGAACTGCAATTCGGCGTCAATCTTCTGCTGCCCCAAGTACTCACCCAGTTTGACCGTCCACTCTCCATCCTCGATGATAAAGTGGATCGCCTCTTTGTCCTGTGCGTTAGCCATAGCAGAAACCTGGTACACGGCGTTGACGCCCTCAAATTTCTTCTTCAGCTCCGGCACATCGTTGGCGATGGTCTTCAGCAGCGGCAAGGCGCCGGTCATAAACACCTTGTTGGTGTAGCGTGTGGTATCACTTGCCATACTGGCACATCCTTTCTTGATTTTGAAGTTTTAACATCTGTGCGCGAATTAGAATTCGTCGTCCCAAGCGTCGTCCGCTTCAAAATCGGCGTGCATCACTTCGGCAATGGTGTCGGCAATGCCGTTGGCGTCGATCTTTGCAAGAGACATCAGGTCCTCGTGCAGACCGATGGTGGAGAATTCATCCTGATGGCCCAGCATCCGCATGACGCAGGCCTTGCCGCTCTTAGCAACCACCTCAGCAACAGCGGTGCCCAAACCGCCCATCACGGTATGATCCTCTACGGTGATAATCCGGCGCGTGTCCATAATGGCGGACATTACAGCTTCCTCATCCAGAGGCTTAATGGTATGCATATTCAGCACACGCACCTTCAGTCCAGCGTCAGCCTCTGCCATCTGGGCAGCCTGCATGGCCTGATACACACAGGAACCGCAGGCAATCACGGTAATATCCGTGCCCTCGTTCATTACCTTGGCCTTGCCCACCTCAAAGGTGCACTCCTCCAGATTGGGATAAACGATCTGGTCAAAGCCGCGGTTGATACGAATATAAACCGGGCCGGGATAGCTGTACGCTGCCTTAACCGCGTGATAAGTCTCTGCGCCGTCGCAGGGGCAGATCACGGTCATGTGGGGCAGAGAGCGCATGCACGCCATATCGATCAAAGCATGGTGGGTAGAGCCCGCCTGACCGAATGAAGTACCCGCATGGGTAGCAATAATCTTAACCGGTACATTCTGATAGCAAATATCCGTATGTACCTGATCCAAGGAGCGGGCAGAAGCAAAAATAGCAAAGGTAGAGGCAAAGGGGATCAGCCCATTCTGCGCCAGCCCGGCTGCCACGCCAAACATATTCTGCTCTGCAATACCCACATTAAAGAAACGATCCGGGAACTTCTCGCCAAACATACCGATCTTGGTGGATTTACCCAGGTCAGCGGTCAGCGCCACCACTTCCGGGTGCTCCGCACCCAGCTCGCACAGCGCCTTACCGTAATATTCCGCCGTAGAGAGGGCGGTGGTCTCCGTCATTGTATAAGTCATTCCGCTTGCCATGGCTTAGCCCTCCTTTTCCGCACGCTCGCAGCGTTTCTTGTAATACTTATCCAGGCTCTCGTAGCAAGCCTTCTCTTTTGCCTCGTCCAGTGCGCCGTAATGCCAGTGGTAATCATCTTCCATAAAGTCGATACCGGCGCCCTTAAAGGTATCCATCACGATACAATAGGGCTGGTCGCCGCCGTTTTTGTGATTGGCGATGGCGTCCTCAATGGCATCGTTAAGTTCCTTCATATTCTGGCCGTCTACGCGCTTTACCTTAAAGCCAAAGGCCTCGAACTTCTTATCCAGCGGCTCCACTTTCATCTCATCGTCCACGCGGCCGTCAATCATGCACTTGTTGTTATCCACAAGCACCACCACATTGGACAGCTTAAACTGGGCAGCGGTCATGGCAGCCTCCCAGTTGGAGCCCTCATTCAGCTCGCCGTCGCCGGTAAGGCAATAGACCATATAGTCCTGACCCTTTACGCGGCCTGCCAGGGCAAAGCCATCTGCCAGGGAAAGGCCGTGACCCAAAGAGCCGGAAGAGCAATCAATGCCCTTGATCTTGTTCTTATCCAGGTGCATACCAAACTTGGAACCGGTCAGGTTAAAGTTGTGCAGCCCCTCCACCGGCATAAAGCCGTAGTCGCAGATCACCGGGCCGTAGCCCACAGCCGCATGCCCCTTGGAGAGCACAAAGCGATCTCTGTCCTCCATGTCCGGGTTGTTTACATCCAGCTTCATAAAGCGGTGATAGAGAATGGTCATGGCGTCCATGGCACTCATGGCGCCGCCGATGTGGCCGGAGCCGCCCCAAACGGTGGTCTGCACGGTCAGTCGTCTTAACTCATCCGCCTTTTTCTCCAGGCGGAGCCACTCGGCTTTGTCAAATGGCTTAAAATCAGCAGGCATTCAAAGTCCTCCCTTTCTGTTGTTGCCGGGGCCGTGCCCCCTTGCACAGACCTGGCAAAAATGATTGGTTTATTTCACTAATCCCGGGATCTCCGGATGATTGGCAGCCACAACGCCGAAAGCGTCCTCGGCAATGTCAATGGCCAGCTTAATATCATCCTGGGTAACCGCAGCATTCATAAAGTGATTGTGGTGAGATGCCAGGAACAGCCCGCGGCTGACGCACTCGGCGATCCACTCCTGGTGGAGCATCAGGCTTTCATCGTTGGCAACGCGCAGATAGAACAGCGCCGGCTCGCCAGACACCACCAGGTCAAAGCCGTGCTGCTTACCGGCAGCCACAAGGCCGTCCGTCAGCTGGATGCCCATTTCCCGGAACATCTTAGGCGTGTTGAGCTTCTTCATCTTAGGAATACAAGCCAGGCAGGCGGCGAACGGTTCGGCGCTCATCCAGTAAGAGCCGGTATACACCACGGAAGAAGCGGTATTCTTCATATGCTCCTGACCGCAAACAGCAGACATATTGTAGCCGTTGGCCAGGGCTTTACAGAAGCAGATCAAGTCTGCCTTAATGCCGTAGTAATGGTCGGAACCGGCCAGATCCAAACGGAAGCCGGTACGCACATCGTCAAAAATCAGCACCATACCGTGGTCGTCGCAGAACTTACGAACCGCTTTCCACTGCTCCGGTGTGGCGCACACATTGTCCTTAAAGTTGCCGTGGTCATAGGGCTGGGCAATCAAGCCGGCAAAGTCGCCGCCTGCCTCGTCGTAGGCCTTCTGCATAGCGTCCAGGTCAAACCAGGGCACCACCACATTGTTTTCTACTTCCTCCGGCAAAATGCCCGGGTAGTCCACCTTTTGGGCCCACTGGAAATCGCCGTGGTAATAGCCCTTAAAGAACATCATCTTCTTTTTGCCGGTGTGCGCACGGGCGCACATCACGGAGAAAGTGGTGGCGTCGGAGCCGTTCTTCATAAAGAACGCCCAATCAGCGGTGTTCACGGTGTCGATCAGCAACTCGGCGCACTCTACCATTTTGTAAGAGGGAGAAGTGGTGCAGTTGCCGGTCTTTAACTGCTCCATGGCAGCGGCGTCCACATCGTCATCGCAATAGCCCAGCACATTGGGGCCGTAAGCGCACATAAAGTCCAAATACTTGTTGCCGTCTACATCCCAAAAATAGGTGCCCTTGGCCTTTTGGGACATCAGCGGCCACTTGGTGATGGGCAGGAACAAACCCTCGCTGGGGCCCAAGTGCCCGTACACGCCGGAGGGAATGGCGTTCAGTGCCCGATTAAACCACTCCTGGCTTTTTTCATGCTTATATTCAGGAAATTTACTCATTCTAAAAGACCTCCTTAACCCAGATATACCGCAACTCTGTCCAAAACGCGGTTGATATTATCCACCATAGAAATCATACCCGCCATATAAATATGACCGGCGCACAGCTCTGCCATGGTGGAGGCGGTGCCGTTAAACAGACCGTTTGCCAGATCAATGGTGGCAAACTCCATCACCGCCCGGGGAGACTGGGCCTTTTCTTTAATGGTGCGGAACGTGTGGTTATTGACCCGAATGGTGGCGTAGCACACATCCTTAATGCCCATAGACACATCACCGTCTACCGTATAAAGCGCGGACTGCTTGGACACGCTGTCCGTATTGGCAAGGGCAGAGATGGCCCCGGCAATGGTGTAGAAAGTCAAAACGGTGGACTCCTCAAAAAACGCTCTGTCCTTTAAGTCCGCCTCACTGGGCATCAGCAGCTGAGTCAGCCGATTGGTGAGCTTGGTAAACGGACCCAGCAGGAAAGAGAGCACCTGTACGGCGCCCTTTACCGGCACGCCGGGCTTAGAATCGTCAATCAGTGCATTAAACTTCTCCGGGCTGGCAAAATTCATTTTGCAAGTGCAGCCGTAAGTACCCTCGCTCATTTTGCAGCCATCCTGGGTGAAGTTGAATGTGCAGCAGGGGCCGTTCGTCACATCAAAGCAGATGGACACCGGCTTTTTCAGCTCACGGAGCACGGCCTTGGCCTCGTCGTCGATCTGGCACAAGTTCTCCAGCGTAGCGAGCACGCCGTACATGTTCACATAAGCCATTGCTTTTGCTTCTTTCAAAATAATTCCTCCTCGTGTTTTGCCTGCGATAGGCAGAGTTCTTGCAGGGGTTGCACAGGGCACCCGCCGGGTGACAGAGATCATTTGTACAAAAAATGACACGCCGCCCGCCCTCTCAGGGCGTATCGGCAATCCGGTATATACGCACTTATTACATACATACATACAATGCAAGTTTATTATAACACACATTTTATAGGCAGGTCAACGGCAAACCGCCCAAAAATATGTTTACAAATTGGTGAAATTGCCCATATTTCCGCATGGGCAAAATAAAAGAGCGCACGCCGGTGCTGCCGGTGTGCGCCCTTGCACATTTTTATTTCAGCAAAAAGCCGATCTTCTTCATGGCCTTATCCAGTGTACGCTGGCTGACCCGCTGGGCCAGGTCCGCGCCCTTGGTCCAACATGCCTGCAAATAGGACTTATCCTGCATAAACTGATTAAAGCGCTGCTGCACCGGCTCCAGCTCAGCGATCACCGCCTCGCCCACAGCGGTCTTAAAGTCGCCGTAGCCCTTACCGGCAAACTCCTGTTCGATGGTCTCCATCGTCTTGCCGGTCACGGCGGCGTAAATGGTCATCAGGTTGTTGATGCCGTCCTTACCCTCGCCGTAGTGCACACTCATCTCGCTGTCTGTCACCGCAGAACGGAACTTTTTCATAATAACGCTGGGCTCGTCCGTCAGGTACACCGTACCCTTGGGGTTGGGGTCGGACTTACTCATCTTGCGGGTGGGGTCTTGCAGGCTCATCACCCGGGCGCCGCTCTTGGGAATGTAGGCTTCCGGCACGGTAAACACATTGCCGTAAATGCCGTTAAAGCGCTCGGCAATATCCCTTGCAATTTCCAAATGTTGCTTTTGGTCCGCACCTACCGGCACAATATCCGACTGGTACAGCAAAATATCCGCCGCCATCAGGCAGGGATAGGTAAACAGCCCGGCGTTCACATTGTCCGCGTGCTGCTTAGACTTATCCTTAAACTGGGTCATACGGGACAACTCGCCAAACTGGGTGTAGCAATTCAGCAGCCAGCCCAGCTGGGAATGGGTGGGCACATGGGACTGGATAAACACAATCCCCTTGTCCGGGTCTAGACCCAAAGCCAACAGCATAGCGTACAGCTCCGTGGTCTGCCGCCGCAGCTTTTGCGGGTCCTGGCGCACGGTAATGGAATGCAGATCTGCTACGCCGTAAATGGTGTCATATTCTTCTTGAAAGGCGCTCCAGCCCTTCATCGCCCCCAGATAATTGCCCAAGGTGGGAATGGAGGTAGGCTGAATCAGCGACAGGCTGCGCTTTTTTCGTTCTACTTTTACTTCTTCAGACATAATTCTTTGCTCCTTTATTTGCTGCGCAGATCGGCAGCCACTTCACCCAATCGGTGCACACCGGCCACAATGGCCTGGTCAGACGGGGTGGAGAAATTCAGCCGAATATGGTGGCTGACTGCCTTGTCGTCCATCATAAAGGCGTTGCCGGGCACCACAGCCACCTGTTTGGCAATGGCACGCTTACAAAAGTCCAACATATCCACATCGCCGGGCAGCTTGCACCAAATGAACAGACCGCCCTGGGGCCGCACATACTCTACAAAATCGCCCAGATCACTGTCAATGCAGTTGCACATCAGCTCCAGCTTTTTGCGGTAAATGCCGCGGATCTTCTCAATATGGGCGTCCACATCATACTGCCGGAACCACTGGTACACGATCATCTGATTGAGCATAGCGGTATGTACATCCTCCGCCTGCTTGCCCACGGTCATTTTGGCCAGCACCGGCTTGGGACCCACGCAGTAGGCTACCCGCAGACCCGGGGACAAGATCTTGGAGAAGGAACCGGCATAGATCACAATGCCGTCCGTATCCATACTCTTAATGGTGGGCAGCGGCTCACCGGCCACCCGCAGGTCGCCATAAGGGTTATCCTCCAGGATCAGCACACCATACTGCTTGGCAAGGTCGTACACCTGCTGCCGTTTCTCCAGGCTCATGGTGGCGCCGGAGGGGTTTTGGAAATTGGGAATGGTGTAGATAAATCGGGCGCCCGGGTTCTCCTGCAACACCCGCTCCAAAGCGGCGGTGTCCATACCGTCTGCCTCCATCGGCACGCCGGCCAGCTTGCAACCGTAGGAGCGGAAGCAGTTCAGCGAGCCGATAAAGGACGGTTCCTCGCAGATCACCGTATCGCCCTCGTTGCACAGCACCTTGGTAACCAGGTCCATAATTTGGGTCGCGCCGCTGACGATCAGCAGATCGTCCCCGTCGGTACCGATCTTTTCCCGACGGGCCAGCCAGTCCCGCACCGTGTCCCGCAGGGGCTGATACCCCTCGGACACGCCGTACTGCAAGGCGTCAATGGGCGTTTTTTGCAGAATATCGGCGGTAATGGCCCGTACCTCGTCCACCGGAAACGCATCTGGCGCCGGGTTGCCCGCTGCCAGCGGAATAATGGCCGGGTCGGCGGTAGCCTTTAAGATCTCTCGAATGGCGCTGGGCTGCAGTGCGGAGATCTTGTTTGAAAATGTGTATTCCATTAAGAATCGCTGTCCTTCTTTTGCAGCAAAGTCAGCACAAAGTTGGCTAAGATGGCTGCGTTATTATTCTTGGTATTCTCCACATATTTGGACTGAAACGCATAAAGCGCGTCATAGTCATAAGCCGCCGCGCGCAGGCTGTCTGCCAGCGCATCCGCGTCCGTAAAGGTGGCGAGCAGGCATCTCCTGCCGCAAGTCCACATTCAGCCCCCGATCCCGCATATACAGATCATAATCCGGCACAAAGAAATACAGGGGTTTCATTAAGAGAGATGCCTCAAAAGCGCAGGCGGAATAGTCCGTCACGATGGCGTCTGCCAGTTGCATCAATTCATAGGTGGAGTAGTCGCCGTGGATACTGAATTCCGGATCCGGCTTTACCTTGCTCAATGGGTGGGTACGCACCACCAACCGGTAGGTCTCCTGCTCCGCAAAGGCCAATTTCAGCTCCTGGGCCACATAGGCCTCACGATCTCGGAAAGTGGGCAGATACAGCACCAACCGTCGGTCACTGAGACCCGGGTTCTCTGCATAAAAGCGCTGCGCCAGCCCCTCTTTGGGAGTCACAATATCGTCCACCCGAGGCAGGGAGCAAATTTTGATCTTCTCTGCCGGGCAGCCAAAGGCTTCCATATAAAATCGAGCGGTGGCTGCCGAGGGGCACAACACATAGTCGTAGCCTCGGTGCATGTGCATGGCGTGGCTCAAGCGGGCGTCCCGCCCCTCCTTGGTGCCCAGGGATTGCAAGCCGAATTTCTTAACGGCCCCCAGTGCGTGCCACATCTGCACCACCTGCACGCCGTCTTTATGCCGCAGGCAGGACACAGCGATGGAGTAAGTGTCTACGATCACCACTTTGGAGGAAGCCAGGGCTTTCATATCCCCCACCAAATGGCCGAAATAGCGAAGCTTGCCGGCAAAGCCGTCCTCCATCATTTGCAGCCGAAACACCTGGCGGGTGCCGGGAGCTTTCTCCTCTATGGCCTGTTCCAGCAGCTGCATATCCAGACTCTTCTCGTTGCTTTGGCGAGAGAGATAGACCACCTGATCCTGCACCTTACAAAACGCCTTTAAGGGCAGATAAATCAGCTGCAGCAGCGCCTGAAACAGATAAACAAACAGAATTTTCATAAAATTTTACGCATAGAGCGGGTATTTTTTGCAGATTTCTGCCACGCCCGCTGCAATGTTCTCTTTTTGATTGTCAAAGTCCGTGATGGCCAGGTAAATATACTCGGCGATCTTGTCCATATCCTCCGTATTCAGTCCACGAGTGGTGGCTGCCGGGGTACCGATCCGCACACCGGAGGTGATAAAGGGAGACAGGGGCTCGTTGGGCACGGTGTTCTTGTTCAGGGTGATATGCACCTCATCCAGCCGGTGCTCCAGCTCCTTGCCGGTCACATCGGTGCCAATCAGGCTCAGCAGACACAGGTGGTTGTCCGTGCCGCCGGACACCAGGTTCAGCCCACGGTCGGTAAGTCCCTTCGCCAGTGCTTTGGCGTTGTCGATCACCCGCTGCTGGTAGGCTTTGAATTCCGGCTTCAGCGCCTCGCCAAAGCACACGGCCTTGGCGGCAATAATGTGCATCAGCGGGCCGCCCTGGGTACCGGGGAACACGGCGGAATTCAGCTTTTTGATCAAATAGGGATTGTTGCACAGGATCAGGCCGCCCCGAGGACCGCGCAGGGTCTTATGGGTAGTGGTCGTCACCACATCGGCGCAAGGCACCGGGCTTTGGTGCAGACCCGCTGCCACCAAGCCGGCAATGTGGGCCATATCCACCATGAACATAGCGCCGTTGGCATGGGCAATATCCGCCATAGTCTGGAAGTCAATCTCCCGAGGATAGGCAGAGGCACCGGCCACAATCAACTTGGGCTTCACTTTATTCACCTGCTTGGCAAATGCCGCATAGTCAATAAAGCCCTCGTCATTGACGCCGTAGGGCACAAAGTTAAAGTACTTGCCGCTGATGTTCACGGGAGAGCCGTGTGTCAGGTGGCCGCCGTTGTCCAGCGCCATACCCATCACCGTGTCACCCGGCTTCAGCAAAGCAAAATAGACAGCCGTGTTGGCCTGGGCACCGGAGTGGGGCTGCACATTGGCATACTTGGCACCAAACAGTTTGCAGGCGCGCTCAATGGCGATCTTCTCCACCACATCCACATACTGGCAGCCGCCGTAGTAGCGCTTGCCGGGCAGACCTTCGGCATATTTGTTGGTGAGCACAGAGCCCATGGCCGCCATCACAGCAGGAGACACCAGGTTCTCCGATGCGATCAGCTCAATATTATCCCGCTGGCGTTGCAGCTCCTGATTCATTGCCGCAGCAACTTCCGGGTCCGCACCTGCCACCTGGGCAATGGAATCATAGTAATCCGAATACATAAAATCGTCCTCCGTTCTTTGTTTTTGCTTAGAACTTATACGCATTATCATACCATATTTTAGCAGCATATACAACAGAAAGTTGCGATTTTGACCGGGAAGTAACCCGCTCGGCGGCTGAATGCGGATTTTGCACTTGATATTGGCGGGGCTTTGTGGTAAAATTGACGGGTATTTTAGACTAAGACTGAAGGAGTGATTGGATGAGCGGACATTCCAAATGGAGCACCATTAAGCGCAAAAAGGGCGCCAACGACGCCGCCAGAGCCAAGGTCTTTACCAAGATCGGGCGCGAACTGGCCGTTGCCGTAAAGCAGGGCGGCCCGGACCCCAGTGTAAACACCAAGTTAAAGGACATTATCGCCAAGGCCAAGCAGAATAATGTGCCCGGCGACAATATTGATCGTATGCTCAAGAAGGCGGCCGGCGAGACGGACACCGCCAACTATGAGGAGATCATTTATGAGGGCTACGGTCCCAGCGGCGTGGCCGTGGTGGTAGAGGCCCTGACCGACAACCGCAACCGCACCGCCGGTGAGGTTCGCCATTACTTTGACAAGGCCGGCGGCAATATGGGCACCCAGGGTTCCGTGACCTTTATGTTCAACCGCCAGGGAGTCATCGTCATTGAGCGCGAGGATGTGGACGAGGACCAGCTGATGGAGGACGCACTGGAGGCAGGCGCTGCCGATTTCTTGACTGATGATACGGATATTTTTGAAATTCGCACCGAGCCCAACGATGTGGGTGCCGTGCGGGACGAGCTGGAGGGCAAGGGCTACAAGATCCTTTCCTCTGAGCCGGCGTATATCCCTACCACCTACACCCGCCTGGAAAGCCAGGACGATATGATGAAGATGGCCCGGATGATCGAGATGTTCGAAGACAACGACGATGTGCAAAACATTTGGCACAACTGGGAGAACGAGGACGAATACGAGGGCTAACACCGAATAGCAAATATAAAAAAGAGTTCCCTTTGATTGGAGAACTCTTTTGTATGTTGAGGGCTATTGGACAGGACAATCCCGCCCACCGTTTACACAAGGGAGGCAAAATTGTAAAACTTGGCTCCCCTTTTATGCAATAAAGGGGAGCTGTCAGCGCAGCTGACTGCGGAGATCAAAAACGAAACAACCTTTTCTCACATTACCGGGGTATGCTGGAGGATAAAGCGCTCCAGCGCCGGGGCGATAAATTTGGCATGACCGGCAGCGTTGGGGTGAATGTTATCTGCCATATAGGCGGTGCGAAACGCTTTGCTGCGCATCTGCATGCCACTCTCCCGGGTCAAATCCAGCACCGGGAAACTGTACAGCGCCGCCACCTGGCGAATGGCGTCTGCATAATCAACTAAGGTTTTGGTCGGTTCTACGGTGCCCTTGGTACCATCCTCGCAATCGTGGCGGGGCAGCGGGGTGACCAGAATCACCAGCGCATTCGGGTACTTGGCGCAAAGCAAATCGCATGTTAACTTTAACCGGCCGTAAAAGCTCTCCGTGTTGGCGTCGTCTGCCATGGTGCCCAATGGCATAGCCACCGAACGACCGAAATCATTGGTGCCGGCAAAAATGGTAACCAAATCCGCGTCTTCATTCTTGTCTGCATTCACATAAGCCGGCATGCTGTGCTGGCCGACTGCGGTACCTGCAGTCACCGTATAACCCATGCTGTTCATGGCGTGCATGCTGCCGCTGACCAGCTGCAAGCCTAAATCCTTGGCGATCAGCTGAGAGTACAGCTGGGCATCCGGATCGTCCAGCTGAAAGCCGGCGCTGATACTGTCGCCAAAGGCCACCCACTTTTTGCCCTGCCAGTAGGCTTTTGCGCCGGAAAGCGCCTGCACCTGCTGCTCCAAATCTGTAATTTTTTGGGACTGGGCGGTCACCGTTTGCTGCAAAGACTGCAAGCTGTCGTCCTGGGTGGCAACGGTCTGCTGCAAGGTCTCCAGCGCGCTTTGCTGATTGGCCAGCAGCTGCCCTTGGCGAAGCACCGTTTGTTGCAGATCGCCCACGGTCTTGCTCTGTTCCAGCGCCGTCACCCGGCGGATCATACCGTCCACCTTGCTGTTCAGGCTTTGCAGGCTCTTTTGGGCAGCGTACTGCACCGCCGTGGCCTGCACCACCGCCGTGTAGCCGGAATACTGCTTCTTTTTCTTCACAGTTTTATAAGCGCGCACCTTGTAATAATAGGTCTTGCCGCCTTTCAAATTGCTGTGGGTGTACTTGGTCGCAGAAGTGGTTGCCAACAGGGTATATTTGCCGCTTTTGGACCCGGCGGTATACACCTGGTAGCCGCTGACTTTCTTAGCTGCCGTCCATTGCAGGGTAATAGATACATTATCATTGACCTTGGCGCTGAGCTTGGTGGGCTTAGCCACCCCTGCCGCCTGCACAGTCAGCAGCCCGGTAAAAGCCACCAGCAGCGCCAGGCACACCGCCACCAGGCGGTAAATGCGTTTGCGTTTTCCTTCCATCTTCATTCCCCTTTCTATAAAATCCTTGCGGCGGGAGCAAGCCCCCGCCCTACGATCGCATGGCCGGGCTTAAAGGGTCTTGCGCATATAGTCCGGTCGGTATTCCACATAACCATGCTTGGGATAAAAATAGCGGGACTCAAAATAGCTGTTTTTCTCGCCCAAGTGCAGCTTCATCACCGTTCTGCCGTGGGCTTTGGCAAAGTCCTCTGCCACCTGCAAAAGCTGGGAGCCAAGGCCCCGACGCTTCAAATCGGCTTTCACATACAAGCGGTGGATCACCGCCTCGCCGTCAGGCAGCAAATTGCACCCCACTGAGCCGACCACCCGGTCCCGCTCGTCCAGCATGATCCAAAAGCAGTCACCCTTGCTAAAATAAGCCCCGTCCAGATCCAAAAGGTCCCCATTGAGCGTAGGCACCCGGCCTAAAGCGTCCTTGGCTGCCAACACCATAAAGATCAGATCATCACGGTATTTGGGCGTATAAACGATAATTTTCATGCTTACCCTTTCTAAAAAACCCGGCACAAGTGAGGAACTGCGCCGGGTATGTTGCGTATGGCTACGCCGTATTTTTCTTTATCTATGCACCGGGGGCGGCAGGTCCGGCGGGCCGTCCTGATCCCGATTGCCGGAGGTCTGCATCTCCTCGTACTGGCGCATTTTCTCTGCCCTGCGCTTGCTCTTGCGGCGCGCATTGCGAATAAACAGATACAGGTACACCAGCACAAACAGCACAGCGGCGCCCAGCACGATCCGCACCACAGTCAGGGAAAAGAACGCTTTGACTGCGTTCAAAATCTTTAAGAAAGTGGACAGCTCCACCCGATTGGCAGCCACCAGCTGCACCGTTGCCACCACCTGGTCTGCGTAGACGATCTCCGCCTTGCAGATCTTCTGTCCTTTTTCCACCGGGGCTTGCACGCTCTCCGGCTTATCCACCGCCCGAATAATCACGGCGGATTTATCCAGTCCGGCGGGCACGATGGTGTTTACATCTTTCGCTGCCACCAGCTGCACCGCATCTGCGTCCTTGCCGTTCTCTACCGGCACCTCGTCGATCACATCGCTCTCGCTGACCAGGGTGGTATATTTCAGCGAGTCAAAGGCCCAGTCAAACAGGGACGCAGCGTCAATAAACGAGCATTTCTCCACATAGCCGTCGCTGTTATAATCGATCACCGGCGCGCCCAGCACCACAGCCAAATAGTTGTAGCCGTCCTTGGATGCCTTAGTGATTACGCAGTAGCCCGCCTCCTCGGTGGAGCCGGTCTTAATACCGCTGGCGTACTCGTAATAGTAAGACACATAGCCGCTTTGCAAAGCATTAAGTTGGTGTGGGTAAAGGTGGTATTCTTGTACTTGTACTGCACGGTGGTGCTGATTCTCTCAAAGGTGTCATTTTGCAGCGCCTTTAAGGTGATCTTGGCCAGATCGGCAGCGGTGGAATAGTGGTTGGGGTCGTGGAGGCCGTCCGGGTTCACAAAATGGGTGTTCTTGCACCCTAGGGACTGAACCCAGCTATTCATCTCTGCCACAAAGGCGTCCGTAGAACCGGAAACAAACTCCGCCAGCACATGGCAGGCGTCACAGGCAGAATGGACCATAGTAAGATATAGCAGCTGTTCAATGGTCAGGCTCTCCCCCACTTTCAGCCCGGCCGTCTGCGCTCCGGTGCCCAGCACAGCGTCGTAGGCACTTTGGCTCACCTTGGTCTTTTGGCTCAGGTCCTTCACTTTATTCAGCACCACCATGGTGGTGACGATCTTGGTCAGAGAAGCCGGGTACATCCGCTTGTCCTGATTTTTCTCCGCCACCACAGGGAAGGACGGATCATCCAGGCTAAGGAGCATGTAGGCCTGGGAATACAGCTTGCGGTCCGGCTTATATACTGCGGCAGAGGCAGAAAAGCCCGGCACGCAGAACACGGCGGACAGCAGCAAAACGAAAGATAAAAAGAAAGAGACAGTTTTTTTCATGGAACTTGACACCTGAACCAATTAAAGATATTATAATACTTAGTCTATCATCTTTGGGCTCAATTGAAAAGCCCAAATGCGTAAAAACTTTTTGAATTTTTCGGAGTGAATTATGATTTACATTACCGGCGACACCCACGGGGATCTGTCCCACTTCAAAGACCCTAAACTCAAGCGTCTGGGGGAGAAAGATATTGTCATCGTCTGCGGTGACTTTGGCTTTCTTTGGAACCCTAACGACCCCAAGGAAAAGCGCAACCTGGAGTGGCTGAAAAAGCGCAAGTACACCATCTGCTTTTTAGACGGCGCTCATGAGAATTTTGATATGCTGGACAGCTATACCCCCTACCGCTGGAAAGGCGGCAACACCCACAAGATCGCCGACAACATTTACCACCTAATGCGGGGCGAGATGTTTATGTTTGAGAACAAGACCTTCTTTGTGATGGGCGGCGGCGAAAGCGAGGACAAGGATATGCGAGAGGACGGGGTCAGCTGGTGGAAAGCGGAGCTGCCCACCGCCGAGGACCTGAAAAACGGCCAAGACAATCTGCGAGAGTATAAGTACGCCGTCAACTATGTGCTCACCTACGAGGCTCCGGCCATTGCCAAGGACTTCTTAAAGCTGCACACCAACAAAGGCGTGCACATTACCCCGCTGAACACCTACTTGCAAGAGCTGATGAAGCAGGTGGAGTATATGCACTGGTACTTTGGCAGCCTGCACACCGACCTGGAGGTCAGCAAAAAAATGACCGCCGTGTTTAACGAATTCATCGAGATTTAGTGCAGCTTAGCAGATAGAACGACAAAGCACCCACATTCTTTACGAATGCGGGTGCTTGTTTATTTTATGAAAATGCGATTAAACCGGTAGGAGCGGATCGTATCTGCCCGCTTTTATCCCCTCAGTCGCATAAATGCGACAGCACCGGTTAGGTGGTGGCAACGCCGTAGGCGTTGACGAAGGGATTGGCGGGCGGCAATGACAAGAATGTATTACTTCTTGGTGGTCACGCTCTTGGCCTTACTCCACCCGGAGTAGAGTTTTACGCTCTTGCCACCGATTTTTACGGTTTTATAGGTGCGCACGCGCACATAATACTTCTTCTTCGCAGACAGCTTGTTCACACTCTTAGAAGTGGTCTTATTCTTGCTGATCGTCACCGTCTTGGCGCTCTTAAACTTGCTGCTGGTACTATACTGCACCTGATAGCCGGTGATTTGGGTCGCCTGCTTTTTCCAGGTCACCTTAAAGCCTTTCTTGGCAGCGGTAACCTTAGACACACTTGTACCTTTCGGGTTAATATTGTAGGTCATGGACTTACTGCCGCTGTAATTGCCCTTGAGGGTCACTTTCACGGTGTATTTGCCCACATTCTTCATGCCCTTGGGATAGGTCACGGTGTAATCCGTACCATTCTTCAGAGTCTTACCCTTACTGTCCTTCACGGTCACAGACGGTTTTTGCACCTTGCCGTTATAGGTATAGGCGGTCTTATTCAGCTTGATCGTATTGACCTTATAATAGGTCTGCAAGGTCTTGGTGTATGTGGCCTTGCAGCCGGTACGGGTACAAGCATAAGTTGCCGTCCGCTTGCCGTCCTTAGAAGTCGTGGCCTTGGTCAAGGCACGACTTTTTTCTTTGTAATTATGGCCCAGCGCCGGGACAACATCCCGGTGCACCTCATCTGCACAAATGGTGCAGAAGTAGGGCGTGTAGCCCGCAGTGGTGCAGGTGGGCAGTACCGAATCCCCCGCCTCGTAATTATGCTCGTGACTGCGGATTTCAAATTTCACCTCGGCTCGATAGCCCTGGTAGTACACCGCCATGGTATTCATACCCTCGGCGCCGCAGCCGGACATATCCACGATCACATCGACACCGTTAATGCTCAGCACACCGCCGGCATTTTTATAATACCATTCCAAGGGCTGGGTAGCGTTCTTAAATCCCACCAGCAGTTTCAATTCATCGAGCACCGCCTGGGGATTGTAGCCGTTAAACACCGTCTTGCCCTGCAAATAAGCACGCAGCCCCAGTTCCTCCGTCAGCACGCCGCTTGCACCACTGATAAATGTAATATCTACATCGGAAGCCTCACTGGTAGGCAACCATCCCCAAACATGGTAGGTATAGGTTTTGCCCTTTTCCAAGGTGGCGGTTATATAAGGTCTGCTATAATCCTTGGCGTTGGGACGGTATGGATACTCCCCTTCCTGCACCTTTCCGCCCGGGAAAGTCAAACTTGCGTGCGCATTGCGTCCGCTTTCGCCGTTCGGATTGTGTACAAAAAAGCTCAGAGTATACTCCGCCGTGTACTGGGGAGTAAAGGTCAGCGTGGCCTTTTCGCCTTTTGCATAGGAAACTACATGTTTTTGGGTCTCAGCAGAACGAAACAAGGCATGGCTTAAATCATAAGATGTTGACGCCGCCCATGCCGTCACCGGCAGGGTGCACACCAGCAGTAGAAACGCCAGCAGAAAACTGCCCAGGCGTATAGTTTTTTTCATAATCGCACTCCTTTGCTGCCCTTATTGTAGCACAGGCCGGGCGGATTGTAAACAGGAAAGTTTGTCAATAGGTATAGCGCAGCACGGCGGAATACACCGTGTGCAGGGCGCCGTCTGCGTCTGCATAAGTCAGGTACGCCCGCGCGGCGGCAGTGCCCACATGGGCGGAAATGCCGTAGTACAGCACAAACTGGCCTTCCGGCTCCGTAGAGCGGTTTTGCGCGCAGCGCACCGTGCCGGCGTCCGTACCGGAGCCCGGCTTACCGGCCATCTCCAGCACCAGGTCATCGTCTGCCAAATTCTTGCCGTATAGGAAGCCGGAGGTCACCAGTCGGTTCCCCTCCCCGGCCATGGACCGGGTGGCGGCAAACATCACCCGCCCGGTATCCGACTGCAACTGGGCGGAAAGCAGCGACACAGAGGGTACCGGCGTCAGATCATCGGTGCGCTTCTCCAGCGCCAAATCGGCAACAGCGTAGAAGCTGTACCGGCTGCCATAACCCAGCACACGCCCATCGGCTGAAAAGCCCTTGGCATCTGCCGCAGACACAGCAACCCGCGCCCCATAGGCAACAGTCAGACTGTCCCGGGCAGTTTGGCTGCCGCACTGCAAGGTGCAGCCGGGGGCGTTGATGGTCAGCTGCTTGGCTCCACCGGCGCGGTACAGCGCCTGCACAGTCAGGGAGCCGGTGGCGCTGTGGATCTGCGTCGGCGTGTAGGACCAGCCGACAAAAGTATAGCCGGTGTAGGTAGGCGGCGTGGGGATTTTTACCTCCGCAGCACTGTCCACCTGTTGATAAGACAGCACATTGGAAAACGGGTCAATAAACAAAAAGGTCAGCCGGTCGCTGTTGTCCAAAAACAGCGGCGTGTAGGTGGCGCTGGCCACCGGGGTAAAGGTATAACTGGCATCGCCGGACAGAATCTTATTCCCCTGCTGCCAACCGGCAAAACGGCAGCCGCTATTGGGCAGAGCCAGCAGCGTGCAGTCCTTGCCCCGATCTACATAAATCCGGCCGCCGGCGGTCACGTCCGTATCGTTAAACAGCAGCGCGCCCATATCCGCGCCGGGGGTAGCAATACAAAAGCCGTCGTAATCTACAAAATTCGCCCGGGTGGTAGCGCTGCACCGGCTGCACCCCAGCAGGTCATAACCGCGGGCAGTAGGCGTAGCCGCCACCCGCTCCAGCAGCACAGAATAGTCGTGCGCCAAATTAAAATCCGCCGTGGCAGTGTAGCCCATATAGTGCACCTGCACCGTGTTCTTACCGCAAGCACCGCAAGCGGACAGATCCACGATCACATCGGCGCCGCCTACCAACAGGCTACCCATCGCATCCTTATACTTCCATTCCAAGTGGGCGCCGGTGCGATCCACAATCAGCAGCTTCATCGCATTCAGCACCGCCTGCTGGCTGTAAGCGGCAAATTCCGTTTGGTCCAGATACAGCCGCAGCCCTACCTCCTTGGAAAGGGTGCCGCTTTCGCCGCTGGTAAAGTCCACGTCTACCGTTGCGCCGGTACTGTTTGCCGTCCAGCCCCAAACCGAGTAGGTATAGGTTTTGCCCTGCTCCAAGGTAGCGGTCAGGTACGGATGGCTATAATCCTTAACGGTAGAGCCAGTACGGTTAGGGTATTCAAAGTTCGTGACCGTGCCGTCCGGGTTCGTCAGGCTGGCACGGATATTCCGCCCGCCTGTCACATGACCGTACAGCTTTAAGGTGTATTCCGCCGTGTACTGGGGCGTAAAGGTCAGGTTCGCCGTCTCACCGGCGCCAAAGGAAAAGGCATTCGTCCGGGTACGGAACAGGTAGTTCTGGTTCAGATCTACCGAGGTGGTGGCACCATAAGTGACCCCCGGCAGGGCACAGCAGGCCATTACCAACACCAGCACCAGGCACGCCAAGCGCTTTGTCATTTTTTTCATACCGCCGCCTCCAATTCGTTTCGTCTGCTTTCATTGTACCATAAGTGCCGCTCCATTGCCATAGAAAAACAAAAAAAGCCGACGGTCATCCCGCCGATCCGTACAATACCGACCCGGTGCACCCAACCGGTCGCACCGATAAAGCAAAAAAAATCGAGCCGAGGGATTGCTCCCTCGGCTCTTTTCGCTCGAGCAATTATTTTACTAATTGCAATTAGTCGTCTTCGCCACCAATAATTTCAGGACCGCTTGCGGTCATCACATCGATCTGCTGAAATTCCTTGACGTCGACAACAGGCTTAGAATAAGCTTCTTTCATGAAGACATTCCTCCTATTCCTAAATTGCCTTATATCGCTGCCGGCAGTTGCCCGCCGGCAGGAGCGATAAATAGGTGTTTACGCGATTAAGCGTAAGTGTGGTTCATCACATCAGAGTACACGGTCTGCACTTTGCCATTCTGATCCTTGTAGGTCAAGAATGCCTTAGCGGAGGCAGTGCCGTTCTGAGCGGAGAGACCATAGCTCAGGATGAACTGGGTGCTGCCCTCGGTGCTGTTGGCATAAGCAGCCTTCACAACGCCGGAGTTATCAGCGGAACCCTTCTTGCCAACGTTGGCCAGAGTCAGGTCAGCATCGGACAGGTTCTTACCATACACAAAACCGGACTTCAGGTAAGTGCAGCCATCCACCATAGCGCGGGTAGCAACGAACTCAACCTTGTAAGAACCGGCAACCTGGTTGGCAGAAACAGCAGCCACAACGGGAGCCTGGGTGGTAGCGGAAGCAGCCTTCACAGTTACATCAGAAGCAACATAGAAGGTGTAGCTGTCGCCGTAAGCAACGATCTTGCCGTCGATAGCCCAAGCGGTAGCGCCGTCCTTAGACACGGTTACCTGGGTGCCGTAAGGAACGTCAGCCAGAGTGCCCTGTGCGGAGTTGCTGCCGTAAGCAACGGTAGCATCAGCGTCAGTGGTTACAGTGTAGGTAGCGGCAGCGTCCTTCTCATACTGTGCATAAACAGTCATGGAGGAGGTAGCGGCCTTAATGGCAGCCTCATCTACGGACCAACCGGTGAAGGTGTAGCCGGTGTAGGTGGGTGCCTGCGGGATCTTCACAGCTGCGCCGGAAGCAACAGACTGAGAAGAGATCACGTTGTTGAACATATCAACAAAGGTGAACTGAACGGGCTTAGCAGACTCAGCGAACACAGGCGTGTAAGTGATGTCAGCGATAGCCACGGTGGTGTAGCTAGCATCGGTGGAAACGATCTTGTTACCGGTCTGCCAGCCTACGAAGGTGCAGTCCGCATTGGGAGTCGCAACCAGGGTGTAAGTGCCGTTCTCAGCGAACTTCTTAGAACCGCCGGCGGTCACATCCTGACCAGCCAGGGTTACAGAGCCGTTCTCCACAGCATTTACAGTTACGGTCACACCAGCCAGAGCCGGAGCAGTCTCCTTGGTGTAGAAGTAGCCGCAGTCCTTACAGGTGTAAGTGGTGATCTCGGGCTGATCCAGAGTGGCCTCCTGGGTCACCTTAGCGGTGAAGTCGCAGGCCTTGGTCTCCGTGTGAGAAGCGTCATTGGCGCATACACGGCTGTGCTTTGCATCAGCACCCTCGGTGCCCTCAACATGCTTCCAGTCACCCCAGTTATGATCGGTAGCCGGGATCGCTACAGTGTAGGTGCCGCCGCACTCGGTGCAGGTGAAGGTCTTCACGCCGGGCTCGGTGCAGGTAGCAGCCTTGGTCTCCACACCATTGTTGAAGGTGCACTTGTCAGTCTTCGTAGGCTGGCTGCAGGTACCCTCGCCGGTGCAGGTTGCAGTGTGGGTGTAATCCTTACCCTCAACGAAGGCCTGACCGCTGGTGTAATCAGCAACGGGGGCACCGTACTTGTGGGTATGACCCAGAGCGGGCTTGGTCTCCGCAGTGTAGGAGTAGCCGCAGTCCTTACAGGTGTAAGTGGTGATCTCGGGCAGAACAGCAGTCTGGTTCTGCGTTACCTGAGAAGTAAAGTCACAGGCCTTGGTCTGCGTGTGAGAAGCGTCCTTGCCGCAAACGCGGGTATGGGTGGCACTAGCCTCTGCAGTTGCAGCGTCATGCTTCCACTCGCCCCAAGTATGACCGGTAGCGGGGATAACCACGTTATTCTTGCTGATCACATAGCCGCAAACAGAGCAGCTGGTGGTCACGGTCTTAGAACCATCCTTATCGCAGGTGGCATCCACAATGTTGCTTTCCAGAGTCTGCGGATTATGCGGCGTGGTGGTCAGCTTAGCAGTGAAGATGGTGTCTGCGGAGATGGTCGCTGTGGTGGGATCGTTATCCCAAGCATAGCTGTAGTGGCCGGCAGCATCGGGATCCTTAGTGGGCAGCGCCGGTACAGAAGCGGGGCTCTTGCCCTCTTCCACAGTCTCGGTGCCCAGGTCCTTGCCATCCTCGGTCACATACTTAACGGTGTAAGACTTGGTCTCCGGAGTAGATGCCTTCATGGGTACTTCAAAAAGTCCAACCTCAGCATCGCCTTCTTCGGAGATACCTGTCATGGTGTAACTGCAAGCGATCTCGTTTTCGTTACCAAATGCAATAGAACTGTACTTGGTCATCAGCGGATCGGTGTTGAAAGTCAACAAGCTATCTTCAATTTTTGTGCCAGCAGCTACCTTAAAGCCAACAGTTGCAATGTAAATACCATCAATAACAACATTTGTATCCTCGTCACTGTTGTACAAAGTAGAAGTATCGCCCTGCCATGTAGCATCCGGAACTTCATCGTTAACCAAACGAGTACCATAGCAGATGTACTGCTCGGTTCCGTTTACATCACTTGCATTATCAGTCATATAAGCTTCGCCGTTAGCATCGACCATAGCCTCATCAGCCATTGCAAGTAACTTTGCAGTCTTGCTCCAGCCGGTAGTAGGATTGCTACGCACACCTGGTGTCAAAGCTGAATTAACTTCATATTTAAACTGTACATTGCCAAATTGGCCAGCTGTATCATGCAGAATGAACGATGCAGCAACGAAATACTCGCCCTTAGAGTTTGCTTTCAGGGTGCAATCATCGCTACCAACGGTCTGACCTTCCACAGAAACTTTACTCAAATCAGTAACGGTCGCGCCATCGGTAATCCAGTTCTCATCGCCATTCTTATAAAAAGCCTGATCTTTACCGGTGTAGGCAGTCCATACTACATCCAATTTCGGGCTCAGGCTCTTAGCAGCAGGCAAGTCAGCCTTTTCGATAACCTGGCCAGGCGTATAATTCGCTGCCAACGCAGAAACGGGCGCAGCAGTCAGGATCATCATACCTGCCATAATACCGGAAAGCACTTTCTTTACGCTTTTGCGCATGTGTGTTTCCTCCTAAAATAATCAATTGTAAATCTCAGCACTCAACATTTTACCAGAGAATGCCTTGTAAATGTTGTAATCAGTACCATTCACAGCACCGTCATGATTAAAATCACAGGCTGAATTGTATGTACTGTCACTCTTACTCTTACCTGTACATCTCTTATAAACATTGAAGTCTGTGCCATTTATAGCCGCATCTTTCTTGAAGTTGCATACAACCATACCGTAGGTGCCCAGATCCACATCAGTGTCAGCAACCGTGATCTGAATGTCACGGTCATAGCCGTAGGCATAGCTCAGCGTAGCGGTATAAGTACCGGCTGCCAAAGACGGAATGGTAAATACGCCATCTGCGCCGGTGGTAGCCACAACTTCCCCATTGATCAGCACATCACAACCGATGACGGTAAATGCACTGCCGGCGACCTTGCCGCTGGTATTGGCCAGCGCCAGCACCCTGCCGGTAACGGCATGGCCGGTGGCCGGTGACAGATCCGCTGTCATGGGATACAGCGTAGCATTATAGCCGTCAAAGGCGGTAACCAGTGCATAGCAGTCTTGGTCAGCCGTGCCATAATCGGCATAATCCGCATAATCTGCCTCAATGAAGGTTTGGTTCGGGTCCGTATCCAAGGTCACAATCTTTGCAAAGTCCACAGGCGCTTCCGTAGCAACGGTGACCTGCAACTTCAAAAGAAGCTGACCCGCCGCATCAATGGCGGTGGTGGTGGCGGTCTGGTCCACCCTGGTGATAAAACCAAAGTTGATGGTCCCATTCTGCACCAGCACACCGGCGGCGCCAAGGCCCCGCAGCTGATCCGGCTTGCTGTCCGACAGCAGATCACTGTGTCCGTTGACCGTCAGCACAGCCGCGTCATAAGACATAGTGTACTGCATCACGGCAAAGGACTGCATACCGGAAAGCGTAAAGGATACGGTGTAATCCCCGGCAGACAGTGCATTGCCGTCTACCGCCCGGCCCTCGCTGTCCGTAAAGGTACAGGAGAGGTGGGGCTGCTCGGTGCCCAAGGTACCCTGGGCAGCCAGCGGGGTTATAGAGGTTAAGGTCAAAATCAATACAAACGATAAGAAAGCAGCAAGTGTTCTCTTCAGTTTGTTCAATTTCATAATCATAATCCGTGTAACCCAAGCGGCGCCGAAGCACCGCCCGGGTACTTTAAGTTAGGATTTAGCCGTAGATTGCGTTGCTCAGTGTCTTGCCTGTAAATGCCTTATAGATATTGTAGTCTGTACCATTTACAGCGCCATCATGGTTAAAGTCGCATGCTTCGTTATAGGAAGCACTACCCTTAGATTTACCTGTTGACTTCTTGTATGTGTTGTAGTCAGTACCGTTGATTGCTGCATCCTTCTTGAAATTGCATACAACCATACCGTAGCTGCCCAGATTCACATTGCCGTCCTTCACCTCAATGGTGATGTTACGGTCATAGCCATACTGGTAGCTGAGCGTTGCCGTGTACTTACCGGCAGCCAAAGACGGAATGGTAAAGGTGCCATCCTGACCAGTGGTAGCCACAGTCTCGCCATTGACGATCACATTACAACCAATGACTGTAAACTTGTCACCAGCAACCTTACCGCTGGTGTTCGCCAGAGCAAGTACCTTACCGGTTACAGCGAAGCCGGAGGGAGCAGTGCCTTCCTCAAGGGAGTTCTCTGCATCTACCAGGTTCTTGTAAGCGGTGAAGCAAGCAGACAGATTGGCGGTGTAGTTGTCCTTATCAGCCGGAACATAGGTGGCAGCGTCCTTATGGGCGTAGTCGCCGTTACCGGTGGTCGCAACATCTACAGCAGCAGCCAGTGCGTTCACATAGTTGGTCCAGGACTCGTCGGTGTAAACCTTCTCGCCCTTGTTGACCAGCTTGCCGCCCTCAACAGCACCGTACTTCGCGGAAGTCGCGGTGGTGGCGATTGCAGCATTCTTGATGGCATTGCCGTCTGCATCGACATTACCGGAATCTGTCCAGGTGGTGGTCATTGCGCTGTAAGCGCTGCCGCTGGCGTGAGAAACCTCAGCCTCCACCTTGTCGCCGATATAGCCGCGCTCGGTCACAGTGCCCATGTACAGGCTAAACATACGAACAGCCTCTTCAATCAGCAGAGAAGAAGTGCTGGTGGAGAATGCATAGGTATAATCCGCAGCGTCATTACCGTTGGTGTTTGCCAGGTCAGCAATGGTCTGGTCGATCTGGTTCCAAGCGCAGGTGGCAAGCACCGTCTTGGACTCGTCACTCTTCAGGTAAATATCTGCAGCGTACATCTTTTCAGCATCCTTCGCCACGGATACCATCTTCTGGTACTCGGGCAGATCGAAGTTGGCGTCCGTCATACCGTCACGAACGGAAGAAACATCCGTGAAGATCTGACCGGCAACGGTAACGCTCAGCATTTGCGCACACTGATCCACAGCATAGCGCATCTTGTCTCTTGCCTGCATGGCAAGTGCACGGGTCTCCTCGCCATTGTTGACAATGGACTTCTCGGTAACCATGTGCTTCACAGTGAAGTCCTTGCTCACGGCAACGCCATTGGCATTGTAGTAAACGAACTTCGCCTGATTGAAGGTGCCTTCCTTTTCAGCACCGTTGATCGCATAGGGAGCATCCTTATAAGTGGTGGTATCCCATGCGGTGGCATAAGCCGGGGTGTTCAGGAAGTACCAGGAAGAACCGCTCTTCACAACAACCTGGCCGGTCTTATCCATAGCCACGGTGTAAGCCTGACCACCAACAGTGGTGGAAGTCTGAACCGTTACATCAGCATCGGTCAGAGCCTCCGTGGTGTAATAAGGCTGGCTCATAGCGCTGTCAGCATAGTAATAATTGCCGTCAGTCGTTGCATAAGCAGCCAGAGCTGCAGGCAGCTGATCCAAGGAAGTTACGGGCTTGGTTGCAGGCTCGCCGATCACGGTCTTCACCTCAGAGGTAACAGGCGTCTTCGTGAATGCACTGGACAGAGTGCCGGCAGTGGACAGATTCAGCGGAGACTGGCGGGCCTCAAAGCCGGCAGCCAAAGCAGCGGTTGCTGCATCATAGGTTGCGGAAGAGCCGCTGGCCTTATCGTAATCCTTAAAGTCAGAAGGTCTGTAGTTCTTAATGTAGCTGTTCAAAGAATCGTATGCACTATTGAACTGGCTACGGTTACCATCGTCAGCAACAGTTACTTTCAAGCTACCGATTGCCGGGTTCTTGTCGCAGAAGAAGCTCAACTTCACTTCTTTCTTGGATACCTGAGAAATATCCGTAGAACCATCATACTTGAACAGATCCAAGGAAGAGGAGCTGTCCTTAGACAGGGTTACGGAACCGGTCTGGATGTACAGACCGTCAATGCCGGTTGCGCCGGAAACCTTGCCCAGCAAGTTGCTGTATGCGAAGTCGCCGGAGCCGCTCTTCAGATAAACGGCGGTGTAATAACCGTTGCTATCCTTAACAGCAGCAGCCAGCGCTTTGCCGCCGTTCAGCTCGCTCAGCGTGTAAGCGTGGTTCACACGAGATACGCCGTTGGAGGGAACCTGGCTTGCGGCAACACCCTTGACCCAAGTCTGACCGCCATCGGTGGTGTAGTCTACCTTTTCGTAGTTCAGCACATCACCGGTGAACTTATCAAACGCGGCCATCATGTTGGAATTGTTTACAGTTACGGTCTTGTTGCTAAAGGAATCCTTAACAGAACTGGTGCTGTAAGCAAAAACGCCGTCCAAAGTCTTGTCGGGAGAACCGGCAAGGGTACGGTCATAGCCAAGACGAATCTTGTAGTTCTTCACTGCATCCAGGTTAGAGCTTGCCAGAACAATATCGGTAGGATAGCTTACACGGAACGGCTTCTGGTTCAGGTAAGCGTTACCAAAGTAACCGGTGTTGTTCACGGTAGCCTGACCATCGGCGGTCTTACCGGAAGAACCATTGGAGAATCTGCTGTCCTGAGAACCGCCCGGATACACAGAATCGGACCAGTTCTTCTGCGGAGTAACAAACTGATAAGTCTTGCAGGTCAGGCCGGTGTAGAGGGCCTGGTTGGTGTTGGTGTCGATAATGTTGTAAGTAACGGTGTAAGTTACTACAGTATCTTCATCAAAACCGCCGTTGGTAACAGTGAAGGAAGCGGACTTCTCAGGAACAACTGTCTTGCTGGAGAAGTCTACGGTGCAAGCACTGTTATCGGAAACCACATTCGTGATCTCAATGTTGTAACGGCCACGAGCAACGAAGTTACCATCGGCGTTCTTTACCGCACGGTTCAGACCGTAGCAGTTATTGGTAACCGTCAGCGTTGTGGTGGTGGTGTTACCGCCATAGCTGAGGGTCAAGTTGCTGTCTGCCACACGAGCGGAAGCCAGCTTCATGTTATGATCCGCCAAAGTGGTGATCAGGCCGCCGATCAAATTGTTCACAGCTTGTACGGTGTACATAGCGCCGGGCAGGATCGTATCGGTCTTGCCGCTGTCGCCGCCTACACCGCCGCTGGCTTCATACACATTGTATACCAGGGTACCCAGTACGCCGAAACTGCTGTCGCTGGAAGTACCGGCAAAGGTATCCTTCTGCAGCAGATCGTCGAAGGGATGATTGTTGGTCGCAGCAGCGGGAACCACATTACGGGCTGTGCCGTAGCGGCCGCCGAATACAACGTTCACCAGATCAGCCAATACATTGTAAACGGTGCGGATAATGCCTTCGCTCTTGATAGGCGGTGCGGAAACCATGGTCAGCAGACGGGTTACAAACCCGGTTGCGCCATACTGGCCGTTCGCATCTGCCACACCAATATTCAGCATACCCTGGATCACATCGGTGTAGATCAGCTCTTCGGAATTCAAAGCGCCTTTCTTTGCAGAATCGCCATACTGCAGCACGCCTGCAACAGGCAACAGCTTGTTGGCGATCACATTGATGTTCTCCCACAGGGAGTTGGACAGCTTCACCAGGCAATTGCCGTTGGTGTCGCAAACGCCCAGAAGATTGGCAAGGCCCTTGCCATGCTCGCCGTCCTTAAAGGTGTCGGTGCCGGCATAGTAAACAACAACGGAATTCAGCAGATCAAACAGAGAAACGCCGTCATTCAGAGTAGCGGTCTCCGGATTCCACAGGTTGCCGTCCTTGTCGTGCATGATAATATAGGGGCTCATTACATAACCCACAGCATCACGAGCCATCAGCAGCAGATTGTCGATGGTTACATCGTACTTACCGTCTGCGCCCTTCTGCACCAGAGAAGAGTAGTCGTGATCCGGCAGCACATAGCCCAGATACAGCTGCAACGCCAGAGCAGCTACGCCCTCTGCATCGTCGCAAGCGTCCAGGTCCTCATTGTGGATGCCCTTCTTGAAGTCGGGGATATTCCGCAGTGCAGAAATTGCAAACGGAATCATCGCGCTCTCCAAATTGGCCTCGGTCAGAGCAGTGCCCTCGCCATTCTTATTATAGAAGGCGCCGAGAATGTTCGCATCCGTTTGATCACAGATGTACTGCAGCACCTTCAGCATATTGCCAACCAGGGTCTGCGCTACATTGCCGGGATCATCGGAATTCACCTTCGTCAGAACGCTGGCATCATAACTCGGCAGGAAGTCCTTTACTGCGGCAACCAGGAAATCATTCAGCGCTGCCAGCATGGAGCTGTAGCTGCTGTAATCATTTGCCATGAATGCCTCAATGTTCTTCATACCGGTCTCAGCAAAGCTGCAGTTCAGGGGACCGGTGGCCTGCTTAAAGTAGTAAACAGACATGGGGCTGTAACGCAGTTTGTTGAACAGGGTGGTGGAGTCAATATCTCTCCAGGTGTAGGTAGGATTCTTCACCAGGTCACGGCTGTTGTACTTCTCCAGATCCGCCTTGATGTAAGCCAGATAGGAAGCCGCATCCTTGTACTCTTCGCCAAGGGTCTGGCCGGGCTTCAAGTTCTTTGCAGCCTTCTGGCACTCATAAGCGGCCCAAGCCTGCACATCGGCAGCGGCGTAGTTGTTGGCTACATTGCTGTAGTCCCAAGCCGTGTTGTGGGTCGTGGCACCGGTGTACCACATATAGTAGTTGTAGTCGTAACCGCCCACACCGGAATTCAACTGGCCCAGCGTATCCTTCAAGGCGGTGTTCCACACCATCTCAAAGGCTTGGAAGCCAAAGTCAAACAGCGTATCTGTGGGCTTCAGCACCAGCTTCTGATCCTTGTAGCGGAACAGATATACATTACCGATGGCCTCGCCGTTCTTGTCATGATCCTCCTGCGTTACATAATGCAGGTTGGTCGTGTCAATATACGGTGCGGAACCATTCTCCATATACTGTGCGTATCTGTCTCGAGAATTGGTACCGTCGGCGTATGTAATCTGTGCGGTAATGTTGCTGAGCAACTGGGTGGAGAGCTTATCAAGCAGGACGGAATCCAGCTTGCTGGTCTCCAGACTGGGATTGTTCCGGATCTGAGCCTTCTCTTCCGCAGTAAACCAACCGGTATTCTCCAGAACCAGCTGCTGAACAATATTATATACCATATTGCTCTGATAGCCGTTGGGCATACCAATCAGGTCGCCGATGGTCTTGTAAACATTCAAGAAGCTGTTTACGATACCAAGGCCAAGATCGCCGCGCAGCAACTTCTTTACGATATTGCCGTTGGCGCCTTCAGGACCCGCGTCGGAAGAAATGTTCCGAACCAGCTTCACAATACCGCGTACAATATCGGTAGAGGAAGTTTTGCTGCGGGACATTCCGTCAACTGCGCTCAAATCTACATAGCGGGCATCGCCGGCCAGCAGAAGCAGTGCGGACTTGCTGTTCAGGAAAGAATCCAGATCTTGAACAGTTTTAAGCACCTCATCCACGCTGCCCAGTTTGATGGTGATGCTACCAAGAACGCTCAGGTCGATATTCATCGGTGCGATGTTTGCCTGGGCAAGAGTCAGATCCACAAAGTCCAAAAGGGCTGTGCAGGCCTGCTCATCATTGAGGATGGGCCAACCCAGTGAGTTGAAGTCCAAGTCCTGGTCATGGTACTTGGTGTTTGCCGAAGCATTAGCCGCGGAAGCGACCATAGCACCGGAGAAACAGCTCATCGCCATCAAGACCGCCAAAAAGAGCGCAAGCAACTTGCGGGAAAACTTTTTAGCTTTCACTAATTTTTACCTCCATAGTAATTTGTAATTCTTACGAATAAATGGTTGCGTGTACGCGCCGTCCCATCCTCTGACCATCGGGCAATCCGATATTCAGGATGAAGGCATTGCAGCCGGACGCCATACATTATGAAAATGCGCATAGAAACACATTTATCGCATTCTTATTAAAACACGATGGTCACCAAAAATCAATAAAGAGCCGTGATTTTTCTGATTTTCGGAATGTTGCACAATTTGAGCGGTCGTTTTTTGTGCGAACGGACAAATTTAATTTACACGAAATTAACAATTTGTTCATATTTTATTGCTTAGTTAAAAGACAATGTCCATTATTTTGCAAGTTTCGACTTGTAAAGGTTATATGCTTTACGCGAGATTTTCACACGCAAAGGCGTGCCCCTTTACACCATCGATTTTTTGGCGTAACGGCGGGAAACTTTCACAAGTTCCACAGGATTTTCCACAATTTTTCCTCCAAAACCGGTGGAATTTCTGTCAGCAGTTGTCGAATGCAGCAATAACGATAAATGCGCCCTGATCCTCCACACAAATCCAAGATAAGAATGCAGCGCAGATCCGTCGGCCGGGCCAAACATGGCTTGATATATAAGTACGCAAAAAAAATATTGCGCCGGAATTTCGCTATAAATCGGGAAATTTTGCCCACCCGTTCACATTTTGTTAAAAAGTTTTCGGAAACCTATTGACTTGCCGTTCTATATTTGGTATAAATATACTGTATTTGTTGTACGCGTGGGTATCCTGCGCCCTTTTAGCAGAGGAATTGTGAACAAATTGTTAACGCAACTTGTAAGCACATCCTCCGCTAAAAGGGCGCGCTGCCCAGGCGAATCCAAAACGACAAGTTCGTCAACATATCAGAAGGAGAGATGAATTATGAAGACGGGCAAAAAGTTACTCAGCCTATTTTTGGCTGTAGTAATGATGGTCACCACCTGCTCTGTCGGGTTCACTGCATTTGCAGCGGACAAAGACAAGGGCATCTGGAAGAACTCCACAAGTGCCGATTCCACCTTTGACGCACTGACGGAACTGGTAGACACCTACGTTCCGGCACTGCTCAATCAGCCGAATATCAAAAAGGCGCTTGAGGAGAAGTTGGGGATGACCGTCACCGACACCACCTCGATCAGTGATCTGATCATGGGTGTGTCTCCCACGCTGCTTAATCTTTTGAGCAGCCCCATGAATAAGGCAGACATCATTGACGGTTACCGGAAAGGGTATTCCGATGTGGCGTATGCCTACCTGGACGAGAAAGATGCAAAGATGAGCTTTTATCAGCTGTTTTCTTTTTGCGTCAACAACATTTCGTCCAGCGACGCAGAACTGGCCAAATGGTGCGAGGACACGCTGAGCGATCTGTCCGCCCTGCTGGAGCAGTTCCCCGAGAAACAGGCTAAGCAGCAGGAAGACCTGAGCGCTGCCTATGACGCACTGAACAAAGTGCTCGAGGTGCTGGGTACTGCTGAAGGCAGCCTGGACACCCTGGAAGACATCCAGAAAGCTACCGTTACCTACAAAGACAAATCGTACAAAGTAGACGACTTGATTGCTCTGGACGATTTCAAGGATGTAGCTAAGTGCTTTGGCACCTTCACCGCCTACTTCGAAGAAGCCGGCAGCAAGAAGAAAGTCAGCACCATGAGCGAAGCGATTTGGTATGTGTTGCTCCAGTATCAGTCCGACAAGGCAAGCAGTGAACTGGCAGAGGCCGCCAAGGCTTATCTGTGCAAGCTGGCCAAAAAGGACTACAACACCATCAAGGATGACGATGCTGCACTGGCAGCCGCTTGCAAGATCGGTGCTGCCGTACTGGCCAACAACGGCGATGACGCCTTTGTTAGCGAGTACTATGCTGCGCAGCTGGATGACGCTACCGTAGCTGCCCTGCGTGCGGACATGAACAAGAATGTGCCCGACGGCAACGCAAAAATCGGTTCCAGCCGTGACACCTTCCAGGCTTACCTGAACGGCGACTATGCAGACAAGGGCATCGCTCCTGTAACCAAGCCGGCAATGGCCACTTACTGGAGCAGTGAGGATCTGGATACGCGTACCGAGGGTATTTACCGCAGAGCGTTGATGGAGAACAGAACTGTCGGCGGCATGTCCCCCGAAGAAGTGATCGCCACCATCAACCAAGATCTGTTAAAGACCTTCTACAGTGGTGAACTGAAAGAGAGCGTTGACGAGGCCGTTGATTTCTACTTTGAGATTACCGACGCCAAGGTTATCTCTAATTCTTGCAGAAAGTATTCTTTCGCGAAATACGGCTTTAAGGATTCCTTTGCTGTTGCTGCTGTAAACAACGCCATCAATCAGTACATGGTACTGCTGGATCCTGAGGATCAGGAAGGCGTAACCATCGCAGGCTTGCACCTCACCGGTAATGCGGTTATGAACGAAGTGGTCTACAAACTGGTAGAGTCCAAGGTTGACCTGAAGGGTGCGCTCACCGATATATGGATGAACCTGTACGAGCACCCGGTTGAAACCATTATGCAGTTGCTGCCTGTTTTGACCGTTGTGATTGACGAAGTGCTGATCCCCATGGTATTCAACCAGGAGGGTGATCCCTTTAATGGTTTCCTGGGCGGTTTGCTGAGCGGTCTGATGGATCAATACGGCCAGAGCGTTGGCAGCCCCGTCGGTTTGGGCGGCGGCCTGAGCTGGGATTTGAACGAGGTTCTGCCCACCCTGATGCACTGGCTGATCGGCGACACCAACTATGACTTTACATACTACAACATCAGCGGTGTTGAGTATGGCAAGGATGCCGACGGCAAAGATGTGATCGTCAGCCAGGTGTATGGTGACCCCACCACCGGCAAGTACGATGACACCAAGACCCCGGTGATCCTGAACATCTATGCAGCCGATAAGGCGCTGCAGGGTGCCAAGGCATCCGGCATTGCCGATGCACTGAAGCTCACCGGCGACGCTGCCACTGCCGTGAATGAGGCTGTGTCCGAGCTGGCCACCTTCTTCACCGCTGCTGTGGATCAGTATGTGGCTGCCTATGGTGAAAAAGACGCCAAGAGTGGCGCCATGACCAAGGAAGAGGGCACCGTTTACAACCACGGCGTCAACAACCTCTTCGTTGCCCTGCCCAAAATTCTGGACATTATGGGCAAGAACTTCATTAAAAAATATGATGTAAAGAGCGCTGACAACACCAAGAAGGCTTCCGACTGGTCTTATAGCGATTATAAGATTAAGAGCGATACCGTTGGCGACAAAGCGTTCTTCTACAACCAGTCTTTGGTTAACTTTAAGAACCTGGCAGACGGCGGCAAGCCGGCCAAGATTCTGGACTGCTTTGTAAACATCTTTGTGAACGACTGGTTCAACGCCATCATTGACCTGCTCAATGATGTGACCGCCACCGACAACAAGATCACCACCAACCTGCCCATCATCACCGGTCTGATCCGCGCTATGGGCGGTCTGGGCGAAAAGAGCACCATCAGCGATGTACTCAACGGCGTATTCCAGCTGAAGTACAACGACAAGGCCTCTTTCGTAATGGGCGTGTATAACAAGGATTCCAAGTTTGTTGGTCTGAGCACCGAAAGTGCTTACTTCCTGTTGTCCAACATCGGTCAGCTGGTGAATGTGATCCAGGCCATGGACACCAAGACCAAGAACACCATCGACGTGAGCTTCCCGAAAGTGAACGGCAAGATGGCAAAGATCCAGACCCAGCCCAAGTGGGCAAAGGTACCCAAGACCTCCAGTAAGAGCGGCGCTTCTCTGCTGTCCAATCTGGACTCCGCACTGTCCAAGGTGCTGGAGAACTCCACACTGAACAACTTCAACCTGAACACCACCCCCGGCATCCTGTGCGGTCTGGTAAGCCTTGGTTCTTACATCCTGGGCAGCGATAACACCAACCCGATGCTGAAGATGCTCAATAAGACCTTAAACTTCCTGAACGACGGGGACAAGAAGCCCACCGATACCTCAGACAAGAAGGTTTACACTGAGGATCATCTGACCAATCTGGTAGTTCAGATGTATGTTGCACTGGAGAATGTAATTGATTACTATCTGGTGAACGAGGACGCTCTGGGCCTGAATGTTTTCTACGACGGCAACCAGAAGCTGTACAAGAAGAAGAATAAGGCCGGCAAGCCGGTGTACTACACCAGCAAGACCGGTGCTTACCACTACAACATTTTGGCTGCTGCGCTGAAGGGCTTGATTTCTCCCCACGCAGTGAGCAATCACCTGACCAACAAGTCCGCCGCCAAGAAGCTGGCAAGCCTGCCTACCTGGCACAACGCCATTCGCTTGGACAAGAGCACCAGCGGCTGGACCGGCGCCACCAACATTAAGATCAACTGGGGCTTCCGCGCAGGCAACAACACCAAGTTCTTCCAGAACTTCGGCGAGAGCCTGGGCATCATCACCGATCTGATCGGCGTGCTGACCAAGGATGCCGGTTACTATGACGGTGTACTGTACCCCATCTTTAAGGATCTGGAAAAAGCCCAGGGCTTTAGCCTGGGCGTGTATGCAAAGGGCAGCGTAAAGGACGGCGCAACCGGCCTGCTGGCTATTCTCACCCCCATCAGCAAGCTGCTGGACGGCTTCTACAGCAAGCCTGTCTCCGTGCTGACCAACCTGATCAAGGGCCTGTCCATTGTGATGAACAAGGACCTGAACAATGTGGCGACTGCCGCCATTTACCCGCTGTACAAGGAGATCCACGGCGTATCCAACATTCTGAGCGCAAAGGTGTCCAACCTGATGCCCTCTATGGCAAAGAACGACGCATGGTTCTCCGCGATACTGGGCCTGATCTTTAAGACCAATACGGACGACAAGGATCAAAACGCGCAGAATAAGCAGACGATTGCCCTTGTAACCGGCCTGCTGAAGAAGAGCGCAACCAAGGCTGGCTTGGGCATCAACGATGTGACCGTGATCAACGCTGTAAACAGCCAGCTGGCTAACTTCGGCTTTGAACTGCCCACCACCCTGTTTAAGGACATTGCAAACTGCAAGAATGCAGAGGCTGTTCTGAAGTACCTGACCCACCTGGTGGTCGATGTACTGCAAATTCGCCAGATCATTGATTTGCTGAAAGTCGTGATCGACAATCCTTCCATAAGCCAAGTGCTGGATATGATCAGCCGCCTGACCAAGAAGGATCTGCTGAACATCATCAACGCTGTGATCGCCAAGACCACAGATCCCACCACTGCTTACTGGACCTTCCTCCAGTATGTACAGGAAAAGACCACCGGCTTCTATTATCCCGCCGGTGTGACCGCGCAGGACGCCAGCGACGCTGTTGGCGATCTGGACACCATGGTCACCTCCGTGATCGGCCTGCTGGCCGGCCTGGATGTGGTGAAGCAGGATAACCTGAAAGACCTGGTTAGCTCCCTGATCTTCACCAACGCCAACCTGACCAAGCTGGCTTCCGCACTGTACGGCGCCATTGATCCTTACAAGGATTACCTGGGCTATGCCGGCATTGATGTAAGCAAGAAGGGCGTAGCTAAGCTCCTGACGGACGGCAGCTACGGCAAGACCTACTCCTCCGCAGCTAAGGCGATCAAAAAAGCCAAGAGCTGGAAGAAGCTGGGCAACATCAACTGGGGCTTCACCGATGGCTCCGCAAAGGCACAGCAGGGCTTTGTAAACGGCCTGGCTGCGATCCTGCGTCCGCTGGACGGCGTACTGTCTCTGCTGCTGGCAGGCGACGACTTGGCCGTTGGCCAGATCCTTACCGATTTGGTGAAGAACCTGAACTTCGGTTCCTCTAAGGACACCGTACAGCTGAAGAATGGCAACCTGCGCATTCACATCAAGGGCTCTGACAAGTATTCCAAGACCTCTGTACTGGAGATCAACCTGTACAAAGTGATCGAGGATGTGAAGTCCCTGAGCATCTATGGCGGCAATGGCTACGAAAGTGCCATCGTTCCGCTGCTGGAGGCACTGGAGTGCCCCAACGTGAAGACCTACAAGCAGTACAAGGCAGACATTAAGAAGTCTACCGACAGCATACTGACGGATGTGTTGAATCCCATCGTAGGCTTCCTGAACAAGGTACTGGACGCTCCGTTCGATACCCTCACCGCAGTACTGCCCAATGTGGCATACTACATTGATAATAATGGCCTGGCACAGCTCGTCAACAATCTTCTGTCGCCGGTAACATCTCTCCTTCCGGTACTGAAGAAGAACGGCGTAGATGTTGAGGTCATTGTCAAGGCTCTGGCCGGCAAGTCACTGAACGACCTGGTTAAGGACGCACTGGGTGTGAACATTCACCTGAATCTGAACAACCTGAACAAGTGCGAAATCCAAAACGCCATCGTTCCGCTGGTGAACAAACTACTCAAGTCTAAGAAAATCAACATTCAGTTGCCCAAGATCGACTGGGGTACCCTGGCAAGCCACGGCACAGTCAGCACGGTCAAGAGCGCTGCAAAGAACAGCGAAGGCTATTATAATAGAAAGCACGTTACTGCAAACCAGGGCGAAACGCTGATCGCCGTGCTCCGCTATGTAGCCAACCTGCTGACCAAGAACATCAGCGGTTTGAAGTCCATTTTGGGCGGTATCGACGCGATCAAGGATTACAAGTCCATCATCAACGCGGTACTTGACCAGATCGGCACCTCCTCCGCAGACCAGATCATCCGTGCGCTGTTCTATCTGCTCCAGGAGAATCCCACCAACGCGTTCTGGAATTACAGCGAATACCAGACCAAGGACTACAAGTTCTCTTATCCCTCCACTGTGGATCAAGAATTCTTGAAGAACATTCCGCCTATGCTGGATGGCCTGATCGGTAGCTTGGCTGACCTGAACAAGCTGATCGCTGACGCTGCCTTTAAGGACAGCACCATCAATGGCATGATCACCGGCATTGGCAAGGCACTGGACGGTGTGAAGATCAACGACTCCACCAACCTGACCGCCCTGCTGGCTCAGACCGGCATTGACTATTCTACCAAGACCGTTGCCAAGCTGCTCACCGATGAGTCCTATGGCAAGACCTTCGCGAATGCGGCTGCCGTAATCGGCTCCGCCTCCTCCTGGTCCAAGGTCAACACCTCCGCTCTTAAGTGGGGCGTAAAGGATAAGGATAGCTTCTTTAATGCACTGGCTGCTGTAATGCGTCCGTTCTACGGCGTATTGGATGTACTGCTGAATGATGCTTCTCTGGGCATCTTCAACATCGTTCATATCCCCGGCTCCAACGGCTACTCTTCCGTGGTCGTTCCGCTGCTGGAGGCATTCGGCTGCTACAACATTAAGACCCAGTATCAGTACAGAGAGGACATCAGCAAGGCCTATGACAACATCCTGTTGGATATTGTCAACTCCCTGTGGGATAAGGTAGAGGACATTCTGAATGCACCGCTGCAGACCCTGATGTCCATGCTGCCCAACCTGGCACTGTTCATTGCCAACGACGGCCTGCTGCAGCTGATCGAGAACCTGTTTACACCGGTTTCCGCTCTGCTGGATGCTTTGAAGCCCATCGTGAATGTGAACACCGTACTGACTCAGGTATTCAAGGCCTTCAAAGTGGATCTGAATGGTTTACTGGCTAAGGTTGGCCTGAAGTTGGATCTGAACATTGACCTGTACGATCTGACCGCTATGCTGAAGCCCATCATCGGCGTGGACAACATTGTTCCCCTGCTGAATCAGGTGCTTGGCATGATCAAGATCAAGGGTAAACCCCTGGGTCTGGAACTGATGGATATTGACTGGTTCCAGCTGGCAAGCCACGGCAAGGTGATGACCGATGCTTCTCAGGCTGCCACTTACGGCACGCGCGTGTTTGTAAAGGGCGACGCCTCTGAGACTTTGATTGCCGTGCTGCGGTACCTGGTTGAAGTTGTCAACTACAAGGATAACTACAACACAGTAGCCAGCTTGGTAGGCTCCCTGATCGGTGGATCTGACAACAGCTCCATTACCGATGTGGTAGGCACCGTGCTGAATATGCTGAAAGGCGACACCGACAAAGTAATCGGCGAACTGTGTAACCTGCTTCAGCAGCTGGGTGGTTAATCCCCCATTCCTAAATGAAAATGGCGTACCTTCGGGTACGCCATTTTTGTTACCCGCCGCCGGACAGGCTCCTGTATATAATGTATATAATATAGAACGCCCTTTGGGTGCAGGCTCTCACCTGCCCCGGAGGGCTGCTTTTTTTTCGCCAAGTTTTACGGCTTTTTGAATTTTCTTTGCGAAAGCCTTGTATTGCTTTTGCAATTTATATATAATAAGTGCATAGTAACTTTTATCTCGGTGGTGAATACAAATTGCTCGGTAAATACGCCAGAGTCAAGGTCGTTATGCCTATTGGCTCTACGGACGGTACGGGCTATCGGTATCCGCTGAACTACGGCACAGTATACGGTGAAAAGGACCAGACTGCCTACATTATGGGCATCCACCACCCTGTGCGTAACTTTGACGGGCGTGTGATAGCCGTCCTCCGAAACAAAAAAGAAAAGAAATCCATTTGGATTGTGGCGCCCAAGAGCACACGATTCATTGTCAACGACATTTTGGAATATCTGGACCCGGAGCGGGACTTTCCCGGCTACCGGCTGGAATGCCTTTACGAGAGCAGCTGCGGCGCGGTCATCTTCCATGATATTAAGGGGGAGGTGCGCTACCTGCTGATCAAGAACAAGCGCTCCGCCCACTGGGGCTTCCCCAAAGGGCATATTGAAAGGGGCGAGACCAAGGAGCAGACCGCCCTACGGGAGGTACAGGAGGAAACGGGCTTGCGGGTTAAGCTGATTGAGGGGTTCTCCTGCCTGTCCAAATATCGGATTCGGGATCGGGTTGAAAAGACGGTAACCATCTTTGCCGCCACCACCCCGAGCACGGTGATCCACATGCAAAAGGAAGAAATTGAGGACTACATTTGGCTCACCTATGACCGGGCGCTGTCGCTGCTGCGGTTTGACAATGACAAGAGTATTCTCATTGCCGCCCACGATTTTCTGGACCAAAACAACATTATTTAACGATGGAATCCATGTGTGCTGAAACTGCCTATTTAATTGAACTGACCGCCGCCTTTTTGCGGGACGAGCCGGTAACCTTGCGCCCGGATATGGATTATCGCAAGCTGTGCGGCATTGCCAAGGCGCATAATCTGATCGCTGTGGTGTACGCAGTGTGCAACAAAGCACCCAATACCGAGGTGATCCCGGAGGACTGCCGACTGGCACTCAGCGAGCACTTCTTTAGCAGCGTGTTCCTGTACGAGCACCAAAAGCAGGGTGTAGAGCGGGTGTACCGCGTTCTCAGCGACGCCGGCATCCCCCATGTATTTTTTAAGGGCGCGATCTTAAAAGAGCTGTACCCGGTGCCGGAGTGCCGCCTAATGGGCGACATTGACCTGCTCATTAACCCGGCGAACCGCCAGGCAGCCAAAAAAGCGCTAATGAGCAGCGGCTTTGCCTGCACTGCCCAGAACGGCCCGGTATATGACTATCGCAAGGGCGATGTGTTGCTGGAGGTGCACACAGCACTGATCAGCGATGATCCCCGGTGTGAGACTGCCTTTGCAAACGCCATGGATCAAGCCCAATTTGAAGGCTGCTGCGGCAAATTGGAGGACAATTACCACTTTGCCTATCTAATCGCCCACTTGGCCCACCACTTTCGCTTTTACGGCGCCGGAATCAAGCTGATCCTGGATCTTGCCGTGATGCTGCAAAGGTGCCGGATCGACGAAAAAGCGGTGCTGACCTTGTGCGAAAAAGCCGGTTTGGCACAATTCGCCAAGATTGTGCTCACCGTGTGTTATCGCTGGTACGGCGTGGGTACGCCTTATGTGGATGACACAGCGGACTGTGAATCGTTTTTGGTCAGCTACGGTGCCTTTGGTAACGCGGACCGGAACAAAAGCGCCGTCATTGCCCGCCGCCAAATGGAGCAAGGCGAGAAAGCAAGCCCCCTGCGCAGCAAGCTGCGTCTGGCGTTTCCGGCATACAGCCAAATGCGCCGCATACCCTATATTCGATTTTTAGACGGCCACCCCTGGCTGACCCCGTACGCCTGGTGCTACCGTCTGATTTACAACACCCGGCACCGCAAGGACTTTATGGTGCGCACCGCCCGGGGACTGGACAGCGACGATGCCTACGCCGCTGCCAAGGAAGAACTGGAATTCTTTAAGGAGATGGGATTGTTATGATTTTTGGTATTATTTTGCTGGCTATCGCAGCCATTTTATTGGTGTGGTTTGTAGCCTGGTTTATCATCACCCGCGTCAACGGCAACTGCCCGCTGTGCGCCATGGAAAAGATTGCACACCCCTCTAAGCTGACCATAGACACCACGGACGCACCGAATTACGGCGGCGCTACCGTGCCCCCTATGGGCTGGTCCAGCTGGAACACCTTCCGCCAAAACATCAATCAGGATCTGATTCTGGAGGTGGCAGAGGCCATGGAGGCCAGCGGCCTGGCAGAAGCGGGCTACAACTATATCAACCTGGACGACTGCTGGCACAGCTCCGTGCGAGACGAAATGGGTCGCCTGCAAGGGGATTTGGGCACCTTCTCTATGGGGATCCCGGCGCTGATCAAGCAACTGAACAGCCGGGGCTTTAAGGTGGGTCTGTACTCCTCTAACGGGACCCTCACCTGCGAGGATCTACCGGCCAGTTTAGGTCACGAACGGCTGGATGCCAAAACCTTGGCCAGCTGGGGCTGCGAATTCTTCAAGTATGACTTTTGTCATCACCATGTATTAAAGGGTGATGTGCCCATTATTGAAAACCTGCAACTGAACCTGCCGGGTACGACGGAACCGGCACTGATCCTGCTGCCCGGCGAAGCAGAATTTACCGGCAAAGGCCGGGTAGTCAAGTGCAGCGATCTGCCCTCCGGTCAAGGCATCGGTATGATCGGTTACGGCTCCGGCACCGCCGGATTCCGCTTTAGCGTAGAAGCAGGTGGCACCTATGCCCTGACCCTGGCCTATAACAAATCTCTGTGCTTCCACCAGCGCTACCTGCGCATTCGAGTCAACAACGGCAAGGAACATGAGCTGCTGTTCCCCACCACCAAGGGCGCCAGCCCCACCGGCCGTATCCAGCTGACAGTTGAGCTGCAATCAGGCGAGAACCACCTGTTGCTCTACAACCCGGTGGTTACCCGGGCTGACTCCTCTTACCTGCAATACGCCCGCATGGGTCGAGAACTGCAAGAGGCCACCAAGGAATGGGCTGTCATCACCGGCGAGGAGGAGCGCCCCATCATCTATTCCATCTGCGAATGGGGCTTTGCTTATCCCTACAAATGGGGAGCCAAGGCAGGCAATATGTGGCGCACCACGCCGGATATCATGCCCAAGTGGCTAAGCATTAAGACGATTTATGAGCACAATGTACGCCTGTATGACCACGCCGGTCCCGGGGCCTGGAATGACCCGGATATGCTGGAAGTAGGCAACGGCAAGCTGACAGAGAACGAGAACAGGGCTCACTTCTCCCTGTGGTGCATGATGGCCGCGCCGCTGATCCTTGGCAACGATGTGCGCAAGTTTGTAGACGGCAACAACGAGCAGGTGCGGGAGAACCCCACCTTAAAAATTGTCACCAACAAAAACCTGATCAACATTGACCAGGACCCGCTGTGCAAGCCCTGCAAGCGCATTCGCCGCCAGGCCGGGCTGGATATTCTGGCCCGCCCACTGCAAAACGGCGATGTGGCCCTGTGCCTGTTTAACAAGGGCACCTCCCGCCGCACGGTCACCTACGACATTAACGCTCTGGCGGACGATGCGTACCTGAACTTCCGCAAAACGCCGGGCAAGTACGAGGTGCATGAGCTGTGGAGCGACGAGTGGTTCAACGACAACACCATTAACGCCACCGTACCCCACCACGGCGTAAAAGTCTATCGTATTCATAATTCCTAACAACATACAAAACAGGCTAAGCAATGTAGATTGCTTAGCCTGTTTTTGCGTCTGTATTGGTGTATGCTTATTCGTAAATCTGGTGCTCGCCGGTCATCATATCCGTTAAGTGCGTCTCCACCAGCGCCACCGCCCGGGCGGTATCGCCGTTGAGCAGCTGCACCAGCAGTTGCTGCAGGTAATGGTACAGGGACGCCTTGCCATAACGCTGCACATAACGAGCGCCTAACTGCACATTGGCGGTCTTAAAAGAATTATAGATCAGCGGTGCAAAGGTGTTGCCGCTAAGGAAGCTCAGTTCCTGATTATACGCATAAGCCAGCTCTGACACCTGCTGCGGGTCATCCGTCTCGGCCATTTGGTCCACAAAATCCTCCAGCTTTTGCACCTCTGCCTCCGTAATGGCGCGGGCAGTGAGCTTGCGCACGGAAAAACAGTCAATCAGGATCTTAAACTCCAGCAGGGAGCGAATTTCCTGCTCCGGAAGAATACCACCGTTATAGTGCATAATGGACAGAAAAATATCCGACTTGCCCACCCGGCGATAATCTGCCACAAAGGTGCCCACCCGAGGCCGTACCTCTAAAAAACCTTTGTGCGCCATCTCCGCAATGCCGCTATTCACTACACCCCGGCTTACATCCATCATCTCCGCCAACTCCCGCTCCGTGGGCAGCTGCGCGCCGATGGGCAGCTCGCCGGACAAAATCTTGTCCTCCACAGACGAAATAAACAATTCCTTCAAACTGGCGGTTTGCAGCTTTTCAAATTCCATAGGTTCTCCTCCTGTGGTTCTTGGTAATACCAGTGACATTGTATCATCTTTGCTACTCAATTTCAACAAAAAACCGCCCCGGTTTTTGCCAATATGTAGAAATGTGCAGCCGGGCTTGTTAAAAGATTGACAATCTATAAAAACAGGTCTAAACTGAACATTGAAGCGGGCGGAAAACCGCCCACGGAAGGGTTGCGCTGCGGCGCAAGATGATTTATTTTTAGGAGGAGATAACTATGTTATTCCAAATCTACGGCGATACTTCGCTGTGGCAGCTGCTGGGCTGGGCATTGGTCTTCACCGGGTTGGTGCTGGCTAACGAGATCGCCCGCCGCTCCAAGGCAGGCGGCATTTTCTTTTTCCTGGTGCTTCCGGCTGCACTGAGCGTGTACTTTATCGTCATCAATGTGGCGGCCGCAAAGGGCGTTGACTGGGCGGTTAATAACGATACGGTGGTCCACATGAACAGCTGGTTCCACTATGCCAAGCTGTACGCCGCCACCGCCGGGTGCATCGGCTTCATGATGCTCAAGTATAAGTGGAGCATCGGCAAGACGGAGTGGTTCAAGGTGTTCCCCTTTGCCATTGTGGCCATCAACATTCTCATCGCCGTGGTCAGCGACTTTGAGTCTGCCATTAAGGGCATCAGCGCCGGCGGTGCTGCCGGTGGTTGGTGGCTCTCCAGCGAAAATGTGTGGCTGTTCGGCGGCTGGTGGAATATCCTCAACGGCCTGGCCGGTATCATCAACATTCTGTGTATGACCGGATGGTGGGGTATTTACTCCTCTAAAAACCACCAAGATATGCTGTGGCCGGATATGACTTGGTGCTACATTCTGGCCTACGATATTTGGAACTTTGAGTACACCTACAACAACCTGCCCACCCACTCCTGGTACTGCGGCCTGGCTCTGCTGCTGGCGCCCACCTTTGCCAACGCACTGTGGAACAAGGGCGGCTGGATCCAGAACCGCGCCTTTACGCTGGCCATTTGGTGCATGTTTGCCCAGGTGTTCCCGCTGTTCCAGGATCAAGGCAAGTTCGCCGTGATCACCAGTGTGTATGCTGACGGGTTTATGAACCCGGCGGTGCACCCCACCGCTGCCAACCCCACAGCGCAGGGCGTAATCTCTATACTGTCGCTGGCAGTCAATGTGGTGGTATTCGGTTTCATTATGAAGAAAGCCAAGGAGACCAAGACCAACCCCTATCGTCACGAGATCTTTACCCATCAGAAAGACTTCCAGCTGGCTATGAGCCGCGCGGAAGGCAAATAATCGTACATAAGCAAACGCACTTGCAAGTATGCAAGTGCGTTTTTCTGTATATAAAGCCGAATTTGACATGAAGAGTACGCTGGCAGCGTATTGAAAAAGATCTGCCCATTTAATACAATACAAAATATAGTATTGATTAAGGGGAGATATATAATGAAGTGTCCTAACTGTCATAGAGAAATACCTGTCGGCTATCATACTTGCCCTTATTGCAAAAGGACCTTGAATACATATAATCAAAACAACAATCCATCCATCTCAAACCAAAACCGGGCAAAAAGTCGAGCCCTTAATAAAGGCACAAAGATACTCATTCTCGTAATAAGTATCTTTCTGCTCCTAACGGCTATCATTGCCGGAGCAGTCGCCTTATTACTGCATACCGCAAACAACAACCACAGTGTACCGGCCGTATCTTCTGAAAATGCCATCACCAGAACAGAGTGGATTGCAATGCTGGCTGACCAGGAGGGCTATACTGACTGCAAGAATGACAAAAGCTATTTTGACGACATAAACCAAAGCAATGATAATTTCAAAAAAATACAAGCCTGCGCCGAATGGGAAATCCTAGACAAAGGTGGATCGTTTTTACCAAATGACAAAGCTACAACTGAATTTGCCGTAATTACTGCAGTAAAATCCATCGGACTGCAATTTATATCGGCTAATGACAAACCCATTCGCACGGATAGTGAAATCTTTCATTTCTACAAAGAAAAAACAGGAGATCGTTTTGATAATCAGTCGTATATTGACGCCGATTATGCAACAAAAATATTAAATAACACCAAGCAAATCAAAGAGGGCATCAAACTCAAGAATAGCGGCAGCGTAGAATACAAAGATAATGTCAAGAAAATTGACGCAAGCTCCATAAAAATACATGGGAATCAGGCCACAACGCTACAACCAGTAAAAGTAGGCGACATATTGGTAATAGAGCCTTGCGACGCATATCCATCGGGAAAAGCACTCAAAATTAAGAAGGTAAAAGGAGAAAACATAGAATTCACCACGCCCGGCCTGGACGAATTTTTGGGCGCATACACATTTTCAGGTGAAGCGTCGCCGGTAGTAACAGCTGTTTCATCCTCCGACAAAGATACAACTGTGAAAATTGAAACAGGAAATGCCGATACTACACCAACCGTTACGCCCGCCGCGATTACGCCATTGGCCTTAGCAGGGAACGAAATTCCAACAAGCACAAGCACCAGCCCATTCAACTACGACATAAAACTCTCAAAAAAGGTGGGCAATGTAAAAATCAGCGGTACTATATCGCTCAAAAAGTTAATCATGCGAGTTGATGAATTCAATGCAGTAGGTATTACTGTCAAAAACTGTAACGCACACCTCTCCTATGACCTGGAATCCAAAATATCCGTATCCGGTAAAACCGAAACTAAAATACCGGTGCGCGTGGACGCAAAGCTTTTTGGCGTGCTGGGCGCGGCAATAAAGATAACCGTAAAGATTGGCATAGACGGAAGTGTGTCTGTCGTTTCTTCAACCACGGTAACGGAAACCATGAAATACAAGCAAGGCGCACTGCCCATATTCCGGCAAACCAACACACCACCGCAAACCGATTTGGAATTAAAAGTAAAGGGCTATGTAAATCCGGAAATCTGTATCGCAGGCGAAGTATTTAATGTAGATATGTTTGACTTTGGCGGGACCATAGGTGTATTTAATGCCGACGCGTCCACAAACAAATACGGCTGTTTAGACATCAAAGCCGATGTACCGCTCGACCTATTTATAAATTCGCAAGATAGCGTCTTGGGCAAGTTAAAGATAAAAATATCCTGGAAAATCTGGGACAGTAAAAGCAGCAAAATAAAAAAGCAATGGCATATTGAGTCAGGAAAAATAGTGGCTAAATGTACCACCCCCAAACCAACAACCACAAAGCCGGCCACTACACAAGCAGGAAAGCACCCAACGGTCGGCAACTGGCGCAAGGCATATACCAACTTTTTAAAAAAGTATTTGGCTGAAGCAGACTATCCTGAAGCGTGCGGTTTTAGCCTTGTGTACATAGATAATGACGACGCTCCGGAACTTGTGATACGCGATGATAATGGGCATTCTGCCGCAGCACATGTTTACACCTGTATAAATTCAAAAGTAGTCAAATTGGTTGGTGATTTAGGCGGCACATATGGCATGATTGGTTATATCGAAAAAGGAGAATTAGTGTCTTCGGATGTTTGCTATCACGGCGTCGAAACTAGGACAATATACAGGATAGACGCAGGTACTTGCAAGAAGGTTGTAACTCTATTTAATAATGCGGGAGATACACCTGAAGGAAAGACACCAACATACGAGGTAAATGATAAAAAAGTGAAACAATCAGAATATACTCGTGCTTGGAAAAAATACAAAGACCGTAAATGGGTCTATTCTTTAGATAGTGATATGATCTTAACATTAGAGAATATTGAGTCTATCGCCAGTTAAATCTAAAAAGGTGCCCCATACGATGGGTATTCCATCGTATGGGGCGCCTTTCATGTACACATAGGTAATCGGGCAATACAATAAATCAATAACCCAGTTCCTCGTCCACGATCAGCACCTTAATGCGGCCGATGTGGCGGTCAAAGGCGGTGGTCACATAGTTGCAGCACACCCGCTGGGGGCTAAAGCAGCCGTCGCACAGGGCGGGATTCTCCTGATCCAGACTGATACAATGGCCGGTAGCGGCGCAAGGGGTCTTGCAATGGAGCCGCTGGGTGTTGCGGGGAGCGGCAATGCGTTTTACCCGCTCTACCGCCTGGTCAAAGGTATCTACGATCTTGTTGCGCCCCACGATCATAATCACCTGGCGAGGACCAAACACAATGCAGGCCACCCGGTTGGAGTTGCCGTCCACATTATAAAGTACGCCGTCGGTAGTAATGGCGTTGGAAGAAGTGAAATAGGCGTCACAGCCAAAGGCATCCTGGTAGCATTGGCGCAACGCCTCGCCCTCCAGTCCGGCCCGGTTGATATATTGATAATCCCCACCGGAGAGCAGGTCGATCACGCCCACTTCCTTTAAGGTCTCCGATCCGCCGTGGGACACGCTGCTGCCCGCAGGCACCAGCTTTTGCACCAGGGGCAGCACCTGTGCCCGGCTCTCCAAATAATACGGCTCAAATCCCCGTCTTTTTAAGTTTTTGATGGTTTCTTCTATTCTTGCGTCCATCCCAGTCGCTCCTTTCTTATCGGTTCCAGTATTTCCGGTCCAGCGCCCGGTATTGCAGCGCCTCCGAGATGTGGGCGCCGTTGATTTCCTCTGTCTGCTCCAGGTCCGCAATGGTGCGGGCAATGCGCAGGATTTTGTCATACGCCCGGGCAGACAACCCTAATTTATCAAAGCTGATTTGCAGCAAAGCGGAGGCATCCTCCGTCAGGCGGCAACAGTCCTTGGTCATTTGAGGCGGCATTTTGGCATTGCAGGTAATGCCGGTGCCCGCAAAGCGCCGCGCCTGCATTTGGCGTGCCCGATTCACCCGCTGCCGAATGGCGCTGCTTGGTTCGCCCCGGGTGGTATCTGCCAACTGGGCATAGTCCACGCTCTGCACCTCCACATGCAGGTCAATCCGATCCAAAATGGGACCGCTGACCTTGTCCCGGTAGCGGTTCACCGCCGCCTGGCTTGCAAGTGCAGTCCTTGGTGGGATGACCCAAAAATCCGCAGGGGCAAGGGTTCATCGCCGCCACCACCATAATATTAGAGGGATAGGTTAGGCTGCCCCCGGCGCGGGAAATGGTGATCACACCGTCCTCCAAGGGCTGGCGCAGAGACTCCTTCGTGCGCCGGTCAAACTCCGGGAACTCGTCCATAAACAGCACTCCGTTATGGGCCAGGCTAATCTCGCCGGGCTTAGGCACCGCACCGCCGCCGGTAAGCCCCTGGGGCGATACCGTGTGGTGGGGACTGCGAAAAGGGCGGTGGCTGATCAGCCGAGTGCCGCTGGGCAATGCCCCGGCAATGGAATAAATCTTGGTGGTCTCGATCTGCTCCTCAAAGGTCATTTCCGGCAAAATAGACGGCAGTCGCTTGGCCAGCATAGACTTGCCGGTGCCCGGCGGGCCGATCATCAGGCAATTGTGTCCCCCGGCAGCTGCGATCTCCAGCGCTCGCTTGGCGTTTTGCTGCCCCTTTACATCTGCAAAGTCCAGGTACTCCAGCGTGTCCTCCTCCGGGGAAAATGCCCGGTAGCAAGGCTCTACCGGTGCCTTGCCCTGCAAGTGATCCAGCACCTGGCGCACATGGGCCACCGGCAACACATCTATGCCCTCCACTATGCTGCCCTCGTCCCGGTTGGCAGCGGGAACAAACACCGCGTGCAGCCCTTTTTCCCGGGCGCACAGCACCATGGGCAGCACCCCGGTGCAGGGCCGAATTTCGCCGTCCAGAGACAGCTCGCCTAAAAAGGCACAGCCGTCGGTGCTGCCGTGAATTTGGCCGCTGGCTTTCATCAGTGCCACAAACACCGGCAGGTCGTAAACGGCGCCCTCTTTCTTTACATCTGCCGGGGCAATATTTACCGTCATACGGGACACCGGGAACTGGTAGCCCCCGTTTTTAATGGTCGCCCGCACCCGCTCCCGACTCTCTCGCACCGCCATATCCGGCAGACCTACAATGTCAAACCGGGGCAGACCGGTGCTGATATCCGCCTCTACCGTAACGGAAAAAGCGTCCAGCCCGTTCAGGCCCAAGCTCTCCACCTTCGCATACATAATAACGACCTCTTCTCCTGATTTTCTGCTTTTATTATACACGACCGACAGCCGTTTGACAATGCTTATTGACACCGGTGCAAATTGGGATTAAAATAATAGCGTGATGAGGAGCAGAAAGAGACAGACCCATCGTCAAAGAAAGGCAAAGGTGACAGTATGAATACCACAGAACTCTATACCCAGTGGCTGGAAAAGGCCACCGCTGATCCGGACCTGCAGGCAGAGCTGCAAGCCATCGCCGGACAGGATGAGGAAATTCGCGATCGGTTCTACCGCTCACTGGAGTTCGGCACCGCCGGGCTGCGAGGCGTGATCGGCGCCGGTACAAACCGTATGAATGTGTACACCGTAGGCCGTGCCACCCAAGGACTGGCCGATTATCTGAACGCCAAATACGACCACCCGTCCGTGGCCATCGGCTATGACTCCCGGATCAAGAGCGACCTGTTCTCCAAAGAGGCGGCTGCTGTGCTGGCGGGCAACGGCATTAAGGTATATCTTTATGAAGAGTTGGAGCCCACCCCCTGCCTGTCCTTTGCGGTGCGGCAGCTGGGCGCCCAGAGCGGCATTATCCTCACCGCCTCCCACAACCCGGCCAAGTATAACGGCTACAAGTGCTACAACAAAAACGGCTACCAAATGACCGACGACGAGGCGGCGGAGACTTACCATTATATTGAAAAGGTGGACTACTTCACCGGCATTCAGAAAGCGAACTTTGACGCCGCTGTGGCAGACGGCACCGTGGAATACATTGGCGAAAAGATGATGACCGCCTTTTTGGACGCGGTAGAGACCCAGTGTATGAACCGGGGCGTGTGCCAAAAGGCAGACCTGAAAGTGATCTACACCCCCCTAAACGGCACCGGCAATAAGCCGGTACGGGCGATCCTTGACCGGATCGGCGTGCCCCATGTGTATGTGGTGCCGGAGCAGGAGCTGCCGGACGGCAACTTCCCCACCTGCCCCTACCCGAACCCGGAGATCAAGCAGGCCTTTGAACTGGCACTGAAAATGAACGAAAATATCCACGCCGATCTGCTGCTGGCAACCGATCCGGACTGCGACCGGGTAGGCATTGCGGTAATGCAAGGGGGCAAAGTACGGCTGATGAGCGGCAACGAAGTGGGCGCTATGCTGCTCAATTACCTGCTGGAAATGCGAAAGCAAAAAGGCACCCTGAGCCAAAACAGCGTGGCGGTGAAGTCCTTTGTATCCACCGATCTGGCCCAGGCCATTGCTGCCCGCTACGGCTGCACCTTTAAGAATCTGCTCACCGGATTTAAGTACATCGGCGAGGTGGTGACGCAGCTGGAGTCCCAGGGCCGTGCAGACGACTTTGTGATGGGCTTTGAGGAAAGCTACGGCTATCTGGCCGGCACCCATGCCCGGGATAAGGACGCCGTGGTGGCCAGTATGCTCATTTGCGAAATGGCCGCCTACTACAAGCTGCAAGGGCTGAGTTTGGGCGATGTAATGGACAAAATTTACGCCGACTACGGCTACTATGACAACGCAGTTGTCAGCTACACCTTTGAGGGCGAGGCCGGTATGGAAAAGATGGCCGGGATCATGAACCACCTGCGCCAAAATCCGCCGAAGTCTTTGGGCGACAGCCCGGTGGTGGAACACAGCGACTACCAAAGCTCCCTGTCCACCGATCTGGTTAGCGGCAAATCCACCCCCATTGACCTGCCCAAATCCAATGTGCTGGAATACAAGGCAGAGAACGGCTGCAAGCTGATCGTGCGCCCCTCCGGCACGGAGCCGAAGATCAAAACCTATGTGACCGCCGTAGCCGCAGACAAAGCCGTTGCCCAGAAAATGGGGCAGCAGCTCATAGACGAAAGTGCCGCCTGGATGGCGTAACAGAAAGGAAGTAGAGAGAATATGCAGCAAAAATGGGTCAAGGTGACCGCCATTATTCTGGCGCTGCTGATGGCTTGCAGCGGGTTGGGCGTTGGCATTTACGCCTTTGTATCTTAACAAAAAGCACGCCCCGGCGCTGCGGTACTTTACCGGGCGGCGAGGCTTTTTTGATGGAAAGAGGTGGGGCTCTTTATGTGGATCTTATTTGCCGTAGGCAGCGCCTTTTTTGCCGGCGCTACCTCTGTACTGGCCAAGGCGGGGATCAAATCCGTGTCCTCGGACTTTGCCACTGCCTTTCGCACCGGCATGGTGCTGATCTTCTCCTGGCTGATGGTCTTTGTGGTCGGGTGCCAAAACGCCGTCTCCACCATCACCCCACGGGCACTGGTGTTTCTGGCCCTGTCCGGCGCCGCCACCGGACTGTCCTGGCTGTGCTACTTTAAGGCCCTATCCATCGGCAACCTGAGCAAGGTGGTGGCGGTGGACAAATCCTCCACTTTTCTGACCATTCTGCTGGCGCTGATCTTCTTCCACGAGCCGTTTCACTGGCTCACCGGGCTGGGGATCGCCGTGATGATCGTCGGCACAGCCCTAATGCTGGAAAAGGGCGACGCCAAAAAGGGCGAAAGAGGCTGGCTGTTTTACGCCGCGGGCAGCGCCGTCTTTGCCGCGCTGCAGTCCATACTGGGCAAGGTGGGCGTGCAGGATATGGACTCCACCCTGGCCACCGCCCTGCGCACCGTGGTGGTGCTGGTCTTTGCCTGGGCCATTGTGCTGGTCAAGAAAGAGGGCGGCGACTGGAAAAAGATGACCCGCCGGGACGCCGTGCTCCTGGTGCTGTCCGGGATCACCACCGGCGCCAGCTGGCTGTGCTACTACCGGGCGCTGCAAACCGGCCGCGCCAGCGTGGTAGTGCCCATCGACAAGTGCTCCATGCTCTTTGCCGTGGCGCTGTCCGCCATCTTCTTAAAAGAGAAGCAGACTCGCCGCAGCCTATTGGCGCTGGCACTGGTGGTGGCAGGCACTTTCATGATCGCCTTGGCCTGACCGGATATACATAGAATGCAAAAAGGACCGTATCTCTCAGATACGGTCCTTTCCTCTTTGCTTTATAAGCACTGATTATTCCAGCGCATAGGCCAGATCGCTTGCGGTGTCCGTTGTAGGCTTCCCCTGCGCATACCCATAGGCAGTCGGCACAAAATACATCTTGGTGGCCTTGCCGTCCTTGGTGATCAAGCTGACGGCATAACCCTGCTTTGCCTGCTTCAGCCGTTCCATTTGGTCAGCGCCCGGCTGTACACCGGCAAGCGTGCGGGCAATGGCTTTTCGGTCCGTTACTGTACGGAACGGATCGGTATAAAGGGACGCAAAGTTCTTGCGCACCACCTGGCCGCCCAACAGGCTCTCCGGGCGGGTTAGGTAATAGCCGTCCTCACTGTCCGGCTCGCCCAGCAGGCATTCGGTATAATCAGCTGTCACCGTACAAATCGGCGATACCAGCATAGTCTCCACCTGATCGGCAGACGGCAGCGTGGTCTGCGCCCCATAGATAAAGCCGTCTTTTTGCAGCAGCTTTAAGGTGCGATTCGCCCCGCCGGACTGATTGGGCAGATACACCACCGAGCGCTCCACCGGGCACGGCGGATCACTGTCTGTATGGGTGCTGTAAAAGCGGTTATAATAGGTACGCAAGGCCTGCGGGTCCATCTTTTGCAGTTGGCGGCGGGTCTTGCTGTCCGTGCCCGGGCGCACCTGGTAAATGGCAAAGGACACAGTGCTCCAGGACGCGTCTTGCATATTCATATAGGTCCAGTCCGCCTGGGTCAGCTCCATAAAATCTGCTCGAATGGCAGGGTAGTAGGCGGTCTGATCCACCTGCACCTCGCCCCGATTGTCCTCCATGGTCTGGTTCCAGTACAAATCGTCTCGTTCCGTGCTGATTAAGGACACCAGCAGCAGGTTCTCCTTGGCGCTGTTCTTCACAAAGGGCTGTTCTTCGCTATATTCCTTGGTGGAGCGGATCACATTGGCGCCGTTGTCCCCGTAAGCGGTATAGATCCGGGTCAGGACCTTGCCGTTCTTTAATTTGTATCGAAAACTGGACTTAAAGCCGCTGCCGCCCAGCGCCTCAGTCTCTGCTGCGGTAATGCAATCCCGATGCAGCTGCACAATGGCAGCCACAGACGCCGGATCCGTAAAAGTATAGCTGGACTCCAGCTCTTGCGACTCTGTCGTATCGGTAGAAACCGAATGCGTACCCGGCTCCAACATATAATCCGGCAGATCCACCAGCGGGTCCTGCACCATAGGCTGCACCGTCACCTGCGCCACATCCTCTGCTGCCGGCACCTTGTTGCGGTAGTCGCTGCCCTGCACGCCTAAAAGGCACACGGTGCCAACGGTCACCACCACTAAGGTACTGCACAGCACCGCGGCAGTGGGATTAACGACCTTGCGGGTGTACACCAAGGTACACACCAGGGTCATCACGCCCACACCGGCACCACACAGCAGCGCATACACGCCATACTGATTCGCCTGCAAGGTTAGCAGCATAGGCAAACACACCAGGCTCAGCGCCGCCCCGGTGGTGGCCAGCACGTAGACCACCGGTGTGGACAGGGTCTGCTCCGCGCACTCGCCGGAGCGCCGCCGATAAAAGAACATTCCGGCAAAGAAGCTGACTGCACCCACCAGCAAAGCCGCCAGCAGCAAATAGTGAAAATCAAACACTCCCTGCACCCCAAAGGGCACATACGCAATAGGGCTGACCAGAGCCACGATCCGTACCGGCTGCTGGTTCAGCCCGGACAGGAAAGCGGGAAACAACTCTGCATAAGAAATCAGTCCCAGGGGCAAACAGCCGCCGATACCGATAAGCAGGGTCCAGTATTGCCACACCTTGCCAGCCGTAACGGCGCATAGCAAACAAATACAGTAGAAGGCCGCCGCCGCTGCAAAGGCAACTGCCAGCAGCCGCAGGCCGTAACCGGCATCCAGTTGAACATGCCACTTGCGAGGAATCAGCTGCGGCAACAACCAGCATCCGATCCCGGCGCCGCAAAAGGCCAGCAAAAGCACCAATTCCCCTATCACCCACTTGACAAAGTAAAAAGTGCGCCGAGTCACCGGCAGGGATAAATAGAAATCGCTTTGCCGCCGACTGTAAAGAAAGCGAAAAGCAGATATAGCAAAGAACGCCCCCGCCATGATTGTGGCGGCGGACAAAAACAGCGCTATACTGCCAAAAATGCGCACCGTCTGATCCTGCGCAGCGACAGTGTCGGTATCCTGATTCATAAGTGCCTGCAAAAGGCCATGGCACAGAGCATACAAGAAGCCTAAAAACGGAAACAATGCCAGCCAAACAGACATACGGCGCCCCTCCCGCTGCAAAGCGGAAAACAGCACCCACTTAGATGACCTTGTTGATGTCATAACCGGCCACCTCCATTTCGCTGATAAATAATTCTTCCAAAGTAATCGGCAGGGTCTCGCAAAACAGCGGATGCAGCCGCTGCACCAGCGCCAAAGTCTCTGTCTCCGTGCCCCGCACCGTCATCTCAAACAGCTTGCCCTGCTGGCTGCACTTGAGCAAATTCAGCCCGGCGCGCACCGTTTCAAAATCCGCCGGATCCGCCAATGCAAACTGCAAGCGGGTGATCCCCAACTTCAGCCGATCCAGGTCGTCCTCGCACAAGGCACCACCCCGATGGAGCAACCCCACATGGTCGCACACATCCTCCAGCTCCCGCAAATTGTGACTGGCGATCATCACAGACGCGCCGTTCTCCGCCACAAAGTCCACCAGCAGCTTCTTCACCAGTTCCCGTACCACCGGGTCCAGGCCGTCAAAAATCTCGTCAAACAAGATACAGCGAGGCTGGGTGGACAACCCCAGCAGAATCGCCGCCTGGCGCTGCATACCCTTACTCATCTTGCCCAGCCGAGCGTCAAAGGAAATAGGGAACAGCTTTTCCATCCGGGCAAAGTAGTCCTCGCTCCACCCCGGGTACACGCTGCGGTACAGCCCTGCCAGCCGCCGCACGGTGGCGGTGGGAGCTAAATACGGATAGTCCGAGATAAACACAGTGCTGCGCTTGACCTGCTCGTTCTCAAAAGGCGCCTGGCCGTTAATGAGCACCCGCCCGCTGTCCGGCCGATACACACCGGCCAAAATGCGCAGCAGCGTGGACTTACCGGCGCCGTTAGAACCTACCAGCCCAAAAACGGAGCCGTCCTGCACCTTCAGCGTCAAGTGGCGCAAGGCGGTAACGCAGTCAAACTGCTTGCTCACATCTTGAATTTCAATCATCTCGGTCCCTCCTCTCCATCTGTTCTTCTACAATCTGCTCCAGCTCCTGCCGGGTCAGGCCGGCGTCTGTCGCTGCCTGTACCGCTGCGGCAAAACGATCTGCCGCCAGCTTCTTAAACTGGGACAGCTGATCCTTCTCCGGCGAAATAAAGGCACCCCGCCCGGCTACTGTATAAAGCACGCCGTTCATCTCCAGAGCGGCATAGGCCTTTTGTACCGTGTTGGGGTTAATGCCCAGTTGCTGTGCCATGGCACGCACCGACGGCAGCTGCTGGTCCGGCAGCAACAGCCCCAGGGACACATACCGCACGATCTGCGCTTGCAGCTGCTGGTGAATGGGCACCCGACTGCGATTATCTATATGAAACAACCGTGCACGCTCCTTTTTCTCGTTCTCTGTACTATGCATAGTAGTACACTATGACTATACCATACTCATCGCCAATCGTCAACCACCGTTTACAGCCAAATTCGCGCACTTTCCGACAAAATATCCGGTCTTTTGTCGCAGAACATTTAACCCAAATTTAACATTGGCCAAATTCAAACTTAACAGACTTCCTATATGCTAAGTGGGAACAAAATAAAAAATAAGACAAAACAGAAAACAGCGGGGTATATCCGATGACAATTTTCAACTTCTTAAGCCTGATCGGCGGTCTGGCTCTCTTTCTCTTTGGCATGAATGTGATGGGCAGCGGCCTGGAAAAAATGGGCGGCGGCAAATTCGAGTCCGTGCTGGAAAAAATGACCAACAACCGCATTAAGGGCGTGCTGCTGGGCGCCGGCGTTACCGCCGTGATCCAGTCCTCCAGCGCCGTGACCGTGATGGCCGTGGGCTTTGTAAATTCCGGCATTATGGCACTGAACCAAGTGGTGGGCATTATTATGGGCGCCAATATCGGCACCTGTATCACCTCCTGGCTGCTGTCGCTCACCGGCATTGAGAGCAGCAATGTATTTTTGACCATGCTGAAACCCAGCACCTTCTCCCCGATACTGGCGCTGATCGGCATTGTACTCTATATGTTCTGCAAAAGCGAGAAAAAGAAGGAACTGGGTTCCATTCTCCTGGGCTTCTCTACCCTGATGTTCGGCATGGAGGCTATGAGCGGCGCTGTGGCACCGCTGGAGAGCGATCCGGCCTTTACCGGCGTGTTCACCATGTTCTCTAATCCCATTCTGGGCGTGCTGGTGGGTATGATCCTCACCGCCATCATTCAAAGTTCTTCCGCTTCCGTGGGTATTCTGCAAGCACTGTCCGCCACCGGTGCCATCTCCGTGGGCGCCGCATTTCCCATTATTTTGGGGCAGAATATTGGTACCTGCATCACGGCGCTGATCTCCAGTATCGGCACCAATAAAAACGCCAAGCGCACCGCTGTCATTCACCTAACCTTTAACATCATCGGCGTGGTGTGCGGTATGGCGCTATTCTACGGTGCCAATGCCATCTTCCACTTTGCCTTTTTGGACAAAGCGGTGAACGGCGCAGACATTGCCGCCATTCACACCGCATTCAATGTATTTTGCACTGTGCTGCTGTTCCCCTTTGGCAAGCAGCTGGAAAAGCTGTCCTGCCTGATCGTGCGGGACAAGGCAGACAAGACGCAGCCCGCTGCCGCAGACAGCGACGCACTGGTAGAGGAACGCTTTTTGATGTCCCCGTCCTTTGCCATTGAGAAGTGCCGGGAGCGCACCAACGATATGGCCCGCCTGGCCCAGAAAAACACTCTGCTGTCCCTGGGCTTCATCCGGGTCTACAATAAGAAGGACAGCGAGGCGATTCACCAAAATGAAAAGGCGCTGGATGCCTTTGAGGACGAACTGGAGACCTACCTGGTCAAGATCAGCAGTATGCAGCTGAGCCTGGAGAACAGTATGCAGGTGAGCAAGCTGTCCCACGCCATCGGCAACTTTGAACGGATCGGCGACTACGCAGTGAATATTCTAAAAACCAAGCGCACCATGCACGAGGACAAGATCCACTTCTCCAAGGAAGCCTCCAAGGAACTGGAAGTGATGAGCAGCGCCGTGCAGGAGATCATCACCAAGGCCACCAACGCCTTTATTGAGAACGATGTGGCTGCCGCCCAAACCATTGAGCCGCTGGAGCAGGTGATTGACAACTTAAAGGCAGAGCTGCGCGCCCGCCACACCAAGCGCTTGCAGGCCGGGGAATGCACCATTGAGACCGGTATGCTGTTCTTTGACATCATCAACAGCTTTGAACGCATTGCGGACCACTGCTCCAATCTGGCTGTGTGCATTATTGAGCTGAGCCAGGGCAGCTACCAGACCCATCGCTACTTAAAGAGCGTAAAGAGCCAAGAGAACGCCCGGTTTATGAAAAGCTTTGAGGATTATTTGCGCAAATACGCATTGCACTAACGGCGAATTTTTGCTATGCTAAAAGGAGTAGGAGGTGACGGTGTGAGCCAAAAGATCTATATTGTAGAAGACGATGCCAGTATTCGAGAGCTGGAAAGCTATGCGCTAAAGAGCGCCGGATTTGAAACGCTGGGATTTGAGAACAGCCGGGATTTCTTCGCCCAAATGGAGAGCCACCTGCCGGATCTGATCCTGCTGGACATTATGCTGCCGGGCACAGACGGACTGAAAGTGCTGGAGACCATTCGCTCCACCCCCGCTTACAGCAAACTGCCCGTGATCCTGGTGACTGCCAAAACCGGCGAGATCGACGCAGTTAAGGGGCTGGACTCCGGCGCCGACGACTATATAACCAAGCCCTTTGGGGTGATGGAACTGATCTCTCGGGTAAAGGCGCTGCTGCGCCGCATCGACCGGGTGAAGAAAGAGGATCTGAACTACGGCACCATTCGCATAGACGTGAGCCGACACACCGTGCAGGTAGACGGCAACGAAGTGGAGCTGACCTATAAAGAATACGAAATTCTCAAGTACCTGATGAAGAACCGGGGCATTGTGCTCACCAGGGACTCCCTGATGGAAAAAATTTGGGGCTACGATTTCGAACACGGCAACCGCACGGTGGATGTACATATCCAGTCCCTGCGCAAAAAGCTGGGCACCGCCGGGGACGCCATTAAAACCATTCGCAATGTGGGCTACAAGATCGGTGACTGATCATGCGTAAGAAAGTCTTTTTCCGTGTATTTTGCTTTACCGCTCTGGCAGTGATCGCCACCGTGGTGCTCATCACCCTGGCGCTGACCGTAGCACACGACAACACCGGTGCCTTGACCGGCGCCATCATCCGCAAGGAGCTGCCCTATGTACTGGGCATTTTAGCGGCGGTGCTGGGGGCTTCCGTGCCGGTCAGCTACGCCATCACCGGCGCAATTATTCAACCGCTGGAACAGTTGGGCGAACACATCGACCACATGGACCGGGTACAAACCGAAAAAGAGCTGCGCCCCTTTGTGGAGAAGATCCGGGCCAATAATGAAAAAAAGCGCCAGCTGGAAAAACAAAAAAAGCAATTTACCGCCAATGTGTCCCACGAACTGAAAACCCCACTGACCTCCATTGCCGGTTATGCTGAACTAATCGAAAACGGAATGGCTCGGCCGGAGGACATAAAGCCCTTTGCCCACACCATTCGCAAGCAGGCGCTGCGGCTGGTGTCTTTGGCAGAGGATATTATTCAACTGTCCCAGCTGGAGGAGAACGACGGCGAGATCCTCTTTGAAGAAGTGAATTTAACGGAATTGGCGTCGGACTGCGTGCAGTCCCTGCAAATCAACGCCCAAAGCCGAACAGTGGACCTGCACCTGGCGGCCCCGGAAGCGCCCATTTACATTAAGGGCAACAAAAGCCTGCTGGAGGAACTGCTCTACAACCTGTGCGACAACGCCATTCGCTACAACAAGCCCCAAGGCAGTGTTACGGTAACCCTGCACCCGGAGCAAGGCGGCACCGCCTTACAGGTGGCCGACACCGGCATCGGCATACCGGAGAAGTACCGGGAGCGTATCTTTGAACGCTTCTTTCGAGTGGACAAAAGCCGCAGCAAAGAGACCGGCGGGACCGGGCTGGGGCTGGCCATCGTCAAGCATATTGCCCAGGTGCACGACGCGCCGGTAGAGCTGGACAGCGTGGAGGGGCAAGGCACAACCATTACCGTGCACTTCCCGGAATAATATGGTATATATATTTATATAAGAAACGCACAGTCGTGGCAGCTGTCCGTTTTTTGCGCTTTTTATAGTTTTTATACATTTTACGGTGCTTGTCAAATTTTCAGACATTTCGTTATAAATAACTAATTACAAATCGTTATCGCGGTCATATACTATGTGTAGAATTTTTAGAAAAGGAGTTTTAGTTGTGGCTACGAAGCAAAAAAAGCCGATGGCAAAGACCATCATCAAGGCCGCCGTAATTATCGGCGTGCTGATCATTCCGCTGATGTACAGTTACTTCTATCTGAGCGCATTCTGGGATCCGTATTCCCGCTTGCAAGATGTATCTGTGGCGGTGGTCAACCTGGACAACGGCGCCAAAATCAACGGCAAAGACCGCAATGTAGGTAAAGAGATTTGTGACAATTTAGAGGAAGACGGCTCGCTGGACTTTCACTTTGTCAGTGAGGCAGACGCAAAAGACGGTCTGATGAACGACAAGTATTACGCCGAGGTTCTGATTCCGGCAGACTTGACCGATTCTATCTCCACGGCCTCCAAGAATACCAAGAAGCAACACGCCCAAATCCAATATGTTGCCAACCAAAAGCGCAACTACCTAGCCTCCCAGATTTTGGAAAGCGGCATGATGCCCACCATTAAAGAAACCGTCAACGGTGCGGTAAACAAGGAAATCACCGCCACCCTGACAGATAAGCTCTACTCCGTTCCGGACGCGCTGGAGATCCTGAAAGACGGCTTACAGCAGCTGTCTGACGGCGCCGGTTCCGTAAAAAGCGGCACCCAGCAGCTGTCCACCGCCACCATCAGCCTGAATGTAGGCACAGAAAAGCTGGCAAAGGGCAGCAAAGACCTGATCAGCGGCCTGTCTGTATTTAAGGCCGGTACCGCCAAGCTGGCAGACGGCGCCACCCAGGTAGACACCGGCGCCGCCAAGCTGCAAAAGGGCGCTGCCACCTTGAAAGCCGGCACCCAGCAGCTAAACGACAATGTACCCGCCCTGAAAAGCGGCGTAAAGAAGCTGAACGACGGTGCCACCGCGTTGGCAGACGGTTCCGCTGCCCTAAGCACCAACCTGAAAGCATATACCGACGGCGTGGCTAACGCCTCTGCCGGCAGCGACGATGTGATGGACGGTATCGCCAAGCTCCAGTCCGGCATTACCGGTCTGGAAAGCGGCTTGGTCGACCTGAAGACCCAGTCCGCAGACGGCGCCACCGACCTGGCTGCCGCAGAGAAGAAGCTGGAGACTGGCGTGGACCAGATGACCACCCAGCTGAGCGTCTATACCACCGGTGTAGACAGCCTGATCACCAACTTTGAGACCAGCGTAAAGCTGCTCACCGGGGCTTATCCCTACATTAGCAACGCCGCTGTGCAGCAGCAGGTGGGTCAGTATCTGCAACAGTGCAACACCGCAGAAAATCGAGAGAAGCTTGCCAAACTGAAGCAGGGCAAGAGCCAGATCAATACCGGTTTGGCCACCTTAAAGCAGGGCGTGCAGCTGCTGGAGACCGACTCTGCCAAGAGTATGGCCAAACTGCAAGCGGGTATCGGCCAGGTACAGGCCGGTGTCAAAATGTTAGACGACGGTGCTGTGGCTCTAAACACCGGCACTGCAAAACTGCAAAAGGGTCTGCAAACTCTGGAAAAGAACAATGATGCGCTGAACGCAGGCGCAGCCGCCGTAGCCACCGGCGCAAGCCAGTTGGCAGACGGCACCGACACACTGCTGTCCTCCTCCGGCACCCTGGCCAAGGGTGTAACCGCACTGGACGGCGGCGCAGGCGATCTGCTGGCAGGCGTAAAGGCACTGAAAGCCGCCACTGCCCAGCTGGCAGACGGTTCTGACCAAATCAACACCAAGACGACGACCATTCAAAACGGTGCCTCCCAGCTGCAAAGCGGGATCAACCAGCTGAACGGCGGTGCCTCTCAACTGGAAAACGGTGCTGCCAAGCTGAACACCGGTGCCGCCGCATTAAAGGCCGGCACAGACACCGCCAAGGACGGTGTGGAGGAAAACCTGACCACCACCAACAACCAGCTGAAGGCCCTGGACGGCTTGGCCGATTACAGTGAGGAGCCGGTATCCACCGACACCCAGCATGTGCAGCCGGTAGACAACTACGGCTCCGCATTCGCCCCCTACTTTATGAGTCTGTCTATGTGGGTCGGCGGTTTGATGATCTTCTTCGGTATCTACCTGGATTATCAAAAGAAAATTCGTATTCTGTCTAAAGACAGCGACCATGTGGTACTGCGTGCATTCGTGTTCATGCTGCTGGGGCTGCTCCAGGCGGTGCTGCTGGCATTCGTAATCCACCACGTGCTTGGCATTAAAGTCGCCAACTTAGGTATGCTGTACCTGTCTTGCTGTTTGGTATCGCTGACCTTTATCTCGATCATTCAGTTCTGCCTGGTACACTTGGGCGACGCAGGCAAGTTCGTTGCGCTGCTGCTGCTGATCTTGCAGCTAACCTCCTGCGCAGGCACCTTCCCCATCGAGACCTGCCCCACCTTCTTCCAGAAGCTGTATCCGTTCATGCCCATGACCTACTCCGTGCGCCTGTTTAAGGAAGCACTGGCCGGCACATGGAACGGCAGCGTTACCAAGGATGTACTGATCCTGGTGGCCATTATGGTGGTATTCACCCTGGCAACCACCCTGCTGAGTGCCTACCGTGATCGTCATAAAATCAAAGAGATGATGGCAAACGGACCGGAATCTGTGCTGAATAAATAAATACTCAAACCCCTTTCAAGGAGCCTGTAAGCAATTGCAGGCTCCTTTTTTACGGCATAAACAAAGCCCCGACGGTGCTGCACCGCCGGGGTTCTTTCTGTTTTATGCGATTGTTACAGCGTACCGCTGGCCCGCTCTACCGCCACCTTTTGGCAATCGGCAGCCAAGTGACGCAGCTGCGCCGCCAACTGGTCCGGGGTCTTGCGCATTCCGCCGCGCACCCAATCCAGCACCGTGCCTGTAATGCCGTAGGCAAAAAAGTCCGCAATAAAGTGTTGCTCCTCCTCACTGACCTGCAAACCGGAGCGCAAGTTCAACTTAGCAACTGCGTCCCGAAACAGCGTCGCTGCACTCTGGAACAAGAATCGACGAAACTCATCGTCTGCGTGGAGCACCGCATTCTTATAAAGCGCCGCGTCCGCCGCCATCGTCTCAAACATTTGCAACAAATGGGTATTCCAGTTTTCAAAGGTCAGGCCGTCGGTAAAGGGATCAAAAATCTCCTGTTTATAAATCTGACCCAGCAGGGCGTACTTGTCTGCAAAATGATAATAAAAGGTTTGACGATTGAGCTGGCACCGGTTCGTAATATCGGACACGGTGATCTTCTCAAAGGGCGTTTGGCGCATAATGTCCTTCAGCGCCGTCTCCAACGCGGTAACGGTTATTTTTTTTACAGACACAACATTTCCTCCCGGAATATTATTTTATATCGTAGCGGGCAACCGTCGGCGGATAAAATCATCCACGGTCCGATGATATTCTTCCTCATTGAGCAGGCAGCTTTGGGCGTGCTTGGCGTTATCAAAAATTTTCAGTTCCTTTTTATCTGCCGGACACAGGTTATAGAGTTCGTACACCATCTCCGGGGGCACAAAATCATCCAGCGCACCGTGGATAAAGAGAATGGGCACCTTGGCCTCTCGCACGCTTTGGCGCACATCTGTCTTTTCCAAATCGAACCCGGCCAGGCGCTTGTTCATCTCATTTAACAGCCACAGCACCGGCTGGGGGTGGCGCAGCCCGGCATTCCGAGCCACATAGGAAAACTCGTCCTTGGCACTGGTATAGGCGCAGTCGGAGATAATCAGCTTGACACAATCCGGGCAGCGGCTGCCTGCCAGCTGCAACACGGTAGCAGCGCCCATAGACACCCCGTGGAGTATCACGGTAATATCCTGCCCAAAGCGGGCAGTCAGGTACTCGATCCAGCGGAGCATATCTTGGCTCTCATAGTAATCAAAGCCCACATACTCGCCACTGGAGGCACCGGCGCCCACATGGTCGCAGCAAAAGAAGCCGTAGCCCAGGTCGTGGTAGTGCTTAATAAAAGTATGCGGGTCCACCGTGTGATCTGCATGGAACCCGTGGGAGCCGAACACAATCACCTTGGAGTCACCCTTCGGCGGCAGATAATACCCCCGCAGCAGGTCACCCCGGTCAGAGGTAATGGTGCAGTTCTCCACCGGCTGGGTGTTGACCCAATCGGTGTACTTTTGGCGCCAGGCGTCCGCCATAGCGTAATCGTCCTTGTCCTTCATCTCCATCAGGCGGGTCATGGGGCGCTTGGGGCGATCCCCACGACCCATCACCTGCTTATACAGATTGACTGCTTCTGCCGCAACCAGGCCCGCTGCGGCGGCGCCTAATGCCACTGTTTTCAATTTCATAAAAAATCCCCCTTATCCGCCGGCAGCCACAAGCGGCACACCTGCTTCTGTCCCTATTTTACCAAAAAACGACAGGGTTTTCAACTTTGGAAATTTACACGGCACCCGGCAGTGCCTGTCTATTAAAACAGCCCGCTTACCGGAGCAAGCGGGCCAAGGGAATATGCTTATTCTTCTACCGTTTTGGTGGCCACAAAGTGCACCCCGGTGCGGAAGATATTGTCTACCACCACATCGCCAACATGCACCGGCGCCGTGACCTCCACTTTGTCCAGAAGCCGCATGGCCTCCTCCATCATATACTTGGGGATCTGGCCGTCCGTCTTTACCGGCAGGCGGCAAGCGCTTTTGCTGCGCAGCCGCACGGTGGAGGTGATTACCCGGGTGGGGTTCTTCAGCTCATTGTGACCGTACTCCGCACCCCGAGGACAGCGATTGCCGGTCACCGTATAACCATGCTCCTCATCCACCTTTAAGTGGCAGCCCTTGGGGCACATAATGCAAATCAAATCCTTCATGCCTGTACCTCCTCTCTTTCGCAATATGCAAGGTGTCGCCGTCAATCCGTGCCAGCAGCGCCTTAGGAATCTTAATGGTCTCCATCTCGCCGGGAGCCATGTGCTCCCGCTTAAAGGACGCAATGACCTGATCGCCGCAGGTCACCTGAATGCGGCTCTCCTTAAACACGCGCCGCACCCGGAAGTAGAACTCCACACCGTCACTGTCTGCACGGAAACGCTGGGGCACCGTATAGCCGATATGGGCATTGGTGGTCACCTGCACTGTGCGCTCCCGATCCAGCTCGCCGGCCTGCACATAATCCGCAGCCGCCGCGCCGGCAGCCATACTCTCTGCGGTCACAAAGTCTACCAAATCATGCACATGCAGCGCATTGCCGCAGGCAAAAATGCCGGGCACCGAGGTCTCCCGGTTCTCATACACCAACGCGCCGTTGGTGCGTGGATCCATAACGATTCCGGCGTCCCGGGTCAATTCATTCTCCGGGATCAGCCCCACGGACAACAGCACCGTGTCGCAGTCAAAGGTCATCTCCGTACCGGGAATGGGACGGCGCTGGTCGTCCACCTGGGACACGACCACCTGCTCCACCCGGGCTTTGCCCCGAATGTCCGTAATGGTGTGGGACAGATACAGCGGAATATCAAAATCCTCCAGGCACTGCACAATGTTGCGCTGCAACCCGCCGGAATAAGGCATTACCTCTACGCAGGCCAGCACCTTGGCGCCCTCCAGGGTCATACGCCGAGCCATAATCAGCCCAATGTCACCGGAGCCGAGAATGACCACACGCTTGCCCACCATGTAGCCCTCCATATTCACATATCGCTGGGCAGCACCGGCAGTGAGCACACCGGCCGGGCGTGTGCCGGGAATGGAGATGGCGCCGCGGGTGCGCTCTCTGCACCCCATGGCCAACACAATGCTCTTGGCCTCCAGCACCCGGTAGCCCTCTTTCTTGCTTACCGCGTGCACCTGCTTCTCCGGGGTCACCTGGAGCACCATGGTGTCCAGGAATACCTCCACGCCGGTGTCCGCCACCATGGCGGCAAAGCGAGAGGCGTACTCCGGACCGGTAAGCTGCTCTTTGAAGTAATGCAGGCCAAAGCCGTTATGGATACACTGGTTGAGAATACCGCCCAGCTCTTTGTCCCGCTCTAAGATGGCAATGTGTTTCAGCCCTTTGTTCCAGGCTGCATAGGCAGCTGCCAAACCGGCAGGTCCGCCGCCAATTACGATCAGATCATACATTACGCACGCACCTCCCCTTTTGTATAGGCAGTCAGAATTTCGCTGCCGTCCCGATCCTGCAAAATCGTCAACGGCGACACGCCCAGCTCCCGTGCCAGCAGGTCTACCACCCGCGGCCCGCAAAAACCGCCCTGGCAGCGCCCCATACCGGCGCCGGTGCGGCGCTTAATGCCGTCTACGGATACCGGCGGAATAGGCGAATGAATGGCATCTAAAATCTCGCCCTCCGTCACCGTCTCACATCGGCAAATCACCCGCCCGTAAGCAGGGTTTTTCTCAATCAGTGCCTTGCGTTCCGCAGCGCTCAACCGGTTGAAATGCACTTTCTCCCGGCTGTCTATGTAGCTGTCTTTCTCCGTCAGATCCAGTCCGTCTGCGGCCAGAAGCTCCGCCGCATAATCGGCAATGGCCGGCGCAGAAGTCAGCCCGGGAGATCGAATGCCCGCCACATTCAGAAAATGCGCCGCCGCAAAATCAATAATAAAATCATCCACGGTGGAATTGGCCCGCATACCGGCAAAGTTGCGGATATTCTGGCGAAAATCTACGCCGGGCACCGTGCGCACCGCCTTTTGGCGCACCTCAGCCAGGCCCGCTGCGGTATCGGAAGTATCGTCCGGATCCCGGCGCACCACCGCATTTGGCCCCACGATCAAATTGCCGTGCACCGTAGGCGCCACCAGCACGCCCTTGCCCTCTTTGCCCGGGCACTGGAAGATCACCGTAGACACCCGGTTGCCCTCGCACTTATCCAGCAGGTAATACTCGCCTACCGTAGGCTCTACGGTAAAGGACGGCGCCGCCACCAGGTTGTTCACCCGATCGGCGTACACGCCGGCAGCGTTGATCACATACCGAGCCTCCACCGTGTCTTTGCCGTCGGACAGGGCATAGCCCTCCGCTGTCTTTTCAATCTTCTCCACCGGGAACCGACGGCGCAGTTCACAACCGTTTTGCACCGCCACCTCGGCCATAGCCAAACCAAACTCCCAAGGATTAACAATGGCTGCCGTAGGCGCCCACAAAGCACCCTTGGCTGTCTCCGTTACATTGGGCTCCTTGGCTCGCACCTGCGCGGCGTCCCAAAGCTCCAGCCCCGGCACACCGTTCTCGCGCCCCCGCTCCAGCAGGTCCTGCAAGGTATCCATGTCTTCATCGTTCAAGGCCACCACCAGGGAGCCGGTGTCTTTCCAAGACACATGGAGCTTTTTGCAAATCTCCCGGCTCATGGCATTGCCTTTTACATTCAGCTTGGCCATCAGCGTGCCCGGGTGCGGATCGTACCCGGCGTGCATAATGGCGCTGTTGGCGCGGGTGGCACCCATACAGATGTCGTTCTCTTTCTCCAACAGAACGACCCGCACCCGGCAGCGCGCCAGCCGGTAAGCACAGGCACACCCGGCAATACCGCCGCCGATGATCGCTACATCATACATTTGTATATCCCCCTTATTCTTGCAAAACAGGCAAAAAAATAAGCAACGAAAAAAGACGGAGCGCTCTGCTCCGTGCTTTTACCGTTACTCAAATCTCTCGGCCGTTATGCACTTAAAGTAATTTTAGTATAACACAAAGAATTGCCGCTGGCAATACGCAAAAAAGATAATGAACATCTGTGCATTATCTTACATCTGCCAAACCCCCGGATTGGTGGAGGACACTGCCAGTGCGCCCGCCTCCAGGGCGTTGACCACATCGGTCTTTTCCGTCACCAATCCCCCGGCGATAATGGGCTTGCCACAGGTGGCAGCCACCCGATGAATCACCTTTGGCATAAGCCCGGGCAGCACTTCGATCAAATCCACACAGCGCTCATTCTTCATTTTGGCTATATTCTCCATTGCAATGGAATCAATCAGAAAAAAGCGCAAAATGGTGCGCAGTCCCTTGGCCTTGGCAAAGCGTAACAGCGGCAGCCGGGTAGAAATAATCCCATCCGGCCGGGCTGCGTGAATCAGATAATCCACTGCTGCCTCCCGGGCAGACAGACCTTCGATCAGGTCTGCGTGCACAAATACCGTTTTGCCCGCCGTCTTCAGCTCGGCCACAATCCGCGGCACGGAATTCAAATCTCCAAACAGCACAAATACCACCCGGCACGGACTGTTCAGACACCGCTCCAACCCCGGCTCGTCCTTTACAGCTGCCACAATGGGGCTGTCCCCCAGCGTATTTTCCAAAAATCCCATACTGTTCCCCCCTGTACGGTTTTGGCTTTTTCTCCCTCTCATTGTACCTGTTTTTTCCCGGCAAGTCAACCGGGGACAATCGGGTATTGCTTTAGGCGCTGAATATGGTACAATAGGCTTGAAAGACAGGGGGATTTTTTATGTTAAAAGAAGCACTGCGTGCCCGCACGGCGGGTACGGCCAAAGAGAAGCAGATTTTTATTTTCGGTCACTGTCGGCTGACGGTACTGACCCCGCGACTGATCCGGGTGGAGCACTGCTCCGACGGCGCATTTGAAGACCGAGCCAGCACTGCGGTGTGGTTCCGAGCCTTTGATGTGCCACCGTGCAAGGCAACACTGCACCGGGGAACGATCACCCTAACCACACCGGAGATTACCCTCACCGTCCACGCCCGCACCGGCACGCCGCAGACGGTAACTTTTTCAAACGGCAAAACGGCGGACTGCCTGAACTTCGGCAACCTGCACGGCACCTGCCGCACCCTGGACGCTACCTTTGGGCCGGTCCCTTTGCAGGACGGCCTGGTGTCCCGGGACGGGGTGAGTCTCTTAGACGACAGCCGCAGCTTTTTGTTGGATGCGGACGGCCGTTTCTGCCCCCGCAAGAGAAAGGGCAAAGATGTGTATGTATTTGCCTACGACCACGACTACCGGGCAGCGATACAGGATTTTTATAAAATCAGCGGATCGGTGCCCCTGATCCCCCGGTTTGCCCTGGGCGTGTGGTGGAGCCGCTACCACGCCTACACCCAGGAGGAATACTTAGGGCTGATGAAGCGCTTTGCGGCGGAAAATGTGCCGCTGACGGTAGCCACCGTGGATATGGACTGGCACTGGACGGACCCCAACAAACGCTTTGGCACCCACTATAAGGGCAAAGACGGCTGGACAGGCTATTCCTGGAATACGGAACTGTTCCCGGACTACAAGGCCTTTTTGCAGGATCTGCACCAAATGGGGTTGCACACCACCGTCAACCTACACCCGGCGGACGGGGTGCGCGCCTTTGAGGATCCGTACCCGGCCATGGCTAAGGCGATGGGGCTGGATCCGAAATCCAAGCAGGATATTCCGTTCCGGTGCGGCAGCGATACCTTTTGGAACGCCTACTTTGATGTGCTCCACAAGCCCTATGAAAAAGAGGGCGTGGACTTTTGGTGGTTGGACTGGCAACAGGGCAAAAAAAGCGATGTGCCCGGGCTGGACCCGCTGGTGGCGCTGAACCACTATCATTATTTGGACAACGCAGAGAACGGCAGGCTGCCGCTGATCCTGTCCCGCTACAGCGGCCCGGGTGCCCACCGCTATCCCCTGGGCTTTTCCGGCGACACCGCCCAAAGCTGGCGGGTGCTGCACTTTCAGCCCTACTTTACAGCTACGGCACCAATGTGGGCTACACCTGGTGGAGCCACGACATCGGCGGCCACTACCTGGGCGAGCGCAACGAGGAGCTGTACCTGCGCTGGCTGCAACTGGGGGTATTCAGCCCCATTCTGCGGCTGCACTCCACCTCCAACGACCTGATGGGCAAAGAGCCTTGGCGCTATCGGCCGGATGTGTGCGCCGCTGCCAAGGACTGGCTGCGCCTGCGCCATCGGCTAATTCCCTACCTCTACACAATGGACGCTCGCACCCACCGGGAGGGACTGGCCCTGTGTGAGCCACTGTACTATGCCTACCCGGAGGCGGAGGAAGCCTACGACAAAGCCTACCGCAACGGCTACCTGTTTGGCAGCCAGCTGTTGGTGTACCCCATCACCTCTCCGCAAAAAAAGCAGCTGGGTATGGGCGCTGTGGACGCCTGGATCCCGCCGGGACGGTGGACGGATCTGTTCACCGGGGCGGTCTACACCGGTCCCCTGTGCCTGACCCTTCACCGGGAATTGACGGAAATGCCGGTGCTGGCCAAGGCCGGAGCCATCCTACCGCTAAGCGACGACCCGGGCAACGCCTGTGGCAACCCGGCGGCGCTGACCCTGTGGCTCTATGCCGGGGACGGCGACTTTACCTTATATGAGGACAACGGCCAAACGGATTTTGACACCCACAAGGCCGAGACCCAAATCACCCAGCAGCTGCAAGGCAGTACACTGACGGTGACTGTGGCGCCCACCGCCGGCGACTGCATCGTGCTGCCGAAAAAGCGACAGCTAACCTTGGTATTCAAGGATCTGGAGCCGTCCGTCCTCACCTGCGCAGAAGCGGAAGTGACCCAAAATGCCGCAGGCGAAGCTACCGTCATTCTTACCGACTATGACCCTACTGTGGGGATACAACTGCACCTGCAAGGGGCTACCTACCGCAAGGCAGTACCGGTCAAAGCGCGGGTGCTGAACATCTTTTGCCGCTGGCAGGGCAGCAATGCGCACAAAACCCAGTGCTACCGTTTGTTCAAAATCGCCAAAACCAAAGAGGAACTGCGCCGGGCGCTGAAGCGCACCCGCCTGCCGGGCACCGTGCGCCGGGCAGTAGAAGAAACCCTCTTGCAAACGGACGCATAATCGTGTAAAATGGTACGGCAAATCAACGAGAGGGCGGCAGACATCTGCCGAAAATGAAAATTATGGAACAACGCGAACAACTGGGCAGCCGCCTGGGCTTTATTCTGCTGAGCGCCGGGTGCGCCATCGGCATTGGCAATGTGTGGAAATTCCCATACATGGTGGGGCAATACGGCGGCGGCGCCTTTGTACTGATCTATCTGTTTTTCTTAGTGATCCTGGGCATACCGGTGATGACCATGGAATTTGCCATGGGTCGCGCCGGCCAGCGCAGCCCCGCCCGGCTGTACCAGCAGTTGGAGCCGAAGGGCAGCAAGTGGCACCTGCACGGCTATGTGGCCATGGCCGGCAACTATATTCTGATGATGTTTTACACCAGCGTGGCCGGGTGGATGCTGGACTACTTTGTCCGCACCGCCGGCGGCCAGTTCGTAGGCGCCGACACCGACGGTGTGGCGGCACAATTCAGCCAAATGCTGGGCGACCCGCTACGCATGACTCTGTTTATGGGCATTATCGTCGTGTTGGGCTTCTTGGTGTGCTCCTTTAGCCTGCAAAAGGGGCTGGAGCGCATTACCAAGTGGATGATGGTGGCACTGCTGGTCATTATGGTGGTGCTGGCGATCAACAGTGTATGCACCGCCGGGGGCAGCCAGGGGCTGCGCTTTTACCTGGTGCCGGATTTGGCACGGATGAAGAAAGTGGGCATCGGCAATGTGGTGGCCGGGGCCATGAACCAGGCGTTCTTTACCCTGAGTCTGGGCATCGGCGCTATGGCCATCTTTGGCAGCTATATCGGCAAGGAGCGCGCACTGATGGGCGAGTCTGCCCGGGTGGCGGCGCTGGACACGCTGGTGGCTCTGTGCTCCGGACTGATCATTTTCCCCGCCTGCTTTGCCTACGGTGTGCAACCGGACAGCGGTCCCAGCCTGATCTTCATTACCCTGCCTAATATCTTTAACCACATGCCCCTGGGGCGCGTGTGGGGCAGCCTGTTCTTTGTGTTTATGAGCTTTGCCGCCTTTTCCACCGTGCTGGGCGTGTTTGAAAACATTGTGTCCTGCACCATGGATCTGTCCGGCTGGAGCCGCAAAAAGGCCTGCCTGTTCAACGGCATTCTCATGCTCCTGCTGAGTATGCCCTGCGTATTAGGGTTCAATGTGCTCTCCAAGTTCCAGCCTTTGGGTCCGGGCACCGGCGTGCTGGATCTGGAGGACTTTGTGGTGAGCAATCTGCTGCTGCCGCTGGGCTCTCTCATCTTTATTTTCTTCTGCACCTCCCGCTACGGCTGGGGCTGGAAGGACTTTACCAAAGAGGCCAACACCGGCAAGGGACTGAAAGTGCAGCGCTGGATGCGTGGCTATATGTGCTATGTGCTGCCGGTACTGGTGGCCGTAATCCTGGTGCTGGGGCTGATCCGCCACTGATAAAACGGCAGTCGCGCCAAATTGTCGCATAAATACAGACAAAAAGCCTTTTCTGCAATGGAAGTTGCAAAAAAGGCTTTCTTTTTTACCAGAGATAGGCTACTCTATATCTTAGGATCGTGTTGCCAAAAATCGAAAACGCAACCGGAACATATAGGGGGAAGCAATATGGAAGAAAAGAAGTATATCGGCCGCCGGGAACAAACCGGCTTTTTGGTGGGTCTCAGCGGCCAAAATATGGTCTATTCCCTAATTGGAGCGTCATTCTTTACTTATTTTATGACGGATATTGCCCTGTTCCCGGCACTGGTGGTCAGCGTGCTGCTGATCGTAATGAAAGTGTGGGACGGGGTCAACGATCCCATTGTCGGCTCCTTTATTGATAAACACACCTTCAAAAACGGCGAAAAGCTGCGGCCGTTTTTGCGCTACACCCCGCTGCCGGTAGGGATCTTTACCGTGCTGCTGTTTGTGGTGTTCTCTACCAAAGAAGAGCTGTTGTGGCTGCGGGTCAGCTACTTTGTGATTATGTATATTTGTTGGGATCTGGCCTACACGGTGCAGGATGTGTCCATCTGGGGCATTACCGCCGCCGTATCGCCCAATTCCAATGAGCGGGACCGGTTCGTCCAATGGGCGCGCACCATCGGCTCCTGCGTATATAGCGCATTCAGCACCGTCATTCCCATGGCGCTGGAGATGATAGCCAACGCCACCGGAGCAAGTATGGCGCTGATGGCGCTGGTGTTTGCCCTGATTTTCGGGCTAGGCGGCTCCATGCTCAGCTACCGCTGCTATGCGGCACAGGAGCGGATCCATGTGGTGCAGGAGGTGCAGCAGCAAAGCCTGTGGGAGAGCTTTTCCTTGCTGTTTAAGAACAAAATGCTGCTGCTTGTGACCCTTGCCAATCTACTGGGTGCTCTGGGCTTTGGCGCCAATTTGGTGACCTACTTCTTCAAGTACGAGATTGCCGCGGACTTTTTGGGCGAGAACAGCCTGATCGGCGCGCTGGGGCTGTCCACCATCTACTACATTATGACCGGGCTGCCGGGCTTTTTAGGTATGCTGGCGGCAGATAAGATCAAAAAATGGTGCCACGGCTATGTGAATGCTCTGATCGTGATGCAGGCCTGCAATATTTTAGCGCGCATTGCCGCGTACTTTATTGGATTTGAGGGCAAGAATTTGTGGTTTGCCATGGCGGTGATCGGCCTGGGCGGTATTCCCCTGGGTGCCGCCGCCATTGCCCAAACTGCCATCTTCTGCGACAGCATCGACTATATGGAGTGGAAGACCGGCAAGCGCACCGAGGGCATCACCTTCTCCATGCAGACCTCGTTTACAAAAATCTCCAGCGGTATTACCGCCGGCCTGGCGACCCTGGCGCTGCACCTGCTGCACTACAAGCCCATTGAGGGGGCGTCCACCTACCTGGGCACCCAAAGTGCCGCCTTTGACCGCTGGATCTGGCCGCTGGTGATTCTGACCCCGGCCATTGCCAGTCTGCTGTATATTGTCCCGCTGCTGTTTATCCGCTACACCCCCGCCCAACGGGCACAGGTGGAGCAGGAGCTAAAAGCCCGCAGGGCAGCGACGGACAGCCAAAACACTTGATACACACAAAAAGAGCACGCAGTTCGCACTGCGTGCTCTTTTTGTTTTTGTCTATTTACAGAGTCGTGTTGGCAGTAACAACCGCCCGGTGTCAATCCCTCAGAGCGAACTGCACCTCCACCGGCTCACCGGCCTTGCAGTGCAGGGTGCGTACCGTTTGGCCGCAGCGCACGGTCAGCGTGCGGTCCACATCGGCGGTGAGCACCGCCTGCACCGTACCGGCCGCCAGATCCCATTGCAGTCGGGTAACGGTGGCTCGGTTGCGGGTCTTTAGTCCGGTGAGGGTGCCCCTGTCAAATCCGCTCTCCGGCAGCGCCGGCAGCAGTTCGATCTCATCGTCATTGGAGTACACTAGCGCCTCGTGCACAATGCCCAAATAGCCGATGGCAAAATCCGTACAGTAGCAGCTGCCCCGGTCATAGTCATGGTTGGTCATCAGGGAGTTGTACCGGATCTTATGGTTCATCAAATTCACCAGTGCGTCCGTCAAGGCAGCGCGGTCTTGCAGCCGGGCAGCGATCAGGCTGCGGTGCACCAGGGCGTGGGATGCCTCATTCTCGCTTTTCCGATTCTCTACCGCCTGCTTGCAGGCAGCGGTCAGCCGGGCATTGCCCCGGGTCTCCATCAGCGGCCAGGCACAGTACAGGTGGCTCAAGTGCCGGTGCTCGTTATTCTCATCAAAAGCAGTCGTAGCCCATTCCTTCAGCGCTCCGGTATCGTCATACAGATAGGGCGGCAGGTTCGTTTCCAACTGCTTCCACCGACTTTGGTCCGCACCGGGAGCCACATCGTTCATCACGGAAAGCAGCATTTCCATATTATCCCGGCAAGCAGCAATATCAATGGCGCAGTTGGCGTCTGACGGGCTGGCATAATTATCCGGATTATTTTCCGGCGAATAGCTGGGCACAATGCAGTAACTTTGGCCCTCGCCCAGCGCCGTCTTTCCCTTTTCATAATGAATGGAGCCGTCCGCCGAAGTGTAATATTCCGGGGTCAGCAGCTGCGCCCAGTAGTTGGCGGCCTTGGTCAACAGCGGGTAGAGAATATCCTCCTCCAGCCGCAGATAGCCCCGCCTCTCTATGGCTGCCACCTGGGCATCGGTCAGATCCTTTTCCGTGGCAGACAAAACGGAGCGCAGCGCCTGCAAGTTGAATTCGTCGCTGAGGGGGATCTGAATATTGCCGTAGCTTTGCAGAGTCTCATACAGCGGGCGCAGCATCCAGGACGCCCCGGCGTTCCAGTACCGGAAGGGGTAGGGATAGCAGGTCTCCGTCAGCACCGCCTTGGCCCCGTCCGTATTCACCGGCGCCTGAATAGCGTCTGTAAAGCCGTGGGTGGCCCGGGCATTTTCCTCCCAATCCGGCATCTGGCGCAGCAGGAAGTACACATAGCCTTGGGGGCCGCGGCTCATATTGGAGCTGTTCAGCGCCGCCGTTTGCAGGTTCACATTGGCGTCCATGGTGTACTTGCTGCCCCAACCGGTGTTCCACTCCCCGGTCCACATACCGTAAAGCCGCCCGGTAGAATATCCGGCGCAACACAGGGCTGCGTACCGCCCGGCGTAGTAAGTACGCTGGGCCAGCGCCGCGTTGATCTCTTTCTTGCCCTTTTGCGCTTTCAGCAGCGCCTCATTAGGCTGGATATTCTCATCACTCAGGGTCAAAGTCACCGCGTCAAATTGGGGCCGGTACACCTTTAAATGCGCCGCCAGCGCGGCGTCATAATCAAAGGCACCGTCGGTGCTGTACCGGGCGGCCACCTTCTCCAGCTGCGCGCGCAGATCTGCCAGCAGCGGATACTCCGTCTGCTCGGCAAAGTCCGATAGCTTGCCCATCTCCAGGGTGTAGTCGCTAACGGTCAGCAGCACCAGTCCGGCAGCGCCGGTAATGCGCACCCCGGTATTGTCGCCAACAAACTGGCTCTCCTTGGTTTGCTTGTCCAGCGTCACCCGCTCCCGGGTGCCGCCCACCGGCAGCACATAGGTTAAAGTGGCATAGCCGCCGTCCTTGCGCTCGCTGTTCTTGTAATCCGGGTAATGGGCGATCAGCCCCAGGGTGCTGCCGTCCTGGGCCGTGACCTTTTTATATTGCAGGTCCACCTCTTCACTTTTGCCAAAGTTGGCCAGGGTGGACAGATCGTCGTAGCTGAGCGTCAGGTTCAGCGCCGTACCCGTCGTGGACGGATCCAGCCGGGTGATCACCACGCCGTCCGCCATGGAGGTGATGGAGCGGCGCAGCCAGGTGCCGTTCTTATCCGTATAGCGCACGCCCACTTGTCCGGTGGCGTAATCGGTGTAGCGCACATAATCCTTGGCATGCGCCTTGGTCTGCGCCATCCGTAATTGGCCACCCGGGTGATACCGGTACACATCGTCATAACTGGCGTTGTCTGTAATATCCTGCCCTTTAACGATCTGCTGGCGCACCGTCTCCAGCTCATTTGCCGTGTCCGGGCAGGTGCGGGCGTTTTTGTTAGGCAGCAGGAAGTGCATATTTTGGAAAATAAAGGTATCGCTGTACGGGTCGCCGCTGGTGACGAACCCTTGCAGTCCGTTGCCGGAGACCATACCCTGCCGCCAGCTGTCTGTCTTGTTGGTCTTATTGTCCTTCAGCGATGTGTAGGTGCTGCTGTAACTGACCTTTTGCAGGTCGCCAAACAGGTCTTTTACCACCGCTGTGTCCGTTTGTCCGGCACAGGCAGCCAGCGAGGCCAGCAGCCCTGCCGTCAGCAGCAGGCACAGGCATTTTTTCAGTATAGCTTTCATTTTTTTGTTTCCCCTTCCAGAGAGAATGCGCGTCCTTTGCTTCTGCAAAACCGATTGAAACGCCTCTCGTCCTCATTATATCACAAGCACATCCCTATACGCAATAAAAAGCGCCCTGCTGCTGCAAGGCGCTTTTTGCATATCGCTTTTCATCCAAATCAAAGCTGCCGGTATAATTGTCGCCAAACTGAATGTTTTGGTTCCGTCCGTCGCCCTCGAAATTGTCTTGGAACACCAAGTACCGGCCGTCCTGCCCCAAAGTGGGCACGGACAGATCATAGGCAGTATTTTCTTTCTAGCTTTCATCCTGCTTTCCCTTGCTGTACCCGGCGACCAACAGAGCGGTACCGGTGAGCAGACTCCCGGACAGGCTAATCACCTGGGGATAATCCTGCAAAGACAAAACATACATTTTTCGGAACACTGGCAAATTTATATAGTCAAAACAGGTCCTCTACCCCGTTTGATTCACGAAATAAGGTCAACAAATCCCCATACCCGGCCATACGCTCCACCCGGGTCACGCTACTGTCTACCATATACACAGACTGCACCGCGCCCTGGGGCAGAACCATCACCTTGGCAACGCACAGCAAAACGGCAACGAGTAACACCGCCCCAAAGCGCATGGCAAATATGCAAAGACCCTGAAAGCCGGTCGCCCAGTTGCCCCGCCGTAGAGAAAAGCGGGCGCAAAGCACACCGTAAAGCAGCACACCGGTAACCATATCCTGCACCAGCCAAACCGCCTGTTTTTCATACGCCGCGGTCACGCCCCTGCCGTAAAGCAGCAGCGCCAGCCACACACCGCCGGTGAGGACTCCCATAAGAGCCACCCACACCCGGCCGCCCCGATCCACGGCAGCGGTCAGCCCGGCGCACCGGGCCGCCCACCAAAAGGCAAACAGTAAAAAGGCCAACTGCCCAATCTGCCGCACCAAGTCAACCGGCAACAGAAAAGACCCGCCATAAATCACCAAATCGAGAACCAATCTGGCCGCCAGCACGCCACCTACGGTGCGCAGCCAGGGCTTGGCCCCAAAGGGTGCCACCGTTTTCGACCCCAAGCTGCTGCGGCAAATGCCCGCCAGCAGCAGAGAGAACAGCACATAGTAAAGCAGGCGGGTCAGCAGCTGCCACGCCCCGCCCGCTGCCGGCAGCTGTAACAGGCAGGTATTGTAGGGCTGCCAAATGGCATAAAATACCGGTGCCAGCGCCAAAGTCAATACGCATAAGATCACCCGGTACACGCCCGGTGCTTTTGACTGCTTATCCATCCGACTTCCTCTTTTCATTACTGAATCACAGGTTCAGTATAAACAAAAGCCGTCTGCCTTGTCAACCCCCACCTGCTCTACCGATCTCCGGACTGCCACCTATCGAAAAACGCCGGTGAACTTATATTGACACGCCGCACGCTAAATGCTATACTCATAAAGACAATTTAGCGTGCGTTTGGTGCCTTTGCGCGCCCCGCCAAAGGCTGAAAAGGGAATCCGGTGGGAATCCGGAGCAGCCCGAACCTCTACTGTATTTGCCGACAAGAAAGCACCGCCGTTTGGGTAACGGCAGCCATTGCTCTCCCGGGAGTGAGAAGGCCGCTTTTGCGAATGAAGCATAAGTCAGGAGACCTGCCGCGCACGAGCTGTTGTTTGCGGTGCTTTAGGTTGGAAGTGCAGTTTTGCTTTAGAACGGGATCATTCTAAGGCTCTTTTTGCGTACCCATACTATCCGTGCCGCCAGATCGGCACGGCTTTTTTGTGCCGCAAAAGGAGGAGAAAAATGAAAAAACACATGACCCGCAGCCTTTGCTGCCTGCTGGCCCTGCTGCTTTGCCTGGGCAGCGCCATCTACACCCCGGCAGCCCAGGACGACCAGGCCCAGGTGTCCTTTACCGTGACCCTGGCCACCGGCAAGGCCACCGACTACGCCACCCTAAAGGTGCAGGACAAGGACGGCAAGACCATGCCCTGCCAGGAGGACGAGTACGGCTACGACACCTACGACTACCTGCTGCCCGCAGGTGACTACACCTACACCGCCACCTACCAAAGCGGCAGCCAGACCGCCAGCGGCAGCTTTACCGTCACAGCCGGCGAGAGCCGCCAGATCCCGGTACAGCTGACCTACACCCAATACAAGGTGCGGTTCAACACCACCCCGCAAAACGCCACGGTGGCTCTGTACAAAAACGGCGCTTCCGGCGCCTATGGCGACCCGATCCTGCCGGACGAACAGGGGTACTATACCATCATCTTCGGTCAGTACCGCTACACCGTCAGCGCCGAGGGCTATGCCCCCGTCAGCAAGACCTTTAACGCCACAGACACCGCGCTGAAAAACAACAACTATGTGATCACCGTTAAGCTGGAAAGCCCGGCAGACAAGCTGCTGACCCAGGCGGACAACGCCCTGTTCAACGTCTCCGGCGACGGACTGGCGATGATCGAGTACAGCGGCGTGCACAGCGACCCGGACTTTGGTCATTATGCAGACATTGACTCCGATTATCAGGATGTAAATGTACAGAGCGCCATTGAAGCATACCTGGCCAAAAAAGTGAAGTCCGACTACCCGATCACCGTAACGGTGGACAAGGTAGAGAACGACGAGTGGGACGAGGACTACACCGTGATCGACAAGAACGGCAAGATCCACTACAACGCCGTTACCGACGATATGCTGAACTTTGACGAGACCGGCGCAGAGCTGACCGTCTCCGTGACCCTCACCTGCCTGCAAAGCACCAAGGAAAGCGAAGTGACCGTGCTGGTACCCATGCATACATACAGCCGCCAGGAGCGCCTGGACGCGGCTGCCAAAAAGGCTGCCGATCTGCAAACCCTGCTGGGCGACAACACCGCAGCCGACCGGGTGACCGAACCGGTAAACCTGCCCACCGGCGACGACGACTTCAGCTACTACGGCATTGTCACCGGCTGGACCAGTGACCACCCGGAGGTGATCGACCCCACCACCGGCGCCGTGACGCCCGCCAAGGCAGACACCACCGTCACCCTGACGGTCAAGGCCTTTTACACCGCCGCCCAGCTGGAAGAAGCCGGTTTTCTCTTTGATCCCGGCCCCTTGGGCGACAACCAGAGCCTGCAAACGGTGACCCTCACCGTGCCCGGGACCGGCGAGCCGGAGCCGCCCACTGATCCGGATGGCCCTACTGATCCCCAGCCGCCGAGGGACCCGGAAGGTCCCACCGACCCGGTACAGCCTGCGGACCCCGCAGCGCCCACCGACCCGGTGGCCCCCACAGAGCCCACCACGGCAAAAGAGACTACCACCAAACAGACAGAGACCACTACAAAATCCGCCAAGGCCGCCAAAAAGAGCACAGCCAAATCCCCCTCCACCGGCCACACCGGCGCTGCTGCCGGAGCACTGCTGTGCGGTGCTGCGCTGCTAGCGCTGACCGCCGCCAAGCGTAAACAAACGGAGAAATAAAAATAGCGCTTGCCTGTTGGGGCAAAGACGGATATAATAAGAAAGGGCAACGGTGCACAAGGCTCCGTTGCCTGTTTTTTTATTCACTCCGCAAGGGAGGAGAAGTGTATGAATATTTTGAGATTTTAGGCCCAGTGATGGTGGGGCCGTCCAGCTCTCACACCGCCGGTGCGGTGCGGATCGGCTACATTTCCCGCCAACTGCTGGGGGAACCGGTTAAGGACGCCACCCTGGGGCTGTACGGCTCCTTTTGGCTCACCGGCAGCGGCCACGGCACGCCCCTGGCACTGATCGCCGGGCTGTGCGGTATGCACCCGGACGACGCCCGGATCCCCCGGGCTTTTGCCGTTGCCAAGGCTCGAGGCATGCGCTTTCGGCTGGAGCAGGCCAAGCTAAAGAACGCCCACCCCAACTCCGTGCAGCTGCACCTGGTGGGCGAAAGCGGCAAGGTGCTGGATCTGATCGGCCAGTCCTTGGGCGGCTCCATCATCAATATTGCAGAAATCGACGGGCTGGAGGCCAATGTAAGCGGCGACTACCCCACCCTGATTGTCAGCAACACCGATGTGCCCGGTATGGTAGCCAAGATCAGCGCCTTACTGGCACAGGCAAAGGTGAATATTGCGGAAATGCGGCTGTACCGCTCCGGGCGGGGCAAGCGGGCCGCCTTTATTGCCGAATGCGACCAAGAGATACCCGCCGCCACCATTGCCGCCATTCGCGCCCTGGAGGGCATTAAAAAAGTCAGTTATCTGAGTTTGGAGGAAACGCCATGCCGTACCATTCAATAGACGAGATCCTGCGCCGCTGCCGGGACCGGGCATGCCCCTTTTGGCAGGTGGTACTCACCACCCAGGCCAAGGAAACCCAATTACCGGAGAGTGCCGTGCTGGACCAAATGGACCAAATGGCAAAGGCCATGGAGGACTCCATCACCCAGTACGACCCGACAGCGGTGACCACCGGCAAAATGGGCGGCCAAAACGGCGCCCGGCTGGCGGAATATAACCAAAAAGGCGATACCCTGCTTGGAGACTACCTGTCCGCTGTGATCGCCGCAGCGGTGCAGGTGGCAGAGAGCAACGCCTGTATGAAGCGCATTGTAGCCGCCCCCACTGCCGGCAGCTGCGGGGTAATTCCAGCCGTGCTCATCACCTATCAGAAACAACAGGGTCTGCCCCGCCGAGAACTGCTGCGTGCCCTGCTGGTCAGTGCCGGGATTGGTAGTGTAATCGCCGAGAACGCCTCCATCAGCGGTGCCCAAGGGGGCTGCCAGGCAGAGATCGGCTCTGCAGCCGCCATGGCCGCCGGTGGTCTGGTATATTTGGCAGGGGGCGACAACGACGCCATTGCCCAGGGCGCCGCTATGGCGCTGAAAAATATGCTGGGACTGGTGTGCGACCCGGTAGCCGGGCTGGTAGAGACCCCCTGCATTAAGCGCAACGCCGCCGGTGCCGCCAATGCGGTGGTGGCCGCCCAAATGGCGCTGGCGGGGATCCAAAGCGTGATCCCCCCGGACGAGATAATTGACGCCATGTACGAAATCGGCTGCCAGCTGCCCGCCTGCCTGCGCGAGACCTCACAGGCCGGACTGGCCACCACCCCCACCGGGCAAAAAATTGCCGAAAAGCTGGGGCAAAATCAGTTCTAAACTGCAAAGAAAAGCAAAACCGCCCGCTGCACAAAGCAGCGGACGGCCTTTTTTATCCCCAGGGCCACTCAGCCCAGCGCCACATCCATGGCCATCATCAAGGCAAAGCCGGCAGCAGCGCCCATGGTGCCGGTATGACCGTGGGAGCCGGTTTGGGCCTGGGGGTTCAACTCCTCCAGCACCACATACACCATCGCCCCGGCGGCAAAAGCCAACAAAAACGGCAGCACCGGACGCAGCAGGGCGGTGAGCAATATAGTCAGCACCGCACCCACCGGCTCTACGGCACCGGACAGTACCCCATACACAAAGGAACGGCTGCGAGAGCAACCGTCGCTGCGCAGCGGCGCCGCCACAATGGTGCCCTCCGGAATATTTTGCAATGCGATTCCGACAGCAAGGGCAAAGGCGTCCGCCGGCGTAATGGCCCCGTCACCTGCCAGCATACCGGCAAACGCCACGCCCACCGCCATACCCTCCGGCACATTATGCAAAGTCACCGCCAACACCAACAAAAAAGAATTGGCGCCTGCCGTGCCCGGCTTTGGCTCTAAATGCAGCCGAGCCGTAAGCTGATCCAGTCCCAAAAGAAACCCGATCCCCACGAGAAAGCCGACCACAACCGGCAGCCAGCTGCCGGACAGCTCCAAAGCAGGCAGCAGCAACGACCAAACGGAGGCTGCCAGCATCACGCCGGAAGCAAAGCCCAACAAAATCTTTTGCACCCGGGGCGGAATATTGGATTTGAAAAGAAACACTGCGGCTGCGCCCAGCGCCGTGCCCACAAACGGAATGGCCAGCCCTACGGCAGTCTGTAAAACAGGGGTCATCAAAGTCTCTCCTTTTGCATTCAACTTTATGTGCCTGCTGTTCAAGCACACGGATAGACCATTCTATGCCCCTTTGCCGCCAATGTGCAAGGGCACACAGATAAAAAGAGAGACTGCGAATTTTTCCGCAGTCTCTTTTTTACTTATCGGTATGCGTGTGCAAATCGATTGGCGCACACACCGTCCCCACTTTCGCAAAAATCAAAGCAATACACGTATGAATCCGTCAGCACACAATCCCCCGGATACATTGCCTCCGGGTGCGGATTTTGCACCGTTTTCAGCAGCACAATTTTGTTTTGCCGAATTTCAAACACCGTAGCACCATAGTACCGTTGCTGCGCATCCGCCGTATAAGACGGCAGGGCAAACACCCTTTGCCCCTGCTCTATGGCGGCTCGGTGCGACACGGTCACATCTTTAAGCTGCAACCGATCCAGCAGTTGAAAATCCCGATCATACAGAGCAAGGCTTTGGGCAGCGGTTTCCAAGTTTTCCTCTATACTTAGCCAACCATCTCCCATCTCATACAGGGTACGCTCGGTAGAATCCGCCGCAAATTCATGGGGCAATTGAAAAAGTGTTTTGGCTTCTCGCCGCGTGATTTTTGCACATTTTTGGCTTTTCAAATTCCATTTTACACCGTACACCGTACGGTCTGCGTCCCCAGAAGCGCCCACATAAGCCGCTTTTTTTGTCAGCTGCACCTTTGTACCGCCGCCCAACACAGCCGCCACACCCTCCGCCGCTTTACCGGTTTGTACGTCCACTGTGCCTAAAACCGTGTACTGTGCCTGATTTGCACCGGCAAGGCGCACGATATGCTCCGGCAGCGCCCGGTGTATCTCGCCGTTAACCGTCAAGGCAGGCACCGACTGTTCCGCTTTTGGGTCAAAAACAAAATGAGAAAGCACATACACGTTTTCGCCCACCAATCCGGCCTGCACACAAGCGCCGCTTTGCTCTATGGCAGACAGCAGCACCGGCTTTGTTGGCTCTGCAATCGAATAAATACGCAAATAGGTGCAATTCTCGCCCCGGGCCAAAACCGCTAAGCGATCCCCGTGGGTTATCACGCCTTGCAGCGTTGCCTGCGCCGGGGCAACATTCTCAATCACCGTCAGCGGTTGCTGTCGGTTAGACGCCGATTCAAACACATAAACGCAATTGCGCCCTTTTTCCGCCATGCTTGCGCTGTATGCGTAATACATATATCCGTTTTCCGTTTGAACCGTTGCCATCTGCTGTACCCCCGGTTCCTTTTTAGTCAGAACCGTTGTGGCCTCTGCGCAACCGGCCTCTCCTGTATCCACAGGGGTCATCGCAGCAGTCACAGCCGTTAACTGGGCTGCGCTTTGAAATCCGTCCACCGGCACGCCGTACCAGCTTGCACCTGCCCCCACAGCAGCCGCACACACCATTACCAAACAAGCCGCCGTTACTGCCCATGCTTTGTACCGTGAAGTTCGCTTAGGCATTGCAATCACCTTATGGGACTCTTTTTTCAAAATGCGCTGCTTTAGGCATTCTGCACGCAAGCCGTCCGGCAGCGGCGGCTGCGCTTGCTCAAATTTATGCTGAATAAAGTCAAAATCCTTTTGTTTCATAGCACGCACTCCCTTTACGACAAATAGCGCTTCATTTTTGCCAGGCTTCTGCTTCGTCTTTGTCGAACATTTACAGCAGTTAATCCGGTAATCCTCGCCACTTCCTTGCTTTTCAGCCCAACAACCACAGACAGCAAAATAATATTTTGGTCTGTGTCGCTAAGCAGAGCCAACGCCTGTTGCAGCTCGACTTGCGCAAACGCTGCGGTTTGGTCACAGGCAAGGCTGTTGACATACTGCGCAATATCCGATTGGTTGCGGCGTGTGATCTGCTCTTTAATCGCACCGGCGCAACCGTGATATAAAATGGAAAATAGCCACGACCCGAACGCCTCCGGCTTTTTCAGCATACCCAGCTGTTCAAAGGCCGTAAGCATACAATCCTGCACCACATCCTCAGCGTCCTGCACATTGCCCAGCTTGTAATAGGCATAATGAAACAGCTTTTGCTGATACGCGGTATATAAGGCGCAAAAGGCGTCTACATCTCCGGCCTGTGCCTGCCGCACCCGTTCTGCTTGTGTCATAGACTTATCCCCCTTTTCTCTTTTCTTATTCTCTTATCGGCGCCGCTTTCTTTGCCAAAGTACAAGGGCAACCGCAGCCAAAGCACAAGCACCCAGCGCAGCCAAAGGCAATACCGGCCGGCTTCCCTTGGCGGTGCTTTCTTTCTTGCCGTCCACCGCTTCCGTGGCTGCTTTTGTGCTGCCTGCTTCCATTTGCGGTGCTTTTTCCGTCTGTTTCTCCGTGCGCATCTGTGCCTGCGCTTCCGTTTCTCTTTTCGTTGCAGGCGGTACGGCAGCCGCGCCGGAAGTGGTTACCGCAGCCGTAGAGGCAACAGCAGACGGCTGCTGCACCTTGGCATTGATATAGGGCAGACAGCCCTCTTCGTCTAACGCCTCAATGGTAATGCTGCGGCCGCTTTGCGACAGAATTTTATAATCCTTGCCCTCCTCCAGCAACGGCACTTCCCATCCGGTCAGTTTCCCCTTGCCGCGGTAGGTGAATTTGCAGCCGCCCAGGTCTCGATCTGCTTGGGCAATAATCTCATCGCTTTGCGCACCGTTTACACAGCCGATGGTGTCCTGGGGATGTTCTCTGGGCGTCCATTGCCCGGCCGTCTGTGCAAACGCCGTGCCGCTGCCCAGCAGCAATGCTGCAGCCAGACAAAGTACCGCTAAAATTGTTCCGATGGTCTTTTTCATACGCACCCACTCCTTATCAGGCTTTTGTCTTTTTTTGCTTTACAACCGCCCCGTTTTCGGGCGTTCACCTGTTTAGAGTCGTTTTTTGCCTGTATTGTGACACCAAAATTTGCCAAAAATTAAAAATGCCGTAACGATGACTTCCGCTTTCGTTAAAATCGTCGTTACAGCACTTTAGCTAAACCGAATGGTTATTCCTTTTTATCTTCCGGCAGCAAAGCTGCGCACACGGAATTTGGCGCCGGTGCTTTCGCACACTTGGCGCGACTTCTCAATATCCTCCGGCGAAATCACATCCACCACCGTCATACGCACATCCGGGCAGTGCGCCACACATTCCCGAGTGAACTGCAGCATGGCGTCAAACGCCTTGCCGCCGTAGCAGTTGCGGGTAATTTTGTCGTACTTCTCTGCCGTAGGCTCGTTGAGAGACACGGAAATGCTGTCAAAATGACGGCACAGCAGCTCTGCGGTGGGCTTGCCGTTGATTAAGTCCGACAGGCCGTTGGTATTCAGCCGCAGGTGAATCTTTGGGTTCACCGTGCGCAGATAATCCGCCGCTTGCAGCAGGTGGTCCAGCGCATTGGTGGGCTCGCCGTAACCACAAAACACCGCCTCGTCCGTGTGGGCAAAATCGTAAGCGTCAATCGCCGCCTTGATTTCCTCCCAAGTAGGCTCCGTGTCAAACCACATTTCCTTCGCATCGCCCACAGCGTCGCCCTTAGAGCGAATGCAAAACGCGCAGTTACAGGGGCACTGATTTGTAATATTCAGATACACACCGTCGTAATAGCGATAAACAATATCAGCCATTGAGATAACCCTTCAATCTTTTGTAAATTCCGGCCTTGTCCAGCGCCAGCGCCAGTACAATAAACACCACTGCGCTGCCTACCGCCTGAATGGCATTGGCCGGTATATCTGCGATGGCGCCCTCCCGGTACAGCACCAGATCCGCCACATAGTAGCCGCCAACAGTAATGGCACCGGACAGAATGGTGCACAGCGCCGTCCACACCGTCAGCAATTTATTGCTCTTATTATATAATGCAACAAAGGGAATTGCAATAAGGAATTTGATGATGGCAGAGGGAATGGCATAGGTGGCAACCCCACTGGCAAGATCAGAAAACGCAGCGCCGATGGAAGCAGCCAGGAACGCCCAAGGCCCCAGCAGCAGCCCACTGAGATAAATCATGGCGTCGCCCACATGAATATAGCCGCCGGCACCGATGGGAATGTGCAGCATGGTCAGGCCGAACACCATGGCGGCGAACAGCGCCGTGAATGAAATTTTTTTTACCGTCTTGTTCATAACAGATCCTCCATAATCTTTTCAAAATCTACGCCGGCCCGGGGGTCTGTACCGTGGGTAACGGCGATGGCGTGGCTGAGAAAATCCACCGCCTGTTTGGCTGCCTGTGCCGGCGCCCGACCACGAAGCAAGCCGCCGGTGAATACAGAAACAAACAGATCGCCGGTGCCGCTAAAGGAACCGGGGCGCAAGGGCGCTGCCAAGTCTGTGCAGTCCCCGCCTGCAAACACCAGGGTGTGGATCTCCGTTCCCTGCCGATAGCCGGTGACCGCCACCACCCGATGATTCTCTGCCAAGCGGGCGCCCATTTGCCGCACCGCCACCGGATCCTCGGTATACTCCGCCCCGCACAGCAGCGCCAGTTCGTTTACATTGGGCGTGAGCACATCTGCCTGTGCTGCCAGGCGGCGCACCGCATTACACCGTGCTTCATCAAACCCATCGTACAGGCTGCCGTCGTCCGCCATGACCGGGTCCACCACCAGGAGCGTATCCGCCGTGCGGTGGACAGCCAGAAAGTCCGCAATGCAGTCCCCCTGGGCCGGATTGCTGAGAAAACCGGTGATGATGCCGTCCGGCTGTACCTCTTGCCAGTCCGCAGTAAATTGGGGCATAAAGCCGGTCAAATCCTCCATAGAGTAACGGTCATAGCCGGTTTGGCGGGTAAGCACCGCCGTAGGCACCGGGTGCACCCGCACGCCCATGACAGTCAGCACCGGAATGGCCGCCATCAGCGAGCAGTTGCCGTAGCCGGAAAGGTCGTTAAAGACCACGCAGTTTTTCAAATTCTCGCCCCCTTGCTTTTCTGTTATATATAGTATATACTAATTTTGACAGGAATAAAAGACACAAAAGCCCCGATTTTTTAAGGTACAGTTATGCTAAAATACACCCAAGCCTACACCATGTTTAAGGAAATGATCGCCGACGGACGACTGCGCCGGGGGGAACGAATGCCCTCTATTCGCCGGGCGGCGGAGCTTTACCGGATCAGCCGCACCACCGTGCAGAATGCTTACTTTCAATTGGCGGCGGAAGGCTATATTTACGCCAAGCCCCAAAGCGGCTACTTTGTTGCCGGGGGGCCAAAGGCACCGGCGGCTCCCATGCCCCGCCCGCAGGTGCAGACACCGCCTCGGCTGGATCTTACCGGCAACAGCGCCGATCTGTCCAGCTTTGACTTCTCCCTATGGCAGCGCTATATTAAGAGTGCCTTGCGCCAGCGGCAGCGGCTGCTCACTTACAGCGAGCCGCAGGGAGAGTACGACTTGCGGTGCGCCTTGGCAGACTATGTGCGGGAGCGGCGCAATGTGGTCACTGCGCCGGAACATATTGTGGTAGGCGCCGGGGTGCAAATGCTGCTGGAGATCCTCTGCGTGCTGTTGAAAGGGCGACGCACCGTGTCCTTCCCGGACGGCAGCTTTGTACAGGGCAGCACCGTGTTTGCCGCCCACGGCTACACCGTGCGCACCCGGTATAAGGACGCAGACATTATCTATGTATCTCCCTCCCACATGAACCGGCAAGGGGATGTGATGCCCATTCAGCGGCGGCTGGAGCTGTGCGCCCACTCGGCAGATACCGGCGCGGTGGTGATCGAGGACGACTTTGAAAACGACTTTCTGTACAGCAGCACCCCCACCCCCTCGCTGTACGCCCTGGGCAGCGGCAATGTGGTGTATATGGGCGCCTTCTCCGCCCTGCTGCTACCGGGCATTCGCATCAGCTTTATGGTGCTCAGCCCGGCGCTGGCCGCCGCCTACCATCAAATGAAAGACACCTTTGCCCAAACCGCGTCCAAGACAGAGCAGATTGCCCTGTGCGCCTACCTGCGGGACGGGAATATGAAGTCCCGCACCAAAAAAATCCGCCGTCTGTACACCGGCAAAGCCAAGACTCTGTGTACCCTGCTGGCAAAGGCCCTGCCGGACCATCCGGTGCGCGTGGGCGAAAACGGCCTGCAGGTGCAGATTGAAACGCCGATGCTACCGGACAGCGCCCCTTTTGAGCAGGCGGGGCTTGCCCTGTATATTGTAAAAGAGAAAAGCGGCAAAAATATAGTGGTGGTCTCCCCCTCCGCCGTGCCTGCCGATCGGTTGGAAGAAGCCGCCCACGCCGTGGCTGCCGCCCTGTACAAAGCGGAAGAAGCGGCGAAAGCAAAGTGAAGTAAAGATATTTACTAATAGGGACAAGTTTGGTACTCTGGCTGCCAGCCCCGTTGTGCCTACCCTTGGGAATTGCTACAATGAAGTTGCAATTTGAAGGAGGTACAACGCCATGAAAAAATACACTGTAAAACACCTGATCACATCCGCCCTGCTGAGTCTGACCGCCCTGGTGGTGGGCTACGCTCTGCTGAGCCTGCCCTTCCGGCTGATGGACTGGCTGGACCCCACCCAAATGAAGCTGGTGTTCGCCGCCGAATTTGTGCTGTATATCACCGTGCTGGGGCTGGTGATCACCCGCAGGGAAAAGAAATTGGCTGCCAAAAAAGCCGCCTATGCCCGCAGACAGCGCCGCCGCGCCCGGTTGGCACGGCAAGACGCCACCGCCCGCCGCCTGGTTTCCACCACCACTGCAAACGCCGACCACATTGCCGCTTAAAACAAAATATGCCATAATAGGCCTGTACAAAAACAGGTCTATTTTTTTACCCAAGGAGCAGGCTTATGGAACCTATCAGCCCCAAACACATCACCGTAACCGACCCCTTTTGGGCGCCCCGGATCCGCACGGTAGCTGACATCGTACTGCCCTACCAATGGCAGGTGCTGCACGATCAGGTGCCCGGTGCGCCAAAGAGCAGCTGCATCGCCAACTTCCAAAAGGCCGCTCATGCCATTGCCGCAGCAAAAGCCGGTGGCTCCCGACCCACCTACCCCACGGACAAATGGTATTATGATGACAAGAACAGCCAAGAGAAGGCCTTTATGGGATGGGTGTTTCAGGACAGCGACCTGTACAAATGGCTGGAGGCCGCCGCCTATGCCATACCCTACGGCAACCGAGCGTACCTGACTGAAAAGAGCCGGGAAGCGGTAGAGATCATTGCCGCCGCCCAGGAGACGGACGGCTATTTGGACACCCTGTATTCCATCAACGGCCTGCAAAACCGATTTACCAACTTAAAGGACCACCATGAGCTGTACTGCTTCGGCCATCTGGCCCAAGCTGCCTGTGCCCGGTGGACCATGCAGGGAGAGCGGGACCTATTGGATATTGCTTGCCGAGCAGCGGACTGCATTTGCCGCACCTTTGGCAGAGGAAAGCACCCCGGCTATCCCGGCCACCCGCTGGCCGAGCTGGCACTGGTACAACTGTATGAGGTCACCGGCAAGGCGGACTATTTGCAAACAGCCGACTTTTTTATCCGCACGCGGGGCACCCGACCGCTGTTTTTTGACAGGGAACGAGGCGTTGACACCGACGGCAGCGACTATGTTTATAACCAGGCCCACTGCCCGCTGACCGCACAGACAACTGCCGTGGGCCATGCGGTGCGCGGCGTGTACCTGTATGCCGGGGCTGCCGCCGTGGCAGAGCATACCGGGAACCGGGCGCTGCAAGCCGCCTGCGAAACGCTGTGGCAAGATCTATGTCGCACCAAACTGTATGTGACCGGTGCGCTGGGCCAGACGGCTGTGGGCGAGGCTTTTGGCCCGGCCTATTATCTGCCGAACGACCTGGCGTATGGGGAAAGCTGCGCCTCTGCCGGGCTGGTATTCTTTGCGCAGCGGCTGTACCGTTGCCACCCGCACGCTGCGTACGGCGCCGTAGCGGAGCTTGCCCTGTGGAACACAGTTGCCGGAGCCATGAGCGCCGACGGCTGCCACTTCTACTACGCCAATCCACTGGAGGCGGAGCGTGTACTGAACGATACCGTACCGGAGCGCAAACACCAGGCGTTGCGCCGCCAAAACTGGTTTGACTGCGCCTGCTGTCCACCCAATGTGGCGCGGGTCACTGCCGGAATCGGACAATACGGGTTTTATGCAGATGACAACAGCCTGGCCGTTGAACTGCCCTTGGGTGCGCAGGTGGACACGCCTTTTGGGCATCTGCAAATCATCTCTGCCCTACCGGAAAGCGGTGACTTCACCGTAAAGATCACCCGGCTAAAGCGACCCTTTACTCTACGGCTGCGTCTGCCGGACTGGTGCAAATGTCCTACCCTGGACGGCCAGCCTGTTACGGCAAAGGACGGCTACTATGTGCAGCAGATCACAGCCCCTACCATCTTGGACTTTTGCTTTGCCCCCACGATTCGGCTGCTGTACAGCAACGCCCGGGCAGGTGCTAATGCCGGACGGGTGGCACTCAGTCGGGGCGGTCTGATCTATGCGCTGGAGACCCAAGGCGCTCCCTCTGTCCACGCCCTTACTTTGGACTCCAAATCACCGATCGTCTATCGGGACGGCTGCCTACTGGCCGCGGGCACCTGTCTGCAAGGCGGCGATCATCTGTACACCACAGCCCCACCAAAGGCCGTGCCCTGCACCCTGCGTTTCATCCCCTTCTGCCGCAGACTAAACGGTAAAGAGGACCAAATGGCCGTGTGGGTACGCACAACAGACTGAACAAAAAAGAACGGCACTGCCTGCAACTGCAAGCGGTGCCGTTCTTCGTTTTTTATATGGATTATAACATCATATCCACAATGCTGTCTGCCAGCGCTGTGGGGTTCTGCACATCCAGCCCGCTGATGAGCCGCGCCTGATCGTACAGGATCTTGGTGTATTTCTTCAGCGTTTCCGGATCGTCCTTTAAGAGGGCGAACAACTTCTCTGCCAGCGGGTGCTTATCGTTGATCTCCAGCACCAGCTGGGCCTTGGCGCCCTGGTCGCCGCCGGGCATACTGCTAAGCACTTTTTCCATCTCCATGGACAGGTAGCCCTCTGCCGACAGGCACACGGCGTGGCTGCCTAAGTTGCCGGAGAATTTCACGGCGCTGACTTCCTCGCCCAACGCCTCTTTCATCGTGTCCAGCAAACCCTTGGCGTCGGCATTCTTTTGCTCCATGGCTTTCTTTTCATCTTCGCTTTCCAAATTCAGGTCGTCCTTGGTAATGTTAGCGAACTTCTTGCCATCGTACTCCATGAGCATTTGCAGGGCAAACTCATCTACATCGTCCGTCAGGTACAGCACTTGGTAACCCTTGCTCAGCACCGCATCCGTCTGGGGCAGCAAAGCGATCTTCTCCGCCGTGTCGCCACAGGCATAATAAATGGTATTCTGCCCCTCGGCCATACCATCCACATACTCTTTCAGGGTCATCATACCCTCCCCGGCAGAGGATCTGAACAGCAGCAGGTCTTTCAGGTCGTCCTTCTCGGCGCCGTAGTTGGCATACACGCCGAATTTCAGCTGCACGCCAAAGGTCTTAAAGAATGCCTCGTACTTCTCCCGCTCATTCTTCAGCATGCGGGTCAGCTCATTCTTGATCTTGCGGTTAATGGCCTTGGCAATGATCTTCAGCTGATGATCGTGCTGGAGCATCTCACGGGAGATGTTCAGGCTCAGGTCTGCACTGTCAATGAGCCCGCGCACAAAGCTAAAGTGATCCGGCAGCAGATCCGGGCACTTCTCCATAATCAGCACGCCGTTGGAGTATAGCGCCAGCCCTTTTTCAAACTCCTTGGTGTAGTAGTCAAAAGGCGGGTTCTTAGGGATATACAGCAGGGCGTCAAAGGTGGCTTGACCCTCGGTCTTAAAGTGCATCACATCCACCGGGTCCTCATAGTCGCCAAAGCGCTGCTTGTAAAATGCATTGTAGTCTTCCGGCTTCAGCTCGCTTTTGGCCTTACGCCACAGAGGCACCATAGAATTTAAGGTCTCGTCCGCCACCTCTGTCACGGTCTCGCCCTCTTTGTCCGGGTTCGGCACCTGGTGGCTCATCTGCATGATAATGGGATAGCGGATATAATCGCTGTATTTCTTCACCAGTCCCTGAATCCGGTACGGCTCCAGGAATTCGTCGTAATTTTCTTCCTCGGTGTTCTCTTTCAAGTGCAGGGTGATCACCGTACCGCAATCTGCCTTGTCGCAAGGCTCTAAGGTGTAGCCGTCTGCGCCGGTAGAGGTCCAGCAGTTGGCTGTATCTGCCCCAAAGGCCTTAGACTCCACGGTCACTTTGTCCGCCACCATAAAGGCGGAGTAGAACCCAACGCCGAACTGGCCGATCACTTCTACATCGTCGGCAGCCTTGGTGTCGTTCTCCTGCTTAAAGTTCAGGGAACCGGACTTGGCGATGGTGCCCAGGTTCTGCTCCAGTTCTTCGCCGGTCATACCGATGCCGTTATCTGTCACGGTCAGGGTGCGGGCGTCTTTGTCCACCGCCAGGCGAATGTGAAAATCGCTGCGGTTCATACCCACCGTGTCGTCCGTCAAAGAGCGGAAGTACAGCTTGTCCAGCGCGTCGGAGGCGTTGGAGATCAGCTCCCGCAAAAAGATCTCCTTATGGGTATAAATGGAGTTGATCATCATATCCAGCAGCTTTTTAGACTCTGCCTTGAATTGCTTTTTTCTCATTCAAATCACCTTTGTTATTTCAGAATTAGCACTCTTTGACTTCGAGTGCTAATTGTTATTATAATCCAATTTTTCCATTTGTCAACCCCGGGGGCAAAAATCCACATTTTGACCCCAAAAAGGCGCAAAAAAGCCCGGCTATGCAGAGCCGGGCAATGGGTTGATGATCCAGCGGCGAAATCGCGCCGCGATAGGAAGTTCAAGCAGTTATTCGTAGGGCGGGGGCTTGCTCCCGCCGACGGACACCCGCTTTTACGCAAAAGGATTTTCCGTAGGATAGAGCATACCCTGGGGCTGATTAAAGCCCACATCGGTAACGCCCAGGCACCGCAGACATCAAAGATGGCCTTGCCGTAATGGCCAAAAGCCACTGCCCCATGGTGGGGGAAGTTCTTTTCAATAAGCACATGGCGATAGAACCGACCCATTTGGGGAATGGCAAACACGCCGATGCCGCCAAAGGAGCGGGTAGGTACCGGCAGCACCTCACCCTCTGCCACATAGCCCCGCAGCCGGCAATCCGCCGTGGACTGGAGCCGGAAGAAGGTGATGGGACCGGGGGCAATATCCCCCTCCAGGGTGCCGTTGGTGTACTCCACCGGCAGGGTGCGCGCCATGATTTTCTGGTACTTCATCTCGCAGGTGGACAGCTTGCAAACCGGGGTGTTGCCGCAGTGGAAGCCCATAAAAGTATCGGTTAGGCTGTACGGATACGCATTCTTGATCTTCTCCGCATACAGATCGGCCGGCACGCTGTTGTTAATATCCAGCAGAGTCACCGCGTCCCGACTGACGCAGGTGCCGATAAACTCGGACAGCACGCCGTAAATATCCACCTCGCAGGAAACGGGAATTCCCATGGCCGCAAGACGGCTGTTTACATAACAGGGCACAAATTTGAACTCCGTCTGGAACGCGGGCCAGCACTTGCCGGCAATGGCCACATACTTGCGGGCGCCCTTGTGGGTCTCCACCCAGTCCAGCAAAGTCAGCTCGTACTGCGCCAGCTTGGCCAGAATCTCCGGCTTCTTATTGCCCTCGCCCAGCTCTTCCTCCATCTCCGCTACCACATCGGGAATGCGGGCGTCCCCGGCGTGGGCGTGGAACGCTGCGTACAGATCCAGCTCGCTGTTCTCCTCAATCTCAATGCCCAGCCGGTGCAGGGGCGCGATAGGCGCGTTGCAGGCCAAAAAGTCCTGGGGACGGGGGCCGAAGGAAATGATCTTCAAATCAGACAGTGCCAGCAGCGCCGTTGCCACCGGCACAAAGTCCCGGATCATGGCGGCACAGTCCGCTGCCGTACCCACTGGGTACTGGGGAATATACGCCTGCACGCCACGCAAGTTCAAATTATAGGACGCATTGAGCATACCGCAGTAGGCGTCGCCGCGGCCGTCCAGCAGGCTGTCGCCGCTCTCCTCCGCCGCTGCGCAAAACATCACCGGGCCGTCAAACTGCTTGGCCAGAGTGGTCTCTGCCGTCTCCGGACCGAAGTTGCCCAGGAAGATCACCAAGGCGTTGACCCCGGCAGCCTTTAAGTCTGCTAAAGCCGGCGCCACATCCGTTTCGCTCTCTATACACACCGGGCAGTTGTGCAGCATGCCGTACTTGGCATAGGCTGCCGCCAATGCGTCTCGCCGTCCAACGGACAGCGCCATGGGGAAGCAGTCTCGGGACACGCTCACCAGTCCCAGCTTCAGCTCAGGAATATTTGTCATCATCACACTGTACCTCTCTTATTTAGCCCCCCTTGACGGGCGGGCTTGATTTATTACTTATTATAGCGCCCCGGCAGGCGTTCGTCAACGGCAGCGGATTTATGCTACATTGCACAAAAAAGCGTATTGTTTTTCGCCCCTTTTTGTGCGCCTATACATTCGCTATGCAAAGACTGCATATTTATGCGCATAATCTATGGAAATCTCTTGCATTTTTCGTGGGAATGTGCTACAGTGAACCACGATAAACCGTATATTTATGAGTATCTGTACGGCAATTTTTTGAAAGGATAGGTACAAAACAATGAAGAAGTTTAACAAAGTCATTGCCCTGGTGCTGGCTGTCCTGTTTGTGGCTGCGTCTTTCGCCGCTTGCTCCTCTAACAGCGGCAAGGATGACAAGGGCACCACAGAGGCCGCCAAGACCCAGAAGGTCAAGGTGATCGACATTGCACTGTCTGACGAGGAATACGCCTTTGGCGTGGACAAAAAGCAGCCGGAGCTGAAAGAGAAGGCCAACGCTTTCATCAAAGAGCTCAAAGGAAACGGCAAGCTGGACGAAATCTGCAATCACTACTTTGGCAGCGGTGAGCCGGCAGGCGTGACCAGCGCCACCGAGGACAGCTCCAAGGATCAGCTGGTGGTTGCCACCAACGCCGAGTTTGAGCCTTTTGAGTACAAGAAGGGCGACACCTTCTACGGCATTGACATGGAGATTGCCAAAGCACTGGCAGACAGCCTGGGCAAAGAGCTGGTAATCAAGGACATGAAGTTTGAGGCCGTGGTTACCTCCGTGCAGCAGCAGAAATGCGACATCGCTATGGCCGGCTTGACCGTCAACGAGACCCGCGCAAAGCAGGTAGACTTTACCGACTCTTATTATTCCGCTTCTCAGAAAGTGGTTGTAAAGGGCGACGACACCACCTTTGACGCTTGCAAGACCAAGGAAGATATGGAGAAGATCCTGAACGGCCTGGACAGCAGCGTAAAGATCGGCGGCCAGAACGGCACCACCGGTCAGTCCTATGTACAGGGCAGCGAGGATATGGGCTTTGCCGGTTTGAAGGCACAGTTCGTTGGCTATGACAACGCCTCTCTGGCCATGCAGGACCTGATCAACGGCAACCTGAATTATGTGATCGTAGATGCCGCACCGGCAGCTGCCATCACCACCGCCATCAACAATGTGGCATAATCAGGTCAAATAAACAAAGACGAATCCGCACCTCACCCCCGCACGGGGGTGGGGCATTTTTTGACAAGAAGCCGCCTTGGCGGCAGGGACGCAACTTATGGATAATTTTAGCAACAAAGTTCAGGTTTTCCTTGACTACTTTATTCATCACGACGGCTACAAGACGGTACTGCTTGGCCTGCGCAATACGGCGGAGATCGCCATGCTGGGCTTGCTGATCGGTATCGTTTTCGGCACCGTGATCGCCACCACCCGGGTTATTCCACGCACCAATCCGGTGGCAAAGTTCTTTAACGGTCTGTCCGGGCTGTATGTGGGCCTGTTCCGAGGCACCCCCATTGTGGTACAGCTGCTGGTATTCTACTATGTGCTGATGCCACTGATGAATCTGCACATGAACTCCGTGGCCGTAGCCGTGGTGGTCTTCGGTATGAACTCCGCCGCCTACATCTCCGAAATCATGCGCGCCGGTATTCTGTCCGTAGACAGTGGGCAGATGGAGGGCGGCCGGGCCATTGGTCTGAGCTACGCCACCACCATGATGAAGATTGTGATTCCCCAAGCGGTCAAGAATATTCTGCCCACGCTGGGCAACGAGTTTATCTCGCTGATCAAAGAGACCTCGGTGGTCAGCTTCGTAGGCGCTATGGACCTGTATGTTGCGTTCAACCGCATTGGCTCCAACAGCTACGAATTTATGATCCCCTACTTGGTGATGGCTCTGATCTACATTGTGATCGTACTGGTAATCACCCTGGGCATTAAGTTGATGGAAAGGAGCCTGAGAAAAAGTGATAAAAGTATCTGACCTGCACAAAAGCTTTGGTAAGCTGGAAGTGCTGAAAGGCATAGACGAAAACATCGAAAAGGGCGAAAAGATCGTTGTGATCGGCCCCTCCGGCTCTGGCAAGAGCACCTTTTTGCGGTGCCTGAATTTGCTGGAAACCCCCACCTCCGGTCAAATCTGGTTTGACGGCCAGTGCATTACGGATAAAAAGACGGACATCAACCGGGTGCGCCGCAGTATGGGCATGGTGTTTCAGCACTTTAACCTGTTTAACAACAAGACCGTGCTGGGCAACATTACCCTGGCCCCCATTCAGCTGAAGCTGATGAACAAGGAGGAGGCCAACGAGAACGCCCTGCGCCTGCTGGATCGAATCGGCCTGCGGGATAAGGCAGACGCCTATCCCTCCATGCTTTCCGGCGGCCAAAAGCAGCGAATCGCCATCGTGCGCTCTCTGGCCATGAACCCTAAGGTGATGCTCTTTGATGAGCCCACTTCCGCCCTGGACCCGGAAATGGTGGGCGAGGTGCTGGATCTGATGAAAGAACTGGCCAACGACGGTATGACCATGGTGGTGGTCACCCACGAGATGGGCTTTGCCAAGGAGGTTGCCAGCCGGGTGCTGTTTATGGACGACGGCAAGGTGCTGGAAGAAGGCACCCCCACGAATATATTCGACCACCCCAAGGCCGAGCGCCTGACCACCTTCCTGGATAAGGTACTGTAATCCATCGTGTATAGCAAAAAGGAACGGCAATGCCGTTCCTTTTCTTTTTGCCCTTATGCAATCACGGCAGGAGCAAGCTATCCGCGGAAAATACAAACGGCATAATCCCTCCGTCTGCTCGCAGGCTCGCAGCCACCTCCCTTTACAAGGGAGGCAAATCGGTTTCATCCTCTTAGGCTCCCTTGCAAAGGGTGACTCCCCGCAGTGCGGAGAGATGTCGCGCAGCGACAAAGGGGACGGGCGCCAGTTAGGCGCTGTCACGAAGTGACTGAGGGATTGCGGCACGATGTGGGCATCGTGCCCTACAAATCATATATTACATCGGTCACAAATCCTCATAGAAAGGTGCCTTACTCCCGCTGTACTTTGCAGATCAATTACCGCGAAAAATACCGGCCGACAAATGCCGACCGGTACACACTGATTCTATTCTGTTTTCACCATCGCCGGATATTTACGCCTTATCCTGCATGGTATCATACAGCTTATCCGGGTAATCGGACATAATGCAATCGGCGCCCAAATCCACCAGGTAGGCCATGTCCTCCGGGTCGTTCACTGTCCAATACTGCACGGCCATATCATGGGCGTGGGCATAATTGATTACCGTGGCTGTGCCCAGGTTGAAGCCCAGGTTTTTGTACGGCGCGCAATAGGGAATTTGCAGCACCTTGCAGGGCGGCGTGTAATTCTCGTCATTGCGCAGGGCTGCAGCCCAGAATTCCGCCACCTCGGCAATGGAAGTGCTGCGGGTCATATCCTTATAAGTGGCGTCCACATAGGCGCTCACTTCCTTATGGAAGGTGCCGAAGATCACCCGGTCGATAATTCCGCGCTCTTTCATAATATTATAGAGCAGGTCCACACCGTGGGTGCCCAAATCGCCGCTGTTTTTAATCTCGATAATATACTTATATTCGCCCTTGCCCTGTGCGATCAGGTAGTCCAGCGCGTCCTCCACCCGCAAAATGCGCAGATCGTCCGGCACCTGATCCCCGTGCAGGTTCGCATAGGGCTTTTCGCCGCTTTCCGTCTCAAACTGCGCGCCCATATTCAACTGGCGCAGTTCGTCATAAGTCTTGTTCTCCGGGCGCACATCCTTCTCGCCAAACACCTGCTGGCTGTCCGAGGTGCGGTCCACCGTGTCGTCATGAAGCAGCACCAGCACATCGTCCTTGGTGACATGCAGGTCAAACTCAAACACATCAATGGAGAAGTCCGGGTTCTCGGCGCAATTCTTAAAGGCACGCAGAGTCTCCTCCGGTTCGATCCCGCCGCCGCTGCGGTGGCCGGAAATGTCTGTCTGTTCCAAAACATACGGGTTTTGGGTGTCGTACGTTTGAATTTGGCCCGGGTCCGACCGATGGTGGCACACCACCACATCCGTAATCACAATGGCCAGGATCAGTACCCCCAGTACCGCCAGCACAATGCGCCCGGCACGGTGTTTTTTCCGCCCGGCTTTCTTCTTGGTTTCTTGCAGCGTCTCCGCCATAATTAAAATCCCCCTTCTGCAAGGTAGTATCTCTGAATTTTGTATTTTTAGGTACTACTTGCTAATTGTAAGTGTACTGAATTCCCTGTAAAAAGTCAACCGAAAACGGAATTTTCTACTTTTTTTGGACGGATTTGAAAAAAGCAGTTGAAAATTATGTTCCTATCGGTTATTATACTGTAGAAAGGGGATTTTTTATTATGAATGTGAAACGCAAATCCAAACTGGATGTTGTCATCCGCATCCTTCTGATTGCGCTGGTCGCAGTTTTGGTTGTCTTTGCCGTTAAGGTGGTATTTTCTGCCGCCAAGACCGCACCCGTAGCTGCCGACGCTACCGCTAATGAGGACAAGTCCGTAATCGGCGAGTTTCAGGCCGGCACTTACGGCGGTATTAAGATGGACACCGCTGAGGACGCAGTCAAGTACTATGTAGAGGCCTACAACAAGACCAAGGCTGAGACCGCCGAGTTCAATACCCCGGAGGGCAAGCAGACTTGGAGCGCCTTTATCGGCGATGAGGACTTAAAGATTAACAGTGTCATCATCGACGGTAACGAGAACAAAACCATCAATAGCATGGTACCCGGTATCGTAGGCGGCATTTTTCACTCAGGCACCTCTGCCCTGCCTCCCACCGCCGGCAAAGTGCAGAAGGACGATGTGGACGAGAAGGGCAACAGCTTAGTCACCTCTTCTCTGACTGCCGATGATGTGCTGGCTGTTGTAGTTGAGGACAACGGCGACGGCACCATCACTATGAAGATCCAGCCTAAGATGGCTGAAATGAGCCACAAGGGTCAGGACTCTCAGGGTCGGTTCTTCAATACACTGGGCGGCATCGACTCTGTTGTAGACAGCATTAAGCCGCTGTCCTGGTCTGAGGGCACCACTGCCGATAACTGCAAGGTATATTATAAGGGTGGCACCGGCGTTGTGAAAATCGACACCAAGACCGGCATGATCGTAGAGGCCGACTATGATATGGAAGTTACCGTAGATGTGTCCCACGCGAATGTAACCGTTCTGCGCGACAAGAGCGCCGTGGTAAGCATCACTTACAAGAACCACTTCCCGGCCAGCGACGAGTATCTGGCAAAGCATGGCGAGATCAGCCGCGTAAAATAAGCGATAGATCACTTGCAACCCTGCCACGCGGCAGGGTTGTTTTTTGCCTATTTTTGGATTTTATCGGGGTATTTTGTGCCTTTTGCTACCGCTGCACAGCAAAATTTATACCCGCTGTAATGATACACCATAAATAAATTCGTTAAATATCTGCAATTCGCTTGCCTTTTTGGCCGGAATATAGTATTATATTTTTGTGCTTAAGCACAGGTTAAGGTTATCATCGGCAGATGATGGGAGAGCAGTGGGTTTTCAGTGGCCCGCTGCTTTTTCATTGCCCAGGTCGCCCTCAATTTTTCCTTTGCCAAAATTTAGGTGTTGACAAAATGAAAATATCTGCTATAATGATATAGCACTAAGAAAGTGCACCGACCATATCGCGGAGTAGAGCAGTTGGAAGCTCGTCGGGCTCATAACCCGGAGGTCGTAGGTTCGAGTCCTACCTCCGCAACCACCAAAACAGACACCAAACGGTGTCTGTTTTTTTATTTTTTATTTAGACTCGAAATTTGGACTCGAACCTACATCGGGGTCCCCGGAAAGGCGAAAGCCTTTTTGGGGAGAGGAGGAGCAGTGGAATAAGCGACAAATCACTTTTGCCTTACGCATAAACAAAAGTGGTTTGGAGCGATATGGAACTTGTGACGACGAGGAGGCTCCAAATGCGCAAGCATTTGGGAGAAACAGTCCTGGGGGACTGTTTCGTAGCGAGTGCGCAATCTCGGTCCTACCTCCGCAACCACCAAGACGGCGTTTATATACGCCGTCTTTTTTCATTTTCAGGACTCAAGCCCACATTCGCACTGCACATAAACAGGCACCGGAAATTCCGGTGTCTGTTTTCTGTTTGTCAACGCGAAAAGCGCATTGACTTGACAATAGAAAATATGGTATGATTCGGGTAGGAATTATGCCATTTTTTGGCGCGAAGGGGTGCAAAAAAATGAACAAGATCAAACGGGGTTTGGCGCTGCTGCTGACTCTGATTTTGCTATGCACGGCACTACCCATCAGTGCCCAGGCCAAGACCACCGGCAACAAAACGGTCAACAAGGCCAACATTGTGCTGTTCGGCTACTTTGCAGACGACACGCAGACGGCGGCAGACGCCTATTTTGACCAATACGCCGGGGAACTGGTAGGCTATATCGACGGCAGCTTTGGCCGCTCGCTGAAGAACTATCTGAGCAGCATTTCCTACGGTCAACTGCAAATGAAAAACACCATTCCCCAGTACGACGGCACCACGGTGCACGCCCTGCAAGTCCCGGTGAAGGAAAGCGACGCCCTGGTTCAAAATTTGGACACCCAAATCATAGAGAGCCTGATCCGTCAAATGCCCTCTATTGCAGACAAAGCCGTGGATCTGGACGGGGACGGATATGTGGACAATGTGATGGTGATTCTAAAGGCCAGCCAGTCCAGCAAGGCCTCCTCCTCTGCCACACTGGTAGCCCACAAAAGCGACTACTCCGGCTCTGCCAAGATCAATAACAAGCCGGTGGTCGGCTACAATGTGTTTGGCACCGACCGACTGCGCTCCGAGGGCAGCAGTCTGCTGGCTCACGAGTACCTGCACACCTTTGGCTACCCGGATCTGTACCGCAATTCCGGCAACGACCGGCCGGTGTACAGCTGGTCCGTAATGGGCGGAGTAATCCCCGGCTCGCCCCAGTACCCCTTGGCCTACGAGCGGATGTATTTTACCCACTGGATCCACATAGATACGGTAACCAAAAACAGCACCCTAACCCTGGATGACCAGGCCAACGCTGACGGAAACCAGGCCTTTATCCTGAAATCGCCCTTAAACGACCACGAAATCTTTGTGGTAGAATACCGCAAAAAGCCCCCCATTAACTACACGGAGAAGGACTCCCTGGACTGCCGCATCGGCGGCACCGGGGTGATCGTTTACCGGGTAAACCTGAATGTGGACGGGCTGACCAACCTGCGGGGCTACACAGGCATTTATGTGTTCCGGCCCCAATCCGGCCAACCGGGCTACACCGGCAACGAGATACTGGATGTGAGCCACGCCTACCTGCCCTACAAGGACGACAGCACCGGCAAAACCCGCAGCACCATCGGCTCTGCGGATATGAGCGCCACCCTGGCAGACGGGGCCCTGACCTTCAGCGACGGCAGCAACTCCGGCATTGTGCTAAAGAACATTGCCGTATCCGCAGACAAACAGCAGGCCACCCTGGAAGTGGAAATTCCGCAAAAAAGCGACTATGACCTGTGGCAGGATCTGAACTATGCCGCCACCGGAAACATGACCTACGGCGTAACCATGACAGAGGTAGACGGCGCCCTGTACACCGTAGCGGCAGAGAACAGAAAGATCCGCTCCCGCAAGTATGAAAACGGTGCCTGGACGGACTTTGCGCCGGAGATCAGCGAGAGCTTTGCCAGCGAATTCCAACTGGCACGGCAGGGCAGCAACCTTTATATGGCCTTTAACGACACCAACGGTGCCGCCCGACTGATGCGCTACGACCTCACCGCCGGGGGCAGCTGGCAAGCGGTACGCACGGTGGATAACGCCGGCACCGGGGTCAGCCTGCGGGTGATCGGCGGCAAGCTGTATATGGCCTGCATCACCAACCGGCAGGTGGGCTATATGTACTATAACGACCTGCTGCTGATGCAGGCGGACGGCACCACCGCCACTGACCTTGGCACCTATGTAACCGGCACTTTTATCGGCCAGCCCAAGCTGGTGGACTACGGCGGTCCCTGCCTGCTGTATCGCTCCGGTAACAGCGTGATCACCGCACTCAAATGGAACGGCACCGCTTTTGAAAAATTCTCTGACGATACGGTAAAGGGAAACTTTTACGATGTGATCAGCAGCGGCGGCAAGCTGTACCTGTCTTTGGGCGGCTCCACCCTGCAAACCGCCATCTATGACGGTAGCAACTGGACACTCGGCCCGGACAGCGGCATCACCTGCGGCGAAACCGCATGGACCACCCTGGGCGGTGCCCTATACCTGGTGGCCAGCCCCAATACGGAGAGCGGCAACCTGCTGCTGTACCGCTACGACAACGGCACCTTTACCCAGGAGGGCGAACGCATTGACAGCCCGGTGTCTACCCTCACCGCCTGCCCGGTGAGCAATACCGTGTATCTAAGCTATGTGCGGGGCGCGGACCAAAAGATCACCTTTAAGAGCAAAACAGTGGTTCCGCCCAAAGCAGAGGTGGACCGCAGTGCGCTGGAAGCGGCGTTGTCCCTGGCTGCCGCCTGCAAAGCGGCGCAGTATTCGGCCGAGAGCCTGGCTGCCCTGCAAAAGGAAGTGGACGCCTACACCCCCTACCTGACTGGCGATGTGACCCAGGCACAGATTGACGCAGGCACCACGGCGGTGCTTACTGCCATTTACAACCTGGCGCCGTACTTTGACCTGACCGTCACCGCCCTGAACGGCACCTGCGCCGCCACAGTAGGCAATCAAACCGGCGGCTGTGGCGGCTACAAGCCCTTAAAGGGTGCCGACGTGACCCTGGTGGCACTGCCCTATGACGGCTACACCTTTGTGGGTTGGTACGACAAGATCAATCACCGCTATATGAGCCGCAACACCACCTACCACTTTACCGCCACCACCAATGCGCAGCTGCAAGCGGTGTGCGTAAAAACCGGCAGTTCCACCCTGACCTTTGCCACCGAAAGCGGCTGGATCAGCGCCACCGTTACCCGCACCACGGCGGAATGGGCGGCAACGGACAGTCTGGCAGATCTGCTGCCGGAGGTGCCCTATCGCTACGGCTACACCGCCACCGGCTGGGATTGTGACGAGCGCACCGTGCTGGAAAAGCTGCGCAGCGGCCAAAATGTGACCCTGCTGCCCACCTACACGGCGGACAGTACCTCCCTGCCCACCCCCTCCCCGGCTAAGGACGGGGTACCGGTGCTGGATCTGTACTACAAACTGGACGAAAAGAACAATGTTGGCTCCTTTGTGATGGCTGCCGGGTGGCCGGATTACCTGGATATTCAGTCCGTGGGCGTAGCGTTCTACTACAAAGACGCCGCCGACTTTGACCCTACCGACTTTACCCTGTTGCTAAACAACAAAATGCTGGCCAGCAACTTCAATACAGACAGCCTGGAGGAGACCTATGTGGTGAATATAAAGAAACTCTCCAACCGCTACAACTGGGCGGCCAGAGGGTATGTAAATTACTACGACCAAAACGGCAAGCTGCAAACCGTCTACTCCAACCAGATCAATTTGATCGCCCGAGAGCAGGTATAAAAACAAGTGAAAAACCGTCGCCCCGGTACGCCGGAGCGGCGGTCTTTTTTTTGCCAAAAATGCGGCAGCACCCACCGACATCGACCCGAAAAATGACCAAGTTATGAATTTTCGATTTTTTGGCATTTGGGTGTTGTGTTCCCTTTATATTTAATATATAATATTATCGCTGAAAGTTTATACAGCGGGCGGCGGCACTGCCCCCTGTTTTTGAAAGTGAGAGAATACATATGATTTTGTCAAGAGATATCGGTATCGACTTGGGTACTGCCACCACCATGATCTGCGACCGCAAGGGCCGCATTATTGTGCGGGAGCCCAGCGTGGTAGCCGTAGATGTAAAGACCAAGCGGGTGGTTGCCACCGGCACCCAGGCCAAGCAGATGATCGGCCGCACCCCCGGCTCCATTGTGGCCGTGCGACCGCTGAAAAACGGCGTCATCGCCGACTTTGATATGACCGCGGATATGCTCCACAGCTTTATTTTCCGCTCGGACAAGCGTTCCATGTTTTCCAAGACCCGCGTGGTCATCAGCGTGCCCTCCGGGGTCACCGAGGTAGAGCGCCGTGCCGTGGAGGACGCGGTACGCAGCGCCGGTGCGCAGGATGTGGAGCTGATCGACGAGCCCATGGCCGCAGCGCTGGGCGCCGGTCTGCCGGTGTATGAGCCTACCGGCTCCATGATCGTAGACATCGGCGGCGGCACCACCGATGTGGCGGTACTGAGCCTGGGCGGCATTGCAGCCTGCAAAAGCATTAAAGTAGGCGGCGAGGCCATGGACGAGGCCATCATCGACTATATCAAAAAGCACCACAACCTGCTTATCGGCGAGCCCATGGCGGAGGAGATTAAACTGAAGATCGGCTCTGCCGCACCCTATGACGGCGAGGGCGCTATGGAAGTGCGGGGACGCAACCTGACGAACGGCCTGCCCGGCGCCATGGAGATCACCAGCGCCCAGGTTCGGGAAATCTTGACCGAGCCGGTGCAGGAGATCATCCGTGCCATTAAGGAGACCCTGGAGGTGACCCTGCCGGAGCTGGCAGCGGACATTATGGACCGGGGCATTTACCTAACCGGCGGCTCCAGCACCCTGCGGGGGCTGGCGGACCTGATCGAGCAGGAAACGAAAATCAAAATTCACATTCCGGACGCCCCCACCGACTGCGTGGCTATCGGCACCTCCATCAAACTGAGAAGGGCGAGATAATGAAAGCATTTTGGAAAAGCCGCCCGGTGAAGACCGTAGGCATACTGGCAGCACTCCTGGTGCTGGGTATGCTCATTGCGGCAGCCACCGGCCACGGCGAGACCGCCCAAAGCGGCGTACTGGGCACCGTCTTTGCCCCCGCCCACTGGGCTGCGGAGAAGATCAGCGACGGGCTGGCCACCCTCTCCGGCAACGCCAAGGGCAATACCGAATACGAAAAGAAAATTGACGAACTGCAACGCCAACTGGGCGAAATGCAGGAGCAGCTGGCGGATTATAAAAATATCAAGAGCCAAAATGAGGAGTACAAAGAGGCACTGGAGCTGAAAAACGAGAACAGCGGTTTTAAGTATGTGGCTGCCGATGTGGTAGGCCGGGACAGCGCAGATCCGTATCTCAGCTTTACTATCAGCAAAGGCGCCGTCAACGGCGTCAAGGAGAACGATGCGGTGCTTTACGGCCGCTATCTGATCGGCATTGTGAAGAAAGCCTATCCCACATACAGCATCGTCACCACGGTGCTGGACCCGGACTTTTCCGTCTCTGCCTACGACATCAACTCCGGCGAGGTCAGCTATGTAACCGGCGACGCCAAGCTGGCGGCGGACGGCTGCTGCAAGTTTGAGAACCTGAGCACCTCTACGGACATTACCTACGGCTCCATCATTGCCAGCGCAGGCATCAGCTCTAAACTGCCCAAGGGCCTGATCATTGGCACGGTGGAGGAGGTGGCGGACGAGACCACCAACATCAGTACCTATGCCATTGTCAAGCCCGGCACGGATATTGCCAATATTACCGACTGCCTGGTGCTCACCGGCTTTACCCCCGCTAAGGGAGGCAAGTAATGGAACTGACAACACATCAAAAGACGGTGAAATACACGGTCTACTGTTTGGTCATCGCCGTCGCCGGCCTGTTGCAGAATACCCCCGGCCTGTTTTGGCAAATCGGCAGCGCCCGCTGCTTTTTGCTGCTGCCGGTGACCCTGTTGCTGGTCATGGGCGAGCGGGAGCTGCCCGCCGCACTGCTGGGACTGTTTGCCGGGTGCGTGTGGGACCTGCACGCGGCCAAATCCGCCGGGTTCAACGCCCTGTTCTTTATGCTGCTGTGCTTTGGCGTGTCCGCGGTGATGGAGCGCTATATTCGCAGCACCTTTGTGACCCACATGCTGTTTGCTCTGCCGGCGCCCTTCCTGTACGGTCTGCTGTACTGGCTGTGCTTTATTCTCATTAAGGGCGTGGACGGCGGCACAAACACCCTGTTCACCTTTTACCTACCCTGTGCCCTGTACACAGCGGTGGTTGCCCCCATTCTTTGGTTCCTGCTGCGGCCCCTGCGCCAGCGGCTGAACCGCAAGGCCCTGCAATAACGGGCATCCTATAAAAAAACGAAAGGAGAAAAGCCGATGCAAAGTCGATACAAAAGCACCCGTTCGGTCATTGCCCTGCTGCTGGTGGCAGTGATGATCATCGGCTTCTCTGCCACGCTATATAAAATCCAGGTTCGGGATCACGAATACTACGCCGCTCAAAACAATACGGTCAAGACCTACAAGGTCGCCATTGAGGCCGCCCGAGGCGAGATCGTGGACCGCAACGGCAACGCCCTGGTCACCAACCGAGAGACCAACTCCATTATCCTGGACGCTGCCTACTTCCCTGCCGCTACGGAAAACGACAAGCGCAACGCCATTTTGCAAAATCTCATTGCGCTGTTTCAGAAAAACGGCGAGGAATACACGCAAAACCTGCCCTTAAAGCTGAAAAGCGGCAAAATCGTCTTTTCCGGTAAAAAGACAGACATTGCCACTATGAAAAGTGCGGATATGTTCAACCTGCAACCCTACGCCACAGCACAAAACTGCTATGACGCTATGGTGGAGAAGTACGGTCTGGAGCAATACGACACCAAGACCGCCCTGCAAATCGGCAACCTGCGCTACGAGCTGACCCGGCTGCAATTCTCCATTAGCACCCCGGTAGTGATCGCCGACGAGGTGAGCAGCGAGACGGTAGCCGCCATTAAAGAGGACAAGGACCGTTACCTGGGTGCCGATGTACAGGTGGTGACCCACCGGGAATATACGGACTCCACCCTGGCGCCCCACATTCTGGGTACCGTACGCAAAATCAACGCAGAGGAGTACGCCCAGCTGAAAGGCAAAGGCTACGGTATTCACGACCAGATCGGCGAAAGCGGGATTGAAAGCGCCATGGAGAGTGCGCTGCGGGGCACCCCCGGCGAAAAGACCATTACCGTAGACAAGGACGGCCATGTAACCGAGGAGATTACCAAAGCCCCGGTACAGGGCAACACGGTGGTGCTGACCATCGACCGTGACCTGCAAACCCTGGCCCAAAAAGAGCTAAAAAAGGTCTGCGACAAAACGGATCTTTACAATTCCGCCGGCGCCGTGGTGGTGCAGGATGTAAACACCGGTGCGGTACTGGCGTCCGCCAGTTATCCCACCTTCGACCTGGCGGATTACTATGACAAATACGAGCAGCTGGCCACCAACCGGCGGCGGCCCTTGTGGAGCCGCTTTGCCCTGGGTACCTACGCCCCCGGCTCTACCTTTAAGCCCATGATGGCAGTGGCCTCCCTGGAGGAGGGCGCCATCACCCGCAGTACCATCTTCAACTGCGGCGGTCTGTTTCGCTATTATGACCAGACCTTTCAGTGTCTGAACAAAAACGCCCACGGCGGCGAGAACGTGGAGACCGCCCTGCGCGACAGCTGTAACATCTTCTTTTACAACTGTGCCAAGCGCCTGGGCATTACCAAGATGAACGAGTACGCCAGTGCCTTTGGCCTGGGACAAAAGACCGGCGTGGAAATCGCCGAGTCTGCCGGTACCCTGGCCGGACCGGAGGAGCGTGAAGCTGCCGGCGGCGTGTGGCAAAGCGGTGATACCATTCAGGCAGGTATCGGCCAGTCTGACAACCTGTTTACGCCCTTACAGTTGAGTAACTACTGCGCCACTGTGGCCAACGGCGGCACCCGCTACCAGCTGCACCTGGTACAGAGCCTGATTGACAACAGCAGCGGCACGGTCACCGAGACCCAGCCCAAGATAGAGGAGAGCCTGGATCTGCACAAATCCACCCTTACTGCCGTGAAGAGTGGTATGCGCCTGGTGGCAACGCAAGGTGCACCCTCGCTAATCTTCAACCAGCTGCGCACCGAAGTGGCCGCCAAAACCGGTACATCGCAGGTGTTCGTCAACGGTGTGAAGAAGAACAACGGCTTTCTGATCACCTTTGCCCCCTATGACAATCCGGAGATCTCCGTGGCCTCCGTGGTTGAGTTGGCAGGCAGCGGTACTTCCACCGCGGAGATCACCTCTTCCATCATCAAATACTGGTATCAGAACAATACGGACGAAAAAACCAATCAAAAAACCGGTGCCCTGCTGAACTGACCTGTATTTTTTGTTGAATAAAGCGCCAAAATATGGTATGATGAACCGTAAAACAAAAAAACAACCGCCGTTTAATAGAAACGGCTGAGCCTACAGCGCCCCGCGCGCACCTAACCACCTGACCCCCTAAGAGAAACGGAGGAGCATTATGAATATTGCACTGATTGCACATGACGCCAAAAAAGAACTGCTGGTGCAGTTTTGCATTGCCTACTGCGGCATTATCAGCCGCCACGAGGTGTGTGCCACCGGCACCACCGGCAAGCTGGTGGCAGAGGCTACCGGGCTGAAGATCAACTGCTTTTTAGGCGGCAGCCAAGGCGGCGGCCAGCAGATCGCCAGCCGTATTGCCTGCAACGAGATTGACCTGCTGATCTTCTTTAGAGATCCGCTGACTGCCAAACCCCATGAACCCAACGACAACGACCTGCTGCGGCTGTGTGATGTGCACAACATTCCCTTTGCCACCAACATTGCCACGGCAGAGGCGCTGATCCGCGGCGTGGAGCGGGGCGACTTTGAATGGCGAGAGATCGTCAACCCCAAATACAATCACTAAAAACGCAACGGGTGAGCCAGCTCATCCGATTTTGCTGGTATTACACGAACGGAGAAAGAACTATGGCACTGATTACCAAAGCGATTAAGGGCACCAAGGACGTGCTGCCTCAGGACGCCTACAAAATCCAGTATATTGAAGCCACGGCTCGGGAAACGGCCGCCGACTTTGGATACAAAGAGATCCGTACCCCTGTGTTTGAGCACACGGAGCTGTTCCAGCGAGGCGTGGGTGACACCACCGATGTGGTGCAAAAAGAGATGTACACCTTTGACGACAAGGGCGGCCGCTCCATTACCCTGCGCCCGGAGGGCACTTCCGGTGCTGCCCGGGCATTCCTGGAGAACGGGCTGTGCAACGAGGCTCTGCCCCAAAAGGTCTATTATCTGGACAGCTGCTACCGGTACGAGAAGCCCCAGGCCGGTCGCCTGCGGGAGTTCCACCAATTCGGTGTGGAGTGCTTCGGCACCCAATCCCCCCTGGCAGACGCTGAACTAATCGCTTTGGCTTCCGCGTTCTTTGACCGGCTGGGGGTCACCGAACTGCGATTGGAGATCAACTCCATCGGGCTGCCCCACTTGCCGTGCCAAATATTATGACGCCCTGCGCAGCTACTTTGCTGCCCGCAAAGACGAACTGTGCGACACCTGCCAGGGCCGGCTGGAGCGCAACCCCATGCGCATTTTGGATTGCAAAAGCCCGGTATGTCAGGAGATCGCCAAGGACGCCCCGGCAGTGACCGACTATCTGTGCAACGAGTGCCGGGAACACTTTGATAAAGTACAGTCTTACTTAAAAGCGCAAAATATCGACTACACCGTAAACCCCCGCATTGTCCGCGGGCTGGACTATTACACCAAGACGGTATTTGAATTCGTGTCTGACTCCATTGGTGCCCAGGGCACCGTGTGCGGCGGCGGGCGCTACGACGGCCTGATTGACGAACTGGGCGGCCAAAAGACCCCCTCCCTGGGCTTCGGCCTTGGACTGGAGCGGCTGCAACTGCTGATGGAGGCACAGGGCTGTGCTTACCCGGAGCCGGAAAAAGCAGACCTGTTTATCATCGCCCTGGGCGACAAGGCCACCGGCAAGGCGCTGGAGCTGGCCGGGGATATGCGCAGCGAGGGCTTTGCGGTGCTGATGGATCTGAACCAGCGCTCCCTGCGTGCCCAAATGAAATATGCCAACAAGCTGGGCGCCCGCTACACCGTGGTGCTGGGCGACAACGAAGTGGATACCGACCGGGTGCAGCTGAAAGCTATGGACACCGGGGAGGAAACGGAAGTAGCGCTTTCTACCTTTGTCAACGGATTTTACAGCGTCAGTATGCAGGCGCAGCTGGCGGATCTGGAGATCAACGGCGAAGCCTTTGACTTTACAAGCCTTTTTCAAACAGGAGAAACGGAATAATGGATACTTTAACGGGAATGAAACGAACAGACTACTGCGGCAACTTCACCACCGAGCAGATCGGGCAGGAAGTGACCGTTTACGGCTGGGCACAGCGCCAGCGGGACCTGGGCAACCTGATCTTTATTGACCTGCGGGACCGCACCGGTATTTTGCAGCTGAGCTTTAACGACGCCACTGATCGAGAGATTTTTGCCAAGGCGCAGAGCGTACGCAGCGAGTATGTGCTGGCTGCCACCGGCACCCTGCAAAAGCGGGAAAGCGTCAACAAAGAGTTGAAAACCGGCGAGATTGAGCTGGCGGTCACAGACCTGCGCGTGCTTTCCAAGGCGCAGACTCCGCCCTTTGAAATCGCCAACGCAGATAAAGTTGGCGACGAGACCACGCTGAAATACCGCTACCTGCACCTGCGCAACGAGCGGCTCACCCAGAACCTGCTCATGCGCCACAAAATCGCCAAGATTGCCCGGGAATACTTCTACGGCCACGATTTTGTAGAGATCGAGACCCCCATGCTGATCAAATCCACCCCGGAGGGCGCCCGGGACTATGTGGTGCCGTCCCGTGTACACAAGGGCAAATTCTATGCCCTGCCCCAAAGCCCCCAGATCTACAAACAGCTGTGCATGATCGCCGGGCTGGACCGTTACATTCAGCTGGCCCGCTGCTTTAGAGATGAGGACCTGCGCGCCGACCGGCAGCCGGAGTTTACCCAAATCGACTTGGAAATGAGCTTTGTGGACTGCGAGGACATTATGCAGATGGCCGAAGGCTTTATTCAGACCCTGATGGCGCAGACCGTAGGCGTGGACATTGCCGCTCCCCTGCCTCGCATGACTTACGCGGACGCCATGGCTCGCTACGGCTCCGATAAGCCGGACACCCGATTCGATATGTGCATTGAGGACATCACCGACTGGGCCAAGGGAACGGACTTTGTGGTGTTCCAAAACGCCATTGCCGCCGGTGGCACCGTGCGTTGCATTGTAGCAAAGAACGCCGCCGCTGCCTATACCCGTAAGAAGATTGACAAATTAACAGAGCATGCCCGCGGGATCGGCGCCGGTGGCCTGGCCTATGTGCGCTGGGCAGACGAGACTCCCACCTGCTCCTTTAACAAATTCTTAAAAGCGGGCGAGCTGGACGCTCTGCTCACTCACCTGGGGGCAGAAAAAGGCGACTGCGTCTTTATCATCTCTGACAAAACCTCCAAGACACTGCCTATTCTGGGCGCTCTGCGCCTGATGGTGGCCAAAGAGCTGGACATCATTCCCAAGGGCAAATGGAACTTCCTGTGGATCACGGAAATGCCCTTCTTTGAACAGGACGAGGAAACCGGCGAATGGATCGCCATGCACCACCCCTTCACCATGCCTATGGAGGAGTGCCTGCCGTACCTGGATACGGACAAGGCTCGGGTGCGTGCCAAGGCCTTTGACCTGGTTCTCAACGGCATTGAACTGTCCTCCGGCTCCATGCGTATCACCGACTGCCAGCTGCAAAACAAAATGTTTGAACTTCTGGGGCTGAGCAAGGAGGAGATCGACGCCAAATTCGGCTTCCTGGTAGAGGCCTATCAATACGCCGCACCGCCCCACGGCGGTATGGGCATTGGGCTGGATCGACTGGCTATGCTCATCTGTGGTGCAGACTCCCTGCGGGATGTGACCGCATTCCCCAAGGTGCAGAACGCCAGCGAGCTGATGAGCGGCTGCCCGGCAGAGATCGACGCCGTACAGCTGGAGGAGCTGGGTATGCCCCTGCCGGAGGCGGACGCATGAGCAGCAACTTCTTTGCCATGGTAGAGCGCATGAAGCTGATTGACCGTTGGGCACTGATGAACAACACCGGCAAGGAAAACATTGCCGAGCACTCTCACACCGTAGCGGTGATTGCCCATGCGCTGGCGCTGATCGGCAACAAGAAATTCGGCCGCAGCTACAACGCGGAGCGGTGCGCGCTGCTGGCGCTGTACCACGACACCACCGAGGTGATCACTGGCGATATGCCGACCCCGGTAAAATATTATAACGACACCATTCGCCGTGCCTATAAAGAGATCGAGGCCACGGCGGGGGATCGTCTGCTGGCCATGCTGCCGGAGGAATTCCGACCGGATTACGACCCTTGCTTTCACCCCGACCCGGCGGACAAAGAACTGTGGCAGCTGGTGAAGGCGGCAGACAAAATCAGCGCACTGATCAAGTGCATTGAGGAGGACCGTATGGGCAACCGGGAGTTTGAGATGGCTCTGCGTGCCCAGGAGGTCAAGGTGGAGGCCATTGACCTGCCGGAGGTGGCCTACTTCCGGAAAGAATTTATGCCCGCCTACTACCTGACCCTGGACGAACACACCAAATCCTAAGGAACGAACGCTTATGCAAACCGCTTCTTCTGCCCCCCGCAAGGGGGCGTTGACCCGCGCACTGTCTGCGCCCGGCACAGCCAATGGGCTGATCCTGCTGGGCGCCGTGTTGCAGGTCCTCTTTTTTATACTTTACCTGATCAACGGCGATGTGCATGTGGACGAGGCTATGCTGGTACTCAACGCCCGCAGTTTGGCGCGGGAGGGCACAGACATTTTCGGCCAGCGTATGCCGGTGTATTTTGACACCTGGCTGTACGGCGGCCAGTCCTCCCTGGCCACCTATCTTGCAGCGGCGTTTATCCGCCTGTTTGGCAACCAAATTTGGATTGCTCGGCTGCCCTTGGCGCTGACCGCCTTTGCCGGTCTGTTCGCCCTAAAAGGGCTGGTGCGCCTGCTGTTTCCCGGCCAGTACACGGTACAAAATACCGTCCTTCTGCTGACAGCGATCGAGCCGTGGCGGCTGTATCAATCCGCCTGGACCCTGGACTGCGCCTATCTGCCCTTTGTGCTGCTGTTTGCCCTGTACTTTTTGGTGCACGCGGTGGAAAAGCCTAAGGCACGGCTGCTGTTTTACACCCTATCCATGGCCTGCTTCGCCCTGGGACTGTACGCCTATATGGCAGCAGCCATTCTGATCCCGGTGCTGCTGGTGATCCTGTATCTATCTCTGCTGATCAAAAAGAAAATGAAATTCCGTTACGCCCTGTGGTCCGTAGCCGTATTGGCTGTGTGTGCTCTGCCGTTTCTGCTCTTAGGACTGGTGCAGGCGGGTCTGCTAAAGGACTGCAACTTCCTGGGGCTGTCCATCACGGCTATGGACAGCTACGCCAGGGGCAACAGCACCACCATCTTTGGCACTGCCGGGTCTGCCGGTGCTGTCTTTCAGCGAGCATTCTCCAACCTGGGCGGCGTGCTGTACAATATTCTGGTACCGGATTTAATGCTGCTCCAAAGCGCCCGCTATCCCACCCTCAGCGGCAATGTAAGCAACTATCCCTTTGGCCACACAGTGGCGGGGCTGCTGGCACTGGCGGGGCTGCTGCTGTTCCTGTGGCCCAAGAAGCACCGCAAGGCTGATACGGACTTTGCCAAAACCACCACCGCCCGTGTGGTGATCGGCAGCTTTTTAGGCGCCTTTTTGGTGTACGCCATTGTGGTCAGCTACGCCTCCAACGCCATGTACCGCTACGCAGCCTTTTATCCGCTGCTGCATATTTTGGCCGCCTTTGGGGTGTGCTGGCTGCTGGAGAGCTTTTCCTCCCCGGCGGTGCCCCGCCTGCTGGCCGGGCTGGCTGTCGTGTCCCTGGCGCTCACCGGCTTTGCCTTTGGCAACTTTGCCACCCACAACAGCGCCCTGTATGGCAAAAGCTTTGAGCAGGCGCTGACCGCCGCCAGAGACAGCGGCAGCAGCGAAATTCTGCTGGTAGACAGCCGGGACCCGTACTTTAGAGAGCGAGAGAGCGTATTCCTGCGCTTTTATGCGGACGACAAAATCAACCAAATGACCCCACTGGAGCCGGAGCTGCGCGCCCGTGGCGGGCTGAGTGCCGGTAACCCGAATGTGGCGCCCCGCCTGCGCCCGGTAACCAAGGACGGCAGCTGGCGCTATGTGCAGGTGGAGGAAAACCGCGACTTAACCGACGACTGCTACATTTTCTTTGGCACCGTGCCCCAGCTGGATAAAACCCGACAGCAAGAATACGCCGTAAAGAATTATAACGACTTTTGCGTGACCCTGGTGCGGAAAAAGTAAGGTTTCCTCCTTGCGGCGAACGAATAACAGTGCAATCCCTCCGTCAATGCCTACAGCATTGCCACCTCCCTTTGCAAGGGAGGCAAATCGGTTATAAAAAAGCCCCCGACTGTGTACGAAATCTGTACCCAGTCGGGGGTATTTTCTGTTTGTTATCGCTTACGCTCTGGCTTTTTTGATGTTCTCAATAAACTTTTTGCCGGTCTCGGTGATCTTGGCATAATCCCCGGTCTTGGCACCGGCGGTCAGGGAAGAACCGGCACCAACGGCAATGGCGCCTGCCTTAATCCAATCGCCTACATTGTCCACATCCACGCCGCCGGAGGGCATGCACTGGGCATAGGGCACCGGGCCGCGCAGGGACTTAATGAACTTGGGACCAAGCACATCGCCGGGGAACACCTTCAGCACGCTGGCACCGCAGCGCATAGCGGCAATGGCCTCGGTGGCCGTACCCACGCCTGCCATAGCCGGCACATCATAAATGTTGCACACAGCGATGATCTCCGGGTCAAAGTGGGGCGACACAATATACTGGGCGCCGTTGAGAATGGCGATCCGGGCAGTGGCCGGATCCAGCACCGTACCGGCGCCGATGGTCACATCCGTACCCTCGTACTTCTTTACCATCTGGGAAATCAGCTGGTCCGCATTGGGCACGGTGAAGCACAGCTCCACGGTGGTCACGCCACCGGCCACGCAAGCGTCTGTAATCTTGGCAGCCTGCTCCACAGACTCCGCACGGATCACAGCCACGATCCCAACATCTTTAATTTTGTTCAAAACTGCTTCTTTAGACATACAATACCTCCAAAGCCCGCTGCGGGGCTTATTTTTTCAATTTTATACACTAACCCTTTCGGCGGCATCCCTCAAAGTGCGCTGCTCGCCGGTATGTTATCTTTACTTATCTTTGCACTCTGGCGCCTGCACCATGGACTACGGACGGTCACGCTGCTGTTAAGGTCAGACAATACACCCACTCAGTTGCGCAAAGCTCCCCCGGAGCCTTGCTGCCAAATCTGCACGGCAGATTTGGACACTCGTGCATCCCTCAAAGCGCGTTGCACGCCGGTATGTTATCTTTGCTTATCTCTGCACTCTGGCGCCTGAACCATGGACTACGGACGGTCACGCTGTTGTTAAGGTCAGACAATACACCCACTCAGTTGCGCAAGGCTCCCCCGGAGCCTTGCTACCAAATCTGCACGGCAGATTTGGACACTCGTGCATCCCTCAAAGAGCGCTGCTCGCCGGTACGTTATCTTTGCTTATCGCTGCACTCTGGCGCCTGCACCATGGACTTTCGCTTCTACCTCTTTGAGGGATGCCATGCTGGTATCCCCGGGGGTGGTCATAGCCAATGCACCGTGAACCACGCCGTAGTTCACCGCCTGCTGGGCGTCGCCAAAGGTCATCAAACCGTAGATCAAGCCGGAGGCAAAGCTATCGCCGCCGCCAACACGATCCAGAATTTCCAATCCCGGGAACTCCATGGACTTGTAGATCTGGCCGTCTGCCCAGCAAATGGCTTTCCAATCATTGACGGTGGCGGTCTTTACAGTACGCAGAGTGGTGGCGATCACCTTAAAGTTGGGGTACGCCTTGGTGGCGGCCTCGATCATCTTGTAATAGCCGTCCATATTCAGGCTCTTCAAGTCCTTGTCGTTGCCCTCAACCTCCAAACCAAGGCAAGCGGTAAAGTCCTCTTCATTGCCGATCATGACATCAATATACTTGGCGATCTCCTTGTTCACTTCCTGGGCCTTTTCCTGGCCGCCGATGCCCTTCCACAGAGAGGCACGGTAATTCAAGTCGTAAGACACCACGGTGCCGTACTTCTTGGCAGCCTTTACTGCCTCCAGCACCGCGGCAGCGGAATTCTCCGACAAAGCGGCGTAAATCCCGCCGGTGTGCAGCCAGCGCACACCCAGGGTGCCAAAAATATAATCCCAATCCACATCGCCGGGCTTCAACTGAGAAATGGCGGTGTTGCCCCGGTCAGAGGTGCTGACAGCGCCGCGAATGCCGTAGCCCCGCTCCACAAAGTTCAGTCCGTTGCGCACACTGCGGCCGATGCCGTCAAAGGGCACCCAGCGGATCAGGGAGGTATCTACCCCGCCCTGGAGGATCAGATCCTCCAACAGGTAACCCACCTCATTCTCTGCAAAAGCAGTGACCACGCCGGTGCGCATTCCAAAGCAGCGGCGCAGCCCGCGGGCCACATTATACTCGCCGCCGCCCTCCCAAGCACGGAAGGTGCGGGAAGTCTTGATCCGTCCCTCGCCCGGGTCCAGGCGCAGCATGATCTCGCCCAACGAAATCTCGTCGAACTTACATTCTTCCTTGGGTCTTAATTTCAAATCCATTTTTATCTCTCCTTATGCAAAATCAAAATAGGCAATGGCGTTATTGTAGCTAATGCCCTGTACGATCTCTTTCAGCACCGCGTCGTCATTGGCGTACCAGCCTTGCTCCACCCAGCGACCGATCAGGGCGCAAAGAATGCGGCGGAAGTAGGCGTGGCGACCGTAGGAAGTAAAGGAGCGGGAGTCCGTCTCCATGCCCACAAACTTGCCCAGCACGCCCAGGTTGCCCAAACTCTTTAGCTGGGCGGTCATACCGTCCATGGTGTCCAGGAACCACCAAGCCGGTCCATACTGAATTTTAGATGCCGCCTCCGTGGACTGGAAGTTACCCAGCATGGTGGCCAGCACCGTGTTGTCCTTGTCGTTCAGGTTGAACAGGATGGTCTTGGGCAGGCTGTCCGTGCTGTCCATGGCGTCCAGCAGGCGAGACAGGGGCCGTGCCACCCGACCGTCATCCACGGAGTCAAAACCGGTGTCCGACCCCAGGGCGCGGAACATTCGGCTGTTGTTGTTACGCATGGCACCGATGTGCACTTCCATCGTCCAGTGCAGCTCATGGTACAGCTTGCCCAGTGCCAGCAGCACCGGGGTTTTATAGATCTGCGCCTCCTGCTCCGTCACCGGCGCCCCGGCCAGTGCCTTGGCAAAGACAGCCTGCACCTGCTCCGGTGCAGCGGGGGCGTAGGGCGGCACATCAAAGGCTTGATCAGACACCCGGCAGCCCACAGAATGGAAGTATTCTGCCCGACTGCGCAGGGCGGCGATCACATCGTCCACCGTATGAATTTCCATACCCGCAGCGGCAGCCAACGTGGCCATATAGTCCGCAAAGTCCGGTGCCTGAATATTCAGTGCCTTATCCGGGCGGAAGGTGGGCAGCACCTTGCAGTCAAAGTCCGGCAGGGCGGCGATCTTCTTGTGATACGCCAGGTCGTCCGCCGGGTCGTCCGTGGTGCACAGCACTTTGACCTTGCTCTTTTCAATCAGTGTGCGGGGGCGAAAATCCCCGGCAGCGATAACCCCATTGGCGCGGTCGTAAATGTCATCTGCCGTGGCGGCAGACAAAGGGGTATCAATGCCGAAATACATCTGCAATTCTATATGCGCCCAGTGATACAGCGGGTTGCCGATGGCGTATTGCAGAGTGTAGGCAAATTTTTGGAACTTCTCTCTGGGGCTGGCGTCGCCGGTGCAGTACCGCTCGTCCACACCGCAGGAGCGCATGGCCCGCCACTTATAATGATCGCCGGACAGCCACAGGGCGGAAATGTCCGTAGGCTGGGCGTTCTCATAAATCTCCTTGGGACTTAAATGGCAGTGATAGTCACAAATGGGCAGCGCCTCACAGTAGTCGTGGTACAGGTGCCGGGCCGTTGGGGTATCCAGTAAAAAGTCCTTGTCCATAAAAGGCTTCATCTTAACACTCTTTTCTATACAAATAGTCTGCGCAAAAGGGGTGCACACACCCAAAAAATCCCCGAATACTCGGGGACTTTTTTCAATCACACACCGGAATAGGCGTTAAAGCCGCCGTCCACAGGAATGTTTACGCCGGTAATAAAGCCGCTGTACGCCTCATCGCAAAGGAACAGCAGCGTGCCGGCCAGCTCCTCCGGCTCGCCAAAGCGATTCATCGGCGTAGCAGCCAAAATCTTGCCGGTACGGGCAGTGGGGGTGCCGTCCGGGTTCCACAGCAGAGTCGCATTCTGCTTGGTGGAGAAAAAGCCCGGGGCAATGGCGTTGACACGAATACCCATATCCGCAAAGTGCACGGCCATCCACTCGGTAAAGTTCTTTACCGCAGCCTTAGCAGCGCTGTACGCCGGAATTTTGGTCAGCGGACGAAACGCATTCATAGAGGTAACCATCACAATGCAGCCCTTGCCCTTCTCTGCCATATCCTTGGCAAAGATCTGCGTGGGGATCAGGGTGCCTAAAAAGTTCAAATTAAATACAAAGCTGATGCCCTGGGGATCCAGATCGAAGAAGGTCTTAACCTCCGGATCCTGCTGAGCCAGATCAATCTTTTCCAAAGTCTCCTTGGTGGTGGTGCCCTTGGGGTTGTTGCCGCCGGCACCGTTTAACAGAATGTCACAGGTGCCCAGCTTCTCGGCAATCACATCCCGCGCGGCGCGCATTGACGCCGGCTCCAACACATTGCAGCCCACGGCAATCGCCTGTCCGCCGTTGGCGTTGATCTCGTCGGCCACTGCCTGGGCAGCCGCTTCGTTCAGATCCAACACAGCCACCTTGCAGCCCTGCGCCGCCAAGGTTTTGGCAAAGCCGCCGCACAGCACGCCGCCGCCACCGGTGACCACGGCCACGCGGCCCTTTAAGTTCTCGTGATTAAACATGGTTTCTACTTCCTCTCTATTTACGCCCTGCGGGATTTTTCTACCGCTTCCCACAAGCCGTTCAGGTAAGACACACCCAGTGCCCGGTCAAACAGACCATAGCCGGGTCGGGCGACTTCGCCCCAGATCATACGCCCATGGTCCGGGCGCACATAGCCGTCAAAACCCTCCTCTTGCAGGGCCTTTACAATCTCATACATATCCAAAGAGCCGTAGGCGCTCTCATGTGCCGTCTCGTTAAACCAGCGGTCATTGATCGCCACATTGCGCAGGTGGGCAAAGTAAATGCGATCCCCGGCAGCGTGGATGATCTCCACCATATCGTTCTTGGGACTGGCGCCCAGAGAACCGGTGCACAGGGTCAAGCCGTTATACTTGCTGGGCACCATGGTCAGCAGCCGCTCTACCGCCGCCTTGTCCGTAATAATTCTTGGCAGGCCAAAGATGCCCCATGGCGGATCGTCCGGGTGAATGGCCATCTTTACATCGCATGCCTCACAAACGGGCATAATCGCCTCTAAGAAATACTTTAAGTTGGCCCACAGATCCTCGGCGGTCACATCTTTATACTTTGCGAACAGCTCTTTGATCTCGCCCATGCGCTCCGGCTCCCAGCCGGGCATGGCGTAACCGTTAGAGTTGTCGTCGATCTCACGGAACATATCCTCCGGGGACTTGCCCTCCACCTGCTTGCCGTCATAGCTCAGGCAGGTAGAACCGTCCGGCAGGGGCATATACAGGTCCGTGCGGGTCCAGTCAAACACCGGCATAAAGTTGTAACAGATCACCTTGACCCCAACCTTGGACAGATTGCGAATCGAGGTTTTGTAATTCTCAATATACTGATCCCGGCTGGGCAGTCCGATCTTAATATCCTCGTGCACATTGACGCTCTCAATGCACTCCATGGTCAGCCCGGCAGCAGTGATCTCGTCATACATGGCCTGTACTCGGTCCATGGTCCACGGCGCACCGGCGGGCAGGTCGTGCAAGGCAGGCACCACTCCGGTCACGCCGGGGATCTGACGGATCTGCTCCAGAGAGACCGTGTCCTTTTCCTTGCCAAACCAGCGGAATGTCATCTGCATAGCATCGCCTCCTGTTTCATAGATTTTTGCGCTTTTATTCTATCACAAGGGTGGCGCGCTTGCAAGTATCCGCTGCGTAATTTGGCAAATTTCCAAAAATGAAAAATAACGGCCAAATCGGCAAGTTTTTCCGCCGGTTTTCATGCCCGATCTCGATCGGTTTGCAGGCTTTGCACCTGCACGGTGTAGGCGCCTACAGCCGTGACCGTATCCGGGGTCACCTCCACCGTCACACAGGCGTTGATGATGGTGGCGCCCGGCAGCTCCTGCGCCCGTTTTTCCTCCAGTGCTGCCTTAGCCAGTGCCGTGGCCGCCTGCACCGTTAGGCGTTGCTCCACTCGGCGGTAAGCGGTACGGGTGCGCGTGACGCTGCCCATAGGCAACGCCCGACCGTTTAGGCGCAACAGACGGCGCTGCTCCGTCACCTCCGTCATAGGCGGTGCGTCCTTACCCATGGGCACCAGCGTCAAGCCGTAAAAATACACCCCGCGGCACACCTGCCGCCCGGTTTGCACCCGGTGTACCTGCAACCGACTAACGGTACAGCGCAGTTCTCGCCGGGCAGCGCCCCATTGGCTCTGCTCCTTGTCGCTTTTCGTCTTAGGGGTATCTACCCGCTCTGCCACCTCCAGCCGGGCGGTGGCGCCCACCTTGTTGATATGCGCCCAGGCCAGATCCGGAAAATCCCGCAGCAGTCGATAGTTCAGCCGACTGCGCGCCGCCCCCTGCCAAGGCTTGCCCACGGCCACGCCATTCTGCGCCAAATACGTCTCCAGTGTGCCGGTGCCCACCCGGTTATTGCCTACCACCTGTACATCCCAGATAAACCCGCTGAGTACACACAGCACCAGTGCAAAAGCCACCGCCCCCATCGGCAATCCCCAACGCCCACGCAGTCGTCGGAGAAAAAAGGGCAGCCCTCGCCGGGCAGTAATACGCACCCGGCCGCCGGCCTGCCGCGCCGCCTTGTGCAGCTGCATATAAGTTCCCACACTGCACACACCGCGCAGGTCGCTCCCCTGTCGCTGCAAGCCGGGCAGCGTTATGCCCAGCTGCCCCAACGCATTGATAAAATCCTCTGCAAACCCGCCTGTAAATACAAACTGCACATACCCGCGAAGATACCAGTACAATCGGGTCATAGGTCGCCGAACTCCACAGCCAACAGCGTACCGGTCACCTGCACGCCCAAAGGCGAATAATCCAGCAGGCAAAGATCCGCCCCCACCAGGGTCACCCGGCGCTTGCCCACTTGCAGCACCAGGCGCTCCGAGGTGTAACTAAGCACCCGGCGCAGCCCGTCCACCAGCACCCGATCGCCGATGATCTCCAGCCGCGGCTCCCCGGCGCTGTAATGCACCGGCAACTGGCTTTCGTCCCCGGGCAAGGGGCACGCCCGGCGATTTTTTGCCCTTTTTTTCTCTTTTGGTATGTGCTCCATTGTATCACCTGTACATACTATGCATAGGAATTATTGGTGATGATATGAAAAAAGAGAACCAAAAAGCGCTGCCCCTGCTGGCACTGCTGCTGGCAGCAGCGGCGATTCTGCTGGTGTTTGCCGCACCGGCACGGGCGGGCGCCAAGGCCGGGCTGGCGCTGGCAGAGAACACCGTGCTGCCCAGTCTGCTGCCGCTGCTGATGCTGTTCTTAATGATCCAAAACACCCGGGCGGGGGTACTGCTCAGCCGGGCGCTGACCTTACCGGCCAAGGCACTGCGCCTACCGCCCCAGGCTGCCGGAGCGCTGCTGTTTGGCCAAATCGGCGGCTATCCCACCGGCGCGGTGCTCACCGGAGAACTGCTGGATCGGGGCGTGATCGACCGCCCCACCGCCCGGCGTATGCTGTGCTTTAATGTGTGCGGCGGGGTGGGATTTATCTGCACAGCTGTGGGAGCGGCAGCGCTCCATAGCGGCGCTGCCGGGTGGCTGCTGCTGGCCGCCAATATATTGGCTAACCTAACGGTGGCGGCGGTGACTGTCCCCCTCAGCGACCCGCCCGCTGCCAAAGAAGTACCGCCTGCCCCGCCCTTGTCTGCGGGAGAAGCGCTGCCCGCTGCCGCCAAAGGCGCCATGGAGAGTCTGCTGCACCTTTCTGCCTGCATCATTCTCTTCTCCGCTCTGTGCGCTGTGGTGCCGGTGCCCAAATGGCTGCTGCCGCTGGTAGAGATCACCGCCGGGCTGTGTACCGGCACCGGCTACACCTTGACCCAAACGGCGGCATTCCTGGCCTTTGGCGGGCTGTGCGTGCACTTACAGCTGCTGGGCTGGGCCGGGCGGTTCGGGCTGCCCTACCCGACCTTTTTGGCCTGCCGCGCCGGGGCTGCACTTTTGGCAGACGGCTACTGCCGGGGACTGCTGCGCCTGTTTCCCCAACCGGCAGCGGTATTCTCCAATATATCGGAGACCCTGCCCCGCCCCGGTATCGGCAGCACCACGCTGACAGCGCTGCTGCTGGCAGGCGCTGTGGTATTTGCGCTTGATCTGCTGCAACGGCGCCGCCGGGTGGACTGGGCGTAAAAAAGCCCCTGCATTATATATGTATAAAATAGACAATTTTGCCCCCTTGTTTTTGTGCCTTTTGTACGAAGCAACCCAAGTTTTTTAATTCCTATTGACAGAGTAGGAAATACGGATTATATTATTATGCAGAAAATAGTAAAAGCACGGTTTTTGTGCACGGAAAGGAAGTTCAAAACCATGTCCCAGCACTTACTGGATATTGAGAATTTGACCGTTGCCGTAGAGGATAAAGAGATCCTGCACGGCGTGAATTTACAGGTAAACGAGGGTGAGACCCATGTGCTCATGGGCCCCAACGGCGCCGGCAAGTCCACCCTGGGCTACGCCCTGATGGGCAATCCCCAGTACAAGGTAACCGGCGGCTCCATTCTGTTCCACGGCAAGGAGCAGCAGGGGCTATCCGCCGACCAGCGGGCCAAGGCGGGTATGTTCCTGTCCTTCCAAAATCCCCTGGAGGTGCCCGGCCTGTCGCTGAAAAGCTTTGTGCGCAGCACCCTGGCGCAGCGCACCGGCAAGCGGGTGAAGCTGTTTGCCTTTGAAAAACAGTTTAATGCGGCGGCGGAGCTGCTGCAAATGGACCCGGCCTACGGCGATCGGGACCTAAATGTGGGCTTCTCCGGCGGCGAGAAGAAAAAAGCGGAAATTCTGCAAATGCTGTTGCTGCGCCCCAGTCTGGCGATCCTGGACGAGACGGACTCCGGCCTGGATGTAGACGCGGTACGCACCGTATCTCGTGGCGTGGAGGCCTATCAAAAAGAGCAAAAAGGCGCCCTGCTGATCATCACCCACTCCACCCGTATTTTGGAGAGCCTGCATGTGGATTACACCCATATTTTAGTCAACGGACGGATCGTAAAGACCGGCGACGGCTCTCTGGTGGACGAGATCAACGCCCGTGGGTTTGAAGCCTACGAGCAGGTGTAAAAGAGGTGTTCCCTGTGGAAGAAAAAACCTATGTGGCAGACATTGACCGCACGGTCTATGACATAAAAGACGACGAAAAAGATGCCTACAAGCTGCAAGCGGGCTTGACCCCGGAGATCGTACAGAAGATCAGCGATGAGAAGAACGATCCGGCATGGATGCAGCTGTTTCGGCTCCAGTCCCTGCAAGTTTACAATGAGAGCCGGGTGCCCCAGTGGGGCCCGCCCATTGACGGACTGGATATGGACAACATCGTAACCTATGTGCGCCCCAACACCAAAATGAGCGCCAAGTGGTCCGATGTGCCCAAAGATATTAAAGATACATTTGAGCGCCTGGGCATTCCCCAGGCAGAGCGCAAGTCCCTTGCCGGTGTGGGCGCCCAGTATGACTCAGAACTGGTGTACCACAATGTGCGAGAGGAAGTGGCCGCCCAGGGCGTGGTCTATACAGACCTGGAAAGCGCTATGCACGGCCCTTATGCGGAGATGATCCAAAAGCACTTTATGAAGCTGGTAAAACCCACGGACCACAAATTCGCCGCCCTGCACGGCGCCGTTTGGTCCGGCGGTTCCTTTGTGTATGTGCCGCCGGGGGTGTCCGTGACCATTCCGCTGCAATCCTACTTTCGGCTGAATGCGCCGGGCGCCGGCCAGTTTGAGCACACGCTGATCATCGTAGACGAAGGGGCGTACCTGCACTTTATCGAGGGCTGCTCCGCACCCAAGTACAATGTGGCCAACCTGCACGCCGGGTGCGTGGAGCTGTTCGTTGGCAAGAACGCCAAGCTGCGCTACTCTACCATTGAGAACTGGTCCAAGAATATGTACAACCTGAACACCAAGCGGGCGCTGGTAGAGGAGGGGGGCACCATTGAGTGGGTATCCGGCTCCTTTGGCTCCCATGTGTCTTACCTGTACCCCATGAGTATTCTAAAGGGCAAGGGCGCCCGCATGGAGTACACCGGCATTACCTTTGCCGGGGCGGGGCAGAATCTGGACACCGGCGTTAAAGTGGTTCACGCTGCGCCGGAGACCACCTCCGTGATGAACGCCCGCTCCATTTCCAAGGACGGGGGCATCAGCACCTTCCGCAGCAGCGTACAGGTGCAAAAGACCGCACCGGGCAGCAAGTCCACCGTGTCTTGCCAGTCCCTGATGCTGGACGATATTTCCCGGTCAGACACCATTCCCGCCATGGATATTCGCACCCGTGACGCGGATGTGGGCCACGAGGCCAAAATCGGCCGAATCAGCGACGACGCGGTATTTTATCTCATGTCCCGCGGGCTTAGCGAGGAAGAGGCCCGCGCTATGATCGTCAGCGGCTTTGCAGACGATGTGTCCAAGGAACTGCCGCTGGAATACGCCGTTGAAATGAATAACTTAATTCGCTTAGAGATGAAAGGCAGCATTGGCTGATGGGAGGTAGCAGTATGACAAAAGAAAATACCCTTGCAGTCAATCCCCTGCCGTCCCCCACCTGGAACCGACTGCACATGAACGAAACCACGGTAACCCTGCCCCCGCTGGACGGTCCCTGCAAAGCGGACTGGAGCGGCGCGGAAGTGACCACCGCCCCGGCCCCTGCCACAGTGGTTTCCACCGGTATGGGCCAAGAAGCGGAAGCGGCCTTTGCTTCCCTGGAGACGGACCGGATCACCGCCAAAGCGAATACCGATACCACCGCCCGGCTGACCCTGTGCGCCGACGGCGCCAAGAACGCCCGCCGAGTGGAGCTGACCGCAGAAGCAAACAGCCACTTGACTGTGGTGATGGACCTGCAAAGCACGGCGGACGCCCCCTGCCTGGCCCTGGAGACCCGGGTAGAACTGGCCCCCGGTGCCAAAGTGCGACTGGTGCAGCTGAGCCTGCCGGGCACGGACTGCACGGTGGTCAATAACATTGGCGCCCACTGCGGTGCCGGTGCAGACTTTCAGCTGGTGCAGCTGTTTTTGGGCGGCAAAGCCACCTACGCTGGGTGCAAGACCCACCTGGACGGAGACGACAGCCGCTTTACGGCAGACATCGGCTACCTGGGCACCGAGGATCGCTCCTTTGACTTTAACTATGACGCCCTGCAAACCGGGCGCCGCACCGTAAGCAATATGAACGCAGACGGGGTGCTGCAAGACCGCAAGCGCCAAACTGTTCCGGGGCACCATTGACTTTCAAAAGGGCGCCGCCGGCTCTAAGGGCGACGAAAAGGAAGATGTGTTGCTGCTGGGTGAAGATGTAGTGAACCGTACCATTCCCCTGATCCTGTGCGCCGAGGAAGATGTAGAGGGCAACCACGGGGCCAGCATCGGCCAGCTGGACGAGGACATTCTGTTCTATATGAATTCCAGAGGGCTGAGCCGGGCAGAGGCCGAGCTGCTGATCACCCACTCCAAGCTGGAGGCGCTTTGCGCCAAGGCAAACGACCCGGGGCTCACCGATCGGGTGCACCGTTATTTGGAGGAGAATGCCCAATGACCCAGCAAGAAATTATGAATTATCGGGCGGACTTTCCCCTGCTGCGGGAGAGCAAGGTGGCCTACCTGGATAACGCCGCCACCAGCCAGCGCCCAGACTGCGTGCTGGACGCCCAGCGCAAATTTTACGAGACCCACAACGCCAACCCCCTGCGGGGTCTGTACCAACTGGGTATGGACGCTACGGCGGACTACGCCGCCGCCCGAGAGACGGTGCGCCGTTTTCTGAATGCCAAAAGCGACAGCGAAATTATCTTTACCCGCAACGCCACAGAGAGCCTGAACCTGGTGGCATACAGCTACGGCCTGCACCAAATCGGCCCGGAGGACGAGATCGTTGTAAGCATTGCGGAGCACCACTCCAATATGCTGCCCTGGCGGATGGTTGCCCGGCAAACCGGCGCCACCTTGCGCTATCTGGAATGCCGGCCGGACGGCAGCCTGCCTATGGCGGAGCTGGAAGCGAAGATCACAGACAAAACCGCTCTGGTGGCTGTGGCGCAAGTATCCAATGTATTTGGCCGCACCAATCCTATGGAAGCCATCATTGATTTGGCCCACAAGCACGGCGCCGTGGTAGTGATGGACGCCGCCCAAAGCGCCCCCCACATGCCGATTGATGTGCAGGCACTGGGCGTGGATTTTGTGGCCTTTTCCGGCCACAAGCTAATGGGCCCCATGGGCATCGGCGTGCTGTATGGCAAGGAAGAATTGTTAGAAGAAATGCCGCCTTTCTTATCCGGCGGCGAGATGATTGAATATGTAACAAGGGACAAGGTGACTTACGCCCCCCTGCCCCATAAATTTGAAGCCGGCACGGTCAACGCTGCCGGTGCGGTGGGTCTGGCCGCCGCCATTGACTACCTGACCGCCATTGGGTGGGACAAGCTGCACGCCCAGGAGGTAGCGCTGACGGATTTTGCCCTGCAAGGACTGCGTGCCATGCCGTATGTGCATGTGATCGGCGCGGAAAAAGCAGAGGAGCACTGTGGCATTTTGACCTTTACCGTTGACGGCGTGCACCCCCCACGACATCAGCGCCATTTTGGACGCGGCCGATGTGGCCATTCGTGCCGGGCACCATTGCGCCCAGCCGCTAATGCAGCACCTGGGCACCCCATCCACCGCCCGCGCCAGCCTGTTCTTCTACAATACAGAAGAAGAAGTACAGCGATTTTTAGACGCGGTGGCGTCCCTAAGGAGGCAAATGGGCTATGGAGAATAGAAATTTTTATAACCAGATCTTAACGGAGCACAACCTGCACCCGGAGCACAAGCATGATTTGGCAGACGCCAACTTGGTGCTGGAGGGGGTCAACCCCAGCTGCGGCGACGACATTGTGCTAAAGCTGAAAGTGGAGGACGGCGTGATCACCGACGGCGCTTTTGTAGGCGACGGCTGCGCCATCTCTCAGGCCTCGGCGGATATTATGCTGGACCTGATCATCGGCGAGAAGAAAGAGGGCGCCCTGCATCTGGCGGAGCTGTTCCTAAAAATGATTAAAGACTCCATTACCGAGGAGGAAATGGAGGAGCTGGACGAGGCAGCGGCGCTGCAAGATGTGGCCCACATGCCCGCCAGAGTCAAATGCGCTGTGCTGGGTTGGCATACTATGGAAGAAATGTTTGACCTGGACAAGCAGCAAGGCGCAAAGCAGTAAATCCAAAAAACCGAGAACCGTCCCCTGCCTACGGAGAGACAAAGTGTCAATATTTACAAAAATAACAGAAAAATATGGTTGGAAGATGGTCGGTGAACCCGTGCGTTTGAGCGGCGGCTTTATGCACAAGATATATAAGATTAACACACAGCAAGGGACTTTCGTTCTGAAGTTGCTAAATCCGTTTGTTATGCAAAGAGAAACCGCTATGGATAATTTTGCAAAAGCTGAACGGATAGAACTTTTACTGGAGCAAGAGGGTATTCCGGTTCTTCCTGCATTGCCTTTGTGTGGAAGAAAAATGCAGGAGATAGATGGCGAATATTTCTATCTGTTTGACTATTTTCCCGGAAAAGCCTTAAAAAGCAGCGAAATAACAGCAGATCACTGCAAAGAAATGGGAAAGGTGCTTGCTGAAATCCATAGTGTAGACAAAAAACATGAAAATAAAGCTTTCTATGAAATGTCTATTGATTGGAATTTCTATCTTACGGAAATGAAACACACCGATACGCAGTTGTACGCAATGCTGAAAGACGCTTTGCCTGTAATTCAAGACAGTCAAAATAAAGGCAATCTGGCACGAAAGAAACTACCCCCTATCGTGTCGATCTGTCATAACGATATGGACTGCAAAAATGTTCTCTGGAATGGGAATGATTATCGCATTATTGATTTAGAGTGTTTAGCTTATAACAATCCGTTTATGGAATTGTTTGAACTGGCGTTGTGTTGGTCGGGTTATGAAAATTGCAAAATTGATTTTCAATTATTTCAAGCTTTTTTGCAAGGATATAAAAATGCCGGTGGAGAAATGCCCGTAGATTGGGAAACGTTATATGACTGCAATAATGGCAGATTAGAGTGGTTAGAATACAATATTAAGCGTGTTTTAGGCATTGACTGCGGGAATGATGAAAAAGAAATTGGAACAGAACAGGTTAAAGAAACAATTCAGCATATCATTTACTACGCAGAAATAAAGAACCGGATACTTAAACATTGCATTATATAATTTTCAGTTTGCCAGCAAAAGCAGAGGCCTGTCCCCCTGTTCTGAGATCGGAGATACTCTATGAATGATGTTTTAATCCACACTATTATTGAGCATACGAAAGTGATGTTTTATAATTTTTCGATCACATTAAAGACATGTGATATGGATACGATCTTATGCGATATGCCAATATGGAAACATGTGTACCATACTTTGCATTCTTTGGATCAATGGTACATCAATCCTGAAGTATATACTGAACCGGATTTTCATGAACCAAATTTAAACAGTCTTGATGATTATGATAATAAAAAGGTATTATCACGAGAACTGTTAATTGATTATTTTGAATCGATCCAAGAGAAAATCATGGAATATTTAGGCTCATTAAGCGATGCGGATTTATATGAAAAGCCCGATGGGTGTGCGTATAACAGATTATCGTTAATTCTGGGTCAATTTAGGCACTTTCATTGCCACATGGGCAATATAAATGCAACAACGATCTATAACACAAACCAATGGCCTAGAGTGGCTGGTATGTATTGGTTAGATAAAATAGAGGATTGTAAAGATATCAAGGACTTATATGAGTGACTTCATATAGTAGAATCAATCAAAACAACACCCCAAGCGGCCACAACGGCACCGTTTGGGGTGTTTTTTAATTGGATTTCTGACAATGAGTGGTGCCGGTACGGCCGTCTGTGGTGTGGCTGTCGCCGGTAGCGTAGTCGATTTTAATTCCCGGCTGGTTGTTGTAGCAGTAGACGTGGAAGCACACGCCCTCTCCCTGGTCCTCCACGGACCAGGCCTCCATCTCCACCCCCTTGGCCACCAGATCGTCGCCGCTGAAAATGGGGGTCACCCGGTACAGCACATGGTTGCCGGTCTCCTTTATGTAATCGGCCACCAGGTTCTCAAAGGGCAGCATACCCTGGGTGTTCAGGTAGCGGGTGCCGGTGATCAGATTGCGGGTGTTGGCATTCTCCGCAGACAGCTGGTAGCCGATCAGATGACAGCGGTTATACAGGTACTTGCCGTCCACCGTGTCATATTTCACCGTGTGCCAGCCGCTGGGCCGCACTTGGCCGATCTCGCCTCGCTTTTCCGTGGGCATAGTCTCCTTGCACAGGCAGGCAAAGGCCACCCCACAGCGCCCCAGACTGTCCAGCGGCGCATAGGACTCATAGGCCGATCGGCGCTTTTTGTCCTTGGCACTAAAGCGCGGTTGGTTGTCATCCAGCACCACATAGGGCTTTCCGCTAAAGGCGGGTACATTTGCCGCGGTTTGCTTTTTCTTAGCAGCGGTCTTGGCTTTTGCGGTGCCGGCGGTCTGCTTTGCCGTGGTGCCGGCCGTGGTCTGTACCGTGGTCTCCGTCACCGCCGCCGTAGTCTGCCGTGCCGTGGTGCCCGGCTCGCTGCCGCCCAGCTTGCCCAGGGCGAAGATCGCCAGGATCACCGCCGCCAGTACCACCCATAGGGTGGTTTTTTTCTTGCCTTTAGCCATGTTATGCCCTTTCTTTTTTCACATACCATTCTTTGGTGATTTTTTCGTGAGAGGTGCCCGCAAAGTCCGTGGCATCTTGCAGCCGGTAGCCCCATTGCACCGGCGTGCCATTCAAGGTCAAGTCTGCCGGGTACAGCCGGTTCCAGCGGTACAGGAGCAGTTCCTCCGCATGTGGAATATACGCCGCCGGGTCTGCATTTTCTAAGAATAAAATCCCATCGGCAGACACAGCGCCGGGCGCATCCACCACCGTTACTGCGCCCGGGTCAAACAGCCCGGCAGAATAGGGCAGGCAAAATACCGGCCGCGCCCCGGCCGCCGCCAGCAGATCGGCCACCAGCGCTCGGTCCCGGCTCTGCCGCCGGTGATTAAAGGCCAAGCCCCCTTGATCGTCTATGCAAAACGCCAGTATCATCCGCCCACCTCCTTGCGTTCTGTTTCCATTATACACCGTCCGCCCCGCCCCCGCAACCAACATTGACAATCCCCCGCCCCATTTGGTATGATAGCGGTAGAGTAGAAAGAGAAACGGACCATTGTCCCCTGTTTTATAATGATTAGGTGGTAACAGATGATCGGAAAAATCATTGGAAGAATCCTACTTGTAATAATTGGCAGTATATCTGTCATATCAATTATACTTTTCGATGCCTATTTAGATCTTTTCCCAGCAAAGACAGGACGAAAAACTTTTAAGTCTGTTCTTATATTTTCATCTATTATAGGCGTACTTTGGCTACTGGCATTTTTAATTTCCAAATTACTTTTATAAAAGGCCGGGGACAGTATCCAGTGAATTATCGGCCGCATACTAAACCAAAACTGGGGTCTGCCCCTTATTCTATAAAAAGGTGTTCCAATGAATTTTGATATCATCCAATTATCACCTGCCGAATTTGAAAAATGCGGCAATATCTGGAATATGAAACAACAAGAAAAGTTGGCTAATCAATTCTACGGCGAACTCATTTCCGGCAGCCGCGTCACCTATGTATATAAAGAAGAGGATGAATTTATCGGTGAAATTTCTTTAGTCTTTGATACCATCGATTCGGACTATACAATAGATAAGCGGCGTATCTATGTTTCTCATCTGATCGTTAAACCCGAGAAAAGACGAAATGGAATTGGCAAAAGGTTAGTGGAATACGCCACCAATAAGGCAAAAGAAATGGGGTATTCCGAAATGTCAATCGGTGTGGATTTAGATAACTATTCGGCGTTAAAACTGTATGCGGATTCCGGATTTGACAAAATACTATTTATAGGTGAAGATCACCAAGGAAAATATGTAAAGTTGTTAAAGGAAATATAAAGAGAAAGGGCTATTGGAAAGGTAAATAAAATGAGCGATATAGAATTATTGCGTCCGTTAAATCATATTGGGACCAATACAATCAAAACCGCAAGGTTAGTTTTACGGCGTTTTCAATTCAGCGATCATACAGATATGTTTCAGTGGGCAAGTGATCCGGATGTGGTAAAATATCTTTCTTATGCACCGCACAAAACGATAAATGAAACAAAGGCCGTCCTGAAAAGCTGGATAAAGAATTACAGTAAAACGACAACCTATAACTGGGCTATTGAATTTCAAGGAGTTGTTATCGGCAATATTGCTGTCGTTACGCAAGACGATGAGTGTTTTACCTGTCATCTCGGATGGCAAATCGATAAACCATATTGGAATAAAGGGATAATGACAGAAGCGGCAAATGCAGTTGTGAATTATTTGTTTGACGAAGTGCATTATGATCGAATTACATCCGGTTGCGATACACGGAATATTGGTTCGAGTAAGGTTATGCAAGATAGGTATGACTCTTGAGGGAACATTCAGAAGATACTGCTATCAAAAAGACGGAAGCATTGGGGACAAATTCTATTACGCTATACTTGAATCAGATCGTCATTAACAATAGATGAGAATGCAAGTAGCATAACAATACCGCAAGTAACAAGCGGTTGCAAAGTGCGCCCAACTGTATTTACATAGCAAAAAGGCACAGCCGTATGGCTGTGCCTTTCTTTGTATGCTTATCGTTTTTGGCTAAATGACGGGCGGCAACCTGCCGCTCGCTTTTTATATTGGCGTCCATACACCGTAGAGCGTTATATTATCCCCTCCGTCAACCAAGTTGACAGCACCTAACCGGTGCCCATCCCCTCTGTCGCTGCGCCACATCTCCCCGCACTGCGGGGAGTCACCCCTTACATTAAGGGGAGCCTTTGAACGGTGTATCTTAGATTGTATGGCGAATTCGACGAACCGCTTATTTCTTCACAATGGCGCGGCAGATTTTGGCGGTATACATATCCGCCTGGCCGTAGCACTCACCAACGATAGTGACCGTCTTGCCCTCGGTCACTTTCTTCAGGTCGTCCATATCCTCAAAGCAGATCTGCACATCGCAATCCCAGTCCCACACATCCGCATTGAACGGCTCCACCACGGCGTACTCATCTGCCACATGGGTCACCTTGGCGGTGAACTGCACGGTCTTGCCCTTGTACTTTTCGTCGGCTTTCACCTGGTTTTCCTTGTAGCGCTTTACAAAATCGTTGATTTTCACCTTTTGGGCGCCGTCATAGTCCGGCACGGTGGCAAACTGGTCGGCGATCACGCACTTTTTCACATCCACATCACCAAACAGGTCCGTATCGTCGCACACGCCCTCAATGGTCACCGTGTCGCCTACCTTAAACTTCTTCAGGTCCTGATTGTTCTCCATGTAGACATTCACATTATACAGCCACAGGTCGTCATCATAAGCCCGCAGGGTCACATATTCGTCCTGAATGGTGCCCACCTGACCGGTAACGGCGATCACCTTGTCCGAGTATTTTTCGCTGGCGTTGGCGGCGTCGTTTTTGAAGTCCGTCATTACCGTGTCTACCGTTACTCGTGCTGCCGGTTGGTCAAAGTTGTAGTCCTTTGGCCGATTGGCGACCACGATGATCACCACGATCACCGCCAGGATCACCCCAAAGATAATCAGCTTCTTCTTTCGTTTCTGTTTCTTTTGATCTTTCATTGCCTGGTCAACAGCCAGTTGCACCTCTGCATCGTTTGCCATTTCGCAAACCCCCTTTACTTTGATGGTCTCATTATACAACAGCAAAAAGGGGATTTGGTGTGCTGCCAGCACAACATTCAGGTGGCCGGCGATGCTATAATACAAAGCACAGACAGTACCTGAGCCAGGGCAGACAGGCTGATTTGGATCCAAATGCGTTGGGATTTGGTCTTATTTTGCAACCGGGCGATCCGATGGGTCCAGTCCAGGTAGTTGGTCAGGATGGGCACCGGCACGGCATAACCGAAGAAGAAAAAGCCAAAGGTGCACAGAGCGTCCAACAGAGAATGTGCAGTCGACATCGCAACAATCAGGAAAAACAGCAGGGCGAAATAATACAAGACGGCAATCAACTGGTGCCACCAGATCCCCTTGCGAAAGCCGGGAACGGTGCGCAAAAGCCGCTGAAGCTTGCTGCGCCGCTCCAAGTCCAGGATCAGATCGTCCATATTTCTGTACCGATTGGTTTCATCAATCTGGGTGCATTTCAAAACGATCTCAGACAGCCAGCCGTTCACCAACTTCACACCCGGCAGACAGCCGGTAGCCATCACATTGATCAGCACGCCCATGGAGTAAATATCCGCTTTTGGTCCGGTTTGGTGAAAGCCGAATTGCTCCGGTGCGGTAAAGCCCTGGGTGCCCAGGATCTCCGTATCGCAGCTCTGATTGCGCTTGACGGTGCGGCTAATGCCAAAGTCGATAATCTTCACCGTGCCGTCCGCCGCCAGCATAATATTGTTTGGGTTAATATCCCGGTGAACAATACCCAGCTTGTGTACCTGCTTCAGCCCATTACAGATCTGGAGCGCTATATTCTTGGTTTCCAAATCGCTTAGCGGACCCCGGCGCTCCATATACGCCCGCAGGGTACTGCCGCCGTTGATGAATTCCTCTACCGCATAAAAGCGTCCGTCCTGTGCCACTGTATCGTAAAAGCGCACAATGTTCTTGCAATCCAGGCGGATCAGCTTTTGATACATTTCCGTATCTTCCAGTCCGATTTCCTTCAGCACATACAAGCTGCCGTCGGCTATGGCCAGCTTCATGTGCGGGTTCATTTCTTTTAAAATTTCATAATACATAAAAATTACCTTGCTTTTAAAGTGTTACTATTATATCATAAATGCAAGGGTATTTGGCGATTTTTGCCAAAATAAGGAGAAGATGATGAAAAAAACCACCGAAGAGTTAATGGAGATACTAAAACAGAAAAAGTCCATACATGCGTATTTTACGGAAGAAATCGACGAACTGGAATTCGCGTCCTTAGCTGAATACCTGGAACTGCTGCTTAACGAAAAAGGACTGCGGAAAAGCGATGTCATCAAGCGCAGCAATATGGATAAGAACTATGCCTACCAGATTTTCAACGGCAACAAGACCCACCCGTCCCGAGACATGATGATTGCCCTTGCCATCGGTATGGGACTGAATGTATTGGAAACCCGCAAGCTGTTGAGGATCGCCGGCGCTTGTGACCTGTATGCCCGCAACCCGCGGGACAGCATATTCATCTATTGCCTACATAAAGGAGCCGGCTTAATGGAAGTCAACGAACTCCTAAGCGATTATAACATGGATATTTTGGAATAGATGTAGCAGAAATAGCACAGTTGACAAGCAAATGTCCGGATTATGGTACTGTTGGCAGAAGAATTATGTTTCTATAACTTTCGGGCGGCAGATTGCCGCCCCTACAGAAGACTTTCCTGTGGAACACCACCAATAAATTGTTCCTGTACCCGTAGGGGCGGATATGATCCGCCTGCTTTTTTATAATCATGTTCAATAAAAAACATAAAAATGTAGGGGCCGATGCCAACATCGGCCCACTATATCTCCGTTAATAACTGTAAAAATCAACGCCCGAAGGTTATGCAACCTGCTACGAAACAGTCCACCGGACTGTTTCTACCAAATTTGCAAACAAATTTGGAGCAGCTTGTCGTTGGTCCGAGTCAATAAAATAGCGAAAGAAAAGCCGATACGCATAAGCGTATCGGCTTTCTTTGGCTCCCCAAGTTGGACTCGAACCAACGACCCTGCGGTTAACAGCCGCATGCTCTACCAACTGAGCTATTGAGGAATGTTTCAGTCCCCGATAAAAATCGGGGACTTTTATGTCGGCACAGACCTATTTTTCCAGGCAGTCGCCCGCCAAGTATCTTCGGCACGAATGAGCTTAACTACCGTGTTCGGGATGGGAACGGGTGGACCCTCATCGTAATAAGCACCGACTGACTGTGATGATAAAGTCACAGTATTTGAAGAAATGACCTGTTGGCAATACCTAAGGTCAAAATGGTGACCCGTAGGAGAATCGAACTCCTGTTTTCGCCGTGAGAGGGCGATGTCTTAACCGCTTGACCAACGGGCCACTGATGGTACACCATCAGGGACTCGAACCCTGGACACCCTGATTAAGAGTCAGGTGCTCTACCAACTGAGCTAATGGTGCATAGCTCACATCATTCAAGGCATATACCCTGAAAACTAAATACAGATAAAGCGTAGTGGAACTCTAACAATTGCCTGACACATAATCTAACTTGTTAAGGTCAAGCCCTCGACCTATTAGTACTGCCTAGCTAAATATGTCACCATACTTACACACGCAGCCTATCAACCTCATAGTCCATAAGGGGTCTTAACTGTAAACAGTGGGATATCTTATCTTAGGGAGGGCTTCACGCTTAGATGCTTTCAGCGTTTATCCCATCCGCACATAGCTGTTCGGCCGTGCCATTGGCATGACAACCGATACACCAGCGGTGCGTCCATTCCGGTCCTCTCGTACTAGGAACAGCGCCCTTCAAATATCCTACGCCCACGACAGATAGGGACCGAACTGTCTCACGACGTTCTGAACCCAGCTCGCGTACCACTTTAATCGGCGAACAGCCGAACCCTTGGGACCGAATTCAGCCCCAGGATGTGATGAGCCGACATCGAGGTGCCAAACCTCCCCGTCGATGTGGACTCTTGGGGGAGATCAGCCTGTTATCCCCAGGGTAGCTTTTATCCGTTGAGCGACGGCATTTCCACTCACATACCGCCGGATCACTAACTCCAACTTTCGTTACTGCTCGACCCGTCAGTCTCGCAGTTAGGCTCACTTATGCGTTTGCACTCTAAGGCATGGTTTCCGTCCATGCTGAGTGAACCTTTGAACGCCTCCGTTACTCTTTTGGAGGCGACCGCCCCAGTCAAACTGCCCACCTGACAGTGTCCCAAGCCAGATTCATGGCTGCAGGTTAGAATCTCAATACTTTAAGAGCGGTATCCCAAGGGTGACTCCGCCAACACTGGCGTGCTGGTTTCCAAGTCTCCCGCCTATCCTGTACATAAAATACCGAGACCCAATATCAGGCTACAGTGAAGCTCCATGGGGTCTTTCCGTCTTGCCGCGGGTAACCGGCATCTTCACCGGTACTACAATTTCGCCGGGTGCGTTGTTGAGACAGTGTCCAGATCATTACACCATTCGTGCGGGTCGGAACTTACCCGACAAGGAATTTCGCTACCTTAGGACCGTTATAGTTACGGCCGCCGTTTACTGGGGCTTCAATTCGGAGCTTGCACCCCTCCTCTTAACCTTCCAGCACCGGGCAGGTGTCACCCCCTATACGTCATCTTACGATTTAGCAGAGAGCTGTGTTTTTGATAAACAGTTGCCTGGACCTATTCACTGCGGCTCACTCGCGTGAGCACCCCTTATTCCGAAGTTACGGGGTCAATTTGCCGAGTTCCTTAACAACGCTTCTCCCGATGGCCTTAGAATCCTCTTCCTGACTACCTGTGTCGGTTTGCAGTACGGGTACCCTGCTTATATACACGAAGCTTTTCTCGCCACCATCCAAGCATGCTTCCCTACTTATTTTCGGTCCCTTACGCCCGGGTCAACCAACGCCCGGGTCATGCCCTTCAAATGTGTCCCTTCGCTTAAATGCAAGGTAGCTACGGAATCTCAACCGTATGTGCATCGACTACGCCTCTCGGCCTCGCCTTAGCTCCCGGCTAACTAGAAGCGGACGAACCTTCCTTCTAAAACCTTAGTCTTTCGGCCATTATGATTCTCACATAATTCTCGCTACTCATTCCGGCATTCTCACTTGTGTAAAGTCCACCGCCGCTTTCGCTACGACTTCACCCCTTACACAACGCTCTCCTACCAACATACAAATGTATATTCCCAAGCTTCGGTGTACAGTTTAGCCCCGTTAAATTTTCGGCGCAAAATCACTCGACCAGTGAGCTATTACGCACTCTTTGAATGAGTGGCTGCTTCTGAGCCAACATCCTGGTTGTCTGCGCAATTTCACATCCTTTTCCACTTAACTGTACTTTGGGACCTTAGCTGTGGGTCTGGGCTGTTTCCCTTTCCACCACGAAACTTATCTCACGTAGTGTGACTCCCAATCATTCATTATCCGCCATTCTGAGTTTGATAGAGTTCAGTAAGCTTTCGCCCCCTAGCTCATTCAGTGCTTTACCTGCGGTAATGTTAATTGAGGCTAGCCCTAAAGCTATTTCGGAGAGAACCAGCTATCTCCGGGTTCGATTGGAATTTCTCCGCTAGCCACAAGTCATCCCCTACCATTTCAACGGGAGTGGGTTCGGCCCTCCATGGAGTTTTACCTCCACTTCAGCCTGCTCATGGCTAGGTCACCCGGTTTCGGGTCGAATACCACTGACTAAAAACGCCCATTTCAGACTCGCTTTCGCTTCGGCTGCACTCCTTAAGAGCTTAACCTTGCCAGTGACATTCACTCGCCGGACCATTCTACAAAAGGTACCATATCACGCATTGACGCGCTCTATGTGCTTGTAGGCACAAGGTTTCAGGTTCTATTTCACTCCCCGCCAGGGGTTCTTTTCACCTTTCCTTCACAGTACTATACACTATCGGTCATTGGAGAGTATTTAGGCTTGGAGGGTGGTCCCCCCGTCTTCCCACCGGGTTTCACGTGTCCGGCGGTACTCTGGATCCAGCTGGCTAACTTTAGTTTTCGTGTACGCGACTATCACGCTCTGTGGTTGAACTTCCCATTTCATTCTACTAACCGCAGTTAATACCGTACGCTGTCCAAAACCCCAAAAGTATTACTACTCTTGGTTTGGCCTCTTCCGCGTTCGCTCGCCACTACTAGCGGAATCTCGGTTGATTTCTCTTCCTCGCCCTACTTAGATGTTTCAGTTCAGGCGGTTCCCTTCCAGTTGCTATGGATTCACAAAAGGATGACGGAGTATTGCTCCGCCGGGTTTCCCCATTCGGATATCCTCGGATCGATGGCTGCTTTCGCCTCCCCGGGGCTTTTCGTAGATCGCTACGTCCTTCATCGGCTTCCAATGCCAAGGCATTCCCCTTGCGCCCTTATTAGCTTGACCTTTGTCAGAATTATGTGTCCTTTGGTTCTTGTTAATTTCTCAACTCGACTATATTGTAGTGTTTACCCATTTCAAAAAAATCAATTGGATATTTGTTACATTATCTCGTTGTTTCCATTTCACATTTACCTGTATTCAGTTTTCAAGGTACATGGTGGGCTTGAGAGGACTCGAACCTCCGACCTCACGCTTATCAGGCGTGCGCTCTAACCACCTGAGCTACAAGCCCATGTTTTTGATTCACTCTCGCGAATCACTAAAGCGAATCGGTATTCGGTTTTCCCAAACCTGTGGTGGAGATAAGCGGGATCGAACCGCTGACCCCCTGCTTGCAAAGCAGGTGCTCTCCCAGCTGAGCTATACCCCCATATCTCGGGTTGAAAACCCCTAAGGGCCTTCAAAATTAAACAACGACAAGTCGGAAACTCGATCTGACCTTGGATACAAGCGTCTTTTCGACACTTTGTTCTCCATAGAAAGGAGGTGATCCAGCCGCACCTTCCGATACGGCTACCTTGTTACGACTTCACCCCAGTCGCCAATCCCACCTTCGGCAGCGTCCTCCTTGCGGTTAGACTACTGACTTCGGGTGTTACCGGCTCCCATGGTGTGACGGGCGGTGTGTACAAGACCCGGGAACGTATTCACCGTGGCATGCTGATCCACGATTACTAGCAATTCCAACTTCGTGCAGGCGGGTTGCAGCCTGCAGTCCGAACTGAGACCATTTTTGAAGTTTTGCTCCACCTCGCGGTATTGCTTCTCTCTGTTGATGGCCATTGTATTACGTGTGTAGCCCAGCACATAAGGGGCATGATGATTTGACGTCGTCCCCACCTTCCTCCACCTTGTCGGTAGCGGTCCCATTAGAGTGCTCTTGCGTAGCAACTAATGGCGAGGGTTGCGCTCGTTGCGGGACTTAACCCAACATCTCACGACACGAGCTGACGACAACCATGCACCACCTGTCTCAACTTTCCCCGAAGGGCACCTAATATATCTCTATTTCGTTAGTTGGATGTCAAGTGCTGGTAAGGTTCTTCGCGTTGCTTCGAATTAAACCACATAATCCACTGCTTGTGCGGGTCCCCGTCAATTCCTTTGAGTTTCAACCTTGCGGTCGTACTCCCCAGGTGGATTGCTTATTGCGTTAGCTCCGGCACGGAAGGGGTCAGACCCCCCACACCTAGCAATCATCGTTTACAGTGTGGACTACCAGGGTATCTAATCCTGTTTGCTCCCCACACTTTCGAGCCTCAGCGTCAGTTAAAGCCCAGTTGGCCGCCTTCGCCACCGGTGTTCCTCCGAATATCTACGCATTTCACCGCTACACTCGGAATTCCGCCAACCTCTACTTCACTCAAGATGAACAGTTTCAACTGCAGTCTACGGGTTAAGCCCGTAGTTTTCACAGCTGACTTGATCACCCGCCTGCGCTCCCTTTACACCCAGTAATTCCGGACAACGCTTGCCACCTACGTATTACCGCGGCTGCTGGCACGTAGTTAGCCGTGGCTTGCTCCTTAGCTACCGTCATTATTCTTCACTAAGAACAGAAGTTTACAATCCGAAAACCGTCTTCCTTCACGCGGCGTTCTTTGCATCAGGCTTGCGCCCATTGTGCAATATTCCCCACTGCTGCCTCCCGTAGGAGTCTGGGCCGTGTCTCCGTCCCAATGTGGCCGATCAACCTCTCAGTCCGGCTACTGATCGTCGGCTTGGTAGGCCGTTACCCCACCAACTACCTAATCAGACGCGAGTCCATCCTTCAGCGATAAATCTTTGGTATTTCGATCATGCGGTCAAAATACATTATGCGGTATTACCGTTCGTTTCCAAACGCTATCCCCCTCTGAAGGGCAGGTTACTCACGCGTTACTCACCCGTCCGCCACTCAGTCATATCATACTTCATCCGAAGAATCCGTAATCAAGCTTCGTTCGACTTGCATGTGTTAAGCACGCCGCCAGCGTTCGTCCTGAGCCAGGATCAAACTCTTAAAACTATTGTATTAACACACTCTTGCGAGTGTACCAATCAAATCTTAAAAATCTGAGCTTCTCTCATTTCAAACTCTAACGTTCAAAATTACTGTGTTCGTATCTTTCGATACGCAGTACTGATAAAACTCTTTTAGAATCTTATCGGGTTCCTTACTTTCTCGTCGTTGTTTAATTTTCAAGGTCCTTAACCAGCCTTTCGGCCGGCCGCTCTTCTCTCGAGCGCTTAGCTATAATACCAAAGTGCAAGGCAAAAGTCAACACTTTTTTTCAAGTTTTTTCAAGTTCTTTCACACTCTGCCGAGCGTTTCTCCAAATCCTTTATTATTTATATACATTATATACAGAAGAGAAAAGCGCACGGTATTCGCCGTGCGCACCAATCAGAATTCCATTTTATCATATAAACAGGTTTGACTTTTCTTTGGAAAAAAATTTGAAAAACTTTTCCAGCCCTCTGCCAACTGCCGGTATTCTACCCGAAAGTCATACACGGTAAAGCCCCCGTCATTATAGGTAATCCACTTGGCGTCCGGCTCAAAACCGAAGCTGCGTGTGTTGCAGTAGGCCACTGCCGTGCCGCCGATCAGCAGCGCCGTGCACAGCAGAAGCAAAATGGGGGTTGGGTGTTTCTTCATAACGGCTCCTTATTTTTCATAATCCTGAATAACCCGGGCCAAGGCGGTGGCAAACAACCGAGCGGAATAGCAGGCTTCGTCCAGCGTGTTGCCGTCCGTGCCCACCTCCAGCAAAAAGGAATTGCGGGTCATATCCATATTGTACTTACGCTCGGAAAAGAGAATGGGGCGCATCAGTCCCGGGTACTGTTTCTCCACTTGCTGCTGCACTGCCAGGTCAAAGCGCAGATTATATTCCCAATCCGGAAAGTTCTTGACCCGATTGTATTCGCACCCGGCAATGATCATCATCCGAGCGGCCTTTTTTCCCTTGATCTTGGCGGTAGGCTTCACCTTGGTCTTATTATCGTATGTAATATCGTCCCGGTGCACATCAATGGTGATCTCTATGGACGGGTACTTCTCCAAATACCTCGCCACCGTCTTGCGGGAGTGGTCGTAGGCGCCGGAGTAGTCCTTGTCGTGGGTGGTGCGGTCGTGCACCACGCCGATCCCGCACTTTTCCAGATACGCGCAAAGTTCGTCCCCGACCCGCACCATATTTTGGGTACTGCTGTCGCTGCGCAGGTCGGTGGACTTGGTATAATAACCCGCGTCCAGGAGGGTGTAGCCCTCTGTGGTGTGGCTGTGATAGATCAGCACCGTCGGCTTGGCCGCGTTGGGCACGGACAGGGCCGCCTTCTGTTTAAGGAGTGCCTCTATGTCCGGACGATAAAACGAAGCGGGGATCTTGCTTTGAATTGCCAGCGAACCGAAAGACAAGATCGTCCCCCCGCCCTGGTAACTCTCCTCGCTGGTTTTGCCCACCTGCTTTTGGCTGCCGATCACTTTTTTCTCTTGCTGCATCAACTTAGCCACATCCGCCGGGGTCTCGGTAATGTGCGCATAAGGGTCGCTGTCCTTCCCTGAAATGGGGTGCATTGCCTGAGCCTCCCGGGTCGCGGTAGTCTTAGTATGCGTCGTTTGCGCCGATTTTATAGTAGAAAATTCTGTATTTATTTTGCTGCTGAAATAGGTGGGCGAAAACACCGCCGCCACCCGCTGACCCACTGCGCCGACGGCAGAGATCCGAGGTGCCGCGCTCACCAGCACCGCCGTGACCAATACCGCCGCCGCAATATTGCAAAAGAAGGCCGCCCGTTCTTTTTTCATATCCAGCTCCTTTGGCTTCGTCCTGCTTCTATTCTCATATAAGAATATGCACGCCGGCGCCGGATTATCCCACCAGCGTGTACAGATCCCGAGGCTGCAAGTGCCGCTGGAGGCACACATTGATGGACATACCCAGCAGCTTGGCCCCCCGGTTGATCAGCTGGTCGATCTCTCTGGGGGTCACATACATCTCCTCCGCCGTACCGCCCAACACCCGACTGCTGACCACCGTGGGAATACCCAGTGCCACTACCGGCACGCCCAGCACCCTGGCACTGATCTCCCGCCGATGATTGCCCACCCCGGAGCCGGGGGCAATGCCTGCATTAGACAGCTGCACCGTGGTGCCCAGCCGATCCGCCGACGATGCCGCCAGCGCATCCACCACAAGCACGCAGTCCGGGTGCACCGTGTGAACCATACCCGCCACCACCTCGGCGCTCTCCATACCGGTGTTGCCCAGCACACCGGTGGTAACGGTAGACACATCCGTCAGTGGTCCCAGCGCCCGGCGCAGTTCTCCGGCAATGTGACGGGTGGCCAGCACATAGCGGTTGGTCTCCGGCCCCAACGCATCCGCAGTGATGGCGGTGTTGCCCACCCCGGCAACCAATACCCCGGTGGGGTGATCCGGCAGCAGCCCCCGCAGCAAATCGGCGATCCGCTCCAGCCGCCCATCAAACAGCTGGGTCTCCTGCGCCATGGGCGACACCCGGTAGGTGATATACTTGCCCACCGGTTTGCCCAGGGCTTTTTCGCCTCGGGCGTCCAGCACTTCCACCACGGAAATACCATCCTGCTCCCGCACTTTTACGCCGGGCAGCACAGTTTTTTGCTGATTTTCATAGCTTTCCAGTGCCAAATCTGTGCGATTTTCCATATTTTTCACCTGATTTTTATAGTTTTTCAATAAAAGTATGTCCAAAAAGAAAAAAATACTTGCATTTTAGATTTGCGTGTGCTATGATGTTTAGGCATTAAAAAGAAAACGGGGCTATGCCCTTCTACCTAATCCACCGCTAAAGGAGTGAAAACCATGCCCAACATTAAGTCTGCTAAAAAGAGAGTCAAGGTCAACGCTGTGAAGGCCGCTAACAACAAGGCCCGCAACACCGCCCTCAAGACCGCCATCAAGAAGGCAAATGCCGCTATTGATGCCAACGCTGAGGACAAGACCCAGGCTGTGCAGTTTGCCTGCAAGAAGATCGACCAGGCCGCTGCCAAGAACCTGCTGCACAAGAACACCGCAGCCCGCAAAAAGAGCAATTTGGTCAGCAAACTGAACCGCGCATAAGCGCCGACACTCGGTTTCTATCGAATTTTCGCTTCCTGCATTTGCAGGGAGCGTTCTTTTTTTGTCACCGGCTGCGGCTTTTGCGAAAGTAGACATCTTTCTGCTGTTTTGGCGCTTGACTTTGCCGCCAAATCCATTTATAATAGAAACAGATTTTATAAGGGGGTTCATTATTATGAATTTCAAAACGATCCTGAAAGTCATTAGTGCCATCGTTGCCATTGCAGGCGTGGCCGTTGCCGTATATCTTGCGATCCAGAAGCTGACTGCTCCCAAAGAGGCAGAGTATTTCGACGACAGCGACTTCTTCGAGTGCGATAACGATCTGGAGATCGTAGAGACCGCCGCTGCAGACACCCAGGTGCAGGAAAAGGCAGAGCCGGCTGAGAAAAAGGCACCCGCCAAAAAGAGCGCACCTAAGAAAAAGGCACCTGCTAAAAAGGCTGCCAAATAAGCAAAATACAATGCAATGAGGGGATGGCTTTCGCCGTCCCCTAACTTTTTCTGGAGGTATTCTATGTATTCCTGCGGATTGGTGCTGGAGGGCGGCGGCAACCGTGCCATTTACACCAGCGGCGTGCTGGACGCCTTTATGGATCAGGGGATCACCTTCCCTTATGTTATCGGCGTGTCGGCGGGCAGCTGCAATGCTGTGTCTTACATCGGCAAATGCCGGGGTCGTCAACACGATATTTCCATCCAGTACAGCGGCGACAAACGCTTTATGAGCCTGGAAAACATGATAAAGAACGGCGAATTTTTAAACGGCGAGTGGTTGTTTGGGGAATTAAGCTACGATTTGTCCCCCTTGGACCAAGAGGCCTATGACCGGGCGAACACCACCTTGTGCGTGGTGGTCACCAACGCCCTCACCGGCAAGGCGGAATATATGTATCCCAAGGACTTCCACAAGCGGGGCTGCCCCATTCTGCGGGCCAGCTGCGCCCTGCCCGGCGCCACCAAGGGGGTTGTGCTGGGCAAAGACCGGTACTTTGACGGCGGAGTCACCGACTCCATTCCCCTGGCTCACGCCTACGAGGACGGGTGCCAAAAGGCAGTCGTGGTGCTCACGCAAGATCGAAATTATCAAAAGCAGCCTATGGGTCATGAGCGCCTGATTCGGCGTATATTCCGCAAATATCCGCTAATGACCCGGGCGATACTGAACCGGTATAAAATATACAACCGCCAACTGGAAACCGTGTGGGACGCCCAAAGCCGAGGCGATGCCTTTGTGATTGCACCGGACCATCCGCTGCACTGCCCCACCTTAGAGCGCAACACAGACAAGCTGGAGCAGATTTATCAAACCGGCTACCGCAATGCCATGGAGCAAATGGACGCGCTGAAGGCGTTTTTAGCCAAGCCGTCACCCTTTACGGAAATCAAATAAAAATGCCCGACAGACCGTTCTGTGGCCTGTCAGGCAATCAAATCCCCTGTATGCCAAGCGGCGTACAGGGGATTTTTGTTTTGTTATTTTGCTTTCACTGCGGCAGCTTGGGCAAAGCCGTCCTTGGCGTCACCCTGTGGCGTAATCTCTACCGTGTCGCCCTTTTGCAGCAGCAGCACCTGCATACAATCGGTGACCCGGATATAGTAATACACGCCGTCCACCTGCAAGTAATAAACGGTGTTGCCGTCGTTTACCGAGGACTTAATGTCCGTGATCTTGCCGGTGATTGTTTTGCTGTCTGTAGGCGCAGACGGCTTTGCAGACGGCTTTGCCGCACCGCCGGTCTGTTCTCCGCCGGCAGTGGCAATCTCCGCCTCGTCCTTTACATAATCCGCTGCGTCCACTGTCTTGGCGATCCAGCCCTTGTCCTTCATGGCGTTAATATAGTTCTCCACCGCCGTATTTAACGCCTTGGCGTCGCTGTTGGTATCAATCAGACCGGTGCCTACCACCGTCTTATCCTCCAAGCTGACTAACGCATAGCCCTTGACGGTGTTGCTGTCGCCGTACAGACTCATAAAGTAGGAGGGCTGACCCTCAATATCCAGCAAAATGGGGAATGTGGCTGCATAGCCAAAGTTCTGCACCGCATCCTGGGCAGACTCCATAGCAGAGGTTTCAATGGCACCGCCGTTTTGGTAATACCGCACCTCCTTGGTGCGCTGGTTGCACAGGATAAAGCCGAAGTTGGAGGTGTCCGTCTTAGAAGATGTGATGCCGGTGTACACCCACACATCATCGTCCATGGCAATATAGCCGTTGCCGCTGGAGGCCACGTTCACATCATTCTGGAAGATAATCGAGTTCCAAAAACCCTTCTTCAGCTTACCGTAATAGTTGTACTGCTCGATCAGCAGCTGGTCACTATACACCACATCAATCCAGTTCAGGCTCTTGTCCTTGCGCACGGTGTCAATAGGATAATACTTGCTTTCGCCGCTGAGCGCGTCCGTTACAATGGCGCCCTGCACATCCGTACCGCCAAACAGACCAATTTTCTTGGTCAGGGACGCCGTCACCCAATAGGGGTGACCGCTTTCGTCAATCTCAAAATTAGGGGTATCCAGCAGCTTGGTCGGGTACTGGAACCGCAGGTGACGAATCAACTTTTCATTAAAATACTCCGCCGGGGAATACTGGATACCGCTGCCGAACTGCTCCACACAGTTGACCACAGTAACCTTTTGGCTCACCACATCAATCAGAATATACGCGGGCAAGCCGTTTTTGGTATTGTTGACCCACTTGAATACATCCGCATATTGCAGGCTGGCCACACGGCAGGGCACGCCCCGGTAGTTGATCTGCGTGGTGGCGTCCGCAACCACATACTGGCTCTTGTACTGAGACAGAGAGCCCAACTGCTGGTCCGCCAGGGTCTTGGCCCGAGAGGCGTCGATCCGCGGCACCTCATCATAGCTGATATCGGAGAAATCCCGGTCAAAGTCGCTGTTCTGCACCGTCATTAGATCGCTGTAAGCGGAAGCACGGAAGATGGTGGCACCTACCAGGAAACCTACCAGCATCACCACAGCGATCACCGCCACAATGACCACCGGTATCAGGGTCTTTTTCTTCACATATTCCAGACGCTCTGCCTTCTTGTTGGCCCGGCACACCAGGAAAAAGGACCCGGCAAACACCGCCACCAACAAGATCAAAAACAGATACAGCTGGGTGTCGTGCACATTCAGTGCCGGCAGCATCATATAATAGGCAATGCCGCCCACCACTGCGGTGATCAGGGCACACAGCAGCAGCCGCAGGGGCATTTTGCCCGGTTTGACCACCGCCTGCACTTCATCTCGCTTGGGCCAGGCAAACTTGGACTTAAAATCATTCAGTACCTCGTCTGCATCATAATTATAATTTGGTATTTTTTCGCTCATTCTATTCTCCTTAATATAAGGGATACGCCCCTGAGGGTGCGTTCCACTTCATTATACAGGATAACCGCCGTCAAAGCAACATAAATCCGCAGTGAATTTATTCCAACCCGCACACCGTGACGATCGGCCTATGTTTATGCCGCCCCGAAAACAAAAAATTCCGCACCCGGAGGTGCGGAATTCCTTTGCTTTTTGTAAAATCGGAACAGGTGTTTACGCCCTGGTAACACCCTTTTTTTCCTGCATGTACTTTTCGCTGGCAGGTGCAGACCACTTCATGGTAACATCCACGGTGGCGTTCTTATCACGGATTACAGCGATGCAAGCGTGAGATACAACCACGTGAGCTTCCATCACATAATCGGCCTTGGTGATCTCCTTGGTCTTGGTGTTGATGGTCACGGTAGCGGTACCGCCGTAGTAATTCACCTTGCAGTTATCGGCAGTAGTGCCCTCGGACCAAGACAGTACGGTGATGCTGTCCACGGTGGAATCGATGGCGCCCAAAGACTGGAACATATGACCCTGTGCGTCCTTACCGGGTGCACTCATGTTTACATACTTGGGCTGCATCTGCAGGGTGATGGTGCCGTCGCCATTGTCCTTCACATTGGCAGTCACCAGATCATCAGCCACCAGGCGGCTGGTCTGCAGGGACTCACCCTTGCCGTCCCACTCGTCCGTATCCAGCTTAGGATCTCTGTTGGTGGAGGGAACCAGACCGTTCAAACCGGGCTTGTAAATGGGCTTTACGATACCGGGAACCATGCCATTGATGGTCTTGTTCACGCTGCCGTCAATGGCAATGTCATGTACATTCAGATCCTCTTCGCAAAGCATCTTGTAGTAGGTCTGCGTCTGACCTTTATCGTCCTTATACTGGGCGGTCAAGGTCTTGGTGTAGTCGTAAGCCTGTTTGTAATAATCGGCAACAGCGGCCACATCCTTAAACTCAACGCCGCCGTAAGTGCCGGCCTTGAATTCCTCAATAACGGGCTTATCATAATCCGCTTCACTGGTAGCAGCGTCTTTCTGACCCTTGGTCTTCCAGCTGCCGTCCTTCACCTCATTGATTGCCTGGATCGCGCCGTCGGTTACATAGTTGATCTTTGCACAACCGGCAAAGCAGCCAACGATCAGTGCAACTGCAAGCACCAAACCGAGGCCCTTGAATGCGTATTTCTTCATACGTATAGTTTCCCCTTTCAAAAGTCGAAATCCGTTTTACAAAAACGTACATATAAAATTTATATTAAATTTACCAAAAAGTCAAGCCCCATTTACAAAATTAGTGTTTAATTTTTCATATCGCCTGTATTTTTAACATATTTATTGCGATTTGCACGGCAGTGTGCTATACTTTTGTGTAGATGGGGGCATTTTTCGCCCCTGTTCATCAAGCGAAAATCAACAAGCGAGGTTTCAGATATGAGATGTAAAAATTGCGGAGCGGAGAACGATGACAGCCGCTATATCTGCGAAGTATGCGGTTCCCCCCTATATGATGAAAATGAGCTGAGCGCGCAAGCAGATCAGCAGCCTGCCGGCGCAACACCCGACGGCGCACCTGCACCTGCCCCCCGGCCGAACCCGGAGGAAGATAAAAAGTTGCAGCAAAAGAATAAGCAGAGCATGATCATCATCATCGTGTTATGCGTGGTACTCATTGCCGTGGTGGTGGGTATCATCATCGCCGTGGCCTCCGGCCATCACGACAAGGAAACCACCACGGCGCCGGACACCTCCGTCTCTGTCCCTGTTAGCGACGACCGGGACTATACCAATAACAATTATGTCACCGAGAAGCCGGCGGAAACCACCACCGAGAAGCCCACGGAGACCACCACGAAGAAAGAAACCACCACCAAAAAGCAGACGACCACTACCCAAGACAGCAGCGTGCGGGTAAATGTACGCACCCAGGGCGGCGGCAGCGTCACCGGAAGCGGCAAATACGAGGAGGGTGACAATGTGACCCTCACCGCCACCCCCAGAGACGGCTATGACTTTGACGGCTGGTATATGAACGGCGAACTGCAATCCACCGACTCCACTTATTCCTTTACCGTAGGCAGCAAGGATATGACCATCTCCGCCAAGTTTGTAGAGACGGCACCGGAGGTCATGCCCGGAGGTACGGACTGATGACCAAAGGCGATCTGGCTCGGCAAAACTTCAAGTCCGGCTATAATTGCAGCCAAGCGGTGGCTTTGGCGTTCCAAGATAAGATAGGTATGGACCCGGACACCATCGCCCGGCTCACCATAGGCTTTGGCGGCGGTATGGGTCGTATGCGTGAAGTGTGCGGCACCATCTCCGGCGTGACTTTTGTACTGTCTGCCCTCTACGGCGATCGGCCGAAAAGCGAGGTCTACGCCATGGTGCAGCAGGTGGCAAAGGGCTTTCAGGCGGAGACCGGCTCCCTGGTGTGCCGGGTGCTCCTGGGATTGGACCCGAATGTGAAACCCACGCCCCAGGCGGAACCCCGCACGGAGGGCTACTACAAAAAGCGTCCCTGCGCCGAATTATGTGCCCTGGCCGCCGACCTTTTAGAAGATTATTTAAAAAATATCGCCTAAAAGGCTTGCATTTTGCAATGCGATGTGCTATATTATTTGAGCAAAAGCGCAGTAGTGCTTTTGCATACGCGCTGGTAGCTCAGTTGGATAGAGTGTCTGGCTACGAACCAGAAGGTCGGGGGTTCGAATCCCTTCCAGCGTACCAAAAAGCCGTAGAACGCTTTTGCGTTTTACGGCTTTTTATTATGTTTTGGGTTGTAGGGATTCGAACACGAGTGTCCAAATTTTGAGCAAAGCGAAAAAATTTGGGAGAAAGGTCCAGTGGACCTTTCGATACTGAGTGACGAGCCCTTCCAGCGTACCAATAGTAGGTAGGTATCGGTGCCTAGACGCCTGCGGTCATCTGTGCAAATACTGCTACGCCAATACAGACCCGGCGCCGGTGCGCGCCAACCTGCGCCGTCACGACCCCAGCTCGCCGTTTTTGCTGGGTGGCAGTCTGCCCGGCGACACCATCCACCAAGCCACCCAAACCAGTTGGCAGGACCCCCAGCTGCGCCTGGAATTCTAAAAACAAGAAGTCCATATTTGGCTACGCCGTACGAACCGGCGTGGCCTTTTATTTTTCTATCCGTTGACACCCGGCTGAACTTCTTATATAATCAAGGTAGGATGGTGTGCCCGATTTTGGCAAATCGGCGCTATGGTGGGGTGAGCAAATTTCTCTCCGCCTGCACAGCGGGGGCGGATACCATCTGCCTGCCAACGCATCCGTATTGCTTGCCATAAACCCGCTGCACAAAATAAAAACACATATTATGGAAGGTGAAATCATGCGTACCACATCCACACCCGGCAAACAAGCCGGCTTTTGGCACCGACTGAAAAATTCTACCATGCAGACACCCTGGCACATTCTGCGCCAGCTGGCGCTGCTGGCACCCCTGGGCACGCTGTGCCTGCCTATGTTCTACGCCGGGCACAAGAATGTATCGCTGATCACCATCATTCTCTGCCTGTCCAACCACGGTGCGGACCTGCGACCCATGATAACCGATAAAGGCTACGGCTTTGCGGTGGCAGCCGTTTTCTGCGCGCTGGTGCTGGGAATCGCAGGACTGATCTGTTCCCTGTTCACCGCGGCCAAGGGCGGCGATCGGCGGAATATGACCGCCTTTGGGATAAACGCTGCCGTCTTTGCACTGGCGACCTTTTTAGCCATTGGATTTGGCGCCCGCGCCAAGGTCGGGTTGGCGGTGACCTTTGGCATTTACCTACTGCAATTTCTGCTGCACACCAAAGTCAGCGGCAAAAAAATACGCCCGGCTGCCGCAGGCGTAACAGCCCCTGCTGGCGGTGCCCATTGTGCTTTCCCTTTGTTTCCTTTATAAGGCGCAACCGGCTCAATACACCGCACCCAGCAGTGAGACCGATGATGTACGGACGGTCACTTTTAATGTGGCCAGTGTGTTTGGCAACCGCTTTGACGATACAGACAGTATGACCCGCTGCGCGCGCTTTGCCGCCTATATGAACCAATGCAAGCCGGACCTGATCGGCACCCAGGAAATGAACATCTACTGGTACAAAGCGCTGCAAACCACCCTGCCGGACTACGACGCCTACGGCGTGCAGCGGGGCGGCGACGCTACGGACTGGAACAGCGAGATGAACCCGGTCTTTTGGAATAAAACCAAGTACACCGCTTTAGAGAAGAACACCTTTTGGCTCAGTGAAACGCCGAACAAAGCCAGCTGCTACACCTACACGGACGAAAACGGACAGCCCGGCCAAGCCGGCTGCTACCGCATTTGCAGCTATGTGGTGCTGCAAGACCGCACCACCGGCAAGCGGCTGCTGTTTCTCAACACCCACCTGGATAACACCTCCCAGCAGGCAGCGGACTTTGGCGCCGAGGTAATCATCGAACACCTAACCGCCTTGCAGGCCAAGTACGGCAAAGAGGCCGGCGTGGTGCTCACCGGTGATTTTAACGAAACGCAAGAGGACGAGGCCTACCGTCGAATCGCCGCCCGGCTGCAAGACTGCACCGACCCTGGCAAGAAAACCACGACCTACCAGGAGTGGGGCTACTGCGATACCGGAAGCGAGCCCATCGACTTTATCTTTACCAGCGGCACCGGCAGCGATTATACCGTTTTAAACGACCTGAGCGGCGGCTATGTGTCCGACCACTACGGGGTCTACGCCAACATTCGATTGTAAATCTAGAAAACGCACCCGACCGGAAAAAGTCGAGTGCGTTCTTTTTTTATTCCGCCGTTGTCGATCGTCTGGCCTTGCGCTGCAAAAGGGCAAAAGCCACCAGACAGATGGCCACGGACAAGAGAGAACCGACTGCGGTAGCCAGTCCCATCGGGAACAGGGTGCCCGGGAAGCGCAGCGAGGTCAAGTACACCCCGGGCACGCGCACCAGAGAGATGGACAGAATATTGTGCAAAAAGCTCAGCCTGGAGCGGCCGCAAGCACAGAAGTATCCGCTAAAGCAAAAGTGCACACCTGCAAAAATGCAATCGAAAATATACCCTCGCAGGTACTGCCCGCCCAGGCGCACAACCTGTGCGCCGGCAGCGGTGGTATCCGAGGTGAACAGCGCCACCACCGGCTCAGAAACGAACTGAATAACGACCGTCACGATCACCCCAAAGCCCACAGCTAACAACAGAGCGTAGCGCAGGGTCTGCACCGCCCGTCGGGGGTTGCCGGCACCAATACACTGGGCGCCCAGGGCAGACACGGTAGACAGCATGGTCGAGGGTACCAGGAACAAAAAGCTGATGATTTTCTCCACAATACCCACGGCAGCGGCATCATTCAGCCCACGGCGGTTGGCAATAACAGTAATAATGATAAACGCCACCTGGATCAGCCCATCTTGCAGGGCGATGGGCACGCCGATCTTCAAAATGGCGCCGGCAACCGGGCGACTGGGTCTCAGGTCCGCCTTTTGCAGGCGAATGCCACTACCCCCGCGTTTTAAGAAAAGCAGCGCCACCGCCACGCTGATCCCCTGGCTTAAAGTGGTACCCAGAGCAGCACCGGTGGAGCCCATATGCAGCGGCCCCATAAACAGGCAGTCCAGCACGATATTGCAAACGCAGGCCACGGCGATAAAGTACATGGGCCGCTTGCTGTCGCCCATACCGCGGAAGATGGCGCTGATGATGTTATACGCCGTGATAAAGGGAACGCCTAAAAAGCACACGGTCAGGTAGGCCACTGTGCCCTCCACCGCTTCTGCGGGGGTAGACACCAAGCCGACCAGCGTGTGCCGCAAGATCAGCAAAATCACCGTAAGCACCAACGACAAGCCAAAAAACAGGGTAATGGTGTTGCCGGTAAAGCGCCCGGCACGCCGCCGATCTCCGGCGCCCACCGCCTGGCCGATGCAAACGGTGGTACCCATCGCCAGCCCCAGCAACATAACGGTGAGCATGTGCATCACCTGGGAGCCAACGGACACGGCGGTGGTATCGGCCACCGTGCCAAAACGGCCGATAATCAGCAAATCTGCCATACCGTATAGCGTCTGTAAAAAATAAGAGAGCAAATACGGCAGCGAAAAGCGCCAAATGCTTTGCAGCACGCTGCCGGTGGTCCAGTTCTTTTCCATGATCGTCCTCGCGCAATAGAATGTATCTATTATATACGCCTCGATTGTGAAATTGCAAGGGACACGCAAAAAAACCGCACTTGCGTCAGGCGGTTTTTGCATCAAGCAAGTATGGACAACCAGCGGCTGAAAAGATGCGGGAGCTAACCGACACACCGATTAAGTTATCGTCCAATGTGTGCCAAAGAACTGTACTGCAAGGTAAAGAAAAGACGGAGCCATAATCGTAAATCAAGCGCAAGACATATCCTTCCTTGCGCTTTGCTTTTTGTTCACATTTCTTTTATAAATCCGTGTTACAATTATGATATAATACAGTACAGGAAGAGAACTCCGCACTGGGCACCGGCAGCGATTATACCGTCTTAAACGACCTGAGCGGCGGCTATGTGTCCGACCACTACGGGGTCTACGCCAACATTCGTTTGTAAAGCCAAATACCATCGATCACAAGGGACTGCTCCCGCCTTTTTTTGGCAAAAAGCGATTATACGGTTCCATACCTCCATCGCTCCGCTGTTTTATATATTTCCGTTTACAAACCGGCGGTAGCATACCCATTCCTCTTGACGGTTGGCATAACGAGAATTGCCGCGCAGATCCGGCAGACGGTACTGACGGGCAATATACCGCCCCAGATAGGCGGTAACGGCGGTAGCACCGGTTACATTCAGGTGATTGCCTGCGTCCCGAAAAGCGACGGTGCCGTCCAATCCCATTTGATCGTACAGCAGGTTCAAATCCAGAAATTCCAATTCTCGAGCGGCTGCAAATTCCGCCACACCTCGATGGCGGGCTGCATTCCAGGAAGTTACGGTGGGCAGCTCCACCAGCAACAGCTGTGCGCCGTTTTCCCGGCAAAGCTGCAAAATCCGATCCGCTGCTTTTCGGTTTTCCGCACGGATCTGCTCCCGTTCCCCGGTGTCTGCCATATAGTCCGGCATTGCCAGCCGGGTAACCTTGGTACTGTAGCGGTAGCCGTGGGTGCGACGAATAGAGGGAAAATCGCCGGGCGTCACTTGTGCACCGGTCTGCCGAAACACAGAGGCTAAATTGCGCATATCCTGTCCCAGGTGCTTCGCCCTCGTTTGACGGGCCAGCACCCGGGGCATTTCTCTTTCCTGCGGATTGTGGTCATAGAGCATATCCGTTTCCAGCACCACCAGCTCCGGAGACTGGGTGGCAAACACACGCTCCAGCAGGGCGTAAGATTTGGTCAGCGACTGACGGGCAGAGGCGTACACAGTGGCGCTATACCCTTGATTTCCCCACAGTACAGGTGGCACAAAGCCGGAATACAAATCGCTGTTGCCCACGCAGGCAATCTGTACCGTGTTCTCCGGCTCCGGCACAAAAGCATACGGATCATCTGCCGCGCGCTGCCAAGGCAGCCCATTTCCCAATAAAGAAACGCCGATCAGCAACACAGAACACCCCCGGGTCCATAAAGAACGGAGCATAGAGTCACTTCCTTTCTGCCCTCAGTATATCTTGCTAAAAATCAGTTCAAAGCAAGGAAAAGTAAAAAATTGGAAAAGATGCGATGCAAAAAAAGAAAGAACTTATACAAGCACAGACAAAAATCAAACGTGATCGGAGAAAAACCATGTATTTTACTTACGGCGAAAAAGAACTTGATTTTCTGCGGCAAAAGGACAAACGCCTGGCAGAGGTGATCGACCGCATAGGACCGGTGCACCGCACGGTGGATACGGACCTGTTCTCCGCAGTGGTGCACCACATCATCGGCCAGCAAATCTCCACCAAGGCCCAGGCCACCATTTGGCAGCGTATGTGCGACGCACTGGGCACCGTGCATGCGAAGACGGTGCTGGGCGCCGGTGTGGAGGGATTACAGGCGCTGGGCATATCTTGCAAAAAGGCAGAGTACATCACCGATTTTGCCCAAAAGGTGCTGGACGGCAGCTTTGATATAGAGGCCGTTTGGTCCATGCCGGACGATGAGGCTATCAAAGCGCTTTCGTCCTTAAACGGCATTGGGGTGTGGACAGCGGAAATGATTCTGCTGTTTTGTATGCAGCGTCCCAACATACTGAGCTACGGCGATCTGGCGATTCAGCGTGGCATGCGCATGGTATACCATCATCGCAAAATCGACCGCAAATTGTTTGAGAAGTACCGGCGCAGGCTCAGTCCCTATTGCAGCGTGGCCAGCCTGTACTTTTGGGCGGTGGCCGGCGGTGCGTTGCCGGACATGAAGGACTATGCACCCAAAGCAAAGACAAAGACCGGAAGGCAAAAGAAATAAGCCCGTAACTCACGATACAGAACACGATAAAAAACGAAAAGAGCCGCAGCATAACACTGCGGCCCTTTCCGTTATAGAGGATATATGATAGAAAAAGATGGAAAAAAGTTTTCCCATAAGGCTCTCGCCTTACAATTTACAGTATAGAGATCATTTTTGAACGATTTTACGGCTTTTTGTGAATAAATCGTTACACTTTGAAACCTGTAAGGATTTTCCGCCCGGCGGGCGGGAATTTGGATTGACAAGCCTTTCTTTCCTTGCTATACTAAAAGTAGGATATTTTGTCGATAGGTGCGTAGTTCCCTTGTGGGGCTGCGGCGCCGCGACTGTAACTTTAGATAGAGCCGAAAGGGCAATGGTGATGGCAATGGCAAAAAACAGAGTACACTTAAAGATCGGCGGTTCCGCCTACACGGTGCTCACCGATGACGCACCGGAGTATGTGGAGGAGTTGGCCGAGGAGCTGGACAAGGAAATGCGCAGCATTATCAATGAGAACCCCAGTCTTTCCGTGACCCAAGCGGCGGTGCTCACTGCGCTGGACAAGGCAGACACCTGCAAAAAATCCACCGCTTCCTCCGACAATCTGCGTGCCCAGATCAAGGATTATTTGGAGGACAGCGCCCGCGCCCGGATGGAAGTGGATGTGGCGCGCCGTGAGATTGAGCGGCTCAACCGGGAGATCAGCTCCCTGCGTGAGCGCATTGCAGAGAATAAGTAAATATGCAATTTGAGATTTTGGCTCCGGCAGGCAGCATGGAGTCGTTAATTGCCGGTGTTCGCTGTGGCGCCCATGCGGTCTACCTGGGAGGGCAGACCTTTAACGCCCGGCGGGGCGCCGGCAATTTTTCGCCCCAGGAGCTGCAAGCGGCCGTACAGTATTGCCACACCCGCGGCGTAAAAGTTTATATGACTCTAAATACCCTGGTCAGCGACAGCGAGCTGCCCGGTGCCGTTGCAGCTGCCGGTAACGCGCTGGACGCCGGGGTAGACGCTTTTATCGTGCAAGATCTGGGACTGGCTGCCGCGCTGGCAGCTGTGTATCCGGGTGTGCATCTGCACGCCTCCACCCAGTGCAGCGTTACCACGCCTGCCGGGTTTCAAGCGCTGGAGAAAATGGGCTTTCGCCGAGCGGTCATCCCCAGAGAGATGACTGCCGCCGAGATCGAGGAGATTCGCCGCAGCACCCAAATGGAGCTGGAGCTGTTTGTGCACGGCGCGCTTTGTATGTGCGTCAGCGGGCAGTGCTATTTATCCTCTGTACTGGGCGCCCGCAGCGGCAACCGGGGCCTTTGTGCCCAACCTTGCCGCCTGCCCTTCTCTGCAGACGCCAGCGGCAGCTGCGATTTGAGCTTGAAGGATCTAAGCCTGGTTCGCCACTTGAAAAAAATCGGTGATCTGGGTGTGCTGTCCTTAAAAATTGAGGGCCGTATGAAACGGCCGGAATATGTGGCTGCCGCCGTAACGGCGGTAAAGCACGCTATCGCCGGCGTTCTGGACCCGGCGGACGAGGCGCAGCTGCAAAGCGTTTTCTCCCGCAGCGGGTTTACCGACGGCTACTTTACCGGTCAGCGAGGCAGCACCATGTTCGGCGTGCGCAGCAAGGCGGATGTGACGGCAGCCAAGGATGTGCTGCGAGATTTGGCGCACACTTATGAAAAAGAGCAGCCCCTGCTGGGATTGAACCTGCAAGCCACCTGCCGCGCCGGGGAACCGGTGACCCTGCGTGCCACTTTAGAGGACGGTCGCACGGTAACGGCCGACGGCGATGTGCCCCAGCCTGCCCGCAACGCTGCCCTAACGGCGGAAAGCCTGGCACAACGGCTGGGCAAATGGGGCGGCACCCCTTATTATGTAAAAAAGATAGACATAGAGATAGACGACGGCCTGTTTTTACCGGCAGCGGCCGTGAATGCCCTGCGGCGGGCGGTTGCCGATCAGCTGGAAGCGCCGTTCCCGCAGCCGGTGGAGCGGCGGCCTTTACCGCCTCTGCCCGCCGGCGGCACGGCAGGCAAGCCCTACTACACCGCCCGCTTTGCAAACGCGGCGCAAATTCCGGAGAACCACCCCTTTCGGCGAATCTTTCTGCCCTTAGGCACACCGGCAAACACCCTGCTGGCACACAACGCCGGCGTGGAACTGCCAAGGGGCGTCTTTGGCATAGAGAATAAAATCTGCCGGGAATTGGCAATACTGAAAGCGGCAGGCGTAAAAAACGCCCTGTGCCCGGACCTGGGCGCGATACAGATCGCCCGGGCGGCGGGATTGGAGCCTTACGGCGACTTTGGACTGAATGTGTTTAACAGCCGCACCGCACATCTGCTGCCCCACCCACTGGCCAGCTTTGAGCTGCGACAAGAGGATGTAAACCGCCTGGCGGCAAACGGCAACGATGTGGGCGCACTGGTGTACGGTCATCTGCCCTTAATGCTCACCCGCAACTGTCCGGTACAGGCGCACATCGGCTGCGCCGCCTGCCAAAAGCAAGGCCGGCTGACCGACCGCAAGGGCTGCACCTTTCCCGTGGTGTGCAATCCCTACGGCTGCACCCAACTGCTCAACGGCGTACCGCTTTATATGGGCGACCGTATGCGAGAAATGCGCACCGCCTATGCACATTTTTATTTTTCTGTTGAAAGTCAGCAGCAGGTACAGCAGGTGCTGGATCTGTTCGCTGCCGGGCAAAAACCCGATTTTCCCTATACTCGAGGACTGTATCAGCGAGGTGCGTTATGATCATCTTAGCTTCCAATTCGCCCCGGCGGCGTGAACTGCTGGCGCATATTACCCGGGATTTTACCGTACAGGGTACAGATGTGGACGAGAGCCTACCCGCCGGTATCGCTCCGGCAGCGGCCGTGGAGCAGCTGTCCCTGCGCAAGGCGCTGCCTCTCAACAATGGCGCGCAGATTGTTATCGGTGCCGACACAGTGGTTGCCGTAGACGGTATGATTCTGGGCAAGCCTGCCGATGAAGCAGAGGCACGGCAAATGCTCGCTCACCTAAGCGGGCGGTGGCACAGCGTGTTTACCGGCGTGAGCCTGGTACAGGGAGAACGGCATCTGACTTTCTCCTGCGAGACCCGGGTGCGCTTCTTTGAGTTGACGGCGGCGGAGATCGACGCCTACATTGCCACCGGCGAATGCATGGACAAGGCCGGCGCCTACGGTATACAGGGCTATGGCAGCCTACTGGTGCAAGAGATTCAGGGCGATTACTTCAATGTGGTTGGCTTGCCTGTAAGCCGATTGTACCGGGCGTTGAATGATTTTGAGCAAAAGTGACAAAAAAAGGCCGCTGTTTTTTGGTAGAATATACAAGAAAACTCTTGCAACACCGGCTTTAGAATGGTAAAATATACGAACAGGACAAATTTTGTCTAATTTTCACGGTTATCCTTTGGAAGGAGTATGGTTATGGCCGCAGATTTACATTGTCATACAAAACTCAGCGACGGTTCTGTGGGGATCGAGGATCTAATCGTCATTGCCCAAAAAAGCGGCATTGACACCATCGCCATTACTGACCATGACTGCCTTGCAGGTACCGTACGCGGCAAAGTGATCGGCAAACGCTATGGGGTGAATGTGATCCCCGGCGTGGAAATCAGTGCCATTGATAATGAGGCCGGCAAAAAGGTGCACATTCTCTGCTATCTGGCAGATGCACCGGATCGGCTGGAAGGGCTGTGCAAGCGCACCTCCATCGCCCGCAAACGGGCCGGGCAGATTATGATGCTCAAGGTGGCCGGGCGCTTCCCCATTACCTCAGATTTTATTATTTCTCACGCTTCCGGCTCCACCAACCTATACAAGCAGCATATTATGCACGCCTTGATGGACGCCGGTTACACCAATGAGATCTTCGGCGATCTGTTCCATGCGCTGTTCAGCCGGGAGAGCGAGACCAACGTGCTGGCTCCCACCAAGTACCCCTCCATTGAGGAAGTGCTGGAGGAAGTGCACGGTGCAGGCGGTATTGCCGTACTGGCGCATCCGGCGTTCTATGACAACTTTGACGAGATTGAAAAATACATTGACCTGGGACTGGACGGCATTGAGGTGTGGCACCCCTCTGCAACGGAGGACGATGTGCACCGGTTGACAGAAATTTGCAAGGCGCATGACTTGCTGATGACCGGCGGCTCAGACTTTCACGGCATTTACGGTGCCAAGACCGTAACCTTGGGCACCTGCACCACCCCGCAAGAGTGGGTGGATAAATTGCTGGGCTACAAGGCCAAGAAGAAGCGCGCCCAGCGGCGAGCAGAAAAAGAAGCTGCCGCCCGTGCCGCTGCCCAAACGCAAGAATAAAAATATGCACTGCATACACAACGGACCGATCCTTTGTCGGTCCGTTCTTTTTGTTTCTTTGTTAATTCCCGGTTAAATTTTGCAAAAAAGTGCATACAATGCCGCCAAAATGTGATATAGTATTGAGGATATTACAAATCAGGAGGACAATTTATGATCCGAACAATGATCAACGGCTTTTGTATGGCGCTGGCGGATAGCGTGCCCGGCGTGTCCGGTGGCACCATTGCGCTGATTCTGGGATTTTATGACAAGTTCATCGGCTCTATCAACCAGGTATTCTATGGCAAGAAGGAAGAGAAAAAAGAAGGTCTGATCTATCTCATTAAACTGCTGCTGGGCTGGGCTTTGGGTATGATTTTGGCGGTATTGGTTCTTACCAAATTCTTTGAGACCAATATTTATGCCGTGTCGTCCCTGTTCCTGGGCTTCATTTTCCCCTCTATCTTTATCATTGCAAAGGAAGAGTACGCCTGTATCCAAAAGAAGTGGCAATACACGCCCTTTGTTATTCTTGGCATTGCCATTGTGGCGGCGCTGACTTATATGAATTCTAAGGTGCAGGTGGTGGATGTGGATCTGACGCACTTCTCCGTACCCACGGCGCTGTATTTGTTCCTGGCCGGCGCGGTTGCCATTACCGCAATGTTCCTGCCCGGCATTTCCGGCTCCACTGTGCTGCTGATCTTCGGCGTGTATCTGCCGGTGATCAGTGGGGTCAAAGAGTTGTTGCATCTGCACTTTGGGGTGCTGCCCATGATCATCGTCTTTGGCGTGGGCGTTATCTGCGGTGCGCTGGTATCCGTTAAGGGGATCCAAAAGAGTTTGGAAAAGTATCGTGGTCAAATGGTGATGCTGATTTTAGGCATGCTCATTGGCTCTCTGTACGCCATTGTCAGCGGTCCGGTAACAGTGGATAAAGCCAATGCGATCCTCAATAAAGACAATTTCAGCATTGTCTTCTTCTTGATCGGTCTGGCGCTGATTGTCCTACTGCAAGTGGTAAAGACCAAGCTGGAGAAGAAACAGGAGAAAAAAGATTAACCGTTTAATCCCTCCACCACCTACGGTGGTCCCCCACCGAACCGGTGCCCGTCCCCTCTGTCGCTGCGCGACATCTCCCCGCACTGCGGGGAGTCACCCTTTGCAAGAGAGGCAATCCGGTAAAACAAAAACAGGCGCACCCGACGGGTGCGCCTGTTCCTTTATACTGCTATCCGAAAAAAAGAAAAGCCACAGGTAACTGCCTGTGGTTTTGCATTCAAAAATTCGGAGGATTGGAGTCTTTTTAAAAACGGCCTAAGTAAGTGAAAAATCAAAGAAAAAATTAAAAAGAAATGAAAAAAGAAAGAGAAGAGTACCTAGCCTCCGGATACACCGTCTTCCGCCGAAACCCGGATCGCTCCGAGCAAGTACAGAATAACATTATACTATCGAAAAGGAAATACTGTTTTGCGTTTGTTTACATTTTGTTTACATTTCACGGGACAATAACCGCGCAATCCGCCGTGTAACCAACCAATTGGGCGGATTTATCGGACATTTACGCCCTTTCGACCGGTTTTGACAATTTCTTGCAAAAGAAACAAAATGGTCACATTTTATCCGAAAAGTGTTAACCGAATTCGCAAATTCTTCATTTTATTTCTATATTCCGCTCACTTTTTGCCGTTATACTAATACTCGAAAGGCGGGAAACGCCCCTTCTTTTCTTTTCATTTTTCTTTTCCCACCAAACCCTTAACAATATCTCATTGTTTTCTGTTTTCCGCCTTCCACTTTGCATTCATCCTCCCCTTTCTCATATACCTCCGTGCCATAGGGCACAGCGAAAGCGCACGCCGACCGGTGTGCGCTTTTGTTTTGCCGATTTACCCTTGGCGGCGGACCATCTCCGCCTCCATATCCAGCACCAGCGCACTCATAGGCACATCCAGCGCGCAGGCAATGCGGTAGAGAGTCTCCAAGGTGGGCTTGCGCTCGCCCCGCTCAATGGCAGACAGGTGGGTGCGCCCAATATCCGCCAGACCGCTGAGCACCTCCTGAGATACGCCCTTCTTCTTACGCCGGGCAGCGATCACCTCGCCCACCAGCTGCGGGTCCAATGTGGGATGAAACATAGCATACACTCCTTTACCAGTAGTGTATGCGAAATTTTTTCCGACTTTGAATACTTATGTTGACATTTTGCACACTTATGTGTTACTATGAAGGTACTAAGTAAAAGAAGGAGGACTCATAATGGAGCAATACAACCCAAATCAACCCCAAAATCAACCCCCGCAACCCCAATACACCAACCCCGCCGGGCAGAACAACTATCAGCCCTGTCCCCCGCAGCAACCCTATCCGCCGCAGCAGGGCAAGCCGAAAAAGCCGGTGTATAAAAAATGGTGGTTCTGGGTGATCATCGTTATCCTTGTCATTATACTGGCAAGCGCCATTGGCGGTGGCAGCGACAGCAGTGACAACGGTGCCACCACCCCCACAGAGACCACCACCGCCGTGGCCGCCAAGGCAGACAGCAACGGCAACAACATTGGCGACTACACGGTAAAGGTCAAAAAGGCCACCCTGTGCAAGGACTACCTAGGCAATGACGCGGTGAAGGTCGTGTACAGCTTTACCAACAACAGCAAGGATGCCATCAGCTTTGATGTAGCCTGCACAGACGAGGTGTACCAGGACGGTATTCAGCTGGAGACTACCGTTCTCTCCAACGATGAAACCGACCTGCTGGATGTTAAGATCAAGCCCGGCGTGACCAAGGATGTGACTAAAGCCTACAAACTGTCCGACTCCAAAACGGATTTAACCGTAGAAGTGGGCCAACTCCTGTCCTTTGACGACACCAAGGTGACCACCACCGTCAAACTCAGCAAATAAGCCGCAAGGCACCAAAAAAGGACACCCACTCGGGTGTCCTTTTTATCTATTTGATTTTATTTCAGCACTTTGAAGTCTACCTTGCCGATCTTGGTACGGGGCAGAGCGTCAATGTACTCAATCTCCCGGGGCACGGACCATTTGGACAGGTTCTGCACACCGAACTCGTGGATCTTCTCTGTCAGGGCGGCCTCATCGTCGTGGGCATAATTCTTGTTGCGCACCACAAACATCTTCAGCTGGGTCTTGCCCTCCTCGCCGGTGCCGATGACGCAGCAGTCATAGATCTCGGCCATGGCCCGGTAGCTCTCCTCAATAAAGGAGGGATACACCAGGTAGCCGCTGATCTTATACACCCGCTTCAGCCGCTGGCGGTAGTAAATATCGCCCTTTTCGTCAATGAAGCACATATCGCCGGTGTGCAGCCAAACCTTGCCGTCCGGGTGCTCCACCAGCACTTTTGCGGTCTCCTCCGGGTCGTGGTAATAGCCCTGCATTAAGGTGGGGCCGTAAACGCACAGCTCGCCGTCCTCGCCCTTTACCTCCTCGGTGGTGCCGGGCTTTACGGTCATCACTTCAATATTGTAGGTAGGCACACCGATACAGCCCTGGGGCGCCTCTCGGCGAGGGTCCGTAAAGCTGCACACGGTGACGCACTCGGTCAGGCCGTAGCCGGACACAAAGTGGAACTTGGAGCCGTTCTCGTGAAGCAGGCGGTCCATCTTCTCCGTTAAGGAGTAAGGCACCACATCGCCGCCGGAGCCGATGAGCTTCATGGTGCTCATATCCACGCCCTTCAGGTAGCCGGCCTTGTACACCTTCTCAAAGAAATCCGGCACGCCGAAAACATAATTGATATGGTACTTGCGAATGGCATCTGAGCACATTTTAGCGTCAAACTGGGGCCACAGAGACTGGGGCATACCCACACACATAGACACATGCATGCACAGGGCAAAGCCAAAGCCGTGGAACACCGGCAGCGCAGTCAGCATGGCGTCGTGGTCCGGGTCCAGGTCGATCTTAATGGTGTCCTCCACCACATCCACCAGCTCATAGGACAGGTTGTTGATGGCCTCGCTGGAGAGCATTACGCCCTTAGGATTGCCGGTCGTGCCGCCGGTCATCATAATGGCAGCGGTGGCCTGGGGATCGGTGGCCGGTTCCGGGTTGCCGTTCTTGGCAATATACGCCCGGCCCTGCTTTAAGAAGTCCGACCACTCATAGAAGCGGGTCACTCCCACAGCCGGTGCGGTCTTGCCCTTGATCTTCTTCTTATACATGGCGTTAGCGATCCAGCCGTAAGGGGTCTTGGGGAAGTAAGAAGCAGTTTTGCACTTCACCAAAGTCAGGTTCATACCGGCAAAGGCCTTCTCTGACACATCAAAGCAAAAAGCAAACTTGGCATCTACCAGATCTACCGCATACTTGGCCTCGCTGGCCACAGACAGCGGGTGCAGCATGGAGGCCACGGCGCCGATCTTATTCACCGCATAAATGGCGGCAATGCACTGGGGCATATTGGGGGCGCAGATGATCACCCGGTCGCCCTTGCGCACACCGTTTGCCAGCATACCGGCGGCGCAGGCGTCTACCAGATCCGCCACCTGGTTCCAGGTCAGGGTGTTGTTATAATAATAAAAACAGGGTTTATCGCCGCGCTTGGCCACAGATTCCGCGAACTTCTGATACATGGTCTTGCGCACATCATACTTGGTGGTATATTCAATCATGAAAATGCTCCTTTTTCATCTTACTGTTCATCTATTATAGCAGACCCCTCGCCCCGGCTCAACAAAAGGCCCCAAGATTTTATACTTAATTTATAAACCCGGGTTTGACTTTTGGCGCATCTATGGTATGATAAAGAGCGATATTACAAAAAAGGACGACAATTATGGCCTATCAAATCAAAAAAGACCCGATCTCCAAGATTCCCAAGGTGCAACTGGCCTTTTGGCTGCTGGTGCGCTTGGCTATGCTCATCTGCGCCGGATATTCCTTTATCCACGGCGATACGGTAATGGGTTTTGAGAGCATATTTTGCTTTATATTCACCCATTTGTGGGATCTGTTTCAGATCTTCGGCAACGGCTCGTTTATTGAAGAAGTGCCGCCCCTGTCCCAAACCCTGCTGAATATCATTATTTTTATCGGCATTGTGTTTGGCTCCTACCTGGAGCTGTTTGACAAGCTGGCGCATTTTGACGATTTTATGCACCTGCTGTCCGGCTTCGTGTGCGCCGCCTTTGGCTTTGACTTTGCCCGGATCATTCAGCGCAAAAAAGGCCCCTGCGCCGTGACTCTGGCCGCAATATTCGGTCTGATGTTCGCCGTGACCATCGCCGCCGGGTGGGAGTTTTACGAATTTCTGATGGACACCCTCCACGGCACCAACCTGCAACTGGCAAAAGCCGGGCCGGAAACCGCCATGTTTGACCTGGCCAAGTACCACGGCGAGTATGGCTATATTGGCTTGGTCGATACTATGACGGATATGATGATGAACGTCGTGGGCGGCATTGTAGGCATGATCTTTATGATCGTGCTGCGCACCAAAGGAAACAAAAAGCCCGCCGCCAAGGCAAAAAAATAAACCGTAAAAACAAGAGAACCGCAATGCACAGGCACTGCGGTTCTTTTTGATTTTGACTTTAATCGGCGGCGCGCCCGGCGTGGCCGTTGGTGGTAAAGGCCAAAAGGATACACACCAGGGCGATCACCAGCAGCGGCACATAGCGCACGCAAAAGATCTCCACCGTCAGCGAGCCGTACACCTTGTAAAACACAAAGGCGTCCGACATGGCAAACTCGTTGAGCAGCTCATACAACAGCAGCGCCAAAACCGCCATGGTGGCGGAGCCGGACAGCCGCAGGATCAGCATGGCAATGCCGTAAAACAGCACGCCGATGCACAGCAGATTAACAGCCATACTCACCGAGTAGCTCAGGCAGCGAAAGTGCAGCAGCGTCACCGCCGCCACATTGACCAAGGGCAGCAGAAAGAACAGCTGCGACACGGCAAAGCGCTTTTTGCGGCTGTAAAAGAACAGCACATCCCTTGTGCGATCGGAGAAGAAAAATTCCGACACAAAAATGCTGGTCCATACGGTGCTGATGGGCAGCAGAAAGTACATCACCGTAACAATATCCGACTCTGCCCCCGCGCCGCCATTCTTATACAGCACGGCGGAGATCACCGGCACCAGCACATTGACGGTCAGCAGCGGCACCAGCCACAGCTTGCTGACCGCCTTTAAGTACAGGCCAAAGGTGCTCAGCTTAATTTTTCGATAAAGCATATATATCCGTCCTCTACCGTAGGCTCCAGCGCCGGCGCGTTCAGGGGCGCCTTGCTGATGATCTTTTCATACGCCTTGCCGTCCACCGTCACCGGCCCCATGGAGTGGAACGGCGTGGCAAGATCGGCCGTGCTCTCCACCGCATACACCTTGCCCCGGGCCACATCTGCCAGCGCACCGCAGGAGTCAAAGGCGGTGATCCGGCCGTCGCACAGCACCAAAATGCGGTCACACAGAGACTCAATATCCGTGATGATATGGGTGGACAGCACCACGCACCGATCCCCCTTGATCCGGCGGATTACATTCTTAAAGTTCAGCCGTTCCTCCGGGTCCAGTCCCGCCGTAGGTTCGTCCAACAGCAGCACATCCGGGTCGCCGATCAGCGCCTGGGCAATGCCCAGCCGCCGCTTCATACCGCCGGACAGGGTCTTGACCGTCATATCCCGCTGGGGCGACAGGTTCAGGATCTCCAGCAAATGGGTGATCTCCTCCTCCGTGATCTTGTAGCCCTTTAAGTTGGCAAAGAATTGCAGCACCTCATAGGCGGTCAGCTCCGGGAACACATCAAAGTTCTGGGGCAAGTAGCCGATATGGTCCAAATAATCCTTCACCTCCCGGCCGTCCCCGTCCGTGTAAACAATGCGCCCGCCGTTTACCTTTTCCACCCGGGTAATGCAGCGCAGCAGGGTGGTTTTGCCGCTGCCGTTGCGACCCAGCAGGCCGTAGGTGCACGGCCCCAGATCTACGCTGATCTTCTCCGCCACCAAGGCGGATTTGAATTTTTTATGTACACCGTCAAGCTTTAGCATATTTCTCTCCTAACTCCTGCAAAAAGGTCATGGGCGCCCGGGTGTCTTTGCTGTTTGTCAAATACTGCTCCGTCTCTGCGGCGGCAGCCTCCCGGTTTTTGGAGGCAGACAGCTTTAGAATGATCTGCACCATGGGGTATTCCTCCGGGTCCTCGCTCTGCTTTAGCTGTTCCAGTTCCTCCCGGTCCACTTTTTCATTATAGTAATAAACAAATGTCTTGTAGAAGTCCATCTTGCTGATGTCAATTTGGGACTCAAAGTACGACTGTTCCATGTCAATCATAGAATTCGTCACCACATAGCCGTCATAGGACCGCAAGTGCTCATACGGGGTCAAATTGTCCGCGCCCATGATAAAAATGGTACGAATATCCCGATGCTCCTTGGTAAAAGTGCCCATATTCTTTTTAATCCTTGCCCGGATTTCTCCGTCCGCATACTTAGGATAGACCACCAAGGTATCGTTCAGCTTTAAGGTATCGTAATACCCGCTGAGCAGGGTAATGGAACGGGCGTTACCGGCAAAGTGATTGTCTCCCCGGGCAGCCAAGTTGCAATACATCTGCTTTCGCCCGCTGCAACGCACATCAAAGGCGGTATCATAGGGCAGCGAACAATCAATAAAGCCATAAAAATTGTCCGAAAACAGCTCTCGATACCCGGGAATGGGATAATAGGCAAAGTTGGCGGGCAGGCAGACCCCGGCATAACTGCTGTAATACTTGGGTGATTTGCCTGTATATTCCAGGCACAGGTACTCCACAGCCGCCCCGCCCCGGGTCACCGTTACATAGTCATGTTCCCGGCGGAAGTCCAGCGCCGCGCCGGTTTGGTCCGTCACCTGCTTCACCTTGTACCCATGGTACAGGGTAAAGCGATAGCTTTTCAGCTCCGATCGGTCCACATACACCTTGGCGCTGCCGGTCAAATTCAGCCCCACGGAAAAGTCCAGCTGATATTTTTTTACCCGGAAATCGGCGGCCTCGTCCTTTTGGCAATCCTTATGAATCATATCATAGTATGTCGTGTCTGCCGTTTCGCTGGCAGCGCTCAAATCCATTACCGGAACAGATACCGGTATAAAATACCCGGTCAACAGCACAGCTGACAGCAGCAGCCCCAACCCGCCGATCCACCACCGTTTGGCCTTGGTGCGGGCACAAATAAGGCACACCACCGTAGCGGAGAGGGAGATGAAAAACAGCAGTTGGGCGATTTTGTTCAAATCCCAGGGGATCCCGATTTGGTCATTCGGCTCATACTGCATAGAATTGGGGATCAAGGAGAAAATTTGCATCAGCTTGGCATAATTCTTCCCGGTCGTCTCCATCACATGCGTGGTGGTGCTTTGGAGCCACTCGGTCTCCGATAGGCCAAAAATCACCATCAGCGGATACACAATATACCGCTGCCGAACACCGGACAGCAACAGACCGATAAACACCGCTGCCGCCGGACACAGCACCTGATAACAGATCACCCGAGACAGCACATGGGGCAGCAAGGCAACCTGGTGCGCCACGCAGGCATAAACCACGATAAGCAGGCACACCACCGCCGTTAAAACACCGATCAGGCTGAAAAGCAGCAGCAACTGGGCACGATAAACCCCGCCGATCCCCTGCTTGCAAGTGGAAAAAGTCTCTTTATATCGATTGATCTTCACAAAGCACTCGTAAGAGAAGAAAAGAAAAAAGATCACCATCAGATACATGGGGAACAATGTGCAAAATGCATAGGTTAAAGTATCGGCCGGCGCTTCTTGACGGATAGAAGCAATCGTAGCGCATAGCAGAAAACCGCTAAACAGTACGATAACGGCCAGGATTAAATTTTTATAAAACTTGTTCCGGCTCCACAACCGGGACATAAGCTTAAATGTACTCATTTTGATTCCACCTTATAAACAAGGTCGGCGCTTACGCGCCGACCTTGCGCGTCCATTATGCGTTCTTCATATAACCCCAGGCGTCACAACCCGTTGTATTGTTACCCTCCGGATTCAACTTCAAAAACCAATCGGTTTTATAATCCAGTTTTTTGGTCATATATGCATTTTTTTCATCTCTCCCATGTCCGGGTGCAATTAAATACTGTCCCCCAGTGTGCCAAAAGAAACCGTTTTTATAGCGGGCAATATAGTGCACACTGTGTTGCGAGGACTTGCTATTTGTTCCCCAAAAATATTTGAATGTACCGTACACATTGGAGGAAGAATTTACGGCTTGGGTTTTGGTCAAGTGAACGGACACACTTGCCGCACTTGCGGAGAATGTGCTGCCCAGCATACCAAAGCACAGAACAGCTGAAAGCAAAATCGACACTAATTTTTTCTTTGACATAATACTACTCCTTTTTATTTTTACAGATTTATTCTTACAAAATGAGAATAAACGGTACTCGCCTCCTCTCTTTGCCTATTTCAACCACAAAATGGTTGACAATTCTCATTTCGTAAATTTATTGTGTATACGAGTCACTGTAAAATACTTTCTTTGATTTACATTTTCATTGTATGGCAGTCGCTTTCGTTTGTCAAGGAACTTTACCACTTCTTAATAATTCAGCATGCACAAAAGTCGCGACAAAACATTGGTTGCTTTGCCCAAAATACTATGGTATACTGTAATAAATCTGTGTAATTCGCATAAAGCGTTACCGGCATTGAAGGGGGATATTATGAAAGAAAAGAAACTGGGCGCCAAGGTCAAAGACCTGGTGTCCTCAGTCAAAACCCACTGGACCACGCCGCCGGAGGGGCGTTACGTACCGTACAAGGAGATCGCCGCGTACAGCGTGGGTGGGATCGGCGTAAAGTTCGTAATCTACACCGCCTGGTACATTGGGCTGTCTGCCACCAGTCTGCTGGCCGGCTCCGCCCTGGGACTGAAGAACGGCGATTTGGTCAAGCTGACTATGATCGCCACCGTCATCGGCATCTTCTTGGTGCCGCTCCGGGGCATGATTATTGACAACACCCGCTCCAGCAAGGGCAAGTTCCGGCCCTATCTGCTCTATACCGGCATACCCAGCGGTATTTTGCTTACCGGCTTTGCGTTCCTGCCCTTTGAGAGTATGAGCTACAACCAAAAGCTGTGGGCGCTGTTTATCACCTACGAGCTGTTGCAGCTGTGCTATCCATTCTACGACCAGGCCTACACCACCCTGGTACAGGTGATGAGCCCCAACTCCACAGAGCGGGCCGATGTAATCACCATTTCCACCTTTATCTACTCCTTGGCGCCCACCATTCTGGGATTCTTAGTGCCCATTTTGGCAGGCTTTACCGGCGGATTGGAGCACATTAACGCCTACCGGATCATTATGCCCATCTTTGGCATTGGCGGTGCGCTGATCGGTCTGTTCAGCTACACCGGCACCAAGGAACGCATTATCGTTGCCAAGGACTACACACCCAAGGTGCCGTTCTTTAAGGGGATCGGCGCCGGGATCCAAAACAAATACCAGTGGGCCCGCTCCATTACCGGCTGGCTGATTCTGCTGCAAGGGGGCATAGGCAGCGTGACCACCTGGTACTTCTACTACGGCATTAAAGATGTGCTGGGGCTAAGCACCCAGCGGCAGGGCGTGCTCAACGGCACCCTGACCACCATTTTGGGTGCGGCAGCCACCCCGGCTATCTTTGCTGGCGCCGCTGCTCATCCGCAAGGTGGGCAAGCGCAATCTCTTTATCATCTATATTCTGGGCACCACGGTGAGCATGATCGGCATGTTCCTCTTTATCAAGCAGATCTGGGTGCTGTTTGCCTTTACCTGGCTGCGAGGGTTCTTTACCACCTTTACGCTGATCACCGACGGCGCCATGAACGCCGATGTGCTGGACTACCAGCAGTACAAAACCGGCGAGCGGCTGGAGGGGCTGATGGCGCAGTTTGTCACCTTTATCGGCACCTTTATCGGCATGGGCATCACCTACCTGACCAACACCGTGCTGATGCAAAACACCTATGGCCTGACCAACAATTACGACGATCTGTACAAAGCCAGCTTTCGTGAGCCCATCTCCAAGGGTATGATTCTGCTGGCCATCGTGGGCTATGTACTGTCGCTGATCCCCTTTATCACCATGTACACGCTCACCGAGGAGGATCACGAGGGCCACATTGGGGTGCTGAAGATCCGCGCCGCCTTGGAGGACTACGCCACCGGTGCCCTGTCCGCCGGTCAGCTGGAGGAGGCCAAGCAGATCTACACCGGCGCCCTGACCCAACTGGAAGAGCTGGAAGCACAGCTGCCCGCTGCCACCGGCAAAAAGAAGCGGCAGATCCAGCGCATGATCAAGGGCTTGCAGATCATCAAGGATGAGAAAAACCGCTTTGACGATCCGGCCATGCAGCGCCGGGTGGAAAAGGCAAAAGCACTGCTGAGCCACACGGTGGAGGAGCTGTACGGGATCAGCGAGCCCACCATGGATCGGTATAACGCCGCCAAGGCCATGGACGAGAGCACCAAAGCCGCCGCCAAAGCCAAGGCACAGGCCATGCGGGAAGCGTCCAAGGAGTTGGATCGCTTCCATAAGAAAGCCTACAATTACATTCAGGCCCGTAAGCTGGTCAAGCAGTTGGAATACTACACCCACTGGGAGACCATTTTTGAAAGCGAATCGGCAGCCGCAGAGGCTTAAAATCGATAATCGAAAGCAATATACAAAAGCAAAGGACTTTGACCAAACGGCCAAAGTCCTTTTTATACCTATCTGTATATACGAAAGCCGCAGCTTGACGATATTGAGCAAAAATGATAAAATATTCACAAAAAAAGACAAAGGAGTCCAATATGGCAAGCGAGCAAACAGTTGTCCCACGCAGTCAGGAACAGCCGATTTATATCAACAAAGGCAGCGCCATGACGCAAAATCTCATCTTCTCCGCCGCACTGGCCGGAGCAGGCACCTACAGCCTTTTGGCCTTGCAGCATACCCTGCGCACCGGCAGCCAGTGGGTGGACGCGACTGCGCCAAACGGCTACAGCCTTTACCAATTTGCCTACGGCGTGATCGGCTCCGTGATCCAAAATTTTAAGATCGACAAGGCCATGGCCGCCCTTCTGGGCAAAGCCTACGACTTTGACCGGTTTTGCCGCATTGGCGGCGGACTGCTGCTGGCGTCCCTGATCAGTATTGCCGCCGTGCTACTGGTAACGGTGGTCTATAACATCGTCAATTTGGCATACCTGCACCGGGTGAACAAAATGGAAAAAGCCGAAGTACCCACCTTGGAAGAAACCAAGGTGCAGCGCTGGAACCGGGCGCTACCGGTAATCCACCGGGTGTATGCGGCGCTGAGCTACCTGTCGCTCCTGATCTGCCTGGGCTCTGTGGTTCCCCTGTCCATGATCTCCGGCGCAGCTCTGGGGGCCAAAACCGCCGGTGACAGCGCCACAGCAAGTAGCATTGCGGCACGAGCCAAGATTGCCATTGTGATCGGCTTTGTGCTGTTCTTTATCATCGCTGTGCGGGGAATCACCAAAAAGTGGGACCGGATCAAAGCGAACGGCCCGCTGGTGTGCCCGGAGAACCTGGGCACCTATCTGCACGGGCTGGTGATCGTGTCCGTGCCGTTCCTGACGGTGCTGGCGCTGGCGCTCTTAATCGTCATTTTGCTGGTGCACCTAATGCTCACCGGCGCGCGGCTGACCCGCCGGTATTAAAAGTAAATAACAAAAAAGGCGGCGCAAATAATGCGCCGCCTAAATTTTTTATTCCTGCCAAACCATAATGGTTTTGCCAAAGGCCTTTTGCGTGTCCTTCTCAAACGCCTGCTTAATGTCCGTGGTGGTGCGCACCACATTGACGGAGCTGATCAGGTTGCCCAAGTAATCAATGATCTCCGGGTACTGCTGGTACATCTGCACCGTCTTTTCAAAATCCGCCACGCCGCTGCGGGAGGAGCCGAACACACGCAGCCCCTTTTCCAAAATCATGCGGGTATTGATGGGCACCGGGTACTCGCTGACGCCCAAAATGGAAAGGGTGGCCTCCGGCTTGATCAGCCCGATGATCTGCTCAATGGCAATGGGAGAGCCGTTGCCGCCTACACACTCAAAGGCGTGGTCCATGGTAAAGCCCTCCGGCACCTCCGTGGTTTTATACGCCCCGTCGGCAAAGGTAAAGTCCGCCAGCTTATTGTCATTCAGGCCAAACACATACACCTTGCTGTCCGGAAAAGTCTTTTTCAAAAACAGGGAGACAATATATGCCAAATTGCCGTCGCCCCAAACGCCGATGGCATCCCGCCGGGCATGGGCGATCTTGTCAAACCGAGAAATAGCGTGCACCGCTACGGACACGATCTCCGTAAACGCCGCCACATTCATATTGATGTCCTGGGGCAGCTTCACCAGCCGCCGAGGCGAAATCTCCACATACTCCTGCAAAAAGCCGTCCATAGACGAGCCGCAGAACTTGGAGGAGCGCAAATAATTCTCGCCGATATAATCATCGGTTTCCGTGGGACAATTGGGCACCATCACCACCCGATCGCCGGGAGCGAATTTGCCGCTGGGGTCTCGCATAACTACGCCCACGCCCTCATGGATCAGCGCCATAGGCAACTTCTCGGCCAGCACCTTGGCGTCCCGGGTGCCCAGATAATAACGCATATCTGCGTTGCAGATGGAAAGATTGGTGGGGCGCACAATGGCATTGTCGCCAAACAGGTCAATGTCCTCAAAGGCGATCTCAAACCGGCGGGGCGCCACCAAACGGTAGACGGTGTTAATCATGGGTCTCGTCCTCCAACAGGGATTTTGCCACCCGCAGATCGTAAGGATACGTGATCTTCATATTGTAGGTCTCGCCCTGCACCAGCGCCACCGGTTCACCCTTGATAACGAAAATTTTGGCAGCGTCCGTGAGAATTTCCTTCTCCTCCTCGGTGAGGGTCTCGTACAGCTTCTTCAGCTTGGTGGCGCGGAAGGACTGGGGGGTCTGGCCCTGATACATGACGGATCGATCCGGAATCGCAGAGATCACCCGGTGGTCCCGGCTCTCCACAATGGTGTCCGTAGCAGGAATCACCGTGTCGCAGGCGCCGAACTGCTCCGCCGCCGCAATGTTCTCCTCAATGATCCGATAGGTCACAAAGGGACGCACGCTGTCATGGGTGACGATAATGGTATCGTCGTTCAAATTGCCCTCGTTCTCAATGTAGCGAATAGCATTCATAATCGTCTCGTTACGGGTAGAACCGCCCTCAATCACCGCCACACGGTCCGCTGCGGGCGCAATGTGCTTGGCAATCAAATTCTTGGTGTGCTCCACCCACTTGGAGGGGCACAGCACCAAAATCTTCTCCAATTGGGGCACGGAGATAAACTTCTCGATGGTATAAATGATAATGGGCTTGTCCTTTACCGTTAAATACTGCTTGGGCTTGTCCCCGCCCATTCGGGAGCCGACGCCGCCGGCCAATACAACGCCATAAACCATAACGCTAAAATTCCTTTCTGTGTCTGTTCTTTTATTATAGAGTTTCGTCGCCGTTTGTCAATGCCTGTTACTTTAAGGCACAGAACATTTTGTAAATATCCTCTTCTGTCAAAGGCACCGGGTTTAAGGTCATCAGCATGGACATACTCTGGTGGGCCAGGGCGCGGATCTCCGCATCGCTCTCTACCCCCAGCTCACACAGATTGGTGCGCATACCCATTCTGTTTTTCATGTCGTGCACCGCGTCCGCCATGGCTGCCGGGCTGTCAAACCCGCAGTCCCGGGCAAGGGCGGTAATCCGGCCGTCCCCATCTGCGTGCGCAGCGTTAAAGCGGATGAAGTAGTCCAGGGTAAAGGCGCAGGCTTCGCCGTGGGGCATACCGTACAAATTGGTCAGCGGGAAGGAGCAGGCGTGGGAGCCGGTGGTGCGGGGGTGACTAAAGGCCACGCCGGCCACAATAGACGCCTCCGCCATCTTCTCCCGAGCCTCCAGGTCGTTGCCGTCCCGGTAGGCCTTTTCCAGCCAGTCAAACACCAGTCGCGCCGCATGCACGGAGCAGGCAGCACATACCGGCTGGTGGTTCACGCTCCAGTAACTCTCCACCGCGTGGCACAGCACATCCAGTCCGGTGGAGGCGGTCACCTGGGGCGGCACCGTTAAGGTCAACTCCGGATCCACCACAGCAATCTTGGGGTACATGGCCGGGTGGTTCATGGGTTTTTTCACCCCGGCTGCCACATTGGTCAGCACGCTGATATTGGTCACCTCAGAGGCTGTACCGGCGGTGGTAGCAAAGGCGATCATGGGAATGGCCTCCTCTGCCGTCACCGGCTTGTCGCCGTTATGGTACGGTTCAATATTGTCCGTCCCCCGGGCAATGGCGCAGGCCGCCTTGCAACAGTCCATCGGCGAGCCGCCGCCCAGTGCCACCGCAAAATCCGCCTCGACCCGCCGCATTTCTGCCGCGCAGGCGTTCACATTCCCCGTAGTGGGATTGGGGCGAATATCGCTGAATACGGACACTAAAGCGCCGTCCGCCGCCTGCAAAAAGGCATCTGCGGTGCCATTTCGCAAGAAGCTCTTGCCGCACACCAGCACGCCACGCGTGCCGCCGATCTTCTCTATATACGACTTGATTTCATGCCGGGTGCCACTGCCGAAAACCAGCTCCACCGGCAGGTGAAAATTCCAGTTCATACGAACATCTCCTTTGCGGTCTATTTTACCACCCCGACGGGACTTTGGCAACAAAAACGGCAGAAATTTCACACTCTGTTCGGATTTCCTATTTACATTTGTCCTAAATCGTGGTATAATGCGCACATCGGCAAAGGAATTTAGCGTGGTAAATCGCTACCTTGCTACTACGCAAAATTGCATCCTTTGCAAAATCATTAGAGGTTATAAGGAGAAAATCGTATGCGCAAGATGAAAAAAGTGCTTTCTCTGGTGCTGAGCCTGGTACTGGTGTGCGGCATTGTGGCCGGCTTCGCCGCCTGCTCCGGCAACAAAGAGAACAACAAAAAGGAAGACACCACCACCCAGTCCGATCTGGCCAAGATCCAGGCTGCCGGTGTGCTGAAAGTGGGCATCACCGAGTATGAACCCATGAACTACAAGGACAAGAACGGCGAGTGGACCGGCTTTGACACCGAGTTTGCCCAGGCGCTGGGCGAGAAGCTGGGCGTGAAGGTTCAGTTCGTAGAGATTAACTGGAACAACAAGTATAACGAGCTGTCCTCCGGTGCGGTGGACTGCCTGTGGAACGGTATGACCATTACCGACGAGGGCAAAAAGGCCGCCAGCATTACCAACGCCTATGCAGAGAACGCGCAGGTGGTCGTAATGAAGCAGTCCGAAGTGGGCAAATACAAGACCACCGATGATTTGAAGAACTTGAAGTCCATTGCCATAGAGGGCGGTTCCGCCGGTGAAAAGGCTGCCCAGGCCGCCGGTCTCACCAACACCGTGGTATCCGACAGCCAGGCACTGGCTCTGACCGAGGTGACCTCCGGCTCTGCAGATGCCTGCATCATTGATCTGACCATGGCCAACGCCATGACCGGCGAGGGCACCGGCAACAAGAACCTGACTTACAGCATCAAGCTGGAGGCTGAGGAGTATGGCATTGCTTTCCGCAAAGGCTCCGACATGACCGCCAAGACCAATGAGCTGATGGCCGGTTTGATGAAGGACGGCACCCTGGACAAGCTGGCCAAGAAGTACCAGATCGTACTCATCAAGGACGCAGACAACAAATAATTTACAACATACACGAGAGGGAATATCATGTTCTGGCAAGTTACACAGCAACTGCTGGAGGGCTTTGAGTCCACATTAAAGCTCTTTTGCATCACGCTGGTTGCCGCTCTGCCCTTGGGGCTGATCATCAGCTTTGGCTCCATGAGCAAATTCCGTCCCTTAAAGTGGCTGTGTAAAACACTCATCTGGATCATCAGAGGTACGCCCCTGGTGCTCCAGATGATTATTGTTTATTACGGCCCGGGACTGGTAGGCAACTGGGCGCAAAATTTAGAAAATCCAAACGCTTTCATCGCCTGGCTGGCCGGGTGGACGGTGTTTGACCGCTTTGTGGCGGTATCCGTGGCGTTTATCATCAACTACGCCTGCTATTTTTCTGAGATCTTTCGCGGCGGCATCGAGGCCATTCCCAAGGGTCAATACGAGGCCGGTCAGGTACTGGGCATGACCCGCAACCAGATCTTCCGTAAAGTTGTCTTTATGCAGGTGGTCAAGCGGATCATTCCGCCTATGAGCAACGAGATTATCACTCTGGTGAAGGACACTTCCCTGGCCCGCGTCATCTCCGTTTACGAGATTATTTGGGCAGGCGAAAAGTTTATGAAGCTGGACGGCCTGCTGTGGCCGCTGTTCTACACCGGCGTGTTCTACCTGATCTTCTGCGGCATTCTCACGGTGCTCTTTAACCGGCTGGAGAAGAAGCTGGACTACTACAAGGGGTGATGGTATGGCATTTTTAGAAGTTAAGAATTTGCAAAAGCGCTTTGGCAATACCGAGGTGCTCAAAGGCATTGACTTTTCGCTGGAAAAGGGCGATGTGCTGGTGATCATCGGCTCTTCCGGCAGCGGCAAGACCACCTTGCTGCGGTGCCTGAACTTTTTGGAGACCCCCAGCGGCGGCTCCATCGCCGTGGACGGACAAACGCTGCTGGACGCAAACGACGCCGACACCCTGTCCGATAAAGAGATTCGCAAAAACCGCCTGCACTTTGGCCTGGTATTCCAGCAGTTCAACCTGTTTCCCCAGTACAAGGTGATGGACAACCTGACCCTGGCACCAAAGTTGGCGCTGCACGAGCAGGTGAAAGCCGCCAAAAAGGCCGGTCAAAATGCCAAAGCCTTTAAGCAGGCGCAAGAACAGGCACTGGAGCAGAACGCCAAGAGCCTGCTGGAGCGGGTGGGTCTGGCAGACAAAGCCGACGCCTATCCCTGCCAGCTTAGCGGCGGGCAGCAGCAGCGGGTTGCCATTGCCCGGGCGCTGGCCATGTCGCCGGATATTCTGTGCTTTGACGAGCCCACTTCCGCCCTGGATCCGGAGCTGACCGGCGAGGTGCTGAATGTAATCCGCAGCCTAAAAACCGGCAACAGCACCATGATCGTGGTGACCCATGAGATGGAATTTGCCCGCCATGTGGCGGACCAGGTGCTCTTTATGGCAGACGGTGTGATTGCCGAAAGCGGCACGCCGGAAGATCTGTTCAATCATCCCAAAAGCCCGGCGTTGCAAGCCTTTCTCAGCAAGGCACAGAACAAATGAGCCTGCGTTATCCAAAGCTGCTACGCCAGCTGCGTACAGAGGCGCATAAAAGCCAGGCCGAATTGGCAGAGGTGCTGGGCACCTCCCAGACCATGTACGCCCGCTATGAGCGGGGCGCCAATGCCCTGCCTCTGCGCCACTTGCTGACCCTGTGCGAGTATTACGATGTGTCCGCCGATTATCTGCTGGGACGCACCGCCCACCGGCAAAATCCCAATTTGTTATAATATGGCATACAGAAAGCACCGCATTTTGCAATGCGGTGCCTTTTTGTTTGTAATACGGAAAAACCGGCACCCTTTACACAAGGGTGCCGGTTTGCTGCTTTCATGCAATATATTATGCTCTGGGCAGGATTGCCTCACGCTCCGGGCCGTTAGATACCATGGTAATCTTATGGCCGATCTCCTGCTCGATGAAGGCCACATAGTCCTTGGCCTCCTGGGGCAGGTCCTCAAAATTCTGGATCCCGCGAATGTTGCAGTGCCAACCCTTTAAGGTCTTCAGCACCGGCTTGCAGTCCTTGAGGATATGGGTGACCGGGAAGTCCTTAATAACCTTGCCGTCGACCTCATAGCCTACGCAAACAGGGATCTCTTCCAAATAAGACAGGCAGTCCAGCGCAGTCATCACCACCTGGGTGGCGCCCTGGCACTCTACGCCGTAGCGGGTAGCCACACAGTCAAACCAGCCCACACGGCGAGGTCTGCCGGTGGTAGCGCCGAACTCGCCCTTGTCGCCGCCGTGGACCCGCAGTTCCTGGGCCTTGTCCTCATCCAAGATCTCAGACACAAATTCCCCGGCGCCAACGGCGGAAGAATAGGCCTTGGTGACCACCACAATATCCTCGATCTTGTGGGGCGGCAGCCCGGCGCCGACGGCACCGTAACCGGCCAAAGTGGAGGAGGAGGTAACCATGGGATAAATGCCGAAATCCGGGTCCTTCAAAGTGCCCAGCTGGCCCTCCAGCAAAATGTTTTTACCTTCTTGCACCGCCTTTTGCAGGTAGGCGTGGGTGTCGCACACATAGGGAGCGATCTTGTCTCTATACTCCATGCAGGTGGCAAGCAGATCGTCCACATGCAACAGCGGTTTGTGATACACATGCTCCAGCACTAAGTTCTTTAAGGTGCAGATATTTTCCAGCTTGGCACGCAGCGCTTCCTCGTCAAACAGCTCGTTCACCTGAATACCGATCTTGGAGAACTTGTCGCTAAAGAACGGGGCAATGCCGCTCTTGGTGGAGCCAAAGGCGTTCTTGCCCAGACGCTCCTCCTCATAAGTATCCAGCAAAATGTGATAGGGCATGAGAATCTGGCAGCGCTCGCTGACCAACAGGTGCGGGTTCAGCCCGGCAGCCTTTACATCCTCCAGCTCCGTGATAAACTTGTTAATATCCAGCGCCACGCCGTTGCCGATGATGCAGGTGGTGTGGTCGTAGCACACGCCGGAGGGCATCAGGTGGAATGCAAAGCGCCCATGCTCGTTAATGATGGTGTGTCCCGCATTTGCGCCGCCCTGAAAGCGAATAACAATATCGCTCTTGGCAGCAAACATATCCGTGATCTTGCCCTTACCCTCGTCGCCCCAGTTGGCGCCAACGATCGCTCTAATCATAGTAGTGTACCTCTTTCACTCCAAAGTGCCCCCGCAGGGACCATACAAATGTATTATACTAAATTCCATAAAGAAAAGCAACGAAACCCTGCAAAAAGGTTTGTTTTTTGCAGGGAATTCTTTTCGTTTACAGCAGTTTGCGGCCCATAATGACGCCCATCACAGAGGCCATCATCAACCCGCGGGTCCAGCCGCTGGAGTCGCCCAGGCAGTGCAGGCCCTCTACGCTGGTGTTAAAGTCCGTGTCCATCTTAATCCGGTTGGAATAGAACTTCAACTCCGGGGAATACAGCAGCGTTTCATAAGAGGCAAAGCCCGGCACCACATGGTCCATAGCCTGGATAAAGTTGATAATATTGGTCATGGCCCGGTAAGGCATGGCGGCGGTAATGTCGCCGGCCACAGCGTCCGGCAAAGTGGGGCGCACATTGGACTGGGCCAGTTCCTTTTCCCAGGTACGCTTGCCGTCCAGAATATCACCAAAGCGCTGCACCAAAATATGACCCGCTGCCAGCATATTGGTCAGCTCGCCCACCTTTTGCGCATAGGCAATGGGCTGGTTAAAGGGATAGCTGAAATTGTGGGAGCACAGGATCGCCAAGTTGGTATTGTCCGACTTCAATTCCTTATAGGAATGGCCGTTGACCACCGCCAGGTCGTTGTCGTAATTCTCCTGGGCCACAAAGCCGCCCGGGTTCTGGCAGAAGGTGCGCACCTTGTTCTTAAAGGGCTTTGGATAGCCAATGAGCTTGCTTTCGTACAGGGCCTCGTTGACCTTTTCCATCACCTCATTGCGGCACTCCACGCGCACACCGATGTCTACGGTGCCCGGCTGGTGGGCAATGTTGTGCTCGGCACAGATCTTCTCCAGCCACTCGGCGCCGCGACGGCCGGTGGCCACAATGGTATGATCCGCCCGGATCTCCCGCTGGGTGCCATTTTCCGTCAGGATCACACCCTCGCACTTGGTGCCGGAGAGGATAATATTGTTGCACTCCACGCCAAAGATGATCTCTACCCCATTCTCCAGCAAATACTGCTCCATGGCGTAGTAGATCTCTCTTGCCTTTTCCGTGCCCAGGTGGCGAATGGGGCAATCCACCAGCTTCAGCCCGGCCTGAATGGCCCGCTTGCGAATGGCCTTCACCTCGTCCGTATTCTCCAGACCCTCGATGTGGGTATCTGCACCGAACTCCAGGTAGATCTTGTCCGTATAATCAATGGTATCCTGCGCCAGGTCCGCACCGATCAGGGAGGGCAAATCGCCGCCTACCTCATAGCTCAGGGACAGCTTGCCGTCCGAGAAGGCGCCTGCACCGGAAAAGCCGGTGGTAATGTGGCAATAGGGCTGGCAGTTCATGCACTTCTTGGTTTTGGTCTTAGGGCAGGCACGGTTCTCAATGGCCTTGCCTTTCTCAATAATCAAGATCTTCTTTTTGCTGCCGTGGCGCAGCATCTCAATGGCGGTAAAGATCCCGGCAGGGCCGGCGCCTACGATGACTACATCATACTTCATCTGTTTTTGCACCTCATTTATCTCACTTGCCGACAGGCATAAAAAGAACCGTCCTCCATTCCGTTGGACTGAGGAATGTGACGGCAGTTTGCGTTGTAACTATACCATACTTACCGCCTTTTGTCAATGAGTTGAAATGGCGTATAAAATATGCTATATTAGATAAAATAGATATTCTGTTATAAGGAGCAAAAAAGTTGAAGGAATACAATGTTCTCCAGTACGGTGCCGTCGGCGACGGCGCCACCAACGACGCCTTTGCCATTCAGCACGCCATTGATGACTGCGCCAAAAACGGCGGCGGCCGGGTGGTGCTGCAAAGCGGCTATGTGTTTTACAGCGACTCCATTCGCCTGCGATCCAATGTGGACCTGCATATTCAAAAAGGCGCTCGGCTGAAAGCCACCGGCAATATTGACGGCTATATCCGCCCCAACAAGCTCATCAACGACCCCAAAACGGCGTTGATCGGCAACCCGGTCACCGGCAAGCCCAGCTTTGTCTTTCTCTACGGTTATGAGGCAGACGGCTGCACGATCAGCGGGGAGGGCACCATTGACGCCAACGGCCACGCCTTTGTGCAGCGCAAGGACCAATACTATGTGACCGGCGACTTCTACCCCCGCCCTACGGTGATCTATGTGGAAAAGTCCAACCATATCACCTTTAAGGACATTACCATTGTGGACGCACCGTTCTGGACCCTGCACCCGGCCGGTTGCGACGATGTGCTTATTGACCGTATTCGCATTCTCAATGATCTGGATGTGGCCAACAGCGACGGCATTGACCCGGACCACTGCTCCAATGTGCGCATTTTGGGCTGCCATGTGGAGTGCGCCGACGACTGCATTTGCCTTAAGGCCAGCAAGGGCAACGCCGAGTACGGCCCCTGCGAAAATATCATCATTGACGGCTGCACCCTGGTATCTACCTCCGCTGCCATTAAGATTGGCACCGAGGGAGTAGGCGATTTTCGCAATGTGCTGGTACAAAACTGCGTGATCTCCCGCAGCAACCGGGGACTGTCCATTCAAATTCGGGACGGCGGCTCGGTAGAGAATGTAAGCTATTCCAATATTATCATAGAGACCCGGCGCTTTTGCCCGGACTGGTGGGGCACGGCTGAGCCCATCACCATCACCGCCTTTGACCGGGACCAGAATACCCGCTGCGGTAAGGTAAAGAACATTCGCTTCTTTAACATTACCGCCAAGGGCGAGAACGGCGTGCTCCTTCACGGCACAGCGGAGAACCCCATTGAAGATGTGCGCTTTGAGAACTGCCGCATTACCCTAACCAAAACCAGCAAGTGGCCCTGCGGGCTGTATGACCTGCGCCCCTGCTTGGACTACGGGGTGGAAAAGTACCAAAACGCCGCCTTCTTCCTGCGCCACGCCAAGGACATTACCATTGAAAAAACCAAGACCGACTGGGGCAACCTGTGCCCGGATTACAGCTGCGCGGTAGACGCCGCCTATGTGGACAATCTGGAGTTGATACGCCTAACCGGCCATGCCGCCGACCCGGCAGAGGACGACCTAAAGCTGCGCCATGTGCGGCTGGTAAAATAAAGGAGTAAAAGTATGGTACAAATTCAAGGCTACAAGGTGAACAAGCTGCACATGGAAAACACCGTAGCAAACGGCACCGAATTGCAGCTGCAAAACCAGGTAAAATACAATGTAAACTACATGGACGATGTGCACAAGTGCGTGGGGATCCTGTCCTTTCGTATTACCGACGGGAATATGAACCCCTTTGAGGTGCAGATTGACATGGTGGCGGAGTTCACCTACGACGAAGGGGATGACAAGGCGGACATTCACACCCAGTCTTTTGACCAGATCTATCCCTTCCTGCGCCAGATTGTCAGCCAAATGGCCGGCCACTGCGGCGTGCCCGGGCTGATGATCCCCATTATGCGGCTGAACAAAGACACAGTGACCGTTGGCGGCCCGGACCAGTCGCCCCTGAACTGATATGGACAGACTGTGTGAGAACTGCTGGTACTTTGTGTGCGACGGCGAGGGCGAGGACGCCGAAGAGGGCTTCTGCGACCTGATGCTGGACGAGGACGAGTACGCCCGCATGCTGGAGAGTGACACCTCCGCCGGGTGCAAATACTTCCGTCCCGATGTAGGCGAGTACGGCATTGTAAGGAAGCAAAACTGATATGGCCGAGTATTTTGACCTGCTGTCCCCCACCGGAGAACCCCTGGGGATCACCAAAGAGCGAAACGCCGTCCACCGGGACGGGGACTGGCACCCCAGCGTGCATATCTTTGTGATACAGGGTGACCGGGTACTGCTTCAACGACGAAAGTGGGACAAAGAGTCTTTTCCCGGCAAGCTGGATCTGGCCTGCACCGGCCATGTGGACGCCGGCGAGGACTACCTGACCGCCGCCCGGCGAGAACTGCAAGAGGAACTGAACCTGGCCGCCGGTGCCGATGACCTGCGCTACCTGTTTACCCAAAAGTTAGAGGTGGATGCAGACTTTGGTCACGGCCGCTTTGTCAGTAACGAGCACTGCCGGGTGTATCTGCTGAATCCCGCTGTTCCCTTGACCACTCTGCGCTACCAGGCGGAGGAGATCGACGAACTGGTATGGGTAGACCGGCATACGGACATTACCGGTGCGGATTATTGCCTGCTCCCCGCGGAGTGGCACAAGGCCATGGGTCTGATTTTCGGGGAGTGATGAGAGTATAACGCACCCTACAATTGTACCAAAAGGAACCCGTAGGGGCGGCAAATTGCCGCCCGCGGGCGGATAATATCCGCCCCTACGAATAAATAAGCACCCCAAAAACACAATAACCCCCGGGCACACAAGCGGCGACTTGTGTGCCCGGGGGTTATTTTATACCCATTTACGCTGTTAAATATGCAAAGCACGGCGGTGGCAAAGCCAAAGTAGATCAACAGGGAAATCGCGTCCACAATGGTGGTTACAAAGGGGGATGACATCACCGCCGGATCCAGTTTCAACCGTTTGGCGATAATGGGCAGAGAACAGCCGATCATCTTAGCCAAAGTGACCTCAACAATCAGGGTCAGGCTGATCACCAGATCCACCTTCAAGGTCACGCCGGTCATACCCAGCATCAGTCGATCCACCAACAGTACCTTGACAAAGTTAATGGCCGCCAGGCTCTTTGCCGCAAAGCAGACCCACTCGCAGCTCTTTCCATATCACCTTGAAAATATCCCGCATATCGATCTCGTTAAGAGACAGGGCGCGAATTACGGTAACGCTGGCCTGACCACCGGAATTGCCGCCGGTGTCCATCAGCATGGGGATAAAGGAGGTCAAAATAATCATACTGGCCAGCTTGTCCTCAAAGCTGGTGATGATGGAGCCGGTAAAAGTGGCGCTGACCATCAAAAGCAGCAACCAAGGAATCCGGGACTTCCAAGTCGCCAGCACGCCGGTCTTCAGATAAGTCCGCTCCGTGGGCACGATGGCGTTCATCTTTTGAATATCCTCGGTGTTCTCCTCCTGGATAACATCCATCGCGTCGTCTACGGTGATGATACCCACCAGTCGCTCTTCCAGGTCCACCACCGGCAACGCCAGAAAGTCGTATTTGCTCAGCTGGGCAGCTGCCTCCTCCTGGTCGCTAAGGGTGTTCACATAGATCACATTGGTCTCCATAAACGCCTCGATCCGGTCGTCCTGATCGTGGAGCAGCAGTTCCTTCACGGTGGTCACGCCCAGCAAATGGCGGGAGGCGTCCGTTACATAGCAGGTATAAATGGTCTCTTTGTCCACACCGGTGCGGCGAATGCGCTTAAAAGCGTCCTCCACGGTCATATCCCGCTTTAAGTCCACAAACTCCGGAGTCATGATAGAACCGGCGCTGTCTTCCGGGTAGCGCAGCAGGGTGTTAATGGAAGCGCGGGTTTCCACATCCGTGTTGCGCAAAATGCGCTTCACGACGGTAGCGGGCATTTCCTCAATCATATCCACCGTATCGTCCAGGTACAGCTCGTCCAGCACCTCTCGCAACTCGTTATCGGAGAAAGCGTGAATCAGTGCCTCCTGGTTGTCCGGCTCCAGCTCTACAAAGGTGTCTGCCGCCTCTTCCTTGCCCAGCAGGCGAAAGAACAGCAGCCGTTCTTCGTTGCTGAACTCCTCTAAAAGCTGGGCAATATCTGCCGGGTTCAACTGGTTTAAAATGGTTTTAATGGCAGAGAACTGCCGTTTGGTATGAAGATCCTCAATTTCTGCTTTCAGCTCTTCTAATTCCATAGGCGCGCTCCTTTCTGCACTTATTTTTATTCTTTACATCCCGGATATAAGCGGATTATTGCTCCGATCTATAAAAGGACGGCTCGTCCTCGTCTGTGACCCGGGCAGTCTTGCGGGCGTGGAATGCCAAAAGAACAATCAACACTGCCAGACCGCCCACGCCGGCAGTCGCCGCCATCCGAAAGGCGGGCTGCTGGTAAAAGCGGGTGCCCTCCACAAAGGAGGTGTAGTCCTCCTGTGCCATCTCGGCACGCACCTGTTCCACGGTCTTGTCCACCCGGCGCACCTTAATGGTATAGGTGCGCACCTGGCCGTCCGAGGCGGTCACCGGCAGGGTCAGGTCGATCTCCTGCCCCGGCGCCAGCGTCATCTCCACCGGTGCGCAGTAGGCGTTAATATCCTTGGTCACCGGGGTAATCATCAACGAAGTCAGGTCGCCGGGAATATACAGCTTGTAAGTGGTATCGTCTTCATTCATCTCCGGCACCAGCTCACCCAGGGTGCAGGTGATCGAGTCCAGGTGGTTCTCGCTGTTCTTAACATAAGCTGCGGCGTTCTTGTAAGTAAAGGTATATTTGGCGGAGCCGGTGTCATAGCTGAGGGTGACCACCACCGCCGTTTGATGGTTGGTGCTGTCCGTATCATAGGTCACGAACAGGTTGCCCTCCCCCTGCACCTTGTAGCTTTTCAGCTTTGGCGACACCGCCGCGTTGTCCAGCACCAACTGGTACTGGTACACATCGCTCTTAAACTGCCCCACAATGGTGGCGCCGGAAAAGGCAATGCGCTCCAGCACCGGGGCCTGCGCCGCAAAGGCAGGCAGGCACTGACCCAGCAGACACAGGGTCAGCAGCAGGTATAAGAACTTTCGCTTCATAAGGTCACTCCGTGATCAGGTAACAGGTGCAGCCACGGTCGTCCAGCAGCTGCTTCACTGCCCGACGGCTTTTCTCCGGGCAGGTAATGGCATAAATTTGGTTTTCATTCAGGTTTTGGGTGCACTTGTCGGCCACTTCTTTTTTTCAGGTCCGCCGTCGTGGTAGAGGTGATGTTTACCGCCACCGGTTGCAGAAATTTTACATCCTGCCCCAGGTCGGCAGTCAGTCGCTTGGACAAATCGGCAAATCCATTGTGGTTAAAGGTGCCCGCCGCCTGCGGCAGCTCCGTGCCCTCCAGCACAAACACCGTTACCCCGGCGCGGACGCTCTCCTCCACCAGCGAGCGAATGTAGTTGTAAACCTCCGTGCTGTCCGGATTCAGGTAGCGGTTGCCCGCCGGATCTGTGTAAGCGGTTTTGCCGCTTTTCACCGCCCAGGCCGGATTGGCAGCGGTCTGCACATTGTCCGGATAGCACACAATGTGCCCCAGCACCAGCAGGTCATTCTTGCCCAGCTTTTGACAAGAGGAGCGCAAATCCCCGGCAGGGGAAGATACCGCCCCGGCTGCCGCCACCGTACCCAGGGTAGAGGCATAGCCCACGGTGCCGTCCGCCCGCTTAATATCAAAGCAGGCAGCAGTATAGCCGCCGGAGGACAAATCGTCCATCATGGCATCCAACATCACCGCACCGTCCAGGGACAGGCTGTCCACCTTGGCTGCCTTGGCCTCCAGCGCCACAGTGCTGATGGTGTTGCCGTCTACCGTGTCCGTTTGGGCGGCAGGCATGGCGTGCAGATCCATCCAGGCGTCCATCAAAATATAGCCCGCATACAGCAGCACCAGCCCCAGCAGCACCAGGAGTACCCGGCGCACTACCTGACCGGGCGTGGCCTTTTGAAACGCCGGGCCTTTTTTACGCCGCTCCCGATCCAGCTCTGCCTGACCCGCCTGGGTGCGAGGTTCGATGTATTTGTCTGCAAAGTCAATGGGGCGGCCCACTTCCGGCTCCGTCCATTTTTGACCCCGCTTGTCATTACTGTAAAATCGCTTTTGTTTTTTCTTCATCTTGCCTTATTCCGCAGCCTGCTGCGCCGCACGGCACAGACCGGCAATAGTGGCTGCCGGATCCGCACTCTTAAACACCGCAGACCCTGCCACAAACACATTGGCCCCGGCCTTGGCCGCTGCCTTTACCGTCTCCAGGTTAATGCCCCCGTCCACTTGCAGATCCAGGTGGGGATAGCGGCTGCGCAGCAAAGTGAGCTTTGGCATCATATCTGCCATAAAACTTTGGCCGCCGAAGCCCGGCTCCACAGTCATCACCAGCACCATAGCCAGCCGATCCGCATAGGGCAGCACCGCCTCTGCCGGCGTGCCCGGCTTAATGGCAATCGCAGGCTTGCAGCCCCGGGCAAGGATCTTGTCGATCACTGCGCCCGGGTCATCGTCACTCTCCAGGTGGAAAGTGATCAGATCCGCACCGGCGTCGGCGTAATCGTCAATATACCGCAGCGGCTGGCTGATCATCAGGTGCACATCAAAGGGCAGGTCGCACACCTTGGACAGCCCGGCGATCACCGGCGCGCCAAAGGAGATATTGGGCACAAAATGCCCGTCCATTACATCCAGGTGCAGCAGATGAGCGCCCCCGGCGGCGCATTTGTTGGCCTCTGCGCCCATGTTGGCAAAATCGCAGGCCAGCATAGACGGTGAAATCTTCATATCCATACAGAATTCCCCTCTCGGTAACGGCAAAACTGCCGGTTTGCGTTCGTGCTCTTATTATACGCCCAAAAGGGCACAAAATCAACAGCAACGCCTACGAAATATGCCTTGACGGCGCACCCGGTTTTCGTTAGAATAGTACAAAACAGGAGGTGACTGAAATGGAACTCTCCCCTATCTGCAAAGAATACCCGGCGCTGCGGGCGCTGTATCGCAGCGCGTTCCCGGCAGCGGAGCGTATGCCCCTCCCCCCGCTTCTTCGCCCTGCAAAAAAAGGGGCAAGCGGAAATTTTGGTGCTGCGCACCGGCGGCGCCTTTGCCGGGCTGATGATCGTCACCTTTGCCCCCGGCTACGCCCTGCTCAACTACTTTGCCGTGGAGCCGGACTGCCGCTCTATGGGACTTGGTTCCCGGGCGCTGCCCGCCTTGCAGCAGCGTTATCCCAATCGGCAGGTGGTGCTGGAGGTGGAGCCGCCGGATCATACGGCACCCAACGCCCGGCAGCGGCAACGGCGGCTGGATTTCTATGCCAAAAACGGCTTTCTCCCCTGCAACTTGCCGGTACGGCTGTGCGGCGTGGCACTGGATGTGCTCACGCCCGGCGGGCAGGCACTGGATTTTGCCGCCTATCAAGGGTTTTATCGCCCGATCTTTGGCCGTCTGGCGCCCCTTTTTGTGCAAAAGCGCCAATAAAACGCCGCCGGGCCAAATTCTCCTTGTATTTTGGCCGGGGGTGGTGTAGAATAGTTGCGGATTTTTAGATACAATAGATAACAAAGCCAGTAACGGAGGATTTCTCTATGATTCAAGCCAATAATGTAACCGTGCAGTTTGGCGGTCGCGCCCTGTTTGAGCGGGTCAATGTGACCTTCTCCAAGGGCAACTGCTACGGCATCATCGGTGCCAATGGCGCAGGCAAGTCCACTTTCTTAAAAGTGCTGGATGGCGAGCTGGAGCCCCAAAAGGGCGAGGTGGTCATCACCCCCGGCGAGCGGCTCAGCGTGCTCAAGCAGGACCACTTTGCCTACGACCAGTACCAGGTGGTGCGCACCGTGCTGATGGGCAACCCCCGTCTCATTGAAATTATGGAAGAAAAGGACGCCCTGTACGCCAAACCGGACTTTAGCGAGGCGGATGGCGTGCGCGCCGGGGAGCTGGAAGCGGAATTTGCCGATATGGACGGCTGGAACGCAGAGAGCGATGCAGAGTTTATGCTCAACAAGCTGGGTGTTACCGACGAGTACCACTATATGACCATGGCGGAACTGCCTGCCAACTTAAAGGTCAAGGTGCTGCTGGCGCAGGCCCTCTTTGGCAATCCGGACATTTTGCTGCTGGACGAGCCTACCAACCACCTGGATCTGTCTGCCATTCGCTGGCTGGAAAACTTCCTGCTGGATTTTGAAAACACGGTAATCGTGGTGTCCCATGACCGTCACTTCTTAAATAAGGTCTGCACCCATATCTGCGATGTGGACTTTGGCAAAATTCAAATGTATGTAGGCAACTACGACTTTTGGTACGAGTACACCCAAATGCGCCAGCGCCAGGCTCGAGATCAGAACAAGAAGAACGAGCAAAAGATCAAGGAACTCCAGGCCTTCATTGCCCGCTTCTCTGCCAACGCGGCCAAGAGCAAGCAGGCCACCAGCCGTAAAAAGCAGCTGGACGCTTTGGAGATGATCGACATGCCCGTGTCCTCCCGCCGGTTCCCCTTTGTGGACTTTAAGCCGGATCGGGAGTGCGGCAACGACCTGCTGCGAGTGGACCACCTGACCAAGACCATCGGCGACCGCAAGGTGCTGGACGACATCAGCTTTGTGATCCATCCCAGAGAGAAGGTGGCCTTTGTGGGCGCAGATGCCATGGCCAAAACCACCCTGTTTAAGATCATTATGGGCGAGATGGAGCCGGACGAGGGCGAATACAAGTGGGGCGTGACCACCACCCAAAGCTACTTCCCCAGCGACAACAGCGCCTACTTTGACGGCGTGGACCTGACCCTGATCGACTGGCTGCGGCAGTACACCACCCAAACGCTGGAAACGGACATTCGCTCCTGGCTGGGTCGTATGCTCTTCAGCGGCGACGAGGCGTTAAAGAAAGCCAATGTACTCTCCGGCGGCGAGCGGGTACGGTGTATGCTGTGCAAGATGATGCTCTCCGGCGCCAATGTGCTGGTGCTGGACGAACCCACCAACCACCTGGATTTGGAGTCCATCACCGCCCTGAATGACGGCCTGATCCGCTACCCGGAGACCATTCTCTTTACCTCCCACGACCACCAGTTCGTGCAGACCGTTGCCGACCGGATCATCGAGGTCAGCGGCAATACCCTGCTGGATCGCAAGGGCACCTACGACGAATTCCTGGCAGACTTTGACGAGGATCAGCTGAAGAAATATTAAGCAAAACGCATAACATAAAAGAACAGGAACGCAGATCTATGCGTTCCTGTTCTTTATATATATCGTACTTTATACCATCATTCTGCCGTTATGCGAAGCAGGAGGGCACCGTGGGCGGGGACGGTGGCGGAGAAACGGTTTTTGAAGGTACCCAACGGCTCGCCGGACCAAATCTCCGTCAGGTCGCAGGGGGTATCCGGCAGGTGCAGGGCGGTCAGGTCCAGGGTTTGGCGGGCCGGGCGGTCCTGGGTATTAAACATGGCGGCGTACTTGCAGCCCCGGCCGCAGGCCACCCACTGAATGGTGCCCCGGCCGTTGGTTTCTCGCCGCAGCAATTCCCGGGCGCCGTAAGAGGTAGCGTGCATTTGCAGATAATCCCCATTCGTCAGCATAGCCAGCACATCGGCGGGCATCTCCGGCAGATCACCGCCCAAAAACAGCGGACTGCGGAAAATGCCCCACAAAGTGAACATGGTGCGCACCTCATCCGGGGTAAAATTGCTCATACGATTCTGCGCACCATGGTAGGGAGCATCCTTGCACAGGCGGCCCACCGGCAGCATATCGCAATCCGGCCAGCAGCCGGGGCCGGGCACGCCCTCCCAGGTCTTGCACCGGTCAAACATATCGTGCAGCTTGTCCCACCGGTCCCAAAAATCGCCGGTCATACGCCACATTTGGGCATGGCGGCGCAGATGGGGCAAATTGGAAATATCTGCCGGGCCGGGAGAGAGGGATAAGACTACCTCCCGCCCGCAATTTTGCAAGCTGCGGTGGAGCATTTCAATCTCATGCCGGGCGTTATACGGATCGTCCCACTTGCGAAATTCCGTGACGCAAATATCGTCGCACTTAATAAAATCCACGCCCCAGTCGGCATACAACCGACAAATGGAGTCATAGTACGCTTGGGCTGCGGCATTGTCCCGCATACCGTACATATCCGTGTTCCAGGCGCAGACGGAGAAATGATGGGCTGCGTCCCGGGCAGTATAATCCGTGCCCAAAATAGGCGTATCCCGGTGCACCGCCTGGCGGGGAATACCCCGCATAATATGAATACCAAAGCGCAGACCCAGAGAATGGCAATAGTCCGCAATGGGGCCAAAGCCCTTGCCCCCGGCTGCGCTGGGAAAGCGGTTCTCCGCCGGTAACAAACGCCCGTAGTCGTCCATACAAACCGGGACAAAATTGTTATACTCGTTGCCCTTTGCCTGCGGCTCGTACCACTGAATGTCGCACACCAAGGTGTTCCACCCATAGGGCAGCAGGTGCGCCGCCATAAAGCGGGCATTCTCACGCAATGCTTCCTCCGTTACGCCGGCGCCGTAGCAGTCCCAGCTGTTCCACCCCATAGGCGGGGTGGGTGCAAGTGTCTTTTTCATACCGTTCACCTCAAAAAGCCGCCGGTAATTGCCAGGCGGCGTTGTTTTTTATTATAGTTCCTTAACCATACGAATGTGGGGGCAAAACTCGTCCAGATAGACCTCCCCCACCGGGGTAAAACCACACTTTTCGTAAAAAGGCTGTACCCGGCACTGGGCAGACACCTCAATGCCCGCAGCGCCCCGGCGGCGCAGTTCCGCCTCTGCCAAGTCCATCATTCGCCGCCCTAAGTGCAGCTGGCGGGCGGACTGGATCACCGCCACCCGGCCAATATGCCAGCGGGTGCCGCCGTCCTCCGTAAAGGCACGCAGAGTGCCCACCGGCCGACCGTCTGCAAACAGCAGCAGGTGCAGGGCGTGGCGGTCAATGGCGTCAAATTCCTCCTGAAAGCCCTGCTCCTCCACAAAAACCGCCTGGCGAATGGCCGCGGCCTCCGGGGGCAAAGCGTCATAAAATGCGTGGGTAAATTCCATTACTTCAAATACTCCCAATGCTTGTCTTTTTCGCTTAGCTGCAAGGTCATACCCGGGGGAATGGGCCACTCCACGCCGATCTTAGGATCGTCCCAAGGAATGCCACCTTCATCGTCCGGGTGGAAAAAGTCCGTTACCTTGTAGCAAAATTCCGCTCGCTGGGACAGCACCAAAAAACCGTGGGCAAACCCGGCAGGAATCAAAAACTGCTTTTTGTTCTCCGCAGAGAGCACCTCGCCGTGCCACCGCAAATACGTATCGCTGCCCGGTCGCAAGTCCACCGCCACATCAAATACCGTGCCGCTGACCACCCGCACCAGCTTGGTCTGGGGATAGCGCAGCTGGCGGTGCAGCCCCCGCAGCACGCCGTAGGTGCTGCCGGACTGGTTGTCTTGGACAAAATCATAATGAAAGCCCAGGCTCTCCATATCCCGCTGATTGTAGGTCTCCATAAAATAGCCACGGTCGTCGCCGTGCACCGTGGGGGTGAGCACTGCCAGCCCGGCAATGCCGCCCACATTCTGCTGTGCCTGCATTTGGATCATGCCTTTTCTTCCTCCAATGCCTGTAAATACCGCGCCAGTGCGTCTTGCCACTCCGGCAAGGGGGTGAGACCCGCTGCCGCCAAGGCGCTGCAATCCAGCCGACTGTTCAGCGGTCGCCGAGCCGCCGTGGGGTACGCTGCGGTAGAGATCGGCTCCAATTCTATCTCTTTGCCGGAAAGGTCAAAAATCCGCCGGGCAAAATCGTACCAGCTCACCGGTTGACCGCTGCCGGCGGCGTGGAACACACCCTGTGCGTTTTGCTCTGCCATTTGGCAAATGAGCCGGGCCAAATCCACCGTATAGGTGGGGCAGCCGATCTGGTCGTCCACCACCGACAGGCGGGTGCGGCGCTCTGCCAGGCGCAGCATGGTCTTTACAAAATTGTTGCCGTGTAGGCCAAACACCCAGCTGATCCGCAAGATGGCGTGGAGAGGCACCGCCTGCGCCGCCTGCTCGCCCAGCAGCTTGCTGCGACCGTACACATTCAGGGGCGCCGGGCGCTCCGTCACCGGATGGGGCGCCGTGCCGCTGCCGTCAAACACATAATCCGTAGACGGGTACAGCAGACCGCAGCCTGCTGCCGTGCAGGCGTGAGCCACATACGCCGTGCCCGCTGCATTAACAGCCATACAAATTTTTTCTTCCGTCTCTGCCCGATCCACCGCCGTGTAGGCCGCGCAGTGCACCACCCAGTCCGGGCGGTAGTCGCCGATGGCAGACTCCACCTGCGCCGGGTGGGTAATATCCAGTTCCGTATGATCGGGGGCCCATACCTGCCAACCCTTGGCCGCGGCTGCCTGTGCCACATCCGTACCCAGCTGGCCGCGCCCCCTGTTACTAAAATTCGCATTTATTCGCCTAACCGCTCTCTGTACATGGCCTGAAAATAATTTTGATATTCGCCGCTGAGAATGTGGCTCCACCAATCCCGGTGGGCTAGATACCACTCTACCGTGCGGCGCAGCCCGGTGTCAAAATCCGTCTCCGGCTGCCAGCCCAGCTCTCGGTGAATTTTCGTAGGATCAATGGCATAGCGCCGATCGTGACCCGGCCGGTCGGTGACGAAAGTGATCAGACTTTCCGGCTTGCCCAAAGCGGCCAGCACCGCCTGCACCACCTGCAAGTTGGTGCGCTCATTGTGCCCGCCGATGTTATACACTTCTCCCGCCGTGCCTCGGCGCAAAATCAGGTCAATGGCGGCGCAGTGATCCTCCACATACAGCCAGTCCCGCACATTCTCGCCGGTGCCGTACACCGGCAGGCTTTGATCTGCCAGCGCCCGGGTGATCATTAAGGGAATCAACTTCTCCGGGAAGTGGTAGGGGCCGTAATTGTTGGAGCACCGGCTTACCGTGACCGGCAACCCGTAGGTGCGGGCGTAGGCCAGCACCAGCAGATCCGCCCCCGCCTTGGAGGCAGAATAGGGGCTGGAGGTGTGTATGGGCGTTTCTTCCGTAAAGAACAGATCCGGCCGATCCAGGGGCAGATCGCCGTACACCTCATCGGTGGACACCTGGTGATACCGGGTGACCCCGTGACGACGGCAGGCGTCCAGCAATACCCCGGTGCCCAGCACATTGGTCTTTAAGAACAGATCCGGCTGGGTAATGGAGCGGTCCACATGGCTCTCCGCCGCAAAGTTTACTACATAATCCGGTTTCTCCTGCAAAAACAGGCGCTCCACCGCCTGCGCATCGGCAATATCCCCCTGCACAAAGCGGAAGTTGGGGTTCTCCATCACATCCGCCAGGGTCTCCAAATTGCCCGCATAGGTCAGCTTGTCCAAACAGACCACCCGATCCTCCGGGTGGTGGGTCAGTTGGTAAAATATAAAGTTGGCACCGATAAACCCGGCACCGCCGGTCACAAGTACAGTCATCCTCGCACCTCAGTATTGTATTTCGCCCCGCACCACCGCCTGCAAGTAGGCGCCGTATGCGGATTTGCCGTAGGTCTTGGCCGCTGCCGCCAAATCATCAGCGGTGATCCAGCCGTTAATATAGGCCACTTCCTCCGGGGAGGAGATCTCCACCCCCTGCTGGTGCTGAATCGTACGCACAAAGTTGCCGGCCTCTAACAGGCTGTCCGTGGTGCCGGTATCCAGCCAGGCGTAGCCCCGCCCCAGCAGTTTTACATCCAAATCCCCCGCCTGTAAGTACAGCCGGTTCAGATCGGTGATCTCCAGCTCGCCCCGGGCGGAGGGGGTCAGTCCTTCGGCGTAGTCCACGCACCGATTGTCGTAGAAATACAGCCCGGTGACCGCATAATTGCTCTTGGGCACCGCCGGCTTCTCCTCCAGCGACACCACCCGGTTCTCCCGGTCAAACTCCACAATGCCAAAGCGTCCCGGGTCCTCTACATGATAGCCAAACACGGTGGCGCGACGATTTTGCTCTGCGTTCTCCACCGCGCTTTGCAGCAGCCGCCGCAGCCCGGCGCCGTAAAAGATATTGTCCCCCAGCACCATACAGCAGCAGTCGTCGCCAATAAAGTCCGCACCCAGGATAAAGGCCTGGGCCAGCCCGTCAGGGGAGGGCTGCTCCTTGTAGCTGAGATGCAGACCGAACCGGGCGCCGTCCCCCAAGAGAGACTGGAAGCGGGGCAGATCCCTGGGCGTGCTGATAATAAGAATATCCCGCACCCCCGCCAACATCAGCGTGGTCAGCGGATAGTAGATCATGGGCTTATCATACACCGGCAGCAGAGTCTGCTTGGAGGTGATCTGGGTCAGCGGATACAACCGGGTGCCGCTGCCCCCTGCCAAAATTATACCTTTCATACCATTCCCCTTCCCGGCCCGCGCCGTCTGTCTATTTTCTATACCTATTATAACTCTACCATACCCCGGCTGAAAATGCAATAAAAAGCGGCTACTGCCACCGGCCTTCAAACAGCGCTTCATAGGTAATGCCCAAAATCTGCCGAATGTGGCGGATTTCGTCCGGATAAATATGCCGCTGCCCCACCTCGATCTTGGCAACGGCGCTGCGAGTAATGTCGCACCCGACCAGCTGCAGCTTAGCAGAGAGCAACTCTTGGGTCATGCCTTTTTCTTCCCGGATATGGCGGATATTCCGCCCCATTTGCTTTTCAAATTCAATATTCATCGTCAACCTCTTGCACCTATTTAAGAACAATTTCCGTTGACTTTATTGTATCTGCGTGCTATCCTTAAAATGCACTTATATAGGTGCAATTATACAAAAACCGGAAAAGGAGAATACACAATGAAAAAAGGACTATTGATTTTGCTTTGCGGCTGCCTGCTCTTTGGTTTGTGCGCTTGTACCGGCCAAAATGGGACGAAAAGCAAAGAGACCACCACGGTCACCACAACTACCTCGACGACCAAAAAACGCAAGACGGATTTTAGGAATGTATGCTGGGGTGACAGCGCAGCCAAAGTGAAAAAAGAAGAAAAAGCGGAACTGATAACCGAGGACGATCATTTGCTCATGTATTCTGCAACTGTCGATCTTGAGAAAATGCATCTGTTTTATTACTTTGACAGTCATGATAAGCTTTACATGGCGCAATATGGTAGTCAAAAAGAACATGCTTCGTTTGGTCAGTGGAAAAAGGATTACGACAACTTTAAAAAATCCTTAACAGCCAAATATGGCAAACCCAATATCAGCACTGTGATCAATAATGTAGATCAAGATTTAATTGATGCAGCCGGCAGCTATGCATTGGAGTATGGATATGTAACTTATCTTTCAGAATGGAACAAAGGCAGAACCATCATTCGGTTGGGATTAACGAGTCAGGAATATCAAATATGTCTTTCCGTTATTTATTCCGATAAGAACCATAAAGACGACCCCAATGACAGCGGGCTGTAAAACAAATATAGCAAGAACGCGCAGAGCCGTTGCCCTGCGCGTTTGTTGACTTTTGGCGGCGGCTATTATACAATAATCCGGCAAAAACAAAGGATGATCTGCGGCTGTGTGCCGAGAACGGAGAACAAAATGGGCCGAGCCTCTGTGTTTGAAAATCGAAAATGGGTGCCCCTGTTTGCCGGCAGCGCGGCGCTAAGCTGGGCCTGTGCCTTTCCCCTGATCAAGCTGGGTCTGGCGGACTTTGGCATTGCCGGCACAGACACCGGCGGCAAGGCGCTGTTCGCCGGAGCGCGGTTCTTGCTGGCCGGTCTGGTGGTGCTGGCGGTAGCCAAGCTGTGCGGCCGCTCCTTTGCGGTGCCCCGAGGCAAGACACGGTGGCAGCTGGTGCTCTTTGGTCTGGTCAACACGGCGCTGCACTACTTTTTCTTTTATCTGGGCGTATCCAATTCCCCCGGCGGCCGGGCGTCTATCCTGGACAGCCTGGGCACTTTTCTGCTGATCCTGGCAGCCGCGGTGGTGTTCCGGGAAAAGCTCACCCTACGGTCGATTTTCGGCTGCCTGTTGGGGTTCTCCGGCATTGTGCTCATCAACCTGGGCAGCACCGCCGGGCAGTTCACCCTCTCCGGCGACGGTATGCTGCTGTGCAGCAGTGTGTGCGCCATGGTAGGTGGACTGCTGACCCGGGTGGTCACCCGCAAAATGGACCCGCTGGTGGCTACCGGCCATTCCCTGGCACTGGGCGGCGCGCTGCTGATCCCTGCCGGGCTGCTGATGGGCGCCCGCCCGGTGGGTATACACCTCAAGGGACTGCTGATCCTGGCGGCGCTGGTGGCAGTGTCTGCCGTGGGTTTTTCGTTTTACAACCAACTGCTGCGCTACCACCCGGTGGGGCAGATTGCCATTTATAACGCCTTTATTCCGGTACTGGGGGTGGTGCTCTCCTGCCTGCTGCTGGGGGAGCCTTTCTCCTGGCGCTATCTGCTGTCCGGCGCACTGGTTACCGTCGGGATCTGCGCCGTAAATTTGCCTGGAAAAGGCAAGAATTGACAGCTAATGCCAAGTATGGTATGCTATGGGTGCAGAGTTCTGCACATTTTTTAAGAAAAGAGGAAGTACCAAATGGACCAGTACAATCAGCAAAACCCGAACCCTCAGGGCAATTATCAACAACCCTATCAGCCGCCCTATCAACCGGCGCCCCCGGCCTATGATCCCACCACCCAGGTGATGAGCATTGGCCAGTATGTGGGTATGTTCATTCTCTCCGCCCTGCCGGTGGTGAATTTGATCTGCTGGATCGTGTGGCTGTGCAGCCCCAACACCAATAAGAACAAAAAGAACTTTATTTGGGCCAACATTATTGTGTGGGTCATCTCCGTAGTGGCAATGTCGCTGTTTTATGCCTTCGTCGGCACCGCCGCTCTTGGCGCCCTGTCCTCTCTGTGAGCCGGATTAAAATCGTCTTAAGCCGACAAACCCGTTGATGAACTGTCATCAGCGGGTTCTTTTTTGTAGGAAATGAATGAAGTTGGTACTTTTATTCGCCGCTGCGGCACAAACCGTCTAAGCGAAATATCGCCCTCTCCAACCAGCAGCTGCTCCGGGACAACCGCAACCATCGAATGGTCAGCCGCCCCGGCGAGCTGCCCTTTGCCAATTATAGGAAGATCGACAACGCCCACTTGTCTGCGGCCGCTACCGCTGCGCAGACCAAAGCGCAGTTTGACTTGTAACAAAAAGCCACCGATGATCGGTGGCTTTCTGCTTTGCTATTCGTCGTAATCCTCGATTTCCTGTTCTTCCTCTTGTCTCTGTTTTTCCTGCGCTTCTTCCCGCTTGGCTTTGCGGGATTTGATGATCCCTGCAACCAATGCAATCACGGCTGCTGTGGCTAAGGCAATGGCAAGATAAATTAAAACATTCGCTACGGTAGAGCGGTGCGTCGGCGCCACCGCTGCGGTGTATGTATCGTCGGTGAGCACGGCTGTGCCGCCGGTTTGTACTGGCAGTTCTTCCTCCGTATCACCGGTGCTTGCCCCGCCGGTGTACGCAAACTTACTCACCGTTTGGGCGCTGCTTTTCCGTGCGCTTTTGGCCGTATGGGGCACTGTGCCGGTGTAGGTAAATTTGGTGGTGGTCTCTTTTTTCTTTTTCGTTGTGGTTTGCCGGGTTGATTGCTTTGTCCTGGCGCGCGCATTGCGACTTGCAGTCGTCTTTTCCGGCAAAGTGTAGTCGAAAGCAGCGTGCTTCAAAAGGCAAATGCCCCGCTCGCCGCAGTTATAATCCAGCCGCACCGTCAACGGCCCGCACAGGCTTTTATCCAGCGCAATGGCAAAGTAGGCATTGCCGTCTGCGATGCCGTAACCGCCGCTGTTTTCCAGTATTTCCACCTGCATATTGCAGCCGCTGGCAATGCCGTCGTAGCTTTGCAGCGCCTTGTTTGCGCCGGTTGTAAATGTAAATTTCTTAGTGGAGAATTTGGCAGAGGACACCTGCAAATTCAGCGCAACGGCGGCGGTATTCGCCCCCGGCTCCACCTGCTGATCTTGCATACTCACCGCAAAATACAGACAATGATTGTCCGTGTCGGCATAGATTTGGTAATAGCCCATAGCACCATCCGCCCGGAATTCTGTAACCGGCACATTCTGCCAAGGCTCCCGGGTCAGGTAGGCGCTGTCCACCGACGGCGAAGCTGCATAGGCCGGCACCGCTGCCCACAAAAGCGCCAAAATCGCCGCCAACACAGCCAAAATCCGCCGACCCATAGTCATACCTCTTCTCTCTCTAAAAAACCTTCTAATTAGTTTTATTCTATCCATTTCTCCCTTTTTCGTCAAGGGATTTGGAGAATTTTTTCTGTTTTTCTCCACAAAAAACAACCACCGGCAATAAATCCACACAAAAAAGGCTCCCGCAAAAGCGGAAGCCTTAAATGCATTATCGTTTTTACCTGCAAGTCATCAGGCACCATTTATTCACGATTAAAGAATAAAGCGCAGGCAAGTGGAAGAAGTGATCAACTTTCTTTACAATTCTTTTGTCAGGAAGGATTTTTGCGCAGACTTTTATAGATGAAATTAATAATTATATCATCTGGTATAACACCAAACGTATGAAACAATCTCTGGGATTTATGAGCCCGGTAGAGTACAGACATCCTCTTGGTTTATCTGTTTAAACAGTCCAAGAATATGTCTGCACCCCCGAACCCAGATATTTAAAATCTTTATTTTTTACTGTTTTCAATTGCTTGATCAATAAGTTTATTAAGTTGCTTTGCTTGTGATGATGAAGTTATTGCACCAACAATTGGTTGACCTACAATATTTCCGTTTTTATCAACTACATACGTTGTTGGATATGAATAAAGACCTGAAGCAAATTTACCGGCCTCACTGTTTGAATCAAACCAAACATTTTTGTAGGTAATACCTTTTTTGGTCAAAACATCCTTAGCCTCAGATATAGCAGTCTTGTCACCGCCAAGAGTAAATGAGTTAATACCTATAACGGTACCACCTTTTTGTGCAAGTTCTTTATTAAGCTTTTCCAAATCGCCAAGTTCACCTACACAAGGATTACAAGTAGTAAACCAAAAATTTATAACCGTTACTTTGTTAGATGAGAAGATGTCATCACTGTTAACATCATTTCCGTCAAGGTCCTTACCCTTAAAGCTTGGAAACTTAGTAAGTTTGCTATTGTTACTTACCATACCTGCACTTTCAGCGTCAACACTTTCACCCTCGCTCGGCTTACTGCCACAGCCCGGATATTTTTGTTCTAAAATTGTGAGTTTACCCTCAATTTCTTTAATTTGATTTGCACCGTCTTTAAGAATTTTCAACTCATCTGCAGTAAAGTTATCTTTACCGTTTTCAATAGTATTGAGCAAAAAGTCGCCGTAATTTGTTCCGTCTTCAATCTTAGAACTATCCTTATTTGCTGACAAAAACACTTTTTCCCAAAGCTGTGAATTACTTGATAAAATTTCATTTTCTTTTTGCATAAGCTTTTGATAAAGTGCAGTTGCGCCCTCTAAATCGCTTGGTTCACTTTTCATTAAAGATGAAATATCAGCCGTATTATTTGACTTAGATTTGTCGTTATTTTTAGTTGTTGAACAAGCAACAAGGCTAACCATAAGCACTAAAACCATAAGTATAGTTAATATTTTTGATTTTTTCATAATTATTATTCCTCCGTTGTTATATCTTTTTTGTTATTTGTTTTCATATCTGTTTTGTTATTTTCTTTTACAGTGTTGCAAAGATTTTTTTCAGGCATACCAAATCCGTAGTGAAAGCTTAGTGCATCCGTAGGACAAGCAGTTATACACTTACCACAACGAATACATTCAGTGCTGTTTGGTGTTTTTATTACATCAACATCCATTTTACACGCTCTTGCGCATTTGCCACAAGACACGCATTTATGCTCATCAACCTTTATGCCAAGCAACGACACCTTGTTCATCAATGCATAAAAAGCACCGAGTGGACAAATCCACTTGCAAAACGGACGATAGAAAACCACACTCAGTACAACTACAATAATCAAAATAATAAGCTTTTGAATAAATTTATTTCCTAAAGCCGAGCGTATACCCTCATCAATAGCAGACAATGGAATTGCACCCTCAAGCACACCCTGTGGGCATATATATTTGCAAAAGAACGGGTCGCCCATTCCAACATCATTAACCACAAGTACAGGCAGCAATACAACCGTCAACAGCAAGATGACATATTTTAAATATGTTAAAGGCTTTAGTTTTTTTGTTGAAAGCTTTTTACACGGTATTTTATGAAGCAAATCTTGAATCCAACCAAACGGACACAAAAAGCCACAAATAAATCGACCAAGCAACACGCCAAGCAAAATTAAAAATCCTGTTACATAGTAGGAAAACTTAAATTTTGATGAGCCTACAACAGCCTGAAACGAACCGATTGGACACGCACCCGACGCAGCAGGACAAGAGTAGCAATTTAGCCCCGGTACGCACACAGCCTTGCCATTGCCCTGATATATTCCGCCTTTAAAAAAATTAGGTAAATGAATATTTGTCAAAAGCGTTGCACCTGCCTGAATACAAGTACGAAAACGGCTTACAAGCTTTGAAATATTCTTTTTTCTTTTATCCAATTCCAATACACTCCAAGCATAATCTTATTGCTTTACTAAGCACAGTGTCTGCCTCACCACGCATTGCTCCATAGCACAGCATAACCACTCCGGCAGCAAGGAAACCGATTTGAGATATTGCTTTTTTTACTTTGAACAATTTAACCACTCCCTTCATTTTTTGCCTTATTATATCACGAGCGATATAAAATCCTTGTTAAGAAAGAAATTTAACATAGATTTTATTTTTTTATGTTATAATCTATAATAAAGATATTTTTCCAAGTGACAGGAGATATTTATGCATATTTTAGTTGTTGAAGACGAGGTTGCTCTTTGTGACACAATCGTAAGAAGTCTTAAGCGTCTTGCTTACAGTGTTGATTATTGCTATGACGGTCAAAAGGCATTAGATATGCTTAGTGTTGAAAGTTTCGACCTTGTTGTGCTCGATTTAAACCTACCTAATGTTGACGGAATGACCGTATTGAAAACTCTGAGGCAAACAGACATTGACACAAAGGTTTTAATTTTATCGGCCCGTTGTGAGGTTGCAGACAAAGTTTTAGGATTAGATGAAGGTGCAAATGATTATTTAACAAAACCATTTCACTTAGATGAGCTTTCAGCAAGAATACGAAACCTTACCCTTAGGAAGTTCACTCAAAACGATATTGTTTTAAAATGTTCAAATCTTTCATTTAACACAAAAACACGCAAAGCAGATGTAAAGGATGAAGAATTATCTTTAACTCGCAAGGAAACAGGGATACTTGAATATCTAATGTTAAATCAAGGCAGACCTGTCAGTCAAGAGGAGTTGATTGAACACGTATGGGACAGCAGTGTTGACAATTTCAGCAACTCAATAAGAGTGCACATTTCATCCTTAAGAAAAAAGCTTCGTAATGCATTAGGCTATGACCCTATTCACAACCGTATAAGCGAGGGTTATGTAATGGAGGAGAAAAAATGAAAAAACTTTCTTTACAATGGCGAATAACCTTAATGACCACCGTTTTAATTTGCATAACTTGTGTGCTGATGAATTGTTTAATCGGTTTTTCAGGCAAACGATATATGGATTCAATAGGCAGCGGAATATCAGCATATAGTGAAATTGATAAAGGCAAACCGAGTTCATTTAATCCGGAAAATGAAAATCTCGACCGTGAGCTTACCATTATTATCAGTGGTGCACAAGCTTCATTCAATACGACTAATTGGTACATAACAATTGCCGTAAGCGTACTTGGTGGTATACTTGCATATTTTGTCAGTGGTCGTGCTTTAAAGTCGCTAAAAAGTTTTGCCTCTCAAGTAGAGAATGTACAGCCCAACAATTTGGCAGATATGAAAATAAGCGCCGATGTTTTGCCTGAATTTAAACAGTTTTGTCAATCCTTTAACAATATGCTTGACCGACTCGACAACGGTTTTACTGCTCAACGGCAATTCACAGGAAATGCAGCGCACGAGTTAAGAACACCACTTGCCTTAACTCAAGCACAAATTGAACTTTTTTCTGTTGAGCACCCAAATATGAGCAACGATACAGCAGAATTTCTTGCACTGCTACAAGAGCAAAACGAAAGAATGTCACAAATGACAAAAACTCTGCTTGAAATGAGTGAGCTTCGTACAGTTGAGTGCAAAGATACAATAGAAATTGCCCCTATGATTGAAGAAATATTTACCGACCTTGCTCCCCTTGCAGAAAAAAAGAATATTCGCCTTGAATACAACGGCAATGGTATGATGATAGGCAGTGACACCTTAATTTATCGTTTATTATTCAATTTAACTGAAAACGCAATACGCTACAACAGAGAAAACGCTTCTGTCATTATAACTGTTGACGAAAAGAATAATCAGCTTTATATACGAGTTAAAGATAACGGTTATGGTATACCCGAGCAGTACAGAGAAAGTATCTTTCAACCATTTTTCCGTGTTGATAAATCTCGTAGCAGAGCATACGGCGGTGTAGGTCTTGGACTATCACTTGTATGGGAAATTGTACTTTTGCACAACGGTACGGTAAAAGCTGAAAAAAGCGACAAAAATGGAACAGTAATGCTTGTAACACTTCCAAAAGAACAAACAAATAATTGATTGTCAACTTTTATATAAATGTTTTAGATAAACTTGATATAAGTATTGCTTGTTCTTAATGCGTTTTTTAGTTGGAATTTATTATTGAAATCGCAATTTAAAGTTAGAAAGATTATTTTTTCAATTGGCGATTTCTAATTTAATTATATATTAAATATAATGAGAGCTATCGGACTTGTTCATAATGTCTGATAGCTCTTTTTGCTAATGCTATGAAGATTTATTTTTGCGTTTGGTTTTTATAAGTTTTCTTATAATTTTTCGAATACCCATCGCCAACAGAAATAATGTAAGCTGAACAAAAGCCAATATTGTTGCATAGGGTAAGCCGTAGTCATACAACGCACCGCAATAGAGTATACTTCCCACCAATAATTCAATTACCGAAATCGGAATGAATAGAAACAACCGCATAGGCTTGATGTTGAGGCAGGACAACAACAGGGCAGAAACGGCACCGCCTAAAAGTGCGGCAAGTGGCACTGCCATTGCGTCAGAGGGTGTTGCGGTCAGGGGCACACCAATCATAAATAATGCGTTCACCAAAACAGCAAATATATAAATCACTATTTGTGCGGATTTGAGCTTTTTGTTGGAGGCTTGTATGGTTTCAACAAGAATTTCATCTGCTTTTTTGTTTTCTTGCGTTGCGATGCGTTCGCCGATAAGCAACTCGTTAACGGAAATATCCAACGCATCGCATATAGGCAAAAACAGAGACACATCCGGCATATTTTTTCCGGTTTCCCACCGAGATACCGATTTGTTGGAAACGCCTAATTTCTCCGCAAATTCAATTTGTGTAAAGCCTTTCGCCTTGCGGTTTTCTGCAAGGAAGCTACCGATTTTTTCTTGGTCCATAGCTGTCACCCCTTTCAGTGAGAATATAGCACGAGCCTCCACAAATGTAAAGGACACAAAGCGAGAATTATGACAAATGCAAAGAGAACATCACCCCAAAAACCTAAAAACCGTGCCTGCCGGTAATCAAAATAGACTCATAAAAAAGGCTTCTGCCCAAAACAGGGCAAAAGCCTTAAAAATTATGCGATTTTTAGGTTTAGTTGCAAGCCAGGGGGGACGATTTCATCTGCCAGAAAACACGTTTTTGAAAAAAGTGTTGCAAAAACGGTTACCCGAAAAGTGCCAAGTCCCGAAACCCGCATAAATACTGGGTTTTTCGGCACATCTAAACCAAGGGGAACTACTCCCACTCCACCGTACCGGGCGGTTTGGAAGTGATGTCGTAGACCACGCGGTTGACATGCTCCACCTCGTTGGTGATGCGGTTGCTGACAGTAGCCAGAATATCATAAGGGATGCGCGCCCAATCGGCAGTCATAAAGTCATCCGTGGTAACGGCACGAATGGCCACCAGGTGATCGTAGGTGCGATGATCGCCCATCACGCCCACCGTCTTGACGCAGGGCAGCACGCAGAAGAACTGGGCCATCTCTTTCTCGTACCCATTCTTGGCCATCTCGTCCCGCAGGACCCAATCCGCCTCTTGCAGCACCTTGATCTTATCCGCGGTGATCTCGCCCAAGATTCGCACGCCCAGACCGGGGCCGGGGAACGGCTGGCGCCACACCAGCTCCTTGGGAATGCCCAGCATGGTACCCACCTTGCGCACCTCGTCCTTAAACAGGTCGCACAGCGGCTCTACCAAGCCCAGGAACTGCACATCCTCCGGCATCTTTACCTTATTATGATGGGTTTTGATGGTATCCGCATCCCCCTTGCCGGACTCAATGCAGTCCGGATAAATGGTGCCCTGGGCGAAGTAGCCCAGCTCATCCTGGTGGCGGATCTCGTCCCAAAACACATTAAAGAACTCGGTGCCGATGATCTTGCGCTTTTGCTCCGGGTCGGTGACGCCCTTCAGCGCCTGCAAAAAGCGCTCCTGGCAGTTGACCCGCACAAAATTCATATCAAACAAGGAAGTAAAGGTCTTTTCTACAAAATCGCCCTCGTCCTTGCGCATTAAGCCCTGGTCCACAAACACACAGGTAAGCTGCTTGCCCACCGCGCGAGACAGCAGGCCCGCTGCCACGGAGGAGTCTACACCGCCGGACAGGCCCAGAATCACCTTTTTATCACCGATCTGCGCACGCAGCGCAGCTACGGTCTTTTCGATAAAATTATCCATCTGCCAGTCGCCGGAGCAACCGCAAACATCAAACAGGAAATGATGAAGCATTTCCTTGCCATAAGTGGTATGGGTCACCTCCGGGTGGAACTGCACTGCATACAGGCCACGCTCCGGGTTCTCCATCGCCGCACAGGGGCAGTCCGCCGTCTTACCGGTGACGGTAAAGCCCGCCGGGGGCTGGGCGATATAGTCCGTATGGCTCATCCAAACGGTGGAGTCCTGGGGCACATCCCGCAGCACACTGCCGCCCAGCACGGTCAACTTGATCTTGCCGTACTCGGACACCGGCGCCGTCTCTACCTTGCCGCCCAGCATCCATGCCATCAGCTGGCAGCCGTAGCAAATGCCCAGCACTGGCACGCCCAGCTCCAGCACCTCCGGGGTGTAATGGGGCGAGGCCGGGTCATACACGGAATTGGGACCGCCGGTAAAGATAATGCCCTTATAATTTCCCTGCCGAATGGTATCCAGCGAGGTGGTATAAGGCAGAATTTCGGCAAACACGCCGTGATCACGCACACGGCGGGCGATCAGCTGATTGTACTGACCGCCGAAATCCAAAACAAGAATTTTTTCCATACTATTCCTCCAAAGCGCAACGCGCGTTCATACGGGTCTATTATAGCGAAAAGCCCGCCGCTTTGCAAGGAAAATAGAGAAAAAGCGCCCCTTGGGTCTAAACAGGCCCTATCCGGCAAAATACCGGGGCAGCACCGGCGGCTGCTCCACCGGTCGCCCGGCCTGCTCCCGGGCGGTACACAGCCGCAAAAGCAGCATAGACAGGGTAGCGCACTGGCACACAGGCGCCAGTAAAGGCAGGCTGTCCGGAAACAAAAATACCTGCCGTGCGCCGGACAGCTGCCCTGCCAGGCTCTCTACCGTGCAAACCACTGTACCCGCGCCCCGAATGGCCGCCAGTTGCAGGGCAGCGCAGGTTTTTTCCGTCAGTTCCCGACTGCTGATCAACGCCACCAGCGCCGTGTGACTGTCCACCGTAGGCAGCAAGGTGTGGCGCAGCTCCGCCGCAGGCACCGTCTCCACCGGCACGCCCAGAGTACGGTTCCACACGCCGGCCATGGCGCCCGCTGCCGCCAGATCAATGTTTTGACCCACAAACAGCAGCCGATCATAGCCGCTTAGGTACGCCGCCAAAGCGTCCAGTTCGCTGCCGCTTTTTAAGATCAGCCGCAGCTTGTCCGGCAGGGTGGCGCACAGCTTTACCGCCATGCGGCCGAACAAGGGGGTAATGGTCTTTTGGCGCAGCCCCCAGTCCACCGCCACCAGCGCCAGCAGCACATAGCCCAGCACAAAGTGGGTCACCGGCGGCAACCCGCCGGGCAGGCTGCAAGGCAAGGACAGAAGTGTGCCCCCGGCACGAGCCAAGGGGCTGTCCGGGTCGCCGGTCAGCGATGCCGTGCGGGCGCCGAAGGCCGCCGCCTTTTGCAGTGCCTCCGCCACCTCTGCCGTTTGGCCGCTGGCAGAAATGCCCACCACCAGCGCGCCTCGGTCGCACACCACGCCCCCGGCGCAGAACTCACCGGCAGAATAGGCAAAAGCGGGCACATCGCACACCGACTCAAAATTACAAGCCGCCGCTTGCGCCAGCTGATAGGAAGTGCCGCAGCCTACCAGCAGCACCCGACTGACGCCCCGAGGCCGCAGGCGACTTTTGCCCAACCGAGGTTGATCCCCACGCACAAAGCGATGAAGCAGCAACTCCAAATCTCCGGGCAGCGCCTGTAACGCCTCTCCCGGGTCTGCAAAGCCCGCTGCCGGCGGCCGTCGCAAAGTCACCGCGCAGGGGGATTTTTTGATTTTTTTGCCCTTGGCGTTCCAAAACTGCAGCTTACCCGGGCGTAGCTGCACGCACTCCCCGGCAGACAGGGCATAGATTTTCATTTGATCCGGTTCCAGTGCCGCCAAATCCGAAGAAACGCAAGCGCTGCCGCCGCCTACCGCCGCATACAGCGGCGCCCCGTGGGCACAGGCGAACAGGCATTCCTCACCCCGACGCAGCACGGCCAAAGCATAGTTGCCCCGAGCCTCACGGCAGCACAGACGCAAAGCGGCAACGGTGCCGCTGTCTGCATACGCCTGCAAAAGCGCCGCCAGCACCGCACCGTCGCTGTCCGGGTAGGGCAGCAGGTTCAGCGCACTGCGCAAGGCAACGGCGTTCTCCACCGTGCCGTTCATCGCCAGGCAATAATCATCGGTCACAAAGGGGTGCACATTCTCTGCGGTGCGCCCGCCGCAGGTGGCAAACCGGGCGTGTACCAATCCGCAGGGCGCTGCGCTCTCCGGCAGCTGCTGTGCCAATGCCGTCACGCTTTCTTTGCTTTTAACACACAACAGCTGGCCTCCTTGCATTAGGGCGGCGCCGTAACCGTCCAGCCCCGGCTGGGTGCAGGCCTGCAACTTCTCCAGCAGCAGCCCGCCACAGGGGGCGTTGCCGACAAATCCGTATAGAAACATGGTATTCGCTCCTCCTTAATTTGGCAGCAACCGGGCCACGATCACGCTCATATCGTCTCGTCGATCCGCTGGGGTGTGGGCCTTGGCATAGGCCAGCACCGTATCTGCCAACTCCTGCTGATCCTGGGATTGAAAGCGGCAAAGCAGCGCCTCCAGCCCTACCGCATCCGCGTCTGTAATACCGTCGCTAAGCAGCACCACCGTGTCCCCGGCGCCCAGCACCGCCGTGCGCTTGGCAAAGGTAATGCCCCGCAAAATGCCCGCCGGCATACTGGCCAGCTCGCACCGGGTCAGCCGCCCGTGGCGCAGCACATAGGATCGGGGTGCGCCGGCTTTGTAAAAGGCGCACCGACCGGTAAACAAATCTACGCAAGCACAGTCCAGGGTAGCCAGGCTCTCCTCATTGCTCTTGACCAGCAGCGCAGAGTTGACGACTTTCAGTGCCGCATCAAAGCCAAAGCCTGCACTGAGCAAACGGCTCAGCAGCCCGGCGCCCATAGCGCCGTCCAGCGCTGCCCGAGAGCCGCGGCCCATACCGTCGCTGATAATCAGAATTTGGTGACCACGACCGTCCCGGGCGACCTTTACCGTGTCTCCGCACAGCCGTCCCTCTGCTGCGTACTGGGCGTAACCCACAGACAGACAATACAGGGGCTTTTCGTTAAAGGTCAACAGACTTTCGCTGCCGTAGCGGGTCACCTGGCCTGCCTCCAACGAGCGCCCGCAGGTCTTGCTGATCCTGGCCTGGAGCACCGGACTGGACAATCCCGGTGCCGGATCGTCACAAGCGATCTCCACGCGCATACGGTCAAATTTGTCTAAAATCACAGAGATATTTTTGGGATAAATTTCGCTCTCGCCCAGCAGCCGCCGCAGCTTTCCGGCTGTTTTGGCGTCAAAGCACTCCGCCTGATCAAACTCAAAGGCCAAATCGGACAGCATGTCGGAGATGGAGTAAAACTGGTCCGCCGCCACCATGCGCATATCGCTTTTTTCCGGATCCGGAGGCAACCCCCTTTTGCCGTTAATGCGGTCGATCTTCTCCCGCACCTCCCGCACATTGTCGCTGACGCTGGCCATGGCGGAGGCGGCAAATCGCAGCCGCAGCACCAGGCTTTGGCGCAGAGAGCCCTCCGGGGCAATATCCGCACCGTTTTCAAAAAAGGCAGTGCACCGATCGCCCCAGGCGGCAGGCAGCAGAAGCAGTAGCACGCCGGCCACCGCACTCTCCACAAAGGTGCACACACTCAAATGCCCCAGGTTGGCCGCCACAGAGAAAAAGCCCATAGACAGCACAAACGCCCCGGCGCAGCCCAGGGAGGCAAAACGATCAAACAGCGCCGCCAGCAGGGCGGAAAAGCCGTAGGCCCCTAGCAAAAACATGGTGTCTTGCCCGGCCAGACCCAAGGCGAATCCCAAGCACAGGGCCAGGGTGACCCCCAGCCGAGACGAGCCAAAGCGTAAGGTAATCAAGATCAGCAGCACGGCCGCAATCCGCGCCGGTGCAATGCCGAAAATCGTCAATCGAGACAGGCTCATTAACAGTAGCGAACCACTAATGAGCACGCATACCAAGTCGCCGGTAGGCGCAGCCTTGCACCGCAGACGGCGATAATTGCAGTGCTCTGCGCGGAAGAAGAAATATCCGCCGCCACCGGCCAAAATGCTCTCGCCCAGCACCAGCGCATAATCTGCCGCGCCGCCGCCCAATCGCAGTTGCAACACCGCCCCGGTCAGCCCCACTGCCAGACAAGACAGCGCCATGGGCAGCCGGGCGTCTCGCCGGGGGAGAAAGGCAGCCATTGCCAGCGCGCCTACCAAGGCGATGAGCACTGCCGCAAAGTACCGCACACGAGCCGTGCCGGTACCAAAGATCATATATCCCAACCCGGCACCCAGGGCGGAAAAGAGAAAATCCCGCCGCCCGGATACCGCCACCAGTGCCACCGCAAAGGGGCTGCACCCGCCGGCTACCGCCCCGGCGGATAGTACAAACCCACCCAGCAAGTGCCCGGCGCACCCCAGCAGCGCGCGCTTGGTCCCGGCGCGGCTGTGGGCGGTGGTGAATTTTGGCTTTTCCAGTAATTTCATAAGCTTGTCCTCAACGGTCTTTTTGAACCAGTATAACCTATAAAATTAGCAGATCCTGTCACTCGCCGTCCCCGGCAAAAAGTGCCCCCTTTCCCCACAATTTCCCCTGTTTTATTCCACGAAGGCAGCAATTTACTCCCCCGTATAACATAAGAAAGCCACCGATGATCGGTGGCTTTCTGCTTTGCTATTCGTCGTAATCCTTGATTTGCTGTTCTTCCTCTTGTCTCTCTAAAAAACTTTCCAATCGGTTTCACTCTACCCATTCCCCCTTTTTCGTCAAGGGTGGTTGGATAATGACAGAAGTCGTGGCGGCTCTTATATGGAATAAAGATAAATTTATGATTTGTCAATGTCCGGCGCAAAAGTCAGCAGCCTTTTGTGGATACTCGTAATTTTTGCTTGTGCGCTTTTCAAAATCGTTACTTCCATAAAGCAAAAAAGCGTTCCGTCTTTTAACAAATAGCCCGTATCCATCCAGGCGCTTGCAAGTCCTCCGTTTTCATTATTACCGTTATCAAATTTCGATTTGCAGGGTCATTATAGTATAAGGCAACCTGTCAACAATCAACAACAAAAAGCCACCGTAATTCTACCAAAATTACGGTGGTTTCTTGTGAAGACAGGACAATAGAGATGTTTTTGCGTTTTCGCTGTCTTGATTTGAACACTCTCGGCACAATCATTTTACATTACTCCGTTTCTGTTTTCAAGTTTTTTTACAGCGTAATTTCGATTTCGGTGCCTCCGATAAAGACCACCTTGATTTTCGCTTTTGACTCTACCGCTACGCAATCGAATATCTGCCGGACGACATAATCGGCAAGCAGTCTGATTTTCCTTTTACTCATATCGTTCAGTCCTTTCATTGTTATTCGTTTTTATTGATTTATTGATTGACTTGTAGTATAATTCTTGATATTCAGAGTTCAAAAAACATAATTTTTTTGCAAGCTGCAGGGGTGCATTCTATGGCGACAGTATTGTTGATTATAATATATATCGCTTTTATCGGCTTGGGGATACCGGACTCGCTTTTCGGTACGGCTTGGCCTGCCATATACTCCGACTTCGGTCTGCCTTTTTCATTCGGAAGCTTTGTTACGGTCATAGTGTCATGCGGAACTGTTATATCAAGCATTATCAGCTCTAAAGTAATCGCCAAGCTCGGAACCAATAAGGTTTCGGCATACAGCACGCTTCTGACAGCGATTGCCTTACTTGGCTATTCTTTTGCGCCGAATTTATGGGTGATGTGCTTTTTATCTGTTATACTCGGCATCGGTGCCGGCTCAATAGATGTAGCACTGAATAACTATGTTGCTCTGCATTATTCCGCAACACATATGAGCTTTCTGCATTGCTTTTACGGCGTCGGCGTATCCGTAAGCCCCTACATTTTATCACTTGTTATTGCAGGCAAATCCGGTTGGCGAGGCGGATACAGAATTACTTTTATCATTCAGCTTGCCATAGCTGCGCTGTTGTTTATATCGCTTCCTTTATGGCATAAAGTGCATGGTGCTGAAAAAAGCACGGATGAAGCCGAATTTAAAAGCTTATCGCTTAGAAGCATATTGAAAATTCCGGGCGTAAAAATGATGTGCGGACTGTTTATCACCTCCTGTGCAATAGAATGCACCTGCGGCGGATGGGGCAGTACATTTCTTGTGGAATACAAGCATTTGTCCCCGGAAAAGGCAGCTCGAATTATAATGATATACTATGTCGGGTTGACTCTCGGACGGTTTTTGTCCGGCGTGTTGGCAACAAGATTGCATAGCTGGAAAATACTAAAGCTGGGGCAGATCGTATTAGGTGCAGCCCTGTTGCTTTTGGTTCTTCCGAGCAATGTATATCTGTGCGCCGCCGGAATGTTTTTAATTGGACTCGGAAACGGTCCGCTGTTCCCGAATTTTAATTACCTTACACCCGAAAACTTCGGCAGCGATATTTCACAGTCTGTCATCGGAATTCAAATGGCATCGGCATATATCGGAATCATGCTCGCTCCCGCACTTTGCGGATTACTCGGTCAGACATTCGGTATGGTTATTTTCCCGTTTTACCTGATACTGTTTTATGTTGTCATGATACCCTTGACGATTCGTGTAAGAGCGGTGCTAAAGAAAAACACAAAACAGAGTTAATATCATAAACAGTACCCTTATCAACAAAATTTTACTTTTGCAATTATATTTTTCATCGCCTCCGGAAATAAGAAAGCCGCCTGATTCTCAAAAGAAAACCAAGCAGCTATGTATGTGTTTTATTCAATTGGTCGGATCGGAATTAATTATACCACCGAATTATGAAAAATTCTACCGCCATGTTCAGTGTGGCAGGATCACTCTTCCGCAGAAGTACTCTATGATGGGGTTTGTTATAAGCCTGAATGCCTTGTTTCAAGCGGTTTTGGGGCGTAGAAAAAGTCCACCGTAATTCTATCGAAATTACGGTGGACTTATGGTCGGAGTGACAGGATTCGAACCTGCGGCATCCTGCTCCCAAAGCAGGCGCGCTACCAACTGCGCTACACCCCGATTTTTTATTTTGCTTTTTTCTTAAAATTTTCCGTGTTTCCCTGCTTTGTCCGCCCTCTTGCAAAATTGTCGCCCATGGCGCCGCTATGCAACGCCATGCGCTCTGTTTTGCTGCGCTTCCTCAGGCTCCCTGCATCTGCCACCGGCAGCGGTCGCCTTCGTCACCCAAAGCAGGCGCGCTACCAACTGCGCTACACCCCGATTTTTTATTTTGCTTTTTTCTTAATATTTTTGTCCGCCCGCCATACGGCTAACACAAGCCGATCACGGCACTTGTGTTATTTTAATATATCCGGCAGGGTTTGTCAAGCGGATGATTGGGCAGGCAACTGTGGCTGCTCCATCCCCACTTATGCATACGCAAAAAAAAACACCACCGCTTTGGCTCACGCCGGGGCGGTGGTATTCTTTGGGGGCTAAAATCAGTCCTGGAACAGGGGGGTGGAGAGGTAGCGGTCCCCCGTGTCCGGCAGCAGGACCACGATGGTCTTGCCTGCGTTTTCCGGGCGCTTGGCCAGCTGCTCGGCCGCCCAAACGGCTGCACCGGAGCTGATACCGGTGAGCACCGCGTCAGACTTAGCCAGGCGCTTGCCGGTGGCAAAAGCATCTTCATTGGTGACGGTAATGATCTCGTCGTAGATCTTGGTATCCAGCGTATCCGGTACAAAGCCGGCGCCGATACCCTGGATCTTATGGGCACCGCCTTGGCCGGTGGACAGCACCGGGGAGGAAGCAGGTTCTACGGCAACCACTTTTACATTGGGGTTCTGGCTCTTCAGGTACGCGCCCACGCCGGACACCGTACCGCCGGTGCCTACGCCTGCCACAAAGATGTCAACCTTGCCCTCGGTGTCCTTCCAGATCTCCGGGCCGGTGGTGGCCTTATGGGTGGCCGGGTTCACCGGGTTTACAAACTGACCGGCGATGATGGAGCCGGGGATCTGCTCGTGCAGCTCCTCTGCCTTGGCGATGGCGCCCTTCATGCCCTTGGCGCCCTCGGTGAGCACCAGCTCTGCGCCATAGGCTTTCATCAGGTTGCGGCGCTCCACGCTCATGGTCTCCGGCATGGTGATGATCAGGCGATATTTTTTGGCCGCAGCAACGGCTGCCAGACCGATGCCGGTGTTGCCGGAGGTGGGCTCAATAATGGTGCCGCCGGGCTGCAACTTGCCGGACTTTTCTGCGTCCTCTACAATGGCCTTAGCAATACGGTCCTTCACGGAACCGGCCGGATTAAAATACTCCAGCTTGGCCAAAACAGTTGCTTTCAGGTCGTTCTCTTTTTCAAACTGGGTCAACTCCACCAGCGGGGTGCCGCCGACCAGGTCCAGGATAGATTTATAAATTGCCATGATAATAACTCCTTGTCAAATTCAAATGAAATTGTCGGTCAAATCAGGCGTTCAGCGCTTTTACAGCGTCAAATCCCTGCTCCAGATCGGCAATAATGTCGTTGATGTTCTCTGTACCGATAGAAAGACGGATGGTGTTGTCAAAAATCTTCTGCTCGTTAAACTCCTGCTCAGACAGCTGGGAGTGGGTGGTGGTCTTGGGGTGGATCACCAGGGACTTTACATCTGCCACATTGGCCAGCAGAGAGAAGATTTCCAGCGCGTCGATAAAGGCCTTTGCCTCTTTTTCGCCGCCCTTGATGTCAAAGGTGAAGATGGAACCGGCACCGTTGGGGAAATATTTATTGTACAGATCCTGATATTTGGGATCCAAGGACGGATGGTTCACATGCTCGACCAGCGGGTGATTTTGCAGGTACTCCAACACCTTTTTGGTGTTCTCCACATGGCGCTCCACACGCAGGGACAGGGTCTCTACGCCCTGGAGCAGCAGGAATGCGTTAAAGGGAGAAATAGCAGCACCGGTATCGCGCAAAGCAGAATCGCGCGGATATAAGTGGCAAACGCAGCCGGGCCGGCAGCCTGCACAAAGCTGATGCCGTGGTAGCTGGCGTTGGGTTCGGTGAACTGCGGGAACTTGCCGCTCTTTTCCCAATCGAACTTGCCGCTGTCTACAATCACGCCGCCCAGGGTGGTGCCGTGACCACCGATGAACTTGGTGGCGCTGTGGACCACAATGTCTACGCCGTACTCAATGGGGCGCAGCAGATAGGGCGTTGCAAAGGTGCTGTCCGCCACCAGCGGAATGCCGTGCTTGTGGGCGATCTTGGCCAGGGCCTCAATGTCCACCAAGTTAGAATTGGGGTTGCCCAGGGTCTCAAAGAAGATCAGCTTGGTGTTGTCCTGAATGGCGTCCTCAAAATTTTGCAGATCGTCCGGGTCAACAAAAGTCGTCTTGACCCCGTGCTCCGGGAAGGTGTGCTCCAGGTAGTTGTAAGTGCCGCCGTAAATGGTCTTGGCGCTGACAATATGGTCACCGGCCTTGGCCAGTGCCTGGAAGGTGTAAGCCAAAGCAGCCGCACCGCTGGCGGTAGCCAAACCGGCTACGCCGCCCTCTAAAGCGGCAATGCGCTTTTCAAACACATCCTGGGTGGAGTTGGTCAGACGGCCGTAAATGTTGCCGGCGTCGGTCAGGCCAAAGCGGGCCTGGGCGTGGTCGCTGTTATGGAACACATAAGAAGTGGTTTGATAAATCGGTACGGCTCTGGAGTCGGTAGCGGGATCCGCCTGCTCCTGGCCAACATGCAGCTGCAAAGTCTCAAATGCGTATTTCTTGCTCATAATTCAAATTCCTTTCAAGTTCAAATGATACAGTGTAGGTTACGATTGGGTCACATACATCGGCTCATTCGTCCAAATCGGAAATTTTGTCTTAACAATGTGGGAAATAACCGGTTCATAGCGGTCTCCTGATTTCTTCGGGTCTCCCCGTTGGATTGACTTAACTATACACCATAATGCCTACTATGTCAATAGGTAATGTCGGAAAAAATAAAAATTTTTTTCCGATCCACCAAAATTTCGCGTAACCAGGCCAAAAATGGCAAAAAATAAAATGCGGAAATTCTCGTTGCAATTCAAAGTGGGCGGATACTATCCGCCGTCTCTGATGTGTATACCATCCTCTTGCACACCGATATGCACACATATTTAAACCCGCCGCACACCACACAAAAAAGCGACCTCCCGAGGGAAGTCGCTTTTCTCTATATATACATATTGTATCTGTTATTATACGCTTATTCTTTACCGGCGCGGCGCTGGGACAGGGCGGCAGAGATCTGCGCCTTCTTCTCGCCCACAATGTCGTACTTAAACATGGGGAAGATGGACAGCAGTGCCAGCACGCCCGGCAAGGCGGTATAAGCAAAAAAGATAATGTCCTTCGTCTTGGTGGTGAAAGTACCGGCACCCAAAGCGTCATAATAACCGGACACCTGCACAAAGATCAGACCCACGGCGGTACCCAGTGCCAGACACACCTTAATGGTCAAGGTCAGGATGGAATAGGCGGCGCCCTCCATCCGCTTGCCGGTCTCATACTCGTAATAATCCACGCAATCGGCGGTCATGATCATGGGCATTAAGGTGACGGCGCCGAACTGCAAGCCGATTAGGAACAGAGAGGCATAAAACAGCACGGTGAGCACCATATTGTCCGGAGACTGGAACCAGAAATGGCCGATCACAAAGGAGAAAATGGAAGCGGCAAAGCCGTAAACAGACAGAAGAATGTACGCCTTACGCTCATCCAGCTTCTTAATCAGCAGGGGGCACAGCGCCATACTGATCATGGAACCCACGGCGGTAACGATACCCAAAACAGCCACCAAGTTTTGGCTGCCCAGGATCACCGTTGCGGCCTGTACCTGGATACCCATAGCCATCTGACGGCCAAAGCCCAGGAAGTAAGAAATAATCACCAGCATTAAGGGTTTATTGTTCTTCAGCGCGCCCATCATATCCTTAAAAGTGGTCTTTTCGCCGGCCTGGTAGGGCACCCGCTCCTTATTGAGCAGCGGAATCAGGGCAAAGAGCACACAACCAAAGATGGCGGTAAGCACTGCGGTCCAGAAGAACTCGGAAGCGATCATAGGCGTATCTGTCTCACCGGACTTGACGAACACCTTGGACCCGCCGGGAATGATCAGGCAGGCAATCGGCACAATCACCACGCAGGCAGAAAAGCCGATCTGCTTAAAGGTATTGGAAATGGACACCACATTGGTGCGCTCCGTGGGATCCGGGGTCAGCACGGAAGCAATCCCCTGCGAGGGCACATCGCCCATGGTCATGGCAATGGACCAAACCAAGTAGGTGAGGAAGATCCACACATACAGCCCGGTGCCGGAAAACGGCACTTTCACAAACACCACAGCGGTCATCACCAGCAGCGGCACCAGAGAGTACAGGATCATAGATTTGAACTTGCCGCGCTTGCTTTTGGACCGGTCGATCAGGTTGCCCACCACCGGGTCCGCCACAGCAGACACGATCTTGGCCACCAAAATTAAAATGGCCACCACAGACACATTGGCACCCAAAATGGAGCCGTCAAACTCAGCCTGGTAGGAGTTTAGCAAGCCTACGATGGCCTGGAACCCGAACAGTCCCAGGGAGTACGCCGCAATCTCCTTAAAATTCATATACTTTTTTTTTCGTTGCCGTTACAGCATCTGCCATAAAAACCCCTCCTTTTTATTGCAAAAAAAGCAGAAAGGGGCGCAAAGCCATTCCCTCATTGAAACGGCCTGCGTCCCTTAAATGCTTAAAATTTACTCCGCCAGCTCGGCGTCGTCCTTAAAAACTTCCTTAAACAGGTCAATGTCCGCCGCTTTCATCACAGCGCTGAACAGGCGAGAGCCGTTCACCGGCAGCAGCTTGCCAAACACGCTCATGGCGTGGGCATCCACACCGTGGATCTGCAGTGCCTGCTTGTGCTCCAAACCGAACATGATCATCTTCACCATCAGGTCGCAATCGGTAGAGATCATATTGATGACCTTCTCGCCCTTGCCGCCTGCGTTGGACTGGCCGCGGAAAATATCCGTCTTGGTAAAGCCGGGGCAAACCAGACCCACATAGCACTTGCCACGGAACTCCTCACGCAGAGCCTCGGTAAAGCCCTTCAGTGCAGCCTTGGAAGCGCTGTACATGGAAGTACCGGCCAGGCTCATCAGCGCAGCGGAAGAGTCAATGTTAACAATGCCCGGGTCCGTGCTCTGCAGCAGCATAGGCAGAAATGTCTTAACGGAATACACGCAGCTGTAGAAATTAATGTTAATGGCACGCTCAATTTCTTCATCACTGTAGCGGTCAAAGCGCTTAAACTTAGGCAGAATACCGGCGTTGTTGACCAGCACATCCACCTGCACGCCATCCTCTACCAGCTCGTTATAGAAGTTCTCCCAATTCTCCTTAACAGACACATCAAACAGCTTGTAAGAGAACTGCTGGGCATAAGTAGGGCCAAGCTCCTCAATGAATTTGAGCATCTTGGGTTCTGACCGAGCCACGCCGATCACCGTGCAGCCGTGCTTCTTGATCAAGGTAGCCGCAATGCCTGCGCCCATACCGCCGGAAGCGCCGGTTACAACAACAGTTTTGCCGTCTAACCAACAATACATAGGTAAAATTCCTCCAATATGTAAAATTCTGTATTTATTATAGCTGAAAAAACCAAAGAATACAACATTTTTTTATGCAGGACAGCGGATTTTTCCGTTTTTATCCGTCACTATGGTGATTGTGCCGCTTTGATCCGTGCGGTAGACGGTACACCCGGCATCCCGCAGGCGGGAAAGCGTGCTCTCTGCCGGGTGGCCATAACGGTTGCCCGCGCCCACGGAGATCACCGCATACTTGGGCAATGCCTGGCGCAGAAACACATAGCCGGTGGCAGAGCCGCTGCCGTGGTGACCCACCGCCAGCACATCACAACTTACATCTGCACCGCTTTGGATCAAGCTGCGCTCCTCCTCTGCCCCGGCGTCACCCATAAAGAGAAAAGTCGCGCCGCCAAAGCGCACTTGCAGCACCAAACTGCTGTTGTTTAGATCGCTGCCGGCAGCGGCGGGGCCCAGCACGGTACACTTAGCCTCCCCCAAAGGAAACTGCATACCCGCCTGCCCGGCCACCGGAGTCACACCTCGATCCGCCAGCGCATCTAAAAAATCTTGGTAATAATCGCTGTCCGCCGTCACCGGGCTGACAATGGCCTGACCCACCGGCACCGCATCCACCACAGCGGCCAGGCCGCCCACATGGTCCTCATGGCCATGGGTATTCACCACATAGTCCAGCCGGTCCGTTGCCGCCTGCACCGCACGAGTGACCTTGGCGCCGTCTGCCACATTGCCGCCGTCGATGAGCAGACTCTTACCCCCGCAGGTGAGCAGTGCTGCATTGGCCTGACCCACATCCAAAAATTCCACCGTCAACACATCCTGCCGCCGGGTAGTCTCGTTGCCGTTTGTACCAAAGACGGCAGCCCTGTTGACCGCACTGCAACCGCCAAAAAGCAGCAAAAGCGCCAGTACCAGCGGGACAATTTTTCGTGTTTTTGCACAAGTTTTCATGGCGTTTTCCAGCACTTCCTACAAATTCCGTGAAGTTGCTTGCAACCTTTCTTTCATTTATGTTATCATAGTATTTGCTATTGGACAGGTGTCCATTACAAAGCAATTTGAGGGGGATTTTTCTAAGAAATGGACAGACGGGTAAAGCGCACCAAGGCGGCGGTCTTTAACGCTATGATCGCGCTGATGATTGAAAAAGAAACAGACAAGATCACCGTATTGGAGCTGTGCAAAAAAGCAGACATTAACAAAAGCACCTTTTATCTGCACTTTAAGAGCATGGGCGCATGCATTCAATTCTGCTTTGAGACCATCACCAACGGCATTGTGGAGATCGCCAAGGGCATTAACTACGATCAAATCCAGCGGGACCCCACGGATATAATTAACAGTATGCTCAATGAAATTGAGCGCAACAACAACATTGAGCGGCTGACCAAATTCAAAAACAGCCGTATGTGCGCTCCCGCCCTGCGCATGCTCAAACAGCAGATGACCGAGGCTATTTGCTCCCACAACAACTTCACTATGGAGAAAAATTATCACCAGGTAACCAATGTGATCTACGCCGTAGGCGGCTGTATTGATGTGATTCTGGAGCCGCTGCCCGCCTTTGACCGGGAAAAGCTGACTGCCGTACTCACCGCGCAGCTGCGCAAAATACGGTAATCCACACGATGATTGATACGCACAAAGCCCCTGCAATGGCAGGGGCCTTATTTTTTTGTAAAGAATAATAAATCCAAACCGATTCTGTGAATGCCTTACGCTTCCCCGATCAACAGGCCGATGCTCTCCTCCATCAGATCAAAGAAATGCTCCACGATTTTTTGATCCCCAGCACCGGCAGACAACTGACGGATAATGCACACTGTCTCGCAAGAATTATACCATATTTTTCCATGCCTGCATAGTAGGTTGCAAAAGAATATGACGTTTTTTCAGGATGGAAACCGGCGGCGAATGGCAGGGCGTGCAAGCCCCCTACAAAAAAAAATAAAAGCCAAACGGATCTTATCCTTCGCACACAAAAAACCGCCCGGGCCTTACGGTCCGGGCGGTTCCCTCTCTTACGGCAAGCGAAAGATCATTTGCCGATTTGATACAACGCAGAGGTATCTGCGGTGGTATTGTCTACATACCAGGTATGGCCGATCTGCACCACGGTCAGGTTGCAGGTGGCCAACTGGGTACCCTTAGCGTCCGTTACCTGCACGGTGCAGATGGAAACAGCACCGATGTCGTCGGCGCTGACTTCATAATTCGCCAGCAGCTGGGTATTCATCTTGGCGGTATAAGCCTTTACATCCTCCACCGACTGCACATCGGTCACGGTGGTGGTCAGCTTGTAATCCTCGCCCAGCGCCTTTTGATAAGCGCCGATGGTCTTATCCGTCAGCTTGACCTTGGTGTTCTTGTCGTAGGTCTCTTCCGTACCGGTCAGACTCTCGCCGTAGGTCTTTACATTGGCCTCCAGCGCGGTGAACATACCCTCGTCATCCAGGTACGAATCACCGAATACCTGCCCCCGCACCTGCTGGTACTTGGCAAAGTAATTGGTGAACATAGCGTCTGCATCGTCCCAGCCGTACTGACCCAGCAGCTCCACATAATAGGGATACATGGCCGCGGTCACCTGGCCGGTAAGCGTACCGTCGTCGTTCTTGGTCTTATCGGACTTGTAGCTGTCGTCGTTCAAGCCCTTTAAGTTCTTGGTATCATCGCCGGGCTTGTAACCGGCGTCCTTATAGATCACCGGGTACATATAAAACTTGCGGATAAAATCGCCGTATTTCTCGCTTTTGCTCACCAGCGCATACTTGTTGGCATTGTAGCCGTCACCGGTCTGCACAATGGTATCCGCATACGCCTGAGCGACCTTCTCCGGCTTAAATGCAATATACTTGCTGCTAAAGGTGGCCACGGTGGACACAGCCAAAATGGCTGCAACCAACAAAAATACTACCAGCGCATACAACTTGGTATTAAAAGTCTTTTCCTGTTTTGCCATTCTCGTCGCCCCCTTACTCGGCTGCTGCCGCATCGGCAGTCTCTTCGCCCTCACCGGCAACCAAACCGGCGGCCTCACGGCGCTCCATCAGCTCGCGGGTAATGCGCGCCTTCTTCTCACCGACCATATCGTAGAAGAAGATGGGCACCGCCTGGAGCACAACGAACACGGCGGGAATGATGGTGTAGATCATTAAGATCTTGTTCAAAGTAGAATCCGTCTGGGCGGCATAAGCCACATTGGCGTCACGAGATACGGCATAGCCGGACCAGGTGTACAGCAGCCAGGGACCCAGCGCCTTGGTGAAGGCGGAAGCAATCTTGGAGAACAAGCCGTAACCGGCATACGCCAGACCGTCCTTGCGCTGGCCGGTTTTCCACTCGATCTCGTCTACGCAGTCGGCGATCATAATATTGGGGGTTACATTGGTGTTGCCGTGCTGCAAACCGCAGAAGAAGTTCAAGATCAGGAACGGCACAATCAGGGTGCTGTTAAAGCCGATACCCTTAGACACCAGGAACAGGATTGCCATGGAAGACGCACCGTACACGCAGAAAAGAATAAAGGTCTTTTTGGTGGAGAACTTCTTCAGCACAAAGTTCACCAGCAGGGTGCCCACAGCGGTACCGATACCCATGGGCAGCAGCAGCGCCAGCTTCAGGTCCTTAGAGCCCAGCAGGTAAATGGCAATGTACAAAGACACGGTGCCGTACACGCCGCGGCCAAAGCCGCACAGCTTGGTCAAGGACACCATCAGCAGGTTTTTGTATGTAAAGACCACCTTAACGGCGTCTTTCAGGCTCACCTTCTCCTGCGTGAAAGGCACACGCTCTTTGTTATTGGTAAAGAAGATCATCACAAAGAGGATCAGACCCAGGGCGCACACCGCCGTGGAGATCACCAGGTCAAGGCCCTGGCCCTCGGCGTTCTTATATTGCTGTTTGCCCATCAAGGCCTTCATTACCAGGCCCACCACCATCACGACGACCATACCGCCGGACTGGCCCACGCTGCGCAGGAACGAAGCGATGGAGATGGCGGTGGAGCGCTCTGCCGGATTGGGCGAGCACAGGGAGCCGAAGCAGTTAGACGGGCTTTCTACCGCACAGCTGAAGGCGGTATACAACGAGTAGATCACAAACATCCACACGATCGCCAAGGTTTGGTTGGAGGTGTTGGGTGCAATGAATACCAGCATAGCCACCACGGCCAGCGGCACCACGCCGAAGCCCACCCAGGGCTTTACCTTGCCCAGCTTGGTGCGGGTGTTATCCACCAAATAGCCGATCACCAGCTCGCACACGGCGCCAATGATACCGGCCACCAAGAACACCATAGAGATGGCATTTGCCATGGTGGCGGAGTCAAATCCCTTGCCTTTGAACGCGAAGTCAGCGAAGAAGGTAGCGGTGTAGTCCGGCATCCAGCCGGTCATCAGAGCCACGCCGAACAGACCGATACCAAAGGTAACGATCTCTGACTTCTTCATGTACTTTTTTTCCGTTTTGTCAGACATGAAAAATCCCCTTTTCCAGATTTGGTTTTGTTTTGCGTTCAGTATTATAGCACGCAGCCACGCATTTGACAACTTTCCGGTTCTTTATTTGGCACATTTGAAAATCTGTACCGTCATGGATCGGAATATGCTCCATATTTTAGGAAAATCGGTTGCGATTTGCCTCCCTTATTGCAGGGGGCCAAATACAAACACAAAACCGCCTGCGCAGAAATACGCAGACGGTTCATGGTTGATACCGATATTATACGCACGCCGTTATGCCTTGGCGACCTCTTCGGTCTCGCTGCCTTTTTTGCTCTTCACATAGCTCTTGGCACTGTTGACCACAATGGTCAAGCCAAGTACAATCAGCAGCACGGCGATGATCAGCTGCAAACCGTTGGCAATAAACACAGCGCCCCAGCTGGTCTGTCCGGCAGGGATCTCCACTGCGGCAGCCTGCTGAATGGCCTTGATCATGGCGATCAGCCGCTGCACCAATGCAGTAAAGGTAACGCACAGCATAATGATCATAGGCGGGAACAGGATCTTGTTCTTTCTGCCTGTAACCTTCAGGAACACGCACAGCGTAATCAGCACCAGTGCGCTGAGCAACTGGTTGGCAGAGCCAAACAGAGGCCAAATCTGCTGGTAGCCCACCTTGGTGAGCACATAGCCGCAAAGCAGGGTAATGATGGTAGCAAAATACGGATTGCACACCACCTTGCGCCACAGAGCTGCGTGCTGCATATCATCTACGCTGAAGATCTCCTGGAAAGACATTTTACCGATCCGAGCCACAGCGTCCAGCGTGGTCAGCGCCAAAGCGGACACACACATGGTCATAAACACGGTGGCTACCTGTACCGGCACGCCCATTTTCTCAAAGAACCCGGCAACGCCGCGGGAGAAGATCTGGAACGGGGTGCCTTCGGCAGCCACGCCGTTCTTGGCGGCGGCACCGGCCACGCACAGCGCCAATACAGCCAGCACGCTCTCCAAAATCATGGCGCCGTAGCCCACTTTCAGCATATCCTTCTCATTGGCGATGGTCTTAGACGAAGTGCCGGAGGACACCAGGCTATGGAACCCGGACACAGCGCCGCAGGCCACGGTCACAAACAGAATGGGGAACATGGTGCCCAGCTTCTCGTTATTAAACCCGGTAAAGGCAGGCAGCTCCATGGTGGGGTGGCCGATGACCAAACCGATGATGGCACCGGCGATCATGCACACAAACATAATGGTGGTCATATAATCCCGAGGCTGCTTCATCAGCCAAATGGGCATAATGGCCGCCAGGAAAATATAAGCGAACACCACGGCAGCCCATTGGGTCTTGCCCATGATGATGGGCACTTTAATGCCGACGGCAAAGGACGCAACAATAAAGACAACGCCCACAACAAACTCTTTCCACCCGGTCAGGTTCCACTTCTTCTGGATCAGGCCGAACACCACGGCAAACACCATAAACATAATAGACACCATACCGGCGGAGCCGTTGACCCCGGCAGTCGGCAGCTTTTGCAGAGTCTCCGCATCAAAAGCAGAGAATGTGCCTGTAACCATATCCGCAAATACGGCGATGATCAGCACGGAGAACAGCCAGCAAAAGATGGTAAACAATTTGCGGCCCAGCTTGCCGATGTACTTTTCAATGAGCATACCCATGCTCTTGCCCTCGTTCTTCACAGAAGCGTACAGGGCGCCGAAGTCCGTAACGGCACCGAAGAAAACGCCGCCGATCAGGATCCACAGCAGCACCGGTACCCAGCCAAAGACCGCCGCCTGAATGGCGCCGGTAACAGGGCCTGCACCTGCGATAGAGGAAAATTGATGGCTGAACACCGTCCAGCCGTTGGTCGGTACAAAGTCTTTGCCGTCGTTGTACTTCACTGCGGGGGTCTCTGCCTTGGGATCAATGCCCCAGGACTTGGCAATATGGCGACCATACAGCACATAGCCCGCACCCAGCACAACAATGGCAATCAGTACAATAACCAATGTGTTCATTTGAAAGACTCCTTTCATTCTTCTTTTCCCAGTCAAATACAAAAAACAAAAAACCTTCGCCCCGGCACAGCCAATGCTGCTGTGCAAAGACGAAGGTAAAAATCAGAAACCCACGCGTTACCACTCTGCTTGCCGGCAAAGCTGCCGACCGCTCATGCGCTGCCCGCCAAGGCGGATAGCACGCTCCGATAACGGGGAGTACCGGCACCGATTACGAAGCCCGAGGGCCGCTCACAGGTGCTGCTTGCAGGGGATAACGAGGACCGCGCCTTGCTGCCGTCTTCCACAACCGGCGGCTTTCTGTAAGCGGTGATGCGGTTCGTCCTGTCCTGTTCGTTGCATTTGACTGTTGAATTTGTACTACCAATATAGCACTTTTGCGCCATTTGTCAACACCGTCGGAACAAAAAAATGCCCAAAATCGCAATAACGGACAGGGGTTGGAAAAATAAATGCCCCGGCGGGACCGAAAACGATCTGCCGGGGCGCAGTATATACTTTTCCGTTTACAACTGGTCCGCCAAGGAGAAAATCAGGTCCCGGGTCTTGTCCCAACCCAGGCAAGGGTCGGTGATGGACTTGCCGTAAATGCCGTCCTCCCACTTTTGGGCGCCATCCTCAATGTAAGACTCAATCATAAAGCCCTTTACCAGTCGGCGTATATCCGCCGAGTGGCGCATGGAGTGGAGCACCTCATTGGCAATACGCACCTGTTGCAGGTACTGCTTGGAGGAATTGGAGTGGTTGGTGTCAATAAGCACCGCCGGGTTGGCAATGCCGCTCTCCACATACAGATCATGGAGAATACGCAAATTCTCGTAATGATAATTGGCGTGGTTGATGCCGTGGCGGTCCACACTGCCCCGCAAAATGGCGTGGGACAAGGGGTTGCCCTGGCTCTCTACCTCCCAGCCGCGATAAATAAAGGAATGATCGCCGTGGGCGGCCTTAATGGCATTGATCATCACAGACAGATCCCCGCTCATGGGATTCTTCATACCCACAGGAATATCCAGTCCACTGGAGATCAGCCGGTGCTCCTGGTTCTCTACGCTGCGGGCACCGACGGCCACATAGCCCAGCAGGTCGCTTAAATACCGGTGATTCTCCGGGTACAGCATCTCGTCTGCACAAGACAGCCCGGTCTCCTGCAAGGCACGCAGGTGAATATGGCGAATGGCGCGAATACCCTCGTACATATCCGGCTTTTTGCCCGGGTCCGGCTGGTGGAGCATACCCTTGTATCCGGCGCCGGTGGTGCGGGGCTTGCCGGTATAAATGCGGGGAACGATCAAGATTTTGTCCGCCACCTGCTTTTGCACCTCTGCCAGGCGGTGGATATAGTCAATCACCGCATCCTCCCGATCCGCCGAACAAGGGCCGATCACCAACAGCAGCTTGTCGCTCTCGCTGCGGATAATGGCGGCGATCTCCTGATCCCGCTTGTCCTTGTAGGCAGCCAGCTCCGGAGTCAGGGGCATCTCTTTTTTCAGCTCCTGAGGAATGGGCAGCTTGCGAATAAAGTGCATATGATCCATTTTATCAAAATTCTGCATGGGCTTTACCTGATTTCTATACTGTGATACCTATTATATTATACTGCCCGGAATCACTTGTCAAGAAAGCGCTTTAAATTACCACAACAGTGGAATACCGGGGGAATTGTAAATTTTAGCCCGCTGCCCTTGACCCGCTCCCTGCTTTGTATTACTATTAAAAGGATCATTTACAGGTAAAGCGGAGCAAAGCATGGCAAACGAACGGAAAAAACCTGCAAAAAAGAATACCCGCAGTCGGTCAACCCCACGGCGGACAAGCACCCGTAAAAAGACCACCCGCAAAAAGCCCGCCGGCACTGCCCGGCGCAAGGGGCGGCGCAAAACCAACGGCCAATCTCTGTTTGCCAACCGGTGGGTGCAGGCGGCGCTGGCGCTGGTGATCGTGGGTGCGCTGGCTGCCACCGTGCTGGCACTGGGGAACCGCCATCAGCGGGTAACCTATGACTTTGGCACCGACGCCCCCTTTGTGGAGGGGGTAGACATCTCCGAACACAACGGCACCGTGGACTGGACTACCCTGGCAAAAAGCGCCAAATTTGCCTTTATCCGGGTAGGCTACCGAGGCTACACCGACGGTGCGCTCCATGCAGACAAAATGGCAAAAGAGAACTTAAAAGCTGCCCGCAAGGCCGGGGTGCCGGTGGGTGTATATTTCTTCTCTCAAGCCACCACGGAGGAAGAAGCCCAAGAGGAAGCCCGCTTTGTGCTGGAAGCTGTGCGCTTTGCCAAAGTGGAGCTGCCGCTGATCATAGACTATGAATACGGCTACAACGCTGCCGGAGAGCACGCCGGTCGGCTGTATGACGCCAATGTGAGCAAAAAGGACACCACCCGGCTGCTCACCGCCTTTTGCGACACCGTGACCGCCGACGGCTACACCGCCGGGGTGTACGCCAACTCACACTTTTACATTTCTAAATTCGACGCCACCTCCCTGCCCAAGGGCACTCTGCGCTGGGTGGCGGACTACAACAGCGCCGTCACCTACACCGGGGATTTTGATATTTGGCAATATTCCAAAATCGGTAAGATCAAAGGCAACGGCAGCAAGTACATTGACCTGAACCGCTGGTATTTGGGAGGTTCCTAATGCAAAAAGCAAAAAAGAGATTCTTTTCTGTCACCGCCGTACTGCTGGCGGTGCTGGTGGCCTTAACAGCGCTGCTGCCTACGGCGGGCGCAGCCCAGGCCGCCACCATGAGATCCAAATACACCGGCAAAAGCTACACCCACAACGCCCGATTTAACAAGCTGGAGGTGCTAAACGGTGTAGATATTTCCGCTTGGCAAGAAAAGGTGAACTGGAAAAAGATAAAAAACGACGGCATTGACTTTGCCATTCTACGCGCCGGGTACGGCAAGAACGCCAGCCAGGAGGACGCCTACTTTGCCACCAACTTTAAGAACGCCACTGCCGCCGGGCTGCCGGTGGGTATTTACTGGTATTCTTATGCCAAGAGCGTGGCGGATGTGGAAAAAGAGGCGCGCCTGTGCCTACAAGTACTGGGCAGCCGCACCCTGGATCTGCCGGTGTTTTATGACTTAGAGGAGAGCAGCCAGCTGAACAAGGGCAAGGCCTTTTGTACCCAGCTGGTAGAGCACTTTTGCAGCATCATTGCCGCTGCCGGGCACACCCCGGGGCTGTATATGAGCCGCAGCCCGCTGCTGGACTACATTGAGCAGGAGACCCGGGGCCGCTACGCCCTGTGGGTGGCGGAATACGGCTCCAAAACCTGCAAATACGACGGCGATTACCTGATGTGGCAGTACGCAGACAACGGCAAGGTGGCCGGGGTCAACGGCCACACGGATATGGACTTTCTGTATGGCAATAAAAACAGTTTGCCCGGCTCTGCCACCCTGCTGAAAAGCAAGACCTACACCGGCAAAGCCATCACGCCCGCCCCCACCGTCACCGGCGAGGACGGCCAACCGCTGAAAGCGGACAAGGATTACACCCTGACCTATATCAATAACAAAGCGGTGGGCATGGCCACCATTACCGCCCAGGGGCTGGGTACTTACACCGGGCGGCGGTGGTACTATCGCTTTAAGATTCTGCCTGCCAAGGTCACCGGTCTGACCCTGGAGAGCCGCAGCAAAACACGGCTCACCTACATTTGGAACGCCACCCCCGGCGCCAACGCCTACTTGGTGAAGGTCATCAACCGCACCACCGGCAAAGGCTTTGACAAGGCAGTAAGCACCACCCGCGTGGATCTGACTGATTTAACAGACACCCAGCTGTACGAGGTGCAGGTGGCGGCTTATCGGGGCAACACCGCTTACCGGGGTCCCTATTCCAAGGTGAACGCCAAGCACGCCCTGCCGGGCACCGTCACCGGGCTGAAAACGAAAAAGACCGCCACCGGCTCCATTACCCTGGAGTGGAACAAAAAGCCCGGCGCCGACGGCTATGTGGTGTACCAATATATTGCCGCCAAGAAGCAGACGAAGCGCTTGGCCACCACCACCGCCCGCAGCTTTGTGTTCAAGGGCAGCGGCGCCAAGCCGGGCACCAAATACTATTTTTATGTGGCGCCCTACACGGTAGACTCCAAGACCAAGGAAGGCGCCAAGGGCACCCAACTGGCGACCACCACCCGCCCCACTGCCACCAAATGCACCGCCGCCAAATCCGCCAAAAAGCAGCAAATTACCGTGCACTGGAACAAAGTGAAATGCAACGGCTACGCAGTGCAATACTCCACCAAGAAGAACTTTTCCGGCGACAAAAAGACCCTGTATGTAAGCAGCGGCAAGGCCACCGGAAATATTAAAACCGCCAAGGGCGGCCGCACCTATTATGTGCGCCTGCGCCCCTACACTACCGTAGGCAACACCCGCTACTACGGCAGCTACACCGCTGCTCGCGCCGTGCGGGTCAAGTAAGCACAATAGAAAAAATAAGCATAATGCACCGTTCCAACGAACGGTGCTTTTTTGTGTTGTTGTGATTTGCGCGGGGCGGTTTGGCGCAATACGGCGGGCGGATACTATCCGCCCCTACCTCGTCGACATTGACTTCATATTGCTTGTGGCGGATTTCTAACAAAATCCACCCCGCGCGCATTTCGTAATGTCTCCTCTCCCCAAAAAGGCAAAAGCCTTTTTGGGGACCCCATGACATAATCGTAGGGGCGGCAATCTGCCGCCCGCACTGCGATACAGGCTGACGGATCGGCGGTGCGATACTGCACTCGCTACGAAACAGTCCCCCGGACTGTTTCTCCCAAATGCTAACGCATTTGGAGCCTCGTGTCTCTTGCACTGCGTGCAATTCACTCATCGCACCCTACAATTTTTTTACAAATACACGCCTACTCTTATTTCCCCCGCCGTGCGGCCAAGGCGAATTTTGACCGGTACGCCCCGGCGGCGGCGCGGGCCAACACGGCGTCCGGTGCAATGGACGAAAACACCCACCAACAGGAAGTGCCGCCCAGCGGCGAATGCTCCGTCTGCCAGCCCTGCTGCAAATGGTAGCGGGCCAGGTGCACATTCCGGGGCAGGCAAAGCCCGTCCGCATACAAAATACCCAAGGCATAATCCGCTGCGGGCAGCGCTGGGCACCACCGCTCCAACCGACCGAAAATATCAACCCCCGGTGCCGGTGCCAAGCCATACGCCCACACCGGCGCCATATAGGCACAACTGATCGGGTCTGCGGCAACTGCCTGCCACACTCCACGATGGGTGACCAACCGAGCCAGCCCGGCAAAATCACTCTCGGCCACGCCGTCCCTGACCCTTTGGCGCAGGGCGGACAGGCTGCTGCTTTTTTCCATGTCACTTTGCATTGTTTCACCAACTTATTCGCTGCACCGTAGCACTAATGGGTACTATAATAGAAGATTAGCAAATTTTTATGCTAAAGTCAATAGTACCAATCAGTGGTGCGGAGGTGGCGTTGTGTATTTTAGAAGGCTGCGGGATCTGCGAGAGGACAGAGACCTGAAGCAAACGGATGTGGCCGCCTTGCTGGGCATTCGCCAAACCGTCTATTCCCGCTACGAGCGGGGCTACCAAAATCTGCCGCTGGAGCACCTGCTGGCACTGGCGGACTACTATGGTGTGTCTACGGATTATATTCTTGGCCGCACCGACAACCCCAAAACAAATCCATAACCATCGATCCAAGCCACCCTTTCCGGTGGCTTTTTTGTTAGGCTGATTGCGGCACCGGTTAGGTGGTGTTGAGCGTAGCGAAACAGAGGGATTAAATAGTGGATCCCTCTACGCATATTCGCACCACGCCGCAGACATACTATCCTTAAAATACTGCATTTTGCGGTAAATGTCAATACATCAAATTGCGGTATTTTATAATAACGCCGGTGATAGTATGTTTCAAAGAATACGAGACCTGCGTGAGGATCGCGACCTGACCCAAAAGCAAGTGGCGACGGTGCTCAACTGCTCCCAGCAGGTTTATTCCAATTACGAATTAGGCCAACGGGATCTGCCTACCGCTGTGCTGCTGGCACTGGCGGACTACTATGGTGTGTCTACGGATTATATTCTTGGCCGCACAAACGATCCGACTATCCAAAAATAAATATAAACACGGCAAAACGCCATCGAGTGTACCAAGGCTCGATGGCGTTTTGCCTTTTTATATCTCCCGCTGACCGCTGTACTTGGCTACGGCATAAAGGGCATACGTTCGCGCGTTGCGCTCACACAGTTGGTGGCGAATGGATGAGCCGCTGCCGCTGCCCTGTCCCGCTCCTTCGATAAAGTAAAACCCATCGTACGCACCGATCCCCGCCTCCGCGCCCTGCGATAAGGCACATTCATCTACAAAAAGGAGCAATCCAACAATGGAATTGCTCCTTTTTCCTTTTATGTTATGTATTACCGAAAGCGCGCCTTTTCAGCCGCGCAGACGGGCGTACAGATGGAGAAAATCCTGCTCCACCCGATCAAAGGGCAGCTGCGTCCAATCCGGGGTGCGTTGCAGGGGCGGGGCATTCGTGGGGATCACCTCGCCGGTAAAATGCAAAAATTCCGCCGACAGCATGGCGTTGTCGATCTCCGTGACCGTCTGCCACTGCGCCGAAGTAGGCCGAGCCTCTACCAAGGTGTCAAACAGCAGCGCCAGCAGCCGCTCCTCTGCCCGGACAAATTCCGGCAGCCGGGCCTTCACCGGCCGGGTCACATCGCTCATATACGCCTCTGCGCCGTCATGGAGCAGGCAAAACAGTGCCGTTTGGTTCGCTTCACCCCGCACCAGCGCCTCTCGGGCGCAAGCCAAAGAGTGCTGCCCCACGGAGTAAAATGCCGGGAAATGGCCGTTGGCGCGGGTCATCAGAGACTGGGCGTGGGCAATATCCCGCACATCCAGATCCGCCGCCACCGCGTGGTACGGGTCAAAATGCCGCCCGGTATAGGTAGAAATCGGTTTGTACATACCGTCGCCTCCGGTTAAGTTTCTATTGTGTAGTACAGGGGATCTGCCCTATGGGTACAAGGACAGCACCCCGTTTTGGGACAAGGAACCGTCCACTGTTCATTTCTGAAGCTGGCGGCGCGCATTGACATCATCAATAAATGCACGAACATCTTCCACCGGAACATAATATATTTGCTCATTTGCATGGATCTCGACCATATATTTCCATGCATATACGGTAGCCGGAACAGGTGCATATTTGCATCGCCAAGGCGTGGCCGGTTGAATACTTGATATTTGCTGTATGGGGATAAAATCACTGGTGCCACGTTTGAGATGGTAATACATAATATTGTGGCGTTTGATCAGTACCGAATGGTCTGTAACGACTGTGTATTGTGGCAGTAGTGCAGATACCACGCTCGCCATAAACAAAGCCGACAAGAATACAAGAAAAGCATAGATCAATATGCGCAAAATCATATCTACCGAGCCTTCTTGATACTCATTCACCAAATATCCAAGAGGTAAAAAAAGTATGAGAGCAACGACTGGAAAAAACAATACATAAACCAATAATGTTATGATCCGGTCCAAATATCGTTTCGCTTGGCTACCATAAAAAAAGCATAACGCTTGCTGTGCATTGTTATATAACCCCCTAACCCAGAATCATGCCGTTCATTCTTAATACGACAGATCTTGAAACGATATCAAACAGATCCGATACAATACTGGAGACAATTGGGCTAGTAAAACAAGGGACGGTTCCCTGTTCTACATATCCGGAATTTGCCAGATTTCACCCTCCAGATCATCATAATCGTACTGTAGATATGTTCCGCGAGCTTCAGAGCGGTATTTATACGGTATATCATGATCGTTGCACCATTTCATCAAGGTAATCGCTTTATCTTGATTCAACCTATATTGCTCAGTAAATGACAAACCATTTCGATCAATAAACACACGATAGCGAAAATACACATCTTCTTCATCCTTAGCCGCATTAAAGAACTCGGTTACCTGCGGATTATTCAAAGCCCGCATTAAATCTTTGTATCGAGATTCTGGAATAAAATGAGGAAATGGGATAATATCTGGATTATCATCATACATATCGCACGGACCTCTGTGATCGATCATCTTGAAGTGTTTCATGTCGAACCAATAGTGCTGCTGATTCGCTTCTTGCGCATCTAAGCTGTAGGAGCAGTTACAGTAGTATTTGTTAATGTTTAATCTTTTCATAGTAGTCTCCTTACTTAAAACAAGGGACAGTCTCCTGTTCTATACTTAGGCTCCCTTGCAAAGGGTGACTCCCCGCAGTGCGGGGAGATGTCGCGCAGCGACAGAGGGGACGGGCACCGGTTAGGTGCTGTCAGCGCAGCTGACTGAGGGATTGCACCGGAGGTGAAAATGCAGAGTGCTTTTACCGTATAATCCCTCCACCGCCTACGGCGGTCCCCCTCCCTTTACAAGGGATGCATAACTTTATAAAACACCCGATGCAACCGCCCGCTGCAAATCATTATAACACAAGAAAGCACCGCTGAAAAGCTGAATTTTGGTGAACATTGACAAAAGTGGAAATTCCGCTTGATTATTTGGCAAAAGCGGTATAAAATAAAGACTGCAATACAAGGGCGCATAGCGCCCGGGTAAATTCAAATATTTTTCGGAGGTAATTCCAAATGGTAAGAGTTGCTATCAATGGTTTCGGCCGTATCGGCCGTCTGGCTTTCCGTCAGATGTTCGGCGCAGAAGGCTATGAAGTGGTTGCTATCAACGACCTGACTTCTCCCAAAATGCTGGCTCACCTGCTGAAGTACGATTCTTCTCAGGGCAAGTACGCACTGGCTGACACCGTGTCCGCTACCGATGACTCCATCATCGTAGACGGCAAAGAAATCAAGATTTATGCAAAGGCTGACGCTTCTGAGCTGCCCTGGGGCGAGCTGAAGGTAGACGTAGTGCTGGAGTGCACCGGTTTCTACACTTCCAAGGAGAAGGCTTCTGCTCACATTAAGGCCGGTGCCCGCAAGGTTGTTATTTCTGCTCCCGCAGGCAACGATCTGCCCACCATCGTATACAATGTAAACCACGAGACCCTGAAGGCTGAGGACACCGTGATCTCCGCCGCTTCCTGCACCACCAACTGCCTGGCTCCCATGGCAAAGGCCCTGAACGACTTTGCTCCCATCCAGAGCGGTATTATGTGCACCATCCACGCTTACACCGGCGACCAGATGACTCTGGACGGCCCGCAGAGAAAGGGCGACCTGCGTCGTTCTCGTGCTGCTGCCGTGAACATCGTTCCCAACAGCACCGGTGCTGCTAAGGCTATTGGCCTGGTTATCCCCGAGCTGAACGGCAAGCTGATCGGCTCTGCACAGCGTGTTCCCACCCCCACCGGTTCCACCACCATCCTGACCGCTGTCATCAAGACCGACAAGGAAGTGACCGTTGAGGCCATCAACGCTGCTATGAAGGCTGAGACTACCGAGTCCTTCGGTTACAACACCGACGAGATCGTATCCTCCGACATCGTGGGTATGCGTTACGGTTCTCTGTTCGACGCTACCCAGACCATGGTGCTGAAGGTTGCTGACGACACCTATGAGGTTCAGGTTGTTTCTTGGTATGATAACGAGAACTCCTACACCTCTCAGATGGTTCGCACCATCAAATACTTCTCCGAGTTGGGCTAATCCCTCTCGATACAGAGAAAACCAAAGACCGACAGGTTCGCCTGCCGGTCTTTTTCTTTTGCTAAACTTATAGATAAAAAGAGAACACCTTGCAGTGGGTGTTCTCTTTCATATAGTTTATTCGCCCTCTTGAAAGATTATGGCAAACAGTTCCTCAATCCGCTCCGTTTGGCCGGTTAGGTACAAATAGCCGAACAGCGCCTCCACCCCGGTGGCGCAGTGGTACTCGCCAACGGTGGCGCTCTTAGGCTGGTGGCCGGTCTTGGCATTGCGCCCCCGCTTAAACACCGCCAGTTCTTCCTCTGTCAGCAGCGGCTCCATGCGGGCAAAGGCCGCCGTTTGGGCCTTGGCGCTGACGAACTTCACGCTCTCCCGGTGCAGGTCGTTCACCGGCCGATTGGCCAGCGCCACCAGGTGGCAGCGCACCTGCATCTCATACACGCAGTCGCCGATAAAGGCCAAATTCAACGGGCTTAGCTGCCGCGGATCTGTGTTCAACACTTCCATACTTGCTCCTTACGGAATGTACTCAAACTCAATATCATACAGGCTGACAATATCGCCCTCCTGGATCCCCCGCTGCCGCAGCGCCTCAAACACGCCGCTCTTCTCCAGCACCCGCTGCATGTATTGCAGTGCCTCGTAGTCCTCCACATCAATGCCCTTAAGCACCTTGGGAAACCAGGGAGCCTCTACCAGGTAGTAGCCCGGCTCCGGATTGGTGATGGTAAAGCCGGTACTGTTTTGCACCAGCAGCTCCGTGGGGATCTCCTCCGGCTCGTACTCCTTTACCGGGGGCAGCGTTTGCAGCCGGTTCCACACTGCGTTCATCAATTCCCGGATGCCCTCCTGAATGGGCGCGCAAATGGAATAGTAGTCGTAGCCCTTGGCCTCTACATAGGCTTTCAGCCGTTCAATTTGCTCCGGCTCCGCCATGTCGATTTTATTGCCCGCCACAATCTGGGGTGCTTTGGCCAGCTCCGGGTTGAACTTCTCCAGCTCCCGGTTGATGGCGTCAAAATCCTCGATCGGGTCTCGTCCCTCGTGACCGCTTACATCCACCAGGTGCACCAGCAGCCGGCAGCGCTCCACATGGCGCAAAAAGTCATGACCCAGGCCCACGCCGTCTGACGCGCCCTCGATCAACCCGGGAATATCCGCCAGCACAAAGCTGTTGCCCGCGCCCATGGACACCACGCCCAAATTGGGCACCAGGGTGGTAAAGTGGTAGTCGCCGATTTTGGGCTTGGCCTGGCTGACCACGGAGATCAGGCTGCTTTTGCCCACGCTGGGAAAGCCGATCAGCCCCACATCCGCAATGAGCTTCAGCTCCAGACTGATCTCCCACTCCTCGCCGGGCACGCCGGGCTTGGCAAAGCGAGGCACCTGCCGGGTGGGGGTGGCAAAGTGCATATTGCCCCAGCCGCCCTTGCCGCCCTTGGCTGCAATAAACCGCTCTGTCTTGCTCATATCCGCCATGACGGCGCCGCTTTGCACCTCGCGGATCACCGTGCCTCGGGGCACGCGAATTTCCAGATCCTGGCCCTTACGGCCGTACTGCCGACCGCCACGACCCGGCTCGCCGTTCTGGGCCGCATATTTCCGTTTGTAACGAAAGTCTGCCAGGGTAGCCAAATTATCGTCTACCACAAAGACCACATCGCCGCCCTTGCCGCCGTCACCGCCGTCCGGGCCGCCGGCAGCCACATACTTCTCTCGATGAAAGGCCACTGCACCGGCACCGCCTTCGCCGCCTTTGATTTTGATTTTCGCAATATCTGCAAACACAGGGTATCCCTTCCTTTCTGTGTTGTTTTTTCAATAGTACCATAAAAACGCGGGAATTACAACAAAAGTTCGTGGAAAATGCCGCCGCCCGCTCCCTTGCGCCCCGCCGGGGACTATGATAAAATAAGAGTGTACAAAAAAGAGAACAGCAAGACCCTAAGAAGGAGGTTCCACGATGAACATTTGGCATGACATCAGCCCCAAGCGGATCCGCAAAGACCGCTTTTACGCCGTGATTGAAATTCAAAAAGGCGGCAAAAACAAGTACGAATTGGACAAGGAGACCGGTATGCTCAAGCTGGACCGGGTGCTCTTTACCTCTACTCACTATCCGGCCAACTACGGCTTTATCCCCCGCACCTACGCCAGCGACAAGGACCCGCTGGATGTGCTGGTACTGTGCAGCGAGCAAATTCAGCCCATGACCATTGTGGAGTGCGCCCCCATTGGCGTACTGATGATGGAGGACGGCGGCGCCAAGGACGAAAAGATCATCGCCGTGCCGGTAAACGACCCCAACTACAACTGCTACACCAACATTGACCAGCTGCCCGCCCACTATTTTGAAGAGATCAAGCACTTTTTTGAGGTATATAAGACCCTGGAAGTGAGCAAGAGTACCTCTGTACTGGAAGTGGATGACCGGGCAAAAGCGGAAGAAATCATCCAGTCCTGCATGGATGAGTATATCCGCAAATTCCAAATGTAATCCAAACACCCATAAAAACCGCGGTGCCCTTATAGAAAAGGGCACCGTTTTTGTTTTTAGAATCGGTTAACCATGGGAGCGGTTCGTATCCGCCTGCGCATTTCCCGCTGCGGCTTTCCGCTTCTTCCCAAACACCAAGCACAGCACCAGCAGCAAGGGAAAGACGATCCCCGCCAAAATCCCTCGGCGCATATTGCCGTCACACACCCGGGTAACCATACCCGCCAGGGTGGGTCCGGCGCTGCACCCCAGGTCACCGCCCAGAGCAAACAGGGCAAACATCACCGTGCCGCCCTTGGAAATGGCGGCAGAGCCTTTGCTAAAGGTGCCCGGCCACAGAATACCCACCGAAAAGCCGCACACGGCGCAGCCCACCAGCGACAGGAGCGGGTTCGGCACCAGCGCGATTGCCAAATACGCTGCCACACACAGCAGACTGCTGCCCAGCATGCACTTCTCCAAATGCAGCTTATGACCCCACTTGCCGTAAATCAGCCGTGCGGTACCCATTAGCGCCGCAAAAGCCATGGGACCTGCCAGGTCGCCTACGGTTTTGGTGACCCCCAGCCCTTCCTCTGCAAAAGCGGACGCCCACTGGCTAACGGTATTCTCCGCCGCACCGGCGCCCAGCATCATTAGCATTAACAACCAAAACACCTTGTTGCGGCACAGTTCCTTTAAGGTCAGACCCGCGCCGCCCTCCGGGTTCAAAGGATAAATCGGCGCGGTGGCAAAAAGCACGCCGTTTAAGATGGGCACCGCCGCCCACACCAGCGCCAGCGCTTTCCAGTTGGCGATACCAAAGACGGAAAAGAACAGGGTGGACAGCAGCACCACACCCATCTGCCCCCAGCAATAGAACGAATGGAGCAGGCTCATGGCGGAGGCTTTGTTATCCGTTGGGCAGGCCTCCAAAATGGGGCTGACCAGCACCTCCAACAGCCCGCCACCCAGCGCGTACACCACCACTGCCAGCAAAATACCCACAAACGGATCGGCAGTACGATCCGGCAAAATCGTCAGCAAGATCAGCCCGGCAGCGGCAAAGCCGTGGGCCAGCAGAACAGACGCCCGGTAGCCAATCCGGTCAATGAACCCGGCAGACAGCAGATCTACACACAGCTGGATGAGAAAATTCACAGTGATCAACAGGGTAATCTTTTGCAGCGGCACCCGGTAGTCGGTCTGGAAGGTGACAAACAGCAGGGGCACAAAGTTGTTTACAATGGCCTGCACAATATAGCCGATAAAGCAGGCATACATGGTCTTTTGATAGGGCTTTTTCATCTTTTTCTCCTTGACGAGCAGCGCACTGCCGTAGAAATCGGGTGTATTATAGCACGGCGACGAAACAGCTGCAAGTGGGCATTGACAAATACCCACACCTTTTTTTATAATAAAGGAAAAATGCGGAGGTACCCCCTATGGCAATGAAAGACAGAATGCACACCGGTGCGCTGTACCTGCCCGGCGATGATGAAATTATGGACCGGCAGCGGCTGTGCCTGGACCGTCTGTATGAATTCAACCACACACGACCCTCAGAAACGGACAAGCGCCAGGCGCTGATGAAAGAGATGTTTGCCGAACTGGGTGAGAACTGCTATATTGAGCCCCCGTTTTATTCTAACTTCGGCGGCGCCCATGTGCATTTGGGCAACCATGTGTACTGCAACTTTGCCGTTACCATGGTGGACGACACCCATATTTACATCGGCGACAACACCATGATCGCCCCCAATGTGACCATCGCCACCGCCGGCCACCCGGTGCTGCCGGAGTTGCGGGAGCACGACTACCAATACAATATGCCGGTACACATTGGCCGTACCTGCTGGATCGGCGCAGGCGCAATCATCCTGCCCGGGGTCACCGTCGGCGACAATACGGTCATCGGCGCCGGGTCCGTCGTTACCAAAGACATTCCCGCCAATGTAGTGGCGGTGGGCAACCCCTGCCAGGTGCTGCGCCCCATCAGTGATCGGGACAAAAAATACTACTTCCGGGATCACCCCATTGACCATGCCCAAATCGCTCAGGATTTGGAGAAAATCAAATAAGTACAAAACAAACCCCGCAGGCAGCCGAAACGGTCGCTTGCGGGGCGATTTTCTGTATATTAGTCGTTGTCCAGCAGAGATTTGTAAAATTCGCAGTAATCGGTGCGGTGCTGGGCGGTAAAGTTCATGGCCTCCCGGGGGTGACGGTTCAGCTGGCCGGTGAACATATATTGCAGGTCAAAGCCCCACTGCACCCCGCTCTCCCGCAGGGGGATCATATACTTTTCAATAAAAATCAGCAGGCTGTACAAGCTGTACTTGGGGTTCTTCAAGAAGCCCAGCAGCAGTTCCATAGCGCAGTTGCCGGCGCCCCGTCCCATACCCATGGCGGTGGCGTCCAGGTAGGACACACCGTAGGACAGAGTCTCAATGGTGTTGGCAAAGGCCAAGTTCTGGTTGTTGTGGGCGTGGAAGCCTACCTGTTTGCCGGCAGCAGTGGCCGCTTCTAAGTACCGCTGGGCCAGCACACCGGCATTCTCCGGGTACAGGGAGCCGTAGCTGTCTACCAGGTAGATCACATCTACCGAGGAGTTACACAGCATCTCCAGCGCCTCGCCCACCTGGCCGGAACCGGCCTGGCTGATGGCCATAATATTGCAGGTGGTCTCGTACCCCAGGTCATGGAAATACTCGATCATCTCAATGGCTGCCGGGATCTGATGAATGTAGCAGGCCACACGCACCATGTCGATGACGCTCTCGCTTTTGGGCAGAAAGTCCGTTTTAAAATCGCAGCGGCCTACATCTGCCATCACGGAAATCTTCATATCGCTTACATTTTCGCCAACAATGGCACGAATGTCCTCTTCCTTGCAGAACTTCCACTTGCCAAAATCCGCCTCGTTGAAAAGGGTGCGGCTGGCCTTATACCCAAACTCCATATAGTCCACGCCGCTTTTGATATTGGTCTTATACAGTTCCCGCACAAATTCGTCGCTGAAGTCAAAGTTGTTGCACAATCCGCCGTCGCGAATGGTGGCGTCCAGCACCTTAATGTCGGTGCGCACGCCCATTAAATTGCCTTTTCTGGGGGTCATGGTTGGTTACTCCTGTTCCTGTTATCATTTTGCACTTGGCACTTTAGCGCTTTAAAGCCCATTAGTGCTTAGGTCGTATTATAACACCACTCGCGCCCCTTGTCAACGGCAAAAGGCAAAAGAAAAGCAAAAAAATGCAGCGCACCCGCAAAACAAGGAACCGTCCCCTGTTCACGGGTGTCTATTTTGACAAGGGGCGGCCTTTTTGTTATACTGTATCATAAAGTAGACTATCAAACTTTACGCAAAAATAAAAAGAGCGGAGAAGAAAATGGAACGGATACTCATTCGCGCCGGGGTAGCGCCCTGGGCGGAATACAACGCCCTGGATGTAATCACCGACAAGATCATCGGCAATAACACCGGGAATCTGCTGTTTGCCAACAGCATCACCCGGCTGGTGGCCACTGCGGACAGTCGGGTGGACTTTATCTCTGACCTGACGTTGGTGAAAAAGCAGATTACTGCCCAAGAGATCAATGAGAACTACGACCGGCTGATCCTGCCCATGGCCAACGCCTTTCGGGAGGACTTTGCCCGCAAGTGCTTAAAGCACTGGACGGCACTGATTCGCCAGCTGACGATTCCCGTAACGGTCACCGGCATTGGCATTCAGCTGCCCTACGAGCCACACCTGGAGCAGCCCCGGGAATTTGACGGCGCTGCCCGTGACTTTATCGCCGCCGTGCTGGATCATTCTGCCAGCGTGGGCGTGCGGGGCCAGATCACCTATGATTATCTCAAAGGACTGGGCTTTTCCCAGATCGATGTGACCGGCTGCCCCTCTTTGGCACTGAACGGCCCGGGTCTACCCCTGCGAGAGAAGCAGCCTTTGACCCCGGAATCCAAGCTGTGCTTTACCGGCTCTGTGTCCAATCCGCCGGATTTCAAAAAGTTCGCCGTGCGCTGCACCGAACGGTTCCCCAACACCTACTTTGTGCCTCAGTTTATTGACGATTTGCGGCTGATGTACCTGGGGATCCCCCACCCGGACACGGCAGACAGCCGCGTGCTACACCCCACCAATCTGGACCACCCGGTATTTGTGGAGGACAAGGCCCGGTTCTTCATCAACCTGCCCAGTATGTTCGCCTTTAATCGAGAGATGGACTTTAACTACGGCACCCGCATTCACGGTGCCATCGGCAATATTCTGTGTGGCGTGCCCAGCCTGTTGTTCCCCACGGACGCCCGCATTCGGGAACTGGCAGAGTATCACAACATTCCTGCCATTCCCGCCTCTGCCGTCACACCGGACACGGATCTGGCAGCGCTGTATGATCAAACCGACTTCCGCCAGGTGAACAACGGCCACGCGGAGCGGTTTTGGCACCTAATCGACTTCTTGAATGAAAACGGGATCAAGACCATTTACGATGACCGCACAGGCACGCCTGCCCGCTCGCTGTACGACGAAAAAACGGCAGCCACCTCTTATGCTCAGCCGGTACATTCCATGCTGGTGCGCCCGCCGGAGGAGATCGCCCGCCGGGTAGATGCCGCCGTGCGCCTGCAACGCAAAGAGATAGAGGATGACAGCCGCCTGGCCACGCAGCTGCGAGACAGTCAGCGCAAGGTCACCCAGCTGCAAGAGCGCAACAAAAAGCAAGACGCGCAAATTCAGGCGCTAAAAGAAGAGCGCAAAGCCCTGAAAACAGAACTGAAAGCAACCAAAAAGCCCCTGCGCCGCCTGGCTTGGTACCAGCGCACCTCCACCTTTGGCATTGGTCTCGCCCGCCTGAAAAAGAAGCTTCGCCGATTACTGGGGAAAGAAAAATAAATGCGGTTCGCTGTAACTACCGAGCCTACAAGATTTGGAAACAGGGGTCTGTCCCCTGTTTCCCCTGTTCGGCAGTGAAGAGAAAACAAAAAAAGGACAGTCCGAGGACTGTCCTTTTTGTTATGGATTTGTAAGGAGAACTTATGCGTTCTTCTCAGCGATAGCAGCCTGTGCAGCGGCCAGACGTGCGATCGGCACACGGAACGGAGAGCAGGACACATAGTCCAGACCGATCTGGTGGCAGAACTCTACGGAGCTGGGGTCACCGCCGTGCTCACCGCAGATACCGCAGTGCAGCTGGGGACGGGTAGCTTTACCGTTCTTCACAGCCATCTGCATCAGCTGGCCAACGCCGTCACGATCCAGCTTGGCGAAGGGATCGTTCTCAAAGATCTTGGCGTCATAGTAAGCGTTCAGGAACTTACCAGCGTCATCACGGCTGAAGCCGTAGGTCATCTGAGTCAGGTCGTTGGTGCCGAAGCAGAAGAACTCTGCTTCCTTAGCGATCTCGCCAGCAGTCAGAGCTGCGCGGGGGATCTCGATCATGGTGCCCACTTCATACTTCATATCGCTGCCGGCAGCCTTGATTTCTGCATCAGCGGTGGCAACCACGATGTCCTTTACATACTTCAGTTCCTTGGCATCGCAAGACAGGGGGATCATAATCTCCGGAGCCACGGTCCAATCCGGATGTGCCTTCTGTACATTGATGGCAGCGCGGATCACGGCCTTGGTCTGCATCTTAGCGATCTCAGGATAAGTCACAGCCAGACGCAGGCCACGGTGACCCATCATCGGGTTGAACTCATGCAGAGAAGCAATGATGGCCTTGATCTGCTCAACGCTCTTGCCCTGCGCCTTAGCCAGCTTCTCAATATCTTCTTCCTCAGTGGGAACGAACTCATGCAGCGGGGGATCCAGGAAACGGATGGTTACCGGGCAGCCCTCCAGCGCCTCATACAGCTTCTCAAAGTCGCCCTGCTGATACGGCAGGATCTTCTCCAGAGCAGCCTCGCGCTCCTCAACGGTGTCAGAGCAAATCATCTCACGGAAAGCAGCAATTCTGTCTTCCTCGAAGAACATATGCTCGGTACGGCACAGACCGATACCCTCAGCGCCCAGCTCACGAGCCTTCTTGGCATCTGCGGGGGTGTCTGCGTTGGTGCGTACTTTCAGTACACGGAACTTATCAGCCCAGCCCATGATACGACCGAAGTCGCCGGAAATGGTTGCATCCTGGGTCGCGATAATACCGTCATAAATATTACCGGTAGAACCGTCAATGGAGATGTAGTCGCCCTCGTGATAGGTCTTGCCTGCCAGAGTGAACTGCTTGTTGGCCTCGTCCATTACAATGTCGCCACAGCCGGATACGCAGCAGGTACCCATACCACGAGCAACAACGGCAGCGTGAGAAGTCATACCGCCGCGAACGGTCAGGATGCCCTGAGAAGCCTTCATGCCGGTGATGTCCTCGGGAGAAGTCTCCAGACGAACCAGAACCACCTTCTCGCCTCTCTCGTTCCACTCCACAGCGTCATCAGCGGTGAACACAACTTTACCGCAAGCAGCGCCGGGAGAAGCGCCCAGGCCCTTACCGGCCGGGGTAGCAGCCTTAATGGCGGCAGCGTCAAACTGCGGATGCAGCAGGGTGTCCAGGTTACGGGGATCGATCATAGCAACGGCTTCTTCTTCCGTTCTCATGCCCTCGTCTACCAGATCGCAAGCGATCTTCAGAGCAGCCTGAGCGGTACGCTTACCGTTACGGGTCTGCAGCATGAACAGCTTACCGTGCTCCACGGTGAACTCCATGTCCTGCATATCTCTGTAATGGTTCTCCAAAGTCTGGCAAACCTGGGTGAACTGTGCGAAAGCCTCGGGGAACTTCTGCTCCATCTCCTGAATGTGCATAGGTGTACGCACACCGGCCACTACGTCCTCGCCCTGGGCGTTGGTCAGGAACTCACCGAAGAGGCCCTTGGCGCCGGTAGCGGGGTCACGGGTAAAGGCAACGCCGGTGCCGCAGTCATCGCCCATGTTACCAAAGGCCATGGACTGCACGTTAACGGCAGTACCCCAGGAATACGGAATGTCGTTGTCACGACGATATACATTTGCGCGGGGGTTGTCCCAAGAACGAAACACAGCCTTGATGGCGCCCATCAGCTGCTCCTTAGGATCCGTGGGGAAGTCCTCGCCGATCTTGGCCTTGTACTCGGCCTTGAACTGAGAAGCCAGCTCCTTCAGATCGTCAGCGTCCAGCTCCACATCCTGGGTAACGCCCTTTTTGGTCTTCATCTCATCGATAAGCTCCTCAAAGTACTTCTTACCCACTTCCATAACCACATCGGAATACATTTGGATAAATCTTCTGTAGCAGTCCCAAGCCCAACGGGGATTACCGGACTGGGTAGCGATGGTGTCCACAACATCCTCGTTCAGGCCCAGGTTCAGGATGGTGTCCATCATGCCGGGCATGGAAGCTCTTGCGCCGGAGCGAACGGATACCAGCAGCGGATTCTGCTTGTCGCCGAACTTCTTGCCGGTGATCTCTTCCATCTTTACGATATACTGGTTGATCTCATCCATGATCTCAGGATTGATCTCGCGGCCGTCCTCATAATACTGGGTGCAGGCCTCCGTCGTGATGGTGAAGCCCTGGGGCACCGGCAGGCCGATGTTGGTCATCTCGGCCAGGTTAGCACCCTTACCGCCGAGAAGTTCTCTCATGTTTGCATTACCCTCAGAGAAGAGGTAGCAATACTTTTTTGCCATTGAGAATACCTCCAAAAAATAGTTTGTAATATACCCGCAAATTTACACTGCGTCAGTATAATGCGGTAAAATTATAGCACAGCGGGGGCCAAAATACAAATACTTTTTCTTATTTTTTTATTATTTTATACGCTTTCTGTCAAATAGACTTGCAAAGCGCCGCCGATTGTTGCATAATGAAAGCACAAATCAAAGAATATCCGGTTTGGAAAGGAACGATAGACCTATGAAATGTGCAATTATTTTAGCCGGGGGCAAAGGCACCCGGATGAAGGCGGACTGCCCCAAAGTGATGTGCAAGGTGCTGATGAAGCCTATGATCGACTATGTGGTTTCTGCCGTAAAGAGCGCCGGGTGTGCGGCCATCTGCGTAATCACCGGCTACCGGCATACAGAGGTGGAGGACCACCTGCAAAATCTGGATCCAACCATTGAGACCGCCCTGCAAGAGCCCCAGCTGGGCACCGGCCACGCGGTCATGTGCGCCCGGGATTTTATTGAGCGCCACCGGGGAGACGATATTTTGGTTCTAAACGGCGACGGTCCGCTGCTGGACGAGCCTACCATTAACGGTGCCTACGCTTTGCACAAAAGCGAGGGCAACGCCATCACCCTCATCAGCGCCTTGGTGGAGGACACCAACGGGATCGGCCACATTAAGCGCAGCGCCGACGGTAAGCTCCAGTGCATTGTGGAGCACAAGGACGCCACCGAGGAAGAAAAAAAGATCAACGAGAGCAACGCCGGGTGCTACTGGTTTATGGGCGACAAGCTGCTGTACGCCCTGGATCGGATTACCAATCAAAACGCCCAGAATGAGTACTACCTGACCGACAGCCTTTCCATTCTGCTGGGAGCCGGCAACGGCGCCAACGCCTATGTAGTCGAGAACAGCGATGTGGTACTGGGTGCCAACGACCGCGCCCAGCTGCACATTCTCAACGAAATCCTGCGCCACAAGATCATGCACCAATGGATGATAGACGGGGTGGACATTCCCTGCACCGACGGTGTGATGATCGCCGACACGGTACAGATCGGCACCGGCACCACCATTCTGCCCGGCACCATCCTGCTGGGGAACACCACCATCGGCAAGGACTGCCTGATCGGGCCGAACACCTATATTATGGACGGCACCGTGGGCAACGGGGTCACCCTGGACAATGTGAAGCTGACGGACAGTACCGTGGAGGACGGCGCGGACGCAGGTCCTTTTGTACAAATCCGGGGCGGCAGCGTGCTGCACACCGGTGTGCACATCGGCGACTTTGTGGAAGTGAAGAACAGTACCGTAGGCGCCGGCACCAAAAGCGCCCACCTGACCTACATTGGCGACAGCGATGTGGGAGCCGGGGTGAACTTTGGCTGCGGCACGGTAACGGTCAACTATGACGGCAAAAACAAGAGCCGCTGCAAGATCGGCGACGGCGCCTTTATCGGCTGCAACACCAACCTGGTGGCACCGGTAGAAGTGGGCGACCGGGCATACATTGCCGCCGGTTCCACCATTACGGACGATATTCCCGGCGACGCTCTGTCCATTGCCCGTGCCCGCCAGGTAAATAAGCCCGGCTGGGTCACGGAGAAGAAGCCTTATAAAGAAAAGAAGTAAAATGGTTATGAAACGCATTTGCACCTGCTTGCTGGCGGCAGCACTGGTGGTGGGCGCCTTTACCGGGTGCGCCGCCAAGCCCGCTGCCGGCACAGACACCACAACCAAACAGGAAACCACTACGGAAACCACCACCGTCACCACCACGGAGAACGCCAAGACCACTTTCCGGGAGAGCTATACCTCTACCATTTATCCGGCGCTCCACCGCAAAGGCGGCAGCGGGTACAGCCATGAGCTGGCCAGCTACACCACTTACTACGACGCCAAGAACGAGACTCGCACTGCCAACATCACCGCCTCTATACGCAAGCTGAACAATCTGGTAATCCCTGCGGGGCGCACCTTCAGCTTTAACCAAACGGTGGGCAAACGTACGGTGCTGGCCGGGTACGCCACTGCCAAGGTGGTGCAGGACGGCGAGTTTGTAGACGGCCTGGGCGGCGGGGTATGCCAGGTGAGCAGCACCATTTTTGAGTGCATTCTCCGCGCCAATTTACAGGTGGTCAGCCGGGCGCCCCACTCGCTGGAGATTAGCTATGTACCCCTGGGCGGGGACGCTACCGTCCAGTGGAACACCACGGACTTTCAGTTTAAGAACACCAGCGGCACGGACATTCGGCTGCAAATGACCGCCAAGAACGGCACCCTCACCTGCAAGGTAATGGGGCAAAAGAATGTAAAGCCCAAGGATGTAAAAATCAGCATTAAAAAAACCGGCAAGCAGTATGTACTCACCCGCACCGTCGGCGGCAAGGTGAATTACACCACCTATTCCACCTACGCCAAGCCCAAGAAAAGTCAGTGAATGAACAGAATGCAAAAGCCGCCGCACCACATGGGTACGGCGGCTTGTTTTTTGATCGTTCTTCCCATCGTCTCTCGCCTCCGGTGCAATCCCTCAGTCGCGCAAGCGCGCCAGTTTCCTTTGCAAGGGAGCTTAAGAAGATGTAACCGATATGCCTCCCTTGTAAAGGGTGACTCCCCGCAGTGCGGGGAGATGTCGCGCAGCGACAGAGGGGACGGGCACCGGTTAGGTGGTGGGTTTGCCGTAGGCAAACTCGGAGGGATTAATGCACTCGCTACGAAACAGTCCCCCGGACTGTTTCTCCCAAACGCTGACGCATTTGGAGCCTCGTGTCTCTTGCACTGCGTGCAATTCACTCGGGAGCAAGCCCCCGCCCTACGGCTTTTTATGGCGTTATGGCAGCAGAAACGCCGTAGGGGCGGATAGTATCCGACCGTGATACGTTTAGAGCACCTCCGGAATTGGCAGGTGGCAGGTTTCCGCCCCTACAAAATGCAACGGTACAATCATGCACTCGCTACAAAACAAAAACCCCCACCGGTGCAATACCGATGGGGTTCTTTTTTACCAACTTACCAACCCAGACGAACAATCTTAATGGAGCAGCTGCCGGTGCCGTAGCGATAGCAGGCTGCGTGCCCCTCCGGGGTGAAAATATCAATTCTGCCCTGGCTGGACAGCCCGCTGCCGCCACGGTCCACTACGGTGTAGTTGGTGCCGTTCACGGAGATCACGGAGCCCAGGGGCAGCCAGTTACAGGCCACATAATGGGGATTGGACATACCGTTATAAATGCGGCGGCCGCTGGTGGTGATGCCGCGGGAGTTGCCGTTGCATACCGCGCAGGCGCAGTAATGAGTGTACCGACCGCTGATGCTCTGGCCCACGGAATAACCGCCTCTGGACTTTACACCGTTTGCCTTTACGCCGGCGGCCTTGGTACCGGTGCGCACAATCTTCTTCACCGGCTTTTTGGTAACCACCCGCTTCTCTTCCGTGCGGGTCTTTTCTTTGCCGTTAACCAGCTTCACTTTATAGGTCACATCGGCGGAGCCGTTCTGGCCTTGCTGCTCCACTTTGGTCTTGCCTACGGTGAGCTTGCTGTCGGTCTTGGTCTCCGTCTTATAGGACAGGGTCTCCGTCTCGGTGACGGTCTTGTAGCTGACCCGGTACACATGAATCTTCATGCCTGCCTTAAGGGATGTTGCGGCAGAAGGTTCTGCATAATCATTCGTACCCAGCTGTACCTTGGCCAGGTCCAGCAGGTCACCCACGGTGCCCTCCACCATGGCAAAGCTCTGGGTCTTGCCGTCTGCCGTCAGGGTAACGGTAAAGGCAGTATTTACCCGGATGACCATGCCGTCCGTTACCGGATCGGTCAGGGCGTAATTCACCTTGTCTGCGCTGTGCAGCGCCAGACCCGCCTCTGTAAGGGCGTCGCCTACGGTATCCGCATACACGGCATAGGCGGTGATGGTGTGGTTCACTTCCACATTGACAGTATGCTGCCGGTCCAGCACGATCTTGCCGCCCTTGCCGGCTTCAAAGCCTGAAAGGTCCAGCTTGTCGGTGCTCTCCAGCGTAATGTTTGCATTGGTCAGGATCTCGGTTGGTTTCTCTTCTCTGGTGGTCACGGTGGTGGTCACGCCATCTACCACAATATCCACATTATATTCGTTGAGCAGGCCAGCGAATGCAGTGGAGGCGAACACAACGATGGCCAGCACAAAGGCCAGCACAGCTGTGGTGAGCATCTTTGCCCAGCGTTTTACGCCACCGGATTTGGATCGATAAATCATCTGAATCTCCTTTTGTTTTGGAAAATAGAAAACAGGCTTGCCGTTTTTTATTGAGGGGCTCTTTTGAGGGGAGCCACCACAAGAGCAGAAGCAATTTATTCTGCCTTTTCCGTTAGTATTTCCCTAAGACGCAGACGATTATATCACAAATCACTAAGAAGTCAACTTTTCAAACCAGATGTTTTTGTTGAAGTTGCACAAATCCCGTTTGATGTAAAACAAAAATGCCGCCGCGCTAATCAATATCTTGTGGTCTTTCGTTTACACGCTTTACCGCGTGAAAGCAAAATTTTGTAGGTTTGGTAGAAATCCGGCTTCCAAAGATTGCAATTTGTAACCTTTTTGTTGCCAAATTTCATATTTTTCCCAAAATATGGTAATATTCTGTCATATTTTGTCCGCGATCCACAATATCTCGTACCCCGCATTTTGCTCGATTTTAAGCCAAAAATCCGTTATTTTGCTGCCCGACACCGGCATTTTGACCTTGCCGCCCCCGCCGACACCCTTCGACCCGTCAAATACGGGACAAGCATATCTATTATATATAAAAAAAGAGCACCCGGTTGTCTATCAGCGAAGACATTCGCCTATACCAATGAAGAGTAACAGCCAGTTCTTCTTGATTGTTGACACAGGCAATGCCAAAATCCATGTCATTTTGATTAGGAAACAGATATGTTGCTCATAGTCCGTTGCTTTATAGTCCGTATACTTCTATATTATAATATGTGAGGTGTTTTAATGATTACGAAAGAGTTTGGGCAAAGGCTTAAGGAGTTCCGACAAGAAACAGGATTAAGTCAAGAAAAATTTGCTCTTAAAATTAGTATGGATCGAACTTATTACGCTTCCGTAGAAGCAGGCCGCAGGAATATTTCTCTGGAAAACATCAAAAAAATTGCAGATGGTTTTGGAGTATCGCTAAGCCAATTATTTGAAAATCTATAGGGGGAGAGAACAGCATGCCTAATTTTACAACATTATACACCAATTACGCAAAAACTAAAAATGTGTGCGGCTTCTGCGAGCAGTATGCAGAAAACGATATTGCTACTCGCTTTCTTTTAGTCCGTTCCCTTGATAGGAATAATCTGAGAGAAATTATTGAACGCTACTCAACAGAATCTCCAGATGGACTTATTCCTGTGCTGACAGAGAAAGCTTATAACTCATCTGTTACTATCGAACAACTCATTTCCTATATTGAGAGTAAACGTCAAGAACTTATTAAGCAGCGCACTCAGGAATTGGACGGATTACAGGATGTTCTTTCTGAATTTCCTGTTGTAAACTGTGGTGTCAGAAATGACAAAGTTGATGATATTGTCAAAAAATTCGTTCGGAATAAATCCTTAAAGACTATGGATGAGCTCGAATACGAACTTGATAATGTAATGCTTCCCAAAATTCGTCAGTACAGTATGTGGTCATATTATAACCAAACCGCTAACGACATCATTGAGTTATTTTTCCTTCAGCATCCTGCCGTTCTTCCTACTTTGAGAAAGATTCATGATATAGATTTCTTTATAAAAATCGATGGAAGAATCATTCCGTTTGATTTGAAATTCACGCATATTTCAGACAGTTATTTCGAGCTGGCCTCTCAAGGTATAATTAGAAGCGATGATTCTACGTTCGATGATTTTTATGTTGATGCCAATAGTGAAACTAATGAGTTGAATCGATTAAAGGCATATTATCAATCATTTAAGCGAGAACATAAAACTCTCAAGCTGCCAAATATCAGCAAACAGAATAAAACATCTCTTATGAACAATCTTTCTGCTACTGGAGATCCCGGTGCAACGAGATTTATTGAGGAGTTTACCGCAAGGCATGCTGACTATGTGCCAACAAGCCATGAGCAATTATATCCTCTGGAATGGTGGAATTATAAATATCAAGGTGAACGTCTCTTCTGCAACAACAATCGTCTCTTCGTCTTTCTCGCTTACATGAATCGATTTGTTGATGGCAGAGAACTCAAAGGCAAAACTGCTGCTATCGGCGAAAAAATCAATTCATTACTCGATAATTTAACAATGAGTGATTTCCACTCTGTCCATTATCATTATGATAAGGAAGCCGATTTGGTTGGTGATTATACCGCACTTTCTCTCTCAACTATATATTATGAATAATAAACAGCGGGGGGCTTTTAATTGAAGTCCCCCGCTGTTTATTAACTCATATTATCTGCACATACTTTTACAATTCGTGAAACTTTGTAAATAAATCCTTGTGGTATTGTTCGTTCAAACAAAGCGTTCATCACATTATAAACTTCGTATTCTGGATGCTCGGACAATATTGTTTTTATATCAGCCTCAAGTTGAAGATCGTCATTTTTGAATATGGTTGATTCCTGTCCTCTATTATTTGTATTCTTGAAGGTCAACACAAAATCAGTTTTTAAGGCGTTTTTACGATTGTCTTGAATTACTGATGTCGCTGAATATTCCAACGGAACAATATCTGTAATTTCGAATCCGTGCGTAATGAACAAATTGAGCGTATCAATCCATGTGTTATCGTCCAAGCAATTAAATGCCATTGAAAAATATTTACCAGGCTTTAACACACGAGAAATTTCGGCAAATGCCTCATCCAGCAGCTGGTTATAATTTTTTGCATTCTTTTCTTTTCTTTGCTTTGCTTCCGAAACGATTACTTCATCATTCCAATTAATAGTCTTATCCAAGCCAAGCCATGCATTCCACATTAGGCTCTGTTCCAGATATAAAACTCGATTTGCATGAGGTGGGTCGATGAATACATAATCAACACTGTCGTTGGCTAACTGTAGATGAGTAGCAGAGCCGTTAATGAGCCGGACATTATTTTCATAATAACCATTTTCTCTGTTCGAGAACAATTCGTTGATTTCTTTCTCGCCTTTGATTATTCTCTTAAACCGATTTTCAAAACAATTCCACACATTAATTTCGAAATGTTCTTCTGGAACCCAATAACCAATTACCCAGCTTCCAACTTCGGCTTTAGGAGCCGCACCTTCGTTCCTTTTTCTTCCTCGAATAACAAAGACTAAGTTACTGGCCTGTGACAATGTACCCGTAAGTGTCAATTTGAAAACATCACGGATATTCGGGTCTTCAATATTTTTGATTTCATCATTGATAAGAGACAATCCGACCAGGGCTCTTGGTGTGAACAGATCTGCAACAGTTTGGTTTTGCCCAACATTAATTCGAGAGTTCTCAAACATTTGGGATGTTGGATACCACTTTGCTTCAACTAATGGATGTTGCGACATAGTTATGTCAACATCTATACCTTCTCTAATTTTCTTTTTACTTTGATTTGTAGAATACCATACCTCAATAGGCATATCATTCTTCCAAATTGTATGTGTTACAAGTGTCGGTTCTCCATCATATTCGAATTCATACAGACTGTTAATGGTTGCTTTTAGCTTTTTGTGATAACCTTAAATTGGCGATTAACTTCATCAATGTCAACAGCTGTCATTGACACTTTTGCCAACTTAATAGCTAAAGGATTGAGATCAACTCCGATACATCTTCTGTTTGCTTTTAGCGCTTCAATTAATGTGACACCCGAACCGCAGAAACTATCGAGAACCACTTCCCCGGGCATAGTGTATTTTTCTATAAATTTTGATATTTCATTAAATGGTTTTTTCCCCCAATATTTGTGCATTGCATAAATACCTTTGTAGGTATTGGTGTTAGCCATAATCTCCTCCGCTTGTTTGTTTGTTTCTTTATTGACTTGTTCGACAATTCCCTCGAAATCCATCCCAAAAAACGGCAGAACTTCGTCGAGCCGCTTAAACGTCATTGTTCAGCTTGCCGGTCTTAGTCATATCGGACACAGCTTTTTATTCGTCTTCCGTTGTAAATTCTAAAATATCATCAACCCCACATTGGAGGGTTTTGCAGATCTTCTCAATGGAATCGAGAGAAATATAATTGTCTCGCTTGATTCGGGTAATGATGTTTGCGCTAAATCCCGCTTTTTCCATCAGCTCGGCATTGGTCATTTCCTTATCAATCATGAGATGAAACAGTTTTTTATATGATACAGCCATAGAGACATCCTCCTTAACTGCCCTACATCATATCACGAAATCGTGAATATTTCAATAGATTAAGAAGAATACTTGTGGAAGAGGGGACTTGTACCCTTTAGAGTACAAGTCCCAGGTATGTATTCGTTTATTCTTCCATGACTTCCAACATCATTCTTGTACCCAACTTAAAGCTGCTCTGGAACAGTAAGCAATCGGTGATTGTCTGGTATTCTCGCACACAGTCGGCGTATTTATCAAACAACTCCTTCTGCTCGTCCGTCATAGTAGCTTTGAACTTTTCTTCGTTCCTGCAGATCAACTCCAACAGCTTTTTATATTCTTTGCAAGCAGATGTGTTATACTCTGTTGGCTCAGGATTGCCGTACCAAAATTCTTCAAGGATTCACATACCTCATCCTCCTCGTAGATCAATTCGGCAAGGACAATCTTCTCTGCACGATTACGGATGCTGTTCATGGATCCAACCCATGCCATTTGGTCAGCTGCTTTCAATGCCTCTGTCACGCCCTCAGAATCCTTCATTTGCTCAATAATGACCTCCAGACGGCTCTGTGCCTGCTCGTTCAAGTCGGCCAGATAAGTCCACAATTCTCCGGTCAAGCAAAGGTCATCAAAGCGGATAGGATGATGTTCCCTCAGATACTCTCTGTACATCCGTCCCTAACGGCCAATGGGTCTGGTTTCTTCCGGCAAGCGAATATCGGGAATATAGTAGTCGCCACAACGAATATAGTTCAGTTCCTGCATCATATGTACCGCCAATAATAGTATCAAACATTCGATTTGGATAGAAAAAAGCGATACCTGGTTGTGAAAACCAAGAATCGCCAATTTTTCTTGTCGCACTCCTGTACGGCAGCTACCCTATGTCAGTAATGTCTCATACTGTCTTATTGAAAACTACCCTTGGGTGCTCTTTTTAAGTTGTCCTAATGTATATAACCGTAGGAGCGGATACCCTCCGTCTGCTTACGATCCCTTATCCTCGTCCTGCAATTCCCGCTGCTCTTCTTCCAAAGCGCGTTCTTCCACGGCCAACTCCTGTCTCTCCTCGGCCAGCAGTTCGCTCTCTACCTCCCGCTTGCCAAAGATCAGCGACAGCAACACCGGCACCAGAACGCCGCAGCACACCCACACTGCCCGATCGCCCAGCCAGCGGGCGCACAGGGTACCGATCACTGCCCCCAGCAAAAAGGATCCGTTGATCATCATATAGGTAAGGCTGTTCTTTAGGCTCTGGCGCTCCTTGGTGCGCAGATAATCCAGAAAATGCAGCGCCAGCTGGCGCAGATTGTTGGTACAAAAGGTGGAGGAAAACGCCATATTGTTGGTGCGCTTAAACGTATTGTACTGCATGGCGCAGATAAAGGCCACCGTTACGGTGGACACGGTAAAGGGCACCGATTTTGGCAGACAGCCCACCACAAACAGCAGGCCGATCTCCAGCGCCACGAACACTGTATCCCACCGCAGCAGCTTGTTCTCATCCAGCAGGCGGGGCATCGTCACCGTCATGGCAATGCCGATCACATAAAAGCACATGGGGATCAGGTAGGTAAACACCTTCTTCACATCGCCGTGGGCGATGGCCATACCCAGCAGGGCAAAGTTGCCGGTTTGGGCATTGGCAAACACGCCACCCTTTAATAAATAAGTATAGGTCTCCAAAAAGCCGCTGACCATAGCCAGAGAGGCACAGATATAGCCTGTTTCGTGAATAGGCACCGGTCTTCTTTTCATTCTGCTCGCTCCTTTTCATCGATTTCGCACCCTATTGTAGTCCTTTTGTTTTTGAATTGCAATGTTTTTTTGTATTTAGATAAATAAGATGGCGGGCGGCAGATTGCCGCCCCTACGATATATAACAGTGCAATGTGGAGCTTGCGTTTATTAAGAATGATCGTAGGGCCCGATGCCCACATCGGGCCGCATAAGGATCACCAAATAACAAATCCTGTTGCAATCCCCTTTTATATCCAGTACAATAGAGAAAGACAACGGAGGTGTTGATTTGAAAAACCAACTGTACTATACCAAGCCGGCCAAGTGCTTTGAGCAGGCGCTGCCCTTGGGCAACGGACGGCTGGGGATAATGACCTACGGCAACCTGCGCCGGGAGCGCCTGTCGCTAAACGAGGACAGCCTGTGGTCCGGTTACCCCAAGGATCAAAACAAGGCAGACGCCCACAAGTACCTGGCTGCCTGCCGGGAGGCCATCTTTGCCAAGGACTACGCCAAGGCCAAGGACATTCTCAACCGGGATATGCACGGCCACTGGAGCGAGGCGTACCTGCCCCTGGGCAATCTGCGCATTGACTACGACCGGGCGTACAAAAAGAATTACAGCCGCACCCTGGATCTGCGCACCGGCGTGGCGGTGACCCGAGCGGACGGCTTGACCCAGACGGTGTTTGTCTCCCACCCCGCTCAGCTGGTGGTGGTGCATATAGAGAGCGATCGGCCCTTTAGCGCCACATGCCGACTGGACAGCCTGCTGCAAAGCACCGTTACCGCGCAGGACGGCACCCTGCTGCTCACCGGCCAAGCGCCGGAGGTGTGTATGCCCCCCTACTATAATAAGGGAGAGACGGTGGTACAGGGCAGCCGGGGTATGCGCTTTTGCGCCGGGCTGCGGGCAGACGGCAAAGTAACCTGCACCGGCGACAGCCTGCGGATTGAGAACCGCAAGGAAGTAACGCTGCTGCTGTCCATGGCAACCTCTTATGTGGACTTCCGCTCCATGCCCACCGCAGACGAAAAGGCTCGTATGCTGGCCTACTTTGACGGTGCGGCAGACTACCTCACGCTGCTGGCCGCCCACATTGCGGACTTCTCCGCTTTGATGGATCGGGTGACTCTGGAGTTGGAGGGGGGCGACGACAGCCTGCCCACCGATGTGCGGCTAAAACGCATGCAAAAGGACAAAAGCGACCAAAGCCTAATTGCCCTGCTGTTCCAGTACGGGCGGTACCTGACTGTCTCCGGCTCCCGGCCGGGCACCAACGCCATGACCCTGCAAGGGATCTGGAACGAGCAGGTGCGCGCGCCCTGGTCCTCCAGCTACACCACCAATATTAACACCGAGATGAACTACTGGCCCACAGACGCAGTAGGGCTGGGCGAATGTTTCACGCCGCTGGTGGACTTTGCGGAAAAGCTGGCGGCAAACGGCTCCTCCACCGCCAAGGCGTACTTTGACGCCGATGGCTGGTGCGCCTGCCACAACAGCGATATTTGGGGCGCCACCTACCCGGCCGGGTTCCCGGACGGCGACGGCGACTCCAGCTGCTACGCCGTTTGGTTTATGAGCGGCGCCTGGATTCTGAACCAACTATACACCCACAGCCTGTACCAAAAGGATCCGGCCTTTGACGAAAAGCTGAAAGGCATGTTCGCCGGCGCGCTGGCATTCTTTCATTCCAGTATGACGACGCACAACGGTCAACCGGTCACCTGCCCCTCCATCAGCCCGGAAAATACATTCACGGACAACGGGCAGCGCAGCGCCGTAACCTATATGCCCTCCATGGATCGGGAAATTCTCCACGATTTTATGGAGAACTGCAGAGCGCTGGGGCTGGACGCGCCTGTCATTGACCAGGTAGCCCCCGCTCCGGACGGCCGGGTACCGGAATGGGCGGAAAATTACCAAGAGACCGAGGTGGAGCACCGCCATGTGAGCCACCTGTACTGCATTTACCCCTCTCACCGGGTGCAAAGCGACGCGCTGCAAGCGGCAGCCAAGCAGTCTCTGCTAAAGCGAGGATTTGGCGGCACCGGCTGGTCCCTGGGATGGAAGGTGTGCCTGTGGGCACGGCTGGGCGACGGCGAGAACGCCCTGCGGCTGATCGAAAATCAGCTACGCCCCATTAACCCCAAGGCGCTGATCCGAGTGCGGGGCGGCGGCTCCTATCCCAATTTACTGGACGCCCACCCGCCGTTCCAGATCGACGGCAACTTTGGCGTGACCGCCGGCATTGCAGAAATGCTCATTGGCGGTGCCCTGCCCAAATGCTGGAGTGGCAAGGTCACCGGCCTGGTAACCCCGGACGACACCATCAGCTACGCCTTCAAAAACGGCAAGCGGGTGAAGTGAGGACGGCAATACGGTTATTTCATTTTTCCGTAGGGAGCAACCCGCCGCCCCTACGAGAACCAACAAAATACGGTTATGTAACTCTATCAAAAAAGAGCACCCGGTGGGTGCTCTTTTGTTTTATACAATTATACTTATTCGTCCGTACCATCGGTAGGCTCCGCAGGCGGAGTTTGATTCCGCACCGGCGGTTCCGCAGGCGGAGTCTGGTTCCACACCGGCGGCTGTTGGGTGGGCTGCTGCCCATCGGCAGTGGGGGCACCGGGCGCCTGGGGCTGCTCCGGTGGTTTCGTTCCCTGCTGGGTGCCGCCGTAGCCGCACTGCTCATAAGACCGAAAATCGTCTGCCGTAGGCGGGGTATACGGATTGTACTGGCCGTTCATGGGCTGCTGCTCCCGGCGGGGCGCTGTATAGGCGCCATAAGCGCCATACTTGGCCATACGCTCCGCCTCGCTGAGGAAGTCATCCTCCGTCAACTGACCGGTGGCCAGGGCGCGCATACGGAAATTCTGATAATACAGCGCCCGGGTGGTCTTGTAATAGGGCAGCACATAAATGCCGGCAATCCCGGCGGTGCACGCCATCAGCAACCACCACAGAATAAAGCTCAGATCCAGACGGAACAGCTCGCCACGGTGACCGTCTACCATACGACGGCTAAGCTTCAGCGCTTCCATCGGTGACAGGTTGGAGTTATCCACCATCAACTCATTGGCAAAATAAATGCCGTAACTGTACACAATGCCGGGGATAATCAACAGCAGCGACCACAGGAAAGTGAACAAACTGCCTAAGATCACCAACAGCAATCGCCCGGAATAGTGCTTGTTAAAGGTGTTCTTAAACACCTGCCCCAGATCCGCACCCAGGCGTACCGGCGGCGCCGTGCGCACAAAGTACACATAGTAGCCGTCCAAGGTCACATTCAAGGGCGACAGCACCAAGGCTGCCAAGCTGAACAGCGCACCGAACCCGGCCAGCGCCGCAACGGACATCGTCTCTGCCGTATTGTTACTGGTCGCTACCGGGGTAATGGCGCCGGTGCCGTCAAAATCGTCCAGCGGGTTGTCGTCCTCGTCCTGATCGTCGAAATCAAACTCATCCAGCGGGTTATCCTCACGATTATCCCAGCTGCCATAGTCGCTGGCATGATTATAATTGGAGATCTGCTTGACCAGATCAATCTGGGAGTTATTAAACATACCCATACCGGTGAGCACCATCACCACAAAGGTGATCACAAACAGGGCGCCCCATTTGTTCTGCACCAGTATGCGCGCCTGGGATTTAATTTGCTTGCGGTTTAATTCCATAAGAAATGCCTTTCGCTTTTACTTAGAATTCCAGCTTGCTCTCAATAAAGGCGGTCAGCTCGCTGATGGGCAGGCGCACCTGCTCCATGGTGTCGCGGTCACGCACAGTGACACAACCGTCCTCTACGGAATCAAAGTCATAGGTAATGCAATAGGGGGTGCCGATCTCGTCCTGGCGGCGATAGCGCTTACCAATGGAACCGGCGTCGTCAAAGTCCACATTGAACTTCTTGGACAGGGTGGCAAATACTTCGCCCGCCTGATCGCTGAGCTTCTTGCTCAGGGGCAGACAGCGAGCCTTAAAGGGCGCAATGGCCGGGTGGAAGTGAAGCACCACGCGGGTGTCGTTCTTCTCTGCGTCAATCACTTCTTCATCATACGCCTCGGTGAGCAGCGCCAGGAACAGCCGCTCCACACCCAGGGACGGCTCGATCACATAGGGCACATACTTCTCGCCGGTGGTCTGGTCAAAGTATTCCAAATTCTTGCCGCTGGTCTTAATGTGCTGGGTCAGGTCGTAGTCGGTACGGTCCGCCACGCCCCACAGCTCGCCCCAGCCAAAGGGGAAGCGGTACTCAAAGTCCGTGGTGGCCTTGGAGTAGAAGCAAAGCTCCTCCGGATCGTGGTCACGCAGCCGCAGGTTCTCCGGCTTCATATTCAGAGAATACAGCCAGTCACGGCAGAAGCTGCGCCAGTAATCGAACCACTCCAAATCCGTGCCGGGCTTGCAGAAGAACTCCAGCTCCATCTGCTCAAACTCGCGCACGCGGAAGATGAACTTGCCGGGGGTGATCTCGTTACGGAAAGACTTGCCTACCTGTGCCACGCCGAAAGGAATTTTCTTACGGGTGGTGCGCTGCACATTGGCAAAGTTCACAAAAATGCCCTGTGCCGTCTCCGGGCGCAAATAGATCTCGTCCTTGCTGTCCTCGGTAACACCCTGGAAGGTCTTGAACATCAGGTTAAACTGGCGAATGTCCGTAAAATCGTGGGCGCCGCAGTTGGGGCAGGGAATGTTCTTTTCCTTAATATAGTCGCTCATCTGTTCGTTGGTCCAGCCGGCCACATTGGTGCCGTCAAAAGCCTCGATCAGATCGTCCGCACGGTGGCGGGTCTTGCAAGCGCAGCAATCCATCAGCGGATCGGAGAACCCGCCCAAATGGCCGGAAGCCACCCAGGTCTGGGGGTTCATCAAAATGGCGCTGTCCAGACCAACATTATATTTATTCTCCTGAATAAACTTCTTGCGCCAAGCCTTTTTGATATTCTCTTTCAGCTCCACGCCCAAGGGGCCGTAGTCCCAGGTGTTGGCCAGGCCGCCGTAAATCTCTGAGCCGGGATACACAAAGCCGCGCCCCTTGCTGAGGGTAACCAGCTTTTCCAGTGTTTTCTCAGAATTATCCATAAAAAAGTACCTCCGCTTGTTTTATATAGTAATACGAATACAAGTTTAGCACAACCGGGGGCAAAGGTCAACATTTTTGCGGGGCGTTGTGGGAAATCCGTTGGTGGGATTTCACAACAAACAAAGGACGGCCGAGACCGTCCTTATGTATTTCTATCTATTCTGCTTTACTGGGAGAGTTCCATCATACGGTCAATGCAGCGCACGGCCTTTTCCGCAATCTCCGGGGGCACGGTGATCTCCTGGCCGGCGGTGCCTTGCAGGCAGCCCAGCACATCGCCCAGAGTGGTGGCCTTCATATTGTGGCACACGCAGTCCTTGGACAGGGGGTAAAAGCGCTTGTCCGGGCACTGCATTTGCAGGTGCTCGCAAATACTGTTCTCCGTACCGATGATAAATTCTTTGGCGTCGCTCTGCATGGCATAATTCATAATGCCGGTGGTAGAACCTACATAATCCGCCTGTTCCACAACGGCAGGCACGCACTCCGGGTGCACCAAAAACAGCGCCTGGGGATGCTTGGCCTTGGCCGCCTGCACATCCCGGGCAGTAAGCCGGGCATGGGTGGGGCAGCCGCCGTTAAGCAGCTTAAAGGTCTTCTCCGGCACCTGGCGAGACACATAGTCCCCCAAATTGCAGTCCGGGATAAAGAGAATTTTGTCGTTGTCGATCTTGCGGATCACCTTTTCCGCACTGGAAGAAGTAACGCACACATCGCACACCGTCTTAAGCTCCGCCGTGGTGTTGATATACGCCACCACGGTATAATCCGGGTAATTCTCTTTCACCTGTTCAATCACTTCCCGGTCCATCTGCTCCGCCATAGGGCAGCCGGCGTCCGGATTGCTCAGCAGCACCCGCTTGTCCGGCGCCAGCATCTTCACTGTCTCCGCCATAAAGCGCACACCGCACATAAGCACCGTCTTGTTGGGCACGGTCTGGGCCAATTTTGCCAGGGCAAAGGAGTCGCCGGTGTAATCCGCCACCTCTAAGATGGCATCATTCTGGTACAAATGAGCCAGAATACACACATCGTTCTCCTTTTTCAGCCGCATAATTTCATCTTGTATATCCCGTATCATGGTTTTCTCCTCCCTTACACCGGGTTATTCATGGCAATGAGCACAGTCGCCGGGGCAAAAGGCCGCCGGGTCGTAGGCAATGCCGTTCTTGTCATAATAATCTTTCACTGCCGCCTTGATGGCCTCCTCGGCCAGGACGGAACAGTGCATTTTGATTGCAGGCAGGCCGTCCAGCGCTTCCGCTACCGCCTGATTGGTCAGCGCCAGCGCCTGGTCAATGGGCTTGCCCTTAATCAGCTCCGTTGCCATAGAGCTGCTGGCAATGGCAGAGGCGCAGCCAAAGGTGTTGAACTTCACATCCGTGATCACGCCATCCTCCACTTGAATATACATCTTCATAATATCGCCGCAGCGGGCGTTGCCCACCTGGCCAACACCGGAGGGGTTATCCAGCTTGCCCACATTGCGGGGGTTCATAAAATGGTCCATCACCTTGTCGGAATACAAAGCCATCTTCTCGCTCCTGTTCTTTACGCTTTCTCGTTTTGCATTTGCTCCCAAACCGGGCTGATGGAGCGCAGATACGCCACCACCCGGGGCACCGTCTCGGCAATATGCGCCACCTGCGCCGGCGTGTTCTCCCCACTAAGAGACAGCCGCAGGGAGCCGTGGGCCACCTCCACCGGTACGCCGATGGCCAGAAGCACATGGCTGGGATCCAGGCTGCCGCTGGTGCAGGCGGAACCGGAGGACGCTGCGATACCTGCCTGATCCAGCAGGAGCAGCAGGCTCTCGCCCTCAATGCCCGCAAAGCACATATTCAGCGTGCCCGGCAGCCGGAGCGCCCGGTCGCCGTTGATCCGGCTCTCCGGGATTCGGCTTAATTTATCTTCCAATGTGCGGCGCAGCTCCGTTACATACGCGGCGTTCCGGTCCAGGTTTTCCATGGCCTCATGCAGCGCAGCAGCCATACCCACAATGGCAGGTACATTCTCCGTACCGGCCCGCTTGCCCCGCTCCTGGGCGCCGCCTTCAATTACATTGGTCAGCGCCACCCCGCGGCGGGCGTACAACACCCCGGCGCCCTTGGGACCGTGGAATTTGTGCGCAGACAGGGACAAAAGGTCAATATCACTCTGCGTGATATGCAGCCGGGTATGCCCCACCGCCTGCACCGCGTCCGTATGGAACAGCACCCCGTGGGCACGGCAAATTTTGCCGATCTCTGCCACCGGCTGCAAGGTGCCAATCTCATTATTGGCGGCCATAATGGTCACCAAACAGGTGTTCTCGTCCAGGGCTGCTTCCAGCTCCGCCGGGCGAACGATCCCGTTCTCATGCACCGGCAGCAGCTCTACGGTGAAACCCTCTTTCTCCAGCGCCGCCAAAGTGTGCAGCACCGCATGGTGCTCAAAGGCGGAAGAAATGATCTTGGTCTTGCCCTTACGGCGACCGATAGCCGCCGCCGAGCGAATGGCCTGGTTGTCTGCCTCCGACCCGCCGGAGGTAAAATAAATCTCCTTGGGCGAGACGCCCAGGTCCGCAGCAATGCTGTCCCGGGCATTCTCCAGCGCTTCCTTGGCCCGCTGCCCCACAGAATGCAAGGATGAGGGGTTGCCAAAATTCTCTTGCAACAGCGGCAGCATGGCCTGCACCGCCCGGTCACTCATTCTGGTGGTGGCCGCATGATCCGCATACACCTGCATACCCGCACGCCCTTTCATCTAAACTTTGAATTAAAAAATACCACACAATGCATACCCTGTCAATAGGATTTAACATTTTTTGGGGATTATGCAGAGAGGGGAAGTATTACAGCAGCGGCAGGGACTTGCTCCCACCGCATGATTCCTAAAAAAGACCCCGGCAGTGCAGGGGGGGCGCACTGTCGGGGTACACACCTTGTTGGGCAGGAAACCCAACATGGAGGGGGGCTAATTATTGGAAGTCAAACACATTGACCCAGCGGTCCAGCACTTCCCGCTCGCCGGGAATGTGCTTGGTGCTCTCAGAGCAGGCCACAATGGGCATCCACTGCTGCACCAGCTGCTTGGGAATATCCGCTTTTTTGCAGAACAGCGCCAGGTACTTCTCTGCCACATCGCTCTGGCCGCTAAGGGTAAAGGTCAGGTAGGTGCGGGCCGCGTCCGCAGAGGCGTTGCCCTGGGTGGCATGTGCCCAGTCGATAATGTAATACCGGCCATCCGGCGTCACAATCACATTGCTGGGGCAGTAGTCGCCATGGAGCACCTTTTTGTGGGGCTTCATCCCCTCCAAGCGGTTGTGCAGGTCATAGCGCAGGGTGGCCTCATAATCGGAGGCGCTGATCTTGGCGTGCATTTTGTCCTTAATCTTATTCAGATGGGGGCAGGTTTTGCCCAAGATCTCCAGCTGAATATCCACAAAGGTATTCAGGTACTCGTCCTGCTTCTCCGGGTGCTGTGCCATCAGCTGGCTCAGGGGCGTACCCTCAATATACTCTCTGGTAATGGCCCACTTGCCGTCCACCTTGCTTACATTCAGCAGTTTGGGAATCCGCAGACCGGTCTCTTCTACCCGAGCCATATTCAGTGCCTCGTTAAGCACATCGGCCTTGGAAAAGGTCTCGTCAAACACCTTGACGACCTTGTCTCCGTCTTTATAGATAACTTTATGCTCGCGCTCTTTCAGTGCTTTCATACAGATAACCTCCCTTATTCTTTGCCGTAGTAGGCACGCAGATACATATCCTTAATTTCGCTCATCAGAGGCAGGCGGGGATTGGCGCCGGTGCACTGGTCATCGAATGCCTGCTCCACCATATCGTCCAGGGTGTCCAGGAAATTCTTTTCGTCCACGCCGTATTCCTGAATGCTCTTCTTAATACCAACATAGTCTTTCAGCTCGTCGATCTTCTTGATCAGACCTTCCAGCTTGTCAGCATCCGTGCGACCCTTAACGCCAAGAGCGTCAGCCACCTCGGCATAGCGCGCCAGGGTGTGGGGGTGGTCATACTGGGGGAAGGTGCCCATCTTGGCAGGTACTTCCGCCGCATTGAAACGCAGTACATAGTCGATCATCAACGCGTTTGCCACACCGTGGGGCAGGTGGTGGAACGCGCCCAGCTTATGGGCCATAGAGTGGCACACACCCAGGAACGCGTTGGCAAATGCCATACCGGCCATGGTGGCTGCGTTGGCCATCTTCTCACGAGCCACCGGATCGTTGGGGCCGTTGTCGTAGGCGCGGGGCAGGTACTGGAAGATCATCTGCAAAGAGCGGATGGCCAGACCGTCGGTATAATCGGTAGCCATCATGGAAGCGTAAGCCTCCAGGCAGTGGGTCACTGCGTCAATACCGGAAGCAGCAGTCAGACCCTTAGGCGCAGTCATGTGGAAGTCTGCGTCCACAATTGCCATATTGGGCATCAGCTCATAATCCGCCAGCGGGTACTTCACGCCGGTGCGCTCATCGGTAATTACGGCAAAGGGCGTTGCCTCGGAACCGGTACCGGCTGAGGTGGGAACGGCGATAAAGTACGCCTTTTCGCCCATCTTGGGGAAGGTGTACACACGCTTGCGAATATCCATAAAGCGCATAGCCAGATCCAGGAAGTCCACTTCCGGGTGCTCGTACATCACCCACATGATTTTGCCGGCGTCCATGGCGGAGCCGCCGCCAACGGCGATAATGCAATCCGGCTGGAAAGCGTTCATGGCAGCCACACCCTCTTTGGCGCAAGCCAGGGTGGGGTCCGGTGCCACATTAAAGAACGTGGTGTGGGTCACGCCCATTTCGTCCAGTTTATCGGTGATGGGCTTGGTGTAGCCGTTTTTGTACAGGAAGCTGTCCGTAACAATGAATGCCTTTTTCTTCTGCATCACATTGCCCACTTCGTCCAGCGCCACCGGCAGGCAGCCTTTCTTAATGTACACCTTCTCCGGGGCACGGAACCACAGCATATTTTCCCTTCTTTCTGCAACGGTTTTGATGTTCACCAGGTGCTTGACCCCTACATTCTCAGACACGGAGTTGCCGCCCCAGGAGCCGCAGCCCAAGGTCAGGGACGGTGCCAGCTTAAAGTTGTACAGGTCGCCGATACCGCCGAAAGAGGACGGGGTATTCACCAGCACACGGCAGGTCTTCATCTTGGCGGAGAATGCGTCCAGCTTCTCCTGCTCGGTCACAGCGTTCAGATATACGGAAGAGGTATGACCGTAGCCGCCGTCTGCAATCAGCTGGGCAGCCTTTTCCAGTGCGTCATTAAAGTTCTCGGATTTATACATTGCCAGCACCGGGCTCAGCTTTTCGTGGGCAAACTCCTCGCTAATGTCTACGCTCTCCACCTCGCCGATGAGCACCTTGGTCTCCTCGGGAATGGTCACGCCGGCCAGTGCCGCAATGGTCACCGGCTTTTGACCCACGATCTTTGCGTTCAGGGCGCCATTGATAATAATGGTTTTGCGCACCTTGTCAATCTCGTCCGCTTTCAGGAAGTAGCAGCCTCGATCCTCAAATTCCTTGCGCACCGCCTTGTAGATCTTCTTGTCTACAATGCAGCTCTGCTCGGAGGCGCAGATCATACCGTTATCAAAAGTCTTGGAATGGATAATCGAGTTCACCGCCAGCTTAATATCTGCGGTATCATCAATAATGGCAGGGGTGTTACCGGCGCCAACGCCCAGGGCAGGCTTGCCGCTGGAGTACGCGGCCTTTACCATACCGGGGCCGCCGGTTGCCAAAATGGTGTCTGCCTCTTTCATCAGCAGGTTGGTCATATCCAAAGACGGTGCGTCAATCCAGCTGATGATCCCCTCCGGCGCGCCGGCTGCCACAGCAGCGTCCAGCACGATCTTGGCCGCAGCAGTGGTGCTCTTCTTGGCCCGGGGATGGGGAGAGATGATAATGCCGTTGCGGGTCTTCAGGCAAATCAGGGTCTTAAAGATGGCCGTAGAGGTGGGGTTGGTGGTGGGGATCACCGCCGCAATCACGCCCAGAGGCTCTGCTATCTTCTTAATACCATAGGCCTTATCTTCCTCGATCACGCCGCAGGTTTTGGTGTTCTTGTATGCATTATAAATGTACTCTGCCGCGTAGTGGTTCTTGATGATCTTGTCTTCTACCAAGCCCATGCCGGTCTCTTCCACCGCCATCTTGGCCAGGGGAATTCTTGCCTTATTGGCAGCCATGGCCGCCGCAAAGAAAATTTTATCCACCTGCTCCTGGGTGTAAGTGGCGAACTCCCGCTGCGCTGCGCGCACACGGTCCAGCTCCGCCTCCAGCTTTTCTACGCTGTCGATGATTTCTCTTGCCATTTTATTGCCTCCAAGTTGTACTTACTATCATAGCGGTATTCCGCTAATCCATCTATATCATACTGAAAAGCCTTTGCCTTTGCAAGCCTTTTGGGCACAAATCTACCATACCACTAAAAATTGATAATCTTTTAACGATGTTTTTGGGCATATTTTTGAATAAGCCGAAATTATTTGTTACAATATTCACAATATCATCCAGTTCCGGAACAATTTTCCGCCTTTTTCCCGGCGTTTCTCCCATACTTCTCAAAATGCGCCCGCTATCGTGTTACGCTGTTCACATTGTTTTTGGCGAAATTGCATAAAGCGGAATGGGCGTTTTTTGCTCGCGGGCGGCAGTTTAGCGCCGCTACGGGGTTCGTACCTGATAGAATATAGGATTTGCAGGGCTTGATGCCCACATCGAGCCGCATGCATACGCCCACAAAAAACAGCGCCCGTCCGCAGACAGGCGCTGTTTGGCGTGGAACACTATTATTTTTTCGGCACCAGGCGCTCTGTGCCGCCCATATATGGCTGCAAGGCCTTGGGCACCAGTACGCTGCCGTCTGCCTGCAAGTTGTTCTCCAGGAAGGCGATGAGCATTCTGGGGGGCGCCACCACCGTGTTGTTCAGGGTGTGGGCCAGGTAGTTGCCGTGCTCGCCCTTAACGCGGATCTTCAGGCGGCGGGCCTGGGCGTCGGACAGGTTGGAGCAGGAGCCCACCTCAAAATATTTCTTCTGGCGAGGGGACCAGGCCTCCACGTCTACGCTCTTGACTTTCAAATCTGCCAAATCGCCGGAGCAGCACTCCAGCGTGCGCACCGGAATATCCAGGCTGCGGAACAGGTCCACCGTGTTCTGCCACAGCTTGTCGAACCACATTTTGCTCTCCTCCGGCTTGCAGACCACGATCATCTCCTGCTTCTCAAACTGATGGATACGGTACACGCCACGCTCCTCAATGCCGTGCGCGCCCTTCTCCTTGCGGAAGCAGGGAGAGTAAGAAGTCAGGGTCTTGGGCAGCTCGCTCTCCGGGGTGATGGTATCAATAAATTTGCCGATCATAGAGTGCTCGGAAGTACCGATCAGGTACAGGTCCTCACCCTCAATCTTGTACATCATGGCGTCCATCTCGGCAAAGCTCATTACGCCGGTAACCACATTGGAGCGGATCATAAACGGCGGCACACAATAGGTAAAGCCACGGTCAATCATAAAGTCACGGGCATAACTGATGACCGCAGAGTGCAGCCGGGCAATATCGCCCATCAGGTAATAGAAGCCGTTACCGGCCACCTTGCGGGCAGCGTCCAGATCAATACCGTCAAAACGCTCCATAATGTCCGTATGGTACGGCACCTCAAGGTCCGGCACCACCGGCTCCCCAAAGCGCTCCACCTCTACATTTTCACTGTCATCCTTACCGATGGGCACACTGGGGTCAATGATATTGGGAATGGTCATCATGATCTTGGTGACCTGCTCGTTCAGCTCATTGGCCTCTTTGGTCAGTTCTTCCAGCTCCTTGGCCTGATCCGCCACCTTTTGGCGCAGAGCCATGCCCTCTTCCTTCTTGCCCTGCGCCATCAAAGCGCCGATCTCCTTAGACAGCTTGTTGCGGTTTGCACGCAGCTCGTCTGCCTTGGTCATGGCAGCCCGACGACGCTCGTCCAGTTCGATTACCTGATCCACCAGGGGCAGCTTTTCGTCCTGAAATTTCTTTTTGATGTTCTCCTTTACCAGTTCGGGATTTTCCCGCACAAATTTCATATCCAGCATACTTTTATTCTCCTAACTTATTAGCCAAATCTTTCAGATCTTCATTGGAATAAAATTCAATTTCCAGCGTGCCTTTGCCCCGGCCGGGCACCACGCGCACCTTGCGGCCCAAGGTCTCCTTCAGCGCCAGTTCCACCTCGTCATAAAACGCGTCCCGTCGGGATCGGGGCTTGGGTGCCGCACCGGCTTCCTGCTGGCTGCGCTTGGCCAGCTTTTCCACATCCCGCACCGTAAGTTTGTGTGAAACGATTTGCTCCGCCGCCGCATAAATCAGCGCTTCATTGGGCAGTCCCAGGAGCGCCCGGGCGTGACCGGCAGAAATGGTGCCGCTTTTGGTCATCTCCCGCACTTCCGGGGGCAGCTTAAGCAGCCGCAGACTGTTGGCAATAGCCGGGCGGGACTTGCCTACGCTGGCTGCCACCTGATCCTGGGTAAAACCGCAGCGATCAATCAGCGCTTGCAGCCCCTCCGCTTCCTCAATGGGATTCAGATCCTCACGCTGCAAGTTCTCAATAATGGCGATCTCCATGGTCTCCACATCGGACAATTCCCGGATCACCACCGGCACCTCTCGCAGTCCGGCGATGCGGCTGGCTCTGTATCGCCGCTCACCGGCCACCAGCTGGTATCCGCCGCCGGGCAGGGGCCGCACCAAAAGGGGCTGCAACACGCCGTGCTGGCGAATACTCTCCGCCAATTCCTCCAACGCCGTTTCGTCAAAGGTCTTTCGGGGCTGCTCCTTGTTGGGTACGATCTCCTCTAAGGGCAGCGTGTTGTTTGCCACCAACTCATCAACGGAATTCTCTAAAAACAACTGGCCCAGTCCTTTGCCCAGGCCGGATTTTTTATTTGCCATCGCATTTCCTCCGCTTTTCCTATACCTATTATATTATAGAGCCGGGTCAACGGCTCTGTTTAACCACCTCGTCTGCCAACTTTTTATACGCAAAACTGGCCTTACAGTATTTTTCATAATACAACACCGGTTTGCCGTAGCTGGGGGCTTCTGCCAGCTTGACGCTGCGGGGGATCATGGTGTGGTAGGTTTTGCCGGGGAAGTATTTCTCCACCTCGTCTACCACCTGCTGGGTCAGCTTTAACCGGCTGTCATACATGGTAAAGACCACCCCTTGCAGCTCCAAGTGGGGATTATAGTGCTGTTTGACCGTGCGCACGGTGCTGAGCAACTGGCTCAAGCCCTCCAAGGCGTAATATTCGCATTGCAGGGGTACGATCAGGGTGTCTGACGCCACCAGTGCATTCAGGCTCAGCAACCCCAAGCTGGGCGGGCAGTCAATAATAATATAGTCATACTCCACCACCAGGGTGGCAATGGCTTTTTTTAGCGCACGAAACCGATCCTCCGTCTCCGCCAGCTCCAACTCCGCTCCGGCCAAGTTCATGTTCGCCGGCAGCAAATCCAGGTTCTTAAAGGGCGTTTCGTGCAAAATCGCACGGGCAGGCTGGTTGTCCACCAAAATATCATAGGTGGAATACTCAATTTCGCTTTTATCCACACCTACGCCGCTGGTGCTGTTACCCTGGGGGTCAACGTCTACCAGCAAAGTCTTTTTGCCCTTGGCGCCTAAAGCAGCCGCCAAATTGACGCAAGTGGTGGTTTTGCCCACGCCGCCTTTTTGATTAAAAATAGAAATGGTTTTTCCCATATCGGCACCTCCGATTGGTATTATACAACAAAGGCCCGTCCGCTTCAAGGGTTTCACGTGAAACAGCGCGTATTATTTTTGGAGATTTGTGGCTGTGGAATTTGGCCATACCATATCTTGTGGCGCCGTTTTCGTGTTTCACATGAAACAACATTCGGCTGCTTTTCCGGCGTGTTTCACATGAAACACAGAATGGCCCGGCGTTGCCGCCGAGCCATCCCGTGTGATGAAAAGAGGAGAATATGTTAAAACGGTTTCCCGTTTTAAGCGGGTTTGTCTGCATTTGCAGAGGATTGTGTGGTGCTTTCGTCTGTATGCTTGGGTATGCGCACATGGAATTCGATATAATCGTCCGTCTCTGTTTTATTGCTGACCGCGTCAATACCGCTGGCTTGCATCGTGGCAATGGCCTTGTTCACAGTATTGACAAAGATACGCACATCTCGAAACAGGGGCACCACCTTGCGGCGATGCTTGTCCGCCGGCGCATCTTCGCCCAGCAAGTGCGCGATCATGGTTTCTGTCTGTTCTACATTCAGGTGGCGGTCGGTAACTGCCCTTAGCACCGTCCACATCACTTCCGGGTCGTCCACTTTCAGCAGTGCCCGGGCGTGGCGCTCCGTCAGCCCTTCTTTCTCAATATAGTACCGCACATCGGCAGGCAGTCGCAAAGAGACGCAGCTTGTTGGAGAGCGCTGACTGGCTCTTGCCCAGTTTTTTGCCGATCTCCTGTTGCGTCAGTCCAAAATGCTCGTGCAAATGCGCAATAGCCAGGGCTTCCTCAAAGAAATTTAAGTTCGCTCGCTGAATGTTCTCTAAAATGGAGATCACTGCGCTGTCCTGATAATCACAGTCCAGCACAATGCAGGGCACCGTTTGCAGGTTGGCCAGGATGGACGCCCGCAGCCGCCGTTCCCCGGCAATCAGCTCATAATAATCACTGTTGTTGATCCGCCGTGCCAGCAATGGCTGCAACACGCCGTTTTGCTGAATGGAGTCTGCCAGCCCCAGCATTTCCTCGCTGCTGAATTGCTTGCGGGGCTGGTAGGGGTTGGGCAGCAGCCGTTCCGTTGGGATCTCTACGATCTCTTTGGCCATGTCCTCATCTCCTTTGACTATACTGTATCACAGTTTAGAACAAAAAGAAAGACTTTCCCATCGGGGGAAAGTCAATCTAAAACCGCAGCTTCGACAGGCTTATAACGGCTTGGTATCTATTTTTTTAGGCTTTCGCGGGTATTTTGTCGGGGTTTGCGATATTTTTCGCACCACAACCAAATGACGGCTGTCTCCGCTTGGTAGTTTATATGAAACATTCTGTTCCAACTCCCCGCCAAGGGTCGCTATGGCACACTTTGCCGTCGCCACCTCGTCCTCCGCGCCTTTCAGCGCCAAGAACGCGCCGCCAACTTTCACAAAAGGCAGGCAGTATTCGCACAGCACCGGCAGGGGCGCCACCGCTCTGGCAGTGGCAATATCGTACTGCTCCCGATAGTCCGGGTCTTTGCCCAAAATCTCCGCCCGCGCATGCACCCGCTCTGCCACCAGCCCGCAGCCATGGAGCACATCTTTCAGGAACACCAGCCGCTTATGCAGACTGTCTGCCAGGGTAAGATCCAGATCCGGCCGGGCGATCAGCAGCGGCAGACCGGGAAACCCGGCACCGGTACCCACATCAATCACCCGGGCATTTCTCGGTATCTCCACAAAACGCAGCGGCTCTATGGAGTCGATAAAATGCTTTTCCAGTATGCCATCCGGATCGGTAATACCGGTCAAATTCATTTTTTCGTTCCACGCCACCAATCGCTGGGCATACAGATCCAGCCGTTGGGCTGCGTAGCCGTCCACAGCAATGTTTAATTCTTCAAGCAGTCGGGATAATTTCTCCGTGTCGATCATAGGCTCTCCAATAGAATGTGCAACGCTGCCACATCCGCCGGGTTGACCCCGCTGATCCGGGCAGCCTGCCCCAAGTTTTCAGGGCGAACGGCAGCCAGCTTTTCCTTTGCTTCCAGCCGCAGGCCGGTGAGTTTGCTGTAATCTATGTCCGCCGGTATCCGCTGGGCCTCCACCCGGCGCAGCTCCTTAATCTGCTGCTCCTGACGGGCAATGTACCCGGCGTATTTAATACCGATCTCTACCTGTTCAAACACCGCTGCCGGCAGGTCCGGCCGTTTCGGATCCACCGGTGCCAAATCTGCGTAGGTCAGTTGGGGGCGCCGCAGCAGTTCCTCCAGTTTGCAGCCGGTTTTTAGGGGTGCCGTGCCCTTAGCAGTCAAGATTTGCTGAATGGTGTCGGTCAGAGGCACGCTCACCTGCGCCACCCGCTGCCGTTCTTCTTCAATCAGCCGTTGTTTTTCCAAATATTTATCATAACGTTCCTGTGAAATCAGTCCCACCCGGTAACCGGTAGGTGTCAATCGCCGGTCGGCGTTGTCCTGGCGCAGCACCAAACGGTACTCGCTGCGGCTGGTCATCATACGGTAGGGGTCTGTGCAGCCCTTGGTCACCAAATCGTCGATTAGAGTGCCAATGTAGCTGCTGCCCCGATCCAGCACCAGCGGCTCCCGTCCCAGCACCAACATAGCGGCGTTGATCCCGGCCACCAGCCCCTGGGCGGCGGCTTCTTCGTAGCCGCTGGAGCCGTTAAACTGCCCCGCACCAAACAGCCCGGGGAAGTCGTGAAACTCCAAGCTGGCTTTCATGGCTCGCGGGTCCACGCAGTCGTACTCAATGGCGTAGGCGGTGCGCATCACCTGGGCGTGCTCCAAACCGGGAATGGTGTGGATAAACGCCAGCTGCACATCCTCCGGCAGGGAGGAGGACAGCCCTTGCAGGTACATTTCTTCCGTCTTTTCACCGCACGGCTCCACAAACAACTGGTGCCGTTCCCGATCAGAGAAGCGCACCACCTTGTCCTCAAAGCTGGGGCAGTACCGCGGGCCTTTGCCCTCAATTTTGCCACTGTACATAGGGCTGCGGTCCAGGTTGTCTAAGATCACCTGTTTGGTGGCAGCGTTGGTGTAGGTGATGTGACACACCACCTTGTTCTCCGGCGGTGTATCCGTCTCAAAGCTAAAGGGCACCGTACGGTCGTCGCCGGGCTGCACTTCCATTTTGTCAAAATCCAAACTGCGGGCGTTCACCCGGGAAGGGGTGCCGGTCTTGAACCGGCGCAGGGGCAGACCCAGCTTTTTCAGCGCCGTTGCCAGCGCCGTTGCCGGGAACATACCGTCCGGCCCGCTTTCGTAGCTCACATCGCCCACATACACGCGGCCGCCCAGGAAAGTGCCGGTGGCCAGTACCACCGCCTTGGCAGTATAGATCGCTTCCAGCTTAGTGGTCAGGTGCCAAAGGCCGTCCTCGCCTTGGACAATATCTGTAATTTCGCACTGGCGCAGGTCCAAATTGTCTTGCCGCTCCAGCGTGTGCTTCATTCCTCCGGCATAGGCGCGCCGGTCAATCTGTGCCCGCAGGGAATGCACCGCCGGGCCTTTGCCCAGGTTCAGCATTCTAGATTGAAGCGTGTAGCGATCCGCCGCCTTGCCCATTTCGCCGCCCAATGCGTCGATCTCTCGCACCAGGTGGCCCTTAGAGGTGCCGCCGATGGAGGGATTGCAGGGCATATTGCCCACCCAGTCCATATTGATGGTAAACACAGCGGTGCTGCACCCCAGCCGTGCCGCTGCCAATCCGGCTTCGATCCCGGCATGGCCGGCGCCGATCACCGCCACATCGTATGCTTTTGCAAAATATTCCATTACTTACCTACACAAAATTTTTCAAAAATCCGATCTACCACAGCCTGTGTTGCCCGGGCACCGGTGAGAGAAAGCAGGGCATCCGCCGCCGCGTCAATGCTCACATTCACCGCGTCATAGGTCATGCCGCCTTCCAGCGCAGCCACAGCCTCCGCCACACAATCTGCCGCCGTTTGGCAGCACTGCCGCTGTCGCTCGTTGGCAAGGAGCGGATCCGCCGCGTCAAAATTCTGTACCCCAAGGGCATCTGCCACCGCCACCGCCAAATCGTCCCGACCGGTGTGGTTCTTGGCGCTGTACGCCACCACCCGATCAAAGGCGGCTCTGATTTTTTCCTGCACCGCCGCCGGGGGCAAATCGTTTTTGTTCACCACCGCCACAGCGGTTTTGCCCTTGCAAAGGGTCATCAGTTCTTCGTCCGCCGGAGTCAGGGGCGTGCTGCCGTCAAACACCGCCAGCACCAGCCGCGCCTGTTGCAACCGAGCCTGGGCTCGTTCCACGCCGATCTGCTCCACCACATCGTCCGTTTGGCGCAGCCCGGCGGTATCCGCCAGCCGCAGGGTCAGATCTCCCAGCCGCACCGTGCGCTCCACCACATCTCGGGTGGTGCCCTGCACAGCGGTCACAATGCTGGTATCCTGACCGGTCAGATCGTTCATCAGGGCGCTTTTGCCCACATTGGGGCGCCCAACAATCACCGTGTCCACCCCGGCGGTCATCAGTTGACCATTGTCATAACCAGCCAGCAGGTGAGAGAGCAAGCCCTGCGCCTGTTGCAGGCTCTTCAGCAAGGTGTCACTGTCCAGTTCCGGGATCTCCTCGTCCGGGTAGTCCACCCAGGCCGCCATACCGGCGCTCACTTCCATGAGAATATCCAGCGCGCCCTCGATCTTTTGTCGCAGGGCGCCGGACAGGGCGGTATAGGCACTGTCTGCCGCCGCCTGGCCGGAGGCGGAAATCAGATCCGCCACGCTTTCCGCCTCGGTTAGGTCCATTTTGCCGTGTAAGAACGCCCGCTTGGTAAATTCGCCGGGACCGGCAGGGGCTGCCCCGGCAGCCAGAACCGCTTGCAGGGTGCGTTCCACCGTCACCAGACCGCCGTGAACGCTCAGCTCCACCACATCCTCACCTGTGTAGGAGCGGGGCGCACGAAACACCAGCGCCACCGCCTGATCAAAGGCTTTTTCGCCCTGTGCCACGCTGCCGAAACGGGCCGTGTAGCCGGGCAGATCGGCGAGCCGACTGCCGTCTGCCGCACGGAATACTGCCTGGGCGATCTCTACCGCCCGATCACCGGACAGCCGCACCACGCCGATCCCGCCCACACCGTGGGGGGTGGCGATGGCTGCGATGGTTTTTGCCATACCTGCACCTTCTTTGTTTGGAGTTATGATAAAGTGATGTTCCGTATAATATCAATATCTGCGTAGGGGCGGATAGTATCCGCCCGCGGGCGGCAGGTTGCCGCCCCTACGATAAACCTTTTCGCCTCCCTTGTAAAGGGTGACTCCCCACGGTGTGGGGAGATGTCGCGCAGCGACAGAGGGGACGGGCACCGGTTAGGTGGTGGGTTTGCCGTAGGCGAACTCGAAGGAATTTATGCACTCGCTACGAAACAGTCCCCCGGACTGTTTCTCCCAAATGCTGACGCATTTGGAGCCTCGTGTCTCTTGCACTGCGTGCAATTCACTCGGGAGCAAGCCCCCGCCCTACCACGGTCCGATGTGGGGATCGGACCCTACATTCTCTGTTTTTACAAACCCCAAAATATTATTTATACCTATTATAATATACCGCCGGGCAAAATACAAGAACGGCGGAGCCGTGGTTGCCCTGCGGTTCCGCCGTTGGTATTTGGACTTATTCCGCCGTAGGTGCAGCAGGGGCTGCTTCCTCAGCGGGGGTCTCCTTTTTCGGCACTTCGATTTTGCCAAACTTGGGCAAGTCTGCCCGGTCTGCCTTGGGGGCTGCCGCAGGCTTGCTGCCGGCAGAACGATTGCCGCCGCGACGACCGCCGCGACTGCCACGGTTGTAGCGCTCCCGATCACTGCCGGTGTTGGTCACGCCGCCTTCCGGCTCCAGCACCACGCGACGGTTCTGATCCACACCGATGGAGCGAGAGGTCACGCCCTCTACCTCCTGAATGGCAGTGTGCAAAATGCGCCGCTCATAGGGATTCATAGGCTCAAAGGTATAGCGCTTGCCGGTGCGCAGCACATAGGCCGCGTTTTTCTTAGCCAGGTTCTTCAAGGTTTCCTGGCGCTTTTCCCGGTAGTTGCCCACATTCAGGGCCACGCGCACATACTTATCGGTCTGCTTTTTGATCTGCAAAGAGGTCAGATATTGCAGGGCGTCCAGGGTCTCGCCCCGGTGGCCGATGATAATACCGTAATCCTCGCAGTCAATGGTGATCTCCACCAGGCCATCCTTCAGAATGCCGGCCACCTGGGGATCCTCCACTTGCAGGCCCTCGATCAGGCGCTTTAAGTACAGGCAGGCGCTGTTCAGATCTGCGTCGCTAAGCTGCACGGTTGCCTTCTCTCGGGGTTTATCTGCTTTCGGTGCACGGGCGGGTTTGTCCGCCTTAGGTGCACGAGGCTTGTCTGCCTTGGCAGCACGGGGCGCGCTCTGCTTCTCTGCCTTTTGGGGCTTGTCGCTGCGCTGCGCCTGCTTTTTGGGCTGCGCCGGTGCTTCGCGGCGGGGCTGGGGCTTCTTTTCCCGCTTGCCGTCGTCGTAGCTGACCTTGACCACAGCGTCGCTGCCGCCAAACAGGCCAAGCACCTTCTTCTTCGGCATCTGTACCACTTCCACATGCACATCTGCCGAGGCGGGCGCATTCAGACCGATGAGAGCCGTGTTGCGGGCCTCCTCCAGGGTCTTGCCTCTGCCTTCAAATTCTTTTAACATGCTTTCCTCCGACTTATCCTCCCGGTGACCCGGGGGGTCGTGTTATTTCATTTTTTTGATGTTCGCTTCTCTGGAGCGCCGGTAAATGGTGTTCTCCAGCATCAGTCTGGCCTGGCTGCGCTTCGGCGGGAAGAACTTGGCCAGGAAAAGCTGCTGCACAATGGCCACCAGGTTGGAGATGATCCAGTAAAAACCGACCGCTGCCGGTACCTTAAACGAAATGTAAAAGGAGAAGAACGGCATCATCAGCATCATAATCAGCATCTGGCTGGTCTGCTGTGCGGCTGCCGGATTGTTCTTCTTTTGGATCATGGTAGACACCAGGGTGGAGGCCAGGGAGGTCACCAGACAAAGCAGGGGAACGATAATAATGATCCCGTCTTTCCAGTGGGGAATGGCGGTCATATCCAAATTACCGATCACCATACCGTCGCGGTACGCCTGAATGGCGGCGCAGTTGTCCGCAGTAAACAGGGTGGGGAATTTCTCAACCAAAGTGTCCTTATAGGCGCCGAAATTCTCCAAAATACCCAGCTGCAAATACTGGCCCTTGTAGCCCAGCTCCTGCACCACCTGCGCAATGTTGGCGGACTGATCCGCAAAGCCCTTCATCCCCAGCACATAAGACAGGGGATAATAAATAATCCCGATGATGCCCATCAGGAACACCATCTGGAAAAGCATCGGTCCGCAGCCCATCTGCATGGGATTGTGGCCCTCGCGGGCGTACAGATCCTGGGTCTCTTGCTGGAGCTTCATCCGGTCCTTAGGGTCCGGGTACTTCTTCTGCAGCTTCGCCAGCTTGGGCTGCAAGCGGGCGGTCTTGGCCATGGTCTTTTGCTGGTGGATGTTAAAGGGCAGCAGGATCACTCGGGTCACCACCGTAAAGATGACGATGGCCACGAAATACTGATTGTTCAGCAGATCCATCAGGAACCCCATGCACACACCGAACAGCCAATAAAGCGGCTTAAAAAGGCCCATGCCCACGGAAGAAGAAGTGGCAGCTAATAAAATACTGTTCATGCATTGTCCTCGTTAGATTCAGTTGTAGAGCAGGGAGCGCAGGGCTTGTCCTTCTTTGGGGGCACCGGGTCATACCCGCCCTTAAAGAAAGGATTGCAGCGCAAAATACGCAAAAACGCCAGCCAGCACCCCTTCCACACGCCGTGGATCTCAATGGCCTCCAGTGCATACTGGCTGCAAGTAGGGGTATAGCGGCAGGCGCCGTGCGAAAATCGGGGACTGAGGGTCAGCTGGTAGGTACGAATCAGGAAGATCGCCAGCTTCTTAACGATGTTCTTCATGCGATAACACCCCTAAGGCCGTCAACTGTTTTTCCATATCCGCCAGAACCACCTGCATCTTCACTCTGGTGGTGCGGCTGCGCGCCACGAACACCAGATCCCATCCGGTCACACCGTCCTCCAGCTGTGAAAAGGCGGCACGAATCACCCGGCGGGCGCGGTTGCGCTCTACGGCGGTGCCGATTTTCTTGGAGGTGGTAATGCCCACCCGGGTCTCACCTCGGCGATTCTTCATACAATAGGTCACCAGGCTGGCTCCGGCCTTGCTCTTACCACGGTGGTACAGGCGGCGAAAGACCTTATTCTCCTTTATGGCGCTGCTTTTCACAATACGCTCCGTTCGGTCAATTAGTAAGACAGGGACTTGCGACCCTTAGCACGGCGGCGGGCCAGTACCTTTCTGCCGTTCTTGGTGGACATTCTCTTTCTGAAGCCGTGCTCCATCTGTGCGTGCCGCTTCTTAGGCTGGAAAGTTCTTTTCATCTTGCATTCACTCCGTTTCTGAAAATCAAACTGGTCTTGATTTTACTTATGCTCTGCACGGCATAGTGCAGGCGAATTGACTTTTGGCTTGTGGGATAGTGATCCACATTAGCGGTTGATATTATATTATAAAATGCGCCCTGTTGTCAATAAAAATCTGTTACTTCTTGTTTTTATTCTCATAATATATTATAATGTCACTATATGTTGGGGGTAGAACCTATGCACACTACAAGTCCGTGGCGCGCTGTCAGCCGTGTGGCCCTGGTTTTGGGGCTGTTTTTTACAGGCTGCTGCTTTTTAGACAGCTGGCACGCACCGTTCTTTTTCAACTTCCGCTACCAGTGGTTAAAGCTGATCCTCTCTTTTGTGATTCCTGCGGCGGTCACGGTGTGGAACTTTTTGACCGAGCGCTCCCTGCGCTTTGCGGGCACCGCCTGCGCCGTTTTAATGCAGGTGTCGCTGGTGCTGTTCTTTATCGACCGCTATACGGTGAATTTAATTGCCCGGCTGGACGACAGCCGCATTATCTACCACTTTCTTTACACCCTCATCAGCGTGTTCACCCTGCTGGCGGCAGGCTGGATTTGCGCTCGGTGCAGCAAGGCGTGTGTGGACTTTGCCCTGTTTTACCGCCGGTTCTCCCTGGGCTATCTGCCTTTGTGCGCGTTTCTTTTTATCCTGCAGTTTTTTCTGCTGCGCACCTTTGGCAATATTTTCGTTACCGCCAACGGCGTACCCTTCCGGGGCGAGATCTACTGCCTGTGGTATTATGCCAAGACCGGCACCCTGTCTTTTTCCACCGCCCTGCACTCGGCAGGGAATGTGCTGTACTTTACCTCCCTGTCCCTGGCCCTTTGCGGCACGGTGCGGCGGCGTCCGGTGCTGTGGGGCACTCTGGTGCCTGTGGTCCTGTCCGTGTTTGTAGAGAGTTTTCAGCTTCTCACCAAAAGCGGGGACGCGGATGTGGACGATATTATCTTAAACACCCTGGGTGCCGTGCTCGGCGTCCTGATTTTTCGGCTGCTGCTGCGGCCCTTACTGCAAAAGGAGACCCGTATATGTTAGGCATTATCGGCGCAATGGATGTGGAGGTCCGCACCATTAAGGACAAGATGACCGGCACCGTCACCACCCGGGCGGCAGGCTGCGACTTCGTGACCGGCGAGCTGGAGGGCGTGATGATCACCGTGGTGCAGTGCGCACCGGGCAAGGTAAATGCCGCCCTGTGCACCCAGCTGCTCATTGACCGTTTCCAAGTGGATCGGGTCATCAATATCGGCGTAGCTTGCTCCCTAAGTGAGCGGGTGGTGATTAAAAATATCGTCATTGCCACCGATGTGTGCCAGTACGATATTGACATTACCGCTTTAGGCGAGCCAAAGGGCTTTATCAACGGCCTGGGCACCATTAAAGTGGCAACGGACCCAACCCTGTCCGATCGGCTGGCGCGCACCGCCATCAACAGCGGCGAGCGTATCCACCGGGGCACGGTCGCCAGCGGCGATACCTTTATCGGCACCGCAGCGCTGAAGTCTGCCATCGCCGGGGAGTTTGACGCCCTGTGCGGCGAGATGGAGGGCGGCGCCGTGGGTCAGGTTTGTGCTGCCAACGGGGTGCCCTTTGCGGTAATGCGCGCCATCAGCGACGGCGGCGACGAAAACGCAGCCATGGATTACCCCACATTCAAAAAAATCGCCGCAGAACTGTCTGCGACGATCTTAACGCGATTTGTGGCAGAGGAGCAAACCCAGGAGAGCCTGTTCTGATCACTCGATCACAAAATTATTCAGGATATATTCTTCCGCCTCGGCAATGATGGTATGCAGCGCCGTCTTTTCCGGCACATCGGAGCCGGTGCGGCTTTTGTCCTCAATAAACACAAAGCGGGCGTCCTGCACCGCCAAGGCAGCAGAGGCTAATTCACGACCCAGATTGTAGTCCAGCTTGAACATCTCTTTGGGCAAAATACCGGCCTTTGCCATAGTCAGCGCGCCTCGGTACAGGCTGAGCATATAGTAATCATAAATATACCGGGCAGCGCCCCCGCGAGAGGCAGCGGCTGCCGTATCCAGCAAAATACGGGTGGCTTGGCTCAGGGTGCTCAGGGGCATATCATCGTCCTCTGCACCCAAACTGGCATATACGGACGGATCCAGTCCGTTGCGGCTGGCAGACACCCCCAGCAGGTAGTCGGTGGTCACGCCGTAGTAGTCGGCGCATTTGACCACAAAGTCCAGCCCGCACTCCCGAATGCCTTTTTCGTAATGGGACAGCAGTGCCTGGCTGATACCCAAATCGCCGGCGGCTTTTTTTTGGCTGATGCCCCGCTCCCGACGCAGCTGGCTCAGAGTGGCGGCGAACTTGCTGTTTTTCTCCGCCTTGTCGGCTTTACTTTGGCGCATGGCGCGCTTGGCGGCTTTGGCCCGCCCTTTCAGGTCCTTGAACTCTTCTTTGACCTGTTCCAGGTTCTCGCTTTGGATCTCCATTTGTTCATTCACTCCCAAAAATATTACAACGAGTATTATATATCAGCTTATACTCTTTGTAAAGGGCTATTTTATTCTGTCAACAATTTGTAATGTTTCGTCGGCTATCGCCGTTGTTCAGGAGGATTTTGCATTGAAGTCATACACGGTTTATCTTTTTCGACACGGGCTCACCAAAGGCAACCTAAACGCACAGTATATTGGGCAGACAGATTTGCCACTCACTATGGATAGTATTAACCAACTGCATACCCTGCGGGGCAAGTACCCGTACCCGGAGGTGGACGCCGTGTTTACCTCCCCCTTAAAGCGGTGCAAGGACAGCGCCGCCATTCTCTTTCCCCGTAACAATTTGATTACCATTGAGGATTTTAAGGAATATAACTTCGGCGAGTTTGAGGGCAAGACCGCTGCGGAATTGCAGGACAACCTGGACTTTCGGGACTGGCTGCAAGGGGATATGCAGGCAAGCCCGCCGTACGGCGAGACCAACGCCCAGTTTATGCACCGGGTGTGCGCCGCTTTTGAAAAGGTGATCTCCGGCTGTGTCCAAACCGGCACCCGACGGATCGCCCTGGTGTGCCACGCCGGGGTCATGATGACCCTGCTCACCTGCTACGGCCTGCCGGAGGCAGCCATGGCCAACTGGCAGACGGACCCGGGCTTTGGCTACAAGCTACACCTGGACCCGGCGCTGTGGATGCGCGCCAATAAAATGCAAGTGGAGGACACCGCCCCCATTCCCATGGCGCAGTTGGAGCAGGTAGAGGATTAAAATTTTGTGACGGCATTTAACAGAGCGATCGGGCATCGCACCCTACAAAATGGAATTTGATAAATAAAAAATGTTGGGATCAAGCGGGCGGATGGTATCCGCCCCTACGGTCCACCGGTTACCAAAACGCCTGCGGTCTTTTATGTTTTTTAACATCTATTTACTCGTAGGGGCGGCAATCTGCCGCCCGCATTTACATAAAATCATTATCAAAAAAGCACCCCGGGTGGGGTGCTTTTTTACATTTCTTCTTCTGTTTATTCTACCGTTACAGCAGGTTGCAATAATCGCAGCGGTTCTCCGCCAACTTAATATTGCTCTTGCCGTAGATCTTCATTTGCAGGTCGTAGGCGTCCTGGGGAATATCTGACTTCCACAGCCACAGCCCACCGCCGGAGCGGCTGGGGGTCAGCTGAGTTGGACCGATCAGGTAGGTGCCGCCGCGGGCATGATCCGGCGTAGGCACAGAAAATGTCTGGGTCTCATAATTCATCCAACCGTTAGAGAGCGCGTAGGTAGCCAGGCTCAACAGTTCCTTTTTGCTGTACCCGGTGTACACATAGCCCACCAGGTCGTTGACCACTTTCAGCATCTCGGTGGTGGAAGAGCCTTTCATCTTCTTAAACACTTGAAGCAGCACGGTCTTTTGCCGATCGGCGCGGGCGTTATCCGTGTCAATCTTACGAATACGGCAGTAGGCCAGCGCCTGCTTACCGTTCAGCTTCTGCTTACCCTCGGTGCCCTCGTAGCTCTTCTCGATATACACATTGCCGTAGCGCTTGGGGTGGTTGTTGATCTCGTTGATCTCCCGATCGGTAATGGTAATGGTCACGCCGCCCAGGCTGTCAATGATCTTGGGGAAGCTGGCAAAGTTCACCACCGCGTAGTTGTCGATCTGGATCTTATAGTAACGCTCCACGGTTTTGATGTATTCCTTCATGCCGCCCATGGAGGCAGCGCCGTTGATCTTGTCGTACTGGCCCTCACCGTTCGCCTCAAAGTACACATACAAATCGCGCAGTACGGAGGTCAGGGTGATCTTGCCGGTGTCGATATTGACGCTGGCAATAATGGCAGAGTCGGCACGAGAGGTGTCGCTGATCTGCTCCTCCCGGGTGTCCTCCCCGATGAGCAAAATGTTCTTTACATGGGTAGAGCTGACCGGATCGCCGTTTTTGTACCAGTTTTTCAAATATTCTTTATAGGTCGTAGCGTCTGCCGCAGACGGCTCCTTGATCTCCGGAAAGTTCTCTTTTAAGAAATCCATACCATGATAGGAGGTGTCCGTCTTTTTGTAATCGTCCGCTTCGTCGGTGAACTTACCCAACAGACCGTTTACATAGCACACGGCAAAAACGCCGCCGGCCACAATCAGCACAGCCAGCACAACAATAATGGCAATGGAAATTTTGCCCTTTTTGGTCTTGCGCCAGGGCATAGCGTTGGGATCTTTTTGCTTTTTGCCGCTTTTGTACTTTTTGCCGCTTTTGCGCTTTTTGTCCGCTGCCGCCGGTGCATTCTCCGCCTTGCCGGAGAGAGAAAACAAATCAATCATCTCGTCCGTGGCTTGGTGGCGCAGGTTCGCCGGCTCCAGCGGAGGCTGGTTTTCCGGCTTTTGGCTCGGCTTGTCCGGGGTCACGGTGCGATCCCGATTTTCGTATGCCGGGGGCGGGGGTTGCAGCTTGCGGCGCACCTGCTGCACCGGCACATCGGCCGTGTCTGCCTTGGGTGCGGCGGGTTTGGGTGCCCGTCTGGCTTCCGGCGCAGGGGCAGCTTTTTGCTGCGGCTCCGCTTTCTCCCGGGGTGCCGGGGTAGGCTGGGGCTCCGCTTTCGGCGGCTGCTGCGCTGCTGTTTTTTTCTCTTTCGGTTCCGGCTTTACAGCGGGCTTTTCCGGACCCAGCAGCTCCTCCACCAGTTTACCGGCGTAGGCTTCTCGATTGGCGTCCGTCTGTACAGGCGCAGCCTTGGGCGCAGGCGCAGACTTTAAGTTGCTTTCCTGCTCTGCCCGGCGCTGCTTTACCTCGGACAAAATATCGTCAATATTATAGTCTTTTGCCATGAAAAAGATCTCCTCTTTTTGCAGGTAGTTCCGTTGGGACCGTCGGCACAAAAAACAAAAGCGCCTGTGTGCCCCAAAGCATAGCCACAATTATACTTCATTTTTTATGTCATTACAATAAAAAATTTGTAAAATCTTGTGCTTTGTGAACACACAGACGGTTAAGTGTCTATTATTCTGCGGTTTCCGGGGCAGATGCCGGGGTTTCTGTGCCGTCACCCTCCGGGGTGTCGTCCGTTTTCTCCGGCTCCATGTGCTCCACCACGGACAGGGTAACCACCTTGTCCTCGTCTGTGGTACGCATCACCCTTACGCCCTTGGCCGGGCGCTTAAAGGCAGAGATCTGATCCACAGGGGTGCGAATGACAATGCCTTCCTGGGAGATCATAATAATATCCTGGTCCTCGCGCACCGGGGCGATCATGGACACCTTGCCGTAGGTCTCGGTATGGTAGTTGATCAAACCCTTGCCGGCACGGGACTGCACCCGGTAGTCGTCAAAGTTGCTCTTGCGGCCGTAGCCGGTCTCGCTGACGGTGAGCAGGCGGGTGTCCTCCAGCGCCACGGCAAAGCCAACCACATAGTCGCCTTCTGCCAGCTGAATGGCGCGCACACCGCGGGCGGTACGGCCGATCAGACGGGCGTCGCTCTCCTTAAAGCAAATGCTCATACCATCGTGGGTAGCCACGATCAGATTGCGGTTGCCGTCGGTGATTTCCACCCAGCTCAGTTCGTCGCCCTCGTCCAAATTGATGGCGATAATGCCGGTTTTGCGAATATGATCGTACTGGCTGATCTCCGTGCGCTTGATCACACCGTTCTTGGTAACCATGCACAGGTACTGGCGCTCTTCGCTGTCCGGTACCCGCACCATAGCGCTGATCTGCTCCTCATTCTCCAAAGGCAGCAGGTTCACCACATTCATACCCTTGCTGGTACGGGAGGCGGCGGGGATCTCGTATCCCTTCATCTTAAACACCTTGCCCTTGTTGGTAAAGAGCATAATGTAGTCGTGGGTGGAGCAGGTAAACATGGTCTTGGCCACATCTTCCTCTCTGCGGCTCATGCCCATAATGCCTTTGCCGCCACGGTTCTGTGCCTTATAAGTATCTACCGTCTGGCGCTTCATATACCCCATGGTGGTCAGGGTGAGCATGCAGTCCTCTACCGGGATCAGGTCCTCGTCATCCACATCGCCGGAGGCAGCGGTAATCTCGGTACGCCGTTCGTCGCCGAATTTGTCGCCGATGGCGCGGGCCTCTTCCTTTACGATCTCCAGCACCCGGGTCTCACTGCTGAGAATGTCTTGATAATCGGCGATCTTGATGTGCAGCTCGCCCAACTCGTTGCGGATCTTTTCAATTTCCAGTCCGGCCAACTGACCCAAACGGAACGCCACAATGGCCGCAGCCTGTGGCTCGTCAAAGTCGTACTTGGCCATCAATTCCTGCTTGGCCTCGGCTTGGCCGCCCTTGCAGCCGCGAATGGTGGCGATGATCTCGTCCACAATATCAATGGCGCGGGCCAGGCCCTCTAAGATATGGGCGCGGTCCTGGGCTTTCTTCAAATCATAGCGGGTGCGGCGGGTGATGATCTCTTCCTGGAAGGCAATGTAATTTTGCAGCATTTCCTTCAGGGAAAGAATGCGGGGCACGCCGTCTACCAGCGCCAACATAATCACACCGAAGGTTACCTGCATTTGCGTCATCTTGTACAGGTTATTGAGCACCACCTGGGCGTTGGCGTCCCGCTTAACGGTGATCTCAATGTGCATACCCTTGCGGGAGGAGAAGTCCTTAATGTCCGCCACGCCCTCGATCTTCTTGTCTCGGGCCAACTCGGCAATGCTGGCGATCAGCGCCGCCTTGCGCACCTGGTAGGGCAGCTCGGTAACCACGATCTTGTAGCGGTCGCCCTTGCTCTCTACGATCTCTGCCCGGGCACGCAGATAGATCTTGCCCCGGCCGGTCTCATAGGCCTGGCGAATGCCCCGAGCGCCCATAATGATCCCGGCGGTGGGGAAGTCCGGACCTTTAATGTGCTGCATCAGCTCCGGCAATCCGGCATCCGGATTGTCGATCAGGCAACACATACCGTCAATCACTTCCCGCAGGTTGTGGGGCGGAATGTTGGTGGCCATACCTACGGCGATGCCGCTGGAGCCGTTCACCAGCAAATTGGGATAGCGGGCCGGCAGCACCTCCGGCTCTTTCAGTCGGTCATCGTAGTTGGAGGCAAAATCCACCGTATCCTTGTCAATATCTTGCAGCATTTTCATGCTGATCTTGCTCATTCGGCTCTCGGTGTATCGGTACGCAGCGGCCGGATCACCGTCTACGGTACCAAAGTTGCCGTGACCGTCTACCAGCGTGTAGCGCATGGAGAAGGTTTGGGCCAGTCGCACCATGGCATCATACACAGATGCATCGCCGTGGGGGTGGTAACGACCCAGCACGGCACCTACGGTGTCTGCACACTTTCTGTACGCCCGATCCGGGTACAGGTTGTTCTCAAACATGGTGTAGAGAATACGGCGGTGTACCGGCTTGAGACCGTCCCGTACATCAGGCAGCGCACGGCTGACGATCACGCTCATAGAGTAGTCCAAAAAGGCCTTGCGCACCTCTTTGTTAATCTCTACATCTACGATCTTTTGATTGTCATACCGGATCTCATTGTTATCCATTGGCATTCATCTCCTAAATACGGGCCACAGCCCGGCAGGTTTTACTTGGTCAATTTATAATAAGCGGTGTTTTGCAGCATTTCCCGCAGCCGGGGCAGTTCGCTCTCCGGCAGTGCCCGCTTGGGCAGCAGCAGCGTAACGGTGCCGGGAATGGCAAAGGCAAACAGCCGCCCGGTTTCAAATACGGCGCCGAACATGGCCATAGGGTACACAGCGTGAATTTCGCACTGATCCGGCTTTTCCCCGGGCATGGTCCACTCCACCTCCGTGCCGGTAATGCGCATTTGCACCGGCGCAGTCAGGGACGGATGTGCCTTGCACAGGCGGGTATACATCCGCCGAGACACAGGTCCGCGGCACAGCAGCAGAACGCCCATGGCCAACAGGGGCAAACAGGCCGCCAGCGCAACGGCGGGCCGGTGGGACCGGGCGCTAAAGCCCGCCACCGCACAGCCAAATCCAACAGCTGCAAAAAAGAGAATGGGGGTTATGCGGGTCAGCCGCCGACGCAGCGCCGCCATATCGGCAAAATCCATGGCTTCTAAGCAGTAGTTCACTTCAATCATTTTGCACCTCCAAAGGCCGGTGCCTTCTCGTGCAGGGCGCTGAGCAGCGCGTTCAGATCCGCCGGGTCACAGTTTGCTTTTTCAATCACAAACAGCCCCATCCGGTAGCACCCGATGAGAATAATATAATCCTTGGTCTCCTTCGCGTAGGTGATCCCCTGCCAGGGCAGGGTGTACTGCTCAAATTTGCTCCACACCTGTAGCGCCTGCTCTTCCAGCCGAAGGGTAAAGGGCTGGGTCAGTGTGGGAGAGTTGCCAAACTCCCGCAGCACGGAACTGCGCCGCACCCAGGGCAGCAGCACAGCCATGGCTGCTACAATACCGCTTAGCGCCGGGAGTATCGCCGTCTCTGCCACATCTTGCAGCAGAAAATACAGCAAAATACCCGCCGCTGCCAGCACCGCACATAGGGCGCAAAACACCCATTGCAGCCGCGCTCTTGCTGCCGTTGCAGCACCCGCCACCCGGCGTAATACGCCCGTGGCGTCATTTTGAATTCAAATGTGGTCATGGTGTTCTCCTTTGTTTGGGAGAATGGGGTTGGTTTCTACAATAATCCCTCCACCGCCTACGGCGGTCCCCCTCCCTTTACAAGGGAGGCTTATCGGTTACATCTTCTTAGGCTCCCTTGTAAAGGGAGCTGTCAGCGCAGCTGACTGAGGGATTTGCGGGCGGATAATATCCGCCCCTACCTCGTCGACATTGACTCCATATTGCTTGTGGCGGATTTTTAACAAAATCCACCCCGCGCGCATTCCGTAATGTCTCCTCTCCCCAAAAAGACTTCTGCCTTTTCGGGGACCCCACAATATAATCGTAGGGCGGGGGCTTGCTCCCGCCGGGGTAGGCATTTACTTGCAATTAAATATCCAGATTCTGTACATATTTTGCCTTTGATCCGGCAGGGGGCTTTTGACACAGCACAGTTGGTGCACGCCGCTATCAAACGCTCCACCGGAGCGTTCTCCCGCAGCCCGGCTGCGCCGACCTGCGGAGCGTCGTTTGAACCCCGCCGGGGTAGGCATTTACTTGCAATTAAATGTCCAAATTCTGTACATATTTTGCCTTTGATCCGGCAGGGGGCTTTTGCCACAGCACAGTTGGTGCACGCCGCTATCAAACGCTCCACCGGAGCGTTCTCCCGCAGCCCGGCTGCGCCGGCCCGCGGAGCGTCGTTTGAACCCCGCCGGGGTAGGCATTTACTTGCAATTAAATATCCAGATTCTGTACATATTTTGCATTCTTTTCAATAAATTCACGGCGGGGTTCAACATTATCGCCCATTAAAATAGAGAATGTTTCGTCCGCCTGCTGGGCGTCCTCTACGGTCACCCGCAGCATAATGCGAAATTCCGGATCCATCGTGGTCTCCCACAGCTGCTCCGGGTCCATCTCACCCAAACCTTTGTATCGCTGAATGTCGCACTGGCCGCCCATTTCTTCAATGAGCCGGTCCCGCTCCTCGTCGCTAAAGGCATACTTGAATTTTTTGCCCTTTTGCACCTTAAACAGCGGGGGCTGGGCCAGGTAAATGTAGCCGCCCTCAACTAAGGGCTTCATATAGCGGAAGAAGAAGGTCAGCAGCAGGGTACGAATATGCGCGCCGTCCACATCCGCATCGGCCATAATCACGATCTTGTGGTAGCGCAGCTTGGTAATGTCAAAGTCCTCGCCGATGCCGGTGCCCAGCGCGGTCACCACAGGCATCAGCTTTTCGTTGCCGTAAACCTTGTCCAGCCGTGCCTTTTCCACATTCAGCATTTTACCCCAAAGGGGCAGAATGGCCTGGTGGGCACGGTCCCGTCCGTCCTTGGCGGAGCCGCCGGCGGAATCACCCTCGACGATGTAAATTTCGCACAGAGAGGGGTCGTTGGAGGAGCAGTCCGCCAGCTTGCCCGGCAGCTTGCTGCTTTCCAGCCCGGTCTTATTACGGGCGTTATCTCTGGCCTTGCGGGCCGCCTCTCTGGCACGAGAAGCATCCAGGGACTTGGACAGCAGTGCCTTGGCTACCGCCGGGTTCTCCTCAAAATAGGTCATGAGTTTGTCATATACCAGGGAACTAACCAGGCCGGTAATGTCCGTATTGCCCAGCTTGCCCTTGGTCTGGCCCTCAAACTGAGCCTCGGTAAGCTTCACGCTGATGACGGCAGTCAGCCCCTCGCGCACATCGTCGCCGGAGAGCTTCTTGTCATTTTCTTTCAGAATATTAAATTTTTTGCCGTAGTCGTTAAATACCCGGGTCAGGGCGGTTTTGAACCCGGTCTCGTGGGTACCGCCGTCAATGGTATTTATGTTATTGGCAAAGGACAGCAGGGTCTCATTGTAGCTGTCCGTATAGCACAGCGCCACCTCTGCACTGCGGTCGTCCTTGGTCGTGGAGATGTGGATCACTTCGTCCTGAATGGGATTTAGTCCCCGGGTGGTGTTGATGTACTTTACAAATTCCCGAATACCGCCCTCGTAGCAGAATTCCTCGGCTACCGGCTCTTCGCCTCGCTTATCTGTCAGCGTAATGGACAGCCCGGCGTTCAGGAACGCCTGCTCCCGCAGACGGCGGGCCAGTACATCGTACTCGTACTCGGTGGTCTCGGAGAAAATCTCCGGGTCCGCCTGGAAGCGAATGAGGGTGCCGTGCCCCTCCCGATCGGCAATAATATGCAGGTCATCCACCGGCTTGCCACGCTCAAAGCGCTGGGCGTACACATGGCCGTTCTGGGTCACCTCTACCTCCAGCCACTGGGACAGGGCATTTACCACAGAGGAGCCTACGCCGTGCAGACCGCCGGATACTTTATAGCCGGAGCCGCCGAACTTACCGCCGGCGTGGAGTACGGTGAGCACCACCGTTACAGCAGGCAGACCGGTCTTTTCGTTAATGCCGGTGGGAATACCACGGCCGTTATCCCGCACGCTAATCACATTACCGGGCAAAATCTCCGTCTCAATGTGGGTGCAGACCCCGGCCAATGCCTCGTCAATGGAGTTGTCTACGATCTCATACACCAGGTGGTGCAGACCTCGGGGGCCGGTGGAGCCGATATACATACCCGGGCGCTTGCGGACGGCCTCCAGGCCCTCCAGCACCTGAATATCTTTTGCGGAATATTCTTCCGTTACAACGGTGTCCATATCCGCTTCTTCCAAAACAGTCTTTTCTTCTTCAGCCATAACTTCTGCCTTTCTGCCCACAAAGGCGTCCTCCGCACTGTGGGCAGGTGCGGTGCCTGTGTCCGTATTCTATCGAAAATGGGTTATTTCCATCGTTTAATCAGGGTGCTTACATTCAGTGGACTGATATACACCGTCTCTTTGGTAAGCACATAGCTTTTGGGCAGGTCGTAATTCACATACTGCACCCGCTTTTGCTGCTCTGCCTTGGTTAAAAAATCTCGGGTGGCCTTACCTACCGTGGAGGTATCCATATCAAAAATACCAATAATATCGCCGGTACGCACCACTGTGTCGCCGCCAATGTGCAGGAGCATCAGTTCACCACCTTGCCGTTTTCAATATGAAAGGTTTTGCCCCGGGTGCCACGCAAGATGGTGCCCGCATCACAGCAGGTGATAAACAACTGCATACCCTTCATGTGGTTAAGAATATAATCTTGCCGCCCTTCGTCCAACTCGCTCATTACATCGTCCAGTAGGGCAATAGGGGCTTCATTTGTTTTTTGTTGCAGAATTTCCGCCTCCGCCAGTTTTAGGGAGAGCACACAACTGCGCTGCTGCCCCTGACTGCCGTACTTTCGGGCAGAGATACCGTTTAAGGTAATATCCAGATCATCCCTGTGGGGTCCAACGGTGGTGGCCCGGTGGTAAATATCCTCGCTGCGGGCACTTTCCAGCAGAGAGAGCAGCCGCCGTTCCAGTTCTTCTACGGCCAAATCACCGTAATCAAAAGCGCCTTGCAGTCGGGCGCCGATCTGCTCCCGCCCACCGGACAGACCGGTGTGAATACGGGAAAGCGGTTCTTCCAGCGCAGCCACATAGGCACGGCGCTGATAAATGATTTTTGCCCCGGCACGAGCCAGGTTGCCGTCCCAAATAAACAGGGTGTCGGCGCTCATTTTACCTGCCGCAATATCTCGCAGCAGCATATTCCGCTGGGCCAAACTGCGGTTGTAGTCGCTGAGCAATTTTTTATATCCTGTACGGATTTGGCACAGAGCAAGATCTAAAAACTTGCGCCGTTCTGCCGGGCCGTCTTTAATCATGGTCAAATGGGCGGGGCTGAACACCACCGCCTTGATCTCCTCCCCCAGTGCGGCGGCAGAAGTCTTGGCAATGCCGTTTAAGGTGGCGCTGCGGCGTTTTTTGATCTGTAACATGGCCGTTTGGGGTCGATCACCGCTGACAAAATGAATTTGCAGCTGTGCCTGTTCTTTGCCGAACTGTACCAACTCGCTGTCTCGGGCGCCGCGAAAACTTTTAGCGCCGGTAAACAGGTACACCGCTTCAATCAAATTGGTCTTACCCTGGGCATTTTCGCCGTAGATCACATTTACATCGTCAAAATCCAGCACCAGGTTTTCCAGATTGCGGTAGGCGTCAATACCCATGCGTTCTATCTTCATTGCTGTATGGTATAATCGGTGCCGTGAATGGCCACCACATCGCCGGGCTTGATTTTTTTGCCCCTCGCGGTACAGGTCTCCCCATTCACTTTCACCAGTCCGTCCTGGATCATTTGCTTAGCCTGGCCGCCGGTTTCCGCCTCGCCTTTGAATTTCAGCAGTGCGTCCAGCCGGATAAAAGGGGTACTGATGGTCACTGTCTCTTGCCGGTGGGGTTTAATATTTACATTAAGCTTCATTTTTCAGCCTCATAGGCAGCACCAAGAACAGGAAGCTGTCATCGGTCATCGGCAGCACCTTCACCGGGCTAACCGGGCCGGACAACTCAATGCGTACCTGATCGGTGTCTGCGGCGTTCAGTGCATCCAGCACATATTTGGAGTTAAAGCCAATCTCCACCCGATCGCCGCTTACATTGGCGTGGGTGTAGTTTACCACCCGGCCCAGGCCGGACACAGTGGACACTCGCATTTCGTCTGCATCAAACAGGCAGCGAATGGGGTTCTTTTGGTTATTTTCAATCACCGGAATGGTACTGGTAATGCAGTGAATAGCGTCCTCGGTGTTAATAAGTACCGTGGTATTACTGCTTTTAGGCACTGCGGCGTTATAATCTAAAAATTCGCCTTCCAGCAACCGGCTGATAATGCTGTACTGCCCCACTTCAAATACAATATGACGCTTGCCTACGGAGACGGAGATATTTTCGTCCTCCTCCGGATTCAGCAGTTTAATCAGCTCCCGTACCGTCTTTTTAGGTACGATAAAGCTAATATCCTCACCGTCATATTTTACGGTTTCCGTGCGAATGGCCAAGCGGTAGCCGTCTACGCCGATCAGGCGCAGCTGGTTCAGGCTCATTTCAAATTTAAGTCCTGTGTGCACCGGCTTAGAGGCTTCGCTGTCTGCCACCGCAAACAGCGTCTGCTGTACCATCTTTTGCAACAGGTTCTGATTTAAGAACAGAGGATAGCCGCCGCTGACGCTGGGCAGCTCCGGATAATCGTCTGCGTCAATACCGGTAATGGCATATTGGGCAGCGCCGCAAATAATAGAAACAGAGGTGCCGCTGATGTCAAAGGTCACCGTCTCTGCCGTCAGCTCCTTGATAATATTGCAAAGCACTTTGGCATTGATCACTATGGCACCCGGTTCGGTAACGCTGGCTTGCAGGGTGGTGTTGATGCCAAATTCAAAGTCATAGCCGGTAAGGCTCAGCGTATCGCTGCCGCATTCCATTAAGATACCCTCAATGGTGGGTACGGTCATTTTGGTACTGACTGCGCGCATCACATTATTGCAGGCGGTATTCAGTTCTCTGGCGTTGCAGGTGAATTTCATAAAATTCGCTCCCTCCGTTTCCTATTACAGTATGGGTTTTAGTAGTAGTAGTATAGGGCGGTGAAAGTGTGGAAAGCGGCAAAATTGCGGTCTACCGCGGGATTTTTGGCGCCTTTTTCTTCCACGCCCGGATTTTGAAAATTTGTTGAAGATGTGGAAAGATTTTGTCTTTCACAAGGGGTGTGCAAATTTTCTTTGTGCAAAATGAAAAAAATGTTGAAAATTTTGGTTTGTAAGGCGCGTATTTTTGTCTTACTGATTATCCTTGTGTTGGTTAATGTTGTTGACAATGTCGTTAACCTGGCGAGCCAGGCGAGAGTCCTTTTTCATGGTCTTTTCAATACTGTTCACATTGTACATAATGGTGGAGTGGTCTTTTTTAAATTCTTTGCCGATCGCCACATAGCTCATACCGGTTACTTCCCGGATCACATAAAAGGTAATCTTGCGTGCGTGCGTTACGGCTGCTTGTTGCTTGGTGCTGTAAATCTCTTCCTCAGAGATGCCGGTAACCCGGCTCACCTCGTCTACCACTCTTTGAATGGTGACCGGTAGGGGCTGGCTGTCCTCAATAATATCTTTAATCACCGTCTGTGCTCCGGCAATGGTGGGCTTTTGGTTAAACAGGTTTTGCATGGCCTGCAATTTTTTCGTCACGCTCTCCAGGTGGCGAATATTGTTTTTTACATTTTTTGCAATATATTCTACCACTTCTTGCGGAATGTCAAAATCCAGCATTTCCGCCTTGCGCTTAATGACGGCACAGCGGGTCTCAAATTCCGGCGGGTTAATGTCCGCCAGCAGACCGCTTTCAAACCGGGTTTTCAATCGGTCGGTAATCATGGGAATGTCTTTCGGCACCCGGTCAGAGGTAATGACCACTTGCTTGCCTGCGTCCTTCAATGCAGAGAAGGTATGGAAGAACTCCTCAGTAATGGATTCTTTCCCGGCTAAAAACTGAATATCATCCACCAGAAGTACATCAATATTTTTTCTGTACTTGTCGTGGAAGTCATCGGTAGTGTGCCGCTGCAAGGCAATTACAAATTCGTTGCCAAAGCTTTCCGCCTTTACATAAAGAATACGCTTTTCCGGAAAATTGTCTTGAATTTCGTGCCAAATGGCGTTAAGCAGGTGGGTCTTACCCAGTCCGGAGGGACCGTAAATAAACAGCGGGTTATAATTGGTTTGGCTGCTGACACCGCCCGGATCCTTTGCCACTGCCATGGCTGCACGGTAAGCAAATTTGTTGGAATAGCCCTCAATAAAGGTGTCAAAAGTATGAATATCCCCCGGCTGCTCCGTGGGCAACAGATGGGTATCCTTGGGCTTTACTTCTTCTTTAGGCGTATTGTCCCGGGTTGTGATCTCTACCGTAACATGAAAGCCGATCACTTCTTCAAATGCCGCTTCCAACGGTTCTTTATACTGCTCGCTGACAATATTGTATTTCATTTGGTTATTACATTCCACCACAGCACACTTGCCGTCCAGGTTCTTTAAAATCAGATCCTGCAGCCACATTCTGTAGGCAGTCTCGCTGACCTGGGGCTTCATGTAATTTAAAACAGCCATCCAAATTTCATTTATGGAATCCATATCTTCTCCTTAAGGGTACTTCACAAATCTCATAATGGTCGTGGTTGGGGCACCAAAGCCGCCTTTCGCCACCACGCCAGAATACAGAGTCTATTATAGCAGTATTTATGATTATAATCAATACTTATTGTAAAAATATATATATTATATATATAATATAGAGTAGATATTCTATAATATAAAATCCGGGCACGATAACGAATTTGTTCAGCGTGAATTTGGTACAGCCGCAGAACAATAAAAATGTGCCGGTGCACCTTGCACCGGCGGGTGCGATCCTGTATAATAAGCATATTAAGACAGAAAGGAGCACCCCCTTATGAAGATCTTTAAAAACCGGGGCGATATTTATCTTTCCAAGTCTCGCACCGGGGCAGATCGGGAACAGCATATTCTCCTGGGTATTTTGGCAGCCGTGCTCCTGGTGTCTGTGGTGGTTGTGGTCTATGTAGGGGCCAAAAATGATTTTTCCGCCAAGAAGTTTTTTGCCCCGGACCAAACGGTAGCAATTTCCCAAACAGCCGACGATACCACCGCCCCGCCGGAGCTGCCTCGGGTCAGCGGAAAAACCAATTATCTGCTGGCGCTTACCGGCAAAGATAATCAAAATTTGTATGCGGCTGTGCTGATCCAAACGGATATGGACAGCGTGTCTTATAAAATTTGCAATCTGTTGCCCCAAACCACCGCAGAGGGCAGTACCTTAGCAGGCGTTTACAACAGCGGCGGGATTAACAGCTTGGTACAGATGACGGAGACAGCCACCGGGATCAAGCCGGATTTTTACATTGTAATGACCGTTACGGATTTTGCCTCATTTTTTGATGATTTAGGAGAAGTTAATTATCCTCTTGCAGCGGATGTTAAGTACCGCAACACCACCGCGGCAGATCCGTTCAGTTTGCGGATCAGCGCCGGCGAGGCCAGTCTGAACGGCAAGCGCTTTACTGCTTTGTGGCGCTATTTTTTGGAGGAAAAAGACTTAAAGTCTGCCAACGATTTAGGTCTGGCGGCGCTGAATATGTTGTTCAGTGCAGACAACGGCACGGAGAAAGACGAGTTGTTCCGGAATTTTGTGACCCTGGCGCGTACCAATCTGACCGTGCGTGATTTTTCCGGTCGCAGCGACAATATCAAGGTACTTACCGGCACCAAAAACGGCGTGAATGCCTACAATGTGGAGCCGGAATACAACGGCAATGCCTTAACAGCCCGTGATAAAAGCACCATACAGGGTTATTTCAGCAAATAACGGGTACACACTGCTTTTACGGCAAAAGTGCCGCAATGGGCCGTCTGTGCCGGATTTTAGGAGAACAGATCAATGGATAAAGAAAGATTGCAAGCCGCTGTGCGGGAGATTTTGCTGGCCGTAGGCGAGGACCCGGACCGCCCGGGATTGGTAGAGACCCCCCGCCGCGTGGCGGATATGTACGCCGAGGTGTTTGCCGGACTGGAAACGGACCCGCGTCAGCACTTAAAATTTTTTGAAGAAAAAAGCACCGACGAAATGGTGATCGTGCGGGATATTCCCTTTGCCTCTATGTGTGAGCACCACCTGCTGCCTTTTGTGGGCAAGGCGCATATTGCCTATATTCCGGCAGACAACCGCATTATCGGCCTATCCAAGTTTGCCCGCATTGTGGATTGCTTTGCTCGCCGTCCCCAGGTGCAGGAGCGACTGACCCACGATGTGGCGGACTTTTTGAACGAGGAGCTTCGCCCCAAGGGCGTGGCAGTGATCTTAGAGGCGGAGCATATGTGTATGAATATGCGTGGCGCCAAGGCTGCCGGCAGTACCACCCAAACCTCCGCTTTGCGGGGCATTATGAAAACGGACGCGCGCACCCGCGCTGAGGCGCTGGCACTGTTGACCAAGTAAGGAGTAACTATGGCTGTTTGGCATTGCAGAGAGAAAGAGATTGAATACGGCAGCAAGGTTTTGCTGATGGGTATTGTAAATGTGACCCCGGACTCCTTTTCCGACGGAGGCGACTGGCTGGACCCGGCCACGGCGTTAACCCACGCCCGGGCGCTGGAGGCGCAGGGGGCGGATATTTTAGACATTGGCGGTCAGTCCACGCGCCCGGGGCACACCCCGGTGACAGATAAAGAGGAATGGGCGCGGCTGGAGCCGGTGCTGTCCGTTCTTTGTAAGGAGACGGCGCTGCCGGTGTCGGTAGATACGTATTACCCCTATGTGGCGGTGCAGGCGCTGCGCTGCGGGGCGCAGATCATCAATGATGTGAGCGGTGTGGTCAATCCGGAAATGGCTGATGTGGTGTGCCGCTATGGTGCCGGTTGGGTGATTATGCACGCCGGGCCGGGCACGCCGGCGGATGTAAAGGCTTTTTTTGAAGACAGCGTGACCGCCTGCCGGGCACTGGGTGTGCAGGACAGCCAAATTTGCCTGGATATGGGCATTGGCTTTGGCAAGAATTTTCAGCAGGACTTGGCGCTGATCGCCAATATTCCCCAATACAAAATGGCGGGCTTTCCGCTGCTGCTGGGCTGCTCCCGCAAGCGGGTGATCGGCCGGGGCAGTGATCAGCCGGAGCCAAAGGGGCGCACATACGGCAACATTGCCGCCGATACTGTGGGTATTTTAGGCGGTGCGGACATCATCCGCCTGCATAATATAGAACAGGAAAAACAGGGCGTCTTCATGGCGCAGCATTTGAAAGGAGCAAAAATATGATCAGTGTAACCACCCCTACCGTTGAGAACGGCGTGATCGTGGAGTACAAGGGTATTGTCACCGGTCAGGTGGTCAACGGCGTGAATTTTATTAAGGACTTTGGCGCCTCCATTCGCAACATTGTGGGCGGGCGTAGCGCCGGGTATGAGGAAGAACTGGAAAGCGCCCGTCTGGCCGCGCTGGCAGAGATGGAGAGCCACGCTGTCCGGCTGGGCGCCAATGCGGTTGTAGGCGTCAATATCGACTACGAGGTGCTGGGTCAGGGCAATATGCTGATGGTCAGCGCCACCGGCACCGCAGTGGTGGTGCAGAACAAATGACAGACAGAATTTTGATCCGCGGTCTGCGGCTGTTTGGCTATCACGGGGTGAACCCGGAGGAGAAAATTCAGGGTCAGCGCTTTGAGATTGACGCGGATCTGTATGTAAATTTGGCAAAGGCCTGCCACAGCGACCGGGTGGAGGACACCGTCAGTTACGCCAAGGTGATCAAAACGCTGCGCCGGGTGTTCACAGAGCGCACCAATGATCTGTTGGAGCGCACCGCAGAGGATTTGACCGCCGCGGTACTGGCAGAGTACCCGGAGGTGCTGCGGGTGGATTTGACCTTAAAGAAACCACAGGCGCCTATTCAGGCAGATTTTGACTGGGTGGGAGTCACCATTTCCAGAGACAGGAAGTAAATATGTATTATGTACTCAGCGCCGGCACCAATTTGGGCGACCGGCTGGCCAATTTAACTTATTGCAGAGAGGCGCTGGACCTGGTGCCCGGCACCCATGTGGTGTCTGCCTCTGCCGTTTATCAGACCCAGCCGGTGGGTTATGCCCGGCAGGACGATTTTTACAATGTGTGCTTTTTGGTAGAGTCCCGGCTAAACCCGCATGAGATGCTGGGCGTGTGCCTGGGACTGGAGGCCGGTTTGGGCCGGGTGCGCGGGGTAAAGAACGGCCCTCGGGTGCTGGATGTGGATGTGATCTTTGCCGGCAACCTACAATTACAAACGGAGAATTTGGTGGTGCCCCACCCCCGCTACCGGGAACGCCGCTTTGTGCTCCAACCGCTCCTTGATATTTTCGTAGACGGCCGGGCATTCGGTATGGAGTTTGCCTCCTGTCTGGACAAAATCGACGGCCAGGCAGTGGAGAAGATTCCCACCCAGCCGAACTGGAATTTCTGAAAAAACAAAAAATGACCCTGCGCATTGGATAAGAGCAGGGTTATTTTTTTGCCAATTTTTTCCGTTAAAATGTGCGGGCACAGGCAAAAACTGCGTGGACTTTTTGTGCCCGCGCGGTGCAAACTAATAGAGCAAGGCGCGTTGCAATTTAAAAACGGAGGACGAATATGAAAAAGAAAACGGTAAATATGATGAAGGGTTTGGGCGTGGCCATGGCTGTGGGCAGCATGGTCGCCGGCACGGTTGCCACCATGAACAGCAATTCCGCCAAGACCCAAAAGACCATGAAAAAGGCGGTTAATTCCGTGGCGAATTTTGTAGATAATGTATCGTCTATGATGTAGCCGCCGGGCAAAAAAAGAGACCCTTGGTAAAAATAACCAAGGGCCTTTTTTCATTAAAATCAGTCGTTGGCGTGACCGGCAGTGCCGAACACAACATCGATCTTGTGTGCTACAACCTCCTCAATCAGGTCGCGGGCAGGGGTCAAATACTGACGGGGATCGAAGTGGGTGGGGTTCTCTGCAAAGTGCTTGCGGATGGCAGCGGTCATGGCGATACGAATATCGGAGTCTACATTGATTTTGCAGACAGCCATGGAAGCAGCCTCACGCAGCATATCCTCCGGAATACCAATAGCGTCGGGCATCTGACCGCCGTACTGGTTGATCATCTTGATGTGGTCCTGGTTAACGGAGGACGCACCGTGCAGTACGATGGGGAAGCCGGGCAGACGGCGCTGCACCTCTTCCAGAATGTCAAAACGCAGCTGCGGCTTCTGGCCGGGCTTAAACTTGTAGGCGCCGTGGCTGGTGCCGATGGCGATGGCCAAGGAGTCCACACCGGTGCGGTTCACGAAATCCTCAACCTCTTCCGGGCGGGTGTAGCTCTCGTTACCGGCCTCTACTTTTACATCATCTTCCACGCCGGCCAGGGTGCCAAGCTCGCCCTCAACCACGACACCGTGGGCGTGGGCATACTCAACCACCTTTTTGGTCAGAGCAATGTTCTCCTCATAGGGCTTGGAGCTGGCGTCGATCATCACGGAGGTGAAGCCGCCGTCAATGCAGGCCTTGCAGGTCTCAAAATCCGGGCCGTGATCCAGGTGCAGGGCGATGGGCAGACCGGTCTCTTCGGCGGCAGCCTTTACCATAGCAACCAGGTAGTCGTGAGAGGCGTACTTGCGTGCGCCGGCGGAGCACTGCAGGATCACCGGGGCGTTCAGCTTCTTGGCTGCACGGGTGATGCCCTGCACGATCTCCATGTTATTTACATTGAAAGCACCGATGGCGTAACCGCCCTCATAAGCCTTCTTGAACATTTCGGTAGTTGTTACCAGTGGCATAGTGTTCTCTCCATTCAAAGTAAATTATGATCCGGCGGATCATTCATTGTGCATTATACACCATTTTGTCCAAAATAGCAAGCCGCAGGGCAGATTTTGCACCGCAGTTCTGCCACAAAACCGGCCGCCTGCGCCCCATTTTTTGTATGGTTTGACAGATTGGGGGTATAATTTCTAAATCCCTCAGTCAGCTGCGCTGACAGCACCGGCTGGGTGGAGGGATTACAAGCAACCGCAAATCCATAAAAAAGAGAACGGTTGGAGTACACCCTCTGTAAGTAAGTTACATAGAGAATATATGGAGAAGTAGAAGTCCGCACCCTTTTAGGGCGCGGACTTCTACTTTGGATTGTGGTGGCACAATCCGATGCTCGCTAAACTTGTGGACACAGTCGGTTTGAAAGTAATCTCATACGCTAACCTCTAAGCCGAATATCTAATGATCATATTGTTGACTTAACAAATAGCTGATCAATTGAGCCAAATATTGTTTTATAATCACCCAACTTTTCAAAACCATATTTTTCGTATAGCCCTATTTCTCCGCTCAGGATATATACTTTTTCATATCCTAGCTCGCGAGCATATAAAATTGCGCTTTGAATCATTAACTCCGATAGTCTATTACCACGGTATGGTTCATCAACAAAAACAAATCCTATAAATGGTGTAAACGGATATTCTTTTGGCAGCTCATCCTTTTCAGCCAATGTGCAAAATCCTGCCACTTTTCCATTTACACAAGCAACAAACACTCTTTCCCATGTATTAAAGTCATTGCTTTTCATCTTTTGAGCCAAATAAGGGCCCGCTTTCCACGAGCAATTTTCAGCCAAACAAATAGTTTCATTCCAATATTCATGTATTTGGGTCATACAATAAATTTCAGTCATTTATTCCCCTTATAAAAATTCCCATTTATCGTATTGTAAGTATAGCACATAATCATAATTAGCATCAACACTACTCTCGGCAAGCTGCCATATATTCTGTCTGGTTAAATAAATTTAAAAGGATACGCCTCCTTACGAAGTGTATCCTTTGCCCGCTCTCTTTCGTTTCGCCATTATTTTTTGTAATCGAGAATTTCTTTTGCCAGGTACACCGGGCGGCGCTTGGTCTCAATGTAATTCTTGGCCAGGTACTCGCCGATGATGCCGATGGTAAACAGCTGCATACCGCCAAAGAAAACGATCAGAATCACCGTCTGGGTAAAGCCGTCTACCGCAATGTGCTCCGTGGCCTTGCGAAGGAGGGTCACGATAAAGTAGATAATAGAAAAGGCAGTGGAAAGCAGCCCCAATACCGTTGCCAGCTTTAGCGGCGCGGTGGAGAAAGCCAAAATGCCGTTCCAGCCGTATTTCAGCAGCTTTTTGAACCCCCATTTGGTGGTGCCGCTGGCTCGCTCTTTGGCTTCATAGGGAATGTACTTGGTGTTAAAGCCTACCCAGCTGAACAGCCCCTTGGAAAAGCGGAAATACTCCGGCATTTGCAGCAGCGCATCCCTTACGGTGCGGCGGAAGGTGCGAAAGTCGGAAGCACCGTCCACAAAATCCACTTCGCTCATATTGGTGGCCATTTTGTAAAAAGCGGATTTCACGGAGGTCATCAGCTTGTTCTCATGCCGGGTCTCCTGAAAGGCGCACACGCAGTCCGTGTCCGGCTCTGCGTCCAGAATTTCTGTCATTTGCTTTACGATGGCCGGATCCTGTTGCAGGTCCGCGTCAATCAAGCTGATATACTCGCCGTCGCAGTGTTGCAGCCCGGCGTAAATGGCGCTCTCCTTGCCAAAGTTGCGGGAGAAGCTGACCACCCGAATGTTCTGCTGGCTTTGCCGGTGCAGTTCCTTTAGATTTTGCAGGGTCTTGTCCTTGCTGCCGTCGTTGACAAAGACGATCTCGTAATCGGACGGGTCGGGAAATACCTCGGCCACCGCCCGGGCAAAGGGAAAAATATTATCCTGCTCGTTAAAGCAGGGTACGATCAGCGACAGGCGCATGGAAATTCCTCTCTTTCACAACAGATATAGTATCGTATCCGGTAATGAAGTCATTATAACACGCCCGGGGGAAATGTCAAGAGAACAGAAATGGGAAAAATCCCTCCGTCTGCTTGCAAGCTCGCAGCCACCTCCCTTTACAAGGGAGGCGAATCGGTTACAAAATCTCCGCCCCCCTTGCAAAGGGTGACTCCCCGCAGTGCGGGGAGATGTCGCGCAGCGACAGAGGGGACGGGCGCCCGTTAGGCGAAAGCGGCGCGGCCGCAGGGGGGATTGTGCCAGAGGCATTCTCTATCTTATTTTTTACCATGCAGCAGCGGCGACAGGGGCTTATAGATCCCAGCGCAAAGCGCGGCGCACAGCAGCCCCTTGGCAACGGTAAAGGGCAGGTTAAAGATAAAGAGCGCCTGCAAAATGCTCTTGGTGGCGGGCAAAATGGCCTGGTACATATCCAGCACCGCCGCCTGGGGAAAGCCCAGCACATTGTAGTAAAGCGGATAGATAATCCAGTAGTTGACCGGCACGCTGACGAGCCCCATAATCACCGCAGACAGCACGGCGGCGGCCAGGGCGCCCCGCTTAGTCTTGTGCTTTTTATAGATCGCGCCGGCGGCAACGGACAGAACCGCCCCCAGCAGGAAGTTGGACAGCTCGCCCACATACATACTGGAGGACAGGGGCAGGTGGATCAGATTTTTGATTCCTGCCACCGCCACGCCTGCCAGCGGACCGTAGGCAAAGGCCGCCAGCAGCTCCGGCAGATCGGAAAAGTCCAGCTTAATAAAAGCGGGCATAATGGGAATGGGGAATTCCAAAAATTGCAGCGCAAAGGCAACGGCAGACAGCATGGCAATGCCGGTAAGCCGCCGGGCGGCGCCGGTTTTTGAGGTGGATTTGGTGGTTTTTGAATTTGCGGTCATCTTTCTTACTCCTTTTGACCGTGGGCAAAAGAGAAACCCCGGCACATGGCGTACCGGGGCAATTTGGTTTGACAAGACCAACGGCGGCGCAGCACTGCGCCGTACCTTTCCTCTCATCCGGACTTACAAGGGAATACCTTGCTCACCGTCGGTGCCTGAATTCCACAGGCTCGGCCCGTTGCCGGGTTCGCAGACTTTCACTGCCGGTAGGGATTTGCACCCTGCCCCGAAAAGTATTTGTCACCTATTATTATATGCAAGCCTGGCCGTTTGTCAAGGGGCGGGGTTGACAAGGGGTGTAAAATAAAATAAAATCGAGGGAGAAATGCTGAACCTGCCGGAGAAGGAGCCTGTTATGGATGCATATTTGACGAATAATTTGGAGCAGTCGGACGAATTGGCCTATGATGTGGCCGATTTGTTTAAGCTGTTTGCAGACAGCACCCGCATTCGCATTTTGGTGCTGCTGTTTGACCGGGAGTTGTGCGTGGGGGATATTGCCGCCAATTTGGAGATGAGCCAGACTGCCATCTCCCACCAGCTGCGTATTCTAAAGCAAAACCACCTGATCAAGTACCGTCGGGAGGGCAAGAATATGATCTACGCCCTGGCGGATGACCATGTAAAGACCATTATCAACTGCGCCATTGAGCATATTGAGGAGTAATATGAGCGAAAAAGAATTGCATACCCACGGGACGGATTGCGCCTGCGGTCACAACCACCATCACCACGACGACGGCTGCGGCTGCGGTCACGACCACGCCCATGAAGACATTGACAAAAAGGCCTTTTTGCGCAAGCTTGTGCCGGGGCTTTTCTTCTTTTTGCTGGGCGCGGCGGTGGAACACCTGATCCCCGGCAGCGAGAGCAGCACCCTGTGGCATTATGTTGAGCTGGCAGCCTTTGCCTTGTCTTATATTTTTGTGGGCTTCTCCATTTTGCGCGAGGCGGTGGAGGGTGTGCTGGCCAAGAACATTTTTAACGAAAATCTGCTGATGGCGGTGGCGTCTCTGGGCGCCTTTGCCATTGGGGAGTATTCTGAGGGCTGCGCCGTGGTACTGCTTTATACCGTGGGCGAATTTTTGCAAAGCCTGGCGGTGCAAAAGAGCCGCAGATCCATTAAAGGTATGCTGGAGCAAAAGCCGGACACCGTACGGGTACAAGCAAAAGACGGTCTGACGGAGGCGGCGCCGGAGACGGTGCAGCCGGGCCAAACCATTGTGGTGGAGCCGGGGGAGAAGATCCACCTGGACGGTACGGTGCTGGAGGGTAATGCGGAGGTGGACACCGCCGCCCTTACCGGCGAGAGCATCCCGGTATCCGTTGCCCCGGGTATGGAGGTGCTGGCCGGCAGCGTAGCCATTGACGGTGCGCTGACCATTCGGGTAGACAAGCCCTATGGCGACTCGGCGGTGGCCCGGGTGCTGGCGGCACTGGAGCACGCCCAGGACAGCAAAAGCCATACGGAAAAATTTATCACCCGCTTTGCCCGCATTTACACCCCCATTGTGTGCGGCATTGCGCTGGCGCTGGTGCTGATTCCGCCCCTGTTCTTCGGCGGCGACTGGCACGAGTGGATCTACCGTGGGTTGTCGGCTCTGGTGGTGTCCTGTCCCTGCGCCATTGTCATTTCCGTTCCCCTGTCCTTCTTCGGCGGGCTGGGCACCTGCTCCCGGGAGGGTATTTTGGTGAAGGGCGCCGATCATTTGGAGACCCTGGCCCGCTGCGATGTGGGTGTGTTTGACAAGACCGGCACCATCACCAGCGGCAAGTTTGAATTTGTGCGGTGCGAGTGCGTGCACTGCCATTGTATTGATAAGCACAACCACCGGGAGCTGCTGCGGATTATTGCCGCCTGCGAGCGGTTGTCTACCCACCCCATTGCCAAGTCCATTTGCCTGGCCTTTGGCCAGTTTGCCGATGACTGCGTGGTGACGGACGCCAAGAACTACGCCGGTATGGGCGTGTCTGCGGTGGTGGACGGCGTGCGCTACTATGCCGGGAATGAAAAGCTGATGCAAAAGATCGGTGTGCCCTTTACAGAAACGCAGCTGGTGGGCACCGCCGTGTATTGCTGCACGGACACGGAGTTCCTGGGCGACATTGTGTTTGCGGATATTATTAAAACGGACAGCCGGGAGGCCATTGACCGGCTGCACCACATGGGTATGAAGCAGGCCATTATGCTCACCGGCGACCGAGCGTCCATTGCGGCGGATATTGCCGCCAAGGCCGGGTTGGACGGCTACTATGCCAAGCTGCTGCCGGAAGAGAAGGTGCAGCGGGTGCAGGCCTTGCAGCAGCAGGGGCACACGGTGCTGTATGCCGGCGACGGGATTAACGACGCGCCGGTGCTGGCAGCGGCGGACCTGGGCGTAGCCATGGGCGGTGCCGGAGCGGATGTGGCCATTGAGGCGTCGGATATGGTGATCCAGGGCGACTCCCTGAGCCAGCTGCCGGTGGGCGTGACCGTTGCCCGCAAGACCGTGGGCATTGCCCGGGAGAATATTATCTTTGCCATTGCGGTTAAGCTGCTGATCATTCTTGGTTGCGCCGTGGGTATTTTTGATGAGAATGCCATGTGGCTGGCAGTGTTCGGCGATGTGGGCGTGTGTTTGCTGGCGGTGGCGAATGCCCTGCGGGTGCTGCATATCCGCAAGAAGAAAAAGTAAAACAGAAAAGCAATCGGATAAAACAAAAAAGGGACTGCTGGGCAGTCTCTTTTTCTTTTGCCTTTTATCCATCATTACTAAAAAATTCAGGGCGATTTTGTGCATATTTTTTCTTGACAAACGGCGGTGCGGGCGTTCTATTCTCTGTCAAGAGGAAATGATGAAATTTTCTAAAAAATAGCAATTTTCACAAAAATTCGCGGTGTGAGATTTCTTCTCAAAAATGTTGAAAACTATGTGTAAAGGGTTAAAAACTCCTATGATTTTGAGTTTTCAACCGGAAAAATGCCCGATATTATGCGAAAAATGCCCAAATTTTCAACATTTTCCACCGTCTTTTCCACAATCTGTGGGCGCAAGGTCAATATACTGATTGTAGTGGCCGCGTGGGCTGTCAAGGCTTTTTTTATGCTCACAATTCACAAAATTCCGGTATATTTTTGGCATCTTTGCCACACACTAAATTCAGCAAAGAGAAAGGACGAATAGCATGATCAAAGGCGTCAGCAAACAGGTGCTTGAGGTGACCAATCCGGAAAACCCGTATTTTGAAAAAATCGTGTTTTTTGTAAAACCCCAGTACGCCCGAGAGGACCGGGCTGTGCTGGAGCGAGAGGCCCATTCCCTGGCTGCCCGCGCCGGTCGGCCGCCCAGAGTGCGCCGTTCCAGGCGAGAGAAGTGGCACTTTGCCCTGCGTTGTCTGCTCAGTGCCCTGGCCGGGGTGGCGCTGTCCTTTTTGATCTACACACTGTGTTGAAAGGGTGATCTCTCATGACGATTTATAAGGCCGTGCGGAATTTCTTAACGGTGTTTGTGGTGCTGGCGGTGGCTGCCGGTGCCCTTGGCATTGGCGGCGGCGTGTACTACGCGGTGCAGTCCGCTGCCAGCAGCCAGGTGCTCTCCAAGCTGGGCTCCACCGGTGCGGAGGTGACCCGTGTGCAAAAGAAGCTCAAGGAGCTGGGCTATTACAGCGGCGCAGCCGATGGTATTTACGGCAATGCCACCAAGGCGGCGGTGAAGGCGTTTCAAAAGAACTGCGGCATTACCGCAGACGGCGTGGCCGGGCCAAAGACCCTGTTGTACCTGGGGCTGGGCGGCAGCAGCAGCGGCAACAGTACCGGGTATTCGGATGCGGATGTGGAGCTGCTGGCCAAGGTGATCAGCGCCGAGGCTCGAGGCGAATCCTATGAGGGTCAGGTGGCGGTGGGTGCCGTGATCCTGAATCGGGTGGCCCACCCCTCCTTCCCCAATTCCATCAGCGGCGTGGTGTACCAAAACGGGGCGTTCTCCTGCGTCAACGACTCCAACTGGTACGCCCCGGTGGCAGACAGCGCCAAGCGAGCCGCCACGGATGCCCTGAACGGATGGGACCCCTCCGGCGGTGCGGTGTATTATTTCAATGCGTCCAAAACCTCGGACAAGTTTATGCACTCCCGACCGGTGATCAAGGTGATCGGCAATCATAAGTTTTGCTCGTAGGGAGGTATGCGCCTGCGGGCGGCAGATTGCCGCCCCTACGATAAACCTTTTTGCCCCCCTTGTTAAGGGAGGCAAAAAGGTATAGATTTATATACAAAAAAACCGACACGCGGAGTGTCGGTTTTCTTTTGCGTTTCTTATTTGGTAAAGAAGGTGGTGAAGGCTTTGTACGCCATATATACATCAATTTTGGAAACGATCTCATAGGGTGCGTGCATAGAGAGCACCGGCACGCCTACATCAATCACATCTACATCCAAATTGGCAATATACATAGCCACGGTGCCGCCGCCGCCACCGTCAACCTTGCCCAGCTCGCCGCTTTGCCACAGCACGCCGTTTTCCTCCAGCAAGTTTTTGACAAAGCTCACATACTCGGCGCTGGCGTCGGAAGTGCCGCTTTTGCCGTGGGAGCCGGTAAACTTGGTGACCACCACGCCCTCGTTGATAAAGGAGGCGTTGTTCTTCTCAAAGGCAGAGGACCAGGTGGGGTCAAAGGCAGCGTTTACATCGGCGCTCAGGCACTTGGAGTTGCGCAGCACATCGCGGCCCTCGTAGCCCTCCAGCCGCGCCAAATCCTCAATAAAGTATTTCAGATAGCTGGAGTTCAGCCCGGTGTTGCCGTCGGAGCCGGTCTCCTCTTTATCTGTCAGCACGGTAATGCAGGTGTACTCCGGTGGCTCGCTGACGCTGAGAATGGCCTGCAAGGCCGGATAGGCGCACACACGGTCGTCGTGGCCGTAGCCGCCGATCAGGGAGCGGTCAAAGCCCAGGTCGTCAACGGTAAAGGCCGGCACCAGCTCCAGCTCGGCAGACAGCAGATCCCGCTCCACAATGCCGTATTTCTCGTACAGCAAATTGAGGATATTGAGCTTCACCTTTTCGCTGGCTTTGTCGTCCTTAAAGGGGCGGGAGCCGATGACAATGTTCAGCTCTTCCCCTTTGATCAGCTCGTTGATCTTGCGGGTGTACTGCTCCAGCGCCAGGTGGGGCAGAATGTCCGTAATACAGAACTTGGGGTCACCCGGCTCCTCGCCCAGGCGCACATCCACATAGGTGCCGTCGTTTTTGCAAATGCGGCCGTGGAGGGACAGGGGAATGGCGGTCCACTGGTACTTTTTAATACCGCCGTAGTAGTGGGTCTTAAACAGCGCCAGCCCGTTGTCCTCGTACACCGGGCGCTGCTTTAAGTCAATGCGCGGAGAGTCAATGTGGGCAGCTGCAATGCGCACGCCGTCCTTAATGCTGCGCTTGCCCTTCACGCACAGGATAATGGCCTTGCCCCGGTTCATCTTGTACACCTTGGCGCCCGGCTCCAGCTGGTCGCCGAATTCGTCAAAGGGCAGGAACCCGGCAGCCCGCGCCTGGTCCAGTGCCTGGGCAGCGGCCTCTCGCTCGGTTTTGCAGTGATAGAGGAAGTCCTTGTACCCCTCGCAAAAATCATCACATACGCCCAGTTCGGCGTCGTCCATAAAGTCTACGCCGTTCTCGCGCTTGTTGAACAGCAGCTCTTGCAGCTGCTGACCCTTGGTTTTTTCTTCATTCATAAGATAGCCTCCAGTATTCTGTCCACTTGGGATTTTATATCTCTGCCGTCATTGGTGACGGTGAATGTGCATTTCTCGGTGTAAAAGTCCGCCGCCGGTTGCGCCTGCATACGCAGCCGTGCCGCCGCCCGGTCTATGCCGTCCCGCTCCATAATTCGAGCCAGGCGGGTGTCCTTAGGCGCAGTCACCGCCAGGGTGTAGGCGCACAGGGCGTCCGCGCCGCTTTCAAACAGCTGGGGCGCGTCCAGCACCGCCGGTATCTTTGCTTGCTGCACACAGGCATCCAGCACCGCCGGATGGGTTACCTGATCCAGCTTTTCCGTAGCGGCAGGGGTGGCAAAGGCTTTGGCTGCCAAGGTTTTGCGGTCCAGGGCGCCGTCCTTGATGATCTCCTGCCCAAAGGCAGCCGCCAGGTCTTGCAGCAGGGGCGCGCCGGGAACGGTCAGCTGGCCATAGACCCGGTCGCAGTCCACCGGGTGCAGCCCGGCCTGTGCCAGCAGGCGGCACACATAGCCTTTCCCTGCGCCGGTAGGCCCGGTTACGCCGATAAGAAAAGGCTTTGTCAGGTCTAAAATGCGAAAGGCCGCTGCCCGGATCAGCCGGTTGTATACTGCCATACCCACCCCGGTTTTGCGGGGCATACGGGCGTAGACTTTTTTGGCGCCCAGTTCGTCCAGCCGCCGCAGGGCGTCAAACAGTTCTCGTGCCTGGCTTAGGTCGTCGGTGGCCTTGCCGTAGGGCACTTTTGGCACCGTCACCCGGTCTTCTTCATAGCACAGGGCGTAGCAGCCCGGTTGGCTGTTTACAAAGGCGGCGTAGGCGGCGCTGTCGCCGTTTACTAAAATCACCTGTGCCTTGGGGGCGTAGTGCTTGTATTTCATGCCGGGAGAGGCGGCGGTCTCGCCGTCTGCCATCTTTTCCAGTACCGCGGGAGCCACGGCAATGGGGCCGATCTCTGCCTCCAGCATTTCCTTGGTTACTGCGCCGGGGCGCAGCAGCGTTGGGGTAGAGGTAGCCAGGGTGATCACCGTGGACTCCACCCCGTAGGCGCAGTCGCCGCCGTCTACGATGGCAGCAATCTTGCCGTTCATATCCTCTTGCACATATTTGGCTCTTGTGGGGCTGGGCAGCCCGCTGGTGTTGGCGCTGGGGGCCGCTACCGGCACCCCTGCCAGTTGCAGCAGTCGGTGGGCCACCGGGTTCTCCGGCATACGCACCGCTACCGTGTCCAGTCCGCCGCTGACTACTTTGCCGATTTTATCGCTCTTGGGCAGGATCACCGTCAGCGGTCCGGGGAAAAAGCGGTCAAAAAGTTTTTTGGCTTTTTCCGGAATTTCCCGCACCAGCGGGGCAATGTCTGCTTTCTCTGCCACATGCACAATCAGCGGGTTGTCGCTGGGGCGGCCCTTGGCGGCGTAAATTTGTGCCACGGCGGTTTCGTTCAGGGCGTTGGCGCCCAGTCCGTATACCGTCTCGGTGGGAAAGGCCACCAGCTGCCCCTGCCGCAGCAGTTCCCCGGCCAGTGCCAGGTCTTGTTCTGTTGTTCCCAGTTGTTTGGTTTCCATATCTTGTGTCCTTGATTTGATTTGCGGGGAATCCCTCCACCGCCTGTGGGATGATTTCCAAATCCCTCCGTCTGCTCACAAGCTCGCAGCCACCGCCTAACTGGCGCCCGTCCCCTCTGTCGCTACGCGACATCTCCCCGCACTGCGGGGAGTCACCCTTTACAAGGGAGGCTAATCGGTTACAAAATCTCCGCCCCCCCTTGCAAAGGAGGGGGGAAGCGGTGTAGCCGCAGGGGGGATTGCGCCAGAGGCGTTTTACCCGGTTGACCGTAGGGGCGGCAACCTGCCGCCCGCCTTGAATGTCATCCGTGTAGGGCGCGATGCCCACGTCGCACCGCCGGTATCATTCCTACATTATTCCTCCGCGGCGCTGAGTTTGGCAGCCGTATCGGCGGTGATCAGGGCGTCGATCAATTCGTCCAGATCGCCGTTTAAGATTTGTTCCAGTCGATACAGAGTCAGGTTGATCCGGTGGTCGGTGACCCGCCCCTGGGGGTAGTTATAGGTGCGGATCCGCTCGCTGCGGTCGCCGGTGCCTACCTGGCTTTTCCGCTCGCCGGCAATGGCGGCGTCGTGCTTGGCCTTTTCTGTGTCATACAGTCGTGCGCGCAGCACTTTCATGGCCTTGTCTTTATTTTTATGCTGGCTGCGCTCGTCCTGGCACTCCACCACCGTGCCGGTGGGCAGGTGGGTAATGCGAATGGCGGAGGAGGTTTTGTTGATGTGCTGCCCCCCTGCGCCGGAGGAGCGGAAAGTGTCGATCTGCAAGTCCTTGGGGTCCAGCTCAAAGTCCACTTCCTCCGCTTCCGGCAGCACTGCGACCGTTACGGTGGAGGTGTGAATGCGACCCTGACTCTCCGTTTCCGGCACCCGCTGCACCCGGTGCACCCCGCTTTCAAACTTAAAGCGGGAGTAGGCGCCGTCGCCGTCAATGGAAAAGCTGATTTCCTTGTATCCGCCCAGCTCCGTGGCGTTCTCAGACAGAATTTCGCTCTTAAAGCCCTTTTGCTCCGCGTACATACTATACATACGGTACAGCACCCCGGCAAACAGGGCACTTTCGTCGCCGCCGGCGCCGCCGCGGATCTCAATAATTACATTTTTGTCGTCGTTGGGATCCCGGGGCAGCAGCAAAATTTTCAACTGCTCTTGCAGCTGTTCCAGCGCTGCCTCGCTGTCTTTCAGTTCTTCTCTTGCCAGATCGCACAGCTCCGGGTCGCTTTCGCTTTGCAGCAGCTCTCGGGCTTCTTCCGCCGCCGTCTTGGCGGTTTTATAGCGGGCAAAGGTCTCTACCACCGGGGTTAAGTGCTTTTGTTCTTTCATCAGGGCGGTGTAGCGGCTGATGTCTGCCACCACCGCCGGGTCGCACAGGTCTGCGGCGATCTTGTTGTACCGTTCTTCTACACGGCTGAGTTTTTCAAACATAAGCGTCTCCTTTTATATGTATTATATAATGAAAAGGAGACGGGGCTACCCGTCCTGTACCACCCCGCGGATCAGCTTTTCCGCCTTGATCCGGGGCAGCAGTACCTCGCGCCCGCAGCCGGTGCATTTTAATTTGTAGTCTACGCCCAGGCGGGTCACTTCAAAGATCGCGCACCCGCAAGGGTGTGGCTTTTTCATTTTGACCCGATCGTGCAGTTGTAATTCCATGGGGCTCTCCCCTCGTTTATTCTTGTTTACAGTATAGCACCTTTTGGCCGATTTTACAACATATCCGCCTATCGACAGGCATATATTTATAGCACAGGCAATTCGGAAAGGCGTGAGAACATGGAATTCTACCCGGAGGGAATGAATGCAGAACTGGACCGGCAATTTACTACACCGGAGGCGCTGCGCCGGGCGATGATGCAGGGATCCGTACTGGAGAGTCGGGTGCTGCTTTGTGACCGGGAACATAATCTTCATGTGGACCTGGGTGCCATGCGAGGGATCATTCCCCGGGAGGAGGGCGCCGTAGGAATCGACGACGGCACGGTGCGGGATATTGCCCTGATTTCTAAGGTTGGCAAGCGGGTGTGTTTTTCAATTTTAGGCTTTCAGCGGGAGGACGACGGCCCCTTTACCGCTATTCTTTCCCGCCGGGCGGTGCAGCTGCGGTGCAAGGCAGAGTTTTTGGACACTTTAGAGCCGGGCGATGTGATTCCTGCCCGGGTGACCCATTTGGAGAAGTTTGGCGCATTTATTGATGTGGGGGCGGGGCTGAACGCCCTGATCCCCATTGATATGCTTTCGGTCAGCCGCATTGACCACCCTCGTGCCCGCCTGCGAGAGGGACAGGAACTACGGGTGGTGCTGCGCAGCCGAGAGCCGGATAAGCTGACTTTTAGTCTAAAGGAGCTGCTGGGCACCTGGCAGCAGAATGCAGCGGGCTTCTCCTCCGGTGAGACGGTGCCCGGCGTGGTGCGTAGCGTAGAGCCCTACGGCGTGTTTGTAGAGTTGACCCCAAATTTGGCGGGCCTGGCAGAGCCCAGCGCCGCTTTGGAGCCGGGTCAGCCGGTGGCTGTGTATGTGAAGTCTATTTTGCCGGAGAAAATGAAGATCAAGCTGGTGGTGGTAGAGGCCTTTGACCCGCCGGCACCGGTGACGCCTCTGACCTACTATATGGACGGCACCCGCATGGACCGTTGGGTGTATTCCACCCCCACCGCCCCTCGCCAAACTGTCACAGACTTTGCCGCTCTGCGAGCACAAGAAAAAAGCACCCTTTAAGGGTGCTTTTTTTTGTAGGGTGTTCTGTATATCATGCGTTTTGATTTATTCCCTTTCGGCGCGCGGAGATTTGCGCTTATTTGATATACCGAATATCGTTGCCCACCAGTACCAGACGAGAATAGGCGCCGGCGATGCGGGAGGTGATGCGCTGGTCGTATTTTTGCGCCAGCTCATCAAAGCCCAGGTTGGTGCTGATGACGGTGGGGCGGCTGCAAAGAATGCGGGTGTTGATGATATTGTACAGGCAGGCCACGGTATAGGCAGAGGTGTACTCGGTGCCCAAGTCGTCCAGGATCAGCAGGTCCGTATGGAGCACCCGCTCCTCCGTATATTGCAGGTTGCCGGTGCGGCCGAAATTCTCATTTTGCAGGTCGGACAGGATATTGTAGGCGGTGCCGTACTCTACGGACAGGCCCCGACCGATGGCAACATTGGCAATGGCCAGGCTCAAGTGGGTTTTGCCCAGGCCAGTCTGACCCATCAGCATCAGGTTGGCCGGCTCCCGCAAAGATACCCGCTGGGCGTAGCGATGGCAGGCCTCGGCGATTTTATCCGCCTTCGCCCGGGGCGAAATGCCGTTGTCCTCCGCCGACTCCGGGTAATAGTTGGTGTCAAAGCTGTCAAAGGTGCAGCTGTCCAGGGGCGCCAGGCGGCGAATGGCCTCCCGCTGCAAGTCCTTGAGCAGTTCGCGCTGGCAGGTGCACATTCGGTCACCTACATAGCCGGTGTCCTTGCAGGTGGGGCACTGGTAGTGGTGGGCCAGAGCGTCCGGCGCATAACCGGCAGCCACCAGCAGCCGCTCCTTTTCCCCTTGCAGGCGCAGGCTTTCCGCTTGCAGCTTGTCGATCTCCGCCTTCGCGTCTTTGGCAAAGAACGCCTTGGAGATGGAAAAGCCCACTTGCCGCAGCTGATTTTGAATTTCCTCCAGCCGGGGGACCTTGGCGCTGACCTCTGCCAAAGTGGCGGCGGTGCGCAGCTCGTCTTCTTCCCGGCGGCGATCCAGCCGGTTCAGCGCTTTTTGGTAAAGATTGGAACTATACATAGCTTCTCCTTAGAACTTAATATCCGTATTATTCATGGTGTCTCTCTTGATCTGCTCCAGGTCGTAAGAGGGCTTGCCTTGCAGGCGGCCGTCGGCTTTTTTGGCCTTGGCGGCGGTAAAATTCTGTTGCTGTTCCTGCACCTGGGTGGGGGTGGTTAGCCCCTCTTTTTTCCACCGGCGCAGCACGCTGTCCATATACTTCAGCGATGGCTTGTCGGCGTTCTCTTTCATAATATCGCAGGCCAGTTGCAGCATATCTTCGCTAAAATCCCGACCCCAGTCTGCCACCATTTGGCGCTGGCGGGCAGTGGGCGACCGATGGCGAATGCCGGTCATGGCGATTACCTTGTCCCACAGCTTGTCCGTACCGCTTAGGTACAGCAGCTTTTCGTCTGCGTCCGCCACGGTGCGCACCCCGTCCTCGGACCAGGAGTTGGCCATTTTGTTAATGTAGGCCAGGTTGATGGAGCGGCCCTTTTCTTTTTCGCCACGGTAATAGCCCAGGAGCATCAGGATCACTTCCGGCGGCAGCTCGTAGTAGATGTGCATATTCACCAGCATTTCCTGTTCGGCAGTGCTGATGGTGCGCCCCAGCACGGTTTGCGCCTCGGTCAGCAGATCGGACAGGGCACTGTTTTCCCGGCACAGGGTCACAATATCCCGCGGGGTCAGCCGGGGAGGAGACAGGGTCTCTTTTTTCGGCTTTGGCGGTTCCGCTACCGGCGGGTGCACGGTCAGGCCGGCCGGCGCGCCCATAGTGGGGGGTACTTTTGTCATAACCGGGATCTGTACTGTGCTGGGCTCGGCGGGCGCAGGGGCTACCGGACTGTTGCCGCTTTGCAGCAGACCCTCGGCCACCCAAAAGTCCATAATACTGTCTGCGTCTCGCTCCGGGATACCCAGCGCGCCGGCCAGCTCCCGGGTGCTGAGACTGCCGCCGTGGCGCAAAAGAAGCAGCAGCGCCTGGAGTTGGTAGGCGCTGGCCAGTTTTAAGTAACGATCGGCCACGCAGGTGGGCACGGTAAACACGCCGTCCGTCCACAGGGGGCCAAAGGGGGGAATGGTGTATTGCATAGGTGGAATTTTCCTCTTTTCTGCGCCGGTGGCGCTCTGCTTTTTATTGTAGCAAATCCGCGCTCCCTTGTAAAGCCGCAAGATATGGCGGTGCCGGTAAATTCGGCCACAAGCGGGGTGGGGTATGGTGTGCAAAATGGGGTGCGCTTCCGCGCGCACCGGCACGCACGCGGGCACCGCAACAGTCCCCCGGACTGTTGCTACCCTGGCGGGTTGCCCTGTTCGAGTCTCGCAATATTGTAGAACAAAAAAAGCAAGGCAAAAAGCCTTGCTTTCTTTATTGGAGCGGATTACGAGACTCGCCCGGTGCGCTTCTGCGCGCACCGGCACGCACGCGGGCACCGCAACAGTCCCCGGACTGTTGCTACCCTGACGGGTTGCCCTGTTCGAGTCTCTCAATAATTGTAGAACAAAAAAAGCAAGGCAAAAAGCCTTGCTTTTTTTATTGGAGCGGATTACGAGACTCGAACTCGCTACCTCCACCTTGGCAAGGTGGCGCTCTACCAGATGAGCTAAATCCGCAAACGATAGTGTTATTATACCCAGCAGGGGCGGGTTTGTCAAGCCCTTTTTTTGCCGATGGGAATAAAAAGTGCCGCCCTCTTGTGGGCATAACCATCGGCACCACAACATATAGGTAAGAAGTGGGGTTTCTCTAAAGAATTTGCCGATATAGTTGCGCACCGGGGCGATCCGTGTTAAAATGAGGGAAGAACCGGGCAGCATTACCGAAGGGAGGTGGCGCCGTGAAGCCGTATAATTACTTTGACGACGAGGAAGAACAGCCGCAGCCGTCTGCGCAGGTGCGCTTGGCTCAACTGGTGGCTGCCTTGCAAGTGAACGGCGCCAAGCTGCGCCGCACGGTGCGCCGGGACGAAGAAATCGTAGAAGAACTGCGGGATTATCCCAACCTGCGCCGGGCTGCGCTGAAGTGGCTGGCGGTGGCGCTGTTTGTGCTGGCAGTGGTGATTGCCATTATCTCCTTTGCCGTGTCCCTGCACAACCAGAGCAAGTGGAACGAGCGCTTTTGCGATCAGGCGGGGCAGGTGTGCACCGATTATATCGCCAAGTACGGCGCTTGCCGCTGGGAGTCCATGGACGAGCGCTACGGCAAGAAAATGGCGCGAATGACCGGCGTGTCTTATCTGCGGCGGATGGATTTTAACGGCGACGGTCGGGACGAACTGCTGATCTGCTATTTGGAAAAGGGCCTGTATTTTTTTGATATTTGGGGCTTTGACGGCAAGAACTTCAGCAAGTTCTACTCCGCCAACGCCTGCTATGCTACCGGCGATGGCAAGCTGGGCAGCTGGGTGGTACTGTACCACACCGGGCGCCGTTACCAGGTGGGGGTGTGCGACCCGCAAAAACCCACGGAAGTGACCCTGTATGCCATGCGGGGCAAGAAGTTCAAAAAGGCCGGCAGCTGCCAATATAATGTAGATACCGGCGTGTTTTCCCAAAATGACAAGCCCAATACCGAGGATTTTGAGCGGCTGCAGCTGTCCTGTATTCGGGAGACCCGGGCGGAGGTGCTGGTGGATACGGTGACCGCCGCCATGGAGGAATTCAACACCAAGACCACGGCGGAGATCGAGGCCAGCCTGCCGGACGCCACGCTGAAAAAGCAAGCCTACTACGATGTGGTAGACGATCTGAACCGTCAGTACGGCTCCGCTACCTACAAGACCGAGGGCGGTATCGGCTATGTGGACGGCCTGGCTGTGGTGGAAGAGATTGATTTTGACGGCGACGGCAACAAGGAGCTGCTCACCGTCTATCGCCGCCAGGTGAAAAAGACGGAGAAGAACGACTGGACTGGGGAGCAGACCCTGATCAATGTGCCGGTATACAGCCTGCGGGTGTACAACTGGAACGGCAGCATCGCCAAGTGCATTTTTACCCGGGATCAGATTTGCCAGCCCTTTACAGATGATGAGGAAACGGCCCAAAACACCCAATTCTATATTCTGCGCAAAAGCGGCAAAAAGACGGACTTGTGCTTTAATGCCTATCGGCGGGAGAGCCAGTCGGTGTATACGGCGGCCTCTCGGATCTTTCGGCTCAAGGGAGAGCAGTTCTCTGTGGTGTATGACGCGAAGATGGAGTACGAGTACGGCTACAAGACCTATTATCTGGACGGCGAAAGTGTGTACGAATCCACCTTTAACACCAGGGGCTATACTGTGCCGTACTTTATGAACGACGCCGGGTACGATGCGGGCGTGTTTACCGTGGTGTACCTGTCCGGCGACAAGACGCACCAGGACGCCATCCGCAGCCGGGTGAGCACTGTGGAGCAGCATATCCAGTCGCTGAATGATGAGTATGTGCCGGAGCGGCTGCAAAATGTGAATTAACAGAGATTTTGTAGGGTGGGGGCTTGCTCCCACCCTGCGTTTTTTATGGCACCTCCGGTGCAATCCCTCAGTCACTTCGTGACAGCTCCCTTTGCAAGGGAGCCTTGGAGTTTGTAACCGATAAGCCTCCCTTAACAAGGGAGGTGGCAATGCCGTAGGCATTGACGGAGGGATTATAAGGCAAAATTCAAGCAAAATAAAAAAGAAAGCACACGGCGAAAACCGTGTGCTCTTTCTATATATAATGTATAAATCACACGTTCAGGTGCAATTCTTCAATTTTATCCCGCACTTTCAGCCAGTCGCCAAAGGCGGCTTCTTTGTTATTGGGGTTGCGGAGAATGGCCGCCGGGTGGTAAGTGCCCATAAACAGGGTGCCGTTTTTGTCGATAAATTCGCCGTGCTGGCGGGTGACTCGGAAGTCCTTGTCAATCAACCGCTGGGCGGCAATGCGCCCTACGCAGGTCACCAGCCGTGGGCGAATGATCTTAAATTGCTCCCGCAGCCAGTGCAGGCAGGCCTCCTGCTCCTCCGGCTTGGGGTCCCGGTTCTTAGGCGGGCGGCACTTGACCATATTGGCAATGTACACATTCTTCTCCCGGCTCAGGTCAATGCTCTCCAGAAATTGATCCAGCAGCTTGCCGGAGCGACCTACAAAGGGCTGGCCTTGCAGGTCCTCGTTCTCTCCCGGTCCTTCGCCGATTAGGAGAATGTCTGCCGCCGGGTTGCCTACGCCAAAGACCACCTGGGTGCGGGCCTTGCACAGTTCGCATTCGGTGCAGCTGAGGCAGTGAGTTTTCAGTTCGTCTAATGTCATTTTTATCACCTTGCTCATTGTACCAAAATAATGGTTGAAAAACAATAAAAAAAGGTATAAAATATGTGCGTAAGCGAGAATTACAACTTTTTGGAGGTATTATCATGGACAATCAAGTGACTGTTGAGATTTCTGCCCGCCATGTACATCTGAGCCAGGCAGATCTGGAGACCCTGTTCGGTAAGGGCTATGAGCTGACGGTGAAGAAAATGCTGTCCCAGCCCGGCCAGTATGCCAGCAACGAGCGCGTGCGCGTGGTGGGTACCAAGAGCGAGTTCCCGGCTGTGTCTATCCTGGGCCCGGTGCGTAAGGCCACCCAGGTGGAGCTGAGCCTGACGGACGCCCGCTCCATCGGTGTGACCGCCCCGGTACGGGAGAGCGGCGATATTGCCGGTTCCGGCGCCTGCAAGCTGGTGGGCCCTGCCGGTGAGGTGGAGCTGACCGAGGGCGTGATCGCTGCCAAGCGCCATATCCATGCCACTACGGCAGACGCAGAGCGTATGGGCCTGGAGAATGGCCAGATCGTTAGCGTAGAGATTCCCTCTGCCAACGGCCGTAACCTGACCTTTGGCGATGTGGTGGTGCGTGTGTCTGACAGCTATGCCCTGGCTATGCACATTGACACGGACGAGGCCAACGCCGCCGGTATGGCACCCAATACCCCCGGCACGATTATTAAATAAGTATAGGTATTAGGTAGTAAAAAAGAGCACCTGTGTGGGTGCTCTTTTTTATATGGAAAATGCGGGCGCCGGATCGGTTGCCTTTGTGCCGCCCCTACGATCGGCGGGAGCAAGCCCCCGCCCTACGAAAATCTTGCAACCGCTATGCCTCCCTTGAAAAGGGAGGGGGACCGCCGTTAGGCGGTGGAGGGATTGTGCGCCGTTAGGCGATGCGGGAATGATCACAGCGGCTGCCCTGTGGTTTGATTTCATTTTTTGAGTATTTTATTGGGATTTTTATTTGCTTTTGGTGTGCAAAGCCCGGGGCGTGGTTCGTCCAATTCCCAGGGAAGTTTTATGTTCTTTACGGAAATTGTAAAGTATCTCCCAGTTTGCTCGTTTGGGGAGGCAAAACCGTTGGTGATCACAACGCTTAAAGGAAAATGGTCATTCATTTCAAAATTATGTCCTGTTGATGCGATGCTTCCACAAACGGTATAATCAATGCTGATATAATCTATGGCATTGTCTGTCTCCACAGAAAGCGTTTCATCCGGTTTGGCGATATCTACCCCAAATTCACTTAAAAAAGCAGATAATTTTGGGAATTTATCTTTTGCTTGTGCGTAAAAATTGCGGCAATATGCGCAGTTGCAAAGCGTATGGATCTCATAATATTTTTTGGTTTTTTCGGTGTCGACAGAAAAAACATAGTCAGCCTTTTGAATGGTTGTCATAGGCACACCTCGTTTTTTGCTATGCGTGCAGTTGGAAATATCGTGAGTGGCAAATTTATATCGGTACATCGTAGGGGCGGATATTATCCGCCCGCTTTTTTTTGCGTTTATCCCCGCAGTCACTTCGTGACAGCACCTAACCGGTGCCCGTCCCCTCTGTCGCTGCGCGACATCTCCCCACACTGTGGGGAGTCACCCCTTGATAAAAACAAGGGGAGCCAAATTTCGTCGGCGATGGCGGGATTGCACCGATTGCCGTATTTATTTCACAAACCGGTCGATGGCGTCGGACAGTTCGGTGAGCATTTCCGTATCGCCGTCCTCCACGGCGTGAACGATACAGTGTTCCAGGTGGTCCTTGAGGATCACTTTTCCGGTGCTGTTTAAGGCGGACTTGACCGCCGCCAGCTGCACCAGCACCTGGGAGCAATCCTCGCCGTCCTCTACCATTTGCTTCACCTTTTGCAGGTGGCCGATGGCCCGGGCCAGTCGATTGACCACCTCCCGGGTATGGGTGTGGTCGTGATTGTGATTATGCGCCGGGGTGGGCGCGTGTTTTTCGTCCATAGGCGTCAGATCTTTGCCAGGGCCTGTTCCAGGTCTGCCAAAATGTCGTCAATATCCTCAATGCCTACGCTCAGGCGTACCAGATCCGGGCGCACGCCGCAGGCCTCCAACTGTTCGTCCGTCAGCTGGCGATGAGTGGTAGATGCCGGGTGCAGGCAGCAGGTGCGAGCGTCTGCCACATGGGTGACGATGGCTGCCAGCTCCAGGCTGTCCATAAAGGTGGTGGCGGCGGCACGGCCGCCCTTGACCCCAAAGCTCACCACGCCGCAGGTGCCGTGGGGCATATACTTCTGCGCCAGATCGTACTGGCGATCGCCCTCCAGCATGGCGCACTCCACCCAGGTCACCGCCGGGTGCTGCTTTAAGTAGGCCGCCACTTTCTTGGCGTTCTCGCAATGGCGGGGAATCCGCAGGTGCAGGCTCTCCAGTCCCACATTCAGCAGGAATGCCTCGTTGGGGCTTTGCACCGCGCCCAGGTCCCGCATCAGCTGCACCACCGCTTTGGTGATGTAGGCGCCCTTGCCGAATGCCTCGGTGTAGGTAATGCCGTGATAGCTGTCGTCCGGGGTGGTCAAGCCGGGGAACTTGTCATTTTGGGTCCAGTCAAAGTTGCCGCTGTCCACAATGGCACCGCCAACGGTGGAGGCGTGGCCCTCCAGATACTTGGTGGTGGAGTGGGTTACAATGTCGCACCCAAAGTCAAAGGGGCGGCAGTTGATGGGGGTGGCAAAGGTGTTGTCCACGATCAGCGGCACACCGGCCTTGTGGGCCACCCGGGCGAACTTTTCAATATCCAAAATCTCCAAGCTGGGGTTGGAGATGGTCTCACCAAAAATAGCCTTGGTGTTGGGGCGGATGGCTGCCGCCAGCTCCTCCTCCGTGGCGCTGGGCGACACAAAGGTAAAGTCAATGCCCAGCTTGCGCAGGGTCACGTTAAACAGATTGTAGGTGCCGCCGTAAATGGCGGTAGAGCTGACAATGTGGTCACCGGCGCCGGCAATGTTAAAGACGGCGTAAAAGTTGGCCGCCTGGCCGCTGCCGGTGAGCATACCGGCCACGCCCCCCTCCAGCATAGCGATCTTGGCCGCCACCGTGTCACAGGTGGGGTTTTGCAGTCTGGAGTAGAAGTAGCCGCTTTTCTTTAGGTCAAACAGGTCGCCCATCTCCACGCTGGAGTCGTATTTGTATGTGGTGCTTTGCACAATAGGCACCACCCGGGGCTCGCCGTTTTTGGGGCGGTAAGCCCCCTGTACACAAATCGTTGACAGTTTCATATCTTTTCCATCTCCGTTAAATTCATATTTTTTTGCCTTAGGCGTCCTGCCCCAGGAAGTGGGGCATCATAGCCGGGCCGTTCTCCATATAAATGCCGGTGGCCTTAGCGGTCTCCTCATTGATGGTGTCTACCCCCGTCTTGGGTGCGGACTTTTGGTACAGCAGGTAGGGCACCGGGTCGCTGGCGTGGGTGCGGGTCACAATGGGGTGGGGTGGTCCGGCAGCAGCAGGATCTTGTAATCCTCGTACTGTTCCAGTCCCTTTTCCAGAATGGGCAGTACCCGGCTGTCGATCATCTCAATGGCTTTTACTTTGTTTTCCGGTTCGTTGCGGTGGCCGCACTCGTCCGGCGCCTCAAAGTGCACATACACCAGATCGTTGCGCGTCAGCAGATCCAGCGCCGCCTTGGCTTTGCCCTCAAAGTCGGTGTCAATATAACCGGTGGCGCCGGGCACTTCTGCCACTTCCATACCGGCGCAGTTGGCAATGCCCTTGAGTAGGTCTACGGCAGAGACCATACCGCCCTTGATGCCGTACAGCGCCTCAAAGGGCCGGAGCGCCGGGCGCTTGCCCTCGCCCCACAGCCAAATGCAGTTGGCCGGGCGACGACCGGCAGCCACGCGGGCTTTGTTCACCGGGTGGTCCTTTAGCAGATCAAAGGACTTTTCCATCATCTCCAGCAGAGGGCGCGCCGTCTCTGCGGTGGAGAGATGGGGGCCGATTACCTTGCCGGTAATGTCATGGGGTGGGGTCATATTGCCCAGCTCTGTGGTGCCGCCGTGCCAGATCAAACAGTGGCGGTAAGATACGCCGGTATAAAAATCATATTTTCCGCCGCCGAAGGCTGCCTGCACCGCTTCTATCAGCTGGCGAGCCTCCTCAGTGGAAATATCGTCGGCGCAGTAGTCTTCGATCACCTTGTCGGCAAAGGGCTCACCCTTGTCACTGAGGGTCACCAGGTTGGTGCGCAGGGACACATCGCTGTCTTTCATATCAATGCCGATGGAGGCGGCCTCCAGCGGGCTGCGCCCGGTGTAAAATCGGTGGGGGTCAAAGCCCAGCACGCTCATATTGGCTACATCGGAGCCGGGCTTCAGTCCCGGCGCTACGGTGCGCACCAGCCCTACCTCCGCTTTGGCGGCCAGGGCGTCGATATGGGGCTTCTTTGCCACCATCATGGGGGTTTTGCCGCCCAGGGCGGGCACCGGGTAGTCTGCCATGCCGTCGCACAGCACTACAACATATTTCATACGGATCCTCCTGAAAAGCCTATGCCGCCTGCGAGAGCAGACGGCGGCTGAAATTGCACTTATTTGAAGTATTTAACGCCGGACTCAAAGATCTGCATATCCTTATTAAAGGGTACGTTCTTGTATAGATTTTCGCCCTTGCGTTCGCAGTGACCCATTTTGCCCAGCACGCGGCCGTCCGGGGAAGTAATGCCTTCCACCGCCCATACGGAGCCGTTGGGGTTAAAGGGCATATCCGTAGCCACATTGCCGTCCGGGTCCACATACTGGGTAGCGATCTGGCCGTTCTCCGCCAACCGGCGCAGGGTGGCCTCATCTGCTACGAACCGGCCCTCACCGTGAGAGATGGGCACGGCAAACATGTCGCCTGCCTGGGTGCCTGCCAGCCACGGGGATTTGGTGCTGGTGACCCGGGTGTAAGCCATTTGGCTGATATGGCGGCCAATGGTATTAAAGGTCAGGGTGGGGTCGTTTTCCTGAATATTCACAATCTTGCCGTAGGGCACCAGACCCAGCTTGATCAGCGCCTGGAACCCGTTGCAGATACCCAGCATTAAGCCGTCGCGGCAGTTGAGCAGCTGGGTGACCGCCTCGGCCACCGCCGGGTTGCGGAAGGTGGTGGCAATGAACTTGCCGGAGCCTTCCGGCTCGTCACCGCCGGAGAAGCCGCCGGGCAGCATCACGATCTGCGCCTGCTTGATTTCCTCCACCATCTTCTCAATGGTCTCGTTAATGGCGGCAGGGGTCAGGTTGCCTACGACTAAGATATGGGGGTCCGCACCGGCTTGTTCAAAGGCGCGGGCGGTGTCTACCTCGCAATTGGTGCCGGGGAATGCGGGAATGAATACCCGGGGCCGCGCCACCTTGTTTTGGCTGACGAAAATGGAGCGCTCTTTATAGAGCGGCACATCCTCCACCGTCGCGCTCTTGCCGCTGTCTGTGGGGAACACGCTCTCCAGCTTGCTGCTCCAGGCGGCAATCAGTTCGTCCGCGGTCAACACATCGCCGTCCAAAATAAAGATTCCGTTGCCGTTGACGGTGCCCAGGGCGGTGGCATAGGGTGCCAGGCTGTCGGCCAGGACGCCATCCTCGGGAATTTCTACCACAAAGCTGCCCTCATAGGGTGCAAACAGGGTGGCAGCGTCCAACCCCTGGGCAAAGGTAAAGCCCAGTTTGCTGCCGAAGGCCATCTTGCACACGGCGGCAGCGGCGCCGCCCTCTTTCACCACAGCGGCAGAGAGAACGGACTTGTTCTGCACGCCGGCGCAAACCGCCTGCATCAGGGCCATAGCGTTTTTGTAATCCGGCAGACCGGTGGCCTCCTTTACCGGAATTTGCAGCAGATACACTTTGCTGCCCGGGTGCTGCAGCAGGGCGGTGCCGGTGTGAGACGCCTTGCTCATACCCACGGCGAAGCTCACCAAGGTAGGCGGTACATCCAGTTCGTTAAAGGAGCCGCTCATAGAGTCTTTACCGCCAATGGAGGGGGTGCCGTACCCGGCCTGTGCGGTCAGGGCGCCCAGCAGGGCGGCAGCGGGCTTGCCCCAGCGCTCCGGCTTGTTGCCCAGGCGCTCAAAATATTCCTGGAAGGTGAGCCGTGCTTCTGCCGGGTCGCAGCCCACGGCAGCCAGTTTCGCAAGGCTCTCCGTTACTGCAAAGGCGGCGGAATGGAAGGGGCTCCAGCGAGATACGCCGGGGATAAAGCCGTAGGCCATCACCGTAGCGTCGTCCGTTTGGCCGTGCTCCAGGGGCAGCTTGGCCACCATGGCCTCCTCCGGGGTCAGCTGGTACACGCCGGCGTAAGGCATATTTACCGTGGCGGCGCCGATGGAGGAATCGAACCGCTCCACCAGTCCCTTTTGGGAGCAGACTTCCAGTCGACACAGATTGGCTTTCAGCGCAGCGGACAGAGACAACCCTTGCAGCTCTGCCGGTACGGTATGTAAATAGTTTTTGCTCTCGTCAATGGGGGCGATGGACGCGGTGGCGTGCTGGGTCACACCGTTGGTGTTCAGGAAATCCCTGCTGATGTCCACGATCTTGTCGCCACGCCAGGTCATTTCCAGTCGATTGTTGTCCGTGACCACGGCCACCGGGGTGGCCTCTAAGTTCTCTTTATAAGCTGCGGCAATAAAGGCATCTACATCCTTGGGATCCAGCACCACAGCCATGCGCTCCTGGCTCTCGGAGATGGCCAGCTCCGTGCCGTCCAGCCCCTCGTACTTCTTGGGTACCTTGTCCAGATCCACGGTCAGGCCGTCTGCCAACTCGCCGATGGCTACGCACACGCCGCCGGCGCCAAAGTCGTTGCAGCGCTTAATGCGGGTGGACACATCCTTGTTGCGGAACAACCGCTGAATTTTGCGCTCGGTGGGAGGATTACCCTTTTGCACCTCGGCGCCGCAGGTCTCGATGGATTCGGAATTGTGGGCCTTGGAGGAGCCGGTGGCGCCGCCGCAGCCGTCACGGCCGGTGCGCCCGCCCAGCAGCACAATGATATCGCCGGGAGTAGGACACGCCCGCACCACATTCTCTTTGGGAGAGGCGCCGATCACTGCGCCGATCTCCATACGCTTGGCCACATACCCGGCGTCGTACAGCTCAGTGACCTGGCCGGTGGCCAGTCCGATCTGGTTGCCGTAGCTGCTGTAACCTTGGGCAGCGCCGGTCGTGATCTTCCGCTGGGGCAGCTTGGCCTCCAGGGTGTCTGCAAAGGCGGTGGTGGGATCGCCGGAGCCGGTCACCCGCATGGCCTGGTACACATAGGCGCGCCCGCTCAGTGGGTCACGAATGGCGCCGCCCAGGCAAGTGGCCGCGCCACCGAAGGGCTCAATCTCCGTGGGGTGGTTGTGGGTTTCGTTCTTAAACTGCACCAGCCACTGCTCGGTCTTGCCGTCCACCGTTACCGGTACTTCAATGGAGCAGGCGTTGATCTCCTCGCTCTCGTCCAGATTGTCCGCCTTGCCCTGTGACTTCAGATATTTTGTGCCGATGCAGGCCATATCCATCAGGCAAATGTCTTTGTTTTTGCCGGCATACAGGGCGCCGCGCATATCCAGGTACAGGCGCAGGGCGTCCTCTACTGCGGCGGCGTACTTGCTTTCCTCCACGGTGATCTTGTCCAGCTTGGTAGAAAAGGTGGTGTGGCGGCAGTGGTCGGACCAGTAGGTGTCAATCACTTTCAGCTCCGTTAAGCTGGGATCCCGGTGTTCTTCGTTCTTAAAGTAGTCCCGCACCCACTTTAGGTCCTCCACACTCATGGCAAAGCCCATTTGGCTGTGGTAAGCGGCGATTTCGTCATCACTCTTGGTGATAAAGCCGGCAATGCGCGCAATGTCCGCCGGTACATCGGCAGTCAGATCCAGGCTCTCCGGTTTGGCCATGGTGGCCTCCCGGCTCTCCACCGGGTTGATCAGGTAGGATTTAATCTTATCAAACTCCGCGTCCGTAATGTCGCCGGCAAGGGCGATCACCTTGGCGCTGGCTACTCGGGGACATTCTCCTGCGGTGAGCAGCTGAATGCACTGGGCGGCGCTGTCTGCCCGCTGGTCGTATTGGCCGGGCAGGAACTCCATGGCAAACACCCGCTCGCCGGGGGCGAAGGTTACTTCGTCTGCCGTATTGTCCAGATTGTCCTCGGCAAAGACCCCGTGCACGGCACGGCGGAACTCCGCCTCGCTGACGCCCTGCACATCGTAGCGGTTAATAAGCCGCAGGCCGGTGAGCGCTGTAATGCCCACATTTTGGCGCAGATCCGTTAAGATCTGCATGGCCTCAATGTCGTTGCCTTTCTTCTTTTCCACAAAAATCCGATAAACATTTGCCATGGGGGTTCTCCTAACTGATAGTATTCACTCCGGGTGTATAGAATAAAGATATAATAGCACAAATCCGGCCGATTGCCTACCGTTTTATGAAATTTTTACGGACTTTATGAAAATTTTACTAACTTGTAAAAAATCGTTCGCAAATGGGGAAGAAAGTGTGCTATAATGGCTATGGCGCGCAGGCAGGCGGTCTGCCGCCGTTTCAGAAAGAATTTTGCAGAGATACACAGCGCAGAAAAGCAGAGAAAGAGAGGTGGGAGCCACGCAGCGGGAAAATATGGACCCAGCCCCCTATGAAGTTGAATTTATGAATGTGGTGGTGGATAAGGCCAACGATTTGCAGGTGACAGACGCAGACAGCCACTTTGCCCAGTTTGCCGGTGTGCACCCGTCTAAGATCAAACAGGGCAAGCTGTTCCTGTACGACAAATTAAAACCGGCGGACCGGGAGCGGGTGATGCAAAACATCTGCAAAAAGGGCGCCCGATTTACATATATGACCATGGACCTGCTGGACCAAAAGGGCACGCCGCTCTTTGTCCATTGTGTGGGTCAGAATTACGAGGACTCCACCCTGTGCCGCATGACTTTTGCGGATGTGTCCGAGAGCCGGCGGCGCCAGGAGCAGCTGCGGGCCCAGGCGGTGGAGATGAATGAGCTTATCGACCTGGTGTGCGGCGGCGTGTGTCTGTTTAAGGTCACGCCGGAAATGCACATTGAGTGCCTGTATCTGAACAAAGGCTGCTGTCGGTTGTTTGGCACCTCCCAGGAGAGCAGCCGCCTGCGGGCCTATCGACTGGACGAACTGCTTCACCCGGACGACCGCTCTGGGGTATTCCAGGCCATCGGTCGCGCCATGGCCGTAGGTGAGGAAGTGGATTGCGAGTGCCGGGTGCGGGTGCATGAGGGCGAATTTATTTGGTGCCAGCTGCGGGCGGGTATTCAGCGCTACGAGGGCGAGTGCCCGGTGTTTCACGCCGTATTTACGGATATTACCCGCATTAAGGCGGCGGAGGAAAAGGCGGACCGAGAGGCGCAGCGGATGGTGAGTCTGTTTAAGAACCTGCCCGGCGCCACTTTCTTTACAGACACGGCCGACCCTTTGCAGCTGGACTTGGTCAGCGAGGACTTTATCCAGTTTATCGGCTATTCCAGAACGGAGTTATTCCAGCTGTTCTCCGGCAATTTGGCGCGGCTGATGGATGAGAACGAGGCGGCGGCTGTGGCCGTGCAACTGCGCACCGGCGCAGCGGATCGGCGGCTCTTAACGGTGGAATACACCCTTTATATCGGTGATGCCTGCGCCCTGCGTGTGCGGGACAGCCGCAAAGTGATTGAACATCCGGACGGTTCTAAAGCCTTTTTGGGTGTACTCAATGTAATATGAATGTATACAAAAAGTTAAAGGACGGATATTCGCATTCCGTCCTTTATTTATTTTTCGTTCATTTTTCTTTGTCGATAATCCACAAAAGCCGGTGCCAAAGTTTGGCATGTTTTCGGGGCAAAACCGCGGAAAGTGCGTTGCAATACCTTTATTTATGTTTTATAATTATTATGTATAAATGTTGTCGCGGTGCGCCGAAATACAGGTGCTAAGCGGGCAGTGCAAGGGGTGCTGTCGTTGCGGCAAAGCGGAAGGATGGTTCTATGAAGTTTATGTACAGCAAGAAGCGCGTGCTCAGTGTCTTTTTGTCCGTGCTCACGGTGATCACCATGCTGACCCCGGCGTTTTCTGCCTGGGCGGGCGACGTGATCGGCGTGTACAACATTCAGCTGTTTTATGAAGACGGCAATGCGGTACAAGATACGGACGCGGAGGGCAACGCCTACCATGAGACGATGAAGGAGGGCGACACGCTGCAACTGAGCTACAAGCTCATTGACTGCGAGATCCCGGACAACGGCTATGTCAAGTGGTACAGCGAGGCGCCCACTTTGGTGGATGTGGACCAAAATGGCTTGGTCAAGGCCTTTGACTCCTCTAAGGGTGCTGTGATCCACAACTGGATTGACAATGAGGTGAAGCCGGTGCCGCTGGTGGGCAAGATTGCAGGCGCCGCACTGGAAAAAGCCCTGTTCAATGATAAGGTGAATGTGGACACCATGGACACGGACGAGATCATTGCCCTGATTGAAAAGACCATGGGTGCGGATTCTGCCCTGGGCAAGATTTTTGAATCCTATTCCGCCAAATGGATCGAGTCCCTGCGCAAATACCTGGACAATATCAATTCCGTTGTTCATGTTACCCTGTATGACGCCAACGGCGAAGTAAAGGCAGACGACAAGCTGGCTGTGACGGTCACGAAGAACGATGCGTTTTATGCCAACTTCCTGCCCAACGGTACCCATATCACCAATAAGTCCCAGATTGAGACCACGGTAGCCAAGGGCACCACCTGCCAGCTGAGCGCCGTGACCACCCCGGTGCGGCTGCACATGGGCGTGGTCTACTCTGTAAAGAGCTCTTCCGTCTTTACCCAGGGCAAGGTGATTGCCACGGTGGATGACAGCGGTTTGGTAACCTTTAAGAACACCGGTACGGTGACCATCGTTGTGTCGCCGGATACGGAAGGATTTATCAACAATCTGTTAAAGCTGGTCAACTATATTTACAAGTTGGACCACACCGGCACCATTGATACCAAAAAACTGGCGGATATTCTGATCAAGTATTTGGGTATCGACATTGACCGCAATGTGCTGGCGGCGCTGTTGGACGCTTGCTTTGCCATTAAGGATATTGTGGGCGATTCTGCCGACGCTATACAGCTGACGGCTACTGCGGTGAAGATCATCGCCAACATTCTGCTTAAATTGAAATATAATGATACCATCACTTTTAACGTTGTAGACGGTGTGCCTTGCACGGACTTTAACATTACCGGTCCGGATACGGTGCAGGAGGGTGCCCAGATCCAAATGGCCATTACGGACGCAAAACCCGTTGCGGCCGATGTTTCGGATATTACCTGGTCCTCCTCGGATGAAAGTGTGGCCTATGTAGATCCCAAAACCGGTATCATCACCGGTCGTGACGCAGGGGGCAACATGGGAACGATTGCAAACAGTCAAAAGTGCACCATCACGGCGACTTCCGCTGCCAATCAGGTGGTGCGAACCAAAGAGCTTACCGTAACCGGCAAAACCGGGCGGGTGCTCAGCGACGCGGTGATCCACGCCCAGCGGGACTGCAATATCGGCGATCAGCAAACGCTGACCTACACGGTGTACCCGGTGCGTGTAAGCAAGGCCAATAATTTGAATATTACCTGGGGCCTGCTGGACGGTACGGACGCAGACGGCAATCCCAAGTATCTGTGGGCGGGCGACGCCTATGATGAAACGGTGACCGACGAGACCACCGGCGAGACTACCACGGTCCACCACGACGGCTCGGTAGAGGACGGGATCGCCAGGCTGGACAAGGATGGTAACTACACGGCGCTGTCCGGCGGTACCGCCACGGTGGTACTGAAAGCCTCCACCGGCTACAAACTGCTGGATGGCAGCTATTACACCATCTCCCAGGTGCAGACCCAGACCACGATTTTCAACGGTCTGCCGGTGTCCGGCATTGATGTAACTGTTGAAAGTGCCGTAAAGAGTGCTGTTTTGGCCAATAGCGTGAAGTTGCAGCAGCAGCAGACGGAGGTGGCCGGTGAAACGCTGGATTTTGCCACCGTTACTGCCAGCACGGTGTATGATGGCACCGGCGTGCTGGTTAAGGCCAATGTGGACCCGGCAGACGCCACCAATAAGAATGTAAAATGGTATATTGATAATAAGGATCAGTTTGAGCTGAAGGACGAGGACAAGACCGCCGGCACCGTAAAGGTGGTGGCTAAGGCTTCTTGCACCAGCGCCTCCAGCGTACATATTTGGTGCGTGTCTGAGGACGGCGATATTCAGTCCGATGTGGTGACCCTTTGCGTGGTGCGTAACGCCGCAGAGACCAATACCATTAACGGTGACGATCTGTCCGTGATCAACGGCAAGACCCTGGATGTGTCTCACGCCATGACCTTTAGCGGCTCCACCTCCTCGGCACAGGCCTGCTACGGCGCCAACTGGTATTCCTCCGATGAGGGCGTGCTGACTGTAGCCCCCAAGGGCAACGACAACGGCGACGCGGTGGTTACCGGTGTGGATGTAGGCACCGCTACCCTGTACTGCGTGTCTGCTTCCGGCGGTATTGTGGCGGAGAAGCAGGTGACCGTGTATCCGGACAAGGATTACTTAAAGCAGGTGATTAACATCTGCGAGGACACGGTGATCGAGCGCACCAACGAAAATAAAACATTATATAAGGACTTCAGCCGAAAGCTGGACTATGCTTATTATGTCTATTATGATGAGCCTATGGCTGCCCAGGACAGCTGTAATACTTACGCCCGTGAACTGCTGTACGCTTTCTACAAGCTGGGCGGTTACATCGGCTTGACCGGTGTGACCCTTGTAAACAAGGACGGCTCGGACGCCGGCGCGTTCCGCAGCGTGAAGGTGTCTACCTCTAAGCGGTATGACAGCTACTCTGTGGATTTGGACGCCCAGGTGGCACCCAAGACCGCTATGTATCGCACCATCAAGTGGAGCAGCGATAACGACAGTGTAAAGGTAGACGCCAACGGTATTGTGAAGCCCGCAGGCAATAAGGCCTGCCAGGCCAAGATTACCGTTACCGCCACCGACTATATGGATAATGTATACACCGATAGCATGTATGTGGCCTTTGCCAACGATCCGGTTACCGGTATTAAGTTGGACACCACGGAGATCGTCGGCGGCAAGGTAGGCGAAAGCCAGACCTTAAAGGCAACGGTGGAGCCCACCGGCTTTGGCATTGTGGGCAAGGCCTCTGTGGCAGATGTGATTTGGTCCACCTCTGACCCGGAGATTGCCACTGTGGACCAGAGCGGCGTGGTTTCCTTTAAGAGCGGCGGCGACTGCGTGGTGACTGTGACCACCTGTGACGGCGGCTATACCGCCCAGTGCAAGGTGCATGTGGTGACCAACTATGACGCCCTGCAAGCCCAGATCGATACCTATAAGTCGCTGGAGCTGACAGAAACCAACTATTGCCCGGCCACCTGGCAGGCCTTCCAGGATGCCATCGCCGAGTCCCAGGCGCTGATCGACGCCAACGCATCCAGCCAAAAAGAAGTGGACGCCCAGTTGGAAAAGCTGATCGCCGCTTACAAGGGCCTGGAGAAATATACGCATATCAATAATGTAGAGATTTACTTGGACGGCGAGGAGGCCAGCAACTTCTATCAATATGATGTGTCGCTGCTTACCGACGGCGCATACAAGGACGCTAAGCTGGATCTGAATGTACGCCTGTACCCCAACAATGCCAACTATGCGTCCGTTACCTGGACCTCTTCTACCGACAAGATCGTGATTTCTGAAAACGGCGTGGCCTCTCCCGCCAAGAACACCTCCTTCAATGTGTTGAAGAACGAGGGCTACTACGGCAAGATCACCTGTACGGTTACGGATCACTTCGGCCAGTCCTGGACGGACGATGTGTGGGTATCCTTTGCGTACACACCTGCCACCGGCATTACCATTTCTGAGTCGGCTGTCAGCGGTTCCATTGGGGATACCCATCAGCTGACGGCAACGGTACAGCCATCAGGCACCTTGGGCGTGGGCAAGGCATCCATCTCTGACTTCTATTGGGAGAGCGATAACGAAAATATCGCCACCGTAGACGATAAAGGTTTGGTGACCTTTGTGTCCACCGGCGCCACCACCGTGCGTGCCATTGCCTATGACGGCGGCTACACCGCCACCTGCTCCGTATCCACCGGCGGTGATCGCAGCGCGCTGCAGGCCGCATTGGAGAAGTATAAAGATACGGATTATCAGGACTATGAGTACACCGTAGGCATTACCTTTAAGCAGGCCTATGAGGAAGCCCAGTCCGTGATGAACGACAACACCAAGACCCAGGACGAGATCAACCAGGCCGCACAGGCATTGATAGAGGCCGGTGCTGCGCTGGAAGGTCATCAGGTCATCAAAGCGCAGTCCGTTGATGTAAGCTATGTGGGTTACAGTCGCAACACCGCCATAGGCAGCTATAATCAGCGCACCAGCGGTACGATTGGCGACAACGACGCCTTGACTATTGACCTGAGCAAGAACGGCTACGCCAATACGCTGCATGAGAACAACAAGCTGGAGCTGAGCGCCGCCGTCGTGCCGGCGGGTGCAGACAGCAATGGCATCAGCTGGACGGTGGACGACAGCAAAAACATCAAAGCCACGCAGACCGATGGCAAGCTGGTGCTGAGTCCCTCCTCTGCCACTGCCAACGGCTGGGCGAAGGTGACGGTGACCACCACAGACCATTACAGCCGCACACTGAGCCGCAGCTTTACCGTTGTAATGAGCGGCAGCGTGATCAGCGGCGTCAGCCTGGATCAGACCCAGTTGAATTTGCTGGTGACCCAGAAGCCGGTACAGCTGAATGCAACGCTTGCCGGTTCCTCTAACAGAACCTTTAACGATGTAACCTGGACCTCCTCAAACCCGGCTGTGGCCACGGTAGAGAACGGACTGGTTACGCCGGTGGATGTGGGCGACTGCACCATTACCGTGAAAACCCTGGACGGCGGCTACACCGCCACTTGTGCCGTAACCGTGCGTGCGGACTACTCCGTGCTGGAAGCCAAGTACGCCGAATACCAAATTCTGGTCAATCAGGCGAAGGGCCAGTATATATACACGGAGGATTCCCTGGCTGTGCTGGAGACCGCCTGTGGCCAGGCCAAGACGATGATTGACAGCGGTTTGTCCACCCAGGCTGAGATAGACGCCCAGGTGGAGTTGCTGGAGAGCGCCCACAACGGTTTGGTGAAGTACATTATCGCCGAGGGCGTGAGCTTGACGGCAGATACAGAGGCCCAGGCCAATGTGACCATTCCTAATCCGGGTCATATCCGCTACCTGCACAATGAACTGAGTTTGAAGAACAAGACCGTTCAGCTGTCTGCTGTAACGGCGCCTGCCGGCGGTCTGTACCAGAGCATTACCTGGTCCAGCTCCAACGACAAGGTCACCGTCAGCGACACCGGGCTGGTGACCAATACAGACAGCGGCAACCAGTGGGCAGAGATCACCTGCACCATCACTACCGTGAAGGGCGACAGCTTCACTGCCACCACCACGGTTTGCTTCACCCGCTATGCGGTGACCGGTGTAAGCATGGACACGGATATGGTCCACGGCTCACCGCAGGATACCGTGACCATTACGCCTAAGGTAACCTCCTCTGCCACCATTGCTTCCTTGGCGCTGCGGGACTGCACCTTTACCAGTGATCACCCGGAGATCGCTACGGTAGACAACAGCGGCAAGATCACCTTTGTATCCCAGGGCAAGGCCACCATTACCGCCACCACGGTGGACGGCGGCTACACCGCCACGGTGATTGCCTATACGACTTATGATTTCTCCGCCTTGCAGCAGGCTATTGCAGATGCCGGTGCGGTGGATTACAAGGATTACGCTTACGATTACGGTATGGCGTTTAAGACCGCTTACGATAAGGCTGTGGCGGTCAATGCGGACTATGAGTCCTCACAGGATGCCATTGACGCTGCCACCTCCGCACTGAAACAGGCCCAGAATGCCCTGGTCGGTCACGAGTTCGTCGGCCCCGGTGAGATTGGCTTTACCAGCGGCGGCGCTGCGGTGACCGAGGGCAAGGCGCTGGTTGTGGATGACAACCAGCAGGTGACCCTGTCTGCTGCCTATGCCGACGGCGCGATGGTGCAGGATCCGTCCTGGACCACGGCGGCAGAAAAGAATGTAACCGCTGCTACGGACGCTGCCGGTAACTTGGTGCTTACCAAGACCAACGCAGACGCCTCCGGCAGCGTGAAGGTGACCTACACCTTGAAGGACGCTTACGATCGGACTTATACCAAGACCATTACCGTTAAGCTGGTGAACCAGAAGATCAACATTGACAGCTTCAAGTTCACTTACGACGGCAATGAGGTAGAATCTGTGTCTTACGGCTGCAGCGGTGTGTACACCAATAAGAGCATTCAGCTGGGCGTGAGCACCTATCCCGCAGACGCAGACGCCTATGTGTCCGCTTTGTGGACCTCCAACAATATGAACCTGGTGGTGGACCAAACCGGTAAGGTTTCTGCCAGCGGCGCCATGTTCGGCACCAAATACACCGCCACCATCACCTGCACCTTGACCCTGGAGGACGGCTCCACTGTGACCAACTCCATTCAGGTGACCTTTAACAGATTTTAACCCGTCAACGAAAGGACTCTAAGTTATGCAACAAAAAACCAAAAAATGGCTCAGTCTTGTGCTGGCCGTCTTGCTGGTGTCCGCTTGTTTTACGGGTACACTCCTTGTACGGGCGGCGCAGGATGTGGCGATTGATGAGACCCATTTCCCGGACGCCGGCTTCCGTCAAATCGTGGCAGAGAAGTGCGATAAAAACGGCGACGGTATTCTCTCTGATTCTGAGCGCAGCAGCATCACCCGTATGATGCTGCCTGCGTGGCAGGAGGATGTGCTGGGGGAAGGTACCCCCATTGTCAGCCTGGAGGGCATACAGTATTTCTATAATCTGCAAAATCTCTATTGCGCAGACATTGGGTTGACCTCGCTGGATGTGAGTGCCCTGTCCAAGCTGACCCAGCTGACCTGCATGGACAATGCGTTGGGCACGCTGGATCTAAGCAAAAACACGGCGCTGACCCAGATCAACTGTGCTGCCGACCAGCTGACGGAGCTGAAATTACCTGCCGGTGTGCAGCGCCTGCTGTGCGAGAACAACGCGCTTACCGCCTTGGATTTGTCCGGCTGCACAGCGCTGACTTATCTAAAGTGTGCCAACAACCAGTTGGCTACACTAAATTTGGGTGCCAACACAGCGCTTTCCACTCTGATCGTGTCCAATAACCACCTGCCGTCGCTGGATCTGCGCGCCAATACGGCGCTGGCCGCTGTGACCCTGGGCCGGCAGACCATTACGGTGAACGCTACGCAACAGGATAATGTGTTTTATGCCCCGGTGGGCGGTTTGGCTGCGGACGGCGTGGTGTACCAGGATACGGAGAAGTATGAGAACGGCAATTTTGTCACCACGAATTATGCGCTGATGCAAAACGGTTTTACTTATGAGTACGCCACCGGTTCGGATCTGGCCGGCGCCTTGACGGTAGATGTGACAGTTGTCAAGGACTTTTATCAGGTGCGCTTTTATGGGGACGAAACCAAGAATGTGCTCCTTTCTGCCGTAGCGGTGAACAGCGGCCAAACGGCGGTTGCACCTACGGACTTTGCTTTGCCCCAGTGTAAGGCGCTGGCCGGTTGGAGCGACACGCTGGAGAATATCACGGCGGATAAAGAGGTGTACGCCCTGTACACGGACGATCACCACTACGCAGTTACCGCCTTTAGCACCGATGGCGTGGCCACCATCTCCTGCACCGGCGGCTGTGGGGTAGACACGCGCACGGTCACCTTCCTGGACTGCCTGAATGCCAAGACCGGCAGCGACCGCTATGAGCAGCTGCTGGATGTGAACGGCGACGGGATCATTAACGCCCGGGATTACGTGCTGCTGGATCGCCAGTTCAACGCTGCTAAATAAAGACGGACAAAATAGCAAAAAGAAACGGACCACCCGTATAGGTGGTCCGTTTTTCGTTGTTATAAAATGGGGCAATGTATTTGCGTAAAATATACATTTGTAGGGCGCGATGAGTGAATTGCACGCAGTGCGGGCGGCAGGTTGCCGCCCCTACGGTCAATCGGTTACAAAAGTGCCCTCGTAGGGGCGGATAGTATCCGCCCGTCGTAAAAATCCTCTGTCCATGTCCTAAATAATATTCCGATAAAATCGAATGGTAAAGGTGGTACCGACGCCTACGGTGCTTTGCACCTCCACGGTGGCGTTCTCCCGGTTCAGCACGGATTTGCTCAGCGCCAGTCCAATGCCAACGCTGTCTGCCCCGGCGTTTTTGCCCTTGTAAAACCGCTCAAAGATATGGGGCAGGTCCTCTTTTTCGATTCCGCAGCCATCGTCGGCGATCACCAGCTGGCAATAGAGGGCGGTCTGGGTGCCGGTTAGGCGCAGGGTACCGCCGTTGTCCATGTGTTCCAGGCAGTTTTTGACAATATTCTGTACCGCTTCCACCGTCCACAGCCGGTCGCCCAAAAATTGCCCTTGCTGGCAGTCCACGGCAAGCGTCATTTGGCGCAGCTCCGCTTGAATGATAAAGGGCGCCAGCGCCTGCTCCACCACTGCGGCCAGCTCCACCGGCTCCTTGTGCAGCACTGCCGTGCCCGCGTCAAATTTGCTGATCTTCAGCAGAGAGGTGATCATCCACTGCATTTTTTCCAGCTGGGTGGAAATACCCTTTAGGAATTCCAGCCGCTTTTCGGCGGGTAGATCCTCTTCCAGCAGCAGATCCGTCATCACCGTCATGGAGGTGATGGGGGTCTTTAGCTGGTGCGAGACGTCGGCCAGCGCGTCCGCCAGGTAGGTTTTGTCCTTTCGCATCAGTTCCGCCTGGGTTTGCAGCTTGCGGGCGGTTTTGTAAATGTTATTCTCCAGAAGGGACAGCTCGCCTTCCTGGTTGTTGGCGGGCACCAGCAGCGGTGCCGTACCGTTGACCAGGGTGGTCAGGTAATCGGACAGCCGCCGAATTTCTCGGGTTTGATTGCGGGTGTACAGGCAGAATATTGCCAGCAGCGCCCCGCAGCTCACCAGGCAGACGATGCCCATGGTGATGCTTTGCCAAAAGCCCACGCCGATAAGCAGGGCGCTGATCACCAGCCCCAGCACCAGCGCGCGGCGAAAATGTTTGTTCCCGCTCATTCGTCCACCTTGTAGCCCATGCCCCGCACGGTCTTAATGATCTGCGGCTCCACCGGGTCGTCCTCGATCTTCTCCCGCAGCCGCTTGATGTATACGCTCAGCGTGTTGTCACTGACAAAGTCGCCGGCCACATCCCAAATGCTCTCCAGCAGCATATTGCGGCTGAGCACCCGGCCACGGTTTTGCAAAAAGGTCAGCAACAGCTTGTATTCCAGGGCAGTTAGAATCACTTCCTGCCCGTTTTTCAGCACTTTGCCCTCTTTCATCCGCACGGTTAGACCGCTTATACGGATTTCCTCGGTGGCAGCGCCCTTGCTGCGCGGCGCAAAGCACCGTCTTGATCCGCGCCATCAGTTCCCGTAGGCGAAAGGGCTTGCTGATGTAGTCGTCGGCGCCCAGCTCCAGGCCCATCACCACATTCACTTCATCGTCAAAGGCGGTGAGAAAGATCACCGGTGTGTCGTCCTTGGCTTTAATGGCCTTGCACACATCGTAGCCGCTGCCGTCCGGTAGGGTTAAATCCAGCAGGCACAGGTCGAATCGGCCGGCGCCCACCGCCTCCAGCGCCTGGGCCACCGTGGCACAGTGGGTGACCGTGTAGCCCTCACTCTCCAACGAATAACGCAGCCCCTGGGCAATGGCCGGGTCGTCCTCCAGCATTAGAATATTCATACCACACCTCCTCGGCGTTCTCTCTCCATAGTACCACATTCCGCCCCGCCGCGCAATAGGTATAGGTTGCCGTGCGTTCGCAGGCGGATGATATCCACGCCTACCGTTTGCGCCATACGCAAAATACGGTGTTGTTGGGATAGAATGATCATTGCACTTTGTGTGTTCATGTGTTAAAATCAGGATGGTATTGGCGAGTGTTGAACCGATTTGAGGTTGAATGGATGATCAGAGAAGCAAATGTAAACGACTATATCGATATTCACAAAATCTGCTGTCAGGATTTGGGTTATAACTGTAACGCCGATTTGGTCAAGGAAAGATTGAAGAATCTGGATGCAAGCAGAGAAAAGGTTTTTGTTGCCATAATGGATGGTAAGGTCGTCGGTTATGTTCATGCGGAGCAATACAACACGCTTTATTTTGAAAGCCTGGTCAACATTTTAGGTTTAGCCGTGTCAAAAGCATATCGCAGAAGGGGCTGCGGCAAAGCCCTTATGCGCGCTGTGGAAAATTGGGCAAAGGTTTGCGGCATACACGCCGTTCGGCTGAATTCCGGGCAGTCCAGAACAGAGGCGCACAAATTCTATCGTTCCATCGGGTATGACAACGAGAAAGCGCAGATTCGGTTTTTTAAAAATTTAACAAAATAGATGATGGATCAAATGAAGAATAACCGTGTGAAAACAGATTTCATCGTCAAAAAGCAGTTGCTCGAAATTTTTCGGGCAGCTGCTTTTTCATTTGTCGATTTGATAGCGCTGAAACGGCACGCAATCGGATCATGCCGCAATGGGTAAAGAAAAACAGCACTTCCGTGTTGGAAGTGCTGTTGGGATAATCTGTATAAATTATCTCTTGGAGAACTGAGGAGCACGACGGGCCTTTTTCAGACCGGGCTTCTTTCTCTCCTTCATTCTGGGGTCACGGGTCAGGAAGCCGGCCTTCTTCAGTGCAGGACGCAGGCTCTCGTCATACTGCAGCAGGGCACGGGACAGACCGTGACGGATGGCACCGGCCTGGCCGGTTACGCCGCCGCCGCTTACACGGCAAACGATGTCAAACTTCTCGGTGGTGTCGGTGATGGCCAGAGGCTGACGCACGATCAGCTTCAAGGTCTCCAGACCAAAGTAATCATCAATATCTCTGTCGTTGATGGTGATCTTGCCGGTACCTGCATAAACGCGTACACGAGCAACAGATTCTTTTCTGCGGCCGGTGCCGTAGAAATACGGATTCGTTTCGTACATAATTCAGATACCTCCCTTACTTATTCCAAGCTTCCGGCTTCTGGGCCTCGTGCTTGTGGTCTGCGCCTTTGAAAATGCGGCATCTGGTCAGCTGCTTGCGACCCAGAGTGCTGTCCGGCAGCATACCCTTAATAGCCAGTTCCATGGCAAAGTCGCTCTTCTCGGCCATCAGGGTGCCATACTTGACTTCCTTCAGGTTGCCGATGTAGCCGGTGTGGTGCTGATACAGCTTCTTGTTCAGCTTGTCGCCGGTGAGAACGGCCTTATCGGTGTTGATGATGATGACAAAATCGCCGCAATCCACATGGGGGGCGAAGATCGGCTTATGCTTGCCTCTCAGCAGGGTGGCAGCCTCAGCGGCTACGCGGCCCAGGGGCTTGTCAGCAGCGTCGATCACATACCATTTGCGTTCGATCTCGTCCGCTTTAGGCATAAATGTTGACATAATCGCTAGTCCTCCGTTGTTCAAATTCTCCGCAGAGCGCTTGGCTCTTTCTGCGTGCCGGAATATAATAGCACAGGCGAGGGGCAAAGTCAACATTTTTGGCAAACAAATTTAATATATCCTTTCGTTTCTCACTTATTCTCTTATTATCTCGATTATGCTTATCAAATGCTCATTTTTAATTTATGAAAAAGAGGAGCGAAATGGATCCTTGCGCGGCGCATTTGGCGGTGGGCGCTTTGGCAGCGTGCGCACCATCGGCGCCAGTGACCCAGCCTATGGTGCGTATACCGATAATATATAGGAAAAACCGCCGGTGCAGTTGTATTCCTACCTTTTTTGTGGTATTATTGCTGCGGTGATGTGAAATGATGATTTCAACAAAGGGGCGCTACGCCCTGCAAGTGATGCTGGATTTGGCCCAGCAATGTCCGGACGCTTATATTTCGCTGCACGATATCAGCCAGCGGCAGGCAGTGAGTATGAAATATTTGGAGGCCATTGTGGCTATGCTAAATAAAGCCGGTATGGTAGAGAGCCGCCGGGGCAAAAGCGGCGGTTACCGCCTGACCCGGGCGCCGGAGGACTACACCGTGGGCGCCATCTTAAAGCTGACGGAGGGCACGCTGGCGCCGGTGGCCTGTATGGACTGTGACAGCGGCTGCACCCGGGTGCACGCCTGTATGACCCGCCCCATGTGGCAGGAGCTGGACCGGTTGATTGACGATTTTTTAGAGAGCAGGACCCTTGCCGACCTGCTGACGGAGGATAAAAAGCATGAAGATTAAAGCGATTTTAGAGCAAAAGCCCACCGTATCCTTTGAGGTGTTCCCTCCCAAGCAGTGGGACAAGATTGAGGGCACCAAGGCAGTGGTCAAGGAGATGGTAAAGAGCCACCCGGCCTTTATGAGCGTTACTTACGGTGCTGCGGGTACCACCAGCGGCTTTACAACGGAGATTGCAAGAGAGATCCTGGACGACGGTGTGACCCCACTGGCGCATCTAACCTGCCTGACCTCTACCCGGGATAAAATTCATCAGGTGGTAGCGGAGCTGCAAGAGAACGGCATTGAGAATATTTTGGCCCTGCGGGGGGATATTCCCCGGGACTTTCAGTTCCCGGCAGAGCAGTATTTTGAGCACGCTTACCAACTGGTAAACGAAATTCGCACGCTGGGTGATTTTTGCATAGGCGGCGCCTGCTATCCGGAGGTGCATCCGGAGAGCCAAAACCGGGTGGAAGATCTGGAGCACTTAAAGCAAAAGGTGGACTGCGGCGTGGACTTTCTGACCACCCAAATGTTCTTTGACAATACGGTGTTTTACAATTTTCGGGAGATGTGTGCCATTAAGGGCATTGATGTGCCGCTGATCGCCGGAATCATGCCCATTACCAAGGCCAGCCAGTTGGAGCGGACGGTGAAGCTGTCCGGCTGCTCTCTGCCCACCAAGTTTGTAAAGATCGTGGAGCGCTTCGGCGATCGGGACGACGCCATGCAGCAGGCGGGCATTGTGTACGCTGCCGAGCAGATCATCGACCTGATGGCCAACGGCGTGGATCATATTCATATTTACACCATGAACAAGCCGGATGTGGCCGGTGCCATTGTGCGAGAGTTGGGCAGCATTATTCATGAATAAGACAGAGATTTTACACTATCTGCGCACCGCCTCACGGGTGGATGATCCCCGGCTGCTGGCGCTGATCGACGACTGTATGGCGGAAGTGGACGCTACGGTGCAGCCCCGCACCCTGGAGCGGATCTTTCCCTGCCGGGTGACGGAGGACGCGCTGGAGGTGGAGGGATTTACTCTAAAGAGCCGCCGCCTGGCGCAAACCATTGCCGGGTGCGATCGGGTGTGCATTTTCGGTGCCACTTTGGGCTTTGAGTGCGATCGGCTGTTGCGCACCTACTCGGTGGACGGTATTGCCCGAGGTGCGGTGATGCAGGCGGTGCTGGCCTCTAAGATCGAGGAGGTCTGCGACGGTATAGAGAACCGGCTGCGTGCCCAGGGGCTGACCCTGCGGCAGCGATATTCGCCGGGCTATTTTGATTTGGATATTACCGAGCAACGCAAGATTTTTGCTCTGTTGGATCTGACCAAGCGCATTGGGCTGACCCTTAGTGACACCTGCCAAATGATCCCCACCAAGAGCGTAACGGCCATTATCGGTATTGAACCCCAGGACGGAGGACAAGCGCATGAATAAGATTCGCTTTTTTGACGGCGGCATGGGCACCATGCTCCAGGCAGCCGGTTTGCTTGGCCCCGGTGAGCTGCCGGAGCCGCTGAACCTGACCCACCCGGAGAAGATCGCCGCCATTCATCAGGCGTATGCGGACGCCGGAGCAGAGTTTATCAGCACCAATACCTTTGGCGCCAACGGCCTGAAGTTTGATAATGTAGAGGAACTGGTGCAGGCAGCCACCGCGCTGGTGCGCCGCACCGGAAAGAAAGTTGTGCTGGACATTGGCCCTTTGGGCAAGCTGCTTCAGCCCATGGGCGAGTTGGCGTTTGACGACGCCTACGACCTGTTTGCCCGCACCATTCGTGCCGGTGCCCCCGGTGCGGACTTGGTGCTTATTGAGACCATGAGCGACACGCTGGAGTTGAAAGCGGCGGTACTGGCGGCCAAGGAAAATTGTGACCTGCCGGTATTTACCACCATGATCATGGACGAAAAAGGGCGGCTGCTTACCGGCGCGGATATTGAAACGGCAGTGACCATGCTGGAGGGACTGGGGGTAGACGCCCTGGGCTTTAACTGCTCCATGGGACCGGACCAAATGCTGCCCTGGTGGCGCAGCTGCGGGAGCTGACTTGCCTGCCCATCATCGTGAACCCCAACGCCGGGCTGCCGGAGTCTGTCAACGGCGAGACGGTGTATAATGTGGACCCGGAGGCCTTTGCGGAGAAGATGGAGGCCATTGCCAAGCTGGGGGGTCAGCTATTTGGGCGGCTGCTGCGGCACCACTCCGGCGCATATTGCAAAGATGATCCAGCGGGTTAAGGACATTCCTGCGGTGGTGCACACCCCGGCGCCCCGCACGCTGGTGAGCAGCTATTCCCAAACGGTGGAGCTGGGCAAAAAGCCGGTCATTGTAGGTGAGCGGATCAACCCCACCGGCAAAAAGCTGATGAAAGCCGCCCTGCGGGAAAAGGATATTAACTATCTGATCAAAGAGGGTATTGCCCAAAAAGATAAGGGCGCCCATATTTTGGATGTGAATGTAGGCTTGCCGGAGATTGACGAGCCGGCTATGATGCAGCAGGCGCTGTTTGCCCTGCAAGGGGTGCTGGACCTGCCGCTGCAAATCGACACCTCCGATGTGGAGGCTATGGAAGTGGGTCTGCGCCATTATAACGGCAAGGCGATGCTCAATTCTGTGAACGGCAAGCAGGAGAGTATGCACGCCGTCTTTCCGTTGGTGAAGAAGTACGGTGCGGTTGTGGTGTGCTTGTGCCTGGACGAGAGCGGCATTCCCCCTACGGCAGAAGGGCGCATTGCCATTGCCAAGAAGATCATTGCCACCGCTGCGGAATACGGTATCCCTAAGCACCAGCTGGTGTTTGACGCGCTGGTGATGACCGTCAGCACGGACAAACGCAACGCCATTGAGACGCTGAAGGCGGTGCGGGTGCTGCGCCACGAGCTGGGCGTTGCCACTACCCTGGGCGTCAGCAATATTTCCTTTGGACTGCCCAAGCGGGAGATGATCAATACCGCGTTCTTTACCTTGGCGCTGGAGGCGGGGCTGTCCGCTGGGATTATGAACCCCCTCAGCGACGCCATGATGAACGCCTATTACAGCTACAACGCCCTGGCGGGACTGGACGACAACTGCCAGGACTATATCGCCTCGGTGACGGAGACGGCGGCAGCTACGCCCGCAGGCACCACGGTGGATCTGAAAACCGCCATTATCAAAGGTATGCGCAAGGAGGCGGGCCAGTGCGCTGCCGGGCTGCTGGAAGAGCAGGACAGCTTGCAAATCATCAACGAGCATATTATCCCGGCACTGGATGTGGTGGGCGACGGATTTGAGAAGAATAAAGTATTTCTGCCCCAGCTGCTGATGAGCGCAGACGCGGCCAAATCTGCTTTTGATGTGATCAAGGAAAAGCTGCGCACCACCGGCCAGCAAAAGAAAAGCCCCCACAAAATTGTGCTTGCCACCGTGCACGGCGATATTCACGATATTGGCAAAAATATTGTGAAGGTGCTGCTGGAGAACTACGGTTTTGATGTGCTGGACCTGGGCAAGGATGTGCCGGAGGAAACGGTGCTCCAGGCGGTGCAGGACAACAACGCCACGCTGGTGGGACTGTCTGCGCTGATGACCACCACCGTACCGGCCATGGAGCGTACCATTGAGCTGGTGCACAAAAACACCCCCGCCAAGGTGATCGTTGGCGGTGCGGTGCTTACCCGCTCTTATGCGGAGATGATTCACGCGGATCATTACGCCAAGGACGCGATGGAGACCGTGCGCTTGGCAAAGGCGCATTTTGGGATTGAATAAAAGGTAAATCCATCCGTCGGGCAGGGATTGGGGCACCTCCGGTGCAATCCCCCCTGCGGCTGCGCCGCTTCCGCCTGACTGGCGCCCGTCCCCTCTGTCGCTGCGCGACATCTCCCCGCACTGCGGGGAGTCACCCTTTGCAAGGGGGGCAAACCGATCAGGCTCCCTTGTAAAGGGAGCTGTCAGCGTAGCTGACTGAGGGATTATTCTTTTATAACTCTCCCCTCAAAACAAAAAAGACCGATACCTCTTACGGTATCGGTCTTTTGTTATACGATTTTACGCCTTATCTGCGGGGACGGCGGTCGCGGCGGTCACGATCATGACCGCGGTGGTCGTCTCTGCGGGGGCGGCGGGGGGTATCGTCGATCTCGTTCTCCGGGGTCATACCCTCCAGCTCAATGAGTGCATCCCGACGGGACAGGTTAATGCGACCCTGATCGTCAATTTCAATGCACTTAACCACAACGGAGTCGCCAACATTAACGACATCCTCTACACGCTCGGTGCGTTTTACATCCAGGCGGCTGATGTGAACCAGACCCTCTTTGCCCGGTGCAATCTCTACGAATGCGCCGAAGCTCATCAGGCGGGTTACTACACCGTTGTAGAAGGCGCCCACCTCCGGGTCGGTGGCGATCAGCTTCACCACTTCCACAGCGCCGTTGCACTTGTCCATATCTATACCGCTGATGAACACGCGGCCGTCCTCTTCAATGTTGATCTTCACATCGTAGGTGTTCTGGATCTCCTGGATCACCTTGCCGCCCTTGCCGATTACATCGCCGATCTTGTCCGGGTCGATCTGCAGGGTGAGCATCTTGGGTGCGTAGGGAGACAGCTGCTTGCGAGGCTCGCTGATCACCGGCAGCATGATCTCGTCCAGAATATAGTTGCGGGCCTTATGGGTCTTGGCAAAGGCCTCTTTGATGATCTCCGGGGTCAGGCCGTGCACCTTCAGGTCCATCTGAATGGCGGTGATGCCCTTCTTTGTACCGGCAACCTTAAAGTCCATGTCGCCGTAGAAATCTTCCAGACCCTGAATGTCGATCATGGTCATAAAGTCGCCGTACACGCCGTCGTCACCGGTGATCAGACCGCAGCTGATACCGGCAACCGGTGCCTTAATGGGTACGCCGGCAGCCATCAGAGACAGGGTGGAGCCGCAGATGGAGCCCTGAGAGGTGGAGCCGTTGGAGCTGAGCACCTCAGACACTACGCGGATGGCGTAGGGGAATTCGTCCACAGAGGGCAGAACCGGCAGCAGTGCCTTCTCTGCCAGTGCGCCGTGGCCGATCTCGCGGCGGCCCGGGCCTCTGGAGGGCTTGGTTTCACCCACAGAGTAGCTGGGGAAGTTGTAGTGGTGCATATAGCGCTTTTCGGTCTGCTCGTCCAGACCGTCCAGCTGCTGGGCATCGTTCATGGGGCCAAGGGTGGTCACCGACAGCACCTGGGTTTGGCCTCTGGTGAACATACCGGAGCCGTGAGCTCTGGCCAGCAGGTCAATCTCTGCGTTCAGGGGACGAATCTCGTCAATGCCACGGCCGTCCACACGCTTGTGCTCGTCTTTCAGCCAAGCACGCACCACATGCTTCTGTACCAGGTACAGGATCTCCTCAATCTTGCCCTCTTCGCCCTCGAAGCGCGCATCGAACTTCTCGTGCACGGCGTCATAAATGGGGCGCAGGCGCTCGTCGCGCACATTTTTGTCGTCGGTATCCAGAGCCTTCTTCACATCTTCAATGCAGAAGTCCTCAATCTCTTGCAGGATCGCCGGATCCGGGTCGGAGGACTGGAAGCTCTTCTTGGGTTTGCCCACTTCCTCAACAATACCGTTGATGAAGGCAACGATCTTTTTATTCTCCTCATGACCGGCCATAATGGCGTTAAACATGGTGTCGTCGTCGATCTCGTTACCGCCGGCCTCGATCATAGCCACCAGGTCGCCGGTGGAAGCCACGGTCAGGTTCAGATCGTTATGGGCGCGCTGCTCCAGAGTGGGGTTGATGACGATCTGGCCGTCTACCAGACCCACATTCACACCGCTGATGGGGCCGTCCCACGGAATGTCGGAGATGGCAATGGCAGCGGACACGCCGATCATGGCGGTGATCTCCGGAGAGCAATCCGGATCCACGCTCATTACGGTAGCTACAACGCTTACATCGTTGCGCATATCCTTGGGGAACAGGGGACGAATGGGGCGGTCAATGCAGCGGGAGGTGAGGATGGCCTTCTCGGAAGGACGAGCCTCACGGCGCTGGAAAGAACCGGGGATCCGACCCACGGAATACATCTTCTCTTCATAATCCACGCTCAGGGGGAAGAAATCCACGCCCTCGCGGGGTTTGGCGCTCATGGTCACGTTACACAGCACATTGGTGTCGCCGTAGCGGGCCATAATGGACGCACCGGCCAGACCGCACATTTTGCCGGTCTCCAGGGTCAGCTTTCTGCCGGCCAGTTCCGTTTCCCAAACTTTGTAGTTCTTGAAAAACATTTGGTTACCTCTTTCATAAATAATATTTATCATCAAGGAGGCACAATAGTAATAAATTCAAGCCGCCGCACCCGGTGACCTCAATTTACTACTATTAGTAGAACCTCCTTGGAAGATACGATTTTGCCTTGGACAAAAAAGGCAGACGACAGAAGTGCTCCGTCGTCTGCTTGCGCGTTCTTACTTGTCGATGGTATCGCGGATACCCAGCTTCTTCACCAGGCTACGGTATCTCTCTACATCCTTGTTGTAAAGATAAACCAGCAGGTTGCGTCTGTGACCAACCATTTTCAGCAGACCGCGGCGGGAGTGATGATCCTTCTTGTGGGTCTTCAGGTGCTCGGTCAGCTCGTTAATACGAGTGGTCAGCACAGCTACCTGTACCTCGGGAGAACCGGTGTCGCCCTCGTGGGTTGCGTAAGCCTTGATGATTTCTTGCTTCTCAGCTTGTGTCATAATCTTTCACCTCATTACAGTATTTGCCGATTGGCGGAGGACACAGTTACGGGATCGGTGACTCTCCGTAGGAGCTTGCACCCGGTACCGTGTGATCCGTACACAGCGAGCCAATTATAGCACAAACCCCCGCCGTTGTAAAGAGATTTTGCAAAATAGTGGGTGCTTGCCAGAGGCATACAAGATATGGTATAAAAGAAACGGAGCAAAGCCGGATCTTATCTCCCGCAGGGGGAAAGATGACAAAATTGTCACCAAAACTGTCACCGAGCTGACACTTTGGCCGGGTATAATGAGGGCAACAAAGCGAAAAGGAGAGCCATTATGGACATTCTGAGAATTGAGCACTTATCTAAAATTTACGGTAAGGGCGATACGGAGGTACGGGCGCTGGACGATGTGTCCTTTACCGTGCCGAAAGGACAGTTTGTTGCCATCATCGGGCCGTCCGGCTCCGGCAAAAGCACCCTGCTGCATATTCTGGGCGGTGTGGATACGCCTACGGACGGGCATGTGTATGTGGACGGAACGGATATTACCACCTTGGACGAGACGGCGCTGGCCATCTTCCGCCGCCGCCAAATCGGTCTCATTTATCAGTTTTACAATTTGATTCCCATTTTGACCGTAGAGGAAAATATGACGCTACCCTTGCTGCTGGATGACAAAAAGGTGGACCGGGCGCACTTTGATTCCCTGGTGCAGGTGCTGGGCTTGCAGCACAGACTGGGGCACCTGCCCTCAGAGCTTTCCGGCGGTCAGCAGCAGCGTGTGTCTATCGGCCGTGCGCTGATGAACAATCCTGCCATTTTGCTGGCGGATGAGCCTACCGGTAATCTGGACAGCAAAAACTCAAAAGAAATTGTGGAGCTGCTGCGTCAGTTCAACAAGGCACTGAACCAAACGGTTATTATTATTACCCATGACGAGCGCATTGCGCTGGACGCAGACCGGGTGATTGCCGTTGAGGACGGCAAAATTGTGAAGGATGAGGTGATCCGCCAGTGAAGATCATCAATAAGTTAACTTGGCGCCACTTATGGGCGAACAAAAAGCGCACCGTCATCACCCTGTTTGGCATTATCATCAGTGTGGCGATGGTGACGGCGGTGTTTACCAGCGTGGAGTCACTGATGAACACCATGGGTGAGATCACCGCCTCTTATGACGGCGCCTGGCATGCCAAGTATAACGAGCTGAAAAGCAAGGATGTGCAGACCCTGGCAAAGCAAAAGAATGTAAAGGCCATCGGTTTGTCTATGGATCTGGGCGAGATCAGCAGTAAGGCAGATTCAAACAGCAGCAAAAGCCGCACCGATGTGCTGGCTTGCAACCAAAATCTTTTTACGATATACAGTATGAAGCCCGCCACCGGCCGCCTGCCGGTAACCGCCCGGGAGCTGCTGGTGACCAAGAGCTTTATCACCCGCAATGACTTAAAGTGGAAAGTGGGCGACACGGTCACTTTGCCCTTTACCACCTATTCCGCCGATCCGCAGGTTGAGCCGGAGACGGCACAGCGCACCTATACCATCTGCGGTATTTTGGAGAATGACAACCAGCTCACCGGCTTTTACAGCGCCTTTTGCGGGCTGGATGATACGGTAACGGACGCCATGGGCACTTACATTGCCCATGTGCAGTTTGCCCCTTTGGGCAGCAACACGCCAACGGACATAAAGGCTGCCGCTAAGGCCGTATACGGCAAGGCAGTAAACAACGATGGGTCCGACCTCTATATGATTCATACGGACTATCTGATGTACAACGGCGTGCAAATGAGCGACGGGGTCACGCGGGCGCTGTACGGCTTTATGGCCATTATCTTGCTGATTATCGTATTTGCCTCCGTGTTTATGATCTATGACAGCTTTGCGGTGTCTTATCAGCAGCGGGCACGGTACTTGGGTATGCTGGCCAGCGTAGGCGCTACCCGGGTGCAAAAGCGGGGCAGCGTGTATTTTGAGGGCTTTATTTTAGGCTGTATCGGTATTCCCATCGGTATTCTTTGCGGCATCGGCGGCATTGCCGTTACCCTGCGTGCCCTTAGCGACAGCTTTATGAAAACCGTTATGGTGGCCACCGGCGACAGTGTGCGGCTGCACGCCATTGTGAACTGGAAGATTTTAGTTGGCAGCGTGCTCATCAGCGCCCTAACCATCTTTATCTCCGCCTGGATCCCGGCGCACCGGGCATCCAAGGTGACCCCCATTGAGGCGCTGCGCCAAACCAACACCGTGAAGGTGAAAAAGGCAAAGAAGCTGAAAACCTCTCGCCTGCGCCAAAAGCTCTTTGGCTTTGAGGATGTGCTGGCGGTAAAGAACTACAAGCGCAACGCCAAGCGCTCCCGCACGGTGGTGTTTGCCCTGGCAGTCAGCGTCATTCTGTTTCTCAGCACCGCCAACTTTACCAGTATGCTCACCAACGCCCTTGACAATGAGTACGACGGTATGGGCTTTGATGTGTACGAGAGCATTTTTAATACCGACGGGCCGTTGACCGCCTCTCAGGTGGAGCAAGTTAATCGGAAGGTCAGCGATGTGCCCGGAATTGAGAGCATTCGTATTTGTGCCGATAATCAGATGATGGTGGACGGCTTGGATAAGCAACTGACGGCGGAGGCAAAGAAAGCCAATATGGACCGCTCCGTGAATGTGTTGGGTGTGGACAACGACACCTTTGCCACCTTGGCAAAGGTGGCAGGCATAGACCCATCTGTTTGTCAGGATGACAAAATCCCCACGGGTATTTTAATCAACCGGGTGCAAGTGGCAACGGAGAAGAAGCAAAGACTGGTGTTAAACCCCTTGCAAGGCAGCTTGGTAGGTCAAACCTTTACCGGCTCTATGGAGGGCTATGACAGTGAGGGCAACGAGCTGTATGCCAAGTACACGGCAAAGGTGGCTGCCCAGATGAACAAGGAAGCAAGCAATCTTTTAGGCAGCTTTATGCGCCCCACTTTGGGTGGAGATGCGCCAGTCCGCAAAGCCCAGCGGGGCAAACAGCGGGGCGATATCGCCTGCGATGCGCGCCAGAATGCTGGCCTGCGGGTCAGCGGTCAGCCGCAGCTGCAGGTCAAAGTTCTGCAGGAACCAGATGACGATGGTAGCGGCAAAGATGACCGTAAAGGCCTTCTGCAAGAAGTCCCGCGCCTTTTCCCACAGCAGCTGCGCCACGTTTTTCAGGCCGGGCAGGCGGTAGTTGGGCAGCTCCATGACAAAGGGCACGGCCTCGCCCTTGAACACGGTGCTCTTGAGCAGCAGCGCCGCCAGCACGCCCACCAGAATGCCGGTGAAGTACAGCAGCACCATCACAAGCCCCGCGTACTTGGGGAAGAACGCCGCCGCAAACAGGCTGTAAATAGGCAGCTTTGCCGAGCAGCTCATGAACGGGGTGAGCAGGATGGTCATTTTGCGGTCGCGCTCCGAGGGCAGGGTGCGGCTTGCCATGACACCCGGCACGGTGCAGCCAAAGCCGACCAGCATCGGCACGATGCTGCGGCCGGAGAGGCCGATTTTGCGGAGCAGCTTATCCATCACAAAGGCCACGCGCGCCATGTAGCCGGTATCCTCCAGCATGGAGAGGAAGAAGAACAGCACCACGATGATGGGCAGAAAGCTCAGCACGCTGCCCACGCCGGTAAAGATGCCGTCGATGACCAGCGAGTGCACCGCCGCGTTGACGTTCCAGTTGGTCAGCGCCGTGTCCACGATGCCGGTCAGGGCGTCGATGCCCATTTCCATGAGGTTCTGGAAAAACAGGCCGATGACATTGAAGGTGAGGAAGAACACCAGACCCATGATGGCGATAAACGCCGGGATGGCGGTGTACTTGCCGGTGAGGAACTTGTCGATGCGGTTGGAGCGCAGCTGCTCCTTGCTTTCGTGGGGCTTGACCACCGTCTGCGCCACCAGCTCCTGAATAAAGGAGAACCGCATATCCGCAATGGCGGCGGCGCGGTCCAGCCCGCGCTCCTGCTCCATCTGCACGATGATATGTTCGATCATTTCTTTTTCGTTGGGGTCCAGCTTCAGCGCTTCCTCAATGCGGGGGTCGCCTTCCACCAGCTTGGTGGCGGCGAAACGCACCGGGATGCCCGCCGCCTTGGCGTGATCCTCAATGAGGTGCAGGATGCCGTGGATGCAGCGGTGCACCGCACCGCCGTGGTCATCCTCGCTGCAGAAATCCATGCGTCCGGGGCGCTCCTGATACTTTGCCACATGGACAGCGTGGTCTACCAGCTCATCCACGCCCTCGTTCTTGGCGGCGGAGATGGGGATGACCGGGATGCCCAGCATGGCCTCCATCTTGTTGATGCGCACCGTGCCGCCGTTGCCGCGCATTTCGTCCATCATGTTCAGCGCCAGCACCATGGGGATATCCAGCTCCATCAGCTGCATGGTCAGGTAGAGGTTGCGCTCGATGTTGGTGGCGTCCACGATATTGATGATGCCGGTGGGCTTTTCGCCGATGATGAACTGCCGGGTGACGATCTCCTCGCTGGAATAGGGGGACATGGAGTAGATGCCCGGCAGGTCGGTGACCTCAGTCTCCGGGTGCCCCTTGATGGCACCGCTCTTGCGATCCACCGTCACACCCGGAAAGTTGCCGACGTGCTGGTTGGAACCGGTGAGCTGGTTGAACAGGGTGGTCTTACCGCAGTTCTGGTTGCCCGCCAGCGCAAAGGTCAGGGTCTTATCCTCCGGCAGGGGATGCTCCCCCTCCTTGGTGTGGTACTTGCCGCCCTCGCCAAGACCCGGGTGCTCCACCATTTTTCCGTCCACCGGGGCGTGCACCGCCGGGGTCTTTTCGGTGGGGGTCACGATGATCTGTGCCGCGTCGTCCAGACGCAGGGCAAATCCCCGAAAATCCTTGATTTTACTGGCTTTTCCGGGGTTTCACTGTTAGTAAATTCTCGTCTAAAACCTGCTAATTTTTCGTGGTTTTTTCACTTGTTTGAAATGGGAGAGCGTTTTTGGGGGGTGTTTTTTCAAAATTTCTTGAAAAAATTTTTTGCAAACAAAAAGCCGCCTATTTCCCTCGTAATCGAGGTCAATAGACGGCGGGTAGAATTATTCATGTTTTTGGTGTATGCGGGTAGAATTATTCATGTTTTTGGTGTATAATAGAAAAAGACAAATTTGAATTTGTAGAGTACCTATATTACAGAATAACTGATTATAAGACAGATGAACTACAGGGAAGGAGATTCGAGAAAATATGAGCAAAGAGATAAAATGGGCTGTACTGGGAACAGGTGTAATTGCAAATGAAATGGCTGCAGGTCTTCAGAAAATGGGTAAATCTCTTTATGCAGTAGGAAATCGAACCTATGATAAAGCGGTTGCTTTTGCAGAAAAGTATGGTATCGAAAAAGTCTATCCGTCAATCGATGAAATGTTTGCCGATGAAGATGTGGATATTATCTACATAACGACTCCTCATAATACCCATTATGGTTTTATGAAGAAAGCTTTGGAAAATGGTAAACACATCCTGGTTGAAAAATCTATCACTTTGAATTCTTCAGAACTATGCGAAATGATCAGCCTGGCAAATGAAAGAGGCCTTATACTTGCAGAAGCAATGACAATCTGGCACATGCCGATATACAAGGAACTGTGGAAGATCATAGAAAATGGAGAGCTTGGAAAAGTTCAGATGATAACGGTGAACTTTGGAAGCTTCAAAGATTATGATATGAAGAACAGGTTTTTTAATCGAAAATTGGCAGGTGGAGCAATGCTTGATATTGGAGTATATGCCCTAAGCATTGTCCGTAGCTTCATGGAAGAAAAACCCGAAAATCTGATGAGCCAGTGGAAGAGTGCACCGACCGGAGTTGATGAGCAGGCGACTATTCTATTACAAAATGATAAGGATCAGATGGCAACTGTAGCTCTTACCATGCACTCAAAGCAACCTAAACGAGTAATGATAAGTTGTGAAAAGGGCTATATAGAGATAATGGAGTTTCCACGTGCTGATAAAGCGATTATTACAGAAGCCTTAACCGGCGAAAAAAGGGAAATATCAGCAGGGAATACGGCAGATGCTTTGTACTATGAGCTTACAGATATGGAAACAGCAATTAATAGCGGAGATGCTTCTGTTATGAAACTACAGTATTCGATTGATGTAATGGATATTATGACAAGGCTTAGAAATGAATGGGGATTGAAATATCCTGAGGAAGAGTAAATCGGAAGTTAAATGAACAATTCCAGTTTGTCGTACTCACTTTAAATAATCAAAGACCGCTTACAAAAGTGTAGGCGGTCTTTATTCGTGTTCAGATATATTTGATTTTGAACTTTCTTTTCTTGGCTGAAAGCACCTTGCAAAGAATATCATCTACTGCGTCCGTGTATCTGCCTTGTGCTATCAGGCTGTTCTTCAAACGGATAAGTGATTGCAACACTTCGCTGTATTCGTCCTTGGAAAGGTATAAATGATATTTCTGTTCTTTCAAAACAACCACCTCCTGTTACCGCAATTATATAATAAGAAAGGGCATATAGGTAGTGTGCGATTGTCTCTTAACCACCCCTAAATGAACGAATTAACAGGGTAACAACCGCCTTGTCCATTAGCAGGAATTTTGCTCGTTTTTTTCTCTCATTAGCAGAGAGGGCATTTTCATTAGCAAAATAGCGAAAATCCTGCTAATTTTTATTAGCAAGCCGTACACCTGAAAGGCGGACGACATTAGTCTTAATTTCCATTAGCTGACGGAGAATTTGCTAATGAAAATCTGTGAATTTCACGATTTTTGTCTTTTCCCGTAAAAATGAAAAAACGCCGGAAACCCTTGATTTTACTGGGTTTTCCGGCGGAGTTTTTGGCGTCCCGTAGAGGATTTGAACCTCCGGCCTACCGCTTAGGAGGCGGTCGCTCTATCCAACTGAGCTAACGGGACGGGTGTAGGTATTTTGTTTGAAAATGATGTAGGGGTCGATACCGACATCAGCCCACATAATCCCTCAGTCACTTCGTGACAGCTCCCTTTACAAGGGAGCCAAATCGGGTACAACATCTTAGCCCCCCCTTGAAAAGGGTGACTCCCCGCAGTGCGGGGAGATGTCGCGCAGCGACAGAGGGGACGGGCGCCAGTTAGGCGGATGCGGCGTAGCCGCAGGGGGGATTGCGCGGTTTTCATTCCCTAATTTTATGTAGCAGCTCTTTGCGCTGCGGGCTAAATGCAAACGGATAAAGAAAAAGCCACCCTATAGGTGACTGCTTTCCTTCAAGTTCCTATGGTGACCCGGACGAGAATCGAACTCGTGTTACCGCCGTGAAAGGGCGGTGTCTTAACCTCTTGACCACCGGGCCATGGTGGCTTTAACTGGATTCGAACCAGTGACACCACGGGTATGAACCGTGTGCTCTAGCCAACTGAGCTATAAAGCCATACTGAAAAACTTGCAAACAGAATTATAGCCGATTGCGCCCCGTTTGTCAACACTTTTTTTGCAAAAGAGATCAGAATGCCGACGGATTAGCACATTTGTTTGACAAGGCAAGGGCCAAATGCTATACTGTTTTTAATATAAAACAGGAAAAAGCGGACGGAAGGGAGGTCCCGAACATGGAAGCTGTCAGCGGGATGCAGCAAAAGATTCTGCGCTATATTCAGCGCACCTTGGACGAGCGGGGCGTGGCGCCCTCCGTGCGGGAGATCGGTGACGCCGTGGGGCTCAGCTCCACCTCCTCCGTGCAATACAATTTGAACAAACTGGAGCGTATGGGCTGCATTGAGCGGGACCCCAACTGCAAGCGCACCATTCGACTGCCCGGCCGTGCGGCCCAGGTGGCCCAGGTGCCGCTGCTGGGCACGGTGACTGCCGGTGTGCCCATTCTTGCTACCCAGCATATTGAGGAGTATATTCCTGTGTTCGGCGCTCGGCCGGGGGAGGAGCTGTTTGCCCTCCATGTGCGAGGTGACAGTATGATCGGCGCCCATATTGAGGACGGCGACATTGTGGTGGTGGAGCGCACCCCGGTGGCGGAAAACGGCCAGATCGTGGTGGCGATGATCGACGAGGAGGCCACGGTGAAGCGGTTTTATAAGGAGCACGGTCACTTCCGCCTGCAACCGGAGAATGATGCCTACGCCCCCATCATTGTGGACGAATTGGTGGTGCTGGGACGGGTTAAGTTCGTGATCCGGCAATACTATTAAGAGTTTAACCGGCGGCAGCGCCGGTATGCAGAGGTGTTTGAGATGAGCGAAAACTGTAATCATAACTGCGAGGGCTGCCAGGCAGACTGCGGCAGCCGCAAGGCGGACTTTAAGCAGCCTGCCAACAAATACAGTCATATCAAGAAAGTCATCGGTGTGGTTAGCGGCAAGGGCGGCGTAGGCAAGAGCCTGGTCACCTGTCTACTGGCGGCCGGGTGCGCCAAGGCGGGACTGAAAGTGGGTGTGCTGGACGCGGACATTACCGGTCCCAGCGTGCCTAAGTCCTTTGGGGTGCACAGCCGGGCTATGCAGGACGGCGAGTGTCTGCTGCCTGCCGTTACGGACGGCGGCATTAAATTGATGAGCATTAACCTGCTGCTGGAGAGCGAGAGCGCCCCGGTGGTGTGGCGTGGCCCGGTGATTAGCGGGGTCATTAACCAGTTTTGGTCCGATGTGCGCTGGGGAGAGCTGGACTATCTGTTTGTGGATATGCCCCCGGGCACCGGCGATGTGGCGCTGACCGTGTTTCAGGGCCTGCCGGTGGACGGGATCGTGATCGTTACCACCCCTCAGGATCTGGTGCAGATGATCGTGGAAAAGGCTTTCAATATGGCCAAGATGATGAAAGTGCCGGTGCTGGGCTTGGTGGAGAATATGAGCGCTTATGTATGCCCGGACTGCGGCAAGTCCCACCCGCTGTTTGGTACTTCTAAGGTAGAGGAGACGGCGGCGGCGCTGGGCGTGCCGGTGCTGGCGAAATTGCCTTTGGACCCGGCGGTGAATGCGCTGGTGGACGCCGGTCGGGTAGAGGATGTGCAGCGCCCGGAGCTGCAAGATTTTATTGATGTACTGAAAGGCTATGGTGATTAAGATGGCTAAGCGTCAGGATTATATTAGTTGGGACGAGTATTTTATGGGCATTTCCCTGCTCAGCTGTTTGCGCAGTAAGGACCCCAATACGCAGGTGGGCGCCTGCATTGTCAACGGCGACAATCACATTGTCAGCGTGGGCTACAACGGCTTGCCCCGCGGCTGCAGCGATGACGAGTACCCTTGGGACCGCACGGCCGATACCCCTAACAAAACCAAGTATCCCTTTGTGTGCCATGCGGAGCTGAACGCCATTTTGAACGCCGGGGGCAACAGTCTGAAGGACTGCCGTATTTATGTGGCGCTGTTTCCCTGCAATGAGTGCGCCAAGGCCATTATCCAAAGCGGCATTAACGAAGTGATCTATATCAGCGACAAGTATGCTGACTCGGACGCCACTTTAGCCAGCAAGCGTATGCTGGCCTCCGCCGGGGTCAAGCTGACCCGCTTTGCCAGCAACAAGACCATTACCATCTCGTTTGACGAAAAGGAAGTTTAATTATGCCAAACCCGGTTGCCATCGGCGAGACGGCGCCTCAAACGGCGCTGCCGGCGCAGGTGGATATTTACGATTTTGACAAAACCCTGGTGCCCTTTGACAGCGGCTCCCTGTTTATCGGCTACTGCGCCCTGCATTATCCTTGGGTGCTGGTGTATTTGCCGGTTTGGTTCATTGCGTGCCTGCTGTTTGCCTTGCGGATTCTGTCTTTGCAAAAGTTTAAGAACCTGTGCTTCGGTTTTTTGCCCCTGGTGCCGGTGCAGCGGGCGGCAAAGGGCTTTTGGGAGAAGCATTTGCACCAGGTGTATCCCTGGTTTACCCAAAAGAAACGCCCGGCGGTGATCATCAGCGCATCACCGGATTTTTTGCTGGAGGAATTGCAGCGCCGACTGGGGCTGCCGTATCTGCTGTGTACCCGGCACAACCCAAAGACCGGGCGTATTTTAGGGCAGAACTGCCGGGGTGAAGAAAAGGTGCGCCGCTTTCATCGGGCGTTCCCCGGTGTGCAGGTGGTGGATGTGTACTCCGATTCTTTGGGCCACGACAAACCCATTTTTGGCCTGGCCACCGGCACCTGTTACCATGTGACCGGCCATGCACCCCATGCCTTTGACTACCGAACCCAATATAAAGACTGATATTTTTTAAGGATTTTCCGGAATGAGAAAGAATTTACCTATTATTTTGCTTTCTGCGCTGGTGGTGATCGGGCTGCTGGTGGGGGTGGGCTATTATTTTCAGACCTACCGCCACGGCAAGGCGCCGGAGGAAGGACTGACGGTGGTTACCGCCGAGAGCACCACCGCTTCTAATAAACGCACCCTTTTGGCAGAGAATAAAGAGGGCGACTTTCAGCTGTACGCACAGGGGGACAAGGCCATCTTGGTCCATCAGGGCAAAAGCAAGACCTTTTCCGGCTGGAGCCATTACCTGACCAAGGAACGACCCAAGCTCTACTATACGGATCTAAACGGCGACAAAAAGAAAGAGCTGGTGGTGCGATTGGTCAGTGGTGTTGACCGGTCCACCGGGCAGGAGCTGTACACCTATGACCTGTATGTGCTCACCCCCCATAAGCAAAAGGACGGCAGCTTTGAATACGATCTTGTGGTTGCCGACCGAGAAAGCTGGAAGCGGCCCTTTACCCAGGCGGTGAAGTGCAGCGTCACCCAGTTGAAGAATGACCCTATGCGGGTGCAGGTGGCCATGGGCAATGCCTCCGGCAGCCTGAGTTTTGACGAAAAAACCGGTATTTCCACCTCCAAGTACACCGCATTTTCCCGGGCGGAAACGAATACGGACGGCACCCCGCAAACCATTTACGGCTGGGACTACGGTATCGGCACCTACACGGTGGAGGACGGGCAGATTAAAGTCAAAATCGCCGTGCGTATCGACTACAAGCCCTCCCGCCAGATCAAGATTGTGGGCTACATCCACTGTGGCCTGGATTATTTGGGGGGGCGGCTTCTCCTTAAAGAAAGGCAGCGTTTACTATCGGGCTGCCAAGAACTACCGCATTACGGACCCCCGGGATGTGGCGGAGCGGGACTGGGCCTATACCCTCACCAATGCTTCCGGCACCGCAGGCATTACCGAGCCGCAGCTGAGCCGGGTGGAGGGTACCCTTACCGTGCCGGACAGCGGCGCGGACGGGGTGCGATCCTTCAGCGGGATGGACAGTCAGATCAAGGCGGTGAGCGCCGTGCGCTTTACCAACAAGCAGATTGTGCTGACGGCAGCGGAGGGCTACAGCTTTATGCAAAATACGGCGAATGCCCGGGACTATGCGGTGCAGATCACCCGGAACAAAGTGACCTACCGTATTGATAAAAGTGCAGAGATCACAGAGGCGGACGGCCGCAGTGTGCTTACCTTTACGCTGGACAAAAGCTACAAGCGCAGCGACCTGCAAAAGGTGACCCTGCGCTTTGGTGCATAGAGTTTTTCGTTTGCTGTAAACATTGCACGCATTGGTTGACAGACACTGCTTTTGTGTTATACTATTTTCGGAGGCGTTATTATGAACCAAGTCATGATCTCGGCGGACTCCACCTGCGATCTGCCGGTGGATCTGCAACGGCAGCGCCATGTGTACTGCTTTGCCCTGTCTATTTTGCTGGGCGATACGGCGTATGCAGACGGGGTGGAAATTCGCCCGGCGGATATTTACGCCGATGTGGCGGAGAACCACCGTCTGCCCAAGACGGCGGCGGTGCCCCCCGGTGTGTATTATGACAAATTTAAGCAGTGGACGGACGCCGGGTGCAGTGTCGTGCACATTGGACTGTCCTCCGCCATTTCCTCCAGCTATCAGAACGCCTGCACCGCTGCGGCGGATCTGGACAATGTATATTGTATCGACTCTAAGAATTTGTGCATGGGCATGGGGCTGCTGGTACTGCGCGCCTGCGATCTGCGGGACAGCGGTATGGACGCCCGGCGGATCGCCGCCAAGGTGAGCCGGTTGGTGCCCAAGGTGTCTTCCACCTTTGTGCTCAGCGACTTGGAGTATTTGTATAAAGGTGGGCGCTGCTCCGGCGTGGCCCGCTTCGGCGCCAATGTGCTGGGGATCAAGCCCAGTATCGCCGTCACCCCGGAGGGCAGTTTGGAAGTGTCTAAAAAATATCGGGGCAAGATTGATAGTGTTTACCGCCAGTATGTAACGGACCGACTGCTGGATTTGAAACGCATGGACACCGGACGAATTGTGCTGGCAGACAGCGGCGGTGTTGCGCCGGATACGCTGGCGTTTTTGCGAGGCGTGATCAGCGGCAAGACCGGGTGCAAGGAATTGATCCTGGCGGATGCCGGGTGCACCATTTCCAGTCACTGTGGGCCGGGCACGCTGGCGGTGTTTTATCTGCAAAAATAAGAGCGTGGCTTTTATTGTATTATACAAAAAGAAATGTGAGGAGACACGAGGTGATCGTATGCGCGTAAAAAGCAAGAGCGCGGTGCTGCATATGTTGCTGGGCAGCCCCAATTACATCAGCGGTCAGGAGCTGGCCAATCGATTGGGGGTCAGCCGCCAAACCGTTGGCAAGTGTGTGCAGCAATTGCGGGAGGAAGGGTACAAAATTGAAGCCACCCAGCGACTGGGTTATAAGTTCCTGGGCGACAACAATCTGGTTACGGCAGAGGTGCTTACCCCCCGGCTGCATTGCCCGCTGGAGCCCATTTATTATGCTACGGTGGACTCCACCAACACGGAGGCCAAGCGGCTGCTGAACGCCGGGTATCGGGGCAATTTTTTGGTGGTGGCAGATGAGCAGACCGCCGGCCGCGGCCGCCAGGGCAAGCAGTTTTATTCTCCTCGGGGCACCGGGATCTATATGACCGTGGTGGTCCATCACGGTCGACGGCTTCAGGACGCGGTGTCTGTGACTACCGCTGCCGGTGTGGCGGTGTGCCGAGCCATTGAGGAATTGACGGACAAGCACCCGCAGATTAAGTGGGTCAACGATGTGTACATAGACGACAAGAAGATCTGCGGCATTTTGACGGAGGCCGTTGTGGGGATGGAGAGCGGCTTGGCCGAGGCCATGATCATCGGCATCGGCGCCAATATGCAGACGGAGGAGTTTCCGCCGGAAGTGGAGAACGCCGCGTCTTTGGACGCAGATGTGAGCCGGGCGGACATGATCGCCGCGATTGCGGACCATTTGTGGGAGATCTTGGACGACGGTTACGAAAGTTATATTGATTATTACCGCAGTCACAGTATGCTGCTGGGCAAGGCCATTACTTTTATCCGAGACGGCGTGACCACCCCGGCTACGGCTATCGGTATTGATGAGATCGGTGGGCTGGTGGTGCGCCTGGAAGACGGTAGCGTGATTACCCTGCGCAGCGGTGAGATTACCGTGCGCCCCCGGTGCACAAAAAAATCTTGACAATCGGCTGAATTCTGTTATAATAATTAAGCCGCATATTGCGGGCTGGTAAGTTGCGCTCTTTTGGCGCGCGCCTGCCGTAGCGAGTTTAAGTAAAGGAGAATGACAGATGTACGCAGTTATTGTTACCGGCGGTAAACAGTACAAGGTGTCTGAGGGCGATGTGCTTTATATCGAGAAGCTGAACGCCGAGGCAGACGCCGAGATCACCTTTGACACCGTACTTGCAGTAGGCACCGACGACGGGCTGAAGGTAGGCAAGGATTGTGCCAAGGCTGCTGTTAGCGCTAAGGTCCTGAAGAACGGCAAGGCAAAGAAGATCACCGTCTTTACCTACAAGCCCAAGAAGGACGAGAAGCGGAAGATGGGTCACCGTCAGCCTTACACCAAGGTTGAGATCACTTCCATCAAGGCATAATGATTTCCATTGATTTTTTCGCAGCGCAGGGAGCGCTTACGGGCTTTTCCGCCCACGGTCACGCAGACACAGCCCCTTATGGAGAGGACATTGTTTGCGCCGCCGTATCCAGCGCCTGCCTGCTCACTGCCAACACCATAACCGAGGTGCTGCACCTGCCGGCCGCAGCGGAGATGAAGGACGGGTTCCTTCAGTTGCGGCTCAGTGGGGATACCGCCCCGGCGCAGGTGCTCCTGCAAGGACTAAAGCTCCATTTGAGCGCCCTTTCAGAGCAGTACCCGCAAAGTATTCAAGTTTTGATTTCGGAGGTGTAAGTCATGCTCAAGTTAGATATTCAGCTTTTTGCACATAAAAAAGGTATGGGTTCTACCAAGAACGGCCGTGACAGCGAGTCCAAGCGCCTGGGCGCCAAGCGCGCAGACGGTCAGTTCGTGCTGGCCGGCAACATTCTGTATCGCCAGCGCGGCACCCATATTCACCCCGGCACCAATGTAGGCATCGGCTCTGACGATACCCTGTATGCACTGGTGGACGGCACCGTGAAGTTTGAAAAGCTGGGCAAGGACAGAAAGAAAGTTTCTGTTTATCCCGTAGAGCAGTAATGCAAACCAAGAGAGGGTAAGGGCAGTAGGCTCTTACCCTTTTTTATTTTGTTTTTTTGGAGGAATGGGTATGAAGACAGCGGTAGTTACCGGCGCATCCGGCGGCATTGGACTGGAGACGGCGCGGGCGCTTTTGGCAGACGGCTGGCAGGTGGTGTGCCTAAGTCGCCATGCCTGTCCGTTGGAGGGGGTGCGCAGCATTTCCTGCGATATAACGGACCGCGCCCAGGTGCAGGCGGCCTTTGCGGCCGTTGACCGGGTAGACCTGCTGGTGAATAACGCCGGGTTCGGTATTTCCGGCGCGGTGGAATGCACCGGGGAGGCAGAAATGCGCCGCCAGTTCGATTTGAATTTTTTTGCATGGGTCACGGTGATTCAGGCGGCCCTGCCGGCCTTGCGAGAGAGTCGGGGGCGTATTCTCAATATTTCCTCCGCCGCAGCGGTGTTTTCCATTCCATTCCAAAGCTTTTACTCTGCCACTAAGGCGGCGGTGGAAAGCTTGACCTGCGCCCTGCGCAGCGAGCTGGCGCCTTTTGGTATTACCGTTGGCGCCCTGCGGCTGGGGGATGTAAAGACCGGCTTTACTGCCGCCCGCCAAAAGAGTGGCTCCGGTGACGATTTGTACGCCGGGCGCATTGCGCGCAGCGTGGCGGTGATGGAGCGCGACGAGCAAAACGGTATGCCCCCGGCTGCCATTGCCACCGCTGTGGTTCGTGCCGCCCATAAGAAGCGCCTGCCCCCGGTGACCACCGTGGGCATCAAGTATAAGCTCCTTTGCGGGTTGAATAAGCTGCTGCCCCTTTCCGCTGTCACCGCTCTGGTAGCCAAGATCTATATTCCGGAGAAGTAGGCACCGTCACTGCACCGCGGAGATTGAAACCGATTTGCCTCCCTTGTAAAGAAAGGTGTTGAGCGAAGCGAAACGGAGGGATTAACCCCATACCATACGGTTACAAGCCATAAAAAAGGCCACCCACAGCGGGTGGCCTTTCATTTTGTGAGTAGAAATTACAATTCGATTTTGCCGTTTTGTTTTTCGTATGCGGCGATGGCGTCGCGGATCAGAATGAGGATTTCACTGTTGGCGGATCGCCCCTCATAATCCGCAACCACATGCAATTTGTTGAGCATTTCTTCATCAATGCGAATGGACAGACTTTTGATCTTGCCGGCCATAATATCACCCCAAACCGTGTTTATTATGGCTTTATTTTATATTCTATATGTGCTACAATGTCCTAAATGAATATAAAGTGCGTTCATAATATGTTTGTTGTGGGGTCAAAATGGAAAAGGCGTGTAGTGGATTTGGGCATAGAACCGTGTTTGGCAATATTGAATTGGCAGTGCAGGCTTGCGTAATACAGGCGATTGAAATGGGGTGTACGGTTTTTTACACCGGTGCCATGGGCGAATTTGACCGTGTGTTCATTTCTGCTGTGCGTGCTGCCAAAAGGCGTTACCCCGCTTTGGGATTACGGTTGATTTGCGTGAAGCCGTATTTAACAAACGAAATGAATACCCACAAGGCGCAGTATGACGCACTGTATGATGATGTGCTTGTGCCGGAGGAGCTGATGGGCTTGCATTACAAGAGGGCGATACCTGCACGCAACCGATGGATGGTGGATAGAAGCGATATGGTCATCGGATATGTGATACGCCAAACCGGTGGTGCGTATGCGGCAGTTCAATACGCCCGGACACAGGGGAAAGTGGTATGCCCTGTTATTGCCAGCGATCAATGAAAGCGGCTTGATGCCCGTATCGAGCCCTACACAAAATTTATGTAGGGTGCGGTGCCCACACCGCAGTGCGGGGAGATGTGGCGCAGCGAAAGAGGGGACGGGCACCGGTTCGGTGGTGTTGAGCGAAGCGAAACGGAGGGATTAACCCCCGCCCATACGGCTACAAGCCATAAAAAAGACCACCCACAGCGGGTGGCCTTTCTGTTATCCATAAGTGTTTACTTTGTATCAAAGCGGAATTCGGTGGTGGTGGTGAAGGGCACGCCGGCTTTGACGAATTCTACCGGGAAGTTGGGGCAATGAAGGCTGTCCGGGTAGAACTGGGTTTCCAGCGCTACGCCCCGGCGGTAGGTAACCTTGGAGTCGCCCTTGCCCGGGTTGCCGTCTTTCTTTAGCCAGCCGCCGCAATAGACCTGCACACCGGGCAGGTCCGTCCACACGGACAGCCGCCGTCCGCTCTCCGGCTCCCACAGCACCGCCGCTTCTGCAAAGGCTCTGGGGTTTGCCTTGGTCAGGCAGAAATTGTTATCATAGCCGATACCGGGAATCACGGCACGGAAAGGCGCATCGATCCGTTCCCCGATGGGGTGGGGGGCAGAAAAGTCCATCATCGTACCGGTCAGGTCGCCCAGCTCGCCGGTGGGCAGTTGGTCGTCGTCCGTCTCTGTAAACCGATGGGCGTGGACGGTGAGCACATGCCCCTCAATGGTCTTTGCCGGGTTGCAGGACAGATTAAAGTACACATGGTTGGTGGGGTTGGCTACCGTGTCTCGGTCACTGTCTACCCGGTAGGCCAGCCGCAGGGTGTTCTCTTCCGTCAGCGTATAAGTGACCTGCAAGGTGAAGTTGCCGGGGAAGCCGTCCTCCATATCCGGCGAAAAGCGGGAAAAGGTGATGCTGTTCTCTGCGGTGTCCTTCACCTGCCACAGGTGAAAGCTCATACGCCCGCCGCTGTGTAGGGTCCACTGCCCCTGATTCATGGGGGTGTGGTAGGTTTGGCCCTGAAAGTCAAAGGCGGCGCCGCGAATACGGTTGGCCCAGCGACCCACCACCAGTCCCTGGTAGCCCAGGTCCGGGTCTGTATAAAGAGCCGGGTCGTCAAAGCCCAGCACCACATCGCCCAAATTGCCGCTCTTGTCCGGCATATACAGGCGCACGATCCCGGCGCCCAGGGTTTGCAGCGATACGCTGGCGCCCCGGCTGTTGGTGATGGTATACAGGTCCACTTGCTCCCCGGAGGGCAGATGGCCAAAAACAGTCTTTTCAATCATAACAAATGCTCCTTGCCGGGCGAAAATGCCGCCCAATTTTTCCATTTTCAGTATAAACGAAAGGGGCGGGAATTGCAATACTTCTTGACTTTTTCTCCCTTTATCAGTATTCTGTTAATAATAAGAAGTATAATTTGCCTTTTGAAATGCAGATAAAAAGGATGTTGAACCTATGGATACGATTTTACAATTCTTGACCGGCGTGCTGCGGTATGTGCTGCCGGTGCTGGCACTGCTGATCCTGGCGGTGTGCGTGATCTCTCTGTTTCGCAACCGCCCCCGGGTGCACAAGATGGCCCAGCTGGTGGACCAAAATAACGGCTCCGTGATGGATATTACCCACTGGGAGACCTCTATCGGCAAGAGTAAGGCCAACGATGTGGTGCTGCCTTTGCCCAGCGTCAGCCGCTTTCACGCGGTGATCGCCAAGAAAAAGGACGGCTGGATGGTAACGGACACCTTCTCCAAGAACGGCGTGCAGGTGAACGGCGTGCCGGTGGACCAGCGGGCACCGCTGGCGGATGGGGATATTCTGATGATCGGCACCATTCCGCTGCAATTCCTGTGCAAGGAAGCCATCTCAACCGACGACCGCAGTCAAATGCGCACCGCCGCCCGGCAGAACCGGGGTCAAACGGTGGCCTATGGCGTATTGGTGGACGCAGAGACCCACCGCCCGGTCTATATCAAAAAGCAGGATGTGCTTATCGGCCGAGGCGAGGACGCGGATATTCAGCTGCTCAGCCCCACGGTCAGTGCCCACCACGCACGGCTGCGCCGCACCTCCAAGGGATGGGCGGTGTATGACCTGGACAGCCACAACGGCACCAAGCTCAACGGTCGGTTTATTACGCAGCCCCAGCTGATTTTTGACGAAGATATGCTCACCTTTGGGGACAAGGTGTTTCTGTTTTACGAAAAATAAGAAAGGAGCAGCCCTATGCCTAAGAAGAAAACGGCAGCCACCAAGCAAAAGAAGCTGCCCCGTATTAAACCCATTAACAACTTTGCCCTTTTAATGGTGCTTAGCGTGTTTCAGCTGCTCAGTGGCACGGCGGCCGCCGGTGGCACCGGCACCTTTGAAGTCAAGGTGCTGCTGTGCACGCTGGCGCTGATCGTGCTGGAGTGGCTGTATGTGAGCGTGTTTTACTTTGCCATGCACCGGCGGAATTTTGAGTTGGAATTCATTGCCTTTTTCCTATCCGGGGTGGGCATTACCGTCATCGGCAGCATTAAGCCGGACGACGCCTTTAAGCAGCTGCTGATGCTGATCGCCGGGGTCATCGGCTTTATTGTGCTGGTGTTCCTGATGGGTGATGTGGACCTGTGTATGCGCCTGCGCCTGCCGGTGGCGGTGGCGGCTATTTTGCTGCTGATCGTCAACATTGCCATTGCCAAGGTGACCCACGGCGCCCGCAACTGGATTACCATATTCGGTGTGACTTTCCAGCCCTCGGAATTTGTAAAGGTTGCCTTTATCTTTGTGGGCGCTGCCACGTTGGAAAAAATTCAGACCTCTAAGAACCTGTATGCCTTTATTGCCTTTTCGCTGGTGTGCGTGGGGGCGCTGATTGTCATTAAGGACTTTGGTACGGCGCTGATCTTTTTTGTGACCTTTCTCATTATCGCCTTTATGAACTCCGGCGATATTAAGACCATTTTTCTGGCCTTGGCCTCTGCGGCTATGGGTGGGTTTATCGTTATTAAGTACAAATCCTATGTGACCGCCCGTTTCTCCGTGTACCGCCATGTGTGGGAGCATTATAACGACAGCGGGTATCAGCAGACCCGGGTACTGGTGGGTCTGGCCTCCGGCGGACTGCTGGGGCTGGGTATCGGCGCCGGCACCACCCGCGGTGTGTGGGCGCGGACCACAGACCTGATTTTTGGCGTGATCTGCGAGGAATGGGGCTTTCTTTTTGGGCTGCTGCTGGTGCTGTCCTTTGTGGCCATCGCCGTGTCTGCACTGGTAAACAGCATTGCCGCCCGCTCCACTTTCTACTCCATCGCCGCCGTGGCGGCAGCGGGCCTGCTGCTGTTCCAAACGGCGCTGAATATCTTTGGCATTACCGATGTGCTGCCGCTTACCGGTGTGACCCTGCCCTTTGTGAGCCAGGGCGGTTCTTCCATGATCTCCTGCTGGGCAGTGCTGGCCTTTATTAAGGCCTCCGATGTGCGGACATACAACTATCTGGGAGGTGTGCGCAAGAAATGAAGATGATTACCAAGCGGGGCATTTTCCTGTGGATCCTGGCAGTTGCCTTTCTCTTTGGGCTGGGCTTTATGACTTACAGCCTGGTGGAGAACGGCGACACCTGGGTGATGAAAACCTACAATACCCATATTTACAAAAACGGCGATTTGATCGGCGCCGGCACCATCAAGTCTGCGGACGGCGCGGTGTTGGCAGAGACCCAGGACGGCAAGCGGGTGTATGCTGAAGACCCTACGGTGCGCAAGGCCACCCTGCACACGGTGGGCGACACCAAGGGCTTTATCTCCTCCGGTATTCAGTCCGTGTACAAGGCCGATTTAACCGGCTACAACCTGCTGTTCGGCGTGTATTCCATTGAGCGCTACGGCAAGGGCAACAACATGCGGCTGACCATAGACAGCCGGGTGTGCGCTAAGGCGTACAGTCTGCTTAGCGACTACAAGGCGGGCACCGTGGGCGTGGTCAATTACAAAACCGGTGACATTGTGTGCGCTGTGTCCACCCCCTCTTATGACATGGAGGACGAGCCGTCGGACCTGAACACCAATTCCGCCTATGAGGGCGTGTATATCAACCGGCTGATGACCGGGCTTTATACTCCCGGTTCCACTTTTAAGCTGGTGACCGCCGCCTGTGCCATTGAGAATATTCCGGACTTGATGGATCGCACCTGGGAGTGCACCGGGGAGTATGACCCGGGCAAGGGCGAGCCCATTCGCTGCAACGGCGTGCACGGCCGCCTGACCTTTAAGCAGGCGCTGGCCAAGAGCTGCAACGCTACCTTTGCGCAGATCGCCATTGAACTGGGGCCGGAGAAGCTGGCAAGCACCGTAGAGACCTTGGGGCTGACCAGCCGGGTTACCGTCAGCAACAAGCTGAATTCCGAGCAGGGGCGCTTTTTCTTGGAAAAGAGCGACCCGGATGATTATGTGGGTTGGACGGGCATCGGTCAGGGCGACACGCTGCTGCCTCCCATTGCCATGCTGCGCTATATGGCGGCCATTGCCAACGACGGCAAGGCGGTGTCCTTTAACGAGGTGAATTCTCTGGCCTCCCAGGCGGGCAAGGCGCTGAATTTGAATATTACCAAGAACGAGACCCAGTTGCTGAGCACGGAGACTGCCGCCCAGCTGAAGAAGCTGATGCGCAATAATGTAAAAGCCCAGTACGGCGAATATAACTACAAGGGCTTGCATCTGTGCGCCAAAAGCGGTACGGCTGAGGTGGACAAGGACACGGACCACAACACCGCTTGGTTTGTGGGCTTTATGGACGACGCGGACCACCCGTATGCCTTTGTGGTAGTGGTGGAGCACGGCGGCTCCGGCTCGCAGACAGCCGGTCCCATTGCCGGCTCCGTGCTGCGTACCTTGGTGGACAAGGAGAGTAAGTAACCGTGGCGTACCAGTGGACAAAAACAGACGCAGCCGCCCCGGAGCGGGTGCTGCTTATCGGTCTGGACTGCGGCGATTATGACGCAGAGGCCTCTATGGCGGAGCTGGAGCGGCTGACGGATACCGCCGGCGGCCTGGTAGTGGGTCACACGGTGCAAAAGCGCCCGGCGCCGGAGGGCGCTACCTACATCGGCAGCGGGCTGGTGGAAAGCCTGGCGGAATTTTGCCGGCAGAACGAAGTGGATTTAACGGTGGCGGACGGCAGCCTGACCCCGGTGCAGGCCCGTAATTTGGAGCGGGCACTGGGCACGGCTGTCATCGACCGTACCGCATTGATTTTGGATATTTTTGCCGCCCGGGCACGGAGCAGCGAGGGCAAGCTGCAAGTGGAGCTGGCCCAGCTGCAATACCGGCTGCCCCGGTTGGGCGGGCAGGGCAATTCTTTGTCTCGATTGGGCGGCGGTATCGGTACCCGCGGCCCCGGCGAAAGCAAGTTGGAAAGCGACCGGCGCCATATTCGCCGCCGGATTACTGCCTTGCAGCGGGAGTTAAAGACCGTGCAGGAGCGGCGGGAGCGGATGCATCTGCGCCGCCAAAAGAACCGGGCGCTGACGGTAGCGCTGGTGGGCTATACCAATGCGGGTAAGTCCACTTTGATGAATGCGTTAACGGACGCGGGCGTGCTGGTCGCGGATCAACTGTTTGCCACTTTGGACCCCACCGCCCGGCGACTGGTGCTGCCCTCCGGCCGTCAAGTGATGCTGGTGGATACGGTGGGACTGGTGCAGCGGTTGCCCCATGAGTTGGTGGACGCCTTTCGCTCCACTTTGGCAGAGGCAGCCTGGGCAGATGTCATTCTGGATGTGTGCGACGCTTCCGACCCGGCCTGCAACAGCCAAATGCAGGTGACTGCCCAGGTGCTGGACAGCTTGGGCTGCGGGGGCAAGCCTCTGCTCCATGTGCTGAACAAATGCGACCGGGTGCCGGAGGAAGAGCGCTTTCCGCTGCTGGGCACCAGCGTGCGAATCAGTGCCCGCACCGGCGAAGGACTGCCACAGCTGCTCACCGAGATTGACCGGTTGCTGCCCGGGCAGTGGGCGAGAGCGGTGCTTTGTATTCCTTTTGATCGGGGCGACCTGACGGATCGGCTCCACCGGGAGGGTAAAGTGCTGGCAGAGGATTACACCCCGGCAGGTACCCGCCTGCAAGTGCTGGCCGACCCGGCGCTGCTGGAAGAACTGCGCCCCTATTTTATTTAACAGAACAGTCCTAATTTGCCCTGCCGCCGCATACTTTGTTATGAGGTGGTAGAGTATGAAAGTGATGACGGTAAAGCTGAACCCTAAGACGGTGTTCGGCCTGATTTTAGTGGCCGCCGGGGTGCTGGTGGTGCTGCTCACCTTTCTGGCCAATCATGTCAAGACCGGAGACGCGGCACCCTCTGCGGCAGAGCCTGCGGGACTGACCTGTGCGGATGTGCAGGCAGGTGCCCGGCTGCTGACCGATATGGGTTGGCAAGTAGGCGACAGCAACCAAAAGACCATTACCGTGCCGCGCAACTGGGACGCGGTCTATACCGAGTACAACGCCCTGCAACAGCAGCAGGGCTACGACCTGACCCCCTATAAGGGCAAGCAGGTACAGCTATATACATATGAGATCACCAACTACACCGGCTACGACCAAGGAATCGTGGCGGATCTGTTGGTCAGTAACGGCAGAGTGATCGGTGCAGATCTGTGCAACACCTCTGCCAAGGACGGCTTTATGCTGGGATTGGAAAAACGCAAATGAGCGAACGGATCGAAAAAATACTGGCCCGAGAGTTGAACGAGCCACGCAGCCGGGTCAAAACACTGCTGCAAAAGGGGCAGGTGACTGTGGACGGCGTGGTGGCTCGCGCCGGACAGCAGGCAGACCCGGACACCCAAGAGATTTGCCTGGCAGGCGAACCCATTGCCTGCCGGGCTTTTGTGTATTTGATGCTCAACAAACCCACAGGGGTGCTCTCTGCCACGGACGGCAAGGGAGAGCCGACGGTACTGGATTTGGTGCCTTCGGCACTGATGCGCAAAGGGCTGTTCCCTGCCGGGCGGCTGGATAAGGACACCACCGGCTTTGTGTTGCTGACAGACGACGGTGCCTTTGCCCACCGCATTCTTAGCCCCCGCAGCCATATTCCAAAGACCTATATCGCCACTCTGGACAAACCGGTGCCCCCTACGGCTGCCGCGGCCTTTGCCGGGGGGATGGAGATGGACGGCAAGGTACTGCAGCCGGCGCAGCTGACGATTTTATCTGCCCATCCGCCTCGGGCGCAGGTGGTGCTGCGGCAGGGTATTTATCATCAGGTCAAGCGCATGTTTGCCCGGGTGGGCTGCACCGTCACTGCCCTGCACCGCACCGCCATGGGCGCGTTGGAACTGGATCCAACGCTGGCGCCGGGGGACTGTCGTGCATTGACCCCGGCGGAGGTGGCGCTGTTGGCGAAAGGCACCGTACAATAGGTGTTAAGAACTGCGCGGCAACAACATATTGTGGTTTTGGTATGAAAAAGTCGGCCGTTTATGCAAGTCGCACAAAAAATAATAAAAATTTTTGTCGAAAGGTTGCAATTTGATTAAAGGCATTGTATAATATGACCAATAAAGGGTGATTGAATTTGTGCAATTTTATCCCTTTTATTTGATAAAGAATTGACAAAGGGGTTGGATCCTGATGCCCAACAGACTGTTTCAAGGCATTATAAACCAAATGCGTGAGGTGCTGGACCGTACCATCGGTGTGGTGGACGAGAGCGGTACCGTGATCGCTTGCAGTGAGCTGGGCCAGATCGGCGAGGCACGCAAGGGCATTATCTCTGCCGGCGTGTTCAGCGGGGCACAAATCTGTGTGGATAACTGCACATATAAGGCCTTTGGCAACTCCGTGCACCCGGATTATGCGGTATTTGTGGACGGTACGGACGATATGAGCAAGCATTATGCGGACATTATTGCCGTGTCGCTGGACCAAATCAAGCAGAATAACGACGAGAAATTCGATCGTTCCAATTTTGTAAAGAACGTGATCCTGGACAATATCCTGCCCGGCGATATTTATATCAAATCCCGCGAGCTGCATTTCAATAATGACGCTTCTCGAGTGGTCTTTCTCATTCGGGTGACGCAGGATACGGATGTGTCCGTCTATGATGTGATTCAAAACTTTTTCCCGGACAAGACCAAGGATCTGGTTATTGACATTAACGAGAAGGACATTGCCTTGGTGAAGGAAGTGCGCCCCAATGTGGACAGCAAGGATTTGGAAAAGCTGGCGCGCTCCATTTGCGACACCCTTTCCACCGAGTTCTACTGCAACGCCGTTGTGGGTATTGGCACCCGGGTTACCGGCATTAAGGACCTGGCCCATTCCTTTAAGGAGGCCCAGGTTGCGCTGGAAGTGGGCAAGGTGTTTGATACGGAGAAGTCCATTATCAGCTATGAGAATTTGGGTATTGCCCGGCTGATCTACCAGCTGCCCACCACCTTGTGCGACATGTTCCTGAAAGAGGTGTTCAAGCGGGGCTCCATTGACAGTCTGGATCAGGAAACCCTCTTTACCATTCAAAAGTTCTTTGAGAACAACCTGAATGTGTCTGAGACTTCCAGAAAGCTGTTTGTCCACCGAAATACATTGGTGTACCGACTGGAGAAAATCAAAAAGCTCACCGGTTTGGATCTGCGGGAGTTTGACGACGCCATTGTGTTCAAAGTGGCGCTGATGGTTAATAAGTATCTGGATTCCAGCCCCATAAAATATTAATTGCATTTGCGGCACCTTTTGGTGCCGCTTTTTTGTTTGGACAAAAGCGGGCCGATATAGGTGGATCGGATCGGTGTGTTTCGCCCAAATTTTAACAATTCTGTCACATCTTTTACAAAATAATAACAAGTAAGGGGTTGATTTATCCCTTGATTTGCTATATATTATAATTAACTATATAGTGCCGTAGTGTTACCCTTAGCCTGCGGCACCAAGTTAAAAGAGGTAAAAATTGTGATTGAATTCAGAAATGTATCTAAGGTGTACGACTCTACGGACACCCACGCCCTCAATCATGTGAATATTAAGATTGAGGACGGCGAGTTCGTGTTTGTGGTAGGCTCCTCCGGCGCCGGCAAGTCCACCTTTTTAAAACTCATTATGCACGAGGAAAAGCCCACGGAGGGCGAGGTGATCTTTAACGAGTATTCCTCCGCCACTTTGAAGAAGCGGCAGGTGCCCTATTACCGCCGCACCATGGGTATTGTGTTCCAGGACTTCCGCCTGATCCCCAAGATGACGGTGTATGACAATGTGGCCTTTGCCATGCGGGTGATCGGCGCTAAGGAGAAGGACATTCGCAAGCGGGTGCCTTATATCCTTCAACTGGTGGGGCTGAGCCAAAAGGCGCGCTCCATGCCCAATGAGCTGTCCGGCGGCGAGCAGCAGCGTGTGTCCCTGGCGCGCGCGTTGGTGAACAATCCCAAGGTCATCATCGCGGACGAGCCTACCGGCAATGTGGACCCGGAGATGAGCCACGAGATCGTGGAGCTGCTTACCAAGATTAACAACGCCGGCACCACCGTGATCATGGTGACCCATGAGCACGATCTGGTGCGCTCTTTCCAGCGGCGGGTAATCGTGATCAAGAACGGCGAAGTGGTCTCCGACACCCCGGATCCCACCCACGCCCGGTTTGAGAGCAGCGAGCCCCGCAAAGAAACGGATATGTTCTTTTACGAAGAGGGCACTTCCATTGACCTGTCCAAGACGGCAGACGCCCGGACGGACGAGGATGTGTTTGACAACTTAGAGTCCCTGGCGGACGAGACCCCGGCGCAGGCAGCGGCCACCCCGGAGGATGAGAACGGAGGTGCGGCAGAATGACCGGCGCAAGTTTAAGATATTTAATTAAAGAGGGCTTTCGCAACACCTGGACCAATCGGATGATGTCCATCGCGTCCATTTGCGTATTGATGAGCTGTTTGGTGCTCATCGGCTCTGCATCTATGATCTTTTTGAATATGGACTCCCTGCTCTCCCGCATTGAGGAGGAGAACGTGATCATGGTCTATATTAAGGATGACGCAAACCAGGCCGCCATTGACACCATGGGTCAGGAAATTAAGGCCCTGGGCAATGTGAAGGAGCTGGAGTATGTGCCCAAGGAAAAGGCGTGGGCACAGCAGCTGGAAACCATGGAGGACGCCCAGGCCAAGTTCTTTACCCAGATCAGTTCGGATATTCCGCTGCCCAATGCCTACAAGGTGACGGTAGCCGATCTTGGCAAGTTTGATCAAACGGTCAAAGGACTAAAAGGGCTGCAAAATGTAGACACCATTCGAGAGAACAAGGACCTGGCGCAAAAGCTGGTGTCCATTCGGCAGGGCATTACGGTGATCTCCGTTGTGATCATCGGCGTGCTGTTTGCCATCTCTCTGTTCATTATCTCCAACACCATTAAGTTGACGGTGTATTCCCGCCGGTTGGAGATCAGCATTATGAAGAGCGTGGGCGCCACCAACAGCTTTGTGCGCCTGCCCTTCGTGGTAGAGGGTATGATCCTTGGTATCGTGTCCGGCGCTGTGTCGCTGGGGCTGGTATGGGGTCTGTACGAGCTGGCGGTGCGCCAGTTCGGCGGCCTGCTGAGAAGCCTGTCCCTGTCTGCGCTGCCCTTTGCCCCCTATGCGCTGCAAATGCTGGGCATCTTTGTTGCCATCGGTATTATTAGCGGTGTGGGCGGCTCCATGATCACCATGCGCAAGTACCTGAATAAGGAAGGTAGTGAGATTAGTGCAGTCTAAATCCAAAATTTGGTTGCGGCGGCTGTTTTGCCTGTTTTGCAGCCTTGTGTTGGTGCTGACCGCCGGGGTAAGCTCCGCCTTTGTGGCAGAGGCTAAGTCCCGCTCGGAGCTGGAGAGCGAAAAGAGCAAAATTCAGTCCCGAATCAACAGCACCCAAAGCAAGCTGAACAGCTTGTCCAAGCAAAAGAAAGATACGCAGGAATATATCAACACCCTGCAGGAAAAAATAAGCCTGTTGCAGGACAAGATCTCCAATTTGGAGAGCGACAAGTCCGCCCTGCAATCGGAGATTGACGCCACCCAGGCGAAGATTGAAAAAACCGCTGCGGATATTGAGGAAACCCAGCGTCAAATTGACCAAAAGCAAAAGGAATTTGACGCTACATACGCCGAGTATTGTCAGCGGCTGCGGGCTATGTATATCAGCGGCAGCGCCTCCACTTTGGAAGTGCTGCTCACCTGCTCTGACCTGTCCAGTCTTTTGACCCGGTCGGAGATGATTAAGTCCGTCTCCCAGCAGGACAGCGCCACCTTGGACAGCCTGATGAAGAAGATGGAGGAGATCGAGGCGCAAAAGCAGAAGCTGGAGGAAAAACGCAACCAGCTGAACGCGGACAAAAAGAGCCTGGAGTCGGACAAAGCTGCCCTCCAGAAGAATATTAACGATATTTCTTCCACCAAGGCGGATCTGGACAGCGAGGCCGCAGAGTGCAATGCCCAAATGCGCAAGCTCTCCAAGCAGAGCTCCGAGTATCAGGAAGCCATTGAGACGGATCAAAAGCAGTTGCAGCAGGTGCAAAATGATATCAGAGCCGCCATTGCCGCCGCCGGTTCTCACGGCTCCGGCAGCATCAGCGGTTCTCACGGCTCCGGCAACGGTCGGTTGCGCTATCCTACGGACAGTCGCTCCATTTCTGCCGGGTATCCCAACTACTCCAGCGGTCGTTACCACGGGGGTATTGACTTCCCGGTATCCACCGGCTCCAATGTGTATGCAGCGGCCAGCGGCACGGTGATTTTGGTTAAGTACCTGAATTACAGCTACGGTCGGTATTTGATCATTGACCACGGGGACGGCCTGTCCACCCTGTATGCCCATAACAGCCAAATTTTGGTGAGCGTGGGCGATAAGGTCAGCGCCGGTCAGGTGGTGGCCAAGAGCGGCTCCACCGGCAACTCCACCGGCCCGCACTGCCACTTTGAAGTGCGCGTCAACGGCTCCCAAGTGAACCCGCTGAATTATCTGTAAATAGAAACGGTGACGGCGCCCCACCGTGGGCTGCCGCCGTACCATACAACAAGAATAGACCACAAAGGAAGTGAAGCCAGTGAAGCGGCAAAGACATGGAAAACAAGTTTTGGCTGTTTTGCTGGCTTTCTGTCTGTTTTTACCTGCCGTGTTCTCCACCCCGGCGGCTGTGCCGGCAGCGGACACCGGGCTCAACAGCCAAATGACGCCGGAGGAGCAGCAATCCTACCTGGAAATGAAGCTGCGCCAAACGGAAAAAACCTTGGAGACCCTGGGCAAGCAAAGCAAGGACACCCAGGCGTACCTGGACGCCCTGGATCAGAAGATCGGCTACCTGCGCAGCCAGTTAAAGCTGACGGAGCAAAAGGTGGACACGGCGGAGAACCGCATTACCGTGCTGCAAAAGCAGCAGAAGAAAAATCGGCAGGATCAGGCGGCGCTGCAGCAGCAGATTACAGACACCAAGCAAAGCAGATCACTGTGCTGGACGCCCAGTTTCAGCAGAACTATCAGCGCTACTGCCAGCGGCTGCGGGCCATGTATATCAGCGGCGAGACCAATGTGCTGGCGTTTCTGCTGGGCAGCACGGACATCGGCCAGCTGCTCACCCGCTACGAGATGGTGGCAAGGGTTGCTAAGCAGGACACGGCGCTGCTCCGGTCCGTACAGACAGAGGGCACCCGGCTGGAACAGGCCAAAACGGACCTGACCACCCGGCAAAAAGACCTGCAAACCAAAAAGACGGCATTGGCCGCCAGCCAAACGGAGCTGGAACAGACGGTGACCACCTTGCAGGCGGATCAGAAAGATCTGACCACCCGGCGACAGGTGCTTACCGACCAGCAGACAGAGGCCAACCGGCTGCTCAAGCAGTTGACGGATAAGACCAAGGCCTATACCGAGTACCGGGATGTGACCCAAAACGATCTGGATGAGATCGACCGCCAAATTGCAGAAGCGGCAAAGAAATATACAACCACCACAACCACCACGACCACAACAAAGAAGCATACCACGACAAAGCACGGCGAGAGCGCAGGCACGACGGCTTCCACCACAAAGAAACACACTACCACGGAGAGCAAGCGGCTGCGCCTAACCTATCCGGTGCCCAGCCAAACCCGCATTACCACCGCGTTTCATGGCTACGCCGGGCACTCCGGCTGCGATTTTGCATGTGCCAGCGGCTCCCGCGTCGTGGCGGCAGAGAGCGGCACGGTGATCGTGTCGGCCGATCTGACGAACAGCGACGGCAGCTACCGCAGCTATGGACGCTACATTGTGATCGCCCACGACAAGACGGACAGTGTCGGCAATTCGGTGTATACCCTGTACGCCCACAACAGTCGGCGGGTGGTATCTGCCGGCACACATGTGCACCGTGGCCAGCTGATTGCTTACAGCGGCTCCACCGGTAACTCCACCGGCCCGCACTGCCACTTTGAAGTGCGCACCCCCACCGCGTCGTATAACGACTGCGTGGACCCGGAAATTTATTTGCCCTAATGCGTCAAGGAGATGGAACAGAATATGAAAAAATACAGACAAAAGCTCCTGGCGTTGGTGCTGGCGTGCGCCCTGTTGTGCGCCCTGCCCGGGGGCAGCGCCTGGGGTGCGGAGACCGCGGAGAGTACCACGGCGGCGGAGACCACCACGGACAAGGCGGCGGAGAACGCCAAAAAGGATCAGGCCAAAAAGAGCCTGGAGCAGCAGCAAAAAGAGCTGCAAAAAAGCATAGAAGAAAGCGAAAAGAAGCTGGCGGAGCTGGGCAAAAGCTCCAAGGTGACCCAGGATTATGTGGACACTTTAGATCAAAAAATCGGCGCCATGAACGACCGACTGACGGTGCTGCAAGCCCAGGTGGACGAGAGCCAAAAGGCCATTGACACGCTAAAGCCCCAGATTGCTGCCAACAAAAAGCAGCTGGACGCCCTGCAAAAGGAAGTGGACGCCGGCCAAAAGGAACTGAACAAGCTCAACGACCGGTTTGAGGCCACCTATCAGGCCTATTGCTACCGGCTGCGTGTGATGTACATAAGCGGTGAGTACAGCATTATCTCCGCGCTGCTGGGGTGCAAGGATATTTCCGGCTTCCTTACCCGGTACGAGATGATCAAGGCCGTGTCCAAGAGCGACACGGAGCTGCTGCAAGAGGTCAATGGCAAGATGGAGGAGATCTGTTCCAAGCAAAACGGCCTGAACCAGCAAAAAGCGCAGTACCAAAAGGTCAAAAAAGACCTGGACGAAAAAAACAAAACCTTAAAAGCCAAGCAGGCCGCCATTGAGCGGGACCAGGAGGGCATTGCCGCCAGCAAGGTGACCCTGGCCCAGGATCGGGCGGAGAGCGACGCACTCTTGGCGCAGCTGACAGCGCAGAACCGAATGTACACCGAGTACCGTAACGAGGACGAAAAGCTGCAGCAGCAGGTGGAAAGCGAGATCGACGCCCTGATCAGCGGCTTGAAGAACGCAGACGAGGTGACCACCTTATCCAAAAAGGACAAGGAGCACACCACCTCTAAAAACAACACCGCCGGGGGCAAGGCCCAAGGGGTTTACAGCCACTCGGACGCGGCACTAAATATGACTTATCCGGTGCCCGGGCACTATACTGTCAGCGCCGGGTTCCCCAATTACTCCAGCGGCAAGTACCACGGTGGGCTGGACTTCCCTTGCGGCGTAGGCTCCAAGGTGGTGGCCGCCCAGTCCGGGGTGGTGATTACCGTCAAGCGGCTGGATTACAGCTACGGCTACTATGTGATGATCTATCACGGCACAGACAGCCACGGCCGTAGCGTGGTGACCCTGTACGCCCACAATTCGTCTATTTTAGTGGGTACCGGCCAAACGGTGAAGAAGGGTCAGCAGATCGCCAAGAGCGGTTCTACCGGCAATTCCACCGGGCCTCACAGCCATTTTGAAATTCGGCTGAATGGCACCCGGGTGAACCCCACTTACTATTTGAGCAAATAACATGAACAAAATCAATTACGATCGTATGTGTATGGCCGTGATCCGGCAGCAAACGGCGGCAGGGCGAGTACCCACCTTGCTGCTGCACAGCTGCTGCGCCCCCTGTTCCAGCGCCACGCTGGAGTGGCTGTCGCAGTATTTTCAGATCACGGTCTTTTATTATAATCCGAATATTGCCCCGGAGGGAGAGTTCCAAAAGCGCTTGGCGGAGCAGCGGCGGCTGATCGCGCACCAGCCGGCAGTGCACCCGGTGCAGCTGATCGCCGGGGACTACGAACCGGCGGCCTTTGCGGCTGTTGCCAAGGGGTATGAGGACTGCCCGGAGGGGGGCGCCCGCTGTATGCGCTGCTATCGCCAACGACTGGAAAAGACGGCGGCGCTGGCCAAGGAAATGGGCTTTGACTATTTTTGCACCACCCTGAGCATCAGCCCTTTAAAGGACGCCCAAAAGATCAATGCCATTGGGCAGAGCGTAGGGGAGCAGTATGGGGTGGCCTGGTTGCCCTCGGATTTTAAGAAGCAGGAGCGGTACAAGCGCTCCATTGCGCTGTCCCGGGAGTACGGCCTGTATCGCCAAAACTTCTGCGGCTGTGTGTATTCTAAGCAAGAGAAGGAGAAACCGGTATGACCAATCCCCTGGCAGACCGTATCCGCCCGGAAAGCCTGGAGCAGGTGGTGGGCCAGCAGCACTTGCTGGGGCCCGGCAAGGCTCTGCGGCAGCTGATCGAGAGCGGCGATATTCCAAATTTGATTTTTTACGGCCCGCCGGGGGTGGGCAAGACCACGGTGGCGTCCATTATTGCCAAGCGCACGGATCGCGCCTTGCGGCGGCTTAACGGCACCAACGCGTCTACGGCGGATATTCGGGCACTGGTGGCAGAGCTGGACACCCTGTCCGCGCCCAACGGCATATTGTTGTATTTGGATGAGATCCAGTATTTTAACAAACGCCAGCAGCAGTCCCTGCTGGAATACATAGAAAACGGCAAGATCACCCTGATCGCCAGCACCACGGAGAACCCGTATTTTTATATTTATCCGGCAGTGCTCAGCCGGTGCACGGTGTTTGAGTTCAAATCCGTCACCCCGGCAGATGTGGTGCCCGCGGTGGAGCGGGGCTTCCGTTTGCTGGAGGAGGAGAACGGCACCCCGGCAGAGTTGGCGGACGGCGTGGCTCGCACCCTGGCAGAACGGGGCGGCGGTGATGTGCGCAAGTCCCTGGGTGCGGTGGAAAACTGCTACTTTGCTGCCCAGGAGACGGACGGCAAAAAGTGGATCACCCCAGAGCTGGTGGATCAGCTGACCCAAAAAAGCGGCGCCCGCTATGATCGGCTGGGCGACGAGCATTACGATATTATTTCTGCCTACCAAAAATCTATGCGGGGCTCGGACCCGGACGCTGCGCTCCATTATTTGGCGCGGCTGCTGGAGGCGGGGGACTTGCCCTCCGCCTGTCGGCGGCTGATGGTCTGTGCCTGTGAGGATGTGGGGCTGGCGTACCCCCAGATCATTCCCATTGTTAAGGCGGCGGTGGACGCGGCCCAAATGCTGGGTCTGCCGGAGGCAAGGCTGCCCCTGGCGGACGCGGTGGTGCTGGTGGCCACCAGTCCCAAGAGCAATACCGCCCATGACGCCATTAACGCGGCTATGGCGGATGTGCAGCGGGGCAATTACTCGCCCATCCCCCGCCGACTGCAAAACAAGCACTACGACGGTGCAGACGCCAAGGTGAAAGGGCAGTTTTACAAATACCCCCATGAATATGAAAATCACTGGGTGGAGCAGCAATACCTGCCGGATGTGCTTAAGGGCACGCAGTATTATCATTTTGGCGACAACAAGACCGAGCAGGCCGCCCATGCCTACTGGGAGCGGGTGAAGAAGAGGAAACTGTAAATATGACCAAGAAAGAACGATTTTTGCGGGTGGCGGCTGCCTTTGGAGCAGCTGTACCCGGACGCCAGATGTTCTCTGTTCTCCGGCAACGCCTTTGAACTGCTGGTGGCGGTGCGTCTGTCTGCCCAGTGTACGGACGCCCGGGTGAACCAGGTGACCCCGGCGCTGTTTGCCAAATACCCCACATTGGAGGACTACTGCAACGCCGATGTGGCGGATATAGAGCGACTGATTTACTCCTGCGGGTTTTACAAGACCAAGGCGGAGAATATTATAGAAATGGCACGCAAAGTACGAGACGACTACGATGGTCGGGTGCCGGACACCATTGAGGATCTGCTGACCCTGCCCGGGGTGGGACGCAAAACCGCCAACCTGATCGTGGGTGATGTGTACGGCAAGGAGAGCGTGGTGGTAGACACCCACATGATCCGCATTGCCAATCGGCTGGGATTGGTGGCAACGAAAGATCCCAAGCAGATCGAATTTGCCTTAAAGAAGATCATTCCCCCGGATATGGGGTCGGATTTTTGCCACCGCATTGTGTTGTTTGGGCGGGATATTTGCCCGGCCCGCAGCCCTAAGTGCGAGAGGTGCCCCTTGGCAGACGGTACTTGCCGCCGCGTAGGTGTGGCTGCCAAAAAGTGAAGAATTGAGGACGAGAAAATGCAAGCAAACAGCGGCAATATCATATTGATCGGTATGCCCGGCAGCGGCAAATCCACCTGCGGGGTGGTGGCAGCCAAGCTGCTGCTGAAGAATTTTTTTGACACGGACCTGCTGATCCAAAATCGGGAGGGTCAGCGCCTGCAACAGATCATTGACGAAAAAGGGCTGGACTACTTTGCCCGGGCAGAGGAGGAGGCCGTTTTGTCCCTGGATATTGCCGGTACGGTGATCGCCACCGGCGGCTCCGTGGTGTATTCCCCGGCGGCCATGGAGCACCTGCGCCGAATGGGCAAGGTGATTTATCTGCATCTGGAGTATGAGACCATGTGCCGCCGTATTCAGAATTTGGACAGTCGGGGCGTGGTACTGCAAGCGGGCTACACCTTGCAGGATATGTACAAGGAGCGGCTGCCCCTGTACCGCCGGTATGCAGATGCAGTGATTAAGTGCGACAACAACACGGTGGAACAGACTGCCCAGCAGATCGCCCGCTGCGCCCGATAAAAGGAGAAAGAAATGGAGAAGAGAAAAAAGGCGAAAAAGAGATTTTCTGCCCTTACCAGCTTTTTGCTGGCGCTGGCTCTGCTGACGGGCACGCTGGGCGCGCTGCCGGCAGAGTGCTTTGCCGCCCAACCTGAAAAGGCGGCGTTTCACAGCACTTACGGTTTTCGCCTGGGCAGCAGCGCCAAGATGGAGCTGCAATTCCGGGATAAATTAGAGAAGAATTACAAGGTCAACGGCAACACCTACTACGGCAGCCAAACCGATCTGAGCCGCCAACTGCGGGATCAGATGGTAAAGCGCAGCGACCAGGTGGTGCTGCGCTTGGCCACCGATCGGCGGGGGTTGACCGGCAGGAGCAACAGCGCCGCACAAGCGCGTGAGGAGCTGTTTTTGGGCCTGCTTAACGACGCCACCGCCCAGCGGAACTCCGTTTCTGCTCGGGATGGGGACTATCTGCGCTGGCAGCTGGGCAGCGTTAGCGGTGTGCTGTATGCGGACGGCAGCAAAAACGGGGTCTATTACTACCGGGTGATCTATTACGGCTTGGGTTATTACACCACCGCCGCCGAGGAGCAGTGGGTGGATCGGTACGTGCAGAAGTATGTGCGCCGGGTAGACCGAAACAAAATGAGCGATTATGACCTGGCAAAGAAGGTGCACGACGATGTGTGCCGTGCTACGGTCTATGATATGGAGATGGACAGCCGCTACGACGACTATGATTACTCTGCCTATGGGTGCCTGTATGTGGGTCGTTGCGTGTGCCAGGGGTATGCGCTGGCGTACTACCGGCTGTGTCGGGAGCTGGGATTGTCGGTGCGCTTTGTGTACTCGGATCCGCACGAGGGCTGCCACGCCTGGAACTTGGTACAGGTGGGCGGCAAATACTATTATGTGGACTGCACTTGGGACGATACCTACCATGAAGGCAATATCGTCTACAACTTCTTCCTAAAAAATTACACGGATTTGCAGGCGATGGACAGCGACTACCACGAGCACCGGCTGGACGACGGCGTGTATGCAGACGCGGATTTGACCCGCAATTATGTGGACCGGGTGGCCGCCCGCAGCTATGAGCCGCTGCTGCCCAATATGGGCAATGTGGTGGTGCGCCTAAGCCAAACCCAATTTACTTACAACGGCAAGGCACAGGGGCCCAAGTTGACGGCGACCTACGCCGGGCAGCCCTTTAGCGGCTACACCGTCCGCGGCGGCACCGCCACCAATCCGGGTACGTACACCGTGACCCTGCGGGGCACCGGCGGCGACAGCACCGGGCGCACCTACACCATTCGACCGGCTAAGGTACAGCAGATCAAGATCACCAAGCGGGAGCCAAAGGCGCTGACCTTCAGCTGGCAAAAGGCTGTGGGGGCGAGCACCTACCGCTTGCAGCAAAAGAAAAACGGCAAGTGGGTCACCGTTAAGACCGTCAGCGGCAACAGCGCCAAAATCGGCGGTTTGTCCCCGGCTACCACTTACACTTTCCGGATTGCGGCTTACAAGGGCGGCATTGCCGGTGCATACGGCAGCAATTATGTGACCTGCACCACCCCGCTTGCTCCGGCGGCGCCTAAGCTGACAGCCGGCAAGGGTACGGTCACGGTGCAGTGGAAGAAGGTGACCGCTTCCGGTTATGAGGTGCGCTATTCCACCCGATCGGATATGAAAAAGGCCAAGACGGTGAAGATCGGCTCCGGCAAGACGGTGCAGAAGAAATTAAGCAAGCTCTCCCGGCATAAAAAATATTATGTGCAGGTGCGGGCGGTTAAGACCCGCAAGAACGCAGACGGCAAAACGGTGACCTATCGGGGCGCCTGGTCCGGCAAAAAGAGCATTTCTACCAAATGAATATCACCTTTTGCGTCGGATTTTCTACTTGCAGGGCGGCGCAAAAAGTGCTATTATAGTAAAAATATTCTTCACGGAATAGGAATTTATTGATAACGGAGGTAATGTAATGAGCGAATACGGCGCAAAGTTTGTAAAAGAAGGGCTGACCTTTGACGATGTTCTGCTGATCCCGGCAGAGTCCGATGTGTTGCCCAACGAAGTGGATTTGTCCACCAAGTTGACCAAGGATATTACCCTGAATATCCCCTTGATGACCTCTGCCATGGACACGGTCACCGAGTCCAATATGGCCATCGCCATTGCCCGTGAGGGCGGTATTGGCGTGATTCACAAGAATATGACCATTGAGGATCAGGCCACTGAGGTCGATAAGGTAAAGCGCTCGGAGAACGGCGTCATTACCAATCCGTTTTTCCTCTCTCCCCGGCACTTGGCCCAGGACGCAGAGGATCTGATGCGTAAATACAAGATCAGCGGTGTGCCCATCTGCGAGGCGGACGGCACTTTGGTGGGTATCCTTACCAACCGGGATATGCGGTTTATGACGGACTTCTCCGTGCCCATCTCCACTGTGATGACCCCCAAGGATAAGCTGGTCACCGCGATGGCCGGCACCACCCTGGAGGAGGCCAAGAAAATTCTGATGCGATCCAAGGTGGAGAAGCTGCCTCTGGTAGACAAGAACGGCAAGCTCACCGGCTTGGTGACCATTAAGGATATTGAAAAGAGCGTTAAGTACCCCAACACCGCCCGCGACGAGAAGGGCCGCCTGCTGTGCGCCGCCGCTATCGGTGTAACCAAGGATATTATGGATCGTGCCGGCGCGCTGGTCAACGCCCAGGTAGACGCCTTGATTTTGGACTCTGCCCACGGTCATTCCGCCAATATTTTGAAGGCGGTAGAGCAGGTGAAAAATGCGTTCCCGCAGATCTCTCTGATTGCCGGCAATGTGGCCACCGCAGAGGGCACCGAGGCTTTGATCAAGGCCGGTGCAGATGCGGTAAAGGTGGGTATCGGCCCCGGTTCTATCTGCACCACCCGTGTGGTTGCCGGTATCGGCGTGCCCCAGATCACTGCGATTTATGACGCGGCAGAGATGGCCGACAAGTACGGTATCCCGATCATTGCAGACGGTGGTATTAAGTACAGCGGCGAAATCGTAAAGGCCATTGCGGCCGGCGGTTCCGTGGTGATGGTCGGCTCTTTGGTGGCCGGCTGTGAGGAGTCTCCCGGTGAGACGGAGATTTACCAGGGCCGTCAGTTTAAGGTGTACCGCGGTATGGGCTCTTTGGGCGCCATGAATAAGGGTTCTGCCGACCGTTACTTCCAAAACGGCACCAAGAAGTTCGTGCCGGAGGGCGTAGAGGGTCGTGTACCTTACAAGGGCCCGGTAGGCGATACCGTGTTCCAGATGATGGGCGGTTTGCGCTCCGGTATGGGCTATGTGGGCTGCCACAGCATTGCGGAGCTGCGCACCAATGCCAAGTTTATTAAGATCACCGGTGCAGGTTTGGTGGAGAGCCACCCCCACGATGTGTATATCACCAAGGAGGCGCCCAACTACTCCGGCAGCCGCCAGGATTGATTTTAGAAAAATGATGTTTCAAATGCCGAGATCCAGCCGTTTCTCGGCATTTGTCCGCTTTTGAGGTGAGTCTATGGCACAGCCGCAAAGCCGCTGGGTGCGGTTTAAGAGGTTCTTAAAACGGAATATGACCCCCACCTGGGCCAAGCATTTTTCGTACCAGGTGTTCAGCTTCCTGGTGTCTGTGGCTATGGTGATCGGGGTGGCCAATTATGCCATCACTCGCTCGTATGACGAAAGGAAGTTGACTTTTGTGGATGGATTTACCATTACGGCCCATACCGGCGCGTTCAATACGAACCAAAACAGCCTGGAGGCTGTGCAGGCGGCGATTGACCATCAGGTAGAGGCGATGGAGATTGATGTGCGCCAGCGGCCGAACGGTATTTTGGTGATGGCCCACGACTTGGTGGTCAAAAACAGCGACGGCGTGCCCCTGGCAGACGCCTTTGCTCTGCTGGAGCCGACTGCCATTCGCTTGAATTTGGATATTAAGGAGACCAAAGTGTTGGGTGCGCTCCATGATCTGTTGGTGGAGTACAACCTGTACGATCGGGTGTTTCTCACCGGGCTGGAGGTGTGGAATATGAACGCCGTAAAAGCCTCCACCTGCCGTGACCTGCCCTATTATCTCAATTATATTCCCTCCCGGTTCCAGATTTTTTCTGCGGATTACCAGCAGCGCCTGCTGAAAATACTGGAAGAGAGCGGCGCCATCGGGCTGAACTGTAATTATAAGCATGTGGGCGGTCGGCTGAGCAACTTCCTGCATAAGAACGGGTACAAACTCTCTGTTTGGACCGTAGATCGGCGCGATACCATGAAGCGCATTTTGGTGGCGAAACCGGACAATATCACCACCAAGCAGTACGATAAGCTGCAAGATGTAATCGCCCGGTGGGGTAAGAATAAATAAACGCAAAAAGAAAAGAGCACCCATGTGGGTGCTCTTTTTTGTGTGGGTTTTCGTAGGGCTGGGGCTTGCGCCTGCCCTGTATTTATGGCTGTGCAATCTCTTCGTCAACGCCGGATTCAAAATATCCCTGCAAGGCGGACCAAATGCGGGCCTCTACCTGATCCGGCCCGCCGCTGCCGTCCACGATGAGAATGTGCTCTTCCGTTTTTAATCGGTCAAACACCTGCTGATACCCGGTGCGAATTTGGCGAGCCAGTTCTGTTTTTTCATAGAATTCCGCGGCGCCGCCCCGGTGCGCTCTCCGGTGGGCACATTCCTCCGGGTCCACATCGACAAACACTACGGCGTCCGGGCGCAGGGTGCGCCGGGCAAAGGCGTTGTATCGCAGCAGATCCTCTAAATCAGAGGTAAGGGTCTGGTAGGCGAAGTTGGAAAAATAGTACCGATCGCACAGCACCGTTTGGCCGGCTTCCAGTCGAGGCAGCAGGTCCTTTGCAATATGCTCCACCCGGTCAGCGGCATACAGCAGCGCTACCGTCTCCGGCGCCAAGGCCAGCTTTTTTTGGCTGAACTGTTGACACAGTATCCCCGGGGCACTGTCGCCCGGCTCCCGGGTACAGTAAACGGCGTTTGTACCCAGCTTTTCCGTCAGTCGAGCACCCAGCCGCTCCAATTGGGTGGTCTTGCCGCTGCCGTCCAGTCCCTCAAATACAATGAATTTGCCCTGTTTCATACGCCCACCTCATTTTGTTTCTCTCCCCAGTATAGCAAAATTTCAACCCCCGGGCAAGACCAAGGCGGAAATTGGGGGGATAATCTGAAAATCCCCTTGCAATATAGAGCCAAAATCGGTATGATATAGGGGATCACAAAAATCGCGCCGGGGCGCTTGCGCCGGCCTATTCAATGGGGTAAAAAGATGAACAAATATGCAAAGGATCCGCAGGAGCTGCGGCGCATTTGCGCCAACCTGACTTTTGCAAAACAGCTGGGATTGATTGACGACGACAGTCTGGCGGCGGCAGAAGAACGCTGCCGTCGGGAGAATGCCCGCCGTGGGGAAAAGCTGGCTGCCGGGGAAGTGGTGTACGGCTTGACCGCCTATCCGCTGCCCGTGTATCTGCAATATGAATGCACCCGCTTTCGGCTGGCATTCGCCGGGGAGCGCAAGCAGGTGCGTTACAATTATGCGCCGATTACCGCCCGGGAAGAAAAGGCCTATTACAAGGCCAACAAGGACCTGTTTACGCGCTATATGGGGGACAAATTCCGTTTCCGTGAAGTGAAGCAGGTGGTTCGTAAGAAAATGCGAGAGGAGGAGTATGACCGTGCCGTCCAAGACTTATTACGTTAGTTCTCTTCACGGCAGTGCCGATTTTGACGGCCTGACCCCGCAGACGCCGTTCTTGCACCCGGCGCAGGTCAGCGCCCTTTCTTTGCAGCCGGGAGACAAGGTGCTCTTAGAGCGGGGCAGCGTGTTTGCCGGCGAGGCCATGCACCTGAAAAACTGCGGCGATATTGCCGGCGCGCCCATAGAGATCGGCGCTTATGGTACGGGCGATGCCCTGCCTTGTATTGCGGCAAACGGTACCGGCGTGTGGTATCAGGACTACGGTACGCTGCTGGATTTTGACGGCCATGTATATCGGGGAGAAGTGTCCTCTGCCGTGCTGCTCTATGATGTGGAGAATATTGTGCTGCGGGATCTGGAGATCACCAACGATGCGCCCTTTACCGACCTGGAAAGCTACTGTGGCTGCAGACAAGATGGACCGCACCGGCGTGGCGGTGGTAGCCCGGGATCGGGGCACCCTGCACAGCATTACGCTCACCGGACTGTTTGTCCATGATGTGAAGGGCAATGTATACAACAAGCACATGAATAACGGCGGCATTTATATGACCGCCCTGACTCCGGCCGATGAGGCCAAGACCGGCGTGGCTCGGTATGACGGTGTAACGGTGGAGAACTGTATGGTTCAGCAGGTGAGCCGCTGGGGTATTGCAGTGGGTTACAGCTATCGGCACCGGGACTTTGCTGCCAAAGAGCTGGCAGAAGACGCTTTCTTAAAATACGGCCACGAAAATATTACCCTGCGGGGCAATTATGTGGTGGCTGCCGGGGGCGACGCGATTACACCCATGTACGCCCTGCGCCCGCTGGTGGAGCACAACACGGCGGACAGCTGTGCCTTTGAGATGAACGACCGCTATTACAAATACCCTGGCAAGCGCCAGGGCAAGGTGGCGGCGGCCATTTGGCCCTGGAAGTGCAAGGACGCCCTGCTGCGGTACAACGATGTGGCAGATACCAAACTGAACCAGGACGGTATGGCCTATGACGCAGACTCCGGAGACGGCACTGTGTATGAATACAATTACTCCGCCTACAACGAGGGCGGAGCCATGATGTTTTGCCTGGGCGAGGCGGTGCACAGCACCTATCGCCACAATGTAAGCTACCGGGATCTGGGGGGCGTGCTGTCGCCTTCCGGCAACCCGGACGGTTTGGTAGAGGGCAACACATTTTATATGGAGCCGGGTGTGCCCTTGCGGCGCAAGCGCAACCACGGCAAGATGAAACTGGTGAACAACACCGTCGTTCCGGCGGACAGCAAGGAAGATTGAGGTAACAAACTATGGCAAACAGAAAGGGCAGAGTCACCATCCCCACCGACCTGGATGTGGTGCCCCAGACCAAAGAAATTATGGAGCGCTGGGGCGCAGACGCCCTGCGTGACTGCGACGGCACAGAGTTCCCCGCAGGAGCTGAAAGACACCGGCGCCAAGATTTACGCCACCTACTGCACCACCCGCAAGGACAACGCCTGGGCCAAGGCGAACCCGGACGAGGTGCAGCAGATGTACATTATGACCCCGTTCCATACGGCGGTGAAGGACACGCTGGAGATCCACTTGATGGACCACCTGTACCCGGCAATGCTGAAGGTGAATACTTATGATGATATTCAGCGTTGGTGGGAAGTGATGGACCGCACCACCGGTGCGCCGGTGCCGGTAGAGGACTGGCGTTATGATGGGGAGAGCGGCAATGTGGTGATTCGCACCGTGCCCTTCCACCAATACACCGTCAGCTTTTTGACCTACATTATGTGGGACCCGGTGAATATGTATAACGCGGTGGTCAACGACTGGAAAGATGCGGAGCCGCAGATCACCTTTGATGTGCGCCAGCCCAAGACCCATGCCCACTCTATGGAGCGGCTGCGCCGGTTTTTGGACGAGCACCCGTATGTGGATGTGATCCGCTTTACCACCTTCTTCCACCAGTTTACCTTGGTATTTGACGAGATGGCGCGGGAGAAGTGGGTGGATTGGTTCGGCTATTCTGCCTCTGTCAGCCCGTATATCTTAAAGCAGTTTGAGCAGGAGGTGGGCTACAAGTTCCGCCCGGAGTTCATTATTGACCAGGGCTATATGAACAACAGCTACCGGATTCCCACGAAGGAATTTAAGGACTTCCAGGCGTTCCAGCGCCGGGAGGTGGCTAAGCTGGCCAAAGAGATGGTAGACATTGTGCACAGCTACGGCAAAGAGGCTATGATGTTTATGGGCGACCACTGGATCGGCATGGAGCCGTTTATGGAGGAATTCGCCACCATCGGGCTGGACGCTGTGGTGGGCAGCGTAGGCAACGGTGCCACCTTGCGGCTGTTTAGCGATATTAAGAATGTAAAGTACACGGAGGGTCGATTCCTGCCCTATTTCTTCCCGGATGTGTTCCACGAGGGGGGCGATCCCATTATGGAGGCCAAGACCAACTGGGTCACCGCTCGCCGTGCCATTCTGCGCAGTCCCATTCAGCGGATCGGCTACGGTGGCTACTTAAAACTGGCGCTCCAGTTCCCGGACTTTGTGGATTACATTGAGTCTGTGTGCGACGAGTTCCGCACCCTGTATGACAATATTCAGGGCGTGACCCCCTATTGCGTAAAGAAGGTGGCCGTGCTCAACTGCTGGGGCAAAATGCGCGCCTGGGGCAACCATATGGTGCATCACGGTCTGTATTATCGGCAGAATTATTCTTATTTCGGCGTCATTGAGGCGCTTAGCGGCGCACCCTTTGATGTGGCGTTTATCAGCTTTGAGGATATTAAGAGTGATCCTCACTTCCTGGATCCGTTTGACGTAATCCTGAATGTGGGCGACGCAGATACCGCCCAGACCGGCGGCGCCTACTGGTGTGATGAGGAGATCGTCACCCGGGTAAAGGCCTTTGTCTATAACGGCGGCGGTTTCATCGGCGTGGGTGAGCCGGCAGCCCACCAGTGGCAGGGCAAGTTCTTCCAGCTGGACGATATTCTGGGCGTGGAAGAGGAAAACGGCTTTGCCCTGAACACGGACCGCTACAACACCACCGCCCACCCGGATCATTTTATCCTGGCGGATACAAACGGCGATGTGGACTTCGGCGAGGGCAAGAAGAACATTGTGGCTCTGGAGGGCGCTCGGGTGCTGCTCCAGAACGAAACGGAGCTGCCCTTTGCGGTGCGCAACGGCTGTGAGGTGCAGATGGCGGTCAAAGAATTCGGCAAAGGTCGCGGTGTGTATATCAGCGGTCTGCCGTACAGCTTTGTGAACAACCGCGTGCTGTACCGTGCAGTGCTGTGGGCGGCTTCTGCGGAGGCGGAGCTGCACAAGTGGTTCTCCACCAACTACAATGTGGAGGTCCACGCTTATGTAAAGAACGGCAAATACTGCGTGGTCAACAACACCTATGAGCCGCAGGACACCACCGTGTATGTAGGCGACGGCAGCGGGTTTGACCTGCACCTGGAGCCTAACGAAATCAAGTGGTATCAGATTTAACAGGTATAAAAAAACCGGCAGGGAACTTTCCTGCCGGTTACTTTTTGTGCAAAAATAAAAAGAAACGACAATCTTCGGAAGAAAATTGTCGTTTCTTTGGTGGGCAGGGATGGATTCGAACCATCGAAGTCGTAGACGGCAGATTTACAGTCTGCTCCCTTTGGCCACTCGGGAACCTACCCATATAAATGCGGAGAACGGCGTTGCCAACTCCGCCGTGGAGCTGGTGAACGGACTCGAACCCCTGACCTGCTGATTACAAATCAGCTGCTCTACCAACTGAGCTACACCAGCATTTCTTAACGCCTTAATACTATAACACAACAAAAAATGATAGTCAAGCCCAAATTGCAAATTTCCAAAAATTCCGTTACTGGCAAAGGGCGTGCGCCTGCATAGACTAAAAGTGAGGTGATGTTATGTGCGGAATTGCAGGAATTCTGCGTGAGGATGTGGATCTGCGAGAGCAAGAGCAGCTGCTGTGCCAAATGAGCGACAGCCTGCGAAGCCGTGGCCCGGACGACAGTGGGCGATACTTAGAGCCGGGGGCGGCGCTGCTGCACCGGCGGCTGGCGATTATTGACCCGGCAGGTGGGCGGCAGCCCATGCGCTTTGGCGATTTAGTGATTGCCTATAATGGTGAAATTTACAACACGGCGCAGGTGCGCCATCTGCTGGAAAGCGCCGGGTACAGCTTTGAGACCACCTGTGATACGGAAGTGGTGCTTAAGGCCTATCATAAGTGGAAAGCCGGGTGTTTGGAAAAGCTCAACGGCATTTTTGCTTTTGCGGTGTATGACACCCGCCGGGGCACCCTGTTTGCTGCCCGGGACAGGATCGGGGTAAAGCCCCTGTTCTACTGCAAAAAGGGGCGACTGTTTGCCTTTGCCAGCCGGATCCCTACCTTGCTGCTGCTCCCGGAGGTGGAGCCGGTGGTGGATCGCAGCGGGTTGGCAGAGATCTTTATGCTGGGGCCTGCCCGCTCCCCGGGGCACGCGGTGTTTCGGGATCTGGCGGAGCTGCCTCCGGCCTGCTACCTGACCTATGACCACGGCACTTTGCAGGTGCATCGGTACTGGAAGCTGCACGCCGCGCCCCATACGGACAGCCCGGCGGACACCATAGAGCGCACCCATCAGCTGGTGACGGACGCGGTGGAGCGCCAGCTGGTCAGCGATGTGCCGGTATGTACTTTTCTTAGCGGCGGGCTGGACTCGTCCATTATTTCCGAGATCGCCGCCCGGAAGATGGCGGCGCAGGGGGAGCGGCTGTGCACCTACTCGGTGGATTATGAGGACAACGACCGCTACTTCCAAAAGAGTCTGTTCCAGCCCAATGCGGACAGCGATTATATCGGCCTAATGGCCGAGGCCATCGGCTCCGATCACCGTAATGTGGTGCTGAATAATGTGGATGTGGCAGAGGCGCTGGTGGAGGCCACTCTGGCCCGTGGCGTGCCGGGTTTTACGGATGTGGACTCCAGCTTGTTGCTGTTTTGCAGGCAGGTGCACCGGGACTTTAAGGTGTGCCTGTCCGGCGAATGCGCCGACGAGATCTTTGGCGGCTATCCATGGTATCATCGGCAGGAGATCTTGTTTGCGGACACATTCCCCTGGTCCCGCAGCGTAGACGTGCGCCAAAGTGCTGCGCCCGGGGCTGTTGCCGGAGGGGGGCGGACTATGTGCAGGCCGCCTACCGCCGCACGGTGGCGGACACGGAGGTGCTGGACACAGACAGCCCGCTGGAAAAGCGTATGCGCCAGATGTTCCGGCTGAACACCGATTGGTTTATGCAAACACTGTTGATGCGCAAGGACGCCATGAGTATGCACAGCGCCTTGGAGGTGCGGGTGCCGTTTTGCGACTGGCGGCTGGTGGAGTACGCCTACAATATGCCTTGGGCGCTGAAGTCACCGGAGGGGCGGGAGAAGGGCGTGCTGCGCAAGGCCTTTGAGGGGGAGCTGCCCTATCAGATCGCCTGGCGCAAAAAAAGCCCGTACCCCAAGACCTTTAATCCGGCGTATTTTGCCCGGGTAAAGGCGCTGGTAGAGCCGGTGCTGACGGACACCGCCTGCCCACTGTATGAACTGCTGAACCGGGACGCGGTGGTCGCTCTGTGCCAAAACCCGGACACCCTGCAAGAGCCTTGGTACGGTCAGCTGATGCGCGGGGCACAGGTGGTGGCGTATGTGGTCCAGATCTACGGCTGGGTTCAGGCTTACGGCGTGACCTTTGACTTGTAATTCTCCCGGGATTGTGCTATACTGAGGCTGTGTTCCCCTGCCCGGTTTTGCGCCGGGCGGGGGGCGTGCAGTAGGCAGTGTCTGCCGTAGAGAGGAAGTGGTACATTTGACCAATGCAGAATATATTGAGGCCATCGGCGCCCGCTGTTCCCGCCGTACTTACAGCCACACGCCGCCGGATCCCCGGGTGCTGGAGATCTTGCAGGAGATGGTGGACGCCGTCAATCGCCAAAGCGGGCTTTCCTTTCGTCTGTTGGCGGATGGCACGGCCCCCTTTACCCTGTTTACCGGCAAATTTGCGCTGGTGGCTGTGTGCGGGCCGGACACGGAGTGGGCCAGAATTCAAAGCGGCTACTTTGGCGAAAGTATTGTTTTGCAGTGTGTGTACCACGGGCTGGGCACCTGCTGGGTAACGGGTACATATAATGAGAACAAGCTCTACCAAATGCTGGATTTGCCCCGGGATCTGCGCCTGTACGGCGTGATCACCATCGGCAATGTAAAGCCCGGCAAGAGCATGAAAGAGAAGATGATGTACAACGCCACCCACAAGACCAACAAGCCCTACCAAAAGATGATGGAGGCCTGCGACCGGGCGCTGCCGGAGCCGTATGTGTTTGCCATGCAGATGGTAGAAAAGGCACCGTCTGCCACCAACCGGCGGTGCGTGCGCTTTCGCTATGAGGAAGGCAAGATCTCTGCCTCGGTGGACGCGCCGTACTCGGACAAGAGCCTGGACTTTGGTATTGCCCAGCTGCATTTTCAGTTGGGCGCCGCCCACAAGGGTGTGCAGGGCAAGTGGAACAAAAAGGGGAGTTCGTCACCGACGATAAGGTGATCAAATTCCCAACGCAATCGGAGGGGGAAAAAGAAAATGAGTAAAACCGCAGTGAAAAAAGAGAAGAAAAAGTGGTCCACCGGCAAAAAGGTGGCAGTGATCCTGTGCAGCGTGCTGCTGGCGCTGATCCTGATTGTGGTCAGCGGCGGGTTGATCTATCTGCACAATTACTGCCAGGTGAAGGACTACACTGTCACCGCTATGGGCAATCATGATGTGACCTTGATCGCCCACCGTGGGTTCCGTGCCGTGGCACCGGAGAATACGCTGCCTGCCTTTGAGGAGGCCGGCAAGGCCGGATTTACCGGCGCCGAGTGCGACACCTATCGCACCAAGGACGGGGTGTGGGTCATCTCTCACGACAGCCATACCTACCGTATGATGGATCAGCACGCCTTTGTGGAAAAAAAGACCTACGACGAGCTGCTCACCTACAATACGGACAATGGGGTGAATATCGACCAATACCCCAATTTGAAAATTTGCACCTTAGAGGACTACTTAAAGACCTGCGTCCAGTACAATATGACCGCCGTGATCGAGCTGAAAGGCAAGAACAACACGGAGCATTATGACGAGATCTTGAAGCTGGTGGCGGACACCGGTGCCAAGCCGTTGTTTATCTCCTTCCATTTGGAGAATTTGCAGCAGATCCGCAAGCTGTCCCAGGATGTGCCGGTGTGGTATTTGGTACAGAAGATCGACGACCAGGCCATTGCAGACGCCAAGGCTCTGGGCGGAGAGTGCGGCATTGACTTTAACGGCAACAAGGACGAGAACACCAAGGAAGTGGTGCAAAAGTGCCTGGATGCCGGACTGGAAGTGGGTGCCTGGACCATTGACGATATGGACACGCTGCAAAGTCTGAAAGACAAGGGTGTTACCTACATTACCACCGACAGCATTACCTATTAAGTTTGTATAAAATAAAAAGCAAAATTGTCCCGGCGCCCTTTGTAGGCGCCCGGGGCTTTCTGTACCCGCTGAAAATAAAAGTGCAAAAAATCAAAAAAAGACTTGACATCCGGTTAGAAATCGTGTATATTTATGTTGTAATCATTACAAGTCAATAATAATTACAACATAAAGAGAGGTGATCCGAACGGAAACGGCAGAGATCGTACAAATCTTTAAGGACCGGGGATTTAAGGCAACGCCCCAGCGCATTGCCGTGTATAAATACCTGTGCGAGCACCGCACCCACCCAGATGTGGAGAGCGTGTACCGGGCAGTGCTGGAGGACAATCCCGCTTTCTCAAAGACCACTGTGTACAATGCCCTGCAAGCCCTGGACGCCTGCGGTCTGATCATTCCGGTGACCATTGACAGCGGCCGGATCCACTACGACGCGGACACCCGCTTCCACGGGCACTTCCGGTGCGAAAAATGCGGGCGGATCTATGACTTTGTCCCGGACCTGATAGGTATTCAGGGACTGGACGGCTTTACCGTCCACCACAAAGATGTGTACTTCAGCGGCATTTGCAGCTGTTGTCAATAAATGTGTTATCCAAATCATCTAAAAAGGAGAAAGACGATTATGAGCAAAAAGTATTATTGCCCGGTATGCGGGTATGAGAGCGACACCCCCATTGATGTTTGCCCCATTTGCGGTGCCAAGATGGCCGTGCGGGAGAACGAGGAGCGCACTTGGGCTGCCGAGCACCAGGTAGGCATTATTGACGGCGTGGACGAGGAGATCGTCCAGGGCCTGAGAGACAACTTTAACGGCGAGTGCTCCGAGGTGGGTATGTACCTGGCTATGGCCAGAGTGGCACACCGCGAGGGCTATCCGGAGATCGGCCTGTACTGGGAAAAGGCCGCTTACGAAGAGGCAGAACACGCTGCCAAATTCGCCGAAATGCTCGGCGAGGTGGTGACCCCCTCTACCAAGAAGAACCTGGAGATGCGTGTGGCTGCCGAGAACGGCGCTACCCTGGGCAAGTTTGAGTTGGCTAAGAAGGCCAAGGCTGCCAACCTGGATGCGATTCATGACACCGTGCACGAGATGGCTCGCGACGAGGCCCGCCACGGCAAGGCCTTTGAAGGTTTGTTAAAGCGCTATTTCGGTGAATAAGTACCCGGTATAAAAATAGCCCTGCGGTGTGTGCCGCAGGGCTATTTTATATTGATTTACCTTTTGCCTCCCATGACAAGGGTGGCTCGTATGATTATTCCACCGTTACGGATTTTGCCAAATTCCGGGGTTTATCTACATCCAGACCGTTTTGCTTGGCGATATAGTAGCTAAGCAGCTGGTAGGGCAAAATGGACACGGCGGGTGCCAGCAGCGGGTGGGTTTCCGGTACGCGGATCAGGGTGTCAATATCCGACGCCCGCACATCTCGGTTGGTGACCACCAGTACCTTAGCGCCTCGGGTGATGACCTCTTTCAGGTTGCTGACGGATTTGTCCACCAGCGCCGGGTCCGTAATGGTGCCGATGACGGTGGTGCCCTTTTCAATCAGGGCAATGGGCCCGTGCTTCAGCTCGCCGCTGGGGTACGCCTCCGAGTGGATATAGGAGATCTCTTTCAGCTTCAGCGACGCCTCCAGGCTGGTGGTGTAGTCGCTGCCCCGACCGATAAAGAACACATCGGTCTCTCGATGGATCTTGTCTGCAAAGGCTTTCACTTGGGGAGCGCACTGGAGTGTCTCTTCGATCAGTGCCGGCAACTCCAGCAGATCGGCTTTTAGGTCGGCTGCCACACCGGCGCCCAGACCCAACAGCTCGGCAAAATGAATGGCCAGCACCGCCAGCAGCACCACTTGGGCAGTATAGGCCTTGGTAGAAGCCACGGCGATTTCCGGTCCGGCATGGGTGTAAACGGTGTAATCCGCTTCTCGTGTAATGGAGGAGCCAATTACATTGCTGACGGCCAAGGTGGCGGCACCGGCAGCCTTTGCCAGCCGCAGGGCGGCAATGGTATCGGCAGTCTCGCCGCTTTGACTGATAAAAATGCACAGGGTGCGGTCATCTACCAACGGGTCCCGATAGCGGAACTCGGACGCCACATCCACCTGGGTGGGGATATGCGTTAAATGTTCAAACATGGGCTTGGCCGCCAGCCCCGCGTGCATGGCGGTACCGCAGCCGATAATGTAAATTTGGTGCAGATTTTGCAGCTGCGCCGCAGTGAAGTCCAGTCCGTCCACTTGGGTGGGCGCACCGGCGGTTACACGGGTACCGATGGTTTCCCGTACGGTAGAGGGCTGTTCGTACATTTCCTTGAGCATAAAGTCCGGGTAGCCGTTTTTCTCCGCCGCGGTGGCATCCCAGTCAATGCGCTGGTGCTTCTTCTCAAAGGGGTGCAGCTGTTCGTCATAGAAAGTGATATTCTCTCGGGTGATGACTGCGTACTCCTGGTCGTTCAGCAGGTAAAAATCCTTGGTGTAGGAGAGAATGGCCGGAATGTCCGAGGCGATGTAATTCTCCTTGTACCCAATGCCGATGACCAAGGGGCTGGATTTGCGCACCACAATCATTTGGTCGGGCGTTTCGCTGCACAGCACCTCAATGGCATAGCTGCCCTCCAGCCGTTTGCACGCCCGCTGGGTAGCCCGCAGAAAGCGCTCCTCTGCCGGTCCTTTGTCTGCAAAATAGTAGTGGGCAATCAGGTTGGGGATCACCTCGGTGTCTGTTTCGCTTTTGAAGGTGCAGCCCTCCAGCTCTAGCTCACTGCGCAGATCCTCATAATTCTCAATAATACCGTTGTGTACCACGGTAAATACCCCGCGGCTGTCCAGGTGAGGGTGGCTGTTTTCCTTGCTGGGCTTGCCGTGGGTGGCCCAGCGGGTGTGGGCAATGCCAACGGTGCCGGTGAGGGCGTCCAGCTGCGGGTCCTGGTACAGATTACGCACCCGACCGGTGTTTTTCACCACCGTAGGGGTGCCGTCCTCTAATGTTGCAATGCCGGCAGAGTCGTATCCTCTGTACTCCAGCTTCATCAGTCCACTAAGTAAAATCGGACTGGCCTTTTGGCCGCCGATATAGCCTACGATACCGCACATAATTGCGTACCTCCATATTGTGCCTAGCCGTATAGGTAGGACTAAAATGTGGATTTTGAAAAGACAAAACCCAGTCTATTATAGCAAGTAGATATGGAGATTTGTGGCATTTTATGAAAAATTCACTTAATGTTCACAATTCGCATAAGTGTGCAATTACGGTCGCGTATATCTGTATAAGCGGCAAAATATCGGACAAAATAAAGAAAATCGTCTGTCAAAGCCGGTCAAAATCCCCCGCTTGCCATGGCTTTACAGGTGTGTTACAATAAAGAAAAAGGGAGGGAACCCAGTGAAGATCAAATTGAATCCGGACAAAGAGATGGTCAAAACCGTGCGAGAGGGCTTAAAGCGCACAGGCGGCTATTGCCCCTGTATGCTGGAGCGTTCGCCGGACACCAAGTGTATGTGCAAGGCGTTCAGAGAGCAAAAGGAGCCGGGGTTTTGCCATTGTCGGTTGTATTATAAAACAGAGGAGGATGACTAAAATGGCCGTTATGACCGTTACAAAAGAGAATTTTCAGGAAGAAGTGATGCAGGCCGGGTGCCCGGTGCTGTTGGATTTTTGGGCCACCTGGTGCGGCCCGTGCCGTATGGTGTCGCCCATTGTGGATGAGATCGGCGCAGAGGTTACCGACGCCAAGGTGGGCAAGGTGAATGTGGACGAGCAGCCGGAGCTGGCCCAGGCCTTTGGCATTGCCAGTATTCCCACTTTGCTGGTGATTCGGGACGGCCGTACGGTTAATCGTGCCGTGGGCGTTCGCTCTAAGGAAGAGATTTTGCAAATGCTGGACTGATACGGAACATATAAAAAGCGACTGCACTTTTTGCGCAGTCGCTTTTCTTCGTCTTTTTGCGATTTTATTATGCTTTTTTCTTGTCCTTTTTGCTGACGGCGGTATTCTCCTGGCCGCGGAACACCACGAATTTGTCATAGAGGAATTCCGTGATCATATTGGTGGCCATAGTCAGCCCCAGCACAATGTAGTTGATGGCGCTCACATCCGCAAACTTGGCGGTAAAGTAATTGCCCAGCAGGGTGGAAATGGGGGTGAACACCAGGTAAAAGGCAAAGACCTTTAGCATGGCCACCGGCACATTGGCGGCGGACTTAAAGGTGAATTTGCGGTTAAAGGTGAAGTTCCACACCACAGACAGGATTAGGGCGGTCAGGTACATGGGGCCGTACTCATTTTGCATGATCCTGGCAAAGGTAGCGTTGCTCTCCATGGCACTTTGAATGGCAGGCAGCTTGACGACCACCTCGCTCAGAAGGGTAAAGGTCAGCACCTGGATAATGCCGGCGGAGGCGGAGAATAAGGCAAATTTGATAAATTGGCCAAAGCTCTGCTTTTCTTTCTTTTCAGTGGTATTGCTCATAAATTATGCTTCTTCTTTCTCTGTTGCAGTGATCTGGGGTTTCTTCTTGCGGTGAATGATAAAGCGGTTACAGGGATAGGTCCACAGCGTGGGGATCGCCATACCGATCAGCTTAATCACCATGTCCCAAAAGCCGCCGGTTAGGTTGTGCCCTTGGGCAAAGGTGGTCATAGCAGAGCCGATCCAGCCGTTGGCAAAGATGGTAAACACCACCATAATGGCATAGAGGATCATACTAAGTGTGGGGTTCACATCTGCCTTAAAGGTGATCTTTCGGTTTAGGATAAAGGCGATGCCGTAGCCCACGGTGGTGGAGATTAGGTAGGTGTACAGATAGCCCTTGGACTCAATGCCGATCATATTCAGCGCGTCGTTGGTGATGGGCTGATCCAAAAAGGGCTTAAACACCGTTGCCAGCAGTACCATGTGTACCACCAACTCTACGGCAGAGGAGCCGCCGCCGGCAATCATAAATTTGATGAATTTCCAAATTTCTGCGTGCTTCTCTGTCCAGCGGACGAAGGCGTTGTCTTTTTTCTTTTCGTTCATAATGGTCCTCCGTTACAGTAGTTTGGCCAGTAGAATGATCAGGGCGACGATTACCGCCAGCCCCACCACGGTCTTTACGATCATGGGAATGGCTGCGTCCATGGTAGCCGGGGCCTTGCTGGACAGGTAATCAAACACCGGGCGGTGCACCTTGGTGCCCACCAATTCTTCATAGGTGCGGGTGTAGGTGTCGTAATGCGTGGGGTCGTCCTCATGCAGAACAAAGCAGCGCACGCCGCGCTTGGTGCGGTTACCGTACACATTAAAGCCGGCGGACTGGGTAAAGCCCAGGTCCATATCCTTGTACCGGCCAACAAAGCTGTTTTTGTGGTCGTGGCCTACAAACACGCCCAGAATATCGCCCTTTTCGTGCAGGGCGTCAAACTCGCCGTTGTTGATGTCCGGAATGGAGGGCGGCTCCTCCAACATATCGCCGGGACGGCAGGTGTTGCCCAGCTTGTAGAATTCGTTTTTATGGGTGCGGAAGGCTTGGATGGCGCCTTTCTCGCTTTTTTTCACCCGTCGCAGCACATGGTAATACTCCGGCATGGGAATGTGCTGGAATACCAAAGAGGGCACATAGTGGCCGGTTTCTGCCTTCAGCGCGTCCCGGGTTTTGCGATACCAGTCGATAATGGCCGGATCAAAGGCCTCATATCCGCCGCCCTTGGCGTCGGTGCCGGTGTCGAACAGGTACAGATTCATCACCGTGCGCCCGGAGCCGTCAGAGGCGGTCAGGGGCACTGCGTAGGTGCCGCCGCCGGGAATGCCCTCTGCTTGCTCTCCGATACAGCCGGGCAGGGATTTGTAAATGTGGTTAAATTGGTCTGCGTTGCTGATGCCCACTTGCCGATCGTGGTTGCCAAAGGTAACGGCAAAGGGAATGTGGCGCCGGGTCACCGGCTCCAGCAGGGCGGTAATGGTCTTGGCCACAGCGGCCTCCAGCTCTTTTTTGGTCTTGCCCTTATAGGTCACGCCGTAGCCCTTGATTTGGTCGCCGGTGTAGATGACCAGGTCCGGGTGCTCCGCCTCCACCGCCGCGTCCAGCAGTGCCAGGGTGTCCGGTGAGATGGCCGGGATCTCTTGCATATCGGTGATTTGCATGATTTTCAAGGTGCCGTCCGATTTGAATTGCATCGCATTTCCCCCTACGGTCAATGATTTTTAATCTAAAAAGAGGACGCGGCGGAATGCTTATAAGTCAGCTCCGTTGCGTCCCCGTTTGTTTTTATTGTAGCATTTCTCTGTGCCGCTGTCAATATTTTGTTGTTCTTGTCTGTTTTCGACGGCAAATGGTGGGTGCTGACGCCAGCGTCAGATATTCCGGCGGCACGGCGGGAACGGCAAATTCGTGGTGCTCCAGCACCCGCATAATGGGTTGGGTCCGGGCCAGCGCACAGGCGTCAATTTCCAGCAGCACAAAGGTGGCGTCTTGCCCGATACGGCCCACCTTCCAGTAAAAATAGCTGCTGCTTGCAATGTAGTCCGGGTCGTCGGTGATGTATACATAGCCGCCCCGGTTGGCCGGGCGCAGCCCGTGGGCGCGAATATCGGCCATATTGTCCAGTATCGCCCAGTGATACAGCCGATCACCGGGTGCCGGGCAGTAGGGTGCTGCAAAGCGGACTTCCTCCCGGCGGCGAGGATTCAGCAGTCGTTCCGCCAGATAAGAGGAGCAGCCGTAGGCCAGCACTGCCTGCACAAAAGCCCGACGGCTGTTGTGCCCGGGATAGCGGCGGACCATTTGCCGGGTGTCCCCAATGCGCGCCCAGACCGGGCCGCCCTTGCGCCGCACCGCCAGCTTGTAGCGCAGCTTTTCCCTAAGGGAGCGCCGCTGCGGGGACGTGTATGCAATTTTTACCGTGCGCATAGGCCGCTCCTATCTCCTTTGCTGCAAATTCGTACAATTTCTCTGCTACCATGGTACACAAAACGGAGCAAAATTGCAAGCCCCTGCGGTTCGTACATTGCGGCGGTATTCCGGATAATAAAAAATGCGGGCCGCTGCGGGCAAAAGAAAAAAGCCGATCTCAAAAGAAATCGGCTTTTGGCAAAAGACTGTAATCTTGATGGAATTTGTGCAAGGGGGCGCTGCGCCGTCTTGACACGGTACTCTCCCCTGAAAAATTGCGACATAATGGAAGTGCTCTATTCCAACATTCCAAGTGCAATGCGCTGATTCACTTCCCAGAGAGCGGTTTTGTTGCTGTCGTATTGAAGTCGTGTGTGTGCTTCCGCATAATTCAGCCAATTATATTCTGTATGCTCATGAGACAGCTGCAAAACGGTGCTTTCTACTCTCACTGCAAATGCGTACTCCGGAATGACGAAACACGCTTTACCCCATATTGTCTCTGCATTCTTAAAGCAGTTGGTCGGTATGCTGCAGCAGGTATTGAGCTTGAAAAAATCACAGGACTTAGAAATACCGGCTTCTTCAAAGGCTTCTCTTTTTGCCGACGCAATGATGGAAAGATCCTCCTCTTCTCCTCCGCCTGCTATGAATTGCCAAATGCCCATATCGCTTCTTCGAAATAAGCAGAATTGCACTTGGTCGTCCTGTATGCAATATGGAATGACCAAGACCTGATACCTTGCTCGCGCCATGATTTACTACCTCTTCTAATCGCATTTTTTCAAACGAAATATAACATTAAAAAATCCACCGTAATTCTATCAAAATTACGGTGGACTTTTGGTGGACACGAAGGGAGTCGAACCCTCGACCTCTGCAATGCGAATGCAGCACTCTCCCAACTGAGCTACGCGCCCGTGTGGCTATTATTATACCACGCAGGGGGCGGCAGGGCAAGGGGTAAATTAAAATTTATCGTGCCAATTCCGCCGCGGCGATCCGCTGCCGGGTGCGGGGCAAAAAACTTCCCTCGCAGGGCGTTGCAAGGGAAGTCGGTGGCAAAATTACTTTTGCTTTTTCTTGATTTTATTCAGCTTGGCGTTGATCTCCAGGATCTGCTCCTTGGTAAACAGGCCGCCGGCCATCATGCACACGCGCTTGACGGTGAAGCCCTTGCCCATGTCAATCAAGCTCTTGTTGATTTTCATGCCTTTGGCCATATCTGCCATGCCGCCGGTGGAGCCGCCTTTGTTCTTCTTCATATTGGCCCGCACCATTTGCACGATCTGCAGGGCCAGCAGCTTGCCCCGGGTGGTGGCCAAAATATCGCCGATGGTGTCGTTAATGCTCATATAGCCGGGCGGGGTCTCGATCTCAAACCAGTTGATGACGGCGCCCTCCTCTTGGAGCACATAGTCCCGGTTTGGCTCATTCACATGGCGCAGGTGACTCTCGTCCGTGCAGTCTCCGGCCTTGGCGGTCAGGGTCGTCTCGCCGCTGTTTGGCACATCAAAGTAGAAAAATGGATATTCGCCCTTTTGCTGCACGCCCAGGCTCTTGCCGTTGGCAAACAGCTCTACCTGGGGCTGGTTGGTGTAGACGGTGACCTTGGTCACATCCTCGGTGCGGTCCACATACCGCTTGCCGCAAATGTGGACGAACGGCTCCTTGGACAGCCAAGCCTTGTAGGCATAGAACGCGTCTTTCTTATACTGCCGGTCAAAGGTTACCAAGCCCTTGTGGTTCATACCGTTCTCGCCGCCCTCGCTGCGGGCATCTGCGGCAAAGTCAAACATATTCCACACATGGGTGGACCACATCCAGGGGCGCGCGGCGATTTGGCGGATTACATCCTCGTGATACTTGGCCTGGTACTCCTCGGTGTAGTCGCCCTGCTGGGGGTCAGAGGTGTGCCAGTTCAGCGCCTCACAGCCGTACTCGCTCATGCCTACCGCCCGATCCGGGTACTTCTTGTGGAATTTGTCAAACCAGGGGCCGTACATCTCGGTTTTGCCGCCGTACCAGCCAAAGTAGTGGTTGTAGGACAGCACATCGGCGATCTGTACATAAGCCTCGCCGGGATCGCACATACTCAGTACCGCTATGGTTGTGGGGCGGGTGGGGTCCATTTTATGCACCAGGTCGTTCAGCGCCCGGTGGTTCTCCAAAAGAGAGGGATCCGACGCGCCGTTCATGGTGATTTCGTTAGACAGACCCCACACCACAATGCTGGGGTGATTGCTGTTTTGGCAGATCAACTCCGTCATTTGGCTGATGGTGTTGGCCTTGCCCCCGGGCATATGACGGGAGATATAAGGAATTTCTGCCCAGACGACCATACCTCGCTCGTCGCACAGGTCATAAAAGGTCTGGCTGTGCTGGTAATGGGCCAGGCGAATGGTGTTGGCGCCCAGCTCGCAGATCAGATCCATATCCTCCGTGTGCTCCTTGGCGGTGAGGGCGTTGCCGATCCCCGGCCGATCCTGGTGGCGGGATACGCCGCGCAGGGGATAAGGTTTGCCGTTTAAGATAAAGCCCTTTTGCGGATCAATAGCAAAGCTGCGGCAGCCAAAGCGGGTGGCAATTTCGTCTACCGCTTTGCCGTTTTGCAAAGCAACGTGACCGTCAGGGTATACAGGTACGGGTCCTCCGTGCCGTGCCACAGGTGGGCGTTTTCTATTTTGATGTTGGTCTTTGCATCGGCAGCGTCCGCATCGGCTTCTGCCACCGGGTCGCCGTCCCTATTGGTGATGGCAAAATGCACGGTGCAGCCTGCCGGTGCAGTCACATACGCCGTGGCAGCCACCGTGGCGTCGGTGCCTTGCATGGTGGGCACCACTTGCACGCCGGGAGCGCCGTAGTAGTCCAGGTCAAAGTGGCTCTCTTCCACGCCCAGCACGGTTACATCCCGGTAAATGCCGCCGTAGAAGGTGAAATCCGCCATCTGGGGATATACCGTTTCATTGGGGCTGTTGTCTGCATAGACCACCAGCAGGTTCTCCGGCAAAATTTCCGGCAGCTTGGCACGGAAGGTGGAGTAGCCGCCGTCATGCTTGGCAATCTGCTGACCGTTCCAGTAGACCTGGGCGCTGCTGTTTACGCCGTCGAATTGCAGGTAATGCACCGGGGCGCTGCCCAGTTCATCGGCGGTGAGTGCCTTGGCGTAGGCGCACTTGCCTCTGTAATAGTCGTTGCCGCCGTCTTGGCCGTCTGTGCCGTTCCAGGTGTGGGGTAGGTCCACCGACTCCCAATCTGTGGGCAGGGCTGTGGGGGTACTCTGGGGCTTTTTGGAAAAGCGCCAGTCTTTGTTTATGTTGATGATTTGTCGCATAGGGTTGCCTCCGGGTGGATTATTTTACTTTTTCCTGGGCGTTGTCGTCCAGATTATACAGGAAATGCATACTGATCAGGCTGATCAGTGCGCCAATAAAGGGCAGGAACGCGGTGACGAAATAGATCTTTTCCGGTACACCGGCAGCCTGCTCCAGGGCGCCCAGCTTTTGGTCATAGCCGGTCATACCGATGGCCCAGCTGACTACGGCGGCGCCTACACCCTGGGCAATTTTGCGGAACAGGGAATAGGTGGCGTAAATAGAGCTTTCCTCCCGGCGGCCGGTCCGGCGCTCCTGGTAGTCGATGCAGTCTGCCACCAGCGCCCACATCAAGGTCAGGTAAAAGGCAGAGCCAAACATGGCGATGGCCACCAGTACGATCCAAACATAGGGGTTACGGATCCGCACAAAGGCAGCCACGCCGGCAGAGATGGCTGACAGGACAAAGGGATAGGTGCACAATTGCTTTTTGGTGAATTTCTTGAGCATGGGCTTTACCAGCAAAATGCCCAGCGCCACCGGACATCCGGCCAGCATGGTGGCAATGGTGATCAGCTTGGTGTTCTGGAAATAACACATAAAGATATAGGGCATGGAGGTGGTCACCGTCATCATCAGCGCCAGATATGCCACGGTGCTGATGGTCACGCCCATCATGGGTTTGTTCTTAAAGAAAGAGCCAAGCGTGGCAAAATAGTTGAACTTCTGTTTCTCCAGGGGCTGTGCAGCGGCAATGCGCTCGGTGGTCATGCGCCGCAGCAGGTAGAAGGATACCAAACCGATGGCACCCATCACGCCCACAAAGATGATGAACAGCTCACCGCGGGGATTGTCATTCTTGTCATATACCAGCAGGGGCAGCAGGATCATAATGGGGATTTGGGCACACATAGCGCCGATACTCCGCCACTGGGACAGGGAGGAGCGGCCCGCCGGGTCGTTGGTAATGCAGCTTTGCATGGAGCCGTAGGGCACATTCACGCTGGTGTACGCCACGCTCCACAGGCAGTAAATGCCCAGGCACATGGCGATCTTTACCCCGTAGGGCGCACTGGGTGCATAAATGAACAGGGCGATACTGGACAGCAGCAGCACCGGGCTGGCCCACTTGATCCAGGGCTTAAATTTACCGTCCTTGCCGGGTTTGGTGGCATCGCACAGACCGCCGATGATGGGGTCGTTGATGGCGTCAAAAATTTTGCCCAGCAGAATGAGAACGGCAAAGTGCTTGGGATCAATCTTCATACAGGTGACATAGAACAGCATCAGGTAGCTGTTAATGAATGCAAAGCTCATATTGCATCCAAAGTCGCCAAAGGCATAGCCGACCTTATCGCGCATACCGAAAGGGCGCAGTTGTTTGTTGGTGCTCATATCCATATCGGTTCCCTCCAAATTCCTATTTTGTACGATGTGTACATCTCTTTTTATTATACATATTCTATAAAAAAATGCAATGGAAAGTGATGGAATTCGTCCATCTTGTGTACAATATGGCAAAAGGGACCGGATTTGTTTAAGATTTTTCAGGCAAAGAAAAAGGGCGGCTGCGGTGCAGTCGCCTTTTTGATTTATTGCTGTTTGAACACACGCTTAGGATCCTTGACCAGCAAGATCGCCAGCCAGGCGATGGCGCCCAAGGTTACGGCAGAGAGACCCAGCAGACTGTCGTTCAGTATCTCGCTGAAGCTCTGCTGAAAATACGCCGCCCCTTCGCTGAAGTATTCAAAGAAGAAGTCCACCAGCCACATCAGCCCGGCACCCCAGTAGATCAGGCACAGCGTGCCCAGTCGGTAGGTTTTGCGCTTTTCGCAGGCGTACCAAGCCACGGTGGCCGCCACGGCAGCCATCAAGGTTAGCAGCAGGCACATATTAACCCTCCTGTGTAGCCGTTTTGGCACGCTTTTTGAACTTGGCGCTGACCACGGCGACTGCTATGCCCCATACAGCGGTGACAACGGCGCTCATAGTCACACCTACCGTAGCCATTTCGTGGAGCATGACTGCTTTGTCCTCCGGGTTGCTCATGGCCGTTAGGAACGGTGCAAACAGAGTCACCTCGCCGTGCCACAGATGCTCAAAGGCCAGCAGCAAAATGCCGCCCCACAGCAGACCGGACAGCAAGAACAGCTTGCGGCTCCAGGTAAATTTCTGCTCCTGGGCAGGTGCCCCAGTGCCCACAGCTTCATGGGCGGGCAGCGTGAGCTTTTCTTCCTTTTTCTTCAAGGTCAGCGCCACAGCGGTGACCACCACGGCCTCAGCGGCCGGTACTAAGAAACATGCCATTTGGTTATCCTCCCGATATTGCGCCGTTGGGCGCTTACTTGATGTTTTCATTTTACCACGGCGGCGGGGCAGTAGCAACCCACCGTGGGGGATTTTTTTAGTCTTTGTACTGCCCGGCGAATTTTGTGCGCAGGGTCATGCGTAGCACATTCTTTGCCGTGCGTTGCAGTTCGCCCAGGGTGATGCCGTCGGGCTTGCCCAGGGTCGCCAGCAGACTGCCGTCGTTGGGGGCGGACTTGCTGATGGCGGTTTTGGCGCCGGGCATCAGTACATCAACCTGTGCCCGCACCCGGTAGCCGTTGTCCCGCAGTTCCGGGAACTCCGGCGAGGCGGCGTAGCGCATCCACCAGTCGGTCATCACATTGCCGGTGTAGCCCCATTCCTCCCGCAGCAGGGCGGTGCACAGCTGGTAGTTGTAGTGGCTCCACACGCCGTTGATCTTGTTGTAGCTGGTCATCAGGTTTTTAGGATGTGCTTCTTTTATGCAGATCTCAAATCCCCGCAAATAGATTTCCCGCAGGGCGCGGGCGCTGACTACGGAATTGTTGTAGTTGCGGTTATATTCCTGATTGTTGCAGGCAAAGTGCTTGGGGCAGGCGGATACCGGAGCGCTTTGCAGACCCTGTACCACCGCAGCGGCCAGCTTGCCGGTGACCAGTGGGTCCTCGGAGAAGTATTCAAAATTGCGCCCGCACAGCGGATTGCGGTGGATATTTATGCCCGGCGCCAGCAGCACATCGGTGCCCTTGTCCACCATCTCCCGCCCCATGGCGGCGTACAGGTCCTGTACCAGCGGCAGGTTCCAGCTGCAAGCCAGGGCGGTGCCGCTGGGCAGCAGGGAGCAGGTGGCCCGCAGGCGAATCCCGGAGGGGCCGTCGGTGGTGATTACCGGGGGTATGCCCTTTTGGCGCAGGCTGTCGCTGACCCCGGCCATGGCGCCCGCATTGCCGGAGGCGCCCAGTGGGCTGTCCATCATGCCCTCGCCGCGACTGAGCAGCTCCATCTCCGTGGTAGACAGCTGCGCCACAAAGTCGTCCAGGCTGACGCTGCCCTCGGCCACATCTGCCAGCACAAAGCCCTTGTTGCCGGTGACCGGCAGGGCAGGGGGCAGATGATCCAGGATCTCCTGCTTTAAGTCTACGGTGGCGGTGGGCACCGGGGCGTAGGTCCGGGTCACTTTGCCGTTTTGTACTGTGGCGGTGAGTCGGTCAAAGCCGCTGCCTGCCGGGGGCGCCAGCAACTGGCAGCACTGCTCCAGCACCAGCGTGTCCGCCAGGTGCAGGTCACCGCAGGGGACAGCGCTGCGCACATCTGTACCTATGTAAAAAGTGTAGTCCCCCGCTTCCAGCAACCAGGCGTTTTTGTGCCCGGCAGCGCCGCTGTCGTCAAAGCTGGCAAAGTGCCGATAAGGGGCGGTGAGAGTCAGGCTTTGGTGCTTGCCGGGGGCCAGTTCCTCCGTTTTGCCAAAGGCAATAAGTACCTTAGCGGCTTTTCCCAGCGCGCCGCAGGGACAGCAGGCGTACAGTTGTACCACCTGTTTGCCGGGCAGCGCGCCGGTGTTCTCCACCTGCACCTGCACGGTGACCGTTTGGTCTTTTGTTTCTGTTTTTGTCACTTTGCAGGCAAAGTCCGTGTAAGACAGACCGTAACCAAAGGGGTACAGCACCCGCTCCGGCGCAAAGGTCTCAAAGTACCGATAGCCCACAAAAATATCTTCTGTATAGCGGTTCTCTGCTTTGTTGCCAAAGTTCTGTGCCGGGTAGTCGGCGTAGGTTTTGGCGATGGTGTCCGTCAGGCGACCGCTTGGGTTCACCTGCCCGGTGAGCACATCCGCCACCGCGTTACCGCTTTCCATGCCCAGCTGCCAGGCCAGCAAAATGGCGCTGATCTTGTCGCCGTAGGCGTCGATTTCCGCAAAGTCCATAATGCTGCCGATATTCAGCACCAGCACCACTTTTTGAAAGGCGGTGGTCACTGCGTCCAGCAAGGCCTTTTCTTTATTCGTCAGGTAAAAGCTGCCTTTTTTCAGCGTGTTTTCCCGGTCCTCACCGGCGCTGCGGCCAATCACCACCACGGCGGTTTGGCACCGCTTAGCAGCCGCCTGTACCCAGTCTTGCTTCACCGGCATTTCTGCATAATAGCGGGGCCAGTGCCCCCAAAATCCCGGGTCCGGGTCGTTGACAGAGGCGGTGCACCAGCTTTCATAGGCGGCCAGTACGGTGCTGTCCAGCTGCGCACCGGCGTTTACCAGCCCTTGCACCAGGTTGATACTGTACGGGGCGGAAACATCGCCGCCGCTGCCGTTGCCTACATAAAAATAGTTCTTCTGCACCCGGCCGAACAGCGCCACCGGCGCAGACAGATCCAGGGGCAGGGTGTGGTTGTTGTTCTTCAGCAGCACGCAGCTTTCCGCACCGGCCCGTCTGGCCAGCGTCGCCACCTCCGGATTGCCCGGTTCACCGGTGATCCGTCCGCTTTGCTGCTGCGCCAGCTCCGCCCCGCCAAAGGTTTGCAGCACTTTGCGCACCGCCTTATATCCCCAGTTGGTCATAACCGTACCTCCATTATGAAAATCTATGCCCATCATAGCAAATTCCGCCGAGAATTACAATAGGAATCAAAAAAGCGGCGTGTATCGCAAACGGCAAAAAACAAAACGCATTTGCTGCACCAAGACAAAAAAACACGGACACTCAAGGGAGTGTCCGTGTTGGTTGCTTGGCGTGAACTTATTTCAGCTCAACGGTAGCGCCAACCTCAGTCAGCTTAGCCTTCAGAGCCTCAGCGTCAGCGGTGGGCATTGCTTCCTTAACGGTAGCGGGAGCGCCGTCAACGATAGCCTTAGCTTCCTTCAGACCCAGGCCGGTAGCCTCACGAACGGCCTTGATTACCTGAATCTTGTTGGCGCCAACATCGGTCAGCACAACATCAAACTCGGTCTTCTCGTCAGCAGCAGCGGCGCCACCCTCAGCGGGAGCAGCTGCAACGGCGACTGCGGCAGCAGTAACGCCAAAGGTCTCTTCGATTGTTTCCTTGAGCTCTTTAAGCTCCAGAACGCTCAGTTCTGCGATGGAATCTACAATAGCAGTGATTTTCTCGGTTGCCATGATAATTACCTCCGTAAATTATAATAAAAATTAAATTATTCTGCTGTTTCTTCAGCAGGTGCTTCCTCAGCGGGAGCAGCCTCTGCGGGTGCCTCTTCGGCCTCTGCAGCGACGGGTGTTGCACCGCCCTTTTCTTCCAGTGCTGCAACGGCACGGGCAATGCAGGCGATGGGCTCAACAACAAGACTTGCGATCTGAGCCAGCATGGCCTCTCTGGAAGGCAGCTTGGAAAGCGCAATAACCTCGTCCAGAGCGATCACTTTGCCGTCCAGATAACCGGACTTAATGGCAAAATTGTCGTGGCCGTCTGCAAACTTTTGCAGAATGCGAGCAGATGCCACATAGTCATCGTCACAGGTGGCGATGGCGGTGGTGCCTTCCAACACAGACTCAAGGCCTTCCAGACCGGCAGCCTCAGCTGCTCTGCCCAAAAGGGTGTTCTTTACGACAGTGTAGTGCACACCGGCCTCACGCAGCTCGTGACGCAACTGCGTGTCATCGGACACGGTGATGCCTTTGTAGTCAACCACTACACCGGCGCAGGAATTCTTGATCCGGTCAGAAAGAGCGGCAACCTGCTGCTTTTTCATTTCAAGAACTGCTGTACTTGGCATAAAACATAACCTCCATAAGTATTTGCCGCAAAATGCGGTCTTTATGGCTGTTTAGCAAAACAAAAAGTGCATTCCGATGTACCTCGGAATGCACAAAATGACATAGATATTGCACCGCAGGGTGCGAACCATGCACATTCATTCCTCGGCAGGCGATCAACTTACGCCAAACGGCACCTGCTGTCTTTGGCTGAACAGCGATAGTATTTTAACACAAGGCACGAGCCTTGTCAATACCCAAAAACTTATTGAGCAGAAACAGTACCAACTTTGTTGGGGTTGATACGCACGCCGGGGCCCATGGTGGAAGCCACGGCAACGGACTTAATATACTGACCCTTCAGTGCAGCCGGCTTTGCCTTGATGATGGCGTCCAGCAGAGCGTTGAAGTTCTCCAGCAGCTTCTCCTGCCCAAAGGAAGCCTTGCCGATGGGGCAGTGAATGATGTTGGTCTTGTCCAGACGGTACTCGATCTTACCGGCCTTAGCCTCGGTTACAGCCTTAGCCACATCCATGGTTACGGTGCCGGCCTTGGGAGAGGGCATCAGACCGCGGGGGCCCAGCACTTTACCCAAACGACCAACGAAGCCCATCATATCCGGGCTGGCAACGGCCACATCAAAGTCCATCCAGCCGCCCTGGATCTTCTCTACCAGGTCAGCATCGCCAACGATGTCAGCGCCGGCCTCGGTAGCAGCCTTAGCCAGGTCGCCCTTGGCAAATACAGCTACGCGCACGGTTTTACCGGTGCCGTTGGGCAGCACCACAGCGCCACGCACCTGCTGATCAGCGTGACGGGAGTCAACGCCCAGGCGAATGTGAGCCTCAATGGTTTCGTCAAATTTAGCTGTGGCGGTCTTAACAGCCAGGTCAAGTGCCTCAGCACTATCATACAGATTGGAGCGGTCTACCAGCTTGGCGCCGTCCACATATTTCTTTCCGTGTTTCATTACAAATTACCTCCAGTGGTTAATCGGATCTTTCCTCCCACAAGGGACTCAGTCTTCTACTACAATACCCATGCTGCGAGCAGTGCCGGCGATCATGGACATAGCGGCCTCCAAAGAAGCTGCGTTCAGGTCGGGCATTTTGGTCTCAGCGATCTTCTGGACCTGCTCTTTGGTGATGGTGGCTACCTTGTTCTTGTTGGGAACGCCGGAAGCCTTGTCAATGCCGCAAGCCTTCTTGATGAGAACGGCTGCGGGCGGGGTCTTGGTGATGAAAGTGAAAGAACGATCCTCATAAACGGTGATCACTACGGGAATGATCAGGCCGGCGTCGTTCTTGGTTCTCTCGTTAAAGTCCTTGGTGAAAGCCACGATGTTTACACCGTGCTGACCGAGAGCCGGGCCAACCGGGGGGGCAGGGGTCGCCTTACCGGCCGGGATCTGAAGTTTAATTAAACCTACTACCTTCTGTGCCATAATAATTTTCCTCCTAAATTGTGGTCATTGGCGGGGCGCTGTGCGCTCCTCCCACGCACCGCAAAAAGCGGTGATAATCAGCGGCAAGCCGCGTATTACCAAATGTTAGTCTTTGACCTTTTCAAGCTGGTCAAGCTCAAAATCAACTGATGTTTCGCGCCCAAACATGGAAACGGTGACCTGCGCGCTGTTGTTGGGAATGTCGATGGCGTCCACAGTGCCGGAGAAGCCCTCCAGCGGGCCGTCGATCACATTGACCAGATCGCCTACGGCGTAGTGCACCTCTACGGTGACCTTCTCCACGCCCAGCTTGCGTACCTCTTCCTCCGTTAAGGGAACAGGCTTGCTCTCCGGACCTACAAAGCCGGTGCAGCCGCGGGTGTTGCGCACCACATACCAGCTGTCGTCGTTCATCACCATTTTGATGAGCACATAGCCGGGGAAGATCTTGCGCTCCACTTCCTTCTTGGTGCCGTCATCTTTGATCTCTACCACCGTCTCGGTAGGGACGACCACATCCTGAATCCAATCGTGCAGGTTGCGGTTCTCTACCACGGTCTCAATGTTGCTGGCTACCTTGTTCTCATAACCGGAAAAGGTGTGGGCAACATACCATTTTGCTTCTTCCATACTAAACAGAACCTCCGTAAATTGCTGTGATCCGAATGGGGGCGCTGCCCCTGCGTGCGTTCGGGTCTTTATTTGGTGGTCTGTTCGGTGGTGGCCTCAGCCAAAGCCGCCGAAGTGGTTTTCTGGGTGGTGGTTTCGCTGGCAGCGGTGGTGGTCTCACTGTCGGTCTTCAGGCTCTTAATGCCCTTCATACCCAGGGTCAGGCCGGTGTCTACCAAATAAATGCACACGCCGACGATGATCACGACTACCAGTACGGTCAGGGTGTTCTTGAGCACGTTCTTACCGTCTGACCAAACGACTTTTTTACCCTCTGATTTTACGCTTTTGAAGAATGAACCAATGGATTTGAACGGATTTTTCTTGGCTTTTTTTGCCTTTGACTTATCTGCCTTGGCGTCGGACTTTTTGGCAGGCTTGCTGCTCTTTTCCGGCTTTGCAGACGCTTTCTTTTCGTCAGCCATTGTCAGTCCTCCTGTTATTTCGTTTCTCTGTGCAAGGTATGCTTTTTGCAGAAACGGCAGTACTTGTTCATCTCAAGTCTGTCGGGCGTATTCTTCTTGTTCTTCATTGTGTTGTAGTTGCGCTGTTTGCACTCTGTGCAAGCTAAGGTAATCTTAACTCTCATTAATAAGCACCTCCGTTGTATTTCGATTGTGTGTGAATCTCCCTCGTTGCGCCACGCAATGCGCACCTAAAAATGGGCAAAAAATAAAACCCCACTTACCGAGGTACAAACACTATACCACAACCGCACCCGTTCGTCAAGGGGGAAATCAAAATAAAAGCCGCTTTCATGCGAGACGGTGCAAGAATTGTTTGCATTTGGCGGCGGAATATATTATGATATGTATATTCTATATAAGGGAGGCGAAGATATGCGGGTACTGATCGTGGGCGGCGGCGCGGCGGGATTGTGCTGTGCCATACGGCTGCGGCAACTGGACCCGGCGGTGCAGGTCACGGTGCTGGAGCGGCTGGAGCAGCCGGGCAAAAAGCTGCTGGCTACCGGCAACGGCCGGTGCAATTTGACCAATATGCAGGCGCCCCACAGCCGGGCGGTGCTGGATTTCTTTGCCTCTCTCGGTTTGATGACCCGGCAGGAGGATTTGGGGCGTGTATATCCTTACAGCCTGCGGGCAGCCACGGTGCAAAATTTGCTGCTGGACGCCTGCCGCGCCTTGGGCGTGCGCCTGGTTACCGGCTGCCGGGTGGAAAAGATCATCCCCGGCTTTACGGTGCAGACGGATAAGGGCGCCTTTGCCGGCGACAAGGTGGTGGTGGCCTGCGGCGGGCAGGCACAGCCGGCACTGGGCAGCGATGGCAGCGGCTATGCCCTGCTGCAAGATCTGGGTCACAGCTGTACGCCCCTGTATCCGGCGCTGGTGCAGCTGACCTCCTCCAGCAAATACCCTCGCAAGCTCAAGGGGCAGCGCACCCGAGCGGCAGTAGCCGTCACTTTGGACGGTGAAACCGTGGCGAAGAGTCGGGGCGAGGTGCTGTTTACCGATTACGGTTTGTCCGGCATTGCGGTGATGGATGTAAGCTGGGCGGTGGGGCAGAACTTTGCCCGCCCCCGGCCGCAAAAAGTGCTGCGCAGTGCTGGATTTGGTCCCGGAGTGCAGCGAAAATCAGCTCTTGTCTTATCTGCGGCAATTCGGCTCCCTGCGAGGGATCCTCAGCGCAGAGGTGACGGAGATTTTGGAAAAACAGGCTGCGGGTGACCCGGCTCGGCTGGTGCAGATCGCCAAGCACTGGCAGCTGATCGTTACCGGCACCAAGGGCTACGCCTTTGCCCAGATCACCGGCGGCGGTGTGCCCCGGACGGAATTGGAGGGCTTTGCCTCTCGGCGGGTGCCCGGACTGTATATTGTCGGCGAGGTGCTGGACGAGCAGCAGCCCTGCGGCGGTTATAATTTGAATTTTGCCTTTTACAGCGGTCTGGCGGCCGCCGGGCAGATAGTGGAGAAGCGGAATGATACGAGTAAGTGAGTTGCGTCTGGAACTGGATGAGGACGAGAGCCTGCTGCGCAAAAAGGCGGGCAAGGTGCTGCGCACCGATCCCAAATATATTGAAAAACTGACGATTTTTAAAAAGAGTGTGGACGCCCGCAAAAAGGACGATGTGCACTTCTCTTATACGGTAGATGTGACCCTGGGGCTGGACGAAACCCAGGTGCTGCGCCGCTGCCGCTCCCCGAAGGCCAAGGCGGCGGAAGAATACAAGTACACCCTGCCGGTGAACCGGCGGCAGTCCGCTTTTCGCCCGGTGGTGGTTGGTTTCGGTCCGGCGGGTATGTTTGCCGGCCTGATCTTGGCTGAGGCAGGACTGCGCCCCATTGTGTTGGAGCGTGGCAAGGATATTCAGCGCCGCCAGCAGGATGTGAACGCCTTTTGGCAGCAGCATATTCTCAACGAGGAGAGCAATGTGCAGTTCGGCGAGGGCGGTGCCGGTACTTTTTCTGACGGCAAGTTGACCACCGGCATTAAAAGCCCCTTTATTCGCCAGGTGCTGCAAGAGCTGTACGAGGCCGGTGCGCCGGAGGAGATTTTATACGCCGCCAAGCCCCATATCGGCACGGACCGACTGGCTGTGGTGGTGCAGAATATTCGCAAAAAAATTGAGCGCCTGGGGGGCGAGGTGCGCCTGGAATGTCGGCTGGAGAATTTGATCTTAGCCAACGGCTTTATCCATGGGGTCACTTACAGCCATTTGGGTCAAACGGTGGATATGGAGACGGATGCGGTGATCCTGGCCATTGGCCACAGCGCCCGGGACACGGTGGAAATGCTTTATAAAAACGGCGCGCAAATTATCCAAAAGCCCTTTAGTGTGGGCGCCCGCATTGAGCACCCCCAAAAGCTCATTGACAAGGCCCAGTACGGCGCTTTTGCCGGTCACCCTAAGCTGGGGGCTGCGGATTACAAGCTCAGCTGCCACGGTCTGCACCAGCGAGGGGCGTATACCTTTTGTATGTGCCCGGGGGGCACGGTGGTGGCCGCCGCCAGCGAAAAGGGCGGCGTGATCGTCAACGGCATGAGCACCCTGGCCCGGGACGGCGAGAATGCCAACTCGGCGCTGCTAGTGGGTATTGATCCGGTGGACTTCCCCTCGGAGCATCCGCTGGCGGGAATGTATTATCAGCGAGAGATTGAGCAAAACGCCTTTGCCCTGGGCGGGGGCGATTACCGTGCACCGGCGCAGCTGGTGGGCGATTTCTTAGCGGATCGGGAAAGTCGGGCGCTGGGCAATGTGCAGCCCACCTGCCCTACCGGGATCACGCTTACCAACCTGCGGTACTGCCTGCCGGACAAGGTGCGCACCACCATGCAGGCGGCCATTACGGAGATGGACAAGCGGCTCCACGGCTTTGCCCTGCCGGACGCGGTGCTTACTGCGCCGGAAACCCGCTCCTCCAGCAGCGTGCGGATTTTGCGGGACGAATTTTGCCAGTGCAATCTGCGCGGGGTGTACCCCTGCGGTGAGGGTGCCGGTTACGCCGGTGGCATTGTGTCCGCCGCCGTGGACGGCATAAAGTGCGCCCACGCTGTGCTGGCGGATGCGCACTAAGAATAAAATAATAGGTATAGAAAAAGCACCCCGACGGGGGTGCTTTTTTGATGGATGCGAAAGACGAAAATTCCCCAGTCAGCTACGCTGACAGCGCCTAACGGGCGCCGGTTAGGTGGTGGCATTGCCGTAGGAATTTTGTGTATTGCAATCTGTCGGTAAAAATAGGCTGTTTACTTCAACTGCAACAGGCGGCGGACAAAGTAGATCACCAGCCCAAAGGTGGCCAGCAGACCCACGGCGGCCAATACAAGAAAAATCTTATATCCATTGCCCAGGGAGGCCAGCGCCACCAAAGAGAGCAGGGCGCTTACCGCCAGCTTTACCCAGCCGATCATGGTCTTTAATGTGCGGTAGACGGCGGTGCGGTTCTCCTCCGTTACGGTCACGCCGGTGTTCCAAATCCCGGGGAACTGCTCTAAAATCGTGATCAGCACATACAGCACCCACCCCAGCACCGGCAGCTGCCACAGGGTGGTGCGGGCGGTCCAGCTGTCTATTTGGCCGTCGGCAGTATAGTGCCCGGGAATGGTCATGGGAATTTGCGACCAGCGCACCAGCAGGTACAGGGTAACGGCTGCCAGGCAGGCCACCGCCGCTATGTTTAACAGAATGTCCGTTTTTGTGTTTTTGATTTTCATACCGTGACCTCCATGGGAAAATGGAATCCTCTGTTTTGCCGCCCTTGTCAAAGAGGAAGGCTTGGGGGGTGAAAATAGATTTGATATGCCGTGTCTCACCTTCTATATACCATATCGGAGAAGAAATGGCAAGAGGTTGGCGTTTTTAGGTGACGGGTTGTGATTTTGTCTAACATTCAAGTTACTCTTGACTAACCAAGCGGCCGGGTGGTATGCTTTTGTCACAAAAGAAGTACCCGCTTGAGGGAGTAGTTTGCACGCCGTGGGCGTGTGGCAAGTCAACAAACTGACTGCGGCGCTGTGCCGGGTCTGGCTTGTCTTAATGAACGAGACTCTTGCACGCCTGTTTTTTCGTGCAGCAGTCTTTTATTTTTTACCCAAAAAGACCTAACGCACGGCAACGGCGGTAGGTCTTTTTCTTTGTAAAAATGAAGCAGGAGGACTTTCTATGCAGGCATTTACCGCAGAAAAAACGGAGTTGCTGGCAACCTACGGTACAGACGCGAACCGGGGGCTGACAGAAGCGCAGGCACAGAAAAACAAAGAACAGTACGGCGAGAACGCCCTCACCCGACGTAAGCCGGACTCCCTGCTGAAGCGCCTTTGGGATGCAGCCACGGAGCCCATGCTCTTAATGCTTATTGCAGCCGGGCTGATCGCCCTGGCGGTGAACATTGTGCGCCAGGTTACCGGCGGCGAGGCGGACTTTTTAGAATGCGTGGGCGTGTTCGTGGCCATTGCTTTGTCCGTGGTGATCAGCGTAGTGATGGAGGGGCGCAGCGCCAAGGCCTTTGAGGCTCTGTCCAAGATCAACGCCGATATGACCGTGCGCGCGGTGCGGGACGGCCAAACCGTTACCCTGCAAAGTGCCGATTTGGCGGTGGGCGATGTGGTGCTGCTGTCTGCCGGCGATAAGGTGCCGGCGGACGGACGCCTGCTGGAGAGCACCGCTCTGCAGGTGGATGAATCCGCTCTTACCGGCGAGAGCTTTCCGGTGAAGAAAGACAGTGAACTGGTGCTTACGGACGAAAAAACGCCCCTGGCGGAGCGGGCCAATATGCTTTACAGCGGCACATTCGTTACCGAGGGGAACGGACGGCTGCTGGTAACGGCGGTGGGCGACGCCACAGAGTTTGGCAAGATCGCCGGCGAGTTGGGCAATGCGGAGAAAAGCAGCACCCCCTTGCAGGAAAAGCTGGCCCGCCTGGGCAAGGCCATTACCGTGCTGGGCGTGATCGCAGCGGCCATTGTGTTTGTGGCCCAGCTGATCTCCTTTGCGCTCCACGGCGGTCTGCATTTGGAGACGGTGATGGAGGCGTTTATCACCAGTATCGTGCTGATTGTGGCGGCGGTGCCGGAGGGGCTGCCCACCATTGTGGCGGTGTCCCTGTCTATCAATATTATTAAGCTGAGCAAGCAAAATGCCCTGGTGAAGAAGATGATCGCCTCGGAGACCATCGGCTGTATCAGCGTGATCTGCTCGGACAAAACCGGTACTTTAACGGAAAACAAGATGACTGTGCGTGCCTTCTATGATACCCAGTGGCACAAAGAAGCGGCAGCGCTGCAAAACGAATACCTGACCCATAATATCTGCCTGAACACCACGGCAGACTTGGCGCCGGACGGCGGCTTTATCGGCAATCCCACGGAGTGCGCCATGCTGCGGTTCTTTGAGCAGGCAGATACCGGCAACACCTACCGTCGGGAGCGGGAGAACCACACCCGGCTGTGCGCGTTTCCTTTCTCGTCCGAGCTCAAGCACATGACCACCATTTCCAATGTGGACGGGCGCATTCTCTCTTATGTAAAGGGCAGCCCGGAGTGCGTGCTGGATATGTGTGCCTTGAAACCTGACCGTCTGGCGGAACTGTGCCGGGTGCTGGTGCAGGCAGAGGAGCAAGCTATGCGGGTGATTGCCTTTGCCCATAAGGAGTTGGCGGAGATGGAGGACTTCTCTGCAAAGGAGGCCCACCGCCGAATGGAAAGCGATATGGTCTTTGACGGCTTTGTGGCCATTGCGGACCCGCTGCGCAGCGATGTGTACGACGCTGTGGCCGCCTGCCGCAGCGCCGGGGTGGGGGTGAAGATTCTTACCGGCGACAATATCGTTACCGCCACCGCCATTGCCAAGGAACTGGATCTGCTGGCGGACGGTTGTGTGGCGCTGGAAGCCAAAGAAGTGGAAGAAATGAGCGACCGCCGGCTGCAAAAAATGCTGCCCAAAATCAGCGTGATTGCTCGCAGCACCCCTACGGTGAAAATGCGGGTGGTGAAGCTGCTGAAAGCACGAGGCGAAGTGGTGGCTGTCACCGGCGACGGGATCAACGACGCACCGGCGCTGAAGAACGCCGATGTGGGGATCGCCATGGGCATTTCAGGCACGGAGGTGTCCAAGGAAGCCAGCGATATTGTGCTGTTGGACGACTCCTTTGCCACCATTGTTAAGGCCGTGGAATGGGGCCGCAATATTTATGAGAACTTTAAGCGGTTCATCAGCTTCCAGCTGACGGTGAATATTGCCTCTGTTATTTGCGTATTTGTGTCTGTTCTGATGGGGCTGCCGGCGCCCTTTACCGCCTTGCAGCTGCTGTGGATCAACATCATTATGGACGGCCCGCCGGCCCTGACCTTGGGACTGGAGCCGGGATACAGTGACCTGATGCGCCGCCGCCCCACCAACCGCAGCGAGAATATTATCTCCAAGGGTATGCTGGCGCGGATCACCGCTACCGGTGTGTATATGAGCGTGGTGTTCCTGCTGCAATACAAGCTGAATTTCCTGGGTGCTGCCCGGGGCGAGATGACCACCGTGCTGTTCACCCTGTTTGTGCTGTTTCAGCTGTTTAACGCCTTTAACTGCCGGGAACTGCACAGCGAGAGTATCTTTTGCCACCTGTTTAAGAACAAGCTGATGCTGTTGGTCGTGGGCTGCACCTTTGTGTTGCAAGTGCTGATCATCCAGTTTGCCGGTGCGTTTTTTGGCACCGTACCCCTGGGGATCGCCATGTGGGGCAAACTGTTTGCTCTGGCATTCTCCGTCATCGTCCTTTCTGAGGTCATGAAGGTTTTTGCCCGTCTGTTCCAAAAGAAAAAGGCATAACAAAAAGCATAATCATTGGATAAAACAAGGCCGTGTGTACGAAAAGGTACATACGGCCTTTTGGGATTTTTGCAGCGTTGGCTGGCTGCTCCGGTTTTAGTCTAGCCGGATGATGTTAAAACCGCGCCCGCTGCCGGGTAAAAGATAGGTAAAAGATTTTTTTCATTTGTTAAGGTTTGTTAAGAAAAATGCGTGAAAATGGGAATAATCTTGCATTTTGTACAAAATTCCTGCCGCAGAGATAGGAATTCGGGGCGGGGATTTGTTTACTTTGCCTATGTCAATTTTTACCGATTTGTGCTATAATAGTGATGTTCAAATAGAAAAACTGGCGGAAAAACAGTGTATTACAGTGTATTATTGTATTATCAAGAAAGGTGAGTGTCATGCAAATCGGTACTTTCGTGCATTACAGTACCAAGGGCATCTGCCAAGTGCGCGAAATTGAAACCATGAAGTTCTCCAGCGAGACCAAGGACTACTATGTGCTGGTGCCTGTGTTTGACCGGAACTCCAAGTATTACGTGCCCACGGATTACGATCCCCAGCGGATCAAAATTCGCGCAGCCATTGCCCCGGCAATGGTGGAGGAATTGATGGGCTATGCCAAGACCTGCCAGCCCTACGAGTGGGTGAGCAACGTCCACGAGCGTAAGGCCAAGACGGAGGAGATCCTCCACAGCTCGGATCATAAGCGCATTTTGCGGTTGATTAAGACACTTCGCTGCCATGAGGAGCACCAAAAGCAGATCGGCAAGAAAATGTATCTGTCAGACGCCAAGGCGCTGCGCAGTGCGCTGCATATCATCAGCGATGAGTTTGCCTTTGTGCGGGGGGAAGATCCCAAGACCGTAGCCGCATATTTAGAAGCGGTATAAATCCAAATTATAAAAAAGCGTCGTATCATGAGGATACGGCGCTTTTTTGCGCCTTTTTTGGCAAACCAGTGCGTCTGTAAAATGACGGATTTTGTGCACGATTTGCCACAACCGTTCAAAACCGTGCAGAGAAAGGGGCTGCGTTTGCATAAATTGCCCAAAAGAGCAGGTGCTCACTGTGCGGAATGAACGAAAATGAAGGAATGAACTTGACGGCTTTTGCTTGCCGTGGTACACTTTGGGTGTAAGGACGAGGGCGGCAAACGCCCGGAAAATACAGAAAGGAACCGTCTATGCTTACCCAGGAAAGACACTTGCAGATTTTGGCCCAGTTAGAGGAAAAAGGGACCGTATCCGTTGCGCAGTTGACCCAGCTTTTGGGCGCCAGCGAAAGCACGGTGCGCCGGGATCTGATTGCGCTGGATCGGCTGGGCAAGCTGCACAAGGTGCATGGCGGCGCCACTTTGACCCGGCGGGATTTTATTCGCCGGGAGGAGAAGCTGGACGAAAAGCTGCAGCTGCACATGGACGAAAAAGAGATGATCGCCGCTTACGCCGCTGCCCAGGTGGACGATACGGATTTTGTATATTTAGACGCCGGCAGCTCCACCCTGTTAATGATCGACCACTTGCAGCCGGGTGCCACCTTTGTGACCAACGGTCTTCTCCACGCCCAGCGGCTGGTGGCCAAGGGTATGAAAACCTATGTGCTGGGCGGCGAGTTAAAGCACACCACCGATGCCATCATCGGTCTGGCTGCAGCCAAGAATTTGCACAACTACAATTTTTCCAAGTGTTTCATCGGCACCAACGGTATTGCCATTCGTCAGGGATTTACCACGCCGGACACGGACGAGGCCTACTTAAAAGCGGCGGCCATGGAGCGCAGTTTCGTCAGTTATGTGTTGGCGGACGCCAGCAAGTTTGACAAAGTATCTACCGTGAGCTTTGCGCCCCTGGATCAGGCGGCGATCATCACCGATCGGCTGCCGGACCCGGAGTACGGAGAACGCACGGTGGTAAAGGAGGTTGCGTTATTATGATCTATACCGTAACGTTGAACCCGGCGCTGGACTACATTCTGCGCCTGCCCCGGTTAAGCAGCGAGGATGTAAACCGGGCGGACAGCGCCCAGCTGCTGTGCGGCGGTAAGGGAATCAATGTGTCCATGGTGCTGTCCGGACTGGAGGTGCCCACCCGGGCACTGGGGTTCGTGGCCGGATTTACCGGCCGGGCACTGGAGCAGATGCTGCAGGCCCAGGGGATCCAAACGGATTTTGTGCCGCTGGCAGCGGGCAACACCCGAATCAATGTTAAGATCTTTGCCGATCGGCAAACGGATATTAATGCCCCAGGCGCCCAGCCGGCAGAGGCGGAAGTGGAGGCTCTGTTCCACAAGCTGGAGGGACTGATGCCCGGCGACTTTTTGGTGCTGGCCGGGGCGGTGCCCAGCCAAATGCCCGGCTCCATTTATGAGCAAATCTGCGCCAAGCTGCAAAATAAAGGCGTGCATATTGTGGTAGACACCACCGGTGACGCGCTGCTGGCGGTGCTGGATTACCACCCGTTTCTCATTAAGCCCAATCACCACGAGCTGGGCGAGATCTTTGGCGAGGATATTCGCCCGGACGATGAAGAGAAGATTCGCTTCTTTGCAGCCAAGTTGCAAGAGAAAGGCGCACGCAATGTGCTGGTGAGTCGTGGCAAGTACGGCGCCACACTGCTGGCAGAGGACGGCAGCACCCACTCCGTGGGCGTGGTGCCCGGCAAACCGGTGAACAATGTAGGCTGCGGCGATTCAATGGTGGCCGGGTTCCTGGCCGGGTACGCAGACAGCGGCGATTACAAGACGGCGCTCCAGTGGGCTTCCGCCGCCGGTAATGCCTCCGCCTTTTGTGAGGGCGTGGCAGACGGCGATACCATTCGCCGGTATAAGACACAGTATTTTGCCGACTGAGAGCAGTCGGAGAATAATTAAATGTGCAGGGCGACGCCCTGTGTAAGGAGGGTTCTCTATGAAGATTAAAGATTTGCTGTCTCCTCGGGCGATCCGGCTGAACGCCCCGGCTGAAAGCAAAAGCCAAGCCATCGACGCGCTGGTAGAGCTGCACGCGGCAGCAGGCAACCTAACGGACCCGTCGGCCTACAAGGCGGCGATCCTGGCGCGAGAGGGACAGGGCACCACTGCCATCGGCGAGGGCATTGCGGTACCTCATGCGAAGAGCGACAGCGTGGCCCATGCGGCACTGGCGGCGATGACCGTGCCCGGCGGTGTGGATTATGACGCCCCGGACGGCAAGCCCAGCTCGTTGCTGTTTATGATCGCGGCTCCGCCGGACGGCGATGTGCATTTGGAAATTCTCTCTCGCCTGATGGTGATGCTCATGGAGCCGGAATTTTGCGATCGGCTCCGTGGCGCCAAAACGGCAGAGGAATTTATTGAAATTATTGACGCCCAGGAGCGGGCCAAGTACCCGGAGGAGACCCCGGAGGATACGGTGGTAACCGCACAGGCGGCTCCGAAAGGCTATCGTATTTTGGCGGTGACCGCCTGCCCCACCGGCATTGCGCATACCTATATGGCTGCCGAGGCGCTGGAAAAGGCCGGCGCGGCCATGAATTGCCCCTTAAAGGCAGAGACCAACGGCTCCGGCGGCGCTAAAAATGTACTCACCCGCCGAGAGATCGCTGACTGTGACGGTATTATCATTGCGGCGGATAAAAATGTAGAGATGGACCGCTTTGACGGCAAGCCGGTATTGCAAACCACGGTTTCTGCCGGTATTAACAAACCGCAGGAGTTAATCCAAAAGGTGCTGGACGGCAAGGCTCCCATTTACCACGCAGAGGGCGGCGCAGCCCCCGTCGGGGATGACGATGAGAAAGAGAGCTTCGGCCACAAGGTGTATAAACACCTGATGAACGGCGTATCCCACATGCTGCCTTTCGTGGTCGGCGGCGGCGTGCTGATTGCTCTGGGCTTCTTGATTGATACATTGGCCGGCAACGCCAATGCCGGCGGCAACTTCGGCCAGACCAACCCGGTAGCGGCGGTGATCTTTTGGATCGGTAAAGCGGCATTTAGCTTTATGATTCCCATTTTGGCCGGGTATATTGCCCAGTCCATTGCGGATCGTCCCGGTTTGCTGCCCGGTATCGTTGGCGGTTATTTGGCCACCATCGGCGCCACGCTGCAGTCGCCTACCGGCGATGACAAGGCTGTGTCCGGATTCTTGGGCGCGCTGCTGGCCGGTTTTGTGGCCGGTCTGTTGGTCAACGGACTGAAAAAGGCCTTCTCCTGGATGCCCAAGAGCATGGACGGCATTAAGCCGGTGTTCCTGTATCCCCTGTTCGGCACTGTGTTGATCGGTCTGTTTATGTTGCTGATCAATCCCTTCGTGGGGTATATCAACTTGGCGTTGTCTGCCGGACTGAAAAGTCTGGGCGAAACCTCCCGCATTCTCCTGTCCGTTGTTCTGGCGGCTATGATGGCCACTGACATGGGCGGCCCGTTCAACAAGGCGGCTTATGTGTTCGGTACGGCTTCCGTCGCCACCGGCGATACCTGGATCATGGCGGCGGTGATGATTGGTGGTATGGTGCCGCCTATCGCCATCGCTTTGTCCACCACCTTTAACAAGAAGAAGTGGACCAAAGAGGAACTGAAGAGCGGTCCGGTCAATTATGCGATGGGTCTGTGCTTCATCACAGAGGGCGCGATTCCTTATGCGGCGTCTGATCCGCTGCGCGTGATTCCGTCCTGTATGGTGGGCTCTGCCGTAGCCGGTTTGGTCTGCGCGCTGTTTGGCTGTGCTTGCCCGGCACCCCACGGCGGTGTTTTCACTTTCGCAGTTGTGGATCATCCTCTGGGCTATATTGTGGCTCTGGTTGCAGGCTCTGTGGTCGGTGCGTTGATGCTGGCCCTGCTGAAAAAGAATAAAACAGAGAAGGAGAGAGCATAATGGTATCTCAGGTAACAAAGGTGATCAATAAAGAGGGCTTCCATATGCGCCCGGCAAATATGTTCGTTAAGGAAATGACTGCATTCCAGAGTGATGTGCATCTGATCTTAAACGGCAAGGACATTAACGCCAAGAGCATTATGAACATTATGGCCGGCTGCATTAAGTGCGGCAGCCAGCTGGAAGTGCGGGCCGACGGTCCGGACGAAAATGAGGCGCTGGCCAAGGCAGTCAGTCTGATTGAGTCCGGCTTAGGCGAGGCATAAGAAATTTTGCACACAGGGAACGGCTCTTTGGGGCAGTTCCCTGGCTGTGTTTATTAAGTTGAACAAGGAGAGGGAGCGATACCATGCTAAGAGGAACAGGCGTAAGCGAGGGCTGCGGCATCGGCAAGGCCTTGATCATTCAGCACCGGTCGCTGGATTACAGCGGCGTGGTCTTTGGCGGCGCCCAGCAGGAAAAAGAGCGGCTTCGGGCAGCCATTAACGCATTTATGCAAAAGACGGAGCAGCTGCGGGATCGTCTGCAAGCCTCTGCCGGAGAGAAAGAGGCAGCGATTTTAGACGGTCACATGGAGATGCTGCGGGATCCGTTTATGCTCTCCCAAATGGAGGAGATGATCGACGGCGGCGCCACGGCGGAAGCGGCGGCTGATGGGGTGTGCAACCAATTTATCGCCATGTTTTCCGGCATGGACGACGAGCTGACCCGTCAGAGAGCCAGCGATATTGCCGATGTGCGAGAGGATCTGCTGGGTATTATGCTGGGTGCGGAGCAGGTGGATTTGGGTGCCATTGAACCGGGCACGGTACTGGTGGCCCACGACTTTACCCCCTCTATGACCGGCAAAATGAACCGGGAGCATGTGGCAGCCATTGTGGCAGAGGTGGGCGGTATGACCTCCCACAGTGCCATTTTGGCGCGGGCCATGGGCATTCCGGCGGTACTGTCCGTCAGCGGTGCAGTAGAGGCGCTGCACACCGGCCAATGCGTGGCGGTGGACGGCTTTCGCGGCACAGTGCTGCCGGAGCCTACGCCGGAGCAGACGGCGGAATTTAAGCGGCGGCAGCGGGAATATTTGGCAGAGCGAGAGGCGCTCAGCCGCTATTGTAATCTGCCTACCGTCACCAAGAACGGCGTGAAAAAGGCCGTGTACGGCAATATCGGCAAGCCGGAGGATGTGCAGGCGGTGGTGCAAAACGGCGGTGAGGGTATCGGCCTTTTCCGCACGGAATTCCTGTTTATGGATCGGATGTCCCGCCCCACGGAGGCAGAGCAGTTTGAGGCTTACGCCACGGTGGCCAAGGCCATGAACGGCCGGGAGGTCATCATCCGTACGCTGGACATTGGCGGTGATAAGGAAATTCCCTACTTAGAGATTGAAAAAGAGGACAATCCGTTCCTGGGACACCGGGCCATTCGCTACTGCCTGGACCACCCGGATCTGTTTTGCGACCAAATCCGCGCCATTTTGCGGGCGGCCAAGTTCGGCGACTTAAAGCTGATGCTGCCTCTGATCACCTGCAAGGAAGAAATCCTGGCAGCTAAAAAGCTGATTGAGCAGTGCCTGCGGGAGCTGATTGAAGCCGGCGAGGATGTGCACCCGGTGCCGGTAGGTATTATGGTAGAAACCCCGGCTGCGGCGCTGACCGCAGCGGAGCTGGCCAAGGAATCGGACTTCTTCTCCATCGGCACCAATGATCTGACCGGCTATGTGATGGCCGTGGATCGTGGCAATCAGGCGGTGGCGCGGCTGTACGATCCTATGCAGCCGGCAGTGCTCTCTGCTATTGAAATGACCATTAAGGCCGCCAAGGCCGCCGGTATTCCGGTGGGTATGTGCGGCGAGGGGGCGGCGGACCCCCGGCTGATCCCCCATCTGCTGGCGTGGGGACTGGACGAATTTTCCGTGTCTGCCGCTTCTATTCTGAAAACCCGCAAGAAGATCAGCGAGGAAGAAGCGTAAATATAGTACCCTTTTACGGCTCCCCTTGGAAACAAGGGGAGCTGCTTTGTTTTGAGCGAATGGATAGCGCCGCATCCCCCTGCTGGGCACGCGTCGATTAAAATAGAATGTGTATTGCAAAGGGGTGTAGCGTATGCTATACTGAGAATAGAAAATCGGGGCGGTTTACCGCTTTTTGCGCCGAGAGGAGGTTGCAGCCCATGCAAATGCTGTATATATGGATCCTTGCCGCCGTAGTATTTGGCGTGCTGGAGGGGATTACCGCCCAACTGGTGTCCATTTGGTTTGTACTGGGCGCGGTGGCTGCGGCTGTTGCGGCAGCCTGCGGCGGGGCCGTCTGGCTCCAGGGGGTGCTGTTTGTGGCGGTATCCGTGGTGGCGCTGTTGGCCACCAAACCGCTGGTGAAGAAGTACCTGCGCCCCCGTATTCAGGCCACCAACGCGGACCGCTGCGTTGGCCGAACCGGCGTGGTTTTGGAAGATATTGACAATTTAGCCGCCACCGGACAGGTGAGAGTGTGCGGCAGTGTGTGGTCTGCCCGCAGTACGGACGGCGTGCCCATTGCCGCCGGAACCACGGTGGTGGTGGATCGCATTGAGGGCGTGAAGCTGATGGTGCGCACGGCCAAGGCTCCGGTGGGCAAGGTTTGATCTTGTTATCCATTTTTATCTATATAGAATGAAAGAAAAGGAGAATTTGTATGTTAAAGTGGATCATTTTAGCTGTGGTCATTCTGGCGCTGATTGCGCTGGTGCTGGCCAACATTCGTGTAGTGCCCCAGTCCAAGGCATTCGTTTTGGAGCGGCTGGGCACTTTCTACGCCACCTGGGAGACCGGTCTGCATGTAAAAATTCCGTTCATTGACCGGATTGCCAAGACCGTTTCTCTTAAGGAGCAGGTGGTTGACTTTAAGCCCCAGGCGGTGATCACCAAGGACAATGTGACCATGCAGATCGACACGGTGGTGTTCTTCCAGATCACGGACCCCAAGCTGTACACCTACGGTGTGGAAAGCCCCATTTCTGCCATTGAGAATCTGTCTGCCACCACGCTGCGTAATATTATCGGCGAGATGGAGCTGGACAGCACCCTCACTTCCCGCGACACCATCAACACTAAGATCCGGGTGATTTTGGACGAGGCCACGGACCCTTGGGGTATTAAGGTGAACCGGGTGGAGTTGAAAAACATTATTCCGCCCCGGGAAATTCAGGACGCTATGGAAAAGCAGATGAAAGCGGAGCGCCAGCGCCGTGAGGCCATCTTGACTGCCGAGGGCGAGAAGCAGAGCCGTATTTTGGTGGCCGAGGGACACAAGGAGTCCAAGATCCTGGAAGCAGAGGCAGAAAAGCAGGCGGCCATCCTTCACGCCGAGGCTGTGAAAGAAGCGAAAATTCGCGAGGCCGAGGGTGAGGCTGCGGCTATTGAGGCGGTGCAAAAGGCCACCGCAGATGCTATTCGCCTGCTCAATGAGGCCAACGCCGGTGACGCGGTGATTAAGCTGAAAGCGCTGGAGGCGTTCTCCAAGGCTGCCGACGGTCAGGCCACCAAGATCATCATTCCGTCGGAAATTCAAGGCCTTGCCGGTTTGGCAGAGGGCGTTGTGTCTGCCGTGCAGAAATAAACAGATAAATGGGTATAAAAACGGAAACAGGGAACGGTGTGTACCGTTCCCTGTTTTTTGCGGGCGGCAGATTGCCGCCCCTACCGTAGGGCGGGGGCTTGCTCCCGCCACTCCTTTTTACGCAAAAACACCCCTATGGCTCTTGCGGGTCATAGGGGTGTTTGGCATATTTATTGCGCTTATTTCTTGCTGTTCATACGCGCTGCGGCAGCGGTGACGAAACCGCGGAACAGCGGGTGCGGGCGGTTGGGGCGACTCTTGAATTCCGGATGGAACTGGCCGGCCACGAACCAGGGGTGATCCGGAATTTCCACCATCTCTACAATGTGGTTATCCGGCGAAGTACCGGCAAAGATCATGCCCCCATTCAGCAGGTCCGGGCGATAATCATTGTTTACCTCATAGCGGTGGCGGTGGCGCTCATAGATCATAGAGGCACCGTACAGGCTATAGGCCTTGGACTCCGGGTTCAAGGTGCAGGGGTACTGACCTAGGCGCATGGTGCCGCCCATGTCCGTTACATCCTTTTGCTCCGGCAAAATGTCGATCACCGGGTGTGTGGTGGACGGGTCGATCTCTGCCGAGTTGGCGTCTGCCATGCCCAGCACATCCCGGGCAAATTCAATAATTGCAATCTGCATACCCAGGCAGATTCCCAGGTAGGGCACGCCGTGGGTGCGGGCGTAGCGGCAGGCGTTGATTTTGCCTTCTATGCCACGGGAGCCAAAGCCGCCGGGTACCAAAATGCCGTCCATATCGCCCAAGATGGCGTCCAGATCCACATCATCACCCTCCAGGGTCTCCGAGTCGATCCAGTGAATATCCACGGCGCTGTGGGTGGCAATGCCGCCGTGCTTCAGCGCCTCGTTAACGCTGATATAGCTGTCGTGCAGCTCCACATATTTGCCTACCAGACCGATTTTGACCGTCTGTACCGGGTGGCGCAGCGCGTCCAGCATTTCCTGCCAATCGGTGAGATCCGGTGCACCGGGGCAGTCAATGCCCAGCTTGCGGATCACTACATCGTCCATGTGCTGCTGGTGGAGCATGATGGGCACGGCATAGAGAATGTCACAGTTGTTATTTTCAATGACGCATTCCGGATCCACATTGCAGAACAGGGAGATCTTGTGCTTGATCTCATCCGTCAGCGGGTGCTCCGTGCGGCAAACGATAATATCCGGATTGATGCCGATGGAAAGCATTTCCTTTACACTGTGCTGGGTGGGCTTGCTTTTCAGCTCATCAGAGGCTGCCAGGTAGGGCACCAAGGTCACATGGATAAACAGGCAGTTCTCTCGCCCGGCTTCCACGGCAAATTGGCGAATGGCCTCCAAAAACGGCTGGCTCTCAATATCGCCTACGGTGCCACCGATTTCTACCAGGCATACATCGGCACCGGTGTCTGCGTTGCGGGAGATGGAACGCTTGATCTCATTGGTCACATGGGGAATGATCTGAATGGTCTGGCCGCCATACACGCCCTTGCGCTCGTCGGTGATCACTTTCCAGTACACGCGTCCGGAGGTCAGGTTGGAGTTTTGGCTCAGGGACTCGTCAATAAAGCGCTCGTAGTGCCCCAGGTCCAGGTCTGTTTCCGCACCGTCGTCGGTAACGAATACTTCGCCGTGCTGTACCGGGTTCATGGTGCCCGGGTCCACATTCAGGTACGGGTCCAGCTTCTGCGCGGTGACCTTTAGCCCTCTGGACTTCAGCAGTCGGCCCAGGGAAGCGGCGGTAATGCCCTTGCCCAGCCCGCTGACAACGCCGCCGGTAATGAAGATATACTTGGTTTTGCCCAATGAAATCACCCTTTCTGTGTTGTAGTCTGTATATAAAATGATATTGGGTCGATCAGTAAATGACCTTTTTGTCGCTTTTTGCAGTGCAGGTCAGGTGCACGCCCAGCTTTTTCAGCGTGTTCTCATCCACGGAGGACAGCAGCACGGAACAGTGCACTTCGCAGTCCCGCAGCTTGCCCAGCTGTTCCAGCGCCAGGGCGGCATTGGGGTCCGTCACCGCGCACATGGACAGGGCAATGAGCACCTCGTCCGTATGCAGCCGAGGGTTGTGGCTGCCCAGGTGGCGGGTCTTTAGCGCCTGGATGGGACGGATCACCTGCGGCGAGATCAGCAATGTTTCGTCCGGAATACCGCCCAGGTGCTTTAAGGCGTTGAGCAGCATAGCGCTGGCGCAGCCCAGCAGCTCGGTGGTTTTGCCGGTGATCAAATCGCCGTTTTCCAGTTCAATGGCGGCGCAGGGCGTGCCGGTGTTTGCCGCAGTCCGGGTTGCGGCTGCCGCGCAGGCCCGATCGTCGGTATTCAGTCCGGCCTGACCCAGCAGCAGCTCTAATTTATAAATTTCGTCGCTGCATTCCTTGCCGCGTAGCGCATTGCAGCAGGCGGTAAAGTAGCGGCGCAGGATTTCCTCTTTGGCAGCGGTGCAGACAGCGTCGTCATCCACAATGCAGTTGCCGGCCATATTGACTCCCATATCCGTGGGGGACTGGTAGGGGCAGGTGCCGTAGATCTTTTCAAATGTGGCTTTCAGCACCGGGAAGATCTCCACATCCCGGTTGTAGTTCACCGTGGTCTGGCCGTAGGCCTCCAGGTGCCAGGGGTCGATCATATTTACATCCCCCAGGTCCGCGGTGGCAGCCTCATAGGCCAGGTTCACCGGGTGGTTCAGAGGAATGTTCCAGATGGGGAAGGTCTCAAATTTTGCGTACCCGGCCTTAATGCCCCGCCGATTCTCATGATACAGCTGGGACAGGCAGGTGGCCATCTTGCCGCTGCCCGGACCGGGGGCGGTGATGATTACCAGGGAGCGCCGGGTCTCAATATAATCATTTTTGCCGTAGCCGGCGTCGCTGACGATCTTGCTGATGCTGGCCGGGTAGCCGTCGATCAGATAGTGGTGGTACACCGCCACGCCTGCCGCCTGCAGCCGGGCCTCAAAGGCGTCCAGCTTGGGTGAGGGGGCGTACTTGGTGAGTACCGCTGAGCTGACGGTCAGCCCCTTGGAACGGAACGCCTCGATCAGCCGCAGGGTGTCTATATCATAGGTAATGCCCAAATCGCCACGCACCTTGTCCTTCTCAATATCCTGGGCGCTGACTACAATGACGATCTCCGCCTGCTCCTTCAGCTGCAGCAGCACTTTCATCTTGCTGTCCGGCTGGAAGCCGGGCAGGACGCGCGAGGCGTGGTAGTCGTCGAACAGCTTGCCGCCGAATTCCAGATAAAGCTTGCCGCCGAATTCGGCAATCCGCTCCCGAATACGGCCGGATTGCATCTCTAAATATTTTTGATTGTCAAAACCTACTTTTTTCATAATCCCTCTACTTACGCGCGAACATTAAAATAAGAAAAACGGCTGTACGCCTGTACAACCGTCTGTACTTATACATTATACTGGAAAGTGCCCGCCAAATCAATAGCCAGTTCTATTTTTTTGACAAAATCAGTCTTTCTCTGCGATGGGATGGCTTTTTTCTGTCTGCAGCTTTTTGCAGTCCACCGCCAGTCGCCAAACCCACAGCCCCACAGCTACCGCCAGCAGCACGATGAATACCGCCATGCCCGGTCGGGTGTAAGCGTGGAGAAAGCGCAGCACGGTAAAGAGGGGAAACAGACCGGCGCCTGCCAGCGCCGCCAGAGCCTCTATCCGGTTGGCTGTGTTCAGGTGTTGCATCTCCGTGCGGTAGCGCACCAGCCCGATGAGAAAAACCATGGCTCCCACCACCACCAGCACAAAGGCCAGCACCAGCAGGTAAATCTCAATAAACATATAAAAGGGCTTGACCCAAAACAGCCGCACCTCGGTGATCAGCCCGATCACGCTGCCCGCCACCAACAGCGCTCCGGCCACGATCTTGGCCACCTGGTAGCGGCCTTGGGCACGGCGGGCTTCTGCGGCGCTGACGCTTTGCTGAATCTGCGCCGGTACTTCCCCGGTGAGCAGCTCGTCAATGGTGATGTCCAGGGCAGCAGCCAGTCCCGGCAGCAGCGAAATATCCGGAAAGCCGTCGCCGTTCTCCCACTTGGAGACGGTGCGGTTGCTAACCTGCAACTGGGCCGCCAGTTGCATTTGGGTCAGCCTCAGCGCCTTGCGGTGGGTGCTGATGGTGCGCCCAATCTCTTTTGCGTCCATATCTGCGGTGCGGGGACCGTGGTTCCCGCTCTCCTTTCCCTTGTTTACGACTTTATTGTAGCAGAAAGGGAGAATCTTTGCAACAGGCGGACGGTGGAAGTTGTCCACGCTCCGTGGAACTGCAATTTTTTTGGCTTTATACCGCGGTTTTTCTTTACATAGTCCCGGGTGCGGGTTATACTGGTAACAGAAAGACGGTGGTGGCAAAATGGTACAGCTTTATTACGGTGACGGCAAGGGCAAGACCACGGCGGCGGTGGGCGCAGCAGTGCGCGCGGCAGGTGCCGGGGAGTCGGTGCTCTTTGTATCGTTTTATAAGGATGGCTCCTCGTGCGAGGTGGCGGCGCTGGAGCGGCTGGGGGTGCAATGCCTGTTCCCCCGGGAGCAGTTCCAAATGTTTTGCCCGGTGACGGCAGAGAAGCAGGCGGCCTTGGCAGCGGATTATGCCCGGCTGCTAACGGAGATTGACGCGGTGGCGGCGGATTGCTTTTTGGTGGTGCTGGACGAGGGGGCAGACGCCTTTGCCGGTGATCTGCTGCCAAGGCAAGCGGTGCTGGACCTTTTGCAGCGCCATGGCAAGGACCGCGAAATCATCTTGACCGGCCACAGCCTGCCGGCGGACTTGGCGCCCTTGTGCGATTATGTTACCCGTATGACCAAGGAACGCCACCCCTTTGATACCGGCACGCCGGCACGGCGGGGGATCGAATACTGAATACCCGTTGCAAATGGCTGCCGTTTGTGGTAGGATGATATTGTTGACCGAACCATACACTTTTTTGCATTATGAAGGGGGATTCATTTATGCGCAACCATGAGGTAACCACCATCCAGCCGCTGCTGGGACCGGATGGGATTTTGCAGGAGCCGGGTTGGTCTCGGCGGCCGTTGCAGCTGTACAGTCGGGCGGATATTAAAAAGCGCCCCACCCGCATTAAGGAGTGGGACTACTATTCGGTGCTGTCGCCCTCCGGGGACTTTGGCGTGTGCTTTACCCTGTCGGATGATGGGTACATTGGCTTGCAGTCCGTGACTTTTTTGGACTTTAAGCATGCCTTTGAGCACACGGAGACCATTTTGAACGCCTTTCCCATGGGCAAGCTGCACATGCCCACCGTGTCCTCCGGCGGCAGTATCCGCTACTGCGACAAAAAGCTGGGTATGCAGTTTAATTTGGATTTTGAGCAGCGGGAGATCAAGTGCCACTTTAAGAATTTCTATAACGGCAAGCCCCTGCGGGCGCAGATCTTCTTAGAGGACCCACTCCAGGACTCCATGGTGATCGCCACGCCCTGGCTGGAGGACCCGCACGCGTTCTACTATAATCAGAAGATCAATTGTATGCGTGCCCGTGGCAAGGTGGAGTTTGACGGCAAAATTTATACCTTTGACCCGGCTACGGACTACGGCGCTTTGGACTGGGGGCGCGGCGTGTGGACCTATGACAACACCTGGTACTGGGGCTCCGGCTCCGGCACGGTGGACGGTCACCGTTTTGGCTTTAATATCGGTTACGGATTTGGCGACACCTCCGCCGCCTCGGAGAATATTTTGTTCTACGACGGGGTGGGGCATAAGCTGGACGATGTAACCTTCCTGATCAGCGATAATTACACAGATCCCTGGAAGTTCACTTCCTCGGACGGCCGGTTTGAGATGGACTTTGTGCCCATTATCGACCGGGCGGCGCTGCTGGATGTGAAGCTGATCTGCTCCGACCAGCACCAGGTGTTTGGCCGCATGAGCGGCACCGCCGTGCTGGACGATGGCACCAAGGTGGTGCTGAAGGACTTCCTTTGCTTTGCGGAGAAAGTGCATAATAAGTATTAAGAAAGTGACAGAAGATGGCAAAAAAGGAACTGAAAACCAATGTAATGCGGGTGCTGGACAGCAAAAAGCTGGCCTATAATCACTATGCCTACGACAATTCTACCGTGAACGGCGTGGAGGTGGCACGGCTGCTGGGCCAGGACCCGGACCGGGTGTTTAAGACCTTGGTGACCCGGGGCAAAAGCGGCGGCTTCTTTGTGTTTATGGTACCGGTGGCAGAAGAACTGGATCTGAAAAAGGCGGCTCGCGCCTGCGGCGAAAAGGCGGTAGAAATGCTGCCCCAAAAAGAGCTGCTGCCCCGCACCGGCTATGTGCACGGCGGCTGCTCGCCCATTGGGATGAAAAAGCAGTTTCCCACCTATATCCACCAAACGGCGGCGGATTATGACACCATCTTCTTCTCTGCCGGGCGCGTGGGCGCCCAGGTGGAGCTGCCCCTGTCTGCCCTGCAACAGGCTCTGCCTGTCACCCCGGCGGATATTATTAAGGGGTGAGGGGAGATTATACGGCGGGCGGTTGCTATCTGCCACTACGAAAGTGAAAACAAAAAACAAACACCGACCGGCAACCATAGGTTGTTACTGGTCGGTGTTTTTGTGTGCGCCGGGGTTTTTGCAGTCTGTCAGCCCCAAAATGTAGTCGCTGCTCACGTCGTAGTAACGGCACAGGGTGATCAGGTGTTCAATGGGCAGCCCCCGCTTGCCGTTCTCATACATACCGTAGGCCTGGCCGGTGATCTTCAGCACAGCGGCAATATCCGTCTGCTTTAAGTCGTTATCCGTGCGCAGGTCGTATAGGCGCTTTTTGTAATCCATTCACATCACCACGCACATTATAAAACAAAATGTTTGCCGTCTAATTGACACCAAACATTTTGTTTGTTATAATCAAGTTATCAAACAATTTGTTTGGTGACGCAGAGGAAAAGTGCAGCGCAGTTTCTGCGCCTGTCTTAGATTGTTTGTTGCTGCGAATCCTGTGATGAAAAGATAAGGAGAAATGAAAAATGAAATGTAATCGCTGTGGAGCAGAATACCAGGGCAATTTTTGTCCCTCTTGTGGTGCGCCGGCGGAAATACAGCCACCGATACCACCGCAAAATCCGGCGCAGCCGTATGTAACGCCGCCAAAACCGCAAAAGCCCAAAAAACCGATCTATAAAAAATGGTGGTTTTATGGGATTATCGTTATCTTGTTGATCGTCCTTGTCAGCGCAGTTGCCGGTGGGCAAAAGTCTGTTAAAATTGATTGGAGCGAGATGGTGCTGGGTCAGCAATTGCCGGAACCGCCCGGCAAAAAGGGCGAGATTTACGAGAATTCTGCGGATATGCTGCACCTGGATATTCGCAAGGTGACCGATGCCCAGTACACAGCGTACATAGACGCCTGTAAGGAAATGGGCTTTACCGTAGACCCGCAGGCAGAAAGCAGCACCTATGACGTGCACAACAGCGCCGGGTACAAGCTCCATTTGAGCCATTATGACAGCAAAGGAGATATGGGAATTCAGCTGGAAAAGCCCATGGAGATGACCCGGATTACATGGCCGACCGGCAAGGCCGGGCGTCAACTGCCGGTGCCCAAGTCCATGACCGGCCGGTTTGACTACGAGTATGCAGACAAGTTTTGCGTTTATATCGGCAATACGGACCGGGCGGCCTATGACGCTTATGTGCAGGCCTGCGCAGACAAAGGCTTTACGGTGGATTATGACAAGGGCGATTTTGAATACCGTGCCAGTAATGCGGGCGGTTGGCTCCTGGTGTTAAAGTATGAGGGCTATAACATTATGAGTATTGATCTGTCCCTGCCGGAGAATGCGGCAGATCAGGATACCACGGTGGCAACGAAAGCAGAAACCACCAAGTCGACTACTACCAAGAAACAAGCGCAATCGGATGGTGTGCGCGCAGATTTTAAGGCGGCGATGGACAGCTACGAGGCATTTATGGACGAGTATGTTGCCTTTATGAAAAAGTACAAGGCGAATCCCAGTAATGCTGCGCTCATTGCAGATTATGCCAAGTATATGAAAAAATATACGGCCATGTGCGATACTTTTGAAAAATGGGAGGGCGAGGACTTGTCCGCTGAGGAGATGGCCTATTATATTGATGTGCAGGCCAGAGTGAGCAAAAAGTTGGTGGAAGTTACGGAGGAGTAGAGCATTATCCGGTCACGGCCGGAGCAAGCCCCGGCCCTACAATATATAGAGAGAACCATAGGGTTGCGGTAAGCCCCAACCCTACAACAGAAAAAGCCAACCACATAAGCAAAGACCTCGCCGGTGGCGGGGTCTTTTGTTGGTTACAGGCAATTTTGGATATAGCGGCAATAATCGGCCAGGGGGTCCAGGGCGGTCAGGTCGTAGAGCATACGGGCGCCCACGGTATCCTCCAGCTCATTAAAGACCCAGCGGCCTTGGTGGCGCACAAAGTCGATGGCGTAGTAATCTGCCTGCACCAAGGCGGCGATGTTGCTCACCTGCGCCCGTTCTGCCGGAGAGAGGGGATAGACCGCAGCGCTGCCCCCCAGGCAATAATTGGAGCGAAAGTCCGTGGCGGAGCGACGCAGGCAGGCGGCGTAGATTTCGCCTCCCAGCAGCCACACCCGCAGGTCCTGCCCGGGGGTATCTGCCACTGCCTGATAGACCTGGTTGCCGTCCTGTGGCGGCACCGGCTCGCCGGATCGGATCAGGCGCACGCCCTGCCCGCCGTGGCCGTCCTTTGGCTTCACCACCATAGGCGGCTCCGTTTGGTCGATGGGTAAGATCTCCACGCCCTTTGCCGCCATAAAGCGGTAGCAGGCGTCCTTATCGTTGGCCAGGGCGCAAAAGGCTGCCGGGTTAAACACCCGCACGCCCTGCGACTCAAACCGCCGCGCCACTGCCGGGTCGTTGGTGCGATTGATGACAAAATCCGCCGGGCCGTCGTAATCCGGGGCGTGCAGCGCCGCGCCCAGCAGCGTGTGGAATTTGGTTACAGAAAATGTGTTGCGCCGTGCCTCCTCCGGTGAATACAGAACCACGCCGCTCATTGCAGCGCCTCCTGAATGGCCCGGAACAGCAGGGGCGCTGTGTCAATGCCGGTGCACTTTTTCAAATTCACCAGGTGGGCGTTGGAATTGACCTCGCACACGGTGCCGTCCTCCAGCAGATCCACCCCGCCGAATAGCAGCCCCAGCTTTTCCGTTGCGGCCAGCGCCAGCGCTTCCTCCTGCCGGGTGGGGGTGTAGGGACGCATTTGGCCGCCGTTGGTAGTATTGGCCCGGAAGTCCGCCGGGTTGTACCGCTCCATGGCGGCCACGCACCGGCCGCCGATCACCTCGATCCGCTTGTCGTGTCCGGCGCTTTCTTTGCAGAATTTTTGCAGCAGGAAGGGGCGGGCGGTAATATGACGCTCGATCTCTTCCTTGCTATGGCACAGAAACACCTGGGCGCCAAAGGAGCCGTAGCATTCCTTAAACACCAGCGGCAGCCCCAGGTGCTCTATGGCCCCGTCAATAAACGGGGAAAAATTGCTGTCCTCAAAATAAGTTTTGGGTGCCACCATGGTCTCCGGCTGGGGCACGGTGCAAAGCAGGGTTTGGTAAGTCAGCGCCTTGTTGTCGCACAAGGCAATGGCCTTGGCGCTGTTAAACACCGGCAGCCCCTGCTGTTCCAAGGCGTAGGCCAACGACACATCCTTGTCCCAAAACAGTACAAAATCTGCTTTGGGCACAGCCAGGCGCAGCTCCAAATTGGAGTAAATTTTTAGATTGATCCCGCAGGCTTTGGCGCCGGCAAGCAGCAGTTTGTCCTGCTGGGTATATTTTTCGCTGTGCAAAAAGGCGTTGATGGCTAAAATTCCCGTCATTTTGTTACATCTCCATAGGTAAATTGGCAGTAATATTGTAGCATTGAGCATTGCTTTTTGCAATGCAAGGGTGTAAAATATTGCTATCATCTCGGCACGACCGGGTATAAAGGAGAATGGCTATGACGGAGTACAAACTGAAATACGGTTGCAACCCGAACCAAAACCCTGCACGCATTCACATGGACGGGCAGGCGCTGCCCTTTCAGATCCTGAACGGTGCAGCGGGCTACATCAATCTTTTAGACGCATTCAATTCCTGGCAGCTGGTGCGGGAATTAAAGGCGGCCACCGGGCTGCCCAGCGCCGCTTCCTTTAAGCATGTTTCTCCCGCCGGTGCGGCGGTGGCGAAGCCCTTGACGGCAGCGGACCGCCAGGTGTGCTTTGTGCCGGAGGGGCTGGAGCTGAGCCCCATTGCCCAGGCGTATGTGCGCGCCCGCGGCTGTGATCGGGTGTCCTCCTTTGGCGACTTCGCCGCCCTTAGCGACGAGTGCGATGCCTCTGTGGCCCAGTTCCTGGTAAAGGAAGTGTCCGACGGCATTATCGCGCCTTCCTACAGCGACGAGGCACTGGAGATTTTGAAGAAAAAGCGCCGTGGCAACTATCTGATCATCCAGATGGATCCGGACTATGTGCCCCAGGAGACGGAGACCAAGCAGGTGTTTGGTATTAAATTTGAGCAAAAGCGCAACGATGCCAAGATCTCCATGGATCTGTTCAACGAACTGCCCACGAAGGTGAACACTTTGCCGGAGAGCGCCAAGATCGACCTGCTCATCAGCATGATTACCCTAAAATATACCCAGTCCAACAGCGTGTGTTATGCCAAGGGCGGCCAGACCATCGGCGTTGGTGCCGGGCAGCAGAGCCGAATCCACTGCACCCGCCTGGCCGGCAACAAGGCAGACAACTGGTGGCTGCGAAATAGTGAAAAAGTGCGCACTTTGCCCTTCATCGACGGCATTCGCAAGTGCGAGGCAGACAACGCCATTGACCTGTATATCAGCCCGGAGAGCGATAAGCTGCTGGCAGACGGCGTATGGCAGCGGTACTTTGCGGAGAAGCCGGCGCCCTTTACTGCGGAGGAAAAGGCAGCTTGGCACAAAGAACTCACCGGCGTGAGCCTTGGCTCTGACGCGTTCTTCCCCTTTGAGGATAACATTGAGCGTGCGGCAGAGAGCGGCGTGCAGTACATTGCCCAGCCCGGCGGCTCTGTGCGGGACGGCGATGTGATCGCCTGCTGTGACGACTTCGGTATGGCCATGGCCATGACCGGTATTCGTCTGTTCCATCACTAATGAAAGAGCAAGTGCTTGTGTGCCCCGTCTGCGGCGGGGCACTTTTGCGTACAGAACGGCAGTACACTTGCCCGGCGGGCCACAGCTTTGATGTGGCAAAAGAGGGGTATGTGAACCTGCTTTGCACCTCTAAATCTGCGGATAAAATGGGCGACAGTAAAGAGAGCGCCGCTGCTCGTCATGCCTTTTTGGAGCGTGGGTACTACGGCTGCCTGAAGGAGGCGCTGACGCCGCTGTTGCATGGCAATGTGCTGGATATTTGCTGCGGTGAGGGGTACTATGACAGCGTGCCTGCCGACGGTGCGCTTTACGGCTTTGATTTGTCTAAGACTATGGTGCGCCTGGCGGCTAAGCGAAAGAATGGCGGCCAATACTTTGTGGCGAATTTGGCTCGTATGCCGGTGGCAGAGGGTAGCATTGATACGGCACTGCATTTGTTTGCGCCCTTTCACGATCGCGCGTTTGCTCGAGTGTTGGCGCCGGGCGGGCGGCTGTACAGCGTGACCCCCGGTGCTCACCATTTGTGGCAGATCAAAGAGACGGTGTACGATCGGCCTTATCCCAATGACGAGATCGTGCCGAAAAGTCCGCTCCTGGAGATGGAACGGCAATTCCGGGTGGCGCAGGAAGTGCAGATCCCCGCGCCGGATTTGCAAACCCTGTTTGCCATGACCCCTTATTATTATCGTACCGCACCGACGCTGCGCCAGCGGTTGGATGCAATAGAACAGCTGCCGGTGACCTTGGACTTTTTGGTGACGGTGTACAAAAAAAGATGACCCGTCTTGCAAAGGGGTAGAATTTTTGGTAAAATAAACAGAACAACACAGTGAAGGAGTACGGCCTCATGGATCTGAAAACAGCAAATCGCCTGCAACAACTGCGCAAGGAGAACGGCTACAGCCAGGACGCCTTGGCGGAGAAATTGGGGCTGAGCCGCCAGGCAATTTCCAAGTGGGAGCGTGGCGAGTCCTCACCGGATACAGACAATTTAATTGCATTGGCCGAGCTGTATCACATGACGCTGGACCAGTTGTTAGGTGGCGAGCCGTCTTTGCTGACGCCGCCGCAGCCTTCTCCCCGCCAGGCCGCTGCTGTGGCGCAGCCGGCAGAGCAGCCGAAAACGAAAGAGAAGCGCCACGCCCTTCACGGTAAACTGGGCAAGAGCCTGTTTAAGTTCCCGTTCCCGGCAGTGGTGGCGATTGTGTATGTGGCTTTGGGGCTGACCGTTGGCTGGCATCCCAGCTGGCTGGTCTTTCTGCTGATCCCCATTTACTATCATTTTGCCGGCGCTTGTATGACCAAGAGCCAAAAGGCCTTTATGATGGCACAGCCGATTCCGGAAGTCATCATCACCGTGTTTCTGGTACTGGGTGTTTGTGCAAAGTTGTGGCACCCGGCCTGGGTACTGTTCCTAATCATTCCGGTGTACTACTGGCTGGTGGCCGTGTATGTGAAAAAGCCTAAGAAGAAATAAGATATGCAATACAAAAACCGCCCCTGCGGTCCATTTCGGATCACGGGGGCGGTTTTGTTTGTTGATTTGGCGACGAAAGCCGTAGGGCGGGAATGATCCCTTTTGGGATTATGCAGGCGATAGATTGCCTTTCATACAGATTTGAATACCAATCGCTTTATTCCAAATACAGCACCGGCTCGCCGGTCGTAAGGGTAGCGGGTAGGTTCAGCACACGCTGATTTTTGGACCCGCGAAAGGCCAGGGTAATATCGGCCAGTTCTTCCTCATACCGGCCGTCCACCAATATGTCGATCAGTCCCAGCAACTCCCGGGTATGGGGGGTGCAGGCGCGGCATTCGCCGCTTTTGCCCAGCAGTTCTTCTAAGGTAAAGCCGGTGTAGCACCACACGGTCTTGCCCGGTAAGGCGGTGCGAAACCGACGAAGAAATGCCAGCAGCGGCGCTTGATTTTCCGGCTCAAAGGGCTCGCCCCCCAGCAGGGACAGACCGCTGATCCAGCGGGGACGGGTGGACGCAATGATATCGTCCTCCACCGCTTGGTCAAAGGGCTTGCCGTACAGAAAGTCCCAGGTGACGGCGTTAAAGCAGTTTTTGCACCGATTGCGACAGCCGGAAACAAACAGAGAGGTGCGCACGCCCTCTCCGTTTGCAATGTCATTTTTTTTAATCTCTGCGTAATTCATATTATAAGTGCAGCACCCGGTCCTTGATCTCCTGGGTGCGGCCCTGGTTCCAGAACTGGGTCCCAATGTAGCCGCAGGTGCGGCGGGCGACGTTCATCTTGGCCTGGTCGGTGTTGCCGCAGTTGGGGCACTGCCAGATCAGCTTGCCGTCTGCATTTTCTACGATCTTGATTTCACCGTCGTAGCCGCAGCACTGGCAGTAGTCGCTCTTGGTGTTCAGCTCGGCGTACATAATATTGTCATAGATATACTGCATCACCTGGAGCACCGCCGGAATGTTCTGCTGCATATTGGGCACCTCCACATAGCTGATGGCGCCGCCGGGGGACAGCCGCTGGAATTCGCTTTCAAATTTCAGCTTGGTAAAGGCGTCGATAGGCTCAGACACATGCACATGGTAGCTGTTGGTGATGTAATTCTTGTCTGTTACGCCCTTGATGATACCAAAGCGCTTTTGCAGGCACTTGGCAAATTTGTAAGTGGTGGACTCCAGCGGGGTGCCGTAGATGGAGAAGTCAATGTTCTCCTGCTTTTTCCACTTGTCGCAGGCGTCGTTTAAGTGCTGCATCACGGACAGGGCAAAGGCCTTGCCGCCGCCCTCATCGTCCGTATGACTCTTGCCGGTCATATAGCGGGTGCACTCATACAGCCCTGCATAGCCCAGGCTGATGGTGGAGTAGCCGCCGTACAGCAGCTTGTCGATCTTCTCGCCCTTTTCCAGGCGAGCCAGCGCGCCGTACTGCCACAGAATGGGCGCCGCGTCGGACAGGGTGCCCTTCAGTCGATTGTGGCGGCACATCAGCGCCCGGTAGCACAGCTCCAGCCGCTCGTCAAAGATCTTCCAAAACTTGTCCATATCCCCGCCGGAGGAGCAGGCAATGTCTACCAGGTTCAGGGTCACAACGCCCTGGTTGAACCGGCCGTAATATTTGGGCTTGTTGGTCTTGGGGTCTATATACGGGGTCAGGAAGCTGCGGCAGCCCATGCAGGTGTAGCAGTGGCCCTCTCCGTTTTTATCCACCTTATATTCCAGCATTTTCTTTTCGCTGATATAGTCCGGTACCATGCGTTTGGCGGTGCACTTGGCGGCCAGCTTGGTCAGGTACCAGTAGGGGGCGCCCTCATGGATATTGTCCTCTTCGAGCACATAGATGAGCTTCGGGAAGGCCGGAGTGATCCACACGCCCTTTTCGTTCTTGACGCCCTGGATCCGCTGGCGCAGCGTCTCCTCAATGATCATGGCCAGGTCGGCCTTTTCCTGGGCATTCTTGGCCTCGCCCAGGTACATAAACACGGTCACAAAGGGTGCTTGGCCGTTGGTGGTCAGCAGGGTGACCACCTGGTACTGAATGGTCTGCACACCACGACGGATTTCGTCCCGCAGGCGCTCCTCGGCGATCTTGTTGATCTGTTCTTGATCGGCAGTGGCGCCGAAGGCCTCAGCCTCTTTTTGTACAGAAGCGCGGATCTTTTCCCGACTGATCTGCACAAAGGGCGCCAGGTGGGCCAGGCTGATGGACTGGCCGCCGTACTGGGAGGAGGCTACCTGGGCTATAATCTGGGTGGCGATGTTGCAGGCGGTGGAGAAGCTGTGGGGCTTCTCAATCATGGTGCCGCTGATCACGGTGCCGTTTTGCAGCATATCCTCCAGGTTCACCAGGTCGCAGTTGTGCATATGCTGGGCAAAGTAGTCGCTGTCATGGAAGTGAATAATGCCCGCCTCGTGAGCCTCCACAATATCCTGGGGCAACAAAATGCGCTTGGTGATGTCCTTAGACACCTCGCCGGCCATATAGTCTCGCTGCACGCTGTTCACGGTGGGGTTCTTGTTGGAGTTCTCCTGCTTGACCTCCTCGTTGTTGCACTCAATGAGAGAGAGGATCTGGTTGTCTGTGGTGTTGGCCTTGCGGATCAGGGAGCGGGTGTAGCGGTAGCGCACATAGCGCCGAGCCACCTCAAAGGCACCCTGTGCCATGATCTGGTCCTCCACAATGTCCTGAATTTCCTCTACGGACAAGGCCCGGTTGGCCTTTACCGTCTTGAATTCCACATACTCGGCGATCTCCTGAATTTGCGATGCGGTCAGCTCCTGCTTCTCACAGGCGGCGTTGGCTTTGGTGACGGCTACTACGATTTTGTTCAGGTCAAAATCCACTTCGCTGCCGTTTCTCTTGATGATCTTCATACCATATCCCCTTTTCTCAAACTTATTACAAAAAGATTACAAATCTCGTTCGCAAGCGTGGTTCTATTGTAGCACGCACAGGTGCGCTTGTCAATATGCAAAACCACAATATATTGGGTTTTATTTTGACAATATGGCACAAAATACGGATATATAGATATTGGACGATTGGCGCAAAATGGGTCCAAAAAACGGCGAAAACGCCCGCCGTTATGCGAAAAAAGGTTACAAACCGGTACCTGTGGGCATAAAAAATGCCCCAAGATCTTGGGGCGAAAGGGTGATAATCCCTCAGTCAGCTGCGCTGACAGCACCTAACCGGTGCCCGTCCCCTCTGTCGCTGTGCGACATCTCCCCGCACTGCGGGGAGTCACCCTTTACAAGGGAGCCTAAAAAGATGAAACCGATATGCCTCCCTTGTAAAGGGAGGTGGCGACGCCGTTAGGCGTTGACGGAGGGATTGTTGTGTTTGCCATGAGAATAAAAAATGCGGGCGGATGCTATCCGCCCCTACGGTATTGTGGGGTCCCAAAAAGGTTTATCGTAGGGGCGGCAATCTGCCGCCCGCGGTGTTTTGTTATGAAAAATGTACGGTATTTGGCTTATCCCACCCGGGCGCTTTGCAGCAGGGCGGCGTCGGCGGGGGAAAGGGCGGCCTGTTTTTCGGCTTTATACAGGGTCAGCAGCAACAGGTTGTCCCCGGCGGGCAGGGCGTAGCAATAGGCATACCAGCTGCCGGTCTCCGTGGGCAGGTCGCTCATAATATAGGTATAGCGGGTGCCGCTCGGCAGCGTGCCGGTGCCTTTTTCTTTATATTCCACGCCGTTGTAGTCTTTGTTCAGCTCCAGGTTGTCAAAGGCGGTCTGGTCTTTGGCGGGCACGATTACGCCTACCAGTTCCGCATATTTGCTGCCGTCTTGGTACAGGATGGTGTCTTGGGCGGTCAGGTCCGCCGTTAGATTCAGGGTTACCGACAGGTGTTCTTTGTCTTGGTATTTGGTGGGAGTGTAGGCGTCCCAGTCTTCGGTCTGCATCACCGGTGCTTGCAGGGTGACCGGCGTGGTGGGCGCAGCGGTGGACTCTGCCGTGGCAGCCTCTGTGGTGGGGTTTGTGGGTGTTTCATTCTTGTCGGCACAGCCGGTAAACCCGAAAAGCAGGGCGGCCGTCAGCAGCAAGGGCAGAATGAATTTTGCGAATTTTTGCATAGATGCACACCTCATTTCCTCTTTGCCCTCATTGTAGCGGATTTTGCCGGGAATTGCAAGCAAAAAGGGCGGCCGCGCACCAGCGGTCGTCCTTTTCTGTGTTGCGTATGGGCTTTGTTATTTCGCAAGGGCGGCTTTCATCTCTGCCACATAGGCGCCCACTTTTGCCGGGGCGTCCTTGCCGTACTTGGCCACCAGCTCCACAATGCCGGAGCCGACGATCACCCCGTCGGCAAATTGGGCCATTTGGGCGGCCTGCTCCGGGGTGTGAATGCCAAAGCCCACGGCCACCGGCACATTGCTTACCCGGTGGGCCAGCTCCGTTACGGCGGCCACATCGGTCTCAATCTTGCTGCGGGTGCCGGTTACACCCATGGAGGACACCTGGTACAGGAAACCCTCTGCCTCCTTGGCGATCATCATCACCCGCTCGTGGCTGGTGGGCGCTACTAAAGAGATCACAGCAATGCCGTACTTTTTGGCAACATCGGACAGCTCGTGCTTTTCTTCATACGGCAGATCCGGCACGATCACGCCGGAGATTCCGCTGTCTGCTGCCCGCCGGCAAAACCGATCGTAGCCATACCGGAACAGTACATTCAGGTAGGTCATAAACACCAAGGGAATGTCCATTTGGGCAGATATCTCTGCCACCAGGTCAAACACCTTGTCCGTGGTGACCCCCTGGGCCAGGGCGCGAATGTTGGCCTCCTGGATCACCGGCCCCTCGGCAATGGGATCGGAGAAGGGAATGCCCACCTCGATCAGATCGCAGCCGTTCTTTGCCATTTCTAAGAGAATTTGGCGGCTGGTGTCCAGGTCCGGGTCACCGGCGGTGACAAAACCGATAAATGCCTTTTTGTTTTCAAATGCAGACGCAATATTCTTATTCATGTAAATCGATCCCCCTGTATCTTGCAATGGCAGCCACATCCTTATCGCCGCGGCCGGACAAATTCACGATCATAATCTGGTCCTTATCCATCTTAGGCGCCAGCTCCATGGCGTAGGCCACCGCGTGGGCGGACTCAATGGCGCAGATAATGCCCTCGGTGCGGGCAATGTACTCAAAGGCATCTACCGCTTGGTCGTCGGTGACAGGCACATATTGGGCACGGCCAATGTCGTGCAGGTAGGCGTGCTCCGGCCCAACACCCGGGTAGTCCAGCCCGGCGCTGATGGAGTACACCGGCGCAATCTGGCCAAACTCATTTTGGCAGAAGTAGGACTTCATACCGTGGAATACACCCTCACTGCCGCAGGTCATGGTGGCGGCGTTCATGGCAGTGTCCACCCCCTTACCGGCAGCCTCGCAGCCGATCAGCTGCACACCCTCGTCCGGGATGAACTCGTGGAAGATACCCATGGCGTTGGAGCCGCCGCCTACGCAGGCCAGCACCGCGTCCGGCAGACGCCCCTCTTTTTCCAAAATTTGCTGGCGTGCTTCTCTGCCGATGACGCTTTGGAAGTCACGAACGATCATGGGATAGGGGTGGGGGCCCATCACGGAGCCCAGCACATACAAGGTATCGTCTACCCGGCTGACCCACTCCCGCATGGCCTCGTTTACTGCGTCCTTTAAGGTGCGGGTGCCGCTCTTTACCGGGTGCACCTTAGCCCCCAGCAGCTCCATACGGTAGCAGTTCAGCGCCTGACGAACCGTGTCCTCCTCGCCCATAAAGACCTCGCACTCCAGTCCCATCAGCGCAGCGGCGGTGGCGGTGGCTACGCCGTGCTGCCCGGCGCCGGTCTCGGCGATCACCCGGGTTTTGCCCAAGCGCTTGGCCAGCAGGCACTGACCCAGTACATTGTTGATTTTGTGGGAGCCGGTGTGGTTCAGGTCCTCGCGCTTTAAGTAGATCTTGGCACCGCCCAGGTCCTTTGTCATTTTCTCTGCATAGTACAGCAGACTGGGACGACCGGCGTATTCCCGGTTCAGAGTGTCCAGCTCGGCGCAAAAGTCCGGGTCGTTTTTGTAATGCTCGTATGCTTTTTCTAAATTTTCGATTTCGTGCATCAGGGTCTCGGGAATGTATTGCCCGCCGTGAATGCCGTATCTGCCTTTACTCATGGTGTACGCTCCTTACCAGTTTTTGCATTTTGTTTTTATCTTTCACGCCGTTTGTCTCTGCGGCGGAGCTAAGATCTACGCCGTAGGGAGAAAAGGCGGCAATGGTTTCTGCCATGTTTTCTGTGTTTAGTCCCCCGGCCAGGAAAAACGGTCGGTCACAAGGGGGGATCTGTCGGTCTTTGGGGGCAATGCCATCGCCCCGCCCGCTGTCAAACAGCAGGTAGTCCACCGGATAGCTGCCCGGTGGCGCCGGTTGGTCCTCGCCGGTGACAAAGACCTTGATTTTTTTCGCTCCGTGGATGGCGGCGCAGTCTGCCGGACTTTCCTGGCCGTGAAACTGGACTGCATCGATGGCTCCGCAGTCTACGCAGGCTTGCATGTATGCCGGCGCTGCGTTGACAAACACCCCCACCGGCACAATGCCCGGGTCCAGCTGCTTCCGCAGAGCCAGCGCCTGTTCTTTGGTTATGCTGCGGCGATAGCCGGGAGAGAGGATAAAGCCGATATAGTCCGGACGGCTCTCGTTGGCGGCGGCAATGTCTGCCGGGGTGCGCAGACCGCAAATTTTGATCCTGGTCATCTCAGCAGGGCCTCCACCGCTGCCCGTCGGTTCGGGGCGCGCATCAGCGCCTCGCCGATCAGAGCGGCGTCCGTGCCGTTTTGGCGCAGCACTTCTATATCCGCCGGGGTGGAAATGCCGCTTTCGGACACAAAGCGAATCCCCGCCGGCACCAGTGCACGGTAGCGGCTGCTGTTGTGCACATCTACGGTAAAGTCCTTTAAGTTTCGATTGTTGACCCCGATCACCCGGGCGCCGGCAGCCAGCGCACCGGCGATTTCTCGGTGGTCGTGGGCCTCTACCAGGGCGGACAGCCCCAGGGTGTCGCAAATTTCAATATAGCGGCGCAGGGTGTCCGTGTCCAGCAGGGCACAGATCAGCGCAAAGCACCGCCTCGGCGCCCAGCACCTTGGCCTCGTAGATCTGGTAATCATAAAGGGTAAAGTCCTTACGCAGCACGGGAATGGGCACTGCCGCCGCAATCTCTTGCAGGTAGCGGTCGTCTCCCAGAAAGTAGTCCGGCTCCGTCAGGCAACTGATGGCAGCAGCTCCGGCGGCTGCGTAGTCCCGGGCAATGTCCAGGTAGGGAAAGTCCAGGCTGATGAGGCCCTTGGAGGGGCTGGCCTTTTTCACTTCACAGATCAGGCTGACCCCCGGTGCCCCCAGCGCCCGCTCAAAGGCAAAGTTCCCTTTGGGCAGCGCCAGGGCACGGCTTTTTACAATGTCTAACGGCGTATCGGCCATCCGCCGGGCGTAGCGTGCCCGGGTGGCGTCTGCCAGTCGGTCTAAGATCATTGGTCGTCCTCTTCATTGGTTATGCGGATAAAGGCTTGCAGCTTTTTGTAAGCACTGCCGTCGTCGATCACATCCTGTGCCTTTTGCATAGCGTCTTTCAGGCTCAGGCCGTCAATGGCCACATAGATGGCCGCACCGGCGTTTAGCACGGCGGCGGTGCGCTGGGCGGGGGTGGACTTGCCCAGCAAAATATTCTTGGTGATTTCTGCGTTCTCCAGTGCGGTGCCGCCTACCAGGTCGGCCTTGGTGCAGCGGGTCAGGCCAAAGTCCTCCGGCTTTACGGTGTAGCGCTCCACCTTGCCGTGGCGCAGCTCCGCCACCTCGGTCTCGCCGCAGGCGGAGATCTCGTCCAGTCCGTCCTCGCCAAAGACCACCAGGGCGTCGGTGACCCCCAGCTGGTTCAAAGCGGCGGCGATTTTGTCTACATAATCGGCGTTGAACACGCCCAGCACCATGCGGGTGGCGTGGGCCGGGTTGGTCAGCGGACCCAGCACATTAAAAATGGTGCGAATGCCCAGTTCCCGGCGTACCGGCGCCACATATTTCATGGCGCTGTGGTACTTTTGGGCGAACATGAAGCAGATGTTCTCCTCCCGCAGGGCACGCTCCATCGTCTCTTTGCTGGCGTTGATGTTGACGCCCAGCGCCTCCAGACAGTCGGCGGCGCCGCTCCTCGAGGAGGCGGCCCGGTTGCCGTGCTTAGCAATGCGTACCCCGGCGGCTGCGGCAATAATGCCGGCGGTGGTGGAGATGTTGAAGCTGCCGGACTTGTCGCCGCCGGTGCCTACAATGTCCAGAATGTCACCGTCGCTGTCCAGGGGCAGCGCCTTGGAGCGCATGGACTCGGCGGCCCCGGCGATTTCTTCGTCCGTTTCACCCTTGATGGACAGGGCAGTGAGGAAGGAGGCGATCAGCGCCGGGCTGGCCTGACCGGTCATAATTTCGTCTACGCTTTCTTTCACCTGGTCGTAGGTTAGGTTTTCTGCCTGCATCAGCTTTTCAATGGCTTCTTTGATCATGTTTATCCCTCCAAAAAATTGCGGATCAGTTGCAGGCCGTCCGGGGTCATCACCGACTCCGGGTGGAATTGCACACCGTAAATTTCATATTCTTTATGCTGCACCGCCATAATTTCGCCGTCCGGCGCCGTAGCGGTCACTTTCAGGCAGTCCGGCAGGTCTGTGGCTGCCAAGCTGTGGTAGCGGGCCACGGTCATGGGACTGCTGAGTCCGGCAAACAGGCCGCCGGGGCAGGTGATCGTCATGTTGCATTCCCGGCCGTGCATCAGTTCCTTGGCGTAGGTAATGCGCCCACCAAAGGCTTCGCAAATGGCCTGGTGCCCCAGGCATACCCCCAGCATTTTGCACTTGCCTGCCAGGGCCAGGATCAATGCCTCGCACACCCCGGCGTCTGCCGGTCGGCCCGGTCCGGGGGAGAGGATCACCGCTGTGGGGTGCAGTGCCTCAATTTCCGCTACTGTTAAGTCGTCGTTGCGGATCACCTGCACCTGCGGGTCCAGGCTGCCTACATATTGATACAGATTGTAGGCAAAGGAGTCGTAATTATCAATCAGTAGGGTCATTGGGCGTCACCTGCGCTTTCTCGTACCGCCTGTACCACAGCCATGGCCTTGTTGATACACTCGGTGTGTTCTTTCTCCGGCACGGAGTCGGCCACGATCCCGGCACCGGAGCGAATGTACACGGTCCCGTTCTTCTTATAGGCAATGCGAATGGAGATACAGGTGTCCATATTACCGGTCAGGTCAATGTAGCCGATGGCACCGCCGTAAATGCCCCGCTTGCTGCCCTCCAGCTCATCAATAATCTGCATGGCGCGGAACTTGGGCGCCCCGCTAAGGGTTCCGGCAGGGAGCACCGCCTCAATGGCGTCCAGCGCGGTCTTGCCCGGCGCCAGCTGCCCCTCTACCTCAGATCCGATGTGCATCACATGGCTGAATTTCAGTATTCTGTGGTAAGCGCTGACTTTGACGGAGCCAAAGGCGCTGACCCTGCCCAGGTCGTTGCGCCCCAGGTCCACCAGCATATTGTGCTCACTCAGCTCCTTTTTGTCTTGCAGCAGTCCGGCCTCCAGCGCCGCGTCCTCTGCGGGGGTCTTGCCCCGGGGGCGGGTGCCGGCCAGTGGGTAGGTAAACAGCTTGCCGTCGGTGAGCTTGACCAGTGTTTCCGGCGAGGCACCGGCGATCTCAATATCGTCGGACGAAAAGTAGAACATATAGGGGGAGGGATTTTGCCGCCGCAGAATTTGGTAGGCGTCAAACAGGCTGCCCTCCATTTTGGCGCTCAGGCTGTTAGACAGCACCACCTGGAAAATATCGCCCTCCCGGATATAGCCCTTGGCTTTCTCCACCATTGCGGTGTAAGCAGCCTGGTCAAACTGGGGGGCAAAGTCCGCTTGCAGCCGTGCTTTCGGCGGGCAGGGGGCTGACGGACTGTCTGTGACCAGGCGGCACATGATCTCCAGCTCCTTTTGCCCTCTGCGATATCCGGCCTCCGGGTCGCGGGTATTCATATTGAAAATGAGAATGATTTCCTCTTTCACATGGTCAAAGGCAATGACCTTGTCAAAAAGCATCAGATCCACGTCGTTAAAGTTGCCGTCCTCTGCGGCGGTCAGCTCCAGCCGCGGCTCGCTGTATTTGGCGTAGTCGTAGGCAAAGTAGCCCACCAGCCCGCCGGTAAAGGTGGGCAGCTCCCGCAGTCGGGGGCTTTTGTGCCGCTCCAGCAGGGCAGCAATATGGGGCTTTGGACTGCCGGTAAAGGTGCGCGAACCGTTCTCGTCCATTACGGTGCCTTTGCCGTCCTTGCAGTGGATCTCCGCCTGGGGATCAAAGCCCAGGAAGGTGTACCGCCCGGAGCTTTCCTTGTCTTCGCAGGACTCCAGCATATAGCAGTGGCGGCTGACGGTCTTTAGCTTTTGCAGCACCTGCGTGGGGGTCACCGTGGCCGGCAGGGTGGTGCTCAAGGGCACGGTGTTGTACTTCTCGGCCAACCACAAAATCTGCGCTTTCGTGGGTTTCAGTTCCATTCTACGGCTCCTTTCGGTGTTCACAGAGCCGGTAGAAAATAAAAAAACCTTGGCAGTCAAAAAGACTGCCAAGGACGAATAACTTGATTCGCGGTGCCACCTTGGTTTACGGTGCAAAAGCACGCATACGCTCTGCGAGATACCATCATATCTCCGGCCACTGACGCAGGCCATCTCGTCACGGAATACTGGGCAAATTGCCGTTCACCGTGCCCTCAGCGGTCCATTTAATGCGCTGCATTTCCACCCCATTCCCAGCAACAGGGGCTCTCTGTGGGCGCACGGTGCATTTTTATCTCCGCCTCATCGGTTTTCATTCACTTGTAGAGTCATTGTATCAAAGTCCTGCCCGTTTGTCAATAACAATTTTGCAAAGGCGCTCTCCGGGGTGGTACTTGTCCATACGCCCGGCAGGTGAGCGGCGGTTACATAGGCGGCAGCGGGCTTTGGGGTCACAAAGAGACAGGGTACGCCAGCTTCCTTGCAGCGATGGGCAAATGCGGTCGCCGGCTCCGGTACGGTGGCACTGTGGTACATGCGGTGGAGCACCGCATCCACGCCGGTCAGATCAAAGGCACCGTAGTCTATGCCCGGGTGGGGCGTGATTTGCAAAATGCGGCGCCGGTGGAACGCCGGAGCCTGGACCGGCACAAAGGGCACCGATGCGTGGTGGAACCGATCGTTGCAGTCCGCCTCGGTGGTGGCCCAGGCCGGATGCAGTCCGTCGTAGGCAATTTGCACACCGTCTTTGGCGCCGTTTAGTAAATATTGCACCGCCAGGTCCAGGTTGGGCAGGGCATTGCTGCCCGGTGCCTCCGGCGGGGTGCCCGCAGCCACCAGCACCAGCGGCTTGTCCGGCAGCAGGTGGGCCAGCAGCGCGGCTGTGTAGGTGAGGGTGTCGCTGCCGTGGAGCAGCACCACGCCCCGGTAAGCGCTGTAATCGATCCCCTGCATATAGGTGCAAAGCTGCTCCAGGTACGCCAGGTCGGCATGCTCGGAAAAGCGGTCAAAGGCCGCTCGGCCGATCAAATCTACCGCCGCCGGGGGCGTATATAGGTTTAGAATCTTCAGCGGTGCGTCCGCCGTAATGGTGGAACCGGCCTTGGCTCCGATGGTGCCGCCGGTGCCGATCACCAGGATTTTTTGTTTCGTCATAGGATCACCGCTTTTATTATGGCACAAATATCGCCCGGTTACAAGCGGGCTTTACAAATGACCGGGCGGGGAGTACAATAGATATAGTATTTGTTCGAGGTGAGCGTTATGGATAAGCGAAAAGTTGTGATCATCGGCGCCGGGCATGTAGGCTCCCACTGCGCCATGGCTTTGGCCTTTGGCGGCGTGTGCGAGGAGATCGTGCTGCTGGATACGGATTTGGAGAAAGCCCGCGCCAACGCCATGGATGTGGCAGACGCCTGCCTGTTCACGCCCGGCAGTTGCACCGTGCATGTGGGAAATTATGATGACTGCAAAACGGCGGATATTATTGTTATTTCCGTGGGTCAGCCCCGCAAGCCCGGGCAAACGCGGCTGGACATGCTGGACGACTCGGTGCGTATGCTTCGGGATGTGTGCAGCCACTTAAAGCCGCTGGATTATCAGGGCATTGTGATTACCATTACGAACCCGGCGGATATCATTGCGGATTTTACCCGCAAATCCCTGGGGCTGCCCCGGGAGCGGTGCTTCTCTACCGGCACGCTTTTGGATACCGCCCGGCTGAAGCGCACCATCAGCGAGCTCTCCGGTGTGGATCGCCGCAGCCTGACTACCTGTTCCTTGGGCGAGCACGGCAATTCTTCGCTGATTCCCTTCTCCTCCACCACCATCGGCGGTCGGGATTATACCGCCCTGCGCCGGCAGGATCCGGTGCGCTACGGCAAGCTGGATGAGGATCTGATTTTGGAGCGCACCCGCCAGATCGGCAACGAGATCATTGAGGGCAAAGGCTCCACGGAGTTCGGCATCGGCGCAGCGCTGGCGGATATGGTCAAGTGCATTCTTCGGGACGAGCACCGGGTGCTGCCCGCTTCCGTGCTGTTGCAAGGGGAGTACGGTCAGCAAGATCTGCACGCCGGTGTGCCCTGTGTCATCGGCAGGGACGGCATTGAGGATATTATCGAGCTTCCCTTGAACGCTGCGGAACAGCAGGCGTTTGAGGAGACCTGCACCGTAATTCGCACCCACATTGCCCGCGCCGCCAAGGTGGCTGCCGAGGCGTGATGTTTGCGGCAGGGAATGGTTCTCCACCCTACGATTAACCGAGTTTGCGGCGGGAGCAAGCCCCCGCCCTACGGTCAACTGAGGGAGCGCCCTCATAATATAACGCAAAAAGAAACCCCCACACGCCGGGCGTGCGGGGGTGATTTTATGCCGTTTTTGGCTTATTTGGTGGCTTCTTCCACAGCCACGGCGCAAGCCACGGTAGCGCCGACCATGGGGTTGTTACCCATACCGATCAGGCCCATCATCTCAACGTGAGCGGGAACGGAGGAGGAGCCGGCGAACTGTGCGTCGCCGTGCATACGACCCATAGAGTCAGTCAAACCGTAGGAAGCGGGACCGGCAGCCATATTGTCCGGGTGCAGGGTACGGCCGGTGCCGCCGCCGGAAGCCACGGAGAAGTACTTTTTGCCGTTCTCCAGGCACCACTTCTTGTAAGTGCCGGCAACCAGGTGCTGGAAGCGGGTGGGGTTGGTAGAGTTACCGGTGATGGAAACATCTACGCCCTCGTGCTTCATAATGGCAACGCCCTCAAGCACATCGTTGGCGCCGTAGCACTTTACGGCAGCGCGCTCGCCGTCGGAGAATGCCTTTTCTTCCTCAATCTTCAGCTCGCCGGTGTAAAAATCATAATCGGTCTTTACATAGGTGAAGCCGTTGACACGGGAGATGATATAAGCAGCGTCCTTGCCCAGGCCGTTCAGGATGACCTTCAGGGGCTCTTTGCGAACCTTGTTGGCGGTACGGGCAATGCCGATTGCGCCCTCAGCGGCAGCAAAGCTCTCGTGGCCGGCCAGGAAAGCGAAGCACTTGGTGTCCTCGTGCAGCAGGCGGGCGCCCAGGTTACCGTGGCCCAGACCTACATTACGCTGCTCGGCAACGGAACCGGGAATGCAGAATGCCTGCAGGCCGATACCGATGGCTGCGGCAGCCTCGGAAGCGGTGGCCACACCTTTTTTCAGTGCAACGGCCACACCCAGGGTGTATGCCCAGCTGGCGTTATCAAAAGCGATGGGCTGCACGCCCTTTACGATACCGTCTACATCAATGCCCTTGGACAGGCAAAGATCTCTTGCCTCCTCCAGGCTGGAGAGACCGTACTCGGCAAGGCACTTTTCGATCTTGGCAAGTCTTCTTTCCTTGCCTTCAAACTTTACATCATTTGCCATGGTATTGTCCTCCTTCTCTTATTCTTCTCTGGGGTCAATGTACTTTGCAGCGTTAGCAAAGCGACCGTAGTTGCCAATGTTTGCCTCGTAAGCCTCGTTGGGGCTCTTGCCGTGACGAATATCCTCCAGCATTTTGCCCAGCTTTACGAACTCATAGCCGATGACCTCGCCCTCTTCGTCCAGAGCCATGCGGGTCACATAACCCTCAGCCATCTCCATGTAGCGCACGCCCTTCAGCTTGGTGGAGAACATGGTGCCCACCTGGCTGCGCAGGCCCTTGCCCAGATCCTCCAGAGCAGCGCCGACAACCAGACCGTCCTCAGAAAATGCGGACTGAGAACGACCGTAAGCCAGCTGCTTGAAGATCTCGCGCATAGCCACATTGATGGCGTCGCACACCAGGTCGGTGTTCAGGCACTCCAGCAAGGTCTTGCCGGGCAGAATCTCTGCGGCCATAGCGGCGGAATGGGTCATACCGGAGCAGCCCACAGTCTCCACCAGGGCCTCCTCTACGATACCGTTCTTCACATTCAGGCTCAGCTTGCAGGCGCCCTGCTGGGGTGCGCACCAGCCGATACCGTGAGAGAAACCGGAGATGTCGCTGATCTGGTAGCTCTTGACCCACTTGCCTTCTTCAGGAATGGGAGCCGGACCGTGATGCGGACCCTTTTTAACGGTACACATCTGCTCAACTTCATTTGAATAAGTCATGATGATTTACTCCTTCCAACAATACTTAATAATTTATCAAAATTACCAAGGTTATTATAACCATTTTTTTGCTGCGCTTCAAGACTAAAACTATAAAAAAATGTCGCTATTTGTAAGAATGTTTTAAGCAAGTTGTTGAAAGTTTTGCCCCAATACAGTATAGTATAGGTAAAAGAATGACTTTGAGGTGACTTTTTATGCAGATCAAACCGGGCTTTGCCATGCGCAAGATTGCCGGCAGCAACATAGTGGTGCCTGTGGGCGCCGCCTCGTCGGATTTTAACGGTATGATTACCCTGAACGATACCGGGGCTTTTCTTTGGAACTGCTTTTTGCAGCCCACCACCGAAGCGCAGGTCGTTGAGGCGCTGATGCATGAGTATGAAGTGGAACGGCAGCGTGCTGCCGCGGATGTGGCGCATTTTGCCGCGCTGCTGCGGGAGAACGATTTGCTGGCGGAATGAGAAATTGCAGGCGGCAGGTTGCCACGCCTAAGATAATCCTTTTTGTTTTCAAAGGGATGTGGGTTTCCCGCAGGCAAACGCGCAGGGATTATGCGGTGCGGGCTTGCCCCCCGCCGCTGTATTTTTAACACGACACCTTCCCACCGGGAAGGTGTTCTTTTCTGCAAAAAGATGTCAAAAACGGGAAAAAAGGGGCGATTTATTGACATTGATTCCGTTTTCGTGTACTGTTATAAGTACAGGTGTTAGTTATTTAGCACTGTATCATAACAAACACGCTCGTTTTGCGGGCACATGAAAAGGGGTATCGTATGTCCAAGCGGAATTCCGGGAATAATCCGGAGGAAAAAACAGATCTGCGTATTCGGCGCACCAAAAAGTCCATTCGGGATGCCTTTTTTGAATTGATTGACGAAAACGGATTTGATTCCGTTACAGTCAAGGATATTACCGACCGGGCGCTGATCAGCCGGAATACCTTTTATTTGCATTATGAGGACAAGTTTGATCTGCTTAACAAAATCAGCAATGAGCTGATGCGCAAAGTGTATTGGCGGGTGAGCAAAGATCTGATCAAGATCAAGGATCTGGACTTTACCATTGATTGCACCGCCGCGCTGCTGATCAGTATTCAACGGGTGATCGACGAGGATCGGGATTTGTATCGGTTGCTGTTGACGGATCCGGGCACCGTGGTGTTCTCTGAAAAGATCGAGAAAACCATTCGCACGGCGTTGGACCTGATCAAAGGGGACATTGAGGGGATCAGTGACCTGAGCATTGAATATATTATTACCGGTATGAAAGGGGTTATTCGTTACTGGGTGACCCATGATGATATGGATATACAAACCGAGGCGTACAATTTTGCCCGGATTCATCTGGGCTCCATTTTGGAGATTATTCGTCACAGCAAGGATGTAAAGCACGGACGGGTTCCCCGGGAGAGCTATTGATATGTCCGGCAAAAAGCCTAAGCGTTCTTCCAAGAACTTAAAGATCAACACCCGCATTGTGCTCACCACCGTGCTGGCCATTGCCATACCGCTGGTGCTGGTGGCGCTGGTGTGCCTGGGGCTGCTGCACAGCACCTCCCACACCTTTCAGTTGGCGGCGGAGACGGCGGACAGGTACAGCCTGGTCAACCAGATCGGCTGGAATCAGACGGTGAGCAACCTGTCCGATGTGTTGCTGCGCACCAAAGATACGGACGCAGAAAAGCTGGCGGATATTACCGCCTATGCCGCACCGCTGGAGAAGCGGGGCGTGGCGCTGGAAATTCGACGGGGTGACAAGGTATTTTACCGAAGCGCCGGGTGCAAGGATGTGCTGGGGCGTGCCCGGCAGATCGTGGCCTTTGATTCGGAAAAAAATGTGTACCACTTCGGTCAGGACGGGCTGGTGATCGTCAGTCATGTGCAGGCCGGGGATCAGCGCTGCCGCCTGGTGCTCACCGGCACCGGCTATACGGTGGCGGATCAAACGGAGCCGGCGGCGCGGGGCACGCTGTCGCGTCTGTTGATGGGGCGTACCGGATGGGTGGTGCTGGCCATTGTGCTGATTTTTGCCGCTGCGGTGGCGGCGTTCTCTTTCTTTACCAGCCGCACCATTGTGCGCCCCATTCAGAAGATTGCCCGGGGAGCGGACGCCATTGCCGGCGGCAATCTGGATTATCAGATCGACTATGACTCTACCAATGAGTTGGGCCAAACGGTGGAGAGCTTTAACGCCATGCGCCTGCGGCTGAAAGAGACCATTGAGAGCCGCGAAAAAAGCGAGCAACTGCGGCGGGAGATGACCGCCGGCTTTGCCCATGATCTGCGCACCCCGCTCACCAGCATTAAGGGCTACGCCGAGGGGCTGCGGGACGGCATTGCCAACACGCCGGAGAAGCAGCAGCGGTATTTGCAGACCATTTACGACTCCGCTGTGCAGACAGAGAAAATTCTCGATGATCTGCTGGCGCTGTCCAAGCTGGAGCTGGGCAGCACAGGCAACGATCGCTCCATTGTGCAGCTACAAGCGGTGCTGGATGATGCTGCGCCGGAGCTGACGGCTTTTATGGAGGACCGCGGCTGTACCTTTGCGCTGGAAAATCACTGCCCGGCAGATACGCAAATTGAGATCGACACGGACGCTTTTCGCCGGGTGTTTTTGAACATTCTGGGCAATGCGGTCAAGTACGCTCGCCCGGGTGTGCCCGGTCGGTTGGCATTGACGGCCACCGCCTATGATCGGGTAGTGATTCTGGAATTTGCAGACAACGGCATCGGCGTGGATAAGGATCAGCTGCGCAAGATTTTTGACGCCATGTACCGCACGGATCCGGCCCGCAGCCAGGTGAGCCAGGGCAGCGGACTGGGGCTGGCGGTGTGCAAGCAAATTGTAGAGCAGAACGGCGGCTCCATTTGGGCCCGCAGTCATACGGACGCGGGGCTGTCGATTTTTATTTCGTTACCCAAAAGGGAGCATGTTGCAGATGAAGCAGATATTGATTATTGAGGACGACCCACGCATTGCCGGGCTGGAGCGGGATTATCTGGAGGCGGCAGGCTTACAGGCATCGGTGGCAGCGGACGGCCCCTCCGGACTGCGCACGGCGTTGGATGGTCGGTTTGACCTGATTTTGCTGGATATTATGTTGCCGGGAATGGATGGACTGGAGGTTTGCCGCTCTATTCGCCGGGAGCAGAATGTACCGATTATCTTAGTCAGTGCCAAGAAAGAGGATTTGGACAAGATCAAGGGCCTGGGCGTTGGTGCGGATGACTATGTGGTTAAGCCCTTTTCCCCCGGCGAGTTGGTGGCCCGGGTGCTGGCGCATATCAGCCGGTATGAGCGGCTCACCGGCGACGGCGCTGCGCACCCGCCGACCAAGGACGCAGTGCTGGAGAGCGGTGCCCTGCGGTTGGATCCTGCCACCCGCCGTGCTTGGTTTCGGGAGCAGGAGGTGGCGTTGACCAATAAGGAGTTTGAGCTGCTGTATTTTTTAGCCGGCCACCCGGACGAAGTCTTTAGCAAGGAACAGCTGTTTGATCGGATTTGGCAGTACAACAGCTTGGGCGAGACCTCTACCGTCACCGTTCATGTGAACCGGATTCGAGACAAATTCAAGGAGCTGGATTCTAATTTAGATCTGATCCATACAGTGTGGGGCCGTGGCTATCGCTTTGTCCCCGCCACGGTGTGAAGACCACTGAGAGCGAAAAAAGAATGACCGCACCATTCCCGGTGCGGTCATTTTTGTATTTTTTGTTTTTGTCACACAAACACAAAGTGGATCAGGAGCATATAGCCGATGGTGCCCACGGCGATGCTCAGGAGGGTGTTTTTGCGCCATAGATGCACCCCGGCGGTGAGCGCCACGGCGATCAGCTGGGGCACAATGTAGTTCACATTGCCCTGCTCAAAATCCTTAAGACAATAGACGATGAGAATGCCCAGGATCGCTACCGGCAGCACATTGCCCAGGTACTGAACGAACTTGGGCACCTGCTTTTTGCCCCCAAACAGGGCAAAGGGAAACAGGCGGGTGGCAAAGGTACAGACGGCGGCCACCAGCACCATGATCAGCAAATGGGTGTTGGTCATTTGGCAGCCCTCCGTTCCGGATCAAAGAAGGGGCGCCCGGCGGACAGCACCGCCACGGTCAGCACCAGGGAGGGAAGCAGGAATTTGTCTGCCCCGAAGATCAGCAGGCACAGAATGCCGGCGCACAGCCCCAGCGCGCCGATCAGCCCGGCGCGACCTTTTTGGTTGCGGATCAGGTCAATAAAAATCACCACAAACAGGGCGGTCATAGAGAAATCAATGCCGGTAAAGTCCATGGGCAGGGCGGCACTGAGCAGAGAGCCCAGCACGGAGCCGATGATCCAGTACACATGGTCAAGCTCGCCGATGAGAAAGCGCGCCCGTGGCTCGTCTACCCCATCCGGCACAGACAGGATGGAGGCGTTTACCGAGTATGTTTCGTCCGTTAAAGTAAAGATCATAAAAGGATAGCGCCAGCCGCCGGCCTTGAACTTTTCAATATAAGACAGGCCATAGAACATGTGGCGGGTGTTGATAAACAGCGTCATCAGTGCGGTGGTGGCCAGCCCGGCGCCGGAGGAGATCAGCGACACCAGCAGAAACTGGCCGGACCCGGCATACACCAGCAGTGAGATCAGCGCTGCCCATACCCAATTGTAGCCGGCCTTAAACAGCATAATACCGAACGCTGCGCCTAAAAACAAGTAGCCGAACAGCACCGGCAGTGATTGCTTGAACGCAAAGCGCAAAGTCGCGCGTCTGTTATATTTCATAATTTCCTCTCCGCATACATAAAATGTGCACAACGATTATACCACCTTTTGCGGAAGAATCAAGGGTGAAGTGAGGTGGCGTGGAGATTTGCAGCGCGTGCTTGCGTCTTTTGTCTATCGTACCGTATTTGATTTGATGCTTGGTAGGGGCGGCAATCTGCCGCCCGCAAATCCCTCAGTCGGCTGCGCTGACAGCGCCTAACTGGCGCCCGTCCCCTTTGTCGCTGCGCGACATCTCCCCGCACTGCGGGGAGTCACCCTTTACAAGGGAGCCTAAGGTGTTGTAACCGATTTGCCTCCCTTGCAAAGGGAGGTGGCTGCGAGCTTGCGAGCAGACGGAGGGATTGGACGGCGGGAGCAAGCCCCCGCCCTACGGCAAGTAAAACAAAAAACGCCCCTTGCAAATCAAGGGGCGCTGTTATTATGCATTCACTTTTCTGTGCCCAGCAGGGCGGTGTATTCCCGTGGGGTCATACCGAATCGGCGCTTAAACAGGGCGATAAAATGGGATTGGGAGGAGAAGCCCAGGCTGTAACACACCTGCTCGGCGGTGCAGCCCTCCCACAGCAGGGTTTTGGCTAACTCCAGTTTTTGGGCGGTCATATAGGTGCTCAGGTTTACGCCCAATTCGCATTTGAACAGATGGGAGAGATAGTCCGGCGACAGGCCGCAGTGGGCGGCCACGGCAGCCACCGTCAGCTTGCGGTCCGGGTTTTTGTTGATATAGGCAATGCAGCGGCGCACATGGGGTGAGTAGGTCAGGTCCTTTTGCGCCCGGCTGACCATATTGGTCAGTTCAATGGCGCCGTCCACAATGGCGGCGTGCACGGCGCGCTTGGCGCTGGCCGCGTCAATGCGGCGAATAAAATCGTCCGAATACGCATAGGCGTTGCTTTCGCCCAGACCCCCTTGAATGGCGTAGCGGGTGGCCAGGGTGATAAAGCTGACAGCCATATATTTTTGCTGCTGCAAGTCGTTCTCCGACATTTGGCCTACGGTAATATTTTGTATGCCGATCTGCCCCAGTTCGTAGATCAGCTTTTTCAGATCACCCCGTTGCAGGCAGGAGAACAGGCGCACCTCGTCCCGGTATGGGGTATGGTGCAGTCGCTCCAGCGCGTGGTGTCCGGTTTCTTCCTTGACGCTTTTCGGGATCACCCGAATACTCATTAAAGATGCACTATCCATTTGAATTCCCCCTAAGTGCAGTATAGCTGCCCGGAGGCTGTCCGTCAACCGGGGCGGCGCAAGTCGATGGGGATTTGTTGTATTTTCGCGGCTTTTTGGTAGACAAAATGGGGGGGTTGTGCTATGATAGCGTTGGAAAGGAGTGACCAAAATATGAAAAGTAAGACCAAGACCCTGCCTACCGACGCGGTGCTGCGGGATATGCTGAAACAAGCCGGACTGGACAGCGCTGGGGTGCAATTTCGGCTGCTGGGGGACGGTATGTTCAACGCCGTTTTTGCAGCGGAGACAAACCCGCCGGTGGTGATGAAGATTGCGCCCCGACCCCAGGTGCCGGTGATGACCTATGAGCGGGATATGCTGGCCACCGAGCTGTACTGGTACGATCAGATCCGGCAGCACACGGAGATTACTGTGCCGGATATTCTGTATAGTGACCCGGCGGGCAACCTGTGCGGCGCGCCCTGGGTGGTGATGGAGCGACTGCCCGGGGTGCACCGAGACAAGTGCCCGCTGCCCAGTGCGGAGAAACACCGGCGCACAGCGGAGATGGTGGCGCAGATCCATAATGTGTCCGGTACCGGCTACGGTTATGTGCAAAATGGACTGTATGAGAACTGGGCGGACGCTTACATTTCCATGATCGAGAACCTGTTGGCAGATGCCCGGCGTATGGGCAAGACCAGCCGCCGCGGGCAGCGTCTGCTGGCGTATGCCCGGCAGTATCGGGCAGTGCTGGCGACGGCACCTTGCGTGATGGTGAATTTTGATCTGTGGAGCAGCAATATCCTGTGCCATACGGTGGACGGACAAACCCGGTTTGCCTGGATCGACCCGGAGCGCAGCCTGTGGGGCGACCCGGTGTTGGACTTTTTGTCGCTGGAGTCCTTTACTGCGCCGCTGGACAAAAAGACTTTGTCCTTGGCAGCCCACAACGCCCTTTGCCGGGTACCGGTGCAAGTCAACCGAGAGACCCGGCTGCGCTACGCCTTTGCCCAGGGGCTGCTGGCGTTGATCCAGGAAGTGGAAAAATACTATCGCTTTACGCCCTTGAGCCAGGGCTGGATGGTGGATATAGGTGGTGCTTCTGTGGCTTACAAGGCGGCCTTTGCCGCTTTGCGCCGTGGGTAAGGGCGGGCGCCAAAAGGCGCAGGACAAGGCGCAGGCGCTGACCACTGCGCCGGTGACCGGCCGTCTGCTGCGGCACCTGCCGTACACTCTGGCTTCGCTGCTCTTTAGTGCCTTTTATAATGTGGCAGACACGTTGTTTGTCAGCCACGGGGTAGGCGACCTGGCGGCTGCGGGAATCAGCGTGGTCTTTCCTCTGACGGTTTTGCAGGGTGCCATTGCCCAAATGGTTGGCGCCGGTGCCGGGGCACTGGTGTCGCCCTGTTTGGGGCAAAAGGACTACCGGGCGGCAGGCCGGGTTACAAAAAGCGCCATGGCGTTCTTTTACACCACAGCGCTGGGGATTACCTGCATTTGCTTGTTGTTTCGCACGCCGCTGCTGCGGCTGTTCGGTGCCACGGCAGAGATCTTGCCTTATGCCCGCACCTATTTTACCATTTTGGCAGCGGGCAATGTGTTCTCCACCGGGTTTTCGTCTATTATACGGGCGGAGGGGCGCATGGATTACAGCCTTTGGATCTGGCTGTTGCCTACCGGGGTGAACTTGCTGCTGGATTGGTTGCTGATCTATCGGCTGCACCTGGGCATTGCCGGTGCGGCTTGGGCCACAGTGATCGCCCAGGCGGCGAGCTTTTGTATGAGCGTATTGTTTTTCACCCGGTTTTCTTGTCAGCAATTCCGTGGCGTGCGGGCGGATCGCGCCACCGTGGGGCGGATCTTGACTCTGGGGCTGCCCACCTTGGTGCAAATGGGCAGTCTGTCTGTTGTGCTGGTGGTGATGAACGGTTTGTTGGCGCCTCGGGCAGGCACAGTAGGTGTGGCGGCCTTTGGTTATGTGAGCCGGTTGGCGGAATTTGCCTTGGCGCCGTTCTCCGCTCTTTGCTTGGCAGCAGCGCCTATCATCGGTAGCAGCTACGGCGCCGGACTGCATAGCCGGGTGCGCCAAACGGTGGTGCGCACGGTGCAGCTGGGGTTGGTGTATGCGGTGGCTGCTGTGGCAGTGTGTTATGCTTTGAGCGGAGCGCTGCTGGGTATTTTTACCCGCGATCCGGCGATCGTGCAATTTGGTACCCAATGCTTGCGGCGATTGGCACCGGCTCTTTTGTTCTTGCCGCCGGTACTGACGGTGAGTGCCTATTTCCAGTCGGTAAACCGAGCCAAATCGGCGCTGGTTACCGCCGGTGCGCTGCCGTTGTGCCTGTGCGTGGGTGCGTGCCTGGCGGCACCTCTGGGCACCGGGGCTGTTTGGTGGGCCGTGCCCATTGCTGCCGCCGTTTGTGCCGTATTTTGCGGGGCGCTTTATATTCGGCAGGCAGGGAAAAGGAAGCGTTGGGCTTTGTAGGTGGTGTGATGTTGTTTGTAATTTTCGGTAAGGGTGGCAGATTGCCGCCCTTACCTATTTATTGGAACAAGCAAAACAAAAAACGCGCCCCTTGCAACAAGGGGCGCCAAAGGGTTTGAATTATTCTTTTTCTTTCTGTTCTTCCCGGGGCAAAATGTCCTCTCGGGCAGGGGTGAAGAATTCCAGCCAGCGGGTATCCCGGTAGACCCGGCAAAAGGCGTGGGGCACATTGCCGGGTACCTGCACAATGTCGCCGGCGTGCATACGGCGCACTTCGTCACCCACCTGCATATCAATCTCGCCCTCCAGTAGGTAATCCACCTGGGTGTGGGGATGGCTGTGGGGCGGCTGGGCTGTGCCGGCCTTGCACTCCATTAAGACGAACATATAGTCTTTATCGCTGCACAGCAGCTTCCGCCGGGCGGTGGGCATCAGCTGTTCCCAGGGCAGATCCTGGTACGGGTTCAGTTGCATAGGAACATCCCCTTTTCGTTAGGATAACTTCACTATACACCCGGGCAGGCATTTATGCAAGAAAAAAAGTGTTGACTTTAACGCTTTTATGTGCTAAACTAAAATCATCATAAATTTACCGAGAAAAGGGGTTATTACAATGAATAAGGTTGTGAAGAAGATCGCTGCCGTGGCGCTGTCCGGGCTGCTGGTGGCTTCTGTATTTGCCGGTTGTTCCGGCGGCAGTGCCAAGGACACTTATACCGTAGGTATCTGCCAGTCCATGCAGCATCCGGCACTGGACAAGGCTACCGAGGGCTTTAAGAAGGCGCTGACGGACAAGCTGGGCGACAAGGTGACTTTCAAAGAGCAGAACGCCTCCGGCGATTCCACCCTGTGCTCCACCATTGTTAACCAGTATGTGTCTCAGAATGTGGACCTGATCATGGCCAACGCTACGGACGCACTGGTGGCTGCCCGCACGGCAACCAACACCATTCCGATTGTGGGTACCTCCGTTACCAGCTACGGCGTGGCTCTGGGTCTGAAGGATGAGACTGCCACCAAGACCGGGATCAATGTGACCGGTACCGCCGACCTGGCGCCGCTGGATAAGCAGGCCGCCATGGTTAATGAGTGGGTGCCGAATGCCAAGAAAGTGGGTATTCTGTACTGCTCTGCGGAGAAGAACTCCAAGTACCAGGCTACCGTTGTGGGCGCAAAGCTGAAGGAAATGGGCCTGGAGGTGAAGGAATACACCGCTGCGGACTCTAACGAGATCGCTTCTGTGACCAAGCTGGCTTGCCAGAACAGCGATGTGCTGTATGTTCCCACAGACAACACCATGGCCTCCAGCGCCAAGACTATTGACAACATTGCAAAGCCTGCCGGCGTACCCATTATTGCCGGTGAGGAGGGCATTTGCTCCGGCTGCGGTATCGCCACTCTGTCCATCAGCTATTACGACATCGGCTACAAGGCCGGCGAAATGGCTTATGACATTCTGGTTAACGGCAAAGACCCGGCAACCATGGACATTGCGTTTGTGCCGGAAAACAAGTTGACCAAGGAATATGACGCCGCCCGCTGCAAGGCACTGGGCGTGAAGGTGGTAGACGGCTACAAGGCAATCGAAAGTTAAACATTGCCACGATGCCGGGCAGCAGAAATGCTGCCCGGTTTTTTGTGTGGTTGATTCGGCGTGTGGTTCGGTGGTGGAGAGATTGGCGTCCTCTACTTGATTTTTTACGGCGAATTTGGTAAGATAGGACTACGCTTTGCGAATTTAGCACTTTAAATTGAAGGAGATTGTGCAATGAGCGGATTTTTAGCTTCTTTGCCCGGTGCTTGTGCCCAGGGTATCATCTGGGGTATCATGGCAGTGGGCGTGTATTTGACCTTTAAGGTTCTTGATTTGGCCGACTTGACGGTGGACGGCAGCTTTGGCACCGGCGGCGCCGTGCTGGTGGTGTGTACCATTGCAGGGATGAACATTTGGCTGGCCATGCTGCTGGCGTTCTTGGCCGGGTGTATTGCCGGACTGGTTACCGGTATTTTGCATACCAAGTTTGGCATACCGGCGATCTTGGCAGGTATTTTGACCCAGCTGGCGCTGTATTCCGTAAACCTGCGGATTATGAGCGGTCGTGCCAATGTGGCGCTGAATATTGATGAATACGGGATCTTGGTATCCCTGCGATATATTCCCAAATCCATTCTCGTCGGCGGTGCTTTTGCGCTGGTGATCATTGGGTTGCTGTACTGGTTCTTCGGCACGGAACTGGGCGCCGGCGTGCGCGCCACCGGGTGCAATGAGGCCATGGCCCGCGCCAACGGCATCAACACCGGGTTCAACAAGGTGCTGGGACTGGTGCTCTCCAACGGCATTGTGGCATTGTCCGGCGGTCTGCTGGCCCAGTATCAGGGCTTTGCGGACATTAATATGGGCCGCGGCGCTATCGTTATCGGCCTGGCGGCCGTGATCATCGGCGATGTGATCTTTGGCAAGCTGTTCAAGAACTTTGCTCTGCGCCTGCTGGCAGCGGTGCTGGGCGGCGTGATCTACTATATTGTCATTCAGTTGGTGCTGCAAATGGGCCTGAACGCCAACGACCTGAAGCTGTTCTCCGCTTTGGTGGTGGCGCTGTTCCTGGGCGTGCCGTACTGGAAAGGGCAGCTGAGCGCCAAGCATGTAAAGACGAATAAGGGGGGCAAGGACAATGCTTAAAATCACAGGTGTACAAAAGACATTTAACCCCGGCACCATCAATGAGAAAAAGGCCCTTTGCGGCATTGATCTGACCTTGAACGAGGGCGATTTTGTAACGGTGATCGGCGGCAACGGCGCCGGCAAATCCACGATGCTGAATATGATCGCCGGTGTGTACCCGGTGGACTGCGGTTCCATTGTGATCGACGGCAAGGATGTGACCAAGCTGCCGGAATACAAGCGTGCCAAGTTTATCGGTCGTGTGTTCCAGGACCCCATGACCGGCACTGCTGCGGATATGCAGATCGCCGAGAATTTGGCCATCGCCGCTCGCCGTGGCAAGGGGCGAACCCTGCGTTCCGGCGTCAGTAAAAAGAAAAGGTTCAGTATGCAGAGATGCTTAAGGAGCTGGATCTGGGGCTGGATACCCGCCTGACCTCCAAGGTGGGCCTGCTCAGCGGCGGTCAGCGCCAGGCGGTGACCCTGTTGATGGCCACTTTGAAGAAGCCGAAGGTGCTGCTGCTGGATGAGCACACGGCAGCGCTGGATCCTAAGACCGCCAAGAAGGTGCTGGATCTGACGGAGAAGATCGTGGCCCGAGATCACCTGACTACCATTATGATCACCCACAATATGAAGGATGCCATTGCCATCGGCAACCGGCTGATTATGATGAACGAGGGCAAGATCATCTATGATGTAAGCGGTGAGGAGAAGAAGAAACTGACCACCAAGGATCTGCTGGATAAGTTTAAGGTTACCTCCGGTGAGGAGTTTGACAACGACCGGGTGCTGCTCTCTACCGAGGCGGGGGAGTAAGCCCATCAAGCAAAACAAAAGACGGAACCATGTAGAGTGGTTCCGTCTTTTTTGCGCTTTTTACAGGGTGGCACCCGGCGGCGATTGTCTATATTCGGTTCTCGTTGCCCGGCACACAGTCTTACTATACCACGCGCATACCGACCAGACTTCAGAAAAACCGCCGGGTTCATTAGAAATACTGCGATTTTTGCCCTACCGACGAAAAAATAAAAAGCAGCCCGGCGGACTGCTTTTTATTTATGGAATTTTGGTAATCGGTTCCTAAAGCAATGGGTCCAGGCGGGCAAATAGCCGCTTTTGACGGCCACTTTTTGAGAGCTTATATTGGCAATATCCGTGGTGTAATAGGGCACCACACCTCGAGCCAAAGTCTCTATGGTCAGCATATTCACCAGCTTTACCCCGATGCCGTTGCCGCGATAGGCAGGGCGCACATCCACGCCAATCTGCCACATTGTCTGGCTATCTGCACTGACACAAGCAATGCCGACGATTTGCTCTTGGTCATAGGCTACGGCGGCCAGCACTTCTGGTCGCGCGCTGTCGCGGTCATACTGTAATGCGTTTGGAAAGCCCTTGTTTTTATACAAACCGTGCAGGTCTTTATCCAGCAGAACAAAGGAACAGGCGGCGTTTTCCATAGGCTTTATGTGCTCTATATCCGGAAGATAGTATGGATTTGCGCCGTAGACCAGCTTGTCGGTGAGAATTTCGTAGCTGCTTTTGTTCCTGAATTTTTGCTTTACATAGGGCATAACACTTTTAGATGCGTTGACCACGGTGCTTTTGCCCATGGTGATCACCTCCAGACGCGGGGTGATAAATGGCATTTCCCGCCGGCCTTGCTGCATTTTTGCTTCTGTAAAAAGGATGCCGCTTCTTGTAAAATCCTCCGGTCGGCAATTATAGTCCAGCGCCAGTTGGCGATACACGGTGGCCATCATTTCCTGTTTTGTCATTTCAAAATATCCGTCCATCCATCCGTTCCTTTGCGCTGGATGTATTCCTGTATATCCTCGTTGGTGAAAACATCCAGCATTTTGTCAAAGCTGGGCGCCAGGCGCATGGAGCGCAGCGCGTCTAATTCGGTCCAAAACACTTTGCCTTCGTTAGAATCATGCAGCGTGCCGGTGTAGCGGTCGGTTTTGAACAGCAGGATAATGTAGCGCCGGCCGTGACCTGCTTCCCACCATTTGATCCCGCACAGTTTGGGAGACTGAATATCCAGCCCGGTCTCTTCTTTCACTTCGCGAATAACGGAATCCACAAAGGACTCGTCTTTCTCCACATGCCCACCGGGAAAAGTGATCCCGCCCCAGTTTTTGCCGACCTTGTCCTGCACCACCACACGCCCGGCACCGTCATAGATCATGCACATGTTGGTCAGTTCCGCTTTTTCGTATTTGCTCATAAATTTGCTCCCTGGGTTGTATCTGATATGGTAAGTATTGCGATTTGTTTTTCTAATTCGTTTATCAACTGTTCATCTGTTGCTTGCTCGAAAGGAATAGATGGTTGACTTGCGCATTCTATCCATTGTGCCACAGCAATTTGTTCATTTGTAGCACGCAATTCAATGATTTTATTTATGGTGTTGGCTCGGTCTATTTTGCCGTATGTGCGGTAATCGTAAATGATCTGCTGTCGCTCTGCAATATCTTTCGCATTAGAGAATTTGTCTACGGTATCTTTTATATTCGCCATTTTGTCCAATTCTTTCTTTGATTATTTACAGGTGTTTATGCCGACTACATTATACTGTATCGCATACAGATTGTCTATAACGATTTATCAGTGGCGGCAAAAACGATGAAGGGGAAAAGTTGCTTGCCAACAGACATTTCCTATGATACAATATAATTGAGGAAGTTTAATTAAGAATTAAGTGGTGATGATGTATGAAAAAGAGGACTCTCAAGCAAGAAATAAAGATCTTATGCTTTATATTGGCTTTTGTTGCCTTGACTTTTTTATATTCCCAAATTCCATGTATGCACATAGTTTGGATCGACAGAATCGTTTTTTCATCAAATAGCCCGGATTTATTGCTTGACTTGTTTACGGTGCAAGCAACCGTTGCTGCATTAAGCATATCCATCATTGCGATCATCACAGGCTTTCAAACAGAGACATATTACGGAGTTGGCCTAACCAACTATATTACTACACTAAAGCCGATCCTCTTTAAGCATAAGAATTTAATGATCGCTGATCTGATTATGATATTAGCTAATTATATTGCAGTGTCACTTCAATGCTATTACTTATCGGTGGATATATTTGCTGTCAGCATTTTGATTTCGATTATATTGGTTAAGGATACGGCATTTGTTTTTAAAAAAGGTACGGACATTAAGCAGGAGATACGAGAGTATGTTCTTCACAATTATTCTGTGAGCTATATAACGGATTTGATAGATAATATAAGTAAACAAATGTATGCAGACAATCTTCTGCCACTTGAAGATGGTTTTGAACTATTGAAAGAAATATATAAAGATGCTGTGCAAAATCAAAACGAAGAGGTCATTGACCTGATCTGTAAATCTCTATCAGTATTGTTTAGTGAAAAATATGGAAATACTGCAAAGGAAAAAGTGTTTTTATTGTTATGGACAATTAATGAAGTTTACGCGATTTCAAACGAACCGCAGACAATACGGCATATCGAAATATGGGATCGTATTTATGTTGATTTTTGCGATTTCCTGCATACAATCACACCGACACAGATGCGCAGAAATAGAATGTTTGACTATTATGCATTTGGTATAAATTTAATGAAAAATAAGAGCTACCGGTATTCGAATGGCAGGTACATTTCCCAAAATAGTATGCTTGCAGAATTCTACTATGTTTATATTTACACTATTGTGGTTGCGCCCAATCAGGTGAGTGAGGAAGGCCAATCGGCGGAGGAGATGATCAGGAGTATTTACTTTTGGTATTCATCTTACATTAGCGCGGATACAGATGAACAAAAGGAAGATGCGATAAAAGGATATGGCTTTTTCTTAAAGCAGCTGGTGGATAATCAGGATGAGCGAAATATTCGTAAACTGTACCTAAATCACGCTATTATGCATTTTCACAATAATAAGGAAGGGACAGTATTTGTTGCGCTTTTTGTATATGCATATTATTTGGCGTTCTGTGAAGTGCTTGTGGAGGGCCAAAGTATTCAAAGGTTTGCACAGGACTTGATAAAGTCCATGCAAGGATTAGTCCATAAAGCGATTTATGCTTTGAACATCAAGGATATTCTGAAAGAGAACGGTAAGATTCTGCGCAATCTGTTGAACTCATGGGAAAAATTCAACACGGATGAATTAAAAGAAATAGTTATGGAGCGGGTGCTTGTAGATGTTTTGCTATACATTTCAGTGGAAAAGTATTTTAGTGAGGACGATCTATACGATTGTCTAAAATACATAACTTCTGGGGATATGGAATATACCAGTTTAAAGTATTTTGCAAATGGGGACGATGACTTTGTTGCTAACTTTATGGTGTTTCAACAACGAGCATTAGGGTTCACAGAACAGAGCGATATGCAGCGGAAGGTAGATACGCTTCGATCTGCGTTGCAAAAAGGGGTAAAGGCTAAGCAGGTAGAAGTGGCAGAGCATTATCCTTTGACGCAAAAAGTGACAAAAGAATTCGTGGAACGAATTAAAACTCGATTAAACGAAGCGATGAACGAAATTATTCCCTTTTCGTTTAATGAGAATTGTCAAGCTAACAAAAGCGAAAAAATAGCATTGGATTATTGTCAGGTGGATCAGGATTGCGTGGGGAGTAATTATTTGCTTGATGATGTATGCCGTTTGGCTTCTTGTAGACTGTTTGATAGACTCGAGACATGTCTTGGAGAACATGTTGAGATCCTTAAATTAAAAAACACAGATAGAACGAAGCAAGAACAGTTTATTGAAAAGTCGACGCCGTATATTCCAAATGTGTTTATTGGCAACAAGCATACATTTTGGGAAGAAAATGACCAATTTATGCTGCAAAACTATATTGATGCTATGGAAAAAGTGGATTTTTCATGTGGATGTAAACGTTTGTATCTCATTAACAGCAATTTGGTTTCTTTTCGTGTAAGTCAAATACACATAGAGTGTTTTGATTATACTGAGAGCGATTTTGATGCATTGAATATTGAAAAATCCGGAAACGACTACTTCTATTCTCGGAGCAATGGGGGAATTAAAGCCAAGTATGAAAAAAAAGAACTGCTGGATTTATTACATAAGACCTTAAAGAAAATTCACATTGAGGTTGAATATGAGTATGGTTTTCAATCAGATTTTGTGGGCTGTTCGTTGGAAATTGAGTACATGTAAGTTGTGATCGTCAGTGTGAGCTGAAAAACTCCAAAGGGATAGTGTTAAGAATCATCATACTGACAAAATCAGATTTTATTGTGAAAACAAAAAGAATGGCATGGCGGGTAGAGGAAAACATATCGCAGGTGTTATAGGGTGGACAATGCAAAATCGTTCTCCTGATGCCTCTACAATGAATAAAGAAGGGCACACTGCACAGTTAAGTGCAGTGTGCCTTTCTTTACTACATTATATATTATAGGTCATTAGGGTTTGGATGAAGTGGGTATCCAGGAAGTTGCGCTGGTAGCCGGTGGAGAAGCCCTGGTTCTCCAGCGCGTCTACCAAGCGGCGGGAGAAGGTGTCATACACCAGGACAAACTGCTTTTCGTCCGCCAGGTCCTGGGCCTCGGACACCAGTTGCAAAAGCTCCTGCTTTTGGGCGGCGGCGTTGCCAAAGAGCGTGAGCACCTGCACCGGCTTTTCCCTGGGGATCATCACGCCCACGATATTGCGGGTTACATTCCGGTGCGATTGGATCCGCCGGGAATGGTCGACGGAGAGCATGGACAGGGCGCCCTTGGACGGAGAGCGGTACTCCGGTGCGTTCTTGGGTAGCAGCACGCCTACCGCGTGAGCCGGATCGCTGACCAGCACGGTGCCGGTTTGGATCCAGCGGGGCAGGTTGTGCTCCATATAGCGGGTGATGAATTTTTCCCGCTTGTCCCGATCCGGACAATAATACATCATCAGCGGGTGCGACAGCAGCGACGCCCCTAAGAACTCCACCAGCGGTGCTTGTTCTTTTTTATCCCAATGGGACAGCTCCATTTTTCCTCACCCTTTCTTATGCTTTCGTCTTTTGGCTATGCTGCCGGCGCAGTTTGCGCACCACCAGCAGGAACATCACCACGCTCATGGCGGTGCACACCAGGTCGGCCACGGCCTGGGACCAGATAATGCCATCCAGACCAACCGTCTTATTCATTATAATCAACAGCGGGAAATAAATCAATCCCTGTCGGCTGAGGGACAAGATCATACTTTGGGTGCCCTTGCCCATGCCCTGGAATGAGAAGTTCAGCACGAACATACAGCCGATCACCGGGCCGGAGATCATCAAGGCACGCAGCATTTTGACCCCATAGTCGATTACAGCCGGGTCGTCGATAAACACGCTGACCACCTGGCGGGTAAAGATAAAGTATATCACGGTGATTACTGTGCCCAGCACAATGTTGCAAACGCAGGAAAAGCGAATGCTGTGGCGCATACGGTCCAGTTTGTTTGCCCCGTAGCAGTAGCCCACCAGCGGCTGCACGCCCTGCGCCAGTCCCAGCTGCAGCATCACCACCAGCATATTGGCCTTCATGGTAATGCCCATGGCTGCTACCGCGTTGTCGCCGTACGCCTGCAAGAAGACATTGATCAGCATGTTGGAAATGCTCATCAGCAAACTGTTAATGGCGGCAGGCAGTCCAACGGTAATGACCCCGCGGGCAATGCCGCCCCGCACCCGATAGCGGCCGGGGCTGATGGATAAAATGGACTTGCCCCGCAAAAAGTAAATCAAGAAGAATATCACGCTGACCACATTGCCGATGACGGTGGCAATGGCAGCGCCGGCTACGCCCTGACCGGTGCCAAAGGGCATGGCCAGACCAAAGAGCTTGTCGCCCTTGTTCAAAATAAAGATCGGGTCCAGCACAATATTGACCACCTGACCGATAATGCTGCCGATCATAGATACCCTCGCGGCGCCCTCGCCCCGCACCAGGTTGCCCAGCATCACAGAGGACACAATAAAGGGAGAGCCGATGGCCACATACTTCAGATAATCGGCGGCGTAGGCAAAGGTGGCGTCCGACGCGCCCACTGCGTACAGTACCGGCTTGCGGAACACCAAAAACAGCACGGTCATCACCAGCCCAACGCCAATGGCACTGTAAACGCAAAAGCTGCTGATGGTCTTGACCCTCTCTGTCTTTCCCTCGCCCAGAGAGCGGCTGACAAAGGCGCAGCCGCCTACACCGAACAGGTTGCCACAGGCGATAAACAGCAAGAACAGCGGCATGGTCACCGACACGGCGGCCACCATATTGGCGTTGCCGGTCTGACCCACAAAGAATGTGTCTGCCAGGTTATAAACGATATTTACCAGCATGCCCATCATGCTGGGCAGCGCCAAAGTGCGCACGGCCCGGGGCACGCTGTAACTTTCAAAAACTTGGGTATTGTCTTTCATTGATCTTTTATGCCTTCTTCTCATAGAGCGCGTTAGCCAAGGCTGCCATTTGGGACATGGTCAGCTGTTCGGCCCGCGCGGTGGCGCTCAGTCCTAAAGATTGGAACAGCGCCGTCAGTTCTGCCTTGGGCACGCCCAGGGCGGCGTTCAAACTGTTGGCCAGAGTCTTGCGCCGCTGCAAAAAGGCGCCCTTGACCACACGGAAAAAGTAGCCCTCGTCCGTCACCTGCACCGGGGGCTGCTGCCGCCGGGTCAAGGCGATCACCGCAGAGTCTACATTGGGGCTGGGGAAAAAGCTCTCTCGCCCCACTTCAAACAAGATCTCCGCCTGCGTATAGTATTCCACCGCTGCGGACACGGCACCGCAGTCCCGGGTGCCCAGGGGCGCGCACAGGCGCTTGGCCGCCTCCAGTTGCACCATCACCACCAGCCGTTCAATAGGCAACTCGCTTTCCAGCAGGCGCATCAGCACCGGGGTGGTAATGTAGTAGGGTAGGTTGGCGCACACCTGCAAGCGGTCACAGCCGGCGAACCGGTCGGCAAACAGCGCCTGCAAGTCCATTTGCAGCACATCGCCGGGCACCACCTGCACATTAGAGCAGTCTGCCAGGGTCTCGGCCAGCACATCCGGCAGGCGACGGTCCAGCTCCACGGCGGCTACTCGACCGCACACGGCAGACAGCTCTTTGGTGAGCACGCCGATGCCCGGCCCGATCTCCAGCACGCCGGTATGGTCGTCCGCTTCCAGCGCTGCTGCCATACGGGGACACACGGAGGGGTCGATCAAAAAGTTCTGCCCCAGCGCTTTGGAAAAAGTGAAGCCGTGACGGGTTAATATTCTCTTTATTGTATTATAATCATATAAATCCATACAACCGCTCCTCTAACGGTTGCCTATTCTACCACACTTCGGCAGAATTTACAATAATATGCTTGACTTTTTGTGCAAGTGTGCTAAAATACATCATAAGCCGCCTAACGATAGGCGGCTAAATGAATAAAAAGGAAGTGCCTGCATGGAGCTGAAACCCTGTCATCGCCGTCCGCTGCGACCGGATGAGATCGGTCCTCGGGTGATGGAACTCTCTAAATATTTGCGCAAGAATTTTAATGCCGCCGTAGCGGAGCAGGGTCTGTTTTCCGGCCAGCAGGATATATTGCTGCTGCTGATTCGCCAGCCGGGTATGACCCTGGGCCAGCTGAGCCGTGCCCTGGGGGTGGCCAGTGCTACCGCCTCCGTGTCTGTCAAGCGCATGGAAAAGGCCGGGTTTATTGAAAAGCGGGTGGACGAAAAGGACGCCCGGATTGTGCGGCTGTATCCCACTCCGGTGGCGGAGGACGCGCCGAAAAAGATTCACCAAAAAATGAACGCCATGGAGCAGGTGCTCACCGCCGGTATGAGCCAGGAGCAGGTACTGACTTTGGCCGGCCTGTTGGAGCGTGCCCTGCAAAATGTGGGCAAAGAAAACCCGTAAGTGTGAAAGATAGAGAAGAAAACAGAAAGGAGAACCGAATGTTAAAGAAGTTATCCAAATATATGAAAGGGCTGTGGGGACTGGCAGCCATCAGCGCCGCCGGTATGATTGTAGAGGCCATCTGCGAGCTGGCGCTGCCGTCCCTTGCCAACAGCATTTATCAAAAGGTGGACACCGCCGCCTCGCCGGAGAGCGTGCGTACTGCGGTGATCCTCAGCGGCTTGGGCTTGCTGGCGCTGGCACTGTTAGGCCTTTTTGGCGGCGTGGTGACCATGAAAACCTCCGCCAATGTGAGCCAGCGGTTTGCCTACCGGCTGCGAGGGGATATGTACCGCAAGATCAGCCATTTTTCCTTTAAGAATATTGACCAGTTCTCTACTGCGTCGCTGACTACCCGTATGACCAACGATGTGACCACCTTGCAGAATGTGGTGATGATGTGCCTGCGGATTTTAGTGCGTGTGCCGGCGTTGGCGGTGGTGGCCGCCTGCTTTGCGGTGTCCATCAATCCCAGAATGAGCGCTATGCTGCTGATCTTGCTGCCGATTTTGATTGTGGTGGTGGCCTGCATTTTGAAGTTCGGCTTCCCTATGTTCCAAAAAATGCAGAAGAAGATCGACAACGTAAACCGGGTGGTGCAGGAAAACCTAATCGGTATGCGTGTGGTCAAGGCCTATGTGCGGGAGGACCGGGAGAAAGACAAATTCCATGACGCCTCCGATGATTTGGCTGCCCAGGGCGCCAAGGCAGCGGGCCTGATTGTGACGGTGATGCCGGTGATGATGCTGATGCTCAATGCCGTAGTGGTCTTTGTGTACTATAAAGGCGCTTTAGAGGCCAATGCCGGCGTGATGGAAGTGGGCCAAATCTCCGTCTTTGCCTCTTATGTGATTCAAATTCTGATGAATTTGATGATGATCTCCATGATGCTGCTGCAGCTGGCTCGTGGTAAAGCCTGCGGCGACCGTGTGGTGGAGGTGCTGGATACAGAAATTGACATTACCAATCCGGAGAACCCCTATTTGCCGGAGAACCCCCAGGGGGGCGTAGAGTTCCGGGATGTGAGCTTTAAGTATAATACGGAGGGCCACGGGGACGATATTTTGGAGCATATCAGCTTTACCGCCAAACCCGGCCAGATTATCGGTATTGTAGGCGGCACCGGCTGCGGCAAGAGCAGTTTGGTGAACTTGATCCCCCGGCTGTATGACGCCACCCAAGGGCAGGTGCTCATTGACGGGGTGGATGTGCGTAAGTACGACCTGACCGCTTTGCGGGAGATGATTGGCGTGGTGCTGCAAAAGAATGTACTTTTTAGTGGCACCATTAAGGAGAATATCCGCTGGGGTAAGAAAGACGCCACGGACGAGGAGATTGTGGCGGCTTGTCAGGCGGCGCAGGCCCATGACTTTGTGCTGGCCCAGCCCAAGGGCTACGATACGGATTTGAGCCAGGGTGGGCTGAATCTGAGCGGCGGTCAAAAGCAGCGGCTTTGCATTGCCCGCGCCATGATCAAGCACCCGAAAATTTTGATCTTGGATGACTCCACCTCCGCCGTAGATACGGCAACGGAGGCCAAAATTCGGGAGAGCTTCTATAAAGATTTTAAGGACACCACCGTGTTCATTATTGCCCAGCGGGTCAGCTCCGTGCAGGCTGCGGACCAGATCTTGGTATTGGACGACGGCCAAATCAAGGGGATCGGTACCCATGAGCAGCTGCTGGCCGACAACGAGATCTATAAGGAGATCGTAACCACACAGGCGAAAGGAGTGAGCGAATAATGCCGGGTCCCAGAAGAACGGATTTTAAGAAACCCAAGAATGCCAAAAAGACCTTTGGCCGCATTTTGCAGTATGCGGGCAAGAGCAAATTTATGTTGCTGGCGGTATTCGTGATGCTCATTGCCAGCACGGTATGCTCCGTAGGCGCCTCCTACTGGCTGAAGCCTATTTTGAACGACATTGATGCCTCCATCCGGGCAGGCAATTTTGCCACCGTGGGTGTGGAAAGCCTAATGCGTAACCTGGCCATTGTGTCGGCGCTGTATATTGGCGCATCCCTTTGTACGTACATTCAAAGCAAGGTGATGGTCAAGATCGCCTACAAGACCACCAACCTGATCCGCAAGGAGCTGTTTGACCACATGCAGACCCTGCCCCTGCGGTTCTTTGACACCCAGACCCACGGCGAGATCATGAGCCGCTACACCAATGATGTGGATAATATTCAGATGATGCTGGAGCAGTCTATGGTGCAGCTGGTGTCCTCCGCCTTTACCTTTGTGGGCATTGTGGTGATGATGATTGCCCTGAGTCCGCCGCTGTTTTGTATTTCGCTGGTGTTTATGATTATTATGCTGGTGACGGTATCTAAGATCGGCAAAAGAGCAAGCATTACTTTCAGGCGCAGCAGGCCAATTTGGGCCAAATGAACGGCAATATTGAGGAGTCCGTTGAGGGCATGCGGGTCATCAAGGTATTTAACCATGAGGACCAGGCCATTGCGGGCTTTGAGCAGTACAACGAGGCGTTTCGCTCTGCGGCCACCAACGCCAACTTTTATGCGGGGCTGATGGGCCCGGTGTCCAACGGAATCAACAACGCCGGTTATGCCCTGATCGCTTTGTTCGGCGGGCTGCTGGCCCTGACCGGGCGGCTGGACATCGGCACATTCTTTACATTCCTTAGCTATGCCAAGCAATTTACGCAAGCCCATTAACCAGATCGCCAATCAGATGAACACGATCTTTTCCGCTCTGGCCGGTGCGGAGCGGGTGTTTGAGATGATGGACACTGCCTCCGAAGAGGACCAGGGCACCGTGACTTTGACGGTAACCGGTGCCGGGGAGGAGAAACGGTGGTACTGGCAGGACGGCGACCGCCGGGTGCCGGTGCATGGGGCTGTGGAGTTCCACCATGTGACCTTTGCCTATGTGCCGGAGAAGGTGGTGCTCCATGATATTAGCCTGTACGCCAAAGAGGGGCAAAAGATCGCATTTGTAGGCTCCACCGGCGCAGGCAAGACCACCATTACCAATCTGATCAATCGGTTTTACGATATTCAGGAGGGCACCATCACCTATGATGGTATTGACATTTGCCGGATCAAAAAGGACGATTTGCGCCGTAGCCTGGCGATGGTGCTGCAAGATACCCACCTGTTTACCGGTACGGTGATGGAGAATATCCGTTACGGTCGGCTGGATGCCACCGACGAGGAATGCATTGCCGCAGCCAAGCTGGCCTCTGCCCATTCCTTTATCCGGCGGTTGCCGGAGGGCTACCAGACCATGCTCACCGGCGACGGCGGCAACCTGAGCCAGGGTCAGCGCCAGCTGCTGGCCATTGCCCGGGCGGCAGTGGCAGACCCGCCGGTGATGGTACTGGACGAGGCCACCTCCTCCATTGATACGCGCACAGAGAAGCACATTGAGCACGGTATGGATCGGCTGATGGCCGGCAAGACCACCTTTGTGATCGCCCACCGGCTCTCCACGGTGCGGGAGTCTAACGCGATTATGGTGCTGGAGGACGGCCGCATTATTGAGCGGGGCGACCACAACGCCTTGATGGCCCAGCAGGGTCGCTATTACCAGCTGTGCACCGGCAAGGCCAAGCTCAGTTAAATACAAGTTCATTCGGTAGGGTGCGGTGCGATACTGCACTCGCTACGAAACAGTCCCCCGGACTGTTTCTCCCAAATGCTAACGCATTTGGAGCCTCGTGTCTCTTGCACTGCGTGCAATTCACTCATCGCACCCTACAAATATTTAACCTTTCTGCCTCCCTTGTAAAGGGTGACTCCCCTTAATGAAAATAAGGGGAGCCTTTTTGTTTGTAAAGGCCGTGGGATTCACTCTTGTTTTTTTACATTTGTCGTATTTCGTTAAAAATTTGGGCAAAGGGTGGAGTTCGGCTATTGGAAAACCGTGTGTCGGTGCTACAATGAGGGCAGAAGGGAAGTGGCACTATGAACAAAGTGCTGGACAAATTCTTTACCAAAGCGGACAACGGCACCGTGCGGCTGTATGATTACGATGTGACGCATTTGTGGCTGGCGGGGCTGGTGTATGCCCATATCGGCTACTGGGTGGAGAACCTGTTTCGCCTGGCGTCTAAGGGCGTTTTGGACTCCCGCAACCAGCTGCTGCCCTTCCTGTTTTGCTACACCATTGCCATGTGGGCCATGTACCTGGCTTTGGGCACCACCAATCACCCGCGCTTCTTCAGCCACCGGGTACTGGAGGGCAACACCCGCCGGGATAAAATACTGGCACGGATCTACTATTTTACTGTGGTGTTCTTGTTTGTCTTTTTCGGCGAGATCGTGGTGGGCAGCATTTTTGAGCAGGTGTCCGGCATCTCCCTGTGGGATTACAGCGGGATCCCCCTGCATGTGACCAAGTACACCAGCATTCCTACCTGCGCCGCCATGAGCCTGGGCGTGGCTGTCATTATGGGCAACTTCTTTGAGGGACTGATGAAGAAAATTCAGCGTATTCCCTACCGCACCACGGTGCAGCTGGACTATGTGCTGGGGACGCTGATTTTGGTGGACTGGCTCATTATGATGGTGAGCATCAATGTGTTTAAGAAAGCGCCGGCTTACTGGTCCTTGCAGCTGTTAAGCTTCAAAGATCTGTTGGCGCTCTTTGTAAAATAACAATAAACAACCCCCTGTGTGCTTTGCTTTTTGCCACCGATTATGGTATAGTGAGCGAACAGGGGGTTGTTATGTCGAATTTTACCAAGATAGCCATTCAGCAGTCCTTTCTGCGGCTTCTAAGCCAAAGGTCCATTACCAAGATTACGGTTAAGGATATTGTGGAGGACTGCGGTATCAACCGCAATTCGTTCTACTACCATTTTCAGGACCTGCCCCAACTGCTGGAAACGGTGATCATAGAAAGCGCAGACGAGATCATCTCCCGCATACCGGAGAGCTTTTCTCTGGAAGAGGGACTGACGACGGTGCTGGAGCGGCTGGTGGAGAACAAGCGGGCCATTCGCAACATTTGGGCGTCGCCGGATCGGGCGTTTTACGAGCAGAATTTAATGCGGGTGTGCAATTATGTGGTCAGCCGCTATATTGCCTGCCGCTCGGTGGACCTGCTGCGCACCCTGCCGGAGGAGGAGCTGGCGCTTCTTGTGGATTTTTGCCAGTGCGAGCTGTTCGGTCAGGTGACCAACTGGCTCAATCAAAATATGGTCTATGATATTGTGGCGCATGTGCAGGCGCTGTGCCGGCTGTTCGAGGGCAGTATTGCCCAGGCGCTGGAGGCAGCGCCAATGGAGGCGTAAGAAATTTTTTGTTCACAAATGCGGCTACATTTTGTGCTCGGTGGCAGCCCGGTGCGCCCACAGCCCCAAGGGATAGCAACTGTGGCGCGTGGCACGGTTTTGTGGGTCAAAGAATTTTGAAAAAAGGCTTTACAAGCGATTACCAAAATGATATAATCAGAAATGAAGTTAGAATATCTATGGCAGAACTATATTCTCAAAGAGGTGTATGAAAATGAAAAAGATTCTTTCCATCCTGCTGGCTGCTATGCTGGCGTTCTCTGCACTGGGTGCCACTTCCATGATGGCTTTCGCTGCGTCTAACACCGTGGCCAGCCCGGAGCACACCACCAGAGACAATGACAAGATCGGCCAGGTAAACGGTAAGGTCAGCGACGATGTGGACTATGAGGTAGATCCCACCGATCCCACCAAGATCAGCTTTACCTACACCGGCAACGGCGACTTCCAGAATTGGCAGTTCCCGGGCATGACCGAGGGCAAGGACTACAAGGTGATCTCCGTAGACGGCAACACCATCACCATTCAGCTGATCAACGGCTATGAGGGCGATGTAATTGGTAACGCCATCGTAAAGTTCCAGGGTGAGACCACCACCAAGAAGGCGCCCCGGAAGGACAAAAAGAGCCGTTCTCCCAAAACCGGCGCAACCATGGCTACCGGCCTTGCACTTGCCGGCGCAGGTGCAGCAGTTCTGGCTGCCATGAAGAAAAAACAGGACGCTGAATAAGACGAACTGCAAAAGCCTGTTTGCCATACGGTAAACAGGCTTTTTTTAATGAAATACGGCGACAATGCCAAGGAGCGACACCCAAGCAATGGATAATCAAAAAGAACCGAAAAAAGAGGAGAAGCGCAACACCGGGCGGGTCATACTGCTGATCATTGCCTTGGTGTGCCTGATTGCCGGGCTGGCCTATATCGGTGTGGATCTGTACCAGCAGTACACCGCCCGCCAGGAGGATCGGCGCAGCCAGAGTATGGTAACGGAAGCGCCCAGTACCACCGGCGAGAGCAAAAAGCCCACCAATCCGGTAAATTTCAAAAAGCTGCAAAGCCAAAACGACGAAATTTACGCTTGGATCCAGGTAGACGGTACCGAGGTGAACTATCCCATTGTGCAAAGCACGGTGGACGATGAGTTTTACCTGACCCACAGTGCCTATGATAAAAGCTGGCTGGCCAGCGGTGCCGTGTTTACCCAGTCGCAGAACACAACCACCTTTAACGACTCGGTGACCTTGGTGTACGGTCATAACGGCTTTAGCGAGAGTATGTTTACCTCACTGCATAAGTTTGAGGACAAGTCTTTCTTTGACAGCCACCCGTATTTTTACATTTATATGCCCGGCCACAAGCTGACCTACCAGATCATTTCTGCCTTTAAGTACGATGATCGGCATATTATGAACAGCTTTTCTTTCCAAGATGTGACGGTGCGCAGTGATTTCTTTGCCATGCTGCAAAATCCGGATTCTGCCTTGAAGAATGTGCGCACGGACCTAAAGACCACTGTGGATAAGGACAGCCATGTGGTGATCCTGTCCACCTGCTTTACCGGCACCAGCCAGCGGAGCAGCAGATACCTTGTAAGCGGAGTGTTACTGAAGAATGAAGAAACCGATTGATCCCAATTTGGAGCGCTTTGAAGACAGCGTGTTCTCCCTAACCGGTGGCGATGATACCCCCGGCGTAAGTTACCGCGCGCCTCAATTTGAAATGAAAGAGACTTCGGCTGCTGCAACCCCCGGCGAGTACCACGCCTCGGAGAACCACCGCCAGCGGGCGGAGGCCACAGGCGCGCCGGTGGAACCGGCGCCCGGCGGTGAGGAACACCACCATCATCATCACCATCACCACCATAGCGACAGCCATAGCCACAGCCGTCACGGCAAGCACCGTCGGCACCACCATCACCATCATCACCGGCGCCATCGGTTGCCCAAGGGCGCCCGGGTGGTGATTGGTATTTTGGTGGCACTGTTGATTATCGTTGCCCTTGTGGTGGGTGCGTTCCTGATCCTGAACTACGACGGCGAGAAGAAGATGACCAATACGACTGCCACCACCGACTACCAGGAGACCATTGAGTATAAGGGTCACACCTATGTGTATAACGAGAATGTGGTGACCATGGCGTTCCTGGGTGTAGACAAGCGAGAGCTGGGCAAGGCGGAGAACCATACTTCCACAAATGGTATGGCGGATACGGATATTGTGGTTGCCATTGACAAGGTCAGCGGCAAAACCTCAATGATCGCCGTGCCCCGCGACACCATGGTGGATGTGGATGTGTTTGACAAGGACGGCAATTTCAAAAAGACCAAGGAAATGGAGCTTTGTATTGCCTATGCTTACGGCGACGGCTTCGGCACCTCCTGCAAGAATGTGACCAAGTCTATCAGCCGTATTCTCTACAATGTGCCCATCGATAAGTATTTTGCCTTGGATCTGAACGGGATCCAGCCCATTAACGACTCTATTGGCGGGGTGAAGGTGCAGTCCCTCTACGATCTACCGGACTACGGGGTCAAGAAGGGCGACACTGTGCACCTGACCGGTGACCTTACCGAGGCCTATGTGCGTACCCGTGATATGGATAACCTGAACGCTTCCTTAAATCGTACCCAGCGCCAGGTGCAGTACCTGAACGCCTTTGCGGACAAAGTGCGAGGCAGCGTCACCTCAGATTTCAGCGTCATTACCAATTTGTACAATACCGCTTCCGATTATTGCACCACGGATCTGACTGTGTCCAATGTGACTTACCTTGGCTCCTTGCTGCTGCAAAAGGGCGTTACCGACTTCCAGTCCTATACCTTGGAGGGGAAGATGAAAGCGGTGGACAATAAGGAATTCAAGAATTATGTGTACGCCGGTTTTTACCCGGATAAAGACAGTTTAATGCAGACGGTGCTGGATGTGTTTTACACCCGGATCCGTTAAGGTCGAAAAAGTGGGGGCTCTGTGGAACAGGGTCCCTTTTTGCCACTTATAAATTTAGAAAAACTATTGAACAGCCGCCGTTTAAGTGTTAAAATACAGATGAAATCTTTTTGAAGGAGTTATCATTATGGACCAAGCAACCAAAAAGGCGCTCCAGATCTACGCCGCCAAGATCCGTCTGGGCATTGTAGACAGTACCAACAGCGCCAAATCCGGGCACCCCGGCGGCAGTTTGTCCTCCGCGGATGTGTTCGCATATTTGTATGGCAAAGAAATGCGTGTGGATCCCAAGAACCCCAAGTGGGCGGATCGTGACCGCTTTGTTTTGTCTAAGGGTCATTGCGCCCCCGGTCTGTACAGCGCCCTGGCATACAAGGGCTTTTTCCCGCCGGAGGACCTGACCACCCTGCGCCATATTGGCTCTTATTTACAGGGTCACCCCAATATGAACACGGTGCCCGGCGTGGATATGAGCACCGGCTCTTTGGGTCAGGGCATCAGCGCCGCCTGCGGTATGGCCAAGGGCGCCAAGTTCCTGGGCAAGGATGATATTCGGGTGTACACCCTTTTGGGCGACGGTGAGATCGAGGAGGGCCAGGTTTGGGAGGCCATGATGTTTGCCAACCAGTACCACCTGGATAACCTGTGCGTGATCATTGACTGGAACGGCTTGCAGATCGACGGTCTGTGCAAAGATGTGATGTGCGCCGAGCCGATTGATGAGAAAGTAAAGGCCTTTGGCTTTGATGTGGTCACCGTTGACGGCAATGATTTTGACCAGCTGGAGAGCGCTTTTGATGCCTTCCATAAGAGCACCAAGCCCTTCTGCATTTTGATGAAGACGGTGAAGGGCAAGGGCGTGTCCTTTATGGAGAACGAGTGCGGTTGGCACGGCAAGGCCACCAACCCGGAGGAATACAAAACGGCAATGGCAGAGTTGACTGCCAAGCTGCAGGAATTGGAGGCGTAACCATGGCAGAAGTAAAGAAGATCGCAACTCGCGAGAGCTACGGCAACGCCTTAAAGGAACTGGCTGCAGGCGGCGCAGATAACCTGGTGGTGTTGGACGCAGACCTGGCCGGCGCAACCAAGACCGGCATTTTTAAGAAAGCTTATCCAGATCGCCACTTTAACTGCGGCATTGCTGAGGCGGATATGATGAGCGTGGCCGCCGGTTTGTCTACCATGGGGCTGGTACCCTTTGCGTCCAGCTTTGCCATGTTCGCTGCCGGTCGTGCCTTTGAGCAGGTGCGCAACAGCATCGGCTATCCCCATTTGAATGTAAAGATTGGTGCTACCCACGCCGGGATCAGCGTTGGCGAGGACGGCGCGTCCCACCAGTGCTGTGAGGACTTTGCCCTGATGCGGGTGATCCCCGGCATGACCGTGATTTGTCCGGCAGACGATGTGGAGGCACGGCAGGTGGTCAAGGCCGCCTATGAGATGGAGGGCCCGGTGTATATGCGCTTTGCCCGCCTGGCTACTGAGGTGTTCCACAACGAGGATTATCAGTTTGAAATCGGCAAGGCCGAGGTAATCCGTGCGGGCAGCGATGTGTCCATCATTGCCTGCGGTCTGATGGTGCCGGAGGCTATGGCTGCCGCAGAGCAGCTGGCCGCCAAGGGCATTTCTGCCGAGGTGATCAATATGGCTACCATTAAGCCCTTGGACGAGGCTGCCGTTTTGGCAACTGCCAAGAAGACCGGCAAGGTCATCACCGTAGAGGAGCACAGCATTATCGGCGGTTTGGGCGAGGCCGTTTGCTCCGTGCTCAGCGAGCAGCTGCCCACGCCTGTGCGCCGTATCGGCGTTAACGACGAGTTTGGCCACAGCGGCCCCGGTGCAGATCTGCTGGTGCAGTTTGGCTTGTGCGCCGACCATATTGCCCAGGTGGCTGCCGACTTTGTAAAATAAAATCAAGTCCAAAAATACCGCTTGCGACCTCGAGCCGCAGGCGGTTTTTTGTTGCAAAACGGTCGGTTCTATGCTACTATGAGCTTGCAGGCATATACTGTTATTGCAGTTTGGCATACAAGGAGGAATTTTTATGAAACTTGCCATCGTGATTCTTGTTGTGGTGGTACTGCTGGTGCTGTGGCTGGCAGGCACTTACAACGGCTTAGTGAAGAAGAAAAACGCTGTGGAGGAGGCGTTCTCCACCATGGATGTGTACCTGAAAAAGCGGTGGGATCTGATCCCGAATTTGGTGAATACTGTAAAGGGCTACGCCGCTCATGAGGCCCAGACTTTGCAAAATGTGGTCACCGCTCGTGCAGGCAGCTATGCTGCCCTGTCCACGGAGGAGAAGTTGAAAGCCAATGCAGAGCTTTCCGGCGCCATTGCCGGGTTCTCTGCCGTGGTGGAGCAGTACCCGGACTTAAAGGCCAACCAAAATTTTTTGGATCTGCAAAACCAGCTGCGCCAGGTGGAGGCAGATATTGCCAACGCCCGCAAGTATTATAACGCTACGGTCAAGCAGTTGAACAACAAGATTGAAATGTTCCCGTCCAATATTGTGGCCGGTCTGTTCCGTTTTGAAAAGCGCAGTATGTATCTGGTGGACGACGCCGCCCAGCGGGAGAATGTAAAGGTAGAATTCTGATGAAGAAGATCATCACTTTGCTGCTGGCACTGGTGCTGCCCCTGTGCGCCCCGATTTACGCCCTGGCAGCCACGCCGGACGAGTCCGATTTTTTGTCCCAGTACGCCCAGGAGCCCTATGTGGTCACCGACTGCCAAATGCAAGTGGTGGTCAGTGAATACAATGTGCTGGCGGTAACGGAGACCTATCAGGTGTATTTTAATGAAGCACGCCACGGCATTTATCGCTACCTGCCCCTGCGCAACCAGTTGACCCGTACGGACGGCTCTACCGCCGTGGTCACTGCCCGGGTCAGTCATGTGGACACCGGTGCGGACGAATGCAGCCATGAGGTCAGCAACGACAAGTATGTGCTGCGCCTGGGCAGCGAGGATGAGACCATCACCGGCCCCCACACCTATACCATTCGCTACAACTACGACTTGGGGCTGGACACGGTAAAGAACGCGGACGAGCTGTATTATAATCTGGTGGGCACCGGGTGGGACACCTATATCCGCCGGGTGCAGTTCTCAGTGACTATGCCGAAGGATTTTGACCCGGCCAAGCTGGGTCTGAGCACCGGCAGCTATGGCACCTCCGGAACCCAAAATGTAACCTACACCGTGCAGGACCGTACCATCAGCGGCACGGTTACGCAGGCGCTGGCACCGGGTGAGGGGCTGACCTTGCGCCTGATCCTGCCGGATGGGTATTTTAAGTTCGATAATACCAAGTATAACCTGACCATTGCTATGATCGCCGTTTTGCCGGCGCTGGCAGCGCTGATCGTGCTGGTACTGTTTTTGAAGTTCGGCCGGGATAAGCGCTATGCGCCCACGGTGGAGTTTTATCCGCCGAAAGGACTGAACAGCGCGGAGGTGGGTCTGTGGTACAAGGGCAAGGCCACCAATGAGATGGTGCTGTCCCTGCTGGTGTACCTGGCGCAGCGCAATCATATTGCGATTCACCCCGGCAAGCGCAAGCGAGACTTTGTGCTCACCAAATGCCATGGCTATGTGGGGCAGGATACCAACTTAGCCGTATTTATGGACGGTCTGTTCCCCGACGGTCGCACCCGCACAGATAATAAACAGCTGAAAAACCATTTTTATGAAACGGTGGGCACCATACGGGCCGACCTGAACAGTACGGAGAGCCGCAGTCGCTTTTTTGACAAAACCAGTATTTATTTGAAGTTGTTGTCCTTTGTACTGCTGGCGCTGAGCGCAGCCGGCGGCGCCTATTTCAGCCACCGGGCGCTGGGCGACTCTCTGACTTTGGCGCCGAGTATTCTCTATGCTATGCTGGCGGGCACCCTGTGTCTGGCGCTGGGGCTGATCCCCGCTTGCTGTATGCTGCGGCGCACGGATGAGGGCGCCAAAACCCTGGCACAGATCCAGGGCTTTCGCAGCTTTTTGGTAACGGCGGAGAAAGAGAAGTTAGAGGCGCTGGTGGAGCAGGACCCGGAGTATTTCTATCATATTCTGCCCTATACTTACGCCCTTGGGGTCAGCGACAAGTGGATCAAGAAGTTCGAGTCCATCGCCATGCAGCCGCCTCGGTGGTATAACGGGACCGATGTGTGGAGCTATGTGCTTTTTGATCGTATGTTGCGGGATACCCTGCGGGCAGCCAACGACAGTATGGTTTCTCAGCCCGGCGGCAAAGCCGGTTCCTTTGTGAGCGGAGGCGGTGGCTTTACCGGCGGCGGTGTTGGCGGCGGAGGCGGCGGCAGCTGGTAAAACCGCTTGCTGTTGTCTGTTGTAAAGGCAGGCGCTGCCGGAGGAATGGATGTACGCGCTACGAACGAATAAATACAAAGCAGGCGCACCCGCCGGGTGCGCCTGCTTTACTGTCTGTTTTCAATATCGGATTTTCGCAAAAGTTAAAATTTAAGCTCCATAAATCCCACGGTAAAGGGGAGATGGTCAAATGTTTTTGTGCCTGTGTGGATGAACCCCTGGGACTGATACCAGGCTTTCAGCACCGTGTTTTCTTCTACAATGCCGATTTGGATTTTTTGTGCTCCCAAGTGGTCCTTTGCATAATCGGCGGCATAAGCCACCAGTTCTTTGCCGAGCCCCAGGTGCCTGTAAGGCGGTAAAACCGCCAAATGATCCAACGTTGCGCCGTCCGCCGTGGGGTGCAAAGAAAAACAGCCTACAAATGTGTTTTGGTATCGGCACAAAAACAGAGAACACCCGCCATCAAAGGCGGCGCGCAGCTTTTCCGGCGGCATAAATGCCGTGTGCCCCGGGCAGTTCTCCCGGGTCAAATGCAGATCCTCCGCCACAGCCTGAAAGCTCTTGTGAATGATATCTAAACAAATCGGCAGTTGCTCTGCTTTCGTTACTTTTACGATCATGTTTTTTGCCCCTTTTGTCTGTACTTGGCTTTACTATACCATAAGTACCTGGGATTGTCCATATTTGGCCTTTTGTGGTGATGTGGATTGGTACACAAAAAATATAAAAAGCAGCCCGGAGGGCTGCTTTTATGGTGGAGATGGCGGTAATCGAAACCGCGTCCGAATATACGCCTGCAACGCTTTCTACGCATATAGTTTGTCGCTGAGGGTTCCCCTCACGCTTCGCCGGCAAACAGACTGGGCGCTACGGTAGTTCCTAATTCCTGACGGGGGCCGGAACGCTCCTCCGTGCAAGTTCGCCACTAAACGACGCTCTCATCCCTGCCGTGGCCCTCAGAGCGAGAACGCTGACTGCAATTAAGCAGCCAGAGCTACTGTTTTATGATTGTCAGTTCAATTTAAGGTGTTACTTTTTAAGCGGTGCAACTCCGCTATGCGCTTACGGTGCTTCTTTATACCCGTCGAAATCCTTTCATCCCCATTTTTATCTATATTTTGGTGCGGTTAGTCCCGCTGCCGATCCTTCAGTGCACGGTCAATGTCTCGCTGAGAGGCCTTTTTGGCAGCCACTGCCCGCTTATCATAGAGCTTTTTACCCTTGCACAGGCCAATCTCCAATTTGGCGCGGCCCTTGATAATATACAGCTGTAAGGGAATGACAGACAGCCCCTGCTGCTGGCTGTCTGCAGCCAGGCGGAGGATCTCTTTCTTATGCAGCAGCAGCCGCTTACGGCGCATAGGGTCCCGGTTGAAAATATTGCCGTGGTCGTAAGGGGAAATATGCACCCCCACCGCGTACATTTGGCCCTCGTCAATGCTGCACCAGCTGTCTTTCAAATTCACTTTGCCCTGGCGAATGGACTTAATCTCCGTGCCGAAAAGCTCCAGTCCCGCCTCGTAAGTGTCCAGCACAAAATAGTCGTGGAACGCTTTTTTGTTGCGGGCAATCACTTGCTTTGCTTCTCCCAAAGCGCCCACTCCTTTCTGTTTTTGTTAAATCAGGCTGCGCCCCTCCAGGGCTCTGGACAGGGTGACCTCGTCGGCATACTCCAAATCTGCGCCCACCGGAACGCCGTAGGCCAGGCGGCTGACAGTAATGCCCATAGGCTTCAGCAGCCGGCTGATATACATAGCGGTGGCCTCGCCCTCTACGGTAGGATTGGTGGCCATAATGACCTCCTCCACCGTGCCGTCGTTCAGTCGCGCCAGCAGCTCCTTAATGCGGATCTGGTCCGGACCGATATTGTCCATAGGCGAGATGGCGCCGTGAAGTACATGGTAGGTGCCGTTATACTCGTGGGTGCGCTCAATGGCGGCCACATCCCGCGGATCCTCCACCACGCAGACCACGCTTTTGTCCCGGGCCGGGTTTTTGCAGATGGGGCAAAGCTCCTCCTCCGCCAGATTGCAGCAGATCTTGCACTGGTGGATCTTGGTATGGGCTTCGGTAATGGCGTCGGTAAAAGCCCGGGTTTCTTCGTCTGACAAACCCAGCACATAGAACGCCATGCGTTGGGCAGTCTTGTGACCAATGCCCTGCATACGCTCAAACTGGTCTACCAGATTTTGCAGTGCGGCTAAATTATATCGCATACCGCTTACCGATTAAAGACCGGGAATGTTCAGCCCGCCGGTAACGGCAGACAGTTCTTTTTCCGAGTCCTCGTCGATCTTGCGCATGGCCTCGTTAATGGCTGCCAGCAGCATATCCTCCAGCATTTCCACATCCTCCGGGTCTACCACTTCCGGGTTGATGCCGATGGCTTTGATCTCGTGCTTGCCGTTGGCGGTTACTTCCACCATGCCGCCGCCGGAAGAGACCACATATTCTTTCTCCTCCAGTTCGGCCTTTTTGGCCTCAATGTTCTCTTGCATCTTCTGGGCCTGGCGCAGCATGGACTGCATGTTCTGCGGTCCGCCGCCCATACCCTGGGGAAGTCTTGCTTTCATAGTATGCTCCTTTAATGTTCTTCGATTTGAATATGATTTTCCCGCGCTTTGCTCAGCAGGTCCTCTAACGGGTCCCGCCGGGGCGCTTGCTCGGTGGATTTTTTCTTAAACAAGCCCAGCTTGTAGTTGTGGCCGGTGAGCTCGTGGAGAGCCGCGCGAATGGCCTTGGCGTGGGTGGAGATCTTGATGAACTCCTTGATGGTGGGATTGGGACTGTCAATCAGGAAAAACTCGCCCCGGGTGTAACCCTGAGAGCCACTGAGCACGCCAAACAGGGCAATGTCTGTGCGGTGTAGAATTTCCATCAAATCCGCCCACTGCATAAACAGTTTCTGCTCGCTGTCCGCTACGGGGGCGGGGGAAGGTGCCGCGGCTGCCGGTTCCGGAGGCGCAGGCGGTTCAGGCTGTACAGGCGCAGGCTCCGGAACAGGTGCAGATACAGGTTCCGCAGAAGTCGCAGGTACAGGCTCCGGCTCCGGCGCGGGTGCTGCCGCTGCGGGCGTGGGCTGTTGGGTGGGTGGCACAGTCGGTTGTGCCGGTGCAGGGCGCGCCGCCGGAGCGGGGGACTGCACGGTTTTGACCGGTGCGGCAGGCACGCCGTTTTGCACCGCTCGCTCCAGAGCGGACAGGCGCTGGTTGATGGCGTCCGGGTCCGTCTCCAGCTTTGGCTCACACAGGCGAATAAAGGCCATTTCCATCTCAATCCGCGGGGTGGCGCCGCCCTTGATCTTTACCAAAGTAGACTGAAACAGGTCCAGCCCACGGAGGATTTGGGCCAGGGTAAACTGCCCGGCGCTCGCCTCAATATGCTTGTATTCGTCATCGGTACAGATGATCAGCTCGCGGCTTTTCTTCACCGTTTTGACCATCATAAAGTTGCGGAAGTGATTGATCATCTCCACGCACAGCCGTTCCATATCATAGCTGTTCTCATGGAGCTGAGCCAGCTCCTCCACAGCGGCGCTGCTGTCCCGGGCCAGTACGGCGTCCGACAGGCGATAAAGTGCCTCGCGCCCGGCCAAACCGGCCACTTCGCTGACCAGCTGGGCAGTAATCTGCTTGCTGCGCCCGGCGCATTGATCCAAAATGGACAGGCCGTCTCGCAGGGCACCGTCTGCAATGCGGGCGATCAGGGTGGCAGCATCCGGCGCCAGTTCCATGCCCTCCAGTCCGGCTACCTGTTGCAAGCGCACCGCCATGGTCTCCGGCTGAATACGCTTAAAGTCAAAGCGCTGGCACCGGCTGAGAATGGTGGCAGGCAGCTTGTGCACCTCTGTGGTGGCTAAAATAAAGATCACATGAGCAGGCGGCTCCTCCAGCGTCTTGAGCAGGGCATTGAAGGCCCCGGTGGAGAGCATGTGCACCTCGTCGATAATGTAGACCCGGTACTTGCCGCGGGTGGGGGTGTAGTTGACCTCCTCCCGCAGGTCGCGGATATTGTCTACGCCGTTGTTGGAGGCGGCGTCGATCTCTACCACATCGTAGATGGTGCCGCTGTCTAGCCCTTTACAGATCTCGCATGCGTTGCAAGGCTCGCCGTCCACAGCGTTGGGGCAGTTCACCGCCTTGGCCAGGATTTTGGCGCAGGTGGTTTTGCCGGTGCCGCGGGAGCCGGTAAACAGATAGGCGTGGGAAATGCGACCCTCTTTGATCTCGTTTTTCAGCGTGGAGGTCACATGGTCCTGGCCGTACACATCGGCAAAGACCCGCGGGCGGTATTTACGATATAAAACCTGGTACATAGGGACCTCCTGAATAATGAAAAAGGCAGAGCCGCCATAGGGTATAATGTAACGTACAGACTGGTCTGCGGCGCACAGAAACATCCACTTATTGCTGCTCGGTTCCCCGCCTGACAAGGTTCGTAGCATCCCGTCGCACAGGGCCCATACGCTACATTATAAACTATGGGCAGTGCTCTGCCTTTTGTGCATTACAGTATAGCACAGATCTACTCTGAAATCAATACCTTTTCGATCGCGCCGTAATAAATGGCGTGAAAATCGTTTTGCGCATAGTTCTGCATAATGCCGGAGTCCAGGAACTGCGACGGCTCAAACGCGCTGACCGCCACCTTGCGGCACACCAGTACCAGCTTGGCCTCCTCAAAGTAAGGGGCTTTTTCGTAGTAGCAGGGGGTCAGGCCGGTGGCCTCTACCTTGTTGATCTCCCGCCCGCTTTTGCTGCCGCACAGACGCAGGGCGTCCTTGTACTGCTCCGGGTAAAAACTCAGGGTAAAGTAGTTGTTCTCGTCCAAAAACTTCTTTGTATAGCGCTGGGGTCGAATATAAATGGTGGCCATATCCTTGCCCCACAGCTCGCCGATACCGCCCCAGCTGACGGTCATGGTGCCCAGCGCATCGCCGCGCCCGGCGGTGACCAGCGCCCATTCGTCAGCCAGCAGGTGGACCAGATTCTCTTTTACTTCGCGAATATCAATTTCTTTCATTGCCATAAAATTACACCTCATTTATATTATAGCATAAAGTCCGTTTTATGCAAGGGAAAGGCGGTGAAAAAGAAAAGCGGCGCTCCCATGAGCACCGCTGTTTTCTATGATTTTTACAGCTTCAGCAGTTTTTTGGCGTTGTTGTAGAATACATCCTCCTGCTCCTTCTCCGTCAGGCCGCTGGTCAGCACCTTTTGGATCTCCACCGAGGGGTGGTGGAAGGGGGAGTCAATGCCGAACATAATGCGATCGGTACCTACGGTCTTGTAGGCCTCGGCAATCTTGCAGCCCATGGGCATACCGCTCATTTCCAGATACAGGTTGGGATAGCGTTTGGCCATCTTAATGGAGGCGTCGATATACACCCCGTGGCCGTGGCCCATGTGGATCATGGTTACCGGCACATCCGGGTATTGCTCGGCCAGCAGGGCAATGCTCCAAGGCAGAGAATAAGGCGGGTGGCCGCAGTGGATAAACACCGGGATCTTGTGCTCCCGGGCAAAGTCCATTACCGGGTACACCACCGGATCGTCAGCCACAAAGCTGTCAAACAGGGGCTGCATTTTAATGCCCATAAAGCCCTCGTCGCACACATAGTGGTGCAACTTCTCCGGTACATTGTCCAGCAGGGGATTGACCCATACAAAGGGCACGATCTTGTCCGGGTATTTGTGGAACGCCTTGGCCACCGTGTCGTTGTCCTGAAAGGACGCGCCGGTGAGAAAGGTTTTTTCAATTTCGTACTCATCCATTTGTTCCAGCAGCTTCTCTGCGGTAAAGGCCACGCCGGCCCAGCCGCCAAAGGAACCGATATGAGAATGTGCGTCTATCTTCTTCATGCCGCTTTGGCCTCCTTACCTGCGCCGCCGGCCATACGCTGCAATTTGGCACCTGCGCCGCTCTTGGTTAAAATCACGACCAGTACACCGGCAACCGCAATGCCTACGGCGGTCTGGATTGCCAGCTCCGGCAGGGTGGTCAGTGCGTAGGTCTTGTCATACATCAGCACCTTTGCCAGGGTGTATGCGCCGATCTGGAACGCACCGCCTGCAACGGCACCTACGCCGTAGCCCAGCAGGCTGCGGTGCATGGCTTTTTCTGCGATCAGGCAGCAGATGGCCACGGCCAGGAATTTGATGATGAAGGTGGGAGCCATCCAGGCGGCATAGCCCAGGGCCAGATCGGCCAGGCAGGCGCCCAAACCGGCAGCCGGGGCTGCCTTTTTGCCGCCCAGCAGCCAGGCGGCCAGGAAGATCATCATATCGCCCAAGTGGGTGTAGCCGGTGCCCAGGGGGATCTTGAAGGTGAATGTGAATACAAACACCAGTGCGGCCATCACGGCGGTAAAGGTGATGTAACGGACATTGACTTTTTTAGACTGTTGCATACAAAGTCTCCTTTTCTTTTAAGATGTGTCTATTTTACGACCGGGGTGTCCTCTTTTCAATATACAAAATACAGAAAAATTCCGTGTACAGTTGCCGCAGGGTTGACATTGGCCGCCCGGTGTGCTACCATACCCGGACAAACGGATGTTGTGTATAATATAGTAATAAATAAAGGAGACGCGGATATGGAGCAAAAGAATGCCCTGTTTGAGCAAATGCCGGTGCGTAAGGCTTTCTTTAAGCTGGCGCTGCCGGTGGTGCTGAGTATGGTGGTGTCACTGGTGTACAATATGGTGGACACCTATTTTATCGCCAAAACCGGCAATGCCCACCTGGTGGCCGGTGTGGCGCTGGGTTCGCCGGTGTTTACCCTGATGATCGCCGTGGGCGATATTTTCGGCCTGGGTGGCAGTTCTTTTATCTCCCGCTTGTTTGGCCAAAAGCGGGACCAGGACGGCAAGCGGCTGAGCGTGTTTTGCTTTTACGGTGCGTTGTTTACCGGCGTGGGCATTACGGCGCTACTGTTGCTTTTGCGCACGCCGCTGCTGACGATGCTGGGTGCCCAGGCAGACACGGTGCAGTACGCCCGGGATTATTATACCTGGATCGCCGTCGGCGCGCCGTTTATCATTTTGTCCTTCACCCCGTGTAACCAGCTGCGTACCGAGGGATTTGCCAACGCGTCCATGATCGGTTCTGTTTTGGGCGCTGTGGTGAATATTGTGCTGGATCCGGTGTTGATCTTTGGCTGCAAACTGGGGGCTGCCGGCGCGGCCATTGCCACGGTAATCGGCTATGTGTTTACGGATCTGTACTATGTGTGGTTTCTGATACGGCGCAGCCGCCATTTGTCTGTGAATATTCGGCTGCTGCGAGTGAGCCGCCGGGAGGTGGGTCAGGTGTTTGCCATCGGTATTCCGGCTTCCATTACCAACATTGCCCAGAGCTTTTGTGTGCTGATCACCAACCGGTTTTTGGTGCCTTACGGTACGGATAAGGTGGCGGCCATGGGCATTGCGCTGAAGGTGAGTATGATCGCCGTGCTGATACTCATCGGCTTTGCTTTTGGGGTGCAGCCGCTGATCGGCTACAATTACGGCGCCCAGAATTACCGGCGGCTGCGCCAGGTGCTGCGCTTTTCTTATCAGTTTACGATTGGGCTGGGTTTGGTGCTAACGGTGATTGTCTTTGCTGCTGCGCCGCTGCTGATCCGCCTGTTTATGCAGGACGGCAGCGTGTACGACCTGGGGGTTGCCATGCTGCGGCGGTTGTTGCTGGGCACCGCATTTTATGCCTTTACCCTGGTGACCACCTGTGTTTTCCAGGCCACCGGCAAGGCGGTGGGCGCCTTCGTGCTGTCCATTAGCGGTCAGGGCGTGATCTACGGTCTTGTCATTTGGGCACTGAGCAGCATTTGGGGCTATGATGGCGTGATTGTTACCCAGCCGGTGGCAGATGTGCTCACCTGTCTGCTGGCGGTGGTGCTGTATTTCACCTCCCTTCATCGGGTCATTCGCAAGGGCGTGGCGGAACAAAAGGAACCTTAAATCGCGTGTTTACATTTTATTCATAGATTGTTAACGAATTAGACAAAAATAGACATCGTTCCTATGGTAAAGTTAAAGTATCGTATTATGCGAGGGCAAATTGGTCTTTGCATGTCTGTTGCTACATAAATTTTGCTGTGCAGGATAGGCTGCCTTTGGGAGAGGGTAGCGGCGTGCCGCTGTGGACCGATGCGCTATAGGAAAGGGGTATTTTTATGGATCTGAAACACATTATCGATCAAAAAGACCACTATGCGGACTACATGGTGGATGAGATCACCCACATTTGCCGGGATTTTGAAAAGCGCGAGCCTGGCTCTAAGGGTGAGCAGCAGGCCTGTGAATACATGGCCCAGGTGCTGAAGAAAGACTGCGGCTGCCAGCGGGCAGATGTGGAGTCCTTTAAGGAGAACCCCGGCTCGTTCTTTGGCTGGATTTACTTTACCATCACCTTTGTGTTGGCGGCCATTGTTTGCTTTTTCTTCTGCCCACTGTTGTCTGCGGTGCTGATTGTTGTGGGTCTGTTCATTGTATTTATGCAGTTTGGTCTGTACAAAAAGCTGGTTGACCGCTGCTTCCCGGAAAAGACCGGCCATAATGTAACGGCTGTGAAGCAGTGCACCGGCGAAGTGAAGCGCCGCATTTTCTTTAACGGTCACCCGGACGCGGCCTGGGAGTGGCCGGTGAACTATAAGCTGGGCGGCGTTGGCTTTGAGGGTCACGCCATCATCTGCGGCGTAGGCGCTGTGTACTATTTGGTGCTGTCCATTATGTATATGGCACAGAAAGGCCTGACCTTCTCCGCCATTGATCCCCATACCGGCCTGTTTAAGGCGGCTATGTGGGGGCTGCTGTTTGTGCCGTTCTTAGTGGGACTGTACTGGATGTGGAACAAGAACCGCATTGTAGACGGCGCCAACGATAACCTGTCCGGCTGCTATATGGGCATTGCTGTGATGAAGGCGTTGCAGGATGCCGGTATTACCCTGGAGAACACGGAAGTGGGCGTGATCCTGTCCGGCTCCGAGGAGGCCGGTCTGCGGGGCGCTAAGGCATGGTGCGAGCAGCACAAGGGCGAGTTTGACGATGTGCCCACCTTCATTTTCTCTTACGACACCATTCACGATCCCAAGTTCCTGATGACCAATTATCGGGATCTGAACGGTACCGTGAAGGCAGATAAAGATGTGTCCGACCTGTTTATGGAGGCAGCCGCCGCCATTCATGTGCCCTGTAAGAAGGGCTGGGTGCCCCCGCTGGGCGGCGCTACCGACTCTGCGGCCTTTGCCCAGGCCGGGTTCCGTGCCACCGGCGTTACCGGTTTGAACCACAAGCTGGAGGACTATTACCACACCCGCCGGGACACCTACGACAATATGAACAAAGAGGGTCTGGCCGGCTGCTTTGCCGTCAGCGTAAAGGCGCTGGAGATGTTTGATAACGGTGCCAAGCAGTAAGTCTATACATATCATATAAGAGAGAACGCCTGTTCCGTTTGGTGCAGGCGTTTCCTTTTTTCTTTGTCAAAGTTCATTCTTGACAAGGGCAATTGAATTTGCTAAAATAAGCACCATCGAGTAGCAAAAAAGCGTAAGTCCGGATAGGACTTGCGCTTTTTTTGTTTGCCGATTTTGGCAAAGGAGGTAATGATTTATGCCAAAAACAAAAGGACAGGGTTTGGTGTTTGGAATTTTGATGTCCGTAACCATGGCCTACGGAATGGAAGTGTACAATGTAGCGCTGAAAAGCGGCGTTTTGCAGCATGTGGGCGGCTTCAGCGATATGCGCAATGCCGTGTTTTTAGGTGCGCTGAAGGAAGCGTCCTTTATGTGGCTCTTTGTGTTTTTATTTTCTAACCTGTGGGGGAATCGGCTGGGCGCCAAGCTGGCTGACAAACTGGTCAGCGAGCAGGACAGCCCGTTTTTGCAAATGCTGGCCCGTTCTTGCTGTACGGTATTGGTTATGTGCCCTACAATGAGCCTTGTGGCGGCTGTGTTATTTCAAGTCATTTTGGGCCATCAACCGGTGTTGCAGTTGCCTGCTATGTGGGTAGGTACTGTGTTGAAAAACTTTCCCATGGCGCTGCTCTGGAATCTGTTTGCAGCCGGACCGGTAAGTCGTGCGCTGTTGCGGCAGATTTTTCATAAGCATGGGGAGGCAGAGTAATGGAAGACAAAGAGAAGCTGTGGACCAAAGATTTTGTTTTGGTTATCATTATCAATTTTTTGGTGTTTTTGAATCACTTGATGATCCTGTCAACCTTTCCGTTTTTTATTGAGCGTTTGGGATATTCAGACACGGTATCCGGCGCCTGCGCTACGGCATTTTCGCTGGTTGCCGTGTTGGCACGGCCGTTTGTGGGGTGGCTGCTGGACACCGGCCGCCGCCGGGTGCTGTTGGGTGTGGGGCTGATTGGTATGGCACTGATGCCTATGGGGTATCTGCTGATTTATACGGCATTGGCTTCCCTTGCTTTGGCAATTCTGCTGCGTATGGTGCATGGGCTGTCGCTGGCGTGTGCGAATACCTCTACCTCTACGATGGCCACGGATATTTTGCCTCGCTCCCGCTTTTCGGAGGGTATGGGTATGTTTGGTATGGCTACGGCGTTGGCGACTGCCTGCGCACCGGCTATCGGTGAAGCGCTGATGAAGCGGGGATTTGGCGCGCTGTTCGGTGTGGCTGCCGGTTGTATGGTGCTGTCTTTGGTGTTGCTGTTCTGTTTGCGTACCAAGCCGCTGCCGCGGGTAAAAAAACCGCTGCGCCCGGGCGATTTAGTAGAACCGTCGGCTTTGCCGGCGTCTGTGGTTGTGTTGATTTTTTTGTTGACTTATGGTGCGCTGGAAAATTATATTTTGAAGTTTGCTGCCGCACAGCCCGGAATTACCGTGTCCGGCGGACTGTTCTTTACGGTTATGGCGGTACTGCTGTTTCTCTCTCGTGTGACAATCGGCAAATTGGCGGACAAACGGGGCGAGGCACTGTTTGTGTATAGCTGCAACGGGCTGATGCTGGCGGCGTTGCTGCTGTTGGCACTGGTGCCGGGGAATGTTACCTTTTTAATAGCGGCGGCGCTGTCCGGCTATGCCTTTGGCGGCATTGAACCGGCGCTTCAATCTATGGCGGTACACACTGCGGCACCCGATCGGCGAGGCGCTGCCAACTCCACCTTTTTGTGTGCCTATGATATCGGAATCGGCCTCGGCGGCGGTTTGGCCGGCTTGCTGATTGATCGGGTGGGCTATGGCTCTATGTTTGGCTTAATCGCCGTGGCCAATGTGCTGTCTGTGGCGGTATATGTACTGTGGGGGCGGCGGCATGCGTCCTCTATGACCCGTGCCATCTGTGCCGGCGAAAAAAGTAAGCGAATACAAACAAAAAACCGGTCGGGACCTGATGGTCTCGGCCGGTTCTTTGATTTAGGTATTATTCCTGGGTGGGCTTTTCTTTACCCGGAGCGCCGCAGCACTTTTTGTACTTCTTGCCGCTGCCGCAGGGGCAGGGATCGTTGGGGCCTACCTTCTTGCCCTTACGCACGGTGGTGTGGGTGGCGGTATCGTCCCCACCGGCAGAGGTGGCAGTGACCTTAGCCACGGCCTTGCGCTCTACATCTTCCCGGCGACGGGGCACCAGGGTCAGCAGCATGCGCACGGTGTTCTCCCGAATGGCGGCGGTCATCTCGTCAAACATATCGTAGCTCTGCAAACGGAATTCCACCACCGGGTCACGCTGGGCGTAAGCCCGCAGGTGAATGCCCTGCTTCAGGTCGTCCATGGCGTCAATGTGGTCCATCCACAGCACATCTACGTTGCGCAGCAGCACCATGCGCTGGAACTCGGTGAACATCTCGTCGCCGATCAGCTCCCGCTTTTCTTCCAGCCGCTTCAGACCCCGCTGGGTCAAGGTATTCACCACATCGTCCACGGTCAGCTCATCCACATTCTGGAAATCCTCGTCGGTGGTGAGCCAGCCCTTGTACTTCTCTTTCAGTCCGGCGATATTCCAGTCTGCCTGGGTCTCGCCGGAGCAGTAGTTGCCCACATTCTCGGCAATGTTGGTTTCCAGCATACCGCGGATCTTCTCCGTCAGGTCAATGCCGTCCAGCACCTGGTCGCGCTGCTTGTAGATCAGCTCACGCTGGCGGTTCATTACATCGTCGTACTGCAAGGTGTTCTTACGAATACCAAAGTTGCGGCCCTCTACCTTCTTTTGGGAGGACTCTACGGTGCGGGAGATCATCTTGGACTCAATGGGCATATCCTCATCGTCGGTGAGCCGGCTCATCATGGCCTGCATACGCTCGCCGCCAAAGAGACGCATCAAATCGTCCTCCAAGGACAGGTAGAACTGGCTCTCACCCGGATCGCCCTGACGGCCGGAACGGCCGCGCAGCTGGTTGTCGATACGGCGGGAGTCGTGGCGCTCGGTGCCCAGAATGTACAGGCCGCCGGCTTCGCGCACTTTGTCCGCTTCTTCCTGAATTTCTTCTTTATACTTCTTTTCCAGATCCTGGAAAGTCTTGCGGGCGTTCAGGATCTCCTGATTGTCCGTCTCGGCAAAGCCGGTAGCCTCTGCAATCAGCTCATCGCTGAACTGCATCCGCTTCATCTCTGCCTTGGCCAGGAACTCGGCGTTACCGCCCAGCATAATATCCGTACCACGACCGGCCATATTGGTGGAGATGGTCACTGCGCCGAATTTACCGGCCTGGGCAATAATCTCTGCCTCGCGCTCGTGGTTCTTGGCGTTAAGCACATTGTGCTGGATATGCTCTTTCTTCAGCAGCTTGGACAGCTGCTCACTCTTCTCAATGCTGATGGTACCCACCAGCACCGGCTGGCCCTTTTCGTGGCAGGCCTTGATCTGCTTGATCACGGCCCGGAACTTGCCTGCCTCGGTCTGGAAGATCACATCCGGGTGGTCCACACGGATCAGCGGTTTGTTGGTGGGGATCTCCACCACATCCAGCTTGTAGATTTCGCTGAACTCGGCGGACTCGGTGGAGGCCGTACCGGTCATACCGGACAGCTTCTCGTACAGACGGAAGTAATTTTGGAAGGTAATGGTGGCAAGAGTCTTGCTCTCGTGCTCCACCTTAACACCCTCTTTGGCCTCAATCGCCTGGTGCAGACCCTCGTTGTAGCGACGGCCCAGCATAATACGGCCGGTGAATTCGTCTACGATCAGCACCTGACCGTCCTTGACCACATAGTCAATATCCCGGCGCATGACGCCGATGGCCTTGATGGCCTGGTCAATATGGTGCAGCAGGGTGGTGTTCTCAATATCCATCAGGTTGTCTACATGGAAGTAGGCCTCTGCTTTCTTTACGCCGTCCTGGGTCAGGGTGGCGGTACGGGCCTTCTCGTCTACGATAAAGTCGCCGTCATAGGTGGCCTCGGTGTCCTGCTTCTCGTCCATTTTGGCAACCTTTACCATCTTCAAGGTGCGGGCAAAGGCGTTGGCCTGGCGATACAGGTCGGTGGATTGCTCGCCCTTACCGCTGATGATCAGGGGGGTACGGGCCTCATCGATCAAGATGGAGTCTACCTCATCTACGATGGCAAACACATGGCCGCGCTGCACTTTTTGCTCCTTGTACTGGACCATATTGTCTCGCAGGTAGTCAAAGCCCATCTCGTTGTTGGTGCCGTAGGTGATGTCGCAGTTGTAGGCCTCCTGGCGCTCCTCATTGGTCTTTTCGTGAATAATCAGACCTACGCTCAGCCCCAAGAACCGGTATAGCTTGCCCATCCACTCGGAGTCACGCTTGGCCAAGTAGTCGTTGACGGTGACAATGTGTACGCCGCGGCCGGTCAACGCGTTCAGATAAGCGGGCAGGGTCGCCACAAGGGTTTTACCTTCACCTGTCTTCATTTCCGCAATGCGGCCCTGGTGCAGTACAATGCCGCCGACGATCTGGACGGGGAAGTGCTTCATACCCAGCACACGCCAGGCAGCCTCACGGCAGACGGCAAATGCGTCCGGCAAAATGTCGTCCAAAGTCTCGCCGTCCGCCAACCGGGTTTTTAAGACGGCGGTCTGTGCGGTCAGTTCTTTGTCGTCCATGGCCTGGTACTTCTCCTCCAGGTCCAGCACTTTCTGCTTGGTTTTGCCCAGGCGCTTGACTTCCTTTTTGGAGTAGTCGCCAAACAGGGCAGTAATGAATTTGTTTGCCATTTATTTTTCCACCTTATTGTGTATTTTCCAAAAATGATTTTGAAACGGTGCCTGATTTTTGCAGGCGTTAACAATCATTGTACCACAATTTGGCAAGATTGTCACTAAAAATATTATTTTTATATAATAATTACGGCGCCAAGGGTCAGTTGCTTGTGCTCTCTGTGGTGCTCTTGCTGCCGGTGAGTCCGGAGGTCAGGGACTTGACCGCTTGCAGCGCACCGCCGGAGACGGCGTTCTCCGCTGTGTCGTCAAAGCCCAGCATCAGGTTCTTTTTGCCGGCGGTAACGGTCAGGGTCACACTTACCGGGGCGGACTGCATCTTAGCAATGGCAATGCTGTCCGTCAGGCTATTTAGGGAGGTGTTCAGCCAGGTCTCGTTATTCAGCAGACTCAGCATTTGCAGCGCAGAATACTTGCTTACCAGCGCCTTGGTGAATGCCGACGCAGTGTCTTTCAAGTCCTTGTTGCGCACGCTGACGGTGACGGTCTTGGCGTCCAGGTCTATGCTCTCAATGTTATATTCCAGGTTCTTGAACAGAGCCTTGCCCAGGTCCGCAAATTGGTCGTGCTTGTTGGCATAAGTGATGATCACGGACAGGGTCTTAGAGTCTACATATTTTTCCAGCTTCTTGGTGTCAAAACGCTTTAGGGCGTCAAAAGCGCTGTCCACGGTGGCGGTTACATTCTTTTCCGTCATGGCGGTGGAGCCGGAGCAGCCGGCAAAGGAGAGGGCCAGCAGCAGCGCCAGCACCAGGGAAAGTAATTTTTTCATGGCGATGTTCCTTTCAAATTGCTTATAATATTATACAGATTACCGCCGCCTTTTGCAAGAGCCGGAGCGCAGTGTTTACACCCCGTTCAAACACCGGCGAAAGTCGAGAATGGGAACTTTAACGCAAATATTGCATATTGAAAGCATATATGGTATAATCTACAAATAAATATACTCCATGTTGCGCACCGGGGCGTCTTTTCTCCGGTGGCAGCGCGGATTTTGATAATCAAAGTGAGAGCGGATCTTATGGATAAAAAAAGCAAAAAAAAGTGGTTTGGTCCCACCAAGATCAAGCGGCTGTTTGATATTTGCGCCTCTTTTTTGGCGCTGGTGGTGCTGTCGCCGCTGTTTTTGGTGATCTGTATTGTAAACCTGTTTACCCCGGAGTGCTCTGTGTTCTTTAGTCATGAGCGGCGGGGACGGCGGGGCAAGCCCTTTACCATTTACAAGTTCCAGACCATGAAGAACAACACCCCCAACTGCGCCACCGGCGAGTTGGAGAACCCGGAACAGTATATTACAAAATTCGGCAAATTCCTGCGCAAGACCAGTTTGGACGAGTTGCCCCAGCTGTGGAATATCCTTAAAGGGGATATGAGTTTTGTGGGACCGCGGCCGCTGATTTCCAGCGAAATGCGCGCCCACCGGCTGCGACTGGAATACGGGGTGTATCGCTTTCGGCCCGGGCTCACCGGCTGGGCCCAGATCAACGGGCGTGACAGCATTTCCCTGTTGCGCAAGATGAAACTGGACAAGGAATACTGCGACAACTGGAGCCTGAAACTGGACCTGATCATTTTGCTGCGCTCCGTGGGCGCAGTGGTTAAGCAAGAGGGGTTCCACGAGGGCACCTATCATCGCCGATAAGGCAAAGAAAGTATTAACATTCCAGAAGCGGAGATACGGATATGGAAAGAAATTTTGTTGACGGTTATGTAGAGTGGCAGGCCAACCCGGAGATCACCGGGGTAAACCGGCTGCCCCAGCACGCTACCTTTATGCCCTACGCCAGCTTTGAGGAGGCCCAAAAGGCAGAACGCTATGCCTCCTCTCGGTGCAAGGTGCTAAACGGCAAGTGGAAGTTTAAGCTCTATAAAAACTATGCGTACCGGCCGTCGGACTTTGCCCAGGTGCATTACGACACCCACAACTGGGACACGGTGCAGGTGCCCGGCTCCTGGCAAATGCAGGGCTACGACCAAAGCCAGTATTGCAATGTGCGTTATCCCTGGGAGGGGCACGAGGATATTTGCCCTCCGGCAGCCCCCACCAAGCACAACCCGGTGGGCTGCTATGTTAAGCGTATCCATGTAGGCGCCGATCTGCTGCAAAAGCGGGTAGTGCTGTGCTTTGAAGGTGTGGAGAGCGCTTTTTATCTCTATGTGAACGGCCAGCGAGTGGGCTACAGTGAGTCCAGCTTTAATCGGGCTGAGTTTGATGTGACCCGCTATCTGCAAGAGGGGTCCAATGTGATCGGCGTGGAGGTGTACCGTTGGTGCACCGGCTCCTGGCTGGAGTGCCAGGATATGTGGCGCCTGGGCGGTATCTTTCGGGATGTGTATCTTTATACCACCGAGCGGGAGTATATTCGGGACTTTGTGCTGAAAGCCCAGCCGGACGGCGAGATGAAAGACGGCTTTGTGGAGGTGCTGGTGAAGACCAACGGCGCCTACGAGGGGCTGTCGCTGGATATGAGCGTGCTGGACGCAGCGGGCAACACCGTGGCGCTGGATTGCCAATACGCCAATGAGGATCACCGCACGATGCTACGGGCCATTGTGGCCGGGGCAGACTTGTGGAGCAGCGAGCACCCGGCGCTTTACACTCTGGTGCTGACCTTAAAGAACAACGGCGCGCCTATTGAATATATTTCTACCAAATTCGGCTTTCGCAAGGTGGAGATCCTGGACGGCGTGATCCGTATTAACGACCGGCGGGTGGTGTTTAAGGGCACCAACCGCCACGAGTTTGACTGCCACACCGGTCGGTATATCACCGAGGAAGTGATGCGGGACGATCTGGAGAAGATGAAGCGGGCCAATATGAACGCGGTGCGCACTTCCCATTATCCCAACTGTCCCCGGTGGATGGAGCTGTGCGACGAGTACGGTATTTATGTGATCGATGAGAACAATATGGAAAGCCACGGTACCAACCGCTCCACCATCATTGGCTGCCCCCAGATTCCGGACTCCCGACCGGAGTGGGAAAAGGCGTGTATGGATCGGATTCAGGCGCTGTATGAGCGGGACAAGAACTGCACCTGCGTGGTGTGCTGGTCCATGGGCAATGAGAGCCTGGGCGGCGAGACGCCTAAGAAAATGTACCGCTATTTGAAAAATGTGGATGACACCCGCTTTGTGCACTTTGAGTGCCACGGCGACCCGGAGGAGCAGAGCCTGTCCGATGTGCAGAGCAAAATGTATGCCAAACCCCAGGAATGTGAAGAATATGCTCTGACCCGGCGGGACGGTCGGCCGTACCTGCTTTGCGAGTACACCCACGCCATGGGCAATTCTTGTGGTTCTACGGACGAATATACCACCCTGTGGGATAAATATCCCTGCCTGCAAGGCGGCTTTGTGTGGGACTGGGTGGATCAGAGCATTCTCACCAAGGACGACCAGGGACGGGAATACCTGGCCTACGGCGGCGATTTTGGGGACGAGCCCAACGACGGCCATTTCTGCGGCAACGGGCTGCTGTTCGGTGATCGGCGGATCACCCCCAAGTATTACGAAATTCAAAAGCTGTATCAATATGTGGACTTCTGTGCCGTGGACCCGGTGCGGGGCCAAGTGGAGATCAAAAATAAATACCTGTTTACGGATCTGGCTGATTTTGAACTGTACTGGTGTCAGTGCAGTGATAAAGGCGTATTCCGGGACGGGGTTGTGGAAGTGCAGCTTGCGCCCGGTGAGAAGAAGGTGCTGGACCTGGAACTGGGTCGCCCCTGCAATACGGAATTCTATTTGAATTTGGAGCTGCGCACCAAGGAGAAGACCCTGTGGTGCCCGGCGGGCTTTGCAGTGGCCAAGGAGCAGTTTGTCATTGACGCCTTTGCCAACACATACGATGAATTGGTGGCGGACGCACCGCTGCTGGTGGATGATACCTACGGCTCCCTGCGGGTGATGAGCGATGATGTAAACATTCGCTTTGAGCGCCGGGAGCGCAACCAGCTGGTGAGTATTAAGGTGGGCGGCGAGGAGCTGCTGCAAGGACCTATGCGCTTTAACTTCTGGCGGGCGCTGACGGATAATGATCGAGGCACCCGGGCCGGTTCTCGGCTGGGCTGCTGGCGAGACGCCGGCGACACCCCCGGAATTTACAACAACACCAAGTGGTCTATTGAGAATTACAAAATTTTGGACGGCGGTAAAAAGGTGGTTGTGGTCAGCGGCGCTACTGTGTGCACCCAGCCGGAGTGCAAGGGCCAGGTGATCTACACCATTACCTCCAAGGGTATGGAAGTGGATATGCAATTCTTCCCCAACGACGCTTTGCCGGAGATCCCGGAGGTGGGGCTGCTGTTTGAGCTGCCGCCGGATTTTGAAAATCTGACTTACCTGGGTGCCGGGCCGGAGGAGAACTATATTGATCGGTGCAACGCGACGGAGATCGGGCTGTACAACACCACGGTTACCGACCTTTATACCGATTATCTGAAACCCCAGGAGTGCGGCAATCGCACCGGTGTGCGCTACGCCACCCTGGTGGGGCAGAAGAAGGTGTTTAGCCTGGTGGCGGAGCCGGTGATGGAGCTGAATGTAAGCCACTGGCTGCCCAAGGAGATTGAGAATACCTGGCACGGCAAGGATCTGCCCCCGGTGACCAAGACCGTGGTGCGCTGCATTGCCCGGCAGCAGGGCGTAGGCGGCTACGACAGCTGGGGCGCCCACTGCAATGAGAAATACAAGAACAAGACGGATAAGACCTATCGCTTAAAGTTCCAGATCCGGTTTTAATCACCAGTAATCGGCCGATTCTTAAGAAAAGATAAAGTTTTACAGGACATTACGCCCTTTATTTAACTTAGGCTTGACTTTTTGATTCCTTAGTATTATATTTGATACACAGAATTTGACTAAAATTGCAGGAACTGCTGCCTTTCGGCGGCATACTGCGTATAGAGAGGTTAAGTATTATGGCTTTCAAAGAAACAGTGACGGCTGTTGTCGTAAAAAACGCGATCAAGTATGCGCGTAAGGATTTTGATAAGAACGCACCCCGCATTCTCAGCCTGATGGAGATGGCGGATGTAAAGAAGGTTAATCGTTCCACCTATGCCGGTTTGCATAAGGTGCTGGACGACCCGAATAACAACTGGATGCGCTTTGCCAGAGATTTGGTTTGCAATACAGATGAGCATGTGCTCAATCAGCTGGTTCAGCCGCTGATGAATGTAGCCATTAACAGCTACACCAAGCGTATGGCTGCCATTGAGAAGTACGGCTGCAATGTGCCGTGGGCGATCCTGATGGATCCCACCGCTGCCTGCAATCTGAAGTGCACCGGCTGCTGGGCTGCCGAGTACGGCCATACCAGCTCGCTGTCTTACGACGACCTGACCCGTATTATCACTCAGGGCAAGGAGCTGGGTACATATATGTATCTGTACACCGGCGGTGAGCCTACCATGCGCCGCAAGGATCTGATGCGTATTTGCAGAGAGAACCCGGACTGCGCATTTCTGAGCTTTACCAACGGTACGCTGATCGACGACAGCTTTGCTGATGAGATCCGCGAAGTAGGCAACTTCTACCCGGCCTTCTCTATTGAGGGCTACGAGGAGGAGAACGACTTCCGTCGCGGCGCCGGCACTTTCCAAAAGTGCACGGCTGCCATGAAGCGGCTGAAGGATCGGGGCGTGCCCTTTGGCGCCTCCCTGTGCTACACCAGCAAAAACACCGATGTGCTGGCCTCTGACGAGTATATGGACTGGCTCATCGACCAGGGCGTTAAGTTTGCCTGGTTCTTTACCTATATGCCCACCGGCAACGGCGCGGTAACCGATCTGATGGTTAGCCCGGAGCAGCGTGCGCTGATGTATAAGAAGATGCACGAGTGGCGCCACACCAAGCCCATTTTTGCGCTGGACTTCTGGAACGACGGCGAGTATGTGCAGGGCTGTATTGCCGGCGGCCGCCACTATTTCCACATTAACTCCAACGGCGACTGCGAGCCTTGCGCCTTTGTGCATTACTCCAATGTGAATATTAAGGAATGCTCCGTGTTGGACGCGCTGCAAAGTCCGCTGTTTATGGCGTACAAGCGCAACCAGCCTTTCTCCAACAATATGCTGCGCCCCTGCCCGGTGCTGGATAACCCCGGCGCCATCAGCAAGATGGTGGCAGAGACCGGTGCTTATTCCACCGAGATGCAGCACCCGGAGTCGGCCAACGAGCTGTACGACAAGACCATCGGCGCTGCCAAGGCCTGGAAGGTGAAGGCAGACGAGCTGTTTGACCGTGACAAGTTCATTGCCAAGCATGTGAAGGACGAGAATATGTACAACTTTGAGAAATCCGACGACGAGCGGGAATTCCAGGAGTTTGAAAAAACCGAGGCATAATCAGAACGGGCGCGACGCACGCTGTACTGTAGAGGTACGGTGGCGGCGTGCCCGATTTTTGCCATAAGAAGATAGGAAGAGTATGCTTTTTTCAAGAAAAAAAGAGTTTGGCGGCGCCTATTCGTATTTGATTGTAGGGCTGGGCAATCCCGGACCTAAGTACGAGATGACCCGCCACAACGCGGGCTTTTTGGCGGTGGATCTGCTGGCGCTCCAGGAGCATGTGGATATTAAGAAATTAAAGTTCCACGCCCTGGTGGGCGATGTGCGCCTGGGCGGAGAGCGGTGCTTGCTGATGAAGCCGCAAACCATGATGAACCTAAGCGGCGACGCAGTGGCTGAGGCGGCGAATTTTTATAAAATCCCGCCGGAGCGGGTGCTGGTGCTGTTTGACGACATCAGTCTGGATGTGGGTCGTACCCGGGTGCGCCGTAAGGGCAGCGCCGGGGGACACAACGGCATAAAGAGTATTATTGCCCGGCTGGGCAGCCAGGACTTCCCCCGGGTGAAGATCGGCGTGGGGCAAAAACCCACCCCGGCGTATGACCTGGCGGACTGGGTGCTGGGCCGTTTTCCCAAAGAGCAGGAGCCGGCGCTGAAGACGGCGCTGGAGCACGCCACGGCGGCGGTGCGGCTGCTGGTGGAGGGCAAAACGGATGAGGCCATGAACTTGTATAACCGCTGACAGCAAAAGCCCTGCGGGGCAGAATAGGAATGAAAGAATGTCTTGCTTTTCAGGTATACTGAATCAAAGTGATGCGTTTGCCAGCCTCAATCGGGCGTGGACCACCGGGTCCCGACCAGTTGGGGCCGTTGGTCTTTCGGAGACCGGTAAAGCGCTGGTGCTCCACGCACTGTATGAACAACAAAAAAAGCCCCTACTGGTGCTCACGCCGGACGAGGCCTCTGCCGTTAAATTGACGGAGGATCTGCGCACCCTGCAAGGGGATGTGTTGTTGTACCCGGCGCGGGAGATGAACTTTGTGCAGGTGGCAGGTGCCAGCCATGAGTACGAGCTGCTGCGGCTGGATGTGCTGTCCCGCATGGCTGCGGGGGCGTACACTGCCGTGGTGGCGCCGGTGGCAGCTGCCTGCCAGCTGACCATGCCCCCGGCGGAGCTGCTGGGGCGCACCCGCACGGTACAGCTGGGGGATGATGTGCCCCCCGGCCAGCTGGTACAGGCGTTGGTGGCAGCGGGTTATGTTCGGTATGACCAGGTGGACGGCACCAGCCAGTTTGCTCTGCGTGGCGGGATTTTAGATGTTTTCCCGCCCGGGCGCACAGAACCGGTGCGGCTGGAATTCTGGGGCGATACCATTGAGAGTATGACCGCCTTTGACCTGGCTACCCAACGGCGGACGGAGGCACTGAACAGCCTGCGGATCACACCATCGGCAGAGGTGCTCTTTGCCGATGCGGAAAAGACCGCCAAGGCAATAGAAGCGCTGGCTGCCGGGCTGCGGGGCAAGGCTACCAAAGCCCGGGAAAAGCTGCTTACAGACGCAGACACCCTACGCAAAACCGGCACCCTGCCTTGTAAAGATAAATATTTACCCCTCGTGTATCAGTCCAACGGATTGTTTGATTATTGCAACGGTCTGCTGGCGGTGTGCGATTCGGCAAAAGTGAAAGAGAAGTGCAATAACGCCAATCGGCTGCTGCAAGAGGATATGAAGTGGCTGGTGGAGCAGGGCAGCCTGTGCAAGGGGCTAGACCGGTATACGGTTGATTTTGACACGCTGACGGAAATTTATACAGAAAAGAAAGCGCTGTATCTGGACTCCATGCCTCGGGGCAGCTTTGACACCCCGGTGGGGCATTTGTCCGACTTCCGGCTGCAAACCCTGGGGGTATGGAGCGGCACCATGGCCCAGCTGACGGAGGAGCTGCGCCCCTTGGCGGAAAAAAAGTACACCGTCTGCCTGCTGGCAGGTACGGAGCGGGCCGGGCGCGCCTTGGTCACGGACCTGCAAAGTGAGGGCTTTTCCGCAGAATTCTACCCGCGCTTGCCGGAGCAGTTCCAGACCGGCACGGTGCATGTATGCCCGGGCAGCCTTAGCGGCGGGGTGCAAATTTCGGATATTCGCTTTGCCCTGTTTACCCACGCCCGCACCGGGCAAAGTAAAAAGAAGCACAAGCGTGCTCGGGGCAAAAACGCCATTCACTCCCTGGACGAACTGCAAAAAGGCGACTATATTGTGCACAATGTGCATGGCATCGGCGTGTTTGAGGGCATTCACTCCCTGGAGCTCAGCGGGGTGAAAAAGGATTATATTAAAATCAGCTACGCCAAGGGCGATACCCTGTATGTGCCGGTGACCCAGTTGGATTTGGTGTCCAAGTACATTGGGCCTAAGGAAGATACGAAGGTGAAGATCAACCGCCTTGGCTCCGGCGACTGGCAAAAGACCAAGGCCAAGGTGCGCGCCTCTGTGCGGGATATGGCCAAGGAGTTAATTGCTCTCTACGCCAAGCGGATGAGTACCCCCGGCTACGCCTTTAGCCCGGACGGGGATATGCAGCGGGACTTTGAGTTGCGCTTTGCCTATGATGAGACCGACGATCAGCTGCAAAGCGCGGCGGAGATCAAGGCGGATATGGAGCGGCCGTCGCCTATGGACCGGCTGCTGTGCGGCGATGTGGGCTTTGGCAAAACGGAGGTGGCTCTGCGCAGCGCCTTTAAGTGCATTGCAGACGGTAAGCAGTGCGCCATTTTGGTGCCCACCACGGTGTTGGCTATGCAGCATTACCAAACGGCTATGCGCCGGATGGAGCCGTTCCCGGTGCGGGTGGAGATGCTCTCCCGCTTTGTGTCTCCCACCAAGCAAAAGCAGATCTTAGAGGATCTGGCGCACGGCGGGGTGGATCTGCTGGTAGGTACGCACCGGATCATCAGCAAGGACATTCGCTTTAAGGATCTGGGGCTGCTGATTGTGGATGAGGAGCAGCGCTTCGGCGTGGCACAAAAAGAGAAGATCAAAGAGAAATTCCCGGCGGTAGATGTGCTGACTCTGTCTGCCACTCCCATTCCCCGCACCCTGAATATGGCTATGAGCGGCATACGGGATATGAGTGTGCTGGAGGAGGCGCCCGGCGACCGGCACCCGGTGCAGACCTATGTGATGGAGTACGACTTTGGGGTGCTGACGGAGGCTATGGAAAAGGAACTGGCCCGGGGCGGTCAGTGCTACTACTTGCATAATAATATTGATACCATTGAACACACGGCGGTGCAAATCCAAAAGGCACTGCCCGGCGCGCGGGTGGGCATTGCCCACGGTCGTATGACCGAGGAGCAGCTCAGTTCCGTTTGGCAGCAGCTTTTAGACGCCCAGTTGGATGTTTTGGTGTGCACCACCATTATAGAGACCGGGGTGGATATACCCAATGTAAACACCCTGATTATTGAGCACGCAGACCGCATGGGACTGGCCCAGCTGCACCAAATTCGCGGCCGGGTAGGGCGTTCCTCTCGCCGAGCGTTTGCCTACTTTACTTACACCCGTGGGCGGGAGCTGACGGATATTGCTACCAAGCGGCTGGAGGCCATTCGGGAATACACGGAGTTCGGCTCCGGGTTTAAGATCGCCATGCGGGACTTGGAGATCCGCGGTGCCGGTTCCCTTTTGGGCAACCGCCAGCACGGCCACATGGAGGCAGTAGGGTACGATATGTACTTAAAGCTGTTGGAGGAGGCCGTGGCGCTGGAGAAAGGCGAGGCGCCTGCCCAAAACGAGGAGCAGGAGTGCCTGATCGACCTGCCGGTGGACGCCAATATTCCCGAGGCGTATATCCCTGCCACCAATCAGCGGATCGCCATGTATAAGCGCATTGCGGACATTGCCGGCGACGCAGACGCCAACGATGTGTACGACGAGTTGACGGACCGTTACGGCAAGCCGCCACAAAGTGTGTACGGTCTGGTAGAGATCGCCCTGCTGCGCAATCGGGCGCTGGCGTTAGGCTTAACGGAAATCAGCCAAAAGAACGGCGCAGTGCTGTTGTATTTCAGTCAGCTGGAACCGGCATGGATCCCGGCGCTGAACAAGGGTATGTACGGCCGGGTGCTGCTGTCTGCGGGCAAAAAGCCCTATATCGCCTTAAAACCGCTGCCCCAGGAGTCGGTGGTAGACACCCTGCGCACCGCCATGGAAATCATGGAGGCGGAGAGCCGGGGGGCCAAAGCGGCAAAAACAGAATAACCCCTTTGTATAAAACAAAACACCTTGGCGCATACTACTGCCGAGGTGTTATTTTTATGGCTACATCAAAAAAGGATAAAAATGAAAGCAAAAATTTGCGGACCCTGTTCTCGGTGATCTGCCTGTCCATCATCGCTTTGGGGCTGATTGTGTATTTCTCCTCCCAAGGCAGCGGCAAGACCCCGGTGGGCGAGCCTACTTCCGTGACGGAGACCACTTCGGCGGCTGCGGTGCAGCACCGGGTAGAGGGTGTAACGGAGACCGCCCCCGCCACTACGGCAGGCACCACGGCGGCTACCACCCGGGGCACCACCACGACGGAGCCGGCGTCCATGCAGCAGTCGGATACCAATATGCCTTACAAGAGTTTTTACAAATATCCGGTGTCCGAGAGCGTGCAGCAAAGCTACAATGAGGAGCTGACTTTTAACCGCACCATGGGGGACTACCGTGCCCATGCGGCAGTGGACTTTAAGGCCAACAAGGGCGCCAAGGTGAGCGCCATCAACGACGGCCTGGTGCTGTCCGTTAAGACGGACGCCTTGCTGGGCAAGGTCATCACCATTGACCACGGGGGCAACTTGGTGGCCCAATACTGTGGTATGGATGTGGTGCATGTGTCTGCCGGAAATTATGTAACTCTGGGTCAGGATTTGGGCACCCTGGGCACCGTACCTTTTGAGGCGGAAGAGGCGCCCCACCTGCACTTGATTACCACCATGAACAAGGAGACGGTGGACCCGCTGAAGGTGATGAGCAAGACCAAGGACTGATAAAACGGAATAAGTAAGCAGAAAAAGTCGGTATTTTTTACCGGCTTTTTTTCTTTTTATAGAGCCTTTCGTCTATAACCCGGCGGTTTTCATGGGTATAGGTGAAGGGCGCTTTTTCGGTGCGGCGCCCTTTTGCAGGAGGTGAGCCGATGGGCAGACGAGAGAAAAAGAGCATACGGCAGGAATACACCGAGGGTTTAAGGCACCTTGCCTTTGGCGAAATACAGGATGCGGTACGGCTGCTGTATGCCCCGGAGGAACAGATCTTGCCGGCGCTGGGGGAGATGGATCTCTTTAACATCAGCGAGATCAAGCGCCCTAAGGGCGGCGGTATGGAGATCAAATTCTTTGATCGGCTCAAGGCGCTGGAGAAGCTGCAAGCCCTGGAGGCGGCAGAGGGCAACACGGCGGCTGCCTTTTACCAGGCACTGGAGGCCGGTGCCAAGTGCGTTTGGCAGGAAGGGGGCGCCGGGGATCGTGACAGCGTTTAAGCCCTTTTCGCCAAAGCAGATGCAGGCGCTGACCTGGTGGTGCCCGGGGTCGCCCCACAGCGGCAAAAGCGGCATTATCTGCGACGGCGCCGTGCGCAGCGGCAAGACCCTGTGCATGAGCCTTTCCTTTGTCAGTTGGGCGTTCTATCGCTTCCGCGACACAGCCTTTGCCCTGTGCGGCAAGACGGTCGCTTCTCTAAGACGGAATGTGCTCACCCCGCTGACGGAGCAGCTGACGGCGCTGGGCTTTACCTGCACTTTTAAGATCAGCCGCAGCGAGCTGACGGTGCGCCGGGACGGACGGGAAAACCGCTTTTATCTGTTTGGCGGGCGAGATGAAAGTTCTGCCGCTTTGATCCAGGGTATGACCCTGGGCGGCGTGCTGCTGGACGAGGTGGCCTTAATGCCCCGCTCCTTTGTGGAGCAGGCGCTGGCCAGGTGCTCTCTGGAGGGGGCCACCTATTGGTTTAACTGCAATCCGGAGCACCCCTATCATTGGTTCTATAAAGAGTGGATCCAAAAAGCGGCGGAAAAGCAGGTGTTGTACCTGCACTTTCAGATGACGGACAATCCCTCTCTGTCTCCGGCGGTGCTGCGGCGGTACAAGCGACTGTACAGCGGCACCTTTTACCGCCGGTTCGTAGAGGGGCGCTGGGTGGCGGCAGACGGACTGGTGTACCCCATGTTTGACCCCAAGCGGCATGTGGGGGCGCCGGCAGCGCCTGCCGGGCCATGGTATCTCTCTTGCGACTACGGCACGGTCAATCCCTTTTCCCTGGGGCTGTGGTGCCGAGACGGAGATGCCTGGTGCCGGGTGGCGGAGTATTACCACTCCGGTCGAGCCACCGGGGTGCAGCTCACCGACGAGGAATACTATGCCCACCTGTGCGAATTGGCGGGAGATCGGCCCATTGCGGCACTGATCATTGACCCCTCCGCCGCCAGCTTTGCAGAGACGGTGCTGCGCCACGGCCGCTATCCGGTACTGAAGGCGGATAACGATGTGGTGGCTGGCATTCATCGGGTGAGCCGGGCACTGCAACAGGCGCAGATCAAGATTGCCCCCGGGTGCAAGGACGCATTACGGGAGTTCTCCCTGTACCAGTGGGACAACAGTCTGCGCCGGGACGCACCGAAAAAAGAAAACGACCATGCAATGGACGACATTCGCTACTTTGTTTCTACCGTATTGAACGGTGAGGAGCCCGGCGGCGTATGCGCCCTTGCGGTAGAAAGGAAGTGATGTTTTGGGACGCTTTCGTTCCAAAGCGGGCGCCAAAAAAGGAGCAGGGGACTGCTGTGCGGTGCAGACCGGGCACCCGGCGGGTCAGCCCTTTTGCAGCTGGCAGTCCTACGGAGCGGTGACGGCGGACGCTGCGCTTTATCGCAATCTGCGAGAGAACATTCCCATTTTGGACGCGGCCATCGGCAAGCTGGTGCGCCTGACCGGCGGGTTCAGCCTGGACACCGGCAGCGATGGGCTGAATGCGCAGTTAAACCGGGATCTGTCCGGGATCAATGTGGGCGGCAACCAGCAGGGGATCGAGGCTTTTATCGCCACTTATCTGGATCAGCTGCTTACCTACGGCAGCGCCGTGGGCGAGATGATCACCGACGGGCGGGAACTGTATGCCCTTTATAACGGCGACACCCGCAATTTGGAAGTGCGCCGCGCGGGGAACGGGCTGGATCTGTGCTTTTTCAGCGGCGGAGAGCCGCTGCCCCGGCCGGAGCTGCTGCTCTACTCCGTGCTGAACCCGGAGCCGGGGGCGGTGGCAGGCACCAGTCTGCTGCGGGGACTGCCTTTTGTGAGCCGGATCTTGTTGCAAATTTACAACACCATCGGCCAAAACTGGAGCCATGCCGGTAATCTGCGCTATGCGGTGGTGTACCGACCGGGCAACGACGCGGCGGACCGTGCCTATGCAGGGCAGCGGGCACAGACCATGGCTCGCTCCTGGCAGGAGGCTATGGACGCTTCGTCCGTGAAGGACTTTGTGGCGGTGGGCGATGTGGATGTAAAGGTGATCGGCGCCGACAATCAGGTGCTGGAGAGCGAGATTCCCGTGCGCCAAATGCTGGAGCAGATCGTGGCCAAAACCGGGCTGCCGCCCTTTATGTTCGGTCTGTCCTGGTCTACCACCGAGCGGATGAGCCGCCAACAGGCGGACCTGCTCACCACGGAGCTGAAGAATTATCGGCGTATTTTAACCCCGGTAATTGAGAAGATCGGGCGTACCTACTTGCAGTGCTGCGGCAGCGGCGCCCCCTTCCAGGTGGTGTGGCAGGATATTACCCTGCAAGACCAGACGGATACGGCCCAGGCCCATTTGTATGAGGCCCAGGCGGAGAAAATCAAAAAGGAGACGGAGAAATTATGACCGGCGGTTATGTAGAAAAGAGCTTTGCACCGGCGCCGGCGGATTTAGAGGCCATCGGCGCCTTTACCCGCCGCGCGTTTGCGCCGGAGGAGCTGTATGTGTTCTCCGTGGTGCTGTGCAACAACGATGTGGATCGGGATCATGAAAAGTTTACCCGTCAGGCGCTGGAGAAATTGGGCGCCCTGTTTGTGGGCAAGACCGGGATCTTTGACCACTCTATGAAAAGCGGCGACCAGGCGGCGCGCATTTATGCCACGGCGGTGGTGCCGGTGCCCGGGCGCAAGACTGCGGACGGCGAGGATTTGGTGACCTTACAGGCTAAGGCCTATATGGTGCGCACCCCCGGCAATGCGGAACTGATCACCCAGATTGACGGCGGGATCAAAAAGGAAGTGAGCGTGTCCTGTGCCATGGGCAGCGCTGTGTGCTCCCTGTGCGGTGCGGATCGGCGCAGCGGCGGGTGCAGCCATGTGCCCGGCAGAAGTTATGACGGCAAGGTGGCCTTTACCGTGCTGTCCGACGCCACGGACGCTTACGAATGGAGTTTTGTGGCCGTGCCTGCCCAGCGAGAGGCCGGTGTGGTCAAGCACTATGACAGCAGCAAAGGAGACAAGACTGTGACAGAGAACGATGTACGCAAGGCCCTGCAAAACAGCAAAGGTGCTGTGACCCTCACCTGCGATCAAGCGCGAGCGTTGGCGCGACAGCTGGACACCCTGGAGCAGGAGGCTCAGTTGGGCAAAAGCTATAAGCAGGAGTTGGCTTCCCAGGTGGTGCGTCTGTGCGCCGGGGTGCTGCCGCAGATGGAGCTGGGCGTGTTTGAGGGCGTGGCCCGGGTGATGACTGCCAAGGAGTTGCAGGCCTTTAAGGCCGCCTTTGAGGCTGCCGATCGCCGTGCCAATATGCCGTCGCCCCAGCTGGCGTCCGGCGGCGAAAAAAAGAGCAACAACCAGGCTTTTGTAATTTAAGGAGGAAGAAACCATGGCAATTTATTTTGACGGATTTGACGACAAGATGCTTAGCTTTTACAGCGAGTCCGGCCGGGTGGGTATGCTGGCATACCCGGTGGCCGATAAATATGTAAAAGAGTGCGACAGCAAAAGCCCCAACTTTATGGGCTTTGTACGCAATGTGCAGGGCAACTTAGTGGGCGTGCAGCTGGGCGGCTATGTGGAGTGCAAGTTTACCGGCATCGCGCCCACGCCCGGCTACTGCGGCCTGATTGCCGACGGCAGCGGCGGCGTAAAAGTGGACGAGGAAAAGGCGGCAATCAAGCGCCTGGTCCTTTGGGCAGACGCCACCACCGGCATGGTCGGTTTTATTCTTTAATACAGGAGGTAATGTAAGATGGCTTATGATAATCTGAAATTGGAAAAGGGACTGTACACCACCGGCAAAAGCTTTACCCAGGCGCTGGAACAGATCGACCCTTCGGAAAATTACGCAGGCACCCCGCTGGAGGGGCTGGATGCTTATCAGCGCCAGCTTAAGCGCTTTGACATTAAAGTCAGTGGCATCGGCTCCGACACGGTGTCCAAATTCTTTCAGACCTCGGACTCTGCGGCGCTGTTTCCGGAGTATGTGAGCCGAGCGGTGCGCCAGGGTATGGAGCAGGCGGATGTGCTGCAAAAGATCGTGGCCACCACCACGGTGATTGATGGTATGGACTACCGCGCCATTGAGAGCGTGGAGAACGGCGAGCGGTTGACTGCCGCCGAGGTGGCGGAGGGCGCGTCCCTGCCTACCACCACGGTGCAGGTGAAGGATACGCTTACGGAGATGCACAAGCGAGGCCGTATGCTGGTGGCCTCTTATGAGGCGGTAAAGTTTCAAAAGCTGGATCTGTTTACCGTGACCCTGCGCCAAATCGGCAACTGCATTGCAGAAGGGCAGCTGCTGGACGCTTATGCGGCGCTGATCGGCGTGCATGATAGCGGCATTACTTTGGAGGGCGGTCTGACTTATGCCGGGCTGGTAGATCTGTGGAACGCTTTTGAGGGCTTCAATATGACCACTCTGCTGGTAAGTGCCCGGGATACCGCCTCCATTTTGAAAATGACCGAAATGCAGGATGCCATCGCCGGCAACGACTTCCACGCCACCGGTCGAGTGGTGACTCCGCTGGGCGCAGAACTGATCAAGCACAAGATGTTCCCCGACAATACCATTTTGGCGCTGGATCGTACCTGCGCACTGGAAAAGGTGCAGGCCGGTGATGTGGTCACCGACTTTGACAAGCTGATTGATCGCCAGCTGGAGCGGGCGTCCATCACCGCCATTGCCGGGTTCTCGCCCATCTTCTCCGGCGCCGTTCAGATGCTGTCCCATGCCTAAGCCAAACTGTATGGATATACAGGCGGTCACAGAGCGGTTGCAGCTGCTCTCCGGAGAGACGGCGGAGCAGCTGACCCAGTGGGCGCCGGTGATCGCCTCGGCGGTGCGCATGGTGGAGCTGCGTATGTTTGACGGGACGGATCCGGCGGACGAGCGACTGATCCACCTGGCAGCGGTGAAAGCGCTGCGTATGCTGGAGCAGTCCCGGTGGTTCCAAAGCGGCGACGATGTGACCGCCTTTACCGCCGGCGATGTAACGGTGCAGCAAAGCGGCCAGCACAAGGCATCTGCCTTGATGCTGGAGGACGCGGAGCAGGCGTGCAGAGGCCTGCTGCGGGACGACGCCTTTGCCTTTCTCAGTGTATGACACCGGCTGCACATATCATTAAAAATCAGTTGACCCGGGCAGGCAACAGCGCCTGCCTGGTCACCGGGGCGGGCCGATCTCTTCCGTTTTTCTGTACTCTGCAACAGACCTGGCGGAAGAACAAGTCCAATTTTACGGATCGGCAAACGCCCATTGGGCGGGTGGACAAGGATTTTTACCTGTACATCGGCCCCTTTGATCGGAATATCCTGGAACTGCCGGAGGACGCGGTGCTGGAGACCGGTGACCGATCTTATTATTTCATCAAGCGGGAGGCGGTCTGTATGGGCGGCCAGCTGCTGTATTATACCGGCGTGATGAAGCGCTTGCAGGAGGGGAGTTATGAAGTGGACAACGGATCCGGTGACGCAGGTACTGGCGAAGCTGCGGGATAGCGCTGCCCTGCAAGGGGTGGACTTTTGCCGGGCGTATCCGGACCAAATGAAGCCCAGCCGCCTGTTGCGCCCGGTGGTGGCGGTGTGCCTGGCGGAGATGGACGGCACCAGCGACGCAGTGGGTGAGGAGAGCCGGGCCGGTCAGATCGCTCTGCGCTTTGATCTGTATGCGCCCCCGGCTGCCGGTACTGGGGCACTGCAACAGGTGCTCTCCGGCATTTGCCGCACGCTGCTGGATCGGCGGGTGTGTGCGGTGTCGGCCGGCGCGCCCCAGGCGGACACGTACACCGGCTGCCTGTACCTGCGAGCCACCTTGACCTATCGGGAGGATTTAGAAGATGGAGACGGAGAGTATGAACGAACAGGATAATGCCTATATTGAGGCGCTCAGCGAGTATCTGCGCCTGGACGCCCGCCGGTATGACGGCGGGGAGGTGTAGATATGCAGGCACTGATGCGTATGCGTTTTGGGTCGTACACCTTTTTGCAAAATCCCGCCCAGCTTCAGGTGGAGAATCGGGCGCTGCAACAGGAGGAACGGCTGCTGTCCGGCGGGGTCTGCGTGACCCCGGCCGGGCGCCGGGCCACGGTGATCACCGGCAAGGGCTGGTGGTACGGCGGCCGTGCGCTGGAGATGGCCCAGGTGCTGCGGCGGCTGCTTTTGCCCGGACAGGCCCATTGGCTGTTCGCCCCCGGAGCGGAGCCTATGCGGGCGTATTTGACCCGGTTTGATTACACTTGCACCACCGCCCGGGACGGGGTGCAGTACAGCTTTACTTTTACGGAGGACTGTGACCCAGCGCCCCGGTATGCTCCCTACGGCAGCACCCGGGTGCGGCAGGGGGAAAACGCCTTTGACATTGCGGCGCGCACCGGTGTGTCGGTAGACACCATTGTGGCACTAAACCGCTTGGCCTCGCCCTTTGATCTGACCCCCGGCGAAAAGGTGGTGTTGGCGTGACCTTTGAACTGGAGTTTTTGGACGGCAAACGGGCGGTGCCCCGGCAGCTGCTGTCTTACCGCTGGAGCGGCGATGTGACTGCCGGCTGCGACGGACTGCGACTGCACTTTTTGTGGGACGGCGATCTGCCGGAGGTGTACCGGGTGCGGGGCTTTGCGTCGGACGGTGCGTGCTGCTTCTTTGGCTATGCGGACCAGCAAAAGCTGACGGTAACCCCCGGGCAACGGCGGGGCTTTGTGTATGCCCGCTCCTCAGCCTGTCTGCTGCTGGACAATGAGGCGCTGCCCATTAGCCTAAACGCACCCAATGTGGACCAAATGGTCCACCATTACGCGGCACCCTTTGGCTTTACGGCGGCTTTGCCTGCCGGCACCGCCCCGGGGCAATATACGGTGGAGAAGGGCACCAGCTGCTTTGGCGCCTTGCAGGGCTTTATGCAGGTGCTGGGCGCCAAGGGCATTTTTGCCGATCCGGAGAACCGGCTGTGTGTTTACGGCAGTGAGGTACCGGTGACTTTGCCCGGGGATCAAATTACCTCGATTACGGCGGTGACCGAGCGGGGAGAAGCGCCGGGGGTTTATGCCTATAAAATTGCCAGCGCGGAACCGTACTGCCGCCGATTGGAGGCCGGGTATTTTGCGGACAAAAAGATCAGTCGTCGCCGCTATGTCAATGTGGCGGCCTATCCGCCGGAGCAGCGCCAGCAGGTGCTGCTGCGCAAGCTGGAGCAGGCGGCTGCCCGGTATCGGCGGCTGGAGGTGGTGCTCACCGGTGCCCATCGGCTGCCGCTGTATGCCCCGGTGGTGCCAAAGGACGGTGTGCCGGACAGCGCCGGGTTTTGCATTTTTCAGCGGGAGATCACCGGCACCGCTCGGCAGGTACAGACCCGGCTGGTGCTGTGCTGCCAACCGAAATTGGAGGCGATGTACTATGTGGCTGAATGAGCGTGCCCGCCAAACCGGCGGCGCCGGATATGAGTGCGCCGGGGTGACCCTGGGCGGCAGTCAGGTGGAGACGGTGGCCTCTGCCCATTTGCGGGAGACCCCGGTGTATGCCCCTTACGGCTATGCGGCCAATGTGCCTGCCGGTGCCCAGGTGCTGCTGCTCTCCGGCGGAGAGGACGGCGCAGTGGTTGCCGGCGCTCGTATGGGCAACGCCGATCTGGCGCCCGGCGAGGTGGAACTGCGTGGCCCCGGCGGCGCGGTGGTGCGCCTGTGCCGGGACGGTACGGTGCGTATAAACGGTCTGGTCATCAATGAAAAAGGAGAGATCGAACCTTGATCTATGCAGTGGAAAACGGCGATTATGCGGTTACGGATCATGTCCCTCGGCGCCTGGACGCGCCGGAGAATCTGGTGCAGTCTTTGCGTCTGCTGCTGACGCTGCCCCGGCAGGGTTATTATCCTCGGCCGGTAGGCGGGGTGGGCGGCTGCGGGGCAGATCTGTTGCCGGACGAACTGCTGGCGCTGGGTCGCCGGGCTGTCTGTGATGTGCCCGGCGTGCTGGTGCTGGGGGTGCGCACCGCAGACGGCAGCGCGGTCTTTCGTCTGTGGGTGCGTGAGGAAGAACGGGAGGTGACGGTTGCCCTATGAGAGCGACCTATCAAGAAATAACGGACAAAATGCGGGCGGCATTTTTCGACGCTTGCGGCGAAAAGCCGGAGGATCTGCCGGAGCTGGACGCCCGCTTTCGCAGTGTGGCAACGGAACTGTATGCTCTGTCGGTGTTTGGCGACCATGTGCAAAGCCAGGTGTTTGCCGATACGGCACGGGGTGCGGATCTGGATCGGCACGCGGCGGATGTGGGCTTACAGCGCAAGGGTGCTTCTGCCGCCGCCGGGGTGCTAACATTTTCGTTGGCGCAAGCAGCAGAGGCGGCGGTGACCGTACCGGCAGACACGGTGTGTTCCGTGGCCGGGCAGCCCTATTTGCAGTTTGCCACCACCAAGGCGGCTACCATTCCTGCCGGAGAATGGACAGTGGATGTGCCGGCCGTTTCTCTGGGCAAGACCACTGCCCATAACGTGGAGCCGGGGTGCATTACCGTGATGGTCAATCCTCCGGCGGGCATCCGCGGGGTGACCAACGCCAATCGGTTTTCGGGCGGCGCGGCGGTAGAAACGGATACCGCCCTGCGCCAAAGGATCTGTCAGGTGCAGCAGGTGCCGCCCAATGGGGTGAACACCGCCTGCTTGGCCGCAGCGGTGGAGCAGCTGGATCGGGTGCTGTCGTGCAAAGTGTGCCCCGGCGGTTCCGACTATATCGTCACGGTATATGTGCGCAGCCGTCAGGGTCAGGTGGACGACGAACTGCGCCTGGCGGTGACGGAAAAGTTGGATATTCTCACGCTGGCCGGGTGCTTTATTGATGTGCAGGAGGCAAAAAAGCAACCGGTACAGCTGGTGTGCTCGGCGCAAATTTTAGCTGGAGCGGACTCGGCAACGGTGCGCTCTGCTCTGGAAAATCAGCTGAAAGAACTGTGCTCCGCTCGGGTGATCGGCGGCAGCTTGCATCCCTCCGCCCTGGCGGCAGCGCTGCAAACGGACGGCCTGTGCGGCACCCCGGAGGTGCATGCGGCGGGTGAAAAGAGCGGCGTGATCCCTTGCAGCACCGGCGCGTACCTGGAGGTTACGGCGGTGGAGGTGACCTGCTATGTTTGAGACGGTGCTGGGTCGTTTGCAGGCACTGGCGCAAGCAGAGGGCTTTGACCCGCAACCGGGCACGGTGATCAACGGCGAGCTACGAGCCTACGCGGCGGGGATCGCGCTGGTCTATGATCAACTGACGGACGCCCGGGAGGGCGCCTATGCCGCTACCGCGGCGGGAGAAAATCTTTGGCGTTGGCTGACGGTTCGCGGTTTGCTGCCGGGGGATACTCTGCAAGAGACCCGCCAAAAGCTGTTGGCGCGGCGGCAAATGCCCTGGGGCGATTTTTCTTTAGCGGGCTTTCAACAGGCACTCAGCGATCTGTGCGGCGCGGACGCAACTTATCATTGCACGGACGGCAATCTGGAACTGGTGATCCCTGCCGCCGCGCGGGCCAATTTGGGTCGCCTGCTGCGGGACTGGGTTCCGCCCTTTCTCTATGCCCATTTGTCGGGCAGCGGGCGCACCTGGAATGCGTTGGACGCAGACGCGGTGCCTTATGCCGTCTTTGACCGGGCAGCGCTGCCCTTTGATATTTTAGATACGGAGGATTAACATGAGCAGTACCAACAAAACCACCAACTTAAAACTGAATGACTGGGTGGGTACCGACGTGCCTCAGCGAGAGGATTTTAACGCGGATAATCAGCGGATTGATAAGGCCATTGGCGACCACACCGGCAACACCACGGTGCATATCACCCAGGCGGAGCGGGACCTGTGGGGGCTGCCGTTCTACTATTACAACTATTTCGGTAACGGCAAGGCCACACGCAAGGTGGAGGTCCCCAGCCCCTTCCGCCCTCGCTTTGCCATTGTCTTTGCAGACGGTATGGCGCCCTCTGTGTGCAAATTCTCCAGCAGCGCCAACTACCACTATGTGGCCTTTGCCAGCCAGACCCGCGGCACCATCGGCATGACGCTGGATGACACCAGTTTGACGGTGAACCAGTCCGTGTCGCCGGTGACCGGCCAGGAGTATGCCTGCCTAAATCAGAACGGCACCACCTATGCCGTCTTGTTTTTTCGGTAAAGATCCCCTTTCTTTTTTGGTGAAGGTGTGCTATACTGAATATAGACTCGGTGCGGTGTACCCAATTTTGCAGCGCCGGGCAAGGGGGCTTTACCATGTCTGTAAAAGTAATTACCGTTGGTCGAGAGTTCGGCTCCGGCGGGCGCTCCGTGGGCAAGGCTGTTGCTGCGGCGCTGGGCTGGGATTATTATGACCAGGAGCTGGTGCGCCATGTGGCGGAGAAAACCGGTTTTGCCGAGCGCTATATTGAGGAGACCGGCGAGTATTCCGCCAGCAAGAGCCGCTTGGCTTACGCCTTTTCATCCGTTGGTTCGCCGGAGGTGATGAACGGCCTGTCTGCGTCTGATTATTTGTGGACGGTGCAGCGCAAGGTGATTCTGGATTTGGCAGAAAAAGGCAACTGTGTGATCGTGGGCCGCTGCGCGGATTATATTCTGGAGGACCGGGACGATGTGCTCAATGTGTTTGTGCACGCCGGTAAGGATTACCGGGCCAAGCGCATTGTGCTGCTTTACGGCGAAACGGATAAGCCGCCGGCCAAGCGCCTGGCGGAGAAGGACAAAAAGCGCGCGCTGAATTACCGGCATTATACCGGCCGGGAGTGGGGCAATGTGCACAATTACGATCTGTCCTTGGACTCCGGCCGCCTGACCCCGGAGGGCTGCGTGGAGATTATCACCCGCGTGGTGCAGGAGAAGAACAAGTAAATCGGTACAGCAAAGCGCACGCGGTCTCAGCCGTGTGCGCTTTTTGCATAGTGGCGGTGAACAATCCCTCCGTCAACGCCCGGCGGCGCAGCCGCAGGGGAGGTTCGCCGCAATCGTCTTACTTCCGGAATTGGCAAGCGGCAGGTTGGTGCCGCATTTCTTCGGCAATTTCCTGTACAAAAAGTCTCTTTACATTTGCCGGGGAATAGGCTATAATGAGGGCGCATTGTATCCGTAGAGAAAAAACGAACTTTCTCGGGGCGGCGCACGGTTTGCGTGGTGCGCGGCTTGGAACAGTAGCAGAAAGGAAAATTGAATATGAAAGTGAACGCAAAAAAGATCGCAGGCGTAGGTCTGCTCACGGCTCTGGTGGTGGTATTGCAGCTGCTGGGCTCATTTATTAAGTTCGGCACCGTGTCTATCTCCCTGGTGCTCATTCCCATTGTGGTGGGCGCTGCCCTTTACGGTGTAGGTGCCGGCGCTTGGCTGGGCGGTGTGTTCTCCGTGGTGGTGCTGTGCCAGCCGGATACGGCGCTGTTCCTCAACATGAGCATTGTTGGCACCATTTTAACGGTGATGCTTAAGGGCATTTTGGCCGGGGCATTGTCTGGACTGGTGTATCGGGTGCTAAGCAAAAAGCATAAGTACGCCGGCGTGATCTGTGCCGCTGTGGTGTGCCCGGTGGTGAATACCGGGATCTTCCTGCTGGGTTGTCGGTTGTTTTTCTTTGACTGGATCTTGCAGAATGCAGGCGGCGCCAATGCGTTCATTTTTATGATCACCGGCTTTGTAGGGCTGAATTTTGTGGTAGAATTGGCTGTGAATGTGGTGCTCAGTCCTGTGATTGTGCGGCTGGTGAATATCAGCAAAAAGCAGTTAAGTTAAGAGAAAGAAGGTGCGGCTATGATTCTGGCCATTGATGTGGGCAATACCAATATAGTCATGGGCTTTATCGAGGGCGATACCATTGTGGACAAATATCGCCTGTCTACGAGCAGTAACGAGACGGCGGAGGAGTATGCCATCAAGCTGCACAGTGTGCTGGATTTGATGCACCTGGAGCCGTCTGCGCTGGAGGGCGCTGTGCTGGCTACGGTGGTGCCGCCCCTGGCTCGCACCATCTCTAAGGCTGTGGTGTTGGTTACCGGCAAAGCACCGATTTTAGTAGGCCCCGGAGTCAAGACCGGACTGAATATTAAGACCGATAACCCGGGCGAGCTGGGTGCGGATATGGTCGTGGGCGCTGTGGCTGCCATTGCCAAATACCCGGCACCTATTATCCTTTTTGATCTGGGCACGGCCACCACTGCCTCTGTCATTGACAAGAACGGCAGCTTTATCGGCGGGGCGATTCTGTGCGGAGTCAAGACCGCCCTGAGCGCTCTTGCCACCGGTACGGCCCAACTGCCGCAGATTGATATTGCAGCGCCGGCCAGCGCCATTTCCACCAACACGGTGGATTGTATGCGCTCCGGCACCGTGTACGGCACGGCTGCCATGATTGACGGCATGGTGGCGCGCTTTCAGCGAGAGCTGGGTCAACCGGCTAAGGTGGTGATCACCGGCGGGCTGGGTGCGGCCATTGCCAAATACTGTACCGTGGACGCTGTGGTGGATCGGGATCTGTTGCTGGACGGTCTGCGTATCGTGTACCAAAAAAATCAGAAATAAAAACGGCGCACAGGGCGACCTGTGCGCTTTTTACATGAAACTGCATACAATATATTGGAAAAAAAGAACCTAAAGGAGGGGCATTATGGCTGTATTTCGTCCGTTTCGGGCATTTCGTCCGCTGCCGGATTATCAGGCACTGATCCCGGCGCCGCCCTATGATGTGCTCACTGCCGCCGGGGCGCGGGAGCGGGCAGCGGGCAATTCGCTGTCCTTTTTACATGTAGATAAGGCAGAGATTGACCTGCCGCCGGAGACGGATCCGTACAGTCCGGCGGTGTATGAGAAAGCCCGGGAGAACCTGCTGGCGCTGGAGCATACCGGCGCGCTGGTGCAGGATTCGGCGCCTTGCTTTTATATTTACAAGCAGGTGATGAACGGCCGCGCCCAGGTGGGGCTGGCAGGCTGCGCCGGGGTGGATGATTACTTAAACGGCGTGATCAAACAGCACGAGCACACTCTGGCCGCCAAGGAGGCGGACCGCATCCGCCATGTGGACACCTGCGACGCCAATACCGGTCCCATTTTCCTGACCTATCGCCGCTCCCCGGCGGTGGAGTTGGCGCTTTCTACTTGGATGAGCGAACACACCCCGGTGTATGATTTTGTGCAGGATGATGTGCAGCAAACGGTGTGGGTGGTGGATAGCGCGCCTCTGTGCGAAAAACTGCAAGGGCTGTTTGCCGCCATCCCGGCGCTGTATATTGCCGACGGCCACCATCGCTGCGCCTCCGCAGTAAAAGTGGGGCTCAAGCGGCGGGAAGAAAAACCGGATTATACCGGGCAGGAAGAATTTAATTATTTCTTGGCGGTGGCGTTCCCGGACAGCGAGCTGGAAATTTTGCCTTACAACCGGGTGGTGCGTGACTTGAACGGTCTGTCACCGGACGCACTGATTTCCCAAATCGAGCAGCGGTTTATCGTAAAGCACAGGGATGAGCCGGTAGAACCGGAGCAAAAGGGCACCTTCGGTATGGTGGTGGATCGGGAGTGGTACACCTTGCAAATCAAGCCGGCGCTGGTGCCGGACGATCCGGTAGGTGCTTTGGATGTGTCGCTGCTGCAAGACAATTTGCTGTCGCCCATTTTGGGTATTAAAGACCCAAAGACAGATCCGCGTATTGATTTTGTAGGCGGGATTTACGGTGTGCGGGCGCTGGAGAAGCGGGCCAAAACGGATATGAAGCTGGCGTTCTCGCTCTATCCCACCACCATTGCGGAACTGATGGCGGTGGCGGACGCCGGGCGCATGATGCCCCCTAAGTCCACCTGGTTTGAGCCAAAGCTGCTTAGCGGTTTGTTTGTGCATTCGCTCTCCACAGACGGAAAAAAGGCTTGACATTTGATTATAATATGCTATTATAGTTATCGGTAAGTTGTAAGTTATTCAGTGAGAGTGGTCCCCGGGGACCGCTCTCCTGTTTTTGTAGGGAGGTTTTTCATTGGCAGGCAAGGGAAATGTGGTATCCCGTGTGCAGGCGTTGTGCGCCCCCATTGCGGCCGATCTGGGGCTTTCGCTCTGGGATGTGCGGTTCGTAAAGGAGGGCACGCAGCACTATCTGCGGGTGTTTATTGACAAGGACGGCGGTGTGAGTATGGACGACTGCGTGGCTATGAGCCGGGCGCTCCAGGAGCCGCTGGATCAGGAAGATCCCATTAAGGAGGCCTACACCTTGGAGGTCAGCTCTCCCGGTATTGAGCGGGAGCTGGCGCAGGACAGCCACTTTTTGCAGTATATCGGCGCGTCGGTACTGGTGCGCACCATTCGCCCGGTTGACGGGGCGCGGGATTTCTCCGGCACGCTGGAGCAGTATAATAACGGTGAGATAACCGTTCGCCTAACTTCCGGCAAAGCGCTGTGTGTACAAAAGAAGGATACAGCCTTTGTGAAGTTGGACGATTTTAATATAGCAGATTTTGAACAGGATTTTCAGGGATAAAGGAAAGGTGATCGGAAAATGAGTAAAGAATTATTTGATGCAGTGCAAATGCTGGCGCAGGAGAAGGGAATCCCGGAGGATTACCTGTATGAAAAAATTTCTGCCGCCATCGTGGTGGCTGCCAAGCACGACTACAACGGCAAGGACATTGTCCATTGCGACATTGACCCGGAGAAGCAGCGCTTTAAGGTGTATGTGACCAAGAATGTGGTTGAGGAAGTGGAAGACCCGGACACGGATCTGACTTTGGAAGAGGCCCAGGCCATCAAGAAGAGCGCCAAGGTGGGCAAGACCATTGACATTCCGCTGAAGACCAAGGAGTTCGGCCGCATTATCGCGCAGACTGCCAAGCATGTGATCCGCCAGGGCATTCGCGAGGCGGAGCGGGGCAAGCTGATGGAGGAGTTCCAGAGCAAGAATCAGGAGCTGATCTCTGCCAAGGTGCTGCGGGTAGACCCGGTCACCGGCAATGCCACCTTGGAGATCGGCAAGAATGAGGCTGTCTTTGCCCAAGGCTGAGCAGGTGCCCGGCGAAGAGTTGGTGGAGAACAGTCTGATCAAGATTTTTGTTGTGGATGTAAAAGATGGCAGCAAGGGTCCCAAGATTATGATCAGCCGTACCCACCCGGGTCTGGTGCGCCGCCTGTTTGAGCAGGAGGTGCCGGAGATCTTTGACGGTACCATTGAGATTAAGTCTGTCTCTCGTGAGGCCGGATCCCGTACCAAGATCGCCGTATTCAGCAAAGAGGAAGATGTGGATCCGGTAGGTGCCTGCATCGGTCCTCGCGGCCAGCGTGTGTCCAATATTGTGGATGCTTTAGGCGGCGAGAAGATCGACATTGTAAAGTATAACGACGATGTGCCCACTTACATTGCTGCCGCTTTGGCGCCGGCTGATGTGGTTGGGGTAGAGATCTTGGATGAGGAAGCCAGAAGCTGCCGTGCCACCGTGCCGGATGATCAGCTGAGCCTGGCCATCGGCAACAAGGGGCAGAATGTGCGTCTGGCTGCCAAACTCACCGGCTGGAAGATTGATATTAAGCCGGAGTCCGGCTTTTACGACGGCACGCAGCAGTAAGCGGCTGCCTGCAAACAGGGAGGCGGAAAGATGAAAGCAAAGAAAGTGCCTGTGCGTATGTGCGCCGGTTGCGGCGGACGGTTTGACAAGCGCGACCTGGTGCGGGTGGTGCGCACCCCTCAGGGGGATGTGCAGCTGGATCTCACCGGCAAGATGGCCGGACGGGGCGCCTATGTGTGCCACGATCCTGCCTGCTTGCAGAAGGCGCGGAAGAAGCGGGCCTTTGAGCGGGCGCTGGAGGTGACCATCTCTGACGCGGTCTATGACCGTATGGAGGCGGAGCTGAAAGATGAATAACGCCAAGTGGCTTTCTATGTTGGGGCTTGCCCGCCGTGCAGGCAAGCTGGCTATGGGGCACGACCTGGCTTTGCAGAGCGTACGCGACGGCAAGGCGCAGCTGGTGCTGACGGCGCGGAATGCGTCGCCCCGGCTGGTCCGCGAGTTTGAGACCGCCGGTCAAAAGCGTGCCAAAGCCCCCCGCATGCGTGCCCTGCCCTGCACCATAGATGAGATACACTTTGCCCTGGGTTATCGGGCAGGGGTGCTTACGGTGGAGGACGCAGGCTTTGCAGCACGCATTGAAGAATTATTGCAACAGGAGGAAAAGGAATGGTCATAAAAGTAAAAGTATCCGATGTCGCTGCCGGTTTCGGCGTACAGAATAAAGAAGTTTTGGATCTGCTGGCCCAGTGCGGCGCGGCCAAGAAATCGCCGTCCACTGTACTGGAGGAGGGGGAACTGAACGCCCTCTTTGACCGCATTACCAAGACTCATAGCGTAGAGAATTTTGACAAGTTCTATGCGCTGCGGTCCAATAAGCCTAAGAGCCAGGCGCCGCAGCAGAAAAAGGAGAAGAAGCCCCAGTCCGCCGGTAATACGGAGAAGGACAAGAAGCGCCAGAGCCAGGCTGCTATTTTGCAGATGGCGGAGCAGGCGGCTAAGCGGGCTGAGGAAAAGGCCAAGAAGAAGGCCAATCAGACTCCCCAGGCGCGTACCAAAGGCGAGACTCGCCATGTGGACACCCGAGTGAACAATGTGGATCTGGAAAAGTACAATCAGAAGTACGAGGATATTGCCCCTGCTTCCAACATGGGCGATTACCAGAAGAAGCAGAAGCTCAACCAAAAGAGCAAGCAGTACCGCAAAAAGCGGCCCCAGGGTATGCGTGCCCGCTCCAAGAGAGAGACGGAGGCCCAGCGCCTGGCCCGCATTGCGGAGCAGCGTAAAAAGCAGCAGATCACCATTAAGGTGCCGGAGGAGATCACCGTGGGTGATCTGGCAAGCCTGTTGCGTATGACGGCTACCGAAGTGATTAAAAAATTGATGAGTCTGGGCGTGATGGCCAGCGTGAACGAAGTGATCGACTACGATACTGCAGCGATCGTGGCTACCGAACTGGGTGCCAAGGTAGAGAAGCAGGTTGTGGTCTCCATTGAGGAGCAGATCATTGAAGAGGACGACGAGAACGACGAGAATGCCGTGAAGCGCCCGCCGGTGGTTTGCGTGATGGGCCATGTTGACCATGGTAAGACCTCCATTTTGGACGCCATTCGTCATACGGATGTGACCTCTACCGAGGCCGGCGGCATTACCCAGCACATCGGCGCTTATCAGGTAGAAGCGAACGGCGAAAAGATCACCTTCCTGGACACCCCCGGCCATGCGGCCTTTACCGCCATGCGTGCCCGCGGTGCCATGGCTACGGATATTGCCGTGCTGGTTGTGGCTGCGGACGACGGCATTATGCCCCAGACCATTGAGGCCATTAACCACGCCAAGGCAGCGGGCGTTGAAATTATTGTTGCCATTAACAAGATGGATAAAGAGGGCGCCAACCCGGATCGGGTGCTGCAGCAGCTTACCGAGCACGAACTGGTGCCGGAGGAATGGGGCGGCAATGTGATTTGCGTACCTGTGTCTGCCAAGACGAAGATGGGCATTGACAAATTGCTGGAGACCATTCTGCTGGTAGCGGAAATGCAGGAGCTGAAGGCCAACCCGGACCGTTCCGCCAAGGGTACGGTGATCGAGGCCAAGCTGGATAAGGGCCGCGGTCCCATTGCGACCTTGCTGGTGCAGAACGGTACGCTCCATGCCGGCGATGTGATTGTAGCCGGTATGGCAGTGGGTAAGGTGCGCGCCATGACCGATTATCGCGGTCGTAAGGTGAATTCGGCCGGACCCAGTGTGCCGGTGGAGATTATGGGCCTGGACAGTGCGCCTATGAGCGGCGACGGATTTAACGCTGTGTCCGACGAGCGGCTGGCCCGCCAGTTGGTGGAGCAGCGTAAGGAAGCTGCCAAGGAAGAAGAATTCAGCGCCTTCCATAAGGTGACGCTGGACACCCTGTTTGACACCTTGCAGGCCGGCGAGCTGAAGGCCTTTAATGTGGTTATCAAGGCCGATGTTCAAGGCTCCGTCGAGGCTGTAAAGCAGTCCTTGCTGAAGATTGAAAACGACGAGGTGCGGGTTCATGTGATCCACGGCGCCGTTGGCTCCGTCAGCGAGAGCGATGTGATGTTGGCCGCTGCCTCCAATGCCATTATCGTAGCGTTCAACACCGGCGTAGACCCGGTGGCCAAGGAGAACGCAGACCGGGACGGCGTGGAGATCCGCAGCTACAACATTATTTATGACGCCATTGAGGAGATTGAGGCGGCTATGCGCGGTATGCGCGCCCCCAAGTACAGAGATGTGGACACCGGCACCGCCGAGGTGCGCGAGGTGTACAAGATCTCGTCTGCCGGCACCATTGCAGGCTCCCTGGTTACCAGCGGTAATATCCGCCGGGAGGGCAAAGTGCGCCTGGTGCGTGACGGCAAGCAGCTGGCCGATGTGCCGCTGAAGGGCTTAAAGCGGTTTAAGGACGATGTAAAGGATGTATCTTCCGGCTATGAGTGCGGCATCAGCCTGGAGGGCTGGGACGATATTCAGCCCGGCGATGTGCTGGAGTGCTATGTGGTCGAGGAGTACAGAGACTGAGTAGGAGTGCAAAATGCCCGGTTATCATATTGACAGAATTACAGAGGATATTAAGCGGGAGATCGTGGCAATCCTGCGGGAACTAAAAGACCCGCGGATCAGCGGTATGCTTACGGTAGTAAAGGTGAGCGTTACCAACGATCTTAGCTATGCCAAGGTGTATGTAAGCGCCATGGAGGGCATGGAGGCGGCCAAGGCGTCCGTTAAGGGCCTGACCGCCGCCCAGGGCTATATTCGCCACGAGCTGGGCCGGCGGCTGCACCTGCGCAAGTGCCCGGAGCTGCGCTTTATTGCCGACGACTCCATTGAAAAGGGCTTTGCCCTTTGGGATAAGCTGAAGGAACTGGAACATGAGGATTGATGTAAAGGAATGTGCCCGGCTGCTGCTGGAGCAGGACGACATTTTAATTCTGACCCATGCCCACCCGGACGGAGACACTTTGGGCTGTGGCTTTGCCCTTTGCCGGGCGCTGCTGCAAAAGGGCAAGTTTGCCTATGTGAAGAACGAGGCAGACATTCCCCCCAAGTACAATTATCTCTTTGACGATATTGTGCCTATGAAGTTCACCCCCCGGTTTGTGGTGGCGGTGGATGTGGCTACCGAGGGGTTGCTGGGTGCCATTCAGGGCAAGTACCATATTGATCTGTGTATTGACCACCACGGCACCAACACGGATTATGCGGATCGGCTGCTGCTGGACGATGGTGCCGCTGCTGCCAGCGAGATCATCTACAAGGTGATCCGGGAGATGGGCGTGCCCCTGGATAAAGGCATGGCCAACTGCCTGTATACCGGCATTTCTACGGACACCGGCTGTTTTCGCTACGCCTCTGCCACGGCGGAGAGCTACCGCATTGCAGCGGATTTGATTGAAGCCGGGGCAGATAACGGCCGGATCAATCGAGTCATGTTTGAGACCAAGACCAAGACCTATGCCCGGCTGGAACGGCTGGCACTGGAGTCTATGCGTTTTTACCTGGACGAGCGGGTAGCCATTATCACCGTGACCCAGGAGATGTACCACTTAACCGGCTCCAACGAGCAGGAGACAGAGGGGTTAGCGCCCCTGACCCGCCAGATCGAGGGCGTGGAAGTGGGCATTACCATTCGGGAGAAGCCGGACGGCACATGTAAAGCCTCTCTGCGCACCTTTGAGAGCGTGAACGCGGCGGAGATCGCCAAGGCCTTTGGCGGCGGCGGCCATCCCCAGGCGGCGGCTTGCAACCTGGATATGGATGTAAAGACTGCTCGCGCCAAGCTGGTGGAGAAGTGCGGGGAACTGCTGGTATGACCGGCGTTCTGTGTATTTGCAAGCCGGCGGAGATCACCTCTTTTGGCGTGGTGGCTAAGGTGCGGGGGATCACCCGGGAGCGCAAGGCGGGTCATACCGGTACGCTGGATCCCATGGCTACCGGCGTGCTGCCGGTGCTGTTGGGCGGTGCCACCCGCTTCCTTGATTATTTGCCGGACAGCAACAAGCGCTACCTGGCCACCTTCCGCCTGGGAGAGACAACGGATACCCAGGATTGTACCGGTACGGTGCTTACCCGCCGACCGGTCACTGCGGATCGGGCGGCTGTTGAGGCGGCGCTTTCTGCCTTTCGGGGCGAGATCATGCAGGTGCCGCCCATGTACTCGGCGGTAAGCGTGGACGGTCAGCGATTGTACGAACTGGCCCGCCAGGGTAAGACCGTGGAGCGGGCAGCCCGTCCGGTGACCATTTTGGATCTGCGCCTGACGGCAGCGGAAGAAGAAAAAAATACCTATACCATAGACGTGACCTGCACCAAGGGCACCTATATTCGGACCTTGATCCACGATCTGGGACAGGCTTTGGGCTGCGGCGCGGTGATGACCGCCTTGCAGCGCACCTGCGCCATGGGTTTGGCGCTGGCGGATTGCGTGACCTTAGAGCAGCTGCAAGCCCTGCGAGACAGCGGCGGCGATTTTGCCCCCTGCCTGCGCCCGGTGGACGAACTGCTGGCAGCGTATCCGGCCTTGCAGGTAACGGCGCCGCAGGCACGGCGCTTTGGCAACGGCGGTGCGTTGGATGCGGTGCGGCTGCACCGGCAGCTGACGGAGCCCTATTACCGGGTATATGACCCGGCGGGTGTGTTCCTGGGACTGGGCAGTCCGTCGGCAGACGGCAGCCAGCTGCTGGTGGTGCGCGTGATGGTGATGAGATAAATTTGTATGCAAGAGTGTGAGAACCAAAAGAGAATAACGGCGGTGGCCATCGGGGATTTTGACGGTATGCACCGGGCACACAATATTGTGTGCACCGGCGCGGAGCGGGTGATCATCTACTGTGTGCACAACCGCTTTTCCCTGCTGCAAAAAAGCATTTTCCAGCGTCGCTACCCGACGGCGGTGTTTGCGGATTTTGATGCCATTCGCAATATGGAAGGTCGGCAGTTTGTGGAGGATGTGCTTATCGGTCGATTTGGCGCCGGTATGGTGCTGTGCGGGTTTAATTTCCGCTTTGGCAAAAACGCTGCCTGGGATGCAATGCGTCTGCGGGCGTACCTGGAGGATCGGGGCATTTGGGTGCGTATCTTGGAGCACCAGGACTACCAGGGCGCGCCGATCAGTTCTACCCGTATTCGGGCGGCGGTGCAGGCAGGCGAGATGGAGCAGGCGGCGGCCATGCTGGGCTACAACTTTACTTTTGAGAACCCGGTGCTCCACGGCGACGCTCGGGGTCGCACCATCGGCTATCCCACCATCAATCAGCAGTACCCGGATGGATTGGTGCTGCCCAAGTTCGGTGTGTATGAGAGCCGCATTTTGGTGGGGGACACTTGGTATCGGGGCTTTACGAACATTGGCGTGCGCCCCACCTGGCAGGTAGAGACCCCCTTGGCGGAGACTCATATTTTTGACTACAACGGCGACCTGTACGGTCAAACGGTGCAGGTGGAGCTGGTGCGTTATTTGCGCCCGGAACAGAAGTTTTCTTCCATCGGGGCGCTGCGGGAGCAACTGGATCATGATAAAAGCAGTATTCTTTGATTTTGACGAGACTTTGCAGGACCGTACGGCGGCCTTTGAGCGGTATATGGACGGCTTTTTTGCCCGGTTCTTTCCCGGTGTGACCGGTGAGGAACTGGAGGAGAAAAAGCAGCAAATGCGCCAAAGCGGCAACGGCGGCTATGTGGACCGGGTGGAGTGGTACAAAGGGCTGATTGCCCTTTGGCACTGGACGGACGCCCCTGCGGCAGAAGCGCTGGCGGAACATTATGACCGCACCTTCGGCGACTGCTGCGTAATCTTCCCGGACGCGGGGCCTATGTTGCAGGCGCTGCGGAAGAAAGGCATTGTGACCGGCGTTATCACCAACGGCCCGTCGTATTTGCAAAATCACAAGATGGACGAAAGCGGCCTGCGGCCTTATCTTGATTTGGTGGTGGTCAGCGGCGATGTGGGGGTTCACAAGCCGGATCCGGCGCTGTTCCTCTACGCCTGTGACAAGGTGCAGCTGCCTCCGGCGGACTGTATGTATGTAGGCGACCACCCGGTAAACGACATTGCCGGTGCCCTGTCTGCGGGTATGCAGGCGGTGCGGATGAACTGGGGTTGGTTTAAGGACCAAGACCTGCGCGCGGATGTGCCGGTGATCGGGAGGGTCAGCGATGTGCTGCAATATGTGTAATGCCAATTGGCTCCACTATATGTAGAAATAAACGAAAGAACGCCGCCCGGTGTGCAAGTTTTGCTTGACAGGGGCGGCGCTTTCTGTTATACTACATAGGCTGTTCCGTGGAACAGTAATCCTTGCCGTGCACAGGATGTACGGCCAAAAGACCAGAAGGAGGTGCTTTAGAATGGCATTGAAGAACTATGAAATCGTATTGGTTTTCTCCCTGTCCAAGGGTGAGGAGGCTGCTCAGGCGCTCAAGACCAAGTTTACGGATCTCATCAGCAAGCATGGCACTCTTGGCGAAGTTGAGGAATGGGGCAAGCGCAAGCTGGCTTATCCGATCAACTACGAGACCGAGGGTTACTATGTGATCGCGCAGTTCAGCAGTGAGGAGTCTTTCCCGGCAGAGCTGGATCGTGTGATCAACATTACTGACGGCGTGCTGCGTTCCCTGATCGTCGCTAAGGGCGAGTAAGGGGGAGCACATGATCAATGTAGTGGCTATCATGGGTCGCCTGACCTATGATCCGGAACTGAGAACAACGCCCACAGGCGTTTCTGTCGTGCGTTTTCAGGTAGCTGTGGACCGCAACTTTCAGCGGGCCGGCGAGGAGCGCAAGGCAGACTTCATTGATGTGACCGCCTGGCGCCAAACTGCGGAATTCGTATCTAAGTATTTCCGCAAAGGCTCCATGATCGCTGTGGAGGGCTCTATCCAGACGGATAACTTCACCGATAAGGACGGAAACAAGAGAAAGAGTGTACAGGTCGTTGCCAGCAATGTGTCCTTCTGCGGCTCTAAGGCAGAGAGCGGCACTACCGGCGCAAACTCCAATCCCGCTTTTGCGCAACCGGCGCCCAGCTACGCCAGCGCAGATAACAGCGATTTTGAAGAGATCGTGGATGACGACGACGATTTACCATTTTAACGAAGGAGGAAACCAAGCATGGCTTACAATAAAGGCGGCGCTCGCAAAGGGCGCAAAAAGGTATGCGTTTTCTGCGTAGAAAAGGTAGACGAGATCGACTACAAGGATGTGACCAGACTGAAGAAATTCACCTCTGAGCGCGCCAAGATCCTGCCTCGTCGTGTGACCGGCACCTGCGCAAAGCATCAGCGTGAGCTGACCACCGCTATCAAGAGAGCGCGTCAGATCGCCATTATGCCTTATACCGCTGACTAATTGCAGTACAGCAGAACCTCAAGTTTTTTACTTGAGGTTCTTTTTTATGCAATTTATAGAGCGGGAGATAAAAGAAGCGGGACGGCTGTTTGAGCCGTCCCGCGTGTTTTAGATTCGCTTTTACCAGTGGTATTTGGTTAGGTGGCCTTTAGAGGTCAGTGCCGGGTAGCCCCATTGGCGCAGCACCTCGTAGGTGCCCACCGCCACGGCGTTAGAAAGGTTTAGACTGCGGATCATGCCTCGCATAGGCAGCCGCACGCATCGGTCGTGGTTGGCTCTCAGCAGCTCCTCCGGCAGCCCCTTGGTCTCTTTGCCGAACACCAAAAAGGCGCCGTTTGGGTACTGCATATCGCTGTGGGCGATCTCCGCCTTGGTGGAGAAGTAAAAGAATTCTGCCCCGGCGTTCTGTTCAAAGAATTCCGCTTGGCTGTTGTAGTAGATAATGTCCAGCTTGTCCCAGTAATCCAGCCCGGCGCGCTTGACCTGCTTGTCCGTAATGGTAAAGCCCATGGGTCCTACCAGGTGCAGCCGTGCGCCGGTGGCAGCGCAGGTGCGGGCGATGTTGCCGGTGTTTTGGGGAATTTCCGGTTCGATGAGCGCAATGTTAAGCCTGTATTCCATCTACATATACCTCCGCTACATTCAGATCTTCATCAACAAACAACAGATCGGCGTACTTGCCGGTGGCAATGGAACCGATCTGATCGTCCATACCGATGGCACGGGCCGGGTTGATGGTGCAGCTGCGCAAGGCGGTTTCAAAATCAATGCCAAAGCGCAGCAAATTCTTAAATTCCGTAAACAGGTCGGTAATAGAGGCGGCAATGGTACCGTCCTCCAGCACCGCATAGCGGCCGTTCTCTTTTACATACACAGTCTGGCCGCCCAACTCGTAGGTGCCCGGCCCCAGCCCGGCTGCGCGCATACTGTCGCTGATGACGCAGGCTCGGTCCTGCCCCAGCAGGCGAAAGGCGTTGCGCAGCATAATGGGGTCAATGTGACCCCCATCGCAGATCAGCTCGCAGGTGACCTCCGACCGATCCAGTGCAGCCCCCGGCAGTCCCGGCGCCCGGTGGCTCATGGGCGGCATGGCGTTAAACAGGTGGGTCACATGGCCCGCCCCCGCGTCAAAGGCGGCGTTTGCTTCCTCTGCGGTAGCACAGCTGTGCCCCAGGGACACCCGGCAGCAGCCGCTGATCTGGCGGATCAGGTCGGTGCTGTCAAAGGCTTCCGGCGCCAGGGTAATCAGCTTTACACTGCGGCCGGAGGCGTCAAACAGGGCGTTCCATTCCTCCACGGTGCCCGGGCGAATGTAGTCGCCGTTTTGGGCGCCTTTTTTGGCAGGGGCAATAAACGGCCCCTCCAGGTTCACGCCCAGCAGGCGGGCGCCGGCCTCCTTGCCCATATAGCCACGGGCGGTGACGAGAATGTCCGTCAGCTTTTCTCTGGGTAGGGTCATGGTGGTGCCGCAAAAGGCGGTGACCCCGCACTTAGCCAGGGAGGCGCTGATCCGATCCATACTGCTGACCGTGCCGTCGGAAAAATCACCGCCCCCGCGGCCGTGTATATGAATGTCTACAAAGCCCGGCAGCAGGGTGTAGCCCTGCATATCCCGACCCTCCTGCTCCAGCACACCGATGGCGGTAATGCGGCCGTTTTCCACCTGAATATCCGCCACATCTTTTTGGAACACTTCGTTATAAAAGGTCACATTCTTAAAAATCATTCTGCATTCTCCTTGGCAATTTCCGCAGCCAGCTTTGCCAGCTCCTCAAAGTGGCTCATTTGGCAAATGCGGCGGCGGAACCCGGCGCCACCCCGCAGTCCCTTGGTGTAGTAGGCGGCATGGTGGCGCGCCTCCATCATGGCGGTGCGCTCGCCTTTATATTGAATGGTGCGGTCAATATGGCGCAGCATGACGGCCATACGCTCGTGAATGCCCGGCTCCGGCAGCACCCTTGTGTCTGTTAAATAAGCATTGATTTGGCGGAACAGCCAGGGATTGCCCATGGCGCCCCGTCCAATCATAATGGCGTCGCAGCCGGTTTGTTCCAGCAGCAGGGCGGCGCTTTGCACATCGGTTACATCGCCGTTGCCGATTATCGGAATGTGCACCGCCGCTTTTACCCGGCGAATACAGTCCCAGTCTGCGTGGCCGCTGTACATTTCTTCTCTTGTGCGGCCGTGTACTGCCACGGCGGCAGCGCCGTTTTGCTCCGCGATTTGGGCCAGCTCCACCACATTGGGGTGCGCCTTATCCCAGCCCTTGCGCAGCTTCACCGTTACCGGCAGGTCAACGGCCTCTGCCACCGCGTAGATGATCTCGCCTGCCAGCTGCGGGTCTTTCATCAAAGCGGAGCCTGCGCCGTTGTTTGCTACCTTGGGCGCCGGACAGCCCATATTGATGTCAATGGCCTGGGGCTCAAATTCCAGGCACAGCTTGGCCGCCTGCGCCATCACCCGGGGCTCCGTGCCAAACAGCTGAATGGCGGCGGGGCGGTCGCTGCCCAGGGTCATCAGTTCCCGGCTTTTCCGGTCGCCCATTACCAGCCCCTTGGCGCTGACCATCTCCGTGACCGTGTAGGCGGCGCCAAAGTCCCGGCAGATCTCGCGAAACGCCCGGTCGGCCACCCCTGCCATAGGGGCCAAAAACGCCTTGCTGTCGGGCGGTAAATTTGTAAAGTCCATGGTATCTCCTGCCTTTTCTGTCTTACTAATATACCACATAAGGAATTGTAATTCAAATCAAACTGTGATAAAATAAAAAACAGAGTGCGCCCGGGCGTTTGACCGGGGCCACAGCGCGATTTTTAGGAGGGCTTTCATGAATCTTTTGGTGCTGGACGGGAACAGTATCGTCAACCGTGCCTTCTACGGCATTAAGCTGCTGACCACCAAGAGCGGCTGTTATACCAACGCCATTTACGGCTTTTTGAATATTCTGCTTAAGTTGCAGGACACTTGCCACCCGGACGGTGTGGCGGTGGCCTTTGATGTGCATGAGCCTACTTTCCGCCACAAGCAGTATGCGGACTATAAGGCCGGGCGTAAGCCCATGCCGCAGGAGCTGCGGGCCCAAATGCCTGTACTCAAGGAACTGCTTACCGCTTTGGGCTACACCACCGTGGAGTGCCCCGGCTGGGAGGCGGACGATGTTTTGGGTACTTTGGCTGCCGCTTGCCGAGACAGCGGCGACACCTGCTTTATTGCCACCGGGGATCGGGACGCTTTGCAGCTGGCCCACGGCGGGGTGAAGGTGCTGCTGGCGCGTACCAAAATGGGTCAGGCAGTGACCGATGTGTACGATGAGGCGGCCATTGCCGCCGAGTATGGCATTACCCCCCAGGCGTTGATCCAGGTAAAAGCCCTGCAAGGGGACAGCTCGGACAATATTCCCGGTGTGGCCGGGGTGGGCGCCAAGACGGCGTTGGATCTGGTGCAGCGCTTTGGCACGCTGGACGCCATTTACAAGGATTTAGACACACTGGATATTAAGCCCGGCGTGCGGGAAAAATTGCGGCGGGACAAGGATAAGGCTTATCTTTCTCTGGATCTGGGCACCATTCGCACCAACGCGCCTATTGATGCTGCCCCTGCCCATTATGCCGTTACCGGCGGCGACCCGGCGGCATCGATAGCCCTGTTTCGCAAATTGGAACTGTTTTCTCTCATTGATAAATTCAATTTGGATCGGGATCTGGTGCCCGGCGGGGAGGCGGAAGCCCCTGCCCCTGCCCACCAGCCGGAGCGGCTCACCTGTGTGGACGCGGACGATCTGCTGACCCGCTTGCGTAAGGCGGGGGATGTGTATGTGGTGCCTCAGATGGCAGAGGGCACGGTAACGGATCTGTTCTTCCCCCTGGGGGACACGGTGTTCGTAATGCCGGCAGACACACCGGAATTCGGCTATTTTGTGCGCACGCTGCTGGCAGAGGATACGGTGCGCATTTTTGGCTACAACACCAAGGAACTGCACCGCCTGGCACAAAAGCAAGGGGTGCGGTGCGGAAATATCTGCGGCGATTTGCAGCTGTCTGCCTATCTGCTGCGCCCATCGGACGCCAAGTACGATTTGGCCCAGCTGGCGCTGGAATACAATGTGCCGGTGCCGGCGTACCGCAACAGCCTGGATCAGGAGGAGCCGGCGGTGGCGCTGGCGGTGATCTTGCCGGAACTGTTTGCCAAGACGGACGCTTTGATCGACGATGCCGGGCAGCGCAAATTGTTGACGGAAATCGAACTGCCCCTGGCCGGTGTGCTGGCACGCATGGAGTGCGCCGGATTTGATGTGGACAAGGCGGGAATCGAGGCATTCTCCAAGAAGCTGAGCACCCGCATTTCCACCTTGACGGATGAGATCTTTGAGGCGGTGGGTCACGAGTTTAATATCAACTCGCCCAAGCAGTTGGGCGTTGCCCTGTTTGAGGACCTGGGTCTGCCTTGTAAGAAAAAGACAAAAAGCGGTTATTCCACCAATGCCGAGGTGCTGGAGGGTCTGCGCTCTGCCCACCCGGTGGTGGAAAAAATCATGGAATATCGCACACTGACTAAGCTGAAAAGCACTTACTGCGACGGCTTGCTGAAAGTGATTGATACGGACGGGCGGATACACACCCGCTTTAATCAGGTGGAGACCCGCACCGGGCGGATCTCCTCTTTGGAGCCTAATTTGCAGAACATTCCCATTCGCACGGATCTGGGGCGGGAAATGCGCAAGTTTTTCATCGCCGCCCCCGGGTGCCGACTGGTGGACGCGGACTATTCCCAAATTGAACTGCGGGTGCTGGCGTCCATGGCTGAAGATCAGACGATGATTGATGCCTTTAACAGCGGCGCGGATATTCACACCGCCACGGCGGCGCAGGTGTTTGGTCTGCCGCCGGAGATGATCACCCCCCAGTTGCGCAGTCGTGCCAAGGCGGTGAACTTTGGCATTGTTTACGGCATCGGCGCCTTTTCGCTGGCCAAGGATATTGGGGTCAGCAACAAAGAGGCCAAGGAATATATTGACTCCTATATGCACACCTATCAGGGCGTAGCGGCCTATATGCAGCGGATGATTGATGCCGCCAAGGACACCGGCTATGCCACCACGCTGTTCGGTCGGCGGCGGTATCTGCCGGAGCTGGCTGCCAGCAACCACATGCTCCGCGCCTTTGGAGAGCGGGTGGCGCGGAATATGCCGATCCAGGGCACAGCGGCGGATATTATTAAGATTGCCATGGTGCGGGTGGATCGGCGGCTGTATGCCGAGAGAATGGAGAGCCGCCTGATCCTCCAGGTGCACGATGAATTGATCGTAGAGGCGCCGGAGGCAGAGGCCGACCGGGCGCTGCAAATTGTAACGGAGGAGATGGAGCACGCCTGCGATATGGCGGTGCTGCTGCGGGCCGACGGCAAGATCGGCCAAACTTGGTATGATGCACATTAAAGACCACCAGCTGCAAATTTTGCCCTTTGCCCCGGCGCATTTGGACGGGGTGGAGCGGCTGGAGCAACTGTGCTTTGCCCACCCCTGGCAGCGGGCGGATTTAGAGGCCCAGCTGACGAACCCCTGCGCCCGCTTTTTAGTGGCGGTGCTGGGAGATAAAGTGGTAGGCTACCTGGGGGTGCAGGTGGTCTGCGGTGAGGGCAGCGTCACCAATGTGGCGGTGGATCCCACCTATCGCCGCCGGGGTATTGCACGGGCGCTGTTCGGTGCCTGCTTTGCCGCCGGGGAACTGGATTTTCTAACTTTGGAGGTGCGGCCGTCCAATGCGGCGGCGCTGGCACTGTACCGGGAACTGGGTTTTCAGCCGGTGGGGCGGCGCCGGGACTTCTATACGGACCCGACGGAGGACGCGCTGCTGCTGACAAAAACCTTTAAGAAAGAGGAACCGGATGGGTAAAAAGAAAGACAAGCTCTATAAATTAGAGCCGGAAACCAAGGCGATGATCGCCGCTGTGCGCAGCGCCGTGGAGGACTGCGCCGCCACCGGGCTATACGGTCGGTTTATGGGTTTTGAGGAGAGTCACACGACAGATGATTACCGCTTGACCGCCGTGTTTGACTGCGGCGAATACCGGCTGCGGCTGCGGTATTTGCCCTCGGTGATGCTGCTGACCAACAATTTTTTGGACATAGACCTGGACTACGGCGACGCCGGGCGCTTTACACTCTATGATGTGTTCAATGTGCTGGAGATCGAGGACTTTAACCAGTATTACCACAGCGGTTTTTCCACCACCGGCGAGGTGCCGGGCCTGGTGCGGGAGCTGTTGGAGGCGGTACATAAATACGATTACGACTTGCGCCGGGCGGCAGAACCGCAGCTTTTGGCGCAGATGAAAGCCAATCGCCTGGCGGATATGAAAGCCGTGCGGGGCAAGCACTTTGACCCAAATGACCCGGACGGGGAAGATCAGGAGATCTTGGGCATATTGCCTACGCACCCGATGGTCACCGCCGTGTCCGGCGCAACGGACAGTGCCAAGCTGCTGCGGCATTTGGAAAAGGCGGAGGCTAAGGGCCGACTGGACACCCTCTATGAACGCCGCCTGCTGGACTATATGCGCCGGGGCAATACGGTGGTGGACCAAACCGAGCAAGCCAAGCAGGATTTTGAGCGGCAGTATAAGCGCTGCGCCCGCAAGGTGAATGGGATTATTGCCGTTGTGGGGCTGATCGTGGCCATGGTGCTGGTGTTCGGCCTGCGGGCCCTGCTGTTTCGGGGTACCCGGCTGGTGGAGTACACGCGGCCCATCGGCGCGCTGGAAATCAGCGTGAGCACGGCCAAGTGTGTTCTTTTCGGACTAATCAGCGCTCTGGGCGTGTATAGCGCCGGCAAGGTGCTGCTGGGCACGCCCTTGATGAAGTGCTTTTATCCCAAGGACGAAAAAAGCCGAGCCTATTATGCCCGGGAGAATGAGAGCGCCCGCACCGGCAAACAGGTAGCAGAGGCTGTTGTAGGTATGCTTTTAATGGTACTGCTGTCTGTGTATGCGGCTACCAATAATTTTGGCATTGGCGCGGAATATGTGCGTTATTCCCCGGACGGCTCCCTCTTTCAGGTGGTGCAGGTGGAGAACCGGAACCTGCGGGTTTACAGAGTCGAGGGGGAGACGGACGAGGACGGCGCATTCGCTCCGGTGGAGAACGGCTACGCCATTTCGGACGGCAAGGATCATTCCTACTATGTGGGCGAGTTGGTGCCCGGCGGCCCGACGGAGAAAAAGCTGCTGGCTATTGCGGAGAAAAACGGCCAGACCATACCGACGGTCAAGACCCAAGAGGATATTAAAAAATGAGAATTTTAGGAATTGAAAGCTCCTGCGATGAGACGGCGGCAGCCGTGGTGCAGGACGGACGGCAGGTGCTGTCCAATGTGATCGCTACCTCGCTGGAGGAGCATAAGCTGTACGGCGGCGTGGTGCCGGAGATTGCCTCCCGCCGCCATGCAGAGAGTATCAGCGGCGTGGTGCGCCAGGCGCTGGCGGACGCCAATTGCGATATGTCAGGGATTGACGCCATTGCGGTGACCTATGCCCCCGGGCTCATCGGCGCCCTGCTGGTGGGGGTGAACTTTGCCAAGGGGCTGTCTATGGCTACAAATACGCCCCTGGTGCCGGTCCACCACCTGCGCAGCCATGTGGCCGCCAATTACATTACCGGCGATCTGCAACCGCCGTTTCTTTGCCTGGTGGTCAGCGGCGGCCACAGCCACATTGTAGCGGTGGAGGACTACACCACTTATAAAGTGCTGGGCAAGACCCGAGACGATGCTGCCGGCGAGGCGCTGGACAAGGCCGGGCGCACCTTGGGGCTGCCGTACCCCGGCGGGATCAGCATAGACAAGATCGCCCCCACCGGGGACGAGAATGCCTTTGCCTTTCCCCACCCGCGGCTGGACACGCCTTATGATTTCTCGTTCAGTGGGCTAAAGACTGCGGTCATCAACATCGTGCACCGGATGGAACAGAAGGGGGAGACCTTGCCGGTGGCCGACCTGGCTGCCTCGTTCCAAAAGGGTGTTACCGATTGCCTGGTGGAGAAGCTGGAAAAGGCCGCCACGGACTACGGCTACACTTCCATTGCACTGGCAGGCGGTGTGTCCGCCAACTCCCGCCTGCGCCGAGAGACGGACCGCCTGTGCCGCCAAAAGGGCTGGCAGCTGCATTTGCCGGCACTGAAATACTGCGGTGACAACGGCGCCATGGTAGGCGCACAGGGCTACTATGAGTATGTGTCCGGCGTGCGCGCACAACCGGATCTGAACGCTTATGCAACTATGCCAATTGATCGGCCGACTTTTTGAAAAAATTGTGAAAAAGTTCTAATTAGAAGCCGTATCTATTGAATTTTTTGCTGTTTTTGGTATAATGATAGTAACAAAAAATGCACTGATTTTTTGGATTTTTTGCAAATAACTTAAAGGAGAATAGAGTTATGGAAACAACTTTGACTTCCAACAAGTCCCTGCTTGCGTGGCTGGACGAAAAAGTGGAACTGACCAAGCCCTCTAAGATCGTTTGGATCGACGGTTCTAAGGAACAGATCGACGCCCTGAAGGCGGAGGCTGTGGAAACCGGCGAGATGATCAAGCTCAATGAGGAGCTGCTGCCCGACTGCTATCTGCACAGAACCGCAGAGAACGACGTGGCCCGTGTGGAGGACAGAACTCTGATCTGCTCCAAAAAAGAAGAGGACGCCGGCCCCACCAACCACTGGATGGAGCCCTCTAAGGCTTATAAAATGCTCTATGACATCGCTGCCGGTGCTTACGAGGGCAGAACCATGTATATCATTCCCTATTCCATGGGTCCCGTTGGTTCTCCCTTCTCCAAGGTCGGTATCGAGATCACCGATTCTATCTACGTTGTGCTGAACATGAACATCATGACCAGAGTGGGCAAGGCTGTTCTGGATGTACTGGGCGACTCTAACGACTGGGTGCGCGGTATGCACTGCAAGTGCAATGTGGATCCGGAGAAGCGCTGGATCTGCCAGTTCCCGGAGGACAACACCATCATTTCCGTGAACTCTGCTTACGGCGGCAATGTGCTGCTGGGCAAAAAGTGCTTTGCTCTGCGTATCGCTTCTTACCTGGGTAAGAACGAGATGTGGCAGGCTGAGCATATGCTGATCCTGGGTCTGCAAAAGCCCTCAGGCGAGATCAAATACCTGTGTGCTGCTTTCCCGTCTGCTTGCGGCAAGACCAATCTGGCTATGCTGATTCCGCCGGAAGGCTATCAGAAGAAGGGCTACAAGATCTGGACCGTTGGCGACGATATCGCCTGGATCCGCAAGGGCCCGGACGGCCGCCTGTATGCCATCAACCCGGAGAACGGCTTCTTCGGCGTGGCTCCCGGCACCAATATGAAGTCTAACCCCAACGCACTGAAGTCCACCATGAGCGGCACGATCTTCACCAATGTTTGCCACAATATGGACAACAACACCGTGTGGTGGGAAGGCCTGGATAAGAATCCGCCTACCAATGCCATTGACTGGAAGGGCAACCCCTGGAACGGCCAGACCAGCGACGAGAAGGGCGCACACCCCAACAGCCGCTTTACCGCGCCGGCAAAGAACTGCCCCTGCATTTCTCCCGAGTTTGAGAACCCGCAGGGCGTGCCGATCTCCGCTTTCATCTTCGGCGGTCGTCGTGCAAAGCTGACGCCTCTGGTGTACCAGTCCAAGAGCTGGAACCACGGCGTGTTCGTGGGCTCCGTTATGGGCTCTGAGACCACTGCTGCCGCTACCGGCGCTGTTGGTGTGATTCGTCGTGACCCCATGGCTATGCTGCCCTTCTGCGGCTACAACATGGGTGATTATTGGAAGCACTGGATCGAGATCGGCCAGACCCTGGATCCCGATAAGGCTCCCAAGATCTTCAATGTAAACTGGTTCCGTAAGGACGATGAGGGCAACTTCCTGTGGCCCGGCTTCGGCGACAATATGCGCGTTCTGGACTGGATCGTTGACCGTTGCGAGGGCAAGGTGGATGCGCAGGAGACTGCAATCGGCTACCTGCCTTATGCCAAGGATATCAACCGGGAAGGCCTGGATATGACCGAGGAGCAGCTGGACAAGATCCTGGATGTGGATAAGGACGCTTGGGAAGAAGAGCTGAAGGGCGTTGAGGAGCTGTACGCAAAGTTCGGCGATCATCTGCCCAAGGAACTGGCCGACGAGCTGGCTACCGTAAAAGCCAACCTGGAGAAATAAGTTCCGATGATCAATCAAAAGAACGGGTACTTCGGTATCCGTTCTTTTTGCGTTTGTAAACCGATTTGCCTCCCTTGTAAAGGGTGACTCCCCGCTGTGCGGGGAGATGTCGCGCAACGACAGGGGGGATAAAATAATCGGCCCGATATGGGCATCGGCCCTATATTTTATTGGTTTAATAAATTGAATTTCGTAGGGCGCGATGTTTTCATCGCACCGCATAAGGAATTCAAACAATCACAGGGCAGCCCTTTGCTCTTTCTTGCAATCCACTGTGGGATTTGGTAAAATGAGGGCGGAAGGTGAGATTATGAAAAAGATCAGTAGTGCACTGCTGGCGGCGCTTTTGCTGCTGGCAACGGTGTTTACCGGCGCGCCGACGGCCATGGCCGCCGGGGTGAGCGTGAATGCCACGACGGTAACGGTATATTTTTTGAACCAGGAGTTCCGGAAAAAGATCAGCCAACCGGCAGCGTACCCCGCCAGCTTTCAGCTGAAGGTCACCGGCGCTGACAAGGCCGCTTACCGGGTAACGGCAGGGGAGTCCGCCACGGTCAGCAGTACCGGACTGGTGGAGCCGCTGTGCACCCGTTACTACTGGTACGGCAATGTGGGCAGCACCGCACCTACCCCGGGCAAGACGCCGGACCGGGTGACCGAGTCTTACACCGCCGGGGACAGCACCGTGCAGGTGACTGCCGGGGGCAAGACCTTTCGCGTGACGGTGCATGTGCAGAGCTATGCCCAGGTGTATGTGGACAGCGTGATGCAGGACTATATTGCCAAGAACCTGTCTGCCAATCCCACCGATTACAATAAAGCAGAGACGGCGGCCAAGTTTGCTGCTCAGTATGAATACAGCGCCAATTACAGTAGCTATTTGTCCATGGTGATTCTGGGCGGCGGCGATTGCTGGGCCAGTACCGGGGCGGTCAATCGTATGTGCAGCCTGATGGGGCTGCCCGCCTGGACTCGCAACGGCAACAAAGACGCCGGCGCAGGCAGTGGCCATGTGAACACATTGGCGCAGTGCGCAAACGGCACTTATTACCAAATTGAGGCCGGTTTTGACGCTACGGCGCCGCGCCCTTATGAGATCAAGTCCCGGACCTCTCTGTTTAGCTATCGCTCCTCTGCTGCAGGGGCGACGGTGTATCAGTATGACGGCAAGACCATGCCCACTACCCTCATTGTGCCGGACACGGTGGACGGCAAAACAGTGGTGGGGATCGGCGACGGCTTTTTGCGCAATGCGGACAGTGTGACCCGGGTGGTGCTGCCAGAGACAGTCACTTCCATTGGCGACGGCGCCTTTAACAGTTGCAGCCAGCTGCGGCAGCTGAATTTGCCCGCCACGCTGAGCACGCTGGGGGAGTACGCCTTTACCCGGTGCCCCAAGTTGACCCGGATCACCAGCCGCTCCGCCGCATTCCCGGCGGAAAATGGCGTGATTTATAACGCAGACCGCACGGCGTTGCTGTATGCGCCGGGGGCGGTGTCAATGACCGTGCCCTCTACCGTGACCCGCATTGGCAACCATGCTTTTTACTACGGCGAGCAGTTGCAGTCTGTTACCTTGCCTGTCGGTTTGCAGTCCATCGGTAAGGACGCTTTTGCCGGTTGCACGGACCTGCAAACGGTGAAGGTGCAGGGTACGGCGCTGACGGAGATCCAGCGAGAGGCCTTTGCCGGTTGCCGCAAGTTAAAGTCCCTGACCCTGCCTGCCAGCGTGCAGACCCTGGGCGAGCGGGTGTTTGCCTATATGGCCACGGACTTTGTGCTGTACGGTCCTGCTACCGGCGCGCTTGCTGATTATGCGGCGGCCAATAATATTCTTTATAATCATACCCACAGCTTTGCTTTGACTTCTACCGACCCGGCCACCTGCGAGAACGCCGGAAGCAAGACTTATACCTGTACCGCTTGCAGTGCCACCAAGACGGAGACCATACAGCCCTTGGGCCACCAGCCGGTGCAGGCGCTGTACCCGGCTGATTTTCAGTATGACGGCTCGGTGATGACCTATTGCATACGCTGCCACTGGGTGCTGGAGGATAGCCGCACCATTGCCCATGTCACCAGGGTGAAGCTGTCTGCCACTACCTATACCTACAACGGCAAGGTGCAAAAACCGTCTGTGACCGTGAAAGACAGCAAGGGCAAAGCCCTGAAGAATGGTACGGATTATACCGTCAGCTATCCCAAGGGCATGAAGAATGTGGGCAAATATACCGTAAAAGTGACCCTCAAGGGCAATTACAGCGGCAGTAAGTCCATGACCTATAACATTAACCCCAAGGGTACCAGCGTGTCTAAGGTGAAAGCTGCCAAGAAAGGTTTTAAGGTCACTTGGAAAAAGCAGGCGACGCAAACTACCGGCTACCAGGTGCAGTACAGCACCAGCAGTAAGTTTAAGAAAGCCAAGACGGTGACGATCAGCAAGAATAAGACCACTTCTAAGAGTGTGAGCAAGCTGTCCGCCAAGAAGAAATATTATGTGCGCGTGCGCACTTATAAGACCGTCAAGGTGAACGGCAAAAATGTAAAGCTCTACTCCGGGTGGAGTAAGGCCAAGAGCGTGACCACCAAGAAATAAGAAAAACCGGCGGATTTTCTCCGCCGGTCTGTTGCACCTTGCACAAGATTTTGCATAGCGGCGGGCAAGTTGTGAATAATATAACAAATCTGCTGACAGAGACCAATTTTTTCTTGCAATATAGGGGCAAATCGGCTATAATTGTATCGGTAAAAATATCAGACTTTTCTAAGAAGACAGATTAACTTGAAGGAGTTGTTATTTTATGAACGCACTGAACAAAAAATCCGTTGAAGATTTGGATGTTAAAGGCAAGCGCGTACTGGTACGCTGCGACTTTAATGTTCCGCTGAAAGACGGCGAGATCACCAATGACAAGCGTATTGTGGCTGCACTGCCCACCATTAAGTACCTGATGGAGCAGGGCGCCAAGGTGATTTTGTGCTCCCACCTGGGCAGACCCAAGGGCGAGTATAAGCCTGAGTTCAGCCTGGCTCCCGTGGCCAAGCGCCTGAGCGAGTACCTGGGCGTGGATGTGCCGCTGGCTGAGGACGAGAATGTGGTCGGTGACAATGCGAAGAAGATGGCTGCCGACTTGCAGGACGGCCAGGTGATGCTGCTGGAGAATGTGCGTTACCGTGCAGAGGAGACCAAGAACGAGGAGAACTTCTCCAAGGAGCTGGCTTCTTTGGCAGATCTGTTTGTGAACGACGCATTCGGCACTGCACACCGTGCCCATTGCTCCACCACCGGTGTGGCTTCTTACCTGCCGGCTGCCTGTGGTTATTTGATCCAAAAGGAGATCCAGTTTATGGGTGGCGCACTGGCAGATCCCAAGCGCCCGCTGGTTGCCATTCTAGGCGGCGCTAAGGTGTCTGACAAGATTGGTGTGATTTCTAATTTGATCGACAAGTGCGATACCATCATCATCGGCGGCGGTATGGCTTATACCTTTATGAAGTACCTGGGCCACAACATCGGCACCTCTCTGCTGGAGGCTGACTGGGTGGACAAGGCCGGCGAGATGATGCAGACTGCCAAGGATAAGGGCGTGAAGTTCCTGATCCCCATAGACAATCGCTGCGGCAAAGAGTATAAAGAGGATACCGAGGTTTTGGTTTGCAAGTCCGATGATATTCCGGACGGCTGGATGGGCCTGGACATCGGTCCTAAGACCGAGAAGCTGTTTGCTGACGCCATTGACGGCGCAGGCACTGTGATTTGGAACGGCCCCATGGGTGTGTCCGAGTGGGACAATTTCGCCAGCGGCACCATCGCTGTGGCTAAGGCTATTGCAGACAGCGGCGCCATCTCCATTATCGGCGGCGGCGATTCTGTGGCTGCTGTGACCAAGCTGGGCTTTGCCGATCAGATGAGCCACATTTCTACCGGCGGCGGCGCTTCTTTGGAATTCCTGGAGGGCAAGGAGCTGCCCGGTATCGCTGCATTGCAGGATAAGGACTAATTGCTAAATCTATTTTTTCTATAAAAGAGGTAAGTGAATTATGAACAAAGCACTTCGTAAGGCCGTCATTGCCGGCAACTGGAAAATGAACAACACCCCCGCAGAGACCACTGCTCTGCTGGAGGAGATGAAACCCCTGGTGGCAGACGCGGATTGCGATGTAATCATCTGTGCACCCTTTGTGGATCTGCAGGCTCGCCCTGGACGCTACCAAAGGCTCCAACATTCAGGTGGGCGCCGAGAACTGCCACTGGGCAGAGAAAGGTGCTTTCACTGCTGAGGTATCCGCTCCCATGCTGAAGGCCATGGGCGTGCCCTATGTGATCATCGGCCACAGTGAGCGCCGCCAGTATTTTGGCGAGACCAACGAGACCGTGAACAAGCGTGTGCGCGCTGCCCTGGACAATGGGCTGAAAGTGATCCTTTGCGTTGGTGAGGTGCTGGAGGAGCGCGAGCAGGGTGTCACCTTTGAGGTGGTCGGCATGCAGACCAAGATCGCTTTGCAGGGCGTCAGCGAGGAAGAGCTGAAGAATGTGATCATCGCTTATGAGCCGGTATGGGCCATCGGCACCGGCAAGACCGCTACGGCGGATCAGGCTAACGAGGTGAACGGTTACATCCGTTCCGTTATCGCTCAGCTGTACGGCCAGGCTGCTGCAGATGCTTTTGTGGTGCAGTACGGCGGTTCTATGAATGCCGGCAACGCAGAGGAGCTGCTGGCGAAGGAGCATGTAGACGGCGGACTGATCGGCGGCGCTTCTTTGAAGGCCAAGGACTTCTCCGTGATCGTGAAGGCTGCTTCTAAATAAAAAATCAATGGCTGGGGGGAGTTGCGGCGACGGTCGCTGCTCCCTCTTGCTTTGTCACTTTATCCGTGAAAGGAAGTTATTACTATGTCTAAGAAACCTTATGTGCTTTGCATTATGGACGGCTTCGGCAAGAACCCGTCCCAGCATGGCAATGCCATTGCCATGGCTAAGAAGCCCAATTTGGATAAGCTGATGGCCGAGTGCCCTTATACCTATATCGGTGCCTCCGGTATGGATGTGGGCCTGCCGGACGGCCAGATGGGCAACAGCGAGGTGGGCCACACCAATATGGGCGCCGGCCGCGTGGTGTACCAGGATTTGACCCGCATTTCCAAGGCGTTTGCCGACGGCGAGGCCTATAAGAATGAAGTGCTGGTTGGCGCTATGGAGAATGCCAAGGACAAGGCCCTGCACCTGATGGGTCTTGTGTCTCCCGGTGGCGTACACAGCCATATAACCCACCTGTACAATCTGCTGGAGATGGCCAAGGAACAGGGCGTTTCCAAGGTGTATGTGCACGCTTTTCTGGACGGCCGTGATGTGCCCCCCGCTTCTGCAGCGGAGGATTTGGAACAGCTCCAGGCCAAGATGAACGAACTGGGCGTTGGTAAGATCGCCTCTGTGATGGGTCGTTTCTACGCCATGGACCGTGATAATATTTGGGACCGTGTGGAGAAAGCCTATGCCGCTATGGTGTACGGCGAGGGCGTGCAGGCTACGGACGCGGTGGCGGCCGTGCGTGCGTCTTATGAGACGGTGGACGAGGACGGAAAGCACCTGACCGATGAGTTTGTGCTGCCCACCGTTGTTGGCAACGAAGGCCGTGTGCACAGCGGCGAGAGCGTGATCTTCTTTAACTTCCGGCCGGACCGTGCCCGGGAGATTACCCGCGCCTTTGTGGATCCGGCATTCACCGGCTTTGACCGCAAGGGTGGCGCCTTGAACCCCTATTTTGTGTGCATGACCCAGTATGATGCGGAGATGCCTTGCGTGCATGTGGCCTTTGGTCCGGAGAGCCTGGAGAACACCTTTGGCGAGTACCTGTCCAAGCAGGGCAAGACCCAGCTGCGAATCGCCGAGACCCAGAAGTATGCCCATGTGACCTTCTTCTTCAACGGCGGCGCAGAGGAGCCGTATCCGGGCGAGGATCGCATTTTGGTGCCCTCTCCCAAGATCTCAACCTTTGACCTGATGCCAGAGATGAGCGCGCCCCAGGTGTCTGAAAAGCTGAACGAGGCCGTGCGCAGCGGCAAGTACGATGTGGTGATCGTCAACTTCGCCAACTGTGATATGGTGGGTCACACCGGCATTATCCCTGCCGCTGTAAAAGCTGTGGAGACGGTGGACGCCTGCGTTGGCAGCTTGGTTCAGGCGGTCAAGGATATGGACGGCGTGCTGTTTGTGACTGCCGATCACGGCAATGCAGACAAGATGCTGGACGAGAACGACGAGCCGTTTACGGCCCACACCACCAACCCGGTGCCCTTTATCGTGGTGAACTACCCCTGCACCCTGCGTGAGGGCGGCAAGCTGTGCGATATTGCTCCCACCATGCTCAAGGTGATGGGCCTGCCCCAGCCGGCAGAAATGACCGGTACCTCCATTGTAGAGTAATTTTAAGCCCCTTTGGCGGCGGTGCATTTGCACCGCCGCTTTTTCGTTTTATAAATGGTTAGTGACGAAGGGTTGCTGCAACCGGGAACATTGAATCGCTTTGCCATAGATTAAACCTTTACACCCGGGTGCCGAATGGCGTATAATAATAGCAAAGGGGAGATCGTTATGACATTAAAACAACTGGAATATGTGGTCAAGGTGGCGGAGTGCGGTACCGTCAGCGGGGCGGCCAAGGCGCTGTTTGTGGCCCAGCCCAGCCTGAGTGCCGCCATTCAGGAGTTGGAGAGCGAAATGCACTTGACCCTGTTTCACCGCACCAATAAGGGCGTGATCGTGACCAAAGAAGGCGAGGTGTTTCTGTCTTATGCTCGCCAAATTTTGGAGCAGACGGCGCTGCTGGAAAGCCGCTACAAGGGCGACCCGGTGCGTAAGCAGGCCTTTTGTGTGTCTACCCAGCACTATTCCTTTGCGGTGAACGCCTTTGTGGACCTGATCCGGGAGCGGGGCGGCGACCGCTACGACTTCTCTTTGCGAGAGACGCAAACCTACGAGATCATTGAAGATGTGGCACAGCGCAAAAGCGAGATCGGCCTGTTGTATCTCAATGACTTTAATCGTACGGCGCTGCAAAAGCTGCTGCGGGGAGCCGATTTGGATTTTACGCCCCTGTTTACCGCCCACGCGCATGTATTTCTCAGCAGCGATCACCCGCTCTCCGGTGCCCGGGCAGTGTCTTTTGACGATTTGGCGTCGTATCCTTATTTGTCCTTTGAGCAGGGGGATCACAATTCCTTTTATTTTTCGGAAGAGATCTTCAGCCCGGCAGTGCGCAGCAAAAATATCCGGGTGCGGGACCGCGCCACCCTGTTTAATTTGCTGATCGGCTTGCAGGGCTACACCGTGTGCAGCGGCGTGATCGACAGCAAGCTTAACGGCGAGAATATTGTAGCCGTGCCCCTCACCGGCGTGGCGCCCATGGAGATCGGCTATATTTTGCCTGCCGGCGTGCAGCCGGGCAGCCTGTGCCGGGCGTATATTGAAAATTTGAAGCAGTATGTTCCTATAGATTGAAGCTATGGCAAACAACTGAATATCCGTATTTTACAATAGCGAAAACCTCCGTTATACTATAAGCAACAACAACAACCAAACGGAGGATAAAATATGTACAGCAAGAACGCACCTTTTCGCTATGATTTTGTAGGCAGCTTTTTGCGCCCGGCGCCCATTAAGGCCGCCCGCGCCGCTTTCGCCGCCGGTGAGCTGGACGCTGCCGGGCTGAAAGAAGTGGAGGACCGGGAAATCCGCAAGCTGATCTCTCGCCAAAAAGCCGCCGGGTATCACACCATTACCGACGGCGAGTTCCGTCGCAGCTACTGGCACCTGGACTTTATGTGGGGATTGCAAGGACTGCAGGAGATCACCCTGGACCACGGCTATATTTTCCATGGGGAGGAGACCACTCCCGGCTCTGTGCAGGTGGTGGGCAAGATCAGCGGCGAGAATCACCCCTTTGTAGAGCATTTTAAATTTGTAAAGCAGTTTGAAGATGACAACACCGTTGCCCGCCAGACCATTCCCGCACCGGCTCAGCTGTATGCAGAGCTGTTCCGGGAGGATAACGGCAAGGCCACCCGCGCGGTTTATCCGGACGATGACGCACTGCTTTCCGATATTGCCGCCGCTTATCGCCAGGTGATCGCCGATCTGTATGCCGCCGGTTGCCGCAATGTGCAGCTGGACGACTGCACCTGGGGTATGTTCTGCGACGCCGGGTATCAGCAGTTCCTGGCAAGTACCGGCGCTAAGCTGGAGGACGAGGCGGAGAAGTACCTGCAACTAAACAATGCTGCCCTGGAGGGCAAGCCGGCGGACCTGGTGGTGACCACCCATGTGTGCCGGGGCAATTATCACTCCACCTGGGCCAGCTCCGGCGGCTATGCGCCTATTGCACCCATTCTGTTTGCTAAGGAACATGTGGACGGCTTTTATCTGGAGTTTGATGACGCCCGTTCCGGCGATTTTGCACCGCTGCAGTTTGTTGCCCCGGGCAAAAAAGTGGTGCTGGGCCTGGTGACCACCAAGTCCCCGGTGCTGGAGAATCCGGAGGCGGTAAAAGCGCGGATCGCCCAGGCAGCGGAGCTGGTGCCCCTGGAAAACCTGTGCCTAAGCCCCCAGTGCGGCTTTGCCTCTTGCGAGATCGGCAACAAGCTGACGGATGATGAGCAGTGGGCCAAGCTGAACCTGGTGCGCACCGTCGCCCGGCAGGTTTGGTAAGATCAAATTTATCAAAATCACACAAAACGGCAGGAGAGATCTTGCCGTTTGTTTTATTTGTGCAACCAATTTGACCTTTTGTGGTGTAATCTTCCTCGGATTTCGATTTTTTTATTGCAAGGCGGGGCAAAATCAGATACAATAAGGATAGAAAGGATGTGTGCCAATGAGCCAGATTTATACAATACCTTGTAACAGAAATGAAGATGTGTTTATCCACGCGATTCCAGGCCATTATGTAACCGCTTCTGCCCACCTGAATTACTATGTGGGCACCTCGGATATTAAGCATAATCGGGTGGTGTCTGTAGAGGCTGCCAAGCTGCTGGCCGAGTATTACAGCGTGCGGAATATGGATGTGGACACGGTGCTGTGCCTGTATGAGACCCAGGCGCTGGGCGCTTATATGGCCCAGGAACTGGCAAGCCCCAGTATGCTGGCGCCCAACCCGGACTTACAGGTTTATGTGCTGGGTCCGGAGTATGACACCCAGGGCAATATGATCTTTCGGGACAATTTGCGCCGGATGATCCAGGGCAAGAATGTGGTGGTGCTCATCTCCTGTATCACCAGCGGCCGCACGGTGGAGCGGGCGGTACAGAGCGCCCGGTATTACGGCGGCAATGTGATTGGCATTTCTTCCGTGTTCAGCGCAGCCAAGGAACTGTGTGGACTGGAGGTCAACACTCTGTTTACCCCGGAGGATCTGCCCAATTATTCTTATACAGCCGCCAAGGACTGCCCCATGTGCAAGGCCGGTCAGCCGGTAGACGCCATTATGAACGGCTACGGCTACTCCAAACTGTAAAATTTGGGTTGACAAAATCGGCGCGCGTGTTATAATAATCTTACTGAATATACAGTACCCACAAAAGACTGTGAAGCAGAAAAAGACCTGCGTTTTCCTGCACAGAGAGGCGGCGGACGGTGCAAGCCGCACAGGGAACATAGGTGCATAGCTCTCTGCGGAGTTGCTCTTCTGAATAGAAATCAATAGGAAGAGCCGTTTAACCTCGTTATCGGTTGAGGCATTGTTTGATGCCAAAGGGCAGATTTTTTCTGCTGAAGTAGGGTGGTACCACGCATAAATACTGCGTCCCTATCCATTGGGGGCGCAGTTTTTGTTTGTGCCTCCCCAACAGAGAAAGGAGAAACTGTGATGATGAACCAAGGCTACAAGAAGTATAAGCCCTTTACCCCCATTGATCTGCCGGACCGCCAGTGGCCCAACCGCGTGATCGACCACGCGCCCATTTGGTGCTCGGTAGATCTGCGTGACGGCAACCAGGCGCTGGTGGACCCGATGAATTTGGAGGAAAAGCTGGAATATTTTAAGACCCTGATTGCGGTTGGGTTTAAGGAGATCGAGGTGGGCTTTCCCTCTGCCAGCGAGACGGAGTATGAGATCCTGCGCACCCTGATCGACGGCCATTATATCCCGGACGATGTGACCATTCAGGTGCTGGTGCAGGCGCGTCCTCACCTGATCAAAAAGACCTTTGAGGCCATTGACGGCGCCAAGAATGTGATCGTGCATTTTTACAATTCCACTTCTACTTTGCAGCGCAAGGTGGTATTTAAGACGGATATGGACGGCGTGATTCAGATCGCCGTGGACGGCGCTCGCTTGATCTATGCACTCACCGAGGAGGAGAAAAAGCGCCACCCGGAGATGAACATTCGCTTTGAGTATTCGCCGGAGTCCTTTACCGGTACAGAGATGGACAATGCGGTGGAGATCTGCCGCCGGGTGATGGAGGAGCTGCATATTACCAAGGAGAACCCCATTATCCTGAACCTGCCCTCCACGGTGGAGGGCTCCTCTCCCAACGGTTATGCAGATCAGATTGAGTATTTCTGCCGTCACCTGCCCAACCGGGACGCGGCCATTATCTCCCTGCACCCCCACAATGACCGGGGCGAGGGCGTGGCTGCTACGGAGCTGGCGCTGATGGCCGGTGCCGATCGTGTAGAGGGCACCCTGTTCGGCAACGGCGAGCGTACCGGCAATGTGGATGTGGTGACCTTGGCGCTGAATATGTGGACCCAGGGGGTAGATCCTGAACTGGATTTCCACAACATCAATGCAATCAAGGAAGTGTATGAGCGCTGCACCAAGATGCAGGTGCCGCCCCGCCAGCCTTATGCCGGCGAGTTGGTGTTTACCGCATTCTCCGGCTCTCATCAGGATGCCATCAACAAGGGCAAGATCTATATGGAAGAAAGCGGCACCCCTTATTGGGAGATCCCGTACCTGCCTATCGACCCGGCAGATGTAGGCCGAGAGTATGAGCCCATCATTCGGATCAATTCTCAGTCCGGCAAGGGCGGCACTGCCTTTATTTTGGCCAACAACTATGGTATCAAGATGCCCAAGTCCATGCACCCGGAGTTTAGCGCCGTGGTACAAAAAGCCTGCGACGAGAAAGGTAAGGAACTGAAAGCGGAGGAGGTCTTTGACCTGTTCCAGCAGGAGTATCGCAATGTGTGCGGCCCCTACCGCCTGGTGAATTACAAGATCAGCGAGGAGAAGAACGAGCAGGACGATCTGACTCATGTGCATTTCTCCGGCGAGCTGAAATACAAGGACAATGCGCCGGTGCAGATTGAGGGCAACGGCAACGGCCCGGTGGCTGCGTTCTGCGACGCTATGAACCAAACCGAGGTGGCCAGCTACCAGTTTGTGGATTACAGCGAGCACGCCATCTCCGTGGGCTCCGACTCCAAGGCCATCAGCTATATTCACTTAAAGAACCCACAGGGGAAGGACATTTTCGGTATCGGCGTCAGTCATAACATCGGTTATGCGTCCATGAAGGGCATTATCTGCGCCATCAACCGGGACCAGGCAGACACCATGCGGGACGATACCATGCCCGGCATTTTTGAGGTTTGCTAAGACAGAAAGGGCAAGAACATGAAAAATTACAAAATCACCGTGTTGCGCGGTGACGGCATTGGGCCGGAGATCGTGAACGAATGTATCAAGGTGCTGGACAAGGCAGGGGAGAAGTTTGGCTTCTCTTTTGACTACAATGACCAGCTGTTGGGCGGTTGTGCCATTGACGCCACCGGCGTGCCCTATCCGGCAGAAACGGCGGCAGCCTGCAAAGCATCTGACGCGGTGCTGCTGGGCGCTGTGGGCGGCCCTAAGTGGGACGACCAGCCGGGCAGCAATCGACCGGAAAAGGGTCTGCTGGCCATTCGTGAGGACCTGGGTCTGTTTGCCAACCTGCGCCCGGCCAAGATCTTTGCCCCGCTGAAGAGCGCTTCTCCCATTAAGGAGGAGATCATCGGCGACGGGTTGGACATTCTCATTGTGCGCGAGCTGACCGGCGGCATTTACTTTGGTGACCGCGGCACTTATGAGGAGAACGGCGTGGTGGGCGCGTATGATACAGAGCGCTACACTTACCCGGAAATCAAGCGCATTGTCAAGGCCGGTTTTGAGTACGCGATGAAGCGGGACAAACGGCTGACCTGCGTGGACAAAGCCAATGTGCTGGACAGTTCCCGCCTGTGGCGTAAGATCGTAGAAGAGACCAAGGCGGATTACCCCCAGGTGGAGGTGTCCTATATGTATGTGGACAACTGCGCTATGCAGCTGGTACGCAATCCCAACCAGTTTGATGTGATTGTCACTTCCAATATCTTTGGCGATATTCTGTCTGACGAGGCGTCTATGATCTCCGGCTCCATCGGTATGCTTGCGTCTGCTTCTCTGGCAGAGGGCACCTTTGGCTTGTACGAGCCTATCCACGGTTCCGCACCGGATATTGCCGGTCAGGGCAAGGCCAATCCGCTGGCAACCATTTTGTCCGGCGCCATGATGCTGCGCTACACCTTTGGCGAGATGGAGGCTGCTCAGGCCATTGAGGACGCGGTGGATCAGGCACTGACCCAGGCCCGCACCCCGGATATTTACGAAGAGGGCTTCCGTCCGGTGACCACCGCCCAAATGGGCGACTTGGTGGCCGGCCTGCTGTAATCGTTTGGTAAATCAAAGGACCGATACACGGTGTATCGGTCCTTTTTTATGTGCTTGCGGTGTTTTATAATATTACATCGGTTATAAAATTCCTGTCGGGTGGGGACTTGCTCCCGCCGGTATTTATGCATATCCACATACAAAAGACCGCCCCGGATGATCCGAGACGGTCTTTTATGGATTCCAATTTTTACTTTTCCACGACTTTACCGCCGTTGTTGGCAGAGGCGTAGCCGATCCAGCTGCGACCGGGGTTCAGTTTTAAGGGCTGACCATCGGTAGTGGTCAGGGACAGCTTGCCGTCCTTTTTGCTCCACTTGATCTCGGTGTAGGTGCCCTGAGAAGCCAACACACCCTTGCCGCCGGCCAGATCGTAGTTGCAGTAGGTCTCGCCCTTACCGCTGCCTTTATAATTGGCCTTAGTGGTGTAAGAGGTGTTGTCAAACAGCACGATCAGGTTCTTCATCTTTACATCCGTTTCATAATCGGTGCTGTGGTACATTTTGTCATCGCTTTTATAGGTCCAGTCGCGGGTGCGGGTGCGATTCGAGAAGGTCAGCGCCAGTGCGTTGCAGGGATCATCACCCACGGCAGTTGCCTTTTTGTTAAAGTCGAAGGTGGTAAACTTGGCCTCGTTGACTTTGGTGCGGATCTTCTGCTCTTTCAGGGCAGAGGCAATTTTTTTGCCTCGCAGCACACCGGTGTGCTCGCTGGCTACATTGCGGGTTTGGTCTCTGGTAAACAGATCCACCTTGCCACTGTAAGTCATCTGGTTAATGTGGTCCACATTGTCCTGGTCAAACACGGTGTTGGCGCCTACATAGCTGCCTTTGCTCTTGCTCTGACCCCAGTGGATAAAGACGGCGTCAAACATCTCGGAAAAGCGAATGTACGGCGGGCGGGCGCTGCGCATAGGGCCGATCTTGTCCGGCACAGAGGTGTAGTCGGCAAAGAGCCACAGCATACGGGTCTCGCCGCCTTCCACTTCGCCCTCTACGATAATGTCCGGGGAATTGATCCCCCACTGGGGACGGGCAGCCTGGGCGTTCTCTACCACCAGGGCCACCGGGCGTTTGCCTACCGCGTTCTCATTGTAGTCGCTCTCACCGGTAAAGGGGTTCACCACGGCCACCGGTGCCTGGGTGGCGGCTTCGGTAGCGGCATTGGTTACGCCGGAGGTTGGCTCCTCGTTTTTGCCGCGCACCACGCCAAAGTAAATGCCCAGGGCCACGGCAATCACAACCACAACGGCCACAACGGCAATAATGATTTTCTTTTGCTTATCGTTTTTCTTCATTTCTTCCTCCGGATATTCATCGTCACCAAGGGGTCGGGTCGGGGGTGTGTAGGTTGCCTCTGCCCGGGTCTCCTCCGTGCCGGAAAATACATTGGTATATACATCTTCTCTGCCGTCTGCGGTGGGCGTGTCCTCCGGCATAGCGGGGGCGGCCGGTGTTTCCTCTGCTGCCTCTGTGGGCAGGGGTGGGATTCTCCGGCAAATCCTTCGGCGCAGGCGTGGGGGCGTCTGCGTGGTCAAACAGCGGCATATCTACGGTCTGAGGCGGCTCCGGCTCTGGGGGCGCATCCTCTGTGTGCGGGTTTTGGCGGTTCCGAATTTCGTTCAGAATATCATCCAGCTCATCGGAATCATGCATAAAACTCCTCCTCTCACAACAATGTTGTCACCTTATTTTACCATAACTGCCGTCGGATTTCACTATATTTTTTGATTTTTATTGATTTGGCACGGGCATTATAGTAAAATAGGAGCCACGGAGGGACATTTTTATGGCAAAAACAATCCCTATGATCATTACGAATTCGGACATTTTGGTGAAGAATCGGGACACGGACGATTTTAAGACTTTCTCCCTGCCGGGCACGCCGGTGGTGGCCAATATTCCTTTTTATCATCATTATGCCGCCAAGATCAGCGAGACCCAGCATTATTTTAAGGAATTCATCAAGAGTATGTACGGCAAAAAGCTGTCCAAAAACATTTTGGCAATCCTGGTGCCGGACGATACCACCGCGCTGGAGTCTATTTTTATCAACGAGCTGTTTCTCAATTCCGACGCCTGTAAGGCAGTGGCGCAGATGAAAATGGGACAAGCCCTCTCCAAGACAGACGAAAGCTATGTGAGCATCTCCAAATCCGGGCGCAATCTGGCGCTGCTGTATGTGAAGAACAACGAGGTAATCGTCAGCCGGTATTATGATGCAAACGGCTATGACCCGGCTGTGGTGAAGGCGGACGCTGCCCGATTGCATATTGATATTGAATACAAGCAAGTGCCGGTGTATGTGAATAATTTTAATATGAATATGGACGAGTTCTTGGATATGGGAACGGTGATTTCGCCTAAGGATTTTATGGAAAAAATTGCCGCCGTGGATGTGGCCAAGCTGTGAGTAAATACAGCGCCCCTGTGCAAACTATTACCGGTGCCGCGGCACCGATTGCACAGGGGTGATTTTTTATGGCGAAGAAGAACAAAAAGGAAAAACGGCAGAGAAAGGGCAAGGAAGTCATTGACCTGACCTCCTATATCAGCCCGGAGATGTTGCAGGCAGATGTGGACGGCAGCTACACCGGCGTGCCTCGGGAAACTTATTATGAGGACATTCCCGCAGAGCCGGTGCAGGATGCGGACGATCTGTAAAGTGCAAAAAAGCGCATTGCAAGCCTTGCAATGCGCTTTTCTCTTTGTACTTATTTCTTCTTGAATTTGTCAAAAAAGCCTTCTTTAGGCGGGTTCTTGGGGGGCGTGTAGCTTTTATCAAAGGTACGCAGCAGTTCCTTTTGCTCGTGAGTCAGACCGGTGGGAATATCTACAATGATCTGTACATATTCGTCACCTTTGCCCACACTGTTCAGCCGCTGAATACCTTTACCCTTCAGCTTAAACACGGCGCCCGGCTGTGTACCGGCAGGCATATTGTACTTCACATTGCCGTCCAGGGTGGGCACCTGTAATTCTGCGCCCAGGGTGGCCTCGGTAATGCTTACATGCTTGTTGTACCACACATTATAGCCGTCCCGGGTAAAGTCCTTGTGCTTCTTGATCCGCACTTCAATGTGCAGATCACCGGCAGGGCCGCCGTTCATACCGGCGTCACCGTTACCGCGCACGGTCACAACCTGGCCGTCATCAATCCCGGCGGGAATGTTGATTTCAATTTGCCGCGCGGCACGCACCTTGCCCTTGCCGCCGCACTTTTTGCAGGGGTCGTCTACGATTTTGCCCCGGCCGCCGCAGCGGGAGCAGGTGTGCTGGCTGTTCATTACACCGAAGGCGGTGCGCTGCTGCACATTGACTACGCCGCGTCCTTGGCAGTCCGGGCAGGTCTTGGGACTGGTGCCTTTCGCCGCACCGGTGCCGCCGCACGCAGAGCAATCCTCGACCCGCTGGGTGCTGACGGTCTTTTTGCAGCCCTTGGCTGCTTCTTCAAAGGTTAGGGTCACAGACGCCCGCACATCCCGACCGCGCGCCGGCGCATTGGGGTTGCGCCCGCCAAAGCCGAAGCCGCCGCCTCCACCGCCAAAGATGGAGGAAAAGATATCGCCCAGGTCAATGTCGCCGCCGTCAAAGCCAAAGCCACCGCCGCCGTAGCCGCCCTGTCCGGCGCCGTAGTTGGGGTCAACCCCGGCAAAGCCGAATTGGTCGTATCGGGCTTTCTTTTGAGGATCGCCCAGCACCTCATAGGCCTCGTTACATTCCTTGAATTTGGCCTCGGCCACCGGGTCGTCCGGGTGCAGGTCCGGGTGGTACTTCTTGGCGGTTTTGCGGTATGCTTTTTTGATCTCATCCTCCGAGGCACCTTTGCTTATGCCCAGCACCTCGTAGTAATCTCGTTTTTCTTCAGGCATAGTAGCCTCCGTCGTTTAGATTTCAGTATAGATAACGGTATAGGCAGGCGGCAATACTGGTGTATTACCGCCTGCCGCCGTTTCTGAGAGGGGATTAGTTATCGTCCACCTCGGTGTAGTCTGCGTCGGTGTAACCGGCGTCATTGCCACCCTGTCTTTGCATCTGCACCGGGTGCTTTGCGCCGGGCTGGGGACCCTGCGCGCCCTGGGTGGCTTCATAGATCTTTTGAGACACCTCGTAGAACTTGTTGGTCAGGTCCTCTTCGGCGCTCTTAATGGCGTCTGTATTGTCGCCCTTCAGTGCTTCCTTCAGTGCGTCCAACTTGGTGTTCAGCGCGCTCTTGTCGTCATCACTGAACTTGTCGCCGTTCTCGCTGAGCAGCTTCTCGGTTTGGTAAACCATCTGGTCTGCATTGTTGCGCAGATCTACGGCCTCTCTCTTCTTCTTATCCTCGGCGGCGAACTGCTCTGCTTCCTTCACTGCCTTGTCGATGTCGTCCTTGCTCATGTTGGAGGAGGCGGTAATGCTGATGTGCTGCTCCTTGCCGGTGCCCAGGTCCTTGGCGCTTACATGCACAATGCCGTTGGAGTCAATATCAAAGGTCACTTCGATCTGGGGCACACCGCGGCGGGCGGGCATAATGCCGTCCAGGTGGAACATACCCAGGGTCTTGTTGTCCTTGGCAAACTCACGCTCACCTTGCAGCACGTGCACCTCCACGGAGGTCTGGTTGTCGGCTGCGGTGGAGAAGATCTGGCTCTTCTTGGTGGGGATGGTGGTGTTGCGCTCAATGATCACGGTGTTCACGCCGCCCATGGTCTCAATACCCAGGGACAGGGGCGTTACATCCAGCAACAGCAGGCCCTTTACATCGCCGCCCAGTACGCCGCCTTGCAGGGCAGCGCCCATAGCTACGCACTCATCCGGGTTAATGCCCTTAAACGGCTCTTTGCCGCTGAACTTCTTAATGGCTTCCTGTACGGCGGGAATACGGGTGGAACCGCCTACCAGCAGGATCTTGTCAATGTCGTTCATGGTCAGGCCAGAGTCGCTCATGGCCTGGCGAACCGGGCCCATGGTAGCCTCTACCAGGTCTGCGGTCATTTCGTTAAACTTGGCTCTGGACAGGGTGGTCTCCATGTGCTTGGGACCGGTAGCGTCTGCGGTGATGAAGGGCAGAGAGATCTGCGCCGTGGTCATACCGGACAGGTCGATCTTGGCTTTCTCTGCGGCTTCCTTAATGCGCTGCATAGCCATTTTGTCGCCGGACAGGTCAATGCCCTGTTCTTTCTTAAACTCGGCAACCAGCCAGTCCATGATCTTCTTATCAAAGTCATCGCCGCCCAGGTGGTTGTTACCGGCTGTTGCCAGTACTTCCTGTACGCCGTCGCCCATCTCAATGATGGATACATCGAATGTACCGCCGCCCAGGTCGTAGACCATCACTTTCTGGTCGTTTTCCTGGTCAATACCAAAGGCCAGCGCTGCAGCGGTGGGCTCGTTGATGATTCGCTTTACTTCCATACCGGCGATCTTGCCGGCGTCCTTGGTGGCCTGGCGCTGCGCGTCCGTAAAGTAAGCGGGCACGGTGATGACCGCTTCCGTTACCTTGTCGCCCAGGTAGCTCTCTGCGTCGCTCTTCAGCTTTTGCAGAATGATAGCGCTGATCTCCTGAGGGGTGTAGGCCTTGCCGTCAATGTTAACTTTGTAGTCGGAGCCCATGTGGCGCTTGATGGAAGCGATGGTACGCTCCGGATTGGTGATGGCCTGGCGTTTTGCCACGTTGCCCACCATGCGCTCGCCGTCCTTGCTGAACGCCACCACGGACGGGGTGGTGCGGGCACCCTCTGCGTTGGGGATCACTACGGCTTCGCCGCCCTCGATCACGCTGACGCAGCTGTTTGTTGTACCTAAATCAATACCAATAATCTTAGACATAATGGAATACCTCCTGCTTATTGTTAATTTGCTGTTTTGACCATTGCCGGTCGGATGATCCGATCATCCATTTTATATCCCCGTTGAAAAACATCGGTAATGACATTTTCATCCAGGTTCTCATCCTCCACATGCATCACTGCATGGTGCAGGTTGGGGTCAAAGGTTTCGCCCGGGGCACCGTAAGCGGTGACGCCCAGCTTCTCCAGGGTGGCAGTCAGACCGTCAAAGGTCATTTGCACGCCCTTTTGCAGGCCCTCAAAGTCCTGCTGGGTGGCACCCAGCGCCCGCTCCAGATTGTCAAACACCGGGAGAAATGCCTCCACGGTCTTGCCGGTGGCGTAGGCGTAAGTGTCGCCCTTTTCTTTATCGCTGCGCTTGCGGAAGTTGGCGTATTCCGCCGTCAGCCGCAGCAGCTGATCTTTTGTGTCTGCCAGCTCCTTTTCCAGCGCCGCCGTAGGGTCGTCTGTTTGGGTCTGGTTGTTTTCTTCCGCCTGTGGCGGTGTGGTTTCGGTTTCTGTTTCGGCAGCGGCAGCCTGGGTGTTTGGCTTTTCCTCTGCCTGCTTCTTTTTAGCCATTGGTTATACCTCCTTCAGCAAGAAGATCTGTGGTTTTATTCATAATATATTGTGCACGGGGCACAATGGTGGCGTAGTCCATGCGGGTGGAGCCGATCACGCCCAGGACCGCGCGCTGTTGGCTGTTGTAGTGCAGACTGCACAGCATGGTGGCTGTGTTTTTCAGCTCAAAGTACGGGTTCTCCTCACCGATAAACAGAGCACTGCGAGCCGGGGCGTCGGCAAATTGCTTCGCCAGGGTCAAAAAGCGTGGCCGGTTGGTGAGAAAGGTCAGCAGCTTATATACCTCGTTGCCCAGTTCCTCGTGAGAGAGCAAATTGGTCTCGCCGGCAAAGAGCAGGCTGTCCTGCCGCGTTTCCGCGCACAGGGCGCACAGACTGCTGAGCACCGGCAGCATATCAAAAATGCGGCTGCCCAGGGTCACGGCTGTGCTTTGCACCGTGGCGATGCTTACATCGCTGAGCCGGGTGCCGATGAATGTGCTGTGCATCACATCGTAAAAGGCGGCCATAAATCCGTCGTCCGCCGGGCAACTGAGCCGGCAAATCGAAGATTTGATACGCCCACCGGCGGTAAGCATGACCAACATGGCGCGGCCGCCTCCGGCAGGGATTAACTGCACGCCCTGAATCACATCGCCGGCGTCTGCCAGTGCGCAGCTAAAGGCGGCGCAGTGGGTGGCGTCTGCCAGCAGATCCGCCGCGTCAGCCAATAGGCGCTGAGCATCCCCTGCGTTGACGGACAGGCGTTCGTCGATCTTGGCTGTCTCATAAGGGGACAGCGCCTTAGGCTCCATGAGGTGATCCACATAAAAGCGGTAGGCATTCTTGCCCGGCACACGGCCGCCGCTGGTGTGGCGCTGCTCCAGGTAGCCCAGGTTGCTCAGGTGCGCCATTTCGTTTCGAATGGTGGCGCTGGATACAGCGTAAGGCAAAAGGTTGCACAGAGTTTTGGAGCCGATAGGCTCGCCTGTCTTGATGTAATACTCAATAATCAGGCGGAGTATGGCGGCTCTGCGTTCACCAAGCATTCCTTTCACCGTCCTTTACTGTGTTAGCACTCTATGTGTCTGAGTGCTAACTGTCTTTATATTATATCCATTTTGTCGTTTTGTCAACACCTTTTTTGCAAAATCTCAAAAAATTCACGGCTTTTTCATTTTTTGTTTATGGGCAAGATCCGTCTGCCGTCTTTTTATTCTTATTGGTATAAAAAAAGAGCACCCATAGGGTGCTCCTTGTGCGGATTCTCTTTAAGTGTTATGCAGCAACGGACTTTTCCGCAGTTTGCATGGCCGCTTTTTGCGCAGCGGCGCGTTTTTCCGTATCTGCTTTCTTGGTGGAGTGGCTGGCGGCGGAAGCTTGCAGCAGCTTATCGTTTTGTACGATCTCCTGCGTGGCTGCCTTGCTGTCGTCGATCTCCAGTATACGGAATACCTGTTCCTGCTCTTCCGGTGCGGTTACTGCGGTTTTGGCGGCGGTGTACTGCTTGGGCTTGCTCTTTTTCTTGGCACTGCCCTGATAGGTGTAGATGAAGCCGTAAAAAGTCTGGCCGTAATGGTAGGTGTAGTCGGTGACGGTCTTGGTGTCAAAATAGGTGCCGCCGTAGTGGGACTCGGAAATGGTAATGCTGCCGTTCTTGTGGATCTGCTCCACCACGGCCACATGATTGCTCCAAACCACCACTGCGCCCACCTTGGGCTTGCTGCCGTACTTGTAATAGCCGCCCTGCTTGTTAATGCTCCACCACTCGCCGGCGTTGCCGTGGGTGATCTTGGGGGCTTTGCCGTTCATCTCGTACACCCGGCCGTAGGCGTAGGCCACGCAGTTGGGCATGCCGTAGCCGGTCTGGCTGTAACGGTTCAGCTTGCTGTTATAATAGGCGTTGTCTGAGGTGGGGGCGGTCAGCCGGGGCTTGTAATGGCTCCTTGCGGACTCTGCCGACACGGTAGACGGGAATACTATGCAAAAAATAAGCAGAGAAATAAGGGCTATGATTGCCTTTTTCATCAAAAACCTCCCTTTGTTGGGCCTATGCCGCAACAACGGTGAGGATTGTAACACATTTGTAACTTTTTAATCTATGGTAAATCTATACAACGAATTTGTAACCATTCTGTAATAATTAAGCAACTTCCACAAACTTGCCCCTTTTCCCTTGACAAAACAGCCTTAGTATCGCAACAACTGTCTAATACTGCTCTTAAGTTGCATAAAATAGGACAAAAAAACCGGCGCCCTCCGTTCTGCCGCCGGGGAGAGCGCCTTTGCGTTTGTTTTGCTTTATTATAATATATAACTTATAACATTATAATAGGCATGGCCGTTAAATGCGGGCTACGCCGTCCTTCCGTGCAGCTTCTGCCACAGCGGCAGCCACGGTGTCCTTGATCCGGGGATCAAAGGCGTGGGGCAGAATATACTCCGGCTTTAACTCTGCATCGCTGACCAGGGAGGCGATGGCATACGCGGCGGCAATTTTCATATTCTCCGTAATGGCAGCGGCGCGCACATCTAACGCCCCGCGGAAGATACCGGGGAATGCGACCACGTTGTTGATCTGGTTGGGGAAGTCGGAGCGCCCGGTGCCTACAATTTTGGCACCGGCAGCGGCTGCCTCATCCGGCAGAATCTCCGGCGTGGGGTTGGCCATGGCCAGCACAATGGGATCCGGGTTCATAGTGCGGATCATCTCCTGGGTCAGCACACCGGGTGCAGACACGCCGATGAAGATGTCCGTGCCCTTTACCGCTTCTGCCAGGGTGCCCTGTACCTTGCCTTTATTGGACACGGCGGCGATCTCTGCCTTGCTGGCGTTTAACTTATCGCGGCCTTCGTAGATGGCGCCGGTGCGGTCACACAGGATCACATCGCCCAGTCCCAGGGTCAGCAGCAGCTTGGCAATGGCAATGCCTGCAGCGCCGCTGCCGTTGATCACGGCCTTGCACTGATCCAGGGGCTTGCCGGTGATTTTTGTGGCATTGATCAATGCGGCAGAGACCACAACGGCGGTGCCGTGCTGATCGTCGTGGAAAATCGGAATATCGCAGCGTTCTTTCAGCTTCTGCTCGATCTCAAAGCAGCGGGGCGCGGCAATATCCTCCAGGTTGATCCCGCCAAAGGAACCGCTGATATTATACACCGTCTCTACAAATTCATCCACGTCCTTGGTGCGCACACACAGGGGAAAGGCGTCTACGCCGCCGAATTCCTTAAACAGCACGCATTTGCCCTCCATAACGGGCATACCGGCCTCCGGGCCAATGTCGCCCAGACCCAGTACCGCAGAGCCGTCGGTGATTACCGCCACCATATTCCAGCGGCGGGTCAGCTCCCAGCTTTTGTTGTAATCTGCCTGAATTGCCAGACAGGGCTCGGCCACACCGGGGGTGTAGGCCAGGGACAGGGCGTCCTTGTTGTCCACCTTGGCCCGTGCCACTACTTCAACTTTGCCTTTCCACTCACCGTGGAGTCTTAATGATTCTTTTCTGTAATCCATAGTTACCTCGCTTATTCCCAGGGGAACTTGTACTGGGTCAGACCCAGTTCGTCCCGAACTTCCAAAATTTCTTTCTGCACAGAGTCGTTGATGGGCACGCCGCTGTCCTTGCGCTGCTGCCAGATCTCCCACTCTTTTTCGCCGGCGGTGAAAATGCGGTCGGCGCCAGGCGCTTTTTGAGAGGCACGCACACTGCGGAGGATTTCGCCGGCTTTTTTGCGGGTCAGCTCCTGACCCAGGAAGTGGTCGGTGTCAATGGCAATGAAGAAGTGGCCCAGGTGATAGGGGCGAATGTTGCCGTTCTCGTCCTTGCCGTCCAGATCTTTGCCGTAGGCACCGTCTTGCAGCACGGCGGAGAGCAGCTCGATCACCATGGCGTAGCCGTAGCCTTTGTAGCCGCCCAGGGCTTCGCCAATGCCGCCCAGGGTGGTCAGCGCTGCGTCGCCGCTGCGAATCTTCTTCAGCGCCTCGCCGCTGTCGCCGGAGATGGGCTGGCCGTCCCGACCGATTATCGTGCCCGGATGCACATCCTCGCCAATGCGGGCGTAATATTCGATCTTGCCGTTTTGGGTGATGGAGGTGGCGCAGTCGATGAGAAAGTCAAAGTCCTCGTCGGTTGGAATGCCTACGGTCAGCGGATTGGTGCCGAACATACCCTCCACACCAAAGGTGGGCGCCACGGAGGGGCGGGCGTTGGTGCCGGTGATGCCGATGCAGCCGGCCTTGGTGGCCATGGTGGCGTAGTAACCGGCAATACCGTAGTGGCAGCTGTTGCGCACGGCCACCATGCCCATGCCGTATTCCTTGGCCTTATCAATGGCCATCTGCATGGCCCGATGGCCGATCACCTGACCCATGCCGTTGTGGCCGTCTACCACGGCGGTGGTGGGGGTTTCCTTTAAGATCTCAAACTGGGTCACCGGATTTTGAATCCCGGCTTTGATCCGATCCAGGTAAATGGGCTTAAACCGGTTGCAGCCGTGGCTTTCAATCCCGCGGCGGTCGGACTCCAGCAAAACATCCGTGCAGATCTTGGCGTCCTCTGCGGGAATGCCGTAGCCGATGAAAGCGTCTGTCACAAAATTGGTGATCAGATCCCAGGGTACAATGACTTTTGACATAATGGGTTCTCCTTGTTGTGAAATAGAATTTGGGTGCGGTTTTGCCGCAAAATAAAAAGAGGAACAAAGCACCCGTTGCCGCGCGCTTTGTCCCCCCTGATTAACTTATGTATAAATCGGTATGTTTAGCGTTCCCAGTTTCTGGAGCGCTCTACCGCCCGCTTCCAGTCGGTGTACTTCCGGTTGCGTAGCCCCTCTTCCATGGAGGGTACAAAAATCTTGTCTACTTGGCGGTTGGCCTCGATCTCCGCCGTGTCTTTCCACACACCGGTAGCCAGCCCGGCACAGTAGGCAGCGCCCAGGGCTGTGGTCTCCACATTCTTGGGTCGATTCACATTTACGCCGGTCATATCCGCCTGCATCTGCATCATAATATCGCTGACGGAAGCGCCGCCGTCCACCCGAAGGTCCTTGAGGATAATGTCGGAATCCTTCATCATGGCTTCCAGCAGGTCGGTCATTTGGTAGGTAATGCTTTCCAGTACCGCGCGGCATACATGGAATTTGTTGATCCCACGGGACAGACCGATCATGACCCCGCGGGCATACATATCCCAGTAGGGAGCGCCCAGTCCGGTAAAGGCCGGCACAAAGTACAGTCCGCCGGAATCCGGCACCATGGCGGCGAATTTGTCGCACTGGGGCGCGTTCTCAATCAGCCCCAACTCATCGCGCAGCCACTTGATCACACTGCCGGCGTTAAAGGCGGAGCCTTCCAGCGCATAGGTGATCTTGCCGTCCAGTCCCCAGGCAATGCCGGAGAGCAGGTTGGAGCGAGAGTCTACCCGCTTTTCGCCGGTGTTCATTAGCAAAAAGCAGCCGGTGCCGTATGTATTCTTGGCCTGGCCGGACTCAAAGCAGCCCTGGCCGAAGAGTGCACCCGGCTGGTCGCCGATGGCGCCTGCAATGGGCACACCGGCAATGTCCTCAATGCCGGTGATCTTAGCCACTTCGCCGTAAATGCAGCTGGATGGTTTTACCTCCGGCAGCATGGACATGGGAATGCCCAGCTTTTCACATAAAAACGGGTCCCAACACAGCTTGTCAATGTCAAAGAGCATGGTGCGGCAGGCATTGGAGTAATCGGTCACATGCACTTTGCCGTTGGTCAGGTTCCAGATCAGCCAGCTGTCAATGGTGCCGAACAGCAGCTCGCCCCGCTCCGCCTGCTCCCGGGCGCCCTCCACATGGTCCAGGATCCATTTGATCTTGGTGCCGCTGAAGTAGGCGTCGATCAGCAGGCCGGTGGTGCTCTTTACATAATCGTTCAGACCCTGCGCCTTCAATTCCTCGCACAGGTCCGCCGTGCGGCGGCACTGCCACACGATGGCGTTATAAATGGGACGACCGGTCTCCTTCTCCCACACCACGGTGGTCTCTCTCTGATTGGTAATGCCGATGGCGGCGATCTCCTTGGGATCCACCGCTTCCTTGCGCAGCACGGTCAGTATGGCGCTGATCTGGCTAAACAGAATTTCCATCGGGTCGTGCTCTACCCAGCCGTTCTCCGGATAGTGCTGGGTGAATTCGTTTTGCGCTTTGGCGACGATCTCACCCTTTTTGTTGAAAATGATGGCTCTGGAACTTGTGGTTCCCTGGTCCAGGGCCAAGATATACTTCTTTGCCATAAAGATTCCCCTCTCCATGTCGGTAAGACCGTGCATCGCCGGCGCTTTTTCCCCTAAAAAAGCGGAAAGGCAGATGCACGATCATCTGCCTTTCTATTTTACTTGAATTTCAGTGAATTGTCAATTCAAACAGGGCAACTTTGATAAAAAAACCACACTTTTTGCCGCAATTTTTGACAGGAATTGACAAATGGTGAAAAGTGCAAATCAGATGTGATCCTCAATGTAGTTGACAATGTCGCCCACAGTCTCGATCTTCTCGATGATCTCGTCCGGTACTTCAACCTTGAACGTATCTTCCACACTCATAACAATGTCGATGGCGTCCAGACTGTCGGCCCCCAGGTCGTCTACCAGCAGGCTCTCCATGGTGATGTCCTCCGGGTCGCACTCCAGCTGCTCCACCAAAATGTCTTTCATTTTATCCAGTACCATAACTGCTCATCTCCAAAAAACTGTTGTTAATACAAGTCTTATATGCTATCATATTATATAATTCCTATAAAAAAGTCAATGCTTTCGGCAATATTTTTTTGGGCCGGGAGCGGAAAGGGCAAAATCATGACGCACTATGCACTGATCGGTCACCCGCTGGGTCATTCTCTCTCTCCCCAAATTCACCGGGCGCTGCTGGCTGCCGCGCACCTGGAGGGGGACTACCGGTTGTTGGATATTGCACCGGAGGATCTGGCGAATCGGCTGCCGGAACTGCAAATGCTGCGTGGATTTAATGTTACCATTCCCCACAAGCAAGCGGTGCTGTCGGCTATGGCAGAACTGGACGAAAAGGCGGCGCTCTTTGGGGCGGTGAATACGGTGGCGGTGCGGGACGGCAAATTCTACGGCTACAATACGGACTGCTACGGTTTTTTGCGCTCCTTGTCCGCAGCGGGCATTCCGCTGGCCGGACGCGTGCTGGTACTGGGCACCGGCGGCGTGGCGCGTATGTTTGCCTTTGAGGCGGTGCTGGCAGGTGCGGCGGTGACCCTGGCTGCGCGCACACCGTCAAAAGGTTGTGTCTTGGCGGCAGAAATTGCCGAAAAATGCGGCCGCGCGGTGACGGTGACGGATTTCAATAGCGTTACCGGTGACTGGGATCTGATCGTCAACGGTACTCCGGTGGGGATGTTCCCCAAGGTGGACGCTTGCCCGCTGGAGCCGGGTGTGCTGGCCCACACGGCTGCGGTATTTGACGCCATTTATAATCCAATGGAAACCCGGCTGCTGCGCCTGGCTCGGCAAAACGGCGCCAAGACGGTGAACGGTCTGCCCATGCTGGTGTGGCAGGCAGCGGTAGCCCAGGAGATTTGGAATGATGTGACCTACACCCCTGCCCAGGTGCAGCGGGTGATCGAGCAAATGGAGGAACTGCTGTAATGAATATTGTGCTTTGCGGCTTTATGGGCAGCGGCAAGACTGTGGTGGGCAAAGAGTTGGCCAAAATTATGGGTCGCCGGTTTGTGGATACGGATCAGCTGGTGGAGGTTCGCAGCGGCGTGTCTATTCCGGCTATTTTTCAGGTGCACGGGGAAGACTATTTTCGAGAGCTGGAGCGTGCGGCCTGCGCAGAGGCGGCAGAGATTCCCAACTGCGTGATCTCCACCGGCGGCGGGGCACTGACCTTTGACGAGAATGTACGGACCCTGCGCACCACCGGCAAGATCGTGCTGCTGGACGCGTCCTTTGAGGTGATCTGTCAGCGGGTGGGCAACGGCGCCAACCGCCCTTTATTTCGGGATCCGGTGCAGGCCAAGGCGCTGTATGACGCTCGCCAGGCCAAGTATCGTGTAGCGGCAGATTATGTGGTGGACGGCGACGCCTCTGCCCGCAAAACAGCGCTGACCATTGCCGATCTGTTTCGCTAAAGGGTGTATTTTGTACCAAATTCGCACTTTAAGTTGAAAAATGCGGCGACGTGTGTTATAATGCCTTAGTTATATCCGGTGTTTGGCTGCGTTAAGCAGCGCAAAATCATTGCCGCCCTGAGCGGATCGAGGTGTATCTATGCCGAAGGTAAAAAAATTAAAGCGCGCACTTGCGCACGATACACGGGTGTTCCAAAAGTATCAAAACCTGCTAATGGAGCTGACCCGTAAGAATATTAAGTTAAAGTACCGGGACTCCTGGATCGGTATTTTGTGGAGCTTTTTGCAGCCGCTGCTGAACATGATCGTGCTTTCCGTGGTGTTCAGCGGAATCTTTGGCCGCAGCAACAAGGGTGTGATCTGCTACCCGGTATTCCTGTTTACCGGCCGGTTGATGTTTGATTTCTTTACATCTTCCACCAAACAGGCTATGACCTCCTTCCGCCGCAATGCAGGGATCATCAAGAAGGTTTATGTGCCCAAGTACATGTACCCGCTTAGCTCCATTCTCTCTTGCTATGTAACCTTCGCCATCTCGCTGCTTTGCCTGGTGAGCGTGTGGATCTTCTTTAAGCTTACCGGAATCAGCAACGGCCACGCTCTGCACCTAAACGGCTACGCAGTGCTGTTCTTTGTGCCCATGTTCATTCTGTTGGTGTTCTGCACCGGCGTGGGTATGATTCTGTCCGTGATGTCCGTTTATTTCCGGGATGTGGAGTATATTTGGGATGTGCTGTGTCACCTGCTGTTTTATATGGTGCCTATCATTTATCCTCTGTACCGCATTACCTCCGACTGGATCGTGGTACTTATTAAGATCAACCCACTATATTCGATGATCGAGCTGTTCCGCCAGTGTATTCTGTACGGCCAAATGATGACCTGGAATTTGCTGCTGTATGCCTCGGTGGTGTCACTGGTCACCCTGGCTATCGGGCTGTTCGTCTTTAATAAGTGTAGTGACAAGCTGATCTTCCACCTGTAAAGGGAATGAATAAACCCCATTGCCAACCCTTGGCAATGGGGCTTTTTATGTTATTTTGCAGTTACGCCGTAGTGCTTCTGTATGTCGGCGGTGAATTTTTTGGCGTGGTCCAGCGCCTTTTGAGAATAGACCAGGTAATCGTATTCTGTAACCTGCTGAAAGGTCAGCGGCGTGGTTGGCAGTGGGCGGGTTTGTGTGCGATCCAGGCAAAAGCTGTACAGCGTGGCGTCCGTGGCGTTGGTGGTGGCCTGGTATTCTCGGCAGGGTAGGGTACGCTGGTACAGATCCATGTATTCCATAGGGCGGACAAACAGCAGGTATTTGTGACCTACTGCCAGGGGCAAACCGGTGCCGGTGTCGCAGTGCAGCTTGCCGTCGCTCATTTTTTCCATGGACATGAGCAGATACAGCACCACCGTGTTGCCTGCCTGCTCCCGATCGGTGGTCTTTAGCACCTTGGCGGTGTATCGCAGGTTGTTGTAGGTGGGCTGCATACCGGTGATCTCCACTTGCAGGGGGATCCGGTCTTGCAGCTGCTCCACCGCTGTGCTTATGTCTAACATTTCCACCTTTGCATCGGCATCCTCCCGGAAATCGGTCGGCAGATCGCAGATGGCAGCCGCCACCTTTTCCGGGTCCTCTAAGTCGTGGGCGCGGGTGGCCCGCAGCACAATGCCGAACAGTACGGCGCACACCACCAGAATCAGGCAGCCCAGCGCCAGTCCCTGCTGCATGGTCAGTTGTTTTTTACGCAAGGTGCCCCGCCTCCATTCGCAGAATTTTGGTGCACAGGTGCTCTAAAGTGGCTCGGTCGTGGCTGGCGATGAGAAAGGTGGTGCCTGCCTCCCGGTTCATACGGAGAATCTCTGCCTCCAGCACCTGCACGCTGTCATCGTCCAGCGCGTTTGTGGGTTCGTCCAGCAGCACTAATTCCGGTTGGTTCATCAGCGCCTGGATCAGGCTGACCTTTTGGCACATACCCAGGGAGTATTTTTTCATGGGGCGCCGGTCCGCCGGGTCCAGCCCAAAGCGGGTGAGCCAGCCGTCCAGTTCGCCGTCACTGATCTTGTGATCGGACAGGTCGTTGAGCATTTGCAGGTTTTGGCGGCCGCTTAGGTATTCGTAGAGAAATACATTCTCGATCACCAGCCCTACATGGGGCGCATAGACCCCGTTGCCCACCCGGGTGCCGCCTACGGTGGCTGTGCCGGTGGTGGGGGTCATCAGCCCGGCAATGGCCCGCAGCAGCATGGTCTTGCCGCAGCCGTTTTGCCCGGCCAGGCCGTAAATACCGCCGCTTTCCAGCGCCAGGTCTATGTGGTCCAGCACGGTTTTGCCCCGCAGAGTCTTGGTATAGTCTTGCAATATGATTTTTGGCATAGTCCACCTCACAAAATATCTTTTGTCTTTAGCACCCGCCCCCAAAGCAGCACCCACACCGCCAGCAGTGCGCTGCCTGCGGTGTAGTAAACCCACAGGGGATAGGCAAAGAGCGTTTCGTCCGTGGGAAATGCACTGCACAGGCACCAAAGCACCGGATTGTATTGGCGCAGCGGTACCGGCAGCAAAAACAGCGCCATAACAGCCAGTAAAAAGGCGGCGGCGCCCAACAGTACGCCTGCTTTTTCGCCCCGGGTCACGCACAGACCGGCGCACAGCACCGCAAAGCCAAAGAGCACCAGCGTGTCGCTAAACAGGCTGATCCCTATTAGTCGAACTGCGGCAGCGGCAGGCAGGGCGTGGACGGCCACCGTGGCACACAGCGCCTGGGCACCGCAATACAGCAGGTTGTACAGCAGAGTCACTGTCAGCAGTCGCCCCATTTCTGCCCGGTAAAAGTGCAGATAACGCCCGCGACGGGTGGCGGCAAAGATTCCTTTAACTGCGTAGCCCCGACTGAACAGTCCACCCAGCAGAGGTACGCCGATGAGCAGGTGCAGCAGACTGCGCAGCACTTGGGGATCGGTGCTGTTTTCCGTCAGCATCAGCTCCGTTCCCTCCCGGGCGGTCAGATAGGCCGCAGTCCAGGTATCCGCAGGGGTCTGGTGCAGCTGGAACAGACTGTGCAGTCCGCCCAGCAACAACCCCAGTGCACAGATGACCAGCGGGTATCGGTTGTAGGCAAGGGTGCGCTTCATAAGCAGTTCCTCAATTTCTTTGGTACAATCAGCGCCGGTAGGAATGCCAGCGCCAGGTAAAAGGCCATACAGGTGGCAAAACCGCCAGGGGTCGGGACGGTGGGGTTCATCCCGTATAGATAGCTGAGAATATTCAGCGGCCAATCCGGCGTTAAGATCAGCAGATATTCAATGCCCTGTACCACCAAAAACATGATGGTATAGGTAAAAATGCGGTTGCGAACGAAAAAGGAAAATTGCCAGGCTGCCACCGCAAACAACCCGGCGACCAGGGCGGACAGCAGCATATAAAGCAGATAGTACAGATAAGGCGAGTACAGATACAGATGCTGGAAAAAGAAGTGCGGATCACTGACATTATACCAGTATGTATAGTCTTGAAACAGATCCCAGCCGTAGCGCTGGGTGCCGTTTAAGGGAAAGGCGATCAGGCACAGCCCCATATTCAGCGCCTGGGTGGCAAATATAGGTAAAAAGCCGCCGCAAAAGACGGCGACCAGTTTGGAGCGATAGTAACGGCCAATGCCCATTTTGCCCAGCAGCGGCGCCAGTAGGTGATTGTTGCGCTCATACAGAGAACTGTCTGAAAAAGAAATGCAGGCCAAAATCGGGAACAGATACATAAAGTACGGTGTGGTAAAACTGAATCCGTGAGTAGAATACGCACTGTACGGCGTGGGCTGGGCAATGGCATCCAGGTGAATGTTGCGTAGGCACATGGCCACAAAGTAGCCCACAGCATACAACACCCCAAAGGCCATAGCGACCCAAAAGCCCGGTGACCGCACCAGCAGCCGCATTTGACAGCGCAAGCATTTTTTCATGGGATCCGTCCTTTCTGACGGCAACCGTGCAGCAGTTGTTTTGCCTGTTCTTGTTCTATTGAATTACCCTTTATACCGGCGTGTATTGGTCGCCTGCCGGTCTGTCATAGGCAGTTTTTTAACTTTTTCGGTACGATCAGTGCCGGCAGCAGCGCCAGTGCCAGGTAAAAGATTATACAGAGCGCCATGCCGACATAGGTTTGGCCGCCGGGGTAATAGCCCAGCAGATACTCGTTGATATGCAGCGGCCAATCCGGCGTTAAGATCAGCAGATATTCAATGCCATGTACCACCAAAAACATGATGGTATAGGTAAAAATGCGGTTGTGAACGAAAAAGGAAAATTGCCAGGCTGCCACCGCAAACAGACCCGCTACAAAAGAGGAGACCACCATGAAAAAGAAGTAGTATAGATAAGGAGACGCGATGTAAAGCCGCTTAAAGAGGAAAAGGGGATCATTGACAATGCCCCAGTATGTATAGTCTTGAAACAGATCCCAGCCGTAGCGCTGGGTGCCGTTTAAGGGAAAGGCGATCAGGCACAGCCCCATATTTAGTGCCTGGGTGGCAAATATGGGCAAAAAGCCGCCGCAAAAGACGGCGACCAGTTTGGAGCGATAGTAACGGCCAATGCCCATTTTGCCCAGCAGCGGCGCCAGTAGGTGATTGTTGCGTTCATACAGGGAACTGTCAGAAAAAGAGATACAAGAAAGCAACGGCAATAGCATTAAAAAATACGGCGCTGTAAGGCTAAGCCCTTGATTTGCATAGGCACTGTACGGTGTGGGCTGGGCAATGGCATCCAGGTGCATGTTGCGTAGGCACATGGCCACAAAGTAGCCCACGGCATACAACACCCCAAAGGCCATAGCGACCCAAAAGCCCGGCGACCGCACCAGCAGCCGCATTTGATAGCGCAAGCATTTTTTCATGGGATCCGTCCTTTCTGACGGCAACCGTGCAGCAGTTGCCCACTGCACGGTTGCTCTGCATTTATGCGATTGAGTCGCCGGAGATGGCATAGGATAAGCCCTTTGTTTCGCTGGATGCCTGGGATGCATAAAACCTCAAGGTGTCTTTGTTACTGGCAGACACGCCATCTTTGTATTTGAGATTATGGGTTCTATTATTTCCATTTACATAAATGGCACTCTTGGCTGTTAATACCTTGGATTTGGTTATATCTTTTACCCAAACATAGCAGGCAAAATTTGACTTTTGCCCATAACTTCTTTGTGCGATCATGCCGCTGTGTTTGTCTGTTGAATCTTCTTTCTTAACATCACCGATCGTTGTTGTGGCACTGTTGGCCTTGATCGTGGCAATGCCGTATTTGGAACTGGCCATTGCGGTGATGGAACCAACGGAAATGATGGTAACTAAGAACACACAGAGAAAGCTGATGAGTCTTTGTCGTTTAGAACTTTTCATTTTAGACCTCCTAAGTTAAAAAATAAGGTTGGTGGTTGAATAGAAAAGCGCTTTCCTATACTTATATGTGTGAATTAGACAAAAAGTGACAAAAAATTTCAGAATTATAGATTTTTTATCATTTTTAGCAGCTTTTTCTTTAATCGTTGGTGTTGTTTGCGCACGGTTGCTTCCGGCAGCTTTTGTCGCTTGGCAATGTCTTTTAATTTTATATGCCGCTTATAGTGTAATATGTATAAGGTGCGTTCTTTGTCGCTTAACGCTGAGAGAATGGCAACCGCATTTTGCTCGATCTCATCATCGGTGACCATCAAGTCTAACAAATCCGGATTGCAGGGAATGTTGCCAATGACCTGTTCCATTTCTTCCGTAGAAGTGAAGGTGTATTCTCTTTTTTGTTGTTGTGCACAGACCAGCTTTTTGCCTTGGTTGATAGCGACTTTATAGAGCCAAGCCGTTGGGTTTTGAATTTTCTTCCCCTGTAACAGGTCGTTGTAAAGGGCAAAATATGCTTCTTGCACACAATCCTCGGCATCATCTATGGAAAAGCCGAAGTAGCGCATACATACCCCAAGGACCTTTTGCCGGTGCATATTGCATGCATCTATTATGTTGAAAATTTGTTCTTTTTCCATACGATTTCCACTGTGTAATAAAAAGTCCTTCTATTATATAGTGTGGCAAAATGGGAAAATACGCCAAAATAGCGGCAAAAATTTACAAAATCCGATGAAAAGGTATAAAAATAGACGGCAGAGTGCTGCCGTCTGATGATGGGGTTACAACTGATTTTCTTCTTGATAGGCTTTGCTTTGCTCCACATGGGCCACATCCGGAATGGGGGTGTGCATTTCTGTTTTGCCGTCCGGCTGGACGGTGGGGTTGGTGATATTTTCGCAGTAGCGGGCAGTGACCTCGCCGGTGGTCAGGGCGTACTTCTCGCGATAATCCCGGTAACGGCCAGGTGCGTGGCGCACCGGCGCGTCCCAGTTATTCAGGCTGTTTTCCGTTTGGGGAAAGTGGCGGTTATTCTGCATGATTGCACAGCTGTGCCGCCACGGCCTTTAAGTCCTCCAGGGAATTGATCTTGGCGCCGGATTGAATGATATTCTCTTTTACGCTCTCCGGCAGGGCGTTAAAGTATTGGTTCATCTCCGGCGTTAAATGAAATAAATCGGGCATACTGAAAACCTCCTTCGGTTTTAGTATGCCCGTTTTTTGCGCTCATTGGTTGTTTGATTTTTCCAATTTTTGTGGCTTTTCGTAAGCGGCCAGCAGCGCACCAAGGAGCACTACCAGGGCACAGAGTATGTCCTTGGTGCCGGGAACTTGGTGCAAAAGCAGGTAAGAGAACGGCAGCGACCAGGCGGCGTAAGTAATGTTCAGGGGCATGGCCTTGCCGGTGCCCAGCTTGCCCAGCGCCTTGTAGTAGCACAGATAAGAGGCGGTGCCGCACAGGGCGGACAGGGCGATGATCCACAGTGCCCGCGTGCCGAACAGCCCGGCGGTAAAGCCCCAGCCCTTGCAGGCCGGCAGCAAAACAATGGCATAGGTTAGCGCCGACACCGGCTGGCGGATTTGCAGTGCCTGGGCGTTGGTGACGGTGCTGCTTTGCAGTCCGTAGGTGCAGATGACCCCCTCTGCTGCCCAGCCGATACAGCACAGCAGTGCGCAGCCAAAGCCCAGTAGATGTCCCTTTGGCAGTGCCGCGCCGGGGGTATAGCCCAGAGCGATCACCCCGCCAATACTCAGCGCCAGACCGATCAGGCCGGCAGGGCGCAATTTTTCCTTTAAGAAAAAGTGTGCCAGCACCGTGCCCAGTGCCGGGTACAGTGCGGAGATGATGGCGGTGTACGCCGGGCCGATGGCGTTGATGGCCAGCACATAGCCGGTCATACCCACCGGGCCGCCCAGTAGTGCGCCTAGCGCCACAAAGCGGCCACCCCGGGTGCGTAGCGCTTGCCATACTGCCTTGTATTGGCGGCGCAGCCCGGTATAGCCCAGCATCCACAGGGAAGAGCACAGGTCGTGCAAAAAGGTGCTGGCAAAGGGTGCCAGTATTGCTGCTCTGGGATCGCCGGTAAACACCGGCAGTGCCAGAGCCATGCCCAGTATGACCGTGTCCAGCGCCCAAAGGGCGCCGCCTGCCAGTCCGGTTAACATAGGCTCCTCCTTAGTCCAGTAATTCTGCTAAAATGGTGTTGGATACCAGCATACCCCGGGGGGTCAGGGAAATGCGACCATTGGCGCGGCGCATAAATCCCCCGGCAATGTACGGCGCCGGATCGTGGGTGAGCCAGTCCTCCGGTATGCCCCGGTTCAGTCGTAAGCCTAAGAGAATTTGCTCCTCTCGGTCGCCGCCGGGGCCTTCGTCCTGCCAGATCCAGTCCCGGTCAAAGTAAAAGCGCCTACCGTTCCACAGGGAGTGGGCGCTGGGCCCCAGCCCCAAGTACGGCTCCAGCAGCCAGTATTTCAAGTTGTGGCGGCTCTCGTACCCCGGGCGGGCAAAGTTGCTGATCTCGTACTGGGCAAAGCCCAGTTGTCCCAGCCGCTCCACCGTTTGCAGGTACATTTGGCACACGGTGTCCTCCTCCGGCAGCGCCAGCTTGGCTTGCAGGCGGTCAAAGGGGGTGCCCGGTTCGATCTTCAGCAGATAGGCGCTGATGTGGGTCACCTGCATACGCTCAATAAAGGCAAAGGTTTCCTCCAAGCTGTCCGGGGTCTGTTTGGGGGTGCCCAGCATTACATCCAGGCTAATATTGGTAATGCCTGCCGCCTTGGCTGCCGCTACGGTGCGGGCCACTTCCCCGCTGCCGGCACGGCGCCCCAGGGCGAACCGTTCCCGATCCACGGCGCTTTGCATACCGATGCTCACCCGGTTGATTCCCGCCGCTGCGTACTGCTCCATATCCCCGGTCAGGTCCTTGGAGGGGTTGCACTCTACGGTGATCTCCGCCGCCGGGTCAATGGTAAAGTGATCCCGCACCGCCTGCAAAATGCCGGTGAGCACCTGTGGCTCCAGGATGGAGGGGGTGCCGCCGCCAAAGTACACCGTGTCAAAACTGCCGGTATAGTCTTGCATTTGCCCTCCCAGCTTCTCGGCAAAAGCGTCGGCGGCTGTCGGGGTGTACTTGGTGCTGTAAAAATCGCAGTACGGGCACTTGGAAAAACAAAAAGGAATATGAATATAAAGACCTGCGGCCATACTTCACACTCCTTTTTGCGTTCATTTTTGATTTATTTTCTGCGGCTTTCCGCTTTCAGTCGCAGGGATTTGTCCAAGATCATCTTGCGCAGACGAATGCTCTTGGGGGTCACTTCCAGCAGCTCATCATCTGCCAGGAATTCCATGCTCTGTTCCAGAGACAGAGTGGTGGGGGGCACCAGCTTCAGCGCCTCGTCGGAGCCGCTGGCTCGGGTGTTGGTTACATGCTTCTTCTTGCACACATTGCACACAATGTCCTCGTCCTTGGCGCATTCGCCCACGATCATACCCTCGTACACCTCTACACCGGGACCAACGAACAGCCGCCCCCGGTCCTGAGTGTTCCACAGACCGTAGCCGCTGGTGGTGCCGGTCTCGTGCACCACGATGGAGCCGTGGGTGCGGGTAGCGATCTCACCCTTGTAGGGCTCATATCCGCCAAACAGCTGGTTCATAATGCCGTTGCCGTTGGTGTCCGTCAAGAACTCGCTGCGGTAGCCGATCAGCCCGCGGGCGGGAATTTTGATCTCCAGGTGGGTCATGCCGGTGGAGCGGGTGTCCATGTTCTCAATCTCGCCTTTGTGGGAGCACAGTTTCTCCATCACGGCGCCTACATAGGCCTCCGGCACTTCAATGATGGCCAGTTCCATAGGCTCCAGGGTCTTGCCGGTCTGGGGATCCTTTTTCAGAATGACCTGGGGACGGCTGACGGCGAATTCATAGTTCTCTCGCCGCATGGTCTCAATGAGAATGGACAGGTGCAGCTCACCTCGGCCGGATACCTTAAAGGTGTCCATACTGTCCGTTTCTTCCACCCGCATGGACACGTTGGTCTCCACTTCCTTAAACAGGCGGTCCCGCAGGTTGCGGGAGGTGACATACTTGCCCTCACGCCCGGCAAAGGGAGAATCGTTGACCATAAAGTTCATGCTGATGGTGGGCTCATCAATCTTTACAAAGGGCAGCGGCTCCACGCACTCCGGGGCGCACAAGGTCTCGCCGATGTTCAGGTCCGCAATACCGGCCACGCAAATCAGGTCGCCCATGACCGCTTCCTCTACCGGCACCCGCTTCAGCCCCTCAAATTGGTACAGTTTGGTAACCCGGATGTTTTCCCGGGTATCATCCCGGCGGCACAGCACATAGGGTGCGTTGACTTTTTACGCTGCCTCGCTCCACACGGCCCACGCCGATACGGCCCACATAGTCATCATATTCCAAAGAGGAGAACAGTACCTGGGTGGGACCCTCCGGGTCGCCCTGGGGAGATGGAATGTACTTTAAGATGGCGTCCAGCAGCGGGCGCATATCGCCGCTGCGCACATCCGGCTCTGTGCCGGCGTAGCCGTCCTTGGCAGAGGCGTAGATCACCGGGAAGTCGATTTGGTCATCGTCTGCGCCCAGCTCAATAAACAGGTCCAGTACCTCGTCTACCACCTCGGCAGGGCGGGCGCCGTCCCGGTCAATCTTGTTGACCACCACCAACGGCGTCTTGTGCAGACCCAGCGCCTTTTTCAGCACAAAGCGGGTCTGGGGCATACAGCCCTCAAAAGCGTCTACCAGCAGCAGAACGCCGTCTACCATGGTAAGAATACGCTCTACCTCGCCGCCAAAGTCCGCATGGCCGGGCGTGTCTACAATGTTGATCTTGGTGTTGTTATAGTGAATGGAGGTGTTCTTGGACATAATGGTAATGCCCCGCTCACGCTCCAGGTCGTTGCTGTCCATGACCCGCTCTTCTACCACTTCATTTTGGCGGAAGGTGCCGCTTTGGCGCAGCATTTCGTCCACCAGAGTGGTTTTGCCGTGGTCAACATGGGCAATGATTGCAATGTTTTTTATATCTTTTCTTGTACTCAAAGTGCTCACCCGAATTCTTATTTATTCTTTTTGATATTAAAGCTGTCTCGCAGAGCAACGGTGCGGTTAAACACCGGTGCGCCGGGGGCAGAGTCCTTGTCCATACAAAAGTAGCCGTCCCGCATAAACTGGAACCGATCGCCGGCCTTAGCCGTGGCCAGTGCCACCTCGCCGTAGCCTTGCTTCTCGGTCAGACTGTCCGGGTTTAGGTTCTCCTCAAAGGAGTTGACGCCGCTGTCGTCGCTGGGGTTCTCCACATTAAACAGCCGGTCATAGATCCGGGCGGTCAGGGGGGTGTTTTCTTTGGCGCTGACCCAGTGAATGGTGCCGCGTACCTTGCGCCCATCCGGGGCGTCGCCGCCAAAGGTGGCCGGGTCGTAGGTGGCGTGCACGCAGGTCACATTGCCATTTTCGTCTGTGTCATAACCGGTGCAGGTCACCAGGTAGGCCTTGTACAGCCGTACCTCGTTGCCCGGGTACAGACGGCGGTATTTCTTGATGGGCTCGGCCATAAAGTCGTCCCGCTCAATGTACAGCTCCCGGCCAAAGGGCACGGTGCGCTTGCCGTATTCCGGGTGGTCCGGGTGGTATTCCACTTCCAGGGCCTCGGTCTTGTCCTCCGGGTAGTTGTCGATCACCAGCTTAATGGGGTCCAGCACCGCCATGGCTCGGGGAGCGGAGGTGTTCAGGTGCTCCCGTACGCAGGCCTCCAGCAGGGCAAAGTCCACCACGCTATACGCCTTGGACACGCCGATGCGCTCGCAGAAGTCCCGTACCGCCTCCGGCGGATAGCCCCGGCGGCGCATACCGCTGAGGGTGGCCATACGGGGATCATCCCAGCCGCTGACAATGCCGTCCTGCACCAGCTTTAAGCACTTGCGCTTGCTGGTGAGGGTGTAGTTCAGGTTCAGCCGGGCAAACTCGATCTGGCGGGGCTTTTGCCCTTCGATCAGCTCGTCTACAAACCAGTTGTACAGCGGGCGGTGGTTTTCAAATTCCAGAGAACACAGAGAGTGGGTCACGCCCTCTCTGGCGTCCGACAGGGGATGGGCAAAGTCATACATGGGATACACGCACCATTTGTCGCCGGTGCGGTGATGGTGGGCGTACATAATGCGATAAATGATCGGGTCCCTCATATTCAGGTTGGGGGGAGCTCATATCGATTTTGGCACGCAGCACCTTGCTTGCCCTCCGGGAACTCGCCCTTGCTCATGCGCATAAACAGGTCCAGGTTTTCCTCCACGGAGCGGTTGCGGTAGGGGCTCTCTTTGCCCGGCTCGGTGAGGGTGCCCCGGTAGGCGCGCATTTCCTCCGGCGTCAGCTCGCAAACAAAGGCCTTGCCTTTCTTGATCAGCTTGATGGCGCAGTCAAAGAGAAAGTCAAAGTAGTCGGAGGCGTAGTACAGGTTGTCCCACTGAAAGCCCAGCCATTGAATGTCCTCTTTGATGGCGTCTACATACTCGGTGTCCTCTTTGGTGGGGTTGGTGTCGTCCAAGCGCAGATTGCACACGCCCTTGTACTTTTCCTTTACCCCAAAATTGATGCAAATGGCCTTGGCGTGGCCAATGTGCAGGTAGCCGTTGGGCTCCGGGGGAAAGCGGGTCTGTATGCTGCTATATACCCCGTCCTCCAGGTCTTTATCAATAAAATCGTGGATAAAATTAGAGTTTTCTCTGATCTCCTCAGCCATGGTACTCCTCCTTGTAGTGCGCCAGTGCGGCGTTTAGTCTGGCTTGTGCGGTCTCTTGCCCCAGCAAAGCCAGTATAGCGTGCAGGTCCGGGGTGTTGGTGCGCCCGGTGAGCGCCACTCGGATCACGGTAGACACATCGCCTACATGGCCCTTGAACGCTGTGGGGTCCTGCTTGTATTCTTTCACATTGGGGGTGCAGCCCACCTGCGGGCACAACGCCTTGATCTTGGCAAACCAGGTGTCTTTGTCGTCTGCGGTGTCCACCAGGTCTTTGTACTGCTCCAGCACCTGTACTGCCAGTGCCGGATTCGCATTGCCGGTCAGGTCGTAGCAGGGGGTAAAGGTTTGGTCGTAGAAATAGCTGATGTAGTCCGCCAGATCACTCCATTTGGCAATGTCCTTGCGGGGCTTTTTGCCGCCCCGGTCAATGCTGAGCACTGCCACCGCGTAGGCCGGATCGCTGTCAAACAGCGCGGCCAGTTCCGGCTGGTGCCGATCGGCCCAGGCGTGGGCCAGGTCAAACACTTCCTGTGCAGTCATTTTGCTGATGACGGTCTTGGACACATCCGTCAGCTTGGCCATATCAAACAGGGCACCGGACACGCTCATTTTCTTTAAGTTAAAGGGGAAGTCTGCCAGGTCTGCTGTGGGGTTGGCACGCCGCCAGTCCTCAAAGTTGGAGTTGGCAATGGTCATCATATATTCGTTGACCGCTGCCGCCGGAATACCCATTTGGTCGTAGTAGGTAACGGCCGCTTCCGGGTCCTTGCGCTTAGAGAGCTTGCGCTTGCCGCCGTTTTCTTCCTTAAGAATGGGGGCAATATGGGCGTATTTCACCGGGCGGAAGCCTAAGAGCTTGAACAGCTGCAGGTGCAGGGGCACAGAGGCGATCCATTCGTCACCCCGCACCACATGGGTGGTTCGCATCAGGTGGTCGTCCACCGCGTGGGCAAAGTGATAGGTGGGAATGCCGTCGGTTTTCAGCAGCACCACATCAATTACATTCTCCTGCATTTCAATTTTGCCTTTGATCAGATCGTCAAAGCGCACCTTGCCCTCCGGCTTGCCGGGAGAGCGCAGGCGCAGGGTCCAGGGCTTGCCGGCGTCTATATTGGCCTTGATTTGGTCGTAGGTCAGATCCCGACAGTGGGCGTAGGGACCCCAGTAGCCTTTAATGTCCTCGTTCTCCTGCCGGGCGTGCAGGTCTTCCAGTTCCTCCGGGGTGCAAAAGCAGGGGGGTAAGCCAGCCCTTCCTCCACCAGAGATTTGCCGTAGCACTGGTAAATGTCTTTGCGCAGACTTTGGGTGTAAGGGCCGTAGGCGCCGCTTTCGCTTCCGTCCCCCATCACGCCTTCGTCCGGTGTAATGCCGTAGATTTGCAGCGCAGAGAGCATGGTCTCCACCGCGCCCTCTACCTTGCGCTTTTGATCCGTATCTTCCACCCGCACATAGAACACGCCGTCGGTGCAGCGGGCAGTGCGGTATGCCGCCGCACAGGAAAACAGATTGCCAAAGTGCAAAAAGCCTGTTGGGCTGGGCGAAAAGCGGCTGACTCTGGCGCCCTCTTTCAGCTGCCGGGGCGGGTATTTGGCTTCGTAATCCGCCGGGGTCATGGTAATATGGGGAAAGAGCAGCGCTGCGATTTTTTCATTTTCCGTCATGATTTCACCTACTGTTCCGGCCAACGGGCGATAGCGCCGTTTTGCGCCGGATATAAAATTACAGCCTATTATGACATATAAATAGAAAATAATCAATATAAAAGGCGGGATTTTTCTTGAATTCTCCCGCTTTTTATGGTAAATTAAAATCAAATCTGCACCGGGAGGCAAAAAAGATGGCTGCATTACCCAAGGACCCGTTTATTTTGTTTAGCGTAATCAATACCAAATTGCGGGATTTTTATCCCAGTCTGGACGCTCTGTGTGCAGACTTGCAGGTGGACCGGGCGGCGCTGGAGGCCCAGTTGGCTGCCATCGGCATGACCTATGACCCGTCGCAAAACAAATTTCTGTAAAAAACACTTGCAACCGCGCGCATTTTGTGTTATCCTATTGTAGCAATAAATCGAGGTGTGGCTCAGTTTGGTAGAGCACCACGTTCGGGACGTGGGGGTCGCAAGTTCAAATCTTGTCACCTCGACCAAAAAGGACGGCTTTTTAGCCGTCCTTTATTTCTTCCTGTTTCCATTTTTGGCTTAGTTAAGCCAAATTTCCGCTTGTGTAAAAAATGAGAGAAAATAAAAAACTTTTGGCGTTGCAGTACTCGTTGCAGTACTTGGTAATGCGAGGTATAGAAAAAGACCGGGCAGTTACTGAACTACCCGGCCTTTTTTTACATCAGCATTGTCGATATTGGAATTATGCGGATAATGTCACCATTTTTGGCTTTAATGCCAACAGAAAGTTGTTTGTAACGCAATCCATCATCCACTAAAACAGCTTCGATGATCACATAGTCCGCAGTTTCAACCAAATCTTTGGTATCTTCCACAATCATTTTTCATTCCTCCTTTGTTTTTTGTTATACTACAAAGGAAGATGTGTTGTCAAGCGTTTTTCATTGAACTTGGTAAAAATTGCAACTTACTCACTTGCCTCTATTTTTAGCCCAGTAAAGTTCATAGCTTCAAAAATCCTGTTAATATGCTCGAAAGCTATGTCCTGTATTTCATCAAGGCAATGATCAAGAATATAATCTCTTAGCTCTTTTGTATCCTCCGGATGCATATTACATTCATAAATAAATTCCGCAGTTGCGCTTACGATTTTTTCAGCGTCCTTCTTATCCTTTTCATACACAGACGCATTAAAAGCCAGCAGTAGAGTATCATCATCCCCATTCAATGGGAATTTGGGTGAAACAAAGCACTCTATTGCCAATTCTTCTTTTCCATCCTTAATCAACTTAGTATCAACTGCAATTTGACTTATTTTGTATGCTTGCAATTTCAAATTATAGTTCATTGATTTACCCCTCCGCTCGTAATTAGATTTCTATTTATGCCATAAGAAAATCCATCTTCGCCTGATTTATAGGCATCTTTATCAATGGAAAATTGTGGAGCATGCTCTGTCCGAGACAGCCTTGATGGGACAAGAAAAACAACCATTGGATCAGTCGTTTTTTTCAATGAGGCTCGCAATGCCTCATTCACATACGCATTTAATGTCATATCGCGTTTGGTTGCTGCCGCCCATATATCCCTGTGCAATTCCGGACTTACTCTTACATTGAATGAGCCGCTAAAGCTTTTGTTTGGATCTTTGCCCTCCTCTTCGCAAAATTCCAAATAATCGTCCACCGCCTCTTTGAAAGCTTGTTCCACCTCGCCTGCGTTTTCGCACTCAAATGTGACTAAATCACGAATGCCCTCTATTTTGCCGAAAAGGATTTGGTCTTCTTGGCTATATTCCACATTCGTAAAATACCCTTTGTACTGAATAACATTGCTCATTTAATATCACCATTCCTTTCCATAGCAGCAATTATGCTTCTAATCGCAGCTTTTCTAACATACGCATCGGATCCATGAGGTTTGTGAAGAAATATTGTCGTTTTTTCTACATCATCCCTCTTTATAAATCCTACTCGAGAACCAGATGTTTTCCCTTTATTATTCTCACTATAACCGTAATGTTTCATGATTTTTCTTAATTCCTCATAGGTAAAATCACTTGGAACTAACAAAAACCGTTCCCAGAGCTTTTCAAACTGGCTCAATCTTTCCCACCTCTTTGCAACTAATTTGCAGTTGCATTCTATCATAAGAGTATGTGAAATTCAATAAAAACATGAATTTTTTTATCTTTTTGTCATATTTTTTGATAAAAAACAAAAAGAAGCCCACCGATTACTCGGTGGGCTTTCTGCTTTACTTGATGAATTTACGGTCAATATCCTTTTCCCATACACACAGCCAGCCGGAGGGGCAGCGCGCCCACAGGTTGCCGGTGGAGAGCAGCTTTGTCTCCAGCACGGTGATGGTGGTGCCTGCCCGGAACATAGCGTCTGCTTTCGACTTGCTGCTGGTTGCGTGTCGCCGGCCGTCCGTGGTCAGATCCTTGACCTTCTTGCGTCCGGCAGCAGCACCTGCGCCCTTGTAAATTCCCCGCACTGCGGTGGTGATGTATGTACCCGGCTTAACCGTCGGTGCCTTGGGCGCCGCCTTTTTGTAGTTGACATCGCTTTCCGCATACACCGCCTTGCCGCCTTTGGCGTTGGTGAACAGCCAAATGCCGCTCAAATCAGAGGCAAGCGCCGCAGGCTGCACATACACCTCCCGGCCATTCTTGACCTTTGTGTACTTCCGGCGGTTGGTCGTCAAGGTAAACTTACCGTCGTACCAGTAGGGATCCAGCACGATCAGGTTACCGCTCTTGTCCAGTCCGCCCACATACACATAGTGGCCGCCGTTGGAGAACAGCTGTTTGCCGCCACCACTGACGCACACTATAGCTTTGCCACCGGCTTTCAGGTGGTTCTTCAGGTCAGCAACGGTCTTTGCCCGCTTGCTTACGATGGAGTAATGCTTCTCCAGGTACACTGCCACCGTGTCCATATCGGTGCCATCTGCGGACCGTGCGCCCATCAGTAGGCACTTCTGTGTCCAGGCTGCCGTATCCAAGCCGGTAAAGCCGAAGTTATGGAGCACCATAAGGCTTGCGCATACCCCGCAGCCGCTGGTGTAAATGCAGCCGGAGGTTCCATACTTGTACGGATGGGGCTTACTTGGATAGCGAATGCTTTTACATTTTTCGGTTGTCTGCCGGCAGTAATACAGCTTACTCATGGTGTACAGCCTCGCTCTCTGCTGTCTCCGTCCGTTCCAGCGCCAGCGTCTCATCTGCTTTCAAAGCAGCTTTTGTAAAGCTGTTGTTCTTCCACCATGCGGCCAGGGAAGCCACCACGGCTACCACTGTTGACACAGTGGTGTAGACTTCATCATCGCTGAACGGAAGCGGGTTCTTGCCAAAGGCATTCAAGAGTACATTCAGCAGCGATACCGCCAGCACAGCGGTTCTCGCAATGGTTCCTGCGTTTACTTTCATAGTTAATCCTCCTTTTGTGGCTCCTCCGGGAGCGCAATAATCTCATTATAAAATCTGGTCATCATACCATTGCCGCCCAGGGCGTGGTATGCGTCATACACCTTGACCATGGCTTCCTTGGCGTACAGGGGGCAGTAGCCCCGCTCTGTGTGCTTGTCGTGCTGCCGTATGATCTCGGCGCGCAAAATGGACTGCAAGCCGTTTTCGATGGCTATGTACCGGGCTGTGGTGACTTCGTCAATTGCTTTTTTGCTCTTTTTTTCTTGCAATCAATGAAGCAATCACAGCGGACACGGCGCTGCCCACCACCGTTGACACGGCAGCGGTCAGGGCGGCCGTGACGAATGCGCTATACATCGGTCTCACCCCCTTGCAGGGCGTTGATCTCTGCCCGGTATGCTGCCCGCTGCTTGCGGATCGGCGCATATTCATCCTCAGACAAAGCGCCGTCCGTGTACTTCAGACAGAGGTAATCCGTCTCCGCCAACTCGGACTTTAAAAACGCAATGCGGCTTTCTGTTTCAATGCTCATTTTGCCACCCCCAGTATTTCAACTTGTGTGCCGCTGCCAATCGTCTTGCCGTTCGTTGGAAACGACAGGGCTTTGATCGCACCATGGTTTTCCACATCTCTCATAATGTTGAAGGTGATCCCGCTTGCGTTCCATATTGCGTTCCCTGCCAGGACATTGGTCGCGTTGAAGTTACTGGATATGTTCGTCTTATTCGTTTGCACGCGCACCATGTTGCCGGTGATATCAACTTCCGCCACCGCAAGAGAGCCTTTCGCCGCGTCCGTCTCATACCGGAACACATTCGGCAGGAAGCACTTGGAGGTGTAGGAATTCAGATACACAGTGGTATCACCGGCCGCTGAATTAGAAGCACTGCCCGCCACCGCCATGCGCAGTCTGATCTTGCGGCAGGGATTGGCAAGGTCCCACTGCTGGTTGGCCGTGGTGTCTTCATCGAATGTTTTTGTGAACACGATCTCCCAGGTTTCAACACCAGATGCGCCGGGTTCACCGGGATCCCCCTTATCTCCCTTGTCGCCTTTGGCACCATCATTACCGTTCACGCCGTCTTTGCCTGCGGCACCTGTATCGCCCTTGGGGCCTACGACCTCACCCAGAAGTACAGTCGTACCGTCTGTGTAAGTGATCTGTAGCTCTCCGGCTTCTGTGATTTGTGCATCGGTGATACCAATGCCATCCGCACCGGCAGGTCCTTGTGCACCGGTGTCGCCCTTTACGCCCTTTGCACCACGCGGTCCCTTAACATTACCCAAGTTATCCTCTTCGCCGTCAGAATACTCCAGTTGCAGCTCTCCATTGTCATTCACCCACGCGGTATTGATACCGCGACCGTCCGTACCATCTTTACCGGGCGCACCATCTGCGCCTGGCGCTCCGTCTTTGCCGTCCGTGCCAGGAACACCCTGTGGGCCCACTGCACCATCTTTTCCCGGTTCGCCCTGCGGTCCTCGCTCTCCATCTTTACCAGAAGCGCCCTGGGGACCCGTGTCACCCTTTGGGCCTTTAATGTTCACCGGTTCCGGGTTGTCCTTCCCGCCGTCATTGGTCCAGCTGATCTCGCCCGCTACGGACACGCTGGGCGTATAAGTGGTGCCATTCACACCCTTACCAATATCCTTGAGCAGTGCCTGCACCTTGGCGTAATAAGACTCCAACTCCGTTGGATCCGGTGCGTCCGTCTCCACAGCTGCCGGGTCATAAGAACCAGGGCGCACATAAAACACGCACGGCTCCGGGCTTATACGCTGCACCAACTGCTCGCCATCCACGGCATAGCCGTAAACGCCCAGGTGGCACATTCCCTCTTGCAGCGGCGGGGCGAAACACTGTCCATCCACCACAGTGGCAAACTGGCCATTCATGCACACCCGCACGACCAGATCGGCGTATGCCGGATCCAGCTCTACCACACAGCGGATCTGATTGACATTCTCAGCTGTCACCGGGTCTTTGTTTTGTAAGATCACCGCCTGCTGGGTGACCTTAATATTTAATGTCTGCATAAAATCCTCCTTTTTGACATAAAAAAACAGCGTGCCTAAGCCGCCGTTTGCAGTTGACTGCAATTTGTATTTTACATGGGAATCACCTCCTGTTTTCTTGCAATCTGCGGGGAAGTGTGGTATGGTGGGGAGTGAAAGGAGAGATGAAGATGAAGTCTAAGGCCAAGGTGCGGATCCTTGTTGTGACCGTTGTAGTGGCGGTGGGGGTCGGTATCGGTGTGTGGGTGCACTATGATCGAGTGCATGATCAGGAGACAGCCAGTCTGGTAGATCACGCTGTATCCAGTGCACTGGCTGGTGTTACTACACAGCCCACAGAGACTACTACAGAACCAGCAGCCACAGAGGCGACCGCAACCACAACAACTACAAAGCCCACAACCACTAAGAAGAAAAAGAAGAAGCATACTACCACGCAACCGCAGGTTGTGTATTATACCTCCCAAGGAAGAGATGTTACAGTACAGCACACAGAGTCAACGACCAAGCAACCCACACCAAAAGTACCAAAAGCACAACAAAATTCAGTGCCATTAGACGCAATTGGTGAAATTATTCATTCAGATGGCGGAGATTACTGGGCGACAGCGACACACCGGGCTGATAGGCACGAAACCATATATGTGGATAAGGCCGGTAGGCATTTCTATTTTGAGCACGGCGATGATTCGACACCAAGAATTTATATTGATTAACAACCTTTAAGCGGCTGTTCCAGTGCGGAGCAGCCGCTTTGCTGTTTATTGCAATTTTGCTTTCAGCGCGTCCACCTCGGCCTGCAAAGCGTCCAGTTGCTTCTTTTGATCTTGGATCAACTTAAGCATTGCCGGTATCATGATACGATCTTGCCAGCTTTCCGGCCGTCCATCTTCATCATAAATCACTGCATTAGGATAGTGCTGGGCCAAATCCTCTGCCACCAAGCCGATTTGTGTGCCACCGACCAGCTCTTTGTCCCGACACTCCGGTTTGTAATTGTACTGGCTTACCTGCACATCATACAGCCCAATAGGATCCAGAGACGGATCTTCCAACGGCTTAACGTTTTCCTTGTACCGTGCGGAAGAACTGGCAGTTGTAATAACACCGCTGGTGTTGACCACTAAGGGAACCGTTCCGCTGACCGCTTTGAAATTGAGCTTCACATCTCCACGCGCTACTACATTGCCATTAACAGTCGTATTACTGTTAAGATAAATACTGCTTCCAAATAAATACAACCGATTGTCCCCGCCATTTGCACTTAATACAAATCCACCAGCAGATTCGATCGTATCTCGTACAGCTTCTGATCCATCAAGGGTCCAATTTAATGAACACAGTTTGAAGCGCGTCGCGGTTCTGTTTTGGATCTCTACTCCACCACCATTATGGCGAAGATATATCGTTCCACCTTCCAAATATGTTTTCAATTTTTTGTCGTATTGACCATAACCAACAACTAACGAACTACCACCAGAAGCTGCATTGATGATTTCGCAACCAGAAAAGTCATAAATTTTCTTGTGGAAAGTAACATCCGTATCAAATGTTGTCTGACCAGCAACATTCAATGAACCGTTGCACCACATATTACCAGCCATTGTTACACCCCATACGCCTGTGTAAGAGCCGTCCGAATTCTTTTTTTGCACAGATAGAACCCAGTCACTGTTCTTTGACGGCTTTTGGAAATATGCGCGATTATTTCCCACATCGCAATACAAAGCGTCTTCGTCTATGTTCCATCCAGCGATCGTGCCTTTATCCGCAAGGATCTCAATACCGGAGAGTCTACCGGCTGAAATGTCCGTAGCATTAAGGTAATACTGGTTGGTTTTTTTGTTGTAGTACACCGCAAAGTCCTTAAAGGGGCCTTGCAGTCCGGTGGTAGAAACAGCCATGCCGTTCTTATTCAGCAGCAGGCAGCGGCCTTTGGTCTTGCCCTCCGCTGCCGGGTACTCTCCGATATAAAGCGCGTCTGACACACCATCGCCGTCCCGGTCGATCAAAGCAGCGTAACCGCCCACTGCGTTCGTGATAGAATCCGTGGCGTCCTGAATGCGCTGCGCCAACGGCGCTGTGACCTGCTGCATAGCCTTAGAGATCATGCGGGAAAGAATGCTTCCGGCAGAGCTGCTCTCCTGTTCTGAACGGGCATGGGCGGCCACATCCATAGTGACGGAGCCATCATAATCATACTCCACACCCATCAAGGGGATATGGTGATCGCCGGTATCGTCCCGGTAAGTGATCACATCAAAACTATCCAACGCCGGATTGGCCGTGAGCAATGTCATACTTCCCGGTCGGTACTGTATGCCCAGGTCAAATACAGTCTCGCCCTGGTCTCCATCGTCTATGTAGATCATATCAGACACAGCGTTGAATACTTTTTCCGCTTGGGCCTGGGTGGTGATCAGTGGGTTATCGAAATACAGCACCTCGCTGTTGACCGACAGACTATCTGGTGCAAGAATGTTCTTATTCCCATTGTTGCAACTGATCCCCAGGTAGGTTTTGTCCGTCTCTGCCAGTGAAACCTCTGTGACCGTGTCATCTGTCACCGCGTATTCTGCCGTACCATCATATACCTGGGCGAAAGTATCTACTCGCAACTTGCCTTCTCGATCAAAGACGGCAGCACAGCCGCAGAACCCGGCCACATAACCGATGGCATCATTCACATTATAAGCAGTGACCTGCTGCTTGCCATCATCATCTGTTTCCGTACCGCAGAGCAAAGAAACATCTACCGTGCCAAAGCCGGAGACCTTGCTCTCCACGCCGGCAGCCACCTCAAAGTTACCCTGGCGTGCCAGGTCTTTTAAGATTGCCAAAGGGGTCTGCTGACCGCTGATGGCGGCAGAATACGGCATAGAAAGATCATACATGTGGTCGTACATTTCCAAAGTGGTACATTCGCCGGACCGAGTGACCTTTTCCGGATAAAACACGCCCATTGGCACCCACTCCACTGCACCGTTGACCATACAGCCAAAGTACACCACGGTTTTCTGCCCGCGAAGCACGGCACCGGCGGGCACAGCCCACAGAACGCAGTTACACCCACAAGCGTAGGACTTTGCCAGCGCGTAATCGTCATGGCTGATACTGCGGTCAATATTCAGCTCCATAATGTTATTTTGCTCATTTGGGCTTGTAGGATCCGTCTCATCGTTGTAGCCAAAAATGAAATTGCCACATTTAACCTTCACATAGATCCGTTCCCCGTTTTTGATGGCCTGGTTAAAAGCTGTGCTTGTCTTGTACATAAAATACTCCTTTAGCGCTCGATGGCATCTACTTTGTAGTTGATGAAATACCGGCAATCCCTGGCACCGGAATAGGCTGTCCAACTGGGCGTACCAAAGTAGCAGTTGAACGAAAACACCGTATTCCCGGAAGTATCCTCCAGTTTAATAGAATGCCAGGGCTTACTCGCATTGTTGATCACGCCGTTTAACTTGTCCAGCTCCGCCCGGGTCAAAGGTGGAAATGACAACTGCCTTGTTTTTTTAACCTGAACGATACTGCCGTTCATATAAGCCGACTTGGAGCGGCCTGTGTTAGAGGACCACACCTTTTCATCTGAACAGGATATGGCATTGAATGATGGGTTTGGCATTTTTGTGCCGTCAATATATAGTGGCATACCGTCCCTCCTTACGCTGTGGCCGTAACTGGGTCACGGCCTTTCTTTTCTGTTTGGTTCACATCGTCCAGCACCACCGTGCTTAAATGCTTACCGCCCACATATACCGGGATCGTTACATTGACCGCCTGCCCGCTGCTACCCAGCATTTGCACCATCATTGCGGCTACCTTGCTGATCCACTGGGTGTTTCGCTCCAAAGGCACAACAGCCTCGGCGCCTTTACCTTCCAGCAGACCGACCTGGCCTTTTTTCAGCACGCCGCCCTTTTCCAGCTCTGGGATAGTGGGTATAGAAAACAACTGGTACTGGCCGTTGGTCACGCTCACGCCCAGGGCGCTAAGCACCTTAGACAGCGTGCTGCCAACGCTAATCAGCAGCTTGTCATTGATCTTGCCAACCATATTGTTGACCAGTTTGATCACACCGTTTAAGGGGCCTTTGAACGCATTGGTAAAGGTGGCTTTCAAATTCTTCAGGCCGTTCTTTAAGCCGGTCACGATCTTACCGCCAAGGCCGGTGACTTTTGATACAACGCCATTTTTCCCGGTAAAGAAATTAACAACGCCGTCCTTAAATCCTTTGAATTTTTGGCTGACCTTTTTCCACAGATCGCCGATACCGTCAAACAGGCCTTGGGAAATAAAGCCGCCCTGTTCTTTCATAACCCTTGAAGGTGACTTGATCTTAAAGGCTTTCTGGAAGCCTTTAAGAAACGGCTGGAAGATATGTTCATTGATCCACTTTCCTGCGTCACCAATACCGTCAACAATGCCGTCCCAAATGCCCTGGGCCACATTGCCGCCGGCTTCTTTGATCTTGTCGCCAAAATAGGACTGTATGCCGGACACAGCGTCAGAGATCAGCTGTCCCAGAAACGCGCACAGGCCGCCTAAAGCTGCACCAAGTGCTTCAAACAGAGCGCTTGCCATTCCACCAAAATCAATACCGCCTATGAAGTTTTCCAGCGCCGTTGCAAGCCCGCGCCAGTCCAGGTTTTCCAAAAAGCCGGCAATGGTCTTGAACACACCGCTGATTGCGTCGGACAGGGTCTTTGCCACCTGGCCCCAATCAATGGTGTTAAAAATACCGTTCAGGTTTTTAGCAAAGCCTGCGCCAAGAGCTGCAAAATCGAATGTGGTCAGGAAGGTGTCCAGCGCACCGAAGACGGTGTTCACACCATTACCAACAATTTGTCCGGCACCCTCCCAGTCGAAGTCACGGATGAAGCCGTTTAGGCTCTTGGCAATACCGCTGACAGCGCCGTTGACTTTGTCCTGTATGCCTTTCCAGTCCAGTGCATTGATCTTGCTAATAATCTTATTACAAGAACCGGCGATTCGTTCGCCGATTCCCTCAAAGTCGCCGTTTTTCCACAGCCCCTTGATTTTCTCCAAATAAGCGGAGAACTGGTTGGACGCTGCCGGCGTATTGGCTGTAGACGCACCGGACGAACTACTGTCTTGCTGATCATCACTAACCTTAGTGATTTGGTCAAATCCGTACAGCTCTTTCTGCGCTTGAGACAGCTTTTTCGTCTCTTTTGTGGTCTTGCCCACAGCGGTGGCCGTGGCATTTACCTGCGAAGCGATCCCCACAGATGAAAGCAAACCACTAATGGCATTGGCAACACTCATGGCGTAGGGCATGAGCTTTTCGAACAGCCCCACAACTACATTGATGGCCGGTGCCAAAGCATTTGCAAAAGCATTTTTCAAGGCTTCCACACGGTTATTCAGAGCCTCATTCTGACTTAAATATCCGGTGATCACCGAGCGCAGCTCGCCGAAAATGTTTTTACACACTTTCAGCCCCAGCGATACCACACCTATACGGCGGATAGACTTGACCACATTCAACAGGGACTTGCTGGCCGTACCGGAAGAAGCACGCATATTTTTCAGGTGACTATGCACCTTGCCAAAAGCGGCGCCCGCTGCAGATCCGATATTTCCAAATATTCCCTTTAAACCGGAGAAGCCTTTTTTCAGTTTCCCTGCTGCGGAAACATCGCCGGTTTGCTTGAGCTGCTTGCTCATACTCTTAAGCGCAGGAGCATTTCTGGATATAGACGATTTCAAGTTGGAGAAGCGGGTGCTTTCCGTTGCTATATCCGCATTCGTTTTGTTAATCTGCGCCGTGGTCTGTGACATTGCGCTCTTTGTTTTGAGAATCTGCGAAGAAGTTTTGCGGATTTCGTTTTTCAGCTTGTCCAGGGAGTCCGTTTTCAAGTTGTTCGGATTCAGTCCAACCTCTTTCAGCTCGCCGTCAAAGACTTCTAAATCGTTCTTTATACGATTGATAGCCGCCCGCTGCTGTTCGATCTGATTGATCGTCATGCCGCTGGTCGACGCTGTTTCCATTTTGTGGATCCAGTCTACCATCTCCTGGTACTGACTGCTGACACCGGCAATGCCATTCTTATAAGACTTCAAAAACTCCTGCTGTGCCCGGTAAGTGGCCGTTACCTCTTTTAAGCGGCTGGACAACTGCTTGTATGTTTCGTCCTGGCTGTGCAGCTGGTCTTTCAGCTGTCTGGCTTTTGCCGTATACTCGGATATTTTCGCAGCACTGCTCATAGCGGCCTGCACATTGCGCTCCTGGCTCTTAATAAGCGTATCCACCTGCTTTCCCATCTTCCTTGTATCAGAAGAGGCGGAAGACATTGCCTTGGCAGTCACCGTCTTAATTTTATCCGTCACGCCGGACAGCTGCTTCAGATCGGCTTGGAGAGAGGCCATGCTCTTTTTGTACTGGCTAATATCCGCAGTAAATCGTGTTACCAATTCCTGATCCACAAAATCACCTCCTTTTCTTGTTTTTCAATCATTAAAACTGATCAAAGTAAGCCATTGCTTTGGCCGCTTGAATATCCAGCACATCATCCCCTGTCCAATAAGGGAAAAGGTCGTACACAGCGCCCACATCCTCCCCGGCAACCGCAGCAGCAATTACCCCGGCTTGGATATAGGCGATTTGTGACAGGTTTTGATACTGCCTTCTTTCCAAATCACGATGGAACAGAATGTAACGCTTTAGTTCTCCATAGGTCATAGAAAGAATGACGGAAAACGACAAGCCATAAGCGTTGGCCTCCAGGATCATATCCTCCGTTGTGCAGTAATTACTCCCGAAAGGAAGTGGACGGCTTGTCCTCACTCTCTGTGGACTTCTCCACGCCGTCAAACGCAGCGTTGACCATCTTTTCAATGCCGGCGGAGAGCTTTTCGGTCTGCGTATCGCTCAGTAGACCGGACACATTGGCCAACTGAAAGAGAATGCTCGAAAAGGCGTCCACGCCGCTAACGCCGCTGTCTACCAAAGCGTCATACAACGCCTCACCGGTCAGATCGCCGTTGGGATCATCGTTAAAGTGCAGGGCCTCATCCAGTACAGCCAGGAGCCGCTCCGGATCACTGGAAGCGCTCAGAATTACATCCAGGGCATCCTCCTTAAATCTATTTTTCAGTCGCAGCTGGGCAGCCACGGTCAAGCGCAAGTGCACCGTCTCGTTTGCAGTCAACTGCAAATCGTATGTTCTGGTTACAATATGGGGTTCATTCATTGTTATTTCCTCCTAAAAAGTAGGGAGACGGTCACCCGCCTCCCGAATAGTCGATTTACGCGGCGGGGAACTCTCTGCTCCAGTCGCCGTCCAGCTTGTAAGAGACAGTAGCCTCCATCAGGCTGTTTACGCCCGGTCCCTTAATCTTCAGGCTGGGCACACCAGAGTTGTTAAACTTGGTGCCGTCAGGCAGCTTAACCATAATGGGTACGGACACACCGGCGTCCTCCAAAGCTGCCAGCACCCGATAATCCGATGTGGCGTCCTTTGCGTTGTACAGGAAAGTCACCTCAAAGGCGTCTGCTTTCTTGCGAATACCGGTAATGCTGTGTTCCACATCATCGTCATAGCAAGTGGCGTCCAGTTCTTCCCGTTCGCCCTTGGTCAGATCGCCGATTTGGGTGGCGTAGTTTAGGCACTTGGCTGTGGGGCCGGTATAGTTGGGATATACCTCAATGCCTTTGGACGCAAGGCCGCGTTCCGGCTTTGTTTCGTTCATATAAAATCCTCCTTAATCTATCAGTCGATTGGTTCTTGTGTCTACCCGGCGACCGTAACGCAACGATTTGCGCAAATAACCACTGGGGTCGTGTAAAAGCGCGTCCGAGGACGCAAATTGCCGGATCAGGCCCAGCGAGGTCAAAGCCTCGTCTACCTTTTCCGTCAATTCCAACAGGTCCGGCAAGGTCATAAACCACAGATCCACCTGATAGGCGATCACATCTACGCACGCCAGTTCCGTGCCTGTATTGGTGATCTCATAAAATGTGATCAGGTTACCTGCCGGTTTGCTCTCCGGAAATGCCATCTTAATGTCATAGGGAATGTCCGACTGTACGGATTTTAAGGTATCCCGGATCACTGCACGGTAGTTTTTCACTTGATCGCCTCCTGTATAGCCGTACCATAATGCTCTGCAATCACCGGCTGCATTTCCTGCATGCCGTTATACATAAATAGCGCCGGCAAGCGGCCTTTCAACCTGCGAAATCCGTAGCCGGGTATATACGCAGTCCAAGGCTCATGCTTGCGCACAATACCCAGCTCACTGTCCAGCGGTGTACCCTTTTCGTCACCCACAGGTCCGGTTCCAAATTCCACATAGGCCGCATACTGCATATTGGTACGGCTGCCTGCGGTCACTCGATCACCGTCACGCTCGCAAAAGGCGGCGATAGACTCCCGCAGCAGTCCGGTGTCCTCCGGGCAGTTGCTGCGCTGACGGCCGGCCATATCCTCTGCGTCCTGCAACATCTGCCGCTCCAAGTTGTCCAGCAGATGATCTGCGGTGCGTTGCAGCGTCTTGGCATAGGCACCCAGCTTTTCGATCTCAATGTTCGTTTCCACCGGGTGCCCTCCTCTCTGTGGCATTCGCTGTCAACAACCGATAATGCAGGAACTGCTGTACGGTCTCCACCTCCAGCCAACCAATACCATCCGCCTGTACCAGGTCGCCGGGCCGCACGCCCACAGGGTCATACAACACGGCTTGATACCCGGCAGACAGCACCCGCCCCCGCTCCTCAATAGGGGCAGAAGCAGATACCGGCTGCCAGCACAAATACAAAACGGCAGGTGAAGCACTGTATGTGTTCTGCTCAAAGTCGTAAGCACTGTCTCTGATCGTCTGTGCGGAGAAAATCCGTGATTTTACAGTCCACGACTTAGGTGTTTTTGCTTTCACAGGTGCGCACCTCCCTGTATCTGTTGTACGGCTGGAGCAGGTCGGCAATGGCTGTCTCCTGCTCCGCAGGGGTGGTATAGGTCTCGCTCATAGATACGCTGCCCTCTGTATAGGACGTACTCTTTACACCGTAATCCCGATCCTGTATAAAGCAGTTCAGGTGCACAAAAGCCAGTTTGGCCAGTGTGGTGGCCGTTACCACCGGCGGCAGCTCTTGCGTGCCCAAATAGGTCAGGCAATCGTCCTCTGCCATATCCAAAAACAGCTGCAAATCCAGCTCTTCACCGGCGTGTGCGTACCAGGCCTCGCATATCTTGTCGTAACGCCCGGCAGCGCCCGCAGCAGCCGCAGAGCCTTGCTTTTCATCTCATCAGTCAAACATATCACCCCCATAAGAAAAGGCGCCTTATTTGGCGCCCTTTTTTGTATCCTCTTTTTCTTGCAGCTGCCAACCGGCATTCAAATAAGCCGGCAGACAACTCCGATCAATGACCACTTGGGTCTTGCCCTGTACAACGGTTACCTTTTCCATTTGTACCTCCCTGGGCTTAGCCCTGCACCTTGACGATCATATTCTTGTCCAGCGTGGTCACGCCGTACAGAATATCAAAGGACACGGTGTCGATCTTGTGGGTGCTGTCGTAGTCAAAGACCACACGCACACCCAGACCGTCCGCAGAAGCCACATAGGCGTTCTTGTTGCCCATCGGCAGATCCATAGGACGGGTCACCAGTGCCACGCCGTTGCGGTGGAACCCTACGGAAGTGGGTGCAGAAATCACCGTAGCGTCTTTGTTGGTCAGCGCGGCATGGAGCGGCTGGTCAATGACTACGCTGGCGATCGCACCGCTGGAGGCCGTTGCGTCTGCTGCAAAGTGATACACATAGCCGTCCACAATAAAGCAGTCGCCCTTCTTCACGGTCGCAGAGGCTGCGGTCACGGAAGACAGCGCCACAGTGCTGGCACCTGCAGTACCGCTAACCTTAAAGGACTTGGCGGTGCCTACGGCATTATCCAAATAACCAAAGGGATACGGTGCATTCTGGCTCATATAGGTATCCATGGTGTACACCTTGCCCAGCTCTGCCTCACGCAGGGCGGTACCATCGCCGGCATAGGATACCTTGGACATATTGTCGTCCGTTGCATAGAGCACCTTGTGAGAGGGGTTCAGCACCAGGCGGCGGTTCTGTACCGGCACACCGGCAAAGTCCAGCAGGCTGCCCACCTTGGCAATATCTTTGATGGGCTTTGCTGCGTCCTCGCCGGAAGCGGTCACTGTGCGGCATGCGCCCTCTACGGCGGTAGCCAGCACATCCGCGTCCACTGCGTTGGCAATGGCCGTCATAGCCGGTTCGATCACCTGAGCAGAGAAGTCGCGCAGATCCAAGGACATTTCCTTAGAAGTGATCTGCACAGTCACATCGCGCAGCCGGTCCATCTTCACGGGTACACCGCCCTCGTTCAGATCCTGGGGATCCACAGCGCCGGTAAAGTTCTTGGCTACAAACTTGCTGGGGCGGCGGGCGGTAACCGTGTCGCCAACCTTCACAAATTCGTCCTCATAGTCCCGGTGCACCAGGTTGGCCATCACCAGGTTGTTTTTCAGTACCATCAGTGCCTCATTGGCAATGACATTGGGGGTTAAAATCGTATTCGGCATTTCTTATTCCTCCTATTAGCCGTTATTTTTTCTCCACGCCTCATAGGCGCGGAAGTCTGTGGGCGGTACATTGTCGCCCGCTGCTTCCTTACCCGCCGGCGGCAAGTCCTTGCCCCGCAGGTTGGCGGTTGTGGCGGCCTGTACTGCCTCTTGAAATGCGGCGTCAAAAATCTCCAGGTTCTTTTGCGAGGCAGTGGCGTCATTCCCGGTCAGGATTGCGGCAAACTGCACAGGCAGCTTACGCTGGAGCAGCTCAGCCGCAACAGCCGTTTCCAGCTGCTTCTTGGCAAAGGCTACCTTTTCCTGTTCAAATGCCTGGCGATCTTTTGCCAGGTTATACCGCTCTCGCTCCTCTTTGTTCATACTGGATAGTTTTTTGGCTTCGTCCGCCTGCTCTTTGACGCTTTCTTCCCACTTGGCTCTGGCCGTGGCAAGCGCCTTGCTGACCCTGCTGTCAAATTCACTTTGGAATTTTTTGTCTTTCAGCAGTTCGTCAAAGGTCGGAGTGGTGTTGCCCCCATCGGAGTTGGCGTCGGTGTCGCCCGCTGCCCCCTCTGCGTTGGTGTCTGCTCCATTTTCGCCGGTATCTTCGGCAAACAGCTGGAGGTTCAGCGGCAGGCGTGCGCACACCCGGCTCTGTTCTCTGCTGCTTTCCATCTCGGCATTGTGTTTTGTCATTGCTGACTCCTTTCCCAAACCGTACGCTGCCGGTTCGTTAAATGATATATCCCACAGGCATAGCCTGAAAATGGGTATAAAAAGAGCAGGGCTGCATTGCAGCTCTGCTTGATTCGATATGTGTATCGCTCTTACTTCATCGCGTCCAGCCATTCCTCCGGACATTTTCCGCCATAAAATTCGTCAATGGCTTCTTGCAGTATTCTTCTACTTTCTTCTTCGCTGATTTCCTCGTGTCCTATCACTCTTGCTCCGCCTGGATCATTCCATCTGGGGGCGGTAAACAACTTCTTCTCTTTCACCATTATTCACTACCTTTCCAGTAAAAAGATTTTTAATATGGACTCATTTTGAATAACTTTGGATACCACAAAGCTACTACCACGCGGATACAATATCTCTTGCTCGCCTGCATTAAAAGATCGAATATCTCGTCCATTTTTGCATTGCGGAATATAGATTTGCACTTCTGCGTCCGGGTTATAGGTCTTTCCGCAGGTTGTGGCTATGTACGCATCGCAAACAACCGTGTTACCGACTGCGTGCGTATTCGTGAATTTCCGCAGCTCCGTGGGATCGGATATAACCAAAGAGCGTTTGACCGGTCCGTTGTATCTGGGAAACTTCTCAAGCGCACGGTCTAAGTTAGTTATAGCCTTTTTTTCCTCGTTTGTCAACTCTATACCCTGCCGCAGCTTCTCGTTAATCGGGTAAAAATCACTGGACACCCAGCTGTTGATTGCGTATTCTTCCTCTTCAGTCAAGCCCAGGTCTCTCTTCTCCACATACTTTTCATACCACTGGGCATAAGTCATATCTGCCGGTACGGTCATAGACTGTCCTGTCACCGGGTCCCTGGCCCAGCGGGTGCCTGTGCGGTTATTGGTCACCGGCACGGTAATACTGCGGCAGAAAGGGTGCATAGGCGGCAGGTTCTCGCCTGCTTTTGCCTCTTCCACCAAAAAGGTCTTGCCGTCCAGCTGGCGGCAGACGGCGGAGGTGCGCAAATCCAAAGTAGCCATAAACCGATACCGGGTAATGCCTGCTGCTTTATAGCCCTCTAAAAAGCCCTGATTGGAGAAGTGATTGACCTCTGTACGGATCAGGCGGCTGGCGCAATAGCGTTGCCCGCTGTCGCTATCTGCACCTATGCAGTCCTCCAGCAACCGCTCTTCCATATCGTGCAGGGTCATACCCGTCATACAACCCACCTCAATCGTGCGCTGCAAGCGCTTGCAAAAGGCGGCGTTATTCTTCCACACACGATCGGAATAGTTTTTGCCGCTCCACTTATGGGTAAGTGCGGCCTGTACACGGCGGTCACTGATCAAGCGAAAGTCATATAGACCATTACGCTTTTGGTCGTTAAATATAGTGCGGTAGTATGCTTGTTTGAGTGTATCTGTCAGTCGCGCTTTCGCCAGCCGTTCCTCCCGCACGCCCATGGCTACGGCTTCCGCACGAATAGCGTTCTGTAAAGCCTGCAATCGGCTGATACGGTCCGCATACGCAGGAGCGTCCAGCATAGCGATCAATTCACGCCGTGCCTGTGGTTCCTTAGTCTGTTGTAGCTGTTCCAGCAGACGCTGGCGCTCCTCTGCGGTTTGGCCTGCGCTCAGCAGCTGCAAGGCATAAGCCTGGCTGATCTGACCGTTTTTAACATACCGGCGGAGAATACGCTCAATTTGCTCGTTGAGCTGCTCTACACCCTGGGCGTACATACGGTTGACCTCCACCATCGTAGCGGTGGTGCGCGCTTGCAGCAGGTGTTCCAGGTCAACCGTTCGCCTTTTCCAATACTCTGCTGCTTTCATAGGTTAAGCGTCCTTTTCTTTGTCTTGCTGTTCCTGATCTGCCGACTGTCCCTTTTCATCAGCTTTGTCCTCCGCCTTGGCGGCAAAGCTGTCCATATACTGCTGCTGGTTCTCCTGCTTTTGCTGTTTCATGTTCTCCACAGCTTCCGCCGGGTCCTTAACGAACCATAGCAGGGACAGCAGCGTCTGATCGTCAACCAGTCCGGCATTCTTCAAGGTGCACACCATCTGCACGATCTGCGCCTCATCAATGGGCAGGGCCACAGTGAACACAATATCCACATCGTCCACGGATACCGGGTCAATTCCGTTATGGGCCAGCCAGTTGTTATATAATCTCCAGCGTTTCTTTAAGCCCGCCTCCATGGCACTCATTTTGCTTTTTACAAGCAGGTGCAAGGCCAGCAGCTTCAATTTCAGCGCCACGCCACTGGCGTTGCCTGCAAAGGCCTGGTCTGTCATATCCGGGGTTAAAGTCATTTTATGAATATCCGATACCAGCGTATCGTCCAGCACCTTCAATGCATTCTCATCAAAGGTCTTTTGCACATATTCCAACCGGGCGTCCTGTGGAATACCATCCACAAAGTGATCCCGTTTAGCGGCTGCCATTGTCTCCGGCGGCAATACCGCACCGTAGGCAGCCAAAATAGAATTGACAAACTTGCGTTTGTCCGTCAGGCGATCGGACAGCAGCGCATTGCGGGCGTCTATCAGGTTGGCCACCTGTTCAAAGTCGCCTTGTCTCTCCTCGTTGTTCTCATAACACACCACCGGCACCTCATCAAAGAAGTGTGGCACCGGCGTACCCACCGGGTTGTACACATAGTTTTCTTTATCCAGCGATGTACTTTCGTACTGCTGGTATTGGGTGGCAGTATAGACCGTTACCGCATAGTACCGGCTGCGATCTGTGCGCTCCCGCTGCTCAAACCACAGCGCAAACAGGTCCTTGTGCTCCACAGTATCATCTTGCACCAGCACAATCTGATCCGGCGCATACACGGCGGATCGTGGGCGTGGCTGCTCCTCTGTGCTGGCATATAGCAGCTCACAGCTTTCACCGTATATACCTATGGCCTTTCCGTTTCGTTGATCCACGGTAGCAATATTCTGACTGTGATAGGCCGCCATGACGGCAGAAATGTCAATCTTCTTTCCACACAGATCGCAAAGGCCGTCTTTGTCCTCATCCACAGCGTTGTGACGGACAAGGTTGCCGTTTTGCCGGTCCAGCTTGGCCTCAACCGTAGACACCAGGGAAAGCTGCGCCTGGCTGTCTTTCTTGTCCCGGTCGTTGCAATCGTACTTGACCGGCTCGCTTAGGAAGTAACCGCGAATAATGTCCACAATATACTTGGCGTAGTTGGCCTCGGCCCGCACATCGTCCTCTTTATCTCCACGGTGAAGCTGCGGAACGCCGATATACCGTCCATATAGGGTCCGGCACCGTCTTTCATATTCGTTCGCTCGACCGATCACATAATCGATCACCGCAGAGGGCAGCTCGCCCCGGTCCAGGTTCGGCACATCCCGCCGGTTCATGTAAAGTATCATCTTATGTCCTCCTTGTTACGATCCGCCCCAGCGCCGTGCTTACAAAGTAACGCATAGCGTCCATAGCGTGGTCGTCCTGTTTGACCGGTTCGTCCCGGCCCGCCTGAGCCGCTTTGTCATACCAACGGTAGGCGTAAAATTCTGCAATGGTACGGGTGCAGTCCTTACTGAACAGCAGATCTGCCCGCTGCAATAGCGTACATACGGTACGGATTCCATCCAGCACCGCGTTATCCGCCTTTAATACCTTGAGCCCCCGCCTTTGCAGTTCTGTAATGAAAGAAGCCGCCGAAGGGTCAACCACTACGCAGGTATACGGCGTATCGCCGATAAAGGCCATCATCTCGTCCGCATACTCTGCGTCCGTTCTTTGTTTATGGTTCTCTCGCCCGGAATAGTAATATTCCTTGGTGCACAGCCACTTGCCGTGATATTTGCGCCACATCAAGAACACGGTGGGGTTCAAGGTGCCGTAGTCCACACTGATATAGGCAGAACCTTGTAGCTCACTCTCCGGCGGCAGCGGAATACAGTGGCGGCTTTCATCAAACATATCGTAGATCAGGCCCTCTGCCACTTTCCATTCGCCCAGAATGTACCGGGCATAAAAAACGCCCGCATACATCGTTCTGTACCGGGCTTTGACCTCCTCTGTTAAGGACAAATTGTCGTCCATCGTAAAGTGGAGGTAGAGTATTCGCTTTTCTTGCCGCTTCTCCGGCAGGATCCATTCTTCATAAAACCAGTGGTGTGGGTTATCCGGGTTGCAGTTGAACCAGAATTTTGCACCACTGACAGAGCACCGGGCGGTGGCCTGCTGCACAAAGGACTGGGGCATTAAAGCCACCTCGTCAAAGAACACACCGGCCAGGGTCATACCCTGGATCAGATCCTGGCTGCTTTCGTCCTTGCCCCCGAAAATGTAAAATGCGTTTTCCGTATTACCCCGTGTTACCACAAGCACATTGTCGCTGCGGCTGTATTTCACCTGATACCCACGACTTTGTAGCATTGCAGGCAGAAAAGAAAGCACGTTCCGGCGAAAGGAGCTGATCGTCTTACCGCACATGGCAAAATTCATGCCGCTGTAGGTACTCATGGCCCACAGAATATAGCTAAGCGCCATACTTACCGTCTTACCGGATCGTATAGCGCCGTCTGCAATTATTCCGTTTTTGTCGCTCACAGGTGATGTTTTGCACCACCAGGTGAGCACCTGGAGCTGCTTGGCGGAGAATGGCTGAAAATGAAAGGTGCTTATTCTTCCCATGCCTGTTCACCCGCTTTCTGCTCCAAGGCCTCCAGAAAGCCATCGTCCGTCTGCTCATCTTCATGCCCTCGGGCCAATTCAAAGTGACGCAGAAGCTCTGCCAGGGCTTTCACCCGATCAGATGTATTCGGCGGCTTTGCCGTCTCTGCAAACCCGATGGAGCACAGTGCGTTCAGCACATCCGTTGCGGTAAAATCCAACTTGTCCAGCTTTCGCTTTTCCAGCTCAGCGATAAATTTTTTTACCTTATCATTTCTTAGCAATCGGCTTGCTTGGCTTTCTGCGCTCCCGGGCGCCTTACAATTCGGGTAAGCAGCCTGGTAAGACCGTTTCCCATTATGGTCGAGCACATATTCATAACAGAACAACCTTTGTTTAGGTGTTAAGGTCTCTTTACCCACACTGCTCACCTCCTTTGTAATAATTACGGATTATATGCTGTTATTTTTTCTGTTTGCTATTTGGAAAAAATTCATCCAGTATCTCAAGCGTTAGTACCGTTTTTTCAAGATGGATATTTTTCTTTATCCAAGTAAACAACAAAGCAACTGATGTAACGATAGCGGCCACGATCACTACGACAAGGACGATATAGCTTATCACTCCTTTACAGTCATTGTGAAGTGCAACGATCCAAGAAGTCATAGTCGCAATCAAAGAAAACTCTGCTGCCATAGACGCATTAAAGAATTTGGATGCGGATTTCACATCCGTCTCAGCCATAATGCGTTTGCGCCGGCGTTCTGCCGGAGAAATGTTGGTCAGTTCTGTCTTGATCTCTTCGTACTTCAGGACTTCACGATTTTTCTTCTGCTGCTTGCCTAAAGGTTTTTCAGAGCGTTTACGCATGTATTTGTTTTCCCCCTTTCGCTCACCATAATTATAGCACATCTGAAAATGGGCCTCGTAGTAACCGCATTTAAGAAAGGAAAAGCACAAAAGCAAAAGCCAAAGAGCGCACCGTTTGGAGCGCTCTTTCAATCTGTTTGGCAGTTTATACTATAACACAGACGGCAACCTGCATACTATAACATCAACATGCATTGCATAGTGGTTTTTTCATTTTTCACATTCCAGCATATCCAGGGACTGCGGGTGAATGCGAGAGACCAGGTGATTGTATGTAATATCTTCGTCCACCGCGATCTTCTCAAAAGTGTCACCGTTCAAATACCGCCGACGCAACACACGCCGGTGCAACGGACTGCGCACCTGCTCAATAGCAGTCTCAATTTCTGCCCGCTGCAACAGATCAAGCCGGACTTGTTGGTCCAGCTTCTCTTTCAGTTCTATAATGCGATCTACCGTCAAGGTAAAATCTGCCCGCTGCCCGCCTCCCGGCGTGGGAGAGAGGGAAGCCGTGATCTTTTGCGCCCGGCTGTTTAGTTCTTCGATCTCCTGTTGTGTAATCTCAACCTCCGCCCAGCACTCCCGATAGCGTTGCAGCCATTCCTTCTTTTCGTTGTTCGTCATTTTTCCTCCTGCTTTTTATTCCGCTCATTTCTTAAAGTTCGGACCAAAGCCGATCACGCCGAAAAATGCAACAATGACAGCCCCGGCCACAAGAATGATTTGTCTGCTGCTATACACATCCTGCTCACCTCCCTGTGCTTCCGAAACCGCCGTTTCCGCGTTCGGTGCCTGCCACCTCCAAATTCTTTGCAGTTGACTGCAAAACGGAAATAACGGCGGCGGAGAGTTTGGTGCCGGTGGCCGGATCCTTGGCATTGATCTTGCCGATCAGCTCCTGTACCTTTGCGGCGGTTTGTTGCAGCTCGGTGAAGTACACCCGGCAGGCTGCCACATCCGTGTCTGCGCCAGCTGCCTTGGCTTGCCGAACAGCGGCGTCCAGTTTGGTGGCGCTGCTGTCCAACTGCCGTTTCAGGTCTGCCTTTTCCTGCTCCAGCTGTTCTACAGTGGCTTTGGCTTTCTTCTCGGCGTCTGCCTTTGCCGTTGCCAGCTTGGCTTTGTATTCCTTTGCGGCTTCCTTTTCCGCTTCCTTTCGGATCGCCTCCGGGTCCGGCGCTGCGTCGGCCCGCTGCTGCAATTCTTCCAGCTGGGCGCTGTACTTGGCTTTAACTTCCTGCTCAATGGAAGAACGGAGCGCGTCCGTGTCCACCGGCTCCGGCGCTTCGCTTAATTCGCTTTGTGCCTGACCAAGATCGAATGTCAGCTGTTCCGTCTGCTTCTTGTAGCGTTCCACCTCTGCCTTTAACTCCCTGACTGTGGCACTCTCCAAATCCACATCTGCGGCGAACTCTTCCCGCTCATAACTGCTGATTTGAGAAATCAGCTCCAGCTTGGTGATCCCCAGGTCGGCGTGGTCGGCCATATACTTCTGACCCAGCTTTTCGTATGCTGATATGTAGGAATAGGCTTGCCGCTTGCACTCGCTCCGGCTGTCGTATGTGCGGCCATCCGCTTGGGCTTTGACTGCATGGTATTTGTTCCCGCCTTTGGCCCGCTGCCGGAGATACTCTTGGTACTGGGCAGCAGTCCAGTGTTCTTGAGTACCCATCAGCCCGCTGCCTGCTCCGCAGGAGCGTAAGCCATACGGATGAACTGGTGCTCCACTGCACCAATGCGCTGCTGCTCCTGCTCAAGGCATTTCTGCATATATTTGCTGGCAAGCACTGTCTCCTCAAACTCCCGGCGCAGATCGTCCGTCATGCCATACTGGCCCAGTCCATTTGCGCTCTTAAATGCGTCCCACTTTGGCCGGATCAGCGGGTGGTTGATGTTCAGCTTGAAGCCGTATGCGTTGTGCGGTGCCAAAATCAGCTGTGTTTGGCGTTCCCGCTCTAAGTTGCGCACCTTGTCCCGCATTTGTTCCCATTGCTGTATGTATGTCACTTTGTCCTCCTAACACAGGTACCTATGGTTCTTTGCCCGAATAGGGCAGAGCACATAGGATTGATACTTAAAACCGGTGACTTCGTCCTCCCAGTTGTTCAGCGTGTCCTTGACCACATAGTATCCCTTGGGTGCTCTTGGCTCATCTGCCCAGTGGTCGCTATAGATGACCTGGTATTCCGGTTCCGGTACCACCAGGTTACGGCTGCGGCTAAAGCACACTCTGGACTTGGCCGTTGTGTACTTGCCCTCGTGCCCTTGTTTGATGTGGGTCTCCTCGCGTAGGTACCCACCGTAGGTGTGGTGGTCTCGATCATCCACCGGTACATATTCCACCCGGCCATAAGGCCACCTGGGCAGCTTGGTCAAGTCAATACCGGACAGCGCCATGTGGATATGTGGGTTCTTGTCCGGGGTCTCAATGGCTCTCATCCACTTGAATTCAACACCGGCCTTTTTGTAGGCATATCGCAGTTTGGCCATATAGGCGGCCCACAGTTTTTTAATCTCTTGCAGGTCCTTGGGCCTGTCCGCCTTTCGGAATGTAAAAGTAGCTGTCAGGTCACCGGGTCCGAAGTTTGCATTAAAGATCATCTCCTGCTGTAGGCACGCCTGGCGATTGTTGACTGCCGCCTGGGCCTCGCTGGTTTTTCCGTAGTTGCTGCCCCTGGTGCATTTATTCTTGCTGCCATAGCGGGAGGAGTAATGCCGCTGAATGTAGATACATTTACCTGCGTGGGTGGTCTTTTGCACCCATGGCATTTTGGTTTGCTCCTTTCTGGACGGATCGGCACACTGTGGAAATGCTGGAAAACGCTGATCGGCTCCCGGATGGAAAAGCAAGTTTCCCACCGGTTCACCGGCGTGATCCACATTCCCACCGTGCACGGCTCCTCATTATGCGGCGCGGGTGCACACCCTGTTGCCGCCGGTCTCCTGCCTGCGCCTGAACCCGCTGAAGAATGCCAAGCGATATATACTTTTGCCGTTAGCGATTTTGCGTCTAAAAATAATACTTTGAACAAGGAGCAAAAAAGGAGCGCAGGCCCCTTTTTTTGCCCTTGCCGCACGGCTTGTCCTTGACTTCTCTGCGGTCCTTATATATAATGGATATAGCGCAGGCGTTTTACTTTCTTTTCGCCGCCTGTGTTTAAGCCGACTGGTCGCTCAGTCGGTTTTTTCTTTTTGCCCACCGCTTTGTTCGTCGTCATACTCCAGCGGCAGCATAATGGCGGTCACTTTCGGCAGTTCCATCAGAGCCTTGGTTTTCCGTTCTGCGATGACTTCCAGTGCCTCGTAGTTGCCGTCACCCCTCACATACACGGTGTCGCCGGCTCTTACGGTATTCCACGGCGCCCGCAGAACAATATGGTCCTCGTCCAGCTTAGCAATTACCAAATCAATGTAATCTTCCATTTTCATCATCCTTTCCCAGTTTGACTGCGTGCAGATACGCCAGTTCAAAGTCTGTCAGCGGCGCTACCAGCACCACCTTGTGGTTTTCGTCCTCGATCACCAGTCGTTTATCCTGCTGCGGCTCGTCCTCGTCCTTGGGCAGCACGAACACCGCCAGGGCGATCAATGCGCAGCCGGTACCGCTGATCACTATGGACACCCACCAGTAGGGGTTATCCGCCACCAGGCAGCAGCCCAGCAGCACCAACAGGAAGCCGGTAATCACCAGAACCAAGCCTGCCTTTTCTCTCTTGGTCATTGGTTTGTCCTTTCTTGCAGTTGACTGCAATTTAGTATTTTCCGGCGTTGTATGCGTGGAACGCCGGGGCGAACACAGCCAACTTTGTGCCGTTCTCTCCAAGCTGAATGAGAGGGAAGCCCGGGCGGTGCATATACTTCCTGGCAGTCGGAATGCTGCAATTTAGGTATGCCGCCACATCTTCCGGACCAAGATACAGCTTTGTACCCTTGACCTTGACCTCTTCCTCTACAGCTTCGGCGGTGCGGATCAGGTCAATATAGCTTTGCAGGCGCTCCATACGCTGCTGCACGGCGGCGTCAAAGTCGTCCATTGCCAATGGGCTGTCCTTGTTGATGGGTACTTTCATTGCTATTCTCCTTTCTTGATTAGGCCAGCCCTTTGGGCAAGCGGCAGAGCCGCAAGCTGCCCGCTGCACGGCAAAAGTGCCGATTGCGATAAATGTGATGTTGGGTGGGGCGGGCACCGGAAGCAGGAACATAGGGGGTAAATTTGACAAAAAAGAAAAGAAGAAAGAGAAGAAATGAAAAAAGGTCCCGCTGCCTGCGTATCTCTGCCGCCGCCCAAAAGACTGGCATTGGTTGTGAATTGTTGCTATAATGATGTTATTATGACGAAAGGACGAAATCAGATGAAATTAAACAAAGACTGTGTAAGAGAGGTACTGATCTACCTTGAAGAACATCTCGGTTACAACGACCACTTAGACGCCTCTACAATTCAAATAGACCCATACACTTCTGAAGAAATCTTGTATACAATCAGCTTGCTGTCAGAGGCCGGATACATAAAGGCCGTCTCGGTTGCAGATCTATGCACCACACCAACATATTTTGTGGAATCCATCCTCATGCCAGGTCACGATCTGCTGGATAACATCCGAGATGACAATGTATGGAGAAAAACAAAGAAAATTGCTTCCAAATTTGCCTCTGCTTCTCTGAATGTTCTCTCATCCGTCGCAACCAGTGTCTTATCATCAATGTTGCTTAATCCACCTACCGTTTGAATTGGTGTTCCAGCACCTGGCGCAGGCACTTCTCCATATCCACTTCGGTGAATTGGATGTTCTTATCAGTCAAATAGTACAGAACCGCTCTTAGCCTCCAATGCGCCATCAGTGCACTGATCATCGCAACAGTGGAAATAAGAACCAATACAACAATCACTTTTATTCACCTCGCTTTAACTGCCTGCTTATCTAAGGGCTGGCTCTTATCAATTACTCGCATTTTTGCGAGTCTGACGGCAAAAAAATAGACTTCGCCTTATTTTTTGAAAGCTTTAACAATGCAGAAATCTGCTCTACCTCACCTATCTTGATACCCATAGGCCTTGCTTTCTTGCGGCTCCAGGTGCTTATATCAATATTAAGGGCCGCCGCAATATCGGCGTTAGACACATTCTTACGCTTCATTTCCTGTTCGAGTAGCTGAATGTTAACCATGTGATCACCTCCTTGATTTTGATTATACTCGCAAAAACGCGAGTTGTCAACACTTTTTTGCATTTTTGCAAAAATATTATTGCATTTTTGCAAAATGCTGATATAATGAATGTGAAAGGTATATGAAAGGTATGTATGAGGTGAATGAAATGGAAATTCACGACAGAATAAAGGCACGCAGAAAAGAGCTTGGCCTTTCTGCTGAAACTGTAGCTGAGAAACTGGGCGTATCGCCCGCTACCATATACAGGTATGAAAATAATGATATAAAGAAATTCCCTACTGAAATACTTGAACCACTCGCTAAGGTTCTTCATACCACACCGGCATATCTTATGGGCTGGGAAGAAAGCGCCACACCATTTCCTGACGATCAGGAGGAAATAGCCAAAGTGGCTCTATTCGGTGGTGACGGTGAAGTCACCGATGAAATGTGGAACGAAGTTAAAGGATTTGTAGAATTTATCAAAGATAAGAGAAAGAGAGAGAATGACAACAACTGAGTCCCTGTTCGATGAGATCGAGCGCAACAACATAGAGGTATATCTGGGCAGTATGCCCGCTGCCAAGTCTGCGTCTGCCAATATCGGCGATGATTATTACATAGCATTGGACGAGCAGAGCCTGGAGAGCACCGCAGAGGCCCGCTGCCGCCTGGCCCACGAAGCCGGGCACTGCATAACCGGGTCGTTCTACAACCTATATGCCCCGCTTGACCGGCGCAGTAAGCACGAACGCCAGGCAGATAAGTGGGCGGTGAAAAAGTTAATCCCCAAGGTCGAGTTGGAGGCGCAGCTGCGCCAGGGCTTGGAGCCTTACGAGCTGGCAGAATACTTCAATGTGACGGAAGAGTTCATCCATAAGGCACTGGAGTTCTACTTTGAGTGTGGGATTGCATAATCCACGGCACGCCGTGATTGTAGCTGTAATAACTTAATAGGAGAAAAAAGAAATGAAAAAAGAATATAAAATCCTTTTGTATGCATATCCGTTTATTATTGTGATTTCTATCTTGGCCACAGTAGGAGTACCGCTGTTTGCTTTGGCTGATGTAGCGTTTCTCGTGCTGTACTATTATATTTTGCAGAAGTCATTTTCAAAATTAAATATAATCAAAAATGCCGACGAATACGCGGCGTTTACGACTGCCAATGCAGATCAACGCGTGCAGGACGCCAAAGCGGCTGCGGAAAAAATGCGAAAAGAAACAGAGGACAGTTGTGCTCAAAAACTTCGTACTGTTGAAGATCAGATCAAAGATAAGAGAGAGCACGCCGCCCAGCGGGCTCGTGCTGCTGAACTGGAACTTGAGCACAAACAGAAATGCGTTGCTCAGCTAAATATTGAAATCCGCGATCTTAAAGATGAAATTGAAGTTGCGCAACGAGAAGCGGTTGCTGTTTCCTCTTCCGTCCCGGTAGACTATGATATATCGTCCGCTGAATATAAAGACAAATTTGCTCTTGCGCAACTTAATGAAAAGGAATGCATTTCCTCAAATAATGCCGTATCTGTGTATTCCGATGCGCCACAGTCTGTTGTAAATGCAAATGTGAAACAGATCCTGCGTTGCTTTAATTCGGAAACGGCGGCTATTATCAAGAATGTTACCACTCGGAACATTGACAGTGCGCGTTCTAAAATCATCAAGTCCTTTGAAATGCTTAACAGGATTTTTGCACCGGACGGAGTGGAACTCGACCGCCAGCTGCTGGAGATTAAACTGGAACAGCTCAACTGTATGTATGGCAATCAGGTGATGGCAGAGCGCGAAAAGGAAGAGCAACGCGCGATTCGAGAGCAAATGCTCGAAGAAGAAAAAGTGCGCCGTGAAATTGAACGCGAAAAAGCAAAGCTCGATAAGGAAGAACGGCAGTTCAAGAATGAAATTCAGAAACTCATGACTTATCTACATAAAGCGGATGATATTGAAAAGCAGCTTTATGTTGACAAGATAAAAGAACTGGAGGCGAAACTCGGCCTGTTAGAGCAAGACAGAAAAAATGTGCTCGACCGGGAGCAGAATACGCGCGCCGGCTTCGTCTATGTAATATCCAATATCGGCTCTTTTGGAGAGAATGTATATAAAATTGGAATGACACGACGGTTAGAGCCTATGGACCGCATAAAAGAACTCAGCAGCGCTTCCGTACCGTTTGAATTTGATGTTCACGCTATGATTTTCTCAGAGGATGCGCCGGCGTTGGAGACAGCTTTACACCGGCAGTTTGACGATCGGCGTATAAATCTTGTAAACAGCCGAAAAGAATTCTTCCGTGTTTCTCTTTCAGAAATTGAAAAGGTGGTAAAAGAAAACCACAATGCTACGGTCACTTTTACCGCCGTTGCCAAAGCGGAGGAATATCGTCAGACAGTAAGGCTTCTTGAAAGCGAGCAAGTATAAAATCGTTTCTTTAACACCAACAAAATAAAAAAGCCCTACCCTGCGCCAACAGGATAGAGCCGATAAGCAGGATTGTGTAATACAATACCCACCCAACACTGGTTATTGTAGCACAGCCCTGCTGAAAAATCAAGCAGGGCATTTTTGCGCCCTTTTTTAGGTGCTGCCCGCTGCTATATGCAAAGGAGAAGTGTGTACAATGCCAAGAAAAAGAGGAAACGGTGACGGAACCATCTATAAGATGGAAAGCAAAGGCCTATGGGCTGCCCAGCTGACTATAGGCGTGGACGCCAACGGCAAACCGAAAAGAAAGACGATATACGGTAAGCGGCAGGCAGATGTGCGGGCAAAGCTGGACGCGCTGAAAAATGAACTTGCCACCGGGTCGGTAATAGAGCCGGACAAGATCACCGTTGCCAAGTATATCTTATCGCTTGTCGAGACAGACCGGGCGCTAAACCAGATAGGGGACAACACCTACCTGCGCAAGCTGGCCAGCTGTAAGCGGATCGCCGCCAGCTCCATAGGCGACCGCCCACTGCAAGCTGTGCGGCCACCGCAAGTGACCCAATACCTTATAGAGATCACCAGTTGTTCCAATTCAGTGATCGCCAAGGACTATGCCCTGCTGGCCCGCTGCTTTCGCACAGCCCTTGACAATGACCTGATCCGCAAGGATCCTATGCGTGGCATGAAAAAGCCAAAGAGCAACAATGCCACCCGCAAGGTGCGTGCGTTGACCGTAGAGGAGCAGACCAGGTTTGTGCAGGTCATGAACGACCAAGAGCGTGGCTGCCGATATTGGGAGCAGATGATGTTGATGTTGTGCACCGGCATGCGTATGGGCGAGATCAACGCCTTAGATGTGCATGATGTCAACCTGACTTTCCGCACCGTGAATGTGCGGCGCACGGTGACCAAGGACCAGACGGACCACGCCGTCATAGGCACCAAGACTAAGACCTACGCCGGGCAGCGGCTTTTGAGCCTGACAGACGCCCCATATCGTATTTTGTCCGAATATATGGAACAGTGGCAGCCCAACCGTTTGGATCTGCTGTTCTACGACTTCAAAGGGCACAAGGTACTGACCACCAGCCAAGTGAATTTGCAATTTCAGCGTATCTTAAAAAAATACAATGTGCTGGATCCGTCCATACCCGGCGTTGTATCCTTGCACAGCCTGCGGCATACATACGCCACTCGCTGCATTGAGAGCGGAATGCCGGCGAAGGTGTTGCAAAAGCGCCTTGGCCACGCCAATATAGAAACAACGCTGAACACCTACTGTGATGTATTCGCTGATTATGAACAAAAGTACACAGAGGCAGCAGACGCCTATATCCAGCAGCTTACCCCGAATGCTCCACAGAAAAGTGCTGCACAGATATAAATAAGAAAAGATAAGTGCCCCCAAGGAAATGGCTTCCGCTTTTCGTGAGAAATGCGCTGCTGATGGCATTGCACAGGCACAGATTATCAAGCAGTCGATCGAGCAGTTCTTGCAGCAGTAACGGCGTTGCAGTACTGTTGCAGTACAGAATGGCAGAAAGCCCGCTGCTAAGCCAAATTTTACGCCTATATTCTTGTCACCTCGACCTAAAAGGACGGCTTTTTTAGCCGTCCTTTATTTCTTCATGTTCCCATTTTTGGCTTGGATAAGCCAAATTTTCGCTTTTACAAAAAATGAGAGAAAATAAAAAACTTTTGGCGTTGCAGTACTTATTGCAGTACTTGGTAATGCAAGGTATAAAAAAAGCCGGGCAGTTTTGATCTGCTCGGTCAGGCCTGTGGGTTAGGTGGATTGAATTTGTGTCCGGTGCCTTGAAGAAATGCAAAACACCGGACGACGCGATCAAAATCTTAGAAGCTCTACGCTTCTAAGTAAAAAAGTAGATGGCGGGTGGCCGCCCGCCATGGGTGTGGGCTGCCCGGGTAGGTGGCTGCCCGAGCTGCAGAAAGGAAAATAACACAAGGAAGTAAAAAATGAAAATAGGAGTACAAAATGTATAATGATAAGCCTATATGCAAGACGGCCACCCGCCTTACAAGCCTACTGTACCACGCTCCACGGTAAAGTGCAATGAAAATCTGTTCCGGGTCGTTTCACTGTACCAAAAATGACCCTGTGGGCAGTGAAAGTGAAGTTCTTTGTTGACTGCCGCTGCCAGTGACCGACAATCCCTGCATAAATGGCGTGTTGCCAAAATAGAAAAAAGCCAATCGGGCGTCTTGCTCGGTTGGCTTTTTGCTTGCTTATTTTTCCGCTTTAATCAGATCCTTGACTACTTCGCCGGCTAGGATCAGGCCCATCACGGAGGGCACAAAGGCCACGCTGCCGGGCGTGCTGCGGCGGCCGGGGTGATCCGGATCCGCCTGTCCGGCGCCGGCGGTGGGAATAGGCGGTTCTTCGGAGTAGACCACCTTTAGGTGGTGAATACCCCGCTTTTTCAGCTCCCGGCGCATGACCCGGGCCAGCGGATCCATTTTCGTTTTAGCCAGGTCCGCCACCTGAAAGCCGGTGGGGTCCAGCTTATTCCCGGCGCCCATGGCGCAGATGATGGGCACGCCGGCGGCGTGGCAATGGGTCACCAGCGCCAGCTTGGCGCTCATGGTGTCTACTGCGTCCACCACATAATCGTATTGGTTAAAGGGAAAATCCGCCGCCGTTTCCGGCAAAAAGAAGCAGTTGTGCTTGGTGATCTTGGCCGCCGGATTGATGTCTAAGATTCGAGCCTCCATGGCGTCCGTCTTGTACTGCCCCACGGTTTTGGTGGTGGCGATGATCTGGCGGTTGATGTTGGACACGGCCACTGTGTCGCTGTCGATCAGATCCAGGTGCCCCACGCCGGTACGGGCCAAAGCCTCGCACACATAGCCGCCTACGCCGCCAATGCCGAATACCGCCACCCGCGAGGCGGCCAGCCGCTCCAGAGCGCTGCTGCCCAAGAGTAATTCTGTTCTGGAAAATGCCTGTTCCATAGCGAATACCTACCTTTTTAATAGATTTATTATACGGCAAGGGTTCGGTGCTGTCAACCGGCTTGAAAAATAGACAAAATCTTAATATGCCTATACTGACAAAGTACATTAAAAAGTTCGATAAAATTATAACAAAAAATATTGCACACTGTGTGCAGGCACGGCCTTTTTTAGTTGCGCTGGGGCAGGGCGGTATGCTATAATAAAGGTATAAAATAGAGGGGGTTCTATATATGAAACGGATTTTTTGCGCACTGCTGGCCGGTGCACTGACCTTGGGCGCTGCCTTGCCGGTGCAGGCAGCGGATAAGGCAGTGCTGCGTGTGGCGGCAGACGCCAAGCAAACCGCCATCTCGGATCATTTGTACGGTGCGTTTATTGAGGACATCAGCTACGCCTGCGACGGGGGCTTGGTGTCCAATTTGGTAAATAACGACAGCTTTGAGTACGCCTCTGCGCCTACCACCGGCTGGGTGGCGGATGGTTTGGAGCTGACCACCGAGGGCAACCTGCCCCTAAATAAGAACAATCCCACCTACGCCAAGGTGACGGTGGACGGCAAGGGCAGTCTGACGAACCTGGGCTTTACGGAGATTTATAAATACAAGACGGATAAATATGATAAAAAGAAAGCCAACACGGCGGATATGGGCTTTGTGGCGGACCAGGTGTATGATTTCAGCTGCTATGTGCGCTCCGGCGGCTTTACCGGCACCGCGCAGGTGTATTTGGACTGCGGCGACGGCAAGCAGACGGCGGTGCAGCTGGACTTGAGCAAAACCGGCGGCGCCTGGAACAAGCTGACCGTACCGCTGACCGCAAGTGCCAGCAAAGATGGCGCCTTGGTATTTCAGCTGGAGGGTGAGGGGACTTTATACCTGGATTTCGTCACCCTGGTGCCCCAGGGCAGCTACGGTTACGGCAGCGACAGCTGGAAATATACCACTCTGCGCAGCGACCTGTTTGCAGCGCTGCAAAATTTGCACCCGCGGTTTATCCGCTTTCCCGGCGGGTGCCTGGCAGAGGGCGGTAGCCTGGATCAGCTGTACAATTGGAAAGATACCATCGGCCCCTTGGAGGAGCGCAAGCAAAGTGAGAACTTGTGGAAGGACGACAACGGCCGGGACTATAACAACACCAACGCTATGGGCTACCACGAGTATTTCCAGCTGTGCGCGGATCTGAACGCGTTGGCGCTGCCCATTGTGAATGTGGGGCTCAGCTGCCAGCCGCGGGCGGCCTATGATGATCACGCGGCAGCGTATGCCAAACTGGGCATGACCGACGCGCAGTGGGAGGCGTATTTGACGGAAAAGGTGGGCCTGGACGAAAAGGATACCGACGCCCGCACAGAATATACGGACAAAATCAAAAAGCTGAACATCAACAGCGCCGCCGACTGGGAGGCGTATTTGGACACCATTGCTCTGCGCCCGGGCACGGATGCGTGGGACAATTATGTGCAGGATGTACTGGATCTGATTGAGTACGCCAACGGCGACGCCACCACCAGCTACTGGGGCGCACTGCGGGCGGCCAACGGCCACGCCAAGCCCTTTAATCTGCAATATATCGGTCTGGGAAATGAGAACTGGGGCGCCGTGTATGAACGCAACTTCAAGGCGCTTTACAAGGCAGTAAAAGAGAAATACCCGCAGATCACTGTGATCTCCTCTGCCGGTACTTACCTGGAGGGGGATGCTTACGACGGCAATATGGCGTGGATTGACCGGGAATTTAAAGACACGGTGGTGGACGAGCATTATTATACCTATGACGGCTACCTGTTTGACCACAATGATCGCTACGATCGCTTTGACCGCTCCGGTGCCCATGTGTTTGTGGGCGAGTACGCCGCCACCTCTGCCGGGATCGGCACCATAGAGACCAAGAGCAACATTTGGGAAGCGGTGGAAGAAGCCAGCTACCTGACCGGCTTGGAACGCAACGGCGATGTGGTGGATATGGCATCCTACGCCCCCACCTTTGCCAAGGTCAATGCCCAAAGCTGGAATGTGAATCTCATTTGGTTTGACAGCCGCCAAACGGTGCTCACTCCCTCCTATTATGTGCAAATGCTTTTTGCCAACAATGTGGGTACGCAGTATGTGCACGCCACTTTTGACGGCGGCAGTACCGTACAGGACGGGGTGTACCAGTCCGTTACCTGCGACCCGGAGAACCAGGTGCTGTATATTAAGCTGGTGAATACCTCCGGCAAGGACCGGACGGTGAATGTGCAGCTGGACGGCTACAAACCGAATGCGGTTTCCGTCCAAAGCCTGCAAGGCAAATTTAAGTCCGCCTGCAATGAACTGGACAGCAATACCACGGCGCCTACCCAAACGGAGCTGACCCCCGGCACGGACCTCCAGGTGGAGCTGAGCAAGTACCAGGTGAGCGTGGTGCAGGTGGCCTATGGCAAAAACAGCGGTGCGGATTTGTATAAATTGCCGGAAAAGGCGACCCCCACTTTGTCGGACGGTGGTAAGTTATATCTGCCTCCGGCTACTGCGGGCATTGCTTTTGGCGCGGTTTTCGGCACTGCCGCTGTGTTTGCGGCCGTGGTGCTGCTGATACACTATAAGAAGAAAAAGCAGGGGAAATCATAAGTAAAAGCGGTAAAAAGACAAAAAAATAAGGCTCCCGTGTAAAGGGGGCAAATAGCCAAATATGGAAAACAAAAGGCGCACACCGGTTTTGGTGTGCGCCTTTTACTGTAACACTTTAGATATGAAAAAACGGAAAGCGGCTTTTGCTGGTGTCGCGGCCTTTCAGGTACACGGCTTCCACCGAGGCAGTAGGGTCCTTGAGAATGTTTTTGTCCAAGACGGCAAAGTCGGCACTTTCGCCCACAGCCAGTACGGCGCAGCCGGCGTCCTTGCAGTCCACCGGGATCAGGTCGTTTACTGCCGGCAGTACCGCTTTGCCCTCCAGGTCTACCACCTTGGCGTCTCGATAACACAGGGGCGTATTGTAGCCGATATAGGCAATCTTGCCCTTGTCCTCTACCAGCACACTGTAAGTGAGATTCTCCTCATTCAGGGAGATGAAATCTGCGTTTGTATATACAACCATGGTCTGCTCCTTACTGCGCCAGCGCGTCTGCCAGTGCGGCCAGCGCGGTGCGGTCTGCGTCCTTTAAGGCGGCGCGCACGGTGACGGTGCCCGACAGCAGGGTGATGGCTTTCATCTCCTCCAACTGGGCGGTCATGGTGCGGGCGGCGCTGGGCGCCCAGCTGCCGTTTTCAATCAAGGCCACGGTGCGGTTTTGGTAACTCTTGCTCTTTAAGTGGTGCAAGAAGTCCGCCATTACCGGGAACACCCCGCCGTCATAGCTGGGGGCGGCGCATACCATTTGGCTGTACTGAAATGCTTTTGCTACTGCCTGTGCCAAATCCGTGCGGCTTAAATCCGCGATTTCTACCGTTACGCCACGGCTTTTCAGTTCCTCCGCCAGCAGCAGAGCAGCCGTCTTCGTGTTGCCGTAAATGGAGGCATAGGCAATGAACACACCTCGGGTTTCCGGCTGATAGCTGCTCCAAGTGTTATACAGGTGCAGATAGGGGGTCAGGTCCCCTTGCAGTACCGGGCCGTGCAGCGGGCAAATGGTGGCAATATCCAGGGCGGCGGCTTTTTTCAGCAGGGTCTGCACCGGCGCACCGTATTTGCCCACGATATTGATAAAGTAGCGGCGGGCTTCTTCCGGCCAAGGCTCGTCCGTGCCTACGGCGCCGAATTTGCCAAAGGCGTCTGCGCTAAAGAGCACCTTTTCCGTTTGTTCGTAGCTGACCATCACCTCCGGCCAGTGCACCATGGGTGCCATCACAAAGGTCAAGGTGTGGTGACCCAGCTCCAGCGTGTCGCCCTCTTTCACCGACAGGGTCTTGGTGCCTGCCGGCAGGTCAAAAAACTGGGGCAGCATAGCCAGCGCCTTGGCGCTGAGCACCAGGGTGGCTTCGGGATATTTCTCTATGGTCATTTGCAGACTGCCGGCGTGGTCCGGCTCTAAGTGGTGCACCACAATGTAGTCCGGGGTGCGCCCGTCCAGAACAGCGTCCACCTTTGCGGCCCAGTCGTCATATTTGCGTTTGTCCACCGTGTCCAGCAGGGCAATCTTGTCGTCCAGCAGCAGATAGCTGTTGTAGGATACGCCGTGGGGCACCGGGTACTGGCTTTCAAACAAATCAATGTCTGTATCGTTGACGCCAACATAGCGAATTGCGTCAGAAATGGTCAATGTAAATCACCTTTCTTCCTCACATTGCCTTTAGCATAGCATAAATGATCGGGAAATACAATGCCGGGGCGCAAAAAAGCCGCACTGCTCATGGCGAAGCGGTGCGGCTGTCTTGCAAAAAAGATTTACATCAGGGAGAGATACAACTGTTTGATCTCCTCTACGCTGGTGTCTCTGGGGTTGCCGGGACGGCAGGCGTCGTCATAAGCGCTCTGCGCCAGGAAGTCCACATCCTCCGGCTTTACAATGTCTTTCAGATCGGCGGGGATACCCACATCCTGGGACAGCTGCTTGACAGCGTCCACGGCAGCGGCACGAGCCTGGTCCAGAGTCATATCGTCCACGCCCTTAACACCCATGGCCTTGGCAATATCCCGGTATTTTTCACCGGTGGCAGGTGCGTTGTAGGCCATCACGGTGGGCAGGATAATGGCGTTGGCTACGCCGTGGGGTGTGTCATACACAGCGCCCAGCGGGTGCGCCATGGAGTGCACAATGCCCAGGCCCACATTGGAAAAGCCCATACCGGCAATGTACTGGCCCAGTGCCATGCCCTCGCGGCCCTCCGGGGTGTTGGCTACGGCACCGCGCAGGTTCTTGCTGATGATCTCAATGGCTTTCAGGTGGAACATATCGCTCATTTCCCAGGCGGCCTTGGTAATGTAGCCCTCAATGGCGTGGGTCAGTGCGTCCATACCTGTGGCGGCGGTCAGCCCCTTGGGCATGGATGCCATCATCTCCGGGTCCACAACGGCCACTACGGGAATGTCGTGCACATCTACGCACACCATTTTGCGGTTCTTCTCCGTGTCGGTGATCACATAGTTGATGGTGACCTCGGCGGCTGTACCGGCAGTGGTGGGAACGGCGATGATCGGCACGGCCTTCTTGGTGGTGGGCGCCACGCCCTCCAGGGAGATTACATCGCTGAATTCCGGATTCTCAATGATAATACCAATGGCTTTGGCGGTGTCCATAGAGGAGCCGCCGCCAATGGCGATAATACAGTCTGCGCCGCTGGCCTTAAAGGCGGCCACGCCGGTCTGCACATTCTCCACCGTGGGGTTGGCCTTGATTTTGCTGTAGATCTCGTAGTCAATGCCGGCATTCTCCAGCACATCGGTCACTTTCTTCGTTACATTAAATTTAATCAGGTCCGGGTCGGAGCACACAAAGCACTTTTTGAACCCGCGGCCTTTCACTTCACCGGCGATCTCCTGGATCGCACCGGGGCCGTGGTAACTGGTCTCATTCAATACAAATCTGTTTGCCATAACAAATTACCTCTTTTGATTGAAAATTTCGGCGTTTTTTTTCGCCGCTTGCAAGTTCAGTATAGCGAATTGATAAATTATTGTCAATCTGACAGCGGCGGAATTCATAAATAATTTACACTGTGTGCAGAATTGCGCAACAGCGTGCAAAAATTTTGGAAAATACAGCAAATTATGTTAAAATAATATCAGAGAAAGGCGAGCACCGCCGCAAGGTGTGTTCTGCAAAAAACAGAAAAAACCCCTTGACAAAAGGTCGTTTTCCGTTTATAATTCAAATTGTAATGAGTACAAGCTGGTAATGATTACAACAACTGGTCAAAATTTTCAAAAACTTTAGCCGGAATGGGCAAAATACTTATACAATTTGGGTTGAAATTCAAGACGATTTGTTGTATATTATTAGCGATTTGCGGACAGGTGTGCCAAATTGCGTCTGTTTTCGCAATTTCAACTATGCCAAACATTAGTTTTATATTCAGCAAACAAATACTGTAGGAGGTAATACGATGGTCAATTTTGAACAATGGAATGGCTTTGACGGTTCCCTCTGGAAAGAGGAAGTCAATGTAAGAGACTTCATCCAGAAGAACTACAAGCCCTATGATGGGGATGAGCATTTCCTGGCAGGACCCACGGACGCTACCAACAAGCTGTGGGGCGTGTTGCAGGGTCTGCAAAAAGAAGAGCGCGCCAAGGGCGGCGTTTTGGATATGGACACGAAGATCGTGTCCGGCATTACTGCCCATGAGCCGGGCTACATCAGCGAGGATCTGAAGGATCTGGAGGCTGTGGTTGGTTTGCAGACCGACAAGCCCCTGAAGCGTGCCTTTATGCCCTATGGCGGTATCAAGATGGCGGAGCAGGCTTGCTCCACTTACGGCTATGAGCCGGACCCGGAGCTGCACAAGATCTTCACCGAGTATTGCAAGACGCATAACCAGGGTGTGTTTGACGCATATACGCCCGAGATGAAGAAGGCTCGCCACAACAAGATCATTACCGGTCTGCCGGATACTTACGGCCGTGGCCGTATCGTCGGCGATTATCGCCGTGTGGCCCTGTACGGTATCGACTTCCTGATCGAGCAGAAGAAGGAAGACTTTGCCAACTGCGGCAGCGGTTCTATGACGGACGACATCATCCGTCAGAGAGAAGAGCTGGCTATGCAGATCAAGGCTCTGGGCGAGATGAAAGTTATGGCCGAGAAGTATGGCTTTGATATTTCTCAGCCCGCAAAGAACGCAAAAGAGGCTGTGCAGTGGCTGTACTTCGGCTACCTGGCTGCCATCAAGACCCAGAACGGTGCTGCGATGAGCGTTGGTCGTGTGTCCACTTTCCTGGATATCTACATTGAGAGAGATCTGGAAGCCGGCACTTTGACCGAGAGCGAGGCACAGGAATTGATCGACCACTTGGTTATGAAGTTCCGTATGGTGAAGTTCGCCCGTATTCCCTCTTACAACCAGCTGTTTTCCGGCGACCCGGTATGGGCTACCCTGGAAGTTGGCGGTATCGGCGTAGACGGCCGTTCTATGGTTACCAAGAACGACTACCGTTTCCTGCACACTTTGGAGAATATGGGTCCCTCTCCGGAGCCGAACCTGACTGTTCTGTATTCCTCCGCTCTGCCTGAGAACTTTAAGAAGTACGCGGCAGACATTTCTATCCGCACCAGCTCCATCCAGTATGAGAACGACGATGTGATGAAGCCGGTATGGGGCGACGATTACAGCATCTGCTGCTGCGTATCCGCTACCCAGACCGGTAAAGAGATGCAGTTCTTCGGCGCAAGAGCCAACCTGGCTAAGTGCCTGCTGTACGCTATCAACGGCGGTGTGGATGTAAAGACCGGCCAGCAGGTTGGTCCCGAGTACAAGCCGATCACTTCCGAGTACCTGGACTATGATGAGGTCATTGAGAAGTATGACCGCATGATGGACTGGCTGGCTGATCTGTATGTGAATGTGCTGAACCTGATCCAGTACATGCATGATAAGTATTACTACGAAGCTGCCGAGATGGCTCTGATTGATACCGATGTACGCAGAACCTTTGCCACCGGTATTGCCGGCTTCTCCCACGTGGTAGACTCCCTGAGCGCCATCAAGTACGCTAAGGTTAAGACCATCCGCAACGAGGACGGCATTGTGGTTGACTACGAGACCACCGGCGACTTCCCCCGCTACGGCAACGATGACGACCGTGCAGATGAGATCGCTGTATGGCTGCTGAAGACCTTCCTGACTAAGATCAAGAAGCACCACACCTATCGTAACTCCGAGCCCACCACCTCTATCCTGACCATTACCTCCAATGTGGTATATGGTAAGGCAACCGGTGCTATGCCTGACGGCCGTAAGGCCGGCGAGCCGCTGTCTCCCGGTGCAAACCCGGCTTACGGCGCAGAGCAGAACGGCCTGCTGGCCTCTCTGAACTCCGTTGCTAAGCTGCCTTATGAGTGGGCACTGGACGGTATCTCCAACACCCAGACCATCAACCCGGACGCCATCGGCCATGACGAGCAGGAGCGCATCAACAACCTGGTACAGGTGATGGATGGCTACTTCGATCAGGGCGCACATCACCTGAACGTGAATGTGTTCGGTAAAGAGAAGCTGATCGACGCCATGGAGCATCCGGAGAAGGAAGAGTATGCAAACTTCACCATCCGTGTATCCGGTTACGCCGTGAAGTTTATTGACCTGACCCGTGAGCAGCAGATGGATGTTATTGCCCGTACCTGCCACGACAGAATGTAAGCGGCTGATCGCTTATGATCGGTAAAATTCATTCCATAGAGACCTTCGGGCTGGTAGACGGCCCGGGGGTGCGCTATGTGCTCTTTTTGCAGGGCTGCAATATGCGCTGCAAATATTGCCACAACCCGGAGACTTGGGATCCGGCGGCGGAAAAGATGAGCCTGTCCCCACAGCAGATGTTTGATAAGGCTTATCGTTATCGCAATTACTGGACCAAGAAAGGCCAGCCCAACGGCGGTATCACCGTTAGCGGGGGCGAGCCGCTGCTCCAGATCGACTTTGTAACGGAGTTCTTCTCCATTGCCAAGGCCCACGGGGTGCATACCACGCTGGACAGCTGCGGTTCTGCATTCAGCCGCAAGGAGCCGTTCTTCTCTAAGTTCCAAAAGCTGATGGAAGTGACGGATCTGGTGATGCTGGACTTAAAGCAGACGGACAGCGAAAAGCACAAGGAACTCACCGGGCGGGACAACGCCAATATTTTGGATATGGCTCGCTACTTGTCGGAGATCGGCAAGCCGATGTGGATCCGGCGCGTGCTGGTGCCCGGTCTGACCGATGACCCGGCAGAGTTGCAGCAGTTGAAAGACTTTATCGACAGCCTTTCTTCTGTGGAGAAGGTGGAGATCCTGCCGTACCATACGCTGGGGCTCTTTAAGTGGCAAAACCTGGGGATCAAGTACCCGCTGGAGGGCGTACCTGTGCCCACACCGGAGCAGGTGCAGCAGGCGGAGACCATCCTGGGGATCGCAAAATAAAACAAACGGCATTGCAATTTTGGTTGCAATGCCGTTTTTCTTTGTTATGGGTTGATTCTGTTTACGCAAGTGGTTGCTTTTGCCGCATTATAACACCACACCCAAGGCGTCAATCACCTGCTTTTTGTAATTCAAAAATTCCGGAGTCAGGTTAAAGTCCCGCCGCCGGGGCTTCGGCTCCGCAATGGTGATTTGGTGGGTGATCTTGCCCGGTCGCCCGCTGAGAATGAGAATGCGGTCGCTGAGCAGCACCGCCTCGTCAATATCATGGGTGATAAAGATGGTTGACAGCTTGATCTCCTCCATCACGGACAGATACCACCGGTGCATGGCGGATTTGGTGATGGTGTCCAGGGCACTGAACGGTTCGTCCAGCAGCGCTACGCGGTCACCGGCCAGGTAGGTGCGCAGCAGGGCTGCCCGCTGGCGCATACCGCCGGACAATTCCGCCGGGTACTGCTGCTGGGTGCCCTCCAGACCGAACTGGGCAAAGTGACTGCCGGCTTCTGTCCGCGCTTCCTTTTTGGATTTGCCGGAGAGCAGCAGCGGTAGGGACACATTGTCAATGATCTTCTTGTAGGGCAGCAGCAGGTCCTTTTGCAGCATATAGCTGATATGGCCCGGCTGGCCGGTAATGTCCTGCCCGTCCAGCACCACCCGGCCGCTGTCCGGTCGGTCAATGCCGCTGATGCAGTTGAACAGGGTGGTCTTGCCGGCGCCGCTGACCCCCAGCAAGGAGATTAACTCTCCCTGCCGCAAAGTCAGGTTTACGCCGTCCAAAATCACCTTTTCGTCAAAGCTTTTTTTAATGTTTTCTGCGGATAAAATGTCCATCTCTTATGCCAGGTAATCGTTGGTAAAGCCTACATTGCTGCTGATGTCTTTCTCCACCAGCTTGTTGTCCGTCAGCCACTTGTAGAAGTTGTTCCAACGGGCCGGGTCAATGTAGCCCCATTTTTTGGCGTCGCTGATATACTGACCGGCCATCCACTTTTGGCTTTCCTTAACCAGTTCTTCGCTGCCGTTCAGAGAGCCGGTATCGTCGCTCTTAATGAGAATGTCCGCAGCCTCCTCCGGGTGGTCAATGGCGTACTGATAGCCCTTGGCAGTGGCAGCCAGGAATGCCTTAGCAGCCTGCGGATTTTCCTTTAAGAAAGTGTTGTTGGCGATGAGCACCGGGGTGTAGTAGTCAAAGGTGGTGTTCAGGTCCTTGATGTAGAAGAAGTCTACATCGATTTTGTTGACCTTGGCGTTGATACCGCCCCAGCCGTAGAATACCCAAATGGCGTGGTCCGGGTTCTGCTGCACATCCTGGGCCTCGGCGGTCGGCGGGTTGGGGATCTGCTTAACCTTGCTCCAATCGCCGCCGTCCTTGTTGACGATATTTTCCATCATAGCCTTTTCAATGGGGGAGTCCCAGGTCAGGTAGGTGTTGCCTGTCAGGCCCTTGGGACGGTCCATACCCTGCCCGGCCTTGGAGATAATGCCGGAGGAGTTGTCTGCAGCAGGCGCAGCCACGGCGGTCACATCCATGGGGGTGTCAGAAGTAAAGGCAGGCGCCAGGGTGTCCTGTGCGTCAACGGCAAATTGCGCTTTGTTGGAGCTGCACAGCTGGGTGGCGGTGCTGTTGTCCGGCGGCTGCACAATGCTCACATTCAGCCCGGCGGCCTCGTAGTAGCCTTTTTCCTTGGCTACGAACATACCGGTGTGGTTGGTGTTGGGGGTCCAGTCCAGGCAGACGGTAATGTCCGTCTTCTGTGCCGGTGCGGCGGTGGTGTCCGTTTTGTCCGCTGTTTTACCGCCGGAGCAGGCGGCAAAGGACAGCGCCATTACGCCGGCCAGCATGCCGGCAAAAATCTTTTTTGCTTTATTCATCTTATTCTTTTCCTTTCGTTGTTCCTTTGTTTGCCCAGGGCATTGCCAGCCGCTGCGCCAGTGCCACCAGTGCCATCAGCAGCAGGCTGATGACGGAGATGAACACAATGACAGCAAACATTTTGTCAAAGGCATAAGCTTTCTTTACCCGGGTCATATAGACCCCAAGTCCCTCAAAACCGCCTAACCACTCAGAGATCACCGCGCCCACCACCGCATAGGAGGCGGAGATGCGCAGCCCGGAGAAAAAGGAGCCGGTGGCGGAGGGCAGCTTGATGTGCCAAAACACTTGCAGTCGATTGGCACCCATCGCCCGCAGCAGGTTGACCTCGTCCGGGTCCGCACTGCGGTAGCCGTCTAAGAGTCCGATGGAGATGGGGAAGAAGGTGGTGATCACCACCAGTGTGATCTTCGGCGCCATACCGAAGCCCATCCACAGCACCAGCAGCGGCGCAATGGCAATGGTGGGTATGGTCTGGGTAATGATGAGAATGGGATAGATAGCTTGATACAAAAAGTGAAAGCGATCCATCAGCGCCGACAGAATAAATGCCAGTGCCACGCCGATCCCCAGTCCGTACAGCGCCTCTTGCAGGGTCACCTTGGCCTGGGACATCATCACGGAGAAGTTGTGCACAAACGCCAGCCACACATCCGTAGGGGATGGCAGCATGTAGGCGGGCACCACTTCAAACCCGGCGCAGGCGTACCAAATGCCTAAGATCACTGCCAGCGCCAAAATGGGCGCCAGCTTATTGGTGGTGCTTTGTAATTTTTTGGTCAATGGTCAAAACCTCCCCTTCCGGGTTGTACACGATCTTGACATAAGCGGATACGCTGGGCGCACCGGCTTTAACGGCCACTTTTTGGCACTGTGTTACGATCTCCATCAGCTGATCGTAGCTTTCGCCCTCAATGGTGGTCTCAAAGGGACCTACGGAGCAGTGCAGGCCTGTGCTCTTGATGTAGGCGATCACTTCGTCTACGATACGCACCAGTTCCTGGTCGTTGTCTGCCTTTGGCAGAACCTGAATGGCAACACTTGCTTTCATAAAAAATACTCTCCTTCCAAGTGCTTTGGCGGTTGCCCGCCGGGGTGGGTGGCAATAAGTCAAAAGAAAAGCCCCATTCACGCAGAATGGGGCACAGTTGCAAATATCTAAGCATTCGTCTCTGCCGTGCGTGCTAGCGTACGGTTCAAAGGGTATGATCTCAGCCTTGCGGCACCCCTGACTTATTGATTTGAACAACTCTATTATACGGCGGCGCCGGGTCTTTGTCAATCCTGGATCACGCGCACCCGGATCACACCGTCGATCTTTTCAATATCCGCCACCACGCTGGCGCTGTAAGCGGTGTCTGTATCAATAATACTGTAAGCGATCTCGCCCCGGTTCTTATCGGTAAAGGCGGCAATGTTCATACCGTCCTTGCTGATGGTGTCCGTAATGGTGGCGATCATGTTTGGCTGGTTCTTGTGCACTACGGTCATGCGGGCAGCGCCGTTGGGGCCCATGTGTACCGTGGGCAGGTTTACGCTGTTTTGAATATTGCCGTGCTCCAAAAAGTCAATCAGCTCTTCGGCACCCATAGAGGCGCAGTTCTCCTCGCTCTCCGGGGTGGAAGCACCCAGGTGGGGAATGGCGATCACGCCGTCCACATCAATCAGCTTAGCGCTGGGGAAGTCGGTAACATACGCGGCCATTTTGCCCTCTTCCAAAGCCTCGACCACATCGTCCGCATTGGCCAGGTCGCCACGGGCAAAGTTCATCACGCGCACCGTATCTTTCATTTTGGCAATGCTTTCGGCACAAATCAGCTCCTTGGTGTCCGGGGTCAGCGGTACATGCACGGTGATATAATCTGCCAGGGGGAACACCTGATCCAGATCATTGTTGACGGTTACGCCCGGCTTGAGTACAGAGGCGTCCTTTAAGAACGGGTCGTAGCCGATCACCTGCATACCCAGATCCACGGCGGCGTTGGCCACCAGACGGCCGATGGCGCCCAGACCGATCACTGCCAAGGTCTTGCCCTTCAGTTCCGGACCGGCAAAGGCGGACTTGCCCTTTTCCACCGTTTTGGGTACATTGTCGCCCTCGTCCTTAATGGTCTTGCACCAGTCGATGGCGCGGGTTACCTTGCGGCTGGCCAGGAGCATACCGCACAGCACCAGTTCTTTTACCGCGTTGGCGTTGGCGCCGGGGGTGTTGAATACCACAATGCCCTTTTGGGCGCAGTCGGCCACAGGAATGTTGTTGACCCCGGCACCGGCTCTGGCGATGGCCAGCAGGCTTTCCGGCATTTCCATATCGTGCATGGAGGCGGAGCGCACCATAATGGCGTCCGGCGTCGTTTCCGGTGCGTCCACGGTGTAGTTGGCAGGGTCAAATTTGTTCAGCCCCACCGGCGAAATCTTATTTAAGGTCTGAATATGAAACATCAGCAGTTCTCCTCCTCAAACTTTTGCATGAAGGTCACCAGCGCCTGTACGCCCTCTAAAGGCATGGCGTTATAGATAGAGGCGCGCATACCGCCCACGGTACGGTGCCCTTTCAGATTTACCAGCCCGGCGGCTTCCGCTTCTTTAACAAATTTGGCGTCCAGATCGGCGTTGCCGGTGACAAAGGGTACATTCATCAGGGAGCGGTCCTCCGGCACCACGGTGCCGTGGAACAGCTTGGAGTTATCCAGAAAGTCATACAGCAGCTTTGCCTTTTCCCGGTTGCGCTTTTCCATTGCTTCCAGGCCGCCCAGCGCTTTGATCCACTCCAGTACCAGTTTGCAGATATAAATGCACCAGCAGGGGGGCGTGTTGTAAAGGGAGTCCGCGTCTGCCTGGACTTTATAGTTCATCATCACCGGGGTGGTGGGGCGTGCGTTGCCCAGCAGATCCTCCCGGATAATGGCCACTACCAGTCCGGCAGGCGCCACATTCTTTTGGGCGCCGAAGTACACCATGCCGAATTTGCTGATGTCCAGCGGTTGGGACAGAGCACAGGAGGACACATCGGCGATGAGCACCTTGTCGCCCACCGGCGGCAGCTCCTTATATACCGTGCCGTAAATGGTGTTGTTCATACAAATATACACATAGTCCGCATCGTCCCGGAAGTCGGCGGCTGCGGTCTTGGGAATATAGCTAAAGGTTTTGTCCGCAGAGGAGGCCACGGCTTGCACATCGCCGTACTTCTGGGCCTCCTGATAGGCTTTCTTGGCCCACTGGCCGGTGATGATATAGTCCGCCTTGCCGCTGCCGTTCATAAAGTTCAGCGGAATGGCAGAGAATTGGGCGGAAGCGCCGCCCTGCAAAAAGAGCACCTTGTAGTTGTCCGGCACCTGGTACAACTCCCGCATCAGTGCCTCGGCGTCTTTGATAATTTTATCAAAGGTTTTAGAGCGGTGGCTCATCTCCATAACGGATTGGCCGCTGCCCCGGTAGTCCATCATTTCGGCGGCAGCGGTTTGTAACACCTGCTCCGGCAGGGTGGACGGTCCTGCGCTAAAATTCCATACTCTTGCCATAGTCAATATCTCCTTTGGATTTCAAATCGTGTATATACCATTATACGGCTGTTCACCTTTTTGTCAAGCAAAACCGCTGATTTTTGTAAAAAAAGCCGATAGATTGACAAATCGCTAACGATATTGTACAAATTGTAGCCAATGTTGGCTGAATTGCAGGACAGGTGTGCAGTATTTGGCAAGTGTATTCTAAAATGTGGGCAGATAAATGTGCGCGACCCGATGCCCACATCGCCCCCTGCATTTGTAAAAACTTTTTTGTAGGGTGCGGTGCTCCCGCCGTACCGTAACAAAAAAAGAGCACCATGCAGGTGCTCTCATGAATTATTCTTTATTTCTGCTGCTGGTTCAGGGCGTTTTGCAGCATATTGTTCTGCTTTTTCGGCTTATAGGGGGGCGGGTTCTTCAGCTTCTTGGTCCAGCGGTTGTTTTTGGCGGTGAGCTTGTTGATTTCGTGCACCGGGCCGGCCATATACTCGGTCATATACCGGTCGGCGATCTCCATCAGTTGCGGATCATTCTTCATCTCGCCCAAAATGGTTACGCCGATAATGTCCTGCACCTCGTTGGTACCGTCCTCGTAGATCTCGCCCAGCGCTTTAAACAGCTTTTTAATATCTGCCTCCCGGCCGGAGCGCATCACTTCCAGCACCCGGGGCGTACCGTATTCGGTAAAGAAGGTCTCCGGCAGAAACTCGCCGTAGGTGGCAATATTGCGCTTGATTTCGTCTTTCATATCCGGGTACAGCACGCCAAAGCGGTTGGCCAGGGAGTCTACATCGTAGCTGACAACACCGTTCTTGGCCTTGGAGCGGGACACGGCCTTGGGCATTTTGATCTTGTCCAGGTCTGCCTTTTTCTTCTTAGCAAAGAGGGAGCGCACTTCCTCACTTACCTCGTTGGCTACGGACTTTACATCGCGGTCGTCCAATGCGTCCAGCTCAAACAGCGAACGGGAGACGGTGCTCCACTGGGGGTTTTCTTTCTCATAGGCGCAGTCAAATTCCAGCAGCTGCTTGTCTGCTACATAATGCAGGCGGTACAGCCCGTTATCACCGGCAAAGGTCAGGGCGTCCTCCGCGCCTGCCTCGCGGTTAAAGTGCAATTCGGTATTGATGGCGGCAAGCTGCTTTTCCAGCGTTGCAAAAGCCTGGTTCAGTTCCATATGGGCACTCCTTACTCGGTCATTTTTACTTGGTGCAAAGTATTATAGCATTTTTTGCCCCCTTTGTCACGCTTTTTTATGAAGTTGGGTAGCGGGTGGTTGGTTTTGCCGATATTTTTTCTAAAAAGGCATAGATTTTAATAGAAGATGACGGTTGCGCCGGCGTATCTTCTGTGGTACAATATTATAATCAATTTTGACTTAGGAGCAGTTTTGCATGAATAAAATCACATTGGGTGTGTTGTTCGGCGGCGTATCCTCCGAGCACGACATCAGCACCGTATCGGCAAAGGGCATTCTCTCTGCCATTGACAAAGAAAAATATAACCTGGTTTTGCTGGGGATCACCAAAGAGGGGCGTTGGTTCCTGTTTGATGATGATATTGACTTGCTGCCGGAGGACCGGTGGCTTACTTCCCCCCAGCTTGGTGCCTGCCTGGATCAGCCCGGATCGAAGCGTGCACGGTGTGGTGACCGCTAAGGGCGACACCATTCGTTTGGACGCAGTGTTCCCGGTGCTCCACGGCAAGAACGGCGAGGACGGCACCGTTCAGGGACTGCTGCAACTGGCGGGCATTCCCTTTGTAGGGTGCGATGCGACCGCATCCGGTGTGTGTATGGATAAGGCGGTGACCAACGCCGTGGCAGACGCGGTGGGCATTGCCCAGGCCAAGTGGTGCGCCTACACCCGCTTTGCTTACGACAGCGACCGAGAGGGCTGCCTGCAAGCGGCGGAGGAGAAACTGGGCTATCCGATTTTTGTAAAGCCTGCCAACGCCGGTTCCTCTGTGGGCATTACCAAGGCTACGGATCGGGAGAGCCTGGTGCGTGGTATGGAAGTGGCCTTTGCTGAGGATAAAAAAGCAGTGCTGGAAGCGTGTATTATAGGCCACGAGGTAGAGTGTGCCGTCATGGGCAACGATACCCCCATTGCCGCCCAGGTAGGCGAGATCGTGGCAGCTGCGGACTTTTATGATTTTGACGCCAAGTATAATAATCCCCAAAGTGAGCTGCACATTCCGGCGGATCTAAGTCCGGAAAAGCTGGAAGAAGTGCGTGCGGCTGCTTTGCGTGCCTACGGAGCCATGGGCTGTGAGGGCCTGAGCCGTGTGGATTTCTTTGTTACTTACGACGGGGAGCAGGTGCTGCTCAATGAGATCAACACCATTCCCGGTCAAACCCCTATCAGTATGTACCCCAAGCTGTTTGAGGCGGTGGGTGTGCCGTACAGCGAGCTGATTGATCGGCTGGTGGCCTACGCGCTGGAACGGGGTGCCGTATGACGGAGAAGCAGACGGACACCCGGGATGTGGTGCTGGAGATCGTGGGCACCCAGCGGCTGAACGGCGACAGCGACAAGATTGAGCTGACCACCGTGGGTACGCTGCAAACGGAGCCGGATACACTGGTGTTTCGCTACACGGAGCAGCAGGAGCCGCCGGAGGAGCCGATTTATGTGCAGGTGCGCCTGCGCCGGGATCAGACGGAGGCGGAGATTCTGCGTACCGGCGCCTATGGCTCTTGTCTGACCATTGCCAGAGGGCAGCGGAATTTGTGCCGCTACGGCACGCCTTACGGCGATGTGCTCATGGGCATTTACGGCAAGGCGGTGGAAATTCAGGAGAATGCCGCCGACGGCCGGGTGCAGCTGCGTTATGAAATTGACATTAACGGCACTTTGGCCTCTAAAAATCAACTGAAAATTGACTACCGGATCACCGGGTCGCAAGGAGAATGAGCCATGTCTAAATTGGTTAAGCAAACGGAATTGGAATTAAAAGAGAAAATTATGGACGCTTTGGGTCGTGCCGTGGCGGACGGTGTGTTGGACGAGGCACCCCTGCCTGCCTTTATTATCGAAGTGCCCAAGGAGCGCCAAAACGGCGACTACTCCACCAATGTGGCCATGGCCGGTGCCAAGGCATTCCACAAGGCGCCCCGGGTGATCGCCCAGGCCATTGTGGATCGACTGGATCTGGCAGACACTGTGTTTGACCGGGCAGAGATCGCCGGTCCCGGCTTTATCAATTTCTTCCTGGGCAACCGGTTTTATGCCGCTGTGCTGGAGGATTTGATGGCGCAGGGCGAGAATTACGGCCGCTCGGATTACGGCAAGGGCAAGCGTGTGCTGGTGGAGTTCGTCTCTGCCAATCCCACCGGGCCTATGCATATCGGCAACGCCCGGGGCGGCGCGATCGGCGACTGCTTGGCAGCGGTGCTGGATTGGGCCGGATATGATGTGCAGCGGGAGTTTTATGTGAACGACGCCGGCAATCAGATTGAGAAGTTCGCCACTTCCCTGGAAGTGCGCTATTTGCAGCATTATGACCCGGCGGTGGAGCTGCCGGAGGACGCCTACAAGGGCGTGGATATTGTGGAGCACGCCGAGAATTTCATCAAGGAATACGGCGACCGGTATGTGAATGCGCCCGCAGAGGAGCGGCGCAAGGCGCTGGTGGATTACGCTCTGCCTAAGAACATTGCCGGGCTGGAGCGGGACCTGGGCGCATACCGCATTCAGTATGACCGCTGGTTCAAGGAGTCTTCCCTCCATGGGGACGGCTCTGTGCAGCGGGTGATTGACGCATTGAAAGAAAAGGGCGTTACCTATGAGCAGGACGGCGCCTTGTGGTTCAAGGCCAGTGCATTCGGCAACGACAAGGACATTGTGCTGGTGCGTGCCAACGGCATTCCCACTTATATTGTGCCGGATATTGCTTATCATTATAATAAGCTGGTGACCCGCGGCTATGATAAGGCCGTGGATGTGCTGGGTGCGGATCACCATGGCTATGTGCCGCGGATGAAGGCGGCGCTCACCGCCCTGGGGCTGGACGCGAACCGTTTGGATTGTGTGATTATGCAGATGGTGCGCCTGGTGCGGGACGGCGAGACCATTAAGCTGTCTAAGCGTTCCGGCAAGGCCATTACTTTGAATACCTTGCTGGAGGAAGTGCCCATTGACGCGGCCCGCTTCTTCTTTAACCTGCGGGAGCCAAACTCCCACTTCGATTTTGACCTGGAGCTGGCAGCCAGCACCTCTAATGAGAACCCGGTGTACTATGTGCAGTACGCCCATGCCCGCATTTGCTCTATTTTGCGCAAGGCGGCAGAGGAAGGCGTGACCCTGCGCACCCCACTACCGCGGAGCTGGAGCTGCTGACGGCGCCGGAGGAGCGGGAACTGATCCGCCACTTGGCCGCCCTCACCGACGATGTGGTTACGGCAGCCAAGACCTACGACCCGGCCAAGATTACCCACTATGTGATCGACCTGGCCACTCTGTTCCACAAATTCTACAATGCCCAGCGGGTCATGGTAGAGGATGAGGGGCTGATGCAGGCGCGGCTGTATCTGTGCACTGCCGTAAAGAATACCATTCGCAATGTACTTACTATGCTGAAGATCAGCGTGCCGGAGCGTATGTAAGCGGCTTGAGGTGAAGCTATGAACAGAAAAATTTTGTACGCAGTGGGCGACCGTCTGCTGCGCTATGTGTACAAGAACCCCCGCCGCAATTTGGTGAAGCTGGTGAAGGTTGGCAAGCTGGTGGCCGGCAAAATGTTCCCCCCCAGCACTTTTACCAAGCCCATTGAGATTATTGAGGATGAGGACAATGTGTGGCACCAATTCCTGTTTCGCGGGCTGGACGAGGTGGACCCGGCTCTGTTTCGCCGCATTGCGCTGACCTTTGCCATTGATCTGGGCTACTTTGGAACCAAGGCTCTGCGTGCCAACCGGGAGAAGGAGCACTGCAACATTCCCTGGGTGGTGCTGATGGATCCCACCAGTGCCTGCAATCGCCATTGCAAGGGCTGCTGGGCGGCGGAATACGGCCATAAGTCCAACCTGACCTTGGACGAAATGCGTCGCATTGTGCGGGAGTGCAAGGCACTGGGTACCCATTTCTTTATGTACACCGGCGGCGAGCCGCTGATCCGCAAGGCGGATATTATAACGGTAGCAAAGGAGAACCCGGACTGCCTGTTTTTGACCTTCACCAACGGCACGCTGGTGGATGATGCCTTTTGTGAGGATATGAAGGCCTGCGGCAATTTGGCACTGGCTCTGTCCGTAGAGGGCAGCGAAGAGACCACGGATGCCCGCCGGGGCGCAGGCTCCTATCGGGACACGATGGCGGCCATGGCACTGCTCAAAAAGCACGGCTGTCTGTTTGGCGTGTCCGTCTGCTACACATCGCAAAACTGCGAAGCGGTCACTTCCGACGCCTTTTATGACACCCTTATTGAGGCCGGTGCCCGCTATGCCTGGTACTTCCACTATATGCCGGTGGGCAGCGACGCAGATCAGAATTTGCTGCTCTCCCCGGAGCAGCGGGAGCATGTGTACCGCACCATTCGAGAGAAGCGGGACGGCAAGAACGGCAAGCCTATCTTTACCGTGGATTTCCAAAACGACGCGGAGTTTGTAGGCGGCTGCATTGCCGGTGGGCGCAACTACTTTCACATCAATTCCGAGGGTGACGCGGAGCCTTGTGTGTTTATCCATTACAGCGACTCCAATATTCGGCAAAAGAGCATTAAAGAATGCTTGCAGTCGCCGCTGTTTTACGAATATTACAAGGGTCAGCCATTTAATAACAATATGCTGCGGCCCTGTCCTATGCTGGAAAACCCGGCGGCTCTGCGGCGGATCGTCAGCCAAACCGGTGCCAAGTCCACCAACTTCCTGGCTCCGGAGAGCGCCGAGGCGCTGTGTGCCAAGTGCGATGCTTATGCTGCCGCCTGGGCGCCTACCGCCAAGCGCATTTGGGAAGAGAAAAGCCGCTTCCGGCCCTTTACCCAGTATTATCGGGACACCCCGGAGGGCAAAACGGACGGCGAGGTGCAAAAGCTGCAAAACCTGCCCCTGCCTACGGAGAAATAAAAGAGAACATAAAATGAAAAAGCGCACGACCCTGTATGGTCGTGCGCTTTTGTGTGCGCTTATTCAAAATTGGTTTCTACGATCTTCAGCACCTGCTCCCGAGAGGGAAAGTCCACATAGGTGGTGCCGTAGTACACGCCCTTTTTCAGCGGATAGTCCATAAATTTGGCGTTGATATATTTGGCATTGCGCCGTGGTCCTTTCAGCCCACCGGCGGTGGACAGGTAGTTGATCACATACTGCCCGCCAAAGGCTGTGCGCTGCTCTAAGAACGGCCGGATCACCTGGGCCCAGCGGGGCTTGGGCTTGTATTTGAACCGATCCTGTATAATAAAGTCTGCCGTGCCGGTACACAGGGGCAGCGCCGTGGGAATCACCTCCGGCTGTTCCACCCAGGTGGAAAAGTCAATGCCGGTGTTGTGGCGGGTAAAGTCCGGCTTAGGCTCCATTTTGCACCGACGGATCAGCACCAGCTTGCCGCGGGCGGCGCCCAAGGTGGGTACCCGATCCTCTAAGTACCAATAAGGCTCTTTGCCCTTGATATAGGTATAAAATAGGTTGTCGAAGCACTGCTCGTTCTCTTTGCCGTTGTCGTTTTTAAACTGAAACACCACTGCCTCGCCCGGGCATTCGTCTAAAAAGCGGTAGCACTGGGACAGCACATCGCCCATATCCATCAGGTTGGCTCGGTGGCAGGAGTGGTTGTAGGCGGGGAATATGCCGTGCACCATGGTTAGGCACTTGCCGTCCGCCCGCACGCGGATATCCAGCGCGCGCACCCCCAGAAGCAGCTGCTCATAGATGGTTAGGTCTTGGCAGCAAAAGAAGTGGGGCAGTCGAATGTGTTGGGTCACGCAGTCGTGGGTGCCGCACAGGTTCAGCGCCAGTAGATCGCTGCCGTCCGGCAGGTTCTGCATCCAATTTTTTAGATCAATTCCCATTGTTATCACCGCCTTTATTTTAACATCTTTTGACAGGAATTGCAAATTTCTGCGGTATCGGTTATAATCAAGGGGAAGAGGGGGCGCTGTATATGGTGCTTTTTGATGAGACGCGGGTGCTGAACCCGCAGGCGGACAAGACCAATGTGGCTTTGTCTTTTTCCGTTCCGCCCGGGCTGACAGCCTTGCAGGTGGAATTTACTTACGATCCGCCCACCCCACCGGAGCCGGTGGCGGTAGAGGCGGTAAAGGCTGCGCTGGCCCGGTATGCTCGGGCGGTGGTGCAAAAGGATCCGTATGCCTATTTGCCGGTGTATAATTTAGTCACCCTGTCTTTGGATGACCCGGCGGGTTATCGAGGCGCTGCCCATCGGCGAGCCACCGAGCAGTGCCATCGACTGACGGCAGAGAGTGCGTCGCCCGGCTTTTTGCCCGGCGAATTGCGCCCGGGGCAGTGGCAGGCCGTGCTCAGCGCCCATTGTGTGCTGTGTCCGGTGACTTGCCGTGTGCGTGTGATCGGGGAGGAAACGGAATGAGTTATTTGCCTTGCGAACTTCACTGCCACAGCGTCCATTCCGATGGGAGCTTTTCTGTGGCGGAACTGCTGCGCCGTGCGTATGATGACCACCTGGCGTTGATCGCTTTGACCGACCACAACACTGTCTCCGGTCACGGGGAGCTGGATGACAGCATCACCCCCGCTGTGCCGGGCATTGAGTGGACCACCTTTTTTGGCCACATGCTGGTGCTGGGCGCCAGGGACTTTGTGGACTGGCGGGATGCAGTGCCTGCCAATATAGACGACAAGATCGATCAGGTGCACGCGGCCGGCGGCCTGTGCGGCGTGGCCCATCCGTTTCAGTTGGGCTCGCCTATCTGTACCGGCGGGCGCTGGGCCTTTGATGTGCAGGACTGGAACCGGGTGGATTACCTGGGTATGGCACGATGCTTTTGGCCCGGACAACGGCGAAAACGTCCCGGCAACGGAGCTGTGGAAGTCTCTGCTGGACAAGGGCTATCATCTGCCCATCACCTACGGTCGGGACTGGCACCGCCAGTCGGATCGGCACTTTGGGGTTACCTATTTGAATATGGAAGAACCCACGGCAGCCTGTGCGTTGGAGGCCATCCGCGCCGGGCGCACGGTGGTTAGCTTCGGCGCCAAATTCTTCTTTCGGGTGCACCGTTGGGGCGAAACTTACGGCATTGGCGACACTCTCAAGCGAGGGCGGGTAATCTTCAGCTTTTTTACGGATCTGCACGCCCGGCGTAAGGACGAGAGCGACGAGCCGGTAAGCTACGACACCATTCGCATTATTACGAATGGCAACAAGTGTGTGCTGGAGACGGCGGTCACCGAGCGCCACGCCCGGCTGACCCTGGAGCCGGGACACTGGTACATTTGCGAGTTGTGGGGTACCGTTGGGGGCGAAAAGCAGGCTCTGGCCATCACTTCTCCCATTTATACAGAATAAAAAGGCACCGTAACGGTTTTCGTTACGGTGCTTCTTTGCTTTTAGCGGCGCAGCAGGCGCTCCCGCTCTTTGTAGTCCGGCAGCACGCTTTCCACCAGCCGGTAAAAGGCAGGGGAGTGGTCGTGGTGGCGAATGTGACACAACTCGTGCACCACCACATAGTCTATGGCTGCCTGTGGGTACTGCATCAGGTAGAGGGAAAAGCAGATGCTGTTCTTCCCGTTGCAGGAGCCAAAGCGCTTTTTTGCACTTGTTATCTTGATCCCGGTGGGGGTTACGCCCAAGATTTGGCTGTAATAGGCCACCCGGGGCGGCAGTTCCGCCTTGGCTCGGCGGCGCAGCGCTTCCACTTCCGCTTCCGTTAAGGGCGGATGTGCCTGTAAGTAGGCGGCCTTGGCGGCTTTTTGTCGGCTGATCCAGTCCGCCTTTTGGGCGATAAAGTGCTCAATGGCTCGATCCGTGACCCACAGGGGCGCTTTTACGGCGATTTGCAGATTATCGTCAATGGACAACTCTATGCTTTTGCGCCGGGAGCGGGTAATATGCACGCCCTCCATCAGCGGATCCAAATGGGGTTGGTGAACGCCCAGAAAAATGGCGGCAGATCGGCCACATCCGCGTGGAGGTATTTTTCCTCCACCGTGTGGTACAGAGCCCGCATGACCGGGCGGAAGGTGTAGTCGATTTCTGCCCGAATAAAGCCCGGCTGCCGAATTTCAAAATCCAGTTCCATCCGGTCGCTGTTTTGTGCGGCGGTGTGTTCCAGGATCACATCGTTGTTGTTAAACACTTTGATGGTGTGGCCTTTTTTGAACTTTGTTACCGCCACCTTGCCGGTTAGGCCGGGCGCGTAGGACACCGTGTCGCCCACATTGGCGTCCCCTACGGTCAGGTAGATCATACTGGTGCCTGGTTTGTTGGTTACCACGGAGCGACCCTCTCGCAGTGCCTGCAAAACAGCTTCCTCTGTTTTGGCGGTGGTGTGCACAATGGTGGTGGGGTTGGCCAGCAGCTTCAGCGGGCCAATGTCCTTGTGAAAGTCAGAGCCGCCCACCGCTGCAATGTGGTTGCCTTGCAGCAGCTGGTTGTGCCACCAGTTCATATTTTTAATATTATCCGAGTGCTGAATGGTGTTCCACACTTCCACGCAGTCAAAGTGGAAGTGCTCCAGATCCATGTGGAACCCGCACATAGAGCAAAACGGGTGATTGACGGAGATGGTGGCCCCTGCCTCCCGGCAAGGCGCCAGCACTGCGTCATAGTCCTCTACGGTTTTTAAGATATACGGCGGATCTTGGGGCACCTTTTTGCCCCAAACATTGATGTGACCCAGGTCGTCGGTGATCTCCTGCCCCTGCATGACCAGCAAATTTTTGTCCGTATAGCTGGCCTTTACGGTGTTGTAGTTGTGGTCGGTGATAATGGCGTAGTCCAGCCCTGCCTGTTGGCACGCTTCTACCAGCTGACCGGGGGTCAGCTTGCCATCGCTGTTGCAGGTGTGCAGGTGGGTGTCGCCTTTGAGCCAAATGCGGTTTTCCATAATGTTCACTCCTGTATGCGTTCTTAGATGCAATTTATCTGTGTCGGCACCGGCCGATGGGGTTACGATTTGGGGTCGATCAGCGCTTCCAGCCGGTCATTGTCTCGGGCAAAGCGCCGCTGGCTCACCATCACCACCAGCGTGTCGCCTGCGTGGAGGGTGGTGTCGCCCTTAGGGGTCACGGCAGTGTCACCCCGCTCAATGCTGACGATCAGGCAGTGGCGGCCCCAGTCAATGTCTTTAATGCACTTGCCATCCAGGGCACTGCCCAGGGGGAGCACATAGGTCTTGAGCACCTTTTCGCCGGGACGGTTGCGGCGGGAAGCCGCCTTGTCCTCCGGGCGCAGCAGATTTTCCAGCAGCGCAGTGTAAATGGGCGTGCTGCCCAGCAGATCTGCCAGCGTGTAGCTGGTCAGGCTCACCACTGCCAGCGGCAGCAGACTGTCCAGGTTGCCGGTCATTTCAAATACCAGGATAATGCCGGTCATGGGCGCACGCACAATGGCGGCAAAGAACCCGGCCATAGACACCACCACCAGCTCCTGCCACAGCTCCGGCGCCAGCCCAAACCAGGCAATGGCCGCCTCGGCATAGATGGCGCCCAGGTAAGTCCCCAGAATCAGCAGCGGGAAGAAGATGCCGCCCGGTGCGCCGGAGGCAAAGGACAGCAGGGAAAATAGAAATTTGCCCAGCAGCAGTAAAATCAGAATTTTAATGGTAGGGTGCTCTTGCAGCAACAGGGTCACCATGGTGTGGCCGCCGCCCAGCAGTTGGGGCACGAACAGCCCCAGCACGCCGCTGCAAACGAAAACCAGCATCATACGCACCGGTGCTTTGATCTTGCCGATCCATTTTTGGCCCAGCAACATGAGGGCATTGTAGCCCACGCCGGCCAGCCCCAGCACGATCCCTAATAGCAGCAGGATCCAGTAGCTCTTTAACGGAATGTCGGCGGTGGTGTAGTGGAACACCGTGTTTTGACCGAAAAACAGCTTGGAGATATAGTCTGCCGTAATGGTAGACACAATGCCCATGCACAGAATGTTGCCGTCCAGGGTTTTGTGGATCTCCTCCAGGGTGAACATCATGCCCGCCAGCGGGGCGTTAAATGCCGCTGCCAGTCCGGCACCGCCGCCACAGCTGATCATGCGCAGCTGCGTGGTTTTGTCCGCCTTGGTAACCTTGGCAATCCCTTTGGCCGCCATACCACCCAGCTGAATACTGGGACCTTCGCGCCCCAGGCTCAGTCCGCTGAGAATGGACAGGGTGCCGCCGGCGATCTTCGCCAACAGCACTTGCCACCAGGGGGCGTCCAGGTGACCGCGAATTTCCCCGGTGATTTGGGGAATACCGCTGGAGGACGACAGAGGCTGCCATCGCACCAACCGAGAGACCAGGTAGCCGATCCCCGCCAGTGCCGCTAAGAACAGTGCAATGTACAGCGGCTTGCCGGCAATGGCGGTGAGTACCGCATGGTTGGCGCTTTCCGCTTTGCTCAGCAGGAAGCGGTAGAGAGCGGAGACCAAACCGGCAACCACGCCCACTTCCAGCCCGCGCACAATGAGAAAGAAGGTCTCTGTGCGGTGATGTTCGATTTTGCGAAAGGTAGATTTTTCTTTTTTTCTCATAAATTTGCAGGCAAATGCCTATTCCCTTGTTGAAATTTACTAAATAATTATAGCATAAATTCGCCGATTTGCAAAAAAAGTTAAAATTTGGTGTCAACATACAAATCAACCTTGCAAATCAGGGGCTTTCGTATTATCATAATTCTATCATTTTATTTCTGTTTCGACAAGGATTTTAGGATGGAAGCATTAAAAAAGAAAATTCTCGCCGAGGGCGAGGTCTATGAAGGTAATATTCTTAAGGTGGATTGCTTTTTGAACCACCAGATCGACTTTCCGTTTATGAAAGAGGTGGGGCGGGAGTTCCACCGTCTTTATAAGGACGCCGGGGTGAACAAAATTCTCACCATTGAGGCCTCCGGCATTGCCGTGGGCAGCGTGGTAGCGCTGGAGTTCGCCTGCCCCTTGGTCTTTGCCAAAAAGAGCAAGACCAAGAACATTGCCGGCGATGTGTATAAGACCCAGGTGGCGTCCTTTACCCACGGCACCACCTATGATGTGATGGTGTCCAAGCGGTTTTTGACCCCGGAGGATCGGGTGCTGATCGTAGACGACTTCCTGGCGGTGGGCAATGCCTTGCGGGGGCTCATCGACCTGGTGCACCAAAGCGGCGCCACCTTGGTGGGCTGCGGCACCGTGATCGAGAAGGGCTATCAGCACGGCGGCGATCAGCTGCGTGCCGAGGGTGTTCGGGTGGAGTCCCTGGCCATCGTGGAGTCCATGGACCACACCACCGGGCAGATCTGTTTTCGGGATTAAAGCGGTTATTTGAGCGTGCGCTCTGATAATAAATATTTTTTTCGGAGGAATCGAGAATGAAAATGGCAAAAAAAGTACTTGCAGTTCTTCTCAGTGTCCTGTTCGTTGTAGGCGTATTCACCGCCTGCTCTTCTAACGGCGGCGACACCAAGAAGAAAGAAGACACCACCAATTCTGCAACCAGCAAATTGAAGGTTGGCTTCATCTTCCTGCACGACAAGAACTCTACCTATGACCTGAACTTTATTAAGGCTGCGGACGCTGCCTGCGAGAAGCTGGGCATCACCGGCGCGCAGAAGCTGTACAAGACCCAGATCCCGGAGGGTCAGGAAGCTTATGACGCAGCAGTAGACCTGGCGGAGCAGGGCTGCAACATTATCTTTGCAGACAGCTTCGGTCACGAGCCTTACATCATTGAGGCTGCCAAGGAGTTCCCCAACGTCCAGTTCTGCCACTCCACCGGTGTCCGCGCTCACACCGAGGGCCTGTCCAACTATCACAACGCTTTCGCCTCCATCTATGAGGGCCGCTACCTGGCCGGTATTGCCGCCGGTATGAAGCTCAACCAGATGATCGAGAAGGGCGAGTTCAAAAAGGACGAGGCCAAGATGGGCTACGTTGGCGCCTTCACCTATGCCGAGGTTATCTCCGGCTACACCTCCTTCTTCCTGGGCGCTCGCTCCGTCTGCCCCACTGCCACCATGGAAGTGACCTTCACCGGCAGCTGGTACGATGAGACTGCCGAGAAGGAAGCTGCCAACAAACTGATCAAGGACGGCTGCAAGCTGATCAGCCAGCACGCCGACTCTATGGGCGCACCCACTGCTTGTGAGTCCGCCGGTGTTCCCAATGTGTCTTACAACGGCAGCACCATCTCCGCTTGCCCCAACACCTTCATCGTATCTTCCCGCATCAACTGGGAGCCGTACTATGAGTATGCCATCAAGTGCGTGGCTGAGGGCAAGACCATTGACGCGGACTGGACCGGTACTCTGTCCACCGGCTCTGTGGAACTGACCGATGTAAACACCAAGGCTGCCGCTGCCGGCACCCAGGAGGCCATTGACGCCGCCAAGAAGAAGCTGGAAGACGGTTCTCTTCATGTGTTTGACACCTCTGCCTTCACCGTAAACGGCAAGAAGCTGGATTCCTATAAGGCGGATGTAGACACCGATGCCAAGTATACCCCGGACACCGAGGTCGTTAAGGACGGCTACTTCGCTGAGTCTACCGCTCGTTCTGCCCCCTACTTTGATGTGCAGATCGACGGCATCAAGCTGCTGGACAAGAAGCAGTAATCTAAAACAGCACAGTTTACAAACACCCGTGACCGCAATTTTTGCGGTCACGGTAGTGTTGTATATAGGAACTTTATTTTGCGGAGGTAGACCATGGGCGTACCTGCTGTTGAGCTGAAAGGAATTACCAAAACATTCGGCTCCATCGTTGCCAATTCCGACTGCTCCCTGACGGTAGAGAAGGGCGAGATCCTCTCTGTCCTGGGTGAGAACGGCAGCGGCAAGACCACCTTAATGAATATGCTGGCCGGTATTTATTTTCCGGATGCCGGGCAGATCTTTGTCAACGGGGAAGAAGTGGTGATCCGCTCTCCCAAAGACGCATTTAAGTACAATATTGGTATGATCCACCAGCATTTTAAGCTTGTGGATGTGTTTACGGCCACGGAAAATATCGTGCTGGGCATGCACGATGAAGAAAAATTTAACTTGGCTGAGGCTGAGAAAAAAGTGCGGCAGATCACCGAGCGTTACGGCTTTGCCGTGGATTTGAAAAAGAAAATATACGAGATGTCTGTTTCTGAGAAGCAGACGGTCGAGATTATAAAGGTGCTGTATCGCGGCGCCAATATTCTGATTTTGGATGAGCCCACCGCTGTATTGACCCCGCAGGAGACCCGGCGACTGTTTGATGTGTTGCGGCGTATGCGGGAGGACGGCAAGTCCATTATCATCATCACCCATAAACTTCATGAGGTACTGGAAATTTCCGACCGGGTGGTGATTTTGCGCAAGGGCAAGAATGTGGGCAATGTAGCTACCAAGGACGCCACGGAGCAGTCCCTGACCGAAATGATGGTGGGCGAAAAAATTGATTTGCACATTGAGCGTACCGCGCCCAAGGACCCACAAGAGCGGCTGCGGGTCGAGCACCTAACCGTGCGCAACAAAGAGGGTGCCCATGTGCTGGAGGATGTGAACTTTACCACCAACGGCGGCGAGATTCTGGGCATAGCCGGTATCTCCGGCTGCGGCCAAAAGGAGCTGCTGGAGGCCATTGCCGGTTTACAAGCCAGTGAAAAAGGCTCCAGCATTGTGTATAAGCCGTCAGACGGCCAGGCGGTGAATCTGGTAGGCAAAAGCCCCAAGGCCATTCGTAGCTTGGGTATCGCTTTGTCCTTTGTGCCGGAGGACCGACTGGGTATGGGCCTGGTGGGCAATATGGATATTGTGGACAACATGATGCTGCGCAGCTACAAGCGCGGCCATACGGCTTTTCTGGAGCGCAAGCGTCCTAAGGACCTGGCGGAGAATATCATTAAAAGTCTGGAGATTGTCACCCCGGATGCCAACACCCCGGTGCGCCGCCTGTCCGGCGGTAATGTGCAAAAGGTGTTGGTGGGCCGAGAGATCGCCCAGCACCCCACGGTGCTGATGGTGGCCTATCCCGTGCGTGGGTTGGACATCAACTCCTCTTATATGATTTATAATCTGCTGCAAAAGCAGAAGGAAAGCGGCGTGTCCGTGATCTTCGTGGGCGAGGATCTGGATGTGCTGGTGGAACTGTGTGACCGCATTATGGTACTGAACTCCGGCCGGATTACCGGCATTGTGGACGGTCCGTCCGCCACCAAGGAGGAGCTGGGTATCCTGATGACCAAGCGTGTGAAGGAGGAGGGCGAGACCCATGCATAAGAACAAGACCAAAGAGCCGCTCTTTCACATTGCCAAGCGGGCGGCACTGCCCTGGTATCTGTCCTGGGCCATTCGCATCGGTGCCATTGTACTGGCGCTGGTGGCATGTGCGGCGCTGACTGTGTTTTTGACCCATGAAAATCCGTTCCAGGTGTATGCCACCATGTTCCGTGGTGCCTTTAGCACCCCCCGCCGGATATGGAACCTGCTGCAAAGTTTGGCTATGCTGTTGTGCGTGTCCCTGGCGTTGACCCCTGCGTTCAAAATGCGGTTTTGGAACATCGGCGGCGAGGGTCAGGTGCTGATCGGCGGTCTGGCAACGGCGGCGTGTATGATCTGCCTGGGTGGCAAGATCCCCAATGCGCTGCTGATATTGACGATGATCGTAGCCAGTATGCTGGCCGGTGCCATTTGGGCGCTGATTCCCGCATTTTTTAAGGCGCAGTATAATACCAACGAGACCTTATTCACCCTGATGATGAACTATGTGGCTATTCAGCTGGTGGCGTATTTCGTCATTCGCTGGGAGGTGCCCAAGGGCTCCGGCAAGATCGGTATTATCAACCAGACCACCCGCGCCGGTTGGCTGCCGGTGCTTGGCGAGCACGACTATTTGCTGAATATTCTCATTGTGCTGGCGCTGACCGTCTTTATGTCGATTTACTTAAAGTACAGCAAGCACGGTTATGAGATCTCCGTGGTGGGCGAGAGTGTAAATACCGCCCGCTATATCGGTATCAATGTTAAGAAAGTGATTCTGCGCACCATGGCCCTGTCCGGCGCCGTGTGCGGCATTGCCGGCCTGCTGTTGGTGGGCGGCACGGATCACACCATTACCACCACCACCGCAGACAACCGGGGCTTTACTGCCATTATGGTGTCTTGGCTGGCCAAGTTCAGTCCGGCGTATATGATCCTCACCTCGTTCTTGCTGGTGTTCCTGCAAAAGGGCGCAGACGAGATCTCTACCGTTTTTATGCTGGACCAATCGTTCTCAGACATTATTACAGGTATTATCCTGTTCTTTATTATCGGCAGCGAGTTCTTTATCAATTATGAGCTGAAGTTCCGCCGCAATCGGAAGGAGGCCGCCTGATGTTTAGTTTAGCGACTTGGGTCACGCTGTTCCAGCGTGCCGTGATGCAGGGCGTGCCGATTCTGTTCGGCGCCACCGGCGAGATCTTGACGGAGAAATCCGGCAACCTGAACCTGGGTATTCCCGGTATTATGTATGTGGGCGGTATCAGCGGCGTGATCGGCTCGTTTCTGTATGAGCAGCATGTAACGGAGCTTAATCCGTTTTTGGCTGTGCTGATCCCGTTGATTTGCACACTTTTCGGCTCCCTGCTGATGGGGCTGCTGTATTGTTTCTTGACCGTGACCCTGCGGGCCAACCAGAATGTAACCGGTTTGGCCATCACCACCTTTGGCGTTGGATTCGGTAACTTTTTCGGTGCCTCTATGGTGCAGCTCACCGGCAGTGACATCCCGTCTGTTGCCCTGACCCGCACCAGCACCTACTTCCGCGCCCATCTGCCTATTGCAGAGAAAATGGGCGCCTTTGGCGAGATGTTCTTGAGCTACGGTTTTCTCGCCTATGTTTCCATTGTGATCGCCATTGTGTGCGCCGTGTTCTTAAAGCGCACCCGGGGCGGCCTGCACCTGCGTGCCGTGGGCGAAAACCCGGCCACCGCAGACGCTGCGGGTATCAATGTGGAGCGCTCCAAGTATATGGCTACCTGCATCGGCAGTATGATCGCCGGGCTGGGCGGTCTGTATTATGTAATGGACTACGCCTGCGGCGTGTGGTCCAACGACGGCTTCGGTGACCGTGGCTGGCTGGCCATCGCTTTGGTGATTTTCGCCATTTGGCGACCCAACCTGGCTATCTTCGGTTCTATCCTGTTCGGGTTCCTGTATATTGTGTATCTGTTTATCCCCGGCCTGGATCTGAGCAAGCAGGAGCTGTTTAAGATGCTGCCCTATGTGGTGACGATCCTGGTATTGATCGTTACCTCTATGCGCAAGAAGAAAGAAAATCAGGGACCGGCCGCCCTCGGTCTGTCCTATTTCCGGGAGGAACGCTGATGCACGAGAATATTGAACGGGTGCTGGTGTCTGAAGAAGAGCTGCACCAAATCAATGCCCGTCTGGGCGCCCAGATTACTACGGACTACGCCGGCAAAAATCTGTTGGTGGTGGGTATTTTGAAAGGCTCCGTGCTGTTTATGGCGGACCTGATCCGTGAGATACAGCTGCCCTGTAAGCTGGACTTTTTAGCCGTGTCCAGCTACGGCGGCGACACCCGCTCCAGCGGCGTGGTCAAGATTGTGAAGGACATTGATATTGAATTGGAGGACTACGATGTGCTGCTGGTGGAGGATATTCTGGACAGCGGGCGCACCCTCTCCTATGTTTGCGATATGCTGCGTACCCGCCACCCGGCCAGCATTCGCGTGGCTACTTTGCTGGATAAACCGGAGCGCCGCGTGGTAGACTTAAAGGCGGATTATGTGGGCACCAGTGTGCCGGACGAGTTTGTGGTGGGCTACGGCCTGGATTTTGACCAGCGCTACCGCAACTTGCCGTATATCGGTCAGTTGAAACGCTCTGTTTACGAAAAATAATTTATTATATTCTTAGGAGGAACCGCAATGGACAGAAAAGTAGTCATTATGGATCACCCGCTGATCCAGCACAAGTTGAGCATTCTGCGTGATGTGGACACCAGCACCATGGAGTTCCGTGAGCTGGTCAACGAGATCGCCATGCTGATGATGTATGACGCCACCCGTGATCTGCCTCTGGAGGACAAGCAGGTGACCACCCCCTGCGGCGTGGCCGACTGTAAGGTGCTTGCCGGCCGTAAGCTGGCGTTTGTGCCCATTCTCCGTGCCGGTCTGGGTATGGTAGACGGTGCTTTGCGCCTGGTGCCCGCCGCTCGTGTGGGCCACATCGGTCTGTATCGTAACGAGGAGACTCTGGAGCCGGTAGAGTATTACTGCAAGCTGCCGGGCGACATCGGTCAGCGAGATGTGTTTGTACTGGATCCCATGCTGGCAACCGGCGGCAGCGCCATTGATGCCATCGGCCAGATCAAAAAGCGTCACCCCCGCAGTGTAAAGTTCCTGTGCATTATCGCTGCGCCGGAGGGTCTGGAGGCCCTGAAGAAGGCGCATCCGGATGTGGATATTTTCTGCGCAGGTATGGACGATCATCTGAACGAGAACGGCTACATTGTTCCCGGTTTGGGCGATGCCGGCGACCGTATCTTCGGCACCAAATAAGAAGTGATCTGTTGAAAAGAAGGGAATTTAATTTCTATGTCAAAAAATAAAGTCGATTTTTCTAAGGGCATTTACGATGCGCGCCAGCTGGGTACGCCGCGGATGCTGCTGCTGGGCCTCCAGCACATGTTTGCCATGTTCGGCGCCACCGTGCTGGTGCCGTTGATTACCGGGTTGGATATTGCCACCACCTTGCTGATGGCCGGTCTGGGTACCCTGCTGTTCCATGTGTTCACCAAATTTAAGGTGCCTGCTTTCCTGGGCAGCTCCTTTGCTTTCTTGGGCGGTTATGCCACGGTAGCACCCAAACTGCCGGACGCCAACGGCGAGCTGACCATTGCCAACACGGAAATGCTGCCCTATGCCTGCGTGGGCGTGGCTTGCGCCGGTTTGCTGTATCTGGTGTTGGCTACCATCATCAAGATTATCGGTATCAATAAGGTGATGCGTTTCTTCCCGCCGGTTGTAACCGGCCCCATCATTGTGGCTATCGGTTTGGGCCTGGCACCCACCGCTATTTCCAACTGCAAAAATAACTGGTGGCTGGCGCTGATTGCTTTGGGTATTGTGATCGTGGTGAATGTGTTCGGTAAGGGCATGGCCAAGATCATTCCCATTCTCATTGGTATTCTCGGCGCCTATGCAGTGGCCGGTATCGTCGGTAACGGCTTTGGCGTAGAAAGCTTTGCTATTGACTTTTCTTCTGTTAAGGAAGCAGCCTGGGTGGGTCTGCCCATTCACTGGAGCTCTACCGTGTTCGGCGGTGTGCATGATACCGGTAAGGCCGTAACTGCCATCATTGCCATTATGCCTATCGCACTGGCAACCATGATGGAGCACATCGGTGATATTTCCGCCATCGGCGCTACCTGCGGCAAGAATTATATTGCCGATCCCGGTCTGCACCGTTCTTTGGCCGGTGACGGCTTGGCCACCACCATGTCTGCGTTGTTCGGCGGTCCCGCCAATACCACTTACGGTGAGAACACCGGCGTGCTGGCGCTGTCTAAAGTGTATGACCCCAGAGTCATTCGTATCGCTGCGTACTTCGCCATTCTGTTCTCCTTCTCTCCCAAGTTTGCTGCGCTGATTGACTCTATGCCCGCAGCCATCGTTGGCGGTATCTCCTTTGTGCTGTACGGCATGATCTCCGCCATCGGTATCCGTAATGTGGTAGAGAATAAGGTAGACTTCTCCAAGCCGAGAAACACCATCATCGCCGCTGTCATCCTGGTGTGCGCACTGGGCTTGGGTGACGGTGTAAGCTTCCATATCGGGCAGTTCGACATTAACCTGTCTGCGCTGGCTGTGGCTGCGCTGGCCGGTATTATCCTGAACGCCATCTTCCCCGGCAAGGACTACGACTTCTCCAAGCAGTCCGCTGCGGATGTAAAGTCCACTAAGGACAATAAGGCAGAGGCCAAGGCTGAGTAAGCCAAATCAAAATTGCAAAGGCACACGCGGATCGGCGTGTGCCTTTTTGTATGCTTAGAGGGGGCAAGGCGCCCATTCTGTGCCCTTTGGTGCCACTGCATTGGATTTTGTACCGTCGGGTGGGCGGCGCTTGCAATCCGGCCTGGGGTTCGGTATAATAGAGAAAAGTGCGTAAAGGAGTGTTTGGAATGAACGGTGTGGCTGTCATTGACCGGGTGACCATTGATTGTATTTTCTCCGGCATGGCCGGGTTTCCGGGAGCGGGGGAGGAGCTTTATACGGATCGGTTCTCCATGACCCTGGGCGGGGGTGCCTGCGTGACCCCGGTGCGGCTGGGGAATATGGGCGTCCCGGTGCGGTACGGCACCTTTTGGGCCAGGGTTTGCTCAGCAAAACGGCGGAGACCCTGTTGCAAAAGTACAAGGTGCAGAACCTGCACAATTTTTATGACGGCGACGGGGAGCCGGTGATCTTCAGTTCCGTGTTCTCTTTTCCCTCCGATCGGTCCATTATGACCTTTGACGCTGGGCTGGGCGAGAATTTGCTTACGGACGCCCAGGTGTATGACTTTCTCCACGGAGCGGATGTGTGCTTTGCGCCTCGGCGGCCGGATGTAGTGAAGAAATTGGCCCGGGAGGGCACCAAGATTGTGTACGATACCCACTGGGAGGAGGGGCAGACCCTGGAGGACCACCTGCCCATTTTGCGGTTGGCGGATTTCTTTACCCCCAACGATAAAGAGGCCATGCTCCTAACCGGCACGGACAGCCCCCAGGCGGCGCTGGACGCCTTGTGCAACTACACCGCCCAGCCCATTGTTAAGGTGGGTAAGGACGGCTGCATTACCCGCATTCACGGCAAGACGGAGCACTTCCCGGCAGGGGAGGCCACGCCGGTGGATAAGACCGGGGCAGGGGATAATTTCCTGGCCGGGCTGGTGTTTGGCGTGTACCACGGCTGCTCTGTGGCAGAGTGCATTCAGCTGGCCAATATTGCCGGTGGCAAGTCTACGGAGACCTTTGGCTGCTATGACGCGCCTTACGATTTGCGCACGGAGCTGAAAGCGCTGCGCCGAGAGGGGTAAAAGCCAATTCAACAATATAGAAATGAAAAAGAGCAAGTCTGTTTGACTTGCTCTTTTTGCGGCCAAATCAACGCTTTTGGCACAAGCGGTCATTCCGATCTTCTTTATTTGAAATAACGGATAAAACCCCCGCCTTGCACCGGGCAAAGCAGGGGCTAAACAGATCAAAATCCGGTCAAACTGCCTTGAAATATAAACAGCAGAATGGCAAGCATAATGAGAATAAGGCCGATGGTGATTCCGCCGTACAGTATGATTGGAGAGAGATGGGATGACCCAGCGGGCGACTTTTTCGTTTAGACGGCGTGCCGCCTTGCGCCGAGCTTACGGCCTTGCGTGCGCCGGTTCGTTCTCTATACACGGCCAGCGGATCCTTTCGGCGTAAGATCCGGTCATAAAAAGCATCCAGCCACTGGGTATCAGCCGGTGTGCATAATTCTTCTTCCGTGCAGTCCGGTTCGTGTACGATCTGATTTCTGATCCAGCGATAGTGCTTTAGCTGCTTTAAGTCATGCGCCCAGTCGGGCACAACGCGTGCCCCGCAGGGACAGTTGACCATATCGTCAATATAGGCGGAAATGCCGTGCGCTGTGCCATACATATCGCTGCACAGTTTTTCCAGCCGTTTGTATGCGTTCATAAATTTCATAACTTCACCGTATGATTTGCCATTATGCGTTACCAAGCAATAGATCGAGTTGAGTAAGTGCTTAAATATTTTTTCGTTTCTTATCCGAATGTTTCCATCCGCGATTATGCCGATTTGAGTTATACAATGCCTGAAAGTGTTTTTCAAATCCTCTTTCATAAAAAACAGTGTGCGTCAGGAATGTACATTTTGTTGATTTGAACGAGGCTTTCCGCAGCAAAAAGAAAGCCCGGAAAGCTTGGGGGCTGCCGGGCTTTTGGCGGAGTGGGTGGGATTTGAACCCACGGGCGAACGAATCGCACGATGGATTTCGAGTCCATGCCGTTATGACCTCTTCGGTACCACTCCGTATTTTGTTTTGCTGTACAATAGTAGCATTCCGGGGCGGATTTGTCAATTCTCTTTTGTGCAAAATAGGCGCATTTTTGCGAATTTGGCGGCGGAATTTTGGCGGCAATCGGGTCGGCGGCGCCGGGGAGCGGTTGCGCCGGGGGCGCGGGTATGGTAAAATAAAAGTAGTTTTAGATGGGAGCGCAAGGTATGATTGCAATTATTGACTACGGTGCCGGGAATTTGTCCAGCGTGCAAAAGGCGCTGAACTTTCTGGGCGCAGACAATCGTATTACTGCCGATCCGGCAGAGATTCTGGCGGCAGATCGGGTGATCCTGCCCGGGGTAGGCGCCTTTGGCGACGCTATGGCTGCCATGCGCAGTCGCGGGTTGGTAGACACGGTGCGGGCGGCGGCAGATGGCAGCCGACCGTTTTTGGGTATTTGCCTGGGGCTGCAACTGCTGTTTGCCGAGAGCGAAGAAAGCCCCGGCGTTGCGGGCCTGGGTATCTTTGACGGGGGCATTCGCCGTATTCCCGGTGGGCCTGGACTGAAGGTGCCCCACATCGGCTGGAACGATGTGCAACTGACGCAAACAAACGGCATTTTTCGCGGTGTTGCCCAGAACAGCTACTTCTACTTTGTTCATTCCTTTTATTTGGACGGTGCTAAGCCGGAAGAAGTGGCCGGTGTGACCCGGTACGGCGTACCCATTCAGTGCGCGGTGCAGCGGGGTAAGGTGGCTGCCACGCAGTTCCACCCGGAAAAGAGCGGCGCAGCGGGCTTGCAGCTGCTGAAGAATTTTATCAACGGGGAGGAAAAATAAGGTGTATGCAAAGCGAATTATTCCCTGCCTGGATGTAAAGAACGGCCGAGTGGTCAAGGGTGTTTCTTTTGTAGATCTGGTAGATGCCGGGGATCCGGTGGCCTGCGCGGCGGCTTATGACGCCCAGGGGGCGGATGAGCTGGTGTTGCTGGATATTACCGCCACCCACGAGGGGCGGGGCACCATGACAGAGATCGTGCGCCGGGTGGCGGAAACCGTGTTCATTCCCTTCACCGTTGGCGGCGGCATTGCCAGCGTGGAGGATTTTACCCGGCTGCTGCGTGCCGGGGCGGACAAAATTTCTGTCAATTCCGCGGCGGTGCGGGATCCGGAGCTGATCAGTAAGGCCTCGGCTAAGTTCGGCGCCCAGTGTGTGGTATGCGCTATTGACGCCAAGCGCCGGGATCAGGGATGGGAAGTGTACCTAAACGGCGGGCGTATCCCCACCGGGCTGGATGCTGTGGCTTGGGCAAAAGAAGCGGAGCGCCGCGGCGCGGGCGAAATTCTCCTGACCTCTATGGACTGCGACGGTCAAAAGACCGGCTACGACTTGGAGCTGACTCGGGCGGTCAGTGAGGCCGTAGGCGTGCCGGTGATCGCCAGCGGCGGCGCAGGCAAGGCGGAGCACTTTTTAGACGCCTTTACCGACGGTAAGGCAGACGCGGTGCTGGCCGCCAGCCTGTTCCACTTTAACGAACTGCCGATCCCGGAGCTGAAAGCGTATTTGAACGCCAGGGGCGTGCCGGTGCGGTTATAAAGAAGATACAGTCCGGGCGTGTGCTTTTGCAAAGTGCACGCCCGCTTTTTGCCTGTTGCGCCCCGGGCGCAAAAATGGTACAATGTTTGTAGAAAAACAGCGAGAACGGAGAGACAAAATGGCAATGGAGACAGAACAGACAACAGACGGCCTGGTGATCGGGCGCAACGCAGTGGCAGAGCTGCTGGCCGGTGGCCGCGAGATTGAACATGTGCTGGTGGCAAACGGCGAGCGCACCGGCTCCATTGTGCCACTGATCGCTAAGTGCAAAAAGCAGGGCGTGGTGGTCAAGTATGTGGACCGGCGAAAGTTGGACGCCATGTGTGACCACGCCAATCATCAGGGCATTGTGGCAGTGGCGTCTGCCCACGATTATGTACCGCTGGAGACCATTCTGGACCGGGCGGAAGAAAAGGGCGAGGCGCCTTTTTTGGTGCTGTGCGATGGAATTGAGGACGGTCATAATCTGGGAGCCATTATCCGCTCCGCAGAGGCCGGCGGCGCCCACGGGGTGGTGATTCCCAAGCGGCGCAGCGTGGGGCTGAACTACACGGTGGCTAAGACCGCCTGCGGCGCACTGGAGTACCTGCCGGTGGCTCGGGTCAGTAACCTGAATCAAACCATTGAACTGCTGAAAAAGCGGGGCATTTGGGTGTATGCGGCGGATATGGACGGCACGCCCTGGTGCCAAACGAATTTTGACGGCGGTGTGGCGCTGGTGATCGGCAGCGAAGGCAGCGGCGTCAGCGTTTTGGTGAAGAAGAATTGCGACGCAGTGGTCAGTCTGCCCATGCAGGGCAAGGTCAACTCTCTGAACGCCTCTGTGGCGGCAGGCATTTTGATATATGAAGTGACCCGGCAGCGCCTGGGGCTGATTGGAAAGTGAGCGTATGAGCGAGAATTTAACCATAGATGAGATCCTGCGCCAGGCGGAAGAGATACGCAAAAAAACCGCACGCAAGGCGGAGGCGGCTATCGACAAGATCCACGCTACCCAAACGCCGCTGGAGCCGCAGCCGAAAGAACCGACGGTTACGGCGGCACCCGGCGTAGACGATAAGACCCGGGTGACAGCGCCGGTGACGGACAAAACGCAAGTGCGCCCGGCTGTGGACGACAAGACCCGGGTAGGCACCCCGGTGATCCCGGCAGCGCCTTCGGCTACCGCCAAAACCACGGCGGTGCCCCCGGTGGGAGACAAGACCCGCCCGGTACGCCTGACGGAAAAGACCGGCGTGGTGCCTAATTTGGGCAGCAAGCGCAGCTTCTTCGGCACCACCGGCAGCGAGCGGGTGTATTCCAAAGAGCCGCCGGAGATCATAGAAAAACCGGCCACCATCAAAAGCCGATCCAAGTTTGACAAAACCTCCGATCTGCAGGAGATCCCCACCATTTTGGCGGTGGAGGAACTGGAGCACACCCGTATTTTGGGCCAAAATCCGCCTACGCCCCGGCAAGAGGAGCCGGAGACGGAAGCGGTGGAGGAGAGCGCCCAAATTCGCTTGGAAGGCTTTGACGACCAGATCGAGAATGTGCCCAATATTGATGAGAATGTGGCGGAGCGGATCTTAGAGGAGCGCCGCCGGGACAAGGTCAACAAATTCCGCCTGTTTGCCCCGGAGGAGGGGCAGGCCCAGGAGGGGCCGCGGCGCATTGTCAAGAGTGATTTTCGCAACGCAGACGAGCGCACCGCCATTTTGGAACGCCTGTTTGCCCAAAAGACCGCTGTGCAGACCGGTATTGTATTTACCGTGCTGTCCGGGGGGGCTGTTGCTCTTCGTGACCCTGCTGCGGGATACGGCATATCTGCCGTCCTTTTTGGCGTCCAATACTGCATACTTTATTGCGGTGCTGGTGTTGTACGGTGTGGTGCTGGCGGCCAATATTCCCAATCTGATACAAGGCTTTTCCTTTAAGAACGGCGTGCGCTACGACTTTCCCATTGTCGTGGCGGCCATTCTCGTTGCCGCCCATACGGTACTGCTGTATTTGAACCCGGATCTGCTGGTAGACGGCGGTGCGATCCTGCCCAGTGCGGTGACCTTGTCGTTGTTTCTAAGCGGTATGGGTCGCCGGGCGCTGCTGATCCGGTTGATCGAGAATTTTGAGTTTATCACGGACGGGCAGGAGAAGTACACGGTAGAGACCATTCGCAATGTGGTGGACGCCACCATTATCAGCCGCGGACTGCTTCAGGGCGACCCGGTGCTCAAGAGCAGCGTGCGCACGGACTTTCCCACGGATTATTTAGAGATCGGGTGCAGCAAGGACCCGGCGGATCGGATCGCCGCTACCACCGGCTGCATTATGCTGGGGCTTAGCGGCGCGTTGCTGGTGGCGGTGTCCCTGCTGACCAAGAATTGGGGCATGGGCGTGAACGCCGGTGCCTGCGCCCTTTGTATTTCCCTGCCGGCGGTGTCGTTGCTGGCCAGTAATACAACGGTGCAGGGCGTATCCCGGGCGCTGGCTAAGCGCAAGGCCATGGTCAACGGTTTTGCCGGTGCCGGTACGGTGAATGATGCCGGGGCGTTGGTGATGGAGGCCAACGATCTGTTTGGACCCAAAAGCTGCTCCCTTCATGGAGTAAAGCTGTTTAACGGTGCCAAGATCGACGATGTGATTTTGCAGACCGCCGCGGTGATCATTAAGACGAAAAGCCCGCTGGCGTATGTGTTTGACGATGCGATCGTAGGCAAGCAGTCCATTTTGCCGGAGGTAGACGGGGTGCTGTATGAGGACAAAATGGGCACCTCCGCCTGGATTTATAAAAAGAAAATTTTGGTAGGCAATCGAGATTTGCTGATCAATCACGATATTGCGGTGCCCAAGCAGGCGTACGAGGAGAAATACACCCGCAAAGGGCGCAAGGCGCTGTATTTGGCAGTGGCCGGCAAAATCATGGCCATGTTTATCGTCAGCTATTCCGGCAATACTAAGATGGAGCACGCACTGAAGAAACTTGAAAAAAGCGGCATGACCATTTTACTCCACAGCTGCGATCCGTATATCAATGAGGACAGCGTGGCAGAGCTGTTCCACTTGCCGGCCGGGTATGTGCGGGTGATGAATTCCGCCAGCGGTCGGGTGTTTGAGAAGTACAGCGACCTGCATGTGGAGAAGTCGCCGGCAGACGCGGTGCACGACGGCTCGGCTCTTGGCTTTATCAGCGTGATGCGCGGAGCGGAGACTTTAGAGGATATGCAGACCGTCCTGGCAGTGCTGATCTCCTTTGGCTGTGTCATCGGCTTTGCCGTGGTAGCGCTTCTGGCGGTGATTGGCGGTTACAGTCAGCTGACCACACTGAATATTTTGATTTTCCAAAGGGGTATGGAGCCTGTTTGTGCTTTGCTGATCACGCGACTCAAACGGCTGGATATTTAAACATTTTTAGGAGGAATACAGTTATGAATTTAGAAGGCACCAAGACGCAGGCCAACCTGATGGCGGCATTTGCCGGCGAGAGCGAGGCCCGCAACAAGTACACGTATTATGCTTCTAAGGCCAAGAAAGACGGCTTTGTGCAGATCTCGCAGTTGTTTACCGAGACGGCCAACAACGAGAAGGAACACGCCAAGATTTGGTTTAAGCTGCTGCACAACGGTTCTGTGCCGGACACAGCCACCAATTTGCAGGACGCTGCCACCGGAGAGAACTACGAGTGGACGGAGATGTATCCCCAGTTTGCCCGTGAGGCACGGGAGGAGGGCTTTGAGGAGATTGCCCGCCTGTTTGAGGCCGTGGCTAAGATCGAGCAGGAGCACGAGCAGCGGTATTTGAAGTTGCTGGAGAATGTGGAGCAGGGCTTGGTGTTCAGCCGGGATGGCGACCGGATTTGGAAGTGTTCCAATTGCGGCCACATCGTGGTGGGTAAGTCCGCACCGGAGGTGTGCCCGGTATGTGCACATCCCAAGGCCTATTTTGAACTGAAAGCGGAGAATTATTGATTCCTGCCCATATCAAAAGGCGTGACCCATTTCGGGCCACGCCTTTTTTGTATGTACCGGGGCGGCAGATTGCCACAAGGTATAAAAAATCCCCTCAAAGCCGGGGCCTTGGGGGGAATATCGGCTTATTCGATTGGGGCCAGGTTTTTCAGGCTCAGGTCCAGAATGGGAGCGGAGTGGGTGAGGGCACCGCAGGAGACAAAGTCTACGCCGGTTTCGGCGATCTCTCTCAGCCGGGCCTTGGTCACATTGCCGCTGCACTCGGTCTGGGCACGGCCGTCAATGATTTGGAGCGCCTGTTTCATGGTGGCGGTGTCCATATTGTCCAGCATAATAATATCCGCGCCGGCGTCTACTGCCTCTTGCACCTGATCTAATGTCTCCGTCTCAATCTCGATCTTGCGCACAAAGGGAGCGTAGGCCTTAGCCATTTGAATGGCTTTGGTGACGCTGCCGGCGGCGCCGATGTGGTTGTCCTTGAGCAGTACCCCGTCGGACAAATTGTAACGGTGGTTGGTAGCGCCGCCTACCTTAACGGCGTACTTCTCAAAGGGGCGCATATTGGGTGTGGTCTTGCGGGTGTCTAGCAGCACGGTATCGTAGCCTGTCAGCTCGTCCATATATTCTCTGGTGATGGTGGCAATGCCGCTCATACGCTGGAGGTAGTTCAGCGCCGTGCGCTCGCCGGAGAGAATGGCCTTAATGTCGCCGTACAGGGTGCCCAGCAGCTGGCCCTTTTGCACCCGGTCGCCGTCCTGCACCGCGCAGTCAAAGCGGGCGGTATCGTCCAACAGACGGAAGGTGCGGAAAAACACATCCAGCCCGCAGATCACGCCGTCGTCCTTACAGATCAGCTGCGCGCTGCCCTGCTTGTTCACCGGCATCACCGCGTTGGTGGACACATCCTCGTCGTTAATATCCTCTTTTAAGGTGCGCAGAATGTAATCATCAACGCATATTTTCATCGTTACACCATTTATCATAGAAAGCCTTGTCCTTTCGCTTAATTTCACCTAAAATCAGGTCCTTGAATTCCTTTTGCCGTCCGGCCTTGTCCGGATAAGACGCCAGGTCGATCTGGGGATCAAAGGCAGGCTTCTCCTCCTTGTCCTTGGCGATCAAATCCGCTGCCCGCTTGGCAAAGACCATGCTCTCCAGCAGGCTGTTGCTGGCCAGTCGGTTCTTGCCGTGCACCCCGTTGCAGGCGGTTTCGCCGGCGGCGTACAAGTGGCGCATGGAGGTGCAGCCGTTAATATCCGTCTGAATCCCGCCCATCATGTAGTGCTGGGCCGGGGTCACAGGGACCTTGTCTTTGGTCATATCGTAACCCTCGTCCATGCAGGCTTCAAAAATGTTGGGAAAGCGCTTGTGGGCCTCTTCGCTGGTCATCGTGGGCAGGGTCAGGTACACATGGTCGGTGCCGAATTTCTTTTCTTCTTTGACAATGGCCTCGGTTACCACGTCCCGGGGTTGTAGCTCGTCGGTAAAGCGCTCGCCGTTCTCGTTAAGCAAAATAGCGCCCTCGCCTCGCACGGATTCGCTGATGAGAAAGCGGCGCCCGCTCTTTTTACTGTACAGGGTGGTGGGGTGGATCTGAATATAGCTCATATCCTGCAAGGCGACACCGTGCTTGATAGCCAGTGCAAAGCTGTCGCCGGTAATGTGGGGATAGTTGGTAGAGCTCTTAAACAGCCCGCCGATGCCGCCGGTAGCCAGGATAATGTCCTGGGCCAAAATGCAACCCCGCTCGCCAAACTCATCCTCGCACACAATGCCGTAGCAAGTGTTGTCCCTCTCGATCAGATCGATCATAGTGGTTTGAGGAATAAAAGTTATGTTGCGTCGGTTCTTGGCAATGGACAGCAGGGTGGTGGTGATCTCCTTGCCGGTCTCGTCCTTGTGGTGGAGAATGCGGTTGTTGCGGTGGGCGCCCTCACGGGTGTAGTCAAAGTCGCCGTCTTTTTTGGTGTCAAAGTCCGCGCCCAGCTTAATCAGCGTGCCGATCACATCCGGCGAACTTTCGATCATGACCCGCACAGACTCCGGGTTGTTCTCATAATGACCAGCCTTCATAGTGTCTTCATAAAAGCACTTAAAGTCGTCCAGACTCTTCAGCACGCATACGCCGCCCTGGGCCAGGTAAGAGTCGCACTCTTTCAGATCCTCTTTGGTGATCATTAAAATCTTCTTGCTTTCCGGCAGGCAGAGGGCTGCAAACAGGCCGGCCACGCCGCTGCCGACGATCACAATGTCTGTGTGAATGTAACTTCTGTGTTTCATAGTGATTTTTGCCGCTTTTTCGTTGCCAGCGGCGCCTTCTTTCTGGAATTTGTATAACTGTTTTCTTTTTTTAGCTATACTTATTCCAATATATAACGAACAGCGCCATTTGTCAAGATTGAACTTGCTTTTCATCTGTGATAAAATACAGATGTAACCCATGTTGACACCTGTCACCTATTTTACACAGCTTTAACAAAAACGGTATCTGTTCTTTACCAAAAGGGTATATGCTTATGAATGTGTATGATTTTGATAATACCATCTACGACGGCGAGACGCTGGTAGACTTTATCCTCTACTATGTGCGCACAGACCCACGGATTTGGCGCTATGTGCCAAAACTGCTGGTGATCGCCTTTAAGGATGCCTTTCACCTGTTTACCGTGGCCCAAGCGCTGGAGGCTTATGCTTCCTTCCTGGAAGGATATTATGTTAAGGTAGAGCACATTGAGGAAGATGTGGTGAAGTTTTGGGACAGCCATATACACAAGATTAAGCCCTGGTATGCCAAGGTGCAGCGGGAGGACGATATTATTGTCAGCGGCACCACGGACTTTTTGCTGGACGAGGTGATGCGCCGGCTGGGGGTCAAGCACTATGTGGGCTCCTCTATTGATAAAAACACCGGCAAGTTCATTCGCCTGTGTTTTTTGGACAACAAGGTGAAAATCTTTCGTGAGTTGTACCCGAATGCGCATATTGACAACTTCTATACCGACTCCATGAATGATAAACCTATGATGGACCTTGCCGATCATGTATTCTTTGTGCGAGGCAACAAAATCGAACAAATTAAATAATCCTCGGTATTTGCCGGGAACGGAGGTGATGGGGCGGCGCCGTGGCGTCTGCCTGTAAAAATGAACAAGATCAAATCATTCCTCGATCGAAAGATCGTGACCAAAGATGTGGGGGAGGAAACCTACATTACCTGGCGAGAGGCGCTGTCCTATGCCATGGGTCGTGGCGCCCAGGGTATGAGCACCTCCATGACCGCCTCAAAGTATGTAAACTTCTTTATTACCGATGTGCTGCATATTAAGGCGCGCCATGCCTCTAATATTCGCCTGTACTGCGGTATTTTTGACGCCATCAATGACCCGATCATGGGCGTGATCGTAGATAAGACCCGCACCAAGTACGGCAAAATGCGGCCGTATATCAAGTTTGCGCCGTACTTCGTGTCGCTGTTTATGCTGCTGTTTTTTATTGGCAACGACAGCCTGTCTTATGGGGCAAAGATTGCCCTGACGGTGTTTGCCTTTGTAGGGCTGGATGTGACCTACACCGCCTTTGATGTGCCTATGGGGGCGTTGGCGTTCAGTATGACGCCAAACGGCACGGAACGCACAAAGCTTTACGGTGTTGCCTCCATCGGGCGTATGATCCTGGGGGCTATTCCTGCCGGGCTGGTGGCCTTTGCCGCCTGGCTGCCGTACTTTAACCAGAATTTGGACAAGGCGTATCTGGCAGCCGCTGTCTTTTCCGCGTTCTTTATTATTCTCTTTACCCGTTTTACCTTTAAGAACACCACAGAGCGGTTGGAGCACCACGAGGAGGCGCCCAGCTTAAAAGAATGCTTGCACCTGCTGGCAACCAATCGGCCGCTGCTGATGCTCTTTCTGGGCAATATTTTCTTTGTGATCATCAAGGTGTCCGAGCAGGCGTCCTTCTACTTTGCCTATGACGCGTTGTTTAACGCCAAGTATAACGGCTTTTTAGACATTGCCAAGGCACCCGGCTCGTTTTTGGCAGGTATCTTTGTACCCATTATTATTGAGCGGCTGGGCCGCAAGGCGGACTCTAAGAAGTTTTACCAGGTGTGCTGCGTGATGGGTATTGTGCTCAACGGTCTGTTTGCCCTGTGCACCTATAACGGCATTATGAACAAGGGTGCCGGTCAGTCCGTGTCTCTGCTTACCGGATTGATGGTTATTGTCTTTTCTGCCGTGGTTACTTTCCCGCTGGAGTTTAAGAACCTGATGCAAAAAGAAATGGAAGCGGAGACGGTGGACTATGTGGAGTGGAAAACCGGCAAGCGGGTAGAGGGCACCATGCTGTCCATTATGAGCTTTACCGGCAAGCTGGAGGGTACGCTGTCCTCCTTTATCTGCTTGCAGGTACTGGCCCGCACCGGCTATGTGGAGCACACCACCGATGTGTCCACCTTACAGAACCATTCCACTCTGCTGGGGCTGTTCCTGATGACCACCGTGTTCCCCATGGTGGGCTATGCGCTGATGCTCATTCCCATGCACTTTTATAACATTACCGGCGACAGCCACCGCCGGATGATTAAGGACATTATGGCTCGTCGCGCCCAGGCAGGCGAGGCAGCAGCCCAGGAGGCTGTGGCGGCAGAGGCCAAAGAGGGCTAAACAGACGGGGAAGTCAGATGTACAAATTCACCTTTCTTGCAGATTTACATTATTATTCCAAGACTTTGGGCACTTCCGGCCGGGCGTATGAACTGCGCAGCGGCTCGGACCAAAAGTGCCTGGCAGAGAGCGGCGCCATCATTGACGCCGCTTTTGACCATTTGGCCCGGTCGGACACCCAGGCGGTGCTGCTGGCGGGAGATTTGACCAATGACGGTGAAATGGTGTGCCACCGGGAGCTGCGGGAGAAGCTGTACGCCTTGGCAGAGAAAAAGCCGGTGTACCTGATCACCAACACTCACGACTGGTGCTGTGACGGCAACCCGCGGCGCTTTACCGGTGCCCGAGTTACCCATGATGTGCCCACCATGCCCCACACGGGGATTCACGATTTTTATTACGATTTCGGCGGGCGGCAGGCCATTGCCGAGTACCGCACCCATTTGGGAATCAGCTCTTATGTGATCCCTTTGGCAGAGAAAATTTGGCTGCTGGCGCTGTGTGACGACCAAAACGGTCGCGGCAAGGCCGGTTATACGGAACCGCATTTTCAGTGGATTGAGGAACAGCTGCGCCGCGCCAAGGAACAGGGCTGTTTGGTGCTGGGTATGCAGCATCATTTGCTGCTGCCTCACGTGCATCCGCTGCTTACCGGCGGCTGCTGCGTAGGGGACCGGGAGGCGGTGACCGCCCGGCTGGCAGACGCAGGGCTGCGCTATATGTTTGTGGGTCACAGCCATTTGCAGCGTACGGATCGCTACCGTTCTCCGGCTGGAAACGAATTGACCGAGGTGAATATCGGCGCCCTGTCCGGCTACCCGGTGCCTATGGTACAGGTGACGGTGACGGATGATTTGCAGGTGCAAATGCAGGTGGAGCACCTGGCGACTTTTGACTGGTACGGCCGCCCGGTGGACGCGGTGGCTTATACCAGGGACCATGCTTGCAATTTGCTGCGGCGGTTGCTGTCTGCCGGGTCCCCGGCGGATTTTGCTCAGAAGCTGGACGCTTTGCAGCTGCCCGGGCGCAAGCTGCTGCCTCTGTATCCATTGGTAAAGCCGTTGTTTCGTTTGCTGCGCACCGGCACGGTGAGGGACTTGCAACGAATGCTGCGGCGTTTGGGGTTGGGTCGGTATGTGGATGCCCGGGCAGCGGCAGAACTGGCGGATCGGCCGATTCTGCCCTATCTGGAGTGGATCCTGCTGCAATTTATGGACGGCTCCGCCCATCCGGTGGGCAGGGATAGCGCCGTTTATCGGCTGGTGCTGTCTGTCATGGAGATTCCCGCCCATTTGCTGTCGGGCAATATGGATATGAAAAAGCTGATCTTTGCCTGTGATGCTATTTTAACCGGCGGCGTCGGCGATCACCAGCAGTCGGTTTTATAAGTGCCTTTGGCGCTCTGCCGTTTTTTACCGCGGCAGGGCGCTTTTTTGTCTTGCTGAAGCGGAAAACGACCACTTGCCCCCTTGACAAGCGGCGGCCTTTATGTTACCCTTTTGTTACCTAATGAGGGCGCAAGATTTTGCGTTGTTTCAACGAATTTTGCCGTTTTAACAAGATGTGGTAGATGATTTTTACAGGCGTTACAGATATGGCCTTTTTGTAAAAGTTACATTTTGGATAAAATACGGTGCTTTTTGTTTCTATTCTTTACGGATTTTGTTATAATATCTGCAATGAATTGGAACTTATAAAGATTTTAGTTTTTGCAAACATTACTTTTGGATAGAGATATAAAGAGGTGGACACCTTTTGGATAATTTTATAATTGAAGGCGGTCACGAGCTGTTTGGCGAGGTGAATATCAGCGGCGCCAAGAACGCAGCTGTGGCCATTATTCCCGCGGCCATTTTAGCGGACGATGTGGTGCGGATTGAGAACATTCCCGCCATTAGCGATGTTAGCCTGATCATTAAGATTTTGGACAGTATGGGCGCCGGGATCAAAATGATCAATAAAAACACCATTGAGGTGGACTCCCGCTCCTTAAAATGCCAGAGCGTGCCCTATGAGTTGACCTCCTGTTTTCGCGCCAGTTATTATCTGATCGGCGCTATGTTGGGTCGGTTTAAGCAGGCGCAGGTGGCTATGCCCGGCGGCTGCAACTTCGGTGTGCGGCCCATTGACCTGCATATTAAGGGCTTTGAACTGCTGGGTGCCCAGGTGAATACCGTTGAGGGTATGGTTTGCGCCCGGGCGGACAAGCTGATCGGCGCTTCTATTTATATGGACCAGGTGTCCGTTGGCGCTACCATCAATGTGATGCTGGCAGCTGTGCTGGCTCGCGGTTTGACGGTGATCGAGAATGCAGCCAAGGAGCCGCATATCGTAGATCTGGCCAACTTTTTAAACTCTATGGGTGCCGATGTGCGCGGCGCCGGCACAGATGTAATTAAAATTCGCGGGGTGGAGAAGATGCACGGCTGCACCTACTCCATTATCCCGGACCAGATCGAGGCGGGCACCTATATGGTGGCGGCTGCTGCCTGCGGCGGCGATGTGCTGGTGAAGAATGTGATTCCCAAGCATTTGGAGTCCATCAGCGCTAAGCTGGAGGAGGCCGGTGCGGAGATCATTGAGTATGACGACGCGGTGCGGATCACGCGCTTTAAGCCCTTGACCCGCTGCAATGTAAAGACCATGCCCCACCCGGGATTCCCCACGGACATGCAGCCCCAGATGGCGGTGCTTCTGTCTGTGGCAGAGGGTACCAGTATTCTCACCGAGGGTGTGTGGGACAATCGCTTCCAATATGTAGGCGAGTTGAGCCGTATGGGCGCCAATATCCAGGTGGACGGCAAGGTGGCTGTCATCGAGGGTGTGCCGGCGCTGACCGGCGTTACCGTAAAGGCTACGGACCTGCGCGCCGGTGCGGCCATGATCATTGCCGGTATGGTGGCGCGAGGCGAGACCCGGGTGACCAATATCCAGTATGTGGACCGTGGGTACGAGGATGTGGTAGAGAAGTTCTCTGCCCTGGGTGCCGATATTCGGCGGGTGCCCTGTGACGACGGCGACGACGGTGCGGCCACGGCAAACGCAGGATAAAAAACAAAGTACGGGTGGACCGGGTTCCACCCTTTCTTTTTTGGATAAAATAAAAGCAGATTAGGAGACAAAATGAGCAAGGCGTGTTCTCTTTTTTCCGGCAGCAGCGGCAACAGTATTTATGTGGGCTGCGGCGACAATCAAATTTTAGTGGACATCGGTGTGTCTGCCAGGCGGTGCGAGCAAAAGCTGCGCCAGGTGGGCGCGGATCCGGCGGAGATCAAGGGCATTTTTGTTACCCACGAGCATGCAGACCATGCGGCCGGTGTGCGGGTGTTTGCCACGCGGTATCATATTCCGGTGTTTGCCCATCCGGCGGTGCTGGAGCAGATGGCGCGCCAGGGCAATTTGAATGAGAAGGTGGACGCCCGCCCCTTTGCAGAGGTTGGGGATTTTATGGATCTGGAAGTGTTGCCTTTTGCCTTGAGCCATGACAGCGTGGCGTGCCAGGGATATAAGTTTACGATGCCGGACGGGCGGCACATTGCCGTGTGCACGGATACCGGCTACATAACCTCGGCGGCGAAAGCGGCTTTGCCGGGCACAGATTTGGTATTTTTGGAGAGCAATCACGAGCCGTCTATGGTGCGCGCCGGGTCGTATCCCTATCCGCTGCAACAGCGCATTTTGTCCGATACCGGCCATTTGTCCAATACGGACTGCGCCGCCTTTGCCGGGGAGTTGCTGCGCAGCGGCACCACCCGCTTTGTGCTGTCTCATCTGAGCCGGGAGAACAATATGCCTTCTTTGGCATACCAGACCACCGTGGCGGCTCTGACGGCGTTGGGTGCCCGGCCGGAGGTAGATTACCGCTTGCAGGTGGCTGCACCGGAGCAGGAAGGCGGGTGCCTGGTGTTATGATCCGCATAACCGTTTTGACGGTGGGCAAGCTAAAAGAAAAATATCTTCGCGAGGGCTGCGACGAGTACTTAAAGCGGCTGTCCGCCTTTTCCAAGGTGCAGGTGGTGGAATTGCCGGAGAGCCGCTGCCCGGCAGATCCGTCTCCGGCAGAGATCCAACGGGTGCTGGAGCAGGAGGGCGACAGCATATTGGCAAAAATTCCAAAAGGCGCTCGGGTGATCCCCCTTTGTATCGAGGGGCGAGAGCTGTCCAGCGCGCAGTTGGCGGCCCGGGTGGCGGACTTTAGCCAGCAAAGCTCCCACCTGGTATTTGTCATCGGCGGTTCGTATGGCCTGTCGCCTCGTGTAAAGGCCGCAGGCGACTTGCAGCTGTCCTTTGGCAAAATGACTTTGCCGCACCAGTTGGCCCGCCTGGTGCTTCTGGAGCAGATCTATCGTGCCTGCGCCATCAACAACCATTCTAAATATCATAAATAAAAACACGGCAGTCCGCTCTGTTTGGAGCGCACTGCCGTGTTTGTTTTATTTATTTTTTTGTCCAAGTGTCCATTATCAGTGTGCCTTTGTTGTTGATAAAGGCGTTCATTTTATTTGAACTTTGCTTTTCCAAAAGACGAGGATCTTTCGGTCACCATCATAAAAATCGGCGATAAATAAATCATTGTTTACAACGCATAGCCCTTCATATCCATTGTTTGTATATGGCGAACCGCTGCGATACTCCAAGTTGTAGTAGTTGCCCCAATCATTCAGGTGGTAGGTCAGGACAAAAAGAACAGGATTATACTTTGGATACTTATTGGCCAAGAACTTTGAATTCCATTGTGTGTGATTTAAGTACTGGATCGTGCTTTGAAATTCATCGGTACTGTTGAATTCGTTTTGTTCTCCATAAAGTTTCGTTGAACTTTTAACAAGTATACTTGCATAGGCTTCAACGGCGGATTTGCCGCTTTGCTGAAAACCGAGAACTTTGGAATTCGCTTTGTAAACAACCTTGTAAGAAATACCGTATGCGCTGAAAGTGACCGTATTTCCGCTCTTTTTGTATTTTACTTTTTTTGACTTGTCCTTCTTATAGCCGGTAACATGAATTTTAACGTTCCCTTTGCCGTCAAATGTAAAAGTATAGGAATCGCTGCCGTCGCCGGATATAGCGTTGCTTAGAATTTTCCATTCGCCCTTGAGCTTGCTATCCGGTACGGTGTACTTTTTTGTTTTAGCACTGACAACGCTGCTGTAAGCACTTGTTTTTTTACCGTTTGTGTAGGCACGCACCTTAAAATAGTAGGTTTTATTTGGGGAAAGAGAAGAAATTGTTTTTGCGGTGGAAGAGCTGCCTTTAACCGTCGCTGCTTTTTTATATTTTCCGGATTTTTTGGTGGACTGATAAATGTAATAACCGGAAGCGCCTTTTACTTGATTCCAGCTGACCTTAATGGACGAAGAACTTTTTGGCGTTGCGTGGACACCCTGCGGTTTGGCTGTAGTGGAAATGGAAACAGATTTCTTTACGGATGTACTGTTTTTATAACCGGACTTTTTGGCGTAGGTATAGATGATTTTATTTGAGCTGACATTAAAGGATTTTGTATATTTCTTGTAGTCCGCTTTCTTGGCAGTTTTATAGTAAATTACCGCGTCTTTGGTTTTGCTTTTGATGGATATTGTTTTACCGCCAATGTAGCCCTTTGTACCGATGGTCGGTGCGGATACCTTGCCGATGTTCACTTGTTTTACACCGGTACTGCTTTTATAGTAGTTTGACTTTTCTGCATAAGCGGATATTTTTTTGCTGGCAGTCAGTTTGAATGCACCCGTGTATTTTTTGTACTTTCCATTGTCCGTTTTATAGTAGATACTCGCTTTTGGTGTAGCACAGGTGATACTGATTTTTTTGCCACCGGAGACATTGGAGGCGAATATAGTTGGGGTTGCAACCTGGCATTTGATGGTAACATATTTTGTGTTTGCGCTTGCCGTGTTATTAGAAGTATCCACAGCGGTAATTTTTGTATAATAAGATCCGCTTAACGCGGCTTTTGAAAAGGTGTAGGACCATACATTGTTGTTTGAAGTTCCACATCCACTATCTACCAGTCCATCGCTGTTGTAGGTCTCAAACTTGACAGTAGATATAGAGGTGTTATCTGTGGCTGTGCAGGTGATTTGGTATCCATTTTTATTTTGAGAAGCGATTTGGACATTCGAGATGACAGGGGGTTCAGAATCGAAGTCAGGCCGAATGACACCGTAGAAGGTGCCTTTTGTATATGAAAAATTGCCGGAATGGCATTTGTAATTATAACTTCTACCTTGATCGACCACATTCATACTGTTTGCGTTCGCCGAAATCACGATCGCAACATGGCCGTAACTGCTTGAAAGATATGTCCAGACAGCAATATCACCGGGTTGCGCCACAAAGCCGGAATAATAGGGAATTCGTTGCCAACCGCTGGGGCATGTATTCCATGCATAGTCGCAACCGTTACCTTTTACTGAAGCAACGCCGAGGTATTCATAATATGCTTTAGTCAGCGCAACGCATTCGCCGCTGCCAACTTGGTAACCCACTTTGGATTTTGCCCAGGCCACCGCATCTTCTTGAGAATGAATAGTTTTTGCATAGGCGAAGCTTCCTGAACTTGTTGCTGCGCTAAGTAGGATAATGAAAGATAAACATGTAGACAGTATTTTTTTCATTTGAAGTTCCTCCGTTATGAGAATGCAAATCCAAGTTAAGCTTGTACTTCCATCATATACCTCAAACGGAGAAAAATCTATATGCTGTCTGTGTACAGTATGTATGATAAGATGTATAAAAAGAAGCGACGCCGAACATAGCATTCGGTGTCGCTTCTTTTAAGGGGGGTAAAAATTTATGCAAAAGCCATAAATTATATATGTCAAAAGGCTGCCCGGAAAGGGGGAGAGAAGGCAACCTTCTTGGCATCTTACTTATCAGTCAGACTGTAAGCCTGACTGTATAGCTGGGTGTTGTTGCCGGGAACGGCACCCAGAGAATTTTTCCGCATTGCGCCTTTGATCATAAAGAACGCCACATCCTTGCTGATCTGGGCATAGTCTACATTGAAGATTTTTGCGGAAAGGGTCTTGTTAAAGAAGTTGATCAGCGGGCCCATACAAAAGGCCGTAATGACGGTGCCGATGCCGATATTTTGAATACTGGCAAAGTCGCCGTGGGCAATGGCGGTAAAGCCGCCGCTGACCAGCAGTCCGATGGACACCACGGTCACATCCGTCAGCACCCGCACCCATTTGTACGGCAGCTTGGCGAAGCGGCTGAGCATAAAGCCCAGGGCGTCATAAGGGCCAACGCCGATGTTGGCCGTGAAGAACAGGCTGCAGGCAAAGCAGAGAACGAGGATACCGGCAAGGAGAAGGGGGATTCTAATTGACAGAGTGTCGTTCTGCTTTACCATCGGCATCAGCAGACTGCTGAATAACTCACAGCTGTAACCGACGCCGGCCATGTTGAACACGGTGCCTACACCGACCAGTCCCCGGTGCGCAACGATAACTACATACAGCAGGATCACTGCGTTGATGATCAGCTGGTAGGTACCAAAGCTGACCCCCAAAACGGCGGCCACGCTCATATTCATAGAGGTGAACGGGTCTACGCCGAAACCGGAAACATTGAAAAGAGCCGTACCAAACCCCATAATCACAATGCTCAGAAAAGACAGTACGGTGCGCTTCACCATATGGTGCTGTGCAAACATATCCAGGATATAACCGCGTGCGTTGTTTCTGAGTTTCTTCATTGCTTTTACCTCGGGTCCGTTTTTCTCTTTTCGTGACACATTATAGACCCGATTTTCAAAAATGCAAGGCTTTTTTTGCCATTTCTGCGTATTGGCTACTATGCACTAAAAACGCATTTACTTTTTGTGCAAATTGCACAATTCGATTTACTCCATTTGCCGCCCCAAAAAGGCGGCGCCTACCTGGATCAGCCGGATTTGTGCTTCGTCCGGCAGGTTGCCGTCCTCCCCTTGCAGCAGCAGTACCGTGCCGGACACGTCGCCGCCGTACACAATGGGATAGGCTACCTCTGCGGGGCGGTCGTAGCCCTCAATGGCTTGCAGGCATTCGCCGGGTGCCTTGGCGATCCGTGGGGTGCGGGCGTCCATCACATCCTCCAGCGCCTTGGTCACCCGGCGCTCCATCACTTCTCGCTTGCTGACCCCGGCAGCGGCCACCACATGGTCGTTGTCCGTGATCACCACCGGGGAGCAGCCGTTCTTGTGGAGCACCTCGGCGTATTGCCCGGCAAATTGGGACAGCTCTCCGATGGGCGAGTATTTTTTAAAGATCACCTCGCCGTCGGCGTTGGTAAAGATCTCCAGTGGGTCGCCCTCCTTAATACGGAACGAGCGGCGGATCTCCTTGGGGATCACAATGCGCCCCAAGTCGTCAATTCTTCTTACGATACCGGTTGCTTTCATATTTTAATCTCCTTTGTTGTTAATATCTCCCTATTATTCTGTACTTGTTTTGCCGTGCAATACCCAAGTTTTGTACCACCTTTTTTTCCAATTTACGGCAAAAAAAATCCCCGGCTGTACAGCCGGGGGTAAAGGTGTATGCTTTTTACGCTTCCTCACCGATGAAGCGCAGGATCAGGTCTGCCACGCGGCGGCTGGAGCGGCCGTCCAGGTGGTCAAAGAACTTGGTCTTAAAGGGCGGTACTTTCTCGCTCTCAAAGTCACCGGCGACGATGGCCTCTGTCAATTCCCGCTGAGAAAAGACGATTTTGCCGGGCACAAAGCTCTCAAAATCATAATAGAAATCCCGCTTGCTGATGTAGTCAAACAGATCGAAGGCATAAAACAGCATGGGAATATCCAGCAGCGACGCTTCAAACACCACGCTGGAGTAGTCGGTGATCAGCAGATCGGTGACGAACAGCAGGTCGTTGAGCTCGTCCTCGTCGGACAGATCCAGCACCCGATCCTTGTAGCCTTCCGGGATCACCGGGCGCTCCGGGCAGAAGGGGTGGTACTTGATCAGCAGTGCCGTATCTGCCGGCAAAGCTTCCATAAACTCGTCCACATGGAAGGCGTCTGCCGGGTAGTAGGCGCTCATTTGGCCGTTGCCTCGAAAGGTGGGGGCAAAGAGGATGATGCGCTTGTCCCGCAGCTGGGGATACTTGGCATAGAACCCATCCTGCACCGCTTGGGCATATTGTGGGTCCATAAATATATCTGTTCTGGGAATGCCGGTGGCCAACACCTTGTCATCGGACAGGCCGAAGCCCTCGGCGTAATGCTTGGCGATCTCCGCAGAGGAGACAATGGCCACATCGTACATGCGGTGGTTGGGGTCCGTTTGCTTGGGGCCGCCTGCCTTGCCCAGGCGGGTAAAGCCAAAGGTCTTAAAGGCGCCGCAGGCGTGCCACAACTGCATCAGCTTTACTTCCGGGCGCTTGTCCACCATATTCAGCAGGCGAAAGTAATCGTCCACGATCACCACCTTGGAGGAGGCATACAATTTGACAAAGCGGAACATATTTTTAGCTTTATAGTGGCCGTTGGGGTCGGAAAACAGCAAAAACTGAAAATCAATATTCGGGTCGTCTTTGATTTGGTTATAGACGAACTCCGGGTTGCCGCCCAGGGTGTCCCGTCGGCCGGACATAAAGGTGACCCGGTTGGGCACCACTTCCTTTTTGCACAGCAGCTTATAGTAGGCGTTGTAGATGGCATACACCGGGCGGCGAATGTTCTCTACAAAATTGGCACGCTTAAAGCTGGTTTTAATAAAGGAAGACACATTGATCTTAAACTGCACAAAAATGTTTTTGCCCACACCCTCAATGGGTGCGGTTTTGCGCCGGGGCACAATATCCAGCCCGGCCAAAATGCCGTCAAACAGAAACAGCGGCAGCAAAAGCAGGGCAAGCAGGCACCGCAGGGCAAAGTCAATAAACCGCAGCAGGGGCACCAGCACACGGCTGCGTTGCACAAAGGGTCGATCTCCGTTTTTCTTTTTTTTCGAGAAAAGGAGAATGGCGCTGTTTTCGCAGTCAAAGTCGAAGGTGTAGGTGCGGTTTCCGGTTTGCGCCGGGGGAACATACTCATTGTCCGGTGCGTCAAATACCGCTGCGCCGTCAAAGCACTCGTACTCCATGTATTCCTCCGGCAGTTCCAGACCCGGGTTCTCGTGGAGCACATTGGTAGACACGGTAAAGGGCAGCGCTTGCACCGTGTGGCGGCCGTACTCAAAGTCAATGGTGACGGTCACCGGGCTTTCCGGCTGGAAGTGGTAAAAGATCTGGTCCAGCAGGTAGGTATAGTTGCATACCACAATGCAGCTCCCCTCCTGCTTTTGGCGAAAGTAGTTGACCACCCGCAGGGGCAGGCGGCGGGTCTGTCCGTCACATTCAAACAGGATTCGCGCTTTGGGAGAGGAAACATCCACATCAAAGGGGCAGTTGATGGCCACCCCGATCTCCATACGAGCGTCCTCAATATGCAGGCGGTTGATAATCATTTTGCAGTTAAACATGAACAGTCTCCGTTACTGGGAATTTATAGGGGTAGGTGATCCGTGGGAATATGCAGCAGCTCTTTGGCAAAGTGCACCACATTTTGGGTGGCTTTTCCGGCGGTATCGTCAAAATTGCGGGCGTAGAAGGGTGCTACTTTCTCTTGCTGGTAATCCTCCGTCTGCAGGGCGTGGGTCAGTTCCTCCATGGTGCGCACAATGCGCCCGGGCACAAAGGAGGCGTAGTCGCAGTAAAAGTCCCGCTCCTTGCAATAGCTTTCCAAATCAAAGGCATAGAACAGCATGGGTAGGTTCAAAATAGACGCCTCGTACACCACGCTGGAATAGTCGGTGATGAGTACGCTGCTGACAAACAGCAGGTCGTTTACATCGTACCGATCTGTCAGATCAATAAACCGGTTGGCGTGCTCTGCCCTTTGGCAGGTGGGGCGTTCGGTTAGATAAGGGTGCATTTTCGTTGCCAGAACCGTGTCCTCCGGCAGGGCATCCAGCAGATCGTCCGGGCGGAATTTCTCCAGCGGATAGTAGCAGTTGCCTTGACCGCCGCCTCGAAAGGTGGGCGCGAACAACACGATCTTTTTGTCTGCTAATTGGGGATTTTCCGCATAAAAGCGCTTGGTAAAGGCCGCCTTGTATCGGTCATCGGCAAAGCGGTCGCACCGAGGTGAGCCCAGGGGCAATACCTTTTGCAAATCAATGCCAAAGCCTTCTGCATAGCAGGGGCACACCTGTTGAGAGCTGACAATCGCGTAGTCGTACTGCCGGTGATTGGGCGAGCCTTGGGGCAGTGCCTGCTCACTCTGGCGGGAGTAGCCAAAGGTCTTAAAGGCACCGCAGGCGTGCCACAATTGCACCAGCTGCACCTCCGGTTTTTTCTTTACATAAGACAGCAGGTGATAATAGTCGTCTACAAATACCACCTGCGACGTGGCATACAGGCGCAGAAATTGGCGCAGCACCGGCAGGCTGTGAAGCAGGTTGCCCTTGTGGCACAGGACGGTGATCTCCACGCCCGGTACCTTGGTCATCTCCAAAAAGACGGATTTAATATTGCCGGACAATCGATCGGAGCGGTTGGAAAGGAAAGTCACTTGCTTAGGTTCCACCTTGCAGTGTCGATAGGGCAGAGCCAGCAGCGAGAAGCAGGCCCCCGCCAACTGCTTCAACTTCTCTTTTTTGCTGCTGTGGATAAAGTGGCGCAGCGCCCGGCGGGGCGGACAGGTCACTTGGTACGGTTGGTCCGGTTCCACCGGCTGATAGCCGTGGACGCCGTCGGTATAAAGAAAAGTGATGCCCATGGGCTGCCCCACCGGCGGCTCGTAAAACACATAGGCCAGCTCCACGGTTTTTTGGGCGTGCAGCGTGGTGCCGTCGCTGTCGGTAAATGCCATGGGAATGATCCGGGTGCGTTCGCCGCAGGTAAAGACGACGCTGAGTTTGGGGTACACCGGGGGCACCGGACAGGTGAGGGTCACTTGCAGATTCAGCTGATGGCCGATCTGTTGGCAGCGTTCAATTGTAACAGTGGGTTTGGTCATATTTTTCTCCGCCTATGTGGAAGTTGCAAAAAATCTCTGCTCTTTATAGTAGCATAAACTGCATAATTTGTCTATATTCGCCGGCGCAGGATTTGCCTTTTTCATAAAGAATATTGACATTATCCGCTATCTATTTATAATATTGTATATAGACTCTGTGAAAGTGAAGAGGAAGCCATGGCTTGGTATAACACGGACAATTTAGAACTGCTGTATGCGCCCCATAAGCGTGATTGGCGTGCAGAAGCGTTCAAAAAAATCAAAAAAGTGGCCATTGACGTGGCCAAGCGCAGCGCTGTTTTTCGCAAGGCCAGCCGTCGAATTTTGCTGGATGAGCGTATGGGCGGTTACCAAAAGCGCACGGCACATATTGCAACAGATCCCAAGGTGGTGCTTTTTTCTACCTTTGACGGCAGGGGGTACAGCGACAGCCCCAAGGCCATTTATGAATATATGTGCAGCGATCCTCGCTTTGCGGATTACACTTTTGTGTGGGCTTTTCGGGAACCGAAGAAATTCACGTATGTGCTGGATCACCCCAATACCTATATGGTTACCGTAAATACCCCGGCTTATGAGGAAGCTTGCGCCCGGGCAAAGTATTGGTTCTTTAACTATCGGATTGCAGACCATATTTATCCAAAGGACGACCAGGTGTATGTGCAGCTTTGGCACGGTACGCCCCTAAAGCGCTTAGGATACGATATTTCCATTTCTGACAATGCCATGAATTCCAAAGAGGAAATTCGCCAAAAATACAAGGTGGATGCAGAGAAGTTTAAGTATATTTTGGCACCCTCTGCCTTTGCGGCGGAAAAGTTCATTTCCGCCTGGAATTTGCAGGCGGTGGGCAAGGCGGACACGGTGCTGGAGGCGGGCTATCCGCGCAATGACTTTTTGATTAACCATACGCCGGAAGATGAGGCGCAAATCAAAAGGGAATTGGGACTGCCGATGGATAAAAAAGTCATTCTCTATGCGCCCACATGGCGGGACAATCAGCATGACGCCAAATTGGGCTATGTGTACCGCACCCACATGGATTTTGACGCCCTGCGCCGGGAATTTGGTGACGATTATGTGATCTTGTTCCGTGCCCACTATTTGGTGGCCAATTCTTTTGATTTTAAGAAATACAAGGGCTTTGTATACGACGCCTGCGGCGTGACGGATATTAACCGGCTGTATGTGGTGGCAGATGTGCTTATTACCGATTACAGCTCTGTGTTTTTTGACTATGCGAATTTGCACCGGCCTATGCTATTTTATATGTACGATCTGGCCAGTTATGCAGGTGAAATTCGTGGATTTTATATTGATTTGGATTGTTTGCCAGGCCCGATTGTGGAAACGCAGGCGGATCTGCATCGGGTGCTGCACGCCGTAGAGGCGGACAAGTCACGGTATGCGGAGAAATATGCCGCTTTTAACGCCCGCTTCAATTATTTGGACGACGGCCACGCCGCACAGCGTGTGGTGGAGCGTGTGGTGCTTGACAGAGACGGTGCAAATGTGGTTTAATAACAAAAAGATTGTTCTTTTAGAAAAGGCAGGAGAATCAGATGAAACGGATTTTAACATACGGCACCTTTGATCTGCTCCATTACGGTCATATTCGGCTGTTGCAGCGGGCAAAGGCTATGGGCGATTACCTGGTGGTGGCGCTTTCTACAGATGAATTTAACGCCGAAAAGGGCAAAAAGGCTTACCACACCTATGAGACCCGCAAGAAGATGCTGGAGGCCATTCGCTATGTGGATCTGGTGATCCCGGAGAACAGCTGGGAGCAAAAGATCCACGATGTGCAGGAATACCATATTGATACGGTGGTCATGGGCGGCGACTGGAAAGGCAGCGACAAGTTCGATTATTTGAAGGACTACTGTGAGCTGGTGTTTTTGGATCGCACGCCGGGTATTTCCACTTCTCAGATCAAAGAGGACCTGGGCCTGCAAGAGGCGGTGGGTGGCGTAGATCAGCTGCCGGACGAGCCGGATGGCGCCCCCGGTCGGGACCAAAAAAAATAACAGACTTGATTATATACCCTGCCGATTTTCGGCGGGGTTTTGTGGCTTTTATAAGTGGTAGAAAACAGGAGAAATTATGGCTGGAATTCGAAAAAAATTAAAAGCGATCAAGAACCGGCTGCGCCGTATGGTCAGCAAGACCCCCAAGCGGAAGTTTTATTACGGCTTTTTTTCAAAATACTGCCGTCTGCGTCCCAAGTGGGTGCTCATCGAGTCCTTCCACGGCCAAACGGTGTCCGACTCTGGGCTGGTGCTGGCGCAAGAGATCGCACGGCTTTACCCGGGGCAGTACCGGGTGTTCTATGCCACAGAGGATAAAAAGAAGCACCAAGCTTTTGTGGACGCGGCGGGACTGCAAGTGGAGCTGGTGGATGTGACCACCTTTCGCTATACCCGCATTTTGGCTTGCGCCCAGCATATTTTTTCCAATGCGTCGCTGCCCATTTACTTCATTAAGCGACCTGGGCAGGTGTATATGCAGACTTGGCACGGCACCCCGCTGAAAACCCTGGGTAAACAAATGCGCATGGGCATTGAGTCCATGTATAATGTGCAGCACAATTTTCTGCAAGCGGACTACCTGACCCAGCCCAACGCCTTTACTCGGGATGTGATCTTACGGGATTACAATTTGGAGCCGTTGTATACCGGCAAGGTGGTGATGGCCGGTTATCCCCGCAACAAGGTGTTTATGGAGCCGGAGAAAGGCACCGCCCTGCGCCGGCAGCTGGGGCTGGAGGACAAGACGGTCTATGCCTATATGCCCACCTGGCGGGGCCAGAGCAACCACAGTGTGGATGTGCTGGAATATGCGGCACAGGTCAAAAAAATTATGCAGCAGGTGGACAGCGGCTTAAAGGACGACCAGGTGCTGTATGTGAATTTTCATCCGATTTTGCACGGGGCGGTGCAGTTGGATGCGTATCAGCATATTCTGCCGTTTCCTACAGAGGTCAGCAACTACGAATTTTTGAATTGTGCAGACGCACTGATTACAGATTATTCCAGTGTGTTCTTTGACTTTTCCTTAACCAAGAAGCCCATTATCCTGTTTATGTATGACTACGATACCTATTTGGCAGACCGTGGTTTGTATATGGATGTGCGCACCCTGCCGTTTCGCCAGATCTACAAGACGGACGAGCTGGTGGAGTGTCTGCGCAGCGGCGCTTGCTTGCAAGATGATTACAGCGATACGGAGTATTATCATACATTCTCTAAGTACGATAGCCCGGATGTAAGCGAAAAGCTGTTAAAGCTGGCCTTTACCGGCGATACCGGCGATCTGGAAGTGATCGACTACGGCAAGAATAAAGAGAAAACCTGGCGGGTGCTGTACCCCCAGCCGATTACCCAGTTGTCTGATCTGCGCACTTTGGCGAAAAAGGCAGACGATCACACGCTGGTTCTGATGGAGAAAAAGTGGTTCAAAGGGGATTTGAGCCCGGTGCTCCACGATCAGTTTAATGACGCGTTTCCTTATGTGATCACCACCATGACCGTGCCGCGCACCTATATTGAGGCGCTGCTGGCGTCCTTTGGCGTGCGGCGGGTGCAAGAGCGACTGCTGCGGCGGGATCGGCAGCGGATCTTCCCCAATTTGAAGATTGACGGCAAGTATCGGCGTCACAGCAGTGTGTTTGCACCCGGTTATACGGCGGACCTGGAAAAAGCCGTGCGTGTGCCCCTGGAGCAGTGCACTGTTCGGGACGGCGTGGTGCAGTTGCAGTATGGCGCCATTTCGGCCGATTATACCATTTTGCAGCAGGCGGTGCTGAGCCAAAAGGGCTGTGTGCTGGCAGCATGGGACGCACCGGAGGATGCCACCACTGGCGCGCGGTATGATTTGCGTGCGGTGGTCGAGGATGTGCAGCTGTATATCCGCAGAGGGTGCGTGCCGGCGTTGATCGCTCGCAGAGGCAAAACCGGTCGCCGGGTACTCTTGACCTTTGACGATCCCCAAAAGCGCCGCCGGGCGCAGGTGAAAGCCAATGCCTGGAATAAGGCGCCGTATTACTACGGTGTGGATCAGAGCATTTATACGGTTTCTAAAGACTATTTTTCCCCGGCCTTTCGCCGTGCGGCGGAGAATGAACTGCTGGTGGATCGACAGGCTGCCTTGGCCGCCTTTTTCAGCAGAGTGGCAGTCCCAGCCTCTCGTGCTGTTGCCGTTCTTAGAGAATAAGAAAAATGCCCCTCGGTGCCTGACTGTTTGGCTGACTACACCGGAGCTGGCAATGAACCGGCTGCAGCGGGGCGCGGCCTTGCAGAGGCTGCATTGCAAGGGCCACCGGTGCACCATGCACCTGGCGCTTAAGGGAATCGAACCGGACCAGGTGGTGGGCGGCGTGTTGCAGTTCCGTTCCAAGACGGAAGAGATCGCCGTGCCGTTTGACACACGGGTCAAGCGCTGCCGCAGCGGCAGTGCAGTGCGTCTGGATCTGCAGCTGGACGCGCACTTGCCGCTGAAGGAGCTGTATTGGGACGCTTATGTGCAGATCCGCCAGTTTGGCGCCGTGTATCCGGTGAAGATTGTGTCTGCCAAGCCTTTACAGCGGTGGCAGCTGTTCTTTACCAACTGCCAGGCGTTGGTGGACGATACCCATATTTTGTTCCCCTACTACAGAAAGGGCGGCCAGTTGTGCTACTGTTATCGCCCCTTGTGCGAGTACGACACGGCGGCGGTGCGCCTGCGGGAGATTACTGCCTATACACTGTATATGTTGTTCCGTCCTCTTTGGCAGCGGCAAAAGAACTGGGTGGTGTATGAAAAGTTCTGTAAGACCGCCCAGGACAACAGCTACTATTTCTTCAAATACTGTATGGAGCACCTGCCGGAGAAAGAGCGTCGGCATATCTATTATATTATGGACCCTCGGGAGCCGGACTACAAGAATGTGGCCGGTTACGGACGCCAGGTGGTGCCCTTTATGAGTCTCAAGCACATGCTGCTGACCCTGTCCATGCGCATTTGCATTTCCTCGGACTCTACCTCCCATTTATATGTGTGGCGATCCAAACCCAGCATTGTGCGCCGAGCCATTAAGCAAAAGGAAGAGCTGTTTTTGCAGCACGGCGTTACCGCTATGAAGCGGGTGGACCAGCTGTTTGGCAAGAAGGGCAGCAGCCCCATGACCTACTTTGTGACCTGCTCTCGGCCGGAGCACGATATTGTGGTGCGGGAGTTTGACTACGAACCGGAGGATGTGCCTATTACTGGCTTTGCTCGCTGGGATGTGCTGGAGGACAAGTCCACACCGGACGATCCCTTTATCCTGATGATGCCCACTTGGCGCTCTTGGCTGGAGGAGGTGGACAACGACACCTTCCTGCAAAGCGATTACTACAAAAATTATTCCGCTTTGTTGACGGACCCGGCGTTGGACGAGATGCTCCGGCGCAATCATACCCGCCTGGTGTTCTATTTGCATCCCAAATTTGCCGGGTATATGGATAATTTTAAGGACAAGATCAGTCCCCGGGTCACCTGTATTCCTTTTGGTCAGCAGCCGCTGAATGAACTGATGATGCGCTGCAAGCTACTGGTGACGGACTATTCCAGCGTGTGTTGGGATGTGCTGTACCAAAATAAGCCGGTGGTGTATTACCAGTTTGACTATGACCTGTATAACCAGGTGCACGGCTCGTATTTGGATATGACTACCCAACTGCCCGGCGACCGGTTTACACAGGTCGAGGACCTGGTGCCCTGCCTGGACAGCTACGCGGCAGCGGGCTTTGAAATGAAGCCCAAGTACCGCAAAATGGCCAAGCAGTATTTTATGTTCCGTGACCACCACAACAGCCAACGAATCTACAAATTTTTAAAGTCTAAAAACTACTAATACAAAAAAAGTAAGTCCCGCAGTTTATTCTGCGGGACTTACTCTTTTTAAACATTTTGTATCTTGTAAAGCCACTCGTTTATGTCAAATATTTGATCTTTTTCTGTTACTTTGTTATTTTCATCAAAATAACGGATCGTGTGACCGTATTCTTGTGCTTCCATTTGCACACCGGGCAGATACTGCACAGCAGGGAGCCAACAGTTGCCTAATTTGTTTTGTAGGGTCAGGTAGACATTAGGCGAACTTAAATAGCAGATATTGTCCGTGTGCCGAATGGCACTGCGTTCAGCATAAGTAAAAACAGAGAAAAAGTCAAAGACAATTAATTGCTTGACTTGTTCAGCGAGCATCTGAACCTGATGTAGCGCAGTAGCGGCGGGCGTGTGATTGTCAAGCACTATGTAATCCGGGGGCGCATCAAATACCGGTATAGTGGTAATGCTCAGGGTATCCAGTCCGCTTTTGTACTGTTTATCTACCACCAGCACTTGCTGTTTGTTGGGCATTTCAAGAATTGGAGCGGTTGCTTGTTCTTTGTCTTTGTTGCGCTTTAGAGGAATATATGGCAACAAATCAAAGGCCGTACAGAGATTTTCATTGTCAAATTCGGCTGCCGCATTTGCGGCATCTTGATTAAGGAACAAGCTAAATTCGTGTTCCTTAATGTGACCTGTTTTTTTCTGTAAGGCGTCCACATTGGTGGATCGATAATTATTCAGATTGGCGATTATTTTCGTGCCGTTATAAGAACGCAGCAACCAGCGCCAATAAAAGACATCATACTTTAAATTGAAAATACAATCAAAAGACTTGTCTCCCAGTAAGCGCCTTTGCTCACGAACAAAAAGTTCATCGGATATGAAAGCAGATATATCGGCCGGTTCCTCAATAAAGTGGTGTTCGTACTTCAAATAAGCCAGTCGACGATTGGTCTCTGTATCGCAGAGCATTTTACCTCTTTTGACAGCCAAATGCACGCGAGGGTCCAGCGCTTCTAATTGAGTTGCGTACTGGTCTGCGTATTTCCCTTCCAATAATAATGTAACATCGTACCGACTGTGGTCCAGTCGCTCCGTAAGTCTGGTGAAAAATGAAAAGAAAGGATTATAATACTTGAAATTGATCACAAACAGCAAATTGGTTTTATTTGTTGTCTGGGCTTTAGTGGGCAGCTGTCGTAATGCCAATTTGCATAGAAGCGCAGACTCGGAAATGTTTCCCTTGCGGCTTTTGGTGTGCACATGATAGTCTGCTTTGTTTTCCAGTGATGTTAAATGTACGCGATTTTTGCAGTTGGTCGGCTGGAGTTCTACCTGCTCAATAAGCACTTGCCCCGGCTGTTTGGCAAAATCCGTATATAGTACCGTATCGGTATAGACCCATTTGGCGGTAGCCATGGCATTGTAGTACGCCGGTGTGTTTTTGTCTACCGGGTGCACATGTTTGTTGCCGGCAAAGGCCTTTGCAAAGTATTCACGGACATATACCTCCAGTCCGGCAATGCGTGCGGCTTTTGCCAACTTCTTTACTCGGGGCAGACTGGCTTTGGATTTCGTGAGGATCAAAATCGATTTGGAATTAAGCGGTTGATCCAGTTGTTTGCAATATTCGGTCTGCTCAAAAGGTTCGTCAAAGTGAAACACGGTATAGTCTTGGAAAGAGACAGGATATTCTTCCATTTTGTTTTTCCTCCTTAATCTTCCAAGCAGACTTCAAATTCTGCCATAGCTTCGCGGTTATATTGGTCCGGGTCAAAGGTATAGTCGTTGGGGACTTGGCCGTCTAAAAAGGCTTGTAATGCGTTCAGAATGTCTTCGGTCTCCATGCCGATACAGAGCTGTCCGTTTGGATATAGACTATCCTTCACGCTGGAAAAATCAGATACGATAATAGGCAGATGCAGCGTGCGCGCCTCCAACAATACCATGGGCTGACCTTCGTAAAAAGAGGGCAGAACAAAGCAATCGCAATCGGCCAGCAGTGCAAACGGATTGCTGATATTGCCGGTGAGGATGACTTTTCCGGTGAGCTTCAGCTTTGTGATCTGCTTACGCAGTTTGTTGCGCAGCGGACCGTCGCCGATGATATAAAGCCGCAAATCTTCTCTTTTTGTTTTTTTACACAGCAAATCAAAGGCGTCGATCAGTCGCGCCTGATTTTTCGCATCTGCCAATCGACCCATGGTCGCAAAACAAGTTTGCTCCTTTTTGGGTGCAGGAACCAATGTATAACTTGATGTGTTTGCTGCGTTGGAAATAAGAAGATAAGGCGCTCCGTCCATGTGGACGATCTGCCGTTGCGCCACACCTTTATAGACACGGGCACTGTTAGTCAAATTTTTGGCATAACCAAATCGGCTGTATGTTTCCGGCGTTGCAAGATCTGCCCGGTTGACTTCCATAACAGCATGAGAGCAACTCATGTACTTATCCAAGTAAGGATACAGACGATAAATTGTATCTAAGTGACGCCGAAATGTGTAATGGCCATTGACACAGCGGTCATATTCGGATTGCATCACATTGTGCATCCAAATGACTTGGCGAATATGACGCTGAGAAAAATAGACAGTAGCCCAAAATGCGTTGAACCCGGAAAAATTGATGATACAGTCAAACTGGGCGTCCCCAAATGCACGATGAAATTCGGCATTATAAAACGCTTTTGGAAAGATCGGATTGTCATCCGTTTCGATGATCGCATGATCCATGCAGTATTCCTTGCGGGCATAGGTTTCCCGGTCGATAATCATACTTCCGATCCTGTACAGGACACGAACGCCTTTTGGAATTGCGTCTAAATATTCGCCGATGTCTTTGGCTTTCCCTATGGCGTAAAAAGTAACATCGTACTTATCGCAGTCAATTTGATTGAGCAGGTTTTGCATGGAAAAGCTAATGCCGTTTGCCAAGATGCCGTCTGTATGGAACAACAGCTTCTTCTTTTTGGTCGGTAGTGTTAAACAATGCGTGTTGTCACCAAAAAATACGGCATTCACCACGCGCTCGCATACATGCCCATCATCGTTACAAACAAATTTTTCCTTTGCTGCGGTGTATTTTTGAGAATCAAAAAATGTGTTATATTGATCAATGTGTGCGCACCAACGCCCGATTTGGTCTGCATCTTGGCTGATGGGGCCCGGTAGGGTATCTACCGGCAGATAGAGCCCGCGTTCCTCTGTGTAAATATCTAAATCGGGAATGTAGAAGAGCAGCGGTCGATCGGTGGCCAAAAAGTCGAAGAAAATGCTGGAATAGTCAGAAACGAGTATATCGGTAATGCCTAAAAGGGCGTTTGTATCTATCGTAGCGGGAACAAAGGTGTCTTGCAGCAGTCCTTTTTCACGCAATGTTTTGTAAACGATCTGGTGCGGCTTGAAGAGCACTTGATAGCGGTCTTTATCAATATATTTGTACAGTGTTTCTGCGAATTCCAGATATTCCTCCGGATTTACATCCGGTGTGCCGAACTTTTCGCCTCTCCAGGTAGGTGCCCATAGAATCAATTTCTTGTTTGGGTCATAGTTTACACCGCTGTCCAGCAAGTTTTTTTGGATTTGTGCACGATCTACATTCAAAGTGCGATCAATGCGGGGATAGCCGGTCTCAATAATTTTACCGGGAAAAATACCATCCAGTTTACCTGCGGTTTTATAGTTTTCTGTGGTAAAGGGAACAGGACTTAGTAAGTAGTCCGTCAACAAAAAGTTGCGGACCACATTGGCATTATTTATATTTGCACCCGGAATATCATAATACAGGCTTTTTAGCGGAATACCGTGCCAGGTGTTGATGACGACCTGACCTTCTTTTTTAGAAAAGTAATTGGGCCATGTGCTATTGTTGATCAGATACTTGGCGGTGGAAAGATATTTTAAGTAGTCGTTTGTAAACGGCTCAACAAAGCGAACATTTGCTTTGTCTGCGAACTCTGCAATGATTCTGTCCCGATCCGCACTTTCTTCCAAGACCCACACATGTGTGTAATCGGAAAAGCGAGCGTCGCTTAGCAGATAGCGGAATAATGCACCCGGATTGCAGGTGATCCCTCTGCCGTAAAACGCTTCATACAAAATCATGTGATCGTCAATCTCACAACTTTGCCGTGCTTCGTAATAGTCCGCTCTTATAGCAAAGTAGGGGCTGGCTTTATATTGATTTTCTGCTTCTATCAGATACGGTTCCAGTTCGGTAAGATACGGTTCCAGTTTGGCACTTGTCTTTCCCATTTTTACTCCTTTTTTCACCAAAATAGTTAAAAAGAGTATAACATATTCCTTTATTTTTGTAAAGACGGCACGATTGACGGCAGAGGCAAAAGGGCATATAATATTTTTTAGATATGGGGGGGGGCGCGGCTATGGAATACAAATATGAGCTTCACTGCCACACCGGCGCTGTCAGCCGCTGTGGGCGGGTGGAACCGGAGAAGATTGTGGAGATGTATGTGGAGGCCGGGTACAACGGCATTGTGGTTACGGACCATTACAGCCCCATGACCTTTCCTATTCACCGGCTGGCGTGCCCCCAAAAGGCGGCGGATTTTTACCTGTCCGGTTATCGGCGGATGCAAGCGGCGGCCCCGGAGGGCTTTACTGTGCTGCTGGGTATGGAGCTGCGCCACTACTGGACCGCCAACGACTACCTGATCTACGGCGTGACGGAGGCGTTTATCAAGAATGCCGGCAATTTGATGAATGTGTGGGAGCCGGGGATCAAAGCCCTGTGCGAGCAAAACGGCTTTCTCATTTATCAGGCGCACCCTTTCCGTGTGGGTATTCGCCGTACGGACCCGAAGAATATTGACGGGGTAGAGGTGTATAACGGCAAGACGGACGATCGGCGCAACGCCCAGGCGCTGGCGTGGGCCAAAGAGAACGGCAAGCTGATGGTCTCCGGCTCCGACTTTCACACCCCGGAGCATTTGGCAAGGGGCGGAATTATCACCAAAAAACCCATCCAAAATAATGCAGATTTATTAACAATTCTTAAAAATTCCGATTTCCGGCTGATAAATGTTGACTTATAAGCGGGAATTGGTATAATATCAAAAACGCTGCATACAGGTTATGCGGCGTTTTTTCTAAAAAACGTCTAATTTCAAGTAGGTGATTCTATGTATAAAATCGTTGCCAAGCAGGTGCTGAACCCGACTGTTGTGCGTATGGAAATTCAGGCGCCTTATGTGGCAAAGAAAGCCCAGGCCGGTCAGTTTGTGATCCTGCGGGTGGACGATCGGGGCGAGCGGATCCCCCTGACGGTGGCGGACTATAACCGCACAGCCGGTACGGTGACCATTATCTTCCAGCTGGTGGGCGCGACCACCAAGCAGTTGGCACGGCTGGAGGTGGGCGACAGCTTGCAGGACTTTGTAGGCCCTCTGGGCAATCCCACCAAGGTGACCGGCTACCGCAAGGTGGCTGTGGTTGGCGGCGGCGTGGGCTGCGCCATTGCGTACCCGGTGGCCAAGGCGCTGCACGAGAACGGCGCCCAGGTGCACAGCATTGTGGGTTTCCGTACCAAGGATCTGGTGATCTTGCAGCAGGAGTTTGAGAAAGTCAGCGACCGGTATGTGCTCATGAGCGACGACGGCTCTGTAGGTGAAAAGGGGCTGGTGACCAATGCCCTGGAAAGCCTGATTCAAAGCGGCGAGCAATACGATTTGGTGATTGCTATCGGCCCGCTGGTGATGATGAAGTTTGTGTGCAAGACCACGGAGAAGTACGGGATCCACACCGTTGTGTCTATGAACCCCATTATGATCGACGGCACCGGTATGTGCGGCGGCTGCCGTCTGCTGGTGGGCGGTGAGACCAAGTTCGCCTGTGTGGACGGGCCGGAGTTTGACGGCCATTTGGTGGATTTTGACGCGGCTATGGAACGGGCTGCGCTGTATAAAGACTTTGAGCGGGAAGCGGACTGCAACCTGCTGCGACAGGAGGTGCAGGACTGATGAATTCCTTAAAGGCCAATGAAATGCCGCACCAGGAGCCACTGGTGCGCAACAAGAACTTTTTAGAGGTAGCCACCGGCTACGATGCGCAGACAGCCATGGACGAGGCGCTGCGCTGCCTGCACTGCAAGCACAAGCCCTGCATTTCCGGCTGCCCGGTGCAGATTCATATTCCGGATTTTATCGCCAAGGTGGCAGAGGGCGACTTTGAGGCCGCCTATCAGATCATCAGCGAAAGCAGCTCCCTGCCGGCAGTCTGCGGCCGGGTGTGTCCCCAGGAGCGCCAGTGCGAGAGTAAATGCGTGCGGGGCATTAAGGGCGACGCGGTGAGCATCGGTCGTCTGGAGCGCTTTGTGGCAGACTGGCACAACAGCCACTGCAAAGTGTGGCCCGCCGTACCGGAACAAAACGGGCACAAAGTAGCCGTGATTGGCAGTGGGCCCAGCGGATTGACCTGCGCCGGCGATCTGGCCCGGTTGGGTTATGATGTAACGGTGTTTGAGGCGCTGCATATTGCCGGCGGCGTGCTGGTGTACGGCATTCCGGAGTTCCGTCTGCCCAAGAAGATCGTGGAGCTGGAAGTAAACGGCTTAAAGGCGCTGGGTGTGAAGATTGTTACTAATGTGGTGATCGGTCGCTCCATGAGCATTGACGATCTGTTTGACGATGGTTTTGAGGCGGTGTATATCGGCTCCGGTGCCGGTTTGCCCCGGTTTATGAGTATTCCCGGCGAGAGCCTGAAAGAGGTGTACTCTGCCAATGAGTACCTGACTCGGGTAAACCTGATGAAAGCGTATCAGCCCGGCAGCACCACCCCCATTTACCACGCCCGCAAAGTGGCCGTGGTAGGCGGCGGCAATGTGGCCATGGATGCGGCTCGCTCTGCCATTCGGCTGGGTGCGGAGGAAGTGTATGTGCTCTACCGTCGCTCCTTTGAGGAGATCCCTGCCCGGCAGGAGGAGGTGCAGCACGCCCAGGAGGAGCAAATCCGGTTCCAAACCCTGACCAACCCGGTAGAGATTTTGGGCAGCGACGACGGCAATGTAACCGGCGTGCGGTGCATCCGGATGGAGCTGGGCGAGCCGGACGCCACCGGCAGACGCCGTCCGGTGCCGGTGCCAGACTCAGATTTTGTGATTGATGCGGATTGCGTGATTATGGCCATTGGTACTTCCCCCAACCCGCTGATCAAGTCCACCACCGGTGGGCTGGAGGTAAATGCCCGGGGCGGAATTGTGGCAGATGAAAACGGCTGCACCTCTCGGGACGGCGTATTCGCCGGGGGCGATACGGTTACCGGTGCCGCCACCGTGATTAAGGCCATGGGCGCCGGCAAAATCGCCGCCAAGTCCATTGACGCCTACATTCAAAACAAATAAGTCTGTAACATAAAAACAGTGCCTGAGCTTTTGCTCAGGCACTGTTTGCATTTATGCGGTTTTCTTCTTCATTTTTGACAGAAACATGTGGACGATCTCTTTGTACTCTCCGGGGTTGAACAACAGGAAGAAAGCCAGCACATATCCCACTGCTCCGCACAGGGCAATGGCGATGAAAAAGTGACCCCAGCTGCCGTAGGTGAACAGCCCCTTGGCAGCATACAGCACCACGCCGATGACCACGGTGGCCAGCACATTGCGCAGCAGCGTGCCGTAGAAGAACAGACGGTTGCGGGCCAGTATTTTGGCCGCATAGTAGGGCTGGAATACGCCGTAGCGCAGAATGGTAAAGGCGGCGGTGCAGCAGGCCAGCACATTCAGGGTCAGGGCGTCGGCTTTGCCCAGGGGGAACACCACTAAGATATTGGCAATACCGGCGGCCAGCGCCACCAGAACCGGGGTACGCACCTTGTTGCAGGCGGTGTTGATCTGAATCAGCGGGAACGCCACGCAGCTAAACAGGTACGGTATGGTGGTAATAACGGACACAGTCTGTACGATCTGCAATTCCGCCGGGGAATAGTTTTTCAGCCACAGGGCATAGAACTGGTAGCCAAAGACGATAAACCCGGCCACCGGGGTGGAGATGATAAAGCCCACCAGTCGCATGGAGCGCTTGGCCTCCTTGACCAGTCGATCATAGTCGCCCTGGGCGTACAGAATGGTGAATTTCGGCGAGAACACTTGGGCCAGTTGCTGCCCCAGTTGTAATATGTAATTGGGAATGGTCTTGGAGGATTGCAGATACCCGCCGGCAGCGGTGCCGATAAATCGGTTGGTCAGCAGGGAATTCAGCCCTGAGATCATCAGATCGGACAGGCTCTGCACCGAGTTCCATACCCCGGAGCGCAGCACTTCGGACAGGGTTTTCCACTTGAATTTGCGCAGATTCAGCTTTAAGTCCGGCAACAGCTTGCGCATTAAAATATAAGTGGCCACATTCATATAAGCGTTGCAAATGAGGGTGGTCAGCGCAATGAAGAAGATGCGCACATCAAACAGGGTGAAGATCAGAATGGTCAGCACCAGCTTGAGCACATAGGAGAACAGGTTGCGCAGGTAGTACAGATCCATTCGGTTCTTTACAAAGGTGCCGCTGTTAAAGACAGAGAAGCAGATGCCAAAAATGTAGTTGATAAAGACGATGGCAAAGGTCAGCTTTACATCGAACATCAACGCTTTGGGAATGGTGAGTATGTACTCCAGCTTCCAAACCATAAACACGGCGCAAAGGGTGATGGCACCGGCCAGGATCAGATTGGCACCCAAAATGGAGTTTACATAAATATCTGCCTTTTCTTTATTGCCCCGGTGGTACTCGTAGCTGACGAACCGGCAGGACATACTGTTCAGTGCCAGAGTAAGGATGCCGGCATAATTGACAAAGTCGTAGGCAAGACCGATAAAGCCGTACGCTTCGTTGCCCAGCTTCTCCAGTATATACGGAGTCAGTACAAAGCTGATCCCGGCATTGATCACAAAGGCTGCCAGGCTGGTAATCAGGTTGATGGTGGTTTGTTTATTGTCGGACAGGGCCTTCACCGCGTATCGCCCCCCGTCTCTGTCGCCGCTTTGCGGGGTCGGTAGCAGTAAAGGCGGGCGTCGTACTCCGCCATGGACCAGGTGAAGATCAGCCCCAGCAGGCGCACCGTATCAAAAGGACACAGGGATACGCACAGACAGCCAAAAAACGCCGTCAGTCCCAGCATCAGCGCCTTGCGAGGATAGTTTCGGCAGGTGAGCAGTCGCAGCACCAGGTATACCATACGCCCCAGAGACAGCGCCACCAGACCGATGCCCAGTACCCCGTAGTGGTAGAACATATTGCGAATACCCAGATCGTCCAGATAGGCGGTGCCGGAGGGCCCAAAGTAGATCAAGAAGTTTTCATACCGCTTGGGTGAGAGAAAGCCCAGACCGAAGATGGGCTGGTCCTTTGCCACGCCGGAGAAGTACCGGGCAGAATATTGCCGTGCCAGAGTGGAGCCGCCATATTCTCCGGAAGTCTCTGTAAATGTGGCCAGGAACCGAGGAATCAAACCGGAGAAGTACAGCACTGCCAGCAAGATGATCGCCACGCAGACCATCACGATCTGCTTGTTTTTCGGTCGCTTTTTGCACAGGAAGATCACCAGCGCCGACAGAAAAAAGGCAATCACATACATACGGGTCATACAGATATAGTAAAGGTAAAAAGCGGTAAAAAGCAACAGCCCTGTATAGATCATCTTGTGTTTCATCAGGGTGTCTTTTTGCAGCAGTTTGTAAAAATAATAGAGAAATAGCACACCGCACAGGGCAGGAATGCCGTAACGCAGGCGTCCGGAGCGCGTGATGTGACCCAGGTAGGGCATCAAATCCCGACCGGTAAAGTTATAGATCGCCGCACGCAGGGTGATGACCAGCATATAGGGGTAGGTGATCCAGCTCAGGGATTTTATCAGCCGATCATATCCGCCGTCCATTTGGAACACATAGAGGAACAGATAGATCAGCAGGAACATACCCAGGTAGTTGGACACATTGATAATGGATGTGATCTGTTGGGTATAATGCACCATACCGTAGATAAAATGGGCAAAATAAAATACGACCAAATACAGGATAAAGACATTTAGGTAGTTGTAGTAGGGTTGTAGGGTACGGTAGATGTTTTTATTGATATAGCAGTTCATGGCCAGCAACGTAGCGATGAGCAAAAAACCGATACGCATATAGCCGGTGTCTCGCAGGCCGGGAATATTCAGCAACACAAAGTAGCCGGTGTCCATGATGGTCATCAGCAACAGAAAGTAAGTATAAGGACTGGTGGAGACTTTAAGTTTCATTCGTTCGTTCCTTTTTCAGCAGGATTTTGCTTTTGCGCAGGTAGGTGCGGGCATCCGCCCATTTGTGCGCCTTGCCAAAGGTAAACAGCACTTCCAGACAGCGCACCCGGCGTACGGTGGCCAGTCGGTGTCGGCTCCAGTGCCGGTAGCGGTGGAGGAAGTATAACTCGGAGCGCAGGTTCTCCAATCGGGTAAATAGGTTTGCAGCACCACCGGCAGAGGCGCCGTGGCAGTGGAGCGCCGTGACCGTAGGATCAAACCACAGGGCAATGTTCTGTGCTTTGCATCGGGCAGAGAGTATGTACTCCTCATAATATAAAAAGGTATAAGGGTCAAAATCACCCAGCCGGTGAAAGACTGCTGTGTCTACGGCAAAGACCGCGCCGGAGAGCCAGTAGACCTCTCCCGGGGCAGCGGGCTGGCGACGCAGCGCCTGCAATTTGGCCTTGGGCACCAGATTGCGCAAATAAGTTTCCGTCCACAGGTATTCCCGGTAGGTGTAGGGGCGCAGCTTGACGCTGTTTTGCCGCTGTCCGTTGGGGTATTGCAGCCGAGGACCTACAATGGGGTGCCCTTCGGCGATGTCCGCAGCCAGCTGCTGCAAGGTGTCGGGCAAGAAGACAATATCGCTGTTGGTGATCACCCGCCGGTGCGAGCCGTCTTTGCGGGCGCGGGAAAGCATTTGGTTGTTGCCCCGGGCGTAGCCGGTGTTCTCCGCGCTTTCCATCCAGGTGATGCGGGGATTGTTTGGAAATTGGGCTTGTAGGCAGGCAATAGAGTCATTGCCGGAGCCGTTATCCAGCACATAGATATGGTAGTCCAGACCGTCTCCGGTATCCAGCACAGAGCGAATACAGTCGGCGGTAACCTGGTATTTTTTGTAATTGAGAATGAGAATACCGATCATAGCTTATCTCGCAGTTTGGGAATTTTGCGGCACAGGGCCCAGGCTTGGAGCACGGAGCCGTAATTTTCACTTCGATGAAAGGTTAAAATTCCGATTTTGTCCATAATTTTACTGCTCTCGGTACAGCGTTTCCAGCTGCGCTACCGTTCGTTCGATGGAAAAAAGTTCTGCCTTTTGCCGGGCGTTTTTGCACAGGGTGTGCCAGTGGTGCGGCGCTTTGGTAAAGAGTTCCAGCGCCCGGTTGATCCCCGCAGTCAGGGCGGCGGCACTGACTTCTTCGGTCAAAAAGCCGTCGATCTCCGGTCCGATGATTTCCGGTATGGCACCTTTGGGGAAGGCCAGGCAGGGCACACCGCTGGCCATAGCCTCGATCAGCGTAATGCCAAATCCCTCCTGGCAGGTGGCCGGGTGCACAAACAGATCGGCCGCTTGCAGCAGCTGGGGCACATCGGTGCGGCTGCCCAGGAACTGCACTTTATCTTCCAGGTGCAGCCGGGCGGCCAGGGCTTGCATTTGCTCTGTATAGCCGCCGTGATCGGAGCCTACCAGCGTAAGGGTGATGGGTGTGTCTGTCGGACAGGCAGCCAGCGCCTCCAGCAGCAGGTCAATGCCTTTGTCCCTAATTATGCGCCCCACATAAATCAGCCGCAGGGGTGTGTCTGTATGTGCCGGATGGGGGATAAAGCGGTGCAAGTCCGTGCCGTTATAGACCACCTGCATTTTGTCTTTCGGCAGGTGGTAGCGACGCAGATAGCTTTCCGCTACCGAGTGAGAGATGGCTACGATCTTTGCAGAATGCCGGGCAGCGCTGCGCAGCAGCCGGGCATAGACCCATTCTTTGATCCCTTTGTCTGCGCTGTAATAGGCGTTAGAATGCAAATACAGCAAAAAGCGTACCTTTTTCAGCCGTAAGGCAGCATAAATGTGCGCCAAGCGGGTGTAGGGCGAGCCGGAATGATCCACGATCACATCCATTTGCTGTTCTTTGCAGTAGCGCACCAGGTCGGTCGCCGCCTTCAGCGGGTGGTTCTTGGCGCCGGTGGCCACTTGTACTGTGCCCCCCTGGGCGGCAATTTCATCGGCAATAGAACCGCCTTCAAAAAGAAAGTAAAAGAAATTGTGATGGGCAGAGTGTTTGTTAATATCGCGGCACAGGCTGACAATGCCGCCGGGACCGCCGCTGAGTTGCAGGTGTAAGATGTTCATTTGCAAATGCGTTCCTTTATACGGATAAAACCTTTTTTGATTTTGCGGCGCAGATCCAGCCGCTGCCGATGGCGGCGCTGCTTTTTGTCCGCCGCCGGGTCCAAAGCGTTGTAGCGGGCAATGTCTGCCCGGGTGGTGGCCCCGGTTTTCGGCTCATAGCCGGTTTTGCCGATAAAATAGGTGTCTGCCGCCGGGTCAATATGCAGCGGCAGACGGCGAGAGCTGATATGAATATAAACAAATTCGTCCGTCAGCCACTGGCCGTTGCAGTAAGCGTCTCGAAAGACCCGACCGCGGTCGCAGTAAAAAATCTGCTCCGTATAGTTGGGGTGCAGCTGATTATCTGCCGTAATCCCCACATCGGTGATTGCCAGTCGGTCGCTGGCCTTGGTGATGTCCGCATAGTCCTGCCGGTCGTAAAAGGGCAGCCCCAGTGCCTTATACTTGGCGCTGATGCCGTTGATTTCGTCAAAAACGGCAATTTCTCTTGTGGTGAATGCCTTGCGGTAATCCATACCTACCGGTTGGCGGTAAACGGCATTATTCTCCGGCGTGTTGCGGTAGAGGGACAGGTGGCCAAAGGCGTAGAACTTGTCATACTTTCGCAGTTTATCCTCTGTAAAATACGCTCGCAGATCGCCGAATACCAGATCCATATCCCCGTAGCCCCAAAAGTCGTAGCCGGAAAGCTCCGGCGCAAAAATTTCGCCGTAGGCGGGCTTGTAGTCACACAGCTTATAGGGGGTGTGCAGGGTAATGGCAAAGTCAAAGCACCCGGCCACGCGGCGTTGCAGCGCCGCAAAGGTGGTGGGGTGCAGGTGCATATTCTCCGGCAGGTGGGTTGGTGTGTCGTCCGTAAACAGCAAAAAATCTATGGTAGCATTGCGCCGACAGCTTTCCGCAAACAGGGAAAAGTTCTCCGGCAGCTTGCCAAAATAGCAAAGGATAACAGCAATTTTGGTCATTCGGTTTCTCCTGTTTCATCCAGATACCAGCCGGTAAAGCCATGCATGACCCGCTGATCCTCCGGCGGCAGCTGCATATAGTCGCCGTAGAGTTTTTGTAAATAAGAGTGGTAGCCGATCGGGTTTTGAATGGTGCGCCCCTCAAAGGTGCCGGGCACGCCGGCGGCAAAATGTTCTGCCGGGTAAAAGTCGCGTCCGCCGTTGCACCAGACCAGGTCGCCTACCAGGTGGCAGTCCGCTTTAGCAGTGTGCCGCCCCAGGGCGTCAATGCGGCGGGTCAGTTTGGAAATGCCGATGGCTTTTGCAAGGGGCTTTTGTAGCGTACGCAGCGTATCTTTTGCCAGGCGGCGTAAGCTGCCCTTGCGGCTTAAATTTACTTGGTCAGAGGCGGAGGCCAGCAGACTGTTCAGCCACTTGCTATGCAAGATCAGCAGATTGCGGCGCACCGGATCGTCATAGAATTTGTCCAGCGGAAACAGATCAATAAATATGCCGATGTCCTGCTCTCTGTGGCGCACATTTTGTTCGTTTAAGCGCGTATTGGTATTGCACGCCTTGGCAAATGGATAAATATAGTTTTTGTCTCCCGGCTTGTAGATACGGATGTTTTTACCAATGGTGCGATTGGTTGCCAGTTGCAGCATTCTGTTGTAATCCGCTCTGGGAATATACAGGTCAATATCATCATCCCAGGGGATAAACCCCTCGTGGCGCACGGCGCCCAGGGTAGTGCCGCCGCTGGTAAAGTAAGTAATGTGGTATTGTTCAAAAAAGTCCAGTACCTGAAAGAGAATGTCACGCTCTAAGGACTGTATATCTTCTTTTGGAATGGGCTTCATTTTGTTCCTGCCTTTGCAATTTGCAACAGTGCCAGCTGTGTTTCTGCGGCAGCCGGCTCTGTGCTCTCATAAGTGGCGTTTACGGCGGTTAGACTCAAATCAATTTGCAGGGCTGCCTGTATCCGTTTCGGTTCTGCCCAGCGAGAGAAGTACCGCAGCAAAAGTTGTAGTCTTTCCCTGGGATCAAATCCCGGGTGTTGTAAAATATCGTTGCGTATGAAGCGGGTGAATTCAAATTCGATAGGCGCTAGGCAGCCGATGGGGTCAATGGCACGATAGCCTTCCGCGGTGCGCAGCAAATTATAATGGTGCAGATCACCATGGAGCAAATAAGTTTTGCTGTTTTTGAACTGCGTGTCATAAAGTGCCAGGGCGCTTCGCACCTCCTGTTCCAGTGATCCGGTCAAAAACGGTGCAGTCTGGCTGCGCTGCAGTGCTGCTTCCAAGTCTACGCGGTAAGCGGGAAACACCGGATGGCGTACCGTTTCTTTGGCCGTGCATACTACGCGATTGAAAAAGTCGGTCAGGCAGATATTGTCGTCAAAGTCTGCGTATTTGCCCGGTGCAATGCGGCGCAGCAACAGAGCACAACAGGCATCATCGGTGGCTAACAACGGGCACATATAGTCCCCGGCCAGTTGTTGATAGGCTGCTTTTTCGCGCGGGTAGCGCGCAGTGTAAGGCGGTATCATTTTCAGCACCACATCACCATAGATTGTGCTTTGCGTCTCCAGCACCAGCCCATAGGTGCTGATGTGATAGACATCAAAGGACTGCAGCCCCCATTGTTTGGCTAACTTGTCATACAGGTGAGGCAGTTGTTGCAGCCAGTCCCAGTTCGGTGCAGCACTATTATCCACAATATGGGCTTGCACCGCCTGTAGTACCCGTTCACCCGGCGGCAATTGGTCATCGGAGTTGCGTTGCTTTTGGTAATGGGGCAGCATACGAGCAGCGTATTCCAAATCAAAGTCGTATGTGATTTTTGTGTTTTGCGGAAAGTTGAAGTTTAAATATTTTTTGCTGTCCTTTGGTAGTTGCCAGGCCAGTTCCGTTGAGGGAAAATGCGGGTCAAAATGCGCCAGCAGCAGCGGAAAGCGAAAGGCCTCCGGAGACTGCGTAATATAGTAGTCCTCCCGATCCAGCGGATCAAAGGTATAATTCCCCAAGGAGCCGGTGATTTTTTGGCAGGTGATCACGGCGTCTGCTGCATCCAGCCGTTCAAAATAATCGTCAATCAGTTCCGGGTATACAAAGGGCGCTACTGCGTCCAAAATACACAGCTTTTGGCAGTCGTAGTGCCGTTCAATGTAGTTCAGCCCATTTTGCAGAGAATCGTAACGCTCGGCACCGCCGGGCACGATCTCTACTTGTCCTTGGTTCATATATCGAGAATGGTTACTGTATTGTGGATCACAGACCACCACGATTCGATCCGTTTGGCGGGCTTGCAGGGCTGCTTCGATCACATAGTCTATCACCGGCTTGCCGTCGATAAGATTATATTGTTTGGGCAGGACGGTGCCAAAGCGCTTGCCAATACCGCCGCCGAGAATGAGTACCACTTGCATGACGGTCACTCCTTTTGCGCTTCCGGGATAAAGGCGTTTTCGCTGAGGGCGTATTTGCCGCCTTTTAGGAACTTGTGCTTGACCACCCACCAGGCGGGCACCCAAATGTACTTGTGCATGGCGGGAGAGACGGAGCCGATCATCCAGCAGTTGCGGTCGCACTGCTTGGTGGCGGCTCGCACGGCCTTGGCTTGGTCGCTGTTCCACAAGGTGTCCCAGTCGCCAATATCATGCAGATTGCCCATGACGGCCTTCTTTGCCATGCCGTTGCAGGGAATCACATCGCAGAATGGATCAATAAAGAAAGCGTCCTTGCTCATATCGCAGGGCAGCAGTCGTTTGTTGCCGTATATGTAGTTGATCAACCCGTGGTTAAAGTAGGCACGAAACCACTTTTTTGGGCTGTGGCTGTGCAGCAGCTCGTTAATGAGCGCTTCAAAATTTTGGGCCACTTTGTATTTGTCGTCAATTTTATTGTCCGTTTTGCGAAAGTAGAAAGAATTGTGCAGGGTGGCGGTGGCAAATTCCATGCCCAGTTCATCGGAGATCTTGTAAAGCGGCACCAGGTCCTCACAGTTCAGGTCCTGCACCGTCATGCCGAACCCTACATCCGGGTGCCCCATTTCCACCAGTTTCTTTAAGGTGGAGTAGCCCCGATTAAAGCCGTCCGGAATGCCGCGAATGGTATCGTTGGTCTGTTGCAGCCCCTCAATGGAAATGCGAATGCCCACTTTTGGAAATTGGCGGCAAAGCTCTAAGATACGGTCCGTAAAATACCCATTGGTGGAGATCACAATGCGGTTGCTCTTTTTGTACAGCGCCTCCACAATATCGCCAATGTCCTTGCGAATAAAGGGCTCGCCGCCGGTGATGTTGGTAAAGGCCATTTCCGGCAGCAGGCGAATATCATCCAGGGTGATCTCTTCCTCCGGTCGGGTGGGGTCCTTAAAGCAGTCGCACATATTGCAGTGGGCGTTGCACCGATAGGTAACAATCACAGTGCCGTATAGAGTTCGTTTAGCCATACTGATCTTCTTTCTTCAGTTCGATTTTTATGCGTTATAGTCTGACAGTAACTTGTCTGTATAATCCTGTACGGAGAGGAAGGCGTCTGCCCGGCAGGCGGCGGTCATGGCCGCCAGTCGCTCCGGCTCCAGGTCCAGGCGGCACAGCGCCGCGCCCAGGGCCTTGGTGTCGCCGGGGGGCAGCAGCACGCCGGTCTTGCCGTCCTCGATCAGCTCCGGTATGCCGCCGATATTGGTGCCCAGCACCGGCGTGCCCAGCGCAATGCTCTCCATCACGGAGTAGGGGCAATTCTCATACCATACGCTGGGATAAATGCTGCATTTGGCTGCGGCAATGCGGCGGTATAGGTCGTCCCCGGTGCAAAAGCCTACATCTGTGGCATTGGGCAGTTGCTGAATTTCCTCTGCCATGGTACCGCTGCCGGCGAACACAAAGTGCAGCTGAGGCAGCGCCTTGGCGGCGGCCAAAAGGGTATCAATGCCCTTTTCTTTGTCATAGCGACCAAAGTAGAGCACATAGTCTTCTTTTTTCCACCTGCGGGCGGGGCGGCACGGTGCAGAAGTTGTGCAGCACCCGGGTGCGCCCGGCCAGATCTGGGTGTTTTTCTATCTGGCTTTGCATAAAGGCAGAGCAGCAGATCACGCGGTCGATCTCTTTGTACGTATGCGCCTTGCGGTACAGGGTAGCCTCGGCAGCGCCCAATAGGCTCTTAGCCCGTGAGCCGTGCATGCATCGGTGTTGCACGCACGGCGTGTACTTGCCGCCCAAGCAGGCGGTGCAGTTCTCCATGGTGTCCGGTCGATTGAGCATGTGGTTGGGGCACAGCAGTTGGTAGTCGTGGGCGGTGTACAGGATCTTGGTGTGTCGTCCGGTGGCTTTGTCCCAGGCGCGTATTTCCAAGATCACCGCAGGGGTCAATTGGTAGTTAAAGTTGTTCAGGTGCACCACTTGGGGCTGCAGATCCTCCAGTACCCGGCGTAGCTGCCGCCGGGCGTGGGTGGAGTATACCGTGCGCAGAGCGTAGCTCACTTTTTTTACAGGGTTGGCGGTGTGGTAGTCGGTATCTTTGGTGTAGGCACCGACTCGGTTGCCCACGCAATTGCCCCGGTGCTCCATACCAAAGTATTCTACCCGGTGGCCTCGGTGGCTCAGCTCCGCCCCCAGCCCCATCATATAGGTTTCTGTTCCTCCTTTGGGGTACAGAAATTTGTTAATAAAGAGAATGTTCATCTCATGGCTCCCTCGCAGGCCAGCAGCTTGGTGTGGTCTACCCATTGCAAGTGGGTTTTATTTTGCGCTTTTAACCTGTTCATACAGTTCCAGCGTCCTCTCGGTGACTTGGTCCCAGTTGTATTTTTGTAAAATATAGTCTGCGGCAGTGGCCTTGCAGCACTTCACCAAGTCTGGCTGAGACAGCAGCTGCTCCAACAGTCGCTTTAAGTCTGCCGTGTTGCCTTTTTGGAAGGCAAAGCCGTGGTCACCGCATACTTCCGTGCACTCGGGTATGTCTGAGGTGACGCAAAGCAGTTGCCGTAGCTCATGGCCTCCAGCAGACTGATGGGCATACCCTCTAAGTCCGAGGGCAGGCAGTAAAGATAGGCACCGGCGTACAGCGCAGCCAGAGGCGCGCCCTGCACAAAGTCCGTAAAGACGATACGCGCATCTCCGGCGGCCTTGGCTTTCAGCTGATTGAAATATTCCTCTGAGTGGCTGGCACCACCGGCGATTACCAGCTTTTTATCTGTTTGCAGTCTATGGTAGGCGTCGATTAAATAGTGGATGCCCTTCTCCGGGACAATGCGACCGAGAAACAGGATATAGCTGTCCTTTTCCAGTCCAAATCGGGACAGAGGGGACAGGTCCGCCGTCTCCGGTGGGTCAATGCCGTTTTCAATCCGCACGGTCTGGCGGTGATAGGTGTCAGCAAAATACTGCTGCATACTGGCAGACAGCACGATGATCTCGTCTGCATACTTGGCGGCCATACGCTCGCCAAAGCGGAGAAAGCGGGTGGCAAAGCCGCCCCATTTGGCTCGCTGCCAGTCCAAGCCATGAATGGTGACCACGCATTTTTTGCCAAAGCACTTGGCTAAGGGTACCATAGCCGCCGGACCCTCTGCGTGGAAGTGAATGATGTCGTACCCACCGAACAGCGCCCGCACTGTGGCAAAAAAGCTGTATACAATGGCATTGAGCTTTTTGCTGTTGGGGGTGGGCACCCAGCGGATCTGTACCCCGTCCAGGTTGTGCAAGTGGCTGTGATCATCAAAGGCGGTTCCGGCCACATGGTGGCTTTTGCGATTATAAACGGTGACCTGGTGGCCCCGCTGTACCATACGGCGGGACAGGGCTTCTACCACAATCTCAACGCCACCCTCTCGGGAGGGAATGCGCTTGTGACCGATCATTGCGATTTTCATGATCGCCCTCCTTACTGTGCCCCGTGGCCGGTAAACACCACGCCCAGGGTCTTGAACAGGATCTTAATATCCAGGCCGGGGGACCAGTTGTCTATGTACTGGCAGTCCAGGCGCACCACTTCTTCAAAGTCCTCAATTTGGGATCGGCCGCTAACCTGCCACAGCCCGGTAATGCCCGGTCGCATGGACAGCCGCCGCTTGTGGTGGGAGCTGTACTGCTCAAATTCGTCCAGCGTGGGCGGGCGGGTGCCAACCAGGCTCATATCTCCCCGCAGTACATTGTAGAACTGGGGTAGCTCGTCGATGCTGAACTTGCGGATAAAGCGGCCCACTTTGGTAATCCGCGGGTCATTGTCCATCTTGAACATCAGGCCTTGCATATGGTTTTTTTCTTCAAATTCTTTTTTGCGTTGCTCTGCGTTTGCGTACATGGACCGCAGCTTATACATATAGAACAGACGGCCGTTTCTGCCCACCCGTTGCTGCTTAAAGAACAGGCCGCCCCGGCTTTCCAGCAGCAGGGGAACGGCCACCAGCAAAATAATGGGAGCAGAAACGATCAGCCCCACAATGGCGCCTATAATGTCTATAAATCGCTTCAGTCCCAGCATCTTGGAATTTTGCACGGCGGCAGATACGCCCACCATTGGGTAGCCGGCCACAATATCGCAGCGCATGTGGTTAAACTTACTTTCTTCTACAAACTGCTCCAGGGTGGGGATGTTGATGTGCACCAGCACACCCATATCTTCCAGTTCTTCAATAAAGGCATTTAGATTCTCCGTAGACCAGTTGGCCTCCTTACCGGAGAAGTTGATGTACACCTCGTCAATGGAGGACAGGCGCACCCAGCTTAAAAAGCTGCTCAGATCCGGCAGAACTGCCACGCCGCAGCAGCGCTTCTCCACCGTGCGGCTGTGCATGGCCCGGTATGCACCCGGGTTACCCACGGAGGCTGTGGCAGCCAAGGCATCGGCATGTAGGATTGTCACACCGTCTACCCGTTTGGTCCAGTCCTCTTGCAGCGATTGCACGAACTGCTCTGCCCGGTCCGGGGTGGTGACCACACCCACCAGCGTGGCATTGCGGGAATTGGAGAAGTTGTTGGTCAGCACGCGCTTGAGCACATAGCGCCCCAGGCAAGAGAATAGGATAAACAACAGGTAGGAACCGATAAACAGGTAACGGGAGTCGATCATCGGATTCTTAAACACCAGCAACAGTACCGCAAAACTCATGTAGGTTAGCGAGCAGTTACGCAATACAGCGAGCAGCTCCATTATCCGCTGCCGTTTGGCCAGATCAATGGAGGAGGCAAAGCCGACTGCGATGGCCGAGTAGGCCACAAACATCATAAAGCAGTAGGATTTCCACTCGTCCGCGGTGTAGAGCAAAATGCGGTGCAACCCTTTGCCAAATACCAGATAGGTGATCAGGGTCGCCAGCACCAGTGCAATCCCATCGACGAAATATTCAGTTGTTTGCTGAACTTTTTGCCACTTTTTCAAGTTTGATCATTCCTGTGCTTATTTGTAGTTGTAGCTGTAACCGTAGTCGTAGCCGTATTTGTACTTTCGGCCATATTTACTGTAGTAGGAGTAGTATTTCTTTCGGTCTGGGGTGGCATCATTGAGGATGAAGCCCACCACCTCCGCGCCGATGCTTTCCAGCGCGTCAACGGCGGATCGCACCTCGGGAATGTCCGTATTGCCGGCCTTAACGATCATCACATAGCCGGTGACCTTGCCTGCAAAGGCGCTGGCGTCCGTTACCAGGTTAATCGGCGGGGTGTCGATAAACACGCAGTCGTAATGCCCCTTGACAAAACTCAGTAGCAGATCCATTCTGGAGCTGGCCAGCAACTCTGCCGGATTGGGCGGGATTTTGCCGGAGGAGAGAATGGATAAATTTTCCACATTGGTCTTGGATACAGTGATGTTGTCTGTCAGCCCGGCCAATATTTCAGACAGGCCGTTGGTCACCGGAATATTGAACATACGATGAACGGTGGGGTTGCGCATATCTGAGTCAATGATCAGGGTGCGCTTGCCCATTTGGGCAAAGCTGATCGCCAGGTTAATGGTGTTGATGGTTTTGCCGTTGTTGGCGTCCGGACTGGTGACCACGAATATCGGACAACTTTCACCCTTTTGGGTAAACAGTAGGCTGGTACGGATGGTATTGTAGGCCTCTTTGATCACAAAGGGGGTGTCTGCTGCCAGCATTTTCTTTTGATCGTTACGGCTGAACCCGCGCTCGTCCGGGTTTTTCTTATTGCGTCTCAGTGCCATGGTTACGCATCTCCTTTCATGGATACAGGGGGTTCCGGCGGGGCAATTTGGCCGCTGTCTGTAGGCGGCGCCTGCTTGTCGCGGGTGGCCACCAGGCGGGGAATCGTGCCCAGTACCGGAATTTGGAATTCACGCTCCAGATCCTTTACAGAGGTGATGGTGGCGTTAAACGCCTCGCGCACAAAGAAGTAAACGAAGGAGACGGCAAAGGCAATTAACAGCCCCAGAAAGATATTTTTCTTTATATTGGGGGAGGAGGGAGTCTTTGGTTCCTTGGCATAGTCGATCACGTTGGCGCCGCCGGCTTTGATGATCCGGGCAATCTCACCGGGAGCCACCTCCGCTACGGCGTTTGCAATGGATTGACTGGTTTTGGGATTGGTCGTGGTGACGGACACATAAAACACATTGGTGTCCTCGTCCTGGGAAGTGGAAATGCTGTTCTTAATGGTGCTGCCGTCCGTCAGTCCTACTTTTTCCGCTACCTTGTCCAGCACTGCGTCGCTCTCCAGCACGGCAAGGTAGCTTTTCACCAAAGCGGTGGAGGCGGTGTAGTCGTTGTAACTGATGGAACTTTGGGTGCTTAGCTGATTCATATCACTGTACACATACAGGGAGATTTTGGCGGTGTACTTTTGGTCTATAAAGAACTCGGTAAAGCAACCGGCGACAATGCCGCCCAGCAGGGTGAACAGCAGAATGTAAACAACCTTCTTGCGCATCATCAAGAAGATCTTTTTCAGATCAATGTCAATTTCCTTGGTTTGGTCCATAATTTGCTCCTCTTTTATATATAAATTTATATATTATATAGATACACTCATTTTATCATTTTGGAGGGGTCGTGTCAATGCAAGGCGGGGACAGCGACATATTTTCGGCAAAGCGGCAAAAATGGCACTTATTTTTTGTCTATTTCCACGATAAAAAAGGCAAAAAAATGGCAGATAGTCCTATAGTGACTATCTGCCGGTGCGGCGATCTTGTTTTTATTCCACCGTGTAATCCATGGCAATGCTGTTTTCTGCCACGGCGTGCATGTGTTTCTTGACCACGCCGCAGTGGTACGGGTCCTGCTGATAGGCGTCCAAAGCGGCCAGATCGTCCAACAGTACCTGCAGGATCACATCGTAGGAGCGCCCGGAGCGCAGCTCATCGACCCCCACTTCAATCCCACGCAGCAGCGGTACATTGCCATCCATGGAGCGGAGCACTTCCGCTGCCTTTTGGCAATTTGCCGGGGTGGGGTCAGCCAGCTTGAAGCATACAATATGTTTGATCATTGCGATTCCTCCCAAAAAATTAAGGGACGGAAAGACCGTCCCTTTTGTTGTTATTTTGCCACATCGGAAGCACGGGACTCACGAATAATATTGACCTTGATCTGGCCGGGGTATTCCATCTCGGCCTCGATCTTCTTGGCAATCTCGTGGGCCACAAAAGGCATACGGCTGTCGGATACCACTTCCGGTTTTACCATCACGCGGACCTCACGGCCGGCCTGTATGGCGTAAGCGCGCTCCACGCCCTCAAAGCTGCAAGAGATCTCCTCCAGCTGTTGCAGGCGCTTAATGTAGTTCTCCACATTCTCACGGCGAGCGCCGGGACGGGAGGCAGATACGGCGTCTGCCGCCTGAACCAGGCAGGCGACCACGGTCTTGCACTCTACATCGCCGTGATGCGCCTCAATGGCGTGCACAACGGCTTCGCTCTCTTTATACTTGCGGGCAAATTCCACGCCCAGGGCAATATGGCTGCCTTCCATCTCGTGATCCAAAGCCTTGCCGATGTCGTGCAGCAGACCTGCGCGGCGGGCCAGTCGCTCATCAGCACCCAGCTCCGCGGCCATCAGCCCGGCAATATAACTCACTTCCAGGCTGTGCTTGAGCACGCTCTGTCCGTAGGAAGTACGGTATTTCAATTTACCAAGCAGGCGCACCAGCTCCGGGTGAATGGAACCGCAGTTGGCTTTCAGTACAGCCTTCTCGCCCTCCTGCTTAATGGTGGCATTTACCTCACGCTTGGCCTTTTCGTACAGCTCCTCAATGCGGGTGGGATGAATGCGGCCGTCCTGGATCAGTCGCTCCAAGGTCAGGCGGGCAATCTCTCTGCGCACCGGGTCAAAGGCGCTGACGGTGATGGCTTCCGGCGTGTCGTCAATGATCAATTCAACGCCGGTAATGGACTCAATGGAGCGGATGTTGCGCCCCTCACGGCCGATGATGCGGCCTTTCATCTCGTCATTGGGCAGTGCCACAACGGAGACGGTGGTCTCTGCCGTGTGATCGGCGGCGCAGCGCTGAATGGCGGTGCCGATGATCTCCCGCGCCAGCACTTCGCTTTGGTCCCGGGTCATCTGCTCGTATTCGAGGATTTTTTTGCTCTTTTCCGTGTCCAGTTCTTCTTCCAGAGAGGCCAGCAGTTGATTTTTTGCTTCCTCCTGGGTCAGACCTGAAATACGCTCCAGCATATCAAACTGGCTTTTCTTGATGCCATCGACTTCGAGTAATTTGTTTTCAAGTTCTTTTTGCTTTTCGCTGATTTTATCATTTTTTGCTTCCAGGGAATCCGCTTTTTTGTCCAGATATTCTTCTCTCTGGTTCAGGCGTTTTTCCTGTCTTTGCACTTCGTTCCTGCGCTCGCGGATATCCCGGTCTGCGTCGGAGCGGAGTTTGTGCACTTCGTCCTTGGCTTCCAGTACTTTTTCTTTCTTAGAAGCTTCTGCCTCGGCCAAAGCGTTATTGATGATCTTGGTGGCTTCTTGGGTGGCAGAACCGATTTCTTTCTCTGCGGTCTTGCGGCGATGCGCCACACCCAAAACGAAACCTAAAACGGCAAAAACAACGGCGCAAACCGCGCCTACGATCACCGGAATCACAACATTACTCATAATCAACAGCACCTCCTTCTGCATAAATTTCTCGTTTTTGAGATGGAACTCTCGAATCGAATATCATCAGAAAAGGTACAGTTTAATTACATTTTAACGCATTTCTGTAAAGAAGTCTAACATAACAAAATGTAAAACTTCTGTATAATAATACACCTATATATGGTATCTGTCAAGTTTTTTTTTGTTTGCGCCGAAGGCGGAGGAAAAGGCAAAAAATTCGGCCGTTTCGGTTGACAGGGACGGTAAAAGGTGCTACTATAAGCCATAAGAAATAGAGAAAGCTTTGATGGGGACAAGAGCGCCGCTTTTTTGCCGTTTTTCAGAGAGTGCCTGTACGCGTGCAAGGGCACACGGTGCAGCTGTCGCTTACCACCCCGGAGCGCCGCCAATACCGGCCGGTCGCCTGCCGTTATCCGGGCCTTGAGGTACAGCATCTTGCTGTGCAATTCAGGTGGAACCGTGGATCTTCATTCACCCTGTGTATGCAGGGTGATTTTTTATTTTTGGAGGAATTGTTATGAACATTACACTAAAGGACGGCTCCGTTAAGGTGTATGACGCACCCATGACGGCGGCGGACATTACCAAGGACATTTCTATGGGTCTGTACCGTGCAGCCTGCTGCTGCCGGATCGACGGCCAGGTGCGGGACTTGCGCACCACCGTCAGCGACGACTGCGCCTTTGAAGTGCTGACCTTTGATGAGGAGGACGGCCGCCGCACCTTTAACCACACCGCATCTCATATTATGGCCCAGGCGGTTAAGCGCCTGTATCCCCAGGTGAAGCTGACCATCGGCCCGGCCATTGAGAACGGCTTTTATTATGACTTCGACTGCGGCGACACGCCCTTTACCACCGACGATCTGGTTAAGATCGAGGCGGAAATGAAGAAGATTGTGAAGGAAAATCCGGAGATTGAGCGCTTTGAGCTGCCCCCGGCGGAGGCCACGGCGCTGATGGAGGAGAAAGGCGAGCCGTATAAGGTAGAACTGATCGCCGAGCACGCCGGCAAGGGCGAGCACATTAGCTTTTACAAGCAGGGTGAGTTTACCGAGCTGTGCGCCGGTCCTCATCTGATGAGCATTGCCGCCGTAAAGGCCTTTAAGTTAACCAACACCACCGGCGCTTACTGGCGGGGCGATGCCCAGAATAAAATGCTCTGCCGCGTGTACGGTACTGCATTCCCCAAAGCGTCTATGCTGGAGGCCCACCTGCAAATGCTGGAGGAGGCTAAAAAGCGGGATCACCGCAAGCTGGGCAAGGAGCTGGAGTTGTTTACCATTATGGAGGAAGGTCCCGGGTTCCCGTTCTTCCTGCCCAAGGGTATGATCCTCAAGAACCAGTTGATCGACTACTGGCGCCAGATCCACACGGCTGCCGGGTATCAGGAGATCTCTACCCCCATTATCCTCAGCCGCAAGCTGTGGGAGCGCAGCGGTCACTGGGATCACTATAAAGAAAATATGTACACCACCGTTATTGACGACGAGGACTTTGCCATTAAGCCTATGAACTGCCCCGGCGGCATTTTGGTGTATAAGAACAAAATGCACTCCTACAAGGATCTGCCTCTGCGTATGGGCGAGCTGGGCATTGTGCACCGGCATGAGCTGTCCGGCGCCCTGCATGGGTTGATGCGGGTGCGTTGCTTTACCCAGGACGATGCCCACATCTTTATGACCCGGGAGCAGATTAAGGACGAAATCAAGGGCGTGGTACAGCTGATCGACAGTGTGTACAGCACCTTTGGCTTTAAGTATCACATTGAACTGTCCACCCAGCCGGAGGATTCTATGGGCGCCAAGGAGGACTGGGACATTGCTACCCAGGCCCTGCGGGACGCCATTACCGAGCTTGGCTATGACTTTGAGGTCAACGAGGGCGACGGCGCATTCTACGGCCCCAAGCTGGACTTCCACCTGACCGATTGCTTGGGTCGTACCTGGCAGTGCGGCACCATTCAGCTGGACTTCCAGCTGCCGGAGCGATTTGAGTTGGAATATGTGGGCGCGGACGGCGAGAAGCACCGCCCCATTATGATCCACCGTGTGGTATTCGGCAGCATTGAGCGGTTTATCGGTATTTTGACCGAGCACTTTGCTGGTGCGTTCCCCACCTGGCTGGCGCCGGTGCAGGTGAAGCTGCTGCCCATCGCGGACCGTCATATTGACTATTTGAACACCGTGAAGGCAAAGCTGGAGGCTGCCGGTATTCGCTGCGAGGTGGATGACCGCAGCGAGAAGATCGGCTTTAAGATCCGCTCTGCGCAGATGGAGAAGGTGCCCTATATGCTGGTGGCCGGCGACAAGGATATTGAGGCCGGCACTGTGTCCGTTCGTTCCAGAAAGGACGGCGACGAGGGTGCCTCCAGCCTGGAGGACTTTATCGCCCGCATTACCCAGGAGATCGCCACGAAGGCAAAATAAAAAACGGCAACGCAAACGCCCTGTACAGCTTGTACAGGGCGTTTTTGTGTGTGATGTAATGGGACAGCGTAGAGAGTCGGTAGGGTCTGCAACTGCCGATGGCTGCTTTTTCGGTCAGTGGAGGCCGGACTTATGCGTGCTTTAATACAAATACCAGCCAGCCTTTGTCCTCAAATCGCTGCTGCACGGTAAAGCCGTTGGCGGCGAAAGAGGCCAGCACCTCGTCCTCCCGCACATCGATAATACCGCCGGTAATGTAGGTGCCGCCGGGCTTTAAGAACTGCGCCACCTGGGGATTGAACTGCATAATAATGTCTGCCACAATATTGGCTACAATAATATCGTACTGCCCGTTGACTTTGTCGGACAGATTGCCCTCCACGGCCACAAAGCGGTCTGCGCCAAATCCGTTTTCCAATGCGTTTGCGTTGGCAGTCTTGACCGCCAGCTTGTCAATATCTACGCCAAAGGCAGTTTGCGCACCCAGCAGTAGGGCGGCAATGGAAAGAATACCGCTGCCGCAGCCGATGTCCAGTACCGTAGCGCCGGGGGTGACCACCTTTTCCAGCGTTTCCAGACACAGGCGGGTGGTGGGGTGCGACCCGGTGCCAAAGGCCAGGCCCGGCTCAATGTGCAGCACCTTGCGGCCGTCTGTGGGGTCTGCGTCCTCCCAGGTGGGGCGGATCAGCAGCTTGTCGCCTACCGGCATAGGGTGAAAATATTTTTTCCAGTTGTTTACCCAGTCCTCCATGGCGCACAGGTCCGTGCCCAGGGTGTAGGCGATACCGGCGCTTTGCAGCCGCTCCTCTAAGAAAGAAACGGCCTCTGCCGGGTTCTCCTCCGGGCTGATATAAATGTGGATAATGCCCTTGGTGCGGTCCTTTTGCAGCAGAGACGCCTCAATCAGATCAATATGGGCGATCTCCATGGTCTCCTCTTCCAGAGCAGAGTAGTCCTCAATATAAATGCCGTAAGGCACCACCATATTGGCAATGTTTCCGGCGGTCTCAATGTCTTTTGTATCCACGGTGACGGTGATCTCTGTCCACTTTTCTTGCGTTACTTCCATTGCGTTATTCTCCTAAGTTAACCTTGTGCTCGGTAGTGGTGCGGCCGTGGTTAAACAGCTTGCGATTGTCCAGCGCCCACTGCCGGTCGGTAAATTTGCCCGGCTCCACCTTGGAGGTGGCAGCGTGAATTTCAAAAATTGTGGCGTCCAGTGCGTCCAGCTGAGAGAGAATCTCCGCCTCCAGGAACATGGGCCGCACAGGGGAGCCGTACTCCGGCTGACCGTGGTGGGACAACAGCATGTGTTCCAGCAGTGCCGCCTTTTCCGGTGCCACGCCCAGGTCGCGTGCCTTTTCATCAATATACATAGCGCCCTTGACCAAGTGACCGATCAGTTCACCCTCGGTGGTATAGCCCTTGACTAATCCCAGGTTGTTCGCCTCCAGTTCCCATGTCTTGGCCACATCGTGGAGAATGGCGCCGGAGAGCAGCAGCTCTTTATCCACATTGGGGTAAATCTGGCACAGGGATTCGGCTAGACGCACGATAGACACAGTGTGCAGCATCAACCCGCCCACTATGGCGTGATGCAGCCGCAGAGCGGCAGGATAGCGCACAAGTGCCTCCTTATGGTCCTCCATAATGCCGGACACAATGGCCTTAAAATCCGCGTCCTGAAAGGCATTTACCCGGCGCATCAGCATATCATAGATCTGGGCGCCGCCCACCTCGCTGGCGGGTACCAGATCGGACAGGTTGTAGTTGTCGCTGTCCGCTGCCGGGCGGATCTGAGAAATGCGGAACTGATCCCGACCGTTATACTGCTCCACAGTGCCCCGCACCTTGACCACCATATCCGGGGCAAACAGGCCGTTGTCCGTATAGTCCCACAGTTTGGCAGGCAACTCATCGCTTTTGTCTCCCAGTATCAGATCCAGGTAGGCGGCGCCGTTTTTGGTCTTTTTTACATCGCATTTTTTCAGCAGGGCAAAGCCCTCGCTCATGCCGTTTGGCAACTGCTTAAAATTCATATTCAAAAACTCCTTCGGTTCATTTGTTCTGTGCCCCTCATTATACACGAAAAGATGCGCGGTTTCAACCGGCGGGGTAGGGGATGTTTACCGATTGTTTACGAAAGTGCGGTTGACAAAAAATCAACCGGCTGTTATTATAAAACTGCTATAGTATAAGGTCTTGATTTGGAGGGATCTTTTTTGGAAAATACAGATCGACTGTGTATGAATTGTTTTGCGCCCCTGACCGCAGGCAGCGTTTGCCCCGGTTGTGGGTTTGATAACGATCAGGAGAACGACACCAGCTTTCTGCCCCTGCGCACGGTGCTTCAGGACCGGTATGTGCTGGGCCATGTGCAGGCTTGGGAGAGTGACGCTGCGGTGTATGCCGCCTATGATCGTACCTTGCAGGCGCCTTGTGTGGTGCGGGAGTTCCTGCCCAAGGGCATTGCCAATCGGTTGGAGGGCAACCGGGATGTGCATGTGCGGGAGCGTTTTCGTAAGAATTTTGACGGCTATAAGCGGTCTTTTACCACTTTGTGGCAGACCATGATGCAGCTGCGCACCCTGGCTGCGGCACTGCCGGTGTATGATGTGTTCCCTGCCAACGAGACGGTGTATGCCGTGTCACAGCCGGTGGACGGCGTGCCCTTGCGGGAATTTTTGCTGCGCACCCCGGAAGGCTACATTTCTTGGGAGCAGGCGCGCATTATGTTTATGCCGGTGCTCACCACCCTGGAGGCACTCCATGACCGGGGCGTGGTCCATGGTTCCATTACGCCGGACAATCTGCTGCTGTGCCCGGACGGTAAGGTGCGTCTCAAGGGCTTTTGTATCGCCCAGTGCAATACGGTGCAGTCGGATCTGGAATTTAATTTGAACGAGGGCTACACCGCCATTGAGCAGTACGACAATGACCGCAAAATGTGCCCGGCTACGGATATTTATGCCTTTTCCGCCTGTATTTATCGGGCACTGGTGGGTAGCAATCCGCCGGATGCTCCGTCCAGAGAGACCAATGACAAGTTGATGATTCCCAACAAGATCGCAGAGAGTATTCCCACCCATGTGATTCGTGCTCTTGGCGCCGGGTTGCAGATCTACCCGGAGAACCGGGCACAGAGCGCAGCACGTCTGCGGGAGCTGCTGAATGCGGCGCCCTCGGTGGTGGCGCAAGCAGCGGAAGCAGCCCAGCCGCCCCAGCCGGAGCCGAAGCCTCAACCTGCACCCCAGCCGGATGTGCGCCACAGCGCCCCTCCGACCGAGAAGCCCAAGGGCAGCAAAAATAAGGCTGTCATTATTATTTTGGTGGTGCTGATTGTGGCTGCCGTGGCAGCGGGTATTTATGTGGTAAAGTTTTCCGGCCTGGTGGATGGCAGAGAGAATACCACGCAGGCTGCCTCCTCTGTAAATTATACTGTGCCGGACTTTGTGTCTGCCGGGTACACCCAGAGTGACATTAAGAACAACGGCGCATGGAACAAGCAGTTTTCCATCACCTATGACGCCCAGTATTCAGACAAAGCAGCGGAAGGCGTGATCATCGCGCAAAGCGTGAAGAAGGGCGAGAGTGTGGCCCAGGGCACGCAGATTGTGTTGACGGTGAGCAAGGGAATTCAGACAGAGGAAGTGCCGGATGTAGGCGGTCTGGATGTGGCAGAGGCCAAGAAGCAGTTGGAGGCAAAGGGCTTTAAGGTGACCACAGTGACTGTCTATAACGACGGCAGCTATAAAGAGGGTACCGTGAAGAGTGTGTACGGTATGACCCCGGACGCCAAAAGCACTGCTGCTGTGGGCAGCGAGGTGGTGCTTCAGGTGTACGGCGCCGAGCAGACCACCACGGAGCCGGAAAGCACAACGAAGCCGGAGACCACCGTGCAGGAAGTGCAGTAATCAGATAAACGGAAAAAAGAATACGTACAATATGGCGGCGGAGTCTTTTGACTCCGCCGCGTGTATTTCATAAGCACATCATCAACTTTAGCGCCGCGGGCATTTAAGTGAGAATGCGGTGGGTTATCCCTTCCGGCCGCTCTCCGGCGGGCATTACAACAAATGCTTCCCGGCGAATGCGCGACTGCGTCATTTGTACAAAAATTAAAAAACAGATGGCAAAACGAAACGCTTCGTTGCCAGCCAACTGTAAAAATTTTTCAGTTTTATTTGTCTTTGCGACACATACACTATTGGTGCAAACGCAAGTTTACGAAAAAGGAGTGTATTCGCAATGGCAAGCAACAAGAGTGTTGTGCCCGAGGCTAAGGAAGCCCTGAACCGTTTTAAGATGGAAGCTGCTTCTGAAGTGGGCGTAAATCTGAAGCAGGGCTACAACGGCGACCTGACTTCTAAGCAGGCTGGTTCCGTAGGCGGCCAGATGGTTAATGTAATGTGTCCTGTACGAACTGTGCAATTTCAGCGTACAAATTGGGCTAAAAATAATCAACTTCAGCCGATTACATACGAATTTTGCATAGCGGTATAAAAACTTGCTTACACACAAAAATGAGCCAAGAGGCACTCCCTCTCGGCTCGTTTTCATTCACTTAATTTGTACTGTGATAATGGTATTACATATTATATACTGACCAAAAAGATTTGGTGATTTCAATCAAAGAGTTATTGCATTTTTAACACGAAACATTTCTACAACTAAAATATTTTAAATCATAAAAATAAATTTCAAGTTAAGCTAATCAAGTCAACATTTAGAATTATCACAAATGATTTCTATACCATGCAATAACAGCATCTCTATCAGATTCATAGAATTGTGTTGTAACATATATAGCGTCATTGTTAAAATAAAGTGCTTTTGCTCTGTATCTTTTGTGAACGGAGTTGCCCTTATTATCATCCACATTGTTCGCAATTGCAGGATAGTCTGTCGATTTAAATAGGGATTTGGTGTATTCTTTTGTTTTCAATTTTTCAATTTCTGTTGCATCAATTTTTGAATTTCTAATTAAATCATCAATTAGATTATAAAATAATTTTGCAACCGGAAGCATACCTTCCATCCAAGTGTTTTCATCGTTAATATCGAATGGTGCTTCTGATAATGAAAAGCTAAATTCATCTGAATCCAAATCCATTTTAGAGAGCAAATCTCTTATAAATGAAAGTATATTATTTGACGAAAGATTTGACTCAAAAAATATACCTGTTTTGTTAATTTGTCTTCCTTTTCGTAACATTCTTTCGTCATTACTTATATATACTCTGTCGGCATTTGAAATCGAATAATTTTTTGTTGCCAGTTCATTTAACAAATCCCCGTCCAAATCATAAACAATGTCAATAAATTTAGTCAACAAATCAACCCAGCTTGATACAGCGGTGTATTCTCCAATAAATGAAAATCCTCCAGGTTTAGTATTTGAAAGATCGATATCACTGTTAACTCCAAAACTTAACTCATTAATTTCACTAACATCCGAGTGTATTTCGACATAACTAAATACATTTATTAAAATATTTGCTAGAAAATCCGCTCTTTCAACGATCGAATTTTCATCCCATCGTTCAGCCGATAAAACATCCTTGTTTAATATATTAGCTTTAGAATAATCACGTATAATTTTTTTCTTTTCATTAAAAGGCTTTGTACCTAGTTCGCTATTATAGCCAGTAATAGTTAAGTTGCCAAGTGTATGTAGATATGTTTCATATACCATATCATAATTATCACCGACCTCTTTTTTCCATACAGCAGCATTTATTTTCTGCGGTAATATGTGTTCTATAGTGAGATTTGCAACATCAATTTGTTCCTTTGTTGAATTTTCAATAACAGATAAAACATATTTGCAAATAGACTTCTTATACAATGGTTTGCGAATAAGTGCATCTTTAAATTCAGCATCAGTAGGCATACGGTCGTTCGTTCTCAAATCATTAAGAAATTTTACAAATTTCTCGTAGTAATCTTCATAATTACCATCATAAATGCGATCATAGAGTGATTTCATAAACTTTGATAGATTTTTGTTAATTTCACAAGATGTAATTCTTATAAAATATGTCAATAAGTACTCTAAAACATCACACAAAGTCTTTTCGTCAATGAAATTTTCTTCGTAGTCATTAAAAATTTTAAAGATAAACGGAATAACTGTTGTCTGCTTAATTGTATAAAATGAACGCAACAAATATGTTATTTTCTGTGAGTAATACTGTTTTTCTCCAATAAACACACCATAATATCTCGATGTTCTTAAAAGGTCCTTTAAGACATCTTCGTGAGTTAAATTTTCAGACTCACAATGTTCTTTGAACAACCGATAAGCATTTTTGCTATTTACCGAACCACTAATCTGAGAATTTAAGAAATTTATTACAAAATCCCCAAGATTGCGATAGCCAACATTCTTTTCTATGGCAGACCAATAATTTTCGTATAATTCATCTTGATTAATGTCATCCATGAGCAGATAGTTTCGTATTAGATCAGATAAACTCAACTCCAAACCTGTTGAGTTAATTGACTCAAATATTTTTTGTGGTTCATCGCCTTGGGATTTATCAAGAACAATTTCAACCATTTCCAATTTTTTAATTCCGTTAAGAATATCAGATAATTCTAAACCGCTTGATGTTGTTCTTTTTATTAAGTCTCTGAAAGTTATATAATTTTTATAAATGTTGGAGTTTCGATCCATTTCATCAATTTTGTCTTTTATTAAAAGCAGTAATTGTTCATTATCTGTTTTCACAGGTTTCAACTTTAATTTATATTTTTCGTCGCAATTCCTATTGAACATTACTTCTTCTATTTCAGATTCTATTCTGACAGAAACGCCTTTAGCAGCATCATAAAGTGCTTTGAGGAGAATATACATAGATGTAAGACGTTGTTGTCCGTCTATAATCAACACTTCACTTAAAGTACTTGCGTTGAGTCCTACAATATAAACAATGGTTCCCATAAAGTGCTTGCGATCACATTCATTTGCCATTAAAATATCTTGATATAGTTTTTCACATTGTATATTTGACCAATCGTAGTTACGCTGATAAACAGGAACTTTAAATACTCTTTTATTCTTTTCTATTAAATCAGAAAATAACCATACTTTATACGGTTGCATATAATGATCTCCTTTTATTTTATTTTCTATAATTTCACAATATTTTTGTGCACACTTCCAGCAACATAAGTTCTTCTAAAAATATAGAAAATTATATTTCCATCGTTCCATTTGCAAGATCTTGTGCGACAAACGGAATAAAATAAAACGGTATGGTAAGCAGTTTTTGATCAGGATTATATCCATAATTGTTCTTTGATACCTTGATGGCATATTCAAATTTATTATGGTTTGAGAATTTCTCAAGAGAGTTCAAAGTGCCTCTGCCTTTTTTGACATCAATCGGATACAATTTATTATTTGACTCAATGATAAATTCAAGTTCGGATGATAACTTGCCACGCCAATAGAATAATTTATGCTCTTTTGCAATTAGTTCGTTTGCTACAAAATTTTCAAAAAATATTCCCGACAGAGTATTATCTCTTTCATTCGACACAAACGAAGCCGCATTGATTCCGCTCTGATACGAAAACATACCAATATCGCCGAGGAACAACCGAAAGTTACTTTCACTATCTGGCATAAGCGGCGTTGTGATATGCTCTTTTAATTGAAAAGATTGATTTACAATATGTGCCATTGTAAGCCACTGAACAGATGTTGCGTAATCTCTTGTTTTGCTTTTTTCTTCAATCAATCCCGGAGAAAAATTTTTAGACTCTTTGTTCAATTCTCTGTAAATATTTTGAAACAGTAAACGGGAACGAAGTACTGCCTCTTGGCTTGCTTGATAAAGTTCCATATCAGATAAATAATTATCATACAGAACTTTAAGGATTTCTCTTGCTTCAAGAAGATTACCGTCATCAATATAGGCTTCAACTGCTTCAGGCATACCACCTACAAGCAGGTATTTATATACTTGCTCCATTGCCAGCTCATGAATTTGAAAATCTAATAAGTGCTTGCTTTCATAAGCGTTTTTGATGGTATCGTATAACATCTTATTGCTGTTCATCAAGAATTCGTCAAAGGTCATTGGATAAATAGTAATTTGATTTATCTTACCTACTGGGAAAAGAAATTTATTGTTTTCCTTTGAACCCCTTTTATGTGTTTCTCTTTGAAGTTTAATACGAACCATTGAACCGGTTGCAATAACCGGAATTTCTCTATAGTCCTGGCAGAAATATTTAAGAGCGGAAATGATATTGGGACATTCCTGTACTTCGTCAAATATCAGCAGGGTCTTTTTATTGATCTGCTTTCCTTTACGCAGTGAGATGTATTCAATAATTTTTTCTGCATTAGCGGTATTGGAACAGAACTCGCGGATTTCATCCTCTTTTTTGCAGTCAATATAAATATAACTGCTTTTATAATACTTTTCAGCAAAAAGCTCTTTCGCAAGATAGGTTTTTCCAACCTGCCTTGCTCCCCAAATAATCAAAGGCTTTTTTCTTTTGTTATTATTCCAATCAATTAGTTTTTGTAATGCTATTCGTTCCATAAACAAACCTCCAAGCATAGTGTAGCACAAATTGCACCAATTATCAAGAAATTTCAAAAGTTATTTACACCTACAATGAATTATTTTTCATTATTATTTGCACTTATGGTTTGATATGAAAAATCATTATATAAGCACTTGTCAAAAATATTATAACGAAATTCACAAAAACGAGCCATGAGGTACCTAAAGAGCTCCAAATTGTTCTGACAAGAAAATGTTGTATATAAAAGCCAATTATGGCACTATGATAAAAAGGAGGATAAATCGCTATGAAAGAACAGAAAATTGATTTTAAAGAAATGAATAGAGATAATAATCAAGGCGAAATAGTTATTTATCAAACTGATGACGGTGATACAAAAATTGATGTTCGATTTGTTGATGAAACGGTATGGTTGACGCAGGCACAATTATGTGAACTTTACCAAACGAGCAAATCAAATGTAAGTGAGCATATTAAAAATATTTTTTGAAGAGGGCGAACTTGAAGAAAATTCAGTTGTTCGGAAATTCCGAACAACTGCGAGTGACGGTAAAAATTATAGCGTTTCATATTATAATCTCGATATGATTATTTCACTTGGTTACCGAATCAAATCAATCACTGCTACTCAATTTCGTCGTTGGGCAACCGAACGCTTAAAAGAATATATGATAAAAGGTTTCACCATGGATGATGAAAGGCTTAAAAATCTCGGTGGTGGAAATTATTGGAATGAACTTTTAGACAGAATCAGAGATATTCGTTCTTCCGAAAAAGTTATGTATCGTCAGGTCCTTGCAAGAGTGGACCGGAAAAAAGGGTACCTGACCGACACCTGACTGTCGGCACAGGATGCATTCAAGAAATACCTGGGTTATTTCATATACCGTATGAAAACTGAAAACCTCACGTACGGCTCGTCCAAAGCTGTGCGTGAGGTTTTTTGTAATATTTCGTGCTTTCGCAAAGAAAGGCAATCATTTATTTGCTGAGAAAAGTGACTATGCAAGGGAAAGCAACCCCTGCATGGTCACTTTTTATGCCATTGCAGACTCAAATGCTTTTTCAAAGATCTCATCATCAAGCGACTTGCGCAACTCTCTCTTGAGTTGAAAGCATGTTGCTTGGTATTTTTTAGACCGGCGTCCTTTTGATTTGATTTTTGCGCTGTTAGGGAAATCTTTGGAAAACTGAGCGAAGGCAATCCGCCAATACTGGCTCATACTTAGAATTGATTCATAAATATCATACAATTCATCATCAGAAAATACCGATGTGTCTTTGTCCTTTAAATACAAATGCAATCCTTTTTCAAATTCTCGCCAGTCATCTTCACGGATCTTCTCCCTTTTATTGCGAATCCACTCAAAAATGCGCACATCTTCTCTGTTGCCAACGCGGTCGAGGATATCCTGCCACTGGCGCCAAGAAAGTTTTTCGACTATTTCTTGATCGAACTGCGATAGCCTGTAACATTGTCCGTAAAAACTGCGTGTTTCAGAATTTGTGCCCTCGTTTCTAATGCGATTCTCTTTTGTGGCAAAGGTTTTGATTTCATCCCAAAATTTTCTACGTTCAGATGCAGAAATATTATACTTGGTTAGCAAACTGCCAAGAAATTTACCGAGGTTATACTTGTACAAAACGCTTTTTCCATAGGTTTCTTCCAAATCTGATTCAATCTGTGGAATTTCTTGCTTGAGGGCATTCAATATTTCGTCTATAGTGGCTATTTCTTTTGATGATAATAGGCCTTCATACACAAGATGTCCTTCATCATCCAATGCAACTATATGTCCCATGCTTACCACCTCACCTTAGACTCTGAAAGTAAACGCTTTCGATTTTTTGTAGCACCTGATCTGCTGCTTCTTGCGGTTCAAGGTCTGCAAAATCTTTTCCTTGTTCTCCGAACATATCGTATTTACCTTCAGCGAGATAGAGTAGAACGTACTGTTTAAGCATTTGCTCTTTCATATAATCGTGTTGCACATCAGGATAGTCGGACACATTTAAGTAGGCTACATGGCCAACATTAAGAGTGATGGTACGTCCATTACCAGCGGTATACCATGAGCGTCTAAAGTCCTCGGGAGCTACAACGCTTTGTACATCAAAAGAATCGTTTTTGCCATTTTTTTCATCAGAGTTCAAAAAAACCTTATAGTGATAAGATGCTATTTTGTCACCTTTTTCATATTGCGGATCATCAGAATTAGCAATAAGTCTGGCACGAAGTTCAAGGATACCCTCCGACAAATAGGGCTCATAGGTCTGCCGATCAAATACAATTTTCTCAATGGGTGCAGTAATCGTTTCTTCAAATGGTTCGATATTCCCCTCAAAAGAAGCAACATCAATTATTTTAGGACAAGTTGGATCACTTGCATTATGGATGCTTACATTCAAGCGATAGTTCAGTTTGTGATTCCTCTTGTTCTCAACTAAGTAGGATACGCTCCTTAAAGATTCGCCAAAATTCACCCTGCGGCTGTTGACTGTTGGAAAAATACACTCATGAAGCACAATATTGACTGTCTCACGGGAATTATCCGGTTTGTCAACGTCAAAGAAGTATGGAAGTTCTTTTCGCTTTTCTTTTCCACTTCCAATAACCTTCACTGTAAGAACGATGCGATTCTCTGCATATTGAACAGAATTCTGCTTTGAAACCGTATGTGTAAAGGCCACTTTTTTCACAGAGTTTGATGGTACGATGATTTTGTCATTCGCAATAGTTGATACTACATTGCCTGTTTGTGGATTAACAACAGATAATTTGTATTCAAATTTCTTATCGGTAGCGTACGAACTTTTTATTCTGACCGTAAAACCTATTTCATCTTTTGATGTCACACGCTCAGACCCTTCAACAGGGTAGGAAATGTCTTGCCATCGAACATCAAAATCTGCCTTTTGCGGTCCTTTCCCCAAATCTTCAAAACCAAGCCGGTCAAATAAATTCTGAATATCCTCGGCGATCTGCTTCAGTTCGTCTTTCAGTTTTTTATCTTCACTTTCCTTGTCTCTTATATAACCCCATTCTATAAGATTGGCTTTGAACTTGTTATTGCAGTAGTTTTTAAGATGCTGGTAAGCAGCTACGTTTTTCTTTCCTTTGCTGACACCAAAGTGGACCTTATCCTCAATGTCGGATAGGTCATCTTCCCACTGCTCATCAACTTCAATGTATCCCCAGAAGTTGTTTTCGATTTTCTTAGGGATTTCTTTGATGTCGATTTCGCCGATTTTCATGCCTTTTCTATAATATGATATACCATTCCAACGGTTCTTACCGTCATCAAACACATAAAGTCCAAAGTGCTTTACTTTATAACCCGGCATGTATAATTCCGGATTCTGAAGGTCAAATGAATGCGTTCCTTTCCTTATATCTTCCGGAACCTCAATCTTCTTGCCATTTACCGTTATTGCAGCGTCGCCTGTTAACCGTTGGATAATTATCCACCACGACTCCTGAATAAAAGGAATGATATCGCCACTGGTGATAGAATCAACTAGCTCCTCCTTGGGAGACTCGATTATAATTCGTGTACCAACAGTCTTTTTTTCAGAAAGTCCAGTGTTGTCAAGAATATATTTTTTTGCCTCATCACCCTCATAAGCAATAAAATTGACTTGCCCACTCTTATTAACATTAGCTACATATAAACCATCTTCTCGTAGAGAGTCATAATAGTAAGTATAAGACTGAGAAGCGACGGAATAAACACTTTTTCCTGCACCAAAAAGGCCACCGCCAGTTGTGTTGCCGCCAGAGTTAAACATAGATGTAAAACGTGACAAACGTTCTTCTGCTGGAAGTGTTTTTCCTTGTGCCATCAAATCGTTGATCTGTTCTGCTGGAGTGTTCGCACCTGTTAGTCCGACTGTTCCAGAATCCTCAACAACGACATATTTGCCATGAGCGTTTTCTATCAAAGATATGTCGCATCTCCAATTTTTCCATTTGTTTGTTTTCCTTGCACCAACGGCGTTTTGAATTGCATCCTTTTGAAACCCGTTAGGGAAGGTCACGCCAGCATCGGTATATGCGCCCAAGATCCAATCGACATTATTTCTGTAGTTCTGCGGTATGGGAGTGAGAGCCATAGAAACACCTCCTTAATCTAATGTAAAGCGAGAACTTTTCTTGCTTTCTATTTTGTTAAACTTCTTTTTTGCTTCACGGACTTCCGTTTCAATTGCCACGAAAATTTTATCGACATCTTGCTGCGTATAATCATAAGCACTTGAATTTGAACAGTTGCCAAGAAGTTGAAGCATATCAATTATCTTATTGGTTCGCGCTTCTGCAAGTCTGACAAACTTTTCACGCTTTGTTTCTTGTCCTTTACTCATAGGAAAGCCCCCTCTTGTTTATATGTTGATATTAGTGTATCACATAAAACTGCTTGCGTCAATAATATTTGAAAAATATTTGCAATATGTTTATTATATTTTAAAAATACGCATGTATATTTAATCACAAAATACAAAATGCCGCACAATATTACAAGAATAATGCACGGCATTTTTGCGATATTCAGTTTCTATTTCAAATATTTTATGAGTATTGTTGCAATTCCTTTTGCTAATAAGGGCGGAACCGCATTCCCTACTTGCTGATATTGAGAATCCTTTGTGCCGATAAATTCAAAAGAATCCGGGAAAGACTGAAGTCTTGCTGCCTCTCGAACTGTTATCGCCCTATTAAGGGTAGGATGTATCCACATTGATTTGCGGACATTCACGACTGTCCCACTTGGCTTGTTGGGATCAAGTCTTAAATAAATAGTATTCTGCGTTCTTTCAGGTTTCGAATATGTATCCTTATCTTCGAGTTCTAAACTGTGAAAGTTCTTTCCTTGCTTTATTTTCTTAAAGCGCTCCATTGATTTATCAGTTGTTTTTGTCGTTATGTGATTTTTAACAGATTTACTTCCTTTGCGCATAGAAAGAGCGTAATCACTTATATCGCTTTGCTTCACATAAGGTATCGGGGTATAAATCGGTTTGTAACCGACTTCATAAATTGAAAGATCCGATATTGCTTCCCCTACGGTCGGGATACTATCAACAGCAGGCTCATTGGGCAGGACTAATTCGATGTCTTTTTCTTTATATACATCATGTCTTATTCCTACAACGATATATCTACGGCGTTCCTGCGGCACCCCAAACAACTCGGCGTTAAACACAGCCCCTTTTTGAATATATTCATCTCCAAGAATGGCATTTATATAATCAATTACGGAATATGAATTTACTACAAAACGCAAACCGTCTTTAACCGAATATTCATATTGTCCGATTAATTCATTTTCAGATATCTCTTTAATGAATTCTATCAATTTTTGCAAGCCAACTATATAGTCTAATTCCTCAATTGCTTTATCTGGACAATTTTCCTCTATTGCGCTATATATATTTCTCAATTTTGCAATAAATTGTTGTTTTGCCTCAAAATCGGTATCACTGATACTATTTATATATGATACAATCAGATTCTTAATCGCAAGCTTGTTCTTTTTGAGAAAATTAGGTAGCCTCCTGGGGTTGCCGATATTCTTTCTCAATACACTTAAATGATGTGTAAGTTGCTCCGGAATCAATATTTCACTTAAATCAGATTCTGGCAAACCACGCATATCAATCCCGTCATATGACACTTCTGAAAGCAACAATGTATCCCGTCTCTTCGGAATATCATGACCGTTTGCAATAAGTGCTTCTATTTCGTCGTTGTCTTTGCGGGATTCGTAAAACCTGTGTGTGTCAGATTCGAGCATACTAACATTTTCCATTACAAAGGCTTTTGGCTTAATTTCTCGGATTGCTCTAAAGTACTCCTTTACCAAGCCGTTGTTCATGCTAATCAGGTGATTTTTTTGTCTATTGGCATTCGAGAAGCCCTGGCACGGTGGTCCTCCTATAACCACATCAATGGAATTCCCAAGCCGCGAATTTAAAGCGGCAAAATCATAACCAATTACATTATCAATGAACTCAAAATTGTCATCGTTTTTCGCAATGTTTGCTTTATATGTTTTTTGTGCATTATTGTTAATTTCTGCAGCAGCAACAAGTTTGTATTCACCCGTCATAAGGAAACCGAAACTCAAACCACCTGCACCGGCAAATAAATCAATGGTTTTTATCATAGTCCATACCTCGTTATTCTGCGTCAGCAACTCGATTGTTATTACGCATCCACGAGTCTACTTCGCTAATTTTGAATTTCCATTTTCTGTCTATCTTATAGGCGGGAAGCTCTTGCGTGCGAATCATCTTTTTTACGGTATCTCTACTGCAATCAAGATGCTTACATATATCCTCCATAGATACCCACTTTTCTTCTTTTTCCATAAGGCACCTCCATATCTATCGTGTCATTATACCACAAGGCGTCCGAAAAATCAACAAGAACTTCTACTAACTATAAATAACTAATACTAATAACTACTAAGAACAGCTAAAATAAAATCCTTGCCCATTTTGGACAAGGATTTAAAGATAATGTCAAGCACTTAAAGCCCTTTTACTTCTCCTAATCTAAACTAATCTCTATACACTTTTCAATTATTTCTGTCTGTGTAAGACGGGCGATAAAACAGCATCTGTGACTTTACGGTAGGACTACTAATGCGGGATGAGGTTTAGCGACATACGGCATTTCGCCTGTGCCTCAAACCAGCACTTCCCACTTGCCGTATCTCTTTCCGCTTTCACGGCGGATATAGTTTTTATCTTGCAGGGATTTCATAATTCGCTTTATGGTTGCAATCGATTTTCCGGTTGCTTCTGCAAGCTCTTGTTGTTTTATAGTTGGGTTCTTTGCCACTAATTCTAAAACCGCAAGTTCTTCCAAAGTGCAGTCCAAAGTATCAAATTGATACTTTAGAACTTTTGGGCTGATACTTTGGGAAGTGCTTTCATCCACATAATCAATGTGCATATATCTGTTTTTTAACTCATAATGCGTATCTAACAAGAGATTTGAAAAGAACATTTCCAAAAATTTAGTTGTGGAATGGACGCCTTTTTGCAGGTTATTGTAATTTGCACGAGCCAAAGCGTTGCGAAAATACCAAGAATTTTTCTCAAATGCATCGTTGTTTACGCTAAAGCCGAATGTTTTCATATATTTTATCATAAATACGGCAGTTGCACGGGTGTTTCCCTCGCTGAACGGGTGAATTTGCCAAATATCTGAAGCAAATTTAGCCAAATGCTTTACAGCTTCATCTACGGACAAGCCCTCATAAGAAAATTGCTTTTCGGTTGTAAAGTCGTAATCTAAGGTTTCCTTAATACTGTTCCAATCCGCATAGGTAACAGTATCGCCGTTCAGAACCCACTCTTTCTTAGTGATGTTGTACTGCCTGACTTGTCCTGCGTGACTGAATACGCCCTCGAACAATCTGCGATGAATCGAAAGCCACTCGGCTGGGGAAAACTGAAACGCTTTTTCTCCTAATAACTTTGCAATTCTTGCCGAAACAATGTCCGCTTCTTTGGTTTCATTTTCCGTTTCGGTGCGGACGCAACGCTGCTCATAGTAACTGTGAATACGCTTTTGAGCCTCGTCGATTGTAATTTTACCCTCGATATGCTCTTTGGCGGTGTCTAACAAATAGTCAGAAGTATTCAGCCCGTCAACAGCCTGCAAACCGATGGCAGTTTGCCACGCTTCGCTTTTTTCGGCTTTGTCGGGTTCGCCTTGCTTTATATATTCTTCAAGTTCAAATTGCCAATTTTTATCCGGCATATTTGCACCTCCAAAATCAATTGATAAAGTATTTAAGTACTAAGTACAGTAGAACAATAGCCACGATAATTGAAAACACAATCCATCTTACGACCTTTTTTGATTTATGTTTCGGCCGGTTAGGTTGTTTAGAATATGTATTGCAGTTGAGCCGGTTTGTGATTTTGTGCGGATTTTGCAACAGGATGTGGTTTTGTTGCTTGAAAATACATTGCAAGCGGATCAGTTTGATTTATTATTCTTTCATAAAAATCATCAAGCCATTCATCGTCTCCGACTTCGCATATACTTTCTTCGGAACAATCGGGTTCGTGTACTATTTGATTCCTAATCCAACGATAGTGCTTTAGTTGTTTTAAATCATTTTCCCATCCTCTGACAAGAAAAGAACCATGAGGATTGTTTAGCATTTCCTCTATATAGGCGGATACTCCATATTGAGTTTCAAACATTTCTCCGCATATTTTATCAAGATGCTTGTAAGATTCAATAAAACTCATATATGCCTCCGAAAATCACTTATCCGCTGCAACGCCGGATTTCATCCAAGCGTCAATTTCGCTGACTTTGAATTTCCAAAGGCGTCCGATTTTTGCTGCGGGCATATTTCTTCTTTCTATCCAATCAAGTACGGTATCACGGCTGACGCCAAGATATTCGCATATTTCTTTCATTGAGTACCAGCGCTCGATGTTAGAATCCATTAGATTTTCCTCACTTTCAGATAGTTACAATTATACAAGTTTAGTATATCACACAGAACGCTTAAAATCAATGATTATTGCGGATTTATAAGGGAAAAGCAAGAAAAATTCAAAGCAAAACGGAGCTGTTACTCGAACAGTTCCGTAAGGTTAATTATAGTTATTTGTTTTTTTTGATTCTATTCGGAAAACTGCTCTCAAGCCACTCTTCAAACTCCAAGGTTTCTTATTATGATTTCTAAAACCTTGTGTATAATCTTATCAAAGGGATATTTTAAAAGACGGCATTTTCGCAAAGTATGACTTACCACTAATAAGGTTGAGCACGACAGGAAACGACGAAAAAAACAGTTTCAAAATTAAATGAACTGCTTGCATAAACATAAAAGAGTTGAGAAATTGTGTTTCTCAACTCTTTTTATTATAGTGTAACTTAATCACGGCAAAATTTCGAGCCAATAGCCGTCCGGGTCCTCGATGAAATAGATACCCATTTCAGGATTTTCAAAGCAGATGCAACCCATGTCTTCGTGCTTTTTATGAGCTGAATCAAAATCATCTGCCTTAAAAGCCAAATGAAATTCACATTCACCCAAATCGTACGGCTGCGGATGTTCTTTAAGCCAAGTAAGTTCAAGCTCAAAATCGCTTGAATTATTGCTCAAATAAACGATAATAAAGTCGTCGGTCGTTTTTCGTCTGACCTCGTGCAAATCAAGCGCATCGCCATAAAACTTAATCGACCTATCCAAATCGGAAACATTATAGTTTTCATGAATCATTCTAAAGTTCATATTTCTTCTCCTTTTGCTGATTCTGTATTTTTTATTCGTGATTTATACTGAGGATATTCGGTGATAAACCTATCAATCACGCCCGGCTCGTTCCAATAATGCATAGGAAAAACGGCGTTGCAATCAACATGCTCCAAAAAATAAAGCATACCGTCGGCATAATGCTCCTCCTGCCGTGGGTCAAGGGGAACGAATGCGGCTTCAAAATGAGCGCCCTTGATTTTGTCAATCTCGGCACGGTACATGGAGGCCATATGGCGGTTATCGGCTTCCGTCTCACCCTCCCAATGCCAGTCGTTCAAATCACCTGCGTGATAAATCATGCCCTCGCTTGTCTTGACGATAAAAGCAACACCGCTGTCGGTTGAAAGCAGCGTACTAACCTGTGTACCGTTGTCAAGAATATAGGTTTGATCGTGATAAGCAGTCGTGACTTTCACACCGGCAGGATACTTCTTTTTGCTGATATCTTTCGCCAAAACAGCCTGATAATTCATACCCATATCATCAAGAATTTCAAAGATTTTCGGATTGAAATGGTCTTGGTGAAAGTGACTGCAAAAGACGACAACTTCCTTGCTTTTGTCAAGCCTCGGAATCTCGCCTTTGTAATAATCAAAAACATAGTAGCAGTTCTCGGTTTCAACCAAAAATCCACTGTGGTTAATGTATGTTATTTTCATAATCCACCTCTGCAAATTCGGAATTTTGAACAACCGTTAAATTTCTTCAATTCCCAAGCTTTTCAAATATTCATAAGTTTCATTGTAATACTCCGGCAGACGTGTGCTGTCCTCCCAAAAGCCGGTAGATGTTTTATTGCCATTACCAAACGGTACGCAAATCACCATACCCGACCTTATATGAGTTAGTAAAACTCTTAATATAATTATTATATCATAATTCTATTTTGCAAACAACATCGCAAACGACAAACGAGTAATTTTTAGTACTAACTAAAATATTTTTTTCAAAACACATCAACAAAACCGAGTTTTTTCTCCGTATTATAGAGGGGTATTTTTTCTATGGTGAAATCAAATGTAAACAAGGTGTAAAGAATTTTGAAAAACACCCGAACAAAATGGGAATTTTTCTCTGTATAGTAGAGGGAGTTTTTTCTAAGTGCTTTTTCTTTTTGGTTTTCACTCGGCAAAATATTCTCTCGAATAATTTGAAAGGAGGTTTTCGTATGCGTAAAAATTGCAGCGGTCAATTTTTTCTTTTGCCGAACAGAATTTTTGATGAACGGTTATCGCCAAATGAATTTATCGTTTATTCTTTTCTTGTTCGGGCAAAAGACTCAGCAGGGCAAAGTTTTTGGTCGGTGCCTATGATTGCAAAAAGCTGTTCGATGTGTGCATCCACTTGCAGAAAAGTTTTGCACTCGCTGGAAAACGGTGGGTACATAACGATCTCAAAGCGGTTTATCGGCAGCGAGCAAAAGAGCAATCTATACACGGTCAACAAGATTTAATGCACCGTGCTTTAGGGTTTATCGGCAAAGAATATGAAAGGCTTTGATTTTGAAAATTTATGATTTTTGAAACGAAAATTGATGGCTTTTGAGTGGGTTTTGGAGCGGATTTCAAGCCGTCGATTTTAAAGCAGGATAAAGGGGTATGATTTTCGGGCGTTGAAATGCCCGAAAACGCCGTCCGGCAAAGCCTGTCGGCTTTTCGAATCGTAATACTTTTGCGTATGATTCAAAATTCGTATGCAGTAAGGGGTGTTTTTCGCAGAAAATCAAGGCTTTTGCGTATTCACTTGAGTATTGCCGTATGATAAACCTATTTATGAAAAATCAGACAACGCTGTGAGCAAAAATTGACGAGTTCGCTCTAAAACAGAGTAAACTCATTGGACTAAAACCAAAAACGGCTTGTGGACGATTTGTGAAAGCCTGTGAGCAAAATAGGAGGTTAATATGAACTACAAATTCACAATGAAAGGCAAATCAAATTAAAGGAGGCAGATATAAAATCATAGTTAGCGTGTTGCCTTATGGCAGCAAAGGAAATAAATTCTAAATCATCAGGCAATAATAGTATTGAAAAATCAAGCGGGAGTGAGTCGAAAATCAATACACAAAACATTGCCGATGAGAGAATCAGCACGGAGCTTTGGATGCAGCATTTTGCAAATACCCTACTGAATCAAAATGCGATTGACGACAAAACCTATCGCAAATTGATGGGTAAAATCAGCGTGGAAGTCAATCGCAGATACGGAAAAATAAACTGAAAAGCTCTGTAAAACATTACCAAAACAGGTATCAATCCCCTAATGAACGCAGGGGTGAAATACTGTAAAATAAAGCTGGATAATAGAAATTATTTGTGATATTGTCTGCTTGGAAAGGAGTAAAAATATGGATATATATTCAACTCGTGAGAGAATCAGAAAAGAAAATATCAACTTTATGAACCTACCGCTTCGTGTAACATTTTACGCTCGTGTCAGCACGGATTTTAATGTGCAGTTAAATTCACTTGATAACCAAATAACATATTACACCGATTTCATAAGAAAAAATCCGAATTGGGAATATGTGGACGGCTATGTTGACGAGGGCATATCGGGCGTATCGACCGCAAAGCGTGAGCGATTCAACGAAATGATTGAGGACGCAAAGGCAGGAATGTTTGACCTGATTGTAACCAAAGAGGTATCGAGATTTGCCCGTAACACGCTGGACAGTATTCGCTTTACCCGTGAACTTTTATCAAGCGGTGTGGCTGTGTATTTTCAAAACGACAACATAAATACGCTTGACGAGGACAGCGAATTAAGGCTGACAATTATGTCATCAATGGCACAGGACGAGTCGAGAAAAATCTCTACACGTGTGCGATTCGGTCATCAACAGGCTATCAAAAAAGGAACTGTACTCGGCACAAACAATATGTACGGCTACATCAAAAAAAACGGCAAACTGATGATTGACGAAACGCAAGCCGACTTTGTGAGAGAACTCTTTGAAATGTACGCCACGGGAAAATTCAGTATGAAGCAAATGGAAAAACATTTTTACCAAAAAGGGATACGAAATTCCAAGGGCAAAATGCTCTCCCATTCTACGATGAGCAACATCATACGCAACCCGAAATACAAAGGCTACTATGCCGGAAACAAGGTGCGAATTACAGACCTGTTCACTAAAAAACAAAAGTTTTTGCCGGAGGAAGAATGGGTTATGTATAAAGACGAAACCGGTGAAACAGTACCGGCAATCGTAAGCGAGGAATTGTGGGACAAGGCAAACGATGTGCTGTATATGCGAAGTCAAGATGTAATCACGGCACAGCACAAGACGGTGCATCAAAACCTGCTGACAGGCAAACTGATATGTGCGCACTGCGGTATGCCCTACTATCGCAAGGACGCAGTAAGCAAGGGCGGAGAAAAAATCTCAAAGTGGGTATGCTCGGGCAAGATAAAAAACGGTGCGTCAAGCTGTCCGAGCCGAGCGATTTACGAAAGTGAAATCAAGCCGATTATCGAAGACATTTTCAAATCGGGGCAACAGCATATTGAGGAACTCTCGGCGTGTGTGCTTAAACTTGTGTCCGAAGTTTTTGACACAAACGAAAATAAAGACGAGCTTAACAGGCTGAACCAAGAACTTATCACACGGCAGAAAATGAAAGCGAAGCTATTACAATACAACGCTGACGGAAGAATGAACGACAGCGAATTCATACGAATGACTGCCGACTGCGATAACGAAATCAAGGACATTGAGAAAAAAATAAACGCCCTTAAAAAAATATCAAAAACCGAACGAGAGATGAAAAAAGAGCTTGCCGAAATCAAAACCATACTGAAAGCGGCGGAAAAACACATTGACGGTGAGGAAATCGACAGAGCGTTTGTTGACCGATATATAAGCGATATTACGGTCTATCCCGATGAGGAAATAACACGCTTTGAGATACACCTTAAAGCCGGAACAACAGTCACTAAAACCCTTCAAAACCTTACGAGCCGTGCAGGTAGCAATAGTAAGAAAATGATCAAGGCCTACGAAGAGTCCATGAAATAAGCGGACAAATGTAGAACTGAGCCGCGTGCAGGGCGGCTCCCGGCGGCGTAAGCCGCAAAAAAAGGCACGGAGGCGCCAAACGGTGCTTCCGTGTTCTTTTTTTATTATTATTCTGTTTTGGTTGCGGACTCTGCTTTGCGGCGAGCCCGGAGGGTGGCAAAGAAGTCGCTGAGCACACCGGCACATTCTCCTTGCAAAGACACCTGCGGTCAGTTGCGGCTTGTGGTTATAGGGCAGGGAATTAAAGTCGATCACGGAGCCAAAGGACCCGGCCTTAGGGTCCGCGGCGCCGTAGATCACCCGGCGCAGGCGGGCATTGATGATGGCACCGGCGCACATGGGGCAAGGCTCCAATGTGACATATAGGTCACATTGCCACAATCGCCAGCCGTTTAAGGCTTTGCAGGCAGCGTCAATGGCCTCTAATTCTGCATGGGACAGGGCGTTGCGGCTCTTCTCTCGCCGGTTGCGTCCCTCGCCAATGATCCGGCCGTCCAGCACCACCACGGCGCCAACGGGTACTTCACCCTCCAGCGCGGCCTGCCGAGCCAGTTCCAGCGCCCGGGACATAAATTTTTGATCCGTTGTCATAAAATCACAGCTTTTGAATGGAAAAGATGGTCAATACCACCAGCGGAATAAAGGATACGATCATACCCGGGGTGCCAAAAAACGCGCCCATGCACTGGCCAAAGGTTGGGGCTTCCGGGTTTGGTGCCACTTGGGTTTTTGGGGTGTACAGCTGCTTTTTTACCAGTAGGTAAATGGTGGCGGCAGCGCCTACCAGCAGCCAAAACACATACATACCCACGGTGACGGAGTCGGCGGCCGTGTCGGTGGCAGCGTAGCGCACAATGCCGGCGACCACGGACATACCGTTATTCAGTGCGTGCACCAGGATCGCAGGCACTACGCTGTCGGTTTTGACGGTGATATAGCCTAAAATCAGACCCACCAAAAAGGCAAAGACAAATTGGATCACATTGCCATGGAGCAGGCCGAATACGATGCTGATGCTCAGCACCGCAAAGCCATTGCCATATTTGCGCAGCAATTGCACGCAGCAGCATCGCATGGCGAATTCCTCGCAAATAGCCGGTACAATGGCCGTGCCGATTAAGGCGATCACGCAGGCAAAAACGGAGTTGGGATCGCCGGCGCTGTTGGAGGTTAATCCATAGCCAAAGGCCTTAAACAGCGGGATCACTCCAAAGGTGACCGCAAAGTTGGCACCCACGCAACACAGCATACCAAAACTGACCCATAACGCCATTTGACCGGTGCGCAGGGAGCGGGTGGGGATCACCGGACCGGTGTAGCGGCGGCGGTTGATCAGTGCCATTACGCCAAAGGGAACCGCCACGCTGCAAACGGAGATGAACAGCAGGCTAAAGCAGCTTTGAAAAACCGTTGAGCTTTCATAGATATCCTTCAGGTGCAATACAGATAGCAGCTGGGAAAACAGCAGCTGTAAGATGAAGTAGGCTAAAATCGCCAGTCCAATGCAGTTGCCAAAGCGGCGCAATTCCTGCTTTTGGGAGCGCAGCGCCAGGCGACGCCGGTTCTCCCGCTGAAAGTAGGCAGCCTGCCGAGGGTCCTGCCCATAGGTGCCGTACGGCGGTTGATAGCCGGTGCCCGGGGGCGGATAACCGCCGGGATTGTTGTAGTTATTGTAGGGGCTTTGACCGGGCGGCGTTTGACCGTTATTGGGCGGCACAGCGCCGTTTGTGGGTCTGCCGAACGGATCGTATTGTTGGTTCATGGTGTTGTCAGTCCTTTGTATCTGCAATCAGGGTCTTAAAGTAAGGCAGCTCCAGCGCCCAGTCACAATAGGTGTGCCACTCCTCCAGTTTATGGCTGCGGCGGGCAAAATAAATATTGGCTAAGGTCTCATAGTTTAGCGTACAGGTGCGCATTTGGTTATAGGAGCTGGGTAGCAGCTGGATCATGGTGTACCAGGTTTGTTTGTCCTTGGTCTCCAGGTATTCCAGGCGCAGCTGCTCCAGGGTGCGGATCACCTTTTCCATTGCGTCCAGCCCCCGCTGATCCATGTGATCTACGGAAAAATCCGCCAGCTCAAAGGGTTTGGAGGCAATCTTGTGCATGGTGGAGGTGGAATTGGCAACGGTCCCCACCTTGTAGGTGTCATACTCTTTCCACCAGTACATGGGGGCGGTTACATCCACGGTGACAAAGATCATACGAATGAATTTGCGGTGGTCGGTGCCGGCCTTGCACAGGCGCTTGGCCAGGCTCAGATCGTTGGGACCAAAGACAAAGTTGCCGTCTTCGTCATAGTAGGAGTCGTAACGCCCCCAGGAGTTCATGGGATTGCGGGCACCGCGCATGGCATTGTCAAAATTGGTGACGGAAGTGCGTTCCAGTTTGATCATAAGTATTAAAGTTCCTTTGCTAAGTTCTTGATGTATTCTTTCAGGCGGGCACCGGTCTCCGGGTGCTGCAGACCCACCTCAATATTGGCCTGCAAAATGCCGAATTTGTTGCCCATATCGTAGCGGGTGCCGTTGTAGTCTACAGCCACTACGCCCTCTTGCCGCGCCAGGGTGCGCATGGCGTCCGTCAACTGCAATTCGCCGCCGGCGCCGTTAGGGGTGTGCTCCAAAATCTCAAAAATAGAGGGAGGCAGCACCACCCGGCCCAGAATGGAGTAGTTGCTCATTACCTGCTCCGGCCGGGGCTTTTCGATCATATCCGTGCAGGTAAAGCAGTTGCCCTCCAGCGGCGCAACCGCCAGGGAGCAGTATTTGGTAATATCCGCCGTGGGCACTTCCTTTACGCCCACAGCGCCCTTGCCGTATTTCTCATAGGCGCGGCAAAGCTGGCCGGTGACCGGGTCGTCGCTGATGATTACATCGTCCCCATACAGCACCGCAAAAGGCTCGTTACCTACAAAGTTCTTGGCGCACAGCACCGCGTGACCCAGACCCTTGGTCTCCTTTTGGCGGATAAAATAAATATTGCCCATTTGAGAGCATTGCAGCACATCTCGGTACAGATCCGCCTTGTTTGGATCCCCGGAGAGTTTGTGCTCCAGCTCCACCGCATGGTCAAAGTGGTCCTCAATGACCCCCTTGCCCCGGTTGGTGATGATCAGCACATCCTCGATCCCGGCGGCGAACGCCTCCTCTACAATGTACTGAATGGCGGGTTTATCCACAATGTTGAGCATTTCCTTGGGCACGGCCTTGGAAGCGGGGAGCACGCGCGTGCCCAGCCCTGCTGCGGGAATGATTGCTTTTTTAATTTTCATTTTTCTTTTCCTCGTTCGGTATTTTTACAATATGCTGGACAGCAGTCCGGAGATCATGTCCAAGATTAGAAACGCCATAATCGGCGCAAACACGCTGGTGCCGCCCATTTTGGACAGATACATGCGGCGCATTTCATCCTGGGTCAGACGCATTTGCTCCGGTAGCATGGGTGCTTGACGAAAGATGGCGCCGTCCTGCAGTCGATCATCCACCGTTTGTAGCACGGTAAATACTTTTCTGTGGTACAGCCGATTGGCAAACAGGGCGATCACCAGGTGGATCGCCAGCCCTACGCCCATCATGATGGCTACAGCCGGGTATAAGGGCTCCACCAGCGCTGCGTCCGGTTGTATTTTGCCCTGCATAAGGGCAGTGTAGTTGGTGCTCATAAAGTCGGTGAGTTTGGCAAATTGGCTGGCGTAGGCGCCCTGCACGATCAGTGACGCGGCAAAGCGAATGGCCAGCGCCGCCGTGCCCTCTTTATACATTTTGCGGAAGAACAGGTAGTAGGGGCCAAAGAGAAAGGCCGCCCAGTTCCATCCGACCTTTTTATTCCGTCTGAACCGGGAAAGGAAGTAGCCGGTGTTGGTGCGTACCACCGCCGCCACATCGGCGGCCGCTTCACCCTCAATGGTGCCCGGGTATTGGCTGGGATCCGGTGTCGTATCCTGCAGGATAGGCGGGCGATATTTTTCGCCGGCCCCCGGTTGTCGAGCGCCGCAGTGGGTGCAAAAGACGGCGTCTCCGTCCAGCTCCGCATCGCAGGCCACGCATTTCTTTTTTTGCTCCGGGGCAGCGGTGTGGGTATCGTCGGCAGGCGCACTTGATTTTTGCTCCGCAGGCGGATCCGCCGGGGTAAAGGCATATCCATCACCGTGTAGTGCCTGGTGGGCGCAGTGCCCCAGCTCCCGGTAGCACGCCCGGTGATGGGGTGTGCCGCATTCCGGGCAGGTAACAATATCGTCGCCCGGCTGGAACTGCTTGCCGCAGACCGGGCAGCTGTTGTTTTCATACAAAGCCATTTTGTGTACCTCGATCTATATGCTTTCTTATCATTATACATTAGAATATCACAATAAATCAACGATTTGGTTAAAATATCTTAAACAAAGTGTGAAAGCACCGTCAATTCCGCCAAAAATCCGTGCCCGGGTGTAAAATCAGCGGTAAAGCCCTTGCAATGCAGCAGAGATTTATATATAATATTACAGTTATAATCATAAATTTATACAGAGAACTGCACGGAGCGTTGATATGGTAGAATTTGAAGAACTGCGGCTGCGGCTGCTGGACAGCGAGAAGCCCATTGAAAACTTAAAGGAAGCCCTGGCCATTGACAGCTTAAAGGCCGAGGTGGAGGTGCTGGAGAAAGAGAGCGCCGCCCCGGACTTTTGGGACGATATGGAGAACAGCCAAAAGGTGATGCAAAAGATCGGTTCCTTAAAGGCCAAGGTCACCGGCTATGAGAGTCTGAAAAGCGACTATGAGGACGCGCTGGTGATGATTGAACTGGCGGACGAGGAGGGCGATCTGTCCCTGCTGGACGACTGCACCGCCTCTGTTAAGGATATTGAAACGCGCGTGGAAGATATGACCCTGTCCACCCTGCTCAGCGGCGAGTTTGACGGCAAAAACGCCTTGCTGACCTTCCACGCCGGTGCCGGCGGTACGGAGGCGCAGGACTGGGCGGAAATGCTCTTTCGTATGTACAACCGCTGGGGCGAGCGCCATGGCTACAAGGTGTCTACGCTGGATTATCTGGACGGCGATGTGGCGGGGATTAAGAGCGCCACGATTTTAGTAGAGGGCGAGAATGCCTACGGTTATTTGAAAGGCGAGATGGGTATTCACCGCTTGGTGCGGGTGTCTCCCTTTGACTCTTCCGGTCGGCGGCATACCTCCTTTGCGTCCGTTGAAGTGATGCCGGAGATTGACGACGATGTGAATGTGGAGATCCGTGAAGAAGATATTAAGATGGATGTGTACCGGGCCTCCGGTGCCGGCGGCCAAAAGGTCAACAAGACCTCCTCTGCCGTGCGCTTGACCCATATTCCCACCGGGATCGTGGTCAGCTGCCAGATTGAGCGCAGCCAGCACCAAAACCGGGAAGTGGCCATGCGTATGCTCAAGTCCAAGCTGGTGGAGATCAAAGAGCGAGAGAATTTGGAACGCATTGAGGACATTAAGGGTGATCAAAAAGAGATTGCCTGGGGCTCCCAAATTCGTTCCTATGTATTTATGCCCTATACCCTGGCCAAGGATCACCGTACCGGGTTCGAGATGGGCAATATCACCGCCGTGATGGATGGGGATATTGACGGCTTTATCAATGCTTACTTAAAACAAAAATCTGCCCAGGAGGCAGAAGAGAAAGCGGAGGCTTAATTTAAAATGGAACGCTATGCGCATTTGATGGATATTGCGGCGTTGTCCGGGTTTTCCATTCGACTGGCGCTGGCCATTATTCTGGGCTTTTTTGTAGGCCTGGAGCGCCAGTGGACCAAGCACCAGGCGGGTATACTTACCAATGTGATCGTGTGTGTGGGGGCGTATGCCTACACGGCGTTTTCCTTTGTGATCAACCAGGACAACACGGACCTGACCCGTGTGGCTGCCCAGGTGGTCAGCGGTGTGGGCTTTTTGGGCGCCGGCCTGATTTTGCGGGACGGCACCAACATTCGCGGGCTGTCCACTGCCGCTACCATTTGGACCACGGCGGCCATCGGTATTCTGTGCACCCTGCCCAAGGTGCTGTATGCGGTGATTGTGGCAGCGGTTGTGGTGGTGATGCACCTGGTGCTGCATCCGCTAAGCAACAAGATTAACAAGTTGCGCAGCTATGATAAAGAAAAGCGGGCCAAAGATGAGTGTATGTACAAAATCTCAGTGACCTGTTTGGATAACTTTGAGGTGGATATTCGCGCCCACTTAATGAGTGCTTTGAAGGACGCGCGGGATATTATTTTGCACAATTTGGAGTCCTCGGAGACGGACGACGGCAATACCAAAATCCGCGCTTATGTGTCTGCCGCCAAGAAGAACGATGAGGCCATTGAGAATGTGCTTAACCGCATTGGCAAGGATGAGGGCATTTTGCGCGCCGGGTGGAATATTATTAACGAATGATTTGCAGTTTTTGCAAACATCGCCAATTTTCGCTAATCAAAATTTAACAGGTGAATTTGCTCCCTTTTCAGCACAACCTATTGCTGAAAGGGGAGTTTTTTATGCTCAAAAAATGCAGCAGTTTGCTGCTGGCTTTAGCGCTGATCACCGTACTGTTTACCGGCTGCCGGGGCAATGCAAAGAATGAGAACCAAACCGGCGATCCGGGCACCAGTACCACCTCTGCCACCACTGCAACCAAAACGGCGGACACCACCGTGCGCCCCACCAATGTGGGCAGCCGCAGCTACAGCAAGGAAAAGGTGGTGTGGGGGCCGGGCAACATTGCCGACCACGCCAGACCGCAGGAGCCGGAACGGCTGCAAAAGCAGTTTGGCGCGCTGGGCGCTCGCTTCTTGCTGGACAATAAAAAGCAGTTGTGCCTGACCTTTGACGAGGGGTATGAGAACGGATACAGCGGCAAGATATTGGACACGCTAAAGGAAAAGCAAGTCCATGCTATATTCTTTGTGACCTATGACTTTGCCAGCCAAAACCCGGCACTGATCAAGCGCATGATTGCCGAGGGCCATGTAGTGGGCAATCACACCTATCGCCACCTGACTATGGACGAGGTGACCCGCGCGGCAGCCACAGAGGAGATCACCGTGCTGCACCGGTATATGGAGAAAAATTATCAGTACAAGATGACTTACTTCCGCTTTCCAAAGGGGGAGTTTAGCGAGGACACGCTGGCGCTGGCACAGGAGCTGGGCTACAAGAGTATCTTTTGGAGCTTTGCCTATGCAGATTGGGATACCCAAAATGTGGCGGAACCGGCAGCGGCGCTGCAAAAGGTGACAGAGAGCACCCACCCGGGCGCCATCTTCCTGCTTCATGCCGTCAGTCCCACCAATGCGGAGATTTTAGGCCAGGCCATTGACAGTATCCGCAGCCAGGGCTACACCTTTACCACAGCATTATAGTAAAAAGCAGACAGTGATCGGTGAACTGCCCCGGATTGTGCAGACAGTACAAAAACAGCCGAATTGGCAGTAAAACAGGGGACGGTTCCCTGTTTTATATTCAATCAGCTTTTTCTCATCGTCTTTTATATGTCTGTATTTCCGTGGCATAACAAAACCTCCTATGGTAGTTTTTTTAATTCTACCATAGGAGGCTGTTTTTTTCTATTGTCCATTATTTACGGATTGTTCAGATGATTCAATGGTTGCTTATGCTTGGCTTTAATTCGGTTTGCTTTTACGATACAAGGAACCGTAGCCCTGTTCTATTCTCCGTTGATGCGTTTAGACAATTCGACAACAAACGCATCCGCTTGATCCGTAATCACATAATACGGAAACACAGATTTTCTTGTCCATATCCTGACCACATGGGACGGATTTGTTACAACACATGGTAATGGATCGTGCTTAAATTCGTCCAAGTTGTCCGGAATGTCAAATTTTTCAATATCTGCAAATAATATTTGATCTTTTATGCCGCGCAATTGCTGAGTAGCCAGCCATACATTGCGATGAATCAAGACACTATTTCTACCGAGAACAGTATATTGCTTTCTAAAAGGTTGCACAAACCAATATAAATCAAATAAGAAAATCGCTATTATTCCCGCAAAGAAGAACACCTTATAAGCCAAGTTTCCCTCTTCTCCCTCATTTATGTCAAATATAGACATAGTAAGCACCGACCAGAGCGGGACGGCCACAACAGTTATAAAGGCCAAAACTAATGTTGTAATCAAGGCATACAATGCTACCGCAACAGCTTGGCGAATTTTGTTATCATAAACAAACGGGTATGTTTTATAATCCATGTCCACATCCCTTCCCTGCACTGGGTAAAACAAGGAACCGTCCCCTGTTTTACTAATCTGCATTTAATATCTGAAAATTTTTGGCAATCCTACCCAAATTACCCATAAACAAATACTTCTTTCCATGTTGCAAATCATAGATCGTTGTATAGGTAAGAAATGAGTGGGAATCACTATAAGCAAATACGCTGAGCCTGCACCCAACAAAATACTTGTTTTGTACAGTGTAGAATGAATCCGGGTCAATCAAATCGTACTCGAGAAGGTCGGGACCATTTTGGACCTGCGAATTTGTTTGTGCATTCAGGTCATATTGGCACAACTTTCCGTTAAATACATAATACAGCACTTCATCCTGAACGGAGATAACATCGCTACCCCGAGTTATGCGTTTAACGGATTTATCTTCATTGAGCAAATAAATATAATCCTTATCCGACCCAAAAATACGCCGTCCATCAGACACGATCCTTCCGGCAAGCACCTGCTGCGGCAATTCAATCGAAATTCGTTCCTTGTTCTCGAAATCAATGGATACAAGAATACGCTTCGTTTCTTCTTCGCCGTCTGCATATTCATATTCAACCGTATATCGCCCATTGTACATAAAACTGGCATAGATCCTACTGAAGGCATGATCCTCGTCAGGCACAGAAATTGTAGTATCTGTTGCTTCGTCATGAAACAAAAAATATCTATGACCGCCTTTTTGGGCAGTTGCATACAATGCTTTGTCATTTAACAAAACATTGCTAATCTGGTCATAACCGTTTACTTGAACCTCATGCCGAAAAATGGATCTTGAGGACTGATAATATGTGTGTTCGTCAACCTCATAAACAATATTGAGTTTGGGAACGGACACCATATATGCGCATACAACAAGCAAAATCAATACCGCTATTGCGATTAGACTCCATACTATCTTTTTTTGCTTCGTCATATCAAAAAACCCTCATACTGCATCATTTTCGTGAATCGGCTAACCACTTAACAATTTCAAACACCTTATACGGTGTATCCAAGTCTGAAAAAAGGTAATAAAACAGGGGACGGTTCCCTGTTTTATGTGCTTAATAATGCTACTCAGTCAATTCTAAAATCGCGTCTTTAACAAGTTTGGATTGGTAGTAGCTAAAGTCTAAATCGTATGTGTAACGATGATCGTCATCATAATAGACAAAATGGATAATGCAGACACCATCTTCGAGATCACTCATATACATCGTTTTTGATTTTAGATCGTCTGGATTTTGGTTGGAACCACAAACTGCAATGCACAGATCATTTTTCTTATTGACCGTTTTGATTGCAGAAACCAATTTATCAAAATTCGTATTTTCAAAATCATCTACATCAACCAGCAAAATCCTTTTTGAAAATAGGCGACCTTTCTTTGCTCGGTATATTGAAAACGAGCAATCATCGTTTTGGTATTTTTCATTTTTTATCGTATAACCATCATTTTCCCATTTTTTAAGCAGTGACATTAAACTCATATGTGAATTCCTCCTTTATTTAGCTGTAATTGGTTTCTAAAACAGGGGACGATTCCCTGTTTTACACTTTTCTCATATTTCTCATACGCCCTATCTCTCAGATAGCAAAAGAAATACAGAGTTTACGGTTTTATTTTAACAGATAAATGGTATTCTGTAAAGTTGATTCAAAGAGCAGAAAAAAGCCTCCTATGGTGGTTTTTTTAATTCTACCATAGGAGGCTTTTTTTTCTATTGCCCATTTTTTACGGACTTGTTCACTTTTTTATGTGGTGCTACGGCGGAACAGATCCTGTGTTTCCGTCAGCAGGGGCTGATTTTCCGGTTTGTCCAGATTGGGGTCGTCGGCCAAAATGGTATCTGCACAGTCCCGGCACAGGCGCAGGGTGTCCATATCCTCCACCATATCTGCCAGTCGCAGCTCCGGCAGACCGTGCTGCCGCTTGCCAAAGAAGTCGCCGGGGCCGCGCAGCCGCAGGTCCTCGTCGGCAATCTGGAAGCCGTCACTGTATTTTTTCATGGTCAGCAGCCGCTGGCGAGCCGTATCGCCCTTGGCGTCGCTGACCAGTATGCAGTAGCTTTTGGCGCTGCCGCGGCCAATGCGCCCGCGCAGCTGGTGCAGCTGGGACAGGCCGAACCGCTCGGCGTTCTCCACGATCATCACCGTGGCGTTTGGTACATCTACGCCCACTTCCACCACTGTGGTGGCTACCAGTACCTGCACATCGCCCCGGGCAAAGGCCTGCATTACGGCGTCCTTTTGTTTGGGGGTCATTTTGCCGTGGAGCAGCCCTAAGTTGTAGCCAAACAGCTCCGTTTCGCTGAGTTGGGCGGCGTAGGCGGTGGCGGCTTTCATCTCGCTTTCGCCCTCGTCTACCAGCGGGCAGACGATATAGCCCTGCTCGCCCCGATCCAGCGCCGCACGCAGAAAGCGAAAGATCCGGGCGTGGTAGGCGGAGGTGACCACATCGGTGCGGATCTCCTGCCGCCCGGGGGGCAGCTCGTCCAGCACGGATATGTCCAGATCGCCGTAGATCATCATGGCCAGGGTGCGGGGAATGGGCGTGGCACTCATGACCAAGGTGTGCACTTCTTCACCTTTCATGGCCAAATCCGCTCGCTGCTGCACCCCAAAGCGGTGCTGCTCATCGGTGATGACCAGCCCCAGGTTGGCGAATTCCACATCGTTTTGGATCAGCGCGTGGGTGCCTACCGCAATGTGTATATTGCCCTCCAGCAGATCTGCCTTAATTTGTCGCTTTTCCTTGGCGGTGCAGGCGCCGGTGAGCAGGCACAGGCGGGTGTTTGTGCCTGCAAAGAATTTTTGCAGTGTGGCATAGTGCTGGGTGGCTAAAATCTCCGTGGGTGCCATCAGAGCGCACTGGTAGCCGTTTTGCACCATCGTGTCCAGCAGAGCGGCAGCCACGGCGGTTTTGCCGCTGCCCACATCCCCTTGCAGCAGTCGGTTCATGGGATAGCCGCTTTGCAGGTCGGCAATGCATTGGGACACTGCCCGGCTCTGGGCGCCGGTCAGGGTAAAGGGCAGACGGGCCGCAAAGGCTGCGGTGCAGTCTTTTTCAATGACCCGGGTGGTGGGGGTGCGTTTGCGCCCCTTAAGTTTTTTCAATCCGACAGTCAGGGTCAGCAGTTCTTCAAAAATCAGCCGGTGCCGGGCCGCTTCCAGCGCTTTTGCATTGGACGGAAAGTGAATGTTGCGCACGGCTGTGTCCAGGTCTTCCAGACCGTATTTTTCCCGCAGGGCGGGGGACAGGGTGTCCGGCAGCGGCGCCATGTGGGCTAGGGCGTAGTCTACCGCCTTGGCGATCAGGTTTGCATTCAGGCTGCCGGTTTGGGTGTAAATGGGGTGGATCCGCCGTGCGGTGAGCGGTTCAATCTTGGGTGCGCTCATCTGCACGGTGGTGAAGTTGCGCTCTACCTTGCCCAGCAGCAGGTAGTCCTGGTACATACGCAGCTTTTCTGCCAGGAATTTGGTGTTGAACAGGGTTACATGGATCAGAGTCTCCCCATCGGTAAAATCCGCTTTGTAGAGGGTCATGCCCTTGCGGATCAGGTGGGTGCGCATGGGGGTTACCATGGTGGCCTGCACGCACACAGTTGTGCCCTCCGGCGCCTGGGCGGCAGGGGTGGTCACGCTCCAGTCCTCATAGGTGCGAGGATAATAGCGCACCAGGTCCCCCACGACAAATATGCCCAGCTTATGAAAAAGCCGGGCTCTTTTGTCGCCAACACCTTTCAGGTATTGAATATCGCGTTCTAAAAACTGGTCCATATCACTCAACAGAAAGCAGGAAGTAGTAGATGGGCTGTCCGCCGTCTACAATGCTGATTTCCATATCGCTGCCGTATTTCTCGCTTAGGCGGTTTTCCAGTTCCTGGGCCTGTTCCTCGGTGGCATCTGCACCGTAGATCAGGGTCACCAGGGCATGCTCGCCCCGCTTAAACAGCTTGTCAACGGTCTTAAAGGCAATGTCTACAATGTCATCGCCCAGGAATTTGATCTTGCTGCCACACATACCCATAATTTCGCCCTGTTTAATGGGGCGGCCGTCCAGCTCGCTGTCTCTGGCGGCAAAGGTGACAGAACCGGTCTCCACATGGGCGGCGGCGTCCATCATGGCCATCTGATTGTCGTCGACAGACTGGGTTTCGTCAAACACCAGCATGGCGCTGATCCCCTGGGGAATGGTTTTGGTTTGCAGCACCCGCACCTGGCGGTCCTTGGCCAGGGGAATGGCCTGCTCGGCAGCCATAATAATGTTTTTATTGTTGGGCAGCACAAACACTGTCTTGGCGGGGGTGGCCATAATGGCGTTCAAAATATCGTCGGTGGAGGGGTTCATGGTTTGCCCGCCGCTGACAACTGTGTCGGCGCCAATGTCGGTAAACAGTTCCTTTAGTCCATCGCCGGCGCATACGGCCACAAAGCCGTAGTCATTCTCCGGTTGCACTACGGTGGGTTGGGGCGGTGTGTCGCTCTGTTTCACGCCCTCCTCCGCATTGCGGTGCTGGTAGCGCATGTTGTCGATTTTAATATTGATCAACTGGCCGTATTTCAGCGCAGCCTGGATCACATCGCCGGGGCAGTTGGAATGCACATGTACTTTGATAATATCGCTGTCGTCCACCACCACGACGCAGTCGCCGATGGACTCCAGGTACGCCCGCAGCCGCAGCGGATCTTGCTGAGGGGCGTGGCGATCTTTTTCAATCAAAAATTCCGAGCAGTAGCCGAATTCAATCTCACCGGAGGCGGCGGCCACGGTGCTTTTGTCCGGGGCTTGTACCGGGGTAACGGCGCTGCCGGCAATGGGCTGCACCACAGTGCCTTTTTCAAGCACGGCACCCATACCCTGGAAAATCAGAACCAGGCCCTGCCCACCGGCATCTACCACGCCGGCCTTTTTCAGCACCGGCAGCTGTTCCGGCGTCTTTGCCAGGGCTTCCTCTGCGGCAGCCATGGCTGCGCAGCACACGGCCCAGGCGTCGTTATTGGAGGCGGCGATTTGCTCCGCCGCTTCCGCCGCCTTGCGGATCACGGTCAGAATGGTGCCCTCCGTAGGCTTCATAACCGCTTTATAGGCTGCGTCTACGCCCTTGCGAAAGGCAGCGGCCACGGCAGCGCCGTCCGCTTCTTCCATGCCACGCAGTGCCTTGGAAAATCCGCGAAAGATCAGCGAAAGAATGACGCCGGAGTTGCCTCGAGCGCCGCGCAGCAGGGCAGAGGCGCAGCGGGAGGCGGCTTCCTCCACCGTGCAGTTTTCCGGCAGCACTGCCATTTCCTTGGCGGCAGCGCCGATCGTCATACTCATATTGGTGCCGGTGTCGCCGTCCGGCACGGGAAAAATGTTTAGTGCGTCTACGGCCTGGCGGTTGTTGGCAATGTTGTTTGAGCCGGAGATGACCCCGTCCCGGAACATAAGTCCTGTTATCATCATGTGATGTTCTCCCATTCTAAGGTTAGTTCAGTGCATCCACATACACATTGACGGTGTTGACCTTCAGGTCTGTGGCTTCTTCCACCGTGTAGCGCACCTTGTTGATGATGCTGTCCACAATGGCAGTGATGTTGACACCGTAAGAGACGGAGATGTGCAGTTCAATCTGCAACTGACCGTCCACGCTCTTGACGTACACGCCTTGGTTGAATTTTTCGCCGGTGGCCTTGCTCTTAATGGCGCTGACGATGGACTCGTAAGCGCTGCCGTTAACCATACCGGTCACGCCAAAGCAGGACTGGGCGGCACGCCCGACAAGGGTGGCGAAATAGGCGTTGGTGATCTCAATGTATCCGTTGGGATTTTCAAATTTAATCATCAATATATCCTCCGTGATTTATTGCAAACGCCGGGGCGTTTTTATCCAAAATACCAGTCTTCTATATTGGCAAAGAAGTTGCCGTACTGCCCCTGAATATCGCCTCTCAGGGACTTGGAGTAGCAGATCATCCCCTTGCGGTACAACAGGGGGGAAAATGGCATTTCCTCGCTAAACGAGAGCATAAATTTGCCCAGTTCCGTTTTGCCGGCGGTGTAGTCCCGGTACAGGGCGGCCGTACTGCCCTTGTCTTGGCTGATGCCGTAGCGGGCAGCGCCGTCGGTACTGAAGAAGGGGTAAAGGCACATATCGTTTTGCAGCTTGACCTCGCCGATATAGAGGTCATAGTTTAAATTTTTAATCCGCGCCTTATAGTCGCTGAATTTGCTCACTTGCAGTTGTACGGTAAAGCCTGCCGCTTCCAACGCCGTTTTGATCTGATTGGCGGCGGCCAGCCGGTTGTCGTTCTGATTGACCAGCAGCGTGATCTTTAAGGCACTGTCGCTGACTTTGGACAGGGCGATCTGCTGTTTGGCGGCGGCCGCGTCTGCTGCTTCTGCAAACAGGCGGGTACTGGCTGCCAATCCGAAGGCGGGGTTATATACGCTGCGGGCAGCGGTGGCGTAGCCGGCATAGGCGCTCTTAGCCAGCGCGTTGCGGTCCACCGCCAGGCTCACGGCCTTGCGCAAATGGGCGTTTGCAAAGGCACCGGATCGGTTGTTAAAGCCGATGTACACCAAGTTGTTTTGGTTAATCTGCTTTTTGGTGGCAGTCATGCGCTTCGCGCTGTTCTCGGACAGATCCCGATAGGCATAGGTGATGTTGCCGATATTCACAGCATTGTCAATGGAGTCTGCCGCCGCAATGTTCACCAGGTGAATGGTGGTGATGTGGGGGTTAAAGTCGGCGGTCACGTTGGCTGCCAGCACCGGACCGTCCTGGGTGGATTTGTAGCGGTAGCGCCCGCTGCCGATGGGATACTTGCCTTTGGCATTTGCCTTGGCAATGGGGAAGGTCAGCAGATTTTGCCCGTAAGGGGAGGGGTGGCGCAGGGTAAACACCACGGTGTTGTTGTCCTCTGCCGTGGCGGAGCGAATCCCTTGCAAAGCGCTGCCGTAGGCGGGGGAGTTCTTGGCCTGCTCAAAGCTGTATACCACGTCTGCGACAGTGAGCGCCGACTTGTCCGAGAAAGTCAGACCGCTGGGCACGATCACTTTGAGGGTGGTGCTGTTTGTAAATTCATAGCCGGTGGCCAGGTTGGGCTGGGCGGTATAGCTGCCGTCCAGGTCAAACAGACTCTCAAACACCAAGTCCGCCAGCACCTGATTGTTTTGGGTCTTGGCGGCAAAAGGATCCAGGCTGTCCGATTGGGTGTAGCTTAATTTGAAATTGTCATTGTCCGTAGCAAAGGTGGTTTGTGCCTTTGCGGTGGTCTCTGTTTGGCCGGTGGTGCCTTTGGTGCACGCCGAGAAGAGGGTGGCGGTCAGCACCAGCGCCAGCAAAAGAGCAAAACTCCTCTTGCCCATGGTTACCTCCTAATGCGCGTGCAGCTGCGGGTCTTGCCGGTTTTTTCGTCAATATCAAACAGGCAGCCCTCCAGCACGCAAGGTCCGTCCGGGTTGGTAAAGCGCACAGGCAGGCCGGTGCGCATTTTTTCAATGGCTGCCTGGGGGCTGACCCCCAGCACACTGTGCTGGGGCCCGGTCATGCCCAGGTCCGTAATGTAGCCGGTGCCGCCGGGCAGCACCTGTTCGTCTGCCGTCTGTACATGGGTGTGGGTGCCGAAAAGGGCAGACACACGGCCGTCTAAATAGTAGCCAAGGGCGCGCTTTTCTGCGGTGGCCTCGGCATGGAAGTCAATGAGAATGATATGCGCTCCCGCTTCTTTCAGGCGGTGTACCTCTCGGTCCGCTGCGTCAAAAGGGTTGGCAATGGGCTCCATAAAGGCGGCACCTAACAGGCTGATGATCCCCACTTGAACGGCGCCCATATCCAGCAGTACGCTGCCCCGGCCGGGGGCCGAGGGGTGGTAGTTGGCCGGGCGGAGCAAAAACTCGTTCTCTTCCAGCATCGGGTAGATCTCCCGCCGGCGCAGGCCGTGGTTGCCCAGGGTAATCACATCGGCGCCGCTGTCAAAAATAAACTGGGCGCTGCCGGGCAGTATGCCGTTGCCGACGGCGGAGTTCTCACCGTTTACAATGGTTAATTTGGCACCCAGCTCTCGCTTTAGGCCGGGCAGTATATGGCGCAGGCAGTCACAGCCTTGCCGGGCGACTACATCGCCAATGGTTAAAATCTTCACTTGTACACCGTTTCTATCTGACGCAGGGTCAGGTGTTATAGCAGAAATATTATACTATATCCCCGTTGTAATTACAAGGATGGGGCTTAAATTTAATACTTTCGCAACTTTTGAATACTCGGGTGCATACAGGGTTTTACCGGTTGTATATTCTTTTGACAAATTGTGCGGGCGTTTACGGGGTGATGGGGGCATCGCACCCTACATCGTGGGTATGCAAAGTGGGCGGATTTACTTATGCTTTTTATCCCCTCAGTCGCGCAAGCGCGCCAGCTCCCCTTAAAAAATAAGGGGAGCCAAGTTGTGTTGATTTGCCGCAGGCAAACGCGGAGGAATTTGGCGGGCGGCAGGTTGCCGCCCCTACCGGGGAAAAACAGAATTGCGGCGGGAGCAAGCCCCCGCCCTACGATTTGCTTTTTTGTCTCCCTTGTGTAAAGGCTTTATCGTAGGGGCGGATAGTATCCGCCCGCGCTTAAATGCCTTTTTAACGCAATAACTCCCCTTACATACACAAGGGGAGTCGATTGGGTTATTTTACTTTTTGAAAAGAGGTGAGCACGCCGTCTGCGTCAAAGGTTACATTGTAGTATGGATTGTTCTTAAAGTCCGTCACTGCAAATTCGCCCAGGTTCTGGTCGCCGGGGAAGGTACAGTCGGAGGCGATCTGTAAATTACACCGGGAGAAGTTCACCGCGTAAGGGGCGTCCGTGTGCTTTAAGGTCTTGACCCCATCGCCGCCGTAGCGGGCGTTAAAAGCAGCGGCCTTTTTCTTATCTCTAAAGAGAAAGCGCACTTGGCTGTCAATGTACCAATAGGTGATGTCCTTTTTTTCTGTGTAGCTGAAGGCGTGGGTGCCCATACGCACCTGGGCAGTCTCTACGCCGTCCCATTTTTCCACATGGCGCAGAATGTCTACGCTGTCGCCGATCATAGCCTCGTTCGCGTCGGATTTGTTGTAAATCGGCTGGCTGCTTTCCTGGGTTACGCCGTTTTTGTCCGTGGTGTGGGTAAAGTGCTTGAACCCGCCTTTTTTGTCGTAGTAGTTGGCGCTGACCAGGGTGCAGGTGAGCTTGCCGTCGGCGTAGACCGCCTCGTAGGTACATTCGCTGTTAAAGGTGGCATTGTCCGCCTCCGGCGAGATCCAAATGGTAAAGCGGTCGGCACCGTAGGGTGATTGGGTGTTCAGCCCTTGGTCAAAGGTAACACGGTAGCTGCCCTTATCGTCCTCACAGAGAATGGACACGCCGGTGCGCTTGCCATCCGCGTCCGTATAGGTGACGGTCAGGTCGTTGGAGTGGGTGGAGCGCAGGTGGAACTCGGTCATCTGCTTGCCGCCTTTTTCGTATGCGGCGTACACCAGGTCCTCGTTTCTGTAATATTTGGTTACGGTGGTGTCCAGCTTCGTGCTTTTTACCTGTTTTTTGGTGTAGCTGTCGTTGGGCTGCATTTCTTTGTAGAAATCCACCTTGCGAATATCGTCCAAAATGTAGCCTACGGTGTGCACATCGTCAAAGATCTTTTTAACATCTTTGTTGGCAACAAAATCAACTTGTGCCGTGGCCTCTGCGCAGGCAGAGAACAGCAGTATGGGCAGCAAACAAAGGCAGAGTATGGTGCCCCATCGTTTCATAACCGAATCCCTCCATCTGTTGGAAAAAGGTGCTGCGTGGCGTTTGCAGCGGTTGTCAAACTCTAATTAAAGCACAATTTCTTTGTTTCGTCAACTAAAATTGCGGATTTCCCGGCTTTGCGTTGCGCATAGGGCAAGAATTTGCTATAATATGCCCGGTATTTGAAGAACGGAGGCGTGTTTATGTCCATCAAACTGATTGCCACAGACTTAGACGGCACCTTAATGTCCGGTGACCACCTGACCGTCAGTCCCCGCACGGTGGCGGCGTTACAGGCGGCCCACGACCGGGGCGTGTGCCTGGCGATTGCCACCGGTCGCACCTTGGATTTTATTGACCATGTAACGGCGCAGGTGCCTTTTGTAGACTATGTGATCTACTCCAACGGCGCAGCGGTGTATGACCGGAAGAACGACGCCCATATCTGCCAGCAGCTGATCCCACCAAAGGCAGTGCAGCGCATTTTGCAAACCTTGGCGCCACAGCCGCTGTATTATAATGTGTATTGGGACGGCGGTATGTATTTGGAAGAAGCCCGTCTACCTTATTACAACAGTGATAGTTTGCCCCATGCGGTTTTGGAGCAGTATATGGCCAAGGCGCACCGGGAGGAGAACCTGCTGGATAAAGCGGACAAAGGCGCAGAGAGTATTGCCGTTTATGATCTGAACCCGGAGCAAGCGGATTGGGTGCGGTCTGTGCTGGAAGGCCAGGGGTTGGAGGTGGTTTCCTCTCTGCCTAATGAATTGGAGTGTACCGCTCCCGGCGCCAACAAGGGTGCGGCGTTGGCGGGTATTGCCCGGCAACTGAAAATTGAGCCGGAGCAGGTGATGAGCTTTGGCGACGCAGGCAACGACTGTCCCATGCTCGCCTTTGCTCACTACTCCTTTGCCATGGAGAATGGCGCGCCGGAATGTAAAGCCGCCGCCCGCTACCGGGCAGAGGCCAATACCGCAGACGGCGTAGCCAAGGCCATTGAGCAGTATGTGCTTGCCGATTAAGCATTGTGGTGTAAGCAACAGAATAAAAGATAAAAATAACACCGCCGGCAGAGCAATCTGCCGGCGGTGGCTTTTGCTTTTCGCAAAAGCGGACTAATATTTGCGTTTTTGCAATGATTATAGAGAAAACGAAGCTCCGAAATGACAGAAAATAAAAAACGAACCGGAACCTCCGCAAATGGCGCCGAAGGGAAAGATGGTTTTTAACCTTCCTTATGAAAAAGCGCAGCCTGTATGTTGTAGGCAAAGGGATCGCGGAGAGGCAAAAAGTGGACAAAAGATACGAAATATGCTATAAATAATTAGCCGTTATCCTGTGACGCAGTATAATAGGATATGTGCTTTGGGTTTTGCGGTGGGAGAGCGGACCGGCTTGAAGAGATGCAATATATGAAGGAATGGACACTCTATGAAACAGGAAGAAAAAAATCGACGCAGTCGAGAATGTATTGAAGAAGCGGCGATTCGCAGCTTTGCCCGACAGGGACCGGACAATGCCAATCTGAACCAGCTGTGTCGGGAGAATGGTATTTCCAAGGGCAAGCTGTACCATTATTACGCTTCCAAGGACGATTTGCTTGTGGCTTGTGTGCAACGCATTGTGGATCGACTGGTTGCTGGTATATGTGCATTTTCGCCGGATCCGGAGCAGGGTATTGCTGCCAATTTGCATGTGTATTACAAGGAACGCATTGATTTTTGGTGTGATGACCCGGAAGCGCTGTCTCTGATTTGGTATTGCCTGCATTTGACCAACGAAGCATTGCGTAGCCGACTAACGGAACAAAGGCATCGTTTTAATGCATGTATGAAGGATAAGACGCTGGAGATCATTCATACAGCCCATGAAAGGGTGAATGTGTCTGATGAGGAGCTTTACAGCACCATGCGGGTCATGTATAATCACTTGCTGATCAAGTATATGCACCGGGTGGTGGATTTGAAAGCTGAAGGCGATACGGCCGGAATGGAGCGGGAGCGGCAAGAACTTTTGCATCGTTACGATCGGTTCATCCAAATGCTGCTTTACGGCATTTTGGCATAAATGCTTTATTTGACTTGACTGCTGGGCAAAAGTGGATATACTTATAGGTACAAAGCAGGAAATCGGGAGGTACGGCAAGTGTTTTACCAATACAGCGACGAACTGACCACCATTGAGCCGCAGGATCGAGACCCCAATTTGGTGTGTGCGGCATACATTACCTTGGCGGAGCTGGACACCCATTATGAGAAGTTCGGCTTTAGTCCCTCTACTGTACAGCAGTGCAAGGAGGAGAACCGCTATTTTCGCTCCAATATTGAGGTGTACGACGATTACAGCTTTGGCACCTTAAAGATTACGGACGCGGCCAATGCCCGTGCCCGGGAGGATTGCCTGGCCTTTTATGTTAAAAAGAATTTTTTGCTGCTGGTGGATATTAACGACGCGGACTGCTCCACCCGCAACAAATTTATCAGCGCGCTTCACCGGTTCAGTTGTGCCAATATTACGCTGGAAAAGCTGATCTATGCGTTCTTGGAAAGTTTGGTGTCCGGTGACAATAAGGCGCTGGAGGACACGGAATTTGAGATCAACCGGATGGAGGAGTATGTGCTTCAGGATAAGGCCGGTTCGGACTTCAACATGGAGTTGCTGCATAAGAAAAAGGAACTGTCCGTCTTGCGCAACTACTATGAGCAGCTAATCGACATCGGCGAGGCGCTGGAGGAGAACGAGAACGAGATCTTTGAGCGGGAGGATCTGCGGTACTTTAAGATCTTTACGGACAAGGCTGTGCGTCTGCGGGAGAATGTGGACCTGCTGCGAGACAGTATCGTTCATTTGCGAGATGCTTACCAGGCCTATCTGGACTTAAAGCTGAACGAGACTATGAAGCTGTTTACCGTGTTGACAGCAGTGTTTCTGCCGCTTACGGTGATCGTGGGCTGGTACGGAATGAATTTTCGCAATATGCCGGAGTTGACCTGGAAATATGGATATATCAGTGTGATTGTGCTTTCTGCGCTTGTGGTTGGCGTGCTTGTAGCCGTCTTTAAGCGCAAAAAGTGGATGTAAATAAAAAGTGAGCATTAAGAAGCAGAAAGCGTGTATCTTATGAAAGAAAAGACGTTGAAAAAGCGAGTGGTTACACCGGCCATGCTGCTGGTAACCATCGGGGTTGTGTATGGCGATATCGGCACATCGCCTATGTATGTGCTGAAGTCCATTATCGAAAATAACGGCGGTTTGCAAACGGTGAACCGTGCATTTATCATCGGGTCGTTATCCTTGATTATTTGGACAGTAACCCTGATTACCACCGTGAAGTATGTGGTTGTTGCCATGAAGGCGGATAATAACGGTGAGGGCGGTATTTTTGCACTTTACAGCTTGGTCAAGAACTATGGTAAGTACTTAGTCATTCCGGCCATGTTAGGCGGTGCGGCGCTGCTGGCAGACGGTGTGCTCACGCCGGCCGTTACCATTACGACGGCCATTGAGGGCTTGCACAGCATTTCTGTTTTTGACCAACTGCTGAATAATGACCAAAATCGTGTCATCTTGATTACATTGATTATTATTTCTGTTTTGTTTGCCTGCCAAAAAGCCGGTACCAGTTTGCTGGGCAAAGCATTCGGGCCGATTATGTTGGTTTGGTTTCTGTTTTTAGGCATAACCGGCGTGGCGCATATCAGCGGTAACTTGTATATTTTGCAGGCGCTGAATCCCATTTATGCGGTGCGCATCTTGTTTAGTCCTTACAACAAAGCCGGCTTTATGATTTTGGGCAGCGTATTTTTGGCAACAACCGGTGCAGAAGCGCTGTATTCCGATATGGGCCATGTAGGGAAGCAGAATATTTATACCAGCTGGCCGTTCATCAAGGTGTGCTGCTGCTGAACTATATGGGTCAAGGCGCCTGGATCCTTTCAAACAAAGACAATACTGCGCTGCAGGCTATGGACGGTATGAATCCGTTCTTTCAAATGCTGCCGCCGCAGTGGCGTCCCTTTGCGGTTATTTTGAGTACCGTTGCTGCCATTATTGCTTCGCAGGCGTTGATTACCGGCTCGTTTTCGCTGGTTTCAGAGGCGATTCGCTTGGATCTGATGCCGCATATGCAAATTACATATCCGTCTCAAACAAAAGGGCAGTTGTATATTCCGCTTGTAAATTCCGTTATGTGGGTGGGTTGCTGCGCGGTGGTCTTGCTGTTTCGGACGGCGGCGCATATGGAAGCAGCCTACGGTTTGTCCATTACCGTGACCATGTTGATGACCACATTTTTGCTGACGGTTTATTTGTTTAAGAGAAAGAAACGCCGGATTGCCGCTGTGGTTATCGGTTTGGTGTTTGCATTTATAGAGCTGTTCTTCTTTGTCTCCAGTTTAACCAAGTTCTTCAAGGGCGGCTATTTTGCCGTGCTGATTGCGGCGGCGCTGTTTGTTGTTATGTTGTCTTGGTACTTGGGCACGCAGGTGGAGCGTATGCAGGGCGTGCCGTTGAAGATGCGGCAGTACTTGCCAATACTTCAGGCTTTGCGCCAGGATGCGTCTGTGCCGCAAATTTGTGAGAATTTGGTCTATATTACCAACAACAGTGATCCGGAGTATATGGATCGGGATATTCTATATTCCATCTTAGATAAGGGACCGAAGCGTGCCTCCGCTTACTGGTTTATTCACATTCAGGTGACGGATGAGCCGTTCACCTCAGACTATACGGTGGAATCTTACGGCACCGACTATGTGTTTTTTGTCACCATTCGGTTAGGCTTTAAGGTGCCCCAGCGCGTCAATGTGTATCTGCGTCAGATTATTTCAGATCTGGTGGCCACCGGCGCTCTGCCGCAACAGGTGCGGAAATATTCGATTTACAAAAACGCAACCACCGGTAGCTTTCGGTTCTATCACATTCGTAAAACCCTGGCGCCGGAAAGCGACATATCCCATTTGCAAAAGCTGGCTGTGCGCTTAAAGTACAAGATCAGAAAAATGGCAGGCTCGCCGGACAAATGGTACGGCCTGGAAAATTCAAACTTAGTGATTGAATACGTGCCGTTGTTTATTCGCAGCAAGCATTTTAATCCCTTTGTTAAAACAAAATAAACAAAATAAACAAAATAAGGCAAATAAAAAACGAACACCGTGCGGTGTTCGTTTTTTTATTTGTCTGTGTTTAGTCTTTCAGCAAAGAGCGGTACATACGGATATACTCGTTGGCAGACTTGCCCCAACTCATATCGCAGTCCAGCGCCCGCTGTACCAGCACCTTCCAGTCCTTGGGTTGGTTATAGACTTCCACTGCCCGGTAGATGGCGCCCAGCATATCATAGGCGTCATAGGTCTTAAAGGTAAAGCCGTTGCCCTCGCCGTCACCGCTGTCGGTGATAGAGTCTTTCAGCCCGCCGGTCTCCCGCACGATGGGTACGGTGCCGTAGCGCAGCGCCACCATCTGGGACAGGCCGCAGGGCTCGCTTTTGCTGGGCATTAAGAACATATCCGCACCGGCGTAGATTTTGTGTGCCAGATCCGGCACAAAGCCCAAGGTCAGGCCCACTTTGTCCGGGTACTTGTCGTGCAACTCACGGAAGAAGCTCTCATACTGCCACTCGCCGCTGCCCAGTATCACATACTGCACATCCCGCTCCCACAGGCTCTTTTCCAGCACTGCCTGCATCAGGTCCACGCCCTTGTGCCCTACCAGGCGGGTAACGATACCGATAACAGGCACATCCGGCCGCACGGCCAAGCCCATTTTCTTTTGCAGTTCTTCTTTATTCTTGGCCTTGTTGGCAAAGTCTGCACTGCTGTAATTGGCCCAGATCATTTTATCCGTCTCCGGGTTGTACAGCTCGGTGTCAATACCGTTTAAGATGCCGCACAGCTTCCAGCTGCGTTGATTCAAAATGGGATCCAGCCCGTAACTGTACCAGGGATCCAGGATTTCTTTGGCGTAGGTGGGGGACACGGTGGTTACTTTATTGGCGCATTCAATGCCCGCCTTCATAAAGTTCACCAGTCCGTCGTAGAGAATGAGATTGTTGTCTTCCGGGGCGATGCCCAGCACATCCTCCAGCAGCTCGTCGCCGTACTTGCCCTGGTACTGAATGTTGTGAATGGTGAATACGGTTTTAATGTTTTCATACCCCATTCGGTTGGCATAATAGCAGCTGTAATACAGGGGCGTTAAGGCGCTTTGCCAGTCGTTGCAGTGAATAATGTCCGGCTTCCAGTCAATGGCGGGAATGATCTCCAGTACCGCACGGGCAAAGAACGCAAAGCGCTCTGCATCGTCATAATGGCCGTAAATACCGTCCCGCTTAAAGTAATACTGGTTATCCAGCAGATAGTAGATCACGCCGTTGTGCTTGGCCTCAAAAATACCGCAATACTGGCGGCGCCAGGCCACCGGCACGGAGATGGAGGTGATGAACTGCATTTGGTCCTTCAGCTCCTGAGGAATGCTGTCATACAGGGGCATAACGACCCGGCAGCCGATCAGCCGCTTGCGCAGGGCGGCGGGCAGCGAGCCGGCCACATCGCCCAGCCCACCGGAGGCCATAAACGGCAGTGCCTCCGAGGCAACAAAAAGAACTTTCATAATATATGCCTCCTTAAATTCTGGTTTTTTTGCTCAGGTACACCGGGAAGTTGGGCGCGCCGCTCAGCTCTACCGAGTGCTTAATGGATACATCTTTGTCTGCGATCACGCAGTTGACCTTAGCGCTGTCGCCGATTACCGTGTCCTGCATCAGGATGGAGTCCTTGACCACGGCACCCTTGCCGATCTTGACGCCCTTAAAGATAATGCAGTTCTCTACCGTGCCGTCAATGATGCAGCCGTCGGCCACCAAAGAGTTCTTGGTGGCGGAATCCGGGCCGTACAGGGAGGGCATATCGTCCCGCTCCTTGGTAGAAATGGGCTTGTTCGGATTGAACAGACGGCGGCGGCTCTCCTTCTCCAGCACCCGCATGGAGATGTCGTAATAGCTTTGCAGGGACTGAATGGTGCCCACAAAGCAGTCGCTGGCGTCGTAAGCGTGGATTTTTAAGTGATCTACATTCTTCAGCAGCACATTGCGCTGGAAAGAAATTTCGTTTTTGCTGTGGGCGGCAGTGACCAAAGACTCAAACAGCGCTTTTTGCATCAGCACGATGTTGCAGCTGTAAAAGACTTCGCCCCGGCCCTCCGGGCACAGGCTCATGCCGGTAATGCGGCCGTCCTCTGCCACCTGGTCAAACACCAAAACAGAGCCAACATGCGTGGGCATTTCACCGTGCACGCCGACAATGGTCACATCGGCGCCGCTTTGCTCGTGGGCGTCAAACAGCTTTTCGTAGTCCATATTCAGCACTTGGTTGCAGTCGCTCATCAGCACATAGTCCTGGTTGGACTGGTTCAGGAACTGAATGTTGCCGAAAATGGCGTCAATTCGGTTCCCCCACATGGTAGCGGAGTTAACGGAGAACGGTGGCAGCAGATACAGTCCGTCGTTCTTGCGGCTCAGGTCCCAGGGCTTGCCGGTGCCTACATGATCCATCAGAGAGCGAAAGTTGGCATTGGTGATCACGCCGATCTTGGTAATGCCGCTCTCCACCATGTTGGACAGGGGAAAGTCAATGAGCCGGTAGCGGGAGCAGAAGGGCACGGAGCCCATGGTGCGCTGTGCCGTTAGGGTATCCAGCGCCTCCTCATGAATATTGGCAAAGATAATGCCCAGTACAGATTTTCCGTTCATGCTTATACCTCCTCGCCGCTTTTGATCATTTCACCGGGTGCAATGTCCCTCTTGCCGGTGACGGTAGCGCCTGCACCGATAACGGCAATGCCCCAGTCTGCCGGGTTTTGCAGCTGCTCGGGAATTTCGCCGACCTTGGCGTCCGCCTGAATGACCGCGTTCTCGGCCACGATGGAATAATACACCTTGGCACCCTTTTTAATATGCGCGCCGGGCATCACCACGCTGTAACGCACATCGGCACCGGCCTCAATGGTCACATTGGAGGAGATCACGCTGTAATCCACGTTGCCCTCGATCTCGCAGCCCTCGCTGATGGAGCTGTTCTCCACCACCGCGCTTTTACCGATATAGTGGGGCGGCGCCATGGGGTTGCGGCTGTAAATGCGCCAGCTTTTGTCGGACAGATCCAGATCTACATTGGGATTGATAATATCCAGGTTGGCCTCCCACAGGCTGTCAATGGTGCCCACATCTTTCCAGTAGCCGGAGAAGGGATAGGCAAACAGCCGCTCGCCGGCGTTCAGCATGGCGGGAATCACATTCTTGCCAAAGTCGTTGGCAGAGTTGGGGTCTGCCTCGTCCAGCTCCAGGTACTGGCGCAGCTTGCTCCAGCTGAATACATACACGCCCATAGAGGCTTTGTTGCTCTTGGGCTGGGCCGGCTTCTCAGCAAATTCGTAAATACGGTCGTCCTCGTCGGTAGCCAGAATACCAAAGCGGGAGGCCTCCTCCCACGGCACCTCCAGCACAGCGATGGTACAGTCCGCATTGTGCTTTTTGTGGAAGTCGATCATCTTGGCGTAGTTCATCTTGTAGATGTGGTCGCCGGAGAGCACCACTACATATTCCGGGTCGTACTTCTCAATAAAATTGATGTTTTGGTAAATGGCGTTGGCCGTGCCCTTATACCACTCGGCGCCACCGATGGCCTCATAAGGGGAGAGAATATGTACGCCGCCGTTTTGGCGGTCCAGATCCCAGGGCTGACCGTTGCCCAGATAGTCGTTCAATTCCAGCGGCTGATATTGGGTCAGTACGCCAACGGTGTAAATACCGCTGTTGACGCAGTTGGATAGCGGAAAGTCGATGATGCGGTAGTTGCCGCCGTAGGGTACGGCAGGCTTGGCAATGTTTTTGGTGAGCACGCCCAGTCTGCTGCCCTGGCCGCCGGCCAGCAGCATTGCAACAACATTTGTTTTGTGTGCCATAGTGGTTCTCCTTACTTTATTTTTTCAAGATACAAGGCAGACAGTCCGCTGAGTTTCAGGCTGATGCTTTGCTCCATATTGTGCATGGGTATTTTTTTCGTTTTGTAGGTGCCGCACAGCCGGGGTTTGGTGCCGCCGTATTTTTTCAGCGCCGTGTCCATGACCACTTTGTAAGTGCCCTTTTCCGGCACACCGATGCGGTAGTCCTCGTGATCGTTGGGGGTGAAGTTAAATACCGTGATCAGATCCTTGCCGTCTCGGTCTATGCGGCGGAAGGCGATCACCGAGTTGCTGTTGTCGTCTGAGCTGATCCACTGGAATCCCTCCCAGCTGTAATCAATCTGCCACAGCGCCGGGTGAGCGGTATAAAAGTGGTTCAGTTCCTTAGAGAAGGCTTGCAGCTGGCGGTGCTTTTCGTAATCCAGCAGCAGCCAGTCCAGTCCCTCTTTGTACGCCCATTCCTTAAATTGGCCGAATTCGCTGCCCATAAACAGCAGCTTCTTGCCCGGGTGGGCCATCATATAGGCAAAGAACAGGCGCATACTGCTGAATTTATCGTTGTATTCGCCGGGCATTTTGCCGATTAGGGAGCACTTGCCGTGCACCACCTCGTCGTGGCTGATGGGCAGCACAAAGTTTTCGCTAAAGGCGTAGAAAAAGCTAAAGGTAATGCAGTCGTGGTTGCCCTTGCGGAACAGTGGATCCAGGCTCATATACCGGAGCATATCGTTCATCCAGCCCATATTCCACTTAAAGTTAAAGCCCAGGCCGCCTACATCCGGGGGCATGGTGATCATGGGCCAAGCCGTGGACTCCTCGGCGATCATCATCATGGACGGGTGGCGGGTGAGCACCGCACTGTTCAGCTGGCGGAAGAAATCCACCGCCTCGTAGTTCTCGTTGCCGCCGTCCTTATTGGGGGTCCATTCTCCCGGCTCTCTGCCGTAATCCAGGTACAGCATACTGGCCACTGCGTCCACCCGAATACCGTCAAAGTGGAACAGATCGGCCCAGTACATGGCAGAGCTGATGAGAAAAGAACGCACTTCATTTTTGCCGTAGTCAAAGACCCGGGTGCCCCATTCCTTGTGCTCGCCTTTTTTCAGGTCGCTGTACTCGTAGGTGCATTCCCCATCAAATGCGTACAGCCCGTGCGCATCCTTGGGAAAGTGGGCGGGCACCCAGTCCAGGATCACGCCGATCCCCGCCTTGTGACAGGTGTCCATAAAGTACATTAAGTCCTCCGGTACCCCATAGCGCGAGGTGGGGGCAAAGTACCCGGTGACCTGATAGCCCCAGGAGCCGTCGAAGGGATACTCCATAATGGGCATCATCTCAATATGGGTGTAGCCCATATCCTTTACATAGGGCACCAGCGTGTCTGCCATTTCCCGGTAGGTAAGAAATGTGCCGTCCTCGTGCTGCTTCCAGGAGCCAAAGTGAATTTCATAAATATTCACCGGTTTGTCCAGCACAGAGACTTCTTTTTGCCGGGCAAACCAGTCGCTGTCCGTCCACTTGTAGCTGGGCAGGTCATAGACCTTGGAGGCGGTGCCCGGTCGGGTCTCTTGGTGCACGGCGTAGGGGTCCGCTTTCATCAGCAGGCGACCGTCCGCCGTTTGAATGGCGTATTTGTAGCAGTCATACTTGGAAACACCGTCCACCACCGCTTCCCAGATCTCCGGTGCAATAAGAGTCATGGGGTTGGCTGTTTCGGACCAATCGTTAAAGTCACCGGCCACAGCCACACCCACGGCGTGGGGCGCCCACACGCGAAAAGCGTAGGTACCTTTTTTTATTTTATGAACACCGAAGAAACGGTATGCTTCATAGTTTTTGCCCTCGTGGAAGAGGTAGACCGGCAGCTGATATTCTTCTTTAAGTTGTTCCATTCTATCATCTCCCTTTTCAGTTCGGTTGTAGTCATTCTCATTTTAACACATTGGCACCGGTCAATCAAGGGATTTTCGTATAGTTTGTTACAAGAATTTGTAAAATTTGTCGCATTTTTGTGTATATTGTTACAAATCTTTAGGACTGTAAAGAATAGACAAAAATTTTTGTCCCCACAGGGCGCAACTGTGCACATTTTGTATTGAACCCAGGCGTATTTATATGGTATAATAACTTTTATCTAATGGGGGAACGGGAGCGGAAGATGAAGGACATCATTATTGCGTACCCGAACAAAGAGGTGGCACTGCGCCTGCGTGCCTTGCTGGTTGGCGAGGGGTTCCGGGTGTCGCATATTTGTGCCCTGGGTTCCAGCGCGTTGGGCGCTGCCGGTGAGAAAGACGCCGGCGTGATCATCTGTGCCTCTTTGCTGCGGGATATGGGTGCCGGTACTTTGGCAGAGCAGTTGCCTGCGGATTTTGATGTGGTGGCACTGTCGAAGAACGGCAAAACAGAATATATGGGCAACCTGATCACCCTGACCCTGCCCTTGGATCGGCAGGAGTTTTTGCAAACGGTGGCGGTGCTGGTCTCCAGCAAAAGCAGCTTTACCCGCCGTAAGGAGGCGGATGAGGATTTGATCTCTAATGCCAAGCTGGTGCTGATGAACACCCAGGATATGACGGAGCTGCAGGCCCACCGTTTTCTCCAAAAGGAGAGTATGCGCACCGGGCTGAAGATTACGGACCTGGCGCAAAAGATCATCAACGATTTTCGCTAACGAAAGGACGGCTTTCTGATGGAATTTACCAAGATGCACGGCTGCGGCAACGACTATATTTACTTTGACTGCACCCGGCAGCCCATGGACCGGGACCTGGCTTCTCAGCTGGCGGTGCGGCTCTCCGACCGGCACTTTGGCATCGGCGGCGACGGCATCATTCTCATTGAGAAGGGGCAGAACGCCGATTTTGAAATGGTGATGTACAATGCGGACGGCTCCCGGGGCGCTATGTGCGGCAACGGGATCCGCTGCGTTGCAAAATATGTGTACGACCACAAGCTGACGGACAAGACCACCGTGACCATTGCGTCCATGGGTGCGGTTAAGACCATTGACATTCAGGTGCAGGACGGCGTGGCCGTGGGCGCCAGTGTGGATATGGGTGCGCCGATTTTAGATCCGGCGGCCATTCCGGTGGTGACGGACTGCAAACCGCCGGTGGATGTACCGATTACCGTACACGACATAGTGTATAAAATGACTTGTGTCTCCATGGGCAACCCCCACGCGGTGGTGTTTATTGACCGCTCGCCCCGGGAGTTCCCGCTGGAGCAGGTAGGACCGCTGTTTGAGCACCATCCCTGCTTCCCGGATCGGACCAATACAGAGTTTGCCTTTGTACAGGACCGGCAGAACATCGAAATGCGGGTGTGGGAGCGTGGCTCCGGGGAGACTCTGGCCTGCGGCACCGGCGCCTGCGCCACCGCCGTGGCGGCGATTCTGGGCGGTTATGTAGACCACCGGGTGACGGTTCATCTGCTGGGCGGCGACTTGCAGATCAGCTGGAGCGGTAAGGCCCAGGACAGCGTCAGAATGACCGGCCCGGCCACCACCGTCTTTAGCGGTAAGATAGATCTATAAAACACAGGAGGTTTTTTAGAATAATGAAGATCAACCAAAACTTTTTTAAGATTGAAAGCTCTTATCTGTTTTCAACGGTAGCCAGAAAGCAGCGGGAGTACCAGGAGGCGCACCCGGAGGCAGATATTATCCGTCTGTCCATCGGCGATGTGACCCGTCCGCTGGTGCCCAGCGTGATCGACGCCATGCACAAGGCGGTGGACGAGATGGCCAACGAGGCCACTTTCCGCGGCTATCCGCCGGAGCACGGTTACGAGTTTATCCTGGATGCCATTCAGCAGCATGATTACGCTGCCCGTGGGGTCAATATTGAGAAAGACGAGATCTTTTTGTCCGACGGCGCCAAGTCCGACTGCGGCAATATCGGCGACCTGTTCAGCGTAGACAACAAGATCGCTGTGTGTGACCCGGTGTACCCGGTGTATGTGGACGCCAACACCATGGACGGCCGTAGCGGCGACAAGAACGCCGACGGCTTTTACAGCAACTTTATCTATATGCCCTGCACAGAGGAAAACGGCTTTATGCCTGATCTGCCGAAGGAGACTCCGGATGTGATTTACCTGTGCTTCCCCAACAACCCCACCGGTATGTGCGCCACCAAAGCGCAGCTGAAAAAGTGGGTAGACTATGCGCTGGCCAATGACGCTTTGATCATCTTTGACAGTGCCTATGAAGCCTTTATTGTAGAGGACGATGTGCCCCATTCCATTTATGAGATTGAGGGAGCCGAGAAGTGCGCCATTGAGCTGCGCTCTTTCTCCAAGACTGCCGGCTTTACCGGCGTGCGCTGCGGTTATACCGTGGTGCCCAAGGCCTGTGTGTTTGAGGGCAAGAGCCTGAACCCCATGTGGGCACGCCGCCAGGCCACCAAGTTTAACGGTGTTAGCTACATTACCCAGCGGGCGGCCGAAGCGGTTTACACGGAGCAGGGGCAAAAGGAGATCAAGGAAACCCTGGCCTATTATCAGAAGAACGCCAAGGTGATCTTTGAGGGTATGCAGGCTGCCGGGTTTACTTGCTACGGCGCGGTGAACTCCCCGTATGTGTGGCTGAAGGTGCCGGAAGGCATGACCAGCTGGGAGTTCTTTGATCTGTTGCTGGACAAGACCCATGTGGTGGGCACCCCGGTTCCGGCTTCGGTCCCTCCGGTGAGGGCTTTTTCCGGCTCACTGCTTTCGGCAATGCGGACAAGACCGTAGAGGCTGTGGAGCGGATTAAGGCATACTTTGCCCAAAACAAATAAGAACACACACCCTTTAATTTACCAATCTTTTTGCAGAGGAGAATGCGTTATGAATAAGACAGAACAGCTTTATGAAGGCAAGGCCAAGAAGGTATGGGCTACTGAGGACCCCGCCATCGTGATTGTGGACTACAAGGACGATGCCACCGCCTTTAACGGCCTGAAGAAGGGCACCATCGTAGGTAAGGGCGTTGTGAACAACAAAATGTCCAACTACTTAATGCAGCTTTTAGAGAAGCACGGCGTGCCCACCCACTTTGTGGAGGAGCTTTCCGATCGGGAGACCGCTGTGAAGAAAGTGACCATCGTACCGTTGGAAGTGATTATCCGCAACCGGGCTGCTGGCTCTATCTGCAAGCGCCTGGGTCTGGAAGAGGGTATGGACTTTACCCAGCCGTCTATTGAGTTCTCTTATAAGGATGACGACCTGGGCGACCCGCTGATCAACGGCTACCACGCAGTCAGCTGCGGCTTTGCCACCCAGGCGGATGTGGACACCATTAAGGCGATGGCCTTTAAGGTGAACGATGTGCTGAAAGAATACTTTGCCTCCATCGGCGTGGAGCTGATTGACTTTAAGCTGGAGTTCGGCAAGACCGCAGACGGCCAGATCGTGCTGGCAGACGAGATTAGCCCGGACACCTGCCGTTTTTGGGACATTAAGACCCATGAGAAGTTGGACAAGGACCGTTTCCGTCGGGACCTGGGCGGCGTTGAGGACGCATACAAAGAGATGATGAAGAGAGTAGGGCTGGACTAATGCAGACAGATACTTATAATTCTCCCTTTAATGCGCGCTATGCCAGCAAGGAAATGCAGTATATCTACTCCCCGGATTTTAAGTTCAAAACCTGGCGGAAGCTGTGGATCGCTCTGGCAGAAGCGGAGCACGAGCTGGGGCTGAATGTGACCCAGGCACAGATCGACGAGTTGAAAGCGCACGCCGAGGACATTAACTACGATGTGGCTCGGGAACGGGAGAAGCTGGTGCGCCATGATGTAATGAGCCATGTGTACGCCTATGGGGTGCAGTGCCCCACGGCTAAGCCCATTATCCACCTGGGCGCCACCTCTTGCTATGTGGGCGATAATACAGATGTGATCACCATGCGGGAGGCCCTGCTGCTGATCAAGAAAAAGCTGGTGAATGCCATTGCCAGTGTGGCCAAGTTTGCCGACCAGTATAAGGATATGCCCTGCCTGGGCTTTACCCACTTCCAGCCTGCCCAGCCCACCACCGTGGGCAAGCGTGCCACTTTGTGGCTGATGGATCTGGTCATGGATTATGAAGAGGTGTGCCATGTGCTGGACACCTTGATGCTGCTGGGCTCTAAGGGCACCACCGGCACCCAGGCCAGTTTCCTGGAGCTGTTTGACGGCGACCACGAGAAGTGCAAGGCACTGGATCGTAAGATCGCAGAGAAGATGGGCTTCAAGGCCTGCTTCCCGGTCAGCGGCCAAACCTATGCCCGCAAGCTGGACACCATTGTGTGCAACTGCCTGGGGCTGATCGCTCAGAGCTGCTGCAAGTTTTCCAATGACCTGCGGCTGCTGCAAAATCTGAAAGAGATTGAGGAGCCCTTTGAGAAGAACCAGATCGGTTCCTCCGCCATGGCTTATAAGCGCAATCCTATGCGCAGTGAGCGGATCGCCTCTCTGTCCCGCTATGTGATGATCGACGCCTTGAACCCGGCATGGACAGCCTCTGCCCAGTGGTTTGAGCGCACATTGGACGACTCCGCCAACAAGCGGGTCAGCGTGGCCGAGGCATTCCTGGCTACGGACGGGATTTTGGACCTGTATATCAACGTGACCTCCGGGTTGGTGGTGTATCCCAAGGTGATCCACGCCCGCCTGATGAGCGAACTGCCCTTTATGGCTACCGAGAACATTATGATGGACGCGGTGAAGAAAGGCGGAGACCGTCAGGAGCTGCACGAGAAAATTCGCCAGCATTCCATGGCCGCCGGTGCGGTGGTGAAGGTTGAGGGCGGCAAGAACGATCTGGTGGATCGCATTCTTCGCGGATCCGGCCTTTATGACCACCAAGGAGGAAATTTTGGCAATTCTGAAGCCGGAGAACTTTGTGGGCCGTGCTCCGGAGCAGACCGCCGACTTCTTAAACGAAGTGGTGGACCCCATTCTGGCTAAGGAAAAAGACCTGCTGGGCGTAGATGTGGAGATCAATGTATAACTTCTGCGCTGCATGCAAATAGCAAAACAAAAACGCATCCTAATTACAAGGATGCGTTTTTTTATGTGTTGTGGTAAGGATCCTCCAGCCATTTTTCCGGATTTTCCGTAATATAGGCGGCCTTGCTTAAATAATCCGTCTCGTCACGAATAATATGGTCGTAAAAGGAAGTTTGAAACAGCTTTGTCGCACGGTAGCCTGCTATTTTGCACCGGCGTGTTGTCAGGGATTTATAAGTGCAAAGAATACTTGATACCGTAGGGCGGGGGCTTGCTCCCGCCGTTTGTAAGTGGAAAAGCAGGTGAATGTGATTTGGCATAATCACATAATGGTCGATCAGCAATCCCGTGTATCGGTTAGGTAAAGCTGTTAATTCTTCTTCTGCGATTTTGCCATAGCGGGTCAATATCGTTTCGGCGGGAGCAAGCCCCCGCCCTACGATGGTGCTTAAAAGATTTTTACGCCCATCGGTGCAAATGGTGATAAAGTACCAGCCGTCTGTGTAGTCGTGCGATGGCAAGCGCGGGTGTCTGCGTACAGGTAAGTCCATTACTCTTGTGCCAGGACTGCTTTGGCTTGGGGCGTGTTGGGACCGACGATGACCAGGTCAATGTCCGGATCAATGTGGTAGAACATTTTGTACCGCTCCTCCCAAACAGAGCCGTCCCTGGGGGTGCTGCCTCGAATATAATCGCCGGTATAGGCCGGGTACATGGGCAGGTAAATCTTTTTTTCGCCCCGGTCAATCTGTGCCTGCACATAGGCCTCTCGACCGACGGAATAGTCCTTGATCTGCACAAAGACGGTGGCATAGAACACGCCCAGCGCAATCAGACAGGCGGCAAATACGGCGCCTGCGGTGCGGGTGGCCTTTGTCTTGTCAGCAGTATCTCGATAGATCAGGTCAAACAGCAGCGCGGCCAGCAGCATAAACATGGCATAGCAGGGGAGAAAGCAGCGAGCGGTCAGGGGGGTTACGATAAACAATGGCGTGCAGAACACATACACGCTGACCAGCGCAAAGAGCATCTGCCCCTTGCGGCGACGGCTTTGGATGCCTAAGAGAATGCACAGCAGTAGCGCAATGGAAAACAACAGTGTAAAGGCAAAGCGCCACGCAGGGTCGATGGCATCCCGGGCGTCATTGTTGCCTGCGATCTTGGCCCATACGGTAAGCACGCAGCTATAAGCAGCATAGGCTACCAATATTCCTGCACTGACGGTGAGCCACACCCGGCGCCCCTTGGTGACGCCGCCCTTCTTAAACAGGCGGTGCAGCACAATGCAAAACAGCGCAGCCAGCAGCACATTCATCAAAGCGTTGCACTCGGTCAGGTAGTTGGAAATCCGAATGATATTGCCGCCGATGGTGTCAAAATACCGCTGTACGGTGCCGCCTACCGCCATGGAGCGATAGGTGAATTGGTCTTTGCCGGAAGAAATAAAGCCATAGGCGCTGTTGGTAAACATAATTCCGGCACCGATGACAGCGCCGGCCAGGAAGCACCAGTGGGTGGCATAGGTCTTGTGGTGCTTGACCTTGGAAAAGATCAGCACCGCCACTGCCAGCGCCAGGTTGTATAGAGTCACATGCTCCATAAACAGTGCACCGCACCCGCCGATGAGCAAGGCACAGAACGGCGACCATTTGCTCTGTACCGGTGCAGTGTCATCCCACAGATCCCATACCAGCAGCAGATAGCACAGGGTGAGCAGCACAGGCGGCATATAGTTGGAAAAACCGCTGGCCCACACCACCGTTTGGCGGAACAGATCGGCGGGCATCACAGCTACACCCAGTAGGCTCAGTGGGAACAATAAAAACAGCTTTTTGTTGGCCAAGCGGCTGACCAGCAACGGCAGCGCCAGAACCCCGGCGGTCATCAAAATGATTTTCACCGGCAGGGAGCGGGTGAGGACCATGACCAGCAGATTGCCCAGATACCGGCCGTTGTAACCTGTGAAGTGGCTTTGCAGTCGATCCAGTCCCACCTGGCTGCCCCAGGCCCAATCGTCCTTAAAGTAAGGCGCGCACCACAACATGGCAGCTACGGCCGCCACAGACAGCAGCACCGTCAGCAGGCGCAGGGACTTGCTCTTTTTTGTTTCTTCCATCATCGTTATTCTCCACTTGGCGATTCTCGCCGTTTTTTCTTTCTATAATAAGTATAACAAATATACAACGCCTAAGTAAAATAGTCAATACTTTTTTATTTTTGCCGTAGGGTGGAAATGGAACGCCGGCTTGTGTATAATAGGTATGGAGAACATACTGCGGAGGAAGATTATGAGAAAGTTTTTGCGGCGCTTTTTTTGCGCCCTGCTGTCGCTGGTTCTGGTGGCAGCAGTGAGTACGGCTATTGCCGTGCCGGCGGTGATTCGCAGCCGAGGTGATCTGTCGGATTATATGGTTAGCGAGGAGTTTCAGGAGAGCATCGGCAAGGCGAACGCCAAGCGTGCCAAGAATACATCCGCCCGCATTATGAGTGCCAATTTGCTGGTGCATTATGAGAGCTGGGGCGGCACGGACGCGCACAAGCGGGCCAAAATGTTTTTGCAGGTGCTGGACACCTACCGGCCGGATGTGGTGGCAGTGCAGGAGATGAGCGACCAGTGGTACTGTTGTTTGATGCAGAACCGGGGCAGTTATAAGCTGCTGTACCCGGTGCGTACCGGTGCGCTGGTACGCATGACCGGTCTGCTGTATGACAGCGATCGGGTAACCCTGCTGGAGCAAGGCGATGTGGCCTATGACCGGGGGGATGATGCGCGCTTGCGCCGCATTGTGTGGGGACTGTTCCAGAACAATCAGTCCGGCGAAAAATATATTGTATCTTCCACCCACCTGGACCTGATCCGCAGCGGAGAGGAAAAGGCGGAGCGGGCGGTGATGGAAAGCCAGGCAGACCAGGCCGCGGCACTTGCCAAATCCCTGGCGGCACAGTATAAGTGTCCGGTATTTGCCTGTGGTGACTTTAACGCCATGGACGGCGGCGGGTACGACCCGGTGTATGATGCGCCGGAGATTTACAGCCGCCTGTCAAAAAAGATGCAGGACACCAAAGCCTTGGCCGCCAAGACCAAAAGCGGCAACAACAAAAAAGCCTCTGCCCCTACCTATGACCACATTTTTTTGACCGGCACCGCCAAGGTGCGATGCTACGGGATTCTCTCAGATGGGGCGATGGACGCCATGTCCGATCACTATCCCATCTATGCTGATGTGAAAATCTAAAACAGAAACCGAAAAAAGCCCCGACGAAACGCAAATTCCGTCGGGGCTTTTTTTATTTTGTTTGGTAATCTTTTTTGTTTTGGCGGGAGGTTTGTTTGCCGTTGTTCACATAGATCTCCGGATACCATTTGTTAAAGGGCGCATAAGGGTTCTTTTTCCCTTTCTCGTCAAAGTACGCCTGCGGGTACTGTGGCGTTTGCACATCCCGCACATCCCGCACCTCGCCGTCCTTAGCGGCCACCAACACAAATTTCCACCCCGGGTGCAGCGCACTGTCCGTGGCAATGGTCAGCAGGTGATCCGCCCGATTTAAGGTGCGGTTGCTGGTATAGATCATACGATTGGTCAGTCGGGCGTAGAATTGCTTGTAGCTGTCTGCCGTCATGTTTCCGGTCACATTGTAGGGAAAGCAGTAGCCGTTGTCGTCCTTGGCCTTGGTGTTCACATACAGGGCGCCTACCACCTGCCACTGCCCGGTCTCAAACAGGGAATTGTAGGTGAGGGTGGTGCCGCTGTTGTTGCAGGCGGCGGCACTGCCATAGGCGGCTTCCAGCCCGGTCAGCTGCTGCGGGTTGCCGTAGATTACGGTGTTAAACCCAAAGTGCAAAAAGTCGCTGTTGTTATCCAGGTACGGCTGGCCCTCATTTTTGGTCTTGGACACGGTGATCTCGCCGCTGCTGCCGTAGGTCAGAAAACCGGCAATCTGCCGATCCTTGCCGTAGGCGTCGCAATATTGCTCCAGCATACCCGCCGGGTAGTGAATGCCGTACTTGGTTTCGTAGGGCTTTAAGTAGGCGTTTTGGCGGCTGCTTTGTATGGCGGGAAGAGCAAAGGCCAGCGTCACAGCCACTGCCAGGCACACCAAGGCGATCCACAGCCCCCGCTTTTGCTTTTTGCTCAGCGGGCGGCGGGGCGCTTTTTCCTTTTTTGGCGGCTTTGCTTCTTTGGAGGGCTTTTCTTTTTTTGACGGCGCTTTCCCTTCTTTTGCCGGAACAGGCGGCTCTGCCGGCGCCTCTGCTTGCCGCCGGGTACGGCTTTGCTGAAAGTCGGCTAAAATGCGGTCAATCTCCTCATTGGGATCCTTGCGCGGCTCCATTATTTGATCACAACTTTCTTTACGCCGGCCACGGCCCGGTCCATCATTTCGTCTAGATTCTCCATATTTGCTTCGGCTTTCAGCACATCATCCAGCCGGGGCTTGGTTTTCGGGTGCTTGGGGGTAAAGACGGTGCAACAGTCCTCGTAGGGCTCAATAGAGGTCTCAAAGGTGTCTATCTTGCGGGAGATGGCGATGATCTCGTCCTTGTCCATACCGATACAGGGACGGAACACCGGCATATCCGCTGCGCAGTCCGTGCACGCCAGGGCGTACATGGTCTGGCTGGCTACCTGCCCTACGGATTCGCCGGTAATCAGGGCATGGCAGTTCTGACTCTTTGCAATGCGGGCGCTGATCATCATCATCACGCGGCGCATGATAATGGTAAAGTATTCCTCCGGGCACTTGTCCCGAATCTGCTCCTGGATTTCCGTAAACGGCACCACAAAGGTGGTGATCCAGCCGCTGTACCGGGCTACTTTCTTCAGCAGCTCCATCACTTTCATTTCTGCCAGCTCGCTGGTGTACGGGGGCGAGGTAAAGTGCACGGCTACCAATTCGATTCCCCGCTTGGCCATCATATAAGAGGCCACCGGAGAGTCAATACCGCCGCTGATGAGCACCGCCGCGCGGCCGCCGGTGCCGGTGGGCATACCTCCTGCGCCGTGCAGGTTGTTGCCCCGCACAAAGGCGTAGCGGTCCCGTACTTCTACGGTAACGGTAATGTCCGGGTTATGCACATCTACCTTGAGATGATGAAAGCGGCGCAGAATACGACCGCCCATCTCTCGGCAGATCTCCGGCGATTTCATGGGGAATTTTTTGTCGCTGCGCTTGGCCTCCACCTTAAAGGTTTTGGCGTCCTCCAGCGGCTCCTTTAGGTATTCCAGTGCTGTGGCTGCAATGTCCTCTATATCTTTTTCACACACGGCGGCCCGGGACAGGGCGGCAATGCCGAACACGCGGGTGAGCGCGTCTACCGTGTCGTCCAGGTCCGTGTCCGGGTCCTCCGGCTCCACCATAATGGTGCTTTGACTCTTGGTAAACTGGAAGGTGCCCAAGGGCGCCAGGTGGCGACGCATATTCTTAATGAGCACATCTTCAAAGGAACTGCGGTTCAGTCCCTTTAGTGCCAATTCGCCGTTTTTAATCAGTACGATCTCTCGCATAGGTTACTCCTTTGGGTGTTTTTTTACCAGGTCGCGCAGCGCGTCTACAAAGGCGTCTGCTTCTGCCTGCGTGCTTTGGCCGCTAAAGCTCAGACGAATGGATTTGTCAATCACCTGCTCCGGCAGCCCCATGGCGGTGAGCACATGGGAGCGCTTGCCCTTGGCGCAGGCGGAGCCGCTGCTGACGCAAATGCCGTAGTTGGCGGACAGCTCCTGAATAATGGTTTGGCTGCGCATAAAGGTGGGCACGCAAATATTGATGATATAGGGCGAGGTCTGGTCGCCGCTGTTAAAGGTCAGACCGGGGATCTCCGCCAGCCGTTCCTTCGTATAAGCGTTCAGTTCTTTGACGGCGGCGTTCTGCGCACGCAGATCCGGCAGTGCCGATACCGCAGCGCCAAACCCGGCGATCAGGGGCGCTGCCTCCGTACCCGGTCGCAATTTTTTCTCCTGCTCACCGCCAAAGGTGCGGGGCAGAATACGCACGCCCTTGCGCACATACAGAGCGCCTACCCCCTTGGGACCGTGGATCTTGTGGGCGGTGACGGTCATTAGGTCCACCCCCAGCTTGTCCGGCCGCAAGGGCACCTTGCCAAAGGTCTGCACACAGTCGGTATGGATCAGCGCCGGTGCGCCGGCCTTTTGTACCGCCCGGCGAATGCACTCCACCGGCAGAATGCTGCCCACTTCGTTGTTGATGCGCATGACGGAGACCAGAATGGTGTCCGGGGTGATGGCGCTTTCAATCTGCTGTTTTGTAATATTGCCGGTTTTGTCCGGTTGCAGGCGAATGACCTCAAAGCCCTCTGCCTCCAACTGGTCGGCGGTTTGTATAATGCTCTCGTGCTCTATGGCGGTGGTCACAATGCGCTTGCCCCGTCGCCGGTTGGCATAGGCTGCACCGAACAGAGCCAGGTTGTTGGCCTCTGTGCCGCCGGAGGTGAAAGTCAGCGTGTCTCGCTCTACCCCCAGAGCGTCTGCCAATGCGCTGCGGGCGGCGATGATCTCTTTCATGGCGTCAATCCCCGGACCGTGCAGGCTGGAGGGATTGGCAAAGTGGTCGGTGAGCATGCTGCCCACGGCCGCCACACAGGCCGGGCAGGGTCGGGTGGTGGCTGCGTTGTCTAAATAGATCATGGATTGATTCGTTCCTTTAATTTCAGAATGGCGATGGCGGTTTTGGCGTCTTTGATCTCACCGGTCATTACCCGGCGCACTGCTTCGTCCAGAGGCATGCGCACTACATCCAGGTACTCGCCCTCATCTAAATGCTGCTGCCCAAAGTGCAGCCCGACCGCGCCGTACAGGTGAATGATCTCGCCGCAATAACCGGGGGAGGGGTACACCTCTCCCAGGGAAAAGTAGCTGTCTGCCGTAGCGCCGCATTCCTCTTTGAACTCCCGCTTGCCTGCTTCAAAGGGATCCTCGCCCTTTTCCAGTTTGCCGGCGGGGATCTCCAGCAAAATCTCTTTGTAAGGATAGCGGAACTGGCGCACCAGCAGCAGTTCTTTGTTTTCTGTCAGTCCGGCTACGGCCACGCCGCCCGGGTGGTCGATAACCTCCCGCTTTTCCTCCGCGCCGTCCACCATAGTCACCGTGTCGCAGTGAAGGGTGAGAATGCGGCCGTTATAAATGCCGCCGTATTCCTCCGTTTGCTCAAAAAAGCCCAGTGCAATGGCTTCAATGTCCATGGGCTTCTCCGCTTGAAAATCGGCGCCGGCTTCAATAAACTCAAACTTGCTGCCGTAGCCCCAGTTTACGCCCACGGTCTTTAAGCCGTTGGCCTTTCCGCCGTTGATGTCGTAGCTTTTGTCGCCGACCATCAATGCCTTTTCCGGGGTGACCCCCAGCTCTTGCAGGCAGCGGGCGATAATGCTGGCCTTGCTTTCGCAGTCGGTGTTAAAATCCACACCGCACACTGCGTCAAAGAATTTGTCAATGGTATAGTGTGCCAGCAGCTGGTCAATGTAGCGCTTGGGCTTGGAGGAGGCGATGCCAATGCGTATGCCTGCCGCTTTTAAGTTCTCCAGCAAGGTCACAATACCCCGGTAAAGCATGCTCTCATTGAGAATGGCGCCGTTGTAGCGCTCTCTGTATTTTTGTACCAGCGCCTGGGCTGTGGCCGCATCTGCGCCGAATTGCTCCTGAAAGGTCACCAGCAGTGGCGGCCCGATAAAGCAGCGCAGGGCGCCCGGTTCCCGGGGCACTTCAAAGCCGTAGGCCTCCAGCGCATAGGCGGCGCTGTTCATAATGCCCGGGCCGGTGTCGCACAGGGTACCGTCAAAGTCAAAGATTACCGCAGAAAATCTCATTTTCCCTCGACCTTTCTTAAGAATTTTTCCGCCAGTACCACAAAGCGCTCTACGGTGCCACTGCCCACCAGCTCATTTTTGTCGTTGCGGGCGGTTACATGGAAGGTAAGCTTGCGCCCGTCCACCTCTGTCAGTATAGCCTTGGCGGTGATTACCTCGCCAATGGCACTGGCCTTGATGTGGGTAATGTTCATGGCCGTGCCCACGGTGGTCTCATCGTCCTCCAGCAGATCTGCCACCGCCTCGCAGGTGGCCTTTTCCATCAGGGCCAGCATAAAGGGGGTGCCCAGTACCGGCAGCGAGCCGGACTCGGCGGCAATGGCAGTGTTGGTGGTGTTTACAAGGGTCAGGGCCTCGCCCTGCACTTCGCCCACAGCGGTTTTCATATACATGCTCCTCTCGGCGGATCGCCGTTTTCTGTATTTTTAAGACTTCACCGTATTATAGCACACTTCCATTTCATATACAATTATAAAGCGCAATTCTTTGCCACGGTGTGTCAAAAATTGCGTGTACAAACCGCCGCTTTTGTGGTAAAATAACCCAAAGCCTTGAAACAGGAGGTGCTCCGGTGAGACAAAAACGCCAAAAACAGCCCAAATCTGCCCGTCCCCGTATTTATTTGCTGGACGAGCTGCGGGGATTTGCCATTCTCTGTATGGTGGTGCACCACGCCTTTTTGGATGTGGGCGATGTGTTGCAGCTGTTCTGGGGCTACCGGGTGTTTGACGCGCTGTGTACCGTGCAGCCTATCTTTTGGGGGCTGTTTATTCTGATATCCGGCATTTGCTCCCGCCTGTCCCGTAATCCGATACGCCGGGGCGCAGTGGTGCTGGGCTGCGGTTTGGTGATCACCGGGGTTACCGTTTGGGTGCTTTGCCGCTGATGGGTATCACCGGTGCGAAGATCTACTTTGGTATTCTTTCCTGCCTGGGCTGCTGCATGATCCTCACCGGTCTGCTGCTGCCGGTGATGAAGAAGATTTCGCCGCGTTTGGGCATGCTTGTTTGCGGTTTGCTGTTCTTTTTGACTTATGGGATCAGTGAGCCGAAGCATACCATGGTCTTTGGTTTGGTGCATTTGCCTGCGGCGCTGTTTCGTACCAACTGGCTGATGCCCTTGGGCTTTTTTAACAGCAGCTTCCGGTCCGCCGACTATTTTGCTTTGATCCCTTGGTTCTTTTTATTTCTGTTGGGGGCCTTTGCCGGGACCTATGTGCGGGATGGCCGTCTGCCGGCGCCTTTTTACCGCCGCCACAGCCGGGTGCTGTGCTGGCTGGGGCGCAACAGCCTGTGGGTCTATATGGGTCATCAGGTGGTGCTCTATGCCGTCTTTTTCCTAATCGCCATTCTAATGTATACATAAAAATACACACAAAATATAGCGCACCTCATAGGATGAACTGAGGTGCGCTGTTCTTTTTTGCGGCGCACCGTGTGCAGGTGCGCTTTTCAGGTGTTGGCGGCGGTAACGCCCTGGGCGTTCGCAGACTTGCCGCTGCTGTATCGTCTGTGCAGATAGAGGGATCAGAGTCCGTTGTTCTCTGCTTCCAGCCAGCAGTCATTGGCCTTGGCCACGGCAATTTGGCAGTAGTGCAGCAGCCGGTTGGCTGCCGCCTTTGCTGCATGGATATGGTAGCTGACCGTAGCTTGAGACAGACCCAGCCTCCGGGCAATTTCCGTTTGGCTTTTGCCGTCTACATAAAAAGCACGCAGGCAGGTGCGCGGTGCCGTGGGCTCAGCTCCTGTTCCAGCACCATGGGCAACACGGTCAGTAAGGCACGGCGGGTGATGGTTTGGGTGTCCGGCTCCGTTTGGGACGGGGAGGCAAAGCAAAGGCAGTTTTCGATCATATCTGTCATACGCCGTCCTCCTCATCGTAGTAGCTTTCCAGTATGGTAGCAATGTGGCGGCATTCGCAGGCCATTTCGTAGTAGGTGCGCAGCTTTCTGCGCAGGCGGTACAGATCCTCTCCGCCATAGACGGAAAGCAGTGGGCGCAGTCCGTCCATCTTGGCACACAAAACATTATATTGTGTTCGATATTCCTGAGCGAGTTCTTCAATAAGCATGATTTTTCCGTCCTTTTTTCATTTTCAAAGCAGCAGACATTGCAGGCATTTTTTCTGCTGTTTCAGCTCTAATAATAGAGAATTCGACTGGTAATGTCAACCAAATTGAGAAAAAAATTGGAAATTTGTGGATTTTTTATACAAATCTGCCGGGTGTGACGGTTTGCCGCAGGGTTTGACAAATTTTGCGTACAAATGCTGATATACTATATCCGGCTTTTGCAAAAGGGGCACGATCCTGGTCGGCAACGGGGGGAATTCAGTGTCGGACGGTAGTCGGATAAACACCTTGTGCTGATTATCTTTCGGGCATCTTTACTTTTGCGCTGGAAAGTGATATAGTATTGGATAAGGGCAACGGAGCTTTTTTCGCTTTGGTGCCCTATTGTCTTTTTTAGGAGGATATGGGATATGGAGAATTTAGGTTACTACAACGGCAAGTTTGGCCCGCTGGAGGAAATGCAGGTGCCCATGCTGGATCGTGTGTGCTTTTTCGGCGACGGTTGCTATGATGCCACTTACAGCCGCAATCATGTGATTTATGCGCTGGATGAGCATCTGGATCGCTTCTATAACAGTGCGGCACTTTTGGGTATTCGCCTGACGCAGACCAAGGCGGAGATGGGTGCTCTGCTTACGGAAATGGTGGAAAAGGTAGACTGCGGCGAGCAGTTCGTCTATTGGCAGGTGACCCGTGGCACCGCGATGCGCAACCACGCGTATCCGGATCCGGACAAAGTACCGGCCAATTTGTGGATTGTGCTGACCCCCTGTTCTGTACAGGATACTTATAAAAAAATCAATCTGATTACCACGGAGGATACGCGCTTCCTCCATTGCAATATTAAGACTTTGAATCTGCTGCCCTCTTGTATGGCCGCCCAGCGCACGGCGGTGGCCGGGTGCGATGAGTCCGTGTTCCATCGGGGCGATATTGTCACCGAGTGCGCGCACTCCAATGTGTCTATTATTCAGGACGGCGTGTTTAAGACCCATCCCACCGATCATTATATTCTGCCGGGTATTGCCCGTGCCCATTTGATCAAAATGTGCAAGAAGCTGGGCTATGCAGTAGATGAAACGCCCTTTACTGTGGCAGAGATGATGGCGGCGGATGAGGTCATCGTGTCCTCCTCCGGTTCCTTCTGCCTGGCAGCAGAGAGTATTGACGGCCAACCGGTGGGCGGTAAAGCGCCGCAGATGCTGAAAGATTTGCAGGACGCTCTGGTAGCGGACTTTATGGACGCAACGGCCCGCTAAATCGGACGAGAGGGGACAACTGCAATGACCAATGAAGAACTGACACTGTATAATATCGGTGAGAATTTGGACAGCTTAATGACCCTGGATCCGCGAGGGTACGGTGTGTGTCGTATTCTGTACCGGGCGGCTAGGGACTATGCCGGAGAGCCGCTGTCTGTGCATGCGGCCAAGGGTCTGGTGGCGCATATCCACTCGGGCGATTTGGTATATATCATCACCGGCTTTGTACTGTTGCCCTGGAAGCAGCCGGAGACGGACGGCATGGTGTCTTCTATGATGCTGGCGCGCTTTCTGATTAAAGCCTTTGACTGCACCCCGGTACTGGTGGTGCCGGAGGAATGTATGGAGGCGGTGCGGCGGTTGGCCATGGTACTGGGCTTCCATTTGTATGACACGGTAGAGGAGGCGCGGGAATACCCGTTCTCCATGTGCGCCGTGCCCTTTACCAAGGACGACCGAGAGGCGCCTGCCCAGGCAGAGGCACTGCTGGCAAAAGGCGTTCCGGCGGCGGTGATCACCAATGAGGCACCCGGGCGCAATGCCAAGGGTGCGTACCATAACGCGGTGGGCAAATCCTTAACGGAGCTGGAGGCCAAGAGCGATGTGCTCTTTAACGCCTGCAAGGCGCGGGGCATTTACAATCTTTCCATCGGTGATTTGGGCAACGAGATCGGTATGGCGGCCATCGGCGACCATATCCGCAAATATGTGCCCCATGCAGACGACGGTGAGTGCGAATGCTCCTGCGGCGGCGGTATTTTGGTGGAAAGCACAGCGGATAACCTGATTACTGCTACTTGCTCTGACTGGGGCTGCAATGCCATGATGGCAGCTACGGCATATTTGCTGGGCAATGCGGATCTGTTCCAGTCTGAGGAGGTGCAGCAGCGGGCCATGGAGGAGGCGGCGCGAGCCGGGCTTCTGGATATGTATGGGCGCAATATTCCCAGCATAGACGGCTTTGGCCGCAGCATCAACCTGCCATTGGTGAAGTTGATGAAAGAGCTGATCAGCTACCCGCCCAAGGTGGTGCAAAAGACCAGTGGCTGGTTTGCAGACACCATTGCCAAGGGCTATTTTGACGGCTATTACGGAGAATAATCGATGGACTATTCCTTTTTACAGTGCGGCGAGGGCGCCCTTACCGTGCACTTGGGGGACGGAATCGACCCGGCAATCAATCGCCGGGTCACTGCCCTGCAAGGAGCCATTGGCAGCGCCGGCCTGCGTGGAATTACAGACTTGATCCCCGCCTATGCGGATCTGACCGTGTGCTATGACTGCACGGTGATTTCTGCAAAGGCGTTGCAGCGGCAACTGCGGCGACTGCTGGACAGTCTGTCTGTGGCCGGGCAGGATCGGCGGCGGGTGTTTCAGCTGCCGGTGTGTTACGGCGGCGACTATGGGCCGGATTTGGACTTTGTTTGCCACCACAGCGGTCTGTCTGCGCAGGAAGTGATTGAGCTGCACAGTGCACCGGATTATTTGATTTATATGCTGGGCTTTTTGCCCGGCTTTGCCTATTTAGGGGGGCTGGACCCTCGGCTGCATACGCCGCGGCTGGACAGCCCACGCACCTGTATTCCTGCGGGCAGTGTGGGAATCGGCGGTGCGCAAACCGGGGTGTACCCGCTGGCTTCTCCCGGCGGCTGGCAGCTGCTGGGGCGCACACCGGTGTCTGTATTTGACCGGCAGCGGCAGGAGCCGATCCTGTACCGGGCAGGGGATTTGGTGCATTTTGTGCCCATCTCGCCTGCCGAGTATGAAAAAATCGCTCGGGCAGTGGCAGCGGGCACTTATACGGTACAAGTGGAGGAGGTGCCGGTATGCGACTGATGATCGACGCCCCCGGTGCTTTGACCACTGTGCAGGACCTGGGGCGCACCGGGGTGGCACACTTGGGCTTTTGCACCTGCGGGGCGATGGACTTAACTTCTATGCAGATTGCCAATCGGCTGGTGGGTAACTGCCGAGGCTGTGCGGTACTGGAGATGACGCTTACCGGTATTTCTGCCCGGTTTGTCGGAGAGGGCTATTTTGCTTTGGCAGGGGGCGACTTTGCCCCCACATTAAATGGAAAACCCATTGAAAATTACCGTGCCTATGAGGTGCGCAGTGGCGACCGTTTGCAACTGGGCGCTGCCCGCACCGGTTTGCGGTGCTATTTAGCACTGTCCGGCGGCATGGATGTGCCGGTGGTGTTGGGCAGCCGCTCCACGGATCTGAAAATTCAAATGGGCGGACTGGACGGTCGCGCCCTGCAAGCAGGCGATGTGCTGACCACCGGCGATTTTTGTTTGCCTATCGGCGATCCGACGCCTTGGCATATTCCGCCGGTGACCTTTGCGCCGCCGTTTACGCTGCGGTGTATTGACGGCCCTCAGGCAGCCCGATTTGACCCGGCTGCACGGAAGGATTTTTACAGCAAGCCTTATATCGTGACGCCAAAGAGCGACCGTATGGGCCTGCGGCTGGAGGGTTCAGCACTGACGGCAGACGGCGGAGTGGATATTTGCTCTGACGGGATTGTACGGGGCAGTGTGCAGGTGCCCGGCAGCGGTCAGCCCATTGTACTGATGAGCGATCACCAAACGGTGGGCGGCTATGCCAAGATCGCTACGGTGATTGGCTGCGATGTGTCGCTGTTGGCGCAGGCACGGCCGGGGGATGCGGTGCGTTTTGTGCCCATTACAGTGCAAGAGGCAGAGAAGATCGCCCGGCAGCAGGAAAAATGGCTGGACAATTTGCTTTTTTGGTAAAAAATATTGCCTTTCGGCATAGGAGGATATAGAATGGATTACAGCGATTGGGCGCCTCGGGATGTGCGGGCGCTGATCAGCGCAGGCAAGCTACAGGGCCAGACCTCCGGCATGTGCGCCGGATATGCCCAGGCCAACCTTTGCATTTTGCCGAAGGCACAGGCCTTTGACTTTTTGCTTTTTTGTATGCGTAATCCCCGACCTTGCCCCATTTTAGAGGTGGGCGAGGCGGGCTGCCGCCAAATGGGCGCCATGGCCCGCGGTGACGATGTGTGTACCGCCTTTCCCAAGTACCGCATTTGGCGGGCAGGGGAGCTGGTGGAAGAAGTAACGGATATTTCCGCCTATTGGCAGGACGATTTGGTGTACTTCCTTATCGGCTGTTCCTTTAGCTTTGAAAGTGAGCTTTTGCAGGCGGGGGTGCCGGTGCGGCATATTGAAGAAGGGCGCAATGTACCCATGTTCAATACCAATTTGGCCCTGGAGCCTGCAGGCGTATTCCACGGCAATATGGTGGTTTCCATGCGTCCCATTCCCCATGATTTGGTGGTGCGCAGCGTGCAGGTCACCTCTGCCATGCCCCGCGTGCACGGCGCGCCTGTGCAGATCGGCGACCCGGCAGCCATCGGCATTGCCGATGTGCAATGCCCGGATTACGGTGACAGCGTGACCATTCGACCGGGCGAGGTGCCGGTGTTTTGGCCTTGTGGGGTAACCCCTCAGGCAGCGGTGATGGCGGCCAAGGTGCCCTTTGCCATTACCCACGCACCGGGGCATATGCTCATTACCGATGTGCCCAATACCATGCTGAAATATTGATTTTTTGGAGCTTGATTTATGTATAAAGTGGATTTGAATTCGGATTTGGGCGAGAGCTTTGGCGCCTACACCATCGGGTCGGATGATCGGGTACTGGCGCTGGTGTCCTCTGCCAATGTGGCTTGCGGTTTCCATGCCGGTGACCCCTCTGTGATGGGGGCCACGGTGGCAGCCTGCCGGGCGCAGGGTGTGGCGGTAGGCGCCCACCCCGGGTTCCCGGATTTGGTGGGGTTCGGTCGGCGGCAGCTGGCGGTGACCCCGGACCAGGCCTATGGGGATGTGCTGTATCAGATCGGCGCGCTTGCCGGCTTTTGCCGGACAAACGGCGCTCTCTTGCAGCATGTGAAGCCCCACGGTGCTTTGTACAATATGGCTTGCAAGGATTTGGAACTGGCGCGGGCGGTGACCCGCGCTGTGCGGGATTTTGACCCGGCGCTGGTGCTGCTGGCACCGGCGGGCTCCTGTCTGCAACAGGCAGCGAAAGAGCAGGGCGTGTCCTTTGGCTGCGAGGTGTTTGCCGACCGTGCTTATGAGGCGGACGGCAGCCTGCGGGATCGGCGCAAACCCGGCGCCATGATTACAGACACCGCCACGGCCATTGACCGGGTGGTGCGTATGGTTAAAGAACAGAAAGTGACGGCTTATACCGGTGAGGATATTCCGGTGGTGGCGCACTCGGTGTGCGTTCACGGCGACGGTGCCCGTGCACTGGAATTTGTGCAGGCGCTGCGCAGCGCCTTTGCAGAGAATGGCATTGCCGTTGCGCCTTTGGCGGAGGTGATTGCAGATGTATGAGAGAACCCAAGCGCAAATTAACTTAAATGCGTTGGAGGCGAATATTGCCGCCATTCGGCAAAAGATCGGGCCGGATACTAAGCTGTTGGGTGTGATTAAAGCGGATGCTTACGGTCACGGTGCGGCATATATCGGCCGCCGGTATGAAGAGAACTTTGATTTTTACGGCGTGGCTTGTATTGAAGAAGCATTGGAACTGCGCCGAGCAGGTGTAACCCTGCCTATTTTGGTACTGGGACCGGTATTTCCGGACGATTTTCCTCGGGCGGTAGAACAAAATGTGCGACTGCCGATCTTCTCCATGGAGGCAGCCAAGGCACTGTCGGCGGAGGCGGTGCGCCAGGGTAAGCAGGTGCCTTTTCACTTTGCACTGGACACGGGTATGAGCCGTATCGGCTTCCAGGTGAATGAAGAGAGCGCGGATATTTGCAAGGCCATTTGCGATTTGCCGGGGATTTACCCGGAGGGGCTTTTCAGCCACTTTGCTACGGCGGACGAAACCAGCTTTGTCAAGGCGGAGGCCCAGCGGCAGCGGTACTTGCAGTTTTGCGATTTGCTGGAGCAGCGTGGGGTGAAAATTCCGATTAAACACCTGAACAATTCCGCCGGGATTATGCGCCTGGGCGGTAGCTTTAATATGGTGCGGGCGGGGATTATTTTGTACGGTCTGTATCCCTCGGAAGAGGTGGACAAATCCCTGTTGCCCTTGCAGCCTGTGCTGCGCTGGGTGGCTCGGGTCAGCCATGTAAAGACCTTGGAGCCGGGACGGGAGATTAGCTACGGCGGTACATACACCACTCCATCTCCCCGCCGAGTCGCTACCATTCCGGTAGGTTATGCAGACGGTTATCCCCGCTGCTTATCCGGCATGGGCCAGGTGCTCATTGGCGGCAAGCGCGCGCCGATTCTCGGGCGTGTGTGTATGGACCAGTTTATGGTGGACGTGACGGAGATACCCGGTGTGCAAGTGGGTACGCCGGTAACCTTGGTGGGAACGGACGGCAACGAAACCCTCAGCATGGAGGAGGTGTCCGGTCTGGCGCACAGCTTCAATTATGAGCTGCCCTGCCGCATTGCCCGCCGGGTGCCCCGGGTGTATTACCGGGACGGTGTGCCGGTGGACGCAGTGGAGTATATACCTGTATAAGCGTATAAAAAGGAAAACCGCTTGACCGGTAGGTCAGGCGGTTTTTTTAGATTGCAAGGGCAATTATACAGAGCTTGTTGCGCAAGCACGCCAGCACCTAACCGGTGCCCGTCCCTTCGTCGCTACGCGACATCTCCCCGCACTGCGGGGAGTCACCTCTTGCAACAAGGGGTGCCAAATTCTGTTTATGCTTCCCTTACAGAAAACACCTGTGGGGTGGCCACAGGTGTGAGTGATGTACGCTGCTTATTTGTCTGCAGGGATGTATGAGAAGTTGGAGGCGTTGTAGCCAAAGTATTGCTCTACAATGGGGGTGAATTCGTCTTTGTCGTTGTACTTGGGGTCTTTCAGTTCCAGCAGCGCCTCGTTGATATCGTCCTTCAGTCGGTCATACTTGGCGGTGGCAAAGGCGTATTCCACCGTGTCCAACTGACCGCTCAGCTCTGTTGTCCAGTCAGACAAGGCTTGCTTCTTTCCGTCTAAGATAAAGTCCAAGGTGCGCAGGTCAAACTCGTCGATGACCACAGCGTCTGCCTTATCTTGGTACAGAGCGGTAAAGGCCGCCTGTGCCGTCTTGTAAACGGTGGTGGTCTTTGCGCTGCGATCGGCGATCACGGCGTTATCTGCCAGCGCATTCTGCGCTGCCTTGCTCACCACAGCCAGCTTGGCGCCGCCCAGATTGCTGTAATCTTTAATCTTGCTGTCTTTCTTTACCAAGGTCACCACTCGGTTGCTGATGACCGTGTTGGTGAAACTGTAATCCTCGTTGTTGGTGCCGTCGTTCTTTTGCAGTCCGCCTACGGCCATGTAGGCAATATAGGTCTTGCCGTCCTTGTCTGTATAGGCGGTCTCCTCACCCAGGCGGTAGCCCGGCTCCACCTTCACATAGGCGTAGTTTTTGCAGTCGTCCTTAATGCTGTCAAAAATCTTAGCGATCAGGTCGGCCTCAAACCCGCTGGCGTTGCCCTTTTCATCTATCTGGAAGAAGGGGGCGTTGTCTGCCGTGTAGGCGATCAGCAGGGTTTCGTCTGTAATTTCTGTGGTCTGTTCTGCTTTCTTGCCGGAGCAGCCGGCAAATACGCTGCCCAGCAGCAGTACGCACAGAGCCACAGCAAGGATCTTTTTCATCTTGGTCATGTGGGTGTCCTCCAACATATAATATCACTTTCCATTTTATAGGAGTTGAACGGCAAAGTCAATAGAAAATAGCGGAAACCTGCTAGGGGATTGACAAATGGTCGCCGGTGGGGTAGGCTTTATGTATGCAGTATTCAGATATTCATAAAGCGGTGTTTTTGGAGCGGCCCAATCGGTTTATTGCCCACTGTACGGTGGACGGTATGCTGGAGACGGTGCATGTGAAGAACACCGGCCGTTGCCGGGAATTGCTGGTGCCCGGCGCTACGGTGTATTTAGAAAAGAGCAGCAACCCAAATCGTAAGACCGCCTACGACCTGGTGACGGTGGAAACGCCTTTTGGCCTGGTGAATATGGATGCGGCGGCGCCCAATCAGGTGGCCGGGGAGCTACTGCGCGCCGGGGCGATCTTGTCGTCGCCTACCTTGGTGCAACCGGAGGTGCGCTTTGGCGCCTCTCGGCTGGATTTTTATGCGGAAAATGACCGACAGCGGCTGTTTGTGGAGGTGAAGGGCGTGACCCTGCGGCAGGGAGAGTGGGCAGTGTTCCCGGACGCACCCACTGTTCGGGGCACCAAGCACATGGGAGAGCTGGTGCAGGCGGTGACGCAGGGCTACCGTGCCATGGCGCTTCTTATTGTGCAGATGGGCGGGTGCACCGCATTCCGACCCAACTGGGAGACGGATTCGGCGTTTTGCCGGGCACTGCGTGACGCCCGAGCTGCCGGTGTAGAGGTGCGAGCTGTGGACTGCCGGGTGACCCCGGATACGGTAACTGCCAACCGGGAACTGCCGGTGGACCTGGACGGCATAAAAAGTGTTGACAAAACCCCGGCAGCGTATTAAAATCTTATATTATATATAGAGTCGAAAGAAGGAATGTTTGTGTTGACGCTGGATAAAGTGTATCAGGCCTCTCAGGTGTTGCGTGAGGTGATCCGTGAGACGGATATGATCCTGGCGCCCAATATTCACCCGGGTACAAATGTGTATTTAAAAACAGAAAATTTGCAGGTCACCGGTTCGTTTAAGATCCGTGGCTCCTACTATAAGATCAGCAAGCTGACCGATGAGGAAAAGGCGCGGGGCGTGATTGCCTGCTCCGCCGGTAACCATGCCCAGGGCGTGGCGCTGGCTGCTACCAAGAATGGTATTCAGTCTTTGATTTGCCTGCCGGACGGCGCGCCCATCAGTAAGGTGGAGGCCACCAAGCGCTATGGCGCCAAGGTGTGCCTGGTCAAGGGCGTGTATGATGACGCTTACAAAAAAGCGCTGGAGCTGAAAGAGGAGAAAGGCTACACTTTTATTCATCCCTTTGATGATGAAGATGTGATTGCCGGTCAAGGTACCATCGGTCTGGAGATCCTGAATCAGTTGGAGAATGTAGATGTGGTGGTGGTGCCCATCGGCGGCGGTGGTCTCATCAGCGGCGTGGCCTTTGCCATTAAACAGATGAATCCCCGTGTGCGTGTTTACGGCGTACAGGCGCAAGGTGCACCCTCTATGCTTAATGCGGTGCAGGACGATCAGATTGAGACCCTTGGCAAGGTGCAGACCATTGCCGACGGTATCGCTGTAAAGACCCCAGGCAATAACACCTTTGAACTTGTTAAGCAGTATGTGGACGGCATTGTTACCGTCAGCGATGATGAGATCGCCCTGGCGATTCTGACCCTCTTAGAGCAGCAAAAACTCATTGCAGAGGGCGCAGGCGCTGTTCCGGTGGCGGCAGTGATGGCCGGCAAAATTCCGGATATTGAGGGCAAGAATGTGTGCTGCCTGCTCAGCGGCGGCAATATTGATGTGACCATTCTTTCCCGTGTGATTGAGCGCGGGCTGAAGATGGGCGGCCGCACGGCGGACATTACCATTGCGCTGTCCGACCAGCCGGGTCAGCTTAGCGGCGTGTCCTCCATTATTGCGGAGCAGGGCGCCAATGTGGTCAGCGTCAACTATGACAGCACGGATTTGGATATGAATATTACCGACTGTTTCTTAAAACTGGGGATAGAGACACGGGACAACGCCCACATTGAGTCTATCAAACAGGCATTGACAAGCGCAGGCTTTGAGGTCTGCGACTGAGATAAAGGAGAATGATTATGGAATATGTAAGCACCAACAACGCCCCCGGCGCCATCGGTCCGTACAGCCAGGCGGTGAAAACCGGCAATTTGTTGTTTACCAGTGGCCAGATCGCCATTAATCCGGCCACCGGCAATGTGGAGGCCACCACCATTGAGGACCAGACCCGCCAGGTGTGTGAGAACTTGAAAGCCGTGGTTGAGGCTGCCGGTACTTCTCTGGATAAGGCAGTAAAGACCGTTTGTTTCCTGGCAGATATTGCGGATTTTGCCAAGTTCAATGAGGTGTATGGCACCTACTTTACCGCCAAGCCTGCCCGCTCCTGCGTGGCCGTTAAGGACCTGCCCAAGGGTGTGCTGTGCGAGGTAGAAGTAATCGCCGAGCTGTAAGCAATCAATAATAAAAAGGAAGTGCCGAACCGTTACGGTTCGGCACTTCCTTTTTTTATGCGCGGTTAATTGCCTTTGTTTTCAATCAGTTTGCAGTCTACCTTAAAGGTCTTGATCTGGTTGTTCTCAATGCGGGCAATGGTCAGCTTGATGGTGTCGCCGGGCTTGCTATCGGAAAGCACCTGCGTCATCACATCGGTGGAGGTCATGGTCTTGCCATTGACGGCTACGATCATATCGTACTGTTTTACCTGTTTGCCGGCCAGGTCAGAGTCGCTGCTTACTTGGTTGATTACCATGGTGCCCTTGGCGTTCTTAAAGCCCTTTTCTGTCAGGGCAGAGAGGATGGCGTCAGCGTTGTTGTAGCTGGTAATGGTGTTGTAGGTGACGCCGATCTTGGCGCGACCGGCTACATAGCCGTTCTTAATCAGGCTGTTGGCGGTATCCACAGCGGTGGAACTGGGCACTGCAAAGCCCATACCCTCGTATTCGGTGGAGGCGATCTTAGAGGAGTTGATGCCGATCACCTGACCCTGCATGTTAAACAGCGCGCCGCCGGAGTTGCCCGGATTGATGGCTGCGTCCGTTTGGATACACTCGTTGTCGTAGCCGATGGAGCTTTCCACCGGGCGATCCAAAGCGGAAATATAGCCGCTGGTGACGCTGTTTTTGAATTCCAGACCGCCGGGACAGCCGATGGCCACCACTTGCTCGCCGACGGTCAGGCCCTTGCTGTCGGCAAAGGTGGCTGCTTGCAGCCCGGTGGCTTCAATGGAAAGCACGCCGATGTCCGTTTGGCTGTCGGCACCCACCATTGTGGCGGTGTATTCTTTGCCGTTATTCAGGGTCACCTTAAAGCTGCTGCCGTCGGCGATCACATGGGCACAGGTCATAATATAGGTCTTGCCGTTCGCTTCCTTCATAATCACGCCGGAGCCCTCGCCGCTGGCTTGCTGGTTGTCACTGCTGTCGGAGCTGTTATTGGAGCCGTAGCCGTAGAAGTTGCTGTAGGAATTCTGCTTGGAATAGACGGTAATACCCACGCAGGAGTCCATGGCTTTTTTGGCTACGCCGGCAACAGTCAGGTTGCCGCTGTCGTCCTTGGTTGCCACGCTGCCGCCGCTGACGGTCTGGGTGTCAGATCCGCTGTCCTGAGAGGTGGAGGTGCCGTCTGTTTTTTCTTCCTTATCCCCGGAGAGTACGCCAGTGGCTGCCAGTACAATGCCGGTAACGGCGATCACCACACACACCACCAGCACGCTCACCACGATGGTAATGGTCTTTTTGTTCTTCTTTTTTTCCGGCTTGCCCGGCTCCGGCGGCTCTGTGGGAGTGCCGTAAGTCTGGCCGGTGGGCTGTGCCTGGGCGGTATGGTCAGCGGCACCGGCCTGCTGGCCGTTATAGGCAGCGCCGGGCTGGTTGCCGCTGTGGTAGGCGTAGTGATAGGTGGTGCCGTTGTCGCCGGTGGGCGGCGTTTGGGGCTGCTCCGGTTGGGGTGGTGTGTAATAGGTGCCCGGTTGTTGATATGGCGTATAGCCGGTGTTCGATTGGCTGTCCCCCTGCGGGGGCTGGCTGCCGTTTATCGGGTTCTGTTCATAGTCGCTCATGCTTCTTTTGCTCCTTTTTTATTGACGGGGGTGAATGCCTTGGGTAGGGTGAATACAAATTCCGCGGTGTTTTCGTCTTCACTCTTGGCATAAATTCTGCCGGAGTGCATTTCCACCATCATTTTTACGATATATAATCCCAGTCCGGCGCCCTTGGCGTCCAGGCTGCGGGATTTGTCAACTTTATAGAAGCGCTCAAACACGCGGGACAGCTCCTCGGCCTTAATGCCGGCGCCGCTGTTCTTAATACTTACACGAATTTGGCTGCCCAAATCCTCCAGCGTGACTTTGATAAAGCCGTCCTCGTTGGTAAACTTCACTGCGTTGTCAAACAGGTTGTAGATCACCTGGTAGATCATATCCGGATCCGCCACAATGTACTGGGGCTGCAGGTCCTCCAGCCCGATGATCTCAATATTCTTCTTCTCGATCTTTTGTTCAAAGGTCAAAAGAATACGAATGATTTGGTCAGAGATGTCATAGTTATTGGGCTTCATTTGGAATTCGCCGGACTCGATCTTGCTCATATTCAGCATGGCCACCACTAAGCGGCTCAGTCGGCGCACCTCGGTGCTTACCAGTCCCAGGTAATAGTTTTGTTTCTCTTTGGGGATGGTGCCGTCCAAAATACCGTCGATAAACCCGGCAATGGAGGTCATAGGCGTTTTTAATTCGTGGGACACATTGGCCACAAAGCTGGCGCGGGAACTTTCTGTCTTATCCAGTGCGTCTGCCATATCGTTAAAGGCAATGCCCAGATCCGCCAGCTCATCGCAGCCTCGCACCTTGACTCGGTAAGAGAAGTCGCCGATGGCAAATTGCTTGGCGGCAGCGCTCATTTGCTGCAAAGGGGTCACCATTTTTTTGGTCAGGTGCCAAATGCAGATGAAGGCCAGCATTAAACAGGCCAGCGCGCTGAGCAGGAAAATGCGGATTACCGCCAGTGCCAGGGACTGCACGCCGGTTTGGGTCTGCACAAAGGTGTAGCCGATCACATCGCCGTCGCTAACGATGGTGGTACCTACAATATAATTGGTTTGACCGCGTACGGTAATGCGCCCGGTTACGGTGCCGGTCTCGTACACCCGTTGCAGCAGTGCGGAACTGATGGAATAGCTGTCGTGCAGGGCGCAGGTGGTAAACTCCCCAAAATACGGGGTGGAATAGGCCCGCTCCTTACACAGAATAATATTACCCTCCACATCACAGACGAATACATCTGCGTCGATAGAGTTGGAAATAATATACAGGGATTCGCACATCAGCTCTTTTTCCACACTGTAGCGACTGTTGATGTCCTGCATGATCAACGAGGAACTGATGGTACCGGATACGCTTTGCACATTCTCTTTCAGCAGATTGGTGCGTTCATTTTGAGAATAGGCGTTGACCATCAGGGTCAGAGCGGTGCCCAGCACGGTCAGAGTGACCAAAAAGATAGCGGCAAACAGCAGGAAGTATTTGGCAAAGATATTGCTTTTGACCGGCTTTTTACCGACGAGTACATCCTTAAATGCCATTACTTATTCCTTGGTCTCAAACTTGTAGCCGACGCCCCAAACGGTTTTCAGCTCCCATTTGTCACTGACGCCCTCTAACTTTTCACGCAGGCGCTTCACATGCACATCCACCGTGCGGGAGTCACCGTAAAACTCAAAGCCCCATACTTCGTCCAGCAGCTGGTCGCGGGTAAAGACGCGGTTGGGGTTGGAAGCAAAGTGGTAGATCAGCTCCAGCTCTTTGGGCGGCGTGTCAATCTGCACGCCGTTGACTTTCAATTCATAGTTGGCAATGTTGATCTCCAGCTTGTCATAGGTGACCACTTTCTTGCTTTCCTCGGCGTTGCCATTTTTGCCTTGGGTGCGGCGCAGCACGGCTTTCACCCGGGCCACCACCTCTTTGGCGTCAAAGGGCTTGACTACATAGTCGTCGGCGCCCAGCTCCAGTCCCAGCACCTTGTCAAAGGTCTCGCCCTTGGCGGTGAGCATGATGATGGGGGCGGAAGAGGTCTTGCGGATCTCTCGGCACACCTGCCAGCCGTCCATCTTGGGCAAAGCATAATGTCCAGCAGTACCAAATCCGGTGCCTTCTGCTGGAAGGCGGTTACGGCGGCTTGGCCGTCGTTGGCGGTAAACACCGTGTAGCCCTCATTCTCTAAGTATAGTTTCAGTAATTCGCAGATGTTTAATTCATCATCCACTACCAGAATTTTGCTCATTGTTTTCGCTCCTTTTCTTTGATACTGCTATCATAGCAGGTTTTTTTGTTCATAATTTTAGAATTCGGTAAACAAAAAATGAAATTTTTTAATAATTTGCGAACGAATTTTTACCATTCTTTGCCCCGGCGCAGAGCGCTCTCCACATGATCGATAAACTGGCGGGCGCAACGGGGAGAACGACCGCCTCGGCGCACGGCCCACTGCTCGGCGGCAGCGTCCAGCCGCTGGGCGTCCACTTGCAGGCCACGATCGGCGGCAATCTTTTCCACAATGTCCAGATAATCCTTTTTGTCCGGGTTAATAAAGGTAATGGTCAGCCCAAACCGATCGGACAGAGACAGTTGTTCCTGGCGGGTGTCATTTTTGTTTACATCGTCCTCCCGGTCAGAGAAGTTCTCTTTGATTAGGTGGCGTCGGTTGGAGGTGGCATAGATCAGCGTATTGGGCTGGCAGGCAGACAGGCCGCCCTCCAGCGCCGCTTTCAGCTCTGTAAAAGCGTTGTCCTGGCTGTCAAAGCTTAGGTCATCAATATAGATGATAAATTTCATCGGGCTGTCCGCCAGGTACTCCCGAATCAAGGACAATTCCTCCACCGCGCTTTTGGGGATCTCGATCATGCGCAGACCCTGTTCTTTGTATGCATTCAGGATGGCGTGAATGGTGGAGCTTTTGCCGGTGCCCCGGTCACCGTACAGCAGCACGTTGTTGGCGGGCAGTCCGCAAACAAAGCTCTCTGTATTGTCCACCACCTGGCTCCGCTGCAATTCATAGTTCTTCAGATCGGACAGCTGGATCGGGTCTGTGGCGGAGATGGGGGAGAGGGCGTGATCCCGCCACTCAAAGGCGGCGTAGCTGGCAAACAGACCGTAGCCGTTTCTTTTATGGAATGAGGCCAGTGCTTCCGTTTGCTCCGCCCAGTTTTGGCTCAGGGGCGGCAGCGCTTCGCCGTTCTCCCATCGGGGCAGGGTGCCCAGCACTTCCCGCAGGTCCTTATTCTCTACTGCATGCAGAATATCTTCCGGGGTCAGGTCGGCAATAGCCTCCAGCTTGGCAAGGTCGCTTTTTACACCATCCAGGATCGCAGGGTGCAGACGGTCTGTCGCATCGCCGGCGGCGGCTTTGCTGAATACATTGTCGTCGGTGAGGATCAACTTGGAAATATACCGGCGCAGCGTGTCTCGAGGTGCCAGTGTGCTAAAAAAGGCACTTTGCGCCTCCAGCACAGCCTCACCGTCTTCTATGCTGCGCAGCAGGTGCAGCAGACTGTGCATCACCGGGTCTGTCTTGAATTGATAGATGCATAGGGATTCCATATTGTATCGTAATTGGGTTGCTTTGTTCATTTTTTACGCTCCATTATATATATTCTCTTATTTATATCCTTATCATATAGCATTTGTTCACAATTTACAACCCCCGCAGGGCAAATTCGTGCAGGGTGAACAAAGAACAGCAGAAAATCAGTTCTATAATTGTAAGATGTCAGACAACGCCTTGACTTTTACATACAACTTGTGTTATGATGTGAGCAGAGGTGAGGAATATGCCAAGATCAGCAATGCTGCCGGAGAGTACGGCACAGCAGATTTTGAATATGATCGAGACCCAGCACCGCTTTACGGTGGGAGATAAGCTGCCGAATGAGAATGACCTGGCGGCGGAATTGGGCGTTAGTCGTTCCACCTTGCGGGAGGCCATTCGAATTTTGACCACCAGCGGTGTGTTGGAGATTCGACGGGGCAAGGGCACCTTTGTCAGTGCCAATACGGTGATCGACTCGGCGGATCTGAGCGATATTGCTTCCGGCTTGGACGATCTGTTCGAGATGCGACTGATGTTTGAACCGGATTGCGCTTTTTTGGCTGCACAGCGGGCAACGCAGGAAGAAATTGACGCTATTTGCTACTACGGTGAGCAGGTGGAAAAGAAGATTTTAAGCGGCGAGGACCGCACGGCAGAGGAGCAAAAGTTCCATGAGAGTATTGCCAATGCCACACACAATGCGTTTGTGAAGCAGTTTATGCCTGTGATTTTCAATGCCATCAAAAAAGGCGTGATCGTCATGACCCGGGACAAGGATGTAAGCGCTGATAATCTAAACGACGATCGGCTGATTATGGACTTTATTAAGAAGCGCAATGCCGAGGGCGCCCGCACCGCCATGCGGCTGCACATTCTCCACGCCATGGAGCATTTGTAAAAAAATTAAATTGCCTATTGACAACAGACATCATACAGGATATAATGTGAATTGTTAAGAAACCACAGCGACATCATACAACACTGTGACTTCAATTAAACTTATTTCTTAGGAGGAAACTACAATGGCAGAAGCAAGACTTTTCCATCAAGAAGATTGTAATCTGGATTACCTGAAGGGCAAGACCGTTGCCGTGATCGGCTTTGGTTCTCAGGGTCACGCCCATGCGCTGAACTTGAAAGAGAGCGGTGTGGACGTAGTTGTTGGTTTGTACGATGGCTCCAAGTCCTGGAAGCATGCAGAGAGCGTTGGCCTGAAGGTTATGACCACCGCTGAGGCTGCAAAGGCCGCTGACATTATCATGATCCTGACCCCGGATGAGAAGCAGGCTTCCATCTATAAGAAGGACATTGAACCGAACCTGACCGCCGGCAAGGCTTTGGCTTTCGCCCACGGTTTTAACATTCACTTTAAGCAGATCGTGCCTCCCAGCGATGTAGATGTGTTTATGATCGCTCCCAAGGCTCCGGGTCACACCGTTCGTTCCGAGTACAAAGAGGGCAAGGGTACGCCCTGTCTGGTGGCTGTATATCAGGACGCTACCGGTCATTGTGAGGATATCGCTCTGGCTTACGGCGCCGGTATCGGCGGTGCTCGTGCCGGTATTCTGGAGACCACCTTTAAGTGCGAGACCGAGACCGATCTGTTTGGTGAGCAGGCTGTGCTGTGCGGCGGCGTAACCGCTCTGATGAAGGCCGGTTTTGAGACCCTGGTTGAGGCCGGTTATGACCCGAGAAATGCTTACTTTGAGTGCATTCATGAGATGAAGCTGATTGTTGACCTGATTTACAACGGCGGCTTTGCCAAGATGCGTTACTCCATCTCCAATACCGCTGAATTCGGCGATTACGAGACCGGTAAGCGTCTGATCACCGATGAGACCAAGAAGGAAATGAAGAAGGTTCTGGAAGAGATTCAGGACGGCACCTTCGCTTCCAAGTTCATCACCGAGAGCAACAACGGTTGGGCACACTTTAAGGCCAAGAGAGAGATGGAAGCCAACCATCAGCTGGAGAAAGTCGGCGCCGAGATCCGCAAGCTGTATTCCTGGAACGGCGAGGACAAGTACGCAGAGAAATAATCCCTGTTTGCTTTATAATTACCAAACGAACAGCCATCACCTTTATGGTGATGGCTGTTTTTTGCGTGTGTCCGTTATGCTTATCGCCCAACCGGCACTTTATTCAAGCCACCCCGATTGCAGTGGAGGTGGATCTTGTTTGCGCCGCTTGATCACAGATGCTTGCCGCGCAACCTGCGCAGCGTAGAGTTTTGAAAAGCGAATAAAGCTCGCAGTCAACGGCTATTGATGGCTTTTACAAACATTCTGGATAAATGCGCCCATTTCGTCCAACAGGTCCTCGGCTTGGGGAAAGACGCCTATGGCGTTTAAGAAGCCGTGTCCCATGCCGTTATACATGACCAGGCGGGTGGGCACGCCGGCGTCGTGCAGTTTGTGGGCCCAAGCCACCGTGTCGTTGCGCAGGTAGTCTAGCGCACCCACAGAGAGAAAAGTGGGCGGGTTCCCAGCCGGGTCGGAGGTGTAGGGATTGCACAGATCATCCGGCTTCGGAATACCTAAAAAGGACTTGCCGGAGCGAGAGAGCAGCTCCATTTGCCGCACCAGTCCCATAGCCAGCTTTTGCTGTCCCGGCGCCGGGTGGTAGTCTGTTTCTTTTGGGTGATAGTAGCGGTCTGTGCTGCCAAACAGGTTTAGGGTGGGGTAGAGCAGCAGCTGCCCCCGCACCCGGTGGGTACCTTTGTAGCGGGTGGCGCAGCCTTGGGCCAGGTTGCCGCCGGCGCTGTCACCTACCACAAAAACGGCCCTTGGGTCAATGTGCAGCTCCCGGGCACCGTCGCCGCCCAGCCATTCCAGTACGCGGCAGCAATCATCGTACAGCGTGGGATATGGATGCTCCGGCAGCAGTCGGTAATCCACCGCTACCACAGGCATACGGAACTTTTCTACAAACAGCTTCCACCCCTCGTCATAGGGGCGCAAGGTGCCGCCTACAAAGGCACCGCCGTGGATAAAATACAGGCAAGGGCTGCCCGGCGTACATTGGGCACTGTTGTACATGCGAATGGGAATGGGATAACCGTCCGCCGCCGGTACGGTGCTGTCCCGCACTTCAATCTTTGCCTGTACGCATTTGGCGTAGGAAACACGGTCACACCCGGCACGGAATCCGGCCAAGATCTTCGGCGTTACCGGGATCTTGACCCGGTCCAGAATGAAATTTGGCACCAGCCCCGTGGACCGCGCCATTTTGCCCATGGGTCCGCCCAGCAGCCGCGGGTCAATCCCATTTGGCGAACCGGCGTCCGGTGCATATTTGGTGATGTAGGGCAGATCGCCGTCCATCTCCACCGCCGCCGTGGCCTTTAGTTGTTGCAAAAATTCCTCCGTGTACCACTTGTGATCCCATTGCTTTTTCGGTTTCATTCCCGTACCCTCCGTCCATCGATCGCGCCTCTAAACCCGACCGCTTTCTGTTCTCATCATACCAAAACCCTTGCCAAATTGCAAATCAAGGTGAAAGTGATTTTAAACTGGAAAAATATACAGAAATTGACAAATCACGCGTAGAAATATGCAAATTTAGGCAAAAAATTGCCAATAGTACGCAAACAGCATATAGAAGTGAACAATTCGTTACTGTAAAATAAATATGAATATGTAGTCGCAACAAAATCGCAGCCTCAAAAAAGAGAATGTGTATAGAAAATCATAGGACTAAGGAAAAATGAGTCTTTTTAGATTTGGAAAGAAAAAGAAGAAAAATCAAAGTTGCGGTGATGTGGTCGGTTCACCGGATATGTGGGCAGCGGCGAATGGTATAGGTATGCAGGCACCTTATGAAACCGCCAGAACTTTTGGTGGCGCTGCACAGAAGAATATGGCGGAGATGACAGAGCCAATTTCGCTGCCGGGTCAAAACCAGTATGGCGCAACGGAACCGCTAATGGCACCGGCCTATGATTCCGTTGGCGCAACGGAGCCGTTGAACACGCCGGTGCAACACTTGCAAAGCGCCGCACCGTTTTTGCCTTTTACGGACGGCAACTATGGCGGGACAGAACCTTTGCATGTTCCGGTGGAGGATTTTTATGGCGTGACAGAGCCACTGGATATGCCGGACAACGGTAAGTACAGCGCAGCAGAATTGCAGGGAACGCCGACGCCAAACGGTTTCGGTGAGACGGAGCCTCTCGTTCCGCCAAGTGGATATGTGCCGGGCTTTGTGCCTCCTAATCCGGCTTCGCTTATGCAGGATTTGTCTAATCACCCGGTGATACGTGTGTTTTAATGCCCCAAATGCCGGCAGCTACCTTTTTTGTGGTGCGCACCGGTCAGTCCGTACCGATGCAGGGAACAGAATTTTCCATTGGCGCAGACCCGAGTTGCTGTAATCTGGTCTTACAAAATGATTATATCAGCAAGCGCCAGGTAACCGTTTCTTTTACAGAGGGCGGCTATACCGTTGTTGATCACGGCTCAACCAATGGCACAACGCTGAACGGTGTCAAACTGCAACCCAATCGGCATTATCCCATGCGGTCCGGTGATCGGTTAATCTTGGCTAACGAGATCGTAGATTTTGAAATCCAGGGGGACTCCAAATGAATTATTTAATTGCGGCACAAACGGATATTGGCCCGGTCAAAAAGACCAATCAGGACAGCTACTGTATTCAAACCGCCCGGAGCAAGCGATATGGAAATTTGTTGTTTGCCGTAGTGTGTGACGGTATGGGCGGATTAAAAAAAGGCGAGGTGGCCAGCGCAACCGTGGTCGCACGCTTTACAGATTGGTTTGCGCAGAGCTTGCCGATTCTGCTCAGCCAGCGCACAATGGATTTTGCATTATTGCGCAAGGAATGGACCCATTTGTTGAATCGGCTCAATGCCGATATTGGCAATTATGGACTGGATCACAATATTTCTCTCGGTACGACTGTGGTGGCTGCACTTTGCATTGGCAATAAACTGTATGTGGTCAATATCGGCGACTCCAGATTATATAAGATACAAAATAATGTCTCGCGTCTCACACAGGATCAATCCCTGGTGGCTCGGGAGATCAGCGCCGGAAAATTGGCTCCGGATCAGGAAGAAAAAGATACGCGGCGCAATGTACTTTTACAGTGCGTGGGCGCCTCTCATGTGTTGCAGCCGGAATTTTTAGAATACACATTGGAGTCCAATACGGTTTACCTGTTGTGTACAGATGGTTTTCGTCATGAAATCCAAGAGGAGGAGCTACTGGGACTGCTCTCACCGCGGGTGGTACGGTCTGAGCGCGGAATGCAAGATGTGTTAGTTGAGATTATCGGTCTGTTGCAACAACGGAATGAACAGGACAATATGACTGGTGTCGCTTTTAAGACAGTGCATTAAGGGGGGCAGTTATGGCAGAGATCGGATCCATTATAGATGGTAAATATGAAATTTTAACAGAACTGGGACATGGCGGTATGTCTGTTGTGTATTTGGCCATGGATCGACGCTTAAAAAAACAGTGGGCCGTAAAGGAAGCGAAGAAGAAACCGCCGGGCCAAAGCAATATTGTCGGTTTAACGCCGGTGTCAGAAGCAGAAATGCTCACCAAGCTGAATCACCCCAATATTGTGCGCATTGTGGACATTGTGGATCAAAACGATACGATCTACATTATTGAGGATTTTGTAGAAGGCAAATCCCTGGCAGAAGAAGTGAAGCACGGTCCTTCCACTCCGGAAGATGTGGTGCTTTGGGGCTCTCAGCTTTGCGATGTACTGGAGTATTTGCATACCCGGTCCCCAAAAATCATTTACCGAGATATGAAGCCGGCCAATGTGCAGTTGTTGCCGGACAGACAGCAGATCAAACTGCTGGATTTTGGAATAGCAAAGAAATACAAGCCGCAGAATGTGGGCGATACCACCAATGTGGGTACGCGCGGGTATGCGGCGCCGGAACAATTTGATGCTAAGGTGCAGTCGGATGCGCGCACAGATGTGTATTCGCTGGGCATCACGCTGCGTTCCTTGCTGATGGGAAAAACGCCGTATGATGTGGAATTTTACGACGATATTCGCAAGCAGAACCCGGCGGTAACAGACGGTCTGATTAAAGTGCTGAATAAAGCTACGGCGCAAAACCCGGCCAATCGGTATCAATCGGCGGCGGATTTTAAGTATGCGCTTCAGCATTATCATGATCGGGACGAGGCTGTCATTCGCATTCGGCAACGCAAACTCAATGCCTTTCGCGGATTGATTGCTGCGGCTATTTCCTTTTTTATGATCGGTGCGATTTTGATGCCGCTTTCGTTTGTGGTACGCAATCACGATTATCAGGACAAATTAAGTAGCGGCAAGTATGAGGAGTGCATTGCTATTGACCCCACCCGGGCAGACGCTTATCAGGGATATGTAGAGAGCGCCAGCGCAAACCAGTTGGCAACTTTACCGGACTATATTGGGCAATATACACAAATCAAGGACACGGAGGATCGTAATGCGGTCGGCTTTGAAATTGCCCTGCGTGTGGAACTGAATAGCAACTTGGATAAGAAAGATGCGCTGGATAATGCCTGCAAATATTATCGTTCCTTTGCCAGTACAGATCCGGACAGCATTCGCATTTTGCCCAATCAGCCTTTTGATATTAAAAATGGCCTAGAATCTGTGGATATACCGGCGAGTATTGCAACAATTAAATTGTATTACGCCCAGATTTATCAGGCTGCCGCCAATTACAGCAACGACCCGGACGCCAACGGCGCAGCGAAAAATCTGGACGAGGTGATGAAAAATCTGCAAACCATTCGCAGCTTTTTGGAAGAGAACAAGGATCAGCTGGCCGCGTATGATGCACTTTATAACAGCGCCAATACCAGTGACGCAGAGTGCCAGGGTATATATGATTTTATGGTGAAAAGCCAGGCAAATTGTCTGATCGACAACAAAGCCTATTTCCTGCCCAAGCGAGCGGCAGCGCTGCAATGCTTCTTTGATGATAGCATCTCGCAAAAAGCCAAGCAGAATTTTAAGGAAAATACATAAGGAGGTAGTATTTATGTACAGTGCAATGATCGGACTTTCTATCTCTTTTATGGTGCTTGGCGTGATTTTAGCAATTACGGCCGTTTTTGTGTTCTTCAAGAAGAATATGGCCCAGGTGTACGACGCCCTGCTGGATCGTGGGTATCAAGAGCGGCTCCGGCACCACAAACATACAGCCGCTCCTGCTCCGGCAACTCCCAGTGGGCCTGCGGTGCAGCCCAGGCAGGTGCAACCTCGTACAGTACCTACCGGTAGTGCAGCGGCACCTGCCGGTGACCATAGCGGTAACACAATGCCACTTGATCAAAATGCAGCAGTGAAAACACCTGCGGAACACTCCGGTCAGACCACATTGCTGCAAGCAGATGCTCAGGCGGATTTTCAGATCATGAAGAGCCTGCGCTATGCGTACTCTAAAGAGATCATTGAGTGACTTTATATAAAACATAAATTAGAAATGGGGAAAGAATGATGAAAGCAAAAATCCTGCAAGTAAAAATGACTTCTAAAAAGGGATTGGCCTGTCTGTTAGCAGTGCTCATGTTGTTGACGGCTTTGCCTTTGGGTCTGGTGACCTCTGCCATGGCTGCCACCAAAGACTGTATGGTCGTGGAGGTGCAGGGCAAAAAGGTGTACTTCTTCGGTGCGGAAGCTTTGGAAGTAACCGGCAGCAAGGTCGCTTACACAGCGGAAAGCGCAGAGGTGCCGACCATTTATGTGGATGGCGCGGTAGATCCGGCAGACGATGTGCAGATCAGTGACGGTGTCATTGACTTTGGTACTTGGTTAGCCGATCAATCCGCTTGGGTAGGTGTGTTGTGTGACCCGGACGGTACTGTGACCGGCACAGAGCCGTCTGTGCAGCCGGATGCCCAGGCGCCAAGGGTGACTGTAAGCGGCAATCCCACCGCATGGGGAAAAGCTCCGGCCATACTGACGGTGCAGGCAGATGATGGTAACGGCTATGGTGCAGTTGCCTATCGGATGGATAACGGCCAGTGGCAAAAAGCGCCTGAATTCCGGGTGAAAGCAAATGGGACTTACACCTTTTATGCAAAAGACGCTGTGGGTAATGTGTCCACAGGTGAGACCGTAGAGGTGCAGTATGTGGACGCAACCGCGCCTGAAATCGGTGTGGTGCTGGACCCGCCGAATGCGGGTGAACAGTGGTCAAACGATAAAGTAAAGGTAACCGTTACCGGTAAGGACAGCGAATCCGGCCTAGCAGAAAAAGCCTTTAAGATGGACGAAGGCCAGTGGCAGGAGACTGGCACATTTGTGATCCAGGATAACAAAGAACACAACTTTTATGTACGGGATGCTGTTGGCAATGAAGCAAAGCAGCAGGCAAAAGCGGACAAATACGATAACATTGCACCTGTGATTCAGAAGGTGCAGGTTAAGCTTGGAAACTTGGTCTTGAAGCAGGGCACTTACATTAGCGACCAAATCACATACACATACCATATTGACGCTACTGATAATGAAGGCGGTTCCGGTATTAAGTTTTTTAGCTGCAATGGCGGTAAAACATGGCAGACTTCCGGTGACTTTAAACTGAAAGGCGGAGAATCGTACGATTTTTGCGTTAAAGACCAGGCTGAGAACGAGTCTGCTGTTTTGCCCTATGTCCCTAATTATGACACCACGGCGCCAACAATCAATGATGTGCAGCAGAGCACGGATAAGCCTACCAACCAGGCCGTTACGGTTACGGTAACCGCCAATGATGTGCAGTCCGGTCTGAACAAATTCGGGGCATATAAGTTGGATAATGGCGATTGGCAAAGGGAAAATTCCTTTGATATCCAGGACGATAAAATACATACCGTATCTGTGCGTGACAATGCAAATCCGGAAAATGTGGCTGAAAAGAAAATTCAGGTCAAGAATTTTAATTCTACACCGCCGACTGTTACAAATGTAACGCTCTCAAATGCGGGTGCAGACGGGAAAGAGAATTGGACCAATGAACCGATTACCGCTACGGTAGAGGCAAAGGGAAATACCAATAATGCACAGGTGGAATTCCCGGTTGTTGCTTACAAGATGGATGACGGCGATTGGCAGTATATAGAGAAGAGCGAAACTGCAAATCGGTTTACGATTGAAGATAAAAAGAGCATAAATTCTATTGCCTGGATAATGCCGGCAATGCGTCAAGTGCGTCTTCCTGTGCGGCAAAGCTTTATGACAAAAAGCACCGGAATTAGAACCCCAAAAACTCCGGAATTCTATCCAGTTGAATTTAGTCAAAGCAATAATGGTCCGTTTGCAAAATTCCTGAACAAGTTGTCCTTTGGCCGCTTCTTTAACAAAGAACTGAAGATTACGGTGTACGCCACAGATGGTGTGGATGAGTATAGTAATGCCAGCGGCTTTTCTGCGGATAAAGTGCAGTCCTTGATTTTTAGGGACACAAACAACCAGGTGGTAACCACCATTCCGGCAAAAGTAACAAAAAGCGGCGAAGTGGGTAAGGCCGTATCCGCCGAGTTTACTGCAGAGATTACTGCCGAAGAACTGAAAAACTTTAAGGGCTCCTTGTATGTACAACTGCAAGATCAGTTAGGAAATCAAACGGAAGAAATCCAGGTGACAACAGCCAATTCCAATTTGGGTGAGTTAAAGAATACGGAAGAATTTGGGGATTGTAATTTTGTATTAGAGAATAACGCACCGCGGATTTTGGCGGCGGGGCAGAATGCAGAGCTAAAAGCAGAAAATGCGGTTTCCGCTTCTCCCAGCACGACTATCTTTAAGAACGACTATACCGTTTCTTTCCATGTATCTGATCAAACAGATAAAGATAAAGATAAAATTTCCGGTGTGGCAGGTGTGCAGGTAAGTGTGAATGGCACAGTGGTATATTCTCAGCCAGATAACAACGAGAACACTGACAATAACAACAAGAAAATGCTGGAAACCGGCATAATTGATCTGCATGCTGTGGCCAAGGCGGATGATGAGAAAAACGCCCATCAGGTCAATGGAGTAAAGATCGAAGATGAAAACTGGAATGGCGGTGAACTCACTTACACAGTGGAAGCCTGGGACAACGCAGGCAATGCGTCCAAAGTCTCTTTTACCTTGAACTTTGACCAGACTGCGCCCACAGTTCAGTTCGCAATTCCCAGTGGGAACACTTGCAAAAAAGTGACTGTTACCGATTACGGCTTCTTCTTTAACAAGGATACCGATGTGGTGATCTCCGCGTCGGATCCGCGCAATGATAAACAGGAGGCAACGGCATCCGGCGTCAAGTCCATTACCTATAAACTGGTGCCCTTCAATCAGGAATTCGATGAGGTAGAGGCAATCACCGTGGACGATAGCTCTGTTACCGTGACGGTGCGGGCAGGTTTTAAGGGCCAGATCTATGCCTACGCAACGGATAATGCCGGCAACTTCCCCGGCACACGGGAAGCTAAAAAATGGAGCGGCTGTAAATATTTTGCAGACAGCAACGAGGCAAATGACCAGGGTTATGTGCACCCGGACGGTACGATCGTAGAGAACGCCCAGCAGCATCAGGATTCTTCCATTGTGATCGCTCGGAAGAATCAGCCGGCCGGTACGCAGAATAACAAAAAAGCGTACAAGGCCGGTGGCCAAAATGCACCTCAGCAAGACAAAAAACAGAGCTACGATGCAACGAAGAATGTACCGCTTTATGACACCAACGCCAAGTTTACCGTCACGGTTAAGGACGCCCAGTCTGGTATCCGCACTGTAAAATACACTTTGATAGAGGGCGGCAAGACCTCGGTGAATACGCTGGAGGTGAACACACCTTACGGTAAAGCAGACGCGCAGGCTGCCTTGCAGGCAGAAAACTTGGAAAGCAGTACCGGCAATGCGACCCGGCATGCCAAAGAGTTGTGGCGTGTGGATGATGCCAAGATCACCGGCCGGGATGCTAACCTGGCCACAGAACTGACTAGCACCGTTACCGTAGATGCCAACTACAATGATATTTTGCTGATCGTGGAGCTGACGGACAATGCCGGAAACACATCTTATGATTATGTGGCCTTTGGTATCGATAAAACTGCACCGCAGATTCAGGTGGAGTACACTTCTGCCGTGGCACCGCAGTCCGGTAGTTATTACAGCAAGACGCGTACAGCACATATTACCATTACAGAGCGCAATATTCGTACCGAGCAGGTGGCACTGCTGATTGAAAAGTGCCTGGACAGCGCCAGAACTTTTGATAAGAAAGATACAAAGGCCTATCGCGAGGGCTTTAAGATCACCGGCAAAACTCTGCTTCAGAAAGGCAGTGGGAACGGAGACAACCGACAGTATCAGATTAAGGTGGACTTTACCGGCGACGGTAATTATCGAATCAAGACCTTAAAGTGCACCGATAATGTAGGTCATGCCAACACGGCTGTAACTTATGGTAAGTACAATGCAGCCGGCAACCGGGATGCGGTAAGCGGTAGCAACAAGACCCGCTTTACCATTGACAAGACTGCACCGAAAATTCATGTGGCCTTGAACCTGAATGACCGGGTAAAGAATAAAAAATACTTTAACGCTACCCGCACGGCGACCGTTACCGTAACGGAACACAACTTTAATGCCAAGGCTTTTGAAAATCAGTTAAAGGCCACCTTAAACGGTAAGGGAATTGCAGTACCCAGTGTATCTGCGTTTCGTCAGGAGAACGGCACAGACCGCTGGACAGCGACCGTTACCTTTGTGGCAGATGGCGATTATGTACTGAACTTTAAGACCACGGATAAGGCCGGCAACAGCTATAAAACAGTGGCCGGTGACTTCTCTGGTGCGGCTGCGCAGGACTTTACCATTGACAAGACGGCACCGCAACTGACTATTGGCGGTATTACCACCAATACGGCTTACAAGAAAGTGCCGACGATTGTGGCCAAAGAGGCAGACAATAACGCCTCTACCATTACCTCCAGCGTGGTGGGCACCTGCTTTGACAGTCAGTCCAAGATGGCTAAACGCACGGTGAAAGTCTCTGCCAAGAACAGCGGGCAGCTGACGGCGGACCACCAGCTGCAAAACACAGTAACTTACACGGCTGTGGAGCAGGATGGTTATTACATTGTTACCGCACAGTGCGTGGATATGGCCGGTAATCAGTCGCAGGTGCAACGCAAGGTGTTTACCAAGAATGAAAAAGGCGCTGTCTATGTAGTCAGCGATGATTTGGCTGCACTGAATAACGGTTATGCCAATAAGACGGCTGTTGCCAAGCAGAGTCTGGTGGTGACGGAGTATTCTCCTACGGAAATTCAAAGTCCGGAGTATTACATCAATATCAATGGTAAGAAGAAGGACGGTTTGGTCACGATGGAGAAGGGCCAGCACCATGCAGGCGAGTGGTATGTGAACACCTATACCATCAGCAGCAAGGACATTTTGGCTGAGGGCAAGTACGCACTGTACATTAAGTCCACAACCAAGCTGGACGGCAAAAATACAGTGGTCAACAACAGTTCTGAGAATAAGGACTTGCATCGCTTAAATATCCAGTTCACCATTGATAATACCAATCCTTATGTGCGCATTACCGGTTTGGAAAAACACCTTTATTCCAATACAAAGGTGCAGACGGTTACTTTCTCTGTGTCAGAGAGCAATTTGGCCAGTATTGTTATCCACATGACCCGGGACGGTCAGACACTGGATCCGCTGGTTTGGGATCACGCGCAGGACAAAAAGCACCCCAATGGGTGGACGGCAGAGAACGGTATTGCTGTGGTTCAGGTTCAGCTGGAGAATGGCAAGAGCGATTTGACCTTTGAGATCACGGATTTGGCCGGGAACAAGTGCTCCACTGCCAACGACTACAATAAGCAGGAATTGTTCGTTTCCGGCACCACCGGCAACAAAAATAACTGGCTGGAAGAAAAGGACGGCAAAATCGTGCTGAAAGATATTTATGTGGACAAAGGTTTTAGTGCCAATGCCTTTGCCGCTTTGATCCGCAACAACCTGGCGATCTCCGTGGTGATCTTTGTGGTGATCGGTTTGGTGTTGCTGGCGGTGATTATTCTGCCGATTCTATCCAAAAAAAGAAAGAAAATGGATGCGGCGGATGCCGAAAAATTGAACTGATCTAAAATACCTGTACACGGTGCCATCGGCGCTGTGTACAGGTTGCAAAGCAGGTGAGAAAATGGCGATCTGTCAATGTGCAGTTTGTAGCCGGTATTATGATGACACGCGGTTTGCGGTCTGTCCATACTGTAATGCCCAGGGCAATGCCATGGCGGACGAGATGAAAACGGAGGCTTATGGTGATGCTGTGCGCAGCGAAGAAAAGACGATTGGCCTTTATTTCCAGGAACAGGATTTTGACCCGGTTACCGGTTGGCTGGTGTGTGTTTCCGGCACGGTACGGGGCAGGAGCTTTGAGCTGCACATGAATCGAAATTTCATTGGCCGGGACAGAATGATGGATATTGCCATTACGGATGATCCCCGGTTGTGCAGGCAAAAGCATTTGTCTGTGACCTATGATCGGCGCTCGGATCACTTCTATATCAAGAACGAAAACGGTTCCGTTTTTGTAAATAATTCGCCGGTGCAAAAAGCCATGGAATTGAAAGAAAATGACACAATCCGCTTTGGCAGCGGGTGCTATGTGTTTGTGCCCTATTGCAAGCAGGAAAGAGGTTGGCAAGCAGATGAGAATAGGTAAGGGAATCGGCGCTGCCGTATTGTCCGCTTTGCTTTGCACGGCGATGTTATTTCTTCCGACTACTGCTTTTGCGGAGAATTTGAATGCTACGGATCAGATCGGAATGGTGCGCAGCAATGTGCCGTATTTGCAAGTGGAGATCAAATCCCAGGATGTATATGCTGCGGAAGTGCAGGGCAAACTGGGCAATGCTGAAATGACTCTGTACAGTTTGGACCGTACGGATAATCAAAAAACACTGACCTGTGTTTTGCTGGATAATTCCGCCTCTATGACCCAGGACAACATTTGCCCGCGGGGGTCCTTTGATCAACTGAAAACCGGTGTGCAGGCGCTGTTAAAGCAGGCGAGTGCCGACCATCAGATCGGTGTTTATTCCATCGGTGCAGGGCTGCCCAAGTGTTTGGGTACGGCCAAAGATGCAGACAGCGCCAAGAAAGTCGCGGCGAGCGTAGCTGCATTAAAAGGCGATGAGGACGCGACGGATTTGAACACGGCGCTGGATCAACTGTTTGACCAAGTGTCTGCATTGAGCGACCAATACCAGGTGCTGCATTTTATTTTACTCACCGATGTGAGTGCGGATTACAGCAACGGAATAGATCTGAGTGAGGTGCAGGTCAAGTATCAGTACAACAAGGTCCCACTTTATACTGTGTGCAATACTCGAGCAGTGAATAGCAGTACCTATAAACGCTTGCGCACGCTCAGCCGGGTATCCGGTGGAGAAGCTCAAATTTATGACTATCAAAAAACGCCGTCCTTTACACCGGTTCTGGAGCAATTATACAAGCACACCTTACAATCATCGGTTGCCTGTTTTGTGACGGATCAAGCGGTGGATAATCGCGCAAGAGAATTGGCATTGACCGTGGGCGGTACGGTGTATAAAGAGACTGTGCTGTTGGACACAGCGGTAAAAACCCAGGCGCCGGTGCAGGCAGAGATCAGCGTAAGTGCGGATCATCAGGCTTTTCAGATCTGCTATCGGCAGGATGGATTGAATGGGGCTGTGCCCGTTAATGCTAAGGCGCTGGAAAACGGAGCGTATCAAATTACCCGCACCGGCAAAGACAAGCCACTGGCTGTCAAGAAAGCAGAGAAGAATGCGGATGGCAGCTATACCGTCTGGATGGACAAGGAGATTTATTCCGGTACATACGATTTTACCTTTCCCGGTATTACGGATTTAAGTCAAAATGCCAATGCGGTGCAGCCTATAAAGGGTTTGGAGTTGCAGGGCAAAAATCCATTTTTGCGCGTGTTGCCGTATTTGCTTGTTGCGCTTGCGGTTTTGCTGGTGCTGTTGGCATTTTATTTGATCCTTTTAGGACTGAAAAAGAAGAAAAATGTAAAGACCATTAAGGAGCTTTTTGAAACACAAGAAGTGCAGGTGGTGGAAGAACGCCACCATGTACGCGCGGCTGTACCAGCGACGATGAATATTACACTGCATATTCAAACGGCGGGTGCCCCGCTGCATACGGTGCAGTTGGCTGTGCAGGGCAGCGCTTTTGTTGGTCGAAGCAGTATTTGTGATGTGTATATTGATGACCCTAAATTATCCCGGCAGCATTTTGCGCTGGAAGTGAAGGACGGCGTCGTTTTGATTGCAGATTTGCACTCGGCAAACGGCACATTTGTTAATGGTGCAAGGGTGAAAGATAAGCAAAAATTGCAGTCCGGTTATACAATTACAGCCGGTTTGTCAACGATTAAAGTGGAATTTTAAGGAAATAACTATGTATTGTCCAAATTGTTTTTCTGTATTGCAGCCCGGTGTCACACGGTGTAGTCATTGCAGCTTTGATACAAGGGAATATGCACACAGTACGGACGCATTGCCGCTATACACTTCCTTAAATGACCAGTATATGATCGGTCGCGTGTTGGGTCAGGGCGGATTTGGCATTACCTATAAGGCGCTGGACACCTTTAAGAATCGTGTGGTTGCCATTAAAGAGTATATGCCCTCAAATTATGCACAGCGCACAGGCTGTCAGGTGGTGCCGATCCCCGGCGATACCAAGGCAGCCAGGATTTTTGAGCACGGCAAAATCAGCTATATTGATGAGATCAAAACCTTGTATCAGTTTGAGAATGTGCAAGGTATTGTGCAGATTTTTACCCATTTTCAGGAGAATAACACTGCCTATTTGGTGATGGAATACCTGGATGGCTGCAATTTGAAAGCGTATGTAAAGAGCCACGGCGGGCGCCTAGATCCGCCTTTGGCCGGGAACTATATTGTGAAAGCGGCCCGGGCGCTGCAACAAGTGCACGCCGGCCATATTTTGCACCGGGACATTAGCCCGGAGAATATTTATATTCTGCTTGGCGGAACAGAGATTAAGCTTATTGATTTTGGCGCGGCAAGAAAGTGCGTGGAAGATAGCGAACAGGGGAACAGCGTGCTGCTGAAACCCGGGTTTGCCCCTCCGGAGCAGTATTCCAAGAAGGGCAACCAAAATACCTGGACCGATGTGTACGCGTTGGCGGCAACACTTTATTATATTGTTTCCGGCAAGGTGCCACAGGATTCTCTGTCCAGAATGCAGGCGGATCAGTTGCAGCCGCTGGACCAAATGGGATTGCCCATCTCTGCCTCTATGGCACAGGCGGTGCGCCATGCGTTAGAGATTGATTATGCCAAGCGTACTCAAACTTGTACGCAATTTATTGATGAATTGGTCTGTGGCGGTTGGACGGAGCGGACAATTCCGCAGCCACCGCCAAATCCTCCTGCCTTGCCGACCTGTATAGTAACCTGTGTGGCCGGCACCAATGTGGGGCAGCGGGTGTGGTTTAAGCCCGGTGAGACCGTGTCTGTGGGTCGTTTGGCCGCTTGCAATGCGTTGGTACCGTCCACGGATATGATTATCAGCAAGCGTCATTGCCTGATTACATATAATGCGCAAAAGCAGCGCTTTATTGTGACGGATGTGTCTACCAACGGTACATATATGCAAAATGGTAAGCGCTTGCGCTACAATCAGCCGGAGCAGATTGTGCCCGGGTCTATTTTGTACCTGGCACGGGAACACATTATTATCCAACTGGTGGCAACATAAAATGGGCAACGATCGTCAGAATATAGGCGGAAATAGCGATGAAAAACAGTGAACGACGCAAAAAGAATGAAGCGTATTTGGAATTCGCTCAGGCCTATCTGGAGCGTACACAAATCCAAAGCACGGTGAATTTGGCAGAGACGGAAAGCACGCCGGAAGACGCACAGATGGCAGTACAGAATACCGGCGGCTATAATGTGAAAACGGAGCTTCTGGTAGAAAATGACCATGTTTTAGTGGGCTGTTCATCGGTGATCGGTCGGCGTCAAAGTCAGCAAGACAGTGTGACCATTCCCTGTGATACGCAACTTTTGTTAGAAGAACATCCTAAATTCATATAGTGTACTCAGCGACGGTATGGGCGGCTTGCGCGGCGGAGAGCAGGCCAGCGCCTGTGCAACGCAAACTTTGTTTGATGATTATTATCGCATCATGTGGCGGCATTGTACCCACAGTTATCTGGATTTTTTTCGTGCAGAAGCAGAAAAAATCAACACGCTGGTGCGTGGGCTGAAAGATGAAAACGGCGCGCCGTTGCAAGCCGGTGCCACTTTGATTGCTGCTGCGGTAGACGGCGAGGAACTGCATTTTTTGAATATCGGCGACTCCAGAATTTATTTGGTTCGCGATGGCAAAATGTTGCAGCTGACACATGACCAAAATTACCTGACCCGATTAATGGAGAAGGTGCGCAGCGGCGAGATCACAGAGCAGGAGGCCTTGAGCCACCCAAAGCGAGAGGCGCTAATCAGTTATTGCGGCATTCGTGAACTTAGCATGGTGGAGATCAATTTGCAGCCGTTGCAGTTAAAATCAGGCGATGTGATTGTGCTGTGTTCCGATGGCCTGTACCGCTTGCTTTCCCGGCAAGAAATGATTGATGTTTTGCAGGAGACGGCAGAAGATATGAACCTGGCTGCTTTTAAGTTGACAGCAGCCGCCACAGATAAAAATTTCAGAGGGCAAGACAATACCTCTGTGATTTTAATAAAAATCAAGTAGTAAGGAGAGAAAACAATGAACCTGATCAAATGTAACAACAACCACTACTATGACGCGGACAAGTTCCCGGCATGTCCCTATTGCAGTGATATGCAATCCGGATTTTCCCAAACGATGCCTGCAAACGAGCAGTCGGACATTGGTCCCACACAGCCGGAGACGGAAGTGACCACTACAACTACGCAGAACACGGTGCCGCCTACGGTCCTGGATACAGACATTCAAAAGACGGTCGGCTTTTATGAAGAAGATATGGGTCTGGAGCCGGTAGTCGGCTGGCTGGTCTGCATTGAGGGCAATCTGATCGGCAAGGACTTTCGTCTGACCTCCGGGCGCAATTTTATCGGCCGCGGCTCAGATATGGATGTTGTGCTGGAGGGCGACCCGTCCGTGTCCAGAACAGCGCACGCCATTGTGGTGTATGAGCCTAAGGAGAATGTGTATTTGATCCAGCCCGGCGCTTCTAAGGAGCTGTCTTATCTGAATGATAGCGTGGTGCTGGAGTCTAAGGTGATTGCCCCCAATGATGTGATCACCGTAGGTGCAACAAAATTGTTGTTTGTTCCTTGCTGTTCCAAGGCATTCAACTGGACAGACGGCAAAAAAACCGAGAAAAAATAATTTCCATGAGCCAAAAGAAAATAAGCCGAAAACGGGATGAAAAGTGGCGCAAGCTGGCAGGTGGTTTGCAATTTGCGGCTGTTTGCCTCAGTCTGTGTACTGTGCCATTTTACTTCTTAGCCATGTTTTTTCAGCAGGAGCAAAAGAAATGGATCACATTGATTGATCTGTTTCAGCAGGCTTCTTTGCTGCAGGGAAACACGGCGCATATTTTGCGGACCCATGCAGTGCTGTTTGTGGTATTGCTACTTCTTACGGTGGTGGCTGGGGTGCTCAGTTGGGTGCCGACCCGGGTGTTTCGGATCATTGGTACGACAATGACTGCCATTGCGGCAATCAGTCATAGTGTGCAGTCCATTTTGCTGTGTACGGCAAAGGACTTGCATCTTGTGCTTGCTTATGCAGAAGTGGTGATACTGGTTTTGCTGGTGCTTTCCACCGTAAGCAATGGCTTGTCCATTGCTTTTTTATGCAGGGCGCGTAAACAACGGGCAGTACAGGCGATACACGCAGAGTTGCAGCGGCCGGATTGCCTTGGTGACCACAAAATCTGCTTTGTTTCCGGTGCCTGTAAAGGGTATCAAATTCCGGTGCGCAATGCAGAGCAGGTGGTGATCGGTAAAGATCCGTCCTTATGCTCTGTGGTGATTGATCGTCGGTACACCAAGATCTCTCGCGTGCAGTGTACCATTGGCTACGATTATGCGCTGGAGCAGTTTGTAGTTACAGATCATTCTACCAATGGTACATTTATGGAGAACGGCAAGCGCCTAACACCGGAGCAGCCGATTGCACTGCCAAGCAACGCATTATTATCCCTGGCACGAACGGATACGATTATTCGATTGATTTAACGGTTCTTCAGAAAGGAAAAATTATGGTTGGACCTATCTATGATGACTATGTTGCAGAATCACCGAATGCGGTGCTTTTGCAAAATGATGACCGGGAAAAAGAAAAAAAGCACACGCTGATTTCTCGCATCTTAGGGTTTGTGGCGATGGGTTTGTCACTGATTGGTATGCTCACGCTGTTTGCACCGCTCTTTGAGGTTACTATACTGTCAAAAGTGAAAATTGGTCTGCGTAACATCTTTGAAATCAAAGATCTGATGGACTATTTTGGTGTGGATTCAAAAGGTATAAATTGGCTGATTGCGTTGATTTTTGTTGGGTTGGGTTTTGCATTTGTTTCCGCTATTTTAGATATCTTTGCAAATAAGCCCTGTAAGATTGTCAGCACAATTTTCAAGGGACTGGCCTTTGCCGTACCGGTAACTTTCATTATTTTTCTTCGTGCTGAAAAAAGTGAGGTGTCTGCCGGCGCCGGTTTGTGGGCAAACGCTGTGCTGCTGCTTATCGCTTTTGCTTTGGCATTAACCGCAGCAATTATGTTGCCTAAAAAAAGAAACGAGAATCCGGGCACGGTCATGGATACACCGCCCGCAGCTGGAGGTATTGCCTTTTCCAGCGGTTCTTGTGCCGGTTATGAAATTCCGATTACAGCCGGTGAAATGGTAGTGATCGGTAAAGACCCGGCGCAATGCTCCGTTATTATTGATCGGTCCTATAAAAAAGTTTCTCGTGTGCATTGTATGGTAGAGTATGACGCTGCACAGGATCTGTATATCGTAACAGATCGGTCAACAAACGGCACCAATGTGGTCGGCGGCATGCGTTTGCAGCCAGGTAGTGCATCTTATTTGCAGCGGGGAGCTGTGTTGAATTTGGCAGGAACGGATAATATTTTCCGATTACTGTAAAACAAGGTCAGAGGTGATGGCGTGCAGACCAGTGCGAAGAATGTACCCATATTTTTGTTTGCGTGCAGTGTGCCGTTTTATTTCTTTGGTCTGTTCTCCTTACATACGGATCGAGGGGTCAAACTGGTTGGCTCTCTACGGTTTTGGCAGATGGGTTTAACGGGCGATTACGACCCGTATCAGCAGTATTTTTATACACGGCTGGCGAATTTTGCACAGGCTGTGGTGGTACTCTTGATTTTTTCGCTGCTTTTTATGGTTGTATTTTTTATATTGGCTGCTGTACGGGATAAAATCAAAGACCTGGTCGTGGCGGAACGGGCCTTGTTTGCGTTTGCGCTGTTGTGTTTTGCATTCTATTGTACGGCTGTTTTGATTGAGATCTTATTCTATACCAATCGCTTTCATGCTTCTTATATCTTAGAGGGGAAGGGACGGTTGGGGTTTGGTGTACCACTGGCTTTTCTTCTGCAATGTGTAGCTTTTGCTTTGCAGTATCATCGGTATGCGGAGCTGGTGCTTGGTCCCTTCTTAGAACGGCGGCGTGCGCACGATCAGCCAGAGCCGGTCAATGGAAAGCAGATACCGGGGACAGACCCGCCGGTGAGTAGAAAAATTCCGGTTGGTCCGGCTGTGCCGGCATTACATTATTATTTGTGTTGCTGCGGTGGATCTTACGCCGGTGCACAGGTGGAATTGCCGGAGCAAACAGAAGTGAAGATCGGAAAAGACCCGGCCAGGTGCCAGATCGTGATTGATCGTGGGTACAAAAAAGTCAGTCGTGTACACTGTGGCGTGCTGCGCAAAGGCAAAAGCTTTTATGTGCGGGATTATTCCACTAACGGTACCTTTCGCAGCGCCGGTGACCAACGCATGCAGTCCGGTGGCGCATGGAATGCTTTGTGTGCAGACCAGATTTTTAATTTGGCCCAAACGGATAATAGTTTTTATTGTGAAATTCAAAGTGAAAAGAAAGGATGAGATAAAATGGTAGAAACCATAAAGAAGAGAAATATCGCACTGTTTATATTCCTTGGATTTATTACATGCGGTATTTATTGGATCGTTGTGTTTTGTAAAATTAGCAAGGACATCAACAGAATTTGCGAAGGCGATGGCCGGGACACCATGTTTTATTTGTGGACTTGGTTGTTAGGCATTGTAACGCTGGGAATTTATCCTTTGGTGTGGTTTTATAAAGCGATGGATCGACTTTGCGACAATGGCTATCGTTATGCTATTAAAGTGAAACACAGCGGCGGTGACTTCTTGCTGTGGACCCTTTTAGGCTCGTTTATTGCTGTGGGGCCGATCGTAGCTTACTGCTATTTCGTTGCAGATATTAATCAGTTCGAGCCGTTTGTGGGCTATGTGGAACCGAAACCGTATGCGGAGAATCCGCTGGTGCGTGCACAGTATGAGCGTGAACCGCTGAAGCCGATTGAACTTGATCCGAATCCTGATTCTGTTTCTATTCCTGTTTGTGCTCCTGCTCCTGATCCGAGTGATGAAACAACGGCCTTGACCGGCGCTATCGCTTGGCTGGACGGTCAGTATAACGGTTGTCAATTCCCGGTGGATCCGGGTAAAGAAGTGATCATCGGTCGGGATCCGTCTGTTTCTAACATTGTTATTGATGGAAAATATACTACCGTCAGCAAACGCCATTGCGGTATTCGTTTTGACCCCTTTAGTGGATTGTACACGGTAACGGATTACTCCTCAAACGGTACATATATTAACGGAGGCACCAAGTTGCAGCCGCATACCCCGCTCCAGTTGCAGCCGAATACAGTTGTCAGTATCGGCAAGGGGAGCAATTCATTTAGATTAAACTAATGTGCTTGATAGGGCCACCGCACCGCTAAGGTGGTGGCCCTGATTTTGTAAGGAGGAAAGTTATGTTTTGTCCAAAATGCGGAGCAGTTATTCCAAACGGCGTACATAATTGCGTGCAATGTGGTACGATTGTGCAAAATAGCGGATTTGGTGCCCAGGTCGGAAATGGTATGAATAATATGGGGAATACCGCTTATCAAGGTGTGAATCAGGCGGGTGGATCCGTGAATCGTGCAGCATACGCTGCGCAAAGTTGTGTATCTGCATGTAAAAATGCCAGTGAAATCCGTAAAAAAGGTGATGATGCTTTTACCATGTCTATTGTGGCATTGGTTTTATCTATACTTCAAATTTTTAGTGTTGTTAGCTTGATCTTAGGCATTATTGCCTTAAAATGGGCCAAGATCGCTTACCCGATTACTCATGAGCATAACCACGAATTGGCAAAGACTTTGAGTATCGTAGCCATTGTTTTGTCCTCGATCGGCTTGGCAGTGCAAGTCATTGGCGGCATAATTCTTATAGTTGGAACTTTAGCTGGCACCGCTGCGGCATTCAGTGACTTTGATATGTATGACATGATGATTCATGCATTCATTTAACGAACGGATGAACAAAGGAGTAAGACATGAAATGTGCGTATTGCGGTAAGGAAACGCCGGATGGACTGCCGAATTGTGTGCACTGCGGTCATCCGTTTACCTCGGCGCAGGTGCAGGCGGCTAGGCAGACCGGTGCGCAGCGCGCGGCCGCTGTGCCGGCCAAAAGTACAAAGACGGCAGATGCCGAGCGGCAAAAGAAACAAAAAGTAGTGGTGATCGTGATTGCCGGCGTGTTGGCAGCGGCACTTTTGATCGGCGGCATTGTGGGCATTACCATGAAGGCGCGTTCCGATCGGTTAAAGAAATTTGAAACACAGATCACCACCCAGTGGCAGGCGGCGGTTACGGATAAGCAGCCAGATTTTTTGGATGCGCTGGACAAGCAAGCCAGCTTGATCTGCACCGGTGCAGAAAAGCAGCAAAACGGCTATTATACAGTGACTGTGCAGGTCACTTCACCGGATATCAGCGGAGATTTGAAAAAGTACCAGGCACAGAAGACGAAAAAGTCGGCTAGCGATTCGGATATGGACCAGGCGATCTGCAAAATGATCGAGACGGCCACACCTAAGACCACAACCCAAACATTAGATGTGATCGTGGACGATGCTGGAGAGTACCATGTACAGTTTAATGACGCATTTGCAAATGCGATGTTGGGCTATGCGTACACAGACGCGATGCAGGCCCTGACGGAGGCACTCAAATGATGAAACAAAGGTGCAAAACGCTCCCTGCCCGGGTGTTGGCGGTGGTGTTATCTCTGGTGATGCTGCTGGGCAGTCTGCCGGTCAGTGCGGCGGAGAGTCGGTTCCTTTCTTTCCAGGTGGAGAGCGTAAGTGAAAACGGCAGCAAAACGGAGAGCCGGGAAGCGGCGTATGTCGTTGGGCAGGAGCTGTATGTTTCTACCAATTTCTTGGCCAAGTACACGCTGTTTTATTATAACGGCGATACCCACGCTTTTGTGCGCAGAGGGCAAGAGGCAAACAGCAAGTTCGGTAGGGTAGAGATCAACCCGGACAGCCAAAAAGCCACGGTATATATGAACCCGTTTTCGTCCAAAGAATATACTCTTCATGGTGTTTACACCTTTGGCCAAACCACATTTTTGCCTCTCAATCAAATGGCGGCTTACTTAAAATGCAGCTTGACCATTAAAGACGATGTAATACGGGTGGTCAACAGCGGTTACAGCTTGGTAGACGCAGAATATGCCATGAGCAAAATTCAGAGTAAATCGGATTTGCTGCGTTACGATGTTGGCAATATTGTGGACGATATTTTTGGTGGTAGTGAAATGCTATTCAAGCTCTCCGGCATATTGGGCTATTTCGGCTCTACCGTATTTGAACGCCGGATATCTAAGCTGGACTTTATTTTCCATACCGGCGACATCAAAGAGTATGAGAGCTTTTTGGACAAATGCGTTACGGATAATCAGGCGTACATGGATGCGCTGACCTCCGGCGATGATCTGATCAATCGGTTTAGCACCGTAGCCGGGCTGAATAAAGATGTGCACGATACATCCAAAAAGCTGGCGGATTTGACTTCTATCATAACGGATGTGACGCAGCCGCTGAAAGAGGATAATTTGAGCGCATCGCTGCTTTGGAAAGATGCCAGCGACTGGAACACCGCATTTTCCGATTTGTCCAAGATTACGCAGTTTGCGGATTATTATCTAAAGCTGGGCAGTATGTGTGAAGACAACCAGAATATGCTGGCGCAGTTTGGTGATCGCCAGTTGAAGTCTGATACGGATTTCCCATTCCGTGTGGCTTTGCTTAAGGTCAAGTCCAGATATGGCGGCAGCACCGTCTCCAATATTATGGGCCAGGTGGGACAGCAGCTGATCAAATACGGCGCAGACGATGCGGTGAAAACGGCGCTGAAAAAGGTGGCTTCTGATGCGGTGCTTTCACAGCTGGCGATTGCAACCACAACCATGGATGTGATCACCAAGGTTTGCCGAGCAGCCGGGTGTGATATTGCGTCAGACGCCAATTATTCCATTATGTTGGATTTAGCGGTTCGGACCATGCTGTTTAATGACTTTAACGATTTAGACAATACACTCCGCCACACCAACGAATCCCAGACGGAAAACTATCGCCAGGCTGCTATTTTCTACCTGATTGCTTGCAAGCAGACTTTTGATGCTGCCAACAAATTGGCAGCAAAATACGATATGTCGGCTACATATTATAAGAACAGAATTAAGACCATTAACACGGTCCTTTCACTGTATTATTTGGCTATCCAAAGCAAACATTTTGATAATTTTGCAGAGATGGAGGAGAACATAGCCAATAATCAGCAAGAGATCCGGGACGCAGGCCTTTTGCAAAGCGGCAAAACCGTCTCCCAGGACGAGGCTTTGCAGATTGACGCCAGCGCAGATGATGACCTGCAAAAACGCCAGTGGAATGCACAGAATGGGAAATTAGATTATTCTACGGACGGGCACTATATATACACGAAATTCGCCAGACAAGATGAAAATTATAGATTGTATTATAGTTTGATTTTAGGCGATGCAAGCGGTTCAGAAAAAGTGCTGACCGAGTGTACAGAGGGCTTTGTCTTTGCGGGCGATCGGGTTTATTATTGCAATATCGGAGGTTTGTATAGTTGCAACCTGGATGGCGGCGATCAAAGGAAAGAAATGCGCTTCTTTTACGATTACAAAAACGATTACTGTTACACCCAGTTGATTCCGCTGCCAAATCATCAAATTCTGTGCGTTACGGGAATAGCTGACGCCGCCGGAGGAACAGCGCAATTAGTAATTTACGATACAGAGACTTCTCAATCGAAAAAATTGGACATCAATTATACATATTACGATTCGTTTTTTACCTATGGGAATGATTTGTATTACAGAACATCAGATTACTATGATGAGGCATGGGGAAGTAATTATGCTCTTCGCAAGTACGATCTGACAACCGGGAAAGAAAGCAAAATAGATTTGAATATAGACAGAACTCAATTCATTGGGATCTTTGGGGATACAATGTATTTTGCATCCTCGGGTGACACTAAATCCATTTTCAAAATGGATGTGCGTACCGGGGAGTGTACACAACTTGGTACGATACAAAGCGATGCGCCGATTCATGATTTACTTGTCTACCATGACCAAGTGTTCATCACCAGCGGAACCGGTGCAGGAGATGGCTTCGCAGTTTGGAACGGCAAAGAATTCGACTATAAAGACCCGGGTATATCTGAGCACGGTTTGTTATCAGAGTACGGCGGTATGGAATTCCTGGGTTCTAAACTTGTGGGTATGACTTGGAACGGCATAGACAACAGTGATGATAAAATCACTCAGCTTTACGACCTACAATAAATTAAAAAGAAAAGGTGATTCTAATGATGAAAAGAATGATGTCAACCGTTCTTGCGATTATTCTGGTGATTACCAGTTTGATGGGAACCACCATGATTGCGCAGGCTGCCAATTATTCCGCGTTTCCGGTTTGCCAGGAGGAAAAGGAAGATGCCTTGCAGACTGCACCGGAATTAAAACTCAATCAAAGCTACCGCGTGAGCTTTAAGAACGGCGTTTATACCAATCCAGAGCGAACGGAACTGTACAATGTGTATGAGCCGAACAAGGTGTTAAAGTTTATTCCCACATCAAATGGGTACTATGAGGCTTCCATTTATATTGCCGAGCGGAACCAGCACATGACGGTACAGTTCGCTTACAGTGATGCAGAGAGCATAAAGGACAACAAGTATTATTCTGTTTCAAATGGAAGTTATGAATACAATATCCATACCTCAAAAGAGGCGTCCATTGCGTCTTCCACCTATAATGTGTACAGAAATACGGCCCGTGGCGCGGCATATCTTCAAAAGGGCAAGACCTACTATATTGTGGCCTATGCAGCCTATGATGATTACGATGTGGAAAAGACCATGAAAACAGAGGTGCAGGGCTACGCTTACCATACAGTCCCTGCAACCATTAAGGTCTACAAACACAGCCACGATTATGAAGTAAAAACTTATAAATACAGCGATTACACCTCTGCATACTATAATTGCCGGGTATGCTCTCATTCCACATCTTCATATTTTTATAAGCCCAAGACGCTGACCCTGTCGGCTGCCTCTTATACCTATGACGGTAAGGTGAAAAAGCCGTCTGTTACCGTGAAGGATAGCAACGGGAAGAAAATTTCCAGCGCGTACTATAATGTGACTTATTCCGGCGGTTGCAAGAATGTAGGCAAGTACACAGTTAAGGTGAAGTTTAAGAAAGAGTACGCCAGATTTGGCTCCATGTCCAAAACCTTTACCATCAATCCCAAGGGCACCAATGTGTCCAAGGTCACGGCGGCCAAGAAAGGCTTTAAGGTCACCTGGAAAAAGCAGACTACCCAGACTAAAGGCTATGAAGTGCAGTATAGCACATCTTCTAACTTCAAAAAGGGCAATAAGACCGTAACGGTAGGCAAAAATATGACCACTTCTAAGTCGGTAAGTAAACTGTCCGCCAAGAAGAAGTATTATGTGCGGGTACGCACCTATAAGAATGTGAAAATCAATGGCCAAAATGTAAAGCTCTATTCTGGGTGGAGTAAGGCGAAGAGTGTGACCACCAAGAAATAAGCAGTAAGATTTGACTGATAAAATACAATGCACCAACAAAAAGAGCGGGCAGTTATGTCTGCTCTTTTTGTTGTACAGGGTAGAAATAAAAAATATGGCAGTATAAATAGAGACTTTTGGCAGCGTTGCTACAAATTGACAGGATTGGCTGGATGGAGTATAATGCGGATAGACATTTTAGGGGGAATGGGTATGGAAACAAAGGAAAAGGCTGTGCAGGCGCAGGCCGGTGCGGCGAAGGGGAAAAAGAGCAGAAAGAAGGTATGGGCTGTGGTGATCGGCGTTTTGCTGGCGGTGATTGTGGTGGCCATTGCGTTTATTGAACTGAGCACTTTGCCCCGCAAGGACACGGCGGACGATGTGATTTACATTGGCGGTATGGTCTCCTCAGACACCGTGGAGTACGCCGACGGCAGCGGCAAGGGGCTGCTGCGCAATCCGGTGGTGAAGATTATGCAGATGGTGTGGCGCTACTGCGATGGGGGCGACAAAGCCAAGCACGCGGCCCAGAATCCGCCTACGGTGACGGAAGTGAACGACCTGGCCTATATAGAGGACGGCAATCTGTACCACACATTAGATGTGTTGTACCCGGCGGATACACAGCCCGGTGCTAAGCTGCCGGTAATCATTGACATTCACGGCGGCGGCTGGATGTATGCGGAAAAGGGACTGAACCACCACTACTGCGCCGCTCTGGCGGATCGGGGGTATGTGGTTTTCAATATTAACTACCGACTGGTGCCGGATGTGACGGTGAACCAGCAGTTGCAGGATGTGGCCCGGGCGCTGCGCTGGATTCGTGACCACGGCAGTCAATATCCCTGCGATATGCAAAATATTATGCTTACCGGCGACTCTGCCGGCGGGCAGCTGGCGGCATACAGCGCGGTGCTGATGCAAAGTGCCCAGCTGCGCAAAACCTTTGACACGGTGGATCCGCAAATGGAGCTGACGGCGCTGCTGCTTACCTCGCCGGTGGCCTTTATGCGGGACGGCGGGCTGTTCAGCCTGTACACCAAGCCCATGTGGGGCACGGATTACAAAGACAAAGCCACTTATCCGTACATGGATTTTGACCAAATCATTGACTACGCCCAGGCGCTGCCGCCTACGTATTTGATCACCAGCAGCGGCGACACCCTGGCTAACAAACAGACCCATCGATTGTACGAAGTGCTGCAAGCCCATGGGGTGCAGGCAGAGATCAAGGACTACGCCAAGGCGGAGTATAACCAGTCGCTGCCCCATGTGTTCAGCGTGTTACAGCCCTTTGAACCGGCAGGCACGGCAGCCATTGATAAAGCGCTTGCTTTTTATCAACAGGCCATGACCGCCAAAGCGGCGCAATAACAGGATAAAAATTGCACCTGTGTATCACTGGGTACACAGGTGTTTTTGCTTTTATGCAGCACGCGGCGCTTTCCTTTGTGCGACAAAAGCGGCAAATTGCTTTTTATGCAACAAAAGAGCCACAAAGGGTCGGTTGCCTTTTGGTTGTCGGTTCGGTATAATGAGAGTATCAAAACAAATGAGGGGGAGCCTTATGCGAACGATATTTCAAAATTGTACGCTGCTGGACGGTACGGAGCAGATGTCGCCCCGCCCCGGCACGGATGTGGCAATAGAAAATGACAGAATTGCACAAATCGGCAAGATCACACCCAATAAGGGGGACCGGGTGGTGGATCTGACCGGCAAGTATTTGATGCCCGGCCTGATCAATCTACATGTGCACTTGCCTGCGGGGGGCAAGCCCCAAAACAAGCCCATGAACACCAATCGACTAACCAAAATCGCCTTGTCCTCCGGTTTGTCCCGGGCGCTGGTGCTGCGCATGTGCCACGCCTATGCCATGCAGGGTCTGCTGTCCGGCGTGACCACGGTGCGCGCGGTGGGCGGTCTGGATAATTTGGACACCCGGCTGCGGGATCGGATCCATGCCGGCAAGCTGGACGGTCCGCGAATGTTAGTAGCCAACTATGCCATCGGTGTGCCCCACGGCCATATGGTAGGCTCCGTGACCCACCCGGCTGAGACGGTGGAGGACGCAGTGCGCATGGTGGATCAGCTTCACGGCCAAAATGTGGATTTGATTAAGTTGATGATCACCGGCGGCGTGATGGACGCCAAGGTGAAAGGCGAGCCGGGTCGGCTGATGATGCAGGCGGATATGATCAAGGCTTGCTGCGACCGCGCCCACAGCTATGGTCTGAAGGTGGCTGCCCATGTGCAAAGCCCGGAGGGGGTACGCACAGCGGTGCTCAATGGAGTGGACTCCATTGAGCATGGCTCTACTTTGTCAGAGACGGAGCTGGCTGCCTTCCATAAAAGCGGCGCGGTGTTGGTGTGCACCCTGTCTCCGGCGCTGCCCATGGCCAAGTTCCAAAGAGAGACTCTGGGCATTACCGAGGCGGTGCAGTACAATTCCAATTTGGTGTATAACAATATGGTGCTGGGCGCCAGGGCGGCGTTGGCGGACGGCGTGCCGGTAGGTATGGGCACAGATACCGGTTGTCCGTACACCACCCATTACAATATGTGGCGTGAGCTGCATTATTTTCAAAAGGAAGTAGGCGTTACACCGGAGTTTGCGCTCTATACCGCCACATTAAACAACGCTCGTATTCTGGGGCTTGGGGATGTGACCGGCAGCGTAGAGGTGGGCAAGTGCGCCGACTTGCTCATCGCAAACAGCGACCCGCTGGCAGACTTCCGTGCCCTGGAGCAGCCATATATGGTGGTGGCTCGCGGCAAGGTTTACGACCATCCGCAAATCAAAAAGTACCCTGCCTGCGATGCGGAACTGGACAAGTATTATGATTGATTGAAACACCTAATATGTGCAAAGCGCTTTGCAAATGAGAAATCGCCACCTTCCCGGGTGGCGACTTTTTGTTTGCTGTAAATGATTTGTTTCTTTCCATGAACATTTTATATCAGCCATTTGTCTTTTCATATTCTGCCATATTCTGCATGAACGACAGGGGATAAAGAAAAAACAGAGAGACATAGCAAGCAACTTAAGAAGCGCATTCTTCATTCTGTTGTTTTGCGGTGGTTGATTTGGAAATTGTGATTATCGGTCTGCCGGCCGATAGGGTGGGCAGGTGTAGATCCGGCGGGTGCGGCTCTTTTTGCCGTAGGCGATGGCTGCCTTGGGGCAATAGCTGATGCAGGCCATACAGTGGGTGCAGTGGCCGTTCCACCGAGGCTTGCCGCCTTGCAGTTCAATGTTGTTCATGGGGCACAGGGTGGCACACTTGCCGCAGCCGATGCAGCTGTCGTCCACCGTAAATGCCCGGTCATGGACGCAGGTGGCGTAAAAAATCGGGTTGACGATATAGGTCATAAACTTGCCAAACACCGTGGGTTTCGGTTCCGTTACCGGACCGCCGCTTTCTATGGCAGCAGCGGTCTGCTCCAGCGCAGGCACCGCAGCGGCAAGAATGTGGTTCACTTCTTCCGCCGAGTTGGGGGTGGAAAACAGGGCAATGTAATTTTCCGGCATAACGATCTCTGCTGTGCCCATATAGTCCAGCCCCAGTCGGGTGCAGAGCTTCCGGTTTGTCTCCGGGGCGTTGTGTATTTCACCGCCGCAGGTCATTACAAAGTATGCCTGCCTGCTGCCGGAAAAATGGCATCGGGTCAGAAAATCCGCAAAAATATGAGGGATCTGCCAGGCATAGGTGGGGCAAACAAATACCCATGGCGTTACGGAATGGAACCGGGGCGTGGTGCCGCCTTGCATAAAGGGGGTGCAGTCCCGAACCGTGTCGTTCAGCTGGTGCCCCAGCAGTTCCGCCGCATAGCGGCTGTTGCCGGTGCCGGTGTAGTACAAGATCATAAAAAGCTCCTTTAAAAAATCAAAATCAGCAAATTCTGGGCAAACCTTCGCCGTACAGCACGCTGACCCGGCGCTTGCCGCCAATGGGAGTAAGTGCCACTACGCCCTCCCCGTTCGTTACGGTGCCGATGACGGCGGCCTCTGCACCGTAGCGACTGGCGCGCAGCAGCTCCAGCGCTCGATTCGCCTGGTGGGCAGGTACGGCAGCCAGCAGCTTGCCCTCGTTGCCCATGTGCAGCAGCTCCAGTCCTAAGATGTGGGCAAAGGCACGCACATCCTCGTGCACCGGGATCGCCGTTTCGTCGATCTCTATGCCGCAGTTTGCCGCCTCTGCCAGCTCGCACAATACGGTGCCCAGGCCGCCCCTGGTAATGTCTCGCAGGGTGTGCACTTCAACGCCCCCTTGCAGCAGGGCGGCAACCATATTGCCCAGGGGGGCGCAGTCGGATTGAACGGTATTGTCCATGCCCATGCGGGCAGAGAGAATGGCTGCGTGGTGGTCGCCCATGGCGCCGCTGACCAGCAGAGTGTCTCCCGGTTGTAACGCAGTGGCGGCAATGTGTGTGTCGGTGGGCAAAAAGCCCACGCCGGCAGTGTTGATATAAATATTGCCGCTGCCCTCTACCACCTTCGTGTCGCCGGCAACGATGGTCACACCGGCTTCATCGGCGGTGGCTGCCATAGACCGGGCAATGCGGCGCAGGTCCTGAGTGGTGCATCCGGTCTCCAAAATAAAACCGGCGGTCAGGTACTTAGGTGTGGCGCCACGCATCAGCAGGTCATTGACGGTGCCGCACACCGCCAGGCGGCCAATGTCACCGCCGGGGAAAAACAAGGGCTGCACCACAAAGCTGTCTGTGGTAACAGCCAGCTGCCCGCTGCCGGGCACCACGGCGCTGTCGTCCATTTGGCGCAGAATGGGATTGTCAAAAGCCTTGGCAAACACGGTACGAATCAGTTCTCCGGTGGCCGCGCCGCCACTGCCGTGGGCAAGGGTAATTTCCATAACGGCTCCTTTTATTCTATGGGATACATCTTCTCTAAATGCGCCAGCACATTTTGAATAAATTGCAGTTGTGCCGGGTCGGTGATCGGCCGCCCGGAGGCAAAGTAGGTGACTCCCGGGGTGCTCCCGTGGGTGGCAGGCAGGTTAACCGTTCTGCGGATCAGCTGGCGCACGGTGCCGGCGTTGCCGTCTACAAAGTGCATTTGGGGCGGCAGCAAGGTGCGCAGTTCCTGCTTAAACAGATTAAAATGGGTGCATCCCAGCACAAAGGCGGCGTAATCTTCCAAGTTAAATTCTGCCAGTTGCTCGCTTAAATAAGCGTGTACCTGGGCGCCGGAGTAAATGCCTTTTTCTGCAAAGCGCACCAGTCCGGGCAAAGGCAGCAGATCCACCAAGTGGTGGCCGTCATAGTGCTCTACCAAGCATTTCAGCTTGTTGCCCCGAATGGTGATGGGCGTGGCTGCTACCAGCACCCGGTGGGTATCGTCTTGATTCAGCGCCAGCTTGACCGCCGGCTCCATGCCGATGATGGGCAGGGGGTAGCGATCCCGCAGGGTGGCTGCCGCCACGCTGGTGGCAGTGTTGCACGCCAGCACAATGGCGTCCGCTCCCTGGTCCAAGAGAAAGCGCACCGCTTCATCTGTGTAAGTTAAAATTTGTTCTCTGGTTTTTTCGCCATAAGGCACATGATCCTCATCGGCATAGTATAAAAAATGGGCCTCCGGCAGCATACGCTTTGCCTGGTAGAGAACGGACAGGCCGCCGATACCGGAGTCAAAAATAGCAATGTTCATAATAGGTTACATCCTGTGATTAAGATATGCGTTGTGGCAGCTGCCCTCACCGGACACCATACAGGCGCCCCGCGGGGTGCCGGGGGTACAGGCCGTTCCAAACAGGGGACAGGCCGTTGGGGGGATGGCACCGGTGATCACTTGCGCGCACCGACAGCCGCTTTGGGCCGCCGCGTCTGTGGTCAGTTGGGCACTGCCGGCGTCTAAATGTTGGTACTGGGGGCGCAGTACCAGTCCGGAGCCGGGCAAAATACCCAGTCCCCGCCAGGCGGCGTCCGTAGGCTCAAAGTATTGGTCCACCAGCGCTCGGGCCGCAGGGTTGCCCTCCGGTCGAACGGCGGCAGGGTAGAGGTTTTTGCACACACCTTGCCCGGCTAAGCGAACCAGCGCGTACAGGCTGCATAGTAACTCCTCCCCGGTAAAGCCGCTGATCACAAAGGGCAGACCTTGCGCCGCAGCCAGTTGATGCCAGGGGCCTTCGCCGGTGATGACCGCCACATGGCCGGGAGCCAGGAAACCGTCAATCTTCGTTTCGCCTTTGCATAGGGCACGCACCGCCGGGGGCATGGTCTTTAGCGCCGTCAGCAGCTGCACATTGGGAATCTGTTCTTTCATAATGGTGTCTGCCAGTACCGCATACACCGGGGCGGTGGTCTCAAATCCAACGGCGGCAAACACAAACCGGGTGCCCGGTTCCGCCTTGGCAAGAGACAGCACTTCCAGCGGAGAATAGACCATTTGCACCCGCCCGCCGACGGCCACGCACTGCTCCAACGCCCGGGTACTGCCCGGCACCCGCAGCAGATCGCCAAAGGTGCATACACACATACCCGGTTCCATTGCCAAGTCGCACAGCCGGTCAATATAGGCTGATACGCTGACGCACACCGGGCAGCCCGGACCGCTGATCAGGTGAATATGGGGCGACAAAATGGCGGGTATGCCGTTCTTACTGATGGCGGCAGTGTGGGTGCCGCAAATTTCCATAAAAGTCAGGGGCGGACCGTGGTAGTCGGTCAGCGCCCGGCGAATGTTCGGTAGGTTCATAGCAGGGTCTCCAGTTCTGCCAACAGGTTGTTTATCTCCTGGGCCTGGCTTTCACTGAGCACCTGGATGACCAGCCCGGCGTGCACCAGCACCCAGTCGCCCACTTGGGCTTTGACAACGCCCAGGTTGGCAGGCACCCGGTTGCCGCTGTATGCTACCGTGGCGGTGGTGCCGTTGATGGATAAAATTTTGCCGGGAGCGGCAACGCACATAGTCATTCCTCCAGTGCCGATATATATGCCTGTCCCAGTGCCAATGCTCCGTCACCGGGGGGCACCTTGCAGGCGGTATAAACGGTGTAGCCGTTGCGCCGCAGCAGATCTGCCGTGCAGCGGGTCAAAATTTGGTTGGTAAAGCAGCCACCGGAGAGCACCACAGTGCTGCGTCGGTAGGCTTGGGCTTGGTTCAGGATCCACCGGGCCAGCCAGTGGTGCAGCCCCAGTGCCAGGGCGGGCACATCTGCCTTTTGGCACTGCATTTCCTCCAGCAGCTCCCGCGGGGTGCAGGCCGGGTCAAAGAGATAAGCGCCGCTTGCCCGGCGAGCCGCTTGCTCTACCGTGGCGGCGCATTGCCCCTCATAGGTGTTGGTATCGCACAGCCCCAGGGCGGCAGCCGCAGCATCAAACAGGCGCCCTGCGCTGCTGTTTTGCAGCAGGGGTACGCCGGCGTCTTTCGCCCGGTTCACCAGCGGTTGGGTGCCTAGATAGCAGCTAAGGCACAGTTGGGCGTCCGTTGCCACGCTGTCTCCGGGGGGACAGGTAAAGGGCGGCAGATGCCCCAGGTGGGTAAAGCGCCCACCGTCAAAGTCAAATACCTCGCTGCCCCAAATTTGGCCGTCGGTGCCGTAGCCGGTGCCGTCCAGGGCAAAGCACAAAGCCGGTTCGGTCAGTTGGTGCTCCGCCAATACGGCGGCAGCGTGGGCAATATGGTGCTGCACCTGCATATCCGGCGTATAAAACCGGTGGGCGGTATAGCCCGGGTGCAGGTCTGCTACCACTTTTTCTGCCGTAAAGCCGTGAAGGGCGGCGAAGCGCTCTATATTTTCTTGATAGGCAGCCAGGCAATCCGGGTGGTTCAGGTCGCCAAAGGGTTGGGACAGAAACACATAGCGCCCGGCGTGGTAGCCGAAGGTGGCTTTTAGATCACCGCCCAGGCACAGGGTGGTCTGTTTGGCGGCAAAGGGCAGTTCAACGGCCAAAGGCACATAGCCCCGCGCCCGGCGCATAAAGGCAGGCTTGCCCTCTGTCACTTGCAGTACAGAGTCGTCAATAGGGGTCAGGATTGGACGATCGTGACCCAGCACCGGCACGCTGAACTGCTGCACGGCTGTATCGTCTGTGCACATAGGCGCGCCGCTGATGTTGGCACTGGTGGCCACCAGGGGCGAGATCGCCTCCAGCAGCAGAATTTGCAGTGGATTGCAGGGCAGAAACGCCCCCACCCGGTCACTGCCGCAGGTGATCTCTGTCGGCAGCGGTCGCTTGCTATGCAGCAGCACAATGGGTCGGGCAGCAGACAGCAGCAGCTTCTCCTCTGCCTGGCTCACCCGGCAATACTGCCGCACTTCTTCTATATTGCGAAACAGCACCGCAAAGGGCTTTTGCCCCCGGTGTTTGATTTGTCGTATTTTTGCCACGGCTGGCGGATTTGCAGCGTTGGCGCACAGGTGATAGCCGCCAATGCCTTTGACGGCTATCACTTCTCCCTGCCGCAGCAGTTGGGCGGCTGTTTCTATGTCCATGGTTAGCTGCGGTCCACAGTGGGGGCAGGCAATGGTTTGGGCGTGGCAGCGCCGGTCTGCGGGGGTGGTGTACTCCGCCCGGCAGTCCGGGCAAAGGGGAAAGCGCCCCATCACCGTGCGTTCCCGGTCATAAGGCAGGGCCTCCATAACCGTGTACCGCGGTCCGCAGTGAATACAGGTGATGAATGGGTGCCGATAGCGCCGGTTCTTCGAATCCAGCAACTCCCGCCCGCAGTCCGGACAGGTGGCCAGGTCCGGGGGCAGAAAAGGCAGACCCCGGGCACCACGGCTGTGGGTGATGGTAAAGCCCTGAAATGGCTGGAACGGCAGTTCCTTCACTTCATATTGGTAGATGGAAAAGGCGCGGCACAGCCGCTTTGCGAAGGCAGTGAGCGCCGGGTCCTCTCCGGTGGCGGTGAGGGTCACCCGGCCGCCGGTGTTGCACACTGTGCCGGTGATTCCCAGTTCCGTAGCCAGTCGCAGGGCGGTGGGGCGAAAGCCCATACCCTGCACAATGCCGCTAAAGATATATTCTTTCGTGATCATACGGGTTTGGTATAGGTTTCCGTGCCGGCAGCGCCGTCGTCCGGGGCAAAGGACAGGGCGTGAAACTTGAGACACGCATCCATACATGCGCCGCACTGCACGCAGGCGCTGCGGTCAATGACCCAGGTGTGGCTCTCCTTGCGGTCCACGGCGATGGCGCTTTGGGGGCACTTGCGGGCACACAGGCCGCAGAGAATGCACTTTTCCATATCGTTGACGATCTTGCCGCCTTGGGGCGCCGCTTCTTCTTTCTGCTCCGGCTGGGGCTTTTGGTACACATCCACCAGCTTTTTCGGCCCCGGCGGGGTGTAGCCCGGCTGCATTTGCAGGCAGTGCTTGGGGCAGCCGGTGGTACAGTCTGCGCACTGCACGCAGCCCATACGGTCAATGCTCCAAGTACCGGCAGCCCGGTCAACGGTAATGGCGCCGGAGGGGCACTTGCGGCTGCACAGGCCGCAGAGAATGCAGGTTTCCATATCAATTTCCACATGGCCGCGGCTGCGTGCCGGGTATTCCCTGGGCACCTGCGGGTACTGCCGGGTGGCAGGCTTGGAAAACAGATTTTTCAGCGCCGTGCGTGTAAAATCCATAAATGCCATAGGAACCTCCTTACCGCTCCGTGCAGCTGATGCACGGGTCAATGGTTAGGATTTGCAGCGGCACATCTGCCAGCTCGCTGCCGGGCAAAATGTGCAGGAGTGCATACAAATTGGTAAAGGTAGGGGTGCGCACACGAAAGCGCTCCAAAAACTTGGTGCCGTTGGCTTTCGTATAATAGAACGCCTCGCCCCGCGGCTGCTCCACGCGCACAATGGCCTCGCCCTTGGGCATCCCCTTGATGGGCACGGTCAGTTGGGAGTCGGGCACCTTGGCTGCCAGTTGGCGGATAATACCAATGGACTGAAACAGCTCGCCAATGCGTACCCGGCAGCGGGCGTAGCCGTCGCAGTCGGTGCTGGTGATGATGTCAAATTCCGCGTCGCCGTAGGCTTCATACCCCAGCTTGCGGGTGTCGCTCTCTATGCCGGAGGCACGGGCCATGGGCCCTACGGCGCCGTACAGCAGTGCCTGCTCCTTGGTGAGCACGCCAACGCCCCGCAGGCGGCTTTGCACACTGTAATCGTTCAAAAAAACACGGGCAAGGCTGTGCAGTTCTTTTTCCATATCGTCAAAGATGGCAACAAAGCTTTTGAGCATGTCGCTGTCCATATCTTTCAGCACGCCGCCGATGGTGTTGACGCTAAAGATCACTCGCCCGCCGGTGGAGGCCTCAAACATATCCAGCACTTTTTCCCGCATACGCCAGCATTGCATAAACAGGGCGTCAAAGCCAAAGGCATCTGCCAAGAGACCCAGCCACAGCAGGTGGGAGTGGATTCGGCTCATTTCGCCCCAAATGGTGCGCAGATATTTGGCTCTGGGCGGCACTTCTGCGCCAAAGATCTGCTCCAGGGTCTCGCAATAGGCCATGCCGTGCTTAAAGGAGCAAATGCCGCAAATGCGCTCCACCACATATTGATAGTCATGGAAGTCCCGACGACCGGCCAGTTCTTCCAGTCCCCGATGGACAAAGCCGATGGAAGGGATGGCCTCAACCACCTTTTCATCCTCCAGGACTAAATCCAGATGAATAGGCTCCGGCAGCACCGGGTGCTGCGGGCCAAAGGGCACGATGGTGCGATTAGCCATTCTCTGCACCTCCCTCCGTTTTTTTCACGATGGTTACATTCTCACCCATAGGAGCCTTGCAAAAAGGCGTTTCTTTGTCTATTCGGTAAAATTTGCCGTGGAAGTCCAGGTTGATACAGTCAATATTCACCCCGAACAGCTCGGCGATCTCGTTCTCAAACAGCGCCGCAGAGGGAAAAATATCCGAGATGGAGTTGATGATCTCACCCGACTCCACAAATACCCGAAAGTTGTCCATTTGGTAGTCCTTGGCAACGGAATAGATCAGTTCCGTGCCATCTTCTCTTCCGGTGGCGCCGATCTGTACCAGCCGAAAGCCGGCGCGCAGGTGCTCCAGCATCATCCGGTACAGGGTCTTGATATCCACATCTTCAATGGTGTAGCTTGGGTTCATTCTGCGGCCTCCTTTCGGCGTTCGCTTTTTTCTTGCAGCAGTGCCAGGGATTGCACCACGCCGTCAATAATACTCTCCGGCCGCGCGGCGCACCCGGGCACATAAATATCTACGGGGATCACTTTGTCCACCCCGCCCAGCACATTGTAGCAGTCCTTGAACACGCCGCCGTTGCAGGCGCACACCCCAATGGCGCACACCACCTTTGGCTCGTTCATCTGCTCGTAGATCTGGCGCACGACCGGCGCGTTTTGGTGGTTGACGGAGCCGGTGATCAGCAAAATATCCGCGTGCTTGGGGTTGCCGGTGTTGATAACCCCAAACCGCTCTACATCATAGAGAGGGGTCAAACAGGCCAGCACCTCAATGTCGCAGCCGTTGCAGGAGGTGCCATCGTAGTGCATAATCCACGGAGATTTGGTTACATTCGGCATACTTATACCCCCTTTAGCACTTGTAAAACAAAGATGTTGATGACCCCGATGATCATGGTCACCGCCCAAGTGGTTTTGAACATACGCTGCCACTTGAGGCGGGCGTTGGTGTTGTCAATGAGGATCTCCAAAAAGTAAGACAGCACCACGGCCACCGCTGCCAGCGCATAGCTCCAGGGCTTGCCGTTGATGAAAAACAGGGCGATAATGCCCATTAAAAATACGTTCTCGTACCAGTGGCTCACCTCCACAATCAGGAGGGTTACGCCGTTAAATTCGGTGGTCAGCCCCTTGACCATCTCTTGATGGGCGTGGTGGCTGGTGGACAGGTCAAAGGGGTGCTTGCGCAGCTTGATGGTGAGAATGAACAGAAACCCGCAAAACACACCGGGCAGGTACACAATCGGCGGCAGGCCGCTTGACCGCACAATGTCGCTAACCTTAAAGCTGCCGGTGGCCAGATAAAAGCCAACGGCGGTGAGCAGCACCATCGGCTCATAGGCCATGGTTTGCAGCATCTCCCGATTGGCCCCCATCGCCGCATAGGGGCTGTTACAGGTGGTGGCCGCCAGGATCAGACACAGGTTGGCGGTGGTCAGGGCAAAGAAGATCAGCAGCAGATCCCCGCCGCCGAAAAACAGCGCGCCGGTAAAAATAACGAAAATCAAGAAGCTTACATGGCAGACGATCTGAATGTGGTTCATATACTTGGTTTCTTTGCCCAGCAGCTTGCCCACATCGTAGAAGGACTGGAGCAGCGGCGGACCTTGGCGCCCTTGCATACGGGCGGTGGCTTTGCGGTCCACACCTTGCAGCAGACCGCCCACGCCCGGTGCCAGCAGAATATACAGCGCCACACTGATGGCGGCAACAGCAGCATTGCTCATCGCACCGCACCTCCTAACGCAATGACGGTATAAATCAAGATGGCTGCCGTGGAGAGCACCACGCTGGGGCTCCACAGCTTGGTCTCACCGAACAGGTCAGTCAAGTACCAGTTGGTGATCCAGGAGTGCTTGGGCTCGCCCATGGCGTCATAGAAATAAGTCTGCTTGCCGGTATTCACGCCGGCAAGGTATGTGTCTTCAAAGGTAATGTGAGAGCGGCGCAGCAGAATCATCGTCACCATAGGCACCACAAAGATCAGCACCAGCATAATGATCATAATGAGAATATTGTCGCTGGACAGCACCGCCGAGGCGTGGCCGTACACACCGGCCAGGTACGGGGTAACCACGAATTTAGACACTGCCGGGAATACAAAGCACAGCAGCACCATGAGTACCGAGTGAATGAGCAGAGAAGTCCACTGATCCCCGGAGGTTGTGTTTTTTTGACGGGTGTCCTTTCGGTTCCAGGAAAGCACGGTGGCCACCCATTTGGTCCAGTAAAACAGAGTGGTGGCGGAGCCGAAGCAGATAAACAGCACCAGGATAATGGAGCCGCTGTCCACAAAGGCTTTTAGCGCCGCCCACTTGGAAATGAGCATGCCAAAGGGCGCCAGAAACATACCGGCAATGCCGATGGAAAGGGTCAGCGCCAGGCGCGGGTGCCGGGCAATCAGTCCGTGCATGGACTCAATATCCCGGCTGCCGGTGGCGTTCTCAATAGCACCCACTGTTTGAAACAGCAGGGATTTGGATACTGCGTGGAAGATCAGTAACAGAACCGCGGCCCATACCGTCTCCTGTCGGCCCACACCGGCACAGGCGGCGATCAGTCCCAGGTTGGAGATGGTAGAGTAGGCCAGCACAGCCTTGCCGTCACTGACGGTAATGGCCAGCATGGAAGTGATCAGGAATGTAAAGCCCCCCACCAGGCTCACCATAGAGCCGGCATAGGTGCCGTACATCACCGGCGCCAGGCGGATCAGCAGGTACACACCGGCCTTTACCATCGTGGCGCTGTGCAACAGTGCAGAGGAGGGCGTGGGCGCCACCATGGCGCCCAGCAGCCAGCGGGAGAAAGGCAATTGTGCGCTCTTGGTCAGTGCGGCAAAGGCCAGCAAAATCACCGGCGCCACCACCAGCTTGCCGTCGCACAGGATCAGGCTTTGCAGGTCTGTGATTCCAAAGCGCACCCCTGCCCAAAAGATGGCTGCTGCAAATCCAAGTCCGCCCAGCAGATTCATCCACAGGGCACGGAAACTGTTTTGCACCGCCTCTTTGGTGCGGGTGTAGCCGATCAGCAGGAAGGACACAAGGCTGGTGATCTCCCAAAAAAAGTAGAGCCATAACAGACTATTGGATAGCACCAGACCAAACATGGCACCTAAGAATACATACAGCATGGCAAAGAAAAAGCGACGCCGATCGGTATATTCCTTATGATGGTTATGGTAATCGCGCATATAGCCGACTGCATATACTGTGATGAGTGTGCCTACAACGGCGATGATCAGCACCATAATCACGGTCAGTTGGTCTGTAAACAGGTTGTAGGGCTGTACGGCAGGCTTATAGCCTCCCAGTTCATACACAAAGGTCAGCACGGTTTGCACAATGGACAGCACCGCCACATAGTAGCGCCGGTACTTGATGCTAAGGACGGTGATCAGCACCGCAAAGCCGGCCTCCAGCGCCAGCATGGTATGGTCAATGATCCCGCCGCTCTGTAAAAAGCGCAGCTGCAAATTCTCCCCCGAGAAGAAACACACGGCAAAGGCCACGGCGCTGATCATCAGCACGCCGGCGCTGCCATAGACGACAAGCCGGCGCATACGGTCGCTGCCGCACAGTGCCAGCAACAGGGCGCTGACAAAGGGCAGAAGCACCAGGATTGCCAGCAAAATCTGCATCTGTTCCATGGTGTTCGTCTTTCTCCTTGCATAAGTTATAATATTATAATTATAATATTAACACGAACGAAAGCACCGGTCAATAAGGAAAAAATATTGGACGACGAATCGGCAATTTTGTCTGACTTTTGACGCCAAAAAACACCAAAGGAAAAATGCACAAGAAAAGGCAAAAAAAGAGTGACAATTTAGTTACAAATTCCTGTTGCCTTTTTGTATCGGGTGCTATATAATCAACTTGATTATAAGAGAGGAGGTTGTCTGATTATGGCAAACAAAGTGCGGGTGACGGCACTGTTTTTGGTCTTGGCAATTTTAATCGCAACCTTTGGCGCCGTGTCTATGGTTCAGGCCAAGACGGTGGGGGATGTGGAGAAGCTGGAGATCATCGAAGAAGGCCAGCAGACGGACTGCACCCTGCGTTGGCACCGGGTCAAGGGCGCCGATGGGTATCAGATTTTTCAATCCGTAAGCGATAAAAAGGCCTTTGATAAAGTTAAGACGGTGGAGGGCAAAAAGAACACACGTGTGCAGCTGACGGATTTAACGCCGGCCACTGTGTACCGCTACAAGGTGCGGGCATATAAGATTTACAGAGACAAGGAATATACCGGTGATTTCAGCCCGGAGATGACGGCATACACTTTGCCCGGTGCACCTAAGGTGGAGGCGTCCTCCCTGTCGGAGGGGTCTATGAACCTGCGCTGGTCTACGGATACCGGAGCAGCGGGCTATCAGCTGCAGTATGCAAAGGATAAGGACTTCAGCGCGGACGGTGCGCAGACCATGGACTTTAAGGCCGGTCAAAACAGTGCAGTGCTGGAGAAGCTGACGGAGAAGGCCACCTACTATGTGCGTATGCGCGGCAGCATGGCTGTGGGCAGCAGCACCAAGTACGGTCCCTGGAGCGAGGTTAAGAGCTTACAGATCGCGGAGACGGTGAAACTGCCTGCGAATATTGATAAGGACAAGCCGATGGTGGCCCTGACCTTTGATGACGGCCCGGCCTTTGACGGTTCCACCGGCCGCATTTTAGATGTGTTGGAGAAGTACGGTGCCCGCGCCACCTTCTTTATGGTGGGTACGCGAATCAATGACAACACCAAGAAGTACTTGAAGCGAGAGTTGGAGCTTGGCTGTGAGCTGGGCAACCACACCTACAATCACGATCACTATGGCAAGACGGTGACGGAGGCGGATGTGGTCAAGTGCTCAGATGCCGTATATAAGGCCTGCGGCAAGCGGCCCACGGCATTCCGCTGCCCCGGCGGCAATATGAGCAGCGTCATGCAGAACACTGCCAAAAAAGAGGGCATGATCATTGCCTACTGGTCGGTAGATACGGAGGACTGGAAATCAAGGAATCCGGCGCAAATTATCAGTCAGGCAGAGCACGGTGCCTATGACGGCAGCATTATCCTGATGCACGATATTTATTCCTCCACCGCAGACGCGGTAGAGAAAATTGTACCGGCGTTGGTGAAAAAGGGTTATCAAATTGTGACGGTGTCTGAGATGATCCAGGCCAAAACCGGCAAGGCACCGCAAGCCGGTCAGCAATATATCGACTACAAGACCATTAACAACAATACCCACTGATGATACACTTTATAACAAAAGCGAAACAAACGGAAAAAGACCTGCGCACCCGCTTTGCAGACGATAAGTTTGCCGAGTGGGAGGCGCAGGTCATTGACGCTTTGGATGTGGATTTTTCTCTGGTGCGCCGAGAGGTGCACACAATGGAAGAATTTGAGCAGCAGCTGAAAGCGCCGTTTTTGGAGAACAAAGAAAAGATTTTCTACCGCGGCGAGCGGGTGGACGATCGTGCCCGACCGCTGATCCCCACCATTTTTCGCAACCGGCAGGCCCTGTTTGACAATGTGGATGCGGTGGCCAAGGTGACGGCGGATTTTGTGTATGACTTTTACAGCCGGGACGGCAGTTATATGCACCTGTATGAGAAGGTGATGGATCCGCATCCGCGGCAAAATCTGTATCGGCTGTTTGCTTTTTCCCAGCATTATCTGGATGTGTCGCCCTTTGTGGATTTTACCAAGAGTCTGTATGTTTCTCTGTCTTTTGCGCTGAAGAACCGGCAGGTTTATCCGGCGCCGTTGGCGCTTTATACGGTGAAAATTCGGGACGAAGGGGATTATACCGAGTCCTTAGCTACGGCTAATGCCTGGCTGGAGGATTACAAGGTGTATGTGTTCCGCCGTCGGGAGGATTACATTAAGAGCCTGATGCAAAGCGGCGCCGCCGGGCTGCGCCAAATGCTGCGGCAAATGGAGCGGGAGCGTCAGGATATGGTTTTAATGGGCAATGCGCCCAGCGCCAAGCTGATCGGTATTCCAACCAATGATCTGATGCGCTACCAGCAGGGTGTGTTTTTGCTGCTGACGGATTTTTCCCTAATGTTCAACGGCTATCCCACCAAGAATATTCGGGAGGATTTTGAAGTTACCAAGTGGATCCTGGACGCCGAGATCTGCCCGGCATTGCTGCAAATGATCGAGCGGGAGGCTCCCTGGTATAATTACGACTGCCTGCTGGATGTGAAAACCGGGTTTGAAAAGGCCGCCAAATTTGATTTGTAATAATTTGTAAATGTAAAAAGGACCGTACAGTGTACGGCCCTTTGATTTTGCAGTGCGTGTATTTCCACCAGCCACCCGGCTTTTATCTTTTACTTATGCACCAGGATCTTGCGGTACAGGGCTTCCACATCCTCTACCGTCAGCTTGGTGGGGTTGTTGCCCAGTCGGTTGATGTCCACCTTTTTGGCAAAGGCGGCGCATTGATCCGGCGTGGCAGTAGGCGACTGTAATTCCATCCTCTCCAGAAGGGAACGGAAGATGGCGACGCCGTCCGCACCGTTTTGACCGCCCATCAGAATACCAATTCGGTCAAAGCTATCCAGCACATAGTCCCGCCCCCGGGGATCGTTCACCCGGTCATTGTGGATGCGCATATAGTCCCAAATCTCTGCCAGCCCGGCGGCAACGGAATGACCGTGGCTGGTGTGGCAGTGCATGGTGATGTTGTAGCACATGGCGTGGGCCGCCGTGGTGGAGGTAAAATCAATGGCACGCCCGGCGTTATAGGAGGCGCGGAGCATACCCGCATTGCCTGCCGGGGTGTTTGCCAAATAGCCGTCCAGGTGCTCAAAATACAGGCGAATGGCCTTTTGGGCGTATGTGCGGCTTTCCGGGGTGCTGCGCACGCTCCAGTAGCTTTCTATGGCGTGGCACAGGGCGTCCAGACAGGTGCACTTGCGTTGGTAGTCCGGTACCGTCTGCAAAAAGCAGGGATCCAGCAGCACATAGCCGGGCAGAAAGCCGGGGTGGCTGACAGAGTGCTTCTCGTCCTCGTTTACATAAAAGATAGAGTACCGAGTGGCCTCACTGCCAGTGCCGCTGGTGGTGGGAATGGCTAAAAAAGGAATGTCGTTGTCCCGCAGTTCGGTATCGTAGCCCACCACGCCCGGGTTGGTGATCAGCAGCTTGATCATTTTGGCGCTGTCCAGGGGCGAACCGCCGCCGGCGCCGATGATAAAGTCGCAGCCTTCTTTGCGGTATAATTCGGCTGTCGCCACCATATCCTCGTAGCGGGGATTGGGGCGCACCGTGTCCCATACTGTCAGGCGGCAGTGCGCTTGCAGGTAGGCAAAGGCGTCCGTCTTTTCAAAACTCTTGCCGCAGCAGAGAAAGGGGCGCCGCGCGCCGCAGTTCTTCAGCAGGGCAGGAATGTCTGTATAATTTTCAATGATCTTTTCTTCAGTCCGCATTGGCAAGCCACTCATATTCCGGCACATAGATTCTGGTTTTGTCCCACGGGTCGCCGTCTAAGTGCCGGATCAGCCATACATAATACATTTCGTACCCGGGAGCGGTGACCTGCTGGTGGGCGTTGCCGCCCCGAATGCACAGGCAGTCACCGTTTTGTGTTTTATAAGGGGTGTCGCCCTCAAACCCGGCGCCGAAGCCTTCCGGGTGATCAAACTGGTAGTAGTACACCTCCGGTTGGGGGTGGTGGTGGGGCGGATAAGAGGACCAGCGCCCCGGTTGATTGAACACCTCGCCCATCACCAAGTTGGACTGCGGGGCGTTGTCCAAATCAAACATAGTAGAGACGATCCGGTGCCCGGTGCCGTTCCACTGACCCTTGCCAAACTCTTGGTACAGGCAGTTGCCCGGGTGGTAGAATTCCGGCGCCCAGGTGCGATCATTGTCGGTCATTTGCACCAAAACCTGGCTGCCTTCTATGGCAGTAACCGTGGCTTTTGTGCCCCGGCAAAAGTGCACGGCGTAGGGCTTCTTTTCAAATGGATTTTTGCGCCGGCAGGTCTCGTTTATGCTGTTGCCTACGGCAAAGGTCACCTGGCCGGACAGCAGCAACACGGCACACTCTTTTTCCGCTTCTTCCAGAGTCAGGGTGTCGCCGGGCGCCAGCTTTTGCACAAAAATGTCCATAAGCATATCGGCGTTGACCCCGTCCATTTGGCACAGGGTCTTGCGGCCGTTCTCGTCAAAATCCGTACGATAAAGCATAGGGTTCCTCCTTAATTTCCTTTATGTGTATTGCCCTGCTCCGGGGGAGCCGGGTGGTAGTTGGGCACATAGCGCATCAGTACCGTGCGCACAGTCTCCGGCGTGATGTTCGCCAAATCCTCCAGCATGGCGGCAAAGCGATCTTTGTCAATCTCCACAGGCTGGGTGACAAAAATCTTTTTGTTGGCGGTGCGCTGGCGGTTTTGCATTTCTTCTTCCATGGCCAGCTCCTCATAGAGCTTTTCGCCCGGGCGCAGGCCGGTGATCTTAATGGGTATTTCTTCTTCTGTAAAGCCGGATAGGCGGATCAGGTTCTTGGCCAGATCCATAATTTTCACCGGCTCGCCCATATCCAGTACGAACACCTCACCGCCCAGAGCCAAACCACCGGCCTGGCACACCAGTTGTGCCGCCTCCGGTATGGTCATAAAGTAGCGGGTAATGTCCTTATGGGTCACACACACCGGGCCGCCCTGGGCGATCTGATGCTGGAAGATGGGAATCACGGAGCCGTGAGACCCCAGCACATTGCCAAAGCGCACGGCGGCGTAGCGGGTATTTTGGCTTACGGTGTTCATATACTGTATGATGATCTCCGTCAGTCGTTTGGTGGCGCCCATCACATTGGTGGGGTTTACCGCCTTGTCAGTGGAGAGAATGACCATCTTGGGCACTTTGAATTTGTCTGCCGCAACGGCCACATTGTAGGTGCCGAACACATTGTTCTTCACCGCCTCGCAGGGCGAGACTTCCATCAGCGGCACATGTTTGTGGGCGGCAGCGTGGAACACCACATCCGGGTGAAATTCGGCAAATACTTCGTCCAGCCGCTTGGTGTCCCGCACGGAACCGATGCGCACATACACATCTATCTCGCCGTTATATTTCTCGTTGAGCGCATTGAACAGTTCAAAGGCGCAGTTCTCGTAAATGTCAAAGATCACGATCTTGTCCGGGTTGTACCGGGCTACCTGCATACAAATCTCGGACCCGATGGAGCCACCGCCGCCGGTAACCAAAATTGTTTTGCCGATCAGGTAGCGACAGATTTTTTTGTCCAGGGTCACCTCCGGGCGGGACAGCAGGTCGGAGATCTCCACATTCCGGATCCGCTGGGCACCGTTGCCGTTCTCCCAAAACTCCTGCACGGAGGGAGAGATTTTTACATTGGCCTTGGTGCCCATAGCCAGGTTCACCAGGTCTCGCCGCCGCGCCGGTGCTGCTGAGGGAATGCAAAAGATGATTTCGTCAATTTTATACTTTTCGGTCAGTCGGGGCAGGTCATCACAGATGCCCACGATTTTCACGCCGTTAATGCGCTTTTTGTACTTGGCAGGGTTATCGTCCAGCGCGATCACCGGTCGTCCCTCCCGGTAGTGATCGTTGCGCAGCTCGTCAATGATAAAGTTGCCCATAAATCCGGCACCCACGATCATAATACGCTTTTGGCCGTTCCGTCGGCCCACCAGATTGTGCACATATCGGCGTAGAATACGATAGCCGATCCGGGGAATCAGCGTGGCAACGAACATCAGAACAAAAAAGAGAATATAGGCATAGTAGGGCAAGTAGCCCTTGGTGTGCAGCAGCTTGGCAAACAGAAAGCGGTCACACAAGAACAGCTGTACGGCATTGACTAAGGCGCCTAAAAAGCTTTTCACGATCTCGTCCGATCCGGCAAAGTACCATACGCTGCGGTACAGACCGAAAGCGGAATTGATCCCCACCAACAGCACGCTGGTCAGCCCAAAGTGCAGGTAGTTGAAGATCATGTATTTGTAGTCTGTGGCCATAATGTGGCCGCTCATGGTCAGGTAGCAGATGCTGCAATTTGCCATGGCAAAGAGCATAATATCCAGCACGCCCAGCATGGCACGACGCAGCAGCGCATTTAGGTTTTTGCCGTCCTTCGTATGTTTCATTTTTGGTCCAATCCCTTGTTTTCATCTTGCGGTGTATTCTCATTGTATACACATCTTAATTCTACAACAAGATTTGCCACAATGCAACCGCTATTCGTGGTTTTTTTGCCGGTTGGGACTGTCTGTTAAAATACAAAAGGCTTCGGTTGCCGCTTATCCGGCGGATCGGGCGGCTTTTGGTAGCGTTTTTGACAAAAAGTGGTTGAATTGCAGCGCTGCCTGCGGTAAAATAAAAATCGGATATGGCTATTTTGCCGAATTTAAGGGGGACATTTTTATGGAAAAATTAAAGGACTGCCAGTTGCAGCATGTCACGCCGGAGGAAGTGGGCGTGAAAAGCAGTGCGGTGGCTGCGTTTATCAACGAGATCAATGAGAAGCATTTGGGGCTTCAAAGCTTTACATTTGTGCGCCACGATCAGGTGTTTGCCCAGTGCTTTTGGAAGCCCTATGGCCCGGATACACCCCATGTGCTTTACTCCATGAGTAAAAGTGTGACCTCCACGGCCGTAGGCTTTTGCGTGGCGGAGGGACTGCTCAACCTGGACGACAAGGTGTACAAATTTTTTCCGGAATATAAGGTGCACGGCGCACAAAACAAAGCGCTGACCGTGCGTATGCTCCTAACCATGCGCTCCGACAAGCTGATTACCGTGTTTGAAGAGAAGGGTAACACCGACTGGATCAAAAGCTATTTTGCCGCGCCGTTTTTGGCACCGCCGGATACCCGGTTCAATTACATCAGTGAGAACACCTTCATGCTCTCCGCCATTGTGTCCAAGGTTACCGGTATGTCCATGGTGGATTATCTTTATCCTCGTATGTTCCAACCCCTGGGTATTGAAAAGCCCTTCTGGGAAGCGGACGGCCGGGGCAACAACGTCGGCGGCTGGGGGCTGTATATGAAGAGCGAGGATCTGGCCAAATTCTTCCTGCCCTATCTGCATGGCGGCAAGTACAAGGACGGCACGCAGTTGGTGCCTGCCGATTGGGTGGCGCAGGCTACGGCCAAGCAGACCCCTTCGGTGTCTGACGGTTATATTGACAATATGTGCGGCTACGGTTTCCAGTTTTGGCGCAATCCGCTGCCCAACAGCTACCGCTGCGACGGCCTTTTCGGTCAGCGCTGCTTCTTCCTGCCGGAGTATGACGCCATGATGGTGCTCAACTGCGGCCAGTCCGAGGACTATAAAATTATGAAGGTGTTTTGGAAACACTTCCCGGAGGCTTTTGGGCCGGAGGCACTGCCTGCGGATGCGCAGGGTCAGGCGGCGTTGCAACAGGCGGTGGATGCCTGCGCTGTGGAGGATCTGCCAGCCACGCCTCGGAATACCGAAATGGAGCAGAAGATCGGCGGTCGCCTGATGACCTGCAAAACCTCGGAATTCACCTCCGTGGTGTCCATTTCTGTGACGCAAATGCTGTATCGCAAGCCGGGTAAGATCAATGCTATGCGCTTTGAATTTACCCCGAAGGGCGCCCGTTTCTATTGGCGGGAGAAGGATTATGAAAACACGGTTGAAGTAGGTATGGACGGCAGCTACGGCGTGTCGGCCATGGTGCTGGGAGACCTGCATTACACTGCCTATTCCAAGGCGGCTTGGCAGCCGGACGGCAGTTTGAAGCTGTGGATCCGCCCGATAGAGACTGCCCATGAGCGGCGCTTTACCTTCCACTTTAACCCGGACGGCACTGTGCAGGTGAAGAACGAGATGGAGCCTAAGTTTGAGGACTTGGTGATCTATAATTTTGTGTTCCTGGGGTTGCCCTTGCCTAATACCGGCAGCGAGAATTTTGTGAAACAAGCGGTGCACCGCCTGGGTCTGCCGCTGATCGAACCGGACTTTACCGCCAAACTGCAATAAATAAGCAAAAAAGAAAATCCCGCTTGTCTTGTGTGAACAAGCGGGATTTTTGTATGCTGTTATTTTAGTTTTCGTCTTTGGTGGGGTATTTCAGGTCATCCTTGGTCCAGTCCTGAATGATCTCTAAAAACTGCTTGGCGTCCTCCTTGGCTTGCAGCAGGTTGTGGTCCCGCCAGTTGCCGCACTCGCTCATGGCAGCGCCGGGAATGCTGCCCCAAAAGTCGGCAATAAAGGCAAAGGCGTCCTTGATCAGCTGAATGCAGTAGCTGTCGGATAGGCTGCGGGTGAGAAAATAGAACCCGGTGCGGCAGCCCATGGGACCAAAGTAGATGATGTTGTCGCCAAATTCCGTATTGCGCACATAGGTAGCAAACAGGTGCTCAATGGTGTGCATGGAGGCGTTGGTCATCACCGGCTCCCGGTTGGGGGCGCGCATACGAATGTCATAGGTGGTAATATCATCGTCAATGCGGCTGATATAAATGCCTTTTTCCAAAATGGTGTGATCGATTTGAAAGCTGGGAATTTTTTTCATTTTACTTCCACTCCGGTTAAAAAAGATAAATTTTGGGTGACGGCGGCTCCGTCGGTTTCGCCGGCGCAGATCCGGTCAAAACCGCGGATCATTTCCTGTGCCGGGGCCTTTGCCAGTCGGTAAAGGTCAAAGAAGCTTTCTGTGCGCACGCCGGGTGCGTAAGGGGAGCGCCAGTTCCTGTTCTCTATATTACCATATTTTTTCGCTTTTTCCAAGTCTTTTGGCCGCAACATAGAGGTTAGACGAAAATTTCCTGTAAAGGGGGACAAAATTGTCTCTATGCCGCCCACGATCCTGGCCTTGCTTCCGTTTGCGTCTCGCAGCAACCGCGCATCGTTTTGGTGTCGGTCAGCGCGCGGCGGGCATCTGTCGGTTGCAGCCGCTTGCCCAGTACCCGGTAGACGGTAAAGCTCAGCAGCCGAGCCACCTCGTCCAGCACCGCCGGATCATCCGGCACGGTAACGGCGGTGTCAAAGCACCGAGGGTCGTCAATGTGTAGCTTTTCGTGGAGCAAAGCACTGCGTCCATGCTCATCTCCACAATATTATGCAGGGCGGATTTGTGCAGGGGGCTGCCGCTGTCCGCCAGTTCCTGCTTTGCTTGGCATACACAAAGGGATGGCACTGCCGGTCCAGGGCGTAATGGAGAATAAAGCCGTAGGCGTAAGAGCGGGCAATGGCCTTTTCCGTGCTGCACCGGGTACAGTATTCTGCCATGGCGTCCAGTATATCTCCGGGCTTGGCGCGGTGCAGTCGGGAGCCGATCTTGCGTTGGGAGCGGCCCGGCATCCAGGGGGCAATACGATGAAAGAAGAAAACATCCGGTCCTTGGGTGCCCAGCATGACTGCGTCCCGGTTCAGGTCAAAACCCGCCAGTTCCGTTAAGGCGGGCAGCAGCTCGCAGGCAAAGATGTAGTGGGTGCAGTAGGCAGGCATTGGTTCCATTCCTCCATATCCGACGGAAAGGGACAGTCAAAGGCGACCGGCTCTTCCCGCACCGGGTGTATTAGGCGTATGGTCTTGCAGTGCAAGCAGGTGGCGGGTGCCGACAGGCGCCGTACCGTATAGGCTGTCGCCCACCAAGGGTGTGCCCAGGTGGGCAAAGTGTACCCGAATCTGGTGGGTGCGGCCGGTTTCCAGCTGCACGCGCAGCAGGGTGCGGCCGCCTTGCTGCCCCAGGGCTTCCCAGTGGGTCACCGCCCGCACGCCGGCAGGGTCTACCTGTCGCTTCACGGTGCTGTCCGGGCAATGGGCAATGGGTGCGTCTACGGTGCCGCTGCCGGTATAGGCGCCGGGCACTACCGCATAGTAGTCCTTTTGTACCTTTCCGGCCAGCTTGGCGGCGCTCAGCTGGTGCCGGGCCAGTACCACCAGGCCGCTGGTGTCCTTGTCCAGCCGGTAAATGGGCCGGAACGGACCGTCAAATCCGGCGGCTGCCACTGCGTTGGACAGGGCGTTGCCGTGGTGGTTGTAGGTCTCGTACATGGCCATACCGGCGCGCTTGTTCACCACCAAAATATCCCGGTCGGCATAGACGATCACTGCCTTTTCCGCTGAGGGTGGTGCAGTGGCGCCGTCTGTATTTAATTCTACGGCAACAATGTCGCCGGTATGCACCGGGTCTACCGTGCGCACCGGGCAACCGTTGCGGCTAAGGGCGCCGTATGTCTTTTTCAGACTACGCAGCAGTGCGGTGGAAAAGCCGTGGCTGCGTAGCACCGCCGCCACGCTGCTGCCGTCCAGAGCCGGTGGCACGGTATAGCTGATTTTTCTCATAAGGATAACAAACCGGCAGATGTAGGTGCACATCTGCCGGTGTAGGTTGGTTTGGTATTCTACTGGTACGATCCAGCCCATATCGTCGGCCTGTTTGCCGAACTGAATACCGGTCAGGGTGTCATACAGCTTCTGGGTCACTTCGCCGATCTCGCCGTTGTTGATCACTTCGCTGTCGCCCTCATAGGTCAGACCGCCAACGGGGCTGATCACGGCTGCGGTGCCGGTGCCAAAGACTTCTTCCAGCTTGCCGGTCTTGGCAGCGTCCATAATAAAGTCAATGGTAAAGCGCTCTTCGTGCACTTTGTAGCCCCACTTCTTCAGCAGCTCAATGCAGCTCATGCGGGTGATACCGGGCAGCACAGTGCCCACGGTGGGTGCGGTGTAGATTTCGCCGTCTACCTTGAACATAATGTTCATGGAGCCAACTTCCTCTACATACTTGCGTTCCACGCCGTCCAGCCACAGTACTTGAGCAAAGCCCAGCTTGTGTGCCTTTTCGGAGGCGATAATGGAGGCAGCGTAGTTACCGCCGCACTTGATATAGCCGGTGCCGCCGGGTGTGGCGCGCACATACTCGTCCTCAACATAAATGTTCACCGGATCCAGCCCCTCTTCATAGTAAGCGCCGGAGGGGGAGCAGATGATGATGAACTTATACTGGCTGGAGGCCTTTACGCCCAGTACCGGCTCAGTGGCGATGGTAAAGGGACGAATGTACAAACTGGTGTCCGGCTCAGAGGGTACCCAGTCCTGCTCCACTTTTACCAAAGCGCGGACCGCTTCTACAAAGTCCTCCACCGGGATCTCCGGAATGCACAGACGGTCATGGGTAGAGGCCAGGCGCGCACCGTTTTTGTCCGGGCGGAACAGCTGTACCTTGCCCTCGGGGGTTCTGTATGCCTTCAGACCCTCAAAGCACTCCTGCGCATAGTGGAACACCAGTGCAGAGGGATCCAGTACCAGCGGCTGATAGGGGACGATGCGGGCGTCATGCCAGCCCTTGCCCTCGTCATAATCCATGACGAACATATGGTCCGTAAAGATATGGCCGAAGCCCAGAGCGCCGGTGGGTTTTTCTTTCGGTGTTTTGGTCAACTCATACTTGATTTCCAATGTACTTACCTTCTTTTTTATATGGATTTTTATTTGTCATAGGACACGATCACCCCGCCGCCGGAGGCGTACAGGGAGTTGAGCCCGCTGGCTTTCAAAATGATAATGTTGCCGAAGCTGCACTTCTCGCGTACTTTGTCGGCAATCGTATTTGCTTTCTCGGGGCAGCACACATGGCTGATGATCAGGGTGCGGTGGCTTAGATCCTTGCCCTCCACATCCTTGGCAATCAGGTCGCACATTTTGGTAATGGCGCGCCCGGCGGCAAAATCCTGCCCGGCCAGGCTGATGGTGCCCTCGCTGCTGCGTTGGCAAATCAGCTTCATTTTCAGCTTCTTGATCACTGTGGCAGCCAGAGAGAACAGACGGCCGTTATTTTTCAGTGCGTCCAGACTTTCCAGGCAAAAATACAGCGCTGTGTGGTTGTGAATATAATCCTCTACCTGCTCCACTACCTGCTCAAAGGGCAAACCGCTGTCTTTCAGGCGGCGGATCTCATAAGCGATTAGGGTTTCCAGTCCGCTGGTGGCCAGGGAGTTGAATACATGGATCTTCTTCTCTCCCGGGTGGTCATCCTCATAGAGCATAACCCCTTGCAGGGCACTGTTGTAGCAGCCGGAGAGTTTGTCTGTAATGGTGAGCACATACACCTCTTTGGCGTCGTCCGCGGCAATGGCGGCACAGAATGCGTCCGGCGAGGGGCAGGCGGAACGGGGCACATCGCCCAGTGCCTGCATACGAGCGATAAAATCGTCCTGATCGAAGTTTTCATCGTCCATAATGCGGTAATCGCCCAGTTCCAGCGTCAGCGGAACCAAAGCCAGGTTGCCCCAGTCTTTCATCTCATCGGTCAGGTCGCAGCAACTGTCTGCAATGATCTTGTAGTCCATATCGTTCTCAACTTTCAATCGGTACTCCGGTTTTGTTTAATATTATAAACCTATGCTTTGGCGTAGTCAAGGCGAGAGTGCCAATATTTTATAATGGATATTTGTCGAGAAACGCCTGTACTTTGCCGATCTGCCGCTCCACACTTTCCGGGCAGGGACCGCCCTCGGAAATACGGGTGGCCACGCAGGTGTCCAAATTGATCTTGTGGTAGACATCTTGGTCAAACAGATCACAAACTGCCCGGTAGTCCTCCAGGGGCAGCGTTTCCAAGGTCAGCCCCCGGTCAATGCACTGGGCCACCAGCTCGCCGGTGGCTTTGTACGCGTCCCGGAAGGGTAAGCCCTTGCCCACCAGGTAATCGGCGCAGTCCGTTGCGTTGATAAAGCCCTTGGCTGCCGCCGCCCGCATGTTGTCCTTTAACACGGTCATGGTGTCGATCATGGGCGTGAAGGCGTGCAGGCACATTTTCACCGTGTCTACTGCATCAAAGATGGATTCCTTGTCCTCCTGCATATCTTTGTTGTAGGCCAGTGCAATGCCCTTCATCACCGTCAGCAGGGTGGTCAGATCGCCGAAAACGCGGCCGCTTTTGCCCCGTACCAGCTCGGCGATGTCCGGGTTTTTCTTTTGGGGCATAATGCTGGAACCGGTGGAAAAGGCGTCGTCCAGTTCCACAAACTTAAACTCCCAGGAGCACCACATAATGATCTCCTCGCTAAAGCGGGACAGGTGCACCATCACCAGAGAGAGTGCTGCCGCCAGCTCAATGCAAAAGTCCCGGTCGGACACCCCGTCCAGGCTGTTGGCGCTTACATCGTCAAAGCCCAGTTGCGCCGCCACCATTTGCCGGTCGATGGGGTAGGTGGTGCCGGCCAGAGCGCCGCTGCCCAGGGGCAGCACATTCATGCGCTTTTTTACATCTGCCAGTCGATCCAGATCGCGGCACAGCATGGCGGCATAGGCCATTAGATGATGGCCGAAGGTAATGGGCTGCGCCCGCTGTAAATGGGTGTAGCCCGGCAGGATCACACCTTTGTTTTCTTCTGCCTTTTTGCACAGCACCGCCAGCAGATCTTTTATGTCTGCGGCAATGGTGTCGATCTCTTTTTTCAGGGTCATACGAATGTCCAGCGCTACCTGGTCATTGCGGGAGCGGGCGGTGTGCAGCCGCTTGCCGGCTTGGCCCAAGCGGGCGGTCAACTCACCTTCAACAAATGTATGAATATCTTCCGCAGCCGGATCAATCGCCAGCTTGCCGCTTTCAATATCCGCTAAAATTTCGCTCAGCCCTTGCACGATCTTTTCGCTTTCGCTCTTTTCGATAATCCCGCATGCACCCAGCATGGTGGCGTGGGCCATACTGCCGGTAATGTCCTCTTTATACATGCGGCTGTCAAAGTGAATGGAGGCGTTAAAATCGTTGGTTTCTTTTGCCAGTTCCTTTTTGAACCGGCCTTTCCATAATTGTGCCATAATCTCCTGCTTTCTGTAAAATGCAAAAATCAGGGCGCACGGTGGGCCGTGCGCCCTGTCATTCGTTGACTTTTGACAATTAGTCTTCGTTTGCTTCCCGCTTTTGGTCCAGCAGCGCTTTTACTTTCAGCGGCAGACCAAACAGGTTGATGAACCCGGCAGAGTCTTTCTGGTTGTATGCGCCGCCGTCGTCGCCAAAGGAGGCTACGGTCTCGTCATACAGGGTGTAGGGGGAAGTGATTCCGGCGTTCATTACATTGCCCTTGTACAGCTTCAGCTTCACATCGCCGGTTACGGTTTCTTGGGTCTTGTTGACAAATGCGTCCAGTGCCTCACGCAGGGGAGAGAACCACAGGCCGTTGTATACCAGCTCGCCGTATTTCTCCGCCACCAGCTTCTTGTAGTGGGCAGTGTCCCGATCCAGGGTGATCATTTCCAGCATTTGATGGGCCTTGTACAGAATGGTGCCGCCGGGGGTCTCATATACACCGCGGCTCTTCATGCCTACCAAACGGTTCTCAACAATATCCAACAGACCGATGCCGTTCTTGCCGCCCAGCTCGTTGAGCTTTTCCACCAGGGCCAGGGGGCTCATCTCTACGCCGTCAATGGCGGTGGGCTCGCCCTTCTCAAAGTGAACGGTAATGTAAGTGGGCTCGTCCGGTGCGTTCTCCGGGGCAACGCCCAGCTCCAGGAAACCATCTTTCAGGTACTGAGGCTCGTTGGCCGGGTCCTCCAGATCCAGACCCTCGTGGCTCAGGTGCCATACATTTTTATCCTTAGAGTAGTTTGTCTCCCGATTGATCTTCAGCGGAATGTTGTGCGCCTCTGCATACTCGATCTCTTCTTCACGGCTCTTAATGTCCCACTCACGCCAGGGGGCGATGATCTGCATTTCCGGTGCCAGCGCCTTTAAGCTCAGCTCAAAACGCACTTGGTCGTTTCCCTTGCCGGTGCAGCCGTGGCAGATGGCGTCTGCACCCTCTTTGATGGCGATCTCTGCCAGACCCTTGGCAATGCAGGGACGGGCGTGGCTGGTGCCCAGCAGATATTCCTCGTACGCTGCGCCGGCCTTTAAGCAGGGGAAGATGTAGTTCTTTACATAGTCCTCTTTCAGGTCCAGCACATACAGCTTGGAGGCGCCGGTTTTCAGCGCTTTTTCCTCCAGGCCGTCCAGCTCGGTGCCCTGACCTACATCGCCGGACACGGCGATCACTTCGCAGTTGTTGTAATGCTCTTTCAGCCACGGAATGATGATGGATGTATCCAGGCCGCCGCTGTAAGCCAATACGACCTTCTTAATTTCTTTTGCCATAATTAGCACGCTCCTTGTTTCAAAAACTGTACCCATTATATAAACTCCCGGTTGGAATTGCAAGCGATTTGGCAAAATTCGTATAAAAATGCAAAATACGGCAAAATATGCAGGAAGATTTGTATAAAATTACAAGAAAATCCTGCATAAATCGGGAATTTGCGTGCATAAATGTATAATCGGAGCCGCAACTTACCGCATATATAGTATTGTATTTATTTCGTATGCACTTTGTCTTGCTGTGCCTTAGGCGATTGCAGAAGGCGCATAAGGATAGAAAAAGGACGGCGGCTTAATTTCAGCCTGTTCCAACAGTATATATACAGACAGCATATTGCGGTTTTAGACAGCTGTCTGCTATTAGACAAAATCCACGAATTACTCATTTTGTTTGTGTACTATGCACAAAAGGAATTTGAACATTCTGTTAATTTTTACGACTTCAAAACAACGGATTTACCTTGACTTGCAGGGGCATAAGTGGTATTATTGTCTTGTAATATATGTATGGGCAGAAGTATGCCCATCACCTGTATTGTTAATTCTTTCTCAATTGGCATTTGGGTGGGTCTTTAGGCGCGTTGCCGTCGGCCTTTTGGTCAGAAAGGTGGACGGATGCACAGGGCGTCGAGGCGTACCTGCCGGTTGCAGAATAAGGAGGAAAAGATTTATGAAAACAAGAAAGGGCAAGCGCTTTTTATCGGTGCTTTTGGCTGCGATCATGGTGCTGACGGCTCTGCCACTCACCGCTCTTGCTGAGGGTCCCACCCCTGCAAAGTCGGACGCCTTGATCACCCTGGACAATGCCATTAACGCATACGAATCTGCCATGGACGGCAAGATTTATGCGGATATGGCCACGGCTTACGACAAGTATATGGCCGCCAAACAAGCGCGGGATATGTATGTCTATGGCGGCGACGCGTCCCAGGATTTAAGAACTGCTGCACAGGCATTGACCACCGCAACGACGGAGATGCAGAAGACGGTGCTCTCCTCCGATGTGACCTATGCCACCGTAACGGACTCCAGCGGTGCAACCGTGGCTTCCGATTATGCCAACGGGCTGCTGTACTACGGCGGCAACCTGCGCTTCTCTAACGATGTGGTTGGCTCCTGGTACTATGATGACGGCGCCAAGCAGTGGTTCAAAATCGTTATGAACGACTATGTGTTCCTGTATGACGGCACCACACCGCTGCGGGCACCGGTACAGTTCAGCTATGAGTACCGCAATGAATATCTTATCAATAACAGCGGTAACGCAAAGCCTCGCGGCATTACAGCCGTGAATGTGAACAATCCGGAGTTGACGGTTGCGAATTGGACCGTAAAGAAGAACCAGAGCGGTAACATTCCGTTTATGTCTTCCGATGGCACGGTGGTTCCCACTGTGGCAGCTGCTTCCGGTGCCGATTCTCCCATTTATTGGACTCGTGATTCCGCCGGCAGAAACAACACTAGGCAGAACACCGGTTCCAGCTTTGTGACTTACAGCGGCACCCCCAGCGCCCCGCTGACCACCATTGACACCCGCTTCACCATTTATGACCACGATAAGAATCGCGCAGCCATCATTGCTGCTTCTCAGTGCTTGGCTGGTGATAAGGGCGGTAGCCAGGAAAAACACGATGGCCACAACTACGGCTATGTGATCAACTATGCCGGGGTGAAAGAGGCTTTGGCCACTGCCAAGTCCACCATCTCTAATATTAAAAACTATTGTAATGACGCTGCGGATATGCGCAGCCTGCTGGTGGCTGCCAGCGCTTTGGCATCTGTCAATCCGTCCGACAGCACCGCATACAATTTTGCTTCTAACACTGCAGAGGCTGCGTCCAAGTGCGCTACGGATATTGACAACGCCCGCACGGCGCTGACCAACGCACAGAGTGCACTGACGGCAGATGATGACTCTTACGATCAGTTGCGCAATGTAATTGACCTGACCAAGGCCACTTACACAGCCGGCAATGATAACGGCGTTTATTCTTCTGATAATTGGAACGCCTTTAAGTCCGCGTATGAGGCTGCCTACACCGCCATTATGGCTGTGGGGAGCGGTTATCAGCCTAACGGCACCGTAACGCCTTTGGCAGTAGAGCTGCAAAGAGGCTTATGATGCTCTGCTGGAGGAAGCACAGAATTCCAGAGTAGATACCACCGCATTGGTAGAAGCCATCACCAAGGCAAACGGCATGGAGGCGTATGAGACCTACTTTTCGCCGGAGACCTATGCCAACCTGACCGATGCTGTCGCCAATGCGAAGAAGGCTGTTTGGGGCACTGAGGAGAACTACGGCGTTCCCTCTGCTGCATTGCAGAAGACGGATGAGAACACCCAGATCGTTGCGGATCAGACCGCTGCGGTATTGGCTGCCATTCCTGCCCTGCGGATCAATCATGATCTGCACATTACCAGCGGAACCCACTATGTGAGCTGGAACAGCATTTTGGCTTCTTATGAAGCACTGAACGGCTCCAAATATGTAAACTTCGACGCGCTGGTACAGGCTGTGTCTGATGCAAAGTTTGAGATGGCTGCGCTGGACAACAAGGACATGACCACGCCGGAGCAGCTGCTGGCTGACTACACTGCGGTTTTGGAGAAGATTCTGACTGCTTATGACACACTGGAATTCTCCTTCACCGAGCTGCCCAATGGCACGGTGGCTACCAATGCGGAGCACCTGATCGTTGGTTCTCCTAACTCCAAGAGTGCCAGCGGCAGTATGGTTAACGATACACAGATCAACGGTTCTGTGGCGCTGGGCTTCAGCTTCCCCAACAATGCGGTTATGATCCGTACCAGCCATGAAGCCACCACCTTTAATTTGGGCGACATGATGCTGTTCTTCGGCTCCTGGCGTGATTACGATCACCAGCTTCTGTTCTTCAATTTGAACGATACCGTTACAGGTGAAGGGGATACCGGTGAGTTGGTGGCTCGTGCCATAGGTGCCGGTCAGACCCCCAGTTTGAAAGACACCGATGTGGACGAATATGTAACCAAGAAGAACATTAAGCCCGGTAATGCCATTAAGACCTCCGGTACCACTGCCGCAACATGGGAACTGAAGGACCTGTACGCAGTAGAGGTAGATAACAAAACGGATGCCTTTGCAGTGGATGCAAGCGGTAACCGAATTAATGACAAGTCCACCAATGTGCTGGACATTGCCACCAGCGTGGCTTCTAACAACCAGGGTACGCAGAACGTTCTGTTTATGCATGGTAAGGGCGGCAGTGGTAACTTCGGCGGCAACACGTATGCAGGCGCTTATACCATGAGTGTTGCGAAGGATAACGCCTCCACCAAGTTGACCACCACAACACTGCCCAACAAGAAGATCTATACCGTTTCCGGCAATGTGGGTGCTGTGACCCGGCTGAGCTATCAGCCCTTGAGCGCTTGGACTACACTTCGCCACGATGTACAGAACTACAGCGTGACCGCTACGGTAGTAGATATTGCGTATCTGTTTGACCTGATCAACCAGTGCAGCGCACTGACCGACAGCAACAAGTACACCGACGCTTCCTGGACCAAGTTTGCCGATGCTTTGAGAAAAGCTAAGGGTCAGATGGCGTATAACACGATGACCGCGGATGAGATCCTTACCGAGGCGAAGACCAGATACACCACGCTGCTGCGTGCTTACAACGCTCTGGAGCTGAACACCTTCACCTTAACCTTTAACTATAAGGATGCCAACGGGAACGATACCTCCAAGACGATTAAGAATGTGGAGTACGGTGCAAACCTGAAGGCGCAGGCCGACACGGTTGATGTAACCGACTATAAGAAAGGCGGCTACTCTTACACCTTTACCGGTTGGGATCCGGAGATCACCGATTCCACGCTGGTGACCGGTGCTGTGACTTACACCGCACAGTACAGCTCCACAATGGATAATGCCGACTTCTCTGCGCTGGACGCAGCGGTGGCCAAATTGACGACTTTGGCCGACAAGACCTATGCCGCCAGCGATTTGGAGGGCGTGGCTGCGCTCATTAAGGGTCTGACTTACTACCACTACGACGCAGAACAGCGTGCCGCTACCATGGGCGACAAGCAGACTGAGATCGACGCAGAGACCGCAAAGGTCAATGCATACAGCATTACCGCTTCAACTCTGGATCTGTCCGCAGCAGAGGCTGCACTGGCCAAGGCACAGAACGGCAAGGATTCCGATGCGTATGATTTGTCTGCCATTACCGGTTTTGAATTGTACAAGACCGTGACGGTCAACGGCAAGGACATTATGGGTATTGCCTACAAAGACATGAACAGCCTGAATGCTGCCATCCAGGCACTGCTGGAGTCCTTACAGCCCATGACCTACACTGTGTACCTGAACGGTGATCCGCTGGGTACTTACAATTACGGTGCCCGCATTGTAGTTAACGGTGACGGTACCGTCAGCACCAATGATAACATTGAAACGGAGACCGGCGCTGCCAAGTATGCTTGGTACTACAGCTACAACTCCGTGCAGGTTGCCCAGACCACCGCACCCAAGTATATGACCACTGCACCCAGCTACGGCTTTGTGGTTAAGGGCAATACGTATCTGACCACAGAGAAGGCGGACAGCGACGCGGCCAATTATGTAGTGACTTTTGTCAACGGCATTAACGGTCATGTGTTTGATGTGGTTTACACCAGCGGCTCTGTGACCATGCCCACCGCTCCCGCTTGTGCATTCTACACCTTCAGCGGTTATGACAACGGCGCAGCCGCCGGTTCCAAGATTAACGTAACCGGTGACACCACCATTACCGCACAGTACGATGTGACGAACATTGCCAAATTTAACATTGAGGCCGGAGATGTAAGCGGTGCTTTCGAGTACAACTCTTACATCACCACTACGGATGACTCGGCAGAGGTTTGGGTAGCCTATTACGAGGGCGGCACTACCAACAAGAATGGTGATACGGCAAATGGCTATCGCATTGTTGGTTATGGCAGCACCTTGGCTTTCCGTGCCTGCGAGGATATTACCATCTGGGGTATGACCCTTAGCGATGTACTGGATATGTGTAGTGATCCGGAGTTCGGAACGGATGTGCTGATGGATTGTGACAGCAATTATGCTTCCTCCTCCACCCGTGATGGCATCGTAAAAGCCAGCACCAAGTTCTCCATGATCGGCAAATTTGCTCTGCCGGAGAATGCCAAGGCTGTGGAGTACGGTATGCTGTTTACCACCGCTGCCGACAAGACACTGACTTTGGAGAATGCCGGCTCCGACAGCAGCATTAAGCGCCTGAAGGCCTCCAAGCACACCGGTGAAAATGATAGCTACGGCCAGTATGTGGTCAGCATCAAGTCCACTTCGCTGACCGGTTCCTATGATCTGACTTACAGATCCTATGTGACCTACACCTTGAACGGCAAGACCTATACCGTGTATGCTGACAAGGCTGTAAGCGAGACCGTGCAGTTTTAAGGAAGGAGGGACTTTAAGATGAGAAAAAGTTATGAAGAACCGGTGATCACCGTTCGCAAGTACCAGCTTAAGTCCGAGGATGTGGTTATGACATCCGACCCTTCAAACAACAAGGGCAACGACTTGTTTGACGATTCTGAGTATGATGTATTCGGCAAATAAGCGCTGGAATTAAAATGAATTCGCCGCACTGAGGCAACTCGGTGCGGCGTTTTTCTGTTCATTTTTAGCCAAAGGAGCGCCTTTTCGCCTTTTTCGTTTGACTTATGATAGGGAATATATTATTATAGTATCTGTGATTTTGGGTCCGTAGGTGCGGACGGAAAGACGGAATTCTCATGACAGTATTGATTTTAGGGCTGGGTCTGATCGGTGCCAGCCTGGCAAAAACATTGAAGAAAAACACGGCACATTGCGTGCTGGGTTGGAACCGCACGCCCAGTGTGGCGCAGCGCGCCTTGGCTGACGGCGCCATTGACGCCACCGGTTCTTTGGAGAAACTGCTGCCCCAGGCAGACATTACCATTATTAACTTTTATCCGGAGGCGATTGTGCCCTTCATTTTGGAGCACAAGGACCTGTTTAAGAAAGACAGTGTGGTTACGGACTCCTGCGGGATCAAAACCAAGATCTGTCGCCAAATGGCAGCGCATAAGGATCTGCCATTTACTTTTATCGGTGCCCACCCTATGGCCGGGCGTGAGGTGTCCGGCTATGACAACAGTCTGAACAATTTGTTTGACAATGCGTCCTTTATTTGTACCCCGGTGGACGCACCTCGCCGTAAGGTGGATGCCCTGATCGGTTTGGCAGAGGATATGGGCTTCGCCCGCACGGTGGTGACCACCCCGGAGCATCATGATGAGATGATTGCCTTTACCTCTCAAATTGCCCATGTGCTGGCCTGCTCGTATGTGTTGTCGCCTTTGGCACCCCAGCACGCAGGCTTCAGCGCCGGCAGCTATCGGGATGTGAGCCGGGTGGCTCGCATCAATGCAGAGATGTGGGCCCAGTTATTTATTGATAATAAGGAGCCGCTGATTCGCGAGATTGATGACTTAGTTGGCAATTTGCAAAAGTTCCGCTCTGCCATTGAGGCGGAGGATGCGCCGGCACTGCGCGCGCTGATGGAACAGGGCAACCGGATTAAGGAGGAGATCGGCTGATGCAAAAGATCACAGTACATACCGGCAGACCGTATGATATTCTCATTGACGACGGCCTGCTGGAGCAAGCCGGTGACCTGGTGCGTCGCGTGTCCGGCGCCAAGCGCATTTGCCTGATCAGCGACAGCAATGTGTACCCTCTGTACGGCAACCGGGTGGTGCAGGCGCTGGAGAGCGCAGACTTTCAGGTGTGCACCCTGGTATTTGACGCCGGTGAGGCGTCCAAGAAACCGGAGACCGTGCTGAATATGGTGAATTATATGGCCCGGGAGGGGCTGACGCGGGGCGATCTGGTGGTTGCGCTGGGCGGCGGTGTGTGCGGCGATATGGCCGGATTTGCGGCTGCCATTTATTTGAGGGGCATTGATTTTGTGCAGATACCCACGACACTGCTGGCGCAGGTGGACTCCTCTGTGGGCGGCAAAACCGGCGTGGATCTGCCTATGGGCAAGAATTTGTGCGGCGCCTTTCACCAGCCGATTTTGGTGCTGATTGATCCACAGGTGCTGCGTACCCTGCCGGATGTGTTCTTTTGTGACGGTATGGGCGAGGTGATCAAGTACGGCTGTATCCGCTCGGCGGAGCTGTTTGCCCTGCTGGAGCAGGCCAGTGCTAAAGATCGCATTCACGAGATTATCTATGCCTGTGTGGATATGAAGCGCGTGGTGGTGGAGCATGACGAAAAGGAAGCGGGCGAGCGCGCTCTGCTGAACTTTGGGCACACTGCCGGTCACGCCATTGAAAAATTATGGAACTATCAAACGGTGACGCACGGCGCCGCTGTGGGAATCGGTATGGTGCTGGCAGCTCGTGCCGGAGAGGGCGCAGGGCTGACGGAACCGGGCACGGCGGACCGCATTGCAGCCTTACTTCAAAAGTACAATCTGCCTGTGGCGGATACCCATTCTATTGATGCAATTGTGGACGCGATGCAGGCGGATAAAAAGCGCACCGCAGACGGTATGAAACTGGTGCTGCTGCGTAAGATCGGCGACAGCTTTATTGATCCGGTGGATCTGCCTACCCTGCGAACCATGTTCGGAGGTGGGGCATGCAAGTAAAGATCACGCCGTCCCCGCTGGCAGGCACCGTGCAGCTGCCGCCGTCTAAGTCTTTTGCCATTCGTGCGCTGATTTGCAGTGCGCTGGCCGGTGGTGGCTCCGTAGCGCCCTTGGGCACTTCGGCAGATATTGCAGCCACGGTTCAGGCGCTGGCGGATTTGGATGCCGGGCGGGACGAAATTTTTTGCAACGAAAGCGGCTCTTTGGTGCGCTTTTTGATCCCGGTGGCGGCAGCTTTGGGCAAGTCGGTAACCTTTACCGGCGCCGGACGGCTGCCCCGGCGCCCGCTGGATGCCTTTGCCACCCTGCTGCCACAGCACGGTGTGCAGGTACAGACAGATGGGGGCCTGCCTTTTTCTATTACCGGCAAGCTGCGGCCCGGACAATATGAGATCGCCGGGAATGTCAGCTCTCAGTACCTGACAGGGCTGCTACTGGCACTGCCGCTCTTAGACGGCGACTCGGCAGTTCTTTTAACAACGGAATTAGAGTCAAAGCCTTATATTGATATTACTTTGCAGGTGATGGCGGCTTTTGGCGTGCAGGTACGGCCTACGGATTTTGGCTACCTGGTGCGGGGCAATCAGCAGTACAAGCCTGTGGACTTTACAGTAGAAAGCGATTGGTCCCACGCGGCGTTTTTTATGGCTGCCGGCACGGTGGGGCAGGAGATAGAAATTGCCGGACTGAACCCGGCCTCTACCCAAGGGGATAAAGCCGTTTGTGCTATGATGGAGCGCTTCGGTGCCCGGGTGGAAGTGCGCGACCGTATTGTGCGGTGCTGTGGCGGCGAATTGCGCCCGGCGGAGATTGATGCTCGGGATATTCCTGATATGGTGCCTGCGCTGGCAGTGACCGCTGCCTTTGCCAAGGGCACCACCCGCATTACCGGTGCCGGACGGCTGCGGTTTAAGGAGTCGGATCGGCTGCAAAGCGTTGCGCTGAATCTGCGGGCCATGGGCGTGCAGGTGGAAGAACTGCCGGACGGGCTGGTGATCCACGGCACAGGCGCGGTGCAGGGCGGCACAGTGGACGGCTGCAACGATCATCGGATCGTGATGGCCTTTTCTGTGGCGGCAGCGTATGCTGCAAGTGACAGCGTGATCAAACAGGCAGAGAGCATTAACAAGACTTATCCTGCCTTTTTTGAAGATTTTTGTGCACTGGGAGGTAAGGCAGATGTCATCAGTAACAGGTGAGCAGGTACAACTGAGTATTTTTGGTGAGAGCCACGGTCCGGCCATCGGCTGTGTGATTGACGGTTTGCCTGCCGGTATCCCGGTGAATTTGGACGCCATTTATAAGGATATGGCTCGGCGTGCCCCGGGGCGTGACAAAACCGCCACCCCCAGGTTGGAAAAGGATATTCCCCATATTCTCTCCGGTGTGCTGAATGGGCGCACCACCGGTGCGCCTCTGGCTATGGAGATTGCCAATGAGAATACCCGCAGCGGTGACTATGGCAATGTGGCGCTGGTACCTCGACCCTCTCACAGCGATTATCCGGCCTATGTAAAGTATGGCGGCCGTAACGATGTGCGAGGCGGTGGCCACTTTAGCGGCCGGTTGACGGCACCTTTGGTATTTGCCGGCGCTATTGCTAAGCAGTATTTGGCACAGCGGGGCGTGTTTGTAGGCGCCCATATTGCCAAGGTGGGCGGGGTAAAGGACACCCTGTTTGACCCCAATTCCATTGATAAAGAGACATTAAACTGCCTGGGCGACAGCACGTTTGCCGTGCTGAACCCGGAAGCGGAGGAGAATATGCGCGCAGTGATCGAGGCTGCCCGGCTGCAACAAAACAGTGTGGGCGGCAGCATTGAGTGCGCAGCCATCGGTCTGCCGGTGGGGGTAGGGGGCAATATGTTCTCTACCGTGGAGAGCAAGCTCTCGGCCCTGCTGTTTGGCATTCCGGCGGTGAAGGGCGTGCAGTTTGGCCTGGGCTTTGATTTTGCCGGCGCCTTTGGTGCAGATGTGAACGACGGCTACACCGTCCGGGACGGAAAGGTGGCGCTGTTGACCAATAATAACGGCGGCGTGCTGGGCGGTATGACCTCCGGTGCTCCCTTGGTGCTTCAGGTGGCCATAAAGCCCACGCCCTCCATTGGTCAGCCACAGCCCAGTGTGAATTTGCAGACCATGGAGCCGGAGACTCTGACCATTCACGGTCGTCACGATCCCTGTATCGTGCCTCGTGCCGTGCCGGTGGTAGAGGCTGCCGTAGCCTTTGGGCTGATGGATTTGCTGATCCAAGGATAAAATCGAAAAGTAAGAGAATATAAGGAATAGAAAATACATGGATTTGTTGGAACTGAGAAAAGAGATCGACCGTATCGATGATCAGCTGATTCCTCTGCTGATGGCGCGCATGGATGTGTCTGAGCAGGTGGCCAAGTACAAGGTGGAGCGGGGTATTCCCGTGCTCAATGAGGAGCGGGAACGCCAAATTCTCGACGATGTGGCAGGCAAGTGCGGCGATCGGGGCGAAACGATCAAGACCGTGTTTGCTGCTACTATGGACGCCTCCCGTGCGCTCCAGCACAAGATGATGGACGGCGGCGCCGATTTAAGAAAAGAGATCACGGCAGCCTTGCAGGACGGCCCCATTGCTGTGGCACCCGGTGAGTGCATTGCCTGTGCCGGTGTGGAGGGCGCTTATGCGTCCATTGCCGGGGCGCGGCTATTTCCCGGTGTGCCCATCAAATATTATAAGTATTTTGAGAATGTATTTGAGGCAGTGGACAAAGGAGAGGCACGCTACGGCATTATCCCGGTGGAGAACTCCACCGCCGGCAGTGTGCACGAGTCCTATGACCTGATTATGAAGTACCGCTTTTTTATGGTAGGTGCCCGAGACGAAAAGATCGAGCACTGCCTGGCCGCCCACCCGGATACCCGGTATGAAGATGTGGAGAGCATTTACAGTCATCATCAGGCGCTGACCCAGTGCAGTAATTTTATTGAGAATTTCGGCTTTACCGGCATTACTTATTCCAATACAGCGGCGGCCGCTAAGTATGTGGCTCAGTCCGACCGGCGGGATATTGCCGCTATCTGTTCACCTACTGCGGCAAAAAAATACGGCTTGCAGGTTATGAAACGGGAGATCCAGAATATTTCTAATAACAGGACTCGGTTTGTTGTGATCTCCAAGGATATGCAGATCAGCAGCGATGCGGATAAGATCTCGCTGATCTTTCGAGTGCCTCATACCACCGGGTCTTTGTACCGGGTGCTGGGCCGTTTCTCCATGGCCGGGCTGAATCTGACCAAGATTGAGAGCCGCCCCATGGGTAACGGGGAATTCAGCTATTTCTTTTATGTGGATATTATGGGCAGTGTGCGCCGAGATGTGACCTTGGACCTGTTGTGCGCGCTGTCGGACGAGTTGCCGGGCTTTAAGTTTTTGGGCAACTTCAGAGAGCAGGAGGACTGATCCTCCGCAGATAAGGGAGGTGACGCCGTTGAAGCAGCAAAAACGGCACAGAACCAACTTCATTTCCGGCGTGATCGCACTGGTGACGCTGGGGCTTTTGGTATTGCTGGCTGTGGCGCTTTATAAGCATACGGAGTTGGAGGTGCGCTTTGACGCGCTCATCAGCTGGCTGCGGCGGCTGGACGAGTCCATTGTAGGATTGGACTCGGATTTTGAGATCATTCTGTGCATTTTTGCGCTGTATGTTGCCAAGTGTCAGCTGCCGATTCCTATGGGTGTGCTGTGTGTGATCTCCGGCGTGGTGTTCCCGTTGGGGCAGGCTATGCTGATCAATATGGTGTTTTTGGCGTTCTTCTTTGCAGTTAAATACGCGGAAGGCAGTTGGATCGGCGGCGGTTGGGCCGGTATGATCCTGAATATTCGTCAAATGCGCTTTATTCGGGACTGGATTCGATTTAAGGGCAACGGTAACCCTTATGTTCTCTTTGTGTCCCGTTTGGTGCCGTCTATTCCTTTAGGTATGGTGTCCAAGTATTATGGCTCCATGCACTACGACTTCCTTTACTATATTTGTCTGAGCCTGCTGGGCTTTGCGCCCCGGCTTTACATTTATACCAAAATCGGTACCGTGCTGTACAATCCGTTTTCGGCGCGGTTCATTGCGCTGTTGATGATCATTGTGGGGTTCTCCGGCATTACCAGTATGGCCTTTAATATATATTACGGCCGTCGGTCCCGCCAGATGAATCAGACTCTGCTCCTATACAGCGAAAAAGAAAAATACAAAATCGTATTATAAAATCAAAGAGGTACAATTATGAATGCACAAGCGATGATGAACAAAATCAAAGACGGCCAGTTGGATGACGCCTTTCGCCGGGTATATGTGACCGACGGGGAAGTGGCAAAGCAGAAGTCCCGGTACATGGAACTTCTGACCACCTTTGCAGAAACCTTTGGCGGAGACCGGGAAGTGCACCTGATGTCCGCTCCCGGACGCACGGAGATCTGCGGTAATCACACGGACCACAATCACGGCAAGGTGTTGGCGGCGGCCATAAACCTGGACGCCATTGCCGTTGCCTCCAAGAACGAGGACGGCGTGGTGCGGGTTAAGTCTGCCGGCCACCAAATGAATGTGGCAGATTTGGCGGATCTGGCCCCCAACGCAGACGCCTTTGGCCATTCTACGGCTATGGTGCGCGGTGTGTCTGCGCGGCTTAGTGATTTGGGCTATACCGTCGGCGGCTACGATGCGGTAACCACCAGCGATGTGATGGGCGGCTCCGGCCTGTCCTCCTCCGCAGCCTTTGAGGTGCTGCTGGGGACCATCACTTCTTATTTGTACAACGATGGCGGCATCGATCCGGTAACCGTTGCCAAGGTGGCACAGTACAGCGAAAATGTATTCTTTGGTAAGCCTTGCGGCTTGCTGGATCAAATGGCTTCTTCCGTAGGCGCCTTTGTGACCATTGATTTTGAGAGCACCCAAGAGCCGGTGATCCAAAAGGTGGATTATGACTTTGCTGCCTCCGGTCACAGCCTGTGCATTGTAGATACCGGCGGCAACCACTCGGATCTGACGGACGATTACGCTGCCATTCGCAGCGAGATGGAAGCAGTGGCGCATGCCATGGGCAAGTCTGTATTGCGCCAGGTGGCTTACGAGGACTTCTTTGCCGCACTGCCGGAACTGCAAACCAAGGTCAATGACCGGGCATTGATCCGCGCGATTCATTTTTATAATGACAATCACCGGGTGGAGGACGCTGTCTCTTGTTTAGAGCAGGGGAATTTTGACGGCTTTTTGGCAGACATCAATGCCTCCGGCCGCTCCTCCTTTATGTATAATCAAAATGTGTTTACCACCAAGAACCCCACGGATCAGCGGCTGAGCCTGGCGCTGGCCATCAGCGGCCAGGTGCTGGGTGATCGTGGCGCTTATCGCGTGCACGGCGGCGGCTTTGCCGGTACCATTCAGGCCTTTGTGCCAAACGATCTGCTGGAGCAGTACCGTACCGTGCTGGAGGGCGTGTTCGGCGAGGGCACCTGCCATGTGCTGCAAGTGCGCCCGGTGGGCGGTGCCTGCCTGGCCTGACGGCACCCGGTGTGAAAGAGGGGAAAAACAGATGAAGTATGTATTTATTGTGAATCCTGTGTCCGGCCATAAGGACAAAGAGGCGATTTTCAACCGTATCCGCTCCGCTTTTCGTCTTCTTGATGATGAGATGATTGTGGAAGAGACGGACCATTCCGGCCACGCCCGAGAGATTGCAACGGCTTATGCGACAAAGTATGGCGATCGCTGTGTCATTGTCTGCTGTGGCGGCGACGGCACAGTACATGAGATTGCCAACGGCTTGGCGCATACAGAGACCCCTATGATGCTGCTGCCCTTGGGCACCGGCAACGATTTTGCCAAGAAAGTCTATGGCACCAAGAAGATCAATGTGGAGAATGTGATCAAATCTTTTGGCCTGTACTCCGGCAAGCTGAATTACACGGTGGAGCCGCTGGATCTGATTGACTATAACGGCGAAAAGTGCATCAATGTGATGAGCTATGGGCTGGACACCAAGGTGGAGACCATCGGCCGCAAGATCGCAGGTAAAATTCCTCCACTGGGCCATCAGGCATACAATATTGCCGTGGTGCCGGTGATGATGCAGCCCCTGCGCTACAAGGTCAATGTTGAACTGGACTGTGTGGACGAAAACGGCAACCCCTATAAATTTCATCGGGAAAATATGGAATATGCCCTGTTTGCCATCTGCAACGCCAGCTACTACGGCGGCGGCTTTTGTCCGGCACCGGGCAGCAAGCTGGACGACGGTCTGCTGGATTTTACCTATGTGGATCCGCTGAGCCTGGCGAAGGCTGTGCCCATCGTGCCGCGGTACAGTGCCGGCACGGCTGCCGAGTATGCGCCGGATGTGGTGCATACCGGTTACACCGTAGGCGGTCGCTTTTGGTCCGTGGACGATCGGCCGCTTTTGGGTAACTGCGATGGGGAGAATTTTGACTATACGGAAGTGCGTTTTAAGGTGGAGAAGCACGCTATGCGCATTTGCCGCATAAAAGAATAACAGAATAAAGAACAGCCGCTGCGATACGCAGCGGCTGTTTTTGTAGGTCTATGTATTTTCTTTTGTTTACTTAGCGCAGCACGGCAAAGCCCAAGTCAATAACGCCGCCTAAAATGCGGCTGGTGCGGTGCATGCCTAAAGTCTCTGTGATCCACAGGATCACCAGCGCCACCAAGATGGCAATGATCAAGGTCTGTTCAGTCATAAGTCCGCCTCCTTTTGGTACACTATCATTATATCCGATCTTAAAAATAAATCAAGACTTTCCGCCGGATTTTATACAGTTTGACGAAGTTTTGCAATTTTTTTCTTTCTGCTGCAAAAAACATTGCTTTTGCGCCGCTTTTGATTTATAATATCTTTAATTTGGAAAATTGTAACTGGAGGTTAATCAGATGAACCCGTTATCTTCAATTTTGCTGGCGGCTACCGGTATTGAGGCGGATCGTAGCGCTACCTTCACCAGCACGGTGGTGATTGCCGGCATTGTGATTGTTCTGGGCATTTTGGTACTGCTGATCTTTGTGTTTAAGGCATTCGGCGCCATTGTGCACGGGGCAGAGACTCGTGGTAAGAAGAAAAAGTTAAAGGCTATGGAGAGCCAGGTGACTGTGGCTTCCGCACCGTCTGCACCCGCTGTCAAGGCTGCGCCTGCCGCACCTGCTCCGGTGGTGGATAGTGGCATTCCCGGCGAGGTAGTGGCTGTGATTGCAGCTGCCGTTGCGGCCAGCGAAGGCCCCGGTGCTGTGGTACAGAGCGTGCGCCGTGTGCGCCCCAATCCGGTGGGTGTGCGCAATCCCTGGGCGGCTGCCGCTGTGGCAGAGAACACACGCCCGTTTTAACGGAGGTATATGAATGAGTGAGATTTTAAGAGGGGTTTGGGAGGTCATTGTACAGATCTTTTCCAACTCCGGTTACGCCTATTTCTTCACAGCGGACGGCGGCTGGAAAAACGCTGTCATGCTGGTGGTTGCTTTTGTTTTCCTGTATTTGGGTATCAAAAAGGGCTTTGAGCCGCTGCTGATGATCCCCATTGCCTTCGGTATGCTGCTGGCCAATATTCCCAGCGCCAACTTGGCTGTGCATTACTCCAGTATTCACGAGTTTATCGACCTGATGGCCGGCCGGTTGACGGACGCTTCCGGCGCCGTGCTCAGTCCCGGTCTGATCGACTTCCTGTATTTCGGCGTAAAAGCCGGTGTTTACCCGCCCCTGATCTTTATGGGCATTGGCGCCATGACGGACTTTGCGCCGCTGATCGCCAATCCCTCCAGCTTTATTCTGGGCGCTGCTGCCCAGTTGGGTATCTTCTTTACCTATGTGGGCGCGATCCTGCTTGGCTTTACTCCCCAGCAGGCCGGTTCTATCGGTATTATCGGTGGTGCGGACGGTCCTACGGCCATTTTCGTTACCTCCCAGTTGGCACCGGAATTGTTGGGTACGATTGCTGTGGCGGCGTACTCCTATATGGCCTTGGTGCCCATCATTCAGCCCCCCATTATGCGCGCGCTGACGACCAAGAAAGAGCGCAGCGTGGTGATGGGCAACCTGCGCCCTGTTTCTAAGCTGGAGAAGATTTTGTTCCCCATTTTGGTAACGGTCATTGTATCTTTGCTGCTGCCGGATGCGGCTGCACTGGTGGGTATGCTGATGTTCGGTAACCTGCTGAAAGAGAGCGGCCAGACCGAGCGTATCGCCAAGGCGGCACAGAATGAGCTGATGAACATTGTGACCATTCTGCTGGGTCTCTCCGTAGGTGCCACCACTTCTGCGGATAAATTCTTGAACCTGGACACCCTGAAGATCGTGCTGCTGGGCCTGATCGCATTCTCCGTGGGTACTGCCGGCGGCGTGCTCTTCGGCAAGCTGATGTATATCTTCACCAAGGGCAAGGTCAATCCGCTGATCGGCTCTGCCGGTGTGTCTGCCGTGCCAATGGCCGCCCGCGTCAGCCAAAAAGAGGGGCAGAGAGAGAACCCCTCCAACTTCCTGCTGATGCACGCCATGGGACCCAACGTGTCCGGCGTTATCGGTTCTGCCGTAGCAGCTGGCATTATGCTCACTTTGTTAAAGTAACTGGAACAACTGATTTTTGGGTGATAAATCCGGCGGGCTTAGCCTGCCGGATTTTGCGCCCTTTTTGTTTGTAATTTTTTTGTAGACGGAGGAACACCAATGGCACTTAACCAAATGCACAGCAGGCGGTGCAGCACACCGAGGGTCCCTTGCTGATCCTGGCCGGGGCCGGCAGCGGCAAGACCACCGTGCTGGTTAACCGGGTGCAGCATATTATTGCCGACGGCTATGCCCTGCCTTGGCAGGTGCTGGCCATTACCTTTACCAATAAGGCGGCGGGGGAGATCCGCCAGCGACTGGCAGACGCCATCGGCCCGGAGGCGGAGTCCATTTGGGCCCACACCTTCCACTCCTGCTGCGCGCGGATCTTGCGCCGGTTTGGGGATCGGCTGGGCTATACCAACCACTTTACCATTTATGACACGGACGACAGCAAGCGGGTGATGAAGCAGTGCCAGCGCCAGCTGGGCATTGACGACAAGTTTCTGAACCACAGGGCCATTTTGTCGGAGATCAGCAACGCCAAGGACGCGCTGATCGGTCCCCAGGAGTACCGGGCTACCGTGGGTGCGGACTTCCGTAAGGGCAAGATCGCCGAGTGCTATGCGCTCTATCAAAAGGAGCTACTGGCGGCGGACGCTATGGACTTTGACGATATGATCTACAACACCGTGCAGCTGCTGCGAGAGAATGACGATGTGCTGGAGCTGTACCAAAACCAGTTCCGCTATGTGATGGTGGACGAGTACCAGGACACCAACCACGCCCAGTATGTGCTCACCTCGATGCTGGCGGACAAGTTTAAGAACATTTGCGTGGTCGGTGATGACGACCAGTCCATTTACCGCTTCCGTGGCGCCACCATTGAGAATATTTTGTCCTTTGAGCAGCATTATAAGAACGCCACAGTGATTCGCCTGGAGCAGAACTACCGCTCCACTCAGAATATTTTGGACGGCGCCAACGCGGTGATCGCCAATAACAAAAATCGAAAGGGCAAGCGCCTGTGGACGGATGCAGGCGCCGGCAGCAAGATCATTCTGAATACTGCCCAGAACGAGGCAGACGAGTCCTCCTTTATTGTGGAGGAGATTCTGAAGAATGTAAAGGCCGGGCGCAAAATGAGCGACCACGCTGTGCTGTACAGAATGAACGCCCAGTCCCGGAATATTGAAATTGCCCTGACGAAAAGCGGTATTCCCCACAAGGTCATTGGCGGCAACCGCTTCTTTGACCGCAAGGAAATTAAGGATATGACCGCCTACTTTGCGCTCATTAACAACCCGGCGGACACGGTGCGCTTGCAGCGCATTATCAATGTGCCTAAGCGGGGGATCGGCGCCACCATGGTTAGCCATATTACGGAGATCGCCACCGGACTGGGCATCTCTGCCTTTGAGGTGTGCCAGCGAGCAGACGAGTTCCAAAAAACTGCCCGCAGCGCGCAAAAATTAAAGGATTTTGCCGCCCAGATTACATACTTCCAGCGTTGCCTGGAGGACGGTATGCTCCTGAGCGACTTGCTCCAGGAGATTTTGGAAAAGACCAAGTACACGGACTATCTCCAGGAGGACGACCCGGAGAAGTACGAGGACCGGCTGAACAATATCAAGGAGCTTTCCTCCATGTTCATTAAATACCAGGAGGAGAACGAAGACTTTGAGCTGTCTGACTTTTTGGAGGATGTGGCGCTGGTGTCCGACATTGACTCCTATAACGACGATGAGGACTCTGTGGTGCTGATGACCCTGCACTCCGCCAAGGGCCTGGAATTCCCGGTGGTGTTTATCCCCGGTATGGAGGAAGGTATCTTCCCCGGCAGCCAGGCTATGTACAGCGAGGAGGAGCTGGAGGAGGAGCGCCGCCTGGCCTATGTGGGTATTACCCGCGCCCGGGAAAAGCTCTATTTGGTCAACGCCCGCCAGCGTATGCTTTACGGCACCACCAACCGGAATATGCCCTCCCGCTTTTTGCGGGAGATCCCGGAGCAGGTGACGGAGGATGTGACCGTTCAGTCCTTCCGCAGCCACGCAGGTTTTACCGGCGCCAAGGTGGGACAGCAGACCCAAAAGAGCAGCTACGCCCACAAGTTCGGCGGTGCCAAGACCGCCAAGGCCGCTCCGGCAGCTACCGGCGTCACCTACGCCGTAGGCGATACGGTGCGCCACAAGACCTTTGGCACCGGCGTGGTGCTGTCCACCCAGCCCATGGGCAACGATACCCTTTTGGAGGTGGCCTTTGACCGTGCGGGCACCAAGAAATTGATGGCCAACTTCGCCCGAATGGAAAAGGTGTAAAGACGATTAAAGGAAAAAGATCATCGTGCGGGCGGATGCTATCCGCCCCTACTGCATCTCTTGTCCCAAGATATCGTAGGGCGGGGGCTTGCTCCCGCCGTTAAGCATACCACTCTTTTACAGGGTGGTATTTTTTTGTTGACAAAAACGATACCTTGTGTTACGATGTAGCTATGAGACATACATTGTAATCCAAGGTATTGATTTTAGGAGGTGCGTGATGCGTTACAGTAAAGAGCTGCTCAAGGGCGGCACGCCGCTATTGGTGATGAGCGTGTTGGACGGCAAGGATTTGTACGGCTATCGGATTATTCGGGAGTTGGAGGTTCGCAGCGAAAATGTGTTCCAAATGAGCGAGGGGACTTTGTATCCCATTCTCCACGCTTTGGAGCAGGAGGGGTGCCTAAAGAGCGATTGGCGCACGGTGGACGGCCGCCGTCGTAAGTATTATCACTTGACGGACAAAGGCCGCCGCCAGTTCGCTGCCAAAAAAGAGGAGTTTTTGTCTTATACGCGGGATGTGACCCGGGTGTTGGAGTTTGCATAGAGGTGGGGCATGAAAAAAGAAGAGTATTTGCGCAAGGCGCTGCTGCTGGTCTCCAACCCGTATACCAAAGCCCAGGTGCAGCGGGAGTTGGAAGACCATATAGAGGACGAAATCAGCTTCTATACAGACGCCGGATATGAGAGGAAAAAGGCGGAGAATATGGCAATGAGCCGTATGGGCGCGCCGGAGGAGATGGCTCGGGAACTGGGCCGCCTGCACCGGAATTTGCCCGGGCGTGTGCTGGGCTTTTCTGCCCTGGCGGCGTGCGTGGGACTGTCTATGCTGTATTGGTTTAGCGATCAGTGGTCGTATTCCTTGTATGATATTATGCCGGATTGGCTGGTTTATACCTTGCTGTTTGGTCATGTGCTGGCTGTTTTGGCAGCCACCACCCTGGCCTTTCGCTGGGCGTGGAAGTGTAAGGACCCGGTGCTGCTGGTTGGGCACGGTCTGTTTTGTGTTGTCAGTAGCATTGCCCAGTATTTTTTATGGTACAATTTGTTTACATTACTGGTTGGTACGATCCCGGATGTGATCGCCGCGTGGATTATGCGTACCCCATTTATAGTGGGCTTTGCTGCGAACGGCGTTAGCAACCTGAAATATTTTACTCAATGGACCGGTTGGAGTATGGACTGGGTAATTGGGGTACAGTATTGCTTGACCTTGCTGCCATTGGTACTGGCAGTCTTGGATTTTGCTTGTGCGGCAGAAATTCGACGGGTCAGCAGCCAAACACTTGAACGGGGTATCTTTCGCCGTATGCCGGTGATCGGGCGCATTTTAGTGGTGCTGACTGTTTGTGCGGCGGTGTCGTTGGGCGTGTCCAACGGCGTAGACGCACTTATGCGGGAACGAGCGCGCCAAGGTGTGGAGTCCAAGCCCTTACAGCAGGCCATGGAAGTTCTGGACAAAACCCGGCTGCCGGTGCAGTCTAAAAATACACCGGCGGATTATGAGGCGGGCTTGGCTGCAAATGAAGAGACCGTTTACGAGGGCATGCCGTACCATGTCATTTTGGAAGATACGGATGAGGACGGTGTATACGAGCGCAAGTGCCTGGTGAATACGGAATACGACTGCCCTTTGTCTATGGATCAGGCCAAAAGCCTGTATGACCGGGCGCCGGATCTGACCCTGGAAGAATGTTTGAAAATCGCGCCGCTGTCTACGGTCAGCTACTACGGTGTGGAACAGAGCGAGAACGGCGATACTGTGACCGTCTTGGAATGGCGCCTGCGGTCGAATCGGGTGAGTTACGAAATTACATTCAAAAACGGCAAGTATCAAGACCGGGCAAACTTCTTGGTTGACGAACAATGAAAATACGAAAAAAACACCGCCGACGGGGGACCGTCAGCGGTGCTTTTTTTGGATCTTAGCGATTGTTACGATTGTCGGCGGTATTGGTGCCGGTGTTGCCGCTGTCTGTGCAGCAAGGGCAGCAGTCCTCTTTGTCCCTGGGGAAGAACTCATCCACCGGAAAGTCAATGCCGGCGAAGGTCTCGCAGGGGTTGGCGGTGTTGCAGTTGCACTCCCGCTCCGGAATGCAGTAGTCATAGGCGGGAATGGTCATCTGCACATCCCGCTCCATCTGGATGATGGAAAAGAGACCCAGGGTCACCAGCACAGCCTTGGCCGGGCGCTCCGGCAGGGTGCTGTTGTCCAGGGTGGAAGTGATGGACTTGGGCATGGAGGTTAGGCAGGGCACGCGGCAGTCGCAGCTGCATACCACATCCATAGATAGCACTACCGGATCCACCGCCTGCACCTTGGCAGAGGGGTTGGTGTACTGGGGAGCCTCCGGGCAGTCCAGCGCCTCCGCGGACACATTGCTGACAAAGACCTTCACATTGCCGCTGCTGCCGTAGAGAATGCACTTTTTGTTAAAGCTGGTGTAGCCGGTGGCTACCATAGGCGCCGTGCAGGGCGCCGAGTAGCAGTCAAAGGTCAGCTTAAAGTAGTAAGTAACATCCACGCTGTAAAAGCCGTTGTCAAAGGGCACTTCGTCCACATCAATGCTTACAGCCTCAATGGTGCAGTCCCGGCACTTGACGGTGACCGCGTTGTCTACCAGCATTTGCGCCGGGGCATAAAAGGTGACCCGCAGGTCCTCCAGGCAGTCCTTGCTTACGCAACTGTCGTAAATGCGCTTGGTGTCAATGCACACCGCCTCGTTAATGCGTTTTTCGCCGGTATCAATGATCGAATCGGGCATAACAAAACTCCTTCATAGGTTATTGCACACCGGGCGCCCGGCGCCCCGCAGTGCTTCAGTAACATACTATGAAGGAGATGTTTTTTTGACCCTGTTATTTTTCAAAAACCGGGTAGGTGCGGCGGAACAGGCTGTTGATTCGGCGAAAATAGGCGCCGTCTATGTTGGCAATGGTGTCTTCCGTCGTGCGAAAGCGCCAGTTCTTCTCCGGCACGCCGGGGGTGTTCATTCGCGCGTCGCTGCCAAAGCCGCACATATCCTGCAAGGCGATGATCACCACGTTGGAGGCGCTGCGCCACACCGTTTCTATAATTTTGCGGCAGGCGGGGCTTTGGTAGCCGCCGTCGCCCCAGTTGTCGCCGGTAAAGCCCGCATAGTCCAGGGCAAAGCGGCGCTCTGCTTCACCGGCCTCCCACAGCCAGCCCAGCAGGGTGTTGTTGTCGTGCGTGCCCACATAATTGATACTGTTTTTCTCTGCGTTATGGGGCATGTGGCTGCTGTCACCGTTGGGGTCAAAGCCAAACTGCACCACTTTCATACCGGGAAAGCCGGTGTCAGTAAGCAGCTGCACCACATCCTCTCCAAACACCCCCAGGTCCTCAGCAATAATGGGGGCGTTCGGGTACACCTCAAACACCTTGTCAAACAGCTTCATCCCCGGTCCGGGCAGCCACTGGCCCACCTTGGCAGTCTCTGCCTGGGCGTTCACCGCCCAGTAGCTGGCAAAGGCGCGGAAGTGGTCAATGCGTACCGCGTCATAGGTGGTCAGCGCGTGACCCAGGCGAGAAAGCCACCAGCCGTAGCCGTCTTTTTCCATAGCCGCCCAATCGTACAGGGGATTGCCCCACAGCTGACCGTTCTCGCTAAAGTAATCCGGCGGCACACCGGCCACTTTTTCCGGCTTTAAGGTCTTTTCATCAATGAGAAACAGGGGCAGACCGGACCACACATCGGCGCTGTCCATGGCTACATAAATGGGCATATCTCCCAAGACAGCCACGCCTTTTTCGTTGGCGTAGGCCTTGATATTACCCCATTGCTGGTAGAAAATGTACTGCACAAATTTCCAAAACGCCGCCCGGCTCTCATAGAAAAATATGTCCTGAATACAGGTGTGGTAATGGGCGTGGCGGTCGCTCCACTGCCACCAGGGCTTGCCGCCCTCTGCCTCTTTTACCGCCATAAATACGCTGTAATCCGTCAGCCATGGATTCTCCACCTCAAAGGCCTTGATCTTGGCCGCCAGGGTATCGTCTATGCGCAAAAAAAGCCTGCTCCAGCAGAGCCAGTCGGCGTTCACCGGCAAAGGCAAAGTCCGCCGTGTACGGCGTGCCGTCGTAGCGGTTGGCCGCCACTTCTTCCGCCGTCGCCAGGCCCATATCCAGCAATCCCTGTGGGTCGATAAACAGGTAGTTGCCGGCAAAAGCGGAGGGGGAACAATAGGGACTGCCGGCTCCGTCAATCGGATTAAAGGGCAGCACCTGCCAGTAGGTAAAGCCCATGTCCGCAATACGGTCGATAAAGTCTCGGGCGTGCCGGTCAAACACGCCGATCCCATAAGGGGAGGGCAGGGAGCTGATGTGCATAAGCACACCGGCGCCGCGCTGGTGCAGCATAAGATCACCTCGTCAAATTGCTTCTTTCCGTGCCGATCCACGGCACGCAAGTATGGATTTTAACACTTTTTGCCGTCAAAAGCAATGGCAGGGTGCAAGGTGAACAAAAATTCACTTATTTTTAATAAATATTATATATTATATATATTGAACCGTGGCGCGGAATTTGTTATAATGCTATAATGTGCAGGAGCCTGAAATGGGCTTTTGTAAGCCAATGTCGGAGGAAGTACCCTTGATCAATACCAAGACCATCAGCAAAGAAGAACTGGATGCCCAAAGAGAGAACGCTGCCAAGGTGCAGGCGGTGCTGCAAAGCCGCTATACGGACAAGCCCCTGGCCTGTGTGATCACCTACGGCTGCCAACAGAATGTGGCGGACAGCGAACATATTAAGGGTATGCTGGCGGATATGGGCTACGCGTTTACCGACGATCGGCACAAAGCACAGTTTATTCTCTTTAACACCTGCGCCGTGCGGGAGCACGCAGAGGATCGGGTGTTTGGCAACGTGGGGGCGCTCAAGTCCTATAAGGCGGAGCACCCGGACACGGTGATCGCCCTGTGCGGCTGTATGATGCAGCAACAGCACATTGCCGAGCGCATCAAGCAGTCCTTTCCTTTTGTGGACCTGGTGTTCGGTACCCATGTGGTGCACCGGCTGCCGGAGCTGCTTGCTGCGCACCTTAACTCGCAAAAAGCGGGTGTTTGAACTGCCGGATATGGACGGCGTGATTGCCGAGGGTGTGCCGGTGGTGCGGGACGATCAGCGGCGGGCGTGGCTGCCCATTATGTACGGCTGCAACAACTTTTGCACTTACTGCATCGTGCCGTATGTGCGGGGGCGGGAGCGCTCTCGACAAGCGTGCGATGTGCTGGCAGAGGTCAAGCAGCTGATCGCCGACGGGTATAAAGAGATCACGCTCCTGGGGCAGAATGTGAACAGCTACGGCAAAGATCTGACCCCACGAGTCACCTTTTTCCCAACTGCTACGGCAGATCAACGACCTGCCCGGCGATTTTCGCATTCGCTTTATGACCAGCCATCCCAAGGACTGTACCAAAGAACTGCTGGACACCATGGCCGAATGTCCAAAGGTAGCCAAGCACCTGCACCTGCCCTTCCAGTGCGGCAATGACCGGGTGCTGAAAGCCATGAACCGGGGCTACACCGCCGGGCAGTATTTAGAGTTGGTGCACTACGCTAAGGCCAAGATGGGCAGCGCCCTTTCCATCACCAGCGATGTGATCGTGGGCTTCCCGGGCGAGACTTATGAGGAGTTTCAAGATACTTTATCGTTGGTCAAAGCGGTGGGGGCCACCTCACTCTTTACTTTCATCTACTCGCCCAGAGAGGGCACCCCGGCGGCCAAGATGGACGACCCGGTGTCCCATAAGGAAAAAGCCCGCTGGATGGCGGAGCTGCTGGCTCTGCAAGAGCAGATCTCCGCAGAGCAAATGCAGCTGCACCGGGGCGAGACTTTTAAGTGCTTTGTCAGCGGCAAAGGCAAGTTAGGCGATAATTATGTTGCCGCCCGCACGGACGGGAACCTGATTATAGAATTTGAAGGGGACGACAGCCTGATCGGCTCCTTCCAAAATGTAAAAGTTATAGAACCGCTCACCTATGTGTTGCGGGGAGAACTGGAAAGGAATTAAATTTATGAGTTTGGAATCCGCACTCAGAGAACTGGGCAAAGAAATTCAAAAGGACGAGCGCTTTGCAGCCCTCCAGGCCGCAGCTAAGGCCAATGACGGCGACGAGAAGCTGCAGCAGCAGATGCAGGAGTTGCAGCTGATCTCCCTGAAGTATCAGCAGGAGGCCGAGAAGGCAAACGATGCAGACAAGGATCGCATTGAGAGCCTGCAGGCCGATTATCAGAAGCTCTATGGTGAGATTATGGAGAGCGAAAATATGCAGAAGTATTCTGCCGCTGCTTCCGCCATGGAGGAGATGGCACAGTACATCAGCGGCATGATGGGCCTGTTCTTTGACGGTCAGGACCCGGAGACCTGTGAGCTGCCCCAGCAGCAGGAGGGTGGCTGCACCCACGATTGCTGCACCTGCGGCGGCTGCCACTAAGGTGTAAACCGGCTGCGGGCGGCGTGGTCGCTCGCAGCATTTTTTGCAGAGAGGAGGACGAGTGGAATATGGCAAAGGCAAAGATCAGCCCTATGATGGATCAGTATTTTCAGATCAAGAAGGACTATGCGGATGTGATTTTGTTCTTCCGTCTGGGCGATTTTTATGAAATGTTTTTTGATGATGCCAAGATCGCCAGCAAGGAGCTGGATCTGGTGCTCACCGGTCGGGACTGCGGCCAGGAGGAGCGGGCACCTATGTGCGGTGTGCCCTTTCACAGCGCAGACAGCTATATCGCCAAGCTGGTGAGCCGGGGCTACAAGGTGGCCATCTGTGAGCAGATGGAGGATCCGGCGCTGGCCAAGGGCATCGTTAAAAGAGAGGTTATAAGAATCATCACCCCCGGTACGGTAATCGAGGGCAATATGCTGGAGGACGGCGTCAACAACTACCTGTGCAGTGTGTTTGGCAGCGAGAACGGCGCCGGGCTTTGCTTTGCGGATGTGTCAACCGGCGAGTTTCATGTGACCCTGGCTACCGGCGAAGATGTGGAGAGCAAGGTGATCAATCAGCTGTCCACCTATTCTCCCAAAGAGGTGATCTTTGGCGGCACCGCTGCCGATTATGACCATGTGGTGCAGTTCGTTACTGCTCGGCTGGAGGCGTCCGCCGAGTACCCGGAGGCGGCGCTGTTTGATTTTGACGCCTGCTCCCAGGAAATTATAGAGACCTTGAAGAAGGATGAGATCGCCGCACTGGACCTGGGTCACAGCCGCGAGACGGTGTGTGCCCTGGGCGCGGTGATCGCTTATTTGAAGAATACGCAGAAGAAAGACGAGATCGAGACCCCGTCGGAAGTGGAGTTCTACGACAGCGAGCGGTTTATGCACCTGGACATCAGCGCCCGGCGCAACTTGGAGCTGACCCGCTCCATGATGACCGGCGACAAGAAGCATTCGCTGCTGTGGGTGATTGATAAGACCAAGACTGCCATGGGCAAGCGGATGATTCGTGCCTGGGTGGAGCGGCCGCTGCTGAGCGTCAGCCAAATCCTCCGTCGCCAAAATGCGGTGGGCGAATTGTTTGACCGCCCTATGCTGCGAGACACGGTACGCCAGGCGCTGGTGGGTGTTAACGACATTGAGCGGCTGATGACCCGCATTGTGTACGGCACTGCCAATGCCAAGGAATTGCGGGCGCTGGAGAGCACCATTTCCACCCTGCCGGAGATTAAGACTGCTTTGGCAGACTGCAACACCGCCATGCTGCGGGAAATTGAAAGCGATATTGACCTGCTCACCGATGTGGCAGAGGAGATTCGCCGGGCAATTGTGGAGGAGCCGCCCTTTTCTATCCGCGAAGGCGGGTTTATCAAAGCAGGCTATAACGAAGAGATTGACAGCCTAAAGGCCATTATGACCGACGGCACCGGCGTGATTGCCTCCATTGAAGCGCAGCAGCGGGAAGAAACCGGTATCCCCAAGCTGAAAGTGGGCTACAACCGGGTATTCGGTTACTATATTGAGGTGTCCAATGCCTACCGGGACCAGGTGCCGGAGACTTACATCCGCAAGCAGACCTTAGCCAACTGCGAGCGCTACATAACCCAGGAGCTGAAAGAGCTGGAGGGCAAGATTTTAGGCGCTAAGGATCGGGAGGTGGCGCTGGAGTACCAGCTGTTCTGTGCTCTGCGAGAGGAGATCGCCGGCCAGATCCAGCGGCTGCAAGTGACCGCCAAGGCGTTGGCCCGGCTGGATGTGCTGTGTTCCCTGGCCCATGTGGCGGCAGAGCATAACTACACTTGTCCCCAGGTAGAAGGGGATGGCGTGATCGAGATCAAGGACGGCCGCCACCCGGTGGTGGAGGCACTGCTGGACAGCGGGCCCTTTGTTCCCAACGATACATACCTGGACTTGCAGGACGACCGGTGCCACATTATCACCGGCCCCAATATGGCAGGTAAGTCCACCTATATGCGCCAGATCGCGCTGATCACCTTGTTGGCGCAGATCGGTTCCTTTGTACCGGCGCGGCAGGCGCACATTGGCGTGGTAGATGCCATCTTTACTCGAGTGGGCGCGTCTGACGACCTGGCTACCGGCCAGTCCACCTTTATGGTGGAGATGAACGAGGTGGCCACCATTTTGAAAGACGCCACCCAAAACAGCCTGATTATCTTAGACGAGATCGGCCGGGGCACCTCCACCTTTGACGGTATGAGCATTGCCCGGGCGGTGCTGGAATATGTGTGCAAGCGCAAGACTCTGGGCGCCAAGACGCTGTTTGCCACCCATTACCATGAACTGACCGCCATGGAGGGGTTGGTAGACGGCGTGCGCAACTACTCCGTAGCGGTGAAGAAGCGGGGAGATGATATTACTTTCCTGCGGCGGATCGTGCGGGGCGGCGCGGACCAGAGCTTTGGTATTGAAGTGGCCAAGCTGGCCGGTGTGCCGGACAAGGTGGTGCGCCGCGCCAAAGTGATCCTCAAGGAGCTGGAGCAGAACAGCGTGCCTATCGAGTTTAAGGCGGAGGAAGCCATAGAGGAGGAGCCGGAGGAGGAAATTCAGTACAATTTCACCGCCAACGGCACCAACGAGATTTTGGAAATTCTAAAGACCGTAGACATTAACACTTTGACTCCGATTGAGGCTATGCAGACCCTGGATAACCTGCGCAAAAAGGCCCAGGAGCTTAGCTAAAAACGGATTTCATTATAGAAAGGGCGGTGGTTCCATGCCGCAAATTCATATTTTACCCAAGTCCGTGTACCAGCTGATTGCAGCCGGCGAGGTGGTGGAACGCCCCGCCTCTGCAATTAAAGAAATGGTGGAGAATTCCATTGACGCTGGAGCCACCCGCATAACGGTGGAGATCCAGCACGGCGGCTCTACCTATATGCGCATTACGGACGACGGCTGTGGTATCGCAAGGGCGGATGTGCCCAAGGTGTTTATCAGCCATGCCACCTCCAAGATCGCAACCGAGGAGGATTTGAACGCCATCGGCACCCTGGGCTTTCGGGGTGAGGCCATGGCTTCCATCGGCGCAGTGGCGCAGGTGGAACTGCTCACCCGCACAGCAGAGGAGCAGGTGGGCACCCGCTATGTGATCGCCGGCGGGCAGGAACAAAGCTGCGACGACGCCGGTTGCCCGGTGGGCACCACAGTGGTGGTGCGGGATCTGTTCTTTAACACCCCTGCGCGCATGAAATTCTTAAAGAAAGATGTGACCGAGGGCAACGCGGTGGCCGGTGTGCTGGACGCGGTGGCGCTGAGCCACCCGGAGATCGCCTTTCGCCTGATCCGGGACGGCAAACAGACCCTGGTGACTCCCGGCAACAAGGACTTAAAGAGCACGGTGTACTCCGTGTTTGGCCGGGAACTGACCCAGTCGCTGATCCCGGTGCATTACAGCTATAACGGTATGGAGCTGGAGGGCTATGTGTCCAGCCCCCATGCCTCCCGCAAAAGCCGGGCCATGCAGTATTTTTTCATAAACGGTCGCCTGGTGAAGTCTAAGACCGCCTTGGCGGCGCTGGAGCAGGCGTATAAAAACAGCATTATGGTGGGGCGCTTTCCCGCCTGCGTGCTGAATATGACCGTCAACGCGGCGCTGGTGGATGTGAATGTGCACCCGGCCAAGATCGAGGTGCGCTTTGCCAACGAAAAGCCGGTGTTTGACCTGGTGTATTATGGGGTCAAGACCGCGATTGAGACCGGCGACAGTGTAAAGGAAGCGACCTTTGGCGGCGCCCCCGCAGCGGACGAGGTGGGACGCGCGTACCCGCCGGCAGGCAGTCGCAGCGCCAAGATCGACTTTTTCCGCAAAAAGGAAGAGAGCGTGCAAACGGTGCTGCAAACAGCGCCCCGCACGGACTTTTGGCAGACGGCGCAGGCAGGTGTGCCGTACCGTACCGCGCCCCAGGGACAGATTCCGGTGCAGCGAGCGGCAGAGCAAAGCGCAGCGCCGACGGCGCAAGAGCCGGCACCTGTAAAAGCAACCGAAATAAACGCCTCGGAACCCCAGGCTGCGCCGGTGGTACAGCGTGAGCGGGAAGTGCCCGCCCAAGCGCCCCCGGCAGTACCTACGCATGAGCGCGCAGAGTCGGCAGCGGCTGCACCGCCTTCGACGGAGACAGCGCCTGCCCCCACGGTGCAGGTGGTGGACGAGGACCGGAAGGCCCCGGCCTTCCGTGTAGTTGGCGAAGCCTTTAAGACCTATATACTTGTAGAGATAGAAAATAATTTATATTATATTGACAAGCACGCCGCCCACGAGCGGATGAATTTTGAAGCCCTGCGCCGGAGCGCGGAGATCCACAGCCAGTTGCTGCTGGCGCCGGTGACCGTGCGCTTGAACAAAGCGGAGCTGTCCGCCGTGGAGGAACATCTGGATCTGCTGCAAAAAGGCGGCTTTGAGGTGGAGATCTTTGGCACGGACGCGGTGCTGGTGCGATCGGTGCCCGCTATGCTGGACGGGGCAAATATTGCCGATCTGATCTGCGAGATCGCAGAGAAGCTGCTGGAGCACAAAACGGACATTGAGCCGGAAAAGCTGGACTGGATCTTCCATTCCACCGCTTGCCGCGCAGCGGTCAAGGCCGGTGATGTGACCAGCCCGGCGGAGCAGCGCCTGTTTGTTGAGAAGCTGCTGTCCATGCCGGATATTCGCTACTGCCCCCATGGGCGGCCGGTGATGATCAAGGTTAGCCGGTACGAGATTGAAAGACAGTTCGGCAGGGCGTGAGTATGAAGACAAAGGTACTTGTGGTGGCCGGCCCCACCGCCTCCGGCAAAACCGGTTTGGGCATTGCCCTGGCTCGGCGGCTGGACGGCGAGATTGTGTGTGCCGACTCTATGCAGATCTATACCGGTATGCCCATTGCCACTGCGGCGCCTACGGCAGCGGAGCGGCAGGCAGCGGTGCACCATTTGGCAGAGATTCTGCCCCCGGACACGCCTTTTAGCGTGGCTCAGTATTGCAACCTGGCAGCGGAGACGGTGGCGGATATTGCCGCCCGGGGTAAGGTGCCCATTTTGGTTGGCGGCACCGGGCTGTTTATTGACAGCTTCATTGACCACATTCAGTTTGCCCATGTGCAGACGAATCCGGACCTGCGCCGGGAGCTGCTGGCAAAGGACGGCGCGGAGTTGTACCGTACCTTGCAGCAGGTGGATCCCACGGCGTGCGGCAGAAATACATCCGAATAACAAAAACCGGGTGGTGCGTGCACTGGAGCTGTACTATGCCGGTATTACCAAGACTGCACAGAATGCAGCCTCCCGCCGGGAGGACAGCCCTTATGAGGCACTGTATTTTGTGCTCCGCTACCGGGATCGGCAGGTGCTGTATGATCGGATCAATGCCCGGGTGGACGCCATGCTGGCCGCCGGATTGGTGGAGGAAGCACGGCAGGCCTACGCCGCTTGCGGTCCTACGGCACGGCAGGCCATTGGGCACAAGGAACTGCTGCCGTATTTAGAGGGCAGCGAGCCGCTGGAGACAGCGGTAGAACGGCTCAAGCAGGAGACCCGCCGCTACGCCAAGCGCCAGATCACTTGGTTTAAGCGCCGGCAGGGAACTGTGGTGCTGGAGCCGGATACCATGGATACAGAGCGCCTGATCGCCGCAGCGACGGCGCAGGCAGAGGATTTTCTTTATGGCAAAGACAAAGGAAAAAGAGCATAAAAGCCGTAAAAAGCTCAGTCGCACCGCCAAGGAGAACTGGGCCATCGGCATTGTGGCGCTGCTGATTTTGTCTGTGGTGGCGTATGAGTGCTATACTGCTACCCATGTGCGGCTGCAAACCTACACCGCCAAGGAGACCACCGTGTACCGTACCATTGAGACCACGGCACTGGCGGTGCGAGAGGAGCACGCGGTTAGCGGCCCCGGCGGTGTGACGGTGCAATGCGTTGCCGACGGCGAGAAGATTGCCAAGAACGGCAAGGTGGCTCTGCGCTTTCAGTCTGAGGCGGACGCTAAGGCGTACAGCCAGCGCACCGCCTTAAAGGAGAAGCTGCAGCACTACCGGGATATGGAAAATAAGAGTACCGCCACCGCCACGGATATTACCGCCGTGGACAATGAGGCGGTGCAGAATGTAAATGATTACATACGGGCGCTGGCCCAATCGGATCTGACTGGGGCAAGTACCGCGGCGCAGGAGATGAACGACACCTTTACCCGCCGCCAGATGATGATCGGCACCAGCATTGACTTTGCGGCGCTGAAAAAGGATTTGCAAAGTCAAATGGACGAATTGGGCTCTGCAGAGCCGATCGGCTCCGTAACTACGGCGGTAAGCGGCGTTTTCTCCGGCTACACGGATGGGTGCGAGAGCGTTTTTGATTATGATCAGGTGACGGAGATGACCGCTGCCGATCTGGATAAAGCCTTAAAGACTGCCGAGAGCGCTAAGGGCGACACCGGCGCCTTAGGCAAGGTGATCACCAGCTATGCTTGGTACTTTGTGTGCAAAGCGGATGTGGCGGACCTGCAAAAGGTGCAAAACGGCACGCGACTGGATGTGGCTATTAAGGACAGCGACCGGGTGCTTTCCTGCACCGTGGTCAGCGGCGCGGACACCAAGCCCGGCGCCACGCAAACGGTTCTGGTGCTCCAGTGTGAGAATATGGACTCGGATATTGCCGCCTATCGGGCGGAGGATATAGAAATTCGCACAGCTTCCTATACCGGGATCAAGGCCCCCGCTGCCGCCGTGCATGTGAGCGACGGTAAAAAGGGCGTGTATGTGCTGGTGGCCGGACAGGTGAAATTCCGTCCTGCCACGGTGCTGTATTCCGGCAAGGATTATGTAATACTGGCGTATGACGCCCAGAATAAAGACGGTATTCGCCTTTATGACGAGATCATCACAGAAGGGAAGGATCTTTATAATGGAAAAGTTTATACCTGATCCGGCACGGCTGCAAGCCGTTGAGGAGAACTGGAAGCAGGTCTTAGATCGGGTGCAGGAGGGCGCCGTCAAAAGCGGTCGCGATCCCCGAGAGGTTCGCCTGATGGCAGTGACCAAGACCGTGGAGCCGGTGTACATTAACCGGGCGCTGGATCTAGGCGCCGATTTGATCGGCGAGAATCGGGTGCAGGAATACCTGGGCAAGCGGGATGCGTTGCACTTGGATGGGGTGGAAAAGCACCTGATCGGTCGACTCCAGACCAATAAGGTTAAGTATATTGTGGGTCAGGTGGATATGATCCAGTCGGTGGATTCTATGAAACTGGCCCAGGAGATTTCCAAGCAGTCCGTTAAGCACGGCGTGACCACCCGGGTACTGGTGGAGGTGAACATCGGCCGGGAGGAAAGCAAAAGCGGCATTATGATCGAGGCATTGCCCGAGCTGCTGGAAGAAGCGGCCCAGTTGCCCGGTTTGCAGATCAAGGGCTTGATGTGTATTCCCCCCATTTGTGAGACGGAGACACAGGTGCGCAAATATTTTGAGACAATGCATCAATCTTTCATTGACATTAAAGACAAAAAACACCATAATATAGACATGGATATTCTGTCTATGGGTATGAGCGGCGATTTTGAGGCCGCCATTGCCGAGGGTTCCACGCTGGTGCGTGTCGGCTCTGCCATCTTCGGCGCCAGACAATACCGTTAAGGAGAGGCGAATATGGGTTTACTGGATAAGTTCAAAGAGATCATTACCGAGAATGATGATGATTTTGACGATTACTATGACGACGACAACCGGGACTACGGTCTGGCTGCCCCGGAGCGGGCAGAGCGACAGGAGCGCCCCCGGCACGAGCGGGCGCCTAAGCCGGAGCGCCAGGAACGCCCTCGCAGCAGAGGACGGGACGATAAGGTGGTCAATATCCACACCACCACCCAGTTGCAGGTGGTGCTGGTGAAGCCGGAGCGGTTTGAAGAGGCTGCCTCCATCGGCGACAATTTGAATGCCAAGCGTACGGTGGTGTTGAATTTGGAGAGCACCAACCGAGATATTGCGCGCAGACTGCTGGATTTCCTCAGCGGCGTGGCGTATGCCAACAACGGCCAGATCAAGCGGGTAGCCAACAGCACCTATATCATTACGCCTTACAATGTAGATGTAATGGGCGATCTGATCGATGAGCTTGAGAACAACGGCATGTTTATGTGAGGAGAGAAGGAGAGAGAATATGATTACACCCAGCCAAATTCGAGAGAAAAATCTGTCTACCGTGCAAAGCGGTGGATATGATAAGGAAGAGGTTAATGCCCTGTTGGCCCAGATCGTCGAGTCTTACCAGGCTGTGTACGATGAGAACAAAGAGCTTTACCGCAAAATGGAAATTCTTGCCGGCAAGATTGAGGAGTACAGAAGTGAAGAGGACTCTATCAAGACCGCACTGATCACCGCCCAAAAGATGGCGGATCGCATTGCCAAGGACGCCAAGGAAAAGGCGGAGGAGAAGTTGAGCGCCAGCGCAGCCACCGCACAGCAGACGGTGACGGACGCCAAAGAAAAAGCGGACAAGATGGTGGCCGAGGCCCGCACCTATGCCGCCAACTTTACCAAGGAGAAGCAGGACGCTGCCGAGTCCATTATTACCGAGGCGGAGGCCAAGGCCAATGACGCCATTGACGGCGCCAAGGTTGTGGCTCAGGAAATGCTCAACCAGGCCAAGCAGCTGTCTGAGGAGCTGATGAGCAAGGCGAAGAGCGAAAAAGCCTATCACGAGCAGCTGATTGAAAAGCTGCGCAGCGAGTCTAAGAGCTTTAAGGACAGCTTGCTGTCCCTATATGAGAGCCAGATGGATCGCCTGGGCGATATGGTAGATCTGAAGCCCCAGGTGGACGAGGATCAGGCGCACATTGACTCTGTGGAGAGCGAGATGAACCAGATCATCTCCAATATTGACGAGATCAACAAACTGCAAAGCCAGACGGTCGACGCACCGACGGAGGAAGCCGCGGCACAGGCGCCGACAGCAGAGAATACCAAGGGCGACACAGACGATGACCAGGTGGATCAGATCATTGACGAGATTGAGGAGAAGCAGGCGCCCGCAGCCAGCCCGGAGGAGGTCAGCAGCGCGCTGAACGCCTTTACCGAGGACGAAATCACTCCGCTGGACGAGAACGCCCCCACCATCAGCGAGATCGACGAGGAACCGGAGCTGGAGCAGGTGCCCCCGCAGCAGGAGGAAAAGACCTTGTTTGACGACCAGGCCGCTATGCCCTTTGAGGATTATTTTCATGTAAAGAGCGGCGACGAACGCACCAGCGAGACCATTTCCCTGACCGCTCCGGACGAGGACGAGTACGAGGAGAAAGAGGGCTCTTCCAAGCTGCGCGGTTTCTTTAAGAAGAAAAAATAATTTACATACACAGTAGGAGTAACAAGAAGCATGGATTATAACCAAACACTGAATTTACCCAAGACCGACTTTCCCATGCGGGCAGCTTTGCCCCAGCGGGAGCCGGAATTCCTGAAAGCATGGGAAGAAAACGACCAGTACCGTCAGCTGATGCAGCACAACGAGGGCAAGCCTCTGTTTGTGCTCCACGACGGACCTCCGTACGCCAACGGTGATATTCATATCGGCCACGCCATGAACAAGACCTTAAAGGACTTTATTGTGCGCTACAAGAATATGACCGGATTCCAGTCTCCCTATGTCCCCGGCTGGGATACCCACGGCCTGCCCACAGAGCTGAAAGCCAGAAAGCAGGCGGGCATCGGCGCCGGCAGCGACATTTCCGATCTGGAATTGCGCAAGATTTGCCGAGAGACCGCGCTGAGTTATGTGGATATTCAGCGGGAGTCCTTTAAGCGCCTGGGCGTGATCGGCGAGTGGGACCACCCGTACATCACCCTAACCAAGGACTTTGAGGAAGAGCAGATTAAGGTATTTGCCACCATGGCTTCTCAGGGCCATATCTACAAGGGCTTAAAGCCTGTGTATTGGTGCCCGGACTGCAAGACCGCCCTTGCCGAGGCGGAGATTGAGTACGGCGAGGATCCCTGCCATTCTATTTATGTAAAGTTCAATGTAACGGACGATATGGGCAAGCTCACTGCACTGGGTGCGGACCTGAGCAAGACCTATTTCGTGATTTGGACCACCACCACCTGGACCCTGCCGGCCAACGTGGCCATCTGCGTAGGCCCCAACTTTGAGTATTCTCTGGTCAAGAGCGGCGACGAGTTTTATGTGATGGCTACCGACCTGGTAGACGCCGCTATGGCGGACCGGGGCACCACGGACTATGAGACCGTGGGTGTGATCCAGGGCAGCGAGCTGGAGTATATGAAAACCCAGCACCCGTTTATTGACCGCACCTCTTTGGTGATCGTGGGCGATCATGTAACGCTGGAGAGCGGTACCGGTTGCGTACACACGGCACCGGGTCACGGTGTGGATGACTTTATCGTGTGCCAAAAGTACCCGGAGATCCCCACCGTTGTACCGGTGGATGCCGAGGGCAGACTGACGGAGGAGGCCGGACAGTTCGCTGGGCTGACCACCGATGAGGCCAACAAGCCCATTGCGGAGCATTTGGAAAAAATCGGCGCTTTGTTTGCGCTGAAAAAGATCGTCCACCAGTATCCCCATTGCTGGCGTTGCCATAAGCCCATCATTTTCCGCGCCACCTCCCAGTGGTTCTGCTCGGTAGATGATTTTAAGGAAGCTGCTGTGGCTGCCACCGAGGATGTGCAGTGGTATCCGGCCTGGGGCAAGGACCGTATGCAGTCCATGATCCAGGAGCGCGCCGATTGGTGCATCTCCCGTCAGCGTAAGTGGGGTGTGCCCATTCCCGTATTTTATTGTAAAGACTGCGGCAAGGAGATCGTGGATAAAGATCTGATGCTGCGGGTATCTAAGATCTTTGGTCAGGAAGGCTCTGACGCCTGGTTCGCCCACGAGGCGGAATATTTCCTGCCGGAGGATTATAAGTGCCCCCACTGCGGCGCACAAAAGGGCTTTGAAAAAGAAAGCGACATTATGGATGTGTGGTTCGACTCCGGCTCCAGCCATGCAGCGGTGCTTAAACAGCGCCCTTATTTGAAGTGGCCGGCAGATGTGTACCTGGAGGGCGCCGACCAGTACAGAGGTTGGTTCCAGTCCTCTTTGCTCACCAGCGTAGCCGCCGGGCAGCCTGCACCCTTTAAGCAGATCATCACCCACGGCTGGACTGTAGACGGTGAAGGCAAGAAGATGAGTAAGTCCCTGGGCAACGGTATTGACCCGGCGGACATTATCAACCAGTACGGCGCGGATATTCTGCGTTTGTGGGTGGCTTCTTCCGATTACCACGCCGATGTGCGTATCAGTAAGGAGATCTTGAAGCAGCTGTCGGATAATTACAGAAAGATCCGCAACACCGCCCGTTATTGCCTGGGCAACCTGTATGACTTTGACCCGGACAAGGATATGGTGCCCAACGATCAGTTGGAAGAGTTGGATAAATACGCGCTGATGAAGCTGGACCAGGTGCTGGCTACCGCTCGCGGCGGGTACGAGGTGTACGAGTACCACACCGCCGCCCACGCGCTGCACAACTTCTGCGTGGTGGATATGAGTAACTTCTACTTTGATGTGCTCAAGGATCGGCTGTACACTTCTGCGCCGAACAGCGCTACCCGCCGTGCCGCCCAGACCGTATTGTATAAGGTGCTGGACGCACTGACCTTGGTGCTGACCCCCATTTTGGCCTTTACCTGTGACGAGATCTGGAAGGCAATGCCCCATGCAGCGGGCAGAGATCCCCGGTCTCCGCTGTTTAACGATATTCCCCAGCCGGAGTACATTGCTGCGGACGCGGACTTTATGGCCAAGTGGGATCGGATCCATCGGATTCGTGAAGATGTGCAGAAGGCACTGGAGCTGGCTCGTAAGGACAAGACCATCGGTAAGTCCTTGGAGGCCAAGGTGACCCTGTGCGCTGCGGGCGAGCTGCACGATTTCTTGCAGAGCGTAGAGAGCCAGCTGCCGGAGATCTTCATTACCTCCGCTGTGGCACTGTCCGACGGTGAGGGCGACTTTACCGGCGAGGTGGAGGGACTGAGCGTGTCCGTATCTAAGGCAGACGGCGAAAAGTGCGAGCGCTGCTGGAAGTACGATGAGACCGTAGGTCAAAACGCAGAGCATCCCACCCTGTGCGCCCATTGTGCGGCTGCACTGGCAGAGATGAACAAATAAAGAACGACCCATACGGGGGCAGATGCGACTGCTCTGCCCCCGCCTTTTTATATACGGAGGGTTTATGAAGCATAGAAAAAAACACATTTGGGCCTCCATTATGATCCTGCTGATCGTGGCTTTCGACCAGGTGACCAAGCGACTGGCGGAAAGTGCGCTGATGGGGGGCAAGATTGTTACTTTGCTGCCCGGTGCGGTGCAGTTGCGTTATGCCCGCAATACCGGGATGGCCTTTAGCCTGTTCAGCGGTGCCCGGTGGGTGTTTGTGGCGCTGACCGCTCTGGTGTGTGCCGGTGTGCTTTTTTATATGTTTCGCAACAAATGCCGCTCCCTGTGGGGCTACTGGAGCCTGGGGGTGCTGGTGGCCGGCGGTCTGGGCAATCTGATCGATCGGGTGCTGTACGGCTATGTGATTGACTTTATTGAGCCGACTTTTATGCAGTTTGCCGTGTTTAATATTGCGGACTGCGCTGTTACCTGCGGCGGCATTAGCTTTGTGCTGTGGCTGGCAGTGGATCTGTTCCGCTCCGGTGACGGCAAGAAGGGAACGACCCATGACGGAAAATGAGCGGCAGCCGGTGCGTGCCTTTACCGTGGACGAAACAGCGGCAGGGGAGCGACTGGACAAGTTTTTAAGCACCGTGTGTCCGGATTTGACTCGGTCGGCGGCGGCGCGTGTGATCGAGGAGGGCGGCGTACTGCTGGACGGTGCCCCGGGGAATAAAAAAGACAAGCTGCGCCCGGGCACCCGGGTGGAGCTGCGCCTGCCGGAGCCAAAACCCATGGAGGTGCTGCCGGAGCATATCCCCTTAGATGTGGTCTACGAGGACGGCGACCTGCTGGTGGTGAATAAGCCCAAGGGTATGGTGGTGCACCCGGCACCGGGGAATTATACCGGCACGCTGGTGAACGCGTTGCTGTACTACTGCGGTGACTCCCTTAGCGGTGTGGGCGGCGTGATCCGACCGGGGATCGTTCATCGGATTGACAAGGATACCAGCGGTCTGCTCATGGTAGCCAAGAACGACTTTGCCCATGTGGATTTGGCACGCCAGATTCAGGAACACAGTTTTCACCGGGCGTACCAAGCGGTGGTGTACGGCAACGTGACCGCAGACAGCGGCACGGTGTGCCAACCCATCGGTCGCAGTCCCAAGGATCGCAAAAAAATGGCGGTGACCCAACAGAACAGCAAGCCGGCCACCACCCATTATAGTGTGTTGGAGCGATTTGGGGACTTTACGCATATTCGCTGTGTATTGGAGACCGGACGCACGCACCAAATTCGGGTGCACATGGCCTATATCGGTCACCCGCTGGCCGGAGATCCGGTGTACGGACCGCGGCGTGTGATCACCTCCCTGGGCGGGCAGTGCCTGCATGCCGGGGAGATTGGCTTTATACATCCCAGAACCGGGGCGGAAATGCAGTTTGAAGCACCGCTGCCCCCGTATTTCACATCATTTTTACACACTTGTAGGGAAAAGAAAAGGTAAGCGTATGAGTCAAAAGGATTTTAGCAACTGGCTGGTGGTGTCAGATATTGACGGCACATTGAATAACAAAGCACGCAAGCTGCCTCGGCGTAATTATGACGCCATTCAGGCGTTTACAGAGGCGGGGGGCAACTTTACCTTGGCTTCCGGACGGCTGACCTCCAGCTTGAAGCGCAATTACGATCGTATCACCCCCAATCAACCGGCGGTGGTACTCAACGGCGCGGGTATTTATGACTTTCAGCAGGAGAAGATGATTTGGCGCAGTACCATTCAGCAGGAGGGGCACGAGTTTGTGCGCTACATCATCAATAAGTTCAGTGACAGCTTTAAGAGCGTGGATGTGGGAATTTATTTTGACGATTATGTGTATATCGTCAAAAACGGCGTTCTGTCCCAGGGCACCATGGATATTGATAAGGCGCACTACGAGGTGACCTCCATTGATAAGGTGCCCAAGGAGGGATGGATGAAGGTGATCTTTTGGTCCAACCCCATTACCATGAACCGGCTGCGCTATGTAATTGACCGCAGCGACACGGCAGGTATGAATTTTATGGCCTCCTCTCCATGGAGTATGGAAATGCTGCAAAAGGGCACCCACAAGGGTACGGCCATTATGGTGCTGGCAGATATGCTGGGCATTGACCGGAACCATGTGGCGGCCATCGGCGATTATTATAACGACTGGGATATGCTCAAGACCGTGGGATTGCCGGCCTGTGCCGGTCAGGCACCTAAGGCTATTCATGAGATCTGCCAGTTTGAAGCCTGCCACTGCAACCAGGGCTGTGTGGCGGATCTGCTGGGGTATATTATGTCCGGTCAGGCGGAGCAGCACATTGCTCGTCCGACCCTGCTTTGCGAGGATAAGTGATGTTGATTTTAGGCGCACATTTAAGTGCAAGCAAGGGCTATGTCCACATCTGCGAGAGGCACAGTCCATTGGTGCCAATACTTTTCAGTTCTTTACCCGAAATCCCCGGGGCGGTGCCGTAAAGGCTCAGGACCCGGCGGATGTGGCTGCCTTTTTTGCAGGGGGCGCAGGCTGCGGATTTTGGCACAGTGCTGGCCCATGCACCCTATACCATGAATATGTGTAGCGATAAGGAACGCACCCGCACTTTTGCAAGAGAGGTGTTTGCCGATGATCTGCAGCGGCTGGAGGCGCTACCCGGTACGCTGTATAACTTTCACCCCGGCTCCCATGTGGGGCAGGGGACGGATAACGGGATTGCCTATATCACCCGGGCGCTGAACGACCTGCTGACCCCGGAGCAGCATACCACTGTACTGTTGGAGACGATGGCCGGTAAGGGCAGCGAGGTGGGCGGCACCTTTGAGGAGTTGCGCCGCATTATAGACGGTGTGCAGCTGCAAGACAAGATCGGCGTGTGCCTGGATACCTGTCATGTGAGCGATGGCGGGTACCCTTTGGCAGAGGATCTGGACGGGGTGCTGACCCAGTTTGACCGGGTGATCGGCCTGGACAGATTGCGGGCACTGCACCTGAACGACTCTAAGAATCCTTGCGGTTCCCATAAAGACCGACACGAGCAGATCGGTAAAGGCTTTTTGGGTATAGAGACCTTCCGCCGCATCGTCAACCACCCGGCGCTGCGGGGACTGCCCATGTTCTTAGAGACCCCTAATGACTTGTCCGGCTACCAAGAGGAAATTGCCCTGCTGCGCAGCCTGGAGCAAACGTCAAAGTAAAATGAACATAAGAAAAAGCACGGCTTCTGTCAAAGAAGTCGTGCTTTTTTATGCGCTTTCAGCAGCCCAACAGGGTGTGGGCATTTTGGATTAAGGCTTGCAGGGCGCTGTCTCCAAATTTTTTGACGATCACGGCGGCACCGTCTGCATAATCCGGTGGGCGGGTGCCCAGGTTGTGACAGTCGGAGCCGATCAGGTCAATGCGCCCGCTGTCCAGATACTTCAGCAGTTTGCGCCGCGCCCCGAAGGAGGCGTTTGCAAAGGCGCTGATGTTTACTTGGGTGGCGCAGCCCATATCTCGCAATTCGTCAATTAAACCGGGGTGATCCATCAGCGCTTTGTATCGCTCAATGTGCGCCAAAATAGGCCGTATGCCGTGGTCGCAGGTCAGCGCCGTGATCCGATCCAGGGTCTCTGAGCCAAAGTTGTCGCTGAAGTTATGCTCCAGCAGGGCGCATCGCGTGCCTGTGATACAGATGGGGGTCAGGTCTGCATTATTCATCAGATAGCGGCTTACATACACCTCTGCGCCCAGCAGCAGCCGGGGCGCATCCGGAGGCAGAGCAGCCTGCAAGTTGGCAAAAGCCGCGTTCCGTCGGGCGGTAAAGTCCGCCAAAGAAATAGAATCCGAGTAATAATGGGGGGTAAGCACTACGGTCTCTGCCCCTTGCAGCGCCAGGCGGCGGAGCATCTTTACGCTGGTCTCCGTATCTTTGGAGCCGTCATCCACGCCGGGGAGAATGTGGCAGTGCATTTCAATCAAGCCGGGGATCACCATAGCATCACCTTATCCGATTATTCTGCGCCGGCGTCATACCCGTAACCGTAGCCATACCCATAGTCATAGCCGTACTTGTAGCGGGAGTAACGAGAGCGCTTATCTTCTGCAAAATTGTAAATAAAGCCAAGCACCTTGGCGTCAATGAACTCCAGGGATTCCATCACCTTTTGCACTTCCGGGTGGGTGGAGCCGTTGGCACGCACCACGATCACTACGCCATCGGACTCCCGAATAATGGGCAGGGCGTCAGACACCACATTGAGCGGCGGGGTATCAATGATCACATAGTCATAGTCCCGGCTGATCTGTTGTAAAAACTCAGCCATGGGCTCGCTGCCCAGCAGTTCTGCCGGATTGGGCGGAATGGAACCGGCGCACAGCAGCGATAGGTTGGGAAATTCTGTTCTGTGGATAATGCTGTACAGGTCCGTCTTAGGACCGTTGTTTTTTACCGAGTCGCTGATGTAGTTGGTCAGTCCCGGTGCATTGGACACGCCAAAGTAGTGGTGCATCTTGGGTTTGCGCAGATCGCAATCAATAAGCAGCACCCGCTGGTCTGCCTGGGCAATGGAGATGGCCAGGTTGATGGTGGTCGTCGTTTTGCCCTCGGCAGGGGAGCCGGAGGATACCACAATGGTTTTGCATCCCTTTTTCAGGATGGAGAGCATAATGTTGGTACGAATGCTCTTGTAAGCCTCCTCAATCCGGAACTTCTGCGCCGGATCCATGTTGGCATTGGAGATCAGGGTGCGGGCAAAGGGATTGTTCGCTTTTTTAGCCATCTTATTTCGCCTCTTTCTTTGTGTTTTTCTTGCCGGCAGCACTGCGCTTGCCGGTTGTAAAGGCGGGAATAGAGCCCAGTACCGGCACATCATAGCGCTGGCTCAGCTCCTCGGCGCTCTTGATGCGCACATCTAACAGATCCCGCAGAATCACGTATGCGGCAGCGATCAGCAGTCCCGCTACGGCACCCAGCAGGCAGTTCTTTAAGTATCCCCGACCCTCGGCGGTGTTGGGCTTAATGGCCTTGTCCTCCACGGTGGTCTGAACCAGGCCATTGTTGGTTTCCTCCATCTGCTCCGGCACGCTCTCCTCCATTTGGTGAGCGATGTTGTAGGACAGGGTAGGGTTTGTGGTGGTGACGATCAGCTTAAACATGGCTGTGTTCTCCACCGTCTCAATGGTAAAAGATTGCTTAATATCCGCCGGAGACAGGTTGGTGTAGTATTTTTTGTTCATCTCGCCTGCCACTTTGCTGCAGAACTTGTTGGTCTTGAAGATCTCGATATAGGTATCGATCATCTTCATAGCGTAGTTCATTTTGCTGGTTTGGCTGGTGCGGGCCACCTCACCGGTGCTGTCGCTGATTTCGTGGGCCGGATCCACCGCTGCAGCCAGGAACTCCACACTGGAGGTGTAGGTCAAGGTGGTGAATTTGGCGGTATAAACCCCGGCCAAAAGCGCTCCGATGAGCATAAACAGGATCAGCAGCTTCCACTTGCGTAGCAGCAGCTTAACGACCTTTTGTACATTTTCGTCAATGTTCATAGACTTGTCTCCGTTACTCTGCAAAAACATGATTTATTTTTAACAGATATATATTACTGTATTATATCTGGTTTGTCAAGGTGTTCACTATTGACAAAAGCGGGCAAAAAGATGATAATATCCTTGCAAAAAAATCAAAGCAAAAAAATCAAAAAACGGAGAACTGCGTATGAAAAAATCTCAAATCCGTATGCCCCTTTGGGGACCGTATTCCAAGAAGTATATGGGACTGTCCCGCATTGTGGACGATCGGGCGGCAGAAGGTGCCCGCTATGATTTTGTCGTGCACCCCACCCTGTGGAATTCCGCTACCCCGGTGCCCAATGTGACTGTGCCGTCCGGCTACCATTTGTGGAGCTGTGACGAGGACTTTCGCTTTTATTCCTATCGCTATGAGCTGATGTGGAAGGACCAAATTTATGCCGATGTGTCTTACACCCGGCTGGATGAGGAGTCCTACCTGATGCGCTGCCGCTTTGTGAACGATACGGACCTGTCACAAAACTGTATTCTGAATATTTTCGGCGCACTGGAGTTCCCGGCGCCGGAGCACTGTGCCTTGCAGCTGCCTGGGGATGCCGCATTAGTGGATGCCAACGATTATACGCAGTACACCTATGCAAAGCCCCGCCCCTGGGATAATGAGAACCCGGACGGTATGCACAAGGGCGAGTTTGCCGACGGCAACTTTTACCACGCCCACGGTTTGGGTGACCGGTGCGAGAATTACCATGTGGATTTCTTGGGGCTGGAGCCTTTTGGCTGCACTGCCGGGGACAAAGTGGTATACACACTGCCGTCTCTCCGACCGACGGGCGCTACCTTGCTGTTGCGCTATCGCACAGTGACCCCGGGTGCTGCTGCCTTTACCGTCAACGGCGTAGCGGCAGAACTGCCGGAGAGCGACAGCCTGACCTTTGCCACTCTGCCTTATGACGGCGCAGACACCCTGACCCTGGAGAGCCGGGGCGGCGCCGGTGTGGAGCTGGATGTGCTGGTGCTGTGCCGGCCGGGCACGGAACAGGAGGTCAGCGCCCGCACGGTGCTGCGCGACACCAAGCCGCAAATTGAAGAAGAAAAGGTGCACGGCGCCACCCGCATTACCCTAACTTACAAGGACGCGGAAGGCTGCTATTCCATCTTGACCCACAATCCCAAGACCCGCCGACGGGAACTGGACAGTGGCAGCCTGGAGGACGCGCTGATTAACCGACTGTCTAACGGCGACCCCACTTATGACGACTTAAGGGAGACCTTTTCTCGCTCCTTCCGCCGCAAAAAAAGTGACGAGGGCTACTATTACAATGCGGTGATGCCCTCCATCTTTATTGACCCCCACGCAGAGCATATAGAGTATGCGGTGCTGTCCAAGGGCAAGGTGGAGCCCCGCACCACCGAAGAATACGAGCAGCTGTACACCGCCGCCAAGGCGCTGGCCACACCGGTACAGTTCAATCGGGAGGGACAGAAGTACAGTCTGTCTACCGAGATCTTGCGGGCAACACTCCTGACCAACTTGGTATATCCGGTGTACAAGCACGGCGAGAATGTGGTACATTACACCCCCGGCAAGCGCTGGGACAGCTTTTATACCTGGGACAGTGGCGTGATCGGCACCGGTGTGCTGGAGTTCAGCCCGGAGAAATGCCGCTACATTTTAGAGACTTATTTGTCCCAGCCGGAGAATACGGATTTTGCGTTTCTGCTCCACGGCTCCCTGGTGCCTACCCAGTTTGTGCAGTATTTGGAACTGCTGCACCGCACGGAGGACAAGGCGCCCCTGTTTGCTCTGTATCCGCAGATGAAGCGGTATTATGACTATATCAGCGGCAAGACCCCCGGTTCCACCTGCGGCAAGTTCGGCAACGGCCTGACCACCACTTACGACTACTGGTATTCTTGCAGCGGTATGGACGATTATCCCGCCCAGGTGGCCATGATCGCCCAGGATAAGAAACAATATATGTGCCCCTGCCTGTCTACTTCCCACACCATTCGGGCCGCCAAGATCATGAAGATGGTGGCTGCCGCCATGGGCAAGGCGGAGGACATTGCCGCTTATGACGCAGACATTCAGCGGATGAGCGACGCTCTGAACCGGTACAGCTGGGACGAAAAGAGCGGCTATTACGCCTACTCCGTCTATGACGATGACAAAAACTATCAAGGCATTTTCACCACCGACGCCGGGGAGAACTACGACAAGGGCATGGACGGTGTGTATCCGCTGTTTGCCGGGGCTGCCCCGGAGGAACGGCGGGAGCGCCTGCTGGCGCATATTAAGAACCCGGACGAAATGTGGTCCGCTGCCGGCATCAGCGCGGTGGATATGACAGCCTCTTACTATTTTGACGACGGCTACTGGAACGGCAATGTGTGGATGAGCCACCAGTTCTTTATGTGGAAGACCATGTTTGACCTGGGCGAGACAGAATTTGCCTTTGAGATTGCCCGCCGGGCGCTGGATATGTGGAAGGAAGAGACGGACTTCTCTTACAACACCTATGAGTGCTTTGGTATTCAGACCCGCCGCGGCGGTTGGTTCCACAATTTCGGCGGCCTGTCTGCGCCTATCAATGTGTGGGCGGACTGCTACTATCGTCCGGGCACCTTTACCTGCGGGCTGGATGTGTGGACGGACAGTCAGAAGCTTACGGACACCTCTGCGGAGGTCCACTTCCGTTACACCGGCGACAATGGGCAGTATGCCTTTGTGCTCACCCTGTCGGATGCGCACAGCTATCGGCTGACCTTGGATGGGCAAGAACTGGATTACGCTTTGCGCAGTGACGGCTGTATGGAGATTACCCTGCCGGGCACGGTGCGCAGCGGCGTGCTGAAGGCAGAGATTAAATAAAGGAGAACGCAATGGCAGCGAAGTTGTATGGCGCAGACAATGCGCCGCTGAAAATTCAATTTATCACCGATCCGCATTACTACTCCCGCAAGGGGGGCACCGAGGGCAAGGCTTACGAAAAAGCCGAGGCCAAGAGCCAAAAGATCATTAAGGACAGCGACCTGGTGATCAAAGCCGGGTTCGATTTGCTGTGTGCGGACACTTCCACGGATATTGTGGTGCTGGCCGGCGATACCACCCGGGACGGAGAGCTGGCCTCTCACGCCGAGTTTATTGAAATGCTCCGAGACCTGAAAAAGCGAGGTAAGCGGGTGTATGTGATCACTGCTACCCACGATTATCGGGACGGCGGCGTGGCCGACGGCTATGACGGCGACAAAAAAATTCAGGTGCCGGCGGTGGAGGAGCGCCACGATCTGTGGCAGATGTATTATGAGTTTGGCCCCAATGAGGCCATTGCCACCCACCCGGACAGCATGAGCTATGTGGTGCAGCTGGCTCCCGGCTATCGTCTGTTTGCTCTGAATGACGATACCAACTATAAGCCGGAGGGGGAGAGCGGCTCCGGGTACAGCGACGACTGTATGGCTTGGATCTTGGATCAGCTGGAGGACGCTCGCAAAAATGATCAGTTTGTGATCGCCATGACCCATCACCCCATGATCGCTCCCAGTCCTTTTTATGCCATTATCGGTAAGGGGGATATGCAGCGCAATCATGAGACCACCCGGGAGATTTTTGCGGACAACGGACTGCAATGTATGCTCACCGGTCACACCCATATTCACGACATCAGCGTGGTAGAGACCAAAAAGGGCAACACCTTTTATGACATTGCCTGCGGTGCTATGATCGGCTGCCCGCCCACCATGCGCAACATTACGCTGGACCCGGCCCACGCCAAAGTGGATGTGGAGACGGTGACCATTACCGATGTGCCGGGGCTGGACACCGGCGGCAAGCCTTTTGACCAGTATATGCGCACGTTTTTCTTCGGTATGATCTCCGAGCTGCTGGACGCTGCGGCCACGGATATTGACCATTTGGCAGAGATGACAGACGCTTTTTCCGTTCCCGGCGAAAAGGTCAAAAAACTGGGCTGGCTGATTAAGCCCATTGCCAAGTGGCTGAACAAGCTGACCTTTAAGAAAGCCTGGCGCCTGTGCAAGAAAGAAAACGGCCTGTCCAAGAAAGATATTGCGGACATTGCCGATCATCGGGTAGTGGACTTTATCCTGGAGCTGGTGCAGAACCTGTATTGCGGCGACTCGCCTTACGGTCCGGATACGCGGGAGTACAAGATCTGCTGTGGTTTGCTGAACGTGATCGACGCGTTCCTGAACACCATTCACTTCTCCATCGGCAAGGTGCTGAAGGGCGCCACCTCTGTGCGCGGTCTGGTAGAGCCGCTGCTGTGGAATCCGGGTCCCTGCGATGCCAATGCCACGCTGCCCCTGTATCCTTTGTACGATGATGAGAACCCGGCGCCGAAAAAGGCAGAAAAGCCCGCCTTTGACGACCCGGTGCGCCCCAGTAAAAAGGGCCCGCTGGTGCTGGCAATCCTGGTGCTGCTGGTGATTCTGGTGCTGGCGATCCTCGTTGGCCTGATTGCTTTGGTGGTATGGGCTGTGGTTGCCATTGTGCACGCTGCCACCACAGGCTGTATTGGCGCGCTGCCTTTCGTTTTTTAATTCTGTAAAATAAAGGTTGCAATCTTAGCCAAAAAATAGTATAATGAACCCGTTATTTTTGTACAGTCCATGAGAAAGGGGTAAAATAATTATGGCAGATGACAAAAAGAAGAAAATTAGCCTTGGCGGTATCGACAACGCCGCTGAGGAAAAGGGCTCCTTTATGAAGACCCTTTGGCAGCTTGTAAAGTTCCTGGTGGTATCCGGATTGGTAACGATCATCCAGCTGGTGCTGGCCAATGTGCTTCCGTTAATTTTTGACGGTGTGACCGCTACGCTGCCCGTTTTCCTGCAGGGTATCTTTGATCCCAATGTGATTTTTGACGCCTCCACCAAAGAGGGTATCGAGCAGGTAGGCAAGTATGTGATCGACGGCACCATTCAGAACGGTTCTGTTGTTGGCGGTGTGGTAACCTGGGGCTATCTGCTTCCGTTCTTCCTGTCCAACCTGATTGCAAACATCTATGGCTTCTATCAGAACAAAAAGACCACCTTTAAGTCTGATGCGCCTTGGTACAGCTTTGCGTTCTATATCGTTTTGATGATCGCGCTGATCCTGTTTTCCACCTGGTTCCAGGGCTGGCTGGTTGGCATTATCGCCAAGATCAACTGGGCTTGGATTCAGCCTTTGGCCAGAACCATTGCCGGCTTGGCTGCCGGTTTTGTGCAGATGGTGGTGCTCTTTCCCATGGAGAAGTTTGTCCTTTTGAAAGAAAAGAAGAAGGACGGCGAGGAAGTTGCCGCAGAGGCTGCTGCCGAGTAATCGCTGCTTTAGCAAAAATGAAAGACCGCTTTCCGTTTTTCGGAGAGCGGCTTTTTCTTGCCTAAAAGTAAGGAGTATGGTATAATCACAGCAGAACGCGGAAACTGTAAGAAAAGCCCATTGGCAGTTGGGATGTGACGATATGGAAAAGAAGAAAAAACTGTGGCAGGTGTTGATCCCTGTTTTGGTGGCACTGGCCGTAATTGTTGCCTTTGCTATCAGCGGCACCATTACCCGCAGGGCAGATGAGAAGAAGCCTACGGCGCCCACCAAGGTGTCTGTGGTTAACCAAACGGAGGATCACACGGAAGAGACCCAGGGCAAGACCCGGGTGCGCTTGGTGGCAGTAGGGGACAACCTGATCCATAATACCCTAATCGCTGCCGGAGAGCAAAAGGACGGCAGCCGGAATTACGACGCCTTTTATCAGGATATTAAGCAGTACATTGAACCGGCGGATATTGCCGTTATCAATCAGGAGACGGTGCTGGGCGGCAGCAGCTTTGACTATTCCGGCTATCCCTGCTTTAATTCACCCTGGGAGATTGGCGACGCCGCCATTGCTGCCGGGTTTGATATTTTTACCTGCGCCACCAATCATACTATGGATATGGGCAGTGCCGGGGTGGAGAAAGAGCTGGAATATTTCGGCAAGCATAAAGAGGCGGTGCACCTGGGCACCAACGCCTCTCAGGCGGATTGTGACAAGATTACTTATTATGAGAAGAACAATATTACCTTTGCTCTGCTGAATTACACCTACGGCACCAATGGCATTGACTTGCCCAAGGACAAGCCCTGGCTGGTGAATTTGATGGACAAGGACAAGATCCGGAAGGACATTACCGAGGCGCGCAAGCATGCGGATGTGGTGATGGTCTTTCCGCACTGGGGCACGGAGAACAGCCACAAGGTGTCCGATTACCAAAAGGAATATACGAAGCTGTTTTCTGACCTGGGTGTAGATATTGTCATCGGCAGCCACCCGCATGTGCTCCAGCCGGTGGCGTGGGTGACCAACGAAAAGAGCGGCAAAAAAATGCTGGTCTACTACTCCCTGGGTAATTTTATCAGCCACCAGATCAATCTGCCCCAACTGTGCGGCGGTATGGCGGAGGTGACGATCGAAAAGGAGAATGGAAAGATTACTATCTCTTCTGCTAAACTGGCGCCGGTGGTGTGCCATTACAGCCGGGGCGGTAACGGTTTTGTGTTTTCCGTCTATAAGCTCAGTGATTATACCGACGAGCTGGCCGCCACCCAGGCGCAGAAGGGTGCCACGGTGAAGTATTTTACCGATCTGTCGAAAAAAGTGATTCCCGCCGAATTTCTGGACATATAGCAAACAGTCTGTCTATCCTGTGCATATTGTACAAAAGGCGTGCACAATTCCTGCCGCCAATTACAAGATTTGCCAAAGTTGTCAAAAACCGTTGACAAACCCAGGACAATGTGATTATAATGGCATTGTATTCAGAACGAGGGCGTTCCGTTGATAGCGGAGCGCCCTCATTTTTTATTGCCTTTGGCAGTAAGAAAATTCTGTGCTATCTATCATTTCTTAAGAGAGGAGTATTTGCTATGAGTAAATACACAAAGGAAGACATCATCAAAAGCGCACAGGAAAATAATGTAGAGTTTATCCGCTTGCAGTTTACGGATATGTTCGGCATTATGAAGAATGTGGCCATCACCCTGTCCCAGCTGGAGAAGGCGCTGGACAATGACTGTATGTTTGACGGTTCTTCCATCGACGGCTTTGTTCGCATTGATGAGTCCGATATGTATCTGCACCCGGATTACGACACTTGGACCATCTTCCCCTGGAGAAAGCACCAGAATGCGCAGACCGCTCGACTGATCTGCTCCGTATATAAATCCGATAATGAGACCCCCTTCATGGGCGACCCCCGCAATGTGCTGCAAAAGGTGATGGACGAGGCTGCCGAGATGGGCTTTGGCTTTAATGTTGGCCCGGAGTGCGAGTTCTTCCTGTTTAAGCTGGATGAGAACGGCAACCCCACCCTGGAGACCGGCGACGAGGGCGGTTACTTTGACCTGAACCCCATCGACCACGGCGAGAACTGCCGTCGGGATATTTGCCTGGCCCTGGAGGATATGGGCTACACCATTGAGGCTTCCCACCACGAAGTGGCCGAGGGGCAGCACGAGATCGACTTCCAGTTTGGTGATGTAATGCTCAGTGCCGACCGTGTAATGACTTTTAAGCATGTGGTTAAGACTTACGCTGCCAAGCATGGTCTGCACGCCACCTTTATGCCCAAACCCATTTATGGTATCAACGGTTCCGGTATGCACACCAACATGAGCCTGTACTATTTGAAGGACGGCAAGAACGCTTTTGATGACCCCAACGGCGAGATGGGCCTGTCCGAGACCGCTTATAACTTCATCGCCGGTATTATGGCCCATATTCGCGGCATTGCAGCGTTCTCCAACCCCACCGTGAACTCTTACAAGCGTTTGGTACCCGGCTATGAGGCACCGTCTTACCTGGTATGGTCCGCTTCCAACCGCTCCTGCCTGGTGCGTATTCCTGCCGCTCGCGGCAAGGGCACTCGCGTAGAACTGCGCTGCCCGGATCCCACCTGCAACCCCTATTTGGAGATGGCTTTGTGCCTGGCTGCCGGTCTGGACGGCATTAAGAAAAAGATGACCCCCGCTTCTCCCATTGACTACAATGTGTTCGGACTGTCCGACGAGGAGCTGAAAGCCGCCGGCATTGATTGCCTGCCCGGCAGCCTGAAAGAGGCTATTGAAGCCGCTAAGGCGGATCCGTTTATTAAGGAAACCCTGGGTGACCATGTGTTCAATAACTATATTGAAGGCAAGGAGAATGAATGGGACGAGTACCGCACCAAGGTCTCTCAGTGGGAGATCGACAAGTACATGGTACTGTATTGATTTTGCCCTCTCTTACGGTCGGCACTGTCTTTTGACAGGGTCGGTCATTTGCCGGCGCCGGGCCATTGGCGCGGTGTCGGCATTCTTTAGCACAATGGAGTGCTCGAACGTCTGTTTTCGAGCGCTCTTTTTTTATTTCCATTTTTAAGCTTTTTTTGATGAAAAGGAGAATTTTATGGGACTTGAAACAATCATGGAAACGGTGAACAGCGAGCTGTTCGGCGTGTGGTTTTTGATCGGCGCAGTGCTGGTTTTCTTTATGCAGTGCGGCTTTGCTATGGTAGAGACCGGCTTTACCAGAGCCAAGAACGCCGGCAATATTATTATGAAAAACCTGATGGACTTTTGTATCGGCACGGTGATGTTCATTCTGTTGGGCTACGGGCTGATGTGCGGTCAGGACTATATCGCCGGGGTGATCGGTCTGCCCAACCTGGGCATTTTCACCCACTATAATGATTTCAACTGGTCCAACTTTGTATTTAACCTGGTGTTCTGTGCCACGGCGGCCACCATTGTGTCCGGCGCTATGGCAGAGCGTACCAAGTTTTCTGCCTACTGCATTTACTCAGCAGTGATCTCCGCTGTGGTGTATCCCATCGAGGCAGGCTGGGTCTGGAATGTGGACGGCAACGGCTGGCTGCAAAAGCTGGGCTTCCACGATTACGCCGGATCCTGCGCCATTCACATGGTGGGCGGTATTGCGGCACTGATCGGCGCTATCTTTCTCGGTCCCCGGATCGGTAAGTACCATACGGACGAAAAAACCGGCAAAAAGACACCCAAAGCCATTCCAGGTCACTCCCTGACTCTGGGCGCGCTGGGCGTGTTTATCCTGTGGTTTGCCTGGTACGGCTTTAACGGCGCGGCGGCTACCGATGTACCCACTTTGGCGTCTATCCTGGTGACCACCACCGTATCGCCGGCTGTGGCAACTTGCACCACCATGCTCTTTACTTGGATCAAGGACGGCAAGCCGGATGTGTCCATGTCTCTGAACGGCTCTTTGGCCGGGCTGGTGGCTGTAACCGCCTCCTGTGATGTAACGGACGCTTTGGGCTCCGGGATCATCGGCGCTGTGGCCGGTATTCTGGTGGTGCTGGTTGTGGAGCTGCTGGATAAGAAATTGCATATTGACGACCCGGTAAGCGCTGTGGCTGTACACATGGCCAACGGTATTTGGGGCACGCTGGCCGTAGGTCTGTTTGCCACGGACAAAGCACCGGGCTATGCAGTGTCCGGCCTGACCCATACGGGTCTGTTCTACGGCGGCGGGCTGCACCTGCTGGGTACCCAGTTAATCGGGTTTGCGGCTGTGGCCGGTTGGGCGGCAGTGACCCTGACCATCACTTTCTTTATTCTGAACAAGACCGTGGGTCTGCGGGTCAGCGCGGAAGAAGAGATCAAGGGGCTGGACGCCACCGAGCACAACCTGCCCTCTGCCTATGCGGACTTTATGCCCGTCGGCGGCTTTGCTGCCGTTCCGGTAACGGAAAGCGGTTTGCCGGCTGCACCGGTAGAAAAGGCTGTTCCGGTAGAGACTTATACCACCAAACCGGACGCTAAGCTCAGCGAAGTGGTGATGCTCTTTAACCCGGCCAAGCTGGAACGGGTGAAGGACGCCATGAATGCGGTGGGCGTTACCGGTATGACCGTGACCAATGTAATGGGCTGCGGTACCCAGAAGGGTCATGTGCGCAAGTACCGCGGTGTGGAGATCGAGGAGCTGAACCTGAACCCCAAGATGAAGCTGGAAATGGTGATCTCCGCCGTGCCGGTGGAAACGGTGATCGCCGCTGCCAGAGAGGCGCTATATACCGGTAATATCGGTGATGGTAAGATTTTTGTTTATGATGTGGAGGACGCAGTAAAGGTGCGCACCGGCGCACGGGGCTATGACGCTCTTCAGGGCACGGACGACTGATCGTCCCTACCTATCGCGGCTTTGCCATTATACGGTGGCAAAGCCGCTTTTTTGTACAAAAGAACCAAAAGTGAGCGGTAATTCACAGAGAAGAGTGCAATTCTTTGTGAAATTCACTATAATTATGCTGATTTTGTGTTGTAGATTTTTATAGTGGGCACATTGACGGTTAATCGACAGTATTGTACAATAAAGTATAGGTTTTTTTGAAGAAATACAGATACAGGAGTGATGAATATGCTGCGAGAAGGCGAAGTGCGCATTCCCTCCGGCTGCGCCATTGCCGCCATTATTGACCGCAAGGGTGAGCCGATCAATGGGTCGGAGATTATCCAGTCCATTGCCTTGATGCACGACCGTTCCAACGGCTTGGGCGGCGGTTTTGCCGCCTATGGCATTTATCCCGATCACAAGACGGATATTGCCTTTCATGTGTTTTACCAGTCGGTACAGGCACGAGGCGCTTGTGAGGAGTTTTTGTTCAAGCATTTTAATGTGGATGTTTCCGAACGCATTCCCACCAAGAAGATCGCGTCCATAGAGAATGGACCGGATATTTGGCGGTATTTTGCCAAGCCCAATAAAGTGCGGATGAAAGAGGCCCGTCTGGACGAGGACGAATATACCGCCCAGTGCGTGATCCATGTGAACAACGAGATCGACGGCGCTTTTATTTTTTCCAGCGGCAAGAATATGGGCTGCTTTAAGGCTGTGGGCTATCCGGAAGATGTGGGCGAGTTCTACATGCTGGATCAGTATGATGCCTATTTGTGGACAGCACATGGTCGCTTCCCTACCAACACCCCCGGCTGGTGGGGCGGGGCACACCCCTTTAATCTGCTGGACTGGTCTGTGGTGCATAACGGCGAGATTTCGTCCTATGACGCCAACCGTCGGTATATTGAGCAGTTTGGCTATGTGTGTACCATGCAGACGGATACGGAAGTGATTACTTATCTGTTTGACCACCTGATCCGTCACCATCAGCTGCCCATTGATGTGGCAGCCGATGTACTTACGGCCCCGGAGTGGGACGAGATTGACCGTATGGACCCGGAGCGGAAAGAATATTTTACCAACCTGCGCTCGATCTATAATGGCGCCTTGGTGAACGGGCCGTTCTCTGTGATCCTTGGCTCCAACAAGGGGCTGCTGGCCATCAACGACCGGCTGAAATTGCGCTCCCTGACTGCGGCTACCAAGGGCAATCGGGCGTATTTCGCTTCAGAGGAGTCCGCCATTCGTGTGATCTGCCCCCACCCGGAAAAAGTGTGGTCCGTCAGCGGTGCGGAGCCGGTGTTTATTCCACTGGAACTGGCAAAGGAGGAAGACGATGATTAATTATATTCCCCGCCGGTTCACCATTGTGCGGGATCGGGAACTTTGTATTGATTGTGGCTGCTGTGTGCGTCAGTGCTCCAACGAGTGCCATAGCTTTGGACCGGACGGCAAAACCGTGGTGTCCCATTCTCAGGATTGCGTGGCCTGCCATCGGTGCGTGGATCTGTGCCCCACCGGCGCCCTTCGGATCGAAAAATATGTGTGCGACTATCGGGATAATGCCAACTGGACCCCACGCTATCAGCAAGAGATCTGCCGCCAGGCAAATACCGGCGGCGTGCTGCTGTCCGCTATGGGCAACCCGCAAGCCGTATCCCATTTATTGGGACAAAATTTTGCTCAATGCCTCCCAGGTGACCAACCCCTCTATTGACCCTTTGCGGGAACCAATGGAAATCCGTACCATTCTGGGTCGTAAACCGGATCGGCTGCAAGTGGAGCGCAAGGGCAAGTCCGTGACCAAAATGCCGCCTCAGGTGATGTTGGAGACGCCCATTATGTTCTCTGCCATGAGCTTTGGCTCCATCAGCCTGAATGCCCAAAAATCTCTGGCCATGGCTGCCAAGAATATGGGCACGCTGTTTAATACCGGTGAGGGCGGTTTGCACCCGGACCTGGCGTCTTACGGCGACTGTGCTGTGGTACAGGTGGCCTCCGGCCGCTTCGGTGTGCATAAGGATTATTTGAATAACTCCAAGTTTGTAGAAATTAAGATCGGCCAGGGGGCCAAGCCGGGGATCGGCGGCCATCTGCCCGGTGAAAAGGTGAATGTGGAGGTCAGCAATGCGCGTATGATCCCGGTGGGATCGGACGCCATTTCACCTGCTCCGCATCATGATATTTATTCCATTGAAGACCTGCGCCAGCTGATCTGGTCGCTGAAGCAGGCCACGGATAACAAAAAGCCCATTTCCGTTAAGATTGCAGCGGTACATAACATTGCGGCCATCGCCTCCGGCGTGGCGCGTGCCGGTGCGGATATTGTGGTAATCGACGGCTTTCGCGGCGGCACCGGCGCAGCGCCCACCCGCATACGCGACAATGTGGGTATTCCCATTGAGTTGGCGCTGGCAGCTGCGGACCAGCGGCTGCGGGACGAGGGCATTCGTTCCACCGTGTCTTTGGTGGCTGCCGGTTCTTTCCGCTGTTCCTCTGATGTGATCAAGGCGATTGCTCTGGGTGCGGATGCGGTGTATATCGCCTCTGCGCCGCTGATCGCCATGGGCTGCCATATGTGCCAAACCTGCAACACCGGTAAGTGCAACTGGGGCATTGCCACCCAGCGTCCGGATCTGACCCGGCGACTGAATCCGGAGATCGCTCATCAGCGAGTGGAAAACCTGCTCTCCGCCTGGAACCATGAGATGAAAGAGATCATGGGCGGCATGGGCATCAACTCCGTAGACTCCCTGCGCGGCAACAGACTGATGCTCCGTGGTATTGGTCTGACTGATCGGGAACTGCAAATTTTAGGCATTAAGCACGCCGGGGAATAAGGAGGACAGTGAGATGAAAAAAGTATTTGCACGAGAGGAACTTTGCGTCAACTGCCACCTGTGTGAAGTCTATTGCAAAACGGCACATTCAGCCTCCGGCGATGTGCTGACAGCCAATAAATATGAGAATCCGGCGCCTATCAGCCGGGTAAAGGTGTACGGCGACCGTGTAGCCTCCGTGGCGGTGAACTGCCGTCATTGCGATGACCCGGCCTGTGTGAAGGCATGCATTACCGGCGCTATGCACAAAGACAAAAAGACCGGCATTGTGTCTGTAGACCCGGACAAGTGTATCGGCTGTATGACCTGCCTGGCGGTGTGCCCCATCGGGTGTATTCAGCCCGGCAATATTGCCTACAAGTGCGACCTGTGCGGCGGGGAAGAACCGGCGTGCGTCAAGGGTTGCCCCAATCGAGCCTTGGTTTGGGTAGAAGCGGGAGGTGCTGCCAAGTGAAGTATGTGATCATCGGTGCCTCTGCCGCCGGACTGGCTGCGGCGGAGCAAATTCGCAAGACGGACCCGGCAGGCGCAGTTACCCTGCTGACTCGGGAGACGGATCTGCCGTACTCTCGTCCGTCTATCAGTTATTACTTAAAAGGCCTGGTGCGGCGGGGTCAAATGCGCTTGCGCACTCCGGCTTACTATAAAGAGCAAAAAATAGAGATCGTCACCGACGTAGAGGTGACCGCCATTGATCGGGCAAAAAAGACCGTTAAGTGCGGGCGCAAGGCGTATAGCTATGATAAGCTGTGCCTGTGCACCGGCTCCGTGCCCTTTGTGCCGCCGATGCAGAATGTAAGCGGCAAGCGCAATGTGTGCGGCTTTTTGACCGCGGCAGATGCCCAGGCTGTGCACGATCTGGCAAGTGCAAACACCCGCGCCGTGGTGATCGGTGCCGGGCTGATCGGTATGAAGGCCGCCGAAGGCTTGAGCAAAATTTGCAAAAGCGTAGATGTGGTGGAGCTGTCCGATCGGGTATTGCCCTCTATTTTAGATGAAAAGAGTGCCAAGCTGGTGCGCCGCCATTTAGAGCACCACGGTCTGCGCTTTCACCTGGGTCAAACGGTGACCCGGGCCAAGTGCAGCGGTAAGACGGTGCGCGGGTGGTGCTGCAAAACGGCAAGGAACTGCCCTGCGATCTGCTGGTGGTGGCAGTGGGCGTGCGCCCGGCCACGGCACTGGCAGAGGCAGCGGGCCTGACAGTGGAGCGGGGGATTATCACCGATCCGGCCACCATGCAGACCTCGGACCCGGATATTTACGCCGCCGGGGATTGCGCCGTGTCTGTGGACATGTTGGACGGCAGTAAGAAAATCTTGGCTCTGTGGCCCAATGCAGTGGCGCAAGGGCGTGCAGCAGGCAGCCAAATGGCCGGCGGCGATCTGATTGTCGGCGGTACCTATGCGGTGAACGCTATTGATTTTTACGGTCTGCGCATTTGCACCTGCGGGCTGATCAACGCTAAGGGAGACGGCTATACGGACCGTGTGGCTGCCGCAGACGATAGCTACAAGCGCCTGGTGTTCCGGGACGGCAAGCTGGTGGGCTATGTGCTCATCAACGCCAGCGAGAACGCCGGAATCTATACATCTTTGATCTCTGGCGGTGTGCCGTTGGAGGGTTTGCAAGGGGATTTGATGGATAGTCCCAATCTGTTCTGGTTCCCCAAGGAGACCCGGATCACCAAGTTGAGAGGAGGCGTGCAGCTGTGAGTATTGAGGCAGGACTGTGCAAGTATGCAGAGCTGAACGACAAAATTAAGCAGGAGCTGCGCACCAAGAAAAAGGTAACGATCACGGCGGTGAACGGTCAGCGCTATATCGGCTGCGCCCTGGACGCAGGCAAAACCATTCAGGTGCACGGCACTCCGGGCAATGATATGGCTTGCTACTTAAATGGTGGCAAGGTGGAGGTGTTTGGCAACTGCCAGGACGCAGTGGGCAACACGATGAACGGCGGCGAGATCGTCATTCACGGCCACGCCGGCGACGCTATGGGCTATGGTATGCGGGACGGCCAGATCTTTGTAGAGACCAATGTGGCCTGCCGCGGCGGGATCCACATGAAGGAGTTTGAACAGATGAAGCCGGTGCTGGTGATCGGTCGCAATGCCGGTTCCTTCTTGGGCGAGTATATGGCCGGGGGCACCATTGTCTTTGCTGGGGCTGGGTATGAAGCGAGGCGAAAAGCTGTTTGGCACCCACTGCGCCTCCGGTATGCACGGGGGCAAGATCTTTGTGCGGGGCAGCTTTCCCAAGGAGAACATCAGCCCGAACATTAAAGTGACGGCCTTAACGGACGCGGACCGGCAGGAATTGGAAGGGTATTTGAAGAAATACTGCAAGTATTTTGGCGTTTCCATGGACGAGATCATGAAAAAATCGTTCAAAAAGTTGGCTCCCGCCACCTCCAGACCTTACGCAAACCTTTACACGCCCAACTAATGGTATTATAATAGAGAAAAGAGCGACAACCACACGGGATAGGAGAGAGCGATGTTCGATAGTTTGCACGAGGAATGCGGTGTTTTCGGCGTATTTGAAAATCAGACCACTACGGTGGCCCAGACGGCGTATCTGGCTCTGTTTGCCTTGCAGCACAGAGGGCAGGAGAGTTGCGGCATTGCCGTGAATGACGACGGCGTGTTTCGCCACCATCGGGGCGACGGACTGGTGCCGGATGTGTTTAGCAAGGAGCAGCTGGCTGCCCTGGGTACAGGTAATATGGCCATCGGTCATGTGCGCTACTCCACCACCGGCGGCAAAAACGCCAACAATATTCAGCCCCTGGTCATTCGCCATATTAAGGGTAATTTGGCGGTGGCACATAACGGCAATTTGGTAAACGCCCCGGAGCTGCGCCGCCAGTTTGAGCTGAAGGGCGCCATTTTTCACGGCACATCGGACACCGAGTCCATTGCCTATTCTATTGTAGAGGAGCGCCTGCACAGTAAGAGCACGGAAGAGGCCATCGAAAAAATCATGCCCCGGCTGCAAGGGGCATTCTCTTGCGTGGTGATGACTGCCACCAAACTCATTGCGTTTCGTGACCCCAACGGCTTTCGGCCTCTTTGCCTGGGTAAGACTGCGGACGATGCTTATGTGGTGGCGTCGGAGAGTTGTGCGCTGGATTCCATCGGCGCCCACTTTGTGCGGAATATTGCTCCCGGCGAGATCGTTGTGATCAGCAAGGATGGCGTGCGCTCTATTACCACCCATTGCGGCGGACTACGCCACATTTGTGTGTTTGAGTACATCTATTTTGCTCGGCCGGACAGTGTGATTGAGGGCGTGTCTGTGCAGACGCCAGAATGCGGGCCGGTGCGTACCTGGCGAAGGAACACCCGGTAGACGCGGATATTGTCATCGGCGTGCCGGACAGCGGCCTGGACGCCGCCTTGGGCTATGCCCAGGAGAGCGGCATTCCTTACGGTATTGGATTTATCAAGAACCGCTACATCGGCCGCAGCTTTATTCAGCCTACCCAAGGTCAGCGTGAGGACGCGGTGAAGATCAAGCTGAATGTACTGCGAGAGAATATCAAGGGCAAGCGGGTGGTGATGATCGATGACTCTATTGTTCGCGGCACCACCAGCGCTCGGATTGTCAGCCTGCTGCGAGAGGCCGGCGCCACCGAGGTGCATATGCGGGTTTCTGCCCCTCCGTTTCGGCATCCTTGCTTCTTTGGAACGGACATTGATAGCGAAGAAAACCTGATTGCATGCAAATTTCACGAAATTTCTGAAATTTCTTGCCAATTAGGGGTTGACAGCTTGGGGTATCTTAGTGTAAAATCTACTCACGAACTTGCGAAGGAGTCCGGATTCGATTTTTGCGACGGTTGCTTCACCGGCCATTATCCCATCCCCACCCCGAAGCAGCAGTCCAAGGATAAGTTTGAGGAAAAGCTGAATCAGTTCTCCTCTTACTACCAGGTCTTGGATTAAAAGTGAATAAGCGGACGCACCTAGCGCCCGCTGTATATGGAGAGTTGTCCGAGCTGGCCGAAGGAGCACGATTGGAAATCGTGTAACATCTAAACGGGTGTTCGAGGGTTCGAATCCCTTGCTCTCCGCCAAAAAAGCCCCGAATGGCGCGTGATTGCGCGAAATTCGGGGCTTTCTTTAGTCAAACGCCGGTATGGTGAAATACTGGAAAAGTACAAGGCGCTCCGTGCAGAGCAAGATCAAGATCAATCATCCACAGAAAGCAGAGTTGCAGATTGCAACCCTGCTCTTTTATGCCCATTTTCAGGCTATGCCTGTGGGAATATATCCTTTACCGAACCGGCAGCGTACGGTTTTGGGAAAGGAGTCAGCAATGACAAAACACAATGCCGAGATGGAAAACAGCAGAGAACAGAGCCGGGTGTGCGCACGCCTGCCGCTGAACCTCCAGCTGTTTGCCGAAGATACCGGCGAAAATGGAGCAGACACCAACGCAGAGGGGGCAGCGGGCAGCACCGGCGCCGGTCTCTGTGATTGCCGCTATGGTGAAAAGAGCAGCTGACTGCATTTTGGTTTTTGCAAAGCGTTCATTTCCGTTGCCCGGATGATTGCTTGAAAACCGGGCTTTTCTGTTTGTCAGAGTATAAAATATTGTTGCTCCGTTATATGATGACGGATTTTGGCTGAAAATTGCATTTTTTCAAAAAAAGTTAGTGGTCGGTATTGACAAATATTACTCTTTTGTAGCATAATAGCTGAGAGGAGGAGTGAAAATGGTCATAGAAGAGACGCGGGATTTAGCTGAAACTGCGGATTGTGTAGTGATCGAAGCCATTTTAGTGGATGACGGATTGCGTTACAAACAGCTTTCCGTCGGCATCAAAGACGAAAACGGTGACATTATTCGTATCGTCCCCATTTCAACCGTTCTGATCTAGAAAGAAGCCGAGCAGTGTGAAACTGCTCGGCTTTCTTTTTGAATGATTCAAATGACGTTTGAGTGCTTTTCAATCATGGGTTGATAGCGCTTTATGAAGAGTAAAAAGGGGCGCTTGTCGGATAAACCGGCACGCATTTGTATGTCCGTTTTGCACTTGCCGGTATCCACGATCGGCTAGGGCTTGCCAACCGGTATGGTGTTGTGTATAATGAGAACACATGATGCGGCGCGGAGGTATGTTTATGAGAAAATCGTCGGTCGGGTCGGCTGTTTTGGGCCTTTTGGCGGTAACGGTGGCGTCCATTGGAGCGACAGGGGTACTGATGCTTTTGCCGTTTCCCAATGATCGGGCGTTATTTGGCTGCGCCGGTGCCATAACGGCGGTGCTGTATTTTGGCTACGGTCGATGGATCGGCAGCAGGCAGAGCACCAAGGTGGCAGGGCTTGTGATGATCCTGGCTGCCGCAGTGCAAGTGTTGTGGTTGGTGGTTCTTTACGGTGCAGTGCCGGAATGGCTCTTGGGGATCGCCGGGTGCGCGCTGCCTTTTGCGGCGCTCGTAGACGGCGGTACGGGCAGCAGAGAACTGCTGGCGCTGGTGCCGGCCTTTGGCAATGTGCTGTTTTTACTGCTGGGGGACTTGAGCCGACGGCGGTTGAAAAAGTGCAAATAGAAGTCATGATGAAAAAAGGAACCGCGGTGCCAAACTGCGGTTCCTTTTGTACATTGCGTTATTTGACGGTGAAGAAGCTACCGTACTCCGGGTCGCTGCGCATGGAGTAGGTGTCGGTAGGACTGACGATAATATGATCCAGCAGCTGCACATGAATGGAACGCAGAATGGAAAGCAGACGAATGGTGAATTCCAGATCCTGCGCAGAGGGTTGGGCCTTGCCGCCGGGATGGTTGTGTGCCAGCATAACAGCGCTGGCGTTGTCTCGCAGAATATGTTCCATCAAAGTGCGCTGATCCACAGCGGCCAGGTTGACGCTGCCGCTGCCTACGGCGTGGGTTTGCAGGATTTTGGCACTGCCGTCCAGAGTGACCAAGTACACCTGCTCGGCGGTTTTGTCCCGTAACAGATTGGCAAAGTAGGCGCAGGACTGGGTGGCATCCGTCAGGTGCTTGACCGGTTTGTTTTGATTCTGATGGATCCGCCGGTTCAGATCCCGTACCAGCAGAATCTGTACGGCGGTCTGTTCGCCGACGCCCGGCACTTGTTGCAGATCTGCTGCGCCGGCGGCAAACACCTGCTCCAGTGAGCCAAAGCGGTTAATGAGCGCATAGGCAATGGGCTTTACATCTTTGCGGGGAATGCTGATGGACAGCAGCAATTCCAGCAACTGGTGATCCGGCATAGCGTCGCCGCCGCCTTGCAGATAAGCGGCACGCATACGGGCTCGGTGCCCATCCCTGCTGATTTCCATTTATATCCCTCCTGACCCAGAAAGCAAAAAAGGCGTGCCTCCGCATTTGCGGAGAACACGCTTTTGTGTTCTACTGTATATTATACAAGAAAATGTGGCATTTGTAAAGACGATTACTTACCCGGTGCGTCGCTGCGGCCCACCAGGTAATCCAGGGTCACATCATAGTGGTCTGCCAGTTTGCAAAGGGCTGCCAGGGGGATTTCCCGCTGGCCGTTTTCATACATGGAATAGGTGCTTTGACCCACATTCAGCAAGGCTGCCATTTGCCGCTGCGTTTCGTCCCGGTCCTCTCGTAAATCCTTTAGCCGCACGGCAAATTCCCTCCTTGGTACTCAGTATAGCTATTGTACAAAATCCGCTGAACGACATTTGTAATTATCACGAATTGTGATACTTTTTGTGACGAACTTTGACCTTTTGTGACAATATTGTCATTTTATAAAAATAGATTGACTTTCCGGGTCGATCCGTGTATTATTATATCAATGAACTGTACTACGCACCATAATACGGTGAGAACGGCGAATCTTTCGCATATCTTTAGATTTTGTTGCGTTTCTTTTTAGGTTTTTATGATTGAATAATGGTAAGACGATTTGTTAAGTAGGTGAACAAAATGAAAAATGTACTTGAATTACTGGAACGCACTGCGGCGCGTTTGCCAAGGCAGACCGCCTTTGCAGATCAGCAGTGCAGCTATGACTACCAAACGGTGGTGAACATCGCCGGATCCGTGGGCAGTGCGCTGGCCGCGAATGGAGACCGGAATTGCCCGGTGGCGGTGCTGATGGAGCGGGGCGCACCCTGTTTGGTGACCCTGATGGGGGTGCTGTACAGCGGCAACTTCTATGTGGTGCTGGATCCGGAAATGCCCGCCGAGCGGGTGAATAAGATTTTGCGCACCTTGCAGCCTACGGCACTGATCTGTGACGAGGCCCACAAGGATGACCCGGCCGGATTGGATTATGACGGCAAGGTGTATAGCGCAGAAGCGCTGGCGGCCGGTCAGGCACAGCCGGAGCTTTTGCAAACGGTGCGCCGCCGTATGATTGATACGGATCCGGCCTATGCCATTTTTACCTCCGGCTCCACCGGCAACCCCAAGGGCGTGGTGGTGAACCATCGCAGCGTGTTGGCGTATTCCGCTTGGGCGGCCGATACCTTTGGCATCAGCGAAAAGACGATTTTCGGCAACCAAACGCCCTTTTATTTCAGTATGTCGGTGACGGATATTTACGCTACGATTCGTACCGGAGCGCAGTTACATGTGATCCCCAAGTCGTATTTCTCTTTCCCGGCTCTGCTGATCCGCTACCTGAATGAGCGGCAGGTAAACACCATTTATTGGGTGCCCTCCGCCCTGTCCATTGTGGCCAACTTAAAGGTGCTGGACTTTATGATGGCGGAGCATATTGAAAAGGTGCTGTTTGCCGGTGAGGTCATGCCTGCCAAGCAGCTGAATTACTGGCGCAGCAAGTATCCGAACGCCCTGTTTGCCAACCTGTTTGGCCCGACGGAAACCACGGATATTTGCACCTACTACATTGTGGATCGGGAGATCAAAGACACGGAGAGCGTGCCCATCGGCATTGCCTGTGACAATTGCGACAGCTTTGTGGTTACCGAGGACGGGCGGCTGGCCGGAATCGGCGAGGAGGGCGAACTGTACGCCAGAGGTTCGTTCCTGGCTATGGGCTACTATAACGACCCGGACAAAACGGCGGCTGCCTTTGTGCAAAATCCGCTGCAAAGTCACTATCCGGAGCGGGTGTATAAAACCGGCGATCTGGTGCGGTGGAATGAACGGGGTGAGTTGATTTATCTTTCTCGTCGGGATTTCCAAATTAAGCACATGGGCTACCGCATCGAACTGGGCGAAATTGAGGCGGCTGCCACGGCCCAACCGGGGGTGGATGTGTCCGTGTGTTTGTACGACCAGGCGGCGGATCAACTGATTTTGATCTATGTAGGTGCTAAGGCGGAGCAGGAGACCGTGCGGCAGGCATTGCAGGCAGCACTGCCCACCTATATGCTGCCGGCCAAGGTCATTCAGGCCAAGACCATTCCCTATAATCAAAACGGCAAGACCGACCGAAAGGCGCTGGCTGCCGCATACTTTAACAAGGCTGACTAAAGTCCATTCAAAAATTTATATATAATGAAAAAGGAGAACTAAAAATGGAAGAATTGCTTGAAATCTTGGAAGAAATGAAACCCGGTGTAGACTTTAAGTCTGAGAAGCACTTGATTGATGACAAGGTGTTTGACTCTCTGGCGATTATGGCGCTGGTGGCAAAACTCAGCGATGAGTTTGATGTGGAGATTACCCCGCTGATGATCGTGCCGGAGAACTTTCAGTCCGCCCAGGCGATGTGGCAGATGATTGAAAAATTGCAGGACGAATAAAAATTATACATAAGGTAAGCAAGTTATGTCATTTACATCTGTTACTTACTTCCTCTTTGTAGGGATCAGCCTGCTGATTTATACCATTGTGCCCAAGCGGGCCAAATGGTGCGTGTTGCTGGGTGCCAGCGCCGTTTACTATGTGATGGCAGCGGGGCTGCGTACGCTGTGGCTGGTGGCGGCCATCCTGATCGTATACGGCGGCGGGCTGCTGCTGGGCCACCTGAATGATCAGGGCAAAGCCCGGCGCAAGGCAGCTGCCGACAAAGAGGAAAAGAAACAAATTCGCAAAAAATATGACGCCAAGAAGCGCGCGGTGGTCACCGTGGCGGTACTGGGCGTCTTTGGGTTGTTAATAGCCTTAAAATATGTAAATTTCCTGGGAGAGAGCGCCTATGGCATTGCCGGGCTGTTTGGTAGCCAGAGCGCCTATCAGCCGGTGCAAATTCTGCTGCCCCTGGGTATTTCTTACTATACCCTGTGTGCGGTCAGCTATGTGGTGGATGTGTACAGAGGTAAGTACAAGCCGGAGCGTAACTTCTTCAAACTGGCGCTGTTTCTCAGCTTTTTCCCCCAAATGACGGAGGGCCCTATCGGCAAGTATGAGATCATGATGCCCCGGTTGGTGGAGGGCCACAGCTTTGACTTTGAGCGAGACGCCCAAGCGGTGATGCGCATCTTTTGGGGTATGTTTAAGAAGATGGTCATTGCCGACCGAGCCAACCTGTTTGTTACCGGTGTGTTTGACAACGGCGACCAGGCCGGGTCTATGGTGCTGCTGGGCACCCTGCTTTATACTGTGCAGATCTACTGCGAATTCTCCGGCTGTATGGATATTGTGTGCGCCACCGGCCAGCTGTTTGGAGTGGAGATGCAAGAGAACTTCCGTCGCCCTATTTTCTCCAAAACCATCAACGAATTTTGGCAGCGGTGGCACATTACCCTGGGCGCGTGGATCAAGGAGTATGTGTTCTTCTCCGTGTCCCTGTCCAAGGGGCTGATGAATTTAAGTAAGCATACCAGAAAGAAATTCAACGATTATTTTGCCAACCTGGTGCCCATGACCTTTGCGCTGTTTTGTGTGTGGTTCTTTAACGGCATTTGGCACGGCGCCAGTTGGAAGTATGTACTCTACGGGCTGTATTATTACATCTTAATGATGATCGGTATGTACCTGCGCCCGGTGTCGGACAAGCTGCTGCACGCACTGCATATTGCGCCGGAGAGTAAGGGCTTTGCCCTGTTCCAGATGGTGCGTACTTTTCTGATCGTCAATGTGGGCATGATGCTGTTCCGCTGCCACACGATTTCCCAGTGGGGCCAGAGCCTGGCGCGTATCTTTACGGATTTTGACGGCGCTTGCTTAACCAACGGCACGGCGCTGTCCCTGGGTAACGACTGGCAGGATTTCCTGATTATGGGTATCGGCGTGCTGGTCGTAGGCATTGTAGAGGTGCTGCAAGAGAAGGGCCACACCATTCGCTCAGAGCTGGCTCGCCGTCCGGTAGTGCTGCGGTATGCGGTGTTCTTGGCGCTGATTTTAGGTGTGATCGTCTTTGGCGCTTACGGTACCGGCTATGAAACGGTAGCGCCTATTTACGGTCAATTCTAAGGAGGGGTGCATGATGACTGCAAAGACCAAGTTGATATTGAAAAATTGCACCCGCCTGGTGTCCTTTATTTTGATTTTGCTGCTTTTGCTCTACGGTATTTCTTTTCTATTGGAGCCGAAGAACAATGATGACGCAGCCGGGTTCGTGAACCCCAACGCCAGCGGCTATCTGTCGCTGGAGAAGGACACGCTGGATGTGTTTATTGTAGGCAACAGTGATGCTTACAGCGGCTTTTCGCCTATGGAAATGTGGAAAAACTACGGCTTTACCTCTTATATCAGCGGTACCGGTAAGCAGCTGATCGGCGAGTCTGTTCGCGCGGTGGAGGAGTGCCTGAAAACCCAAAAGCCCAAGGTGGTGATCCTGGAAACGGATCAGCTGTATACCAACTCCAACTCTGCTCAAGTGATTGCCCGGGATGCGCGTAAGCAGATACTCAACCAGTTCAGCGTGCTGGAGTACCACGATCGTTGGAAGCAGTTTGACCCCAAGACGGCGGTTAAGCGCAAGTCCTACTCTGCCCGCTTTGCCTCCAAGGGGCAGTTTGTGTCCGGTGCCAAGGTGCCGTATCGGGGCAAGGAATATATCAAGAAGACCAAAAAGCGAGACCAGATCAATCCGCTGTTTGTGCGCAAGCTGGACGAGCTGAATGCGCTGTGCAAAAAGAACGGCGCCCAACTGATTTTGGTGCAGGTGCCGTCCCAAACCACCTGGACCTATGCCCGCCACAATGCGGTGAATGATTATGCCAAGAAAAACGGCATTCCGTTCCTGGATTTGGATCTGAAACGCAAGGAGATCGGCTTTAGCTGGAAAACGGACAGCCGGGACGCCGGCAACCACCTGAACTGCTACGGTGCCAAAAAAGTATCGCTCTATGTGGGGCAGTACATTAAGAACCATGTGCAGTTGGAGGATAAGCGCCAAAATGCAGCATACGCCGGGTGGAACGATGACTACACCACCTACATCAAGCACCTGAAAGAGGGCGGCGATGTGGAAAAGCGCAAAGGCCCTACGGCGGGGCAAAACAAAAACCCTGTGCCCAACGACCGGCATAAGAAAGAACAGCCCCATACCGGCGACCCTTACGATCCCTCCGTTCAAGCTGTTTCTAAGCAATAAAGATACAAAGACTGTCGCAGTGCTTATGCTGCGGCAGTTTTTTGTTTTGCCGACCAAATTTTACCGGTTCTTTAGATTTCCTTTGCGTTGCTTTTAAGAATGTGTGGTTAAATGTGTACAACGGGTTTTCCGTTGGGGATTTTTGTGGTACAATGGAGCAAGCACTTTGTATCACTTGAGGGAGATGAGAGCAATGTTTACGGTATTGGTGTGCGATGATGACGCGGCGATCTTAGAGTCTCTGCGTATTTATCTTAGCCAGGAGGGCTATCGGGTGCTGTGTGCCCGGGACGGGCTGGAGGCGCTGGAGCAAGTACAGGGGGAGGAGATCCACTGTATGGTGCTGGACATTATGATGCCTCGGCTGGACGGACTGAAAACCACATTAAAGCTGCGGGAGAAGTACAACTTCCCCATTATTCTGCTGTCGGCCAAAAGCGAGGACACGGACAAGATCGCCGGTCTGGGCTTTGGCGCCGATGATTATGTGACCAAGCCCTTCAACCCGCTGGAGTTGACCGCTCGGGTCAAGAGCCAAATTCGCCGCTATGTGCGTCTTGGCAGCCTGGAGGTGCGGGAGAGCCAGCTGGTCACCGGCGGCCTGGTGCTGGATACGGATACCAAGGAAGTGACGGTAGACGGCGACCCGGTACGGCTGACTGCCCGGGAGTATAAGATATTGGAATATCTGATGCACAATATAGGTCGTGTGCTCTCCAGCGCCCAAATCTATGAAGCGGTGTGGAACGAACCGGCCTACGGCACGGAAAAGACCGTGACGGTGCACATTCGCAACATTCGTGAAAAGATTGAGATTAACCCCAAGGAGCCCAAATACTTAAAGGTGGTGTATGGACTTGGATACAAAGTGGAAAAATGTTAGAGAAAGCAGACGGTTTAAGGCGCTGTGCGTGGTGCTCTCTATGGTGCTGGCCTTTAGTTCGGTGGCGCTGTTGGGCGCCGTGATGCGGATCAGCGGCCTGTATAATAACGATGCATTTACCGATCCGACCGTAGCGAAAGAGGGAAGCCTGGTACAGACCACGATCTTCCAATCGGAGCTGGATGTGATTGTCAATGAGATCGCACTCCTGGCGGGGCAAAAGCAGCTGCAACAAAAGGCGGCTGCTCTGAAGAAAGCCAAGACGGACAGCGTGGCGGCCGCACTGGAGCAATATAAGAAGGACCAGGCCACGGCCATTCGCAAAACGCTGGTGTTCTATGCCGGGCTGAAAAATCAGAATATTTCAAATATCGGCAAGGATATACCCAACTATAAAGTGCCCGCCAAGACCATCAAGAAAGTGGTGGCAGAGGATCGGGACGCACCGGGGCTGATTCGGGATCTGCAACAGATTGTCAACGGCACCCGGGCAGGGGAGGATTATCTGCCCTATTTGCAGCTGGCAAATTGGCTGCGCAGTTCCGACGGCGTGGAGTATTACCATGATAGCGACATGCAGGATGATCCGGAAGATTTGACCGACTATTACACGGTCGATTTTACGGTGGATGGCAAAACGGTATCGGCGGATATGTATGATGATGACCTGACCTTGGGCGAGACGATCAAATCGGCTGAGACCCACATCAAAAAGCTCTATAACAAAGCGGTGGTGAAACCATATCAAACGGCTGCCGACGAGCAGCAGAAGATGCGCCAAAATTTGCAAGAGCTGCAATGTCTGCAATTCTATGCCAAGGATAATATCACCGGTCAGGTGGTCAGCCAGTTGCCCGAGGGTCAAACGCCGGCTATGCTGAAAGACGCGCCGGTGTACTATTCCAAAACCAAAGCGGGGGAGAACCTGCGGGGCACGGATTACGGTGCCGGCAATGCCAGATCGGACGCTGTACAGTACCTAATGGACGGGGATATGAGCATTTATGTGGGCATTGACCCCACTGTGGCCGGCGGCAACGATATGCTTCCGGATTTTGTGGAATTGAATGCCTTGTGCACCCGTATGCAAAATGTAAATACCGTGGCGATGACCGTGGCGGCTGTTTGCCTGGCGGTGCTGGCCCTTGCTTTTTTGGTGTTGGCGTGCCTGGGCTGGGCGCCGTGCCGGTACGGATGGTGTGCGCCTGCTGTGGATGGATTATATTCCCTTGGAATTGCACACGGCGATCATCGCCGCAGCCAATTGTTGGGCTGGGTGTGGTGCTGTTCGGTAATTTGTTTAATGACCTGTCCAATTATTATGGCTATCAGCTCAGCACCCTGTATTACGGCGGACTGTTCTTAGCGGCCTGCGGCGCTTTGGGCGCGGTGGCCTGGGGACTGTATGCAGAGTTGACCCTGTCTTTTGTGCGTCTTTGCAAGTCTAAGAAACACTTGTATAAGGGCACGCTGCTGTATTATATTTGCTTGGGAATTTGGCGTCTGTTGTGCAAACTGCACCGGTTCAACCGCCGTATGATCCGGGGACTGGCCTACACCCCGCGGCACTTTAAGCGCAATATGGTCTTTTGTGCCGTAGGCTATCTGCTGATCAATATTATATTGGTGCTGCTGTTTGCATCGTTTCTGAATGGAGAGGCGCCGGTGGTCGGTGTGATCAGCGGCTTGGTGGGCCTGGGCTTTAACGGCTTTTGCGTGGGCTACGCGCTGCGCTTTTTGTTCCAGCTGGATCGGGTGATTGAGGCCGCAGCCAATCGCACGGATGTGGAGGCGGCACATCTCCACCCGGCACTGGCCGCCATGGCCGGCAGCCTGCGTTATACCAATCAGGAACTGCACAACGCCGTGGATCAGGCAGTGCGGGACGAACGGCTGAAAACGGAGCTGATCACCAATGTGTCCCACGACTTAAAGACCCCGATTACTTCCATTATCACTTATACGGATCTGCTGTCTAAGTGTCCCCAGTCGGACGAAAAGGCCAAGGAATATATGGCTGTGCTGACGGAAAAAAGCACCAAGCTGGCACGGCTTGTGGAGGATTTGATTGAGGCGTCCAAGCTGTCCTCCGGCAACATCACCCTGCACCCTATGGTACTGGATCTGGGCGAACTGACCGCCCAGGCGATCGGGGAGTACCAAAAGGAATTTGAGGAGAACCGGCTGCAACTGGTGCTGGATCCGGATTTGCCTCGGGTACAGGCGTTTGCCGACGGTTCCAAAACCTACCGGGTGCTGGAAAATCTGCTGCAAAATGCCAAGAAGTATTCTGCCGCAGACTCCCGGGTGTATGTGCGGGTGTATAAGCAAGGGGATTTCGGCGTGTTTGAAATTAAAAATATTTCTGCCGAGCCGCTGAATATTTCGCCTCAGGAGCTGACCCAGCGGTTTGTGCGGGGCGACGCTTCCCGCACCAAGGAGGGCAACGGTCTGGGCCTAAGCATTGCCCAGGAGCTGTGCAGCGCCCAGCAAGGGAAGTTAGAGCTGCTCATTGACGGCGATTTGTTTAAGGCTCGGGTGTATTTGCCGCAGCCGAAGAACGCCCTGCCGCAGGACACAGCGGAATAACGCCATAGATAACAAAAGACAGTTACCCGCTTTTGGGTAACTGCCTTTCTTTTTTCGCTTGTATTTACTTTTCGCTTTGACCTTTCGGCTTCATGGCGTTGTAAGAGGTGCGCACCGCGTCATCGCTGATGTTGCAGCCCAGTTCGTACAGGGGCACCTTGGCAAATATGGTCTCCAGCATATCAAACAGTCGCTCCATAGCGTTAGGCCCCAGCTTGCGCACCGTTTGGGAGAAAATGTTGAACACTGCCTTTTTGGTGTCTGCCGGGTGGATAAAATTCTCTTCCGCCCGCTCCAGGAAGCAAATGCCTGCCAGGGGAACCATGCCTGGGGTGGAGTAATCGTATTTTCCGCTCCAGGGGGTGCCGCAGGCATACACCCGATCGCCTACCAGGCGAATGGCCGGTTTGTCGTCATTGAGCATATACGCCCGGTTGCCAAAGTGCTTGAGCCACAGGGCGGTGTGGGTGGATTTGCCGGTGCCGCTGTCTGCGGAAAAAGCGTAGGCCGCGCCGTCTACCACCACGCAGCTGGAGTGGAGCAAAATGCCTCGGAACTTCAGCAGCTGGGTGTAAAAATCCGATCCGGTGAGCATATAGTACCAGTCGTCCCGGTTCATCTCCGGGTGCTCGGCCATAGCGTCCGTTACCCGCTGCTCCGTCACATCAATGGTCATGTCCGCCGTCTGCCCCTCTTGGTCCTTGCACAGGTAGGGACGGGCTTGCTTTTCTGTTCTGCCGGTGGGGTGCTTGATCTCCACCACCAGCCCGGCAATATCGTAAAACGGCATAGTTGCACCTCAATTCTACCCATTAGTATATAAGAAAAAGCACCTACCGTCAAGGCAAAATCTACCTGCATTTTTTGCCGCCCCGGCTCTTGACAAACAGTCAAAATCGGTGTATGCTATGTTGTAGAACAAATGTTCGATAACAGAAAAGGAGCCGTAGGGAATGGAGCGCACCGTTTTGCATGTGGATTGCAACAAGTTTTATGCCTCGGTGGAGTGCCTGCACCGCCCGGAGCTGCGAGACAAGCCGGTGGCGGTGGGCGGCAGCACAGAGAGCCGCCACGGAATTATCCTGACGAAAAACGAGATTGCCTCCCGCTACGGCTTGGTGGCAGGGGAGCCACTGTGGCAGGCGCGGCAAAAGTGCCCGCAGTTGGTGGTGGTACCGCCGAACTTCCCGCTGTATATGCGCTTTTCCAAGATGGCACGGCGGATCTATGAGGATTACAGCGAGTATATTGAGCCTTTCGGGCTGGACGAGAACTGGCTGGATGTGACCGGCGATGACCGCACCGGGGAACAGATCGCCCAGGAAATTCGCCGTCGGGTAAAGGCGGAACTGGGCATTACCGTCAGCGTGGGGGTCAGCTTTAACAAGATCTTTGCCAAATTGGGTTCAGATTATAAAAAGCCGGACGCGGTGACGGTTATCAGCCGGGAAAACTACCACCGGGTGGTGTGGCCCCTGCCGTGCAGTGATCTTTTGTGCGTCGGCCCGGCCACCACCCGCAAGCTGAACGCTTACGGCGTTTATACCATCGGCGAGCTGGCGGCGGCTCGGTCGGATTTTTTGCAAGGTCTGCTGGGCAAGAACGGGCTGATGCTCCGTGCCTTTGCCCGGGGGGAGGACACTTCGCCGGTGCAGCACATGGATGCCAAGGCGGCGGTCAAGAGTGTGGGCAATTCCACCACCACGCCCCGGGATCTGGTGGATGATACGGATGTAAAGGTGGTCTTTACCGTGCTGGCAGAGAGTGTGGCCCGCCGTATGCGGGAACAGGGACTGCAAGGGCGCACGGTGTGCATCTCCTTGCGGGATAAGAATTTGCAAACCTTTACCCGGCAACACAAGCTGGCCGCCGCCACCGATGTGAGCACGGAGATTTTGCGGGCGGCTATGGCGCTGTTTTGTGCCAATTATCGCTGGGGCGCACCCTTGCGCAGCATTGGATTGTCGGTGACGGACTTTGAGCTGGAACCCTGTGTGCAGTTTGATTTGGCCCATACCCAGGAGCAGCGGGAGCGGGCAGCCAAACTGGAGCGCACGGTGGATGATTTGAAGCGCCGCTTTGGCAACTACTGTATTCAGCGGGCCAGTTTGTTGGGGGATACCGGGCTGTCTCGCTTTAATCCCCACGACGACCATACCATACACCCCGTTGGATTTTTAACTGGAAAGGAACAGGCAGGATGAAAAACTATGTGCGCGTGCTGGCGCTGTATAATGAGGAGGGCGATATTCGCCCGGTAAAGATGGAGTGGGAGGAGCGATGGCTGGATGTGGACCGTGTACTGGATATTCGCCCGGCGGCGTCTCTGCGTTCCGGGGGCGCCGGACTGCGCTACACCTGCAGCATTGCCGGTGTGCTCACTTATTTGTTTTTAGAGGAGACAAAATGGTTTTTTGAACTTGCAAAATAGAATCGGATAGCGTATAATGTGCCTATGAAGAAGATTAAAGAATTATTTATCAAGTACAAAGAAATCATTATGTATCTCATCTTCGGCGTGGCCACCACAGGTGTGAACTGGGTGGTGTACAGTCTGCTGATGAAGGCGGTGCTGGTGCATGCCCCCGGCAGCGACGATGTGAAGATGACGGTAAGCAATGTGATTGCCTGGATTGCTGCGGTGATCTTTGCCTTTATCACCAACAAACTGTGGGTGTTTGAGAGCAAAAGCTGGGTACCCAAGGTGGCGGCGCGGGAGTTTGTGTCCTTTGTGGTCTCTCGACTGGCGACCGGCGTGATCGAGTGGTTCGGCCCATTGCTGCTGTTTAAGATCGGGCTGGATCAGGATCTGTTTGGGGTCAAGGGCTTTGTAGCCAAGATTGTTTGCTCCGTGCTGGTGGTGATCCTCAACTATGTGTTCTCCAAGCTCTTGGTATTCACCAAAAAGAAAAAGAGTGCGGACGCACCGGCAAATCCAAACGAAAAATAGGCAATGCGTATAAGAAAAGAGTGCTGCGGCGCTCTTTTTTTGTTGGCTTTAGAATTGCAAGGCGCAGTCGTTTGTGGTAAAATAATGAACGGAAATTTTAGATTGCGAGGTATTTTCGTATGGCAAGAACATATCAGGAGATGACAAAAGACGAATTGCTCCGGGAGCAGGAGAGCCTGCTGGCTCGGTACAAGGACTTTCAGGCCAAGGGACTGCAGCTGGATATGAGCAGAGGTAAGCCCTGCAAAGAGCAGTTGGATCTGTCCGTGGGTATGAATGATGTGAAGGACTATGTGTCCGGCGGCGTGGATGTGCGCAACTACGGCATTTTGGACGGTATTGCCAGCTGTAAGCAGCTGTTTGCCGAGCTGCTGGAGGTGCCGGCCGAGAATGTGATCATCGGCCCCAACGAGAGTCTGACTTTGATGTTTGATTTTATCTGCCAGTGCTACACCCATGGCATCGGCGGTAAACCCTGGAGCCAGGAAAAGGAAGTGAAGATCCTGTGCCCGGTGCCCGGCTATGATCGCCACTTTACCGTGTGCCAGTATTTTGGGCTGCAAATGGTGAATGTGCCGATGAACGCCGACGGACCGGATATGGACACCATTGAAGAATTGGTGAAGGACCCCAGCGTGAAGGGCATGTTCTGTGTGCCCAAGTATTCCAACCCCACCGGCATCACTTTCTCCGATGCAGTGGTGCGCCGTATTGCGGCACTTCGCCCGGCGGCAGAGGACTTCCGCATTGTGTGGGACAACGCCTATTGCGTGCATGATCTGGACGAGGACGGCGATAAGCTGCTGAATATTTTTGATGTGCTGCCGGAATACGGCAATGAAGATTTGGTCATAGAGGTGGCCTCTACTTCTAAGATCACTTTCCCCGGCGCAGGCGTGTCCTGCCTGGTGGCCAGCAAGAAAAATTTGGATCTGATCCGCCAGCGCCTGACGGTGCAGACCATCAGCTATGACAAGATGAACCAGCACCGCCATGTGGAATTCTTCAAGAATGCGGACGGCGTGCGTGCCCACATGAAGAAACATGCGGCAATTTTGAAGCCTAAGTTTGATATTGTACTGGATCGCCTGAACAAGGAGCTGAGCGGCCTGGGGATCGCTGACTGGTTCTCCCCTAAGGGCGGTTACTTTATCAGCCTGGATGTGCTGCCCGGCACCGCCAAGCGCGTGGGCGAGCTGTGTAAGGCCGGCGGCGTGACCCTCACCAGCGTGGGCGCCACGTATCCCTATGGCATTGACCCACAGGACAGCAACATTCGCATTGCACCTTCTTTCCCGCCCAATGAGGAGATGGCCTTGGCAGCGGAGCTGCTGTGCATTTGCACCCGCCTGGCTGCCATTGAGAAGCTGGTGGGCTGATGCAGGCCGGAGCTTCTACCGCTTGCTTTTATCCTTTGGAGACGGAGCGGGCTTTGCAGCAGGTGACGGAACTGGGTTTTCCTTTTGCGGAGGTGTTCTTTAACGCTCGGCAGGAGTTGCGCCCGGCCTTTGTGCGCCAACTGGCAGCCATTGCTGGGGACGGCGGCACACAGGTGGTGTCCGTGCACCCCTTTTCCAGCTTTATGGAAAGCAGCTGCATTTTTGGCGATTACCAGCGCCGGTTTGAAGATACCATTGATATTTATAAAGAAACCTGCCATGCGGCAGCGCTACTGGGCGCCCAATTTGTGGTGATCCACGGGGCGGTTGCCCAGCCCAAGATTCCCATTCCGGAGGAACGGTATTTTGCGCGCTTTTTGCAGCTGGTGGAGATCGGCCGCGCCGAGGGCGTGACCGTGTGTCAGGAAAATGTGAACCGCTTTAAGAGCCAGCACATTGCCTTTTGCGACCGGATGCGCCGCGCGCTGGGGGACGACTTCCACATGGTGCTGGACATTAAGCAGGCGGTGCGTGCCGGGGAGGATCCCTTTGCGTTTCTGGATACCTTCCAAAAGGAGATCGTCCATGTGCACATCAGCGATCATTCCCCGGAGAAGGACTGCCAGCCCCCGGGGCAGGGAAGCTTTGACTTTCAGCGGCTGTACCGCACTTTGGGTGATCGGGTGCATTATATGATTGAGATCTATTCCCGCGGCTACCGGGTGGCGGCGGAGCTGCAGCGGGCCAAGGCTTACCTGGATACAATCAAGTAGGAGGTGGGTGCTTTGGCTAAAACCAGCAACAAGACCATGGGCATTTTTTGCATCTTGTTGTCCGGGCTGTGCTTTACGGGTATGAATACCTTTGTGCGCCTGTCCGGCGATCTGCCCACCATGCAAAAGGTCTTTTTTCGCAATTTTGTGGCGATGATCTTTGCCTTTGTGATGATGGTGCGCAAGAAAGACAGCTTTCGCCCCAAGCCGGGGAACATTAAGTACCTGCTTATTCGTTCCGCTGGGGGCGTGGCCGGTATGGTGGGTAACTTCTATGCCATTGATCGACTGGACCTTAGCGACGCGTCTATGCTCAATAAAATGAGTCCCTTTTTTGCGCTGCTCTTTTCCGCTGTCTTTATTAAAGAAAAAGTGCGGCCCAAGCAGGCGATTGCTATTGTGGTGGCATTCTTAGGGGCACTTTGCATTATTAAACCCACTTTTGCCAATGCAAATTTATTTGCCAGTGTTTGCGGCTTCTTAGGCGGTATGGCTGCCGGCGGGGCGTACACCTGCGTGCGGTACTTAGGGGCTGCGGGGCGAGAACGGACGGTTGATCGTCTTTTTCTTCTCCGCTTTTTCCAGTGCGACGATGTTGCCGTTTTTGCTGTTTGACTATCATTATATGACCTGGCAGCAATGGGCAACCTTACTACTGGCGGGCGCTTGCGCCGCCGGTGGGCAATTCTCCATTACCGCCGCCTATACCCATGCTCCCAGCCGAGAGATCAGCGTGTATGACTACGCCCAGGTGATTTTTGCGGCCATTGTGGGCTACGCGGTAATCTGCGGTATGGCGCTGTGGATGTTCTTCTATAATCGTAAAGCAGACGGCACCGCCCCTGCCAAAAAGGTGTAAAGGCAAAAAACTTGCTTTTTTTCACCAATTATGGTATAGTACGGATTGTACAGAATTTTATGGCAAGAGCCGTATCTTTCAACAGGGGGGATAACTATGAAGTGTCCGTTTTGCGGTTATGCAGAGAGCAAAGTGATTGACTCGCGTCCTACCGACGAGAATGAGCGCATTCGCCGTCGTCGGGAGTGTATGCAGTGCGGCAAGCGCTTTACCACTTATGAGATCATTGAGGATGTGCCCATTATTGTGGTGAAGAAGGACAAAAGCCGTGAGGTCTTTGACCGCAACAAAATTCTGAAAGGTATGCTCCGTGCCTGCGAAAAGCGACCGGTGACCGTAGAGGCTCTGGAGACTGCGATTTCTGAGATCGAGACCACTCTGCAAAGTGCCTTGGATCGTGAGGTCACCAGCGTGCGCATCGGCGAGCTGATTATGGAAAAGCTGCGGGGAATCGACGAGGTGGCTTATGTGCGCTTTGCTTCTGTTTACAAGGAGTTTGACAGCGCCAGTGCCTTTGTGGACGAAATTTCCAAATTGCAATAAACCTGTTTCGCGCCCGGCATTTGTCGGGTGCTTTTTTCTTTTTTCTCTCGGGTATTGAAAACCTACTAAATATATGGTATTATAGGTTAAAGAAAGGATGTGACGGTATGAAAATCTCTACCAAAGGACGCTATGCACTGCGTATGATGTTAGATTTGGCCGAGCACAGGGAACAGGGCTTTGTGTCGCTGAAGGAGATCGCCGCCCGTCAGGATATATCCAAGAAGTATTTGGAGCAGATCGTAGCGGTGCTGAACCGCCCGGATTTCTTAAAGACCAACCGGGGCTACCAGGGGGGCTATCGTCTGGCCAAGACCCCGGACCAGTATACGGTTGGCGATATTCTTCGTTTGACAGAGGGCGGCTTGGCGCCGGTGGCCTGCCTGGAGGAGGAGCCGAACACCTGCCCCCGCGCCGCTTCCTGCGCTACGCTGCCGGTGTGGGCCGGGCTGTATAAAGCCATCAATACCTACCTGGACAGCATTACCCTGCAAGACCTGCTGGAGCAGGAGCACAAAAATGACGATTACTCCTATGTGATCTAAACGCGGACCGCCTTGTTGATACAGGGCGGTATTTTTTTGTTCAAAGAGGGTTGACAAATACCCATAGGGGGTATATAGTAAAAATACCCCATGGGGGTATAGGAAGGAAGTGCTGTTGTGGCAGATAAAGACGAAATGCAGCCGGTTTGTGCTTGCTGTGCGAAGAAGAAAGTGCGGGACCCGGAGGAGTACCGGCGGCTGATCCATCGATTGAACCGCATTGAGGGCCAAATTCGCGGGATCAAGGGTATGATTGAGAAGGACGCCTACTGCACGGATATTCTGGCCCAGTCCGCAGCGGCCGGTGCGGCGCTGAATGCCTTTAACCGAGAACTGCTGTCCACGCATATTCGCACCTGTGTTGCGGAGGATATTAAGGCCGGCAAGGATGAAACACTGGACGATTTGCTGGCCACATTGCAAAAATTGATGAGATAGCGGCGCATATTGGCGCCGGGAGGTGAGAGTTTGGAACAATACAATGTGACGGGGATGAGCTGCGCTGCGTGCAGTGCCCGGGTGGAAAAAGCGGTGCGCGCCGTGCCCGGGGTGGAAAGCTGCTCCGTCAGTCTGCTGACCAATTCAATGGGCGTTACCGGTACGGCTGCCCCGGAACAGATCATCGCCGCTGTGGAAAAGGCCGGTTACGGCGCCGGCTTAAAACAAAAGGGCGGCGCTGCCCCGCAGCCGGCGGCGGACCCGCTGAAAGATACCCAGACGCCAAAGCTGTTGCGGCGGCTGATCAGTTCCGTGGTGTTTTTGCTGATTTTAATGTACTTCTCCATGGGACATACGATGTGGAACTGGCCGCTACCGTCGGCCTTAGAGGGCAACCACATGGCCATGGGGCTGCTCCAAATGCTGCTGACCATTATTATTATGATCATCAACGGCCGCTTTTTTGTCAGCGGCTTTAAGAGCCTGTGGCACCGGGCGCCCAATATGGACACCTTGGTGGCGCTGGGCGCGGCTGCGGCTTTTGGGTACAGCACTTACGCGCTGTTTGCCATGACCGGCGCCCAGGTGGCGGGCGATGCAGACGGCGTGATGCACTATATGCACGAGTTTTACTTTGAGTCCGCCGCGATGATTTTAACGCTGATTACCGTGGGCAAAACCCTGGAGGCTCGCTCCAAAGGCAAGACCACAGACGCACTGAAGCGCTTGATGCAGCTGACCCCCAAGACGGCGGTGCTGCTGGAGAACGGGAAAGAGCGTACAGTACCCATTGAGCAGGTGATGTGCGGTATGGAGTTTGCCGTGCGGCCGGGGGAGCATGTGCCGGTAGACGGCGTAATTCTGGAGGGCAGCAGTGCGCTGGACGAAAGCGCCCTTACCGGTGAGAGCGTGCCGGTGGACAAGACCGTGGGCGATCCGGTGTCTGCCGCCACGGTGAACACCTCCGGCTACTTACGGTGCCGTGCCACCCGGGTGGGGGAGGACACCACCCTTTCTCAAATCATTCAAATGGTCAGTGATGCTGCGGCCACCAAGGCGCCCATTGCCAAGATCGCCGATCGGGTGTCCGGCGTGTTTGTGCCGGTGGTGATGGCCATCGCCCTGGTGACCACCGTGGTGTGGCTGCTTACCGGTCAGAGCTTTGGCTATGCGCTGGCCCGGGGGATCTCCGTGCTGGTGATCAGTTGTCCCTGTGCATTGGGACTGGCCACGCCGGTAGCCATTATGGTAGGCAATGGGCTGGGTGCCAAAAACGGCATTCTCTTTAAGACCGCTGTGTCTTTGGAGGAGACCGGCAAGGCGCAGATCGTGGTGCTGGACAAAACCGGTACCATTACCGAGGGCGCTGCTAAGGTGACGGACTTGGTACCTGCCCTCGGGGTGGAAGAAAGCCGCCTGGCAGCGCTGGCCTGTGCGCTGGAAGAAAAGAGTGAGCACCCGCTGGCAAAAGCGGTGACCGCATACGGTGCGGAAAGGCAAATCACGCCGGAACCGGTCACGGACTTTGAGGCACTGCCGGGTAATGGATTGCAGGCAACGCTGAACGGCAAACTGCTGCTGGGCGGCAGTCTCAGCTATATGCGTAGTCGGGTGTCGGTGTCGAAAAATATGGAACAGCAAGCGGCAGCGCTGGCGGAGCAGGGGAAAACGCCCTTGTTCTTTGCCTATGACGGCGCACTGCTGGGTATGATCGCCGTGGCCGATGTGATTAAGCCGGACAGCCCGGAAGCGATCGCAGCACTGCAAAAGATGGGCATTCGTGTAGTGATGCTCACCGGTGACAATCCTCGCACCGCTGCGGCTATCGGTCGGCAGGCGGGAGTCGATCGGGTGATTGCCGGCGTGCTGCCCCAGGGCAAGGAACAGGTGGTGCGCGACATGATGGAACAGGGCAAGGTCATTATGGTGGGTGATGGTATTAACGACGCGCCGGCCCTGACCCGGGCCAATATCGGTATGGCCATCGGCGCCGGTACGGATGTGGCCATTGATGCGGCGGATGTGGTGCTGATGCACAGCCGCCTGAGCGATGTGACCGCTGCCATTCGCCTAAGCCGTGCCACACTGACCAATATTCACGAGAACCTGTTTTGGGCGTTCTTCTATAATGTGATCGGTATTCCTTTGGCGGCAGGGGTGTGGATCCCCATTTTTGGCTGGACTTTGAACCCTATGTTCGGCGCGGCGGCTATGAGCCTGTCCAGCTTCTGCGTGGTGGCCAACGCCCTGCGACTGAACCTCTTTAAGCTGTATTCCCCAAGCGGGATAAGAAAATCAAACACCCGGTGGTGCTGGCAGCACTGCCTATGGAAAAGGAGAATTCTGCAATGACAAAAGTAATGAAAGTGGAGGGTATGATGTGCCCCCATTGTGAGATGACGGTAAAGAAAGCGCTGGAGGCTCTGCCCCAGGTGGACAACGCCGTTGCCAGCCACACGGACGGCACCGCCACGGTGACCTTAAACGGCGATGTGGATGACGCTGTGCTAAAAAAGGCCATTGAGGACCAAGGCTATACCGTGAAGGACTAAAAGGAAAAACGAAAGGCTCTCCGGCATGTATGCACGTGCCGGGGAGCCTTTTTTTGCGTTCTTCCACCGGGGGTGGAGTTATTTCCACGCACCGTGCCTTGCCAAATGGGCGCTCTGCTGCCTATACTGGAGTTGCCCCCGGGCAGAAAGGATGATTGTGTGAAACGGATTTTAGCTCTCTTACTTTGTGTGGTATCGGTATTGACACTGTGCGCTTGCAGCAAGGCAAATACTGCCCAACCGGCAGGCGCTCGGTTTGACAAGCCACTGCAGCAGCAGACGGAGAACCAACTCCAGCCCCAAAGCAATATTTACTTGACGGCGGATACATTCTATTATGCCACGGAGGATACCGATGAGCAAAACACCTTTGGCACGCCCCAAAAGCTGATGGCCTATGACCTGCTGACCGGCAAGACCCGCACGGTGCTGAACGGGGTGAGCGATATTGCGCAGATGTGCCGCATAGGCAACACCCTGTATTTTACCTGCTATACTTATACTAACACAAACAAAACCCAGTGGGGCTTTTGTCTGTATGCTTACGATATAGACAAGGATTGGCCAGCATGCATTTACGCCACGCCCAATACCAGTGACGGGGTGGCGTTGGCCCCTTGCGGGTACACGCTGTTCTACCTGTGCAACACGCGGAACCAGGACGGTATGAGCGCAGACGAAAGCGGCAAAGGTGAGCTGCACGCCTGCACAGCCGCAGAGGACAAGGTGCTGCAATCCGGTCTGGAGACGGATCGTGCCTACTTCTATGATTGGTCGGACAGCGCGGCGTACCTGCTGACCAACAACGGCGGTACGGAATCGTGCTATCATCTGGACTACAAGGGCAAAATGACTCCCACCAACCACCGGCCCAAAACAGAGCCGCAGGAAGAAAATGCCGAACCCTCGACAAAACCGGTGATTGTGGCGGATTATCAAAATTATTCCATAGAGATCACCTGTACGGTACCCAAAGAGCCGGGAGACAGCGACTGTGGCTATCGTTATATTGCTGGGTATGTGCTCAAGGAAAAAGCCACCGGCAAGTCTTACGCCCCCCTGTGCGCGGCAGCTACTGGTATTATTACATCTAAAACGACGGTTGTCCCCTTTTGTCGCTTTTGTGCAAAATTGACAAATAATGCTTGCGCTGCGATGATAAAACTGGTAATATAGAAAGGTAAAGGGGGATTTCTATGTCCAGTCAAGTGCGTACATATACGGCTAAGGAACGGAATATGTACCTGGTGGGTATGATGGGGCAGAATATGATCTACAACATCATCGGCACCGGGCTGTATTTCTACTTCCAGTCGGTGATCTTTATTCCGGCAATGGCCATCAGTATCTTTATGGCCGTGGCGCGGGTGTGGGACGCCATTAACGACCCAATGATGGGCACCTTTGTGGACCGCACCAACACCAAGTGGGGCAAGTGCCGACCGTATTTGCTGTTTTCACCGGCCGTTATTATGGTGATCACCATACTGACCTTCTGTAACGGTATGTACAGCTCTGCCAACACCCCGGGCAAGAATGCCCTGATCGTGGGCTGGGCTGCCGTGTCTTATATCCTGTGGGGTATGTGCTACACGGTAGGGGATATTCCCTTGTGGGGCGTGACCTCCCGTATGACTGAGGTGGAGAAGGACCGGGCGTCCATTCTTTCCTTTGCCCGTATTGCAGCGGGCCTGGGCGGCGGCGTGGTGCTGCTGACCATCAATCCGCTGTCTCAGGCGCTGGGGAAAAAGTTGGAGTCCGCTGCCGGTTCTGCACTGAAGGGCCAGCAAATGGGCTTTATCATCGTGGCAGTGATCTTAACGGTAATCGGCTGTGGTATGTTCCAGATGACCGGTGTTTTTGTGCGGGAGCGTGTGCCCTCTGCGAAGCAAAAGTTCGGGTTTAAGGAGAACTTTAAGATCATGTGGGGCAACAAGCCCTTCCGCAACCAGCTGATTAGCGGTGTGCTGCGCTCGCCCATTCAGATTTTGCTGTCTGTTGCCATGACCCTGATGTCTTATTACTACGGCAACTACTTTGGCGATTACATGCTGTATATGATTATCTTCGGCGGCGCTATTTTTGGCGGTCAGTTTATCGCCATGGCGCTGGTGCCCAAGCTGGCGGAGAAACACGATAAAACGCGTATGCTCATCGGCTCTACCATTATGGGCGCCATTCCCTTTGCACTGATCTACCCGGTGTACCTGCTGGCGCCCCGGGATCTGGATCAGCCGCTGTGGGTGGCAATCCTGTTTGTGGTCTTTGCCCTGGCAGGCGGCGGCATAGGCGCTTTGAATGTGCTCCAGTCCGTGATGATCGCCGACGCGGTGGACTATGAGGAATATCACAAGGGCTATCGGCCGGACGGTGTGTTCTTCTCCGGCCAGTCTTTTATTACCAAGCTGTCCGCCGGGATCAGCTCCATTATTCAGGGCGTCGGCTACTCCATCGTGGGCTTTAGCGGCGACAATGTAAGCGCCTGCAACGAGGCTCTGCGTGCCGGTGCGTCCTTTAAGGATCAGTTCCCCCAGTATGCGGGGATGATGTTCTTCCTGTGTTCTATCCCGCCGGCTATCGGTCTGTTTTTGTCCATCATTCCGCTGCGTCACTACGGTATGACGGACGAGGAGCACCGCACCATTTTGGAAGCGCTGGTGCAGCGCCGTAATGCCCAGGCAGAAGAAATCGCAGATAACTGATGAAACTAATAAAGCCTGAGGGCTGCGCGGCTCTCGGGCTTTTGCTATATTCGGAGGCATTATGACCATTCGACCCTATCGCCCGGAGGACTGGGACCGGCTGCGCCAAATTTGCCGGGAGACGGCGGCCAAGCCGTTTCAAAGAACCGGGCGCACCTTAGAGGCGGTAACGCTGATTTATAACGACTATTTTACTGCTTACGAGCCGGATCATATTTTTGTGCTGGCGGACGAAAGCGATCGGGCAGTGGGGTACATTCTCTGTGCTGCGGACTACCGAGGTCTTGTGCATCGCTACCGCACCACTTATCTGCGCCGGGTGTTGCGCACAGCGCCGGATCAGGCGGCGGGCTTGCTGGGCTATTTGTGGTGCCTGGGCAAAATCAAGAACCGGCCGGTGCACTTCCACCTGGATATATTGCCGCCCTATCAGCGGCAGGGGTGGGGTACACGGCTAATGGACACCCTGTGCTGTCATTTGCGGGAGCGGGGTGTAGACTACCTTTCCTGCTGCGGGGTCAGCCGGGATTCCGCCGGGTACAAAATGTATCGCAAATACGGCTTTACAGAGAGTTACGATTACGGCCATAACACCGTATCTTTGTCCCTGCGGCTGTAAGTGAAATTGCAAAGTGGACAAATGTCTTGCATTTTGGCGTACACTGTCGTTTTTGCACAAATAATACTTGCTATTTGCCACACATACTGGTAAAATAGAAGAAAAAATATAGGGGGACTCGATAAAGTGTCAAACCAAACAAGGACCTATACCAAAAAAGAGCGTAATATGTACCTCACCGGTATGCTGGGTCAAAACCTGATCTACAACATTGTAGCCACAGGTCTGTATTTCTATTTCCAAAATGTAATTTGCCTGCCGGCAATGGCTTTGGGCTGGATTTTTGCCCTGGCTCGTGTGTGGGACGCCATCAATGACCCGATGATGGGCACCATTGTGGACCGCACCCGTACCAAGTGGGGCAAATGCCGTCCGTACCTGATTATTTTCCCTGCCATTATCGGCGTGGTCACCGTTTTGGCATTCCTCAACGGCAACTATGCCACTGCCACTTCAAACACCCAAAAGGTGCTGATCGTGGCTTGGGCTGCTGTTTCTTACATCGCTTGGGGTATGTGCTTTACCGTGTGTGATATTCCGCTGTGGGGCATTACTTCCCTGATGACGGAGGACGAGGACGACCGCAGCAAACTGCTGGGCTTGGCTCGTATCGTTGCCGGTATCGGCGGCGTTGGCGTGCTGGTGGTGCAGATTGCCCAGGTTGTAGGCGGTATTTTTGAGGGCAAAGGCTATTCTCAGGCCAAGGCTTCTCAGTACGGCTTTATCCTGACCGTGATTATTATGACCGTGATCGCCACTGTTCTCTTTGAGTTTGCCGGCATCGGCACCAGAGAGCGGGTGGAGCAGGCAGAGAAAAAATATACCTTTACCGAGAACTTCAAAATTATGTTCCAGAACAAGCCGTTCCGCCAGATTTTGATCTCCGGTATTCTCAGAAGTCCCATTCAGCTGCTCATGCTCATTGCCATGACGCTGATTACCTATTATTACGCCAACGGCGACTTCATGAATGTGTTGAAAACAGACGATACCGGTGCTATGGTGGGTATTGACTGGAACATTTTGGTGCGCCTGGCTGTGATCGCCGCTGCTGTGTTCCTGGGTCAGTTTATCGCCATGGGCATTACTCCGTCATTGATTCGCAAGCACGAGAAAAAGAGCATTTATAACTTCTATTCCGTTGCAGGTGCAGTGCCTTTCGCTCTGCTGTATGTGTTCTTTAAGATCGCCCACGGCGATGTAAAGACCTCTATGGTATGGGTGGTCCTTACCGGGCTGTGCTTCTTCTTTGCAGGCGCTGCCATGGGTGGTATCAATGTGCTCCAGTCCGTGATGATCGCCGACTGCGTGGACTACGAGGAGTACCACAACGGCGTGCGTACCGACGGTGTATTCTTCTCTGGCCAGTCCTTTATCACCAAGCTGTCCGGTGGTATCGCCTCTATCCTGTCTGCTGCGGTGTACCACTTTGTAGGTTATAGTGACGCCAATATTTTGAAGCTGAATGAAGCCTTGAAGAGCGGCGCAGATTTCCTGAGCTATGACGGTGGTTCCGGCGCCGGTAAGTACGCCGCCACCATGTTCTTCCTGATCTCCATTCCGCCTGCCATCGGTATGGTTCTCTCCGCATTGCCCACCATTAAGTATGCAATGTCCGATAAAGAGCATAGCCGTATCCTGAGTGAGTTGGTGGCTAAGCGCGCCGCTAAGGGCGAGGACAGCGCTGAATAAGATCAACCAATAAAAACAAAAGCACCGCTGCGGCGGTGCTTTTTTGTGCGTTCTATGCCTTGCCCTTTAGAAAAGAGACTTTCAAAACTGTGCAAGGACGGCACAGCAATCCCTCTGTGCGCTTTTTACCGATCGTTGATATCGTGTACGCGTAAAAGACAAAAAGCGTGAATACAGCTGCTCTCCGGCCGCGCTAAAGGACAAGAACAGTGCACGCTGCTGCTAAAAAGGAAATACAAAGAAATGGATAATAAAAAGCGCTTCCCGCAGGAAGCGCTTTTTATGATTTTCAGGGTATTTAGGCTTCTTCGCTTTCCATCAGCTTTTCGCGCTTAGCCTCCAGCTCAGCCTGGGCCTGGGCCTTCACCTTGCCGGTGTACTTGTTAAAGAACATGGGAATGATGGTCAGGATAAAGCCCACAGCCGGTACAATGGTCACCAGCGCCAGCAGCATTTTTTGGGTGCTGACAGACTGCTCAAAGAAGATTTGACGCCCGGCGTTATCCACCAGGGATTTGTCTACGGCCTTAAAGTCCGTTTGCGCCAGCAGCTGACCAAACACGAAGGTGGCAATCGCGGCGTTTACCTTAGACAGGAAGGTTTGGAATGCAAAGCACACGCCCTCCTGGCGCTCGCCGGTCTTCCACTCCAAATAGTCGATGGAGTCGGCAATCAGCGCGTAGGTAATCACATTGTAAATGCCAAGGGGCAGACCCATCAGGAACAGGAAAATCCACAGGATAAAGATGTTGATCTTGGTTACATCTTGTGCCAAAATCACATAGCAAAGGCCGTGCACGGCAAAGCCAAACAGGGCGGAGCCAATGTAGATCTGCTTTAAGCTGAACTTCTTGCGCAGCAGGGGGAAGATGGCCATGGCAGGCACCATGCCCACGCCGATGGCTACGGTCAGGGTGGTCACAATGGTGCCGCGAGGGATCCAGAAGTTATAGGCTGCCGCAGCGTCCACATTGGGTACCAGGGTGCTTTGTGCGCCGGGCAGGAAGTCCATAAAGATCTGGCGGAAGTCTGTATAATTCTGAATAATAATGTAATTGCCGATATAGTCCGCGCATTGGTTGGCGGTAACCATAGTGGAGCCCAGAACGGAAGCGGCAATAACGATCAGCAGCAGCTTGTTCTTGCCCAGCACCACAAAAGTCTCCTTGAAGGAGGGGGTATGGTCCATCTTGGGCACGCGCTCTTTGGATACAAAGAAGATGAGAATGGACAGCCCGCAGCCCAGCAGAGCAAAGATCAGGGCGCCTACAAAGAAACCTTTGTTATAGCCCATGTTGCTCTGGTACAGAATGGGCACCAGCAACGCCGGCAGAATGCCGCCGAAGGTGGAGCCAAGGCGGGCGGTGGAAATAAAGGAAGTACGCTCACTTTCCAGCGGGGTAATCACAGAGGACAGACCCCAGAAAGGCACATCCTGCACGGTAAAGGCCACGCCCCACAGAATGTAGGTGACCAGCGCCCACACAAAAGCGGCGGTGGAACCCTCCTTAAAGGGCGCAGTAAACAGCAATATGGTGCAAATGGCAATGGGCACCGGTGCAAACAGCAGATAGGGCCGCATTTTGCCCCACTTGGACTTGGTGCGATCTACGATCATGCCCATCACCGGGTCATTGAGAGCATCAAAGATACGGCCAATCAAGATGATTGTGGTACCCTGGGACAGGGACAGCCCGGCGCCGTTTTGGAAGAATACCAAGGTAAACATGGACATCAGCGTGTAAATACCGGAGCGGCCGAAGGCACCCACGGTAAAGCATATCCGCTCCCTGGTGGTTAGGTATTTCTTTTGGGGTTCGTTCATTATTTTTTCCTCACTTTCAAGGCGGGGAGAATCACAGGTGCGGCTTCTCCGGCATTTTTCATTTCACGCAGCAGCAGGTATTTCATCTCCTGGCGTACATGGCTGTAACGGGGATCACGGATCAGGTTGCAGCGCTCAATGGGATCCTTCTCCAAATCATAGAGATAATCCTCAAAGTATACACCGGCATTGTACTTCAGATAGCCGGTAGGCGCTAAGGTGCGCACCGCGTATTTGAACCGGTCCGTACGAATGGCGCGGCCGCACTGGCTTTCGCTGATCTGCATAAACACACAGTCGTGAAGCGGCTGAGTCGTCTGCTGCATTTGGCACAGATCCTTGCCCATGTAACTGGGCGGTATGGGAATGCCCGCCAGGCTCAGGAAAGTGGGGGGCAGGTCGATGAGGGAGGTGAGCCGGTTCTCTGCCTTGCCGCCGTCAAAGCCGCCGCCTTTGATGATCAGCGGGGTGTGGGTGGCGCTGTCGTGGCAGGAGCGCTTGTACTCCAAATTGCGGGTCTTAAAGTGGCTGCCGTGGTCTGAGGAATAGATGATAACCGTGTCGTCATAAATGCCCAGATCCTTGAGCTTTTGCACCAGGCGGCCCACATTATAGTCCAACCGATTGATGGCGGAGATATAGTCCGGGTACATCTCTTTATAGTCGCCCTTTAGGAAGGTGAGGTCCGGGGGCAGAGGATAGTCCTTGTATTGATTGACGGTCTCTTTATAGCCCTCGTAATGATGGTGGTCGTTTTGGTGGTGAGGCTCCAGCTGGCTGATAAATAGGAAGAAGGGTTTGTCTGCCTCCCGTCCGCTCTCCAGGTATTCCAGGGCAAAGTCATTGATACAGTCAGCCCGGTAGCCGGTAAAGTCCAGCTTGTTGCCGTCGCCGTCAAAGATGTAGCCGTCGTAGCCGTGGCTGGTGAATTCCAGCACATCCGCTGCCCGCCAGTAGCGGTACTCGCCCTGCTTTTCTTTCGGTACCGGCGTGGCCTCGCAGTGGGTGCCGATCCCCGGTAGCCGGTCAGAGGCCAGGTGCCACTTGCCCACATAAGCAGTGTCATACCCGGCTTCGTTAAAGTAATGGGCCAGCGGGGTAATGCTTTCCGGCAAGGGAATGCCGTTCCAGTAGCAGCCGCACTGGGTAGCATACACACCGGTTTGCAGGCAGGCACGGGCCGGGCCGCACACCGGCTGGCAGGTAAAGTTGTTCTCAAAGAGGGTGCCCTCTTTGGCCAGCTGCATCAGGTTAGGGGTCACCGTTTCATTGACGGTATCCCACCGCTGCTGATCGCTGAAGTAGAAGATGATGTTCTTACGCTTTGCCATGTTCAACTCCTGTTCCTGAACTGCACCCGTGGGCGCAGCGTATTGTCTTTTTATTTATCCGGCCATAAAGCCGGTGATTGCATTATAGATATTCAGGCAGATAAATACGCCCAGCACCGCGGAAAATACCCGGGTGACGATCTTGTTGTTGGCCTTTTTATTCAGTGCTGCGCCAATGATACCGGCGATCACAGCTGCCGGGGCCGCAACCAGCAGAATGCGGTAGTCGAACTTGGGCACCGTGGCGGTGGCTACATAGGTCACCAGCTTGGACAGCTGGCTAAAGAAGATGACGGCCACGCTGTACACAGTGGCTTCCTTCATGCTCATAGAGAAGAACAGCAGGAAGAACATAATGTTGATGGGCCCGCCGCCAATACCCAGGAAACTGGACAGAATGCCCAGCACGACGCCGCCCAGAAGAATGGTGATCGGGTTCTTTAAGTGAAAGCTCTTTTTGCCCTTGTTCACATACCATAGAGCCACTGTCAGCAGACAGGCCAACAGTACAGCCTGGTAAGCCATAGCCAGGTTGTCGCTGAGCAGTCGGTTAAACAGATCAAAAATGTGCTTGCCTGCAAAGCCGCCTAAAATAGACCCGGCAGAGATCAGCAGCACCGTCTTAAAGTCCACCTTGGTCTTGGCGCGCAAGTGCTTCACGGTGGAACTGCAACTCATGGCAAAAACGGACACGGAGGAGATAAAGTTGATGACCTCGGTGGTGTCGTCTACCAGCAGGGTCAGCAGCGGTTTAATAATCACCCCGGAGCCACCGCCTAAAAAGGCGCCGATGCCGGAAGCGAGAAAGATAATTACGCCGTAAACAACAAACATCATTGATCCTTGCCCTCCGTCTCTTGCTCCAAGTAAACAGTGGCAGAATTGTATGCCAGTTCAAAGCCCTCTTTGTCCAGAAGCTCTTTGATTTGCAGGTTCAAACGATTTTTGATTTGCCCCAACTCCACTACGGTGGGGGCGATCACATAATAGTACACCTGTACATCCATACCGTGGGCGCCGTAATTCACAAAATCTGTTCGAATATCGTCCTGTACGACTGCCGGATCGGCCTGCAACAGTGCTCGCAGATCCTGCTCAAACCGCTCTAAGTCCGTGCGGCTGTGTTTATAATGCAAGGTGAAAGTTTGGTTGATCAGTCGCTTTTCCATATCCGCATAGTTAATAATGCTCTGATTGGTCAGGGCTGTATTGGGCAGCACATAACGGCTGCCGTCCAGCGCTCGCAGGGTGGTGGAGCGCACGGCAATGTCCTCCACCGTACCGCTTAATTCTCCAACGGCGATAAAATCCCCCACGCGGAACGGCTTGTTAAATACAATGATAAAGCCGGAGATCAGGTTCTCCACCGCATCTTTACAGGCAAAGGCCACAGCCACGCCGCCGATGCCTAAAGCGGCAAAAATGCGTGTGGCGGAGTAGCCCAGCAGTTCCAGCACCAGCAGTGCGCCGATGCAGATGATCACGATCTTGGCTACATTGGAGATAAAGCGAAAGGCGGTCAGCCGGGTTTTGTCCTCGCCGGCTGCCGTGTCAAAGGTATAATTGTCCAGCTCGCCGTTCAGTAGGCGCACGCCGCCCCAGCAGGCGCACACAATGCCGCCGGCCTTAATGAGAAACAGTCCGATCTTATGTAGCTCTCCGGAGGGGGCGATGATTTGCAGACCCAGGGCAATGCCGGCCAGTACCAAGAAAAAGGCCAGGGGCTTTTTCAGTCCGTCTTTAATCAGCGATTGCACCCGGGGTTTGCGGCGGCAAAAGGTCTTGCCAATAACGGTGAGTATTCCCCCGGAAATGATATTTCGTAACAGAAGCAGCACCACAACGCTTCCCACAGCGATCAGCGTGCGGATCAGCAGTTCTTCAGTGGTTTCTACCCCTTGTATGTTTTTGCGCAGGTTCTCTACGAACTGCGGTATTGCGATGGTCAGCATAGACATTCCTAACTGCCCTCCAAAGAGGACGCTTCATTTCATAAGCCGTAAAATCTATTATATAATTTGTAAAGGGCCTTGTCAATGCAGCGGGGCGTTAATGGTCGTTGTCGTCCAAATGGGTCGGAATACAGTAAAAATTGCTTTCCCACGCCGGAATGTACGGACTGTGGCGGAAGTACAGCTTGTAGTCCGGGCAAAGGTTTAGAATTTGCAGCGGTAGGGAGAACAAATCTTCGTTGCGATGGTAGGCGCATACATACAGTTTGGGCCGCCAGGTGATAATGGTGTGGGCGGCACCGGTCAGCGCCTTGCTTTCACTGCCCTCAATGTCCATTTTCAGCAGGGTCACCGGCGCGCCTTGTAGCAGGCTGTCCAGATCCGTGGCTTCCACCGCCGTACCGGTGGGCGACAGGTGGGAATTGCGCCCGGCGCAGGCATTAAAATGTAAAGTGGTCTGCCGGTCCCAGGTGCTTTTATTGTAAAGGTGAACACCTTGCATACCCTCTGTGGAGCGGCACAGCTTTTTGAAGTTTTTGCCATCCGGCTCCAAGGCGTAAATGGATTTGTATTTTCCGCACGAATACTGCAAAAATTGGCGAATTGTGTCGCCGTTATAAGCACCCATATCCACCAAAATTTCCTGTTGGTTCACTTGCAAAATTTCGGTAAAAATCTCGTCCATATTTGCAAATGAATTGTAAAGGTAATCAACTTTACCGCTGATTTTGTAACGCAATACGGAATGATATACCCGGCGGCTCTCCTCATCGGCCAATTTGGCGTAAACAGTCTCTATTTCCGCCCGGTGGGCAGCGGCGTATTCCCGGGTAAACAGCCCTACGCCGGCCACCGGAATATCCGGTGCATACACCGGGTGCTCCTGATGGATCCGGGCGATGTTTTCCAGTACCTCCGGGCGCTGGCTGGCAAAGCCCAGTACCACATTAAAGTCCGTAAGTTGAGCGCACACCTCCCGGTAGCGCTGCACCGTGTGGCCCAAAAAAGACTGGCCTCGCACAAAATCATCACTGGCAAAGACCGCAGTGATGTGCATTCCCTTGCTTTCTAACACGGCATTGATTTTCTCCGCCCCGTCGCCCATGCCATAGAGCACCAGGGGCTTGCCCTCCCGGCGCAGTCGGTCCCAAACATTCTCTTCCGTCAGCAAATCGTCTATCATAGCTACCTGCCTTTCTGCTTTATATCTTAACATATTTGACAATCTAAAATAAAGTGTATATAATAAATAAACGGAAAAATTTGTATTTCACAGGAGGCAGGGGCCATTATGGGCGGGAACAGCCTGATTGACCGATTATTTAAGCGCGAGAGCACAACGAAAGAGGAAATTCGCCAGCTGGTGGACGAGGACCAGGCCAAAGGAGAACTGGAAGCGTCTCAGCGGGAGATGATCCACAATATCTTTGATTTTGACCGACTTTGTGCGGAGGATATTATGACACATCGCACAGAGATCGAGGCAGTGGAGGAGACGGCCACCATCGGTTATGCCGCTGCCTTTGCATTGGAGGCAGGGTGCTCCCGGATCCCGGTATTCCGCGAGGATCTGGATAATGTGCAGGGCATTCTCTATGTAAAAGACCTGCTGCCCTTTGTGGGTAAACCTGTGCCGGCGGGCACCCGGCTGACGGACTATGTGCGGGAGCCGCTGTTTGTACCGGAGAGTATTCCCTGCGGCAAGCTGTTCGCCACTATGACGGACAAGCGTATCCAGATGGCCATTGTGGTAGATGAGTACGGCGGCACTGCCGGGCTGGTGACCATGGAGGATATTCTGGAGAGCATTGTGGGCAATATTATGGACGAGTACGACGAGGAAGAGGCGGATGTAATCCAAACCGGGGAGCACACCTTCACCTTTGATGGCTCGGTAGATATGGATGACGCGGAAAAGGTGCTGGGCGTGCCCTTGCCGGAGGGAGATTATGACACGCTGGCAGGCTTTTTGATCAGCCGCTTGGGCTATCTTCCCACCGGCAAGGAGACCCAGCCGGTAACGGTGGATTATGAGAATGTGCACTTTACCGTTTGCGGGGTAGAGGAGCGCAGAATTGAACGGATAAAGGCAGAAGTTAAAGTATGACAGAACAGGTAATCACCTTTGAAGCGATGGAACAGGCAGCGAACCTGTTTGGCAGCTTCGATGAAAACATAAAGCTATTGGAGCGGGAGTACGGCGTGACCATCACCTGCCGGGGCGCAGACCTGAAGGTGGTGGGGGACGCAGAGAATGTGGCCGCCGCTGCCCGGGCGCTGAACGGACTGCTGACCCTAATTAACAAAGGCGAGCAACTGACGGAGCAGAATGTGCGCTATGTGATCTCGCTGGTGGGCGAGGGCAACGAGGATGTGCTCTCCTCCATGACCACAGACTCGGTGTGCGTGACGGCCAAGGGTCGCCCGGTGAAGCCAAAGACCGTGGGTCAAAAGCGGTACTGCGAGTCCATTGCCAAAAACACCATCACCTTTGGCGTTGGCCCGGCCGGTACAGGTAAGACTTACCTGGCTGTGGCAATGGCGGTTACCGCCTTTCGTGCCAAAGAGGTGAACCGGATCATTTTGACCCGCCCGGCGGTGGAAGCGGGGGAGAAGTTGGGCTTCCTGCCCGGCGACCTGCAAAGCAAGGTAGACCCATACCTGCGCCCGTTATATGACGCGCTGTTTGATATGCTGGGGGCTGAGAGCTTTCAGCGCTACCAGGAGCGAGGCGCTATCGAGGTGGCGCCGCTGGCCTATATGCGTGGGCGTACCTTGGACGACAGTTTTATTATTCTGGATGAGGCCCAAAACACCACGCCGGAGCAGATGAAAATGTTTTTGACCCGCCTGGGGTTCAACTCCAAAATGGTGGTCACCGGCGACATTACCCAGATTGACCTGCCGGAGGGCAAGCGCTCCGGGCTGGTGAAGGTGATGGACATTCTAAAGCATGTAGATGATATTGAAATTCATAAATTCAGCCAGAAGGATGTGGTGCGCCACCGGTTGGTGCAGGACATTATTCGGGCGTATGAAAAATATGAGGAGAAAAACAAGTAATGGAATCTGTAAAAGTGGTCATTTCAAACGATCAAAAGGCAGTGAAGGTGCCTACCGGTATTCGGTTGCTGATCCGCCGTTGTTGCCACGCCGTGCTGGAACTGGAGCATTTCGAGGGCAGTGCAGAGGTGAGCGTGCGCTTTGTGGATAACGAACAGATCCGTGAGCTGAACAAAGCGTATCGAAACATCGACAGAGAGACGGACGTACTTAGCTTCCCTCTGGGGGAGAACGGTGTGTACGACATTAACCACGACACCGGCGCCAAGCTGCTGGGGGATATTGTGATCTCTATGGAGAAAGCCATGGAACAGGCAGAGCTGTATAATCACCCCTTGCAGCGGGAGATCGGCTTTTTGACCGTCCATTCCATGCTGCACCTGCTGGGCTACGACCATGAGCAGGGCGGACTGGAAGAAGTGCGTATGCGCGAAAAGGAAGAAACCGTGCTGACCCAAATCGGCTGGAAGCGGGACAGTAGCTATTACATGGGAGACGAGTCATGACCCGATCTGCATTTATCGCCATTATCGGCAAGCCCAATGTGGGCAAATCTTCTATTTTGAACCGACTTACCGGCAGCAAGATCGCCATTGTGTCTTCTAAGCCACAGACCACCCGTACCAAGATCATGGGTGTGCTGACGCGGGACGAGGTGCAGCTGGTGTTTACGGACACCCCCGGTTTTCACCATGCCCACAACAAGCTGGGCGAGCATATGAACCAGGCGGTAGGCGATACGGTAGGCGGTGTGGATACCTGCCTGTTTGTGGTGGAGCCTAAGGGCGAGCTTAACGACAAGGAGCAGGAACTGCTGGCAATGTGCAAAAAGCAGCGCTTGCCGGTGATCCTGGCTATTAACAAAATTGACATGTTGCGGGACAAGACGGAACTGGCTCCCCGCATCGGCCAGTTGGCAGGGCTGTATGACTTTACGGCTGTGGTGCCTTGCAGCGCCCAGACCGGCGAGGGTGTGCAGGATCTGCTGACGGAGATGGAACGCCTGGCGCTGCCGTCACCCCATTTTTTTCCGGACGATACCTTGACGGATCAGCCGGAGCGGGTGCTGGCTGCGGAAATGATCCGGGAGAAGATCCTGCGCCTAATGGATAAGGAGATTCCCCACGGCATTGCCGTTGCCATTGAGAAGATGAAGGAACGCCCGGACGGCAGCTGTTTGGATGTGGACGCCACCATTTACTGCGAGCGGGAGAGCCATAAGGGTATGGTCATCGGCAAGGGCGGCGCTATGCTTAAGAAGATCGCCACATTTGCTCGGCAGGATATGGAGCGCTTTTTCGGGATCAAGGTCAATCTGCACACCTGGGTTAAGGTGAAAGAGGACTGGCGCAACCGTGAGGGCCTGATCCACAACTTTGGTTTGGATAACGAATAAATGGATTTTTTGCCGCTGCGGTGTTGGATTTTGTCCTTGGATGAATTTGGCACAAATGGCGTTGCACGCATAGGATACAATAAAAACGGTGATCCTATGTCGATGGCAGAGAACAGCTGGCAACAGTTTATACAAACCGGCCGTGTGGCCGATTATTTGAAATACAAGGAAGAGGAACGACAAGAGGGGCATGAACAGTACCACCAAAGGGTTAGTGATACGGGAGCAGACCACCGGGGAGAATGATCGCCTGGTGACTTTACTGACGGCGGATCATGGGCTGGTGCGTGCGTTTGTGCGAGGCGGCAAGCAGCTGAAGAATCGGCGTGCCGCTGCCACCTCCCTTTTTTGCTATGGCGAGTTTGCTCTGTACCGTGGGCGCGACGCTTATACGGTAGACAGTGCGGCACCCATTGAGGTGTTTTTTGGCTTGCGGCAGGATATTGATCGGCTGGCAGCTGCCCAATATTTTGCCCAGCTTAGCTACGAATTGGCGGCGGAGGAACAACCGGCGCCGGAATTGTTGCGCCTGCTGCTGAACACCCTGCACCTGTTGTGCAAGGGTACCAAGCCGCTGGTGCAGATCAAGGCGGTGTTTGAATTGCGCGCCCTGTCCATCTCCGGTTATATGCCCAATATTTTGGCCTGCGCCAACTGCGGGACTTACGAAACACCGGTGATGTACTTTGATGTGGACGGGGGCTGCATTTACTGTGAGAATTGCCCCAAGGCAGGCGCCGTGGCGGTACCCAAGACGGTGATGACCGCCGTGCGCTACATTTGCCTGACGGAGCCGGGGCGTATTTTTGGCTTTGCGCTGTCGCCGGAGCAAATGGCACTGCTGGGCCGGGTGACGGAGCAGTACACCCTGCGGCGGCTGGACCGGCGCTTTACCACACTGGAATTCTACAAGTCCCTGCAAGCCGGGGACGCGACTACATAGCATCATAATGGATAGAGATATGGATAAGAATTTGCAAACCTTGGAACTGGATAAGGTGCTTGCCCTTTTGGCGGAACAGACCACCTGTGACGACGCCAAAGAAGCGGCATTGGCGCTGCGCCCTGCGGCAGACCCGGGGGAGATTGCTCTCCTGCTGGATCAGACGGAGGACGCTTTTTCTATGCTGGCCCGGTTCGGCGCGCCGTCTTTTGGCGGGCTGCATAATGTAAACGGTCCGTTGCAGCGGGCGGCAGCCGGCGGCTGTCTGAATATGACGGAGTTGCTGCAAGTGGGCGACACCCTGCGGGCACTGCGTATTCTGGACGACTGGCACGGCCATTTGGCGGGTACAAGCTCGTCCCTGAATTTCTTTTTTGACGGCATTACGGTGAACAAATATTTGGAGAACCGGATCTTTACCTGCATTGTCAGTCCGGAGGAAATGGCGGACAAGGCCTCGGAAAAACTTTACGACATTCGTCGGAAGATTAAGGCCAAGGCGGCGGCCATTCGGCAACGGCTGGACGGTATGATCCACTCCACCCATTACCAAAAATTCTTGCAAGAGCCCATCGTCACCCAGCGTGGCGGGCGCTTTGTAGTGCCGGTAAAGGCGGAGCACCGGGGCGAGGTGCCCGGTCTGGTGCATGACACCTCCTCCAGCGGCGCTACGGTGTTTATCGAGCCGGCGGCGGTGGTGGACGCCAACAATGACATTAAGGTGTTAGAGGGCCGGGAGCGGGAAGAGGTGCAGCGCATTCTCTTTGAGCTGTCTGCAGAGGCAGGCACTTTTGCAGAGAGCGTGCGCCACAGTTATGACAGTGCTGTGCGGCTGAACCTGATCTTTGCCAAGGCGCACTTGGCGTACCAAATGAAAGCCGCTCGTCCCCAGCTAAACACCGAGGGCGTAACGGATTTGAAAAATGCCCGCCATCCGCTGATTGATAAAGAGCGGGTGGTGCCGGTGCATATTACCCTGGGCGCGGACTATGATACGCTGGTGATCACCGGCCCCAATACCGGCGGCAAGACGGTGACCTTAAAGACCCTGGGTCTGCTGACGGCGATGGTGGGCTGTGGGTTGTTGATTCCGGTATCAGACGGCAGCAAACTGGCGCTGTACCGTCAAATCTTGGTGGATATCGGAGATGAACAGAGCATTGCCCAAAACCTGTCCACTTTCTCCTCTCATATGGTGAATATTATTGATATTATGGGAAAGGCGGACAAAGACTCCCTGGTGCTGATCGACGAGTTGGGCGCCGGTACGGATCCCATCGAGGGCGCGGCGCTGGCAGTGTCTGTCATTGAATATCTGCGCCAAAAGGGAGCGCACATTGCCGCCACCACCCATTATGCGGAGCTGAAAGCCTATGCGCTGGATACGCCCGGGGTCAGTAACGGCTGCTGCGAGTTTGATGTGGAGACCCTGCGGCCTACCTATCGGCTGCTGATCGGCGTGCCCGGTCGGTCCAACGCCTTTGCCATTACGGAGCACCTGGGCATGGATCCGGCGGTCGTGCGGGCAGCTAAGGAGATTGTCGGCTCGGAGAACCGGCAGTTTGAGTCTGTGCTGGAGAACCTGGAGAGCGCTCGAAAGGCACTGGACGAGGAACGGGCAGCGGCGTCCAAGGAACGGCAAGAGGCGGAGCGGCTGGCTGCCAAGGCCAGAGAAGAAAAGTCCAAGATCGACACCCTGCGGGATCGAGAACTGGACAAGGCTAAGCGAGAGGCACAGCGGCTGGTAGATGCTGCCAAACGCACATCTTCGGATTTCCTGCTCCAGCTGGAGCAATTGAAGAAAGAGCAGACTGCCACCAACGCCACGGAATTGGCCCGCAAGACCAGGCGGGAGATCAAAAATCGCTTGGGTGAGTTGGACGATATTGTGAACCCCAACCGGCTGAACACCGATTGGGATGCGGATTATAAGTTGCCCCGCCCCTTGCAGGTAGGGGACCATGTGCTCATCAAGGGCATTGGCGAGGGCGACGTGCTGGAACTGGGCAGTAAGATTTTGGTTTCCTCCGGTATGCTGAAAACGCGGGTCAAACCGACGGATCTGCGCCTGCTGCCGCCCAAGAAGAAAACGCCGATCACCGGCCAGCGCACCCTGCGGCGCACCACCTCCCGGGCAGACGCGGATGTAAAAACCGAGCTGGATCTGCGAGGCCAAACGGTAGAGGAAGCCCTGGGCAACCTGGGTCTGTTTATTGATAAGTGCGTGCTCAATAACATATCCGAGGTGCGCATTATCCACGGCAAAGGTACCGGCGCGCTGCGTACCGCCGTACAGGAAGAACTGCGCCACCATCCCAATGTGGCCGAGTATCGGCTGGGGGTGTACGGCGAGGGCGAGAACGGCGTGACCATTGCCAAGCTCAAGTAGCCCTTATATATAAACATACTATAATATAGCGATTTGCACAGCGTTCAGGCCGATCGGCTTGGGCGCTGCGTTTATTTTATTGGTACAATGTCGTATAACTTTTGCTGCCAAAAATTAAATTTTTCAAAAATTCGGTCAAAGCGACGCGACGGAATTTTTCCACGGCGCGGGGCGTTTCCTACTAAATATGGAGAACGGCAACTACATCTTGTGGTTCGACAGGGGAGAGACACCAAAAAACCGGTGGTTCTGCGTTGGTGATTTTTACAAAAATGGAGCCGGATTTTCTGGCATTTTGCACAATGAAAAAAATTCCAAAGAACTTCAAAAAAAGGCTTGACAGCAGGGGCTCTATATAATATAATATTGCCTGCGTGTGATTGGGCGTATTATATATATAATATATAGACACCGCAACACACAACCAGATATGCGTTGATGCCGGAGGTTGCGCTCCTACCCAGAGCGGTAATTTCGGCGGAGTATGTCCGATTTCAAACCGGGCGAAACGAATCATTGTACGACGCGGACCGTAAGGGGTCCCTGCAGAGCGTGACTTGCGAACGCGCTGTGCACCGTGTAACCGTGCCCGAATGAACTGCCTTCATTCGGCTTTATTTACGGTAAGGGTTGAAACACACGGGTGGGTAGTCAAACAATGGTTGCTCGCACCATCAAAATTCATGGAGGAATTTCACATGGCAGCAAGTAAAGTTAAGATCCGCATCAGACTGAAGGGCTATGACCACAACCTGGTGGACCAGGCTGCGGAGAAGATCGTAGACACCGCAAAGCGCACCGGCGCTCAGGTGAGCGGTCCCATCCCGCTTCCCACCGAGAAGGAAGTTGTTACCATCCTGCGTGCTGTACACAAGTACAAGGACAGCCGTGAGCAGTTTGAGCAGAGAACACACAAGAGACTCATCGACATTCTCAGACCTTCCAACAAGACGGTGGAAGCGCTGACAAGTCTTGAGCTCCCGGCAGGCGTTGAGATCGAGATTAAGCTCTAATTGAACTGAAAACAGATCGCAACCCGGTCGAGGTCATGTTGGGGAGACCCAACCAATAACCAAAGGAGGAATAAACATGAAGAAAGGTCTTATCGGTAAGAAAATCGGCATGACCCAGGTCTTCGACGCACAGGGCCATGCAATCCCTGTAACCGTTGTGGAGGCCGGTCCTTGCACGATTACCCAGAAGAAGACAATGGAGAACGACGGCTATGAGGCCATTCAGGTGGGCTTTGGCGATGTGAAGATCACACGCGTCAACAAACCGATGAAAGGTCATTTTGACAAAGCCGATGTGGCTCCCAAGAAAACACTAAAGGAATTTCGTCTGGACGACATTTCCGCAATGAATGTAGGTGACATCCTGAAGGCCGATATTTTCGCTCCCGGCGAAAAGATCGATGTGAAGGGCACCAGCAAGGGTAAGGGCACCGCAGGCGCCATTAAGCGCTGGAACTTCTCTCGTCTGAGAATGAGCCACGGTACCGGTCCCAACGCCCGTCACGCCGGTTCTTTGGGTGCCTGCTCCAGCCCTTCTCGCGTATTTAAGGGCAAGAAGATGGCAGGTCACCTGGGTCACGAGACCGTAACCGTTCAAAACCTCGAGGTTGTTAAGGTGGATGCCGAGAATAACCTCATCGCCATCAAGGGTGCCGTTCCCGGCCCCAAGGGCGGCATTGTTGTCATCGCTGATGCAGTGAAAGCTTAACGAAAGGAGAGATTAAAATGGCACAGGTTCAGGTTTATAACCAGGAAGGTAAGAAAACTTCTAAATTGGAACTTGCAGATTCCGTTTTCGCCATTGAGCCGAACGAATCCGCAATGCATCTTGCAGTGGTCAGCTATCTGGCTAACCAGCGTCAGGGCACACAGTCAACTCTCACTCGTTCTGAGGTCAGCGGCGGCGGTGCAAAGCCCTGGAGACAGAAAGGCACCGGTCGTGCCCGTCAGGGTTCTACCAGAAGCCCGCAGTGGACCCACGGCGGTATTGCTCTTGGCCCGAAGCCCAGAACATACGGCATCAGCATCAACAAGAAGGTGCGCAGACTGGCTATGAAGTCCGCGCTGTCCAGCAAGGTTGCTGCTGAGGAGATGATGGTAGTTAACAAGGTAGAGCTGGAAGACATTAAGACCAAAGCTGTGGTCGAGATGCTCACCAAGCTGAAGGCTGCCAAGAAGACCCTGATCGTCACCGCAGATAAGGACGAGAAGATTTATAAGAGCGCACGGAACATCGCCGGCGTTAAGGTTGTGACCGTCAACACCCTTTGCGTGTATGACATCCTCAACTGCGACAGCTTCGTTGTTCTGAAGGACGCCGCCAAGAAGATCGAGGAGGTATATGCATAATGAAAGCTGCACAGGACATTATCATTAAGCCGATCATTACGGAAGAGTCCATGACCGGCATCATGATGAAGAAATATACCTTCAAAGTTGCCAAAGACGCTGGCAAGATTGAGATCAAGAAGGCTGTTGAGGAACTGTTCCCCGGCACCAAGGTGAAGAAAGTAAACACCCTGAATGTAAGAGGTCAGAAGCGCCGCCAGGGCGCCAATGTGGGTTACACCCCCTCTTGGAAGAAGGCTGTGGTTACCCTCACCGAGGACTCCAAGGAGATTGAGTTCTTCAACGATATGATGTAATCTCTTATACATTATATATACAAACACTAAGACAACCATGATTTCGGGTGATGAGGTATGAAAGGAGCCATCCTTTCGCAAAGTTATCCGGAAAGGAGAAATAAGAATGGCAATCAAAACTTATAAGCCGACTACGCCGTCCAGACGGAATATGTCGGTTACCGATTACTCTTCTCTGTCCAAGGTTGCTCCGGAGCGTTCTCTGCTTCAGCCGCTGAACAAAAAGTCCGGCCGCAACTCCTACGGCAGAATCACCGTTCGTCATCGTGGCGGCGGTAACAGAAAAAAATACCGTGTGATCGACTTCAAGCGCAACAAGTTCGATATTCCCGCTGAGGTCAAGAGCATTGAGTATGATCCCAACAGAAGCGCGCACATCGCTCTCATCCAGTATGAGGACGGCGTGAAGAGCTACATCACCGCTCCCGAAGGCCTGAAGGTAGGCGACACCGTGGTAGCCGGTACGGATGTAGACATCGTGGCCGGTAACGCTCTGCCGCTGCAGTACATTCCCGTTGGTACTATGGTGCACAATGTGGAGCTGTATCCCGGTAACGGCGCACAGCTGGCTCGCTCTGCCGGTAACGGCGCACAGCTGATGGCTCTGGAAGGTCCGTACGCACTGCTGCGTCTGCCCTCCGGCGAGCTGCGCAACGTGCCCTGCAACTGCATGGCTACCATTGGCGTGGTTGGCAATGCCGATCATGCAAATGTGAAGATCGGTAAGGCCGGTCGTAAGCGCAATATGGGCTTCCGTCCCACTGTTCGCGGTTCTGTAATGAACCCCAACGACCACCCGCACGGTGGTGGTGAGGGTAAGTCCCCCATCGGCCGTCCCGGTCCTTGCACCCCTTGGGGCAAGCCTGCTCTGGGTTATAAGACCCGCAAAGAAGAAAAAAAGTCTGACAAGATGATCGTTCGCCGTCGCAACGGTAAATAAGAAGAAAGGAGAAGATTAAATGAGTAGAAGTGCCAAGAAGGGCTTTTATGTTGAAGAAAGCCTGTTCAAAAAGGTTGAAGCCCTGAACGCTAAGGGCGACAAGCAGGTTATCAAAACCTGGTCCAGAAGTTCCACAATCTTCCCTGAATTCGTAGGTCATACCTTTGCTGTTCACGACGGAAGAAAGCATGTACCGGTCTATGTGACCGAGGACATGGTCGGCCATAAGCTGGGTGAGTTCGCGCCCACCAGAACATTTAGAGGCCACGCAGGCTCCAAGTCATCTAAGTAATCGGAAAGGAGATTTATTATGGAAGCTACAGCAAAAGCAACGTACGTCCGTATCTCTCCCAGAAAGGTTCAGATCGTACTTGATTTAATCAGAAAGCAGCCTGCCGACAAGGCCATGGCTATTCTGCAATACACCCCCAAAGCCGCTTGTGAGCCTGTGATGAAGGTGCTCAAGTCCGCGATGGCAAATGCAGAGAACAACAACAATATGGATGTTTCCCGTCTGTATGTGAGCGACTGCAATGTAGGCGCCGGCCCCACTCTGAAGAGAATTCAGGCCAGAGCCCAGGGCAGAGCTTACAGAATCAACAAGAGAACATCTCACATCACCATTACCGTTAAGGAAATGGAAGACTAAGCGAGGAGGAAGAGTTAAATGGGACAGAAATGTAATCCTACCGGTCTCAGAATCGGTGTCATTAAAAACTGGGACTCCCGCTGGTACGCAAAGAAGGGCGAGTTCGGCGATACCCTTGTAGAGGACTACAAGCTGCGTAAGTATCTGCTGGAGACCCTTTCCGGCGCAGGTGTTCCTAAGGTGGAGATTGAGCGTGACGCCAAGCGTGTGCGCATCAACATCCACTGCGCAAAGCCCGGTATGGTGATCGGCAAGCAGGGCGCTGAGATCGAAAAGCTCAGAGCGCTGTGCGCCAAGAAACTGGGCAAAGAACTGAACGAAGTGTACATCAACATCGTTGAGATCAAGCAGCCCGATCTGAATGCAACTTTGGTTGCTCAGAATGTGGCCGGTCAGCTGGAGCGGCGTGTATCTTTCCGTCGCGCAGTAAAGGGTGCTATCCGCAACACCATGCGTTTGGGCGCTCGCGGTATCAAGATCCAGGTCAGCGGCCGTGTAGGCGGCGCCGAGATCGCGCGTACCGAGACATACAAAGAGGGTACGATCCCGCTGCAGACCATCCGTGCAGACATTGACTACGGTTTGGTTGAGGCTAAGACCACTTACGGCCGTATCGGCGTAAAGGTTTGGATCTACCAGGGCGAGGTTCTTCACGAGTCTCGTAATAAGAGAAGAAATCGTCGGGAAGGAGGAAATCGATAATGCTGTTACCTAAGCGTGTTAAGCACCGCAAGCAGCACAGAGGTCGTATGACCGGTGTGGCTACCCGCGGCAATAAAGTTACCTACGGTGAGTACGGTCTGATGACCACTGAGCCTGCATGGATCACTGCGGCACAGATCGAGGCTGCCCGTATCGCTATGACCCGTTACACCAAGCGTGGCGGTCAGGTATGGATCAAGATTTTCCCCGACAAGCCCATTACCGCTCGTCCTGCCGATACCCGAATGGGTAAAGGTAAAGGTAACGTGGACTACTGGGTAGCCGTGGTAAAGCCCGGTCGCGTTATGTTTGAGCTGGGCGGTGTTGAGGAGTCTGTGGCGCGCGAGGCTATGCGTCTTGCTGCCAACAAGCTCCCCGTAAAATGCAAGTTCGTTAAGAAAGAGGGAGGCGAGCAGGAATGAAAGCAGCAGAAATCCGTGCTTTGAGCGCCGATCAGCGCGCAAAGAAGTTGGCAGAGCTCAAGGATGAACTCTTCAACCTGCATTTCCAGCAGGCCATCAATCAGCTCGACAACCCTATGAGAATTAAAGCGGTCAAGAAGGACATTGCACGCATTAAGACTGTGGAGCGCGCAATCGAACTCGAAAGCGCTAACTCTTAAGAAGGAGGTAACTGATCATGGAAAGAAACCTCAGAAAGACAAGAGTTGGTCTTGTTTCCAGCGATAAGATGGATAAGACAGTTGTGGTTAGCATTCAGGACAGAGTGGCTCACCCGCTGTATGGCAAGATCGTAAACCGTACCGTGAAGTACAAAGCACACGACGAGAAGAATGAGTGCGGCGTAGGCGACAAGGTTATGATTATGGAGACCCGTCCCTACAGCAAAGACAAGAGATGGCGTGTGGTTGAGATCATTGAAAAGGCTAAATAATTCAAACGGATTACTTGGTTTTTCATACAGACTGCTTTCGCAGTCGGAACTAAAATAATAACTGCAAGATGAGCAAAGTGTTATTTTGCAGTACGAAGGAGGAAAATGCTGTGATACAACAGGAAAGTCGGCTGAAGGTCGCAGACAACACCGGTGCTAAAGAGATTCTTTGCATTCGCGTGCTGGGCGGCTCCGGCAGAAGATACGCCAACATCGGCGACGTGATCGTTGCTTCCGTCAAGAAAGCAGCACCCGGCGGCGTGGTGAAAAAAAGGGCGAAGTTGTTAAAGCAGTCATCGTTCGTACAACCAAAGGTGTACGTCGTGACGACGGCCAGTACATTCGTTTTGATGAAAATGCTGCCGTAATTATCAAAGAGGATAAAACGCCTCGTGGCACCCGTATTTTTGGACCCGTAGCAAGAGAGCTTCGTGATAAGGATTACATGAAGATTTTGTCCCTTGCTCCGGAAGTGCTTTAATGGAGGTGCGAGAGAATGAGTAAGATGTTTGTAAAATCCGGCGATACCGTTCAGGTGCTGTCCGGTAAATCCAAGGGCGTGCGCGGCGAAGTTGTTGCTGTTAGCCCTGCTGAGGGTAAAGTCATCGTCAAGAAGGTCAATGTGGTTACCAAGCATGTAAAGCCCCGCAAGATGGGCGAGACCGGCGGCCTGATTGATGTTGAGTCCGCGCTGTACGCTTCCAAGGTACAGCTGGTGTGCCCCAAATGTAACGAGGCGACCCGCGTCGGCCACAAAAAGGGCGGCGCACGCATTTGCAAAAAATGCGGCAACGAATTTTAAGTAAGGGAGGAACATAACAATGGCTGCAAGGTTAAAAGAAACCTATAAGAGCGAAGTTGCTCCGGCATTGATGAAGAAATTCGGCTACAAATCTGTTATGCAAATCCCGAAGCTTGACAAGATTGTTATCAATGTTGGTTGCGGCGAAGCCCGCGAAAACTCTAAGGTTGTAGATGCAATCATCTCCGACCTGTCCCAGATCACCGGTCAGCGCCCCGTGGTGTGCCGCGCAAAGAAGTCTGTTGCAAACTTCAAGCTGCGTGAGGGTATGCCCATCGGCGTAAAGGTCACTCTGCGTGGCGAGAGAATGTATGAATTCCTGGACAGATTCTTTAATCTGGCTCTCCCCAGAGTGCGTGACTTCAGAGGGATCAATGCAAACTCCTTTGACGGCCGTGGTAACTACGCCATGGGTATCAAAGAACAGTTGATTTTCCCCGAGATCGAATATGACAAGATCGACAAGGTGCGCGGTATGGATATCATTATGGTAACCACCGCAAACACAGATGAAGAAGCACGGGAGCTGCTCAAGCTGATGGGCGCACCGTTTGCAGAGTAAGGAGGGATTATCGTGGCAAAAACATCTATGAAAGTCAAGGCAGTTCGTCCTGCCAAGTATTCCACCAGACAGCACAACAGATGTAAGATCTGCGGTAGACCTCACGCATACCTGCGTAAGTATGGCGTGTGCCGTATCTGCTTCAGAGAGCTGGCTCACAAGGGCGAGATCCCCGGTGTGCGCAAGGCATCTTGGTAATCTGAGAATTGAAGATCGAATAAGGAGGAAATATCAATGCATATTACAGACCCTATCGCTGATATGCTGACCAGAATTCGCAACGCGAATTCCGCAAAGCACGATACTGTAGATATTCCCGCATCTAACATGAAGAAGTCAATTGCTCAGATTCTGGTAGATGAAGGTTATATCAAAGGCTACAAAGTAATTGAAGACGGCAAGCAGGGCGTTATCCGCGTGACCCTGAAGTATGGCGAGGGCAAGAGCCGCGTCATCACCGGTCTGCGCCGCGTGTCTAAGCCCGGTCTTCGTAAGTATTCAAGCGTTGAGGATATGCCCAAGGTAATGAAGGGCCTGGGCGTAGCCATCGTTTCTACATCTAAAGGCGTAATGACAGACAAAGAAGCTCGCAAAGAGAATGTGGGCGGCGAAGTTCTGGCATTTATTTGGTAAGGAGGTGCAGTCGTATGTCACGAATTGGCTTAAAGCCTATTGAAATTCCTGCCGGCGTTGACGTAAAGGTTGACGGAACGACTGTTACCGTAAAGGGCCACAAGGGGGAACTTACCCGGAATGTTCATCCGAACATGGCAGTCGCAGTAGAAGGCAACGAAGTTATTGTAAAAAGACCCAACGATGAGAAGGCGAACAAGTCTCTTCACGGCTTGACCCGCACCCTCATTCACAACATGGTTCTGGGCGTGACCGAGGGCTTCAAGAAGAATCTGGAAGTCAACGGTGTTGGTTACAGAGTACAGGTACAGAACAACAAGCTCACAATGAACCTTGGCTTTTCTCACCAGGTGATCATGGACGCACCGGAAGGAATTACCATTGAGTGCCCCAGTGCAAACGCCATTGTCATCAGCGGCGCAGACAAGCAGGCCGTAGGTCAGTTTGCCGCACAGGTTCGCGAGAAGAGACCCCCGGAACCCTACAAGGGCAAGGGTATCAAGTATGACTATGAGCATATTCGCCGCAAGGAAGGCAAAGCAGGTAAGAAATAAGGGAAGGAGTGAATTACAATGGTTTCAAGACAAGACGCCAATAAGGCAAGACAAAAGCGCCACATTCGTGTTCGTGGCAAAATCAGCGGCACTGCTGCTCGTCCCAGACTCAACGTATATCGCTCCCTCAGCAATATTTACGTTCAGCTCATTGATGATGTTGCCGGTGTAACGCTGGCAAGTGCATCCACCACTGAGAAGGACTTTGCACAGTACGGCGGAAATGTAGAAGCAGCTAAGGCTGTTGGTAAGACATTAGCAGAAAGAGCCACCGCAAAGGGCATCACCGAGTGCGTATTTGACCGTGGCGGTTACGTGTATCACGGTCGTGTGGCTGCGGTTGCAGACGGCGCTCGTGAGGGCGGACTGAAGTTCTAACGAAGGAGGTAAATACTTTTGGCTACAAAGATTGACGCATCTTCAATGGAACTTGAAGAAAGAGTGGTTACCATCAACCGTGTTTCTAAAACCGTAAAGGGCGGTCGAATTTTTAAGTTCTCCGCACTGGTGGTTGTTGGTGATAAGAACGGTCTGGTCGGTTTCGGTATCGGTAAGTCCGGTGAGGTTCCGGACGCTATCCGTAAGGGGATCGAGGACGCAAAGAAAAATTTGATCAAAGTATCTCTGCGGGGTACCACCATTCCCCATGAGATCACCGGTAAGTTCGGTGCTGGCGAAGTGCTGCTTATGCCCGCTCCCAAAGGTACCGGCGTGATCGCCGGCGGCCCGGTTCGTGCGGTTGTTGAGACCGTTGGTATCGGCGATATTCGTACCAAGGCCGTTCGCTCAAACAACCCGTACAATGTGGTTCGCGCCACCATTGACGGTTTGAGCAGACTGCGCACGGCAGAGGAAGTTGCTGCTGTTCGCGGTAAGTCAGTGAAAGAAATCGTAGGATAAGGAGGGGCGCATTATGGCAGATATTAGAATCAAACTTACAAAAAGCCTGATCGGCAGTAAGCAGGACCAGATCGCCACCGCCCACTCTCTTGGCCTGCGGAAGATCGGCAACGAAACCGTTCAGCCGAACAACGACGCAACTCAGGGCAAGATCAAGAAGATCGCACACCTGATCACCGTTGTTGAAGAATAAGGGGAGGTAGCAAGATGAAATTACATGAACTTTCTCCTGCTGAAGGCTCCAAAAAGAGTGTTAAGCGTATCGGTCGCGGTACTGCTTCCGGCCAGGGTAAAACCGCCGGTAAAGGCCAGAAGGGTCAGAAGGCCCGTTCCGGTTACAGCAGACGGCCCGGCTTTGAAGGTGGTCAGATGCCCCTTCAGCGTCGTGTGCCCAAAAGAGGTTTCAACAACATTTTTGCAACGGAGTACGCCATTGTCAATGTGTCTGATCTGAACGACAGATTTGAGGACGGCGCAACCGTGAACGCTGAGAGCCTGGTGGCCTCCGGTCTTTTGAAGAAGACACTGGATGGTGTAAAGGTTCTGGGCAAGGGCGAGATTACTAAGGCTCTGACCGTTCAGGTCACCGCCATCAGTGAGAGCGCCAAATCTAAGATTGAGGCAGCAGGTGGCAAGGTGGAGGTGCTGTAAATGATCAAGACCTTCGTAAACGCTTGGAAAGTTGCGGACATCCGCAAAAAGCTTTTGTTTACAGCATTTGTTATCCTTGTTTTCCGAATTGGCTCTGTCATTCCTGTTCCTTTCCTGAACATTGTTGATGAGATCAATGTAGGTAAGGGCAACACCATTTTAACCTACCTGAGCTTGATGACCGGTAGTGCATTCACATACGGAACAATTTTCGCTATGTCCATCACACCGTACATCAATGCCTCCATTATTATGCAGCTTCTTGCTGTGGCCATTCCTGCACTGGAGCGGCTGCAGAAGGAGGGCGAAGAAGGCAGAAAGAAGATCGGCACGATCACGCGTTTCGTTACGGTTGGTCTGGGCCTGTTGCAGTCCCTGGCATACTTCTTCTTCCTGCGTGCCAACGGCTATCTGATGAAGGATGCCAGCGGCGCAGCATTCACCGGCTTTGACGCCGTGTTCCAGGCAGTGGTCATTATTGCAGTGCTCACCGCCGGCACAGCCGTGATTATGTGGCTGGGCGAGCAGATCACCATTTCCGGTATCGGTAACGGTATTTCCATTATCCTTTTTGCCGGCATCGTGTCTCGTTTCCCCACCCTGATTAAGCAGCTGTTCCAGTACCTGGACACCGGCCGTACCGTGTACAAAGTTCTGGTTCCCGTGGTGTGCGTGATCTTCCTTTTGATGATCGCTTACATCGTATTTATGGATAACTCAGAGCGCCGCCTGCCCATTCAGTACGCCAAGCGCGTTGTGGGCCGCAAAATGTACGGCGGTCAGTCCACCCACATGCCCATTAAGATCAATATGAGCGGCGTGCTGCCTATCATTTTTGCATCTTCTATTTTGTCCCTGCCCGGTACGGTGCAGATGTTCATTTCTGCTGACAAGTACCAGGGCACCGGCTGGGAGAAGTTCTTTAACGCCTTCCAGAGTGACTCTTGGTGGTATGCGGGTATGTACTTCCTGCTGATCATCTTCTTTGCCTATTTCTACAGCACCATTCAGTACAACCCGATTGAAATGGCAAATAATCTTCGTAAGAACAACGGCGCAATTCCCGGCATTCGTCCCGGCAAGCCCACTTCCGATTACATCATGCGGGTTCTGTCCCGTCTGACCTTGATCGGTTCTTTGATGCTTTGCGTAGTTGCCTTGTTCCCCATCGTGTACTCCTTGATTTGTAAGGCGGCGATTCCGCCCCTGGAGACCGGCGGTGACGACGGCGGCATGAGCATCACCCTGGGCGGTACATCCATCATCATTATGTGCGGTGTAGCTCTGGAGACGGTGCGTCAGCTGGAAAGCCAGTTGATGATGCGCCACTATAAAGGCTTCCTTGACTGATTATAAGGAGAACGCAAGATGAATTTGATCCTTCTTGGCGCGCCCGGTGCCGGCAAAGGCACCCAGGCGGAAAAGATTGTTGAAAAGTATGGTATTCCTGCCATCTCCACCGGTAACATCATCCGTGCCGCTCTGAAAGAGGGCACCGAGATGGGCCTGAAGGCCAAGTCCTATATGGACGCAGGCCAGTTGGTTCCGGACGATGTGGTTATCGGGATCATCAAGGACAGACTGGAACAAAAAGATTGCGAAAACGGATTTATTCTGGACGGATTTCCTCGTACCATTCCTCAAGCCCAGGCGCTTGAGGACATGGGCGTGGCTATTGATAAGGTCATTGATATAGAAGTCCCTGACGAGAAAATTACCGCCAGAATGTCCGGCCGTCGTGTATGTTCAAAGTGTGCAAATTCCTACCACATGCTTTATAAAAAGCCCAAGGTGGACGGTGTTTGTGACGCTTGCGGCGGTGCACTGATTCAACGCAAGGACGATGCGCCGGAGACGGTGCAGGCTCGCCTTGTGGAATACCACAAGATGACCGAGCCGCTGAAGGACTTTTACGACAAGCTGGGTAAGCTGGCAGTCGTAGAGGGTCAGGAAGAGGTGGCAGACACCACGGCACTCGTTTTTGCAGCACTGGAGGATTAACATGGTCGTGCTGAAAAGCAGCAGAGAACTGGAGCTGATGAAAGAGGCTTGCCAGATCTCCGCTGAAGCATTGATGGTAGCAGGTGAGGCTGTTAAGCCGGGCATCTCTACAAAGGAAATTGATAAGATCGCTTACGATCTGATCATCAAACGGGGCGCTAAGCCCAATTTCCTGCACTATGGGGGCTATCCCGCTACTGCATGTATATCCATAAATGATGAAGTGATCCACGGTATACCGAAAAAGGACCGCATCCTCCAAGAGGGTGACATTGTCAGCATCGACCTGGGTGCGGCCAAAAACGGTTATAACGGCGATAATGCTGCCACATTTGCAGTCGGGTCTTGCTCGCCCGAGGCAAAGCGGCTGATGGATACCACCCGCGAGAGCCTGTATAAAGGCATTGAGCAGGCGATACCCGGCAACAGGATCGGCGATATCGGCCACGCAGTACAAGAATATTGCGAGGCGCGCGGATACGGTGTTGTTCGTGACTTTGTGGGTCACGGCGTGGGCACCAAACTTCATGAAGACCCCAGCGTACCAAACTTCGGTCACGCAGGACGCGGTATCAGACTATTACCCGGAATGACATTGGCAATTGAACCAATGATAAATCTGGGGACCTATAAGGTAAAACAGCTTTCAGACGGTTGGACGGTCAAGACGGCAGACGGCAAGCTGGCTGCGCACTTTGAGCACACCATTGCCATTACCTCTAACGGTCCGGTCATTTTGACCAAAGTCTGAGGCGTTAATCAATTGCAGGCGATTACGCCGTAATGTGATTCCAGATAAGAGCGAACATCAATTCAAGATCCTATCCATAAGAGAGGTAAACGATGTCAAAGTCAGATATGATTGAAGTGGAAGGTACTGTGGTTGAGGCGCTGCCCAACACGACCTTTAAGGTAGCACTCCAAAATGACCACATCATTTTAGCCCATATCAGCGGTAAGCTGCGGATGAACAACATTCGTATCCTTCCCGGTGATAAGGTAACGATTGAGATGTCACCCTATGACCTGAACAAGGGTCGTATTATTTGGCGCTCAAAGTAAATAAAGGAGGATATTCAAATGAAAGTCAGACCTTCTGTAAAGAAAATTTGCGACAAATGCAAAGTGATTAAGCGCAATGGTAAAGTCATGGTTATCTGTGAAAATCCAAAGCACAAACAGCGTCAGGGCTAATCCTGAGCAATAATTCGGAGGTAAAACAATATGGCACGTATTTCTGGTGTTGACTTGCCCAACGACAAGAGAGTTGAGATCGGCCTTACTTACATCTATGGTATCGGCCGTACCACTGCTACTCAGATCGTAGAGGCAACCGGAATTGATCCCGATACTCGTTGCAGAGATCTTACCGAGGATCAGGTTTCCAAAATTCGTGATTACATTGAGAAGAACCTGAATGTTGAAGGCGATCTGCGCAGAGACAGAGCATTTGACATTAAGAGACTCATTGAAATTAACTGCTATCGCGGTATGCGCCATCGTCAGGGCCTGCCTGTAAGAGGACAGACCTCCAAGAACAACGCCCGCACCCGCAAAGGTCCCAAGAAGACCATAGCAAACAAGAAGAAATAAGCGTAGGAGGATATTCGTAGTATGGCTACAAAAAAGACCACTGGCTCTCGCAAACGCCGCGAGAAGAAGAATATTGAACGTGGTGCTGCCCATATTCAGTCAACCTTCAACAACACCATCGTAACCATCACGGACACGCAGGGCAATGCCGTTTCTTGGGCGTCTGCCGGCGAAATGGGTTTCCGTGGTTCCAAGAAGTCTACTCCCTTTCTTTGCACAGACTCTTCGCCGAGGTTCTTTGCTAAAGGCTGCTATGGAGCATGGTATGAAGACGGTGGAAGTTTTCGTTAAAGGCCCCGGCTCCGGTCGTGAAGCTGCCATCCGCGCACTTCAGACCGCCGGTCTGGATGTGACCCTGATTAAGGATGTTACCCCCATTCCGCACAACGGCTGCCGTCCGCCTAAGAGACGTCGTGTATAATCTAACGGAGGTGTAGAAGATATGGCAAAGAATTCAGAGCCCATCGCAAAGCGCTGCAAAGCACTCGGCATTTCTCCGGCTGTTATGGGCTATACAAATAAGGATACATTCAGAAATTCTTATACCAAGAATCGCCGCAAGAAGAGCGAGTATGCTATGCAGCTGCAGGAAAAGCAGAAAGTGAAGTTCATCTACGGCATTCTGGAGAAGCAGTTCCATTCTTACTATGAGAAGGCAGCTAAGGCTCCCGGCCAGACCGGTGCCGTGCTGCTGACCATGGTAGAGACTCGTTTGGACAATGTGGCTTTCCGCACCGGTTTTTGCAAGACCCGTCGTGAGGCTCGCCAGGCTGTTTCTCACGGTCACTTCACCGTGAACGGCAAAAAGGTCAACATTCCCTCCTACCTTGTGAAGGCCGGCGATGTGATCGCTGTGGTGGATAAGAGCAAGGAGAATGGCAGATTTAAGCTCGTGAAGGAAGAGGGCGTTTATGGCAACGCTCCCAAGTGGCTGGAGGTTGACGCAGAGAAGCTGACCGCTAAGGTTGTGGCTCTGCCCACCCGTGAAGACATTGATTATCCTGTTGAAGAGCACTTGATCGTTGAGTTCTATTCTAGATAATAGTTGATCATTCTGTTATTTAGCTGTTAAAATCAAAATAGGAGGCTTTTAAATGATTGAAATTGATAAGCCGAAAATCGAGATTGTAGATTTATCTACTCAGGGAAGCAGAAGCGTAGGTAAGTTTGTGGTGGAACCTCTGGAAAGAGGTTTTGGCGCAACCCTGGGCAACGGTATGCGGAGAGTACTGCTCTCCTCTCTGCCCGGCTATGCCATCACTTCCGTGAAGATTGATGGTGTGCTGCACGAGTTTTCTACCATTCCGCATGTAAAGGAAGATGTGACGGAGATCGTTTTGAATCTCAAGAACGTTATCCTGAAGATTCACGATGAGCAGCCGAAGATGCTGCACATTGAGGCCAGCGGAGAAGGCGAGATCACTGCGGGCGATATTATTCATGACGCAGATGTAGAGATCCTGAATCCCGAGCTGCACATTGCTTATCTGGACGCCGGCGCCAGCGTATCTATGGAGCTGACGGCAGACAGCGGCCGCGGCTATGTGCCCTGTGACCGCAACAAGCAGCTGATGGATTTGCCCATCGGCACCATTGCAATCGACTCTATCTACACCCCGGTGCTCAAGGTGAATTACACCGTAGAGAACACCCGTGTAGGTCAGCAGACAGACCTTGATAAACTGATTCTTGATGTTGAGACGGACGGCACCATTCCGGCTGACGAGGCCGCTTCTTTGGCTGCTAAGATTCTCAACGACCACCTGATGCTGTTTGTGGATCTCTCTGAGGAGATTGGCAACCAGGATATTATGGTGGAGAAGGACGACGACGGTAAGGAGAAGGTTCTGGAGATGACCATTGAGGAACTGGATCTGTCCGTGCGCTCTTTCAACTGTCTCAAGCGAGCAGGCATTAACACAGTAGAGGATTTGATCAGCAAATCCGAAGAAGATATGATGAAGGTTAGAAACCTGGGCCGCAAGTCCCTGGACGAGGTGGTTGCCAAGCTGCAATCCCTGGGCTTCAGCCTGAGTCACGATGAGGATTAAAGGAGGGAATTTCAATGCCAGGTTCCAGAAAATTGGGCAGACCTACTGACCACAGAAAAGCAATGCTCAGAGGTATGGTTACTTTTCTTTTAGAAAACGGCAAGATTGAAACTACCGTTACCAGAGCGAAAGAAGTTCGCGCTATGGCTGAGAAGATGATCACTCTCGGCAAGAAGAACACTTTGGCTTCCAAAAGACAGGTGCTTTCCTATGTTACCAAGGAAGATGTTGTAAAGAAGTTGTTTGATGAGATCGCGCCCAAGTACGAGGACAGAAACGGCGGTTACACCCGCATTGTAAAGACTGGCCCCCGTCGCGGCGACGCAGCTGAGATGTGCATCATCGAGCTTGTATAAGCGCAGGTCATTATGACGGTTATAGGCGTATGTACCCCGGTACATACGCCTTTTTTCATGGTCGTGGCGTTAATATAAAAATTACCAAAAAGTGCAGACAGTTTGCCCCCGGCAGCCGTCTTATAGAGTGTACACACAATGGGAAACGCTTTGACCAGCAGAAAGGAAATGTACGATGTTCGGTAAAAAGAAAATTGAGGCTGTGTCCGTATTAGACCTGCGCAACTATACGCCCCAGGCGCTGCGCAAGATCAGCTCTATTCAAGCGGTAAGCACCATCTTGCTGCCGGAGAATCCTTCGCCGGCATTCGCAGAGGCCTATGCGGATATAACCAAGGGGGCCATTGCCCAGGAGGTGTTTGCGCCTATGGACAAAGTGGCCCAGTATAACGGGATGAATGTGCTGGGGTCTACGCTGCCGGAGGGCGCCATTTGCCTTTGTAACGGTATGACCATCTTTCGGCGGGCTGCCGGGGAGAAGCACGCCCGAGTCTTTTTGAGCGGTATAGGCGTTGCAGAGCAGGGCACCGGCCTGGTGATTGAGAACCTGAACGGTATGTTCAGGGAATTGGATCGGGATCTGGACCATTTGCACCAGTTCTCCGCAGAGCTGCGGGCAGGTGCGGATTTGCTGTCCCGGTTGGAGGACGGCGCGGTGATCGTGGTGGGCAGCAGCCTGTTTTTTGCGCCGGATGTGACCCCGGAGATGATCACGGATAAGCACCTGCTGTTTATCGTAGGTGCGGTTGCCGTATGTCCCAAGCCGCTGCTGGGCACGGTGCAGGCCAACAGCATAGTAGGGAATATGGTCATGGACGAAGAAGCGTATGAAGCATTCCGAAAAAAGTACAAAGTATGAGCACTTTAATGCTGTTTATGCTGGATCTTATGCTGCGGTGCTGCGTTGGATTAGCGGTCGTGTGCCTGCTGATTTGGCCGAGGAGCTGACCCAGCAGACCTTTATGCAGTATTGGCAGTGGCTGCTGGCGGCGGCTGCTTTTCCTAAGTCGGACAAAAGCCTGCTGCTGTCCATTGCCCGCGCGTGTGCGCCGACCACTACCGGGCCATTGCTGCCCGGGCGGTGTGCGTGGCTATACCGGAGGACTTTGACCTGCCGGATCGGGCGGATCCCATCACCATGGTAGAGTGGGCGCAGGTGCTGGGTATGCTGGGGCGAGAGGATCAGATTTTGCTCGCTATGCGGCGCCAGGGCTACGGCAGTAAAGAGATCGGTCTGGCACTGGGTATTTCCGGCTCTGCGGTGCGTACCCGGTTGCAAAAGGTGCGCAAGCTGCTGCGCAAGGTGCTGGCGGACTGACGGTTGCACCGGCGACAGGCTTATGGTATAATGACAACAGAATATGTGAGGTGGTATCCTGATGAAAAAGTACAGTGCGATCTTTTGTTTCCTGCTGGCAACTGTGTTTGTTGGGGTGCCATCTTTTTTTGCCTTTGCCGGGGAGCAGGGGACTTTAGGTGATAGTCAGGTGGATTATGTGTTTGAGGAGAGTACCGGCACTTTGACCCTCACCGGCACCGGTGCTACGCCGGATTACACCCCGGAGAGTCTGCCGCCATTTGCCGCCCACCGCAGCCAAATCCGCACAGTACAAGTGGAGGAGGGCATTACCGGGCTGGGGGACAATCTGCTTCGCCAGTTGACGGCTGCTACGGATGTGCAGTTGCCGGAGAGCCTGAGAACGATTGGCAGTAACACCTTTTTCCATGTCGCAGCCTTACAGTCGATACGAATTCCTGCCGGGGTCACGGGTATTGGCAGTTATGCCTTTGCCGCTTGCTCTTCGCTGACGGATATTCAGTTTGACAATATGGCCGGCAGTTTGCAGCTGGGCGCCTGTGCCTTTATTGACTGCAAGGCGCTGACCGCTGCCCAGTTCCCGGTGGGCACCGGCTTTGGTCAGTACGCGGTTGGGTACCAGGACGAGGACGGCCGCCCCATGACTGCCTTTACCTTGCGGGGACTGACCGGCACCACTGCCCAGTATTATGCGGATGCAACGGCACAGATTACCTTTGATCCGGCGCTGGAGCTGACTCAAGGCGCCACCTTTGGCAACACATTTCAATCCTACAGCGGTACAGATTGGTATCGCTATACCCCTACTGCTACCGGTACTTACCATTTTTACTCCATGGGCAGTGTGGACACGGTGGTGCGCCTATGCGACAGCAGCAAGGCGGACCTGGGGCAAGGCAGCGACGACCGTTCCCTTTATGATCTGAATTTTGATCTCACCTGTACTTTGCAGGCAGGGGAGACCTATTATTTTCAAGTGACCAATAACCACAGCCTGGGGGCATACACGGCGTATCTGTATCCGGGTAAAGTGATCGGTTTTTCTGCCGCATTCCCGGCAGATCAGGTGCTGGTCACCGGTGTGGATAGCACGGCGCGCACGGACAGCGATGGGCAGACCTATGCTTACTTTGACCTGAACGCCTTTACCGATCGGTTGCAAATTACCATCACTTATGATACCGGCGACCAGGTGACTCTGCCGCTGACAGAGAAAAACTATAACGGCCATGTCTTTTCATTGACGGACGATCAAGTTGCCCATCACTGGACAGAGGGTACGTACACCGCCACTCTGACCTGGGGTGACCAAACGGCTGCTGTGCCGGTGCAAGTACACACCCATGTGTACACCGCCCAACGCACAGAACCCACTTGCGTGGCAGACGGCCAAATCCTTTACACATGCACTTGCGGTGACAGCTATGCCACCCCGATTGCCAAGCTGGGGCATACGGCGCCTGCCACCCACCGAGTTGAGCCCACATGCACTTTGCCGGGTTATACTTATGATTATTGCACCCGGTGCAGAGCGCATTTGTCCGATACCGTCAGTACCCCGGCGTTGGGGCACGATTATACCGCCGTGGTGATCCCGCCGACGACAACGGAGGAGGGCTACACCCGCTACACCTGCCGGCGCTGCGGCAGCAGCTATGATGCGAATTATCAACCGGCGCTTAGCTACACCGTCACCGGGCGTGCGGTGGCAATGGAGAGCACGGACGGCAGTCACCCCCACAATTATCTGCTGGTGGGCACGACGATAGAGTTGGGCGATGAGAGCGTGCGAACCGGCGAGGACGGCACATTTTCTATTGCCGTGGCGCCGGGTACTTATACCTTGACCGTGGGGGCGGATTTTTACTTATGCCGCCAGGTGCAGGTAACGGTCACTACACAGAGCGTAGACTTGGGCGATGTGCCGGTGATGGCCTATGATTTGACCGGCGATGGGTATGTGAACGCCCGGGATCTGGTGACTTTACAGCAGTACGCAGCCGATATTGACCGGGGCGATGGCGCGTATGAGCGGTTGTTGGATTTTAACGGAGACGGGCGAATTACCGCTGCGGATATGGACGGCGCTGCCGGTTTTATCGGTGCCGGCAAGCTGGACGAAAGCATTTACGATTAACAGAGAAAACCAACCTGTGGAATCACGGGTTGGTTTTTGTATTTTTCTATTGAAAAAGCACCGCATATAGCGTATAATAGCCGTAATATAAACGAAAAAATACTTGCCATACCCGGTGTCGCGCCCGGTGCGCCACCGCAAACGGAGGACAGTTTTATGAAAAAAGTTGCAGTCATTATGGGCTCGGACAGCGATCTGCCGGTGGTGGCACCGGCCATTAAGCAGCTGCGGGAGCTGAGCATTGAGACAGAGGTGCATGTAATGAGCGCCCACCGTACCCCCAAGGAGGCTATGGCCTTTGCAGAGAGTGCCCGGGAGAACGGCTTTGGCGTGATTCTGGCAGCCGCCGGTATGGCGGCGCACCTGGGCGGTGTGTTGGCCGCTTCCACTACTCTGCCGGTGATTGGCATTCCGTGCAGTGCCAAGGTGCTGGACGGTATGGACGCCATGCTGGCTACGGTGATGATGCCCCCGGGTATTCCGGTGGCTACTGTTGGGGTCAATGCGGCTAAGAACGCAGCGCTGCTGGCAGCGGAAATTCTGGCTGTGGGCAATGACGACTTAATGGACAAACTGGTGCAAATGCGGGCGGATATGGCCGCTGCCGTGCGCCAAAAAGATACAGACCTGCAAAAGAAACTGGAGGAGATCTGAGTATGGAAAAGAGTTTTAGTGCGCTATGCGGCAGCCGGTGTAGATGTGACCGCCGGTTATGAGTCTGTGGAGCGGATCAAGGCCCATGTAAAGCGCACCACCGTGCCCGGCGTGCTGGGTGGGATCGGCGGCTTTGGCGGTATGTTTCAACTGCCGGTGAACGACTATAAAGAGCCGGTGCTGGTCAGCGGTACAGACGGTGTAGGCACCAAGCTGAAGATCGCCTTTTTAATGGATAAGCACGATACCGTAGGTATCGATTGTGTGGCTATGTGCGTCAACGATGTGGCTTGCTCCGGTGCCAAGCCCCTGTTCTTCCTGGATTATATTGCCTGCGGCAAAAACTTCCCGGAGAAGATTGAGCAGATCGTGGCCGGTGTGGCTGAGGGCTGTGTGCAGGCCGGTTGTGCTCTGGTTGGCGGCGAGACTGCGGAGATGCCCGGCTTTTATCCGGAGGACGAGTATGACCTGGCCGGATTCTCTGTTGGCGTTGGCGAAAAGAGCAAGTTGGTCAGCGGTGAGGAGCTGCAAGCCGGAGACGCGCTTATCGGCGTGGCCTCCTCCGGCGTACATTCTAATGGCTTCTCTTTGGTGCGCAAGGTGTTTAACATTTCTTCCCAGCGGCTGCAAGTGCAGGTGCCGGAGCTGGGCAAGAGCCTGGGCGAGGAGTTGCTGACACCCACCCGCATTTATGTAAAGCCCCTGCTGGCACTGATGGACAGCGTGCGGGTGCACGCCATCAGCCACATTACCGGCGGCGGCTTCTATGAGAATGTGCCCCGTATGCTGCAAGATGGCTTCACCGCTGTGATTGAGAAAGACAAGTGCTTTAAGAAGCCTATTTTTGACCTGATCGCCAAAGAAGGCAACATTCCGGAGCGGGATATGTATAATACCTTTAATATGGGCACCGGTTTGGTGATTGCCGTAGACGCCACGAAGGCGGACGAGGCCGTGCGGATCCTGCAACAGGCAGGGGAGCAGGCTGCAATCATAGGCCAGATCAAGTCCGGCGAGAAAGGCGTGGAGCTGGTATGAAGCGCATTGTCGTGTTAGTTTCCGGTGGGGGCACCAATTTGCAGGCTTTGCTGGACGCCCAAGACAGGGGAGAGATCCCCGGCGGGCAAATTACCTGCGTTATCGCTTCCAAGCCTGGCGTGTATGCGCTGGAGCGAGCTGCGGCTCACGGTATTCCCGGTAAGGTTTTGGAGCGCAAGGCGTACCCGGATGTACATGCTTACTCTGCTGCCATGCGGGACCTGCTGCTGGCGGAGCAGGCGGATCTGGTGGTGTATGCCGGGTTCCTGACCATTCTCGATGAACAGGTGGTAGACGCTTTTCCCGGAAAAATGATGAACATTCACCCGGCGTTGATCCCATCTTTTTGTGGCAAGGGCTATTATGGCCTCCATGTGCATGAGGCGGTGCTGCAAAGCGGGGTCAAGCTTACCGGTGCTACGGTGCACTTTGTGACTGCCGACTGCGACGCCGGCCCCATCATCGCCCAAAAGGCGGTGCCGGTGCTGGAGGGGGACACCCCGGAGGTTTTGCAGCGACGGGTGATGGAGCAATGCGAATGGCAGCTGCTGCCTCAGGCGGTGGCACTCTTTTGTCAAGATAAAATTCAGATTACGGGCAACAAGACCCGTATTTTAGATTGAGGTATAGTGTGAAAAATCACACTATACAGATTATATTGCCCTCAAAATTTGCCTTTGGCATAATTTTGAGATGGCTGTAATCACCATGAACGCCTTGTCAGGCTACAGCAAGGTGTTCATGATTTTTAATGAACGGTATGTAGCCTGAAAGGCTATGGTGATTATTATGGAGATACAACAGCTTTCAACCCTGCTGTCCGGCAACAGCTATCCCGGACGCGGGATCGTGTTGGGTCGCAGCAAGGACGGGAAAACGGCAATGATCGCCTATTTTATTATGGGGCGCAGCGTCAATTCCCGCAACCGTGTGTTTGAGGAGAACGACCGTGGCGGCATTCGCACCAAGGCTTTTGATGAGAGCAAGATGGAGGATCCGTCTTTGATCATTTACAACCCGGTGCTGTACTTGGACGGCAAGACCATTGTCACCAACGGTGACCAGACGGATACCATCTATGACTTTATGGCAGAGGGCAAGTGCTATCGCCACGCGCTGCTTACCCGGGAGTTTGAGCCGGACGCGCCCAACTACACCCCCAGAATCAGCGGCGTTGTCAAGCCAAACGGCGACTACAACCTGTCCATCTTAAAGTCCAATATGGGTCGGGGTGACTCCTGCCTGCGTTATTTCTTTGAGTATGCAGCGGTGCCCGGTCTGGGCCATTTGATCCACACCTACAAGGGCGACGGCGATCCGATCCCGTCCTTTGAGGGCGAGCCGGTGCCGGTGGAGATGGATGGCGACCTGGACAGCTTTACGCAAATGATTTGGGACAGCCTGAACGAGGACAACAAAGTTTCCCTCTTTACCCGTTTTATTGATTTGGAGAGCGGTAAGGCAGAGAGTCGGATTATCAATAAAAACAAATAAAATACAGAAAATACAGGAGAATTGGCGGCAAAACGGCAGTTCTCCTAAAAGTCTTTTTTGGAGGTCAAAGAATATGACGGTTTTGGTGGTAGGCGGCGGTGGCCGCGAGCACGCATTGGTGCGCAAGATCAAAGAGTCACCCAGAGTGGACAGTGTGCATTGCTGCCCGGGCAATGGAGGCATTGCCTATGATGCAGTGTGCCACAATGTGGCGGCGATGGATATAGACGGTGTCGTGGCGCTGGCAAAGGAGATTCAGGCAGACCTGGTGGTCGTGGCCCCGGACGATCCGCTGGTGGCCGGTATGGTAGATGCCCTGAACGCGGCGGGCTTTGCCACTTTTGGCCCCCGAGCCAACGCGGCTATCATTGAAGGCTCCAAGGTATTCTCTAAGGATCTGATGCAAAAGTACCACATTCCCACCGCCGAGTATCGGGTATTTGACGATCCCCGGGCGGCCATTGAATATATTACGGAGAAAAACGAATTTCCCACAGTCATTAAGGCAGACGGTCTGGCTTTGGGCAAGGGCGTGCTGATTCCGGAAACTTTGGAAGAAGCGGTGGCCGGTGTTAAGGAAATTATGGAGGACAAGGTATTCGGTGCCTCCGGGAATCATATTGTGGTGGAGGAGTTCCTTACCGGGCCGGAAGTGTCTGTGCTGGCCTTTACCGATGGCAAGTGCGTACGTCCCATGGTGTCCTCCATGGATCACAAGCGAGCACTGGACGGCGACAAGGGGCTGAACACCGGCGGTATGGGCACTGTGTCCCCCAACCCGTACTATACGGAAGCGGTGGCACAGCAATGTATGGACACCATCTTCCTGCCCACCATTGCGGCTATGAATGCCGAAGGGCGCACCTTCCAAGGCTGCCTCTACTTTGGTTTGATGCTTACCCCCAAGGGTCCCAAGGTGATTGAATACAACTGCCGTTTTGGCGATCCGGAGACCCAGGTGGTGCTGCCACGGCTGGAAACGGATATTATGGATATTTTTGACGCCATTAACACCGGAACGCTGGCGCAGCTGGACATTCGGTGGCGTGATAAAGCCTGTGCCTGTGTCATTTTGGCCAGCGGCGGTTATCCCAAGTCTTACCCCAAGGGGCTGGAGATCACCGGTCTGACCGATGGGCAGCGAGCGGGAGTTACCGTGTACCATGCCGGTACAGCGCAAAAGGACGGCAAGCTGGTGACTGCCGGCGGGCGCGTGCTGGGCATTACCGCCTTGGGTGACAATTTGCAGGCGGCGCTGGATACCGCCTATGCCGCTGCACGGGAAGTGCACTTTGACGGTGTGCATTACAGAAAAGACATTGGAGCCCGCGCATTGGCTGCCGGCAAATGTGAATAGGCTATGAACTTTACAAATTGTTATTGACAATTATACAGCCTGTGATATAATAGACACGTTACACACTTTGTATAATTTTTAATCGAAGAGGCGAAATTATGGCAACTGTTAAAAAGAGCAAAAAACGAATTATCGTTCCCATCGCCATTGTGTTGGTGATCGCCATTATCGTGACCAGTATCTTTATTGTGCGCAAGGTCAACGGCGGCGAGCAGGTGACCCTGCACACCATCTCTACCGGCGATATTTACGAGACGGTCAGCGCTACCGGCGATGTGACCGCAGGCGCCAGCCGTACATACAAGGTCGGCACTGTGGCGACTGTAAAAGAAGTGTTTGTCCAAAAGGGCGACAAGGTCAAAGAGGGCGACAAACTGGCTACCTTTGATACCTCTAATGTGGACGCCCAGATCTCCAAATTGCAGGGGACTTATACGGACGCGAAGAAGGCGTACAACACCGCTCGCAGCAATCAGACTGCCGCTAAGTCCAATTTGGCAGCGGTCAATAAGCAGATCAACACGCTGGAAAAACAGATTGCCAAGTTGCAAAAGCGTGCCAACACCACTACCTCAAAGAAGAAGACCACAACGAAAAAGCACCGCACCACGCTGCCGACCACAGTTCCCACAACGCGGGTGACTACCACCAAAGCAACCACCGCTAAGGCCGCTACCTATACGGTAAAGGCAACGGTGCTGGCCGGCCAGGAGAGCTACGGTACCGTGCAGGTGGGTAATAATACCGCCGGTTCTACCAGTGCAGGTAAGTATGACGAGGGTGCAGATGTGGTGATCAAGGCTGTTCCTGTCAAGGATTACAGCTTCTCCGGTTGGTACGATGCCAACGGCACAAAATTGAAGTCCTCCAAGCAGGTGACTGTTCAGGTGCGTGGTAATGTGCAGTATATTGCGCAGTTTGAGAAGACCAGCTCCACCGGTGCGCTCGCGGATCTGTCCGATACTTTGGCCGAGATTGCCGATAATATTCGCGATATGACCAATGATGTGGATACCATGATGCAGATCATGAAGACCACAGCGGACGCCATCAGTAAGGCGTTGGATAGAAATATTACCGATGGCAACGCCATCGCCAACGCGGTGGAAAAGGCCATTCGTGACGCCATCAGCGACGGCTTGATTAACGAGGACAATCTGAAAGTGATGGGCGATGTGCTGGCAAAGAGTATTGCGCAGGCTGTAAAGGAAATTGACTGGAAGAGCGTTGCAAAAGACCTGACCAGTACGACGGATATACAGTTGACTACTAAGCAGCTGCAATTGGCTGCCCTGTATGCGCAGTCCAAAATGTATGCGGTAGAGGCTTCCGACACCGCTGTCAGCGCACAAAAGAGCGTAATGGAGGGTGCAGAGAGTGCCTTGACCGCTTTGCAGGACGCAAACAAGGATTTGCAGGCCGGTTGGATCGCTTCTTTTGACGGTACCATCACCACCTGCGATCTGGTAGCCGGGGAGCAGACCTCCCTGGTCAATGACGGCATTGTGCTGGAGAATATGAACACCATGGTCGTGACCATCAGCCTGAGTGAGTACGATAACCATCGGGTGAAGGTGGGTATGCCCTGCACCATTACCACCGCTTACGGTAAGTATGAGGGCGAGGTGACTGCCAAGGCGCCTACCGCCACCGGCGGATCTACCGGCTCCATCTTGGACAATGTAGGCTCCATGGCCGGTATCAGCGGTCTGTCCAGCCTAACCAGCTCCGGTGCAGGCGTGGAGTGTACGGTAGAAGTGAAACACCCGGACGAGAACATTATCATCGGTTTTGAAGCCAATGTGGTGATTAGCACCGGTGAGTACCTTGGAGTTGTGACCGTGCCCACCGGCTCGATTGTGCTGGATAAGACCGGCACCTATGTGTACCTCTACAACGAGAAGGAAAAGACGGTCACCAAGACCGCCATTACCACCGGCGCTATGTCGGACAGCGCATACCAGGTAACCGACGGCCTGAAAGCCGGGGACAAGATCGTTGCCGCACCATCCACTACCTATAAGGAAGACTCCTTTAAGGTTAAGGTGGTTGACAAACTGAGTACAACGAAATAAGGAGCACTTTTTGTGAACATTTCAGAAAGCTTTAAAATCGCTGTCAAAGCCATAAAGGCGAACTGGATGCGCTCGCTCCTGACGATGTTGGGTATCATTATCGGTATCAGCTCTGTGATCATGATTGTGGGAGCCGGTACCGGTGCCCGGGACTATATTGTCTCTTTAATCGAGGATATGGGCTCCAACGCCGTGATGGTCTCGGTGGATACCACCCAGGCTACGGACAACGACTACATTACCTTGAAGGATGTAGAGAATATTAAAAGCCGTGTAAACGGCGTAGATCGCTGCTCGCCTATGCTGATGGGCTTTGGTAAGGCCACCATTGACTCCCAGGCCAAGGAAGCTACCGCCATGCTGGTTGGCGTAAACAGTGATATTCAGTACGCCTTGACCGAAGGCTGCACCTACGGTCGGTTCTTTACCGATGAGGAGTACAGCGCCAATTCGCCTATTGCCGTGATCGGTATTAACAGTGCTCAAAGTGTATTTGGGTATGAAGATGTGACCGGCGAGTATGTGACTGTGTCCTCCAGCGGTAAGTCCATGAAGGTCAAGATAGCGGGTGTGGCCAATATTGACCAGATTGCCCAGTCCGCCGGCGGCAGTTCCTCTCTGTCAACTATGTTTCAGCAGAACGAGGACTCTCCTGTGATCGCATTGTTTATGCCATGCACGACGCTGACCCAGATCACCGGCGCCAACTCCAACCTGAGCTCCATTTTCGTGATCGCCCAGGACGGTGCAGACAATGACGCTGTAGGTAACGCCACCGTCAACTACTTGAAAGCGGCCCACGGCAATTTTGCCAAGAATATGTATATTGCCCAGAATATGGCCACCTATATTCAGATCGTAGATATTGTTATGCAGGTGCTGACCGCATTTATTGCCTGTGTAGGTGCGATTTCCCTAATCGTTGGCGGTATCGGCGTGATGAACATTATGCTGGTGTCCGTAACCGAGCGAACGCGGGAGATCGGCATACGAAAGTCCTTGGGCGCCAAGACCAAGGTGATCACCTTGCAGTTCTTAACCGAATCGGTGATTTTGTGCTTGATCGGCGGTATCATTGGCCTGGTATTGGGTATTGCAGGCGCGTATGCGGCCTGTGCCGTTATCAATATTACCCCCAAGATCACTTGGTGGGTGATCCTGCTGGCACTGGCATTCTCCAGCGGTGTTGGGCTGTTTTTCGGCATTTACCCGGCCCGCAAGGCTGCTAAGCTGTCGCCTATTGAGGCGCTGCGCCGAGAGTAAGGCAAAATTTATACAAAGTAAGACCGTATCGACTGGCATAGTTGGTACGGCCTTTATTTTAGGTATTGAAAAAGATGGCATAATAGTGTAAAATAAAAGGACATTTTGAGCGTATGCGCAAGAATAAGGGAGGACCCTTGTATGGAGAGCATTCAGCAGGTGATCGACCGCTTTGATTTTCAGGGCAAGACGGCGGATTGCCGGGCCTTTGGCAACGGCCATATCAATACAACCTATATCATTACCACCGATCTGCCGGAGGGCGGTCAGCAGCGGTACGTGTTGCAGAAAGTCAATCACAATGTATTTCGTGACATTGACCGGCTGATGCAGAATGTGTTTGCAGTCACTTCCTTTTTGCAGGAGAAGATTCGGGCTGCCGGTGGCGACCCGGACCGGGAGACCCTGCACTTTATCAAGACCAAGGATGGCGCGCAGTATTACACTGCACCGGATGGGGACTACTTCCGCGCCTATGTGTTTGTAAAGGACTCTATCAGCTATGACGCGGTGGAGAGCGCAGCTCTGTTCCAAAAGAGCGGCGAGGCATTCGGCCGGTTCCAGCACCTGCTGGCGGATTTTCCGGCTGAGACTTTATATGAGACCATTCCTAATTTCCATAACACCCTGTGGCGGTATGAGAACGAGTTTCTCCCGGCGGTAGAAGCCGACAAGGCCGGTCGTGCCGCCGCTGTGCAGGCGGAAATTCAGTTCGTAAAGGACCGCAAGGCGGACACCCATCGGCTTAGCGACCTGGCGGCTGCCGGGCAGTTGCCCCTGCGGGTGACCCATAATGATACCAAGCTGAACAATGTGCTGTTTGACGCCACCGCCGGCGAGGCCATTTGTGTGATCGACCTGGACACGGTCATGCCGGGTCTTGCCCATTATGATTTTGGCGACTCTATTCGCTTTGGCGCCAACACCGCTGCCGAGGACGAGGCGGACCTATCCAAGGTGAGTTTGGATCTGGAGTATTTCGGCGCCTATGCCAAGGGGTTTTTGTCCCAGGCGGGGGAGAGCCTGACCCAAACGGAGATCGACCAGTTGGCCTTTTCTGCCAAGTTGATGACCTTTGAGTGCGGTATGCGCTTCTTGACCGATTACCTGAACGGCGACACTTACTTTAAGACCGCTTACCCGGAGCATAACCTGGTGCGCGCCCGCAACCAGTTTGCCTTGGTGGCGGATATGGAGCGCAAAATGGACCAAATGGAAGCGCTCATCGCTGCACTGTAAACGAAATAGCAAAGAATATGGGAGGCACTCTGTTTGGAGCGCCTCCGTATTTTTCGGAGGGCTTTTTATGCTGAAAAGATCCATAGCGGCGCACACGCGGATCGTTGTTCCCACTTTAGATGTGTTTCTAAAGCATTATACGGACTCAAAATATGTAAAGGCCGATTTTGAAAATTTGGTCAAAAACGAAACGCTTATACCGTTTTTTGCGTTTTATCACAAGTTGTTTATCGGCAAGGCATATTTGGTTGTAAAACTCAAAGACTTGCAGGTCGCCGATGGGCAGCGGGCGGCCTATTTGTGTAATTTTGAAGTGAAAAGACTGTGGCAAAATAAAGGCGTTGGCACCAAAATGCTGCATACCGTGATGGCGTATGCAAAGCAAAATGGGTTTGAAAAGCTGACCCTGGCGGTAAATGAAGCCAACGAGCGGAATATGCACTTGTACGGCAAGGCGGGCTTTCGCACCAAAATCAAAACCATAGATACAAACTTGCTGTTCTTTACCCCCAATGGCGACCCGATCAAAACACAAACGCTGGGCGTTTATTGTTGCGAACTATAAGCCACCGTGTGCACAATAAAGCGCACGAACAAAATAAAGAAGCGCAACCCATAAAGGTTGCGCTTTTTTGTATAGATTTTGATGTGAACAACGTATAGGGGGCGCTTATACAGGTGCCTTATGTGGATTTCTGCCTTTCCTGTACGGCAGCGCAGAAAGCAGATAGGCGATCCCCGGCAGGCACAGAAATAAAAAGAACATAGCGAAGCGCGGCGTTGCAAATGACGGATCCGTTGCGAAGTCGGCACCGGCATATAGCGCCCGGTTGATTTGACGGACGGCGGTTCCGCTAAAGCCACTGATTGCAAACACCAGCCCTTGCAGCAAAGCAGACACACCGGTGGACAGCTTGATGAGTAAGGATTGCCCGGACACAAAAATGCCGTCCCGGCGTATGCCGCTTTCTTTCTCCGTTAGGTCTGCTGCGTCTGCAATTAAAATGGATTGCACGGTATTGACCAGACCGCAGCAAAACATATTACAAAACAGAAGCAGGATCAAGAGCGTAAAGGGCAGGGCTTGTGTTAGCTCTTTGCGGTCGGCAAAGGAACAGCGCAAAGGCGGCCAATAAAGCCAGTCCTGCAAACACATTGGCTTGTGCAAATGTGGTGGCTGCGCCGTGCTTGTCTGCCAGTTTGGGAGCTGCGCCTGCGGCGATGAGTTGGCCTAAAAAGGCCGGAATGCCTAAGAGCAGCATATAATGCACATAAGGTGTGCGCCCGTTATTGCCAAAGTAGTAAGACAGCACGGTCATTTGCAGCAAATTCATTAGCCCGCTAGGTGTGCGCAGCAATCCGGAGAGCAAAATGCGACGATAACTTTGCATGCGCCACATTTCCGTAAGATTTTGCCATAGGCTGCGCTTTTCTGCCGGCGGGGCGGTCATGCGCTCCTGGGTACAAAAGCCTACCGGCTGAAACAGGAGCGTGCCCAGGAACAAAAAACTGCCACAGACCAAGACGGTCCCCATTTGCAGCCCTAAGGTAGGGTCGTTTAGCTGTTTGGAAAAGTGATTGCCCGCAGCCTGAGATAACGGCAATAGCAGCAAACTGATACCGGCACCGCAAATTCCTGCAACGATCCGTGCCTGTGCCAGCAATGCGTTGCGGTCCTTGCGGCTTTTTGTCATTAAGTTTGGCAATGTCCATAGCGCTACGTCGCCGAAGCAAAAGCAAATGCCAAAGCCGATGAAACTAAGCCCGGCAGCCAGTAAGATACCCAGGCGGGCGGTGGATGTTTCTGCTGCCGTATATGGACGATTAAGAAAGCAGAGCAGCGAAAAAATAAAAATCGGCAGCGGCGAAAATATAAGATAAGTGCGGCATTTGCCTTTGGTATTATGACTGCGGTCAATGCGCATACCCACATAGGGATCACACAGGAATTCGGCTATTTTAGATAGCAGGGTGATGGTGCTGATGGCCAGTGCAGGCAAAAAGATCACACTTTGAAAATAGTAGGTCAGCCCGGTGCCGATCACGCCGTATATCAAGTTTTGACCCAGCATACCCAGTAGATAGATGGTCCGTTCTCTTTTTGTGTAAGTATCCATATTTCCTCCTTACATACCAACGGTATGTATAAATTCAAAGAATAGCCGCTGCAAAGCAGCGGGCGAATGGGCGTTTATAATTGATCTAAATAAGGTTGCAAGGGCGCTAAGTCCAGCCCGGTGGGTTCGCAAAGGGTACAGAGAAATGCCAGCTTTTGCTTCCGCTTTTCCGGGCCATCAGCAAATACCAGCGGGCTTAGCCAAAGATTGGCAAGCAGCGCCACCACTTCTGCAAAGGCTGTCGGTTCGGCCACTTGCAGCGAACCGTCGGCAATGCCCGCTTCGACCACCGGCAAAAAGGCGGTAGGCGCAATTTCTTCTACGCTGCGATACAGCAAGTCGCGCAGCATTTGGGGAGAGTTACGCAGCTGCACACCCAGTTTGCGAAATTGGGCTTCCTGTGGGTCTGTAATGGCAGCGAGCAGCATTTGGGTCAGCTTTTGACTGCCGGTTAATGTTGTGGATACTGCGATTTTTTGCCAAGTGGCGGACAGGGAATTGTTCTCAAAAATACGGGCGGCAACGGCGTTTAAGATCGCCTCCTTGGAGGAAAAATGGTGGTACACCGCGCCTTTGGTCAAGCCGCCCAGCTGGTCGATGATATTCTGTATGGTGGTGTGTTCGTACCCCTGCTGCAAAAACAGGCGTGTGGCGGTATCTAAAATTTGTTCCCGGGTCTGTTCCGGGTATTTATTCCTGCTCATAGCTCCTCCTTACATACCGATGGTATGTATAAAGCATAACACAGGTTTGCTCCTTTGTCAATAAGAAAAAGCAGCCTGCCGTAGCAGACTGCTTTGTGTTTATATGAGATTTGCTGGATCAAACCACGCCCTGCGCCATCATGGCGTCGGCCACTTTCATAAAGCCGGCGATGTTGGCACCTACAACGAAGTTGTCCGGGGCATTGTACTTTTCGCAAGCCTCTTTCATGTTGTGGTAGATGTTGACCATGATGCCTTGCAGCTTGGCGTCTACCTCGTCAAAAGTCCAGCTGGAGCGAATGGAGTTCTGGCCCATCTCCAGTGCGGAGGTGGCTACGCCGCCGGCGTTGGAAGCTTTGCCGGGCAGGAACAGAATGTGCTTTTGCAGGAACACCTCTGTAGCCGCTGCGTCCGTGGGCATATTGGCGCCCTCACACACTGCGTAGCAGCCGGTGTCTACCAGGCGCTGCGCCTGCGCGGCGTGGATCTCATTCTGGGTGGCGCAGGGGAGCGCCACATCGCAGGTCACGGCATCCCACACAGAGCCCTCTGCATAAGTTGCGGTGGGGTGGCTCTCCGCATACACGGAAATGCGCTTTCTGTCCACTTCCTTAATCTGCTTTACAGCCTCTACATCAATGCCGTTTTCGTCAATGACGTAGCCGGTAGAATCGGAGCAGCAGATGACTTTTGCACCTAACTGCCGCGCCTTCTCCATAGCGTAAATGGCCACATTACCGGAGCCGGACACGGCCACACGAGCACCTTTAAGATCCTTATTGTGGTCCTTGAGCATTTCCTCGGTAATATACACCAGGCCGTAGCCGGTAGCCTCTGTACGGGCAAGGGAGCCGCCGAAGCTCAGGCCCTTACCGGTGAGCACGCCCTCAGAGCGGTTCGTCAGTTTCTTGTACTGACCGTACAAGTAACCTACCTCGCGGGCACCGGTGCCGATGTCGCCGGCGGGTACGTCCTCGTCCGCACCTACATATTTATACAGCTCATTCATAAATGCCTGGCAGAAGCGCATCACTTCCATATCGCTCTTGCCCTTGGGGTCAAAGTCAGAGCCGCCCTTGGCGCCGCCGATGGGCAGGCCAGTCAGGCTGTTTTTGAAGATCTGCTCAAAGCCCAGAAACTTGATGATAGACAGGTTTACGCTGGGGTGCAGGCGCAGACCGCCTTTGTAGGGGCCGATGGCGGAGTTAAACTGCACGCGGTAGCCGCGGTTTACATGCACCTGGCCATGATCGTCTACCCACGGAATACGGAACATGATCTGCCGTTCCGGCTCAACCAACCGCTCCAACAAGCTGGTTTTTTGGTATTTCGGATCGTTGTTGACCACCGGCGCCAATGCGTCTAAAACCTCTGTGGCGGCCTGGATAAATTCCGGCTGATCCGGGTTCTTTGCTTTCAGATCTGCCAGCACTTTTTCTGTATAAGTCATACAAAATCCCTCTCTTCAGAAGCGTTGCTTCCGTTTATTTTTGTATAAATTATACCAATATCATAGGTATTAGTCAATGTACGCGTATCTATTTTTCCACTTTGCACAAAAAAGATTGCCGTGAGTTTTCACTCACGGCAAAATTGAATAAAAATGCGTTTTTCGGTGTACGCCGGTCAGCTACAAATTAACTGACCGTAGCCTTTGCCTCGTTTGTAGATCACGCAGGTTTCGCCGTTCGGCGCCAGATAAACAAAGAAGCTGTGTCCCAGCATTTCCATTTGCACGATGGCCTCATCGTCGGTCATCATTTGCAAATGAATGTTCTTTTTGCGCTGAATATCCACGGCGGAGCTGTCATAGCTCTCAAAGTCGTCCATGGTCACTTCTTCTATGGGCTCCAGCATGGAGGCGATCTGGTCAATGCCACCCTTACGCTTCTTATCTACCAGGTAGGTCTTTAGCTTGCGCAGCTTTCGCTTCAGGTCGTCTACTGCCATATCAATGACCGGCTCAATCTTGTCTGCCCGTGCCTCGCCGCGGATAAAGGAGCCAATGTACTTGACTGTAATGTCGCACTTGTAGCCGTCCTTTACCTTGGCTAAGGTCACATCAAAGGAGGCGTTGTCCGGCAGCATTTTTTCAATACGCTGCAATTCTTTGTCAATACCGTCTTTGGTGCCTTGTTTTAGGTCAAATCCTCTTGCCGTAATGTTGATCATACTATCACCCCTTTGGGAATTCAGAGGCATACCTCTGTACCCATATTATACACCACCGGGAGAGAAAGAAAAAGTATTGAGGTTTTGGCTGTTTTGTAGTATAATATATAGCCGACGGCTCCGGCGCTCGGCTCACCGATACATACGGCGAAAGTCATGGCCTGTTTGGCACGGACAAAGAGAACGGATAAAAGAAAGTATAAGAAAAGAGCACACCATAATCGGTGTGCTCTTGCTGTTTATCCGGCTTAGATGGTGCCGTCCCAGGTGGAGACTTCCGTTGCCTTTTTCTCCTCCTCATCGAACCAGTGGGTGGTGACCGCCTTGCTCTCTGTGTAGAAGCGATAAGCGTCCTTACCCAGGCAATGCAGGTCGCCGAAGAAGGACTTTTTGTGCCCGCTGAAGGGGATAAAGCCTACCGGTACCGGAATACCCACATTGATGCCGACCTGGCCGCCGTCGGTACGGCGGGCAAACTCCCGGGCATAATAGCCGCTCTGGGTGTAGATCACGGAGCCGTTGGCATAAGGATTGGCGTTCATAATGGCCAAGCCCTCCTCAAAGTCCTTGCACCGTTTGATGCATAGCACCGGACCAAAGACTTCTTCGTCGCCGATGGTCATATCTGCCGTTACATGGTCAAAGATGGTGGGGCCTACAAAGTAACCGTTCTCGTAGCCCTCCACAACGGTGTTACGGCCGTCCAACACCAGGGTGGCGCCCTCGGCTACGCCCTTGTCAATATCGGCCAGTACCTCTTTATAATGCTTTTCGTAAGTGATGGGACCCAGGCGGGAGCTCTTGTCCCAGGCAGGGCCGCAGTTCACTTTCTCCGCCTGCTTTTTCAGCTCGGCTACAAAGGCGTCTGCAATGCTGTCCTGTACCACGCAGCAGGACAGCGCCATGCAACGCTGACCGGCACAGCCGAATGCGGAGTTGATCACGCCGGCTACCGTACGCTCTAAGGCGCAGTCCTCCATCACCAGGGCATGGTTCTTGGCCTGGCACAGGGCCTGGCAGCGCTTGCCGTTGGCAGCGGCTTTTTCATAGATTTTCAGACCCACCGGGGTGGAACCAACAAAGGTAATGCCCTTAACATCCGGGTGCTCCAGAATGGTGTTGATCTCATTGCGAGAGCAGGTGACCACATTGATGACACCGTCCGGCACGCCTGCGTCCTTGTACAGCTGGGCAAAGAGCATGGCGGTCTTGGGGGTCAAGGAAGCGGCTTTCAGCACCAGGGTGTTGCCGGCGGCAATACAGGTGGGTGCCATCCAGCCAAAGGGGATCATGGCCGGGAAGTTTACAGGCACAATGCCGGCAAACACGCCCAGCGGCTCTCTGTATTTCACGGTATCATACCCGCGGGAGGCGTCCATAATGGACTCACCCATCATCAGGGACGGTACCTGGGTGGCCAGCTCCGTGCCTTCTTTTGCCTTGAGCACATCTCCCTCGGATTCTGCCCAAACTTTGCCGTTTTCCTTGGCAACACTCATGGTCAGTTCATCCATGCGCTCCAGGATCAGTTCCCGCACTCTATATAGAATCTGTGCCCGCTTAATGGCCGGGGTGGCGCTCCAGCCCGGATAGGCAGCTTTGGCGGCCGCAATGGCCTCCAGCACCTCATCGTTGGTGCAGCAGGGCGCCTGGCCGGTGGTTTCGCCGGTGGACGGATTGTGCAGGTCGTACCATTTGTCCGTCTTGGACTCACGGAACTGGCCGTTTACAAAATACTTTAGCTTTTCTGCCATAGATTTTACCTCTCTTATCCTCCCCGCCGCAAAGCGGAGCATAATTTTGCAATTTCATTGTACCACAGCCCCTACGCCAAAATCAATACCCAGCCGTCGAGAACGGCCTAAATTGAACAAAAGTGCGCTTGCCGTCACATTTGATTGACTCCTGCATAGAATGGGTAAGAAATAACGGCAAAGAAGGGGTAGTATGGGCGAGTGTACCGTGGTATTGGTGGGCGGCAACAATGGAGGTAAGGAGCATTTGCTGCAGGAGCTTTTGGGGCGGCAGGGGGGCGCCTGGTGTTATTCGTACCGGCATATTACTTATGATTTGCGGCTGCTGCCTCTGTGCGCTCTGCAAAGTCCGGCGCTGCGGGGGGCGGACTGTACGGTGCTGGTGACCCCGGCGTTGGATCTGCAGCGGGCACTGGCGGCGTTGCCTGCCCTTTGGCAGCGCAGTCATCGGTTGGTGGTGTACATCACGGATAGGGGTGCCGCCCGGCGGCGCGGTGTTATCATTGACCCGGCAGCGTTGTCTGCCGGGCTGGGGTGCCCGGTGGTGGTGGCCACCCCTTACAGCAGCCGTGGGGTCAATCGGCTGCTGGCTGCGGTGGACCGGGTGGTACATTTTCCGCCGGTGCCCCATACCCTGGGGGATACGCATATCCAAACGGTACTGGCGGCAGCGGTGCGCCCGGGAAACCGTGTGCGCACATTTCGTCGGTTCCGGGTGTGGACGGCGGCGCTGTGCGTGACCCTGTGGGCGTTGGCTGCTTTGCTCTTGGCGTTGCTATGGCATTTTGGCAGGGGATAGAGCGTTTTTCAGTCCTATATTTGAGAGAGAAAACCGCAGCCCTGACATTCTCTGCTAAAAGAATCGGGTTCGGCACGACGTCTCCACAGTTTGAAGCGGTAGCAAATGCTGCCGCTTTTTTCTTAGCTGTACTGCTTTAACGCTGTGCTACGCTACAATTTCCTGAATTTGGCGAATATTTATGCAAGATCATGAATTTTTGCTTGCATTTTTGTCAGAGTTATCTTAAAATATAATTATCTTTTTTCAAAATCTGAACAGGAGGCCTGAACATGAGAGAAGAATCCAAATCCTATGCCCGCGAAGCTATGGACATTGTGGAACACGCCGCACACAAGATCGGCTCCCGCTTGCCCGGCTCCGACGGTGAAATCAAATTTCATCAGTATATGGGCGATAAGCTGCGCGACATCGGCATTGAGCCTAAGACGGAGGAGTTCGCCGTTTCACCCCGTTCCGGTATCGGCGGTCTGTCCTATGCCGGTTGGTCCGGCGTGATCCTGAGCATCGGCGCCATTATCGCGCTGGCCAGCGGCTTTAATAAGCTGTGGTACGCCCTGGCTGCGCTGGGTCTCATTACGATCTTTTGGCTGGTGATGAGCTGCTTTTTCTACAAGACCTGGTTTGATATGTTCTTCCCCCAGGAGATCAGCCGCAATACCCTTGGCGTGCTGGAGCCGGAGGACGGCAAGTATGACTATACCATTATCCTGTCCGGCCATACGGATACGTCCTGGTGCTGGCGCCACAGTGAGCACGCATATAAGTATGCCAAGACCAAGCCGATTATGGGCCTGATCGCTACATATGGCAAGGTGGGCTTCGGCGCGGTTTGCTTTTTCTTTATTGCGCTGTTTTCTGTGTTTATGGCTGTCGTGAACATTTGCGATTACGCCGGCGCCCAGTGGGCACAGACCATGCTGGCCTCTCAGGGCTGGGACACCTTTATGTTCATTATGAACTTCGTGCCTATCGTCACCGCCATTGGTTCTCTGTTTGTGGTGATGTGGGGCGATCCCAATCCTCGCAACGCTTCTCGCGGCGCTATGGATAACGCCACCGGCATTGGCCTGAGCTATGCGGTGATCAAGTATTTCAAGGAGCACCCGGAAAAGATGCCTAAGAACTGCCGCATTGTAGACGCCAATATCGGCTCTGAGGAGGCGGGCTTACGCGGCTCCATGCACTTTGCCCAGGAGCACCGCTTTGATGATCTGTCCAAGAACGCCTGGAACATTAACATTGACTCTGTGGCTGATAAAGAGTATTTTGAAGTGGTGATCAAGGACGACTGGCAGGGCGTGCGCTTTGATACGGATATGGAAAAGATGTTTAAGGACACCTTTAACGAGATGGGTATCGAGAGCAAGACAAACGGTTGTATCCACAATCCCGTTGGCGGCTGCGACTCTACACCTATGACCCGCGCGGGCATCAAGTCCGTGACCTTTGCGGCCCAGAACCCCATGCTCACCTATTATTACCACACCTGGCGGGATATGCCGGAGCGGTTTGAGATGGAGACCGTCGGCGACGGCTTTGATGTGATTCTTGGCGTGATCGACAAGATCGCCGCTTTCCAGGAAAAGAACGGCTACAACGGCCCTCAGAAGAAATAAATCAAAAATGCAGCCCTGCAAGGTTCCTTGTCGGGCTGTTTTTGTATACTTATGAGAGGTATGATGATGCTCCGCTCTACGCTTCAAAAAATATGCCGCTATGCAGCAGCTTGCCGCGGATACCATGCAATTTATTCAAAACCATATACAGGTGGGCCAGACTGCTGACCAAATCAAGACCTTATGCGAAACCTACATGTTGGCCCATGGTGCGCAATCGTTTTGGTACTACGATGTAGGTGCTTTGGTTTTTCATCACCCGGATACGTTGCTTTCTGTGTCCGGTCGGGAGTATGTGCCGGCGCATACCTGTATTCAGTCAAATGATATGATCACCATTGATCTGTCGCCGCAACGGCGGCGGATCTGGGGCGATTTTTGCCCGGACATTTGTTGTGCAAAATGGGCAGGTAGTTCGGCGATTAGATGATATTAGAGAAGCGGAAATCCGCAATGGCCTACGCTTTGAGAATCAGTTGCACGCGGAATTGAGACGCTTTGTAGATAGAAATACGACCTTTGAGCAGCTTTATGCGTATATGAACGATTATATTCGTGCGCAAGGGTATCAAAATTTGGATTTTAACGGCAATTTGGGTCACTCTATTGTGAAAAACAAAAATCACCGTATTTATATTGAAGCCGGTAATCACAAAAAATTGAGCCGGGTGCGTCTTTTCACTTTTGAACCGCACATTGCGCTGATCAACGGCACGTATGGGTTTAAGAAAGAGAATATCTATTATTTTGATGGCGGGCATTTACGCCTCTTAGCTGATACGGAAGATACATATTGCGGTTGACCGGCTACCTTGACAAGAAGCGCTTTGGCGTGTTATGGTGTGGCTGAAAGAGGTGAACGATGTGAAAAATCGTGTTTATACGGCTTCTCGGGCGCTGGCGTGTTTGATTTTGCTGGTGTTGATTTTTACCGGATGCCAGATGAAAAATCAAAAGGCGGATGTGTCAGATGTACAGATCGATTACGGTACTTCTGCGCGCTATACAAGAGCTGATATTGATGCGTGCGCTGCTTTAGCAAATGCGCAATTCTCCGGGTTTAGCCACAAGTTGGTTTTACAGCAGTTGATTTTTATGGGCGATGATTATTGCCCCTCCGGCGATTGCCTGATTTTAAAAGCTGTGTATTATGACGGATATATCGACCAAACCGTAACGGATTTCGGTTGGCGGTTTTCGCCCGGAGAGGACGGAGAATGGTACATAGAGGATTTCACAGAGCTGTCCAATATGGGCGATCACATATAATGTTTATAAAAAAGGACCGATGGTATGCAACCGTCGGTCCTTTTTTGCGCTGTTTAGTTGTTGTGGGGGAAGATGACGGTCAGCATCCACTTGAAATTCTCCGGGGCGTACACCGAATGGGGCTTTTTGGCGGGCATCACCAGCGCCTCGCCGGGCTTTACCAGGTAGGGCACACCGTCTATGGTGAACTGACCCACACCCTCCAGCACGGTAACCATAGCGTCGCCGGTGGAATCGTGGGTGCCGATCTCCTCACCGGCTGCAAAGGCAAACAGGGTCACGCTGACGGCGTCATTCTGCGCCAGGGTTTTGCTGACCACTTGGCCGGGCTGCACCTGGATTTGATCCGCAAGACTAAAAATCGCCTCATGAGGTATATTCTTAATATAAGGCATCGTTGCACTTCCTTTCTTTGATCTTATCTCTATTATAGCAAACCCGCAGTCAAATATCCACCTTAAAATAAAACCCGCCGGCAGAAGTCGGCGGGTCGTTTGGGTATGGCAAGTTATTTCAGCTTTTCTGCCCAGGCGGTGACGGTGGGCATGGGGTCTCCTGGCGGTCGCCGCCGTGGGTGGCAAACAGGACCAACTCTTTGCCGGTCAGATCTGTTTCGGTTAAGAAAGTGCGCACAGCCGGGGCCATGGTGTACCACCAGGTGGGGGTGCCCAGCAAAATGCGGTCATAGTATGCCGGGTCCTTGTCCAGGGGCTTGATGGGCGGGCAGACCTTGTTTTGCGTCTCTGTCTTGGACAGACCGTACACCAACTCGTCATAAGAGCAGTTGTAGGGCTGCACCGTGTCAATGGCCGCCAGGTCTGCGCCCAGGGTGGACGCGATCTCCTGGGCGATCTTTTTGGTATTGCCCCGGGATTGGGAATAATAGACGACCAATGTTTTTGCCATTTTCGTTCTCCTTACAGGTTTTGCAGATCGTCGCTGATTTGTGCGGAGGTTAGGCGGTTTTCTTCCAGCACCGACTGCACATCGTAGCGATCAAGGAATTCTTTTTGCAGGCCGTAGCACAGCACCTTGGTGTCTGTTCCGCCGTAGTAGGCTGCGATTTTTTGGCCAAAGCCGCCGTCCAGCACGCCGTCCTCCAGGGTGACTACGGTTTTATGGGTCTTGCCCAGCTGGGCCAGCAGTTCCTTGTCCAGCCCGGTGATATAGTAGGGGTTGATCACCGTGGGGCGCACGCCGGTGCGCTTTTCATATTCCGCAGCCGCTTGCTGTGCCAGGGGATAAAAGGTGCCCAGGCCGATAAAGGCCACATCGCTGCCCGCCTGGGTCACTTCATAGGTGTTCAGCTTGCCAAAGTCCTTGGTGACTGCCTTGCCGTCGGAGAGTACGCCGCAGGCCGGTACGCGAATGGCTACCGGGTGCTCCCGTTGCGTCATGCTCCAGTGCAGCATGGCAAAATACTCCTCTTTGGTGGTGGGGGCCAGGTACACCAGGTTGGGAATGTTAGAGATCATGGGAATGTCAAAGATGCCCAGGTGGGTCACATCGTTCATGCCGTACACAGAGGCGGCGAACACCAGCAGGGTGGCCGGGTTGTTATTGATGCACAGGTCCTGGCTCAGCTGGTCATAGGTGCGCTGCAAAAAGGAGCTGTACACGCCATACACCGGCTTGGCACCGCCGGCTGCCAGTCCGCTGGCCAGCGCTACGGCGGTCTCCTCGGCAATGCCCACATCCATGAATTGTTTGCCTGCCTGCTTACGCAGATCCTCGGTAAAGCCGAATACGGTGGGGGTGCCGGAGGTGATGGCCACCACTTTGGGGTCCTTTTGCATTTCCCCCAGCAGATACCGGGCGGTCAGATCGCCGTAGTCCTCGCCCTCAAAGTGCACTGTGCTCTCGCCGGTTTTAGGGTCGAAGGGCATACACCAGTGCCAGTTCTCCTTGTGGGTTTCTGCCGGGGCGTAGCCCTTGCCTTTCTCGGTGACAATGTGCACCACTACCGGGTGGTCGCAGTCCTTGACCTGCTGAAAGGTCTCAATCAGCGCGTCTGTGTGATTGCCCTCCGGCTGGAATACATAATCAAGCCCCATGGCGCGGAACAGGTTGCACTCTGCCTTGCCGCCGGTTTGGCGCAGCAGCTCCAAATTTTTATAAATGCCGCCGTGGTTCTCTGCAATGGACATACCGTTGTCGTTGACCACGATGATCAGGTTGCTGTCCATCTCGCCGGCCAGGTCCAGCCCCTCCAGCGCCTCGCCGCCGGACAGAGAGCCGTCACCGATAATGGCCACCACATTGTGGTGCTCGCCCTTGGCGTCCCGGGCCTTTGCCAAGCCGCAGGCCAGGCTGACGGAGGTGGAAGTGTGGCCCAGCGTAAAGGGGTCGTGGGCGCTCTCCTGGGGCGCGCTGTACCCGGTAATATCGTCATACCGGGCCGGGTCTAAGAAGCCGTAGCTGCGCCCGGTAAGCATCTTGTGGGGATAGGTCTGGTGGGACACATCAAAGACAAACCGGTCCTTGGGGGAGTCAAACACCGTGTGCAGGGCAATGGTGGCCTCCACCAGTCCCAGATTGGGACCGCAGTGGCCGCCGTGGTGGCTGAGTTTTTGAATCAGCGCGGTGCGCATTTCTGCCGCCAGGACTGTGCGCTCTGGGCTGTTTAAGGCTTTTACATCGGCAGGGCCGTTGATCTTTTCCAAATACATTTTGCGTTTTCTCCTTTTGTTAATCCCAGGTGAGCTTGCCGGTTTTTACCGCCACCTGGTAGCGAGAGATCTTGTACTCCAATTTGTCCAGCATACGCTGCGTGTCTGCCATTTGGGCCTCCAGTGCGACTTTTTGGTCCAGCAGCAGTTGCAGCCGGGCGGGAATGGTGCTGTCGCCCTGCATATAGAGCCGCACATACTCGATCATCACCTCTACCGGCAGACCGGCGCTGCGCATACAAATGGCCAGTTCTACCCAGCCAAGATCGTCTTCTTGATAATCCCGAATGCCGCCGCCTGTGCGGTGCACCTGGGGGATCATACCCACCCGCTCGTAGTAGCGCAGGGTATCTTGGGAAATGTTGTACTTTTCGCTGACTTCTTTAATGGTCATAGGCTCACCTCGTTTCAAGGGTAGTATATACCTTGGAGTTGACTCTAAGTCAAGACTTTTTTGAACTTTTTTGATTTCCGTAAAAAAAGCAGCCGATTTTTATCGACTGCTTTATGTTTGGATTTACTTGATAATCAGCTGCCGGTGGTCTGCCGGGGTTAGGCGAATGTTCGGTGCAAAGGGGGTGTCGCCCCGATTTTCTACCTGCACGGTAACGGTATCGGCAGCACAAGCAACGGTAAAGACCGCGTCCACGCAGTGGCCGTCCCGGTAGGCATAGGTGTGGCCGTCATCATCAAAGTAGCGGCTTTGGAAGGTGCCGTCGGCAATGGGATAGACGGTGAACTGCACCCGACTGGGCTTTTGGAACCCGGTAGTCCCAATGTCCAGAGGGAATACGCAGCCGCCACGTACAAAATAGGGCACGGTGCCGGTAGCGGGAATGTGCAGTGCCACTGCCTGCCCGCCGGTGTAACACCGGTCGTCCTTGTACCAGATTTCGCCGGACGGCAAGTAGACTTCTATATCCTCTATGCCCTGATCCAGCACGCAGGCTGCCAGCAGGTCGCGCCCCAGCAAAAAGGCAGGATCGTCCGGATGGATTTGCCGGTCGTCATAATAAAGACACAGGGGCGCCTGCAAGGGCAGCTCCTCCTGCACGCTGCGGTAGGCGGTGCTGTAATAGTAGGGCAGCAGAGCCTTACGCTGGTCAAACAAGGCATGCACACTGTCCATCACCTCCGGATAGCTCCAAGGCATGGTGGCGGAGCCGTCCGCGTTCCAGGAATGAATGGTAAAGCGGGGCTCAAATACACCGTGCTGGATCCAACGCAGCAGCAACTCCTTGGAAGGCATTTCCCCGGAAAAGCCGCCCAGATCGTGGCCGTAAAAATAAAAGCCGGACAGGCTCAGGGTCATGCCTACATAGTGACAGTAGCGCAGATCGTGGAAGGATGTATAGTTGTCACCGCTCCAGGTCTGGGCCAACCGTCGCAGACCGATCCCGGCACTGCGGGTAGAAAGGAACGGCCGTTCTGCTGGGCGCATTTTCATTTGGGCCTGATAGGAACTGAGCACCATTAAGTAGGTGAGCGCCGGGCGAACATGGGCAGCCGGGGCCGCCTTGCCGCCAAAGCCCACAGCCACAGCGGTAGGGTCCTGAATGTCAAATTCGTTATTGTCGTTCCAAGTGGCGTCCATGCCGTTTTGCAGCAGTTTTTCCGTCACCTGATCGTGCCAAAAAGCAAAGGCCTCCGGGTTCGTAAAGTCCAGGTAACTGCCCAGGCCGTCCCAAAACTGGGTAACATAGGGGCTGCCGTCTGCATTCTTGACAAACAGACCCTTGGCCGCCAGGTCATCGTACATCGGGTGGCTGGTTAGAAACGCCGGCTTGATGTTGGGAATCAGGTGCACCTCGGCGGCGTTGAATTTACCGATAAACCGTGCCGGGTCCGGGAACTTCTCTCTGTTCCAGTGGAACACGCAGCGCTGGTTGCCGATGGCGGTGTAGCCGGAGGACAGATAAAACCCGCTGCAATTCAGATCCAGCGCCCGCACTTTGGCAAGGAACGCGTCCATCTTTTCTTCTGACTTAGGGGCGTCCGTATAAGCCATGGTGCTGGCGCAGTAGTCAAAGCTCCACTTGGGGGGCAGCGGCTGGCGGCCCACTGTGCGGCAAAACTGCTGCAAGATCTCTAACTTGCTGCCAAAGAATACATAGTACACCAGGCAGTCTTCAGCAGAGCGATAATACTTAAACGGCGGGTAGTAGTTGTTGATCTCCCGGCCCAGATCCATCTCACCGGGGGCCGTGGTGTCATAGAAAATGCCGTAGCAGCCCACGCTGTTTTGGCAGATGTAAAAGGGCGTGTGCTTGTAGAGCGGATCGGTCATGGCGGCGTCAAAGCCCATGCTGTCCGCTGTGTCTATGCGAAAGCGTCGGCCGGCTTTGTTCACGCTGCCGCCCTTATCGCCCAGGCCGTAGATCCGCTCATCCCGCTCCCGCGTGATGTAGTGGGTGGCGCCGGTGCCAAACTCTTTGTCCAAATTATAGGCCAGCGGCCCTCGATCGGCAAAGAGCACGCGATCGCTGATCTTGTAGGTGAGCAGCAAATTGTGGAAATCCAGCTCTGCCGTTACCCCGCAAGGCAGGGCAAAGGCGGTGCCGCTATCGTTCTCCGTGACTGTGGGCGCTGTCGGCTGAAAACCCACGGTACTCAGTCGCGCTCTGCCCTGGGGGCCGATGGACGCGTTGTCCGGGTCAATATTAAAGGTGGGCAGCAGGTCGTCTGCGTTACGATAGAGCGCCACTCGCAGGCAGCTGCCGGAGAGAAAGTCCAACTGCGCCTGCCAGCCGTCGGCGGCGTAAGTGCGCCCGGTGGGCGTGGCGGCGGTTTGGGTAAAGTTGTGGTCAAATTTCATTTATACCGGTCCTTTGTTATGAAGTGTTTCTTTAATGAGACGGCCGTCCGGGAAGGGCGCCATGCGGCTGGGGTCACCAAAGCGCATGACCTTGGCGGTGCCTGCTTTCCAGCGGGGCAGGGCGTTGCAGTTGGGATTGCCGCACTTGACAAAGTTGGCAAAGGCCGCCACCATTTGGCGCGAGATCTCCCTGTCCGTATCGGTAAAGGGTCGCCAGTTGTTTTGCAGTGTGCCAAAGGCATAAAGCAGGTCTGCCGTGTGCCAGGCGCCGTAGTTGTCGCCGGGCAGATCCCGGTCAAAACAATAGGCGTAGCAGGGGCTGCCCTTGTCGTCATGAGCCCAGCGGCGGATCAGACCGGACACAAGGACCGGAATCATATCCGCGTTGGTCATGCCCAGGATCTTTGGCATTTTGGGTATGGTGCGCATATTGAATGTGGCTTTGGTCAGCAGCTTGCCATCAAACACAGGGAAGGTGTAGAGCATACTGAGTTTGTCGCTTTTACAGGCGTCCAGCCAGGCGTAATACAGGGTGCGGGCGTCTGTTTGGCGCAGGGCGTTCATATCCGCTGCCTCGGCGTTTTGGCAGATTTGGTCCCAGAATTTACCCACCTTTTCAATGGATTGGGGGCGTGCGGCTGCCCGTTGCAGTCCCGGTCCGCTCATCATAATGGCGCCTCGGTACCAGTCCCGGCACAGGGGAGAGGAGATGAGAATATCCACGCTCATCGCCCCGGCGCTCTGCCCCAGCAGCGTTACGCGGTGGGGGTCGCCGCCCAGGGCGGCAATGTTGCGGCGCACCCAGCGAATCGCCTCCAGCTGGTCGTATAGCCCGTAGTTGCCGCAGGTGCCGTCCGTCTCTTTCAGCTGCGGGTGGGCGCAAAAGCCATAGGGCCCCAGCCGGTAATTCATGGCTACGAAGATCACGCCTTTTTTGGCGTAAGCGGTGCCGCTGATGTGGCGCTCGTCGGTGGAGCCGCCGGTAAAGCTGCCCCCGTGAATGTAAATAAGCACCGGGCAGTCCTTGGCGTCCTTAGGCGCCCAAATGTTCAGGTACTGACAGTCCTCGCTGTAAGTAAAATGGCAGCCTACCCGAAATTCTTTACTGTAAAAAGGATTGACCTTGGTATCCTCGTCAAAGCCACGGTGCTGGTAGCAGCAGGCACCGAATTGGGTGGCGTCGTAAACGCCCTCCCAGTGCTCTACCGGTCGGGGATATTTCCAACGGGCGGCGGTGGCGTAGCGAATGCCCCGGTACTCCAGATGGTCCTCCAGCTCCAGCCCTTGCAGTGCACCGCAGGGTGTGGTGCGGGTAATGGTTTGCATATTGATTCCCCCTTATTTCTGTTCATTTCCATTATATAGAACTGTTCCCGCAAAATCAATTCTCTATAGAAAAAATTGCACCCGGGCGAAAAAATGGACGGCGGCTTGCAATGCCCTTGCGTTTATGATAAAGTGAACTTAATGTGCGCGGCACAGATGAAGGAGAACTGATATGAAGTTTTTGCATTTATCCGATCTGCACCTGGGCAAGCGGGTGCACGGCTTTTCTATGCTGGAGGATCAGGCGTATATTCTGCAGCAGATCATTGACTGCATTGCCGCAGAACAGCCGGACGGTGTGCTGATTTGCGGAGATATTTATGACAAGGCGGTGCCGTCGGTGGAGGCCGTGGCATTGTGCGACGATTTCTTTTATCATTTGGCGCAGCTAAAGGTGCCGGTGTTTGTCATCAGCGGCAACCACGACTCCCCGGAGCGGCTGGCCTTTGGCAGTCGGCTTATGGATGGCAGCGGGGTACACTTTTCGCCGGTTTATGACGGTGGGGTGCAGCCCTTTGTGCTGACGGATAAATGGGGCGAAGTGGGCATTTATATGCTCCCCTTTGTGAAGCCCGCTCATGTGCGCCGCTATTTTCCTGAGGCGGAGATTGACAGCTATACGGACGCACTGTCCGCCGCTGTCGGCGCTATGCAGGTGGATACTTCCCGGCGCAATGTGTTGCTGACGCACCAGTTCGTTACCGGCGCTGCCACCTCGGACTCGGAGGAACTGTCCGTAGGCGGTACGGACAATGTGGACGGCAGCGTGTTTGACCCCTTTGACTATGTGGCGCTGGGGCATATCCATCGCCCCCAGAATATGGGCAGCCCGCGGCTGCGGTACTGCGGCTCCCCACTGAAGTATTCCTTTTCGGAAGCAGGGTACCAAAAAAGCGTGACCGTGGTGGAACTGGGGGCAAAAGGGGATCTGCAAGTGCGCACGGTGCCGCTGTCCCCCCGCCGAGATTTAACGCAGTTGCGGGGTAGCTATATGGAACTGACCGCCCGGGACTATTATACCAACGGAGATTTTCAGCAGAATTATCTGCATATTACGCTGACGGATGAGCAGGATGTGCCGGACGCCATGGGTCGCCTGCGCAGTATTTATCCTTACTTAATGCTGCTGGACTACGACAACGCCCGCACCCGTGCCCTGGGGCAGGTGCATGACGGTGCGGCGACGGAAAAGCAGTCGCCGTTTGATGTGTTTGCAGAATTTTACCGCCGCCAAAACGGTACGGATCTGACAGAAGAGCAGGCTGCCTTTTTGCGCAGCCAGATGGAAAGTGTGTGGGAGGAGAAAGTATGAGACCGCTAAAACTTACTTTGTCCGCCTTCGGCCCTTATGCTCGGGAGCAGGTGCTGGATTTTTCCAAGCTGGGTACCGGCGGCGTGTATTTGATTACCGGCGATACCGGTGCCGGCAAGACCACCATTTTTGACGGCATTATTTTTGCGTTGTATGGCAAGGCCAGCGGCAAAAGCCGGGAACCATCCACCTTGCGCTCCAAGTACGCAGCGCCGGAGACTCCCACCTTTGCAGAGTTGACTTTTGCATACGACCGGGCGGTATACACCGTGCGCCGCAGTCCGGAGTACCGGCGGCCCAAGACCCGGGGCGAGGGTATGACTACCCAGCACGCTATGGCGGAGCTGACCTGCCCGGATGGCCGGGTGATCGCCAAACCAACGGAAGTGGATGACGAAATCACCGCCTTGCTTGGGCTGGATCACGATCAGTTTTGCCAGATTGCCATGCTGGCGCAAGGGGATTTTTTGCGTTTGCTGCTTGCCAAGACGGAGGAGCGCAGCCGCATCTTCCAAAAGCTGTTTGACACCGGGCGGTATGCCTGCTTGCAGGAGAAGCTGCGACAGTCTGCTTTGGAGGTGAAGCGCGCCTATGACGCCGGGCAGGAAAAATTGCGCCAGTACGGCGAGGGCGTGCGCTGCCCGGAGGACTCTATGCTTTTTGCCAAAGCCCGGGCGCTGCAACAAGGGCAGCTGCCCTTTTCTGAAAGCCGAGAGGTGTTGGAACAGCTGATTCAGTTAGACACGACTGCCGCTGCGGAGAACACCCGCCAAACGGCAGAAATACAGGAGAAAATGCAAGCTGACCGGGCAGCATTGACAGCTGCGGAGCGACGTTTGAAACTGGAACAACAGCTGCAAGAGCTGACCCGGCAGCAGGCGGAATTGACCCCCAAGCAAGCGGCGGCAGCGGATAGATTGAAGCAGTGCGCCGCACAGGCAGAGGAGACGAAACCGCTTACTGCCCGCCTGGCTTTGCTGCAAGCCCAGCTGCCCAAGTACGACCGGCTGACCAAAGCACAGCAGATCTTGGCAGAGGTGCAGTAGCAGGCAGAGCAGCAAACAGCGGCATACACGGCAGCCGGTGACGCAGCGGAAAAAGCCCGCGCAGAACAAATCCGCTTGGAACAGCGGCGGCAGGAACTGCAAGGGGCGGCCGCCGGGTTGGAGCAGGCCAAGGCTGCCTGTACACAGGCCCGGCAAAAGGTAGAGGCGTTGACTGCTTTAGAACAGCAGCGGGCTGCACTGCAAACTACGGAGAATACTTATCGCCGTGCTGCTGCCGATTACCAGGCTGCGGCAGCGCGCGCCCAGCGTTTGGAGCAGGATTATCAGCGTCTGAATCGGGCTTTTCTGGACAGCCAAGCCGGCGTGTTGGCGGCAGATTTACAGCCGGGTGCACCTTGCCCGGTGTGCGGCGCCACGGAACACCCTCATCCGGCGGTTTTGCCCACGCAGGCGCCTACACAGTCCCAGTTGGAGGCAACCCAGCAGGCGGCCCGATCCGCTATGGCAAAGGCCACGACTGCCAGCCAGTCCGCCGGTGGCGCAAAGGGACAGTACCGAGAACAGCAGCGGGCGTTTATGGCCGGGTGGCAAGCGCTACTTGGTGATTTGCCGGAGGAGCCGCAATCGGTTCTGGCAGAAGCGCTGTCACAGGCACAGACGGCTTGTACCGGGGCGGAAGCGAATAAGCAGACCGCCCAGGCAGCCGCAGAAGAAGCGGCGCAGGTGGAACAGGCTTTGCCGCAAGTCACCGCGCGCACCACAGCGCGTACCCGGCAGCAGACGGAATTGCAATTGCAGGTGCAGCAGCTGCAACAAGAGGTCAAACAGCAGCAAAGCCGGTGTAGCGAACTGGCGGCAGAATTGCCTTTTGCTACCCAGTCGGCTGCGGAAGAGGAACAGCACCGCATAACGGAAAAACGAAATGCCTTAGAGCAGACACACCAAAAGGCGCAAGCTGCCGTGGCAGAACTGGACAAGCAGGCGGCGGCCTTGGCAGCCACTTTGCAACAGACCCGGCAGCAGTTGGAGACTTGCCCGGCAGCGGACCCGGCGGCATTGCGCGCCCAGCTGGGGCAGTTGCAGACCCGGCTGCATACGCTGACCGATCAAGGCAAGACACTGGCTGTGCGGCTCCAGACCAATCAAACGGTGCTGGATCAAATGCGGCACACGGCGGCCGAACTGGAGTCGGCGGAGCACCGCTACGGCTGGATAAAAGCCTTGGCAGATACTGCCACCGGCAACTTGACCGGTAAAGAAAAGGTCACCTTGGAGACCTATGTGCAAATGCAGGACTTGGACGCGGTGCTGGCCTGTGCCAACACCCGCTTTATGGTTATGTCCGGCGGACAGTACGAGCTGGTGCGCCGCCAAACGGCAGAGAACAATCGCAACCAGTCCGGACTGGATCTGGATGTGATCGACCATTATAACGGCACCACCCGCAGTGTAAAGAGTTTGTCCGGCGGTGAGTCCTTTAAGGCCTCTTTGTCGCTAGCGCTGGGGCTGTCGGATCGAGTACAGAGCGCCGCCGGCGGCGTGCGGCTGGACGCGATGTTTGTGGACGAGGGTTTCGGCTCTCTGGACGAGGAGTCCCTCCACCAGGCGCTGCACGCCTTGACGGATCTGGCTCGCAGCGACCGGTTGGTGGGAATCATCTCCCATGTGGCGGACCTGCGCGCGGCCATCGACCGGCAGATTCTGGTCACCAAGGCTCCCACCGGCGGCAGCCACGCCACCATCCTATAACTGCATTCAGATACAGAACACCCCCGCACGGCTTGCTGCTGTGCAGGGGTGTTCTTGCTTTTTGGTTATTGTTTGGCGGCTTTTGCAATGCAGCCCATGGTGTTTAGGCTGCGAGGATAGCCGATGTAGGGCAGACACTGGAGCACCACTTTGGTCAGGAATGCTGCGTCGTTGCCCATGTTCATATTGCCCTTGGCGTGGGCGATCAACTGGGGCTCGCAGCCCCCTTGGGCAGAGAGAAAGCAGAAGGTGATCATCTCTCGCTGGGCCAGATCCAGCCCGGTGCGGGTGTAGTAATCGCCAAAGCAGTTGGCTGCTAAATAGCGGTTGACGGTGCCGGCTTTCCAAGCCGCATTCATGTGGTCGCCAAAGATTTTGACTTGGGCGGCAATGCCTTTCTCCAGCCGATCGTTCATGGTGGTGGTTGCCTGGCCGGGTAGTGGTAGGGCAATGCCAGCGGCGGTCAGCGCGTCGTTGGTGGCGTGCAGAAACGGCAGCGCACGGCCGTAGCCCAGGTAATCGGTGGCCTGGTACACCATCTCTTTGACTGCCACCGGGTCAAGCCCCTCTTGCAGCGCTTGGGGCAGTGCCTCTTTGTAGGCGTCTACACTGCCGTTGCCGGTGAGGGTGGCCAGAATCGCCAGCCAGCGGGTGGTGGGCTCCAGCATGCTGTCCGGTTCGTTCCTTACTTCTTCAAGAAATGCGCCCAGTCGCTGGGTGTATTCCGGGTCTGTGCTTTGCAAATTCATTTTTCTGCCTCCAGTGCGTTATAATCTGCGTCGCTCACCGGCTCGCACCATTCGTTAGAGGCATTCTCACCGGGCACTTCCATAGCAATGTGGGAGAACCAACTGTCGCCTTTAGCGCCGTGCCAGTGCTTCACCTCCGGTGGAATGGTGATGACCATGCCCTCGTGCAGCGCTACCGGGGCCTTTCCCCATTCCTGGTACCAGCCCTCACCGGCGGTGCAGATCAGCAACTGACCGCCGCCTTTTGTGGCGTGGTGAATGTGCCAGTTGTTGCGACACCTCGGCTCAAAGGTCACATTGGACAAATGCAGCGCCGTGACCTGGGGATCGGTCAGGGGATTCAGATAAGAATTGCCTACAAAGTATTGGGCATAAGCCGTGTTGGCGGCGCCTTTGCCAAATGCGTTGGCACCGACAAAGGCTTCTTCTGTTGCGTATTTCATAGATAAAATCTCCTTGTTTTGGTTTCCTTTATCATAGCACTTTGAGCTTACTTCAAGTCAAGGGGTTCTGTAAACTTTTTTTCGTTTTTTTGCTGCCGCTTGACAGCAGGCGGCGGCTATGCTACAATAAGGGACGAAAATTCGGTTGTGGATTTTTCCGGAGTTGCTCATCTTTTCGCCACACACTCTTTGGAGTGCGTGGCTTTTTTATACCTGCAAGCAGAAAGGAAAACAGATGGACGAACAGTTTATGCGCAAAAAGGCAGTGTTGCCACTGATTACCTCTATGGCGCTGCCCATGGTGCTCTCCATGCTGGTGAACGCCCTTTATAATATTGTAGACAGCTACTTTGTGGCCCGCATCAGCGAGAACGCTATGACGGCGTTGTCCCTGGTGTATCCCTTGCAAAATCTGGTCAACGCCATTGCCATCGGCTTTGGCGTGGGGATCAGCGCTGTGATCGCTTTGTATTTGGGTGCCGGAAAGCAGAAGCGCGCGGACCAGGCAGCCACGCAGGGCATGTTGTGGGCGCTGGTGCACGGGGTGCTGCTCACCGGCGTGTGTATTGCCATCATTCCGCTGTTTTTGCAGGCGTTTACCAAGGATCAAGCAGTGATCGATCTGGGAGTGCGCTACGGGCGCATTGTGTTTGGTTTTTCCATTATTATCAACGCAGACTTGGCATTTGAAAAGATTTTTCAGGCAGTCGGTCGTATGAAGGTGACCATGGTGGGTCTGGGCCTGGGCTGCCTTGCCAATATTATTTTGGATCCGCTGTTGATCTTCGGTCTGGGGCCGTTCCCCAAAATGGGCATTGACGGCGCAGCGCTGGCTACCGGGTTGGGTCAGGTGCTTACTCTGGTGATCTACCTGCTGTTCTATTACCTGCGCCCCATTTCTGTCAAGATCCGCTTGCAGCACCTGCGGCCGTCCCGGCACCTGGTGGGTCGCTTGTATGCCATCGGTATTCCGGCGGTACTGAATTTGGCTTTGCCTTCTGTGCTGATCTCTGCACTGAACGCCATCTTGGCTGCATTCTCTCAAACCTATGTGCTGATTTTAGGCGCATATTACAAACTGCAAACGTTTCTGTACCTGCCGGCCAACGGTATTGTGCAGGGCATGCGCCCGGTGATTGGGTTCAATTACGGCGCCAAGGAATATGGGCGGGTCAAGCAGATCTTCCGCACCGTATTAGTGATGACTGCTACCATTATGGTGGTGGGCACCGTGCTGTGTCTGGTAATCCCCGGTCAACTGATCGGCCTTTTTACCGAGAATGCAGCTACTGTTGCTGCCGGTAAAACAGCGCTGCGGATCATCAGCGGCGGGTTCATTGTGTCCGCCGTATCGGTGACCGCTTCCGGTGCGCTGGAGGGACTGGGCAAGGGCACGCCGTCCTTAGTGATTTCTCTTTGCCGGTATTTGGTCATCATCGTCCCGTTGGCATTCCTGCTGAGTCGAGTGCTGGGCGCCGCCGGCGTGTGGCATGCCTTTTGGATCACCGAGTTGTTCACCGCCGGTATTGCCCTGGCGGTGTACCGCAAAGCCGTGCAGATCAAAGTCTGATTATAAATGAACAGAACAAAGCCGCACAGATATTTCTGTGCGGCTTCTTTGCGTCTATCTATTTGTTTTATGCTGTTTCTATGCTGCTTAGGAAGCGCAGAAACTGGGCTTTACCGGCTTCATTACGGTCAAACACGCCGCACTGCTCCAAAATGGCAGCAAAGACTTTGCCCACTTCCTGTTGCAAAATGTCCATGCAATTCTCGGCGGTTAAGGCGTTCTTGGCGGCGATCTCCATTGCCCAGTCCTTGTGTTTGGCAATGCGTTCGTCGGCGGCAATGTCTGTGCCATGGAGCAGTGCGTCACGCAACAGCTCCAGCTCCGTCTTTAACCGGGCGGGCAGTACTGCCAAACCCATAACCTCAATCAGGCCGATATTCTCTTTCTTAATATGATGGTACTCCGGGTGGGGGTGGTACAGACCGTCCGGGCACGCCGGGGTGGTAATGTTGTTGCGCAGCACCAGATCCAGTTCATATTTACCGTTCCGAAACCGGGCGATGGGGGTAATGGTGTTGTGGGGTGTGCCATCGGTCTCGGCGTAGATAAAGGCGTCCGGGTCCGTATAGCCGCGCCAGGCTTGCAGCACTTTGTCTGCCAGGTCGCAAATGCGCGCCGGCTCATCCCCACGCAGGCGCAGTACGGACATGGGCCACTTGACGATTCCGGCCTCAATATCTTTATATCCGGCAAAGGCATAGGCGGTCTCTATCGGTGCCTTTGTCATAGCAAAGGTATAGTGCCCGCCTTGGAAGTGCTCGTGGGTGAGAATGGAGCCGCCTACGATGGGTAGGTCTGCATTGGAGCCTACAAAATAGTGGGGAAACTTCTCTACAAAATCAAACAGCTTTTGGAACGCGCTGCGGTCGATTTTCATCGGCGTGTGCCGGCCATTAAACACAATACAGTGCTCGTTATAGTAGCCGTAGGGCGAATACTGCAAGAACCAGGGACCGCCGCCCATTTCCAGGGGAATGATCCGGTGGTTTTGCCGTGCCGGGTGATTGACCCGCCCGGCGTAGCCCTCGTTCTCCTTGCACAGCTGGCACTTGGGGTAAGCGCTTTGCTTCATTTGCAGGGCAGCCGCAATGGCCTTGGGGTCCTTCTCCGGCTTGGATAGATTGATGGTTATATCCATATCGCCGTAAGGGGTGGGGGTGATCCACTTAGCGTCCTTGGCCAGTCGGTCCGCACGAATGTAATTGGTGGTCTTGCTAAAGGCATAGTAATCATCTGTGGCTGCCTTGGGGGTCTCTGCGTACAGATCCCAAAATCGGCGGATCACCGCAGAGGGTCGCGGGGTCAGCAGACCCATCAGCTTGGTGTCAAACAGATCCCGGTACACCACAGAGTCCTGGCACAGCCCGTTTGCGCAAGCATAGTTTAGTAGAGAGTCTAAAATTTCCGTCAGTGCCGGTTGGCCGGTGACGGTGCGTTCCTCGTATGCGTCCAGCTCCAACGCCGCCAGCAATGCATTGACAGCCCAGGTGCGATCCGCCTCTTCAATCAGGCCGGTGCGTACGCCGTAATCTGCCAGCGCTGTGATTCCCTCAAATACATCCATGATTCTACCTTCGCTTTCTGCTCTAACAGCGGGATTTTTGGAGCCTTTATTTTACCACATTTTGCCCTGCGTGGCAACCGATTTGCACAAAAAGGACGGAATTTGCTTTGACGGCTCGCTTACTATGCGCACCCAAACAGGCGTCTCTGCATAGTATGCAGAGAAAAGGAGAGATGGTATGTTTAGTTATATAAAAAAATTGCAATACCCCATCAACATTAAGAACCCGGATCCCCGCGCTGCGTCCATTATCATCAGTCAGTACGGCGGCCCGGATGGGGAACTGGGTGCCAGTCTGCGCTATTTGTCCCAGCGGTATTCTATGCCGTATCCGGAGTTGAAGGGTTTGCTTACGGACATTGGTGTGGAGGAGCTGGGGCACCTGGAAATGATCGGCGCCATGGTGCACCAACTGACCCGCAACTTGACGGAAAAGCAGATCGAAGAAAATCCCGGATTTGCCGCCTACTTTGTGGATCACACCGCCGGTGTGTATCCAACCTCTGCTAGTGGCTCCCCTTGGAACGCAGCGAGTATCGGCGTAAAGGGCGACACCATTGCCGACCTGAACGAGGATCTGGCGGCGGAGCAAAAGGCGCGGGTCACCTATGACAACATTCTGCGCATGGTAGACGATCCGGATATTATCCAGCCAATCAAGTTCCTGCGGGAGCGGGAGATCGTCCATTATCAGCGCTTTGGTGAGGGGCTGCGGGTAGCCACCGATAAGCTGAACAGCAAAAATTACTATATGACCAATCCGTCGTTTGACAAATAAGCCGATAAAAATACCCCGGTACAAAGTTGCATTGCCTTTGCGCCGGGGCGTTCTTTATTTGGTTGTAAGGGCAGTGAGCAGTGCGCGGCAGCCGGTGATGATATCCTGGTAGGCGCGGGCGAAATCCCGGCTGTACCAAGGGTCGGCCACATCGCCGCCGTGGGCATAGTCCAGCAGCTTTTTGATCTTATGCTGCGGGTCGCCGCCCAGCATACGGTGCAGATTACGCACATTGCTGCCATCCATGGCCAGCAGCAGATCGTAGTAGTCATAATCGGCGACAGTCAGCTGTCGGGCACGCTTGCCGTCACAGGACAAGCCGTGGGCAGCCAACTCTGCCTTGGCAGGCGGGTACACCGGATTGCCTTTGCCGTGCCATATCTCTTCTCGGCTGGTGGCAGCGGACGCAATCTCAAATTGATCTGCCAGTCCCACCTGCCGCACCATATCCTTAAAGATGAATTCCGCCATAGGCGAGCGGCAAATGTTGCCGTGGCACACGAACAAAATGCGTATCGGCCGGTTCGTTACGCTCATTCTGCCAGCTTGGCCAAAATGGCGTCTGCCGCATCTGCGGTGGGTGCGGTCGCAGAGAAACTCTTGTCCCGGGCGGTCAACTCCACCACGCCGTTTTTCAGGTTCCGGGGGCTGACGATCACCCGCAGGGGTACGCCCAGCAGATCTGCGTCGGAGAACATAACGCCGGCGCTGACAGAACGGTCATCGTAGATCACTTCTACGCCCTTCTCCTGCAAGGTGTTGTACAGTGTATCGGCAAAGGCGTGCACTTCTTCATTGTCTGCACGCACAGCGCACAGGTGCACCTGCCAGGGGGCAATGGCCTTGGGCCAAATGGGACCGTAGTCGTCGTGGTGCGCCTCGCACACAGCGGCGGCCAGTCGGCCAACGCCAATGCCGTAGCAGCCCATGATCGGCACACGGCTCTTGCCGTCCCGATCCGTATAGGTCATACCCATAGGCTCGGTGTACTTCTTGCCCAGCTGGAAAATGTTGCCCACCTCAATACCACGGGAAATATGAATGCTCTTTTTGCCGCAGCAGGGGCAGATACCGCCCTCAACCACCTTGGCAAAATCGTGGTACTCCGCGCCGGGCACATCCCGCTGCATGTCCACGCCGGTATAGTGGTAATCCGTCTCGTTGGCACCGGCACACAGGTTGTTGCGCCCCTCCAGAGAGCGGTCGTATAGCACGGTAAAGTCGCCGCTTAGGTTGGCAGGACCGATAAAGCCGGCGTGCAGACCACATTCTTCGGTAATTACCGCCGGGTGAATTTCCTCACCCAAAAAGTTGGTGAGCTTGGTCTCGTTCACTTCCAGGTCGCCTCGCAGGAACAGTACCACATATTTGTCTTCATTATTGGTCTGGTACACCACGGCCTTGGCACTGTCCTTAGGGTCAGCGTGCAGATAGGTGCATACCTCCTCAATGGTGTGCATACCCGGGGTGTGCACCTTAGTCAGCGGCTGAGAGGGGGCATTTTCCACCGGCTCCAGGATAGACTCGGCAGCCTCCATGTTGGCTTTATATCCGCAGTCGTCGCACAGCACGATAGAGTCCTCACCAATGGGGGTCAGGAGCATAAATTCGTGGGATACGCTGCCGCCCATCATACCGGAGTCTGAAGCAACGGAGATCACCTCCGGCACACCGGCGCGGGCAAAAATGCGCTCATAAGCCTTGTGGCACTTTTCGTAATAATCGTCCAGGTCCTCCTGGCTGGTGTGGAAGGAGTAAGCGTCCTTCATAGTGAACTCACGCACACGGATCAGCCCGGCTCTGGGGCGCGCCTCGTCCCGGAACTTAGTCTGAATTTGATAGATCATAAAGGGGTACTTGGTGTAGGTGCCGGCATATTCTCGCACCAGTTGCACCGCGCCTCCTCGTGGGTCATACCCAGCACCATATCGGCACCGTTGCGGTCCGTAAAGCGCAGCAACTCTTTGCCGATACTCTCATACCGGCCGGACTCTGCCCACAGAGAGGCGGGCATCACCACCGGAAACTGCACTTCCTGACCGTCCAGGGCGTCCATCTCTTCCCGCATGATTTGCTCCAGCTTCTTCAGCACCCGCTTTAAGGGCGGGTAAGAGGAGTAAATGCCGTTTGCCACATACTTGATGTAGCCGCCGCGCACCATCAGGGCGTGGCTGTCTACCTGGCAGTCTGCCGGGCGCTCCTTAAAGCGATCGCCAACTAAGTGTTCCAGTTTCATACAAAAAACCTCCAAAAAATAAAGCCCTAAGCCGATCTGTGACGATCGGTTTAGGGCGAATCATTGATCCGTGTTACCACCTAAATTCAGGCTGAGCCTGCACTCTGCGCGCTCTGTAACGGGAGCTCCCGGTACGCCTTAATAGCCTTTGCGTTCGGCGCACAGCTCAAAGATGGGTTCCTCCGCCGCCTGCCCAGGCTTGCACCGACCGCCTGTTCTCTCTGCACAGGGTGGGGGGAGTACTGTTTCTCGTCCTTGCTGTTACCTTGGTATCATAGCAAATCGGGACCGAAAAGTCAAGAGCGCTCCGGGTTTGTCTGCTCTTTTCTCTGTCCGGTGCAGCGGCGAACCAAGGCGCGCACTGCCGGATCCAGTCGCGGCTCCAGTCCCATGGCGATTATCAGCGCCGCCACGGTGAGCAGGAGAAAGAACATGCCCTGCATATACCAGCCGGGCAACCCGGCGCACAGCTTGACAGATAGCTTGTTGAGCCAGCCATATAAATTGGGCTGGTTGTGAATGGCCATCAGGTACAGAGCGTGTACGCCCAAGTAGGCGAGACCTTTGTTCAGCATAGGCACCTTGCCCAGCGCCAGGCTGATACCGAGGATTCCGGCGCAGCCCAGTGCGGCCGCCGCCAAACTCAGCAGCGGGCGAGAGGCAGTCAAATCGTACATATCCTGTGGCGCTGCCTGCGCCAGCAAGCCACAGCCGACGGTCAGCACAGTGCCGCCAATGCCGCAGGCGACAACCATCGCCGGCTTGGTACACTGCTTTTGCAGAGAACGAAACGCACCTTGCAGCAGGGTACCAATAAACAGATAAAAGGCCGCCTCCATGGGGCGAAGAACTGTCAGCCCTACCATGCCCAGCACCCGGCCCACGCCGGACAGGGCGGTAAAGTCCACTGCTCTGCCTATACCGGCTGCCAGCAAAAACAGCCCGGCCAGGAACAACCCTTGTGCCCAGCGGGGCAGCGTGCTGCCGGTGAGCAGACTGCAAAGCAGTTTGCCAAAAAACAGGGCGCTGAAAAACCAAAGTACATTAAATCCGCACCCAACCAAAGCGGCAATGCCGTCCAGTGCCAGCGCTTTGTAGCTGCCGTTGCCGGCAATACAGGTCACCGCGCTGCACAGCAGATAAATGGCGCTGAATAAAATGTAATAAAACAGCAGCCGGGCGTTCTTCTCCCAAAAACGACGGAGAGAAAAGCTGCATGCATCCCTTTGCATGACCAGCCCGGACACTACAAAGAACAGGGGCATCATATAGCCGCCCAGCGCTGTATGCAAAGGCGAGGCGGGCAGGGTGTTGTACAGGATCACCGAGAGAATGCCCAACCCTTTGGCAATATCCAGTTCTATTATACGCCCGGTGCGGGGCGACATTGCCGATTGCTTCATTTTTTCCGTCTCCTTGTGGAATATAAGCTTTATACAATTTTATTGTAGCAACCTGCCTACGGCTTGTCAATTCTTTTATCCCTGCCGGATATAGGCGCTAATCAAAGGAAAAAACGCAACTTATTCTTTACATCGGCGGCAAAAAATGGTACTATAGATTGTATTGCTTTGCACCGGTAGTGCTGCAAAGCGCCAAATTTTGTTGGAGGTACTGTTTATGACCAGTGCACAAGTTTGTATTCTGATCTCTATAGCCGTGTACCTGATCGCTATGCTGGCTATTGGTATTGTGTGCTCCAAGCGCAACAATACAGTGGACGATTTCTATTTGGGCGGCCGTCGGTTGGGGCCGGTGGTTACTGCCATGAGTGCCGAGGCGTCGGATATGTCCAGCTGGCTGCTGATGGGCCTGCCGGGCGTTGCCTATCTGACCGGTGTTGCGGATCCGGGATGGACAGCCATTGGCCTTGGCGTGGGCACTTACATCAACTGGCTGGTGGTGGCACGCCGTCTGCGCCGGTATTCCGCCCGCATTGGTGCCATTACCGTGCCGGACTTTTTCTCTCGCCGATTTGGAGAGAAAAAACATATTCTTACCGCCATGGCAGCCATTTTAATTATTGTATTCTTTGTGCCGTACACAGCCTCCGGCTTTGCCGCCTGCGGCAAGCTGTTTGGCACGCTGTTCGGTATGGACTATCATGTGGCAATGATTATTTCCGCCATTGTGATCGTGGGCTATACCGCTACCGGCGGGTTTACTGCCGCGTCTACCACTGACTTAGTGCAGAGCATTGTGATGAGCATTGCGCTGGTGGTGGTACTGGTGTTTGGCGTGTCCAAGGCCGGCGGCGTGGGCGCCGTGGTGGAGAATGCGCAGAGCATGAGCGGCTATCTGTCCATGACGGCTACCTATGACCCGGAAAGCGGCAAATCCGCCACATACAACTTGTTGAAAATTTTGTCTACCGCCGCCTGGGGGCTGGGCTACTTTGGTATGCCCCACATTTTGCTGCGGTTTATGGCCATTGAAGATGATCGCAAATTAAAGACCTCTCGCCGCATTGCCACCATTTGGGTTGTGATCTCTATGTTCATTGCCGTGGTGATCGGCGTAGTTGGCTCCGCTATGGTCAAGAACGGCGCTATGGGTGCGCTGGCAGATAAGGAAACCATTATTGTGCAGATCGCCAATCTGCTGTCCCAGCACGGGGTCGTTGCTGCACTGCTGGCCGGTGTGATCCTGGCGGGTATTTTGGCCAGCACCATGTCCACGGCGGACAGCCAGCTGCTGGCTGCCTCCTCCGGCGTCAGCGAGAATATTTTGGGCAGCCTGTTCAACCTGAATTTGTCTGCCAAGGCTAAGATGATCGTGGCTCGGGTGACCCTGCTGGGTATTGCCGTGGTAGGCATCTTTATGGCTTGGAATTCTAATGCTTCTGTGTTTAAGATCGTCAGCTTTGCTTGGGCGGGCTTTGGTGCGTCCTTTGGTCCGGTCATGCTGCTGGCGCTGTTTTGGCGGCGCTCCAACCGCTACGGCGCTGTGGCCGGTATGATCGCCGGCGCGGTCATGGTGTTCCTGTGGAAGTATTGCATTGCCGACCTGGCACCGGTTTTGAAGATTTACGAGCTGCTGCCTGCGTTCCTGTTTGGTCTGCTGGTGAATGTGGTGGTGTCCCTGTGCACCCCTGCGCCGGACAAAGAGGTGCTGGAGCAGTATGACGCGGTAAAGGCAGAAAAATGAGCCCTTTGAACGATCCGAGAGAAGCGTTGCGCCGTGCCCTGCAATATGATGCCGGAGATCCCAAGCGGATACAGCATTTGATCAAGGTGTATGCTTTTGCCGAAATGATCGCCGATGGGGAGCATTTGCACGACGGGCAGCGGTGCGTATTGCTGACAGCCGCTGCACTTCATGATATTGGTATTCACAATGCTCAGCTGCATTACGGTTCCTCTGCCGGTAAATATCAAGAGCTGGAGGGCCCGCCGGTGGTATGCCAACTGCTTGCAGACTGGCCAAAGGATTTTGTGAAAGAAGTTTGTGATCTGGTGGCCAGACACCATACCTATACCGGTGTGGACCGATTGACTTTGCGCATTTTAATTGAGGCGGACTTTTTGGTGAATGCGTATGAGGAGGGGCTTTCCGAAGAAGCCGTGCAAGCCGGCAGAGAAAAGCTGTTCACCACTGCGACGGGAAAGCGCCTGTTGCAAATGCTTTATGCAGGATAAGATAATAAAAAACGCAAGGTGTATTTCGCACCTTGCGTTTCTTTGTGTCGTTTAAGATTTATTTTACAAAGCGGATCAGCCGATTGGTAAGCAGGGCTGCCAGCAGGATCTTGCCACACTCCGGCAGCAGGAATGGCACCACGCAGGTGGCCAGCGCCGCTTTTAATGTGGCTTTGTAAGCAATGATGAACCACACGGTGCCAAAGGCGTAGCATACAGTCAGGCCGATCACCATAAACAGGATCAACTGCCAAAACTTGTGACCGAACTTTTGCACCAAAGCGCCGGTGATCAGTGCGGTCAGGACAAAGCCGACAATGTAGCCGCCGGTGGGACCGGTAATGGCTGCCACGCCGCTTTTGAACCCGGTAAAGATGGGCAGTCCTACCATACCCAGCAGAATGTACACGATCACGGATACGGTGGAGCGCTTCCACCCCAGCAGTCCGGCGCACAGGCAAACGGCAAAGGTCTGCATGGTAAAGGACACGGTCATGGGCACGGCGATCTGGGCACACACAGCGATCAGTGCGGCAAACAGACCGATATAGGCAATATCTACCGTGCGGAGTTTTTTCTTCTTCTTGCTGCTTTCGGCAGCTGCGGTTGTTTCTGACATACTTTTTACCTCACATTGAATTTTGTACTATTATGCATTGATTTTGCGTAAATGTCAACCAAAATCATAAAATAAGTTGACAATTTGCAATTTCACGGCAAAATTCCGCCTGATTCCTGCCCTATTGCACAAATTCTTTGGCACTTTTTTGTGCACTGTACTGAATTTTAAGAATTTGGTCCATATTGGTAGGCAAAGGCCGCGCCAGCGTGTATAATGGTGCTGATTTTTGAAGAAGGAGCGCACTTATGCAGCTGTTAGAAACAAAAAAGAGAATTATATCGGCCAGGCAGATCCGTTTATTCTGGAAAGCGGCGGTCGATATTACATTTATACCACCGGCGATGATGGCATTTACGCTTACAGCTCAGATGATCTGCTCACCGGTTGGCAATTTCACGGTATGGTGTTTACCGTGCCTGGGGAGCATAGCTTCTGGGCACCCAGCGTTATTGAACTGGATGGTACATATTATATGTATTGTTCTTATGAGTTCTTTGGCGATACGCCGGATCAGGGCGGTCATCGGGAGGCGCTGTTTGTCAGTCAGGCAGATAATCCCCTGGGCCCCTTTGGGCAGGAGAAGCAGATTCTGCATCCCTTTTCCATTGACTCCCAGATTGTGCAGAACGAGAGCGGTCTGTATTTGTTCTATTCTACCAATACGTTTGAGGGTGACCGGATCGGCACTTATATTGTGGTGGATAAGATGCTGGATCCGTACACCCCGGCAGGACACCCGGTGCCGGTGGTGGTGCCCACCCTGGACGAGGAGATCTTCCGTCGGGATCGGTACAAGACGGGCCAGCACTGGCATACCATTGAGGGTGCCTGCTACTTTCGGGAGGGGGACTGGCAGTATGTAATGTACAGCGGCAACTGCTACTTGCAGCCTACCTATTATATAGGATATGCCCGAGCCAAGACGAACGAAACGGACCTGACCAAAATCAAGTTTGAAAAGGTGCCGGATGACCATACCTATGCTCCGGTGATTCGCGCCAATGATTGGGAGGAGGGCACCGGTCATCACAGCGTGATCAAGAAGGATGGCGTATGGTACGCGGTGTACCATGCCCGTAATGTGGAGGACGACGGCTTTGAAGGCGACCGCCGCAACGCCCGCATTTGCCGATTGGAAGTGAAGGACGGCACCATTACCGCGCACCGTTATCCGGATCATATATAGGCATAATGCACCGCTGCTCACTACCAAATCTTGTGTACTGTATGCTGCCGGCGTACTAATGTTTACAGTTTGTTCATAAAAATCTCGCATTTGCTTGCATTTTTTTGTTGAAATTTGAGCAGCAAGATGATATACTACTACTATACTTATAAGGAGGGTACTGCCTTGAGTAAAGAAAAGAAGCTTGCTAAGAAAGAAGCGAAGGCGGCCAAGAGAGAAGCAAAGGCTGAAAAGGCACTTGCTAAGGCAAACGCCAAAGCGGAAAAGAAGCACGCAAAGGCTTATGAGAAATTCGTAAAAGAAACTACGAAGAAAAACGAAAAAGGGGAAAAGAAAGCGGCCGCAGGCGGCAAAGCATTTACCGCCATTGCCATTCCGACCATCGATGCTTTCCAGACTAAGGGAGAGATCAAAGCAGAGAAGGCCGGCCAGAAGGCATACGCTAAGTTGGTCAAGAAGATCGACAAGAAGAATGCTAAGCTGGAAAAGAAGTGCGCTAAGAAGGGTAAACCTTTCGTTCCGATCCCCACACCGTCTCAGGACGAGATGGCGGCAAGACCGGAGAACAAGGGCGGCAAGATCGTCCTGATTGTGATCCTGATCCTGCTCATTTGGTTCCTGATCTACTTTATCGTTCGTTTTGGCGCGTTTGTTTACAATCCCGCCCAGGAAACGACGGCTGCGGAAGAGGGAACAAAAGTGGCTCAGACTTACGATGCGTATTCCAACCCGCATAAGATTACAACCACACCGGATTACAGCATTGCGGATGCAAAGCTGCTGCTCAAGCAGACCATTCACGATAACTGGCAGGAGGTTGGCTACAGTGCGGATCCGTCCAGCAGTTCTATCTCTTACAACAATAAGGTAGTTACTGTTAACGGTGCAGATTGCTATGTGTTTAGCTGCTCCGGCAAGACTTTTGCTGTGGCTGTTAAGTTGTCTGCTGTGTACTATGCACATAATGGCGAGTACCAGCCGCTGACCTTTAACAACACCAATTACCTGTTTAAGTAATTACATACAGCCCACCTTTTTCAGGTGGGCTGTTTTTCTATGTGTTTTCTATTCTAAAGATAATATTGATCATAAAAAAGACCGCTGTGTTCTCCACAGCGGTCTTTGTTACTTATGTTATAGTGTGCTGATGTCGTAGGGTGTGCGTTGGTAAACGAAATAGTTGAGCCAGTTAGAAAAAATCAGGCTGGCTGTACTTTTCCAGCTGACCAAGGGCACCAGGTTCTCATCATCGTGGGGAAAGTAGTTGTAGGGCCTGTCAATGTCCAGTCCTTTGCTCTTGTCACGAAAATATTCTTTGGCCAGTGTATCTCGGTCGTATTCACTGTGCCCGGTAGAGAAGAAGTTGCGGCACTCCATATCGGACAGCAGACAGACACCGGCAATATCACTGTATGCCAGGATCTGCAAGTCCTTTACCTGGGCAATGTCTTGCCGCAGAATTTCCGTATGCCGGGAGTGGGGAATGTAAAACACATCATCCAGTCCCCGCATCAGTGGATGGGTCACATCTAAACTGCGGTGAGGGAATACGCCGAACATCTTTTTGCTGAGCGGGTGCTTTGGAATACCGTAGCGGTAGTACAGCCCCGCTTGCGCGCCCCAGCAAATATGAAAGGTGCTATATACATTGGTCTTTGTCCAATCCATGATCCGGCAAAGCTCGTCCCAGTAGTCCACTTCCTCAAAGGGCATTTGCTCCACCGGCGCACCGGTGATGATCATACCGTCGTATTTCCTGTCCTTTATCTGATCAAAGGTGTAGTAGAACTTGTCCATGTGACTTTTAGAGGTATGCTTGGCAGTATGACTGCTCACCTGCAGAAAGTCCACATTCACTTGCAGCGGCGTGTTGCTCAGCAGACGCAGCAGCTGGGTCTCCGTGTCGATCTTGGTGGGCATCAAATTTAATATAATGATATGCAGGGGGGCGGATGTCTTGCGTGTCCGCGCGCTTGTTGCTCATGACAAAGATATTCTCGATTTCCAAGCTTTGCTTCGCCGGTAATTCGTTATCAATACGAATGGGCATTGCAGATCCCTCCTTATACATTATATATATCGTTTAGCCATTATAGCAAATTGAGCACGGAATTGCAACCCGGTAAAAAAAGTTGAAATTGGGTCTTGACATTTGCTGATCGGCGCGCTATAATATCACACGTTGCTTAACCGCAGCGCAGCCGACAGCAAGGCGCGGACGCTTGATTGTTTCGATCCCGCCGCTGTTAAAAAAATGAAAAACTTGAAAAAAGATGTTGACATTTGCGGCAAGTTGTGGTATAGTTATCAAGCGCTCGAGAGAAGAGCGGCCGGCCGAAAGGCTGGTTAAGGACCTTGAAAATTAAACAACGACGAGAAAGTAAGGAACCCGATAAGATTCTAAAAGAGTTTTATCAGTACTGCGTATCGAAAGATACGAACACAGTAATTTTGAACGTTAGAGTTTGAAATGAGAGAAGCTCAGATTTTTAAGATTTGATTGGTACACTCGCAAGAGTGTGTTAATACAATAGTTTTAAGAGTTTGATCCTGGCTCAGGACGAACGCTGGCGGCGTGCTTAACACATGCAAGTCGAACGAAGCTTGATTACGGATTCTTCGGATGAAGTATGATATGACTGAGTGGCGGACGGGTGAGTAACGCGTGAGTAACCTGCCCTTCAGAGGGGGATAGCGTTTGGAAACGAACGGTAATACCGCATAATGTATTTTGACCGCATGATCGAAATACCAAAGATTTATCGCTGAAGGATGGACTCGCGTCTGATTAGGTAGTTGGTGGGGTAACGGCCTACCAAGCCGACGATCAGTAGCCGGACTGAGAGGTTGATCGGCCACATTGGGACTGAGACACGGCCCAGACTCCTACGGGAGGCAGCAGTGGGGAATATTGCACAATGGGCGCAAGCCTGATGCAGCAACGCCGCGTGAAGGAAGACGGTTTTCGGATTGTAAACTTCTGTTCTTAGTGAAGAATAATGACGGTAGCTAAGGAGCAAGCCACGGCTAACTACGTGCCAGCAGCCGCGGTAATACGTAGGTGGCAAGCGTTGTCCGGAATTACTGGGTGTAAAGGGAGCGCAGGCGGGTGATCAAGTCAGCTGTGAAAACTACGGGCTTAACCCGTAGACTGCAGTTGAAACTGTTCATCTTGAGTGAAGTAGAGGTTGGCGGAATTCCGAGTGTAGCGGTGAAATGCGTAGATATTCGGAGGAACACCGGTGGCGAAGGCGGCCAACTGGGCTTTAACTGACGCTGAGGCTCGAAAGTGTGGGGAGCAAACAGGATTAGATACCCTGGTAGTCCACACTGTAAACGATGATTGCTAGGTGTGGGGGGGTCTGACCCCTTCCGTGCCGGAGCTAACGCAATAAGCAATCCACCTGGGGAGTACGACCGCAAGGTTGAAACTCAAAGGAATTGACGGGGACCCGCACAAGCAGTGGATTATGTGGTTTAATTCGAAGCAACGCGAAGAACCTTACCAGCACTTGACATCCAACTAACGAAATAGAGATATATTAGGTGCCCTTCGGGGAAAGTTGAGACAGGTGGTGCATGGTTGTCGTCAGCTCGTGTCGTGAGATGTTGGGTTAAGTCCCGCAACGAGCGCAACCCTCGCCATTAGTTGCTACGCAAGAGCACTCTAATGGGACCGCTACCGACAAGGTGGAGGAAGGTGGGGACGACGTCAAATCATCATGCCCCTTATGTGCTGGGCTACACACGTAATACAATGGCCATCAACAGAGAGAAGCAATACCGCGAGGTGGAGCAAAACTTCAAAAATGGTCTCAGTTCGGACTGCAGGCTGCAACCCGCCTGCACGAAGTTGGAATTGCTAGTAATCGTGGATCAGCATGCCACGGTGAATACGTTCCCGGGTCTTGTACACACCGCCCGTCACACCATGGGAGCCGGTAACACCCGAAGTCAGTAGTCTAACCGCAAGGAGGACGTTGCCGAAGGTGGGATTGGCGACTGGGGTGAAGTCGTAACAAGGTAGCCGTATCGGAAGGTGTGGCTGGATCACCTCCTTTCTATGGAGAACAAAGTGTCGAAAAGACGCTTGTATCCAAGGTCAGATCGAGTTTCCGACTTGTCGTTGTTTAATTTTGAAGGCCCTTAGGGGTTTTCAACCCGAGATATGGGGGTATAGCTCAGCTGGGAGAGCACCTGCTTTGCAAGCAGGGGGTCAGCGGTTCGATCCCGCTTATCTCCACCACAGGTTTGGGAAAACCGAATACCGATTCGCTTTAGTGATTCGCGAGAGTGAATCAAAAACATGGGCTTGTAGCTCAGGTGGTTAGAGCGCACGCCTGATAAGCGTGAGGTCGGAGGTTCGAGTCCTCTCAAGCCCACCATGTACCTTGAAAACTGAATACAGGTAAATGTGAAATGGAAACAACGAGATAATGTAACAAATATCCAATTGATTTTTTTGAAATGGGTAAACACTACAATATAGTCGAGTTGAGAAATTAACAAGAACCAAAGGACACATAATTCTGACAAAGGTCAAGCTAATAAGGGCGCAAGGGGAATGCCTTGGCATTGGAAGCCGATGAAGGACGTAGCGATCTACGAAAAGCCCCGGGGAGGCGAAAGCAGCCATCGATCCGAGGATATCCGAATGGGGAAACCCGGCGGAGCAATACTCCGTCATCCTTTGTGAATCCATAGCAACTGGAAGGGAACCGCCTGAACTGAAACATCTAAGTAGGGCGAGGAAGAGAAATCAACCGAGATACCGCAAGTAGTGGCGAGCGAACGCGGCAGAGGCCAAACCAGGAGTAGTAATACTTTTGGGGTTTTGGACAGCGTACGGTATTAACTGCGGTTAGTAGAATGAAATGGGAAGTTCAACCACAGAGCGTGATAGTCGCGTACACGAAAACTAAAGTTAGCCAGCTGGATCCAGAGTACCGCCGGACACGTGAAACCCGGTGGGAAGACGGGGGACCACCCTCCAAGCCTAAATACTCTCCAATGACCGATAGTGTATAGTACTGTGAAGGAAAGGTGAAAAGCACCCCGGGAGGGGAGTGAAATAGTTCCTGAAACCATGTGCCTACAAGCACATAGAGCGCGTCAATGCGTGATATGGTACCTTTGTAGAATGGTCCGGCGAGTGAATGTCACTGGCAAGGTTAAGCTCTTAAGGAGTGCAGCCGAAGCGAAAGCGAGTCTGAAATGGGCGTTTTTAGTCAGTGGTATTCGACCCGAAACCGGGTGACCTAGCCATGAGCAGGCTGAAGTGGAGGTAAAACTCCATGGAGGGCCGAACCCACTCCCGTTGAAATGGTAGGGGATGACTTGTGGCTAGCGGAGAAATTCCAATCGAACCCGGAGATAGCTGGTTCTCTCCGAAATAGCTTTAGGGCTAGCCTCAATTAACATTACCGCAGGTAAAGCACTGAATGAGCTAGGGGGCGAAAGCTTACTGAACTCTATCAAACTCAGAATGGCGGATAATGAATGATTGGGAGTCACACTACGTGAGATAAGTTTCGTGGTGGAAAGGGAAACAGCCCAGACCCACAGCTAAGGTCCCAAAGTACAGTTAAGTGGAAAAGGATGTGAAATTGCGCAGACAACCAGGATGTTGGCTCAGAAGCAGCCACTCATTCAAAGAGTGCGTAATAGCTCACTGGTCGAGTGATTTTGCGCCGAAAATTTAACGGGGCTAAACTGTACACCGAAGCTTGGGAATATACATTTGTATGTTGGTAGGAGAGCGTTGTGTAAGGGGTGAAGTCGTAGCGAAAGCGGCGGTGGACTTTACACAAGTGAGAATGCCGGAATGAGTAGCGAGAATTATGTGAGAATCATAATGGCCGAAAGACTAAGGTTTTAGAAGGAAGGTTCGTCCGCTTCTAGTTAGCCGGGAGCTAAGGCGAGGCCGAGAGGCGTAGTCGATGCACATACGGTTGAGATTCCGTAGCTACCTTGCATTTAAGCGAAGGGACACATTTGAAGGGCATGACCCGGGCGTTGGTTGACCCGGGCGTAAGGGACCGAAAATAAGTAGGGAAGCATGCTTGGATGGTGGCGAGAAAAGCTTCGTGTATATAAGCAGGGTACCCGTACTGCAAACCGACACAGGTAGTCAGGAAGAGGATTCTAAGGCCATCGGGAGAAGCGTTGTTAAGGAACTCGGCAAATTGACCCCGTAACTTCGGAATAAGGGGTGCTCACGCGAGTGAGCCGCAGTGAATAGGTCCAGGCAACTGTTTATCAAAAACACAGCTCTCTGCTAAATCGTAAGATGACGTATAGGGGGTGACACCTGCCCGGTGCTGGAAGGTTAAGAGGAGGGGTGCAAGCTCCGAATTGAAGCCCCAGTAAACGGCGGCCGTAACTATAACGGTCCTAAGGTAGCGAAATTCCTTGTCGGGTAAGTTCCGACCCGCACGAATGGTGTAATGATCTGGACACTGTCTCAACAACGCACCCGGCGAAATTGTAGTACCGGTGAAGATGCCGGTTACCCGCGGCAAGACGGAAAGACCCCATGGAGCTTCACTGTAGCCTGATATTGGGTCTCGGTATTTTATGTACAGGATAGGCGGGAGACTTGGAAACCAGCACGCCAGTGTTGGCGGAGTCACCCTTGGGATACCGCTCTTAAAGTATTGAGATTCTAACCTGCAGCCATGAATCTGGCTGGGGGACATTGTCAGGTGGGCAGTTTGACTGGGGCGGTCGCCTCCAAAAGAGTAACGGAGGCGTTCAAAGGTTCACTCAGCATGGACGGAAACCATGCCTTAGAGTGCAAACGCATAAGTGAGCCTAACTGCGAGACTGACGGGTCGAGCAGTAACGAAAGTTGGAGTTAGTGATCCGGCGGTATGTGAGTGGAAATGCCGTCGCTCAACGGATAAAAGCTACCCTGGGGATAACAGGCTGATCTCCCCCAAGAGTCCACATCGACGGGGAGGTTTGGCACCTCGATGTCGGCTCATCACATCCTGGGGCTGAATTCGGTCCCAAGGGTTCGGCTGTTCGCCGATTAAAGTGGTACGCGAGCTGGGTTCAGAACGTCGTGAGACAGTTCGGTCCCTATCTGTCGTGGGCGTAGGATATTTGAAGGGCGCTGTTCCTAGTACGAGAGGACCGGAATGGACGCACCGCTGGTGTATCGGTTGTCATGCCAATGGCACGGCCGAGCAGACTATGTGCGGATGGGATAAACGCTGAAAGCATCTAAGCGTGAAGCCCTCCCTAAGATAAGATATCCCACTGTTTACAGTTAAGACCCCTTATGGACTATGAGGTTGATAGGCTGCGTGTGTAAGTATGGTGACATATTTAGCTAGGCAGTACTAATAGGTCGAGGGCTTGACCTTAACAAGTTAGATTATGTGTCAGGCAATTGTTAGAGTTCCACTGCGCTTTATCTGTATTTAGTTTTCAGGGTATATGCCTTGAATGATGTGAGCTATGCACCATTAGCTCAGTTGGTAGAGCACCTGACTCTTAATCAGGGTGTCCAGGGTTCGAGTCCCTGATGGTGTACCATCAGTGGCCCGTTGGTCAAGCGGTTAAGACATCGCCCTCTCACGGCGAAAACAGGAGTTCGATTCTCCTACGGGTCACCATTTTGACCTTAGGTATTGCCAACAGGTCATTTCTTCAAATACTGTGACTTTTTCATCACAGTCAGTCGGTGCTTATTACGATGAGGGTCCACCCGTTCCCATCCCGAACACGGTAGTTAAGCTCATTCGTGCCGAAGATACTTGGCGGGCGACTGCCTGGAAAAATAGGTCTGTGCCGACATAAGCCTCTCACTTTTGTGAGAGGCTTTTTCTTATATACTTACTTTTGCGTGGCATCTGCCACGCTTTTTTTATCTCATCTGCTGTTTGTATATTGCGGTATATTTCTGTTTTCGCTATAATGATTGGTGGAGGGATCATTATGGCTAATGCGCACCAGCTTATAGATTGCTTTAACGATACAATGCACCGGATCCAAACGGACCCATTTCTACGCGCTGAAACAATGAAGTCCAAGGCTGATACGGTGGTGTATCCTGTCTTTTGGGATAATAATCAGGCTGCTTATTTTGCCAAATGGCTTTACTTTGATTCGTGTGATGTGGAAGTGGTGGCTGATACCACCTTTTCTGCAGCGCGCAAGTATCTACGCAATGGAAATGAGAAGAAGCGAGTTGCGGTACTGAACTTCGCCAATCCCCATTACGCCGGTGGTGGCGTAGAGCATGGCGCTATGGCTCAAGAGGAATGTTTGTGCCGTAGTAGTAATTTGTATCCCTGCCTTTTTGCACCCTGTGCCCAGGCGGAGTATTATCAATTTCATCGCAATCGGTCGGATCATCTGTTTACGGACCGTGTGGTCTATACGCCGGACGTAGTGGTTTTCAAAGACGATCAGCCGGTGCCGCAGTTATTACCCAGGGAGCAATGGTTCCGGGTGGATGTGCTCACTTGCGCTGCACCATATCTTGGTGAACCGGTGCATATTACGCCGAGCGATTTGAAAGCCCTATTTAAGTCGCGGATCCGGGAAATATGCCGTGTGGCCATGGAACACCAAGTTACCACGGTTGTATTAGGCGCATTCGGCTGTGGTGCTTTTCGCAATCCGCCGGAATTGGTAGCCCAGGCTTTTCGTGAAGTGCTGCAAGAGGAGCTTTATAAACACAGTTTTTCAAAAGTTGTTTTTGCCATTAAAAGTAATGGAAGGCCCGACGATAATTATAATGTGTTTGCACAAGTTCTTGGGGAGGAACGATGATAGGACGTGCCAATATATGTATAGGCGGGCGGATGATATCCGCCCCTACCGGTCAATATTTACTCTGAAGTTACGGCGGGAGCAAGCCCCCGCCCTACGATTGGATTGGTACGGTCTTATGTAGTGGTTATGCGTGATCAATCGGCGTTGACCATATGAAAAGGTGATGGAAATGATCAAAAAGAAATACAGTCATCATACGATACGGGATGAGCAAATTCAAAAGCTATATCTGGCGGCAAAAGCCGTTGCAGTTCCCCAGGTGATCAGTGAACAAATGTGTTCCGGCGGTGTCGGCGCAGCTGTATGCACAAAGCAAGGTCGTATTTTCACAGGGGTGTGCGTGGACACCGATTGCTCTTTGGGCATGTGTGCTGAACGAAATGCTTTGTCCACAATGATTACCGCAGGCGAATTTGATATAGACATGGTGATTGCCGTGAACAAAAACGGAAAAGTGTTGCCGCCTTGCGGCGCTTGCCGCGAATTTATGGGGCAATTCAGTCATGCAAACGATATACAAGTGGTGGTGGATAACGACGGCACCGTTGTGCACCTCAGAGATTTAATGCCGTTTCCTTATTAAGGTAGAATGAATAGTGTGGACCGTAATGGTCACGATGTGCAATGGAAATAGAGAACAGGGCTTGCATAATGCAAGTCCTGTTCCGATTTAGGCATATTTTTTATAAGTATCACAATTTTCGTAATTTGTACCGTTGTAGTCTGTACAGTAATTATCGTGTTTTGCCTCGCTTACACAGTTTTGACAAAGATCACAATAGTAATCACCGCCTCTGTATTGATAGTGTGGACAGTCCATAATACTCCTCCCAATTATCTTAAGTAGTCAATGTTTCCCGTAGTCGCATATTGGTATGCTGCTGCATAATTCCGTTCAAACTCTACAAGAATTTTAAGTACAGCTGATGCTGCATAGGTAGACGCTTCGGTGTCACTTGAGTAATTGACTGTAGATAAATCTATCAATGCTGTTGACGCGAACAAGTTGTCTTGGATTTTTGTATGCATCGCTCCTATTGCGTTAAGGTTGCAACATAGTTTCTGGATGATTTGAATATCGGCAGTTCGTGTAATTGGTACGCTTAATGCAAATAGAATACTATCAGTGTTGCCGTCACATACACAGTTCATTATAAGGTCTGGCAATTCATCGTATAGTTTCGGAAAAAAGAAAGAACAAACATTATCTTTCATTTTTCTGTTATCAGGTACAGCATGAATACCGAATTTGGTGAGTTTTGACATAAAAATGCTGCTATCGATGTTGAACATAACTTCTTCTCCTTTATTAAGTTACCATTGTCTTTTTGGCTGACTGAAATACAGAATAATTTTCACCTCCTAACAATAAAAAAAGCGCACAGCCGGAGCTGTACGCAAAAAACGCATAACTCCGATTGTCGCCAAACAAAAGTCAATTGCACACATAGAGTACGCACATTGAAAGAGTATGCATTTTTATCAAAATAAAAATGCGGGTACTCTTATTATGTGCATATTAAATTGACTTTCATTTGGCGACTTTATTGTAGCATTTTTAGAGAGCATAGTCAAGAAACATATATTTAACTTAATACAACATATAGTGTGCATTTGCAATTTATGTTTTTAGATATATTTATTGTTGACAAACCTATAGGGCGATGTTAAGATTTTTGGTAAGTAAGAATGTTGTGTCAAATTCGATTGCAAAGATGAAAAATGCAGCTATGCCTCGTTAGCTTGAGTATGCCATTTGGGCTTGTTTGCGTGGCGTTCTAATGCGGTAGTGAAAATATATTTTTTGCAAAGCTGCCGACGAACACGAAAGTTTTGAGCACTGGTTTTTTGGAGGTATTATGATACGGAAATTGACGATCGGTGATTTTGAAAAAGTGGAGCCGATGATGGCGGCGCTGCATAAAATTCATGTTGAAAACAGGAGCGATTTTTATTCTGAAAATGCGCATCCGCTTACTAAAAAGGAATTTAAGGCGATGCTTAAAGACAAGAACAAAATTGCCCTGACATTTGCTGAAAACGGAGAAATTGCAGGTATAGCCCTTGCAACCATCAAAGACCGGACGGTCCGGTCTATCTATATTGACGCCATCTTTGTGCTTGAACCATTCCGTCGGCGGGGCATTGCCACAAGGTTATTCAGGCAAATCCAGGACACTGCAAGCGAGATCGGTGCTGAAAGAATGGATTTGATGGTATGGGCGTTTAATGCGCCGGCATTGGCGTTTTATAAATCCTTGGGTATGCAGGAGCAAAGGATTGTATTGGAAAAACAGGTGAAAGAAACGGATGACGCGATTTGCGTCTTTTAGATACGGAATGATAATAAAAAACACACCGGGTCACCCGGTGTGTTTTGTTTTTGTGGCTTTGGCGTTGGGGAGGAATGAGACAGAAGGGCGTTAAACCTTTTTAACGCCGGTTTCTGAAGTGATTTTTTGGGTAGACAGGGCGTTCTTTTTGGCATAATGCACGCCCTCAACATAATAATACCAACCGGGGTTGACCACCAACTTTTTGGAAAGGCTGTAGGTAGTGCCATCTTTATACAGGTCTTTGTAGGTTTTGTAGGGCGACCAGGTGTAGCTGGCGTTCAGTCTGCGCATAACCACTACTTTGGTAAAGCCGCACTTCTTTACACCGGACACACATTTGGTCAGCCCGCTGATGGTCATGGTGTTGCTGTTCATGGCGAACTTCAGCGTGGCAGATGTGATCAGTCCGCTGGTGCGGGCGCCGGTTGCGGTGGCGCCGTAATCCTCAGCAGCGTCCAAGATCAGCAAATCCTCTTGGGTAAAAATCACATCGTCCTCTGTGGGATCGGCTGCAATGTAGCCGCCCTCCGGTACGGTGTCTGTGTTGTCTGCAGCAAAGGCCGCGCTGGGCAGCAGGCAAATGCAGGCCAGCAAAACGGCAATCACCGAATGGATCCATTTTTTCATTTTGGTACACCTCTTTCTTTTTTTGTGCCAAAGCGCACGGTGCAGGGGTTGTCCCTACAACTGCATTATATCTTGCCGGTGCCGTCGATGTCTGTCGAAATATGCGCTAAATTGTGAAAAATTCTCATTTAATGAAAAATGCGGCAGAATGCAGTGCCCACAGTAGGCAAAAGGGGTCAAAATATGGTACAATAAGACGAGACACTTTTTTTGCAAAAAAATACCAAAAGGGTGTAAGGTTTTGACCCGCCAAACGGACTACTAAGTGGAAGGCGGCTGAAAGGAGGTGGCACGATTTGGCAGGCAGTGAGAAAAAGAAAGCAGACGATTTGCTGCAAGAGGGGTACGCCAAGTATTACACGGCAATCTACCGCTATGCGCTCTCTCGATTGGGCGATCCGCACAAAAGTGAGGATGTGGCGCAAGAGGCCTTTGTGATCTATTATAAGCGGCTGCGCACCGGCGAGGTATTCACAGCGCCCCGGGCGTTTTTGTACCGCACGGCGGATCACCTGGTGCAAAAGCAGTTTGACCGGCAAAAGCGGGCGCAAAACTGTATCACTCTGGACGAGGTGATTGAAATTCCTGCCCAGCATGCGGATCCGGATGAGCGACTGACCTTTGAGGAGTATTCCCGCCAGATCAGTGCCGCTCTGTCAGACACGGACGCAGCCCTGTTCTCAATGCGTTACATAGAGGATCTAAAGATTGAAGACATTGCCGCACGCATGGATATGAGCGTGCCGGCAGTGACCACGCGGCTCCATCGGCTGCGAAAAAAACTAAGGGAGATCTTAAACCAGCTGTTTTAACTCCCGGAAAGGACGCGTTATGGCGACACTGCATATTGACAAAATCATTGCAGAAAAAGTGAACCAGGACGATCTTATCCGTCTGTTAGAGACGGTGATCGATGAAGAAATGCAGAGGCCGGAAGCGGAAATGAACTGCGACCTGATCGACCAGTGTGTAGACGCGCTGCTGGAAATGCGGCAGGATCGGGACCATTTGGCAGTGATGGTGCCGCTGATGCAGGATAAAGCGTTTTTGCACTTGATTCAGCGCAAGGCCGGCAACACGGCTCGACTAAACGGTGCGGCGCGAGGTGCGCTGATCGCTGCGGCGATTCTAGCCTCCACCATCAGTGTAAACGCCATGGTAGACGCTGCGTTTGATTACAACATTTTAGAGCATATCGGTAAGGCAATTTCCGCCTCTGTGCTGGGGCCGGAAATTATTGGCGGCGAGGACGATGTTGACGAGCCAATCACTGTGCCCGTCACCACGGAAAATAGCCAGTCCACTACGGTGCCGGAGCGTACCACCGCAAACGGAGAAACCGCTACCCGTCAACCGGAGCAAACCACCACGGCTACTGCCGTCACGCAACCCACCACGACCACTCCCACCACCACGGAACGGGAGCAGGAGAGCACCACCAAGAAAGAACCGACCACTAAGAAAGTGACCGGTGATAATGTGCACCACAAGCCCACCCAGCCGGATCGACCGGAGGAGACCACCAAGGCTGTGCGTGTGATTGGATTTAATGCCCAGTTGGGCGAAAGTTTTAAGAGCCACTACATTTACGGCGAACAGCTCAGCTACGACGGCCTGGCCTTAACGGCAGACTGGAGTGACGGCACCACGAAACCGGTGGCATTGAAGAATTGCACTTACACCACCCAAGTGAATATGAACCGCACGGCGGATGTGACCCTAAATATTCTGTATAAGGGCTTTTTGGTAGAAATACCCATTACCGTGCGACCCAATGAAGAAACGAGAGAAAGTACCATTTGCCAAACGGATCGGTACGACTACCTGCTTTGCAAGGCGGGGGCGTACATCACCGCTTACCGTGGAACAGCAAAAGAGCTGATTTGCAATGTGGTAGACGGTAACCGTATTTTTGCCATTGCGGATGAGGTATTCCGAAAGCATACGGAATTAACTACCGTTGAGCTGCCCTATGTGACTTATGTCGGAGCAAAAGCCTTTGCCGGTTGTACGGCGTTGACACAAGCGGAGCTGCCGAAGCTGCAGCAGTTAGGTGAAGAAGCTTTTGCAGGTTGTAAAGCATTGGCAGAAGCGGAAACCGGAGACAGCTTAACCCACATCGGTCGTCGCGCTTTTGCCGAAACGGCGTTGCAACGTCTGCGCCTGGGCAAAGGTGTGACTGTCATCCCGGAGGGGCTTTGCAACGATTGCACGCATCTGGAGTCCGTGCGGTTGCAAGGTCAGGTGACAGAAATTGGCAGTTGGGCCTTTGAAGGCTGCGGTCGTTTGAAAACCGTTAACGGAACTGAACATTTGCGCCGGGTCGGGGATTACGCGTTCTCGGATTGCCAAGCTGTTACTTTTGCATTTCCTGCACAACTGGAGGTTGCCGGAGAAAATGCGTTTTACTTCTGTCGGCAACTGCAAATCGGTGCCCTGCCGCAAAGCATAAAATCCATTGGCAAGCGGGCCTTTGCCTATTGCCCCGGATTGACAGAGGTACGGCTGCCGTCCGGCATTGCCGTTGTACCGCAGGAGGCTTTTCGTGCAACCAATGCCAAGACCATTGTGCTGCCGGAGGGCGTGGAGCGTATTGAAAGCGGTGCCTTTGAAAGCTGCAAGGCCACGGCCATCACTGTGCCCGGCACGGTCAAGTATATCGGCAAGCAGGCGCTGTACAGCGTGTTGCTGCGTGATGTGAACTTTAACTGCCTGTCTCCGGTGATGGAGGACCAGGTGCTGTACAGCTCTAAACAGCTGGTGGTGCAGTGCTATCTGGGCACTACCCCGTACCAGTACGCCAAGGCCAATCAGATCAAGGTGGAATTGAAACAGGATCTGCCGGAAGTGATTCCCGGCACAGACGATTAAGGAGGGGCGAAATGAACGCAAAACGGATAAGAAACGGACGGCGTCTGACGGCACTGCTTTTGTGCCTGCTGTTGATGCTCTCCGGCGCGCCCCTGCAAGCGCTGGCTGCAGAGGCGCAGACGGATGTTGTTACCTGTACCGACCCTACAAATGCAGATGTTGCGATTACCTATGATTACGATACCCGAACCTTAACGGTCAGCGGCTCCGGTCGGTTTTCCGGTCAGGTGTTGGGTGCGGATGGGTCAACGGCAGTGAACATGCTGGACGCATTTAGCGTATCTCAGTTGGTCGTAGAAGAAGGCATTACTGCCATCGGTCCGGAAGGTGCTACCGTATATTCGATTGCCGACAGCGAAACGAATACCATCTATTTGCCGGACAGTTTGACTGCAGAAAACTTTAGCTGCAAAGGCGCCAGTAATCTGAGTGAAATTCGCTTGCCTGCCGGTATGCATACCTTGCGAGACGGGATGTTTGACGGTTGCACTTGGCTGGAAACGCTGAATATGCCGCAAGGTGTAACAGAAATCGGAACGCGGACCTTTGGCGGTTGTAAGTCATTAGATGTAGAACTGCCGCCGCAGCTGGAAAGAATCGGAGACAAGGCTTTTTATCGTTCCGGTATCAAGAATGCAATCCTTCCGGATACGGTACGTTCCATTGGAAGCGGTGCTTTTGAGCAGACCCGTTCCATGGTCAGCGCCACGCTGCCGACGACCATAACGGCTGTGCCGGAGCGTATGTTCTATGCCAGTTATGTGGAGCGGGTCAGTCTGCCTGTCGGCTTGCAATCCATTGGCAAAGCTGCATTTTTTAACTGCATGCATTTAACGGATTTACAACTGCCGGAGGGTTTGATCACTATTGAAGGTTCGGCATTTAGCGGCTGTACGGTGCTGAAGGAGCTAACGCTGCCCGGCTCATTAAAGCATGTGGGTGAAAAGGTGTTTGGCGGCGCAATATTGAAATTGTCCATGTAGAAGAAGGAATCACCGAATTGGCACCGGTGATGTTTGCAGATTGTCCGCTGACGCAGGTGGACTTGCCGAATACATTGACCACCATTCAGGACGCTGCTTTTTATAACTGTACAAAGCTGAAGGAAATTACGCTGCCCAATAGCGTAACCCAACTGGGTGAGGGCGTATTTCAGGGCTGTTCGTCTTTGTCGCAGGTGCGGCTGTCTGAAAACTTGAAAACGCTGCCCACCTCTACTTTTGACGGTTGTAAGGCGCTGACGGAGTTCGATTTTGCCGGCATTACGGAAATCGGATCGGAGGCATTTCAAAATACCGGTATTCAAATCCTGGATTTGCCCACTACGGTAAAAACGCTGGGCGAAAGCGCATTTGCACACAGTGCATTGCAAGAAATTTGGAGTCTGGGCGGTGTGGAGACCCTGCCCACCGATGTGTTTGCTTACACGCAGATCCAGACATTTGATATTCCCCAGGGGCTATACATTGCCCCCGGCGCCTTTGAATACTCTGCCCTGCAAAAGGTAGCTACCGGTATAGATGTAATGGAAATCAACGACGGTGCATTCCGCAATTGCCGTAAGCTGACCTCGGTGGAGCTGAATGAGGACGTCACCCGCATTGGGGACAACGCCTTTCGTGCCTGCACGGCGCTGACTTCCATTGATTTTCCGGAGTCGCTGGTGAGCATTGGTGACTATGCCTTTTATACCAGTGGGCTGACTTCGCTGGTGGTACCCAACACGGTGCAGCAGATGGGCCGTATGGCTTTTGCAGGCAGCGCGCTCACAGAGGTATCTGTGGTCAGCGGCGTCAAAACCTTGGGCGATTACGCCTTTGCCGGGTGCCATGCCACTTTCCGTTTGCCTATGAGCCTGACGGAGATGGGCAAGTATCCCTTGGGCTTTACCGCCTCGGAGAACGACGGCAATGTGACCGTGTTCAAAATGGACGATGTGAATGTCATTGCGCCGGCGGCCAGCGAGTCCATTCGCTATGCCAAGGAAAACGACCTGAAGTATAAAATGATCGGCCCGGAGGACACAGACTTTAACGAGGAAAATTACCTGTATGGTACTGTGGGCGACGGCGACTGGTACTTTGACAAGCGCACCGGCGCACTGTCTACCAACGCCACCAATGTGGGGACGAAGCAGGGCTTTTATTTTACAAACGGCCAACTTTGGAAATATAAGCAGGCCGGGGTGCGCTCTGTGCACCTGCTAAATGGCGTGAAGAACCTGGGCGATATCTTTGCCGGAATCACCACCTTGGAGCAGGTAACGGCAACGGACAGTCTGACCAATATCAACACGGATGCCTTTGTAGGCTGCACCGGGCTGAAAAGCGTCAGCCTGCCGGCAGTGACCAAGATCGGCGCCAACAGCTTTGCCGATTGTACGGCACTGCAAACGGTAGATCTGCCCCTGGCCGCCACCATTAGCGACCATGCGTTCCAAAACTGTACAGCCTTGCAGTTCCTGGAATTGCCGACGGTAACCAAGATCACTTCCACCGCCTTTGCCGGGTGCACCGGGCTGACCAATCTGACCCTGGGCAAAGGGGCGGCTGAAATCGACGATCGCGCCTTTACAGACTGTAAGGCGCTGACGAATTTAGATTTGGGCAGCACCGTGTCCATCGGCCGTGAGGCCTTTGCCGGTTGTACCGCTCTGGCAGCCATCAACCTGCCGGATCGTGTGACCCGGCTGGGCGTGGGCGCATTCCGTAACTGTACCGGCGCTACCGGGATCGAGATCGGCAGTGGGCTGACGGAAGTACCGGCCTTTGCCTTTGCAGACTGTACCGGTGTCAAGGACATTGCCTTTGACGAAGGCGTGGCCACCATCGGCCCCAATGCGTTTCAAAATGCGGTTTCCGTGGTGTTCCTGACTCTGCCCAATAGTGTAACCACCGTTGGCAGTCGTGCCTTTGCCGGACTGCTGAATGTGGAAAAGATCACCCTGGGCAGCGGGCTAACCAAGGTGGAGAGCTACGCTTTTGACAACGCGGTGAACTGTTATCAACTGACTCTGGACAGTGCTGTGAACGCGCTGACCAACGCGGATATGGTGGCTTGCCACCTGGCCTATTACGGCGGCCAAAAGCCTATGATCCCCGGCGCAGGCATGGCCTACTCCGTGGAGGGCTACAACAGCTTCCGCCGCATTGGCGAGAATACAGCCGGCTTGGCTGTGGTGGTGGGCGACCATGCCACCGCCCTGAGTATGCACTTCTTGGCAGCCCAGACAGATAAGGTCAAAAGCGTGACCCTGGGCAAGCAGGTGCAGCGGATCGGCTATGAAATCAAAAAGGGCTACACCGCCGATTACACCAAGGCCTTTGCCGCCGAGTTTATCGGCAACGGGTACCTGGAGCGGGTGACCGTCAGCAGTGAGAACCCCTATTTGTACGCAGACGGCAGCGGGCTGTATTCTAAGGATAAATCTACTCTATATGCCGCTGTAACCGGCAAGGGGGATTATATAGAAAACACCGCCTCCGCCATCGGCGACTGGGCGCTGTCTTGTAATGCAAAGTTAAAGAAGGTCACGCTGGGCAAGAGCGTGCGTACCGTTGGCACCAAAGCCTTTGCCTATGATCAGAAGCTGAAGTATGTGCAGCTGACCGACGGCTTGCAGCAGATCGGCGCCAGCGCCTTTACCGGCTGTACTGCGCTGAAAGTGCTGGAACTGCCGGATACAGTCACCACCTTGGGTGACCATGTGTTTGAGAACTGTACCGCCCTGGCGTCTGTATTGTTGTCCGATGGACTGACGGCGCTGCCCACCTACGCATTTCGGAATTGTACTGCCCTGACAGGCGTGGTGGTGCCGGACAGCGTAGCTGCCTTTAATCCGGGCGCATTTGCAGACTGCAAGGCGCTGAAGGAAGTGTACATCGGCAGCCAGAGCACCCGGTATGTGCAGCTGGGCACCAACCGCACCCATGTGTTTGCCCGTTGCCCGGCACTGACCGTTTACACCATGGCCGGGTCGGACGCGGCCATGTACGCCAAGACCCGGAACATTCCAACAGAGCTGTACACGGACGCAGACGCGTTTGCCGATCTGTGCGCCATGAAGCGGGATATTTATGCCGGTTATCTGGGCTTTTGCACGGACGGTCACGGCGATATTCAGTGGCTGACCGTGTACGCTGCGGACTGCACCCATGACGGTTACGCCATTGGTGTATGCGAGTATTGCTCCGCGATTTTGGAAGAGCGGCACACCACCGCCACCGGTCACAACTATGTGGTTAGCGAGACCCCGGCGGCAGACGGTCGGGATGGGGTGCGCATCACCACCTGCCAAAACTGCGGCGACAGCAGCTATACGGTGCTGCCCGGCAGCGGCACGGCGGTGGAGGAGACCCACACCGTGACCGGCACGGTGGTGCTGGCAGCGGATCGAGCGGCGACCAAGGGCACCCACGCCGCCATTGGCGCAGATATTCTGCTAAACGGCTACACCCTGGCGACTACGGACGAGAAGGGCAACTTCTCCCTGCAGCTGAAAAGCGGCACTTATGCCCTGACTGTGCGCTATGCTTACGGCTTTAGTCGCACCCTGTATGTGGTGGTCAGCGACCGGGATCTGCAATGCGGCAGCGTGCCGGTCATCGGCTGTGACTGGAACAAGGACGGCAAGATCGACGATCAGGACTACTATATGTTTAAGCTGATCTTTGGCACCCATCAGGGTCAGGCCGGGTATCTCAGCTATGTGGATATGAACCACGACGGTATGATCAACACCCGGGATATGATTTTTGTGGAGCGGTGTATGGGACTGCAAGCCGGCAGTTTTGCTTACACACCGCTGGTGATTCGGTAATCGGGGCTGCGGCCCGGATATACAAGTGGGGGCACCCACGGTCAAAATCAATATAAGCGGAAAGGCAGGACTTTAGGGTTCTGCTTTTCTGCTTTGCGGCAGCAAAAAAAGACAGCCGGTGCAGAGCACAAGGCTGTCTTTTTGTATGGGCGATTCTGTTTATGCCAGATCTTCGGCAAATGCCACGGCTGTGTCCTCGTCACATTCCAAATACAGATCGTATTCGGTGTTACCGTCCCGATAGCGTAGGGTGCAGCTGTCGTCCCGGGCTAAAATCAGAATGTCCAGTCCGTTGGCGTGTACCAGTTTACCGCTGTCAATATCGGTCACCCGGTCTTTGCCCTCCCAGTCATTGGAGGTGGCGTACCGGGTCACCGTCAGATCGCCGGCAACGCCGTCAGCTTCAAACAGAACCTGGGCGGCGGTCATGACGCTGTCGCTTTGAATGGTACGGACAGACTGAATATGGCTTTGCGCCAACTGCCGGGGCAGGGTCACCGGGGAGATGCCCAGTTCCGCCAGTTGCTTGGCAACCGGACTTGCCGTCAGCGCATAACCGGCGGCGCTGGTGTCTGCCTCCGCCAGGTTGGGGTCAATCTGCGCACTGCCGTTGATCTTGTGGGCGATCTCGGACGGAATGTTAAAGTTGAACAGATGGGCGGATACGCTCATGGCAGATACGGTGGCGGCGGCAATCAGGGCTGCTACAATCACAGCTTTCAGCCACTTGCGACGGGGCTGTACAGTGATTCTACTGTCGGCGTGCATTTCCATTAAGTCAAAGCAAGTGTCGATATAATTCATATCGATCTGGCTGCTGTCTTTTTCCAGCTCCCGGTCGATCATCTGCCGCAGCTCCCGATCGCTCAGATTGGGCAGTCCGTTATACAGTGCCCGCTTTACTTGTTTTTGTGTTGCAGTCATTGTGGTTTTCCTCTTTCGTTTCGTTCTTTGATTTTATTTCAGCGATCGTATAGATCGCTTGATCTTTTCTTTCAATCGCACATGGCGTTTGCTGACAGCGTTCTCCGTCATGTTCAGTTCGGCTGCCACCTGCCGCAGCGGTTTTCGTCGCACATAATGCTCATAGTAAATACGACGATCTGTGTCGTTTAGTTTGGAAAGAACTGTAACGGCACGACGGCGGATCTCCTCATCCGTAGGGCCCGGATCTGTTTCCGAAGGGAATGTTTGTTGATAGATCCCGGCTTGCTCCATGGCGATCACTTTGTCGCTGTTGTTTTCAAATTGCATTTCCCGGCGCATTTTTTCCTCCCGGATCATCACCTGACCTTTGAGAATAGCGACTTTAAACAGCCAGGCTTCATAATTGTGAATGCAACGGCCGGCACGCAGCGCTTGCATCAGCTCTATGTATGCCTCTTGTACGCAGTCCTCCGCGTAGTCCGGCCAATCCCGGAAGTACAACCGACATCGCCAATACAATTTGTCTCGATAGCGCTGGCAGTCCTCCACCGTCTTTTGAACGGTGGCTTCGGCCGGCGGCGCGTTTGGTGTTTGTTCTATCATAATGCCTCATAGGAAAAAATAAAAAAATCATCTGTATACAAGAGAAATATGCCATAAACAGTTCATTTTGTCAACACTTTGTCGGTAAAGTTTTGCGGTTAATGAACACTTACCCGCTTTAAAAAAATTTTTTTAAAAATTTTTGATTTTTTTTGGCGTATTTTGGCAAAAAGGCACACTATATAATAGAGGGTCTTTTTTTCCTCGCTCAAAGAAAAGATGGAAGATTGGAATTAGGGTTGATGCCAGCCGCGTGGGGGTCGCCCCCACAACACCGTGCCCCGGCGCAAGAATTCTTGCGCCGGGGCATTTCCTTTTGTTCATTCAGTTTTGATATAAAATATCCTGTTCTTGCTGCAGGGGATAGGTTTGCAGCGTGGCGCTGTCCGCTTCTGCTCCGGACAGGCGCACGGCACAGATCCGGTGATTGTCATAGGTGGTGTAGTAATAGGTGCCGGTGTCTGCGCTGCAACAGCTGGTGTATAGGGTGATCTCGTACTTGCCCTCAGCCACCTGACAGCAGCCCCGCTGTTGTTCCACACTGCCCAAAATATGCAGCAGCTGACTGACGGCGGCAGTTTCCGAGCGGGCGGATTTGGCGTTTGCCCGGGTAAACGCCGCTTTCACAAAGCGGGAGGGAGAGGACAGATCGCCGGGCAGCCCGTAGGCACCCATACCGCGGCTGAACAGTGGTAACTCTGCTCCGGGTACGGCGTTGTTTTCCGGCTGGCAAGGCGACAGTCCTTGGTACAGGCTCAGATGGCGCATTTGCTCCGGGAACGGTGGATTGTTGGTGAGTACGCCGACCGGATTGTCGTACAGGTGCAGTCCGTCGGCCATAGACTCTACGACCACTGCGCCGGTACGATCCGCGATTAGCCAGTGCAGCTGGGCGCGAGGCATTGCGGTGTTAAAGAGCGTATCGGTGAGCTGCAGGTTTTGCAGTTTTTCTTTGGCCTCTGCCAAATTGGCACATTGACCCAGTAACCAAGGGATAAATTCAAATTGTGCTACATTTTCTTTGTCATGACCCGGTGCGGAATATGCAGCGTTGCCGACAAAATTCAGTCCCGCCATGCACAGGCCCTTTTCGTTCATCGCATCATAGTAAAGGGGATAGTCCTCTGCCACCAGCCCCATACCGATGATGGCGTAGTGGTGCGGCTGATCCTCCGTGTGGCGAAAGCGCAGGGCGTAGTTCCTGGGGGTGATCACGATTTGGTTGCCGTAAGAAACTTCATAATCCAGGGTGCGGCCAAAATAAAAACCGGCCGATTGATAGGTTGCTGCTGTGCACATAGGCGTGGCTCCTTTCTTTTTTACCATTATAGCATACCCAGTTTTTCATTGCAATTTTCAAATTGCACGCGGTGGCTTGACGGGATCGGCCATACATTATATAATAAAGGCCGATTTATGGGGAGGGATCTGTATGAAGTTGCGTGTGCCCGCTTTTTATCGGGATTTTGCGTGCATTGCCGGCGCTTGCCCGGACTCTTGCTGCCAAGGCTGGGAGGTGGATGCGGACCCGGCGTCCATGGCGTATTACCACACCCTGCCGGAAAGTGAAATACGCCGGCGTATCTTTTCTGTTTTGGATCAAGATGAGTACGGCAATACTATTTTTCGCCTGTCAGATCAAAAGCGTTGTCCCTTTTTGAACAGCGAGAATCTGTGCGATATGCACATTGCCATCGGCGGGGAGCATACGCCTTTTACCTGCCGCACCTTTCCTCGGTTTATCAATGACTTTGGCGCATTGCGGGAGATGGGACTGTCCTTTAGTTGCCCGGTGGCAGCTGAGATGATGTTTGATCCTAAGTATGATTTCTCTTTTACCGAGGAGATGAACGATCTGCCCCCAACCCTCAATGACATTGACGCCCGGTTATACTTCACCCTGCTGTCGGCACGCAAGACCGCTTATGCCCTGGTGCAGGACAGCACAAAGCCCCTTGCCCGGTGCCTGGCGGAATTACTGGATTTTGCAGAGGAGCTGCAAGGCCAAATCGGTGCGTTGCCCACCGTGACCGAGAAGATGGACTTCCGCTCTGTGTTTCAAAATCCGGAGCTGATCAATCCCCAGTGGCCGGAGAAGGTGGCAGCCGGTGATCTGACTGCTCCGGTGGGAGAGAGCCATTTCGGTCGGCAGATCGCCATGTATTTTCTGTTTCGCTACTTCCTGAATTTGGGACTGGAGGGTGATGTGCTCTCCGCTGCCAAAATGGCGGTGGTGGGCGTGCTGGTGCCCACTTATTTTGGTACAGACAGCTGGGTAATGCACCTGTGGAGCAAGGAGACCGAGCACAGCGATGTGAATATGGAGCGCTATCGCCGCCTGCTTTGCACCGCCGATTGCTTGTCCGTTCCAGCCCTGAAATCTCGGTTGGATACATAAAAATAAAACAGCAGCGCACCTGTAAGTCATGCAGGTGCGCTGCTATTATTATAGTATGGGTCGTCTGCCCATTTAGCCGGATTTTCTTCAATATGCCGGCATTTATTCAAGTAGTCGTCCTCATCGCGAATGATGTGGTCGTAGTAGCCTTTTTGCCACAGGCTGTAGCCCAGTTCCCGGCTGACTTGTCGCTTAAATTGCCCAATGACCGTAGGGGCGGCAATCTGCCGCCCGCCTTGCGTGACAGGGCGGATCTCTAACAAGAAGTGGAGATGGTTGGGCATAATGACATAGGAAAGCACGCGGCAGCTGGGATACACTTTTTCGACCTTTTGCAGTGCAATTTGTACAACGGCACCGGCGTGGGTCAAGCGAACTTCCGGCGGGCGGATACTATCCGCCCCTACCAGTGCAGACAGGCAGTTTCGCCTTTCTTTTGTGAAAAAACAGCCTTGCAAATACATCTCGGCGGGCAGTCTGTGCGGCTTCCTTACAGGTAAAGCCATCTTTACAACTGTGCGGCGGCATAGGCGGCGCCAAGAAGACCGGCTGTGCTGCCCAGCTTGGTGCGCACAATGTTCACCTTTTTGTAATTCTCCATCATATTTTTGTAGATCTTGCGGTCAATCAACTCAATAATATAGTCCTCGTTGATGACCCCGCCGCCTAAGATCACCAAAGGCGGGTTGAAAATATAAATCAAATTGGTGAGCCCCAGGATCAACTCGTCAATCCATTGGTCCACCACAGCGCGTACAGCCGGGTCCTGCAAATTTTCTTTTTCAAAGATTGTAAAAGCGTCCAGCGGTTTGTTTGTGGCGGTACGCACCTTTTCAATCAGCGCCTTGGTGGAGGCGTATCGCTCGTAGCAGCCTTTTCCGCCGCAGGGGCAGTCCAAACCGCCGGCGTGGGTGATCATATGGCCGAACTCCGCTGCGCAGGAGGCACTGCCTTTATACAGCTGACCGTTGAGATACAGCGCACCGCCGATTCCGGTGCCGTACATCAGGCAGAGAAAGTCTTTTTGTCCCTGTCCGGCGCCAAAGTGCGCCTCGCCCAGAGCTGCCGCATTCACATCATTCTCCACATGTGTGGGCAGACCGGTGTCGTTCTCAATGCGCTTTTTGATCATCATACCGGTGTAGTAGGGAATATTTCCGGCGGAGTAGACCACAATGCCGTTTTGGCTGTCTACCTGCCCAACGGTGGACACCGCAACTCGGTCAATATGCTGGTATGTACCGATGATCTCCAGCAGCCGCTCCATAATTTGCTGGCCGCCCTGCTGCGCCCGTGTGGGCACCGTGTGCACATCGCTGAGCCGGAATTGCTCGTCGCACAGTGCATAGCGAATGTTGGTCACGCCAATGTCAAAAGTGAGAATGTTCATAATCGTCCTCCAGTGATAAACGTTGCCTGCCGGTCTTGGTACCAGTGTATGCTCGTCCCGCAAAGGATAGAACAACCCATCGGCAAACAGGTTTCCCCTTGATTGTTATTATATCAGCAAAAAATTCAAATTTCAACACAATATGAATTGAAAAAAAGCCTTGTTTATGGTAAGATCAAATCAGAACCACCAAATTGGAGGAATACCCATGAATGAAGAAAAAAAGCGCCCGGAGCAGGAAACAAAAGCGCCGGCACAGATCGATATAACCCACGGGGAGCCGACGGCCCCGGCAGCAGAGGAACCGATCCCGACAGAAGAAAGCCCGGCGGCGGAAGCACCGCAGACGGAAAAGACGGGGCAGACCGCACCGGTGCTGTGCAGCCCGCTGATTGTGCACAAAGAGGGAGACGCCTCTTACCAGCCGGACGCAGTGGAGGACGGAATGACCGCCACCCATACGGAGGACGAGCTGGAGGCACCCACCATTGAGCGTCACCGGTTCCGTAAAAAGAAAAAGAACCACAAAAGCGCCTATGTGCTGATCCTGTTGCTGGTGGCGGCCGTGGCTGTGTGTGCTGCCTTGTACTTTACCGGTACATACGACTTTGGCTTAAAACCCAAGGAGACCACCACCCAGGCGGCAAAGACGGAAGACACCACCCAGGAAACCACCAATTACGACCATGTGATCACCGTAAAGGGAACGTATCTGTTTTACGAGGGCCAGGAGGTAAACGGCGTAGAGGGACTGATCGCGGCGATTAAATATGAGCCGGCAGGCAGCACCTTTACCGTGCAGGACGAGAATGCCAACAGCAACTTCTTAAATAATAATGTGCTGTCTACTCTGTCCTTGTATAAGATGAATTACAAGATTACGCACATTGTGTCCTCCGGCCTGACCTCTAAGAATGAGACCACCCGGCCGCAGACCGCCAAGCCGACCGCTGCGGCAACAAAGAGCAATGATCAATGATTTTTATCTGCGTGCGGCGGATTTGCCGGCGGATACCCGCAGCTTGGTCACCGAATGGATAGAGGCGCACCCCCGGCGGCTGCAATGGGCGGTGCGCCGTACCAGACAGTATTTTGGCTATTTGGATCACTGCAACGATTTGACCCGCCTGGCGGTGGTGCTGGCTATGCTGCCGGATACCCACGAAAAATACAGGCAACTGGGCATTGAGGATACGGTGTTTGCAGAAACCATGAGCGACATTGGCATTTGGTGCGCCAATTGCGGCGGTGGCGGCCTGCACAATGTGCACTGGATCAAAAATCATTTGGACGCCCGTTTGTTTCGCCTGGGGCGGCTGCAATTCCAGCTGTATCGGCTGCCGCCGGTGGCTGCATATCCCCATACCGCGCCGCTGATGGTAGGCGCGCCGGTGGTGTATATCCATATTCCCCAGGGCGCGCCCCTGGAGACGGAAGCCTGTCGGTTGTCGATTGCCCGGGCACGGGCGTTTTTTGACCGGGTGTTCCCGGATTATGCCTATACCTGCTTTTTTAGCGAAAGCTGGCTGCTGTTTAGCGGCAACAAGGATTTTATGCGCCCGGGGTGCAATATTTTGCAGTTTGCGGCGCTGTTTCATCCGGTGTGCGACCTGCCTTTCCCGGCGCAGACCATGGAGCGGGTGTTTGGCGCTAAGTGTCGCCGCACAGAGGATTACCCGGCAGAGACGGACCTGCAACGGCGGTTGAAAGCCTATTTGCTTGCCGGTGGGCAGCCGGGTATGGGCGTAGGATATATTGAGCGATAACGGCCATGGAGGCAATTATGAAGTATTTTACAAAAGAATGGTACCGTGCCGCGCTGGCTGAGGAACAGCAGCGGGCAGCAGGCGGCAAGTTAAAATTCAATAAAAAGCCGGACAACGCCATGCGGGACTATCAGCGGGCGCTGTCTAAAATTCAAAGCAAGCTGCCGGCGTGCGTGTGCAAGACCTTCCACGGCAGCGTGATCACCGATGTGGCGGCGCGCCAAGACCAGGTGGTGCTGTATTTTGACAACAGCGAGAGCTTTTCCGATGTGGAGAAGCTGGTGCTGTACGATGCAGATATTACTTGCAGCGAGGGCGACCCGGTGGGCAAGACCTGGCTTCACGAGGAAGTGAGCCTGGCGGACGGCGCCTTTTGCCTGGCGGCGCTGCTGGGGGACGAGCAGGGCGAACTGTACGAATTTACCGTTCGCTTTACCCATGCGGAGTGCGTGGTCACGGACTATACGGACAGTACCGAGGCCGGTATGGCAGAGACATTGGAGAGCATTACCGCTCTTTGTGCCGAGGAGGCGGGGCTGGATTATGATGCCCCCACGCCGGAGGCGCTGGAGAAATTCTTGCAGGGTATCGGCGGTTACAAGATCGCTGAGGAGAACCTGTACCGCTTTGAAGCGGGGGTGTTCAACCAGGCTTGCGAGGAGTTCTATGAACTGCTGTTTACCCGCCGGGTGTGCGCCCGCAGCGGCAACTGGGAGCTGACCATTTGCTTCTATTACCCGCCGGAGGCGCAGCTGGAGGAATACTCTGACCTGGTGTGCGCCGACGACCCGGACAGCTTTGTAAAAGAGGTGTTGGCGTCCGAAGCCCTGCAAACCGTGCTGACCCGGTACAAACCCATGCGCGTGCGCGTTCATGCCGAGCAGGTGTAAAAAGTTTACACGATTTATCTTTACAGAACGCTGACTTTCTGTGATAGTAAGCTATAAACTCTGTGCTTGTTTTGCTGATTGCATTTTTATGAACGAACTTCTTGAATCTAAATAACTGCTGCGGCCGGCGGATCAAAGGCGCTACGCTGCTATGTTAAAGCAAGCCGGTGCCTCTATCCGTGCGATACAACGGCTGACCGGCTTGTCCATGGGCATTATTGCGCAGTGCAAAAATTACGAATAACCAAACGGACGATCCTTTGCCTTTCGGCAGGGGACCGTCCGTTTTTTTGTTGCGTTTTATTCGTCCGTGTCAAAGTCGGCATCCCAAGGCCAGGGGTCTTGGAGCCAGGCGTCGCTGTTGGCGCCGTTTAAGGTCAGGGGCCAAAGCGGGCCTCGTACTCCTTGGCCAGGGTATCGTATTTTTCTTTATAGGCGTTATAGAGCGCCTTGGCGTCCGGGCAGTTGGGGTGGGTATCCAGGAATTCCCGCATCTCCCACATAGCGAACTGCATGGCGGACAGGCGACGCAGCAATTTATCTTTCTTCACTTGGCGCTCCCTCCTAAAAAGACTTTGTTCAAGGTGGGGAACAGCGTGCCGCATTGCAGCGCTTTGTCCTCATCGTAGGTGATCATATCCGTTTGTAGAGGCACATAGGCCATGGTCACGGCAGCGTCCTTTGGCAGCGGGGGTCGATTGTCGCAGGCGTCCTTTGCCGCAGATTCTTTTTTTAAGAAAGAGGGGTTAAAAAGCTCCTCGTATTTCTCCATAATGAACTCTCCTTTCTCACTATTCTATGCCGTTTTTAGGCGGGTGTGCACAGTTGCGCCCACCGGTGGGTGGCATAGAATGATAGGGGAGTTTTTATTTTCTCTCCCTTTGATTAAATTCTTGCAGATCCGGCTATCCTATGCATGACGGGAGTGCGGCCGCACCCGGATCTGAATTTGCATACGAGGGTGATCCAAGTGCTTGTAAAGCGCGGAGAAATTTATTACGCGGACTTAAGCCCGGTGGTGGGCTCAGAGCAGGGGGCGTGCGCCCGGTGCTCATTGTACAAAACGATGTGGGCAACAAATACTCGCCCACGGTGATCGCTGCCGCCATTACCTCCCAGCACGACAAAAGCCGCCTGCCTACCCATATTGAGGTGAACGCCGGCAGCTGCGGGTTGGCGCGGGACAGCGTGGTGCTGCTGGAGCAGGTGCGCACCATTGACAAACGCCGCCTAAAGGAGCGTATGGGCGCGCTGGACGGTCAGGATATGGGCAAGGTGGACCACGCCATTTCCGTGTCCTTTGGGTTGTAGCTTTTGCGCATCGGCTCTTCCTTTTTGCCGCTCTTTGTGCTATACTGGGAGCAGAAACGCAAAGGAGAACGGATATGCAAAAGATCGCCAAGTTTGAAAAAGTAAGTTTTGACCGGTTCCAAAAGGACTGGCTAAAAGCGTTCCCGGAGACGGAGGATGTGCAGGCTGTCTATGACAGTATCGTGCTGCCACAGCGCGCCACCGCCGGGTCTGCCGGGTATGATTTTTATGTGCCGGCTGCGGTAACCTTCCCGAAGGACGCCTCTGTGCTGGTGCCCACCGGCATTCGCGCCCGGATGGCGGAGGGTTGGGTGCTGGCGATCTTTCCCCGCTCCGGGCTGGGCTTTAAGCACCGGATCGGGCTGGATAATACCGTTGGCATTATTGACGCCGATTATTACGGCTCCTCCAACGAGGGGCACATTATGATCAAAATGAGCTGCACCGCACACGATGCGGGTCACAGCGCCACGGTAGCCGCCGGCGACGGCTTTGCCCAGGGCATTTTTTTGCCCTTTGGGATTACCGAGGACGACGCCGCCGACGGCGTGCGGGACGGCGGATTTGGTTCCACCACAAAGAAATAAATCACGCACAAATGGCCGTGTGCCCACGCACGCGGCCTGTATTTTTGCCAAAGAAAAGGGCTTGAGATCATCAAATCTCAAGCCCTTTTTGTCTGCTTCCTATTAGCCCTGGTCAATGGGGTTGGCGTTGTCCTTTTTGGACTCGCGGCCGTATTTTTCCTCAAAGCCGGGATTGATGTAGTCCTCCACGATCTTGCCGTCACGGATACGCACCACCCGCTCCGCCTCCATGGCGATCTCATTATCATGGGTGATGACCACCACGGTGCGGCCCTCGTCCTTGAGTCGGTGCAGAATCGCCATAACCTCTTTGGTGGATTTGGTGTCCAGGTTGCCGGTGGGCTCATCGGCCAAAATGACCGGAGGCGCTGCGGCAATGGCGCGAGCCACGGCCACGCGCTGCTGCTGCCCGCCGCTCATTTCCGCCGGCAGATGGTGCATACGCTTATCCAGTCCCACGCGAGCCAGCGCTTTCTCGGCGATCTCTCGCCGCTCCTGGCGTCCCATACCTCTGTATACCAGCGGCAGCTCCACATTCTCCACAGCGGTCAGGGAGGAGATCAGGTTGAACCCTTGGAAGATAAAACCGATCTGCTCATTGCGGATCACGCTCATCTGGTCGTCGGTCAGATCCTCTACCAGGTTGCCATTGATGTAATACTCCCCGCTGGTGGGTACATCCAACAGACCCAGCATATTCATCAAGGTGGACTTACCGGAGCCGGACTGGCCGATAATGGCTACGAATTCACCCTCGTCAATGGTCAGGCTTACGCCGTCCAGCGCGTTCACCTGGTTCTCGCCGGGGTTGTAGATTTTATAAACATCGCGTACATCAATCAAGTGCATGACGATACCTTCTTCAATTAAGATTTACAAATAGTATAATGCTATTTTACAGAAGCGAAAGACAAATGTCAAGGGTATAATCGTGAAGTTTCTATGAATAATAGGGATGAGGTGATTTCTTTGGGTATCAGTAAGAGTGATTACAGCAAGATGGCGGACAAGGCCAGCCCCAATACCCCAAAGCTGTTGAACGCGGTGAAAGCGTTTTTGTTCGGCGGTGGTATTTGTCTGCTGGGGCAGCTGCTCAATACATTGTTTGAGAGCCTGGGATTGGGGGAGCGGCAGGTGCGCCTGGCCACCCCGGCGGTGCTGATCGTTGCAACGGCGGTGCTTACCGGTATCGGTGTGTTTGACAAGATCGCTCGCCAGGCAGGTGCCGGCACGATTGTGCCCATTACCGGTTTTGCCAATGCTGTGGTGTCGCCGGCGCTGGAATTCCAGCACGAGGGTTTTGTACTGGGTACGGCGGCGCAAATGTTCTCCATTGCCGGACCGGTTTTGGTGTACGGTGTGACTACCTCAGTGCTGTACGGCCTGATCCTCTTTGTTTTTCATTTGTATTAAGGGGGCGGGATGATGATCTATCTCTATGCGTTTTTGATCGGCGGACTGATCTGTATGGCGGGGCAGCTGTTGATGGATCTGACCAAGCTGACACCTGCGCGGATTTTGGTACTGTTTGTGTGTCTGGGAGTGGTGCTGGGCGGTCTGGGTTGGTATCCTAAACTGGTGGAGTTGGCAGGTGCCGGCGCTACGGTGCCGCTGACCGGCTTTGGCAATGCACTGGCTCAAGGGGTCAAGGAAGCGGTGCAAAAGGACGGTCTACAGGGCGTGTTCACCGGCGGGTTTACCGCCTGCGCCGGTGGGGTGACCGTGGCGGTGCTCAGCGCACTGGTGGTAGCCTGGGTGGCAAGACCTAAGGATAAATAATTTGTCACTACGAGTTATTACAAGCGAAAAATTGCGAATATTTGTTGAAAGTGCACAATAAATGTTCGGAAACTCCTATTGAATGTGCAAGACTATTGTGCTATAATAATAAAAAACAGATAGGAGGTACATACTAATGGCTGCTATGACATACGAGTCTATTGTTGCGGCTGTGCGCAAAAAGCTCAGCAAGGCAGATGTTTCGTCCATTCCCGGCACTTTGGCATTCCAGGTCGATGTGGAAGGCAAAGCAGAGGGTATCTTTTACATAGAGATCAAGGACGGCCAGCTGCATGTGGAGCCTTATGATTACCATGATCGCAATGCACGGCTGATCATCAACGGCACCAACTTGATGAAGTTGGTGAACGGCAAGCTGGATCCGGTGCTGGCTTTCACCACCGGCAAGCTGAAAGTAGACGGCGACACCAACGCCGCTATGGAGCTGATTCGCTTCTTAAAGTAAGCGGCTTTGACCGTTGTACGGACAAGCGCTGCACCTGTTTTACTGTTAAGCAGGGGCGGCGCTTTTTTCTTTCTTTTTGTGGGGGCAGGAGGTGCGGCCGGTTCTTTGTTTCCGTGATTTTGGTAAAAATCCCATATCTTTTTTTCTTTTTTCACAAAAGGTCTTGGAAACGACCGGCAAATATTGTATAATGTAACAGCGAATTCCATTCGGCATTATGTGAAGGGAGATTTAGAATGAAACACGCTGACATTGTGAACAAGATGAGCCTGGAGCAAAAGGCGGCTTTTGTTTCCGGTTTTGACTACTGGCACCTGGAGGAGGCCCCGGAGTTGGGTCTGCCCAAGATCATGGTAACGGACGGCCCTCACGGCCTGCGTAAGCAGAACCCGAACGGCGACTCCGTGGGTCTGGGTAACTCTTATCCGGCTACCTGCTTCCCTACCGCTGCTACTTCCAGTTGCTCTTGGGATGAGGAGCTGCTGCGCAAAGAGGGCGAGGCACTGGGTGAGGAGTGCTTGCAGGAAGAAGTTTCTGTAATTCTTGGCCCCGGTACCAACATTAAGCGCGCGCCGGTTTGCGGCCGTAACTTTGAGTATTTCTCTGAGGACCCGTATCTGGCCGGTAAGTGCTCTGCCAACATCATCAACGGCGTACAGTCCAAGGGCATCGGTACTTCTTTGAAGCACTTTGCCTGCAACTCGCAGGAGGCATACCGTATGGTCATCAACGAGGTGATCGACGAGCGTGCGATGCGCGAGATCTATCTGACCGCCTTTGAGATCGCCATTAAAGAGGCGCAGCCTTGGACGGTGATGAACTCTTATAACCGTATTAACGGCGTTTATGCTTCTCAAAACGGCTGGCTGCAACAGCAGGTGGCTCGCGGCGAGTGGGGCTTCCAGGGTCTGTTTGTGACCGACTGGGGCTCTTCCGTAGACCGTATTCCCGGCTTGGAGAACGGCACCGATCTGGAAATGCCGTCCTCCGGTGACCTGAACACCCAGCGGATCATTGCCGCTGTCAAAGAGGGTAAGCTGGACGAGAATGTGCTCAACGAGCGGGTAGACAATGTGGTCAACCTGATTCTGAAAGCCAAGAAGACCCTGGACGAGGGCAAAAAAGACTTATGATGTGGACGCGCACCACGACCTGGCTTGCCGGGTGGCCGAGGGCTCCATTCAGCTGCTGAAGAACGACGATGGCCTGCTGCCGCTGAAGAAAGGGCAGAAAGTGGCCGTCATCGGCGAGATGGCGAAGGCGCCCCGTTACCAGGGTGCCGGCTCTTCCGTGATCAACCCCACCAAGATGGAAAATGCCTATGACAATCTGGTAGAGCTGGGCGTAGATGTGACTTATGCCCAGGGTTACAAGAAGGGCACCGAGCAGGTGGACGACGCACTGGTGGCCGAGGCTTTGGCTGCTGCTAAGGCTGCGGATGTGGCTGTGGTGTTTGCCGGTTTGACCGAGGAGTTTGAGGGCGAGGGCTATGACCGCGCGAATATTGAAATGCCCGCCAATCATAATCAGCTGATCGAGCAGGTGGCTGCTGCCAATCCCAACACCGTGGTGGTGCTGGCAGGCGGTTCCGTTATTCACATGCCCTGGCTGAACAGCGCAAAGGCGCTGCTGAACAGCGGCCTGTCCGGCCAGGCCGGCGGCAAGGCTGTGGCTCGTATTTTGACCGGCGCCGTATGTCCCAGCGGTAAGACCTCTGAGACTTATCCGCTGTCCTTTGAGGATAATCCCACCTATGGCAACTATCCCGGCCAGCCGGTGGTCAGCGAGCATAAAGAGAGTGTGTACATCGGCTACCGTTACTACGACACCGCAGAGAAAGAAGTGCAGTTCCCGTTCGGTTACGGCCTGTCTTATACCACTTTTGAATACAGCGATCTGGAGCTGTCCTCCTCCAATATTAAGGACACGGACGACCTGACCGTTACCTTTAAGATCAAGAACACCGGCGATGTGGACGGCGCAGAGATCGCAGAGATTTATGTGGCCGATCAGGAGAGCACCATCTTCCGTCCCAAGAAGGAACTGCGTGCCTTTAAGAAAGTGTTCCTGAAAGCCGGAGAGGAGAAGGAAGTCTCCGTTACCCTGTCCAAGCGCGCCTTCGCATTTTACAATGTGGAGCTGCAGGACTGGCAGGTAGAGACCGGTTTGTTTGATATTATGGTTGGTGCTTCCAGCCGGGATATTCGCTTGACTAAGGCCGTAAATATCATTTCCGACTGCACCGCTGCCGTGCCGGATTACAGAAAGACGGCACCGGCTTACTACACCGCAGACCTGGCGGCTATGGACGATGCCCAGTGGACCGCTGTGTACGGCAAGGAGCTGCCTGCCCGTGAGCGGGACACCACCAAGCCCATTGACCTGTACAACTGCCTGGACGATGCCAGCCACACCAAGTGGGGCGGCAAGATTTGCCGTCTGATCAGCAAGGTGGTGGGCAAGTTCGGCTCTGCGGAGAACGGTGACGGTCAGATGCTGGCAGCTATGGCTACCCAGATCCCGATCCGTAACTTTATCGCCATGTCCATGGGCGTGTTCTCCCCCAAGATGGCAGAGGGCCTGTTGATGATCCTCAACGACGATCGTTCCACCTTCGTTGGCTTTAATAAGATCCTTGGCGGTATTGGCGGCGCTTTGGCGAAGCTGCCCAAGCTGCTCAAGTCCATCTAAATTTCCTTACATAACCGCAGAACCCCGCACCAAATGGTGCGGGGTTTTTGCGTTTTTAATTATGAAAAATGCCCCGGTACCGCAGTACCGGGGTGTTGGGGGTTGCTTATTTATACAAGGGACCGTAGGTGGCGCAGGCGCGGTAGTCTGCGGACTGGCGGTCTTCTGTGCCAAAGGCAGCCCAGGCGTGGGGGCGGAAGATCTGCGCTTCCGGCACATTGTGCATATTCACGGGAATACGCAGCATGGAGGCCAGGGTGATCAAATCAGCGCCCACATGGCCGTACACGGTAACGCCGTGGTTGGCGCCCCAGTTGGCCATCACACTGTACACATCCTTAAAGGCGCCCTCGCCGGTGAGTCGGGGGCAGAACCAGGTGGTGGGCCAGGTGGGATCCGTGCGCTTGTCGATGGTGTTGTGGATCTGATCCGGCAGGTCGGCGGTGTACCCCTCCGCCAGTTGCAGAACCGGCCCGATGCCGTCGATCACATTCACGCGCAGCATGGTTACCGGCATTTCTGCACGGCAGCGGAAGTGGCTGGAAAAGCCGCCACCGCGGAAGTATTCATAGTTCGCTCGGCACCAGTCGGTGGCGTTCAAGCAGGCTTTAATGTCCGCATCCGTCATTTCCCAAAACGGTTTCATGCAAGGTTCGCCCTTGGCATTGCGGCAGGCACCGGTGCCGTCCAGTGCGGTAGCGCCGGAGTTGATCAGGTGGATAAAGCCATCTTTTGCCACGCCGGTGGGTGCCATTCCGGTGACCCGCTGGCAGGCCTCCGGGCTCCAATAGGTGCGCACATCGTGGAAGCAAGGCGCGGTGCCGGAGACCAGGGTGCCCAGCATCATCGCCACGCCGTTCAGAGTATCGTTCTCTGTGGCAAAGGGCGTGGGGGCCTTTTTGCCGTTCCAGTCAAAGCTGGAAGCCATAATGGCCTCGGTAAAGTCCGCATTGGGCAGCCAGTCGGTCCAGTTGCGTTGCCCCTGGAAGCCGCCGGCAATGGCGTTCTTGCCCAGAGCCTCCTCGTGCCAGCCCATTTCGTCCAGCTTGGGATTGCCGTACAAAATATCCCGCATGATCATGGTCATCTTGGTGATGAACGCCCAGTCCTTGTCCGGGTCTACCACCTTGGACTTGCGAATGATCTCCGGCAAGTCCTTACCGGCGTTGCAGTCAAAGCCCTCTTTGCAGTTGGCTTTAACCCAGCTCAGCGCCTTGTCAAACTCGTCATGATCGTAAATGCCCAGGGTGATCCGGCGCACAATCTCGGTCATATCTACCCACTCGGCACGAATGCCAAAGTATTTTTGGAACATTTCCGCGTTGCAGAAGCTGCCGGCAATACCCATGGCAATGCCGCCCAGGTTCACATAGGCCTTGTTCTTCATCCAGCCTACTGCAGCGGCAGCGTGGGCAAAGCGCAAGATCTTCTCTGCCACATCGGCAGGGATCTCTTTATCCGTCATATCCTGCACATCATGGCCGTAAATGGAGAAGGCAGGCAGCCCCTTTTGCGCGTAAGCAGCCATGACGGCGGCCAGGTACACAGCGCCGGGGCGCTCCGTGCCGTTAAAGCCCCAAACCGCTTTAATGGTGTGGGGGTCCATGTCAAAGGTCTCGCTGCCGTAGCACCAGCAGGGGGTCACCGTCAGGGTGGCCACCACATTCTCGCCGGCAAAGTATTCGGCGCACTTGGCTGCCTCTGCGCCGCCGCCGATGGTGGTGGGGGAGAGCACGCACTGTACCGGCGTGCCATCCGGATAGTGCAGATTCTCTTCAATCAGCGCTTTGGCTGCGGTGGCCATGCCCATGGTCTGCGCCTCCAGGCTCTCACGCACGCCGCCCCAGCGGCCGTCAATGGTGGGGCGAATACCGATTTTTGGATAAGTCATCGTCATTACCTCCGTTTGCGCTTAGCGCAATATGTTTTGAAAGTCACGGTACGCCCGGTCTCGGGCTGCCGTGGGCTTGGGTTCATAGGTTTTTAAGGTCTCGGTCTTGCGGATCAGCTCCCGACCGGCTGCCACATCCGGCAGCTGGCCCAGTGCGATCAGTTGCAGCAGCATATTGCCCAGAGCCGTGGCTTCCGTAGGTCCGGCAATCACCGGAAAAGCCAGGCTGTCTGCCGTCATTTGACAAAGGAAGCCGTCTTTGGTACCGCCGCCCAGCAGGTGCAGCACATTGAATTGCCGCCCGGTGCGGGCGCTGATCTGATCCAAAGCAAAGCGGTACTTCATAGCCAGACTCTCGTAAATGCAGCGTACCACGGCGCCTACGCTTTCCGGTACCGGCTGTCCGGTCTCCCGGCAAAAGTCACGGATCCGTTCCGGCAGATCGCCGGGCGTGGAAAAGCGAGGATCGTCCGGGTCGATAAAGCAGGTGAACGGTTCTGCCGCCCGCGCCAGCTGCTCTAAGTCGTTGTAGCTGTATTCTGCGCCTGCACGGCGATAGGCCCGCCGGGTCTCCTGGATCAGCCACAGACCGCTGATGTTCTTTAAATAATTGGTCTTTCCGTTGGCACCCTGTTCGTTGGACAAATCGTCCGCCCGGCTCTCCGGCGTTAGGATTGGTTCGTCCAGCTCGCAGCCGATCAGTGACCAGGTGCCGCAGGACAGGAACGCCGGCTGCTCACCGGCAGCGGCAGGCATGGCCGCCACGGCGCACTGGGTATCGTGCCCGGCGGTGGCGATCACCTGTATGCCGCCGTCTGTTTTACCCAGAACGGTAGCCGACGGGCCAACGGCGGGCAGCAGCTGCGGGTCAATGCCGCAGGCCTTGGCAATATCTGTCCGCCAGGTTTGGTTCACCGGATCCAGCAGCTGAGAGGTGGAAGCAATGGTGGGTTCCGTTTGCATACTGCCGCACAGATGGTGGGCAAATAAGTCCGGCATAAACAGCAGCTTCTCTGCACCGGCAGTGTCTTCCGTGGTCAACTGGAACAGGGTGTTGATCTCCATAATCTGATTGCCGGTGGCCCGGTACAGATTGTCTGCCGGTATTTTTTTCAGCACTTTCTCTACCGTTCCGGCGGTGCGGGTGTCTCTGTAATGGCAGGGCAAGCGCAGCAGGTTGCCGCTTTTGTTCAGCAAGCCGTAGTCCACACCCCAAGTGTCAAAGCTCAGGCCGTCGGCGCTGTTCATTTTAGAGAGCGCCGCGTCTACTTCCTTACAAATGGCAGGGAAGTTGTGGCACATACGGCCGTCGTCATCTACCGGGATATTGTCAAATCGGTGGACTTCCTTATATTCCAGTCTGCCGTCTTGATAAGTACCGGCAATAGCACGCCCGCTGGACGCGCCGAAGTCAAAGGCAACTACGGTCTTTTTCATGCCTGCACCACGCCTTTTTGCAGCAGAATGTTGGCATAAATGGCGGTCTCGCCGGTGGCGATAATTAAGTAAGCATCCTTTGCTTTTTCATAGAATGCAAAGCGCTCCACCATTTGAATACCGCTGTGTTCCGGCTCGTGCCGGTGGAGAATGTCCTTGTATTTGTCCCAAATCTTGGGTGTGCCGCAGGTGTCGCCGGGCACCACTTCCATCAGGGATACGGGGGCGTCCACGTAGGCATCCAGAGGCAACAGCGCCAGTACCGCATCCAGCAGCTCCGGCACGCCGTGACCGTCTGCACGGATCACCTTGGCGTTTTTGCCGACACTCTTTGCCGGGAAGTTGCCGTCAGCGATTACCAGAGTGTCGCCGTGGCCCATTTCGTCCAGGGCCTTTAGCAGTTCCGGGGACAGCAGGGGAGAAATTCCTTTTAACATAGCCTACTCCTTAGTCTTTCTTGTGCAGCAGTTCGTCATCCGGGTTAAATTGTTTGTAGCCCGGGTGACGGCCGGTGACTCTGTAATAGCCCCGCAGATCAATGAGCTTTTGAATATTGTCGCGGCTGATGTCATGGCTGCCGCCCAGGATCACAGCGTTAATGGTGATTTTGGCCCACAGTTCCAGGCTTTCCATACGATAAAAGGCAGTGATGACATCGCTGCCAACGGCCAGTGCACCGTGGTTCTCCAGCAGCATCACATCGTGTGCCTCCAGGTACGGCTCAATAGCGTTGGGCACTTCTACGGTGGAAGGGGTACCGTAAGGCGTCAGTGGTACGGCACCGATGACGGCCACGTCTTCGATCATATTGTACATATCCATGGCCTTGTGTGCCACGGCAAAGCCGGTTGCTCCCGGCGGATGGGCATGGATCACGCTCATCACATCGTCCCGCTTGTCGTAGCAGCGTAGGTGCATTTTGATTTCGCTGGAGGGGCGCAGGCCATCTGCGGCTTCCAACACATTGCCCTCCGGATCCAGCAGCACCAGCTTTTCCGGGGTAATAAAGGATTTGCTCATACCGGTGGGGGTGGCAAGGATCCGACCGTCCTCCAGCCGCACACTCACATTGCCGTCATTGGCGGCCACCCAGCCCAGCTGCCACATTTTGTGGCAAACATCGCAAATCTGGTCCTTGATTTCGTTGGTATTTTGCATAGATAAACCTCCTTGCCCATGGTTGACAATCCAAGCCCGCCATGGTATGCTAATTGTATTATATTAGATATAAATATTCTTTGCACGCAGGATATGCACTTGCGAGTAGCACAATATTCACTTTTTGAGGGTCTATGAATTACAGCGAATTGCATGAGGACAAAAAGCGGGGCACTTTTGATTTTCCCATAGAGCTTTATTATGTGGAGCCGGGCGCGCCCCGGTACCAAATGCCCCTGCACTGGCACTTGGAATATGAGCTCATCTTGGTGTTGCAAGGCAGCTTTACCCTAAGCTTGGACGGCCGCCAGATGGAGTTGCAAGCCGGGGACAGTGCTTGGATCGCCGACGGGGTGATCCATGGAGGTGCGCCCCACGACTGTATTTACGAGTGTGTGGTATTTGACTTGGGCACCTTGCTCCAGGATACCCCGGTGTGCACCAAGTCGGCGGCCGCATTCCTGGCCAGCGAGAATGGCTTTTCCGGCCGCTTAGCCAAGGGCAGCACGGAGGCGGCGCTGGCGGATCGCATTTTTGATGCTATGGAGCGGGAACAGCTGGGCTATGAGTGGACCACCGTGGGGCTACTGTGGCAATTGCTGGGCTGCCTTTTGGGTATGCACAGCGACATCAAGCCGCCACAAAGCCGCCAGCAGATCACCCGGATGAAAAATGTGCTCACCTATATCCGCAATAACTACGGCGAGCCCATTACTTTGGATGAATTGGCAGCTGTGGCGGGCATGTCGTCCCGGTATTTTTGTCGTGCCTTTGCAGCGCTCACCGGCAGGACCCCCATTGCGTATCTGAACTATTACCGCATTGAATGCGCCTGCGAGCGGTTGACCTTAACAGATAAAAGCGTGACAGAGATCGCCTTTGCCTGCGGGTTTAACGATATGAGTTATTTTTCCCGGGTGTTCAAGCAGCTAAAGGGTACCACACCCACCGCTTACAGAAACTAAAAAAAGACCTGTTGTCCACAGCAGACAACAGGCCTTTTTTGTTTGTCTTTACTTTCCGCCCTTTTGCAGCAGGTCTTGGATCACGTCGGCAATATAGGCTCCGGCTTCTACCGGTGCCATACCGTAGCGGCTGATGTTGGACACCACGGTGTAGTCGCTCTCGCTCATATCCGGTCGGGCGTTGTACCGGCCTTTTCCAGCTCCAGGTGGATGATGGTCTGCACCTGGGGCAGGTCAATTTGACCGTCTGCCAGCGGGGTAAAGTAAATGGGACTTTGGTATAGAATTGTTTTTTCTTTGATCTCGGCCTTGGGCACCGTGCCCCAGCCACGCTCCACGGCGATGCCGATGCGGCTGATTACCAGGTGCGTGGTTGTGGTGCCAATATCAATCCCGGCAGAAAGTAAATATTCCATAAAATACGCAAAAGGGACAGTTGCACACAGGTGTGCAAGCTGTCCCGCTCCTTTACAGGTTACTGTTATTTTAGCACAAGGGGCGTCGGTTGTAAAGGTTTAGCCCGCCGGGTGCTGTTTTTTCTTTTTTCGGCTGATCTCTGTGATGACGATCAGTGCGGCAAAGGCTGCCACGCCTGCGGCGCTCAGACAGGCGCCGGTGCGCAGGTAGGGGGTGTGGTAGTGCAGCTCCACTGTGTGCTTACCGGGTTCCAGCGCCAGGGCGCTGAATGCGGTGTTCGCTTGCAGCAGCTCTGCTTTTTTGCCGTCTACTGTGGCGGTCCAGCCGTTGCTGTATGGAATGGATAGGCACAGTATTTTTGTCTCTTTCAGATCCACTGTGCCGGTAATGGCGTTGGCGCGCATCTGCACATTTTGCATGGTGTCTGCGCTCAGGGCAGCGATCTGCGCCTTGGCATCATCTACCGGCTGCTCCAGCACTTCAATGTCTGCCAGGTCGTAAATGCCCCGCTCATCAAAGGTGATGGTGATGCTCTTTTTGGCACTGTCCGTATAACCCAGCCCCACCAGGTAAGTCTTGGCGCCGGTGTAGCGCACATAGGCGTCCGAGTAGCAGGTGAGGGTATTGGTCTTGTAGGTCTTGCCGCTCTCCGTTTGGGCAGAGAAACGCAGGTTCAGCGAACTGGGCAGGCGGAACTTGCGGGCGCTGATCTTTACAAGATTTTGGTCAATCTCGTCCTTTTTGTTCCACTTCTCTGTGGAATAGCGGTGCAGCGGGTCGTTCTCCTGGGTCTTGTAGTAGGTGTACGCCGGGTAATCGGTGTAGTTTTTCAGCGTAAAGCGCAGGTAGGTCTCCTGTGCGGCGCTGCCGGTGAACTGAATGGTCACGCTGCCTTTTTTCTTGTAAATGTGCAGCTTTTGACCCTCCACGGCGGCGTCGTCATTGCCTACGATGGTGTAGGGCAGGCTCTTGTCTGTAAAGGTGGGCTTGGTGGCGGTCATACCGGTGGGTACGCTGTCCAGCACCACCCCTTGCAGCAGGGTCTGCTGCTTCTCCAGAGAGGACAGCTTTTCGTACTCCGCCCGGGTGATCACATGGGCGGTGGTGTAGCCCAGAGGCAGGGCGTTCTCGTTTTGATACACCTTGCCGCTGATCTTGGTAAAGCCGTAGGGCAGGGCGGTCTTGCTCCGCTTGGCGTAGTATTTTACGCTGTTTACCGCGTTCAAGGCGGCAGAGCTGTTAAAGCTGCGGATCATATAGGCAGCGTTGGCCGGTTGCTCTGTCTCCGTAATAAACTGGGTCAGGTGCTTGTTTTGCAAGCTCCAATAGAAAGAGGTGCCGTTCATACCGGCGGTGAGCGCCTCGTTGTAATTGACCTTGTCTCCGCTGTAACGATAAAAGCTGTCGTCGTTCTTGGTGGCTTTCTTCACCTTGCGGGCGGCAGTGGATTTTAGCTTTTTGTTCACATCGCTGTAGCTCACATAGCGGGCAATGTGGTTTTGGCCGTGGTGGCTGTAAAAGTAGGCGGCGTTACCTGCAAAGGAGGTAAACACCAGCACCAGCGCCAGCACCGGGGCCATATATTTCTTAGGCATTTTGGGGCCGAACATACACACGATCACCAGCAGAAATGCCAGCAGAACGGAAACGCCCACATTGCGGGTGTCTGTATTCATCAGGGGAATGGCAACCAAGGAGTACATCGCCAGGGCGGCAATAACCGCCACGCCCTTGCCAATGCTGATTTGGCGCAGGTGCTGCCAGGTGGTTGCCACAATGTATGCCACGATCATACCGTAGGCCCACACCCAGCGATTGGCTACATAAGAAAAGCCATTCATGCCCCAGCCGAATACCGGGATCAGCAGCAGCGCAGTGGCGATCAGGAACACCACCCGCAGCGGGCGGTAGTGTTTGTTCTTGGTAAAGAACAGCAGGCAGATAGCCGGGAACGCCACCGCGTTGTAGCCCAGGAAGGTCAGGTAGCCCAGCTTGGTCTCTGTGGTGAACAGGGCGGACAGGAAGTTGCGGTAGTAATCCGCACTATAGACCCAGGTGCGCACATAGCTCTCGGCAGAGCGGCTGTCACCCATAAAGGCCAGCACCACCGGCAGCAGTACCACGGCACTGAGCACTACGCCCAGCAAGGCACAGCCGGTGATTTGAAAGAACTTGCCCACCGCAGCTTTGCCCCGGTGCCGGAAACGGCAAATCAGCTGATACAGCGTGTACAACGCCGTGATGATCGCCAGCATATAGAAAAAGTAAAAATTGCTGACAGCGGCCAAAAAAACAATGAAGATAAACAGATACGGCCGCTTGCCTGCCAAGATCTGCTCCACACCCAGCAGCAACAGGGGCAGAAACACCATGGGCAAGGCAAAGAACGGATGGTGAGAGACGATGAACAGGCTGTACAGGGTGAACACATACACCAGCGCACCGACGGTCACGCCGCCTACCCGGCGCTGCTTTTTCACAAAGCAGAAAGCACCGAAGGCCAGCCCGGCCAGATACAGTCGCAGCAAGGATAAAAAGCTGTAAAGATACGCCGCATAGCGGGTGGGGCACACCACGCTGAGCAAATCCAGCGGATCGCCGATGGCGTAAAAGTGCAGGGTGGTGAGCACATCGCTGCCCAGCCCGATGGAAAAGTCCCATTGGGGCAGGATCAGCTTGTGGGTGGTCAGCAGGGTGCGGGCCACCTCACGGCCGTATTGGCCCAGGTACACAAAGGCGGCAAAGTGCTGGCGCCAGCCGTCGCTGTCTACGATCAGGGTCTTGCCCTTGATCAGGAACCAACAGTAGCACCCGGCGGCGCAAAGCAAAAAGCCCAGGGTATAGCACCAAAAGAACCGGGTGCGCGGGCTGCGCTTTTTCATCTTTTCCAGTGGATTGGTTTTCATTACTCTTTGCCTCTTGCCATAGAATTGAAAATTATGCTTTTCTCTCTTTTCTCTTTTTCACTTCTGTGCACAGAAGGGTAGCACCAAAGGCTGCAAAGCCCAGTACGCTCACCGCCAACCCCGCTTTTAAGTGAGGGGTGCGGTAGGTCAGGTGAATGGTGTGTTCGCCCGGTTCCAGTGCCAGCGCGCTGAACATGGTGTTGGCTTGCAGCAGCTGGGCTTCCTTGCCGTCTACCGTAGCGGTCCAGCCGTCGCAGTAGGGAATGGTCAGCAGCAGAATCTTGGACCGGTCCAGGGTCACGGTGCCGTCTACCGTGTCTGTGCCGATTTGGATATTCTCCAGCGTATTCTCCGCCAGTTTTGCCACTTGTCTGTTTGTGTCTGTCATAGGCTGCTCCAGCACCTCCAGGGTGCTGAAATCATAGATACCCCGTGCGTCAAAAGTGACGGTAATATCTGTCTTTGCATCTTTGCTGTAGCCGGCATTGACTGTATAGGTTTTGTAACCGTCAAAGCGCAACTCATACGCAGAAGCGAAGTTTAATGTGCGGCTTTGTTTTACGCTGATGTTCTCTGTGGAATACCCAAATCGGAACCCAAGTAGCGTCTCTTGCTTGAACTTGCGGGCCGACTGCTTTACAAGGGCTTTTTGCGTATCGTCCTTCTTTTCCCACTTTTCTTTGTTATAGCGGTGCAGCGGGTCGTTCTCTTGGGTCTTGTAATAGGTATAGGCCGGGTAATCCGTATAATTGCGCAGCCCCATGCGTAAATAAGTCTCGCTGTTTGGTGTGCCGTTAAAATGCAGGGTCACCTTGGCGCCTTTGTCATACACATGGATCTTTTTGCCGTCTACCGCCACATTTTTGTCTGCGGTGATGGTGTAGGGCAGGGACTTGTCCGTAAAGGACAGAGTGGTTTGTGCCGTGCCGGTAGGCACGCTGTCCAATACCACCCCTTGCAGCAGGGCCTGCTGCTTCTCCAGCGAGGACAGTTTTTCATAATCCGCCCGGATAATGGCGCTGTCATAGGTGTAGCCCAGGGGCAGGGCGTTACTGCTTTGGAAAACCTTGTTTTTGAATGCGGTAAAGCCATAGGGGACTTCATCGGCGTTGCCGTTCTTCTGTACATAGTATTTGACACCGGCCAGGGCTTGCAAAGCGGCGCTGCCATTTAAATCCTTGTACATATAGTCCTCACGAGCGGGTAACTCTGTTTCGTTGATAAATTGGGCGATATTCGGATTTTGCAGGCTCCAATAGAAAGAGGTGGAATGGGTTTTAGCCAGCAAATCTGTATTGTAGACCAAATTGCTGCCGGAGTAGCGGTAAAAGCTGTCGTCTTTTTTGGCTGCTTTTTTTACTTTTTTGGCGTCGGTGTTTTTCAGCTTCTTGCTCGCCTGGTCATAGGTGACAAACTTAGAAGCGTAATCGCTGCCGTGACTGCTGTAAAAATAGGCGGCGTTGCCGGTAAAGGAGGTGAGCACCAGTACCAGCACCAAAGCGGTTGCCAGGTGCTTTTTCTTGAACTTGGGCGCCAGGGCGCAAAGCACGATGATCAGGAAAGCCAGCAGCACGGATACGCCGATATTGCGGGTGTCCGTGGTCATCAGCGGAATGGCGAGCAGCGAATAGAGCGCCAGCGCACCTACGCAGGCCACTGCCTGACCCACGGTGATGTGGCGCAGCTTTTTCCACTGGGTGGTCACGATATAGGCCACCAGCAGGCTGTATGCCCAGATCCAGCGATTGGTTGCATAAGAAAGACCGTTGAGCAGCCAGCCGAACGCAGGAAATAACAGCAACAGCGTAGACAGTATGAACAGAATACGCATGGGCTTTTCTTCCGGTTTGCGCTTAAAAAACAGCAGGCAAATGGCCGGGAATGCAATGGCATTAAAGCCCAAGTAGGTTTGGCTGCCCAGCTCGCTGGAAGAAGTGAAGTAGGTAGAAAGAAAGTTCTTATAGAACTTGGCGTCATAAAACCAGTTGAACTGATAGCCGGCGGTGCGTGTATCGTTCATAAAAGCCAATACCACCGGCAGCAGAATGGCGGCGCTCATCAGTGCGCCTACCACAGCCCAAAGGGTCACTTGCAAAGCAGTCCGCCCACAGCCTGCTTGGCGCTGTGCCGATCATACAGGCAGCACAGACGATAGACGGTATAAATGGCCGTGATGATCGCCAGCATATAGAAAAAGTAAAAATTGCTGACAGCCGCCAAAAAGACGGTGACGATGAGCAGATACGGCCGCCGCTTGGCAAGCACCTGCTCTACGCCTAAAAGCAGCAGGGGCAGGTACACCATAGGTAAGGCAAAGAACGGGTGCCGTGCCACCATAAGGAAGCTGTAAGTAAAGAACACATAGCAAACGCTGCCTACAGCCACAGGCAGGGGCGCGCCCTGCATTTTATACCGGCAAAAGGCGCCGAAGCCCAGCCCGGCCAAGTACAGCCGGAACAGGGACAAAAAGCTGTAAAGATACACGGCGTACCGGGTAGGACAGGCAATGCTCAGCAGGTCCAGCGGATCGCCGATTACATAGTAGTGCAGGGTGGTGAGAATATCGCCGCCGTAGCCCAAGCTGAAGTTCCATTGAGGCAGCACCAGTTGATGTTCCGTCAGCAGTGTGCGCAGTACAGTACGGCCATACTGGCCAAAATAAACAAAAGCTGTGAAGTGTTGTTTCCATCCGTCGCCGCTGACAACTAAGCTGCGCCCCTTTACAATAAAGCAGGCATAAACACCGGCAGCACACAGTAAAAATGCGGCGGTGTAGATCAAAAACAATCGGCTTCTATTTTTCATCGGTTTTTGCCGAACGGTCAACTTGCTTTTCATTACAATCCTCTTCTTTCGCACAAATTAAACGGCCTACATTATAATCCCGCACTCTCGGGAAGTCAAGGACGAGCCTTTTATATATAATGTATATCGCCATTTTACCACAAGGGTGTGTGCTTTGCAACCGTTTGGATCTGTCCGGTGGTATTAAGAATCTGCAAAGTTTGTAAAGGTGGGGTCAGTTATTTTTATTTTGTGTCATTTGCAAGTTAAGTTTCTGTAAAGTACCTTGCAGTCGATGAGCGGATGGCGTATGCTGACAGCAGAAACAAAAAGACAACTACAAACACCCGAAAGCGAGAAAGGCAAGGTTATTGTATGAAAGAAAAATGGGTCGCTTTTACAGAGAAACACGCAGAAATTTGGAAGTTTATCAAGTTTACATTTACCGGGGCCAGCACCTCGGTGCTGGAGTTGGCGGTATTCGCCTTTTTACAATATGTAGTCTTTAAGAGTATGAACACCACCCCGGTTACGGACAATGCGGTGCTGCACTTCCTGGGGATTCAGTATAAGGGCTATATGTACTCCTACGCCATCAGCGCCGTTATCGGCTATGCGGCGGCGTATGTGATGAACCGCAAGCTCACTTTTCAGGCAGACGCCAATCCGGTGCTGTCCACCATCCTTTACACCATTATGGTGGTGTGCACCATCGCCTTTAACACCTGGTTCGGTGCGTACCTGGGCACCATCGTCACCAATCACCACTGGGACAGCGTGTTTATCACCCTGCTCACCAAGCTGCTGGTGATGACCGTACCCACCCTGTGGACTTATCCGCTGAACCGCTTTGTCATCCACCGCAAAAAGAAAGCCAAGGTGGAACCGCTGCCGGAAAGTGCAGATACCCCCGCCGGTGCGGCTGCCTAACGCCTAAAGAGGGCAGCGCCCTTTTTAGATATACCCCTGCTCGGTGCATTTTTTGTTTTGATCTGACTTCCCCGTCGATCACCGGATTTTGTTTTGTTCTGTACCGGGCACCCTCTTCGGAGCAGGCGCCGTCACCCCGGCGCTTGCTGCTTTCTCTCTATTTGGCATATACTGGTGAAAAACCGGTAAGGAGAACAGACTGTTATGACAAGACCCAAATTGGTGGCTTTTGATTTAGACGATACACTCATCGGCAGTGACGGCAAAATTGCCCCGGCCAACTTCTGCGCGCTGGAACAGCTGACGGCAGCGGGCGTGACCGCTGCGGCGGTAACCGGGCGCACCTTTTACGAAATGCCTGCAGAGCTGCGGTTTAACCCGCTGGTGCCCTATGCGGTGTACGGCGATGGCGCTGCGGCGGTGAATGCGGCAGGGGAGACCCTCTTTTCCAGCTATTACAGGCGGGAAAAGGCACTGGCGGTGCTGCACCTGCTACGGCAGTACGATACCATGATCGAGGTGTTCTACGGCGGGCGGCCGTATGCCCCGGCGGATAAGCTGAACCGGTTGGCCTACGACTACTACCGTATTGAGCCGATCTATCACCCGGTGATGGCGGCCAGCCGGGTGCCCTGCACAGACTTGGAGGCGCTGCTGGCCGGGGAGGAAAAAACGGAGATGTTCAATATCTTCTTCCACCTGGACAATGAACGCCGGGCGTTTATAGATCGGGCGACAGAGCTGTTCCCGGAGCTGCTCTGCACCTATTCTATGCAGAGCAATTTGGAGATCCTGCGCCGCGGGGTGGACAAGGGCAGCGCCCTGCAAAAACTGGCGGAGCACCTGGGGCTCGCTCCGGAGCAGGTGATCGCCGTGGGCGACAGCCGCAACGATCTGTCTATGATCCGCTACGCCGGCACCGGGCTGGCGGTAGCCAACGCCTGTGACGAACTTAAGCAGGCGGCAAACGCTGTGGCGTGCACTTCCGATGCGGGTGTGCTCCGTTATATTTATCATCATTTTGTAGAGTAAAGCGAGGTTATTCCTTTGGTATTTTGGATCCTTCTCGGCGTGGTGGCAGCTGTGGTGCTGCTCACCGTGCTGGTCAACGGCATCTTGGCGCTTTTACAGCTTCGGTATGTGGCGGGCATTGCGCCGGTACAGTATCAAAATCAGTTGCAGCCCCAACCGCTGGATGGCCGTTGGGTGTTCACCACCGATGGGGATTTTCGTGTTATGCAGCTGACGGATGTGCATATTGGCGGTGGCTGGATGAGCTTCTTCAAAGACCGGCGGGCCATTGACTGCGTGGTGCGTATGGTCACCGCCGAACAGCCGGACCTGGTGGCTGTGACCGGCGACATTGCCTACCCGGTGCCGTTCCAGTCCGGCACATTTAACAACAAAACCGCCGCTCGTCTGTTTGGCCGGGTGATGCAGAACCTGGGCGTGTACTGGGCGCCGGTGCTGGGCAACCACGATACAGAGTCCTACGCGGTGTACAACCGCCGCTATATCGGCAAATATTATCAAAAGCAGAAGTTCGCCAAAGCCGGCAGCAAGTCCTACTGCCTGTTTTGCTCCGGGCCGGAGGGCGTGGACGGCGTGGGCAACTATACCGTGGCGGTGAAGAACAGTCGTGGCGCCGTGACCCAGGCGCTGTTTTTTACCGATACCGGCAGCTATGTGGACGGTGACTATTTGGGCTTTATGTGGAAGTATGACGGTATGCACAAGAACCAAATGGACTGGTACAGGGGTGAGGTGAAAGCCTTGACCGCCTACAACCGGGCGTTGGGCGCACCGATGCCAAAGAGCCTGATGTTCTTTCACATTCCCATTGCTCAGTATAAGACTGCCTGGGAGGCTTATAAAGAAAACGGCTATAAAGACACCGGTGAAGTACAGGTGCACTACGGCGGCATCGGCGAAAAGGGCGGCCTGTTCCCCAGTTTGCACCCGGACAATGTGTTTGACACCTTGCAGCAGGTGGGCAGCACCCGGGGCACATTCTGCGGCCACGACCATTTGAACAATTTGTCCGTTACTTACAAGGGTATACGGTTGACCTACGGCCTGTCCGTGGACTATCTCGCTTATATCGGCATAAAGAATTACGGCGCCCAGCGGGGCTTTACCCGCATTACTGTGCACCCGGACGGCAGCTTTGACTGCCAACCGGTGTCCTACTACCAAAAACCCTTTTGGAATGGAGAAGAACAGGTGCAAATGACACCTTATTATCCGCCGGAGAAGAACCCAAACGCCTACCCGGTCGACTACAAGGCACCAATAGCGTAAAAGAAGAAAGGAGCGGTACTTGCAGGTACTGCTCCTTTTGCTATGGGTTTATTTAATACACGTCTACCGGCACCACCAGCCGGTCTTTTTTGGTGCGGCGCAGAGGCGCACCGGCGGTAAATCGGCCGTGACCCCGTACGGAAATTTTGTCCCCCGGCTGTACGGTGTGGGCACGGTTCTCTATGCACCGTCCGTTGACAAATACCTTTTGCTGTAAAAAGAATTTGTCTGCGCTGTTGCGGGAGAGATTGTATACTGCGCCCACCAGCACATCCAGCCGCAGAGAGGGCACGATCACTTCTCTGTCTTCCGGTTGGGGCAGCAGGTGCGGGGGCAGGTGGTCCGCCCGGGTGCAGGTCACCTCTGTGTGGCGCACCCGGTGCAGTTGGGTCTCAATGTACTCCGCCATGCCTGCGGTGCAAAAGAGATATGCTCCCTTGCCGCAGGGGAGAATGTCACCCAGCACCCGCCGCTCCAGCCCTAAGCCCATTAAGGTGCCCAGGTAGTCTCGGTGGGTCAACTCCTCGGCAAATTTTTCCTGCTTGGGCGCAATATGCAGGCAGGTGATAGGGTAGTCCGCCGGTTCCGGCGCCGGGCCAAAGGCTGCCATCACCCGCTCGGCACCGTCAAATCCGCCGTAGGCGGGCACCGACCGGGGGCCGGTCACCTCTGCCAGCAGACTTTGCTCCTCCAGACCTAAAAAACCCGTATAAACCGTGTAGCCGCCAAATGTGCCTCGATTTTGCAGTTCTGCCAACCGCTTTTTAATCTGCTGTGCCTGATCCATCAGTACAGACCGCCCAGCACGGTGGCGGAAAATACAGTAAACATCAAAATACACACGATCAGGGCAACGGCAAAGATAGCAGTGGACACGCCGATGGCCCACTTGGCAATGTTTGTGGCGCTGCGCGCCTTTTCACTGCCGGTGATCTCATACGCCTGGCGGCCGCTCGACAAGGCAATGCCGCCCATGATCCAGCCGAACAGCGGACCCATGAGAATCCCTAAGATCAGACCGATTATGGCCAGTATGTAGGCGTTGTCCGCCTTTTCTGTCATTTGGCGATACTGGGCTTCGTTCACCGGCGCACCGTAGGGGGGCTGGTAAGGGTTGCCCCAGTTGTTGTAGCCGGCGCCGTATGCCTGCTCACCATAGTTCGTTTGACTGTGGTTGTAATTTTGCTGGCCGTAAGTGTCGCCCTGTGGCTGGTTGTGCGCCTGTTGGCCGTAGGGGTCGCCTTGGGGTTGGCTGTATGCCTGCTGACCGTAAGGCGCGCTTTGGGATTGGGCGTTCTGCTGTGCGGTGCAGCTCTCAAAGTTGGGGGTATGGCACACCGGGCATTCTGCGGTGCCGGGTGCCAGAGGTTGGCCGCAATGTTCGCAATAAGTCATAGGTTCTGCCTCTTTTCTTTGAAAATCGTGTTTATAACCGGCAGGGCAGCAGCATAATGCCGCCGGGGGTAATGTCTACCATACCGTAGCAGCCCTCTGCCACCGCGCCGGGGTTCATTAGATATAAGCCGCCCCGGTAGTCGGTCATTTGCTGATGGGTGTGACCAAACAGGCAAATGTCTGCGTGGGCCTCCCGGGCAGCCTGCTCCAGCTCTGTCAGACCAAACTTTACATGGAACGGGTGGCCGTGGGTATAAAGCACCGTTTTGCCGCCCAGTTTGGCTGTGCCCCAGGCGGGCAGTTCGCTGCCCCAATCGCAATTCCCGGCCACTTGCAAAATATGCAACCGAGGGTACAACATACGCACATTTTCCAAATCATTCTCGCCGTCGCCGAGAAAGAGCAGCACATCGCTGTCCTCCAGGTGCAGCTCCACAATGTCCAGCAAATTGCCGGCGGCTCGGTGAGAGTCCGAGGCGACCAGTAAGCGCATTCATAATCCCCGCCTTTCTGCATACTATGTACTGAGTGTAACATATCTGCGTGCCCACGGCAAGCGGCTTTGCAGATAAAAAAGAGGAGTGCGTTTTATGCAGGACCCGAGAAAACAGAAAAAAGGATTTGACCCGGCGGCATTCCAAGCGGCGGCCAAAGCCGGACAGCAGCAGGCCTATTTGCAGCAAAACCTGGACCCGGACACCAAGGCCAAATTAGAGGCGGTACTGAATGACAAGGAACGATTGCAGCAAATGCTCAATTCTCCCCAGGCCAAGGCACTGATGGAAAAGTTAGGCAGGCAGCGGTAATATGGACGATATTAACCAGATCATTGCCAATTTGACCCCGCAGGATATGGAAATGCTGCGGGGCGTGGCCGCGTCCATCTTAGGCGACGGCGGGCAGGGAAGTGCGCCCGGTGCGGCGTCCCCTCCCGGTGCACAGCCTGCGCCTCAGCCTAAGCCGGGGAGCGCCAACAGCGCCGTGCAGCAGCTGACAGACACGGTGGCCGGTGCCCAGAAAATGCAAAATCTGCTGTCCGGGCTGGAGGGGCTGAACTTTGGCAAGGCGGACTTTGAAATGATGATGAAAGCCAAGTCCATTTTTGACCGTATGAACCGCAGCAGCAATAAAAATGTGGATCTGATCCGGGCGCTGAAGCCCCATTTAAGCCCCAAGAGCCAAAACAAGGCGGACCAGGCCATGCAGATCCTGCGTCTGTTTGAGGTGCTGCCTATGCTGGAGGAGTTGTTTTAGTGCCGGCGTTTAGTGAGGACCAGATCAATGAAGCCAAGGAGCGGGTGCGTCGTATGCATGCTCGTGCCGGGTCGTATCTGCCCCGGGAGGAACCGCCGCAAGGGCATAACGACCGTCAGACGGCACCGCCGCCCGGCAAGGAAAAAGCATCCCCGGCTGCGCCAAACCCGGAGGAACCGGCATCGGAGAACGAAGGGGATGACAACGCCGTAATCTTAATGCTGCTTTTGCTTTTAGGACGCGAAGGCGCAGATCAGGCGCTGCTTTTGGCTCTTCTCTATCTTTTGTTTTGATAAGGGTTGGAAAAATAGGGTAAAATATGTTATAATCCGTTTGTGTAACATCTCACAATGAAAGGAAGTTTCATTTTGACAGATTATGTGCAAAAGAAGATAGCCCCCGGGGTAGAGCTTTTGGCTGTGCCTGCCGGGCGGTTTAAGACCAATGAACTGGCCATTCACTTGGCAGTGCCCATGGAGGAGCAGATGGCGGCGAACTATGCGCTGGCCATCTCAGCGGTCAGCCGTAAGGGCAAGGCCTATCCGGATATGCGTGCGCTGCACTTGCAGTTGGACAAGCTATACGGCGCGGCCATCAGCGTCACCGCCAACAAATCCGGCGGCTGCCAGATTTTGAAGATGGGCATTACCACACTGGACGATCGCTTTGCCCTGGACGACGAGAAGATCGCCGAGGCGGGGCTGGAGCTGCTGATGAATCTGCTGTTTGACCCGCTTTTAGGGGAGGACGGCCTGTTTTCCCCGGCGGATATTGAGACGGAGCGTCGGGTACTGTTGGAGAAGCTGGCTGCCGAGGAGAACGAAAAACGCCTGTACGCGGTCATGCAAATGCAGCAGATCATGTTTGCCGGCGATCCGTACCGGATCAATCCCAAAGGCACCAAAGAGACTTTGGTGGCTGCCACGCCGGAGAGCGTAACCGCCGCCTGGCACCGCATGCTGCGAGAGAGCAAAATGCTGGTAACTGTGGTCGGCAGCACGGATCCGGAGGCGGCCTGTGCGGCGCTGCGCCGTCGGTTAGAGGGCGTGGAGCGGGCGTATCAGCCCATGCCCACTCCCCATTTTGTGGCCCGGTGCGAACAGGTGAAAGATGTGCGGGAGAGCGAAAAAATTCGTCAAGGTAAGCTGGTGCTGGGCTTTCGTGTGGATATGCGCCCGGATGATCCGTTGGCACCGGCTATGCGCAGCTTTTGCGATGTGTTCGGCGGCGGCCCGTACTCCAAACTCTTTATGAATGTGCGAGAGAAGATGAGCCTTTGTTACTACTGTTCTGCTCGCTTTGCCCGCCAAAACAGCCACATCTTTATTCAGTGCGGCTGTGAGGAGGAGAATATGGATAAGGCTGTGGCCGAGATCCTGCATCAGCTGGAGATGATTCGGGATGGTGACTGCAAAGCCGAGCTGGAAAGCTCCCGCATTGCCATGATCGACGCGCTGGACGGCGTGGCAGACACCCCCAACGGCCTGGAAAACTGGTATGCCGCCCGGCTGTTGGACGATGACTTCCGTACCCCTGCCCAGGTGGCGGAGGAGACCCGGAGCGTGACCGTGGAGCAGTTACAAGAATGTGCCGGTCGGTTGTCGCTGGATACCGTTTACCGCTTAGTGGCAGAGAAAGAGGAGGTGCAGGCACAGTGAAAGAACAAGTTTCTTCCATTTTGGACGAACGCTATTATGAAATTGACCACCCCACAGGGCTGAAAATATTTGTGATGCCTAAGGCCCATTACCGCTCTGCTTATGCGGTGATCGGTACCAAGTATGGCTCCATTGACAATCGTTTTAAGCGCTCGGACGCTGCCGAATACACCCAGGTACCGGAAGGAATTGCACACTTTTTGGAGCACAAGCTGTTTGAGTCCGAGGAGCTGGACGCTTTTCAGCGCTTTGCGGCCACCGGTGCGTCTGCCAATGCGTATACTTCCTTTGACAAGACCTGCTATCTGTTCCAGTGCAGCGACCACTTTGACCAGTCGTTGGAGATTTTGCTGGACTTTGTGCAGCACCCGTACTTTACGCCTCAAACGGTGGAAAAAGAGCAGGGGATTATCGGCCAGGAGATCACCATGTACTATGATGTACCTGGCTGGATGAGCACCTTTAATCTGTTGCGGTGCCTGTATAAGAACCACCCGGTGCGCATTGATATTGCCGGTACGGTGGAGTCCATCTCCCACATTACGGACAAGCTGCTGTATGACTGCTACAATACTTTTTATAACTTGCACAATATGGCACTGGCGGTGGTGGGCAATGTGACACCGGAGCAGGTGCTGGCCGTCTGTGATCGGTGCTTAAAACCGGCAGCCGATGTGACGGTAGAGCGGGCGTTCCTGCCGGAACCGCGAGAGATCGTGCAGGACTATCAGGCGTGTCATTTGGCTACCTCCATTCCGGTGTTTTCCTTTGGCTATAAAGAAGCCTGCACCAAGCCGGAGCAGGACATAGAGACCATTATTCTTACCAATCTGCTGCTGGAGATCATGGCCGGTGACTCCTCGCCTCTCTATAAAGACTTGTTTGACCGAGGACTGATCAGCGGCGAATTCTCTACGGAGTATTTTCACGGCCACGGGTATGAAGCCATTATCTTTGACGGCGAGAGCACGGACCCCCGGCAGGTGGCGGTCGCCATTCAGGCAGAGGCAGAACGCCTGCGCCGGGAGGGGATTCCGGAGAATCTGTACCAGGCAGCCTTGCGCAAGTCCTATGGTCGGGAAGTGATGTCCTATAACGATATTGACAGTGTGGCCAACGGTATGATAGATGCCCACTTTAACGGCTTTTCCATCTTTGATGTGACGAATCGCTACAAGGCCATTACCAAGGAGAAGATTGAGGCGCGCTTGCAAAGCAGGTAATGAACCCGCAGTACAGCGCCCTGTCCATTGTAAAGGCAGAGGAGGAGCAAAGCATGAGTAATTTTACCCGCGTGTACTTCCCCGGGCTGGGGATTGACTTTGATCTGCCCTCCGTGGCGTTTACCATCGGCAGTTATGATATTCATTTTTACGGTATCATTATCGCCTTTGGCTTTATGCTGGCAGTGCTGTACGGCGGCCGTATGGCATATAAGTGGCGTATGAGCCTGGACGGGATGACGGATGTGCTCATTTGGGGTACGGTCTTCGGTATCGTCTGCGCTCGGGCATATTATGTGATTTTTGAGTGGAGCTATTACAGCGCCCACCCGGCAGAGATCGTGCAAATTTGGAACGGCGGGCTTGCCATTTACGGTGGCATTATCGGTGCCCTGATCGGCGCCGCCATCGGCTGCAAGGTGGGCAAGATTGACTTTCGCAATTTGCTGGACTTGGGTGCCTTGGGTCTGCTTATCGGCCAGGGTATCGGCCGCTGGGGCAATTTCTTTAACCAGGAGGCCTTTGGCACTAATACGGATACCGCGCTCTTTAGAATGTGGAGCGTAAAGATCAGAGATACGCTGGCTGCTTCCTCTGCGGATTTGGCTGCTAAGGGTGTGACCGTGGACCCGGAGGTGCCGGTGCACCCCACTTTCCTGTATGAAAGCCTGTGGTGTGTATTGGGCTTTCTGATCCTCAATTACATTGTGCATAAACGCCGCAGCTTTAAGGGCGAGATTTTTGTGCTATACGGCGTTTGGTACGGCGTGGAGCGTATGGTAGTGGAGGGTATGCGTACAGACAGTCTGTACATCGGCTCCACCAGCATTCGGGTCAGTCAGGTGCTGTCGGCGGTGATTGCCGTTGTGGCACTGGTATACTTTATTGTGGTGATGGTGAAGAAGAAGCAGGGCCGTCTGCCCCAGCGCCTGCGGGTGGTGCCGGTAGAGGAGCTGCCACCACGCCCCACCAAGGAGGAGCGCCGTGCTGCCCAGGCGGCCAAGCGTGGCAAAACAAAGAATAAAGGAGTAAACGAGGAGAAAAATGGCACAGATCATTGACGGCAAGGCCGTGTCGCGCGCCGTGCGGGCGCGGGTGGCACAGGAGACCCTTGCATTAAAAGAACAGGGCGTGACCCCGGGGCTGGCAGTTATCTTGGTAGGCGAGGATCCGGCATCCCAGGTGTATGTGCGCAACAAGGAAAAAGCTTGCGCCGAGGTGGGCTTTTACAGCGAAAAATACACGCTGCCCGCTGACACCACCCAGGCGCAGCTGAATGCACTGGTAGACGAATTGAACGGGAAAAAGGAGATAAACGGCATCCTTTGCCAGCTGCCTTTGCCGCCGCACCTAAGCGACAAAGAGGTGATCGCACGTATTGACCCGGCCAAGGATGTAGACGCCTTCCACCCGGAGAATGTGGGTGCTATTATGATTGGCGACTACCGCTTTTTGCCCTGCACCCCTGCCGGGGTGATGGAACTGATCCGTTCCACCGGCACGGACCTGACCGGCAAGCGGGCGGTGGTGCTGGGGCGCAGCAACATTGTGGGCAAGCCCATGGCTATGCTGCTGCTGCACGAGAATGCCACAGTGACCATTGCCCATTCCAAGACACAGAATTTGGCAGAGCTGACCAGGCAGGCGGATGTGTTGGTGGCGGCAGTGGGTCGTCCTAAGTTCGTTACAGCAGATATGGTAAAGCCCGGCGCGGTGGTTATTGATGTAGGCATGGACCGGGATGAGAACGGCAAGCTGTGCGGCGATGTGGATTTTGACGGTGTTTCCCAGGTGTGCGGCGCCATTACCCCGGTGCCCGGTGGTGTGGGTCCCATGACCATCTCCATCTTTGCTGGAGAACACGCTGACCGCTGCCAAACTGCAAAACAGCCTGTAATTTTAACCAAGAATTCTTTGATAAACAGCCAAACCTATGGCGGATATGTATAAAAATACATATTCGCCTCTTTTTTTGCAGTTTGCACATTGAATGGTCGCCCGGTTTGTGGTAAACTTGCATCAGTTTTTTTATTTGCAGAAAGGGTGAAACAATGCAGACAATTACACTTGCAATGTCCGTGGATGACATCATTGGTAAGGTACAGAACGCCGTATGGGGCTGGCCGCTGATCATTTTGATTTTAGCCGCCGGCGTGTGGCTGACGGTGCGAACCGGCTTTGTTCAGGTGCGGCACCTGGGCAAGGCACTGAAGTTTATGGTTAAGAATGAGGACAACGGCGAGGGAGAGGTTACTTCCTTCGGCGCGCTGTGCACGGCGCTGTCCGCCACCATTGGTACCGGCAATATCGTAGGCGTGGCTACGGCCATTTGCCTGGGTGGTCCCGGTGCACTGCTGTGGATGTTGTTGGCCGCCTTCTTCGGTATGGCCACCAAGTACAGCGAGGGCTTTTTGGCCATTAAGTACAGAGAGAAGAAGGACGACAGCCATTATCTGGGCGGTCCGTTCTACTACATAGAAAAGGGCATGGGTTCCAAGTGGAAGTGGCTGGCGAAGCTGTTTGCCGTGTTTGGCATCTGCGTCGGTCTCTTTGGTATCGGCACCTTTACCCAGATTAACGGTATTGCAACGGCCGTGCAGGATTTCTTTGATCCGGAGTCTGCCCATGTGGCGTTTACGCTGCTTGGCAATGATTACACCTGGGCCACCGTGATCGGCGGCCTGGTGGTCACCCTTTGTGTGGCACTGGTGGTGCTGGGTGGTATTCAGCGCATTGCCAAGGTGTCTCAGGTGATCGTGCCCTTTATGGCCATCACTTATGTGGTATTTGCGCTGGTTATCGTGCTGGGCCACATTACCGCTATTCCCGCTGCGGTGAAGCTGATCTGCCAGAGTGCCTTCGATCCGCAGGCAGCCCTTGGTGCTGCCACCGGCGTAACCATTAAGCTGGCTATGCAAAAGGGTATTGGCCGCGGCATTTTCTCCAACGAGGCGGGCCTTGGTTCTGCGCCGATTGCTGCCGCTGCCGCCAAGACCAAGGACACGGTGCGCCAGGGTTTGGTGACGATGACCGGTACCTTTATTGATACCATTGTGATTTGCACCCTCACCGGTCTGTCCATTGTGGTTACCGGTGCCCAGAACGCTTTTGTGGCCGGTTCCGTAGAGGGCGTAAAGATTACCAGCCGTGCCTGGCAGACGGGTCTGCCCTGGAACGGTCGGTTCTCTGCCTTCGTGCTGATGTTGTGCCTGGCGTTCTTTGCCTTTACCACCATTTTGGGCTGGAATTACTACTCCGAGCGCTGCCTGGAGTACCTGGTAGGCTCCCAAAAGTTCACCAAGGTATACCGCTATCTGTACATTCTTGCCGTGTTCATCGGCCCGTACCTGACCGTGGCGGCTGTGTGGAACATTGCGGATATTTGTAACGGCCTGATGGCATTTCCCAACCTGATTGCCCTGTTTGCCCTGTCCGGGGTGGTGGGCAAGGAGACGAGAGCCTATTTTGCCGAAAAACGCCACGACTTAAAAGCCATGGCGCAGGATAAAAAATAAATTTAAATTCTATCTGTTTCAGCGACTGTGATCGGCTTTGCCGGTTATGGTCGCTTTTCTTTTTGTATATCGCTTGATGGGCGGCACACACTATAAACATCAAAGCGAACGGAGGTTTTCAAAATGAAAATGATGAAAAAATGGCTTTCTTTGCTGCTGTGTGGGGTGCTGCTGCTGTCCACCGGCGGGCTGTTTGCCGCCTGTGGCAAGCAGACGGACGACGGCACCACCAACGCCACGGACGCGGCCAAGAGCCAGGTGACCCTGCGCTACCTGAACTTTAAGCCGGAGATAGCCGGGGTATATGAAAAGATCGCCAAAGCCTACAAGGAAGAAACCGGCGTGAATGTGATTGTAGAGACGGCGGCCAATAACCAGTACGAGTCTACGCTGACGGCCAAGATGGCCACAGCAGAGGCGCCCACGCTGTTTCAGATCAACGGTCCCAAGGGCTATGCAAACTGGGCGCCTTATTGCGCTGATCTGTCCGATACCAAGCTGTATGAGCACTTAACGGACAAATCTCTGGCGGTCACCGGCGACGGCAAGGTGTACGGCATTCCCTATGTAGTGGAGGGTTACGGGATCATCTATAACGAGGCCATCACGGACAAGTATTTTGCACTGAAGGATCGGGACAGTAAGTACAAATCCATGGATGAGGTGCGTTCCTTTGCAGCGCTGAAGTCTGTGGCAGACGATATGCAAAAGCACAAGAAGGAGCTGGGCATTGAAGGCGTGTTTGCCGCTACTTCACTGAAAAGCGGCGAAGACTGGCGCTGGCAGACCCACTTGATGAATGTGCCCATCTATTATGAATTTAAGCAGAATAAGGTGGATTTGACTACGGACGCCACCAAGGAGATCACTTTCTCCTTCGGTGACAATTTTAAGAATATTTTTGACCTGTATTTAACGGACAGCACGGTGGAGGCGAAAAAGTGCGGCACCAAGACGGTGACGGACTCCATGGCGGAGTTTGCGCTGGAAAAGTGCGCCATGGTACAAAATGGTAACTGGGCATGGGAACAGATCGCCGGTGTCACCGGTAACAAGGTGCAGGCAGACAAAATCAAGTTCCTGCCTATTTATATCGGCGCAGACGGCGAGGAAAACCAAGGCTTGTGCGTGGGCACGGAGAATTTCTATGCCATCAACGCCAAGGCAACAGAGGCACAGCAAAAGGCGGCAGCCGATTTTATTTATTGGTTATATTCTTCCGATACAGGCAAAAAATTCGTAACGGATGCGTTGGGCTTTATTGCCCCCTTTGACACCTTCTCCGCAGAAGATGTGCCGGAGGACCCGCTGGCGGTGCAGGTGCAGCTTTGGATGAACAAGCAGGGCATTTACAGCATTCCCTGGGACTTTACTGTATTCCCATCTCAGACCTTCAAGCAGCATTTTGGCTCCGCGCTACTGAGCTATGCCCAGGGCAGAAAAACATGGGCGCAGGTGCAGGAGAATACCGTGGCGGACTGGAAAAGTGAAGCGGCTGCCTCCGCCTAAAGGAACGACGGTATGCAGAAAAATTTGAAAAAATACGGCTGGTTGTTTTTACTGCCTACGGCAGTGGCCTTTCTCTTTGCCTTTGCGGCGCCTTTTGTACTGGGGGTAGGGCTTTCCTTTACCCGGTTCCGGACGGTGACGGACGCCGCGTGGGTCGGACTGCAAAACTATGTGCAGGCCTTTACTGCAGACAGCGGCTTTCTCCACGCGCTGTGGTTTACGGCGCTGTTCTCCGGCGTGAGTATCATCACAGTGAATGTGCTTGCCTTTGCACTGGCGCTGCTTCTTACCCGAGGGCTGCGGGGCACCAATTTCTTTCGCGGCGTGTTCTTTATGCCTAATTTGATCGGCGGGATTGTGCTGGGATATATTTGGAATTTGCTCATTAACGGTGTGTTGGCCTGGGCGGGGGTGGATATTACCTATCAGCCCGCCTACGGCTTTTGGGGGCTGGTGGCGCTGACCAACTGGCAGCTGATCGGCTATATGATGGTGGTCTATATTGCGGCGCTGCAAAATGTGCCGGACGATCTTTTGGAGGCGGCGGCCATTGACGGCGCATCCCGGACGCAGACTCTGTTTCGCATCAAGCTGCCACTGGTGATGCCCGCGGTGACTATTTGCACTTTTCTGACCCTTACAAATACCTTTAAGATGTTTGACCAAAACCTGGCGCTTACCGGCGGAGCCCCTGAGCAAAAGACGGAGCTGTTGGCGCTGAATATTTATAATACCTTTTACGGCCGCAGCGGCTGGCAGGGGGTGGGTCAAGCCAAGGCGGTTGTGTTCTTTATCATCGTGGCGTTGCTTGCCTTTTTGCAACTGCGCGTGACCGGACAGCGGGAGGCCCACGGCGTATGAGAAAAAAACAAAAACAGAAAGCTCCCCAAAGTACGCTGGAAACGCTTCTTCTGGTGTTGCTGGCGGCGCTGACCCTGGTGCCTCTCTTTTTGGTGGTGCAAAATTCCTTTAAGTCCCGATTTTATATCTCCGGCGACCCGTTTGCACTGCCCAACAAAGAGACCTTTGTGGCGTTGGAAAACTATATCAGCGGTCTGTCTGCCGGCGGCTTTTTCGCCGCCTTTGGCCGTTCGCTGCTGATCACCGTTGTGTCTGTGGGGCTGATCGTCCTTTGCACCTCCATGGCCGCCTGGTATCTCATGCGGGTACGCACGGCACTGACCAAGGGTATGTACTACCTGTTCGTTTTCAGCATGATCGTGCCGTTTCAAATGGTGATGTACACCATGACCTATTTGGTTGGCCGGGCAAAGCTGAATACCGTTCTTGGCATGCCGTTTATTTATCTGGGCTTTGGCGCCGGGCTGTCCGTGTTTATGCTGTGCGGTTTTATCCGAGGAATTCCCCGGGAGCTGGAGGAGGCAGCCACCATTGACGGCTGCAATCCGGTACAGACTTTCTTTTTGGTGGTGTTACCACTCTTAAAACCCACGGCGGTGACGGTGGCGATCCTCAATACGATGTGGATCTGGAATGATTATCTGCTGCCGTACCTGGTGCTGGGCACGGAGAAAAAGACCGTGCCGGTGGCCATTCAAATTGCCATGCAGGGTGCCTACGGCTCCACAGATTACGGCGGGCTGATGGCCATGCTGGTGCTGGCGATGATCCCCATTGTGGTCTTTTATCTGTTTTGCCAAAAATATATTATCAAAGGCGTGGTAGCCGGTGCGGTTAAGGGCTAAACGGCAGCTGCGGAAAGGAGTGTGCCCCAGTGGCGTCTATCTCGCTTGAACATATTAAAAAAACTTATGAGGACGGCGTGACTGTCATACCGGATCTGAATTTGGAAATCCGGGATCGGGAATTTTTGATTTTAGTAGGACCTTCCGGTTGCGGCAAGTCCACCACTCTGCGTATGATTGCCGGGTTGGAGGACATCAGCGGCGGCACCTTGAAGATCGGTGACCGGGTAGTGAACGATCTGCCGCCCAAGGATCGGGATATTGCCATGGTGTTCCAAAGCTACGCTCTGTACCCTCACATGACGGTGTACAAGAATATGGCCTTTGGTCTGCAACTGCGGCGAGTGCCCAAGGCGGAGATCGACCGCAAGGTGCGGACAGCCGCACAGGCGCTGGAACTGACCGCGTACCTGGATCGGCGACCCCGCGCCCTGTCCGGCGGGCAGCGGCAGCGGGTGGCGCTGGGTCGTGCTATGGTGCGGGATCCGGCGGTGTTCCTTTTGGACGAGCCCCTGTCTAACCTGGACGCCAAGCTGCGTACAGAAATGCGCGCACGCATTGCAGAGCTGCACCGGGAACTGGGTACCACCTTTGTGTATGTGACCCATGACCAAACGGAGGCCATGACCATGGCGGATCGGATCGTGGTCATGTTGGACGGCAAGATTCAGCAGGCAGACACGCCCGCACAGTTGTATGCCCACCCCTGCAATGTGTTTGTAGCCGGGTTTATCGGCACGCCGCCTATGAATATATTGCCCGGCCGTTTGGTGCGGCGGGGGAACGCCCTTGATTTGCAAGTGCTGGGTACGGAGGTGGCTTTGCCCCATCGACTGCAAAGCCATGCCAAACTGTTGACGTATGTGGATCGGGATGTGCTTTTGGGCCTGCGCGCGGAGGATCTGTCCACGGACCCGGCATGGCTGAATATAACAGATCCTGCGGCCTTTCGGGTCCAGGTGGAGATGGCGGAGCGTATGGGGGCGGAAACCTATTTGTATGCAGATTTACAAGGACGGCGAGTGATCGCCCGGGTGCCCGGCACCGTCTCTTTCCAAAAGGAAGACCAAACAGTGCTGTACCCCAACATGGAGGCGCTCCATTTGTTTGACCCGGAAACGGAGGTCTGTATCTGTGACTGACCGCTTGTTGCAGCGGCGTGGCGCCGGGGTGCTGCTGCCGCTGTTTTCTTTGCCCGGGCTCTACGGGATCGGCACGATGGGTGCCGCGGCTTACCGCTTTGTAGACGATTTGTCGTCTGCCGGGCAGCGGTACTGGCAGCTGCTGCCCCTGTGCCCGGCAGGGCAGGGGAATTCACCGTACCAAAGCCCCGGCAGCTTTGCAGGCGATGCGGTGTATATTGACCCGCAGCTGCTGGTGGAAAGCGGGTATTTGCAGCCGCCGGATTTGGATTTGTTACCCTGCGGTGGTGATGACCGGGTGGATTATCCGGCTGTGCGCCGGGGGCGTCAAGTGCTGTTTGATCGACTGTTTGACCGCTTTGTGCGCCATATACCGACAGACTTTGACTGCTTTTGCCAAAGTCAGGCCGATTGGCTGGAGGATTATGCCCTGTTTTGTGCCCTTAGTGAACGCTATGGAAAGCGCTTTTTTCTGTGGCCGTCGGCTTTGCGGCAGCGAGAGCCGTCGGCTTTGAAGAGGGCGGCAGTGCAGATGGAGCGGCGGGTTTTGTACCATAAAATGCTGCAATATTTTTTGGATCATCAGTGGCGAGCGCTGCGGGCTTATGCCAATGCCCGGGGTGTTTACCTGATCGGCGATCTGCCTATTTATGTGGCGCCGTGCAGCGCCGATGTGTGGGCGGCGCCGGCGTTGTTTATGCTCTCTCCCTCCGGCGCGCCGTCTCGGCTGGCCGGGTGTCCGCCGGACGCGTTTTCACCCACCGGCCAGCTGTGGGGCAATCCGGTATATAACTGGAGCGCCCACGCGCGTACAGAGTACCGCTGGTGGGTGGCGCGGCTGCGGCACGCTTTGAACTGGTTTGACGCGCTGCGGCTGGACCATTTTCGTGGCTTTGCCGCTTATTATTCTGTGCCTGCCCGGGCAAAGAATGCCCGGGACGGCTGCTGGCTGCCGGGGCCCGGTTTGTCGCTGTTTTCGGCGCTCCAACAGGCGTTGGGGGATGTGCCGCTTTTGGCGGAGGATCTGGGCTTTTTGGACGATACGGTGCGGGCGCTGCTTTCAGATTGCGGCTTTCCCGGTATGCAGGTGCTGCAATTTGACTTTGATTCCCGGGACTGCGGCGGTGGTGCTGTTTGCAAGCCCAATACGGTGATTTATACCGGCACCCATGATAACGATACGCTGCTTGGCTGGTGCACCACCGCCCCGCGGCAAGACATACGCCGGGCTTGCGCCGCCTATGGCGTGCGTTATCCCAATCAGTTACCGAGACAGATGATGCTTTCTGCTCTGCGAAGCCCGGCCAACACCTGTATTTTGACTGTACAGGATCTGCTGGGACTGGGCAGCAGTGCCCGCATCAACACGCCGTCAACGGTGGGCGCCCACAACTGGAGTTGGCGTATGCGCCCCGGCGCCCTAACCCCGGGCATTTTGGCGCATCTATATACAGAGACTTGCGCCGCAGATCGGGCGGAAAGGAGTAATATATGTCAGATATGAAAGAGAATTTGGAACTGCTCTCCCGCAGTCTGTACCGACTCCCGGTGGCAGAATTGACCGATGAACAACTGCACGCAGTGGTGGCGCGGGCTGTTTTGGCACGGCTGCAACCGGCTTGGCAAGGGTCGTTGCAGGCTCATTGTGCCGGGCGGCGGGCGTATTATTTTTCCGCGGAATATCTGTTGGGCAAGGCGGTGTACAATAATCTGCTTTGCACCGGCCTGACCGGCGAGGTGGAGGCGGCACTTACCGCCTGCGGCCGCCAGCTCGACCAACTGGACTGTGTGCCGGACCCGCCTTTGGGCAACGGCGGTTTGGGACGGCTGGCGGCCTGTTTTTTGGACAGCGGCGCCACGCTGAATTTACCGCTGGACGGCTACGGCTTGCGCTATCGGTGCGGACTGTTTCGCCAGCAGATCGAGGACGGCTTTCAGGTGGAGACGGTGGAGGACAACCTACAATACGGCGACCCCTGGAGCGTGTGCTGCCGAGCAGATACTGTAACGGTGAAATTCGCAGATTTTGCTGTGCAGGCAGTGCCTTATGACCTGCCGATCCCCGGTTACGGTACGGCGCACATTTCTACTTTGCGGCTGTGGGAGAGTGTGCCCATAGAGCCGTTTGATTTTGACGCTTTTAACCGTCAGGATTATACAGCGGCGGTGACACGTCGCACGGCGGCAGAGAACCTGACCCGTGTACTGTACCCAAATGACACGAAGGAGGACGGCAAGCGGCTGCGGCTGCGGCAGCAGTATTTTTTATGCAGTGCGTCCTTGCAAGATCTGCTGCGCCGGTATTTGCGCACGCCCGGCTCTGCGCCGGAGAAATTGGGGACTGCGGTGGTGATCCAGCTAAACGACACCCACCCGGTGCTGGCTATCCCGGAGCTGGTTCGTCTGTTGTTGAAGCAGGGTATGACCTTGGAGGCGGCGCTAGGTGTTGCAAAAGAGGTGTTTTGCTACACCAATCATACGGTGATGCCGGAGGCCATGGAAAGCTGGGATTTGGCGCTCTTGGCGTCGGAATTGCCGGAGATCGCCCGCCTGCTGTGCCAATTGGACGATCTGTTTTGTGCCGAAATGCAGGCGCTGGGCGCAGAGGAGCGGCTGTGGCACCGGGTGCGCCCGCTGCGGGACGGTCGCATTTATATGGCGGATCTGGCCTGCTGGGTGTGTGGCTATGTGAATGGCGTGGCAGCTTTACACACGGAGATTTTGCGCCGTCGGGTGCTGCGGGATTGGGCACAGCTGTACCCGGATAAAATTTTGAACCGCACCAACGGTATTACGCAGCGGCGGTTCTTGGCGCTGTGCAATCCGTCTTTGTCTGCGCTGTTGACCCACCGGTTGGGCAGTAAAAACTGGATCGCCAACTTGTTCCAACTGGAGAAGCTAAAGCCCTATGCGGACAATGGCGAGGTGCTGGCGGCCTTTTGTGAAAACAAGAAAGAAAATAAACGCCGCCTGGCCCGCTGGATGGAGGGTCAGGGGCTGCATTATGACCCGGCGCGTATGCTGGATGTGCAGATCAAGCGCCTGCACGAGTATAAGCGCCAGTTGCTGCATTGTCTGGGTATTTTGGCATTGGCCTTTCAGATTGAGCGAGGGGAGATTACAGAATTTGCGCCCACCACCTTTTTGTTTGCCGCCAAGGCAGCGCCCGGTTATGCGCGTGCCAAGGCCATTATCAAGCTGATTCACGCAGTAGGGGACTATGTGGCACGATCGCCTAAGGCAGCGCCACTTTTACAGGTGCTGTTTGTGCCGGATTACAGCGTAACGGCAGCAGAGCGGATCATTCCCGCTGCGGATGTGTCTGAGCAGATTTCCACCGCCGGTACAGAGGCTTCCGGCACCGGAAATATGAAGTTGATGCTGAACGGCGCAGTGACTTTGGGCACTTATGACGGCGCCAATGTGGAGATTGTGGCAGCCGCCGGAGAAGAAAATAATTATATTTTCGGTGCCCGGGTAGAGGACCTGGATGCTCTGCGCCGGGGCTATGACCCAAAGGCTTTGTATCGCAGTGATCCGCTGCTGCGGCAGTGCCTGGATGCATTGACAGACGGCACATTGTTCGACAGTGGCACCGGCTGTTTTGCGGATTTGAAGCGTAGTCTTTTAGAGCCGGAGGCAGACGGCGTGGCGGATCGATATTTTGTGCTGGGTGACTTTCAGTCCTATGTGCACGCCAAGCTGCAAGTAAACAGCGATTATCTGCGGTCACCTACGGCCTTCGCCCGCAAATGCTGGCTGAATATGTGCAGTGCCGGCGTCTTTTCGGCAGACCGTACCATCGAGGAATATGCCAATGAAATATGGCGAATCGACCCGGTGGAATTGCCGGAATATGCAGAAAATGAGTAAAAAGAAAAAGACGGAAATGGCAGTATGGCCTCCAATCGTGTAGTCGATACAAAAAAGCCTACTTGATGAGAAAAATGGATTTTTAGCACAAACTGATTTCGCTTTTCAAGCGGAGTCAGTTTTGTTTTTGTTTGAATACGTTGCTTGTTATAGAAGCAGAGCCATTCCGTTGTGAGAATCGAAAAGCACATTTGCCTGAAGCATGGTCATACGGATTGCCTTGCCGTGCAATGCTGTTTGGCTCGGTAACAGACAATCTTTTCGTCGTGTGTTGACGAATATCTTTATTTATATTATAATATAATTTGCATAATAATGATCCGGCGTTGTCGCCGGCAATGACCCGGTGGTGAAAAGATGTTTAAACAGTACTGGAACCGTATTGAAAAACTATGGAGCTTTCGCAGCACTTCGGCGTATTTGGCTCATTTGCGCAAGACCGGTATGCGTATCGGAGAGGGCACAGAAGTGTTTGCCCGGACAACAGATATTTTGATCGACACCACCCGGCCTTGGCTTATTGAGATCGGTCGGAATGTACAGTTAACTGCCGGTGTGAAGATCTTGACCCATGGCTATGACTGGGCGGTATTGAAAGCCAAGTACGGCGATATTTACGGTAGCGCAGGTAAGGTTACCATCGGGGATGATTGCTTTATCGGTATGAACGCATTGATTTTGAAAGGAACGACTATTGGTGATCGGGTGATCGTCGGTGCGGGCAGCGTGGTGGCCGGCGGCACATTTCCGTCAGATTGTGTGATCGCAGGCAATCCGGCAAGGGTCATCTGCACATTAGAGGCGTACCGCGCTAAGCGAGCGGCGGCACAGTTGGCAGAAGCAAAACAACTGGTGACTGAGTATCAAGCGGTGTACGGCCGTGCGCCTGACAAGTCTGTTCTATCTGAGTTCTTTTGGTTGTTTGAAGAACGCGGGCCGCTGCAAGTGCCTGCCTTTGAATCGCAAATGCGCAATATGCGAAATTACGAAGCGTCCATGGAGCGATATTTGCATACAAAACCCCTGTTTAATGGGTATTCTGCGTTTTTGGACTATTGCTTTTCCGACAAGGAGGAGCAAAACGATGCTTAAACTGTTTTACATAACCAAGAATCCGGCGGTGGCGCGGATTGCGCAGGCGGCCGGAGTGGATCGTATTTTTGTGGATATGGAATACATCGGCAAGGCGCAGCGCCAAGGCGGTATGGATACGGTGCAAAACCACCACACCGTAGAAGATGTGGCTCGGTTGCGGCCGGTGCTGGATCAGGCGGAGCTGCTGGTACGGGTCAATCCGGTACACCCGGGGTCAAAAGATGAGATCGACCGGGTGGTCGCCGCCGGTGCGGATGTGATCATGCTGCCTATGTGGCAGTCGGTAGAACAGGTGCGGCAATTTATCCGCTGGGTGGACGGTCGCGCCAAGACACTCCTGCTGCTGGAAAATCAGGCGGCGGTGGATTGCCTTGACCGTGTGGTGGCACTGCCCGGAGTAGACGAAATCCATATTGGGTTGAATGACCTGTGTATTTCCCAAGGAAAAAAATTTTTGTTTCAGCCTTTGGCGGACGGTACGGTGGACGCGGTGTGCGCCAAGATCAAAGCGGCGGGTATCCCTTTCGGTTTCGGCGGATTCGGTCGCTTGGGCGGCGGCACATTGCCGGCAGCGTATATTGTAGCGGAGCACTACCGGCTGGGTTCGTCCATGAGTATTCTGTCCCGCGCCTTTTGCAACACGGCGCAGATTACCGATTTGGAGGAGATCAAACGGATCTTTACTTCCGGTGTGGCAGAGCTGCGGCAGTATGAGGCACAGCTGAGCCGGGCGGAGGATGATTTTTTTGCCTTGCAGCATAAGAAACTGCAGGACTGTGTAGAACAAATTGTTGAGGGCATGTAGATGTATCGAGGAGTAAAACGAGCGCTGGATTTTATTACGGCGCTGCTGGCGCTGATCGTTCTTTCGCCGTTGTTGGCGATCACGGCACTGGCGGTGAAGTTGGATTCCAAAGGCCCGGCCATCTTTAAGCAGCAGCGCTTAGGGCTGCACGGCAAGACCTTTTGGATTTATAAATTCCGCTCCATGTGCCAAGGCGCGGAGCACACAGGCACCGGCGTGTACAGCGGCGCAGACGATATGCGTGTGACCCGAGTAGGCAAGCTGCTGCGAGCCACCAGCATTGACGAGTTGCCCCAGCTGGTGAATATTCTAAAGGGCGATATGAGTTTTATCGGCCCTCGCCCGCCGCTGACCTATCATCCTTGGCCGCTGTCGGATTATACATCGGCGCAGTTACATATGTTTGATGTGCGCCCGGGCATTACCGGCTGGGCGCAGGTGCACGGTCGTAAGAATGTGGAGTGGCACCATCGAATTGAGCTGAATTGCTGGTATGTGGACCACATGAGTCTGGCGCTGGATGTGCGTATTCTCTTTGTCACCGCCTTTAAGGTGCTGAAGAATGAGGACAATGTGAACACCGGCGAGACCTTGGCCCGGGATGACGCCCAGACGCAGGAAACGGTGATGAAATAATTTTGCAGTATGGAGAGGTTGCTTTTTTGAAAGGGAAAAATCTATGGAGAATGAAATAAAACAGATGCTAGATAACCATGGTCATTTGCAGGAATATCTGTTTGTGCGTGGTTTTTTGCTAACAGATCGGGATGATTTGGATTTACAGGCGTTTCCGTTCTATGGAAATTGGAAACAGCAACAAATAACGGATTCCTTGTACGCGTACACGCACAAGTGGCAATATGTGCACCACATTACGGTGAATGGCAATACATTTTTCTTGCTGGGTCATGCCTATGATCCGTTTTCCATGAACTATGAAGAGGATAAGATCTTGTCCCATTTGGCGGAGGTTTATACAGCCACCGGCGATTATCAAGATGTGGTGGACGGGATCACCGGGCTTTATGTATTCGGTGCGGTGATCGACGGTGTTTTGCGTTTCCAGATCGATCCCTCTGGTATGCAGTCCGGGTGTTTCGGCGTTTTGCAGGATCATTTTTACCTTTCGTCTCACCCCCAGCTGATCGGTGACCTTTGCCGGTTGCGGATGGATCCGTTTGTTAAAGAACTGACTCGGTATAAGTGGTATTACCGGGTGATGGGACCGTATTTGCCGGCGGATTTAACACCGTTTGCGCAGGTAAAGCGGATTGTGCCGGATATAGAATATACTTATACGAACCAAAAGGTGACGCATCGCCGTTTTTATCCATTACGAAATATATCGGTGTGTAAAGACCAAGCGGATTACGATCAGGTGATTCACCGGGCAGCGGATATACTGAAGAAAAATATGCAGTTGGTGGTACAAAAGTGGGACAAGCCCAGCATTTCCCTTTCCGGGGGAATTGACAGCAATACTACCTTTGCCGCTGCCAACGGCCTTTATGACCGGATCGGCGCGTTTAGTTTTATCTCGGCAGAAAAGGAAACCATCGACGCGGACGCGGCGCAAAAGATCGCCGAAAGATTCCAGGTGCCGTGGAAGTTGTACACCATCCCGGACAGCGCAGATGGGCTGGAAGATTATGATGAGATCGTGCAGATCATTGACCACAACAACGGCTATGTGGCCAAGGGTCGGGACAATGAGTACAGAAAGCGCGTTTATCTGATGCAGAATTTGGACACGGATGTGGAGATCAAATCCTGGACATCCGAGACCATTCGCGCCTACTGGTACAAGCATTACGGTCGAAAATCTTTCCCCAAATTGTCCGCAAAGCTGTTTCGTAACCTGTACAAGATCTTTATTTTTGATCGCAGTTTAGCGCATAAGGTGGATCAAGTCTTTGCTGCGTATATTCAAGCGTTTGAGTATGATAAAATACCGTCTATGTATCCGCCTGCGGATATGCACTATAACGAAGTGACCTGGGGTAGCTGGGGCGGCTTGAATATTTCCGAAATGCGGATCTATGCGGAGTTGACGATCATCTATAACAATCGAAAGTTCCTGGATCTGTTGTTTCGTGTACCGCTGGACAAGCGTATCAGTGATCAGCACCACCTGGATATGAAGAAGTACCTGAACAAAGAATTGTACGATATGCATATTCGTGTTGTCAACATGAAAGAAACTGACTTCCGGGCATTTATGCTGAATGTGATCTTTACGATCAATTCTATTTTGCCGTTTTGAGGAACAGAATGAAAGAACTATTGATCACCGGCGCATGGCGGTGTGGGGAGCAGCAGGTGCAGGCGCTGGAGCAGATGGGGTATGCCGTCACTTTTTGGCCGGACGAACGGCAGGCGGTGAATATGGATACCCAACGATTTGAAGCAGTGATTTGCGGCGGCTTGTTTTTAACTACGCCGATTGAACGCTTCCCGGCGCTTAAGTGTATTCAGGTGACTTCCGCCGGGCTGGATCGGGTGCCGCTGGACTATTGCAAGGCACATGGCATTACCGTGTATAACGCTGGCGGCGTTTACAGTGCGCCTATGGCGGAGTTCGTGCTGGGCGGTATTTTGCAGCTATATAAAGAGAGCAAGTTTTTTGCAGAAAATCAAGCAGCGCATCGGTGGGAGAAACACCGGGGTCTGCGGGAACTTAGCGGCAAGACCGCTTGTATTATCGGCACCGGCAGCGTGGGCAGCGCCATTGCTCGGCGGCTGCGGGCCTTTGATGTACAGACGGTGGGAATTAATCGTTCCGGCCACCCGGCGGCAGAGTTTGACCAAACCCAGCCCACCTGCCGGTTGGACGATCTGCTGCCTTTAGCGGACTTGGTGAGTTGCGCTATGCCCCTGACGGCGGAGACTGCCGGCCTGTTTGACAGCGTGCGGCTAGCAAAGATCAAACCCGGCGCTGTGTTTGTGAATGTGGCTCGCGGCAAGGTGACAGATCAGCAGGCGCTGGTGGAAGCACTGCAAAGCGGGCAGCTGTCCGGCGCGGTGCTGGATGTATTTGAAGAAGAACCCTTGCCCCGGAGCAGTCCCTTGTGGGATATGGAGCAGGTGATATTGACTCCCCACAATTCCTTTGTGGGCGAGCACAACGGCGAGCGGCTGTTTCGCCTATTCTGCAAGAATTTGGAGTCATTTGCACAATGAAGGTACTGTTTGTTGCTACTGTGCGTAGCCATATCGGCCAATTTCACATGCCTTTTATTCGGGAACTGGTACGCCGGGGCTGCCGGGTTGAAGCGGCGTTCAAGGACAATTCCGCCGACAAACCCGGTTTGGATCTGAGTGGCATTGCCCGCACTTATGAAGTGCCCTTTAGCCGTAGTCCGTACAGTGTAGATAATCTGAAAGCCTATCAGGTGCTGAAAAAGATCATTGACGAGGGTCGGTACGACGCCATTCATTGCCACACGCCTATGGGGGCTGTGGTGACTCGGCTGGCTGCGCGGGATGCCCGCAAGCGGGGCACCAAGGTGATCTATACCGCCCACGGCTTTCACTTCTATAACGGCGCTGCCAGGAAAAACTGGCTGCTGTTTTACCCGGTGGAGAAGGCACTGGCGAAAGATACGGACTGCCTGATCACCATTAACAGCGAGGATTATAATACCGCTAAGGCGCGGCAGTTTGCTGCCGGGCGCCTGGAACTGGTCAACGGCGTGGGTGTGGATCTTAGCGATTTTCAGCCGGTGACCCGGGAGCAAAAGTTGGCTCTGCGCCGGGCGTATGGGTACAGCCCGGACGATTTTATTCTAATATACCCGGCAGATTTTTCCGCCCGGAAAAATCAAAATATGTTGTTTGACACATTAAAATTGCTGCTGGAAAAGGACAAGCATTTTCGCTTGCTGCTGCCCGGCTCCGATGTGGAAGCCAGGCCGTTTTTGGACTATGCCAAATCTATTGGCGTGGCAGATCATGTGGAGGCGCTGGGCTACCGGCGGGATATTCGTCAGTTGGTAGGGCTTAGCGATGTGTCCGTGTCCTCCAGTCGGCAGGAGGGTCTGCCCATCAACTTGGTGGAGGCCATGGCGCTGGGCAATCCGGTGGTAGCCACCGATGTGCGTGGCAATCGGGACCTGGTGCAGGACGGTGAGAGCGGCTACTTGGTGCCATTGAATGACAGCCGGGCGATGGCGGATCGGATCTGGTCTCTTTATACCGATCCGGAACAAACGGCGGCCTTTGGCGTTGCCGGGCGCACACTGGCCCAGGACTATGCGGTGGAGCCGGTGCTGCACCGTATGATTGAAATTTATCAAGCGTTAGAACTTTTGTGAGGTTGGCATTTATGCGTGTGTTACAGGTGATACCGGATATGAGTATTTCAAACGGTGCGATGAGTATGATCATGAACTATCAGCGCGCCATGTCTGCGGATGTTCAGTTTGATTACCTGTACTTTTTAGACACGCAGGCAGACCGCAGGGCGGAGATCGAAGCTCTGGGTGGTCATGCTTATAAAATGGACTTTCCAAAACCGAAAGATGTTTTGCCTACCAAAAAGATGCGTGCTTTTTTCTTGGAGCATAAGGGAACTTGGCAGGCCATGCATATTCACGGCCCACATTTTGCGGTATTTGTGGCGCCGGTGGCAAAAATGGCCGGTTTGCGCAATATCGTTGTGCATAGCCATACCACGGTGTACACGCTGATCGGTAGCACTTTTGCCAACCGTTTGTTGTCGCAGTATGCTAAGTATTGTATCCCTAAGAAATTGGCGTGCAGTCGGGCCTCCGGTCAGCTGTGGTACGGACAAAAGCCTTTTACGGAGCTGCGTAACGCAGTGGACTGCCAGGCGCTGCAATTTGACCCTGCCGTTCGGGAGCATATGCGTTGGCAGTTGCATTTAGACGACGCATTTGTGGTGGGTCATATCGGCAAGACCGATATTCCGCAGAAAAATCACGAGTTCTTATTTTCTGTTTTTGCAGAGATACATAAGCTGCGATCAAACGCCAAACTTTTGTTGATCGGCGCGGTGCCGACGGACCGGTTAACAGCGCTTGCAAAGGAACTGAACATTGTGGATAGCGTTTTGTTCCTGGGTCCCCAGAGCCAAATCTCTGCTTATTTACAGGCAATGGATCTATTTGTGTTTCCCTCTATCAGTGAGGGTCTGCCAATGTCTGTGGTAGAGGCCCAGGCTGCCGGGTTGCCGGTGTTGCTGTCTGACGCAGTCACCCGGGAAGTGGCTTGCACCCCGCTGGTGAAGACCCTGTCTTTGCACCAGTCGCCGGAAGAATGGGCAGGGGCTGCCTTGCAGCCGCTACCGCCACGCCGAAGTCCCACGGCGGCGCTGATTGCCGGTGGATGGAATATACGCGACTGCGCGATACAACTGGAGAAAATTTATAAGGAGTGAGCGTTTGAGGTTTTCAATTATCGTTCCGATTTACAAAGTGGCAGATTACTTGGATGATTGTGTGCAAAGTGTGAAGAACCAAACCTATACGGATTGGGAATTGATTTTAGTGGACGACGGATCGCCGGATGCCTGTCCCCAAATGTGCGACGGGTATGCCAAGGAAGATGCGCGTATTCGCGTGGTTCACAAGCCAAACGGCGGATTATCAAATGCGAGAAATGCGGGGCTTGACCGGGCAAAAGGCGAATATGTGCTTCTGTTAGATGGCGACGATTTTTACAATCGTAGCGATATGTTTGAGATGCTCTCTGCAAATATTGACAAAAGCAGCGCGGATGTGATTCTATTTGGTTGTACGGACTGGAATATGAAAACCGGCGAAATGCGCATTTCTAGGTCAGGTTATAATTTGTCATTGATCAATGAGGGCCAAAATCGTACGGATATTTTGCATTATCTCTTCTCCCAAAAGAAATTGCCTGGTGGTGCGACCATTTCAGCTGTAAGCAGACATCTTATTGAGGAGCATAAAATTCGGTTTCACTGCGGAATACAGTCGGAAGATCATGATTTTGTATTGAATGTTTTTGTGCATTGCAAAAAGGTGTTTGCAATGGACGAACCATTTTATACATACCGGTTGCAGAGAGAGGGCTCCATTACACATTCTGGAAGTATAAAAATGATTCAGGGTATTGATTATACACTTAACAAGTGGGTTCCGATTCTATCCTGCGAAAGCAATGATCAATTGCGTAAAGACTATTTGAATTATTTAGCTTTTATATACTCAACAGGGTTTGTGATTACAGGGAGGCTTCATGGAAAAGATCGCAAGGAGTCACTGGAACTTATGCGCAAGCATCGCTCGATTTTGAAGTATGGTTATTGGCGAGATCTGCGTATTGTTCGGCTTGCTTCATCTGCTTTTGGTCTTCCGCTATTTACGATTCTGGGTCGCATTTATTATGATAGAACGCATATCTAATCACAGTACAAAAGGAAAGTTTTACGAATGAGGAAACTAAGTGTTTCAGAGTGGTGTTGCGCCGTTCGCTTCAATAAGAACAATGACAGTATAATGACCGATTTAAGTACGCCGTTTGTTGTGTTGCCAAATAGCAAAAGGTACTGGTGTGCAGATCCTTTCTTATTTCAAAAAGATGATCATTATTTTGTCTTTTTTGAGGCATATGATCGATTGAAACGAAAAGGCGTGCTGGGATACAGACAAATTACGGAACACACAGCCGGGGACATTCATATTATTTGTGAATCAACATCGCATTTGTCTTACCCTTTTATCTATGAAGCTGATGGCAATCTTTATATTGTGCCTGAGTCAAACATGTCTGGCGAGCTTTATCGGTTCAAATGTTTATCTTTTCCGAATCATTGGGAAAAGGAAAAAGTACTTATGCACGAACGCTTAGTGGACAGTACCTTCTTTTCCCATAATCAAGAGCAATATTGTTTTTCCACGACAGTGGATGACGAACTTTTGTTTGATCGGCTGGATCTTTTTCATTGTGTTAACGGAGAATGGGTGCCGTGCCCAAGGAATCCGGTAAAGCGCGATTTATCTTCAGCACGCGGTGCCGGTAAATGCTTTGAGCAAGACGGTGTTTGGTATCGCCCATCCCAGGACTGTTCGGATGGATATGGCTGCGCCTTGTGTTTGAATGCCATGGATAAGATTGATCCTAACGAGTATTTGGAGCATTGTGTAAAGAGACTGCAGCCTGTAGAAATTAAGACAAATACAGGCGTTGCGTATCAAGGAATACATACCTATAATCGGTTAAACCATGTAGAAGTGATCGATTTGAAAACGCCACCGGAACTGCATATCCTGAATTTGGTCGGTGGATTTTGGAAACGCGTGCGAAATAAGATAAAATGAGTTTGGAACAGATGGACAAGCAAAAGCGAAAAAAAGTATTGATAATAAATGATCCGCTGCAATATGGAGGCTCAGACTTGGTTGCCGTTCGTTTGCAACAGCACTTAGATCCCGATAAATTTGAGTGTGTATATTGCCTGCGGCATGATGAAATAGGCCCAATGGAGTCTCAGGTGGCACAGTCCGGCGTGCGAATATTGCATCAGCCGGATACGGCGTGCTCCTATATAAAAAGCTACTTTTTCTATAAGCGCTTGTTAAAGAAAGAACCTTTCGATATCGTACACTGTCACTTACTGTTTTATAGCGGCATCGCACTATTCGCAGCCAAGAGATGCGGCGTAGAAAAACGCGTAGCGCACGCGCATTTTTCACAGCCAATGCGAAAAATCAGAAATCCGGTAATTCGTTTCGTAAAAAGTCTTTATCATGTGGTTATGCGTGGATTTGTTTCTTTTGTGTCAACGGATATTATTGGCTGCAGTCAGGCAGCAGGGGAGTATCTGGCAGGTCGCCGAGGATTTCGTCGTAAAGGTACAGTTCTGAATAATGGAATTGTAACGAAGCAGTATTACCTGAATGAAACAGTTCGTCAAAATGTGCGGGCTTCTTTGGGCTTGAATCATAAAATTGTGCTTGGTCACTGCGGACAGTTGCACGATGTCAAAAATCAAATGTTCTTATTGGATGTTTTCCATTCGTTTCACAGGCGCTATGAAAACAGTGCGCTGATCTTAGTTGGCGATGGTCAGGATCGTCAGCAGCTCGAAAGGAGAATTGAGCAACTTCAATTATCAAAATGCGCACATATTCTTGGCTTTCGTAACGATGTTCCGCAACTTTTGATGGCCATGGACTGCTTTGTGTTTCCGTCCATTCACGAGGGCTTCCCACTGACACTGATCGAAGCCCAGGCGGCGCAGCTGCCCTGTGTGGTGTCAGATACCATTACGCCTACCGTGAAGCTTACCGAGGCGTTGCAGTTTGCCTCTATTGAGGCGCAACCGGAAGAATGGGTAAAAAAAATTGAAACGGCGTTGCGTATCGATCGCCACACCATTTCCCGCGATCGGGTGGTCGAGGACTTTGATATTGCCCGGGTTTGCAAAAAATTGGAGCAAATTTATTTGCGTAAATAAAGAAATATAAAAGAGGATTGCATGTTAGGATTATCTGCACTTACATGGTTTGTGATCATTGTTGCAGGCTATGCGCTGCTGCTTTTGATTTTGCCAAGAGAATATATGTGGATCCCGTTTGTTGCGGTTGTGGTGGCCATGACGGTTTTGGCCTATCACATTGTGCCGGATGAAACGGACGATCTGTATCGCTATTACGGTATGCTGGATATTATGCGAGAGCAGGGAAAGGCCGGGTTGGATTATATCATCGAGCGCAATTGGTACGATTGGCAAACTTTTGTAACCATGCGTTACTATTTCTATTTTCTCAGCTTTTTTCCCAACAACCGCTATTTGGCTGCGATGACCATGTTTATCGTTTATGCCTTAATGTTCCTGGTGATGTACAAAGCAGCCCAGCGTTATCAGGTGAGCAAAGGCTATGTGCTGCTGGGTACACTGTTTTTCCTGTCCACCTACTGGTTTTATGATACAGCGTCCGGTATACGTAACGGACTGGCCTTTGGCGTTGTGATCGCCTGCGCTTACTATCATTTGGTAGAAAAGCGTAATATTATCTTGTGCCTGTTTGGTTATGTGGCGGCGTGTCTGCTCCATTCCTCGCCGATTTTGCCGGTGGCGTTGGTGTTGCTGACCTTATTGACCATGAAGTTTAACAGCAAGTTTATCAATGTGGTTATGATCTTGGGACTGGCTGTTGGTGGTGCGTTTATCCAATTTATTGCTGAAAAATCAGACAATGAATTCATACTTTCTATTGCTGAAAAGTCTGAAAATAATACAGAAGCAGTACGACTAAATACAAGTACAGGCTTTTTGGTTAATATCGTCACCTTAGTAATTGTGCTGCTTGTCATTTGGTACTTCTCTGTCTATTTTGTGCGGGATAAAGAGACAGATCCCATCTATCGCTTTTATCGCTACTGCTCCACCACTGCGTTTTTCATGATCGGCTGCCTGTTTAGTTCCCTGATCTTTTTGCGCTTTGCCCGGTGGATCCTGCCGATCATGGGCGCTGTGCTCTTTATGGTGGGTATGCAAAAGCAAGCGGATTTTGTGAAGAAACAACCACCTAATTTTATTTACACCGGTGAGAAGAAAATGGTGCTGCGCGTGCGTACCCAAGGCGTCATGCTGCTTGTCTACTTTGCTTATATCTGCGTGCATTTTTGGTATGCTTGCGTAGGAAGTTCATTGATTTGGATGCATTTTTAAGGAGCGTTTATGACCATTAGCGTAATTGTTCCCATATATAAGGTGGAAGCCTATCTTCGGCAGTGCGTGGACAGTGTTTTGGCCCAGACTTACACGGACTTGGATATTGTGCTGGTGGATGACGGCTCACCGGACAACTGCCCGGCCATTTGTGATGCCTATGCCCGCAAGGACGCGCGGGTGCAGGTGGTGCATAAGCCCAATGGCGGCTTGATGTCCGCGCGGCAGGCCGGTCTGCGGGTGGCCAAAGGGGATTATGTGGGCTTTGTAGACGGCGACGATTGGATCGAGCCAGATATGTATGCCCGCTTTGCGGCGGCGATTGACCGATATGCGCCGGATATGGCTCTTTGCGAGTTCTATTATGCCTTTGCAGACCATAACGAGCCAAGTACCCAGCATTTGCAGCGGGCGTATTATACGAAAGCGCAGTTGGCGCAGGAGATCTATCCTACTATGCTGTACCATGCGCCCTATTATTCCTTTGGTATCAACCCCTGCTGTTGGTCCAAGGTGTTTAAAAAGGAGCTGCTGGAGCAGTGCCTGTACCCGGTCACACCGAAGGTGAAGATCGGTGAGGACGCCGCGTTTACTTATCCCTGTCTGCTGGCGGCTGATAGCCTGGCGTATGTGGATGGCTGTTTGTACCATTATCGCAACAATGCCCAGTCTATGACCAATGTGTATGATCCAAAAATGCCGGATTACGCACTGATACCGTATCAAATTTTAAAATCGGTATTTGAGGAAAGCCCATATAAAGAGATCCTTATGCCGCAACTGGCCTATTATCTCTTATTTTCACTGAATGGTGTTGTGCGCAATGAGGCTAGTCCGTGGAATGATAAATCGACTGTGGACAGCAAAGCCGTACTCAAACGCTTTAGTGGCGATGCAGCGGTGAAAGCAGCGTTATTAAGTGTGCGTACATCATCCTTACCGTTGCATACCCGTGTAGTTAAGTTGTGCCTGGAGCATGGAAAGGTGCAGTTGCTGGATCTTTATACAAGGTTATTGAGGTATAAATTATGAGCGAACAACCGTTGATCAGTGTTATTGTACCAGTTTACAAAGTGGAGCCATATTTGGACCGCTGCGTGCAAAGCATTGTGAACCAGACCTATGAGAATTTGGAAATCATCTTAGTGGACGACGGCTCACCGGATCATTGCCCGGCCATGTGCGACGCATGGGCGGCGAAAGACGGCCGTGTGCAGGTGCTTCATAAAGAAAACGGCGGTGTGTCTACTGCACGTAATGCTGGAATAAACATAGCAAAGGGTGCGTTTTTCACATTCGTTGACTCTGATGATTGGATTGCAAGGGACATGATTTTAGCACTGTATCGCTTACAAAAGGAATCAACAGCTGATGTTGCTGGCTGTTGTGCTGAAGTCGTTTGTGACGATCATGTGCCTTGCAGAACTTGTTCGGATGGAAATGTTAGAATGTATTCCTTCTTGGAGATCGTTAGAAACAACTTCCCCAATAATTCGTGGTCTTTGTGGGGAAAGTTATACAGATCGGATTTGTTTGATCGGGTTCCACGTGATTTGCCAAGTCATTTGGTGATGAGCGAAGATATTATGTTAAACACATTTTTGTACAAAAATTGTAAGAGAATTGCGCTTCCTGATTGTCGTTACTACTATTATTTTCGAGACGGAAATAGTGCCATTTCCGGAGAACTCAAGCCACAGATGGTGCGTGATTGTGAAACTGCTTACTCTACCATGTTGTCATCGATCGATTCAAACGATGAAATTTATGGCTACATGATGGGGTGTAAAATTCAAAACGATTACTTTTTGATCAATAGCATGATTCGTAATCAAAAGTGTATGGATCAGTTTGCACGATTAAGACACGAAATTCTACATAATCTAAAATTGATTTTTGACAAGAAATATGCAGGCATATTCTCACAAAAACAAAGATTTGGAACGCTGTTGCTTGCAGTTTCTCCAACTCTTTATAAATGGTCTATTTTATTTCGAAGAAAAGTACGAGGCTATTAGTAAAGATGAATCAATTGATTAGCGTTATTGTACCGGTTTACAAAGTGGAGCAGTACCTGGATCGGTGCGTGCAAAGCATTGTGAACCAGACCTACAAGAATTTAGAAATCATTTTAGTAGACGACGGCTCGCCGGATAACAGCCCGGCCATGTGCGACGCTTGGGCGGCGAAAGACAGCCGTATTCGCGTGATTCATAAGGCGAATGAAGGCGTTGCTATAGCGCGTAATACGGCGTTATCCCAGGCTAAAGGTACATATATTGGTTTTGTAGACGGAGATGATTATTGCTTTCCGGATATGTATGCGCATTTATTGCAGAACGCATTGCAACAGGATGTGGATATTTCTATGTCGTCTTATTACGAGAGCGATGTGGAGGTAGAGGCTGATGCGTTAACGAACGTGCCTGTGACAGTCGAAAAAATGAAAGCGCAAGCCGTTTTGCCACAAGTTTGTATTGGCGACTATGCTTTTGGCGTTTTGTGGAACAAATTGTATAAGGCTTCTGTGGTCTCCGGCTTGGAAATGCCACCGCTTCATTGTTCGCAAGACTTGCCATATAACTATTTTGCCTTTAAGCGTGCAAATATGATCGCAATCAGTAATGAGCAGTTATATTTTTATAGAAATCGCTCAACCAGTACTACGAATTCTAAATTTAAGAGTGGTTCATTTGATGCAATCAAGGCCAGAGATATTATTTTGAATGCGGAAAAGAATAATCCGGCATTATACCCATATGCCATTCAAGGCTATTTGAACGCCAATTTTGCGGTGCTTAGTGGTATGATTGCAAGCAATATGTTTATGGAACGTTTTGATGAAGTGCGTTCCAACATTTTGAAATATAAAAAACAAATGTTGCAGAAGAAGACGGCAATACAATATGCCAATCGTGATAAAGCGAAAATGCTGATCTTGTGGCTGTCTCCAAAATTGTTTATTCGAATGACCAGGAAGTGAAATTATGAAAATTGCTGTAGCCGGTACCGGATATGTTGGATTATCCTTATCTGTATTATTGGCGCAACGTCATCAAGTGGCTGCCGTTGATGTGCTACAAAAAAAAGTAGACAAGATCAATCGGGGCGTTTCTCCGATTCAAGATGCGGAAATTGAACGCTTTTTGAAAGAGAAACATTTGAATTTAATTGCAACCAGGAATGCTCAAGAAGCCTATAAAGATGCCGAGTTCGTTATTATTTCAACACCGACCAATTATGATCCGGTACTAAATCATTTCGATACCAGTTCGGTAGAATCTGTTATTCAATTGGTAAAAAAAGTGAATGCAAAAGCCACCATGGTGATCAAATCGACGGTGCCAGTAGGGTTTACAATGTCTATGCGCAAAAAATACGCAACGGAAAACATATTGTTTTCGCCGGAGTTTTTGAGAGAGGGTCGGGCGCTTTATGACAATTTGCACCCCTCTCGAATCATTGTGGGTAGTACGGATGCGCAGCGTTTACAGGCAGAGGCCTTTGCGGATTTGCTATTGGAAGGTGCACTGGATAAAGAAACACCAGTGCTGTTGACTAATCCTACAGAGGCTGAGGCGGTTAAGTTATTCGCAAATACTTATTTGGCCTTGCGTGTGGCATACTTCAATGAATTGGACACATACGCCGAGGTGCGTGGATTAAATACAAAGCAAATCATTAAAGGTGTATGTCTGGATCCGCGAATCGGTGACCATTACAACAATCCTTCCTTTGGCTACGGCGGATATTGTCTGCCCAAAGATACCAAACAATTGCGCGCGAATTTTGCGAATGTGCCGAACAATCTGATCGGTGCTATTGTAGATGCCAATGCAACGCGCAAGGACTTTATTGCTCGTCAGATTTTGGACAGACACCCGCAAGTTGTGGGTATCTACAGATTAACGATGAAAGCAAACAGTGATAACTTTCGACAGTCATCGATTCAGGGCGTGATGCGTCGAATTCAGGCGCAAGGTGTTCAGGTCGTTGTTTATGAACCAACACTAATGGATACGGAATTTCAGCAATGCAAAGTGATTGCGAATCTGGAGTCTTTTAAGTCGCAAAGTGATGTGATTGTGGCAAATCGTTACAACTCCGAATTAGCAGATGTACAAGATAAGGTGTACACCAGAGACTTGTTCTTTAGGGATTGATAGAATGATGAGTGAAAAGCAGCCGCTGATTAGCGTGATTGTTCCCATTTACAAAGTGGAACAATATTTGAACCGGTGCGTACAGAGCATTGTGGATCAAACCTACAAAAACTTGGAAATTATTTTAGTGGATGACGGATCACCGGATAACAGCCCGGCAATGTGCGATGCGTGGGCGGAGAAAGACGATCGTGTTCAAGTTGTACATAAAAAGAATGGCGGAGTTTCTTCTGCGCGTAATGCCGGCCTAGATGCTGCCAATGGGGCATATATTGGCTTCGTAGACGGTGATGATTATATTGAGCCGGATATGTATGCACAGTTATTGCAGGCGATACAAAAAGATTCCAGTGACATGGCAGTTTGCGGGTATTACTATAACCAAGATGCAGTTACTTTTCCGGAGAGCGTTTGTGTTTCGGCAGAGCAGGCAATGTGTTATATGTTCGATAGCACTGCAAATGCTTTTGAAGGTTACTGTTGGAACAAATTGTATTGCAAGTCGATGATTAATAATTATTGCTTGCGACTTGATTTACAGCTGATAGAGGCAGAAGATACAAGTTTTAATTTTTTGTATTTGAAAAACAGTGAACATGTATCACTGATTTCATATGCGGGATATCGTTATATTCAACGCATAAGTTCAGTTTCAAATACACGAAACCAGAATTATCGTTTGTCTTCAATTAATCTGCCACTGACTTTTTTATCTGAGTGTTCAGAATCCGTCCTCCCTTATGCGTTAAAATGGGCATTTTATTTTTGGATGGGTGCTATTAACGAACATGCAAAGATCAATAACACTTCAGTGATTTGGCAAGTTATTCGGATGGTCAAACAAAATCGTCGCCAGTTTTTGCATTTGTCAAGTATTTCTAAGCGGAATAAATTACAGATAGTGTTGTTGCGTTTTACTCCACACCTCTATGTTGCCTATCTTTGTATTAAAAATAAACGGAGGAGAAAATGAAGAAGAATTTAATACAGCGCCTTGTGGACAAGCTGTACAAATTACAAAAGCGCGTGCAAGACAGAGTGTTGGTTGAGAAGGTCCAAAATCAACAGGTCGCTTATCGTTTGAATCAAAAGCCGCGAAAGGAACAAGTAGTGGTTTCTTTGACTAGTTTTGGTCCGCGTTTAGCAACTCTGGATCTGCCGTTGAAAAGCATTTTCAGACAGCGTATAAAACCGGACCATTTAATGATCGTGTTGGACGACGATCCGGTGTGCAGGGCCTATGCCAACTCGCATACGGAATTGGCCGATGCAGGAGTGGAGTTTGTGTTTGATTCCATTGGGCTGAAACCGCATAACAAGTATTACTACGCTATGCAAAAGTACCCGGACGCTGTGGTGATCACAGTAGATGACGATTCAATTTACCGTAAGGACACGGTGTCCAGTCTTCTGTTTTGGCATAAAGTGTTTCCTAAGGCCATTTGTGCACGCCGTGTGCACCAGATGGATTATACGACGGACGGAGCCATACGGCCGTATGAGGATTGGTATTTTGAACGCCATCTCTTGCGAAAACCGAACGATGATTATTGCGCGACCGGTGTAGGCGGCGTTTTGTATCCGCCGCACGCACTGCCGCCGGAAACATTTGATACAGAGAAAATTCAAGAGCTTTGTTTGTGCGCTGATGATATATGGCTGAAATATATGGAATTGCTGGGTGACGTAAAGGTGTTTTGGCTGCCGAATTCTTATAATGAAGCTGTGGATGTAAATGGGAGCCAACAAATATCCTTGTGCAGTACCAACAACACCGGTAGAAACAGCCGGTACATAAAAACGATGAATGCTTATTTCAAAGAGATAAGCTGAGTTGACAGGGAGAGATAAGATGAATATTGTGCTTCTTTCCGGCGGTTCGGGCAATCGCTTGTGGCCGCTTTCTACGCCTGAGAATTCCAAGCAGTTTTTGAAAATTTTAAAAACGGACGATGGAAGGACAGAATCTATGCTGCAGCGGGTGTTTGCCCAGATACATCGTGTAGATCCAAGTGCGGTTGTAACAGTAGCCACATCTGCGGATCAGGCGGCAGAAATTCACCGCCAACTTGGAGAGGCAATCAAAATTTCAATTGAACCAGACAAGAAAGACACTTTTCCAGCGATTGTGTTAGCTTCTTCCTATTTGGTCGATGTGTTGCAGATCGATCCGGAAGAGACGGTAGCGTTTTGCCCGGTGGATCCTTTTGCAGACGATTCTTTTTTTGCGACGATCCGTGATGCCTGTGCTTATATTTCTTCTGTTCAGGAGCATTTAATGCTGTTGGGCATTACACCAACTGCGCCGTTGGAGAAGTACGGCTACATTGTGCCAAAGGCAGAAAATGATATCTCGCTTGTGGCGTCTTTTAAGGAAAAGCCGGATAAAAAGAACGCCCAACGCTATATAGACAATGGCGCTTTGTGGAACGCCGGCGTTTTTGTGTTTAAGCTTAGTTATATATTGAAACGAGCGCATGAACTGATTGATTTTTCGGATTATTATGATTTGTTTCAAAAGTATCATACTCTTGAAAGAATTTCTTTTGATTATGCAGTCGTAGAACACGAAAAAGACATTTTGGTCAAGCGGTACAATGGTGCGTGGAGCGATATAGGAACCTGGGATGCACTGACCGCGACTATGGATACACATTTTGTCGGCAAAGCAGTTTCCGATCGCCCGGAGAATGTATTTGTTATTAATGAAACGGAAAAGCCGATCATCGTCTTGGGCCTTGAAAATGTTGTAGTGTCTGCCACAGATTCGGGCATTATTGTCAGCGATATTCAAGCAAGCCACAAAATCAAACCCTACGTGGATCAGGCGAAAAATTTGTAAGACTTGATTTTTAGACTGAGAAAATAGTAATGAAAATAGCGATTGTTACATTGACAAAAGGAGCCAACTACGGTAATCGGCTTCAAAAATATGTGGCGAAATGTATTGTATAAAGTTTGATATGTTGTGGTGATGCTGTGGTGGACCAGTATTTTGCTCTACACCAATATTGGTGTTTGTGTTCAAATATAGGTGAATTAGAAATGCCCTTCGCCGTCCAATACAGACATTATGTGTTTGGTATATGAAGGTAGGTTTCTTTTAGTGAATTAATGAAATGGAGCTGTTTGTGAGTGAATATTGTGATATCTGTGAATGATGCATACGTGAATCACGCAAAAGTGATGTTGTTTTCTCTGTGTCGTCATACGCAGGAAGATGTATGTGTGTATTTGTTAAATCGTAATCTGAGTCGAAAGCAGTGTGCCAAGTTTTCACTATTCCTTGAGAAGAAGTGTCATGCGTCTCTATATGTGTTAGATATGGATGAGATGTTCGATGATATGCCGACGGTTTCTTCTCAGTTTAGTGTGGAAATGTATTACCGCTTGATTGCACAGTTCGTGTTACCGAATGATTTGTCAAGAGCGTTGTGGATGGACGCTGATATTGTTGTTCTTCGGGATTTGTCTATATTTTATAATCAATGTTTTGAAGATAGCTATTATGTGGTTTGTGAGGATGGGCTGAATGGGAAATTTAATGTGGACGAGATAAAATTGAAATTAGGTTTAAATTTAGAACAGAAATACTTTAATTCTGGTGTTCTTTTAATGAATTTAGATGAGCTTAGAAAAGACACATCGATAGATGCTATTTTTACATACTGTCAAAAGTATAAAGACAGGATAAAGTATCCGGATCAAGATTTATTGAATGTAATGTATGCGCATAATGTCAAATATGCAGATTGGAAAAAATATAATTTTCAGTTGCACATATATGATAATTCGACACAATCAAATGATGAAATTGAGGATGTCGTAATATTGCATTATACCGGAAGAGTTAAGCCGTGGCAGCTCAATAGGTATACTAAATTTGATCGTTTTTATTGGAAAGAAATGTTCTTGAGTGGAAAACAAGGAGAAGCAGTTTTTGGACAGTTGCTATCTATCACTATGGAACTTCTAAAGAAAATGTATAGACGAGTGGTGAAGTTGTTGTGAATGTGTGTATCGTTACAATTACAGAACTTGAAAACTTTGGAAATAAATTACAGAATTTTGCCTTACAGGAAGAACTGAAAGAGTTGGGCGTTCAGGTCGATACAGCACCGAATTTAATAAATTACGAGTACAGACGCAAAAAGTCTTTTGTAATTAAACAGATTATTGCAGGCGTATTGCATAAAAACTTGCGCTGGCGTATTGCTGTATTGAAAAAGAAGCATGAATTTTCAAAATTTGATTCGAGATATTTAACATTTTCACAATTTGCTTCTACGTTGTCACACATCCCTTCTGATTTAGATGAGTATTATGACTTGTTTATTGCAGGTAGCGATCAAATATGGAATCCGTACTTTACATTTAATTTTGATTTTAACTTCTTGACATTTGCAAAACAAGATAAAAGAATTGCATACGCAGCCAGTTTCGGGGTCGAAAAAATCCCTGATAAGATGCGGAGTGCGTTCAGAACATACTTAAATGGATTGAAATGTATTTCTGTACGGGAATATGCGGGCCAAAATATTGTTAAGGAGCTTACTGGAAATCAGTGCAAAGTTCTTCTCGATCCTACATTGCTTAGAACATCCGAGCAGTGGCTACAGATGGAAAGAAAGCCGAGATGGATTAAAGGCAACGAACGATTTGTATTGCTGTACTGCTTGGGTGATGACACATTGAAATCCGAGCCTTTAAAACGAATCTTGTTGAGCCAACAGTATTCTGATTGTAAAATGGTTGATATTAACGATATGAATGATTGGAGAAAGTATACGATTGCTCCGGATCATTTTATTTGGTTGATTCATCATGCGCAATTGATTATAACAGATTCTTTTCACGCAACGGTGTTTTCGATTTTGTTTGAAAAATCTTTTTTTTATGCACAAAGAAAAGACGAAAATACATCTATGTCTTCAAGAGTATCTTCGTTAAAATCGCTTTTAGATTTTCCATTCCCGGATAATGAAATTATACACCCAACACAACAGGATATAGCGCGTGTTCAAATGGCATTAAAGAGAAGAAAAAAGGAAGCTATACAATATTTGAAAGATGCATTGGAGATTCATGAGTAACGACAGCAGAACGAAAAACGCGGCGCGGAATTTGTTTTTTGGCACGATAACGCGAATTTACAACTTAATCGTTCCGTTTTTAATGCGCACGGCCATGATCTATTGGCTGGGTATGGAGTATGTGGGGCTGAACAGTCTGTTCACCTCTATTTTGTCCGTGCTGAATTTGGCAGAACTGGGCGTCGGTTCGGCCATGACTTTCAGTATGTACAAGCCCATTGCCGAACAGGACACTACCCGCATTTGCGCCCTGATGCGGCTCTATAAGATTTATTACCGTATTGTGGGGGCTGTAATCTTAGTGGCCGGTTTAGTGATTATTCCGGTGCTGCCCATGTTGGTGAAGAAAGACCTGCCGCCAAATGTGAATCTGTATGTGCTGTATTTGATCAATTTGCTGACTACGGTAGTTAGTTATTGGCTGTTTGCGTATAAAAATTGTCTGCTGTTTGCCCATCAGCGCAATGATATCGGCGACAAGATCGGCTATGTTATCAATACGGTGAAATACGGCGTGCAGTTGGCGGTGCTGTACTTTATGCGGGACTATTATGCTTATATCATTGTTGCGTTGTTGTCCGGCGTGGTGAGTAATATTGTAACCGCTATTGTGGTGGACAAGTTATATCCCCAGTACAAGGCCATGGGTAAGCTGCCAAAGGAAGATGTGCAGATCATCAACAAGCGGATTAAAGATCTGTTTACTTCAAAGATCGGCAGCGTGGTTTACGATTCTGCGGACACGCTTGTAATATCCGCGTTTTTAGGCCTGACTGCGCTTGCAAAATATCAAAACTACTTTTTTGTAATGAATACCATTTTCGGCTTTGTGACCCTGATCACCAGTTCCAGCTTGGCGGGGATCGGTAACAGCCTGGTAACCGAGAGTGAGGAGAAAAACTATAAGGATCTGCGGAAATTTACTTTTCTGCTGTCCTGGCTGTCGGCTTTTTGCATTTGCTGTTTTGCCTGTCTGTATCAGCCGTTTATGACCCTGTGGGTGGGCAAGGACAACTTGCTGCCGTATGGTATGGTAATTATACTCTGCGCCTATTTTATTATTCGTCAAATCAATAATTTGCTGAATCTATATAAGGACGCAGCGGGTATGTGGCACGAGGACCGCTGGCGCCCGCTGATCTGCTCCCTGGTGAACCTGGTGGTGAACCTGATTTTGGTGCAGTTTTGGGGACTTTACGGCATTTTAATCTCCACCATCATTGCCATGTTGGTGGTGGGTATGCCCTGGCTGACCCATAACCTGTTTACTGTGGTGTTCCATTGCAGTTGGAAGCCTTATGTGGGCCGCACCCTACGCTATGTGGCACTGGCGGCGGTTTGCTGCGGCGCGTGCGTTGGCGTTTGTCATTTTATCACGCTGCCGTCGCTGATTGTGACTATGATTTTACGGCTGCTTGTGTGTGCCGTGCTGCCCAATGGTGTGTTTCTGATCGCGTATCGAAAAACAGATGAATTCGTCTATTTTGCTGGGTTGCTGAACCGGCTGACCAAGGGTAAGGTGCCTGTGCTTTGCGGAGGTGGTCCGGTTGCTGAATACGCCGAAAGTGCGGTGCACCGGCTGTACCGCTTGTGTGGCCGCATGCCCCAAAAGCTGTTTGCGTATGGAACGGGACAAAGAGGGCTTTTTCTACCCTGTGGCAGAGGAAGCGGCTTGTATAAACTGTGACCGCTGCAACCGGGTTTGCCCGGCGCAAAAGCCGTTGCCGGTGGGTGATAAGAAACCCCTCTGTTACGCCGCCATTTCTCGGCAAGACCGACAGCGGGCACAAAGCTCCTCCGGTGGCGTGTTCTCCCTTTTGGCAGAGAAAGTGCTGGAGCAGGGCGGCACGGTTTACGGTGCAGCAATGGAGCCGGATCTGACGGTGCGCCATCTGCGCATAACGCATACAGAGGATCTGCCCCGTCTGATGGGCAGCAAATATGTGCAAAGCCGTATGGGGGATTACTTTACTAGAGTGCGATTGGATTTGGAACAGGGCAGGAAAGTGCTGTTCTCCGGCACTGGCTGCCAGGTGCAAGGGCTGCTGGGCTATTTAGGCGGACCAAAGCCGGGACTGTTGACGGTAGATGTGATTTGCCACGGTGTGCCGTCGGAAGCGGTTTGGCAGGCTTATGCCAAGGTCATCGGTGCGCAGCTGCCCTTGTCTTTTCGCGACAAATGCACCGGCTGGCAGCAGTATTCCGTGCAACTGAACGGTACGGCACACCCGTACAGGCAGGATCCGTATATGCGGCTGTTTCTTTCCGATGTGATCCTGCGCCCGTCCTGTTATCATTGCCCGGCAAAAGGTGCAAGCCGTGTGTCGGATCTGACCTTAGCGGACTTTTGGGGAATTCAAAATGTGGACCGCACCATGTTTGACGATAAGGGCACCTCACTGGTGCTGGTGCACAGCGCCGCCGGGGAACAAGCCTTGGCGCAGATCCGATCGGATCTACTACTGAAAGCAGAATCGCTGGAGTCTGCTTTTGCCGGAAATCCAAATGCACTGCATTCTGCTACGGAACCGAAAGCACGGGCTGCGTTCTTTGCGGAATTTGAAAAACGGCAAGGTGATTTAGACTATCGGCGGGCGGCGGACAAATATTGCCTGTTCTATGGCAAAAGTGTAAAACAAAAGGCGGTTGCCTGCGCCAAAAAGCTCTTTGCGCAGAGGATAAAGCACTGAAAAATGGAATAAATGGCCCATATTAGCACTCTTACAAAAAAGAGTGCTAATTGTTTATCTTTTGTTCACACATTATTCATAAATGTGGTTTATAGTAAGAATTGTTCCAAGGGAGGAACAAAAGAAAGAGCAATGCAAACCGTGCGTTAGAATCAGAAAGGAGTTGGTACCCATGGGTAGCAACCAAGCGCAGTCGGCAACTTAATCTTACCGAATCTGCATATAAAGTTAGCAACAGTTTGAATTTCATTTTGGAGGTAACAGATATGCTGAATCGTAGAAACAATCATGCAATGACCGCTTATGATCCCTTTAGAGAGATGGATAACTTTGAGCGCCACTTTTTGAGGACCCTTTTGGGGTGTTCTTCAGTAACGACAGTCAGTCTGCCTTTAAGACGGATATTACCGATGAGGGTGACGCTTACAGATTGGAAGCGGACTTGCCCGGATTTGATAAGAAAGATATTCATGTGGACATTAACGGCGATCGGATGACCGTCAGTGCGCAGCGCCACTCCGACTATGAGGAGAAAGACAAAAAAGGCAAGTACATTCGCTCTGAGCGTTCCTATGGTACTTACAGCCGCAGCTTCGATGTAAGCGGTGTAGATACTGAGGGTATTAAGGGCGGCTACAAGGACGGCGTGCTGACCTTGACTTTGCCCAAGAAGGCAGAGGACACCCCCACGAGCCACAGGATTGAACTGGAATGACCGTTTACGCCCTCGGGCGTAGATAGACGCTGCTGTTGGATTTTCCCCTTTCTTTGATATACAACAGTACCCACGAACAATGGCAGCAAAAAAGCCGGCGGCGGACCGAAAGGCCCACCGCCGGTGTTTTTTTTATTATCCTTTATTGCCTTGACTTGAAGTTGTCGATCACAATATGGTAGCGATCGTAGGCGCGGCGCACAGCGTCGTCCCAGCTGATATAGATCTCCTCCTGGGCGGCCTTGCCCACGCGGTGGAGATAATCTTTATGGTGCATGATCTGTTGCAGGCGCACTGCAATGCTGTGGGCGCTCTCCAGGCAAAGGAAACCATTGCGGTCGTCGGTAATGCCCTCGGCGGCGCAGCTGCCGGCAACCAATAAGCTGGGTGTGGCACAAGAGGCTGCCTCACGAACAACTAAGCCGTTGGTGTCAAATACAGAGGGAAACAGCAGCAAATCGGAAATGCCGTAATAGCCCTGAATTTCCGCCCGATCCAGCACCTTGCCGGTGTAGATGATTTTGTCCGCCAGACCCAGTTTGCGAAAATATTTTTGTATGGCGTTCTCGTTGGCGCCGAAGCCTACCATCAGCAAACGAAAATCCTCACCACGGTCTTTCAAAATCTTGCAGGCGTCTAAAATTAAACGAATGTTCTTGTACCAAATCATACGGCCTACATAGATAAACACCGGCACGCCGTCAGGAATATTATGCTTGCGGCGGATTATATCCACTTGGGATTGGGGCACGTCTACCTTGGGCATATCGCAGCCGTTGGGCATCACCACATAATCGCCTTGGTAGCCAAAACGGCGCAAACTCTCTACCGTGCCCGCGCTGGTGACCCATACTTCATCGGCGGCGCTGATGTTCTTCAGCATAAAATTATAGGCGAAGTCCTTGGCCGGCTTGCCGGGAATGCACCGGTCAAAGTCATACTCATACTTGGTGTGATAAGTGAGTACCGTAGGAATGGGATGCAACTGTGCCACCCGCTTAAAGTAGTAGCTGGTAGCCAGGGGACAGTGGGAGTGCAACAGATCAAAATGCCGGTCAATAATGGCTTGGTGCAGCTCCGGCTTAAATGGCCACCCTACGCTGTATCCTTCTTTGGTGGGAATCCACCAGCTTTTATAGCGGAAGATCTCATACGGATATTTATAGTCCTGCTGATTCGGATTCTTTGGGGTGACGATCACAGCCTCACCGAGGCCTTGATTGATCTTCTCCGCATAGCTTTGAGCCACATTGCTGATCCCGTCCGTGGTAGGTGGGAATGCATCTGTGCCGATGGCAATTTTTAATTTATCGTTCAAGTTTTCACCTGCTTTTGCAAATCATAAGGATTTTTGGGCATTATAGCACAATTTTGCCTGAATGTAAATTGCCGGGCAGCGAATTTTACAGTTTGTTTATGCCCTGCGGCTAAATCCCGCGTTACGGCCTAAGAATTTGGAAAAGCGGCAAAAAAGGCTTGCTATCCCGGCCACCTTTCTATATAATGATATATGTATAAATACCTATGGGAGGGGGAGAAAAATGACCCAGAGCTATTCTGTATCGCTGGAGAAGATCATAACGGCGCATAATTTGGAAATCATCTATTTGCCAAAGCCGGCGGATGAGATCTTGATTACCACCAATGAGGTCAACCGACCGGGGATCGTGATGACCGGCTATACGGATTATTTCGATGCCGATCGGGTTCAGATCTTAGGGTGGACAGAGTTTGGCTTTTTGTTGAATATGGAGCCGGAAAAACGGCGCCGGGCGCTCCAATATTGGTTGGCACTGCACCCGGCTGCGGCTGTGGTGACTCGAGGGCTGGACATACCGGATTACTTCGTTGAGGAGTGCAAAGCGCACCAGGTGCCGTTGTTGCGCACCCAAGAGGAGACCTCGCCCTTCCTGGCAACTTTAATCGCTTATTTGAATGCAGAACTGGCCCCCCGGATCACACGCCACGGCGTGCTGGTGGAGGTGTACGGCGAAGGTGTACTCATTACCGGTGAGAGCGGCGCGGGTAAAAGCGAGGCGGCCGTAGAGTTGATCAAGCGCGGGCACCGACTAATCGCCGATGACGCGGTGGAAATTCGCAAGGTCAGCGACAAAACGTTGATCGGCGCGTCGCCCAGCAACATTCGCCACTTTGTGGAGCTGCGAGGTATCGGCATTATCAATGCGCGCCGTATTTTCGGTATGGGTGCTGTTAAGAATACGGAGAAAATTGATATGGTCATTCAGCTGGAGGCTTGGGATTCCACCAAGGCGTATGATCGGCTGGGACTGGACAATGAATATACCCGTATTTTGGATATTCAGGTGCCGGTGATTACCGTGCCCATCACCCCCGGGCGGAACCTGGCGGTGATCGTAGAAACGGCGGCCATGAACAACCGCCAGAAGAAAATGGGCTATAACGCTGCCAAAGAGCTGATGGCCGGTCTTGGAATGGAAGAGATCGAGCCGGAGGATAAAGAACTGGAGATTTGGAAGAATTCATAACGGAGGATAAAAGATATGTACAGCTTAGGAATTGACTTGGGGGGCACGAATATTGTTGCCTCCGTGGTGGACGATCAATTTAATATTATCTCTACTGCAAAGACCAAGACGAATGCGCCGCGCCCGGCCAACGCCATTTTTGACGATGTGGAGAAGGTGTGCCGCGAGGCCGTGCGGGAGGCCAGGCTCACCATGAGTGACCTGGTGGCCGTGGGTATGGGCTCTCCCGGTACCTGCAATGCAGACGGCGTGATCGAGTTTGCCAACAACCTGGCCTTTAACAATGTGCCTGCCCGGGAAATGCTTCGGGAGCGCCTGGGGGTCGACAATGTATTTGTAGAGAATGACGCCAACTGCGCCGCACTGGGTGAGGCGTTTGCCGGTTGCGGCAACGGATCTAAGAATTTTGTGGCTGTGACCCTGGGCACCGGCGTGGGCAGCGGCATCATTTTGGACGGCAAGATCGTCAACGGCGTCAACTGCGCCGGTGGCGAGTGCGGCCACATGGTGATTATGGTAGACGGCGAGCAGTGCTCCTGCGGTCGTAAGGGCTGCTGGGAGGCTTATGCTTCCGCAACGGCGCTGATCCGCCAGACCAAGCGTGCTATGGACGATTACCCGGACTCCATTATGCACCGCCTGGCTGAGGAAGAGGGCGGTGTCAATGGCAAGACTGCGTTTGATGCCATGCGCCTGGGCGATATTGCCGGTATTGAAGTGGTGAATAACTATATCAAGTATGTGTCTTGCGGGCTGATCAATTTGGTCAACGCCTTGCAGCCTGAGATCATCTGCATCGGCGGCGGTATCTGCAACGAGGGCGACACTTTAATGGAGCCCCTGCGCCGCTATGTGCAGGCAGAGCGTTACAGCATTCACAGCAAAATTCAAACCCAGATTGTAAAGGCACAGCTGGGCAATAACGCCGGTATTATCGGCGCAGCGCTGCTGTACCAGGTGAAATAATGCAGGGTGATGGCGTGAGAGAACTCCTTGCGGCAGCCCGAGAAATGGGCTGTGATTATTTGGAAAACGAACCCATGCGCCTGCACACCACCTTTAAGATTGGCGGCCCGGCGCGGGTGCTGCTGTTCCCGGAGACGGAAGAACAGATTACGGCGCTGGTGCAGTGTGCCCGGGCAAACGGCGTGCGACTCTTGACCATCGGCAACGGCTCTAATTTGCTGGTGTCGGACAAGGGCATTGACGCGGCGGTGCTGGTGATGGATAAGCACTTTTCTGCCGTAACGGTAAAGGGTAATACCATTTTTGCCCAGGCCGGTGCGTCGCTGATGAAGGTGTGTCGCACAGCGCTGGAGCACAGCCTGACGGGGCTGGAATTTGCCTACGGCATTCCCGGCTCCTGCGGAGGCGCGGCCTTTATGAACGCCGGTGCCTACGGTGGTGAGATGAAGGATGTGCTGGTGCGCTGCACCCACATTGATCGAGACGGCAAATCGGGTCAGCTGGCAGGGGAGGACCTGCATCTGTCCTATCGCCACAGCGCGTATTATGACAACGGCTGCATTATTACCGGGTTGGAGCTGCGCTTGCAGCCCGGCGATCCGGCGGAGATCAAAGCCAAAATGGACGATCTGATCGGCCGCAGAAGGGAAAAACAGCCTATTGAATACCCCAGCGCAGGCTCTACTTTTAAGCGTCCGCCCGGCCACTTTGCCGGTGCGCTCATTGACCAATGCGGTCTGCGAGGTACAAGTGTGGGTGGTGCCCGGGTCAGCGAGAAGCACGCGGGCTTTGTGATCAATACAGGCGGTGCCACCTGTGCCGATGTGCTGGCCCTTTGCCGGCAGTGCAGGGAAAAGGTGCTGGCGGAGACCGGCGTAGAGCTGGAAATGGAAATACGAGTAACGGAGTAAGTAAAAGTTAATGGAATTTGCAAACAAGGAACTGATCATTATAACCGGCGTCAGTGGTGCCGGTAAATCCAGCGCAATGGGCTTTTTGGAAGATGTGGGCTACTACTGCATTGATAATATGCCTCCGGTGCTGCTGCCCACCTTTATCGGCTTGATTGCCAATCGGGAGGAGTATCGTAAAGTAGCCATTGTGGTGGATGTGCGCTCCAGTGAAGTGTTTGAGGACTTCATTAAGAGTGTGAACGACGCCAAGTCCAATTACGGCTATGATGTGAAGATTGTTTATTTGGATATTAAGACCCCGGTGGCTTTGAAGCGTTACAAGCTTACCCGCCGCAAGCACCCCTATGCAGATCGCTTTAACGGGGATATTGCCGCTGCGCTGGCTTATGAAAAAGAAATTTTAGCGCCCCTGCGGCTGCGGGCGGATCATGTGATTGATACATCGGACGCAAAGACCCAATCAGCTGCGTACGCGCTTGGCTCAGATCCTTCTGGGCAGCGACAAGGATATGATGAACATTCATGTGATGTCCTTTGGATTTAAACACGGTATTCCCAGTGAAGCGGACTTTGTCATTGATGTGCGCTGCCTGCCAAACCCCTACTGGGTGGAGGCGCTGCGCAGCAAAACCGGCCTGGATAAGGAAGTGAAGGACTATGTGTTCTCCTTTAAAGAGTCGGAGGAGTTGTTGCAAAAGCTCATCGGCCTTTTGGACTTCCTGAACCCGCTGTATATCCGAGAGGGCAAGAGCCAGATCGTCTTTGCCATTGGCTGCACCGGCGGCAATCATCGCAGCGTGGCGATTGCCGAGGCGCTGAAAGATCATTTTGAATCACGGTGGGACAATGTGACCGTCCATCATCGGGATATTAACCGAGGTTGACGCAAATGTCCTTTTCTCAAACCGTGAAAGGCGAACTGATTGACGCCCAATATACAGAACCTTGCTGCCGAAAAGCATTCCTTTACGGAATGTGCCTTTTCGGCAAAAGTTTTTCCTCCCGCCAGGTGGCGCTGCAAACGGAGAACCCCCGCATTGCAGAAAAATATAGTGTACTGCTGGCGGAAATTTGCCGGGTAGAGGCGGCGGTGGTGCCGTCTCCCGGGCGACGCAGTTTTACCGTCAGCGTAACGGACGGCGCGACTGTGCCAAGATACTGAAGACCTTTGCCCACCAGGGTGCCGGCAGCCTGCGGGTGAATTACGCCAACTTTGATTGCGAGAATTGCCAGAATGCGTTTATCGCCGGGGCATTTTTATCCTGTGGCACGGTGTCCAGTCCTAAGAGTGACTACCATTTGGAATTTACCGTGCCGTATCAGAATTTGGCTGCCAGCTTTGTGACCATGTTAGAGGAAAAGGAATTAAAGCCCGGCCTAACGAACCGTAAGGGATATCATATCTTGTACTTTAAGGGCAGTGAGGCCATTGAGGACTGCCTGTACCTGATGGGTGCTTCCGGCGCAATGTTTGAGATGATGAATGTAAAGATTGTCAAAGACATTCGCAATTCCGCCAACCGTAAGGCCAACTGTGAGACTGCCAATATTGAACGTATGGTCCAAGCGGTGCGGGTGCAGCTGGACGCCATAGAGAAAATTCGGCGCCTGCGTGGGCTGGAGTATCTCAGCGAGGATTTGCACGCCATGGCGCGCCTGCGCGAGGAAAACCCGGACAGCTCTTTAAGCGAACTGGCAGAGATGAGCGCTTTGTCCCGCAGCGGGGTCAATCACCGACTGCGGCGCATTGTAGATATTGCTGCGGCTTTGGACGAGAACGTGTAATTTACTACGCAAAGAAAAAGGAAATTGAATGATGTTTACGCATTTGCATGTGCATACGGAGTTTAGTCTGCTGGACGGCGCTTGCCGTCTGGACGATTTGGTGAGCCGTGCAAAGGCGCTTGGAATGCAGTCCCTTGCGATTACGGATCACGGTAATATGTACGGGGCTGTTGATTTTTATAAGGCGTGCAAGCGGCAGGGGGTACGCCCCATTATCGGCGCGAAGTGTATGTGGCGCCCCGCACCCGGTACGATCGGGAGCGGGTACAGGATAAGGCTTACAATCACCTGATCCTGCTGTGTGAGAACGAAGAGGGCTATAAAAACCTGATTGCCATGGTGTCTAAGGGCTATACGGAGGGCTTTTATTTTAAGCCGCGCATTGACCGAGATCTGCTGCAAAAGCACCATCAAGGCCTGATTTGCTTGTCTGCCTGCCTGGCCGGGGAAATTCCCCAGGCACTGTTGGAACGGGATTATGACAAGGCGAAGGAGACCGCCCTGTGGTACAGCGATCTGTTTGGTTCGGAACATTACTATTTGGAATTGCAAGATCACGGTATTCCGGAACAGCAGACGGTAAACGCCGGACTGCTGCGCCTGAGCCGGGAAACCGGTATTCCCTTGGTAGCCACCAACGATGTGCACTATGTGCGCCGGGAGGATGCCAAAATTCAGCAGGTGCTGATCTGCATTGCCACCAACCATGTGCTGGGGGAGGACACCGGGCTGGAGTTCCACTCGGATCAGTTCTACCTTAAAAGTGAAGAGGAGATGGCAGAGATCTTTGCTGCCGTGCCCCAGGCACTGGAGAATACGGAGAAGATCGCCCGGCGCTGCAACTTTGATTTTGAATTCGGTAACACCAAGCTGCCGTATTATGAGACCCCCGGCGGTATGGATCACTACGCTTACTTCCAAAAGCTGTGCCGGGAGGGTATGGTGCGCCGCTATGGTCAACACCCGCCCAAGGCCTATGTAGAGCGGCTGGAGTATGAGCTGAACACCATACAGAAGATGGGTTACACGGACTATTACCTGATCGTGGTAGATTTTGTGCAGTACGCCAAGGATCAGGGCATACCGGTGGGACCGGGGCGTGGCTCCGGCGCCGGGTCCATTGCCGCCTATTGTATCGGCATTACAGATATTGACCCCATGAAGTACGATCTGCTGTTTGAGCGGTTTTTGAACCCGGAGCGGGTGTCTATGCCGGACTTTGATATTGACTTTTGCTATGAACGGCGGCAAGAGGTGATCGACTATGTGACCCGCAAATACGGCGCGGACCATGTGGCACAGATCGTCACTTTCGGCACCCTGGCGGCCCGTGCGGCCATTCGCGATGTGGGTCGGGTGATGGGTATGCCTTATGCTGCTGTGGATGCGGTGGCAAAGCTGGTGCCTAGGGACCTGCATATCAGCCTGGATCAAGCTATTAAAAAATCAGCGCCTTTACGCAAGCTGATGGCAGAGGATCCCAAGGTGCAGGAGCTGATGGACACTGCCCGCCAAATCGAGGGTATGCCCCGCAATGCCTCTACCCACGCCGCCGGTGTGGTGATCACCCGGGACCCGGTGGCCAGTTATGTGCCTTTGGCCACCAATGATAATGTGGTGGTAACCCAGTATATTATGACCACTCTGGAAGAACTGGGTCTGCTGAAAATGGACTTCCTGGGTCTGCGCACCTTAACGGTGATCCACGATGCAGCCCGGGCGGCAGATATAGACATCAATACGATTGATATTAACGATCCGACGGTGTACAATCTGTTTGCCGCCGGCAAGACGGAGGGCATTTTCCAGTTTGAGTCCGCCGGCATGAAAGAAATGCTACAAAAGCTGCGCCCCACTTGCTTGGAACACCTGATCGCTGCCACTTCGCTGTACCGACCCGGTCCCGCGGACCAGATTAACGGCTATGTGGCCTGCGCCAACGATCCCTCCAAGGTGCGGTACAAAACCCCGCTGTTAAAGCCGATCTTGGAGAATACCTACGGGTTTATCGTCTACCAAGAGCAGGTCATGCAGATCTTTCGGGCACTGGCAGGGTATAGCTACGGCCAGGCGGATGTGGTGCGCCGTGCCATGAGCAAGAAAAAGCACGATGTGATGGAGCGGGAGCGCACCCACTTTGTCACCGGCGCTGTGGCGAACGGTGTGGAGGAGGCGGCAGCTAACGCCATCTTTGACGATATGGCGGGATTTGCCAGCTATGCCTTTAATAAGTCCCACGCGGCTTGCTATGCCTTGGTGGCTTATCGCACTGCGTATTTGAAGGTGCACGCCCCGGCGCAGTTTATGGCAGCGCTGCTTACCTCTGTGCTGGATCGCAGCAATAAGGTGGCGTCCTATATTGCCGAGTGCAAGCGTATGGGCTTGCAGCTGGCACCGCCGGATGTGAACACCTCTATGAAGGGTTTTACCGCAGAGGGCAAAGTGATTCACTATGGCCTTTTGGGCATTAAAAATTTGGGCAGAGAGTTTATCAACGATATTATCGCTGAGCGGGAAAACGGCGCCTTCGAGAGCATTTTCGATTTTTGCCGCAGGCTATGCGACAAGCATTTTAACCGCCGCGCGGTAGAAAGTTTGATCCGCTGCGGTGCGCTGGATCACTTGGGGGCGAACCGTCGCCAGATGCTTCAGGCACTGCCGGCCATCGTCAGCAATTTGGACGAATATAAAAACAGTTTGCGTTACGGGCAGGTGGGTTTCTTTGAGTTGTCCGGCGGGCAGGATTTTGGTTTTGAATTCGATTTGCCCCAGGTGGAGGAGTTTCCAAAGAATGAGTGCCTGAAGATGGAAAAGGAAATGACCGGTCTGTTCCTGTCCGGCCACCCCATGGATAAATACGATCGGGTTCTGGACCATTTGGGCTATCCCCGCACAGCACAGCTGCTGGCAACGGACGGCCCCTACAAGGACGGCCAAATGGTGACCCTATGCGGCAGTGTAACCGGTATTACTATGAAAAAGACCCGCACCGGGGAGAGTATGGCTTTCGTACAGCTGAGCGACTCGCTGGGCAGTATGGAGGTGCTGGTGTTCCCCAAGGTGCTCACCCGGTATGCCCGTTTCATTGCCGAGGGCAAGGTGATCACCGTAACCGGCGCTCTGTCTCTGGAGGAGGAAAAGGACGCCAAGATTTTGGCCAACACCATTGACGGGCCACCCACGGCGCAAACACTGCCGTTGACGGAACACGCAGCGGTACTCCCGGCAGAGGAGAAGCGCCACAAGCACCGGGGACTGTTTTTGCGGTTAGACAGCCAAACAGACCCCAGGCTGCACAAAGCGCAGGTGGTGACTTCCATTTTTGACGGACCGGAGCCGCTGTGGTACTACTATAAGGACACCGGACGCTATGTGCGCGCCCCGCAGCAGGACTTTGTGTCGGTCAATCCTACCATGCTGGCAGAATTGAAACGCATTTTAGGGCATGATAATGTTGTCTATATTGCACAGTAATAGCAGACAAAAATTTTGCTATTATGACAAAGTTTTACCGCTTTTGCCTAGAATTGGAAAGGGTGTCTTGACTTTTTTCTGCCAAATTAGTACAATGTGGTTTGAATGTAATTTGATGTGGAGGCTGAAAGGCATGAAGACAATAGCAGTTTTGACCAGTGGTGGCGACTCTCCCGGCATGAATGCCGCTGTGCGTGCTGTGGTGCGTACCGCCTGTGAAAACGGGATTCGCGTGTTAGGCGTGGTTCGTGGCTATAACGGTTTGATCAACGGCGATTTTGTGGAGATGGATCTGCGTTCTGTTTCGGATATTATTCATCGGGGCGGCACCAAGCTCTATTCTGCGCGCAGCGTGGAGTTCGCTACGGAAGAGGGTATGCGCAAGGCCATTCGCGTTTGCCGTGAGAACGGCATTGAGGGTGTAGTGGTCATCGGCGGCGACGGTTCTTTCCGTGGGGCCCGTGATCTGTCCCAGAGAGGTATTCCTTGTGTGGGTCTGCCCGGCACCATCGATAACGATATTGCTTGCTGTGACTATACCATTGGGTATGATACCTGTATGAACACCATTATGGAGATGGTGGATCGCATTCGCGATACGGCCGAGAGCCACGACCGCTGCATGGTGGTTGAGGTGATGGGGCGTCGTGCCGGTTATCTGGCGCTGAACGCCGGCATTGCCGTAGGCGCTACCGCAATTCTGATTCCGGAGATCGAGTTTGATATTCAAAAGGATGTCATTGAGCGGATGAAGCGCACCCTGCGCACGGACAAAAAGCACTTTTTGATCATTGTGGCAGAGGGCGTTGGGATCAATGTGAACGAGTTGGCCAAGGAGATCCAGGCTAAGACCGGCGTGGAGTCTCGTGCCTGTGTGCTGGGCCATGTGCAGCGCGGCGGTTCGCCTACTGCTCGCGACCGTGTGTTGGCAACCCAAATGGGCAACTATGCGGTAAAGAACCTGTTGATGAAGGGCATTGGCAATCGCGTGGTGGCCATTCATCAGGACAAAATCGTAGATTACGATATTTTTGAGGCTCTGAATATGGAAAAACATATTGACCCTGAGCTGTATCAGACCGCTTTGGAAGTGTCTATTTAACTTTATCTTACAAAATTGTAAAAACACCGTCGGTGCGTGCTTGCCCGACGGTGTTTTTTATTTGCTGCCATTATTTTGCACGGCAGTTTTGGCACTTTTATCGCATACTAAAACGGGTGATAAAATGAAAAAGTGTGTGCGTGCAGTTACGGCAGTATTGGCCGTGGTGCTTGCGGTGATCTACGGCTTGGTTGGCTTTGGCTGTTGGGCTTTGCCGGACACGGTGCGTACCGGCGGCGGAGATGCAGCCTACTTTGGCGGTTTGTATACCGTCAGCGGCGGGCGTGCCGGAGCGGTAGACGCCCGGCAGGAGACGGCCGTCTCCGGGACGCAAAAAGAGGTGCGCCTGTTGAACGCGGTGCCGGTAAAGCCTGTGGCGCTGCAAAAAACGGTGCCGCGGCAGGTGGCGGTCAGCGGCAGTGCCTTCGGAATTAAGATCTATACAGACGGGGTGTTGGTGGTAGGTACCCGGGATGTGCAGGTGGACGGAAAGGCGATGAACCCTGCCGCCAAGGCCGGTATACAAAGCGGTGACTTGATTATAGCGATAGACGGCAAAAAGGTTAGTGCTTCGGAAGATGTGGCTGCACTGTTTTCTCGCTCCGGCGGTGCCGTATCCGTGCAGGTGAAGCGGGACGGAAAATATAAGACGTTTTCGTTGACGCCGGTGTATTCCAAAGCGGACGGTTGCTGGAAGGCAGGGGTATGGGTGCGTGACTCCACTGCCGGAATCGGTACGGTGACTTACTATGACCCGCAAACCGGTGTAATGGCGGCGCTGGGTCATCCCATTACCGATGTGGACACCGGTGAGATTATACCTATTTTACGGGGTGAGGCGGTTGCAGCTAAGGTCACCAAGATTTATAAAAGCAAGGCGGGCAGCACCGGTTCCATTTGCTGTGATTTTTTGCAGCAGCCATTGGGCGCGCTGACAGAAAATGACAACGCCGGTGTGTTTGGTCGCTACAGCTGCTCTTTGAAAGGCATGCGAACCTATCCGGTAGCGACTGCGCAGCAGGTAGAGAACGGAGACTGCCAGGTGCTTACCACCGTGGACGGCGACAACACACCCCGATTGTATAAGGCAAAGATCATTCATATCAGCTACCGAGGCGGCAGCGGCGAAAAGAATATGATTGTGCGAATAACGGACCCGGTGCTGCTGGCCAAGACCGGCGGCATTGTGCAGGGCATGAGCGGTTCTCCAATTCTGCAAAACGGGCGGCTGGTAGGTGCTCTGACCCATGTGATCGTGGATAGCCCCCGGCGTGGGTATGCAATTTTTGCAGAAAGTATGTTAGCTGCGTCGGATGCTGTCGCGAAAGACACAAGGTGAAAAAATATCACAAAAAATAGTGAAAAAGTATTGCAAAACGCCTCCGAAAATGGTAAGATATGACAGAAACAAGAAGGAGGTTTCACTATGAAAGAAATGATAAGAGTATTGATTGCAGACGATTCGGCGGCTTTTGGCAAGGCCTGCCAAAAAGAATTGAAATCCGGCGGGTTTGACTGTGTGCTCACCCAAAAGGACGGCAACCGGGTGATCTCGCTGCTGGACACGCAGCACTTTGATGTAGTGGTGATGGATGTGTTTATGAGCGGCGCAGACGCCATGGAAGTGCTGGAACACATGGAGCCCATGGCAGAGAAGCCGCTGGTGCTGCTGTTGTCCTCAATGGACACGCCGGAGTTTGAGGAGCAGATGATTCGGGCAGGTGCGGACTACATGCTCATCAAGCCGGTACGGCCCCAGTCGGTGGCGCATCGAATCAGTCGTCTGTCCCAGTGGAAGGCGAAGAGCAAGAACCCGCGTTCCGCCGATGTGCAGGGTGCGGATTTGGATTTGATTATTTCGGACATTATGCGCCAAATCGGCGTACCTGCCCACATTAAGGGCTATCAGTACCTGCGCTCGGCCATCAAGCTGTCAGTGGAAGACTCGGAGATGATGAGCAGTGTGACAAAGCTGCTGTATCCTACGGTAGCCAAGATGCACGGCACCACTGCCTCTCGGGTGGAGCGGGCAATCCGCCACGCCATTGAGGTGGCCTGGGATCGGGGCGATGTGGATGTACTGTCTTCTTATTTCGGCTATACCATTCAATCCCAGCGGGGCAAGCCCACCAACAGCGAGTTTATCGCCATGATCGCCGATAAATTGAAACTAACCTTTAAGTCTGCGTAAAACAAACCGTTTTGTGATTAAAATTGAAGAATAAAAAATAGAGCTGTACGGCAAAGCGTCGTACAGCTTGTTTTATGCTTATGCAGTTAACCCATCAGTTCCGCCAGTTCAAAGGTTTGAAACTGAATATGGCTGGAGGGTCGGTCCTCGTAGAGTACGCCTAAGGTGTGCGCGTCAATTTGCGCCAGGCAGGAGTAGGCAAAAAAGCCCTGGTTGATGGGCACATGGCGCACCCAGTCCACATGGGTGTATCCGCCTTTTTTGCGCCGCAGTTTGCCTACGGAGAGCATACCGTTTTCACGGGTGTGCCCGGAGGGATGGCTGCAAAAGACGGTATCTCCCACAGCAATCACGCTTTTTTGGCACTTGGGGGCGTACAGCCCGGTTTTGCCGCATTTGCTCCAGCTTTTTCCCTTGTTGGCAGAAATGGACATAGGGGTCTTTCCAAAGCGCTTTTGCCGTCCGAAGCCCACAATACTGCCGTCCGGCGCTTCCACCATTTGCCACTCGTCCGTATTCTCCGCATAGGGCTGGGAGGTCATGCGGTGCCAGGTGTCACCATTGTCCACACTGTAAATGGAGACGGTGCTTTTGCGGTCCACATACAAGGGCATAATGATTCGCCCGTCTGTGGTGGTAATGCCCGCACCGGGTGCTACGCCCAGAAAGGTGCCGTCCGTTTCATGGAGTACCATATTGGTAATGTCCACCGGGTCGCTCCAGGTTTTGCCCCGGTCGCTGCTGCGCAGCATAAATACGTAGCAACGCTTGGGTGCCTTTAGCGGCGCGCCAAAGGTGGTGACCGCTCCGGCTTCGTTCTTGCCAACTGCGCCGTTTAAGTAAATGTTGCCCACATATTCGTCGCCTTTATAAAGATCGCCAAAGCCGCTGCCCAGGCGATAGGGGGTGGGTTGCTTTTGACTGTCCAGCACCGCACCGCTTTCTTCTATGTAGTAGAAATTGCCGTTTCGGTCATAGATCAGCGGCCGCATTCTACCGCTTAATTGGGCGTAGGGCACCTTGTGCTTATCCAGCAAACGCTGATTGTGCAGCCCCTTGCACTCCGGCCAAAAATCCGCCAGCAGGATCACATCGCCGTTTGGTGCCACCGCCATACAGGGATCAATGTAAAAAGCGGAGGCATAGCAGTCGGCGCTGATCTTGGTCTCCCTTGCCGGGGGAGCGGCAATGGTCGCAATGGGCGACCAGGTTTTGCCGCCGTCTTCACTGCGGCGTACCGCCAACTCAATGTAACCCCAGTCCGCCCCGCAGGAGGCGCGGTCAATAGCGGCGATCAGGGTGCCGTCGGCGTTCACTAAACTTGGAATACGAAAGGCGTTGCCGCCGTTGTCCCCATTGCTGTCTGCGGTGAGCGCTTTGTCGAGAAAGGTCTCGCTGCTGCCGCAGAAGATAAGTTGTTCCTTTGCCATGTGGGTGTTGCCCCTTTCCTTGTGCTTCATTATGCATATCTTAGCATATTAAAATTGAAAATGAAAGGGAATTTTTGCAAAATGGCTTGCAATACGGCGGCGAATTCGGTACAATGGAATTGAAATTTTTTGTAAAGGAGGTAAAGTTTATGCTTTGGACACTTAAAAAGTGCTGGTACAGAATTTATCAGCGCGTTTTTAAGGTAGCCATGTGTTTTATGGACTGGTCCGCACCCCAGCTGTTGGAGGGTGCCGGTTCCGTACTGCGCCTGCCTGAGCTGATTAAGAGCAAGGGCGTAAAAAAGGTGCTGGTGGTAACCGACAAGGGTTTGATCGCACTGCATCTGTTGGATCCGCTGTTTGCGAAATTGGACGAGGTCGGCATTGCCTATGTGGTATTTGACGGCGTGCGCCCGAATCCTACGATCCCCTGCATTGAGGAGTGTAAGGACATGTATGTCAAAAACGGCTGCGAGGGCGTCATTGCTTTTGGCGGCGGTTCTGCGATGGACTGCGCTAAGGTTGCCGCTGCTCGTGCGGTAAAGCCCAATCAGTCTGTGCGCGCCATGCGCGGTCAGCTGAAAGTGCACAAGAAATTACCGCCGCTGTTTGCCGTACCTACCACTGCCGGTACCGGTTCTGAGACCACGGTTCTTTGCTGTTGTCACGGATCCTGAAACCCATGAGAAGAATGCCGTCAACGATACCTGTCTTCGTCCCAAGTATGCGGTGCTTGACCCGGAATTGACTGTAGGTTTGCCGCCGCACATCACTTCGACCACCGGTATGGACGCACTCACCCATGCAGTTGAGGCTTACATCGGCAAGAGCAACACCAAGGAGACCATTGCAGAAGCTGAGGAGGCTGTGAAGCTGATCTTCGCCAACTTGGAGAAGGCTTACACAGACGGAAAGGATTTGGAAGCCAGGGGCAATATGCTTAAGGGCTCCTATTTGGCCGGCCGTGCCTTTACCCACGCTTACGTGGGCTATGTGCATGCCATTGCCCATAACCTGGGCGGCCTGTACGGTACACCCCATGGCTTGGCCAACGCAGTGATCCTGCCTTATGTGCTGGATTACTATGGCGACTGCATTTATCCCCAACTGGCCAAGTTGGCGGATATTGCCGGTGTGTCTGCACCCGGTATGTCTACAGCGGATAAGGGCAAGGCCTTTATCGCTGCCATTCGCCAGATGAACGAGAATATGAATATTCCCAGTACCTTTGACATGATCAAAGAGGAGGATATTCCGCTTCTGGTTCAGCGTGCGCTGAAGGAAGGTAACCCGCTGTATCCCGTGCCCAAGATTATGGACGCCAAGGATTGCGAAGCGGTGATCCGCTCCTTTATGGCGTAAAGGGCGCACAAACATAACAATTCGGGCGAGCAATCATTCTTATGTTTGTTCGCCCTTTTTTCAGGTGAACTTATGAGCGATTCTCTACGCACCCCAAACTACAATGATTTTTCGGTTTACAAAGACAATTTGCTGCCTCCGGCGGCGTACTTCGTGCCCTTTTCTACGGCACAGGATGCGCTGGAGAGCGACCCGGTGACTGCGCGCTATGCTTCGGACCGGGTGACCTGTCTGTCCGGGGACTGGCGCTTTCGCTACTATGAGAAAGAAAGCGATCTGCCGGCAGATTTGGACGCAATAGTGGCGGAGACGGACACCGTGTCTGTGCCCTCCACTTGGCAAAGACACCGGCTATGAGGAGCCGTACTATGTAAACGCGCGCTATCCCTTTGCACCTAAACCGCCCCAAATTCCGGCTGATTGCCCGGTGGGCGTGTATGTAAAGGAATTTGAAATTGAAAATACCGCACTGCACCATACCATCACCTTTTTGGGCGTTGCCGGGTCTTTGGATCTGTTTTGTAACGATCGGTATGTAGGTTACAGCGAAGGCAGTCACAACACGGCGGCTTTTGACCTAACCTCTTACCTGCACGCCGGGGTGAACCGGGTGGCGGTGGTTAATCATAAATGGTGCAACGGCACCTATATGGAATGTCAGGATATGTTCCGGGAGAACGGTATCTTCCGGGATGTACTGTTGCGCAGCCATGGGGCATTCTGCCTGGAAGATTATGTGGTACATACCGATTATGCTGACGGCAAATACACCTTGTCTCTGGATTTGTCCCTGGGCAGCGGCAGCGGTCAGGTAAAGGCCACTTTACTGCAAGAGGGCAGGGAAGTGGCTGCCCAACGGGTGGAGAATGCTGCCGGTACGGCGCATTTGAACTTTGGTTCGCTGGAAGTGGAGCCCTGGAGCGCAGAGACGCCGGTGCTCTATGATCTTTTGCTGGAGCTGACCGGTACGGAAGGCACCAGGGAGGCTGTGTGCCGCCCGGTAGGTTTTCGGCATATTGAGATTCGGGGAAATGTGTTTTATCTCAACGATCAGCCCATTAAGCTGCTGGGGGTCAATCACCATGACTCCCACCCGGTGCGGGGCTACGCAATGACCCTTTCGGATATGGAGCGGGATGTGCAGTTGATGAAGCAGTTTAATGTGAACTGCGTGCGCACTTCCCACTACCCGCCGGATCCTGCCTTCTTAGATCTGTGTGATCGCTATGGCTTGTATGTGGTAGACGAGGCGGATATTGAGACCCACGGTTGTCAAGTGGAGATGCATCGTCCCGGGGCGCTGAGCCATAATCCCAAGTGGCGGGGGCATTTTTGGGATCGGGTGGAGCGCATGTTCTGTCGGGATCGGAATCATCCCTGTATTACGATGTGGTCGTTAGGCAACGAATCTCATGGATATAAAAGCCAGGATTATTGCTATCAAGAATTAAAAAAGCGCACAACTGTTCCTGTGCATTATGAAGCTGTGGTGCGCACCCGCCGCTGGTGCTATGATGTGGTCAGCGAGATGTACCCCTGGCATAATCGGGTGCATTTGATTGCTGAGGGCAAGGGGGCGCCGCCAAAGTATTATAAAGCGCCGTACTTCCTGTGCGAGTACGCCCATGCCATGGGTATGGGCGCCGGGGATCTGGAACCGTATGTGCAGGACTTTTACCGAGGCGACAATATGCTGGGCGGCTGTATTTGGGAGTTCTGCGACCATGCGGCTTACCATGCGGACGGCCCGGTGCATTACACCTACGGCGGCGATCACGGTGAAAACAAACACGACAGTAATTTTTGCACCGACGGTTTGTTCTTCCCGGATCGGACCCCTCATGCCGGGGCTTATCAAATGAAAAATGCATACCGCCCGGTGCGGGCAACGGCGGTGGACGAAAACCGCTATTTGTTCCAGAGCATGCTGCGTTTTGCCACGCTGCAAATCCAAGTTCGGTGGAAACTGCTCAGTGACGGTATCTCGGTGGTCAGCGGACAGGCGGATCTGACCTTGAACCCGCTGGAAATGCGAGAGCTGACTTTCGATTTTGAGCTGACGCAGCGCAAAGCAGTTGTCACAATGTGCTGTTGGTGCGCTATTTGCGCGGAGACGAGGAACTGGGCTTTGAACAGTTTACCTTGACCGCCGCTACGCCCCTTTGCACTGTACCCGGCGTGCCTGCGCCCAGGGCGCAGGTCAGCGAAAACAAGCTGTGGGTGTACTTTGACCGGGGCCACCTGGTCTTTAACGGCACCACCGGCCAAATCGAGGATTATGTGGTGGACGGCGTGCCGCTGCTCCACCCGGATCCGGAGGGCGAGATCGGACCGGCAGTGGCTCTGTATCGGGCGCCGCTGGATAATGATATGAATCTGCGCCGCAACTGGGAGCAGCTGGGTCTGGACCGTGCCGGCTTTTACATCAAGAAGCCCGGCACCGTTGCCAAAATGTATATGGTCACGGACAATGGGGTGGAAATCACGGCAGACTATGTGCTGGCCGGACCGCGTGTGCCCTGGTTGGGCAGTTTTCGGCTTACTTATACCGTGTACCGCACCGGTAAGGTGCGCCTGGATGTGCTTTGCCTGCGGCCCAATCGGCGGCTGCGGCACCTGCCTCGTTACGGTGTGGTGCTGGAAATGCCGTCTGCCTTTGATCAGGTGCGATATTACGGCATGGGACCGTATCCCAATTTGTCGGATTATAATTTGCATTGCCATACCGGTATTTTTGAGACAGCAGTGGCGACGATGCATGAGGACTATATCAAACCCCAGGAGGGCAGCGCCAGAACGGATACCCGCTGGGCGCAGGTGACAGATCGGCAGGGCTTTGGACTGCGATTTGACGCTATTGACGCGCCTATGACCTTTGCAGCGGATCCGTATACTTCCCAGCGGTGTGCCAAGGCGCGGCACCGGGAGGAATTGACAGCAGGGGGCACCACCTGTATACACTTGGATCAATATCAACTGGGTGCCGGGTCCAATGCTTGCGGGCCTGTGCCGCGCCACGGCCATACCCGCAACACGCCGGGCAACCGGGTGTTCAGTTTTAGCTTTGAACCAACGGGGGAGCGCCATGATTGAGATAGGTACGGATTTGGTGCTGGTGTCCAGAATGGAAAAGAGCCTGCAAATTCCCGGCTTTGCGGAGCGGGTGTTTTCCCAGCCGGAGCGGGCATACTGTAAAACGACCGAGAGCTTTGCCGGTATTTTTGCCGCCAAGGAGGCCTACTACAAGGCGTTGGGCACCGGTTTGCAGTTGCCTCTAAATGCCCTTACCGTGCTGCACGATGATCGGGGAAAGCCGTATTTTGACGGTAAGCGGTCAGCAAAATTGAGCATCAGCCATGATGGGGACTATGCAGTAGCCACGGTTTTGTTATTGGAGTGATGGTATGCGCATTTTAACACGAGATGAGATCCGCGCGGTGGAAAATCGGGCTTTTGATGGCCTGTTTACCGAGGCACAGCTGATGGAACGGGCAGGCCTTGCATGTGCCGACAAAATGTTGGCTTTGTACGGCGACCAAATGAAAGGGCAGCCGGTGGCGGTGGTTTGCGGCAACGGTAAAAATGCCGGGGATGGCTTTGTGATTGCCCGGCGGCTGCGTGCTGCCGATGTGCCCGCCTATATTGTGCTGGCCGATCAAGCGCCTACGTTGCCGGAACCGCTGGCATACTATAACGCAGCGGTGGAGGACGGCGTGGAGGTGCGCCCTTTTTCCAATGAAGCGGTGCATGCCCCCTTTGTGGTGGATTGCGTGTTTGGCATTGGGTTTCACGGTGCGCCGCGAGCGCCCTTTGATATGGTGTTCGCTGCCATCAATGACAGCGGAGCTACGGTGATCGCTGTGGACACCCCCAGCGGTACGGACGCCACCACCGGTGCGGCAGAGCAGGCAGTGCGGGCTGATCTGACCATTGCCATTTCTACACTGAAATACGCCCATGTGCTGCCGCCGTCCAACGGGCTATGCGGCAAGACGGTGGTGGTGAATATCGGCATTCCGGAGAGTTGTTATCGGGAGCCTTACGCCCATACCGTTACCAAAAAAGAAGTGCAGGCGGCACTGCCCAAATTGAATAAAAACGCCAACAAGGGCAGCCACGGCCATTTGCTGCAAATTTGCGGCTCCTACCGTATGCCCGGTGCAGCGGTGATTTGTGCCGGTGGTGCGCTGCGCACCGGCGTGGGACTGCTAAAGTGTGTTTGTCCCAAGTCGGCGTATCCGCTGTTGGCTGCCCACCTGACCCAGCCGATTTTTGAGCCGGTAACGGAGAATGAGCAAAAGACTATTTCTATGGGTGCACTTACCGGGATCTTAGAGGGCCTGCCCTGGGCGGACGCAGTGGTGATGGGCTGCGGCCTGGGGGTCAATGACGATACTTCCGTCTTGGTGAGCCAGGTACTGAAAGAATGTAAAAAGCCGGTTTTGTTAGACGCAGATGGTATAAATTGCCTGAGCGAAAGCATAACTATATTACAGGACATCCACACCCCGGTGGTTTTGACTCCGCATCCGGGCGAAATGGCGCGTCTGTGCGGCAAGACCGTAGAGCGCGTGCAGGCAGACCGGGTAGGTACGGCTGTGGACTTTGCCCGCCGCTACGGCGTGATTCTGGTGCTCAAGGGCGCAGACACGGTGATCACGGACGGGGAGCAGGTGTGCATTAATCGTACCGGTAATCCGGGCATGGCCATGGCCGGTTGCGGCGATCTACTGTCCGGCATGATTGGTTCGTTCTTAGCACAGGGACTGGAGCCGCTGGCAGCAGCCAAGGCCGGTGTGTATATCCACGGGCTGTGCGGTGATATTACCGCCAGAGAACTGTCTGCCCGGGGTATGACCGTGGCGGATATGACGGAACTGCTGGGTGCGCTGATGTCTGAATTTGAATAACGGACGGATGCTTTTTGAAACGGTGGCTCTCGCTTTTTAGTGTGCTTCTTTTGCTGGCCCTAGGCGGCTGCGCAACCAAACAATATACCCCCGATGTGACGGCGGACTTTGAACAGTCGGCAGTGGTCACAGCGGGGGATTTTTCTTATCACTGCAAAATTTGTCGAACCGATGGAACGGTTACCGTCACCGTGGGCGACACGGCAGCCAGGGGCATGGTGATGACCTGTGCAGGCACGATGGTACGCTACCGATTTGACGGTATGGAGTACGAAGCCAGGGCACAGGATTTGGAGAACACCAACCCGGCTATTGCCCTTTATGACGTGTTCTCCGTACTCCGGCAAAACGGCGAATTACAAGCCCAAAAGACGCAGGACGGCTACAAATATCAGGGAACCGTACCGGCAGGCAAATTTGTGCTCTACCAGAATGAGGACGGTTCTTATGCCTCTCTGCATTTTCTCAGCAAGCAACATACTCATTGAATTTGACCCGCCCACAAAATAAATCAAACGCCTGTCTGTTGACAGGCGTTTGGTTTCTTCCGTAAATTTGAAAAAAGTTGGGTTTACCCCTTTATTTCAGCGGCGGAATCGTGTATGATAATAGACGATGTTCCGTCCTGCAAAGGATAGGGCGCAAAGCGGGCATGGATGGCGTTTAGCACCGCCTTTTTGTCTGCCGACCACAGGGGTGCGATCAGGTCTCGTTTGGGACCGTCGCCGGTGAGCCGGTGAATGACGACTTCCTTTGGCACCTGCTGTAAGCAGGCGTCCAGCGTGTCTAAGTATTCCGGCAGCGTGAGCACCGGGCATTTTCCTGCGGCATAGTCCGCTGCCAGATCTGTGCCCCGGAGTACATGGAGCAGCTGCAGCTTCAACCCGTCGGCTCCATGGTCCACGGCGTAGCGCACGCTTTCTGCCATTTGGTCCCGGCTTTCTCCGGGCAGACCTAAAATAATATGTACCACTTTGTTGACCCCGATGGCTGTTAGATTTGCCATCGCTTGATCAAAGACCGACAGGGGATAGCCACGGCGTATGTAGGCGGCGCTGTTCCGGTGGATGGTTTGCAATCCCAGTTCTACGAACACCGGCTTTTGCCGGTTCAGTTTTGCCAACAGATCCAGCACCTGAGGCGGCAGGCAGTCCGGCCGTGTGGCCACCGATAGCGCTACCACCTGCGGATCGGCCAGTGCCTCCGTATAGAGTGCGCGCAGCCGTTCTACCGGCGCATAGGTGCCGGTATAGGACTGAAAGTAGGCGATATACTTGCCGTCCTTGATTTTTCCTGCCAAGGCAGCTTTGCCGCGGCGCAGCTGCTCGGTTATCGACTGTGCAGGATTACCGGCAAAGTCGCCGCTTCCCCCTTGGGAACAGAAAATGCAGCCTCGGCTGTCCAGTGTGCCGTCCCGATTGGGACAGGTAAAGCCGCCGGACAGCGCTACTTTATACACCTTGCAGCCGAAGCGCTGCTGCAAGTAGCGATTGACGGAGGTGTAGTACCTCACAGGTTCTGCACCAAGGCATCAAATTCTGCCAGGTTCTCGCCGTTGCCGCAGCGCACGCCGACGATTTGGTCAATGGGCATGGGTTGGTTCTCTGTGGTGCAGATCACGCCGCCGGCCTCTTCTACAATAACGATGGCGGCCGCGTAGTCCCAGGGCCGCAGGATCAATTCAAAATACAGATCTGCCTTGCCGGACGCCACATAGCAAATATCCAGTGCGGCAGAGCCGGTACGCCGGATTTCCAGCACCCGGGTGTAGGCTTTCTCTACCATTTGGAAGGTGCGGTGCGCCAGTTCCCGTTCGTATGGGCAACTGCCGAAGAGCAGCAGGGAGTGGTCCAGGTCACTGCGGTTCGCATGAATGGCACGGCCGTTTAAAGTAGCGCCGCAGCCTCGCTGCGCGGCGTAAAGGTTGTCTTTGTCTACATCGTAGACCACGCCGGCCACCATCTTTCTGTCTACTGCCAGACCAACGCTGATGGCGCTGTGCTCAAAATTCCGGATAAAATTGGTGGTGCCGTCGATAGGGTCGATGATAAAGCAAAGGCCCATGGGTACTTCTATCTTACCGCCGCCCTCTTCGCCAAGAAAAGCGCAGCCGGGGAACGCGGCAGACAGCTCTTTGTACAGAAAATCTTGAATTTGTTTATCATAGGCGGTGACCAGGTTGTTTTTGTCCTCGCCCTTCACTTCAATGTGCAGATCGTTTTTTGCACTGCGATAGATGTTGGCGGCGGCACGTACAGCCGCTGTCATCGGCTCTAAATAATCCATATTTTATTACCTCGCATTCTCTGTGGGCGGTGGGTCAGCCGCCCGGTTACAGGCTTATTGTAACACATTTTTGCAGAAGTGCAATTCCTTTTTGCTATGATTATTTTTCTTACCAAGTTGATTACCAAGGTGATGAACCTGCTGGGTTATGGGGCTACCACCCTACCCGGGCGCATTGCGCTGTTCTTTAAGTGGGATATTTTGGCCAAGCTCTCTCATGGGGTCAAGGTGATCGTGATTACCGGCACCAACGGCAAGACCACCTCTGCCCGTATTGTGGAGGAGGGACTGAAAGAAGCGGGCAAGTCCTACTTTATTAACCGCTCCGGCGCCAATCTGATTACCGGTATCACCACTTCTTTTATTCTGAATTCTACCAACAGCGGCAAGTGCACCAAGGAATATGCGGTCATTGAGTGCGACGAAAACGCCTTTCGCACCGTCAGTAAGTACCTGAAAGCCAAGGTGGTGCTGGTGACCAATGTGTTCCGCGATCAGCTGGATCGGTACGGTGAGGTGTCTCACACGCTGTCCGCCATTCAGGAGTCGGTGAACAATTTGCCGGAGGCCACTTTGGTGATCAACGGCGACTGCTCCCTGACCAATACCTTGAAGCGGGAGAACACGGTGACCTACGGGGTCAGTGTGCCCCTGGACCAAACCTCCGCCGTGCGGGACGGCACCCGTTGCATCCACTGTAAGCACCAGCTGGAATATGACTATTTTACCTATGCACACCTGGGCAAATACCGCTGCCCCGGCTGCGGCTATTGTCGGGAGACCCCGGACTATAACGTGACGGATATTGTGGAGACCACGCCGGACAGCAGCACCGTTATGTTAAACGGCACCACACCGGTGAAGATCAACTTGGGCGGTGTGTACAATATCTATAACGGCATCGGCGCCTTGGCCGCATTGGTGAGTTTAGGGATTGACCGGGAGACGGCGCTCCACGCGCTGGAACGCTTTAGCGGCGCCTTTGGCCGGATGGAGAAGTTTGGCAATGTGCGGATGATCCTGGTGAAGAACCCGGCAGGGCTGACCCAAACCTGCAACTATATCAGCCAGTTTAAGGGCGACAAGACGGTGATCTTTTGCCTGAACGACAATGCAGCGGACGGCCGGGACATCAGCTGGATCTGGGACGCGGATATTCAGGCGGACGGCAAGATCTATGCTGCCGGCAAGCGCAGCGGCGATATGGCCCTGCGGCTGAAATACAGCGGAATGGATGCAGAAATTACAGACGATGTGCTGCAAACGGTGCTCCGGTGCAAGGGCGATGTGTTTGTGGTGCCCACTTATACGGCAATGATGGCTATGCGGCCTAAGTTTGCGGAGCATTTCGGCAAGGAGGCGTTTTGGAAATGAGAATTGCGCATTTGTACCCGGATCTGCTGAATCTGTACGGCGATCGAGGCAATATTATGTGCCTGCAATATCGCTGTCGGCAGCGGGGAATCCAGGTGACGGTAGACGAGATCTCCGTAGGCGACCCCTTTGACCATACCAAGTACGACCTGTTGTTTATCGGCGGCGGCCAGGACTTTGAGCAGGAGGTACTGCTGGAGGACCTGCACCGGGGCAAGGACGAGGAGATCCGCCGTGCAGTGGCAGACGGCACCGTGGTGCTGGCGATCTGCGGCGGTTACCAAATGCTGGGCAAGTATTACCAGACGTATACCGGCGAGCGGCTGGATTATATCGGCGCAGTGGATTTCTACACCGTTGGCGAAAAAGAGCGGCTCATTGGCAATTACGCCTTTGATACTGAATTCGGTCCAGTGATCGGGTTTGAGAACCACTCCGGGCGCACCTATTTGGGCAAGGGCGCGGCGCCTCTGGGCAAGATGGTGTCCGGCTACGGCAACAACGGCCGGGACGGCACCGAGGGCGTGCACTATAAAAACACATTTTGCACCTATTCTCACGGCCCGGTACTGCCCAAGAACCCGGCTTTGGCAGACAAGTTGATTGAGACGGCCATGCGCCGTCGGGATCCGAGCTTTGTCCTGACCCCTTTGGACGACAGCGCCGAGGACTTTGCCCGTGACCAGGTGGAGCGGCTGTATATCCACCAGCAAAGTGGCAAGAAACATAAAAAATAAACAGAAATACCGCATTTGCCCCGGGGCAGGTGCGGCATTTTTGATTTTGTCCGGCAAATGGCAGGAAATTTGAAAATTTTTCTTGCTTTTTTGCACCGGGCGTGCTATTATATTACGGCATTCGTGTGGTATATATAAATTTATAAATATATGCAATGCACGGAATACGCACACCGCTGCGGTCTGCCCCTGGTGCTATGTACGGGGCGTTGCCATGCCGCACGGTGGAGGATCAACCTAAAGGAGGAACTTAAATTATGGCAAATGTAGTTTCTATGAAGCAGCTGCTGGAAGCAGGTGTGCACTTCGGTCACCAGACCAGAAGATGGAACCCCAAAATGGCGGAGTATATCTTCACCGAGCGTAACGGTATCTACATTATCGACTTGCAGAAGACCGTGAAGAAGCTGGACGAGGCTTACAAGTTCGTTCACGATGTGGCTGCTGATGGCGGCGAGATCATCTTCGTAGGCACCAAGAAGCAGGCCCAGGAGTCCATTAAGGAAGAGGCTGAGCGCTGCGGTATGCCTTATGTTAACGCACGCTGGCTGGGCGGTATGCTCACCAACTTTAAGACCATTCGCGGCCGTGTGGCTCGTCTGGCTCAGCTGAAGGCTATGGCTGAGGACGGCACTTTTGATATGCTGCCCAAGAAGGAAGTGGCCGGTCTGGAGCTGGAGATTGAGAAGCTGGAGAAGTACCTGGGCGGTATCACCGAGATGAAGAAGATTCCGCAGGCTATGTTCATCGTTGACCCCCGCAAGGAGCGCATCGCTGTATCTGAGGCCATCAAGCTGGGTCTGCCCATCGTGGCTATCGTAGATACCAACTGCGATCCTGACGAGATCGACTATGTGATCCCCGGCAACGACGACGCTATCCGTGCGGTTAAGCTGATCGCCGGTGCAATGGCTAACGCTGTGATCGAGGGCCGTGACGGTAAGGACACTGCCGACGAGGCTGCCGAGGCTCCCGCTGCGGAGAAGAAACCGGCTAAGAAGCCCGCAAAGAAAGCAGACAAGGCTGACAAAGCAGAGTAATTCTGCCGATAGATTTTAGACTGAATTCAAGGAGGAACACACAATGGCATTTACCGCTATGGATGTTAAGGCGCTGCGTGAAAAGACCGGCGTTGGTATGATGGAATGCAAAAAGGCATTGACCGAAGCAGACGGCGACATGGACAAGGCAATCGACTTCCTGCGTGAGCGGGGTCTGGCTGCTGCCGAGAAGAAGTCCGCCCGTATCGCTGCCGAGGGCGTTGTGTACACTTATTATGACGAGGCTGCCAAGAAGGCTGTCACCGTTGAGGTCAACTCTGAGACCGACTTTGTTGCCAAGAACGACAAGTTCATGGACTTTGTAAAGGGCGTGGCGCGCACCATTATCGCTACCGCTCCCGCTGATGTGGAGGCGCTGTGCGCTACCGCTTATGACGGCACCGACCGCACCGTGACCGAGACTCTGAACGACCTGATCCTGTCCATCGGTGAGAACATGAAGATCCGTCGCTTTGAGGTGATGGACGGTGTTGTGGCAACCTACATTCACGCCGGCGGTTCCGTAGGCGTTATGGTTGGCTTTGATGTGGCTGACGAGAGCAAGGCCGCTACTGACGAGTTCAAGGTAATGGGCAAGGATGTGGCTATGCAGATCGCCGCTATGAGCCCCTCTTATCTGGACGAGGCTTCCGTTCCTGCTGAGGTGATCGAGCACGAGAAGGGTATTCTTTCCGCACAGCTGAAAGAAGATCCCAAGATGGCGAACAAGCCGGAGCAGGTGCTGGAGAAGATCGCTGCCGGTAAGCTGGGCAAGTTCTACAAGGAGAACTGCCTGGTAGACCAGGAGTTCGTAAAGGCCGAGAACCACGAGAATGTACAGACCTACATTAACAATGTGGCTAAGGCGCTGGGCACGGAAATCAAGTGCACCGGCTTCGTGCGTATGATGAAGGGCGAGGGCCTGGAAAAGCGCGAGGAGAACTTCGCTGAAGAGATCGCAAAGCAAATCAACGGCTAAGTACAAGCATTTGGAGCACCTCTTTGGAGGTGCTCTTTTTTATGTTCGTTTTCTTTATATTTGATCATGAAAAGCGCCCGGTATGATCCGAGCGCTTTTTTGCGGCGGTATAATCAATTTTACCCGGAAAAGCCTCTGCGCCTGTTCGGCGTTTTGGTGCTGATGTTGGCGGTGCGCCGGGAATAACGGTTGCAATAACAAATAAAATATGGTATAATGAAATACAATACAAAGAAAAGAAGGACGATGAAATGAAAAATTTTGGCAGTATAATATGCAGCGCTTTGCTGCTTTTGGGGCTGACGGTAGGCAGTTCAGCGGTGGCCAATGCAGCGCAGCCGTCCATGACAGTCACTTTTATTGATTGTGATCAGGGCGACAGTATTCTAATAGAAAGCAACGGACACCGAATGCTCGTGGATGGAGGTAAAGCCGTGCATGCCCAAGCGGTTGAGGATTGTCTGCGCAGCAAATCCATTTCTACCTTGGATTATGTGGTGGCCAGCCATCCGGACGAGGACCATATTGGCGGGTTACCCCAAATTTATAATCGCTTTCAGGTGAATTATTCTTATTATTCGCCGTACAAGACCAACACAAAGTGCTACAAGAATTATCTCTCTGCCATAAAAAGCGAACCCGGTAGCAAAGCGGCGAACCCGACTGCGAATTCCCGGTTTCAGGTAGGCGGCACCACTGTGCAGGTACTCAGTGACGGTACAGGGGCAGAGAACGCCAACGATGCGTCTCTGGTGCTGAAAGTGCAGTGCGGCAATCGTTCCTTGTTGCTGACCGGTGATATTTCGTCCACGGTGGAGCAGTCGCTGGTGAACAGCGGTACTGATCTGCAAACGGATATTCTGAAGGTGGCGCACCATGGCTCTGCCGGGTCTTCCTCTGCCTCCTTCCTTGCAGAAGCTGCACCAAAGTACGCGGCAATCTCCGTGGGGGCAGGGAACAGTTACGGCCACCCCACGGCTCAAGCTTTGCAGCGATTGCAGGCGGTTAAGGCCAAAATCTATCGAACGGATCAAATGGGCACCATTCAGATGCAGGTGCAAAACAGTGGAATTCAGGCCACAACCCAAAAAGGCAGCGCTGCCGTGTGCAAGCATAGGACAACAAAGAAAGTTACAAAAACCACGCCGGCATCTTTTAACGGAGATGGGTGCGCGCAAACCAGCGCAGTTTGTACGGCTTGCGGTTACACAAAGGTCACTTCCGCTGCAAAGATTGCTAAGGTGTCAGCGCCCAAGTTGGCAAAGACGGTTTATACTTATAACGGCAAGGTGCAAAAACCGGCGGTGACCGTGAAAGACAGTACCGGCAAACGGTTAAAAGCAGGTGCTGATTACACGGTGAACTACCCAAAAGGGCGCAAGGCTGTTGGGCGCTATGGCGTACAGGTGAAATTGAAGGGGAAGTACAAGGGCTCGCGCACCGTGTACTTTACCGTCAAGCCAAAGGGCACATCGATCAGCAAAGTGACTGGTGGGAAAAAGAAAATTACCGTAACTTGGAAAAAGCAGACCACCCAAACCACCGGGTATCAAATCCAGTACAGTACATCGTCGAACTTTAAAAACGCAAAGACGGTTACGGTGAGCAAAAACAGCACCACCAAAAAAACCATCACCGGACTGAAAAACGGCAAAAAATACTATGTGCGTGTGCGCACCTATAAGACGGTGAAAACCGGCCACAAGAGCACCAAATATTACAGCAACTGGAGCAAATCGAAGAACACCGGCAGCGCAAAGAAATCGGCGCCAAAGGGGAATACGGTGTATGTTTCGCCCACCGGCAAAAAGTATCATTATATAAAAAGCTGTGCCGGAAAGCATCCCATTAAAACCACGCTGAAAGAGGCGAAAAAGAACCATACGCCCTGTAAAAAATGTGCCATGTGATCTACAATACTAAAATCCGGTGCGCTTTTGCCACCGGTGTCCAAAATCTGCTCCCGCCTTGCACAGGCGGGAGCTTTGTGGTATGATGAAAGCAAAGGCGTTTGCACTTGTGTGTGCAGACGGCGGTCCTATGCTTTTTTTGGAGGATTGCATATGAAAAAATGGCTATCTGTGATTTTAAGCATCGTCATGCTGTGCACCGTGCTGGGTGGCGGCGCGTCTTTTGCCTTTGCGGCAACGGCGGCTACCAGCGGCAGCTGCGGCGATAATATTAAATACAATATTGACACCGGCACCGGGGTGCTGACCCTTACCGGCAGCGGCGCCACCAATAACTATTCCAATATGAATGTTAACTTTGGTTCCTCTATAAAGCGCTGCCCTTGGTACAATTCCCGTGACTCCATTAAGCGGGTGGTGATCAGCGAGGGCGTGACAGTACTGGGTAACTATCTCTTTTTTGAGATGACCTCTATTCAAACGGTGATTTTACCCTCTACCATTACGGGGTGAACCGTTATGCTTTCGCCGGGTGTACGGCGCTGTCCACCGTCAATTTACAGGACACCAAAATCACTAAGATCGGTCTGAACGCCTTTGAAAACGACGCCAAATTTACAACTTTGCGTCTGCCGGAGACTTTAACGGAGATTGGCGATTTTGCGTTTCGCAAGGCGGGGATCAACAGCGTAACTTTCCCGAAGGAGTGTGCCAAGATCGGCATTTCCGCATTTGCCGGCTGCAAATTTGTGACCATCACTTTACCGGAGAAAATCACTTCCGTGGGTACCACCGCCTTCTCTGACAACAGTTTTTTGCTGGATGTGTTTGTGGAGAATCCTAACTTGAATTACGGCACGCTGGATCCTTTTGCCAACTGCCAGTCCTCACTGACTTTCCATGCTTCCAGCGGCTCCACCACCCAGGCGTACGCCGAGAAAAAAGGATACAAATTTGTTGCTTCGGACAGCGGATGCGACCACGCCGAGACGTATACGGTGGTAACCCAGGAGCCCACCTGTACCGCCAAGGGCAAGCAGGATGTGTACTGCTCCAAGTGCCTGAAATATTTGCGCACCGAGGATATTGCTGCCACCGGCCATGATCTGCAAGTAATCCAAACCGACGATCAATCCGAGAAAAACGGCCATATTTTTGAATACCTGCGCTGTGCCAAGTGCAACGATGAGAGCACGGACACCATTCGTACCACCCATGTGCGGGACGAGGACGGCAACTATGTGTGGAAGGACGGCTGCTATACGGACATGGTGCTGACCGAGCCCGGCTGTACCACCACCGGGCGACTGATCCGCCGCTGCACGGTGGAGGAACCCACCAAGAACAGCAAGTGCACCGCACTGCAATATATCAACATTCCCGCGCCGGGTCATACGGTGAAGGAGTGGACGGTGGTTGTACCTGCCACCTGTACCACGGATGGTCAAAAGACCGGTGTGTGCACCGTGTGTCACCAAAGCATTGCAGAGAGTATTCCCGCCGGGCACGATTATCAGTGCACGGAGGGTGAAACAGACGCCACCGGCCACCGGATCGATACGTATGTTTGCAGCGTATGCAATGACACTTACACCACCCAGGTCCATGTAGAATGGGTGGACGGTTACTATGATACCCGGGTGATTGCCCAGGCCAGCTGTCTAATGACCGGTTCCTCTATTGACACCTGCCGCTATTGCAAGACTACGCGCACCAATGTGGTGCCCGCCTATGGCCATGATTTTAAGTTTTCCGGTTGCGACGGCACCAACTGCACCTATACTTGCAGCCGCTGCGCCACGACGCGTACCAACACGCTTTCCAATGTGGCCAGCTATTTCTTCGACAATATGGGCCGCACGGCAGATAAGCTATTGGGATACTATTACGATGTGAATAATGACGGCTATGTGAATCTGCGGGACTATGTGCTGATTCAGCGATTCCAAGCCGGGATCGGTTTGACCCAGCCGGAGCCGGAGACGCCGGAGACACCGAAGACCACAGGATAGGAAGCCTTATTTTGACAGACGGAAGACATTTGATCTTTCGTCTGTTTTTTTACCTGTTTTTTCTAAAATTCAGAAATTCTATTTACTTTATGCTAAAAATATATTAAGATATAGAGGACAGTGAGTAAGTGTGTACACAGGCGTGTTTGTGGCCTGCGGCGCTTGCTGAAACGGCGGAGGTAAAAAGTATGGCAACAGCATATAAACGGATTTTGTTAAAGCTCAGCGGCGAAGTGCTAGCCGGTGAAAAAGGCACCGGGATCGACAACGACACGGTGGTTAAGATTTGCACGGCGGTAAAGAAAGTAGCTGACCTGGGCGTGGAAGTCGGCATTGTGGTCGGCGGCGGCAACTTTTGGCGTGGCCGCTCCAGCGAACATATGGATCGTACCCGTGCGGACCATATCGGTATGTTGGCAACGGCAATGAATGCGCTGGCTCTGTGCGACGCTTTGGAGCAGCTGGGCGCCAATGTGCGGGTGCAGACGGCTATCGAAATGCAGCAGATTGCAGAGCCTTATATTCGCAACCGTGCCATTCGTCACTTTGAAAAGGGGCGGATTGTGATCTTTGGCTGTGGCACCGGCTCTCCGTTCTTCTCCACAGACACGGCGCGGCGCTGCGGGCGGTGGAGATCAATGCAGATGCACTGCTCAAGGGCACCAATGTGGACGGCGTGTACGATAAGGATCCCAATAAATTCGCAGACGCTGTAAAGTACGATCAGGTGACCTTTAAGGAAGTCATTAACCGGGATTTGAAGGTGATGGATTCCACCGCCTTTAGCCTGTGCAAGGATAACGATATGTCCATTTTGGTGTTCAATCTGGACGATCCGGAGAATGTGGTGCGTGCCGTCTCCGGCGAAAAGATCGGCACGCTTGTATCTAACGAAGAGAGGTAAAGAAAGATGAAATTGACCGAACTGTACACCAATGCGAAAGCGAAAATGGAAAAGTGTATGACTTCCTTGGAGCGTGACTTTTCCGCCGTGCGTGCCGGCCGTGCCAATCCCGCCGTACTGGATAAGGTGATGGTGGATTACTACGGCGTGCCCACCCCCGTTAACCAAATGGCCGCTATCAGCGTGCCGGAGGCCAGAATGTTGGTGATCCAGCCCTGGGACGCCTCCACACTCAAGGAGATCGAAAAGGCCATCAACACTTCTGACATCGGCATTAACCCGCAAAATGATGGCAAGGTTATTCGTTTGGCGTTCCCCCAGCTGACGGAGGAGCACCGTCGGGAGCTGACCAAAGACATCTCCAAGCGCGGCGAGGAGGCGAAGGTGGCCATCCGCAATGTGCGCCGCGATTTTATGGATGAGCTGAAAAAGATGAAGAAAAACAGCGAAATCACCGAGGACGATCTGCGGGACGGCGAGGAGCAGCTGCAGAAGATCACCGATGATTATGTGAAGCAGGCAGAGACTGCGGCCAAGAAAAAAGAGCAGGAAGTGCTGTCTATCTAACCAATAGCTAAAGAAAATGGGGGCGCCCTGTTTTCTTATTTGAATGAGGGCGGTTGCCGGCGGCTGTGCACAACAATGGATTGTGTACGGCGGCTGGGCATTCGCCCGTCTATGCGTTTTACGGGGAGGTCGCTTATGGCACTGTTTAACAAAAAAAGTGCTGCACCGCAGCAAAAAAGCGCGGATTTTGCCCTGCTGCCCAACCATGTGGGCATTATCATGGACGGCAACGGTCGTTGGGCCAAAAAGCGGGGCTTGCCCCGTTCTGCCGGACATAAGGCGGGGGCTGAGGTGTTCCGCACGATATCTAAGGCTTGCGGGCGTATCGGCATTCCTTATGTGACTTTTTATGCTTTCTCTACTGAAAATTGGAAGCGGTCGCCGGAGGAAGTGGACGCCCTGATGCGGCTTTTTAAGGATTATTTGCTGGAGGCGCAGGCAGACATTAGCCAGGCCGGTAATATCCGCTTAAAGTTTATCGGCTCGAGAGAGGGAATCAGCGATGAGCTGTTGCGGCTGATGGACCAGGGCGAGCGGGACACCGCCGCCAACACCGGTACTACGGTGTATGTGGCGATCAACTACGGCGGCCGCCAGGAGATCGTACAGGCGGTGAACCGGGCGCTGCAAAGCGGTAAGCGGGAGATCACCATGGACGATATATCCGCCAATGTATACACGGTGCCGGATTGCGATTTGGTGATTCGTCCCAGCGGCGAGCAGCGGCTGTCCAACTTCCTTCTGTGGCAGGCGGCGTACAGCGAGTTTTGGTACAGCGATGTGCTGTGGCCGGACTTTACGGAGCAGGATCTGGCCGAAGCACTTCACGCCTATGAGAATAGAAACCGTCGTTTCGGCGGAAGATAAGAGGAGAAAAAGATGAAACAGAGAGTGATTACCGCCGTGGTGCTGCTGGCGCTGCTGGCTGTGGTGGTGTGGCAGATCAATACCCCGGTGCTGGTGCTTGTGATCGCCTTCCTGGCGGCTGTGGCAGCAAACGAAATTATGCGTTGCGCCAAGGTGGAGAACACCTTTATCCGCGTGGTGGCTACCGGCTATGCGGCCTGTGTGCCGTTCTTTGCCTCTGCTAAGGCGCTGACTCCCTGGGTCAGTGAGGCAGTTTGGGGCAAGGTGATTGGTGCGGTTCCCGGCGTTGTGTATCTGATCGCGCTGGTGCTGGTGTTACTGTTGGCTATGCTTAAGGGCTACGCCTATACCACCTTTGAAGATGTAGCGGTGTCTGTTTTTGCCGGGGCGCTGGTGCCCTTTGGCTTTTCCGTTTTTATCCGGCTGCGGGATATGTTCCAAATCGAGCAGTTCGGCATTTATCTGATCTTCTACGGCCTGATCTGCGCTTTGGCAACGGACAGCGGCGCCCAGCTGGCAGGTATGGCCTTTGGCAAGCATAAGATGAGCCCTAACATTTCACCGAAGAAAACGGTGGAGGGCGCCATCGGCGGCTTGATCTTTTCTCTGATTTTGAATGCGGTGGCCATGATCCTATATAATCGGCTGGCAGACTTTAAGATGGACGAATTTGCCGTGACAGTGCTGCTGGCTGCGTGCCTGCCGGTATCGTTCCTGGGCATGATGGGCGATCTGTCCGCTTCCGTCCTTAAGCGCAATTTCGGCGTAAAGGACTTTGGCAAGATCTTTCCCGGCCACGGCGGGGTCATGGATCGGTTTGACTCCTCTATGTTCACTTTGCCGGTGACTTATGCGCTGGCACTGACTGCTTTTTCTAAGTAAGAGGTAACCAGATGAAAGGAATTGCTCTTTTAGGCTCTACCGGCTCTATCGGTACACAGAGCCTGGATGTTTGCCGTATGCACGGCTATCGGGTGGTGTGCCTGACCGCTAACCGTCGCGTTGATTTGATGGAGGCACAAATTCGCGAGTTTCGCCCGGATCTGGTGTCTATGATGGATCCGGTTGCGGCAGACGATCTGCGCACCCGGGTGGCAGATACGGGCACCAAGGTACTGTCCGGTATGGACGGCCTGATCGAATGTGCTACCTATTCCGGCGCGGATACGGTACTGAACGCCGTAGTGGGTATGGTGGGCTTGCAGCCCACGCTGGCGGCCATTCAGGCCAAAAAGACCCTGGCGCTGGCGAATAAAGAAACGCTGGTAGCCGGTGGGCACTTGGTGACCAATACCGCCAAGGCCTACGGTGTGGATATTTTGCCGGTGGACAGCGAGCACTCCGCCATCTTTCAGTGCCTGCAAGGCAGTCCGGAAAAAGGCGCGGTGAAGAAGCTGATCTTAACCGCTTCCGGTGGACCATTCTTTGGCAAGACTTTAGCGGAGCTGGAAAATGTGACGGCGGCGGACGCCTTAAAGCATCCTAACTGGGATATGGGTGCAAAAATTACCATCGACAGTGCTACCATGATGAACAAGGGGCTGGAATTTATTGAGGCCAAGTGGCTGTTTGATATGCCCATTGACGCCATTGATATTGTGGTTCACCGGGAGAGCGTGGTGCACTCCGCCATTGCATATCAAGACAATTCCGTCATCGCCCAGCTGGGTGTGCCGGATATGCGTATTCCCATTCAGTATGCGCTGACCTATCCCCAGCGTTTGCCCAGCCCGGTGCAGGAGCTGTCCCTTGTGGATTACGGTAAGCTGACTTTTTATGCGCCGGATTATGATACTTTCCGCTGTATCAATGTGTGTAAGGACGCCATAACGGCAGGCGGTTTGCGCCCGGCGGCAGCCAACGGCGCCAATGAGGAGAGCGTACGGCTGTTCCTGAATGGCAAGATCAAGTTTACAGACATTGCGGTGCTGAACCGGGCGGCCATGGAGGCGTGCCCGCAAGTGGCGGATTACACCCTGGATGATGTTTTGCAGGCCGATCGCGCGGCCAGAGATTATGTGATTGAGGCGGTTTCGTGACCTTATCTTCTCTGTGGCATACGGTATATCCTGTTCTGATTGCCATTTTATTTTTTGAACTGATCATTCTGGTGCATGAGGGCGGGCATTATATTGCCGCTCGGCTAATGAAGATCAAAGTCAATGAGTTTTCCGTGGGTATGGGCCCTAAGATCATACAGCGGGAAAGGAACGGCACCAAGTTCACCCTGCGCTGGATCCTTTTTGGCGGCTACTGCCAAATGGAGGGCGAGGGGGAGGACTCGGAAGACCCCAACGCCTTTAACAAAAAGAGCGTGCCGGCTCGGCTGTTTGTGGTGGTGGCCGGTGCGCTGATGAATTTGGTGCTGGGCTTTCTGTTGACCGTGCTGATTGTGTGCGGCAGCAATTTGATCGGTACTGCCCAGGTGGCGAAGTTTGAGGCGAACGCCGCCAGCGCAGCCTCCGGATTGCAAGTGGGCGATACCATTCAGTCCATTGACGGTATGCGGGTTTACACCGCTACCGATGTGACTACCGGCCTGTCTCGCAGTGCAGACGATACATTGACAGTCGTTGTTAAGCGGGACGGCGCCAAAAAGACCTTGCAGGTCAAATTTGATACAGAAGAATATGAGGGTCATCGGTTTGTAAAGATGGACTTTTGGCTCCACGGTGTGCCCAAGAATGTGGGCAATGTGCTGCGGGAGAGCGTCATGCAAACGGTGTCTTACGCCCGCATGGTGTTCCTGTCCGTGGCGGATATGCTGTCCGGTCGCTTTGGCCTGGCAGACATCAGCGGCCCGGTGGGCGCCGTGTCCTATGTGAGCCAGGCGGTGAAAACCTCTGCCTACTCCGCCCTGCGGCTGATGGCGATACTCACCATCAATGTGGGGCTGTTTAACCTGTTTCCCATTCCGGCGCTGGACGGCTGGCGGCTGTTCCTGCTGGCGGGCGAGGGAATTTGCAAACGCAAGCTGCCGGATAAGGCAGAGTGGGTCATTAACGCGGCGGGGCTGGCGCTGCTGCTGCTCTTTATGTGCGTGGTGACCTTTAGTGATATTACCAAGTTGTTTTCGTAGGTGAGCAAAATGGAAAGAAGAAAAAGCAGAAAAATCAAATTAGGCAATACCACCCTGGGCGGCGACAGCCCGGTGCTGGTACAGTCCATGCTGAATGTGCCGTCTACGAACATTGACGGCTCTGTGGCGCAGGCCAAGGCTTTGGCGGCTGCCGGGTGCCAGGTAATTCGCTTTGCCATTCCGGACGAGGCGGCGCTGGATTTGATTGAGCCTATCAAGAACGCCGTGGATGTGCCTCTGGTGGCGGATATTCATTTTAACTATCGTCTGGCGCTGGGCGCTGCCCAGCGGGGGATCGACAAAATTCGCATCAACCCGGGCAACATAGGCAGCGATGATCGGGTAAAAGCGGTGGCGGATATTTGCAGAGAGAAGCAAATCCCCATTCGCATTGGAGTCAACAGCGGCTCGCTGGAAAAACATATTTTAGCCAAATACGGCGCGCCTACCCCTGAGGCCATGGTGGAGAGCGCCATGTACCACGCAGCACTGCTGGAGAAGTTCGACTTTAACGATATTGTCATTTCTATTAAGTCCAGCAATGTGCCCACCATGATCGCCGCTTATGAGATGGCCGCCCAGCGGTGCGACTATCCCTTGCACCTGGGTGTGACGGAAGCGGGTACCGAGCGTATGGGTATTATCAAGTCTGCGGCGGGGATCGGCTCCCTGCTTTGCCACGGTATCGGCGATACCATTCGGGTGAGCCTCACCGATGACCCGGTGAAGGAAGTCTTTGCCGCCATGGATATATTGAAAGCCATTGGGCTGAAAAACGACAGCCCCTACCTAATTGCCTGCCCCACCTGCGGGCGCACCCGCATTGACCTGGTGGGTCTTGCAAAACAGGTGGAGGAGAAGCTGCGGGATGTGCACAAGCCCATTAAAGTGGCTGTGATGGGGTGCGTGGTCAATGGCCCCGGCGAGGCCAGAGAAGCGGACATTGGCATTGCCGGCGGCGACGGCGAGGGCCTGCTGTTTAAGAAAGGCCAAATTCTTCGCAAAGTCCCGGAGGACCAACTGCTAACGGAATTGATGAAAGAGATTGATAAATTATAATGCAAGCAATGAACCGATTTATTGAATATTTTGGCGCCTATATGGACGAGGCGGGACGCCTGGCGTTGGCAGATGCGGCCGTGGTGGGTATGTCTACTTACCACGACCGGCGGGAACTGCACATTGCTTTGCAGCTGCCGGCGTTGGTTGAGACGGCGGAGCTGGAGCGGTGCGCAGATCAAATTGCAGCCCAAATGGGACTGGAAAAGGCGGTGCTGACCCCTCATTATGCCTCGGCGGCGTTCTCTGCGGACTGTCTGCCCTCCCTAATTGCCAACATTCGGCGGCACCATGCGGAGGTTAACGGCTTTTTTAAGGATGCCAAGGCTACGGTAAACGGCAACACCCTGCATATCGACCTGCAATACGGGGGCAGGGAAGTGCTGCTGGCCAAGGGCACGGACAAGCTGCTGGCCCAGGAAATTCATAAGCTGTTCGATTTGGAACTGGCTGTGGAATTTGTAGAAGCCAAGACCTATGATATAGAAGCGGCGGTGCGCTCTGCGGTGGCAGAGAAGCAGGAGGCCGAGAAACAAAAGAAAGAAGAAGCGGAAAAGCAGGTGGAGCACCGGCCTATGCAGGGCGGTCTGCCGCTCTACGGCGACACGGTGCATGGCTTCTTTGGCAAGCCCATTCGGGAGCTGCCCAAGCCCATGAATGAGGTCAAGACCGACGACGGCTACATTACCGTATGGGGGGATGTGCTGTGCAGCGAGGCCCGGGAGACCAAGCGTGGCGGCAACAAGATTTTTTCCTTTAATATCAGCGATTACACATCTTCCATGACGGTGAAGATGTTTGACAGCAATAAAGTGATGGACCCGGTGATCAATAAGATCCAGAGTGCCAAGACTGTGATGGTCAGCGGTATGTACCAGTACGACAACTACGCCGGTGAGTATGTGCTGCGGGCCAATTCGTTGGCTACCGTGACCAAGATGGAGAAAATGGACACCGCGCCGGAGAAGCGGGTGGAGCTGCACATGCATACCTCCCTGTCAGAGATGGACGCCATTTCCTCACCTACTTCTTTGGTAAAGCGGGCGGCCAAGTGGGGCCACAAGGCGGTTGCGATCACCGACCACGGCGTGGTGCAGGCACTGCCGGAGGCCTGTAAGGCAGCCAAGAGCGCCGGTATCAAGCTGCTGTGCGGTATGGAGGGTTACCTGGTAGACGACGAGAAGTACCCGGACTTTATGAATATGAAGCTCAAGGACTTCCCCCGGTATCATATTATTTTTTTGATCCGCACCCTGGCCGGGCGCAAGGTACTGTATAAGCATATCTCCAAGAGCAATATTGAGTACTTTAAGAACCGTCCGCTGATCTTGAAGTCGGCGTTGAAAGAGCACCGGGACGGCATTATTATCGGCTCCGCCTGCGAGCAGGGCGAGCTGTACCAGGCTATTCTCCACGGCAAAAGCGACGAAGAGTTGGAGAAAATCGCCGACTTTTATGATTATTTGGAAATTCAGCCGAACGGCAACAATGCTTTTATGCTGCGTTCCAATAAAGAAATTCATGAGCAGATCCGGGAAGAAGAGGATCTGAACAATATTAACCGCAAAATTCTCGCCATCGGCGACAAGCTGGGCAAGCTGACCGTAGCTACCGGCGATGTACATTTTCTTGATAAAAAAGACGCCAAGTTCCGCGCCATTATTATGGCCAGCAAAGGCTTTGAGGACGCGGATATGCAGCCGCCTTTGTACTTTAAGACCACCAACGAGATGCTGGAGGACTTTGCCTACCTGGGTGACCGGGCCAAGGAAGTGGTGGTGGATAACCCCAACAAGATCGCCGATATGATCGACGACGATATTGTGCCCATTCCTCCCGGCACCTTCCAGCCCCACATTGACGGCGCAGACGATGAGCTGACGGACATTTGCTGGAAAACCGCTAAGGAGAAATACGGCGATCCGGTGCCGGAGTATGTGGCCTCTCGCTTGCAGCGTGAGCTGGACTCCATTATCAAGCACGGGTTTGGCGTGCTGTATGTTATTGCCAAACGATTGGTTAAAAACTCGGAGGAGCACGGTTACTTGGTGGGCTCCCGAGGGTCCGTCGGTTCCTCCTTTGTAGCCCACATGGCGGGCATTTCCGAGGTAAACCCCTTGGCACCTCATTATGTGTGCCCCAAGTGCAAGCACAGTGAGTTTATACAGGACGGCTCTGTGGGCAGCGGCTTTGACCTGCCGCCTAAGGACTGCCCCAATTGCCATATACCTATGAACCGGGATGGCCACGAAATTCCCTTTGAGACTTTTCTGGGCTTTGACGGCGATAAAGAGCCGGATATTGACTTGAACTTTAGCGGCGACTACCAGTCACAGAGCCATCGGTTCACGGAGGAGCTGTTTGGTAAGTCCCATGTGTTCAAGGCCGGTACCATGGCTACCGTGGCGGAAAAAACCGCCTTTGGCTATGTGATCAAGTACCTGGAGGAGCGGGGCTTGGAGGGCTCCACCCCCAAGGCGGAGATTGAGCGGCTGAAGGATGGCTGTACCGGTATTAAGCGTACCACCGGCCAGCACCCGGGCGGCATGGTGGTTGTGCCGGACGAGTATGAGGTGGAGGATTTTACGCCTATTCAGTACCCGTCTAACGATAAGAGCAAGGGCACCTATACCACACACTTTGACTTTAAGAACGCGCTTCACGATACGCTGCTGAAGTTGGACGAGCTGGGTCACGATGTGCCCACCCTTTATAAATTTCTGGAGGATGCCACCGGTATTCCTGTGATGGATGTGGACCTGTGCGACCCCAAGCTGTACCAAATGATCACCTCTACGGAGCCGATCGGCGTGTCGCCGGAGGATATTGACTGCCCCACCTCCACATTGTCTATCCCGGAGATGGGCACCCCCTTTGTGCTGGGAATGCTCATGGAGGCACAGCCAAAAACTTTTTCCGATTTGCTGCAAATTTCCGGCCTGTCCCACGGCACGGATGTGTGGTTGGGCAACGCCCAGGAGCTGATCAAAAACGGTGTGTGCACCATTTCTGATGTGATCGGCTGCCGTGACGGTATTATGACCTATCTGCTCCATAAGGCGGAAGCCTATGAGCAGCGCACCGGCAAACCCTCGCCCCTAAGTAAGAAGGACTGCTTTAAGATCATGGAATACACCCGTAAGGGCAAGGCGCCCAAGGAGCTGCCGCCGTATGAGGAAGCCATGAAAGAAGTGGGCGTGGAGCAGTGGTACATAGACAGCTGCTATAAAATCAAATATATGTTCCCCAAGGCGCACGCAGCGGCGTATGTGATCGCGGCCCTGCGCTTGGGATGGTACAAGATCTATTATCCCTTGCAGTATTACAGTGCGTTCTTTACCGTGCGCGGCGGCGATCTGGACGCTGTGGCGGCGGTTCAGGGCAAGGATGCGGTGAAGGCCAGAATGGAAGAGATCAAGCGCAAGGGCAACGACGCCTCTGCCAAGGAGCAGGACACATACGGCATTTTGCAGATTGTGATTGAAATGTTGGCTCGCGGGTATCACTTCCTGCCGGTGGATATTTATAAGTCCGACTGGCGGGTGTATAATATTGAGGACGGCAAGATCCGTCTGCCTTTTAGCGCGATTGCCGGCGTAGGTGAGAACGCGGCTAAACAGTTGGCCCAGGCCAAGGACGACGGTATGGGCGAGTTTATCTCCTGTGATGATCTGATGGCACGCAGCGGGGTAGGCAAGTCTGTGGTAGACTCCCTGCGCGAGGCGGGGGCACTGGGCGACCTGCCGGAGAGCAACCAAATTTCTCTCTTTTAAGTCCGGGCTTGACAAACGCTCTTTTGTGTGGTAGCATATTACCACATTAGCGTACTAAAGTGAGGAAAACGACATGAAACAATATGCAAAAGTGACCCCGGAGGGCAGCCGTGATCTGCTGTTTGAGGAGTGCGACGATCGCCGCCGGGTAGAGAACGCCCTGACCGGGTTATATGAGGCTAACGGTTACCGCAAGGTGATCACTCCCACATTGGAGTTTTTTGATGTGTTCAACAGCGGCGATGCCGGGCTGGATGCAGATGAGATGTATAAGCTGACGGATAACAGGGGTAGAACCACTGTGCTGCGGCCGGACAACACCCTGCCCATTGCCCGCCTGGTGGCTACTCGACTGTCGGAGGACGCCTTTCCGGTGCGGCTCTATTACAATCAAAGTGTATTTGTGCGCACCAAGGAGCTGGCCGGGCGCACCGACGAGGTGGCGCAGAGCGGCATTGAACTTATTGGCGACGGCTCTATGGCGGCGGATATTCAGGTCATTACGCTGGCTTGCCGTGCTATGCAAAGCACGGTGCCGGGCTTTAAGATCGAGTTGGGCCACGCCGGGTACTTTGGTGCGGTGCTGCGCAATCTGAATGTAAAACCGGCGGTAAAGGCAGAAATTTGCCACTTGATCGAGCAAAAGAACTTTGCAGCGCTGGGCGATTTGCTGGATACCTTGGAGGATTGCAGAGAGACCCGGGTGCTGCGGCGGCTGCCCCGGCTGTTTGGCGGCCCGGAGGTGCTGGACGAAGCACGGGAACTGTATACCGAGGGCGGCGCAGACGCCTCTTTGCAGTATATTAAAACACTGTACGACACGCTGTGCGCTGCAGGTTTGCAGGAGCAGGTGCTGCTGGATTTGGGCATTGTTAATCGTTCTAATTACTACACTGGCGTGATCTTTCGCGGGTATGTGCAGGGCAGCGGTCTGACCGTGCTGTCCGGCGGTCGGTATGACAATCTGCTGGGCGAATTTGGCACGGACAAACCGGCTATCGGCTTTGCAGTGGATGTGTCAGCGGTGACCGATGTGCTCCACGAGGAGATCAATTTGGATCGCCCGCTGCGCATTGCACTGACTAAGGGACGGCTGGAAAAGGCGTCTGTGCAGATGTTCAAGACCATGGGGCTGAACACGGAGGCTCTGGAGAATAAAGGCCGTCGGTTGATCTTGCCGGTGGATCCGTACGAGGCGGTACTGTCCAAAGCGCCGGATGTGATCACTTATGTGGAGCACGGCGTGTGCGACATTGGCATTGTAGGCAAAGACACCATTGTGGAGCACGGCAGTGCATTCTATGAAGTGCTGGATCTGAATATCGGCCGTTGTGCCTTTGCCCTGGCGACCAAGAAGGGCACGGATTTCTTCAGCGGCTACAAGCGCAAAACCGTGGCCAGCAAATACCCTAAGGTGGCTAAAGAATTCTTTAAGTCCAAGGGTATGGATGTGGATGTGATCAAGATCGAGGGCAGCGTGGAACTGGCGCCGCTCCTGGGCTTGGCAGACGGCATTGTGGATATTGTGGAGACTGGCTCCACCTTAAAGGAGAACGGTCTGGAAGTGGTAGAGAAGATCATGCCCATTTCTGCGCGGGTGATTGTGAATATGGCTTCTATGAAGCTGCGCAAGGACGAGATTGAGGCGTTCCTGCATGATATTGAACTGGCAGCGCAAGTGGGTTGAAAGAGGGTAGAACAATGAAAATCACAAAAGCAAACGGCGTGGTCGAATACCAGCTTTTGGCTCAGCTGAAACAGCGGGCAGGGGAGACGGATCCCAAGATCACCGAGGCGGTGACCACCATTATCAATGGTGTAAAAGAGGGCGGTGACGAGGCTGTGCGGGAGTACACCGTGCGGTTTGACGGCAGCGTGCCTAAGAAAATCGAATTTGACAAGGACGAGATCCATGCCTTTTTAGATCAGGTAGACCCGGCCTTTAAGGACGCTGTGGTAAAAGCGCAGCAAAATATCTATGACTTCCATCAGCGCCAGGCCCAGCAAAGCTGGATGACCACCAAGGAAAGCGGCGTCATTATGGGCCAGCGTATTCGCGGGCTGAAGCGTGTAGGCATTTATGTGCCCGGTGGCACGGCGGCGTATCCCTCCTCTGTGCTGATGAACGCCGTTCCCGCCAAGATCGCCGGTGTACAGGAAATCATTATGGTGACCCCGCCCGGCAAGGACGGCAATCCCAATCCCAATATTATGGCGGCGGCTGCGGTGGCTGGTGTGGATAAGGTGTTCTTAGTGGGCGGCGCCCAGGCGGTGGCTGCTCTGGCCTACGGTACCCAGCGAATCCCCAAGGTAGATAAAATCGTTGGTCCAGGCAATATCTTTGTGGCCACGGCCAAAAAACTGTTGTACGGCGTGGTGGACATTGATATGGTGGCAGGCCCCAGCGAAATTCTCATTGTGGCGGACTCTACGGCGGACGCCGCTTTCTTGGCGGCAGACCTGATGAGCCAGGCGGAGCACGATATGCGGGCTTCTGCCATTTTGCTAACCACTTCCGAGTCTTTGGCTAAGAACACGCTGCGGGAGATTGACCGGCAGATCAAGACCTTGGTGCGTCAGGAGATCATTCAAAAATCCTTTGACGACTACGGTGAAATCATTGTGTGCGACAATTTGCGCCAGGCGCTGGATTTTGCGAACGAATTGGCGCCGGAGCACTTGGAATTGTGCGTGGCTGAGCCGCTGAAATATATCGGTATGGTGGATAACGCCGGTTCTGTATTTCTGGGCAATTGGTCCCCGGAGCCCTTGGGCGATTATTACGCAGGCCCCAATCATGTGCTGCCCACCAGCGGTACGGCTCGGTTCTTTTCGCCCCTGTCGGTAGATAGCTTTGTGAAGAAGTCGTCCTTTATTTATTACACCCCGGAAGAGCTGAAAAAGGCCAAGGACGATATTATGCTTTTGGCAGAGACGGAGGGCCTGACCGCCCACGCCAACTCTATAAAAGTACGGTTTGAATAAGAGGTGCGGTTTATGCGAACGGCAACGGTAGAACGAAATACGAAAGAGACCCAAATTGCGGCCACCCTGTGTCTGGACGGCGGGGAAGTGGCCGTGTCCACCGGCAACGGCTTTTTTGATCACATGCTTACCGCTTTTGCGGTGCACGGCGGCTTTGGGCTGCAACTGACGGTGCAGGGAGACCTGGAGGTAGACACCCATCACACGGTAGAAGATACCGGTATTGTGCTGGGGCAGGCACTGCGCCAGGCGCTGGGCGACTTTGGCGGCATTGCCCGGTACGGCAGTTTTGCGGTGCCGATGGACGAGAGCCTGGCACGGTGCGATCTGGATTTGTCCAATCGGCCGTTTTTGGTGTTCCGCGCCACATTCCAGCAGGAACGGTGCGGCGATTATGAAACCTGCGTAACAGAGGAATTTTGGCGCGCTTTTGCGGTGAACGCCGGGATCACTCTGCATATTGATGTGCCTTACGGCACCAACGCCCACCACCAAATTGAGGCTGTCTTTAAGGCTGTTGGTCACGCCCTGCACGGAGCGGTACAGCCCACCGGCGGTGCGGTGTTGTCTACCAAGGGCGTATTATAAACAAAAATTAGAGAGGGTAACGACTTATGATTATTTTTCCCGCCATTGATATTATGGACGGTAAGCCGGTGCGGCTGCTGCGGGGCGATTTTGACACCGCAGAGCAGGTGGCAGAGGATGTACTGACGACTGCCAAGCAGTTTGCCCGGGTGGGCTGCACCTGGGTGCACATGGTGGATCTGGACGGCTCCCTGCAAAAGAAGCCGGTAAACACAGACCCGATTTTGCAGGTGGTGGAGCACACCCCGCTGAAAGTGGAAGTTGGCGGCGGTATTCGCACCATGGAGGATATTGCGTTCTACCTGGATCGGGGCGTGGATCGGGTCATTCTCGGCTCCGTTGCCCTTAAAAATCCGGAGCTGGTGCAGCAGGCGGTAGACGCCTATGGGGACAAGATCGCCGTAGGGATCGACGCCAAGCAAGGCATGGTGGCCACCGAGGGCTGGACCGAGGATTCCCAAATGGACTTTATCGACCTGGCAAAGGCCATGGAGAAGATGGGTGTTGCCACCATTATCTATACGGATATTGGTCGGGACGGTACCCTCAGCGGCCCGGATGTGCAAGGGCTGGATCGGCTGAACAAGGCGGTCAGCTGCAATGTGATCGCCAGCGGCGGCGTTACCACCATTACGGATATTTTGGTGATGAAAGATAAGAAAATGTATGGCACCATTTGCGGCAAGTGCATTTATAAAAAGACGCTGGATTTGCGGGAAGCGGTAGGTATTTGCAAATGACAGAAGATTTGGAGCAGTATTTTGCCAAGGGCGAGTTGATCCCTGCGGTGGTGCAGGAGGCCTCTACCGGCCAGGTGCTGATGCTGGCTTATATGAATAAGGAATCCTTAAAGCGCACCCTGGAGAGCGGCTACACTTGGTTTTGGTCCCGCTCCCGGCAGGAGCTCTGGAATAAAGGCGCCACCAGCGGCCACCTGCAAAAGGTGGTGGCCATGTACAGCGACTGCGATAACGACACCCTGTTGGTGCAGGTGGAGCAGATCGGCGCCGCGTGCCACACCGGGCACCACAGCTGTTTTTATACCAAGATGGAGGGCAATTTCAATGACTGCGATTGAGCGTGAATATCAGGTGATTCTGGATCGTCGGGCGGATCGCCAGGAGGGGTCTTATACCTGCTACCTGTTTGACCAAGGCATCGACAAAATTTTGAAGAAAGTAGGCGAGGAATGCACCGAGATGGTCATTGCCGCCAAGAATAACGACAAGGACGAGACGGTGTATGAGATCACGGATCTGATCTACCACACCCTTGTAATGATGGCCAACCAGGGCATTACCCCGGCGGATATTCAGGCGGAGCTGGACAAGCGCGCCGAAAAAGCCGGCAATCTGAAAAAATTCCATCAGGTGGATAAGAATACATAATGCTGCATAAAAAATGGGTGATCCGGCAGGCAGACAAAGAGGCTGCCTCTGCCATTAGCGAACAATTCAATATCGACCCGTTTTTGGCATTTTTGCTGGTGTCTCGCGGACTGACGGACGACCTGGCGGTGCAGGAATTCCTCCACCCCGGTCAGGCGCTATGCGCTCCGGAGGGCTTTGCGGATATGGAGGCGGCTGCTGCCAGACTGCAACAGGCGCTGGACAGCGGCGAAAGAATATGCGTGTACGGAGATTATGACTGTGACGGTGTGACCGCCACAGCTTTGCTATACTCTTTTTTAGAAGCCATGGGCGGCAATGTGATCTACTATATCCCGGATCGGGAGACAGAGGGCTACGGCCTAAACAAAGGCGCCATTGATACCCTGGCCGCCAAAGGCACCGGCCTGATTGTCACAGTGGATAACGGTATTTCGTCTGTGGACGAGGCAGAGTATATCTACCGGCTGGGTATGCAGCTGGTGGTGACCGATCATCACCAGGTAGGAGAGCAGTTGCCCCGCGCAGAGGCCGTGGTGAACCCACACAGAACGGACAATCAGCTGCCCTTTACGGATTTTTGCGGGGTTGGCGTGGCCTTTAAGCTGGCTTGCTGCTTATATGACGGTGAGCCGGCGGAATTGTTAGAGCAGTTCGGCGACCTGGTTGCCATCGGCACTGTAGGTGATCTGGTTCCCTTGGTAGGGGAGAACCGGGCGCTTGTGCAGGCCGGTTTGCGCACCTTGCAGGCGGAGCCCCGTCCCGGCGTATATGCGCTGTTACAGGCAGCCGGAGCCGGAGAAGAGCTGAGCGGCACCGATGTGGCCTTTAAGCTATGCCCACGCATTAACGCAGCTGGGCGAATGGATAGTGCCCTGCGGGCGCTGGAGCTGCTGCTGGCGGAGGATGAAGAAACGGCTGCGGCGCGCGCCCGTCAGCTGTGCGACGATAACGCCCTGCGGCAAGAGCTGGAACGTAAAATCATAGATGATATTACTGCCAAGCTGGCTGCGGATCCGACACCCTTGCGCCAGCGTGTACTGGTGGTGGCCGGGGCGGATTACCATCCGGGGGTCATTGGCATTGTGGCTTCCCATCTGGTAGAGCGCTACGGCAAACCCACTGTGGTGCTGGATATGAAGGCGGACGGCACCGCCTGCGGCTCCGCCCGGAGCATTGAGGGCTTTGACCTGTACCGGGCAGTGTCGGCGTGCAGCCATGTGCTCACCCGCTTTGGCGGGCACCCCATGGCTGCGGGTATGGGCTTGGCAGTGGCAGATATTCCTGTCTTTGCCCAAGCCATCAACGCTTATGCCGAGAAGGAGTATCCTCGTATGCCGGCTTTGCAGCTGCATCTGGACTGTAAGCTGTCCCCGGCGTACTTGACCTTAGATTTGGCAGAGAGTTTGCAGCTGCTGGAGCCTTGTGGCACAGACAATCCGGCGGCGCTGTTTGGTCTGTTTCACTTGCAGTTGGTGTCTGTCAGCCCCCTGGGGGCAGAGGGTAAGCACTTGCGTCTGGAGGCGGAGAAAAAGGGTCGCCGTCTGCGAATTGTGCAGTTTGGGGTGAAGCCGGAAGACTTCCCCTATGTGCCCGGTGATTTTATCGACTGCGCGGTACAGATTTCTAAAAATCCCTATAAGGGAAAGGTCTATCTTTCTGTGCGGGCGGCAGATGTGCGCCGCAGCGGCACGGACGATGACCGGTATTTTAACGAGCTTTACGATTACAGAGCCTTTTTGCAAAACGGTACCCACCAATACCCGGTGTACCCGGATCGGCAGGTTTGCGCTGCGGTATATCGGTTCTTAAAGAGCCGGGGCGGTTGGGATTTTGGCACCGAGGAGCTGTATTTTGCCCTGCAAAAAGGGGCAACCTACGGACAGGTGCTCGTGGCGCTAAAAGCCCTGCACCAGGCGGGACTGATTCGCCGTGGTAAAAGCCAAATTCGCCTGGCACAGCCTGCGGGCAAGGTTGATTTGGAAGCCACGCCCATTTTGCGAAAACTGAGAGAGGGTGCAAGCCTTGGAAAATAAAAAATCAATACCCCCGGTGCCGGCAGCGGCAGAGCTGCCCCCGGAACAGACGGCGGACCATAAGCCCTATGACGACGGCTTTGCGCCGTTCTTTGCGGAAATTCAAAAGAAACCCCAGTATGACAGCGCCCGGATCGAAAAGGCCTATTCCTTGGCCCGCTCTGCCCACGAAGGGCAGTTTCGCCGTTCCGGGGAGCCGTATATTATGCACCCGGTGGCGGTGGCGAAAATCCTGTTTGAACTGGGCATGGACAATGAGTGTATCATCGGCGCGCTGCTCCACGATGTGGTAGAAGATACGCCCTATGACATTGACTATATCTCCCGCGAGTTTGGCCCGGAGGTGGCGCTGTTGGTGGACGGCGTAACCAAGCTGGGTCAGATCCCCCTGTCTACCCGGGAGGAAGTGCAGGCGGAGAACATTCGCAAAATGTTTATGGCCATGAACCGGGATGTGCGGGTGATTATCATTAAGCTGGCGGACCGGCTGCACAATATGCGCACTGCCAAGTTTTGGCCCCCGTATAAGCAGCGGGAGAAGAGCCTGGAAACGCTGGAGATTTATGCTCCCATTGCCCATCGGTTAGGTATTCGTGCCATTAAAGAGGAATTAGAGGATCTGGCGATTTTTTACCTGGATCCTATTGCTTATAAGGAAATTGAGCAGAACCTGCGCTTAAAGCAGGTGGAGGGCGAGCGTTTCTTAGCGGATATTAAGGCGCAAATCCGCGCCAAGTTAGAGCCGATCATGAAGAATGTTCAGATCACCTCCCGGGTGAAGTCTGTCCACGGAATCTTCCGCAAGGTGTATATCAAGGGCAAGGATTTTGAACAAATCTTTGACATTTACGCCGTGCGCATTATCGTGGACTCTATGATCGACTGCTACAATGCCTTGGGTATTGTGCACGATATGTTTACGCCCCTGCCCGGTCGGTTTAAGGACTATATCTCTACCCCCAAGCCCAATATGTACCAGTCCCTGCACACCACAGTGCTTGGCCCCGGCGGCATTCCCTTTGAAATTCAGATTCGCACCTGGGATATGCACCGCACGGCAGAGTACGGTATCGCTGCCCACTGGAAGTATAAGCTGGGCAAAGGCGGCAAGGACTCCATCGACAATCGGTTGGAGTGGATCCATAAAATGCTGGAGACCGGTGAGGCATCCACCAACGCTGAGGATCTGGTGCGCAACATTAAGGGCGACCTGTCCTCGGATGAGATCTTTGTGTTTACCCCCAATGGGGACATTAAAACTTTGCCCAGCGGCGCCACGGTGATCGACTTTGCCTACGCCATCCACTCGGCAGTAGGCAACCGCATGACCGGCGCCAAGGTCAACGGCAAGATCGTACCTATTACCTATAAACTGAAAACCGGCGAGATCTGCGAGGTGCTTACCAGCAATCAGCCGGGGAAAGGCCCGTCCAGAGACTGGCTGAAAGTGGTGACCACCGGCGAAGCTCGGTCCAAAATTCGCTCTTGGTTTAAGAAAGAGCGGCGGGACGAGAACATCGTCCAGGGCAAGGCTGAGGTGGATCGAGAGCTGCGGCGGAACTTTATCCGCTTGGACGGCGAGCAGTACGACGCCTTTTTGCAGCGGATCGCCGAGCGCCAGCACTGCGCTTCCGTGGAGGATTTCTACGCCACCGTGGGCTATGGCGGGCTGGTCATCAGCCGTATGATGCCCGGTATCAAGGACGAATATAATCGCAACTGGCGCCAGGCGGAGGAGTCTACCCAACCGGCAAAAGCGCCGGAGCGCCCCCGCAAATCCGGCGGCAGCAGCGGCGGTGTAATCGTGGAGGGCATTGACAACTGCCTGATCAATATGGCCCGTTGCTGTGCGCCGGTGCCCGGTGAGGAGATCATCGGCTTTATCACCCGGGGGCACGGGCTGACCATTCATCGGCGGGATTGTGTGAATGTGCCGCGAGATTTGGCAGAGTGCCCGGAACCGGAGCGCTGGGTCAAGGCTCGATGGGACGACTCTGTGCAGGTGGAGACCATGTCCACCTTGGAAGTCTACGCCATTGACCGGGACGGCTTGGTGCTGGATATTGCCAATGCCATGTCCAAGGCCCATGTGAAGATCCAGTCTATTAATGCCAGACCTATTAACGAAGGCAACTGCCTGACCACCCTGACATTGTCGGTAAACAGCCGGGAGCACCTGGAAAATGTGGTCAAGATTTTGAAGAAGATACCCAGTGTGTATCATATTGAGCGAGGTGCAGGACGATGATTACCGTTTTACAGCGTGTGCAGCACGCCAAAGTGGAAATAGACGGCAAGTCCGTGGGCGCCACCGAACAGGGGCTGTTGATTCTTCTGGGCGTGGCCGAAGGGGATACTCGAGCAGAGGCAGACAAGCTGGTAAAAAAAATTGCCAACTTGCGGATCTTTGAAGATGAAAACGGCAAGATGAACCTGTCGCTCTTAGACATTGGCGGCGGGGTGCTGGTGGTGAGCCAGTTTACCCTGTGTGCGGACTGCACCCACGGGCGGCGCCCCAGCTTTACCCGTTCCGCCCCGCCGGCACAGGCCAACGAACTGTATGAATATTTTACCCGAGCACTGGGGGAGCAGGGCGTGTCCCATATTGAAACCGGTGTGTTTGGCGCCGATATGGCGGTGACACTCCTAAACGACGGCCCGGTGACCATTATACTTGACACAAAGGACTTAAAATAATGCAGATCAAATCAGCCACCTTTGGCCAGTTGCAGAATAACTGCTACCTGGTTACGGACGAAGCCAGCGGCCGCAGTGCCCTGGTGGATTGCACGGAATACAGCGACAAGATGAAAGATTTTATCGGCGACGCCAAGCTGGATTATATTCTGCTGACCCACGGCCATTTTGACCACATCGGCGGCGTAGCGGCGGTAAAGGCTGCCACCGGCGCCAAGGTCGTCATCAGCGCCGAGGATGCCCCGATGCTCACTTCCTCTCGCAAGTCGCTGGCGGCGTTTTCGTTCCTCTCTCAGACGCCGGCGCAGGCGGATATTTTGGTGCAGGACGGCGATACCGTCACCTTGGGCAACACGGTCTTTACCGTGCTGGCCACGCCCGGTCACACCCCCGGCGGTGTGTGTTACATTACAGAGCACTGTATTTTTAGCGGCGACACGCTGTTTTTCTGCTCTTGCGGGCGCACGGATTTTCCCGGCGGCAGCAGTAGAGAAATTATGGATAGCCTGCAAAAACTGGCAGCCCTGCCCGGGGACTACACCGTCTATCCCGGCCACGATCGCTTTTCCACCCTAAATTTTGAACGGCAACATAACCCGTATATGAAGAAATTATGATTTTACGCGTCATTAACCACCCTTATGAATTTGATATGAAGAACCTGTGCATCACCTTCTTCCCCATGAGAAGATCCGTTTGGAGGGGGAGGAGGACCCGGTGGTGGTCACCACCCGTCGGGAGACGGACGGGTCCTTTTTCGTGTCTGCCAAGGTATACGATGTGTACCGGGAGACAACAGCCAAGCCGGAACCGGCAGACGAGGAGCACCTGGTGCTGTCCGTTACCCTTTATCGGCTGCTTAGCGGTATATTAGGCTTTGCGCCCCCTTGGGGCGTGCTGTACGGCGTGCGCCCGGCTAAATTGATGCACCGGCTGTGCGCCCAAATGGGGGACGATGCGGCGGTTGCACACTTCCAGACTGCCTTTTTGACCCAAAAAAGCAAGGCGGAGTTGGCCCATGAGGTGATGCTCCATGAAAATCGCTCCATTGCTCGTTCCGGGCCAAAGTCGTTCTCTCTGTATGTGTCTATTCCGTTTTGCCCCACTCGGTGCGCTTACTGCTCTTTTGTGTCTCATTCGATTGAAAAGACCCACAAGCTAATGACCCCTTATGTGGATCTGTTGCTGCGGGAGCTGGAGGAAACCTCCAAGTACGCCAAAGAATTGGGGTTGGAGCTGGCCACCGTGTATTTCGGCGGCGGTACGCCCACCACATTATCGGCGCAGGATTTAGGGCGTATTTTCAGCACCATTGAACAGAATTTTGACCTTTCGCACCTGATGGAATACACAGTGGAGGCCGGTCGACCGGATACGGTCACCCGGGAGCGGCTGGAGGTCATTCAAGCCGCCGGCGTGCAGCGGATCAGCATTAACCCCCAGAGCTTTAACGACAAGGTGCTGGAGGCCATTGGTCGCCGCCATACGGCGCAGCAAACGCTGGACGCCTTTGCATTGGCGCGGGATTGCGGCTTTGACCATATCAATATGGACTTTATCGCCGGGCTGCCGGAGGACGATCTGCCGTCTTTTCAGTGCAGTATTCAAACGGCGCTGGACATACAGGCAGAGTCCATCACCGTGCACACCTTGGCTCTGAAAACCTCTGCCTATATGGTTACAAGAGAACAGACCTTTGATTTGAAAGATCGGCTCACTGTGTCCAATATGGTGGACTATGCCGGGCAGACCCTTCACGGCGCCGGGTACTATCCCTACTACATGTACCGGCAGAGCAAATCTCTGGGCAATTTGGAGAATGTAGGCTGGTGCAAACCGGGTTATGATTGTCTCTATAATGTGTATATGATGGACGAGACCCACACGGTTTTGGCAGTTGGCGCCGGTGCGGTGACCAAGCTGCGAGGCCAAAACAGCGGCATGATCGAGCGGATTTATAATTATAAATACCCCTATGAGTACATTCGGGATTTTGACACCCTGTTGGAGCGCAAAAAACGCATACCCGGCTTTTATGCGGAATATGATTAAACAGATGGTAGAAATAGACATTGTCGGCGGATTGTATAGCGTAATTCTACAAAATCTTTGCAACTTGTATTGCAATTCTTTACCCTCTGTAATATAATAACAATACGGAGGGATATTATGGCTAAGAAATTCGGCGATCTTTTTGGCAATATGGACGATGTGTTCTCCGGTGCCAAGATTTCTAATTTTGATTTAGACGATATGTTGAGTCGTACCCGTACCTTTACGGAGGAAGTCAGCAAAAGAAGTGCGGAGGCTTTGGAGTTGTCCCGCAAAAAAGTGGAGTGTCTGGATATAAAGGCTAAGCTGAGTAAGGCGTATGAGAGATACGGCCGACTGGCGTATGAAGCGGTGCAGCAACCTCAGTTGCAGCAGACGGAGGCGTTGGAGAGCTGTGGGGGGGAGATCACCGCTCTGCGTACCAAGCTGGATCAGTTGACGGAGGAGCTTGAGGCCGCCAAGAATCCGACGGTCACCACTGTTAGTGATGACGATGTGAGCGTATCCTAACCCCCACGCAAATAGAGGAAGAAGAAAGCAGTGTATGGACCCTATGGTCTGTGCGCTGCTCTTTTTTCACACCGGGTGATGGAATGGAACGGACAACTAAACAAAAGTACCTGTCCGCTGCAGGGCTGCTGTTGGTAGCTACGGCTGCCGTTAAGGTCATTGGTGCGGTGTATAAAATCCCGCTGACCGGCCTGATCGGCGGCACCGGACGGGGCTACTTCTCTACGGCTTATACGCTGTTTATGCCGGTGCATGCCATCACATTGGGCGCCTTTCCCGTTGCGTTATCCGGGCTGGTGAGCAAGTACCGTGCTACCGGTGACAGTGCCCGGGTGGCGGCCTTGCAGCGCAGTGCCTGCGGGTTGTTTTTTTGGGTAGGTCTTGCCGGCATGGCACTGATGGTGCTGCTGGCCGGACCGTACACCCGGCTGGTGGCCGGTGCGCCAAATGCGGTTTATACGGTGCTGATCCTGGCGCCTACGGCGCTTTTTTCCGCCATGGCGGCAGCCCACCGTGCCTTTGCAGAAGGACACCTGAATATGGTGCCGACTTCTGTTTGCCAGGTACTGGAAGCACTGTTCAAGATGGTGTTCGGTCTGCTGTTTGCCAAGCTGTCTATGGGGCGGCTGTACCAAATTTACTTGGATACCGGCATGGTACTGGGCAATCGGGCAGAGAGCGAGACGGCGGCTCTGTCTATGATGTACCCGATAACAGCAGCCTGCGCCATGCTGGGGGTAACCCTGGGGGCGTTGGCGGCTTGGGTGTATGCGGCGCTGTACGATCGGTTTCGGTATCCACACCGTCTGCCGCGGCAGCAGTTGCCCGGTGGCGCGACCCGAGAGCTGGTACGGTTTGCCCTGCCGCTGGTGGTGGCAACGGTGATCCAGAGCCTGTCCGGCTTTGCAGATACTGCCAGTGTACAGATGTGTCTGGGGCTGTGCGGTACGGCGCAGTTGCAGCAAATCTTTGCAGTGCCGCTGTCGCTGACCAAGGTAGCGGAAAAAGATGTGGTTACTTATGTGTACGGTCTGTATTCCACCGTGCAGGATTTTGCCCACCTGGTGCCGTCCTTAACCATGGCGTTGGGGGTGGCGGCGGTTCCGGCGCTGTCCGGCGCTTATCAGGACCAGTCCGCGCGTTTTGGCAGTCTGTATGCGGGTATCCTGAAATATACGGTTATTTTAGGCGCCGCCGGCAGTGGGGGACTGGCGCTGTTCTCTTATGAGCTGCTGTCTTTGTTTTACGGTACTTCGTCGCCGGACCTGGTACTGGGGTGCCACCAACTGCTGTTTTGGTTTGCCTTTACTGCGTTGCCGGCAGCTCTATCCTCTACCTGTGTGTTTGCTTTACAGGCGCTGGGCTATGCCAAACGGCTGCTACTGCCCTTTTCTCTGACGGCGGTGCTGCGGGTGGGGCTGAACTTTCTTTTGATCCCCAACGGGCGGTTCCATCTTTACGGCTCGGCTGTCGCCACTGCCGTTTCATTTTTGTTTCTTTCCGTCTATTGTTTGGTGCTGATGCGTAGGATCACCAAGGTCAAATTCTCCCGGACAGAGGTGTTCGCAAAGCCGGTACTGGCGGTGATTTTTTCTTGTCTGACGGTGAAAGGCGTGGCCGGTGTGTTCTTTACCCAACTGCAAAATATCTGGAATTTTGTCTTATCTGCGGTTTTATTTTCGGCAGTTCTAACAATTTTGTTGCTGCTCTTTGGTACACTTTCCACAAAAGATCTGCATTTTGCCGGAGAAAGGTAAAAAAAACCGCTTGGCTACTTGAAATTTCCCGTTGTATCATATATAATTTCTTGGAACGAGTTGATCAAAAGAGGCGTCGGTATGGCATTGGATTTTATACGCAAAGAGCACTATAATACGGAGGATTTGATTCGCATTGTGGCGCTGCTCCGTGCCCCCGGCGGCTGTCCCTGGGATCAGGCGCAGACTCATGCTTCTATCAAGAAGAATTTTATTGAGGAGACCTATGAGGTCATTGAGGCCATCAACCGGCAGAGCACTGCGGGATTGCAGGAGGAGCTGGGCGATGTGTTGCTTCAGGTTGCGCTTCATGCCCAAATGGAGGCAGAAGCAGGTCGCTTTGATTTTAACGATGTAGCGGACGGGATTTGCAAAAAGCTGATTTTCCGTCACCCCCATGTGTTTGGCGATGTAAAGGCCGAGAATACGGACGACGCACTTGCCAGCTGGGACGCTGCCAAGTTAAAAGAAAAAGGAATGAAAAAAGTCAGCCAGTCCATGGTGAGTATTCCCCGGGAATTGCCGGCACTGATGCGCGCCCAAAAAGTGCAGCATAAGGCCGCGAAGCAAGGGTTTGACTGGCCGGATCGCTCCGGCGCAATGGACAAGCTGGATGAAGAGATTAACGAGCTCAAAATCGCTTTGGACCAAGGAGAGCCTAGCAGCATTGCGGACGAATTCGGCGATGTGCTGTTCTCCTGCGTAAATATTGCCCGCTTTATCGGCGTTGACAGTGAAGAGGCCTTGACCGCAGCCACGGACAAGTTTCTTTCCCGCTATGTGCTGGTGGAGCAGCTGGCAGCGGAGCGCGGCATGGAGATGAAATCGTCTTCCTTGCAGGCGCTGGACGCCCTTTGGGACGAAGCAAAACAAATATTATCCGATCAATCGGAAATGGAGGAAATGTAAATGAACAAAACTGAACTGGCAGCTGCCGTAGCTGCAAAGACCGAACTTTCTAAGAAAGACGCTGAAGCCGCAGTAAACGCTGTTCTGGCTTCCATCACCGACGCACTGGCTGAGGGCGACAAAGTGGCTCTGGTTGGCTTTGGTACTTTTGATGTGAAGACCCGTGCTGCCCGCACCGGCCTGAACCCCCGCACCAAGGAGACCATCCAGATTCCCGAGGCAAAGGTTCCGTCTTTCAAGGCCGGCTCCGCGCTTAAGGACGCTGTGAAATAAGTCTTGTTTTTATGTGCAGGCATCCGTATCTTGCGGGTGCCTGTCTTTTTGGAGGTCAGTATGCGACTGGATAAGTACCTGAAAGTCAGTCGAATCATCAAGCGCCGCACGGTGGCCAACGAGGCCTGCGACGCCGGACGCGTCAGCGTGAACGGCAAGGTGCAGCGCGCGTCCTACGATGTAAAGGTTGGGGACAAGATTGAGGTGGCTCTGGGCCAAAACCGCCACACCTACTTGGTCAAGGCCGTGCAGGAGCACGCGCTGAAAGAGGACGCCGCCCTTATGTACGAACCCCTGGACTGACATAATCACCCGCCGGAGCGCATAGGCTCTATCGGGTGATTTTTTTATGGAACAGAAAAAGACGACCGCTCACAGCCTGACCCTGTGCGATCGGGAAAAGTTGACCCTTACCGGCGTGACGGATGTAGACGCTTTTAATGAAGAAGAAATCACGGTCATTACGGATTTTGGGGAATTGACAGTAAAGGGTGAGCTGCTGCATGTGGATGCGTTGGACCTGGAGTGCGGCAGTATGCAGATCACCGGCAAGGTCACGGCGCTGCTCTATACCCAGCACCGGGAGGGCGGCGGATTGTTTGGCCGTCTGTTCCATGGTTAAGGCGCTATGGGCCTTTTTCCTATTGGGAGTGGCGCTTTTCTTCTTCTATGATGTGCTGCGGTTTTGGCGTAGCGTGTGGGGGAGCAGGCGAGCGACATTTTTAGCGGATGTGCTATGGTGGTTGGTTGCCGCCTTTAGTTGCTATACGCTGTTTTTGGCCTACACCGACGGGGTGATCCGTGCCCTTTGTCTAGTGGTATGCGGCGGTGGTTTTGCCTGTGGATATTTTACGCTGGGCACGCTGACCGGGCACCTGTGGGCACGCCTGGGGAAGCGCTTGGCGGGCAAACGCAATAATCGGCGAAAAAAACGGAAAATCCTGCAAGAAAAAGCAAAAAAACTATTGCAATCCCCATATAGTATATTATATAATAAATTAAACGCACGAAAGCGAAAACGGAAAAGAAAAAGACATCTCGCAGCCACGGCTGCGCCGGAACAAAGAAGTGTTGAGTATGATTCAAAATTTGAAGAACTCCATGAAGCGGAGTAAGTACCTGCGCCTGCTTTTGGTGGTGCCTATGGTGGTGCTGTTTCTCTATTGCAGTGTGACTCTGGTGAATCAGTCTGCGGACATTAGCCGCATGCAAAAGCAAAAGCAGACCCTGACTGCCCAACTGGCTTCCGTCCAGCAGGAAAATGCCCGACTGGAAGAAGTGGTAGGCGCCGACAATAAGGATGACTACATTGAGCAAAAAGCCCGGGAGAAGGGCTATGTAAAAGGCGACGAGATCGTGTTTTACGACATTTCCGGTACGGAATAAACAGAACAAATACAAGGGGGCAGCAATCAGGTTAGTACTTTTTGCTGCGCCCTCTTTTTATTGCAAAAAGGTGGACAAGCGTATGAGAGAGATCAAAGCAGAAGTGGTCACCGCGGCGGTGCGGCAGCTGTGCATCACAGCCAATAAAGTGCTGCCGGAGGATCTGGTACAGTGTATCGGTTGTGCTCGCCAGGCGGAGCCGAATTCCACGGCCAAGAGCATTCTTGGTGATTTAGAGAACAATTTGGCAGCAGCCAAAGAACTGGATCTGCCCATTTGTCAAGACACCGGTATGGCCGTTGTGTTTGCAGAAATTGGGCAGGATGTGCATATTGACGGCGACTTTGAGGCGGCGGTGCACGCCGGCGTATCTGCCGGCTATACGGACGGCCTGCTGCGCAAGAGCGTCGTGCGAGACCCGTTCTTTGACCGGGTAAATACCGGCGACAATACGCCTGCCGTGATCCACACCCGCCTGGTGCCCGGGGATCGGGTACGGCTGACAGTAGCACCTAAGGGCTTTGGCAGCGAGAATATGAGCGATTTGCGTATGTTTACCCCTGCCGCCACACGGCAGGACCTGGTGGATTACATTGTGGGCGTTGTGCAAAAGGCCGGCTCCAATCCCTGCCCGCCGGTGGTGATCGGCGTAGGGATCGGCGGCGATTTTGAAAAGTGCGCCCTGCTGGCAAAGGAGGCGCTGTGTCGCCCGCTGTCCCGACGCAATCCAAATCCGGACTATGCGGCGCTGGAGCAGGAGCTGCTGGAGAAGATCAACGCACTGGACATTGGGCCTCAGGGATTTGGCGGCCAAACCACAGCGCTGGGTGTAAATATTGAGACCTACGCCACCCACATTGCCGGGCTGCCGGTGGCGGTGAATGTAGGCTGCCATGTGACCCGGCACGCAACAAAGGAACTTTAATTTTATGGAATTACAAATGACTGCTCCCTGTCTACTGGGCCTGGAGGGCTTGGTGGCAGAGGAATTAAGACAAATGGACGCCCGGGAGGTGACCGCCGAAAACGGCCGGGTGTTCTTTAATGGCGACCAGGCCATGCTGGCCCGTGCCAATATCAACAGCCGCTTTGCGGAGCGGATTCTGATTGTACTGGATCGCTTTACGGCGGTGACTTTTGAGGAGCTGTTCCAGGCGGTACGGCGATTGCCCTGGAGCGAGTTTATCGGCAGTACAGACACATTTCCTGTGAAAGGGTACTCTATTTCCTCCACCCTGCACAGTGTGCCGGACTGCCAAAAAATCATCAAAAAAGCTGTGGTAGAGAGCCTAAAAGAGGACTACCACATCAGCTGGTTTGACGAGACCGGCCCGGTGCACCAAATTCAGTTCTCTATACTGAAAGACCAGGTGACCATTATGCTGGACACCACCGGCACCGGCCTGCACAAGCGGGGCTACCGGCCGGAGAGCAATGCCGCGCCTATTCGGGAAACTTTGGCGGCGGCGTTGTGCAGCCTATCCCGCCTGCGGCATTACCACACTTTGTATGATCCTTTTTGCGGCAGCGGCACGATTCTGATTGAAGGTGCCATGCTGGCAGCCAATGTGGCGCCGGGGATCAACCGCAATTTTGCCTGCGATCGCTGGGGCTTCGTGCCGGAGGCGGCCTGGAAGCAGGAGCGCGCCCGTGCCCACGCGTGCATTAAGACAGACATTGATTTCCGGGCGTTCGGGTCTGATTTGGATCCTCACGCCATTGAACTGACCGCCATCAATGCCAAGCGGGCCAGGGTGGGGCAGTACCTGCACCTGGACACGGCGGATATTGCCGATTTTAACCCCCAAACGGAGCGGGGCACCTTGGTGACCAACCCGCCCTACGGCGAGCGTATGCTGGATATTCGAGAGGCGGAGCGGCTCTATCGCATAATGGGTGAGAAGTTCAGTCCTCGCAAGGGCTGGAGCTATGGCGTCATTTCGCCGGATGAACAGTTTGAAAAGTGCTTTGGCCGCAAGGCGGACAAGCGGCGCAAGCTGTATAACGGTATGATCAAATGCCAATTTTATATGTACTTCAAGTAAAGGGTGATAGGATGAATTACAAAGAGAAATACCGGCAGTGGCTTACCTTTGCCGACCCGGACACCAAGGCGGAACTGGAAAGCCTGACGGACGAAAAAGAGATCGAGGATCGGTTCTATAAGGATCTGGCCTTTGGCACCGGCGGCCTGCGGGGCATTATGGGCGCCGGGTCTAACCGGATGAACCGCTACACCGTAGGTAAGGCCACCCTGGGCCTTGCCAATTATTTGAAATCCACTGGCAAGGCGGACTTGAAAGTGGCTATCGCTTACGACTCCCGCAACAACTCGGCAGATTTTGCCAAGACGGCGGCGGGCATTTTTGCAAACTGCGGCTTGCAGGTGTATCTGTACGACCGGCTGGTGCCGGTGCCGGTGCTGTCTTTTACCACCCGGTATTTGCACTGTGACGCAGGGGTGATGATCACCGCCTCCCACAATCCCAAGGAATATAACGGCTACAAGGTGTATGACGCCAAGGGCTGCCAGCTGTGCACCGCAGACGCGGCGGCAGCACTGGATTACATTAACGCAGTAGACGATTACAATGCCATTCCCTTTTGCAACGACCATGCAAATATCCACCCGGTAGGGGACAGGGAACTGGACGCCTTTATCGCTGCTGTGGAACAACAGAGTCTATACACGCAGCCGTCGGATTTGAAGATCGTTTATACCCCGCTCCACGGCACCGGCAATGTGCCTGTGCGACGGGTGCTGCGGAATATGCATGTATCTGTGGTCAAGTCCCAGGAACTGCCGGACGGCAATTTTTCTACCGTGCGCAGTCCCAATCCGGAGGAAAAGGACGCCCTGACTTTGGCTATCGCGCAAGCAAAGGCAGAGGGAGCAGATTTGGTGCTGGGCACTGACCCGGACTGTGACCGTGTGGGCATTGCGGTGCGTGACGGCGACGATTATGTGCTGTTTACCGGTAACCAGACCGGCGCGCTGCTGGTGCAGTTTGTACTGACCATGAAGAAAGCGCAGCTGAACGACAAATCTACGCTGGTCAAGACAATTGTGACCAGTGATCTGGGCGCGAATATCGGTCGCAGTTTTGGCTTGCAGATTGAGGAGACCCTCACCGGGTTTAAGTATATCGGCGACAAGATCAATACTTACGAGCAGACCGGGGACAAGGAATTTGTCATCGGCTATGAGGAGAGCTACGGCTACCTGGTGGGTACCCACGCCCGGGATAAGGACGCGGTGGTGTCCGCTATGCTCATTTGCCAAATGGCCGCCTGGTATAAAAATCAGGGCAAGACTTTGGTGGACGCGCTGCATGCTGTTTATGAGAAATACGGCTACTATTTGGACGCGCTGGACAGCTTTGTACTGAAGGGCAAGGACGGCGCCGAAAAGATCGGGGCGCTGATGCAGACTTTCCGCGCCGGCGGGGATCAAATGTTTGCCGGTGTGGAGCAGGTACAGGATTTTGCCAAGGGGATCGGTGATCTCCCTAAGGAAAATGTGCTGAAATTCCTGTTTACCGACGGCTCATGGTTGGCGGTTCGTCCCTCCGGCACGGAGCCGAAGATCAAGGTGTACTACTCCATTGTGGATCCGGATAAAGCAGCCGCCCACAGCCGCCTGGCCGCCTTGCAGGCACAGATCAAAGAGATGATCGGAGAATGAATATGACAGCGAAGAAAGAGGCCGTACAGGCATATATAGACCGGGTGCTGGCGCCAAAGATCCAAGGCGACGGCGGCTGGGTAGAATTTGTATCTTTAGAGGGTGACCGTTTGACCCTGCGCTTTCGTGGCGAGTGCTCCAAGTGCCTGATCCTTCACCGGTGCGTGGCATGGATTGAAGAGCAGTTGGCAACGGATCTGCATTTGCAGCTGACGGTGGAGCCGGTGCGGAAGAAACCCTATTTTCAGGATCGTTAAGGAGGTGCAGGTATGGCACATATTAAAGTGGAACGGCGCTCTATGCGCCCGGAGGAATGGACGGACCTGCGCTTCTGTTGGCTGAAACGCTATATTTACAGCGAAAAGTGGGAGATCCAAAACCTGATGATTCGGGACGCCCGCCAGGTGGCGGAAATGGACTTCCAGTTCTATCCCGGTAAGCCACGGCCCTTAAAGCGGGGGGATATGTATTTCACCCCGGACGGTACCGCCTTTATGACGGCGGATGTGCAGGTGCCAAAGCATTTGCAGGGGCAGGAACTTTGGTTCTCTCTGAAAACAGCGGCAGAAATTTGCGTGAAGGTCAACGGCCGCTATGTTGGCGGCGTGGATCCAAACCGGGAGCGTATGCTGCTGTCGCCCTATGCGGATACCAGGGAGACCCTGCATTTTGAGATGATGGGTTATAACCGTTCCAAGCCGGATGATGAGCGTAACCCGGAGAGCCTGTCTGTTCGCGGTTGCCGCCAAATCTTTGAGGGTGCGTATCTGTGCACTGTGGATCACGCCGTGCAGGATTTGGTCTATGACTTTGAGCTGCTGCTGGATATTGCCGGCAGCGACCTGTTTAATGAAGATTACCGTTCGTTCCTGAACCGGGAGCTGAACAATGCCATGAACTGCCTGGACTTTACCGATGATGGTGTGACCGGGGTGGCAGCGTGTCAGGCGTATCTTAATGATGTGGTCTTTGCTAACGATACTTACAAAGGCGCCGGGGATGTGGCGCTGATCGCCCACAGTCACCTGGATATTGCCTACTACTGGCGGCGGATTCATGCGGTGCAGAAGAATTTGCGCACGGTGCTCATCCAGCTGCGGCTGATGGATCGCTACCCGGACTTTAAGTACACCCACACCCAGCCCTATGTGTATGAAACACTGGAAAAATATTACCCGGATGTGTTTGCCGAATTGCAGGAGAAGGTGGCCCGGGGGCAATTTGAGCCGGTGGGGGCTATGTATGTGGAGCCGGACTGCAATATCCCGGCGGCAGAGAGTCTCATTCGTCAGTGTCTTTACGGCCAGCAGACCTATCAGCGTATGTTTGGCAAGCGGGTGAATAATGCGTGGCTGCCGGATGTGTTCGGCAATAGCTGGATTCTGCCGCAGATTTTGAAAAAATGCGGTGTGGACTACTTTGTCAGCAATAAAATGTCCACCTGGAATGATACCAATCGCTTCCCCCACAACAACTTTATTTGGCGGGGCATTGACGGCAGCAGCGTGCTGGCTTGCGTGCCGCCCACCCACTTTATCACCTGGAACGCACCCTCTCAAATTCAGGCCAACTGGGAGGCGTATATTGATAAGGACACCGGCGGCCAGACGATGAATATGTTTGGCTACGGTGACGGCGGTTCCGGCTGCACGGAAGAGATGATCGAGCTGATGCATCGGTTCTCCAAGGTGTCCGTACTGCCCAAGTGCACCCACATGGGCGGCGCCGAATTTCTGGAAAAGAATTTGAAGGACAACGAGAACTTGGAGACCTGGGACGGCGAGCTGTACCTGGAAATGCACCGGGGCACCTTTACCACCAAGAGCGACTTAAAGCGCGCCAATCGGCGGCTGGAAAATAAGTTTCGCTTGGCGGAAATGCTCACTGTGCTGCGTGGCGAGAATCGCACACCGGAGATCACGGCACTTTATAAGAAGCTGCTGATCAACCAATTCCATGATATTTTGCCCGGCTCCCATATTCACCCGGTGTTTCAGGACGCCATGGCGGATTATCGAGAGATTGAGACGGCGTTGGACGCCATAATCGGCACCGGCAACCGCTATTTTAACCCGCTGAACTTTACTTATGATGCTCTGACTTTTGTGGAAAACAAACGGGGTACCGCCACCCGTATGGGCAAGCGAGGCAACTGGCTGTTACCCAATTTGGCACCCCTGGGCAGCGGCACCCTGCGCAAGACCGCCTATCGCGGCGATTGGCTGCAAGTGGACGGCAATCGGGTGGAGACGCCTTTCTATACCGTTCGTCTGAATGCGGACGGCTCCGTTGCAAGCCTGTATGACAAGAAAATACAGCGCGAGTGGACAGACGGCGCCTTTAATAAACTGACTCTTTATGAGGATAAACCCGGCAACTATGACGCATGGGACATTCTGCCGAATTACAGAGACAAGCAAGTGCCCCTGACCGTGGCGCAGCCGCTGACTTTGATCGAACAGGACAGCGAGAGCGTCACTTTTAAGACCGTGCTGCAAACAGATAAATCCACCTGGACCCAGTACCTGCGGCTGTTCCGCAGAGACGGCGCCATTGAGGTGGAAAATCAGGTGGACTGGCAGGAGAAACATGTGCTGGCCAAAGTGCTGTTCGATTGTAATGTGCTGGCACGGCAGGCGCTGTGCGATACCTCCGCCGGTTATATTGCCAGGGACACCCACCGCAATACCACTTGGCAGCAGGCTCGCTTTGAGTGCTGCCACCACAAGTGGTGCGATCTCAGTGAGACAGACGGCGGCGTCGCCATCCTGAACGACGGGAAGTACGGCGTAGGCTTTTTGGAAAATCAGATCAGTCTGTCCCTGCTGCGTTCTCCCATTCGTCCGGATGTAACGGCGGATATGGGTCACCACAGCTTTTGCTACCGCATTGTGCCCCATGCCGGCGATCCGGTACAGGCGGGGATTAACCGCCGAGCGCTGCAATTCAACCAGCCGCCCATCAAGAGCGATGTGGCCTACAACGGTACGGACTTTGCGCCTCTTTATTTACAGGCCATGAAGTTCTCTGAGGATGGGAAGCGCATTGTGGTACGCTTGAGCGAGCAGGACGGCCGCCGTGGCACCCTGCGCCTGCCCCGCAAGGTACAGGTGCTGAATATGCTGGAAGATGTGGAGCGGGAGACGGATTCCGTTGACTACACGCCCTTTGAAATTCTGACCCTGGGGTGGCCGGTAGAATGAGCGGCTGGCAAATTGCACTGATCGTTGCCGCCGTGCTGTTGCTTGGCCTGGTGTTGCTGCCGGCATTTAACCGCTGGCAGGTTCGGCGTATGCCTGCGGATCAGCAAATTCTACTGATTATGAAGCAAGCCAAGGGGCTGCATTACATTCGCAATGTATCCGGCGGCAAACAGGGCTTTCTCTACTATGTAAAGAACAAGCGCAAAATTCTGGTTTATCCTTGGGTGTGCCGGGGCCGTGTGCGGGTCATTACCAAGAAAGACCCCTTTGACCGTTGGGACTACCCGGAGGAGCAGGCACCTTTGACCCGGGAGGAGCGGATGCAGGCACGGCAGGTGCTGGCAGACTATGCTCGGCGCTCAAATCAGCGGATCGTTTGGAATGACAAAACGGAACAGTAAAAAACTAAAGCCCAGCCAAATCAGCGTAAAGGGCAGGCAGATTTGGCCCCATAAATTCAGTGGCACCCGGCTGTAATCCCAAACGCCCATACCCAGCGCCCGGTTAAATACCAGGCCAAATACCAGTTCTACCCCGGTGATGATTCCGGCGCCCATTAGGCACTTGAGCGCCAGCCGCAAATCCGGTTGCGTGCGCTCCAGGCAGTAAAAGGCTGCTAAGATGATTCCACCGGCAAAGAACATGGAGTAATGTGTGCGGCCCCGGTATACCAACTCTATGGTGCAGTAGGCGGCGCCGCCGAACAGAAAGCGAAAAAGATAAAAGAAAAAATCAGTCATACCGTTAGCATACCCCTAAGGCAGGTGATTATTTGCAACTGGATAGAGAAGCCCGGCAGCTTTTAGATCTGCTGGAACAGGCAGGCTACCGTGCCTATGCGGTGGGCGGCTGCGTGCGGGACGCCTGTATGGGTCGGGCGTATGCGGATATTGATCTGTGCACCTCAGCGCTGCCCCGGCAGACGGAGGCGGTGCTGGCAGCGGCCGGCATACGGTATATTGAGACTGGCTTACAGCACGGCACAGTCACTGCTGTTCTAAACGGCAAGACTTATGAGATCACCACCTTTCGTACCGACGGCAGCTATACGGACAGCCGTCACCCGGACGGGGTGACTTTTGTGCCGGAGGTGGAGACGGATCTGGCGCGCCGGGATTTTACTGTCAACGCCATGGCTTACCACCCGGCGAGCGGATTGGTAGATCCCTTTGGCGGCCAGGCGGATATGAAAGCGAAGTGCCTGCGGTGCGTGGGAGAGCCGCGCCTGCGGTTTACCGAGGACGCGCTGCGTATTTTCCGCGCCCTGCGCTTTGCTGCCGTTTTGGGTTTTACCTTGGAGGAAGAAACGGCAAAGGCTGCTTTTGAACTGAAAGAGCGACTCCACCTGGTGTCCGCCGAGCGGATCTATGTGGAACTGAAAAAGTTGCTGCTTGGCGACTGGGCCTTTGATGTGCTGGTAGAATACAAAGAGATTATCGGTGTGGTGGTGCCGGAGTTGGTACCCGCCTTTGATTGCCCCCAGCAAAATCCATGGCATGTATACGATGTGTTTACCCACATTGCCAGGTCTGTGGAGGCGGCGCCTAAGGACGCGGACTTGCGGTTGGTCATGCTCTTTCACGACACCGGCAAACCGGCGTGCAAGACTACGGACGAAGAAGGCATTGACCACTTTTACGGTCATCCGACTGTCAGCGAACAGCTGGCAAAATCGGCGCTGGAACGGTTGAAAGCAAGTCGAGCCAGTATGCAGCGTATTTTGCCTCTAATCCGTTACCACGACGGCCATATTTTAACGGACGAAAAGAGTATCAAGCGTTGGCTGAACCGGCTGGGCCAGGCGGGCACGCTGGATTTGATTGATGTTAAGACGGCGGACCTGGCGGCGCAGAATTTGGCCCGTACCCAGCCGGAGATTGAGGAACTGTACCGTACTAAGGCGCTGCTGCGGCAGATCTTGGAACGGGGCGACGCCTTCGCTCTCCGGGATCTAGCCATCGGCGGCGAGGAGCTGCTGGCGCTGGGGTATCGTGGCAAGGCCATCGGCGGGGCGCTGGATGCGCTGCTTTCCGGGATAATTGCCGGAGAAGCAGAGAATGACCGAGCGGCACTGTTGCATTATTTGGCGGCGCTGAACTTGCCCAAATCAGAATAATTCTTAATAATAAAGCGGACAAACCCTTTGCAAAATTTGGCGCAATTTTGGGGCTTGTCCGCTTTTTTTGTTGCCCGGATATGACAAATTCGGCCTGCCTTGCCGGCTATACTGGAAGCAAGGGGGCGAGGGCGTGCAAGTGGTGTATGTGGATGTGTTGCTGGTGGTCAATTTCTTTATGACCCTTCTGCTGTTGCTGCTGACGGCAGCGCTGACCAAGCAGCCTCGGCGGACCGTTCGATTGTGCATAGCCGCGATGCTGGGGGCGGCGTATAGCCTGATCTTGTTGGCGCCGAAGCTGCCCACCTGGGTAGTGGTGCTCTCTAAAATCGCCGTTGCGCTGGTACTTGTACTGGCAGCCTTTGGCTTTGGATCCGTTAAGAAATACCTGCGATGCTTGTTGTGCTTCCTTGCTGCCAATTTTGTCCTGTTGGGCTTCATTGTAGGGGTGTGGTTGCTGTTTCGTCCTCGGCGTATTGTGGTCAAGAACAGCGCCGTCTATTTTGATCTGCCCGCTCGCACGCTGTTGTTGCTGGCACTGGCGGCGTATGTGCTGGCGCTGCTGATCCTGCGGCTGTATGAGAAGCACGCCGGGCGGCGTGCGCTCTTAGAGTTGACCGTAGATACCGGGGCGCGCCAAGTGCGTTGCTTTGCTCTGGCAGACAGCGGTAACCGGCTGCGAGAGCCATTCTCCGGCGCACCGGTGATCGTGGCTTGTCGCAGTTTGTTTCCGGATATGGAAACGCCTCGGGTGATCCCGTACCAAACGGTGGGTGGAGAGGGTATGCTCACTGCTTTTCGTCCCCATCGGGTAACGGTACATAGCGGCAAGCGGCGTGGCACAGTGGGGGAGGTGTATGTGGCACTAAGTGAGCATATCCAAAATGAGGACTACCAAGCGGTGGTCGATCCGAAAATTTTTTCCTGGGAGTGATAAGCATGTTTGCAAGAATTATGGACTGGTTGCGGCGACTGTTTCGCCGAGAGTGCCATTATATCAATGGGCCGGAGACTCTGCCGCCCCCCTTGACCCGCGAGGAAGAAGAAACGGTGATGAATGAACTGCGGGCTGGGGACAACACCCATCGGGAGCTTTTGGTGGTGCGCAATCTGCGGCTGGTGGTGTACATTGCCAAGAAGTTTGACAGCTGCCAAACCGCCACGGAGGATTTGGTGAGTATCGGCACCATCGGGCTGATGAAAGCGGTGCGCACCTTTGATCCCAATAAAAATATTAAACTGGCCACTTACGCCTCTCGCTGCATTGAAAATGAAATCCTCATGCACCTGCGCAAGGTGTCCAATATGAAAACGGAAATGAGCTTTGATGAACCGCTTTCTGTGGACTGGGACGGGAATGAATTGACCCTAAGCGATGTACTGGGTACAGAGCCGGACGCGGTGTCGGAGTTGCTGGAGGACGACGATGAAAAGCGGCTGCTGCGGGGGATCGTTCGGCGCTTGCCGGAGAAAGAGCGGCAGCTGATGGTGCAGCGATTCGGTTTGTTTGGCGCCCGGGTACATACGCAAAAGCAGTTGGCGGATGAAATGGGCATTTCTCAGTCTTATATTTCTCGGCTGGAAAAGCGCATTTTATCTAAGATCCGCAAGGAAATGCTGCGGGAATGTGCCAAATCTTAGTTGACAAACGGCTGCGTTTGTGGTACTCTATCTTACGCAGTCGGTGCTGATTGTGATGAGGGTCCACCCGTTCCCATCCCGAACACGGTAGTTAAGCTCATTCACGCTGACAATACTTGGAGGGCGACTTCCCGGAAAGATAAGTAGTGCCGACATAAAAACACGGTCCGTAGACAAAGCTATGGACCGTGTTTTTTTGCGCTTATTCTTCTGTGATCTTGCCCTTGCCAAACAGCAAGCTGATACACCACACGGCAAAGAAGACCCACAATGGCATAGATAATTCGAGCAAAGATTGCGTCCTGCCCGCCGCAGATCCACGCCACAATGTCAAACTTGAATAACCCGATGCTGCCCCAGTTGATCCCACCGATAATGGTTAGGATCAGTGCAATATTGTTGAGTACACGCATAAATTTCATCTCCAAAAATTAAGTCATTGCTATCTTGCCCATAGCAATGACTTTTTATGCATGTTGCTGGATTTTCGGTTAAATGGAGGTGACAAGCATTTCTAATTGACCGCTGACGGCAAAGTTGCCGTACCCGGCAGGCACCAGGAAGCTGTCGCCTTTTTGCAGCAAACGGCCGTCAATGGTGCCGTAGCCGTCGGTGACTAAGATATGCTGAAAGCTCTCTGCACCGGCAGCCAGCTGTACTGTGTCGCTGACGGCATAATGATAAACGGTGAACAGAGGGCAACGCGCCAGCAGTTGGCGGCTGCCGCCACCAATGTTTTCTTTTTGCCCCATAGGCTGCGTATCGTATTTGGGCGGTTCCGGCACGGCTACATCCAGCGCTTTGGCTACATGCAGCTCCCGTGGCTTGCCGTCTGCGCCCCGCCGGTCATAGTCGTACACCCGGTAGGTCACATTGCTGTTTTGCTGAATTTCGGCGATCAGTGCGCCCTTGCCGATGGCGTGCACCGTGCCCGCTTCAATAAAGAATACATCACCCTTGTGAATATCCACATGGTTGAGCACCTGTGGCAGCGTGTTGTTCTCAATGGCGGCTTTGAATGCTTCCTTGCTGATCTTCTCCTTAAAGCCATAGATCAGCTGGGCGCCGGGGGCTGCGTCCAGTACATACCACATCTCGGTCTTGCCGAATTCGTTCTCCACACGGCGGGCATAGTCGTTATCCGGGTGCACTTGAATAGACAGGTTGTCCTTGGCATCAATCAGCTTAATGAGCACCGGAAAATAGGGGAATCGGGCGGCGTTGGTGCCGCAAAGCGCTTCTTTGCCCACGGACTCTACCACCTGCTCCAGAGGCTGACCGTCATAGCTGCCGCCGTCGATGGTGTTCATACCCGCCTGGTGGCAGGCCAGCATCCAGCCCTCTGCCAGTTTGGGCAGGTCACTTTGGAACCCAAAGTCCTCTCGCAGGCGCTGACCGCCCCATATATAATCCTTAAAGATGGGCTGTAATTTTAAAATCTCCATAGTTGTTTCCTCTGTTTTTATTGATTTCCTAGATATAATAACAAAAAAGGACTTCACTTTCAAGCCGGGATAGTGTAAAATATGGGCAAATCTATTTTGCAAACCGGGAGATGGGCGCCTGTGGCCGTTTTAGATGTACAAAACTTAACCTTGTCTTTTGGGGAGCGCACGCTGTTTGCCGGTGTGTCTTTCTCCATCAAAGAGCGGGAGAAAGTGGGCTTCGTTGGCGCCAACGGCGTGGGTAAGACCTCGCTGTTTAAGGTGATCTGCGGCGACTACACGCCGGACAGCGGCGGCGCCTTTCTCTCTAAAAATTGTAAGCTGGGCTATATGGAGCAGCACACCTGCTCTGCCGGCAATACCGTGTGGAACGAGTTGGTCAGCGTGTTTGCGCCTTTGATGGAACTGGAGCGCCAACTGGAGGAAGTTGGCGATCGCCTGCGCAGCGGGCAAGGGGATACAGCGGCGGATATTGCCCTGCAAGACCGTTTGACGGAGCAGTTCCAGCGAGAGGGCGGCCTGACTTATAAATCCATGACACGCTCGGCGCTGCTGGGGCTGGGCTTTACGGAAATGCAGTTTGATATGTCCACGGACAAGCTGTCCGGCGGACAGAAGTCTAAGTTGATTTTGGCAAAGCTGCTGCTGTCCAAGGCGGATTTTTTGCTGCTGGACGAACCTACCAACCACCTGGATATTCACGCAGTGGAGTGGTTGGAGAGCTTTCTTTCCGATTTTAAGGGTGCCTGCCTGATTGTGTCCCACGATCGCTATTTCCTGGATCGTATTACGGACAAAACCATTGAACTGGAAAATCAAAAGATCCGTTGCTTTAGCGGTAACTACTCCGTTTTTCTGCAAAAAAAGGCGGCGGAGCAAAAGGCCATTGCCGAGAAGTACGACAATGATATGAAGGAGATCGCCCGCCTGGAGGGTATTATTGCCCAGCAGCGGCAGTGGAACCGGGAGAAGAATATCAAAACTGCCGAGAGCAAGGAAAAGGTGATCCAGCGCATTCGTGACCAGCTGGTGGTGCCGGACGCCAAGTTGCAGAAAATCCGCTTTGACTTTACCCCCAAGTGCGTCAGCGGTGAAGATGTACTCAGCTGCGACGGCTTGTCTAAGTCCTTTGACGGCAAAGTGCTGTTTTGTGATGTGTCCTTTGACATTAAGCGGCAGGAGCGGGTGTTCCTGCTGGGGGATAACGGCTGCGGCAAGACCACGCTACTTAAAATTTTGACCGGTGAATACCCTCGCCAGGACGGCACTTTTCGCTTTGGCAGCAACTTACTCACCGGCTATTTTGACCAGGTGCAGGCCAAGCTGGACCTGACGAAAACGGTAATCGGCGAGGTGTGGGACACCTTCCCTCAAATGACGGAGACCCGGGTGCGCAATGCGTTGGCGGCGTTCCTGTTTAAGGGAGAAGAAGTGTATCGGCCTTTGTCCGTGTGTTCCGGCGGTGAGCGTGCGCGTGTGGCGCTGCTGAAGTTGATGCTGGGCGGCTATAATTTCTTGTTGCTGGACGAGCCTACCAACCACCTGGACGCAGCCTCACGGGAAGAACTGGAAAACACGCTGCTTCATTATGACGGCACCATGCTCATTGTGTCCCACGACCGATATTTTATCAATAAGCTGGCGACCCGGGTGCTGGAGCTGACGCCCAACGGGGTGCAAAGCTATACCGGTAACTACGACGACTATATGGCGCATCGTGCGGTCACACAGCAGAGGACAGCTGCCGTCAAAGAAAAACCAAAAACCAATTCTTATAAAGAGCAAAGGAGCGTGCCTCCCGCCTGCGCAAGCTGCGTACCGCCGTTACCCGGTTGGAAGCGGAAATTGAGGAGACGGAGGCGGAGATTGAAGAACTGCAAGCGCAGCTGTCTGCCGGTGCGGACTATCAGGCGCTGATGGACCTAACCGCCAAGCTGGATGCCGCCACTGCCCGCAGAGACGATCTGTACGCCCGGTGGGAGAATGCAAGCGAGGAACTGGCCGCCGGTGAGGAAGAAGTATGAGTGAACCAAAAATTGTCATCGGCGCCGGTGCTGCCGGGCTGACCGCCGCAGCGGTGTGTGCCGAGAGGGGCGGCCGTGTGCTGCTGATTGAAAAAATGGAGCGCCCCGGGCGCAAACTGCGCATTACCGGCAAAGGGCGCTGCAATGTGACCAATGCCACCTTTGACCTGCAAGGGTTGTTGGAGCATATTCCTACCAACCCACGGTTCTTGTATTCCGCCTTTTCTAACTTTATGCCTTATGACACCATCGCTCTGCTGGAGGACTTGGGTGTGTCCACTAAGATTGAGCGAGGGGAGCGGGTATTCCCGGTATCGGATAACGCAACGGATATTGTAGACGCCTTGGTGCGCCGTGCCAAAAATGCCGGTGTGCAGTTTCTGCAAGGCACGGTAGAGCGGCTGGAGCTGACCGAGGACGGTCGGCGGGTACAGGCGGTGCATTTGACCGACGGTCGCCGCTTGACCTGTGACAGCGTTGCCGTATGTACCGGCGGGTGCAGTTATCCTGCCACCGGTTCTACCGGCGACGGCTACACCTTTGCCCGCCAGTGCGGCCACACCATTGTGCCTATTCGCCCGGCGTTGGTGCCGCTGGTGTGTGATAATAATTTTATCCCGGAGCTGCAGGGCCTGAGCCTGCGGAATGTTGAGATTCGGGTGACCCAAGGGAACAAGGAAGTCTATACGGATTTCGGCGAAATGCTGTTTACCCACTATGGGGTTAGCGGACCGGTGGTGCTCTCTGCCTCCAGCCATTTGACACAGCCGGAGCGGGGGGTGTATAATCTGCATATCGACTTAAAGCCCGCGCTGGCCTTTGATGTGCTGGATCGGCGGGTGCAGCGGGACTTTTCCACGTTGCAAAATAAAGATTTGATCAACGCCTTGGGCGGGCTGCTGCCCCGGAAGCTGATTCCGGTATTTGTACGCCGCAGCGGACTGGAACCGGGCAAGAAGGTCAATCAGATCAGTCGGGAGGAGCGCCACGCTTTGGTGCGGCTGATGAAGGACTTTGCTGTGCATATCACCGACTTTCGCCCGGTGGAGGAGGCCATTGTTACCGCCGGGGGCGTAGATGTGCGCCAGGTGTCGCCAAAGACGATGGGCTCTAAGCTGGTGGAGAATTTGTATTTTGCCGGCGAGGTGCTGGATGTGGACGGCTATACCGGCGGGTTCAATTTGCAGATCGCATTTTCCACCGGCACCCTGTGCGGCCAAAACCTGTAATTTTAAAAGGGGGATTTTTTTATGATGATCAATGTTGCCATTGACGGACCTGCCGGTGCAGGCAAGTCCACCATCGCCAAGGCGGCAGCCAAGGCGCTGGGCTTTATTTATGTGGACACCGGTGCGCTGTATCGCACGGTGGCGCTGGGTGCGGTGCGCGCCGGCGTCTTGGAGTCGGACGACGGCATTGCTGCGTTGCTGCCAAATTTGCAGGTGGAATTAAAGTTTGTGGACGGCAGCCAGCATGTTTACCTGAACGGAGAAGATGTGTCCGACCTGATTCGCACACCGGAGATTAGTATGGGCGCATCCAAGGTCAGCGCCGTGCCGGCTGTGCGGGCGTTCCTGTTAGACTTGCAACGAGATTTAGCCAAGAAAAACAATGTAATTATGGATGGTCGGGATATTGCCACCGTGGTGTTGCCCAATGCCCAGGTGAAGATCTTTTTGTCCGCTACGCCGGAGTGTCGCGCGCGTCGCCGGTATAAGGAACTGGTGGAAAAGGGACAGACGGTGACCTATGAAGATGTGCTGGCGGATGTGAACCGCCGGGACTACCAGGACAGCCACCGGGAGATTGCCCCGCTGAAACCCTCTGCCGACAGCATTATGGCGGATACCTCGGAACTGGACCTGCAAAGCAGTCCACCGACCTAATCATCAATATCATTCGGGAGCATACAAAATGAAAGAATTTGACTACACCCAGGTAAAACATTACAAAACCTATGGCTTCATCAAGACTGTATTTCGCCCGCTGGTGAAGCTTGTGTACAAAATGCGCTTTAAGGGGCTGGATAACATTCCCAAGGGTCGCACCAATTATATTGTTGCCATCAACCACACCTGTGCGGTTGACCCGGTGTTTGTGGCGTTACCCAAGGAGGTGCCGCCCCTGCATTTTATGGCCAAGGTGGAACTGTTTAAGAATCCCATTGCCGCCTGGTTTATGACTCGGATGTATGCCTTCCCGGTGCGCCGGGGCAAGGGCGATACCTCTGCAATTGACTACGGCGTAAAAATCATACAGGAAAATCATGTGATGGCCATTTGTCCGGAAGGTCGCCGCATTAAAGACAAGGACGGCGTGCCCCAAAAGGCCAAGGCCGGTGTGGCAGTGATCGCCAAGGCTACAGGCGCCGATGTGCTGCCGGTGGCCATTTGCTGTGACGGCAAAATCAAAGCGGGCAAGCAGGTGACCGTGCGCTACGGTAAGCTGCTGACCCAGGCAGACCTGGGACTGGATCGAGAAGAGCTGGGCCCCCACGATATTAAGGACGCTGCCGGCAAGGTGATGGACGCCATTACCGCCCTGTGGGAGGATGAGAGAGCGTGCAAATAAAACTGGCCAAGACCGCCGGCTTCTGCTTTGGCGTCAACCGGGCGGTGGAACTGTTATATGATAAAGTGGAGGCAGGGGAGCGCGTGTGCACCCTTGGCCCCATTATTCATAATGCCCAGCTGGTAGGTGATCTGGCGGAGCGCGGGGTCAAGATTATTGATCGGGTAGAGGACTGTCCGCCCGGGTATCAGATTGTGGTACGCACCCATGGGGTGGACAAGTGTGTGGTGGAGGAAATGGAGGCACGCCATTTGCCCTTTACGGATGCGACATGCCCCTTTGTTTTGAAGATTCATCGCATTGTGGGCAGCCAGTCGCCGGACACCACGGTGCTCATTGCCGGAGACGAGGATCACCCGGAAGTGGTTGGTATTCGATCTTATTGCCCCGGCGCCAGTTATGTGTTTAAAAATGCCGAGGAATTGCAGGAGATCCTAAAAAGTGGTGCAATTTCACCAAACAACCCGATGATTTGCGTTTCTCAGACCACATTTAGCCTAAAAGAATGGAAAAAGTCTGAGAAAATTCTTAAAAAGGTATGTACAAATACCAAAATTTATAGTACAATATGCAATGCTACTTCTGAAAGACAGGAAGAAGCGGCGGCTCTGTCCAGGGAGTGCGACGCGATGCTTGTGATCGGAGGTCGCCATTCATCAAACACCTGTAAGCTGCGAGATGTGTGTGCTGCGAATGCGCCCACCTTTCTGATTGAAACGGCGGCGGAGCTGCGCGGTCTGCATCTCAGTGCCTATGCGGTGGTTGGTGTTACAGCCGGGGCGTCTACGCCGTCGGCAATCATCAAGGAGGTACTCAAAACCATGTCCGAAGAAATTAAAGAAAAGGAAGTTGAAACAACTTCAGCCGCTACTGAAGAAGTTGTGGAGACAGCAGATGCGAATCAGGCCGCTGAGGCTGCTGTCAACACATCTGCTGATGGTGAGGCATCCTCATTCGCAGAAATGCTGGAAGAATCCTTTAGCGAAGATGATAACAGCAAGGTCGTAAAGGGCACTGTTGTAAACATCACACCCACCGAGGTATTCGTTGATGTGACCGGCAGAAAGCAGACCGGTGTGATCGCACTGGCTGATCTTTCCGCAGAGCCGGTGGATAAAGCAGAGGATGTTGTCAAAATCGGCGATGTACTGGACCTCGTCATCATGAAAACATCCGATGAAGAGGGCGTTCTGAAGCTTTCCAAGAAGCTGGTGGACGCATTCAAAGGCTGGGACGAAATCGTTGCAGCGCATGAGAACGATGAAGTGCTGGAAGGCACCGTTGTTGCTATCGTAAAGGGCGGCGTTCTGGTAACCGCCAAGGGCACCCGCGTGTTTGTGCCCGCTTCTCTTACCGGCGTACCCCGTGGGCAGGAACTGGATGTGCTCAAGGGCACAACCGTTCGCTTCAAGGTTATTGACCTGAACCCGGCTCGCCGCCGTGCCGTTGGCTCCATTAAGGTGGTAGCCAATGAGGAGAAGAAAGCCCAGCAGGAGGCTCTGTGGGCTACCCTGTCCGAGGGCCAGAAGCTGACCGGTACCGTGAAGTCCCTGACCAGCTACGGCGCGTTCGTAGATATCGGCGGTATTGACGGTATGATTCATATCAGCGAGCTGAGTTGGAACCGCATTAAGCACCCCAGTGAGGTGGTTAAGGTTGGCGACACCGTAGAGGTGACCATCAAGAAGCTGGATGACGAGAACAAGAAGATCTCTCTTGGCTTCAAGAAGCTGGAGGACAACCCGTGGGAGATTCTCAAGCGCGATTATCCTGTGGGCACCGTTGTGGATGCTAAGATCGTTGGTCTGGCTGCCTTTGGCGCCTTTGCCAATGTAATCCCCGGTATTGATGGCCTGATCCATATCAGCCAGATCAGCTGGGATCGTGTAAAGACCCCCGGCGATGTGCTGAAGGTGGGCGATGAAGTGAAGTGCGAGATCACGGACATTGACTTCGACAAGAAGCGTGTCAGCCTGTCCATGAAGACTTTGCTGCCCAAGCCGGAAGAGGGCATTCCCGCTCTGTCCGACCAGGACTAATGGATTAAAAAAAGATCCCGCTTGCGGTTGCAGGCGGGATTTTTTGTGCTTGTATTTATAAAAAAGAGCCGCTGATGTCAGCGGCTCTTTTCGCCTTAGTCAATGGGTGGATCCTGTTCCTCGCTAAAAAGTGTGTTAATTACCGCTTCATAGACGCGCACCGGATTGGCTTGGAACTTCTCTTTAACTGCCTGGGCCTGTGCTTTGGTGGGCATATAGAGCTTGAGCGCCATAAAGTCCCGGTCAATATCGCTCACATGCAGCGTCACCTGGAAGGCGTTGCCGTCCGGCTCAATATCCACCCGATTCTCTCGCTGATACGTCTCTTTGGCCAGCGCCCGTTGGCAACAGGCAATGCTCTTTTCCCGCATGGTCAGAGGCAGGTCGTTCTCGATCAGTTCCACCGCCGCTTTGCACTGGGGTGTAGCGTACAGCCGGTCGTCTTTTTCTACAATTTGGCCGGCGGCTTTCAGCCGGTCAATGGAGTCGCAGATCTCAAAATAATTGGCAATGCAACCGGCAGTCAGTGCGTCGGTAATATTCTTAATGCTCAGGGGCTTTTCAATATTGGCAAGAATGTAGCACACCATAGCAGAAATGGAGCTTTTTGCACGCAGGCCGCCGTCCTCAATGCCTGCTGTAAAGGCGTCGAATTGCAGCCCGGGATTGTAAGCGCCGTCTTTTGGATTTAGATTTTGCATAAAATCACCTGATTTATCCATAGAAATAAGGCCATAACTTGAACCGGTGACTATTTTACCACAATCGGCTTGAACTTGCAATTCATTTGTGCTATTATGTCAAAGTAGGTTATACTATATATAGTATAACGGATTTAATACTACCGGAGGACAACAAAATGACGGAAATTACAAAAGATACGGTGATCGGCGATATTTTAGACATTTGCCCGGATGCGGCCCCTTACTTTTTGCAGATGGGTATGCACTGCTTGGGCTGCCCCGCATCTCGGGGTGAGACGGTGGAGCAGGCTTGCGCTGTGCATGGCGTAGATGCAGACGATCTGCTGGAGCAGATCAATGCTCTGATCCGGAAATGATCGTTTTAACTCCGCGATTGCAGGCTGTGGCGGACATGGTGCCGCCCGGCTGCGCGGTGGCGGATATTGGCTGCGACCACGGCTATGTGAGCGCCTATTTGGTGCAACAGGGGATTGCGCCCCGTGTGGTGGCTGCCGATGTGCGCCCGGGCCCGCTGGGTGCCTGCCGCCGATTGATAGAAGAACTGGGCTTGACCTTTCAAATTCAGACCCGCCTTTGCAGTGGACTGACGGATATTGCAGATACCGAGTGCGATGCGGTAATTTTGGCAGGTATGGGCGGAGAACTGATTGCTGAGATCTTGTCCGCCTGCCCGTATATACATAAAAAAACATTGATTTTGCAGCCCATGACCCACCCGGAGGTCGTGCGGCAATTTTTGTATACAAATGGCTTTGAAATTCGCTGCGCCCGGGTGGTGCGGGAGGGACGGCATCATTATTTGGTGCTGCAGGCTGTACCCGGCGGTGCGCCGGAGAGCTATACCCCGGCAGATTTGTATTTGGACGGGATTACGGATTTTAGCGACAAGGCTTATTTTGAACAGCTAATCCACTACCTACGCAATCGCCAAAAGGGCGGCGTGGATACGGCGGATGTAATCCGCGCCATTGAGGAAAAATTATGACGACTGTTGCAGATATTAACAACTGGATCAATTCCATTGCGCCTTATGACACCATGGAGGAGTGGGACAATTCCGGCTTCTTGGTGGGGGATATGCAGGCGCCTGTGCGCCGTTGCGTGCTGTCCCTGGACGCAACCCTGGCGGTGGTAGACTTTACCGTGGGTATGGGGGCAGAGCTGCTCTTGACCCATCATCCTCTGATTTTTCACGGACTGAGGCAGGTCTATACCGGCACGCCGGTCAGCGAATTGGTGCAAAACGGCATTGCGCTTATCAGCGCCCACACTTGTTTTGACAAGGCACCCGGCGGTATTGGCGATCGCTTGGCTGCTTTGCTTGGGCTTACGAACCTGACCCATAGCGCCGACGGGTTTTTGACCGTTGGCCGCCTGTCCCAGGCTATGAGCGTGGACGATTTTGCCGCTATGGCCGGTGAAGTGCTGGAAAGCGATTGTTTGCGCTATACAGACACAGAGGCGCTGATCGAAACGGTAGCCGTTTGCGGCGGCGCCGGCGGTGAATTTTGGCGACAGGCGCAGCAACTGGCAGACTGCTATCTTACCGGTGAGGTGCGTTACCATGATCTGCTGGAAGCGGCAGAGGCCCAGTACCCGGTACTGGCTGCCGGTCATTACGAGACCGAGTATGCCGCCTTTATGACCTTAAAAGAAAGATTGGAACAGGCGTTCCCGGATGTGGAATTTATTTGTGCACCCCAGAAGAACCCTGTGCTGACGGTGTAAATATGGCTCTGGACGGTATTTTTTTGCACTGCTTGCAACGGGAGATCGCAGACGGTGCGGTGGGGGATCGGGTGGACAAGATCCACCAGCCTACCAAAGAGGAGATCGTGCTGACCCTGCGGGGGCGCAGCGGCGCCAAAAAGTTGCTGCTCAGCTGTCGCCCGGACAGCGCCCGGGTGCATTTTACGGATTATGCGCCGGAGAACCCGGCGAGACCCCCTATGTTTACCATGCTGCTGCGTAAGCTGCTGCAAGGGGCGCGGCTGGACGATGTGACCCAGCCCGGTTTGGAGCGGGTGCTGGAACTGCACTTTTCCGGCACCAATGAGTTGGGTGATCGGGTGACCTACCGACTGGTGATCGAGATTTTAAGTCGTTACGCCAACATTTTGTTGTTGGACGGCAACGGTAAAATTATAGATTGTATTCGCCGTATGACCGGCGAGACCGGCAATCGGCGGCTGCTGCCCGGGGTGGACTACACTTTACCGCCGCCCCAGGACAAATTAAATATTCTGACCGAGGATTTAGACGCTATTACTCACCGACTGCAAACTTGCGGTGCCACCGGCGCCAAGGCAGTGCAAAATACCCTTTTAGGTGTGTCGCCCATTATCTGCCGTGAGGTGGAGCAGGGGCTGACCTTGGAACAGCTGCGCGCCTATGCGCTGGCGCCGTCGCCCACGGTGGTGCTGGACGGGGTGCCCAAGGACTTTGCCTTTACGCCGATCCATCAATATGGTGATTTGCTGGAATGCCGCAGCTTTGACAGCCCCAGCGCGCTGCTGGACTTCTTTTTTTACGAGCGCGTGCGGCTGGCGCGGATCAAGAGCCGCAGCGCCGATCTGTTTCACCACCTGACCACCCTGCAGGAGCGGGCAGTGCGCAAGGCGGAGAATCGGCGGCAGGAGCTGCTGGACTGTGCGGACAAGGACAAGTACCGTATTTACGGCGACCTGATCACCTCCAACCAATATGCGCTGGAGAAGGGTGCGCCCTTTTATGATTTAGAGAATTATTATGAACCGGGCACGATGGTGCGTATTCCGGCAGACCCGGCGCTGAGTCCATCGGCTAACGCCCAAAAGTATTATAAAGACTATCGCAAAAAGCAGGTGGCGGAGCAAAAGCTTTCCGGCTTTATTGCCCAGGCAGAGGCGGAAGCGGCGTATTTGGACAGTGTGCTGGACGCCTTGAGTCGTTCTTCTACCGATGCGGAGATTTCTGCCATTCGGGCTGAACTGACCGCCGGGGGGTATCTGCGCCATCGGGGCAAGGAGAAGCCGGCCAAGGCGCTGAAACCGCTGGAATACCAAACGGTGGACGGCTTTCACATTTTAGTAGGTCGTAACAATGTGATGAACGACAAGCTGACCTTAAAGACGGCGGCAGGAGAGGACTACTGGTTCCATACTCAGGACACGCCCGGCTGTCATGTGGTGTTGGTCACTGCCGGGCGGGCACCGTCGGAGTCAGCGCTCCATGACGCTGCGGTGCTGGCTGCCTACAACAGCAAGGCGCGCGCGTCCTCCAATGTACCTGTGGACTATACCCGAGTCAAATTTGTAAAGAAACCTGCCGGTGCCAAGCCCGGTCGGGTGATCTATACAGATTATAAAACAATTTTTGTGACCCCCACCCGGGAGGAGACGGAGAGGATGATTCAACTTGGCTAATGTGGCTGTGATCGTGGCTGCCGGTTCCGGCAGTCGTATGCAAAGTGCAAAGAACAAGGTGCTGCTGCCCCTGTGCGGCACGCCGGTGATCGCCCGCACGGTGGCCGCCTTTGCGGATCTGCCCCAGGTGGACGAGGTGCTGGTGGTTTGTCGCCCTGCGGATGTGGACGCTATGTCCGCCCTGCTGCCTCAGGAGAAGGTGAGTTTTGTCTTTGGCGGCAAGACTCGCCAAGAGAGTGTGCAAAATGCAGTAGACACCATTGATGACTGCGATCTGCTGCTGATCCACGATGGTGCCCGACCCCTGGTGACCCGAGACGAGATTTTAGACACCCTGCATCGGGCGGAGGAGACCGGCGCAGCGGCCACCGGCGTATTTGTAAAAGACACCATTAAGGTGATCAATGATGACTATGAGATCACGGACACCCCGGATCGCTCCCAACTGATCGCCATTCAAACGCCCCAGATTTTTCGCTTTGACCTGTACAAGCAGGCAATGGAGAAGGCCAAGGCCCAGGGCGGGAATTTTACCGACGATTGCAAGCTGATGGAGAACCTGGGCGTGCCGGTGTCCGTTGTGATCGGCGAGTATACCAATATGAAGATCACCACCCCGGAGGATCTGCCCATGGCAGAGGCGATCTTAAAAGCAAGGGAGGCAGAGTAATGCGTATCGGCCACGGCTACGATGTACATAAACTGGTGGAGGGCCGCCCGCTGATCTTAGGCGGTGTGACCATTCCGTTTGAAAAGGGCCTGCTGGGGCACAGCGATGCGGATGTGTTGCTTCACGCCATCTCTGACGCCCTGCTGGGCGCGGCGGCGCTGGGTGACATTGGCCACCTGTTTCCGGATACAGATGACCGCTGGAAGGGGGCGGACAGCCTAAAATTGCTGGAAGAAGTGGTGCGGGTACTGGCCGACCGGGGTTATCAAATTGAGAACATCGACGCTACGATTTTGGCGCAGCGGCCAAAGCTGGCGCCGTATATAGATGAAATGCGGGGCAATATTGCCGATGCCTGCCGGGTGGATATAGCGCAGGTCAGCGTAAAGGCCACCACCGAGGAGGGACTGGGCTTTACCGGTACCGGCGCGGGTATGGCAGCCCACGCTGTGGCGCTGATTGAAAAAGCGTATGTCGCTGCAAAGAGGGGGAGTATGTAAAAGATGATGGAAACAAAGGCACGGATGCGGGCGGCTGTCTTCGGCATCTGCGTCAACCTGTGCCTGTTTATGGTGAAGCTGTATGTGGGTATTTCCACCAACAGCATTTCTATTTATGTAGACTCGCTGAATAACGCGCTGGACAGCGTGGTATGTATCATCGCGCTGGTGGGCTTTTGGCTTTCCGTGCGCACTTCGCCGAAGTACCCGTTCGGGTTAGGTCGTGCGGAGGATCTCACCGGTTTTATCACTGCCGTGATGATCGTAGGCACCGGCTTTGGCTTCGGCTATGTGTCCTTGGAGCGAACCCTGTACCCGGCGCCGGTGTGGTTTTCGGTTCGCTATGCGGTGATCATTGCGGTAACGGCGGTGGTAAAGCTGCTGCTGGGCGCTTACTATAAGTTTAAGGATCGGCGCCATCCGTCGCCGGTGCTGAAAGGGCTGTTTACGGACAGCGTGCTGGACTTCTTCATCACCTTGTCCACTCTGATCTCCTTTACCCTGACCCGGGTTGCAGGGGTACCGGTGGACGGCTACTTTGGTATTGCCATCAGCGCGGTGTTGCTGATCAGCGGCGCTAAGTCCTGCGTCTCCTCCTTTGCTTGTATTCTGGGCAAGCGAGAGACGGAGGATTGCGACCGTGCCCAGGCATTGCTTACGGCCCAACCGGGGGTGACCGGTGTAGCCAATGTGCAGTGCCACCGCTACGGACGGCACCTGGCCTTTACGGCAGATATTACCACGGATCAAATGACGGTAGAAGCAGTGGCGCAGTTACAAGAGGGGCTGCGGGCGCTTTTGCAGACAGAAATGGGTGCGGATTTTACGGCGGCAATCAGCCCCGGCCCATCTACTGTTCAAATAGAACAAAACAAAAATGGGGGAGTAACAAATGTCTAACAAAAAAGGGGCTCTTTTGACAGAAGAGCAAAGATTGGAAAAGGCGCTGACCAAAAAGAAGCGCAGGAAGATCGCACTGAAAATTTTTATCGGCTTTTTAGTTATTTTGGCGCTGTTTGTGGGGATCACTACCATGATTTCCGTAATCGGTGTTCAGTCTAACATCAACAAGGCCCACAACTACGGTTCTGCCGGTTGCGCCCAGCTGGAATACAGCGTAGAGGACAACGGCTATGTGAACATTAAGAGTGACAAGGGACTGAAAGTGATGCAGCTGACGGATGTACATATCGGCGGCGGCTGGATGTCTATTAAAAAGGACGCTATGGCCATCAATACCGTAGCTACAATGATTCGGGTAGAAAAGCCGGACTTCGTGGTAGTTACCGGCGACATTTCTTACCCGGTACCGTTCCAGGCAGGCACTTTCAATAACAAGTCCGGCGCCAAGATTTTTGCAGAGCTGATGGAAACGTTGGGCGTGTACTGGACTTTGGCTTACGGCAACCATGATACAGAGGCGTACAGCTATTACACGCGCGAGCAACTGACGGACTTTTACCGCAGCGAGCAATACAAGCACTGCCTGCTGCAGCCCGGTCCGGAAGATGTGGACGGCGTGGGCAACCAGGTTATCAATATTGTCAACAGTGACGGCGTGATCACACGCGCTTTGATTACACTGGACAGTCACTCTTATATTGACGGCGATGTTTTGGGTATTCGTTGGCTGTACGATAATATCCACGAGAATCAGATCAATTGGTACAAGAATGTGGTACTGGATCTGGCAAAACGGAACCAAGACGCGGCCAAGGCTCTGCCGGCTGCCAAGCAGAAGTCCTATGCAGAACTGGAAAAAGTGGTGCCCACTTCCGTCTTTTTCCATTTTCCCATGGAGGAGTACCGCTTGGCCTGGACCGAGTATGTGGAGAATGATTATAAAGATACGAAGAATGTGAAGTACCGTTACGGCTTGCCCGGTGAGAGCGGCAAAGTGGTGTACTGCGGTATCCACCCGGATCAGCTGTTTGAGACGATGCAGGAGCTGGGTAGCACGGACAGCACCTTCTGCGGTCATGATCATTACAACAACTTCTCTCTGAATTACAAAGGGATCAACTTGACCTACGGCTACTCTATTGACTACCTGGCCTATGTGGGTATTTACAAGCAGGGCACCGAGCGCGGCTGCACCATCTTGGACTACGACCAAAACGGTGGCCTGGATTTCCACCAGGAGAATTATTATCAGGACAAGTACCAGAATAACGCCCGTGAGTCCGTTACCATGCAGGAGATCACCACCTCCGGATTGCCGGTGCTGGACGCACGATAATGTCTCTTTTACGCACTGTCGGTTTTTGCCGACGGTGCGCATTTTTTGTTGCTTTTTGGCGATTGCATTATGGATTATCGGATTTTTTATGAAGAATTTTGAAATCCTATTGACAAATGGAAAAAACTTGCTAAAATAAGTATTAGCACTCGGAAGTGAAGAGTGCTAACATAAAACGAATACTTTTGACGAGGTGAAAAGTTATGACTATTAAACCGCTTGCAGACCGTGTTCTGCTAAAAGCCTGTGAGGCTGAGGAAACCACCGCTTCCGGCATTATTCTGGCAGCTTCCGCACAGGAGAAGCCCGAGGTGTCCGAAGTTGTTGCCGTTGGCCCCGGCACTGACAAACACCCCATGACTGTTGCTGTTGGCGATAAGGTGATTATCGGCAAGTACAGCGGCACCCAGATTAAGGTGGACGGTCAGGAGTACACCATTTCCGAGGTCAAAGACATTTTGGCTGTAGTTGAGTAAGGAGGAGTTCCGTTATGGCAAAAGATATTATTTATGGCGAGGATGCTCGCAAGGCGTTGCAGACCGGTATTGACAAGCTGGCCAATACCGTTAAGATTACCCTTGGCCCTAAGGGTCGCAATGTGGTACTGGATAAGAAGTATGGCGCACCGCTGATCACCAACGACGGCGTGACCATCGCCAAGGAAATCGAGCTGGAGGACCCCTTTGAGAACATGGGCGCCCAGCTGGTGAAGGAAGTTTCTTCCAAGACCAATGACGATGCCGGTGACGGCACCACCACTGCTACGCTGCTGGCCCAGGCGCTGGTGCGTGAGGGCATGAAGAATGTGGCTGCTGGGGCCAATCCCATGGTTGTGAAGAACGGCATTAAGGCTGCTGTGGACGCTGCTGTGGCCGGTATCCAAAAAGAGAGCAAGGCCGTTAGCGGCAGCGATGATATTGCCCGTGTGGCTACCGTGTCTGCTGCAGATGAGACGGTTGGCAAGCTGATCGCTGAGGCCATGGAAAAGGTATCTGCCGACGGCGTGATCACCGTAGAAGAGTCCAAGACCGCAGAGACCACTTGCGAGGTGGTTGAGGGTATGCAGTTCGATCGTGGCTACATTTCTCCTTATATGGTGACCGATACCGATAAGATGGAAGCTGTGTTGGACGACGCTAAGATTCTCATTACCGATAAGAAGATCAGCACTGTACAGGATATTCTGCCCCTGTTGGAGGCTGTGCTGAAGAACGGCCAGAAGCTGGTAATCATTGCAGAGGATGTAGAGGGCGAGGCCCTGCAGACCATTCTGCTGAACAAGCTGCGCGGCACCTTTACTTGTGTATGCGTAAAGGCTCCGGGCTTTGGCGATCGCCGCAAGGATATGCTTCAGGATATTGCCGTGCTGACCGGCGGCCAGGTGATTACTTCCGACCTGGGTCTGGAACTGAAGGACGCTACTATGCAGATGCTGGGTACTGCTCGTCAGGTGAAGGTGACCAAGGAGAACACCATTATCGTAGACGGCGCCGGCAACAGCGATGATATTAAAGCGCGTGTGGGTCAGATCCGCACTGCCATTGAGGCTTCTACCTCTGACTTTGATCGGGAGAAGCTGCAAGAGCGCCTGGCAAAGATGGCCGGCGGTGTAGCCGTTGTTAAGGTGGGTGCTGCTACCGAGACAGAGATGAAAGAGAAAAAGCTGCGCATTGAGGACGCCCTGGCTGCTACTAAGGCTGCTGTGGAAGAGGGCATCGTTGCCGGCGGCGGCGTGGCACTGATCAACACCATTCCCGCTGTGGAGAAGCTGCTGGATACCGATGACGCAGATTTTAAGACCGGTGTCAAGATCGTGCTGAAGGCGCTGGAGGAGCCGGTGCGCCAGATCGCTGCAAACGCAGGCCTGGAGGGTAGTGTAATTGTAGACAAGATCATGGCTTCCGGCAAGGCCGGTTATGGCTTTAACTTTGCCACCAACACCTATGGCGATATGATTGAGGCCGGTATTGTGGATCCGGCAAAGGTGACCCGTTCTGCGATCCAGAACGCCGCTTCCGTGGCTTCCATGGTGCTGACTACCGAAAGTCTGGTAACAGACATTAAGGATCCGCAGGCTGACGCTGCCAATGCTGCGGCGATGGCCGCAGCATCTCAGGGCGGCATGTACTAATGCCGCACGAGATGATGCGGCACAAGGCTCCAAATCTTTGATTTGGGAGCAAAGGTCCAGTGGACCTTTGCGTAGCCGCATGGTCGATGTGTTGCGGAGATAGCTGCATAAATATAGCAAAATTTGGCCGTTGTGCGTATGCACGGCGGCCTTTTTGCGTGACGCTGATCGGTTTTGACGGAACATGGTTTTATACGGATGGCAGAGCAGTTATCAAAATTGGACACACTAAAATATCTGTACCACTTATCTACAATGTATTGACTTTTTACCTCTCAGAGGGTACTATATATCCGGTTTTGGTGCAGTCTGTTTTCTTCTGCCCAAAAAGGAAATCGGAGGTGCAAATCTATGCGCAAAAAATTAACCGGCAAACGGCTGATTGCAGTTTTCCTTGCAGTGCTGATGGCGCTCACTTGCTTTACTGCTCTGCCTTTTTTGCTGCTTCTGCCGCCACCCCGGCAACTTCTGCCGGCGGTAAGTATGTTTTTGCCTATTTTACCGGCGACAATACCAGTGAACAGAAGATTCGCTTTGCTGTTTCTGATGACGGCTACAACTTTACTGCCATCAACGGCAACCAGCCTGTTGTAGAGCAGACTACCGGCACCGGCTGTGCCCGTGACCCGTATCTGTTCCGTGGTCAGGACGGCTACTACTATATGGTAGCAACGGATATGGACGCTTCCCTCGGCTGGTGGGATGTGAACGACGCTATGACCGTGTGGCGTTCTGCGGATCTGGTAAATTGGTCCGAGGAGTCTCATATCTCCATTAAGGATGTGAAGAATGCAGACGGCACTCCTGCTTTGCCTGCCAATGAAACCGTTCATTGCTTTTGGGCGCCTCAGGTGATCTGGGACGATTCCACAGGCAAGTATATGGTGTATTTCTCTCTGTCCACCTCCAGCTTTACCGGCGGTTCGGAACAGAAGATTTATTATATGCTTACGGACAATCTGATGGATGTGACCCATTACAGCGCGCCGCAGTTGCTGTATAAGAATCCCAATGGTGACGCCTCTATTGATGCGGATATCATGTACGATTCCGCAAACGGCATTTATTATATGTATTATAAGAATGAGGCGGACGGGGAGAAGACCATTTACTATGTGTCCTCCACGGACCTGAAAGACGCGGATCAGTATTCCGCCTGCACGCCTGTTAAGGTTTACGACAGCCGTTCCACAAAAATGGAGGGGTGCAACTCCCACTTTATTACCGGCACCAATACCATGGTGATGCTGGCAGATGAGTACGGCAACAGCGGTCACTATCTGGCGTTTCAGTCTACGGACTTTAAGAACTTTGAAAAGCTCACGGACAGCCAGTATACCTTAAACCAGCTGTCTCCCCGACACGGTTCCGTGCTGGCCATTACCGATGAGGAATATAATACCATGCTCAAGGCCCAGCGCTCTACGGATATGCGCTATCACTTTGACTCCGACCTGAACCTGACCTCTGACTGGACCTATTCCAAGCAGACGGATTCCAGCGGCTACACCTATGAGTACCAGCTGGACAAGGCCGGCATTGCAGAGCAGGGCGGCAAGCTATGGCTCAATCAGGGTCAGGTGTTTGTGAATGACCCGGTGATTCAGGCACTGATGAAAACAGACAGCTTTACCGTGTCCTTTAGTCATACCCGCCAGACGGACGATAACGACCTGGGTACTGCAGGCACCGTGTTTGCACTGGCTGCTGCGGACAAAGACTTTATCCGCGTTGGCTGCGACGGCACGCTTTCCGTTTATTCCGGCGGTACAAATAAGACCGCTGCCCAAAAGGTGACCGTACCTGCCGGCCAGGAGGCCAATTATACCATTTCTTATAACGGCAAAGAAACGGTTCTGTATGTGAACGGCAAGCTGGCCGCTACTGTTGCGGGCGTAATCGACGCCCGGGAAGTGGCCGATGGGGCTGCATTCTATGTGGGTCTCGGCTATTCCGACGCGGCCAATAAAGCTGCCGCATTGCGTATGATCGGTAATTACGGCAACTTGCAGTTCTCTGCCACTTCTGCCCAGGGTACCCAGTCTGAGCTGACTACGCAGGTGGCTGCCTTTGAGGCACTGCTTCAGGGCGGTAAGCTGTACACCAACGCTTCTGCTGCTTACGCTGCTTATGTACAGGCCAACCGTTTGCTGGACGCTGCCTGTTACAGCGGCACCGATGTGTCTGCTGCCCGGCTGAAAGCAGCCACGGACGCACTGATTGCCGGTATGGCTGCCATGCAGGAATACACCCGGCCCCAGATGGGCAAGGGCTACTTTGGCACCACGGAGGCCACCGACGGCTACACCGATGTGTTGTACAGCACCAAGGATTATGTGTACAGCGGCGAGACAAGCGCTGACAGCTACCAGAGCATCGGTTATGTAAACTTTAAGATCGCAAGTCCCAGCACCACCGTACTGCTGAAAAACGGCGACAGCAATCCCGGCTTCCCGGTGGTTGTGGAGAGTAAAAAGATAGAGAACAGCAGTGGCAGTATCTTCAACAGAAAGACCACTTACGGCAAGATCGCCTATGTGGCGCCCCTGAGCAGCGACTTAATGCTCAATCACCTGTGGTACGGCTATGCGGAAGGTACGTATAGTACCTGGCCCGGGAAGACCGCCACCAGCAACAACGCCACCTTTGGTTATCAGGCGGGCACCACGGCAGATCTGACTGCCAATCAGGATAATACCGGTACTTCTCGCTTCTGGAACAACCAGGCATTCCTGAATCCCACCTTCGGCACCAATGAATATGCCAAGACCTACACCGGCTTACAGTTCACCGCCAAGGTGATCGGTAACCGGAACAATGAGAATACGGACAACGCAGCGGAGAACCTGACCCTGAACAGCACCCAGTATGTGCTTAATTATACGCCCCTGGCAAATGCTGTGGCCGGTCTGGATACCACCACTCAAAAGCAGGTAGCCGCCCAGTACAAAGAGGGCGGGCTGGCAGATCTGCTGGCTAAGGCGGATACCGTTAGCGGTGTCAACCCGGCAGCTTATAACTATGCCTTTGATCTTGCCGGTGCAGTGACCAGCTATCAGGCTGACGCAGCCAAAGCGATGACTGCTTATAATGCAGCTACGGTAAACACCGCTGCCGATGTTTATACCAACTTGCGCACGGTAATGGACAACTGCATGAGCACCTACGCCGTAGGCAACACGGTGCTGGATAACGGTTCTACCAAGTATGTGGCCGCTTTGTGGAGCGACTTTGTACAGGCTTATCAGGCAGCGCAGAGCGCTTTTGCCGACCTGAAAGATCATGACTATAAAAAGGACGGCAGTGCCCTGCAAACCTTGGCCGATCACTTGCAAAAGGCGTATGACGCCCTTTGCGGTTACGGTGCATACGAGGCACTGGACAGCGCAGTCAGCCGGGTAAAGACTGTGGTGGCTGCCGGTAAGGACGGCTACTATGCCGCCGACAAGTACCAAGCACTGGAGCAGGCTTTGACCGAAGTGTTGGCTACCGCCTACACCAATGACGGCACCGCTTATGCGCTGAGCGAAAAGCAGCAGGCTGCCATTGATGCTTGCACGGCTCAGCTGCTGTCTGCCTATACCGACTGTATGTATAGCAACCGGTTTAAGGTGACCTTTATTGCAGACGGTCAAACGGTCAGCACCGATTCTTACGACGCCAACGCCGCCGTGACCTTGACTGCGCCCAATGCCACCAATGGCACCTGGACCGTCAATGGTGTAACCGTAGCAGGGGAGGGCGCCAGCTACACCTTTGAGGTGGTGGCTGACAGCACCGTGACCTTTACCTCCGCTGCCAAGGCAGATACCGTGACGGTGACGAACCTGTCTGCCTTCGGCGACAGCGTGTACAGCCAGTATGCGGTGACTGCGAACAAGACCCTGTCTACCGTACTGGCAGCAGCGCCTGCCCGCACTTTGGTGGGCTACCACTTGGACGGCTGGCTGGTGAACGGCAAAAACGCCGCCAAGCTGGATGGCAGCCTGGCAGTGACCGCCTTTGCCAAGAACGGCACCGTCCTGATCAAACCGGTGTACAGCGCCAATGCAGGTACATACACCTTTGACGCACCGTATACCCACACTTCCGACGCAGCAGACTTCCTGTGCTGGGCGCTGCCGGTAGACGGCAACACCTATCGTGTGGTCAGCTACTCTGCCACCTATAACTGCTACGCTACCGGCGCCAAGAGCGACTTTGTGGCAATCACCCAGTCCAACTTCAATCAGTACACTCTGCAGGGTGTGACTTCCATTGCTCAGTTACAGCAAAAGGCGCCCATTGCTTCCCTGCGTGGCGCTGCGGAAGATGCTTCTTCCCAGAACGGTCAGGTGTGGAACACAGAGATCGGCAAGCTGACCTTTGTGGCGCAATATGCTCAGGGTACAGACTCGACCTATACGGTCACTGCCTGCGGTTTGGAGTTTAATAATGGTACTGATGGTAAGGGGACCAAGACGGTGATTACCAAGTCCAACAGCCAGACGGACAGCTGTCAGTACCTGATCAGCTACACATTCAGCAATCCGGCAGGGCAGACCTACTCTGCACGCAGCTATGTGGTTTACACAGACGGGCAAGGCCAGCGCCATACCTCGTACAGTCCCTGGACGAATGTGACTTTGGCAAAATAAGGAGAAACAGTATGAAGAAACTGAAATATATCAAGCCTGAGGCGGAAGTGGTGCACTTCCATCTGATGGACGGGGATCTGTACACGCTGTCCGGCGGTCAAAATGGCAACGAGACCGGCGGCGGCAGCGACCCCTTTGACGACAGCCAGTTTTAACGGCAACCTTGCAGACGGCAGCGCTTTTGCTGCCGTCTGTTTTTTATGTCTTAGACAAAAATGTGAAAGTTCGTGCGCATAAGATACAAAACACTTGGATAACAACGCATAAAAATAGGAAAAATCACGAAAAAATAATAAAAAAATCGTGAGTAATCGCTCACTTTTCTATTGCAATTTGGATTTAATGATGTTATGATGAATTTGGCAAGGAGATACTGGACAGAATTCTGTTTCTGTTCAGTACCAAATTATAACTGCCTGGGGGATTTTGTATGAATGCATATATTCAAAGCGTAATTGATACCGTTAAGCGCCGGGATAATGCCAAGCCTGAGTATATCCAGTGCGTGGAAGAAGTGTTTAGCTCCCTGACACCGGTGATTGAGCAGCACCCGGAGTATGTGGAGGACGATATTCTTACCCGTATGGTGGAGCCGGACCGACTGATCACTTTTCGTGTAGCTTGGGTGGACGACGACGGCAAGACCCGTATCAACCGCGGCTACCGTGTGCAGTTCAATTCATCCATTGGCCCGTATAAGGGTGGCTTGCGGTTCCATCCCAGCGTGAACTCCAGTATTATGTATTTCCTTGGGTTTGAACAGACCTTTAAGAACAGCCTGACCGGCCTGCCGATGGGCGGCGCTAAGGGCGGCTCGGACTTTGACCCTCGGGGCAAGAGCAAGGGTGAGGTTATGCGCTTTTGCCAGGCGTTTATGACGGAGCTGTACCGGCATATCGGCCCCAATGTGGATGTGCCTGCCGGCGACATTGGCGTAGGCGCCCGCGAAATCGGCTTCCTGTTTGGTCAGTATAAGCGTATTTCTGATGCATTTGAGAACGGCGTGATCACAGGCAAGGGCCTGTCCTACGGCGGCTCCTTGATCCGCCCGGAGGCCACCGGCTACGGCGCGATTTACTATACCTGTGAGGTGTTTAAGCACCAGCACGATGATATCAAGGGCAAAACCTTTGTAGTCTCCGGCTTCGGTAATGTGGCCTGGGGCGCGATTAAGAAGATCACTGCGCTGGGTGGCAAGGCGTTGACCATCAGCGGTCCGGACGGCTATGTGTACGACCCGGACGGTATCGCCACGGAGGAGAAGGTCAATTATCTGCTGGAGATGCGGGCCTCCGGTCGAGACCGCGTGCAGGACTATGCAGACAAATTTGGCGCAGAGTTCCACCTGGGAGAGAAGCCCTGGGGCGTTAAGGGTGATGTGATCCTGCCTTGCGCCACCCAGAACGAGGTGACATTGGAGGACGCCAAGAAGATCGTTGCCAACGGCGCAAAGTATTACATAGAGGTGTCCAATATGCCCACCACTGCGGACGCCCTCAATTACTTAATGGACCAAAAGGATCTGATCGTTGCACCGTCTAAGGCTGTCAATGCCGGCGGGTGTGTGTGTCCGGTTTGGAAATGAGTCAAAACTCCCAGCGCCTGTCTTGGACGGCGGAGGAAGTGGATGCCAAACTGCACCAGGCGATGATCAATATTCATAAGCATTCCGTAGAAGCCGCAGCGCGCTACGGCCTGGGCTACAACCTGGTGGCCGGTGCCAATATTGCCGGTTTTGAAAAGGTTGCAGACGCTATGCTGGCGCAGGGCATTTATTAAAATTCAATTTTATCCCATAAATTTGTAACCCCCGGTACGCGTTGTACCGGGGGTATTTAATTGGCAGTTATTGCTAAAATGTACCGCAATTGTTTGTGTAAATTGTATAATGAATTTTTATTGTAAATGTGTTATTGTTTAGTTGAGAATAAAGAATGAAGAAATGATAAAGTTGGAGGTGATTTGCACATATTTTGTGTTGCTGTTTCGCTAACTGACAAAAAGGAGAGAAGAACAAATGAAAAAGACATTATCTGTATTTTTAAGTTTTGTAATGCTGTTTACCTGTCTTTGCGTAGGCGGCATATCTGCTCAGGCGGCGGAAAAGAAGACAAAAATTACATATTTATATGAGCCGGAAACGCAGACGCTGTATATTCGCGGTAAGGGCGCTGTGCCGGCATATTATTTAGGTTGGGATGAGTGTAAAAATGATGACTATAATGATAAATTTTCTGAACGAGACGAATATTATGGTATTGTAAAAGAAAGCACCGGCGACGGTAGCTACACGATCGTCGATTCGTCTGAAATCGACTATGAAATACTTATTCGTAACATTTATCCCTCTTTTTATATCGACACGACACGGTATGTAAAGAAAATCGCTTTTGAGGAGGGGATCACCTCCATTGGTGATGGCGCATTTTCCTATGCATTTCCAAAATTAGAGAAAGTGGTGTTTTCTTCCACCATTACTTCCATTGGTAGTGGGGTGTTTTCATGCACTGGCGGCAACCGCCCTCATAGTATTATCGTGCCTGCCACGGTTAAAAAAGTGGATAGATACGCATTTTGTGAAGTGATTCAAGGCAGTGTTGTTTTTTTAGGAAAGTCCACTAAGTTTGTCAATATTGGCCCTTATGATTCATTGATGTATTCTGCCGACCGTATCTATTGCTTACCCGGGTCTACCATTGAGAAGCAGTGCAAACAGAACAACGCCAGTAAAGATCCATATATTGAAAAGGTAGATTATAAAGTTATCAAAACGCCGGCGCAGGTGAGCGGGGTAAAAGCCAGCACCACCGGCAGCACGGTAAAACTCACATGGAAAAAGGCCAAGTACGCCAATCGGTACAAGGTGCAGCGGTATGTGGTCAGCCAAAAGAAGTGGAAGACTTATGCCACTGTCACCGGCACCAGCTATACTTTTAAGAACATGGCAGGGTCTACCAATTACCGCTTCCGTGTAATTGGCGTGAACCGCATTTGCGACGCAAACTTTAGCGGCAAGGCCAGTAAAGAGTGCAAGGCCAAGACCAAGTTCGGCAAGGTGCTTGGCGTGAAAGTCAGCGCCAAGAACGGCACGCTGAGCGCCAAGTGGAACGCCGTGCGAGAAGCGAAAAGCTACCAGGTGTATTACGCTACCAAGAAAGACGGCAGCTACAAGAAGCTGGGCACCGCCTCCGGAACTTCCTTTAAGAAAAAGGTCACCAAAGGCAAGACCTACTATGTAAAAGTCCGTGCAGTTAAAAAGAACAGCAAGGGCAAAACCGTCTACGGCGCGTATTCCGATGTAAAGTCTGTATATGTAGATTGGTAAAATCGTTGCGGCGGTCGGGCGTGTGCTTGACCGCCGCTGCTGCGTATGTTAAAATGAGAAAAATCCTTTTGGCGGTGATTTTATGGCCCATTATGAAGCTTATATTGCCCGGTACGGCGACCGGGATTTTAACGAAATGCCCTTTAATGAGGTGGATGGGCTGATCTTTTCTCAGCTGGCGTATGTGGACTATGCGGGGATCGTTGGGGGCGCTGACGCCCAGTTCCAGACCCTGCTGGACGACGCGGCGCGGCAGTATTTTGCCCTGCATCCGGCGGAGGAGATCGACAATGAGATCGGCATTGTGCAAAAGGCGATTTATCTTTTGCAGCTGTGTGCAGACACGCGCCGCTACGGCAACACCCGGCTGTCCGCTTATGTGAATAATGTAAACATCAAGATTGACAAGCAGTTTTCCGCCGTTGGCTTTCACCTGAATGACGGCAGCCTGTTGGTGGCGTTCCGGGGCACGGACACCAGCATTACCGGGGTGAAAGAATCGGCCATGCTTAGCTATATGTTCCCGGTGCCGGCCCAGATTGAGGCGCTGTACTATTTTCAGGAGACGGCATCTCTGACCGAGGGCGATGTGCGGGTGTGCGGCCACTCCAAGGGTGGCAATTTGGCCGTTTTTGCCGCCGTGTCCTGTTCCAATTCTCTGAAAAAGCGCATTCGCGGCGTGTATGAATATGATGCTCCCGGGTTCCCGGAGCCCATGGTGCACCGCTATGACTATCTGGAAATGCGGGACCGTCTGTTCTCTTATGTGCCGGAGCGGTCGGTGATCGGCTGTCTGTTGGAGCACAATGCAGATACCAAGATTGTACAAAGCGAGAATGAGGGCTTGAAGCAGCACCAGGCTGCCTCCTGGGTGGTGGAGGACGACCGCTTTTGCTATGTGCCCAGGCGGGACGAGGCGTCGCTGTTTATTGAAAAGTACATCAAGATGGTGATGGACGATGTGGGGCCGGAAAATATGGAGACGGTGTTTGAGACCCTGTTTACCTTTTTCGAAAGCGCCGGCATTACCGATTATGAGGCGCTGCGGAGCTTTGACGCCGGGAATATGCTGCGCACGCTGTACTCCGTGACCGACATTACCGAGGATCAGCGTCACCTGCTGGAGCATACATTGAAGTTGGCGGTGAGCGATTTGTCCCGCCTGCTCTATAAAGAGAAGATTGAGAGTTACATTAAGCGTCTGGACGCGGTGATTGCCCCGGAGGAGGCAAGCCGCACCAAATCCGGTCTGCGCCGCACTTCGCGAGAGAAGAAAGAACCGGCCGATAAAGAGAAAAAAGAAAAGGAAGAGAGAAAAGAGCCAAAACCGAAAGAAAAAGCGAAGAAAGAACCAAAGCAGAAGAAAGAAAAGCCGGAAAAGCCGGCAAATAAATAGGCAAAAGCCGCTGACAAGTGTCGGCGGCTTTTGTATATTCTTAATTCGATTCGTCTTTGTGTTTCAGATACTGGTTATTATACTTTTCAAGAAATAGCAGTACACTTTGCTTGAGCACTTCTATCTGACTTTTCAGATAATACTCGTCCTCAAACATAGCATAGTGCACACAGGCGCGCACAAAAATAAAGATCAGCGGCGTGATGACCGTATAGGGAATGCCGATCTTCGGCTCCAGCTCTTTTGCGTACTGGGTGTAACGCTCGTTGACCCCTTGAAAGAACTTCTTGCCGTGTTCAATGTACTTGGGCAAGGTGTAAACCTGGTACATCAGGCGGTATTTTTTGCCGTGTTTTTTGGCGGTCCAGTAGGGAACTTCCTCAAGAAACCGCATCACATCTTTTGGGTCTGTGGGAGCCATGGTCAAAAAGTCGTCCTCCACCTTGGACATACAGTAGGCGGTGGAGTCGATAATCAGCTCGTCCAAATTCTTAAAATAAACATACAGGTTGGCTTTGGTGCAGCCGCAGGCTTCTGCCAGCGCCTGGGTGCCGGTTCCGGTTAATCCGTTTTCCGCATAGCAGGCAAAGCATTTTTCCATCATTTCCTGCCGTTTCATATCATGCTGTTGAGGAATTCGCTTCATTGCTTGTTGCTCCTATGAGATAAATCCATTCGATTACTTAGGATAGCATATCTTGTCAAAAGAAGCAAGTCACTTTCTGTGAAAAAAGGGACGGTACACAAACCGCCCCTTTTATAGAAGATTTATAGGCTCAAACGCGAGTCACCTGAAAGCCGGTGCAGGCATAGGCGGTGTCCGTAACCGGGTACTGCTTAAAGAACTGATATTGGGAGTAAGAACTGGAAAGAATCTCTCTGCCGTCCTCCTCAATGAACTCCACAATGTGGGGCACAAAACGCAGCGATTCAATATCCTCCGGGGTACAGCCCTCGTGGTACTCGGTCATTAACGCTGTGAACTCCTCCTTGGTAAACGCCTTTGAGACGATACGCTTCGGGTCAATGGGCGCAAACAGGGGAGAAATGATAAAGCGAGTCTTGCCCACTTTTAATGTGACGCAGTCGGTGAGCACCAGTACATCTTTTCCGCTTGCCTCCAAGGCTCCCAAAAAATCGCTCTTTAAGGTCTTGTAGTCACCGGGCAGGGTCAGGTAAGTTTTGCGGTCTATCATCGCGGGTCCTCCTTAATTGCTATGACGGGTTGTGTAATGGGCAAATCATTGGAAATTACAAAATAATTTTGTTCTATTTTACTATATTCTCTTCACAATTTCAATAGAATGTGGTAAAATAAGCCAAAGAATAGGGCAACTCTATTCTGTTTTAGGGGGAATGACTATGAAAGCAAAGAATCCGGGCGCTTTGTCAGGGCGCACTTGGACTTCCATTCTGCTGTTTGGCCTGATCGGCCAGATTGCCTGGGTGGTAGAGAATATGTATTTCAGCCGTTTTATGCAAAATGAGATCACCCGCGCGCCTTATGCCACTACGCTGATGGTGGCGTTCTCCGCACTGTTTGCTACACTGTCTACGCTGCTGGGCGGCGCCATCTGCGACCGTACCGGCAAGCGCAAGGTGTTTATCACCTGGGGGTATGTGATCTGGGGCTTTACCATTATGGCCTTTGCCCTGATCCCTATGCAGCCAGCGCCGGATAAAGTCAAGGCTATGGTGATTTTGGTGGTTGTCATGGACTGCGTGATGTCTGTGATCGGTTCCATCAGTAACGATGCGTCTTTTAACACCTGGATCACAGATATGACGAATACCGCCAACCGCAGCAAGGTAGATACCATTTTGGCAGTGCTGCCGCTGCTGGCCATTGCCGTTGTGTTTGTAGGCTTTGACGGGCTGACCAATGCCGCTGCCACTACCGACGACTGGAAAAAGTTCTTTATGCTCCTGGGTATTATTCCCACTGTCGGCGGCCTGATCGGCGTGTTCTTGATGAAAGACAAGCCGGGTCTGCAAAAAAAGACGGACGGTAATTTTCTGGCCGACTTTGTGTACAGCTTAAACCCGAAAGTCATCAAAGAAAACAAGCTGCTGTATGTTTGTCTGTCCGGCAATATGGTGGCGGCTATTGCATACCAGATCTATGTGAACTATTTGTTCAATATTATTGAGGGCACGCTGCAAATCAAGGATTATATTGTCCCGGTGGCCATTATTGGCCTGGCGGCGGCCGTAGGCTCCGTTTTGGTGAGTACCGCTATGGATAAAGTGGGCAAAAAGCACTTTTTCTATCCCACCATTATTGCCGGGATCATCGGCTGCGTAATTATTTGGAGCGCTAAGTTTTTCGTAGGCAAAAATCTAAAGGCGGAACTGGCGATTTTAATTGTCGGCGGTATTTTGGTAATTGGTGTAACCCTGGTGATGGCAGGGTTGTTTACCGCTTCCTATCGGGACTGCATTCCAAAGGGCCGGGAGGGTCTGTTCCAGGGCTGTCGTATGGTGCTGTATGTGTTGGTGCCCATGATTATCGGACCGCTGATTGCCCAGTTTATTATCAATCAGTATAATAAAGGCGTTACAGACAGCGCGGATATTGTGTATCCCATGGAGCTGTTCTTGGGCGCCGCCGCGGTCATGGTGTTCTGCTTTATTCCTGCCTCTGTTGTGCGCAAAAAGCAGGACGCGGTACATGAAAAATTGCTGGAAGAAATGAAAGAGGAACAGGCGCAATCGTCCGCAAAATAAATGCCGATAAGCCCTCTCCCCGGAGGGGGCTCGCGCATTGCTTTTGCGGCGGCAGAATTCACCGTTTTGTAATCAAATTATGTCTTGACTTTAGGCCTTGTGTCCAGTATAATATCTGTTTAGAACGAACAGCAATTTTGATGGAGAGTACAGAATATGACATTGCTTATTCAGAACGCGCGCTGCTGGAACGGCGGCGGGTTTCATACGGCAGATGTCCTCTTACAGGGAGGCAAAATAAAGTCCCTCGGCACCTCCATTTCCTCTGATGGGGTCAATGCCCTTTTTGACGCAAGGGGTCAGTATTTCCTTATACCGGGTTTCGTTGATGTGCATGTGCATCTTCGTGAGCCGGGTTTTTCTTATAAGGAGACCATTGCCACCGGGTCCGGGGCGGCAGCTGCGGCGGGCTATACCACCGTTTGCGCCATGCCCAATCTGACCCCGGCGCCGGACACCCCGGCTCATTTGGCAGAGGAACAGGCGATCATTGACCGGGATGCCAAAATCCAGGTTTTGCCATTTGCCTCTATTACCAAGGGGCGTAAAGGTAGTGGCGAATTGGTGGATTTTGAAGCGCTGTCACCAAAGGTGGTGGGCTTTTCCGACGATGGTTGCGGTGTGCAGGACGAGGGCTTAATGCGAGAAGCGATGGTGCGATGCAAGGCGCTGAACAAAGTGATCTCCGCCCACTGCGAGGTCAACGATCTGCTGAATGGCGGCTACATTCACGATGGCGCTTACTGCAAGGCGCACGGTCACCGGGGCATTTCTTCCGCCTCTGAGTGGAAGATGATCGAGCGGGACTGCCGCCTGGCGTCGGATACCGGTTGTCGTTACCATGTGTGCCACATTTCCACCAAGGAGAGCGTGGAAGTGATTCGAGAAGCGAAAAAAAGCGGCGTGCCCGTCACCTGCGAGACCGGCCCCCACTACCTTGTTCTGTGTGATGAGGATTTACAGGAGGACGGTCGGTTCAAGATGAACCCGCCCTTGCGCAGCCGCAGCGATAGGGAAGCCCTGTTAGAGGGCGTAGCAGACGGCACGGTGGATGTGATCGCCACCGACCATGCGCCCCATAGTGCTGCGGAAAAAGAGAAGGGTCTGTCCGGTTCCGCCATGGGTATTGTGGGTCTGGAAACGGCATTCCCGGTGCTGTACACCAAGCTGGTGCGCACCGGCGTGATGACCTTTGAAAAGCTGATTCAAATGATGGCCGTGCGGCCAAGAGAAATATTTGACCTGCCGGTTGGCGAGATTGTTCCCGGCGCACCGGCGGATCTGTGCCTGCTGGACACGGACTGCAACTGGACGGTAGATCCGGACAAGTTTGTGACCATGGGCAGGGCAACGCCTTTTGCCGGTTGGCAGGTGCAGGGCAAAAACAGATTGACGGTATGGAGAGGAGAAGTAGTATATGAAGCCTTACGATAAGCAGTTGGTGCTGGAGAACGGCAAGCAGTTCTTTGGCTACGGCTTTGGCGCAGATAAGAGCGCCATTAACGAGATCGTGTTTAACACCTCTATGGTGGGGTATCAGGAGATCGTTTCCGACCCCAGTTATACAGATCAAATGGTTGTGATGACTTACCCGCTCATCGGCAACTACGGTATGACCGATGAGGATTATGAGACCAAGATTCCCACCATGGGCGGCCTGATCGTGCGGGAATACAACGATCAGCCCTCCAATTTCCGCTATACCAAGACCCTGTCTGAGGTACTGGAGGAATATGGAATTCCCGGTATCAGCGGGATTGACACCCGTATGCTCACCCGCATCATTCGAGACGAAGGCAGCCAAAAAGTGGGCATCTTCCCGGCGGATATGCCCTATGACAGTGCCCTGTGGCAGGTGAAGAATTACACCATTCCCACAGATATGGTGTCTCGGGTCAGCTGCAAAAAGCGCTGGTATTCCCGCACCCCTAACCATAAGTACGATGTGGTAGCCATTGACTGCGGGATAAAGCTGAATATTATCCGCAAGCTGAACGAAAAAGGCTGCAATGTGACGGTCGTGCCTTACGATACCACCGCGGAGGAGATTCTGCGAATGCATCCGGACGGACTGTTCCTGTCTAACGGTCCCGGTAACCCGGAGGATGTGACCCCGGTGATCGAAGTGGTGCGGCAGCTTAAGGGCAAGCTGCCTATCTTCGGCATTTGTCTTGGGCACCAGATGATCAGCCTGGCGCTGGGAGCGAAGACCTTTAAGATGAAGTTTGGCCACCGGGGCGGTAACCACCCGGTGAAGCATTTGGAGAACGGCAAGATCGAGATCACCTCGCAGAACCATTCTTATGCGGTGGATGTGGCCTCCCTGGCCGGCACGGAGCTGGAGTTGACCCACATGAATCTGCTGGATCGCACAGCTGAAGGTGTGGCCTCCCCGGAGAACCGGCTGTTCTCCGTGCAGTACCACCCGGAGAGCGCACCCGGTCCACAGGACAGTGCCTATTTGTTTGACCGGTTTATTGATTTGATGGAGGAGGCGCAGAACCATGCCTAAGCGTACAGATATTCATAAAGTATTGGTGATCGGCTCCGGCCCCATCGTCATTGGCCAGGCGGCGGAGTTTGACTATGCCGGCACCCAGGCCTGCCTTGCCCTGCGTGAGGAGGGCTATGAAGTCGTGCTCATCAACTCCAACCCGGCCACCATTATGACCGATACGGATATTGCCGATAAAGTCTATATGGAGCCGCTGAATTTGGAATATGTGGCGCGTATTATTCGTCATGAGCGCCCGGACGCTATCTTGCCTTCCCTGGGCGGCCAAACCGGTCTGAACTTGGCGGTACAGCTGGCGAAAAAAGGCGTTTTGCAAGAGTGTGATGTAGAAATTCTCGGCACCAGCTTTAAGTCCATTGAGCGGGCTGAGGACCGAGAGCTGTTTAAGGAACTTTGCCAGGGACTGGGGGAGCCGGTGCTGCCCTCAGAGATCGCAGAGACCTTGGAGGACGGTCTGCGTGCAGCTGCAGAGATCGGTTATCCCGTTGTGCTGCGCCCGGCCTTTACCCTTGGCGGCACCGGCGGCGGCTTTGCGGATGATGAAGAAGAGTGCCGTGTGATGCTGAAAAACGCCTTGGCCCTGTCACCGGTGCACCAGGTGCTGGTGGAAAAGAGCATTAAGGGCTATAAAGAAGTAGAATATGAGGTGATGCGGGACGCCAACGATACCGCCATTACCATTTGTAATATGGAGAATATTGACCCGGTGGGTATCCATACCGGCGACTCTGTGGTGGTGGCACCCTCTCAGACCCTCACCAACAAAGAGTACCAGATGCTCCGTGACTCAGCACTGAAGATCATTCGGGAGCTGAAAATCGAGGGCGGGTGCAATGTGCAGTTCGCGCTGGACCCTCACTCATTCCAGTATTATCTCATTGAGGTGAACCCCCGCGTCAGCCGTTCCTCTGCCTTGGCTTCCAAGGCCAGCGGCTATCCCATTGCCCGGGTCAGCGCCAAGATTGCCGTGGGTATGCATCTGGACGAGATTCCTATTGCCAACACCCCCGCTTCCTTTGAGCCTACCCTGGACTATGTGGTCACCAAGATCGCCCGGTTCCCCTTTGACAAATTCGCCGATGCCAACAATACGCTGAACACCCAGATGAAGGCCACTGGCGAGGTGATGAGCGTAGGTCGCACCATGGAGGAGAGCCTGCTTAAGGCGGTGCGCTCCCTGGAGATTGGCGTTTGCCATCTGTATATGAAGAAGTTTGACACGTACAGTCAAGAGGAGCTGCTGGACTATATCCACACCGGCACCGATGATCGGCTGTACGCCATTGCCCAGTTGATCCGGCTGCGCTGCGATTTGAACCGCATTTATAATGCCACGAAGATTGATATGTGGTTTTTGGAAAAGTTCAAGAACATTGTGGACTTTGAGGCGGTATTGCGAGCCAATCCCCGGGATGAACAGACCTTACGGGACGCCAAAAAAATGGGCGTGTCCGACAAATATATCGGCCAGCTGTGGGGCATGACGGAGGCGGAAGTCTTTAACCTGCGCAAGTCGATCAAGCTGTTCCCGGTGTATAAGATGATCGACACCTGTGCCTCTGAGTTTGACTCCTATGTACCGTACTTCTACTCCACCTATGAGGAGGAGAACGAGTCCGTTGTATCAGATAAAAAGAAGATCGTAGTGCTTGGCTCCGGCCCCATTCGCATCGGTCAAGGCGTGGAATTTGACTACTCCACCGTGCACGCTATTTGGTCCATTCGGGACGCCGGGTACGAGGCGATTATCATCAATAACAACCCGGAGACCGTGTCTACCGACTACACCACCTCGGACAAGCTGTATTTTGAGCCGCTGACGGTGGAAGATGTGATGAATGTGATCGAGCTGGAGCAGCCCATGGGCATTGTGGTGTCCCTTGGCGGTCAGACCGCCATTAACCTGGCGCCTCCGCTGCACGCGCTGGGTGTGCCCATCATCGGCACCGATGTGGCTGCCATTGACCGGGCAGAGAACCGGGACAGCTTTGAAAAGGTAATGGAAAAGCAGGGCATTCCCCAGCCTAAGGGTCTGGCGGTTACGGATATTGAAGAGGGCGTGCGCGTTGCTGCCTCCATCGGTTATCCTGTGCTGGTGCGCCCCTCCTTTGTATTGGGTGGTCGTGCCATGCAGATCGTTGCCAATGAGGAGAGCCTGCGCCACTACCTGCAAACGGCTGTGGAGATCAACACCGATCAGCCGGTGCTGGTGGATAAATACATTATGGGTAAAGAGCTGGAGGTGGACGCCATCTGTGACGGCACAGATGTGTTCATTCCCGGTATTATGGAGCATGTGGAGCGCACCGGCGTACATTCCGGCGACTCTATCAGCATCTACCCCACCTTTTCCGTCAGCCAGGCGGTCAAGGACAAGATTATTGATTATACCGTGAAACTGGGTACGGCCATCGGCATTGTGGGCCTTTACAATATCCAGTTTATTGCAGACAGCAACGACGATGTGTATGTGATCGAGGTGAATCCCCGTTCTTCCCGCACGGTGCCGTTCCTGTCCAAAGCCACTTCCGTGCCTATGGCGCACATTGCCACCCAGGTGATCCTGGGCCACAGCTTAAAAGAACAGGGCATTACGGAGGTGTATCCCACGGAGAAAAAGCGCTGGTATGTGAAGGCGCCTGCGTTCTCCTTCAGCAAGCTGAAAGGGATGGACACTTATCTGTCCCCGGAGATGAAGTCCACCGGCGAGGCGATCGGTTACGACAAGAGCCTGACTCGCGCTCTGTATAAAGCGTTACAATCCAGCGGGCTGCATGTGTCTAACTACGGCACGGTGCTGGTGACCATTGCGGATCAGGACAAGCCTACTGCGCTGCCGTTGATCCGTCGGTTCTACGACCTGGGCTTTAATATCGAAGCCACTGAGGGCACCGCCAAGTACCTGAAAGACCACGGCATTCGCACCCGGGTGCGGCAAAAGCTCACTGAGGATGACAGCGACGAAATCTTGATGGCACTGCGCCAGGGGCACATTGCCTATGTGATTAACACCATTGACATTAACCACGGCGACAGTCACTCGGACGGCTCGGAAATTCGCCGGGCTGCGGTGGAAAACAATGTGACCATGTTCACCTCGCTGGACACAGTAAAGGTGCTGCTGGATGTGCTGGAGGAGATCACTTTGGGTGTGTCCACCATTGACGCGGAGTAAGCGTATGTATAAACAAGGTATTTTTACAATAGAAGAAAATCGACCTCTGACCGCCAGCGTGTACCGTATGGTGCTGGCAGGGGACACCCGGTACATTACGGCGCCGGGCCAGTTTATCAACATTGCCCTGGAGGGCAAGTTCCTGCGCCGCCCCATCTCCGTCTGCGATTACGACAGCCGGACGGTGACCATCATCTATAAAGTTGTGGGGCAGGGGACGGCCCAAATGGCAAAGATGCAGCCGGGGGAGACGCTGGATGTGCTCACCGGCCTGGGCAACGGCTACACGATGGAGCCTGTGCACCACGCGCTGCTTATCGGCGGTGGTGTAGGCGTGCCGCCCCTTTACAACTTGTGCAAGTGCTTGCGGGCTGCCGGGCAGCAGGTGACGGTGATTCTGGGCTTTAACACGGCGGACGAAGTGTTCTACGCCGAGGAATTCGCCGCACTGGGTGCGGAAGTGCGGATCACCACCGTGGACGGCAGTGTAGGCACCAAGGGCTTCGTGACGGATGCCTTTCCGGCAGAGTACGACTACTTTTATACCTGCGGTCCGCTGCCGATGCTGAGGGCGGTATATGACCGCTCTGCCACCACCGGTCAGTTCTCCTTTGAGGAGCGCATGGGCTGCGGCTTTGGCGCCTGTATGGGCTGCTCCTGCAAGACCAAGTACGGCAACAAGCGCATTTGCAAGGACGGACCGGTGCTTGTAAAGGAGGAGATCATATGGTAGACCTGCGTGTGAATTTGTGCGGGCTGGAGTTAGACAATCCGGTGGTTCCTGCCTCCGGCACCTTCGGCTTTGGCAAGGAATTCAGCGAATTTTATGATATTAACATGTTAGGCTCTTTCTCCTTTAAGGGCACCACAAGGGATGCTCGTTTTGGCAATCCCACCCCCCGCATTGCAGAATGCACCGCCGGCATGATCAATGCCGTTGGTCTGCAAAATCCCGGGGTGCACCATGTGACCCAGCATGAACTGCCGGAGCTGAAAAAAATCTTTCACAAGCCGGTGATCGCCAACGTGAGCGGCTTCTCCGTGGAGGACTATGCCTATACCTGCCAGCTGCTGGACAAAGAGGAGCAGGTTGGGATTTTGGAAGTGAATGTATCCTGCCCCAATGTGCACGGCGGCGGTATGAGCTTTGGCACCGATCCGGCCTGTGCCGCAGAAGTGACCCGGGCGGTAAAGGCAGTGACCACCAAGCCGGTGTTCATTAAGCTGTCGCCTAATGTAACGGATATTGTAGCCATTGCCAAAGCTTGCGAAGAGGCCGGTGCGGATGGTATTTGTCTGATCAACACCATGCTGGGTATGCGCATTGATCTAAACCGGCGTCGACCGGTGATTGCCAACACCATGGGTGGTTTTAGCGGCCCGGCGGTGTTTCCGGTGGCGGTGCGTATGGTGTACCAGGTGGCCAGTGCCTGCAACATTCCCGTGATGGGCTGCGGCGGCGTTACCAGTGCCCGCGATGTGGTGGAGATGATGATGGCCGGTGCCACGGCGGTACAGGTAGGCGCTGCCAATTTGGTAGACCCCTACGCTTGCAAAAAAATCATTGAGGATCTGCCGACTGTTTGCGCAGACCTGGGGATTGATAAATTAAGTGATGTGATAGGAGTGGTAAAAAATGGGTAAAGATGTGATCGTGGCTTGCGATTTTGCAAGCGCAGAGGCAACCTTTGCGTTCCTGGACAAATTCACGGAGGAAAAGCCCTTTGTGAAGATTGGTATGGAGCTGTATTACGCTGAGGGTCCGTCCATTGTGCGAGAGCTGAAAAAGCGTGGACACAAGATCTTTTTGGATCTAAAGCTGCACGATATTCCCAATACGGTAAAGAAGTCCATGGCAGTGCTGAGCCGACTGGATGTAGATATGACCAATGTGCACGCTGCCGGTACAGTAGAGATGATGGAGGCCGCGCTGGAGGGCCTGACCCGGCCGGACGGCACGCGTCCGCTGCTGATCGCCGTGACCCAGCTGACCTCCACCAGTGAGGAGCGCATGCAAAAAGAACTGCTCATCAACGCGAATATCAACGACACCATTGTGCAGTACGCCAAGAACGCCAAGACCGCCGGTTTGGACGGTGTGGTGTGCTCGCCGCTGGAGGCGGGCATGGTGAAGGATGCCTGCGGCAAAGCCTTTATGACCGTGACCCCCGGCGTACGCTTTGCAGACGGCGACCTGGGTGACCAGGTGCGGGTGACCACCCCTGCCAAGGCAAAGGAGATCGGCTCCGACTACATTGTGGTGGGCCGCCCCATTACCGCTGCCGATGACCCGGTGGCTGCGTACAGACGCTGCTGCCGTGAATTTATAGATTAAGGAGTGTTATTATGACCATTACTAAGGAACAGATTGCAAAAGATTTGCTGTCCATTCGTGCTGTGTTCTTAAAGCCGGACGATCCCTTTACCTGGGCTTCCGGTATCCACAGCCCCATTTACTGCGACAACCGGCTGACTTTGTCCGCTCCTGCGGTACGGAAAGATGTGGAGGCCGGACTGGCTGAGATTGTAAAAGAGAAGTTCCCGGAAGCGGAGATGCTGATGGGCACCTCTACGGCGGGTATTGCCCACGCAGCCATTACCGCTACCATTTTGGACCTGCCCATGGGTTATGTGCGCTCCGGTCATAAGGATCACGGCCGCCAAAACCAAATTGAGGGCAAAATGGAGCCGGGCACGAAGGTCGTGGTGATTGAGGATCTGATCTCCACCGGCGGCTCTGTGCTGGAAGTGGTAGATGTGCTGCGCCAGGCCGGTGCTCAGGTGCTGGGTATTGCCTCCATCTTCACCTACGGTCTGCAAAAGGGCGTGGAGCGCCTGGCTGCTGCCGATGTGGTGAATTACAGCCTGTCTGACTTTGACACCCTGTCCAAGGTGGCTGCTGCCGAGGGTTATATCGCAGACAAGGATATTGCCAAGCTGACCGCGTTCCAAAAGAACCCTCAGAACCCGGCTTGGATGAAACTGTAAACAAAAGGAGTGGTCTTTATGCGTCATTGTTTAGATACAACGGACTTTACGGTAGAAGAGATTGACGATTTGATCCACTTGGCTACGGACATTATCGCCGACCCTAAGAAATACGCCCATGTGTGCGACGGCAAAAAATTGGCAACCCTGTTTTTTGAGCCGTCTACCCGCACCCGCCTGTCTTTTGAAGCGGCGATGTTGGAGCTGGGCGGCAATGTGCTGGGCTTTGCAGCGGCCAATTCTTCCTCTGCCTCCAAGGGCGAGACGGTAGGGGACACGGTGAAGATCGTGTCCTGCTATGCGGATATTATCGCTATGCGTCACCCGCTGGAGGGTGCGCCCCGGGTTGCCAGCTTTAAGAGCGATGTGCCCATCATCAACGCCGGGGACGGCGGCCACAGCCACCCCACGCAGACCTTAACGGATCTGCTCACCATTTATCGGGAAAAGGGTCGTTTGGACCACCTGACTATCGGCCTTTGCGGGGATTTAAAATTTGGCCGCACAGTGCATTCCCTCATTAAGGCTATGTGCCGCTATACGGATGTGGAGTTTGTGCTGATTTCTCCCAAGGAGTTGGCAGTGCCGGATTATATCAAAACGGACGTGCTGGACGCCTCCGGTATGAAGTACACAGAGGTGGAGCACATGGAAGATGTGATGCCGCGGCTGGATGTGCTTTATATGACCCGTATTCAGAGAGAGCGCTTCTTTTCGGAAGACGAGTACCTGCGTCATAAGGACGCCTTTGTTCTGGACCCGGAGAAGCTGGAAAGCGCCAAAAGCGATCTGACCATTATGCACCCGCTGCCTCGGGTCCATGAGATCACCGTGGATGTGGACGACGATCCGCGAGCCAAATATTTTGAACAGGCCAAGAACGGCAAATACATGCGTATGGCGTTGATTATGACGCTGCTGAAGTGGGGAGGTGTACTGGAATGACCATTGATTCGATCCAAAACGGCTATGTACTGGACCATATCCCCGCGGGTATGGGTATGCGTATTTATAAATTGTTGGGGCTGGACAAGACTGACGCCCAGGTGGCGCTGATCCAAAACGCCAAGTCCTCTAAAATGGGCAAAAAAGATGTGCTTAAGATCGCCACGGACAAGTTTGACTTGAACTTGGACGTGGTGGCGTACCTGGCGCCCCATACCACCGTGAATGTGATCTGCGGTGGAAAAGCGGCGGAAAAGCAGGCGCTGCGTCTGCCGGAAAAGCTGGTGAATATGGTGCATTGCCCCAATCCGGCGTGTATCAGCAACCACGAGCAGGTGGATGATGTGTTCACCCTGGTTGACCCGGACAAGGGCACTTACCGCTGCCTGTACTGCGAGACCGCAGCAAAATAAGAATAGACTATATAAAGAGAGCCACCGGCATTGCCGATGGCTCTCAGACTGTCGATAAAGCGGCTAAACCGCGCCTCTTATAAAATTCTAATAGGCATTTCGTAGGGCAGGGGCTTGCTCCTGCCGCAGCTTTCTATTATCAATATTGACTTGAAAAAATCGGCTTGAACATCGAGTTCAAGCCGATTTTGGCGCTTTTTGTCTTTTGCTCGGGGGAGTGAATTGCGCACAGCGCAAGAGACACGAGGCTCCAAATGCGTTAGCATTTGGGAGAAACAGTCCGGTGGACTGTTTCGTAGCGAGTGATATTAACGGCTCCCGCACGCAAAAGACAAAATTTATCTCGCTTTCTCTCGGTCTGCCAATGTGAAAATAGATTTAATCAATAAAGTTGGTGAGAATGGCTCGCTCCGTTTTGGGTGGTTCCACGCCAGCGGCGGCACCGGCGGCTTTGCACTTTAAGAAGTAAGCCATATTCCGCGCCAGTACCCGCATCACTTGCAGACCCTCCAGGTCTTTCATCACATCCTCCGGGGTAAAGCCGTGAACCATATTCCAGTACCGGGAGGAGATCACCGGCATTTGGGCAATGGTAAAGTACTTGTTCAGTTGGTCCAGGGTGGCGGTGGTGCCTGCCCGGCGGGCGCTGGCTACTGCTGCTGCGGGTTTTAAGTAAAAGGCTCTGCCTTTGCCGCAACCGTCGGAATAGAACACCCGGTCCATAAAGGCAGTCAGATTGCCGGTGGCCGCTGCGTAGTGTACCGGCGAGCCAAAGATGAACCCGTCCGCTGTCTTTGCCTTGGCTGTAAAGGCGTTCACCGGGTCGTCGTCAAAGGCACATTTGCCCAGCTTTACACAGCCGTGGCAACCGATGCAGCCGCCGATGGGCTTGTTTCCGATCCAAAAGATCTCGCTGTCAATGCCTTCTTCTTGCAGTGTATGGGCAATCTCCGCCAGGGCTGTGTAGGTGCAGCCGTGCTGGTGGGGAGATCCGTTGACCAATAAGACTTTCATCCCTGTGCCTCCTTATCGAATTCGGTCAATGACCGCTTGCGCGTTCTTGTAAATTTCATCTGTATCTGTGTTTAAGAACCGGCCGTTTTCATAGAGAATTCGTCCGTCTACCATAGTTAGGCGCACATTGGTTTTGGCACCGCTGTACACCAGGTTTTTGGTGATGTTGTTGATGGGCTGCATATTGGGCCGATGCAGGTCGATCACGGTTAGGTCCGCCAGCTTACCGGGGGCGATGCAGTCCGCCTCCGGCAGTCCCATACACCGGGCGGAGCCTGCGGTGGCTGCTTTTAATATGGCGTTGGCGTCTGCCGCTGCGGCGTTCTTCTCCCGCAGTTTTTGCAGTACGCAGATCAGGTACATTTCCCGGAACATATCCAGCGCGTTATTGCTGGAGGGTCCGTCTGTGCCCACCGCCAGGGGAATGCCCATTTGCAACATTTTTTCCACCGGGGCAATGCCACTGGCCAGCTTGGCGTTGGAGCCGGCATTCAGCACTGCGTAAACGCCGTGTTTTTTGTAAATGTTCAAATCCTCATTGCTGACCCAGACACTGTGAAATGCACCGCCCCCGTAGTTCCACAGCCCCAGCTGCTCAAACAGCGCCGTAGGGGTCATGCCGTAGCGGCCGATGCAGTCCTGCACCTCGCTCTCCGTCTCACTGGCGTGCATATACACCGGCGCCTTGTACTTCTCTGCCAGCGCCGCAATGGCCTCCATTATGGAGCGGTTGGTGGTGTACTCTGCGTGGAACCCCAGTTGGTAGGACACCAGCGGGTGATAATTGTTGTAGGTGTTGTAGTATTCTTCCAGTAGTGCCGGGCTTTCCTTAAAATTATTGACCGCACCGCACATTACCGTGCGGAACCCCGCGTCCACCGCCGCTTTTGCCATGGCTTCCGGGAAGTAGTACATATCAAAGCAGGCGGAAATGCCGCTCTCCAAATACTCCAGGAATGCCAGTCGGGACAGATGATAAATATCCTCTGCGGTTAGCTTGGATTCCAAGGGAAAGATTTTGTCATACAGCCAGCTTTGTAGGGGCAGATCGTCGCTAAAGGAGCGGCCAAATGTCATGGCCGAGTGGGTATGGGCATTCTTAAAGGCCGGCATCAGCAGATCGCCGTTCAGGTCAATCTCCCGGTCCGCTTTTGCCCCCGGGTTCGCCCCCAGGCACACAATACGGTTGCCGTCTACCCATACCTCTTGGTGCGTAATATTCATTTGGTCCTGTTGCAGTGTCAGTACAGGACCGTTATAGAATCGTATCATACTTCCTCCTGAAACAGGGCGCGCAGGCTCTCGGTGTACGGCGGGCGCAAAATGCCTTTGTCCGTAATAATGGCGGTGATCAGGTCATGGTCCGTAACATCAAAGGCAGGGTTGTAACATTTCGTTTGGGGCAGCGCCGTTGGGCGCTCAAAGTATAGCTCCTTGATCTCGTCCCCGGGGCGCTCCTCTATCTGAATATCTGCACCGGTGGCACAGTGGGGATCCACCGTGGAGGTAGGGCCAAGCACATAAAAGGGAATACCGTAGTGCTTTGCCAAAATTGCCACCCCGGAAGTGCCGATTTTGTTGGCGGCGTCACCATTCATAGCCACCCGGTCGCAGCCTACCAGCACCGCTTGGATCCAGCCGTTTTTCATCACCTGGCTGGCCATGTTGTCACAAATCAGGGTCACATCCACGCCGGCTTTTTCCAATTCATAGCTGGTGAGCCGCGCCCCTTGCAGCAGGGGACGGGTTTCGTCGGAGAACACCTTAAAGTTGTAACCCTTTTCCTTGCCCAGCAGGATCGGTCCCAGTCCGGTGCCATAGCGGCTTGTAGCCAGCTCGCCGGCGTTGCAGTGGGTCAGCAGACCATCGCCATCCCGGAGCAGGGACAAGCCGTATGCGCTGATTTTTCGGCACATTTCTATGTCCTCGGCCTGCACTGCCAAGGCTTCTGCCACCGGGTCTCCGCCATTTTCCATCACCTTTGCCAGCCGTGCAGTGGCCCAACTCAGGTTCACAGCCGTGGGGCGGGCGCTGTCTAAGTAGGCTTTGCACGCCGCCGGGTCGTCCTTGCCAAACAACGCCATAGAGAATGCGGCGAAGATACCGATGGCCGGTGCGCCCCGTACTGCCAGTGTTTGTATGGCTTCAAAGGCCGCTTCCTTGCTGTCAATGGGCAGCCACTTTGCTTCATTGGGCAGCAGTCGCTGGTCGAGGATCTCCAGTTTTCCGTCTTGGTATTTCAAGTTTTCCATATTGTCACATCCGTTTCACAGTTTCAAGGATCAGGGATTGGAAATTCTCAGCCACCTTAGCGGCGGTTTCGCCCACCTCCTCGGAGGTTAAGGGACAATCCAGCAGACCGCTGGCCAGGTTGGTAATGCAGCTGACGCCGGCCACGCGCAATCCGCAGTGCCGGGCGGCCTGCGCCTCAATGGCGGTACTCATACCCACGGCGTCCGCACCCAGAGCGGCGCACATTTTGATCTCCGCCGGGGTTTCAAATGCCGGACCTTGCAGTTGAATATAGACGCCGCTTTTCAGCGGAATATCCAGTTCCTTTGCCGTTTGGCGAAACAGGCGCTGCAAATCCTCGTCATACACATGGCGCATATCCGGAAAGCGTACACCCAGCGCAGGGTCGTTCTCACCCCGTAGGGGAGAGGGGACCAAACTGGAAATGTGGTCCGTCAGCAGCATCAGGTCGCCGGCATGCAGATCACGGCGAATACCGCCGCTGGCGTTGGTCAATAGGACGGTGTGAATGCCCATTTGGCGCATCAGGCGAATGGGCATCACCACCTGCTGGGGCGTATAGCCCTCATACAGGTGCACCCGGCCGTCCATGAGCACCACTTCTTTGCCGCCAATGGTGCCAAAGACAAATCGTCCTTTGTGTCCCGGCGCCGTAGAGACCGGAAAACCGGGTATATCGCTGTAAGGCAGAGCCTCTGCCCCTTCTATTCTGTCTGCAAGGGCACCCAGTCCGCTGCCCAGCACAATACCGATTTGCGGCTTTCTGTCTCTTAGTACGCTTGCACGCAATGTGTCCATTATTTTCACCTCTCGGAATTTTATGATTTCATTATAGTGTTTTTTCATCGCCAAATCAACAAAATCTATTGCATTGGCAGAAAGTTTTTGGTATCATTGAGGGGTAGTATTTTATTGTTGGAGGGACAATAGAGCGATGAAGAAGATCCTTTCCGTTTTGTTGTGTGTGACTCTGGTGGCAGTGGGCGTTTTTGCCTTTTCAGGGTGCACAAAAACATCAGATCTAAAGTATGATGTGGCGCTGATCACCGACGGTGGCAGTATCCACGATAAGGCCTATAACCAGTCCGCCTGGGACGGGGTGCAGACCTATGCCAATGAGAATTCCGCCAAGGCCGTCTATTACCAGCCAGCATTAGAGGAGAACCAAGAGCTGACCACCGATGTGGTGGAGCAGTATGTAAAACTGGCTGTGGACAAGGGCGCCAAGTACATTGTGCTGCCCGGCGAGACCTTTGCCGTGATCTGCTACGAGCTGGCCACCATGTATCCGGAGCTGCATTTTGTTTTGCTGGACGCTGTGCCCCATTCTGCCGGAGACAAGTCTGCGCGGCTGCTGCCCAATGTAATGAGCGCCAGCTTTGATGACCTGCAAAGCGGCTATTTGGCCGGCTTTTCTGCCGTGCTTCAGGGGAATACCAAGCTGGGTTACCTGGGCTCGGTGCAGAACGACCATTCCTCCAACTATGGTGCCGGATTTGTACAGGGCGCTGCCGCAGCGGCGGATACTCTGGGCGTACCGGTGCAGTTGGATTATGCGGATTATGACTCTCCGCTGCTTGATTATGACTACTCTGTGACTTTGACTCCGGTGTATAAGCCCATCAAAGAGGCAGACAAAACCTGCCACAAGGTGGTGGTGAAGAACGGCAACGGTAGCGGTACTTACAAAGAGGGCCAGAATGTGACCGTTTCCTGCGATCTGTTTAACGAGCAGGGGGAGAAGTTCGACCACTGGGAGGTTAAGAGCAACACCGAGGGTGTGAAGGACAAGAAAGTCAATGTGTCCAGCAAGAAAAAGAACGAGATTAACCTGATTGTGGAGAAGTGCGACTGTACGCTGACCGCCGTTTACACCAAGGCAGAGGGCAGCGTTGGCAGCGTGGCTGTTCTGAAAGCGGACAAATCCGCTACGGATAAAGTCTATGACAACACGGTCGGTGAAAAGGTGTGGGTCACCGCACCGGCAGCAGCCCAGGGTATGGTTTTTGATCACTGGGAGAGCACCGGTAATGCGGAGAATATTGAGAACGCTAAGGAACAGTCCACCAATGTAACGGTGGAGGAGAACCCGGTGGTACTGACCCCGGTGTATGTGGTATCTACCGATCCCACATTTGCCGTAACGGTAGAGAACGGAACCGGCAGCGGCTACTACCTGCCCGGCGATACGGTACATATTACCGCTAACGTACCCAAGGACGGTTACTATTTTGACCACTGGACCAACAGCGATAAGGATGGCAATTCCGCCGGTCTGGCACTGGAAAGTGAGTATTACTATGATACCACCTTTGAGATGGTGAATCGTTATGCCTCCATTGCAGAGAGCATGATTGACAAGGGCGACAAGGCGCTCTTTGCCGGCGGGTGCGATAAGTCCGCTTCTCTCTACACGGCGAAAAATGCTTTTGATCTCAGCGATGTGACTGTGATCGGCTCCGGTTTTAACGAGGAAGGCGCCGCCTATTCTGTGGTGAAGGAATATGGCACTGCAGTGGCTGCTTGCTTAAAGGCCTTTAAGGGTGCGTCCATTTACAATGCCGGTTGTGCCAACAAGGCCATTACCTGCAACCTGCCGGACGGTGAGAAAAAGGAGGAGCTGCAAAAGAAGCTGGACGCTGTGTACACCCAGTTGGGTGACGGCACCATTCAGCCGATGGCCGCAGCGCCGGGCGCCGATGTGCGCAAGACGTTTGCCTCTAACTGCCTGACTCTGCACTACTGGATCTTGCAGTCCGTGAAGGTCAGCAAGTGATTTTGGAATAATAAGCAAGAAAGAGCCTGCACCCGCCGGTGCAGGCTTTCTTTGTTTACCCGGGAATTGGTAAATCCCACCGGTTCGGAATTGACAAATCTCCTCGAAATGAGTATAATTAGAGCATTACTCCGTAAAATAAGAGATATAGATTGGATGGTTTGATGGAAACAAAAAAGAATCGAAGTACATTCTCCGGAAAAGTGGGATTTGTACTGGCAGCGGCAGGCTCGGCTGTGGGTTTGGGGAACCTGTGGCGCTTCCCTTATTTGGCAGCGAAGTACGGCGGCGGTATCTTCCTATTGGTGTATATTGTTTTGGCAGTGACCTTTGGCTTTACCCTGATGGTCACGGAGATCGCTATTGGTCGTAAAACCCGCCTCAGTCCTATGGAGGCCTTTGGCTCGCTGAATAAAAAGTGGAGCTGGATGGGCAAGTTGGTGACTTTGGTGCCGGTACTTATTCTGCCTTATTACTGCGTCATTGGCGGTTGGGTTACCAAGTACACCGCCACGATGATCTCCGGTGCCGTTCAGGACGCGGCTGGTGACAACTATTTTTCTACTTTTATTTCCGGTACAGGCGAGCCGCTTTTGTGGTTTTTGCTGTTTATGACCGCTACGGCGGTGATCGTATTTTTAGGCGTAGAAAAGGGAATTGAAAAGTTCAGCCGCGTATTGATGCCGGCGCTTTTGATTTTGACGATTCTGCTGTCTATCTTTGTAGTCACCCGTCCGGGCGCCGGCGCCGGCGTGGCTTATTATTTAAAGCCGGATTTCAGCAAGCTGAGCATGATGACTGTGCTGGCTGCTTTGGGGCAGTTGTTTTTTTCCATGTCCCTGGCTATGGGCATTATGATCACTTATGGTTCTTATTTGCGTAAGCAGGATCACATTGAGCAGTCCGTGCGCCAGATTGAAGTGTTTGATACTTTGGTGGCATTCCTGGCCGGTTTGATGATCGTACCGGCGGTGTTTGTGTATTCGGGAGGGGACGAAAGCGCCTTGGGCAAAGGTCCCAGCCTGATGTTTGTAACCCTGCCTAAGGTGTTTGCCGAGATGAAAATCGGCAGCCTGATCGGCGCCGGGTTCTTTATTCTGGTGCTGTTTGCGGCGCTGACCAGTTCTGTGTCCGTGATGGAGGCCATTGTGTCCGGTTTGGACGATCGCTACCACTGGGGCCGCAAAAAGGCTACGGTGATCTGTTATATATATGCCGTGGCATTGGGCATTTGCTGCTCCTTGGGCTTTGGCAAGTGGTCCTCCTTTACGATTTTCGGTTTCTCCATTTTGGATTTCCTGGACTTTGTGTCTAACAGTCTCTTGATGCCGGTTGTGGGCATGCTCACCTGCATTATGGTTGGTTTTGTGCTGAAGCCCCAGCTGATCGTCAACGAAATTGAGCTGAACGGTCCCTTTAAGATGAAGAAGTTTTATTCCGCGATGGTTAAGTGGATCGCACCACCTTGCCTGCTGGCCATTCTCATCAGTTCTATTTTAGATACGCTGGGTATCGTCAAACTGTAATAAAACATAATTTAAGCGCGTACAGAAATCTGTACGCGCTTTTTGCTGCCCTTCTTAGGCTTTAATATTCGATTTCTCCCTTGTAGACGGTGTTGCAGTCGCCGGTAAGGGTAATACGGTCGTCTGTGTAGTTTACCAGCAGGTCGCCGCCACGCACCTTTACGGTAACATCAACGCCTTTTTTGCAGTAGCCGTTCTCCACCGCAGCTACAACGGCTGCGCAGGCGCCGGTGCCGCAGGCGGGGGTCTCGCCGTTGCCGCGCTCCCAAACCCGCATTTTAATGGTGCTCTCATTAACGACACGCACAAATTCTGTGTTTACTCGCTCCGGAAACAGGGGACTGTTTTCAAATTGCGGACCGATCTGTTGTAAGTCCATCTTGTCCACATTGTCTACAAATACCACGCAGTGGGGGTTACCGGTGGCCACGCAGGTGATGCAGTATTCCTTGTTGCCGATGGTTACCGGATGAGAGATGATTTTGTCACCGGGCAGGTCAACCGGGATCTTGGCCGGGTTCAACTCTGCCTTGCCCATATCTACCGTTACAGAAGATACTTTGCCGTTGCGGGTAAACAGTTGCAGGTGCCGCACGCCGGAGGCGGTGGCAATGGTCATCTCTGTTTTAGGCACCATGCCGTTATCGTACAGGTACTTGCCCACGCAGCGAATGGAGTTGCCGGCCATACGGCCCTCGCTGCCATCCATATTGAAGATGCGCATTCTGGCGTCGGCAATCACGCTCTTTTCAATCAGTACAATACCGTCTCCGCCGATACCCTTGTGCCGGTCGGAGAATTCAATGGACAGACTCTCCGGACAGGTGATGATGCCGCACTGGTTGTTGAAGAAAATGTAGTCATCGCCGCTGCCCTGCATTTTGGTGAATTTCAGCAGGCCCTTTTCGCTGCGCATGTGGTTAATGTCCACCAGCTCGGTGTTCATTTGATTGTAGCGAGAGGCGATAATATCTGCCAGGGCGTTGGCGGTGTCCAGACTGGTCAGGGTGGCAATGCCCAGCTGATTGGCCCGGTTGTGCAGTTTAATATAGTCTGCAATGGACTTCTTATCGCTTTTGCCGGTGTAGACAATGTAGTCCAATTTGCCGCTCTCTACCAAGTCCATAATGGAGTTGTCCTGGCGCAGCTTGTTGACCACATGTACCTCAATACCCAGAGAGCGAATAGCCGCCGCCGTCTCCGGCGTTGCCCATAGCTCTGCGCCCAGGTCGTCCAGCTTTTTCGCCAGACCCACGATCTCAAACCGGTCTTGCTTTGTTACGGTGATGAGTACCCCGTGGCGGCCCTGCTTTTGGCTTTCTACCTTATACCCGGCAGATACCAGCCCCTTAAACAGCGCTTCGTTCAAGTTTTTGCCTACGCCCAGCACCTCACCGGTGGATTTCATCTCCGGCCCTAGCTGGGAGTTTACATCATTGAGTTTTTCAAAGCTGAATACCGGCACTTTTACCGCAAAGTACGGCGGCGTGCGATACAGCCCGGTGCCGTAGCCCAGGTCTTGCAGCTTTTCGCCTACCATAATTTTTGTTGCCAGTTCCACCATGGGCACGCCGGTGACTTTACTGATATAGGGAATGGTGCGGGAGGCTCTGGGATTCACCTCGATTACATACAACTCGTTGCGATAAATCAGGTACTGAATGTTAACCAGTCCTTTGGTGCCCAGGGACAGCGCCAGCTTTTCGCTTACATCGCAGATCTTGTGGAGCATCACATCGTTCAGGTTGTAAGGGGGATACACGGCAATAGAGTCGCCGGAGTGTACACCGGCCCGTTCAATATGCTCCATAATGCCGGGGATCAGCACATCTTTGCCATCGCTGATGCAGTCCACTTCCAACTCTGTGCCCATCATATACTTGTCTACCAGCACCGGGTTGTCAATCCCTTGTGCCAGAATCAGCTCCATATAGCGGCGCACATCATCATCCGTGTAGGCGATGGTCATATTTTGCCCGCCGATCACATAGCTGGGGCGCAGCAGCACCGGATAGCCCAGTTCGTTGGCTGCTACCAGTGCCTGGGGCATGGTCATCACGCTGGTGCCCTTGGGACGGAAGATGCCGAATTTTTCCAGCAATGCGTCAAACCGTTCCCGGTCCTCGGCAATGTCGATGGACTCGGCGCTGGTGCCCAAAATCGTAATACCTTTTTCGTCCAGAAATTTGGTCAGCTTAATGGCGGTTTGGCCGCCAAAGGCCACCACCACCCCAATGGGCTTTTCTACCTGAATGACCTGCATCACATCTTCCGGGCACAGCGGCTCAAAGTACAGCCGATCGCCGGTGTCAAAGTCAGTGGATACCGTCTCCGGGTTGTTGTTAATAAGAATGACTTCATAGCCCAGCTCTTTTAGCGTCCACACACAGTGCACGGAGCTGTAATCAAACTCAATGCCCTGCCCAATGCGGATGGGGCCGGAGCCAAGTACAATGATCTTTTGCTTGCCGCTTTGGGGCAGGCTGCGGGCCTCGCAGTGGGCGTCATAGGTGGAATAGAAGTAGGGCGTTTCTGCAGCGAATTCCGCACCGCAGGTGTCTACCATTTTATAGACGCAGTCCTGATGATAGGGAATAGAGCCGCCGCTGATGCGCGCCAGGGCTTCATCGGTATAGCCGTAGTGCTTGCCCTGCATATACTGCTCCCTGGATAGGGGCAGCCCTTTGATTTCTTTTTCATAATCCGCCAGGTTTTTCAGCTTAGCCAGGAACCACTCGTCGATCATGGTGATTTGGTGAATTTCCTCTATACGCACGCCCTTTTTCAGCGCAGCGAATACGGAGAACAGCCGCAGATCGTCCTGGTCGTGCAGCTTCTCGTGTATATCCAGTCCGTCCAGAGCCTTGTTATTCAGTGTGTCCAGCCCGATTTCTGCGCCGCGCACGGCCTTCATAATGGCGGCCTCAAAACAGGGTGCAATGCTCATCACTTCGCCGGTGGCTTTCATTTGGGTGCCCAGCTTGCGGGAGGCGTTGACGAACTTGTCAAAGGGCCACTTGGGCACCTTGACTACCACATAATCCAGGGTCGGCTCAAAGCAGGCACAGGTTTTGCCGGTTACATCGTTTTTAATCTCGTCCAGGGTGTAGCCCAGAGCGATCTTGGTGGTGACCTTGGCAATGGGGTAGCCGGTGGCCTTGGACGCCAGGGCGGAGGAACGGCTGACCCGGGGATTGACCTCAATCACGCTGTACTCCATGCTCTCCGGATTCAGGGCAAACTGACAGTTGCAGCCGCCCTCAATGCCCAGCTCGGTGATAATATCCAGAGATGCGGAACGGAGCATTTGGTACTCCTTGTCCGCCAGGGTTACAGCCGGGGCAATGACGATGGAGTCACCGGTGTGAACGCCCACCGGGTCAAAGTTTTCCATAGAGCACACGGCAATCACATTGCCGGCGCTGTCCCGCATCACTTCAAATTCAATTTCTTTCCAACCGGCAATGTACCGCTCCACCAGCACCTGGGTAATGGGGGAGAGCATCAGACCGTTTTTGGCAATTACATCTAGCTGCTGCTCGTTATAAGCCACGCCACCGCCGGCACCGCCAAGGGTAAAGGCCGGACGAATAATCACCGGGTAGCCAATCTCTGCGGCAATCTGCCGTGCGTGCTCCGGGGTGGTGGCAATGTCGCTGGGGACCACAGGCTGACCCAGCTTCATCATGGTGTCGCGAAACAGCTGCCGATCCTCGGCTTTGTCAATGGCCTGGGCAGTTGTGCCCAGCAGGGTCACGCCCATTTTGTCCAAATAACCGTCCTTTGCCAGCTGCATACTGATGGTCAGGCCGGTTTGGCCGCCCAGGCCGCCTAAGATGGAGTCCGGGTGCTCTTTTTCAATAATGCGCTTCACGGTCTCTTCCGTCAGCGGCTCTAAATAAATATGGTCCGCCAGCGCTTTGTCCGTCATAATGGTGGCCGGGTTGGAATTGACCAACACCACTTCCAGTCCGGCGTCTTTCAGCACCCGGCAGGCCTGGGCGCCGGCATAGTCAAACTCTGCCGCCTGGCCGATGACGATGGGGCCGGAGCCGATCACCAGTACCTTTTTGATATTCTTATTCAGCGGCATGGCTCTCGCCTCCCATCATCTGTAAAAACCGGTCGAACAAAAAGCGGGTGTCGTGGGGCCCCGCTGCACGCCTCCGGATGGAACTGTACCGTAAAGGCATTCTGGGCAGGGTAGTCGATCCCTTCGCAGGTGCCGTCGTTGGCGTTCACCCAGCGCAGGGTGCCGCCGCTGGCCTCAATGGTATCGTTCACTACCGCGTAGCCGTGGTTTTGACTGGAGATATAGGTTTGCCCGGTTTGCAGGTCTTTTACCGGCTGGTTCACGCCACGGTGACCGTATTTCAGTTTTTCCGTCTTGCAGCCCATAGCCAGCGCCAGCAGTTGGTGCCCCAGGCAAATGCCAAAAATAGGCGCTTTTCCGATGAGCTTTTTCAGCTGAGCAATGGCGGCGGTGTTCTCTGCCGGATCTCCGGGACCGTTAGACAGCATAATGCCGTCCGGGTGCAGCGCTAAGATGTCCTCCGCCTTGGTGTTGTAAGGCATGACCGCCACATTGCAGCCACGCTTGTTCAGCTCTCTTGCAATGTTGGCCTTGGCGCCGTAGTCCAGCAGCACCACATTGTGCTTGTGCTCGTCGGCAGACAGCAGTTGAGGCTTGGGAGCAGACACGCTTTTTACTGCGTCTGCGACCGCATAGTCCCGCACTTTGTTATAGTCCACCACACGGGGATCGTCACAGATCACGGCATTCATTACACCGCTTTCCCGAATGGTCTTTGTGATCTCTCTGGTATCTACGCCGTAGACGCCGATAATGCCTTGGGATTTTAAGAAATCATCCAGTGTCTCCCGGCAGCGGAAGTTGGAGGGCACCTGGCAATACTCACGCACGATATAGGCGCTTACATAGCTTTTGGGGCTCTCCATATCTTCCGGGATAAAGCCGTAGTTACCGATGAGGGGAAAGGTTTGCAGCACGATCTGGCCGTAATAGCTGGGGTCCGTCAGGGTCTCGATATAACCGCCCATACCGGTGGTAAATACCAGTTCACCCTGAATTTCGCCACCGGCACCGAAACGATAGCCCTCAAAGGTTTGTCCGTTCTCCAGACAAAGATATACTTTCTGTTTTTTCATAGTTTAACCTAACAGCTTCACAAGCACGGCCTTTTGGGCGTGCAGGCGGTTTTCTGCCTCGTCAAAGATCTCGTTGGCATGGGCTTCAAACACTTTGGCGGTAATCTCTTCCTCTCGGTGAGCGGGCAGGCAGTGGAGCACCATAGCGTCCGGCTTGGCGGCGGCCATTACTTCGTCGTTGATCTGGTAGTTCTTAAAGATCTTTTCCCGCTCTGCTTTTTCTTCTTCCTGACCCATAGAGGCCCATACATCCGTGTAGACCACATCTGCGTCTTTGGCGCAGGCCAAAATATCCTCACTGCAAGTGAAGGTGCCGTTCTCCTTGGCCCAGGCCATGATCTTAGCGTCCGGCTGGTAGTCCTTGGGGCAGGCGATGGCGCACTCCATACCCATGGAGATGGCGCCTACGATTAGGGAGTTTGCCATATTGTTGCCGTCGCCGATAAAGCAGAATTTCAGCCCGTCAAAGCTCTTCTTATACTCGCGAATGGTCATCAGATCCGCCAGCACCTGGCAGGGGTGGCAGTAATCGGTCAGGCCGTTGATGATGGGAATGGAGCCGTACTCTGCCAGATCCTCCACCTCTTTTTGTTCAAAGGTGCGGATCATAATGCCGTCCAGATAGCGAGAGAGTACCCGAGCCGTGTCCTGTACCGGCTCACCGCGGCCGATCTGCAAATCTCGGTTGGAAAGGAATAGTGCCTGGCCGCCCAACTGGTACATACCGGTCTCAAAGCTGACCCGGGTGCGGGTAGAGCTTTTTTGAAAGATCATACCCAGGGTCTTTCCCTTTAAGTGGTGGTGTTCAATGCCATGCTGGTTCTCATATTTCAGCTGGTCTGCCAAGTTGAGAATGTCCAGAATATCGCCTTTGTCCAGATCCGCCAGTTTCAGTAAATGTTTCATGCTTCAAGCACTCCTTTCAGTATCTCCAGTCCCTCGTCCAGCTCCGCATCGCTGATGTTCAGCGCCGGCAGCAGACGAAGCTTTGTTTTTGCCGTTAAGATCAGCAGGCCGTTTGCCAGGCAAGCCTTGGCCACTTCTCCTGCGGGTTTGTCCGTTTCGATTCCCAGCATCAGCCCCATACCACTGATGCTCTTGACGCCTTTCACTTTTGCCAGCGCCGTGCAGATCTTCTCGCTCTTGCGCTGTACTTCCCTCAGGAAGTCGTCGTCGATTCGCTCCACAATGGAGCAGGCACCGGCAGCCACCACCGGGTTGCCGCCAAAGGTAGAGCCGTGGGAGCCGGGGGTCATGGTGTCTTGCAGCTTTTCCCCAAACAGCACGGCGCCGATGGGAAGTCCGCCGCCCAGGCCTTTAGCTGTGGTTACAATGTCCGGAGTAATGCCGTATTGCTGGTAGGCAAAGTAGGTACCGGTGCGGCCGTTGCCGGTCTGCACTTCATCTACCGCGATCAGAATGTCTTTTTCCTTTGCCAGCTTGGCAATGGCACTTACGAATGTTGGACCTAGGTTGTTCACGCCGCCTTCGCCCTGTACGCATTCAAACAGCACAGCGCACACATCGTCCGTAGCTGCCGCTTGCAGTGCCGCTATATCATTGGCCGGGCAGTATTTGAACCCGGGTGTAAAGGGGTCAAACACCGTGTGAAAGCTGTCTTGCCCTGTGGCTGCCAGGGTGGTAATGGTGCGGCCGTGGAATGAGTTTACAAGGGTAATGATGGTGCTGCGTCCGGCGCCGTATTTGTCAAAGCTATACTTGCGGGCAAATTTGATGGCACCCTCGTTGGCCTCTGCCCCGGAGTTACCGAAGAACACCTTTTTCATTCCGCTCTTTTCACACAGCAGCTGCGCCAGCTTGGCGCAGGGGGCGGTGTAGTAGAGATTGGAGGTGTGCTGCACCCGGTGCAGCTGTTCTTCCACAGCTTTGGTCCAGACCGGATCGTTGATGCCAAAGGCAGTTACCCCGATGCCGGATCCGAAGTCGATGTATTTTTTGCCGTTCTCGTCGTAGAGGGTAGAGCCTTGACCTTTCGTCAGCGCCACATCAAAGCGCCCGTAGGCGTGGGCTACATATTGATTATCCAGTTCTTTTGTGTTCATGGGTCTTCCTCTTTATCTGCTGCGGAACATGGTGCCCATACCTTCATCGGTAAGCAGCTCCATCAAGATGGAGTGGGGCACACGGCCGTCGATTATAAATGCTTTTTTGACCCCGCGGCGCAGGGCCTCGGTCATGGAGTCAATCTTGGGGATCATGCCGCCGCCGATAATGCCGTCGGCAATCAGCGCCGGGGTGTCGCTGATATAGACTCTGTGGATCAGCGAGCTTTCGTCGTCCTTATCTCGCAACAGACCCACCACATCGGTCATGGAGATCAGCGCCTCTGCCTGCAAAGCCCCGGCCACTGCGGCAGCCACCGTGTCTGCATTGATGTTGTAACAGTTGCCGTCTTCATCGTAGCCGATGGTGGAGATCACCGGGATAAAGTTCTTGGAAATGGCTTCTTCCACCACTTCCATATTGATGTCTGTGATCTCACCCACATAGCCATGGACGTCGTCTGCCGGCCTGCACTTTAGCATATTGCCGTCCAGCCCGCACAGACCGATGGCGTGGCCGCCCAGGTTGCCGATCTGGCACACCAGGCTTTTGTTCACCTTACCGGCCAGTACCATTTGCACCACTTCTGCGGTCTCTTTATCGGTAACCCGCAGACCGTCCACAAACTTGGAGTCCATGTGCATACGATCCAGGGTCTTGTTGATCTCCGGACCGCCGCCGTGCACCAGCACCACATGGATACCGATGGTGGACAGTAGTACCAGATCGTTCATGACGGTTTCTTTCAGTTCTTCATTGATCATAGCGTTGCCGCCGTATTTTACAACAATGACTTTCTTGCGGTACATCTGAATGTACGGCAAGGCTCTTGCCAGGATCTCCGCCTTTTGGTGATTTGCAATTTCCATTCTCTCACTCCGTTCGCTTATATTTCCTAATAAAATCAGGTGCGGTAGTCGCCGTTGATTTTTACATAGTCGTAGGTCAGGTCGCAGCCCCAGGCGGTGGCTTTCTCGTCCCCCTGGTTCAGATCCACTAAAATATAGATCTCGTCCTCCGCCAGTACCTTGGCGGCCTCTTCCTCAGAGAAGTCCACACCCGCGCCGTTTTGGCACACGGTGACCGTACCGGCCGTGGACTTTAAGGCCACATCAACCTTGTCAATATCAAATTCCGCCGGGGCGTAACCGATGGCGCACAGCACCCGACCCCAGTTGGCATCCTCGCCGAACATGGCGCATTTGAACAGGGTAGAGCCGATCACTTCCTTGGCAACGATAATGGCGGTGTCCTTGGTGGGCGCGCCGGAGCACACGCATTCCAGCAGCTTGCTGGCGCCCTCGCCGTCCTTGGCCAGCATGCGGGTCAGGTTGGCCATCACATCATAAAGGGCGGCCTTAAAGGTGTCCATCGCCGGGCCGGGGGCGGTGATTTCCGCGTTGCCCGCCAGACCGGAGGCCATGATTTCTACCATATCGTTGGTGGAGGTATCGCCGTCAATGGACAGGCAATTGTAGGTGACTTTTACGATCTCACGCAGCGCCTGTTGCAGCATTTCCGCGCTGATGGCGCAGTCGGTGCTGATAAAGTTCAGGGTAGTGGCCATATTGGGGTGGATCATACCGGAGCCTTTGGCCATACCGCCCAGGCGGCAGGTTTTGCCGTCCAGCTGGAACTCTACTGCATACTCTTTCTTCACTGTATCGGTGGTCATAATAGCGGTAGCCGCTTCTTCGTTTTTACCATAATCCAGTTCTTTCACCAGCGTAGGCACGGCAGTAATAATCGGCTCAATGGGCAGCACCTGGCCGATGACACCGGTGGAAGCCACCAGCACCTGTTCAGCAGGCAGACCCATTTCGTCTGCCACCAGCTGACACATTTTGGCTGCTTTTTCTACGCCGTCTGCGTTGCAGGTGTTGGCATTTTTTGAGTTGGCAATGATGGCTTTGGCCTTGTTACCGCTTTTTGCCAAGTGGTCTTTGGTTACAAGTATAGGTGCGCCCTTCACTTTGTTTTGGGTATATACCGCTGCGGCGTTGCACAGCACATCACAGGCCACCAGGCAAATATCGTTTTTATGTACATAGTCCGGGTTCGGGTTTTCTACTGCCGGCTTTTTTATACCGCAGTAGGTGCCGCTGGCTTTGAACCCTTTTGCGGCACAAATGCCGCCGTCAATCTTGGTCATACTTTATTCTCCTATCGTCAGCCCGGTGACTTCATCCAGCCCCAGGGCAATGTTCATACACTGAATGGCAGCGCCGGACGCGCCCTTGCCCAGGTTATCGAACCGAGCAGTGAGTAGCAGCCTTTCGTCGTTGCCGTTGATCTCAATTTCCATGTCATCCCGACCGGCCATATTGTTGGCGCCGATCATACTTTCGCTGTAACCCAGGGGGCGTACCTTGACCACTCGGCTGTCGCCGTAGTGCTCTGCGTAGAACGCCTGCATATCTGCCGGGGTCATTCGCTTTTTCAGTAGGTCGGCAAACAGCGGTACGGATACGGTCATCCCGCAGGGATAGTCACAAATATGGGGAGCGAAAATGGGCGTGCGCGCCAAGTGGCTGATGGCGCCCATTTCTTTTAAGTGCTTGTGCTGCTGGGTCAGGGCGTACTGCCGGGGACTGTCCAGTTCAGGATCCCGATCTGCCGCTTCATATTGGGCAATGCCTTTGTTCCCTGCGCCGCTGTAACCGCTCATGGCGTAGCACACAATGGGATAGTCGGCGGGCAAAATGCCGCCGGACATCAGGGGATAGACCAAAGCGTTAAACCCGCTGGCGTAGCAGCCGGGCACCGCAATACGGTTGGAGCTTACGATCTTCTCTCGAAAGGCGGGTGCCAGCTCCGGAAAGCCGTAGGCCCAGTCCGGCAGGGTGCGGTGGGCAGTGGAGGTGTCAATCAACTTCACCTTAGGGTTAGTGACCAGTGCCACTGCTTCAATGGCTGCCGGGTCCGGGAGACAGAGAAAGGTAATGTCCGAATCGTTTATGCACTTGGCTCGCTCTGCCGGGTCCTTCCGCTTGTCCTCGTCAATTTGAATCAGCTCCAGCTCCGGTCGGTTCTGGAACCGGGAAAAAATCTTCAGTCCGGTGGTGCCGGCTTTACCGTCAATGAATATTCTTGTCATTTTTATACAGTCCGTCCTTTTTTTACTTCTATTTATTATACACTCATAGAGAGCAATGTCAATAGAACGACGGAAAAAATATCATAAATATGCAAAAAATAAGAATAAATATACATTGTGTATTCAATTCCATAGACAAGGTGCTCTATAATCAAAAAAATATGGCCCTTTTTGGGGCCAATGGCTTGACAAATTACAGATTTTCTCTATTCTGTTAAACTGTCTTAGAGTGTGTAATTTTAGGCAAAGGAGGGTGAATATGCAAAAGGAAGTGATGGTGGCGCTGATCTCCTTGGCAGGTACCATTGCCGGCTCTTTTGGAGGCGTGCTCGCGTCGTCCAAACTGACAACCTATCGGCTGCGGCTGCTGGAAAATAAGGTGGACAAGCACAACCGCTTTGCGGAGCGGCTGCCGGTGGTGGAGGAAAAATAAAGGTCCTCAACCATCGGGTGGAGGACCTGGAGCACGCCGAGGCGGCTCAATCTATGCGTTCAAAGTAAAGCAGGGTGTCAATCGGGCAGGGGAGGGTGACCGTTTCGTTTGAATAGATCTTGTCGCCCAGTCGCCATTTGCCGGTGGGTATGCGCACCTTGCGTCTGCGTTGCCCCTTTTTCAGTACCGGCGCCACTAAGATCCGGTCGCCCAGCAGAAATTGGTCGGTTATGCCGCCGTAGCCGCAGTGAGGATAGGCGTATTCCATGGCCCGCACTATGGGCGCTCCGGTTTGGCTGGCCGCTTTGGCACAGGCGATGATATAGTCACCGTATTTGGCATGCAGGGCGCTCATTTCTCGACAAATGCGACGGGTCTCTGGATTGCCCAGATCCCAAATGTTCAGGCTGTACTGCATCATGGGCATCAGCGCAGAGGCCTCGCAATAACGGGCAAACAACTCGTGATCCAACTTTTCTGCCGGGCCGCGAAAGTCAGTGATCTGCCCGCCGCCGATCATATCCGGGCAGCTGTAAGGATAACCGGACAGCCCCTGAATGAGCACATTGGGCAGCAGTGCGCCCAGTCCCAGAAAGTTCCAGCGGTGGCTTTTATCCGCCAGTCGCTGGGCAACACCCATGCCGCCGCATTGGAAGCAAGCCCGTAGTTCATTAAAACGATAGTGCCGGGCAGACAACGCCCACAGTTTACTTTGACCGTTGGCGTCTACGCCCCCGTAGGTGCGGTCATCGTCCCGGTAATACATGGCGTCACCGGCGTCCTGCTTAAATCCGTCAATGCCCAGTTTATCGGTCAAATACCGGGTGCAGGCAAAGAACCAGTCCTGCGCCGCCGGGTTGGAGAAATCCAGCAGATAGTCGGCGCCGTTCCACCATTTCCGCTTGGCCGGTCGTCCGTTCTTGTCCAGCACCAGCAGGTTTTCGTCCTTCAGCTTTTGAAAGTCTGCTTCGCCTGATCGCTGACAAAGGGTGCGATCCACAAAATGACCTTAAAGCCTAAGGTGTGTAGTTCGTCTGTCATCTTTTTGGCGTCTGCGAATTTTGCCGGGTCAAAGCGCCAGTCCCCAAAGGCACGCTGCCAGCCGTCGTCAATGATCAGTTCACCGGCAGGCATACCGCAGTCCAGAATAGACTTGGCATAGTCCACAATGCCCTGCTGGGTCTGGTTGTGCTCAAACTGGATCCAGGTGCAATACTGGGGAATGCGGAACATTAACGCGTCCGGGTAAGTGCCGTCCGGCGGCATGAAGTGATCCACCGCATAGTGATAAGCGCCGCGCAGGGTGTGGTCGTCTGCCTGGTACAGGCCGATCTTGGCTTTGCGGCCGGTGCAGGTAATGCGGCCGAAAAGGAAGCGGGTCTTAAACCCGGCCTCCGACCAAATAACCCGCCCCTTGTTGCTGACAAAGAGCGTGTTTGCCTGGCCGTAGGAGCGCACCACCGTGGTGTCTACCAGCATCACTTTCTTGGCGTTGACCGGCATTAGGTAGCCGTAGTTGGTGTGGCCGCCGTACCAATATTCACCGGGCAGCATGGTCAGTTGCAGCTTGTGCATTGAATAAAATCCCCCAAAATATCGATTTTCCATAGCATACCATTCCGGCAGGGTTCTGTCAAATTCTGCCGGTGTGCATAGGATAAAATAAGAACTTGATCGGAGTGATAGAAATGAAAGTGATGAATATAACTGCCGGTACGCTTGTGCGTACCGTAACGCTGGTGGTGGCTCTGCTGAATCTGGTGCTGACCAGCTTTGGTAAAAACCCGCTGCCGTTCTCAGATGAACAGATCTATACCGGTCTGTCCGCTTTAGTAACGGTGGCGGCCGCCTTGGCTGCCTGGTGGAAGAATAACAGCTTTACCTGCTGCGCCCGCCAGGCAGATGAGGTGCTGCGGGTGTTGCAACAAGAGGGCGCCACAGAGGACGAGAGCGTGGCGGAGACCCTGGAACAGGAGGGTGACTGATGTCTGCACTTTATTATTGCCGGCAGACGACCACTGCCTGCAAGGGCATACCGTACCCCAGTAAGACCCATCCTTATCGGTACGGTACCTCCGGCTGCGTTTATACCAGCGGTTGTGGGATGTGTGTTTCCTTAATGGCGCTGCGCAATTCCACCACTCGAGTGTTCAATACCCGCCAGTGGACCCATCGCTGCTTGGGTATGGGTGCCCGGGCGGCGGAAGGCACGGATATGGCCGTAGTGGCCCGGTATATGAAAGAAAAATACGGCCTGGACTACGCAGTCACCACAGATATGGACCGGCTGTTGGCACATCTGAAACAGGGCTATAAGGCGATTATCAATGTAAGCGGCGGAGGAAAAATGCTCTTTTCCAACAGCGGGCACTATGTGCTGGCCGCAGGCATCGACAAAAACGGCAATTTAATTATTTTGGACCCGTATTGGTATGACGGCAAGTTCACTTTAACTGCCGCTCGCCGCAAATACACGCGGGTGAAAAACGGCAGAGAAGTGTATGTTCGCCCGGCTGACTTGAAAGGTGATGTGCTGTCCATGTGGCTGTTTACCCCAAAGCGCGATGTGCGCCTGGCGTATTCTGTTAATGATATGCATTACCGCAAGTCTGCGCCCACGGCGCCCACCGTAAAGCCCGGCACATATCATTTGACAGCCGTGCGGGGGATCTACAAGGGCGCAGGCGCTGCCAGTGGGCGAAAAACCGTGGGAAAATTGACGGAGAACGGCAAGGCCCACGCTACCGCGTCTAATCCTAAAGCAGACGCATATCTGAAGAAAGGCACCGCCGTTACCCTGACGGATATTCGCTTGCTGTCCACCGGCAATCTGTGGGGGCATTGCCCCTCCGGCTGGCTTTGTATTTGGGAGAAGAAGGGTAACAAGACTTTCATCAAGTAGGCTCAAAGAGAAAAGGTGTGCGCAGTTGCGCACACCTTTTTTGTTTTAGGCAAAAAAAGACGCTCAACGCAAATGCGTTGAGCGCTTTTTGGAGCTGATAACCGGATTCGAACCGGTGACCTCGTCCTTACCAAGGACGTGCTCTGCCACCTGAGCCATATCAGCATATATTGGCGACCCGGAACGGGTTCGAACCGTCGACCTCCAGCGTGACAGGCTGGCGTTCTAACCAACTGAACTACCGGGCCAATTGGCTGTGTTGCGAGTTGTATTATAACCGCTACGAACGCGCTTGTCAAGCACTTTTTGCATTTTTTTGAAAATATGGTACATTTGTTGAATCTCGATACCCTATGTAGTATAATAGAAACAGGTTCTGACTTGGAGGAACAAAGTATGCGATTGACTTCCGGTGCCTCGGACGGCACGAGAAATTATATAGTAGACGGTATTCGCTATGTGTGCGCCAATTTTAAGGAGCGGGCACCCGGTACCCATAGTGAGCGCAAAGCACAGTCTTTTCTGGCCGGTGAGCTGGAGCAGTGGGCGGACGATGTGCAGGTAGAGAATTTTGATGTGCACCCCCATGCCTTTATGGGTTGGATCCCGGCGGCCGGTGTGGTGGCTATGCTCTCCGTTCTGTTTTATTGGCTCACTTTTCGCGGCGCGGTGCACGGGGCTGCGCTGGCGGTGATTGCGCTGTTGCTTACCGTTTTGGCGGTAATTTGTTTGGTGGGGGAGTTTTTGCTGTATCGTGAATGTATTGACCCTCTGTTTCCAAAGAAAACCTCCCGCAATGTGATGGCGGTGCGCAAGCCCAGCGGGGAAGTCCGGCGGCGAATCATTTTTGGCGGCCATACGGACGCAGCCAACGAGTGGACTTATTCTCTACACGGCGGGCTAAAGAGTCTGGCGCTGGTGATGGCAGGGTCTATCGGCGGGCTTCTGTTTGTGACCGTTTTTAACATGATTTGGCTTTGCAATGCCATTTTCGGCAGCGGTTACACCTCGGCCTTTTGGCTGGTGATGGGGGTGCTGGAGTTGGTGTTGGTGCCGTTTTTTGTTGCCATTCTCTTTTTTATCAACTGGCGTGTGGTGGTTGACGGTGCGAACGACAATTTAAGTGCGGATTTTATCGCTATGGGTGTTCTGCGAGAGATGGCGGAGCAGAATGTTCGATTTGAGCACACGGAGGTGTGTGCGCTGCTCACTGGCTCGGAAGAGGCAGGACTGCGGGGAGCCCTGGCCTATGCCAAGCGGCACAAGACGGAGCTTCAGCAGGTGGAAACGGTATTTATCGCCATGGACACCATGCGAGAGATTGAACAGCTGCAGATCTACACCAGCGGCTGTACCGGTACCCAAAAGAATTCCAATGCCGTAGGCGAGCTGATTTATGAGGCTGGGGAGAACTGCGGCATTGAAATGCGAGAGACCGACTTATATCCCGGCGCCATTGACGCTGAGGGCTTTAGCCGCTATGGGTTGGAGGCCGCCGGCTTTTGCGGGGTGAACCACGACCCGCGTACATATTACCACACCCGGCTGGACACGCCGGATAATATCAGTGAGGCTTGTATCAATCTGTCGCTGGATATTTGCCTGGAGGCCGCCGGTCTGTATGACCGCTCCGGCGGGCTGGACGCCTTCCGTGAGGAGGGCAAAAAACGCTTTAAGCGCGGCCACAATTAAGTCATTTTGCAGAGTGCCTGCCGTACCGGCACCGCTGCGAGTAATATAAGGGGAACTAACTTATGCAAACCATTACACCAAACAGCAGTTTGGCCCAGGTGATTCAAAATCCGCTGGGTCGGGATTTGCTGGAAAAAGTGTTGCTGAACTTCGGCTTTAAGCCGGAAGATTTTGAGCGCTCCGCATTGTCTAAGCTGAAAGTGAAAGCACTCAGCCCACTTACCGGCGGCGTGATCAAAAAGAGCACGGTGCAGATGTTCTGCGATCTGCTGAACAGCGAGAGCAACGCCATTATTGCGCCGGACGACAGCCCCATTACGCCACAGTGGTGGAAAGAGGCTGTGTTTTACCAAATTTATCCACGCTCTTTTAAGGATTCCAACGGCGACGGTATCGGCGACATTAACGGCATTATCGAAAAACTGGATTATCTTAAGGACCTGGGGGTGGACTGCATTTGGTGCAGCCCCATGTATAAAAGCCCCAATGACGATAATGGCTACGATATTTCCGACTACTACGATATTATGGACGACTTTGGCACCATGGCGGATTTTGACCGTCTGCTTAGTGAGGTTCATCAGCGGGGCATGCGGCTGATCATGGACTTGGTGGTGAACCATACTTCTGACGAGCACCCCTGGTTTGAGGCCGCCAAGCAGGACCGGAATAATAAGTACCATCAGTATTATATTTGGCGCCGGGACGACGGCAGCCACACCCCGCCTAACAACTGGGAGAGCCTGTTCTCCGGTTCTGCCTGGAATTATTATGAAGCGGTGGACAGTTGGGCTATGCACGCCTTTTCCAAAAAGCAGATGGACCTGAATTGGGAGAATCCGGCGGTACGCCACGATATTTATAAGATGATCAACTGGTGGCTGGACAAGGGCATTGACGGCTTCCGTATGGATGTGATCAACTTTATCTCCAAGTGGCCCAGTTTGCCGGACGGAGACCCGGTGGTGGGCAAGACGCTGGGCTTTTGTGGGGCGGAATTTTACTTCTACGGTCCCTGCCTGCACGCGTATTTGCATGAGATGAACCGCAACTGCTTTGGTCGCGGCGACAAGGAATATGTGACCGTTGGCGAGTGCGGCGGTTTAGGTATTGAGACGGCCAAGCTGACAACGGCAGATACCCGCCAGGAGCTGTCTATGGTGTTTAACTTTGACCACTTGGATAATGCGGGGCATATGCGCTTTGACGAGTACCAGTATGATCTGCGCAAGGCGGTAAAGACCATACTCAAGTGGCAGGTGGAGTACACCAATCACTGCTGGCCTACGCTGCTGTTTGAAAATCACGACAATCCCCGGGTAACATCTAAAGTGGACCCAACGGATACATACACCCCGGAGATCGCCAAGCTGTGCGCCGTGCTGGAAATGACCTTAAAAGGCAGTCCCTTTATTTTTCAGGGACAGGAGCTGGGTATGACCAACACCCATTTTGACAGTATGGATGATGTGCGGGATGTGGAGAGCATCAATTTTTATAATAAGCTGGTGGCCAAGGGCAAAAAGCCGGAGAAAGCGCTGCGGATCATTAACGGCGGCTCACGGGACCACGGCCGAACCCCAATGCAGTGGACGTCAGAGCCGGGCGCCGGATTTACCGACGGCACCCCTTGGATCGGAATCAACAAGAATGCCGTGCGCGTGAACGCTGCCGATGAGGCAAAGGTGCCGGACAGCGTGCTCAACGACTTTAAGCGGCTGATTGCTCTGCGCCACGCCAATCCGGCGCTGGTGTACGGCGACTTTACCCAACTGTGCCCGGAGAATAAGAATGTGGTTTGCTACAAGCGCACCCTGGACGGCAACACTTTCTTTGTGGAGCTGAATCTGACCGGAAAGCGGCAAAATCGTCCTTATGACCCGGTTGGCTTTGAACGCTTGTATTCCAACTACCACGACCACCGGGATGTGCTGATGCCCTTTGAGGCCAATGTGTATTTGGCAGAGGGAGAGGCCAAGGCTTGATGCGGGACTGGCACATTCACCTGGAGCGGGGTCCGTACACCGTAGAGTGGGCGGAGCAGTTTGTCCGCCGGGCGGATAAACTGGGAATTCGCGAGATCTGCCTGTTAGAGCACTCCGTGCGCTTTTTTGAGTTCCACCCCACCTTTGCTCAGGCGCGGGCGTACAACGATTATCAGCGACATTGGTTTGACGAAAAAGTGCAGACCGCCCGCCATTTGGACGAATTCAAGCGCTTTGGCGATAGACTGCGGGCAAAGAATTACCCGGTGAAGATCAAGCTGGGGCTGGAAATCTGTTATTTTCCCCAACACGCGGATGTGATCGAGCAGGTAACCCGGGATGGCTATTTTGACTTGTTGCTGGGCAGCGTCCACTGGATCGACAACTGGACCTTTAACCAGCGGAAGAACCAGTGGCAGGGCAGGGATGTGAATGCCTTGTACCGCCGGTATTTTGAATTGCAAAACCAGGCGGCAGACAACGGACTTTTTGATATTCTGGCCCACCCGGACCTGATCCGCTGTTTCGGATTTGCACCGGATTTCAACTTAAATGAGCAGTATAAAACCCTGTGCCAAAAGGTAAAGGCACAGGGTATGCTGCTGGAGATGAACGGCGCCAAGGGACCGGGGCTGCACCCGGATTTTTTGGCTGTCGCCAAGGCTTGCGGCGTGCAGTTCTCTGCCGGGTCAGACGCGCATTGTCCGGAAGATGTGGGCAAAAACTTGCCTGCCATCTATCGCCGACTGGCAGAGGGCTAAATGCCGTAGATCCCGCTTTGTTCGTCTAAGAACCAGGGGATTTTCGGCGGGTAAAAAGTAAATAGCATAAACAGCGCACTGACTGCCAGGAGTAGGAAAATACCTGCGGTTTGTGCGCTTTTTCCTTGCAGTTTGCCGTTGCGTGTCAGCACAGCGTCTATCCAAAAAGCGCTGCCTACGCCTAGGATAAAGGAAATAATATCCAGCGCCATAACATCCCTGCCGATGATCCCCTTATAGGTGAAGAACAAGGCTGTGATCACTCCAATGCCGGTAAGGGCGCCCACACAGTGCCGCGCCCAAGCGCCAGATTGCCCCTTGGTGCTGCGCAGGTCGATTAGGCACCACAGGAGAAAGGGAAACCATAAAAGTTTGAGATGCTCCCAGGGGCTTTCATTTACCGGGCACACCAGCGCCACCAGGCGGTTGTCTCCGGTCCATTGGTAGATAAAGTGCCACAAGGTGCCCACAATGCTCACAAAGGCAAATCCGCACCATTGCAGCCCGGTTTTGTTCCTCATACAATCACCGATAGAAGTGTATGCAAATTTTCGGGGGATTATACAGTTAGCGCCTTGATTGTTGTTGGGCGTTTTTGCGGTGCGGTGTGGGCACCGCACCCTACATTGCCAACGAATAGAGCGGGCGGATACTATCCGCCCCTACGGTCGATCGGATACAAAAATGCCCTCGTAGGGGCGGCAATCTGCCGCCCGCCATGTCCACCGGACTGTTTCTTCCAAATTTGTCTTCGCCAAATTTGGAGCAGCTTGTCGTTGGTTCGAGTCCAATTCAAAATAACAAAAAGAACGGAGCACATAAGGTAGTATACCATTTTGGTTGGACTTCAAGGTTGCGCAACCTGCTACGAAACAGTCCACCGGACTGTTTCTTCCAAATTTGTCTTCGCCAAATTTGGAGCAGCTTTGTCGTTGGTTCGAGTCCAATTCAAAAAAACAAAAAGAACGGAGCACATAAGGCAGTATACCATTTTGGTTGGACTTCAAGGTTGCGCAACCTGCTACGAAACAGTCCACCGGACTGTTTCTCCCAAATTTGCAATCATGCAAATTTGGAGCAGCTTGTCGTGGTTCGAGTCCAATTCAAAAAAAAAAAGAACGGAGCACACTTTTGTGTGCTCCGTTCTTTGGCTCCCCAAGTTGGACTCGAACCAACGACCCTGCGGTTAACAGCCGCATGCTCTACCAACTGAGCTATTGAGGAATATCAACACTCATAGTGTAGCAGAATTGGCAGGGCGTGTCAATAGAGAATTTGCGCTATTTTTCATTCTTTTTGCCTAACAAGCGGCGCGCAAGGGCTGCATGATCCGATTATAAACAGGAATCAAAAGGCTAAAGATGACCAGCACCTCCGCAAAGAGCAGCAAGGCGTACAGCCAATTATATGCCGTGGTGCCCACGGTCATCACTTTGCCCAGCAAACGGGGCAGGGGGTATGCCCAGAGGAAGAAGTGAAAAAGATAAATAAACAGTGTGTTCTGCCCCAAATACTCCAAATAGCGGCTTTGCAGGCAGTTTGACAATGCCGCAAAGAACAGACAGCCGCTAAGTGCACTCACTACCATGGGCACCAGCTCGCCATAGTAAGAATATGCCATCACCAGCCCGTGGCCGTTGATGTGCAGATTGAGTAACCCAAAACCAACGGATGGCAATATGAATAGTAAACCGGGTGCTTTTAATTTTAACACACCTTCTCGCAGCAAATACCCCACGGCCATAAAGAACACAGCCACCATGCCGTCTGTGTAGCGCCAAAACATCGCGGCGGAGTCACGGAAAAAGTGCGCATAGGCATATCCGGCAAGCAGACAAATCAGCGCAGCCAGAAACAGCGGCGTGCGCTTGCCTTTTGTCCATTTCAGCAAGAAGTAAAACAGTATCTCCGCCACAAAAAAGCAGTAGATAAACCAAGCTCTGCCGGTGTATTCATTCATATTCGGCAGTCCGCTGACAGCGCCCAGCAAGAACGATTTGACCGGAAATGCAACGCCTCTTATCACTTGTTTGGCCACGCCTACTGCAGCGCAGCATACCAAATACAGCAAATAGGGCAGAAGCAGATAGACGCATTTCTTCTTTAGAAAAGCACCGAATTTAGGCTGCTTGGCGCTGAAAGTCAGCCCAGAGGCAAAGAAAAACAGCGGCATAAAGTAGGATCCGATCCAGCCGTTCACCACGGTTGGCAGTGCCTCCGTATGGTACAGGATCACCGAGCAAATGCCCAGTGCCTTGAGTATATCTACGCTGCCGATCCGCTTAGCCATCCCGGTTACCTGCCTTTCTGCTTCCACTATACCATAAACGGCTGCAATTTCCAAGTGGTACAAGTTGCTTTTTTGCCTTGCCGTAAGGTCGGGGGTGTGCTATACTACTTGCAAAGATCAAAAAGGGGGTGTCTGCTTGCAGAACCCATTGTCTATATTGCCTACCCGGCTGCTGCCCTGGTTTGCCCAGAACGCCCGCCCGCTGCCTTGGCGGCAGGACCGCCGGCCGTACCATGTGTGGCTGTCGGAAATTATGCTGCAACAAACCCGGGTAGAGGCGGTTTGGAACTACTATTTGCGCTTTCTTGCCGCTTTGCCTACGGTGGAGGATTTGGCTGCCGCAGAGGAAGACAAGCTGCTGAAATTGTGGGAAGGTCTAGGGTATTATAATCGCGCCCGTAATCTGCAAAAGTGCGCCCGGGTGATCGTCAATGACCTGCACGGTGAATTTCCTACGGATTATGACGGCTGGCTGGCGCTGCCGGGAATTGGGCCGTATACCGCCGGAGCGGTAGCATCCATCTGCTTTGATTGTCCGGTGGCGGCGGTAGACGGCAATGTGCTGCGGGTGATTACCCGTTTTACAGAAAATGCGGCTCCCATTGACTTGCAGACCACAAAAGCCCGGATCAAAGCAGATCTGGAGCAGGTGTACCCGGCAGGGGCTTGCGGTACTTTCACGCAAGCGCTGATGGAATTGGGCGCCTGCGTTTGTACGCCAAAATCGCCGAAGTGTTCGGTTTGTCCCTTAGCCGATGTATGTGCCGCCAATACTTCCGGTAGCCAGACGGATTTTCCGGTCAAGTTGCCTAAGCGGGCAAAGCGGCACCAAAACCGTACGGTGTTTTTTTTGACCTGCGGAGACAGAGTGGCCCTTTCCAAACGCGGCGATAAGGGGCTGCTGTCCGGTCTGTGGCAGTTGCCCGATACAGACGATTTTTTGAATGAGGGGTCAGCCATTGCTTACTTGCAAAATGTTGGTTTGGAGCCGCTGGAATTGCAAAAGATCGTACATGCAAACCATGTTTTCACGCATATTCACTGGGATATGCGCTGCTATTATATGACCGTACGAGAGGCCGCCGGGAGTTACACCTGGGTGCCGCTGGAGGAAGTGCGGCGAGACTATGCGCTGCCTACGGCATATCGCCAATTTTTTGAGGTAGAAGATGACCACTGATTTTATACACGGCAGACCGATGAAGCAGATCGTTGTGTTTTCGCTGCCGATTATGCTCAGCTCCCTTTTGCAATACACCTATAATATGGTGGATAATATTATTGTTGGGCGCTATGTGTCTACAAACGCGCTGGCCGCCGTGGGCAATATTGCGCCCATCAGCAGTTTTGCCATCGGCGCTGCATTCGGACTAACCGCCGGCTTTACCATACCGGTGGCGCAGTGCTTTGGTGCCGGGGATCAAGAGGAAACCAATCGCCAGGCCGGTAACGGTATCGGTTTGTCGCTGATTACAGGTGTACTGTTTTCCGCGCTGGCGCTGCTGGTTCTGCACCCGATGCTGGGGTGGATCCATACCCCGAAAGAGATCTATGACCTGTCTGTGCAGTACGCGGCAATTATGTATCTGGGTGTGCCGGCACAGCTGCTTTACAATGTGTTTACCGGTATTGCCCGCAGCGTTGGGGACAGCAAAAAGCCCCTGTTGTTTTTGCTGATCAGCGTGGCTGTTAATCTGGTGCTGGACCTGCTTTTTGTGGCGCATTTCGGTTGGGGCGTGGCAGGCGCCGCTTGGGCAACTTTGATCTCTCAAATCGTGGCAGCTGTGTCTGCCGGGATTTATGTGTTCCGGGGCATACCGGTTTTGCAGCTGAAAGCGCGTATGTTGGTACCTACCGCTAAGCGTACCCGCCGCCAGCTGGCGCTGGGCATTCCGGTGTCCTTGCAGTTTACCATTACCAGTATCGGCTCTATGATTTTGCAAAGCGCCGTGAATGGCTTTGGCGCCAATGTGGTGGCGGCGTTTACTGCTGCCGGTCGGGCAGAAAGCATCACCAATATTCCTATGAGCAATCTGGCGGTGGCCGCGTCTACCTTTGTGGCCCAGAATTACGGCGCCGGGCAGTATCGGCGAATTCTCACCACCGTGCGCAAGGTGTTTGTGGTGGATCTGGGGTTGTCTGTTCTCTGCTCCCTGGTACTCTTTTTCGGCGGAGAGCAGATCGTGGGTCTGTTTATGACGGATTATAACAGCCAAATTGTGTACGCTGCAAAAGAATACCTGTTTGCCATCTCCCTGTGTTACAGCTTGGTAAGCGTACTGTTTGTCTTTGCGTAATACCCTGCAAGGGCTGGGTTGTACCTATGCAAATGCAGTGGCAGGCGCCGGAGAGTTAATAGGCAGAATCACCGTTTCGTATCTTTTCACACCGCTGTTTGGGTTCAAAGCTGTCTGTTTTGCCGGTCCTGTGGCCTGGCTACTTGCAGACCTACCCCTAATTGTGCTATACTGGAGGAAAGCCAAGCAAATGCGTAAGTTGTCAAATCAATAAGGGGGATTCATAATGACTTATTACATTGCTATGGGCATCGGCGTAGCCGTTTCGCTGGCCTTCGTCTTTGTCCGCTCCGGGGGGAACTCTGTTCGAAACCTGATTTTCAAATCCGTGTCCAGTTTGTTCTTTATGCTGTCGGCGGTGTTTGCTGTGATCGAGAATTACACCAATGCTGCCCAGTATGGCTCGCTGATCATCATGGGCGGTGCCTTGGGACTTGTGGGCGACATTCTGTTGGATTTGAAAGGGGTTTACAAAAAGGACGCCAATAATTACCTAAAAGGCGGCTTTATCTTCTTTCTGATCGGTCATGTGTTTTATACCGCGGCTTTGATCCATTTTACCAAGCTGGATTGGTGGAAGGTCCTGATCAGCGCCGCAGTTGCTATTGCCGTTGGCGCAGTGATGATCGCCACCGCCAACATTATGCGGGTGCATTATGGCAAGTATCGCCGCATTGTATTCTTTTATGTGTGCTTTTTGGTAATGACCAATGTTACCGCTATTTTCGCCGCCTTTACTACCGGCGAAAAGTCCATGATCCTAATGGCCATCGGTGCAACGCTCTTTACCATTTCGGACGCGATTCTCAGCAATACCTATTTCGGTCGCGGGTTTGACGGCGGCATTTGGCTGTTCCTGAACCACTTTGCCTACTACGCCGGTCAGTATTTGATCGCTTCCTCTGTATTCTTCTTTGGCAAATAATATCACTGCTTTTCGGCTCCTCTTGTGTGCAAGGGGAGCCGTTATTTTCTTTCATGGGGCGAGGGCTTGCTCCCGCTGTTAGGGTCGCCGAATTTGGTGTGGTTGTGACTCTCCGATTTTGCTAAACTTGCATTTTTTCTTCAAATGGCGTATAATATTATGCGTTTGAGTAATCGCTCAAAGGGGGAACTTTTATTTCTATTCAGAAAAAGAAATTAGCTGCGGCTGCCGTTAGCGCTTGCCTGATCCTGGGCAGCACCGCGCCGGCACTGGCTTCGCCTGTTGCCGCTGCTACGGCGCAGACCCAGATTGCGCCCGGTCCTGCCTTGCCGGTGAACATTATGAATACCGAGCAGCAGACGAATGCGGTACGCGCCAAAATCAAGGTCACCGACCTGACCGGCAAGCATGCCACCTTGTCCTGGGACAGCGGCACTCCCTTTGCCATCTACAATGTGTACCAGTATGATTACATTCTCAAAAGCTGGAGCCTGCGTACGCAGGTGCGGGTAAATACGGTGGAATTGACGGACCTGACCCCGGCCATGTTCTATAAATTCAAGATCACTGTGCCCGGCAGCGACGTTCTCCAGGAGAGCACCGTGGGGGAGACGGATTTTTATACCCGACCCTCTGCCAGTAAAATGAAGCTGTCTGTTTCAGGCGCCACAGAGGTGACCCTGAAATGGAGTACCAAGCATTCTCCTGCCTACTACGAACTGTACCGTGCGGAGAAGAACGGCAAGTACAAAAAAATCGCCAAAATCAGCGGCAAAAAGCGCACTTTTACCGATATAGATGTGTCGCCCAAGACCGTGTATTCTTACAAGATTCGCGGCGTGGTGGAAAACAGAGAAACCAAGACCAAAAGCCGCTTTTCCGACCCGGTGACGGTGAAAACCACCAAGACCCTGAAGCTGCCGAAAGTCTCCGGCGCCTGCAAAACCTACGCTTATTATGATGCGGTAACAGATAAAACATCGCCTGCCTATGCGGTGTTGAATTCCGGCACCTACCGGGGCGTCACCTACAAGACCACCACCGACGAGACCACCGGTATTCGTATGGTAGGGGAATATTATTGCGCCGCCCTGGGCACCTTTTACGGCACCACCAAGGGCACCAAATATAAGGTCACCCTGGACACCGGCAAAACCTTTAAGATCATTTTGTGTGATACCAAATCCAACCGCCATACGGACAAAAAGCACCAGTACGCCAAGAAAAATAAGGATGTGGTGGAGTTCTATGTGGACCGCACCAAGATCCCCGCAGGGGTCAACGGCAATTATAACCGCTTGGAGCCGTTTCACGGCAAAATTCAGTCCATCGAGCGGTTGACGGAATGGGATCTTGCGGAATCATAAAGGCAGCAACAAAAGCACCCGATTGGGTGCTTTTTTTGTGGTTAAAATGATGTTTGAATTACAGAATTCTCTTGCGTCCGACATGTTTTAATCACCACTGTTTCGTTAAATGTCTATTCGTAATAAAAAAGCTTGTATTTTGTAAAAATCGGTTGACATTCCATATATTAAAATATATAATACCCAATGGAAAAAGGAGGAGTGGGTGAATTATGCCCATTTCTCCTGCTTTTATATCCTGCGGCGCCGAGGGCGCTGCGCAAAATGGAGCGTGAATCTTTATGGCAAAAAAATGGACAGCTGTGCTGATGGCCATTCTCATGGTGCTTACCGCATTTCCGGTGACCACCGCGATGGCAGCCGGCAGCAGCGAGGCAAGTAAGCCGGCAGACGGTACGACTCAGGGTCGTCCCTTTGTCAGCGATAATCCGTCTCATTGGTACCGTATTCCCAGTATGGTTACCCTGGATGACGGTACTGTCGTTGCGGCTGCTGACGCTCGTTGGGACGGCGGTATGGACGGCGGCGGTAACGATGTGATCACCGCGCGTTCTACGGACAACGGCGACACTTGGTCTTACACATGGGCCGGCTATTACGGCGATAACGGCAATGTGTTTAGTAAGGCGTCTACCAGTTATTGCGACAGCAATATTGCAACTGACGGCAAGACCCTGTATATGCTGTCTACCTTCTTTGCTTCCGGCGTAGCCATTAACGGCACTTCTGCGAACGCACAGCCTTCTAAGGACACCGGTTTGGACAGTCAGGGTCGTCTGCTGCTTGCCCGTAACGGCGGCGATTATGACTATTACGTGGGCGCGGTAGGTGCAGACGGGTATGCCAGCATTTATAGAACCAGCGACAGCACGGTCGTCAGCGGCTACAAGGTGAACGGCGAGTTTGAGCTGTTTAAGCATGACGCTTATGTTGGCTGCGTTTGGTATTCTAACTGTGAGTTCCAGGCCAAGAAGTGCCAGTACCTGTTTTTCCGTACTTCCACGGACGGCGGCAAAACCTGGAGCGCGCCCTCTCTGGTAAATGCCAGAAAGAGCGGCGAGAAGTTCTTGGGCGCTGGTCCCGGCCGTGCCGTTGTCACGGATGACGGCACCATTTGTATGCCGGTTTATGTTTACGGCGACAATGCTTGGGGCTCCGGCGACGCTTCTCAGGCAACCAGCTTTATTTACAGTAAAGACCATGGCAAGACTTGGAGCCGTACGGCGAACTTTACCAGCACGTCCTCTTTTGGCGGCAGCGGTTGGTCCAGTGAGGCACAGCTTGTAGATTTAGGTAACGGCGTGGTGCGCTGCTTCTACCGTAACGGTAAGAAAAAGATTATGTACTGCGATGCCACCTGGAACGGCTCGGGCTATCAGTGGGGCGATGTGGTAGATACTGGTATTGACATTTGGGGTAACTGCCAGCTGTCTGCCATTATGTATCCCTATTTGATTGACGGCAAGCGTGCCATTTTGGTTTCTTCTCCCTCCTCAACACAGGGTCGTAAAACCGGCGCCATCTTTACCTTGCTGCTGAATGACGACAATACTGTTTCTACAGAATATGCCAAAAAGACCATTACCGCAGAGGGCGCAACCTTTGCGTATTCTTGCTTGACGGTGCTGAAAGACGGCCGCGTGGCAGATTTGTACGAGACGGACGCCTGTGATTTTACCTATAAGGTTTATGATATCCAATCCCTCACCGGAATGGATGTGGACGTTCCCACCACAGCGGATATTCAGATGAATGTGGGTCAGAAGAAGACCTTAACCTTCTCCGAGCAGAATGTGAATAACTCTGCAAGCGATGTGGTGTCTTTGTCTGCTGCGAAGGAAGAACCCGGGGCCACTGCCAATAAGGCAACGGATGCCAATTACAGCGGCGATTCCGTTTCTGTAAAGCGTGCTTTGTACACCTTTACCTCTACCGGTACAGAGTACACCATTGCCCACGCAGGTATGTACTTAAGTGTGGGTACAAACGGTAAGGCCGGCTATCCCGGTGCGTCTACAGCTGCCAATGTTACATTGCGTGCAGTAGACGGTGGCTTCCAGCTGTTGCAGGACGGTCATTACGGCCTGTATTTTATGGAAAAAGATTCCAAGGGCAATGTGGTGAACCACTTTGAGCGTTGGGATTTTGAGGGTAAAGATAAGGATACCAAAACAGAGGAAGAAGTGCTGAAAGCCACCACCTTCCAGCTGTATCGCAGAATCCGCACCGGCGAGACCGGCAGCACGGAGTTGCCCGGCTACATTCAAGTGAATACTGTGGATGACGGCGAGGAATATTTGATTGTCTATCACGGTACGGACGGCTATTTCCTGCTGAATCCCTCTACCTCTACAACGAATATGTATGCCCATTGCTTAAAGGCAAACGGCGGCAGCACCATTGACGGTTACAATGTTACTGTTACCGCCAACGCAGTAGGTAATGCTGTGGTACAGGCAGGGCTGAATACTTATAATATAACGGTTGTGGACGGCGACTTGGCTGTGACCGGTGTGGTTAAGTATGACCCGGTGATTTATACCCACGGTGATGCTTCCCGTAAGGGGCAGCCGTATATGTATTGCGGCTCTTTGATTTCAGACGGTTCCCAGGCCGGCGAAAAAGAGACCCATTATACGGTTAATGACAGTCGTTATACCATTACCGGCATAAAGTGTGTGGAGGATTCCGCTGCGAATATTAACTATGCGCACGGTAAGCTCAGCGGCACTTTGCATATTGCAGATACTGCCGAGTATGCAAATTATAACAAAGGCGAAACGGTCACCATTGAGACCAATCTGACGGATACGGACGGCAATATTTGGACCCAGACGGATAAGCTGTATGTGGCTTCTAACCCGGTAGCGGGGCACTCTGTTGGTACACAGAATTTGTACACAAATGTAGTCGTTGCGTCTTCTGCTTTAGGTGCTATATATGTGGCAGAGGATTCTTATGGTAATACTGACAGAAAAAATTACACCGGCACAATGGGTATCGAAAATGCGTATAATATCGAAGATGCGAATGCTTTAACTTTTGAAGATAGCTGGGGATCAGCCCGCGGAAATTTGTATTCTACTAGTGCCGGTGATAAAATTGCCGGTCTGTCTGACAACTACAAGAAAGCCAGTGGAGATAATTGTCTTAAAGTGAAAGACAACTCAATGGTATCTGCGTACTACTATTATGATATGAGTAGTGATTCAAATGCAGGTATTACCCGGAATAATGCAGACGGCACCAGTTATTCCTTTAAGCTGGCCTATGTGCCTATGAAGAGTAGCGGTTCCCGTACAGACAGCAGCACGGTTTCTTTCCCGTCTGCAGATTCTCTGAACTATGTGACCGGTACCGGCTTCTCTGCCGATCGTATTTACTTTGACAATTACACCATGGGTGCCGGTGTTAAACAGTATCAGACCATAACCGGCGCATCTTCCGTGCAGCCTAATCAGCAGGAAGAGCAGTCTGTGTTGTTGGCTGAGACTCAGTCTTATTGCACGAATACTAAGAAATCCGGCCTGATTTCAAATACTGTTAAGAACTATTTAAACCTGGGTTTGACCCTACGTGTAAAGGTCTGCAACAAGAGCAACGAGCGTACGCCGTATAATGAGGCGGTGAACAAGGTGCGTGTGTCCACCGATTATACCAAGAGCACTTGGGACAAGTACACCACCGCGCTGCTGAACACAGAGGCATACCTGAACAATTACACCCTGCTGACCACAGACGAGACCACCCAGGATGTGGGCACGGTTTTGGATTCTACTTATACCGGCCTGACCAAGCGTGCTGACTTTACGGAACTGGAAAAGGTGGTAGAGCAGAACAAGGCGGCTTATGATAAGGGCTTTGCCGGCAATGTAACCGATACAGACCAGAATAAGTACACGGTGGACAGCTGGCAGAACTTTGAGAACGCCTATAAAGCCGGTACGGATTTGCTGGCGCAGTATCCGGAAAAGGGCAGAAACAATGTGGCAGGCTTTACCGTAGGTCCCGATTCTGCGGAAAAGACCACCCAAACCAAAATTGATGAGACCGCAACCCAGCTGAAGAACTCCGGCCTTGTGGTTGCTGCTGACGCCAGCGCCTATGAATCTGCCCGCAGCATCAGCGCCACCATCGACCGCACCGCGTTCCCGGACAGTGGTACCGCCATTACCAATACGGTAACCAACGGCGACAGAACCATTTATAAAGTCTACAACGGCAAGGATTATGTGAATGTGCCTGCTGCGCGGCAGGATACGGTAGACGGCTTTACTGCGGATTTGCTGAGTAATATGAATGTAGGCGAGTCCTCCGAGAGAGGCCGCTCCTTTAACGTTGCCTGCACCGTCAACGGCAATCCTTTTGAAACCAGAGAGCAAAAAGCGCAGTACCACTACGGCACCATTGCCCATTTGGATTTCTCTGCTTACAAGTCTCAGGATACCGTTTGCGTTGTGCATACAACCGGCGATACAAAGATTGACCTTGACAAGTGCAATTATCAGTTGTCGCTGCTGGTGCAGCAGGATACCACCATTACGGTTACCACTGCCACCAGACCCAATGTGATTGTTGCCGACTACTTTGGCACGATTTTAGGCGCTTTTGAGGGCGCTACCAGCGTAACCGTAAAAGGCAACACCGTAACGGTGGGCGATACAGTGATTACCGCCAAGGATTCCCCCAAGTACACCTTTACCGGTTGGACTTGGAGCGAAGGCACCCATGTGATTCCGGCGGGTCAGGTTGCGAAGATTGTGCAGAGAGGTACACCCACCGGTGTGAATGTGGACTACACCGTCAGCAACAGCGGCACGGCGGCAAACGCCTTGATCAACGGCGCTACCCAGTACACCGCACACGTTATCAACAAACCCTTAAAGCTGACCTCTGACAACGCTGCGTACTGGACCCGTACCGTAAACGGTGTGGAGACTTTGGCTTCCTACGAGCAGAATGTTACCCTGTTCAGCGCAAATACGGATACCACTTACACGGCATACGCCAGCTTAAATGATCTGCCCAAAAATTTGCAGGAGCAGGCAGAGAGCGGCACGCCGGCTTTGAATGGCGTAGGCTTCTTTGCAGACAACAAGTTTACCTTGTCCTGTGATTATTCTGCCGGTGCGGAGGTGACCGTCTTGGAGGTGGGTGTGATTTACTCCACCACTAAGAATGGAAAGGACACCCTTGTGAAGGGCGGCGACGGTGCGACAACGGTTGTGTCCCGCAATGTTGCCAACTGGACAGGCAGTCCCAATTCCGGCACCTTTACCATGACCAAGAAGGGCAGCGATACCGGCAGCCATTATATGCGTATGTATGTGAGCTACCGTACTTCCCGTATGAACACCCAGGTACCCTTTGTGGTTTATGGTGATATTTATCAGTGTGTAAACGGCGTTGTTTCCGCAGTTAACTAAAGAAGGAGGACAATAGAATGAAGAAATATGATACTCCGACTTTAGATGTAGAGTGGTTCACCGCCCAAACAGCACTGAGCCAGAGCACCACGGACCCGGATAAGGAAAATCCCGACACAGAGTTCTAATCGAAGCATAGAAAACACCCTCGACCAAATGGTCGAGGGTGTTGTTTTTGTTTAGTATTTGGTTTAGCCGTTTACGACGTTCTGCGGTTTGCCGTCTAAATATGCGGCAATATTCGCTTGCAGAATGCCAAGCAGTCTGGCACGGGTCTCATAGGCCGCCCAAGCAATATGGGGGGTAATGCGGCAATTTTTTGCGTGCAGCAGAGGATTGTCAGCCGCCGGCGGCTCGGTAGAGAGCACATCCAGCCCGGCGCCTGCCAGCTTGCCGCTGTTTAACGCTTGCGCCAATGCATCCTCGTCCACCACCGGTCCGCGGCTGGTGTTGATAAAGATCGCGCCGTCTTTCATCTTGTCAAAGGCCGCCGCGTTCATCATACCCTGGGTGTCCGGTGTCAGGGGACAGTGGCAAGTGATGATGTCGCTGTTTGCCAGCACCGTATCCGCATCTGCAAATCGGGTGCTGTGCAGCCCGTCCAAGGGCTTTTCGTGCGGGGTGCACACCAGCACCTGCATGCCGAATGTTTCTGCAATCTGTGCCACTCTGTGCCCGATTGCGCCAAACCCAAAGATGCCCAAGGTTTTGCCGTCTAATTCCATCAGCGGTGTTTTCCAAAAACAAAAGTCCGGGCACCGGCACCATTCACCGTTTTCTACCGCCTGTGTATGCACTGCAACCTGGTTGGTAAAGGACAGGATAAAAGCAAACACCAGCTGCGCCACCGCATTGGTGGAGTAAGCGGGAATGTTGCACACGGTAATACCCAGCTCCTTGGCTGCCGCACAGTCTACCACATTGTAGCCGGTGGATTGCAGCCCAATGTATTCCAGCTCCGGGCGCAACGCTTCCAGCGTTGCACGGTCAAGGACGGTTTTGTTGATAATCAGCAAATTTGCACCTTTGGCGCGTTCTACCACTTGGGCAGCCGTTGTACGGTCATAGACCTTATAGTCGCCATAGTTGCCCATCCAGTCCCAGCTTTGGTCGCCGGGGTTGGTGGTATAGCCGTCTAAATTTACAATTTTCATAAAATCACGCCTTTCTGTCCAAATTATAACCCAGTCCGTCTTAAAATGCAACCGGTACTTGCGCCGGGCACGCCGGGCGGTTATAATAATAAGCAAGGACGCACCCGCATAGTATGTACGGGTGATTTTTGTGAAGCGTGTTTTTCCCGCTGCGCTGTGCGTGGCGTTTGTGTTTGTGACCTGCCTGTCTCTGCAAGTGCTGTTGCGGCAGTCTGTGCCCTCGGCGGTGCAGTACCCCAAGGCGCGCTACAATTTGGTCATTGACCCGGGCCACGGCGGCATGGATGTGGGCACGGTGGCGGCGGACGGCACGGCAGAGAAAGAGATCAACCTGGCCATTGCCCGGAATTTGTATGCTTTTGCGGTGATCAGCGGCATACCCGCCTCGATGACCCGCACCGGGGACTACCTGGTCTACAAGGCCGGAGACGACAAAAAACGCTCAGATTTGTATAACCGTTTTGACTATATTAACAGCGTGGATAATGCGGTGCTGGTTTCTATTCATCAAAACCATTTTGCCGATACCTCCCAGTGGGGGATGCAGATCTGGTACACGGTGAACGATCCGTTGAGCAAGGCACTGGCTGCTCATATTTTAGCTTATGACAAGCAGCACTTGCAGCCGGGTAATCGTCGGGAGAACAAGCCGTCGGACGACAGTTATTATCTTCTTTATAAAGCCAAAGTGCCCTCTGTGATGGTGGAGTGCGGCTTTATGAGCAATGTAAAAGAAAATAATCAGTTAAAACAGGATGTTTATCGGCGCCGCGTGGCCTTTTGCATTTTGGCAGGGCTTAGCGACACCATGAAAACAGGGGAGTTACCGTAATGGCAAAACAGAGGAGTATGTATATTTGCAGCGAATGCGGCTACGAGAGCGGCAAGTGGTACGGCAAGTGCCCGGGCTGTGGCGAGTGGAACACCATGAATGAGGAGACCCCGGCGGTCAAATCCGTAGGCACCAAGCGCAGCAGCGGCGGTTATGCCTCGCGACCGTTAAAACGTTTGTCGGAAATTACAGAAGACGTGGAGCGGCGTATATCCACCGGTATTCATGAGTTTGACCGGGTGCTGGGCGGCGGTATTGTGGAGGGCAGCCTGGTGCTCTTAGGTGGCGATCCGGGTATCGGTAAATCCACCATTTTGCTGCAAGCCTGTCAGCACTTAGGACAGCACCATACCATTCTCTATGTGAGTGGCGAGGAGTCTGCCAATCAGATCAAGCTGCGTGCCAATCGGCTGGGTGTGACTACGGACAGTCTATACATTTTGGCAGAGACGGATGTGGGCAGTATTGCCGAGACCATTCGCAGTGAAAAGCCGGATATTGTGATCATTGACTCCATTCAAACCATGGTGTATGATCAGGTGACTTCTTCTGCCGGATCCGTGACCCAGGTGCGGGAGTGCACCAATATTTTTATGCACACAGCCAAAACCTACGGTATCCCTATTTTTGTAGTAGGCCATGTGAACAAGGACGGCGCCATTGCCGGACCTAAGGTTCTGGAGCATATTGTGGATACGGTGCTGTACTTTGAGGGCGAGCGGAACTACTCTTACCGTATTCTCCGAGGGGTGAAGAACCGCTTCGGCTCCACCAATGAGATCGGTGTGTTTGAGATGACCCAAGAGGGGCTTTTGGAGGTGGAAAATCCTTCGTTGATGATGCTCTCCGGTCGTCCAAAGAACGCCAGCGGCACCTGTGTGGCCTGTGTAATGGAAGGATCCAGACCGATTTTGGCGGAGGTGCAGGGATTGGTAACGGCAACCGGCTTCGGCACGCCCCGGCGTATGAGCACCGGCTTTGATTTTAACCGTATGGCAATGCTCATTGCGGTATTGGAAAAGCGGGCGGGCTTTTTCTTCAACACCATGGACGCTTATATCAATGTGGTCGGCGGTCTGCGGTTGGACGAGCCGGCGGCGGATCTGTCTGTGGCAATGGCGCTGGTGTCCTCGCTGAAGGACGCGGTGATCGGCGACAAGGTGCTGGCCTTTGGCGAGATCGGCTTGGCAGGCGAAATTCGCGCTGTCAGCCATTGCGAACAGCGCGTGCAGGAGGCCGGTCGCCTGGGCTTCCAGCGCTGTGTGATCCCATTCCATAATTACAAATCCCTGTCCAGGGACCTTAAAAAAGAATTGGATATTGTGCCGGTGCGCACCGTTCGCGACGCATTCAGTGCCTTGACGGTGAAAGAGTGATATTTTGACTTAATAAAGGACCCTGCTGCTGCAAGGTCCTTTTGCTTTTTTACTATCGTTCCCAATCTTGCAGGCGTTATGGCGCTGGGGTTTGGGGCTGATTTTTGCCGGTGGCCACCGTGCTGTCGTCAATTTGGTGATCCAGCAGGATTTCTTCTTGGGTCAGCATAAAATAGCTTTGCCAGGCGGGGTCCAGCGGCGTGTTGCCGTCTGCATCGGCCCAGGTCAAATCTACATGGTAGGTGCCGCTTTCCAGTTTTACCAGGTTCCAGGCGTGGGCGGTGTTTTGGGACACGCCGCTGACCTGTGTGCACCACAAATTTGCCTTGCGGCAAAGGTATTCAAATCCGCTGGCATAGCCCTGACAAATGGACGACCCGCCCTCAATGGCGCCGTAGGCGGTGGCAGAGGGTTTGCCGCCGACGGAGTCGTTGTCATAAGTGGTGCGCAAGGAGATCACCGCTGCCAAGTAGCGGTATTTGTCGTAGGTGCTAAAGGTCTTTGGAATGGCGCTGACGATCAGATTGCATTCTTCTTCAAAGATCTGTATTTCCTCTTTTATCTGCTTGGTGTCCGCTGCGGCGGCTGTTGCGTCATAGGGCAAAAAGTAGCAGGCCCGCAGAGCCGTGGTGCGATCGCCCTCTACGACTTCTTCTATATCAAAATAATTCTCATATTCCGGGTGGTCACGGCACAGCGCTGATGCAGCCATCAAAACATTGTCCAGCACAGCGTAGCCCCGGTCCTTGGCCGTGTATGTAAAAGGGGTCAAATCTTTCACTTTTGGGAGCATTTCGTCATAGAGTGCCTGTTGGTCGCCGTTTAGCCCGACATAGGCGGCATTGTCCTGTTTGTATTCGTAGCTGACCGTGGAGGACCAGCCGCTGACAGGGTTCTTCTTCACCAGCTCCAGCGCAGTCTTAATGCTGTCCTCCACTCGCTGGCGGGCAAATGTTTGTGCGGTGTTTTCTGTGGTGGTAACTGCGGTTGTAGGTTCGGTAACCGTGGGCGTTTCTCTTTTGCAGCCGGTGAGCAGGGGAAGCAGTATGGCAATACCGGCGCAGAACAGGGCGGGAAGCGCTTTCTTTAATCGCGTTCGTTTCAGTAGCCTTTGGCGCATGGTTTTCCTCCTATTGGTTGGGGGTCCGCTGCTTTTTGTACGCTGAAAATAAAAAAAGCCACTGTAACCGAAATTACAGTGGACTTGGTGGAGCATAGGGGGATCGAACTCCTGACCTCCACACTGCCAGTGTGGCGCGCTCCCAACTGCGCTAATGCCCCGTAGCTATCTTGCTTTGGTAGTATAGCATAGCGTATGTGGGAAAGTCAAGAGAATTTTTACAAAAAATGCAAAAACACAGATTTTTCTCTTTTGCATAGAATGAGATAGGTTCGTAGGAGGGGTGACAGTGGCGAGTATCAGCCTTTGTATGATCGTGCGGGACGAGGAAGCGGTACTGGGACGGTGCCTGGAGAGCGTGGCACCGGCGGTGGATGAGATCATTGTGGTAGACACCGGCAGCATGGACGGCACCAAGGCGGTGGCGGCTGCCTATACCGATCGGATTTTTGACTTTGCCTGGGTAGATGATTTTGCAGCGGCACGCAATGCATCCTTTGCCAAAGCCACCGGGGATTATATCCTGTGGTTGGACGCAGACGATGTGCTTTTGCCGGAGGATCTGGATGCGTTGTTGTGTCTGAAAAATCGGCTGGACCAATCCCCGGCAGATGTAGTGATGATGCGCTACAACACAGGCTTTGACAGTCGTGGCAACCCCACTTTTTTCTTTGATCGAGAGCGGTTGGTGCGCCGTGCGGCGGGACCGGTTTGGCACGGTCGGGTACACGAATATATTCAGTGCCAGGGCACCAGAATTACAGTGAATATTGCCGTGACGCATCGATCAATCAAGACAGCGTACACCACCCGAAACCTACGAATCTATGAAAAGATGGCGGCGGCAGGGGAGTCGTTTACGCCCCGAGATCGATTCTACTACGGGCGGGAGCTATACTACCATCGGCAGTATGACCGTGCGGTACAGGAATTGCAGGCGTTTTTGGCGCCCGGCGACGGCTGGCTGCCTGATCAGTTGGAGGCCTGCAAGTTTCTGAGTGCAGCCCTGCACGTCCAAGGGGATCGGAAGGGTGCGTTTGCTGCATTGTGCCGGAGCTTTGCCTTGGGAGCACCTCGGGCGGACCTGGTATGCGGTTGCGGTGATCTGTTACTGGAACAAGGGGATTATCCGGCGGCGATTTGTTGGTACAAGTGGGCGCTGGAATTGCCCCGGGACCTGCATAGCGGCTTTGTAAACACGGATGACACCGGGTACTTGCCGTACCTGCGGCTTTGCGTTTGTTATGATCGTATGGGAGATCATGCAGCGGCTGCCCGCTGCAATGCCCAAGCCGCAGCGTACCGACCCGATGATGCCGCTGTGCAGCAGAATGCAGCCTATTTTGCCGCATTGCAGCTCTCTGCCAACCTGCCGTTTATTGGAGAGGATAAGGAGCAAAACCGATGAATACGACGATTTATAAGAACCAACCTTGCTGCGACGCTTGCTGCAAGCCTGCCTGTTCCTGCTGTCCCACCGTTGTTGGGCCTACCGGTCCAACAGGGCCTACCGGTCCCACCGGCCCCACAGGTCCGGGTGTTGGCGCTACCGGACCTACCGGTCCTATGGGTCCGACGGGCGCTACCGGTGCGGCCGGCAGTAACGGCCAAATGGGGCCCACAGGTCCCACCGGCGCACCGGGTAGTAACGGCCAAATGGGTCCCACCGGTCCAACAGGTGCAACCGGAGCTGCTGGTATAGCGGGTGCAACAGGTGCTACCGGCGCTACGGGTGCTACCGGCGCCACAGGTGTTGCAGGTCCTGCCGGTGCAATAGGACCTACTGGTGCAACAGGTCCTACCGGACCTACGGGTGCCACCGGTGCAACCGGGACGGTACTGCCCGGCGAATTGGTGACCAATGGTACTATGGAGCAGTTCACCAATACTGTCCCCACCGGCTGGACGGTGAACAACGAGGCTTTGGCTGGGCAAGCTACCGGCGCCGGTCAGGTGCACAGCGGTTTGTCAGCGGTGCAACTGGCATCAGGTGCGCAAATGCGCCAGACGCAAGCAGCTGCCCCAGGCAGCTATTACCGGCTTTCCTTTTATGCCCAAGGGGTAGGGGATCAACCGGCAGTGATTGGCAGGATTATCTTTACAGACGCAGCCGGCGGCGAATCAATTGCGGCTGATGTGTCGGTGCGTTCTCAGGATATGGTTAAGACGGCGCCGAATTTTGGTTATTATCAGGTAATCAGTACTGTGGTGCCGGAGAATGTGACCACAGTGACAGTTTATCTGGAAGCAACCGGCGGCGCGGATGACAGCGTAATTCTGGACGATGTATCTCTGACCGTGGTTTAACTGCGGGGGCTCGGTGTGCCTAAGCGCACCGGGCTTTTTTCATTGCCAAAAAAGGCAAAAAAAGTCTACTCCAAATGGTCCGCGGTCAAATCGGCAAAAACAAAATAAACGAAGGCAGTAGGAGACTGCTGCCTGTTTGTAAATCGGCTGCGATTTATCGCCACAAGGCCATCGGTATAACCGTTGGCCTTAATTTTGTAAAAAATATTGCAATTTTTCTTTGTATTTTGCGAATCATCTGTTATAATAGGCACATTCCAAGGAGAGGATGTGGAGTAATGGGCGGATATTTTGCCGCAGTATCCAAAGAAGATTGCGTATTTGATTTGTTTTTCGGGGTGGACTACCACTCCCACCTGGGCACACGCCGGGCGGGAATGGCGGTGTATGATCCGGAAACCGGTTTTGACAAAGCCATACATAATATTGAAAACGCGCCGTTTCGTACGAAGTTTACCAAGGAGTCTCAGGAGATGCACGGCACCATGGGCATCGGCTGTATTTCTGATTTTGAAGCGCAGCCCATTCTGGTGCGCTCCCATCACGGGACCTTTGCCATTACAACGGTAGGGAAGATCAACAATGCAGACGCTATTGTGGATGAGATTATCGGGACCAACGCCCATTTCTTTGAAATGCACAACGGTGAGATCAATCCCACGGAACTGGTGGCAGCGCTGATCGACCAAAAAGAGAATTTTGTAGAGGGTATTCGTTACGCGCAAGATATGATCGACGGCTCTATGAGTATCTTTGCTTTTGACCCCCAAAGGGGTGTATGCTGCCCGGGACAAGCTGGGGCGCACACCCATTGTGCTGGGCAAAAGACGGACGGTTACTGCGCCAGCTTTGAAAGCTTTGCCTATTTGAACTTGGGCTATACCGATGACAGAGAACTTGGCCCCGGCGAGATCGTGGTGCTAACGCCGGACGGTGTGCAGCAGTTGGTTGCACCGGGCAAAAAAATGAAAATTTGCACCTTCCTATGGGTGTATTACGGTTATCCGTCCTCGTCCTATCAAGGGATCAGCGTGGAAAAAATGCGTTATCACTGCGGCGAGTTGCTGGCTGGCCGAGACAACGCCAAGCCGGACATTGTGGCTGGTGTGCCGGACTCCGGCATTGCCCACGCCATCGGCTATGCCAACGCCTCCGGCATTCCGTTTTCTCGTCCATTTGTTAAGTACACGCCTACCTGGCCCCGCTCTTTTATGCCACCTAACCAGACCAAGCGCAACTTGATCGCTAAGATGAAGTTGATTCCGGTGCACGATTTGATTGAGGGCAAGAGCCTGCTGCTTATTGACGACTCCATTGTTCGCGGCACCCAACTGCGGGAAACCACGGAGTTTTTGTACGCCAGCGGCGCAAAAGAAGTGCATATCCGGCCGGCGTGCCCGCCGTTACTGTTTGGTTGTAAGTATCTGAACTTTTCCCGTTCCACCTCAGAGATGGAACTGATCACGCGTCGTGTGATCCTGGAACTGGAGGGCGGCGATCCGACAAAGGAAGTGCTGGCAGAATATGCCGACCCGGACAGCGAAAAATACGCTGCTATGGTGGAAAAAATCGGCGAAAAGCTGCACTTTACCAGCTTGCGCTATCATCGACTGGACGATATGATCGCTTCCGTAGGTATTCCTGCGGATCAGCTTTGCACCTACTGCTGGAACGGCAAAGAATAAATAGTGCAAAAGAAAAAGAACAGTTATCCTTGCGGATAGCTGTTCTTTTTTGCTATTGAAATAGATGCTATTTATAGATTTATATCAATAACCGGTTACTCTGCTTTCATGTTCGCAAAGCACTCGCTGCAATAAACCGGACGGTCTTCCCGCGGCTCAAAGGGAACCTTGCAGGCTGCGCCGCAGTTGGCGCAAACAGCGTCGTGCATTTCGCGGGGACCGCGAGCGGCGGCTTTTCTTGCGCTACGGCAAGCTTTGCAGCGCTGGGGCTCATTGACAAATCCCTTTTCAGCATAGAACTCCTGTTCACCGGCTGTAAAGACGAATTCGTTCCCACAATCCTTGCAGACTAATGTTTTGTCTTCGTACATTGGACCTTAACTACCTCTCATAAGATTTATTCAAAAAGAAGCGTCAACTTCTTACGAATACGCTGTAATGCGTTGTCTACCGCCTTGGGACTTTTGTTCAGTCGGGTGGCAATATCCGCATATCGAAAACCGCTGATGTGCAGGCGCAGCACCTCATTTTCCATGGGGGACAACTGCTGCTCCAGCGCGCGGCTTAGGCGCGCCACACTCTCTGCAGCCAAAAAATCGTCCTCCGCGCTGACGGCTGTACCCGCATGATCCAGATAGTCCTCCAAGGGAACCATATTATCCGTGGGAACATCTTTGCGCCGACTGAATTTTCGCAGCGCGGTTTGTATTGCATTTTCAATACAAGTGCCGGCAAAAGTGCGAAAAGCGGCGCCTCGTTTCGGTTGGTACGCACGCAGGGCGGCCAGCAGACCGATCATGCCCTCCTGGACCAGATCGTCCTTTTCCAGCGGAGAGTGAATGTACTTCATGGCAATCATCTCCACAGTGGGGCGCATGGCGTGGACCAGTGCATTTATGGCTTCTCCGCTGCCGCTTTGAGCGGCGGAAACCAGCGATTCAATATCTGTTTTTTTTGTTGCTGACATAATTTTCCTGCCTTATGATTGATTATACAACGGTTATTGGTCATAGTCAACAATTTTTCATTCTGCAAGAAAAAATTATTATTTAACTTGGATAATAATGTGCAAAACGCGCAAAATGGTGATTAATTTAAAATGCTTATACATTAAAGCGGAACAGCACTACATCGCCGTCCTGCATCACATAGTCCTTGCCCTCACTGCGGACCAAGCCTTTCTCTTTGGCAGCCGTCATACCACCGCAGGCCACCAGATCGTCAAAGGAAACCACCTCGGCACGAATGAAGCCCCGCTCAAAGTCTGTGTGGATCTTGCCGGCAGCCTGGGGTGCCTTGGTGCCTTTTTTGATGGTCCAGGCACGCACTTCCGGCTTACCGGCGGTCAAGTAGGAAATCAGACCCAAAAGGGAATAACTCTTCTTGATCAGCCGATCCAGCCCGCTTTTTTCCAGACCCATATCACTTAGGAACATGGCCTTTTCGTCCTCGTCCAGTTGGGCAATCTCTGCCTCCATTTCTGCGCAGATGGGCAGTGTTTCCGCACCCTCTGCGGCAGCGATCTCCTCCACCGCTTTGTAGAACGGATTGCTCTCAATCCCGGCGTTAAAGTCGTCCTCGCCCATATTGCAGGCATAGATCACCGGCTTGATGGTCAGGAGGGATACTTCTTTCAGGTACTCTTGTTCATCCTCACTGATCTCCACGCTGCGGGCGGTTTTGCCTTCTTCCATCTCCGCGGCCAGTCGCTCCAGAAACGCCACCTCCGGCGCCAGCGTCTTGTCGCCCTTCATGGCTTTTTTACGGCTGTCGATTCGTCGATTCAGAATATCCAGATCCGAGAGGATCAGCTCCAAATTGATGGTCTCAATGTCCCTTGCCGGATCCACAGAGCCGTCTACATGAGTGATGTCGTCGTTCTCAAAGCAGCGCACTACATGGATAATGGCGTCTACCTCCCGGATATGGGACAGAAATTTGTTGCCCAGACCCTCGCCCTTGGACGCACCCTTGACCAGCCCTGCAATGTCCACAAACTCAATGGTGGCCGGCGTGAATTTGTCCGGGTGGTACATTTCTGCCAGCTTGTCCAGCCGTTCGTCCGGCACGCTGACCATACCCACATTCGGCTCTATTGTGCAAAAGGGGTAGTTGGCGCTTTGGGCGCCTGCGTTTGTAATGGCGTTAAAAAGTGTACTTTTGCCAACGTTTGGCAAACCTACGATACCAAGTTTCATTCTTTTAGCTCCGATGTCTGAATTACACGTTTTTTAGTGCGAATATAAGTATATACCAATGCTGCTGTTTTTACAAGGATAAATTTTTCTTGACATAGTATCGCAAATATCCTAAAATATATATTAAATTTTTGTGATAGGAGAGGAATTTAATGGAACTTAATGGCTCTCAGATCGTTCTTGAAGTCTTGAAAGAACAGGGCGTAGATACCATCTTTGGTTATCCCGGCGGTACGATCCTGAATATTTTTGACGAGCTTTATAAATATGGCGACACCTTTAAGCATATTTTGACTGCCCATGAGCAGGGCGCGTCCCACGCGGCAGACGGCTATGCCCGCGCTACCGGCAAGGTGGGCGTGTGCTTTGCCACCTCCGGCCCCGGCTCCACCAATCTGGTGACCGGTATTGCCACGGCTTATATGGACTCTGTGCCGGTGGTTGCCATTACCTGCAACTATGCCACCTCCGGCTTGGGGCGAGACAGCTTCCAGGAGGTAGATATTTGCGGTATTACCATGCCCATTACCAAGCACAACTTCCAGGTGAAGTCTGGGGAGGAGCTGGCGCCCACGCTGCGCCGGGCGTTCCGCATTGCCCAGACCGGGCGTAAAGGTCCTGTTTTGGTAGATATTCCCAAGGATATAACTTCTGCCACCTGTGCTTATGTGGCGGAACCGAAAGTGGAGATTGAGCCGTTTAAGATGCCCAAGCAGTCTTGCATAGATCGGGCGCTTGAATTGCTGAGAAACGCCAAGAAACCGCTGATTTATGTTGGCGGCGGCGCCATTCTCTCCAAAGTAGGTGAAGATCTGATTACTTTTGCCGAGAAACTGGACGCACCGGTGGTGTCCTCTCTTATGGGTTTGGGTGCATTTCCGTACGGCCACCCGCTGCACGTGGGGCTGATCGGTATGCACGGCCATTTTGAGGCCAATAAGGCGGCGCATGACTGCGATGTGCTCATCACTTGCGGCGCGCGTTTCTCTGACCGTGTGGCCGGCAACCGCAAGAAGTTTGCGCCTAACGCGGAGATCTTACATATTGACATTGACGCAGCGGAGATGGACAAAAACATCTTTTCCAACTACCACCTGCGTGGCGACTTGGCAGAAATTCTGCCCATGCTGACCCGTAATGTGGAGCAGATGGATCACAGCGACTGGAAGGCGGAGGTCGAGGCCAGCCGGCATCCCTTTAAGCAGCTGCAGATCGGGGATTATGTAAATCCCCAGGTCTTAATTGAAAAAATTGATGAAAAGACCCCGGACGACACCATTGTGGTCACCGATGTGGGTCAGCACCAGCTGTGGGCGGCACAGTTCTATAAGTACACCCGTCCCCGCACCCTGCTGACCTCCGGCGGACTGGGCACCATGGGCTATTCCATGGGCGCTGCCTTTGGCGCGGCAATGGGCTGCCCGGATCAAACCGTGGTGATGTTTGCCGGTGACGGCGGTTTCCACATGAACCTGTCTGAGCTGGCCACCATGGCGTCCTACAATATCCCGGTTAAGATGTTCATTATGAACAACACTGTGCTGGGTATGGTGCGTCAGTGGCAAAAGTTGTTTTATGACAACCGCTTTTCCGATACAGATCCCCACCGTGTTACGGATTTCGTGAAGGTAGCAGAAGCCTTTGGCGTAAAGGGGCTGCGTATCCATACCAATGATGATATTGACGCTGTGCTGGCAGAAGCGCTGGCTTATCCCGGCCCGGTGTTGGTGGACTGCCGTATTTCACCGGACAGCAATGTGCTGCCGATGATTCCGCCCGGCGGCGCACACACGGACATTATCGAGCAGTTTAACTGATTGGAGGCAAGGAAGATGAAAGAGAAATTGGTTTTATCTGTTCTTGTGGATAACGAGAGCGGCGTGCTGCAACGGGTGGCCAGCCTGTTCTCCCGCCGTGCATATAATATCTCCTCTCTGACGGTGAGTGAGACGGAGGACCCGAACTTTTCCCGTATGACCATTGAGACCAACACGGAGCCGGAGAATTTTCGCCAGATCAAGCGCCAGCTGTTAAAGCTGGAGATCGTGGAGAAAGTATCTGAGCTGACTCCGGACAATTCCGTGTCCTCTGAGTTGCTGCTGGTGAAGGTGCACGCCCAGGGCATTCCGGAGAAAAACGCCCTTTTGGCATTCAACGCCGGTTATGGTGCTCGTGTGCTGGACATTTCTGCTGAGACGGTGACCCTGGAGTTCACCGGTGCGGGGGAGATGCTGGACGCCTTTATTCAGCGACTGGAGCAACGCTTTAGCATTGTGGAAATGGCGCGTACCGGCGTGACCTCGCTGGAGCGCGGCGCCGGTTCCTTTACGGACGATATTTAAGGACGGTGACGATCATGGGAATGACAATGACGCAAAAGATCCTGGCGGCGCACGCCGGTTTGGATCATGTAGTAGCCGGTCAATTGATTGAGGCCAAGCTGGATATGGTACTTGGCAACGATGTGACCTCTCCGGTTGCCATCAATGAGATGAACAAATTTGGCAAGGACGGCGTGTTTGATAAGACCCGCATTGCCCTTGTAATGGATCACTTTACGCCCAACAAGGACATCCAGTCCGCGCAGAACTGCAAGCAGGTGCGTACTTTTGCCCGTGCCCACGGCATTACCCACTATTTTGATGTGGGCAATATGGGAATTGAGCACGCGTTGCTGCCGGAGCAGGGGATTGTGGCCTGCGGTGACTGCGTGATCGGCGCAGACAGCCACACCTGTACTTACGGTGCGCTGGGTGCGTTCTCCACCGGCGTAGGCTCCACGGATATGGCTGCCGGTATGGTTACCGGTAAGGCTTGGTTTAAGGTTCCCTCCGCCATTAAGGTTGAGATCACCGGCAAAAAAGCACCCTTTATCAGCGGGAAAGATGTGGTACTGCACTTGATCGGTGAGATCGGTGTGGACGGCGCCCTCTATCAGTCTTTGGAATTTACCGGCGATGGTATTGCGGAGCTTTCTATGGACGATCGGCTGTGCATCAGCAATATGGCTATTGAGTGCGGCGCCAAAAACGGAATCTTCCCGGTAGATGATGTGACCTTGCAGTATGTGAACGGCCGCGCAGAGCGGGAATATACGATTTTTGAGGCAGACCCGGACGCGGAATACACCCGCACGGTAAAGATTGATTTGAGCACCTTAAAGCCCACCGTGGCATTTCCGCATCTGCCGGAGAATACCCATACCATTGATCAGGTGGACGGTGAAAAGATCGCTATTGACCAGGTGGTGATTGGCTCCTGCACCAATGGCAGAATGGAAGATATGCGCGCTGCCGCTGCAATTTTGAAAGATCGCAAGGTGGCGCAGGATGTGCGCGTGATCGTGATCCCGGCCACCCAGCGCATTTATTTGCAGTGCATTGAGGAGGGTCTGACCCAGATCTTTATTGAGGCCGGTGCAGTCGTGTCTACACCTACCTGCGGCCCCTGTCTGGGCGGTCACATGGGTATTTTGGCTGCCGGTGAGCGAGCAGTCTCTACCTCAAACCGAAACTTTGTGGGCCGTATGGGTCACACGGAGTCTGAGATTTACTTGGCCTCTCCCGCTGTGGCTGCCGCCTCTGCGGTCAAGGGCTATATTGCCGACCCGGCTACGGTATAAGGAGGTCACGGTATGATAGCAAAAGGTAAGGTACATAAGTTCGGCGACAATGTGGACACGGATGTAATCATTCCTGCCCGCTACCTGAACAAAAGTGACGAGGCCTGGCTGGCTTCTCATTGTATGGAAGATATTGACAAGGATTTTGTAAATAAGGTGCAGCCCGGTGACATCATGGTGGCCAAGGCGAACTTTGGTTGCGGCTCCTCTCGTGAACACGCACCCATTGCCATTAAGGCCAGCGGCATCAGCTGCGTGATTGCCTCCACCTTTGCTCGTATTTTTTACCGCAATGCCATTAATATCGGCCTTGCGATCTTAGAGTGCGACCAGGCTGCCAACGAGATCAACCAGGGCGATGAAGTGCAGGTGGATTTTGACAGCGGCGTGATCACGGATCTGACCACCGGCAAGGTGTATCAGGCCCAGCCGTTTCCGCCGTTCATTCAGAACATTATCAAAAACGGCGGTTTGATGAAGTCCATTGGTTAATAATTGCAGCAAAGGGTTTAGTGATGAAACAGTTTGTTTTGAACGAAGATAATTTAAGAAAAGGCTGGAGCGGTGCGTCGGAATTTTGGTTCTCCCGTCAGGATATGCAGGTGCACAGCATGGCGGAGCTGGCGGATTTGGATCACCCGGAGGATACCGGCACATCGGCGTATCTGCTGTCTTTGGGCTATATTCCGTACTTTTATGTAACGGACGGCGAAGTGATGCGCGCGTTTGTTCACTCTATCGGCAATGCCAAGATCAAGGCTGTGTTTGATCAAACGCCGGATGATGCCGTGGTTGAGACTTTTTGGAAATATTTTAATGCCTATAAGGAATTTTCCGAGAAGTTTGACGCATTTCAGACCGAGTATGTGCGCAAAAAGGCTGCGGATTGGTGCTATGAAAATGGCATTGACTACACCTTTGGTACAAAGAATTAACAAAACAGCAAAACGCCCGACAGTTCCAAACTGCCGGGCGTTTCTTAATGTTAAATTTTAGATATAGGAGTGCTCCATAGTCGCCACGACTCGCAGCCGGGGGTCACGCTGCTGCACGGCCGCTTGTACTTCCTTCAAAATTTGGCTGCGGTGCTTTTTGTGTTCTTTGGGCACCACAATATCCATGATCAGGTTCATGTGGTCACTGCACTCCACCAGCCGAAAGTCATGAAAGCGCAGCTCAGGATCGTAGTCTTGCAGAATTTCCGCCATGAGTTTGCGGTATTTATCCACTGTGGCGTCATGGATTGCAATGGGATCCATGTGAATACAGATAACAATTTGCAGTTCTTTACTAATTTGGTGCTCCACACGGTCAATGGCGTTGTGCACCGCCATAATATCCTGATCTGCCGGTACTTCCGCATGTGCAGAGGCAATGACCCGCCCCGGGCCGTAGTCGTGAATAATTAAGTCGTGCACGCCTACAATCAGCGGTTCTGCCAGCATACGGCGCTCAATCTCATCCACCAACTCTTTACTGGGCACCTGACCCAGCAGGGGGCCCATAATGTCCTTTAAGGTGCTCACACCTCCGGCGAGGATAAACGCGGCCACCAGCAGCCCCATGATGCCGTCTGCTCGATCAAAGGCGGTAAAGGCAGACAACAGCAGTGCCGCGCCGGCTGCGGCGGTGGAAATGCAGTCGTTCAGGCTGTCCTGGCGTACCGCTTTCAGATTGAGATTGTTGCTCTCTTTATACAGTACCTGGTTAAAGTAAGCCATCCACAGCTTGATCCCAATGGACAGTACAAGCACCGCCACGGTTACGGCACTGAACCGCACCTCTTGGGGATGAATGATCTTTTCAATACTGCTTTTGCCCAACTCAAATCCCATTAGGAAAATAAAGAAATCCACGATTAGGGCACTAATGTATTCCATCCTGCCGTGGCCGAATGGGTGGTCGTTATCTACCGGCTTGCTTGCGATTTTTGCGCCGATTACGGTAACGATGTTGGAGGAAGCGTCTGACAGGTTATTGGCGGCGTCTGCGGTGATAGACACCGAGTGGCTCACTGTGCCGCAAATAAATTTCAGCACGCATAGCAGCAGATTGCAGAGAATGCCCACAATGCCGCTGAGTACGCCGTAGCGCTGCCGGTCTTTGGCGTTTTGCTTTGCATCCCGTGGAATGAATTTGTGTATCAAAAATTTGGTCATAGTCGAGGCCCTCTTTTTTGTGTTATTTTTAAGTTTATCACAATTACGACTTCAAAACAAGGGCAAAGTGTGGTAGAATAGGGGCGGTGATGAGATGAAGAAACTATTGATTATCGGCGGTTCGCCTCGGCCAAATGGGGTCAGCGAAGAATTGATCCGCCAGGTGAAGCCGTATTTTATCGACTGTAAGATCGTAGAATATAATACGTACAAGCTGGCGCCGGCGCCCTGTACCGACTGCCGCTTTTGCGAGCAGCATGCGGGCTGCGCCAACAAAGATCTGGATATTTTTTTTGAGGACTTTGAAGACGCGGACTATATTGCGTTCTTCACTCCGGTGTATAATAACTTTTTTCCGGCTCCGCTGAAGGCAGTGATTGACCGGTTTCAGCGGTATTACAGCGCCCGCTTCAAACGGGGCGCCAAGCCGCCGATTGCTAAGCCGAAAAGGGTAGGCGTGGTGATCGTAAGCGGCTCAAATGCGCGGCAGTGTGCCGACTATATGACTGCCACCTTGCGCCAGTCTTTTACTGTCCTTAATGGAGAGGTTACGGCACGGTACTATATCCCGGGCACGGACCGGGGGCAGTACACCTTTAACAACATTGAACTGCAAAAATTTATTCATCAGCTGCGAGGCGAGGGCGCCGGGCGATAAGAGAATAGGGGAGCGCTACGGTGCTCCCTATCTTTCTGCGTGCATATATAATAATTTATATATTATATTGCAAGCCGTGCGTCTTTGTGTTATAATAATTTAAATTTATTATGGGATAGTGTCAGTATGCGTATTCTTGGTATTGACCCCGGGTATGCCATTATCGGCTGGGGCGTGCTTGACTATAAAGGCAATAAATTCTCTGTGGTGGACTACGGCGCCATCACCACGCAGGCCAAAACGCCGTTTCCTTTGCGGCTGCAAATGATCTACACGGATATGATCGGCCTGTTTGACACCTATCACCCGGAGGTGATGAGTATGGAGAAGTTGTTTTATAACAACAACGCCAAGACCGTGATTGATGTGGCGCAAGCCAGAGGGGTCATCACCCTGTCCGCCCAACAAAAAAATGTGCCCATCTTTGAATACACCCCTTTGCAGGTAAAACAGTCGGTGGTGGGCTATGGCCGGGCGGAGAAGAAGCAGGTACAGGAGATGACCCGCCTGATTTTGAATTTAGAAAAAATACCCAAGCCGGACGACACGGCTGACGCACTGGCTATGGCCATCTGTCACGGCCACGCCAGCGGCAGCCTGCTGGGGCGGTTGGGCAACCTGCGATAAGGAGTTACTTATGATTTACAGTTTGGACGGTACGCTCACTTATTTTGACCAGAACTTTGCGGTGGTCAGCTGCGGTGGTGTGGGGTTTAAGTGCTTCACCACTTTGACTACCTTACAGTCCCTGCCGGGCGTGGGCAAGCCGGTGCAGCTTTTCACTTACTTGTCTGTGCGGGAGGATGCACTGGATCTTTACGGCTTTGCCACCACGGCGGAGCTGGATTGCTTTAAGCTGCTGATCTCCGTAAACGGCGTGGGACCTAAGGCGGCGCTGGCAATCTTGTCGGAGCTGTCAGCGGATCGATTGGCCGTTTGCATTGCCGGCGGGGACGCCAAGTCCCTGACGCGTGCGCCGGGTATCGGCAAAAGATTGCCGAGCGCATTGTGCTGGAATTGAAAGATAAAATGGGCGTGCTGGATTTGGGCAGCAGCAGTGAGGTGCAGGCGGCAGCCGCTGCCAATACCGCCGGCTCTGTTGCGGCAGAGGCGGTGGAAGCGCTGGTGGCTCTGGGCTACGGTCAAAGCGATGCCGCTGTGGCTGTGGGTCAGATGGAACCCGGCCTGTCGGTGGACGAGATGATCCGCCGGGCGCTGCGCCAGCTGGCCGCCAATTTGTAAGCCTCAAACAGATTAGGAGTTGCCTATGGAAGATATGGACTTGGAAAATCGTATTGTGTCTACCGGCCTGACGGAGACGGATACGGATATAGAGAATTCCCTGCGTCCCAAGACCCTGGAGGACTATATTGGGCAAGATAAAGTGAAAGAGAACCTGGCTGTTTACATTGAGGCGGCGCGCACCCGTGGCGAGGCGCTGGATCATGTGCTGCTGTACGGTCCGCCCGGATTGGGCAAGACCACGCTGGCGGGCATTATTGCCAATGAGATGGGCGTGAACATTCGCGTCACCAGCGGTCCGGCCATTGAGAAGCAGGGCGATCTGGCGGCACTGCTTACCAATCTGCAAGAGGGGGATGTGCTCTTTATTGACGAGATTCACCGTCTGAACCGCAGCGTTGAGGAAGTGCTGTATCCGGCGATGGAGGACCGTGCGCTGGATATTATCATCGGCAAAGGCCCATCCGCCCGTTCTATTCGGCTCGATCTGCCCAACTTCACCTTAGTTGGCGCCACCACCCGTGCCGGGCAATTGTCGGCGCCACTGCGTGACCGCTTTGGCGTGATCTTACGGCTGGAGCTTTACACGGATGAGCAGCTTGCCACCATCGTTAAGCGCTCGGCGGGCATTTTGAATATTCCCATTGAACAGGGCGGCGCCTTGCAGATCGCTTCCCGCTCCCGAGGCACCCCGCGTATCGCCAACCGTTTGCTCAAGCGCAGCCGTGACTTTGCCCAGGTAAAGTACGACGGCGTAATCAACGCTGAGGCGGCGGAGGATGCCCTCTCTCGTATGGAGATCGATCAGCTGGGACTGGACGGTATTGATCGTCGCTTGCTGACCACTATGATTAAAAATTATAACGGCGGACCTGTGGGGCTGGAAACCATTGCCGCAGCCATCGGCGAAGAGGCAGTGACCATTGAGGATGTGTACGAACCGTATTTGATGCAGATCGGCTTTCTCAGCCGCACCCCCGTGGGCGCTGCGTGACCCCGGCGGCCTACCGGCATTTGGGGTTCCAGCAGGACGGGCAGCAAACTTTACTTTAACCATCGTAAATTAAAATTCAAACCGGTATAGACGGAAACACACAGTTCTTTTTAACAACAAAGGAGAATGGTATGGGCAGATTGTTTGGAACAGACGGCGTGCGTGGCATAGCCAATAAAGATTTAACCAACGAGCTGGCGCTCTCGATCGGCAAGGCGGCAGCCAAAGTTTTGGCCGGTGAGCTGGGCAGAAAACCCACGGTGCTCATCGGTAAAGACACCCGGGCGTCCGGCGATATGCTGGAGGCGGCACTCACCGCCGGGCTTTGCGCTGTGGGGGCGAATGTGCTCTCTGTGGGCGTAGTGCCTACCCCGGCAGTAGCTTACCTGATCGGCCGCTACGGCTGTGACGCCGGCGTGATGATCTCCGCTTCACACAACCCTTGCGAATACAACGGCATTAAGATCTTCCAGTCCACCGGCTACAAGCTGGATGACGCCATAGAAGAAGAAATTGAGGCTATTATCCTGGACGGTGCAGAAGAAATCCCGGAGAAGCTGGGCGGCGATGTGGGCAATCGGCTCTATTGCAAGACGGCCGTGGAGGATTATGTGCGCCATGTGGTGGACACCGCCGATGTTCGCTTTGACGGGCTGAATATCGCTTTGGACTGCGCCAACGGCTCCGCTTCCGTTTGTGCCAAACAGATCTTTACTGCTCTGGGTGCCCGGTGTTATATGCTTTCCGACACGCCGGACGGTGTGAATATCAACGATCACTGCGGCTCCACCCACCCGGAAGAGCTGATGCAGTTTGTAACAGACAATGGGCTGGACTTAGGGTTGGCATTTGATGGCGACGCAGACCGTATGCTGGCGGTGGACGAAAACGGCCAATTGGTGGACGGCGACAAGGTGATCGCCATTTGCGCCAAGCGGATGCTGGACGAGGGCACTCTGGCTAAGAACACCGCCGTGGTAACGGTGATGAGCAATATGGGCTTCTTTAAGTTCTGCGAAGAGAACGGTATTGCCTGTGAAAAGACGGCAGTGGGTGACCGTTACGTGCTGGAGCGTATGCTGCAAAAGGGCTATAACATCGGCGGCGAGCAAAGCGGTCATGTGATTTTCCTGGATTACGCCACCACCGGCGACGGTGAGCTTAGCGGTGTGCAGCTACTTAAGACAGTGGTGAAAAGCGGCAAAAAGCTGTCTCAGCTGGCAAAGATTATGACCGTTTATCCGCAGGTGCTCATCAATGTGCAGGTGACACCGGAGGGCAAGCAGAAATATAACAATGACGAATATATTATCTCTGCCGTTCAACAGGCTGAGATGGATTTGATGGGCGACGGCCGCGTGTTGGTTCGGGTCAGCGGTACAGAGCCTTTGGTGCGGGTGATGTTAGAGGGCAAAGATCTGGAAAAGATCACCCGACTGGGCAATCGAATTGCAGATGTGGTACGGGAGAGATTGAGTTAATGCGTGTAGCCAGTGACTGGAAAGATTATGAACTGATAGACTGCTCTGCCGGCGAAAAGCTGGAGCGTTGGACCAGAGAAATCCTGATTCGTCCGGACCCCCAGGTGATTTGGAATAGCCCGCGGGAGAACCGCTTGTGGGCACAGCCGGGGGCACGCTATGTGCGCTCCCGCACCGGCGGTGGCAAGTGGCAGACTTTTAAGCGCATTCCTGCTGTGTGGCAGGTGCGCTATAAGGACTTGACTTTTAACATCAAGACCATGGGCTTTAAGCACACTGGCCTGTTCCCGGAACAGGCTGTGAATTGGGATCTTGTGCGTGGCATGATTGAGGGCGCTGACCGTCCGGTAAAGGTACTCAACCTGTTTGCCTATACCGGCGGTGCCACGGTTGCCTGCCTGAAATCCGGTGCACAGGTAGTCCATGTGGACGCCTCCAAGGGTATGGTCCAGTGGGCCAAGGAGAACGCGGCCGCCTCCGGCGTGGCAGACGGCGCTGTGCGCTGGATCGTGGACGATTGTATCAAGTTTGTGCAGCGAGAAATTCGTCGGGGCAACCGGTACGATATTGTGATCCTGGACCCGCCCAGCTACGGCCGGGGGCCAAAAGGTGAGATCTGGCACCTGGAAGATAATTTATATGATTTTGTGACCCTGGTGCAGCAGGTGCTCAGTGATGACGCGCTGGCTGTGGTGTTGAATTCTTATACCACCGGCCTGTCTGCCTCGGTAATGCAATATATTTTGGAAGATGTTTTGGTGCGTCAAATGGGCGGTTCTGTGTCTGCGGACGAGATTGGCCTGCCGGTGACGGAAACCGGCGGCGTGCTGCCCTGCGGTGCCACCGCTGTGTGGAAAGGCAAAGATGGCAATTCTTGAATTTAACGATGTAACATTTACATATCCTGCGGACCCGGACGCACCTAAGGACGCGCCTGCGTCCCGCCCGGTGCTCAGCCATTTGAACTTGCAGATCGAGAAGGGCTCCTTTGTGGCGGTGCTGGGGCATAACGGCTCCGGCAAATCCACATTAGCCAAGCTCTCTAACGGCATTTTGTTTCCCCAAAGTGGGCAAGTCATCGTAGACGGCACGCCGCTGACGCAAGACGAAGATGTGGTCTATAATGCGCGCCGCAAGGTGGGTATGGTGTTTCAAAACCCGGACAACCAAATCGTCTCCTCAATTGTAGAGGAGGATGTGGCTTTTGGGGTGGAGAATTTGGGCGTGGAGCCAAAGGAATGCCGTCGCCGGGTGGATGCTGCACTGAAGACAGTTGGCATGTATGCGGAGCGGCTGAAATCGCCCTCCAAGCTTTCCGGCGGTCAAAAACAGCGGGTAGCCGTGGCAGGCATTATCGCCATGCGGCCCCTGTGTATTGTGCTGGACGAACCCACGGCGATGCTGGATCCCAGCGGCCGCCGAGAAGTGCTGGACACCGTGAAGAAACTGAACAAAGAAGAGGGGATCACCATTCTGCTCATTACCCATTATATGGATGAAGCGGTGCAAGCCGATCGGGTAGTGGTGATGGACGACGGCGTGATCCGACTGGACGGCGCTCCGCGGGCGGTTTTTGCCCATGTGGATGAGCTGAAGGCCCTGGGCCTCGATGTGCCCCAGGCAACGGAACTGGCGGATCGGCTGGGCTTTGCCGAACACGCAGTTTTGAACACTGCGGAATGCGTGGACGTATTGATTTCCAACTTGGAGGAACAAAAACTTGGCTGTACTGACCTGTGAAAAACTCAATTACCGTTACAGTGTGGGTACGCCATTTGAGACGGCGGCGCTGCAGGATGTGTCTTTCTCTGTGGAGGAGGGCGAGATTGTCGGCATTATCGGTCACACCGGCTCCGGAAAATCCACGCTCATCCAGCACCTAAACGGCCTGATAGAGCCCCAAAGCGGCAAAGTGTATGTGGACGGTGCGGATATTTGGAGTAAGCAAAACCGCAAGCAAATTCGCCGTGTACGCTTTCAGGTAGGGCTATGTTTTCAGTACCCGGAGTACCAAATTTTTGAAGAAGATGTATATAAAGAGATCGCTTTCGGTCCCAAGCAAATGGGACTGGATAGCGAGGAAATTCGCCGCCGGGTGTTCCATTCTATGGAATTGGTGGGTCTGTCCCGTGATTTTGCGGAGCAATCGCCCTTTGATCTTTCCGGCGGGCAAAAGCGCCGTGTGGCCATTGCGTCCATTTTAGCTATGGAGCCAAAGGTTTTGATTTTAGACGAGCCGTGCGCCGGGTTGGACCCCCGCGGAAGGGATCAAATTTTAGATCTGATCCGTAGTTACCGGGACCGTACCGGGGCAACGGTGCTCTTCGTCTCCCACTCCATGGAAGATGTGGCGCGCATTTGCCGCCGCGTGCTGGTGATGCACCGGGGGCAGGTGGCCGCCTACGGCCCGGTTGCCGATGTGTACGCCAATGCGGAGGAACTGCGCCAAATGGGGCTGAATGTGCCCCAGGTAACGGATATTTTCTTAGAACTGCGGCGGCGTGGCGTATCGTGCCGCACGGATATTTTTACGGTTGACGACGGCGTGCGCGAATTTCAGCGCCTAAAGAGAGAGGGGGTGCGCCTGTGAATTCCAGTATGACCATTGGTCAGTATTTTCCCGGCAATTCCCCGGTGCACCGTATGGATGCGCGTATGAAGATCGTGCTCACCTTTTTGATGGTGGTGGCGGTGTTCTTGTGCAAGAACTTTTGGTCCCTGGGACTGGCCATCGTCTTTATGATTCTGGCGGTGGGTCTGTCTAAGATACCGCCTAAAACCATCTTGAAGAGCATTAAGCCCCTGGTCGTGATTATTCTCATTACCGGCGTTATTAACCTATTTTACGGCGAAGGTGAGCCGCTGGTGAGCCTTGGCAAGCTGAAGATCACCATGGATGGTGTGATGACTGCCGTTTTTATGGCTGTGCGCATTATCGAGCTGGTGATTGTAGGCAGTCTGCTGACTTACACCACCTCGCCTACGGAATTGACGGACGCTCTGGAGCGGCTGCTTAAACCCCTAAAAGTGTTTAAGATTGATGTGCATGTGATTGCTATGACTATGACAATCGCCCTGCGGTTTATTCCCACTTTGATCGAGGAAATCGACAAAATTATGGCGGCGCAGAAATCTCGGGGCGCCGATATGGAGAGCGGGGGACTGATTCGCAGAGCCAAAGGATTGGTGCCCATCTTGATTCCTTTGTTCATCTCCTCTTTTCGCCGTGCCAATGAGCTGGCGGACGCTATGGAGTGCCGCTGCTATCGTGGCGGCGCCGGGCGTACCAAGATGAAAGAAATGCACCTGCATACCGGTGACTTTTTTGCGCTGGCGGCGGTGGTGCTGTATATTGCAGGCATTTTTGTGGTGAATCACTTTTTAGGTTCGGTGCTTTAAGTTATGCGGAATTTGTTGTTAAACATTGGATATGACGGCGCAGACTACCACGGCTGGCAGGTGCAAAAAAATGCCGTTACCGTGCAGGAAGTGTTCCAAAACGCGGTAGAAAAGGTGTTTGGCGCGCGGCTGCCGGTAAAGGGCTGCTCCCGCACAGACAGCGGTGTGCACGCAAATTGTTATTTTGTCAGTTTTCAAACAGAGCTGTCCATTGCCTGTGATGGTGTGGTGCGAGCGCTGAATACGGTGCTGCCCAAGGATATTGCGGTACTGGACTGCCGAGAGGTTCCTCTTGATTTTCACCCCCGGTACTGCTGCCGAGAGAAAGAATATGTATATAAACTGTACAACGGTGCCATTCGGGATCCGTTTTTGCTGCGCTATGCGTATCAATATCGCTACCCAATTCGGTTGGAGCGTATGCAGCAGGGGGCCAAGGCGTTCCTGGGCACCCACGATTTTCGCGGCTTTTGCAGTGCACGCAGCGATGTGGAGGACACAGTGCGCACCATAACCGCCTTTACCGTAGAGCGGCAAGGGGATATGGTACTGTTTAAGGTTAGCGCAGACGGCTTCCTTTACAATATGGTACGCATTCTCGTTGGCACGCTGCTTTTTGTCAGTGAGGGCAAGATTGACCCGGCGGATTTGCCGGCGATTATTGAAAGTGGGGAGCGCATGCGCGCCGGTAAGACGGCGCCGCCCCAGGGGCTGTACCTGAACCGGGTTGAGTATGACCCGGCAGACTTTAAGATGTAAACAGAAAGGCGGTGCTTTTGTGGAAGCGGAAGACCGGCAGGCGCTTCGGCGGGAACGCAAGCGCCAAAAAGATAAAAAAGTACGCAGGATCGTATGGATTGTGCTGGCTGTGCTTTGCTGGCGGCAATTGTGATCCTAAAGCTGTGCGAGGTGGATTTTGGCAACCTGCGCGGCGGCAGCGATACATCGTCCGTGCTCACCGGCAATTTTCCTTATGCGCTGGACGGCTCCGATGGCGTTACGGTTCATAAGCAGGGCGCGAAGCTGGCGGTGCTCACCGGCGGCTCCATAACTGTACTGAACCCATCAGACGGCAAGGAGGAATTCACCGCTGTACACGGTTATGCCAATCCGATTACCGCTGCTTCTGACTCGTATCTGGTTACGTATGACCAAGGCGGCTCCAAGCTACGGCTGGATTACAGTGGTGAGAATTTGTATGAGATTGAGAGCAAGACCGGCCTGCTGTGCGCCGATGTGGCGGACGACGGCAAGGTGGTCTACGCCAGTCAGTCTGCGGATAAACGCAGCGATGTTCAGGTGATCACCAAGACCCGCGCGGATAAGATGAAATACAGCCTGTCCTATGGCTTTGTGACCAACATTGCCATTCGGGACAACGGCAGTCAAGTCGCTTTTGTAGCCATGAACAGTAAGGATGCACGCTTGCAGCCAAAGCTGTATTTGATGCGTGTAAAGGACACGGAGCCTTATGCCAGCTTTGACCTGCCCGGCACCCAAGTACTGGACATAGCCTATCGGGGCAGCAGCCTGTATGTAGTGGGCAGCAGCTTTGTGAGCGTGGTAAACGGAGATAAGCTGGAGACGGTGCTGAAAAACGGCGAAGTGCAAACGGTGGCCTATGATTATAGCGCCAGCGGCGATTTGGTGGTGGCGTACAGTTCTTATAGCAATGCTACGCAAAATACCGTAGCGCGGATCACCGCCGGCGGCAAGGTGCAAAAGCCCTTTACCGTGCAGGGCGCGATCAAGGATCTGTCTGCCTCCGGCAGTCGGGTAGCCGTGCTTTTTGCCGATAAAATCAAAATTTATAAGCTGTCAGACGGCAGTGTAGTACATACAGCGGATTGTACGGACGCAGTCCGGTCCATCACCATGATGTCCTCCAATGTGTTTGTGCAGCGCCAGTCTGTGATTGAGAAAGAAGAGACCAAGTCTTGAGTATTTTGGATTATATATTGATCGCGCTGGTGGTACTTATGGCGGTATGGGGCTTTCGACGGGGGCTGCTGTCCGGTTTGATCGGCACAGCCAAGTACGCTGTTGGCGTGCCGGTGTCCCTGTTCGTCAGCCATCAGTATTACCAAGCGGTGTATGACAATCTGGTGGAGCCAAAGGCCCTTGCCAAGGTGCAGGAGAAAATCGCCGGCGCCTCCGGCGTAGACACCTTTATGGCTGCCTTGCAGGAGAAAATGCAGGCTCTGCCCCAGGCGTTGCAAGGGGATTTTGACTTCGCCGCGCTGAAAAAAGGCAGTGCCAAAACGGCTGCAGATTTTGTAATGCAGCAGTTGGTGGAACCGGCGGCTTGCTTACTGGTAAAAATCGCATTATTTTTATTATCGTTCATAATTATTGCCTTGATTTGTTGGCTGCTTTCCGCTATGCTAAGGAAGAAGCAGGGCAAAAAGACGATATTCACCCAGACCAACAGCCTATTGGGCGGTGCCTTTGGGCTGGTTAAGGGGTGTCTGTTTTTGGTGCTGGTCAGCGGCGTTTGGGCGTACCTGGCCGGTAACAACTGGCTACCGAAAGATAACGGCGCGTATGCGTTCTTTGCAGACAGCGCCATTTTAGAATATATGGAAACTTTGCTTCCCACACTATAGGAGGACCTGTTATGTCTACATTAAAAGAAAATGTGCACGACCTGTTTGACGGCTGGAATACCATTCCCAACTGGCTGTCCTTTATCCGCATTGCACTGATCCCGGTGTTTGCTGTGCTGTTTGTTCAGGGGCATCAACTGGTGGCGGTGATCGTGATGATTTGCGCTGCGTTAACCGACTTGTTTGACGGCAAGATTGCCCGCAAGTTTAATCAAGTGAGTAATTTGGGAAAGATCTTAGACCCCATTGCGGATAAGCTGTCCCAAATGGCGATTGTAATCGTGCTATTGTACACCTACTGGGAGAACCCCATTAAGTATCTGTTTTTCTTCTTTATTGTGAAAGAGGTGCTGATGTTGCTGGGCGGCGCGCTGCTGCTGTCCAAGGGTATGCGCCCCACCGCAGCAGAGATCTGGGGCAAGGTAGCCACCAATGTGTTTTACATTGCTATGATTATTATTTTAGCCTTTGGCGAGAACGGCGCTTTGTGTAATGTGACCCACTTTACGCTGCCGTCTGTGGTGACCTGGGTGCTGGTGGCGCTGTCCGCCGTGTCTGCCTTGGTATCTCTCCTGGGCTATGTGCCGGGATTTTTGAAGCAGCTGAAAGAGAACAAGGCACAAAACACTGCCAAATAAGCAATATTCATCAGGAGATCGATTTATGAAACAACAGATGTGTGCCCGCGCGGTGAACGCCCGGCGGTGATCTATATTCAAAAAATGGAGGGCGATGAGGTAAAGCCGGAGGGGCTTTGTATTCAGTGCGCCCGTGAGCTGAACATCGGCTCTATTAATCAGATGATTGACAAGCTGGGCATCTCTGACGAAGAACTGGAGCAGGCGTCTGAGCAGATGAGCCAGTTTATGGAAAATATGGGCGATTTTAACTTTGGCGATATGAGCGGGATGTTCAACGCGGAGAATATGGACGGCGCCCAGACCATGCCCTTTGCCAATCTTTTTGGCGACGCCGGAGAACTGGCTGTGGATGAGAATGAAAGCGGTCAAAAGCAGGGCAAGAAGCGTGGGAAAAAAGGCAACAAACGTCAAAAAGATGACGGCAAAAAGTACCTAAACACCTACTGCACCAACCTGACCGGCAAAGCTCGGGACGGCAAGCTGGACGCCATTATCGGCAGAGAGCAGGAGATCTCCCGCACGGTACAAATCCTGTGCCGCCGTACCAAGAATAATCCCTGCCTGATCGGCGAGCCGGGCGTGGGTAAGACTGCCATTGCCGAGGGGCTAGCCATTCGCATTGCTAAAGGGCAGGTGCCTGCGCGCCTGGCAGACAAAGAGATCTATTTGCTGGACCTGACCGCACTGGTGGCCGGCACCCAGTTCCGTGGCCAGTTTGAGGGCCGGATCAAGGGTCTGGTGGACGAGGTGAAGGCCCAGGGCAATATTATTCTGTTCATTGACGAGGTGCACAATTTGGTGGGCACCGGCGACAGTGAGGGCACCATGAACGCGGCAAATATCCTGAAGCCTGCGCTCTCTCGCGGCGAAATTCAGGTGATCGGCGCTACCACCTTTACCGAGTATCGTAAGTTTATAGAGAAGGATGCCGCCCTGGAGCGCCGGTTCCAACCGGTGAAGATCGAGGAGCCATCTGTGGAGGACGCCTACAAAATGCTGCTGGGCATTAAGGGCTACTACGAGCAGTACCACAAGGTGCAAATTTCCGACACCTTGGTTTATAAAGCGGTGCTGATGAGCGAGCGGTATGTAACAGACCGTTACCTGCCGGATAAAGCCATTGACTTGCTGGATGAAAGTTGCACCTGCGCCAATTTGCGCAACCCGGCTATCAGCCAGGCGCAGATCCTGGAAGGCAAAAAACGGAATTTGCAGGAGAATATTGAAAATCTGTCTGAACCCACAGAGGAGGACCAGCAGATCGACTATGAGCTGATCTCCAAACTGAAAACCGAAATGATGGCCATTGACGAAAAGTTGCCTGCTTTGCAGGAAAAGGCTAAGGACAATCAGGTGCTGGAGGCGGATATTGCCAGCGCGATCTCCATGTGGACAGGAATTCCTGCTGCAAAAATCGAGCAGGGGGATATTCAAAAACTGGCCGGTTTGGAGCCGGAGCTGAAAGCCCATATCATCGGCCAAGATGAAGCCATTGAAAAGGTTGCCGCAGCCGTGCGCCGAGGTCGCGTACAAATCAGTCCCCGCAAGCGGCCCCAGTCCTTTATTTTTGTGGGCCCCACCGGCGTAGGCAAGACGGAACTGGTTAAGCAGTTGGCCGCCTATATGTTTGACACCCCGGACGCCCTGATCCGCCTGGATATGAGCGAGTATATGGAGAAGTTTTCTGTCTCTCGTATTATTGGCTCGCCTCCCGGCTATGTGGGCTATGACGATGCCGGGCAGTTGACAGAGAAAGTACGGCGCAAGCCTTACAGCGTGATTCTGTTTGACGAGATTGAAAAGGCCCATAAAGATGTATTAAACATTTTGCTGCAAATTCTGGACGAGGGTCGGATCACAGATGCGCAGGGCCGCACGGTGAATTTTGAAAATACCATTATTGTGATGACCTCTAATGCCGGATCTACCGACGCTGCCACTGTGGGCTTTGGCAAGTCCCAGGCGGATATGAACCGGGATGTGACCATGAAAGCCCTGGAGCGCTTCCTGCGTCCGGAATTCCTGGGTCGTGTGGACGAGGTGATCGTCTTTAACAAGCTGACCTTTGAGAACTTCCAGCGGATCGCCTGCTTGATGGTGGATGAACTGGTGCCCGGCATGCAGGACAAGGGCATTACCTTGACCTATGACGATAGTGTGCCGGTGTATTTGGCAAAGATCGCCTATGGTTCCAAGAAGAACGCCCGCGGTTTGCGTGACGCGGTGCGCCGCCAGGTGGAGGATCAGCTGGCAAGTGCATTAGTGTTCCATCAGGATCAGGACATACAGGCGATTGCTTTGACAGCAGGTGACGATGGCGTGCAGCTGCAAATCAATCCGTAAATGGAAACGGTAAGAGCAGAGAGTGTGACTTTCTGCTCTTTTTATATTGACAGGCAACCCACAGGGTTGTATCATTAAATCATAGAACATTTGTAGGAAATGGTGATATAGGATGAACAAGGAACGATTGGTGAAGACATTTACGGATCTGGTAGCACTGGACAGCCCCTCCTTTGACGAGCAGGCGGTTTGCCGTTACATTCAGGAACGATTGACGGCGCTGGGCGTGCAGTTGGAAGAAGACGATTCCGCCGCTGCCACCGGCAGTACCTGCGGCAACTTGCTGGCAACCATTCCCGGTGATCCGTCGCTGGAGCCGGTGCTCTTTGCTGCTCATATGGACACGGTGGAGCCGTCCCGAGGCAAGCAGGCGGTCACGGACGAGAACGGTCACATTACCTCCTGTGGTGATACGGTATTAGGTGCTGATGATTTTGCAGGTGTATCGGCAATCTTGGAGGGTGCTGCTTCTCTGTTAGAGAGCGGCGCAACCCATCCGACGCTGGAACTGCTGTTTACCACCGGAGAGGAGCATTTTTGCGTGGGTGCCAAGGCATTTGATGCGGAGCGCCTGCAGTCCAAGACGGCGTATGTGATGGATTTGTCCGGCCCGGTAGGGGACTGTGCTGTGGCAGCGCCTACGTTGATTACTTTTTCCGCAGAGGTGGTGGGCAAGGCAGCCCACGCCGGCTTTGCGCCGGAGGACGGCGTGCACGCCATTCAGGTGGCTGCTGCCGCAGTTGCCAATCTTCCCAGCGGGCGATGGGGCGATGTGACGGTAAATGTGGGCACCATTACCGGCGGTCGCGCCACCAACATTGTGCCGGACAGTTGTACCGTCACCGGCGAAATTCGTGCCCTGTGCCATCAGGACGCCCTGGATCGACTCAACGAGATTCACAGCGAGTTTGTGGAGCAGGCACAGGCGGTGGACGCCAAACTGAATTTTAACCATACCATACATATTACCGGTTATCGAGTAGACACGGACGCACCTGTTGCCCAGCGGTTCAGACGGGCCTGCGAAGCTGTGGGAGTTGCGCCTCGGTTTACGGACACTTACGGCGGCAGTGACTGTAACATCCTGTCCGCGCACGGCATACAGGGTTTGGTGGTGGCTACGGCTATGAATAACTGCCACGCTGTGAACGAATACACTACAGTGGAGGAACTGTGCAAGGCAGGCCGGCTGGCGCAGGCATTAATGGAGAAGCAAGACTAATGAAGAGCCCTTTGCGTTATCAAATTTCCGATTATGACTGCGGCCCTACCTCTATGCTCAATGCGGTGAGCTTCCTCTTTGAGCGGGAGCAGATCCCGCCGGAGCTGATCCGAAATATTATGCTGTTTTCTCTGGACGCATTCAGCCCGGACGGCGCCTTTGGCAAAAGCGGCACCTCCTGCACGGCGATGATGTTCCTGAGCAACTGGCTGTCCGGCTTTGGACAAGCGGGACGGCTGCCGATCACCACCGAGTATTACACCGGCGATCGGGTATATATGGGTCAGCAAAGCCCTATTACAGACGCCCTCCATCGGGGCGGCGCCGTGGTGGTGCGCTTGTTTTTAGACGAGTGGCACTATGTGCTGCTTACCGGCGAGCGGGACGGCTGGGTCTACCTGTTTGATCCATATTATTTGACAGAGGGCTTTAATGATTCGTCCGTTGTGACTGATGTGGACCACCCCTTTGCGTATAATCGCGTTGTGCCCCAGTCTATGCTCAACGGAGAGGCGCAGACCTTGTATGCCTTTGCAGAGCCGAAGGGCAGGGAAGCGGTGGTGCTATATAATACGGAGACCATGCTCACTCCGGACAATACCATTGAGTATATGATTTAAGTCCATTTGCCCGGCGCAACCGTCAGTTGATTAGCTGGCATACCAACGGTTTCTTAACTGTGGATCAGGTGCGCCTGGTGGGCACTGACCAGGCGGACAAGGTTCCGGCGGATCAGCCGCTGCATATCGTCATTCGTAGCGAGGGCAACCTGGCGCTAGTGATACTTACATAATAGAAATAAAAAAGGAGACTCGCAGGAGTCTCTTTTTTTTGCTTTTAGATAGAATGTTTGCCCTGTCTATTGCAAGGGACAAAGTCGTATGCTATAAACAAGTTGTAAATTCACACACTTTTTAATGATTTTAGAAGGAGAGAAATGATGAAAAAGACTTTGTCCGTATGCCTGGCATTGCTGATGCTGCTTAGCTGCTTTGCCGTGCCTACCACCGCCTTTGCTGCAGCGCCCAAAAAACCCACGGTGTCCTCCGTCAGCGCCGGTGCAGCTGCCTTTACCGTCAAGTGGAAGAAGGTCAGCGGCGTGACCGGATACCAGGTGCAGTACAGCACCTCCTCCAAATTTTCTTCCAAAACCAGCAAAACCGCCACGGCCAAGAAAGATAAGACTACGGCCAAGACGGTTAGCGGTCTGAGAAGCAAAACCAAGTATTATGTGCGTGTGCGCACCTATAAAACCAGCGGTAAAAAGAAAAAGTACAGCAGTTGGAGCAGCGCCAAATCCGTTACCACCAAGGTGGCGAAAGTGAACTTTAAGTCTGTTTCCGCGGAGCGTTTGGGCTTTACTGTCAAATGGAGTAAGGCGCCTTCTGTTTCCGGATACCGGGTGCAGTACAGCACCTCTTCTAAATTTAACAAAAAGGTGACCAAAGCGCTGAAAGTCACCAACGGCAACGCCACCTCTGCCACCATCACCGGCCTGAAAGGCGGCAAGAAGTATTATGTGCGGGTGCAGGCTTATGTGAATCAGGGTAAGAAGTCTTATTCCGGTGCGTACAGCGCAGCCAAGACGGTTACCACCGCCAAGGATCCGTTTAAGAAGGGCAAGTACGCCGGTGTACAGCTGAACACCACCGCGGACGCAGTACGGTACTATGTAAAGGCCTACAATGCCACCAAGAAAGAGACCGCCAAGTATAAGGATCTGGAAACGGAAGAAATCTCTACTTATTATAAAATGCTGGGTTGTAAGGAAATGTTTGTCACCAATACCCGCATTAACGGCAGTAAAAATAGTTTTTTTGACAGCTATTTTGAAAGTCTGCTGACGGATATGACTTTGCCTACCGGGCTGCCGCCCAGCACTTCTGTTAATAAGTCAGCAGATACGGACCTGAACGGCAAGTCTCTGATTACCTCCCGCCTGAGAGACACGGATGTGGCCAGCCTTAGCATTAAGGACAATAAAAATGGCACCGTTACCTTGACGATAAAGCCCAAGGCAGTGCAAATGAGCTCTCCCGGTGCAGATCCCCAGGGGCGGTTTTTTACCACTGCAGGCCCAATGTATGACGCCATAGACCAGGTGATTAAGGAGAACGGCGGCAAATGGACCACCGGTAACGCCAAAAAGAATGTGACCATGAATTACACCGGCGGCACCGGCACCATCACCATCAATACCTCCACCGGCAAAATCACCAAAGCCAAGTACAAAATGATCGTCAAAGCGGAGATTCGCAATATAACCCTCTCCGGACAAAAGTTTAAGAGCATTGCTATGGATTGTTCTATGGTAGATACTTTCCCGGCCACCGGCAGTAACTTTGCCGATTGGGGGATCGCGTTGGTTTAATCGCAAATCACTATAAAAAGCCACTGTCTGTAACAGACAGTGGCTTCTTTGCGCCGATCGGCTACTTATTTTCTTGCTTTTGCGGGTCGGTACTGACGGAGTTTGCATAGATCTTGTGCATGCGCGCATCGTCAAAGTGTTCGTCCAGATAGCATTCAAAGGCATTACGAGGTGCTGCACCTTTGTCTCTTTGGTCCATACGCAGTGCAGCGGAGGCGGACAGAATGGCGTCAAAAATAAAGAAGATGATAAACGCCCAAGTAAGTACTCTGCCCAGTTTGATCGGCAGCTTTCCGATCAGCTTAGCCATAGGTGGGTAGATCAGCTTGATCCACGCAATTCCCAGTATACCCCAAAAGACGGAGTACAGTAGGCACACTCGACCATTGATATTCAGCGGTACATTGCTGTAATCCCAGGCAACGGACCCGAACACCAACTCTTGCCCCAGAGAACAGATATATTCCGTAACCGTGCCTACCACAAAAGACACCAGAAAGATCTTCCACCACGGAGAATTGCGGAATTTATACAGCGCCATGGTAAGTACCACTGCACCCATACCATAGGCCACAGAAAGGGGACCGTACACCAAAGACTGTCGGCTTTCAATATAGCCGTGGCGTATGTAGCACCACAAGGTCTCTACTAAAAAGCCCACCACACAGGAGATCAAAAACACCCATACCAGTTTACTAAAGCACAGACCGGGGGCAAAGGGTCGCCTTTCTTTTTTGTTTTCATTTTGTTCGTTCGACATAAAAATACACCTCTTCAAAAAAGCTTACCAACTTTTGGAAGAGATGTAAATAGGCATTATATACGAACTGTCTAACAACGCTATACAAATAGTAACATTATAAATCCAGCTCCGCCCACACCTGGTGCAGCAGAGCAGCACCTTGATTTTTGCCGGCAATGGCTTGCAATGCCGCCGCGGAGTGGGTTCGATTGCGAAACAGACCGCGACAAAATCGGTGTAGGTATGCAAAGGGAAGCAGACAGGGCCGCCGGATCAAATAAGGGAACTGGTAGGCCATATAATCCGCTTTTGGGAAGCAGTAGCGAAACAATGCGACCAAACGGGTAAAGGGCGTTTTGCTGCCATCTGCGGCCTTTTGGCGGGCCAGGAATACGGCACCGGTGTTGCCGTTGCCGTGACCGAACACGCCGCCGCCTAAAATCACGGCAGCGAACTTCTCTACCGTGTCCGTATCCAATGCCGGCACCGAACAGGGCAGGGTGTATCCAGCCACTGCTTACACAGGGCAAGGATACAACCAAAAGAACGCTCCAACCCGCTGCGCTCGGCCAATTCCAGTACCTGTGGGGCAAGTGTCGGATCCTTGCGAAGGAGCAAGTCTGTGTCCAGCAGCATACGCACGCCGGCACCGCCGGTTTTGATGTGGTGAAGCAGGTGCAGCACGGTGTAATAAACGGCATATACCGGTTGCAGCACCCAGATATTTTTGGATTTATTGTATGCCACTTCCGGCGCAAAAGGGTTCGCCAGCAGGGCGCGAGAGCCATCGTTAATGCTTTCCAACCGTGTGTGCAGTTCAAATTCAAACCCATGCAGGGTGAGCATCACCACATCGTCGTGGGTCACTTTTTTGGCAAAGCCACGCTGTTCCAAAGTCTGTACCGCTTCTCGCTGGTGCTCTGGAGTCAGCACAATATCCGTATCGCCGCAGGTGCGCAAGGAGGGATCCGGATAGGCTGCCGCAGTACAGGTGCCTTTCACCGTTAAGTATGGGATGTGGGCATCCGTTAGTGTTTGCTCCATCACCTGCACGGCCACCATGCGCTTTTCGTAAGCCATTAGGGTTTGACCCATCCCTTGGCGAAAGGCCACTGCAAGGGCTTTTGGAGGGCGATGATCGGTAGGAAGATCTGCCAAGATACGGCCCACAAGGCCGGTCACATTATGACTTTGCGCCAAGTTATACAGTGCCTGCCAGTCTACGGTGGGAAGAACTTTTAATTTTTGTCCGCAAACATAATCCCGCAGCAGAGAGAGAAAGACCTGTTCTGTCTGGTTCATACCGTCCTCCAAAAAGAATAAGTCCCTATTCCGCAGAATAGGGACAAGAATTAGTGAATCATTTGGCTCATGTCATACAGCCCGGCGTCTTTTCCGCACATAAAGACGGCAGCGTTCACAGCGCCTACGGCAAAGATCTCTTTGCTTCGTGCAGAGTGAGACAAAGTAATGATCTCGTCCCTGCCGGCAAAGATGATCTCATGCTCGCCTACAATGGTGCCGCCTCGTACAGCATGAATGCCGATCTCATCCCGGGTGCGCTTTTCGCGCTTGGCGTGCCGGTCATATTCGTACTTCATGGGATGATTGATCTCCTTGCACATGGCATCTGCCAGCATCAATGCTGTGCCGCTGGGAGCGTCGATCTTCTGATTATGGTGCTTCTCCACAATTTCAATGTCAAAGTCCGGTCCCAGTACATTGACCGCTTTTTGTGCTAAGGTCGCCAGCAGGTTAATGCCCATACTCATATTATAAGTGAAAAAGATGGGGCACTTTTCAGCTGCGGCTTCAATCTTGGCCTTTTGCTCCGCCGTGTAGCCGGTGGTGGCGATGACCAAGGGCATAGACTTGGCGGCGGAATAGGTCAGCAGATCGTCTAAGAGGGCAGGGTTGGAGAAGTCGATAATCACATCCGCTTCTTCCTGCACCTCTGCAATCGTTTTATAGATAGGGAAGTCGGCCGCCTGGGTGTTAAAATCCACACCGGCTACTACCGTGCAGTCCTCCCGACCGGCTACAACGCTGCGGATCACATGACCCATTTTGCCGTTGGCGCCGGTAATAATTATTCTCGTCATAGCTTTGAACTTCCTGTGCTTTTTATTTGATCAGGCCATACTTTTCCAGCGTTGCCTGCATCTTCTGCTGATTGGCCTCGCTCAAGGGTACCAGCGGCATACGGCATGGACCGGCTGCGTAACCAATGCGGTTCACAGCGTCCTTAACCGGAATGGGATTCACATCGCAGAACAGGGTCTTTGCCAGCTCAAAATAGTGATCCATCAGCGCCTTGGAGCCGTCCACATCGCCGTCCAGGTACTTAGCCACAATGTCGTGCGTTTCCTGGGGGCATACATTAGACAGTACACTGATTACACCCTTACCGCCGCGCTCCAGAATGTCTACGATCTGGTCGTCGTTGCCGCTCCAAATGTTCAGCGCGTCACCGCACAGCTCGTGCACTTTAGCCACTTGATCCAGATTGCCGGATGCCTCTTTAATGCCGTTGATGCGGGGCAGCTTGGACAGCTCCAGCGCCGTCTCCGGCAGCAGATTCAGTCCGGTGCGGGACGGCACATTATAAAGCACAATGGGCTTATCCGTTGCATCGTGAATCGCAGTATAGTGGGCGATCAGACCGGCCTGGCTGGTCTTGTTGTAGTAGGGGGTCACCAAAAGCAGAGCGTCTGCGCCGTATTCGCATGCTTCCTTGCTCATTTCAATGGCACTGGCGGTGGAGTTGGAGCCTGTACCGGCGATCACCGGCACACGACCGTTTACATACTCGATGCACCACTTGATGCACTCCAGGTGCTCGTCAACATCCAGGGTAGAACTTTCGCCGGTGGTGCCGCAGATTACGATGGCGTCGGTACCGTTGTCAATCTGCCAGTCCACAAACCGGGCAAACTCGTCATAATTTACGCAGCCGTCCTCATGCATAGGGGTAATAATGGCAACGGCTGCGCCTGTAAAGATAGGATCCTTCTTCATATCAAAAATCTCCTTTTCGCTGTGTTATCAGTCCATATAACCCTCGGCTGCCAGCAATTCGGCCAGCAGCACCGCTCCGCCGGCAGCGCCGCGCAGGGTGTTGTGGGACAGGCATACAAACTTGTAATCATACTGTGTATCCGGGCGCAGACGGCCGATGGATACGGCCATACCGTGCTCCAGCTCACGCTCGCTGTGAATCTGCGGGCGATCCGGCTCGGTAAAGTAGTGCAGGAACTGTTTGGGCGCGCTGGGCAACTTCACCTCCTGGGCACGACCGGCGTAGTTCTTCCACACCTCAATAATCTCTTCTTCAGAGGGCTTCTCGCCCTCAAAGTCCATAAATACGGCGCCCAGGTGACCGTTGGTCACAGGCACGCGAATGCACTGCGCAGTAAAGGCCGGTGCATCGGCAGACACAATCTGGTCGCCCTCAATGTGGCCCATCAGCTTCAGCGGCTCTTTCTCGCTCTTTTCTTCCTCACCGCCGATGTAAGGAATCACATTGTCGATCATCTCCGGCCAGCGCTCAAAGGTCTTGCCTGCACCGCTGATGGCCTGGTAGGTGCACACCAGCACCCGCTTAATGCCGTACTTCTGGTGCAGGGGGAAGATGGCGGGTACATAGCTCTGCAAAGAACAGTTGGACTTTACAGCGATAAAGCCGCGCTTGGTGCCCAGACGTTTACGCTGAGCGGGAATAATGTCAATATGCTGGGGATTCAGCTCCGGCACCACCATGGGCACATCCGGAGTGAACCGGTTGGCAGAGTTGTTAGATACCACCGGGCACTCGTGCTTGGCATACTGTTCCTCCAGCGCGCGGATCTCATCCTTTTTCATATCCACGGCGCAGAACACAAAGTCTACCATAGAGGTGATCTTTTCTATATCTGCCTGGGCGTCATACACCGGCAGGTCTGCCATGTTGGCGGGAATGGGTTTATCCATGCACCATCTGCTGCCCAGCGCCTCTTTGTAAGGCTTACCAGCAGAGCGTGCAGAGGCTGCCAGGCACACCACCTCAAACCAGGGGTGATTCTCCAGCAGCAGGGCGAAGCGCTGACCGACCATACCGGTTGCGCCGACGATACCGACTTTGTACTTTTTGTTCATTGTGACTCTCCTTAAAAAAATGCCTTGTAAAACGCAGCATTTTGCAATATAATATCTTACAGCGTCTGCGGTGGATAAATACCGCTTGCTTTTAGATATAATATCACTTACTATATATATATGTCAAATACTTTTGCGGAGATAATTATGAAAACTTCTGATTTTTATTACGATTTGCCCCAGGAATTGATCGCGCAGACCCCGGTGGAGCCGCGAAACAGCTCGCGCCTGATGATCTTGCACAAGGACAGCGGCGAACTGGAGCATCGGATTTTTAAGGATTTGCCGGAATATCTGCGCCCCGGTGACTGCCTGATCCTCAACGATACCCGGGTCATTCCCGCCCGTATCTACGGCGTTAAGGAAGAGACCGGTGCGGTGGTGGAATTCCTGCTGCTGACCCAAAAGGAAAATAATGTATGGGAGTGTCTGTGCAAGCCGGGCAAGCGCGCCAAGGTGGGCACCCGCTTTAACTTCGGCGAGGGCAAACTCTACGGCACGGTCATTGAGATACAGGAGGACGGCAACCGGTTGGTGCAATTCGACTGCCAGGGGAATATTTATGCGGTACTGGACCAGATCGGTCAAATGCCTCTGCCGCCGTATATTAAGGAAAAGCTCCAAGATAAAGAGCGTTATCAAACGGTGTACAGCCGGGAGTTAGGTTCCGCTGCGGCGCCTACCGCCGGTCTGCACTTTACTCCACAAATGCTAAAGGATATTCAGGCCATTGGCGTCAATATCGGCTATGTGACATTGCATGTTGGGCTGGGCACCTTCCGCCCGGTTAAGGTAGAAGATGTAACCAAGCACAAAATGCACACGGAGCACTACCACATGCCGGCTGAGACGGCGGAGCTGATCAACCGTACAAAGGCAAACGGCGGTCGGGTGATTGCTGTGGGTACCACCTCCTGCCGCACCATTGAGTCTGTGGCAACCAAGAACGGCTGTATTTGCGAGGATGACGATAACACCAGCATTTTTATTTATCCCGGGTATGAATTCAAGTGCATGGATGCACTGATCACCAACTTCCACCTGCCGGAGAGCACGCTGATCATGCTGGTTAGTGCTTTTGCCGGATTTGACCACATTATGCACGCTTACAATACCGCCGTGGCGGAGAAGTACCGCTTCTTCTCCTTTGGCGACGCAATGTTTATCTGCTGACGGAGAGAAAGTATGGCAAAATATACCTTATTAAAAAAAGAAGGCAACGCTCGCCGCGGCACCTTTGAAACGGTGCACGGCACGGTACAAACGCCGGCGTTTATGAATGTAGCTACCGCTGCGGCTATTAAAGGCGGTCTTTCTACCGAGGATCTGGAGCATATCGGTTGTCAGGTCATGCTGTGCAACACCTATCATCTGCATGTGCGCCCTGGGGACGATCTGGTGGCGGACATGGGCGGTCTGCACCGCTTTACGGACTGGAAGCGGCCGATTTTAACAGACAGCGGCGGGTTCCAAGTATTCAGTCTGGCTAAGTTGAACCAGATCAAAGAGGAGGGAGTCACCTTCCATTCCCATGTAAACGGCAAGAAGATTTTTATGGGTCCGGAGGAGAGCATGCAGATCCAGTCCCATCTGGCATCTACGATCGCTATGGCTTTTGACGAGTGCGTGGAAAACCCGGCCACTTACAACTACGCAAAGCAGTCCTGCGCGCGCACGCTGCGCTGGCTAGAGCGCTGCAAGGCAGAGATGGAGCGATTGAACGCCTTGCCGGACACCATTAACAAAAACCAGCTGCTGTTTGGGATCAACCAAGGCTGCACTTACGACGATCTGCGTGTATGGCACATGCAGGAGATCGCTAAACTGGACTGCGACGGCTACGCCATCGGCGGTCTGGCAGTAGGGGAGCCTGCCGAGGATATGTACCGTATTATCAGCGCCGTAGAGCCGTATATGCCGGCGGACAAGCCTCGGTATTTAATGGGCGTCGGCACGCCCGGCAACATTTTAGAGGGGGTCAGCCGCGGCGTAGACCTGTTTGACTGCGTTATGCCCTCCCGCAACGCCCGCCACGGTCATCTGTTTACCAAGGACGGCATTATCAATTTGAACAACGCCAAGTATGCCCGGGACGACAAGCCTATTGATCCCAAGTGCGATTGCCCGGTGTGCCGCCGGTACAGTCGGGGTTACATTCGCCATCTGCTCAAGGCAGGGGAGATGCTTGGTATGCGCCTGGCAGTGATGCACAATTTGTATTTCTACAACAATTTAATGGCAGAAATCAGACAAGCGTTGGATAACGGCAGCTTTGCACAGTACAAATCTGAATATTGTGTGAAATTGGATACTAGAATATAGAAAAGGACTTGCAATTCGGTTAAAACTTTAATATAATAGTCGTACTATGTTCAGGAGGAATTAAAATGAACTTTATTTTGTTACAGGCCGCAGCCGGCGCCAGCGCTTCCGGTAAGGGCGGCGCCAGCCAGTACAGCTTTATCATCTTGATGCTGGTGATGGTGGTACTGATGTACTTTACCATGATCCGTCCCCAGAAAAAGCGCCAGAAGGAAGAGCAGGAGATGCGTTCTTCTTTGGAGATTGGCGATGAGATCATCACCATCGGCGGTATTGTGGGTAAAGTGGTCACCATTCGCGAGGAGGACCTGATCATTGAGACCGGTGCCGATCGCAACAAAATGCGGATCCAGCGCTGGGCTGTGAATACCAACAAGACCAAAGCCGAGCAGCACCAGAAGGAAGTGGAAGCTGCCAGAGAAGCTGCCAAGAATAAGAAAAACAAAAAGAATAAGGACGACGCTTTGACTGAGAAATCCGACACCGCCAAAGAGGCAGAGGAAAAAATCGAGAAATAAGCACACTTAAAAAAAGGACTGCTCTATGAGCAGTCCTTTTTCGTTCTATTCCTTACTTGCGGCGCATACGGTATAGCGAGGGTGATGGTATGCCAAAAATTCAGATAGGCAAAACAAAAACCGTATTGCTGCTTTATCTGCTTCGTGTCACAGCGGCCACCGTGTCTTTGCTTTGGTGCTTGCTGTGCCGTAGGGGCACTGGTGGTGTATAAACTAGATCTGGACTTTAAGCTGATCGCGTATATCTGTGCGGCGATCGACTTTCTCTGTACCTTTCTCATTGCAAAATGGGCGCTTCGCGGGGTGAAAAACAGCCGCTTGCCATTGGCATTGGCTGCCATTGTGCCTGCAATGGTCCTAACGGTGGCACATTACTGTATGGCACCTTCCGGCGCCGGTTTATTGGTACTGCGCCTGCTGGGTATGCCGGTGTGCGCTGCGCTGGCAGCCGTCAGCAACAAGCGGGTGCACTTATGAGTGAGCCTCGGGAGAAGCGGGACCTGGCGGCGTTTTCGGATGAGCTGCGCGCATTTCGCTGGGAGACCCATAGAACTTACATCTATTCCCTGGTATTTTACACCTGTGGGTTAGCGTTGGGCAGCGTACTGTACCGTCAAATTCGCTCCGACACAGTCAACGCGCTGCTCAGAGTAGGGGAGAACCGCTTTTTACAGCTGTTTCTCAATGATTTTTGCTTGTATTTCAGTATATTTTTGGTAACGGTCTTTTTGGGCTTTTGTATGATCGGCTTTCCGTTGATCCATTTTGTGCCCATGACTTGCGGCTTTGCTTTCGGTATGCAGGTGTGCTACTATTACATGACTTTTCGGCTGAAAGGCGTGCTGTTTTGCGTGCTGATGGTGATTCCGGCGGCCTCTATTTTGCTGACGGTGGTCATGCTCACCATTAAAATCAGCACCGATATGTCCAAGTCCATCTTTCACCTGTCCGTCAAGCGAGACGATGCAACAGGGGAGTCCCCCGCTGAAATTCAGGTGCGGGATTATTTGAAAAAATATCTGATTTCCGCCGCTTTCGTGGCGTTAGCCGCCTTATGTAATGCAGGGTTGACCAGTTTGTTCAGTTCTGTGATCTCGATTTAAGCCCATCGAGATCGGCAAGGGGATTGGCCTCAATGGCGGCCTTTGCTGCGTCGTCGCTGATGTGGGTATAGATTTCCGTAGTACCCAGGTTTTCATGGCCCAGGATCTCTTTAAGCAGCAGCAGATCCACATGGCCATTTTGGTACATCAGTGTGGCCGCCGTATGGCGCAGCTTATGCACGGACAGGCCTCGATCGCCCAGCCCTGCCTTGTCCAAATAAGCGTACACCATGTGTTGTACCGTCTTGGGGCTGATCCGTTGGTTGCGGCTGCTTAGAAATAAAGCTTTGTCTTTTACACCGTCGTGCGGCCGCACCCGCATATAGGCGGAAACGGCGGCTTTGCAGGCGTCGTTTAAGTATACGGTGCGCTCCTTGTTGCCTTTACCGGTGATCACCAATGTATCGTTTGATTTTATATCATTATAATCAATGGACACCAACTCGCTCAGTCGCATACCGCAGTTTAGAAGTAAGGTCAAAATGGCGTAATCCCGCTCTTTGTGTTTGCCGTCTACAACGGATAATAAGTGGCGTGCTTCTTCCAAGGTCATGTACTTTGGAAGGGCTTTTTTTGTTTTCGGCGCGTCCAGCACTTTCATTGGATTTTCCTCCAGTAAGTGCCGGTTGTCCGTTAAATAGATAAAAAAGCGCCGTATGGCGATCACACGCCGTGCACGGGTGGCTTCTGCGTTGCCGCGTTGGTTCTTGCAGTAGATTAAGAACTGGTAGGCGTCGCTCAGTGTAATGGTCTTGATAAAGTCCATATTGATTTGCCGTAGATCCATTTGATCGTCCGGCGTGTCAGGCGGATACAGATTTTTTTCCTTGGCAAGGTAGCGAAAGAAGGTACGCAAATCCGACGCATATTCGATCACCGATAATTCGCTATGACCTTTGATGGCCTCCAAATACAACAGATAGTCCTGTACGGGCATGGGTAATTGCCCAAATTCCGCTTTTTTCACTGTTTCAGCTCCCCTATATTATACAAAATATTTATTTTGTATAATTATAGCATTTTATTCACCAATAGTCAACCCTACTTAAATATACCCTGCTCATAAAATATGGTATTTGATTGAATACTGCCATCTGCTCCGGCGTAAACAAATTCCGTTGCGTTGCTATAAATTACTTTTGTATTTTCGTGAATATTCGAGTACATATCCCGCCACTGGCCTATATAGCCATCAGTAGTCAGCACCTCCGGCTTTTTCAAACCGCGCGACAAGTGGTAGCTATGTTTATGGTAAAGGTCAAACTCTTCTTTTGTTAGATATTTACAGACATAAGCGCCAAGGTTTTTGATTGACCGAAGCGCTTTAATCTCTGTACGACCTTTACCCCAGCAGGCGTTAATCACATCAGCGCTAATAAAATCATCGGTAAAAAGCACTGCATGGATATGTAAGCACCCTTCATTGCCTTCTTTTAGTCCCCTTTTCTTTTGGTGCTCCGTAATGTATATGTAAGGAACTTTATATCCTTTTCGTCTTAAATTTTTAATAAATTGCTTCCAATCATATAAAACTTGATCTTGATCTAAAACAGTATCTTTATATGTAAGTGTCACAAACTTAGTATATGCAGTTGTATTACACCAAATCGCACGGCGCAAGTCAGCACGCGCTCTATATAGGTTACGGTCTCTTTTGCCCTCCGAGGTCTCTCTATTCTTATCTATATCATGCTCACGCGGTTCTACATTTAAGGGCTTCTGGTACCTGTAATATTCAATCACATTACCGCTTATAACTATCTTTTCTATCCTGCGTTTAGGTACCTTCCGCTCCATAAAAAAACACCCCCTATTTGGTTCTTATTTGAGCAATAGACAAGAGAAATAAAATAGACATCTTATAATCTAGTATAATCTTACTATATTATAAGACTTAAAGAGATTTGAACACTGGCGTATCGTTCCAGCTTTCCAGCTGCGGCTTTGGCTTTTCTCCAAATACAAAGTTGGAAATGAAGCTGCCATAATAGGACTTACGCCAAAACAAGAAGTTTTTCAAAGGCACTTCACAGACATCCCAGGCTACTTTTCTCATACCTTTTTTAAACATACGGCCTTGCACCTCTGTTTGTTTGTCTGCGACCTTACAGAGTGTCGTATGGCTTGATTCGATATGTGTAAAATGCCAAAAGAACTGCGTTAAGTACCACACTTCATCAGCAGCGCGCTTTACATTTAGGTCAAGACCATCATACGCCTGGGTTGCAGCAAATAGGTGTATATCGTTTTTGCGGAGGAAGTTGAAGAACTGTTCATCTTGCATAGTCCAATCAGCATAGCCACGAGCAGGCCAAACGGTTTTTGCTTCATCAATTAAGAGTACACAGTGGTTAAAGTCGTGAGAGTATAGCCACTGTTTATCTATATCTAAGTAGGTATAGCCTTTCTTAGTGATATATGTAAGTGGGATTTGGTAACAATCTTTATAAGGGAATTGACAGAATACGTCCAAGCCCTCTTTCTTAGCTGCTTCTACAATAAGAGCGAACAAAGTAGACTTGCCTACTCCCCTATCGCCTGTAACGATCACACAATAAGGCTCTAAGCTATGTTTGGCGATTTTCTTATTAAACAAATTCACTTCTTATAGTACCCCCTAAAAAATAATTGTAGAGCCGCAGAAAGGACGAGAAGCACACCCAAGGAAGTAAAAAGAAGTACAAAAGGGGAAAATACAAAAGCGGATTGAAAAAGGTAATTGAACAGCTGAAACAATGTTTTAATAAATTCCATAAGTTAATCACTCCAAAAAAAATAAGGCGTGCCCCTACCACGCCTATATTTAAGATTTAACCGCGGCGGCGGCGCCGACCGCCCATACCACGCACGCCCAGCTTACGAACGACCTTAACGCCGGCCATAATCAGGCCGCCACCGAAGCCGCAGAGGACAGGCACGAACAGCAAAGGATTACTGGTGATCGTGGACACAGTCGTGGTAAACTGATCCATCAGCAGCTCAAAGACAGTAGTCATACTGCTAAAAATATCACTTGTAGTAATCGCTGCGGTCAATGCAGCAGAAACAGGCATATATTAACTCCTTTCTAAATACTAATACGGTCTAACCCGGAGGCGGACAAGCCGCCCTCACGGGTTAAGACCGGCGGGACTTCATACCAAACTTACGAACAATGCGGATAGCAAGTGTGACAGCTGCGATCACCATACACAGCAGCACAGGATACAGCAGCAAATCGTTTGTAGAGATCGTGCTAACGATCCGTGCGAACAAGCTAAAGATCCAGGCAATAGCCGATTTAATACCGGCGATCAGCGTATCGAGAGTAGCAAGACTCACGCCACCAGTAGCACCAGCTTCAGCAAGATAAACAGGCATTGCATTTTCTCCTTTCTTTATAGTCTCTGTATGTCATGTGCTCAATCCACCTCAATATCCAACTCAGGGTGGTTACCAGGAGGAACAGGAGCGCCATTGACCTTTTTCGGTTTGTACGAAGCAGGAACGGCAGGCGGAACGGAACCGCCTTGACGGCCTGCCTTATACTCTTGATAGTTTTTTAATTTATCTATGTTTTGGGAGAAGCGCGTAGACTGCTCCGTTTGCATAGCGTTTTTGATTTTTGTATGTGCCATCTGCTGTTGCAAATAGTCATGAGTATATGTGTGCTTCTTTTCTTGCAACTCCATAGCTTGTTTATGCTTATAGTCTTGGTATTCCTTTAAGGCTTTGAGGTCTACCCTACTCTGCCGGGGGCGGCCGTAGCGCTGGAAGTGCTGCCGAAATGAAGAAGTATAATCTTCCAAGCGGTGGAAATTACTAAACTCATCCCGGACATCAAAGACCCAATCAATGATCAAACACAAGGCACCGGCTGCGATCGGTGTAATGACGATCAGTCCGGCAATTATCGTATCTTCATTGAATCGAAACGGCAAATATAGCACACCACTAAGCACTTCAAACAGCCAGCCGATAGGCTCCATAATAGTATCATCAAATGTGTTATATAACATTATCTATACACCTTTCGGAGTACGAAACGAAGTACCACCAAAAGCAAGAACCCAGCAAAGCCAAGCAGAAACCAAGGGAACAACGGCCACTCATCAATAACAAGAGAAAACCAAACTTCAGCCGTCATTGTTATATATTCAATGACTTTTTTAAAGCATTCGGCTACCATTAAGTCCTACTCCGAATAAAGCCAAGAATTGTAGAAAGAAGCATAGCACCCAAGGGCACGCAGATCAAAGCAAGAAAATACCAATTCCCGGTCAAAAAAGCCCAGGCTTTGGTAAAGACAGAAGTAAATTCCGTAATAGCGTCAGCTGCGGAAGTCACTTCCATAGCAATCACAGACAAGGGCATATATCATCACCTCACTAACCCTTAAAAAACGGACTGAAAAATACTTTTATCAATGTCAATATGACATACAGGCCAAAAACGACCAGGAAGAAAGAGAGTACATACACCACGCCATAAAGATAGCTGGGACACTCCCCTATCAATTTAGTAAAATACTCAATCACAAGAACTCCTCCAAGCAATATACATCAGCAACAGAATTATAACGACAGTACAAGCCAGCCAGAGATAAGTAACAGGATCATAAGAAAACAAATCAATGATATTAGCACGATCATCTTTAAAGTCCTCAAACTTCACATTTGTATTATAGATTTTAGTGACATTAAGGTTTGTCCATTCATACCGTGTACTTGTCTCACGATAATATTGGGCTTCACCCATTGCATTTACCCTTGCATTATATTTTGCACCAGCTGCCGTATAGTAGGTACCACTGATGGTACTACGCGATATATTAGCAGGGCTATACCCACTGCCGTAAAAGCCAAAATAACCGTCTTTGTACTCACGCGCAAAGACAAGCGTCCCACGCCCAAGGGCACACTGAACCTCAATATACGCACCTCCCGACACCGGCACATAAGCCGGATATGTATTTCCGTATTCCTCTGCGTAAGCTACTGACGGTATAGACAGTGCAAGCAGCAGAGATACGATAAAAATAATTTTCTTTTTCATTCTTTCTTACCTTTCAGAAAACTACCGATAATACCAAAAATGGCTACAAGAACGAACCAAAACATAATTGGCATACCAAGAAGCTTTGCATTCCAAAGTATCGAAAAACCTTGACCAAACAGGCTTGCAAGATCTTCCATTAACTTGCTTCTCCCCCCTCTCGACCGAGGACTTTATACAGAACACAAGCAACGACCAAAGCCACAGCAGGCACAGTAACCAAAGCGGGAAGTGAAGTAACCACAGATATTAAAAACTTCCCTGCTTCCACCACGATCAATATTACATTCCACAGGAGCAGTAAAATATCTTTAATGGCGGTAATAAGCCAGTCCGTAAAGACGATAATATAATCAATAATGTACTTCACCGACCCACCACCTTTCGCACCAGGACAAAGACGATACCAAAGACAATGAGTGCAGTAAATCCGGCACCGGCTACACCCACAACGCCATTAACAAAGGAAGTACCAGCAGAGATATAGTTAGCTACATCACTTGCAGCAGAGCCGATAGTGTCAATAGTAGATTTTAGCTTCTCTTGGTAGTCCTGGAGAGTGGCAAGAATATCAAGCAACTTATTGCTGATCGTCGGCTTTACATACTCACTCTCGCCGTTCTCATTACCCCACCAAATCCTATTCCACAGCTTTTCAAAGAAACCGGATATAGTATTACCAAGGTTTGTAAACCACTTACCCACATTGGTCATAAACTGCTTGATATTATCCAAGGTATCAGACAGCCACTTATTAACACTATCGATCATAGACTGTACATTTTTAACAAGGTTGGAAAACTGATTAGAAATCAATTTACCAAGATCATTAAAGCCATTTACAATCTTATCTCGAATTTCTTTAAGCCAAGTAAGCACATTGGTAAGGGCTTCTTTTACTGCGTTCCAAAAGCCTACTTCACCAGGTTTACAGTTAACTGTCCACCCAGTAATAACCGCAGTAAAAACATGCGAGGACTCCGAAGCGGTATTACATTTTAATTTACCCGAGATAAACCCAAAGTAGCCCTCAATATCATTAGCCGCTTCATATGTAAAAGAAAATTTATAGGCGGTTTGCTTAGTCATCTGCCGAGGATTTATAAGCTGTTTTCCGTTCTTATCAAAGATACAAAAATACATGTTGTAGCCGTAATTATCATAATCATAAAGGGCTACGTTTGCAGTAATAGTAAGGCTATCACCCGCTTGCACTTGCTTCATTGAATTGCCACGAAAAGCAATCGTAGATACCATAGCGCAGTTTTGTTGCCGACCCCATGTTATATCCTTAACAGAAATAGGGTTATTATTATTGCCGTCACCGCCAAATGTCTATGATTTTGTAGATTTATTGTATGCATTATCATCACTTACCATAACATAAGTAGGTGATACAGAAAATTGAGCCGCCTGGGCTTCTACCGGCTTTGCAAACAAAGCGGCAGGCATAAGAAAAGAAAGTGCCAGCAGGACGGAGAGGAAAGGGGTTACTTTCTGTTTCACTGCTGACACTTCCTTTACTATGGTGGTATATTACTTATCCGCGTTACGGATCAGCAAGCCGAATTTTGTTGAATGAATTTTTACCCGGATATTGACCGGATCAAACTTCTTTGTACCGGCAGGCGGGATATAATCGTTGATTTGCACCACCGTATTATCCTCACACAGAACCTCACTATACGCGACTGTTTCGCCGGTCTTTCGGTTAAAAGTACCCTGCTCCAGGAATTGACCTTTAATCGTTGCTACCATTTTTACAACCTCCAAAATCGAAAGAATTAAGAATTGATTGCCACTTTTCGGCATTATCTTGTAACTGTACTAACTCAAAGTCCCTATAACAATGAGTAAGCAAGCCGTTATCACTCAGAAACTTAAAAGCCACCTCATGCGTAACCGAAAGGTCACTATACAAATCAATGCACATATCCAGTGCAAGACGGTAACACTCCCTATCACGCAACGCCTTTACCGTTTCTATATCGTAATTAGCTTCCAGGTTGACCACTCCTTTCTGTACTCTCCGCCCGGTATGCATAGGGGACACACCGGGGGAGGTCATGTACTGGATCACTCCAGTAGAACGACACGCCGTGTCGTTACAACTCATTATTAACAGACACGACATCAAATGTCAATAGAAAATTCAAAATATACGACACATGGTGTCGTGGTGCACATTAAATCAATATGAGAGAATATATACGGTGATTAAAATGCTAAAAGAATACAGACAAAACAAAGGATACACACAAGAACAGACGGCAGAAATGATAGGCATATCAGCAAGACAGTACCAACGAATAGAAAAAGACGAGGGTAAGACCACATTAGAGACTATAAAGAAAGCAATATCCGTATTAGGGATACCAGATGATGAAATCATCAGGTATATGAGAAAACAGTGAAAGGAAGTGAATAATGAAGGCTTTAGCGATTTTTATATCAATGCTAATAGTTGCGTTTTGCTACGCGCGATTAAAATAAAAACCAAAATAAAAAAGCACCCCCAGGAGGGGGTGCTTTTTTATTATATAGCAGACCAGGCACGACAAGTAAAGGGTACGCAAAAACTCTTTCTTAAGCCTTGTTGCAGACTTTTTGCTTTTCTCCCTTGACTTGCCGCACCCGGCCTACTTCCAGCGGACTATGCAAGCGACGAGCGACAGCGCACGCACGCTTGCCAATTTCAATAGTTCGCTACCTGGGGCCGAAGGAGGTGTAAATAAAGTGTTCCGGGCAATAATAAAAGCCCTGCTGGCAGGCAGGGCAATTAAAAAGCTCAGCTGGAAGTTTGAAATCCTATTCCGATAACGACCAACTGACACACGAGGGGCAGAGCCGCAAGGCTCTCCCCTTTTGTGCATTTTATGAGAACACAATATTAATTTTGTATAATTATAGCAAATTCAAAAGCAAAATGCAAGCCCCTGTTCTAAACAATATAAAAATCGCAAAAGGTATCAATTCTTTACGGCAGATATTCTTTTAGTGTCTGTATCTGCGGATCATCGGTCATAAAGCGGTCTTCCTTCAGTTCTCCCTCCAGGAGCAAAGTGTTTACTCGCTTGCTATTGCGCACCTGCACACCGTCATTTTCAATGGCAAGAATGTTTTGTAGACCGCCCAGTTCCTGTACCAGTGGGCGCAGATCTTCCGGCAACCAAACGCAGCTGTGTTCCGCAATGCCGTAGCGTACCACGGTGTACCGGCTGACAAAATAGGCCAGCACGCAAAATGTCACGCCCACAAGATACGGCAGTGCGCCGCTGCTGTTGTGCAGGAGAAACTCCACGATTCCCCCATTCTGCAAAAATCCCCAGTGGAGATCCAGCAGCGCAGACACCAAATAGCATCCGCCGGTGAGTCCGGCAAAGGCCAGCAGCAAAAACGGACTTTCCAGCACCAAAAATAAGGTGAAAAGTTCCGTATGGCCGCTGAGAACACAACCGACGGTAAATAACGCCAGAGCGGCTTTGCTCCGTGATTTACCACAGTCTGCCAGCGTGCATGCAAACCCGGGCAATAAGAACAGTTGCAGCCCTTTGCCGGACAAAAATAGCGCGGTTGCCAAACGATCCGGCTTGGCGGCAAAAATGGTCTTGGCGCCGGTTAAAATTTGCCCGTCCAACCACACGGCACCACCGGCGCTGTGCAGATACACCGGCTGTTCAAACGCCGCAGACAGCGGACGCAAAAGCGTATTCAGCACGCCAAACATTGTGCCGGCAACGGCGTTATTGTTGCCCAGCTTACGCAGCAGCCACAGCAGTGCGCTTTCGTAATAACCGTGCGTTGCACCCAAGAGACCGGCGAGTGACAGTGCGAGCACCGGTAGCAGCAACATCCCTTGCTTCTCCCCTACTCTGTCTTTGCACAGCACGGCTCCCAGCCCCAACAGGATCGGCCACAGCAATCCCGGATCGCTGTTCGTAACAGCGGTAAACAAAGCAGTAAACAGGCCGTAACTCAGGACGCTCCACACCCCGCACTTGGTGCGACTCCCTGGTAACAGATGATACGGCAAAGCAAAGGCAATTAAATAAGGCGCCATTTTTTCCGCCTGTCTAGCAAAGGTTGCAGCTATGCTGCTCCATGGATGATTCCATAAATCCTCGCTGATCTGCAGCAACTGGCAAAGGGCCAATAGGACAGCCACAATGCAGAACGCGCCCCATAGAGCTTGCAGCCAGCGTCCGCTCTTCTCATAAAATCTCATACCCACAGTATGGTCATGGAAAAGGCGTTTCATACAATCAGCCCATAGAAAAAGCCGACCTGAATTCGTTCAAGTCGGCGTTCATCACCACATTCTGCCCTCTGTATGGGGGCAAGTACTGTCTTTCAGTGCTGCGCGAACCTCTACATAGCAGCCGCATTTGCGACACATACCGGCGATCAGTTGGTCGCAATGACGGCATTGGCTTAGGCGACTGTTCCGCACCGTCGGACTTGCCAGTTCTTCCGGTGGCACGGTTTCCAAATATGCTTGCACCTGTGTATAGGCCGCTCGTTCCCCTGCCTCATACAGCAGGCAGCGTTTGCAAAGCTCCTCCATTATTTTTCGTTAATCACGAACTTTACTACACTGCAAGGGGGCAGTTCAGCTACAAAACCATCAGACAGCTTGCGTACACCGTCAAAGGGGCGGACCTGAACCGCGTCCGGATTGGAGAAGTCATTTTTGTCGTGCATATCTCCGGTAAGAATTTCGGCACGTAAGGTTGAAACTTTGGTATCGGCGATCTGACACTTGATCTTGGCCTTTTTGGTGGCGCTGATGTTGGTGACCGTGGCGTAAATGGTGCCGTTCTCGTCCACAGAGGCGGACTCGATCATCTGGGGTGCGCTGCACTCCTCGCACTCTACGGTATTGCTGTTGGTCAGGTAGGAGCCAATCAGCGTGTTTTGTTGGTGATCCTTATACATCTTAAACACATGGTATGTGGGGGTCAACACCATCTTGTCCCCTTCGGTTAGGATCACTGCTTGCAGTACATTCACCGTCTGCGCAATATTCGCCATCTGTACCCGGTCGGCGTGCTTGTTGAAAATATTCAGAGTCAGCGCAGCCACCATAGCGTCCCGCATGGTGTTTAGCTGGTACAGAAAGCCCGGATTGGTGCCCGGTTCCACATCAAACCAGGTACCCCACTCGTCTACAATCAGATCCACCCGCTTTTGGGGGTCCAGGGCATTCATAATCTCTGTATGGCGACGAACCAGCTCCTCCATACGGTAGGCCTTGGCCACTGTACGGTTATAATCTTTCAAATTAAACGCCGTGGCAGAGCCTTTGTGATCCCAGTTATAGGGTACGGTGTAGTAGTGGAGCGACAGACCGTCCGCCTGGTCGGGCACCTTGCGCATTACCTGCTCCGTCCATTTGAAGTCAAAAGCATTAGGACCGCAGGCCACACGGTAAATATGCTCCCCGGCAGTATAATCCCGCACATAAGTGTTGTAGCGGCGGAATTCGTCCGCATAGTAATCGCCGTTCATGTGGCCGCCGCAGCCCCAGCTCTCATTGCCAACGCCGAAGTAGCGCAGCTTCCAGGGCTTATCGGCACCATTCTTCTTTCGCAGGTCCGCCATAGGCGATACGCCGTCAAAGGTCATATATTCGACCCACTCGTTCATCTCCCGCACGGAGCCGGAGCCTACATTGCCGTTTACATAAGCGTCACACCCCAGCTGGCGGATGAGCTCAAAATACTCGTGGGTGCCAAAGGAGTTGTCCTCCACCACACCGCCCCAGTGGGTGTTGATCATCTTTTTACGATCCTTCTGTTCACCAATACCGTCCGTCCAGTGGTACTCGTCGGCAAAGCAGCCGCCGGGCCACCGCAGCACAGGAATGCCCATGTCTTTCAGCGCCGTGACCACATCGGTGCGCATACCGTTCACATTGGGAATTTTAGAGTCTTTGCCTACAAAAATGCCGTCATAAATGCAGCGACCCAAATGCTCGCTGAAATGGCCGTAAATGTCCTTGTTGATGGTGGCAATCCGCTGGTTGGGATTGATCAAATACTTTTCCATAACTACCCCCGAAAGTGATAAGATTTTGTTACAAGGGAACGATAGCACACCCCCGCCCGCCTTGTCAATACTAAAGAAACAAATAAGACAGAAATTTGGAATTGACAAGTAAAAAATCTGTGCTATCCTATTGTGTAGGTGATATTATGCATACGGAAAAAATGATGAATTATGTAAAAACGGCCGGTGCAGACGCGTTGCTGCTGCTGGATGAAGCCGATATGCACTATGTGTGCGGCTTTTCCCCCAGTGAGGGCATGATTTTGGTGACGCCGACGGCTGTGTTTCAACTGGTGGACTCTCGCTATACGGAGACCGCCCGGCTCCACGCGGCGGACACCGGCGTGCAGGTGACGGAGATTACCACCGGCTTTTGGGACGAATTGGACGCCCTGCTAGCAAAAATCGACTGCAAGATTTTGCTGTTTGAGGACCGCACCATTGCTTACCGGCAGTACACGCAGTTGCAAGGCATTTTCAGCGGCGAATTGCGCCCTGTCGGCAACGGCGTAATGGATCTGCGCAATGTAAAAGAGCCGTGGGAGATCGATCTAATGAAAACCGCCAACCGCATTGCGGAAAAGGCGTTTTTAGAGCTGCTCAACGATGTAAAGCCCGGCAAAACGGAAAAGGAACTGGCTGCCCGGTTTGACTATCTAATGGCGCTGGGTGGCTCGGACGGCGTCAGCTTTGACACCATTCTCCTAACCGGTGCCCATACTTCCATGCCCCACGGTGTGCCGGAGAATCGGGAAGTGCAAAAGGGCGACTTTGTGCTGTTTGACTTTGGCGCCACCTACCGGGGCTACCATTCGGATATGACCCGCACAGTGGCCGTGGGCAGCGCCACGGCAGAAATGCAGGCGGCCTATGACCTGGTGCTCCGCGCGCAGCTGGCAGGTATTCAGGCGCTGCACGCCGGCGTGCCCTGCAAAGAGGTGTACCAAGCAGCCTACGATGTACTGGCAGCGGAGGATAAGGCGCAATATTTCCGCCACTCCCTGGGGCACGGCGTGGGGCTGGAAATACACGAGGGTTATAACGCCTCGCCCCGCAGCGGGGATGCTTACCAAACCGGCAATGTGACCTCTATGGAGCCTGGCATCTACTTGCCGGACAAATTCGGCATCCGCATTGAAGATGTGCTCTACCTGTCCCCTCACGGCCGAGAGAACTTATCCAATGTGACCAAAAAACTTATCGTGCTGTAAAGCGAAGAAAACCCCGAACCGGAGTGGTTCGGGGTCATTTATTTATGTGATTTACAGGGACATTGCCAATTGATAGGCGGCTTCTGTGGCGTTGTGGATACGGCCGATTTTGTTGCTGTCGCCGATGTTATATACGCGACTGAAGCTGCTTTTAATGCTTTCATACAATCCGTTCTCCGGGCGCACGCCCAAAGAGAGCACCACCAGGTCGCAAGGTACCATGGTTTTGCTACCGGTGTCCACATTTTCCAGTTCAATGCTGTCCTGATGAACGGCCAGCAGTTTTTGCCCCACCATAAAGACAGTGTGTGCCGCCTGTAACTTAGGTAGCGCATCGTCCACATGCTGGAAGTATGCACCGGGCGCAATGCGGGGCGCCATTTCCACAATGGTCACATGATTGCCTTGACTTACCAGCAGCTCGGAGGTTTCCAGTCCGGTCATGCCGGAGCCGATCACCGCCACCTGCTTGTCTTTCACTTTCACATTGCCGGAGAGAATATCTGTCACCGTGCACACATTTTCGCCGCTGAAAGCCTTTGGGTGTACGGCGCTGCCGCCGGTGGCACAGATCACAGCGTAAGGGTCATAAGCGGCTATGATTTCTTCTGTCGCTTCTACCTGGGTGCGAATTTCTGCACCCGCAGCCTGCGCAAGGGTAGTCAAATCCTCCGTGCACCAGGTCATGCGCTCCTTATGGGGCGGCTTGGCTGCCAACAGTACCTGACCGCCGGGGGTTTTGGCTTTTTCCAGTACGGTCACATCAAATCCACGGCGAGCCAGCAGTTCCGCGCCGTCAGGCCCGCAGGCCCGGCACCGACAATAACCACCTTGCGCCCATTGCCGTTTTGCACCAACATTGTGCGCTCTCGGCCTACAAACGGGTTCACGGAGCAATGACCGTGCTCGCCTTTATAGGCACCCTCCATCATACTCTCAAAGCAGTATAGGCAGTTGATACAGTGGCGAATTTCGTTTGCCTTCCCCTGCTCTGCCTTGTCTGCCCAGTAGGGATCAGCAATCAGGGGGCGGCCAAGGCCTACAAAGTCCTGAATACCTTGTGCAAGCTGTTCTTCCGCTTGCTCCGGGGTGCGAATCAAATTGGCGGCAATCACAGGAATGTTCACCACTTCTTTGACTGCCTGGGCCAGGTGCTTGCGCCAACCGCAAGGGAAAGTTACCGGCTCCAGCCAGTAATTGAATGTATCGTAGCACGCAGAAGATACGTCAATGGCGTCAATGCGCTTGTCAGACAGAATTTTGGCCATTTGCAGGCCCTCTTCCAAGCCGTAGCCCTTGCCGGGTTGGCCGATGCGGTCGTACATCTCATCTACTGACAGACGCACCACAATGGGGAAATCCCGACCGCAGGTGATGCGAATGCCGTCAATGATCTCCGTCAAAAAACGCATTCTGTTCTCCAAAGAACCGCCGTATTCGTCCGTTCTCCGGTTGGTATTCGGTGATAAGAATTGCTGAATGAGATAGCCATGGGCGGCGTGCAGTTCCACACCGTCACAGCCGGCTTTCTTTACTCTTTGTGCAGCTTCAATAAACTGCATGATCAGCCGCTGCACACCCCGGTGGGACAGACCACGGTTGACGCTTTCGCTCATTTTGCTTTTTTCGCATCGGCTGGGTGCCACGGTGCGGGGCACAATGTCCTTGTCCTGCAACTTCTTACCGGGAGGGATTACACTGCCGTACAGCAGCTTGGCATAAGCGGACCCGAGAAAGCGGTCGCCGGCTACGCAAATAGGCAGTGTGCCCACCATCAGCCCCAGATTTTGCCGCCCCGGATGGTGCAGCTCCACCATCAATTTGGTGCCGTGACGGTGTACCCGTTGTGCCATGGTGCGCAGGGAATCAATTTGGTAATCATGACTCATGCCCAGTTGACCAAAGGAGGACGCACCGGTCATATCGTTGACACGGGTAATCTCCGTAAAGATCAGCCCTACGCCGCCCTTGGCCCGCTCTTCGTAATAGTCCATCATGGTATCCGTGGCCCGACCGTCAAATTGACCGAAGCCAAGGCACATCGGCTCCATAATAATGCGGTTCTTTACCGTCACATTGCCGATTTTGGCGGGAGAAAACAATAAATCGTAGTTCATAAGCAAACCTCGCACTGCCATCGCAGACTTAATTCTTGTGTTTCTTTTTATCTTTCTCTCTGCCACCGTGGGCAGCCAGCATTTGGCGCTCCTCATAGCGGGCGTCCAGCCGATACCAAATATAGATCAGCACGCAAACGGCCACGGCCACCAACACCCAAAAGATAATGGTTATGGTCTTTTGAATGGCAACCACTTTCTCGGCGGCTTTGCCCAAAAATGCGATGAGCACCTGGCCGTTATTGCCATCCTCTTTATAGGTGCCGCCGGGCAGATCTACTTCCTTGCCGCTTGCATCTTTATAGTAGCAGATGAACATCGGCTCGTTGGGTGCCTTCTTCTGGTCATAGTTCGGGTTGGTCTTAAGGTAAAAGGTCTTGCCGTAGTCCTCTATCTTATCCGGCGCCAACGCGATCACGACTTTATTGTAAAAGGCGTAGCTGTTCACATGGGTCACCACGTAACCGGCAATGCCCACCAGCAGTATCACTACGGCCACCACAATGCCGGCGATTAAGCCTTTTTGTTTGCCACTGAGCTTCTTCTTTGCTTTCTTTTCCACTGTTGGGGTCAACTCTTGTTTATCCTCTGCCATCATATCACTCCAGTTGTCGAATAGTCGAATAATCTCTTTTACATTATACCAAAACCGGCCTTGCCGGTCAAGGCAACAAAAAGAGGAGCCGCAGGCTCGGCGATTTGCCGCAGCTGTGCCGCTCCTTTTGGTTTATTTCTTGTTCTTACGCTTTTCCGCTTTGGCAGCCAGCTTTCGCTTGGCTTCTTCCACCTTGGCTTTTTCTTCTTCCTGGGCTTTCTTGGCAGCCTGTACGCGCTCCAGTTCCCGCTTTTCTTCTGCCAGGCGCTCTTTTTCTTCTTTCGCAGCCACCCGCGCCAGGCGTTCATTCTCCAACTGCTCGTCAGACTTGGCCGGCGCTTTAACAACGGCAATGTTCATGCCGGTGGCAACCAGCAGCAAAAGCAGTGCCACAAAGTAGCCCCAACCGATGGAACCGCTGGGTGCCAGTGCCGCGTTGCCGCCAAAGCTGAATGCGCCCAGATCCGCGCCCCGCTGACCGCCAACGGTAAAGCAGATTACGGCGGCGACAGAAGCCGCAACAGACAGTACATCAAAAACAATGGTCGTCTTGGTCTTGGAATTCTTGCAGCGGATCAGTACCATAAAGAATGCAATCACAATAAATAAAGCGCTGAGTAAGAACAGGAAGTAGCCAATCACACCAAGGGTCACCGGACCGCCGTAGCCCTCCATACCCATAGTTGTGGTAAACAGTCCTACATCGCCAAAAAACGCCTTGAAAAAGTCAATCAGTGACTTGCTACCGTCAAAAGCGAGAATACTCAGCACAAAGCTGGAGCCAGTGCCTTTGATATTGGACCAAGGTAAAATGAAACCCACAGCCGGCAAAAAGGTCAGCACAAGGCGAGCAATGCGCAGCTTGGTGCCCCACATGGAATACGCCATACGGCTGAGGGTGCGGTTAAACACGCCGAAGGCTTTTTCCGCGTTGCGGTTGTCCTCCTCCAGTCTGGCCTCCCAATCAAAATTAGGAATGCTCACACCGCAGGCAGAGCACTCCGCCTTAATGTTCCAAAAATGTAATTTTTTGCCGCAGTTGGGGCAGGTCGATGCCATAGTCTACATCCTTTCGGCGCCGTGGCGCTGGTTCTGTTATCAATGAAAATGAATAATGGAAACGATTGTCAGTCCGTTACAGCCATCATATTCACCAAAATATTTTATAATGTTTGGCGCCGGTTGTCAATAGAATTGCCGGCAAAAATCAAAAGCCGGGAGAAATGTTACACAACGTTTCTCATCGTGCATTATCTTGTTACTTTTGTACAGAAAAAAGTGTTGATTTGCTCTACTTCTTATGCTAAAATTATATCGTTATTATTTTGTAGGGCTACGGCCCTGAAATGAGGGAATGTTTTGGCAGAAAAAGTTGAGTCTCAGCAGCTGAACGATTCTGAACTGGAAGAATTGGAAAGGCTGGCTTATACCAAAAAGCGCTACTTGTCACCGAAGGAGATCGCCGCCTTTGTGCTGGTGAACTTCGGTAAGAAGAACTTGGACCAGTTTACCAGTGCGTTCAAGGAATTCTTTATGATCCAGTTTTTAAAGCTGAACACCACCGCGTACGCAAACATCAACCTGTTTGCCTCCATTTATGATGCGGCGGACGATACCATCAGCGGACTGATCATTGACCGTACCCGTACCCGTTGGGGGCGTATTCGGCCGTTCTTGATCCTGTCCCTGCCTATGTGGCTCATCGGCGGTTATATGATGTTTACCGCTCCGGATCTGAATTCCACACAAAAGATCGTTTGGTCCGCCATAGGCATATTACTGTACGGTCTGGGTATGAGCTACTTTGGCGCCTACTGGTTGCTTGTTTATAACATAACGCCAAATAACGACGAGCGAAATAACTTAATTACCACCACCAAGTTTTTTGAGCTGTTCGGCACATGGCTGCCCTCACTGGTCCCTGTGTTTGTACAGCTCTGCCAAAGGTCAATAAGAACATTACCATGCAGGGTGTGTACTCCGGCTTCGCCTACTGTATGTTGATCCTTTGCGCCGGCTTCTCGGTGTTCGGGTTCTTCAATATGCGGGAACGGGTGCCGCTGATGAGCCGTGAGGAGATGAACGAGACCTCTGTTCTCCAGTCCATTAAGGAGATCTTCTCCAACCGTCCCCTGTTTGCCATCATTCTGTCGGATTTCTTTAACAACTTTAAGGCCGTAGGCGGCTCCTCCGAGCAGTACTTCTGGCTAAACAATACCGGCGCCATTATGAACCAGACCATCTGCGGTCTATTTACCGGTATTCCCAATTACCTGATGGTGCCTATGGCTGCCAAACTGGTTAAGAGGCTGGGTGCTCGCGTAACGGCAATCTTGGCCGGTGTGTTCGGCGGTGTGGCTTACTTTACCCTGTTCTTTATCGGTTACCACCCCTTTGGCCAGACATTCGGCGACCACAGAATTCTCAACTTCATTTGGGTGGTCTTCGGTCTGACCATTTGCGGCCTGCCCAATAAAGTCATTCAGGTGGTTAACCCCATTTTGACCGCAGAAGCTCTGGACTATATGGAATGGAAGCACGGTCTGCGTAACGAAGCGCTGGTAACCACCGTACAGGGCTACTTTCAGAAACTGGCAACTTCTATTACTTCTTGGATGTCCGGTATGGTACTGACCTGGATTAACTACATTCCCCTCACCGACTCCCTGGGCAACGCTGTACCTCAAACGGATCCCGGTATTCTGTCCGGTATTTGGGCGGTGTTCTGTATCCTGCCCGGTTTGGCCCGTGGCCTTTACGGTCTGTCTTTCCTGTTCTACAACATTCACGGTGACCTGCAGCAGCAGATGATCGTGGAACTGGCGGAGAAGCGCGCTGCCCGTTTGGCAGAGCAGAACGAAAAAACTGCCGACTAAGTCTTACGTACCATTTTATAACGATAAAAACAGTACGGTTCTGCCGTACTGTTTTTTTATGCACACGCCTGACTGTTTTTGTCCGGTATACGAAATCTTATGCACTTATATCGCCTTTTTTGCATATTTTTGGCTAACATAAACAATTCTTAATAAGCGGCGGCATTTTTGTTTGTTGACTTTTTCTTACAAGTATGGTAAAAATAGATTAAAGTATAAGAATTCTCGGCTTTGCCGGAATTCGGACCGGGAGTGGTTAATTTATGGAAAAGTTATTGTACCTTGTACCTGTGTGCGGTTTGGTGGCGCTGCTGTTCGCCCTGTTCACTGCACGCTACATCGGTAAGAAAGACGCCGGCACGGCAAAGATGAAAGAGATTGCCGACGCCATCGCCACCGGCGCTCGCGCCTTTTTGTTTGCCGAGTATCGAATTCTGATTGTTTTTGCCGTGGTACTGTTTTTAGTGATCGGCTTGGTGATCAACTGGCTCACCGCCGTTTGCTTTGTGCTGGGCGCTCTGTTCTCTACCCTGGCCGGGTTCTTTGGTATGACCGTGGCCACGAAAGCCAATGTGCGCACCGCCAATGCTGCGCGGGAGCGAGGCATGAATAAAGCACTAAAGATTGCCTTTAGCGGCGGTGCCGTGATGGGTTTGTCTGTGGTCGGCCTGGGCGTCATCGGCGTGGGTTTAATCTTCCTGTTCCTGAACAGCAAGTACGATCTGGTGAGCAATGCCTCTGCTCTGAATATTCTTACAGGCTTTAGTTTGGGTGCGTCTTCTATCGCTCTGTTTGCCCGTGTCGGCGGCGGTATTTATACCAAGGCTGCGGATGTGGGCGCCGATTTGGTGGGCAAAGTGGAGGCCGGTATTCCGGAGGACGATCCCCGCAACCCGGCAACCATTGCAGACAATGTGGGCGACAATGTGGGCGATGTAGCCGGTATGGGCGCCGATTTGTTTGAAAGCTATGTTGGCTCCATTATCTCTGCCATCACCTTGGCATTTGCAGCTACCACCGTCAGCAGTCGGCTGTATGCGGCTATCTTCCCGCTGGTGCTGTGCGGTGTGGGCATTCTCGGTTCCGTGATCGCCACATTCTTTGTACGGGCCAAGGACGGCACGGACCCGCAGCGCGCCTTGAACCGGGGCGAATATACGGCAACGGCGCTGGTAATCCTTGCTGCCGGGTTGCTGAGCCACTTTATGCTGGGCACCATGAACGGCTTTTGGTGTGTGCTGTGCGGCCTGATCGTGGGCACTGCCATCGGTAAGCTGACGGAAATTTATACTTCCGATCACTATAAATCTGTAAAAGAAATTGCAGAAAGCTCCAAAACCGGCGCTGCAACCAACATTATCAGCGGTATGAGCGTGGGCATGCGTTCCACAGCCATTCCGGTGCTGTTTATTGCCGTAGGCATTCTGCTGTCTTACAAATTCTTAGGTCTTTACGGTATCGCACTTGCCGCCGTAGGTATGCTGTCAACCACCGGGATCACTGTGGCGGTGGACGCTTACGGTCCGATTGCGGACAATGCCGGCGGTATTGCCGAGATGAGTGAACTGGATGGCTCTGTGCGCAAGATCACCGATAAGCTGGACAGCGTAGGTAACACCACAGCCGCAGTAGGCAAAGGCTTTGCCATCGGCTCTGCCGCCTTGACGGCGCTGGCGCTGTTCGCCTCCTTTGCAGAAACTACGAATATCACCAAAGGCGGTATGAGCATTTTGGATGCCAAAGTTGTGGTAGGCTTGTTCCTGGGCGGTATGCTCCCCTTCCTGTTCTCTGCCTTTACCATGAGTTCCGTTGGTAAGGCTGCGAACAAGATGATCGAGGAAGTGCGCCGCCAGTTCCGGGAGAAACCCGGCATCTTAAAGGGTACGGAAAAGCCGGACTATACCAAGTGTGTGTCCATCTCCACTACCGCAGCACTGAAAGAGATGATTCTGCCCGGCATTATGGCAGTGGTGGCTCCCCTACTGGTAGGCTTCCTGCTGGGTGTTGAGAGCCTGGGCGGTCTGCTGGCAGGTGCACTGGTCAGCGGCGTTATGATGGCGATCTTTATGGCCAACAGCGGCGGTGCCTGGGACAATGCCAAGAAGTATATTGAGGGTCTGAAAGACGGCGGCAAAGGCTCTGAAGCCCATAAGGCTGCCGTGGTTGGCGACACCGTAGGCGATCCCTTTAAGGACACCTCCGGCCCGTCTATCAACATTCTTATTAAGCTGATGACCATTGTGTCTTTGGTGTTCTCCTCTGCCTTTATGGCAGTCAATGGCGGCGCAGGTCTGCTGAACTTCTAAAACCAAATTAGATACAAAAAGCCCCGGAGTTTGTACTCCGGGGTTTATTTTATTTAGGCTTATTCGGTTTCATCATAACTGTCCAGGAACGAATGAAGCTGACCGTGCTGCTTGTAGCCGATCACTGTGTCAATATTCACATGCTCCACACTGCGGAAAATGTTGCTTTCCACCTGCGGACTTTCTGCATGCAGCATTTGGATCAGTTCCTTGGTACGCTTACGCTTGGAAGTATTGTCCGGGTTGCAAGAGGTGCAGGTGTCCGTAAACTTGCAGGCGCACTGGATAAAGTGCAGGCCGTTATAATCCCGCCAGTGCTCAATGCTGCTTTCCCGCACCAAGTACAGCGGGCGGATCAGTTCCATACCGGCAAAGTTGGTGCTGTGCAGCTTGGGCATCATGGTTTGCACCTGGCCGCCGTACAGCATGCCCATTAAAATCGTCTCGATTACATCGTCGTAATGGTGTCCCAGAGCGATCTTGTTGCAGCCCAGCTCCTTGGCCTTGTTATACAAATGCCCACGGCGCATACGGGCGCAGATATAGCAGGGCGACTTTTCAATATGCAAAACGGATGAGAAAATATCTGTCTCAAACACGGTAATGGGCAGTCCTAAGGTGCGGGCGTTGCGCTCAATCACTTCCCTGTTCTTGGGGCTGTAACCCGGATCCATCACCAGATACACCACTTCAAAGGGAAAGCGACTGTGCTTTTGCAGTTCCTGGAACAGCAGCGCCATCAGCATACTGTCCTTGCCGCCGCTGATACAAACGGCCACCTTATCACCCGGCTGCAACAGCCTGTATTCGTCCAAAGCAGCAGTAAAGCGGCTCCAAATTTCCTTATGAAACTTCTTGTGAATACTGTGCTGCACTTGTTTCGCTTTATCCGCCTCAAAGTGCAGGCTTTGCATCAGGTAGCCGTAGTAGCCGCCCTGTAAATTCATGGCCTGTACCCCATGGGTGCGCAGCTCCTCTGCCACCGCATCACTAAGGAGACCGCTTTTGCAGCAGATGATGACCGGCATATCTTTCGGCAGACTGTCCGCCGCTTCCAAAATCGCCGCCTGTTCTTTATGCTCTGCACCGGGAATGGCGCCGTAATCAAAGGAATAGCGGTCCCGCATATCATAAAGCAGGTAGCTGCCCGGCTCTAGTGCCAGCAGCTCCTCTATGGTGATTTGTTCTTTCATATACCCTCGTCCTGTCATAAAACTTCCCCGCTATTATACTACCAAATTCGTCCAATGGCAACTGCCATTTGCTACCGTTGTCAGACGATCATAAATATTTTTGTCTACTTATTTACAAATGAAAAGCTTTGTGCTACTATGAGGGCGTAAGGAAGTGAGAGGCAGCGGAAATATTTATAACTTCAAACCGAATCTTACCGGCGCAGTACGGCCCCATTGGTTAGACCAGGATTGCCGCCCGGGCGCTGGGTTGGACCTATTTTGATCTACTGCAAAAAATGATAGACACACGATGGAAATTCTAAGGAGCGTGATCAGCTTGAAAAAATCTGCATATAAACGTGCTTTGTGTGCCCTTTTCAGCGCTTTTTTGGTGCTGACCATGGTGTTCCCAGGTGAAGTGGCTCTGGCTGCTTCTGCACCCGGCAATGTAGCCAGGTTCTCTATGACCGGCTGCTCTGCAAGCACCGTCAGCCTAAGCTGGAGTAAAGTGAAAGGTGCCAGCGGCTACCGCATTCGCCGATATGACAGCAAGAGCAAAAAATGGAAAACGGTGCTCACCGCCACCAAAGGCAGTGCGATCAAAGGCACAGTCAAAAGGCTGTCCCCTGCCACTACCTATAAGCTCCAGATCCACGCCTACAAAAAGGCCGGAAAGAAAACATTATATTCCAAAAAAGCGAAAACGCTGACCGTCGCCACCAAGCCGGCAAAAGTTACCTTGCAGTCTGTAAAAGCAAACGGTGCAAAAATCACTGTCAGCTGGAAAAAGAGCGCTGCCAGCGGCTACCAGGTGATCTACGCCCGCAATAAGCAATTCAAAAACGGTGAGAGCATTTTGGTGGGCGGCAGCAACAAGACGACCACCTACTATGCGCCATACAGCGGCACATATTATGTGCATCTGCGGCCTTATAAGAACTTAAACGGAAAGAAGTATTACGGCTCTTGGAGCAATACCAAGGCTGTAAAAGTCAATATCCCCAAGCAGGCGTACCACACAGAGACAGTTTGGGCCAAACGGGGCAAGAACCGCATCTACGGTCAGGTCTATGTACCGGACGGCGTCGGTTATCACCGACCCACAGTTATTTTGTCCCATAGCTTTGGGCTGACCTACAAGTCCTTGAACGCTTACTGTGCCATGCTGGCCAAGAACGGCTATGTGGCCTACTGTTTTGACTTTTGCGGCGGCAAAGAAGAAGAGCAAGAGCGACGGTAAAACCACGGATATGACCGTCTTTACCGAAGTAAAGGACCTGGAGTCCGTATTAAGTAAGGCACGGGCGCTCAAGCGGGTGGACAAGAACAAAATTTTTCTGTTGGGCACCAGTCAAGGCGGTTTGGTGTCGGCACTGACGGCTTCCAAGAACAGCAGCAAGGTGCGTGGGCTGATCCTGATGTACCCGGGACTGAATATGGCAGACGAAATGACCAAGAACTACAAAGGCCATGTGCCCAAGACTGCCAACTTTCTGGTGATGACCGTGGGGCACGATTATATTTCCACCCTGATCGATTATGATATTTACGGCAACATCAAGAACTTTAAAAAAGACGTGATCATCATTCACGGCACGGCAGACAGCCGGGTCCCCATCCGATACTCAGAAAAGGCAGTTGAGACCTACAAGTCTGCTACCCTGTATCGCATTCAAGGCGCAAATCACGGGTTTAACAGAGAGAATTACGCCATGGGTAAAAACTATGACAGCAAGGTCAATCCTCTGATTTTGTCTTACCTGAAAAACCATGTCTAAAGTATCGTTATAGAAAAAGCGGCAGCCAAACGGTTGCCGCTTTATTTCATTAAAGGCAAAAAATAACGCTCCGGAATACTCCGGAGCGCATATTTTCATTATGTAGGATTACTCGCCCTTCATTTCCAGCAGCTTTGCTTTACCCTCAAAGGAAGCCTTAGACAGAGCAATGGAATCAAAGATGGCAGCCTCAATATCATCGGGGGTGCAACCCAGTTCCTTGGTGTCATCCGTGGGAATGAACAGATCCATACCCATAATGTCAGCCAGACCTACGGGATCAATACCGGACTGTACATTGCGTTTTGCATATTCCTTGCGCATATGCAGACCAAAGGCCTGGAAAGTCCATTTAGGTACATCCACGATCTTACGATCCTGAATACCATCCATGGCACGGTAAACAATCTTCAGGAACTCTCTCCAGTGCATATTGTAGCAGGAGATGCCATAAGCACGGAAGCCCTGTACCTGCTCCGCAGCGCCAACGATGCACTCACCTACCTGGCGCACGGTCAGCATAGCCGTACCGCCGGCCGGATACATAGTGAAAGGCAATTTCTCAAACCGCTGCAGCTGCTCGATCAGAATGACCCAAACAGGACGACGACCGGGCTGTGTACCAAAGATGTAAGGCAGCTCCAGCACGCCAACACCCATGTTCTCATCAGCATACTTTGCAGCCACTTTCTCCTGATCAATACGAGAGCGGATATAGGGGTGCTTTGCACAAAGATCCATTTCCGGGTGCGTCTTAGCCAGCCAGGAGAAATAAGAACCCAGCACAACGCAACGCTTCACGCCGCACTTCTTGGCCATAGCCAGGCAACGATCCACAGGATCAATGTTGTACTTCTTATAAGCGTCATATACGGGAGCGGGGAACTCTACACGCTCGTCCACACCGGCAGCATAAACAAATGCATCCATGCCGGTCATAGCGGCTTCCAGCTGCTCATCGGACAGCTCCAGGAAGTTGCCAAATTCGATCTCCATTTCCTTGGGAATAGGTGCGCCTTCCGGCAGCGGGGGCAGTGCAATGGTCTTTACATGATGCCCTCTGTCGATAAAAATCTGTGCTGCGGCGGAGCCCAGCAAACCGGTACCGCCAAAAATCAATACGTTCATGAAAATCCCTCCGTTAAATTTTCTGAATAGATTATAACACCGGCTGTTAGCAAGGTCAACAAAAACTTACACTTAACAGCCTTTTTTTGTGTAAATAGGCATTTATTGCAAAATCTGTACGGCATTGCCTTTTATCTGTCTCACTTTCCGGGTTACCGGTGAGCAAAGAACGGCAAAAAGGCGAAGCCGAAACTTCGCCCTTGCAATTAAACTGCGTGGATCTTGTTGTCCATATCGTCGTGTTTGCCATCCAAGCCGTACTTTTTATCTCTTCTCTTTTGGAAGAACTTAACGGCAACCTGACCGAATTGTGCATAGGAGAGAACGTCCTCCTCCTGCTCATAATACTCGGCGATGTCTGCCTTAAAGTCGTCGATCTTATCATGGATCAGATCGGCCGGGCGACAGGTGATAATTTCTTCGTCACCTACGATCTTCTTCTGGAATTCAGGGTCAATGGGGCACGGCGTCTTGCCGTACTTGCCGGCAACCATGTCCTTAAACTCCTTGGTAACCATCTTGTAGCGCTCGCCGGTAATGACATTAAACACGGACTGCGTGCCCACGATCTGAGAGGTGGGGGTCACCAGCGGCGGATAACCGCTGTCTTTACGCACGCGCGGCACTTCGGCCAGCACTTCCTCCAGTTTGTCCTCCTTGCCGGCTTGTTTTAACTGGCCAAGCAGATTGGAAAGCATACCGCCGGGTACCTGGTACAGCAGAGTGTTGGCGTCCACGCCCAGCATTTTCGGGTTCAGCAGACCTTCTGCCAGATATTTCTCTCGCAGGGGGACGAAAAAGTCACGCACCTCGGACAAGGCCTTCAAATCCAAGCCGGTGTCATACGGGGTGCCTTGCAGAGCCGCTACCATAGACTCGGTAGCCGGATGAGAAGTACCCATAGCCAAGGGGCTCATGGCAGTGTCAATTACATCAACGCCGGCTTCAATGCCCTTTAAGTGGACCATAGACGCCAAACCGGAAGTGTAATGGGAATGCAACTGAATGGGAATGTTCACTGTCTCTTTCAGTGCCTTAACCAGATCATAGGTGCCGTAAGGGGTCAACAAACCGGCCATATCCTTAATGCAGATAGAGTCTGCACCTGCGTCCTCCAGCTCCTTCGCGTAATGACAGTAGTATTCCGTGTCAAACACCGGACCGGTGGTGTAAGAAATTGCAGCCTGTACATGACCGCCGTATTTCTTGGCTGCGTTAATGGCAGTCTGCAAATTACGCACGTCGTTGAGTGCGTCAAAAATACGCAGAATATCAATACCGTTATCAATACTCTTCTTTACAAAGTAATCCACCAGCTCGTCGGAATAATGCCGATAGCCCAGCATATTCTGCCCGCGGAAGAGCATTTGCAGCTTCGTATTGGGGCACTTTTTGCGGATCAAGCGCAGTCTGTCCCAGGGATCCTCATCCAAAAAGCGCAGGCAGGCGTCAAAAGTGGCACCGCCCCAGCACTCCAGAGAATGATAACCGATCTTGTCCATCTTCTCTAAAATGCCTTCAAATTCATCCGTGCGCATACGCGTGGCGATCAGGGACTGATGCGCGTCACGCAGCACGGTTTCCGTAATGCCGATTTTAGCCATTCTTGTACCTCTTTTTTATCAGTTGAGAGAAGCAAGGGTCTGACCGGCTTCCACGCTGTCACCCTTGTTTACATTAATGCTGGCGACCGTGCCGTCCTGAGGCGCCACAATCTCGTTTTCCATCTTCATAGCCTCCAGAACAAAGAGTACATCGCCGCTCTTAACGGCAGCGCCGGAAGCCACTTTAATATCCAGAATGGTACCGGGCATGGGAGACTCAACGGTCACAGCGCCGGTGACTGCGGTGTCAGCGGCAGGAGCCGGAGCGGCAGCAGGAGCAGGCGCTGCTGCGGGTGCGGGAGCGGCAGCAGGTGCCGGAGCAGCTGCAACAGGCGCAGCTGCGGGAGCGGCGGAAGTCCCCTCCTCTACGGATACATTGTAAGCTGTACCGTTCACGGTAATGGTGTAGTTCTTCATAATATTGAAACCTCCAGATTATTTAACAGAATGTTTTCTCGGCAGCGTATTCTCACGCTTACCGGCCAAAATATCCAGTGCAGCCATTACCTTTGCACGGCTGTCAGCAGGTACGATCACATCGTCAATGGCACCGCTGGCGGCTGCGGTATACGGAGACGCCAGTGTCTCTTTATATTCTTTCACCAGAGAACCACGATTCTCCCCTCTTTCGCTAAGCGGTCGCTGTACAGGAATGCAACGGCAGCTTCTGCGTCCAGCGGAGAAAGCACAGCAGTATCCCAAGCAAATGTCAAATCTGCATTGGCGCCCTTACCGGCCAGCGCAATATACGCACCGCCAATGCTTTTGCTGGTGATCAATGCGATCTTGGGGCAAGTGGCAGTGGCATAAGCCGTCTCCATACGGGTAGCTGCGGTAAGCATAGCGTTCTCTGCATCTTTTACAAAGCCGTCAGCGTCTGCCACAGTGAGGATGGGCAGATTGTAGGCGTCGCACAACTTTACGAAAGCCTCTGCCTTATAGGCGCAAGCGGGGCAAACCGCAGAACCGTCAAAGGCCACAAAGCCGACGGTGGTGCCGCCAACGGTTGCCAGTGCGGTTACGCAATGGGTGGCATAGCCGCCCTTCAGTTCTACCACGCTGCCGGCATCCGCCACAGCACAGATCACATCCATTGCAGACGCGCCGGTGTCCACAGCCACAGACGGTGCAGTAAAGTCATACACCGGTGCCGGGGACAGGTTGTTGCCCGGCAGCAGAGCCACCACATCTTTGGCGGCGGTCAGTGCGCCGTCCAGATCGTCTGCCAAAATATCCACCGTGCCCTGCTCGTAGCTGGCATCCGCAGTCACATCACTGGGGGTGGTTACATAGAAATCGGCGTCCTTTACGGCAATCACCACATCGGCCATATTGGCCATCAGGGCACTGGCACCCAAACAACTGCCGGCAATAATGGAAATCTGCGTGCAAACGCCGCTCATCGCCGTAGAAGCCTTCACCAGTTCGCCGCAAGCGGACAGTGCTTCAAAGCCCTCGTCCAGCTTTACGCCGTTGGAATCATAAATACCGATCACCGGACAACCGGTCTTGGTTGCCAGGTCATAGATCTTTTTCAATTTTGCGCATTGGGCCACACTGATAGCACCGCCGTTTACATTTACATTCTGTGCAAATGCATAAACGGGACAGCCATTCACCGTGCCGAAACCGGCAGCAGCCTCCACATCGCCGGACGCGGATTTTGCGTAGCCGTCGATCTCAGTAAAAGCGCCGTCGTCAAACAGGGCAGTCAGCCGATCCACAGCCAGCTTGTCCTTCTCTGCAAGTTCGCTCACTTGTTGTTCCTCCTGTACACTCATTTGCGCTCCCGCTCATTGCAAAAGCGCAGTTCGGCAAATGCCGACAGTATTCTCTGTCCAAACTTACCTACTATAATTATACCACCGTTGCCCCGGAATAGCAATAGCATATTCCATACAAAAAGCGCAGAAATTCCGCTGTATTTTCAGCAGATTTGGCAAGGCAGATCACTTCTTTGTATCCTCCGCTTGCAGCGCACCGGAGCGCATGAGTTTTTGCACCTCATTGTCCGTCAGCTCGCGCCACTTTCCTACCGGCAGCATACCCAGCTTTAAAGAGCCTACGGCAATACGCTTTAAGCGGATCACTTCCAAATCCACTGCCTCGCACATACGGCGGATTTGGCGGTTGCGCCCCTCATGAAGCACAAATTCCAGCACCGTACGGTTCTCCTCTGCGGTCAGGACGGTCACATCACAAGGGGCGGTCATACGGCCGTCCAGATCAATCCCCTCTCGCAGTTGCAGCAGCGCACTGTCGTCTACCTTGCCGCGAATGGTCACCCGGTATTTTTTACTGTACGCATGACGGGGGTGGGTCAGGGCATTGGCAAACGCACCGTCATTGGTGAGCAGCAGCAAACCCTCTGAGTCTTTGTCCAGCCTTCCTACCGGATACAGGCGGGCGTCAATATCCCGCACCAGATCCATCACTGTTTTACGGCCCAATTCGTCGGACACGGTGGTCACATAGCCCCGGGGCTTGTGCAGTAAAATATAGTAATTCCGCTGGGTTTTGCGCACTTTCTTCCCCGCACGGTTACCAGATCTCTGCGCGGGTCGATCTTGTCGCCGATTTGGGCCACATGGCCATTGACCTTCACCTTACCGGCAGCGATCAGCTCCTCGCTCTTTCGGCGAGAAGCCACGCCGCACTCGGCCAGGTACTTTTGCAGTCGTTCTTCATTCTTCTGTGGCATAAATTTCAATATCCTCCTGTGCCCGCATAGGCACGGTTATTTGATTAATACAAGCGTAGCCGATCACATCGCCCTTCTTCACCGGCGCATAAACAAAAGGATAGTAATAGAGCCGCACGGTATAAGTGGCGTTCAGCGCCGTTTGGCTGTACCGAAACGCGGCGGTCACATAGGACTCCCTGCCGCCCACTACCGGCACCTGCACACGGCGGTCCAGCTTGTAGGTGGTGTACTGCTTTTTGCAGGCGTCCAGCAGCCGGCGATGATCCACCCAGTCGTCCGGATCGGATAAGGTTACGCAGATCAGCGTGTTACCCTTATACTTGACAGCACTCACCAGGCACCGCCCTGCCCGTTCCGTATAGCCGGTTTTTACGCCTATGCAACCATCCAGCGAAGTGAGCAGCCGATTGTGATTGTACACCGTTTGCGATTTGCCATTGATGGTCACTTTGGCTCTGGGCGCGGCGCAGATTTCGGCAAAGGTCTTATTCTGAAGGGCGTGCGCCGTCAGCAGCGCCATGTCGTAAGCGGTGGAATGATGATCGCCCCGATCCAGCCCGGAGGGGGTCACAAAGCGGGTGTGGTGCATACCCATTTCCTTGGCCGCACTGTTCATTCTGGCTGCAAACGCCTTGGTACTGCCGGAAAGAAAGATTGCAGCCGCATTGGCAGCGTCGTTGCCGCTGACCAACAGCATGCCTACCACCAGATCGTACAAAGTGATCCGATCCCCCACATGCAATCCCAAGGACGAGCCCTCTGTGTCTTTCAGCATAGCGGCTGTTATAGGCACCGTTCGCTGCAAGTCCCCGGCTGCACAAGCCAGGTAGGCGGTCATAATTTTGGTGGTCGAGGCCATGGGCCGTTCTTCATAAGCATTTCGTTCATACAGCACCGTGTGTCCGGCAGCATCCATCACTACGGCGCTTTGGGCGCTGGTGGACGCCTGCGCCGGCATCGGCACCAGCAAAAACAAACATAAGAGAACGGCAAAAATACGCTTTTTTACATACAAAAGAATCACCCACACAAATATATGCGGGTGATCCGTACATCATTATTCGGTCGCGGGGGTCTCCGCCCCGTCTGCTTTGCCGTCCTTGGCTTTCAGCAGCTCGGTGAGTTTGTCTACCAACTCCGGAATCATAGACACAGCACGATCCGCAGAGGAAGTGTAATTGTTGATTTGCATCATACGGCACTTGCCCTTTTCGATCACGATAAAGGCCACCGGGGTAATGGTGATACCACCGCCGCCGCCACCGCCGAACAGCTCTTGATTCTGCTGCTTGGTGGGCAGATCCGTACCGCCGCTGGTAAAGCCGTAAGTCACTTTAGATACCGGAATAAGCGTGGTGTCGCCGGTGACCATCGGATCGCCGATGATGGTAGAAACATCTACCATTTCACGCATTTTTTCCAGCGTGTTTTCCATAATCTTGTTTACCGGAGTTTCTTTCATAATACTTTCTCCTTACTTATCCTTAATAAAATTTTTCAAAAAGACGATACCGGCCCGCAGGAGCATACGCACCAAAAGACCGACGCTGAGACTGCCGATGAGCTGGAACTCGTACTCCGAGCGGGGTGCGATAAAATCCGGCTGTATGTAATCATCGTATTGGTCCACCTTCATGCCGTTTAAGATCATGCCCTTAACGGGATAATAGAACGAACAGAGGGTGCCGTACTTCTCAGCTATATCTGCGGCATCTGCGCCGCCGATAATCATTTTAACATATAATGAATAAATATGGAAGCCCCTAAATAAAGTTGTTACTGCAGAAGACGCAGTTTCCACCAAATTGCTGATCAACAGCAAGTAACCGATCACGCCGTCCTTGTCCCAAAGCTGCTGGAAGTAGTTGGGCTTTTTGGGCTTTTCTTCCGCCTTAGCGGGTGCCTTCTCGCTCTCCGACTTTTCCGGCACCGCCTGGGTCGCTTTCTCGTCTTCCGTGGGCGCATTTTCCGGCGTAGGCTCCGTGGTGTCTTTCTTGTTCTCTTTTTTCTCCTTGCCCTTTTTCTTAGCCTGCTCGGCGGATTTTTCCGGGAACAGGATAAAGGAAAGAATCTGGGACAGCACAATGTCTTTCTTAATAAACAGCACTTGTACACTGGTATGCCAGCCGCCGTCATAGATCAAAGTTAAGGTGGCAGACAGAGACATCAGCAGTGCGATGAGCACCACCAGCACACCCACTATAATCAAAAAGATTTTCAAATCCTCACCTCTTCCGCTCAGATCTCTTTTTCATCGTCATTATTGGCACTTTCCAGCGCGTCAGCCGCTGCAGCCAGCGGGTCGTCCTTGCTGCCCTCTTTCTCAAACAGGGAGGTTTGGCCGTTATCCTTGGCGATCTGCTCCACTTCCTCTGTGGATGGCAGATCCGGCAAATCATCCAGGGAATTCAGCGAAAAGCAGCGCAAAAATCGATCTGTGGTGCCGTACACCAGCGGGCGGCCTGGCAGGTCCAGTCTCCCCTTCTCCTCGATCAAGCCCTTTTGCACCAAACCGGAGATGGGACCGGAGCAATCCACGCCGCGCACCTGCTCCACAAAGGAGCGTGTCACCGCTTTATTATACGCCACAATAGCCAAAACTTCAAATGCGGCCGGGCTGAGCGGTGTATTTTTTTTGATCTCCAGTAGGGCACGCACACCGTCTGCATAGGCTTCTCTGGTGCAGATTTGGTATTTGCCGTCTACGCGGATCAGCCGCAGTCCGCTGCCGCTCTCGTCGTATTTGGCCTCCAAATATCCAAGCATTTTGATCACATTTTCAATATCCAATTTTAGCACATCCGCCAGCTTTTCCGGTTCCACCGGATCTCCGGCGGCAAAAAGCATGGCCTCTAACTGGGCAATGGTGTTGTTCTTCTCACTCAACGGTATTTACCTCGTTTATGATTTGCACATCCGGGTCCTCCATGGTCCCGTCAATGGTGATCTTCTTGGTTTTAGCCAGTTCCAGCACCGCTAAAAAGGTAGCGACCATATCGCTGCGGGTTTGGGCGTCCTGAAAGAGGGACAAAAAGCGTACTTTCTTGCCGTTCCACAACTTACGCAGTACCGTCTGTACCTTAGACGCCACATTCACAAACTTGCGCGCCACAATCACCTTGAAGCTGTCCAACGGCGGCGGCAGCTTGCGCTGAGCGCGCCCGGCAGCGTTGATATACGCCTGCAAAAGCTCCTCCCCTTCGTGGAATCGCTCGTAGGCATAGTTTACATACCCCTCCTGCGGTGTGCGCACATAGCGGTCAAAACCGTCAGTGTGGGTGCTCAGTTCCTTTGCCATTAATTTGCAGTCCCGGTATTCAATCAGTTCGCCGGTCAGCTCTTTCTTTAAGGTTTCTGCCTCCTCGTGGCGGGGCAGTAGAGATACGGTCTTGATATAAATCAGGCGGGCAGCCATCTCCAGAAATTCGCCGGCGATGTCAAAATCCTCCTCCTGCATTTTTCGCACATAATCCAAATATTGATTTACAAGCTCAATAATGGGAATGTCGTTAATATTCAGTTTATGCTTAGAGATCAAGTGAAGGAGCAAATCCATCGGGCCCTCAAAAATCTCCAGTTTATAACTTGGTTGTTCCATATTACCTCAAAAAGATTAGCGCCGGGATAATGGAAATAAACTTCATCATCGCCGTACTTAAAGTGGAGATCACGCCGTCCAGCGCGCCCACAAACAGCAGAATCATCAGTGCGATCATGATATATTGCTCATAGCGCATATATTTATTGTATGCCTTATAAGGCAGCACAGCCGCCAGCACCTTGGAACCGTCCAGAGGCGGAATGGGGATCAAATTAAAGACTGCCAGAGACACATTGATCCAGGCCGCAAAATAAAGAAAATACTCTACGGCACCCAAAAAGCCATCGGCACCGGGTGCTTTGCTGTAAATAGCGATATAAATAAAATTGAAGATAAAGCCCATCAGCAGATTGGCAATGGGTCCGGCCAGGGATACCAGTGCCATACCGCTTTTGGGATGCTTAAAGCGATTGGGATTCACCGGCACCGGGCGAGCATAACCAATCCCAAAGAGAAAGATCATAATGGTGCCGATGGGATTTAGGTGCGCCAAAGGATTAAAAGTCAACCGGCCCTCGTCCTTGGCGGTGGTATCTCCCAACTTATATGCCACCCAACCGTGTGCCAACTCGTGCACAGGCAAACAGCAAAACACCACAAAGCAGCTGGAAAGAATAGAAATCAGCGCCAGCAGGTACTCACCCTGGCGCAAATAAGAAAGAATAGAAAGCATAAGAGCACCCTTAAATTATAATGATAAGAATAGCATACCATTATCCCTACGCAATAGTCAAGAAAAATTACGCAACGGTAGCGATTAATATACGATCTTTGCCGTAAATGTCCTGCCTAACCTGCACATTTTCGCAGGTAGCAAACAGGTTTTGCACTGCCCTGCCCTGCTCGTCGCCGATCTCCAAAAGCAGCTGCGTGCCGCTGACAAGTGTTGGCACGATCTTTTCAGCAATCAGGCGGTAAAAGTCCAGTCCGTCCGTGCCGCCATCCAGTGCCATCATCGGTTCCTTTAGCACCTCCGGCTGCAAGGTGGGCAGCACAGCAGCAGGAATATACGGCGGGTTGGATACCAGCATCTGCGGCTTGGGCAGCGCAGTCAAATCGCCGCTGATATCTGCCAGTACAGGGCGCACATTGGCAACAGGCATGGCGTTCTTTTGCAGATAAGCAAAGGCGTCTGTCGACTTTTCCACACAGTAGACACTGGCACCGGGACAGGCTTTGGCAATGCTGATCCCAATGCAGCCGCTGCCGGCGCAAAGGTCCCATACAACAGGCGTCGTCCCTGCATTTTTGACCTGTTCAATAGCCAACTGCGCCAGTTCTTCCGTCTCCGGCCGGGGGATCAGTACCCCGGGACCCACGGCAAATGTGCTGTCTAAAAAGTCCCACTCCCCCAGCACATATTGCAACGGTGTGCCACTTTTCAGTTGCCACAGGCCGTCCGCCAACTTCTTTTGACTCACCAGGTCGCCCAGGTGGCTGTGGTAGTCCCGGTTGGCGATCTTTGCCAAATGACACACCAGGCACTTGGCCTTGAATTCTTCTTCATCTACGCCGTTGGCGCCTAAAAAATACACACTATAATTATAGGCTTCCTGAACCGTCACTTGATTTCATCATCCTCCGGGTTATCGGTGATTACAGCCTTAAGTGCGGCGATGCCCACCTCCATCATAGAGTCGTCCGGCTCCCGAGTGGTCAGTCGCTGCATCCAAAGGCCCGGTGCACTGACAATCTTGACAAACAAATTATCGTGCTTACCGGCATAGCGGATAAATTCATAGCCAAGCCCCATTAAAATCGGCAAAAACACCAATTTCAGCAAAGCATCCACAGCACTCGCTGGGTAGCGATCACCGGAAAACACTTGGCTAAAATAGAATAAAAAATCACGCTGAAAATCAGCATTACAAAAATAAACGAAGTGCCGCACCGAGGGTGGAAGCGGGTCATTTTTTCACATTCTCCACCGTCAGATCCAGCCCGGACTCGTAACAGGCAATGCTTTTGTGCTCTGCACCGTGGTACATAAAAGTGCGGCGAATGTCTTTCATTCGGCTGACAAGCGCAATATACACAACAAAAATGATAATTTTCGTTACGCCCTCAATGGTACCTTGGGCCGGAGTAAGGGTGCCGTCAAAGTGTTTGTTTAGCACATTAAACAGCAATACAGGCAGATAGAAGAAGATCAAAAATGCCAGCGCAAAGCCCAGCACGGACGCTACACCGGTGAGCACTTTCATCAGTTTGTCGCCCAACTTGTCCGTCAGCCAGCGCTCAAACTTGCTCATTTCTTCCTCCTCCACTTCCTCCATACCGGAGACCTCAGCGGAGTACATCAGGGTCTTGTATCCGATCACCATAGATTCAAAAAAGTTCACGGCGCCGCGTACCAGCGGCCAACCCAGAAACTTATATTTCTCTCGCAGGCGGTGGAATTCGTGGTATTCGGTTAATATATCGCCGTCCGGCTTGCGCACGGCAGTAGCCATACCTTTGGGGCCTTGCATCATAATGCCCTCAATCAGTGCCTGACCACCTACCGATGTTTTATGCGTTTTTTTCTCCTGCATTGGCGTTGTTTCCTCTCAATTCCATACTTTGATCCACTTCTCTGGTCTCTGCCGTTTGGGGCTGCTGAGCCAGGTCCTTTTTGCTGGGAGCACTGTTGATGGGCAGGTAAATGGTCACCAGCGTGCCGGTGCCTTCCTCACTGTCAATCTCCAAGGTGCCGCCGTGCAGCTCCACCAGTTCATTGGTGACCGCCAGTCCGATCCCGGATCCACGCACGGACATATTTGCCTTATAGAATTTTTCTTTCACATGGGGCAGATTTTCCTTGGAAATGCCGCACCCCTGATCCGCAACGGCGATTTTAACATAATCCTGACCGCCTTTTTTGGCAAATTCCGCCTTTACAAATATCTTAGCAGGCGCTCTGGAATACTTTAAAGCGTTATCCAAAATGTTCATGAACACTTGCTTTAACCGGTTGGCGTCTGCATTGGCCGGAGCCGGCAGATCGGGAATGCTGTATTTTAACTCAATCCCTTCGCGCATGGCGCGCTCACGGAAGGTGAAAACGGTTTCATCCAGCTCGGCAAAGATATCCGTAGGCGCCAGGCGCAGCTTCATGCGCCCGCTTTGCAGACGGCTAAAGTCCAGCAGCTCCTCTACAAATCCCTCCAGTCGCCCGGCCTCGTGGACGATCACTTGCAGTCCCTTGCGGGTGATCTCGTCCTCATTATCATTCTCTGCAAACGCCAGCGTTTCACCCCAGCCTTTAATGGAAGTCAGCGGCGTACGCAGCTCGTGAGAAATGGTGGAGATAAAGTCATTTTTCATTTTATCCGTTGCAGAAATATCCTCAGCCATTTGGTTGATGGAGTCCGACAGATCGCCGATTTCATCGTTATATTTCTTCTCAATACGAACGGAGTAGTCCCCTTGCGAGATCTTCTTAGTGGTTTGGTTGATCTCCTGCACCGGGATAATAATGGAACGGATAAAGAACAGGTTGGAGTACAAAATCACCGCAAAGATCAGCACCAACGCCAGAAAAATCAGCAGCACAATGGTGCTGATCTGACGGTCGATCATCTCCAAAGAACTGATGACCCGCACGGCGCCCATCGGCTCGCCGTCGCCGCTGTAAATAATGCGTGTGACTGCCATGCATTTTTCGCCGTTATCGGTAATGTGCCCTACATATCGTGCACGCCCTGTATCACCGGCCAGGGCCTCCTCATAGTCCGGCATACGCACCTTTTCTACCGCAAATCCGCTGGAGGAGGTCACTACGCCGCCGGCATTGTTAATGATCCAAATGGTGGTCTTGTCCCGGTAGCTAAAGCTGTCAATAAAATCTGCAGCCGACGCCTCTAAGGAACTGCCGCCGTCCAGTCGGCCGGAAAAGTAATTGGTCGCCGTGGTGGACGCACCGGAATTTAAGATACTCTCAACTGCATTATAATAGTATGCGCGAATGGTAAAAGCGGAAACCACAAAAACGATCACAAAGAAAAGGGCAATCACGCCTAAAATATTGATCACCCACCGCTTTGTGATACCCTGCATCCGCAGTTCTTTCAGTCTCCCGGCTGTATGTAATTTTTTCAGCCATTTCTCTTCCATTGCGCCGTTCGTCCTCGTTGCTTAGTTATTTTTGGTGACCCACTTGTAACCCAGGCCCCAAATGGTGGTCAGGTATACCGGGTTGGAGGGATCATCCTCCACCTTCATGCGCAGACGGCGAATGTTCACATCCACAATCTTGTCATCACCAAAGTAGTTGTTGCCCCATACGGTCTTAAGAATATCCGTGCGGGTCAGCGCGGCGTTGGGGTTCTTAAAGAAATATTCAATGATTTGGAACTCTACCTGGGTCAGCTCAATGTTGGAGCCGTTCTTAGACAGGGTGCGATTGCGTAGGTTGAGCTCAAACTCGTCCAGCACAACCGTGTCCCCGGTGGTGTCGTTCTTGCGAAAGCCCCGGGTCATCTCCACCCGGCGATAAACCGCATCCACCCGCGCCATCAGCTCACTGGGAGAAAAGGGCTTGGTCACATAATCATCGGCGCCGAACATCAACCCGGTGATTTTGTCCATCTCTTGTGTCTTGGCGCTGAGCATAATGATGCCCAAGTCTGAGGATTTAGCGCGTAGCTGCTTGCACACAGCCAGACCGTCCACCTCCGGCATCATAATGTCCAGGATCGCCACATCAAAGCCACTTTCATCCTTTGCAAACTTTTCCAGCGCCACGGCGCCGTTCTCCGCCTGTTCCACAGTATAACCGCTGCGGGTCAGATTGATGACAATAAATTCGCGAATGGACTCCTCGTCCTCTGCAACCAGTACTTTCTTCATACATCCTCCTGTTAAAAGGTAATGATCCAGTCTTTCAGTGTGTCTGCGGTTACGGCAAAAGCCGCAGAATTGCCGCACTTTGCCAAATATACATAACCGCCCTCTCGCAAGAGTTCGGTATAATCCTTATAGTCGCCCGGGTTGGCGTCATACTGTGTTTGAAGCACCGGCAACACTTCAAAGGCAGTCTTTTTGTCCGTCTTGGACTTCACCGTCAATCTGTGGCTCTTGTCAGCATAGCTGACAGTTACGGACTTAAATTGCTTATCCGGCAGCACCATTTGATAGCCGTCCTCCTGTACTGCCAGGGAGTACCCGGTGTGAACCAGCACGGAGCTTTTGTATTTGCACCAGTCTACGCCGCGCACCTGCGACGGCAGACCTTTCAATTTGGCGTCCGTTGGAATTTCCAGCAAACCGTCGCCGTTCATATCTACACAAGGCACCATCACATCCCGGCCGGTGTCCGCCGTCAGGCCTGTGTTATAGCTGTAAAACGGGGAAACGATGGAGTCATAATAATCGCTCCAACAAATCAGCTCTGTGAGCATAGACGCCCCATCTGATTTTACCGCGTCCGCATACACCGCCGGCTTGCCGTCTGCCTTGCCCACCTGTAACTTGCGGTAGGCGCTCACATGCCCGTCCACGCGGGTCTCGCCTAACAAGGTCTGCTTGTCTCCTTTGTAGGAATACAGCGCCGCGCTGGCGGAAAGGGACTTCATTTGATCCGCCGAGAAGAACAGCACCTCCTGCACGCCGTCATTGTTCAGATCCGCAGGAATATAAGCACTGTACTGCATCGGCTCGGCTAAAGCCGTCAATTTTGATTCCAGGCCCGAACCGGTCATTTTATACACAGACATCAAGTGGCTGGTAGAGTAGCTGATCATATTCCAAGAGATCAGAAATTCCGTTTTGCCGTCGCCGTTCACATCACAGAAATCCACGCTGTACACATCCGTGCCTTCGCCTTGAATATTGGCAATTACCTGCCAATTTTCCCCGCTTTGCTCCAACACGGCCATATCAATCTTGCCAAGAGCGTCATTGGGCTCATAAAATGCCAGAGCCTCCTTTTGACCGTCATCGTCAAAGTCATAGAAAATATAAGAAGTGGTATATTTACCCGCCGCGGGGATCTTTACAGAATAGCCGCCTTTACAATAGGCGTCCATAGCACTTTGGACGCTGGCGTCCGCCCCGGCAGGCGCCACAGGCGAAATCAGATCATCTATGGAAGACGCCAAATGAAATCCGCCGCAACCGGAAAACAGCAGAGCAATGCACAACATCGGAATTAAAATTTTAATCGCTTTCACCGCGCTGCCCTCCCGGCTTCTGATTTACTGGCCGATATGCGCCGCCGCACATCTCACCGAACTATTATAACAGAACTTGGTTACAAAATAAATACCAAAATATCAAAAAAATGACAAAACCGTGACATGAAAGCAACGAATCGCTTGCGCGGTTTATGATCTGACTTTTCACGCCTGAACTAACGATCTTTGCATTCCTTCTTTCCAAATCCCCCGCCTTATCCTTGAATAATTGACACGGAATCAGTTGAAAATATTCTATTTACCTCATTCGGAGGATAAAATATCACAATTTGCAATATTTATATGGGAGATTTTGTCGAAACCATTGACAATTATTCACATTCTTACTACTATACAAGATGAGATTTTGTTTTATATTAATTCAAATGAAAGGATCGAGAAGAAATGGAATTGATCAACACGAAAGATCTGTACGAAAATGACGCATTTGTCATTATTGAGGCAGAATTTGAGGACAGCGAAACCAAAAAGCGAATGCAGGAAATTTCGCTGGGACTTAAAAACAACCAAGGCGATATTACAAAAATTCGTACCATTCACCGCAAGCAATTTTAATCGAAAAGGACCCGGCGGCAGTCAAACGGCTGTCACCGGGTCCTTTTCTTATTCCTGTTTGCACCGAGACATTTTCACTTTCCATCCGCAGCGTTATGCGGCAAGGAACGGCAAGCCTTTTCCAGCGGAGGAAAATCCACAGGCGTGCCGGTAAAGGCGCGGTCCGTAATTTCCTTTTCCACATAAAATACGCCGTCGTATTCCGCAACAATCACAAATTCCGTTCCACAGATCGGTGCGTGATCATAGGCAAAGTACAGTGTGTACCACCCACTGTTGGTATTTTTCTGAAAAGTCTTTGCCGCCGGGTCTTCTTCCTTTTGGGCCATGGGATTCTCATCATCTATATTGGAGCGTTCCTCGTTCTTCGCCTCTTGTGCGCGATATTTTTCCTCCTTTAACGCGGCGCAGTAAGCCACAACCTCCGGGTCATTGATAAATTGTTCTCTGCTTTCTCCGCCACTTGGGCTTACCAGAACGGAAGTGATCTGATTTTGACTCATTTGATCCAGGCGCCGGGCGGAAAGCCGCGTGTAAAGAATGTGATCCCGAAAGGCGGTACTGTACAAATAGTCGCCGTTTGGGTCATTCTTCAGCGTATAATAGGCACGAGAAAGCACCGGCCGCGGCTTGTAGCTGACCCGATGATCGGCTATAAAATTGCAGTATTCACCGGTGAGACCGTCCATACGATAGTAGGTGCTGCCGTTGTATTCCACCCAGGTCACCGAGCCGCCTTGGCGGTGCTCCTTCACCTGATGCCCGACAGCGTAGCACCAAATTGCCACACCTGCAACACACACGGCCATCACAGCAATAAACACGACAAGCGATACTTTGCCGGTTTTGATTCTGGTTTTCATAGGCCCCTCCCCTATCATCGGGATCTACAATTCAATATTTATCTCTATTCTCCTGTATATTTTCAACAATGTTATGCGGTTTGTGAATTTATTCCAATAAGTTATGTAAAATGTATTGACAATCTCGCTAAATATGTGTAAGATATACACAGAATGATTGCTTGAGCAGTCATTCGACACCTAAAAAGGGAAATGAAAAAAGGAAAGAGCGGCGTACCGTGCGCGTTTATTCTCTTAGAACGCGCGCTCTGTACACCCGACCCACACCGTAACGGTGCGGGGAAGAGCAGGTCGTAAGGCCTGCTCTTTACTTTTGCATGATCAGCTTTTGCGTAACAAGGAGCCGTCACCTGTTTTGCTACGAAAATTGCACCACTTTTTTTATTGCCATATATTTTTTATTGACAATCCGGAAAGTACTGCAAAAAACAGTAAAATACCTGTAACAATGAAAGCAAATATTTTGATTGGAACACAAAAGAAAACAAAAACAGATAAAATAAGAACTAGCCAAAAAGTTGAAAATTATATTTTAGTAATTTTCTTTTCAATTCATCAAAGCATAATTCATAGTAATAATTGTCAACTATTACTTCCCCTTCCGGTGAGGAGATAAGATAAGGCTTTATTATATTCTGATTATTATTTTTCAGTGTTGGATTTATTATCTGCAATTTGAACTCATTCAGATTATCTGTATTTACTTTTACATCACAATTGAATTTATATGGGTGACTTTCATAATACCATTTGTTATTTGAGGTAAGTTCAAATATCAGTTTTAATAGAATTTTAATCAATTCTAAGATAAAGTCTATAATAATCTTGTTAACTGTCAGTCTTTCCGGCTTATATGAAAGATTCATTGAAAAGTGATTATCAACACTCAAATTAATTGAACTACTATCGTGGTTAACTTGATATGTCTGTTCTCCAATATTTATATTATAACTTGCAAAGTCATTTTCATTAAAGTTAAACAATATAGATATATCTTTCATTTTATATTCCTCATAATTTATAAAAAAGGTAAAACAGGGGCGGTTCCCTGTTCTATATCCCCTGTTTTACAACTTATTCCATGTATCAATAACCGCTGTGGCATCGGCAACGAAATTCTCCTTAGAATACTGAATTTTATAATTCTTGCCTTGCTGGATCTGACAAGTCGCGTAAATATATGTATCATTCTTGCTTGGCAGTACTAAATTGTACGCCATTACATTGTCATCCTCGCCCTCCGGCTGACCGTAATATAACATATACGCACCGATTTTCTCTTGATTACTTAATGTAAAGTCATCATCAGAGCGATCACAAATTTTATTCTGCACAAACCCCACATTACTCTTTGCATAATAGCAATAAAACGAAATGCCACTATCTTTCATGTTATCCGGTGTGTATTCAACTGAAACATTTCCTAACCGACCAAAACAATTTTGCTCTAAAACCACATCAGAAATGTGGTTCGGCAAATCAACTCCATTGTCATTTAGACCTTTTTCTTCACCTAAGGCACTCGGTTTCTGCTTTTCCAATTTATCACATACGGCTGTAATGGTTAGCGGTGAAGCGAGCGTTTTCTCTGATTCTGTAGTCAAAAATGAAATTGTAAAAGGTAACGGAAAAATAAAGATAAATACAATAGGAAGTATAATTCTTACAGTTGAAACCAGGTAATGCTCATTCCCTACTTGTTTTTGACGAATTGCAGCAGCCAAAAAGCCCACAAGAATGAAAATATACACAAGACAAATAATGACTAATCCGATGATTATCCCGAATTGAGCAAGATCAAAATTGAATGCAGAAACAAGCGGTGTGTTTATGGGCATAATTTGCGCGTACCAAATAACTGCACCCAAAACAGCGAGTGTCAATATCAGCTGAATACTATAGCTGATAATATATTTGTTCTTTTTCAAAGCTTTTTCACCATTTCCTGTTTTACACTTTTCTCATATTTCTCATACGCCCTATCTCTCAGATAGCAAAATAAACACAGAGTTTACGGCTCTATTTTAACAGATAAATGGTATTCTGTAAAGTGAATTCAAAAGAGCAGAAAAAAGGCCCCTCGAATCTTGCGAAGAGCCTTAGGTGCCGATGGCGGGGTCGAGCCGGGTAATACAGAGAACCGTCCCCTGTTCTATATACAGCATGATGAATAATCGTTATTATATGGCGAAAATTTCGCACAAAAGTGTTCATTAAAAAGGGCATAAAAAATCCCCTAAAATAGCCAAAAATCGGCGATTTTAAGGGAAATTTACTGGTGATCCATCGGAGATTCGAACTCCGGACACCTTGATTAAAAGTCAAGTGCTCTGCCAACTGAGCTAATGGATCGCATCCGCCCCCTAAGGGGCGCTGGCTGGGGAGGCGGGATTCGAACCCACGCGTGAGGGAGTCAAAGTCCCTTGCCTTACCACTTGGCGACACCCCAATGGTTACGGGCGTTATTCAAAAAAAATGGGGTGGGATATCGGATTCGAACCGATGACCTCCAGTGCCACAAACTGGCGCTCTAACCAACTGAACTAATCCCACCATATATTGGCGCGCTTGAAGGGACTCGAACCCCTGACCCACTGCTTAGAAGGCAGTTGCTCTATCCACCTGAGCTACAAGCGCAAATTGCAGCATCCCTTGCTGGAGCGGGTGATGGGAATCGAACCCACACGACCAGCTTGGAAGGCTGGGATTCTACCATTGAACTACACCCGCAGATGCAACGGTCATTATTATAGCCAAACAGGGGCGAACTGTCAAGGGATTTTGAAAAACTTTTTTCTTTTTCAATGCCCTTTTCCTAAGTGCGTATTTATTTTATACCATATTTTACACCAAGATGCAAGGGAAATCAGACAAAAGTCTTTTGTTTTCTCCCTGAGATTCTATCGTTAACCCCTCTCTTCCTCTCGCTTAAAATTTTCTAAAGTAAAAGAATGACAGCTGTGTGTTGCCGTAAGCCTTTCATCCATGATTCATTTGCTACACGGCGATTTTCTTTCATTGAATCTTTTTGTTTTTATCCTCTTTCTATTGACAGCGGATAAAGCCTATGGTAAAATCTAATCAGTTAGTGGCTGCTAACTGTTCCCTTGAGAAAACAATGGCACAAATTGAATTTCAAAATGTGACCAAAAACTGGATAGGATCACCTGGCCAACGGGCGTGGAATAATCCCCTATTTATCGTAAATACTTATAGCCGACGGGCAATACCGTCGGCTAAGATTTGAAAAAGCAGTTAGTTGCTACTAACCATAAAGGAGCATTTATGCTGGAGCAATACCTCATCAACCACTGCGCGCCCACTTTGGCGTCGCTGAAAACCGCCAATCTGTTCAACTGCACTGCGGAGAACCCAACAGCATTGCAAATGGCCGTTTCCCGCTGGCAGGCGCTGCTGGCGCCAAAGGGTGTTGAACTGCTGCTCCTGCGGGAAAGTGGCAACCGGGCGCTGGTATATGTGTACCGACCGGATCGGCTGACCCGCGACCTGCAACAGCCGGGGGTGGCTGCATTTCTCGCCCACTGCGGCTATACCGGCACGGCTCCGGCTGCCTGTCTTGATGTGTTAAGGCGCAAGCTGGCAGTCAGCAGCGACTTTCCCCATGAGATCGGCCTGTTTTTAGGCTATCCTCTGGGCGATGTGATCGGCTTTATTGAGAACCACGGCAAAAACTGCCTATGCAGCGGGGTTTGGAAAGTTTATACCAACCCGGAGTCTGCCGCCGGTGCCTTTCGTAAATTCAGCAAATGCACCCGCGTATATCGCCGTTTGTTCTTTGGCGGGCAGCGGAATGTGGAACAGCTTACAGTAAAAAGTGCTTAATATTTTTTAGATACAGAAAGGAATTTATTATGAAAAAAATCGCGATCGTTTATTGGAGCGGCACAGGCAATACGGCGCAGATGGCAGAGGCTGTGGCAGAGGGCGCAGGCGCTGCCGGTGCGCAGGCAAACCTGTTTACCCCCTCTGACTTCTCCCCTGCCCAGGTCAAGGACTATGACGCCATTGCTTTTGGCTGCCCGGCCATGGGCGCAGAGCAGCTGGAGGACTTTGAATTTGAGCCGCTGTTTCTGCAATGCGCGCCGGAACTGAACGGCAAGGACATTGCCCTCTTTGGCTCCTACGGCTGGGGCGACGGCGAGTGGATGCAGACCTGGGAGGACCAGTGCAAAGACCTGGGTGCCCACCTGGTGTGCAACAGCGTCATTGCCAATGAGGCGCCGGACGATACCGCCCTTGCCGCCTGCCGCAACCTGGGCGCCGCCCTGGCGTAACCCCCCTATAAATGCAAACCGACCCGGTACAGATTTCTGTACCGGGTCGTGTTTTATTGATCCCCATTTGGATCAAGCATTTCAATTTCGTGCTGAAAATACTGCTCTTGGAAATTAACTGCCTTTTCGATCTCGTCCGGTGGAAAAGTGACACCGGTTGGCGCAGCAATCCATTTGTCCTCCACATCATCCAGCCGATGAATGACCGCGATCACGCGCCCTTTGTATTTCTCCACCGGCTGGCTTACGCCCAGCAAATACACATCCGCTTCTTCCCCATCTGCACTGAAAATATACGGCACATAGCCATAGTTCACCGGGTAAATCATATCCGTGTGCTTTGGGTGATGACTGCCAAGGGGTCGATCGATCAGAATATCTACCATTTTGCCAAGGAGCATATCAGATAAAGCCCGGCGCAAAACAGACCGGATAAAGGATTGCTTGCCCTGCACATAGTCCTCTCTGCCGCTGTCCGTAGGCAACTGGGCAGCCAGCGCCAGCTTTAGGCGCTCATATTCCCCGGCTGTGTCCGGGTGGGTGCAAAGATAATCCCGAAACAGAATATAATTCTGCCAGTCCACGCTGCCGGTGCGCACAATATGGATAAAGTGGGTTTGCAAGTCTCCGGAACCGTCATAATAACTGCCGCTGGCAAACAGCAGCTGCCCCCGCACCCCCGCCTGTGCATTGGGACGGTAATAGAACCCGGCGGCACGCAGCTGCTTTTCATAGGCCAAGAGCGCGTCAAAATCATCAACCGCAACGGCAATATCAATAATCGGCTTTGCCTGTATCGTGGGAATGGCGGTGCTGCCTACATGAGCCATCTCCACCGCAACCGGCCCAAGAATGTGGCGTAGCCGTGCCATGGTCGCCTGCGCCTCCGTCTCCCATGCCTTTTCGTGGGGATACAGCGCCACCGCCCCGCGTTTCAGTCCAAGCATTTTTAACCTCCTATCTTTTGTATTGTCCCTATGTTCTATGTTTGTTCAGAAAAATAATATTGAAATTACTCCAAGAAATTTCACATTTTTCCTTGACAATTCATTTCGTATGGTGTATTATATACACAATCCGATTGGTTGGATGGTTGTTCGACACCGAAAAAAGAAATGAAAAAGGAAAGGGCAGTGTATCCGGCGCGTTTTATCTCATTTATTTATTCTCTCTCTTTCGCGCGCCGCATTTAAACACCCGCCGCATCGATCGGTGCAAGGGAAGAGCAGGTCTCACGGCCTGCTCTTTTCTTTTGCAAAACAAGGAACCGTCCCCTGTTCTATTTTATGCTGGGAACCGTCTCCACTTTAATCAGGTATTGATGCTGGCCCAGCATATACTCCATGAATCACATAATTTCTAATTTCTTTTTCTGTGCCTTTTCTCCAACTACTGATAGGCAAAGTATAATCATTCTTATCTACTTGAAACCGAATGTGTATATCATTGCTGGACAGGGACTTCATGATTTCTTCATCAGATAAATACTTAGGCACTAACAAGACGATTGTTACCGAAGCACCGCTTTCAGATGGTGATAACTGAAATGAACCTTCATAATATGTGTCGTATTCGCGCGAAGCGATATTTGGGTATATGTTAATCTGTTGCATCATCATATTTTCCATTTTGTAATGAGAATGGTTTTCTACATATAGCACATAGCAAACCGGCTTGTAGCCCTCCTTAACCGTACCGTCATACGATGAATCCTCGCCTAAATAGATGCCGCACACATCCACTCTAGATAAATCAACCTGTGCGCTCTCAGCTTGGTTGTGACCAACATTCGCACACGAACATAACAATACGCAACATGCCACAAACATTGAGACGATAACCCCAAAATTTATACCTTTTTTCATTTGTATCTCCCAATTCATTTCAATATGAACACATAAACTATCGCATTCTCATTGTCTTCAAAATATTTTCTAAGGCCAGAAATACAGGGGACGGTTCCCTGTTTACACTTTTCTCATATTTCTCATACGCCCTATGTCACATATAGCAAAATAAATACAGAGTTTACGGTTCTATTGTAACAGAAAGGCGACGCTCTGTAAAGTTAATTCAAAAGAGCAGAAAAAAGGCTCCTCGCATTTTGCGAAGAGCCTTTGGTGCCGATGGCGGGGGTCGAACCCGCACGGTATCGCTACCACTGGATTTTGAGTCCAGCACGTCTGCCAATTCCATCACATCGGCGTATTCTATTGTACTAAGCCCGAAACGGGGGCTGTACCGGCCAGCTTGGTGCTGGTAACCGGACTTGAACCGGTACGGTGTTGCCACCGAGGGATTTTAAGTCCCTTGCGTCTGCCGATTTCGCCATACCAGCACATAGCCCTAATATAATAGAATATTCCGCCGAAAATGTCAAGGTATTATTGCAAATTTTCTTTGATTTTTTGGTAAATTTCAATCGCTTTGAATCGCACGGCATAGCCGTCGCCGTTCTCGATCAAGCGAACCTCGTCCTCGTCAAGATAAGCGGACAGATCCTCTTTGGTACAAGCAGACAGGCACACTGCCGGGAACAGCACGCACCACCAGTTATGCCCCGCCCCTGCGCCGATCTCAATCTTAAGGGCATTATAATACCCGGCGGGTAAAGTCACATTCTCATACACCCGCGTATTGAAATACTCCCGCACGACGCGGGCGGTGACTTGGTAATTGTAGCCCTCCTGTCGAATCCGCTGGCGAGCGATCTCCGTAATGCGCTGCAAGTTGTTCTCCGCCGCCTGTTGGGCTTCCGTTACCGATTGGCAGTGGGAGAAGAAAGTGCACGCCTGCAGCACATCGTCCCGCACCAGCAGCTTTAAGTCCTGATCCGCCTTGGTGTCGGAATTGGCCAAAATATGCAGGCGAAACACATCCTCGCTCACCCGCTCACCGGTCTCCACCAGCGGGGCGAAGCAGGCGGCAAACAAGCAAAAAGAGAGAAATAATGCGGAAAATAAGTATAGTTTTTTCATATAATAAAACCTGCCTTTCAAAAAGAGTGTTGGCAGGTTTTGGTATTTTTATACAGGGGCAAACAGACTGCCGGTCTGCGTTGGCGCATACTTGCCGCCGGACAGCTCCGTCAAAGCCGCTGCAAAGGCCGGGAGCCGTGTTTCCTCCATGGTATAGGCCAGGGTGACCGCTGCGCCAAAGTCCGCGTTTTGCACCCGCGCGCCGTGATCGGCCAGCAGGTTGTTCACCCGCTCATAGTAGCTATAATCCACCGTCAGCTCCATGGCGGCGCAAGGCGCCATGGTCACCACACCGGCAGCCTCCAGCGCCAAAGAACAGGCGTGAGAATAGGCGCGCACCAGTCCACCGGCACCCAGGAGGATGCCGCCAAAATACCGGGTGACCACCACGCACACATCCTGCACACCGCTTTTCAAGAGTACATCCAGCACCGGCATACCGGCCGTACCGCCCGGCTCACCGTCATCTGAGGAACGCTGCACGCCGGAGCGCAGCACAAAGGCAGGCACATTATGGGTAGCGTCCCAATGCCTTTGGCGAATACCGGCGATAAAGGCGTTGGCCTCCTCTACCGTATGCACCGGCGAAGTGTAAGCGATAAAGCGGGATTTCTTCTCCACAAACTCATCTTCTGCCGGCTCTAATATGGTTTTATATGGCTTTTCCATACCATCACCTACGAAAAAAGGGCAACGCCCAAGCGTTGCCCGTCTTTACTTGATTAGCCCTTCTTAGCGAATCTCTTGTTGAATCTGTCTACACGGCCGCCGGTGTCCACCAGCTTCTGTTTGCCGGTATAGAACGGATGGCATTTGGAACAGATATCGACTTTCATATCGCCCTTTGTGCTCTTAGTCTCAAAAGTAGCGCCGCAGGCACACTTTACTGTGCAAGTATCGTAGTTGGGATGAATTGCGTCCTTCATTACTGTCACCTCTTTACCAATTAGTCATAATGCTTTGATATAGTACCACATCTTGTAGCAAAATGCAAGCATTTTTTTAATTTATTTATATTCGCAGGGCTTGGACAAACAAAACGAATACAAATACACCGCGTGCACCGGTTTTTGCAGGGTGCGAGCCACCGCGGTTTTATAAAACATCAGCTGCTGCCGGTATCGCGCCAGCAGTTCTTCTTCCGTTTTCACGCGGTCGGTTTTATAGTCCAGCAGCACCAAGCCCTCCGGCTCCTCAAACACACAGTCCGCAATGCCCTGTACAAAGACCGGATCATCTGCGTCCACCTGTTCCAGCGCGCGCACCGGCAGGAATGACGCCACTTTCAGCTCTCGGTAAACCGCCTTGGCGCCGAACACACGGGCACCAAACGGGCCGGTAAAGAAAGCAGTCAGCTTTTGCCGATCCAAGGTGTGCGCCTCCTCCGGTCGCAGATACCCGGCACTTTGCACCCGGGCGATCTCCCGCTCTAAATCGGCGCGCGCGGCGGCATAGTCACAATACTGCATAAAGGTGTGCATGGCTGTACCCTTCTCGGCCGGAGTCAGACCGTCCGGCTGCAAAAAGGCCGGCACGGACCGGGCAACATACGCACCGGTAAACACAGCCTCATCCAGTGCGGAAGCGTTACGCTTGCCACTGACTTTTGACAGTGCCGTATAAGGATAAGTATAATCCAGCTTTTCCCGGATCTGCTCAACGATGCGCGGATCCGCCGCCGTTTCCCTTTCTGCCGTCTGCACAGGTGCTTCCGTCTCCGGGGTGTGGAACACCACTTGCAGGGCAAAGTCTGCCGGGTGCACCGGCACATCCACCGTCGCCATCTCTCGAAGGGCGCCGCCGTCCGGATGGCACAGCGCCGACATCAGGAGAAAATCGCTATCGTACAGCAATTTGGAGCACAAATGAGGCAAGGGCATGCCCTGCTGCATATAGGCAGCCAGAGTCTTGACTCGGCTTTCCAAGCTACGCACGCTGGCAAAGGAAATAAACTGGCTTTTGGCGCGCGTCATGGCCACATACAGCACGCGCAAATTTTCGCTCATAGCAGCCAGGCGGCTCTCTCGCTTGACCACTTCCAGCGGCAGGGTTGGATAATCAAAATACCCCTCCTCCTGGTGGCACTTGGTTGCCAGTCCCAGCTGCGGGTGCAGCAGCATTTTGCCGGTCAGATCCTGCATATTGTACTTGCGCCCTGCGCCTGCTAAAATGCACACCGGGAATTCCAGCCCCTTGGAGTGGTGCACACTCATAATTTTGACTGCGTTCTCGTCTGTAACGATCACCGGCGCGCTGTCCGTTTTGCCGTCGCCGCGGATCATACTGTCCACATAGCGCAAAAACGCAGCCAGTCCCAGTCCGCCGTTTTGGTCGAAACGCCCGGCAATGGAAAGAAATGTCTCCACATTCTCCTGCCGCTGCTGTCCGTCGCCCAAAGCGCGAATATACGCAAACAGACTCTTGTCCCGAATCAGGCGGCGAATAAACGCCTCAACCGGCATGGTCACCGCCAGTTTTTTGTAAAAAGACAGATCCTTTCGCAGCGCAGCGCAGCAAGAACGACAACTGTTGTCCGGGTGGAACACGGCGGAATAGAACCGACCGTAACCGGCAGTCAACTTGATCTCTGCCAGCTCATCTTCCGTAGCGCCGTAAATGGGAGAGGACAACACTGCCAGCAACGGAATATCCTGCATGGGGTTGTCAATCACCTGCAAATAAGAAAGCAGCAACTGAATTTCGCCATTCTCAAACAAGCCGGTGGCGTTGTCGCAGACCACCGGAATATGCAGATCTTGCAGTGCCTGGGCATAATCTCCGGCGTGGGCGCGCATGCTGCGCATTAAGATAGCAAAATCTCCATACCGCAGCGGTCGGCGGCTGTCGCCGTCCTGCACTGTCTCGCCGCTTTGCACCTTTTTTGCGATCAGGCGCGCCACCGCCATGGGTTCGTCCATGACATGATCCTTGCCGGTGAGAGCGTCTAAAATATGCAGTGCTGCGTGGGGCACAGAGTCCGGGGGCGTACTGTCAAAGGGGTTCAAATACTCGCTTTGGGTGTAGTCTAACTCCCCTACCCTGCGGGTCATAAACAAAGAGAATACTTGGTTCACATAAGCGCACACGCCGGCGCGGCTCCGGAAGTTTTTATCCAGCGTAATGGCCGCCGGGAACGCCGGGTGCAGCCGATTGTAAGGGGTGTAGCTGTCTTTCTTTGCCATAAAGATCTGGGGCATGGCCAGACGAAAGCGGTAAATGCTCTGCTTCACATCGCCCACCATAAAGCGGTTTCCGCCGTTGGATAGAAAGGCAAAAAGCCGATCCTGCGCCTCGTTGGTATCCTGATACTCGTCCACCAAAATCTCCGCATAGCGCCCTTGCAGTTGGCGGCCCAGTGCCGTTGCCTGCACCGTACCGTCTGCGGTTTTTTCCATCAATAGATCAATCGCAAAATGCTCAATGTCTGAGAATGCGTAACCACCCAGCTCGTCCTTTTTCTCTCGCACCAGGCGCTCCACCGCCTGCACAACACGGAGCAGCGCGCGGTAGATTGGGTACAAATCGGCGGTATCCTGGGCGTAATCGGCACTGTCAGACACCAAAAAGGTCTTAATATCCTTGGTAATAATCGTTTTATAGATATCACGATTGGCAGCTAAAGCCGCCTTGACCTGCGGGTCGATATCCTTACGCACCCGTGGCATATTGGTGAACGCCACCGGGAAGCCCTGCTTCATAAAAGCGTCCCAGCCGCTGTGCAGCAGACTTTGCAAGTGAGCGATCAGTTGCCGATCATCGGCAAGCATCTCTGCATATTTATCGTAGGCCGGTTCAGGAGGCAGTTGCCCTGCCGACTGTTTCACAAGGACAGCGGCAGTCTCCAGCATTTCCTCCACCTGGCGCTTTAGCACAGGATACCAAGGCGAATCCATCAGCGGCACTGCCGGATCGTAAACGGCCACAGCTTGCTCCAACCAGTCAAAGGGAAAGGCTTGGGCATTCATAAACCGCATCAGTTCTTTAATCAGCCCAAACAGATCCCTGTCCTTGTCCGGAGTTGTGAACGCCTCTGTCAGATGCAGAAAGTCCGGATCGGCCTCTTCGTAGAATTCTGTTAGCACGGTATCAATGGCTTCTTCAAACAGACGGTCATTTTCATTCTCGTCCAGCAGGCGGAAATCCGCCGCCAGATTCAGAGAAAAAAAGTTCTCACGCACCAGCTTTAGGCAAAATGCGTCTATGGTGCAAATATCCGCACCGCTGAGCAGGGACAGCTGGCGCTTAGCGTTGGCATTCCCGGGATCAGCCGCCAAAATTTGGCGCAGCCGTACGGAAAGACGAGAACGCATTTCTGCCGCAGCCGCATTGGTAAAGGTAACGATCAGCAACCGGTCAATGTCTACCGGGTGCCCCGGGTCGGTAATACACTTGCTGACCCGCTCAATCAGCACAGCCGTTTTGCCGCTGCCGGCAGCGGCACTCACTAAGATATTGCCGCCCCGTGCGTCAATGGCATCCTGCTGGGCATCTGTCCACTTAGGCATGGCTCTCCCCCTCCTTTTCCAGTTCTGCCAGCACGGCGCTGTCTGTTTGGTCATCATAAGTACGCGGGGTTACGCTCTTTTTGAAGGCGCAAACCGAGGCAAAATCGCAGTATTCGCAGGTTTTGTCATGGTCCTTGGCCTGTACCGGGTGCTGGCCGATTTGACCGTTTTGCAAAGCGTTGCCCATATCCGCCACCAGCGCTTCAATCTTGCGCTGAAGCAGCCCCAGCTGTTCCAAGCTGGCAAGGGAGCCGCCGACGCCGCTTTTTTTCAGCCGTACAGGAATGTACTTGCCCGCCAGATCGTGCTCCATGGCCGCCGGAATGTCGCAATCCGGGTTGGTAATCACTATGCCGTTCATACCGAACGCCTTGTCCTCCTGACCGGCAATATCCTTTTCCGCGCTGCTTTTCGTCTCCACTGTCATCACACTGCGGGCAGCGTGCATATACAGTACCCCGGCAGGCACACCCGCATAGGGATTGCTGCCGTCGGCGCATACATTAAACAAATATAAGAACATTTGCAGGTTCAGCCCGTTGACAATATCTGCCAGACGAAAGGGCTTGGCGCCGGACTTGTAGTCCACCACGCGGACGAACTGCTGACCGTCCTGCTCCAATACATCCACCCGATCCACAGATCCACGAATGCGCAGGCTGCCGCCATCCTGGAGCGGGATCACCTTGGAATGCACCGCTCCGTCCACATCAATGGGCAGTTCAAAGGCCTTGGCTTCAAAATCGCTCTCGGCAAACTCCCCTGCCAAGCGGCACACCACATCCACCAGCATTTTGGACAGGCGGCGGAAGTTGTAGCGGAAGCGGGAGGGCATATCCGACGGATCGCCCATCTCCTCCTTAAAATACTGTTCAATATAGCCGTCCACCAGGGCGGTAATCTGCTTTCTGTCATAGTCGGGCAGTTGCTTGGTGCCCACCTCAGACAGCAGCTTTTCCAGCACATAGTGGATCAGCGTGCCCCGCTCCATCGGATTGATCTCCGCCTTTTGGCGAGGCTGTGCCCCCAGCCCGAATTTGCAGAAGTAGCGGTAGGGGCAGTTGTAATAATCCTCAATGCGGGAGGCGGACAGCACCATATCCTTGCCAAACAATTTACGTGCAGTGGCAGTATCCTTGATCATCGGTGTACGGTTCTCCGCCAGTGCCTGTACCGCCGCATACTGCGGCTCGTCGCTGAAATAGGTACGCAGCGCCACAAAGAACGGATCCGTGCTGTCATAAAGGCCGGACATCAGTTCAAAGGCATTTTGCGGTGTATCGACCAGATCCAGGCCGTTTGCCGGGTTCCATTTTTCTACATGCAGATTCGGGAACAGCGCCTGTATGCCGGTGACAATGGCCGACGGTGCGTCTGCCCGCCCGGTAGCGGTATAGGTAACAAACAGCCGCTCCCGAGGGGCGCTCACCGCCTTATAGGCAAAATACCTCTCCTGTAAATTCAAAATTTCGCCAAAGGAATACAGCTTAAAATCATGCGCCGCCAGTTGCTTGCGCTCATTGTCGCTGAGCAGGCCGCCACTGGTGACCGTTTGGGGGAATTCCCCTTCGTTGGCGCCCAGAATAAACAGCGCCCGCGGATTATTGAACCGCATACGATCCGCCTGGCCCACCTGCACATTGTCAAGCCCCATTGGGATCTCGCCCAGGTCCTCCGTATGGGTCACCAGCGCATAGAGGGCACAATAATCCTTCAACGCCATGGGCTTCTCCGGCAGCACCGTTGCCAGCTGGTCCAAAATGCGCATCAGCACATCCCAAGTGCGCCCCTGCTCCTCTGCCAGCGCAGACGCGCCGTCCTGCGCAAGTCCTGCCGCCAGCTGTTGCAAATGCTTATCCGCATGGTAGGCTTTTATGGCCTCAAACAAAGCAGTGCTGATCTGCCGCGGTGTGGCGCCGTGCACTTTCTTTTGGAACGCCACGAGCGGCTCCATCAAGCTTTGCCGCAGGGCGTTGATCCGTTCCAACTGCACCCGGTCGCTGTCACTAAGCGCACCGGAAAAGCCCTTGGGTGACTTGTCAAACGGTCGCTTCCAGGCAGCACCATTGATGCCCCAGGTATACACATAATTTTCTGTACGGTGCAGATCCGGGCTGTCGGACACATCGGTCAGGCCGGTTTTGATCAGACTGAACAGATCGTCGCTACGCCAGCCGTAGATCACAGATCGCATCAGATACATAGGAAAGACCAAGATCGGCTGGGCGGTCACCGGCTGCCGTTCGTCTGCATAATATGGCACGCCGTATTTTTCAAAAGCTGACGCCAACACCGGTGCATATTTTTCCCGGTCACGCATGGTTACAGCAATTTCCCCGGCACGGTAGCCGCAGCGCAGCAAACCCTTTATCTGTAAGGCCAAATCATTACAGGCATCCGTCACGGTAGAAGCTGCATACAGGCGAATGTGCTCCGCTGGAATCTCCGTCTCCGGCGCTTGGTCGGCAAAAATATACTGCTCTACCCGGCGCAGATCCGCATAATCCGTGCGGCAGTTTTCGCCCAACTGCAACGTGTTGGTGGGCACGCCCGCCTTATCGGCAATGCGCTGCAAAATGCCTGCCGTCTCATTCACATAGGCAAACAGGTCATAGCCGTCTCCGGTACCAAAAGAGTCGCTGTCCAATGCAATGTAAACCGCCTTAGCCTCAGCAATAATCCGCTCTAGAATCTTATATTCCTGGGCTACAAAGCCATTAAATCCGTCTAAAAACACGGTTTGACCGGCAAAGTAGTTTTGATCTTTGATTTGGTCATACAAGCGAGTCAGTCGGTTCGCCGGATCCGCAAAACGGTCTCCAAGCAACGCCTCATACGCGGTCATAATACGCGAAAAGTCCCGCATTTTGCACCGCAGAATATCCGTATCCAGATCGTCCGCCGCCGCATATACCGCCGCACCGGACAGATTGCAGGACTTCATCTCGTCATAAATGCCGGTCATGGACTGCACAAAGGCTGCAGAACTGCCTTTCTTCTCAAACAACTCCAAATCCGGGCGCACTTGGTCAATGGCCGTTTTCATCAAAATGGCCTTGCCGCCCTTGGTCAGCGGTTTTCTGCCGTCGGCGCCGTACAAACGGTCGCATTCATCACAAAGGCGCGAAAAGGAGAGACATCGAACAGCGTGCGCTCGTGCCTCCCCCAGTTGCTCCAGCAGACTGTACTCGCTGATAAACGAGTACTGCTCCGGTGTGATGAGAAGGACCTGTGTTTCTCCCCGGTCAATCTTGTCTGCAATGCGATTTCTTATATATTCGGTTTTGCCATACCCGGATCTGCCAAAAACAAGTTGCAGCATACAGGTCTCCTTTTATTTTTTGAAGCCGGAAAGATCCAGCTGATCAAAGCGGGTCAGGAATTGCGCAATCTCATCGGCTACCTTTGCGGCAGTACCCGCCACATCGTTCTCAATGTTCAAGGGCAAGATCGGATCATGCACAGACAGGCGCAGCAAAAACCAGCCGCCGGGTATGTTAATGCGCACACCCTCATAATTCTCCGGCTCCACGCTCCAATTCTCATGGTCGGCCGCGAATGCAGCCAGTTGCGCCATCACATCTTCTCCATAGTCGTGAAAGTCCTCTAAGAGAATAGGCACACGAATCTCCACACTCTCTGCCGGGCGGTGCAGATCGGCCGTCAGGTCCTCAATGGTCTTACCCTCTCGGCGCAGTTTGGCTGCCTTAATGACAATTTTCGTTGCCAAATAGGCGCCATCATCCAGGAAATAATTATCCTTTAGCGCTGCATGACCACTGGTCTCAATAGCAAGGGCAGAATCTACGCCGCTCTTGTTCAGTTCAATACTCTTGTCGATTACATTCTTATAGCCTCGACGATAGCGCAGCTGCTTGCCCCCCAGGTCCTGCTCAATAAAGGTACGCAGACCGTCGGAGGTCAGGCTGTCGGTCACCACTGTGGTGCCCGGGTGATCCTCCAGCACAATAGCCGCCGCCAAGGCAACCAGCGTGTTACGGTTGATCTCCTGCCCGGTGGCGCCAATGCAGCCCATACGGTCCACATCCGTATCAAATATCAGACCCAGGTCGGCGCTGCTGTCCAGCACCATTTTGGAGGCGGCATCAATAGCGCCTTTATTCTCCGGGTTTGGAATATGATTGGGAAACATGCCATCCGGCTCCAGGAATTGACTGCCGCTTACATCGGCACCCAACGGCGCCAGCACCTGATCGGCGTAAAATCCGCCTACACCGTTACCGGCGTCCACCACAATGTGCAGACCTTCCAGCGGGCGGTCACCATTTTGCACGCCGTCCACAATCTGCCGGCGCAAAAGGGCGGCATAATCGTTCATAAAGGGCAGCGTCACAGGTGCATTGTCGGTACCTGCCGGCACTTCCGCGTCATAAGCCAGCTCCAAGATGGCGCTTACATCCTCCCCTTCCAGACCGCCGCCGGAAGTAAAGAACTTCAGCCCATTTCGGTCAAAGGGGTGATGGGACGCAGTGATCTCCAGCGCCGTTTGCACCGGCTCATTTTCTACAATACTCATAAACATAGAGGGGGTAGTTGCCAGCCCGCAGTCAAACACCCTGCACCCGCAGGCACAAAAAGCCGTCATCGCCGCCGCTGCAATGCGGGGGGAAGAAATGCGGCAGTCCTGCCCTACGGCAATGCCAAAGGTATCTACCTGCTCCTTACGGCAGTACCACTTATAGAAACCAACGCAGATCTTCTGCACCGTCTCGTCTGTCAGCTGCACACCGTGCTCCGCCGTTTCTACCGCCGTACCGCGCACATCTGTGCCGCTTTTCAGATGCAAGAATTCTTTTTTATTCATCATCAATCAATCCCTCCGACAGCATGTTTTCGTATGCTTCTATAAAGATTTTATATAACGGAAATGCCGCGGCAAATCCGGCTTTTAACTCGTCGATCAGCGCAGTAGAACCAATGTGCTCCAAGTTCCACCCGGTATAAGAGAACGACATGTCCTTTGCGTTCAAATAGGGCTGCAGCGCCTTGGGTGCATCCGGCACCCGGTCTTTTTTGTAGCTGTTATAGCAGGCAAAGTGCATACCTGCGTCTTCTGCCTGTTTGACTGCACGCGTCCACTTGCGCGGGTGGGCCAAAATCACCTTGCGCAGTTCGTCAAACTGGGCAGGCTTTTGCACAAAGAAACCCAGACCCATGGTGTAGCACACCGGCGAAAACTCGAACCAAAAAAACGGCGCACAGGGGTACTGCTTCTTGTGTCGCCGCAGCATCAGCCACAGGTTCTCCCGATACATCATCTTGCTTTTGGAGCGACGGGTGTCTCTGCGAATGCGAGAAACAGTGTACACAGGATCCGTGTACATTTTATCGTCCAGCTGTGTCATCATCTCCGCCAAATCCAGCACAATTTGCCGCATGGGGATCGTGGCCAGCTGTTTTAATTCTTCCTTATGTTCTTCATAAAATGCCTTAGAATCGTTAAAGCGGTTTTCGCTGAGCAGCTCAATGGCTTTTGGGGTAATTCCGTTAAAATTTGTCATGCTTTAAGAGTCCTTTGCTTTGCATTTGCTGGGCTGCCAGTTCCGCACAGATCTTGGCGGAATGGAATTGCAGACCGCCTTGGATCCAAGCGTAATACGGCGGCCGAATTGGCGCGTCTGCCGACAGTTCGATAGACGAACCCAGCGTAAACGCACCGGCGGCCATCACCACCTGGCTGTCATAGCCGGGCATATCCCACGGCTCCGGTAGCACAAAGCTGTCAATCGGGCTACCGCTTTGCACCCCCTGGCAAAATGCAACCAGACTGTCCGGGTTTTCAAGTCCCAGACACTGCACAATATCCTGCCGGGGTTCATCCCACTTGGGGGTCACATCGTAGCCAAAGGACTGGTACAGCGCCGCAATATACACAGCGGATTTCAGCGCCTCGCCTACGGTATGGGGAGCATAGAACAGGCCCATATACAGCTCACGATTCATTCCCAGTGTGGCGCCCACTTCCCGCCCCAGTCCGGGGGTAGTCAGTCGAAAGGCGCACTTTTCTACCAAATCGTGGCGCCCGGCTATGTAACCGCCGGTGCGGGCCATACCGCCGCCGGCGTTTTTGATCAGCGACCCGGCGATCAGATCTGCCCCCACCTGGGTGGGCTCTTGCTTATTGACAAATTCACAGTAACAGTTGTCTACCATCACAATGCAGTTGGGATTCTTCTCTTTGGCAATCTCTGCCACCTTTTGCGTCTCCTCTAAAGAGAGACTGGCACGCAACTCATACCCGCGGCTGCGCTGGATATACACCATGGTCACCGTATCGTCCACCGCTTTGGCAATGGCTTCATAGTCCAAATGTTCCTCTTTCAGCGGCACGCAGTCAAAAGCAATGCCATAGTCCTTCAGCGACCCCATATTCTCGCCGGTAAGCCCGATCACGCTGTGCAGGGTGTCATAGGGCATACCGCTGACGCACAGCATTTTGTCCCCCGGCCGTAGCACACCAAACAGCGCCACCGCCAGGGTGTGGGTGCCGCAGGTAAAATTGTGGCGCACCAGCGCGTCCTCCGCGCCGAACACCTGCGCCCATACTTTGTCCAGGGTCTCCCGACCCTCGTCGCCATAACCGTAGCCGGTGCTGCTGCCAAAGTGCCGTTCGCTGATGCCGTTGTCCATAAAGGCCCGCAGCACCTTCAGCTGATTGTAATCCGTTACCTCGTCAATCTCCGTAAATCGTGGCGCCACCTGCTGCAACGCAGCGGCAGACGCGGACTCGATCTTCGGGTCCAGTTGAAAAAAGGGGGTCATTGATATTGTCTCCATAATCCTTGATTGATAAATCCGTTTTGCAGGTAAAACTGTTCATTGCGCCCTTGCTCACGCATTAAGTATACAGTGCCTTTGCAGTCTGCCACCAGCCGCCGCACCAGCATAGAGCCGTAGCCCATACGGCGGAATTCCGGCTGGGTTCGCACGGCGGTGAGCACTGCGCCCTTATCCGTTACGGATGATAATATACCGCTGGCCAGGATCATGCCGTCCATACGCAAGGTCAGCGCCTTGGCGCCGCCATGACGAATACGATGGCTCAGATCCACATACCAGCTTTCAAAATCCTGGCTGTCGTAGTCAATAAAATTATATAGATCCATTAGTTTTGGATAGCTGTCAAACACAGCCATACCGCTTTGCACATCGTAGCGCCGCACAGACTGCATCATCGGCCCCTCTCTGTAAGGCCGATCCATGCAAAAATCCGCCGTACAAAGCAGCGTACCATATCCCATGGCCGCAAAAAAGGCCGTCAATTCTTCCCGGTCCGCATTTTCCGTTAAGGACAAAGTGCAGTCCCGGTCCAAATACGATAAAACCGCAGTCATTTGCCCACTCTCCGTTCTTTGCACATAAAAGCGAGCGAAGTTGCAGTCACAGCCGTAGCTTTCTGCCAGCGCCAGCACCCGTACGGAAAACAAATCCGTTTGTTCATACTGCCGCAGCAGATCTAAATTCTGTTGATACTCAATCATATAATTTGGGCAAAAGGGCGGCCAATAGTGCACGGGTAGCGTCTATATCCGACTGCTGCACCACAGAGGCGCCGGAGTGGATATACCGACAGGGCAGGCTCACAGCCAGCGCTGCGCTTCCCTGTCCGGCCCGTTGCAGAGCGCCGGCATCGTTGCCGCCGGCAATGGCGGTTTTGGTCTGGCTGGGAATACCGTTCTCGTCGGCTGTTTCTCTGGCCATACGATATAGCGCCCGGTCATAAATGGTGGCGCCGTCCATAAAGCTGACCACCGGGCCATCACCAAGCACGCACACCCGCTTATCGCCGGTCACGCCGTCCAAGTCCGCGCGGTTGTGGCTTCCAGCACCAAAACACGATCCGGCTGAACCCGACTGCCGGTACAGGCAGCGCCCCGCAGGCCCACTTCTTCCTGCACTTGGAAGCAGAACCAGGTGTCTGCCTCCAGCTCCGATTGTAAAAGCTCGATCATCAGCATGCAGCCGATCCGGTCGTCCAAAGCTTTGGCACAAATTTTACCGTCGCCAAAGGCGACATACGACTCGCTGAAATAGGCAAAGCTGCCTACCGGGGCTATGGCTTCCGCCGTTTGTTTATCAGCAGCGCCCACATCTATCAATAATTCATCAAAGGAAGGCACTTTCTCCCCTGCATCCTCATGAAGCAGGTGAATGGGAACCGTGCCGACCATACCGAAGCCGCCGTTTTCCAGCGCCAAGCGGCGCCCCAGCACCACAGAAGGGTTAATCCCGCCAACCGGTGCAAATTGCAGGTAGCCCTCCTCGGTGGCGCCGGTGATGATAAAGCCCACCTCGTCCATGTGGGCGGAGAGCATGACCCGCTTTTCCGGGGTGCGCTTGCCTTTCTTAAAGGCGATAACAGAGCCCATCGCATCCACGGTGCAGGTGGTGCAATAGGGCTGGATCTGCTCTAAAATGTAGTCACGCACCGCCGCTTCATTGCCACTGGTGCCGTTCAAATCGCATAAGGTTTTAAGCACGGTGCTCACCTGCTTTCATTCGCACAAAAGCAGCCAGCAGTGCCGCCGTCTGCTCCACATCGGCGGTATCTACAACCTCTGCAGGGGTGTGCATATATTTTTCCGGGATAGACACCAGCGCGCAGCGTACACCGCTGCCGCAAATGCTAATGGCATCTGCATTGGTGCCGGTGCGCCCGGCCATCACTTCCGTTTGATAGGGTATCTGATTTTCCGTAGCAAGGTCCAGCAGTTCCTTGCTGAACTGCCGATCCAAAATCGGCGAAATACCGATCATCGGCCCCTTGCCCATCACGCCGCAGTCCCGCGCCTTGCAGCCGGGTGTGTAGGCAAAAGACACATCTACGCTAACGCTGGCATCTACGCCACGGTCAAACAGCGCCGTCTTGGCACCGCGGGTGCCGACTTCCTCCTGGGCGGTGAATAACAAGGTTACCCGGCATGGCGCATCTTTCAGCTGCTCTGCCGCCAGCAGAACCGCCGCCACGCCGCTACGGTCGTCCAGACAGTTGGCACTGACCCGGCTGCCGTTCAGCGGCGTAAAATGCTTAGCAAAGGTTACGCAGTCCCCTGCCGCTACCAAATCCTTGGCCGCCTGGGCGGTCAGCCCAAGATCAATGGAAAGCTCGTCAATGGGTGCCGCTTTCTTGCCGTCCTCCCCTTTTTGCAAATGGGGTGGCAAGGTGGAGATGACCCCGGGCAGGTCACACTTGCCATGAACCACCACCCGCGCGCCGGGCAAAATCCGAGGGTCGATCCCACCGCACTTGGCAAAGTGCACATAGCCGTCGTCGCTAACGCCTGTAACTACAAAGCAAATTTCGTCCCAGTGGGCCTCCAGCACCACATGGTAACCGCGCCGAAGGTGCAGCTGATATTGTGCATGGCGTCCACCTGCACATTGCCAAAGGACGCCAACTTGGCAGTCAGCAGGTTCAGCACTTCCTCATCAGAAAAAGGCGTGCCGGTAACTGCCGTCAATTTCTGCAACAGCGCCGCTGTGTTTGTACTCAAAATGCGTTCACCAACCTTTTGAATTCCCGTCCGCGGTACTCAAATGTCTTAAACTGGTCAAAGGCGGGGCAAGCCGGGCAAAGAGACACAATATCTCCGGGCTGCGCTGCCTTGCGTGCCGCTTCTACCGCCTGTGCCAAATCTTTCACTTTTATAATTTGCAGCTGATCCGGATCATAATCCGGCGCAGCCAAAACGGCCTGTTCAATCTTATCTGCCGTTGCACCGTTCAAAATCAGAATTTTCACATGGGTCAACAGGTCAGGCACCATCACGGACAGATCGTTGCCTTTATCCGAGCCGCCTTGAATAGCAATGATTTTTTGATTAAAGGCACGCACGCCGCTGATCACTCGACTGGGAGAAGTGGCGATGGAATCGTTATAATACTTTACCCCGTCCGCCTCACGGACAAACTCGATGCGGTGCTCCACGCCGCCAAAGGTGCGGGCCACCTCTCGGATCTGCTCTGGCTGCACCAGTCCCCACACCGCCGCGATGGCCGTGCAGTAATTGGCAATATTGTGCCGCCCGGGCAGACGAATATCGGAAGCAGGCATAATCTGCGTCACCGTACCGTCCTCTGCATAGACGATATTGTCGTTATCATCTAAGTATGCACCGGTATTGACCGGTTTTTCTAAAGAAAACTCCGCCAACTTGCCCCGCACATCGTAGCGCATATCGTGGTACACCCGGTGGCCGATGGAATAATCACAGTCCGCGTTCAGCACCGTGCGCTGGGAGGGACTTTGATAAATCAAAACATTTCGCTTGGCGTCCACATATTCGTCCAAAGAAACATGGTGGTCCAAATGGGTAGATTCGATATTCGTCACCACCGCAATATCCGGCTGATGCACCAGATTGCCCATGGTCAGCAGCTGAAAGGAGGACAGCTCACAAACCGCATAATCAGAGGGGGTCAGATCCTCCAAATACGGCAGCATGGCCTTGCCGAGATTGCCGCCGATCACTGCGGAGTGGCCAGCCTTTTTCAGCATTTCGTAAATCAAGGTGGTCGTTGTGGTCTTGCCGTTGGAGCCGGTAATGCCAATGATCTTGGCCGGGCAGTAACGGAAGAATTCTTCCATCTCGCTGGTCACCGTTTGGCCCCGCTCAATACATTCACCGATCCAAGGATTTTGGAACGGCAAAATGCCGTTGCTGCGGAAAACGATGTCCATCTCCGGCAAAATGCGCAAATAATCCTTGCCTAAGGAGAACTGCACACCGCAGGCGCGCAGCTCCTCACAAGTCTTTTTTCCAATATAGCTCTCGTCCCGACTGTCGCAGGCATATACTTGCAAGCCATGGCGAGCCAAAAACAGCGCAGACGGCGCGTTGGCCACCCCCATACCCACAAAAGCAATCTTCTTGCCCCGCAGGGACGCAATATATTCTTTTACCTTTTCTGTCATAGCTGTCTCCTTAATCGTGTGCGAAGAATGTGCCGTTCTTAAATTCTGCCAGAGTAAAGGTTTTCATCTTTTCCTCCAGCTTATCCTGAAACGGCAGGCGCTCGCCCTTATTTGCATCGGCAATGGGCAATTCGCAGCCCATTACATAATTGGCAATCATCTGCTGGCATTTGCTCACCCTGTTGCCCAAGAAGTACACCCGTCCGGTGTCTGCCTCTGCAATGGCATAGGCGATCTGCAACTGATCCCGCTTGCCATAGCAGGTAATGGATTTGCTCAGGTCAATGGCGTCTTCCCCGGCCGTGTCCGTTACAAACAAGATCACGCCGCTGCCGCTGCGCTTCATCTTCTGTACCGTCAGATCGGTAAATGCCGCATCGGAATAAGCCAAAATATCGCCCCGGGTCAGCGCTTCCGTCTCCACCAAATAAAAGAATTCTTTTTTCTTCATGGCTCGAGCGTCAAAGGGCATCTCGCTGAGTTCCAAATCTCGCTCAACGGTGTAGCCGTACCGATCCAGGTCTGCCAGCACCGCTGCGGTCAGCGGCTGGATCTCTCGCTCCGGACGATCGGACAAATAATACCCGGCATCTGCCAGTTCGTCCTCAATGCGGCTAAGATACCCGTCCACTTTACCGTACTTGGAGTAGTACATCAAAAGCATGAACATAGAGGCGATCACCAGCGCGTCACACACATAATTCATCACCAGTGCAGCCACGTGACTGGCCTTTGCTACCAACGGCTCCGCACCGATATACACCACCAGCACTGCAATAGCAGCGTACAGCAAAATACGCATGGCTTTATATAATTTTTTCTGCTTTTTTCGAATTTCTCTCATTTCACCATTTCCATAAACTGCGCTTCGTCGATTACCGGTATTCCCAAAGCGTTTGCCTTATCCAGTTTGCTGCCGGCGCCTCGCCTGCCAGCACATAAGTGGTCTTTTTAGAAACAGAGCCGCTGGCCTTGCCCCCAAAGGACTCGATCATGGCCGCCGCTTCGCTGCGCTTTAAGGTGGGCAGCGTACCGGTAAGCACAAAGGTCATACCTGCAAAGCGGTGATCCTCCACCTTCGTCTTGCTAACCATCTGCACGCCGGCGGCTTTCAGCTCCCCGATCAGCGCCTTGGCACCGTCGGTAGCAAAGAAGTCCGCCACACTCTCCGCCATAATTTGGCCAAAGCCGTCAATGGCAGCGATCTCCTCCACAGTAGCCGTCATTATATTGTCCATATCTCCAAAGTGGGTCGCCAGCAGCTTGCCCGCCTTGGCGCCGATGTGGCGAATGCCCAGGGCAAACAGCAACCGAGAAAGGTCGTTCTCTTTGGACTTCTCCACAGAGGCTAAAATATTCCCGGCGCTGGTCTCCTGAAACCCGTCCAGGGCAGCGATCTTCTCTTTCTCCAGCCGATAAATATCACCGGCAGAGCGGAGCATACCCGCCTGCACAAAGGTTTCTATGATTGCCGGGCCAAGCCCCTCAATGTCCATAGCGTCACGGGAGCAGAAGTGGATCAGATTGCGCAGCAGCTGTGCCGGGCACTCCGGGTTCACACAGCGAATCGCAGCCTCATCCTCCTCCCGGATCACCGCCGCGCCGCAAGAGGGACACACGCTGGGAAAAGTATAGCAGGGATTGCCGCCGTGTTTGGTCACGCACAACACCTCCGGGATAATATCTCCGGCTTTTCGCACAGTAACCGTATCACCGATGGCAATGCCTTTTTCCGTAATAAAATCCTGATTATGCAGCGTGGCGCGACTGACGGTGGTGCCCGCCAGATGAACGCTTTCCAGCACAGCGGTAGGGGTCAGCACCCCGGTACGACCTACGGCGATCTCAATATCCAGCAGCTTTGTTTCTTTCTCTTCCGGCGGGTACTTGAAAGCAATGGCCCACTTGGGGAATTTGGCGGTAGAGCCAAGAACCTGCCGCTGGTCAAAATCGTCTACTTTAATGACAGCGCCGTCAATATCATATTCCAAATCTCCACGACGCTCACCGATGGCGTGGATCTCATCCAGCACCTTGTCAAAATCCGCGTAACAAGGGAAATCATCTACCGTGTGGAAGCCCAAATATTTAAGATAATCCAAGGACTCCTTGTGAGAATGCAGGGTCTTGCCCTGGATCTGCTGAATGTTGAATACAAAAATATCCAGTCCACGGGTGGCAGTCACGCTACTATCTTTTTGCCGCAGAGAACCGGCTGCCGCATTTCGTGGGTTCTTAAAGGGCTTTTCTCCGGCAATCTGCTGTCGATCCACCACCTGCTCAAAACTGCGGTGCGGCATATACACCTCGCCCCGCACCTCCAGGTATGGCAGCGGGTCCTTGATTTTCAGCGGAATACTGCGGATCACCCGCAAATTGCCGCTCACATCTTCGCCCACATCGCCGTCGCCTCGGGTAGAACCACGCACAAACACGCCGTCCCGGTATTCCAGACTTACGGACAGACCGTCGATCTTCGGCTCCACCACATAGCGCGGGTGGTCCACACTTCCCTGCACCCGCCGGTCAAAGTCTCGCAGCTCTGCGGTACTAAACGCATCCTGCAAGCTCTCCATACGCACTGTATGGGCCACCGGAGCAAAGGAATTATCCGCCTTGCCGCCCACTTTTTGGGTGGGGCTGTCCGGGGAGACGTAGCGTGGATTGGCCTGCTCCAGCGACTCCAGCCGGCGCATCATCATATCGTACTGATAGTCCTCAATCTCCGGCGCGTCGTCGTTATAATACTTATCCGAGTAGTAGCGCAACTTTTGGCGCAAGTCCTCGATCTCCTGTAAAACAGTCACTGCATTTTCACCTGCTTATTATCTGTTTATAATCTTATTTATTATAGCAATTTTTGTCCGGGTATTCAACAATTATACGCCATTTTTTACCCGTAGCACAAAAAATAGGCACCTGCGCCGCCGATCCGGGGGCCACAGGTGCCAAAATGTGATTTTGTTCGGTTACAGGGTAAATTTGCGGAAAACTTTTTTGCCCTTACGCACCACAGCGCCGGCGTCTAAATCCGCCTTGCTGACGGTGGCATACACATCACCCACTTTTTCGTCATTCAGGCTCACGCCGCCCTGGGTGATCAGGCGTCTGGCCTCACCCTTGGACTTGACCATACCGCCCAGCACCATCAGATCCATCAGGCCGATGCTGTCGTCAGTCAGGCTGTCTGCCTCCACCTGGGTGGTGGGCATATTGGCGCTGTTTGCACCGCCGCTGAAGATGGCGCGAGCTGCTTCCTGGGCTTTCTTGGCTTCTTCCTCGCCGTGCACCAGGTTGGTCAACTCATAAGCCAGTACTTCCTTGGCGGTGTTCAGCTGCTGGCCTTCCAATTTAGCATACTCGTTGATCTGCTCCATAGGCAGGAAGGTGAGCAGCTTCATGCACTTGATCACATCTGCGTCGTCCACATTACGCCAGTACTGGTAAAACTCATACGGAGAGGTCTTTTCCGGATCCAGCCAAACGGCGCCCTTTTTTGGGTCTTGCCCATCTTCTTGCCCTCGGAATTCAGCAGCAAGGTAATGGTCATGGCAGAGGCGTCCTCCCCCAGCTTGCGGCGGATCAGCTCCGTACCGCCCAACATATTGGACCATTGATCGTCGCCGCCAAACTGCAAGTTGCAACCATATTTCTGGAACAGAGTGTAGAAATCATAACTCTGCATGATCATGTAGTTGAACTCCAGGAACGACAAGCCCTTTTCCATACGCTGCTTATAGCACTCGGCAGTGAGCATACGGTTCACGGAAAAGCAGGCGCCCACTTCCCGCAGCACTTGCAGGTAGTTCAAATCCAGCAGCCAGTCGGCGTTGTTCACCATCAGGGCCTTGCCCTCGCTAAAGTCAATAAAGCGGCTCATCTGCCTTTTGAAGCATGCACAGTTATGGTCAATGGTCTCCTTGGTCATCATTTGGCGCATATCGCTGCGGCCGCTGGGGTCGCCGATCATGGCGGTACCGCCGCCGATCAAAGCGATGGGCTTGTTGCCGGCCATTTGCAGCCGCTTCATCAGGCACAGTGCCATAAAGTGACCCACATGCAGACTGTCTGCGGTAGGGTCAAAGCCAATATAAAACACGGCTTTACCGGTATTGACCAGGTCGCGTACCCGCGCCTCGTCTGTGACCTGGGCAATCAGCCCCCGTGCTTGCAAATCCTCATAAACTCCCATTTGTTTGTCCTCCAATATTCAGTCTATCTATTCGGTCACAGGCGAAAAGCGCATGTGCCGTTTTTTATTTTTTGTTCCATATTCACACCCATTGCGATTATCCCTCCCGGGCAGTGCGCAGCATTTCCTCTGCCGTAGACAGCAGCGCCGGTGTAATTTTCAGTCCGCCCATAATGCGCGCCAGTTCTCTTGCTCGACCGTCAAAGTCCAGGCGCTGCACATGCGTATACGTGCGCTCCCCTTTCACCTGCTTTTGGATCAGGAAGTGCGCCCCGGCCAGAGATGCAATCTGTGCCGAGTGCGTCACACAAATCACCTGGGTGTCCTCAGCCACCGCCCGCAGCTTTAAGCCGATCTTTTGGCTGGCACGGCCGCTAACCCCGGTGTCAATCTCGTCAAAAATCAGGGTGCCCACCGTATCTTTGTGGGCCAAAATGGTCTTGATGGCAAGCATTATACGGGACAGTTCACCGCCGCTGGCGATTTTAGCCAGGGGCTTGGGCGGCTCGCCCGGGTTCGTGGAAATCAAAAACTGCACCGTATCCTGCCCGATAGAGGACAGCTTACCTTTGCCAAAGTCCACCACAAAGCGAATACCTGGCATATCCAAATACGCCAGTTCTCTGCAAACTTCCTTTTCCAGCTTGGCAGCCACCTGCTTGCGTTCCCCGGTCAAATTCTCTGCCGCCGCTTGCACTTGCAAAAGCAAGTCGTCATAGGATTTACTGAGGGTCTCCAACTCCCGATCGGCAAAGAGGATTTCCTCCCGCTGGGCGCGCATTTCATCCAGCTTGCCCAGCATTTCCTGCTCCGTAGCGCCGTATTTTAAGGACAGGCGGTACAGCTGATCCAGCCGCTCCTCAATTTGGGCTTGCTCCTCCGGATCAGCGTCCAAGGCGTCCAGCTTCTGTTCCGCGTCATCTTTGCAAGTCTCGGCGGTGTCACACAGGGCATACAGTTGCTCGCTGATGCTTTGCAAGGAGGAATAGGGTGCCGTCTTGGCTGCCAACGCCCGCAAATAGCCGCACACACCGGAGAACTCCTCGTCTCCACCCATGGTATAAGCCACATCTTGCAGGGCGACGCGCACCGCCTCTGCCTCACTCAGCTCCGTGCGCCGGGCGTTCAGCCGCTCGGTCTCGCCGATCTGTATATCCGCGTTCTCCAGCTCTTTGATCTGGTAATTCAGCAAATCCAGCTTATTTTCTTTGTCTTCCTCATCCGCCGTCAGCGCCTTTAACCGCCGCCGCACAGACAAAAATTGGTGAAACACCGATTGATACGCCGTCAAGGTGCGGTCACTCTCTGCCAGCATATCCACAAAGTGCACATGTGCCTCCGGGTCCAGCAGCGTTTGGGAGTCGTGCTGACCGTGGATATTCACCAGTGCATTACCCACCGCGCGCAGCATAGTCACAGTACAGGGCGCACCGTTGATCTTGCAACTGCTTTTGCCCTCGGCAGAAATCCGTCGGTAAAGCACCAGCGAACCGTCCGCCTCCGGCTCCAGACCCAAATTGCCGATCACAGCCTGCACGGCAGGGTCCACCCCCTCAAAGAAGGCGCGTACCACTGCCTGGGGCGCACCGTGGCGCACCAGCTCCCGGGATGTGCGCTCGCCAAGAATGGCATTGATCGCGTCCACCACAATGGACTTACCGGCACCGGTCTCACCTGTGAGCACATTCAGCCCGGTGTCAAACTGCACCGCTGCCTTTTCAATCACGGCAATATTTTCAATTTCCAGCACTTTAAGCATGGAGCATCTTCTCCAAATTTACGGTAAAGATCTGGGCTTCCCGCTCACTGCGGCAAAGCACAAAGATGGTATCGTCCCCGGCGATGGTACCCACTACGCCGTCCCAGTCCATAGAGTCAATGGCGGCACAGGCAGCGTTTGCCATACCGGAAAAGCACTTGATACACACGGTGTTCATGGCGTACTGCACCTTTAAGATGGCCTCGTTGAAGATACCTGCCGTGCGGCCGAAATTTTCCTCCTTGGGATGCTTGCCGGTGGAGTACACATACTTGCCGTCTGCACTGTGTGCCTTCACCAGCCGCAGCTCTTTAATATCCCTGGAAATGGTGGCCTGGGTGACTTCAAAGCCGGCCTCATGCAAATATTTTTGCAAATCCTCCTGGGTTTCCGTCTCGTATTTGGAGATGATCTCCAGGATCTTTGCCTGTCGTCTTTTCTTCATCCCAATCACCTTTCAATGATCTTTTTTCGCAAAATTTCATAAAAATTGTCCGGCTTCACTTTAATAAGCCGCGCCACATAGGGAGATTTGGAAATGCGCACTACCGTGCGACCGTCAATCTGTACCGGGCGCTTGCCGTCCGCTGTAAAAATCGAGTTGTTGTCCACATCATTCTGCACCCTTACATACAGCGCCTTGCTGCTGGGGAACACAATGCTGCGGTCAATCAGCGAATGGGGACAAATGGAGGTGACCACAAAGCAATCCGTCTCCGGACTGACCACCGGTCCGCCTGCCGCCATTGAGTACGCCGTGGAGCCGGTTGGGGTGGACACGATCACACCGTCCGCCCGCACATCCCACACCGGGCGCTCCTCACAGTGGATATTTACATCTATCAGCCGAGCGTAATCACCGCGAGTAACTACAGCGTCATTCAGACAGTGAAAAGTCTCTGTCGCCTGATTTTCACGGATAATATCCGCCTGGAGCATCATCCGTTTGTCTACCTTATATTTGCCGGTAACCACATTGCCCAGCAAGGACAGTTCGTTGGCCTCCAAGCCGCTCATAAAGCCCAGTCGTCCGCCGTTAATGCCCAGCACGCACTTGTCATAAAAAGCCGCTTTCTTGGCAATCCGCAGGGTGGTACCGTCGCCGCCGATGGCGATCGCAAGATCGCAGTCCTCCATCATCTTGTCCGGCTTACTGTATACCACATGGTGCCCAGGCAGCTGACCGGCGCACTCCTGGGTTACATATACATGACATTTCAGCCGATCCAACTCGCTGAGAACATCACCGGTGAGACGGCGTACCGACTCATTTTCAATATAAGGAAAAACAGAAATAATCATACCAATGCCTCATGGGAGCGACCCACCAGCGCGGCCGGGTCTACCTCCGGCGCAACCGCAGGCGCCTCAGACTTTTCCACATACAACAGGTATTCAATATTTCCCTCCGGCCCTTTTACCGGGGAAAATTCCAGACCGAGAACAGAAAAGCCGTTCTCTATAGCCATACCGATTACCCGTTCCACCACTTCCAGGTGGGTGGCGGCTTCCCGCACCACACCTTTTTTGCCCACTTTATCCCGACCGGCCTCAAACTGGGGCTTGATCAGGCACACCGCCTGCCCACAGGGGCGCAGCAGTAAATGCAAATTTGGGAAAATATGCTTTAAGGAAATGAAGGATACATCCACAGATGCAAAATCAATGGCTTCCGGCACCTGTTCCTCTGTAATATGGCGGAAGTTGGTGCGCTCCAGGTTCACCACTCGATCGTCCGTGCGCAGGCTCCAGGCCAGTTGGCCATAGCCCACATCAACGGAATACACCCGCTTTGCGCCATTTTGCAGCATACAATCCGTAAACCCACCGGTAGACGCTCCCACATCCATACAGGTTTTGTCTGCTAAAGTGATGGGAAAGACCTGCATAGCCTTTTCCAGCTTCAAGCCGCCGCGGCTCACATATTTCAGCGTTTTGCCCCGCACCTCCAGCTTGTCGCCTTCTTTCAATTCAAAACCGGCCTTGTCCACTTTTTGGTTGTTTACATAGACCTGACCGGCCATAATAATGGCCTTCGCCTTTTCTCTGCTGGGGGCGTAACCGCCCTCAAACACAGCCACATCAAGCCGGGTTTTCTTCTGCATGGTTGACCTCACTGACTATGGCCGCCTTGTCCAGCCCAAACTTGCGGAGTTGGCTGTCCACAGACGCCTGTTTTACAAATGTATCCGGCACGGCCTTGTGGAAAAACCGGGCGCTTCCGCCTTTCTCTTCCAGCAAAGCGGCAAAGGTTTGCCCCACGCCGCCGCTGACCGTGGCTTCTTCATAGAACCAAATGGCCTGCGCCTTGGCAGCGGCAGCCACCGCCTCCGGCGCAATGGGGCGAATCCGGTTCAGTTTAATAACAAAAGTATCGTCCAGCTCTCCTATGGCTTGCAGACAGGTATCAAACAGCCGCCCGTATGTCACCAGGCAGCGCTTGGCGCCCGGATCGCCGAAGATACGAAACGGCTCTTTCTCGTACTGATAGCCTTCCGGCGGGGTTGGCTCTCCCCCTCTGGGGTAACGAATTGCCACAGCACCCGGGTCCACATAAATGGCCTGGTACAGCATGGAGCACAACTCCGCATAATATGTAGGCGCATACACTGTCCAGCCGGGCACGGAATTGAGATAAGAGGTATCAAAAATCCCCTGGTGGCTCTCGCCGTCCTCACCGACAAAGCCGGCCCGATCCACTGCCAGGATCACCTTTAATCCTTGCATGGATACATCATGAATCAGCTGGTCATAAGCGCGTTGCAAAAAGGTGGAATACACCGCAAAAATCGGCACCATACCGCCTCGCGCCAAACCACCGGAAAAAGTAACTGCGTGCTGCTCCGCAATGCCTACATCAAAAAAACGCTGGGGATATTCGCTGGCAAAACGGGTTAATCCGGTGCCCGCAGCCATAGCCGCTGTTACGCAGCAAATACGGGCGTCCTTGGCGGCGAAGTCGCACACCGTGTTACCGAATACGGAGGAAAAAGTCTCGCCTTTGCTCAGCGGCTCACCGGTGTTTACATCGAATTTGCCGATACCGTGGAACTGGGTGGGGTTCTTTTCCGCAGGGCGATAACCCATACCCTTCACCGTGTTAATGTGGATCAGCACCGAGTGCTTGTGCGCCTTAGCTACTGTCAAGGCATCCGTCAATGCGCGCAGGTCGTGGCCGTCAATGGGTCCGTAGTAACGAAAGCCCATATCCTCAAACATGGTGGCCTTATAGATCCGCTTACGAATGGTAGAATTCATATTGGTGAAAAAACGACAAAGCTGGCTGCCCACCTTGGGAATGCGGGACAGAAAATGCTCTACTTTGCTCTTAAAGGTAAAATAGGCCCGGGAGGTGCGAATACTGGTCAGGTTTTTTGCCAAAGCACCTACGTTTTTGCTGATAGACATATTGTTATCGTTGAGAATAACGATCAAATTATCGTTCTCCGTGCCGGAGTTGTTCAGTGCCTCATAGGCCAGACCGCCGGTCATGGCGCCGTCGCCGATCACAGCAATCACCTTGCCCTTTTCGCCCCGTAGCGCTTTTGCCTTAGCCAAACCAATGGCTTGTGAAATAGCCGTAGAACTGTGGCCGGAGGAAAAAATATCATGCTCGCTCTCGTCCGGTCGGGTAAAGCCGCTGATGCCGCCCTCGGTGCGCAGGGTAACAAAATCATCCTTGCGTCCGGTGAGGATCTTGTGGGTATAGCACTGGTGACCCACATCAAAGATAATGGGGTCGGACGGGCTGTTAAACACCCGGTGCAGCGCCACAGTCAGCTCCACCACGCCCAAATTGGAGGCCAAGTGCCCGCCGTTATGAGACACAGTCTGCACCAGCAAATCGCGGATCTCTGAACACAACTGTTCCAGCTCATCACGATTCATTTTTTTCAAGTCCTTAGGAGACTGAATACTGTCTAAAAGAGACAAATAACTCAACTCTTTTCATGAGGCTATTGTATCATAGCCTGAATAAAAATGCAAGATTTGTATAATAATGCAAAAAATCAGTGATCCCGACTGATCAATGACTGGGCAAGTGCCTGTAAAAAGTCTGTATCGTCAAAGGCACGCAGGCTTTCCAGCGCTTTATCCGTCAGTAACTCCACATCTTGCTGCGCCTTTTCCAGCCCTACCTTAGTGGCATAGGTCACCTTGCCCTGGACACTGTCCGAGCCAACAGGCTTGCCCAGCATTTCGCTGGTGCCGGTAATGTCCAAAATATCGTCTTTGATTTGGAACGCAATGCCCAGATTATAGGCAAAATCAGAAGCGGCAGCGATCTGCGCCTGCGTAGCACCGGCTGCCAAGCAGCCCAAAATGCAGGCGGCAGAGATCAGTGCGCCGGTTTTCAACTTATGCACCGTCAGCAGCTGCTGCAAGGAGGGGTCTGCGGCTTCATATTTCAAATCCAGAACCTGACCGCCGATCATTCCGCTGACACCTGCATTGGCCGCCAGTAGGCTAACCATTTGGCACTTCGCATCCGCAGAAAGATCACAGTCGGCAATGATCTCAAAAGCATGGGTCAGCAGCGCGTCACCGGCCAACAGAGCAATATTCTCCGGATATGCCTTGTGACAGCTGGGTCTGCCGCGGCGCAGATCGTCATCGTCCATACAGGGCAAATCATCATGGATCAAGCTGTAAGTGTGCACATATTCCAGAGCGCAGGCCGGCTCCAAAACGTCGTGTCGGTCACCGCCGCAGGCCTTACAAAACTCCATCGCAAGCACCGGGCGCAGTCGTTTGCCGCCGTTCATCAAGCTGTAACGCATGGCTTCCACCACCTCACCCTGGTCAAATACCGTGGGAGGCAGAAGCTGCTGTAAAGCATTCTCAATCAGCCGTTGATCATTGGCAAGGGTATTTTGAAATGCATCGTTTGTCATTTTTCGTCACCAGCCAATTCCGTAATTTTTTGTTGCGCCTGCTGCAAGATCTGCTTGCAGAAGGCTGCCAGTTTGGCACTCTCCTCATAAAGGGAAATACTCTCCTCCAAGGACACCGAACCGTTCTCTAAGCGGGCGCTGATGTCCTCCAGGCGCTGCATTGCATCCGCGTAAGTCAAGTTTTCTTCATTCATCTTCTCTTTCCTCCAAAACCTGCACCGGCACACTTCCGTCTGCAAATTGCAGGCGCAATGCAGTACCCGGTGATAATTCTTCTTTTTTGGTCACCGGTGAACCGTCTGTATGGCGCACCAGTGTATAACCTCTGCGCAGCACCGCCAGCGGGCTGTAAGCTTCAATTTGTTCCAGCACGCGTTCCAAACGGGTGTTCTCCCGCTCTAAGCGGAGCTGGATTTGTTGCCGGTTACCGTTCATCAAGGCTTGTAACCGTTCCAGTCGAGTCGAAATATATGCCCCGACGCTGCCTCTGCGCGCCAAGCAACTGTCCAGTCGCTGATTTTCCCGTTCCAGAAGACTGCGCAACGCGCGGGTAGCAATGCTTTCAAGCTGCGCAATGCGGCGCAGCTCTTCCTCCCGATCCGGCACAGCCAACTCCGCCGCCGCGCTGGGGGTAGGTGCCCGCATATCCGCCACAAAATCCGTAATCGTAAAATCCGTCTCATGCCCAACGGCAGAGATGATGGGTGTTTTGCAAGTATAGACGGCGTTGATCACCGTCTCCGTATTAAACGCCCACAGATCCTCCATAGACCCGCCGCCACGGCCAACGATCAGTACATCCAGCCCCATTTTGTCCAGCTGTTCAATAGACCGGGCAATGCTTTCCGGTGCGCCGTCGCCCTGCACCACGGTGGGGGCGATCACCAGTTCCGCCGCAGGAAAGCGCCGCGCGGTAATCTGCTTAATATCCGCCACTGCCGCACCGTAAGCAGAGGTGGCTACGCCAATCCGCCGGGGGTACTTGGGTATCGGTTGCTTGTGACTTTCATCAAATAGCCCGGCAGCCGCCAAACGAGACTTTAACTGCTCAAAGGCCACAGCCAGTGCACCGGCGCCCTGGGGCTGCATATCGTCCACATACAGCTGATACACGCCGTCTCTTTCGTACACGCTCACCCGGCCTCGACAAATCACCCGCATACCGTTCTCCGGCGCAAATCGCAGGTGTGCGCCCTGGGCGGCAAACAGCACGCATTTCAGCTGCGCTTTTTCGTCCCGCAGGGTAAAGTAGCAGTGTCCGCTGGTGGGATAGCGCTTAAAGTTGGAGATCTCACCGCTTACATAAAGATTTTGCAGCGGCGCGTCCCCTTCCAGCAGTGCACGCAAATAAAAATTCAGTTTAGAAACAGAAAGTACAGTCATCATTCCAGTTCTTTGCTCGCACAGAGCAGCATACACAGCCACACCGGCCGCATTATCACAACTCAGCGCCGGCGGGGCAAACACGCCGCCAAAGGCTGTTTCCAGTTCTCGACGCAAGATGGTGTTTGACATCACGCCACCGGCAAACAGCAGCGGCAGTTGCCCATATTCAGCAAACACAGCCTGCACCATACCTTGTAAAGGCAGCAGATACGCTGGAGAGCACAAACCGGGCAATATCGGCCGGTGCATCCCCTGCCTGCAAGCGCTTGTCCACTTGATTTTCCACCCCGGACAATGAGCAATTCGCTCCCTGCATCGAGGGTTTGATTTTATAACTTACCCTGCTTTGCAGCGCCAGCTGTTCCAGCGCCGGACCACAAGGGAATTGCAGACCCAGCCGCACCCCGGTACGGTCAATCAGCTGCCCGGCCTTTAAGTCCGAACTGGCCGCCACGCAGCGAGCAGAAATCAATTCTTCCTTGTGCGGTTCCACAAGCAGGGCTTCCGTTGTACCGCCGGACACATGAAAGGCCACAAAGGGCGCACGGATCATCTCCAGCGCACCGGCACCGTACAGTGCCGCCAAAATGTGCCCCACTTGGTGAGAGGTGGTATAAAGAGGGCAACCGGCAGCCTTAGCGGCGGCAGTCGCCGCGCTGATCCCTGCCAAAAAGCAAGGCATATAGCTGCCCTCCACATTCCGCGGCCGGGTGCTGACACCAACGGCGGTCACCCCATCCATTGGCGGCAGTTTATCAAACAGCAACGGCAAATTGCGCGTATGCTGAAACAAGGCGTCGCTCTGGCGCAGACCCCGCTCTCCCGGGCGCACCTCCAAAAGCTGCTTTTGCTGGGTGAGCGCTTCACCGTCCAGCACAGCGGCAGAGGTGGTGTAATTGCTGGTGTCTATTCCCAGAATCATTCTGCCTTACTCCGAGACACAGCACCCAGCACGCCGTTAATAAAGCTGGCGTCTTCCTGACTGCCGTACTTCTTTGCCAACTCCACAGCCTCATTGATCGCCACGCTGTCCGGCAGATCGTCCACAAACTCCATTTCGTAGAGCGCCAGACGCAGAACAGTCAGGCTCACCTTGGGTAGACGGTTCAGCTTCCACTTTTGGAATAGCTTGCCAGGGTTTCGTCCAGCTTGTCCAAATTGGCAAGCACGCCGGTGTAAAGTTCTTTTGCATAATCGCTTACCGTGCCGATATTTTCGTCATAGATCGCCACCAGGTCGTCCTGGGGCAAAAACAGGTACTCAAACAGCAGGATAAACGCCTGCTCGCGCTGTTCGTTCCGCTTCATAAACTTCCTCCAAAAGAAAAAACCGACAAGAAACGCCGCCTTGTCGGTAAAATCCGTTTTTACTCTTCAGTTTCACAAGGTTCCGTTTCACTCTCCGGCTGGTCAAATTCCAGTCCGGCGATGATCACATTGACTTTAGACACCAGCTTACCGGTCATATTCTGTACAGACTCCTTGACCGCCCGCTGTACCTCTTCCGCCACTTGGCGGATCTTTTTACCGGGCAGCATGTTCACATAAATGCTGATGTTCAAATCCTCACCGTCTGCCAAAACACGCACCGGGCTCATTACCTTTAGGCTGCCCTTCTTAATGGTATTGACCACATCCACCGGGCGGTTAGAGAACCCGGCAATGCCGTCCACATCTTTGGCTGCATTGGTGGCGATGGCTGAGATCACTTCTTCGGAAATGACCAGTTCGCCCATGGAAGTGCTTGTATTGATCTCCATGCAAAAAACGCTCCTTTGTTGCCAGCGGGTAAGCCGCTGCAAATGTGCGTTTATTATAACATAAGTAAAAGCAACTTACAAGACAGTTTTGGAATTTATTTAGACTGAATGATGGTCACATTTTTATAATCACAGCCAACCTGTTCCACGGCGATCTCCTTGATCTGCAAGATCAGCGTGTCAGACAGGTCCTTGCTGTCTACGATCACGTCTACTTTTTTGCCATCTGTGCTCACGATCGCCAGACACTGCCCCACGCCCTTGGCGGTCACCAGTGTTTCGATTTTGTTTTCCGCATTGATGCCGTCGGAGATCTTGGCAATCTTCTGTGCCGCTTCTTTATGGGCAGCCGCGCTTTTATCCGCGGTATCCACGATTTTTTGCAGCTTTTCCAGCGCAGCGTCCCGACTGCTTTGCCGATCCAGCTTGGCCTGGGTAAAGTAGCTGTTCTCCGTAGCAGCCTCGGTGGTAGCATCCACAAAGGTGGCCTCCCCCAGAGTCTTCGTGCGCTGGGCGCTGACTGTACTGATTTTTGTGGAAATATCGCTGTTCTCCCAGTACCAGTTGCCCACTACGCCGACAGCCAAAATCAGCACCATGCAACCCAGGCTTACCCGCGCCCGGTGCAGCTTTCGCTTTTTCAGCTGTTCCTCCGTGAGCACCTCTTGCATTTCAGCCCCCGGTTCCTTTTGCTTTTTCTCTTTCATATTCGGTCACCTATTCCCCTTTCAGTTTTGAGACGGATATTCGATTTGTGGGTATGCCAAAGAGAGAAGCGACTGTGGTGGTGATCTTCTCTCGAACAGCCGGATCGTCGCCGCCGGTGCACACCACCGCCACCCCCTGCACATTGGGCAGGTAGGCGCTGAGCAGCAGCGGGCTTTCGCCGCTGTCCTGGTCATAAAGCACATAGTCCTCCTTGCTGCTGCCGCTGTCTGCATCTCGCTTGCTTTCGCTGTTCGTGGCGTACACGTTCTCGTCGCTTTTCTCCAACGTGATCATCACTTTGCAGGTGCCCACCCCGTCCATACTGGCAACGGTTTTTTGCAGCCGCCCCTCCAGATCCGCCACATAGGCGTCGTAATCCCTGGCGGTGGTGGTCTCGCTTTTACTCTTGCTGCCTGCGGTTCCATTGCCGGAGAGCAGTACCAGCGCAATCCCCAGCACTGCCAGAAGAATGAACACTTTGCGCTGCCCCTGCGGCGCCTTTAGCAGTTCTTTCCACTTCTCTGTCATTTCTACTCCCCCAGTCCTTTTACCACCGGCTGCAATCCCAGCTGTGCCTTAAGAAGCGCCGCCACTGCCTCCCGATCCATGTCGCCGGGCACAGAGACCACCAGCTTTTGAATATAGATCTCCTGGTCTTTGATCCGTACCGAAGCCTGCACACTGCAATCCTTGTACCCGGCAGCAGTCAGAGTCTGTTTAACACGGCTCTCGATTTGGCTTTCATACACGCTGTTTGCGTCTGCCGCCTGCGCTGTGACATCGGAGAAATAAGCGGAAAAATCTGCCTTCTCGCCGCCGGTGATGGGCAGCAGAAACCCGGCGATGATAAAAAGCGACAGTACGGTTTTATAAAATCGCCCCATACTGCCCCTCGGCGATACCAGTGACAGGATAACTGCCCCGATGAGGGTCAAACAAATGTTCAGGGTCCACTGCTTTACCACATCCATTACCCGGCAGCCCCCTTTGCAGCGATCAGTATGCCGATGGAGATCACCGTGGTGACCATGGAGAGAATGAGCACCACATTCATCAGCAAAAAGGCGTCGCCAAAGGCCCGCAGCATTTTGCACACGGTGCGGTCGTCAAAGATCTCACTCACCGCCACGGATACGGCAATGCTAACACGCCAGCCGATCACATTTATCAGAGCCGGCAAAAACAGGGCAATGACCCCAATAATGCCCACAACGCCTACCGTACTCTTCACCAGCCCGGCATAGCTTTGTATAGACAGCAGTCCTTCGCTGATGGCGCTGCCGATCACCGGTACTACGGAATTGATGGCAAAGCGCAGAGAACGCAGTCCCAGCGCGTCCGCCCGGGAGGCCACCGCCGTCTTCACGGATAGCACCGTCACAAATGCCCCGGCGCAAAAGGAGATCAGTGAGATCAAGCCCTTACGCACCACCCGCAGCGCACCGTCAATATTCAGCGAACTGCGCACGCCGGAGCACAGACTCAGCGCCAAAAAGCAGTTGATCAGGGGCACAAACAGCTTGGCTGACAGGATATTCAGCCCCTGCGCCAGCCCCAGCAGCAGCGTGTTGGTGGACACCCCGGTCAGGCTGCTGCCGGACACAGTTAGAATCACCAAAAATGCCGGGAAGAACGCAAACACAAAGTCCGCGCAAATGCCGATGGTGGCACAGCAAAGGGACACGGTGTCCGCACACTGGGCAGCGATCAACGCCGCGATGACCAAGGCGGAGGCAGTGGAATAAACAGAGCTGTTTTGCCCCAGCAGTCCGCTGCCGGAAAAACCGGTTAAAAAGGCGGACAGCAGCGTGAAGCTGAGCACAGACAGCAGTGCCCGCAGCGGCGTTTGGATATTTTGGCGCACCAGCCGCCCCAGCACCTGCACGCAGGACTTAGCGTCCAGCGCCGTCACCGTCTCAAAGTCAAAATCATCCAGTCCCAGCTGCTCCAGCACGCTGTTTGCATCGTCCCCCAGCTTTTCGAACGCCGACAGGTCATACCCGGACAGCGCCTGGCGATAACCGTCACCGGAGAGCGCCGACTGGGTGGCAAAGCACACCCCGGGCAACGCCAGCAAAAGTAAAAATGTCAATACAAATCGCTTCATTTTACAAGTCCCGTCACAATTCCGATCACCGTTTGAAACAGCGGCAGCAGTAGGGACAGTACCAGAATTTTGGCTGCTGTCTCCGTTTGAGAAGCTAATGCGGACGCGCCGTTGTCCCGGCACACATCGCACACCACCTGGGTCACGATGGAAATGCCCAGGATCTTGAACATCAGATCAATATACGCCCCGGTGTCCCCTGCCGCCGTCTTTAAGTCGCCCAATATACCAAAGGCGCTGCCGGCCAACTTAGACACCGTGTAAAACAGCAGTCCGGCACCGGCCACAGTGACCAGCAAAGCAAAGGTGGGGTTCTCTTTTCTCAGCAGCACCGTCAGCAGCAGGCAAACGGCGGCGATCCCTGCGATCTGGATCATAGGTCAAACATAGATTTTATACCGGAGAAAAGCGCGCTGATCTTCGGCACCAACATCATCAAAACCACAATCACCCCGGCCAGGGTGGTGAGCATGGCCTGGTCCTCCCGTCCGCTGCGCACCAAGAGGGTGTTCAGCACCGCCACGATCATACCGATGGCCGCAATTTTGAATATAAAATCCACGCTCATTTGTACCTCCTGATCTTTTTAGGCCAGCAGCAGGGCGGCAATTAGCCCGCCGGACAGGCCAAAGGCCACATACAACTGTTTTTGTCGCTTGCACCGAGCAGCGTATTCCTCTGCCCGGCCTTTGGCAAAGGCAATGTAGCCGTCGGTGAGCCGCAACTGGTTTTGCAAATCGCTTTTGCCCAGCCTTTGCAAAAAGGCTGCCAACTCTTGGTCATCCCGGGCAGTCAGCCCGGTAGCGACCGTCACGGTCTTGGCCGGGTCGCAGCCCTGCAAAAAGCCAAAGGGCGCAAAGCGGGGGTCCGACGCCAACTGGGCAAAAATAGCCCCCGTATCCGTCATACTATAATCCAGCAGCAGCCGCACCTGTTCCCCCAAGCGGCAAAGCAGCTGTGCTCGCTCACAGCGCCGCCCCACTTCAACTGCCAGTGAAATACCGATCGCCCCGCAAAAAAGTACGATCATCCACAGTCCAAGGATCTTCATCGCCGCCACCTCGCAAATCCACCACGGAAAAGGTATCTCCGTATTCTTCCAGCAGCACCACATAATCAAATTCGCCGGTTAGATATAGCTTTTTGATAATGGACTTGTGCACCAGGTCCTCCGCATCCCGAATATGTACGGACACGGCAAAAGCCACCCCGGAGGAGAACCCGGCCTTAATGGCGTCCACCTCGGCATCGTCGGCGATCTCGTCACAAACGATCAGCTCCGGCGACAAGGTACGCACGGCAATCTCTATTCCTTTTTTCTTGCCAAAACCGGTCAGCACATCTGTATTCACCCCAGGAGAAAAGCCGCCAAATTCGCCCCGCTCGTCTACGATACTCACCTTTCTATACCGTCCGCCGAACCCGCCGGACAGCGCTCTTGCAAGATCCCGCAGGACAGTGGTCTTACCGCCCCCCGGCGGCGCTGCCACAATGATACTGGGCAGCCTGCCTACAAAGAGCATGTTCAGCACCCCACGGGCACAGCCTCGCTCCTCTCGGGCAATTCGAATGTTCAGGGACTGCACATCCCGAATGGCGGTCACTGTACCGTCTTTTTCCACTGCCGTGGCTGCAATACCCACCCTGTTGCCGTTGGGTGCGGTCACAAAGCCCTCCACCAGTGTACCCATGTGCGTATGCACGGAATAGGCGCACACAGCGGCAAACAGCGCGTCAAAGGCGGCGTCCGTGACAGACAGCGCCCGGGCCGAACAGTGATTGATCAGCTTACCACCATCGGTAAGGAAGCAAGTCCGACTGCCCAACATAACCACCAGCGGCCGCCCACGGCGCACCCGCAGTTCCGTAATTTCTTCCTTAGTCTGCTCCGGCAGCGCCAGCAGCAGATCTCCCAGCGGCTGAGCCAGCAGCCGCGCCGCGTCGTCAAAATTGTTCATAGGTCACCCCGCATTTCATTTCTGTAAAAAGATATGCCCCACACAGGGCTTGTATGCCTACTTGGTTTATTTCAGTTGCAGTCCGCCCATAATTATGATAAAATAGGCAGAGTTATGTTAAAATCTAATTCGCACAAAAAGCAAGAGGTGCATTTTATGGACATTACCGCAAACAACAAACATCGCTTTGCTACAAAGTGGATGAATACGGAAACGGTGAATTACACCGCCGCCTACACGCTGTGCCTGTTGGTGCTTTTTGCCGTCAAGCAGCTGTGCAAGGTGGCGTTTGGCTTGGGGGCCGGTGCGGCTGTTGGGATCGGCGCCGGCGCGGCTGCGCTGCTGTCCTTTGTACTGGAGAAGAAATTTGTCTTTCCCCGGGGTATGGCAACCGTTCCCAAACAGATCGGCGGCTTTCTCTTTCGCTGCGCCGTGGACTTTGGGTTCTATAAGATCTTGTATTTTCTCTTTGCCACGCTGCTGAAGCGAGAAGCCCCCTTTGTATGGCTGGCTACGGTAACGGTGGTCTATATTTTCAACTACCTGTTTGACCGCCTGCTGGTGTTTGACTGCCGGGACAAGGCAGCGACGAAAAGCGGCGGTCGGCTGTACAAGTTGTTTTTTGCCAACCGCTTTTTAGCGGTATCCGCCTTTGTGGCGCTGCTGGGCATTCTCTTTATTTTCATTGTGTACAGTGTGTTCCCGTTTGGGGACGGCACGGTTATGCGTATGGACCTGTATCACCAGTACGGTCCCCTGTTTGCAGAACTGTATGACCGGGTCGTAGAGGGCAAAAGCCTGCTGTACTCCTGGGAGAGCGGCGGCGGCAGCAGCTTCCTCGGCAACTATTTCAACTATCTTTCCAGCCCCTTTACAGTGCTGATCTTTCTGTTTGACAAGGCGGATATTTCCTTTGCCATCACCGCTTTGGTGATCGTCAAGTGTATGGCCTCTGCCGTCACTTTTACCTATTACTTAAAGGTGTCACAAAAGCGCCACTCTTATGTGAGTGCCGCCTTTGGTGTGTTCTACGCCTTTTGCGCCTACTTTTTAGCGTACTACTGGAATATTATGTGGATCGACGGTATGATTCTGCTGCCACTGATCGTACTGGGCATAGAGCAATTGGTCCATAACGGCAAGGGCGCTCTTTACACCGGCGCGCTGGCAGTGCTGCTGCTGTCCAATTACTATATGGGCTATATGGCGTGCATTTTCTCTGTTCTGTACTTCTTGGCCTACTTCCTGATGACCGCCAAACCCCGACCGGAAAAGAGCGGCGAAAAGCTCACCACTCGGGAGAAGTACAGCGCCAAAAACCTCATGCGTCACCCGTTCCTCAATCGGTGCGCGCGCTTTGCCGGGTTCTCTTTGCTGGCCGGCGGGCTGTGCGCTGTGACCCTGCTACCCACCTATTTCCTGCTGCGAGGCAGCTCCGCTACCTCAGACAGCTTCCCCACCACTTTTGAGTCTTACTTTACCATTTTCGACTTTTTAACATCCCACCTGTCTGCCCTGGAGACCACCATTCGCTCCAGCGGCGACGATGTGTTGCCCAATATCTACTGCGGCGTGCTGCCGCTGCTGCTGGTACCCTTGTACCTCATTAACAGGCGCATTTCTCTGCGGGAAAAGGCGGTATATATTGTACTGCTTCTGTTTCTCCTGTTCAGCTTTGACAATAATGCGATGAATTTTATTTGGCACGCCTTCCACTTCCCCAACGACCTGCCCTTCCGTTTCTCTTATATGTACTGTTTCCTGGTGCTGGTGATGGCGTTCCGCGGTCTGTGCCGTATGCGGGACATTGCCTATAAGGACATTGTATTCGTGGGCCTGGGCTGGCTGCTGTATGTGATCGTGGCCCAGAAGTTTATGACCACCAAGATGAGCGAGATCTCCATTTATGTGACCATCGCCTTTCTTATTCTCTGGTGCGGGCTGCTGCTGTGCCTGCAAAAGTCCGGGTTCAAAAAGAGCGTGCTGGCCTTTGCGGTGATCGCCATGTGCTTTAGCGAAGTGATCGTCTCTGACTGCTCCTCCATTCTCATTACCCAGGGCAACAGCGACTACAAGAGCAACTATGCTGCTTATCGGGAGTCCATAGAAGCCATCCACAAAAAGGACAACGACTTTTACCGCACGGAGCTAACTTACCTGGAACGGCGCATGGACCCCAGCTATTACGGCTACAATGGCATTTCCACTTTCTCCTCTATGGCATACGAGGACTACTCCCAGCTGCAATACAACCTGGGTATGTTTGGCAATCGGATCAACAGCTACACCTACAATCCACAGACCCCGGTGTACAATATGATGTTCAATATCAAATACCTGATCGCCACGCCCACCAATCCTACCCCCACCGATCGGTATTTTACGGAAGTGTACCGTAACAAGGACAAATCCGCCGCCGTGTATGAGAATGACTGCTTCCTGCCTATTGCCTACGCAGCCAAAACCCATTTGAAAGATTGGGCAGCGGATGAGGGCGATCCCTTTAAGGTGCAGGGGGACTACTTCCGCCTGGCGACAGGGCTGGACGGGGTATTTGTACCCTGCGGCTATACGGACTGCAGCTACGACAATCTCACCGGTGACACATGCTCGGAGAACGGCACATTTTGGTTCAACAAGTCCAGCAGCGACGAGCAATACGGCACGGTGGAAGTAACCATCAGTCCCCTACGAGACGGCAATGTGTATATCTACCTGACCTCGCCGGAAATCAAGACGGCAGAATTCAGTGGTGACGGCATAAAGAACACCCTGTCCCAAAATATTGAAGAGCCGTACATTATGGATCTGGGCTACCACAAAAAGGGCGAGGAAATTAAAGTATCCCTGGACGCCGGGAGTATGAGCGCCACGGAGAGCTACGCTTCTATTTACGCATACAGCGTGGACGAGACCGTATTTGCCAAAGGCTATCGCCTGTTAGCAGACAGCGCTCTGCAAGTCACCGACTGGGGCGAGACCCACATTACCGGCACCATCACCGTTCGCGAGAACAGCTACCTGTGCACCTCCATTCCCTATGACACCGGGTGGAGCGTATACATTGACGGCGAAAAAGCGGAAACCTTTAAGCTGGGTGAAGCCCTGCTGACGACCACCGTCAAGCCCGGTAAGCATAAGGTGGAGCTGCGCTATACCCCCAAGGGGTTGGCAATCGGTGCGGCCGTCAGCGGCACCTGTGTTGCAGGCGTGGCCGGCTACCTGATTCTTGTTCATATTCGCCGCAAAAAACAACAAAGCGCCGGTTAATTCTGTCAATTCTCTGAAATTTTTCATTTTGCGGTTTACTTTCGCCGATGGTTGTTGTATTATAATGGCGTAAAAATTTAGGAGGAGCTGTTAATATGCCCAGAAAAACCGCTGAAAATGTAGAAACAATCCCCGTAGGCCCCCTTGGAATCATCGCCATGCCCGGCTGCGAAGCCCTGTGCGACAAGATCGACAAATACCTTGTCAAATGGCGCGCAAACCAGGCCAGCGAGCATCAGCAGAACATTGCGTTCTATGGCTACCAGCGCGACACCTACAAGGTAAATGTGTCATTACCCCGCTTTGGCTCCGGTGAAGCCAAGGGCGTCGTGAACGAGAGTGTGCGCGGCTTTGATCTGTATATCATTACAGATGTATTCAATTACAGCTGCACATATAATATGTACGGGATGGAAGTACCCATGTCCCCTGACGATCACTATGCAGACTTAAAGCGCGTCATCTCCGCCATCTCCGGCAAGGCAAAGCGCATCACCATTTTGATGCCCATGCTGTATGAGGGTCGCCAGCATAAGAGAAGCAGCCGTGAGTCCTTAGACTGCGCGCTGGCACTGCAAGAGCTGGTCAATCTGGGCGTGGACAACATTATGACCTTTGACGCCCACGATAAGCGTGTACAAAACGCCATTCCCAACGGCTCCTTTGAGAACATCATGCCCACTTATCAGATGATCAAGTCTTTGGTGAACAGCGTAGAGGATTTGCATGTGGACAAGGATCACCTGATGGTCATTTCTCCGGATGAGGGCGCCCTGCACCGCTGCATTTATTTTGCAACCCAGTTGGGTGTAAATCTGGGCATGTTCTATAAGCGCCGGGACTACACCCGCGTAGTCAATGGTCGCAACCCCATTGTGGAGCACCAGTACCTGGGCGACTCCGTAGAGGGCAAGGACATTATTATCGTTGACGATATGATTTCCTCCGGCGAGTCTATGCTGGAAGTTTGCTCCAAGCTGAAGGGCTTGAAAGCCGGCCGCATTTTCGTTTGCACCACCTTCGGTCTGTTCTGCAACGGTCTGGAAGTGTTTGACGAGGCATATAAGAACGGTACTTTCTATCGTGTATTCACCACCAATGGTGTGTATCAGACCCCGGAGCTGCTGAGCCGCGACTGGTACGAGAGCGTGGATCTGTCCAAATACACCGCGTATTTTCTGGACACCTTGAACCACGATATGTCTGTATCCTCTTTGTTGGACTGCTCTGACAAGATCGAGAAAATCCTTATCAAAAAGGGCTTAAAGGAAGAGAAATAATATGAGCGAGAAAAAAGAAAAGAGTTCCAAGCTGACCGCTGTGCAAAAGAAGCTGATCATCGGCATTGTTTGTGCCCTGCTGGGACTATTGCTCATCGGCGGCGGCATTTACTGCGGCGTAACGTATCAAAATCCCAAGGAAGCCGTCGTTGGTCTCTTTACGCCCCGTGATCAGGCCATTTGTGCCAACTGGGACAGCCAGGATAAGCCCGGTGTGCTGGCCTTTGTGTTTTACTCCGACGGCACCTGCGACCGCTATATATCCACTTGGAACTTTGACTGCGAGTACACCATCAAGGGAAACAAGCTGACCATTGAGGACGCAGATACAAAAAAGACATTGGTATATCGCTTTTCCATTGTGGGCAAGGTGCTGACCCTTACTCTCCTGGAGGAGGACGGCAAGGAAGCAGAAGAGCAGCAGGTCACCAAGTTTGATCAGGTTGATGAGTTGCACATGAAGAGCCTGAACGATATGATCAATGACGCCAAAGAAAAGCAGAGTGAATCCGCTGCCGACCAGCAGTAAAGATCCGTTTTAACACAAAAAGCACTTGCAATATGCAAGTGCTTTTTTTATCCGTTTGCATACATAGCAACTCCTCTGCATAGGCATTAGCAAGGAGATGACAAGCTATGTATGCAAAGCAGTCTGCCCGTTGCCAACGACTGGCCCGGTATATTGTAGACACCAAGTCCACCGTACGCAGCACCGCCAAGGTATTTGGGGTGAGCAAATCCACCGTACATATGGATGTGACCCGGCGACTGGAACACATTGACCCGGAGCTACACGCTGCCGTTAAAGCTGTACTGGACGAAAACAAGGCAGAGCGCCACATTCGCGGCGGTAATGCCACGCGAAAAAAATACCAGCAGTTGAAAAAGGATTGAAAAAATCCCCCGCAAGTGGTACTATTAAAGAAAAACGCACGGAGGTACACTTGCAATGAAGATCGGATTTATCGGCTGCGGCAATATGGGCGGCGCCATTCTGCAAGGGATTTTACAAGGCGGCACACCGGCTGCCGATATTTATGTTGCGGACCACAATTTGGAGACACTGCGGCAAAAGCTGGGTCATACCGGCGTGCAGATCTGCCGGAGCAATACGGAAGTGGCGGCACTTTGTGACGCTGTCTTTTTGGCGGTCAAGCCCAATGTATTGTCTTCTGTTTTGGCAGAGATCGGTCCGGTTTTGGCAGAGCGCAAGGCCCTGCCCCTTCTGATCTCCATTGCGGCAGGCAAAAGCACGGCCTATCTGGAGGATCAGTTGGCAGTCCCCTGCCCGGTAGTACGCGTCATGCCCAATATTAATGCGCTGGTGGGTGAAGCCGTTAGCGCCGTTTGTGCCGGCAAAAACGCCACCGCAGATCAGGCCAAAACCGTATGCGACCTGATGACCTGCACCGGTAAGGTACTGGAGTTAGACGAGACTATGTTTCCCTTGTTCGGCGTACTGGGCGGCTGCTCCCCTGCCTTTGTTTATATGTTTATTGACGCCCTTGCCAGAGCCGGGGTGAAGCACGGTATGCGCAAGGACCAGGCGCTGCAAATTGCCACCCAAAGCGTGCTGGGCAGCGCCAAGATGATCGCCGAGAGCAGCGAACACCCCTGGGAGCTGATAGACCGGGTGTGCTCCCCCGGCGGCACTACCATTGGGGGTGTGCTGTCCCTAAAGGCAGACGGGCTGGAAACCGCCGTGCAAAACGCCGTAGACGCGCGGTGGAAAAAGACAGCAAGTTATAAAAAATGCCCGGTGCTTTGATGCACCGGGCATTTCTGTACAAAGAGAAGCCGTCGGAGATCCGACGGCTTTCATGATCACTGTTCTTTTGTTTACAGGCATGCTTTGATTTTGTCCACCATATCCAGCTGCTCCCAAGGCACATTCAGCTCCTCGCGGCCCATGTGGCCATAGGCAGCCACCTGACGGTAAATGGGACGACGCAGATTCAGCCGCTCAATGATCGCGGAGGGACGCAGGTCAAACACCTTGTTGATCACATCGCAGATTACATCATCGCTGACCTTACCGGTGCCCTGGGTATCCACCATCACGGACACAGGCTTGGCCACGCCGATGGCGTAAGCCAGTTCAACCTCACACTTGTCCGCCAAACCGGCAGCCACCAGGTTTTTGGCCACCCAGCGGGCAGCGTAAGCCGCGCTGCGATCCACCTTTGTCGGGTCCTTACCACTGAAGGCACCGCCGCCGTGGCGGGCATAGCCGCCGTATGTATCCACAATGATCTTGCGCCCGGTCAGGCCGCTGTCGCCGTGAGGACCGCCCACAACAAAGCGCCCGGTGGGGTTCACATAAAATACCGTGTCTTCGTCCATCAATTCCGCAGGCACAGTGGTCTTAATCACTTTTTCAATAATATCCTGCCGCAGAGTCTCCAATTCCACATCGGCGCTGTGCTGGCTGGATACAACCACGGCGGTCACCTTTACAGGCTTGCCGTCGTCATACTCCACGGTCACCTGGGTCTTGCCGTCTGCGTACAGATATGGCAGGGTGCCGTCCTCCCGCACCTGGGTCAGCTTCACAGCCAGTTTATTGGCCAAACTGATGGGCAGAGGCATCAGCTCCGGGGTCTCGTTGCAGGCATAACCGAACATCATACCCTGGTCACCGGCGCCGTTCAGATTATAGGCATCCTCCTCATCGTTCTTTAACTCAAAGGATTTGTCCACGCCCATAGCAATATCCGGGCTCTGCTTATCAAGCGCAGTCAGAATAGCACAGGTGTTGCCGTTAAAGCCTTTCTTGTCGTCATCATAACCGATGTCGCAAATGATCTTGCGGGCAATGGCGGGAATGTCCACCTGTGCATTGGTGGTGATCTCGCCCATGATCAGAACCTGACCGGTGGTACAAGTGGTCTCGCAGGCCACACGGCTCATGGGATCCTGCTCCAGCATGGCGTCCAGAATACCGTCTGAGATCTGGTCGCAGATTTTGTCCGGGTGACCCTTCGTCACGGACTCACTGGTAAATAAGTGTTTTGACATATCTCTTTCCTCCTTAGGAAAATAAAAGGCATACACCGAGTGTATGCGTCATGCTCCTCATCACTCGGATTTGAACCGCAGGTTTTAGCACCTTACCAAAGCAGGTTGCTGTGGTGTCCACGGGCCTGTTCCCTCGACCACTCTCGATAAAGTATATTGAGTTTAGAGATACTATACTCCATTCCCTTAAAAAAGTCAATACCCGGCAGTCGCTTTTTATCAAATTTTAAAAGAAGACGTTTATGGTCATATTGCACAAAAAAGCGCGCCATTTTTTGGCATTGAAAGAAAAGGTTGTGGTGTTTGGGCGTTGCTTTTTGTTTATAATTTGTTTATAATATTAGTCGTAATTGTCCATGTGTTAAGGAGGTTAAACAAATGGCAAAAAAGACAGTCTTTATTACCGGCGGTACCGGTAACATGGGTTGGGCTGCTGTGCAGGAAATGCTCAAGAAGCCCAGCGAGATCAACATCAAAATGCTGGCTCGTAAAAGCCCGAAGAACGAGGAGAAGCTCAAAGGCCTGATGGCTAAACCCAACGTAAAAGTGGTTTGGGGCGATCTTTGTGATTATGACGCTATCCTGGAAGGCGTAACCGGCGCAGACTATGTGCTGCACATCGGCGGTATGGTATCTCCCACCGCTGACTGGAAGCCTTACAGAACGCAGAAAACCAATATCGGCGCTGCGCAGAACATCTGCAAGGCCGTGCTGGCACAGCCCAATGCAGACGATATTAAAGTTTGCTATATCGGCACCGTTGCTGAGACCGGCGACCGTAACTATCCCATCCACTGGGGCCGTTGCGGCGATCCGCTGAAGATCTCCATCTATGACCACTATGCCGTATCTAAGGCAGTGGCTGAGCGCACCTTTGTTGAGAGCGGCATTAAGAATTGGGTTGTTATGCGCCAGAGCGGCATTCTCTATCCCAACATTTTGAAGAATATGGATCCCATTATGTTCCACGTACCGATCAACGGCGTGCTGGAGTGGTGCACCGTGGAGGACAGCGGTCGTCTGATGTGCAATCTGGTTACTGAGGACGCTGCCGGTCATTTGGGCGCCGACTTCTGGAACCACTTCTACAACATCGGCTCCGGTAAGGAGTACCGTATCTCCAACTATGAGTTTGAGCACCTGCTGCTGGGCACCCTGGGTCTTGCCGGCCCGGAGAAGCTGTTTGACCCCAACTGGTTCATTCTTAAGAACTTCCACGGTCAGTTCTATGCTGACGGCGACAAGCTGGAGGAGTACCTGCACTTCCGTGAGAACCTGCCCATCCAGGATTACTTCAACCGCCTGGCCGATCATGTAGAGTTCTACTTCAAGATTCCGCGCTACCTGCCTAAGAACCTGGTTGCCGCTTGCGCAAAGCCCTTCATGAAGAAGATCGCTTCCACCAAGGATTTCGGTACTTTAGACTGGGTAGCAACCAAGAACCAGACCCGTCTGTCCGCTTACTACGGCAGTTACGAGGATTGGGCTAAGATCCCCACCAAGTGGGAAGATGTTGAGATCATCAAGTTCAACAAGGACTCCAGCGACGCAGAAAACTACAAGCTGGATCACGGCTATGACGAAAGCAAGCCCGAGTCCGAGCTGGATATTGAAGATATGAAGCAGGCTGCTAAGTTCCGCGGCGGTGAGTGCCTGAGCACTTCTATGAAGAAGGGCGACATGGCCACCAAGCTGAAGTGGAAATGCGGCTACTGCGGTGCCGAGTTTGAGGCCAGCCCCGCACTGATCCTGCTGGGCGGTCACTGGTGCCCCGAGTGCTTCATCCCCCAGAAGAAGTGGGATTACGACAACATTGCAAAGACCAATCCTTTCTTTGCCCAGGTTTGGTATCCCAACCACACCAAGGACGAGTGCAATGTGTACAACTTCGACGACCTGTTCCAGGTGAACGGCGTGAAGTGGGACGACATCAAGCACTAAGCCTACATAACAAAAAAGCAGCGCTCCGAGCCATCGGAGCGCTTGTTTTATGTGTGGATAAGAAAAAGCCGTCGGTGTGCTCCGGCGGCTTTGGTTTTTTATTCCGATTTTATGCCAGCTGATCCGTCTCCGGGAACTGGGAATTGTACAGATGATAATAAAAGCCTTTATCAGACAGCAATGAGGCGTGGGTACCCTGCTCAATAATGGTGCCGTCCTTCATCACCAAAATCAAATCGGCGCCCTTAATGGTGGACAATCGGTGCGCAACAATAAAGGAAGTGCGCCCCTCCATCAGGGTCAGGAATGCCTGCTGAATTCTCATCTCCGTGGTGGTATCAATAGAGGAAGTCGCCTCATCCAGGATCAGCACAGACGGATTGCACAGCATAATGCGGGCGATACAAAGCAGCTGCTTTTGCCCTTGAGACAGGCTGCCGCCGTCCTCACCGATCTTGGTATAATACCCCTCCGGCAGACGCTGAATAAAGCTGTGGGCGTGTGCTTTTTTGGCTGCCGCCACCACTTCATCATAAGAAGCGCTGGGATTGCCCATGCGGATATTTTCCAAAATAGAGCCGCACTTGAGCCAAGTATCTTGCAGCACCATACCAAAATTTTTGCGCAGCGCCTTGCGGCCAATCTGCTGCACCGGGGTGCCGTCTATGGTAATTTGACCGCCCTGCACATCGTAAAAGCGCATAAGCAGGTTGATCAGTGTGGTCTTGCCGCAACCGGTAGGACCAACGATTGCTACACGCATACCCGGCTTAACATCCACAGACAGATCCTCAATCAATTTGCGATCCGGCAAATAAGAGAAGCGAATATGCTGCAATTCCACTTTGCCGTCCAAATGCGAAGGTTGCAATGCACCCTCCGGATCCGCCGGCACCGGCTCCTCCTCAATGAATTCCATGATACGCGCGGCGCAGGCCAGAGCATTTTGAAACTCCGTCACCACCGAGCTGATGTCATTAAAGGGCTTGGTGTACTGGTTGGCATACGACAAAAAGCAAGAGAGCATACCCACAGAGATATTGCCCCGAATGGCGATTATGGCGCCAAACAGTGCCACCGCCGCATACACAATACTGTTCACAAAGCGGGTGGCCGGGTTGGTAATGGAGGAAAAGAAGGTGGCGCGCATGGAATACTTAGCCAAGCGGTCATTGATCTCATCAAACTGCTTTTGATTGTCTGCCTCTTTTGAATAGGCGGTCACCACCTTTTGGTTGGTGATCATCTCGTCAATAAAGCCCGTCTGCTCGCCGCGAACGGCACTTTGCTTTTGAAACATAGCGTAAGTCTTCTTAGCAATAAACCGAGCAATAAAGAAGGACAGCGGTGTGACAACAACCACCACCAGGGTGATCCACACATTGATAGACAGCATAAATGCCAGGGTGCCGATAATCGTCACTACACCGGTAAACAGCTGGGAAAAGCCCATCAGCAGTCCGTCGGCAAACTGGTCCGCATCGCTGATGACCCGAGAGACCACATCCCCCTGGGAGTGGCTGTCCAGATAAGAGAACGGCAGCACCAGCAATTTATCAAACGCCCGGGCGCGCATATCTCGCACCACATTATAGGTGATCTTATTGTTGAGCATATTCATCACCCACTGCATGAGGCCAACGCATAGCAGCATCACCACCACAGCGATCAGATGGCGGGCAACGACGGTAAAGTCTACCTGCCCCGGACCGATAATGGCATCAATGGCGTAGCCGATACGAATGGGCACATACAAGGTCAGCACCACCGAGGCGCCGGCCAGCAGTACGGACAAAAACAGCAGGTACTTATAGTGACCGATATAGCCAAAAATTTTCTTTAAGGTAGAGGTGTTCTTTTTCATGCGTCGGTCACCTCCTCGCTGAATTGAGAATGGTAGATTTCACAATATGCCGGGCAATTCGCCAAAAGCGCCTTGTGGGTCCCGTCACCTACCAGGCGCCCATCCTCCAACACCAAAATCCGATCGGCACACATCACGGAGCTGGCCCGCTGGGAGACGATAAACAGTGTAGGCTTATAAGGCAGCGCCAAAATGGCCTTTCGCATGGCGGCCTCTGTTGCATAATCCAGTGCAGAGGACGAGTCGTCCAGCACCAAAATTTGCGGTTTGCGAACCAGCGCACGCGCCACAGACAGCCGCTGCTTTTGCCCGCCTGAGAAGTTGGCGCCGTTTTGCTCCACAGGCGCGTCCAGACCGCCTTTATCCGCCACAATGTCCAGCACCTGCGCCGTGCTTAGAGCCGAGCGCAAATCATCATCAGAAGCGCCGTCGTCGCCCCACAGCAAATTGCTGCGTACCGTGCCTTGGAACAGCACCGCCTTTTGCTGCACATAGCCGATTCGGTGGCGAAGATCCTCATCATCGTAAGCGCAAACATTCTTGCCAAAGACAGACACCCGCCCATCCTTAACATCATAAAAATGCGGAATCAGGGACACCAGGCTGCTTTTGCCGCTACCGGTGCCGCCGATAATACCCACCACGCTACCCCGAGGCACGGTAAAGGAAATGTGCTCCAAGGACGGCTCGCCGGCGTTCTTGTACTGCAAGGTCACATCGTCAAAGGCGACAGCAACGTCGCTGTCCCCTGCCTTATCGTCCTCGGTATGCTTCAAAGTAGGCTCCAGCTGTAACACACCTTGAATACGAGAGGCACAGGCCAGCGCCTTGGTAATGGTAATGATCATATTCGCCAGCTTCACCAGTTCAACCAAAATCTGGCTCATATAGTTATAAAGCGCCACGACTTGACCCTGCGTCAGGTCACCCAAACTCACCCGCATGGCCCCGGTGTGAATCAGCACCACAATTCCAATGTTAATAAGGATATAAGTCAGCGGGTTTAACAGCGCGGAAAGGCGCCCCACGCTGCGCTGCAAATGAGAAAGCATCTCATTGCGCTTATTAAATCCGGCCTGTTCCGCGTCTTCCGCCGCAAAGGCGCGGATCACACGGGCACCGGCATAGTTCTCTCTGGTTGTCAGGGTCACGCCGTCCAGCTGGCGCTGCACATTTTTATACCCGGGCATGGTCAGTCCCATAATGCCAAATACCACCAAAGACAGTGCGGCAATCACCACAACGAAGATCAACGCGCAGCGCACATCAATGGTAAACGCCATCACCGTAGCACCCAGTACAATAAAGGGCGAACGCAAAAACAGACGCAGCACCAGGTTCACGCCGTTTTGCGTTTGGGTCACATCGTTGGTCATTCGGGTGATCAACGAGGAGCGACCCAAGGTATCCAGCTCCGAAAAGCTTAAACTTTGGATCTTCCCAAACAGGCTGCTGCGCAGCTCCTTGCCAAAGCCGGTAGCCGCCCGAGCAGCAAAAAACTGGGCAGTGATCGCCATCACCATACCCACCACGGCAAAGCCCACCAACAAGGCGCAGTTTTGGTAGATCACGTTCTTGTTGCCCGGCCGAATACCGCTATCAATGATCCGCGCCACCACCAGCGGCACGATCAGTTCAAAAGTCGCTTCCAGCAGCTTAAACAGCGGCGCAAAGAAAGACTCTTTCTTGTAATGCTTCAAATAGAACAACAAGTCTTTCAGTGTTCTCACCCTCCCGTCTGCCCACCCGGGCAGCGCATATCTTTATCAAGTTGGTACTTATTATAGATATTATTTGCCTTTCTGTCAATAAAACTTGACAAACGCGTTCAAGGTGCTATGATTATAAAAAATGCGAGGTGATCTTAATGGAATACAAGCCGGTAACGGCCATTATCGTAGGCGCCGGGCACCGCTCCATGGTGTACAGCAAACTGGCGCTGACCAACCCGGAGCTGCTGAAGATTGTCGGCGTGGCAGATCCGGACCCCATTCGGCGCAAAAAGTGCCGCGAGCTTTACGGATTCGGCGAGGATATGTGCTTTGAAAATGCAAATGCGCTGGCTGCCAAGGGCAAACTGGCAGACACCGTCATTAACGGCACCATGGACGAGGTACATATAGAGACCTCTGTGCCCCTGCTGAACGCCGGGTATGATATGCTGCTGGAAAAACCGTTTGCCGTAAACGAAGAAGAAATGCGCACCCTGGTGGACTGCGCGCGGCAGAACCACAGCAAAGTGATGATCTGCCATGTACTACGGTACACACCGTTCTACTATGGCATTAAAGAGCGCATTGCCGCCGGTGAAATCGGTGATATTATCAATATTCAAACCCTGGAACATGTGTCTTACCACCACCTAAGCACCTCTTATGTGCGGGGCAAGTGGGCCAATAGTCAGAAGTGCCACACCAGTATGCTGCTGGCCAAGTGCTGCCACGATCTGGACATTATGATGTGGATGATGGCAGAGACCAAGCCCACCGCGGTTAGCTCCTTTGGCGGCAAGTTCCAGTTTAAGCCGGAGAACGCCCCGGCAGACGCCGGCACGCGGTGTATGGTAGACTGCCCGCTGGTAGATACCTGCCGCTACTCTTGCAAACGGCTGTACATTGACCACCCGGACCGCTGGTCCTTCTATGTGTGGGACAAGCTGGAGGGCATTGAGAACCCCACCATTGAAGACAAGATCCATCTGCTCAAGGGCGACTCCCCTTACGGTCGCTGCATTTACAAGTGCGACAACGATGTAGTGGACCACCAGAGCGTGATGGTACAGTTCGCCAGCGGCGCCACCGGCACCCACAATATGGTGGGCGGTTCCTCCGCCCCCCTGCGCCGTATTCACATCATCGGCACCAAGGGCGAGATCTACGGCAACTTTGAGGAGTCCAAGTTCTATGTATCCAAAATCGACCCCTCCCCGGACGCCCACAACGGCGAGTGCCAAATTGAGGAAGTGGATCTGAATGTGAAGGGCGATATGGTCGGCGCTTACGGCGGCCACGGCGGCGGCGACGAGCGACTGGCGGCGGACTTTGTGCAGTTCGTCCGCGGCGAAAAGCCCAGCCTGGCATGCACCTCTATTTTCGACTCTGTTGCCGGTCACCTGTGTGTGTATCTGGCAGACGAAAGTCGCACCCACGGCGGCCAGCCGGTAGCGGTACACCTGGACTAAGACGAAACACATAAAAAAACCGTCGGTCATAACGACCGGCGGTTATCTTTTTGCGCTGATTTTTTAATACTCTACTTTTAAGCCCTCTTCGGCTTCAGCTACCTTGAGCATAATGGCGCACTCAATGCGCTTGCGGTGCAGCTGGCAGCCAAAGTCATACACACCGTTCACACTGCCGGTGGTATGGTACGCATTGGCTGCGCACCCGCCGCTGCAATACAGCTTTGCAAAGCAGTCCTTGCATTCCTTGTGGCTGTACACATTGCAGTGCTCAAACTGCTCCAGCACCTGAGGTCGGGTCACGCCATCGTACACATTGCCAAGTAAGAAGTCCGTGTCCCCCACAAACTGATGGCAGGGGTACAAATCGCCGGTGGGGGTCACGGCCATATACTCCGTGCCCACGCCGCAGCCGCTGACCCGCTTGACAATACAAGGACCGCCGTCCAGGTCGATCATATAGTGATAAAAAGTAAAGCCATCGCCCTTGCGATAACGGTGCAGCATTTCCTTAGCCAATATCTCGTATTGCTCCAAAAGCACAGGCAGGTCGCTCTCCTGCAAGGCATAGTCCTCCTTAGGATCGCACACCACCGGCTCAATAGACAGCTCCTTAAATCCCAGATCCGCCATGTGCAGCACATCGGCAGCAAAGTCCGTATTGAAGTGGGTATAGGTGCCCCGCATATAGTAGTCCTTTTGCCCTCTGGAGTCTGCAAACCGCTTGAATTTATCCAAGATCAGATCATAACTGCCCTTGCCGTTGCGACCCACCCGCAGCCGGTCATGGGTAACCTTGCGCCCGTCCAAAGACAGTACCACATTGCCCATCTCCCGGTTGGAAAAGTCGATCACATCATCGTTGATAAGCAAGCCGTTGGTGGTAAGGGTAAAGCGAAAGTTCTTATTATGGAGTTTCTCCTGGTCCCGGCCATAAGCCACAAGCCGCTTGCACACATCCCAGTTCAGCAGCGGCTCGCCGCCAAAGAAGTCCACTTCCAAATTCCGGCGTCCGGGACTGTTGGCAATGAGATAATCCAGCGCCTGCTTGCCCACTTCATAGGACATGATCTCACGCTGGCCGTCGTACTCTCCCTTGCCGGCAAAGCAGTATTTGCACGCCAGGTTGCAATCGTGGGCAACATGCAGGCAAATGGCCTTCAGTACCCCCTGGCGGCGTTTGAACTGGTCGGCAACCGCCTCAAAGGTATCCTCGGCAAACAGCCGTCCGTCGGCGATCAGCGCCTCAATGTCTTCAAAACAAAGATCAATATCAGCGTTCGTTACATCCGGCTGATCCTTGTATTTTTCTAAAATAAAACGGCGGATCTCCTCTTTATCATGATCCTGGTACATAGTGATCATATCGTAGGCCACCGGGTCCACAGAATGGACGCAGCCACTGTTTTGATCCAAAATAATGTTGTATCCGTTTAGTTTGTATGCGTGTATCATAGTCTACTCCAAACAAAAAAGGCGGGACCCGGGCAATCGCCCATCCCGCCCTAATTGCAAAATTCTTATTTCTTCAGCTGCTCGCACTTCTGGTTGGCAACGGAGCAAGAGGTCTTGCTGGCAGACTGACAAGAAGTCTGGCACTCGCCGCAGCCGCCCTTTTTAGCGGAAGCACAAAGATTTCTGGAACTTAAAGTTTTAATTCTTTTCATAAAAAGCACCTCATTTCAATATGTTGGTTCTATTTTACAATACTTTCAGTCCTTTGTCAATACGCAGCAGCAAATGCGCTCTGCCCCGCCGCCGGCAGTTCCGTGGAGCACCGTGCCGCTGTTTTTCGCTGCCTGAATTGCCTGTACAAACGCCGCAGTGATCTCCTCACCGGGCACGATCATCGGCACCCCGGGCGGATAGGCAAACACCGTCTCGCAGGCAATACGCCCCACTGCCTGTTGGTATGGTAACGGCTCCCCGGCGGGCACCTGCCAGCTTTGCAGGTGCCGGGGCGGTAAGGGCAGCGGCGTCACCGGCCAGTCGCCCGGCGACAGGGTACGGTCAATCTCCGTCAGGGCACGGGCCAACAAATGAAATCCGGCGGCGGTGTCCCCCACCGTTGCCATACAGATCACATGGATACGGTCGCTCATCTCCGGCTCGATCCCACGCGCCCGCAGCCGGTCCGCCAAAGCGTTGCCGTCTATGTTGCAATACCGGGTGGAAATATTGATCTTGGTAGGATCGTCCGCTCGGATCAATCGCAGATGTTGCAAAGGCAGTTTATATAGCTTTTGCAGTCCCCCTTGGCGTCTCAAACGCAGCCGGATCCGCTACCAAATCGGCCATTTTTGCCACGCTGTTCATCAGCACATAGCTGGGCGAGCTGGTCTCGTACATATCCATATACCGCTTGATCTTCGGCGCCAAAGATGAGTCATATACCTGCAAACCGGCGGTTTGAGTCAACGCCGGCAGGGTCTTGTGATAAGAGCAGATCACCGCGTCTCCCTCCATACGGCCGGGCAGCCAAGGGGCCAGTCCAAGGTGGGCACCGTGGGCAGCGTCTACCACCAGCGGCACCGAGCAGTGCAGACGAGAAATATAGCCCTCGTATGTAGGCGAGGTCACCACCACCGCTGCCACCTCCGGATGGGCAGCCAATGCCTCATCCAGCGCCGCCTGGGTCACACGGGTATAAAAACCGGTGGTCGGGTCAAATGCAGCCTCTACATAGTGCACCTGCAGTCGGTTCAAAAAGCAGGCGTTGTACACCGCCTTGTGGCAGTTGCGGGCAATGAGAATTTCGTCCCCCGGCTTGCACAGGGCGGATATGGTCGCCAAAATGCAGCAGGTAGAACCGTTAACAGAGAGAAAAGATGCCCCCGCACCATACAGCGCTGCCAAATCCGCTTGCAGCCGGGCCAACACCCCCGTGGGGGCGTGCAGGTCATCGTAGCCGTCTATTTCCGTAATATCAATTTCCGCACCCGGCAGACCAAAATCTGGGTTGCGCTTGTGTCCGGGCATATGGAACGGATAGCGCTCTAAGTGCGCCAGCGCTCGATCAAGCCGCATAAGCTGTCACCTTTTCTTTTTGATAAATCGCAATGTTCAGCAGCACCACACCGGTGAGCACAGGCATCGCCTCGATCAGGCCGGTCTCTTTATAGATCAGCAGCAAAATCAGATCACCGATCATCAGTGCCGCCCAAAATACCGTGGCGCACTGCCAAAATCGCCCTTTTTTGAATGAAAACAAAAAGCACAGAAAGATCGCTACCCCGCTGAGCACGGAAAAAGCCAGCGATCCAATGCAGTGCAGCAGCCACAGGGTGTGCCGCTCAAAGTCAAAAGGACAGCACACCGTCAGCGCCATCCCCACACCGGCAGGCAGCACCAGACCGTGGCACAGCCCTCTGCGCTTTTGCTTATTATACATGGTATAGAGCAAAAGGTAAAGCACCCCGTAAGTGCCTGCACCCCACAGGGCAAACAGCACCGGGTGGTCCAGTCCGATGGTGGAGAGCGCCCCGGCGTTGGTGCGTGGGTCCGCAAAGTGCATATACCCTAATGTAAAACCACAGTATAACGCGGAAATCAGCGAAATCCAAATTTTTTTCATAAAAACCTCAAAAAAATCAAAATTTCTTATTGACATTTTACTCCCCTCGTGGTATTATGTCAATGCTGTTTCGGACAGCGCCGCAGATAAGGCCTTTCGGCTCTGCCTCGCCCGCTCTTGGCGTGTAAAAATTTAGAGCAAATTGAATATGCGGATGTGGCGGAATTGGCAGACGCGCTAGATTCAGGTTCTAGTGAATGCAAGTTCATGTGGGTTCAAGTCCCGTCATCCGCACCATGAGCCTTTTGCAAATGCAAAAGGCTCATTTTTTATGTACTCCCATCTTTTTTTCATAAAAACAGAGCAGATCCTATGATCTGCTCTGTATAGTTAATATTCGTCATGCTACACAGCATTACAAAACAAGGAACCATCCACTGTTCTATTGTGAATGACCAGGTAGCGTAGCCAGAGCAGATCTCACGACCTGCTCCTTTCTTTTGGTTAAATGTAATTTTTACACACCCCAAATTTTGCCTGCACCGGCGTTGATCATATAATCGCGCAGAGCCTCTACAAACGCCTCCGGATCGTCCACATAGAATACGAATATTTCTTCCTCATAAATCTCTGCTGTGATCCGTATATAGCGCTCTCCGGAACCGCCCATATCAAACCAACCATCGTCTTTTGAATTGAATATAGATTTCGGCGGTCGCTTACCCTTGCAGATCTGAATTTTCTGAATACAGGCATACGGCACCTTGGGATTTGATTTTTCTCTATGCCGAGAATCCGGAACGCCGTGAACATCAAACTGCATATAGTCGTTATACAGCGTAACCCCTTTCGGTAATTCATAATAGCGATAGGTCGCAACAATCACAAACGCAGCGACAATAATACCGAAAACGAGTTTTACCGGCATTGTTACCGGTATGCGCAAAGCCGGTAAAACAATTAGCGTTAAAAGAAGGTACGCATTTATACCCAATACAATATAAATAAAGGCGATACCCTTGTTGATTAGTTTTTTGCATTTTGATTCTTCTGAAAAGAGAAAGAATTTAGCTTTTTTTCTCATCATACCCCCACAAATGACCGTTAGAACAAGGGACGGTTCCCTGTTCTATCACTTGTTTGCATACTGCTCCACCTTTGCCATAATTTCCGCACAACAATCCTCTGCATCTTGGACTGAGAAAATGTATTTCTTGCCATCGCGCAGTTGCAGCTCCACATTATAGTTAAAGTCGCCATAGGGCACCAATTCAGAAAACACATCCTTAGTCCAATAGATACTGCTGTACTGCACATAGGCGTTCTCGATCATATAGTACGGTACAGCGATCTTGTTCTTCCAGTTCAAAGCGGTAATGGTATAGCGGGCAAGCACCACTTGGTCGTCGTACAAAAAGCAGCCCTTAGGCATGACCAGCGGCAAAAGCGAATAAACAACCGACAAAATCAAAACAGCTTTTGTTATGTAATCTAAAACAGGATCCTGTAACAGGAAATCCGCCAGGCCAATGCGGCCCAATATACCCAGGCCTAATCGACACAGCAGAAAAACAATGGCGAAATTATCTGCCGCACAAAGAAACGGCAACAAAAACTGTAAAATCCGATTTACAGCTTTGAATTTATATTTTTTCATTTTCTTCTCTCCTGTTTTCTATGCAGACAAGATCCGCCTGCACTGATTTCAGTATAACACAAGGCGCATGCCGTTGCAAGATAAGATAAAAAGACAAAAAGACTCTTTACAAACACGGGCAAAACGGTTATAATAATTGCACCGATAGGAAATGAAGGCGTAGCTCAGTTGGTTAGAGTACTTGCTTGACATGCAAGGGGTCGGTGGTTCAAGTCCACTCGTCTTCACCATTTGACTTTGCAGAAATGCAAAGTCTTTTTTTCTGAAAACAATGTGTTTACCTGTTCTGTGACAAGAAACCGTCACTTGTTCTACCCTGTTCTAAGGCAAGTAAATTGCAGGAGAATATAAAAATGAAAAAGGACGAATATTTAATAACAGACCCACCCCTAAAAGCGTTGACTGTTTTTGCAATGCCTATGATTTTAGGCAGCTTCTTTCAGCAAGTGTACAATATGGCTGATTCAATCATCGTCGGTCAATTTGTCGGCTCCTCTGCACTTGCGGCCGTCGGTGCCTGTGCCGCGCTGACAAATGTTTTTATTTGCATAGCACTCGGTGCAGGCGTAGGGGCAGGTGTACTGGTCAGCCGTAATTTTGGCGCCCAAAATTACGGCAAGATGAAAACGATCGTTTCTACTTCGTTAATCAGTTTTTTGCTTTTAAGCATATTTCTCGGTATTTTCGGTGTTTGCAGTGCGCACTGGATGATGCACACACTGCAAACACCTGCGGATATCATGGAAGATGCGGTGCTGTATTTGCGCATCTATTTTGCAGGCTTCCCGTTTTTATTTATGTATAACATTCTGTCTACCATGTTTACATCCATCGGCGAATCAAAAATTCCGTTATGGCTTTTAATATTTTCGTCGGTTTCGAACATCATCATGGACCTTTGGATGGTGGGCGGTCTTAAACTGGGCGTGTTTGGCGCAGCTCTGGCCACACTCATTGCGCAGGGCATCTCTGCCGTTCTATCTCTTTTGATATTCCTTTATCGTATGCGAAAATACGCAAGTCCCTTTCATTGGTTTGACAAAAGCGAACTGCGTTCCATGCTAAAAATCGCCGTTCCATCTGTTCTTCAACAATCCACCGTGTCAATCGGTATGATGATTGTGCAAGCGGTTGTAAATCCATTCGGTACGCAAGCACTCGCCGGCTATGCGGCAACGATGAGAGTGGAGAATGTTTTTTCGCTGATATTTGTATCTATCGGGAATGCTGTGTCCCCTTTTGTTGCCCAAAATCTCGGTGCGGGCAAAATTGACCGTATTAAAAAAGGTTACCGTGCCGCTTTGCTGTTAGATGTATGCTTTGCCGTATTTGCATTTATCATCATCGAAACCATGCACACGCAAATTTCTTCGCTTTTCTTAGGCAAAGACGGAACGGCTTTCGCGTATCAAGTTTCCGGCGATTATATGCGATGGATCGGCTACTTTTTCATATTTATGGGTATCAAAATGGCAACAGACGGTGTTCTTCGCGGACTTGGAAATATGCGCCCGTTTTTAATTGCAAATATGGTAAACCTTGCAATCCGCTTGTCTGTTGCTTTGATTTGTGCACCGCGTTTTGGCATTGCTTTTGTTTGGCTTGCAGTCCCGGCAGGTTGGCTTGCAAACTTCCTGATTTCCTATGTGGCACTCAGAAAATTCTGGCCTAAGGATACTTTGGCTTAAAATTCTTATTTTATCAAAACAGGTGCGCTCTAAATTGTAAGGCAAACAAAAACATCTTTACTTTACAAAGAACCGTCCCCTGTTCTGCGGCGTACGGAAAAGACCGTGCGCCGTAGTTTTATCTATATGGGAAAAGCAAGTAAAATCGCCGTAAAACAGCGTAAATAAAGGAAAAAGCACCGAAAAATCGGTGCTTTTTTTGGCAGGGGCTTTATAATCAACTCAATGCGTAAACAGTCCACCGGACTGTTTACTGTCAAAAGTGCAAGCACTTTTGAATTTCGTGGTTCAAGTCCTTCTGCTTTAACAACAAAATAAAAAGACACCCGCAGGTGTCTTTTTGTTTTGGCAGGGGCAGAAGGACTTGAACCCTCGGCACGCGGTTTTGGAGACCGCTGCTCTACCAACTGAGCTATACCCCTATATCCATGGTGGGCCATCAGGGACTCGAACCCCGGACCAACCGGTTATGAGCCGGTGGCTCTGACCAACTGAGCTAATGGCCCGTAACCAATCAAGATGACTTACATATAATACCACTCAAAGCAACAATAGTCAATACTTTTTTGCCGTACACCGTAAATTCTTTTCGCTGCAAAGACGGTGCAAAAAGCAATTTCTACGAATACGCCTTGCATTTTGGCCGACCTTGCGCTATAATACCACCGTCAGTTCGCAAAATCCTGACCAGGCGACGGCAACCGGCCGTCGTCTTCTAAAAACAAAACTAAGGAGCAAAATCGAATGAAGAACAAAAAAGTACTGTTCATTGCCCAAACCGCAGGCATTGCCGCCATGTACGCGGCGCTGACCTACGCCCAAAACCTGCTGCTGCCGGGCACCACCTCCGCGGCGGTGCAATTCCGTGTATCGGAAGCACTGAATGTGTTGGCGCTGTTCACCCCTGCCGCCATTCCGGGGCTGACCCTGGGCTGCGTGCTGTCCAACCTGGTAAATATCGGTGCCGGGCTGCCGCTGGATATGATCTTCGGTTCCCTGGCTACACTGGGCGCCACCGGTTGTATGTACGCCCTGCGGAAGGTAAAAATCAAAGATTATCCCCTCCTGTCCCTGCTGATGCCGGCTCTGTGGAACGGCGTGATTGTCGGCTGGGAGATTGAGGTATTCTTCATTGACGGCAAGTTCAACTGGATCAGCTTTTTGACCCAAGGGGGCTTAGTAGCCTTGGGTGAATTAGGGGTCATGCTGGTGCTGGGCACACTGCTGTATGTGGTGATCGTCAAGCGAAAGCTGGACCAAAAGCTGTTTATCAAATAAAACCGAACAGAACTGACAAGAGCCTATCCATTACGGATAGGCTCTCTTTTATGCGATTTTACGCCTTGGTCCAGGTAACGCCCTGAGGGGTGTCTTTTAAAAGAATGCCCCGCTCTTTCAGTTCGTCCCGAATACGGTCCGCGGTGGCAAAGTCCTTATTCTTCCGGGCTTCCTGCCGCTGGGCAATCAGAGACTCGATCTCTGCGTCCACATCGTTGGACTTACGATTATAAAGAATACCCAACACGCCGCACAGCTCGTCAAACAGATCGGCTGCCGCTTGGCACACGGCGGGAGAAACGGCCTTGTCCAAAATACGGGTATTAATGTCATACACCAACTCAAAAACAGCGGAAATACCGTCTGCAGTATTCAAATCATCATCCATGGCGGTAATAAACGCATCTCGATGAGCGGCAATATCCGCCAGCAGCTGCGGATCGTCCAGGGTATCGACAGAAGCGTTTTTCAGGGCAAAGTCCAGACTGTCCCGGCAAGTGTACAGCCGCTCCAAAGCAGACTTGCACTGCTCAATGATCTCCAAATTATAGTTAATGGGTGTGCGGTAGTGGGCAGAGATCAAAAAGTAGCGGATCACTTCATAACCGTAGGCATCGGCAATCTCCCGCACCGTCTTAAAGTTACCCAGAGACTTGCTCATCTTCACATTGTCCACATTGATATAGCCGTTGTGCATCCAGTAATTGGCAAAGGTGCAACCATTGGCGCACTCACTCTGGGCAATCTCATTTTCATGGTGGGGAAAGATCAGGTCCTGACCGCCGCAGTGCAAGTCAATGGTGGGACCAAGGTACCGGCGATTCATCGCTGAGCACTCAATATGCCAGCCGGGTCTGCCCTGCCCCCAGGGAGACTCCCAGTACGGCTCGCCGGGCTTGGCTGCTTTCCACAGCGCAAAGTCCAGCGGATCCTCTTTTTGCTCGCCTACGGCAATGCGAGCGCCGCTCTCCAGGTCTTCAATGGGCTGGTGAGACAGCTTGCCGTAACCCTGGTCCTTGCGGGTACGGAAATACACATCACCGTTAACTGCGTAGGCGTAGCCTTTTTCCTCTAAGGTGCGGATAATATCAATGATCTCGTCAATGTTTTCCGTGGCTCTGGGGTGCACGGAAGCCTCCCGCACATTGAGGCCCTTGGCGTCCGTCCAAAACTCCTTAATATAAGTCTCGGAGATCTCCTGATAGGTCTTGCCCTCCTCGTTGGCACGCTTAATGATCTTGTCGTCAATGTCCGTAAAATTCTGCACAAACTTAACGCCGTAGCCCCGATACTCCAGGTAGCGGCGCAGCACATCAAACACGCACAGCGGCCGAGCGTTGCCGATATGAATAAAATTATACACCGTAGGCCCGCAGGCATAAATTTTCACTTCTTGAGGGTCCATGGGTTTGAACGCCTCTTTTTGTCTGGTCAGTGTGTTAAAAATCTTCATTTGAGCTGCTCCTTTAATTTTTCAATCTCTGCCTGCAAGGCATTGATTTTGGCTTCATTCTGTTGAATAGCATTCATCACCGGATCCGGCAGATTGATCTGGTCCAGATCGTCTACCCGCTCGCCGTCAATGCGCACCACCTCGCCGGGCACGCCAACCACGGTACAATTGGGTTCCACATCCTTGACCACCACTGCGCCTGCGGCCACCTTGGCATTGCGGCCAATGGTAATGGGACCCAACACCTTAGCACCGGAGCCGATCATCACGCCGTTCTCAATGGTGGGATGGCGCTTGCCCAGGTCCTTGCCGGTACCACCCAGGGTCACCCCCTGGTAGATCATCACATCGTCGCCCACTTCCGTGGTCTCACCGATCACAATCCCATTGCCGTGGTCAATACACACCCGCCGACCGATCTTGGCGCCCGGATGAATCTCGATCCCGGTCTTATGCGCCGTGCGCTGGCTGATATAACGGGCGATAAACGGCATTTTGTGATTTAAGAACCACTGCGCCTTGCGGTGGCTGCGCAGGGCCTTAAAACCCGGGTACAGCAACACGATCTCAATAGGAGAGCGGGCTGCCGGGTCGTGCTCCATAAAGCACTGAATATCCTCTTTATATCGTTCAAACATAGAAACCTCCAAAAAAATATGCCCCTGTCTATCTGACAGAGGCAATAAAACGATACTGCGGTTCCACTCTTGTTTATACTCAAGCTAACGCTTTGGCCGGTAACGGGGCAAACCGTTGCGGCATACTCATTTCCGCCGCACTGCTCCAGGGTGCATTTCGCTGCCGCTTAGCATACGCGCCTTTCAGCATTCGGCGCGCTCTCTTTCTGCCAGGGGTGCAGGTACTTCTCCCTTTCTGCGCATTTACATGTAGGTTATTATCATTATAGCAAAAAAATGCAATTTTGCAACACTTATTTTGTGCGGATCAGGTGCCAGCCGTCTTTGGCATAGACAATACCGGACAGCACCGTTACCACAGCCACTACCCAAAAGGCAATGGTGCAGTACACATTCAGCCAGGGTGTAGAGGTGGTAATATCCGCCGCACCCTCACCGACGGCAAGCAGCAGGTAGGTCAAACCGGTAGTGGACATTTGCAAGAAGGTCTTTGCCTTGCCAAACTTATTGGCAGCGATTACCTCGCCCTCCGCAGCGGCAGCCATCCGAATACCGGCTACCAAGAACTCCCGGGCCATCATCAGCATAATCACCAGCTCTGTGTGCCAGCCCATATTCACAAATACAAGGTAAGCAGCCAGCACTAACGACTTATCGGACAGCGGATCCATCAGTTTCCCGAAGTCCGTAACCAGCCCCTGTTTGCGGGCAATAATACCGTCTGCCTTGTCGCTCATACAGGCGATAAAGTAGATCACCAGCGCCACGCTCCAGTGGTACGGAAATTGGATCAAAGACGCCGCCAGCAAAAACGGAATGCAGGCAAAGCGAAATACAGTGATTTTATTGGGCAGGTTCATCTACATACTCTCCTAACAGGTCATATTCTTCCGTGCCGGTTACACGCACCTGCACAAAAGCTGCCGGTCTCCAGCGGCACAGCGGAATGGATCCAAATGTTGCTGTCGATCTCCGGCGAGTCAAAATAGCACCGTCCGGCGTAGGTGTTCTCCTTACTGTCCGGGCCGTCGATCACGGCGGTGTAGGTCTCCCCTACCCGGCGCTGGTTCACTGCAGCGGTCACATCAAACTGCACATCCATCAGCGCGTCCGCCCGGGCGGTCTTTTCCTCCTCCGGCACTTGGTTTGGAAATTCGGCAGCGGGGGTGTCCTCCTCAGGGCTGTACGCAAAGCAGCCCATTTTGTCAAATTCCATTTCCTTTACAAACCGACACAGCTCTTCAAACTGTGCCTGGGTCTCACCGGGGAAGCCTACCATAAAGGTGGTACGCAGCGCCAAACCGGGAATACGCCGGCGCATGTTGGAAATCAGCTGCCGCAAGGAGTCATAATTCCCATAGCGGTTCATGGCTCGCAGCACATCGCCGTTGCAGTGCTGCAAGGGAATGTCAATATAGGGACAAATTTTGTCCTCATTGGCGATTACATCGATCAGTTCATCGGTGATCCGATCCGGGTAGCAATAGTACAGCCGGATCCAGCGGATTCCGTCGATCTGTACCAGCCGACGCAGCAGCTCTGCCAGGCAATACTTGCCGTACAGATCCTTGCCATACAGGGTGGTATCCTGGGCAATCAAGATCAATTCCTTGATCCCGCGCCCGGCCAGGCTCTCCGCCTCCGCCACCACGCTCTCCATAGGACGAGAGCGGAACGGTCCGCGAATACCGGGAATGGCGCAATAGGAACAGCAGTTCGAGCAGCCGTCACTGATCTTCAAATATGCCCAGTGAGCGGGCGTGGAAAGCATTCTCTCGCCCTCCAAGGGCAGCAACTCTTTGCAAGGGAAAAAGTTAGTCTGAACGCCACACAGCGCCTTTTGGCACACCTTAACAATGTCTGCATTGGCACCGATGCCAATGACGGCGTCCACCTCCGGAATCTCCTCCATCACCTGGTCCTGGTAGCGCTCAGCCAGGCAGCCTGTGACCACAATGGCAGAGATCACACCGGCGGCCTTATACTGGGCCACCTCCAAGATGGTCTCAATGGCCTCTCGCTTAGCGTCCTCAATAAAGCCACAGGTGTTAACGATCATCAGGTCGCTGTCTTCAATGCGCTGCACGATTTGAAATCCGTTTTCGCTTAATTTTTCTAATAATAATTCGCCGTCGACCTGGTTCTTTGGGCAACCCAATGAGATCATGCCGACTTTATAAGTATTCTTCATCTTCCAGTTGTTCCAAGGCGGCCTGAATGTCGTGATAGCCGAACCCGCGCCGTGCCAGCGCAGCCATCACCTTTTGCCGTCCGTCTTCTTGCTGTAATTTTCTGCTGTATTTGCGCAGGATCAAGTCCTTTGCAGTTTGCACATTGTCCGGCGCCTGCTCTGCAAGGGCACGGTCAATAATCTCACGGTCAATCCCCCGCTTTTGGCACTCCTGCCGTGCGTGGTATGCCGAGCATTTTTTATCCTCAATCAGGTGGCGCACCAGTCGTCGCGCATATTTCTCATCGTCCAGATAACCGGCATCCAGCATCTGTGCCACCGCTTTGTCCGCAGCGTCCGAGTCTGCGGTGCGCAATAGTTTGTCCCGCAGTTCCTTAGCGGAATGATCCCGGTGAGACAGCAGCTCCACCGCTTTGTTCAGTGCCTTGCGCTCGTTGATCTGCTGCACCAAGCGCTGCCAATCGTCCTCGCTGATCTCCGTGCCGTCCGGCAGGTAATGCTCTGCCCAAAAGGTGGTGCTGGTGGTGATTTGGTATTCATCATCCAACAGCAGGTGCACCTTGGTGCCTCGCCCTAATTGATGGGTCAGGCGCATTACTCGTCGTCATCCTCTACGGCAATGTCCAACTTGGCGCGGGCTGCCGCACGGGTCTGGCGAGCTGTGCTCTCCTCTGCCGGTTCCGGCTCCGTATCCGCCTTGGGTGCCGCCTTAGGCTGATATTTCTTATCGGAGGTGGCCTGCACCTCGGCGATCTTTTCCTTAATCTCCTGCTCCAGCTGGGCCGCAAACTCCGGCTCGTCCTTGATCAGCTGCTTTACATTGTCACGACCCTGTCCCAGTCGGCGATCACCGTAGGAGAACCAGGAGCCGCCTTTCTTGATAACGCCGTACTCAACGCCCAGATCCAAGATCTCGCCCTCTTTGCTGATGCCGGTGCCGTACATAATATCAAACTCGGCAGAACGGAACGGCGGAGCCACCTTGTTCTTTACGATCTTCACTTTCGTGCGAGAGCCGATGAACTGATTGTCGGAATTCTTCAGCTGCTCACCCTTACGCACATCAATACGCATAGAGGCGTAGAACTTCAGTGCTCGACCGCCGGTGGTCACCTCCGGGTTGCCGTATACCACACCCACCTTCTCACGCAGCTGGTTGATAAAAATGATCAGGGTGTTGGATTTGTTGATTGCACCGGCTAATTTACGCATCGCCTGGCTCATCAAGCGGGCGTGCAGGCCCACATGGGAGTCGCCCATATCGTCGTCAATTTCCGTTCTGGGCACCAGTGCCGCCACAGAGTCCACAACAATAATGTCAATAGCACCGGAGCGCGCCAACTGCTCGGCAATCTCCAGCGCTTGCTCACCGTAGTCCGGCTGGGCTACCAAAAGAGAGTCCACATCCACGCCCAGGTTAGCAGCATAAATAGGATCCAGCGCATGCTCCGCATCAATAAACGCAGCTTGGCCGCCGGCCTTTTGCGCCTCTGCCACACAGTGGAGTGCCAGGGTGGTCTTACCACTGGACTCCGGGCCGTAGATCTCTGCGATACGGCCCTTGGGCAGGCCGTTAATACCGGTGGCAATGTCCAAGGACAGAGAGCCGGTGGAGATGGCGGCCACATTCAGGTGCTTGTTCTCACCCAGGCGCATAATGGCACCTGCGCCGTACTGCTTTTCAATTTGCTTGAGCGCATTTTCCAGCGCCGTCTGCTTGTCTGTTGCTTTGTCGGTTTTGTCCAGTTTCTTACTTTTTTTATCCGCAGCCATATATATTCCTCCGTCAAAATCATCTCTCTTATTATATTATATATAAAAAATAAAATCAACATTTAGTTTTTGCTGACCTTAAAATCGGTCTTTTTTGAAAATTTAGGCAAAAAGTGCTTGCATTTTGCAGGGATATGTGCTATTATAGCGGCGTTGTAATTTAGTAAGGAGGTGTTCGCACATGGCAAAATGTGAATACTGCGGGAAAGAAATGTCCTTTGGCATCAAGGTTTCTCATTCACACAGACGGTCCAACAGAACCTGGAAACCCAACATTAAGAAAGTTAAGGCTATTGTAAACGGCTCTCCGAAAAGAGTTTATGTTTGCACCAGATGTCTTCGTTCCGGTAAGGTCGAAAGAGCGTAATGAGATAAAACCGCTGCACTGTTCAGCGGTTTCTTTTTTTACTCTGCTACAAAAGCGCAGCTGACACACAATTGTGTCAGCTGCGCTTTTTCTTTTACTTATTCTTTTTTATTTTTACCGCCAACGGCAATCTTGCTTTCCGTACCGTTTAATATCCGCTTGATGTTCTCTCGGTGGGCAACCAGCACAATGGCCGCAAACACCACGGAGATCAGCGTAATCGGAACGGACTTATAAAACAGACCCATCAGCACCGGGTACAGGATTGCCATTAAGATGGAACCCAGCGATACCCATTTGGTAATTAGGACGGCCACAAAAAACACCGCCAGCAGGATCAGGGCGATCCGCCAGTCGATCATAAATACCATACCGCCGCAGGTGGCCACACCCTTGCCGCCCTTAAACCGGAAAAAGCAAGGAAAGATATGACCCAGCACGCAGAACAACCCGGCAAAGGACTTGATAAAAATCGGCTGCTGCGCATATAGATCATTCCCCACCAGCAGACGCACCAGCAAAATTGCCACAGCCACCTTAGCCATATCGCCTAAAATCGTTGCAACTGCCGGCAGTTTGCCGTAATTTCGCAGCATATTGGTGGAACCGGCGTTACCGCTGCCGTGGGTGCGCACATCTTCCTTTTGGAACTTGCGAGAAAGAATGATACCAAAATTCAGGCTTCCCAGTAAATAAGACAGGACCGCACCCAGGATTAGACGAAAAATCATTTTTTGCCCTCTCCCCTCTCGCGAATAATAAAGCGCACCGGCGTACCCTCCAGACCAAACACCTCACGGATTTGGTTCTCCAGATACCGCTGGTAAGAGAAATGGAACAGTTGGGCGTTGTTCACAAAAAACACAAAGGTTGGCGGGCACACAGACGCCTGGGTCATATAATAGATCTTCAGCCGCTTGCCCTTATCCGTAGGCGGCTGCACCCGGGCGGTGGCAGCGCCGAGAATTTCATTCAATTTGCCGGTGGAAATGCGCATGGTGCTCTGGGCATACACATAAGCGATCTGCTCAAACAGGCGATCCACACGCTGGCCGGTCTTGGCAGAGATAAACACAAAGGGCGCAAACTTCATAAAGGCAAAGTCTACTGCCAGCTTCTCTTTATACTCCCGCATCGTATTGCCGTCTTTTTCCACAGCGTCCCACTTGTTAACCACCACAATACAGCCCTTGCCTTGGTCCAGAGCTATACCGGCCACCTTGGAGTCCTGCTCCGTGAAGCCTTCGGTAGCATCAATCATAATCACGCACACATTGGCTCGCTCCACAGCGGTACGGGCGCGGATAATGCTATATTTTTCAATGGCGTCTGTCACCTTGCTCTTGCGCCGAATGCCGGCAGTGTCAATAAAGGTGAACTTGCCGTATTGATTTTCAATACGGGTGTCCGTAGCGTCACGAGTGGTACCTGCAATATCGGACACAATGGCTCGCTCCTGGCCGCTGATCCGGTTGATCAATGAGGACTTGCCCACATTGGGCTTGCCGATGACCGCCACCTTGATGGTATCGTCCTCCTCTTCCTCCTCACTCTCCGGGGGAAAGTAAGCGATCACCGCATCCAGCAGATCGCCGGTGCCATGACCGTGCACGGCAGATACGGCAATCGGGTCACCCATACCCAAATTATAAAATTCGTAGAACTCCGGATCCGGGGCACCGACACTGTCGCACTTATTGACGCACAGAATCACCGGCTTGCCGCTTTTTTGCAGCATATTGGCCACATCCTGATCGGTAGCCACCACACCGCTGCGCAAATCCGTCACCAGCACGATCACATCCGCCGTGGCAATGGCAATGTTGGCCTGGGCGCGCATTTGAGAGAGGATCACATCATCCGCCCGCGGCTCAATACCGCCGGTATCCACCAGCAGAAAGCGGTGACCCAACCACTCACAGTCGCCGTAAATGCGGTCCCGGGTCACGCCGGGCTTGTCGTCCACAATGGACAGACGGGCGCCTACCAATTTATTAAAAAGTGTGGATTTGCCCACGTTGGGGCGGCCCACAATGGCAACAACAGGTCTCGCCATAATAGACCCTCCTTTCAAGCAAATAGCAAGAAAGGCGGACATAAGCCCCGCAGCCTGTTCGGCTGTGACCAAGTCCGCCTTTGTGTTGAAGTTTTTGGCTTACGCCTCGTCCTTGCTGACAACTGCCTTGCCGTTGTAGTAACCGCAGTTGGCGCACACTTTGTGCGGCACGGTGTAGCCGGCGCAGTTGGGGCACTTAACGAGCGTAGGCGCATTCAGCTTCCAAACGCTGGAACGTCTTTTGTTCTTTCTTGCCTTTGAAGTTTTTCTCTTAGGTACTGCCATTTGAATTGCCTCCTTTATAATCCTTGATGCAAAATAATCACTTAATCCAGCAGCTGCAAAAGGGATTCCAATCTGGGATCCACATCCTTTTGGCAGTCGCAGGGTCCGTCATTCAAATTCTTGCCGCACTTGCAGCAAAGACCCTTACAGTCCGGCTTGCACAGCATTTTAGTAGGAAAGAACAATAATAGCTCTTCCCGCAAAAGGTCGCTGAGATCCAGCGCGCTGTCCTGTACCAAAACATATTCGTCGTCCGCATCCTCCCGGTTTTGGAGATCCTCTACCAAGATCTTGTGCAAGGACAACGACATGGGCTTTTGAATGGGCTCGGCGCAGCGGTCGCACACGCCGTCAAACACAAAGGACAGATCCAGATCTAAATAACATACATCCGCCTTTGCATACGCCTGTCCGGTCACGCGCACCGGCTGGCGCAGCGGGCAATACGAACCGTATTGCAAATCGTGGAAGTCCAGCTGCTCCTCAATGGCAATACGCTGTGTATCGCCGCCGAAAAGTGCCTTCAGGTCTAACTTCACAAAACCACCTCACGATCGCACTTTAAGTATTATATATACAAGACGCCGCTTTGTCAATAGTTATTTTTGCGGCGGAAAAAATAAAGAGCCTGAAAAAGGCTCTTTATTTGTGCATTTTTGCTTACAGCTCTTCGCAGTAGTCAAACACTTCCACCGGCAGATCCTCTTTGTCACAGCTGATGGTGAAGTAGAAATCCACATCCTGTGCCTCGCTCAACTCGGACAGCATATCAAAGAACTGAACCAGCTTCTGATACTCTCTGCCAACGATCTTAAAGGTGGCGTCGATCAAAATATCCGTCACGTCGTAGTTGCCGGCGCAGATACCGGCCAAAAAGCCGTAAAACGCCTTACAACCGCTGACACGGTATGTATCGGTCTCCAGCAGGCGAGCCTTAGAGGACACATCGTAAGTGAGCTTGGGCTCCTTTTCAATGCACACCACATTGCCGTCAGACTTCTCTACGCAGGTGTTCACCAGGTCAATGAGTTTTTTGGTTTTGCCTGAGCCTTTGTTGCCGATAATGAGCTTAATCATTTATTATTCCTCCAATAGGATTTATTTGCAACTCTATTTTAGCATAACCCCAACTGTTTTTCAAGGTTTTCTTTTTCACTTTCATAACCGGGTTTGCCAAGGAGTGCAAACATATTCTTTTTGTAGCTCTCTACGCCGGGCTGATTAAAGGGATTGACCCCTAGCATATAGCCGGAAACGGCGCATACTTTTTCAAAGAAATAGATCATATAGCCCATGTTTTCTGCGTCCAGGGCGTCGATTTCCAGAATAAAGTTGCCAACGCCGCCGGCGGTGTGGGCCAGCAGAGTGCCCTGGCGGGCCTTTTCATTCACATAGCTCATTTCCTTACCGGCCAGGAAGTTCAAACCATCAATATTGCCCTCTTCCTCACCGATCATATAATCGCTCTGGGGGCGGGCAAACTGCATCACGGTCTCAAACATCAGCTTGCTGCCGCTTTCCTGGATATACTGGCCTACGGAGTGCAGGTCGGTGGAAAACACGCAGGACACCGGGAACAGACCCTTGCCGTCCTTGCCCTCGCTCTCTGCAAACAGCTGCTTGAGCCATTCGTTGAACAGTGTCATTGCCGGCTCATAAGACACAAAGCACTCCAAACTCTTGCCCTTGTTATAGAAGCAATTTCTGGCGGCGGCATATTTCAGCACATCATTTGTGTCTACCGTTTGGCCGCACAGAGTATCCTCTGCGGTCTTAGCCCCGGTCATCAGAGCATCAATATCAATACCGGCCACAGCGATGGGCAACAGACCCACAGCGGTGAGCACGCTGTAACGGCCACCCACATTATCCGGCACCACAAAGGTCTCATAGCCCTCTGCGTCTGCCAACGCCTTTAAGGTGCCCTTAGACTGGTCGGTGGTGCAGAAAATGCGCTTTGCCGCCTCCTCTGCGCTGTACTTCTTGTTGACCATCTCCCGGAACACACGAAAAGCGATAGCCGGCTCCGTGGTGGTGCCACTCTTGCTGATCACATTCACGCAAATATCCTTGCCCTCACAAAGAGCCACGGTCTCATTGAGCATCTCCGGGCTGATGGAATTGCCGATAAAGAAGATCTGCGGGGTATCCTTAGCCAACAGGTTGTAATTGGGAGACTTCAATGCCTCAATCACAGCACGGGCGCCAAGATAAGAACCGCCGATACCGATCACGATCAGCACTTGTGCATTCTTCTGAATGTAAGAAGCCGCCTTTTTAATGCGAGCAAACTCCTCTTTGTCATAATCGGTGGGCAGATGTACCCAACCCAAAAAGTCGTTACCGGCACCGGTACCGTCCATCAGGGTCTTTTGCGCAGCCGCAGCCTGGGGCTCCAGCGCCTGAATATCCGCCTTGCTGACAAAATCTTCAGCAAAATTACTGTTAAATTTAACTGCCATCATTTTATCTCCATTCTTCTTGGAATTTCAAATCCTCATTTTACAACAACAAGGCTGATTTTTCAACACTTATTTTCAAAATGTCCTTAAAAAGCGGACAAAAACCGACCAAAAGGCGGTTTTGTCGATATTTACCCCGGCATACACCGGCAGTTCCGCCACGGTTTTGCCCTCCAGCTTGACCGTCACGGTGCCCACTCTGGTGTTCTTGCGCACAGGCGCATCCACCGTCCTCTTTAACTTATATTCACAAGTGGGATCGCCGCTGCCTTTGGCACAAAGCAACTGCTGTTTTGCAGGCACGGCAGGGTTCAGGATCTTTTGCACGCCGTTTTTCACGGTAATTTGGGTAATTTTCTTCGGGTCTGCCGACAGGGTCACCAGGCGATAATCCGCAAAGCCGCTGTCCAGCAGAGCCGTAGCAGCGGAAAAGCGCTGCTCGCTGGTCTTGGCGCCCAGCACCACGGCGATCAGCTGCATACCGTCCCGCCGGGCAGTCGCGCACAGGCAAAAGCCCGCCTTCTCTGTGGTGCCGGTTTTCAGCCCGGTAATGCCGTCATAAGTGTTAACCAATTTATTGGTATTATTCAGTTCCGTTTTGCCGTCCCGCAGACTGTCGAGCCACACGGTAGTATACTTGGTGATCCAGTTGTGCCGCAGCACTTCCCGGGCAATCACTGCCAGGTCGTAAGCAGAAGAAAAATGATTTTTGGCCGTATCATCCAGCCCTGTGCAGTTCTCAAAATGGGTATCTTGCAGCCCCAATTCCTTGGCACGAGCATTCATACACTGCACAAAGGCGCCGTCCGACCCGGCTACGAACTCTGCCAGCGCCGTACAGGCGTCATTGGCGGACGCGATCACCACCGCCTTCAGCAGTTCCTCCACTGTCATCTGCTCTCCCACTTCCAGCCAGATTTGGGAGCCGCCCTTGGAGGCTGCATTGGCACTGCCGGTGACTGTATCCGTCAGTTTAATCTTGCCGGTGTCCAAGGCTTCCGCCACCAGCAGCATAGTCATCAGCTTAGTGACCGACGCCGGGGAGCGCCTGTCGTGGGCATTCTTCTCAAAGAGCACAGCCCCTGTATCTGCGCTCACCAGTACGGCGCTGGGTGCCTCTACCGTCTTTTCATCCACAGCGGCAAAGCAGGGCGCAGGCACCGCCAACGCCAACATTAAAGCCAGCAAAAATGTTCCGATTCTTTTCATCAAACCACCTCATTGTTTGCGCTAAAAATCTTGCTCCCCCACCGGCTTTATGCTATAATGTCGTGGATTGGAGCGTAATAGATATGAAAGCTGCTTTTTACACCCTTGGCTGCAAGGTCAACCAGTATGAAAGTGAATATATGGCCGAGCTGCTGCGCAGCGCCGGTTTTGAATCGTGCCCCCGGACCAGGAAGCGGACTACTACATCGTCAACTCTTGTACGGTAACCGCCACTGCGGACCAAAAGACCCGCCAAAGCGTGCGCCGCTTTAAGCGCCGTCACCCGGGCGCAACAGTGATCCTCACCGGCTGTATGCCCCAGGCGTTCCCGGAGGAGGCCAAGGCCCAGCTGGACGCAGACATTGTATTCTCTAACAAGAGCGACGGTGATATTTTTTCCATCATCAACCGGTATCATACAGAAAAAAGCCGCATTGTGGACATTAACGCCCACCAAACCGGCGACCCCTTTGCCCCCTGCGCCATCAGCGGCTTTGGGCAGCGCGTGCGCGCCTTTGTAAAAATTGAGGATGGCTGTGACCGGTTTTGCTCCTACTGCATTATCCCCAAATCCAGGGGGCGTGTGCGCTCCAAGGCGCCGGCGGACCTGGAAAAAGAAGTGCAGGACCTGGCTGCCCACGGCATTAAAGAGATCGTACTTGTAGGCATCAACCTGTCCGCCTACGGCAAGGGGCAGGATTTTGACCTGCTGGACGCGGTTGCCATTTGCGACCGCACCCCCGGCATTGCCCGGGTGCGCCTGGGCTCTCTGGAGCCGGACCACATCACCGACCGCATGATTGCCGGGCTGGCAAAGATAGAAAAATTCTGTCCCCAGTTTCACATCTCCCCTGCAAAGCGGCTGCACCAAAACCTTAAAATCCATGAACCGCCACTACACGGCGGATGAATATGCAGACCTGTGCCGCAAGCTGCGTGCCGCATTCCCGGGTGCCACTTTGACCACGGACATGATGACCGGCTTTCATGAAGAAACAGAAGCCGATTTTGAAGAGAGCCTGGCCTTTGCAAAGAAGATCGGGTTTGAAAAGGTACATGTATTCCCCTACTCTCAGCGAGAGGGCACAGCCGCCTCTAAACGGGGCGACAGCGTACCTCGGCAGGAGAAGGAACGCCGCGCAAAAAAGTTGATTGCAGAGACAGACAAGCTGCGTGAGGCCTATTTTGACGGTCTGGTGGGTCAAAAAGCCCAGGTGCTGGTAGAGCAGCAACAATCAAACGGTACCTACACCGGCTACACCCGCAATTATGTACCGGTGACCATCCACCGTCGGGATCTGCACATCGGCGATCTGGTGGATGTAACCATTACCGGAGTAGAAAACGCCGATCACTGCATAGCAGAGTAAAGGCCGCTGACCTCCTCCCCTACGCTGTCATCGGATAGATAGCCGTAGGAGAACACATAAAAGCCCTTTACCGCCGGAATTTGGCGGATAAACTGAATTTGGCGAAAGATCATATTCTTATTTTCCTGGAATTCGGCCTTGCCCCGCCCGGCGTAGGCGTCTGCCTTGCCGCATTTATACAGCGGCAGGCCGATATAAAGATCACAGGCGGTGACCAGATCCCGCCAGTCTTTCACCGTTTTCATAAACGGCAGGGTATCGTTCAGAAAGCCGAAGTACACCTGGGGACACAGATAATCGCAGTAACCCTTTTGGGTTGCCCAGGTCTTCACATCGGCGTACAAGCTGTCCCGATCATTGGCAATGCCCGCCGCTGGGCTGATGCCAAAGGTACAGCTTTGATTTTCTTCTTTCACAGCTTTATAAACAGCACGGATCAGGTCATTCACCCGGCTGCGCCGCCAGTCGCCTAAAGACAGGTTGCCGCCGTCTGCGCAGTAGACAGCATACTGCTTAGTGTCAATTTTCTTATCGGTATCCGGGTAAAAGTAATCATCAAAATGGATGCCGTCTACCGGGTAGTTTTTCACAATTTCCCGCACGCCGGCCACAATGCGTTTTTGCACCGCTTTGGACGCCGGGTTAAAGTAGATTTTTTGATTCACGATCACCACATTGCCGTTTTTCTCCTTATACCACTTTTTAGCAATGTTATCGTCGCTGAGTTTGTCAATCTTATTCTGCTGGCTCACCCGGTAAGGGTTGAACCAGGCTTCGATTTTCAGTTGATTTTCGTGTGCCGCCTTGCACAGCAGTTCCAATGGGTCGTATTTTAGTTCCCCGCCCGCTTTGCCAAAGCAGTAGACGCTGACCGGAAAGTATTTGGACTGATAAAAGGCGTCTGCGCAGGGGTGCACCTGCACGGTGACCGCCGTAAAGCCCCGCCTTTGCAACTGAGCAAAAGCCTTTGATACGGCGCTGTAAAAGTCGCCGCCGGTATCGTATTTGCCGGTAAAGGCCTGGAGCTCGTAGTAAGTGATCCACACGCTTCGCACGGTCAGTTCTCCGGCTGCGGCCGTGTCCGGCGCCGTTGTGGTCTCGATTTGCGCCGGTTTGTTCACCGTGCATCCGCACAGCAGTACCAGGCAGAAAAGAGAGAGGAATACTTTCTTCATACTTGACACTTTCTAAAAATATTGTAAAATAAGCATAGGTGATGTTATGGAATACAGATTAGGTACAGATAATCGCATTAAAGCACGCGGCGAGACGGTGGAGCTCACCTGTCCTCAGTGCGGCAAAAAAGGGCATTTTGGCGTGTTTTCCAACTTTGAGCGCCGCATTGCCGTAAAGCTGCCGCTGCCCCTGGAATGCCAAACGGTGTACTTTTTGGTGTGTCCCAACTGCGCCGCCGTCTTTGGTGTAGACGAGCAAAAGGGCGATGATTTCAAAAAGGGTTCTCCCCTGTCCATCGGCAACTTTGACCTAAAGGAATTAAAGCCCTTTAAGCCGGAAAAGCAAGCGTGAGCCTGTACCAGTTCGCCCTGCTTTGGTTGGTGGGCACCAACCTGCTGGCCATCGTGCTGACCGTCAGCGACAAGGTCCGCGCCAAAAAAGGCAAATGGCGCGTGCCGGAGGATACACTGCTGTTCGTAGCGCTTTTAGGCGGCGCTGTGGGTGAGTACATTACCATGCGCCTGATCCTCCACAAGACCCGGCATAAGAAATTCATGATCACCCTGCCGGTATTCATTCTGCTGCAAGCAGCGCTGGCCTTGGTGCTGGAAGCCAAATATTATTTTTATTGATGGTAAAAACGGAGCCAAACGGCTCCGTTTTTTTGTTTTTCTCTGTTAAAGAATAATACAGATCAGCCCGCTGCATCCCTCGTTGATCACCCGCTCGATGGTCTCTCTGAACTTGTTGCGGGCGTCCTCCGGCATACGGTAAAGCTTGTTATTCAGCCCCTCGTTCACCAGATCCAACAGCGGCTTACCAAACAAATTGGTGTTCCAAATAGCTGCCGGGTCCTGTTCAAACTCTTTGAGCAGGTACATAACCAACTCCTGGGACTGGCTTTCGCTGCCCACAATGGGTGCCACTTCTGTGTACGTATTGCAGCGGATCATATGAATGGAAGGCGCCTGTGCTCGTAGCTTTACACCGTAGCGGCCACCCTGTTTCATAATTTCCGGCTCATCCAGATGCATCTCATCCATGGCGGGCATTACAATACCGTATCCGCTATTCTCCACATCCGCCAGCGCCTGCTCAAACCGTGCAAACCGCTGCTTGACTGTTACCAGCTGCAAGATCTGTTCCATCAACTGGCGTTCGTTGGCAATGGTCAGGCCGCATTTCTCAGACAACACCTGATAAAAGTAACTGTGGTCCACCTGCACATCCAGCTGCACATCGCCGGTAGACAGATCCAATCGCCGCACCTGTACGCTTTCAATCCGCGAGACCTTTGCCAAGGCGGCAATAAACGACTTCACACTGTCAATGGTGGACAAACTGTGGCAGTCCTGTTGTACCGCAGCGAACAGCTCCGTTTTCCAAGGATCCTGATCGTCCAGACACTTGATCCACCCGGGCATCAGCAGTTGCACGGAGCTGATGGGAAATTCATACAGCACCTTTTGCAGCACCGCATGGAATGCCTCGGCGTCCATTTCCATGCAGTTCTCCGCCAACACCGGCACGCCGTATTTTTCCGTTAGTTCTGCTGCCAAAGCGACCGTTCCCGCGGCTGTGGGCGTCTCCGAATTGAGCAGCACCACAAAGGGCTTACCGTAGGATTTCAGCTCCTCGATCACCCGCTCCTCTGCCTCTTCATACTCCGCTCTGGGAATAGAAGTAATGGTGCCGTCCGTCGTAACGACCAAACCAATTGTGGAGTGCTCGGTAATCACTTTTTTCGTGCCGATCTCCGCCGCCATGTTAAAAGGTATTTCTTCCTCATACCAGGGCGTGCGCACCATCCGGGGCTGCTCCTCCTCAATGTAGCCCACAGCACTGGGCACAATGTAGCCTACGCAGTCCACAAGTCGCACACGGAAGGTAGTGTGATCCGTCAAATGCAGGGTCACCGCTTCCTCCGGCACGAATTTTGGCTCCGTGGTCATAATGGTACGCCCGGCAGCGGACTGGGGTAATTCGTCCGTGGCCCGCTCCCGCTGGTACTCTCCGTCAATATTGGGGATCACCATGGTGTCCATAAACCGCTTGATAAAAGTGGATTTGCCTGTGCGTACCGGTCCCACCACGCCGATATAAATATCACCCTGCGTTCGGAGAGCGATATCGCTGTAAATCTGTTGATTCATTTGCTCACACTCCCGGAATCAAAAGAATGGTTTGTTGGCGAAGTACATCTTCTGTCAGTTGATTTTCCTGCTGAATCAGCTCGGTGCGGGAGCGGAATTTTTTGGCAATGTCCCACAGGCTCTCATCCTTGGCGGCAAAGTACAATGTCAGCACCGGCGACTCACCGGCAGTGCAGGGTTGCAGCTCCACATCGGTCACCGTCTGCATCTCCGCCTGGGTGTACAGGCAAGCACTGTACTCTATATTCACCCGCAGTTCAATACGGTTGGCCGACTGTAAGATATAATCAAAGGATTGCAGACCGGCACCTACAAATCCGGCGTACTTGTCATCTGTCAACGCCAGTTGCAGCCGGGTCACGCCGTCCTTACAACATAGATTGCCGCTCACATCGTAGTAGGCCACACCGTAGCCCACCTCCACCAGCAGCAGGCCGTTTTGCACCCGCGCCTCCTGCATAGCAAGGGATAAATCCAGAATTTCTGCAATCTCCGTATCCTCAAAGCTCAGGTCGGCGGACAATGTCTTGCCGTCATAGAAGAATTGCGGATCCCGCAGCAGCGGAACCGTGCCGGTCTGTACCCGGGCGTCATAGGCAATGGCATAGGCATCTGTCACCAGTTGGGTATCGCTGACCAGGGCGGCCGTGTAGGACACACAAAAGGCTCCGGCGATCTCCAATCGGCGCAAGTCGTTATTTTCGTCCGGTACCGGCTTTACAAACAGAGAACCGATCTTCACTTGTGCAAAGGCATGGCTGTCCTCGGTCATACCGGCCACATCCACGATTTTACTGCTGTGCACGGTAAAGCAAGCATTTCTCCGTGTTATGTTCTGTGTTTTCATATACCACGCACAACTCAGCTCGGCACTTCACCAGCATTTTGCCGGCAATGGCGCGCACCTCGTCAATCACCGCAAAGGCACCGGTGTGGATCAACACAGAGATATTGGTGTTGTGCTGGCCGATGGCGAACTTCTCGTCAAAGTCGCAGGAGAACAGTCCGGCATCCAGCACCTCCAGGCACTGGGCGTCTGCTTGGCGTAAAATGGCACCACAACAGTCAGTCAACTGGCTCTGTTCCATATAGGCAAAGACCTGTGTGTGGACTTGCAGCCCGGAACGCACCTCTAACTTGCGCTGATTGATCAGCCGATAGTTGGTAAAGTCCGTACAAGTGTGCACCTGGGCAAAGGCAAAGGCGTCCGTCACCGGTGCGTCAATGTTTTTAGTGAACCGCTCCTCAAACGCGGCGGACAAACAGCACCCGGAAGTGGAGATATACACCAATGAAATGCGGCTGCGCCCTGTCACCCTTAAGCTGCCGGAGGCATATTCATAGTCCGTCACCGCATGGCTGCACACGCACCGTACCACCCGCTCCACATCTTCACAGTATTGGGGCAGACTCTCCTGGTATTCCACTTCAAACTTTGCTTCTCCCGTGCCCAAACAAACCGTGCGCTTGCTGTCGGCAAAGGTCTTTTCCGTTTCCATTGCAACATCTCCTTACAGTTACTGGTAATATCTATGCGCCCGCACCCCCGTCTATGCACACCAAAGAAAAATGTTACCCAATAAAAAAAGACTTCGTTACCCTATGATAACGAAGTCTTTTTTCTATGTTAGATTTAGGTTTCCGGCTTTACTTTTTTGATCTTAAAGACGACGCGCAGCAGCGGCGCCAACACCTTTGGGCGATCCAGTACGATCACTTGCATAATGGCCCTCCTTTTAGCGTTTACAGCAGATAATGCCCAGGACGATGACGGCGATGGCCAAAATGCGGGTGACCCAAATGGTGGGGCAGCAACAGGCGATCACCAGTCCCGCACCGAATGCGATCCACAAAAAATCACGCCTACACATCTTTTTCACACCGAACACCCCACAACTGCTGTATTTACACCATACTATGCGCGCAGTTGCAGATCGTTACTGAGCACCGTCAGCAGTCGGCCTTCCCGGAAGGAAATGGAACATTCCCCGCCCCGCACCTCATTGCTTTGGCACATGGAGGTGGCCGGGTTCAGGTCATAGTCCGTCAGTTCCCACTCGGCGCCCCGAATGGTCAGTCCCCGGCACACACCGCCAAAGGCAAACAGGGAGAAATAACCGTAGCCCGCCCCGCTAAAGGAAAAAGGGCCGTCAGAGATAAAAAGCTTTTCATTCGGGGTAATAATTTCCGCCTGCACACCGCGGTCCAGGCAATAGGCCAAGTTCGCCACATTGGAGAAGGAATGGTCAAAGCGGTTGCCAATAGCGCCCACCAGAATCAGGTGGGTATAGCCGCGCTCCATGGCGATCTTTATGGCCGCCAAGGTGTCCGTATCGTCCTTATGCGCGGGCATCATGATCAGTTCCTTGGTGTGCTCCGGCACCGGTGAAGAATCAAAGTCCCCAACCACAATATCCGGCTCTGCACCCAAGCGACGGCACTTTTGATACCCGCTGTCCGCTGCCACCACAAAAGCGCCAGGCAACAACGGCTTTATGTAGGCAATATCCGCCTCCGGCGCGCCGCTGACAATCAGGCACCGCTTTATTTCCGTTCCCATTTTTTAATATCCTTTACCTGATTATAAAATTCAACATAACTGTTGTGACGACTTTCGCTGATCTCGCCCCGCTCCACGGCGGCGCACACGGCACAACCCTTATCTGCCACATGGGTGCAGCTATTAAAGCGGCAATCCCCCAAATAAGGGCGAAAATCCGGAAAGCAACCGGGCAATTCGTCCTTGTCGATCTCCGCGTCCCGCTCCAGTTCCAGTGCAGAAAAACCGGGGGTATCTGCTACCCAGCCACCGGCCACCGGGTACAGTTCGCAGTGCCGGGTGGTGTGGCGACCACGCCCCAACTTCTTGCTGGTCTCGCCGGTTTCCAGCGCCAAGTCCGGGCACAGACGGTTCAGCAGCGTGGACTTGCCCACGCCACTGTTGCCGGTAAACGCGCACAACTTGCCGGAGATCAGCGCCGGCAATTCGTCTGCCCCTGCGCCGGAGCGGGCGTTACACAGCACCACTGGGTAACCGGCTGTTTTGTAAATGTCGGCGTACTGCTGCCAGTTCTCTGCCAAATCCGCCTTGGTGAGCACGATCACACAATCAATGCCCTTTTGCGCCGCCAGCACCGTCAGCTTATCGATCTGCACGGTACGGATCTCCGGATCTACCAAAGACGACACAATAAAGAGCCGATCTAAATTGGCCAGCGGCGGCCGGCGCAATTCATTTTTGCGAGGCAAAATAGTGTCAATGGTATTCTCCCCTTGCGCGTTCACGGTAATCTCCACCCGATCCCCAACCAATGGGGTGATCCGCTGCTTGCGAAAGGCGCCCCGCGCCTTGCACTCATATAATCCATCGGCGGTTTCTACATAATAGAAACCGCCGATCCCTTTGTGAATTCTGCCTGTTACTGCCATATCAGTCCGTCCCGTCGGGTACTGTGGTGTCCGTCTTGTCGTTAAAGTTCATACGCACCGTTTTGGCCTTGTCTGCCTTTACAGTCTGGCGCTGAGACACCTCGCCCAGTTCCACCTCGATCTCCACCCGGGCACCGTAAGACACTTGCAGGTTAAAGGTACGCTGGCCGCCGTCCAGGCTCTCGCTCTTGGTAAATTGCAGTTCCCCATCCACATAGATGTTCAGGGTGCTGTGCTTGCCGGTATCCGGCACCGTTACCTGCAACTTCACCGCCTGTGCCGCCGGGTCGGTAGACACTACACCGGTGGACACCACCAGCTTGATGGCAGCCGACGGCTCCGCCGCCTCACCCTGACCGGGGGTCTGGCTGATCACCGTATCCTTGGGCAGATTGCTGTCTTCGGTAGAAATCTGCACATTCTCAAACCCGCTCTTCTCCAAAAAGCTGCGGGCATCGCTTTGGTTCAGTCCACGCACATCCGGCACAGTCAGCAGCACCTTTTGGGTCGTGCTGGGGCCGGAGCTGATATAAATGGTCACCGTTTGGTCCGCAGCCACCAAATCCCCTGCCTTGGGGCTGGTATATACGCACTGACCCTCTTTTACCGTCTCGCTGGAGATGGTCGTTACGGTGTAGTTGTTCAGTCCCTCGGAGGCCAACTCTTTCTTGGCCATATCCTCACCAAGGCCGTAGCAGTTGGGCACCTGAATGCCACCGGGCGTCTGGGCCACCACAAGGGTCACTGTGCTGCCCTTCATCACCCGCTCACCGGCTGCCGGTTTTTGCTCCAGCACCGTGCCCGGGTCAGCATCCTCGCTCTCCTTGCTTTCCTGTACAAAAACATAATCGTACTGGTTGGAGCTGACGATGGTGTCATAGGACTGACCCACAAAGTTCTCCAACTTCATAGACTTGGTGTTCAGCGAACCGGTAAGGCCCATCACCAACAGTACAATAGCTGCTGCAAGCACCAGCATACCGGCGATCACAGCGCCGACGATCTTGCCCTTGCGCTTGGGGTCTTCCTCCACCACCGGCTGTTCCGGCTCGGATCGCAAATCCGGCTGGGGCTTCTCCGTGTGATCCACCGTCTTGATCACATATTTAGTAGGCTCCTCGTCCACAAAATAGGAATAGTCAAATGTGGTGGCCGGGTTCTTGATGACCTCCTCCACATCAAAGAGCATTTCCGTTGCGGACTGGTAGCGATTGGCCGGGTTCTTCTCCATAGCGTGGGCACAGATCTGCTCCACGCCCCGGGGAATATCCGGGTTAATGTCAATAAGCCGCTTGGCGTCCGCCTGCACCTGCATTAGGGCCACAGACACGGCGCTGTCTGCATCAAAAGGCACACAACCGGCCAGCATCTCATAGAGTACCACGCCAAGAGAATAAATATCCGCCCGTTCGTCAGTAAACTCGCCCTTCGCCTGCTCCGGACTGATATAATGCACAGAGCCAATGGCATTTTCCGTTAAAGTTTTGGTCTCGCTGCGGGAGAAGCGGGCAATACCAAAGTCTGTCACCTTAATATGACCGTCAGCCAGCAGCATAATATTTTGAGGCTTAATGTCCCGATGCACAATACCCTTGTCATGGGCGTGCTGCAACGCACGCAAAATCTGCGTAGTAAAGTACAGGGCGTCATTCCAGGTGATGGCCCCCTGCTTTTGTATATATTCCTTTAAGGTAATGCCGTCCACATACTCCATCACAATGTACTGGAGCTTCTCGCCAAAGCTCACATCGTACACCTTTACGATATTGGGGTGGGACATAACGGCAATGGCCTTGGACTCGTTCTTGAACCGGCGCACAAAGTCGTCATTTTGCAAAAACTCGTCCTTTAGGATCTTCACCGCCACAATGCGGTCATCCACATTGTCATAGGCTTTATAAACAACGGACATACCGCCTACGCCGATGATCTCCTGCACTTCATATCTGCCGTCTAAGCGTTTTCCTACATAATTATCCATTATATTTGTTCACTCCGCTTAATTGCTGATGGCAACAACGGTAATATTATCACCGCCGCCGTTTTTGTTGGCCTGCTGCACCAGTCGATCCGCATAAGCATAATACTGACCGTCACTGATGGCGCTGACCATCTCGTCATTGTCCACATAGTTGGAAAGGCCGTCCGTACACAGGAGTAGCACCTGGCCGTCGCTAAAGTCGATCTGGTCAAAGTCAATCTTAATGGCACTGTCTACCCCGATGGCACGGGTGATGATATTCTTATTGGGGTGGTGCTTTGCCTCGTCCGGGGTGATCTTGCCGCTCTCCAGCAGATCCTGCACCATACTGTGATCCGTAGTCACCTGCTGCAAGCCATCGGCAGAAAAGAGATACGCGCGGCTGTCCCCGGCATGGGCGATAAACGCCTGGCCGCCACGAATGACGGCACACACCACTGTGGTGCCCATACCCCGAAGATCCGCCTTTTCCCGTGCCAGATCATACACTTCCACATTGGCGGCAGACAGCGCCGACTCCAGCATATTGCAAATGGAGCTGTCCCGCATATTGGGGTGGTAAGACGCATTGATCTTGCTGCTGATCACCTGCACCGCCAGTGAGCTGGCAATATTGCCGCCGGCTGCGCCGCCCATACCGTCGCACACCACGGCAAAGGCCGTGCCATCCGGCATTTCGCCCACAAAATAGGCGTCCTGGTTGGACTCACGGATCCGCCCCCGGTCGGTTTTAGCAACCATGTTCAATCTGATCACCTCGTTTCTTCAATCTGCGAAGCTGCCCGCAAGAGGCATTGATATCATGACCTAAAGTTCTTCTTATTGTAGCATTTATTCCCTGTTTTTTCAATATGCTTTGAAAGTTTTGAATGTCTTTTTGACTGGATCGCACATTGCCCCGCTCCGCCACATCGTTCACCGGAATCAGGTTCACATGGCAAAGCATCCCCCGCAGCCGCGCCGCCAATTCCATGGCATGGGCCGGTCGGTCGTTTACATTGTGGATCAAAGTATATTCAAAAGACACCCGGCGCGAGGTTTTCTCCGCATAAGCTGCCATAGCCCGCAAGGTAGCGTCCACGCCCCACCGGGCGTTCACCGGCATGGTGCGGGAGCGGATTTCATCATTGGGCGCGTGCAGGGAAAGCGTCAACGTCACCGGCAAATCCTCTTGCATCAAATCGTAAATACGATCCACCAACCCACAAGTAGAAATGGTAATATTGCGCAGGCTAATATTCAGCCCCCGAGGGTCGTTGACCGTATGTAAAAACGAAATGGTATTATCATAATTATCCAACGGCTCGCCAATGCCCATCATCACAATATGAGATATGCGACAGCCCAGGTCCTTCTGGGCAGCGTGCACCTGACTCTCAATCTCCGCCGGCAGCAAATTCCGCTGAAAACCGGCCAGAGTAGACGCACAGAAGGTGCAGCCCATTTTGCACCCCACCTGGCTGGACACGCAAATGGTGTAGCCGTAGTTATAGTGCATCACCACGGACTCTACATACTCTCCATCGTTCAAACGAAACAGATATTTCACCGTATCGTCCACGGCAGAAACATATTTTTCCTCGATTCGGCAGGCGGGAATGGTAAACCGTTCGTCCAGTTTGCTCCGAAGATCCTTGGACAGATTGGTCATCTCCTCAAAGTCCTGCACACCCACCTTGTGTAGCCAAGCGTACACCTGATCGGCACGAAAGTGCTTCAGCCCAAGGTCCCCAAACCGCTGGCAAAGTGCCGGATAAGATAAACTTTTGATGTCCTCTTTCATGCCTGTCTCTCCAAAGCGGCGTAATAAAAGCCGTCGCTGCCCTGTTCACACGGAAAGCGAGTACATTCCGCCGTCAGGAAAAAGGCGCTGTGCCGGTCAAGAAATGCCGACACAACCTTTTCGTTCTCTTTTTTGTGGAGGGTGCAGGTGGAATACACCAGTCGCCCGCCGGGTTTTAAGTAAGTGGCTGCCGTCTGCAAAATGGAAAGCTGCAAGGCAGGCAAATCCTTGATACTGTCTAATTCTTTATAGCGGATTTCCGGCTTGCGGCGGAGAATGCCAAAACCGGAACAGGGCACATCGCAAAGAATGGCGTCTGCTGCCGGAAGGTCCCGGCTATGCAACGTAGCGTCCTGCACGCGGGATTCTATACAGTCCAGGTGTAACCGCCGGGCACCGCTGCGGATCAGCTCCACCCGGTGGGGGTGCAGATCACAGGCGATCAAGCGGCCGGTATTGTTCATCTGTTCCGCCAAAGTAAAGGATTTACCCCCCGGTGCGGCACACACATCCAGCACCGTCAGACCCGGGCGCACCTGCAAGGCAGCGCAGGCCAGGTAGCAGGACAAATCCTGCACATGGAAATAACCTTTTTGAAAAGCGGCTGAGCGTTCCACATCAAAGCCGTCGTCCACTGTCAGTACTTTCTCCGGCAGCAGACGGGCTTGCACGCCTTCATTTGCCAACATCTCCTGCAACTGACCGGGCGTCACAAACAAGGGATTGGGCACCAAAAATAATGGCGCACGACCGTTGATATAAGGCAGGAACGCCGCCGTAGCATCCGCTCCATAGGTCTTTTGCCACATAGCCAGCAGGGGCTGCGGCACAGAATAGCGGAGCATGGGCGTATCCGGCAAATCCGGATCCGCTGCGATCTGCCGCAGTACCGCATTGATCATACGGCCATAATAACCTTGGCCCACCGTCTTTGCCAGTTCCACCGTTTCATTTACCGCAGCAGGCACAGGCACCTTGTCCATATACAGCGCCTGGTAGGCGCCCATACGCAATAGCACCCGCACCTTGGGCTTTAATCGCCCGGTGGTGAATTTATCCACCAAAGCGTCCAAAGTGATTTGCCGTTCCAATACGCCCCGCACCAAAGCCGTGGCAAAAGCCCGTTCCTGCCCGTTGGCCACAGGTAAATGGTCGAGAGAAAGATTGGAATAGGCGCTCTCCTGTTGAATTTTATATAGGGTTTCAAACGCGGCTAAGCGCGGAGATTTAACGGTCATCGCTTCGTCCTGCCAGGAGCAGCAGCCGCAGCAAAGTAGCCAGCGCAGAGGCCAGCGCCGCCACATAGGTAAGGGCAGCAGCCGTCAGCACTTTCTTCGCACCCCGGTACTCCTGTTCGGTTAAAAATTGATTGCTTTCAATGGTCTGCAAGGCCCGGCGAGAAGCGTTAAACTCCACCGGCAAAGTCAGCAGCTGGAACAGCGCCACTAAGGCATACAACACAATACCCACCATAATCAGCGGCCGCCAGGTAAATACCATGCCCAGCAGCACCAGCGGAATACCCAAAGAGGAACCGATGCGGGTGGCAGGAATGGCAGCGTTACGAATCTTTAGCGGTGCATAGCCCTGTGCGTGCTGGCAGGCGTGGCCCGCCTCATGACAGGCAACGCCGATGGCCGCCACAGAGGTGGCGTTATACACATCGCCGGACAGACAAATTTCTTTATTCTTCGGGTCGTAATAATCGGTGAGGGTGCCGCCGATCTGGCGAATTTGCACATCGGTAATGCCGTTTAGTTGCAACAGTCGCGCCGCCGCCTGGGCGCCGGTCATGCCGCACATGGCGTGCACGCTGCTGTACCGACGGAAAGCCCGCTTCACCTTGATTTGACAATAAAAAGAAAACAGCAGGACCGGGATCATAATGACCCCGGTTGCGTAATAAAGCATATAGGCGTTCATAAAATCACGCTCCTAAAACAGTACCTACCGCCACCGGGTGCCCAGCCAAAAAGGCCTTGGCATCCATGGCTTTCTTCCCCTGGGGCTGCACGGTCAGCAGTTCCAAACCGCCGCCATCCCCGCAGGCAACAACCAATTTGCCCTTGCTCTCGATCACCGCACCGGGGGTGCTCCCCTTTTGTTCGCTTAGGCGAGCAGACAGCACCTTCACCGTCTTGCCGCCAATGGTCGTGGTGGCGCAGGGCCAGGAATACAGCCCCCGCACCTGATCGTGCAGCTGTGCTGCCGAGCGGTTCCAATCCAAGGGACTCATAGACTTGGAGATCATTTTGGCATAACCAAAATCCCCTGCCGGTTGGGGCACCGGGTGCAGATCGTCCAATCTGGGTAAAATCTCTGCCAGCGCCTGTGCGCCTAAAGCCGACAGCCGTTCAAACAGCATTTCCGCCGTTTCCTCCGGGTCAATGGGTGTTTTCTTGACCAGCAGCATATCGCCGGTGTCCAGTCCTGCGTCCATTTGCATAATGGTCACGCCGGTCTCTGTTTCGCCGTCTAAGATGGCCCACTGAATGGGCGCCGCGCCTCGATATTTAGGCAGCAGCGAGGCGTGCACATTGATACAGCCATACCTGGGCAATTCCAATACCGCCCGGGGTAAAATGCGCCCGTAGGCCACCACCACGATCAAATCCGGATCCAGTACTTTTAACTGCTCCAAAGTGGCCGGGTCTTTCATCTTCTCCGGCTGAAAAACCGGCACGCCGTTCTCCGCAGCCAGCACCTTCACCGGTGGCGGAGTCAGCACCATTTTGCGCCCCTGTGGCTTATCCGGCTGGGTAAACACACCCACCACGCTGTGGGGGCTTTCCAGCAGAGTTTGCAGGCACGGCACGGCAAAATCCGGCGTGCCCATAAATACGATACGCAGCGTTTGCATCTTAGTCCTTCTTTACTGTTTTATCCATACGGTCAATAAAAAGCACACCGTCCAGGTGGTCGATCTCATGACAAAATGCCCGGGCCTTTAGGTCCTCGCCGGTATAAACATGCCATTTGCCCTCTCGGTCCTGGCCTTTCACCTGTACCTTTTGGGGGCGGCGCACCGTCTCGTACCGACCGGGCAGGGACAGGCAGCCCTCTTGACCGCACTGCTCACCCTCGGTCTTTACGATTTCCGGGTTAATCAGTTCCACCGGGCCGTCGCCGCAATCGATGACCACAATACGCTTGAGAATGCCTACCTGCACCGCAGCCAAACCTACGCCGTTGTCCTTATACATGGTCTCAAACATATCCTCCACCAAGGTGGCGATACGCCGGTCAAACACTTCCACCGTGCGACTCTTTTTTCTTAAGATTGGATCGCCGTATTTTACTACATTCCGTAATGCCATTTTTTCTCCTAACCCAAGTCAATGGGGTTCAAATCTATGGAAATCTGCACCTTTCGCAGTTCTTTCATTTTAACAGTGGCTTTTAACACCTGCATGAGCAAATTGCGAACAGATTTTGAATTTTTACACTTAATTGCCAGCCGATACCGATAGGTATTGCTGATTTTTGATATTCTTGCCGGTGAGGGACCAAGTACAATCAGCTTTTGCTGCTGTTCTTTATTCTCCAGCACCAGCGTGTCAAAAAAGGCCTTGGCTGCCAGCGCCGCCGCGTTCTCGTCTTCGCTGATAAAGAACACGCCGTAAATATCGCAAAACGGCGGATAGGTCAAAATACGCCGCAGAGCATACTCCGTCTCAAAAAAAGCCGGGTAGTCTTGCCGTGCTGCCAAGTCGATCACCGGATTGCAGGGATCAATGGTCTGAATCACAGCCATGCCGGTAGCGTCTCGCCGTCCGCTGCGCCCCACCACCTGGGTGATCAGGTCAAAGGCACGCTCGTGACTCAGGTAATTTTCGTCATACAGCGCATTATCCGCATTCACCACACCCACCAGGGTCACATCGTCAAAATCCAGCCCCTTAGCCACCATTTGGGTGCCCACCAAAATATCATATTCGTGGGACGCAAAGGCGTCAAACAGCTTTTGGTGGCTGAATTTACCTGCGGTGGTGTCTGCATCCATACGCAAAATTCGTGCCGCAGGAAACAGCGCTTGCAGTTCATCCTCGATCCGCTGGGTGCCGAACCCGCTGTACCGCACCGCGTGGCTGCCGCATTCCGGGCATGTATTGTCCAAAGGCTTGGAATAGCCGCAATAGTGGCACATCAGCCGGTTGGAATAACTGTGATAAGTTAGCGAAATAGAGCAGTTGGGGCAGGTGATCACATGACCGCAGTCGTTGCAGGCAATGAATGTGTTGTACCCTCGCCGGTTCATCAAAAGAATGGTCTGCTTGCCCGCGTCCAAATTGGACTGTATCTGCTTTTGCAGGGTGCGACTTAGAGGCGAACGGTGCCCGGCGTGCAGCTCTCCCTTCATATCCACGGTACACACCTGCGGCAACGCAGCGTTGCCAAATCTGTGCTCCAGGGAACAAAGGGTATATTTTCCCGCCTTAGCCGCCGCATAGCTTTCAATACTGGGGGTGGCAGACGCCATCACAAACAGTGCGCCGCTCTCCCCTGCCCGGTAGCGGGCAATGTCTCGGGCGTGGTAACGAGGGGTGCGCTCACTCTTGTATGTCAGCTCCTGCTCCTCGTCCATAATGATCAATCCCAGGGCGTGCAACGGCGCAAACACGGCGCTGCGGGTGCCCAGCACGATCTTAGCCTCTCCCCGGTCAGCACGGCGGTATTCATCGTTGCGCTCGCCTATGGACAAGCCGCTGTGCAGCACCGCCACCTGGCGGCCGTACCGTTGATGAAACAGACCCAGCACCTGCGGAGTCAAACCGATCTCCGGCACCAGCACAATGGTATCTTTCCCCTGCTGCAACGCGCGGTCGATCAAGCGCATATACACCTGGGTCTTGCCGCTGCCGGTAACGCCGTACAGTAGCGCGCTGCCGCCGTCACCATCCAGCATAGCGGACAGCGTGTGGTACGCCTTTGTCTGTTCGGCAGACAGTTCGATCTCCGCTGCCTTGGGGGCAGCAGGCAGATCCGCATACGGATTTCTGTACTTCTCTTTTTTGAAAAAGCGCAGCACGCCGCACTTTTCCATATTTTTCAGCACGCCATCGCCTACGCCGCAAAGGGTCTTAATCTCCTCCACGGTGGCGCTGCCAATGTCCAGCAGAAGGTCGGCAACAGACTGCTGCTTTGGCGTTAAGCGGGGCAGCTCTTCGCCGCGACTGACGGTCAATTCCGCCATACGCACCCCAGCCACGCCGATCTTACCGAACCCACGGGGCAAAGCATTTGCAAAGCAGGCACTCGTAGGTGGTGCAAAAATAGCGGTTTTTCATCCACTGAGCCAGGCGAATTTGGCTATCGTCCAGCACCGTACCGTAATCGCACACACGGGCAATGTCTTTCAGCGCCGGATTGATCCCCACAAACACTTGCAGCACAATTCCTCGGCGCAGTCGATTGCCGCTGCCAAAGGGCACCTCTACCGCCACGCCCGGGCGCACCTGATCTGCCAGTGCAGGGGGCACCGCATAATCGTAGTCACTGTCCAGATTAAAGAAGGTGCGCTCCACAGCCACGGTGGCAATGGGTCGGTTCTCTGCTTTGTCGCTCACTTTATTTCTGCTTGAGTTCGTCCGGCTCCTCAATCACATACTTACCGGAATTGATGTCGTCAATAGCCAAGGATACGGTCTTGGTGTCCAAATGCTCCTCATTGGCAATGGCCTCGTCCTGAATTTCCCGGGCGCGCTTGGCCGTGCCAACCACCAGGCTGTATCGGCTGTTTACATTCTTGAGCATTTCTTTCAAATCGGGATTAAACATAGTATTCTACCTCCAGTAGCAGTTATTCTGCGTTGCGCTTTGCCAGCTCATCGCAGATGATGTGATTGATTTCGTGCACAGCGGTGTCCAAATCGTCATTGAGCACCTGATATTTGTAGCAGTCACGGGACTGAAGCTCTACTTTGGCAATTTCCAGCCGATTGCGGATCACTTCGTCCGTTTCGGACATACGCCCGCGCAGGCGCTGCTCCAAAATCTCAAAATTCGGCGGATACAGGAAGATGGACACACAGTCCGGGCAAATACGCATTACATTCTTTGCCCCCTGCACCTCGATGATCAAAAAGCAAACCTTGCCCCTGGCAATGGCCTGCTCCACCCCGGCAATAGGGGTGCCGTAATAGTTGCCGGAATACTCGGCATATTCAAAGAAGCCACCGTCCGCGATCATCTTTTCAAAATCCGCGCGGGTCTTGAAAAAATAATTCACGCCGTCCACTTCGCCGGGTCGGGGCGCCCGGGTGGTGGCAGAAACAGACTCAACCACATCGTCTCGCAGTGCCTCAATGGCCCGAAAAACCGTGTCCTTGCCGCAACCACTGGGTGCGGACAAAACAACTAATAAGCCCTTTTTGTTTTCACAATGCATCGCGCACCTCCGCAGAAAATTTTTCAGCAATTTTGTTCAGATCCAAATAAGACAGGATCACATTGTCACTGTCCGTAATAATAACGCTCATGGTCTTGCGGCCATGGGTGGCGTCAATAAGTGTTCCTTTTGCTTTGCCATCTTGCACAATGCGCTTGACCGGGGCAGACTCCGGGCTGACAACGGCGATCACCCGATCTGCATTCACAAGATTGTTAAAGCCAATATTCACCAGTTGCATTATTCGATGTTCTGGATCTGCTCTCTGATTTTTTCTACTTCAGCCTTAATGTCGATCACTTTACCGGCGATGGCTACATCGCTGGCCTTTGACCCAATGGTGTTGGCCTCCCGGTTGATTTCCTGCACCAGGAAGTCCATCTTTCTGCCGATGGGCTCCTCTGCTTCCAAGAATTTGCCCAGCTGGGCAATATGGGAGCGCAGGCGCACCGTTTCTTCCGCCACTGCCACTTTGTCCGCAAAGATGGCCGTTTCCTGGAGCAAGCGACCCTCGTCCAAGGTCACATCGCCCAGCAGTTCGTGCACCCGGGCAGCCAGCTTTTCGTTATATTCCCGCACGGTTTGGGGGGAGCGTTCTTCCACAAACGCCACACAATCCAAAATGGTCTGTGCTCGCCCGGCCACATCGGCCTTCATCTTGGCACCCTCTACCTCACGCATGGCAACAAACTTATCCAGCGCAGCGGCTGCCACCGTCTGCACATAGGACCAGATCTTGTCCTCGTCCTCCTCTGCCTTGCGCACCACCAATACATCAGGAAAGCGTGCAATAGCAGCAGCGCCCCAGTCCTGCTTAGCACCATAGGTGTCTGCAATCTCCTGCAAAGCGGTGTTGTAAGCACCGGCTAAAGTGTGGTTCACTGCCACCTGGGCGGCCTCTGTATTTAGCGCCTCAATGCCCACAAAGCAATCCACCTTGCCGCGAGACACCCGACTGTTTACAAAGGACTTGAGCTTATCCTCAATAAAGCCGTACTGCCGCGGCACCCGAGAGGAAAACTCAAAATAGCGGTGGTTAACAGACTTCAGCTCCACGGTGATGACATAGCCGTCAATCTCCTGCACCGCACGGCCGAACCCGGTCATGGATCGTATCATAATATTACCCCCAAAGAACGGTATTTTGCGCCCACAGCGCCCTGCGTTCTTTTGTTGCAAATATTATAGTCGTTCCCACAGGATAGGTCAACACTTTGTTCACAGTATATTTACATTATTCATAATATATTAACATTTTGCGATTATAAATGGACAAGGGTGACAGAAATGGTGCGATGTGGGCATCGCACCCTACAATCCCTCCGTCAATGCCTGCGGCATTGCCACCTCCCTTTACACAAGGGAGGCTGATCGGCATCAAAATCTTAGGCTCCCTTGTAAAGGGAGCTGGATGCGAGCTTGTGAGCAGACTGAGGGATTTGCAAACAAACAGGATTCGCCCATTTTATTTTCTCAGTCTCAACACAACATCTCCCACCCCACGGCAAAAGAAAAAGCAGGAGATTGCTCTCCTGCTTTTTTTGATTTAATAAGACCCGGTGGGATCGTTGTCATAAAAGCCGCCGGTGCCCTTTGCGCCGGGATCGTCGCCTACATTATCACCGCCTTGGTCAATACCACCGCTGCCTGTGCTGGATTCGGTGAATACAGTGAAGATGTTGAACGCTTCTACCTCCATCTCAGGAGTACTATAACGCTTTTTCATGTTAAATTCCTCCTTTGATTAAGCGCCTAAGAAAGCGCGGTTGTCGCAAATGTTACCATAGGCAATGCACTGCACCGTTGTGGTCTTTGTGCCGCCGGTGACAAGCTTGGTTTCATAAGTGTAAGTGAACTTCACATACGCTCTGGTGTAAGTGGCAGGTGCAGCCGCATTGGCATTCTTGTAATTCAGAATAAACTGATTACTGAAGTCAATGGGACTCTTGGCCTTTACCATCTTAACATTCTTGCCGGCCTGTACGCTGTCTACGGTAAACGCAGCATCGGTAGCCATGGCGGCGTCGCGGGTGTAAAGGGTGCCCATCTCTGTGATTTTCACATCCGCCGGCAGACCGGTGGTTGCCGCACTGTAAGTGCTGAAGGTGGTGGCCGCAGATTTGGACTTCAGTCCAACACTGTATGCGGTGGGGAACTTATGCTCCAGACTGTAACGAATGTTCGCATCGGTATCTAGCCGTACCAGCTGGCCGCCGTCTGTCACATAATACCCGGCTGCACGGATTACATCACCGCGCTCGTCTTTCTCAGCAGGCAGATAATTGACTGTGAAGAATTCCTTGTTGGAGCCGTCAATATAGAAGTCATAGGCGCTGCCGTAGGTGGCGATGGCATAAGTGCTGCCAGTCTTCACTGCCAGTGCATACGCATCGTCAGCCTTAGGAACGGAAACACGCACATCGTAGCCCTTGGCATACAACTGCTGACCGTCCAAAGACACAGTGAATACATCTTGACCGTTATACACATAAACCGGGCGCAGGATCACTTGGTTGCCGCCGGCAATCTTGGCCAGCTCAGCCAAAGTGTAAGTGCCGTAGTTGATGTTGTGGGCCTTGTCGCCCTCCATCACCTGCCAGCCGGCCAGCTTGTAATACGCAGAGCCGGTCAGTGCAACGGCGCTGTCGCCCACCTGCACCTGCTCCAACTGGGATACGGTTACATTGGTATCCTGCAAAGCAGTGTACCTTGGTAAACATTAGATCTGTACTGATCCTGAACAGACAGCTGTACCTGATTCTCGGCAGGCGCAGTATCCGTAGTCAAATAAGCGGTTACCAGAATGCTGTCCGCGGCTGCGTTCTCATTTTGCATACGCAGAGTGTAGGTGGTGCCGTAGTTCAGCACATCCTTCTCCTTGCCGCCGGCCGTTACGGACCACTTGTAAACGGAGCCGACTACGCCCTCCGGTACAGTAAAGGTACCTACGTTGCCGTAGAAATAAGACTGATCTTTAGACAAGATAATGGGCGCGGCGTCGTCTACCACATACTGGAATGTAACAGAGAACTGACGGCGCAGCGTGACAGAATTGTTGGCATCGTTCAGCGCAGTAACCAAAGCGCTGGTGGTGCTGTCCAGTACCTTCTGGCCGGGCTGCTCCGTATCGGCAGCGGGCTGGCCGATGTTGCGGTAGCAACTGCCGTTGTACTCTACATACGCCCGGTCATTATTCGTACCGTCCGTATTGTAAGCACCGGCTGCGGACTGAGAGCCCTGGTATTCCTGTGCCTTAAACACATTTTTCACCTGACCGTCCGTATAGCCGGCCTGCTCCAGATATTCGTCCGTAAAGGCGTTCTTATCCTGGGTGCCCAGTACCACCACGAATGCGTCATACGCGGTGTAATCCGCCGGGACTTTAATGCCCTTAATGGCTGCGTCCAAAGCGTCTTTCTTGTTGTTGATGTCCGTCTGATAGTCGGACAGCTCTGTGGTGGTGCCCTGCAGGGTCACCGTGCCTCGCAGCAGGGTTTCCACCTGTACCTCGCCTGTCTTAAACATAGGCTGGTTGGTTTTTTCAGACTTGGTGTAGGTGGCGTTTGCGTTGGCGTCCTTATTATCGGACAGCTTCATTGCCGCCGTGGCCGCGTCATCAAAGGTCAGCCAAGTAGACAGAGTGTAGTTCTGCTGGCGTACCGTCTCGTTATTCTCGTTGATCACATTTTTGGTCAAACCGTTATTGGAGATCTGTACGCGATCGGAGCCGCCGTACAACTGATTAAGCTGCGAATAATCCGCACGCTTCATCAGCTTGGCATAAGCCAGCACCAGATCGTCATGCAGCTTGGAGGCCGTCTGTGCCTTGTTATCTGCATACGGGTTATTCTTATCGGTACGGTTTGCCGTTGCCACCGGGCTCAAGTCCGTATAGTGCTGCTTGGCCGCATCAAAGGCCTTGATAAACGCGGCGGCACTGGAATCCGTATACGCACCGGTGCTGCTGTCGCCGTCCGTTAAATCGTCATAGGCGTCCTGATAGATTTTGCCGATGGCAGAGGAGGCGTCCATATCCGCGTCCAGTTTGGTATAGCCCTGCTCATCCAAGCCCTTAGAAGTGTTAATGGCATTGTCTACCGCAGTGTCAAAGTCCTGGACCAGATGGTTGCGCTTTTCCACGAATTGATTATAAAACGCACCGCCGTCGGTGGCGTTCAGGTCTGTCGCCGGGTTCCAAGAGGTGGCAGCATCCATACCGGACAGGATTTCCATTGCCGTATCCGCAGAGAACCGGGTGATGCTCTGAATCAGCTGGTACATATTGGCACCCTGGAACTTATCTATATCCTTAAGCTTCTCGGAGGCATTGTTCATCAGTGTGGTGGGGCTGCCAGATTTTACATCTAAGACATAAATCGTGGTGGCATCATTGATAATGCCTTTACAGTTATTCGCTGCTTTGTCGTAATTATCCTTTTTCCCGTTGGTGTCACCATAAATACCCCACGGTACGGTATAGGCACCTTCCGGTGAAGTCTTGTCGGTTTTTGCCATACAGCGATCGGGCATAAACTGCAACACATTATACCAAAGATGTGTAGAGCGATTGGTCATATCAAATTCACCGGTGGTATGGTTCCAGTGATTCTCCCTTTCACCGGCAATATTTCTACTGTTACTAGTGCCAATGTAATTGCCAAACTCCCAGTTAGTGGTGGAAAAGCCTCTCCACATTTGATCCGTGGTCAACAAATTCTCATTGGTTGCGTCAGCTTGCAGATTCGGTTTTCCGCTGCTTTGGGGATAATCGGAAATTAAGCGGAAATAGGGGTTTGCATTCCCCGATGTCGTTGATTCCGCAGGGAACAAACCGTTTAAGGCGTTTGAATCCCACCCACTATCACGAATTTGAGACATTACAACAGGCATGCACATAATGTTGGTGGTGTCATTCTGGGAACCGTCATACAGAAATACAGCGGAGTTATAGTAAATCTCGTACCGGTTGTTCAAAAATGTCTTTACATCGTTGGAAGCATTTGCCTTACTGGTGGGACCGGCATACAACAGATTTTGAGAATACTTTGCATTGACAGTTTCATAAGCTGAACCATCACCGTTACCGGTAGCCACCTGGGCACCTACGGTGCTGAATTCCGCCTTATAGGGGTCATTTTTTGAATGGCTGCATACAAATCCGCATTCAGCTTAGCCACATATTCCATATCCGGCACTGTCTTGCCCAGCTTTACAGCGTCCAGATAGCGGGACGCTTTGTCATACAGTTTATAAGCCGGTGCCATATTGGTGAGGATATTGGTAGCGGAGAAAGTCTTCATTGTAGACTTAAACAGCTCCATGTTCTCACGGATCAGCGCCTCTGCGTACGCACTGGTGTCCTTAATAAACAGGTCATACGCGTCAATGGAGCCACGGTAAATATTCACATCGGTGAGCTTACCGGTGGCGCCCTCGCCGTACACCACCTGGCCGCCGGTACCGCCGGCCGTGCCGTGGATCAGGCTCTGTAAGGTTAAGCCGTTATCCGCATACGTCTTGCACTGCGATTCGCGGGCCTTGTAGGCGTCATACATATACACCTGCTTGCCGTCAATATAAACATAGATACGGTCATAACTAATGTACGGTACCACCTGCAAGGTCACATGACTCCACTTATCCGTAGGCAAAGTGAAGGTAGAGTCCGACTTAAAGGAAGAGTCGCCGCTCTTGTACTCGATGGTGCCGTCCTCATTGACGCGGAAGTAGTTATCACTTTCGCCGCCCATACGGAATACGGCGCCGTTATCAATGGTATCGCCCGGATTATACAGCATGGTATAGGTATAACCGGCAGCCGTGTCTGTCAGATCCTTTACCGGGTCCACCTGGGTGGCCACACCTGACTTATTCAAAGGCAGGTAGGTGCCGTACACATTGTCCTTAGCGGTGTTATAGCCGGCAGCGGAGCAGGGATCCTTATAGATCACCTGTGTGGTATTGGCATCATAGTTGGTCTGCGTTGCCTTTAGCTGATCGGCCTTTGCATTCTCCACATCGCCCAAAGACAGTGCCTGGTCATAAATACAGAAGTCGCTGATGTAACCATCCAGCAGATAATATGTGCCGCCGACGGTGGTGGACCAATAGGGGTTCACGCCAAAGGTCAGCTTAGAGGGATTAGCACCGGCATTCTGGAATACAGCCTTGAACCAGTCGCTGTCCAGTACGGTGCCGAAGTTCTCGCCGGTTGTGGAAGAAGAAACCAGCTTGCCGTCTACAAATACGGTAAAGCAGCTCTTGGAGATGGAGAACACATAGGAGTGCCACTGGTTCTTTGCCAAGCTGCCGCTGGTTTTGGCCTCCGTGCCCTTCTTCATACCGATGGAAGTGTTATCCGCCTGGTAAGACAACAGGTTAAATTTGTTCGGGGTACTATTAACATCGAATTTATTCAGATAGTTCCACTTGGGCGAATCGATAAAGTCAAAGATATGGGTATCAGCAACGGTAGCGTCCGTCATATAGGAGTCAAAGGAGATGGTAATACCGCGATTGATGTTGGTGTCGGAGAACATACCGTCCACATTCATCCAAGCGGTAGAAACGCCCTTTACCTCTTTATCAATGGTTTTATCTGCGGCAGAACCGGCGTTGGCCTTCTTACTGTTATCAAAGCGCGCCGCCAGTCGGCCGTCCTGCACCACCATATTAACACTGCTCACATTACCGTTGTGCTTGGTGGAGCCGTTATACGCGCCAATATGGTTGCCGTTGCCGGACACATCCTCCCGCGCATTGTTAGAGGTAAAGTACCGGGCAATCAAGTGGCTGTTGGCGGTATCGCCGGGCTTCACAGCAGTCTGGGTAGAGGTCGCCTTACCGAAAGCCTGGGACAGGTTGTAATACTCCATATCGGAAATGGGAATAATGCAGCCGTGGCTGGGGTTCAGGTGATTGATGGAACAATTATCCGCAGAAATCTTTGAATAACTCTCAAAATCAGAAGTATAGGAGAAACCGAAGCCGCCGTCGGAGAAATAGTCCACCAGCACGCCGTAGCTGCTTGTGCCGGAAATGGGGAACACCTGCGGGCCTTCTGCCTGCGTATTGGAGACAGACTCGAAAATCTTCGCATTGGCAGCGTCATATTCGCCGTCAGAATTAGAGGGGCTCTTGCCGGTCTTGAAGGTGTACCAAACTTTCTTGGCACCGGTGCCGGAGGAAGCCTCTTTCTTATACAGCATTACATAGCCGTTTCCGTACGGAGTAATATCGGCGTCGATCACACCGTAGCCCGGGTCAAAGAGCACCTTCTTCTCGGTAAAAGTGCGGAAATCCGCAGTGTAAGAATAATAGATCTTGGCGCTCTCATTGGCCGCAGAGTCTGCCTCGTTGGTGGCGAAGTAGACCATATACTTGCCGGCTACCGGGTCCCAAATGGCCTCCGGTGCCCAGCACATGTTGGTAATGGTCTTGGAACCGCCGCCCTTGTCCGTAGCAAACTGGGGATTGGCCAGTTCATCCCAGGTGATCAGGTCGTTGGACCCCCAGGTGTGCAGACCGGTATTATTATAGTTGTTGGTGGTGTTGGCGTCCGTTGCCACCATATAATACTTATACTCTGCACCATCCTGCGCCTTCATAATATAAGGGTCGCGAGAGTGGCCGGTGCCCTGAGAAGCACTTGCCACAGGCACGCCGCCGTTCAAGGCCTCGTAATTATAACCGTCCTTAGATACGGCGTAAAAAACGTTCTCACCGTTGGTGGTCTTTGCGTCATTTCTAAAATACGCAAACAAGTACGCACCGCTGGTGCTCTTAGGCAAATTCTTTGCTCTCATCTGCGGCAGAAGCGGACAGACCTGCAAAAGGCAGGCTGGTGGCCAGCATCAGCACAGACAGGAACAAAGACAACAGCCGTTTGGATACTTTTTTTTCCCATAGAATATACCTCCATAAATCTCTTTCTTTACCAAGCGGGGTGAAAAGCGCGCGCTGTTTACTGACGACACAGCGCAGGCGCCAAATCCTGCCGGCAGCGTATGGGTATAGTTACCCACACTCATTTACAGAGTAATTATACTACGCTTGAGAATTCCTTGTCAATAGAAATTGTAAAATATTTGTTAACTTATTGGATTTTTATGGAAACGCGACAATTATTAGGGCAGTGTCTGTTAATTATGCACAAATATCAACCATTTTCTGCAAGTGTATATCTACAATAATACCATACACAAATAGCATATAAGCAGGCAAAAAAAGCAGCAGGGACTCCCCTGCTGCACAAAACTCTATTCTTTTGCATACGCGGACAGCACCGTCTCCGCCCGGGCACGCACGCTGTCGATCAGGCTCTGGGGCTCCAGCACCTGCACGCGACCGCCGTACTGCATCAGCCAACTGACCATGCCCTCACTGACCGCCGCCGAAATGGTGGTCTCAAAATGATCGCCGTCCACCGCGTGAATGGGAATGGCCGTGCCGAAGCGGTCCACCATTTCCTCCAGTGTATCCAGCTTGCAAAGCAAGCGCACCGTTGCGGTCTCGCCGGAGAACATATTGAACATTTTGGCGGCATAGTCTGCCGTATCAAACCGGCCCTTATACGCACTGACCTCCTCCACCGGTCGTGCCTTTTGGCTCAGTGGTGTAATACGGCGCATACGATCCAGGCGCAGGTTCATCAGATTGTCATATTTTTCGTTATTACAAACCAAATAGTAGTGATCGTCCTTCCAAATCAGCGCATAGGGCGACACGGTAAAGATCTTCTCCCGAAAGGTCTTTTTATTCTTGGGATCCACTGCCCGGCGCTTGTAGGCGAACTTCACCTTACAGCCGTCACAGATGGCCTGGTGCAAATTATCTATAATGTAATAGATCTCTTCGTTCGAACATTTGTTCTCGCTCTGGCAATACACCTGGCGCACCAAGCTTTCCGCCTGGCCGGCGGAGAGCAAACTCTCCAGCTTCTGCACCAACTTCTCCGTCTTCTTCGGCGTAATGAACCCGGCGGACTGCACCGCGTCCATCAACATACGCACCTCTGCCAGTTCAAAAGTACGACCGGCCATGTAAAAGCCCCGGCGGGGATAGTCTGTGCGACACACATCAAAACCCACCTCCTGGAGCGCTTTAATGTCCGCATAAATGGATTTACGCTCGCACCGGATACCATAGTCGTTCTGTAATCGTTCAATCAAATCCGTAGCAGACAGCGGATTTTCCTCATCGCTGTACTGCTGAAGCATCTGTAAGATGCGCAGTGTTTTTAACTTTGATGTTTGCAAGTAAAATCCCCCCCTATTGTATGGGCATTGTACCACAAAAGGGACAGTAATGCAAGGCCTACGGCAACTTTGATACAATGCGGCGAAACACCGGGCAGCAATCGGCAGCGCCGGAGGTGCCGTTTTCCCGCATCACCACAATGGCATAGCGGGGATGATCAAAGGGATACACCCCTGCAAAATAGGTATTGAGCACTTCCCTGCCCTGCACATAACGGCCGGACTGGGCGGTGGCGGTTTTACCGGCGGAGCGGCCACGATAATCGGCGCCACTGCCGGTACCTGCTGCTACCACCGTGCGCATATAGGCAAGCAGCGTCTTTGCATGCCCTGCCTGCATCACGCGGCGAGGTTTCGCTGTCGCCTTGCCGGTCAAATCCGGCGAGCAATACACGCCGCCACCGGCGATGGCCGCAACGCAACGGGCAAAGTGCAGCGGTGTGTCCGTCAGCTTCCCCTGTCCAAAGCCCAGCAGTGCCAGCTGGCCGGGAGACGCCAGCACCGACAGAGACGGCAGCCGCCCGGCAGCGCTCTGAAAATCCTTATACAGCGCAATCGGCGTGCCGAAGCCAAAATCCAGCCCCATTTGGTACAAACGCCCGGCGCCTAACTTCTGCGCCAGCTGCACAAAGTAGCAGTTACAGGAATGGGCCAGCGCCTGCTCCATCGTCTGCCGACCATGCACCCGACCGTTTTGGCACCGGTAGACAGTATCGCCCACTTTAATTTCACCTTTACAGGTATAGACCGGCTGCAAGTCTGCTTCTAACGCCGCAGCGGTAACAATCAGCTTAAAAACAGAGCCAACAGCGTAAGCGGACAATGCGCGGTTATAGTAGTCCGCAGGTGCGCTATACACGGCGCGCACCTCTCCGGTCGGTACATCCAGCACCACCACAGCGCCGGTTTTGATCGACTCGGCCGCCTGCTCCACCGTCTTTTGAAGTTCCAGATCCAGCGTGGTTCGCATGGTGGCAGGGGCGCCGGTACGATCTGTTTGCTCCGTCATGGCATTGCCGGAGAGCACCCGCCCCATGGCGTCCGTGGCGAAGTTCAATTTTTTCTCCGTGGCAACGGCTGTATATTGACCCAGTCCGCCGCTGGCACTGTCCAGCAGCTGGCGGGCGTGGAGGGTGGTACTGTCCCGCACCGTGCGCTCCATAATTACAATATTGTTTGTATCCGCCTTAGCAGCTACCGGCTCCAGCACCGGATAGCCTTTTTGCAGTTCCTTTGCAATGCGCTGCACATCTCCGGGCGCAAACAGGCGCGGGAGTTCTCGCAGGCAATCCTGCGTGGGGCGGATCACAGCCACCCACTCTTTGCGGGTGCCGCCCATGGATCGTCCCAGTTGGTCTGTGATTTCCGTGTAGTTCTGTTCAAAGAGCAGGGTGTAGCTGTTATAGCTTTGACCTACGGCAAAATTGCCGCTGTGCGCCACATACAGCACCCGCCCGCAAACGACGGTAAATAGCAGGCACATAACCAGTGAAAATGCGTGAAGCCGTCTGCCCATAAAAATACACCCCCGGTGTAGTATGTACATCAGGGGTGCAAAAAATGCGTATTCTGTTTAGTCCTCGTCCCGCTTGCGGCGCAAAATAGCATCCGGGGACACCGGGCGATCCACGGCAAAGGAATACACCTCCGTTGCCTTATTGGCTACCTCCGTACGCGTGCCGTCTGCCTCTCGCACCAGGTCTCGAACAGTCAGAGTATAGGGCTTTTGCCCCGGTTCCAGCACCTCTAGGACATCGCCCTCAAAGAAGCGATTGCGCTGATCCACGATCAACCGGTTCCCCTGCTGGTCTCGGTACAAGGCGCACACATCCCAGTTGCGCACATAGCCGCCGGTGTTCAGCTCCTGCCCATTCTGCAGCGGACCGAAGTTAAAGCCGGTGGTATAAACCCGATGGCTCATTTTTTCCATCTCCGCCAGCACCCAGTCCGGCACACGGAAGTCCGGGGACGGGTGGGCAAAATAAGCGTCCATCGCCTGACGATAAGCGTGGGTCACAACGGCGGTATAATAGGCACTTTTGGCGCGGCCCTCGATCTTAAACGAGTCCACCCCTGCAGCCACCAGTTCCGGGATATGCTCGATCATACACAAATCCTTGGAATTGAAAATATACGTGCCGTTCTCCTCTTGATTGATGGGGAAATACTGACCCGGGCGGGTCTCCTCCATCAGGTGGTACTTCCAGCGGCAGGGCTGGGCGCAGTCACCACGGTTGGCGTCTCGCCCTACCATATAATCCGAGAGAATGCACCGACCGCTAAAGCTCATGCACATGGCACCGTGAACAAAGGCCTCAATCTCCAGCTCCGGAGGCGTATGGTCCCGGATCATCTTGATCTCGTCCAGTGAAAGCTCTCTTGCGGTGACGATCCGCTTGGCGCCCATTTGGTAAAAGGCATTGGCCGCCGCATAATTGACGATCCCCGCCTGGGTAGAAATATGCACTTCCACCTCCGGTGCCGCCTGCTTGGCAATAGCAAGCACGCCCATATCCGCAATGATAAAGGCGTCTACTCCTGCCGCCCGGGCACTGCGGAGGAAGTCCGGCAGCGCATCCAGCTCATAGCTGCGGGGCAAGGTGTTGCAGGTCAAATACAGCTTTTTCCCGGCAGCGTGCACCAGCTTGCAAGCCGCTTGCAGCTGCGCCGGGTCAAAATTGGATGGGTTGGAGCGCATACCGAATTGGGTTCCGCCCACATACACCGCGTCTGCACCGAACTTGACTGCCAATTCCAGCCGTTCCATATCCCCTGCCGGGGACAACAGTTCTACCCGCTTCATCATGCAGCCAGATAGGGGGCGTAGGTCTGTACCTTCTGCTTAAACTCGGCATAGGTCTTGGCAGTGTACAGGTTGCCCTTGGTGTCGTGGAAGAAGTAATAATAACCGGTATCCGACGGATGGAGCGCCGCCTGAATGGCCGCTTTACCCGGGTTGCAAATAGGACCGGCAGGCAGCCCCACCACCGTAGAGGTGGTCTGCGTGTTGTAATACTCCATATAATAGTCCGCCGTGTGGGCACTGGTTGAGGACAAATTTGGCTTAACAAAGTTGGTAATATAGTCTGAGGTGGACTGACAGCCCAGGGACGGGAAGTTGGTTTTATCGCTCAGGCGATTATGAATGACGGAGGAGATAGTTTTCATCTGCTTCTCACTGCCGGCTTCCTTTTGAATAATGGAGGCAATGGTCATTACCTCATACATGGAATAGCCCAGCTTTTTGGCCTGGGCGCGATCTTTCTCGGAGATCTTGCTGTCGCCGTTAGACAGGAACTTCTTCACCACGCTGGACGCGTTCTCCCCCACAAAAAACTCGTAGGTATCCGGGAACATAAAGCCCTCCAGACGGTAAGGCACATGCTCATTTGCCTTTAAGTCCGCCACCATGGAATAGGTAAATTCTGTGGAATCGATCACAGACAGCAGCGCCGTTTTGTCACACACATCGTTCTCAGTCAGTTTATTGACGATCTCCGGTACGGTCATACCCTCCGGAAAGATCAGGGTCACCGTCTCCGAAGTGGCAGAGGAACCCTGTAAGGTCTGGAGCATACCCTCCAGACCCATTTTTCCGTTTAAGTAATACACCCCTGCCGGGTACGGTCCGCCGATGGGATCGTTAAGCACCTTATCGTGCAGGGTGGCAAAAAACTTGCAAAAGCCCTTGCACTTGATCAGTCCCTGGTCCGCCAGCAGGTCAATGGCATCCGAAGCGGTCTTGACCTCCTCCTGCATAGACACAGTGACGGTGGACTTGGTCTTGGTGATGGCCAAAATATCATTCATACAGAACACGGCGTACACAGACAGTGCCATGGACACCACAATCACCACAATAAAGAACACATAAGTGGACTTTACGCCGTTGCCTTTTTTCGCCGGCTTGCGTTTTGTACCCACCGGCGTGGTGCGGGGGGTGCGCTCCTGCACACCGTTAGAAAAATAGTAGTCCCCTTTACCACTGAGCTCCGAGGGATTAATACCGTTCTCCCGCTGATTTAAATCTCTGTTTTCATTCATACGCTGCTCCTTGCTCCACGGTGAACACCCGGTTCTCCGTAGCAATCTCTGCACCGGCAGATCATAGTCCCCCACCGGCAGGCAGTCCTGCAAAAAATCATTATAGCAAAGTCCTAGGGTCACCCCACGGAATTTTGCCAAAAACCGGTCATAGTACCCCTTACCGTAGCCCAGCCGATACCCTTTGTTATCAAAGCAAAGACCCGGCACCAGGCACAGGGCCTGACCGTCTAAATCCATATTGTATTGGGGCGCGGCTAAAGACGGCTCCCGTACACCAAAGCTGCCGCTTTCCAGTTCTTCCAGCGCCTGCACCCGGTAAAGGCCATTTGCCCGGCATCGTCCAGACAGCGGGGCAAATAAAGCACCTTGCCCTCTGCCAGTGCACGGTGAAGGATGCCGTCCGTCTGTATCTCCTCCGGCAGGGCGGCATAGCCTAAAAGCACCCTTGCCTGCCCATAGGCGCTGCTGTCCAGCACCCGGCGGGCAATGGCGGCGTCCGCCGCGGCTCTGTTTATCTTATCCCGTCGCCGCTGCCGAAATGCGCGGCGCAGGTCACCCTTTACGGACATTGAATGGTCTTGCGCACGTTGGCTGCCATTTCACGACCCTCCAACTGGCACACAATCTCCAGCCCAAAGTCCACAGCCACACCGGCGCCCTTTGCGGTGATAAAGTCGCCGTCGCACACCACATGCTTTTTAGAAATGGTGGCACCGGTCAGTTCCTGCTCAAAGCCGGGAAAACAAATGGCTTCCTTCTCATTAAGCAGACCCTTATGTCCCAAAATAGACGGTGCGGCGCAAATGGCACAGATCAGCGTGTTGCGCTCTGCAGCCTGGTCAATGGCGTCCTGCACCACCGGGCTTTTTTCCAAATTCTTCGTACCGGGCATACCGCCGGGCAGCACAATGGCATCTACATTCTTGAAGCGAAAAGCCTTGTCGCTAATGTCGCAGGTAACGCTGACCCCGCAGGACGCAGTGATTACACTGCCGCCGATGCCAACGGTCATCACGCCGATTTTGGCCCGGCGTAGCATATCCACCGGCGCCAACGCCTCGATCAGTTCAAATCCGTCCGCTAAAAAGACATAAACCATAGTTATGTAACCTCCGTTAATCCATATACAGGCCAAAGTAGCCCGGTGGCAACGCCCGGCGACTCCACAGCATACCCACCGGCTCGGCAGTCAGCACATTGCCACTCTTTTGGATATATTCGCAAATCCGACCGTCCCGCACCGCGGCGATCCCATCGTCTTTACAATAGAAGCTGCCATCCAGCAGCACATTTTCCCGATACAGGTAGTCGCTATCTACCAGTTCCACCGCAGGTGTCGGTGTCCAAGCACGGCGGCAGTCAAAATACACCTGTGCCCCCGCCGTTTGCCAGCTGTCGTCCAACTGTGTCGGCGTGGCGGTACCAAACAGCAGGGACTGAAAACCGAATTTGGCATACACATCGAAAAGATACGCCTCTGCCGGCACTAAACATAGAAAATCATAATCCAATGCCTGGGAATAGTCAATACATTTTTGCATAAAGCCCTGTTTTCTATAATCCGGGTGGGTGGCTACCGCATACACATAAGCCCCCTGCTGTCCGTTATAGGTACAGTCCAGCAAAAACAGCATAGACACCAGCCGCTCCCCCACAAAAGCACCTACGCAGCGTTTGTGGCGGCAGTTGTCCAAAAAGAAGCGGATATACGCTTCATCGTCCCCAAACACCCGGTGCCAAAGATCAACGATCTGTGCGGCATCTTCCGTAAATTCAATTTTCGTCAACATAGGTGGCCACGCACTTCTCTAAGAATATCTCCGGGTGATAGGACTGCTTGGCCTTGCGCAAGCCCTCCAATCCTAAATCTTCTTCCCGATTCACATAGGTATAGCCACTTAGGCACTGCTGCGTGAATACCTGATTGATGATGGGGAACGCCCCGCGCATATCTGCCGGTGCCTTTTCAAAATGGGTCACAAAGCAGTCCTTACTGTGGGGCTCACCCATGGTGTAGGCGATCACCTTGCCGCCCACCCGGATCAGTCCGCCTACAAAGCCCAGCGCCTTGTAATTATCAAAGGCGGAGAGCACCGCTTCAAACTCCAGGGAAAACTCGGCGTCCTCTTCTTTTTGTTCCGTTTGGTCTTTCTCGTCAATCCAGCTGGTATGCAGGGCAATGCACTCCCCCACATTCTCCGGGGTGAGCACTTCAAACTGCCAGTCCGGGTACGCCTTCATAAAGTAGGTAATGTGCCCCCGCTTGCCGTGATACTTCTTTCCGGACAAATTGGCCATTTTCTCTACACTGTAAATATAATCGTTATAATCGTCGGAATATGTGTAGTTGAATTTTCCCGGGAAATCTGCCTCCAGCAGTTCTTTATAGCTGGCGGTCACACCCAGCAGGCGTAAAGTGACGCCATTTTCTGCCGCGTCCTGCTGTAACACCCGCACCGCATCGGCAAAATCGCCGGTGCCCACCGGGGGCGAATACGCAATGTCTGCCCCTCTGCCATAACGGATCAGCAAAAAGTCCTTGTAATGGCAAATGCAGGTCACATACGCCGTGCGCCAAACGAAAATGTTGCCAAATGTATACTCGCAGTTCATACTGTGGGCGTGGGACAGGCATTGATCCACCCAGGGCTTGTCCGTAATTTTCGGTTCCTTGAAATCAAGCATAAATGCGTTAATCTCCTTTGTTCTCGTTGCGTTGCAGCTTGTGCTTTTCACCGTTCGGCTCCACCACATAGGTGTTATCCAGTTGGCTGACCAAACTACGCTTAAACGAATCAATGTAGCGACGGCGCAAAGCGCCCTGTTCTTCCTTTTCCGCCGGGGTCAGACCCTCCGGCGTTTTGGCCTTACGGGCCAGCGCGTTAATGCGCGCGATTTCTTCCGGTTTCATCAGTCCAAAAAGTCCTTTAATTTCTTACTTCTGCTGGGGTGGCGCAGCTTGCGCAGTGCCTTGGCCTCAATCTGGCGAATACGCTCACGGGTCACATTAAATTCCTTACCCACTTCCTCCAAGGTCTTGGGGTTGCCGTCCTCCAAGCCAAAGCGCAGACTCAGCACCTTTTCCTCTCTGGGGGTCAGGGTCTTAAGCACATCGGCCAGTTGTTCCTTAAGCAGGCTCATAGAGGCAGCGTCTGCCGGGGCCAGCGCGTCATCGTCCGGGATAAAGTCGCCCAAATGGCTATCTTCCTCTTCGCCGATGGGGGTCTCCAAAGATACCGGCTCCTGGGCCACACGCATAATCTCACGCACCTTATCTACCGGCATTTCCAAATACTCGGAAATCTCGTCCGCCGTAGGCTCACGGCCGTTTTGGTGCAGCAGTTGGCTGTTGGCTTTCTTTACCTTGTTGATGGTCTCCACCATGTGCACGGGAATACGGATGGTACGGGCCTGGTCCGCAATCGCGCGGGTAATGGCCTGGCGGATCCACCAGGTAGCATAGGTGGAGAACTTGAAGCCCTTGGTGTAGTCAAACTTGTCCACTGCTTTGATTAAGCCCAGGTTGCCTTCCTGGATCAGATCCAAGAACTGCATACCGCGACCCACATAGCGTTTGGCAATGCTCACCACCAAGCGCAGATTGGCCTCTGCCAGTCGCTTCTTGGCCTTTTCGTCATTATCCGCAATGCGGATTGCCAGCTCAATCTCCTCCTCCGGGGTTAGCAGCGGCACCCGGCCGATCTCTTTCAAATACACCTTGACCGGATCGTCCATGGCCGCGTTATCGTTAGTGGCTACCGTCTCCGCAGCGTCCGTCTCCTTGGGCAAATCCACTTCCAGCGGAATACCGTCCAGCGCCTCGGCAGAAAAGTCGTCTACAATACTGATATTGGCCGAGTCAATCATCTCGTTCAGTTTTTCCAGCTCGTCCACATCCAGGTCAAGCTCCACAATTACATTGTCGATCTCTTGTGCGGACAGGTGGCCGGACTGCTTGCCCCGCTCCACCAGCTTCTTAAAGGCAGCGTTTTTCTTTTCTTCGCTCACCTGCTGCTGGGCAGGCAAATGCAATTCATTGTTGCTCATAGTCTGAATCCTCATTTCATCGTATTTCTATATGTAAACCCATGGTTTATGAATGATGGCGAAACAGGTCACGAAAGGCCTGGTCGTCCAGTTCTGCCGCGCTCTCCTGCTTTTTTGCTGCTCAGCACGAATGGTTTGCAGGCAGTCGGAAAATTCCTGCTTGGCGTCCGCTGACTCACCGCCACGAGCAATAATACCGGACAAGCGACCCATCTCGTCGTCCGTCAACCGGTCCCGCAGGTCCATCAGCTCCGTACCGTCGCCATTTTCCAGCCGTTGCAAGATCAGCGCAAACACCCGTTGGGCAAAGCCGGGAGTCAGCCACTGAGGGTCAAAGTCCTTGCACAGGCGGCTGCAATCCGGATAGCGCAGCAGCAAGCTGATCAACCGATCCTCCGCCCGCAGCTTACGCAGGGAGGCGTCTGTGGCCATCGTTTCCCGAGCGGTCTTTCGCATATTCTCCTGCACAATACGGTTGAATTCCCGTTTTTCTCTCCTGTTGCCTTGACGGGCAACCAGGTCTTGCAGCTGCACTTTCATATTCTGCCGCTCCACACCCAGTTCCTCCGACAAGCGGGATACATACAAATCCTGCTCCACCGGCGGCAAAGTTGCCAGAATTTGCAGTGCGCCGCCGATAAAGTCGATCTTGCCCTGGGTCGTGGCCAAATTGTATTGACGGCGCAGGACCAGCAGGCGAAACTCTGTTTCGTTAGACGCGCCCTCCAGCATACCCTTAAACTTGTCCCGACCGTAGGTACGAATAATTTCGTCCGGATCCTTGCCGCCCACCAGTGCGGGAATGCGCACTTTCACATCTGTTTGGTCAAACAGGGTCATGGCCTTTTGCAGTGCCTTTTGCCCCGCCTCGTCTGCATCGTAGGTTAGGATCACTTCCTTGGCATAGCGGCTGATCAGCCGCACCTGCTCCGTAGTCAGCGCCGTACCGCAACCGGCCACCGCATTGGTAAACCCGGCCTGGTGCATGGCAATCACATCCATATAACCCTCGCACAAAATCAGCGCGTCCTCTTTGCTGTCTTTGGCAAAGTTCAGGGCAAACAGCTCGTTGGTCTTTTTGTACACCAGCGTGTCGCCGGTGTTGATATACTTGGGCTTGCTGTCATCCAGCACGCGGCCGCCAAAGGCGATCACATTGCCCCGCACATCAATAATGGGGGTCATGACCCGGTTGCGGAAGTTGTCATAATACCCTTTTTGCCCTTTTCGGGCCAGCCCGGCGTCTACCAGTTCTGCCGGTTGGTAGCCCTTGGCGCGCATATGCTTGAGCAATGCGTCCCACTGATTGGGTGCAAAGCCCAAACCAAAATGATTGATCGTGGCGGCACTCAGTGCACGACCGATATAATAATCATAGCCCACCTTGCCTTCCGGGGACAGCAGCACGCTATGGTAAAAGCGAGCGGCCTCTCGGTTCATCTCCAAGATCCGGCGACGCCGTTTGGACAGGGAGTCGTCAAAGCCCTCCTGGGGCATTTGCAGCCCTGCCCGCTGGGCCAGGGTCTTAACTGCGTCCAAATAGTCTAAATTCTCAATCTTTTTTAAGAAGGTGATGGCGTCCCCACCGGCACCGCAGCCAAAGCAGTAGAAGGACTGCGTGGCCGGGTACACGGTAAAGGACGGCGTTTTCTCATTATGAAAGGGGCACAAACCCACCAGAGTGGCGCCACGCCGCTTTAAGGTCACATAAGTGGAGATCACATCTTCTATATCCGTTTTCAATTTTAATTCCTGCAAAAAACTATCGCTCAAAGCCACGATCTCTCACCTCTTTCTGTCTATACTTATAATGACCCTTACTCATGCCAAAACATAGGCACAAACAGGTGGTTAAACACTTTCAGTGCATAAGTATCGCTCATACCGGCTATGTAGTCGCACACGGCACGCTCGTCGCCGTCCTCACCGGCAATGCGCACATATTCCTCCGGCATTTCCTCCACATGGTCAATGTAGTAGCCATAAATTTTCGTCAGCATATCCACGGCTTTGCGCTCCTCGCCCTTGCACACCGGGTTGGTATATACGGCGGTAAACATAAAGTCGTGCAGATCGCAAAACAGCTCGTAAGTATCCGAGCTCATACGAATCTTGTCCGTACTGTTCTCGATCACATCGAGCACCATGTGGTTAATGCGCTGGGATTTGGTCATACCCAATGCCATACGCAGTTCCAGCGGAATATCCTCCTCCGCCATAACACCGGCACGGCAGGCGTCGTCAATATCATGATTGATGTAGGCGATTTTATCCGCAATGCGAATGATCTGCCCCTCCAAAGTGTAGGCCTCCTCTCCCTTGGTGTGGCAGAGAATGCCGTTTTTCACCTCATCGGTCAGGTTCAGCCCGGCGCCGTTTTTCTCGATCTTCTCCACCGTGCGCACGCTCTGGGCATAGTGGGTGAAACCGCAGGAGCACAAGCTGTTCAGTGCCCGCTCCCCGGCGTGACCAAAGGGGGTGTGCCCCAGATCGTGCCCCAGGGCAATGGCCTCGGTGAGATCCTCATTCAGCTGCAACGCCCGGGCAATGGTGCGGGCGATTTGCGCCACCTCTAAGGTGTGGGTCAGGCGGGTGCGGTAGTGATCACCGCTGGGCGCCAGAAACACCTGGGTCTTGTGCTTGAGCCGCCGAAAGGAACGGCAATGAATGATCCGATCCCGGTCACGCTGAAAACAGGTGCGGATCTCGCACGGCGGCTCCGGCCGCAAACGGCCGCGGCTCTCTGCCGCCAAGCAAGCTTTTGGCGACAACATGCGTCTTTCATTTTCTTCCGATCGCAAACGAATTGCACTGTCCATAACGCCACTCCTATCCAATAGTCTATATTTTATACGCAAAAAGAGAAAAAATCCCTTTATTTTATAAATTCAATTTGTTTCTTGACGAAAGCTAAGAAAAAAGGTATGCTGTTGATGAAATGAGTGATGAAAAATGTATTGGATTCTTCCCGTAATCCTTGCCGCGGTGGTGCTGTTTCTGACTTTTGCATACAACCAGAACAACCGCCCGGATATAACCGCATACGATCTGTCGGCTCCCGGTGCGCCGGCCTGTACGGTGGTGCACCTGTCCGATCTGCACTCCAAGCCCTCCGCTCGTATTTTAAACGAAACAGCCGCCCAAAAACCGGACATCATCTGCATTACCGGCGATTATATCAACGACAAAAATCGGAATCGCCAAAAAATGCTGGACTACGGACGACAGCTGGTGCAGCTGGCGCCGGTGCTGTACATTCCCGGCAATCACGAGCGTCGGCTGGCGGATTTTGATACTTTGATGCATGAACTGTCCGCCATCGGCTTTCATGTGCTGACGGATAAGATCGAAACGGTCAAGGGCATTACCTTCCTGGGGCTGGACGAAAATCAGGCCAGCTTTGAGGCCTATCGCCAGCGCAAGGCAGGCACTTTTCACTACCGGGACTCCTCTGCCCTGTTTGCCCGGCTGGCAGAGCACCCGGGCTATAAGATTGTGCTGTGCCATTATCCGGAGAACTTCGCCGCCGTGGCAGAAAACAATTACCGGCAGTATGACTTTGACCTGCAATTGTCCGGCCACGCCCACGGCGGGCAATGGATCCTCCCGGGGATCGGGCCGGTGTTCTCCCCTGGTCAGGGTCTGCGCCCACAGTACGCCCGGGGCAGCTTTGGAGAGCGGCCGCGACTGATTGTCTCCCGCGGAATCGGCAACGCCGAGTTCCCCCTGCGGCTCTTTAACCACCCGGAGATCATCGTGCTGCACTTAAATCCAACAAAAAAATAGCCCTGCAAAAGCGACGCAAAGGTCAATTACGGATCAAACTTGCTTGCAGACTGCGAGAAAACGAGATGAATTTCGTATTTTGTGAGCGGGAGCCGTACGCCGGTACTGCCCCCGAACAAAAGACGAAAAGCGCCAAAAGTGGCTTGAACTCAATGTTCAAGCCACTTTTTTGATTTTCAAAAGATAAAAAGCATTTTTGGCTGGAGCAAGCCCCAGCCCTACAAATGATTTCTACACATTTTTCCCAGCGCGGTTTAGCCGCTTTATCCGCAGTCTGATATGACTTCTACAATTTTGCAGCCTTGCCGCACCGGCTTGGTGACGGCTATATCCTTGGCAAAAGGTGCCAAAGCTTGTGCCGCTGCCAGGGCCTGTGCTTTGTCAGTGAAAATGCCAAAAAGGGTTGGCCCGCTGCCACTCATACAAACACCTGCTGCACCGGCTGCACGAAGCACTTCTTTCATCTCAATACGGCCGGGCACCTCCACAAACTGCTCAAACACATTTTCCAGCTTGCCGCAAATGGCAGGCAGATCCCGATTCTGCACCGCAGTGAGCATACCCAGTTGGTCCGCATTATGGGTCTTGCCATTGGTGTCAAACAAGCCGTAGGCCTTGCCGGTATTCACGCCAAAGTCCGGCTTTGCCAGTACAATATGACAAGACGGCATAGGCTTTAAGGGACTGAGCACCTCGCCAATCCCCTGTGCAAGGCAAGTGCCGCCTACAATGCAGAAGGGCACATCCGCACCGATCTGCACGCCCATGGCGCACAGCTGGTCCGTAGATAAACCAGTACCCATCAGCCGGTTCAGGGCTACCAGCACCGCCGCACCGTCTGCACTGCCGCCGGCTAGACCCGCTGCGTGGGGAATGTGCTTCTCCAAGTGAATATGCAGTCCCGGACGGCGCAGCCCGGTGGTCTTAAAGAACAAAGCGGCCGCTTTCCATGCAATATTTTTATCGTCCAGGGGAATATCATCAATACTGGCAGTCAGCCGCAGCTTGCGCCCCGGCTCACGCTCCACGGTCACCCGATCGGCCACGCCCACGCTCTGCATAATCATAAACAGATCATGGTAGCCGTCGGTGCGGCGACGGATAATATCCAGCATTAAGTTGATCTTGGCATACGCCAGCACTTCTACGCGTTTAACGGTCATGCTCGTCCTCTAATTCTTTCACAAATTCACCGATACGGGTGACAGCCTCTTTAATGTTCTCAATAGAATAGCAGTAAGACACGCGGATAAAGCCCTCGCCGCATTCGCCAAAGGCGTTGCCGGGCACCACAGCCACCCGCTTGGAATAAATGAGCCGCTCGCAAAATTCCTCGGAACTAAGGCCGGTGGATTGAATGCAAGGGAACAAATAAAACGCTCCCTCCGGCTCAAAACAGGGCAGCCCGATCTCACGAAATGCGTGCACGGTAAAGCGGCGGCGCATATCATAATCCCGGCGCATTTTATCAATGTCCCCGTCCCCATGGCGCAGCGCCTCAATGGCAGCCGTTTGACTGGTGGTAGGGGCGGACATAATGGCAAACTGGTGCAGCTTGGTCATCTGCTGAATAATAGGCGCAGGCCCCAGTGCATAACCCAGGCGCCAGCCGGTCATGGAATAGGTCTTGGAAAAGCCGTTGATAACCACCGTGCGCTCTGCCATACCGGGCATGGCAGCAATGGAGGTGTGGTCCACACCGCCGTAGGTCAGCTCGCTGTAAATCTCATCGGACAGCACATAAATCTTGTGCTTTTGCAGCACTCGACAAATGGGCTCCAAGTCCTCTCGGCGCATCACCGCACCGGTGGGATTGTTGGGGTATGGGAACACCAGCAGCTTGGTCTTAGGCGTAATAGCAGCTTCCAGCGCGGCAGCCGTCAGACGGAAGTTGTCTTCTTCCTTCGTTACCAGCGGCACAGCCACGCCGCCGCTAACCTCCACCAGCGGTTTGTAGCACACAAAGGACGGCTCCACCACCAGCACCTCATCACCGGGGCACACCAGTGTGCGGATGGCCATATCAATGCCTTCGGAGCCACCAACTGTCACCAGCACCTGATTTTCAGCCCTGTACTGCAAATGATACCGGCGGGCATAGAAGGCACAGATCTCCTGCCGCAGGGACAGCAGCCCGGCGTTGGCAGTGTAGCGGGTAGCGCCCCGGTCTAAGGAGTCGATCCCCTCTCGGCGGATATGCCAGGGGGTCAAAAAGTCCGGCTCGCCCACGCCAAGGGAAATCACGTTATCCATCTCCTCTGCAATGGAAAAGAACTTGCGGATACCGCTGGGTTTTACATTGCAAAGAGCGGGATTCATATCATTTTCATATTGGATCACAGAGAAATATTCCCCCGATCGTCCGTATTCTTCTGTGCAAAGAGCATGCCCTGCTCTTTATACTTCTTTAGGATAAAGTGGGTGGCGGTCGACACCACATCTTCCATGGGCGACAGGCGGCTGGCAACGAACATGGACACCTCCTGGAAGGACTTGTCCGTCACCAGGCAAAGACAGGTCATACCCACCGCTCATCAGGAAAATGCTCTCCACTTCTTCCAGCGCCGCAATGCGCCGGGCAATATCGTCAAAGCCGTGACCGAACTTGGGCTGCACTTTGATTTCGATCAGTGCAGTCACCGTTTCGTCCCCGGCTTTTTCCTTATCCAAAATGGCGCAATAGCCTTTGATCACGCCGTCCGCTTCATATTGGCGCACCTGCTGTGCCACCTGCGCTTCGTCCCGATCCAGCGCCGCCGCCAACTCTGCATTGGTCAGGCGAGGATTCTCTTTGATCAAACTTAACAGTTCATCCATCATATCGTTTTCTCTCCTTGTATTTAAGCAATGGGCACCAGCATAGGCTCCCGGCGGTTGAAGATGGTCACATAGTCAAACCCACACTTCTTGGCCAGCGCCATACCCTTGTCCACATTGCCGCACAGCTTTTCCGGCACATGTGCGTCCGACCCAACGGTAATATACTGCCCGCCCATATCGTGAAAGCGCTGTATGTACGCTTCCCCGGGCAGGGTGTCACCCAGAGGCATGGCAATGCCGCTGGTGTTGATTTCTAAGGCTTTATGGTTCTTAATAAGCGTTTCAAAGATCTCGCCGATCACATCGTCAAACCGGGTCATATCCACCGGGATCTTCTGCTTCCCAACCATATACCGCAGTGGGTAGGTCAGGTGCGCCAGAGAATCAAAGCCGTCCCATTTTGCCAACTCCAGTTCCTTTTGAAAATACCGGCTCAGCAGGTCATAAACATCTTTATCCTTATAATCCATAAAAAAGAAGTCTTCCATCTCCGGCAGATTATGGATGGATCCAAGCACAAAATCATAATTAAACTTATCCAGAATATGATTTGCCAGCGGGATATTATAAATGGCCTGGCCCAGCTCAATCCCCTGGAGCACCAGCAGTTGACCCTCAAAGTACCGCTTGCACTCAAAGGTCTCTACATACTGATTGGTACACAGCGCGCGAAAGTCCTCGGTCTTTGAGTCAATCTCGCAGTGATCGGTAATGGCAATACAGGACGCGCCTTTGGCCACCGCCGTCTCGCACAGCAGCATACAGGACTGTTTGCCGTCAAAGGAATGATCTGAGTGGGTGTGCAGGTCTACCAAATTTTCGTAATGCACAATTTCATCTCCAATCCGCTTGTTGCACAGTATTTTACCACAATCGGCGGAAGTTGAAAATATATTTTGCGCTTTTATTGAAAAAATTTTACATCTTTGTTATAATCATTAGAAAATAAAAGACAAAACGGAGGTCTTGATAATGAGAGCAGTCATCACAGTTGTAGGTAAAGATACCGTGGGCATTCTTGCCAAGGTGTCTGCCATCTGTGCCGAACACCAGGTGAATATTGTAGAAGTGACCCAGTCCATCTTGCAGGATATGTTCTGCATGATTATGATGGCGGACCTGACCCGGTGCAACACTTCCCTCTCCGCCCTATCCGGCGAATTGGAGAACTTTGGCAAAGAAAGCAATCTTTCTATCCATGTGATGCATGAGGATATCTTTAACTCCATGCACAAGATTTAACAGGAGGCACTCCATTGATCAATACTTACGATATTTTAGAAACCATTCGTATGATCCAGGACGAGTGCCTGGACATTCGTACCACCACCATGGGCATTTCCCTTTTAGACTGTGCCGATACGGATATTGACAAGGCTTGCGCCAAGGTGTATGACAAAATTTGCACTAAGGCGGAGAAGCTGGTCCAGACCGGCGAGGACATTGAGCGGGAATACGGTATTCCTATTATCAACAAGCGAGTCAGCGTGACCCCCATTGCCATTATGGCAGGCATCAGCGGCGGCGACCCGGTAAAGTACGCCCTGGCGCTGGAAAAAGCAGCCCGCACCATCGGGGTGAACTTTATCGGCGGTTACAGTGCCCTGGTACAAAAGGGATTTGCCGCCGGGCGACCGGGAGCTGATTGACTCCATCCCCCGCGCGCTGGCAGAGACGGAGCACATTTGCTCCTCCGTAAACATCGGTTCCACCAAAGCCGGTATCAATATGGACGCGGTAAAGCTGATGGGTCAAAAAGTCAAGGAAGCTGCAGAGCTGACCAAAGAGAACGACTGCATCGGCGCCGGCAAGCTGGTGGTGTTTTGCAACGCCCCGGAGGATAACCCCTTTATGGCCGGTGCCTTTCACGGTGTGTCCGAGCCGGACTGCGTGATCAATGTGGGTGTGTCCGGCCCTGGTGTGGTGCGCGCGGCTGTTGCCAAGTTCCCGGACTACTCCATTAACGATATTGCAGAGCTGATTAAAAAGACCGCCTTTAAAGTCACCCGTATGGGTCAGCTGGTAGGCGTAGAGGCCTCTCGGCGTCTGGGCGTGCCCTTTGGCATTGTGGACCTGTCCCTGGCTCCCACCCCAGCGGTAGGCGACTCCGTGGCCCATATTTTGGAAGAGATTGGCCTGGAAAAGTGCGGCGGCGCAGGCACCACAGCTTGCCTGGCTATGCTCAACGATGCTGTCAAGAAAGGCGGCGTGATGGCCTCCTCCAGCGTAGGCGGCCTGTCCGGCGCCTTTATCCCGGTATCTGAGGACGCAGGTATGATCGACTCAGCCCACTGTGGCGCGCTGACCATTGAGAAGCTGGAAGCCATGACCGCTGTTTGCTCCGTGGGTCTGGATATGATCGTCATCCCCGGCGACACCACACCGGAGGTGATCAGCGGCATTATCGCCGACGAGGCCGCCATCGGTATGGTCAACTGCAAGACCACCGCCGTGCGCGTGATTCCCGCCATCGGCAAGCAGGTAGGCGACGAGCTGGAGTTCGGCGGCCTGCTGGGCGCCGGCCCTGTCATGAAAGTGAACACCGGCTCCCCCGCCAAGTTCATCAACCGCGGCGGCAAGATCCCCGCACCGCTCCATAGCCTGAAAAACTAATGGATATACACCAAAAGGCACAGCATTACGCTGTGCCTTTTTTCTTTATAGCTTTTTGCTTTATCCGTCCATGACCCGGCGCATTTTTTGCAGGACGGCTTTTTCTTTACGGGAGACCTGCACTTGGGACAGACCCAGAATTTCCGCCGTTTTGCACTGGGTCAGGCCCTTATAATAGCGCAGTTCAACCAGCATTTGCTCGCTTTTTTCCAGACCGTCCATGGCTTGCAAAACGGTCAGCCGATCAAACAGTTGTTCGCTGTCATCCACCGGAATATCCAGTGTGGTATCTCCGTCCTCACCGGCACTGTTGATGGACACCGTAGGCTGCATAACACCTACGATCTCCGCCGCCTCTGCCGGATCGCAAGACAGCAGCTCCGCCAGTTCGCCAATGGTCGGCTCCCGCCCCTCCCGGCGCAGAAAGTCCTCCCGCAGTCGCGCGGCGTGGAGCGCCTTTTCCTTAAGCACCCGGCTGACCTTCACGGTGCCGCCGTCCCGAAACAGGCGCTTGATCTCGCCGATGATCACCGGCACTGCATAGGTAGAGAACGCATACCCCAGGGTCGGGTCAAACCGATCCACCGCCTTGATCAGCCCCACACAGCCGGACTGGTACAGATCGTCATACTCAATGCCCCGCCCGCGAAAGCGGTTGGCAACGGTATGCACGAGCCCCAGGTTCTCGCGGATTTGCCGCTCCCGCTCCGCAGTTACCATTTTTGCTTGCCGGTAATGCGCTTTTCCAGCACCACAGTGGTGCCTCTACCCGGCTTAGAAGTGACTCGCAGCTTGTCGCAAAAGCTCTCCATCACCGTAAAGCCCAGCCCGGCGCGCTCTCCCTCCCCGGTGGTATAAAGGGGGTCATAGCTTGCGGCACATCGACGATACCACAGCCCTTGTCCCGCACGGTTACCCGCACCGCCGGCGGGTCCAGCAGTACCGTATGTATATAGATCTTGCCGCAGCAATCCTTATAGCCGTGGACAATGCAGTTGGTCACCGCCTCTGACACGGCGGTTTTCAAGTCCGCCAGCTCCTCCAAGGTGGGATCCAGCGGTGCCGCAAAGGCAGACACCGCCACTCTTGCAAAGCCCTCATTGACGCTGCGAGCGTCCAAAGTCAAGCGAAATTCATTGGTCTTTTTCATCTTCGTTCTCCTTTATCAGTGCAATGCTCCCCAGCCCCGCCAGCTCCATAATCTTTTTGGTGCGGGCGGTCACATTCTTGATCTCCACCGTGCCTTGATAGCTGTGCACCAGCCGATAGCGACCCATCACCAGCCCAATGCCGCTGGAATCCATAAATGTGACATTCTTAAAATCCAAGATCAGGTGGCCGGGCAGCTTGTCCTGTATGGCGCTGTCGATCTGGCTGCGCACCGCAACGGCGGTATGGTGGTCGATCTCGCCAAACAGATAGGCAATGAGCAAATTGCCGCTGCTCTCTAAAGTTACATTCATACCATCACTCCAAAAAAATACCGGTCTGTTTACACTGTAACAGACCGGTTTTGCAGAATTTGCCGTATTGTGTTTTAGATCAAATCTTTTCTGATCTCCCGTGCTAAATAAAAAGAACCGCAGACCAAAACAAAGTCGCCGTCCGCCTTGGCTGCCGCCAGCGCCCGGTGTGGATTCGGCTCTGCGGTCACATCGGGGCAATACTTTCGCGCCGCCGCCGCCAAATCTTCCGCAGACAATGCACGCCCCATACCGGGCACGGTGGTGGCAATCACTCGACGACACCGGGGCAGCACCTGACAGAGATAACCGTCAATGTCCTTATCCTCCATCATCGCCAGTACGGCAGCAATGGGACGATCCGTTGGCAAATGGAGCAGCAGCGCCGCAGCACCGTCCGGGTTGTGTGCCCCGTCCAGTAACAAATTTTCGCCAAAGTGCTCCCGCCGGGCGGGCAACATAGGCAGTCCCGGCGTGGTATCCACGCCCAGCAGGCGCAGCACTTCCCCGGCCACCGCCAAATCATCCGCAATCGGGTCACCCTGCTCGGCAGCTTCCGTCACAGGGCAATGCAGCGCACGACACTGCTCCAAAAATACATCTTTGGCGGCAATATGGGGGTACAGCACCACCGGGCAACCGGGCTTGATAATGCCGCTCTTTTCCCGGGCAATGGCCTCTACCGTGTCGCCCAAAAACGCCGTATGGTCCAGCGCCACCTTGGCAAAGGCGCACACTGCCGGGTGAGCCAGCACATTGGTGCAATCCCCGGCGCCGCCCATACCGCACTCTACCACAGCGTAATCCACCCCGCAGCGGTAGAAATACAGGTACATCACTGCCGTAATCAGTTCAAATTCCGTCAACGGTTCCTTCGCAAAGACCTCTACACAGTCCGCAAAGTCCTGCTTGGAAATCATCCGGCCGTCCACGGTGATCTGCTCGCGAAAGTCCGTGACCCAGGGGGAGCTGAATACGCCCACCCGGTACCCGGCACGGCGCAGTCCATCGGCCACGGCAGCGCAAACGGTGCCCTTGCCGTTGGTGCCCGCCACATGGATCACCTGCAATTTGTTTTGCACACTGCCGGTCTTTTCCATAGCCGCCAACATGTGGGAAAGCCCCGGCTGCACGCCGAGGCTTTGCTTTTGTTTGATCAATTGAATTGCCGCTTCGTAGGTCATTTTACTTGCCCAAATTCTCCAGGGAGGAGCGCAAGTTAGCGATCTTTTCCGTCAACTTGGCGGCCTCGTCCCGGTTCTGCTGGACCACTTTCTCCGGTGCTTTGTTCACAAAGCCCGGGTTGTCCAGCTTCTTGTTGATAAAGGCCAGCTTTTCCTCGGCAGCAGCCAGTTCCTTTTGCAGGCGCTTGGCCTCTGCCTCAAAGTCCACCAGGTCACCCAGGGGAATATAAATCTTGGCGTCGTTGGTAACAATGGTCACCGTGTTGCCCAGGTCACCAAAGGCGTCTGCGATCTCCACATCGGAAGCATAGGCCAACCGCTTGATAAACTCACTGCCTACGGCGAACACATCGGCAAAGGCGGTCTCCACATAGACCTTGGACTTTTTGCTGGGGGGGATATTCATCTCCGCCCGGCGGTTACGGATGGCCCGAATGGCGTCCATAATCTTCTCCATCTGGGCTTCCTCATCCGCAAAGGACAGCGTCGGATCATATTCCGGCCACTTGGAGATCATAATGGACTCCGTATCGTGCGGAATAGCCTGATAAATTTCTTCTGTAATGAAGGGCATAAAGGGGTGCAGCAGCTTCAGAATATCCGTCAACACATACACCAGCACCGCCTTGGCGGTATCGGCGCCTGCGCCGGACTGCAAACGGATCTTGGCGATCTCAATATACCAGTCGCAGAACACATCCCAAATAAAATCATACAGCTTGGCAACAGCGATACCCAGTTCAAACCGCTCCAGGTTGTCCGTCACTTCCTTAGCCAGGGTATTGACCTTGGAGAGGATCCACTTGTCCTCAATAGCCAGATCCTTCGGTAGGCCCGGATAGCTGTAATCATTGCCCAGATACATCAGCACAAAGCGGGCGGCGTTCCACAGCTTGTTTGCAAAGTTGCGGGAGGCCTTTACCTTCTCGTCGGAGAAGCGCATATCGTTGCCCGGCGCATTGCCGGTAGCCAGAGTAAAGCGCAAGGCATCGGCGCCGTACTGGTCGATCACCAGCAGCGGATCAATACCGTTGCCCAGGGACTTACTCATCTTGCGACCCTGTGCGTCACGCACCAGGCCGTGGATCAGCACCGTGTGGAAGGGCACCTGGCCCATGTGCTCCACACCGGAGAAGATCATTCTGGCCACCCAGAAGAAGATAATGTCGTAGCCGGTGACCAGCGTATCCGTGGGATAGAAATACTCCAGTTCCTTGGTATCGTCCGGATAACCAAGGGTAGAAAACGGCCACAAGGCGGAGGAGAACCAGGTATCCAGGGTGTCCGGATCCTGGTGCACATGGTTGCTACCGCACTTAGAGCAAGTATGCACTTCCTGGGCAGACACCATCACCTCACCGCAATCGTCGCAGTAATAGGCGGGAATACGATGACCCCACCACAGCTGGCGAGAGATACACCAGTCCTTAATATTCTCCATCCAGTGGAAGTAGGTCTTGTCAAACCGCTCGGGAACAAACTTCACTTCCCCGTTTCTGACCACCTCCACAGCCGGTTTTGCCAGCGGCTCCATCTTCACGAACCACTGCTTACTAACCCGCGGCTCCACGGTGATACCACAGCGGTAGCACGTGCCTACATTGTGGCTGTAATCCTCAATCTCCACCAAAGCGCCCTCGGCTTGCAGGTCCTCAACAATGGCCTTACGAGCCTCGTAGCGATCCATACCGGCGTACTTGGGATAATCATCCACGATCTTGGCGTCCGGGGTCAGAACATTGATGACCTCTAAATTGTGGCGCAGCCCCACCTCAAAGTCGTTGGGGTCATGGGCCGGGGTGATCTTCACAACACCTGTACCGAACTCAATATCCACATAATCATCGGCAATCACGGGAATCTCTCTATGCACGATGGGCAGGATCAGGGTCTTGCCGACCATATCTTTATAACGCTCGTCATTGGGGTTCACCGCCACGGCTGTATCGCCCAGCAGGGTCTCCGGTCGGGTGGTGGCCAGCTCCAGGTAGCCGCTGCCGTCCTTAAAGGGATAGCGCAGGTGCCAGAAGTGACCGGCCTGATCCTCGTACTCCACCTCTGCGTCAGAGATCGAAGTCAGGCAGTGGGGGCACCAGTTAATGATGCGCTCACCCCGGTAAATCAGGCCCTTATCGTACAGCTTGCAAAAGACCTCGCGCACGGCCTTGCTGCATCCTTCGTCCAAAGTAAAACGCTCCCGATCCCAGTCGCAGGAGGAGCCAAGCTTTTTTAACTGCTCCACAATGCGGCCGCCGTACTGGGCTTTCCACTCCCAGGCACGCTCCAAGAACTTCTCCCGGCCGATCTCCTCTTTGGTGATGCCCTCTTTGCGCATGGCCTCTACGATCTTGGCCTCCGTTGCAATGGACGCGTGGTCCGTGCCCGGCAGCCACAGGGTCTCGTAACCCTCCATACGGCGCCAGCGGATAAGAATATCCTGCAAAGTCTCGTCCAACGCATGACCCATGTGTAGCTGGCCGGTAATGTTCGGCGGCGGGATCACGATGGTGTAGGGTTTCTTGTCCGGGTTCACCTCAGCGTGAAAATACTTGTGATCGCACCAGAATTTATAGGTGCGGTCCTCCACGTTTTGGGGGCTGTACTGTTTGTCCAACTCTTTTGCCATATTTTTTTGCTCCTTACAAAAATAAAAAAGCCCCGTCTCATAATGAGACGGAACTGAACTTCCGCGGTACCACTCAAATTGCGCGCCAAAACGCGCCGCTCTTGCCTTAACGCGGCACACGGGTGCGACTACTGCCTTTCACCGCACCGGCTCCCGGACTACCTTCCCGCACTGGGCGCGCCTGTTTGCACCGACCACAAGCTCTCTATGCCGCCGTCATGGGGTACTCCTTCCGTTCCTAGCCGTTTTCTATCGGTATTATAGTACCAAAACCGCCGCCCCTTGTCAAGCGGCAGCCGGGATTTTGCGCCCACAAAAGTATGCAAATCGGTTAAAGAAATCACATAACACAGATAAAACAACAACAGCCGCAAACAAAAAACGACTCCGGGTGCCTTGCAACACCCGGAGCGTATGTCCACTTATTATTTAGTTTTTATTTTCGGCACATAACGTACACACTGTTTAGCCCATTGGACCGTACCTCGTTTTTTAGATTTTGACAAATATTAAAGTTGAAAAAACGAAATTTACTTCTCCATTGGAATTCACCTGGTCGTAAAATACATCTTCTATGAAAGCACCGCCTGGCGGTACTCCCAGGTCACTTGCAGGTAGATGACCGATATATACCTTTACTATTCAGTTGAATCAGCGCCTGCCGTTCCAATCAATCCTGCATGATAACTCTTACTTTGCTCACTTGAGCTTGTGTGCGCCGTGCAATTCCGATTTGCACTCTGTCCATACACAAATCCGTTATACTCTATTGACGAGCGGTACAGGCGGTCTGCTGAAAGGGTTCACTCTCCATTGGACCGACCTCCTTATTAGATTGAACACGCCTTAACTACCTCCTAAGGCTTACCTCCTGTGTTCAACTACATAGTAGCACCAAAGTTGGCAGTTGTCAATAGGTTTTTGCATATTTTTTTGATTTTTTTGTGCATTACTGATAATGATTTTCCACATTACGCAAAATATGGGGTTTGTTCCCCGCCAACCACAAAATAGCCATTGACGGCAATGGGCAAATAGAGTATAATGCAAAAAGAAAGGCGTGAGAACTATGAGCGATAACAAAGAACTGTACGAACCGGACCTGATCTCCGTAACCGACGACGACGGCAACGAGATTGTATTTGAACTGCTGGAGCGGTACGAGACGGACGACGATGTGTATGTGGCCATCACCGAGTACCACGATGAGGCGGAAGAAATCGTAGAGGCAGACAACGAGGTCATTATTCTGAAAGTGCTGGAGGAAAACGGCGAGGAATATCTGGCCGAGATCGAGGACGAGATGGAATTTGAGCAGGTCTCCGATATTCTGATGGCTATGGTAGAAAAGAAATATGATGTAGAATATTTCGAGCCGGAGCAGTAAGAATAAGGACAGAACATCTGTTCTGCCCTTCTCGACAACCGTGTGATTTAATAACCCGAACAATTTTTTACAAGGGTTTCCTGCTCGGTCGGCAGGTATGCAGGCCTCCCCTGCGGGGACGATGGAAGCACAAAACCGAACGGCGGTCACCCACCTGCTTGAGATGCAGGTTATTCTCGTCACACGGCGGCTGGGCGGAATAAAGAGCGGAGCTTTGCGGCTTCGCTTTTTTTATACTTGATTTTTTTTGGCACAAAATGCTAAAATAAGAGCCGTTATGCGGGTATGGTGGAATTGGCAGACACGCAGGATTTAGGTTCCTGTGGGCAACCGTGCAGGTTCGACCCCTGTTACCCGCACCAAAAAGCACGACAGTTTCAGCTGTCGTGCTTTTTTCATTTCTATTTCTTTTTTCCGGATCGGTTGTCATAGGGTTTACCCTTTGCGGACTTTCCGTTAAAGCGATTGTTTCCGCCAACCGGCTTTCCGTAGCCGCGCACGCTCCCCTTTGCTTTACCACCGGAACGGTCACCCGGTCGTCCGCCGGGCGGTGCTGCCGGGATCAAACACTTAGGGCCATTGCCGATCAGATCTGTACGATGGGCTCGACGCAGTGCCTCAGAACAAAGGGCGTAGTTCTTAGGATTATAATACTGAAGCAGTGCCCGCTGAAGTGCCTTGTCGCGGGCGTTCTTTGCCACATAGACCGGCTCCATGGTGTACGGATCCAGCTCCGTATAGAACATACAGGTGGAGATGGTACCCGGGGTGGGATAAAAGTCCTGCACCTGCTCCGGGCGAATGTGATTTTTCTTTAAGAAACACGCCAGTTCAATGGCATCGTCCAACCGGGAGCCGGGGTGCGAGCTCATCAGATACGGCACCAGATACTGCTCCTTTTGGATTTGGCCGGTGTAAGTAAAATACCGGCGGGAAAACTCAATATACGCTTCAATATGGGGCTTGCCCATTTTGTCCAGCACCGCAGCGGAGCAGTGCTCCGGTGCCACTTTCAGCTGGCCGCTCACATGGTGCTGCACCAACTCCCGGAAGAAGCTGTCGTCCGGGTCGCAAAGCAGATAATCATAGCGAATACCACTGCGGATAAACACTTTCTTGACTCCATCCACCTGCCGCAGCGCCCGAAGAATGTCCAAATATTCCCGGTGGTCCGCCTGCAAATTGGGGCATGGTTTCGGCGCCAAGCATTTTTTGCCCTTGCACAGGCCGTGCTGCTCCTGCAAGGCGCAGCTAGGGTGGCGGAAGTTGGCGGTGGGGCCGCCCACGTCATGAATATAGCCCTTGAAGTCCGGCATTTGGGTAATCTTTTGCGCTTCAATCAGCAGGCTTTTTTTGCTGCGAGAGGTCACATAACGCCCTTGATGGAATGCAATGGAACAGAAATTGCACGCGCCGAAACATCCCCGATTGTGGGTTATGGAAAAGCGCACTTCTTCAATGCCCGGCACACCGCCCAACTTCTCATAACTGGGATGGTACGCCCGCATATACGGCAGGCTGTACACCCGGTCCAGCTCCGAGGTAGACAGCGGCTCCATAGGCGGATTTTGCACCACCATTACCTTGCCGTGGCGCTGCTTGAGCAGCTTGCCCCGCACATGATCCTGCTCGTCCTGCTCCAGTCGGCAAGAGCGGGCATATTCCTTTTTAGAGGCACACACATTCTCAAAGGAGGGGCACTCTACCCCGCCAAAGGGTGTATCTTTGGTGGGCACCGCATACATGGTGCCCCGAATGTCATGCATACTGCCCACCAGCTCACCCTCTCGCAGGCGGCGGGCGATCTCCGTTACCTGCTTCTCTCCCATACCGTAGATCAGCAGATCAGCGCCGGAGTCCACCAGCGCAGAGGGTCGAATGGCGTCGTCCCAGTAATCGTAATGCGCAAAGCGGCGCAGGGACGCCTCCAGCCCGCCTAAAATCACCGGACAGTCCGGGTAGGCCTCTTTTGCCAGGCGGGTGTACACATTCACCGCCCGATCCGGGCGCTTGCCGTGCTTGCCACCGGCAGTATATGCGTCGTCGTGGCGCAGCTTCTTAGCGGCGGTATAGTGCGCCACCATAGAGTCAATATTCCCGGCAGTGATCAAAAAAGCATACTTGGGCCGCCCGAATTTCTGAAAGTCCCGCACGCTGTGCCAGTCCGGCTGGCTAAGCACCACCACCTTGAAACCCTGGCTCTCCAGCAAGCGGGTAATGATGGCAGCGCCAAAGGACGGGTGATCCACATAGGCGTCACCCGTCACATACACAAAATCCGGTTGTTTCCACCCTCGCTCGCGCATTTCTGCCGGAGTAATGGGTAAAAAATCATTCTGCATCGGTTTGGTCCTCGTCTGACTCCGCTTCCTCAAAGCGCATTTGCTCAGCGGTCTCTGCATTCATTTTCGGTGCCGGGCCTTGGTTCTGCATTTCCAGCCACTGCTGTTTGTTGATCCGCACTTCACGCTTTTTAGCGCCGTCCTGGGGACCGATGATCCCCTTCTCTTCCAGCTGGTCCATAATTTTTGCCCCGCGGGCATACCCTACGGACAGCTTGCGCTGCAAAAAAGAGGTGGACGCGGTGCCGGTTTCCAGCACGATCTCCACCGCTTCCTCAAAGCGGGGATCCAGCTGTTCCGAACTCTCGTCGCCCTCAAAGGGACTTTTTTTATCCTGCACGGCCTTAGCCTCAATCTCTTTTTGAATTTCGTCGCTGTACTGGCTCTCGCCCTGGCTCTTTACAAAATCGCACAGGGACTCCACTTCTTCATCGCTGATATAGCAGCCCTGCACACGAATGGGCTTGGAGGAACCGATGGGCGCATACAGCATATCGCCGTAGCCCAGCAGCTTCTCGGCGCCGGAGGCGTCCAAAATGGTACGGGAGTCAATCTGCGAGCTGACGGTCAGCGCAATTCGTGACGAAATGTTGGCCTTGATTAGACCGGTAATTACATCTACGGAGGGGCGCTGGGTGGCGATCACCAGGTGCATACCCGCTGCACGTGCCATCTGTGCCAAACGGCAGATAGAGTCCTCGATCTCCTTAGGCGCCGCCATCATCAGGTCGGATAACTCATCAATGCAAATGACGATCTTAGGCATGGGCTGCATATCCTCATGCTTCTTCACATATTTGTTATAGCCCTCAATATCCCGTACGCCGGTGTCGCTAAAGGTCTGGTAACGCTTGAGCATCTCAGACACAGCCCAGCCCAGCGCACCTGCCGCCTTGCGGGGATCGGTCACCACCGGCACCAACAAATGGGGAATGCCGGAATATTTGCTAAACTCCACTTTTTTAGGGTCAATCAGTACCAACTTCACCTCATCCGGCTTGGCACGATACAAAATAGACACAATAATGCTGTTCATACACACGGACTTACCGGAACCGGTGGTACCGGCGATCAGCAGATGGGGCATCTTTGCCACATCGCAGTACACCGCATCGCCGGAAATATCCCGTCCAAGGCCCACAGACAGCATCGACCGCTGCTTGCCAAACTCCGGCGTGTCGATCAGCTCGCGCATAGATACGCCGCTTTTTACGGAATTGGGCACCTCGATACCCACCGCCGCTTTGCCGGGAATGGGGGCCTCAATACGCACATGGGTGGCCGCCAAATTCAGAGCAATATCGTCGGACAAATTGGTGATTTTAGAAATACGCACACCGGCAGCCGGTTTCAGCTCATACCGGGTCACGGTTGGGCCGCGGCTAATGTCCGTAATGGTGGCGTCCACATTAAAGGAATGGAGGGTGTCGATGAGCCGCTCCGCATTGGATTTCAGCTCCCCGCTCACATCTTTTACAGACTTATGCTGGGCAGGGGTCAGCAGGGATACCGGCGGCAGCTTATAATCAGCCACACCCGCTTCCATTTGGGCATCCGTGACGGTAAAGACTTCCGACGGATCCGTTTTCTTCGGATCGGCCTCCTCGGTGGCCTTGTCCACAATCTCATCCAAGGACTTTGCCTTTTCCGGGGCAGACTGTTTTTTCTCTGCTATTTTTTTGCTGTGCTTCTGATTCAGTTCTTTTACAATACTGTCTGTATCCACAGCGTCCGTATTCTTCTTTTTGCCTTTTTGCGCAGGCGGCTCCTCCTCCGTCTCCTGTTCGCCGGGGGCGTGCGCGTCCAGGGGCACATCAATATTGGCCTGGCGGCGCTCCCGGTACACCTCAATGGCATCCCCTGCCTTTTCATAGGCTTTCTTTGCGGGTTGTGCCGCGCCGTTTAAGAATTGCATCACCGTCAGCCGCGCCAGCAGCATAAAGTCCACCACCAGCAGCACCAAATCCACGATAATGGCCGGTGCCTTGCCAAAGGTCAGCAGTGCCCAACCGATAAGCGCACCGAAAAAGCCGCCATTAAATTCATAAGGCGCCTGGGTGTAGCCCAACTTCACGCTGTCTGCAAATTTCAACCCGGTAGGGTTCTCAATAATATGGATCAGTGCTGCAATCAGCAGCACGATAATCACACTCTCCACACCCTTGGCGATCAGCTCTCGGGGAGACACGGGGGACTTTTGTGCTGCTGTCCCCTCTTCCATCGCGCGTTTTTTGGCCTTGTTCTCCTTGTAGGAATAAAGGAGAATGATCGCCACCGCCAGTATGGGAAACAACACGGCCGCCAACATGCCAAACAGCCCTAAGTACACATTATGTACCACTTTCCATGCGCCGTCGCCGCCGATCACCGCAACGAAGAAAAAAATCACCGACAAGGCAAAAATTGCCACGCCGACAATACGGCTGATGTTCTCCTGACGCTTGGCGGCAGCCACTTGGGCTTCCAGCTCCATTTGCTCCCAACGAGCCTGTTCCGCCTTCGTGCGCTTTTTTGGCGCCGGAGCAGTCCCGCGGGCCGCAGCTTTCTTTTCCTCCCGGCGATGACCCCGGGCATTCTTCTTTTGTACATTCGCCATTTTATCTGTCCTTAAAAGCTAAAATTATCGTAAAATCAGTTCAAAAATACCCACCACGACACACACACCGGCCAGGGCAAAATCGTAATAGGCAAACGCCTTAAGCTTGCCCCCGTGCAAGATCCACAGCATCAGCTTCACCATAAAATAGGTCACCGCCGCGCTGAGTACAACCGCCAAAATACCGGCAATGATATTTACATAAGTCACGCAGGTGCAAATTTCCACCACGCCCAGCACCAACAGGGTCAGCACGCTGGACACCGCCGCAAAGCGGTAAGAGATTTTGCGTGCCACGCCCATCATCACGCCCAGGCAGAATAGCACGCCCATATAGGACAGCCCGGCAATGGGCAGAGAAAAGGCGGCGGCAAACCCCAAGATTAAAGCAGCGTACCAGTCCACATTCTTTTGGGGACCGTGCTTTTTCATTTGCAGCAGCGCCAGCAGAATAAGCCCGCCTGTGAGGGCGAAAAACACACCCTCGTCCAGCAGTGTGCCGTTATAACCCATGCTGCGAAACAGGCCGTACACATTGCCGTACTTGCCTGCCGGCACCAACAGCAAAACCATCGGCAAAAAGCCCAGCACCGTGCCGAACATAAACCGGCGTGCACCGCCGGGGTTTACAAATGGATTTTGCTTTGCAAACGCATCTTTGAAAAAGGCGATAAACTCGCCAAACAGCCGCACAAACAGCTTAATGAACACCAAGAAGATACCCAGTGCAATACCAATATGTACCAGCCCGGTCAGCTCGCTGCCATTGCCGCTGAACCGACCGGAAAAATCGTGAAAAATCGCCGAATGCCCACTTTCAGACACCGGGAGTACCCAGGTGACTGCCTGTGCGACGGCTTGAAATATCGCAGTTAAAAACCACATGATCCTGCCCTCCGAACAAAGAAGCGCCCTCCAGACTGTACCCGTTGTTCAGGTAGTCAAAAGGGTTACTGGAGCGGGGCGCCCGGCTGCCCTGCGCCGCCTGGTAGAACACATCCGCCTGGCTAATGACCGTCCACAGCATGGTGCTCCTCCTCAATGGTGCGGTTGAGAAACGCAAGTGCGTCACTAAGACCGCCCATTTGGTCAATAAGCCCGCAGTCCACAGCACCGGCACCGTCCAGCACCGTGCCTACATCCATCACCAGTTCCCCGGTCTTCATCATCAGGGCACGGAAATCGTCTGCGCTGATCTTGGCATTATGCGCAATAAAGCGCACGATCCGATCCTGCATTTTCTCAAAATAAGACAGGGTCTGGGGCACACCCAGTACCAGGCCGTTCATACGCACCGGGTGCACCGTCATGGTGGCGCTGGGCACAATAAAACTGCGCCGACAGGACACCGCCAGGGGCACGCCGATGGAGTGGCCGCCACCCAGCACCAGAGAGGCGGTGGGCGTTCGCATGGTGGACAGCAGCTCGGCAATGGCCAGCCCTGCCTCCACATCGCCGCCCACGGTGTTGAGAATAATCAGCAGGCCCTCTACATCGTCGCTTTCCTCAATGGCCACCAGCTGCGGGATTACATGCTCGTACTTGGTGGTCTTATTTTGACTGGGCAAAATATAGTGGCCCTCGATCTGGCCGATCACCGTTAAGCAGTGAATAAAATGGCCGTCCTTCTGTACCGTGATGGAGCCGGTCTGCAAATTGGGTTGCAGATCTTCCGTCTGCGCTTCTTCGTTCTCTATTTCCTTTTCTGTATCCTCGTTTGTGTGCGGCATACCATTCCTCCCGGAATTAGTATGCCCGTTTCTCCACATTCAACGATAATTTTAGCATAAGGCGGGCAGAAATTCAACAATATAATGAAATCTAATTATTAAATCTTTATTCTAATTGACATTGCCGCCGATTTATTATAAAATGGGGTTTGACAATTCTTTGAACAACTCAGGAGGTTTTTTGAACAATGGGTCTTACACTTGCACAAAAATTGATCAAATCCCACCTGGTCGAGGGTGAAATGATCCCCGGACAGGAAATTGGGCTGAAAATTGACCAAACCCTTACGCAGGACGCAACCGGTACCATGGCGTACCTGGAATTCGAGGCTATGGGGGTCGATCGGGTCAAAACCGAGCGCTCCGTGGCGTACATCGACCACAACACCCTGCAAACCGGCTTTGAGAACGCCGACGACCACAGATACATTCAGACCGTGACGAAGAAGCATGGCATTTACTTCTCCCGCCCGGGCAACGGCATTTGCCACCAGGTGCACCTGGAGCGCTTTGGCATTCCGGGCAAGACCTTGATCGGCTCTGACAGCCACACCCCCACCGGCGGCGGTATCGGTATGCTGGCTATGGGCGCAGGTGGTATGGATGTGGCCGTAGCCATGGGCGGCGGCACCTACTATATCCCCATGCCCACCATGACCCGCATCAATCTGACCGGCTACTTAAAGCCCTGGGTCTCTGCCAAGGATGTGATCCTGGAAGTGCTGCGCCGTATGACCGTTAAAGGAGGCGTCGGCAAGATCATTGAGTACGGCGGCGAGGGCGTAAAGACCCTGTCCGTACCGGAGCGCGCCACCATCACCAACATGGGTGCAGAACTGGGCGCTACCACCTCCATCTTCCCCTCTGACGAGATCACCCTGGCGTTTCTGAAAGCCCAGGACCGCGCAGACGACTGGACGGAGATTCTGCCGGATCCGGACGCGCAGTATGACGAAGTGATCGATATTGACCTGTGCGCACTGGAGCCCATGGCTGCCTGCCCGCACATGCCCGATAAAGTCAAAACCACCGAGGAGATCGGCAAGATCAAGGTGGATCAGGTAGCCATCGGCTCCTGCACCAACTCCTCTTTTGTGGATATGATGAAAGTTGCCAAGATCTTGAAAGGCAAAACCGTGTGCCCCACCGTTTCTCTTTGCATTGCCCCCGGCTCCAAGCAGGTGCTGAATATGCTGGCTATGAACGGCGCACTGGGCGATATGATCGGCGCCGGTGCCCGCATTCTGGAGTCTGCCTGCGGTCCGTGTATTGGTATGGGTCAATCCCCCAACAGCGGCGGCATCTCTCTGCGTACTTTTAACCGGAACTTTGAGGGCCGCAGCGGCACAAAAAGACGCCGGTATCTACCTGGTATCTCCGGAAGTGGCGGCAGCCTCCGCCCTCACCGGTTATCTGACCGATCCCCGGGATCTGGGCGAGGCTCCCACGGTGGAAATGCCGGAGCACTTTACCATTAATGATAATATGATTGAGCCCCCGGCCGGTCCGGAGGAAGCCGCCAGCATAGAGGTGCTGCGCGGGCCCAACATCAAGCCCTTCCCCAAGACCGAACCGCTGCCGGAGAGCATTACCGCTAAGGCTGTGCTGAAAGTGGGCGACAATATCACCACTGACCACATTATGCCCGCAGGCGCCAAGATCCTGCCCTACCGTTCAAACATTCCGCACCTGAGTCAGTTCTGCTTCGGCGTATGCGATGAGAGCTTCCCGGAGCGCATCAAAGCCGAGGGCAAAGGCATCATCATCGGCGGCGCCAACTACGGCCAAGGCTCCTCTCGTGAGCACGCGGCACTGGTGCCCCTGTACCTGGGTGTTAAAGCGGTCATCACCAAGTCCTTCGCCCGTATCCATGTGGCGAACCTGGTCAACGCCGGTATTCTGCCTTTCACCTTTGCCAATGAGGCAGATTATGATCGCATTGACCAGATGGATCAGCTGGAACTGGCAGACATTCGCACCGCTATGGAGAACAACACCCCGGTGGTACTGAAGAACCTGACCAAGAATGAGGAATACCCCCTGGACGCCAGCCACCTGTCTGCCCGTCAGCGCGCCATGCTGCTGTGCGGCGGTCTGCTGGACTACACCAGAGAGAGCAATAAATAAGCAATTTTACAGATTGGAGAACCGTTATGACTGATGAGAAACAAGCCATTGACGCGGCAGTAGAACAGTTCCGCTCCCTGATGGAGAGCCAGCTGGCTCGCGCCAAGAGAATTCGCGAGGATAAGGACTTTACCGACTTTGACGCGCTGGACACCATTGTGATCGGTATTTGCGGCGGCGACGGTATCGGCCCCGTCATTACCAAGGAGAGCGAGCGCGTGCTGTCTTTCCTGCTGAAGGACGAAGTGGCCAGCGGCAAGATCCGGTTTAAGGAGATCGACGGCCTGACCATTGAGAACCGTGCAGCCTGCAACAAGGCCATTCCAGACGATGTACTGGCCCAGCTGAAAGCCTGCAATGTAATTTTGAAAGGCCCCACCACCACGCCCCGCGCCGGGGATCCGTGGCCCAATGTGGAGTCTGCCAATGTGGCAATGCGTAAAGAGCTGGACCTGTTTGCCAATATGCGCCCGGTTAAGGTACCGGAGCAGGGCATTGACTGGACCTTCTTCCGTGAGAACACCGAGGGCGGCTATGCCATCGGCTCTTACGGTGTGAACATCACTGACGACCTGGCCGTGGACTTTACTGTGGCCACGCGGGAAGGCTGCGAGCGTATTGCCCGCTTGGCCTACGACTACGCCCAAAAGAACCACAAGGGCAAGGTATCCATCATTACCAAAGCCAACATCATTAAGACCACCGACGGCAAGTTCTTAAAGACTGCCCAGATGATCGGCCAGGAATACCCGGAGATCGTCACCGACGACTGGTATATAGATATCACCACCGCCAAGCTGATCGACCCCATGCGCCGCAAGGACTTTAAGGTCTTTGTGCTGCCCAACCTGTACGGCGACATTATCACGGACGAGGCTGCCGAGTTCCAGGGCGGTGTCGGCACTGCCGGTTCTGCAAACATCGGCAAGAAGTATGCAATGTTTGAGGCCATTCACGGCTCCGCACCCCGCATGATCAAAGAGGGCCGCGGCCAGTACGCTGACCCCTGCTCCATGCTGCGTGCCACCGTTATGCTGCTGTCCCACATTGGGTACCAAAAGCAGGCGGACGCTCTGGAGGCTGCGCTGGACAAGTGCATGTTTGAAGAAAAGAAGCTGGTAATCACCGGCCGTGCGGACGGCTGCACCTGCAGCGAATTTGGCGACTATGTGATGGACACCATCACCCGGATGACCAAATAAAATCGTTCTTTTGAGAGGGATGAACCCTATGGAAAAAAGAGAAAATATATCCATGTCCATCATCAAGCGTCTGCCCCGATACTACCGATTTTTGCAGAGTTTGAAGGACAATGGCATTGTGCGCATCAGCTCCAAGGAGCTGGCGGACCGTATGGGCCTGACTGCCTCCCAAATTCGCCACGACTTTAACAGCTTTGGGGGATTTGGCCAGCAGGGTTACGGCTACAATGTGCCGGAGCTGCAAAAGCGCATTGGCGAAATTCTGTGTGTGGATAAGGAATTGAAAACCATTTTGATCGGTGCCGGCAACCTGGGTAAGGCGGTATCCAACAAGATCTTTATCCGGCAGAGCGGCTTTAAGCTCATTGGCATTTTTGACAAGAACGAAGCCATCTGCGGCAACATGATCAAGGGCATTCCTGTGCGCCACATCAATTATTTGGAGAACTTCTGCATTGATAACCAGCCGGTGTGCGCTGTAATCTGTATTCCCGGCGCGATATGCAGGAGATCACGGATATGCTGGTGCGCCTGGGCGTGCGGGCCTTTTGGAACTTTAGCAATTACGACATTGCCATGGCCCACCCGGAGGTGCTGGTGGAGAATGTGCACCTGAACGACAGTCTGATGACCCTGGGCTACCTGACCAACACCTCTTTGGCAGAGGACGAAGCGAGGTAACACAGTGAAACAGATTAGCACAAAAGAGATCGTAGATCTGTTTGCCTACAACAAGGACTCTGCGGTTTTGGTAGAGAAACGCCCCCTGCCCGGCAACGCCCAATACAAGGTGAACTACTCGGTGGTGAACTTTGCCACAGGCGAGCAGGAAGTGATCACCAAAAGCGCCTACCTGCTGCGCAAATTTGGCTCTGCATTCCAAAAAATCAGTACCGAGATTCCAAACTTTGTTCAGTGCGACGCGGCGGTGCTCTATGACCGGCGGGTACTGGTGATCTACCCCAACGGCGAGGCCGGTATTTTTGACCGAGAGGGCACGCTGGAATGGAACGGTATGTTCCAGTACCACGACGCCCCGGTGAAGCACCTGGCGCTGGAGGAGAAGTATTTTTGGAGCGTTTGTCCCGGCGAGAATGCGGTGATTCGCTACGCCTGCCAAAATATGAAGGTAGACCTGCGCATCGGCGGCAAGGACGCCCAAACCTTTGTTAATCCTCAGCATATCTGCCAGTACAACGGCGATCTGTATGTGGCCTGCGGCGGCAACAAAATCCGTAAGATTGATGGTATGGACTATACCGTGTCTGACTACCGCACTTTTTCTCAGCAGGTAAAAAGATACCACAAATTCGGTCAGTACGCCCTGGTGGTGCTGGAAAGCGGCACCTACCTGGTGGACGAAACCAAAGAATGACCCTTACATAAAAACAAGGCATACGCCCGCAGGTGTATGCCTTGTTTTTATGCCATTAGGGCGCAAAAAAGCCGCAGGCAATGCCTGCGGCTATCTTATTTAATTACAGCTTTACCCTCTGTCCATACCGATCTCTTCGATCATCTCGTGGATCACATCGGCAGAGGCGGCAAACTTGGCTTTTTCTTCCTCATTCAAGTCCATTTGGAGCACCTCACGCACACCGTTGCGATTCACCACCGCAGGCACGCCGATATAAATGCCCCGCTGACCGTATTCCCCTTTCAGGTACGCAGACACGGTAAAGATAGAATTCTCATCAAAAAGGATGGCACGGGTCAATCGTGCCAGCACCATACCGATACCGTAATAAGTGGCCTTTTTGGCCTTGATGATGGCATAAGCGGACTCCTTTACATCCACGGCAATCTGCTTCATATCCTCATCCAGGGCAGGATGCGTGGCCTTAAAGTCGTCCAACGGTTTTACGCTGATCAGCGCCTGGCTCCAGGGCACAAACTCCGAGTCCCCATGCTCGCCAATCACGTAGGCGTGCACATTGCGGGGGTTCACATGGAAATAATCGCTCATCATATGGCGCAGGCGGGCGCTGTCCAACGAAGTGCCGGAACCCACCACTCGATTGGCCGGAAAGCCGGACAGAGTATAGACCACCTGGGTCATAATATCCACCGGGTTAGAGGCCACCAGGAAAACGCCGTTAAAGCCGCTGGCAATAATGGGCTGCACAATGGAGCTGAAAACCTTGTAATTCTTTTGCAGCAGATCCCGGCGGCTCTCACCGGGCAGCTGGGGCGCACCGGCACAGATCACAACCAGATCTGCGTCGCTGCAGTCGCTGTACTCCCCTGCTTTGATCTTCATGGAACTGGGCGCAAAGGGCAGACCGTGAGACAGATCCGCGCCTCACCCCAAGCGCGCTCCTTGTTGATGTCGATCAGTACCAACTCATCGCAAATATTCTGGTTCAGCAGCGCATAAGCAAAGCTCATACCTACCATACCAACGCCTACAATGGCCACTTTTTTCTTATCTGACAACATTTGAATGCCTCCCAAAGGACCACCTCTGCTCTATTATTTGAAGAACAAAGGTAATTTTTCCAGGTAAATAATGTCTTTCCGATCGGCGCGTCCCTCAGCCAAGGGCGCGGCGCTGGCCACGATATTTGCACCGAACAGAGCCACCAGTTGCTGCAGCGCCTTTAAGCTGTCTCCGGTGGAGATCACATCGTCCACCAGTAACACGCGCTTGCCGTCCAGCAGATCGCCGTCCTCATGACCCAGGTACAGGGTCTGCTCCTTTTGGGTGGTGATGGAATGCACGGTTACCTTCTCCGGTCGGTCCATATACACCTTAACACCCTTGCGAGCCACAATGTATTTTTTGCCGCTTTGGCGGCTCATTTCGTAAGCCAGCGGAATACTCTTGGCCTCCGGAGTCACAATATAGTCAAATTCCGGCACCTTTTTCAGCAGCGCTTCAGCGCAAGCCTTGGTTAGCTCCACATCACCAAAAAAGATAAAGGCCGCAATGTCCATACTGTCAGACACGGGGAAGCGCTTTAGCTGCCGCTCCAGCCCGGCAATATGTAAGGTATAATATGCATCGCTCATAAAATCTTCTCCCCCAGTTCCGTACCGCCGATCACATGAAAATGCAGGTGCATCACACTCTGCCCTGCATCCGCCCCACAGTTGGAGATCACTCGGTAAGAGGTAATCCCCTGGGACGCTGCGATCTGCGGGATCGTTTCAAAAATATGGGCAACCACGGCACTGTTGTCTGCCGTGATGGCGTTCACATTCTCAATATGTGCTTTAGGCACCACAAGAAAGTGCACCGGTGCCACCGGGTTCAGATCCTTAAAGGCCAGAATTTGATCATCCTCATACACCTTGGTGGAGGGAATATTGCCGCTGACGATCTCACAAAACACACACATTTGCACTGCTCCTTACTGGATCATATCCCGTACCAGCGCAGCAGCCTGAGCCATTGCATCCGGCAATTTGTCTACATTCTTACAACCGGCCATGGCGCTGTCCGGGCGACCGCCGCCGCCACCGCCGGCCAGCTTGGCAATCTCACGCACCACATCGCCGGCCTTTACGCCGCGGGCAATGGCTTCCTTGCCGCAGACGGCAACGATATTGGCTTTTTCGCCGTTAACACCGGCCACCACAGCCACCACATTGTCGCCTTTGTTCTTTAATTCATCGCCCATAGAACGCAGCGCGTCCGGAGCCACATCCGTCAAAGTGGCGGTATAGAATGCCAGGCCGTCCAGGTCAACTGGTGCGGCAAACAGGTCTGCGCTCTTTAAGTGCGCCAGTTCCTCTTTCAGGCTCTTGATCTCCTTATCTTTGGCCTTATCGCTGTCTGCCAAGGCGGCCAGCTTTTCCGGCAGGTCGTGAACGGCGCTCCTCAGCATTGCCGCAGCGCCGGACAGCATACCGTCCGCCTGATAAATATGGGCCAGTACATTGTTGCCGGTGAGTGCCGTAATGCGGCGCACGCCGGAGGCCACAGAGGCCTCGCTGACAATATGGAACAGGCCGATCTGGCCGCTGTTGCTTACATGGGTACCGCCGCAGAACTCGGTGGAGAAATCGCCGGCTTTGACCACCCGCACAATGTTGCCGTACTTCTCGCCAAAGAGCATCATCGCCCCCAGCTTCTTGGCCTCATCAATGGGCATCTCCATGCTCTCTACCGGGTGGGCGCCCATAATAAAGGCGTTAACCAGGTGCTCCACTTTCAGCAGCTCATCCCGGGTCATGGCGTTAAAGTGGGTAAAGTCAAAGCGCACTTCTCGCTCGTCCACCAGCTGCCCGGCCTGCTCCACATGGGTGCCCAATACCTGGCGCAGGGCTGCCTGTAATAGGTGCGCAGCCGTGTGGTTGCGCATAATGCTGCGGCGGCGCTCGGCATTGATATCCGCCTGTACCGTATCACCCACGCTGACAATGCCGCGGGTCACTTCGCCGCGGTGCAGAAAGATCTTGTCCGCATTCTTGACCGTATCCGCCACGATAAAGGCATTGTCCGCACCGTTCTTGATCACGCCGCTATCGCCTACCTGGCCGCCGGACTGGGCATAGAACGGGGTCTTATCCAGCACCAGCGTGCCGCTATCCCCGGCGCCCAGCATGTCTACCAACTCGCCATCTGCGTTCACAATAGCCAGCACCTTGGCATCGCAGGCAAAGTCTGTATAGCCCACAAAGTCCGTGGCCGATGCATTGATTTTTACGCTATTGCCCTTCCAAGCGTCTGCACCGGCGTCCTTACGGGCGGCACGTGCGGTTGCTTTTTGGGCAGCCAGCAAGGCGTTGAACTTATCTTCATCCACGGTAATGCCCTTTTCCTCCAAAATATCCTTGGTCAGGTCCAGGGGGAAGCCGAAGGTGTCGTTCAGCTTAAAGGCGTCCTCGCCGGAGAACACATTGCCATCCAACTTGCTGATATATTCGTCCAGCATAGCCAAACCGGCGTCAATGGTCTTGCCAAAGGACTCCTCCTCGGACAGAATGATCTTTTTGATCAGCTCTGCCTTGTCGGCCAGCTCCGGGTACGCCACATGGTTCTCATGGATCACCGTGTCGCACACTTTATACAGGAACGGTTCGTTCACGCCCAGCAATCTGCCGTGGCGGCAAGCCCGACGGATCAGGCGGCGCAGCACATAGCCCCGGCCGTTGTTGGACGGAATGACGCCGTCGCCGATCATAAAGGTGGCGGAGCGCACATGGTCGGTAATGACGCGCAGGGACACATCCTTTTGCGCGTCCTCATGATATTTGGCACCGGAGATCTCGCTGATCTTCTTCATAATGTTCTGCACGGTGTCCACTTCAAAAATATTGTCCACACCCTGGAGAATACAGGCCAGACGCTCCAGACCCATACCGGTATCAATATTCTTCTGCTTCAGCTCCGTGTAATTGCCGTTGCCGTCGTTATTGAACTGGCTAAACACATTGTTCCAAAATTCAACATACCGGTCGCACTCGCAGCCGGGTCCGCAGTCCGGAGAGCCGCAGCCATACTTTTCGCCACGGTCAAAATAAATCTCCGAGCAGGGGCCGCAGGGGCCGGAGCCGTGCTCCCAAAAGTTGTCTTCCTTGCCCAGGCGCACAATGTGGCTGGGATCAACTCCGTTTTGCTTTGTCCAAATCTCGAAAGCCTCGTCGTCGTCCTGATAAATGGTCACATACAGCTTGTCCTCCGGCATTTCCAGCACCTTGGTGCAGAACTCCCAGGCCCAAGCGGTGGCCTCTTTCTTAAAATAATCGCCAAAGGAGAAGTTGCCCAGCATTTCAAAGAAGGTACCGTGACGGTCCGTTTTACCCACCTGCTCAATATCCGGGGTGCGAATACACTTTTGGCAAGTCGTCACCCGGGTTCTGGGGGGTGTGACCTCGCCGGTAAAGTACTTTTTCATAGGAGCCATACCGGAGTTGATCAGCAGCAGGCTGTTATCCCCCTGGGGCACCAGCGAAAAGCTTGGCAGCCGCAGATGGCCCTTGCTCTCAAAGAAAGACAGGTACTTCTCTCTCAAGTCGTTTAATGATGTCCATTCCATATCTAAAATTCACCTTTGAATAGATTTGTTACCAAAGGGCAAAGGGCACCCACCGGGTGCCCTCTCACCTTGCTTAGAGTTTTTCAACCAGATTTTTCAGCTCAACGATCTCTTCCTTGGTAAAGGTCAGACCTTTGCTCATCTTGGTGTGGTCGGGTGACCAGTCTCTCACATCGATCTTCGGCTCGCGGCCGTTCCAAGAGATCATATTTACCTCTCGGGTCCAGCCCCGTGCTGTCTCAGAGATCACACCCAGGTGCTCCGTAATCTCATACTTAATTTCCGGCATATTCGCTCCTCCTTTGCTGATAATATTGTATGTAAAAACAGAATTTACAAGCGCTTATTTTTGCAGGCTTTCTACAACCTTTTGGGTCTCCTGCGCGATCACCAGCTCCTCGTCGGTAGCCAAGATAAACACACGCACCTTGGCACTGGGATCGGTCAATTCCGCCTCGGCGCCCTTCACGGTGGCTTGGTTCAGTTTCTCGTCGATCTGCACACCCATATAACCCAGGTAAGAGCAGATCCGAGAGCGCAGCCAGTGGCCGTTTTCGCCGATACCGCCGGTAAACACAATGCCGTCCACGCCGTTCATAGCGGCAATATAGGAGCCGATAAACTTGGCGATCTCATAGGCCTGCATCTCATGTGCCAGGCTGGCACGCTTGTTGCCGGCATTCTGTGCGGCGCAAATGTCACGGTCGTCGGAGGACACACCGGAAATGGCGTTCACACCGGACTGCTTGTTGAGAATGGTGTCCATCTCATCCGGGGTCAGACCCAGCTTTTTCATCATAAAGGTGACCACAGAGGGGTCCACACCGCCGGAGCGGGTGCCCATCATAAAGCCGTCCAACGGGGTAAAGCCCATGGAGGTGTCTACCACTTTGCCGTGATCCACTGCAGCCACGGAAGAGCCGTTGCCCAGGTGGCAGGTGATCAGCTTCAGATCTTCAATGGGCTTGCCCATCTTGTCTGCACAGCGGTGAGATACATAAAAGTGAGAAGTGCCGTGGAAGCCGTAGCGGCGCACGCCGTACTTCTCGTACCACTCATAGGGTACAGCATACATATAAGCCTTCGGCGGCATGGTGCTGTGGAATGCGGTATCAAACACCACTACCTGGGGCACATCCGGACCCACAACGGCCTTGCAGGCCTCATAGCCCTGGATATGGCCGGGGTTGTGCAGCGGCGCCAGCGGAGACAGCTTGCGCAGGTTCTCCACTACCGTGTCATCCACCAGCACACTGTGGGTGTAAATATCGCCGCCCTGCACGATGCGGTGGCCTACGGCGTCAATCTCTTTCATAGAGTCGATCACCTTGTGCTCGCTCTCGCACAGAATGTGCTTCACTTCGTTAAAAGCGTCCGTATGGGTAGGCAGCTCCTTGTCGTACTCAAACTTCTGTCCATTCACCTTAACAGACACATTCTTCTCGCCGCCGTTGATGGTCATACCGATCCGCTCAATGACGCCTTTACACAGCACGGACAGATCGCTCATATCCATCAGCTGATATTTTAAGGAAGAACTACCGCAGTTAATAACCAGAATTTTCAAAATTTATCCCTCCAAATCTTGCAATAGAATTCTACAGCCATTATAATAATATATATATTATAATATTGTCAAGGGAAAACGGGATTTTTTTATGATCAGCGGTATAATTTGTGAATTTAACCCCTTTCACGCCGGGCATAAACACTTAATTGACCAAGTGAAGTGCCACCCCGGCGATGCTGTGGTATGCGTCATGAGCGGCAACTTTGTGCAGCGGGGCACCTTTGCGGTGTATGACAAGCGCACCCGCACGGAAGCAGCGCTAAAGGGTGGCGCCGACCTGGTGCTGGAGCTGCCCACCGCCTACGCCACCCGCTCAGCCGAGGGCTTTGCCCGGGCAGGGGTGCAGCTGCTGGAGGCCACCGGTGTGGTGGAGCGACTGGCCTTTGGCACCGAATGCGCCGATTTGCAAGCGTTGACGGCACTGGCCGGAGAAATCAAGGCCCACCAAGGGGAGATCGCACAAGTGATGAAAACCGGGTGCTCCTACCCGGCAGCTCGGCGCAAAGTCATCGACAGCCCGCTGCTGGACACGCCCAATAACATTTTGGCACTGGAATATATGGAATGCACCCAACTACCCTGCACCTGTGTGCAGCGGCTGGGGCTGGGGCACGACACGACGGACCCGCTGTACAGTGCCTCAGCGATTCGCGCCACTCTCCCGGCAGAGGCAATTTACAGTATAGAGCACTGCCAGCGGGCGGTGCTGGCGGTACTGCGCCGTATGGAAGCAGCGGACTGGGCCGCCATTGACGATGTGACCGACGGACTGGAGAACCGGCTGGCTCGGGCTGCTCAAAGCGCCACCAGCCTGGAGGAACTATACACGACCATAAAGACCAAACGGTACACCCACGCCCGCATTCGCCGCATTGTGCTGCGTGCCTACCTGGGCATTGGCAAAGGAGACTACCCGGCTACGCCGCCGTACCTGCGGGTGCTGGGCTTTAACGCTGCCGGCAAAGCGCTGCTGGCGAAAATGCAGCACAGCGCCACGCTTCCCACCGTAACCCGTATGGCAGATGTAAAAGCCCTTTCCCCGGAGGGGCAGGCGCTGTTCCGGCTGGAGAGCCGGTGCACGGACCTGTACGCCCTGGGCGCAAAAAAGCCCCTGCCCGGCGGCGCCGAGCAAAGGCTTCAAATCGTATCCACATAATTTAAGAATTCGTCCCGCTGCATACGGCTGTTGAGATACGCCAATAAAGCGGAAGTAGAGAGGAACTCCGGCAAGTCCAGTGCTGCCAGGAGTTTCTTCTTTTTTTGCTTGCTGTCGGGGGTGCCCGCCAGTCCGGCGGCGTATAGATCATAGCTGGTGATAGGATCTTTGGGCAGCTGGGTGGTATAGCGCACTTGCAGCCGATCAAACAGCGCCATCAGCACGCTGTCGTCGATCCCCTCCACACCCAGCTTACCCTCCTTTGCGGGCTTTTGCTTGCGGTGCTCTTTGCCGTACACATCCGGGATATACAGGTGCTTCACCTGCTGCGGGGGCAATCCCTTGGCAATGTAATTGCGAATTTGAAATCCGCTGTGATCCGAGTCGGTGAGAATGATGATCCCCCGCTCCATTGCCAGGCGGCGAATAAACTGCAATCGCTTTTTATCCTTATATATAGCGAACCCGCCGGTTTCTACGATCATGGCGTCCAGGAAGTTAGACAGTTTGATCTTGTCATACTTGCCCTCCACGATCACTGCTTCCTCAATATGAATCATTGGCCGCTGACGGCGATCACGGACAATTTGACAATCGCCTCCTCCAGTAAGATTTTTGCGTCCACCGCGGTACTCTTCAGCGCTCGGTCCAGATCGTCCAGCACCTGCATAGAGCGGCGCAGCGCGCCTACGGACAGCTTGGCTGAGTCCCGCATGGCGTTGTTCAGCACAAAGTCCCGCCCTTTGTAATTATAATACCGGGCTATATCGTCCGCTCTGCGACCGTCGATCTTGGCGCACTTCACTCGGTACATATCCACATAATGATTAATAAGCACTGCCGCAATCGGTATAGGTTCCTCGCCCAGTTCAAACAGGGTATGCAGCACCTTACAGGCGCCGCCGGTATCGCCTTTCAAGATGAATTTGGACAGGTCGTATACACGCGCTTGCAGGCACTTGGTGGCCATATCGTCAATAACCGCCGCCGTGATCTCGCCGTCCTTGCAAAAGGCAGACAGCTTGTCCAGTTCGTGCAGCAGGGTCTGCATATCCGTACCCACCACCGAGATCAAATATCGCGCCTGGTCCGTTTGCAGCGCAGCGCCCCGCTTTTTGGCGCCGCTAACCAGCATTTTTACCAGGTCGCTCTGGGTGCGTGTGTTCAGCTCCACCGCGTCCCCGGCCTTAGCAAAAGCTTTAATAATGCTGTTCCAGCGCTTTTCCTTTTTTGTGTCCACCGGCAAAGACTGGTAGGTAAATACCAGAACCGTGGTGTCCGGCACATCCTTGAGATATGCCTTAATATCCTCCACGTCCGCCTTTTTGTCAAAGGGAAAGTCATAGACCAGCACCAGATTACTGCCGCCCATCATAGGGAAAGTATCTGCATCGTGGAGCACATCGGACAGCTGCGTGCCGTCCTTTTCATAAATATGTATATTAAAATCCGCAAAGGCCGGGTCCACCGCCTTTTTCTTAATTTGGCCAATATAGTGGTCCTTTAAGTACCCCTCGTCGCCATAGATAAAATAGGCGTGGGACAGCGTGCCGCTTTTCAACTGGGCGCGCAGCTCCTTTTCGCCGATCACAGCCATGGATCGTTCCTCCTTATCTGCAAAGCTCTGTCCTGCCGCAGCGTAACTGTCAGCAGTTCGTCCTCCGCCAGTGCCCTGGCGCATACCAGTGTACCGACAGCGGTGCTTTGCTTGCCAAACGCTACCGTTAAATCGCCGCCGTTCAGGTCGGTGCCGTTGCCCAGCACAAGCCGCTTGCCCTTGCAGGTAACAGAAACGGTGTAGCGCTTTTTATTATATCTGTATTGCACCTGCACCCCTTGCCAAGGCGTGGTATCCATTGCCGTGGCGGTGAGCAGATGCTCGCACTCCGGCTGCACAGCCAAAGCGGTATTACCGCCGGGCAGCAGTACATTCACCGGGTGCACAGCAGCGGTCAATGCGCAGGTATAATACCCCACCCGATCATCGGGCAGGTACACGGCCACCAGCTGCAGCCGCCGATTTTGCAGAATGCGCGTGTAGGCGTAGTAGGCGCTTTGATCCGGCGTGCCTACCAGCAAAGCATAATGCGTATCATACAGCAGCGCCGAGCTGCTGCCGATACAAAGGTAAGCGTTGCCCTGCTCCACTGCCAACCCGGCAAAGGAAGTCAACAAATAAAAAGCGCAGGCCACTGCCGCCGTAACGCCCAACCGCTGCCGTTGCAACAGAAAGTGCACGCCGAAAAGCAACAGCACACCGGCAATGGCAACACAGGTCAACGGCCCGGTCAAATCTATAATCGGTGCACCCAGTGCGCTAAACTTTTCCACCAGCCACAGCATACCGCCGGTGGTGCCGGACACCACCACCGCACAGGCATACACCAGATACGGCAGCGGCGTAAAGAGCAACATGAGCAGTGCAGCGATCATGGCCACTTGTGCCAGCGGAATCAGCACCAAATTACTAAGCAGAGATAACAACGCCGTCTGCCCAAAGGACAGCCACATAAACGGCAGCGTATAAAGCAGCACGCTCACGGTGGCACTAAAGCTTTGGCGCAAAAATTTGGGAATATGCAGCCGAGCAAGGCTCTTGTTCAGCACCGGGGATAAAGTCAGCAGCGACAGAACGGAAGTCACCGACAGCTGCAAGCTCACATCCGTTACCGCAAAGGGATCGGTACACAGCAGGAATACCGCCAAACCCAGTGAATTCAGTCCGTCCGCCTTGCGGCCAAACAGCCGTGCCGCCAGCAAAACAGCCATCATCAAAGAAGCACGCACCACGGAGGCGGAAAATCCGGCTACGCCATCATACACCAAAAGCACCGCACCTGTCAAAACCGTAGTCAACCAAGTAGGCAACCGCAGCTTGCGGAGCAGCCAGTAAAGAGAGCCCACGATCACAGATAAATGCAGTCCGGACACCGCCATCAAATGGGTAGCACCGCAGGTGCGAAAGTGACTGACCGCACCCACGGACAAATTTGTCTTGCTACCAGTGATCAGCGCCGTTGCCAACGCACCACGATCCCCGGGCAGCACGGCAGCAAAGCGGCTGCTGATGGCGTGGCGCATTTGGATAAGCGCCACTGCGCTGCCGGGTGCAGACTGGTTGGTCTTACGCACCCGGGAAGCCTTGCCGCTAAGGAATTCGCCGTCGCTGAACTTGCCCCAGGCGGCGTAACCGTTCTCACCGGTAGAGGCAAAAGTCACCTTGCCGGTATAGATACCGTCCGGCACATCGCCAAGATCCGCATGGGCAGAAAAGGTGCTGCGGATATTCTGGGGCACACCAGGCAAATCAATAGCCGTGGTCTTGACCGTATAATCGTTTTTCTCCGCACCCCGGCGCACATCGGTCACATAGAACTGCACCTGCGCCGTTTGGCCGATTAACTTTTGCTGTGGCAGATAGGTAGCGTGAACCCCTACAATAAAGGTCACACAAGCCACCACCGCTCCAACCAGGCACAGCCACACGCTCACCCCTTGGCGCAATCGCGGTACGGAAAGTACCAAACAGAGCGCTGCCAACACCACGCCCAACGCAATGTACGCAAAGGTGACGGAAAAGAAGTTTAAGATCAGCAGCATGACCGCCGCCGAAAATCCCAAATGGGCAAATACGCGTTTCATTTCTTTTTATGCATCGGCTCTAAGATAAAGGCATAGCTGCACTTCTCCCCTGCCGTTACCCGGTATGGTGCACGCACCGCGCCTTGGCCCGGCAAATCGCCGCCAACGCCGCACTGGGCGCCGTCAATATTCAATGTGGTCAAGGACGGATCATAGGGAATCTCGTGGATATGCGCAGCCTTGTCCAGCCCCATAGTGGTGTAGTGATAAGCGCTAAAGGCAAAGGGTGTTTCATAGTACGCCTGTACCCGGAAGCCCTCGCCGTGACTGTCACACAAATACAGGTCGTAAGTATCCGTGCGGTTGCTGCTCTCCTGGGGACGCATATAGCGGTGCTCCAGCGCAGTCACCGTAGATTGATAACGACCCAGCGCAGCCCCGGTTTTTCGGTCCCGATAGCTGGGGTGCGGCCCTCTGCCGTACCAGTTTACATACTCATAGCTGCCCGGCAAGGTCATCTGGAAGCCGAAGCGCAGCATATCCTGCTTGGGCACGGCACTGTGGTACACATACAGCCGCCCATTGGGATATATTTTATATGTGATCAAGTCCTCCCGCAAGCGTGGCGTGGACATGGCAATGTGCACCTCCACCGTATTGTCTGCCCCGGCCTGCACCACGGTACGCAGCGCGTGGGTGCGGCGCTGGGCACGGCGCCAGCCGTACAGAGGGTGGAACTTGATCAGCGGCGGCACAAAGTTGAGAAAATCAATATCATTATCTGTCAGCGCCCGGAAATAAGCAGGCTCCAAGGGCGCTACCAACCGCTGGCTGCCGTCGATCACCCAGCTGACCACGCGCCCGTTTTGAATGGTCAGGTCAAAGTCGGCGCCCTGCACCTCTACCCGGTTGCCCCGGTGGTCGTAGTGCAAATCGCCGCCATCTTTCTCCGCCACAGGCTGAGGCATAGGCCGCAGCACAAATTGGTCCCAAGCAAAGGTAAAGCCCGATGCCAGTCCCGGCAATGCCCGGGTGGTGGCAAAGGACACCGTCAGCACCGCCATACCGTCCCCGGTGACCTGATCCATCGTGTAAGGCAAAGATACCGTCACTTCCGACAAAGGCGGGCAATCGATCGGCTCCAGCTTGCCGTGCATCAGCAGCCGGCCGCCCACTTCGATCTGCCAGCGGCACTCCAGCGCATTGATATTGGTAAAGAGCATTTTGTTCTTTACGGTAAAGGAGCCGCTGTCCGGGTTCACAGCCAGGGTCTGCACCGGGGCATATACCTTTTGCACCTCGTAATACTGAGGATGCACCGTGCGGTCCGCACCGATAATCCCGTTGGCGCAAAAATAGGTATTGGACCCGGTAATGGCCGTGGTGTTTGGCAGCGAATACCAGTGCCGCGGCTCTTCCTTTTCAAAATCCGTGCCGTAAAGCCACAAGTCCGTGCCGTCCTGAGCCTTGCGGTGCAACGCCTGGTCCACAAAGTCCCAGATAAAGCCGCCGCACATATTGTCATACTTTTCAAAATCCGCCATATAGTCGGCAAAGTTGCCCAGAGAATTCTCCATAGAATGGGCATACTCGCATAGCAGCACCGGCTTGCCTTCATACATCTCGGCAGTAATGGGCTTGCTGTCCGCTGCCAGCTGATTGGCGATATTGTCGTAGAGAGAAATGGTAATGGGCTCTTTCTTGCCCAACTTTTCCATCACATCGGCGGTGGGATACATACGGGAGATCACATCGCTTTTGGTTAAATCAAAATCCCCCTCGTAGTGGAATTGGCGCGTGTCGTCCAGTGCCAGTGCCGCCTGCTTCATTGCAGTAAAGGCAGTACCGTCCCCGGCTTCATTGCCCAGACTCCACATAAACACACATGGATGATTCCGGTCCCGCAGTACCATACGCTCCATACGATCCACACAGGCCGCCGTCCACACCGGGCTGTCCCCAGGCACACCTTTGCGGCGCACGCCATGGCTCTCCACCTCGCACTCGTCCATTACATAAAAGCCGTAGCGATTGCAGTAGTCATAAAACCGGGGGTCATCCGGGTAATGGGAGGTGCGCACCGCGTTAATGTTAGCCTGTTTCATCAGGTCCATATCCTGCCGATACCGTTCCTCCGGCACAGCCCAGCCATTGTCCGGGTCAAAATCGTGGCGATTCACCCCGCGCACAAACAGGGGCATGCCGTTAAAATAGATTTTTTCGCCCCGAATTTCCACTTTCTTAAAGCCCACGGTGTAACGCTTAGCGCAAAGCACGCGTTTTCCGCACAGCAACTCCATCACCAGCGTATAGGTGTTTGGCTGCTCTGCGGACCACAACAGCGGTGCCTTGGCCGCAGTTTCCAACTGCAAGGTCTGACGGGGCTGGTCCCCCTTGCAGGCAGCACTGCCCAGATCATAGACCTTTTGGCCGTCCCGATACAAAGCGGCACACAAGGTCAAGTCTTCTTTTGTGGGGGCGTACAGGTGCAAATAACCGTCCAGGCGCACCGTCCAGTCCCGAAAATCCGCGTCCGGCTCCGTACGAAAATAAAAATCCCGCAGGCAAGCCTTTGGCTCGGCGAACAAATACACCTCCCGGTAAATGCCGCACAGCCACCACATATCTTGATCTTCCAGATAGCTGCCGTCACTGTACCGGTACACCTTGGCGCACACCAGATTTTCGCCATTCAAAAGATACCGGGTCACATCGAATTCGTGGGGTGTCATAGAGCCTTGAGAATAGCCTACAAATTGGCCGTTCACATACACCTCCAGCGCCGCCTTGGCTGCACCAAAGTGCAAGAACACCTGACGCCCCTTCCACTCCGGATCAATGGTAAAGGTGCGGCGATAGTAGCCCACCTCCTGCATAGCAGGGTCAATTTTTGGAATCTTGCCCTTGCTGCGGCTGAGCGCTCTGGGAAATGTGCTGGCGTAATAGTAAGGCACGGAATAGCCCTGGGTCTGCCACACGGAGGGCACGGGAATTTCCCGCCAGGTGCCATCATCATAATCCGGTGCCTCAAAACCCTCCAGTTCGTTTTTAACGCCTCGGCACCAGCTGAACTTCCAAAGCCCGTTCAGGCTCCGTTTGTATGGGCTGTTCTCCCCTGCCAGCGCCTGCGCCGCCGTATCATACGGCATGGCAATAGCGTGGCCGTCTTCTTTATTCACTGCGATCACACTGGGATCGGCATATCTTGGTTTTTGCATAGGTCTGCCCCCGATTCATACTATATAGATAATAATAAAGGAACGCCCGCCGCTTGTCAACCTGGCAAAATGCAGAAAACCGCCGGAGTGGGTGGACAAGCGGGCAGAATGTTGGTATAATAAAAGGCAGAAATATAAAGGAGTCTGTTATGATCGAGCGTGTAACAAAAGAGAATTTAGACCAATATGAAGCGTTTATCAAAAAGCACCCTAAGGGCCTGTTCCAGCACTCCTCCAAGTGGGCTAAGGTCAAGTCCGCCTGGAAGTGGGAAGCCGTGATGTTGAGGGACGAGGACGGCAACATTAAGGGCAGCGCCGATGTGCTGATTCGTACCGTGCCGGTGATCAAAGCCTCCCTGCTTTACTGCTGCCGCGGCTTTGTGGCGGACGAAGATGATTTTGCCACCTTTGACGCGCTCTTTGCCGCACTTTTGGATATTGCAAAGGAATACCACGGCTACTGTATTAAAATCGACCCGGAGATCACCGTGGAGAACAAGGCCTACAAGCAAAGCATTTGCTGAGCAAGGGCTTTGTTGAACTGAACCCGGGGTGTATGGATTTTGAGAATGTGCAGCCCCGGTTTGTTTACTGCTTTGACTACAACGGCCTGAACGAACAGGAGCTGATGCTCACCTTTAAGCCGGATTACAGAAACCGAATCCGCAAAGCGCCAAAGAAAGGCGTGGAAGTAAAAGTGATGGGCACCGAGGCGCTGGACGACTTTGTACGCATTATGCAGGAGACCGGGGAGCGGGACAACTTCTCCACCCGACCGAAAAGCTATTTTGAGCAAATTATGAACTGCATGGGCGAGGACTGCCGCCTGTATATGGCCTACTATGAGGGCAAAGCCATTGCCGGCACCTTGGCGATTAAGTGGGGGCAGAATGTGATGAAATACCAGTACGGCGCCTCCTCCAACGCCCACCGCAATGTGTACCCCAACTATGCCCTGCAATGGGCCATGATGCAGTGGGGTATGGAGTGCGGCTGTAAGGTCTATGACTTTGGCGGCATCAGCGGCGACTGCCAAAACCCGGACAACCCCCACTATGGTCTGTGGCGGTTTAAGCACGGCTTTGGCGGGTATATGAAAGAATTTATCGGCGAATTTGACTATGTGATCAACAAGCCGGTGTACCACCTGTATAACTTGGCAACAAAGGTATTGGAAAAAGTAAGAAAATGAGCAGATATGTAATTGATAAAACCGCATTGATCGAGAATGTGCATTACCTGCAAAAGAAAGCGGGCGTGCCTATTATCGGCGTCGTTAAAGGCAACGGCTACGGCTTTGGCCTAACGGAACTGGCGCTGATTCTGGAGCATTGCGGCATCACCACTTTGGCTGTAACGGAAGTGACGGACATTGCCCCCCTGCGGGCGGTGCTGCAACCGAACACGGATATTTTAGTGATGCGCTCCACCTGCGTGGACAGCGAGGCGCGCCATATTGCGGACACCGGCTGTATTGCCACCATCGGCAGCACCCGGGCAGCACAGGTGATGCAAGCGGCGGCTGCCGATTTGGGTGTCAAGGTTCCGTGCCATTTGAAGATCGACACCGGCATGGGTCGCTACGGCTTTTTGCCTGCGCAGGTAGCGGAGGCCATTGCCTGCTACGACCTGCCTAATTTGGAATTCACCGGCGCATACACCCATTTTAGCAGCGCCTTTCACGACAAGGCCAAAACCATTGCCCAGCTGGAAGTGTTCAAGGACACGCTGGCGCAGATTGAAAAGGCCGGCAAGACCGTAGGTACCCGCCATGCAGCCAACTCCCCCGCATTGTTGAATGTGGAGCATGTGGCGCTGGACGCGGTACGCATCGGCTCCGCCTTTACCGGACGGGTGATCACCCATAGCGAGACGCCTCTGCACCGCTTAGGTCGACTGGAGGCGGAAGTGGTGGACATGAAGGAAGTGCCCGCCGGTTATGCGGTGGGCTACAACGGCACCTTTGTTACCAAGCGCCCCACCACCATTGCCATTGTGCCAATGGGGCATTATGACGGCTTCGGCCTAACCAAGGAGAAAGAGGATCACAACTTCCACAGTGTACTCTCTGCCCTCAAGCAATTTCTCAATAAAGCCCATTTGACCGTCACCATTAATGGCAAAGCCTACCCGGTGATCGGCGAGGTAGGGCTGTCCCACACGGCGGTGGATGTGACCGGCAGCAGCGTACAGCCCGGCGATATTGCCACATGCGACCTGTCACCCTTGCTGGTGAATCCCCGCGTACCCCGCGTTTATACGGAATAATTCAAAAAGCGACTTGTATCTTACAAATACAAGTCGCTTTTTACTTCTTAAACACGCTGCGCAGGCGCTTCTCAATCTTACGGACATACAACAGTTCCGCCACACCCAGCAGCCGCTCATAAAGGAAGAACAGCAAATTCATCGCCAGCCAAAAGCCCACCAAAAACCACTTGTTACTGCTCACCGCATCCATAGGAATGGCAAACACATACACCAGCAGCAGATTCACTGCCGCCAGTGCTGCATTAAACAGCAGGCACTCGGCAGCCAGCGCCACCGACCGAGGCCGCAGCCGCCCGATCCACTGGCGCACGATGGTATAATAGCCGAAAAAGAGCACATACATCAACATACACTCCTTGTCCGGCACCAAAAAGAAGCTGAGCAGCCCCGTAGACACATAGGTGATCCACGCTGTGCCGTAGCCGAAGGTGCGCACCAGCACCACCATCAGCACCCCGGTGAGCATGGGACATACATAGGCCAGCACCGGCACCACACCGCCGAAAAACAGCAGCAGCACGCTCAGCGCCGTACAAATACCGCTCATGGCGACCTTAGCCGCAGGGCGCATACGCCCCACCTCCCTTTCCGTTTGTATTCATTATAATCCATTTGGCTAAATCTGTAAAGATTATGAATAAGTGGTAAACATTTGGCGACTTACAGCCCTAACCCTTGCCTTTTGTGTATAAAAAGACTATAATGTAGGAGATATTACGGTGCAGAGCACCAAAAGGAGCGTGTTCCCTTTGAAAAAGAGTATTGCATTGATCATGGCGCTGAGCGTACTGGTCTGCGGCGTCTTTGCTGCCTGCTCTTCCAAAAAGACAGACGGACAGAACTCTGCCGCCGATACCACCCAAGCCGGTTTGGCCAATGCAGACACCGAGTTTGGCACAGAGATCAATAAAGACGGCAAAGAAGTAGATGTGGTCTATGAAAAGGACAAAAAGGGCAAAACCGTGGCCTATGAGATCGACAAAAACGGTGAGAAGGTAACGGACAAGAACGGCAAAGAAGTTACCGTTCCCATCCGGGAGACCACCACCAAAAAAGGCGAAACCTCTACAAAGAAAAACAACGGCGGCAAGGGCGAAACGCCCACCAACGGGCCCACCACGCCCCAAACCACAGACAATAAAGGCGAGACCACCGGTAAAGAGCTGACCACCATTGAGGCGTCCAAGGATAAGGTGCCCTCTACCAATGCCAGCGGCAAAAAGGTCATTTTCAACCAACAGGATCTGGAGCGCATCGCAGCGATGCTGGAGGTGCCCGGCCTGTACAAGTTCAGCTATGAGAACAAGGACGGCGTCAGCGCCGAAATGGCTACCCATGTTGCCGTTTGGATGGCTGCCCGTGAGGATATTAAGGGCACCAGCTTTCCCTCCGGCACCGTTGTGCTGGACCTGTTCAAATACTACGGCCAGACGGTGGTCAACTTTAAGAGCAACTGCAACGCAGCGGCAAAAAAAGAGAACATCTACGACATTATCAATTACAGCAATAAGGACAGCGTGTTCACCATCACCAAAGGCGAGGCTAAGCAGCAGTCCGTAAAGATCAACCGGGTAGAGTCCCTGGGCAACAACAACTACTACAAGGTCACCGGCTCCGTCAGCGGCGCAAAGAGCTGCAAAAAGGTGGTTGCCGTGGTGCAAAAGAATCGCCTGGATACGGAACTGGGCTTCTCTATTAAGGCACTGAAGTGGTCCTAAATTCAAAAATAAATTCCAATAAGAAAGCGCACAGGCGATTGCCTGTGCGCTTTTTTCTGTTTTAAACTCAGTAGAGCTTTTTCCCTGCCTCAATGTCCATAATTTGGTCAATACGGGTCTGGTGACGGCCACCCTCAAAGGGTGTGGTCAGGAACACCTGCACCAGCTCCAGTGCCAGCCCGGCACCGACTACACGATCGCCCATGCACAGCACATTGGCATCATTATGGGCGCGGGTGTACTTGGCGCTGAAATAATCGGAGCAACAGGCAGCCCGAATGCCCTTAACCTTATTGGCAGCCATAGAGATGCCAATACCGGTACCGCAGCACAGAATGGCTTTTTCGCAAGTACCGTCTACCACCAAATCACAGGCCTTTTGGGCGCTGATGGCGTAATCGAAGCGTTCCGGGGAATAGCAGCCCACATCTTCTACTTCATAGCCCTGCTCCAGCAGCACTTTTTTGATCTCCTCTTTCAGCGGGAAGCCCGCATGATCGGAACCCATTGCAATCTTCATTATGATTCTCCTTTTTTTAATTTTAATTGCCGTTCCGCCTGGCTAAGCCGCAGATATACAGGCATCAGCGCAGCGGCGGGCATGGTTTTCTGTTTTTGGGCGGCCAGGGCCACACCGTGCCCGGTCACATACTGCCGCCGTGCGGAGGGGCTACCTCCCCAGCCGGGAACAAGGGTGCAAACAACTGGGCGCCGTCACCGGCCACGATCACCCGATCATAGGCGGCCAATTCTTCAGCCAGTGCAACGCCATCCACAGCCCGGTCCGGGCAAAGGCGCTCCACCTCACCGTTCTCCACACGAAAAAGGGCGTTATAGAACTGCCCGCGGCGGGCGTCCATCACCACGCAGATCACTGCGTTCTCCTCCGGGAACTGGTACGCCACCGCTTCCAAAGCAGACACGGCGATACAAGGAATATCCCTGTCAAAGGCAAGGCCTTTAACGGTGGCCACGCCGATCCGCACCCCGGTAAAAGAACCGGGACCGGCAGTAACAGCAATGGCGTCCAGGTCTGCCACAGAGGTGTCCCCCAGTACCCGCCGAATCATAGGCAGCAGGGTTTCGCTGTGGGTCAGGCCACTATGGAGAAAGTCGCTGCGCACCACCGTGCCGTCACCACTACATAAAGCCGCGGCTGCGGTAACAGATGATGCGTCTACCGCAAGGATCATGCTTTCTCCTCCTCTTTTTCATAAATCTCAATGGTGCGATCCTGCTCCCCTGTCTTGGAGATTTCCACCATCAGGGTGTCCGGCGGCAGCGCGCCGTACACATTCTCGCTCCATTCGATGGCCAGGTAAGCGCCGGTGTCCAAATAATCAAAGAACCCGGTGGAATACAGATCGTCCCAGCTGTCTACCCGGTACATATCAAAGTGGTGCAGGGTCACATCTCCCTGCCGATACGTATTGCAAATGGCAAAGGTAGGTGAAGTCACATCCACCGTCAACCCCAGCCCTTTTGCCAGTCCGGCGGTAAAGGCGGTTTTGCCCGCCCCCAGGTCGCCCAAGTAGGCAATCACCGTGCCCGGTGGCAAGGTCTTTGCCAGATCGGCAGCAATACGAACCGTATCCGCATAACTATGAGAATGAAATACTTGCATCAGAACAGCCCCACGGTGTTGCCCTGATCGTCCACATCAATGCGGTAGGCCGCCGGTGATTTGGACAGGCCGGGCATGGTCATCACATTGCCGGTCTGGCACACCAGGAACCCGGCGCCGGCAGACAGACTGGCGCTGCTGACGGTAATGCGAAAGCCGCTGGGGCGCCCTAACTTTGTGGGGTCGTCAGACAAACTGTACTGGGTTTTTGCCATACACACCGGGAGTTTGTCTGCCCCCAGTGCAATAAAGCCGTCAATGGCCTTTTTTGCCGCCTTCGTGTAGTCCACACCGTCGGCGCCGTAGACCTCTTTGGCAATTTTCTCGATCTTCTCATACACCGGCAGATCCAGGTCGTACAGGGTATGGAAGTGATTTTCTTTTTCACAGGCGGCAGCCACTTTCTCTGCCAGCTCCAGACTGCCGGCGCCGCCCTCCGCAAAGCACTTGGTCACGGCAAAATCCGCGCCTGCCGCCTTGCAAATTTGCTCTACATAGTCGATCTCCGCCTGGGTGTCCGCATAGAAGTGGTTGATCGCCACCACCACCGGCACACCGAATTTCTTCAAGTTCTCAATATGCGCCAGCGAATTGACGGAACCGGCGCGCAGCGCGTCTAAATTCTCCTCTTTCAGCTGATCCTTGGGCACGCCGCCGTTATATTTCATAGACCGCACGGTAGACACCAGCACCACGCAGGCGGGTGTCAGTTCCGCGTAGCGGCACTTAATGTCAAAGAATTTCTCTGCCCCCAGGTCGGAGCCAAAGCCCGCCTCGGTAATGGCGTAATCGCCCAGCTTCAACGCGGTTTTGGTAGCCCGTACAGAGTTGCAGCCGTGGGCAATATTGGCAAAGGGACCGCCGTGCATAATGGCCGGCGTATTCTCCAAGGTCTGCACCAAATTGGGCTTAATCGCATCCTTCAGCAACACGGTCATGGCGCCGTTTGCCTGAATATCCCGGGCATACACCGGTGCGCCGTCGTAGGTATAGGCTACCAAAATATCACCCAGCCGCTTTTTCAGATCTTGCAGATTTTCCGCAAGGCACAGGATTGCCATTACCTCACTGGCAACGGTTATGCAAAAGTGATCCTCCCGGGGCACGCCATTCAGGGTGCCGCCCAGAGAGCAAATAATATTGCGCAGGGCGCGATCGTTCATATCCATGCACCGCTTCACCTGCACACGGCGGGGATCAATCCCCAGCACATTCCCCTGCTGAATATGGTTATCCAGCAGCGCACACATCAGATTATTGGCACTGGTAATGGCATGCAGATCACCGGTAAAGTGCAGGTTAATGTCCTCCATAGGCACCACCTGGCTGTAACCGCCGCCGGCAGCGCCGCCCTTAATGCCGAACACCGGACCCAAGGACGGCTCCCGCAGAGCGATCACCGCATTTTTTCCCAGTTTGCACATCGCTTGACCCAAGCCGATACTCACGGTGGTCTTGCCCTCACCGGCAGGGGTAGGGTTCACCGCCGTTACCAGCACCAGCTTGCCGTCCGGACGATCTTGCAGCCGAGTCAGCAAATCATCGGACAGCTTAGCTTTATAATGGCCGTAAGGCTCCAGCTCCTCCGGACGAATACCCATAGCCGCAGCCACATCCGTAATTCTTTTCATTTTCGCCTGTGCGGCGATCTCAATATCTGTCAGCATATACATACTCCTGTACGCGCCACAGCGGGCGCAACGTTTCTCGCAAGTTATTATAACACAAGGGATAAAATAATCCAAGTAATAATTGCCCGCTTCTCTTGAATTCTGGCAAAATTCATAATATAATAAAGACTACCCTGTAATGAGAGGAGGCAGATCGTGCACAGTCGGCAAAAGCAATCGCCGCTGTTGGAATTATTTTCCGGTTTAGATTATGTAACTTTGCTAACCGCCATGGTTGGCTCTCTATATGGTTTGGCGCTGGTGTACAGCGCTACCCACTCTGCCTTAAAGGACGGCAAGATCATCAGCAGCGATGTGCGCTCCATGTTCCTGTCCGTGGCGCTGGGGGTGGTGATCTGCCTACTGGTTTCTAATGTGAACTATGAGGCGGTAGCCAAGTTGTGGCCGGTGATCGCCGCCGGGTGCGTAGGTTTGATGATCTACACTTTTTTCTTTGGCATTGCGCCGGATGCCCGGCAGGACGCCCGCAGCTGGATCGACCTGAAGGTGCTGACCTTCCAGTCCTCTGAGCTGCTGAAAGTAGGCTTTATCATCTCCTTTTCCTACCACCTGGATATGGTACGGGACAAGATCAATAAAATACGCACCATCATTCCTTTGGTAATCCATGGCTTGATCCCCATTGGGCTGGTGCTGATGACCGGTGACGCCGGGTCTGCCCTGATCTTCCTGATTATGTTTATCGGCATGCTGTTCTTTGCCCGCATTAACATCGGCTACTTCTTAGCCGGGTTTTGCGCGCTGATCGTGGGTTTTGTGGCCGCCTGGAAGTTGAAGCTGATCTCCGGCTTGCAGCGGGAGCGGATCATTGCCCTGTTTTACCCGGAGCAATACGAGAGCACCATGTATCAACAAAATAACGGCAAGATCGCCATGGGCAACGGCGGTTTTCTCGGTCAAGGCTTCTTAAAGGGCGATATGACCCAAAGCGGCGCCGTGCCGGAAAATCAGAACGATATGATCTTGTCCGTAGCCGGTGAGGAATTTGGGTTTATCGGCGCACTGGCAGTGATTTTAATTTTAACGATACTGATTTTGCGGGTAGGTCAAACCGGCCTGCGTGCCCGGGATAACGGCGGCTACCTGATGTGCAGCGGCATTGCCGTTATGCTCTTTGCCCAGACCTTTGTTAATATCGGCATGGAGCTGAGCCTGCTGCCCTGCATCGGCATCACCCTGCCCCTGTTCTCCGCCGGCGGCTCCTCATCACTCTGCATCTACCTGGCTCTGGGAATCGAGATGAGTGTGTACCGATACAGCAAATCGCAAACCGGCGCCATGTTCTATACCAAATAACCAACAGCAAAACGCAAAAAAGCGATCGGACAAAATTGTCCGGTCGCTCTTTTTTTATCTTCCTTAGCCTTTGATCAGGTCATTGTAAAAGTCAAAGCAATCAAAGGTGGCAAAGTAATCCTTGGGGGTCTCTGCCCGACGGATCATCTGGAAAGTGCCGTCGGTCTTTAACAAAATTTCCGCACTTTTCAGCTTGCCGTTATAGTTGTAGCCCATGGAGAAGCCGTGGGCGCCGGCGTCGTGGATAAACAGCAGATCGCCGCGTTCAATTTTCGGCAGCATACGGTCCACGGCGAATTTGTCGCAGTTCTCGCAAAGGGAGCCGGTCACATCGTACTTGTGGTCGCAAGGCTGATTCTCCTTGCCCAGCACCGTCACATGGTGATACGCCCCGTAAATTGCCGGGCGCATCAGGTTCACGGCGCAAGCGTCTACGCCCACATACTCCTTATAAGTATGCTTTTCGTTAATGGCGCGGGTCACCAAGCCGCCGTAGGGGCCCATCATAAAGCGGCCAAGCTCGGTATAGATCGCCACATCGCCCATACCGTTGGCGGTGAGCACCTCATCATACACCTTATGTACACCGGCGCCGATCTTCAAAATATCATTCGGCTCCTGCTCCGGACGGTAAGGAATGCCAACGCCGCCGGACAGATTGATAAAGCTGATTTTTACGCCCAGCTCGTTCTTCAGCCGCACTGCTACATCAAACAGCACCTTGGCCAGCAGCGGATAATACTCGTTGGTCACCGTATTGGAGCACAGAAATGCGTGCAGACCGAACTCCTCTACGCCCTTGGACTTCATGATCCGGAAGGCCTCAAACAGCTGTTCGGTGGTCATACCGTACTTGGCGTCCCCCGGGTTGTCCATAATATCATTGGTGATCTTAAACATACCGCCGGGATTGTAGCGGCAGCTCATTTTGCGGGGCAGCTTGCCGCAGGCTTTTTCCACTGCTTCAATATGGGTAATGTCATCCAGGTTGATGATACCGCCCAGGTCGTTGCAGTATTTGAACTCCTCTAAGGGCGTGTCGTTGGAAGAAAACATAATATCTTCCCCCACGGCGCCAATGGCTTTGGAGAGCATCAGCTCCGTCTTGGACGAGCAGTCACAGCCGCAGCCGTACTCCCGCAGAATGTTAATCAGAAAGGGGTTGGGCGTTGCCTTGACGGCAAAGAACTCCTTGTAGCCCTTGTTCCAGGCAAAAGCCTCTTTCAGTTTAGCCGCATTTTCCCGAATACCCCGCTCATCGTACAGATGAAAGGGGGTGGGAAACTGCGCTGCGATCTCCTCCGCCTTTTCCTTGGTGACAAAAGGTAATTTCTCCATCTTTTCTATCCTCCGCTTCTATCATTCCGACTGGCAGGCCTGTTCGATGACGGCCTTTAACTGTTCGCTCCCCTGCCCTTTCACAGAAGAGAACGGGATCACCTGCACGCCTGTACCCAGGTTCGGCAGCTCCGTGCCCAGTTCTTCCAGTCTTTTTTTATACTGAGTGGGTTTTAATTTATCCGCCTTGGTGAGCACCACCACAAAGGGCAGTCCGATCTGCTTTGCAAAAAGTCGATCATTTGCAGATCATCCGCCGTGGGGGCGTGGCGCATATCAATCAGCTGCACCACAAGGCGAATGGGCCGTCCGCTTTGAAAATAGCCCTCCATCAACTCACCGAACCGCTTTTTCTCCGCCTTAGAGATCTTGGCATAGCCGTAACCGGGCAGATCCACAAAGTGCACGCCGTCCACATCATAGAAGTTGACGGTCACCGTCTTGCCGGGTACGGAACTGACCCGAGCCAGGGACTTGCGGTTAAACAGGCGGTTGAGCAGTGAGCTTTTGCCCACATTGGAGCGCCCGGCAAAGGCAATCTCAATCCCGTCTGCCGGGGGCAGTTGGGCGGAGATGCCAAAGGCGCGATCAAAGGTTGCTTTGTTATAATTCATAGGCACCTCACTGGGCCACCGGCCGATCGGCACGCTTGGACTTGGCCACCGGCACGGCGGCGGGCTTGTCCTCCCGGGCGGTAGGTGTGGGCATGTATTCTAGCGCAATAGGCAGCACCTGATCAAAGGTGTCTACCGGCACAAAGCGCACGCCCGCTTTCACTTCTTCGCCGATCTCCTGCAAGTCCTTGCTGTTTTCCGCCGGAATGATCACCGTGGAGCAACCGGCCTTGTAGGCGGCCATACTCTTTTCTTTCAATCCACCGATGGGCAGTGCCCGCCCTTTTAGGCTGATCTCGCCGGTCATGGCCACATCACAGCGAATGGGAATGCCTGTCAGCTCGCTGACCAGCGCCGTGGTGATGGCCAGTCCGGCAGAGGGGCCGTCCTTGGGAATGGCCGCCTCCGGAGCGTGAATGTGCAAGTCTTTATTTTTATAGAACTGATCGTCAATACCATAGGTGTCTGCGCGGGAGCGGATAAAGCCCACGGCGGTCTTAACGCTCTCGGTCATCACATCGCCTAAATTACCGGTGATCTGCACCTTGCCGGTGCCCGGGAAGGCAGACACTTCAATGGGCAGCATGGTGCCGCCTACGGAAGTCCAAGCCAGACCGTTGACCACGCCCACTTGGTTTTCGCCTGGGATCAGGTCATCCGTGTACTTGGGTACGCCCAGATAGTCCTGCAAGTTCTTTTCATTCACGCGAAAAGACTTGGCGCCGCTTTCCAGCGCTACGGACGCCTTGCGGCACAGGGTGCCGATACATTTCTCCAGCCGCCGCACACCGGCCTCTCTGGTATAATGCGCGATGATCTCCTCCAGCGCGCCATCCGTGACCTTAAACTCTCTGGCACACAGCGCGTGCTTGGTCATCTCTTTCTTCACCAAATGGTCCTTGGCGATACGGAACTTCTCCGTAGCGGTATAGGAACCAAGCTCAATAACCTCCATACGGTCAAACAGCGGCGGAGCAATGGTGGAAGTATCATTGGCAGTGGTGATAAACAGCACCTTGGACAGATCCACCGGAAACTCAATATAATGATCGGCAAAGGTATTGTTCTGCTCCGGGTCCAGCGCCTCCAACAGTGCGGAGGACGGGTCGCCTTTGATGTCGTTGCCGATCTTGTCGATCTCGTCCAGCAAGATAATGGGGTTCATACTGCCGCTTTTGATCACTGCATCAATAATGCGGCCGGGCATAGCGCCGATATAAGTCTTTCTGTGGCCGCGAATTTCTGCCTCATCGTGGACACCGCCCAGCGCCACCCGCACATACTTGCGGTTCATGGCCTTTGCCAGGGATTTGACGATAGAGGTTTTACCTACCCCAGGCGGGCCTGCCAAGCAGAGAATTTGGCCGGAGAAGTCCGGGTTGCGCCGCAGCACTGCCAAGGACTCCACAATGCGGTCTTTCACTTTATCCAATCCGTAATGATCCTTATCCAGCACCTTGCGGGCACGATCCAGGCGCATATTGTCTTTGGTATATGTACCGAACGGAATTTCCAGGCACTTGTCCAAATAATTGCGCACCACTGTGGCCTCGTGGGAACCTTGGGGCATTTTTGCCAGCTTGTCGCATTCCTTGAGCAAATGGGTTTTGGCTTCCTCATCGCAGCGCAACTTGCCGATCTTCTCCCGGTAGCCGTCTGCTTCCTCCTGGGGATTATCCTCCTCGCCCAAGGACTCAGAGATCACCCGCATTTCCTCCCGTAGGTAATACTCCCGCTGATTTTTGTCGATCTCAGCCTGCACACGCTCGTGCAGCTCTGTTTCAATCTCCAGCGTGGTGTTTTCCTTGCTCAGGAGCATTAAGAGCATACGCAGCCGCTCACCCGGGTCCAAGCACTCCAACACATCCTGCTTGTCCGCATAATCCATAAAGGTATTGGAGCAAATATAATCCGCCAAAGGACCGTTTTCCTGATAAGCAAGCACCTTAGCAATCACATCATTGCTGATCTTGGGTACCATCTCGGCGTAATGCTCAAATTCTTTTTTCACCGCACGGCGATAGGCATTGGCCCGATCCGGATCCAACTGATCCTCCGGTTCCTCCAGCGGCTGTACCACCGCAGAAAGAAACGGCTTGGTGCGTACAAACGCCATTAAAGCGCCGCGCCCGTCACCTTCGGCTACCACGCGCATATTTTCGCTGCCGGGAATGCGCATCATCTGCCGCACAGAGCAAATCACGCCTACGCCGAACAGATCATCCAGCCCCGGTTCATCCACCGCTGCATCCTTTTGGGACACTAAAAAAATCTTTTGATCCGCATTCATGGCTGCTTTCAGCGCAGCAACGCTCTTTTTGCGCCCCACATCAAAGTGCAGCACCATATCCGGAAACATCACCAGTCCCCGCAAAGGGATCACCGGGAAGCTGGGCGCCGTCTCAAAAATATTCATCTCGTCCATCTATAAAACCTACTTCTACATTCAAAAATCATAAGCAGAAAAAAATCGCTACCCAGTATTATATAATAAAATATATAAAAAGGCAACCTGTAAAGAAAAAAAGAGCGCAATACGCTACTGCGCACTGCACTCCTTTGCTTATGCGTTCTTCAGAGCACCGGCCGTCAGGTCGTGGCTCTCCTTCTTGGGGTTGCGCAAAATGATCGGTTCTGCACCGCTGCGCACCGTCTCCGGGGTGATGGTCACCTTCTCCACCGTGCTGTCGCTGGGAATCTGGAACATCAGTTCCTTTAAGGTCGCCTCAAACACGCTGCGCAGACCGCGGGCGCCGGTTTTGCGCTCCAGGGTCACATCCGCCATAGCCGCCAGCGCCTCCGGCTGGAACTCCAGCTGCACCCCGTCCATTTGGAACATACGGGTATACTGCTTCACGATGGAATTCTTCGGCTCCGTCATAATGCGGATCAATGCCGGTTTATCCAAATTCTCCAGCACGGCGATCACGGGAATACGCCCAATCAGTTCCGGAATCAGCCCATACTTCACCAGATCGTGCTGCTCTACCCGCTCCATCACGCGGTTTTCGTCCACATCTTCCGCTTGAATATCCGCGCCAAAGCCCATGGACTTGCCACCGATCCGCTTCTCAATGATTTTTTCGATGCCATCAAAGGCACCGCCGCAGATAAAGAGAATGTTGGTCGTATCAATCTGAATAAACTCCTGCTGGGGGTGCTTGCGCCCGCCGCCGGGGGGTACATTGGACACCGTACCCTCCAAAATCTTCAGCAGCGCCTGCTGCACACCTTCGCCGCTTACATCACGGGTAATGGAGCGGTTCTCACTCTTGCGGCTGATTTTGTCAATCTCGTCCACATAGATAATGCCCCGTTCGGCGCGTTCCACATCAAAGTCCGCCGCCTGGATCAGGCGCAGCAAAATATTTTCCACGTCCTCGCCTACATACCCGGCCTCGGTCAGGGTGGTGGCGTCTGCAATGGCAAAGGGAACATTCAGGATCTTTGCCAGGGTCTGGGCCAGCATGGTTTTGCCCACGCCAGTGGGACCCATCAGCAAGATATTGCTCTTTTGCAGCTCCACATCGTCCTTTTGGGTACTGAAAATACGCTTATAGTGGTTATATACTGCAACGGACAGCGCTTTTTTTGCCTCGTCCTGGCCGATCACATAGGCGTCCAGCTGGGCCTTGATCTCTGCCGGCTTGGGCAGCACCATATCGCCGTCCTCCCCCTGCTTACCGGGGGCGTCCGCCAATTCGGTGCTCTGGATCAAGTCGTTGCAAAGGCGAATACACTCGTCACAGATAAATACGCCCGGACCCTCAATCAGCTTGTGAACCATTGCCTCTGACTTACCGCAGAAGGAGCACCGGGTCATACGATTGTAATTGTCATCTCGTGCCATGTATGCACACTCCAAATCCAAAATAGAAAGACAGGACGGATGCTGCCATCCGTCCGTCTAACCGTGTTATCTCTTGTCGATCACCTTGTCCACCAGACCGTACGCCAGCGCTTCCTGTGCGGTCATGCTGTTGTCTCGGTCTGTGTCCTGCACAATCTGCTCATAGCTCTTGCCGGTATTCTTGGCAAGAATTTCATTGAGCCGTTCCTTGGTGCGCACCAAGTTCTTGGCAGCCAATTCAATATCTGTCGCCTGACCGGTCAGGCCATTGCCGCCGATCAAGGGCTGGTGAATGAGTATTTCACTGTTGGGCAGTGCAATACGCTTGCCCTTGGCGCCGCTGGAAAGCAAGAACGCACCCATGCTGGCGGCCATACCCACACAGATGGTGGACACATCGCACTTGATATAATTCATCGTGTCGTAAATCGCCAGGCCCGCGGTGACGGAGCCGCCGGGGCTGTTGATATACAGGCTGATGTCTTTCTCACTGTCCTGACTCTCCAAAAACAGCAACTGGGCCACCACCAAAGAAGCGGTGGTGTCGTTCACCTGGTCAGAGAGCACGATAATGCGGTCACTGAGCAGCCGGGAATAAATATCCATGGAGCGCTCGCCGGCGCCGGTCTGCTCTACAACATAAGGGACTAAAGCCATAAAATCACTTTCCTTAAACTCAGTCTATGCGGAAACACGGTCTGTTATAATATAGACCGTGTTTTGCTTATTCATTCAAAGGCATGCACCGAATTACTCGGCGTCCTCCTCTTTCTTGGCGGTTTTCTTGGCAGCGGGCTTCTTAGCGGCAGTCTTTTTGGCAGCGGGCTTCTTCTCTGCCGTTTTGTCGTCTGCCTTCTTGGCAGTGGACTTCTTGGCGGCCTTCTTCTCCGCTTTCTTCTCTACCAACTTGGCGCTGTCCACGATCAGATCCAGTGCCTTCTTGGTGGTTACATCGGCAGCGATCTGGTCAGCCGGTACAGCCTTCTTGATCTGCTCCGCTTCCATACCATACTGCTGGGCCAGCTTGTCGATCTCGGCGTTGATCTCGTCCTCTGTGGCTTCCAGCTTCTCAGCGGCCACAATGGCTTCCAGTACCAAAGAAGCCTTAACCTGCTTCTCGGCGCCGTCCTTAAAGGTAGCGCGGAATGCGTCCATATCCTGACCCATGTACTGCAAGTAGGTCTGCAAGTCAATGCCCTGGGCCTGCAAGCGGTAAGCATAGTCGTTGATCATCTCGTCAGCGCGCTTGCTGAACATCACTTCCGGGATCTCGGCTTCCATGCCGTCGATGGCCTGCTCCAGCAGCTGGTTCTCCAAATCGCGACGGGCGTCCTCCGCCTTTTTCTCGCTAAGCTGCTTCTTCAGGTCGGCCTTCAGTTCGTCCAGAGTGTCAAACTCGGACACGTCCTTGGCAAACTCGTCGTCCAGTGCCGGTACTTCCTTGGTCTTGATCTCGTGGATTTTCACCTTAAACACAGCGTCTTTACCGGCCAGATTCTCTGCCTGGTACTCCTCCGGGAAAGTTACATTCACATCAAATGCTTCCTCGGTCTTGTGACCGGCTACCTGCTCCTCAAAGCCGGGGATAAAGGAACCGGAACCCAGCTCCAGAGGATAATTCTCGCCTTTGCCGCCGTCAAATGCAACGCCGTCCACAAAGCCCTCAAAGTCGATCTCTGCAGTGTCGCCCATCTCGGCAGCGCGGTCCTCAACAGTCACCAGTCGGCTGTTTCTGTCCAGCATGTTGGTCAGCTCGTTGGCCACATCCTCATCGTCTGCCTCTGTGGGCAGCTGCACAGCCTCCAGGCCCTTATACTGGCCCAGTTTGACCTCCGGGTACACAGTGACCTTCATGGTCATATCCACGCCCTCGGACTTGCTGATGGTCTTCACATCCAGCTCGGCGGGAGAGTCCACTGTACGCAGACCGGCCTCCTCAATGGCAGCCGTAACAACTGCGGGATACACGATCTCCAGTGCGTCCTCATAGAAGAAGCCCTCACCGTAGAGCTTTTCGATCATACCCTGGGTAGCCTTGCCCTTTCTGAAGCCGGGCAGTTGGATAGATTTTCTGCGCTTCAAATATGCGTCCTTGCAAGCCTGAGTAAATTCCTCAGGGGCAACAGTAACCTCGATTTCATAAACATTGGTGTCCACTTTATTGGATGATTTCAGTGCCATTGCTTTGACCTCCTCAAAATTTATCTAATATCACCGATTTGGCATTATAACATATCTATTTCTTAATTTCAAGCAAGTATTTATATTATTTGGCTTTTCTGCTCATTTGCAGATAAATAAGGGGGTAAACGCCAGATGATCGGCAGAGATCAGGCGAAAATCAATACCTTGATACTCCCCCTCAAAAGCAAACCGGGCGGCTGCGCCGTGCAGATGGCCATAGTAGCACTTTTGCACGCCGTACTGCTGCAACAGTTCTACGATCGGGGCGCAGGCATTCCCGGTGGTCACAGGCGGATAATGAAGAAAAACGATCTTTTCTCTGTCCCCTGCCGCCTCCAACGACATACGAATACGCCCTACTTCCCTGGCCAGCACTTTCTCGTCCTGGGCCTCCGGTGTGTCCTCAAAGAACCAGCCTCGGCTGCCACACAAAGCCACATCGCCGTAAGGGATCGCCTGATTATGCAAAATCTGTAAAGTGTCAAAATGATTTTCCTGCAAATACAGATCCATTTTGCGCTTGGTGTTCCACCAATAGTCATGATTGCCCTTAAGCAAGATTTTTTGCCCGGGCAAATCATTCAAAAAGGCAAAATCTGCCGTACATTCCGAGAATTTCATGGCCCAGCTAATGTCCCCGGCGATCACCACCGTATCCTGCGGCTCCACCAAATGGCGCCAATTGGCCGCCAAGCGAGCGGTATAATCGCTCCAGCCGGGAAAGCTGTCCATGGGCTTGTCCGTGCCAAAGGACAAATGAGTATCTGCAATGGCATACAGCGCCATAAGGCACCTCTTTTCCGTATAAAATACCCGCACCTGCACAAACTATGCAGGAAGGGAGTGAAAAAAATGGACGAGATCAAAGGCATTTCCTGTGAAGTCAAGAACTGCAAGTACCACGATGGCTCCGACTGCTGCACCGCCGGTCATATTCAGGTGGGCACGCAAAACGCAAAGACCTCTACGGACACAGCGTGCGAGACCTTCCAGTGCTGCGACGGCTGTTCTTGTAAGTAAAAAGACGAAAAAGACGAAAAAGGCAGGGTATCATCTTAGGATATCCTGCCCTCTTTTTGTTCTGTTACAGGTTCAGCAGCTGAAAAACCATCTGGCTCATATTCTCCCGGTCACATACCTGGGTAAAGCGCACGGCCTTATCCTTTAATGCGGCCAAGGGCGCCGGTACGGCAGCGCCGGTGATCCGGTGCAGTTCCTCTACCATATCGAACTCATCCAGCTGCGGGGTGTTGCCTTCCAGCACGGCAGTGAGCACGCTCTTGGAGAACTTGTAAGGAGAGGCGGTGGAGTCAATCACCGTAGGCAGATCGTCGCCGGTCTGGGCTACATAGTCCCGGTACACCTTTACAGCCACGGCGGTATGGGTGTCGCACAGGTAGTTCTGATCGGTATAAGTCTTGTGAATGGTATCCGCCACAGCGGCCTCATCACAGTAACCGGCGGCAAACTCATTTTGGATCTTTGCCATCACTTCCGGCTCTACCGTGTATTTGCCGTTCTCCGCCAGCTGGGTCATCCAGCCGCGCACGGCAGCGTCGCTCTCGCCGCTCATATGGTACAGCAGCCGCTCCAGGTTGGAACTAATGAGAATATCCATAGAGGGAGAGGTGGTGGCGTAAAAGTCCCGGTTCCGGTCATAAGTGCCGGTTTTCAGGAAATCAGTCAGTACATTGTTGGTATTGGACGCGCAAACCATGGTCTTGATGGGCAGACCCATGTGCTTGGCATAATACCCGGCCAAAATGTTGCCGAAGTTGCCGGTGGGCACCACCACATTCATGGGCTCGCCTACTTGCAGCTGACCCATTTTGCACAGATCCGCATAAGCGGAGAAGTAATAGACAATCTGCGGCACCAGACGGCCCCAGTTAATCGAATTGGCAGAAGAGAACATCATATTCTTCTTTGCCAGCTCCGCCTTGATTTCGTCATTGGTAAAGATAGACTTAACAGCGCTCTGGGCGTCGTCAAAATTGCCGTGAATGGCACAGACTGCCACATTCTCACCCTCCTGGGTGGTCATTTGTAGCTTCTGCATGGGAGACACGCCGTCCACCGGGTAAAACACCAGAATCTTGGTCTTGTCAACATCCTTGAAGCCCTCTAACGCCGCCTTGCCGGTATCGCCGGAGGTGGCCACCAAGATCACAATGGTCTTGCCCTCAGCGGTCTTTTTGGCAGATACGGTCATCAGGTACGGCAGCAGCTGAAGCGCCATATCCTTAAAGGCACAGGTGGGACCGTGCCACAGCTCTAAGATATTCTCCTTGCCGCCGATATTCACCGTGGGTGCCACAGCGGGACTGGAAAACTTATCTGCCCGGTAAGCGCCCTCTACGCAGTAATTCAGCTCCTCGTCGGAAAAGTCCGTCAGGAAGGTGCGCAGCACGGTCTTGGCCCGGTCAATGTAGGACATCTCCATCATTTCCCGTACCGTGTCCATAGAAAAGTGCGGCAGTTCCACCGGCACAAACAGGCCGCCCTCTTCGCTGATTCCCTGGGCAATGGCCTGGGCAGCGGTTACACGGATCTTGTTGTTTCTTGTTGAAGTATATAGCATACATGCTCTCCTATTCGTTGGGGGTTGTGATTTCGTTTTTCTTGCAGAATATTTTATACCAATGCAAAGGCATTTTCAAGGTGTTTTACGGATTTTGTGCCGTCCTTTTGTAAAAACACTTCAATTACATCAAATCTGGGCTGCTTTTTCGTTGGATTTTGGGCCAAAAACAGCTTGGCGGTTTGAATGATCCGCTCCTGCTTGTATTGGTCCACGAATTCCGCCGGGTCGGCAATGGCACCCTGACTGCGGGTTTTGACCTCCACAAACACCAAATACTGCCCCTTGGTACATATCAGGTCGATCTCGCCAAAACGGCAGCGGTAGTTCACATCATACAGCTTATATCCCTGCTTTTGCAAGTACCGGGCAGCCTCCAGCTCGCCGTACTTGCCGTAGTATTCCGGCCGGATCATCGGTTCATCCATTTCTTCAGGAACGACAGCCGGTGAATGGGGCTGATCCCGTACTGCTCCAGCCGTTCATAATGCAGCTTGGTGCCGTAGCCCTTGTGCTTTTCAAAAGCGTATTGCGGGTATTTCTCCGCCATTTGCAGCATATAGCGATCCCGGCTGACCTTAGCCAAAATAGACGCTGCCGCAATGCTGGCGCTTTGGGCGTCGCCCTTAATGATCGTGCGCACCTCCAAGGGCAAGTCAGGGGCACGGTTGCCGTCTACCAAAGCGCAGTCCGGCTGCACCGGCAGGGCGGCTACCGCCCGCTGCATGGCAAGGTAAGTAGCGTTGAGAATATTGATCTCATCAATTTCTTTTTCTGTGGCAGAGCCGATCCCATAGGCGGCGCACTGGCTGCAAATGGTGTCAAACAGGGCCTCCCGCTTTTTTTCGCTGAGCTTTTTGGAGTCGTTGACCCCCTCAATCACCTGCCCCGGGCGGAGCACCACCGCCGCCGCGTACACCGGACCTGCCAAGGGACCTCGCCCGGCTTCATCAATGCCACAAATGCAAGTGTAGCCCTCTGTGCGGGCCTGATCTTCAAATGCTGTCCATTCCATCATTCCGGCAGTTCCAGGGTCATTCGCCCCAGCTTTCCTCCTCTAAATTCATCCGCCACAATCACTGCAGACCGGTTATAGTCGATCTCGCCGCCCCGCATTAAAAAGCCGCGCTTGCGGCCGATGGCTTCCAGTATTTCCCAGCCCTGCATATACTCGTCCACCTCAATGCCGTACCGCTGGGTAATGGCCTGCGGTCTGGTGCGCCCCAGCACCTCCAGCAAACGGCAGGTCAAGGTCTCCAGGTCTGTTACTTCATCTTTTACAGAGCCGATAAACGCCAGCCGATCCCCTACTTCCGGATCGTCAAACTTAGGCCACAGCACGCCGGGGGTGTCCAGCAGCTCAATGCCGCCACCCACAGCGAACCACTGATTTTGCCGGGTAACACCGGCCTTGTCGGCCACCTTGGCGCGGTTTTTACCGGCCATACGGTTGATAAAGGAGCTTTTGCCGGTGTTGGGAATCCCCACCACCATCAGCCGCAGTGGCTTGCCGGCCATACCTCGCTGGGTATTCTTCTCAATGGTCTTTTTCAGCACCTCTGCACCGTGGGCAAAAAGGCGGACAGTCCCTTGCCGCTGCGGCAATCCACTGCCAGGGCAGTTTTGCCCTGCGCCTCAAAGGCAGCAATCCAGCGCTTGGTGGCCGCCGGGTCTGCCACATCGCATTTATTCAGCAGCACGATCCGGGGCTTGCCCCGCACCAGGGTGTCTAACTCCGGGTTGGCGGAGCTATACGGCACGCGGGCGTCCAGCAGCTCCACCACCCCGTCCACCAGAGGCAGCATTTCCTTGATCTGGCGCCGCGTCTTTGCCATGTGGCCCGGGAACCACTGTACCTTTTGTTTTTGAAAATCAGCCATTGTCTTTACCTGTCCTTACTTACTGCCCCCAGTTTACCATACACCGCGGAAAAAGGCAAATAAAAAAGCTCCTGTCACCAAGGTAACAGAAGCATTTTTTATGTGTCTTACTCAGCGTCGGCAGTCTTTGCAGCGTTATCTCTCTGCAAGTTCTCCTTCACCTTAGCAGCCTTACCCACACGGTCACGCAGGTAATACAGCTTTGCACGACGAACCTTACCGGAGCGGATCACCTGCACGCTCTCCACATTGGGAGAATGCAGCGGGAATACACGCTCAATACCTACGCCGTAAGAAAGGCGACGCACGGTAAAGGTCTTGCTGATACCGGAACCTTTAATCGCAATCACAGTACCCTCAAACATCTGGATACGCTCACGAGAACCCTCGCGGATCTTTACGGCAACCTTAACGGTATCACCAATCTGGAATTTAGGTGTTTCTTCTTTCATGCTGCCCTGAGCAATCAAATCAAGTGCGTTCATCAATAACAACCTCCTTCTTATTTATGAGGTGTTCTTAACAGAGATCTGCCAGAGGACCACCCTCGTTATGCCTGTAACGCAGAGCATTTCGCTCGTTGCAAGAAGCGCAACGGAATAAATGCGTTAGTATATTAGCACACTCGGTGCAAAAAAGCAAGTGTTTTTTACTGAAAGGGCTGATAATCTTTATCCAGCAGATCCAGTCGGTAGATTCGCTTCCATTCCCATGGCAGTTCCACCAAGCGCAGCAGCGTGTCGCACAGCAGCGTGGGATTCAGATTTTTCTCCTGCCCGGCCGCCAAACGCAGGTGCAGCACCACTCCCTGCGGGGTCAGCTCCACACGGTACCGGTCAATGAAGGTCTTAATATCTACTTCCTTCATCACCCGCTTGCGACCCACCTTGCCTTTCTTCAGCGCCAGAATCTGCGGCGCGTCCAATACGGCCTGCAGCTTTTCCGCCGCTGCGGCATTATCGTCAAAAGCCAGGGTAAAGTCATAATCGGAAAAGGCAATCTCCGTACAGTCCCGAAAATCGCAAAACACATCTTCAATTTGAATATCCGGCGGTAGGGCAGCGTTCATGCGCCGCTGCACCTCCAGAGGCTCCATGGGCTCTATCAATCGAATATCCATACTCTCGCAGGCACTCTCCACCCCCAAGGACAAAGGCAGCGAAAAGCGCATATAAGCGTGGGGGTTATACCCTTCGGTGAACCACAAGGGAATCCCCGCCCGGCGCAAGGCTCTGGACATGACCCGATTCACATCCAGGTGACCAATGTACTTGGCCCGCCCGGTTTTACTGAACCGCAGTCGTATCTCGTGCCACTTCTGGTCTTGCATCGCAATGTCCTCCGTTGAGTTTGTTGGCGCCGCACCCGGCACAGCGGATCCGGCAATGGGGCGTGGTCACATTTTGGTGCGCCCGCTTGTTCTCCAGTTCCAGGAACTTGCGAGACACGCCGTAATCCAAATGATCCCAGGGCAGCAGCTCCTCAAAGGGGCGCCGCCGCTTGGTATAGAAGTCCGGGTCCAGCCCGCATTCTTCAAAAGCCTGCATCCAGGCGTCAAAGTTAAAGTGATCGTCCCAAGAATCGAACTTGCAGCCCAGTTCAAAAGCCCGCAGCAGCACCTTGGACAGCCGCCGATCTCCCCGCGCCAGCACGCCCTCTAAAAGTGAGGTGGGCGTTTCGTGGTAGGACACGCGGATTTTGCGACTGGGCACACTCTCCAACAAGTGGGCCTGCTTGGCCTTTAAGGAGGTCATGGTATCCTCCGGTTCCCACTGGAAGGGCGTAAAGGGCTTGGGAATAAAGGACGCACAGGACACGGACACGCTGACGGCGCAGCCTTTCTTGTGCTCCGGCGTGTTATAGTAGGCGTCTACCACCTTACCCGCCAGCTGGGCGATACCGGCAATATCCTCCATGGTTTCCGTGGGCAGCCCCATCATAAAGTACAGCTTCACGGAAGTCCAGCCGCCGGCAAAGGCCTTAGTACAGGTGCGCAGCACTTCTTCTTCCGTCACATTCTTGTTGATTACATCCCGCATACGTTGGGTGCCCGCCTCCGGGGCAAAGGTCAGCCCGCTGCGGCGCACTTTGGACAGCTTGTCCACCAGCTCGTCGCTAAAGTTATCCACCCGCAGACTGGGCAGGGACAAATTGATTTTGTCCCGCACGGTCCAGTCAATCAGGGAGGTGAGCATTTCGTTGACGCAGCTGTGGTCGGAGGTGGACAGAGAGCACAAGGACAACTCATCATATCCGGTAGAGTCGATCAGCGCCTTGGACTGACGGTTGATGGTCTCTACACTCTTCTCCCGAATGGGGCGATAGATAAATCCGGCCTGGCAAAAGCGGCAGCCGCGAATACAGCCCCGAAAAATTTCTTCCACTGCCCGGTCGTGGACAATATCAATAAACGGCACCACAAAGCTGTCCGGATAATAGCACTTGTTCATATCGGACACAATGGACTTCTTCACCGTTGCCGGTGCTCCATGGGTGGGGGTCAGGGCGCGCAGGGTGCCGTCCGGGTTGTAGCTGTCCTCATAAAAAGACGGCACATAAATGCCCTGAATATGCATGGCTGCTTCCAAAAACTCTTGCTTACTCTTGCCGCTCTCTTTACATTCTTTCAGCAGATCCAGCACCGTATTGGTGGTCTCTTCCCCCTCGCCCAGGAAGATGATGTCCGCAAACTCCGCCACCGGCTCCGGGTTGCAGGCGCAGGGGCCGCCAAAGGCCACAATGGGGGTCAGCGACTTTCGATCCCCGGCACGCAAAGGCACCCCCGCCAGATCCAGCATATTCAGAATATTGGTATAAGACAGCTCATACTGCATGGTAAAGCCGATCATATCAAAGTCCTTGATCGGGTCGCCGCTTTCCAGGGCAAACAACGGTTCGCCGTTGGCGCGCATCAGCGCCTCCATATCGTCCGCCGGGGCAAACACCCGCTCGCACCAAGTGTCCTCCCGCGCGTTGGCGACGCCGTAAAGGATTTTCATTCCCAAGTGGCTCATACCGATCTCATAAGTATCCGGAAAACAAAAGGCATAGCGCAGCGCCACTTTACTTTTATCTTTCATTACGCTGTTCAGTTCGCCACCGGCATAGCGCGCCGGTTTTTGCACCGATTGCAACAGTTTTTCAATCTCTTTTCTCATACAGACCTCAAATTTGATAGCATTAAATACAGGCTGATTCCCAGGAGCGACACCCCGCCGCCCCGATACAGCACATAACCGCCCAGCCCGGTAAGCGCCGCCAGCGTCAGCGTGCTGAGCACGGCCGCCAATCGTTGTGGCAGCCAAAGCGCCGCCAGCCGTCCCCCATCCAGCGGAAAAATGGGCAGCATATTCAGAAGAAACAGCGCTCCGTTGGCCGGGTTCCGCAGCAGTACCCACAAGATCAGATTCACCACCGGGCCGCCAAAAAGCACCGCCGTCTCTCGCCGCCGATCCGGCACCCGGTCATACCGCAGCGCCATACCGTAAAAGGACAAGCGCAGCTGCCTGGGCTGCAATCCCAGAGCGCAAAGCGCCGTCAAGTGCCCGCACTCGTGGAGCACGGAAAATAGCAGCACCTGCCACAGCAATTCGTTCTGTGCCCAGGCGGCAAAAGTCAATATCCAAAAAAACGAATAATCCAGCCGCAACCGTGTGCGACCCACCATCCATTCCAAAAGCACCACCGCTACATCTATACGCAGCGCCGGTGCTCTCTATCCGCTAAGACGCGGTTTAGCGGTGACTGTCCAAATAAGACTGCAAGATCACGCTGGCAGACACAGCGTCCACCTGCTTCTTGCTTTTTTTGCCATGCACATTGCCCGCAGACAGCAGGTCATAGGCCAGCACCGTCGTCAGGCGCTCGTCCTGGTACACCACCGGAAGTCCGGTAAGCTCCGATAGCAAATCGCCCAAACGGCGGCAGGCGTCGCACCGGTAGCCATAGCTGCCGTCCATATTCCGGGGCAGCCCCACAACGATCTGCTCTGCTTTCTCTGCCTTGGCAAGAGCCGCCAGTTTCTCGGCCAGCTTCGGCGCGTAGCGCTCCTCCACCGTGTCATAGGCGGTGGCCAGCATCTCCCGCACATCGCAAAAGGCCACGCCAGTGCGCACATCGCCGTAGTCCACAGCCATCATTCGCATAGCGGTTCTCCTTCCTGTAAAAAAGAGCGAAAGGATCCATACCTTGTTGATCGCTTTCGCTCCGTTTGTGTTTATTATCTTCCAAAAGGGTCGTGCCGGTACTCCGGCCGCCACCAGTCCTGCTTGCCTAAGGTAGCGCAGTCCGCCGGTAAATGAGAAGCGTCATTCTCCAGCAGCAAGCGGGGTGTGCCGCTTTCATCTACTTCTAAAACGGACACACAGGTGTTTTCACCCCAGTTCACATCGTTCAGCCGCTCAATGGGCCAACCGTGTGCCCAGCACAGCAGATTGCGAATGGCGCAGCCGTGGGAGGCCAGCAATACGGTCTTGCCCGGATGGCGGGCGGCGAGCAGCAGCACCGCGTCTCGCATACGGTCAAACACCTGTTGCATAGACTCCCCTTTTTCTATGGCAAAGGCGTGGGGTTCGTCATTCCACAAGGCACTCTCCCTGGGATAGCATTTGGGAAAGTCCGCAAAGGGCAGACCCTCAAACGCCCCGCCGTTGATCTCGATCAGGCTGTTCAGTACGTGGATAGGTAGTCTATGCGCCCGGTTGCAGGCCTGGGCAGTCTTCACGCTGCGGCGCAAGGGGCTGGAATAAATCACATCAAAGCGCTCCCCTGCCATACGCGCAGCCAGCAGATCCAGCTGGCGGGCACCATTCTCGGTAATGTCGCCGTCCGTGATACCGTTAAACACCCGGCGGATATTCCCCTGTGCCTCACAGTGGCGCACAACGATAAAGCGGGTGGCGCTCATTCGTCGTCGCCCTCATTGGCCTTGGTGGGCTTTGGCTCTGCCGGTGCAGAGGTCTGCGGCTTCTGGGCTGCGGTGGTCTCGCCGCCGGCGGCTGTGGTATTCTCGCCGTCTGCCGCAGTGGTGGTCTTGCCGGAACTGCCGGAATTGCCGTAGCTGCCGGAGCCGCTGCTCCCGCCGGTGGAATAGCCGTGGCCGCCGGAGCAGTTGCCGGGCAGGTTGTTCACATCGTACCAGCCGTACACGCCGGTGCCGCTGCGCAACTTGCCACAGGAGGGGCAATAGGAACGCTTTACGATGCCTTCCGGCTCCTCAAACTTGGTTTTATACTGATCGCTGTCCAGCTTGTCATACACGGCGGACATCACCGTCTTCCACAAAGTACCGGAGGGGTTACCGGACAAGCCGTAGTAGATCTCCTTGGGCTGGTCATAGCCGTACCATACACCGGCCACAAAGTCCGGCGTGCCGCCCATAAACCAGCGGTCCTTATCGTCCGTAGTGGTACCGGTCTTGCCGAAGCACTGAATACCGGACAACTTGTAGGAAGTACCGGTGCCGGCGGTCATAACCGTTTGCAGCAACTTGTTCATCACCCAGGCGGTATTCTCAGACAGCGCGGACTCTTTGGTCTTTTCCGGCTGCTTTTGCAACACCACATTGCCCTGCACATCCTCGATCTTCGTGTAGCAGTACGGCTCGTAGTAGTAGCCGCCATTGCCAAAAGTGGCGTAGGCCGCGGTCATCTCCAGCACGGTTACACCGTTGGTCACACCGCCGGTAGCCATAGGTGCGTAGTCGCAGTCCTTCACGCTGTCCAGCGTGCTGATGTGGAACCGATTGCTGATAAAGTCCAGAGAGTAATCCACCGCGCCGGCGTCACTGATCATATCCAGTGTGCGGGCGGAGATGGTGTTTTTAGACTGGGCAAGACCGTATTGCAAGGTAACGGTGCTGCCGCTGTATCCGCCGCCCTGGTTGGTGGGCCAGGGTTTGCCGTCCACCACCTTCAGCGGGGCGTCTTTAATCATTGTAGACCAGTAAATATTAGTGTTCTCGTCCTGCAAGCTCTTTTCGAGCGCCGGTCCGTACACGGACAAAGGCTTAATGGTAGAACCGGGCTGTCGCTTGGACATGGTGGCGCGGTTCAGTCCCAAATTGACTTTCTTCTTTCCGGTGCCGCCCACCAAGCCTAAAACGCGGCCGTTATAGTCCATGACTACCATCGCACCCTGGACAGTCTCGTCCGGCATGCGCTTGTAGTTCTCGTACACATTTTCCAGTGCTTTCTGCACATCAAAATCAATGGCAGTGTAGATCTTCAGTCCGCCACCGTAGACCATATTCTTGGCTTTCTTGTAAGTGTAGCCGTTCTTTTGCAGGTCCTCAATCACGGAGGTAATCACATGATCCACATAATAGCTGTTGACGGTCTGGGCCTTTTTGGTGCTCTTGGCTTTGACCTTAGAGCCTTTATATTCTTTGCTGTTGGTAAATACCAGCTTATAACTCTTGGCGCTCTCGTACTCGTCTTTAGAAATGGAGCCCTCTTTATACATGGCCTCCAGGAAGTACTCCTGCCGTTTCTTATTGGCCTTAGGGTCATTCAAGGGATCATAGGTGGACGGCGCCTTGGTAATGGCTGCCAGACTGGCACACTCCGCCGCATTCAGATCCTTAATGTCCTTGCCAAAGTACTTCTCTGCGGCGGTCTTCACGCCGTAGCAGCCATTGGACAGGTACACAGTGTTCAGGTACGCCTCAATGATCTCGTCCTTGCTGTAATTGCGCTCCAGGTTCAGCGCCTGCAAGATCTCGTTAAACTTACGGATAAAGGTCACCTGGTTTTCGTCCGTTAAGTTCTTGATCAACTGCTGGGTAATGGTTGAACCGCCCTGACCGAAGTTGGTGGGCTTGACAAACACGCCGATGGTACGCACCCAGTCCACACCATGGTGCTCATAAAAGCGCTTGTCCTCACCAGCCACAAATGCCTTGGGCATATAGGGGCTCATATCGTCCATGTCCACCCAAATGCGGTTTTCTTCCCCATGCAGGCGGGTGATCTCCACAGTCTTGCCGTTCTTGTCTGTGCCGTAAATGAACGACGTCATATTTTGGCTGTACTTCTGCTCGGTCAGATCAAAGACCTTGTCGCCATGAACCACGCTATAACCGTAAATAAACAGCACGGAGCAGCACACAATGCCCACCACGCAAATGACCATCAGGCAGCCCAGCAGCACCTTGCCTAACTTGCGGGCAGGGGTACTCTCTTTGGGTGGCTTGCTTGCCTTCTTGCGCTTTTTGGCAGCCAGGCGGTTCTCCATCTGCTGCTCTTTCTTATGCCGCGCCGCACGGTCCGCCGCTGCATTCCTCTGTACGGGCGCCTGCTGCGCCTGCTTTTCTACCGCGTGCCGGTCCTCGTCATAAGCCTTAGACGAGTTGTTCATAAACGAACGCAGCAGATCGTCATAATCTTTATTCGCCACGCACATACCTCCTAAGTCGTTCGTATGTATGGGTGATCGGGTCAGACAGACCCATTTTATGTTTTAATAATTATACTACAAAGATTAAAATAAATAAAGCAAATTATGAATAAATTAAGAATTTTTTGCTTTCTTGCCGCTCTTGCTCGGTGCTTTCGTACGGCCGTTTTCCCGATCCATGGCCCGGGAACGCTTGCGGCTCATGGGCTGCACCTTCTTGCTGATCTGCACATGATCGTACATTTGCTTGGCACGCAGCTGCACCCAATATTTGGTGCCGCAATCCCGACACTCGCCCCAATTCTTAAAGGCGTTGTTGGAAAATTCAAAGGGACGCAGCATTTGCAGTTCTTTATGGCAACGAGGGCACTGAAACTTTTGCTGTCTAAGATCGAACCCACGGCAAATGGCGTGGCGCAGGTAATAGGGCTTGTACAGCAGCCGCTCAAAATAATCCCCGGAGCAGTCACAAATATACGGCTCAAACAGTGCCGGATCATACACTTTCTTAAAACAGGCGGCGGCCACATAGCAGTCCTCCAGCGCCCGGTGCAGGTTCTCCTCCTCCACAGAGATTTGGAACTTCTCAGCACAGTGGGCCAGGCTGATCTGGTTGTTGTTGGGGTTATCGGTTAAGAAGCGCATACAGTACTTTTGCGCGTCCGCATACCGCTGCATAAACGGTACATGGGCACGCTGGCTAAAATACTTGTAGTTGCCGGCCAGCACATACAGATCGCTGTCCGACCAGCTCATAAACACACAGTTGTCCGCCCCACTCCAGCGCGCAAAGTCCCGAAAAGCCTCCTCAAAAGGAATGCCGTTTTGCTTCACCTCATCCGGGGTAATGTGGGTCAGATCCTTAAACCGACCGGTAAGCCGCTTAGATACCTTGGGCAGAATCAGCTGCTTAAAAGTATCTACAATTTGCAGCCGTTCATCCAGCATCACAGCGCCGATCTCTATGATCTCGTTCATACCGGTCTGTGCCTTATAGTTGTAGGCATTATTCCATTCTAAATCAAAAATTACAAAGTTCATGTTCGTTCTCGTTCATTCATTGGGGTGACTGCAAAAAAAATAACCTTGCACGCGGCAAGGTTATCTTTGCGTTTGCTTATCCGACAAACAGGAAGATGAGAAATGCAGCAAGCACAATCACAAAGAAAGCCACGATCAGCCATTTTGTGATTTTTTCTAACTTAGCCTCAATCGTTCTGCCCTTGGATTTGCCCAAAAGGTCTCTGCACCGCCGGCGATAGCACCGGACAGGTTCTGGGAACGACCCTCCTGCATCAATACAACGATAGTTATAATAATCGACGCCAAAATCAGCACTGCGCCGAAAACATAATGATACCAAAGCATGAAAACTTCCTCCGCTCATAATTTACTTCAGCATTATAGCATAGCACTACGAGAAATGCAACCCCTTTTTACCAACAATTTACTGGCATACAAAGGCGCGACGGCACGCACACTATAAACGGCAACAAAGTAAGTGCGTTTGCCTTTGCTGCCTCCGCTGCCTTGCAGCGGGTTTACATAGGGCGTTTGCCGCCGGTTTTTACAGGTCGATGGAAGATCGACCCGTTTTTTATGCAATCACGCCGGATCAAAAGGTCAGCTGCTCGCCAATGTCCGCCGCCGAGGGCAGTGCGCCCGCTGCCGGCAGATTTTTGGCACGGTAGCGCCAGGGCTTTTCAAACTCGCCTTCTTTGTACAGGTACATACCGGTGACCTTTTTATTTTTCTTTAAGGTCATGGCAGAAATACCGATGGTGTCCTTCGTGGATTTGGCCAGCACGCCGCCGGTATTCAGCAGCAGCTTGCGCCCGCTGTCAGAGCACAGCACCACTTCCGTATCCTCCGGAATATACATAGCCGCCGCCAAGGGTGACTTGGCAGAATAAGCATTCAAGAGCTTCTTGCGGTTGGTCTTGGTCTGGTAGGCAGCCACATCCACTTTGGCGAACTTGCCGTTCTCAAAGGCAAAGAGCATATAGCCCTTGTATTCGTGGAGCAGCGCCATGTATACCGGCTGCTCGTCCTCTTCCATTTCCAATTTACCGGCCACATACTCGCCCAGCTGGGACGCTTTGCCGTCCTCAAAGTCAGATAAGCGGGACTTGTACACCTGGTGGTGGTTGGTAAAGAACAGCAGTTCATCCCTGTTGGAGGCTTCCTCCTCCCGGAGCATGGTGTCCCCCTCCTTGAGCTTTTGCTCGCCGCTCAAGCGCAGGTTGGCTGTCTTGATCTTCTTCAAATACCCCTCGGCAGAAAGGAACACAGTCACCGGGTAGTCCGGCGCCTCCTGCTCCGTCTCCGGCGCAGCCTCCTGCACATCGTAAAGAATTTCCGAACGGCGGCCGGTGTCGTACTTCTGGGCTACCGCCTGCAACTCGCCCACGATTACTTTTTTCATCTTGTTTTGGCTGGAGAGCACTTCCTCCAGCTGGGCGATCTCATTCTCCAAATTCTCAATATCTTGAATGCGCTTAAGAATATACTCCCGATTCAAGTGGCGCAGCTTGATCTCCGCCACATATTCCGCCTGGATCTCGTCAATGCCAAAGCCGATCATCAAATTGGGCACCACATCGACCTCTGCCTTGGTCTCCCGGACGATCTTAATCGCCTTGTCAATATCCAACAGAATCTTGGACAGACCCTTGAGCAAATGCAGCTGGTCCCGCTTTTTGTTCAGCATAAAGATCAGGCGGCGGCGCACACATTCCAGGCGGAAGTCGATCCACGCCATCAACAGCTCCCGTACGCCGTAGACCTTGGGCTTGCCGTCCACCAGCACATTGAAGTTGCAGCTGAAGCTGTCCTCTAAGGGCGTCATCTTATAAAGACGCAGCATCAGGTCGTCTGCATGCACACCCCGCTTCAGGTCAATGGTGATCTTCAGACCGGTCAGATCCGTTTCATCTCGAATGTCGCTGATCTCCCGCACTTTGTTGGTTTTGACCAGCTCCACGATCTTGTCAATGATCGCTTCGGCGGTGGTGGTTGGCGGAATCTCCGTTACATCAATGCAGTTGTATTTTTTGTCATAGGTGTACTTGGCACGCACCCGCACAGAGCCGCGGCCGGTGTCGTAAATTTTGTCCAGCTCCGGCTTATTATAGAGAATATAGCCGCCGCCTACAAAATCCGGCGCCAGTAGGGTGTCTGCGATTACATGGGCCGGGTTTTTGATCAGGGCAATGGTGGTGTCGCACACTTCCTTTAAGTTAAAAGAAGCGATGGATGAGGCCATACCTACGGCGATGCCGGTGGTCACATTACAGAGAATGGACGGAAAGGTCACCGGCAGCAAAGTCGGCTCTTTCATGGTGTTGTCATAGTTGTCTACAAAGTCCACCGTGTCCTTGTTAATGTCGTCAAACAGCTCCCGGCAAATGGGCGCCAGCTTAGCCTCTGTGTAACGGGAGGCAGCGTACATCATATTTTTGCTGTAAGCTTTACCGAAGTTACCTTTAGACTCCACATAGGGATACAGCAGGCTCTCATTGCCCCGGGACAGGCGGATCATGGTGTCGTAAATGGCCGCGTCACCGTGGGGATTCAGCTGCATGGTGCGCCCCACAATGTTGGCGCTCTTAATAAAGCCGCCGGTAAGCAACTTCATATTGTACATCGTGTAAAGCAGCTTGCGGTGGGAGGGCTTAAAGCCGTCGATCTCCGGCAAGGCGCGGGAGAGGATCACGCTCATGGCGTAGGGCATATAGTTGCTCTTCAGGGTGTCCACAATGGGCTCCGTCTGCACAGTGCCGGCACCTTTGATATGCACATTTTCGTCCAGCTTCCCGGCAACCGGGCGCTGGTCCTTTTTCTTCTTTGGCAATGAACGCCCCTCCTTAGCTTACATCTGCGGCGTCCAGGTACAGGTAGCCGTAGTCTGCAATATATTCTTTGCGACCCTCCAGGTTGTCTCCCAGCAGCAGGTCAAAGAACTTGGAGGTCTCCTCTGCATCTGACGGAGTCACCTGGATAATGCGGCGAGTGGCCGGGTTCATGGTGGTCAGAGCCATCATCTCTGCCTCGTTTTCACCAAGACCTTTGGATCGCGCACGGTATAGGGTGCGTCGCCGATCTCTGCCTTGATCTGGTCCATCTCCACTTCATTGTAGGCAAAATAGGTCTGGCCCTTGCAGGTCACCTCGTACAGCGGAGACTCGGCGATATACACCTTGCCTGCCTGGATCAGCTTGGGCATCAGGCGATAGATCATCGTCAAAATCAAGGTACGGATCTGAAAACCGTCCACATCTGCATCGGTGCAAATAAGCACTTTGTTCCACCGCAGGTTGTCCATATCAAAGGCGGACAAATCCTTGGCAGCCTTGGAGCGCACTTCCACGCCGCAGCCCAGCACCTTGATCAGGTCGGTAATAATGTCGTTCTTAAAGATCTTGTCATACTCGGACTTTAAGCAGTTGAGGATCTTGCCGCGCACCGGGATCACCGCCTGGAACCGGGCGTCCCGAGCCTGCTTGCAGGCACCCAATGCAGAGTCGCCCTCTACAATAAACACCTCTCGCTCGCTTACATCCTTGGAGCGGCAGTCCACAAACTTTTGAATGCGGTTGGTCATATCCATCTTGGACTGCAAGGTGGTTTTTAAGGTTTTGCGGGTGTTCTCCGCCTTTACCCGGGCGCGCATATTTACCAGCACCTGGTTGGCGATCTTCTCCGCCTCCATCTTGTTCTCAATAAAGTACACTTCCAGGGATCTGCGGAAGAAGTCGGTCATAGCCTCCTGAATAAACTTATTGGTGATCGCCTTTTTGGTTTGGTTCTCGTAAGAAGTGTTGGTGGAGAAGGAGGACACCACAAAGATCACGCAGTCCTCCACATCCTGAATATTGATCTGACCATCTGATTTGGCGTACTTGTTATTGGCTTTCAAATAGGCATTGATCTGGCTCACAAAGGCACTGCGAAAGGCCTTTTCCGGCGAGCCGCCGTGCTCCAAAAAGCTGGAGTTGTGGTAATACTCTTTCAGCTGGGTTTTCAGCGAAAAGCACACCGCCGCCTTAATCTTCAGCTTATAGTCATTAAGATCCGCACGGTCGCGGCCCACCCGCTCACACTCCCAGTATTGGGGCGTAGTAAAAGCGGTGTCCCCTGCCAGCTCCGCCACATAGTCCTGAATACCGTTTTGGTAACAAAATTCGGTGGTGTTGAACTTGCCGCCGGCGGTCTCCTCCTTGAGCAGAAAGTGCACGCCGTCATTAACAATGGCCTGGCGCTTCATCGTGGATACGAACCAATCTCTGGGAATGTTAATATCCGTAAACACCTGAATATCCGGCTTCCAGCGAATGCGGGAGCCGGTATCGCGCTTGTTGTACGGCTCCTTGTGCAGGCCGCCGATGTTCTCGCCCTTTTCAAAATGCAGGGTGTAGCAGTAGCCGTCCCGGTGAATTTCCGCGTCCATATATTCCGACGCATACTGGGTGGCGCAAAGCCCCAGGCCGTTGAGGCCCAGGGAGAACTCATAACTGCCTGCGCCGCCGGCGTTATCATATTTGGACCCGGCGTACATCTCGCAAAACAGCAGCTCCCAGTTCTCTCGCTGCTCGTTCTTGTTGTAATCCACAGGAATACCGCTGCCAAAGTCCTGCACCTCATAGGAGCCGTCCAGGTAGCGGGTCACTACGATCCGATTGCCGCGCCCCTCTCTGGCCTCGTCTATGGAGTTGCTCATAATTTCAAAGATGGAATGCTCACAGCCCTCTAACCCGTCCGAGCCGAAAATCACAGCCGGGCGCTTTCGCACACGGTCTGCACCACGCAGGGACTTAATGCTTTCGTTGCCGTAGGTGGCTTTTTTCGCCATGCTTTTCCCTCCGATAAATTGTCTTTAGTCGTTGATATTATACAATATCTTGTGGAAATGTCAAGAAATGAAAAAAGACAGCTACCGGTAAGTAACTGTCTTTTCTTGGGGTTATCGGTCGGATTTAGGTGTTTCCGGTGCAGGGTCTGCCGGGGCATTTTCCGCTTCCGCTGCCGGTGCGTCTCCGCCCTCCTGCGCAGGCTCCGGGGCTGTGTCCGCAGCAGTCTGTATTTCTGCCGCAGGGGCTTCCGGTTCTTCTGTCGGTTGGGCTTCCGGTTCGTCCAGCTTGCCGTTTTCCATCAGCTGGGCAAACATCTCGCCGGTAAGCTTCTCTTTTTGCAAAGCAGGGTCTCCGCCACCAGCTCCAGCTTCTCGTAATGGGTCTTTAAGATCTCTTCCGTCTGGCTGTAAGCGTGGCGCATCATCCGCTCAATCTCTGCGTCAATCTTGGCAGAGGTCGCCTCACTGTAATTGTTTACATGGCCAAAGTCCTTGCCAAGGAATACCTCGTCGTTCTCATCGCTGAATACAGCCGGACCCAGCACCTCGCTCATGCCGTACTTGGCCACCATGTCCCGACAAATTTGGGTGGCGCGCTGCAAATCGTTGGACGCACCGGTGGAAATATCCCCCAGCGCCAACGCCTCGGCCACACGACCGCCCAACATGGAGATCAGGTCATCCAGCATCTCCTTTTTGGAATTGTAATTTTCCTCTTGCGGGGTGTACCATGTATAGCCGCCGGCACCCAGGCCTCGGGGAATAATGGAAATTTCCTTCACCGGGTCGTGGCCCTCTACATAGTAGGCTGCCACAGCGTGACCCGCCTCGTGGTAAGCGGTCAGGCGCTTGGCCTTCTTGGAATATTTATGGCTCTTTTTCTCCGTGCCCATTTGCACACGGGAGGAGGCGTCGTTAATTTCCGCCATAGTCAGCGCTTTCTTCTTGCGGCGCACAGCCAGCAAAGCAGCCTCGTTGAGCAGGTTTTCCAAGTCCGCACCGGTAAAGCCGATGGTGTCCTTCGCCACTTCTTTCAAATCCACATCCGGACCCAAAGGCTTGTTGCGGGAATGGACTTTCAAAATGTCCTCACGGCCCTGTGCATCCGGTCGATTCACGGTAATTTGGCGATCAAAACGACCGGGGCGCAGCAGCGCCGGATCCAGTACATCCGGCCGGTTGGTGGCAGCCATCACGATAATACCGCTGTTGGTGCCAAAGCCGTCCATCTCTACCAGCAACTGGTTCAGGGTCTGCTCCCGCTCATCATTACCGCCGCCGGTGCCGGCACCTCTGTGGCGGCCCACAGCATCAATCTCATCAATAAATACAATGGCCGGTGCCTTCTTCTTGGCCTGCTCAAACAGGTCACGCACACGAGAAGCACCTACACCCACATACATCTCTACAAAGTCAGAGCCGGAAATGGACAAAAACGGTGCACCGGCCTCACCGGCCACAGCACGGGCCAGCAAAGTTTTACCGGTACCGGGAGGGCCCACCAGTAGCACGCCTCGGGGAATACGGGCGCCCAGTGCGGTAAAGCTGTCCGGGTTCTTTAAGAACTCCACGATCTCCTCCAGCTCGCCCTTTTCCTCATCACAACCGGCCACATCCTGAAATGTGGTCTTGCGCTTTTCGTCCTCCACCAAGGTCTTGGCGCGGATCTTGCCAAAGCCCAGCGTCTTGTTGGTGTCGTTCATCATGGCGTTGTTCATCCGCCGGAACGCATAGAACCCAAGACCCACAATAGCAATGAGCATAATAAGCGACGGCAACATACTGGTGAACCAGTTGCCGGAAGCACCCTTCTTGTAGTTATAAGTAATGCGGTTCTTATTATTGGTCTGCTTGGCGTTATACGCGTCTACATTATCCTTCACATCATCCAAAAAGAGTGACACATTGGGCACGGTGTAGCGCTGCTCCTTCTCCGGGTCCTTAAAGGTCTTGTAGGTCAGTGCGCCGCTGGACAGATCCAGGGAAAAGTCCTTTACTTGGTTCTCTTCAAACATCTGCACCACTTGGGAGTATTGCACCTCTGTGCCGGATTGGTTAGAAGACAAATACCATACTGCCCCGATCAAAAGCACCGGGATCAGGATATAAAACAGAATGGACTTCCAATTTTTTGCCATATTATTCATCTATCAGTCCTCCGTATGGGAAACTACATAAAGCACGCTCCGGGTGGTGGCGTCCACCCCGACGCGCTGATCGCAGCAGCAGCCTGCCACGGCGATGATCCCCAAATCGTCCTCCGCCACCAGGGGCAGAGCGCGCCGACTGTGGGGCACGCGGTATTCGCAATAGAGCTTCTTCAGCGATTTGCTGCACCCGCGACCGGCGGGAGAAATGCGATCCCCTGCCTGCCGCTGCCGAAAGCGAACACTGCCTGTTATTTTATCATAGTCGCAATAAAAATCAATTTTAATTTGCGATAATTCACGAATCGTTAAAAATTCCGCAACAGATACCACGATTTGTTCATAAGCAATTGCTGCCGCCGGTGGCGCACCTTCCGCTTCTAGAGTCAGCACCCCACGCTGTACATGGGCAAATCCGCCGGGCAGCTGCAACCGTCCGCCGGACGCAAGCAACTCGTCCAACTGGGCCAAGTGGAGGGCATCCACGCCAAACCGGTTTTGCTCTAAAAACGCCGTCAGTGCCCGACGGCGCAAGGGCAGCGGTGCGGCAGTAAGTACCGCCGTTTGCAAACCGCCTACCATTCTTGCCGCCTGTAAAAGTTCGGCAGTCTGCGCCTGCAAATAGGCTTCATCCGCTTGCAAATTCTGCAAGGTGCGGGCAGCATTTTGCATAAAGCCCGGGTGCACCCGGTCAAAATCCGGCACCAGCGTATGGCGAATGGCATTGCGGCTGTACCGCTCATCGGCGTTACTCTCATCGATCCGATAGTCGATATGCAGCGCCGTGCATGCCGCCCGCACTTCCTCTCCGGTGCAGTCCAGCAGCGGACGAATAATCTTGCCCCGCACCGGCGCAATGCCGGTGAGTCCTCGCAGCCCGGTGCCCCGAGCCAAGCGGAACAGCATGGTCTCCACAGAATCCGAAAGCGTGTGCGCCGTGGCGATCCGATCACAGCCGAGCGACTGAAAAAAGGCGTACCGCGTTTGCCGGGCATACGCCTCAACGCCCATACCGGCAGCCTTGGCCTCTCCGGGTGCGTCGATTGCTTTTTCAAAATAAGACAAATGCTGCCGGGCGCAAAAATCCCGCACAAAGGCAGCGTCCGCCCGAGAGCTTTCGCCCCGAATGCCGTGCTCCACATGGGCAACGGTGATCTTCAGCTGCCACCGCTCCCTGCGGCTGAGCAGGTAGTGAAGCAATAACATGGAGTCCGCCCCACCGGACACAGCTGCCACCACCCGGTCCTCCGGGCACAGCATATTGTGTTCCGTTACCGTCCGGTCAATCCGGTCAAACAAATCAGAATGCATTGGCTGTCTTGTCCACCGCACGGAAGCGGGTGAATTCCTTGTCAAAGGTCATCTCAATGGTGCCGGTTGCGCCGTGGCGGTTCTTGGCCACGATCAGCTCCGTATGGTTCTCGTCGATGTCATCCTGCTTGTCCTCATCCACCTCGCTGCGATAGTAATCCTCACGGTAGAGGAACATCACAATATCCGCGTCCTGCTCAATGGAGCCGGACTCTCGCAGGTCGGACAGCTGGGGCTTATGGTTCTTGCCTCGCCCCTCGGTACTACGGGCCAACTGGGCACAGCAGATCACCGGGATCATCAGGTCCTTAGCCAGCATTTTCAGCTGGCGGGTAATCTCGGACACCTCCTGCACACGGTTTTCCTTGCGGGTGGCGGATTTGATCAAGCCCAGATAGTCGATCATAATCACATCCACATCTTTCATGCGCCGCACCCGGGACTTGATCTCCGGCACGGTGATAGAAGAAGTATCGTCTAAATACAACTCTACATCATTAAATTGACCGGCAGCATTGCCCAGGCGCACCCACTCGTCGTTGTCCAGCTCGCCGGTACGCAGCTTATGACTGGGCACACCGGCCTGGGACGCCAGCAAACGCTCCGCCAACTGCTCCTTGGTCATCTCCAAGCTAAAGAACACGCACTTTTTGCGCGCCATCATGGACACATTGGACGCCAGGTTCAGGGCAAAACTGGTCTTACCCATAGCCGGGCGGGCACCGATCAGGATAAAGTCCGACTTATTTAGGCCGGTAATGTAAGTATCCAGCAGACCGAAGCCGGTGGGAATGCCCTTATATTTTTCTTTGTCCTCGCCGGTGAGCTTACCCAGGCGGTCATACACGCCGTTGACGATCACCTCGCTGACCTTGGTGGGGCCGCCGGTGTCCTTACCCTGTCGAATATCATAGATCTTCTGCTCTGCCGCATCTAAGATAGAGGAGGCGTCGCCCTCACCGCTGGCCGCATCGTCCATGATCTCCCGAGCCGTTTGGATCAGGGTTCGAAGATAAAACTGCTCCTTCACGATCTTGGCATAGCTGGCTACATTGGCCGTAGAGGGCACACTGTTTGCCAGCTGCACCAGGTATTCCCTGCCGCCTGCCACATCGTAATGTCCCTCTTTGGCCAGCACATCGGCAATCAGTACCGGGTCAATATTGGCCTGAGAAGAGGTGTACATGGACAGCATGGCGCCAAAGATGGCTCGATGTTGAGGCAGATAAAAGCTCTCTGCCTTCAGGTGCATCAGCACCTCCTCCATACAGCCGGAATTCAGCAGAATACAGCCCAATACGCTTTGTTCCGCCTCTAAATTGTACGGCAGCGCCACGCCGCCGGTCGTTGTTGCTTCCGCCATTTTCATCACCGTTTATATTGGTTGGATTTCTCTTATGCCTCGGTCACCTGTACAAGGATCTTTGCCGTAATCCCGGCATAGACTTTCACTTCTGCCTGTACGGTACCAAAAGTCTTAATGTCATCCATCACGATCTTGCGCTTGTCGATCTCCACGCCCAGATCCGTTTTGATCTGCGCCGCCACATCCTTAGAGGTGACAGAACCGAACAGTTTGCCGTTGGCACCGGCCTTGGCTTTCAGCTGAAAGGTCTTGCCCTCCAGCTTCTGTGCGTCGGCGGTGGCCGCTTTCACTTCCTCGGCTTTGTGGAACTTCTTGGCCGTTTCCTTAGAGTTAAACTCGTTCATAGCGGTGGCATTGGCCTCTACCGCCAACCCCTTGGGAAAGAGAAAGTTGCGGGCGTAGCCGTCCGAGGCATTTACTAAATCGCCTTTTTTGCCCAGCGCTTTTACATCTTGTTTCAAAATGACTTTCATACGCTTCTCCTTAAATCTCCATCAAAATGGGCAGCACCATGGGGCTGCGCTTGGTCTTTTCATACATCAGGTGGGAGATTTCATCCCGCAGCTTGGACTTAACGGTGTTCCAATCCCGACCCTTCACATCGTAGTAATCGTAGATCACATGGCAAGCCAGGTCGCGGGCCTTGTTCATCAGGTCTTCGTTCTCCTTCACATAGACAAACCCGCGGGACACTACATCCGGGCCGCTGACCACATCGCCGGTCTCCGCGTCCAAAGTGGCCACCACAATGATAATGCCGTCCTGGGACAGGTGCTTACGGTCGTTCAAAACAATATTGCCCACATCGCCCACGCCTAAGCCGTCTACATACACTTCGCCGGCGGGCACGGTCTCGATCTGTTTCATCTCCGTCTTGCTTAGAGAGATTTTTTCGCCGATATTGCCCAGGTAAATGTGCTTCATATCATAGCCCATGGACATAGCCAGCCCGGCGTGCTTTTGCAGGTGCTTTTGCTCGCCGTGCACGGGAATGAAATACTGGGGCTTAACAATACCCATCATCAATTTCAGCTCTTCCTGACAGGCGTGGCCGCTGACATGTACCTCGTACATCTTTTCGTAGATCACCTCTACATTGTGCTTCATCAGCTCGTTGACCACATTGCCCACCATCTTCTCGTTGCCGGGTATGGGCGTGGCGGAAATGATTACATAGTCGTTGGGACCGATATTTACCTTGCGGTGCTCGCCAAAGGCAATCCGAGTCAAGGCGGACATGGGCTCGCCCTGGCTGCCGGTGGTAATAATCACCAGTTTATCGTCCGGGTAACGCTTAATGGCGTCAATGGGAATGAGAATATTCTCCGGCACATTCAGGTAACCCAGATCCTGGCCCACCTGAACCAAATTTTCCAAGCTGCGGCCGGTCACGGCCACCTTACGCCCTCTGGACTGGGCCACATCAATAATCTGCTGCACCCGGTGGATATTGGAAGCAAAAGTCGCCACCACAATGCGCTTATTGTGTGCCTTGCGGAACAGCTGCTCAAAGCTCTCGCCCACCTTGCGCTCGCTCATGGTATAGCCGGGGCGCTCTGCATTTGTGGAATCGGAAAGCAGTGCCAAAACGCCCTTTTTGCCATACTCGGCGAAGCGAGCCAGATCGATCATATCTCCGTCTACCGGGGTGGTGTCAATCTTAAAGTCGCCGGTTTGGATAATCACGCCTGCCGGGCAGCGGATGGCAAGACCTACCGCGTCCGGAATGGAGTGGTTCACATGGATAAATTCAATATTAAAGGCACCCAGAGTGATGTTGTCCCGGGGGCGGATTTCCACCAGCTTGGCCTTGTTCAGCAGGCCGTGCTCCTTGAGTTTGCCCTGGATCAGGCCGATGGTCAGCTTAGTGGCATAGATGGGCACATTGATCCGCTTAAGCAGGAATGCCAGGCCGCCGATATGGTCCTCGTGGCCGTGGGTCACCAATACGCCCTTGATTTTGTGTCTGTTTTTTTCTACATAGGTAAAATCCGGGATCACCAAGTCCACGCCCGGCAGATCCGATGTAGGGAATGCCAGACCGCAGTCCACAATGAACATATCGTCCTTGTATTCATAAAGCGTCATGTTCTTGCCGATCTCATTCATACCGCCTAAAAATGCAATATGAACAGACTCCTCCGGCTTTTTCTGCCGCGGAGCGCCTTTCTTTACCGGTCTGCGGTATGTGTAGCGCTTCTTGGAATTCCGTTTTCCGGAAGCAGCCTTACCGTCAGACTTATTCTGATTGATCATTCGATTTGATTCCTCCTGTTAAATATAGTTTTCCGAACATCACAAATTGCATATATCATAAAATAAATAACGCCAAATGTCAAGTGGCCCCGGACCGGTGTACGGATTTTGCCACGCTGTATTGATTATTGCCACAAAGCGTGCTAAAATATCCCGGCGAGGTAATATTTATGAAAAAAGTGAGCATTTATACCGACGGCGCCTGCTCCGGCAACCCGGGCAAAGGCGGCTGGGGCGCTGTACTGGTGTATAACGGTACGGAAAAAGAAATGAGCGGCTTTGAAGCGGAAACCACCAACAACCGTATGGAACTGACGGCGGTGATCCGTGCCCTGGCAGCCTTGCGAGAGCCTTGCCTGGTGACCCTGACCACCGACTCCAAATATGTGTGCGACGCGGTAACCAAGGGCTGGGTCTACGGCTGGCAGCGCAAGGGCTGGCGCAAGGCAGACGGCAAACCGGCGCTGAATGTTGACCTGTGGCAGCAGCTGCTGCCCCTGTTGCAGACCCACACCGTCACCTTTAACTGGGTCAAGGGTCACGCCGGCCACCCCTATAATGAGCGGTGCGATGCCTTGGCGGTGCAGGAATACACCAAACACAAATAATCGCACCCCTATTCTACTACGAACAGGCGGACGAAAAAACGGCTATACCGACGAAAAATCGGTATAGCCGTTTTTTATTAGTATTTAGACTTGGCAGTGTAATTCACCTTGCCGCCTACATACCGGCGCAAGGTAAAGTTTTTGCCGCTCTGGCTCACTTTCAGGCTCACCTTTTTGGGCTTTGCCTCCTTGCTGGTGTAGAACTTGCAGGAGATGGTACCGTCCTTTACGCTCATTTTGATCTTAATGGGCATACCGGTATTGTTCTTCCAGCGAAAGTCCTGAGAGCCCCACATAATGGCTGCGTCCCGACCCAGGGGCACATAGGTAACCCGCTGGCTGTGCTGGTGCCGCTCTACAATAGACACATTGGCAAGCAGTGCGGTATTAAACATGGTGGAAGCCACCTGGCAGATACCGCCGCCAACGCCCATAACCGTGCCGCTGCCGCTGAACACATAGGCTTCTTTATAACCACGGCTCTTGGTGCGCTTACCTACAACTTTATTAAAGGAAAAGGACTGTCCCGGCTGGATCACGGTGCCGTCAATGGCCTTGCTGGCAATGCGCAGATTGGTGGTGCGGTCCTTATTGTTCACATACTTGGAAGAATAGCTGGCATACAGGTTGGAGTAGCTGGAACTGGTCACGTTGCTGTAACTGCCGTTGTACACCTTGTTGGGAAAAGACAGGTACGCCCGCACCTGGGCATAGTATGTACTGCCTTTTTTGATTTTCTTGATGGTAGTGGAAGTGGCGGAGGACTTGGTGATCTTCACTGTCTTAACGCCCTTCTTCATCTTCTTATCCGTGCTGTAACGCACTTCATAACCGGAGCAGGTTACCTTGTTCCACCGGATCTTCAAATTCGTGCCGGACTTGGTCACGCTCTTCATGGACACGGTGGAGGGACGGGTGCCGGTATTCAGTACCGCGCTGAGGGGACCGGCATAGGAGCCGTCCTTTTTGCCACAGGCAGCAATCTTGAAGTAGTATTTTTTACCGGCAGACAGCTTGCTGATTTTGGCCTTGGTGCCGCTGACTGTGGCAACCTTGCTGTAATTGCCGTTTGCAGAGGTAGACTGATACACCCGATACACGGCAGCGCCGGGTACCTGCTTCCAGTTAACGGTAATGGTGGTGGTGGTCCGGCTGGTGGACATACCGGTCACCCGACCGGGCAGGATCTTAAAACTGCGGCTCACCGCGCCGGTATAATCGCCGGTGCCGGTCAACTTCACCTGGGCGGTGCCGCAGGCGGTATTGGCGCTGTACTGCACCTTGTAATCCTGCCCCTGGACGCCCCAGGTAAAGGGGCCATGGCTGGCGCACAGAACGCCGGGCACATGCACCGGGTCAATGCCGCGGGTGCGGAAAGTTTCAATAATCACCTTGCCGGTGTTTTTCTCGTAATCTTCCTCGATCTCTTCGGGGGTCAGCTCACGGGCACAGGGCACCGGGCCGTAAAAATAGTCTGCATGGGTGGTGCCGAACGCCGGGATATCCCGCCGGGCCTGGGCCCATGCCACGGCGTGGGTGCTGTGGGTATGCACCACACCGCCCAGCGCGGGGAATGCCTTGTACAGTTCCAGATGGGTCTTGGTATCGCTGCTGGGGTTCAGGTCACCTTCCACCTGATTGCCGTTCAGATCCATGACCACCAGCATATCAGGGGTCAGTTCATCGTACTCCACGCCGGACGGCTTGATGACAAACAGCCCTTTTTCCCGGTCAATGCCGGACACATTGCCCCATGTGTAAGTAACAAGGCTGCGGCGGGGCAGTTCCATATTGGCTTCGTATACCTGTTGTTTCAGTTCTTCCAGCATAATTGTTCCCTCACATTGTTTCAACGGCGGTGCGCTCGGCGCACAGTGCCTTTTTGTATTCTTTCAGGAATGCGGCAAACCCGGCTTCATCAGCGGCATCCGGGTTCAGGGTGGTGCTGGCGGCACCGGCGAACACGCGGTTCTGCAGGTAGCTTGCCAGCGTTTCGCCATCGGCGTGCTCCACACGGTAAGCAGCCAGCAGGGCCATGCCGTAAGGGCCGCCCTCGCCTGCGGTTTCGGTGCAGGTCACAGCGGTGTGGGCGGCAGCGGCCAGGTAGCGCTGGGCCACGCCGGGGGTCTTGAACAGGCCGCCGTGGCCCAGCAGGGTATCCAGCGTCACATGTTCTTCGTTCAGGATATCCAACCCGATGGCCAGCGTGGCAAACGCGGAGTAAATGTTGGCGCGCATCAGGTTTGCCAGGCTGAAATCACCTTTCCGGCCCGACGCACCGTCAGCATGGGGCGGCCTGCGTCAAAGTGGGTCACGCCCTCGCCGGAGGTAATAGTTCACGGGGATCACACCGCCGCAGTCCGGTGCGCCCGTGCAAAGCGCTGTTGAACAAAAAAGTAAACAGCTCACCCTTGTTCACTTTTGCACCGCAGAGTTCGGCGTTCTGGGGCCAGCAGCTCAAACCAGGCGTTCAGGTCGCTGGTGCAGTTGTTGCAGTGCACCATGGCAACAGGGTCGCCTGCGGGGTGGTAACCATATCAATTTCGGGGTAAACTTTGCTCAGGGCCTTTTCCAAAACAACCATGGCAAAAATGCTGGTGCCGGCGCTGACATTCCCGGTGCCGGGCGCTACGCTGTTGGTGGCCACCATACCCGTGCCCGCGCGTCTCCCTCCGGAGGGCAGAGCGGCACGCCGGCCTGCAAATTGCCGGCTGGGATCCAACAGGCGGGCACCGGCTTCGGTCAGGGTGCCGGCGTCCGCACCGGCCGGCAAAACCTCCGGCAGCAGCGCGTTCAAGGTCCACGGCATAGCCCTCGGCGGCGGCCATGGTGTTGAACTTTTGCAGCATGGCGACGTCATACCGCCGGTAGTGCTGTCAATGGGGAACATGCCGCTTGCGTCGCCCACGCCCAGCACCTTGCGCCCGGTCAACTGCCAGTGTACATAGCCCGCCAGTGTGGTAAAAAATCCAGCTTGGACAGATGCTCTTCTCCGTTCAGCATGGCCTGATACAGGTGCGCCACGCTCCACCGCTGGGGGATGTTGAAGCCGAACGCTGCGGTCAGTTCCGCCGCCGCCGCGCCGGTGATGGTGTTGCGCCAGGTGCGAAAGGGCACCAGCAGCCGTCGCTGACTGTCAAAGGCCAAATAGCCGTGCATCATGGCGCCATACCATACCCAATACGACCTTGCCTGCGGTCACAGTTTGTGCGATCTCCTTTTGTCTGGCGATATCCATAGGCAGCTCCTTCATCTTCTCTGTCTTAATTTTACAGTATTCCCCTATTATTTGCAATACGCACGCAGCAGAAAAATCAAAAAAATACGGCAAACTGTTCGTACAGCTTGCCGCACTTTTTGTGCATTATTCCTGTGGCTGCGCCTCATCTTTTTCCTTGAGCGTCAAAATACAGGAAGCCACCGTGTGCTTACGCACATCCAGCACCTGAATTTCCAGGTCTTCCGTCTCCACATCAAACTTGCTGCCATCCTTGGGAATGGTGCAGTACAGGCCGAAAATGTAGCCGCTGAGGGTTTCGTAAGTATCCACCGGCAGCTCCAGCCCGGTCAACTCCGCCACATCGTCCAGGGACACGCCGCCCTTGATCTTCCAGGAGCGGTCAGTCAAAGGCACCACATCCGGCTGGGCGTTGGGCAGCTCCTGGTCGTTATCCAGGTCGCCTACCAGCTGTTCCAGCAGGTCGTTCATGGTGATAATACCCACGGTACCGCCGTACTCGTCCAGCACCACGGCAAAGTGGTTGTGGCTCTTTTGCATCAGTTCAAAGAGCACGTCGATCTTCATGGTCTCCGGCACATAAATAGGTTGCACAAAAGCGTCCTTTGTCACCGCAGCGCGGGTCTTGTCGGCAATACGGAAGAACTTTTTGGAATCCAGCACGGCCACCACATTATCGATAGAGCCCTTGAACACCGGGTACAGACTGTGGGTACTGGCAGAGATCACTTTCTCCCAGGTGGTTACATCGTCGTCAATATCCAGTGCCTGAATATCCTTGCGGTGGGTAGAAAACTCGCCGGCGTCCTTGTCGTCAAACTCAAAAACATTGACGATCATCTTCTGCTCGGTCTTGTCAAAAATGCCCTTTTGACCGCCCACATCTACCAGCATACGGATCTCTTCTTCCGACACCTCTTCATCGTCCCCATTCGGGTCAATGCGCAGAATACGCAGCACCAGGTTGGTAGAGGCAGTGAGCAACCACACCAACGGGGCAAAGAATTTAGAAGACACATAGATCAGCCCGGACACACCCAGGGAGATCTGCTGGGTCTTTTTCATTGCCACCCGCTTGGGCACCAGTTCGCCAAATACCAGAGTCACATAAGACAGAATGATGGTAATGACGATCACGGCAATGGTATTCAGCGTGCTTTCTTTGATCTGCACGCCCAAATCATCCACCAACCAGCGCACAATCACATCGGAGAAGTTGTCCGCCGCAAAGGCGCTGCCCAAAAAGCCGGACAGGGTAATGGCGATCTGAATGGTGGCGAGAAAGCCCGCCGGCTTTTCCGTCAGCTTACGCAGCCGCTTCGCTCTGCGGTTGCCGTCCTCCGCCAGCTTTTCCAGCTTCAACTCGTTCATAGAAACGATGGCGATCTCCGCGCTGGCAAAAACGGCGTTGACCGCAATCAAAATAACCTGAATAAAAAGTTGCCACCCAAGGGGTATGTCCAAAGAGAATTCCTCCAGTTAATAAATAATCTAAATTTATGGTTAAACGACCAAATTTACTTCACTATATCAAATCCGGCGCAGATTGTCAATGCAAATCGTACCGGCCGCCCGACTGCACGGTAAGCCGCGCCTTTTGCGCATTATCTGAACTATGCAATAGCCACCGTTGCCGCATATACCGCCTTGGCGCCGTGCATACGCAGCATTTTGGCGCATTCGTTCAGCGTAGCGCCGGTGGTCTTTACATCGTCAATAAGCAGGACGGTCTTGTTCCATAGCGCGCTGTCGTCAATCACCGCATACGCGCCGTACACATTCACCCGCCGACTGCGGGCGTTCTGCTTGCGTTGCGCCGGATTGTTGCGCACCTTCTCCAGCAGATCCGCATAGGGAATATGCAACGCCCCTGCCACTCGGCGGGCCAGCAGTTCCGCTTGATTATAACCGCGTTTTCTGCGGCGGCGCCTACCCAAGGGCACAGCTGCCACATAGTCAAAGGCCACATCGGCGAAGTCCACTCGCACAGCGGCAGCCATACAGTCGCCCATATAATCCGCCAGCATGGGAAAATCGTAAAACTTCAAGTTATGAATAGCCGTCACCAAGCTGTCCCGATACACAAAGGGCGCGGTGACCCCGGCGTATTCATGGTGCTTCCCCTTGCAGGTACAGTCTTTCTTGGAACGACCGCACAGCAGGCACTTGGGTCGGGCAATGGGACGCACCTTTTGGCACTCCGGGCAAAGGGGTTCATCCAGCGCCACCACCGTGCCGCACAGGGCGCAACGACGGGGAAAGAACCACCGCAGCACCCGCTCCAGCGCCGGGTTCATACGGTCAGGTACGGTGCGATCTTGGCATACAACCCGTCACCGATACCGCGAATATCTTTGATCTGTTCCACAGAAGTATATTTGCCAATCTGCTCCCGATAGGCCAAAATCGCCGCCGCTCTTTGGTCGCCGATACCTTGAATGGCGGTCAATTCCTCAAAAGTAGCCGTGTTCAGGTTCACCGGGTAGCTGACTGTGCCCGCGTTGCCGGAAGCGGCGGTTTGCGCAGCCGTTGCCGTTCTGCTTGCAGCGGATCGACCAACGGTGGTGGCAGCCGACTGCGTCGTGGTACCGGACTGCACCGCTGTCGTCGGTGTTTCAACCAGCACGCCGGAGGAGATCTTCGGCTGGGATAAACCGAGATACAGGCACAGCCCTGCCAATAAAAACAGCGCCACGCCCACCATCACCAGGCTTTGGCCTTTCTCACTTTTCATATTGCTTCCTCTTCTCTCTTTTTACACGCCCAATCAAGCCGTCACTTGCCGGGTTTTTCGTTTATTCCAAAGGCCCTTAAGCCACAACCAGATTCCCGCAGCCAGCAGCGCCAGCGCCAAGGTCAGTACCGGCAACAGCCAATCTGCCGCCATGCCGCGCACACCCCACCAGGGCAGCAACTGCCGCTGGGCCAGGTTCCGCAGCGCCGGGTGCAAAATGTAGATCGCCAACGCAGACCCCTCGGCGTACAGCACAAAGGAATTTTCCCAGGTGCAAGTCACATTCTGGGCCAGCAAAAACAAGCTGACCGCAGCCACCAAAGGACCGAAATACATATCGGCGCTATCGTTCAAATACCGATATTCCAAAACAGACAGTGCTAAGCCTACCAACACACCAAGCGCCGGCCACTTGCGACCCAGGCGCTTGATCTGCGTCTCTGTTTCCTTAAACAGCAGACCCAACGCAAAACAGGGCAAACCGGTAAACCAAGCATTTCGGCTGTACTGGGCAGCCACCTCCCGGTGGAGCATACCCACCACCACTTCACCAAGTACCAGCGGCACCAACAGCAGCAGCGGCGCCCACCGCAACCAGTGGGTTCTGTGCATTTTCATTAAAAGCAGCACCACGCCGTAGCAGTAAATCAGCGCCGGAATAAACCACAGGTGAGGCTTGGATTGGGTGTTGTTCAGCAGAAAGAAAGAAACCACATTTCTCATCGCATAATGGCTCTTAAAAAAGGCCGCCGGGGTTTTGTCACTAAGCAAAAAGCAACACCAAAGCGCGTAAAATCCGGCCGCCGGAACAAAAATGCGCAAAAGTCGCCGCATGCGACGCACCAGCCGACCGGCATCCTCTCGCTGCACCGCACCGTATGTAAAATAGCCGGATACCATAAAGAAAAACGGCACCGCCCACCGGGCAAACATACGCACCGTACCACCCACATCGCCAGGAAACGGCACATGGAGCAGCAGCACAAACAGTGCCGCTGCCCATTTGAACAGGTCAAATGTTCTGTTCCGCAAAACGCATCGTCCTTTATCTGCAAATATGAAGAAACCGCCTTGCAGTGCAAGACGGTTATATGGTAGAGATAGAGGGATTCGAACCCACGACCTCTCGCATGTGAAGCGAGCGCTCTAACCAACTGAGCTATACCTCTATATTTTCCGTGGAGCAGGTGAAGGGAATCGAACCCTCGTGTTCAGCTTGGGAAGCTGACATTCTACCATTGAACTACACCTGCGCATGTGCCTGAACGGCTTTCTCATCGCGTGCAAATACTATAACACATCTGTTTGGAAATTTCAACACCCTTTTTCCATTTTTTGAAAAAACTTTTCTGCCCTGTCACAAACGGTGTTTTTTCACTTTTTTGCTTGACAAGGCCCGCCCGGGTATGCTATTATATCAAAGCACAAACGGAGAGGTACCGAAGTGGTCATAACGGAGCGGTCTTGAAAACCGTCGTGTCGCAAGGCACCGTGGGTTCGAATCCCACTCTCTCCGCCATTCGGTATCACACAAGGAGCATGGCTCTTTGATGATAAAACTTGACAGCGGTTTAGCACAAGTTACAACACAGTATGCAGAAGTACTCAAGTTGGTGACGAGGCGCCCCTGCTAAGGGCGTAGGTCGGGCAACCGGCGCGAGAGTTCGAGTCTCTCCTTCTGCGCCAAAAGGTATCAAGGATTTTCCTTGGTACCTTTTCTTTTGGTTTGTAACTTCCCACCTGGGAGAGACGAGAACGCTATCGTCCATCTTTTTGCGCTGCAAAAAGGGACATAAAATGGGATCGTTCGCGCAGCGAACAGACAGGGCAGCGCCCTGTCGAGTCTCTCCTTCTGCGCCAAAAGGTATCAAGGATTTTCCTTGGTACCTTTTCTTTTGGTTTGCAACTTCTCACCCGGGAGAGACGAGAACTCTATCGTCCATCTTTTTGCGCAGCACTTCCCCACTTTCCAAATAAAAGCAGAAAATCCCGGCACAGGTGTGCCGGGAAAGCAAAAATAAGCAGATGAATATGGCAAAAGAAAAAGCGGCAGGTCTCATCAAATGCAGTAATAGTCCTATCATCATTTGTTTTTCTTTGCCGTATTGATAGAAGAGATCAACATCCGTTTAATTTCTATGCATTGATCGAGCAATGCTGTTTCTTTGTAATACCCGCTCTCCATAAGCAGTTCTATCCAATATTCGCTCTCGGAACATTCCTTGAGAGCAATTTGAAGCTTAGCGATAAAATCGGCTTTACTGTGGGCATAAAAGGCTTCTCTGATATTAGCGCCGATACTTGTTCCGCAACGCAAAAACTGATTAATAAGCGCACCTTCACATTTTACCGCTCTCAGTTCTTTGCAAACTCGTATTACATCAAGCGCAAATGCTTTAGATTTTATCAATAACGGACTATCGTTCATAGCAAACGCACCTCACATACGCATTATATATTCTGTTAATAAAAAAAGCAAGGCAACGCCTTGCAGATCACTTTTCACTTTTCACTATTACTTATTACTTCCAATGGCACAAAGGCACTTTTTAGTGAAGAGTGAAGAGTGAATAGATAAAAGTAAAAGTCCCAAAGACTTACGCCTTTGGGACATTGGAGGCACCACCCAGATTTGAACTGGGGCATAAAGGCTTTGCAGGCCTCTGCCTTACCACTTGGCTATGGTGCCGGGAAAAGAATGGGCACAATGTAGAATACAAAGTGCCCGATGGAGCGGATTACGAGACTCGAACTCGCTACCTCCACCTTGGCAAGGTGGCGCTCTACCAGATGAGCTAAATCCGCAGATATGGTGCTTCCGGACGGAATCGAACCATCGACACGAGGATTTTCAGTCCTCTGCTCTACCGACTGAGCTACAGAAGCACAAATGGCGACCCGGAACGGGCTCGAACCGTCGACCTCCAGCGTGACAGGCTGGCGTTCTAACCAGCTGAACTACCGGGCCATCTGTGGTGGAAGTTACAGGGCTCGAACCTGTGACCCTCTGCTTGTAAGGCAGATGCTCTCCCAGCTGAGCTAAACTTCCACAAGGTGTCGCCATCAGCGACGGGTTATATAATACAATAACTTTCCCGAAAAGTCAACACCTTTTTTCAATTTTATTTGGATTTTTTTAGCAGGTCGTTTAACTGCTCCGGCGTGAAGCTGTAAGTCTTGTCGCAGAAGTGGCATTCCACCTGAATATCCTCCCCTGCGTCGATCATCTGGCGCAATTCTTCTTCCCCGGCGGTGAGCAGCGCCGTCTCCACCCGCTCCCGGTTGCAGTTGCAGCGATAGGCAATGGGATATTCATCCAGTTTGTCAATTTTCAAGGTGCCCATAGCCTTGGCGGCAATCTCGTCTACCGTCAGCCCCTGTGCCAGCATGGTGGTCACCGGCGGGATAGAGTCAATGGCCGTCTCAATCGCAGAGATGGTCTCCTCCGGGCAGCCGGGCAACAACTGGATCAAAAAGCCGCCGGCACACTGTACGGTCAGGTCCGGGTTCACCAGCACACCCAAGGCGCACACAGAAGGGGTCTGCTCGGACACGGCAAAATAATTGGTAATATCCTCGGCGATCTCGCCGCTGACAATGGCGGTCTGACCCACATACGGCTCCTTTAGCCCCACATCTTTCATTACATACAGATAGCCGTCCGTACCTACGGCGCCTCGCACATCCAGCTTACCCTTATCGTTTAGCGGCAGCTCCACCACCGGGTTTTGCACATAGCCCCGTGGATTGCCCTTGCTGTCCGACACAGCGATCAGCGAACCTGCCGGTCCACCGCCGTTCAGGCGCAGGGTCACACTGTCATCCGCGCCCTTGAGCATATCGCCCATCATAGACGCCGCCGTCAGCAGGCGGCCTAAAGCCGCTGTGGTCACGGCAGAGGTGTGGTGAATCTGCTCCGCCCGAGCGGCAATATCCGTGGTATCCGCCGCCAAAATAAAGGCGCTGCCGTCCTCTGTGATATATCTTACGATCTTGCCCATGGCATTATTCCTTTCTCTTGCAAACATAAAACACCCGCTGGGTCTCCGGCCCGGGGGCGTCTGTGGTCAGCTCCGCATAGCGACCCAAAATCTCAAATTCTGAGAGTGCCGCCGTTAGCTGCCGATGGGTATAGGCCCGCTCGATAAAGCTGTCGCTTAAGCGGTCATAACTCTCGCCGTTATAGCAAAACAGGTCGATGAGCACCCGCACTGCCGTATCGTCCAGCGCCTCATTGTCCCACACCAAATAATAATCTTCTTCATCAAACACAAAGGTCTGCCCTGCCAGCACCTGCCGGTGCTTATAAACCGTATTCACATCAAACAAAAACAGCCCGCCGGGGCGTAAATTCTCCGCCACACGGCAAAAGCAATCTTCCACATCGGACAAAGCCGTTAAGTGATTGATACTGTCCAGCAAACACACGCAGGCATCAAACTGCGCCGGAGCAGAATATTCCGTCATGGACGCCCGATAAAATGCGCCTTCCGGGCACTTGCTTTGGGCGATGGTGAGCATATCCGCAGACAGATCCACCCCGGTAACCCGGTAGCCCCGCTCCAGAAGGCAGCGGCTGATACTGCCGGTGCCGCAGGCCAGATCCAGCACCTGTGCCCCCGGTTCTACCCCATATTGCAAAAAGAAGCCGGAAATGTACGCACTTCTGGCTTCATACTCCACATTTTCCGTCAGGTGGTCATAGACCTGCGCCCAGGCATCATACGGATTCATCATTGCCCTGCTCTTGCCGGTCGATCCGCTCAAAGATCTTGTCATACCCATCGCAGCCGTACTGCAAAGAGCGGTTCACCCGGCTGATGGTGGCGGTAGACGCACCGGTCTCGTTGACAATATCCGTATATACGCATTTTTCGGACAGCATCTTTGCCACCACAATGCGCTGGCTGATGGCGTTGAGCTCCTGCACGGTGCACAGATCCTCAAAGAAATCGTAACACTCCTCTACATTCTCCAGCGCCAGCACAGCCTTAAACAAAAAGTCCAAATTCTTATTATGCAAATTCAGTCCCATAATGGCCTCCAAATTGAAATCTGCAATTATTTTAGCACACTAATGCGTGATAGTAAAGACTAAAAATGCAAATTCTCCGATTTTGCGTCCACTTTATGCAACATTAAAACGCCACATGCGCGATCAGTGCCACCCCGCACAGCAGCGCTGCCAGGGGAACATAGACAAAACGGCCCACATTATACCAAAGCGCACCATGGCGCTTACCGCTGCCGGTATTCACCGCCGCCAGCAGATCGTCCTTCTTCATAATAAAGAACCAGGACACAGCGCCCAGGGTGGCGCCGATGGGGATAATATAAATCGACACCAGGTCCATCCACGGTCCCCACTTAGATATGGTCTCCATCCCAATCCCGGCGCCCAGGCACACCACCGCCAGCAGCACCAGCACCACCTTGCGGCTCAGCTTGGGGAATCGATGAAGCAAGGACTCTGCCACCGCCTCAAACATATTTTGCAGGGAGCTGACCCCGGCAAAAATCATTGCCACATAAAGAATCACCGCAAACAGACGGCCCATGGGAATGTCCTGCAAGATCTCCGGCAGGGTCACAAACAGCAGACCGGGGCCTGCCCCCACATCCAGCCCGTAAGAGAAGCACGCGGGAATAATCACCAAGGAAGCCACCAGTGCCGCAATGGTATCAAACAGTGCCGTATGGCGAGCAACACCTACCACATCCTCCTCTTTGGACAAATAGGCGCCGTAAGCAATCATACCGCTGCCGGTGACGGACAAGGAAAAGAAAGCCTGTCCCATGGCGCTGATCCAAACCTTAGGATCCTTTAAAGCGTCCCAGTGGGGCGTGAGCATAAACCGATAGCCGACCGCCGCACCGGGCAGCAGCGCCACACGCACCGCCAGCACCAGGAAGATAATAAAAAACAGCGGCATCATCACTTTATTTGTCTTTTCAATGCTGTTGGCACCCAGCAGCAGGGTCAGCAGCGTGCCCACCACCACGATGATATGGTACGGTACCACAGAAAAATCCTTTGTAGAGAAAGCCTGAAACCAGCTGGAGGTATCCACCGTCATTAGCGTGCCGGTGACCGAATCCACCAGCGCCTTGAGCACGTAGCTGACGATTACCGCATAGCCGATGGCAATGCACATAGACCCGGCCAGCGGCAGCCACCCAAGGGCGCCCCCGGCCTTCTCCGCCTTGGGACTGCGGGAGCGCCAGGCGCGGGCATAAGAGCCCAGGGTGCCGGTGCCGGCCCAGCGGCCCACAGCAAACTCCGCCGGCAGCGCAATGCAGCCGAACAGCACGACAAACAATAAATAGATCAGCAAAAACGCCCCGCCGCCGTTCTGGCCCATTTTGTTGGGAAAGCCCCACACATTGGCCATACCCACGGCCGAACCCACGGACGCTAAGATAAAGCCCCAGCGGGTGCCGAAGCGCTTTGCGTTCTTTGACTTAGACATATAAAAAAATCCCCCATTCTTACAGTCGGACTCTCATTATACGGGATAGCCCTATCGAAAGTCAAGCAGCAAAATGCCCCATCCGGCAGAACACCACCCCGGGCAGGGCACTTTGTCTATTAAAAGTCATAAAGCGAGGGAAAAACAAAAAAGAAAAGACCCTGCGGACATACATCCGTCGAGGTCTTTTCTTGAAAGTAGTGACCAATTCTGATACCAAATGCACACCCCTCGTATAAATCGTTAAAAGGTGTGCCTTTCGTTAAAAAGTGCAACTGTACTACCGTCTTTCATGCGCATAGGAATAGGTATCCACCAAGTTCTTAGTATATGAAATTTGCAGATTATTCTTGGATTTGGCTCAAATCAAATGCACCGTTCTCAATCAACTTCAAAATTGTGTCTGCCAAGTTGTTTTTTACAGTTTCACTTTCATTTTCAACGCCAGAATACTCTACATAAATAGTGTTCTCTCCCATATCAAAGGTTGCATAATATATTACGGTTTTGACACCTTGACTATTTGACTTTGTTACGAAATATCCTGCGTTGATATCAACGCCGTCTACACTTGAAGTGATTGTATTTCCATCAATGATAGTATCTAATAGATTTACACCCTGTTTAGAAACTACCATTCTTGTATCATCAATTTTTCCCTCAAAACCCAGAATATTATGATTGTCAGCATCAAAATAAGCATCTGCGGTAACAGGCAAGTCTGCAAAAAGCATTTCAATTTCAGCATCGCTCAAAGGTCTTGTTGTTACATTTAAGTTAATTGAAGATTGTGATAAGTCATTTTTAACAAAAGTAATTGTTTCTCCACCATCCAGCGTGGCAATATCGTTTTTTGTACCAAACAGATTGCTTTGAAAAACTCCCACTCCAATCACAGCAACGAGTACGAAGCAAGCAGCAACAGACACCCATTTTTGCCGATTAGTAATTTTACTTGTTTTTTTCATAGGTTCAGCCTCCTTAATATACTGATTATCGACATTTCCCAATGCCCTTAAAAGTTTCTTTTCTTTCATACAGAGATACCTTCTTTCTCTAACAATTTTTTGAGTTCGTTCCTTGAACGAAATAATGACATCTTGATTTTGCTCTCGCTCATACCATATTCCGTTGCAATTTCTTTAATGGGCGATAAATACCAATATCTTCTCATAAAGATTTTTCGCTGTTCTAATGACAGGGAAGAAAGAAAGCGGTTGAGAATATCCGTTAGAGCGATTTCTTCAACAATGTTTTCTGTACTATCCAACGATGGTATGCACTCTTGTATTTCATCAAAAACCAATGGCATTTGCCCACCATTACGTTTCTTTGCATTAAGCAGTTCGTACCTGTCCAAAGATAGGTTGCGAGTAATCTTCCCTAAAAAAGTTTTTAGGACAGGTGGACGGTTAGGCGGTATGCTGTTCCAAGCTCTTAAATAAGTATCATTTACACATTCCTCGCTATCTTCGTCATTGTGAAGAATATTAAAGGCTATGTATCTGCAATACTTTCCGTATTTTTTTGAAGTTTCGGATATAGCAGCTTCGGAGCGCTCCCAATATAAATCTAATATCTGCTTATCATCCATAGGCTTCTCCTCCTTCCCTTAGTATTAAAGCCTTTCACCCTAATAGACGGGGAAAATGTGTCATACGTCACTAAATTCAAAAAAATCTTCCTCATTTTTTAAATTATATCATTTACTTGTGAATTTTTCTATTTTGTTTATGTATCGAAAAAGCCTTGCAAATCAAGGACTTTATAAAAAGAAACTGGACACCAATCAAGATACGCATAGTATCAAAATTGGTGTCCAGTTATGGTGCGAGAGACGGGACTTGAACCCGTACGAGTCACCCCACACGCCCCTCAAACGTGCGCGTCTGCCGATTCCGCCACTCTCGCTCAACGCAAAGAATTATAGCAAATACGGCAGATATTGTCAAGGGCTTTGCCTACATTTTCAAAAAAGGCTGGGGATATGACTGGGGTCATCAATAATGGCCGCCGGGTGCTGGGCAAACAGCTCCCCAAAGGAGCGAAAGCCCCAGGACACACCGATGGTCTCTATCCCCGCATTGCGCCCGGTGATCATGTCCACATCACTGTCGCCAAAGTACATAGCCTCCTTGGCGCTGCACCCCAGCGCCTCCAGCGCCATGCGCACAGTGGTGGGGTCCGGTTTCTTGGGCAGGTCGTCTGTGGCGCCGATTACCACATCAAAATAGTCTTTGCCAAAGATCTGCTCCACCATACCCCGGGCAGCTTCCGCCGGTTTGTTGGTGACAACGCCCAGGCGAATGCCCCTGGTCTTTAAATCATCCAGCGCCGCCTGAATCCCGGGATAGGCATGGGCGTGATCCATTTTAACAGCGTTATACTTCACCTTAAACATAGCGTAAGCTTCTTCCAGCTGTTCCGGTGAGAGCTGGTGTTCAAAAGCGCGCTCTACCAGCTTTTTGGCGCCGTTGCCTACCAATTTCTTATAATCTGCCTGGGTCCACTTGGGCGTGCGGCCGTACTGTTCCAGCACATAGTCCGTAGCCAGTCCCAGGTCATCAATCGTATTCACCAGCGTGCCGTCCAAGTCAAAGATGGCGCACTTAAACTGCGTACTCAATACAGATCCCTCAAATCCTGTTCTTTATTCTTGCGAGCCTTATGGATCAGCCGGGCCGCCACCGCCACCACTGCCGCTGCGCCCACCGCACCGGATGCCCAGTAAATGCGCCGGTCCTGGGCCTTGCCGTCTGCTGACAGCTGGCCGCTTTTAACCCGAGCCCACAAGTCGTTTTGCAGCTCCAGAATATTCTGGGGCAAATTGTAAAAATACTGTCCCTTAGGCCATACCTTGGGGTACACCACCGGATTGCCGTACAGGGAATTGTTTTTATCCTGCCGCACCGCCAAATTGGGTGAAGCGTAGTAGATATACTCCTGATTGGCAAGCGCTACTTGTGGCTCTTGCATAAAGTTGATAAACGCCTCGGCGCCCTTTTTGTTTTGTGTGCACTTGGGCACGCACATGGCGTCATAAAACAAATTGACACCTTCCTCCGGAAAGCAGCAACCCAAATCCGGATTGTTGTCTTGCATCAGGATATAATCGCCGGCATAATAGGTGGCAAAGGCATACTCCCCGCTTTCCATCAGGTTGAACACCTCATCCATCACATACACCGGGTGCACCGCATCCTTTTGCTTGGCGAGCAGCTCCGCCGCCGCGTTCCAATCCTCCTCCGAGGTGGTGTTCAAATCCTGTCCCAGCATGAACTGAGCCAGGGCAAAAGCATCTCTGGAATTGTTAAACATCAGCACCTTGTCCCGGTACTGTTCGTCCCACAGCACAGACCAGCTTTTAGGCGCTTCTTTCACCAGCTTTTTGTTATAGATCAGCACCGTGGTGCCAATGTTGTAGCACACAGTGTACTTCTGCTGGGGGTCAAAATACAGTCCCTTGCAGTCCGGGGCAATATACTTGTCATAATTGGGAATATTGCCGTAGTCCAAAGGCAGCAGCATATCCTCCTCCAGCAGACGCTGGATCATATAGTCCGAAGGAATGATCACATCATAGGACACACCGCCGCCGGACAGCTTGGAATACATATTTTCGTTTGATTCAAAATTGGTATAATTCACCTTGGCACCGGTGAGCCGCTCAAATTCCTTAACGGTATTCATAGCGCCCTCCTGCCCCTCGGAGATATACTCGCCCCAATTATACACATTCACCGTAGTGCCTTGCAGCCCCAGGTTCTTGTAATAGGCCTTTTGCGCCGGCGTGAAAACATCATCCGCCGCAAAGGCGCTGACGGGTATTGCCAGCAGCACCAGCAGGGTCAGCAGAAACGAAAAACACTTTTTCATTGGCGCTCCCCCTTCTCCCGCTTCTCCGCTCTGGCCTGCATCCAGTTGGACAGGATCAGCAAAACCAAAATGGTCAAGAACATCAGAAATGACAAGGCGTACATATCCGGCTTCACCCGCTTTTTGGTCATAGAGAAAATGTAGATGGGCAGGGTCTGGAAACTGGGCCCGTTGGTAAAGTAGCTGATGATAAAATCGTCCAGCGACAGCGTAAAGCTCATCACACAGCCGGTGATGATACCACTGAGGATCTCCGGAAATACAGTCTTAAAAAACGCCCGCACCGGCTTGCAGCCCAGGTCCACCGCCGCCTCGTAAATATTCATATCAAACTGGTGCAGCTTGGGAATCACATTCAAAATCACATAGGGCAGACTAAAAGTCACATGGGCAATCAGCAACGTCCAAAAGCCCAGCACATTGCTGCGGTGCACCAGTCCCCCGGCAAAGACGAACAGCAGCATCATAGAGATGCCGGTAACGATCTCCGGGTTCATCATGGGCACATTGGTCATCAGCATCAGCGAGCGCTTATAGAGCTTGTGCCGACTGTTAAAGATACCCACCGCCGCCATTACGCCTAAGAGCGTAGACACCGCAGCGGTGCACAGTGCCAGCACCACGGTATTTTGCAGGGCGTGCATAGCCGCTGCGTTGCTGAACAGCTCCTGGTACCAATGTGTCGAGAAGCCTTGCAGCATATAGGTGTTGGCGCTGCCGTTAAAGGAGAACAGCCCGATCACCAAAATCGGCGCATATAAAAACACATAGATCAGTGCCTGATAAATCTTGCCGATGGCAGAGGTTTTCTTGCTCATACGATCACACCTCCGTCACTGCTGTCGTCTGCGCCAAAGTGGTTCATCACGCCCAGACAGATCAAAATCAGCACCATCAGCACCAGGGACAGCGCAGCCCCCAGGTTGTAGTTATTGGCGCTTTGAAACTGGGTCTCAATCACATCGCCAACCAGCACCACCTGGCCGCCGCCCAGTTTTTGGGTAATATAAAAGGTAGATACGCAGGGCACAAACACCATGGTAATGCCGGAGAGTACACCGGGCAGGGACATCGGCAACACCACCCGCCGAAACACCTGATGCCGACTGCTGCCCAAATCCTCTGCCGCCTCAATCAGCGAGCCGTCCAGCTTGGACAGTACAGAATAAATAGGCAGAATCATATAGGGTAGGAAATTATAAACCATACCCAATATTACAGCACCGCCGGTGTTGATCAGCTTGGCCGGCTCCAGCCCCACGGCGGTCAAAAAGCTGTTGATCACACCGGAGTCACCTAAAATCGTCATCCAGCTGTAAGTACGAATGAGAAAGTTCATCCACATGGGCAGCATCACCAAGAGCACCACCGTTCGCTGGCGGCGCGCCGCGTGCTTGGAGATCAAATAGGCAAAGGGGTAGCCCAAAAGCAGACAGATCACCGTGGCAGCCAAGCCATAGAGCACCGACAGCAAAATGGTAGACAGATAGGACGGGATTTGGCTCACCGAGTGGAGAGAAAAGGCGCCGCCGGTATCCGTAAACGCATAGTAGACCACCATGCAAAGGGGCGCCAGTACAAACAGCACCGCCCAAAGGGCATAGGGCTTGTCCAGCAGTTTACGACCCAGATTGCTCATTGCTCTCCTCCTCCCAGTTATAATCGGCGTCCGAGATATGGTCCATCTCGTCTGAGAAGGTGGAATAGTCGCCAAATTCGCCGCTGTACTCACTGCGCTTCATAATATGAATGGCGTCCGGCTCAATATACATACCCACGGTATTGCCCGCCGCGTGGTAATGCGTGGTCTGCACCATCCAGATAAAACCGCCCACATCCACAAAGATCTCAAAGAACACACCCTTGAACACCACATCTGTAATGGTGCCGGTCAGGGCTGCCTTATGCCCCGGGTCGCACAGTTGAATATCCTCCGGGCGCACCACGGCCTCTACAAATTCATTGGGGGCAAAGCCGCTGTCCAGGCAGTCAAAGGTCACGCCGCCAAAGCGCACCACATAATCCCGCACCATCACAGCGTCCACTATATTGGACTCTCCGATAAAATCCGCTACAAAGGCGTTTACCGGCTCGTTATAAATATCCTCCGGGGTGCCGATCTGCTGAATTTTGCCCTTATCCATCACCACCACCGTGTCGCTCATAGACAGCGCTTCCTCCTGGTCGTGGGTCACATAGATAAAGGTAATGCCCAGCCGCTTTTGAATGGCTTTCAGCTCCTTTTGCATATCCTTTCGCAGCTTTAAATCCAGCGCGCCCAGCGGCTCGTCCAGCAACAGCACATGGGGGTGATTGGCCAAAGCGCGGGCAATGGCCACTCGCTGCTGCTGCCCGCCGGACAGAGAGGAGATACTCCGCTTTTCAAACCCTTTCAGGTTTACCAGCTCCAGCATTTCCGCCACCGTTTGGCGCACCTCGCTGCGGCTCTTCTTTTGCAGTTCCGGGCCAAAGGCGATATTCTCATACACATTTAAATGCGGAAAAAGAGCATAACGCTGAAAAATGGTGTTCACCCGGCGTTTGTGCGGGGGCACATCATTGATGACTTTGCCTTCAAAGACCACTTCCCCACTGTCCGGCTGCACAAAGCCGGCAATACAGCGCAGCGTTGTGGTCTTGCCGCAGCCGGAGGGTCCCAGCAGCGTTATAAACTCTTTTTCATTTATATACAGATTCAGTTTGTCTAAAATCACATTGTCGCCGTAGCTGACTGTGATGTTCCGCAGGTCAATGATCTTTTCCAATTATGCACTTCCTCTTTTGTCAGAAAGCCGCCGCTCTCCGCCCGATTTTTTAGCTTTCGCCTATACTTAAATTTCGTTTTAAGCAATAAGACTAATATAGGCATTTTTGCACCGATTGTCAATACGAAACGAAAAAATCAGAAAATTTTTTCCGCGATTTGCTGTCCCTGCGCCGCCAGTTCAATGGCCTGGGGCACCCGGGCAAAATCGCACACCATGGACTTGGGCTTCATATAGCAGTTATCCATGCCAAAGGGCACAAAATAAAAGTGCTTGTAATTGAGCAGCTGGCCGATATTCTTGGCAGCACCGCCCAAAGCGTCATTGGTGGACACGCCAATGACCACCGGGGCGTCATTGCGCAGGTGGCTCTTGGCTGCCATCGTAACCGCCGTGTCCGTAATACCCGCTGCCAGCTTTGCCAGCGTGTTGCCGGTGCAGGGCACAATGGCCAGCACATCAAACATCTTCTTTGGTCCCACCGGCTCCGCCTGGGCAATCGTGTGGATAATACTGTTGCCGGTAATGGCGATCAGCCGATTTTGAATATCCACCGCGTCCCCAAAGCGGGTGTCCGTGGTGTAAGCTGCTTGGCTCATAATGGGCGTTATGGTATGACCGGCCCGCACCAGCGCCTCCAGTGCCTCCAAGGACTTTGCAAAGGTGCAAAAGGAGCCGGTCAGGCAATACCCGATCTTCATTCCAGTCCCTCCTCAATCATTTCGGCCACAGTCTCGCCGATCAGCGCACCGGCAGTCTCCGGGGCGGTGCGGCCGGGCAGATTGCGCCCGTCCACCACCGTGATTCCCAGGGTGTGGGCCATCAGCGTATCCACCCCGCCGGGGAAGGACGCCAGGTCCACCAGTACCGTGTCTCGCCGCAGCGCCTGTAGCTCTCGCTTGGTAAAAATCATGTGGGGCACCGTATTATAGACCAAATCATAATCCCCCGGCTGCTCCAGGCCGGAAAAGTCCGTATGCCGGGCACCGGTAAACAGCGCCTGGGTCTTGCTCAGGGCACTGCGAGAGCACACGGTCACATCGGCACCGTGGGCCAGCAGCAGCCCGGAGAGTACCCGACCGATTCGCCCATAGCCACACACCAACACCCGGCTGCGGTAGAGTGCCCGCTCCAGATGATTTTGCGCCAACCACAGGGCGCCCTCGGCGGTGAGTATGCCGTTTTTCTCCGCAAAATTCTCATTTTTGCAGTAGTCCAGCGTGCCGGGATAGCTGCCGCCCCCCAAAAAAACGGTTTTGCCGTCCAGTCCCTCCAGCATATAATCCTTTGCCGGCACCGGCAGCAGCACAAAGTCCGCCGCCTGCACCTCCTCCACCTGCCGATAGGAGCACTGCTCCAGGTAAGCCGCCGCATACGCCATACGCCGATCGGCGGTAAACGGCACGGCAAATGTATCCAGTTTCATCTCTACACCCCACAAAGGCATTTTGTGCCTATTCCTTTCTACTCCATATTCTATGACAGAAAATTTTTTCAGTTCCTGCGGAATATGTATTTATTTTTCCGCCTTTTGGTAGTATAATATGAAAAAAGAATTGGGAGGTTCTCTCATGAAAGATATAGATACTTTACTAAAGGAAGTCAAGCGCATCCACTTTATCGGCATCGGCGGCTCCGGCATGTGTCCCCTGGCCGAAATCCTGCTGTCCCTGGGCTATCAGCTGTCCGGCTCGGACAATAACGACACCGAGACTTTTCGCCGGATTGAAAAAGAGGGTGCAAAAGTCTATTTAGGCCAAACCAAGGCCAACCTGACCCCGGATATTCAGCTGGTGATTTACACCAACGCCATCTTAAAGGGCAACGAGGAGCTGGAATGGGCTAAGGCGCATTACCCCTGCTTTGAGCGGGCGGAGCTGCTGGGCGCCATGAGCCGCATTTTCTCCAACTGCATCGGCATCAGCGGCACCCACGGCAAGACCACTACCTCTTCTATGACCACCCAGGTGCTGCTGGAGGCAGGGCTGGACCCCAGCGCCGTCATCGGCGGCAAGCTGCCTGCCATTAACGCCTACGGCCGCTACGGCCACAGCCAAAACTTTGTATGTGAAAGTTGCGAATACAACAACACCTTTTTGCATATGGATCCGGACATTGCGGTGGTGCTGAACATTGACCGGGATCACCTGGATTTCTTTGGCGATCTGGAGCACATTCAAGAGGCATTCATCAAATTTGCCAACAAGGCCACGCGCACGGTGATCTATAACGGCGACGACGCCAATACCGTAGAGGCCATGGCCCAGGTGACCGGCAAAAAGATGATCACCTTTGGCACCGGCGACCACTGTGACTGGCAGGCCAAGAACATTCATGTGCCCGGCGGGTTCCACTCCGATTACGATGTGTACCACAATGGGCAGTTCCTTTGCCACGCAGAGATTTGCGTGCCCGGCGCGCACAATATTCTCAATTCTCTGGCTGCCTTTGCCGCTGCCTATGAAAGCGGCGCCAAGCCGGAGGATATTTGCCGGGGGCTAAAGGACTTTCACGGCGCGCACCGGCGGTTTGAGCTCACCGGCACCTACTGCGGCGTAACCTTTGCCGACGATTACGGTCACCACCCCACCGAGTTGCAGGCCACCCTGCGCGCGGCTATGCAAATGGGCTACAAGCGGGTATGGGCGGTGCACCAGCCCTTTACTTTCAGCCGCACCAGCGAGTTGCTGGACGACTTTGCCCGGGTGCTGCAAATTCCGGACAAGTGCGTGATCTCTGCCATTATGGGCAGCCGCGAGGTAAACACCATCGGCATTCACGCCAAGGACTTGGCAGATAAGATCCCCGGTGCCGTGCAGCTGGATACTTTCCCGGAGATTGCCAAGTATGTGACCGACCATGTGGAGCCGGGTGACTTGGTACTGACCCTGGGCTGCGGCGATGTGTATAAGGTCAATCAAATGATGGTCAAGATCATGAAAGACAAAGAAGCCAACGCAAAATCATAGCATAAAGGAACAGCCTTTCCGACAATGAACGGAAAGGCTGCTTTTATATATCTTTTTATTTGTCCAGCGGTTCGATATGTACCGGGTGATCCTTGTCGTCGATCTCAATATCCCCGCCGCCTTTGCTCCAAAGCGCGTAGCCGTCGGTAAGGGTGATCTCATTCTCAAAAATACGAATGCCGCTGTGAACGGGCGCAGTGATCTTGCCGCCCAGCGTGATCGGCTCCACCAGCACCGCCGCCAGCGTGGGCCAAGACCGCTTTTGCCGCAGGGTTGGCAGGTGGAATACATTGTGATGAATTTGCATATCCCGCACCGGGCCGGACTCATACCAGTCGTTGGCGTCATTGCTGACAAACACATTGGCCATAAACACATGTTCAAAGGTGTTGTGATGAATATCTACATGACCGCCGGAGGTACAGAGAATGCCCCGGGTGGGAATGCCGTGAATGGAACAACCGCTGATTTCCACATTCGGACAGTAGCTGGCATTCTCAATCACTACATTCTGCTGGCCTCGGAACTTGGCGCCTATATCCTCCGGCAAAGGCCGATCAAAGGTCAAGGTGCAGGTTTTGGCATCTATATCATCCTCCGCCGCGGCCACGATATTTTCTTCTCCACAGGGCTGCAAAGAGCTGCGATAATAAAAGCGCACCGTATCGCCGGGGAAGAACGCCCGATAGCCACCCTGCTGTCGGTGCACGAACTGAAATACCGCCGTATGGTCGTCTACCCGGCGCACAAAGCGCAGGAACACACCGTGAATGTTGATGGCATCGTCATGGGCCTGGGTAAAGGAACAGTCCTTTATGGTAACCGTACCCTTACAGCCGCACACATGGATACAGTCCGCAAAAGACGACACATGATGCTGCGGATCCGGGTGAAAGTGCACCCCGGTAAAGGACACATCCCGGCACATTTGGGTCAGCCAGCCAAAGCCGTGCAGGTAATTCACCGTCACCTGTGCCACGGCAAGGTCGCTGCTCTCGGAGAAAAAGGCGCCTGCCGTCTCTCGGCAGTTGTTCATAGAGAGAGCGACCGTCTCCCCGATCTGATATTTCTTCTTCCGCAGGGACCATACATCAAAGGTGCGCGCCCCGGTGCGGCGGGTGCGGTGCAGTCCAGAAAACGGCTGGTCCACCTCACGGAACACCGTCTCCCCCTGGTGACGCACGGCGCAGCTGCTGTTCTCGTTGTTGCGCATTTGCCAGTAATTCTTCTTGGTAAAGGGACTTTGCTCAAAAAAGATCACGCTGCCGCCGTCCATATAAAAGGGCTGATTCTCCGGTACTCGATAGCTGACCGTGTGGCCTTGCTTGGCGGTCACCTCCAGCTCCACATTGGTGGGACAGGCGTACCGAATGGTAAAATTCCGCAGCGTGATCTGCCGACACCGCAGTACGCCCAAAGCGCTGATGTTGCCGTGGAACACAAAAACGGAGCCGTCCCCGTCCAGGGTCAACTGCTCTTTATCCTGCAACAAAATGCCAAAGGTCTTTTTCGGCCGCTGAAAGCTGTCTGTATTGCTGGTGTGCACCACCAAACTTTGGCAATAGTCTTTGTAAAAATGGTACTCCCCCTTGGGAAAGTGCAGGGTGTCCCCCGGCTGCATTTGCCGCAGGGCTTCCGTCACCCCGGCGGCAATATTCTTAGGCAGACCAAACTGCGTCACTTCATAGATCATAATGAACCTCACAAATAGTACAGATTACCTTTATCATACAAAAAACGGCACGCAAATGCAAGAATTCATTGACAAACAGCGCGCCTAATACTATACTAAATCCTAAAGAATTGGCGTTTATTCGTCATTTTTGTGATTTTGTCTATTACTGTGCTGTGCACAGGATTTTGGAGAGCCTATGGACTGGAAAAGCATATATCAGTCAAAGCGAATGACCGTAAACGAAGCCATTGCCCTGATCCATAACGGAGACAAGGTAGTCACCGGCTTTGCCTGCGGCGAGCCGCTGGGCATTGAACGGGCGCTGGTGGAGCAGTACCGGAACTTTCAGGATGTGGAGATCATCTCCATGCTCACCTTAGGGGATTGCCCCTGGACGGCGCCGGAAATGGCCGGGCATTTTCACCTGAATTGTCTGTTTGCCTCTGCCGGTAACCGGAACGCCATTGCCAACGGCACTTGCGACTTTACCACCTGCCATTTTTATGAGATTCCGGACCTGCTGGAGAATTATGTGTGCCCGGATGTGGCGGTGGTGATGGTATCGCCGCCGGACGAGCACGGCTATGTATCCTTTGGCACCACCGTGGACTACACCAAGGGTGTGTGCGGCGTGGCCAAAACCGTAATTGCCCAGGTCAACAGCTATATGCCCCGCACCTTTGGCAACAGCATTCGCCATGTACGGGAATTTGACGCCTTTGTAGAGATCAACGAGCCTCTGCCCCAGGTGCCCTCCGCAGAGATCAGCCAGGTGGAGCTGCAGATCGGCAAAAACTGCGCCGACCTGATCCACGACGGCGACTGTCTGCAACTGGGTATCGGCGGTATTCCCAACGCCGTGTGCGCCCAACTGTGGAACAAAAAGGATTTAGGTCTGCACAGTGAACTGGTAGGCGACGGCGTGGTGGACCTGCTGGAGGCAGGTGTCATCAACAATGCTCAAAAGCAAATTCACCGAGGCCGCACCGTCATTGGCGCCGCCTTGGGTACGGATAAGCTGAACGCTTATATCAACAACAATCCATCCGTAGAGATGCACCCCATCAATTATGTAAACAATCCGTCGGTGATCGCCAAGAACGACAATGTGGTCTCCATTAACTCCTGTCTGCAAGTGGACTTGCTGGGGCAGGTGGTCGCAGACACCGTGGGGCTGAACCAATTCAGCGCCGTAGGCGGTCAGGTGGACTTTGTGCGAGGCGCCACCATGAGTCGTGGCGGCCGCTCCATTATTGCCATGCCCTCAACCGCCAAGCGGGGTCACCTTTCCCGCATTGTGCCCATTATCACCGAGGGCAGCGCCATCACCACCCCGCGTAACGATGTGAACTATGTGGTCACCGAGTACGGCGTGGCACAGTTAAAAGGCAAGACGCTCAAGGAACGGGCGCGGGCACTGATCAAAATTTGCCACCCAAAATTCCGACCCAAGCTGGCGTTGGAATACCGTCACAGGTTCAAGGAGGACCCGTTTCCCCGGGAGGAGATCGGCGACTACATCAAAGAAGTACGAGAAGAAGTATACAAAACCGCCGTATCCATCATCGGCGGCTAACCATATAATACCCAAGCAAAAGGAGAACCAATGGCACTGATTAAAGAAGAACACTTTGGCATTGCGCGCAAAATCGTATCCAACATGACCACAGAGAGCTGGCGAGAGATCCCCCACGCCATCGTGATGTACGAGGCAGATGTAACAGATGTTTTGCCGGTAGTCAAATCGTTGAATGCCAACTGCAAAAGCCGGGAGGAAAAGATCACTCTGAATACCGTTATGATGAAGATCATCTGCGAGGGGTTGAAGGCAGCGCCGTCCATGAACACACACCTGCTGTTTAATCGCCGCCTGGTGCGCGGGTGCCTGAAATATTTTGACCACATTGATGTGTCCATGCCTATGCTGCTGCCGGACGGACAGATGATGACCGTCAACATGCGCGATATGGGCAATAAGACCCTCAGCGAAATGACCGCCGCCATTGTGGACACCGAGCGCCGAGCGCGCAATTCCAACATGGACGAGGTCATGTACGAGGTATCGCTGGACAACACCTTGCAGCGACTGAAACAGGGCAAGGTGGCACAGACGGTGATGCGGCTGATCGGCTCCAAGACCGGCGCCCACAAGGTCACCACGCTCCACGGTGCGGAGAAGAAAAAATATTATTCCATCCCCACCACGGATCGCCTGACCAAGAAAGATATTGAGCAGGGCACCACCACCATCTCCAATATAGGCTCTATTTACAGAGAGCACAAGGGCAGTTGTGCCCTCTTGGAGATCATTCCGCCCCAAACCACGGCCTTTGCCATTGACTCCATCCAAAAGCGTCCTTGCGTAATCACAGACGCCCAGGGCAACGACACCATTGCGGTGCGCCAGATCCTGCCCATCACCATCGCCATGGATCATCGTGCGCTGGATTACAGCGATATCGTCCCCTTTATGCGCAAGCTGGACGAGATCTTTGCCAATGCAGAAGTGCTCAAGCAGTGGAAATAATCCGCCCCCTTCATACACGCCATACCCCCTATGGCGCGTATGCCAAAGCGGCAGCCTTACGGCTGCCGCTGTTTTTTTGCCCATCGGCCTCTTGAATTTCAACTATGTCAATATCCAAGCGCCAGAATCATACAATATATAGTATATCCACATGAAATTTTCGATATATCTCGATCATAACTTGACAGAGTTATAATTTCTGATAAGATATAGAAGTAATCAAGAAAGGAGAAATCATTCCATGTCGATATTTAGCGAAAGAACATCTACTCTAATGCATCAATACGGATTGAATCAAAAAGATTTGGCAAAAATGGCTGGCGTTACAGAATCTGCCATGTCTTACTACATTAAAGGTGAACGCACGCCCCGAAGCGATGTGCTAACAAGGATTGCGAAGGCACTCAATACCACTACCGATTACTTACTGGGAATCACAAACACATCTGCACAATCCAAGAACAAGGAATTACATTATTTACAGCGCAATCTCGAAAAATTAGATCCGGAGCGACTAAAGAAGGGCGAAAATATACTAAAAGCCGCTTTTGATGATATTTTTAACGATGATGAGGAGGATTGATTCTTTTGACAATACCGACAAAGCCTGATTTTGCAAAGGCTTATCAAAGTGCTAATGAAATTTTAGTAACATCTTCCGTCATTACAAAATTTCCATTTTCCACCAAAGAAACAGTATTGTCTCAATTGGGACTTACGGATGCAGCAAGAAAAAGGAAGACAAATACTATCTTGAAGCCGGCTTGGATGCAATGTTAACAGAACTCACGCCTAAAGTCGTTATCGTGTACGGATCTTGCAATCCTCATATCTTTGGAAAGTATGCGGCATGTGCGCAATTCGTAAGTATTCCGGATTGGACAACTTATAAACATTCAAATTCGGAGGTGGCTTAATGGGAACCAGTCAAAGCGGACGATATCTCAACACATACGGTACTGGCCGAAGTGTTAGTGATTTTGCTCTTGTACATTCAAATGAAGGTTCATTTACTCGTAGCCAAACTCGTATGAATGGAAAGATGGTTATCAATCTCAGACTACATAATGGTGGCCACGGGCAAAAAGGCATGGATTTACTTGATAAATACGGCATAGAATATCATATTGTCAAGACTTATTCCAACGGCGTAAGAATAGGCAACATTCCAAATCACGTGAACAAGAACAAAAGAGTTGGTACGCAGCAAGCCTGGTTTTCAGAGACTTGGACTGAAAGAGACATTCGACACGCAGGCGAACATGTTGCAAGTCTAAAAGCCAACCGTCATTTGCCTGACGGAAAACCTGTATACGGCGTTTATAAAAATGTTCGTGTTGGAGTCATAAGAACACACGGTAAAATTGCAACTGTGTTTCCGGATAGCGACCAGCACACTGTTCTAAGGAGGAAAAAGAGATGATAACAGAAAAAATCAGAAAAGCAATCGCGCAGAGAGCCACTGTCAATGACGAATGGGATTATGGCGTGCAACAAAGCCAAAAAGCCATATTGTCTATTATCTCAGAAAGTCCCGACGACACGATTCACTTTATAGAAAACGAGTGTACTGCTGATGAATTGTCATGGTTAAGCGAAATATACGACGAGATGATTGACATTTTCCCCTCGCAACGACTGATTGAAGCACTACGAAAGGCAGCCGATAAATACCCGGAGGAAGTCAAAAAATACAATCTCGATACTTGTATTGATGAAGCCGAAGGCCACCTTACCTTTGTCTTAGGATCCGAAACCGATCCCACGGTCAATTAGGCCGAAGCAGCGATCTGCTACAAAAACAGATTTGAAATATGAACGCGCAAAGCGGCAGCCTTATGGCTGCCGCTCTTTTTTATATTTGGTATTTGGTTTTACTTTTTGCTCAGCTCCACGGTGGCCTGGTAAGTGCCGTAGGCCCAGGTGCCATCCGCCTTTGCAATGCTGACGGTCACCGGCAGTTGGCGGGTGCCGGTCTTAATGCTCTCGCCCTTCTTGGCAGTCAGATCGCAAGAGAGCACCACATTCTTGGCCTTTAGTCCGCGAATGGCGCTTTTCGGTCCGATAATGGTCACCGAGTCGCTGTTCAGCGCTGTTACCTTGGCAGTGTAGCCCGCCGGCACATTGTTCAGCTTAACCCCGGCGGCAGACACATCAATGTCCTTGCTGGTGTAATCCGAGGGCACCACCACCCGTACGGTGACTTTCTCTGTATCGTCCAATACGGTGATTCCCTCCAGCTGGGTGGCGTTAAAGGTAAAGGTGTTTTCCCCTACCCGCAGGTCGGTAAAGTGCACCTCGCCCAGCTCGGCCGCCTTAATATCCGTTCCGGCCAGTACGCCGGCGCGAATGCTGTCTGTACTGTAATAAATCTTGATCTTAGACAGATCCACCGACTCCGGCGCGTCTGTTAAGGTCACATGGGTACTCAACTGCTTCACCTTGAGTACCGGTATGGTCAAGGTCAACTTCTCTGCGCCGTAATTCAGGGAAATGTAGTCCACCTTGTTACCGTACACATCCACGGCCTTTGGCTCAATATTGATGGTGGCAGTCTCCGACAGCTTGTCGTTTAAATTCACATCGGCTACTACCTTGCTGACCCGTGCAACATAGGTCTTGGGGCCGCTAACCACCACATTCGGCTCGTTGAGCAGGCTCTCCCCTGCCACAAAGCCGTCTGCCACATAGTCCTTCGTGTTGTAATTCAGCTTAATTTCCATCTCCTGCTCCTCCGGTACATCAAAGTATCCGGTATACACAGTAGGATAATAGCTCTCAACGGTAAAATCGCCGCTGTCCTCGGCGCTGACACTGATGGGAACCTCGTGGATGCCGGTGGTGGTCACCGAACTGGTTTGCAGCTTCACATCCAAATCGTCGGCAGAAATATCCTTAGCCAGGTACTTCTTGGCTCGTACGGTCACATTCACCGTCATACTGCTCTCGCCGTAGCACTTAAATCCCAACTCCTCCGTCACCGTGTCGGAAAAGTCGATCTTCAGCGGAACGGAAATATTCTTGGTGGTCTCCGGTGACAAATTCATCGAGGTGGCAACCCAAATGCACACCGCCGCCAGCAGAGAAATAATAATTAAATTCTTGTCATTATAGATCAGCTTGCGCAAAGAAAAGCGCTTTTTTGGCTTTTGCTGTTCGCTCATTTTTTCATCCTCCTTACCAGACGGGAGATAATTTTATCGTCTGAGGAGGAACCGCTGGGCAGAAATTCCGTTGTTAAAATATCGCGCAGATCGCCGTCAGACACATCGTGGTTCAGCACACCGCCTATAGCAACGGAAATGGCACCGGTTTCCTCGCTGACAATCACCACCACAGCGTCGGACTGCTCCGTCAGACCGATACCCGCACGGTGGCGGGTGCCCAGGGCGGAGGACACACTCTTTTTGGTCAAAGGCAGAATACAACCGGCTGCATACAGCCGCCCGTCCCGAATCACAAGCGCGCCGTCATGGAGCGGTGATTTGGGAAAAAAACACATTCTCAATCAACTGGCGAGAGGCCTTGGCGTGCAGTTCCGTGCCGCTGGCAATAATATCGCCCAGCATCGTCTCGTTCTCAAACACGATGAGGGCGCCCACATGCTGGTCGCTCATATCCGAGCAGGCCTTACAAGTGGCCTCAATACAGTCGCCGATCTCCGCCACATCAATGGCAACTCCCGGGTGAATAATCGTCTTTAGGCTCTTACCGGTGGCGCCTTTACCCACCTGCTCCAAAATATTCCGCAGCTCCGGGCTGAATAAAATAGCCGCCAGCAGCAAAATATTAGAAAAAATGCTCTTAAAGATAAAGCTGGAAGCCTCCATGTGCAGCAAATTAACAATGCCATACATCACCAGCAGCAGCAAGATTCCCTTAGCCAGCTGCATCGCCCGCGTTTCACGAATAATGCGGATGCAGCCATAAATGATTACGGCCACAAACAGAATATCCAGTGCGTCGCTAATGCCAAAGGTGGAAAACACGCTGAGTATCTTATTAAAGAAGTCGCCGATGGCACTCATACATTCACATCCTCACTTATACAATTCCTTATACTGATTGTAACATACTTTGAAAGTCAAATAAAGGGTTATTCCCGGAATTTTACAGAATTCAGGAAATATTCACATTCGTTCATCCCGGTAAACACGCCGGGACTGACCCGCACAGTGCCCCGCTTATCCGTACCAAAAAACCGATGGGCGCAAGGGGCGCAGTGATACCCACCACGCACGGCGATCTGCCGGGCAGCCAAATAAGCTGCTGTCTCCTCCGAGGTGCGGTCGTCCACATTAAAGCTGAGCACCGGCACGCCAATATGCTCCGGGGGCGTGTACAGCTTTATCCCCGGACAGGCGGCCAACTCCTCATACAACCATCGGGTCAGGCGCATTTCGTACTCGTGTATTTCTGCCCGACCGGTCTTTTCAATAAACCGCACACCGGCACCCAGAGAGAGAATACCCGGGTTGTTCAGCGTCCCTGCCTCCAGCCGATCCGGCAGATCCGGCGGCATTTGCGGGTCAAAGGAGTGGCTGCCGGTCCCCCCTTCGGTCAGGCTGTCCGGTGATATGCCGTCCGCCAATGCCAGCACGCCGGTGCCCATGGTACCGAACAGACTTTTATGCCCGGGGGCGCACAGCGCAGAAATATGCATTGCCTGCATGTCAATAGGCAAAATGCCTGCGCTTTGGGCGGCGTCTACCACAAAGAGCCAGCCCTTTCGGCGACAGTAGTCGCCGACAAGCCCCAGCGGGTGCACCACCCCAAACACATTGGAAGCATGGAGCATGGCCACCATCGCCGTATTGGGCTGCTCCAGTGCCCGGATATTCTGTAAAAATCGGTCCGGGTCCGGGTGATATGGCACTTGATCGAAGGTGATACGCCCCTCCCGGGCCAGCTTGTAGATGGGTCGAAACACCGCATTATGCTCCAAGGCGGAGATCAGCACATGATCCCCAGGCTTCAGCAGTCCTTTTAGTGCTGTATTCACTGCAGTCGTGCAATTGTTGGTAAACACAATATTCTGCTCCGGGCAATGAAAAAAGCGGCCCAGGCAGTCCCGCACAGCAAAAATCTTTTCTGCCGTCTGCACAGACTCCCGATAGCCGCCACGCCCACTGTTATACGCATACTTACGATTGGCCCGGTACACCGTCTCCAGCACGGAAAACGGCTTGGGATAGGTGGTGGCCGCATTGTCTAAATAAATCATAGCTGCTCCACCCCGGTGATCCGCACCCCATGCTGCCGTAGCAACGCCAGCGCCTCCCCATCGCCGTCCTCCAGCCGTAACAGATACCCGCATCCGTCCGCCGGGCTGGGGCGCAGCTGCTTGTGTACAAACACACGGTAACCCGCGTTTTTCAGCAGCTTGGCCCCCCTTTGTGCGTTGGTCACAGAACCAACCTTGATCTCATAAATCATCATAAAAACCCCATTTCCTGTCATAGTCTATCCTATGCGGAAATGGGGTTTTCGTTATGTAGGGTTTACTTTTTGATTACTTACGCTTCTTGGCAGCCTTCTCGGCCTTGCGGCGAGCCAGTTCTGCCTCTTCCTCTGCACGCTTCTCAGCTAAGCGAGCTTCCTTCTGCTTGTCTTCCTCAGCAGCGGCAGCCTTTGCTTCATCATACAAAGCGGCAATTTCGTCAAAGTGCTTGTAATTCTCTTCCTGTACCAGCAGCTTCTGTGCGTCATTGTAGGGCTTCGCCGCACGGTTAAAGCGTGCAAACTCGTCCTGCAAAGCCTTAGATTTTGCCAATACAGACTTACGCTGTGCCTGTACATTCTTAATTTCAGCACGCAACTCACGAACCTTATCCAAGTCCCTCGCCTTGCGGGCAACTTCCTTGGCCTCAACCAATTCAGCAATACGCGCGTCCAGGTCGTCCTCACGATTGAACAGCTCGGTCAGTGCCTCCATATCCGGAGAAACGAATTCTTTTACGGTGCCGTAATACTTATCGTGTGCCTTCTTGGCAGAAATCTTTTTCTTAGCAATTTCAATAGAGAAACTACGGATTTCTTTCTCATCTTCCGTATCCTTCGGCATAGCCTTCGCAGCAGCCAGCTCCCGACGCAGCTCTGCCAAATCAGCAGACTTAATGCCGTCCAGACCCAGCGCATATACCTTAGAATACTCCGCAACCTGATGCTGCGTTACAGGCAGGCCGAACTTATCCAGCTCTTTGCAGACGAACTGAGAAATCTCAATTTCCTCATTGTATTCCAAATCAGCACGATACTGCTTTTTGGCAGCCTTACGCTCTGCCTTATCGCTGATATTGCGATAGCTGCTCTTATCTACGGTCTTAGGTGTAGCAACAGCCATTTCACGGGCGTTGTTTACCATATCAATGGCTTCAACAATCTGGTGATTATTCAGCGCCTTGTTGCCAAAGTCCTCAAACAGAGAACGCACCTGCAACACGCGGATTACGCTCTTTTGCTTCTTCTCATTAAAATCATAGAAGAAGTAAGGCGCCATATTCAGGAATGCACCCACGGCAGCCATAATAATCAGCACGCTCATCAGCTTGTACAGCAAGTCCGGGTCGCCGTTGTTTACATCCAAAATATCAAAGGAGTTTTTGTAGCCGTTGCCCTCATACACGCCGTATCTCTGATACACAGCAGGCAGAACGGCAGAGGTCAGCAACGTTACGATATTACCAATGGTCAGCACGGTTGCAAACATACCGTCAATACGCTCACCGGAACGATACTGCTGATAGTCACGAATATCTGCCTGAATGGCAGGTGTGGTAATCTGTTCAAATGCACCAACTAACCAGTTAAAGTACACGCAGATAAACAGCCACCAAATGCTGCGCATATTGATAATCATAGAAAGAATACAAACAATGTTTGCAAAGTTTACGGCAATCAGTACCTTCTTCTTGCCCCACTTGCGAATACAAATGGGGGCCAATAACATACCCCACAAAGAAGCGTTACCGGTCAAGGTTTGAATCAAGGCGAATGTACCGCCGCTGCAGGTATGACCGTAGTTATAAGACCAGGTCAAAATATTGCCGTATGCACTCTCCAAGAAGCCAATCCATCCGGCCAAAGCAATAATCCAGAAATACTTATTCTTGGCAACTGCCTTAAAGGAGTCAATAAAGCTAATCTGAATGGTATGGGTCTTAGCCTGTACGATTTTTTCCTGTGTGTTGGCATAAACCATAATGGTCAGAACCATACCGAGAACGGCAAACACCGGGTAAGAAATCCGATACACACGAATATCATACAAGTCGTTGTTGGTGGCAAACTGCGCAACCAACGGCAGCACGATATTGATGATAGACGGTGCTAAGGAATACACAACGCTCTTGATTGCCAAAACATCCGTTCTCTCCTGCGTATTGGGAGAAAGCACGTGAATCAAGTTGGTATATGCATCCTGGAAGAAGTTAAAGAAGAACTGCAGCAACAAGTTAAAGATCAATACCATGACGCACTTAGCTATGTAGCCGCCCTCGTACCCCATAATCTTACCGGAGAATAAGGAATACATAGAATCATACGGGAACCACACATACGCCAAGGAAATCACGGCGGTAGGAATACCCATAGAAATCAGGTAGGGACGATATTTACCGCCCTTACCGCGTGTATTATCTACCATGTTGGCACGCACCGCCGTCAGCGGAATGTTTGCCAAGGTAGAAATCAGGTAAAGCACATACATATCCATAGGTGCAACGCCGATTGCGCCGCCTACGATCATATTTGTGGTAGAGACGACTAGCGCAGCGCCCATAGAAATCAAGAAGTATGCGCCGATACCGCCTACGGAATAAGCAGCCACCTCTTTGAAAGACATATACTTGCCTTTCGGCGGTTCTGTCCAGTAGTACTTAATGTTGTCGATGAGGCCTGTGGCTTTTGCTTTCAGGCCGGTTTGTTCTGCCATTGGATCTCCCCCTGTGTCATATTTCTGCAATATTATAACAAATCAGTTTATCAATTACAACCAAAAAAGAAATTTGTCCGCAGAAATTTTCTGTGCAACTTGTAATGCCCAAAATATTTATAGACAGCGTTCTGTGTTTTTGTCTATTATTTTCTAAAATGTGCAGAATTCATAGACAAATGATACAAAAAAACCGCCGAAAGTTTTTCGGCGGTTCCAATGCGGCGGTGTCAGATTACACATCACTTTCACTCGGTTGTTCAATTATCTCCTTATAGGGTAAAGGTGGCGGTCTTGCCGTTGTATAATGCGGCGGTCAGGGTGTTGCCCTCCAGGGTAAAGTACGCACATGAGCGCAGAGCGGCATAGGGGTTCTTTTTCATCTTCACTGCCGGCGCCTTTTCATTATCCGAGTAGGTAAAACCCTTTTGCAGTCCGCCGGTTTGCAGTTCCTTATCCGTCATGGCAAAACAGGTCAGCCCCTCCCCTTTGCGCACAGACAGCTCCGTTGCCACATCAAAGTTATACACCGTGTCACCCAGGGTACAACGGGTAAAGTACCAGGGGTTACCGGCGGCGTCCTTGCCGACGATATGCCCGGCGTCCACCCCACCCTGTTGCAGCAGGAACTCAAACATACCGCTGATGGCAGCACTCATGCCCTTGCCTTGCAAAATGGCGGTGTAAGTGTCGGTCACACTGTCGTCATAAGTCGTGTGGGTTGCCACATAGTGGTACACATTGAGGAGATACACATGATTGCTCACCGTGCCCTTGCCGCAGGCTTTCAGAATGGTATTGACCTTTTGGGAAAAGGCGCCCACCAGCTGGCGATGCGTATCCGCATCGTTTTTATATTTGATGGTCACGCCGGAATTGTCGCTGTTCACCGAAACCGTATCTACCAGCGCCATCAACGGAAAGCCGGTGTACAGCAGCCGGTTCACATCGTCCATCATATCCGTATTCACCCGCACGGCCACACCGCCCTCTGCAATGGCTTTGGCGATCTTCTCATACGCCCGCACGGCACTGGGGTCCGTCTGCGCATAATGGCTGTCATACGTATAGGCCAGGGTGTAGGCAGCAGGCGCAGCCGTGGTCGTCTCCTCCTTGCCATCCTTCGAGCAGGCAGAGAACAGTCCCACCGTCAGTACCAGTGCCAGCAGTACAGAAATCGTCTTTTTCATAAAACACCTCAACGCAGTTGAGCAAACAAATGCTCCGTATTTGCAAAAAAAGTTTGGTAAGCCCGGCAATAATCCGTGCCCACTCGGTTGCGCTTGCAGCCGCCGCCCCGACAAAGCGTGAACCAGCAGCAGGTCTTGCACGCCGGGGGCAACTGAAAAGAATTCTTTAAGAATTCCACCATCTTTTCACTATGGAAAAAGCCGTCAAAATCCCCGGCACAGATATTGCCCAGGTACCAATCATCGGTACAGTAAAAGTCACAGGGGTAGGTACTGCCGTCCGCCTCCACCACAAACTGGGTAGCGCAGGTGCCGTTCATACCGCACTGCTCTGCATTCTGCCCCCGCGCCAGCAGCAAGTAATTGTCAAACATACGCACGGACACCGGGTTACCCCGCAGGGCATCGTTGGCATACAGCTTAAATCCCTGCTGCAAAAAGGCGGCGTAATCGTCATCGGTCATAAACAGATCCTCCGGCGCATCCATGGCAAAGGGGCGCAGGCAGGGTATGTACTGCAAGTGGCGCAGTCCCTGCTGCTTAAAGAAGCGATAGGACGATCGCACATGGGTAGCGCCGTAAGCGGTGAGCACCGAGAGAATATTAAAAGGCACCCTGCGCCGGGTCAGCAGCTGCACACCGCGAAACACATCATCAAAGGAGCTGCGTCCGTCCGGGTACACCCGGTAACGGTTGCCCTCCCGGTCGCCGTCCAGCGACACGCCCACCAAACAGCCATATTCCAAAAACAGGTCGCACCATTCGTCGTCCAGCAAAGTACCGTTGGTCTGCACGCAGAACTGGACGGTCACGCCGGGGCGCTGCCGTTCCTTGCAAGAGGAGAAGAAAAAGCGAAAAAAGTCTTTCCCCGCCAGCAGCGGTTCCCCGCCCTGAAAGGTAAAATATACCGGTCCGTCCCCGGCAAAAGCCAGGGCCTTGTCCATCACCTGCAAGGCGGTGTCCCGGGTCATATAGCCCTTGTTCTCCGTCTGCCGGGTAGCGGCCAGGTCGTGGTAAAAGCAGTATTCACACCGCAGATTGCAGTTGCCGGAAGCCGGCTTGAGCATCACTGAAATGGGCATAAGTGCCTCCGTTAGCGTACTTGAATTTGGGACAGCACCTGCCCCACCTTTTGGTGCAAGCACCAGGTCTGCCAGCTTGTCCGCCGGGGTTGGATCCCGGTTAATGAGCACAAAGTGCTCCCCCTGAAAGTAGCGGATAAAGCCCGCCGCTGGGTACACAGAAAGAGATGTACCCGCCACGATCATGCAGTCCGCCCGGGCAATGGCATGTACGGCGCCCTCTACGGTCTGTTGGTCAAGTCCTTCCTCATACAGCACCACATCGGGCTTGATGATCCCACCGCAAGCGCACCGGGGTATATCGGCAGCCTCTGCCACCGCCTCCACACCGTAGGCTCTGCCGCAGCGCATACAGTGATTGCGCAGACGGAGCCGTGGAGCTCATATACCGTGCGGCTGCCCGCTGCCTGGTGCAGGCCGTCAATATTCTGAGTCACCACAGCGGTGCACTTGCCTGCTTGCTCCAGCTCTGCCAATTTGTAATGGGCAGCGTTGGGCCTGGCATTCGGACACAGCATTTTGCTGCGGTAAAAGCGGTAGAATTCCGCCGGGTTCTCGTCAAAAAAGCTGCGAGAAAGGATCTGCTCCGGCGGATAGTCGTATTGCTGATGATACAAGCCGTCCACACTGCGAAAGTCCGGAATACCGCTCTCGGTAGACACCCCGGCGCCGCCAAAAAAGACGATGCGCCGAGAACAATCTACAATTTCCTGTAAAGTCATCCTTTAATCCTCACTGCGGCGCGCGCCACGGGGCTTTCCGCAGTCACGCCGTTTGTTTTGGTTTGCGCCACCAGGCGATAGGCGGCGGTTTTGCCCCGCTTGGGGGCGGTGTCGATATAGCGGGTGCCGGTGCGCGTTGCCACCCGGCGGTATTTGCCGCGGATGCTGCCGTCTCTACGGTAAAGCACATATTGCTTGGCGCCGGGTACCGCTTTCCATTGCAGGGCGATCTTGCCCTTATTTTTGCCGCTGCGGATTCGGCCGCCTACCAGGCGGGTACTGCCTATGGTTGAGAACTTCATATTCTTGCTGCCCTGAGCAATCCCCTGCCCCTTGGTGTTGCCGGTAAGCCGATCGCCCACGGTGGTTAGGGCAGTTCCCGGCTGGGAACTCATCCCATAGCGACGGCAGCCGCTGATCCGATTGCTGCCGGTGGCGGCAGTGCTCTTCTCCGCCAGGCAAATGCCATTATGACCCATTGCCTGAATGGTATTGCGCAGCAGGCGCGCCTTTTTGCTTCGCTGCACAAAAATGCCGTTGGTGGCCCCGGTGCGAATGGTGTTTTCCGTCACCTCTACCCCGTTGCTGTCCACAATGCAAACGGCGCTGGAGCGGCTGTTCGTTACCGTGTTGCTCCGCAGCTCGTTGCTGTGGGAGGCGTCCATACACTTCAGCCCGTTGTGTAGGGCGGTGCAAGTATTTTTCTCGATCAAATTACCGCTGCTGCCGTGAAGGAGAATTCCCACAGTGGTCTCCGCCGCCGCACCGGTATGGGTAATGCGGTTGTCTGCAAGCGTGCAGTTTTGCAGATCGGTGCCGGTGATCCCGCCGCCGGTGGTGGTAATGGTGTTACCACTGACCGTCAGGTTATAGACCGCATAATTTCCGGCAGGCATTTTGCCGGTGGCCTTGCCGCCGTACAGAAACATACCCCTGGGCTTGTCCATCTCCGCTGTTTGACAAACGGAGATGGTATTGTGGGTAATGCGGCTGCCGCAGTCCGTATTGCGCTTACCCAGCACCTTGCCGCTGCCATCGTTGAACACATCGGTCACGCCGCTGTTTTTGCACATATAATATGCCACACCCCGACCGCAGTCGGTGATGGTGTTCTTCTCGATCACTGTGTCCACATAATTGGTGCACACAATAGCCGTGCCTTGCAGGCGCCGAAAGGTGTTGCCCCGAATGGTAACGCCCTTCTGATACCGCCCGGCAAAGGCGTTGCGGGTGCCTACCCCGCAGATCAGGTCCTGAAATGTGCAGTTCTCTACGGTGATCTTTTGGTTCATCGTGCCGTCATAGGCCGGAAAGGTGGCAAAGTGCCGATTTTTCTCTAAAATATCAATTTGCAGCGCCTCCGCACTGCTCTCCGTTTGATTGGTCTGACCGGAGAACAGGCAGTTTACGAACCGCACATTGTACCCGGCGGCCAATTCGGCGTGGTGGGAGTCTGTGTTGTTGAGAAATGCCGTGCCGTCCACGGTCACATTCTTGCAATGCGCCAGGCGCAGCAGGCAGGAGCCGTTGGTATTTCCCGGCGCATAATCCAGCGTGCCGCCCCGCAGCGTGCAGTTCTCCAACGCAGAATATCCGGTGTAGTCCTTGCCGGTACGGTCCCGATTGGGTGAGATAAAGATGTTGCCCTTGCCTGCATTGGCATTGAGCAGGGTCACCCCTGTCAGGTTCAAGGTCATATCAGACGCCAGCACAGCGTTCTTTGTCATTCGATATTCCCCGGGAGTCACGGTAACCGTGCAGGTGCCGTAGGCGCCGCTGCGCACCGTGTCCAGCGCCGATTGCAGCGCCGGGCAAGCGTTCTCCGGATCCATGGGCGCAGCATAGCACACCTGCCCGCTGCTGTCCCGCACAGTCACGCTCTCCCCTGCATAAGCAGCAAAGGGCGCACCCGCCACTGCCAGTAGCAGCCAAAAGGCCAAAAACAGCGGAAGGCACCGGCGAAAAAAACGCATTTTTTGCATAAAAACTAAAAACTCCCTCTTTACTTCTATTCCTGTATATATTAGTATAGTAGACTGAAAGTGTCAAGAAAGCAGGTGCGTTTTTTTGAAAAAAGCATTGATCGCCATGAGCGGCGGCGTGGACAGCTCCGTGGCCGCCAAGCTGATGTTGGATGCCGGGTACGACTGTATGGGCGCCACCATGAAGTTGTTTGACAGCGACGATATTTTGATGGCCCAGCGGGAAAAGACCTGCTGCTCCCTGTCCGATGTGGAGGACGCCCGCAGCGTGGCCCGCCGACTGGGTATGCCCTATCAAGTGTTCAATTTTAAAGGTGACTTTAAGGAAAAAGTCATTGATAAATTTATTGCCACCTATGAGGCAGGCGGCACCCCCAACCCCTGCATTGACTGCAACAAGTGCTTAAAATTTGACACCCTGTGTCGCCGCGCCATCACCCTGGGCTACGACTATGTGGTCACCGGTCACTATGCCCGCATTGACTGCGTGGACGGCCGCTATCGGCTGCGCAAGGCGCTGGACGACAAAAAGGACCAAAGCTATGTGCTCTATAATCTATCCCAGGAGCAGCTGGCCCACACCCTGTTTCCCCTGGGTGAGCTGCATAAGGACCAGGTGCGCGCCATTGCAGAGGAAAACGGCTTTATCAACGCCCACAAAAGAGAAAGCCAGGACATTTGCTTTGTGCCGGACGGGGACTATGCCGCCTTTATTGAAAGCTATACCGGCCGCCACTATCCCCCCGGGGATTTTGTAGACACACAAGGGAATGTGCTGGGCCGCCACAAGGGCATTATTCGCTACACCATCGGCCAGCGCCGTGGGCTGGGTCTTGCGCTGCCGGCGCCGCTGTATGTGTGCAAGAAGGATCCGGAAAGCAACACGGTGACCCTGTGCCCCAACGACCAACTGAACAGTACAGTGGTGCGGGTGACCGAGTTCAACTGGCTGAGCATTGCAGCGCCTGCCGAACCGCTGCATGCTGCTGCCAAGATCCGCTACAATATGCACCAGGCGCCCTGCACCGTAGAGGTGCTGCCCGGCGGCGATGTGCAGCTAACCTTTGACACACCGCAACGAGCGGTGACTCCCGGTCAGGCTGCCGTTATTTATGACGGCGACACGGTACTGGGCGGCGGACGCATTGTGTAGCTGCAATTTATCACTTTAACTTGCTAAAGAATTTCGTTGACAAAGCCCGCCTGCGGTGCTATAATTTTCACACAGTCCTATAAGAGGATTATAAGTAAGTCGGGAAGGACCTAAATCCTATGACGGATTATTCCATTACCCTGCCGTCCTATTCCATCGGCGAGCAGGTTTACAAGCAAATTCCAACGGTGTGCGCTCCCTTTGGCGCCACAGCGGTGGTGATCGGCGGACACAAAGCCATGGCAGCGGTGCGGGAGCGCCTGCTGGCCGCGATCCAAGGCAGCGCCGTGACCATTACGGATTTTGTGTGGTACGGCGGCGAGGCCAGTCGGGAGAACATTGCTGCCTTGGCAGAGAACCCGGCAGTGGCGGCAGCAGATATGATCTTTGCTGTTGGCGGCGGCAAGGCACTGGACACCGGCAAAGCCTATGGGGAAGAAAGCGGCAAGCCGGTATTCACCTTTCCCACCATTGCCTCCACCTGTGCAGCCACCACGGCAGTATCGATTCTGTACCACGCAGACGGTACCTTTTTGGCGCCGGATTTTCACAAAGCGCCGCCGGTGCACGCCTTTATTCTGCCCTCGGTGATTGCAGCCGCCCCACGGCGCTACATTTGGGCCGGTATGGGCGACACTTACGCCAAGTATTTTGAAGCGGAGATGAGCTCCCGAGGTGAAGCGCTGGTGCACTACCATGCCCTGGGTGTAAATGTGAGCCGAATGTGCTTGGACCCACTGCTCACCTATGGTGCACAGGCCATGGCAGATATAGATGCCGAGCGCTGCACCTATGCAGTGGAGCAAGTGATTCTGGCAATCATCGTCACCACCGGCATTGCCTCTATTTTGTTGACGGCAGAACATATTGTGGATTACAATTCCGGCCTGGCGCACGCCGTGTTTTACGCGCTCACCGCCTGGCCCCATATTGAGACGCGCCACCTGCACGGTGAAGTGGTGGGCTTTGGCGTGCTCATTCTGCTGCTAACCGACGGCAATTTGGACAGCTTCCGCCAGATGTACGCTTTCAACAGAAGCGTGGGACTCCCCACCGCCCTCTCCCAAGTGGAGATGACCGGTGCCGATGTGGAAAAGCTGGTGCCCCTGGTAGCCAAAATGCCGGACATTGCCCACAATCCCTACACCATAACCGAGGAAATGCTGCACAAAGCCTTTGCAGACCTCGATTATTATAATCAACACCAAGCGTTTAAGGAGAATGAATGATGAAAAAGTTTTTTGCCACCCTGCTGTGCCTGGCACTGGTTGCCGGCCTGTTCGCCGCCTGCTCCGGCAGCAAAGATAACAATGCCAAAGCAGACAGCAAGAAAGTAGGCATTGCCGTGCTGTCTGAGAACGGCGCCTTTACCGATATGCGTACCGGGATCGAGTCTAAGCTGAAAGAGAAGTACGGCGACAATGTGACCTGCGTGTACAAGAACGCTGCCGGTGACGCCGCCAGTCTGAGCACCATTGTGTCTGACTTTGACAACGGCGATTATGACGCAGTATTCACCATCGCCACCCCGGCCACGCAGGCGTTTGTGAATCAGGAGTCCGAAACCCCTTGCTTCTTCTGCGCCGTGTCCGACCCGGTAGCTGCCAAAGTGATGACCGCGCTGGACACCCCGGACAAAAACGCTACCGGTACTTCCAACGCCATTCCGGTATCTGAGATCATTGACATGGGCTACAAGCTGACCCCGGATGTAAAAAAATGGGGCTTTATTTACTCCACCAGCCAGGTGAACGCCACCTCCACCGTTAAGGCGGCCGAGAAGTACCTGGACAGCAAGAAAATCGCTTATGCGGAAAAGACCGTGGAAAACTCCGCCGATGTGAAGTCCGTCACCCAGTCCCTGATTGACGGCGGCTGTGATGTAATCTTCGTACCCAACGATTCTGTGGTACAGGACGGTGTGTCTGCCCTGACAGAGCTGTGCCAGGAGAAGAAGATTCCCACCTACTGCTCCTCTGCCACCACGGTTGCCTCCGGCTGCACCGCCACCCTGGCCATTGACGACAAGGGCATCGGCGAAAAGACCGCAGAAATGGCGATTCAGTATTTTGACGGCAAAAAGGTAGCGGAGATCCCCGCCCAGGTGTGCGGCATCGACTACTGCTCCGTAAACAAGACAGCGCTGGCTGCCGGCGGTTTGGCTACCCCCACCAAGGATACCGTTGGCTATGAGGTCAAGGTGCTGGAAGCAGCAAAATAAACAACAGAAATCACAAACCGGCGGGCGCGCTGCAAGGTGCGCCTGCTACAATTTTTTCATACCCAAAGGAACAAGAACTTATGCTTTATCTCACTGCCCTACAAGAGGGCTTACTGTACGGACTGTTGGCGCTGGGCGTTTACATCAGCCTGCGGGTGCTGGACATTCCCGACCTGACCACCGAGGGCAGCTTCGGTTTTGGCTCTGCACTGGCCGCCGTTTTGGCTGCCGGGGGCCACACCTATCTGTCCCTGCCCATTGCCTTTTTAGGCGGCATGGCCGCCGGACTAATCACCGGGCTGCTGCAAACCAAGCTGCAAGTACACCCGGTACTGGCCGGTATCATCACGATGAGCGGACTGTACTCCGTTAACTTGATTGTTCGGGGCGGCCCCAACCTGTCCATCGGCGCCGCCAATCTCTTTAAGCAGTTCTATAAGGCGCTGCACCTGACCGGCGATCAGCGCAAGGTGGCCGGTGCGCTGCTGGCGCTGGTGATCTGCCTGGTAGTGACCCTGCTGCTGATTGTATTTTTTAAGACCCATGTGGGCCTGTGTATCCGCGCTACCGGCGACAATCAGGATATGGTGCGCGCTTCCTCCATCAATGTGGACGCCACTCTGATCCTTGGGCTGTGCATCAGCAACGGGCTGATCGGTCTGGCAGGCGCACTGGTGACCCATTATGTAGGTTACAGCGACACCTCCACCAGCAACGGCACTCTGATTTACGGCCTGGCCGCCGTCATTATCGGCGAGGCGCTGTTTGGCAAGCGGGGCGTCACCGTGGGGCTGATCTCCGCCGTGTGCGGCTCCGTGATCTACAAACTGATCGTCACCTTTGTGGTGGATATTGAGCTGTTTGGCACCAACAGCGCCAATTTGATGAAGCTGATGTGCGCCGTGATCGTGGCTGCCACCTTTATTATCCCGGCGCCAAGCGCACCGCCCGGAACCGCAAAGTAAAGAAGGAGGCCCGCCGCAATGCTTGATGTAAAGAATGTTTCCAAGACCTTTGCCAAGGGCACCGTCAATGAACACATTGCCCTGGAGAAGATCAATTTGCACCTGGATCGGGGCGAATTTCTCACCATTGTTGGCTCCAACGGCGCCGGCAAATCCACCCTGTTCAACCTGATCTGCGGCACCTTTATGCAGGACAGCGGCACCGTTACCCTGGACGGGCAGGACATTTCCTTTCTGCCGGAACACAGGCGTGCCAAATTGATCGGCCGGGTGTTCCAGGACCCGATGAAGGGCACCGCACCGAATATGACCATTGAGGAAAACCTGGCGCTGGCCTACACCCGCGCCCACTCCAGCGGGCTGGCGCTGGCTCTGTCTAGGAAAAAGAGCAACTTCTTCCGGGAGCAGGTGTCTCGCTTTAATATGGGGCTGGAGGACCGAATGAAAACCAAGATCGGTCTGCTGTCCGGTGGGCAGCGGCAAGTGGTCACCTTGCTGATGTGCACCATCTGCACCCCCAAGCTGCTGCTCTTAGACGAACACACCGCCGCGCTGGATCCGGTCACCGCCAAAAAGGTGATGGACATTACCAACGAGATCGTGGCAGAAAACAACATCACCACCATGATGATCACCCACAATATGTCCTCTGCACTGGCCACCGGCGACCGCACCATTATGATGGACAGCGGCCGAATCATCATTGACCTGGACAAGGAGCAAAAGGCCCATATGACCGTGTCGGACCTGCTGGCACTATATCGGGAAAAAGAGACTAAAGAGTTTGACACCGACCGCATTTTGCTGCAAAAAGAGGAGCCGACCCAATGAAATGTATCAGCTGGAATGTAAACGGCCTGCGGGCCTGTATGGGCAAGGGCTTTGCCGACTTTTTTGCTGCGGCAAACGCGGACCTGTTTTGCCTGCAAGAGACCAAGCTGCAAGCGGGGCAAATCGACTTTGCGCCCCCGGGCTACCACGCCTACTGGAACTATGCGGAGAAAAAGGGCTACTCCGGCACCGCCATCTTCTCCAAGCGGGAGCCGCTGCGGGTGCAGTACGGCATGGGCAAGGAGGAGCATGACCGGGAAGGGCGGCTGATTACCCTGGAATTTCCTGAATTCTACTTTGCCACCGTATATGTGCCCAATTCTCAGCGAGAGTTAACTCGGCTGGACTACCGTATGCAGTGGGAGGACGACTTTCTTGCTTATCTGCAAACCCTGGATCAAAACAAACCGGTGATCTTCTGCGGCGACCTGAATGTGGCCCACCGGGAGATCGACCTGAAGAATCCAAAAACCAACCACAAAAACGCCGGTTTTACCGATGAAGAGCGAGGCAAAATGACCGCCCTGCTGGATAGCGGATTTACCGATACTTTCCGCTACTTTTACCCGGATGCCACCGGCATATACAGCTGGTGGAGCTATATGTTCCACGCCAGAGAGAAGAACGCCGGTTGGCGTATTGACTACTTTATCACCTCTGACCGGCTGCAACCTAAATTGCAGGACGCCAAGATCCACACAGATATTTTTGGCAGCGACCACTGCCCCATTGAGCTGGACATTGACCTGTAATCCACAACAAAAAGACCACCTGCGCAAGCAAAACCTGCGTAGGTGGTCTCTTTATTTATACCTAACAATATGCTGCTATTCTGTCGGTGCAGTCGGAGCGGGGATCAAGCCCAGCTCTGCTAATTTTGCTGTAATATCTTCAAAATTATAAATATGCGCAACGGGATAACCGGCTTTTTGACACACTGCGTCCACAAAAGAATCTCTTTGCTGTCTGCTTTGCGCTTGGTGACTTTTATCATCCAACTCTAAAAGCGCAAGTACCTGCAAATTATCCGGCTTGCACAGCACAAAATCAACATGCTTTTTACTGACCATATTGAAATACTTTATGCGGTCTTTGCCTTGCTTTTGACTGCTTACATCTACCAGATCAGCCAATCGAACCTTAGCCAAAATGTGCAGATTGTGCCGATCACAAATGGGCTTTAATTTTTTATAAAACGCCCATTCATTCTTTGTCAGCAGCAATTTTTTGGTGTACGGCAAATCTGCTTCCGCCGCACCCGGCTCGGGCGTTACCTGCTCCACGGGCTGTGCATTTTGCTTGCGTGTTCCCAGCAATACATTCAGCACCACAGACACGAGCGCGACCAACGCCAGTATGCCAATCACAACATATATCATATTTCGATTCTCTTTTCTTTTTTTCCGTTTTATTCCTGCACTTCGATGGTGTCGATCACCACATCATTGACCGGTTTATCCCCAGGGCCGCAGGGTACGGCAGCGATGGCGTCCAGCACATCGGCACCGTCAATCAGCTGGCCGAACACCGTGTGGTGGAAGTCCAGCCAGGGGGTGCCACCCACCTGCTTGTACTGCTCTACCACTTCCGTAGGATAGCCCTGGTCAGACAGTGCCTCCATTTGGTCAATCAAATTGGCGGGTACAGACTTAGCCTGGACCACAAAGAACTGGCTGCCGTTGGTGCCGGGGCCGCTGTTTGCCATAGACAGAGCACCATAGTAGTTGCGGGCGTCCAGCGCGAACTCATCCTCAAAAGGTTTGCCCCAAATGGACGCGCCGCCGCAGCCGGTACCGGTAGGATCGCCGCCCTGGATCATAAAATCCTGAATCACCCGGTGGAAGATCAGGCCGTCATAATAGCCGTTCTTGGCGTGGGTGATAAAATTCTCCACCGCCTTGGGCGCCGCTTCGTCCAGCAGCACAAAGGTCATATCGCCGCGGTTGGTTTTGATCACAGCTTTTTTGCCGTCTTTCTTTTCTAACTGATTCATCTTAATACTTCACTTTCTCATTGATTTTTTGCAGCACCGCCGGGTCGATTTTCGCCACCTGGCGGTCATAGGTCATCAGACCGTTGATCTCGTCCTCCACATCCGTCACCTGTGTATAAACGGTGGCAGCCAGGCCGGTTTTGATCTGGGGAATGATCACCTTGTTAAACAGTTTTTGGTACGCCGCCGTCAGCTTTTCCTTGCTGGGATAAACGCGGTAGCCAAAAGTGCGTTCGTTCCAGGTGTGACCGGGCGTTTTCAGCGCATAGCCGCCGAACTCCGTCAGCAGCCAGGGCTTGTCGCCGGCGTGCACCCGAATGGGGGTAAAATAAATGTGCTTGCTGATCACATCACTGTCGCCGCAGGGGTGCCAGCCGCTGGCGGCGTCCACCGTGCGGGTGGGATCCCATTCTTTCAGCAGATTGTAGGCCACCGTAGAATCGAACTGACCCCAGCCCTCATTAAAGGGCACCCACATGGCAATACAGGGGCAGTTATACAGGGCGTCCACCATCTCCCACAGTTCCTGATAGTACAGCTCACGAGCGGCCGCATCCGTGCGCTTAAAGGTCTTATACTTACGGTCATCCAGGGTAATACCCACAAAGGGAATCGCGGAGATCTCCAGCCCGTAGTGCCCGCCGCCGTTGATCATATCCTGCCACACCAAAATGCCCTGCACATCGCAGTAATGATACCAAAGAAGCGGCTCCATTTTAATGTGCTTGCGCAGCATATTAAAGCCGCAGCGCTTTACATGGGTCACATCGTACGCCATAGCTGCATTGGCCGGTGGGGTCAAAAAGCCGTCCGGGTAATACCCCTGGTCCAGCAAACCGTTATGGAAATACGGCTTATTGTTCAAAAACAGACGGGGCAGACCGTCCAAGTCCCGACCGACAGAGAACTTGCGCATACCGAAATAGGAACGGATCACCTCGCCGCAGGCCTCAAATTCCACCTGATAGAGAAACGGCGACTCCGGGCTCCAGGGCTTAAAGTCCGGCAACGGCACATCTGTGTCCGTCGTGTCGGCCACCAAAGTCTCGCCGTCATAAATGCGGGTGCGTACATGGTCGGTGCCAAAGAATTCAAAGTGCACGGCGGCGCCGTCATAGTCCGGCGTGATCCGCACTTTTTCCAGGAATTCCACCGGCGTGGACTCCAGCCAAACGCTCTGCCAAATGCCGCTTTGGGGCGAATACCAAATACCGCCACGCTTGGTCTTTTGTTTTCCCCGGGAATACTGGTTTTCGTCCGTAAAGTCCTGCACAGATACTTCCAGCTTGTTCTCCCCCGGTTGCAGGGCCTCTGTCAGCTCCAAAGTAAAGGGTGTGTAGCCCCCCTGATGGCCGCCCACCTGCACACCGTTTAAGTACACGGTGCACATTTGGTCCACCGCGCCAAAGTGCAGGAACACCCGCCCCCGGTTAAAGTTCTCCGGCAAAGTAAAGGTGCGCCGATAGTGCAGGTACTCACCGGGCTTTAAGGTGCGCTCCACCCCGGAAAGCGGCGTCTCCGGCGAGAAGGGCACGCAAATGGCCGTATCCATCTGGACCGGCACGGTGCTATCCCTGGTAAAGGCACACTGCCACATACCGTTTAAGCTCAGGTACGAATCTCGCACAAATTGCGGGCGCGGATACTCAGACAGCGGACAACTTTTGTCCAACTGCTTCCCCCATTCAGTCAGCATCATAAGTTCTCTCCTCACTTACAATTTTGCAGTCCTCAATGCGTACATGTTTATTACAGATCCGCAGCGCGCCTTTTTATGAGACACAATAATGCAAGTCACATTTTGCAGCGCTTTCAGATTTTTCAAAAAGCGATGTTCTGTTTCCTCGTCCAGCGCGGAGGTGGCCTCGTCCAGCAGCAGCACCGGGGATTTGGACAGCAAACTGCGGGCAATGGCCAGCCGCTGCACCTGCCCCTCGGACAGGCCCATACCCCGCTCGCCGATCACGGTCATCAAGCCCTGGGGCAATTCGTTGATAAAGGTATCTGCACAGGCGATCTCAACGGCCCGCTGCACCTCCTCGTCCGTAGCGTTACTGTTAATGAACTTCAAATTATCCAGTATCGTGCCGGACAGAAGCATATTTCCTTGGGGCACATAGGCAAACAGCCGGCGGGTGTGCTTGTCTGCCGGGATATGACTGCCGTCCGCCATCTCCAAGTAAATAGAGCCGTCCTGGGTCGGAAACACGCCCAGCAGCAACTTCAGCAGCGTGCTCTTGCCAATACCGGAGATGCCGGTGATGGCCACAAAGTCCCCTTTGTTAATGGTCAGTGAGGTATGATCCAGGATCACATCCCGGTCATAGCGGAAGTCGATATGATCAAACTGCAACGCCCGCAGATCCCGGTAAGCGGACGGTACATCCACATCGTCTGCGTTGCTGCTCTCTTCCTCCGGCAGATTCTCGATCTCCATCAGCCGCTCCGCAGAAGCAATGATGGCAAAATACTTGGGCATAATACCGGACAAAGAAGCAAACGGCCCCTGAATTTGGTTCACCAGCTGGAGCATGGCGGTAACGGTACCGTAGTCCAGCCCGTTCAGCAGTCGATAAGCGCCAAAAGCCAGGGCAAACACATAGCCGATATTAAAGGTGGTAGACAGCCCGGCGTTGGCGGCAATGCCAAAGAAGCGCCGCTTCATACGCGCCACATAATTCTCCTGTTGCAGCGCGTCCGTCTGCTGGTTAATCTTGTCCTCCGCCACAAAAGTCTTGATCACCAGCAGGTTGCTGATGGTCTCTTGCATAAAGGAGCGGGTCTTGCCTTCCGTTTGCTGGACCTGCTTGTGCAAACGCTTTAAGGTCTTGCGAAACATACGGGTAGACAGGAACACAAACACCCCGCCCACCAAAAAGGCAAGGGCAAACACCTTGTCAATAATCACAAGGTAAATAAAGGCACTAAACAGCTTGACGATAAAAAACACTACATTGGGCAACAAGGTGGTATAGCCGTCTGTAATCACCTGCACATCGTTAAACAGCAGATTATTCAGCTCGCCGGTATGGTACTTGGACACACTGGCGTAGTCCTTTTTAATGAGCACCTGGAGCATATGCTTTTTGAAGATCATATCCAGGCGCGCCTTGCATCGCTCGGAAAAGCTGCTGCCGATTAAATTCAGTGCCATCTGCACCATGATCAGGATCAGCAGATAAACGGCATAGCGCACCACATAACCCCAGTCCTTGTATTCGGTCGCGCCGTTAATGATATGCTTGGAAAAATTGGCAAAGCACACAGACAGCGCCGCGCCCAGCGCGTTGGTAAACAGCAGCACCGCCGCTTTGGGCAGCTGGCTTTTGCCGATGGCAGTCATCCAGCGAATGGCAGCCCAATCGGAGCGAGAGGGCTTTCGTTTGGTCCGGTTCAGGATCGTTCACCTCTTTTAAAAATATGGCGACGGATCCAGCCGCAGCCTTTATGGACAAACATGATCAGCGGGCGCACCGGGTAAAGTGCCACCCACACCCGGCTGTACAGCCGGTAACGGCGACTGTTTTGGCAGTCCACATATCGCTTTCCGTCCTTATAGAACCCGGCCAGCACGCCGCAAATGCTGTCGTCCGTAACATATTCCTTTTGGAGCCGATTGTCGCCGATAATTACATAATCCTCTGGGCGCACCCGCACAATACGATGCATAATGTACTTGCCGCCGGGGGTGCGATACACCGGCACATCGTACTTCTTTAGCCGCCCCCGGGGACGCACGATAATAATATTGTCCCGCCCTTGATGAATCAGCGGCCACATAGAGGTTCCACGGGTCAATCCGGTATAAATGCCCTTTTCGGCAATGATCTGTTCAATGCTGTCGTACATACTTGCGAAAGCTCCATTATCTTAAAACAAAATATATCTATTTCAGTATAACAGATAGCGGGATTTTATGCAACTGTGTTGACCCAAAGAAAAAAAGGTGTTATACTGTAAAAAACAAAAGAGCCGCGGTTCCCGGAAGGGATCAAATCGGAAGCACGGTGCAACGCCGTCACAACCGCCATTACCGTGATCGAGTTTTGCTCTGCACAGGCCATTGCGCAAGCGAGAAGGCGCAGAGTGAGTATATCGTAAGTCGGGACACCCGCCGCAGGCTTTGGATTGCAAACACACTTTTGGGCTTAAGGGAAAGATGTGGAGGCAGCGCTGGTATAACTGCGCCCTTTTCTGTCCCCTGCCCATGGCAAGGGACTTTTTATTTTGCAAAGAACACGAAAAAGCATTGCACTGCTGATGTTGGCACTGGCACTGTTCTTTACCGGCTGCACGGTCGGAGCCAACGAACAGACCGGTACCACTCCGCAGAGTCAAACTGTTACGGCAGCCGGCAAAGCAGACACAACCGCCGCCAAGGCCAGTTCCAATACGGTTACCGGCGCCACAGCAAAAGGCACAGCGGCAGCCGGAACCACCGCCAAAACCGATGGTGCAAAAAGCGGCACCCCCACCGGCAGCACAGCTGCCAAAGCAAAGGGCAGCAGCGGCAAAAGCACAACCACCACCCGCGCCGCAAACAGCGCCAAGTGGCAGGGCGGCTCCGCCGGCCTGATCCCCACCGGCGGTACCTCCCGCAAACAAACCACGCAGAAGCACACCACCAAGCGGCACACGACTCCCCAGTCCAAAACCGTGACCTGTACCATTACGGTGGAATGCAAGAATATTCACAAGCACATGAGCCAGCTGAAAAGCGGCCACGAGCGCTTTGTGCCGAACGACGGCTACATTATCCACACAGAAAGCCGCACGGTGAATCGGGGCAGCACTGCCTACGATGTGCTGAAGCTGGCTTGCAGCGCCCACGGCATACGCCTAACCGCCAAGAGCACTTCCTACGGTGTCTATGTGGTGGGGATCAACAACCTGGATGAAAAGGACTGCGGCAGCGCCAGCGGCTGGATGTACAAGGTCAACGGCACCGTACCTATGATCTCCTGCGGCAAATATAAAATGGACAGCGGCGACAATCTGGTATTCTATTATGTATGCACCGGAGCCGATCGCTAAAATGATATTTGCAGGTTTCACCTGTTCAAATAAAAAACAAAACGGAGGACAAAACAATGAAAAAACTGATGAGCACCTGCACTGCGCTTTTGCTGGCTCTGTGTATGCTGCTGCCGGCTTACAGCGCTTTTGCTGCAACCGACAACGACAAGATTGGCCAACGCCTGGAAAAGGTGGCGAGCCAGACCGAGGGCGCTACCAACTACCTGTACAAGGATAAGGACTTCGGCGTGGCCGACGCAGTAGACATGCTGGCTGCTGTGCGCAACTACGATGCCAGCGATGCACAGGTGGAGGGCTTTATCGCTGCTGTGGAGAAAGAGCTGAAGGCGAACGGCGGCAAGCTGTATTACCCGGTGCCGGTATATGATGACAACTATGCACAGATCGGCACCAACAACACAGAGGAGCTGGAGCTGTATGCTGCCGTCATCTGCGTGTATGACGCCATGGGCAAAGACTACACCGATGTGGCCGGCTATGACCTGAGCAAGCTGATGCAAAACTGCGGCACCACTGTTTACGGCACCAACTACTACCTGTACCGCCTGGTGACAGAGGCCTGCGCCATTGTGGACGCGCCCCAGAGCTTTGTGCAGTCTGTGATCAAGAACCTGACCGATCTGTATAAGATGGGCGAGGGTCCGGATTTTTGGGGCGGTTACGGCGCATCTGCCGACGACCTGGGCGCGTTCCTGACCGCTTTGGCCCCCTATGCTGACGATTACAAAACCTACATTGACGACGCTGTGGAGCTGCTGGAGAAGAATGTGTCCGACGCAGGTTACACCAGCTGGGGTTCTGCCAATGCAGACTCCACCGCTATGGCACTGATGGCTTACAGCGCCTTGGACGATCAGGAAAAGGCGGACAAGGCCTACGACCTGCTTTGCAAATTCGAGTCCAAGACGACCGGTGTGTTCACTTACGACGGCGAGGAGAATTCGCTGGCCACCAAGGACGCTCTGACTGCACTGGGCTACTACACCGACCACCTGATCGGCCGCATTGTGATCGATCCTGATGATCCGACAGAGCCGACCACCAAGAAGAGCGCCGAGAAGACCACTGCAAACAAGAGCACCAAGGAAACCACCAAGAAGAGCACTTCCAAAAAATCCCCGGCCACCGGCAACAATGCCGCTGCCGCCGGCGTGATGGCCATTACCGCTGCCGGCGCTTGCCTGCTGCTGGCCAAAAAGCGCAAATAAACCATTCTAAACACGGACCGCACCTCACAAGGGGTGCGGTTTTTTCGTTGCTTTTTTTACCGCAAGTGTACGCAATTTGCGTATATCCTAACTCAAATCTTTTTGTTGTATCGGATTGACAAAAGCACCAATTCACACTACAATATAAAGTATATGCGAACGGTGGCGAACCGTACGGAAAGGGAAAGAATAATAGCTAAAATGATAGAGAAGAACTGTCCTCATTGCGGGGCGGCCATGCCGGAGGAGGCGCACTACTGTTTGCAGTGCATGACCCCCTGTACCCCGGCACAGCCCAGTACCGCCTATTTGAAATCCTGCGCAGAACATAGCCAAAAGCGTATCAACCGCAAGCAGATATCCTCTGTGCTGGCAGCGATGATTCTGCTGGTGGTACTGATTCCCAGCGTGATGGCGGCACCGCTCCTCCAGCAAAATACCGTCACCGCACAGGGTGCCCTCACCGGCACCGTACAGGCGGCGGAGACGGAGGCGGAAGCGCAGCCGAAGACACTGCTTGGCAAAGTGAAAAAAGCCGCGAAAAAAGCGGAGCAAAAGATACAGAGCGCCACCGGCAAGATGAAAGAGGCGGTGGGCATTGCCCCCACGGCGGAGGAAAGGCAGGCCATGGCCAACGAGGCCGCGGAGCAGGCAGAAAGAGACAACAGTTCCACCGGCAACCGGGGCAATACCGGCAACACAAACCATGCAGGGAACGGCGGTGCAAGCAACGGCAGCGGGCACAGCACCACCGGCACCACGGTCCCGTCCACAAACGGCACCACCAAGCCCGGCAGCACCACCACAACGACCACCACGCAACCGACCACCCATCCGGAAAACACAGCCCTGCCCAAGCCGGAATATAACAAATACGAGTATACCTTGGACGGCGACTATGCCAAGGTGACCAAATACACCGGCAACGCCAAAGTTGTGGTACTCCCTGCCGCCATTGACGGACACCAGGTGAAATACTACTGTACCGGCACCTTTACAGATAAGGATATAGAACTGGCCGTTTTTGAGGATTTTGAGGTCTACCACACCTTGTGGGTACAAAACGTAGTTTTCAAAGACTGCAAAAAGCTGAAAAAGGTGGTATTTCCCAATCACGCTGACCTGGGCATTCTTCCCAATTTTGCCTTGGGCTGTACCGCTTTGAGCAAAATTGAAATCGACAACTGGCAATATAAAATGCAGGACGGCGTGCTGTACTACTACAACACAAATAGCTGGGCTGCTCAATACTACTGCGAGGGCTACACAGCCACCCGCTGGAATGTGGCGGAATACTGTACGGGCATCAACTGTGAAGAATCCTTAAAAAACAATGCCCATATTCACCAGCTGCGGCTGAATTCCTATGTGAGCTGCCCCCCCGGTTACAAACTGCCGGAGAGCCTGCAGGCCATCTATGTGGCAGAGGATAATAAGCAGTATTTTAGCAAAGACGGTGTGCTCTACTATGGGCCGAACACCAACAACCCCAACCGCCTGTTTTGTTATCCGGCCGACAAACCAGCCGTCACCTATACCATACCGGAAAATGCAGTCTTCGATATGGGATCCGTCAAGAACAAACACTTAAAGACCTTGGTGATTCCCAAGAGTGCAACGGTATATGACAGCACGCTGAAATACATTTGCCGCGGCACGGTATTCCCAAATTTGGAGACCATTAAAGTACAAAAAGGCAGCCCCCACGTGGATTATATCCGCACCACATTCACCGGTAAGGTGATCGTATATTAAGGAGAACCGTATGGCAAAAAACACCAACGATCTGCTGGATCAGCTGGCAGACAACAACTGCTCCATTGACGACTACCTGGAAGAAAACCGGGAGGATATGATCGTTTTGGCAGCCAAGGATTTTTGGGAGGCAGCCATTGAACGCAGCGGAATGTCCAAGTGCAATATCATCAACAAGGCAGACTTTAACTACTGCTATTTTTACGATATTGTCAATGGGCGCAAAATCGCGTCCCGAGACAAGGTGATCCGCCTGATTCTCAGTATGCGCCTGACCACCGACGACTGCCAGGAGGCGCTGCGTATCAGCGGCCGCTCCGCCCTGTATCCCAAGGTACAGCGGGATGCACTGCTGATCTACGGGATTGAGAACCGCTACACCGTGGATGAAACCAACCAGCTGCTTTCCGCCCATGGGGAGGATACGCTCCGATGAGCAACACAGAGAAAACGGAGATCAGCGACCTGCGCCGCTATATGGAACAGTCCCTGGCAGAGCACTACACGCAGGTTATTACATTTAAGGATCGGGAAGACAGCTATGTGTCTTTGTACGCCCACAAAGACAGCGGCAAAAAGATGCTGCTGCGACGCTCCGGCAACCGCAACGACGGTGTGTACCGCGCTCTGCGAGGCAAGCGGCTGTGTAATTTGCCTATGGTTCTGGAAGTGTGCTCTGAAGAGGCGCACCTGCTGGTGTTGGAAGAATATATAGAAGGGCGCACCCTGGACAAAATTCTTGACAGCGGCCAACTGACTTCGGCGCAGGCAGCAGCCTATACCATTGACCTGTGTCATGCGCTGGAAGAACTGCACAGCCTGGGCATTGTTCATCGGGATATTAAGCCCGCCAATGTGATGATCACGCCGGAGAACCGAGCGGTTTTGCTGGATCTGAGCATTGCCCGGAAAATCAGCAGCGACCAGCAGGACACCCGCAGTCTTGGCACCGTAGGCTATGCGGCGCCGGAGCAGTACGGCGTGGCACAAAGCAACCGCGCCACGGACCTGTACGCCTTGGGGGTACTGCTGAACACCATGATCACCGGCGTGCACCCGGCAGTGGATATTCCCCGCGGACCCATTCGCCACATTGTGCAAAAGGCCACGGATACGCAAATCTCCAAACGGTACAAATCTGCCGCTGCTATGGCTCGCGCCCTGCGTCCTTATGTACGGTTATAAAAATCAAGAAGTGCCCGATTAAACGTCGGGCACTTCTTTACTTTTGTCTAAAAATTGTCACCCCTGGCACAATAAGCGCATAGACTTGAAGGGGTGATACTTATGTTCTCTGCGCTACTCTCTTTTTTAAGCGCCAATGTGCTGCTGTTTATTCTACATATTGACGGCAGCAGCAGTTTTCCAAAGCCTTTATCCGCCAAAGAGGAGCGGGCGGTACTGGAGCGACTGCAAGACGGTGACCCGGCGGCGCGAGCCACGCTCATTGAGCGCAATCTGCGGCTGGTAAGCCATATTGTGAAAAAATACTACTCCCGCACCAACGATACGGAGGATTTGGTAAGCATCGGCACCATTGGGCTCATCAAGGCCATAGACAGTTTTGACCCATCCAAGGGCACCCGCTTGGCCACTTACGCCAGCCGGTGTATAGAGAACGAGATCCTGATGTACTTCCGCGCCCAGCGCAAGACCAGCGGCGAGGTGCACCTGGGCGACGCCATTGAGATAGATAAAGACGGCAATCCCCTGACCCTGCAAGATGTGATCCGCGATGAACGGGATATGGAGCAGGAGCTGGAGCAAAAAATTCGATGGGAAAAGGTGCGCCGCTACATTGAAGCCATGCCGGAGGGGCGGGAGCGGGAAATTTTGGTACTGCGCTACGGTCTGGACAATCAAAAACCGCTGACCCAACGAGAAGTTGCGCAGCGGTTAAATATCAGTCGTTCTTATGTAAGTCGCATTGAAAAGAGCGTACTCACCGCCATTCGACGGGCGGTCCAGCCGGAAGAAAACGGCAAAAAGCAACGCAGCCGATCAACGATCAAATAAATTGCTACCGTCACAGGCAATCGCCACCGTTAAGGGGAAATCGGCAAATTCCAGTTCCTTTACCGACTCGCAACCCAGATCTTCATAGGCGATCACTTTGCAGGTCGTAATGCACTTGGAAGCCAGCGCACCGGCGCCGCCAATGGCACACAGATACACAGCCTTGTTGCGTACGATCGCGTCACACACGGCGGCGTTGCGCTCGCCCTTGCCTACCATAGCCACCACGCCGGCATCCAACAGGCGGGGGGCATACGGGTCCATACGGCTGCTGGTGGTGGGGCCGCAGGCACCCACGGCCAAGCCCTCCGGCGCAGGCGTAGGCCCGGCGTAGTAGATCACTGCGTCTTGCAGATCATAGGGCAGCGGCTCCCCGGCGTCCATGGCAGCCACAATGCGCTTATGCGCCGCATCACGAGAAGTATAAACACGCCCGGACAGCAGCACCCGATCCCCGGCATGTAGCCGCGGGGCCATTTGGCGCAGCTGGGCGCAATTCAATTTATATTCCATTACTCTTGCTCCTGCAACCGGGCGCGCAGCGCGCGATTTTCGCTTTCCAGTGCTTCCAGCACGGCTATATTCTGCCGCAGCTCCCGATTGGCTTCTTTTAGTTGAAAGTCCAGATTTTTATTGACGATCTCCAGTCGCTGGCATTCAAAATTCACATCTTCCAGCGCAGCCATCAAGCGAGAGATCTCCGCTTGCAGGCGCTCTAAATCCGTTTGCACCGGACACTCCCCCTCTCTTTAGGGACAAACAGGAGGCGAAAAACCGCCTCCTGCAATGATCTGTTACATATCAATATCGGTGTCGATCTCAAAGTAGCGAGAACCGAACCAATGCTCCTTAATGGAGTAGGATTTCTCCAGCGCCTTGGTATCTGCGTCACCGTCAGAAGAAGCCATGGCCTGCTGGGCAGTGTACTTCCATGCGGGCATATTTGTCTGCTTCACAAAGTACATAATATGATAGCCGTAGTCCGTCTGTACCATGGCCACATCGCCGCTCTTACGGCTGCTGTCAAAGCACCAGTTGCCAAAGGAGTTCACCATCTGACCGGGATATACATTCTCGTACAGGCCGCCGTCTTTGGCGTTGTTGTCCGCAGAATTGTCCTTCGCCAGCTGGGCAAAGGCGTCCTCGGTCTTCTTGCCGCTGTTATACTGGGCCAAAATCTTCTCGGCCTTTTTCTTGGCGTCATTCCACTGCTTGGTGGTCGCCTGAGCGGCGGAAGTGTTTTTACTATTCGTCTCCGGCTTAATGAGAATATGGCGTACATTAACGGTCTTGGTCTCAGACAGGGCCACCGGGCGCAGAACATACACCACAGAGGTGCTGTACTGCTTTTACATCACCGGCCTTGCGGTCCTTGCTGTACAGCCAGTCCAAGCCGGGATACTTGGTGCTGTCCTTGCTGTCCGCAGTGGCAATGGCCATCTGCTGGTTCTTCAAGGTGGTCTTGGTCACATCCAGCTGGGTGGAGTAACCGGCAGCCTTATAGGCTTTCTTGTAGAAATCGGAGGAGGCATAAGCGCTGCACAAAGCAGTGAAGTTGGAGCCGTCGCTCTTCAACGCCTTGGCAAAGGCCTTGGCATCATCCTCGGTGTCGCACTCAAAAGCACGAATGCTTACGCTCACCAAGTCGTCCCGATTTTCTTTGAGATACTTATTATAATCGTCCTCGGAGTAGGTCTTGCTGGCCTTTTTCTCAGACAGGTCATTTTTATAATTCTGGGCAATGTAGGCGATCTTGGCCTCCTGGCGGAAAGTCTTTTCCGTTACGCCGCGGCCCATGGCCTTTACAAGATATGCGCTTAAGGTATAACCGTACTTATGCGCCTGCTCCTTGTACTGCTTCATAGTATCATCGATGTCGCTCTGCTGCTCATCGGTGATCTTCGGTTCTTTGCCGTCGTTGGCCTTTACAGCCTCCAGGTAGTACATATAATTGGACTTGATGGTCTCCAGCACTTCGTCGTGCAGGTACTCCAGCCAAGTGACTTCCTTATTGTCGTCATTCTTGGTGGTTTGCTTAGATAGGGGCTTGTCAAAGTCCACATCCAGGTGGTACTTGCTCAAATCCAGGCCGTACTTCTGGTACTGGCTCTGCTGGCTCTGCATATTGTTGTAAGTCGTAGCAAAGTAGTAGTTGTATGTACTTACTTTAATATTGGCCTTTTGGTCCTTGCCGTCGGTAACGGTCAGCGCCGTCACCGTCTGGGCCGGCCAGCCCAGGTAGCTGATAAAGCCCTTTCGCACGGTACCGGTGGCCACATAGGTCACCAGCAGCGCCACCACAACCACCACCGCAATCACAGAGGTCGCGATCTTCTTGGTGCGCTTAGCCATCTGCAATGCGGCCTTTTTGCTGCCCAGTGCAGCCAGCTGGCTTTGCAGTGCCTTGAGCTTTTGCTGCTCTTTTTCTTTCTTCTCGGTGTCGCTCTCTGCGGCAACGGCGGCCTTGGCAGCCTCGATTTCCTTTAAGAGCTTTTCCTTCTTGGCAGCCAACTTAGCTGCGTTCTTTTCTGCCTTTTTCGCAGCTGGCCTGCTTTTTTTCTTCTCTGCCTTTTTGTTGTCGGCGTCGGAAGAAAGAGTCTTGCCGCCGGTCAAAAGATCGTCGTCCAGTTCTTTTTTGTCTTTTGCCATTTGTCAATCATCCTTAATTCGTTAGAATTTACTAAAAACAATGCAAAGATATTTTACACTACTTGCTAAAGTATTACAAGGGTTTTTTGTTTTTTTTCAATAAAATATACAAAAAAGCAGGCGTTCTCCGGAGAGAGCGCCTGTTCCCTTTGGGTTTTGAAATTATTCGCCGGTGGTGCCGGAGGTAGCAGAGCTGCCGGTAGTGCCAGCGGTAGCAGAGCTGCCGGCGGTGGTGCTCTCCTCCGGCTTAGCCTGGGTGGCCTTCTTCATCACCGTCTTGTGCTCCTTTACGGCACAGCCGTCGACCATCTGGGTCTCCCGGTCGGAGAGAATGTCCTTTTTACAGTTGTACTGGTACTGGGGGCATTTGTCAATGAAATACATAATGTGGTAGCCGTACTTGGACTTTACAATGGCCACATCGCCGTACTTGCGGCTGTCGTCCATAGCCCATTTCTCAAATTCGGGCACCATGGCACCCTTTTTGGTGCCCTCAATCATACCACCGAAAACGCCCTGACCACCTGCGGAGGTGGAATTGGTATCGGCGCTGTTTTCCTCCGCCAGCATGGCAAAATCGTACTCGGTCTTGTCCGTCTTGTTGTACTGTGCCAGCAGCTTTTCAGCCTTTTCCTTGGCAGCCGCCCACTCTTTTTTGGTGTACTTCTTCTCGGTGGAGGAGGTGCTGCTGCTGTTCTTGCTGTCTTCCCCGGGGGTCACCAGCAGGTGCCGCACGGAGTACACGGCGGTCTCGTCCAACTTAGGTGTGCCGGTCTTGATAAACAGATAGATAAATCCGTTTTCCTCGTCGCAGTAATAAGTGGTGTCGCCCACCTTGGTGCTGTCGTTAAACAGCCACTGCGTGGTCTCCTTGCCATAGGAGGTGTCCTTGGCGGTCATGGTGTTCTCCACATACTCGCTGAGCCCATCCACAGCCTTGGCCTCATTCTCAAAGTAGCCGCCGGCTACATACCGCTTGATCAGATCCGCGCACACAGTGGGGATCATCTTTTTCATATCCTTTACGGAATGGATCTTGGTCAAGTACTCCTTTGCCTTTTTCACCGACGCTGCCTTGGTCTCTGCGCTGGTGGTGTCATAAGTCATCTCAATAAAGGCAAAGGCACAGTTGTAATAATCCTTACTGTGCTCCTTATAGAACGCATTGTATTCCGCATCGCTGATGTTGGAACGGGTCAGCGTGTGGCGATAATAGTTCTCAGCAATATATGCCTGCTCCTGCACGGTCTCCAGCGTGGCAGCGGTGCAGTAATCGCCGAATTCTTTCTCAATATAATCGTCCAGGGACTGATTCGCCTCGGAGGCGCTGGACTTTAAGCTGTCCATCTGCTCCTTGATGCTCTTCTTCTGATCCGCTGTCAGGGTAATACCCGCTGCCTGCCCAGCCTCATAATACGAGGTCACATACTGAATCTGGTCCACGGTCTTGTCCTTGAACATTTGCAGCCATGTAATCTTCTCCCCATCAGAATTGGTCACATACTGCTTGCTGTAATCCTTGGTTGAGTCCAAGTCATAGTAGCCGTAATTGGCGTAGTTCAGGTAGTTCTGAACGATACGGGAATAATAGTAGTTGTATGCGCCCAGGGACACTTTGGTCTCACCCACCGTCAGGGCCGTGCCGCCGGGATTGAGCATTTCGCCCTCTTTGCCGTTAGGCACGGTGTAGTAGCGTACACCTAACACTGCCAATACAGCCACCACGGCTGCAAACAGCAGACAAAACAGAGCGATCTTCAAGGGTGCCGTACGCACGGTGACCTGCTTTTCGCCGCTGTTTGCCGCAGGCGCAGCAGGTACAGACTCTGCCGGACGAGGCTTCTCCGCCGGCATCTGAATCTCAAACTGATCATCGGCCAGGAAATTGTCATCCAAAGTAGGCGCCTGCGCCTCAAATTCCCAATTATCGTTTTCCTCATAACGCACAGAGGGCTTGGTTGCTTCCGGCGGTGCCGTATCCTTCTGCGGCTCATCACCGGACCATTTTTTCTCGTCGTCCATAGAACAATGCTCCTTTGTTTCAATGTCTTATCAATTATACTATACTTAGACTGCGGTTGCAACCTTTCTTTGCCGATGAAGGTGTAAACAATCTGTAAATCCCCCGCCCTTGCAAAATTCGCTGTCTTGTAGTAATATAGGGGCAGAAAACGCCAAGAAAAGTGCAGCCCCCCTGCACGGAGAGTGTATATGAAAGAAAAACTTGCCGCGCTGAAAATCGAATATCGTACCAACCCGGGCTGGTGTTGGCTCCTTGCCATCCTGTTTCTCTTTCCCCTGCTGCCGGAGTATGTAAGTCCCTTTATTCTGTTTGCGGGCTTTATCGTCTTTAAGGTGCAATGGAGCCGGGAGGGGCGAAAGGCCAAGGTGGGCACCATCGGCAAGATGATGATGCTGTTTATGGGCTATGCCCTTCTCAGCACCCTGTGGTCCCCCACGTCATTTTCCACTTTTTCCACCGCTGCGCTGTGGTGGGGTATGTTTCTGCTCCAGGTGATGATCTACAACTTGGCCCGCAGCCGGGACAAGATTGATGCGCTGCTGCAAACCTGCACCGCCAGCGCCTGCGTCAACGGCGTGATCGGCACCTTGCAGATCTGCGGCTACACCCTGAACCGCTACGACTGTATTCCGGACGGCGCCGTGCTGGTAACCCCGCTGTACAAGGGACTGGACAAATTCGTTTACACCCACCTGCCCTTTGCCATCAGCACCAAAACCTTTGACTCCCGAGCCAGCGGCACTTTTTCCAATCCCAATCTGCTGGCCACCCATATGGTGATCGCCTATCCCATTTCCATTTACCTGTTCTTAAACGCCAAGACAAAAAAGCAGAAAGTGCTGTGCTTTCTTGCCAATGTGCTCATCAGTGCCGGGCTCAGTTCCACCCTAACCCGCGCCGGCTGCGTGATTGCTTTGGCCGGCTGGGTCTTTATGTTCATTGTACTGTGTCGCCGGTACTGGAAGCAGATGCTCACCATCTTCCTGCCCACCATTGCAGTGATCGTGCCCTCCATTCTCACCCGGTACGGCATTATCTTCTCCTCCGGGGGCAACGGCGAGGCCAAAAAGTCCTCTGTGGCGCACTTTAATATTTGGGAAAGCCTGATTGATTATGTGCTCTCCCACACCCGGGCATTTTTCATCGGCACCGGCTTCGGCTGCGAGGAAACCGGCAACATTCTCAAGTATATGTATAATCTGGACAAACCCCACGCCCACAATTTTGTGATTGAATTTTGGGTAGAGCTTGGGGTGGTCGGTATTATTCTGCTGGGCATTCTCCTGATCTGGAGCGCCGGCAAACTGCTGGAAATCAACACCAACAATTCCAGAAAGCTGACCCTTGTGTTTTGCGTGTTCACCTCCCTGGTGCTGTACCTGGGTTTTGGGCTGTCAGATTTTATCTTCAACTCCCCCAAGCAGATGATCTTTTTTTGTTCCTGCTTTGCTGGGGCTGACCCAATCCATCAGCTACTGCTACGACAAAACCGTCATTACAGACGCCCGCACCCTGGAACGGGCCGCCCGCAAAGAGATCCGCAACACCTTAAACCAATAAGCAAGAGCCGTCTGCCTCTAGCAGACGGTTTTTCATTTTATTTTTTAACAAAGGTATATTGCAAATCCCGTATGAAAGTGGTATGATTTGGGGCAGTATAGGTTTGTAATTCTACTAAATCTAAATTAAATGAGGAAAAAGAATGAATATTATTGTTGTTGGCTGTGGTAAGATCGGCTCCACCCTGGTGGAGAGCCTGTCCGCCGAGGGGCACGATGTGGTGGCGCTGGAAAAGGACGCCCACGTTCTGGAACAGATCACCAATATGTATGATGTGATGGGCGTCTGCGGCAACGGCGCCGACTGTGAGATCCTGGAGGAAGCAGCGGTAGACAAGGCGGAACTGGTGGTGGCTGCCACCGGCTCGGACGAGATGAATATGCTGTGCTGCTTTTTTGCCCGCAAAATGGGCGCCAAGCACACCATCGCCAGAGTGCGTAACCCGGAGTACAACGACCGTTCCCTTGGCTTTATGCGCCAGCAGCTGAACCTTTCTATGTCCATCAACCCAGAGCTGCTTACCGCACAGGAGCTGTTTAATATTCTCAAAGTGCCCTCTGCGGTGAAGATTGAATACTTCTCCGGGCGAAATTTTGAAATGGCAGAGTTGCGCCTGCGAGAGGACTCTATACTGGACGGCATTCGCCTGATCGACCTGCAAAAGAAGTACCATACCCGGGTGCTGATCTGCGCCGTGCGCCGGGGAGAACAGGCGTTTATCCCTGACGGCAACTTTATTCTCCACGGGGGCGACAAAATCAGCTTGACCGCCTCGCCGGCTGAAATTCAAAAGCTGCTCAAACGCCTGGGCGTGCTGCGCAAGCAGGCCAGAGATGTAATGATCCTGGGTGGCAGCCGCACCGCCTTTTACTTGGCCAAAATGCTTTCCAACACCGGCAACAATGTTAAGATCATCGACCAAAATCGAGCACGCTGCCGGAATCTGTGTGAGGCCCTGCCAAACGCTGTGATCATTAACGGCGACGGCTCCCAGCAGGAGTTGCTGTTGGAGGAGGGGCTGCGTTCTATGGACGCCTTTGTAGCACTCACCGGCATTGATGAGGAAAATATTTTAATGTCTTTGTTTGCTGCGTCCCAGAATGTACCCAAGGTGATCTCCAAGGTCAACCGCAACGAACTGGGCGATATGGCGGAAAAGCTGGGGCTGGACTGCCTGGTGTCGCCGAAAGACATCACCTCCGATGTGGTGGTTCGCTATGCCCGTGCCCTGCGCAATTCCCAGGACAGTAATATGGAAACGATGTATAAAATTATGGACGGCAAGGCGGAGGCGCTGGAGTTCAAAGTCTGCGGCAGCTCTGCCATAACCCAAACGGCGCTGAAAGACCTGGCATTAAAGCCAAACACCCTGATCGCCGGGATCATTCGTGGCAGAAAAACCATTATTCCCACCGGCGAGGACAAGATTATGCCCGGAGACAAAGTCGTGGTGCTGGCTGCCAATCGCCGCTTGCACGACCTGACGGATATTATTAAATAAAGATTAGAGGAACAGAAACCATGAACCGTAAAATGGTATTTTACATGATCGGTAAGATCGTTCAGGCGGAGGCAGCCATGCTGCTGTTGCCGCTGGTGGTGGCGCTCCTCTATAAAGAAACGCCGCTGCCCTTTCTCATTACCATCGGCATAGCCCTGGTGCTGGGTATCGCCCTGTCGCTGATCTTTAAGCCGAAAGACCGGGTGATCTACGCCAAAGAGGGCTTTGTAATCGTGGCCTTTGCCTGGATTGCCCTGTCCCTGATCGGTTGTATTCCCTTTGTGCTCAGCGGCGCGCTGCCCAACTTCTTTGACGCTTTTTTTGAGACAGTCAGCGGCTTCACCACCACCGGCGCGTCGGTAATGACCGATGTGGAATCCATGCCCCACGGGGTGCTGATGTGGCGCAGCTTTACCCACTGGGTAGGTGGTATGGGTGTTCTGGTCTTTATTATGGCCATCATCCCCTCGGTTACGGACCGCTCCATTCACATCCTGCGCGCGGAAATGCCCGGTCCCATTGTGGGCAAGCTGGTACCCCGCGCCAAGCAGACCGCGCGGATTCTCTATTTGATTTATGTTTTTCTCACCGCAGCGGAAGTCATCTTACTGGTATGCGGCAAAATGCCGCTGTTTGACGCACTGGTGCATTCCTTTGGCACCGCAGGCACCGGCGGCTTTGGCATTAAGGCAGACAGTATCGGCAGCTACTCCACCTATTGTCAGGTGGTCATTACCATATTCATGCTGGTGTTCGGCGTCAACTTTAACCTGTATTTTTTGGCGCTGTTGCGCAACTTCCGCTCCCTATTCAAAAGTCAGGAATTGTGGTGCTACCTGGGCATCTTCGGTGTGGCTACGGCGCTGATCACCGCCAATATTTACAATCTGTACCACAGCGTGGGCAAGGCATTGCAGCTGTCCACCTTTCAAGTGGCGTCTATCCTGACCACCACCGGCTTCTCTACGGCAGACTTCGACCTGTGGCCGGATCTGTCCCGTTCCATTTTGTTCCTGCTGATGTTTGTGGGCGGCTGTGCCGGTTCTACTGCCGGCGGACTGAAGGTCTCCCGCGTCATGCTGCTGTTTAAACTCATACGCCGGGAACTGCGTCACATGCTGCACCCCCGCTCCGTAGGCGTGGTCAAATTAGAAGGCAAGCGGGTAGACAACGCTACCTTAAACGGCGTCAGTGCCTACTTTCCCATTTATTTTGCCTTCATCGCCGGGATCTTTCTAATCCTTTCGTTGGAGCCGAACTTTAATATAGAGAGCAACCTGTCCGCCACGGTGTCCTGCTTTAACAACATCGGTCCCGGCCTGGGGCTGGTGGGTCCGGTGCAAAGCTATACCGGATACTCGAACTTGTCCAAATTTGTTCTGTCCATGGCAATGCTGCTGGGGCGGTTGGAAATCTTCCCGCTTTGGTTTGCACTCTCCCCCTCCACCTGGTCCAAAAAATAACGCAAGCAAAAATACCGAAGTCCATAAAAAAACAGACAACAGAAAAAGAGCCCTCTTGATGTAAAATATGCACCAAGAGGGTTTTTATATTTTTTCCCGCTTTGCGCACACTAAGAATATGGAATCGCAAAAAATGCAAGCGCTGCGTCTATCCCTGGAGATCGGTGCGGCTATGATGGAAAGCGGTGGCGAAGTGCGCCGCACAGAAGATACAGTCACCCGGATCAATTATGCCGCCGGTGCCACAGATGCCCAGGTGTGGGCTGTGCCGGGCATACTCACCGTCACGGTGATCCTGGCGGACAACACCACCCACACCGGCACCAAGCGCTTGGGACCGGAGGAAATTGACCTGGCAGAGCTGGATCGACTCAATACCCTGTCCCGCCGCCTGTGCAGGGGCGAGACAGTAGACTGGACAGTCACCAAACGCCGGATATACAGCAGGCGCACCCGACTGCTATGCACCTTTTTGGCCACTGCCGCCTTTTGCATTTACTTTGGCGGCACTTGGGCAGAAGCGGTGCTGTGCGGCGGATTTGGCATTTTAGTGTCCGGCTATCGACCGGCACTGCAATCCGGCTTTACCGCCGTGCTGCTGGACGCCACGGTAGCCGGGCTACTGGCGTTACGCCGCAGGCACTGGGACTGCCCCTACGGGGCGCTAACATACTCATTGGCACCATTATGCTGCTGGTGCCCGGGCTGACGGTGGGCAACGCGCTGCGAGATATGATTGACGGTGATCTGCTGGCCGGACTGCTGCAACTGGCAGAAGCGGTATTGTGTGCCCTGGCTATCGCCCTGGGCTGTGCCTTTGCCCTTTGGCTGCCGGGGAGCGTGGGGCGGTGAGAGAGATCCTCTCCGGCGCCCTTGGCACTTTCGCTTTTTCTGTTTTAATGCAGGTGCCGCGGCGACTGCTGTTCTTTACAACTTTTGGCGGTCTGCTGTCCGGCACTGTATATCAGTTTGCCGAAGAAAATGGCATGGGGGCTTTTGGCGCCACCCTATGGGGCATGCTGGCCGTTGCCCTGTACGCAGAGCTGCTGGCGCGGGTGCTGAAGACCCCATCCACCGTACTGCTCTACCCCTCTACTGTGCCCCTGCTGCCCGGCAGCGCCATCTACTACGCCATGCAATACCTGTTGTGGGGCCAGCCGGATCAAGCCGTTGCTTATGCTGCACAAACCTTACAGATCGCCACGGGTATGGGGCTTGGCGCTGTACTGGTGGCGGTGCCTATCCGCCTATTGCGCGCACATCGAGAACAAAAATAATGCACCCTACCGGGATGGACCCCGGGCAAGGTGCATTTTTTATATTCTTTTTAATGTTAATGGCGGGTATCATCTTCAAAGCATTCGCAAAACCGCGCAGCAAACGCCGGCGGCTCCCCCGCCGCATACAGGTGGGACAAATCGCCAAACTGCTGCACACGGAAAGTGGCAATTCCTTGCTCCCGCTCCTCGGTCACCACTGTGGTAACAGAGGTGGGCAGCGCCACAAAATTGTGCCAAAGGGGCATCGGCGATACAGAGAGCAGGTGGCTGAGCAGCACCGCCTCTACGCCAAAGTGACAAAACAGAACAATGGTATCATGATTGCCGTCTACCACATCAAACACTCGACCGTTGTGCCGGTAGCCGTGCCGCGCCAGCAGGGTGTCCAAATGGCGGCATACATAGCGATACTCTTTCTCCACATTTTTGCTTTGCATCAGCCGCGTGTTCAACCACGCATCGGCCGAATAGTAATTGTCCTCCCTGCACCAGTAAGAAGGCAGCCGATCCCAACAGCCCTCCACTTTCAGCCCCCGGCGCACCTTGCCGCGGAATTCTTGCAGCCAATCCAGAGTCTCCGCACTGCGCCCCAATCGCTGCAAAGTGGGTCGTGCCGTGTCCTGCGCTCGCCCCAAAGGTGAACAGTAAAATGCCTTTACATCCAATTTACACAGTCGATCCGCCAACAGCTCTGCCTCCCGGAACCCCTTGGGGGTCAAAGAGTCCTTCTCATAGTCCGGATCGCCATGGCGCACAATTAAAATTCGCATATTGTCCCCGCCTTTCTTACGCCAGTATAACAGAATTGCAACCAAAATTCAAATGTGGTACAATATGGCTATGAAGATTTTAATTGACGCTGACGGCTGCCCGGTGGTGGATCTGACTCTGCAAGCAGCAGCCGAACATGGGCTGGAAGCCATACTCTTTTGCGACACCAGCCATGAGTTTAAAGAGAAAAACGCCCGGGTCGTCACGGTGGATAAAGGCAGCGACAGCGCAGACTTTGCCCTAATCCGCCATGTGGAGCCGGGAGACATAGTGGTGACCCAGGATTACGGACTGGCGGCCATGATGCTGGCCAAGCGGGGCTATCCCATTACCCAAAACGGCAAGCGGCTCACCGATGCCAATATTGACACGCTGCTACTCACCCGCCACGCAGCCAAGAAAGCCCGGCGCGGCGGCTACCGGCTGAAAGGGCCGTCCAAGCGCACAGCAGAACAGGACAAAGACTTTCAAGCAGCACTCAGGAGGTTGATTGAAGATGCACATACTCATTGCACCGGATAGCTACAAAGGCTCCTTAACCGCCCGGCAGGTAAGCGATATATTGGCGCAGGCGTTGCTGACCCACCCGGGGGTGACGGTAGCCACCCTGCCCCTGTCTGACGGAGGCGAGGGATTTGGCACCTGCTGTGTTGACGCCTGTAATGGCGATATCCTTTACACAAATGCCGTTGACCTATATGGCAATACAATACAAGCACCCCTGTACACCTGGGGCGATACGGCGCTGATCGAGTGCGCCGCAACCTGCGCTTTACAGACGAAAAAGGACATTATGGCCGCCTCCTCCTACGGCGTGGGTATGCAGCTAAAAAACGCCATAGACCTTGGTTTTAAACATTTTATCATCGGCCTTGGCGGCAGCGGTATGTGCGACGGCGGCGCCGGTGCGTTGGCAGCGCTTGGCGTGGCATTTTATGACCGAAACGGGACTTCTATCCCCCACCCGACCGGCGGCGATCTTCAGTGGATCGAGCGGTTGCAGATCCCGTTGGATTTCCAGCGTTGCGTAAAGGGTATGCACTTTACATACGCCTGCGATGTGACCAATCCTTATACAGGCGAAAACGGTGCCGCTGCGGTGTTTGGTCCCCAAAAAGGCGCCACTCCGGCGCAAGTACAACTGCTGAACAACGGTATGGCGCACCTGGCGGCGCTGTTGCCGAATGCTGTCAGTGCTTTGCCCGGTGCCGGTGCAGCCGGCGGCCTATGCGGCGGCCTGTACGGCGTACTGGGCGGTAGCACCCAAAGCGGGTTTGATCTGCTGGCGGCGCTGGCCGATCTGGACAGCGCCATTGCCGGGGCAGACCTGGTGATTACCGGCGAGGGGCGCACGGATCGGCAAACCTTGATGGGCAAGCTGCCTTATCGGGTGGCGCAACGCGCCAAAAAGCTGGGCAAGCGCTGTGTGGTTATCAGCGGCGATGGAGACGGCACCCTGGTGGGTGACAAGGTGATTACCTTAACAGATAAGGACACCCCGCCCCGGGCTGCCATTGCCCACGCTGCCGCCCTGCTGGCAGAAAAAGCCGATCTGCTCTTGCAATAATATGTTTTTAATATTATAATGAAGTATATTTTATGGGCTATGCCCGGAACAGGAGAACAGTATGAAAGTCAGACTTCCCAAACACAGAGAGTTTTTGATCAAATTTGCCGACGGTTATGAGAAAGAGGACGAGGCCTGGCAGGCATTGAATCAAATTGTAGCCGACTACTCCAAGGATGGCAAGAGCGTGTACACCCCCACCTTTATTGAGGACAATGAGGACAAGGTAAAAGCTCTGCAAGAGCAGTACGAATTTACCTACGAGATTATTGAGAAATAAGTATGCAAAAGAAGAAAGCTTATGCAGTATCCACCGCCCATCTGGACACGGTGTGGCGCTGGGATCTGCGCAAAACCATTGAGGAATACCTGCCGGATACCTTGCGTAAGAACTTTGATCTGATCGAGCGTTATCCCGACTACTGCTTCAATTTTGAAGGTGCCTTTCGCTATCAGCTGATTGAGGAATATTATCCTTTGGCCTTTGCGGAAATTCAAAATTTAGTAAAGCGCGGCAACTGGTATCCCGCCGGTGCCTGCTATGAGAACGGCGATGTGAATATTCCCTCTCCGGAGGCACTTTTTCGCAATATTCTCCTTGGCAATCGGTATTTTCAGGAAAAGTTCGGCGTGCAGTCTAAGGACATTTTTCTGCCTGACTGCTTTGGCTTCGGCCAGGCGCTGCCGTCTGTGATGAAGTATGCCGGGCTGCTGGGCTTTACTACCCAAAAGCTCAGTTGGGGCAGTGCCTACGGCGTGCCCTTTACCCTGGGTTATTGGCAAGGCGTGGACGGCAGCCGTGTGCTGGCGTGCCCCAACGCCCGGTCTTACCGCTCCAAATTCAGCGGCGACCTGCGCGGCGAAGTGTCCGTCATTGACGATGTGGCAAAGAACGCCTTTGAAGGCGGTCTTCCCTATGCCCAACACCTGTACGGCACCGGCGACGTTGGCGGCGCTCCCACAGAGGAGAGCGTGCAAAGCGTGTGCGCCAGCGCGGCAGAAAATGGGCGAAAAGACTTTGATGTGATCAGTGCGCAGTCCGACCAAATTTTCAAGGACATTGATGCCCTGCCGGACAGTGACAAGGACCGTCTGCCCGTGTGGAACAACGAGCTGCTGATGACCAGCCACGGTGCCGGCGGTTACACTGCCCGGGCGATGGGCAAGCGACTGAACCGCCAATGTGAGGTGCTGGCCGATGTGGCAGAGGGCACCCTCTCCACCGCGGAGCTGCTGGGGGTCTATACCTACCCGCAGGAAACGGTGACCAAGGCCTGGGAACGGCTGATCCAGCACCAGTTTCACGACGATCTGCCTGGCACCTCCAATATGGACATTTACAACACCGGGTGGAACGACTACCACACCTCGCTGGTGCAGCTGCAAGGAGAATACACCGGTGCAGTGGGTGCCATTGCCAACCAACTGGATACCCAATGGGTAACGGACTGCGCCCTGATCGTACACAATCCCCTGCCCTTTGCCAGAACAGAATCGGTAGAAGCCCATGTACGACTGAATCACAACGGCAAGTACCTGCGAGTGCTGGATCGAGACGGTAATGAGCTGCCCAGCCAGGTAATCCGCAAAGAAGGCAAGGCATTTCACATGGCGGTGCTGGCCACCGTGCCTCCTATGGGCTACCTGGTATTGGATGTGACGGCGGCAAACGCCCCCTGCCCGGTAAAGACCGACCTGCGTTGCGGCGAGCACATGCTGGAGAACCGCAAGTACCGTCTGCTGCTGAACAAAAACGGCGATATCGCCTTTTTGTATGATAAAGAGCTGGGGCGCCAGATTTTGGAAAGACCCATTAAGTTGGCTGTGCTCCACGATACCGGCGAACTGAACTACCCGGCGTGGGAAATGCGCAAGGCCGATATTGACAAAGCGCCATATCTCTATGCCAACACACCGAAGTTTGAGCTGCTGGAGAGCGGCCCCGCCAAGGCGGCGATTAAAGTCAGCCGTCAACTGGGCGTGTCTAAAGTGGAACAGGTGATCAGCCTGGATGCCGGCAGCAGCTGTATTCGGGTAGAGAACGCTGTGGATTGGCGCAGCCGCCGGTCTATGCTCAAGGCTGAATTTCCCTTTGTTGCCGCAGCAAACGGCGCGGACTACGACCTGGGACTGGGTGTAATCCACAGAGGAAATAATAACGAAAAGCTGTATGAAGTGCCGGCCCAAAAGTGGGCAGATCTGACAGGTAGCAACGGCGACTTTGGCGTGTCCGTCTTTTCAGACAGTAAGTACGGCTGGGATAAGCCGGATGATCACACCCTGCGGCTCACCTGCCTGCACACGCCCGCTGGCGCTTTTATCAAAGAGGCGCGCCAGGATTTGATGGACCTTGGGCGCAACCGCTTCGGCTTTGGCATTTACAGCCACAAGGGCGGCTGGCAGACCGGCACGCAAACAGCGGCAGAAGCCTTTAGCAAACCGCTGGTGGCATTCCAAACCTCCGCCCGCAAGGACGGCAAGCTGGGTAGCGCATTTTCCGCGGCTGCATTAAATACGGAGAACGCCTTGCTCCGCGCCTTTAAGAAAAGCGAGGATGGCAGCGGGTATATCGTCCGCGTTGGCGAAGCTGCAGGCCAAGCGCAAAAGGCTGTAACCTTCTCCGTCTATCGGGCCATCGCCGGTGCCACCCTGTGCACCGCAGACGAGCGACCGATTCAAGCGATAGAGATCAAGAACGGTCAACTGACCTTTGATTTGAAGCCCTTTGAAGTGAAAACCTTTTTACTCACCTTTGAGACAGAAAAGCTGCCCCGAGAGAAATTTAAAAAGATGGAGCTTCCGGTGAACACCAAGGGCTTAACCACCGACGAGGATATGCGTAACTGCATTCTGCAAGGCGCCGGGTTCTCGCTGCCGGCAGAGTTGCTCCCGAAGGTACCCACTTATAAGGGCATTACATTTAAGCTGCCGCAGGTCAGCGACGGCAACGACCTGCTTGTGGCTCGCGGCGAGACTTTGGAGCTGCCCAAGGGCTGCACCAAGCTGTACTTTCTGGCAGCCAGCACCGCCGGTGACCGGCAGGCGGAATTCGCCACCGATCGGCGCACCAAGACCCTGACCATTCACAGTATGGCAGAGCTGCCATTTCTGTGGGATATGGCTGGACTGAAGCAGACCGCCCGCATTAAGGATGCGGACATTGCCCTTGAATTCACACACTGCCATCACCCGGAGGGCAACATTGCCGCCAAAAAAGCCTGGTTCTACCTGTATGAACTGGACATTCGCGGTGCCAAGACCCTGACCCTGCCGGAGGACAATCGACTGATCATTATGGCCATGACAGCGGTGAAGAAATACGCCAACACCACCCTGGCTACCCCCTGCTGGACACTATTACCGGCGACTACGACTTTGACGATATTCCGCCAATGGAAAAACTGATTGACAAGGCGGACTTTGTCACCATTCGTGCAGGCAAGATCCAGGACCAGGCCAAGGGCGGTAAGGGCAAAGGCTGGAAAAGGGACAACCCCATTACCAACATCATTCGCTCTTATACAAAAAGTGAATGGTAACGGTGCATAAATATCAAAAGGACCGGTATGCAAATTCTGCATATCGGTCCTTTCTCTCTGTAAGGCACAACGCCTTTACAAAATCACAAAGTGAAAGTTGATGTGGAAATCTATGTTCAAACTGTGGAAGTCTCAGTTGGTTTGTGGACGGAATTTGCGAAAAACTCGGTGGAAAATGTGCAAAATGTAAAGGCTTTCACTTGCTTTCTCATTATTTTCCACATTTCTATACCACAGAGATGATAAATATACATCCTGCCCACTTTTGAACGATCTGTATAAATACAAAGCGCTCCTGAAAAACAGGAGCGCTTTTTTTATTAAACTTGTTTATTTCTTAAAGAAATCCACAATCTGGTCAAAGGCGTCATCGTCGCTGTTGGTAAACGCAGAGGGGGCAGCAGTGGTAGGCGCCACAGGCTCGGTTACCGGCGGTGCAACCTCCAGGTTAGCGGTGGTGGACTTGATCTGATGATTGGGGCCTTCGTCACCAAAGCGGGTGGCGATAACGGTGATAATCATCTCGTCCTCCAGCTCCTCATCGAAGTTGGCACCCCAAATGATCTCACAATCCGGGTGAACCGCATTGGTCACGATGGTAGAAGCTGCATCAATCTCTTCCAGACCGATATCCGTAGAAGCGGTAATGTTCAGCAGTACGCCCCGGGCACCCTCGATAGAGGTGTTCAGCAGCGGAGAAGTGATAGCCTGCTTTGCAGCCACCTCGGCCTTGTCCTTGCCCTTGGCGCGGCCAACACCCATGTGGGCATAACCGGCGTCCTTCATGATCTCGGTCACATCGGCAAAGTCAGAGTTTACCAAACCGGTAGCATTTACCAGGTCAGAAATGGACTGCACGCCCTGGCGCAGTACATCATTCGCAATCTCAAAAGCGTTGAGCAGGGTGATCTTCTCATCGGTCACATACTTCAGGTTTTCATTGGGAATGACCATCAGGGAGTCCACATACTGAGCCAGATCCTCGATACCCTCTTTTGCCTGATTCATACGACGCTTGCCCTCAAAAGCAAAGGGAGTGGTCACAACGCCAACGGTAAGAATACCCATATCCTTGGCAATCTTCGCTACAACGGGAGCAGCGCCGGTACCGGTACCACCGCCCATACCGGCAGTGATAAATACCATCTCTGCGCCGGTCACAGCGTCAGTAATCGCCTCGCGGCTCTCCTCGGCGGCACGAGTGCCAACCTCCGGCTTAGCGCCGGCGCCGCGACCCTTGGTGGCCTTTTCGCCGATCTCAATCTTATGAGAAGCGGCAGACTTAGCCAGAGCCGGACGATCCGTGTTGATCGCAACAAACTCCACATCCTGAATATTACATTTTACCATGCGGTTCACGGCGTTACCGCCGCCGCCGCCAACACCGATTACTTTAATCTGAACAACCTTGTTGTCATCCGTATCAATTTCATAACGAGCCATAGATTATGTATCTCCTTCATTTATTTTGTAAATCCATCAGTTTGTCAGCAGACAACTTTACAAATCATATTGTAACAATATTGTAATCCTTTTGCAACACTTTTTTTGAATATTTCTCAAAGTTTTTGACAATTTTTCCGATTTTCAACCGGCGGGCCTTTGTGCAGTTTCCACAAGTGTGCGAAACTTGTCTAAAATATGTACATTTATTTTCTTTACAGCTAATCTTCTGTAAAGTAATATTGCTTTTCACCTGTTAAACGAAGCGTTCCTTTCACAGAAGGGTTATCCTGATCCAACTGTGCACAGGCAGCTAATCCCTGATGGATCTTCTTTTCCAGCTTCTCACAGGTTCCCAGCTTAAAGACGATCCGACCGTCATATACAATAGAGTTACTGTTCAGTCCCTCGCTGCAAATCGCCGTTGCCTCTGTGAACTGATAATCACGAATGGCCTGTGCCAACTGGGTCAAGCACGCTGCGACATTCTTGTTGGCAAACTGGGCGGTCTGTCCCACCTTGGCACTTTTTAAATTGGCCTTTTGAATAAGAATACTCTCTTTCGGCTTCTTCTGCACCACTTCAAGCACCTTGAACCGATCGTCCATCAAGGTATAGGTCTTGTCCTTATTCTTCACCGCATAGGCCGGTGCAGCGTCTGTCACCTGAATCTGAACGGTGCCGGGCAGCTTGCGCTTAATCTTGGCGCTGTACACATACGGCAGTGCCTGCTGCAACTGCTGGGCTGCCTTGTCCGTATCTGCCAAAAACAGGTTCTCCCCTGTTTCAATGGTACAAACGGAGAGCACCTTTTCCGTGTCATATACCTTACTGCCGGTAACGGTAATGTTCTCAATCTTAAAGAACACGGTCAGACACAGCACCGCCACAATCGCTACCGCCAGCAGCACCAAACCGATCACGGCCAAAGCCCGGCGCACACTGCGCTTTAACCGGCGGCGTTTATTCTGTTTTTTGCGCCGTTCCTGACGGGTCATCGGCGGCGCCTGGCGCTGCTGTCGGGAAGCGGCTTGCTGCTGCTCCCGACGATATAGCTTCGGCGGCGCCAGCCCATTATCCAAGTAAGCGCTGCGCCGTTGTTCAGGCGGTTCTGGTGTCCTTTGTTTCATGGTTCGTCCTCTTGATATTTGCCCCTACCGCAGTGAGTACGGTCGGCAAGTCCTCATACCCGCGGGTAATATGATGAATTTCGCTGATGGTGGAAGTACCGGCAGCAGCCAATGCAGCCACCACCAAGGCGGCACCGCCACGCAAGTCCGTCGCCTCTGCCTTTGCCCCGTGGAGCGTAGGCACACCACGAATGACCTCCGTTTTGCCGCTAACAGCAATGTCACAGCCAAAGCGCTGCAACTGGCAGGTATAACGAAATCGATTTTCAAATATATTCTCACAAATCACAGATGTGCCCCGAGCAGTGGTAGCTGCGGCGGCAAGCACTGCCTGGCTGTCTGTGGGAAATCCCGGATACGGCATGGTGGTCAGCCGCTTAAAGGCGCGCAGCCGCTCCGGCGCTGTGATCAATAGATCTGTGCCGTCCAGGCGCAGGTCACATCCCATCTCCTGAAACACCGGCAGTACCGGTGCCAAATGCGCCGTGCGCACCTGCCGCAGCAACAGTTTACCCCCGGTAATGGCCGCAGCGCTCATATATGTTGACGCCACGATCCGATCCGGGATCACGGTATGCGCCGTGCCCTGGAGCGACGGTACACCCTCAACGATCACCGTGCCGTTTCCATCTACCAGCACCTTGCCACCCACTGCATTTAAGAAGTCTGCCAGATCACCGATCTCCGGCTCCCGCGCTGCGTTCATTAAGGTAGTCACGCCCTTGGCGGTACAGGCCGCCAGCATCACGCACTCTGTGGCACCGACGCTGGGGAACGGCAAATGTATGGGGCAACCCACCAGGCCACCGGGCGCCGTGCAGTGCATACAGCAGCCGTCCTCTGTGACCCGAGCACCCAGCAGCCGCAGAGCGGACAGGTGCAGATCAATGGGTCGCAGTCCAATATCGCACCCACCGGGATAACATACGGTGGCGCTGCCTGCCCGACTGAGAATCGCCGGTAAAAACAGCATGCTGGAGCGCATGGTACGCATCATTTCTTCGGAAATACAGGTACCGCTCATCGTCGTAGCGTCTACGGTCACTACCCCCGGCTCCTGCTGCACCCGGCAGCCCAGAGACTGCAAAATGGCAGCGGCCGCCGCCACATCGGACAGCGCCGGGCAATTATGTATTTCACACACCCCGGGTACCAGCAGCGTGCCGGCTAAAATAGGCAGCGCTGCGTTTTTGGCGCCGTGCACCGGCAGCATACCCCGGAGTTTGGTCTGACCCTCGATTACATACTGTTCCATTCCATCACCCTCGTACTTGCCATACTATGCAAGGAGGGGACTTTGGGTGTATCGGGTTATTTTGCCTTGGCCAGGTCCAGGATTACATCGGCAATGCGGCTGCGAGCGTCAGCCACAGACATAGCCTTGGCATTACGCTCAATTTCAAACAGCTTTTCTTTATCAGAAAGCAACTCGTCCATCATGGCAGACAAGGTATCGGCGGACAAGTCCTTCTCCTCCAAAATACGGGCGGCATTACGATTTACCAGCGCCATCGCGTTGTGGAACTGGTGATTCTCTGCCACATAGGGCGAGGGAATTAAAATAGATGCCTTGCCCATGGCCTCAATCTCAGACAATGAGGAGGCGCCAGCACGGCCGATCACCAAATCCGCCGCCGCCATACATACATCCATATTGTCAATATACTGGCGCACTTCCACCGTGCCTTTGCGGCCATCGGTAAAGCCCGCCTGGGCAAACTTCTCTAAATATTCGCCGCCGTTGGTGCCCACAGAATGAATATGGTAACAGCTGCCATCCTCTGCATGGCGCAGAAGAATGGGCAGCATGGCCTCATTCAGGGGCTTAGCACCCAGAGAGCCGCCAAAGGACAGTACCAACATTTGACCGTCCGGTATGCCCAGTCCTGCCCGGGCAGCCGCCCGATCGGCACACAGGAGTTGACCGCGCACTGGCAGACCGGTAACCACCGGCGGATTCTTCGGCGTTAAGTGCTTGGCAGCATCCTCTACCGTCAGCATAACCCGATCCACCGTTTTGGCCAAAGTCTTATTGGTAATGCCCGGGTAGGCGTTTTGCTCGTGAATACAAGTGGGAATACCCAGTTTAACCGCCTGTTGCAGCACCGGACCGCTGACATAACCGCCAAAGCCCACCACCACATCCGGCTGAAAGTCGGTGAGGATCTGTTTACATTTCTTTTCGCTTTTCATCAGCCAGGCCACCGTGCGCACATTGTGGGCAATGGCCGCCGGTGAAAAGGAACGGCGAAAGCCGCTGATCTGAATGGTCTTAAAATCAAACCCGGCAGCAGGCACCAGACGGCTTTCCATGTGGTCCGCCGTGCCGACAAACAAAAATTCTGCCTCGGGATATTTTTCTCTTAGGTAGGAAGCCACAGCCAAAGCCGGGTTAATATGACCGGCTGTACCGCCGGTGGCAAACAGGAGCTTCATTCGCTTACCTCCACTCTTTGATTGTTTTTGCGTGATACGGAGAGCACCACGCCGATCTCGCCCAGCAACAGGATCAGCGCTGTGCCGCCGTAACTGAAGAACGGCAGCGCAATACCCGTGTTGGGAATGGTATCTGTGACCACCATAATGTTCAGCACCACCTGAAACCCGATCTGAGCCATAATACCCAGCACCAGCAGGGAGCCGAACCGATTGGGGCACTTTTTGGCAATATCAACACCGCGCCACACCAAAAGCCCAAACAGAAGAATAATAAACGCAGCGCCTACAAAGCCAAGTTCCTCACATACAATAGAAAAGATAAAGTCGTTTTGCGGCTCAGACACATACAGATACTTCTGCTTGGAATTGCCCAGCCCGGTGCCAAACAGACCACCGGAGCCAATGGCATACAGGGAGTTGTTGGTCTGCCAGCGCAGATCATCCGGCGAGTAGCTTTTATCCAGCCAGGCGCGTATGCGCTCGCCGGCGTAATTCTCCAGCAACTCCGGATTGACCACCACCAGCACCGCCACAGCTGCCACGATACCAACGCCGATGGCAAACAACTTCCAGTTGCTGCCCCCGGCCCACATCAGCGACGCACCGATGAGAAAGATCAAAATGGTGCAGGACATGTGATGCTCTAAGTAGATCAGCCCGCAAAATACGGCTATGACCAAAATGGGATACACAAAGCCGTACTTAAACTTGCGCATTTGGTGGTAGTATCGACTGATATAATTGGCCAGCACCACCGAGATGGTGAACTTGGCCAGATCCGACGGCTGAAAAGTAATGGGACCAAGGGGGATCCAACGGCGAAAGCCCCGCAGATTTGTGTGGTACACCAGCACCAAACACAGCAGCGCCAATGTGACCAGCAGCAGCGGCACAGTAGCCGCCTGGATCACCTTATAATTCAACTTGGATAGAATAAACATCGCCACCAGGCCCACAACTGCAAAAATCAGCTGGCGGCTGATATAAGCATAGCTGTTGCCATCATCATTATAAAAAGCATAGGCATAGGAGGCGGAAAAAAGCATCACAAGCCCGATGGTGAGCAGCAGCAAAGACAGCGCCAAAAAAGGCACATCAAAGGAGCCGGTGACCCAAATATCACTTTTTTTCAGTCGCTGTTTGCCGCCTTTTTGCATGGGCAGCACCCGTTCCCCTCCGCTGTGGGAAGGCAATGCGTTATCTGCGTGGTAAGCCACAGAATGCTCCTTTCTGTTCTTTCTTCAAATCTTATTTTCCGAAGGTGCCCTTAATCAGCAGCACCAAAGCGAGAATACATCCGGCGGCATTTACCAGTGAAAACACAACGCAGATCTTCTTTTCTTTCCAGCCACACATCTCAAAGTGATGGTGAATGGGCGCCATTTTGAAAATACGCTTGCCGTGGGTGATCTTAAAGTAACCGATCTGGATAATATCGCTCATGGTCTCGCACACATAAACGATACCGAAAAGCAGCAGCAAAATCGGGCACTTGATACAGTAGCCTAAAGCGGCAACCATACCACCCAGGAACAGGCTGCCGGTGTCGCCCATAAAGGTCTTGGCCGGGTTCCAGTTCCAGCACAGGAAGCCCAACACGCCGCCCAAAATAGCTGCAGCCAAAATGGACATACCCGTGTAGCCGCAGTACATACCAAAATAGATAAAGGCAATGGCTACGGTGGCGGTCACGGAGGAGCAAAGGCCGTCGATGCCGTCGGTCAAATTCACGGAATTTACCGTGCCGTAAATGATAAAGATGGACAGCACCCAAAACAGCAGTCCGGTGCCGAAATTGCGCTCAAAGTTCACGGAACCGGCAAAAGGCAAGTACCAAACCGTGTTGTGGGAGAACCACAGGGTCGCCACATATCCCAATGCCACAATCAGCTGACCCAAAGACTTCTGCTTAGCAGACAGGCCCTCGTTGCGCTTCAGCTTGATTTTGATAAAATCGTCGGTAAAGCCTACAATCCCGTTACCGAGGGCCAGGCACAGACCCGCCACCAGCAGAATGATCTCCCGCCCGGGGAGCAGTTCGGAGTAGGCGCTCTCCAGCGACGCGCCGGAAAAGTGCAGGGTCAAGGCGCCTACAATAAAGGCCACAATGATCCCGATAATAAACATCAACCCGCCCATATTGGGCGTGCCCTGCTTTTTCTTATGCCACACGGGGCCAATGTCCAAAATGGTTTGACCGAAGTGCAGCTTGCGCAACCAGGGAATGATCACAAACCCCAGCCCTGCGGTGACGGCAAAGGCCACCACCAAACTGATCAGAACAGATACAATAGACATTACGCCTTCTCCCACCTTTCATACACCGTGTGCATTACATCCTCCAGGTGCATCCCACGGCTGCCCTTAAAGAGCACACCGTCACCGGGTTGTACCTGCTGCGCCAGCGACTGCGCCAGCGCCTCTTTCGTGTCAAACAGTCGGGCGTTTTCCAGTCCCGCCTGCTTGGCCGCTTCTACAATATAGGCAGCGTCTGCCCCGTAGGCCAGCACGCCGTCTATGCCATTCTCTGCCGCCATCTTGCCCACTTGGGTGTGTGCCTCCTTGGCGTAATCTCCCAGCTCCAGCATGGCTCCCAGCACTGCATAGCGGCGGTGCACCGGCAGCTTGCCCAGGGTTTGCAATGCCGCGCGCATGGAGTCCGGGCTGGCATTATAGCAGTCCTCAATCACCTGCACGCCACCCACCTGCACCAAATTTTGGCGCATACCGGCAGGCACATAGTTTGCCAGGGCGGCCGCAGCAGCAGCCGGATTCACCCCGGCCACATAGCCCACAGCCATAGCCGCCAGAGCGTTATAAACATTATGTATACCCACAGTGGGAATGGTTACCGGCTGGGTAAAGGTGCTGTGGTGCACCATAAAAGTGGTGGTGCTCCCCTGCTCTGCAATATCCGTGGCAGTAAAATCTGCGCTTTGATCGTCAATGGCAAAGGTCAAAAGCGGACGGTCCCCAGCTTGACCGTGCGCAGCATATCATTATCCATATTCACAATCAGGGGCGCATCCGGTGCCATCCCCTCCAGTATTTCCAGTTTTGCCTGCAAAATTCCCGCCCGGGAACCCAGGTTCTCAATGTGGGACACGCCAATGTTGGTGATCAGTCCCACAGTGGGCGCCACCGCCCGAGTCAGACGGCTGATCTCGCCAAAATGGTTCATGCCCATTTCAATGACCGCCGCCGTGTGGCTATCCTCCAAGCGGAACAGCATTTGAGGCACACCAATCTCGTTGTTCAGGTTGCCCTGTGTCTTTAAGGTATTATACTTGGCACCCAACACCAGAGCGATAAACTCCTTGGTGGTGGTTTTGCCCACGGAGCCGGTCAGACCCACCACCGGCAACTGAAACCGCCGACGATACCAACCGGCCAACTGGAGCAGCGCCTTGCCGGTATCCGTTACCACCAACTGGGGCACATCCGCGTCTACCGGGTGATCCACCAGGAGCGCCGCCGCACCTAACTTTGCCGCCTGAGATGCAAAGGAATGACCGTCAAACCGTTCCCCCCGCAGACAGACAAACAGGCTGCCGGGCTGTATTTTTCTTGTATCCGTGCAAACATCGGCCAAGGTGGCCTGGGCTTGCATTTGGGGCAAGCCTAAGGCTGCCGCCGCTTCCTGTAAAGTAAATGCTTTCATTCTTTCTCGGTGCCGAGGATCTCTGCCACGACTTCTCTTTCATCAAAATGAATGGTGCCCGTAGGCAGAATTTGGTAGGTTTCATGGCCTTTGCCCGCCAACAGCACAATGTCTCCCGGCTCCGCGTGATGCAGTGCCCAGGCAATGGCCTCCTTGCGGTTTTCTACAACCACATAGGGCGTGGAGATGCCTTGCATACCCACTAAAATATCTTCAATAATGGCGCGGGGATTCTCGCTACGAGGATTATCCGAAGTAACCACACAAAAATCGGACAACTCTGCCGCAATCCGTCCCATCTTGGGACGCTTGGTCTTGTCCCGATCACCGCCACAGCCAAACAGGGTCATAATGCGACCGGTTGCGATCTCACGCAGAGAAGAAATGATATTCTCCAGTCCGTCCGGTGAGTGGGCGTAGTCAATAATCACCGTAAAGTCCGTGTCGGTAGGTACCACTTCAATGCGGCCCTTTACCCCTTTTGATTTGCTGATGGAGGTGAGCACATCGCCAAACGGCACGCCCAGTTCCAGCGCACAAGTGGCAGCGCACAGCGAATTATAAACGGAAAACCGGCCGGGAATAGGGCAATGACAGCGACCGATATTTTCCGGCGCCACCAACTCATATTCCACACCGCTGGGCTTAAAGTTCAGGTTCTTAGCCACATAGTCGGCGCTGTTGGTATCCACCGCATAAGTGGTCACCTGACAGGGCAGACCCTCCACAATCTTCAAGCCGTTTGTGTCGTCTGCATTTGTGACGGCTTTGTCGCAATTCTCAAACAAAATACGCTTGGAATTAAAGTAATTTTTCCAAGTCTTATGATAGTCCAAATGATCCTGGGTCAGATTGCTGAAGGCGGCAAGTGCAAAGTGAAGTCCCTTTACACGACCCTGTGCCAGCGCTTGGGAAGACACCTCCATCACGCAATACTGACAACCGGCCTGTACCATCAAAGAAAACAGCTTTTGCAGCTCGTGTGCCTCCGGTGTGGTGTACTTGGCCGGGTAAACCTCGCTACCCACCATATTCTGCACCGTGCCAATGAGGCCCACCTTTTTGCCTGCATTCTCCAAAATTTGCTTAATGAGAAATGTGGTGGTGGTTTTGCCGTTGGTGCCGGTAAGGCCGATCAGCTGCAACTTCTCAGCCGGGTTGCCGTAATAATTGGCACAAATGGTTGCATAGGCATCCCGGGTATTGGGGGTAATCACCTGGCTGGGCAGCCCCATGTCGTGGTCACAAACCACGGCAACGGCGCCCTTTTCCAGCATTTCTGCCGCCACGGCGTGGCCGTCAAAGCTGGCGCCCTTGATGCACACAAACAGATACCCCGGCTCTACCAGCCGAGAGTCCTGGGTCACATCCAGCACCTCCACATCGTTGTAGGTGCCGGTGCAGGGGATCCCCTGCAGCAATTCGGATACTTTCATTGCGATCTTCCCTTCTGTTAGTCTAAAACGGACTCTGTATTTTTGAACGATACAACGACCACTTTCCCCTGGGCAACCATAGAGCCTTGCTTCTCGCTTTGGCGATAGGCTTTTACATTGCCGGAGGACAAATCGTTGCCGGTGATCTCTATATTCAGATTGTGAGCCTGCGCCAATGCCTTGGCCTCACTCACGGAGCAGCCTGTAAAGTTAGGCACCTTTACCTTCTTTTCTTTACCGCTCTCCGTGTACAGCCACACCGTGCCGCCGGCGGGAATCACATCATTGCCGGAGGGACTTTGTGCCACCACGGTTTTGCCGCTGCCCACCACTTTGTACTTGTACTTTTGCTCAGAAAGAGTGGACTTTGCTTTCTCCACCGTTTTGCCCGTAACGGACGGTACGGCGGTAGACAATGCAGACAGTTCGCTGTCGGTATAAACCGGCTCTACGCCCAGTTCCGTCATGGCCTGTTCCACTACCTGAGAAGCGATAGGCGCGCACAGTGCGCCGCCGCCCAGATCCTCATTCGGCTCATCAACAATAATCAGCATAGCAATTTGCGGGTCATCGGAGGGGGCGATGGCAGCAAAGGAGACAATATATTTGTCCTTCTCCCCTGCGGCGGACTCGCCCAGCTTGGTGGAAGTACCGGTTTTGCCGCCTACACGGTAACCGGCCACATAGCCATTCTTGCCGGTGCCCTCATCCACTACGGCCTTCATCATCTTACAGACCTTTTTGGAGGTATCCTCACTGATCACCTGGCGCACAGCGGTACGATTGTTCTTTTGTACCACTTTACCGTCTGCGTCCCGCACCTCAGACACCACATAAGGCTTCAGCAGCGTGCCGCCGTTGGCAATAGCACACAATCCGGTGCACACCTGAATGGGGGTCAGGCTGTTGGTCTGGCCAAAGGAAGCAGAGGACAATTCCACAATGCCGTACTGCTTCTCTTTATAATACTGGGGGCTGGCCTCGCCGGGCAAGTCGATGCCGGTAATATCCGTAAAGCCAAAGCCCTGGAAATATTTGAAATAATTGTGCACGCCCAGCCGCTGGCCGATGGTGATAAAGAACGGATTACAGGAGTTCTCCAGTCCTTGGGTCAGATTCTGAGTACCGTGACCGGCGTGGTAGTGGCAGTTCATTTTGTAATCTTCTACCTGAATGGAGCCGGTACAGGTGTAGCTGGTGTTCAAATTCACCACTTTTTCCTCCAGCGCAGCGCTGGCAATAAAGGTTTTGAACACGGAGCCGGGCACATAGGTGTCAGACACGGTAAAATTACGCCACTGATTTTGTACGGCAGCGCTCTCTGCCTCACTCTTTTTGGTCTTATCTTTAATTTTCTTAATGGCTTTTTTGTTCTTATCGTAAGTGAGTTTGTACGGCTCGTTGCAGTCATAATCCGGCATAGAGCTCATTGCCAGCACCGCGCCGGTGTTGCAGTCCATTACCACACCGTAGGCGCCCTTGCTCCGGTACTGCTCCATGGTCTCCCGCAGTCCCTTTTCCAGGTAATACTGAATGGTCTGGTTAATGGTCAATATCAGAGAGTCGCCGTCCTGCGCAGCAATAGAGGTGGAATAATCGTCGGAAATACTATTGGATTTGGCGTCCTTAGCCGTGATCAGCCGTCCCGGTGTACCGGTGAGCAGATCATTGTAGTTCTGCTCCAAACCGGACAAGCCCTGATCGTCTGCGCCGGTAAAGCCGATCACACTGGAGGCCAGTGAGCCGTACGGATAATATCGCTTGGTGGACTGCTCCATCCCAATGCAGTTGGCCATTGCCTGCTTGTCAATAAAATCCGCCAGCTGCTTTTTAATATTATTCTCCACCTGCTCCCGCACAATCACATAGTGATTTTTTTGTCGGGTTTTTTCTTCCAGTGCCTTGGCTTCTTCTTCGTCCAAGTCAAAGAGCTTGGTCAGCTCCGCGATCAGTACCGGACGCTGTTTTTCCTTAATGTTCAGCGGATCCAGATACACGGTCCATACCGTAGCGGACTGGGCCAAAATATTACCGTCGCTGTCATAAATGGTACCGCGCATGGCCGGTATCTCCGTATCAGACAGCTGCTGGCTCTCCGCCTTGGCGGCGTATTCGTCGCCCTTTAGCACTTGCAGATAAAAAATACGGGCCACATCGAGAGAAAGCAAAAACAGCACAACGATCCCCAGGATCGTAATGCGATTGTTCATCACTTTTCTTCCGAAAATGGCCACAGTTTTATGCTCCTTTCTGCACAATAAGCGCAGATTTATGCCCATTCGACAGGCCGAATAAAATACTTATGAGAGTTGAAGCCAATGCTGCCAACTCTCAATCATACGTTTATACTTCTTTCCTTATTCCCGCACCACATGGGCATAAGCGCCGGGGGACGGTTGGGTCTTTTGCGCCTTGGCGCGAGCCTGCATATAGGCGTCCACATCCACATAGCGCATTTGACCGGACTGCATTTTGCTCATACCCAGTTTTTCTACGGCGTATTGGTCAATCATCTCCACAGAGACCAAGGCGTCCAGCTGACTGTTCAGCCGTGTGCTCTCGCTCTGCGCTTCACTGATCTGGCGATTGATGCTTGCCACTTCATGATTGAGTTTATTCTTCTGTGCAAAGGTAAAGAGCACGCCGCCCAGCATACCCAGGGTCACCAGCACGCTGACCACCAGGATTGCCGCCTGCTTGACAGCCATACGCCCTTCGGCGTGCAGCTGCTGCTCGCTTTTTAGGCGGGTGTTCTCGTGCACCCGCAGTTCCCGCTTTCTTTGCCGCCGAGGCGGCTGATAGGCAGGTGCCGCCGCAGTTCTGTGGGCGTTAAACGCCTCCAGCGCATAGGAAGCGTCCGCAGAATACGCATACCGTCTGAAATCGCTGCTGTTTGTCATTTCGGCTCACCGACCTTTCCACATCTTTTATTTTTTACAATCTTCTTTAGTATTTTTCAAACACCCGCAACCGCGCGGAACGGGCGCGGGGGTTTTCCTCCAGTTCCGCCGCCGAGGGGGCAACGGACTTCAGCGCCTTGCCTTTGGGCTTATTGCCGCACACGCACACCGGGAATTCCTTGGGGCAGGTGCAACCCTTGCTCCACTGGGCAAAAGCGTTCTTCACCATTCGATCCTCTAAGGAATGAAAGGTAATGATTACCAGTCGACCACCGGGGTTCAGGCAGTCAAAGGCGTCGTGCAACGCCTGCTGCAGTACATCCAGTTCACCGTTAACCTCAATGCGAATCGCCTGAAAAGAGCGTCGAGCCGGGTGGCCGTCGCGCATGGCTCGCTGAGGCATACTGGCTTTAATAATATCCACCAGCTGGAATGTAGTCTCAATGGGCTTTTCCTGCCGGGCTTTTACAATATTAGCGGCAATGCGGCGGCTGAATTTTTCCTCCCCATAGCGGTAGAGAATATCCGCCAGCGCAGCCTCGTCATAAGTATTGACCACATCTGCGGCGCTGCGGCCGGTCTTACTCATACGCATATCCAGCGGCGCGTCTTGATGGAAGGAGAATCCCCGTTCTGCCGTATCCAGCTGAAAAGAGCTGACTCCCAGATCTAGCAAAGATACCATCTATGCCGCTCAGACCCCTGTCGGTCAATATGTTTTTAATATTCGCAAAATTGTCGTGTACAATGGTCACATTAGGCAGATCGTCCAGCCGTCGGTGCAACACCGCAATGGCGTCCGGGTCCTGATCCACTGCCAGCAAGTGGCAGCCGCTTTCTGCAATAGCGCGCGCGTGACCGCCGCCCCCTGCCGTACCGTCTACCAGCCATTTGCCCGGGGTCGCCTGCATGGCTGCCACCGTCTCTGCAAACAGCACACTCTTGTGCACAAATTCCATCTTATACACCTGCCGTCTGCTCTTCCGAAGCCGGCTTCTCTTTTTTACCGGCATCCATCAGATCCAGGAAGTTGGTATCCGTCCGCAGGCCGTTGAACATGGTGTTGAAGCCTTCATTGGTCCAGATCTCAATGGTGCGCTTGTGACCTTGCATAATCACGGTAGAGCCGTTTTCCATACCGGCATAGTCTTTCAGCCGGGCATTCAGCGTAAAGCGACCCTGTGCGTCCAGCGTACACTCCTCTGCGTTGGAGAAGAAAATTTTGTTTTTCTCATACACTTCGTTAGCGGTACCGTCGTCCAGCGCCTCCACGCAGTGCATAAACTCATCTTGCGGATACAATTTGATACAGGTGCTGCCCCGCAGGTTCATACAAACCATAAAAAATTCCGTTCCCAGGCGTTCCCGCCACTTGGCCGGAACAGAAAGACGCCCTTTGCTGTCCAGCTTCTGGTCCATATATGTACCCACAAAGATACCTAAATTCACAAGCGGCGCCTCCTTTCAGCTAAGATAAACAGAATGCATTTATGGGAAATCCCGCCCAAATCTCAGGTTTGGTTAGGGACAGTAATGAAAAACGATGGAATTCAGTGGAACTCTCACCACTCGTACTTATTATAATGGGCAGCCAAGGATATGTCAACCCTTAAATGATTTGTAACTCTTTTGTAACTACTCCACTTTTTTCACAAGGTTTGGTGCGTTTTTTAAAATTTGTTGCGCTGGGTGCACTATATATGCTATAATTGTAAAAAATAATGCTCAAAGGGAACTTTGAGTCAAAACAGGAGACTGCTTATGGATGAATACAAGACCACCTGGCGTGAAAAGCTGGGTTACGGCATCGGTGCAGTAGGACTGGACCTAAGCTACGGTATGTTCTACTCGTACCTGTCCTACTACCTGTCAAGCGTACTGGGACTGAAAGAGGGCTTTTTGCTGCTGCTCACCCCGCTGGCGCGCATTTGGGACGGCGTTAACGACCCGATGATGGGCACCATTGTGGACAACACCAAAACCAAAATGGGCAAATACCGCCCTTGGATCATCATCGGCGCGCTGTCCAATGCCGTTGTGCTGACCCTACTGTTCACCAGCTTCGGCATGAGCGGTACCCGGCTCTATGTGTATATTGCCTTTATGTACATTCTGTGGGGCATGACCAATACCATGGCAGATATTCCCTACTGGTCCATGGTGCCTTCTTTCACTTCTGACCCGAAGGATCGGAACCTGGTAGCCACCGTAGCGCGCACCTTTAGCGGTATCGGACAGGGACTGATTACCATTCTGACCCCGCTGATCCTGCCCAAGCTGTCCGACGGTATCACCACCGACAAGGGGTACAGCGCCTCCGGCTTTTCTCGCTGGGCACTGATCTGTGCCGTGGCGCTGGTATGCTTCTCCCTGATCTGCGTGCTGAGCACCAAAGAGCGTCATGTCATCTACAAGGCAAATAAAGAGAAATTCAGTTTTAAGAAAATGTTCCAAGTGGTGGCGCATAACGATCAACTGGTCATCTTTATGATCTTCGCCATGCTCTCCAACGCCGGCTGGTATCTGACCAGCGGCACCGCCGTGTACTACTTTACCGATGTGTTGGAAAAGCCCACGGCACAGTCCATGTTCTCTACCATCGGCGCCGTTGGCTCTGCCGTAGGTCTGTTGGTCATTCCGCTGTTGTCTAAGAAATTTACCAAGCGCACCATCTACATCATCTCTCTGTGTATGACCATCTTTGGCTACATACTGATGTATATCTTCGGCCCGATACTGAAGCTTACCATTGCGCTGGACATCAGTTACATTATCTCCTCCGTGGGCATCAGTTCCATGTTTGTGGCACAGACCATCTTCCTGGCAGATATTGTGGACTACGGCGAATACAAGAACGGCGAGCGCAACGAAAGCATCACCTTCTCTATGAAAGGCTTTTTGCAGAAGATGGCCTACACCATTCAGACCATCATTCTGTTTGGCGGTCTGGGTCTGATGCACTACAACCAGCAGATCGTCACTGCGCACATTAACGACGCCACCAAGACGGCCATCGGCTTTATCGCCTTTGGCGTGCCGCCCATTCTGGTGCTGCTGGCGCTGATCGTCTTTGTGCGCAAGTTCAAGCTGTACGGCGACTTGGCTGACAAGGTACACGCCTACATCGTGGATCGAGAGCGCAAGCGCACAGACGGTGAATAAATCTAAGAAAACATAAAAAGACGGTACAGTCAAACGACTGTACCGTCTTTCTTTTTCTGCTTATGATTTAGATTGCGGGTCGTTAATCACCAACCGATCCCCCAAACGCAGCACCGTGTCGCCGTCCGGAATTAAAATCTGCCCACCCCGGCGCACCAGGATTACCAGCCGATCGCCGGTGTGGATCCGGCATAAGGGCTGATCCAGCCAACTGCTGTCCGCATCCAGCGTTTTTTCATACAAATGCACGCCCTCTACCGCTCCCGCAGCCGTGCCGCTCAGGATCAAGGTATCTCCTGCCTGCAGCTGCACGCTGCCATCCGGCACGATCCGCCGATCTCCACGAAGAACTAATACTAAAATGGACTCCGGCGGCAGCACCACCTGACGCACAGCTTGCCCTGCCCAAGGGTGCCCCTCCGGCAGAGAAAAGCGGATGAACTGCACCGGTACCTCATCCACATAGTCGGTAAAGGTTTTCATTACATCGGCGCCGTCGTCGGTCATGCCCAGCCTTGCCGCCACCCGAGGCAAACAGGTGCCCTGAAGCAGCACGGAGAACAGCACAATAAAGAACACAATATGGAACACATCGTTTTGCATCACCGCCGGGTGCATGGTTGCCATAATGGCGAATACGATGGACGCCGCGCCACGCAGACCGGACCAACTCACCAGCAGCTGCTGGCGAAGAGGCGCACGAAACGGCGTAAGCAACAGCGCCAACACTGCCGGGCGGGCCACAAAGGTCAGAAACAAGGCAATCAGCAGCGCCCGGGGCGCAATGTGCGGCAGCTGGGACGGAAATGCCAGCAGTCCCAGCAGGAAGAACAGTACCATTTGCATCAGCGCCGTGGCAGCGTCAAAAAAGTGTACCAACCCGGACTTGTTGGGGATTCGGCTGTTGCCCAGAATCATACCGGTCAGATATACGCTGAGATAGCCGTTACCGCCCAGCATTTCCGGCAGCACATAGGACAGCAGCGCCACCGCCACGGCAAACACCGCATCAAACCCGGCAGAGAAGCGAAAGCGACCCAGCACCCATCGAGCACCCAGTGGCAACACCACGCCAAACAGCACACCATAGCCAATCTGTGCCGCCAGCATGGCCGCGAATTGACCGCCGCTGCTGCCACCGTGCATCACAGACAGTACAATGGTGGTGAGCATATACGAAAACGGATCGTTGCTGCCGCTCTCCACCTCTAACAGAGATGCGGTATGATATTTCAAATTCAAGTGCCGACTGCGCAGCACAGAAAACACGGACGCCGCGTCGGTGGAGCTGATGACCGCACCGATCAGAAAGCTCTCCCACAGGGCAACCCCCAGCACAAAGTGGCAAAACACGCCCACCAGTCCGGCAGTGAGTACCGTGCCCACAGAGGACAGCAGCACCGCCTGCGCGGCCACCGGTCGTGCCGAGCGCACATTGGTACCAAAGCCGCCGTAAAACATAATAAACAGCAGTGCCACGGAGCATACATTTTGTGCCAACTCAAAATTGTCAAAGGGGATCTTCACCACGCCATCCGTGCCGAAGAACATACCCAATAAAATAAAAAAGAGCAGCGCCGGAACGCCCACCTTGCCGGATAGGCGCTGAAACAAAACGCAGCTCAAAATAACAACGGCCGTCAGCCATAAAATCGTGGTCATGGCGGTCAAAAGAAGCACTCCTTTACTTATGAATAAAAAAAGCGGAGCACCCACATAGATGGGAGTGCTCCGTTGCCGTTTTTTTACGGATTGTCGTTTGCAGAGGTATTTCTGTGCTGACTGTTCATAATGTTCTGACGAATACGGCGCACATCGCTCAGGGCTTTGTACAGAGAGTCGTCGATCTCCAGCAGGGTATCGTCTGCATAATTGTTTACGGCGGTGAGCATCTCACGGCTCTTGTTCTGTGCCGTGGTCACCATCTCATTGGCCTGAGTGGTGGCTTTGCCCAGCAACTCGGAAGCCTGGTTCTGCGCCTGCTTCACATAAGCCTCGCCCTCGCTGTGGGCCTTGGCAATGATCTCCGTCGCCTCTTTCTGGGCGTTCTGGGTGATCTGATCGCGAGCCACCAGTTCCCGTGCCTGGGCCTGCGCCTCGCTGATGATCTTAGCCGCCTCTTTCTTGGCCTCGTCCAAAATATTGTTTCTGGAGTCCACAATGGCCTTAGCCTGCTTGGTCTCTTGGGGAGTATTCAGTCGAATATCCTCAATAATGGTCTTGATCTTGTCCACATCTACCAAAGATTTTTTGGTCATGGGCATAGAGGTGGCATCGTCCAGCACATCCTCCAGGTCTTCCAGTAAAATATCCGTATTGGTCATATCTAACGCTCTCCTTTACATCTTGCAATAATGTCATCTAAAATTTCTTTGGGCACAAAGGCGGAAATATCCCCGTCCAGGCGGCACACTTCCTTCACCATACTGGAGGATAAAAACATATTTTCCCCCTTGGCGGTGAGAAACACCGTTTCCAGTTGCGGACACAGGCTTTTGTTGGTGAGCGCCTGCTGAAATTCGTACTCAAAATCAGACAGAGCGCGCAGCCCTTTTACCACAGCGGCCGCACCGGTTTGCTTGGCATAATCCACCAGCAGGCCGTCATAAGTATCAATTTGAATGTTTTCTGCGTGCAGGCAGCGGCGAATCAGCCGGCAACGCTCCTCTACGGTAAAGAGGCCGTCCTGCTTGGCACTGTTTTGCATCACCAGCACCGTCACCTGGTCAAACAGGCCGGCGGCGCGTTCAATAATGTCTAAATGCCCCAGGGTCACCGGGTCAAAGCTGCCCGGGCAAATGGCTGTTTTCATTCTGCCAAGTCCTTTCCGCGAAGATACAGGGCGATCTTGGTTTTGCCGTGGCGACGCTCCCGATCCAGTACAAAAGAGCCTACCTGGGCCGGCAGTTCCTCATCCCGCCCGGACTCGCACACCACCATGGCGTCATCAGACAGCCGGGGCACCAATGCGGGCAGCACCCGCTGCAAAATACCTTTGCCGTAAGGCGGATCCAGCAGCACCAGATCATAGGTCCCGCTGCGATTTAAGAAGGACAGGGCGTCGGAAAAGACGACATTCGCCTGCTCCTCCAACCGGCAGTGAGCCAAATTCCGCTCCACCACCTGCTTGGCGGCGCGGTTGTTCTCCACAAAAGTACAACTGCGGGCGCCGCGAGACAGCGCCTCGATCCCCAGCTGGCCGGAACCGGCAAACAGATCCAGCACACGGCGACCCTCAATATCAAATTGGATCATAGAGAACAACGCCTCTTTGACGGATTCTGTTGTAGGTCTGGTCACATCTTCACCGGGCAGGGTCTCTAACCGTCTGCCCCGTGCGGAACCGGTAATTACTCGCATCATTGTGCAACATTCCTTAATTTTATACGACTATCATTATACAGTCATCCGCACCGTTCGTCAAGTCGCCCGGCGGGATTTTTACGATTTGTAATAAATGGCAGTGCTTATTTCGCCGCTGTCTCACCGTGGTAATAGGCGTAAACGGCCTTGGCATTTTCCCGGGAAATGCCGGGCACTGCAGCCAGCTGCTCTTGGGTAGCCTCCCGCACGGCGGTCACGGTTTTCAGCGTCTTCAGCAATGCCTTGGCCTTGGCGGGGCCGATCCCCTCGATCTGCAATAAAGTGGAATTGAATGCGGATTTTTTGTGCTTTTGGTGGTGGTAGCTGACCGCAAAACGGTGCACCTCCTCCTGAATGGAAGACACTAAAGTGAAGGACTGACGGTTGGCGTTGATTTGAATTTCACCACCGCCGGTAGAAATGGCCCGGGTGCGGTGCTTGCTATCCTTGACCATACCGAACACCGGCACATCAATATGCATACCGGCCAGCACCGGCAACACCGCATGCACCTGGGCGTCGCCGCCGTCCAGCAAAATCAGATCCGGCAGGATCTTAAAGGTACTGTCCTCCGGGTCCTCCCGGTAATGGGTAAAACGCCGCTGTAGTACCTCCTGCATTGACCCCACATCATTTTGGCCGTCAAAGCCTTTAATGGCAAATTTTTTATACGCTTTCTTCATGGGGCGGCCGTTGTGAAACACCACCATGCCCGCCACATTATCCGCACCAAAGGTGTGAGAAATATCATAGGACTCAATATATTCCGGTGCCTGGGGCAATCCCAGCAGCTGCGCCAACTCCTCCAGGGCGGCGAACTCTCGCCCTAAGCGCCCGGCGTTCTGCGCCAGATGCTCGTTGGCGTTCTTGATACACAACTGCACAATGGACAAGTGCTCCCCTTTTTGCGGGTGGATCAGGCTGACTTTTTTGCCTCGCTTATCCTCCAGCCAGGCAAGCAGCAGTTCCTCGTCCTCCAGCTCTCCGTCCAAAGCGATCCGGGCAGGCACCCGGTCCCGCATAGAGTAGTACCGTTCGATCAGTGCACTGCGGGCGGCAGACAGATCCTCCGGCGGATCCAACAGCCAGTGCTCGCTGTCTGTCAGGCGACCGTTTTCAAAGCGGATCACCTCAAAGCAAGCCTTTTTCCCGGCGATCACCAGAGCAAACACATCCTCCTCCGGCACATTGATGGACACTACTTTTTGCCGTTCGTCCAAATTACGAATGGCCTTGATCCGGTCCCGCAGCTTGGCAGCCTCTTCAAATTCCATGGCCGCACTGCACGCCTGCATACGGGCAGTCAATTCCTTCACTGCCTTGGCGCTGCCGCCCTTTAAAAAATCCACTGCATCTGCAATATTGGCGGCAAAATCAGACTTGCTGATCCGACCGGCACAAGGCGCGGAGCAAATACCCATAAAGCCGTTCAGGCAGGGGCGAGACTTGCCGTAATCTCGGGGAAATTGCTTATTGCACCGGGGCAATTTGTAAATCTTTAAGGTCTCCTCCACCGCCTGCTTCACGGAATAGCCGGAGGTGTACGGCCCTAAGTAGCTGCTGCCGTCCTCCGTCATCTGCTTGCACTCGCTGATCTTAGAGAACGGCGGTGGGGTGATCTTGATATAATTATATCCCTTATCGTCCTTCAAAAGGATATTGTACTTGGGCTGGTGCTGCTTGATGAGCGAGCATTCGAGCACCAGCGCCTCAAACTCGCTGTCACACAGGATATAATCAAAATCATCAGCGTGCTCCACCATGCGGATCACCTTTAAGGTGTGGTTGGTGTGGGAGCCAAAGTAGGAAGACACCCGGTTTTTTAACGCCTTGGCCTTGCCGATATAAATGATCTTTTTGTTCTTATCCTTCATAATGTACACGCCCGGAGTGGTGGGCAGTGCCATTGCTTTTCTACGCAGTTCTTTCTCAGTCAATGCAGATCACCATAAAAAAATGCGGAGAAAAGAATTCTCCGCATACGCTGTTCGTATTGTGTGGCCGTTACTCGGTAAAGCCGCTCTTGACCAGGGCTACCAGACCCTCCACAGCTTCTTCCTCATCGGAACCGTCGGCGATGATGCGGATATCCGTGCCGCCCATAATACCGAGAGAAAGCACGCCCAACAGGCTCTTTGCGTTCACGCGGCGCTCTTCCTTCTCTACCCAAATAGAGGACTTGTACTCATTTGCCTTCTGAATAAAGAAAGTGGCGGGACGTGCATGCAGGCCAACCTGATTTTCCACCTTAACATCTTTCACGAACATAGTGATTACCTCGCTTAACTCAAATACACATTTTATGGATTCGGGTCGAAAGCCGTCTCGACCCCAGTACTTTATATATTATACCATTAAAGTCCGTTCGGTCAACGCCTTGAGGCAAACTTCGTCTGTATTGTTAATTAGGCACAAAATTTTTTCACTCCATTTGTGCAAAATTCACAGAATTTTATTTGCTTTCAGCGTTTCCAAAATCTTCTTGTCCGCTTTTGTCAAATCCGCTCGTTCCAAGAGATCCGGCCGCCGCTCCAAGGTGCGCTGCAAGGACTGCTGCCGCCGCCACTTGGCAATGTTGGCATGGTGCCCGGAAAGCAGCACCTCCGGTACCTCTCGGCCCCGCCACACCGGCGGTCGGGTGTACTGGGGGTACTCCAGCAGGCTGTTATAATGACTCTCCTCCTCAAAGCAGGCTGCGTCAGACAGCACACCGGGCAGCAGGCGGGTCACACTGTCCGCCAGTACCAGCGCCGGCAGCTCACCGCCGGTGAGCACATAGTCCCCTACGCTGATCTCCTCCGGCTGCAACTCCTCAATCACCCGCTCGTCAATGCCCTCATAATGGCCGCACAGCAGCACCAGGTGCTCCATACCTGCCAGTTCTTTGACCCGCTGCTGGGTCAGGGTCTTGCCCTGGGGGGTCAGATAAATCAAATGGTGGGGCACATCCCCCGCCCGCTGGCAAATCGCTTGGTAGCAGTCATATACCGGCTGGGTCTGCATCACCATACCCATACCGCCGCCGTAGGGTGTATCGTCCACATTTCTGTACTTATTCTCTGTATAGGCCCGAATATCCGTGGCTTCGATCTCCACTTTCCCGGCCTTGCGTGCCCGGCCCACAATGCTCTCGTCCAGCACGGCGCGGCACATGTCCGGGAACAGGGTCATAATATCAATCCGCATCAAAAAGTCCTTTCATGGGGCGGATCTTTACCACCCCGGCGGCTACATCTTTCTCCACCACCACATCGTCAATGGCCGGCACCAGTGTGTGTGCCTTGCCCTTCTGCACATCGTAAATATCGCAGGAGCCGTAGTTCTGCACATCGGCGATTGTGCCATACGCGGTGCCGGTGTCTGCATCTACCACCAGGCACCCCAACAGATCCTGAATATAGGTGCGCCCCTCCGGCAGCTTGCCGTCTGCTCGGTCGCCGTACAGCACCTTGCCCTTGATGGTCTCTGCCTGTTCAATAGAGGTGATCTCCGCAAAACGGATAATGGCCCCCTGCTTTTGAGGGCGCAGGGCTGTTACATGCAGCGGGTGCTGCCCCTCCGGATCCAAATACAACACCTGAAAGCGGCGCAAGTAGTCCAGATCGTCACACCACAGGGTGAGTTTCATCTCCCCGCGGACACCGTGGGTATTGTTTAGCAGTCCAACTTCCAAATACTGTTTCATAGCGGCTCCGTTTCTTTTTTTGTTGCACTTATTATATGCAAATGGCCGCCGATTGTCAAACCGGTACAAAAAGCGGCGCCACCGGGCACCGCTTTTGCTAATTTTGTTTGCACTTCTCTTTTTTTGGTTTTTCTTCTGCTGTTTTTCCGGACAGCCGGCTTCTTTACAGTTGGATATCCTTGCTCAACTTGCCGTGGTGAATGGCATTGCCAATGTTGACAGGCGACAGATACACCTTGATCCGCTTGGCCGCTGCGTGCAGCGGATCCCGGTCAAAGGGCACGTCGCTCAGGCTCTTCACACGAATACTCTCCGCCAGTTCGCGCAGGGTGCAGTCCGGGTCTGCCGCCAGAGTCACCGTATGGCTTTGACCGGGCAGCAGATCAAAATAGTTGTCGCTAAAGGGTAACGAAGTGCGGCTGCTCTCCAAATGCACCAGCCGGGCAAACCGGTCGGTGGTCACCGTCAGGCACAGTTGGTCTTTTTGGATCTCCACCTTGGTGTGCAACTTGGCGCCGGGCAGCTGCAAGCGCTTTTCCTGGTCGAAAAGTACCGTCTTTTGTTGCAGGCAGGCGCCGTTTTGCACCAGCCGCACCGCCAAACCGGTGCGGCGCAGATCGTACTTTTTGCGCAGGGGCGCCATTTCCCGGGAAAAGGCCACCGCATTCTCCACCGGCGGCAACAACAGCTTCTTTTTCTCTTTCTCCAGCGTGCCGGTAACAAAGTCGAACAGTTCGTACTCCACCGTCACCGTCTGGCGAGCGTTCAGGTCGTTGAGCACATACACATCAAACCGTTCCTTGCTGTCCTCTACCGACACGGACAGAGGCGCGTTAAACCGCCGTGCGCCGTATTGCAGTGCCTTGTAATTGCCGTAGTAGTCCAAACTGGACCAGGAGCACACACCCCAACAGTCGTTAAACTGCCAGTACATAGCCCCGTTGCACTGCCCCTTGTGGCGGCGCCAGTGCTCGGTGGCGTCTGCAATGCAGGTATCCTGGGTCACCTGGGACAGATAGATATAATCCCAAAACCGCCGGGGCAAATGGAAACGAGAAGCAATATAATACACCATCTTGTCGTTGCCGCTGGCGCACTTTTGGTGCAGGTTAAATACCGGGCTGTTCAGGGCGTAATCCCCGGGCTTTGCGTACTGGCGAATGGCCTTGGCATCCGGCAGGCTCTCAAAGCCGAATTCGCTGCAAAAGCGGGTCATTCGTTTGCGGTAATACTGCATAGGCTGCAAGCCGTGCCACACGCCCCACAGGTGGGTGTCGCCTACATTGTCGCTGTAAACGCCCTCATTATGGGCAATGCCCACCGGCGAACCGGGGGTGTAGGGCGTGTCCGGATCCTCCGCCCGAATTTCCGGCTCCAGGATCTCATAAAAGAATTTTTCTGTCCACTGCACATACTTTTGCATGTGCACCCAGGCCATGTGCATATCCTCGATCTCGTTATTACCGCACCACACCGCCAAGCTGGGGTGGTGGCACAGCCGCTGCACCTGGGCGTGCACCTCGGTCTTTACATTCTCCAGGAATTCCGGCAGGAAGAAGGGGTACGCCTGGCAGGCAAAGCCAAAGTCTTGCCACACCAGGAGCCCCCGCCGGTCGCAGGCGTCATAAAATGCGTCGGATGCATAGTAACCGCCGCCCCACACCCGCAGCATATTCAGGTTGGCAAACTGTGCAGCATCCAGCAGTGCCTCTAACTTTTTGTCATCAAAGCGGGTAATAAAGCTGTCCGGCGGGATCAAATTGGAGCCTTTGATAAACAGGGGCACGCCGTTTAACCGGAACTGGAAGTTCATACCGTATGGATCCCGCTCCCGGTTCAATTCAATGGTACGCAGACCCACACGCTTTTCCGCCCGGTCCAGTTCTTTCTCTTTCGCCGTCAGCACCGCCGATACCGTGTACAGGGGCTGGCGGTCCTTGCCGGACAGTTCCCGGGTCCACCACAGCTCCGGCTTCTCAATTTTGAACACAGCCTCGGTGCCTTTTTCCGTCAGCACCGTGCCGTCCGGGCAGGTCACCTGCAAGGTGCAGGTACAGTCACCGTACTGCTCCACTTGGGCCTTGGCGGTAATCACCGCCCCATCGCCTTGCAACTGCTGGCGCACGGAAAGCTGCGCCACCCGTGCCGTATCCACAAAATCCAGCCCGATTTCCTCGGTAATACCGCTCACCGGCAGCACCGGACCCCAATCCCAGCCGAAGTGGCACTGGGGCTTACGAATATGAACAATGCCGTTCTGCCCGTTGGAGTTCATAGGGGTCATACACTTTTTGTATGCCGCGCTCACATACTCCACCGGTGAATAAAAGCGAATGGTCAGGGTGTTCTCCCCTACCTGCAAGCGCTCTTTGACCGGCACACGGTAAGGCACAAAGCAGTTTTTGCCTTGCAGCACCCGGTGACCGTTAAGCATCACATCACAGATGGTGTCCAGCATATCGCAGCGCAGGTACACCGCGTCCGCTTGTAATTCTTCCGCCGTTACGGTAAACTGCTTTTCGTATACCCAGTCGGCGTGGCCGACCCAGCCTACTTCTTTTTCGTTCATACCCACAAACGGGTCCGGGATCTTGCCGGCTGCCATCAGGTCTAAGAAATTGCAGCCCGGCACCTTGGCCGGCATCCAGTCGCCCTGATCCGCCCGGCGAAAACGCCAGTCCCCGGTTAATGTTTTATACATCGGTATTCCCCCTATAGGTCAAGTTTTGCTATTCCATTATACCTAAGCCTACCTGTAAAGTCAAAGCAGAAATACAGCGCCCGGCGTCGCAACAAGAAAAAAGCGCAATTGCCGCTACACTTTTGTGACCTACTGCGCCTTGGCGGTGATTCGGGACCGGGTGCAAAGCGGCGCCGGCCAATTCCCGGAATACATTGCCGATTTTATCGTCCAGAACGGCAAAAACGAAACTTTACAGTATGGAATTCACAGCATAAAAAAAGGACCCGTGCCGATGCACAGGTCCTTTTTGTTTACGCTTTTGATCAGTCGATCTCCACCGCAATTTTCTCGTCGCAGCGGGTGGCGGCAGCGCGCATAACCACGCGAATGGCCTTTGCAATACGGCCCTGCTTGCCGATGACCCGACCCATATCACTCTCTGCAACATGCAGGTGATACACGATCACGCCCTCTTCGTCCGGCTGATCCACCTCTACCGTGACAGCGTCCGGCTGATCCACCAAACCACGGGTGATGGCTACCAATAGTTCTTCCAAGAAAACACCTCCATATTAGTTCTTGCAAATGGGCAAAGAACTAATTATAAAATGCCTTCCTTCTTCAGAATAGCCTTCACAGTGTCAGTGGGCTGTGCGCCGTTTGCGATCCACTTCTTTGCCTTCTCGCCGTCGATCTTCACCTCAGCGGGATCCACCATGGTGTTGTAAGTGCCGATCTCCTCAATGAAGCGACCGTTGCGGGGATATCTGGAATCCGCCACAACTACACGATAGAACGGTGCCTTCTTTGCGCCCATGCGGCGCAGTCTGATTTTTACTGCCATTTTTGTTACCTCCGTAAAAATAAATAATAATGAATTTATATAACCAAAATGCTTTTGGCAATAGATAAAGTTAGAACCCAAAGGGGTTAGAGCCGCCGTTTTTGCCCATCATACGCTGGGCCATCTCCGGGTTTTGGCTCATCATGCGGCGCATTTTCTTACTCATCTTGGGGCCGCCTTTGCCGCCGCCGAACTGTTTGACCATCTTTTGCATCTGCTTAAACTGAGACAGCAGCCGGTTCACATCCTCCACCTGCATACCGCAGCCGGCGGCGATACGCCGCTTTCTGGAAGGATTGATGATCTCCGGCTTGGTGCGCTCCTCCACGGTCATAGAGTAGATAATGGAGCGGAAGCGGTTAAACGCGCCCTCGTCAATGTCCTCGTCCTTAATCTTGGAGCCGATACCGGGCAGCATCTTAATGGTGTCACGCAGGGAGCCCATGCGCTCGATCTGGTCGAACTGATCCAAAAGATCGTTCAGATCAAACTTATTCTTCGCCAGCTTGCGTTCCAGCTCTGCCGCCTTTTTTCTCGTCCAGGCTCATCTCTGCCCGTTCAATGAGGGAGAGCACATCGCCCATACCCAAAATACGGGAGGCCATACGACTGGGGTGGAAAGTCTCCAGCTGGTCCAGCTTTTCGCCGGTGCCGATGAATTTAATCGGCTTGCCGGTCACGGCACGCACAGACAGCGCCGCACCGCCGCGGGTGTCACCGTCCAGCTTTGTCAGAATCACGCCGTCAATGCCTAATGCCTCGTTAAAGCTCTTGGCCACATTCACAGCGTCCTGACCGGTCATGGCGTCGATCACCAGCAAAATCTCGTGCGGGTGAACAGTGGAGCGAATGTTTTGCAGCTCCGCCATCAGCGCCTCGTCCACATGCAGACGACCGGCGGTATCCAGCAACACATAGTCGTTGCCGTGATCCCGCGCGTACTTTACTGCCTCGCCGGCAATGGTCACCGGGTTCTCCGTGCCCATTTCAAACACAGGCACATCCACCTGGGCGCCTACCACCTGCAATTGCTTAATGGCTGCGGGTCGATACACATCGCAGGCCACCAGCAAGGGTCGGTGCCCTTCTTTCTTCAACTTCTTTGCCAGTTTGGCAGAATGGGTGGTTTTACCGCTGCCCTGCAAGCCGCACATCATCACAACCGTCGGCGGGTGATTGGCAATGGCCAACCGGGACTCCGTGCCGCCCATCAACTCCGTTAACTCCTCGTTGACGATCTTGATGACCATTTGGCCGGGGGTCAGGGACTCCATCACATCCGCACCGATGGCACGCTGGGTCACCTTGGCGGTGAACTCCTTGGCCACCTTATAGTTGACATCCGCCTCCAGGAGCGCCATACGCACCTCGCGCATAGCTTCCTTTACATCGGACTCTGTAAGCTTGCCCTTGGCACGCAGCTTTTTAAATGAATTTTCCAGCCGTTCGCTGAGCCCTTCAAATGCCAAGTTCTACACTTCCGTTCTTTTTATCATTCGCAAAGATAAGCGGTTAGGGCCTTGATCCGGGCCACATTGTCGTTAATCTCCCGGGACAGTGTGTGCGACAGATTATACACATTAATGGCCTCGGCGCACTGCTCGATTTCTTCCAGTCCCTTCTTCAGGGTCTCGAACTTCTTAGCCAGACCCAAGCGACTCTCCATCTCAAACAGCTGGTTCTCCGCCCGCTTGATGGCGTCGCGCACGCCCTGACGGGTAATGCCCTCATTCTCTGCGATCTCAGAAAGCGAAAGGTCCTCGTCATAGTAATACACCAAAAAATCGTGCTGCTTTTGGGTCAACATTTCGCCGTAAAAATCCAGCAAAAAAGAAACTTCCAAATTCTTGGCCAAGGACGCCCTCCCCTTTCTTAGTCTCTTTCGCTGTAAAGTGAAAGCTCTTTACAGCAAGGGGTATTATACTAAAACCGGGCCGCCTTGTCAACCGCTCTCTGCATATTTTTTGCAACAAAATTTACGAAAAAAGCGCTTGACACAAGCTATGGTGCACCGCAAAAGCGCCACCCCACCGGATAGTGGTGCGCGCCGACAAAGCAAAGAACACGATTTGTTTACAAAATCGATACAAATCATTGACAACCTATCGCCTAATACATTATAATAGTCAAAGTCCAAAAAACACGGAGGTACTGTACATGAATCCATTGCATGAATTTGCAGCGCTGTTCTCCAACTTCGGCAACATTGATCCCCGTATGATCGTGATGTGGGTGGTTGGCGGCGTGCTGGTCTACCTTGCCATTAAGAAGGAAATGGAACCCACCCTGCTGCTGCCCATGGGCTTCGGCACCATTTTGGTGAATCTGCCCCTCAGCGGCGCCATTACCCAAGCCGGGGCGGAGGAAGGCCCCATATCCGTACTGTTTGATGCAGGCATTGCCAACGAGCTGTTCCCGCTGCTGCTGTTTATCGGTATCGGCGCCATGATCGACTTTGGCCCGCTGCTGAAGAACCCGTGGCTGATGCTCTTCGGTGCAGCCGCCCAGTTCGGTATTTTCTTCACTTTCTTTGTGGCCGGCTTCTTCTTTGATATTAACGACGCCGCGTCCATCGCCATTATCGGCGCTGCCGACGGCCCCACTTCCATCTTTGTGGCCAATACACTGCATTCCAAGTATCTGGGCGCCATTATGGTGGCTGCGTACTCTTATATGGCGCTGGTACCCATTATCCAGCCGCCGGTGATCAAGGCTGTAACTTCCAAGAAAGAGCGCCTGATCCGTATGAAATACCATGCAGGCGATGTAAGCAAGACCACCAAGATTGTGTTCCCCATCGTGGTAACTGCCGTTGCCGGTTTGGTGGCACCTAAATCCGTTGCACTGGTAGGCTTCCTGATGTTTGGTAACCTGATCCGCGAGTGCGGCGTGCTCAACCAGCTGTCTGAGACGGCGCAGAATGCCTTTGCCAACATTATTACAATCCTGCTGGGTCTGACCGTTGCTGCCAAAATGCACTATCAGGACTTTGTATCCTGGCAGACCCTGATGATCCTGGGCCTGGGTTTGGTTGCCTTCATCTTTGATACCGTAGGCGGCGTAGTGTTTGCCAAGTTCATCAATCTGTTCCTGCCCAAGGAGAAGAAAATCAACCCCATGATCGGTGCAGCCGGTATCTCCGCATTCCCCATGAGCGGGCGTGTGGTCAACCAAATGGGCCTGAAAGAGGACCCGCAGAACTTCCTGTTGATGTACTCCATCAGCGTCAATGTTTCCGGCCAGATCGCCTCCGTTATTGCCGGCGGCCTGATCCTGACCCTGGTATCGTAAGGAGGATATGATATGCAGACTTTATTTGCTTCTCTGCTGGCTGTGGTTACCATGGCCATCAACGCCCAGTCCTGGAAAACCACCCTGCCGGATATGCTCTTCGGTATGATCGGCATCTTTATCGTGATCGGCGTGATCATTCTTGTCACCTATGGGCTGAACAAAGCCTTTTCCAAAAAGAAGAAGGACGACAAGGACGAGAAATAAAAACAGAATTAAACCCAAAGGCGCTCGGCAAGTCCGAGCGCTTTTTCTGTACAAAAAACAGGGTTGCAAAATGCGACGGTCTATTGTATAATATAGGCAAATTCAAACGCTATGACGAAGAAAAGTAGCGCTCCCCCTGCTGTTTAGAGAGTTGCGGTCCCGGCTGAAAACCGCAGCACAGCAGCCTGCGTGAAGTTCCCTTCCGAGCGGTTTTGCTGAACCACAGTAGGCAAGAACGGTGTGAGCACCGTTATCAGGCTCAAAGAGTGTTTGCTCCGATTGGCACTTGCCAACTTGCAAAAAACAGGGTGGTACCGCAGGTAATTCCGACTTGTCCCTATACGAACGGGGCAAGTCGTTTTTTATTTGCACACTGCCGCGAGCAATACAGAATGAAAGAAAGGATACGAAGATGAAAGCACAACTGGAACAAATTCGCCGGGCCGCCAAAGAAGCGCTGGCCTCCTTTGACAGCGCCGAACAGCTGGAAAAAGCCCGTATTCAGTACTTGGGCAAAAAGGGCGAGCTGACCGCTATTTTGAAGCAGATGGGCAAGCTGTCTGCCGAGGAGCGCCCGGTGATCGGCCAACTGGCAAACGAAATTCGCAAGGACATTGAGGACACCATCGCCAACAAGTCCGCAGAGATCAAGAAGGCAGCTCAGGAGAAGCGGCTGGCTGAGGAAACCCTGGATGTGACCATGCCCGGCACCCTGCCGCAGATCGGCTACAAGCACCCGCTGTCCATCGTTCTGGACGAAATCAAGGACATCTTTATGGGCATGGGCTTTGACATTGCCGAGGGTCCGGAGGTGGAGTACGACTACTACAACTTTGAGGCACTGAACATCCCCAAAGACCACCCGGCCCGGGATACCCAGGACACCTTTTATATCAATGACAACATCGTACTGCGAACCCAAACTTCTCCGGTACAGATCCGTGTAATGGAAAAAACGCAGCCCCCCATTCGAATCATTGCCCCGGGCCGTGTATTCCGCTCCGACGCGGTAGATGCCACCCACTCCCCCCTGTTCCACCAAATCGAGGGCTTAGTGGTAGACAAGGGCATTACCATGGCAGACCTGAAAGGCACGCTGGAGACCTTTGCCAAGCGGCTGTATGGCGAGGATACAAAAATCCGCCTGCGTCCCCACCACTTCCCCTTTACGGAGCCCAGCTGCGAAATTGATGTAAGCTGCTTTAAGTGCGGCGGCAAGGGCTGTCCCTTCTGCAAGGGCGAAGGCTGGGTCGAGATCCTCGGCGGCGGCATGGTGCACCCCAAGGTGTTGAAAAACGGCGGCGTAGACCCGGATGTATACAGCGGCTTTGCCTTTGGCGTAGGCCTGGAGCGGCTGGTGCTGTTCCGCTTTAATATTGACGACATGCGTTTGCTGTATGAGAACGATATGCGTTTTCTGTCCCAGTTTTAAGGAGGTGCAAATATGATTTTATCCAGAAAATGGGCCAACGATTATGTGGACCTAACTGATATTGACAACAAGACCTTTTGCGACGAAATGACCCTGTCCGGCTCCAAGGTGGAGGGGTATGAAGTGGAAGGCAGCGACATTGAGAATGTAGTTGTGGGCCAGGTGCTTTCTATGGAGAAACACCCGGATTCCGACCACCTGTGGGTGTGTCAAGTGTCCGTAGGCGACGATCAGCCGCTGCAAATCGTCACCGGCGCCCAAAACTTAAAGCCCATGGACATTGTGCCGGTGGCACTGGTGGGTGCTACGGTGATCAACCGCAAAGACCATAAGTTAGAAAAAATCAAAAAGGGCAAGCTGCGCGGGGTTGCTTCTGCCGGTATGCTGTGCTCCTTTGACGAACTGGGTTTGACCCAAAACGACTTCCCTTACGCCTGCGCCGACGGTATTTTTGTACTGGGGACGACTGCGACAAGACCCTGGGCATGGATATTCACACAGCCATCGGCTATGACGACACCTGCGTTGAGTTTGAGATCACCTCCAACCGGTGCGACTGCCTGTCCGTAACCGGTTTGGCCCGTGAGGCAGCGGCCACCTTTGACCGGCCTTTCACCTTGCCGGAGCCGGAAGTGAAGCCCGGCCACGGCAATGTAAACGACCTGCTGCAAGTGCATATTGAAGACGGCGAAAAGTGCTACCGTTACACTGGCGCCATAGTAGAAAATGTGCGGGTTAAGGAGTCCCCCCGCTGGCTGCGGGAGCGACTGCGTGCCTGCGGCGTGCGCCCCATCAGCAACATTGTAGATATTACCAACTATGTGATGCTGGAGTACGGCCAGCCCATGCACGCCTTTGACCTGCGTTACCTGGTGGGCAACACAGTGAATGTGCGTAACGCCAAGGCCGGCGAGACCATCACCACCCTGGACGGCGAGACCCGGGAGCTGACGGAGAATATGCTGGTGATTGCCGATACGGAGAAGCCTGTGGCCGTTGCCGGCGTAATGGGCGGCGAATACAGCGGTATTATGGACGACACCACCACCATCGTATTTGAGTCCGCCTGCTTTAACGGCACCTGCGTGCGCCGCACCGCCAAGGCGCTGGGTATGCGTACCGAGGCCTCTGCCCGGTACGAGAAAGAGCTGGATCCCAACCAAACCATGCGCGCCTTAAAGCGTGCCCTTCAACTGGTACAGTTGCTGGACGCCGGCGATGTGGTAGACGGTGTGGTGGACTGCTACAAGAAAGTCAAAGAGCAGGTCACCGTGGACTGGGACTACCAGTGGATCAATCGGTTCATCGGCTTTGATCTCAGCGAGCAGCAGATGATCGATATTTTGAAGAAGATCGACTTTGATGTGCGCGACGGCAAGGTCTATGCTCCCACATTTCGCAACGATATTGAGCACCTGGCAGACCTGGCGGAAGAAGTGGCCCGGTTCTACGGCTTCCACAACATTCCCAACCACATGCTGCAAGGCGCTGCCAACGGCAAGCTGACCCACCGCCAGTCCTTTGAACGCAAGCTGGGCAACACGCTGCTGGCCTGCGGCTGCACCGAGGTATCCACCTTTAGTTTTATCAGCCCCAAAGCTTATGACAAGATCTGTCTGCCCCCGGACAGCGAACTGCGCAACTCCATTGTAATCCTGAACCCCCTGGGCGAGGACACCAGCATTATGCGCACCACCATCCTGCCCTCTATGCTGGATGTGCTGTCCTTTAACTACAACCACAAGACGGAGGCCGCTTGTATGTACGAGATGGGCACCGTTTACACCCCCACCACCCCGGACAACCTGCCTATCGAGAGCCAAAAGGTCACCATCGGTATGTACGGCAACGGCGCAGACTTCTTTGCGCTGAAAGGCATTGTGGAGAAGCTGCTGGACTGCCTGCATGTGGATCACTACGATGTGGAGCCGGTAAAAGATAACCCCACCTTCCACCCGGGCCGTACCGCCGCCTTCACCATGGACGGCAAGGTGCTGGCTACCCTGGGCGAAGTGCACCCCACCGTGGCAGAGAACTACGCCATTGGCACCCGGGTTTATCTGGCGGAGCTGGATGTGAACACCGCTTATGAGAACGAAAGCGGCACCCGCACCCACAAGCCCCTGCCCAAGTACCCGGCCAGCAACCGTGACCTGGCCTTTGTATGCGACAAGGAGATCCCGGTGCTGAAGTTACAGCGCGCCATCGGCGAGGCCGTAGGCAAGACCCTGGAGAGCGTCAAGCTCTTTGATGTGTATCAGGGTGAGCAGATTGAAAAGGGCAAAAAGAGCGTGGCGTTTAACATTCGTATGCGCGCGCATGACCGCACCCTTACCGATGATGAAGCCGACGCTGCCATGAAGCGGGTGGTCAAAGCCCTGGACAAAATGGGCATCAGCCTGCGGAGTTGACCGAAAAAACGGACAACTGCCCGGTAATTTGACCGGAATATTGGAATTTTTGCATTTTAATATTGTAATTATTTCAAAAAATGTATATAATGATGTGTACGGAGGTGACTTTACCGTGACAGATAAGACCATGACATTTAGAATCGGTGATGAAAAAGAGGATGTTATGAAGGATACCTTAACCCAGGTGTTTGACGCCCTGCGGGAAAAGGGGTACAATCCCATTAACCAGATCGTAGGCTATCTGCTGTCTGAGGATCCCACCTACATCACCACCCACAACAATGCCCGCAGCCTGATCCGCCGGATCGACCGGGACGAGTTGTTGGCCGCTATGGTAAAGTCCTACTTAGATTAAAATGAAGGAGGCGTTCCCTTGGCGAAGAAAGGCGAATTTTTGGAATACAAAGGCAGACCGCTGGTACGCTGCGGCAACACCATTTACTACGGCAGTATGGCCGACCCGTTCGTTGTGTGCCTGAAGGTACAGAGCGAGAAGAAGCAGGGCGACCAAACCATTGCCGACAAAGTGATCATTCAGCTGCTGAATACGGACGAGCAGATCTCGCCCAAAGAGCAGGTGGTCAAAAAGAGCGAAAAGACCGGCCTGTTCAACGCGCTGGATCTGGGTGCTGTTTGGCTGGAAAGAGCCTTAAAGAAAAACGCGTAATCCCAAGTAACCAAAAGAACCGAGTGCAGTTTGCACTCGGTTTTCTTTATTGCCTGTTTCCGACGGCCTGCCCTTATTGCGGATTGCACAAGGGCGAGGGCGTTTTTTTATGCAATATGTGAATTGACTTCACCGGATCGACAACTTATAATTAAGATAAGGGTAATTTTACGCATTTTTGCAACGGAAGGGGCAACTGGATATGAAGAAGAATTTACGCAGCCTATTGTGCGGTTTGCTGGCACTGGTGCTGGTGTGTTCCTGCGCCGGCGCGGCTTTCGCCAAGGACAACGGGGCCACACCGGTAATCTCTGTGCACGGCATGGGCGGCTCCGGCCTGTACCTTAACCCGGGCACGGAGGATGAGCAGCAAGTGGGCGTGTTTGACGCCAAAAGTCTGCTCAGCCGCGGCGGACTCATCCAAAATGTGCTGGCTGCCGTCGGCGGCAAGCAAACGGACCCGAACACCGTCATTGACCAAATCGCCGATCTGATGAGCGACTACCGCAACATCGCCTGCGATGAGGACGGCAACAGTATTTACAACGTAGGCATCGCCAACTACTGGACCGACAGTCTGAAAAACCACCCGGGCTACCTGTCCGGCACCAGCAACGAGCCGGCCATTTGTCGCCAAGTGGCGCAGAATATCGGCGCAGACAAAGTGTATGCCTTTAACTACGATTGGCGACTGGACGCCTGCGAAACGGCTGCCAAGCTGGCAGACTTTGTGAGTCAGGTTAAAGCCAAAACCGGTAAAAAGCAAGTGACCCTAATCGGCAGTTCAGAGGGCACGGTGATCCTCAGCGCCTACATAGATCAGTACGGCGATCGGGGTGACATCCGCCGTCTGGTGATGATCAACGGGGCACTCACCGGCGTGTCCGTCACCAAGCTGTTTTGCCAGGATCTGCTGTTTGACGCGGATGTGGTCAAGAAATACTTGGACCGAGTGACCACCTCTTACCATAACCCGGACTTTGACTTTAGCCAGCTGAACCGGCTGGCAAACAGCCTGAATGTGGGCTACCTGTGCGACTTTTTGACCCAAGTAGCAGAGGACCCTGCACTGGTGGAGCGTGTGTATAACGAGATCTTTTACCCGGTGTTCGGCTGCATTCCCATGCTGTGGGAGTTTATCCCCTATGATGATTTTGACGACAGCGTGGATGCCATGACCGCCATTGGCTTTTTAGACCAAAGCAGCGGCCTGTATAAGAAGATCACCCGCTATCATAAGGTGCAAAAGCGCCTGCCCGGCAATCTGAAAGCCATGCAAAAGGCCGGCACCGATGTGGTGATCGTAGCCAACTACGGCCTGCCCAATATTCCCATCAACTCTGCGTATGCCAATCAGACAGATATTCTCATTGACACCAAATACGCTTCCGTGGGAGCCACCACGGCGGACTACGGCAAGACCTTGAAGCGCACCGGCGCCCATGTGTCGCCGGACCGTATTGTGGACGCCGCCACCTGTTTGCTCCCCAACAACACCTGGTTCTTTAAGGGCGTGGCCCATGTGAACTTCTGGTACGACAGCCAAGCCACCAAATTCTTGGCAGGACTGATCACCAACCCGAAGAAAAAGCAGTCTGTTCAAACAGTAAAAGCCGCCACCGGCAACGGCCAGTTTGTCAATACGGACGAGAAGCAAAACATTGTACCCTTTAGCGCCGGCAAGAGCACAAACAGCAGCGGTACAAAGAACACCAATCCCAAGAACACCGCGACCGCAGCTGTTAAGTCCCCTGCCACCGGCGCCCATTGGAGCCTGGCAGTGGGCGGCTCCGGTCTGGCCGCCTCCGGCTTGCTCTTTGCCCTGTACGCTCTGTTTGCCAAAAAAGAAGAACGACAGCAGCCACAAAATAATATCTATATTTTAAACCAGCGCCCCCTTGCATAAGCAAGGGGGCATTTTTTTCCAAAAACAAAAAAATCTCAAAGTACAGTATCACACCGCCGGCGAATCATATCCGTCCCAACGCCCAATATTTTGCAAATCATATTCCAAAAGCAACGGCTCCCCTTGCAGTAAGGAGAGCCGTATTTTTCGTAGTGAACTGTGATTTACTTTTCGTCTGCGCCGAAGGCGAAGATCTGGCCGGTGTACACATTGAACTGCATGGTACAGGGGCGGTCGCTCTGGGTATACCGCACAGTGAGCACATCGCCCTCCTGGCTCACATCCGTTAAAGTGGCGGTATCGGCCAGGGTATCGGCAAACAGGCTGGCCTGCTCCGGCTTATAGGTGCTCACATCGTCCGAGGTGAAGAGCACGCCACCAAACAGCTGAATAAACTTAGCCAGCAGCGCCTGCTGCTCCGGGGTAAAGCTGATATTGTTGCGCCGTAGCAAGAACACATCCGGGTCGTTCAAAAATGCCCGACCGTTCAGCCCCCGGCGATACACGCTGTTGAGCACCGCATTGGGTGTAGACACATCCTCCCGGTGCATTTGGCGGCGCCGGGCAGAATGGGGCCAACTGAGGGCCATATCCGCACCAATGCGCATATAGTCCGCCACGCCAAAGCTGGGCAGCATCGGTGCGCCGCAAGCCAGCAGCAGCTTATCCTCGCCCACGCACTCCCGCAGCAGTTCCATGGCGTCATACGCCACCTGGCCGCGGGTCTTGCCGTACAAGGGCTTAACGGAAGCGGCATACAAAAAGTCCAGCTTCACCATATCAAAGCCCCAGGTATGCAGCACCGTTTGAAACACCTGCTTAATATACGCCCGGGCTTCCTTATGATAAATATCCAGGGCATAAAAGCCACCCCAGTTGGCGCCCACCATCAAGGGGCTGCCCTTTTTGTCTGCCACCAGCCAGCCCGGGTGCTTCTTTGCCAAATAGGCATTCTTTTGCACCGCAAACGGCGCCAGCCACAGCCCGGCTTTCAGCCCGCGCTGATGAACCGCATCGGCCACCCGGCGCATACCGAAGGGAAACTTCTTGCTGTCCACAGACAGCCAGTCGCCCACGGCGGTCTGGTAGCCGTCGTCCACCTGGAAGGTATTGACCCCGGCGCAGGGGGCAATGGCCCGCAGATCGTGCATGATGATATTGTGATTGATATTGCTGTAATAGTTGTACCAGGAGGTATAGCCCCGCAGCTTTTCCGTTTGGCGGGGGCGTACGCCCAAGGCGGCAAAGTAGCCGTCAAATACCGCGTCATAATGCCCCTGCTGCATATAGAGATCCAGCACCGGATAATCCTCCGTGAGCATCAGCCCCTCCAGATCCTTCGACACAGCCAGCACATTGCGGTTCATATCCGCCGTAATAACGGTAAAGCCGGTGCGGTCCGTCAGGGAGCCGATAAAGTCCAGCATGTCGCCGGTGCGCACATAGGCAAAGCCGTGAGAATGGAACACGCCCACCTGCTTTTTCTCCGGTACAAAGGTATAATCGCCGGTATACTGCATACCCAAGTGGCGGCCGATGGGCGATTTGCCAACGGTGCCCAGCCCGGGCATGCGCTCCGTGGGGCCGAATTCCCGGCTGTCCGTCCAGGACTGAAAGCCGTTGGCCATAAAGCGACTGGCCGGGGTAAACAGGAACGGCAGCTCCAGAATAAAGCTGCGCACCTGTATGGGCGCGGTGGGGTGCAAAGTCACTTGCAAGCGGTGATCGCTCTCCCGCACCTGCAAAAGCAGGTCCTCGTTACTGCCGGTGGCCGTCTTTACGGTGCTGCCCAGCTTGTAATCAATGTGGTAGGAAAAGGTCATGGGGCGGTTCTCTCCAATCATTATTTTTTGAATTGCAGTGCGCAGCGCAGGGTCAAGGTCTGCATTTTCGGCAGCTTATACTGAGGCTTTAAGGTAGCCACAGCAGGCACATCGCCGCCAACACCCTGCTGGCCGCCGTCAATATTCACCGTCAGGTAATCATGGCGGGGCAGGTCGCAGGAATGCTTAGCTGCGTCCAGTTCCTCCAAGGTGTAGGGGTGCACACTAGCCTCGAAAGCACGACCCACAGCGTCTACCCGCAGCTTCACATCGCTGCCCACTTCCAGCCAGCGCACATCGCAGCGATTGCCGTTTTCCTGCGGATACAGGTAGTCGTGGATAAAGTCCTCGGCGCTCTTAAAGTGATACACGCCCAGGTACGCGCCGGTCTTGCGGTCGCAATAATTCTCGTGGGGGCCTTTACCGTAATAGGTCACGCCGTCCTCCCCGGACATCAGCTGGAAGGTAATGCCGTAACGGGGCAGATCCATGGGTACAATATTGCGACAGGTCTGGGTCACCAGTACCCGGCCGGACGGCAGCACCACATAGGTGGTCTCTACCTGATCCAGGTAGCGGCACAGCCAGCGCACGGTGATCTTCACCGCATCTTTGCCTTGCGTGGCTGTTACCTCCAGCGGGATCATGGCCTTGCCGGCGTTCTTAAAGGCATTCAGCCCGATCAGGGTGCGCACAAAGTCAAAGGGAATTTGGGCAATGCGCTCATTGTCAATATTGGCACGACCAAAGCAGGGGCGCACGCCGCTGCGCAGGCACTCCCGACCGTCCAGTTCATAAGAGCTCAGCTCGCCGGTTTTCTTGGATACAGCCAGACTGAAATGAGCGCCGCTGACCACATAGGCGTCTGCCCGCTTGCACAGGCTGATTGCTGCGGGCGTCTCCTTCTTCACAGAGAAATCGTACTGTCCCAGCACAAACTGCTCTCTGGCCATCAGGTGACCGGCAGGCAGGTGCATGGCGTCCGCCTTCAGAATTAAATAAGCGTCCAGCAGCTGCTCGCTCTTGGTATTTAGGTCAAAGGGAATATCAATCTTCACCTTCTCCAAATGGCCCGCTGCCGGCAGGTCCATGGTCTTCTCTTGCAGCACACCGCTCTCATCGGACAAGGTCAGCCGCAGGGCAAAGGCGCTCAAAGGTGTAAACATAAATCGATTGACAATCTGCAAGGTGTTACCCACCCGGGAAAAGTCCACCTGCTGGTAGCACTTAACCACCTCATAATAATGAGGGTTGGGTGAACGGTCGCCGCGGAACACACCGTTAAAGGCAAAGTTGCCGTCGTTGGGCTTGTCGCCAAAGTCGCCGCCGTAGTTCCACTTGTCCTTGCCATCCTTGGTCTTGGTACGAATGGCCTGGTCCGCAAAGTCCCAAATATAGCCGCCGGCCAGCCGGTCGTACTTCTTAAAATCATTCCAATAATCGGAGAAGTTACCCATGGAGTTGCCCATGGCGTGAGCATACTCGCACTCAATAAAGGGCTTATCCCGGTACATCTCCGGAGTCAGGCGATAGCCCATACCGCCGTTCCAAAGCGCGCGGCTGTGGATATGGGGTCTGTTCTCGCCGATTTCTTTCATCTCCGTCTGCACGGTATACATCTCGCTGAACAGATCGCTGGTTTCCAAATGGGCGTCCGGCTCATAGTGGAAGGGCCGGGTGCGGTCAATCTGCTGGGCAGCTCGCTTCATATCCGGGAACGCCTTGCCGTTGCCGCTTTCATTGCCCAAGGACCAGAAGAGAATACAGCTGTGGTTCTTAAAGGAATTGACCATATTGGTCATTCGATAGCAAGCACTGGGCACTCCACTGGGGATTGCTGGCAGGAATCTGCTGAGCCAGGCCGTGGGTCTCCAGGTTGTTCTCACTCATAACCAAAATGCCAATCTCGTCGCACAGCTCATAGAACCGGCGGGAATTGGGATAATGGCAGGTGCGCACATTGGTGATATTGCTGCGCTTAAGCAGCTCCAGGTCGGAGCGAATCATACGCTCCGGCACGGCGTGGCCGTAATCCGGGTGGAAATCATGGCGGTTCACACCGCAGATCTTCAGCGGCACACCATTCAGGAGAATGAACGGCCCACGCTTGGTGTCCGGATTATAACCGACGATCTTCACCTCTCTAAAGCCGTACTTATGGGTTCGCAGGTCCACCGGCTCCCCGGCCACCAGCAATGTGGTCTCTACCGTGTATAGGTACGGATCCTCGTGGCTCCACAGATGGGGCGCCTCCACGGTGCAGTCCGTATCTACCGTAACCCGGCAGCCATCCTCCAGCACCGGGCAGCGAGCCTCCATTTGGCCTACGGCTTTGCCGTCTGCGTCTAAAATACGCACCCGGTAAGCGGCGTCTGAGCAGTCCGTTCCCCGGCACTCCACAGCTACCTGCATACGGAAGTGAGCCGTCTTGTAGTCCTCTGCAAATTCGCTGTAAAAATAAGTATCCTGAATATAGGTCTTGGGCTTGAACACCAGGTTCACATCCCGGAAGATACCGGACAGCCGCCACATATCCTGATCCTCCAGGTAGCTGCCATCGCAAAACTGATGCACTGTCACCGCCAAGCGGTTCTTGCCCGGGTGCACAAAGCGGGTTACATCGTACTCCGTCTCGTCAAAAGTATCTTGAGAATAGCCCACAAAGGTGCCGTTCATATACACCTCGCCACAGGAGTTAATCCCACCGAAGTGCACGAACACATTATCCGCCAGCTCTTCTTCAGTCAAATCAAAATCCCGAATATACAGACCCTGCGGGTTCTTCTTGTCGTCAATATGGGGAATGTTAATTTTTGAGATCGGCGTGGGGTAATTGATATTGGTATAAATGGGGGTGCCATAGCCCTTGATCTGCCACTCGGAGGGCACCTCTAAATCGTCAAAGCTAAAGGGGTCGAATTCCGGGTTTTGATAGCCCTCTATCGTCTGATCGCTGCCGGGCAGAAATTTAAACTTCCAAATGCCATTCAGCAGCCGGCGCTTTTCTTCCCCGGTGCGGACATCCCTTGGAAAGCCGGCGGCACTGCGCCGCTCGGTGTTGACACTGAATGTGTCTATATCTTGCCAGATAGGTATATCTTTGTTCATACTGTTACTCCTTATGTTTAGAATCCCCGCCGCAGGCCAAAGGGCAAACTGCGGTCAATAACAGTATAACGGAAACGGCGGCACTTTTCAATGCAAAATCCGCAAATCGCCGGGATAATGGGCAAAAAAACAGCAGACCGTCGAGCCGCCGACCACTTGGGAGTGGGAAAGCGGCGGGCTGGTGCCCTATTCCCTGGCAAAGGCGCTGGTAAAAAGTGCAAACAAAGGCAGCAAGCAAGCTGAAAAACTGCACAAATAATAAAGAAAAGAGAGGGCGAATTTTTCACTCTCTCTGTTTTTATCCCCTGCCCTAGGGTTTACCTACGAGAAATGCGGGTGTATAATAGTGCCGGATGAAGTGAGGCAACTATGAAAGATACAAAAGTAAAATCGGATCAAAAACGAAACAGTGCCACCATGTTGATGACCGAGGGCAAAATCTGGAAACAGCTATTGGTGTTTGCCGTGCCGTTGATTCTGGGCAATCTGCTGCAACAGATGTACAACGCAGTGGACTCCATTATTGTAGGCAACTACGTAGGCAGCAATGCGCTGGCCGCCGTTGGCTCCAGCAATGCACTCATTAACCTGCTGATCGCCTTTGCCCAAGGGGCGTCCGTGGGCGCCGGCGTGGTGATCTCCCAGTTCTTAGGTGCAGGCGACACCAAGCGGGTGCACCGGGCAGTCCACACGGCAGCCACCATCGCCTTATTGCTAGGCGTAATGCTCACCGGGGCCGGCATCGCCCTAAGCCGGGTGCTGCTGGTGGCCATGGACACCCCAACCGCTGTACTGAACGACTCGGTGCTGTACCTGCGCATTTACGCCGGCGGTTTCTCTTTAATGTGGTGTACAATATGGCCACCGGTATTCTCAACGCTGCCGGCAATTCCCGCCGCCCGCTGCTGTACCTGGGCGCCGCTTCCGTGACCAACATTGTACTGGACTTGGTGCTTATTGAGGGGTGCAAAATGGGCGTAGCCGGTGCCGCTGTGGCTACCGATGTGAGCCAGCTGATCTCCTGCCTGCTGGCAGTAAGCTACCTGCTGCGGGTAAAGTCCGATTATAGAATCCGCGTGAAAAGCCTGTGCCTGGACGGCGATATGGCCAGGCGCATTGTCCGCGTGGGGCTGCCCACCGGCATACAAAATATGGTCATCAGCTTCTCCAATGTGCTGGTGCAAACCAGTGTTAACCACTACGGTGCTATGGCCATGGCCGGATTCACCGCCTACTTAAAGGTGGACGGCTTTAACATATTGCCGGTGCTGAGTATCAGCATGGCAGTGACCACCTTTGTGGGCCAAAACTACGGTGCAGGAAATCTAAAGCGGGTCAAAAGCGGAATGTGGACCGCCCTGCTGATGAGCACCGTTTATACCATACTGACCGGCGCGCTGCTGCTGGCGTTCTCCCACCCGGTGATGCGGCTGTTCACATCAGACAGCGCCGCCATTCATTACGGTGTATTGGCGATGAAATACTTTTGCCCCTACTATGTGTTGCTGGGAGCGCTGAATGTGCTGGCAGGCACTGTGCGTGGCACCGGCAAAAGCATACCGCCCATGCTCATTCTGCTGTTTTCCATGTGCATCTTCCGCATCATTTGGATCCAGCTGGCAGTACCCCATTATGACAACATCGACGGTGTGTTTATCCTCTACCCCATCTCCTGGATAATCGGCTTAGTGCTGATGGCACTGTACACCTGGAAAGGTCACTGGCTACACTACGGCAACGAAGAAGAGAGAGCAAAAGAAGCATAACATAAATACAAAACAGCGGTTGCAAGTTTATGCCTGCAACCGCTGTTTTTCGATTATCATTTGATTTTCAGTGCGCGGGTGGCGTTGAGCACTGCCAGCACCATCACGCCCACATCGGCAAAAATCGCCAGCCACATACCGGCAATACCCAGAGCGCCCAGCACCAGGCAAACAGCCTTCACCGCCAGGGCGAACACAATATTTTGCCATACGATCTGTAAGGTGTGGCGCGAGATCTTCATGGCCAGCGCAATCTTAGACGGATCATCGTCCATCAGCACCACATCTGCCGCTTCAATGGCAGCGTCCGAGCCGAGGGCGCCCATAGCAATCCCCACATCGGCGCGGGACAGCACCGGCGCGTCGTTAATCCCGTCACCTACAAAGGCCAGGTTCTCCTTGGGACCTTTCTCTGCCAGCAGCTTTTCCACCTGCGCCACCTTATCACCGGGCAACAACTCGCTTTCCACCCGATCCATACCGATCTCCGCAGCCACCCGATCTGCCGCAGCCTTGGCGTCACCGGTGAGCATGACGGTCATTTTTACGCCATTCTCCTTGAGCGCCGCCATCGCTGCCTTGGCAGTGGGCTTCACCACATCAGAAATGACAATGCAGCCGATATACTTGCCATCTGCCGCTACATACACGGTTGTGCCGTCTGTACGTTCACCGGGCAGGGCAGCGCCGATCTTTTCCATCAGCTTGGCGTTACCCACAGCTACCGGATGGCCGTCCACCAACGCCTGCACGCCGTGACCGGCGATCTCCTGAATGGCGCTGACCCGCTCCTCTTTCAGAGGCTGACCGTAAGCATCTTTCAAGCTTTGACTGATGGGGTGATGCGATCCACTCTCCGCATAGGCCGCCAGACCCAGCAGCACCTTTTTATCCACCCCCGGCGCCGGGTACACACCGGTCACCTGGAACACCCCTTTGGTCAGGGTGCCGGTTTTGTCACATACAATATATTTGGTGTCTGCCAGAGCTTCCAAATAGTTGGAACCTTTCACCAAAATCCCGTTTTTAGAAGCGCAGCCGATACCGCCGAAGAAGCTCAGCGGAATAGAGATCACCAGCGCGCAGGGGCAACTGATGACCAGAAAGGTCAGTGCTCTTGTGATCCACTCGGCCCACATAGCCGGATGACCTGCCAACAGGCGGATCAACGGCGGCAGCACTGCCAGCGCCAACGCGCTGTAACACACGGCGGGGGTATAGTATCGGGCGAACTTGGTGATAAAGTTCTCGGACTTGGACTTTTTCATGGCAGAATTCTCCACCAAATCCAAGATTTTAGACACGGTAGACTCGCCGAATGGCTTGGTGGTGCGCACCGTAATGCGCCCGCTCATATTGATGCAGCCACTAATCACATCGTCTCCCGGCTTGGCATCCCGTGGCACGCTCTCGCCGGTAAGCGCACCGGTATTCAGCGTTGTATTGCCCTCTACGATCACACCGTCAATGGGCACCTTTTCGCCGGGATCCACCACAATCTCTGTGCCCACTTCCACATCGTCCGGATCCACCTGTTCCAGTTTGCCGTCCACCATCAAATTGGCATAGTCCGGACGAATATCCATCAGGGCGGCAATGTTCTTACGGCTCTTGCCCACTGCCACACTCTGGAACAGCTCGCCGATCTGGTAAAACAGCATAACGGCCACGCCCTCTTTGAACTCTTGTAAGCAAAGGGCACCAACGGTGGCCACTGCCATTAAGAAATTCTCATCAAACACCTGGCGGTTTTTGATTCCCTTAAGCGCTTTCCAAAGAATATCGTAGCCGATCACAAGATACGGCACCAAATACAGAACGATCATAGTCCACTGTGGCAACAGGGCCAGCTTATCCAGCAGGATCACCCCTGCCAGCAGCACCAGCGCAACAATAATGCGCACCAGCACTTTCTTTTGCTTCTTGCTCATACCTTTCCCTCCCAAATGCAGGTTTACAAAAAGATCTCGCAATCACTCTCCACCCGCTTGCAATTTTTTCGGGCGGCTGCCATCACTGCATCCACATCCGCGCCTGCTTCAAATTCCACTTTCAACTTTAAGGTCATAAAGCTCAGGGCAGCGTTCTGCACACCGGGGGTCTTTTTTCACAGCGTCTTCCATCTTGGCAGCACAATTGGCACAATCCACGTCCACATTATAAGTCTTTTTCATAACCATTCTCCTATGCAAAATGTTTGTTTTGTTGTTTTGAACGGAGTTTCATATTCTCATCTGTTCATATATTATTATATTCAGTCGAATAGCGTATGTCAATAGATTTCTAAAAAAAGGCGCAAAAAATAGGCAGTGCACCACTTTTGCTCATCAACCGGGTACACTACCTGCAATGACGGTTCAAAACAGACAGAAAAAACCGCCCTGCCGAAACAGGACGGTTCAAGTTTATAATAGATTACATATCGGCAATGTTTGCCTGCACAATTTCCAGAATCCGATCCAGATCCTGAATATCCGCATCATTCAAGCCGGCATACAGGGTCTCGATCATTTCTTTCTCTTTGGCATGGAAATCAGCGATCACAGGCTTTGCTTTCTCGGTAAGGGCGATACAAACAGCGCGACGATCCTGCACATTACGCTCAACGGTCACATAGCCCTGCTGACGCAGATTCTCTACGCAGCGGCTGATCATACCCTTGGAGTACTCCGTATCAAAGCTCACATCGCGCACGGCCTGCGGGGTCTTGGATTGATCCAGGCACAGCAGGATCTCAACCATACATCTGGATACTTTTGCCTTTTTTTCGCCCATTACAGCCACAGCGGGTGCGGCCTCCAAGCCTACGGTCTCAGCCAGCTTCTGGCGCTTTTTGGAAACAGCTTTGGAGGTTTGAATGAACTTGCTGCCGAATGCAGTCATTTTTTTGCTCATAATGAAGTCCTTTCTGCTTCACCCTCTTCTCGCCTATAAATATACTATAAAACAAAATCCTTGTCAAGCAGGAAAGCAGAAAATCGTATGCATTTATCGATTATTTTACACTTTCGTCCTGATCATCCAATACGCGAGCGTTTTCGTCAATAATCGGCGCCGTACGATTCACTGCGTCCTCCACAGCGCGGCCCACCTTGCGCAGCTGCACATAGCCAACGGATTCCATCACTGCATACAGCAGCAGCGCTACGCCCAGCATTCTGGCCAGCGCCAGGGTGGTATGAAAAGGATTGACCATACACACGATCCCTAAAATGACGGACACCATCGTCAGCGCCAGATTGACGCCCCAGCCGGGCAGCAGCCGCATTTCCCGCCGCAGGGCGATCACCAGGCCAATGATCCCGCCGCAAAAGATAGATGCACCGAACAGGAATTCTACCAATGTGAGAATACTCTGGTACTTGGCGCAGACGATCACGCCGCACACCATGGAAATCAATCCCGCAGACAGCGCCACCGGGCCGGCAGTCTTGCGAAAATACTGCACCACCCCAACAGCGCCCATAATCAACAAAGCGCCGCCAAAGGCCAGACTGATATAGCGAATACTGGCTTCCGGAAAAATCAGCAGTGCCAGCCCGCACAACGTGGAAACAATGATACTGACAATGGAATAAGAACGGAATTTCTCAAACAATTCGCGCATCGTGATCCCTCCAATAGAAACGATTGCCCTAAACCTGGCACACCTCATTTATAGCACCAAACGGCCGCTTTGTCAAATCATAGACAAGCCGTCCTTTTTCAGTATGCCATCGGAGCCGAAAATCATACAAAACATCCCCCGGCGTACCGAGGGCTGCCCATATATGATATGTATTATAACTGACTGGCCTCCGCCTTGATCTTTTGTGCAATGTGCTCCGGGCACCGATCATAGCGGGCAAAGGCGGTGGTAAAGGAACCACGACCCTGGGTCATTTGGCGCATGGCGGTAGAGAAGGTAGACATCTCCGACTCCGGCACCTCCGCCAAGATTTCCTGGCTGCCGTCCCCGGAAGGGGTCATGCCCAGCACGCGCCCGCGGCGCTTGTTAATATCACCGATCACATCGCCCATAGCCTCATCGTTCACCGTTGCGGTCACTGTCAGGATCGGCTCCAGCAGCACCGGCATCGCCTTGGGAATGCCCTCTTTATAGGCCAGGGACGCAGCGGTCTTAAAGCTCATTTCGCTAGAGTCTACCGGGTGGTAAGAGCCGTCAAACAGCGTGGCCTTTACACCCACCATAGGATACCCGGCCAGCACACCCTTTTGCATACTCTCCCGCAGACCCTTTTCTACTGCCGGGAAGAAATTCTTGGGCACGGCGCCGCCTACCACACGCTCGGCGAACACCAGTTCTTCTGTATCATAAGGCTCAAATTCAATAAACACATCACCAAATTGGCCGTGGCCGCCGGACTGCTTCTTGTGCCGCCCTTGGGCAGAGACCTTCATAGTAATGGTCTCCCGGTACGCCACGCGCGGCTGCACCAATGTCGCCTCCACACCGAATTTGCTCTTCAGCCGGGCCATCGCCACATCCAGGTGCTGCTCGCCCAGACCGCTGAGGATCTGCTGATGGGTCTCGTTGTTGACGCCAAAGTGCAGGGACGGATCCTCCTCGCACAGACGGCTGAGACCGGAAGCCACTTTCTCCTCCTCGCCTTTCTTGGCCACTTCCACAGCCATGGCATAGGTTGCACTCGGAATATGCACACCGTCCAGGGTCACCACTTGCGCGGCGCTGCAAAGGGTATCGCCGGTGGCAAAGCCGCCCAGCTTGGTCACTGCACCAATATCCCCGGCGGACAGTTCGCTGATGTCCGTTTGCTTGGCGCCGAATACGCTTACCAACTTGCCCATGCGCTCCTCTTTGCCGGTGCGTGCGTTGTAAGCAGGGGTAGCGGCAGTGATTTTGCCGCTGATCACCTTAAAGTAAGACAGCTTGCCGATAAACGGATCCGCCACCGTCTTAAAGCAGACCGCAGCCAAGGGTCCGTTGGGGTCCGGGGTCAGCTCGATGGGCTCACCGTCAGCGTCTGCCGCATACTCGCTCTTCGGCGCAGGACAAACCTCTGCCAGGAAATCCAGCAACAGATCGCAGGCCGTCTCTGCCAAACCGCTCAGGGCAAACACCGGGATAATGGAGCCGTCCGCCACGCCGGCTTTCAGCCCGCGGATTTTCTCCTCCGGGGTCAACTCCTCGCCCTCAAAATATTTTTCCATCAGTTCTTCATCAGCAGAGGCCACAGCTTCCGTAAACACGGCCTGTACCGCCGCAAAGCGGGGAGCATCGTCCGGCTGGGCATCGCTCTCGGTGCGCTTGCCGTCTGCATACGCATAGGCCTTGCCGTCAATCATATTGTAATAGGCAGCCACCTTGCCGCCAGAGATGATGGGCACGACCACCGGGCAGGCCGCCGTGCCGAACTTGGCCACAATGCCGTTAAAGCTCTTGTAGAAATCCGCACGATCGTCATCCATTTTGGTAGTCACCAGCACCCGCGCCATACGGCGGGAGCCGGCGTTCTTAAATGCCTTTTCCGCACCCACAGCCAGTCCGCTGCGGGCAGACACCACGATCACCGCAGTCTCTGCGGCGCGCAGTCCCTCAAAGGCCCCTTGCTCAAAGTCAAACAAACCGGGGGTGTCAATAAAGTTCAACTTTTTGCTCTTATATTCAATGGAAGCCACGGCGCTGGCCATGCTGATGTGGCGCTTTTTCTCCTCGGCGTCAAAGTCAGTCACCGTGTTGCCGTCAGCCACTTTGCCGGCGCGCTCCGTCGCCCCTGCCAAATGCAGCATAGCCTCCAGCAGGGTGGTTTTGCCCTTGGAAGCGTGACCTGCAAGCGCAATGTTCCGAATTTGATCAGGTGCATAAGTTTTCATAAGTCCATCCCTCTTTAATAAGAATTGCTTTTGTGCATATTGTATAATATTTTTCAACATCCGTCAATGCTTTTTGCAGTCCTTTTACAAATAATTTGCAAAACTTCATCGCAAAGCACCCAAGTACCCCGTACAATATATGCACGCACCCCTACCGCAGAACCCCACCGACACCCCTAAAAAGCGAAATGGGCATAGAAATAGCCGGGCGGATAACTGCCCGGCCGTTTCGTTAGATTGGGTTGGTGGAAATGGGAATAATACGAACAATGTCGCCCACTTCGTTGCGAATGCCCACGGCAATTTGCACAAACAACAAATCGCCCTCTGACAAAGTCGCTTCAATGATTACATAATCGTCCGTTTCTACCAGATCTTTCGTATCTTCCACAATCATTTTCATTCCTCCTTTGTGTCGATTATGACACAAAGTGGATATAATTGTCAATGTTTTTTGTAAATTTAGTACACACCGTCCTATAAAGTTCACATTCTCATCAGTTTTATATAGCATCATCCCGCACTTTGTCGATTAGTTTTACTCAACTTTCGCGCCAAATGTAGCATGAACAGCGCAAGAGATTGCCCAACCCGATTATTTTTATCCCCTCAGTCGCAAAAATGCGACAGCTCCCCTTGATAAAAACAAGGGGAGCCGTATTGTGTATAATCAGCCTCCCTTGTGTAAAGGGAGGTGGCAACGCCGCAAGGCGTTGACGGAGGGATTGGCGGACGGCAATGACAAGAATATATTACTTCTTAGTGGTCACACTCTTTGCCTTACTCCACCCGGAATAGAGCTTTACGCTCTTGCCACCGATTTTAACGGTTTTATAGGTGCGTACCCGCACATAATACTTCTTCTTGGCGGACAGCTTGCTCACGGACTTAGAAGTCGTCTTATTTTTGCTGATCGTCACCGTCTTGGCGCTCTTAAATTTGCTGCTGGTACTATACTGCACCTGATAGCCCGTCGTTTGGGTCGCCTGCTTTTTCCAGGTCACCTTAAAGCCTTTCTTGGCAGCGGTGACTTTAGATACGCCGGTGCCCTTGGGATTAATATTATAGGTCATGGACTTATTGCCGCTGTAATTGCCCTTTAGGGTCACTTTTACGGTGTATTTGCCCACATTTTTAATGCCCTTGGGGTAGCTGATTTTGTAATCCGTACCGTTTTTCAGGGCCTTGCCCTTGCTGTCTTTCACGGTCACAGACGGTTTTTGCACCTTGCCGTTATAGGTGTACGCGGTCTTATTCAACTTAATATTAGATACTTTAGGTATCGCTTCTGTTTTGGTTGCTTTGCAGCTTTTGCAAGTATAGGTTTTTACGCCATTTGTAGTGAGCGATGCCTTTTTGGTTACGGTACCGCTATTCCATGTATGCGTATGTTTATTCTTCGTTTTAACAACTACCCAAGGACTGGTATCAGAATAACGACTATTGACCAACACTTTCAACTCATTTGGCTTACTATCATTATAAGTAAACTCAATACCAAATTTTCTACCGTCTGCCGTGCTGCACTCATAATAGCTCCAATAACCGTCTGGTTCCTTGCTCGCGGATCCACACCACATGCTGTAATTTTCAATATCATAGGTTTTTCCGTTGGAAAGATGTAAGCGATACACAACCGGATATTTTTCTATCACTTTCCCATCCCACGCTTTTAAACCTGCAATAAAGCCGCTATCTATATACTGGCTATTAAGCACTTCAATCGAATTAAATGTAACCGGATCATTCAGGCTAAAAGTAATGATCTTACCACAATACTGCAAAGTAACCGGCTGACTAACATCAATATTGTTCCGATCGTAATATTCTTCCATTCGAAATGAATCGTCTGGATAAACAACCTTCAAACAATTATAATTAAAATCACCTTGAATATACTGCTTACCAGGATCAATGTACTGATAGTCTTTTATAACTTCAAATTGATTTGAGGAACCGCCGCCATACGGGAAGTAATAAGTACGCCCTTTTTCCAAGTTAAAAGAAAAGCCCCCGGTAGGGTCTCCCTCATCCTCTGCAATACTGTCTATTTTATTAGAGTTCACCAAGTTATAGTCCTCGTCAAATATGTACATATAATCAGAATTCCAGTAATCCCCACCGGAATAATATGTACCGCTTTCGTTGGCAACAAAAGAATACAGCGTGGCGTGATCCCAATCATAATCACTACTATATAAGTCTTTGAAATTCTTTACCGCAGTCGCTTTGTCAACATAATATACATGATAAACATCGGTATCAATTTGAGTTGTTGAATTACAGAAAACGAACAACGCATTATCATCATTTGGCAGAAAGGCACAATCTCCTACGCGAACATGATCACCGGGTATATAAACGGTGGACAAACAATTATCTTGGAAAGCGCAATCGCCTATACTGACCAAATTGGTAGATAAAGTCAGACTTTTTAGTCCTGTGCATTCATAAAACGCCTGATTTTCAATCACTTTCACACTATTCGGCAAACGAATGCTCGATATCTTTGAACATTCTCCAAACGCCATTTCACCAATTGTCGTCAAACTCTCCGAAAATGCAATTTTTTCCAAAGCTGCACATTGATAAAAAGCATATTCACCAATTTCCGTCACACTGTCGGGCATATATATACTCTCCAAGTTTTCACAATTTTCGAAAGCGTAACTCGGAACAACTGTAAGCGCATTGGACAATACAACTTTTTTCAAATTCCTACATGCTTCAAAAACACCACTTCCCATTTCTGTTACTGTATCGGGTATGGTAATACTCTCCAGATTGTTACAATATGCAAACGCATAGCCACCCCCAATATTAACCAGGCCGTTCGGTAATGACACTTCTGTCAGCCTGCAAGCACGGAACACCTCATCTGCAACGACTCGTGTCGAATCTTTCACTTGATATTTTCCAGTCAAGTCTGCATTTACTGCTATTAACGCTGCACCCACATACAGGGCACCGTTATTCCAATTGCTTTGATTGTCATAATAAGCAGTATACTCAAATGCACCAATACCCACACTTTCTATATTGCTTGACATATCTATTTTGTTTAAGTTATCACAGTTGTAAAACACGTCTGCGCCAATATGTGTAACGCTGTCGGGAATTGTAATACTCGATAAATTACAGCAACCTTCGAACGCAGCATCAGCAATAACTGTCGTTCCATCTTTTATCTTGAACTCACCTTTAGCAGAATCCTCTTTTACGCAAACAAGGGCATGATTGATATAGAGCTGTCCGTCTTGCCAATTAGAATCAACGTTATAATATTTTGTACCTTTAAACGCATCGCGAGAAATGCTTACCACAGAATCTGGGATAACGATATTTTCTAAGTTTTCACACCCAAAAAACATCTCGTAGCCAATTTCGGTTATACCGTCCTTAATAACAAGAGACACAATACTGTCTGATGATGGAAAATCGCTGTCTGTACTATCAATCATACCGGCACCGCTGATTGTCAGCGTCTTTGTATTTTTATCAAATGCGTACGTCGCATTTTCGCCGCACTTACCGGTGATCGTTGTATCTGCGGCATACGCTGTTAAGTCCAATCCGGTCGTCACACTGCACAGCATAACGACTGACAGCAACATACTTACAATCTTTTTCATTTTTAATCCTCCCGTTATTAAAATGCTAAAATTGTTTTTGCAGATTGCACAATACTCATGGCTAAATGACTATTTTCTTGTGTGCGGATAAGTTCCAACTGTGCTATGTTATTGCATAAACCCGATACTTTACTTTGCCCATACCAAAGGATTTGATCTTTAGTGTATTTTTCTTCCAGACAGCGACAAGATGCACCTCTTGATCTACACGCACAAATCAGCAGATCAAATTGATGTAATCGCACTGATTCAAAGTTTTTATCGAGTGTTTTACGGTCATCGCCACCTGTAAAAATCACAATAATTTTACCGTGAATTTCCAATACAACTCGTGTGTCTATTTTATTGTCTGCTACATACTCAACAAGTTTGTGTGCGCCGCATTCATCTATTAAAATGCGAATCACTTGTTTTAGGGTGTTGGTTTTTCCAACATTACCACATCCCCTAAGGGCAATTACATTCATACATAAATCTCCTTCTTTATTTGCGTATTAACAACAGAAATAAAGTATTTCGCATATTGATCTCTCACCGATCTTTATCAATTTATTGTTTTTCATACCATAGCCAGTATAGAACAATATGTTTTAGTTGTCAATAGAACAGATTGTTCTAAGATATAATGGTTCCGGTGATGATATGAAATTTCAAAGAATCCGGGATCTGCGGGAGGACGCGGACCTGACCCAAAGCGAGATGGGCCGGGCGCTGCACCTGCCCCAACGCACATACGCCTATTACGAGAGCGGTCAGCGCACCGTGCCGCCGGAGGTACTCATTGCACTGGCGAACTTCTACGGGGTGAGTGTGGACTACATCTTAGGGCGCAAGGACGACAAAAATTAAGCCACGGTAACAAGGGGTAGTTGTTACTGTGGCTTTTGTTTTATCTATTTGCCCTTAATACGGCGCAGGGCGGTTTTTTCCAGTCGGCTGACCTGGGCCTGGCTGATGCCGATCTCACCGGCGACCTCCATTTGGGTCTTGCCCTCCATAAAGCGCTTATAGAGAATGTTGCGCTCCCGATCGTCCAGCTGCTTGATCTGATCCTTGATCATCATCTCGTCCACCCAGTCCGCGTCCGTATTGGCGTCGCCCACCTGGTCCATCACATAAATGGTGTCGCCCCCATCGGAATACACCGGCTCGTATAGGGACACCGGGTCCACAATGGCTTCCAGAGCCAGCACCACATCGGCGGTTTTCATACCCAGCTTGGCGGCGATCTCGTCCACCATTGGCTCTCGGCCATTGGCGGCCATCAACTGCTCCTTCACCTGCATGGCTTTATAGGCAGTATCCCGCATAGAGCGACTGACCCGCACCGGGTTATCGTCTCGCAAAAAGCGGCGCACCTCCCCTACGCACATGGGCACGGCGTAGGTGGAGAACTTTACATTCAACTCCGTATTAAAATGGTCAATGGCTTTGATCAGTCCAATGACCCCCACCTGGAACAGATCGTCCATACTTTCGCCCCGTCCGGAGAACCGCTGGATCACCGACAGCACCAGCCGCAGATTGCCGCAGATCAGGGCGTCCCGGGCCTGCTTGTCCCCGGCCTGGGCCTTGCGCAGCAGGTCCATTTTTTCTTTTTCTCCCAGCACTTTCAGCTCCGAGGTGTTGATCCCGCAGATTTCTACTTTACCGTATTGCACATGCGTCCGCCTTTCTATGATATGTACAATACGCTTATGAATAGTATGGACCGCTGGGTGCAAAAATATCAGGCAAAGCAAGATTTTTGTGTGGCGGGTGATCGGGTTGCAGTATCATGTGGGCGCTGCGCCAATCGTTTTATCCCCTCAGTCGCACAAACGCGACAGCTCCCCTTGAAAAAACAAGGGGAGCCGTTTTTACATTCTAATATTGTGTTTCTATCACGCCGGGTCCCGGCCGTCAAAAACGGCAAACACGGCATAATCGCTCAAACAATAAAAATCATTGTCATAGGTGGCAGACAGATAATTCATAAAGGCGCACACCTCCTGGGCGGTTTTTTCCGTAGCAAAAAGAAAATTGTCGTTCAGATCCTCGGCGTACTCCCGCAGCACCTGGCCGTTCAATTCTTCAAAGAATTCCGGGAACAACGCCTCCTCATACTCGGTAACGCCCACTCGGATTAGGCCGTCTGCCAATGGTGATACACTCAGATCCTGGGCGCACACATCGTAGCCCAAAAGCGCGCCGCCCAAAAGTCCCGCACTCTCGTGCTCGTCGTTAAAGGTGATCAACTCGCAATCCGCGCCTCGGCTACCAAGCAGATCCACCATCTGCCGGGCAGCGCAGGCCGCCGCCACAGTACACCGGATCTCCTGGCTTTCATCGTCCACAAAATTCTCCAAAAAATCCGTGACCCGGCCGCCAATCTTGGCGTCCGTCATATAATCTGCCAACTGGTTGGAGCGGCAAACGCCCCGATACCCATCCGGCTGCAAATCGCAAATGGCAAGTCCCTTCAACAAAAATCCCTTCTTTGTGTTAAATGTGCAAAACGGTCTTGACCACCGCCAGCATCTCCCGCATCCAGTAGGTGCCCAGCAGGTACACATCGGTGGCCGCCGGTGTGGAGCTGGCGGTCAGACCCGCCCGCTGACACAGCAGCATGCCCCGTCGGCAATGGAAATCAGAGGTCACCACCGTCACATGGCGGTTCAGTCCGTTTTGTTCTATAATTTTGGCCGAAAAAGCCACATTTTCCTCCGTAGAAGTGGAGCGATCCTCCAGATACAACCGATCGGCGGCGATCCCCCGGCGCACCAGTTCTCGGCGCATACACTCCGCCTCGCTGATCTTCTCATCCGGGCCTTGGCCGCCGCTGAGCACAGCCTTGCTGTCCGGGTTTTTCTCCAAATACTCGGTGGCTGCCTCGATCCGCTGGCGCAGCATACGAGAGGGGCGCTCCCCCTTCACCGAGCAGCCCAGCACCAGTACAGTCTCGTCCCGGTGGCCGGTTTGGATCAGCCCAGTGAGCATATAGCCGCTGGTGAGCACCGCCACGGCGCACACCAGTGCCACCGCTGCCTTGAGCACCACCGCGCCCGGGGCGTGATTGCTCGGCGCCAGCAAATGGGTCACCGGCTGCGCAAACATGCCGCACAGCAACAGCACCACGGCAAAAGCAATGCCCAGCACATTACCGGCATTGAGAATTCGATTGAGCACCCAAGGCGCCAAATACCACAGCAAAGCAGTACCGCGCCGACGGCGAAAAACGCAACCTGAATAAAAATCACCTGTTCGTTTTGTTTTTTGTCTTTCTTTTGTAAATGTAGCATAACACAGCGCTCCTTTCAGCCATTTCAGCCTAACAGAGCCGCCGCAGAAAGGCAAGGCACGGGCGGTGGAAACACTCCACGCACCGTGGAACCGGCGAAAAACATTGACAATTCGCCTCATTGCCGTATAATAACTATATTATAGTATAGCATTCAGGAGCCAAATATGGAAGAAAAAAATACAAATTGGCAAAAAAGTGTTTGCGCTGTGGTGCTGCGCGAGGGCAAGGTACTGCTGGCTCGCCACACGTACGGCGCCGGTAAGGGGCTGTTTATCACCCCCGGCGGGTATCTGAAAAACGGCGAAAGCCCGGAGCAGGCCCTGTGCCGGGAACTGATGGAAGAGACCGGCATTACCGCCAAGCCGGTGAAGCTGCTGGCGGTGCGCTTTAGCGAGCAGGACTGGTACGCCGCCTTTTTGGCAGAGTACACCGGCGGCATGCCCCGTAGCGATGGGGACGAAAACGACCGGGTGGTGTGGATGGATTGGGAAGAAGCGCTCTCCCGCTCCGATGTGCCGGACCTGTCCAAAAAACTCATTACCGCTGCCCTGTCCGGTGGCGGGCTAACGCCTATTGACTATGCTCCCCAGCGGGAAAAATTCGGTGTCATGACTTTCTACGCCGCCGAAAAATAGAACAGAAAAAGCCGACTTGACTGTACGCAACAATCAAGCCGGTTTTTTATTTTAATCGTTATCTAACACAGACTTCAGGTACTGGCCGGTGTAGGACGCCGGGCAAGCAGCGATCTCCTCCGGGGTGCCGCAGGCCACCAGCGTGCCGCCGCCGACACCGCCCTCCGGGCCAAGATCAATAATATAATCCGCCGTTTTGATCACATCCAGGTTGTGCTCGATCACCACCACGGTGTTGCCGTTGGCCACCAGCCGCTCCAGCACATTTACCAGCCGGTGCACATCTGCCGTATGCAGCCCGGTGGTGGGCTCGTCTAAAATATAAATCGTCTTGCCGGTGGGGCGCTTCATTAGCTCGGTGGCCAGCTTCACGCGCTGCGCCTCGCCGCCGGACAGGGTAGTCGCCGGCTGGCCGATCTTTACATACCCCAAACCCACATCGGACAGGGTTTGCAGCTTGCGCAAGATCTTGGGCTGCTGGGCAAAGAACGCCACACCCTCGTCCACGGTCATCTCCAGCACTTCATAAATATTCTTGCCCTTGAACTTCACTTCCAGGGTCTCTCGGTTGTACCGATGGCCGCCGCACACATCGCAGGGTACATACACATCGGCCAAAAAGTGCATTTCGATCTTCACAATACCGTCGCCCTGGCAGGCCTCGCACCGACCGCCCTTAACATTAAAGGAAAAGCGATTGGCCTTGTAGCCCCGCATTTTGGCATCCGGGGTGGAAGCAAACAGGTCGCGAATGTCGTTAAACACACCGGTATAAGTAGCCGGGTTGGACCGGGGGGTGCGGCCAATGGGCGACTGGTCGATGTTGATGACCTTGTCCAGATTGTCCACGCCGGTCATACGGTCAAACTTGCCCGGGCGCTTTTTGGCGCCGTTGAGCATATTGGCCAGGTGCTTATAAAGGATCTCATTTACCAGACTGGATTTGCCGGAGCCGGACACGCCGGTTACGGCCGTAAAGGTAGCCAACGGGATCTCCACATCAATGCCCTTCAAGTTGTTTTGTACCGCACCGTAGATCGTCAGTTTTTTGCCGTTGCCCGGCCGCCGCTTGGCTGGTACCGGGATCTTGCGCTTGCCGCTCAGGTACTGGCCGGTGATGGAGCGCTCGCAGGCAATAATATCGTCTACCGTGCCCGCTGCCACCAGCTCGCCGCCATGGATGCCGGCACCGGGACCAATGTCTACCACATAGTCTGCCGCCCGCATGGTGTCCTCGTCATGTTCCACCACGATCAGGGTGTTGCCCAAGTCCCGCAGGTGGCGCAGGGTGCCCAGCAGCTTTTCATTGTCCCGCTGGTGCAGACCGATGGACGGCTCGTCCAAAATATACAGCACACCCATCAGGCTGGAGCCGATCTGGGTAGCCAGACGAATGCGCTGGCTTTCGCCGCCGGACAGGGTGGCCGCTTCTCGCGCCAGAGACAGATAGTCCAGCCCCACACTGTTCAGAAAATTCAGTCGATCGCGGATTTCCCGCACGATCAGGGCGCCGATCATCTGTTCCTTTTCCGTCAGCTGCAAGTTCTGGATAAAATCCAGCTCCTCGTGAATGGGCATTTGGCAGAACTCATAAATATTCTTGCCCCCAACGGTCACAGACAGGCTCTCCGTAGACAGGCGGGCGCCGCCGCAGTCCGGGCACACGCACTGGGTCATCACAGCCTCAATATCCGCCCGTGCCCAGTCGGAGGTGGTCTCCGCATACCGGCGCTGCAAGTTGGGAATCACGCCCTCAAAGGTACCGTTGTAATTGGAAGAACCGTAAGAGGTGCTCCGCTGCATTTTCAGCTTTTTGGTGCCGGTGCCGTATAAGATGGCGTCCAGCCCCTTCTTAGGGATCATCTCTACCGGAATATCCAGCGAGAATTTGTACGCCTGGGCAATGGCCTCAAAATACATCCGGGCAATGCTGCCGCCGTCTGCCACATTCCAGCCGCTGGCCTTAATGGCTCCCTGGTTGATGGACAGCTTTTTGTTAGGAATCACCAGCGCCGGATCAATCTCTTTATAAGACCCGATACCGCCGCAGGTTTTGCAGGCGCCAAAGGGATTGTTAAAGGAGAACATTCGGGGGCTCATTTCTGCGATCACCGCACCGTGCTCCGGGCAGGCGTAATTGAGGGAATACAGTTCCTCCCGCTCCCCTACAATATCCACCAGCACCACGCCGTCTGCAATATGGGTGGCGGTCTCCACGCTGTCGGCCAAGCGGCCGGCAATATCCGGCTTCATCACCAGGCGGTCCACCACGATCTCAATATTATGCTTTTTGTTCTTGTCCAGCTTGATCTCTTCCGCCAGGTCATAAACGGAGCCGTCAATGCGCGCACGCACAAAGCCGGACTTGCGGGCGTTGTCCAGTTCCTTAACATACTCGCCCTTATGCCCTCGCACAATGGGCGCCATAATTTGAATTTTTGTTTTCTCCGGCAGGGTGAGAATTTGATCCACGATCTGATCCACCGTCTGCTGGGTGATCTCCCGCCCGCATACCGGGCAATGGGGAATACCGATCCGTGCCCACAACAGTCGCAGGTAGTCATAGATCTCCGTTACCGTGCCCACGGTGGAGCGAGGGTTGCGGGAGGTGGTCTTTTGGTCAATGGATATGGCCGGGGACAGACCCTCGATATAGTCCACATCCGGCTTTTCCATCTGACCCAGGAACTGACGGGCGTAAGAGGACAGGCTCTCCACATACCGGCGCTGACCTTCGGCATAAATGGTGTCAAAAGCCAGGCTGGACTTGCCGGAGCCGGACAGGCCGGTAAACACCACCAGCTTGTCCCGGGGAATCTCTACATCAATATTCTTCAAGTTGTGCTCGCGGGCACCTTTTACCACAATGTTCTTTATCATTTCAGCTTGCGCTCTCCCTCCTGCTCCAGTTTTTGAATTTCATCACGCAGGAACGCCGCGTGCTCGAATTCCAGCAGCCGGGCAGCCTCCTGCATTTCCCGCCGCAAACGGTCGATAAGCAGCTGCCGCTCTTTCTTGGTAAGTTTCTTTTGCTGGCCGTCGGCGGGGGCTTTGGAGGTGATCTCCAAAATATCCCGCACATCCTTTTTAATGGTCTTGGGCACAATGCCGTGCTCGGTGTTATACGCCTCCTGAATGGTGCGACGGCGCAGCGTCTCTCGAATGGCCCGCTCCATGGAGGGGGTCACGCTGTCCGCATACATAATCACCTCACCGTTGGCGTTGCGGGCGGCACGGCCGATGGTCTGCACCAGGCTGGTCTCGGACCGAAGGAAGCCCTCTTTGTCCGCATCCAGGATCGCCACCAGGCTCACCTCCGGAATATCCAGTCCCTCACGCAGCAGGTTAATCCCCACCAGCACATCGAATTCGCCCAGGCGCAGATCACGAATGATCTCCATACGCTCCATGGTATCCACATCGTGGTGCATATACCGCACCTTGATGGAGAATCCCTCCAAATACTCGGTAAGATCCTCGGCCATGGCCTTGGTAAGGGTAGTCACCAGCACCCGCTCACCCCGCTGGGTGCGCAGATTGATCTCGGACACCAGGTCGTCCATTTGGTCCTCGGTGGGCTTGACGGTAATATTCGGATCCAGCAGCCCGGTTGGGCGAATCACCTGTTCCACGATCTGGGCGCTGCGTTCCCGCTCAAAGTCGCCGGGGGTGGCAGAGGTAAAGATCACCTGATTGATCTTGCCGTAGAATTCGTCAAACTGTAACGGCCGGTTGTCAAAAGCGGAGGGCAGCCGAAAGCCATAGTCGATCAGGCTGGCCTTGCGGGAGCGGTCGCCGCCGTACATACCCCGCACCTGGGGCAGCATCACGTGGCTCTCGTCGCAAAACAGCAAAAAATCCTCCGGAAAATAATCCAGCAGGGTAAAAGGCGGCTGGCCGGGCTTGCGCCCGCTCATCACCGCAGAGTAGTTCTCAATGCCCTTGCAAAAGCCGGTCTCCCGCAGCATTTCAATATCATTCATGGTGCGCTCTTTGATCCGCTGGGCCTCTAAAAGCTTGCCCTTTTCTTCAAAGTAGGCCACCCGCTCCACCATTTCCTGATAGATTTGGTTCAAAGCGCGTTCCATCTTTTCCCGCCCCACCACATAGTGGGAGGCCGGGTACACACAGGCGTGGGACAGCACGCCCTTGATCTTGCCGGTCAGCGGGTCAATCTCGCAGATCCGGTCAATCTCGTCTCCAAAAAATTCCACCCGCAAAGCGGTGCCGCTGCTGCCGGCAGGAAAGATCTCCAGCGTGTCGCCCCGCACCCGGAACTTGTTGCGCACAAAGTTAATGTCGTTACGCTCGTACTGAATAGCCACCAACTTTTCAATCAGCGCGTCCCGGCTCCACTCCATACCGGTGCGCAGAGAGATCACCATATTCCGGTAATCAATGGGGTCGCCGATGGAATAAATGCAGGACACGGAGGCCACAATGATCACATCCCGCCGCTCGGACAGTGCCGCCGTGGCGCTGTGGCGCAGCTTGTCAATCTCGTCGTTAATGGCCGAGTCCTTTTCAATATAAGTGTCCGTTGTGGGCACGTAAGCCTCCGGCTGATAGTAGTCGTAGTAGGAAACAAAATACTCCACCGCATTTTCCGGAAAGAATTCCCGAAACTCGCTGCAAAGCTGGGCGGCCAAGGTCTTGTTATGCGCCAACACCAAAGTGGGCCGGTTCACCCGCTCAATAATATTGGCCATGGTAAAGGTTTTGCCGGAGCCGGTGACCCCCATCAGGGTCTGCTCCTTCATACCGTCCAGCACGCCCCGAGCCAACTTCTCAATTGCCTGCGGCTGATCGCCGGTGGGCTTAAACTTGCTGTGTAGCTTAAACTGTTCCATTCTCGCTCCCGTCTGCCCGCATAGAAGGCGTGCAAACACTTTTGTCAAAAACTGTATATACAGTGTTTATTATACACGGTCATATCGCCAAATACAACTGGTTATCCTGCCAATTTTGAACAAATGTTCCCCTGGCTTTTTGTCCATTTCGGCAAATTTTGCGCCCCTGGTGCGCGGGCTTTACTTTTGGCGTTCAATCCGTTATAATGAGCGTATGAAAGAAAAGCAAATCACCCCCGGCGATGCCGGTCGGCGGCTGGACCGCTACCTGGGGCGCACCTTTTCCTCTCTGCCCCGGTCGCTGATGTATAAAGAAATACGCAAAAAGAATATTAAGGTCAATAAAAAGCGCTGCACCCCGGAGCAGGTACTCTCTGCCGGTGACCGAGTGACCCTGTATCTACCGGACGATGTGCTGGCGGAAAAGACGGTGTATTATGACTTCCTCTCCGCCTCCAAGGCGCTGGATGTGGTGTACGAGGACGAGAACCTATTGATCCTCAACAAGCCCCAGGGACTGCTTTGCCACCCAAACGGCAAGGAGTATATAGACACGCTGATTGCCCGGGTCAAACGCTATTTATATGAGCGCAATCAGTGGTCGCCGGAGGACTCCGGATTTGCCCCGGCGCTGGCCAACCGTATTGACCGCAACACCGGCGGGCTGGTGATTGCAGCCAAGACCGCCCCGGCACTGCGGGAAATAACGGCGCTGATACGGGATCGTAAGATTGAAAAATTCTACCTGACCGTCACGGAAGGGATCCCGCCCAAAGCAGCAGACACCCTCACCGCTTACCTGCACAAGGACGAGAAAAAGAACAAGGTCACCTTGTATGACGCGCCCGCCCCCGACCGCATGGCATGCAAAACCGGTTACCGCGTGCTGGACACCAAGGCGAACCGGGCGCTGCTGGAGGTAGAGCTTTTCACCGGGCGCACCCACCAAATTCGTGCCCAGCTGGCAGGCATAGGCTGCCCCCTGGCCGGGGACGGTAAGTACGGCAACACGCACGGCCGCTACCGCCAGGCGCTGCTCAGCTACAAGCTGATCTTCCATGTGCCGGCGGACTACACCATTGCTCATTTGGACGGCAAAGTGTTCACCGCAGACACCCGACCCATCACACAAATCTTTACTGGAGATGATTCAAATGAAAGATAAATTTATTCGCATTTTGTCCCCAATGACCCTGGCGGTTGTGATCCTGCTGGACCTGGCGGTGATTGGCTATGGTGTCTTTGCCGTCTATCGGCTGACCCAGGTGCGCACCGGCATGACCGTAATCTTTGCTATCATTGAGATCGCAGCCATTGTGATCGCCGTGCTCACCACCAAGGAGACGGTAAAGAACGGCCTGCTGCTACGCGCCACAGACTTTGAATTTACCGGCATGGATAAAGACAATGTGTACGCCTACAATCAGATTAAGGACATTACCGGCTACAAGGACGAAGCACCCAGCCTGGTCAAGAACTTTATTGACCGGCACGCAGTGCTGACCCTGACCCTGACGGACGACACCACGGTGCTGCTGGACCTGGGGCTGTGCCAAAAGCGCACCTTGGAAGCTGTGCAAAAAGCCCTATGCGAACGCTGCGGCGTGGATTACCAGCCCCCTACCGTTAAGACCAAGCTGGAATTCAAATCCCTGCGTAAACGGGGCGAGACGGAAAAAGCAGAGAAACAGCCCGACACCGCAGAAACCCCCACAACCGCAGACCAGCAGGACGACACTGTGAAATAAGCCTAAAATGTTCAAAGCGCACGGCCAAAGCCGTGCGCTTTTTCTATACCTACTATATATATAAAGCGCCTATGCGTTATCTCGCATTAGGGTAATGCTCTGCAGCACCAAAAAGGCCACCGCCAGCACCCGCAGCACAAGAATGAGAATCTGCATAGCCCGAATGGTCTGCTGAAAGGCAGACAGCACGCGAATATCCTTTACATAACGGGTTTTCACACTTACACCTCCAATACCACGCCGTGGGCCACGCCGGGAATGGAGTTGCCCTGCTTGGTGCTGGTGGGCGACATCAGCGCACCGGTGGCCACAAACAGTACCTTGCGCAGCGCACCCTGCTCCATTTTCTTCAAAATATGGCTGCACAGCACCGAACCGCCGCAGCCACAGCCGGAGCCACCTGCATTCACATCCTGACTCTTGAGATCATAGATCATCATGCCACAGTCCTTGTGGTGACCCGCCAGTTGAATACCCCAATCCCGCTCCATCAGCTGATACAGCAGCTTGGTGCCCACTGCGCCCAAGTCCCCGGTGACAATTTGATCGTAGTCTGCCGGGGTGGTGGCGCTGTCCTCCAACAGGTCATGAATGGTACGGGCAGCCGCCGGCGCCATAGCTGCGCCCATATTACCGGCATCCGTAATGCCATAATCGGTAATGGTGCCAATATGCACCGCCCGTATACGCACGCCTTCACCCTTGCTTTCCAGCACTGCACTGCCGGCACCGGTCACCGTCCACTGGGCACTGGGCGGACGCTGCCCGCCATACTCCAGAGGAAAGCGGAATTGCCGCTCGCTGGAGCAAAAATGGCTAGAGGTTCCTGCCACACAGCACTTAGCTCCGGCATCAATCAGCATAGCCCCCACGCCCAAGGACAACGCCATGGTGGAACATGCGCCATACAGTCCAATGGCAGGAATGTCCAAATCCTTAATGGCAAAAGCAGAGCCCATACATTGATCCAGCAGGTCGCCGCTTAGGATAAAATCCACATCGGACGGACTTTTGCCCGCTGCCGACAGCGCCCGCAAAATGGCATCCCGTAGCATGGCGGACTCGGCCAGTTCAAAGGACTGCTGCCCCATGGTGGTATCGGCAAACACCGCGTCAAAGTCTTCGCTCAAGGGGCCTTCCCCCTCTTTTTTACCTGCCACGCCGGCGTGACCGGTGATCACCGGCGGATCTGCAAAGGAGACGGTCTTTCCTTTTTTGTGCATAAAAAAACACCTCGGATATAGTATATCCGAGATGTTGTACTTTATCGCTTAGCCAAGAATTTCTTTTAAGATCTTGGTAACCTCCGCCGCCGGTGCCTTGCCGCGTAACGCACGCATACACTGGCCGATCAGGAAGTTGAAGGAAGCAGCCTTGCCGCCCTTGTACTCATTGACGGCTTTTTCATTCTGTGCCAGCACATCCTCGACCACCTTGCGAATGGCGCCGGTGTCGCTGACCATTTCCATTTGGTTCTGCTTCACATATTCGTCCGGATCCACATTGTCTGTAAACACGGCAGCCAGCACTTTCTTAGCGCTGTCCCGGCTGATCTTGTTGCCATTTTGCAGCTGAATGATACGACCCAGAGCGTCCGGGTTAAAGTGCATATCCTCCGGCAGGGTTTGGCTGTCGTTAAGCAGCTTCATCACCTCACCCATGATCCAATGGGCGCTGTCCTTGGGATTGCCGGTGATCTCCACCGTGCGCTCAAACAGCCGCACATAAGATACAGAAGAGCAGATCATATCCGTATCATAATCCGTCAAGCCATACTCGCTCTTATACCGAGCCTTTTTGGCCTCCGGCAGTTCCGGCAACTGCTGGCGAATGGTGTCAATGTATTCGTCCGACAATTCGATGGGCGGCAGATCCGGCTCCGGGAAATACTTATAATCCTGGGCGTCCTCCTTGCTGCGCATAGCGTAGCTGGTGCCCTTGGCGTCGTCCCAACGGCGGGTCTCCTGCGTCACGGCGCCGCCGTCCTCGATCACCTCGATCTGGCGCTGGGCCTCGCTCTCAATGGCGTTATGAATGGCGCGGAAGGAGTTAATATTTTTCATCTCCGTGCGGGTGCCGTACTCAGCAGCGCCTACCGGCATCACAGACACATTTACATCCGCCCGCAGAGAACCCTCCTGCATTTTGCAGTCAGACACACCGCAGAACTGCAAGATGGCCCGCAGCTTTTCCACATACTCTACCGCCTCATCGGCGCAGGCAATATCCGGCTCGGACACAATTTCCAGCAGCGGCACGCCACAGCGATTGTAGTTCACCAGCGTGCAGTCGCTCCACTCATCATGCACCAGCTTGCCGGCGTCCTCCTCCATGTGGATCTCCTTGATCCGCACTTTCTTGGTGCCGCCGTTGATTTGGTCCGTGATCTCCACATAGCCATTTTGACAAATGGGCAGATACAGCTGACTAATCTGGTATGCCTTGGGCAAATCAGGATAAAAATAATTCTTACGGTCAAATTTATTGTACCGGGTGATGGTGCAGTTGGTAGCCAAACCGGTGCGCACCGCGTATTCCACCACGCGCTCATTCACCACCGGCAGTGTGCCCGGCATACCGGCGCAAATCTCACAAACATGGCTGTTAGGTTCGCCGCCAAACGCCGTAGAGCAGTTGCAAAAGATCTTGGTCTTGGTGGAGAGTTCCGTATGGACCTCCAAACCGCAAACGGTATTGTATTCCATTACAGCGCCTCCTTTTCCGTTACCGGGGACTGCTTGTGATAGTCGGTCACGCTCTGGAACGCATGACCGGCGCAAAGAATGGTCTCCTCCTCAAAAGGACGACCGATCAGCTGCATACCTACCGGCATACCCTGGGTGTCAAACCCGCAGGGCAGCGCTAGGGAGGGCAAACCGGCAATGTTGATCATAACCGTATAAATATCGCCCAGGTACATAGCCAGCGGGTCGGACAGTCCCTGACCCATCGGCAGCGCCGTAGTGGGTGCCACCGGCCCCAGCAAAAAGTCATAGGCCTTAAAGGCATCGTCAAAGGCCTGACAGATCAGACCCTTGGCCTGCAAGGCTTTCTTATAATAAGCGTCAAAGTAGCCGCTGGAAAGTACAAAGTTGCCCAGCATGATGCGCTTTTTCACTTCCATGCCGAAGCCCTCGGAGCGGGACTTAAAGTAAACTTCCCGCAGAGAGTGCGCCTCCGGCGATTTGTAACCGTATTTAATGCCGTCAAACCGGGACAGATTGGAGCAGGCCTCGGCGCAGGCGATAATATAATAAGTGGGAATGGCGTACTTCACAATGGGGAGAGAAAAGATCTCTACCGTGGCGCCTAAATCGGTCAATGTGTCGGCAGCGGCGCGCACAGCGGCGGCCACCTGCGGGTCAATACCCTCGCCAAAGTAATCCTCCGGAATACCGATCTTCTTGCCCTGCACATCCTTGGCGTTCCACACAGCGTTCAGATCCAACCGGCCGCCGGTCATAGAGGTGCCGTCCTTGGGATCCTTGCCCCGGATCACATCAAACACCGCCGCCACATCCGCAGCCGAACGGGCAATGGGCCCAATCTGATCTAAAGAAGAAGCATAAGCGATCAGACCATATCGGCTGACTGCGCCGTAAGTGGGCTTTAGCCCGGTCACACCGCAGAATGAACAAGGCTGACGAATAGAACCGCCGGTATCGGAACCCAAAGCTACAACTGCCTCCTTGGCTGCCACAGCCGCTGCTGCGCCGCCGGAGGAACCGCCGGGCACCCGGTCCGTGTTCCAGGGATTCTTGGTTGCACCGTAAAAGGAAGTCTCCGTGGTGGAGCCCATGGCGAACTCGTCCATATTCAGCTTGCCCAGGGGGATCATGCCCGCAGTATGCAGCTTTTCAATCACCGTTGCGTTATAAGGCGGCTTAAAGCCGGTGAGAATCTTAGACGCACAGGTGGTCAGTTGACCTTTGGTACAGATATTATCTTTGATACCGATGGGCACACCGGCCAGCGGGGACAATGCCTCCCCGGCGTCGATCCGGCTCTGTACCGTCTCAGCCTGCTGCAAAGCAGCCTCTTTATTCAGTGAGGTGTAGCAGTTATAAGTGCCGTCCTTGCTGTCAATGGCAGCGATGACCGCATCTACCGCCTCCGGCGCAGACAGCTCGCCTGCTTTTATCTTTTGCGCCAGCTCGGCTGCGCTCCATTCAAAAACATTCATGCTGCGCCCTCCTTACTCTACCGTCTTAGGCACCACAAAGGCGCCGTCCTGGCTCTCCGGTGCATTGGCCACCACTTCTTCCGGGGTCATGTGCACCTCCACCTGATCCTTGCGGAACACATTGGTCACCGGGAAGCAGTGGCTCTTGGCCTCTACCCCGTCGGTGTCCAGCTGGCTCAAGGTGTCGATATAAGTAAGCAGTTCCTGCAGCTGGTCGCCAACGGTGGCTTCCTCCGCAGGGGTCAATTCAATTCTGGCCAAACTCTCCAGATACTGGATCAGTTCCGGTGTGATCTTCATACGCTAACCTCGATCTATCTATCGTTCTATACGCTCCGTTACGCTTTCGGTGCCGGGCGGCGCAGCTTAATGTGTGCCTCTCGCAGCTGCATTTCGCTAACGGTGTTGGGTGCGCCCAGCAGCATATCCTGGGCATTGGAGTTCATAGGAAATGCGATTACCTCGCGAATGTTGTCCTCATCCCGCAGCAACATGATCAGCCGGTCTACGCCGGGTGCCATTCCTGCATGGGGCGGTGCGCCGTAATGGAATGCGTTAAACAGTGCACCAAACTTCTCTTCCACATCCTGGGCAGTATAACCGGCCATCTCAAAGGCCTTGATCATCACATCCGGGCGGTGGTTACGCACAGCGCCGGAGGACAGCTCCACGCCGTTACACACAATGTCGTACTGATAAGCCTTGATCTCCGTGGGCTCCTGGTGCAGCAGCGCGTCCATCTCGCCCTGGGGCATAGAGAACGGATTGTGGGTGAAAATCAGCTTGCCGTCATCGTCCCGCTCAAACATGGGGAAGTCGGTGATAAAGCACAAGTCGAACCGATCCTTGTCGATCAAATCCAGGCGACGACCTAATTCGGTACGGATCTGACCGGCAAGGTCATTGACGATCCGAATGTTGTCGCAAATAAAGAACAGGGTGTCGTCCGTTTTCAGGTCCAGCATGGTGCGCAGTTCCTCTTTCTTCTCGGGAGACAGGAACTTGTCAATGGGGCCTTTATAGCTGCCGTCCTCTTGAACGGTGATGTAGCCCAAGCCCTTCATGCCAATGTCCATGGCAAAAGCCAGCATTTTTTCGTACCAGCCCTTAGACTGTCCTGCACAGTTCGGCACCACGATACCTCGCACCGGACGGCCCTTAAAGGGCTTAAACTCTACGGTACTGAAATATTCGGTCAGATCATGGATGATCAGCGGGTTGCGCAAATCCGGCTTGTCCGTGCCGTATTTCAGCATGGACTCGGCGTAAGGAATACGCACAAAGGGCGCCGGGGTCACTTTCTTGTCAGAGAACTTGGTGAAGGTGTCATACAGCACCTCTTCCGCCACGGCAAACACATCTTCCTGGGTGGCAAAAGCCATTTCAAAATCCAGCTGATAGAACTCGCCGGGAGAGCGGTCCGCTCTGGCGTCCTCATCACGGAAGCAGGGCGCAATTTGGAAATAGCGGTCAAAGCCGGAGGTCATCAGCAGCTGTTTAAACTGCTGGGGCGCCTGGGGCAGTGCATAGAACTTGCCCTCGTGCTTACGGGAGGGAATGATATAGTCCCGGGCACCCTCCGGAGAGGAACAGGTCAAAATCGGGGTGGTGATTTCCGTAAAGCCCATTTCCGTCATCTTCTGCCGCAGGAAAGCGACTACCTTACTGCGGAAGAGAATGCTCTCATGCACCTGGGGATTACGCAGATCCAAAAAGCGGTACTGAAGTCGTACATCCTCACGGGTGTCCTTGGACTCGGAGATCTCAAAAGGCAGCGTGCGGGTACATTCGCCCAGCACGGTCACTTCCGTCACATGCACTTCCAGCTCGCCGGTAGCGATCTTTTTATTCACCGTCTCCGGGTCACGCTTTACGACCTTACCGGTCACGGAGATGACGCTCTCCTTACGAACGCCTTTCAGCAGCGCGCGTCGTCGTGGAACACCACCTGGGTCACGCCGTACTCGTCGCGCAGATCAACAAAGATCACACCGCCGTGATCGCGGATGGTATCTACCCACCCGGCCAGAGAAACAGTTTGGTTCAGCTGGTCAAAGGTCAGCTGATTACAGTTATGGGTTCTGTAAGCCATAATTCTTAAATCTTCCTTTCGCGGAATTTGGGTACAGTATCTACTGACCCACATTAACTCTGCTATTATAACACACACACCCGCCCACATTCAACCGCTAATTTATAATTTATTATATATAATATAAGCATTTCCGGCAAAAACAGCAAAAAGCCACCCGGCAAAGCCGAGTGGCAAGGTTTTATTGTCTGGTACGCAAAGCGGCTGACATGGGAGGAACGGTTAATCGGCCGTCCATGCAGGTATCGTCAAAAAAGGCATAAGCATTGTCCCACACCGGATCCACGGCAAAGGTCTTAGGCTCCGAGGTGCGGTTCACTGCCGCCAGCAGGCGGGCACCGTCGCTTTGGCGCTCATAGCACACGCCGCCCAGGTCACCCTGTACCGGCACGAATGTGCCCTCAGCCAACGCTTTGCAGCCCCGACGCATTTGGCCCAGCCGCTGATACCAATGCAGTAAATCCCGATCCTGGTGCGCCCAAGGCATACAGCCCCGGTTGAAGGGGTCTTTCATGCCCTGCACACCCACCTCATCTCCGTAATACAGAGAGGGTACGCCGGGCAAAGTATATTGCAGGAAAGAAGCCAGCTTCAGCAACTGCACCCCGCGGGCATAATCCGCCCCGGACAGGGTATTGTTGCGATGCTGCCAAGCCCGCCCTTGGCCGGTACAATCCGGTCCGGCCAACGCGGTAATCGCCCGCAGAGTATCGTGGGTGCCGATATGGTTCATCAGCACCGCCGTCACCTGGGGCGGATAATGCTCGGTAATAGACAAGATGGCATCTAAAAACGCCTGACCGCCGCCGTAGCGCACAAAGTGCAAGATCGCCGCGGCAAAGGGATAATTCATCACACTGTCCAGCTGATTCCCCAGCAGATAACGCCGCCGCTGCCCATAGGCAAACTTGGTGGTGGCGTCCTCCCACACCTCGCCGATAATGATGGCGTCCGGGTCCTCGCTTTTAACCGCCCGGCGCAGGTCGTCCAGGAACACATCCGGCAGCTCATCCGCCACATCCAACCGCCAGCCGCTGATGCCGCAGCGCATCCAACGGCGAAGGATGCCGTTCTCACCGCAAATATAGTCCCGATAAGATGGCTCCTCCTCACGGATCTCCGGCAGCAGGCGAATGCCCCACCAGGACTTGTAATCGTCCCGATCCTTGCCAAATTGGTACCAGCTGTAATAAGGGCTGTCCGGGCTGTTATAGGCGCCCAGCGTGGGGTAATGACCATAGTAATTAAAATACTTGGAATCCCGCCCGGTGTGGCTGAACACGCCGTCTAAGATCACACCGATCCCCAGTTTTTTCGCCTGGCTGCACAGATATTTTAAGTCCTCTGTATCGCCAAGCATAGGGTCAATCTTTTCATAATCCCCAGTGTCGTACCGATGGTTGGAATGGGCCTCAAAAATCGGATTCAAATAAATCGCGGTCACGCCCAGCTTGGCAATATACGGCAGCTTCTCCGCAATGCCTTTCAGGTCGCCGCCGAAATAATCGTTGTTCCAAAGGCCGTTCATCTGGGCCTCGTCCCAAAAAGGCTCCTCCCCCCAGTTACGCCGCACCCGGGTGGCAGGCACACCGGTCTTTGGCGCGCCGGAATTGTAAAACCGATCCGGAAAGATCTGATAGATCAGTCCACCCCGTAAAAAGGCCGGCGTTTGAAAATCCTTATCATACACCGTTTGCTGAAAATCCGCACCGTCCGGCAGAAAATCCCCTTTACCGCCCCCGGCGTTGCGCACAAAGTGCAGTCCCCAGGGGGTGTCCAATTCAAAATGATAAAAATACAGCCCCGGGGTGGTAGCGGCAAAATGCAGCTCCCAATACTCTGCCTCCGTGCCGCACATACCGGCCCAAAACATACCGTACGGCACCGGCGTTTCGCCGTCTTTGGTGACCACCAACCGGGCGCCGGAGCAATGCATATCCCGCGAGACCACCAGCCGCAGATGCACCGGCTCATCCGTTGCCACGGCGCGGATGGGCGACTTGTACTGTGGGTCTCTGGCGTTGAAGATCAGCATATTTTCCCTCTCTTAAACAGTAAAAAACGGCAGACACAGGCATTGCCCTGCGCCTGCCGCAAGCAGATTTATTTCTTCTTGGTGGTTTTCTTTGTAGCGGACTTTTTGGCTGCGGGTTTCTTCGCCGGCTTCTCGGCGGGCTTCTCCGCAGCAGCCGCCACCTTTTGAGGCCGGGGCTGCGCTACAACCACCGGGTGGGTGTGCCAAATATTCTCCGCATATTCCTGCACGGCACGGTCTGCGCTGAAAATGCCTGCACCGCTGATATTCATCAGGCTCATCTTGGCAAAGGCGGTCTTGTCAGCATACACCTGTGCCGAACGCCGCTGGGCGTTTTGATAATCGGCAAAATCTGCCAGCGCCATATACGGGTCCACATTGATCAGTGAGGAGGTAATCTCACTAAAGTCCTTACCGTTCACGCCATACTGGATCATATCAATGGCGTTCTTTAACGCCGGGTTATTGGTCACATAGTTCATGGGATGATAGCCGCTACGGCGCAGAGCCTCCACATCCGGCGTCTTCATACCAAACAGGAAGATATTGTCCTCCCCTACGGCGTTGCAGATCTCCACATTGGCGCCGTCCAGGGTGCCCAGAGTAACGGCGCCGTTGAGCATCAACTTCATATTGCCGGTGCCGGATGCCTCCGTGCCGGCCAGCGAAATCTGCTCACTGATGTCCGCAGCAGGCATCAGCACCTCTGCTAAAGACACGGAGTAGTCCTCCATAAACACCACTTTCAGCTTATCCTTGGTGTCCGGGTCATTGTTCACCACATGAGCCAAAGCGTCAATCAGCTGAATGATTTTCTTAGCCATGTAGTAACCCGGGGCTGCCTTTGGAAGCAAAAAATATAAGTCCGAGGAGTAAAGTCCATATTCGGATTTTCTTTCAGCGCCTGGTACTGCGCAATAATGTTCAGAACATTCAGCTGCTGGCGCTTATACTCGTGCAGGCGCTTCACCTGCACATCAAAGATGGAATCCGGGTCCAGCACCACGCCGTTCTGCTTCTTCACCACCTTGGCAAAGCGCTCTTTGTTGGCGCGCTTGATCTTTTGCAGCTGGTCCAGCACTGCCGGGTCGTCCTTGTAATCCCGCAGGGTCAGCAGGCGGTCGCTGTGCTTAATAAAGTCGTCACCGATCAGCTCCGTTAAATAATCGGTCAGCTGCGGGTTGGACTGGCACAGCCAGCGGCGGAAGGCAATGCCGTTGGTTACATTGGTAAACTTGGCCGGGGTGATGGTGTAGAAGTCGTGGAACACCGTGTCCTTCAAAATCTCGCTATGCAAAGCAGACACGCCGTTGACGCTGTGAGAACCGGCCACGCACAAGTTGGCCATACGCACGGCGCCGCAAGAGATCACAGCCATACGCTCCACCTTGTCTGCATCATGGGTAGCGCCCCAAACAAAGGCACGGAAGCGGTTGTCGATCTCCTTGGTGATCTCATAAATACGGGGTAGCAAGCGCTTGTACAGGTCCTCGCTCCAGCACTCCAGCGCCTCTTTCATCACCGTGTGGTTGGTGTACGCCATCGTGTCGGTTACCAGTTTCCAGGCAGAGTCCCAATCATAGCCGCACTCGTCCAGCATAATGCGCATCAGTTCCGGAATGGCCAAGGTGGGGTGGGTATCGTTAATATGGATTGCCACCTTCTCCGGCAGATTATCCAGCGTGCCGTACTTGGACAGGTGACGGTGAATAATATCCTGCACAGAGGCGGACACCAGGAAATACTGCTGGCGCAGGCGCAGGGACTTGCCCTCCGGCGTGTTATCTGCCGGATACAGCACCTTACTGATGGTCTCTGCCATGGCAGACTGCTCCATAGCCTTAATATACTCGCCCTGATTAAACAGACTCATATCCAGTGCAGGCTTGCGAGCCGCCCACAGGCGCAAACGAGCCACACCGTCACCCAAACCACTTACATACATATCATAAGGCACAGCGATCACGGTGTTGCAATCCCGCATAGTGACGGTATGGTACTCACCGTCCCAGCTTTCATCGACCCAGCCCTCAAAGCTGACAGTCTGGGCGCGCTCCTCACGGGGCACTAACCAAACCTCTCCGCCGGGCAGCCAAAAGTCCGGCAGCTCCGTCTGCCAGCCGTCTACCAGCTTCTGCTTAAAAATACCGGCCTCATACCGAATGGAATAGCCCATAGACTGATAGCCGTCAGAGGCCAAACCGTCCAGATAACAGGCAGCCAGACGACCCAAGCCGCCGTTGCCCAAACCGGCATCCGGCTCCTCATCGTACAGCTGCTCCAGCTTTACATCAAAGCCGGCCAGCGCCTTTTCAAAAGTCTCAGTCAGGCCTAGGTTATACAAGTTGTTCTTTAAGGAACGCCCCATTAAAAACTCCATGCACAGATAATAGATCTGCTTAGAGTCCTGGCCCTCAGCCTGATGGCGGAACTGACTGTTTTTTTCGCTGAGCATCTCCCGCAGGATCATGGCCACAGCCTTATAATATTGTTCATTGGTGGCGTCTGCCGGCGTAACGCCGAAGAAGTGACTGAGTTTGTCGTTGATCCGTCGCTTTGCTTGCGCCACAGAAATCGTTGATTTCATACAAATCCTCCAAAAATTATTATAAATCACGCAAATAATCGTGTTCCATTTGTAGATTATATACTAAAATCGTCTGTAATTCAATACCAAGTCGCTAAAAGAGCCTATGCACGAAACATTTCTCTTATTCTTCCTCTGTTTTCTGCTTTTTCAGTTTGGACAGCATCTTGGTCGTCACTAGTTTGTACAGCTCTACCACCTGATACCAGTTCATTCCCAACATCAGGGCAAACAGCAGTGCCTCTGCCACATAGAACCACACGCCCTGCAAGCACAGCGCCGCCACCGTTTGGGCCACCAGCACCACGGTTTGGCAGGTGAGCACCACCGGCTGGTAGTTGATCTTAATGAATCGGCGCGTATCCCGACTGCGGGTCAGGAACACGACCACAAAGGCGCAGGCAGTGGCAACAGCCGCACCGTTGGCACCCATACGGGGAATCAAAATCAGGTTCAGCACCACATTGGTGACTGCACCGGTGAGGGCAGTTACCATCGCCATAATATTCTTTTTCTCCGCCATATAGATGGAGGCCAAAAAGTTCACCAGACAGGAGAATACGGTGGAGATGATCAGTACCGGCACATACTGCCAAGAGTCAAAATACGCGTCTGCCACCAAAACTTTTGTAATAATCTTACAAGTCAAAATCAGGAAAGACGCCACAAAGAAGGTGCCGCCACAGTACACCCGAAAGATCTTGAAGAAAAACCGGGCGGTATCTTTATTGTTATACTCATCCACCGCAGACAGTTGCCAGGCGTCTGTAAATACAGACGCGCACATAATCACCAAATTCGGGATCTTAGATGCGGCGGAATACAGGCCGTTGGCAGAAGAGCCCACAAAATAAGTAACCATATAGCGGTCAGACACATTGATGATCCACCACAAGATAATGGTAGGGATCATGGGCACGCAGTAGCGCAGCATATCCCGCCCGGTCTGGCGGCGCACGCCCTTAAAGCGCACATAACGGTACAGCTTGGCAGTTACGGTAAAGAACAGCACAGAGCAAAAGTCCGACGCCACGATGGCTAAAATATAGCCGGTGACCCCCCACTTAAACACGCCCAAGAACAGCATGGTAAACAGCAGATAGGTCACGGTAGCCAGAATACCGTCAATGGCAAACAGCTTTACATGACCGGAGCCGCGCACAAACTGCTGGCACAGCTGGCGAAAACCGGAAGTGAGCACAAACACATAAATGAGCACCAGGTAATCGCCCAGCTTAAAGTCGTTGATTTTAATTAAACTGATCGGGTACGCAAACAACAGAAAGGCAAAAAAGCCCACCAGAGTCACCCGCACGCCTACGGTAAACACATCGCTCTTGCGCTCTGCCTTGTCCATCGAAAAGCGCAAGGCTGCCGAGTTGACGCACAAAAAGGCAATGGGTATGATCACATTGCCCGTCTGCTGGATCAGATCCGCCGCGCCGTAGCTGCCCGTGGTCATCATACGGGTGACAAAGGGCATCAGCAAAAACGACAGAATTTTAGACGAAAAGGTGCCAATGGCAAAAATAATGGTATTGGAAGCGAGTTTTTTGTACTTATCCACTGTGTTTCGTTCCTTTACTCAGGGGGATTGATTAGTAGGACCATTTTCCGCTGCGGAAGTCCATGGTATTGTCTGCCGAGGCAGAGGTGTAAATGCAGGAGGCGCGGTACACGCTGCCGCCGCTCTCCGTCTTTTTGCCGATCAAAAAGATATACTGATAGCCACAGGCCACCGCTACGGTGCCGGACTTGTCCGCACCGGAGGCGGTGAGCATCACCTTTTTGGCGCCGGAGTTCATATTCAGCTCCATTGCCCGGGCGGCTCCGCTCTTATAATCGGTATAATACAGTCGGTTGCCGTACACCACCGGGTAATCGGTGGAACGCACATGCTCCAGCAAGGTCACAGTCTTTTGGCTGCCGAACTTTTGGCGAACCAGATCATACTTGTCCTCCGACCGGCGCTGATAATAGTAGAAATAGCCGTTTTCCAGCGCCATAGAACGCACTTCGTCCTTCTCCGTTGCGGCACGGAAGTGGGTGCTGTTGCCGCCGGTCTGCCCCACGGTCAGGTACTCCACCTCGCCGGTCAGGTTGTCCGTCTCCGTAAAATACACATCGGTAAGCGAAATGCCGACCAGCGCCAGTTTTTTGTCTGCCCCCGCTGTATAAAGCAAGGTCTTGTCCCCTGCCGCCGTCACGGTGTACAGAGAGTCGCCGGTCAGGCAAAACAGCCGATCGTTGTAGCCGTAGGCCCGGCGCGCGTCGGGGAGCAAAGTCACGGCATCGCCGCCGGAGACAGAAAGTTTTTGCAGCTTTTTGCTGCCTTTATCAATATAGTAGAGGAAATCGCCCATAATATTCAGGCAGCAGGCATTTTTCACGCCCTTCACCTTGGTGGTAGTCTCCTCTGTCGGCGCAAAGCGGTAAATACCCTGACCCGGTGCGGCAAAATAGATATACGCACCATTAAAGGTCACTGCCCCCTGGGTTTTATTCAGAATATTGCCCACCTGACTGCCTTGCTTGGAAGTGTCAAACGCAAAAGCGGAGGCATCCTTGTAATCGGCGTAAGTCGGTTTCTCCGTAGTGGGCGGCGCAGTAGGTGCCTGCGTAGTGGGCGCCGTGGTGGTGCGACCCAGCACATTCTCCTGCACAAAGGTCACAGCCTTGTCCGGCACCAAAAGGGAAAAATCAAAATCCGGCTTGCAGATCTTAACGGTAATCAGAAAGGCCGCCAGTGCCACCACCAGCACACCCAGCACCATAAAAAAGCGCTTGGTGCGGGCACGGCGCTGATTTTGCTTTCGCCGGCGCAACCGCTCTTTTTCTACTGTTTGGTTCATTTTATCGCACCTGTCCGTTGCCGAAGATCAAGTATTTAGTGGTAGTCAGGGCACGCAGACCCATGGGACCGCGAGCGTGCAGCTTTTGGGTAGAGATTCCGATCTCCGCCCCCAGGCCAAACTCTGCCCCGTCGGTAAATCGGGTGGAGGCGTTCACATACACCGCCGCAGAGTCCACCCGCTGCAAAAAGCGGCGTGCGCTCTCCTCGTCCCGGGTGATGATGGCCTCGCTGTGGCCGGTGGAGTGCACATTGATAAAGTCAATGGCCTCGTCCACGCTCTTCACCGTCTTTACGCTAATAATATAATCCAAATACTCGGTATAAAAATCTTCTTCCGTGGCGGGCACCAAGCCGTCGCAGGCCTGCATGGCTCGGGCGTCGCCCCGCATTTCCACATTCTTTTCGTCCAGCCGCAACTTAATGGCCGGCAGGGCGTGGTCAATAATATCCCGGTGGATCACCAGGCTCTCACAGGCGTTGCATACGCCGATCCGCTGGGTCTTGGCGTTAAAGATAATGTCTGCCGCCATATCCACATCCGCTGTGGCGTCCACATAAATATGGCAGTTGCCGGAGCCGGTCTCGATCACCGGCACAGTGGCATTCTCGCACACGGCAGCGATCAGTCCCTTGCCCCCCCGGGGGATCAGACAGTCGATATAGCCCTTCATATGCATCATCTCGGTAGCAGAAGTCCGGGAGGTGTCCTGCACCAGCGCCACTGCGTCCTGCACAATGCCTGCGTTAAACAGGGCATCCCGCATCACCTGAGCCAGCATACGATTGGAGTGAATGGCCTCTTTGCCACCCCGCAGAATCACGGCGTTGCCGCTTTTTAAGCATAGAGCGGCGCCGTCCACCGTTACATTAGGCCGAGCCTCATACACAATGCCAATAACCCCGATAGGCACGCTAACCTTTTCCATATACAGGCCGTTGGGTCGGGTCTGGCTCTCCAGCACGCGACCGCAGGGGTCCGGCAGGTCCGCCACATCCTGGCAGCCCTGGGCCATACCCTCGATTCGGTCGCCGTTTAGCGCCAGCCGATCCAGCAGTGCCGGGGACATACCGTTTGCCTTACCGGCTTCCAAATCCAGTGCATTGGCAGCCATAATCTCTGTCTGCCGCGCCCGCAGCGCATCAGCAATTGCCAGCAGCCCTGCATTCTTTTCCTCTGTTGTCAGGGTAGCCAGCACACCGGCTGCGTGCTTCGCACGGATTCCCATTTCTCTCATCTTTTCATCCATTGCATTCACCTGCTGTTCGCTTCAAAATAGGTGCCGATGGGCTGCCCGTCCAACACCTTATAAATAGCCGTGGGTCGCTCTCCATTCATAATAATCACCGGAATACCGGCGCCGGTGGCGATCTCCGCCGCCCGAATTTTCGTTGTAAAGCCGCCGGTGCCCTTGCTGCCGGCACCCCCGGCTACGGCGTACACATCGTCGTTAATCTCTGCCACACGGCCGATCAGGCGCGCGTCCTCATTCTCTGCCGGGTTGGCGTCAAACAGGCCGTCCGTATCGGTAAGCAGAATCAGCAGATCCGCCCCGATCAGTTGAGCCACCGTGGCAGACAAGCAGTCGTTGTCACCGTGGAGCAGCTCCTCAACGGACACGCTGTCGTTCTCATTCACAATGGGCAGGGCGTCATATTCCAGCAGCTGATTAAAGGTGTCCACCAAATGTGCCTTTTCCTCCGGGTGATTTAAGGTGTAGCCGGTAAACAGCAACTGGCTCACCACCACGCCATACTCGGAAAACAGCTTGTCGTAGAGGAACATCAACTCGCACTGCCCCACCGCCGCGCAGGCTTGCAGCCCGCTGGTATGGTCCGGTCGCTCATGCATGCCCAGCTTACCGGCACCGATACCCACGGCGCCGCTGGACACCAGCACCACCTGATGACCGGCGTTCTTCAGATCTGCCAGCACAGATACCAGCTTGGCCATCCGGGCAATATTGGTCTTGCCTGTGTCGTGGGTCAAAGTGGAGGTGCCTACTTTGACCACAATGCGTTTTTTCTCCGTCAACTTCATTATACACTGCTCCAGGTTACATAATCAGTTACAGTATACCATACTTTAGTCCTGGAGTTAAGATTTTTTTGTATGTTTTTCAAAATTCCGTCAAAAATAGAAAAAGAAATGCGGCGGCAGCACAGCGCTGCCCCAAGGGAATGAGGAATGATTATGACAAAGCGAAGCTCCGTGCGACTGCTGTCCTTCGGTTTGCTGCTGGCGGGTATTTTGATTATCTATGCCATCACCGGCACCGTACAGGCTGCCCAGTACCGGGCGCGGCTGGAAAGCACCTATCGCCAAAGCCTGTCTGCCCTGGCAGAGGACCTGGAGGGCATTGAGACCGATCTGACCAAAAGCGTCTATGCAAACGGCGCCGCCACCCTGTCTGATGTAAGCCGAGATCTGTCTCAACAGGCCAATCAGGCCAAGGACTCTCTGTCCCGCCTGCCGGTGGAGCAGATGAACCTGGCAGGCACCTATAAATTTCTAAGTCAAACCGGGGACTACGCCACTTATCTCAGCAAAAAAGTCTATGCCGGCGAGGCCGTCACCACCAAAGAGCACGAAAATCTGCTCCGGCTGCTGCAATACGCCACCAAATATAAAAACAGTGTGACCCAAATGGTAGAAATTTGCAATCACGGCGGCCAGATCACCAAGCGCGATGTAAAATCTGCGGACGGCACCCGTCTGCCCGCCATTAGCACAGACTTTTCCACCGCGGAGGAAGCCTTTGAGGACTACCCCACCCTGCTGTATGACGGCCCCTTTGCAGACGCGGTACTGCACAAAGAGCCGCAGCTGCTCAAAGGGCAGGACAAAATCAGCAAGGACGCTGCCGCCAAGATCGCTGCCAAGGCACTGGGGTGCAATGAGACCCGTCTAAACCGATTGGAAGACGAAGCCGGGCGTATGCCTGCCTATGTGTTCACCAAAGGGCAACAAACGGTAAATGTGACCAAAAGCGGCGGGTATGTAAGCTCCATTCTCTTCGGCGGCAAAATCAGTACCAAGGCCATAGATGAAAAAGAAGCGATCCAGCAGGCAGCCGCTTATTTGAAGAAACTGGGCTACCCAGATATGCGCTCCACCTATTACGCCACCGACAGCAATATTTGCACCATCAATTTTGCCTACTGCCAAGACGGAATACTCTACTATACAGATCTAATCAAGGTTGGCGTGTCCCTACGGGACGGCAGCGTGGTATCGCTGGAGGCCCGGGGCTATATCACCAACCACCACCGGCGGAATGTGCCCACCTTTACCGTATCGGAAAAGGCAGCCACCGCCAAGATCAGCCCCTATTTGGAGGTGAGAAGCACCAAGAAGTGCCTGATCCCCAAGGAGGACGGCCGGGAGGTAGCCTGTATTGAGGTGCTTGTGCATTCGGCAGACACCGGAGAGGACGCGCTGGTGTACCTGAACGCCGCCACCGGTGCGGAAGAGGACATTCTTCTGCTGCTGTACAGCGATCATGGCACCCTAACCAAATAAAACGCATAAACCCGGCGCCGCCGGGCAAAATAAAACCGAAAGGAAGGCAACACCATGAAAAACCGATTGATGATTTTAGCACTGGCCGTAACCGTGCTGGCAACCGTGCTGCTGGGCTGCGCCAAGCAGGAGGAAAATCCCACCACAGAACCGGACACCATCGTCAGCGAAACCACCACACAAGAGGAAACCACAGCAAAAAGCCCCGGCGAGGCACTGAGCGAGGGCGCATCTGAGGCCGGCTCCAAGGTGCGTGAAGGCGCCACCGATCTTAGCGAGGCCGCCTCTCGTGCCGGGGAGACCGTATCCCGTGCCCTGGAATAAAACGAAAAAAGAAAAGGACTTGTTCATCAGAACAAGTCCTTTTTTTATACCCGAAGGCGCCGCCGTGTAAGCGGGAGCCTTGGCGTAATCATTCGTAAAATCCGATTTCGGCAATATCCGGGGTGCTGCGGCTTTGGCGGATTACCAAGCGCACGCCCAGGCAATTCAAACCCCGGCGCAGCCGCACAATTTTCTTCATACCGATCACCGTGCCCTTGTAAATGCGCTTCATCTTGCCGTTTGGCTTCTTAGCCCACAGTTCAAAGGCCTCCACCCGCTGGCTCTTGTGAATCTCCTCGGACAAAATCACATATTTCAACTTATGTACACTGTCAAAGTCAAAGTCGATATACCCCTGCTCCGGCTGTAATTCGCCCAGCCGGTATGTGATGATCGGGTGCTCGGTCATCTTGCGAATGGCCTGGCCCATCCCCTTCAAGGCGTGAGCGTCTCTCGGATGGATCACGCCCTTATTGGTAGGCGGCACATTCAGCAGCAGGGTGCAGTTGTTGCCCACAGAGCCAAGATACAGCTTAAACAGTCTACGCGCGCTCTTAACCGTGCGATCCTCATTTTTGGACCAGAACCAACCCTTGCGGATGGACACATCCACCTCCGCCGGATACCAAATCAGATCCCGCGCCATAGACAGCACCTTGCGGCTGCCCAAATCCTCGTCCATATTGTTCAGCTTTTTCAGCGCGGCAGCGTCGCCCTCGCCGTGTTGGCTCTTCTCATGCGTCTTTTCAGCGTCTGCCAGGCGAGCAGGTACCACACAGAACTCGCTTTTGCGGGTCTTGCCGCCCTCGTTGCCCACCCAGCGCACATCCGGGCCGCAAATGGAAATCAGTGCGTCCGGCTGCAGTTTGCGGATCAGGGCATAATACCGCGCCCAATCATACTCAAAGTTCGGCACATCGGCGCCTTTCGCACCGTCAAACCAAACCTCACTGATATGGCCGTAATTGGTAAGCAGCTCCGTTAACTGATTGCAAAAATAATCATTATAATCCGGGGTACCGTAGGTGGGCTCGTGCATATCCCAAGGAGAAAGATACACGCCAAAATCCAGTCCGCCGGCAGCGCAGGCGTCAGACACCTGCTTCACAATATCGCCGTCAAAGTCCGTGTTCTTTACACTGAACGATGTGTATGCACTGGGCCACAGACAAAAACCGTCGTGGTGCTTACAGGTAAGAATGATACCGCTGGCACCGGCAGCCTTCACCGTGCGCACCCATTGCTCCGGCTTGATCTTCTTAATGGTAAAGTCCTGCACCGTTTCTCTGCCGCTGCCCCACTCCCGCTGAGTGGCAGTATTCATGCCAAAGTGCATAAAGCAGTAAAAAGGCTGCTGTGCCAAGTGAACCTGGTTAGGGCGCGGCACCACGCCAATGTAACGCTCCACTTCGCTGTCATTCAGCGGCACACCGCCGTTGGTGGTGGTCCAGTTCTGGTCAAAATTCGGCTTCATCTTATTCCCTCTCTCTTCCTCGGTTGTAGCAACTGAAATAGCGACCTTTATCGCCCATATACCAAGGCAGTTTCATACGCAGGTAACGCAGTTTGTCCCCCAGGCGCATGGTGTAGTCAAAGGGGCGATCCTCGACCCGGTCATACAGCGGGGTCACACAAGGCACAGCCACTGTATTCAGCTCCGTTGCAGCCAAAACCAGTGTTTCTTCATCCCGGGGCAATACCACCGTGTCACCGCCCTGCACATTTAAGATCAAAATATAGAAGTACAGTTCCTTGGCAATAGCGTCCGTACCGTCCGCGTTATGGCTGTGGGTGCTTACATACCCCAGCTGTCCCTCTTGAATATGGGCGGTCTCGTGCAGATCGTACAGATCCCAGCTTGCAAAACGCCGGGTACGGCTCAGCACCGAGCAAGGCACCGTTTTTCCACCTACGGTAAAGTCTAAAATCCGATTACTGTCCGCAGACAGGAGCAACGCCAGCCGGCGGGTATCTTTCTTTAAGGTCAGGGTCTGACCGGCAAGGCGCAAGGCGTTCTTGCCGTCCTTTGCAATGGCAAAAGGAATACCGGCCGCCGTGACCTGATCGCCGATCCGCTCCGCAGGAATAGACAGGGGCAGCTCGCCCTGCTCGCCTTGCTTGGTGATCAACTGCACGTTCATAGGCAGTGTGAGAGGCGTTGCCTTGGCAGCGTGACCCACCTGCGCCGCCGGTTGCAGCCGTAGGGCAAAGGTCCTGATCTGATACGGTGTAAAATCCGTGACCAGGCAGCCGTCTTTCACCGTTGCCGGGCCTTTTTCTTCTTCAGAGGCAAACAGCTCTCGGGCTTCTGCCACACCGGCACCCAGGCGCAGGGCGTAGTGCTCCACCGGCGTACCGGCGCCCTCGTTCAAGCGCACCACGATCTCGTCGCCGTCCTCTGCGAACTTCATTGCCCGCAGCACCACCTGGGGGTGAGAGACATTTCCAAAACTGTACGCAGTACCCAGCACGCCCGGGTGCTTTGGCTCCACATACCCGGTCAGGGGCTGCAAAAAGGCACGGGCCTGATTTTGCGTATCGGCACCCACCTGCCCTTTATGGGAGAACAGAGCATAGCTGTATCGGTTCAGTCCCAGATCCATCATAGATTGCATGGAATCAATCCGGTAATTGCGCACTGGGCTGTGCAGCACGGTCATACGCAGGGTATTGTCCTTATACTTGTCCCAGCCGTACTTGCACTCGCTAAGCACAGACACGCCCCAGTCGCCGTTTTTATCCGTCAGATCCACCCAGTTTTGAGCAGGCACTTCAAACAGCTTTTCCGTCATATTGCCCCGGCGAATGGCGCCCAGCCCCAGGTCAAAGGTAGCCTCCGGGTTGGTGCAGGCAAATGCAAATTTGTTCTTTGCCATAGTATGCAGACTGCGCCACTCGATCTCAGAATACACCTCTACCCGGCTGCCGCCGTCGGTGAGGGCAATGATATTCTTAAAGGTAGAGTCTCCATCCTTTTGCTCCACACAGAAGGACACCCGCGCCGGGCCTTTCTCCTGAATGGTCACCGTCACCGGATTTGGCAGGCGGTCCGGGTCCTTGTTGGCTTCTTTATAATTCATTTCCCAGGCAGGCCAGGGCTTAGAGCCGGTGTACTTGAATAGCCCCAGGCTAATGGGCTCCGACAGCAGCTCCTGCTCGTCCATTTCTTTATCCAGGATGGAGGTAATGTTGCCCTTTTTGTTCAGGCGCACAATGTATTTTTGGTTCTCCATCTGATTTTCGCCGCTGATGGACAGGCTGCCCCGCAGACGGCAGGGCACATCGGAGGGCCGCACATCATAGACCGCAAAGCCCAAGGCAGGCACCGTGGCAACAAATACCAGCTCCGCCGTACCATTCTCGTAGCGGTTCACCTGACTTTTCACTTCCCTGCCCTTGGGGTCGTATACCCGCGCACAGGCCTTGGGCCAGTGGGGCAGTTCCAGAGTCACCGCATCTGTGCGGGCCACTTCCAGACTGTTAAATACCGTCACCGGCGTGCCGGCGCAGAAGTCCGTTTTCAGCAGACTGCCCACAGACCCGGCAGCTTGGGTCAACTCACCGGCAAAGCCGTTCATGGCCATACCGTAGTCGTTCCAGCTGCGGCGATAGGCACGCTGCACGGAGGTGCCCGGCAGATCATCGTGGAACTGATGGGCGATGGTACGCTTCCAGTTCAGTTCCATAGCCTCTTTATTGTAATGGGCGGTGCCCAGATAATCCGCCACTACGCCGGAACGCTCCGCCATATCCGCCAGTTCCTGGCAGCGGCGGTTCCAACGCTTACCAACGGCCCGGGAAGTGTAGCCGCCAACGCCGTGATTTTGCATCACCAGTTCCGTCTCCCACCGGGGCAGCTTGGCTTTTTGCTCCGGGGTCAGCTGGGCGTTCAGGTCACGGAACAGATCATCCGCACCGGACGCCAGCACCTGCACATCGCTGTCTTTGTTTTTGTTGATCTCCTGCTCTACAAAGGCCACAGAGGCTTCCTTGGGCGCACCGCCCCGATCGCCGATCCCGTGGAAAATCATAGTGCTGTTCAGATCGTATTTTTCGTTTTCATCCAGCTTTTGCTGCACAAAATCCCAGTCCCGCAGCTTCTTCAGCGTAAAGTAATAATCGTGAGGGTTCAGACTGGCCAGCACCTGCGCGCCGTCCGGCCCTTGCCACACGCCAATATCAAAAGGAATGCCGTAGGCGCCGCCCCAACCCAGCTTTTGGGTGGTAAAGCCCATCAGGTTGGCGTGGGCCATAATGCTGGGCAGCGCCCAACCGAAGCCAAAGCAGTCCGGCAGATAAATATCCACTGAGCGCTTGCCGAATTTTTCCTCAAAATAGCGATTGCCATAAAGAATATTGCGAAAGAGCGCCTCCGGCGACGGCACATTCACATCGCCATTCTCAAAGGCGGAGCCGCAAACGCTCCACCGCCCCTGGGCAATATAATCCCGCATTTTGGCGTACAGTTCCGGGTAATATTCCTCCATCAGCTCGTAACGATAGCTGCCCTCAAAATTGAAGTGATAGGTGGGATATTTTTGGAACAGTGCAAAGTTGTCCACCAAGGTATTGTAGATGTACCGGGACACGGTGGTCTCAAAGTCCCAGGACCAAATGGTATCCAAGTGGGCCGTAGCCACAGTATAGATTTTTTTTTGCATCGAAAGTCCCCCTTATGTGGTCATTGTATCATTATTTTCAGGGGATTGCAACACTGTACTGCCCCATAGAAATAGGAAAAGGCATAAGAATTGCAGGTATTTCAATCGTGTCATTGGCACTTGCCTGTTTATTCGGTTTAATCATAACCGGTGCGCAAATCGGCTGGGGTCCGTTTGCTTCTCTATACAGCTGGGATAAAGAGGTTAATCCTATTGCCGAAAAATAGGACGCAAGTGAAAGACAGAGCAGGCGTGCCGAGAATACGCTTTCATGATTTACGACACAGCTTTGCTACCTTATCCCTTGAACAAGGAATGGACATTAAAACAGTATCGCATATGTTAGGTCACACAGACGCAGGATTTACAATGAACACCTATATGCATGTAACGGATTCCATGCAAGAGAATGTTGCAAACACAATGGAAAATTTACTTGGCGGAAATGTGGCAAATTCATAAATGGTCAATAGATAGTCTTGGGCGAAAAATCGAATAAACGAACAAAATCTCACTCCGTAAAAAAGAGTGAGATTTTTTATTGCGTATTGAATTTTGAAATTCTTTTCTGAAAAAGAAAAAACCTGCGAAAACGCCGTGTTTACGCAGGTTTTGGAGCTGATAGTCGGACTCGAACCGACGACCTGCGCATTACGAATGCGCTGCTCTACCAACTGAGCCATATCAGCATAACGTGCTACGCTGCAGCACGGCTAAGATTATACTATATTTCGCGGAGAAAATCAAGAGAAAAATCGCAACTCCCGCGCAAAAAGCAAAACCGCACTGCCGGTCTTACAAAATCTCCAGCAATTTGGAAAAAACGAATTTCACAGCGGACTCACGCACCCGGTTGCGACCCAAATTGCCAAATTGGCAAGTATAGGTCTGCACTTGATCCTGCACGCAAAAGCCGAAGCAAACCATGCCCACCGGCTTATTGGCCGTACCGCCGCCGGGACCGGCAATACCGGTGATGCCGACGCCCACATTGCTCTCCGCCGTCCTGGCCACGCCCCGTGCCATTTGCGCCGCCACCTGCTCGCTGACTACGCCATAATTCAAGATCGTGTCCGCCTCCACGCCCAAAAAACGAATTTTCGCCGCATTGGCATAGGTTACAAAGCTGGCATTCAGCACCTTGGACGCATTGGCTACATTAACCAGCGTGCCGCAAAGACAGCCCGCCGGTGCAAGACTCTGCAAATGAAACAGTGTACCCCAAGTGGATCAGCCGATCCACCACCTGTTCTTCCAACGCCATTTCGTCACCTCTTGTCCGTTCTCTTGTCCGTTCTGTAATTAGTATAGTCCTTTTGCAAAAAAAATGCAACCATTCGCAAAAAAGGCTTGCAATATAGCGCATTTTATGGTATAGTGTTTAAGCAATCGGGGTGTGGCGCAGTTGGTAGCGCACTAGACTGGGGGTCTAGGGGCCGCAAGTTCAAGTCTTGTCACTCCGACCAAAAGGACAGCTTTTCGGCTGTCCTTTTTTGTTTTACTTTTAATTTTCGGCTTAGTTAAGCCAAATTTTCGCTTACACAATAAGCAAGAGAAAACAGAAAACTTTTGGCGTTACAACACTTATTGCAATACTTTTTGATACAAAATACAAAAATAGCAGGTCATTCCCGTACCGATCATGGTGGTAAGCCGTCTCCGCCTTTTGCTCATCGGACAGAGTGATCGCCATACCCCGCAGCGTGTCCAGTACCTCCTGGGCGTACTCGTCACGCACCGTGTGTTCCGGGGTGCTGTCCAACCGCTTTGTAAAGAAGTCCTTGATCTTTTCCGCAACGGACTTCTTTTCTTTTTGGGTCAGGTCCGCATCTTCTGCCAGCCACTTGGCGAACTTCTCGCCGCCCTCCTGCGTACTGGCCTCACCACTGATGAAGTCAAAGATCATCTCGCTGACGGCATCTTCTTTGCCTTAAAACCATTATACAGTCTTGCCGCCGCGACTGTCAACGCTCAGCGCAAGCGGATCCGTCTTGTGTACCAAATAGCGGACAATAAATGATAGTACCAACAAACGCCGCGCAATCGGTTAGCCGTTGACATGGGTTCGAATCCGAGTTTGCTAATAAAAGGACAAATCTGAACCCTACTTTCCTATAGCTATCAATGCAAAAAGAGCAAGTCCGAAGACTTGCTCTTTTATAGATTCTGTAATTCCGGGAATTACTCCTTGATAGCGGTAACAACGCCGGAACCCACGGTACGGCCACCTTCACGGATAGCGAAACGCAGGCCGTTCTCGATGGCGATCGGGGTGATCAGCTCGACCTTCATGTCGATGTTATCGCCAGGCATGCACATCTCAACGCCTTCGGGCAGAGAGATGATGCCGGTAACGTCAGTGGTTCTGAAGTAGAACTGCGGACGATAGTTGTTGAAGAAGGGGGTGTGACGACCGCCCTCTTCCTTGGTCAGGACATACACCTGACCGGTGAACTCAGTGTGGGGATGAATGGAACCGGGCTTAGCCAGAACCTGACCACGCTCGATGTCGGTTCTCTGAACACCACGCAGCAGGCAGCCGATGTTGTCGCCGGCCTCAGCATAGTCCAGAATCTTACGGAACATCTCAATACCGGTGCAAACGGTCTTGGAGCTCTCGTCCTTCAGACCAACGATCTCAACTTCCTCGCCGGTCTTCAGCTGGCCTCTCTCCACACGGCCGGTAGCAACGGTACCACGACCGGTGATGGTGAACACATCCTCTACGGGCATCAGGAAAGGCAGGTCAGCCTTACGGTCCGGAGTGGGGATATACTCGTCAACAGCGTCCATCAGCTCTTTGATGCACTCGCAAGCAGGATCGTCGTTGGAAGATGCTTCCAGAGCCTTCAGTGCGGAACCCTTGATGATGGGGCAATCCTCATCAAAGCCATACTCAGCCAGGGTCTCACGAACTTCCATCTCAACCAGCTCAAGCAGCTCGGGATCGTCCACTTGGTCGGTCTTGTTCAGGAAAACGATGATTGCGGGCACGCCTACCTGACGAGCCAGCAGCAGGTGCTCCTTGGTCTGTGCCATGGGGCCATCGGTAGCAGCGATAACCAGGATAGCGCCATCCATCTGAGCAGCACCGGTGATCATGTTCTTAATGTAGTCAGCATGGCCGGGGCAGTCCACGTGTGCATAGTGGCGCTTGTCGGTCTCATACTCAACGTGAGCGGTGTTGATTGTGATACCACGCTCTCTCTCTTCCGGAGCCTTATCGATATCTGCATAGTCCTCGAACTTTGCATAGCCCTTGTTTGCAAGGTACTTGGTGATAGCTGCGGTCAGAGTGGTCTTACCATGGTCAACATGGCCGATCGTACCAATGTTAACATGGGGTTTGGTTCTGTTAAAATGTTCTTTTGCCATTGGAATTTCCTCCTTAAGAATTTACAATAGTCAATTGTCATTGCTATTCTATCAAAATCGAATAAAAATAGCAAGCATTTTTTATTGATTTATCGAATTATCAGTCTTTTTTGGCACGCTCGCTGATAATGCTCTCAGAAATGGACTTGGGAACAGGCTCATAGCCGTCCGGCTCCATGGTGTACTGGCCACGGCCCTGGGTCTTGGAACGCAGGTCGTTTACATAGCCAAACATCTCAGACAGCGGTACGCGAGCATTAATCTGCTTTGCACCGTTGCGGTCCTCCATGCCCTGGATCTGGCCACGGCGGGAGTTCAGGTCGCCGATTACATCGCCCATGTATTCCTCAGGAACGATAACAACAACCTTCATCATGGGCTCCAGAATGATGGGACCGGCCTTCTTGGCAGCGTCCTTAAATGCCATAGAACCGGCGATCTTAAAGGCCATCTCAGAGGAGTCAACCTCGTGGTAAGAACCGTCGTACAGCTCTACGCGAACATCTACCACATTGTAGCCTGCCAGAATACCGCTCTTCATAGCGCCCTGGATACCGGCGTCTACCGCAGGAATATACTCCTTGGGAATGGAACCGCCGACGATCTGGTTCACGAATTCATAGCCCTTGCCCACACCGGTCTCCGGATCAATGTTGGGCATAATGCGGATCTTACAGTGACCGTACTGGCCGCTACCGCCGGACTGAGGCTTATACTTGGTATCGGAAGCCGCTTCCTTGGTGATGGTCTCTTTGTAAGCCACCTGGGGAGCGCCAACATTGGCCTCGACCTTGAACTCACGCATCAGACGGTCAACGATGATCTCCAAGTGCAGCTCGCCCATGCCGGCGATGATGGTCTGACCTGTCTCTTCATCGGTGTAAGCCTTAAAGGTGGGGTCCTCTTCTGCCAACTTAGCAAGACCCAGGCCCATCTTTTCCTGACCGGCTTTCGTCTTAGGCTCAATGGCAACACGGATCACGGGATCCGGGAAGTTCATGGACTCCAGAATAATGGGATGATCCTCGTCACACAGCGTATCACCGGTGGTGGTGTTCTTCAGACCTACGGCAGCAGCGATGTCGCCGGCGTAGCAGGTGGGAATATCCTCACGGTGATTGGAGTGCATCTGCAGAATACGACCCATTCTCTCCTTATGACCCTTTACAGAGTTGTAGCAGGGAGAGCCTGCGTCAATGGTACCGGAATATACACGGAAGAAGCAGATCTTACCAACGAAGGGGTCGGTAGCGATCTTGAACGCCAGAGCAGCAAAAGGCTCTGTGTCGGAAGAGTGACGATACTCCTCCTCGTCCGTGTCCGGATTTACGCCCTTAATGGACTCAACATCCGTGGGGGCGGGCATATAATCTACGATTGCATCCAGCAGGGGCTGTACACCCTTGTTACGGTAGGAAGTACCGCAGGTGATGGGCACCATCTTGTTGGCAATGGTAGATTTTCTGATGGTCTTTTTGATCTCGTCAACAGTCAACTCTTCACCGGCGAAATACTTCTCCATCAGCGCGTCGTCCATCTCGGCGACATGCTCGATGAGCTGCTCGCGGTACTTCTGCGCCAATTCCATCATATCCTCAGGAATGGGCTCACGGCGAACATCGTTACCCAGATCGTCATAATAGATCTCGGCGTCCATATTCACCAGGTCCACAATCCCGCGGAAAGTGTCCTCCGCGCCGATGGGCAACTGAATGGGCAGAGCATTGCACTTGAAACGGTCATTGACCATATCCAGTACATTGTAGAAATCTGCGCCCATAATGTCCATCTTATTGACATAGATCATTCTCGGTACATGGTACTCGTCAGCCTGACGCCATACGGTCTCAGACTGGGGCTCAACGCCACCCTTGGCGCACAGAACGGTAACGGAACCGTCCAGCACACGCAGGGAACGCTGCACCTCTACGGTGAAGTCCACATGCCCGGGGGTATCGATGATATTGATTCTGTGCTTCTTCCAGAAGCAAGTGGTAGCAGCGGAAGTAATGGTGATACCGCGCTCCTGCTCCTGCGCCATCCAGTCCATGGTTGCTGTACCATCGTGGGTCTCACCGATCTTATGGTTAATACCCGTGTAATACAGGATACGCTCGGTGGTGGTGGTTTTACCAGCATCAATATGCGCCATGATACCAATATTTCTTGTCATTTCAAGAGATACTTTTCTCGGCATAATATCCTCCTAACAAACTGAATGGCTTAATATCTGAAATGAGCAAACGCCTTGTTTGCTTCAGCCATCTTATGGGTATCGTCGCACTTTTTGGCAGCGCCGCCGGTCTTATTGGTAGCATCCATAATCTCGGCTGCCAGGCGCTCCTTCATGGTTCTCTCAGAACGCTGACGCGCATAGAGAGTGATCCAGCGCAGACCCAGGGTCTGGCGCCGTTCCGGACGAACCTCAAGCGGTACCTGGTAGGTCGCACCGCCTACACGGCGAGCCTTAACCTCCAGTACGGGCATAACATTCTCCATGGCAGCTTCAAAAGTTTCCAGGGGATCATTACCCGTCTTTTCTTTGATGATGTCGAAAGCGTCGTACACGATCTTCTGTGCGACACCTTTTTTACCATCGTACATAACGTTGTTGATCAGGCGTGTAACAAGCTTAGAGTTGTACAGCGGATCAGGCAGAACGTCACGCTTAGCGATCTGGCCTCTTCTTGGCATCTTCGCTTCCCTCCTTCATTATCATTGATGAGTTCATAGGTACTCGAGTTTTCCCGTGGAGCCAACAAAAAGGTCATACACTGTATAGCAATATAAAGTATATAAACTTTTGCCGGATTTCCAAACAAGAAGATCAAACTCAGCCGGGCTGAGCTTGGTGGATCCTTAACGGATCGGCGCTGCTCTTATTTCTTAGCAGCCTTCGGTCTCTTGGCGCCGTACTTAGAGCGGCCCTGCATTCTGCCGTTCACGCCCTGGGTATCCAGAGTGCCGCGGATGATGTGGTAACGAACACCGGGCAGGTCCTTGACACGGCCGCCGCGGATCATGACCACAGAGTGCTCCTGCAGGTTGTGACCTACGCCGGGAATGTAAGCGGACACTTCAATGCCGTTAGACAGACGCACTCTGGCAATCTTACGCAGTGCAGAGTTCGGCTTTTTCGGAGTTGCAGTCTTGACTGCGGTGCAAACGCCGCGCTTCTGGGGAGAATTGTTATCGGTCATAACATTCTTCTTGGTGTTCAGCCCCTTCAGCAGAGCCGGTGTTTTGGACTTTTTCTCCAGCGTCTTACGACCTGTTCTTACAAGTTGGTTAAAGGTAGGCAATCGTTTATCTCCTTTCAAATTATTTTGTACGCTTTTGCGCACAAAACACAAATTTGGCAAAGCAAATTTGCATTTTCTGCTCAAAAACGCATCTACTGGGGCAGAACTTTACGGTTCTGCCCCGGTAAATGGTCAATTTTCTGCTAAATTCGATGGGATTTGGGCCGATTTAGCGCAAATCGCACACCGACAATTTAGCATTATATCACTCGGACATACTGTTTGTCAAGAGCTCTTGCAGCTGTTCCAGGTTCAAAATTTCCTCGCTGCCCTCAGCGGAGAAATAGCTGGGCACCACATCCACCTTATCAAACACCTGCATACCGGTACCGGCGGGCACCAGCTTACCGATGATTACATTTTCCTTCAGACCGATCAGCGGATCTACCTTGCCCTTGATGGCAGCATCGGTGAGCACGCGGGTGGTCTCCTGGAAGGAGGCGGCGGACAGGAAGGAGTCGGTGGCCAAGGACGCCTTAGTAATACCCATCAGGATCGGGATATAAGTGGCGTGCTTCAAAGTGGTCTCACCCAAAGCGATCCGCTTGTCAATGGCCTCATTGGCCTCGTCTACCTGGGCCACATCCACCATGGTGCCGGACACCAGATCGGTATCACCGGCATCGTCCACGGTGCACTTCTTAAGCATCTGACGAACGATAACCTCAATGTGCTTGTCGTTAATATCAACACCCTGGGTACGGTAAGCGAACTGTACTTCCTTAATTAGGTAGTTATAAACAGCCTCTTCGCCCAAGATAGCCAAAACATCATGGGGGTTCACGGCGCCGAGCGTCAGCTCCTCGCCCTTCTTCACATGGGCGCCCTCAACAATGTGCTCGCACAGGCGGGCACCGTAAGGAATCAGATACTTCTTCTCTTCCCCGTCCTCGCCGGTCACAATGGCGTGACGGCTCTTCTTGATCTCCTCAAAATGAACCACACCGTCGATCTCAGACAGAATGGCCAGCTGCTTGGGTTTTCTGGCCTCGAACAGCTCCTCTACACGGGGCAGACCCTGTGTAATATCGGCACCACCGGCAACACCGCCGGTATGGAATGTACGCATGGTCAGCTGTGTACCCGGCTCACCGATGGACTGGGCGGCGATGATACCCACGGCCTCACCTACCTGAACCGGCTCGTTAAAGGCCAGGTTGGCACCGTAGCACTTGCAGCACACGCCGTGGTGGGACTTACAGGTGATCAGAGAACGGATCTTTACGGACTCGATACCGGCGTCCACAATACGCTTGGCGTCTTCCTCTGTCATCATACGATCCGGCTCCATCAGCACTTCGCCGGAGTTAGGATCGATCACCGGGTCCACAACGAAACGACCGGTAAGGCGCTCCTCCAACGGCTCCAGTACACGGTTGCCGTCCATGATCTTGCTTACGATAATACCATCGTGGCAGCCGCAATCCTGGTCGCGAATGATTACATCCTGGGATACATCTACCAGACGGCGGGTCAGGTAACCGGAGTCTGCGGTACGCAGTGCGGTATCGGCCAAACCTTTACGGGCACCACGGGAGGAAATGAAGTATTCCAGAATATTCAGACCCTCACGGTAGTTGGCACGAATGGGAACCTCAATGGTCTTACCGGCGGTATTGGCGATCAAACCACGCATACCGGCCAGCTGACGCAGCTGAGAGGTACTACCACGGGCACCGGAGTCTACCATCATGTGAATGGGGTTATGGGCGCCGTCAAAGTTACTGGTCAGCTCGTGGGATACCTTGTTGGTGCAGTCCTCCCAAGCCTTGATAACGGCGGACGAACGCTCCTCGTTGGTAATCAGGCCGTAGTTGTAGTTGGTGGTAATCTCGTCCACCCGCTTCTCGGCCTCGTCCAGGTACTCCTTCTTCTTCTCCGGGATCAGGGCGTCCACAACGGCTACGGTGGTGCCGGAAATGGTGGAATACTTATAGCCCTGCGCCTTCAAAGCGTCCAGCACCTTGGATGCCACGGCAACGCCGTGCACGCGAATGCACTTCTCGACGATTTGGCCCAGCTGCTTCTTCTTTACAACAAAGCTGATCTCCGGTACAAACTCATTCTCCGGATCGGAACGATCCACAAAACCCAGGTCCTGAGGCACCGGGGCGTTAAAGATCACACGACCGATGGTCGTCTTAACCAGGTGCTCGTGCACTTCCCCGTCCACTTCCTTGGAGAAGCGGATCAGGCACTCGGAGTGCAAGCCCAAAGAGCCTTCCTGGTAGGCCATCATGGCCTCGTCCTTATCTCTGTAAATATTATAGCGGGTATATTCGTTGCCCTGGGCGTCTTTCTCCACCGTGGGGCAGCCCGGCTCGCCGCCCTTAATCATGGTCAGGTAATAGGAACCGATCACCATATCCTGGGTAGGCACGGTTACCGGCTTACCGTCAGAGGGTTTCAGCAGGTTGTTAGCAGCCAGCATCAACATTCTGGCCTCTGCCTGTGCCTCTGCGGAAAGGGGCACGTGCACAGCCATCTGGTCGCCGTCGAAGTCTGCGTTAAATGCGGTACAAGCCAGCGGGTGCAACTTAATTGCGCGACCCTCTACCAGCACCGGCTCAAAAGCCTGAATACCCAAACGGTGCAGGGTAGGTGCACGGTTAAGCATCACCGGGTGATCCTTAATGACCACTTCCAGAGAGTCCCAAACGGCCGGGTTGTTGGCACGCTCCACCATCTTACGGGCAGATTTAATGTTAGAGGCCACGCCGGTCTCTACCAGCCGCTTCATCACAAAGGGCTTAAACAGCTCGATCGCCATTTCCTTCGGCAGACCGCACTGGTGCATCTTCAATTCCGGGCCAACCACGATTACCGAACGGCCGGAGTAGTCGACACGCTTACCCAGCAGGTTCTGACGGAAGCGACCCTGCTTACCTTTCAGCATATCGGACAGGGACTTCAGCGGACGGTTGTTGGGGCCGGTGACCGGACGGCCGCGGCGGCCGTTGTCGATCAGGGCGTCCACCGCCTCCTGGAGCATACGCTTTTCGTTGCGCACGATGATATCCGGTGCGCCCAGCTCCAGCAGCTTCTTCAAACGGTTGTTTCGGTTGATAACGCGGCGATACAGGTCGTTCAGATCAGAGGTGGCAAAACGGCCGCCGTCCAGCTGAACCATGGGGCGAATATCCGGGGGGATTACCGGGATGGCATCCAGGATCATCCACTCCAGCTTATTGCCGCTCTGATAGAATGCATTGACCACATCCAGGCGCTTGAGCAGACGCACACGCTTTTGACCGGTAGCAGTCTCCAGCTCCTCGGTCAGCTCATCCCGCAGGGCTTTCACATCAATGTCTTGCAGCAGCTTTTTGATGGCCTCGGCGCCCATGCCGGCCTCAAAGTCGTCCTCGTAGCGCTCGCGCATTTCTGCATATTCTTTTTCGTTAAGGATCTGCATTTTCTCCAGCGGGGTGTCGCCGGGATCCGTTACGATATACAGTGCAAAGTACAGCACCTTCTCCAAATAACGGGGGCTCAAATCCAGTACCAGCCCAAGGCGGCTGGGAATGCCCTTAAAATACCAAATGTGAGACACGGGAGCCGCAAGTTCAATATGGCCCATACGCTCACGGCGTACCTTGGCCCGGGTGATCTCTACGCCGCAGCGCTCGCAGACCTTGCCCTTATAGCGTACTCTCTTATATTTGCCGCAGTGGCACTCCCAGTCCTTCATGGGGCCGAAAATGCGCTCGCAGAACAAACCGTCCCGCTCCGGCTTCAGCGTTCTGTAATTAATGGTCTCCGGCTTGGTGACCTCGCCGTAGGACCACTCCCGAATCTGCTCGGGAGACGCCAGACCGATTTTGATCGAGCTGAATTCGTTTTCTTTATTCTCCATCATGGAAGCACTCCTTTATATATAATGTAGTGTCGGAATGGCGTTTACGCGTCGGCCCCGTCGTCCGAATCGTCGTCCAGGGCGTTTGCAAACAAATCTGCAAACGAATCCGCTGCGTCTGCGCCTGCTTCCTCGCCGGCTTCTTCCGCATTCTCAATGCCAAAGCCCTCGCTGCCCTCGTCAAAGTCATTGACGGTGGTGAACGCCTTGTCATCAATAGGCTGAATACCGGTGCCATCGTCCAGATCCTGCTTGAGCTCTACTTCCTCGCCGTTGGCGTCATACACACGAGTATCCAGACCCAGTGCCTGCAGCTCCTTAAACAGAACCTTGAAGGATTCCGGCGTGCCTGCCTTGGGGATATTCTCGCCCTTAACAATGGCCTCATAAGCCTTCACACGGCCCACAACATCATCGGACTTCACCGTCATGATCTCTTGCAGAGTGTAAGCAGCGCCGTATGCCTCCAGTGCCCAAACCTCCATCTCACCGAAACGCTGGCCGCCGAACTGGGCTTTACCACCCAAAGGCTGCTGGGTGACCAGGCTGTAAGGACCGGTGGAACGGGCATGGATCTTATCATCCACCAGGTGATGGAGCTTCAGGTAATACATGTAGCCCACAGTCACCGGGTTATCAAACTTTTCGCCTGTACGGCCGTCGGTCAAGGTGGTCTTACCGTCCTCACGCAGGCCGGCCAATTTCAGGCACTCACGAATGTCGTCCTCATGGGCACCGTCAAATACGGGGGTCATCATCTTCCAGCCCAGTGCCATAGCGGCATAACCCAGATGCACCTCCAGCACCTGCCCGATGTTCATACGAGAAGGTACGCCCAAGGGGTTCAATACAATATCCAACGGGCGACCGTCCGGCAGGAACGGCATATCCTCCTGGGGCAGTACCCGGGACACAACGCCCTTGTTACCGTGACGACCGGCCATCTTATCACCGGCCTGGATCTTACGTTTCTTGGCGATATAAACGCGAACCACTTTATTCACGCCGGGGCTCATTTCGTCGCTGTTGGCACGGGTGAACACCTTAACATCCACCACAATACCATACTCGCCATGGGGCACACGCATAGAGGTGTCACGCACCTCGCGGGCCTTCTCACCGAAGATGGCACGCAGCAGCCGCTCCTCTGCGGTCAGCTCCGTCTCGCCCTTGGGGGTCACTTTACCCACCAAAATATCGCCGCTGTGTACCTCGGCGCCGATGCGGATAATACCGTCCTCGTCCAGATCCTTCAGCGCGTCCTCGCCCACATTGGGAATATCGCGGGTGATCTCCTCCGGACCCAGCTTGGTGTCTCTGGACTCCACCTCGTGCTCCTCAATGTGAATGGAAGTATAAACATCGTCCCGCACGATCTTCTCGTTGATCAATACGGCGTCCTCGTAGTTGTAGCCTTCCCAGGTCATAAAGCCGATCAGGGCGTTCTTACCCAGAGAAACCTCACCATTGCAGGTGGCGGGACCGTCGGCGATCACCTGGCCGTCCTCTACCTGCTGGTGCAGGGAGACGATGGGCCGCTGGTTGATACAGGTGCCCTGGTTGGAGCCGCAGAACTTTACCAACTCGTAATGGTCGATCTCACCGGAAGCGGTCTTAATATCAATGGTACGCGCGTCTACGGCGCACACGGTGCCGCCACGCTTGGCAATGACCACCACGCCGGAGTCGTAAGCTGCCTTATACTCCATACCGGTACCCACTACCGGGGCCTCGGTCTTCAGCAGCGGCACAGCCTGGCGCTGCATGTTGGCGCCCATCAGTGCACGGTTGGCGTCGTCGTTCTCCAAAAACGGAATCATAGCCGTAGCTACGGATACAACCATCTTGGGGGATACATCCATGTAATCCACCCGCTCCGGGGGCAGGGTCAGGAACTCGTCCCGATGGCGGCAGGTAACACGGCGGTTGGTGAAGTGACCTTCCTCGTCCAGAGGCTCATTGGCCTGGGCCACAACGAACTCGTCCTCCACATCGGCGGTCATATAGACCACCTCATCGGTGACCACACCGGTCTCTTTATCCACCTTACGGTACGGTGCCTCAATGAAGCCGTACTCATTCAGCCGGCTATAGCAAGCCAGATAAGAGATCAGGCCGATGTTGGGTCCTTCGGGAGTCTCAATGGGGCACATTCTGCCGTAATGGGTATAGTGTACATCTCGCACCTCAAACCCGGCGCGGTCACGGGACAGACCGCCGGGGCCCAGTGCGGACAGACGGCGCTTATGAGTCAGCTCCGCCAAGGGGTTGTTCTGGTCCATAAACTGGGACAACGGAGAGGAGCCGAAGAACTCACGAATGGCAGCCACCACCGGGCGAATGTTAATCAGTGCCTGGGGAGTAATGGCATCCTCGTCGTCCTGTGCCTGCAAGGTCATACGCTCACGAATCACGCGCTCCATACGGGTAAAGCCGATACGGAACTGGTTTTGCAGCAACTCGCCTACTGCGCGGATACGACGATTGCCCAGGTGGTCAATGTCGTCTGTGGTGCCTACACCGCAAGCCAGGTTGCAGAGATAAGACACGGTAGCAAAAATATCGTCTGTGGTAATGTGCTTGGGCACCAGGTCATCCTGCTTAATGCGGATCTCCTCTTTCAGTGCCTCTTCATCATCGCCGCACTTCTCCAGGATCTCTGCCAGCACAGCATAGCTGACCTTTTCACGAATACCCAGAGGGGTGCAGTCAAAGTCCACATATTTCTTGATATCGACCATGCCGTTGGACACAACTTTTACATTGTTGCCGTCCACATCGACAAATGCAAACATAACACCTGCATCCTCGATCTCCATGGCCTTGATCTTGTCGATCTTCTCACCGGCGTCTGCCAGGAACTCACCCTGGGGAGAGATCACCGGTTCTGCCAGGATCTGGCCGTTCAGGCGGTCAGCCATACCCAGCTTTTTGTTATACTTGTAGCGACCCACTCGGGACAGATCGTACCGGTGCGGGTCAAAGAACAGGCCGTCCAAGTGAGCCTGTGCCGTCTCCAAAGTGGGCGGCTCGCCGGGACGCAGGCGCTTGTACACCTCCAGGAGTGCCTCCTCCTGGTTCTTGGTGGTGTCCTTCTCAATGGTGGCCACCAGGCGCTCATCCTCACCGAAATAGTCAATGATCTCATGATCGAGACCCAGACCCAACGCACGCAGGAAAGTGGTGATAAAGATCTTGCGGTTCTTATCAATGCGCACATAGAACAGGTCGTTGGCGTCTGTCTCATACTCCAGCCATGCGCCCCGGTTGGGGATCACGGTGTTGGTATACAATTCCTTACCGGTCTTGTCATGGTCCATGTGGTAATACACGCCGGGGGAACGCACCAACTGAGACACAATGCAGCGCTCTGCACCGTTGATTACAAAAGTGCCGGCATCCGTCATCAGCGGGAAGTCGCCCATGAAGATGATGTTCTCCTTCACCTCACCGGTCTCTTTGTTCTGCAAGCGGGCACGGACCTTCAGGGGTTTGGCGTAAGTCACATCCCTTGCCTTACACTGGGCAATGGTGTACTTGGGGTCCTCGTCCATGGTGTAGTCGATAAAGTCCAGCACAAGATTGCCTGTATAATCCGTGATGGAACCAATGTCGCGGAACACCTCTTCCAAACCTTCATCCAGGAACCACTGGTACGATTTCTTCTGCACTTCAATGAGGTTGGGCATTTGCATCACTTCATTGATCTTTGCAAAACTCTTTCGTGTTGTGGTGCCGAGCTGCACGTCTTTCACGTTCAACATAAAAGGGGTCACTCCAATCTTTTTTTCTCAGAAAAAGTCGAAATCCAGCGCCGATCCGCTGCCGCGGGCCTAAAGTTTTTCGCACGGCCCGGCAGGGGCGCGCATATACTCGTGCGCATAAATTTCCATTTTAATCGTGCATATAATATAGACGAACAAGCCCGGAAAGTCAACAATTATTTTTATATAAATTCCACAAAACGAAAAACTTTTTGATACACGCCGCCGTGTGCTTCTTGTTTTTCGTCGCTTTGCACAAGAATTTTTCAAAAAATTCTACAAATCGGAGCGCTAAAAATTGATTTCTTCTCTCCCCTTATGGTATAATAGACGGCAAGAAAATCAACTGGAGCGAACCATGAAACAAAACTGTAAGCGTATTTTTTCTCTGCTGCTGTGCGCCGCTTTGGTGTGCACCCTGTTTGCCGGTTGCGGCGGACGGAACAAGCAGCTGGATATTATCTACCCCATCACCGGCAATATCACCAGCTTTGACCCTCAGGTGGCTGCCACCCAGGATGAATACCTGATCGCGGAGAATTGCTATGAGGGGCTGGTGCGTGTAGAGGACGACGGCACGGTCAAACCGGCTGTGGCTGCGGACTGGACGGTGAGCACCGACCAAAAGACCTACACCTTCCATCTGCGCCAGGGACTGAAGTGGCACCTGACGGACGCAGTAACCGAGCGTATGGGCAAGAACTGGGATCCGGACATTACCGCCCATGATTTTGTTTTTGCGCTTCAGCGCGCCGTATCGCCCCAGACCGCCTGTCCCCTGTACCCTGCCCTGTCCGGCATTGCCGGTGCACAGCAGGTGTACACCAAACAGAAGAGCGCCTCTGCGCTGCAAGTAAAGGCCACGGACGATTACACCTTGGTGATCACCTTACGCACCCCGGACGCCGGGTTCTTTTCTACCCTGTCCGGCGCAGCAGCCATGCCCTGCAACAAAGAATTTTTTACCGCCACCAAGGGCCGCTACGGCCTGGGCACGGAGTATTCTCTCTTTAACGGCCAATTTTATGTAAAAAATCAACTGGACACCTCTTATACCCTGAACAAAAATCAGGAATACAAGGGCGCCAACCCCACGAAGGTGGACAATATCACCCTGAATATCAAGGACGAAAACAGCAAGGTACCGGAGAAGTTGGAAAGCGGCTACTACGACGCTGCCTTTCTCACCGGCAGTGAGTACGGCGCCCTGAAAAAGAAGGACGACCTGACCGCTATCCCCTATGCCAACACCACCTGGGCGTTTTTGCTTAACACCAACCAAGGCAGCCTATCCAATGAAAAAATGCGCCGAGCCATCTGCCTGAGCCTGTCCCCGGCAGATACAAAAAACAGCAAGTATCTGCAGGCGTCCACCGGCATTACCCCGCCTAGTACCACGGTGGACGGCGGGAATGTGACCACTGCTAAAAACAGCCTGGTGCCTGCCAGGGATGCTGCCCGCGCCCAAACCCTGTGGAAAGCCGGGTTGGAGGAGACCGGGCTGACCACCGTGGCGCTGACAGTCATTACCACCCCGGAGATGGACGCTTACGCCAAGGCGCTGGTACAGGGGGTGCAAAGCAGCTTGGGCACTGTGACCACCTACGGCAACGGCACCGGCATTGCCTTTTCCCTAAAGATCGAAACCATGACCAAAGCGGAGATGGAGAGCCAGATGGCCGCAGGCACCTACGACATTGCCTTGTACCCTATGGAGGCCGCCAGCCAAAGCCCGGTGACCTTTCTGTCCAACCTGCTCTCCACCAACTATATGAAGCTGCAAAGCGATAAAATCGAACGGGCGCTGACAGTGGCCAAGAACGCCACTGCCGGCACGGCCACCGCCGCCTGCCGGGCCTGCGAGCAGGCGCTGATCCAAACCGGCGCCGTTCTACCGGTATTCTATGAGTCTGCCTACTATGTGATGGCTGGAGGCGTCAGCGGCGTTCAGTTTCACCCGGGCAGCGGGAGGGTCTCCTTTGTTGAAGCGGTCAGAGCATAATAAGCGGTACGCTATGGTCTTTTGGGTGCTCAGCGTGGTGTGTATGGGTGTAATCTTCTACCTGTCCTCCCGCACAGCGGACCAATCCAGCCGCGAGAGCGGCGCTGTACTGGCCTGGCTCACCCGCCTGCTGGGCGATGGTCGGCTCACAGACTTTTTGGTGCGCAAATCCGCACACTTTTTGGAATACACCGGGCTGTGCCTGCTGCTGAGCTTTGCCTGCGCAGCCACCTGGGGACGCCGGTACACCGCCGTCAGCCTGCCCATTGCCAGTCTGTATGCGATCACTGACGAGGTGCACCAGCGCTTTGTGCCCGGGCGTTCCTGCCAGGCGGCAGACTGGGCGATTGACACCGCCGGTGCGGCCCTTGGACTGCTGTGTGCCGGGGTGCTGTTGTGGCTTTGGCTGCGCTATCGTACCAAAAAGCACGACAAGAATTGACATTGCCGCCAAATCGTATATAATATAGGACATATTCTTAAAATTAAGAGTGAGGAAGCAACATGAATGTATTGATTTACGACACGGAAGAACAGATCGGCATTGCAGCCGGTAACTATATGTGCGGCCAGGTGCTGGCAAAGCCCAACTCCGTACTGGGTCTGGCCACCGGCTCCACCCCGCTGAAGCCCTACAACCACATGATCCGCCTGTACGAGCAGGGTGCCGTGGACTTCTCCAAAGTGACCACTTTTAACCTGGACGAATACTGCAAGCTGGATGTGGAAGACAAAAATTCCTACCACTCCTTTATGCACGAAAATCTGTTTGACCACATCAATATCCCGAAGGAGCGCATTCACTTTTTGGACGGCAACGCAGCGGACTTAGAGGCCGAGTGCAAGCAGTACGAGGAGAGCATTCGCGCTGTCGGCGGCATTGATATTCAGCTGCTGGGTATCGGCTCCAACGGTCACATTGCCTTTAACGAGCCCAGCGACTCCTTCCAGCGGTGGACCCATGTGGTGTCCCTTAAGGAGAGCACCATTCAGGACAACAGCCGCTTCTTTAACACCATTGAGGAGGTGCCCACCCAAGCACTGACCATGGGCATTGGCTCCATTATGCAGGCCAAGCGCATTCTGATCATCGCCCTGGGCGAGCACAAGGCCAAAGCCATTAAGCAGGTAATCTCCGGCAATGTAACCCCGGAATGCCCCGCCTCTGTGTTACAGTTCCATACAGATGTAACGCTGATGCTGGATCGGGGCGCCGCTTCCCTGCTGTAATATTTTGAAATCAGGTGATCAAGTATGAATAAAGGGATTAAAGCAGCGCTGGCGCTGGGTCTGTGCTGCGTCACTGCCGCCGGGCTGTTTGGCTGCACCAAGGCTGCCCCGGAAGAGACCACCCAGCCCGCCACGGTCGCAACCCGGCCCGCTGCCACCACGGCAGACACCACGGTGCCGGAGAGCACCACAAATGCTTCTACCGACACTACTACAAAACCGGCAGAAACCACCACCAAAAAGGCAAAAGAGGACAGCGGAAGCGCCTACACCGTCAACCAGGCACTGGACGCCCTGACCAACTACTATGGCAAGGGCTACGATGTGGACGGCACCGTGTCTGAGGGCAACAACTACTATTTTGCCGTTTATAAAAACAAAAAGAAGTACGCCTCCGTCAAAGTCAATATGCAGACCGGCGATGCGGTAGAGACCCGCACCAAGGACGGCGCGACGGCCAACTTCAATGTATTTGTATAAGGAGGCTCCTATGGATAAGGAAAAGTTTTATATCACCACGCCCATTTACTACCCCTCCGGCAATCCCCACATCGGGCACTGCTACACCACCGTGGCCTGCGACTCCATCGCCCGCTTTCGGCGCATGCAAGGGTATGATGTGCTCTTTCTCACCGGTACGGACGAGCACGGTCTGAAAATTGAGCAAAAGGCCGCCGAGAAGGGTGTGACCCCCAAGGCGTATGTGGACGAGATCGTAGCCATCTTTAAGAAGCTGTGGTCTTACATGAACATCAGCTATGACCGCTACATTCGCACCACCGACGATTACCATATAGAGACGGTACAGAAGATCTTTAAGGAGCTGTACGACCGGGGCTATATTTATAAGGGCGAATACAAAGGCAAATACTGCACCCCCTGCGAGAGCTTTTGGACGGAAAGCCAGCTGGTGGACGGCAAGTGCCCGGAATGCGGCCGTGCGGTCACCGAGGCCGCTGAGGAAGCCTATTTCTTTAAGCTGTCCCCCTTTGCCGACCGGATCGAAAAGCTGCTGCTGGAGACGGATTATTTACAGCCTAAGAGCCGCGCGGTAGAGCTGGTCAACAACTTTATCAAGCCCGGTTTGGAAGATCTGTGCGTATCCCGCACTTCCTTCACCTGGGGCATTCCCGTCACCTTTGACCCGGGTCATGTGGTTTATGTGTGGGTAGACGCGCTCTCCAACTACATCAGCGCCCTGGGCTACCTGAATGACAAGTATGACGACTTTGACCGCTATTGGCCCGCCGATGTGCACATGGTGGCGAAAGACATTATGCGCTTCCACGCCATCATTTGGCCCGCCATGCTGATGGCACTGGATCTGCCGCTGCCCAAGCACCTGGCAGTACACGGCTGGATCACCTTTAATGGTCAAAAGATGAGCAAATCCATCGGCAATGTGGTAGACCCGCTGGTGCTGGGCGAGCGCTACGGTGCAGATGCCATTCGCTACCACATTCTGCGAGAGATGGCGCTGGGCGCAGACAGCTCTTTTTCTAACGAAATTATGATCAACCGCATTAACGCGGACTTAGCTAACGATCTGGGCAACCTGGTGTCCCGCACCGTGGCTATGGCAGAGAAATACTTTGGCGGCACCTTGCCGGAATGCAGAGAAGCAGACGAAGAACTGGACGCCTCTCTCATTGACCCGGCACTGGAGCTGCGGGATAAAGTGGCTGCCTACATGGACCAGACCCAGCTGAACAACGCCCTGGCAGAGATCTTCAAAGTGATCTCCAGAGCCAACAAGTATATTGACGAAACCACCCCCTGGATTCTGGGCAAGGACGAGAGCCGCAAGGCTCGGCTGGCCAGCGTGCTGTACAACCTGCTGGAGGTGATCCGGATCACCACCACCCTGCTGTCCTGCTTTATGCCCACCTCTATGCCCAAGGCCTGGGCGCAGATCGGCGCTACCGAGGACCTGATCACCTATGAGAACGCTGCCAAATTCGGCGTGCTGCCTGCCAATGTAACGGTGCACAAGGGCGACGCTCTGTTCCCCCGCATTGACACAGACAAGGAGATCGACGAACTGAACGCCTTAATTAAAGCCCAAATGGAGAAGGCCATCGCTGCCCAGCAGCCTAAGGCAGAGGTGCCCGGTGTGGCGCAGATTGCCTTTGACGACTTTAGCAAGGTAGAGCTGCGCGTGGCAGAGATCACCGACTGCGAACCCATTAAGCGGGCAAAGAAGTTGCTCAAACTGCAAGTGAATGACGGCGACGGCAGCCGTCAGATCGTCAGCGGCATTGCCCCCTGGTACAAGCCGGAGGACCTGATCGGTAAAAAAGTGGTGATCGTAGCCAACTTAAAACCTGCCAAGCTGTGCGGCGAGATGAGCAACGGTATGCTTCTGGCCGGCGATGTAGGCGATCATGATGTACAGGTGCTGTTTGTGGACGGTATGCCTGCCGGCACCAAGATTCGCTAAAAAAACACAAAAGAGCGAGCAGTCTGCGGACCGGTCGCTCTTTTTTATAAAGGAATTCGATTTATGAAAAACGCTCCGATTTTTGACACCCACGCCCATTATGACGATCCTCAATTTGACCCGGATCGGGAGCAGCTGCTCTGCCGGCTGCCCGACCTAGGCGTGGTGGGTGTGGTCAGCTGCGGCTGTGATCTGCCCTCCTCCCTGCAAAATCAGGCGCTGAGCCGCCAATATCCCTGGTTTTACTTTGCCGCCGGGTTCCACCCGGAGAATTTGGAAGGCGCCGATTTAGAGGACATAGAGCGCCTACGGCCGCTGCTGGCGGACCCCAAGTGCGTGGCGATTGGCGAGATCGGCTTGGACTACCACTGGATGGCCAGCGACAAAGACACGCAAACGGCCTTTTTCCGCCGTCAGATCCAGCTGGCAAAGGAAGTGGACAAACCCATTATCGTACACGACCGGGAAGCCCATGGCGACACGCTGGAGCTGCTGCAGGCCTTGCAGCCCAAAGGCGTGGTGCACTGTTTCTCCGGCAGCAAGGAAATGGCAAAGGAGATCATCAAACTGGGCATGTACATCGGCCTGAACGGTGTGGCCACCTTCAAGAACGCCCGCAAAGCGCTGGAGGTGGTGGAAACGATCCCCTTAGAACGCCTGGTGTTGGAAACGGACTGTCCTTACCTGGCGCCAGAGCCTTGCCGCGGGCAGCGCAATAACTCTGCTCTGATCCCTCACATCGCCGCACGCATCGGGCAGGTGCTGGGACTGTCTCCCCAGGCTGTGCTGCGCCAAACGGCGGAGAACGCCCGCGCACTGTACGGTCTGCAAGTCTAAACAAAGAGAGAGCCACAAAAACCGTTACCGGTCTCTGTGGCTCTCTCTTTGTGTTGGATCGCCTGTTTACAGACTCTTGATAAAGTCAAGGACTTTCTTCTGATTCTCTTTGTCTATCACGCACAGACGGAACAGGGTCTCCCACTCCTCTTTGTTCAACTCGCCCAAGCAGTTGATAAAGTTGAGGATGCCATTCTGATCCTCTTTGTCCATAATCCGCAGACGAAACAGTACCATACGCTCTACATTACTAAGCTCGGCAATACCGTCATTGATCTGGCCCTTCAAATAGCTGGAGGGCTGCTCGTTATTGGCATCGTAAGCCACGCCTGCATCATGCAGCGTATCTGCGGTGTTGCTTGCAGCGCTTTTCATGCCCAGCAGGTAGTCCGTGCTCACCTCGTAGGCATGGGCCATCTTACACAGCAGGGGGTATTTGGGGTGGCTCTTTCCAGTCTCATAATACGCATAAGTGCTGCGATTTACTTCAAATAGCTTAGAGGCCTCCTCTTGGGTCATACCTGCGTTCTCACGCAGACGAGTCAGCATGGCCGGCAGGCCGTTGCCTTCTCTCGCATTGCTGGAATTTTGTTGTTTTGTTGCGTTGTCCATAATCGCTTCCCGATCTCCTCTCTCTCGGTCTTGGTCATTGGTTGATTTTTTGATTGTTATTCGATATGGGCCGTGTTCTTTTTTCACAGCGTGACAAGTTTACACAATTTTTCCGAATTTGTCAAGGGTTTCGCCAACATTTTCCGGTTACAAAAAATTGACAAAGCCGTGTTGAAATGATATTATAAAGCAAAATAAAGCGAAAAAGCGCATAATACCGCCAAAAATTTAAGGAACGGTGACGACCAGAATGATAAAAAAAACGATTAGCCTTTTTTTGGCAATTTGTCTGTTAATGACCACTTTAACAATATTACCGACAACTGCCTTTGCCAAGAGTTATGCCGACCAGTTACGGGACAAAGGCTTCCCGGAAAGCTATATCAGCAAGCTGGTAAGCCTGCACAATAAGTACCCCAAATGGGATTTTCAGCCGCTGAAGACCGGGCTGAATTTCACCGCTGCCGTTAAAGCAGAGCGCTCCCCCCACTCTAAGCAACTGATTGAGCGTCAGTCTTCTCTGTCTGCCGCCTATTACTGCAGCTGCGCCTCCTGCAAGAACAAGCCCCAGGAAGGCTCCAGTTGGTACTCTGCCTCTCAAAACGCGGTGATGCACTATATGGATCCCCGCAACTTCTTTGATGAGAAGCATATTTTCCAGTTTGAATCCACCGCATATAATTCCAAGCAGACCAAAGCCGGGGTGGAGACCATTCTCTCCCCCACCTGGATGCACAATTCCCGGATCAACTACCTGACCACCGACGGCAAGACCCGCAAGAACTACGACAGCAAGACCAAGTATTCCGACGCGATTTTGGCCGCCGCAAAAAACAGCGGTATGAGCGCCTATTATCTGGCCTCCAAAATCGTACAGGAGGTGGGCAGTACCAAAGCCACCACCGGCGGCGCCAGCGGCAACCGTGCGCCGTTTATCGGCATTTACAACTACTACAATATCGGCGCTTACAGCGGCGCAATGGACGGGCTGGAATGGGCTGCCGGGTATCTGCGCCTGGAGAAGGACGCCACCATTTACTCTGACTATAAAAACGGCAAGGTCAGCGGCACCAAGACCAAGGCTAAAAAGGGTCAGTATATGGTATGGCGCGCCAATGCAGGCAAATACTACCGGGTGCGCCTGTACACAGATAACAATGGCAGATACACCACCGGCACCTCCGGTTATGTGCCCAAAAGTGTCTGCCGCACCAAGTACTTTAACTACGGCCGTCCCTGGAGCAACCCCTACAAGTCCATTTACAACGGCGCAACATACATAGCAAACGGCTTCTCCAAAACCCAAAACACCGGCTATCTGCAAAAGTTCAATGTAGCCCCCGGCACGGCAGAGAAGCACAGCCACGAATATATGGCCAATGTACAGGCGGCGGCTTCTGAGTCTGTTACCACCTATAACGCCTATAAATCGGCTAAAATTCTGAACACGGCCAAGACCTTTATTATTCCCGTGTACAGCGGTATGCCCGCTTCCACCGCAAATGTGAACCACATTTCCACTTCTACCTCCGGCAGCACCACGACCACCACAAGGCCCTCCACCACCGCAGCAGCCAAGAACCGGGTCACCGGGCTGACTCTGACCGGGCGCACCCAGACCAACTTAACATACAAGTGGAACAAGGTATCCGGCGCCACCAAATACTATATCGACATTACCAACAAAACCAAGGGTACCAACTTCTCCAAAACCGTCACCGGCACCAGCGCCACCCTGCACAACCTGACAGATACCGAGGAGTACGCCGTGCGGGTGCGAGCCTATGTAAAAGGCAAATACGGCCCTTACAGCGCCTACAACATCAAGCACTGCCTACCCGGTAAAGTCAGCGGTGCTAAGGTAAAAAGCCGTTCTGCGGCCTCTGTGGCTCTCCAGTGGAGCAAAAAGGCCGGTGCCGACGGCTACTATATCTATCGCTACGACACCAAATCCAAAAAAACAACCAAGGTAGCTACGATCAAAGGTAACAAAACCACCGGCACCGTCAGCAAGCTGAAAGCCAACACCGCCTACACCTTCCAAGTGGCAGCGTACACCACAGACAGCAGCACCAAGACCGGCGCCAAAAGCAGCAAGGTCAGCACCAAAACACTGACCGCCACCCCAAAGATCAGCTCCGCCACCTCGCCTAAGTCTAAGAAGATCACGATTAAGTGGGGCAAAGTCGCGTGCAGCGGCTACCAGGTGCAATACTCCACCACCAAGAACTTTAAGCAGAATTTTCTGGACTTTACGGTAAAGAATAGCGCCACCTCCAAGACCTTCTCCACCTACCGGACCAAGACCACCTACTATGTGCGTATCCGTTCCTACCGCACCGAGGGCAAGAAAAAAGTCTACTCCGCCTGGAGCGCCACCAAGTCCGTTAAAGTGAAATAATAAACATAACAAAACGCCCCGTGCAGTTCCAAACCGCACGGGGTACTTTTGTGTGTTATTCGTTTGAGCCGCCAAACTTCACTTTTATGATATAGTCCCGCAAAAAGGACAGCAGGACGATCAAAACCGGTGCACCGGCACAAAGCCACTTGACCCATCCGCTTTGTTCCAACCGCTCTCCGCCAAAGGCAATGAACAATACGACCTCAAAGAGGACCAGCAAAGCCACCAGACAGCAAGTGGTTAGAATGTAGAATTGTTTTTTGTTCATTTGCTTCCGTTCTCCTATTCAGTACCAACATTACTATAATTTATACGAACTATACGGACCATAACTTTCTCCGGAGCTTGGCCTAAATGTCCAGTCATATCGACATTGTACCTTACCGCTCGCTAACACCTGCGTATATGCAACACATTTTACATTTCCTCCAATGCACGCCGCAGATACAGCGCTCAAGGCTGTCGCACCGATTTTAGTCAATACTGAAAGCCACCCTGTACTCGGGATAACCGCAAAGCAATGATACCCGCTAATGTCGCAGCTGCCACACCTCGAGCCCACGAAATACGATGATTTGATGTATCGTGATAACGCCAACCAGTGGTAGCTAATGGCGATACACTCTCAATTGATTTTTCATCTGGAAAGCTCACAGCATTCTCAACATAAGCAACCGGTTTGCCGTTGAGAAATATTATACCAGAACAAACATCATAATACACAACATCCGTTATTTCATCCGTGATGTTAGTAATGTACATATATTCTTTATCATCCACAATCCTAGATTCGCATCTATATTCCTTGCCATCAATTATGGCAGTTTCAATATTTTCGGCTGCGTAGGTGGCGGTAGCACCAAAAGAACAAACGACGAACATTACAGCGGATAAAAACAAGCTTACCATTCTTTTACTCATAATAATTCTCCTTCTTTTTTATATTGCTCTTGTCTGCTTACGAATAAAGGAATGCTTTGAACATCGGAAACACCTCCTGCCTATTTATTGGGTAATCGATTGGCTAACGCACTTGACAATTATTCGGCGCCTTTGCAATTATCAATCTCGATTTTAATGTATCATTTATCATTCTGTCTGCATTTGTTTCCAAACTTCTATCTTCAATAACATTTAAGCGCATTGTAAATAATTTGTCAAGCGTTTTTTTAGAACATAAAAAAGGCGGGGAGTACCCGCCTTTAACTTTTTAATCCTTATTTCTTTTTGCCGGATTTTTCCTCATACACGGCGGCCACGGAATCCACATCGCCGGAGGCAATAATATGCCCTTTCTCCAACAAAATGGCCGTGTCGCAAATGGCCTTCACCTGCTGAATATTATGAGACACAAACAGCACGGTCACGCCCTGATCAAACATAGACTGGACCTTAGCCAAACTCTTTTTGCGGAAACGGGCGTCGCCTACGGACAGCACCTCATCCAAAATCAGAATATCCGGCTCCACAGCCGTGGCAATGGAAAAGCCCAAGCGGGCTTTCATACCGGAAGAATAGTTCTTCAGCGGCACGTCAATAAACTTGCCCAGCTCGGAGAATGCCACAATCTCGTCATATTTTCTCTCCAAATACTCTCGGTTGTAGCCCAGAATGGCACCGTACAGGAAAATATTTTCCTTACCGGTGTAGTTGGGGTCAAAGCCGGCGCCCAGCTCCAGCAAAGGCGCAATCACGCCTTTCTTTTTCACAGTGCCCTCCGTAGGCTTGTATACACCTACAATGGTCTTGAGCAGTGTGGATTTACCGGCACCGTTCAGGCCCAAAATGCCCAAATGCTGGCCCCGGCGCACCTGGAAGTTAATGTCCTGCAAGGCATAAAACTTCTTGAATTCCAGCTGACGCCTTAACAGCTTGATCACATATTCCTTTAAGTTGTCCACCTTTTCCTTATTCAGGTTAAAGGCCATGGTCACATTTTCAACAGAAATGACTACATCGTTGTCCATACGGTTCATCCTTTACAGTTCTTGCCCTTGCGTGCAAAGGCCACAATCCCCGAAATCGCCAGCAGCAGTCCGCCGGCACCCAGGCACATATACAGCCAGTCGATCATATACCGAGTAGCAGCCGCACAAAGATACGCGGGAAAAATATACAGATTTTTTTGGTGCAGCAGCACCAGCATGATCACAGCGCATAGCACCGTCACCAGTCCGGCGGCACAGATACCGTCTGCCGCCAGCAGGCGCTGAAGCCGCTTGGCAGCGCCGCTGCGCCTCAACAGCCATACCGCCAGCGCTACGCCGCAGCAGGCGATCACGCCCCCTGCCACAGAGGCTCGCATACTCAGATTTGCAAAGCTTTGCAGATCCGCTGCAAAAACCAGCGCCATACGGCCAGCCATATAATCTGCAAATGCCTTGCCAAAATCCTGCACCTGCGCCGTAGTGGCGCCGGGAGCTGCCTTGGCTGCCGCCGTTTCTAATGCGGTACGCACCTCTTGGAGCGCCGGCGCCAGCTTGGCCGAGCGATCCTTGCTTTTTAACATAACCCCCGCATAGGTCTGCACCGCCGTGCGCACGCCGTCCTTGGTGACTGCGTCTGCCACAGCTGTGTCCAGCCCGTACTCCAGGCAAAGATCCGCCGCATACTGGTGGACCTCCGTATAAAGGCCGTCCACATAAGTATCGCCGCCAAGGCTGCGCACCATACGCGCCGGGTTGCCAAAAAGCGCGCCCACCAACACAGACAGGGTCAGCACGCCGGTAAAAACAAACAGCAAAAACGCACTGCAACAAGCGCGTCGATCGTGCTTGTTGATCTTAATCATCGGCGCTCACCTCCACAGCCGGGCCGGAGGCCTTTTCACAAAACACATACAGCCGCTGATCCGCCAAGTTGCCAAAGGGCGACTGGGGATAGGTACAAAAGAGGATCAGCTTTTCCTTGTCCACCACAGACACATCTACGGATTCGTCCGAAGTGAGCACCTGGTGGTCCGTCACCCGGTAGGAGAAGTGCCCCCAGTTGGTGGAAAAGTCGATGAGGTCGCCTTTTTTCAGCTGTGCCAAGTTCCGGAACACCGTTGTATTGTACCCGGTGACAACGGTAGACTTGCCGTAACCCGGCAAACCATAAGCCGTAGACGCAGCCGCACCGGCACGCAGGCACACCCGATTGGCGCCATAATACACCGGGCAATCCAGCCCAATTTGGCTGCATTCCAGTCGACCGAAGTGCATACCGCCGGTCACCGTGGCGCCATCTACGATTCCAAAGGTATTGGGCTGGGGGTCGTACTGCTCCGTCAGCTGCAAATCGCTGTCTGCCCGGGGCAACTTGGCCTGCACATCATGCACGGCAGACACCGCATAGCGCCCACCCAGCACCCATATCGGTGTAAACACCAGCGCGGCTGCCAGCACAAACACCAGCACCACCGCCAGGTGGCGCAGCAGCGCACGCCCTTTACCGGCCGTCCCGTCTTTTTTCATACTCAGTCCTCAAACACTGCGCCCTTGGCGCCGCTGGTCACATGCTGGGCATACCGCTTCAGGTAGCCGGTCAGGTGCTGCTCCGGCGGCTGCCAGGTGGCCTTACGCCGCTCCAACTCCGCATCGGACACATCTACCCGCAGCACGCGCGCAGGAATATCAATCTCGATCATATCTCCGTCCTGTATCAAAGCGATGGTACCGCCCATAGCCGCCTCCGGACTCACATGGCCAATGGAAGCGCCGCGGGTGGCACCGGAGAACCGGCCATCCGTCAGCAGTGCAACCGAGGAACCAAGCCCCATGCCGATAATGGCAGAGGTGGGAGACAGCATCTCACGCATACCGGGGCCGCCCTTGGGTCCTTCATAGCGAATGACTACCACATCACCGGCAACCACTTTGCCGCCGGTAATGGCCGCAATGGCCTCTTCTTCAGAATTATAGCACTTGGCCGGGCCTTTGTGCTGCATCATCTCCGGTGCAACAGCGCCCTTCTTCACCACAGCGCCGTCTTCTGCCAGGTTGCCGGTCAGCACAGCGATACCGCCGTCTGCAGAGAACGGTGCCTCCAGGGTGTGAATAATCTCACCGTCGGCGTCCGGCGCGGCGTCCAGTCGATCCTGTACCGTGCCGCTGACAGTCAGGCAATCGGTATTGATCATACCGCCCTTGGCCAACTCTTTCATCACTGCGGGAATACCGCCCACATCGTTCAGATCCGTAATAAACACGGAGGAGGCCGGATTCAGCTTGCAGATCTGGGGGGTCTTTCGGCCGTAAGCGTCCAGCCGGGCCAGGTCAATATCATGGCCTGCCGCATGGGCAATGGCCGTCAAATGCAAAATGGTGTTGGTGGAGCAGCCGATGGCCATATCTGTGCGCATGGCGTTCTCAATGGCTTTCTCCGTAATAATATCCGAGGGCTTAATGTCCTCTTTCAGCAGATCCATTACCCGCTCACCGGCCTCTTTCGCCAGGCGCAGACGAGCGCTCATTACAGCCGGAATGGTACCGGAGCCGGGCAGGGACATGCCGATGGTCTCCGTCAGGCAGTTCATGGAATTGGCGGTATACATACCGGAGCAGCTGCCGCAGGTGGGGCAGGCGGTATAGGCACAGCTCTCCAAAATCTGGTCGCTCATTTTGCCCACTGCATTGGCGCCCACATACTCAAACTGCTCGGACAGGCCGATACGCCCGCCGGTGACGGCGCTCTTGCCGGGCAGCATGGGGCCGCCGCTGATGAAGATACAGGGCAGGTTCAGTCGGCAGGCAGCCAGCAGCATACCGGGCACGATCTTGTCACAATTAGGGATAAACACAATGGCATCCAGCGGGTGCGCGGTGAGCATCACCTCAATGCTGTCAGCAATCAGCTCACGGGAGCACAGAGAATACTTCATACCCTTGTGATTCATGGCGATACCGTCGCAAACGCCGATGGTGTTAAATTCAAAAGGCACGCCGCCGGCGTTGCGGATACCCGCCTTCACCTGCTCGGCGATCTTGTCCAAGTGCATGTGGCCGGGAATGTAGTCGCTCTTGGAGTTCACCACGGCAACGAACGGCCGCTTCATCTCCAGATCATCAATACCCAGTGCACGCAGTAACGAACGATGGGGGGCTCTGCTGGGTCCCTCTTTGATCAAATCAGAACGCATAATTTCACTCCTATGTGCTATATATAAAATACTAATATGGTATTCGCTTTATTATACTCATTTTTCGTCCGGTAGTCAAGCCCTGCCGGGGCAGCAAAAAGCGCGCCGCACACCCGGTGCAGCACGCTTTTTTCAGCTTGATCAAAAATCAAAGGTGAGCGGATCGTGGCCGGTGCGACGGTTTTGATTCATACCGCCCAGCGCCGCCATATTCTCCCCCTCCGGCGCAAAATCAAACACGGCAATATTCTCCGCCAGGCGCGCCGGGTTCTTGGACTTGGGAATGGGAATGGTCCCCTGCTGCACATTCCAGCGCAGCAAAATCTGTGCCGGGGTCTTGCCGTACTTGCGTACCAAATTCTGTGGCAAAAGCGTTCCTTTTTACCGCCTTTTTTGCCGTCTTGGCGCAGAAGCAGTGGAAGCATAGCTTTGGTCCAGCAAATCCTGCACCAGCACACGCGGCACACGATCGTCCATCGCAATGGAGATCCAGTGGGTTTTATTCATGTGGTACGCAGGATAAATACCCTCCATACTGCACAAGGAGCCGATCATCAATGGGTCGCATTTTACATTCAGGATCCACACCGGTGCTGTACCCGGGCACCCTAATTTATCCCCGGTAACACGCAGCAGCAGCGCAAACCACTTCTTGTTTTCGCGATGACGAAACACAGCATTCTCCGGACTGACCGCCCAGGGATATTCTGCCGAAACGCCGTACTGTGTACCTATCCATTGCTCCAATTCCTTTGGTTGCATGCTTACGCCCACCTTATCGATCTTACATCGTTTACAATGCACAGTATACCACAGCCCGCTGCTATTTTCAATGCCGGTTCCGGGTACGCCAAACAAACGAATTTGGATATTCTTGTTGACAAACGGTCTGTACCGTGGTACAATCCTCCCACTATCGTTCTAAATAGAACATACGAGAGGGGCTGTTCCTATATATTTTCGAGATCGGCACAAGACCATCACCTTGCTATGAATCCCTGATGCGTACCATTTGCAACAAATATGAATTAACACAAATGGAATGTGACATTCTGATGTTTTTGCACAGCAATCCGGAATGCAATACCGCTGCAAGCTTGGTACGGATTTGCAAGTACACCAAGTCCCATGTATCCACCTCTCTAAAAAGGCTGGAGCAACGGGGATTGGTAGAGCGGCAGCAAAGCGCAACCAATAAAAAGCACATTGAACTGCATTTAACGGCTGACGCGCAGCCGATTCTTGCCGACGGCATTGCCATTCAAAAGGAATTTGCAAAGCATGCACTGGCAGGCATTTCACAAGAAGAAATCGCTGTATTTAAAAGCGTATTTGACCAAATATGTAACAACGCAGAAGCGTATTTGCAGCAAAATAAATAGAATGAGCAAAAAGTATACCAAGCGAATTTTAGGCTATGAGGGCGACCGCCCCTTTTGGCACTTTTTTGACTTAAAAGCGTATTTGATGATGGCCTGTATGATGGGTGGCGGCATCGGTTTGCGTGCGGCAGGCATATTCCCGGACACATTTATTGCATTCTTTTATACCGGTCTCGGGTGTGCACTGGTGTCTGTCGGCATCCGGTTTCTGAAAAATCACATCATCTACCATAAGCTGATTAAAAAGGAGTTTTAATAGAATGAAAAACAATGGATATAAACCTCGTGTGCCGGACATTATGGAGGCTGTTTTTGACATCGGCTATCTGCTGTTTGACTTGATTGCAGCCGTTTTGTTCTTTGTTTTCGCCAAAGGCAATAACCTATTTGTGTTGTACGGCATTCTCACCTTGACCTTATGCGGCGGTGATGCATTCCACTTGGTCCCTCGTGTGATTCGTGCATTCCGTGGCAGCAGTGACAAAATAAAAAAGCAGCTGGGTATGGGGTTGCAGATTTCCTCTGTCACGATGACCGTTTTTTACATTCTGCTGATGTATATTTGGAAAAATACATTCCCGGAAATGCAAATTCCCGCCCCATTGGAAATCATCATTTGGGCATCCGCATTGGTGCGTATTATCGTATGCCTGCTGCCCCAAAACCGTTGGTGCTCGGATAACGGCAACCAAAAGCTGTCCATTATCCGCAACACAGTATTTGCCGTAACCGGTATCGGCGTCCTCATTCTGTACGCCCTGTCCGGCAATGCCCACGATTATCACCTGACCCGTATGGTAGCTGCCATTCTCATTTCCTTCGGCTGCTATCTTCCGGTTACCTTGATGAGTAAGAAACACCCTAAGGTCGGTCTGTTGATGATTCCCAAAACCTGTGCCTATATTTGGATAATTGCAATGGGTCTGGAACTGCTTTTCTGAAATCTTTTTACCGCACAAAAAACCGCTTGCTGTTGTGATACACAGTAAGCGGTTTTTATTATGGATATTTACATTTGTACAGCGCAGACAGCCTCTTGCAACCGTTGCAGATCCTGCTCATCCGGATGGGTCAATGCACGGTCAAAATTGGCAATCAGCATATCCAAATTAGGAGCCGGATTCGGTTGTTCTTTCATTTTCTCATACCGTTGCCGCACGGACAAGGGCATTTTGCCTTGGCACATAAATGTGCCAATCACTTGATTGCCGGCATCCAAATTTTCCTGCACGCGCAACAGAATTTTTTGAAAATACGCAGCACTTCCGCCAAATCCGGCGGTACCAAACAAAAAAATCTTTTTGTTCTTTACGGTTTTCAACAATTCCAAGCTGGCGGCATCTGCCGTACCCTTATCGGTCCAAAAGCCGACAAACAATACCGGCGACGACGGCACACGGCCTTGGTAATCTCCAAAATAGTCGCAGCCCGCTGCCGGCAGCGCTTGCGCAATGGCCTGCGCCAGTATTTTTGTGTTGCCGGTTTGACTGCTGAATAGAACAGAATAACGCTCTTGCTCCATACCTGTTTCGCTTCCTTTCTGCTAAGAAACCCCGGAGGGATTCACCGCTTTTATTATACTGCGTTTTTGCTGTTTTTCAAGCGCCGGCCGGCGGCGGTCACGAACACAACGCGCTGACCAGTGCCGTGTACCTGGCAGAATGATTTTGTATATCCGCTACGCTGACGCCGTAAAAGCGGTACAAATCCTCGGCTGTTTTCTTGAATTTTCGCATAGCCGCCCGATTGCCGGAATAAGACAGGCTAAGATCCTGCCAAATGTAGTCGATCCCCATTTGGAGAAGACCGTCGCCCATTTTTATCTTGTACAAATGAAAATCCATAGGGACCGCATCATCGGGCAGTTGGGCGATTTTTCGACTGCGTGCTTCCAGCAGGTCCAAAAACCCCTGCACGGCAGTTTCGTCCGTAAGATCCGGCTCCGGCAGTTCCCCCAGCGAGCCTAAAAGCTCCGGCTTCTGCCGCAAAACCAGGTTCTCTTTTAAGCACCGCATTTGCTCTATGTAGTCGCTATCTGTGGCAGCCGCTTCGGTCAAGCCATACTTATCTTTTGCGTACTGCACGGTTTCTGCAAGAGAATGGGGCGCAGCCACGATCCGCTTTTCCGCTCTTTTCCTTTTATATCTATATATGCTGTCCCTGATCCTGGCTTTGAGCGCGCGCTTTTCCCCCGGCCCGGCAACAAAAATACTTGTAGGACCATCTGCACCGCCGATCACAGAAACAGAAATTGCATTTCCACTGTGCTGTTTCATCGTTTCTCCTCACCAATGCCGCATTTGCCGCAATGCAACAAATCGGCATATATCATACACTATTTTTTCCTGGTCCGAGGGGCGGGCAGGGCGTCCACCATGGCGTCAAACAGGCCGCAAAGATACGCGCGGTCGTCTACATTGTCCACCAGCAGCATAGGCTTAGCGCCGGGATACGGCAGTTCTTCCGTGGCCGACGACATATAGGCTGCGGCGCCGGGGGTGGACTTTACCAGCAGGCGGTCGTCATAGATCCCGCCGATCACCCTGTCTCGATAATAGAGAATGTACTCCCCCATCATCGCCCGGGCGCGCACCCCGTCCAGCTCAGCCAGCTGCTCCAATATAAATTCCAAATACTCACGATCCGAGGCCATAGTACCTGCTCCTTTTTGTCATTCAATGGACTATGCTTTGCTGCCTAAATCCACCGCTCATTAAGATGATGGTCAAGTAACACAAAAGGGCGCCCTAAAAAGGGTGCCCCTGTTTTGTGGTGATTTATTTGTCCAAAGACTTCATGGTTGAGATTATCGTGACTAGCCTTAGATAAGCTCCGCTTAGCGTCCATAAGTCCTGACCGGCATCTACTCATTTGAAGCTGGGGTAAGCTCAGTTACGCCTTATTCAGATAGCGGAAAATCTAATGGCGTAAGCCGTGGAGTAAGCGGGTATAAGACGGCTTCATTTTTTGAAAACAAGCTGTGCACTGTGCTGAAGCTAATGCTTTAATAGTATAGCACACAGCTTAACAAAATTCAATATTCTCTGCTCATCACGGAGCACTTGAATATTTTTCTCAAGATCCATAATAAATATGATTGTATGTAAATAGCGCCTTAATCTCCGCCGCCATTGCGAAGTTTCCGTAGTTCTTTTAATGCGGTGGTAACTCAACCGGTTGCATTGACAAATGGCAGCCTTCCGTTTCGCGTTCCATAAATCATCATTCGCAACCGAGGAAAAGCCTGTTAAAACTCCACTTCTCATTGACCGCATCGGGGGCAATGGCAGATTTTTCTCCGGCCACTCTATAGTAAGCGATAACTGCTCCATCTCTTTTCGATTAAATGATAATTCACTCTTTGATCTCCATTACATACGCCTTTGCTTTAAAAGTGGCACTATTATCATATTTTGTGATTTCGTCATAGTGGTCAAATTTAAGTCCGCATTTTTCCATCACCTTACCCGAACGGGGATTATCAACAGCGTGGCACGAGCAAATTCTATTAACGCCTAATTCTTTGTGAACATAGTCGATAATTGCTTTCATAGCCTCGGTGCAGTAGCCCTTGTGCCAATAATCGAAATGCAAATTATAACCCATACCCCAATAGCCCTCTAATTTACTGCTCGGACCTATCGAGCCTGTACCGATAACCTTGTTTTCTTTCTTAAGCACAAATGCGAAATTGTATTCCTTTTCGTCTGTAAGCGTAGATTTTATCCAGTCAATCGTTTGGCTTATGTCTGTAAGCGTAGGGTATGACATATATTTTGCGACCCTTTCATCGCTGTTCCACGAAAAGCAAGCTCTTTGCATCGTCAAGAGTGATTGGGCGTAAAATCAATCTTTCGGTTTCTAAAATCGGTTCTTTTGACATTTTGACACCTCCAAAAAATAAGCCGTTGGTGTGAATGATCGTTACACATCAACGGCTTTTATGTTATAAATAAAACTTTATACCGAAATTGAGTGCAACAAAGTAACTCCGTTTGCAAGGCAAACAGAATAGACTGCTTTATAAGCGGTTGCACGATATAATTTCCGCATAACTTCTATCCTTTCTTTTGATAAGGCCATAGTAACATGGTGTGGTGATTTTGTCAAGGTATCTCTCCCTCATCAGAGGAAACCAAATTCTGCTTTCAAGCCTTTATGTAGTTTGCAACGGGACAAGAAAACTATGGAAACTGAAAGAAGCCCCCGAAAAGCCAGTAGCTTTTCAGGGGCCGTGTTAAGTCCAAAAATGTAAGCTTTTTCGTTTTTAGAAGTCTGGAAACCCGCATAAATACCGGGGGGGATCGTCTTTTTACTTATCCAAAGACTTCATGGTCGGGAACAGCAGCACATCGCGGATAGCGGGGCTATCTGTCAGCAGCATGCACATCCGGTCAATGCCAAAGCCGATGCCGCCGGTGGGGGGCATACCAATCTCCAGTGCCTGCAAGAAGTCCTCGTCCGTATGGTTGGCCTCCTCGTCGCCCTGGGCAAACATCTCCTCCTGGGCGGCAAAGCGCGCGCGCTGGTCGATCGGATCGTTCAGCTCGGAGTAAGCATTTGCCATCTCCCAGCCGTTCATGAAGAACTCAAAACGCTCTACATAGTCCGGGTTCTCCGGCTTCTTCTTCGTGAGCGGAGAGATCTCGATCGGATGATCCATCACGAACGTCGGCTGGATCAGGTGCTCCTCGACATACTCCTCGAAGAACAGGTTGAGAATATCGCCCTTCTTGTGGCGCTCCTCATACTCGATCTCGTGCGCATCCGCCGCAGCGCGGGCCTCCTCCAGGGTGTGTATCTCCTTAAAATCAACGCCGCTGTACTGCTTGACCGCATCTACCATAGTGATGCGGGTAAAGGGCTTGGACAGATCCATCTCAATGCCGTTATAAGTAATCTTGGTGGTGCCCAGCACAGCCTCGGCCACATGGCGATACATCCGCTCGGTCAAGTCCATCATACCGTGATAATCGGTATATGCCTGGTACAGCTCCATCAAGGTGAATTCCGGGTTATGGCGAGTATCTACACCTTCGTTACGGAACACACGCCCGATCTCATACACACGCTCCAAGCCGCCTACAATCAGCCGCTTTAAGTACAGCTCCAGAGAAATGCGCATTTTCAAATCCTCATTGAGCGCATTAAAATGGGTCTCAAAGGGACGGGCCGCAGCGCCACCGGCGTTGCTCACCAGAATGGGGGTCTCTACCTCCATAAAGCCCTCGCCGTCCAGGAACTTGCGAATTTCACGGATAATGGCTGAGCGCTTCTCAAAGGTGTCGCGTACATCCGGGTTCATAATCAGGTCCAAATAGCGCTTTCTGTACCGGGTGTCGGTATCTTGCAGGCCGTGGAACTTCTCCGGCAGGGGCAGCAGGCTCTTGGTGAGCAGCTTCAGCTCCTTGGCGTGAACAGAGATTTCGCCGGTGCGGGTCTTAAACACAAATCCGGTCACCTGGAAAAGGTCGCCAATGTCCCACTTCTTAAAGGCACGGAACACATCCTCGCCCACATCGTTCATCCGCACATAGATCTGCATACGCCCGGTGCGGTCGCTGAGATCCACAAAGTTGGCCTTGCCCATATCCCGGCGAGACATCATTCGCCCGCACAGGGTCACATCCGTATTCTCCAGCGCGTCAAAATCGGCGCGCACATCGGCGGTGTGGTGGGTCTGCTCTGCCTTGGTGATCTGGAACGGATCCTGCCCGGCCTCTTGCAGTGCCTGCAACTTGTTCAGGCGGATCTGGCGCAGTTCATTCTCGCTGAGTACCACCTCTGCCATGGCCATCTGAGCGGCGTTGGCATTGTTGCCGATCTGTTCGATCACAGCCAGGGCGGCAGCCTCGTCCGCAGCCGTACCGGTCAGGCAAGGCGCCCCGGTCTGCAAAAACAGGGTAAAGCGGGCGCCGTTCTCCGCCGGTTCCACCAAATACTTGGGATTGGTTTTTTCTTCGTCACCGGCAAAGGCGTTTTGCACCTTCATGCGGCTATTCTTCTTTACGGCCTTTACGCCACGGCGGCAAGCGTCCTCTTTCTCAAACACAGGGCTTTGCGCCACAGGAGTGCCGTCAATTAAAAATTCAAAACTGAAAGTACCGTCACCGGCCTTGGTGATCTCAAACTTTCCTGCCATAGTCATTCCTCTTCTTTAGTCAATCTCTTCAATCAAATAATCAATGTTGCCGATGGGAGCCTCCACCGTTACGGTCTCGCCGATCTTAGCGCCCATCAGTGCACGACCCACCGGGCTTTCATCAGAGATCTTGCCTTCTGCCGGGTTAGACTGGGAAAAGCCCACAATCTCATAGGTTGCGCGCACATCGTCGGACTTGCGCAGCACGGTGACCTTGGAGCCCATGCTCACACTGCCCTTCTCGGTGGCGCCGATAATCTCAGCGTGCTCCAGCTGATACTCCAACTCGTTGATGCGTGCCTCAATCTTGGCTTGCTCACTCTTGGCCTCATCATATTCGCTGTTCTCCGACAAGTCGCCATAAGAGCGAGCAACCTTCAATTTTTCAGCAATATCAATACGGCCTTCGGTTTTCAGGGAATCCAGTTCCGCTTCCAGCTGGGCTTTGCCTTCTGCGGTCATCTTAAACACTTTTTCTGCCATTTGGAACGACTCCTTAAATCAAGATTTATTCGTTATATTATATATTATAATTTATGCAGTGTCAAGTCATACCTGCAAAAGGCCAAAATCGTTGACCCGCGCCCCGGGGCAAGGTATAATATAGGCAGAAAGAACAGGAGGGAACCCTATGGAGGTTGCTGTCATCACCCGCCACGCCATTGCCAATTACGGCTCACTGTTGCAAGCCGCTGCTACCCAAAACGCCTTAGAGGCACTGGGGCACAACTGCCGCATCATCGACTATGTGCGACCGGGCGAGGTCTGTACCCAGCTGCATAAATGCCAGTTGCAACAAAAGCCCCGGTGGAACCGCATGCCCCTGCGCCGCCGGGTGTACGGCACCCTGTGCTATACGGAGAATGTGATGGCCGGCCGGCTATTTGAGAGTGTCCGGCAGCGACCAAGTGTGGGGTCCTATGGAGGACGGCAGCTATGACCCGGTCTATCGTCTGACCTTTGCGCCGGAGGGCGCGAAAAAGGTGGCCTACGCCGCCAGCTTTGGAAGCACGGAGCTGTCCAAACCCCTGCGGGGCCAGTTCTGCCGGGATCTGCGGCAATATGCCACCATCACCGTACAGGAGGACAGCGCCATTGCGCTGCTGCACCAACTTGGACTGGAGGGCAAACAGGTGATCGACCCGGTGTTTTTGCCGGATGATGCCTTTTGGCAGAGCCTGCTGGAACCCATCAACGCAGCGCCCGGCAGCTACTTTTTGGTTTATCAAATGCACAAAGACCCGGCGCTGTGCGCCTACGCTAAGGCGGCGGCCAAGGCGGCAGGCAAGCCGCTGCTGCGCCTTTCTGCCAGTGTGCACCAAGCCACCTGGGGCGGCAAGTTTATCTACGCCCCCACCCCCGGCCAGTTCCTGCACTACATCAAAAATGCCGCCTGTGTGATCACAGACAGCTTTCACGGCACCGCCTTTTCTCTACGCTTTGGGGTGCCCTTTGCGGAGGTGCTTCCCACCAACTGTACCGGCACACGCAATCATAGTTTGCTTACCCTGACCGGACTGCAAAGTCGCCTGGTCACGGACCCGGCAGACACGGCCCTCACTGCTACGCCCATCAACTACGCCCCGGTGCACAAAAAAATTGAAACGGCTCGAACCGCTTCCCTATCCCTACTGCGAGAGATGATCGAAAAATAAACACAGAAAAGCCAACTTTCGTTTGCCCACCGGCGCAGTGCAATACGGTCTGTACTATAAAGAAAAATAAGGCAAAAACCACAAAAACGCGCGCATCTGCAACAGATACGCGCGTTTGCTTTTGCTGTTTTGCACAAAAATCAGTCGTTCGGAATGAACTTAGCGTGCACGGCAGAAACCGCCTTGTCGGCGTCCTCCTCGGCAACCAAAACGGAGATCTTGATCTCAGAAGTGGAGATCATCTGAATATTGATGTCCCGCTCATACAGAGCCTCAAACATCTTGGAAGCCGTGCCCGGGTGAGACTCCATACCGGCGCCTACAATGGAAACCTTGGCCACATGGGTATCGCACACAACATCCTGGAAACCGCCCACTTCGTCATTCAGGATCTCCACCGCCAAGGGACCGTTGTCCTTGCTGACGGTAAAGGTAATGTCCTTGGTGCCGTCGCGGCCGACAGACTGCAAAATAATATCCACATTAATGTTGCGCTGGCTCAGCTTGGAGAAAATCTTAAAGGCAACACCGGGGGTGTCCTTCAGGCCGATCACAGAGATACGAGCCACATCTTTATCCTTGGTTACGCCGCGAATGAGCATTTTTTCCATTTTTGCTACCTCCTTAACAATGGTGCCGGGAATGGGATTCAGCGAGGAGAGCACCTCCAGCTCCACGCCGTACTTCTTTGCCATCTCTACGGAGCGGTTGTTGAGCACCTGTGCACCCAAGGTGGCCAGCTCCAGCATTTCGTCATAAGTGATTTCTTTCAGCTTCTGCGCATTCTCCACCTTGCGGGGATCGGCAGTGTATACGCCCTCCACATCGGTAAAGATCTGGCACTTGTCTGCATTCAGTGCAGCAGCGATAGCCACCGCAGAGGTATCGGACCCGCCGCGCCCCAATGTGGTTAGGTCATCATAACGGTTCAATCCTTGGAACCCGGCTACCACCACAATATTGCGCTTAGCCAGCTCCGCCTGCAAGCGGTTGGGCTTAATGTTCTTGATCCGAGCCGCGCCGTACACCGCGTTGGTGTTAAATCCGGCCTGCCAGCCCAGCAGGCTGATCACCGGAAAGCCCATACGCTCAATGGCCATGGCCAGCAGCGAAATGGAGATCTGCTCCCCGGCGGTCAGCAGCTGATCCATTTCTCTGGCTGCTGCGTGGGGGTTGATCTCTTTGGCCTTTTCAATCAAATCATCGGTGGTATCGCCCTGGGCGGACACCACGACAACCACATCATTGCCGGCCTTATAAGTGTCCGTCACGATGCGTGCCACATTGTTTACACGCTCGGCATTGGCTACTGAGGAGCCGCCGAACTTCTGTACAATCAGTCCCATAGTCTATCTATCCTCCGAATTAGTAACTTGCCACCTTGATGACAGCCTCTACCGGGAACCCGGCCAGGCGGCGCTCCAGCTCCTCCTCTGTCATCTCGTCGGTGATAAAGGCTTTTTCGTCAGCAGGCTGCCCTCTGCGAGAGAGGAACTTTACATTATCAAAGGCCTGCTTAATGTGGGTCTCATCGCCCTGTACCCGTACATAGAAGGGCATTTTGATGGCGGTTTTGTAGTCCACCACATAGTCCTCCTCACCGGCGCCCCAGCCAAAGATACGGCGCTGCTCGGTGTGTGCGGCACAATCCGCCATATCTGCCACCACGGCAGAAGCGGTGGGCAGCTTACCGGCGCCCTGTCCGTAGAAGCACACATCGCCCACGGCGTCGCCCCGCACCAAAACAGCGTTGAACACGCCCTTAACGGAAGCCAGCTGAGAGCCGTTATACACCACAGCCGGGCCAACAAAGGCAGCGATCTTACCGCCTCCCAGATCCTTGATCTGACCCAGCAGCTTAATCACGCCGCCGGCAGAGGCCACATAGGCCACATCTTCCAGGGTGATCTTGGAGATACCTTCCGTCTCCACCTGAGAGGGATACACATGCTTGCCAAAGGCCAGGGAAGCCAAAATGCACACCTTGCGGCAGGCGTCATGGCCCTCCACATCGGCGGTGGGGTCCTTCTCTGCAAAACCGTTGGCCTGGGCCAGCGCCAGTGCATCTGCAAAGGACATATCCTCCTCGATCATCTGGGTCAAAATAAAGTTGGTGGTGCCATTGAGAATACCGGCAATGCCCTCAATATGATTGGCCGCCAGGCACTGAGCCATGGGACGAATAATGGGAATACCGCCGCCCACGGACGCCTCAATCAGATAATTTACATTGTGGGCTTTGGCACAGGCCAGCAGCTCCGGTCCCTTTTGCGCCACCAGCTCCTTGTTGGAGGTGACCACGCTCTTGCCGCTGGCGAGCAGCTTCATGGTAAAGTCAAAAGCCGGGTTCACCCCGCCCATGGTCTCTGCCACGATCTGGATCTCCGGATCATTCAGAATATCGTTAAAATCCTTGGTAAAGAGCGCCTCGTGCTTGTCGCCGGGAAACTCCCGCAAATCCAGAATCCGCGCCAGCTCCAGCGCCTTACCGCCGGTGCGCTTGGCTAAGGTGTCCTGGTGGGTTTCAATCACTTCACACACGCCGGAACCAACGGTTCCGTACCCCATAACTGCTACTTTCATTTGAACCTCCTGAAAGAGAAATTTTGCTGCCGGGCAGCAATCCTATAAATTTACTGAATAAATGCGGCGCCAACAACACCGTTCAACTGCTCCAAAAGCGCCGGTAAACGGGCAGGCTCCACAGACAGATCGGCAATGCGCACGGTCACGGTCACATCCGCCGCCCCGTCCTGGGGCAGACTCTGGTTCACGGAGAGCACATTGCCCCCCACCCGAGAGATGGCGCCGATAAAGCTGGAGAGCACGCCGGCGCTGTCCTGCAACCGGGCCTTGACGGTGGCCACCTCGTCTGACGCAGAGGTGCCGTACTCAAAGATGGCATCCTTGTATTTATAATATGCGCTGCGAGAAATCCCTGCCAGCTGCGCCGCCTCCTTGACAGAAGCCGCCTTGCCGGTAGCCAGGTACTTTTTGGCCGTTAAAACCTTGCGGTAAACCTCCGGCAAGATCCCGGCGTCCACCAGCACATAACCTGCTTTACTCATTTGATGTGTTCACCACCCGTGTACAAATGTACGCTTGTCAAAAACATTTTGAATATAGTAGCACGATTTCCGCCCATAATCAAGACCTAAATTCAGATTTTTGCAATATTTACAAAAATCCCTTGCAAGAAAGGGCAAAATACTATAAAATGCTAAGTAATGAGTATTGTTTTATAAGAATATATAAGGATGGCTCTATGAACGAAAAAGTAGCAAAGCGACGCGACGCGCTGATCAATCTGACCTATGCAGCAGTGATCTTCGGACTGCTGTTTCTGTTTTTCCGCTACTGCTTTTGGGTGGCGGCTCCCTTTTTACTCACCTTTCTTTTTGCGGTAATCAATCAGCGCCCCCTGCGCTGGCTGGACAAAAAGACACACCACAAGTGCCACGGCCTGTGGAGCGTGCTTTTGGTTCTCCTTACCATTCTCATTATCCTGGTTCCGGTGGGTCTGCTGATTCAAAAGCTGTTTCAGGAGATCGGCAGTTTCATCTCCTATGTGGGAGACCAAATGAACGATCTACCCGGCTTTTTGACCACTCTGCAAAAGAATGTGCTGCACTTTTTGCAGTTTTTGCCGGACGGCATTTACGCCTCTGTCTCCACCTCGGTTACGGATTTCTTTAACAACCTGATTCAGGATTTTGATTTGAGCAAGATCGGACTGGATTTGGAAACAGTCAAATCCGGGATCTCCAACGGCGTCAGTAGCGTGGTCAATGTGGTCAAGAGCCTACCCTCTGCCCTGTTGGCCGTCGTCATCGGCATTATCGCCTGGATCCTGTTTACCAAGGACTATGATAAGGTGGTACACTTTATCAAGTTGCAGCTGCCGGCAAAGCATAAAAACCTGCTGAGTGAGACCAAGCAGCTGTTCTCCAAGACCATTGTCAAAATGCTGCGGGCCTACGCGCTGATTATGTTTATTACCTTCTGCGAGCTGTTTTTGGGCTTTACCGTTATGAACACCATAGGCATTATGCACAATGCCTATGCGGTGGTCATTGCCATAGGCATTGCCATCTTTGACATTTTGCCGGTGGCAGGCTCCGGCGGCATTCTCATTCCATGGGCACTGATTAGCCTGCTGCTCGGCAACACCAAGCAGGGCATCGGGCTGCTGGTGCTTTATGTGGTGATCACCGTGATCCGCCAGTACATTGAACCAAAGATCGTGGGTCAGACCTTGGGAGTCAACCCGCTGGTGACCCTAATGGGTCTGTACTTTGGTCTGAAAATCTTTGGATTTATCGGTATGTTCTTAGTACCGTTGGCGGTGATGACCGTTAAGGCCTTTAACGACACCGGGCGTATTCATCTGTACAACCCGCCGGCACGGGAACGGGCCGCAGCAGAAGCGACGCTGCGTGCCGCTGACCAGCCGAAAAAGCCACTGCCCAATCCCTTTAAGAAAAAGAAATAATTTGCAATAGGAACAGAAACCGACGGCGTCCATAAGGGGCACCGTCGGTTTTTTCTTTATGGCATGGAACAGCTGCTTTGCTGTCTTTTGCCGCACAGCTGCCTTCTTTGCCATAATAAGAAAAGGCACATAAAACAAGCGGCGCAGAAACTGCGCCGCTTGGACCGCGCTCGGTTAGAGCGCGGGTGGCAGACAATGGCAAGTCTGCCGAGAAAGGAGAAGACTCTTTTGCGCCCAAAAGGCACGGAAAAGAGCGTTACCGCAGGGAGCCGGAAGGAGAAAGTACAGGGAGGGGTGTTATCCGTGCAGGCGGGGTTTTGCCCGCCTACTGTGTATTGTAGGCTCCCACTGCGGGTCAAACAAAATCCACAGGGAATTTATTTGTGTAGGGAGGCTTAGTGACCAAACAGGCCCTTTTTCTTGTACGGCTCCGTGTGCACATCCGTCACCGTGTAGCCGGTGTCACCGATGGCCTTACGCAGGGCCGCCTCATCTAAAGGCTCTGCCGAAATGATCTCAGCCTGTTTCTTTTTATGGGAGGCCTTTACGCTCTTTACATGAAAGTTGCGACGCACGGTATCGTTTACATGGCTTTCGCACATACTGCAAGCCATGCCGTCAATGCCAACAACGGTTCTTGTCATAAAGCATACCTCCTATCTCTTTTTCTTCTTAGGCTGCTGGTGGCAGCAGCCGGCGTTGGCGCAATGGGCGCAGTTGGCGCCGCAGGTGTTGCGCCCGGCTTTTTTGTCTTTCACAATGGAGCAGATGATCCCCACTACGATAGCCACCAGCACAAGAATGATCAGAATGGTTAAATAATTCGCTTTTAGAAAGGCAAGCATAAACACACCTTCTCGTTTTATTATTTGGTTGCCTTGCTCTTCGCTTTCTTTGCGGTCACGGTCAAGGTGTTATTGTCATACTTGTTCTTACGGAACAGCATATACACGATAGCGGCAATCAACAGGATCGCAACGATCAGGCCGAAAATGTTGCCGTTGCCCATGAACATAGCACCGATCTGGTTTACAATCAGAGCAATCACATAAGCGAAGCCGCACTGATAGCCGATGGCAAACCAAGTCCACTTCTGGCTGTTCATCTCGCGCTTGATGGCACCGATGGCTGCAAAGCAAGGTGCGCACAGCAGGTTGAAGATCAGGAAGGAATAGCCTTGAACGCCGTTGAATGCGTCAGCAATGGCAGTGTACACATCGGAACCGCCGCCACCGTACAGGATACCCAAAGTACCTACGATGTTCTCCTTTGCCACCAGGCCGGTAATGGAGGCTACAACGGCCTGCCAATTGCCCCAGCCAAGGGGAGCAAAGATCCACTTGATGGCGCCGCCGATGGCAGCCAGGATGGAGAAGTTAATCTCTTCCTCAGACAGCATACGGAACTGGCCGTCAACCACACCGAAGTAAGTGGTGAACCATACAAAGATGGTGGACAGGGTGATGATGGTACCGGCCTTCTTGATGAAGGACCAGCCGCGCTCCCAAGTGGAGCGAAGCACATTGCCCAAGGTGGGCACATGGTAAGCCGGCAGTTCCATAACGAAGGGCGCCGGATCGCCGGAGAACATTTTGGTTTTCTTCAGCATAATACCGGACATAATAATGGCGGCCATACCAATGAAGTAAGCGGAGGTGGATACGATAGCAGAGCCGCCGAAGATGGCCCCTGCGATCATGGCGATAAAGGGCACCTTTGCACCGCAGGGGATAAAGGTGGTGGTCATAATGGTCATACGGCGATCGCGCTCATTCTCAATGGTACGGGATGCCATAACGCCGGGGATACCGCAACCGGTACCGATCAGCATGGGGATAAAGGACTTACCGGACAAACCGAACTTCCGGAAGATACGGTCCAGTACGAAAGCGATACGGCTCATATAACCGCAGCCTTCCAGGATCGCCAGCAGGAAGAACAGCACCAGCATTTGAGGTACAAAGCCCAGCACGGCGCCAACACCGGCAACAATACCGTCCAGCAGCAAACCGGACAGCCATTCGGGAGAATTGGCCTTCTCCAGCAGGTTACCCAGCAGAACCGGGATACCGGGCACCCAAACGCCGTACTCGGAAGCGTCCGGCGTACCATAGCCCTCTTTATAATCGGTGTTCTCATAGTTGGCAACGGCCTCTTCCAGGGCAGCTTTTTTGGTGCCGGTGTGGTCCGTTTTCTCCAGCGTTTCCTCATCCTCGGTGGTGTAGGTCACGCTTGCATCCGCAGGGGTAGCGGCAACCAACTGATCCAAAGCGGCCTTTGCATTGGCTTCGCTGTAATTCTCGTTCTCCGTATCAATGGCGTCTGCCATATCTTCTGTGCCGTAGGCATCAATAAAGCCGGCCAGAATATCGTCTGTGTCGCCATAGGTCTTCTCAGCGTCCGCAGCCTGGCTGGTGCCGATCCAAAACAGGTGCCAGCCGTCGCCGAACACGCCGTCGTTGGCCCAATCCGTTGCGGAGGAGCCCACGGTGACCATGGAGATATAATACACCAGGAACATGACCACTGCAAAGATGGGCAAGCCCAGCCAACGGTTCGTCACAATCTTATCGATCTTATCGGAGGTGGACAGCTTACCGGCCTGCTTTTTCTTGTAGCAGCCCTTGATGATAGAGGCGATATACACATAACGCTCATTGGTGATGATGCTCTCCGCATCGTCGTCCAGTTCTTCCTCGGCAGCCTTAATGTCCTCTTCAATATGAGCAGCCACCTGGGCGTCCAAATTCATCTTAGCCAGCACCTTGTCGTCCCGCTCAAAGATCTTGATGGCGTACCAGCGCTGCTGCTCCTCCGGCAAGTTATGTACGGCAGCCTCTTCAATATGGGCCAGCGCGTGCTCTACTACGCCGGTAAAGGTGTGCTGGGGAACGGTGTGGCCGTTCTGTGCAGCCTGTACCGCAGCTTCGGCAGCCTCTTGAATGCCGGTGCCTTTCAGCGCGGAGATCTCTACCACCGGGCAGCCCAACTCCCGGGACAGCTCCTGGGTGTTGATTTTGTCGCCGTTCTTCTTGACCACATCCATCATGTTGATGGCAACCACCACCGGGATACCAAGTTCCACCAGTTGGGTGGTCAGGTACAGGTTACGCTCCAGGTTGGTACCATCAATGATGTTCAAAATGGCATTGGGGCGCTCACCGATCAGGTAGTCACGGGCAACCACTTCCTCCAAGGTGTACGGAGACAGGGAATAAATACCCGGCAGGTCGGTAATCACAACATCGTTGTGCTTCTTCAATTTGCCTTCTTTTTTCTCCACCGTTACGCCGGGCCAGTTACCTACGAACTGGTTGGAACCGGTCAGCGCATTAAACAGTGTGGTCTTGCCGCAGTTCGGGTTACCGGCAAGTGCGATTGTTATTTTCATCGGTCACATTCCTTTCTGTGCTTAACAATTAGTTATAACTAATTAGTGTCGACTAACGCATTGGGCGAAATAAAAGAGCCTCCGCCCTCTTATTCCACCTCAATCATCTCTGCATCCGCCTTGCGAATGGAGAGCTCGTAGCCGCGCACACTTACCTCAATGGGATCGCCCAGGGGAGCGACTTTGCGCACATGCACATCCACGCCTTTGGTGACGCCCATATCCATGATGCGGCGCTTCACTGCGCCCTCCCCGTGGAGCTTAACCACTTTGGCGTTGCCGCCTACCGGAACATCTCTGAGTGTTTTCATTGCTGTTTCCTCCTCACCTATACGAAAAATTATACACAAAGCAGATGGCTCTGCTCCTTATACCATGATCTTGGCGGCCATTTCTTTGCTGATGGCCACACGGGTCTCCTTCACATTGACGATCAGGTTGCCCATCATATCCGTGATCACCTGCACATCGCCCCCGGCCACAAAGCCCAGGTCGTTCAGATGGGCACGCACCTCCGGCTTGCCGCCTACCTTTAAGATGGTGTAGGTCGCGCCGGTATCTGCTAAAGTTAAAGGCATCATAATACTAAATCCTCTTTTTCTCCCCGGCAAGCTGCCGGGGTTAGCTCTTTCTAACCGTCTATATGTTAGCACTGGCTAACTCATTTGTCAAGCCTTTCCGCCTATTTTTTGAGAAGCGAAATCCACTCTTGCAGATTTGCACAGAATGTTGTATAATATGTTCAATTAGTCTAAACAAATTACACAAAAAATAACGGTGATTTTATGAAAATTCAAGAATCCGCAGAGAACTATTTAGAGACGATTTTAATGCTCAGCCAGCGGGGCACGGATGTGCGTTCCATCGATATTGCCAATGAGTTGGATTTTTCCAAGCCCAGCGTGAGCATTGCCATGAAGAACCTGCGGGAGAACGGCTATATTGAGATGGACGACAATGGGCACATCACGCTGCTGCCCCCGGGGGAGGAGATCGCCCAGCGTATGTATGAGCGCCACACCTTTCTTTCCCGCTGGCTTACCGGCCTGGGGGTAGACCCAAAAACCGCTGTGGAGGATGCCTGCCGCATTGAGCATGTAATCAGCGCCGAGAGTTTTGATGCGCTCAAGCGCGCCTGCGCCACGCATACAGAATTAGATTTTGACGCCAACCAAAAATAATGCAATAAGAATAGGAAGGCACCCCATCTCATTAGGAGATGGGGTGCCTTTTTTGTGGGTCAGCAGCGGGAGCAAGGCCCTGATTATTTTATCCCCACAGTCGCAAAAATGCGACAGCTCCCCTTGCAACAAGGGGAGCCGTATGGTGTATAATCAGCCTCCCTTGTGTAAAGGGTGACTCCCCGCAGTGCGGGGAGATGTCGCGCAGCGACAGAGGGGACGGGCACCGGTTAGGTGGTGGCAACGCCGCAAGGCGTTGACGGAGGGATTGTTCGGCGGGCGGCAATGACAAGAATGCTCACTTCTTGGTGGTCACGCTCTTCGCCTTGCTCCACCCGGAATATAATTTTACATTTTTGCCGTTCACTTTCACGGTCTTGTAGGTGCGCACCCGCACATAATACTTTTTCTTGGCGGACAGCTTGCTGACAGACTTGGAAGTGGTCTTATTTTTGCTTACTGTCACGGTCTTATTGCCCTTTTTGAAGTTAGAGGCTGTGCTGTACTGTACCTCATACCCGGTAGTTTGCGTCGCCTGCTTTTTCCAAGTGACCTTAAAACCTTTCTTGGCAGCTTTCACCTTAGACACGCTGGTGCCCTTGGGCTTGATGGTAAAGGTCTTGCGCATAGAGCCGCTGTATCGGTTCTTAAACTTCACGGTCACTGTGTACTGCCCCACATTCTTACGACCGCCGGAATAAGAAATGTCGTAATTCGATGCACTGATTTTCTTGCCTTTGCTGTCTTTTACTGTTACCGTAGGCTTTTTTACCTTTCCGTCATAGGTATAAGAGGTAGCAGACAAGGTCATGCTCTTTGCCGCATAAAGAACGGTCTCCTTGGTACCGGCTTTTAAGTAGCCGCAAGCAATGCAGCCGGTTGCTTCATAACCGTTGGCCTTCGTCGTAGCCTTTTTCAGATAATACTTATAGCTATGGGTATGATCCGTCACGGTGATCACGCAGTCCGTATCCTTGACCGGGCAACTCATAAAGGCCAAATAGTAGGTCTTGCCTTTTTCCATATATGCGCCCAATACAGCCGTACCGCTCTCTTTGTCCTGCTCATAGCTGTTTTTATAACCCGGATTGTCTGCAATCAAAATTCCGCCGTCAACGCAGTTGGTCATACGGAATTCATAGAATTTTGTCTCCGTAGCGGTCATGGTTGCGAACATCAGCCGATGATCTTCGCCGGGCTGAAAAGTCACAGTCAACTTGTCACCATAATGCAGCTCATAAACACGGTCGGTAGCCGTAGCCGCCTGGGCGGACAGACTGACGCTGCATACAGTGGTAAGCACCAACAGCAGCGCCAAGGTGGTGGATAAAATCTTTTTCATAAGAAGAGCTCCTTTCAAAATTCTTTCCCTAACTTTAACTTAACTATATCAAATTCCACTGCGAAAAGCAATAAAATCCACAACGGCATAAGATAATAGACAAAAATAGAGGGGGGTGGCGATGAACCACTCCCCCATTGTCGTTTTTTTACAGACCGGCGACCTCTTTAATGTACTTGCGGGCCTTGACCGCGTAGGCAAAGGGATTGGCCTTGGCCGGGTCCTGCTCGGCCTCGACCACCACCCAGCCCTCGTAGCCGGTACGGTCCAAAATATCAAAGATGGGCTTAAAGTCCACATCGCCGTCGCCGGGCACGGTAAACACACCGGCACGCACGGCATCCAAAAAGCTCATGTGCTCCGGCACCACCCGGTTATTGTACACATCCAGGCGCACATCCTTCAGGTGCACATGCTTAACCCGATGGGCGTACTTCTCCAGTACCGGTACCGGGTCGATCCCGGCAAAGGTCAGGTGACCGCTGTCAAACAGCAGGAACACCAGTTCCGGATCCGTCAATTCCATCAAGCGGTCGATCTCCTCCGCCGTCTGCACGCCGGTGCCCATGTGGTGGTGCACGGTAAAGTACATGCCCTTGGACCGGGCGTAAGCGCCCATCTCGTTAAAGCCCCGCGCCACCGTCTGCCACTGTGCTTCGGTGTACACCGGCTTTTCGTCCAAAATGGATTTGTCCAGGCAACCTTGAATGGAATTGCCCTGTTCGGAAGCGCCGATCACCTTGGCACCCAAGGCGTGCAGCTTGTCGCAGTGCTGCTTAAAGGCGGCGATGGTCTCCTCATAAGGCTTGGAAGTCAGGTAAGACGAGAACCAAGCGTTGCAAATTTGCAGCCCGCGAATGTCCAAATACGGCTTGAGCACCGCCGGATCGGACGGATACTTGTTGCCGATCTCCGAGCCGGAGAAACCGGCCAGCGCCATCTCGCTGATGCACTGCTCAAAGGTATTTTCTGCGCCCAGGTCGGGCATATCGTCATTGGTCCAGCCGATGGGGGCAATGGCCAATTTTACTTTATCCGGGTTTAGCATAGGCTGTGCTCCTTAATAATCAAAAGTCTTGGCGATATTCGCCTGCATATCCGCATAGGCGGCGGCCACGGTCTCGCTCTTCGACACCTCCGCCACGCCCACGCGCCACCAGCTCTCAAAGCCGGGGGTCATGGTCTTGGGCAGCACCTTAATGTCAAACAGGCACGCCCGGTCCTGGGTAGCTGCGTCTGCCAGTGCGGCGCGCAACTCCTCTGCGGTGCGGCAGGTGTAGCCCTTTGCACCGTAGCCCTCTGCGATCTTGGCAAAGTCCACGGCGATCTCCGCCCCGTCCAGCATACCCGTCTTAGGGTTGCGGGCGCGGAACACGGTGCCAAAGGTATCGGTGCCCTGGTTGTTTTGCAAATTCTCAATGCAACCCCAACCCATATTGTCAAACAGGCACACATTGATCTTCAATCCCTCTTGCAAAGCGGTATACAACTCGCTGTGACCCATCAGGAAAGAGCCGTCCCCGCAGAAGGTGTACACTTCTTTGTCCGGGCACGCCAGCTTAGCGCCCAGCGCGCCGTTGACCTCATAGCCCATATTGGAGTAGCCGTACTCCATGTGGTAGGTGCCCCGATCCTTGGGACGGAATAGACGCTGCATATCCCCGGGCAGAGAACCGGCAGAGCCAAGCGCAATGGCGTCGTTGGGCATAAACGCGTTGATAATGCCTAGAGCCAAAGTTTGGTTCAGCCCACCGGGCAGCTCTTTGGTATAGTAATCGTCTACAATGGCTTCCCACTCGGCCTTGGCGGCTGCAATCTCACCGGTATAGGCAGTCTTGTACCCGGCCAAAGCAGGCAGCAGTGCCTCTAAGGTCATCTTCGCATCTGCCACAATGGCCTCGGCATCCATTTTATACGCGTCAAAGGGGCAAATATTGATCCCCAGCACCTTGCGGTCCTCGTTAAACAGCCACTTGGAAGAAGTGGTAAAATCGGAGAACCGCGTACCCACGCCGATGATCAGATCAGCGTCCCGGCCGATCACATTGGCAGCCTTGCCGCCGGTGACGCCGATACCGCCCAGGTTCAGCGGGTGCTGCCAAGGCACCAAGCTGCGCCCGGCCTGCGTCTCCGCAATGGGAATATTATAGGTCTCCGCCAACTTTTGCAGGGCAACCTCCGCCCCGCTGTAACGCACACCGCCGCCGCAAATAAGAATGGGCTTTTTGGCCTGCTTGATCGCAGCCACTGCCCGCTGCAGCTGGCTCTCCGCCACCGGGCGGCGATCCAGGTGCCACACCCGCTTTTGCAGGAAGTGCACCGGATAGTCGTAGGCCTCGCCCTCCACATCCTGTGGCATGGCCAGACAAACGGCGCCGGTATCCGCCGGGTCTGTCAGCACCCGCATGGCATTTAGGCAGGCGGTCATCAACTGCTCCGGCCGATTGATCCGGTCAAAATAATGGCACACGCCCTTAAAAGCATCTGTTACCGTGCGGCCGTAGTTGTCAAAAAATTCGGCCTGCTGAAGCACCGGGTCCGGCTGGCGGCAGGCAAAGGTGTCGCCGGGCAGCACCAACAGCGGAATGCGGTTGGCGGTAGCGCAGCCGCAAGCGGTAACCATATTGGTCGCGCCCGGGCCGATGGAGGACACGCAGGGAATAATGGCCTTGCGATCCATCTGCTTGGCATAAGCCACAGCAGCCAGCGCCATATTCTGCTCATTCTTGCCCTGATAAAATTTCAGGTTATGGCCCCCCTGCTCCAGCGCCTGACCCACGCCCACCACGCACCCGTGGCCAAAAATGCCAAAGATGCCGCTGACGAACTTGCTTTCTACGCCGTCACATTCAATATATTGATTGTCCAGGAACTGTACCAGCGCCTGGGACATGGTCAGTCTAACTCGCTTCATATACTCATAGTCCTTTGAAATAGAATTATGCTTCGATCTCGCTGAGCTTTACCGGGCGGTGCTCGGCCAGCGACTTTTTGGCAGCCAGGCCCATACGCAGCGCCTGCAAGCCATCCTCCACCGTGGTCTTGGTGGGCTTATCGTGGAGCACACAGTCGATAAATTCGGTCATCTCGTCGGTAAAGGACTGCATATACCGCTCCAGGAAGAAGTACAGCGGCTTATCCGTCACCTTGCCGTTCTCATCAATAAACGCCACATGGGTGGGGGTGTCGTTGGCAGCGGAAGCCTGAGCCTTGGAGCCGAACACCTCCAGCCGCTGGTCGTAGCCGTAAGAGGCCTTGCGGCAGTTGTCAATGACACCAATGGCGCCGTTCTTGAATTTCAGGCTGACCAGCGCCGTGTCCACATCTCCCGCTTCACCGATGGCCGGGTCTACCAGCACGGCAGCGTTGACGAACACTTCCTCCACCTCGCCGCCGATAAAGCGAGCCATATCAAAGTCATGGACGGTCATATCCAGGAAGATGCCGCCGCTGACCTTTACATAAGAAACCGGGGGCGGCTCCGGGTCACGTGAAGTGATCTTAATGGTCTGGAGCTGGCCGATCTTGCCGGCGTTTGCCAAATCTTTAATGGCGGCAAAGTTGTGGTCGTACCGGCGGTTAAAGCCGATCTGCAGCTTTACCCCCGCCTCTTTTACGGCCGCTTCCACTGCCTTGATCTTAGCAACGGTCAGATCCACCGGCTTTTCACAAAAGATATGCTTGCCGGCCTTGGCTGCCTCCACGGCAATATCCGCGTGGGTATCGGTAGAGGAGCAGATCAGCACTGCATCCACCGTAGGATCATTGAGAATTTCGTGATAATCCTGCACCGCTTTGGGAATACCCAGGTCGTCCGCCACCTTTTGGGCGTTCTCCGGGAACAGATCGCTAATGGCCACGATCTCCGCCTGGGGAATGTGGTAAGTAATGGATTTGGCGTGCACCTGGCCGATCCGACCGGCGCCGATGATGCCAACGCGCAGTTTTTGCATAAACAGTACCTCTCTTAAAAGCAATTCCGGGCGCCCGCACGAGCGTACCCTATATCAAATTTTAGTTTAACACAGGGCTGATTTTTATGCAATAGAACAAAACTGACAAAGATAAGGGCATGTTTTTAGGCAATGTGCCGATTATTGGACATTCGGAGCAAAACTGTCCTGTGCCTCCGGCGGGATTTACAGAAATGTCACAGACCCTATATTGCAATCCCGAGCAAGAGTATGTATAATAGAGAGTACAGACATAATAAAGTAAAATAATATCTTAAAATACAGGAGAATCCAAATGAGCTACACTTATAATACCCACGGTACCTGCTCCCGGCAGATCACCTTTGATTTGGACGAGGAGGGCAAGGTACACAATGTAAAATTCCTTGGTGGCTGCAACGGCAACCTGCAAGGTATCGCCGCACTGGTAGAGGGGCAGCCGGCAGAAGATGTGATCCAAAAGCTGCGTGGCATCAACTGCAACGGCAAGGGCACCTCCTGCCCGGATCAGCTGGCAAAAGCCATTGACGAAGTTCTGTAAAATCCTGCAAAAGGAGCAAGTATATGTTCAGATTGAAGAGCAACGCCCTGCAACGGGAATTTAAGGTCAACGAGGGGTATCTGTACGCCTCCCGCATTCGCAACACCCGCTCCGGTATGGACCTGGTGCCGGACGGCAACAGCACGGAATTCACCTTTCACTTTACGGACGGCACCGAGTTCTCCTCCAAGGGACTGAAGGTGACGGACTCTGCCGAGCGGGACGGTAAGCTGGTGTTTACCTTTGAAGAATTTGAGGGCATCACCGTGACCATGCGCTACTGGGTGGGCCGGGACGGCAATACGCTGAAAAAGCAACTGCAATTTATCCAAGCCACCGAGGACAAGGTGATCGACTACATCGCCCTGGAACACATCGGTGTGATCAACTCACAGACCCACTTCTCTATTCCGGACGACGTGGAGACCAGCATGCAGATCCCGGACGCTATGGCGATCCTGGGTCAGCCCTTTTACATTGACAGCCTGTTCTTTGGCTGTGAGTTTCCGGCCACGGACAACCGTATTCAGTACGGTATCGGTCAAGTCAAATACTATGTAGGTCACCCGGTACACGGCCGCTTTACCTGCCCTGCTACTGTCATGGGCGGCGCCACCGGCAACACCATGGCAGAGGTGCAGGGCGCGTTCTTTGACTACATTGAATACATCAGCACCAAAAGCGACTTCCGCGTGCAGTACAACAGCTGGTACGACCACATGCTGGACATTGACGCGGACAATATTGAGCGCTCTTTTTATGAGATCGAGCAGGGGCTTAGCGATCACGGCGTGCCCCCGCTGGACGCCTATGTGATCGACGACGGCTGGAACAACTACAAAGCACCGTTTTGGAGCTTTAACAAAAAGTTCCCCAACAAGCTGACGGACGCCACCGACCAGTGCCACAAGCTGGGCTCCACCTTTGGCCTTTGGCTGGGTCCTCGCGGCGGCTACACGGCAGCCACTCCCCGCTTTGCCAAAAAGATTGAAAAAGGCGGAAACGGCTACCTGAACAGTAACAGTATGGACATTTGCGTCGGCTCGGAGAAATACCTGCAAAATCTGGAAAAATTTCTCACAGACACTTGCACGGAATTTGACATTCAGTACCTGAAGCTGGACGGCTTTTGCCTAAAGCCCTGCACCAACCCAAAGCATGACCACATCACCGGCGGCGAGAACGATATGTATTTTGTTACGGAAATGTGGCAGCGGTGGATCGACCTGTTCACCCGCCTGCGGGAGAGCAGAGCCAAGGACAACAAGCCCCTGTGGATCAATATGACCTGCTATGTGAACCCCTCTCCCTGGTGGCTGCAATATGTGAACAGCGTGTGGCTGCAAAACTCCATGGACATCGGCTTTGCCAAGAACCTGGAGCAGCAGGCTCAGGTGGACGCGGAGATCACATACCGGGACTCCATGTACTACGACTTTATGTGCACCCGCGCACTGCAATTCCCGGCCAAGAATATTTACAATCACGAACCGATCTACGGCAACACCGCTAAGGTGGAGTATACCGACGAAGAATTTGAAAAGTTCCTGTTTTGGAATGCTTGTCGGGGCCAGGCCTTTAACGAGCTGTACCTGAGCTACAATAAGATGAACAGCGCCAAGTGGCGCATTCTCGCCCGTATGCTCCGCTGGCAAAAGGCCAACCACCATATCTTAAAGAACGCCATGCTGCTGGGCGGCGACCCGGCAGAGAACAACATTTATGCCTATGCCGCCTGGACAAAGGCGGGCGAAGGAATCATTGCCCTGCGCAATCCCACAGACGAAAAAACGGATCTGACCCTGACCTTGAACAAGCTGATGGGCTGCCCGGAGAATCTGCGGGCGGTAAAGTGCTACAATGTGTACAACACCACCGGGGCAGACAGCCTGGATCTGTTCTCTTATGGGGATAAAATGCAGATCACCCTGGCGCCCTTTGAAATAAAGATCTTCCAGTTCGGCGACCGGGACAACCGCTGCCTGGCACCGGAGAATACAAACGACTTTACTTTATCCTTTACGGTGAGCAGTAACGCAGACGCCAATATCTGCAGGGGCAAAGACGCGGCGATTTGGATCGCAAACGGCGTCCTATACGGCACGTTCGGCGGCTGTAAGATCCAAGCGTCCCTTGAGGACGGTGCCCACTACATCACCTTTGTACGGTACAAAAACAAAATGGTCAGACTCTTTATGGACCGGCAGTTGGTGGACAGCGCGTACGCACCGGAGGCAGGCCCACAGATTGCCACCGACGACCTGGCCTCCAGCGCAGCGAACTTTAGCGTGGCTGACGGCTCCACCCCCTTTGAGGAGCTGATGGACTTAAAGGCGGTACTGTCCGGTTCCCGCAAATTCAAACGAAAGCGTAAATAACCATGGCAAACGAAGAAAATAAAAAGCAAAAAAGCAAGCTGCGGGAGGTCATAGACTTTCTGCTGCCCATTCTCATTGCGGTAGCGGTGGCTCTGGTGTTAAAATATTGCATCATTGCCAATGCCGTGGTGCCCACCGGGTCTATGCTGAACACCATTCAAGAGGGCGACCGGGTGATTGCCAGCCGCCTGGCCTATGTAAAGGACGACCCCCAGCGGTACGATATTGTCATTTTTAAGTACCCGGACGATGAGAAGCAGTATTATGTAAAGCGCATTGTCGGCCTGCCCGGCGAGACGGTGGAGGTGGTCAACGGCGTAGTCTATGTGACCAAGACGGATGGCAAGACCGTTCAGCTGGACGACAGCTTTGTGACCAAAGAGACGCCAACCGGCAACTACGGGCCCTACACCGTACCGGCAGACAGCTACTTTATGATGGGCGACAACCGCAACCACAGCGAGGACTCCCGCTTTTGGCAAAACAAATTTGTCAAGAAGAATAAGATCGTTGGCAAGGTGGAGTTCCGCTACTATCCCAAGTTCTCCACCATTGACTGATAAGGAAAGAATGCAATGAAGTGCACCAAATGCGGTAGCGATGCCGTAATGAAAGACGGCGACTGGCTCACCTGTCTAAACTGCGGCAATGTGATGTTTGACACCCGCCGCCCGGAAGAGACGGCGGCAGAGATCAGCCCCACCAAGCTGCTGGAGCAGATGGAAGCCGCTGCGGCACAGGAAGAAGCGCCGTCTCTGCGCCGCACCCGCCCGGAGAAAAAGCGCAAGTCCCGCCGCAAAGCCAAGGCTGCCGCGGACAAGGCGGAGGAAAAGAACCCGGTCAAGGATATTGTGGACTTTATGCTGCCCATTGTGATTGCCGTGATCCTGGCCCTGCTGCTGAAAACACTTGTGTTTGCCAATGCGGTAGTGCCCTCCGGCTCCATGCTCAGCACCATAGAGATCGGCGACCGGATCGTGGCCAGCCGACTGGCCTATATCACCAACGACCCCCAGCGGTACGATGTGGTGATCTTCAAATACCCGGACGATGAGCGCCAAAATTATGTAAAGCGCATTATCGGGCTGCCAGGCGAAACGGTGGAGATCAAGGACGGCACCGTCTATGTGACCCAAACAAACGGCAAAACCATTCAGCTACGCGACGACTTTGTCACTTACTGCACCCCGGTGGGCGATTATGGTCCCTACAAGGTGCCGGAGGACAGCTACTTTATGATGGGTGACAACCGCAACGACAGCGAGGACTCCCGCTTTTGGGACCACAAGTTTGTAAAGAAAAAGAAGATCGTGGGCAAAGTCGTCTTTTGCTACTACCCCAGCATCCATAAAATCAAATAGACAATTCGCATGGCGGGAGCTTGCTCCCGCCGCATTTTTTACCATAAAGCTAAAAAAAGGACCTGTTCGTTTGAACAGGTCCTTTGCTTTTATATCAGGAAAAATTATCTGGGATAACGCTTGACGACACGCAGGCGCTCCATGGCACGAGCCAGGTTGGCCTGGGAGTGGTGGTACTCCATTTGGCTGTGGTGCTGGCGCATTTCTTCCTCTGCACGCTCCTTGGCTTCCTTAGCACGGCGGGCGTCGATCTCATTGGGCAACTCCGCAGACACGCACACCAAGGTGGCCTCATTGTTGACAAACTCCAAAAAGCCGCTGCCAACAAAGGCGTGAATGATCTTGCCCTGGGTATCCTTAATGCGCATTTCGCCCACTTCCACCGGGGTTACGCAGTTCTCGTGCTGGGCCAGGAAGCCCACCTCGCCGCCGTCGATAGCCGGGATTACCAAGGTCTGCGCCCGGCCGTCATAGAACACACGGTTGGACGCCACAATTTTCAATTTGAATGTATTGTCTGCACCCATACGGGCACCTCCTTGCTACAAGGATCACTTCTGCATTTTCTTGGCTTTCTCCAGCACATCGTCTAGGGTGCCTACATTGAAGAATGCCATCTCCGGCACATCGTCTACCTCGCCGTTGATGATGGCCTTAAAGCCGCGAATAGACTCCTTCAGCGGTACAAACACACCGGGAATACCGGAGAACTGCTCGGCCACATGGAAAGGCTGGGACAGGAACTTCTGGATCTTTCTTGCACGGTAAACAGTGACCTTATCCTCGTCGGACAGCTCCTCCATACCCAGAATCGCAATAATATCTTGCAGCTCTTTGTATTTTTGCAGGTACTCCTGTACCTTACGAGCCACCTCATAGTGCTCCTCGCCCACTACATCGGCCTCCAGAATACGAGAGCTGGACTCCAGCGGGTCCACAGCCGGGTAAATACCCTGCTCCACGATCTTTCTGGACAGTACGGTAGTGGCGTCCAAGTGGGCAAAGGTGGTGGCCGGTGCCGGGTCGGTCAGGTCATCCGCAGGCACATACACAGCCTGTACGGAAGTGATAGAACCGTTCTTGGTGGAAGCGATACGCTCCTGCACCTCGCCAACATCCGTTGCCAGCGTGGGCTGGTAACCTACTGCAGAGGGCATACGACCCAGCAGAGAGGAAACCTCGGAACCTGCCTGTACAAAACGAAAGATGTTATCAATAAACAGCAAAGACATCCTGGTGCTCCACATCACGGAAGTACTCCGCCATGGTCAGCCCGGTTTCTGCCACACGCATACGGGCGCCGGGCGGCTCGTTCATCTGGCCAAAGACCAGGGCTGTCTTTTGCAGCACGCCGCTCTCGCGCATTTCGTTCCACAGATCGTTACCCTCACGGGAACGCTCGCCTACGCCGGTAAAGATGGAGTAACCGCCGTGCTGGGTGGCTACATTGGTGATCAACTCCTGGATCAGCACCGTTTTACCTACGCCGGCGCCGCCGAACAGACCGATTTTACCGCCCTTTTGATAGGGGGTCAACAGGTCGATAACCTTGATACCGGTCTCCAAAATCTCCACATTCGGGGACTGGTCCTCAAAGCTGGGGGGCTGCCGGTGAATGCCCCAGTGCTTCTCGCCGCTTAGGTCCTCCAGACCGTCTAGGGTATCGCCTACCACATTGAACAGGCGGCCCAAGGTCTTTTGGCCCACAGGCACGGAGATGGAGCTGCCGGTGGCAACCACTTCCATATCCTTGCACAGACCGTCAGATGTTGCCAGCATAATGCAGCGCACACAGTTGTTGCCGATGTGCTGGCTCACTTCCATCACCAGGCGCTTGCCGTCCAGCTGCACCTCCAGCGCCTCCTTAATGGCGGGCAGTTCGTCCGGGAACGCCACATCCACAACGGGGCCCATGATCTGAATGATTTTGCCCTTATTCATAGGATTGCCTCCGATTGTTAGTCAGTTTTCTTCTTTTGCGCCTTAGCGCCGGCGATCACTTCCGTGATCTCCTGGGTAATGGCAGACTGCCTTGCCCGGTTATAATCAATGGTCAGCTGATTGAGCATATCCTTGGCCGCATTGGTAGCCGTCTGCATGGCGGTCATACGGGCGTTATGCTCGGAGCAATAGGACTCCACCAGCGCGCCATACACAAACCCGGCCACATAGTTGGGCACAATGTGCTCAAACACTTCGTCCGGCGACGGCAAAAACGCCACCTGATCGTAATATTTCCGATCCCGGTGCACAGAGATCTGTTCCTGCTCCAAAGGCAGCAGTTGGTGGCACTCGGCCTGCACATTCAGGGAGTTGATCATCTTGGTATAGATGATATACACCTCGTCCAGCTCACCGCTGACAAACAGCTCCGTCACTTGCTCCGCAATATACCGTGCCCGGTTCATATTCGGGTTCTGGGCCGTGTACTTAAAGTCTATGGCAACGGGAATGTTCTTGGTCTCAAAATACCGGCGGCCCACTTCGCCCACCACAAAGAGTTTGTTATGGTTCTCGTTCTCTCCGGTGTGGGTGGCCTCCTCGGCGATCTTGATCACATTGTGGTTGTAGGCACCGGCCATGCCCTTGTCGGCGGTGACCACAATATAGCCTTTTTTTCGATCCTCCGGCGCCAAATCGGGCCGCTGGTCAAAAAAGCGGTTACCGGCATCCGGCGATTCCATCAGGATCTTAGCCAAAGCGTCCTGCATGGTGAAGAAGTACGGCTCCGTATTCTTCAGGTCCGTTCTGGCCTTTGAGAGCTTGGAGGACGAGATCATATACATGGCGTTGGTGATCTTCATGGTGTCCTTAATGCTCTTCATCCGGCTTTGGATCTCTCTTGCATTAGCCATGGTTTACCTTCTTATATTCATCGGTTGCGGCCAGGATCTCCTCCCGCAACTCGTCGGTGAGCACCTGATCCTTTTCAATGGTCGCCACCAGCTCCGGGTACTTGGCGTTTACGAACTCCAGCAGTCCGGCCTGGAACGCCTTGATCTTTTTCGGTTCCACATCCATAAACTTATGGCCGATGGCTGCCACCAAAGACACCACCATATCCGACAGGGACAACGGGTGACACAGTGGCTGCTTTAACAGCTCCATCAAGCCCTTGCCGTAGGTCAGGCTGGCCTTGGTTTCATCGTCCAGATCTGAGGAAAACTGGGTAAACACTTCCATCTCACGGAACTGAGCCAGGTCGATACGCAGAGAACCGGCGGCCTTCTTCATGGCCTTGGTCTGGGCTGCGCCACCTACACGGGATACGGACAGACCTACATTTACAGCCGGGCGCTGACCACTGAAGAACAGGTCGCTCTCCAAGAAAATCTGGCCGTCTGTAATGGAAATCACATTCGTGGGAATGTAAGCGGAAAGGTCGCCTGCCTGGGTTTCAATAATAGGCAGAGCGGTAAGAGAGCCGCCGCCCAACTTGTCGGACAGTCGGCTGGAACGCTCCAGCAGCCGGGAGTGCAAATAGAACACATCGCCGGGATAAGCCTCACGGCCGGGACTTCTTTCCAGCAGCAGGGACAGCGCACGGTAAGCTACCGCGTGCTTGCTCAAATCATCGTACACGATCAAGCAGTCCTTGCCCTTGTACATAAAGTATTCTGCCATTGCGGTGGCGGAATAGGGAGAAATATATTGTAGAGAGGACGGGTCGGAAGCAGTGGAGCACACCACGATGGTATAATCCAAGGCACCGTACTTATCCAGCGTATGCACCAGCTTTGCCACGGTAGACGCCTTTTGACCGATGGCGTTATAAACGCAGATCACATCCTTGCCCTTTTGGTTCAGGATGGTGTCAATGGCAATAGAGGTCTTACCGGTCTGGCGGTCGCCGATGATCAGCTCACGCTGGCCACGCCCAATGGGAAACATAGAGTCAATGGACAGAATACCGGTAGCCAAAGGGGTATCTACCGACTGCCGATCCACAATGGAGGGTGCCGGTTCTTCAACCGGGCGGTAGTCGTCGGACTGGATCTCGCCCTTGCCGTCGATCGGCTCGCCCAAAGCGTTGACAATACGGCCAATAAAGCCCTCGCCTACCGGCACGCCGGCACGCTTATGGGTACGCACAGCGGTAGAGCCCTCGTGGATCTCGCTATCCTGGCCAAACAGGATGCAACCGATTTGGTTCTCCTTAATATCCTGGACCATGCCCTTGACCCCGGAGTCAAACACCACGATCTCGCCGTACATGGCGTGGTTCATACCGTAAATGGTGGCAATGCCGTCGCCTACGCGAACGACCTTGCCCACTTCCTCGTCATTTTGGTTAAAGTCGTAATTGGTGATCTCCTCGCGGAGAATGGATACGATCTGATCCGAACTGATTGCTGCCATTACTTCACTTCCCCAGTCAGTTTTTGCTGTAATTTATCTAACTTGCCCTTTACGGAGCGGTCATATTCACAGTCGCCGCAGCGCAGAATAAACCCGCCCAGCAAGTCCGGCTGTACCGCAATGTCCAGCTCCACATTGGCGGCACCGAATTTCTTTTTCACAAACGCGCGCATTTTCTCTGTCTGTTCCGCACTGGGCGGCTCCACGCAGAGCAACTGCGCCCGAACCGTGCCCGCTTTTTGGCGGCACAGATCCTGATAGGCCTCAAAAATCTCTGTCAGTGCATACACGCGCTCATGTTTGCAAAGCACCTTCATAAAGGAGGAAAAGGGCGGCGTAAAAATACGGTCCAGGCACTTTTCCTTCTCTGCAAAGCGCACTCTGGGATCAGAGAGCACCTGGGTGAGCAGCGGATTTTCACGCAGCAAGGTTTCTGCTGCTTTGATCTGCTGTTTGTCCAGATTCAGTTCCCCCAGCACCAGCGCATAATTCTGTGCGGTTACGGTCATACCGGATCACCGCCGTCCTGCCCCGCCAGAAAATCGTCATAGATCGCGCTGTTATCCAGCTCAGACGCCTCTTTAGACACCACCTTGGCCGCAGCGTCCATTGCCAGTGCAAAGAATGTCATGCTTAACGGACTGAAGTGCCTCATTGCGCTCATGCTCGATGGTCTGGTGCGCGTCGCGTACCATCTTGTCGGAGGTGAGCTTGGCCTGGTCTACGATCTTGTCAGCTTTGGCTTTGGCAGTGACCTTTGCGTCTGCAATCAAGCGTGCCGACTCCTCGTCTGCACCGGCTAAGCGACCCTCATATTCTGTTTTCAGAGCGCCTGCGGCTCGACGATCCTCGTCGGCGTCTTTGAATTGTTGGTCTATCATGGACTGCCGTTTATCCATGGCACCCAGCACCTTGTTCCAGACAAATTTCTTCATCAGGATATAGAAGATCACCAGGTTGATCACGGTAAAGAGCAGATTCCAGTCTAATGACAGCATAGACACTGCTTCCTTTCTGCTTGTGGATTTTCTCGGTTATTTCATAATGAAGATGATCAAAATACCGATAACCAGACCGTAAACAGCCGTTGCCTCTGCCAGGGCGCAGCCCAGGATCAGAGCGGTACGAATGTCACCGGCAGCCTCGGGCTGACGAGCGATGGCGTCTACTGCCTTACCGGTTGCAAGGCCGATGCCGAGACCTGCTGCTACACCTGTAAGTACGGCGATTGCCGCTGCGATTGCTACTGTCATGATAAATTTCTCCTTTTCTGTAAAAGTTCTATTTAATCTTCAATGGCTTCCTGAATGTACAGTGAGGTCAAAAAGACGAACACATACGCCTGGATAAAACCATCGAAAATATCAAAGTAAAGGCTCAATGCCACCGGAATTGCTACCGGCACCACCGATTCGATCAGCTTCATAATAATGAAAGCGCCGATGATGTTGCCGAAAAGTCGGAAGCAAAGAGACATGGGCTTGATGACCAGCTCCAGCAAATTGATGGGCAGTACGATGGGTACCGGCTTAGCAAAGGACTTAAGCCATCCCTTCGTACCCTTTTTATGAATACCGGCGTACTGAACCAGGATAATGCTGGTCAGCGCCAGACCTACGGTTACATTCAGTTCCTTGGTAGGAGACTTAAAGCCGAAGATGCCGCACATATTGCAGGCACCGATATAAACAGCTACCGTCATCATCCAAGGAATGTAACGATCCCCGTCCGGGCCCATAACGTTGTGGAAGAATGTACGCATTTTGTCTACGCACATTTCAATAAACAGCTGGCGTTTGGAGAGCTTGCCCTCCACCTTCAGTCCACGGGTGAGCAAAATACCGGCGATCAGGAACACCGCCATAATGATCCAGCTGACGACTGTGCCCTCGTCGATCTTGAGCTTGCCGCCAAACAGACTGAACACCGTTTCCGTATTCAGTTCTTCGATCAATTTACTTGCCACATCGGTTTTCAGCAGCAACGCCGTCACCTCCAATCAATCCTTATTTCCATTGCTCATTTTACACCCCCGTTTCTCAAAAGTAAACAGGGTTCCGGCGAATTTGAAGACCAAAATGTAAAAAAATCGTCTAAAAAGCGCAAGGAATTTGGTTAAAATTTCCGTACATTTATTACTATTTGTAAAATGCACTTATACTTTTTGGCGTTGCGTCGGGCTTTTTGCGCATTTTCGCCGGTGTACAAGTTGTATAATTGGCTTGACAAGATCAAAACCGAACAAAAACCGCCCATGCCCACAGAGAAAACTGCAACTTTCTTATTTACTTTGGCGGCAAAGGGGTATATAATGAAGTTTCAAGAAAGAACCCCACAACTAAGGAGGAAAAAAGATGGCTGTACTTGTAACAGGCGGCGCCGGTTATATCGGCTCTCACACCTGCGTGGAGTTAATCAACGCAGGCCAGGATGTGGTAATCCTGGATAATTTTTACAACTGCAAGCACTCGTCGCTGGATCGGATCCGCGCGCTGGTGGATCGTGACTTTAAGTTCTACGAATGCGACATTCGGGACCGAGAGGGTCTGAACAAAGTCTTTGAGACAGAGGACATTGACTGCGTCATTCACTTTGCCGGGCTGAAGGCCGTGGGCGAGAGCGTACACAAGCCTCTGGAATACTTTGATAACAATGTAAACGGCACCCTGGTACTGCTGGATGTGATGCGCCACCACGGCTGCAAAAAGATCATCTTCAGTTCCTCTGCCACAGTGTACGGCATGAACAACATTGCCCCCTTTACCGAGGATATGGAGATCGGCGGGGTCACCAACCCCTACGGGCGCACCAAGTATATGATCGAGTGCATTCTCCAGGATCTGTATGTGAGCGATCCCAGTTGGAGCATTTGCCTACTGCGGTACTTTAACCCCATCGGCGCCCACAAGAGCGGCACCATGGGCGAGGATCCCAACGGCATTCCCAACAACCTGATGCCCTACATTACCCAAGTGGCTGTGGGTAAGCTGAAGAAGCTGGGCGTGTTTGGTAACGACTACCCCACCCCGGACGGCACCGGCGTACGGGACTATATTCATGTGGTAGATCTGGCACTGGGTCATGTAAAGGCAGTGGAAAAGCTGGAAAAGGATCAAGGCCTGTTTATCTACAATCTGGGCACCGGCATCGGTTACAGTGTGCTGGATGTGGTCAAGGCCTTTGAAAAGGCCAACGGCGTGGAGATTCCCTATGAAATCAAACCCCGCCGGGACGGCGATATTGCCACCTGCTACTGCGACCCCTCCAAGGCGAAGCGTGAACTGGGCTGGCAAGCTACCCGCTCGCTGGAAGAAATGTGCGAGGACTCCTGGCGCTGGCAAAAGCAGAACCCCAACGGTTACCCGGACTGATTTTATAATAAGTGTATATAGAAGAAGCGGAGGTGCAAAACGCACCTCCGCTTTTCTTAATGCCTTAGATCATTTGAACTTGGCATACAAAATTGAAGCCAGGATCACATCAATCACAAACAGCACCAAAGATACCACGCCCATGATTTGCGCTCTGTGGCACAGCTGTTGATTTTCCTCTGTCAGCTTCGCGCCCTTTTGCTTAAACACCGCCGGCACTACCATAGCCATAATGCCAAAAGCGGGACAAATGCCCAAAAGGCACAGACCGATAATCGCACTGGTCTGGGCAAAGCGTGCCAGCTTATCAATAATCGTTTTATTCATGGCAATTCTCCTTATCTCCTGCGGTGGCTTTACGCTCCAGCAGGCCATATTTTCGTTGCAGACGGGTAATCTTTTGCTCCAATGGCGTACCAAACAGCACCAGAAAGACTGCGGTAGACCCGCCAAACACCAAATCAAAAGGTGCGCCGGAGGCATACACCGCCAGCACCGCAGGCCAAGTAAAGTCCGTCACCGTCATTAAAACCGTGCTCAAATCCACCACCAGGCCGTACACCACTGTGGCTAAAAAGAAGCCCACCAGCGCCAGCACCCAGCGGTTCACCCGTCCGGGGTGTAACAGCATGCCGGCCAGCAGCCCCACCAATCCCAGCGCCACCATTTGAAAGGGGGTCCATATGCCTTGCCCAAACAGGAAGTTAGACAAAAAGGCGGACAGCGCCCCCACCATATAACCGGAAAAGGGACCAAGACACATACCGGCCACGATCACCACCGCGGCAATGGGCTTCACCTGAGGGATCAGATAAAACACTGCCCGGCTGACCACCGCCAGCGCCGTTAAGACGGACAGCAGCGCCATCTCTCGTGCAGAGATCGGCTTCCGCTCCAGATGCAAAAAGAACGGCAGTGCACTGAGCAGCAGCAAAACCGCCGCCACCAAGTACCAAGAGGTGGTGTCTGCAAAGCACACCTGCCACACCACCAGCAGCACCGGCAAAACCAAAAACAACAAGGTCAGCAATACCCGCTTCATAGAACCAGGTCCTCCGGCGATACGGCGTCCGGCAGCGCACGGCAGGTCACCCGGCGCACACCGGTGGTGTACAGCTCCATGCCGGCAAAGAATGCCCGCCGAGGCCGAGGCGGGGTCACCGCCCGGTTGCACAGAAAGGCCGCTTCATCGCTGTAAGTACCGGCAAAATCCAGATCGTGCGTCACCAACACCACCGTTTTACCGGCAGCGCACAAGTGGCGTAACCGGGCGCCCAGCTGCGCTTTTGCACCGGCGTCCAACCCGGCGGTAGGCTCATCCAGCAACAGCGTATCGGCGCCGGTATCCAGCACCATGCCCAGCCCCACCAGTCGGCTTTCGCCGCCGGACAAATCCAGCGGGTGCCGGGCGGCCAGGTGCACAATGCCCAGGTGCTGCAATGTTTCCGCCTGCACCAACTGATCTACCCGGTCCCGGGTAAACAGATACCGCACCGTTTGTGGCAGCAAGGCCGTGGGCACCGGGCGCTGCACCTTGCCTGCGTAGGGCTTCAACACACCGGCCATCACCCCCAGCAGGGTACTCTTGCCGCTGCCGTTGGCGCCTACAATACCGTAGCACTTGCCTGCCGTTAAGGTCAGGGACAAGCGAAAGAGTACATCGGCGCTCTTTTTCTCATAAGCAAAGCAAATCTCTTTAAGGTCAATACCGACTTACCTGCAGGTTGGGGTGCATGCGCCGGCTTGCACCGCAGATGGGCGGCCAAAGGCTGGGCCTCCCGCACCGTCAGCGGTACTTCGTCAAACAGGATTGCCCCCACCGGCAGCGCCTGCAACATGGGGTCGCCGCTTTGCCGCAAGGCACGAGCAAAGGCATGGGGATCATCATAACAGGTGCAGCGCCCGGCACGGAGCAACAGCACGCCGTCCGCCTGTGCCAAAGCTGCGCCGGGGGTATGGGTACTCATCAGCACCGTTACGCCCAACTCGCGGTTCAGCCGCAGCAGCACCTGCAAAAATTTTTCTTCCGCCGCCGGATCCAGCGCCGCACAAGGCTCGTCCAGCAAAAGCACCCGAGGCGAGCCGGTCATAGCTGCCGCCAGGGACAGCAGTTGCTGTTCCCCACCGGACAAAGAGGCCGTGGTGCGCTCCATCAGCGGCTCCAAATGGAAGAATGCGGCACACTCCCCCACCCGCCGCGCTACGGCAGCACCGTCCAGCCCGGCATGCTCCGGTGAGAACGCCAGCTCCCGCTGCACACTGTCCGTGACTAAACTGTCCTGTGGATTTTGAAAAACAAAACCTGCCGGGCTGTCACAGTGCAGCTGCCCGCTCAAAGCACCATGAGGTGCGATCTCCCCTTGCAGCAGCCGCAGTAAAGTGCTCTTGCCGCTGCCTGATGGCCCCATCAGCAAATAAAAGCCGCCGGACGGAATGGAAAAGGTTACATCGGAAAGTGCCGCTCTGTCGGCGTCCGGGTAAGTGAAATTCAGTTTTTTCGCTTCAATCGCCGCCATTGCAGTGCCTCCCCTACATTTGAGATCGTCGGGCAAAAACAAAGCAAGCCCGCTGCCGCCGCCCCTAAGGGAGACAGGGTGACCCATTCCAGCTGCGGGTCAAAATAGAAAGTAAGGCCGCCGGTGAGCGCCACCGCCAGCACCGTGATACTCAGCAGGAGCACCACGGCCAGCTCTACGCCGTCCGCCACACCGAATGTAAACGGATCGTACACCCGACGACGCCCCTTGCCGTAGCCCCGGGCGCGCATAGCGTCCGCCGTGGTCATACTCCCCTCCAGGGACAAGGTAACCAGCGTAGAAAACTGATCCAGTGCCTCGTGCAGGGGCTTTTTTTCGCCAGTCCCGCACCGGCACGAGCCAGGCGGATTTGCCGTGCATTCTCCCGAAAGCGGGCAATACACCCTAAAGTCATAGAAAACAAAAGAGAAAAGCGGGGCGCCGCTCGGCCGGTAACCGCCAGCAGCCGATCGCTGCCCAGCACGCGGCCGAACACCGCCAGCCACAGCACTACCCCGGCGAATATGCCCCCTGGAAGCAGCCGTAAATCAGGCTTTCCAAAGTAAACTGGGTGTCGCCCCGGCTAAAGAGGACCGTAACGCCCCAGTGGGCAAACAAAAAGTTAAAACCGCCCACCAGCGCCACCAGCACCGGCACGCACAAAAGACTGCGCAGACTGCGGCGACCGTCCGTCAGCAGCAGGTACACCGCCGCGCCCAGCAGAGACAACGCCACCGGCACCGGGTGTCGGCTCAGGCAAGTGAGCAGCAATACGCACAAAAGAAAACAGAACTGCACCAATGGGTGCCACTTGGCAAACCGAACCATCAGCGAATATGGGCATCTTCTTTGGTCTGATACCGATAGCCGTACTGATCCAAAAGATGCATTTTTTCCAGCGCCACCACGCAGCCCTTGGCCACGCAGTGCATTTCGTCCTTGGCCTTACGCACCGGCACGCCGCCCAGTGCGTCCGAAAACAGACGATCTATATTGCAAATATTGGCACCGCCGCCGGTAAGCAATACGCCGGTATTGCCGATGTCTGTTATCAACTGGGGTGAGGTGCGCTCAAACAGCGCCCCGGCGTGCTCCGCCACCGTCTCAAAATACGGTTGCAGCGCCAAATACAGAGCGTTGCCGCTGATCTCCACCTCCCGAGGCAAACCGGTAAGCAGGTCTTGACCCTTAGCATAGGTGGTCACATCTTCCTCTCTGGGCAGAGCACAGGCCACCGTACGCTTGATTTCCTCTGCAGTGCGCAGGCCAACAGCCACATTGTGCTCCTCTCGCAGGAACTTGACAATCTCCGCATCCAGGTCGTTGCCCCCGACTTTCAGGGACTCGGACTGGCTCATGGCGCCCTGGCTGATCACAGCCATGTCCACCGTGCCGCCGCCCAGGTCAATCACAAAGGCGCCGGAGGGCTGCATGGGGTCGATCCCGGCACCAAAGGCAGCGCACAAAGGTTCCTCCACCAGGCACACGGAACGGGCACCGGCGTGGATCATCACGGACACAATGGTGCGCTTCTCCACATCCGTGTGCATGGCCGGCACAGACACCACCACACGAGGCTTAAACAGGCTGTTGCCGATCACTTTATTGATAAAATGGCGCATCATCTGCTGGGCCAGCTCATAGTGACCCACCACGCCGGAGAGAATGGGCCGCTCCACACGCAGGCCCTCCGGCTCGCGCCCCTCTAAGAAATAGGCACGCTTACCGGCGTACAGTACCTTCTCTTTTTCCTCATCATAGGCCACATAGGCCGGCTCGTCCAGCCGTATGCCCTTGCCGGGCACACCAATGACAATATTGGTGGTACCCAGATCAATGCCCAAATCATATCCAAACATAAACATCCGTCCTAAACAAAAATCGCTTTTCTATATGCTACTGTATCCCACCGTCATTGTCAACAGATAAAAAATGAACAAGCCCGCTGTACCGCAGCATTTTTTTATCATTTTCCACCATGGTCTGTATGCTCTCCCGCGTACCCACCAGGATCAGCAGGGACTTGGCACGGGTCAAGGCGGTATAAAACAAATTGCGATAGCACAATTTGGGCGATGCACCAATGGTGGGCATCACCACAGCGGAGAACTCCGAGCCCTGGCTCTTATGCACAGTCATGGCGTAGGCCAAATCCAACTGATCCGCATTTTGCAGGGAATACATGGCCTCCCGGTCGTCAAACTGCACATTCAGAATATCCTGCCCCCGATCTATGCGGGTAAGAATACCAATATCGCCGTTAAACACCCCGGCACCGCTGTCGCCGTTTTTCTTAAACCAGGGCACATCATAGTTGTTTTTGATCTGCATTACCCGGTCGCCCTCCCGCAGCGTGCGACCCATCGTCACCAGCTCCGCCTTATGCTTGTCCGGCGGGTTCAACGCCGCCTGCAACTGGGCATTTAGGTATGCGGTACCGGCAGCCCCTTTGCGAGAGGGGCACAGCACCTGAATGTCCTTTATGCTGTCCATTCCGTAACCGGCAGGAATGCGCCGGGTCACCAGCTCCACCACCTTGCGAGGCACTGCATAAACGGACGCTGTATTTAAGAAAAAGAAGTCCGAGTCCGGGGTATTGCAGTCCAACTCCGGCATTTTACCGGCCACCACCCGGTGCGCATTGGTGACGATACGGCTTTTCTGCGCCTGGCGAAACACTTTATCCAGGCTGATCACATCAATCCGTCCACCGGCGATCAAATCGGACAGCACATTGCCTGCCCCTACCGGCGGCAGCTGATCCACATCGCCTACCAAAATCAGGCGGCAATGCAACGGCAGCGCGTCTAAAAGCGCAGAAAAGAGCAGCACATCTACCATGGAAAGCTCGTCCACGATCACTGCGTCCAAATCCAGCGGATTGCGCAAATTATGAACAAAGGTCGGCTCCGGCTCCCCATCCCGTCGCTCGGTCTCCAGCAGGCGGTGAATGGTCTTGGCCTCGCTGCCGGTGAGCTCCGTCATACGCTGGGCAGCCCGACCGGTAGGCGCCGCCAGCGCCACCCGCAGCCCCCGGTTCTTCATCATGGCAATAATGCCTTTTACAGTAGTGGTCTTGCCGGTACCCGGGCCTCCGGTCAAAATCAGCAGACCCTTTTGGGTAGCGATTTCAATGGCTCGGCGCTGCTTCTCGTCCAGCTCAATGCCATTAGCGCCCTCATAGGCCAGGATCTCAGAAGTGAAGATCTCGCACTCCCGGGGCGGGTACTGGGTCATCACTCGGATCCGCTGTCCAATTCCCTGCTCCGCCTCATAAATATGGGGCAAAAACAAAAACGGCTGTCCGTCCATCTGTTCTTGCGCCAATTGGCGTGCCTCCAAGGCGTTGTCCAACGCCATCTCTGCCCGGTCCTCGGTCATATCCAACCCGGTCACCGCTGTCTGGATCACCTTGCGCCGGGGCAGGCAGGTATGGCCATTCTTTAAATTATACTGCACCACATAGATCACCGCTGCCTGATCCCGATAGGATGGGTCCGGCGCCTGGGGCAGCTCCTCTGCGATCTCCTGGGCCCGCTCAAAGGGAATGCCCTGATCGTTGCCGGTGATCACAAAGGCATAGGGGTTCTCTGCCAGGATCTCCGGTGCTTCCGGCCCAAAAAAGGAAAAAGCCTTAAACGCCTCTCCCTGTGTAAAGCCCATCCCGGCCAGCGCTTCCAGCGCCTGGCGGGAGGCAAACTGATTTTTGTACTCCCGGCTGATCTTCTTGGCCATACTACGGCTGATGCCCTTTAGCTCTGCCAGTCGCTCCGGCTCCTTCTCGATCACCTGCAAGCTATCGGTGCCAAAAGCCTCTACAATCTTAGTGGCCGTAGAGGGTCCGATGCCCTTAATAATCCCGCCGGACAGATATTGCAAAATGCCGGAGGCATCCTTAGGCAGAGTTACCGTTACCTGTACCGCCTTAAATTGGCGGCCAAAGCGAGGGTGCATGGTCCACTGGCCGCGGAACACCGCCTCCTCCCCCTCGCTGATGGGGGGCATTTCACCGGCCACGGTCTCGCCGTCCCCGTTGGCCTCGCCTGTATTCAGTTGCAGTACGGTATAGCCGTTGTCCGGGTTGCGGTAAACGATCTCCTCCACCCGACCGGCCAAATTCTCATACGCTTCTGCCATACCTTGCTCCAAAGTCTCTGAATTTCATCTTTCAGTATAGCATATTTTCGCAGGAATTGCCACCGCAGAGCACAAAAAAGCCGCAGGTTTTCACCTGCGGCGAAGATCGTAATTACCGCGCCAGCACAAAGTATAAGATCACAGCTGCGCCTAAAACAATTCGATACCAGCCAAAAGCCTTAAAGTCGTGCTTTTTAATATACCCCATCAGGAACTTGATGGTCAAAATGGACACTACAAAAGCCACAATCATACCCACGGCCAGCAAGATGGCCTCGGCAGAGGAAAAGTGGAAGCCGAACTTGACCAGCTTCAGCGCACTGGCACCGAACATCACCGGCACCGCCAAAAAGAAGGTGTACTCTGCCGCCACCGTACGGGACACGCCAATGAGAATGGCACCCAAAATGGTAGCGCCGCTGCGGGAAGTGCCCGGGAACACAGCTGCAATCAACTGAAAAGCACCAATGATCAGCGCAGAAGTATAAGTCAACTCGCCAATGGAATGGATCTTGGCGGTTTTGCCTTTGTTCCAGGTTTCCACCACCAAAAAGAAAACGCCAAAGAGAATGAGCATAATTGCCACAGTCTGCCAGTTGTAAAACAGCGCGTTCAGCTTATCGTCAAAGAGCACGCCCACCACGGCAGCCGGTACGCAGCTGACCAGCACCTTGAACCACATTTGCCAAATGTCTTTCTTGGGCACAATGCGTTTGTTTTCTATACCAAAAGGCCACAGCTTGTGCCAGTACAGCACCACTACGGCCAAAATGGCGCCCAGCTGGATCACCACCAGGAACATCTCCTTGAACTGAGGTGTCACATTCAGGTGCAAAAATTCGTCCACCAGGATCATGTGGCCGGTGGAGCTGATAGGCAACCACTCGGTAATGCCCTCTACAACACCCAGCACAATGGCCTTGAGTATTTCAATAATCAAATTCATATACTGTATTGCCTCCCCTATCGTTTTTTCTATTGTAACAGACCCGCAACTTCTTGTACAGAAATCTTATGAGATTTAACACAAATTTATCCTAACAAAAGCGCCGCAGTTGCCCGCAGCGCTTCATGCTCAGAAATTAAAGTTGTTGTAGCCCCAGTGATCCACCTCTCGGTAGCGCACATAGGTACGCTCCGGCGGCACCTGCAAATACTGCTGGGCAATGGCGCACAGCCGGCAGGTCAGGTCATCGTAGGCGTCGTCCGTTGCCGCACCGAAAATGGACACAGAGAACAGGGCGCAGGGCGCGTCACTGCCCTGAAAGTACATTTTTTGTTCGCCTACCAGGTTCACCATCAGCCAACTTTCGCTTTTGCCGGGAATGGCGGTAATGGCGTCGCCCAATGCGCTTTTCAGCTCCGCTGCCACGGCGGACAAATCCTCTGTGGTCTTTACTTCAATAAAAGGCATGGCTTTACTCCTTTACGCCGGACAGCGCTTTCCAGTGAATCTTACAGTATTCCTTGCCGTCAATAGGCGGATACTTCTCATCGTCCACCTTGGCGGCGTTGTAGCACTTGTAGTCCCCTACATAGGCGCAACGCTGGGTGTCTGCGCCTCCTTCGCTGAGGGAGGGAATAAACGCATACAGGAAAATACCAAGAACCGCCACACCGATGCAGGCAAAGCCCACCTTGCCGGGCACCTTTTTGAACAGCTTGGCAGCATCCACCTTCTCCAGGCCCTTGCTCTTCATCACCAGCTTCATCAGCAGGTAACCCAAAACGGCGGCGATCACGCCCACCAGCAGACCGCCCAGCACATCGGTGGCGTAATGCACCATCAAGTACACACGGGAGCCCATGGTGCACAGAGCCACACAGGGGAACAGCCAGGCAATTTTCTTTTTATCGCTCTTAAAGCACAGGAACAGTGCGGTAGCTACCTCTACGGCAGAGGTGGTATGGCCGGAGGGAAAGCTGTAATCGCTCTCGCTCAGCGCCCCGGCGCCGATATACCAGGACCAGTAATCAGCGTTCTGCTGCAAAGTGTTGTACGGTCTGATCCGCAGCACCATTGGCTTGGCGATCACATTGGTAATCAGCGTACCGATGATCACGGCAAATAAAATGGAAAAGCCATACTTACGGGTGCGCTTAAAAAAGCACAGTACCACAGACAGCACCACAATGGGAATGGTGAAATTCTCGTCCCCAAAGGCGGTAAAGAACTTGGCAACGCCGGTCAAAAACCCGCACTGCATGGAGCCAAAGAACCGAAACACCCACAGATCGAAGGCATAAAACGCCTTGTCTATGTTGTCACCGATGGTCAGCAAAATCGGACTGAACATAGAAAAACCCCTTTTCTGTAATTTACACCCCCAGTTTACCAAATTTTGGTTTCAAATACAAGACAAACCGGGCAAAAACAATCCCTTTTTCCATGCGGGTTTACAAATCCTTTACAAGTGGGGGGATTTTCTTCTTCATTTGGTCACAAATTCGTCAAAAATCCGTGGTATAGTAGAAGCAATCTAAGAAAATAAGCGAGGCAGTATGACACAAAATCCTTATCAGGTGCTGGGCGTGCCCAACGGTGCCGATTTGGCGGAATGCACCCAAGCCTACAAGCGCCTGGCCAAAAAATACCACCCGGATCTAAACCCGGGGGATCGTGTGGCCGAGGCCAAGATGGCAGAGGTAAACGCCGCCTTTGACGCCATTAAGAACGGCAACACCGCCGACAGCACCTCTACCGGCAGTCGCCGCAGTGCAGACGCCGGCAGCGATTACTATACCGCCGTGGTGAACTTTATCAACCACGGTCAATATGCGCAGGCCATTAACCTGCTGGGCAATATGGACAAGAGCGATACCCGCTGGTACTATCTGGCCGCTTTGGCCTATATGGGCTACGGCGATCAGGAAAAGGCTATGGCAAACATTCGCATTGCCGTGAACCGAGAGCCAAATAACGCCAATTACCAAAGCGCCTACAACAGCATTCGCCAGGGGATCAACCCTATGGGCTTCGGTTTTGACCCATTCTCGTTCTTTGACTTCTCCGCTTACACCGCCGGCGCAGGCAACACCAGCGCAGGCAACACCGGCACCAGACGGCCGCAAAGCCGCCCTGTGCGCCGGCAAGGGGGCTGCCTGCTGACCATTCTGCGGATAGCGCTGGCGATCTTTATCATCCGCCTGGTGATTTTGGGAATCACCTCCTTGGTGAGTTGGAGCACTCAATACCAGCACTACGATGTATCGCCGGGCAATGCGTACAGTTACAGCCAAAGCGCAGACGGCAACCAAAGCAATGACCAAAACGACGACCAAAGCGACGACCAAAGCGAAAACGGTCAATATGGTTACAGCAACGGTCAAAACGGCAACAGCGCCTTTGGTCAGGCCCACGGTTCCGCTGCCGGCGCATAACTGTAAAAAGTTTGAAAGGACAATCCGGTTTATGAAAGAAAAACTCAAGCAAATGGGCTATAAAATGCAGCAGAGCATGATCGGTCGCTACGGCATAGACGCACTATATAAAGCCCTCCTGGTCATCTATCTGATTTTGGTGGTAACGGGCAGTGCCTTGGCCCGGGTGTCCCGCCCGGTCTATACCGTACTGTGGGTGCTCTCCCTGGCGGTGCTGATCTATGCCATTTTCCGTTCCTTCTCACGCAACATTGCCGCTCGGCAGCGCGAGAACGCCCGCTGGCTGGCACTAACCGCCCCCATACGGCGAGAGGGCCGTCTGCTGCGAGACAAATGGACGTTTCGCAAAACCCATGTGTTTAAGAAATGTCCCAGTTGCAAAGCGGTGCTGCGCTTGCCCCGCAAGAAAGGCAAGCACACCGTCAACTGCCCCCATTGCCATAAGAATTTTACCGTGCATGTACACGGATAAAACAAAAGCCCTGCCAAACGGCAGGGCTTATTTTCACTAAATTATACCAAAAAACAAGGACCCAAGGCGGCAAAACCGCTTCGGGTCCGTTTTTTCTGCTTAGATCAGTCCTGATCGGCGTCCTCGTCCTCGTCTTCGTCGTCCTCACAGCTGACCTCAAACTCCAGGGTCTCGCCGCAGGCGGGGCACTCCATAGAGCCGTCCAGCACGGTGTCCTCATCTACCACAAAGGTCTCGTGGCAAGCGGGGCACTCGATCTCAAACTCCTGGCACTCGTCCTCGTCGTCATCGCAGCAATCGCAGTCGCAGTCATCGTCGTCCTCGTCACCGTAGAGGTACTCCTCCACATCGCCCAGATCCTCGTCCACAGCGTCCAGCTGATCTGCCATCATCTCTACGCCGTCGGTCAGGTCGTTCACATCTTCTGCCAAGTTCTCCAGTACGCCGATCATGGCTCTGTAAATCTTGGTCTCTTTTTTGGACTCATCCAAGTCCATGCCGTCCAGCAGGCCCTTCAGGTAGCCCAGGCTCTCCGTTGTATCCATCGTGCGATCTCCTTTACAAAATATTGTTATTGGGGTTTATGCTCTTTCCATATACTCGCAGGTGCGGGTATCTACGCGGATTTTGTCGCCCTCGTTAATAAACAGCGGCACGCGGATCTCCGCGCCGGTTTCTACGGTAGCGGGCTTCAAAGTGTTGGTGGCGGTGTTGCCCTTAATGCCCGGTTCGGTCTTGGTAACCTCCAGCACCACAAAGGTGGGCGGCTCCACACCGAACACCTTGCCCTTGTAGGACAGGATACGGCAAATGTCGTTCTCCTTTACGAACTTGAAGTTATCGGACAGATCGGAACCGTTCACCGGCACCATATCAAAAGTCTCCTGGTCCATAAAATAATACAGGCCGTCGTCGTTGTAGGAATACACCATTTCCTTGCGCTCAATGTAAGCGGTGGGGAACTTGGCGGTGGGGTTGTAGCTCTTCTCCACCACGGAACCGGTAATCACATTCTTTACCTTTGTACGAACAAAAGCGGCGCCTTTACCGGGCTTTACATGCTGGAACTCCACAACCTGAAGCACATTGCCGTCCTCTTCAAAGGTTACGCCGTTTCTGAAATCACCTGCTGATACCATATAAGTTTACCTCCAAAAGTAATCTGTAATACATAACAAAGATATTTTACAGTATTTCCAATAATAAATCAATACCCATTTTGTAACTGTCTTTGCCAAAACCGCAAATTTGCTTCACGCACACCGGGGTCAGCACGGAAATCCGGCGAAAATCCTCCCGCTGGTGAATATCGCTCATGTGCACCTCCACATAGGGGGTAAAGTCCTGCACTGCCTCAATGGCGTCCCGAATAGCATAAGAATAATGGGTGTAAGCACCCGCATTGAGCACCACGCCGTCATAGTCGGTGCGGCTGGCATGGATCTTGTCAATCAGCGCGCCCTCGTGGTTGCTCTGGTAAAAATCCACCTGCACGCCCTTGTCCTCGCCATAAGCGGCCAGCTCCCGGTTAATATCCTCCAGAGTCTCGGCGCCGTACACATTCTTTTTGCGAATACCGGTCAAGTTCAAATTGGGGCCGTTCATCACAAGAATTTTTTTCATTTTCTTACCTCCGTAAAAAAGAAACGGGAGCGTAACGACACGCTCCCACAAATAATATGTAGCTTATTTGTACTTTCTTTTACGAGCAGCCTCGCTCTTCTTTTTGCGGGCAACAGAGGGCTTCTCATAATGCTCTCTTTTGCGGACTTCCTGGATGATACCGTCACGAGAAGTCTGACGCTTAAAGCGACGCAGTGCGCTGTCAAGAGATTCGTTCTCTTTAACTCTAACCTGGCTCATTAAATTCCCTCCCTCCGACCTGTTTGGCAGGGGTATTTGAATACTCTTTTCATATCCGCAAAGATTATAAACAATAACCGACGGATTGTCAAGCATAATATCAAAAAATGTCTAAATACTTACAAAAAGGCCATGTCTCACCGCCTTTTTTGCCGCAAAATCAGATTTTTACGCTGACTGCCTTGGAATAGCTGCCGCCGGTCTTGCCGGTATAGCGACAGACCTTGTAATAATAGCGGGTACCCTTTTTCACGGATTTGTCTGTATAGCTCAGAGCCTTATTGCTCTTCACAGTGATCTTCTTTACATTCTTCTTAAATTTCTTATCCGTGGAACGGAGAATGTAATAGCCGGTAAAGCCCTGGGACTTGCTCCAGCTGACCTTGGCGGACTTGGCGCTGATCCGCTGCACTTTCACACTGCCGGGGGTTGGGGGCAACGCTTGCTTGGACACCGTGGCACTGTATGCACCGGCGCCAAAGGGGCTGACAGCCTGTACCCGGAACTGATAGGTGCTCTTAACCTTCAAATTCTTAAAGGTATAGTTGCAGGCGGTGGTGCTGAAATAAGTCCACTTTCTGCCGCCCTTTAACCGATAGGCAACGGTATAGCGCACCGCGTGCTCCGTGGGCTTCCAGTTCATCCGAATGGCAGTGGTGCCGGTGCGGGTGGTGGTGATATGGCCGGGCACACCCAGCTGCAAGCCTACGCCGTCCGTTACAGTTGAACGATTGGAATAAGCAGCGTTGCCGTCCTTGATATGCACATAACGACGCACCTTATAATAATAGGTGGTATTCACCTGGATCTCATCGTCTACATAAGTATTCTGTGCAGGATCCGTCACCGTGGCAATCAGGTCAAAGGTGCCGTTCTTCGCAGTGCTGCGAAACACCTGATAACCGTGCACATCGGAACGGGTGGTCCAGCTGACAGCCACGCCCTCGTCTCCGGCGCTGACCCGTGGCTTAGACGGAGCCGGCGGCAGGCAGGTGATGGTTTTGCTGGCGCTTTGACCGCTGCGGTCTGTGGCATTGGCAGCCAGAGTAAAGGTGTACTTCTCTCCGGTGGTCAGGCCGGTAACCGTGGCAGCCGTTTCGCTGGTGGTGCGGGATTTAACCACCTTCTTACCTTTGGTGTCCGTTACGGAATATGTATAGCTCTCCGCACCGTCCACTACGCCCCAGGTGTAGCGAATGGAGGTGCAGCTTTTCCGCTCGGTGGAAATAGTCGGCGCCGACAAGGTGCACTCGTCCAAATAATACTTGCCGGTCAGCTTGCTGTAACGGTTTAAGGACAGGCCCATACCGTTGCCGCAACTCATGGGCGCACCGAAGAATTTATTCAGCGAGGTCACATCGCCGTCTTTATCCTTGATATTGGTGTTGGGACTGTCCAAAAAGCTGTCCCAGTACACGGTGTCCACATGGCAGGCGGCAGGGGTGTAATTGCCACTGGCGTAGTTGGAATGGTAAAGGAGAATTTTCTCTGTGTCTACATGCTGTACCATGGCGGTATGCATGTGGCGGGTGCTGTCGTTGGCGCAGCCGTAAGAGATCACGTCACCGGCGGCCGCATTGTCCACAATAAAATCCATCACTTGCCGGGCCACCGTCTTTTGCTTGGCAGCAGTAGTGGCGGCAGAAAAGGTCTTGCTGGCCACGGTATAATAATTTCCCGTATGATTATAGCGATAGGAGCCGCGCATTTGCTCATTATAGTAGGTCACGCCGTACAACTCTTTGCACACGGCGGACACAAAGCCAAAGCAGTTGCCCACCACCTTGGCAGACTTGCCGGGAATATAACCGTTCTTGGTCTGCAAGGTTTCCAGCGCGTTCTCCACATGCTGCCGGGTGGCGGCAGAGGCGGTCACAGGCACGGCAAACGCAGTACAGATCACAAATAAAGCGGCCAAAAATACGCTTAGTATTTTCTTCACACACTCACATCCTGTAAAAATCTGCAAAATAGTATAGCACAAATCCCCTTTTCGGTCAAATTCGGCAAAAAATACAGGACGACCGGGGCAGTTCTGCACTGCCGAGGCCGTCCAAAGTCAGTGATTTATTACAATGTGTAATTGCCGTTAGATGGCAACAAAGTTCACCAGTTTGCCGGGCACATAGATCTCTTTCTTAATGGTCTTGCCCTCCAGCAGTGCGGCGATCTTGCTGTCTGCCTTGGCGGCGGCCAGCACTTCCTCCTTGGGCGTATCCGCGCTGATGGTCATACGGGAGCGCACCTTGCCCAATACCTGAAGCACGATCTCCACCGTGTCCTCCTTGGTCTTGGCCGGGTCAAATGCAGGCCACTGTGCCTCGTGCACCATACCGCCGAACTGCTCCACTTCCCACATTTCTTCCGTTACATGGGGGGCAAAGGGGTTCAGCAAAACGGTCAGCGTGCGCAGCTCGCCGCGGGTGATACTGCCCTTGTCGTACACTTTGTTCAGGAGCGTCATCAGCGCCGCAATAGCGGTATTGCACTTCAGCTGGTCAATATCCTCCGTCACCTTTTGAATGGTCTGGTGCATCAGGGTCTCCAGATCATTGCTGTAAGTCTCCTCCGGAGTGACCATGGTTTGCAGGTTCCAGTACCGCTCCAAAAAGCGCTTGCAGCCCTTAATGGAGTCACTGTTCCAGGGAGCAGCCTTTTCAAAATCGCCAATGAACATCTCATAAAGGCGCATGGTGTCTGCACCGTACTGATCCACGATCTCGTCCGGGTTGACCACATTGCCGCGGGACTTGCTCATCTTCTCGCCGTTTTGACCCAGGATCATACCATGGGAGGTACGCTTTTGGTACGGCTCCTTGGTAGGCACCACGCCAATGTCATACAGGAACTTGTGCCAGAAGCGGGAGTACAGCAAATGCAGGGTGGTGTGCTCCATACCGCCGTTGTACCAGTCCACCGGCGCCCAGTAATTCAGGGCTTCCGGCGAGGCCAAAGCGTCCGGATTGTGGGGATCCATATAGCGCAGGAAGTACCAGCTGGAGCCGGCCCACTGAGGCATGGTATCCGTCTCTCGCTTAGCCGGACCGCCACAGCAGGGGCAGGTGGTGTTCACCCAGTCGGTCATTTTAGCCAAAGGGCTTTCGCCGGTGTCCGTAGGCTCATAGCTGTCTACCATAGGCAGGCGCAAAGGCAGTTCGCTTTCCGGCAGCGGCACATAGCCGCACTTGTCGCACTTAACGATGGGGATAGGCTCGCCCCAGTAACGCTGGCGGCTGAACACCCAGTCACGCAGCTTGAAGTTCACTTTCTCATGCCCCTTACCCTCTGCGGTCAGCCATTCAACGATCTTCTTCTTGGCTTCTTCCACGCTTAGGCCGGTGAGGAAGTCGGAGTTGACCATGGTGCCGGTGGCACAGTCGGTGAACGCCTCTTTTTCCACATCGCCGCCTGCAACCACTTCAATAATAGGCAGGTCAAACTTCTTGGCAAATTCCCAGTCGCGGGTATCGTGGGCCGGCACAGCCATAATGGCGCCGGTGCCGTAAGAGGTCAGCACATAGTCGGAAATAAAGATCGGGATTTCCGTATCGTTGACCGGGTTGATGCCCATCACGCCTTGCAGGCGCACGCCGGTCTTATCCTTATTCATCTCGGTGCGCTCAAAATCGGACTTATGCGCCGCTTCCTGCTGATAGGCGCGCACCGCGTCCAGGTTCTCCAGCTTGTCCGCCCACTTTTCAATCAGCGGGTGCTCAGGAGAAATTACCATATAAGTGGCGCCGAACAAAGTGTCCGGCCGGGTGGTGTACACGGTCAGGGTGTCGCCCATCGTGGTGCCAAAATCCACCTCTGCACCGGTGGAACGGCCGATCCAATTCTTCTGCTGCACCTTGACCCGATCAATAAAGTCCAGGTCGTCCAAATCATCCACCAGCCGCTGGGCATAGGCAGTGATCTTCAGCATCCATTGGCTCTGGTTCTTGCGGATCACCTCGCTGCCGCAGCGCTCGCACACGCCGTTGACCACTTCTTCGTTGGCCAGCACGCACTTACAAGAGGTGCACCAGTTCACGGCCATTTCCTTCTTGTAAGCCAGGCCCTTTTTGAACATTTGGAGGAAGATCCACTGGGTCCACTTGTAGTATTCCGGATCGGTGGTATTGATCTCCCGGGTCCAGTCAAAGCTAAAGCCCAGAGACTGGAGCTGCTGCTTAAAGTGTGCAATGTTGTTCTTGGTCACAATCTCCGGGTGAATGTGGTTCTTAATGGCGTAGTTCTCGGTAGGCAGGCCAAAGGCGTCCCAGCCCATGGGGTACAACACATTGTAGCCCTGCAAACGCTTTTTGCGAGCCACAATATCCAGCGCCGTGTAAGAGCGGGGATGACCCACATGCAGGCCCTGGCCGGAGGGGTACGGGAACTCCACCAGGCAGTAATACTTAGGCAGGGAAAAATCCTGCTTGGCTGCAAAGGTGTTGTTGGCATACCAATAGTCTTGCCACTTCTTTTCGATCTGCTTAAAATTATACTCCATTATTCTGCCTCCAATAAACTTGTAATATCCTGTTTTTCGCCGTCGCCCCACAGACGCTCCAGCTGGTAGTAATCCCGCTGCTTGCGCTCCAGCAGGTGAATGACCACCGTGCCGTAGTCCAGGCACAACCAGCCGGTGGCCTTGCCCTCCACGTGGTGGGGCTCTACGCCCGCCTGGCTCAGCTTATACTCCACCTCGTCGCCCATGGCCCGCAGCTGGGTGGAAGAAGTGGCGGTGGCAATGACGAAATAATCCGCCAGCACCGTCAGATCCGTAATGCGGATCACCTCTGTGTCCAGCCCCTGCTTGCTGTCTATGGCGCGCACGGCAGTTTTTACAATATCTAAAATTTCCATTAAAAGATCCTTTCTCGCTATTTGATACAGGTACCGGCAAAAGCAGACGATCTTGCCGCTGCCTGCATTATCCCCGGCGCTCCAGCACCCAGTTGTAGGCGTCTACCGTGTCCGGGTGAATGGGCCGACCCTGCCGGGCCAAGTCCGTAATGGTATAAGTTAGGGCATAGAACATACCCGGCTCCAGCCCCTCGTCCACCTTGGCGCGCATGGTCTCCACATCTTTATAATGCCGATCGGCAGAGATAAAATCTGCCAGGTAAATAATCTGCTCCAGCAGGCTCATACCCCGGCGCGCGGTGGTGTGATACCGAATAGCATGCAGAATATCCGGGTCCGTAATGCCCAGCTCCAGGCGCGCATAAGCGGCGCCGCTCATTTGATGATACACCTTTCCAATGCGAATTTCAAGGTTTGACATCCGTTCGCCGGCTTTTTCTATATATGCCCGCTGCACAGACGGCTCCTCCTCTTTCATCACATCGTGCAGAATACCGGCCACATACGCCTGCTCCACATCGGCGCCAAAGCGCTCTGCCAGCTGCACCGCCGCCTCTGCCACACAGACAGAGTGGTAAAAGCGATAGTCGGACAGCCGACTGCGGATCAGCTCCACATATTGCTTGTATTTTGCCTTATCCACGGTAAAGCCCCTTTTCCTGAATATAATCCGCCACGGCTGCGGGCACCAGATCGGCAATGCGCTCGCCCTGTGCCACCCGCTGCCGAATTTGGGTGGACGACACCACCACCGGCTTGGCTACCAGTACGCTGATCCCGGCCAAGTCCTTGTTCCGGGTCAAAAAATCCGCCACCGCCTGCCGCTGGCATTCCTGCCGGGTAATGGCTCGCACCTGGGCCAGCTTTAGAATATCTTGATACCTGTACCACTTTTGGAAGTCAAAAAGCTGATCGGAGCCAATGAACAAAACGAATTCCCCATTTGGATAGATCTCTTTTAATTTTACCAGCGTGGTATAAGTATAGCTTTTTCCCCTGCTTTCCAGTTCAATGGTGGAGATTTCAATTTTGTCCGCGCAGGGCAGCGATTCTACCGCCAAGCGAATCATAGCGATCCGATGCGTCGCCGGGATCAAATCCCCGGCGCTCTTATGGGGCGGATTGGCCGTGGGCACAATCAACAACTTGTCCAGGCCGCCGAAAGGCGTTTGAGCACGATAGAGCGTGTCCAGCAAATGCAGGTGGCCGTTATGGATGGGATTAAACGCCCCGCCGTAAATGCCAATGCGCATTTTATCTGCCATAATACTTGGGCCGGTCATACTTGGCGTAGGGATTTTTTTCTTCTTTCTCCCGCTGCCGCTGGCGCATACCTTTAATGTGCACCTTCTTCTTTTTCACTTTCTTGTCACCGGCGCGGGCAGCCTTCTTTGCGCGAACCTTTTCTTCATCAATGGGGCGTTGCAGTACGATCATGCCGCCGATCACCTGGATCACATTGGCACCCAGCGCCTCACCCAGCGCCTGCGCCAACGCCTTGGGCGGCTGGGGGGCAGACTCCAGGTGCACTCGCACCTTGATCAGCTCCCGCACATCCAGTGCGTCGTCCAGCTGGGCGATCAGGTTGTCAGAGATCCCCTCTTTGCCGATTTGGAAGATGGCCTCCAGTCCGTTGGCCTTGGCACGCCACGCGGCCCGTTCTTTACTTGTCATATCCGTTTCTCCAATTCTGCCGCCAGGGTACGCAGTGCGCGCCCTCTGTGGCTGATTTTATCCTTTTCTTCTGCGGTATAGCGGCCAAAGCTGCGGCCCTCTACCAAAAACAGCGGGTCATAGCCGAACCCGGCGTTGCCGTCCCGCTCAAAACCAATGTGCCCGTGGCATTCGCCACGCACCGTCAGCTCTTCCCCATCCGGGAACACGCAGCAAATGGCGCACACATAATAGGCGGTGCGCTGCTCCATAGGCACGCCCTCCAGCTTTTGCAGCAGCAGGTCGTTATTGGCCTCATCGTTCCCGTGACCGCCGGAGAACCGGGCGCTGTAAATGCCCGGCGCACCGTCCAGATAATCCACGCACAAACCGCTATCGTCTGCAATGGCCGGCAGACCGGTAACCCGGCAGGCGCTGCGTGCCTTTAAGGCGGCGTTGGCCTCAAAGGTGTCACCGTCCTCCACCACATCCGGCAGCTCCAGCCCCAGCATGGCGGCGGTTTTCACCTCGATACCCAGGGGCGAGAGAATGCGCTGCATCTCTGCCAGCTTCTTTTGATTATTACTTGCTAAGATAAATTCCATTTTAATTTTGCGACCCTTTCTCCGCTTTTTCGTCCGCTGCCGCTTCGGCGCTGCCGATAAAGGAGGCGATTTCCTCCTCGTCCACCTCTGTGGGCGCCTTGTCAAACAGCCCGGCGGCAAAGGCGTCTGCGTCAAAGGGCTGTAAATCGTCGATCTGCTCGCCTACGCCTACAAACTTCACCGGCACATCCAACTCGTTATTGATGGCCAGCACCACGCCGCCACGGGCGGTGCCGTCCAACTTGGTGAGCACAATACCGGTAATGCCCGCTGCGTCCTTAAAGTCCTTGGCCTGGTTCACGGCATTTTGGCCGGTGGTGGCGTCCAGCACCAGCAGCACCTCCTTAGAGGCTCCCGGCAGCTCCCGCTCAATGACTCGGCTGATTTTGTTCAGCTCATCCATCAGGTTCTTTTTATTGTGCAGTCGGCCGGCGGTATCAATAATAATCACATCCGCACTTCTGGCCTTACCGGCGGCAATGGTGTCAAATACCACGGAGGCCGGGTCCGCCCCCTCGGCGTGCTTGATCAGCTCCACATCTGCCCGCTTGGCCCACACTTCCAGCTGCTCAATGGCAGCGGCACGGAAGGTGTCTGCCGCACCCAGGATCACTTTACGGCCCTGATTTTTCAGCCGCAGAGCCAGCTTGCCGATGGTGGTGGTCTTGCCCACACCGTTCACGCCGATGACCAAAATCACAGAGGGCTTGGTGCGCAGGGACAGATAGCTGCCGCCCCACACGATACCGGACACAATGTCCTTCATCGTCTCCCGCACCTGGGGCACGCTGGTGATCTTGTCGTTCTCAATTTTCGCTTTCAGATCCCGGATCACTCGCTGGGCAGTGGGAATACCCACATCGCCCATAATGAGCACTTCTTCCAGCTCGTCGTACAGATCGTCCGTGATCTCCTGATGGCTCTCCATCACATCGTCCAACTGGGCGGTAATGCCCTCGGTGCGGGTCTTTTTCAGACCCTTTCTGAATTTAGAAAAAATACCCATTCTTTATTCCTCCAATCCCATTTTGGCTGCCAGTTCCGCCGTTTGCAGCTCCAGCAGCTTGGACACGCCCTTCTCCTGCATGGTCACGCCGTAGAGCACATCCGCCTCTTCCATGGTGCCCCGACGGTGGGTAATGCTGATAAACTGGGTCTTGTCCGTCATACGGCGCATATACTTAGCAAAACGCTCCACATTCACATCGTCCAGCGCCGCCTCCACCTCGTCGTAAATACAAAACGGAGAGGGAGTCACCTTCAGCACACTAAAGAGCAGTGCCAGCGCCGCCAGCGACTTTTCGCCGCCGGAGAACAGATTAATGTTCTGCACCGACTTGCCCGGGGGCTGAATTTTAATTTCAATGGCGGACTCCAAACAGTTGTCCGGTTCTTCCAAAATCAACTCGCCCTTGCCCCCGCCGAAAAAGTCCGTAAAGCAGGCGGCAAACTCGGTGTTGATCTTCTGAAACTGGGTCAGGAACTTCTCGCTCATGGAGGCGGTCAGATCCTCAATGATCTTGTTCAGTTCTGACTTGGAACGCTCCACGTCGTCAATCTGTTCTTTCAGGAATGTGTAGCGCTCGGACACCTCTTTGTATTCCTCAATGGCGCCCACATTGATGGAGCCCAGCTTTTTGATCGCCACTTTGATCTCATGCAGACGCTTTTTGGCCTCGGCCATATTGTCAATTTGAATGTTCAGTGCCTGGGCTTCTCGGCGGGTCAGCTCGTACTGCTCAAAGAGCATATCGCCCAGCTCGTCATATTCCTTTTGCATCGCGTTTTTGCGCTCTTCCAGCCGTACCAACTCGGCAGACAGCTGCTGGCGCTCCTGGCTCTTGGCCCGCTCGGCGGCGCGCAGGTCGCCGGTGGTCTTTTCGCCATCCGTTCGGGCAGCGATCTTTTGCTGTACCGCCTCTTCCGCTCGGGCTGCACGCTCTCGCAGTTCCCCAGCCTCTGCCTGCAACTGCTCCGTTTGGGCGGCAAAGCCGGTTTGGGCGGCGCGGATTTGGTCAATCTCTCGCCGGGTGGCAGCCACCCGATCCGCTGCGCTGTTCTTCCGGGCAAGCAGATCCTCAATGCTCATTTTGGCAGCGGCGCTGTCCTTGGCCAAAGTGACCAGATCCAGGTTCAGCTGCTCTGTTTGACGGCGGGTCTCTTCTCGCTGTGCGGTAATGGCGGCTGCCTGGTGGCTGCCTGCCTGCTCCAAGGCGGCGCGGGTGTCTGCAATGGCACTTTCAAACTCGGCGGCCTTGGCGTTGGCAGCGTCCAGGTCCTGCTGCAATGCCTGCACACGATCGGCGGCATTGTCCTTTTCTTGCTGCAAGGCCTGCTGCTGGCTCTCGGCGGCAGACAATTTCTCGCAAATTAACTTGTCGTCGCCCTGGGCGCGGATCAGATCCTCCTGGGCCTGTTTCATATCCGCCTGGGCACCTTGCAGCTTGGCAGCGGCAAAGTTGGCCTCCTCCACAGCGGTTTTATACTCTGCTTGCACATCATGCATCTGCCCCTCCAGGGCCTTGACCTCGCTGTGCAGCGCTTCGATTTGATTGGCACGGGACAGCACCCCGGCGCCCTTGGCACGGGAACCACCGCTCATGGAGCCGCCCGGGTTCATCACCTGGCCGTCCAGGGTCACAATGCGAAAGCGGTTGTGGTACTGCTTGGCCATACCGATGGCAGAGTCCAAGTCCTCCACGATCACCGTACGACCCAGCAGGTTAGAGATGATCTGGCTGTACCGGCGGTCGCAGTCTACCAGCTCCGGCGCCAGCGCCACATAGCCAAAGCAGTCCTCCAGACCCCGCTCCTCTAACCGGCGGCCCTGAATGTTGCTGATGGGCAGGAATGTGGCTCGCCCGGCGTTGTTCTGCTTTAGGTACTGCATGGCGCGCTTGGCATCTGCCTCGTTATCCGTCACAATATTCTGCATGGCGGCGCCCAGCGCCACCTCAATGGCCGTGGAATGGGCGTCCTCTACGGTGATCAGCTGGGACAGCACCCCGTGGATCCCCCGCAGCGCACCGGCTCTGGATTGGCGGATCACCGCCTTTACCGCACCGGAAAAGCCCTCCATATTCTTCTCTAAATCCGACAGCAGATTGGCTCGCTGCTGCTTTTGCTGCACGGCGGCGGCCAGTTCGTCCAGTTTGGACTTGATTTTCTCCGCTGCGGCGGTTTTGCCCTGCAGCTTCATTTGATAGCCGGACAGCGCGTTGCTGTTCTCATCAATGCGCTGCTGCAAGAACACCAGATTCTCCCGGCTCTCCTGCTGCTGGGCAAGGATTCGCTGGGTCTCCTTGCCGCAGGCAGCCAGCAAGTCGTCCACGGAGCCGGAGCGCTGCCCGATCTCCTCCATAGAAGAAGCGGCGGCGGAGGCCTGCACCTTGGCGTCAGACAGCTGCAAGGTCAGGTCGCTGAGCTTGCGGTTCAGTTCCGTAGTCTCCTTTGTATTGCTATCGCCGGAGTCCAGCAGTGCCTGGCTCTGGCGGGTGATCTCCTCCAGTTGGCGGCGCTTGTCCGCTCCGGCAAAGCATCGTTATCCCCAATGGTTTGGCGCAGCCGAGCCAGCCGTTCCTCTAAGGTGGCGCCGGTCTGGTCCGCATCACGGATCTCCTGTTCCAGGCGCTCCACGGTCTCGGTTTGGTGCTGTAAATTGGTCTCCAGTACCCGGATCTCTGCGTCCTTGCGCAGCGCCTCCTCCTCCAGCTTTTGGGAGGCCAGGCGCTGCTCCTCAATCTCCACATTCAGCTGCGCAGCACCGGCGGCGGCTTCTTCGATCTTCTTCTCAATCTCTGCCAGATCCGCCTCACAAATCTGGTAAGAGGCACCGGCAGCGTCAATGCGGTGCTCCTGCTCCCGCAATTCATCTGTAAAGCGGTCCAGCTTTTGCAGCCAAACGCCGATCTCCAGTTCTTTCTTTTCCGCACTCAGGTCTAAAAAGGCAGCCGCCTTTTCGCTTTGGACTTTCAAGGGGCCTACCCGGCTCTCCAACTCGCCTAAAATATCCAGCAGGCGCACCAAATTCTCCTGTGCCTGCTCCAGCCGCCGCTGGGCATCTGTGCGCTTGTGGCGGAAGCGAGAGATTCCCGCCGCTTCTTCAAACAGTTCCCGACGGTCCTCATTCTTGGCAGAAATAATCGAATCGATCTTGCCCTGACCCACCAGAGAATAGCCGTCGGCACCCAAGCCCGTGTCCATAAACAGTTCGCGAATGTCCTTGCGCCGCACCTGCTCGCCGTCGATCTTGTACTCGCTCTCGCCGCTGCGGTAATAGCGGCGGGTGACGGTAACAATCTCGCCCCGGTCCTTTAAGGTGCCGTCGCTGTTGTCCAGGGTCAGCTGCACCTGGGCAAAGCCCAGTGCCTTGCGGGCGGAGGTGCCGCCAAAGATCACATCCTCCATCTTAGAACCGCGCAGGGACTTGGTGCTGGTCTCGCCCAGTACCCAACGCACCGCGTCGGAGATATTGCTCTTGCCGGAGCCGTTGGGTCCCACCACGGCGGTGATGCCCTTGCCAAAGTTCAGCACCGTTTTGTCCGGGAAGGACTTAAACCCCTGCATTTCAAGTGTTCTTAATACCATATTCGATCCTCATTTCGCCCGCCAGGGCGGTATCTGTTTGTAACCGGATTTGATACTGCCTTGCGGCCAGTTCATCCAGATTTTGTTTTTTATTTCCCACAAAGCGAGAGTAGTACCGGGGGTGCACCGTCACGGTGTACGCGCCCGGCGGATACGCCAACACCCGGCGCAGCAACATACGGGAATACACCAGCTCGCCAAAGCTGTCATGAAAGGCACCGGCCACCATTTTTTCCTTCACCTCCGGGCTGCTGTGCAGTCCCAGGCGAATGATCCGCACCCCTGCCTCAGTGAACAGCGGCGCCAGCCGGCTGCACAGGTCCACCGCCTGCTTCACCGTTTGGGGCACATAGTCCCCGCTGCGGTATTGGCGTTCCAGCTCCGTACCTGCCAGCACCACCGTTGGGTAAATCCGCACGGTGGCCGGGCGCAGGGCGATCAGCTGCCCAGCCGTTTCCAAGGCGGTATCGTCCGTATCGCCGGGCAGGCCGGTCATCATCTGCACGCCCAGTTCCAGCCCCGCTCGGTGCACGCACCGGGCGGCGGCAATACTGTCCGCTGCCGTGTGGCCCCGGCGGCACCGGGTCAGCACCCGGTCATCCATACTCTGACACCCCAGTTCCACAGCAGTCACGCCGTAGGATTTTAGCAGTGCCAGCACCGCGTCGTCTACGCAATCCGGCCGGGTAGACACCCGAATGCCTGTGGCCTTGCCGGTCTGCACATACGGTGCGGCGGCAGCCAGCAGGGACTGCATATACGCCGGGTCAATGGCGGTAAAGGAGCCTCCAAAAAACGCAATTTCATAGCTGAAACCGTCTTTTTCAAAGGCTTTCTCACAAGCGGCGCGCACATCTGCCGGCGTAGGCGGCGCCGTTTGGCCGCTGATGGTGCGCTGATCGCAAAAAGTGCACCGGCACGGGCAACCGATATGGGGCACAAAAATGCTGATATTGCCCTTTCTCATAGACCCATCAGGTGCAGCGCCTCTTTGGCTGCCTCCTGCTCCGCTTCCTTTTTGCTGCGACCCACACCGGAGCCGATCACATTGGAATTGAGCCGCACCTGCACCTGAAAGCGCTTGTCGTGGTCCGGGCCGCTCTCTCCCACCAGCACATAGGTTACATTTTCCCCCGGGTTCTGCTGTACCACCTCTTGCAGGGTGGTCTTGTAGTCCTTAAAGGCGGTGGTGTGATTCTCCAACGCCGGTACTAAAAAGCGGAGAATGTGCCGCTTGGCCGGTTCCATACCGCCGTCCAAATAAATGGCGGCGATCAGCGCCTCAAAGGTATTTTCCAGCGTGGAGGGGCGCTCCCAGCCCTTGGTGTGGATCTCACCCTTGCCCATGCGCAGGTAGCTGCCCAGATCGATCTGGGCGGCAAACCCGGCCAAACTTTGGGTGCACACCAGCGCCGAGCGCAGCTTGGACAGCTGACCCTCCGGCATATCCGGGAACCGGGTGTACAGCAGCTCTGCAGACACAATGGACAGCACCGCGTCCCCCAGGAACTCCATACGCTCGTTGCAACGCACGCGGCCGTGGCGCTCGTTGGCGTAGCTGGAATGGGTCAGTGACTCCTGCAACAGGCTGCGATCCTGAAAGGTATATCCAATCTTATGTTCCAAAGATTCCATAACCGAACTTCCTCTTATTCTGCCGAGGCAGCAGGAGCTGCCAGAGCGGTTTCTATATGGCCGATCAGGTCGTTTTGCAAAAACCAGACCGCCTGTTTGATGGCATTCTTAAAGGTGCGGGCGTCTGCGGAGCCGTGGGCCTTAACCACCGGCTTTTGTACCCCCAGCATTACGGCGCCGCCGTATTCTTTATAGTCGAACTTGGCTTTCATATTCTTTAGCCCACCGGACACACCCAGGGCAGACAGCAGCGTAAAGGCGTTCTTCTTGAACAGGCCCTTCATCTCGTTCATCAGCACCTTGGCCACGCCCTCGTAAGTCTTTAAGATCAGGTTGCCGGTAAAGCCGTCGGCCACCACCACATCCGCGTCCCCAAAGGGAATTTGGCGGCCCTCGATATTGCCCACAAAATTGTACGGTGCGGCAGTCATCAGGTCATAGGCCGCCCGCACGGTGGGGGTGCCTTTGGTGGGTTCTGTTCCGTTATTGGCCAGAGCCACCCGCGGGTTCTTCACATGGAGCACATGCTTTGCATATACAGGGAACCAAGCAGCCCAAATTGGTACAGGAACTCCGGCTTGCATTCTGCATTGGCGCCGCAGTCCATCATCAAAAATGGCTTGCTTGCAGAGGGCATAACCGAGGCAATCGCCGGTCGCTTAACCCCTTTAATCCGCCCGGTGATCAGCGTAGCGCCTACGGTCACGGCACCGGTATTGCCGGCGCTGACCAATGCGTCCCCCTCCCCGGCTTTCAGCAGCTGAAACGCCACGCCCAGGGATGAGTCTTTCTTGCTGCGCAGCACGCTCTTGGCGTCATCCTCCATGGTGATCACCTGGGGAGCGTCCACAATGCGGGTGCGTCGCAGCTGCAAGCGGTTCTCCGCTGCGCAGCGGCGAATTTCTGCCTCTTTGCCAGTGAGGATAATGTCCACATCATAGGCGTCCACCGCCTGCATGGCGCCCTTTAGAATCTCCAAGGGTGCGTGGTCGCCGCCGAATGCGTCTACAATGATCTTCATGCTCATTTCTCCAAAAAGCGGTCCAGTGCCGCCAGCGCCCGGTTAGACAAAGCCGCATAGCGCTCTTTTTTATCTCGAATTTTCGGTTCCATGGGGGGCAAAATGCCAAAATTGGCGCCCATAGGCTGAAAATGCTTTACACTCTCGTCGCTGATATAGCGGGTCAAAGCACCGCTCATCGTCTCGCCGTTCGGGCAGCCGGTGGGCTTGCCCTCTGCCCGGCGCACTGCATTGCGCCCGGCCAAAATGCCGCTCATGGCGGACTCCATATACCCCTCCACGCCGGTGATCTGACCGGCAAAGAAAATGTTGGGGTGGCTGCGCAGCGCGTAATCCGCACCCAGCAGCCGGGGCGAGTCAATAAAGGAATTGCGGTGCATCACGCCGTAGCGCACAATCTCCGCCTGCTCCAGTCCGGGGATCATACGGAACACCTGCCGCTGCTCCGGAAACTTCAAGTTGGTCTGAAACCCCACCAGGTTAAACAGGGTGCCGCCGGCGTTCTCCCGACGCAACTGCACACAGGCCCAAGGACGGTGTCCGGTAGCCGGGTCAATGAGTCCAACCGGCTTCATGGGGCCGAACCGGGGTGCGTCCGCACCACGCTTTGCCAACTTCTCAATGGGCATACAGCCCTCGTACACATCAAAATCGTGGGTCACTGCACCCTCGGCATGCACCAGCGCGTTTATAAATGCCTCATATTCCGCCCGATTGAAGGGACAGTTCAAATAGTCGCTGTCGCCGCCACGGTCGTAGCGGGAGGCGCCGAATACCTTGGTATAGTCCACGCTCTCCGCTGTGATAATGGGCGCCGCCGCGTCATAAAAGGACAGCCGACCGGGGCAAAGCCGCTCAATATCCGACGCCAAATCGTCCGCCGTCAGCGGACCGCTGGCCACCACGGTGATCTGATCTGCCCCGCGGGGTACTTCCGTCACCACCCGATGCTCTACGGTGATATTGGGGTGCGCCTCCACCGCCGCCGTCACCCGAGAGGCGAACTGCTCCCGATCCACGGCCAGGGCACCGCCGGCAGGCACAGCGCACTGCCGCGCAATGGGCACCGTCAGAGAGCCAAGCCGAGCCATCTCCTCCTTGAGCAGCCCCGCCGCACTTTCCAGCCGAGCGGCCTTTAAGGAGTTGGAGCACACCAGCTCTGCAAACAATGGCGATGTATGGGCCGGTGAATACTGCACCGGCTTCATCTCCAGCAGGGTGACCGGGTGGCCGGCATTGGCAATCTGCCACGCCGCCTCCGTACCGGCTAAGCCTGCACCGATTACTGTAAATCTCATTTATTCCTCTGCCTGTTCTTTTTTCTTCTTAGGTGCCGGTTTGCTAAAGCCACACTTCTCGTCCAGGCATACCAGCACATTGCCCCGCTTCTTAAACAGGGACTTGCCGCACTGGGGGCACACCTCGTCGGTGGGCACATCCCAGGTCATAAAGTTGCAGTTGGGATAAGCGGAGCAGCCGTAGAAAGAAGTGCCCCTACGGGTTTTTTTCTCGATCACATCGGCGCCGCACACCGGACACTTGGCCTTGGTCTTAAACACCAGGGGCTTGGTATTCTTACACTCCGGGTAGCCGGGGCAGGCTAGGAACTTGCCGTAGCGGCCTACTTTGATGACCATGTTGCGCCCGCACTTTTCGCAGACCACATCCGTCTCTTCCTCTTTCAGCTTGATCTTCACGCCCTGCATTTCCTTTTTTGCCTTTTCCAGCGGGGCCTCAAAGTCCTCGTAATAGTGACGAATCATATCAATATAATCCCGATCACCGGAGTCGATCTTATCCAGATCCGCTTCCATCTTGGAGGTGTACTTCACATCCACAATGTTGGGCATACGCTCCTCCAGCAACTTGGTCACTGCCTCACCCAGCTCTGTGGGCACGAACTGCTTGCCCTCGCGCTTCACATACTCCCGACCCACAATGGTGGAGGTGATGGTCACATAGGTGGAGGGACGACCCACGCCGTTCTCCTCCAGCGCCTTGGTCAGGGACGCCTCCGTGTACCGGGCGGGGGGCTGGGTGAAGTGCTGATTGCCGAGAATACTCTTGAGCCGCAGCTTGTCGCCGGCCTTTACCGGCGGCAGGGGCGCTGCGCCCTCGGTTTTGCCGTCGTCGCCTTTCTCCTCATACAGCACGGTAAAGCCGTCAAACTTCACCGTGTAGCCGGTGGCGTTGAACACATAGCCGTTGGCAACGATCTCAATTTTCATGGTCTCTTGCAGGCAGTTCTCCATCAGGGAGGCAATAAACCGCTCCCACACCAGCTTGTAGATCTTGTACTGGTCGGTGGTAACGCTGCCCTTCACCATCTCCGGGGTAATGGAGGGGGTGGTGGGGCGGATGGCCTCGTGGCCGTCCTGAATATTGCTCTTGGACTTAAAATACCGGGGCTTCTTGGGCAGGTACTTCTCGCCGTAAGTCTCTGTAATAAAGGCGTTGCCGGCAGCCCGCGCCTCCTCGGAGATACGCAAGGAGTCCGTACGCATATAAGTGATCAGACCCAGTGTGCCGTGACCGGCTACTTCCACGCCCTCATACAGCTCCTGGGCGGCTTTCATGGTCCGCTTGGCCTGGAAGGACAGGCGGCGGGAAGCCTCCTGCTGCAAGGTGGAGGTGATAAACGGCGGGGTGGGGCTCTTCTTGCGGGTGCCCTTCTTCACCGACTGCACAATGTACTCGGCGCCCTCCAGATCGGAGAGAATCTTGTCGCTCTCCTCCTTGGAAGTGATCTTGATCTTGGTCTTATCATCCACCTTGCCGGCCAGGGCAGCGGCAAAGCTCTTGCGCTCCGGCGGGTTGGTAAACTTAGCGTCAATGGACCAGTATTCCTCCGGCTTAAAAGCACGGATCTCCTCTTCCCGGTCCACCACCAGCCGCAGCGCCACGGACTGCACACGACCGGCAGACAAACCCCGTCGGATTTTTTGGCTGATAAAGGGCGACAGCTTGTAGCCGATGAGCCGATCCAAAATTCGCCGGGCCTGCTGGGCATTTACAAAGTCAATATCAATGGCGCGGGGGTGCTCCATACCGGTAAGCACGCCGTGCTTGGTGATCTCGTTAAAGGTGACCCGGTTCTTCTCTTTCATATCCAGCCCCAACAGCGTGGCCAGGTGCCAGCTGATGGCCTCGCCCTCTCGATCAGGGTCTGTTGCCAGGTACACATAATCGGCGGCCTGGGCCTTTTTTTTCAGGTCCTTTACAAAGTTCTCCTTGCCGGCGATTACCGCATACTTAGGGGCAAAGTCATGGGCAATGTCCACAGACAGCCGGGCGGCGGGCAGATCCCGCACATGGCCCATAGAGGCAACCACATCGTACCCCTTGCCCAAATAGCCCTTAATGTTTTTCGCCTTGGCCGGCGACTCCACAATAACCAGTTTTGACATTTGTTCTATATCCTTTCTCTCTCGAGCTGTTATTTCTTCCGAAAGCGGCTGCCGGGGGCGCTCTCCGCCAGATCCAGCAGTTCCAGCTTGGTCAGTGCCGCCAGCAGCTGCCCCTGAGGCATAGCTGCCTTGGCTGCCACCTGATCTACCGGGGTGAATACCTCCGGCAGTGCAGCAAGCACCGCACTTTCCGCAGCTGTAAGCAGCGCCTGATTTTCTCGTCGCTTTTTCAGCCGCTGCCGCCCCTCCTCCAGCCGTTCAAAATCGTACTCCTTAGAGGTTTGGGGCAAGTTGGCGCCCGGGTCCTGCTCCGCCGCCAGCAGTTGCTGCACGCTGGGCACCCGGTTCAGATCCAGGTGGTAGCGCTCCGCATAACCGGAAAGCAGCTGGACCGGCTGGGTCACCACATAAGCACCGTCGTTGATTAGATCGTTTGTGCCGGCAAAGTCCGTAGACAACACGGAGCCGGGCACCGCATACACATCGCGCCCCTGTTCCAGCGCGCAACGGGCGGTGATCAAAGAGCCGCTGTGGCTGCCGGCTTCTACCACCAGCAAGCCTTCGCTCATACCGCTGATCAAGCGGTTACGCAAAGGGAAGGTGTGCTTCCCTGCCGGGGTAAAGGGTCGAAATTCCGTTACCAGCGCACCGTGGCTACGAATCTCTGCCCGCAGCGGTTCATTTTGCATCAAATACCGGGTACCCAGACCGCAGCCCAGCACCGCAACGGTGGTGCCACCGGCCAACATAGCGCCCTTATGGGCGGTACTGTCGATTCCCAGCGCGCCGCCGCTGACCACAAGGGCTCCGGCGCCTGCCACGCCCTTAGCCATAATGTCGCACACCTGCACCGCATAAGCGGACGCCTGGCGGGTACCCACAATGCCCAGGGTCAGCTGCCGGTTCCAGTCCGGCACGGTGCCGTCCACATACAGCACCAGCGGCGGGTCCGGCAGATCCCGCAGCAGGCGGGGATAATCCGGATGGTCATAGGGGAGTATCTGCCAGCCCTGCTGCTTGCAGGTGGAAAGCACTTTGTCCGCAGCGGACAGAGGCGTGCTCTCCAAGTCTTCGCACCTGATATTTTGTCAGCGCCGGGGTCATGCGCCACTCCATAATGTTGGCGTCGTACACCGCCTTGGCGCTGCCGAATTCTTCTAACAAAGGCTGTACCGCCGCACCCTCTCCCAGGGCACATTGGAGCCATACCCAGTAGGCCGTCTCGCTCATCGCATCATCTCCCACATGGTAATGGCCGCCGCAACGGAGGCATTCAGGCTCTCGGCCCGCCCTTTCATGGGAATGGTCACCAGATCGTCGCACACCTGCTTGACCCCCTGGCTGATTCCGTTGCCCTCATTACCGATCACACAGATGGAGGACTTGGTAAAGTGGGTCTCCGTAATTTTGGCTGCCGTATCCACCGGCACGGTGCCAAGCACCTGGAATCCCTCTGCCTTATACAGCAGTAGATCCTCCCGCAAATCGTGACTGACGGTCACCGGCAGCCGCAGCAGGCTGCCCATAGAGGCGCGCAGCGCCTTGGGATTATACACATCGCAGCAGTTATACGCCAGCAAACCGGCTATGCCCAACGCCTCTGCGCTGCGGGCGATGGCGCCCAGATTGCTGGGATCCTGCACCCCGTCCAAAGCGATAAAGCGCCCGGTCTCAATGGTAGGGTTCTCCTCTGGCATTTTGCACACACAGAAGATGCCTTGGGTGTGCTCCGTCTCCGCCAGTTTGTCCGCCACCTCGCTGCTGATCTCCACCGCCCGATCGGCCCGATCACACAACCGGGCACATTCCGCCGGGTAGCGCGCCATACAGTCGGCGGTGACCAACACCAGCGCAACGGTGTAAAACGAATGAAGGACATCAAAACAAAGCCGCGCCCCCTCCAGCACAAAGGAGCGAGCGTCCCGGCGTGCCTTGGCGGAGGCCAACAATTTTTTGGTGTCCTTGATCAGTTGATTCTGTTTTCCCGTGATTTTATCCATACACATCTCCGTTTTGGCGTGCTACTATGCAGTCGGCACCGGGCCGACCCCTATCTGTTTAACCAAACCACTGGCTCTATTTATTAAATTAAGTCTTATATTACATTATATCGCAAAAAAGTGCAACACCCAAAGACAAAAAATTTTGACTTTTTGAAAAAAACAAAACGGACCGCACCCAAAAGGGTACAGTCCGTCATTGGCAAATCTTACAGAGCAGCCTTAGCGGTCTCGGTCAGAGCGGTGAAGCCCGCCGGATCGGCAATGGCGATCTCAGACAGCATCTTTCTGTTCAGGTCCACGCCGGCCTTCTTCAGACCGTTCATGAAGGTGGAGTAGTTCATACCGTTTGCCTTGCAGGCAGCAGAGATACGGGTGATCCACATTCTGCGGAAATCTCTCTTCTTCTGCTTACGGCCGATGTAAGCGTACTGGCCGCTCTTCATCACAGCCTGCTTAGCAGTCTTAAACAGACGGTGCTTGCCGCCGTAATAACCCTTCGCAGCCTTTAATACTTTCTTTCTTCTCTTGCGGGTCGCCATAGCGCCTTTAATTCTAGCCATTCTTTCTTACCTCCGATACTCTGATAAAACGCGTTGTCTCTTATTTGTAGGGCACCAGGCGCTTGCACTGCTTCTGGTTGGTCACATCTGCAACGGCAGTCTTGCGCAGGTTTCTCTTACGCTTGGTGGACTTCTTGGTCAAAATGTGGGAGGTGTAAGCGTGGGCACGCTTTACCTTGCCGCTTTTGGTGGTCTTGAAGCGCTTTTTTGCGCCGCTGTGCGTTTTGATTTTAGGCATAATCTATTCCTCCGTTTTGTGAATTTACTTTGCTGCCTTGGGGGACATAAACATCAAGATCTGTCTGCCCTCCAGTTTGGGTTGCTTGTCAACAGAGCCCAGCTCGCCGATCCCCTCGGCAAAGCGCTGCATGGTGGCAACGCCCAGGTCAGAGTGGGCCATCTCCCGCCCGCGCAGGCGGATAGATACCTTCAGCTTGTTGCCGGCCTCTAAGAACTTCTTGGCATGGTTGAGCTTGGTGTTGAAGTCACCGATGTCGATCTTCAGGGACAGACGAATCTCTTTCGTTTCCACGGTCTTTTGATTCTTGCGGTTCTCTTTCTCCCGCTTGGCCTGCTCGTAACGGTACTTGCTGTAATCCATGATCTTGCAGACCGGGGGCTTGGCCTGGGGAGCGATCTTCACCAGATCCAGACCGCGATCATCGGCAATCTTTTGCGCGTCACGGGCGCTCATGATCCCCAACTGCTCGCCGTCGGCGGAGACGATACGAAGCTCTTTATCCCGAATTTGTTCGTTGAGTTGGACTGTGTCCTTTTCTCTGCTGATAAATAACACCTCTTTGATAAAGTTGCACCGGCTGAAAAGCCAAAAAGTGCGGACGCAAAACGCCCGCACTTCTCTCAAATCTTAGGAATTGAAGATTGCCCTCTTTGCCGCAGCGGGAGGGGAGAACAGGGTCGTTCTGCTTTGTTGTGGCAATAGTTTACCACACCCGCGCGGATTTGTCAACGGTTTTCTTATTTTTTCACGGTGACAGAGCTGCTCTTGCTCCAGCCGGAGTAGAAATTGGTCTTGTTCACCGTCTTATAGGTACGCACCCGCACATAGTATTTCTTGCCCTTGGTGAGCTTGGAAATGGTCTTGGAGGTGGTCTTGGCGCCCTTTACAGTCACGGTCTTGTTGCCCTTTTTGAAGTTCTTGTCCGTGCTGTACTGCACCTGGTAGCCGGTGGTCTGGGTGGCCTGCTTCTTCCAAGTCACTTTCAGCTGGGCTTTTTGGGGGCTGGTCACCTTGCTCACAGAAGTGCCCTTGGGATTGATGGTAAAGGTGCGCTTTTCCGTGCCGACATAGTGATTCTTAAACTTGATGGTCACGGTGTATTTGCCTACATTCTTGGCGCTTTTGGGGTACACCAGGTCATATTCGCCTCTGGCGATGGGCTTGCCGTCCTCATCCAGCACAGTTACGCCAGGCTGCTTCTCTTTGCCGTCATAGGTATAAGAAGTCTTGCTCAACTTCACCGTCTTATAAGGGGCGTATATCACAAATTTCTCATCATCCAGCGCGCAGGTCGTGCAATACTTGATGCTGTAGCCCATTACTGTCTTGGTCGCCTTGCAATTTTCCGCCTTAATATCGTGCTTATGCACCAAGGCGTTGAGATTGAGCGTAATCGGACGAGCCAGATCTTCTGTATCATACGTATCTGCATAAACGCCAATAATATAAGCCACACCAGCGTCTAATGTTGCGGCTACGGCCGTTGCAGTCCCTGACCCATCGCCTGCCATATCGTCTGACTCTTCCACAACATTCAGGTAGTTGTCATAAATCAGAATGTTCGGCATCAAATCTCTCAGCTTTTTGTCCTGTATTTTGAACTCATACATACCCTCGGTGGCCGGAGTAAAGGTAAAGTAAGCTGCATTCATCGTCTTACTCAAGGTAACGGCAGCACTGCCGTCCAGCTCCAGCACGCCGGGGTTGAAAATGTCGTTCTCCGCTGCCTGGGCAGGGATCGCCATGCCGGTGAGCATGGTCACAGCCAGCAGGACAGCCAACAGGGTGGAAAGTAATTTTTTCATAAAAATCCTCGCTTTCTTTGTTTCTTTGTATGCAAGTAAAAAAACAAGTGTGCCCCACAAGGGACACACTTATTTTACCATATTTTCAATTTTGCCGTCAACGAAAAGGCCTTTGGCACTTTCTCCAAACTTTTGCTCCGTTCTTTGGTGATAATCGCCAAAAGTCCATTATTTCCAGGGATACTTGGCCTTTAAGCTTTCAAATTCACCATAAGTAGCGGCAAAGTGGAAGTCCCCTTTCAGGTCCGAGAAGAAATACAAATAATCGGTACTGGGGTGCTCCACGGTGGCAGTCATAATTTCCGTACCCGGGTTGGCAATGGGACCGGCAGGCAGGCCGGGACAACGGTAGGTGTAATAAGCGTCATACACCGACTGGGAAAAGCCATGGTCCCGCAGCGCCTTGGCGTAGTAATAGGTCACATCGCACTCGATCTTCATGCCCTTGTCCAGCCGGTTCTCCAAAGTAGAGGCAATATTGCCTTGACTGGATTTGCTCAGTGCCTCCTTTTGCACAATAGAGCACAGGGTCACAAACTGGTACAGCGTGTAGCCCCGCTGCTTGCAATAGGTTTTCACCTCATCGGTAATCCGCTGGTCAAAGGCCTCTAACATCGCATCTGCAATATCCGTAGCCTTGGAATTCTCCCCAAAGTCATAAGTAGCCGGGAACAAAAAGCCCTCCAAAATATAGCCCACATGGGGGTCATTCTTGGGAAAGTCCGCCAGCCAGTCATAATCGTAGCCCTCGGTGGTGCTGCACGCCTTTAAGAAATCCTTGGCGCTGCACACATTCTTTTTCTCCAGCGTAGAGGCAATATCAAACACCGTGTAACCCTCAGGAATGGTGACCTTCACCTTCTTATGGCTAATGTCCGGGTTTTGCAGCTTCTCCGCCAGATCCTGATAGCTCATGCCGGCGTTTAGGTAATACTCGCCGTTATAGTATGTAAAATCCGGGTAATTGCGGTCCATCCACCAGGTCCACACCGTATCGCTTTTGATCATACCGGCGTTTTTCAGCTTGGCGCCGATTTCGTAGGCAAAGTCGTTGTCCTCAATCACTAGAGTGTACTTGGCGCTGCTGCCCCGCTCCCCGGCCACATCCGTGCGCACCAAATTGTAGACATACAGCCCGGCAGCCACCAGCGCCACGATCAGCAGCACCGGCAACAAGATTCGCAGGGATTTATTTTTCTTCTTCGTCATGGTCGTTCTCTCCCAACAGGCGGCGCAGTGCCGCCCCGGTCAATTCCATTGGCAAATGGCGCATACCCCGCTGCACAAACGGTTGGCCACAGGGCACAAACCCCAACTTCTCATAAAAACCCACAGCCTCCAGCCGAGCGTCCACCGGCACACGGTGCGCGCCCTGTTCGGCGGCACGGCGCACCAGCGCCGTTACCAGTCGGCGGCCGCTCCCCTGCCCTCTGGCAGCGGGTAAAAAGGCAATGCGCCCGATTTTATAGTTCTCCGCCGCCCCTTGCAGGCGACCGGTGCCCAGAGGGCTGCCCTCTGCCGTCAGCAGCGCATAAACGGTATCTGCCCCCGGCAGATCCGCCGCATCAAACTCCTGCTGCTCCGGCACGCCCAAGTCCTGCACAAACACCTGTCGGCGAATGGCGCGCACCCGGGCCATATCCGGATCCTCGGCGGTGAAAAAGCGCAAAGGGCTCATCGCACCGTCTGCACTTTCAGCATATTCGTTGTGCCGCTGGCACCCAGAGGAATACCGGCGGTAATGACCACAATATCGTCCGGGTGGATCAGGCCGGTCGTACGGCCCACCTCCACCGCGTGGTCAAACAGAGCGTCCGTATTATCCTGGCGCACGCAGCGTACCGGCACCACGCCCCAGCTGAGCATCAGCTGGTGCAGCACCTTCTCCTCCGTAGTGGCACCGATAATAGGTACATCCGGGCGGTACTTGGAGATCATACGAGCGGTGGTACCGCTTTGCGTAACCGTTACGATGGCGGCAGCGCCCAAGTCATGGGCGGTGGTTACCGTAGCGTGGCCGATAGCAGAAGTAATATTCTTCGTCAGCGGCGCCGGATACACATTGGAAAAGCGCACCTTGTAATCAATGTCCTCCTCCGTGGTAGCGGCAATGGTTGCCATGGTCTGCACTGCCTCTACCGGGTGGGCGCCCATAGCGGTCTCGCCACTGAGCATAATGGCGGAGGTGCCGTCATAAATGGCGTTAGCCACATCGGTGATCTCTGCCCGGGTGGGGCGGGGATTGGTGATCATAGACTCCAGCATTTGGGTAGCGGTCACCACCACTTTGCCGGCAGAATACACCTTGCGAATGATCATCTTCTGAATAGCAGGGATCCGCTCAAAGGGGATTTCTACGCCCATGTCGCCGCGGGCCACCATAATGCCGTCCGCTTCTTCAATAATCGCATCAATGTTATTGACGCCCTCCATATTCTCGATTTTAGCAATAATACGCACATCGTTCCAGCCCAGCGCCTGGCAGAAGTTGCGCAGATAGATCACATCCCCTGCGGTACGCACAAAGGACGCGGCGATAAAATCGAAATCATGAGACGCGCCGAATTCCAGATCCTGCATATCTGCCGGAGACAGGTAAGGCATATTCAGGCTGATGTCCGGCACATTCACGCCCTTTTTGTTGGTGAGCAGACCGCCGTCCGTTACCCGGCAAACGATCTCGTCCCGGCGCAGCTCCGTCACCTCCATGGCAATCAGGCCGTCGTTAATGAGGATAGAGGTGCCCACTTCTACATCTTCTACCAGCCCGGGGTAGTTCACATAGCAGTGCTTGGCATCACCCAGGCATTTTTTTGTGGTAAGCGTAAAAGTATCACCTTTGTGAATCACGACGCCGTTTGGATCTTCAAAGTCCCCGGTGCGAATTTCCGGACCCTTGGTATCCAGCAAAGTAGCCACCGGCACGCCCTGCGCCTCACGCACACGCATCAACTGCTCCAGCCGCTTGGACTGGGCATCGTAATCACCGTGACTAAAGTTGAACCGTGCCACATCCATACCGGCCTTAATCATATCCGCCAACACCTGATCGTTATCCGTTGCCGGACCGAGGGTGCAAATAATTTTTGTTTTTTTCATCGATCAAGACTCCTTGTTTCTATGATTCCAAAATTCATTTTACCACAAAACCGCCAAAAGGCAACACCGGCAACCGGTTTTTTACATAATCTTAAAATAACCGGGTTTGGAAGTGAAAATACTGGTAAAAAGCACAAAAATTCGGCGGCAGAATTGTGGAAAATCCATAATCCGCCGCCGATAAAAGACTGCTATTTGCGTATTTGTCGATTATTTTTTCTTAGAAGTATTCTCGTGCTTCTGGGTACTGGCCTGGGTGGTGGTCACTTGATCCAGCCGTGCCTTGTCGATCTGCAGGGTTTTGTACTTGCCGTCGCCCTGGTCGATAAGCAGCGTCTTGCCGTCATAAGCAATATAAAAAGTCTTGTACGACTTCATCTGGTACACCGGCTTGCCGTTCTCATCCTTGCCGGTCTGGTCCATATAGCCCGCCTCGGCGCGAATATACTTCTTGCCCTTGATTTCCGAGCCAATGGTGCTGAGCATAAACTCATATTTTTTCTTGCCCACATTGTCCAGACCCAGCTCTTTTTTAGAATAGCTCTCCAGCAAACGGATGGCCGTATTGCCGGTAATGGCTGCGGACTTGGTCTCTAAGGGAGATGTGGTGGTCTCTGCCGTGGTGGTCTCGCCGCCGGATCCGCCTTTGGTGCAGCCGGCAAACACGCCCAGCAGCAACAAAACAGCCATACAAAGGGTAAACCATTTTTTCATGAAAAAAGCCCTCACTTTCTTTATTTGCATTATACTTTAGACGCTGGGCGTTGTCAACGCCGCAAACACAAAAAAGGCAAGTTTTTACATCTCGTCCGGACCGTACAGCAAAAGCAAGCGGGCAATGGTCTCCTCGCTGAACAGCTCTACCCCGCGCCCGGCCAGCAACGCCGCCGTCATGCCCTGCCCCGGCACCACCGTTCCGGTAAAGGTGCCATCATAAACAAAGCGGCTGCCGCAGGAGGGGCTGCGCTCCTTAAGAAGCGCCAGGCCGCAGTTTTCCTCCTCAGCAATATACAGGGTTTTTTCCGCCCCGTCCGCAAAGGCAGCGGTCACATCGACACCGCTTTTACTCACCACGCAGCCGTCCCGAATTTCACTTGGCTCCCGGGGAATAGGCAGTCCGCCAAAGCACTCCGGGCACACCGGAATCAGCTGAAAATATCGTTCCAGCGCCCGCACCTGCTCATTTCTGTTATTGCCGCCGCTGTACTTGCAGTTCTCCCCCAGCAGGCAGGCGGAGACCAGCAGCTTAGGCTTCGTCATAGTCATAGGTACATACCTCACTTAAATAAGTCTTGGTCATAACGCCGTTGGTATAAGTGATATAAAACCGGGCGCTCACCTGCCCGGTGGCAGAGGAGGAGCCGTACAGCAGCACCTTGCGCCCGGGGGTACAGGCCGCAGGCATTCGCTTAACCGCATAGCCCTGGGCGTTGGTTGTACCTACCCGCTCCGGCACCAAATCCGTCTCAGCCATATTCTTACCGTACAGGAAGCCGCAGTCCACGACCCGGTACTCGTTGAAGGCTCGCACATTCACCTCAAATTGGCGGCGGTAGGTACCATCCTCCTCTGCCGACTGGCGAATATACAGCACACCGATCTTGGCCTGCACGCCATAAATTCGATCCAGCGTCACCTTCGGCAGCACCCGGTTCACCGACAAGTTGGCACCATCGCTTGGGCTGACCGCTTGCCGCTGAGCCAGCACATCGTCCCGTGCGTTTACATAACCGTCGCCGTTCAAATCACCCACCAGTAACAAAACAGCCGCCGGTGCAGTGGTGTTGCCGCCGCTGACAGACAGGGGCACACTGCGGGGCACGCAGCCGTCGCCGCAAAAAGTCAAAGTATAATCCCCGCAGGATACGCCCTCAAACAGAAACACGCCGTTCTCGTTGGTCACCGCCACCGGCGTGCCGTCCAACGATACGGAGATGTTTTCCAGCGGCGCACCGGCCTTGTCCGTGACCGTGCCCTTGACAAAATGCCCCTCCGGCTGGGTGGGTGACAAAATGTTCGTTTCCTCCGCACCGCAGCGAGTACAGTAGCGCTGCACACGGCCTGCCACACAGCAGGTGGGCGCCGTATAGGCGCGCTGCACCCAATTGTGACCCAAAGCCGGGGTGTCTGCGGTGTAGCTGTCGCCGCACACGGTGCAGGTGTACTTGGAACACCCGGTTGTTGTACAGGTAGGCGCCGTTTGCACCGTCTCCGAATAAGTATGACCATTCGGGGGCAGCTCTACCGTACCCAGGTCTGCGCCGCAGCGGGCGCAGGTGCGGCTGCGGGTGGCGCCTGCCGTGCAGGTGGGCGCCGGTCCGCTGTCCGTATAGATTCGGTGCAGGCAGCCCAGCGGCACAAACGTCAGTCCATGCTGGCGGGCATAGTCCATCACCGAAGTGTCATAGTAGCCGTACAGGGTCAGACCGTCCCCCACCCCTGCAAAGACAGCAGCCGGGAACACCGTGTCCGTAGCGGTAACCGTCAGTTCTGTTAAATCCGGGCAATGGGCAAACCAGTTGGTGTCCATTTTCTCTATACCGCTGCCCAGGGTCACCCGGGTCAGGCCGGTGCAATTGGCAAAGCTGCTTTCCGGCAGGGCGGTCACGCCGTCCTCCACCGTCACTTGCCGTATCTCTGCGCCAAACAGTGCCCAGGGCGCCACATCGGCGGCAAAATCCGCCACCGGTCCGCTGCCGCTGATCGTAAGCGCCGCTGTGTCCAAATCATACTGCCAAGTAGTTTCCGCACCGCAGGCGCCGCTGTTCACCGGGTAAAAAGGAATCGCCGTGCCGCAGTAGGTCTCCAGCACAGAGCCGGGCAAGCCGTACACCGTCAGCGCCCGGCGCACAAAGCCATCAGAAAAGGCAGTCCCCAGACCGTGGGGCTCCACGGACACGGCAGCCGTGGCGTACACCGTACGCAAGGTATGATTCAGTAAGAACGCGCCGCCGGCGATCAGCACCGCCCGGCGCAGCACAAGGGTATCTTGATGGAACTGCGGCAGCGCCATCCACAGAGTGCGCCCATTTTTGCCGTACAACAGGCCGTCTGCCGTAACGATCAGAACGGCAGAGGCGCTCTCCACCTGTTGCAGCTGCCAGGCAGACAGAAACGCCGCCGCATACACGGCAGTCACCCCATTGGGAATCGTAAAGTCCGTAGCCACCCGACCACCGGGGTAACAGATCAGCTCCGTGCCGTCCCCGCTGTACAGCACACCTTCTGCCACCGTATAATCATCGCCGGTGACAGAGAACGCCGTCACCCGCCGCATATCCGCAAAGGCGTAACCGGTTACACCGGTGACGCCCTGGCCGATGAACACGCTGCTCACCGTATCCGCATAAGCAGCCCAGGGTGCAGCGCTGCTGCTGTAAGCAGGCAGCCGCCCGGCGCCGGTGATCTCCAGTTGCCCGGTGGCATAGCAGGTCCAGTTCACCCCACGGCCGCAGCTGCCGCTGCCCAGCACCTGCGGCTCCGCATAAGGCTCCGTATAAGTATCGCCGCACACGGCGCAGGTATAGGTCAGGCTGCCCGGGTCCGTATCGGTGGGTCGCAAAATCTGACACACATAGTTATGCACGCACCCCAGGGATAAGAACGCCGCCCCTGCCGCAGCCGCAGCCCGGGGCGCAGGGGTGTTGCGCCAGCCCCACACCGTCAAATCGCTGCAACCGGAAAAGGCGCCGGTGCCCACCTGCACCACATTGCGGGGCAATGTAATGGTGTGCAGACCCTTGCAGTTTTCAAACACATAAGCCCCCAGCCGCTGCAAAGTCTCCGGCAGGGTAAACACTGCGCTTTGGCAGCCGGAAAAAGTAAAATTGCCCAGCCCGGTGACCGTATCTGCCACCGTAATCTGCTGTAGTTCTTCCGCCCACAGCGCCCAGGGCGTGGCTGCCGCACGGTCATAATCTGCGCCGTCACCGGTGCCGGTGAGAGCCAGCGTACCCTCCGGCAGGGTCAGGGTATAGGTTAAGTTGCCTGTGGTGCCGGTTTGGGTCAGGTTGTCCAGCCGCAGCAGACCGTTGCCGTAAATGGGATCAAAGCTCGGGTCACCCAGATCCTCTGCGCTCCCTTGCAGCAGCGCGTTCAGCTGGTCCAGGGTCAAATCCGGGTGCAGACTCAGCAGCAGCGCACAGCAGGCCGCCCCATAGGGGCAGGACAGCGAGGTGCCGGAGGCAGTTGTAGCAGCAGGTGCACCGCCGCTGTCCATAGTGGCCACGGTAATGTGGCTGCCGGGGGCGCAGTAATCCACCAGGTCGCCGTAATTGGAAAAACCCGCCACCGTCTTGTCCGCCGTCACTGCACTGACGGTAATGGCCTGGGGCAATGCCGAGGGATAGCGGTTGCTGATCTGTTCGCCCGCATTGCCGGCAGAGCAGCACACGGCCACACCCAATGCCGCAGCCTTGTCCATCATGGCTGCAAAGCCCGCCCGATTTTGGCTGGTGCTCAGGCTCATATTCAGCACCCGTGCGCCCTTCGCCACAGCGTCCTCCATGGCGGCCAAAACCGCCGAGGCAGCGCAGGTGTCCGTACCGAAGCGCACCACTTTATAGGGCAATATTTTTACATTCTCATCTGTATTCCCGGCCAGCACCGAGGCCACCGCCGTGGCGTGCCAATAAGTGGCGCCCCGCTGCCGGGTGTCATAGGCCGCATTGGCTCTACCGTCGCCGGACAGATCTATGCCGTCAGACACCAGCCGCCCTTGCAGCGCCGGGTGATCCAGCATAAAACCTGTATCAATTTGAGCGATGACTACCCGGTGACCCGGGATCTGCCGCCGGGCGCAAAAAGCGGTGGTGCCCACCATCTCCCCCGCCCAGGGGCAAAGGTTGCCGGTCAGGTTCGTATCCGTCTCTAATTGGCACAGGCTGTCCGGCTCCGCCGTGGCGCCGTCCTGCGCCAACTGTACCGCCGCCTTGCGGGCAGCCAACGGTGTATCATATTGCAAAATCGCCAAGCCGTCCGTCACCGCCGCTGCCACAGCACCGTAGTCCTTGCCGCCGTAGCCGGTAACTACCAGGCGGCACAGACCATAAGGATCACGCTCTAAATCCGCCTGCGCCACCGGGGCTTTCTCCAACAGAGCAGTATAGGCAGTCGCAAAGGTGCCGGAAGCGGCACCCGATTTTTGCATCACAGGCAGAGCCGCCCCCAGCATACTCACCAGGAGCGCCAGTACCAGCAGCAGCGCCGTGCCCCGCCGGGTGTATCTGTGACTCATCGGTTTCGTCTCCCGGCCAGCCAAAAGAACACCACGCAAAACACCACCAGCAGACAGGCCAGCACAAAGGCGATCCACTTGCCGATCAGCGGAATGGCACCAAAAAAGCCGATCCCCAGTACCAACACCAAAAACAGAATCACAAATATCAGCACGATGGCGGCGATTTTTTTGTTATTCATCTGCATTCTCCTTCAGTATCTCTTGCCGAACCACGCGGGCAACACCCTCCCGATCATTGGATGGCGCCAAAAAGCGAGCAGCCGCCTTGGCCGCATCCGTACCGTTCTCCATGGCATACGACCAACCGCAGTAGCGCAGCATATCCACATCGTTACCGCCGTCACCAAAACACATCACCTGGGCCGGGTCATAGTCCAGTTGCCCGCACAAGGCAGCCAAGGCCGTGGCCTTGCTGGTGCCCACCTTGCCGGCCTCCACATTGCACCCGATGGAGGAGGTGATCTCCACATGGCCCATGGTTTGCAAAAACGCGCGCAGTGCTCGGTTTTCTTCCATCGGTATAGTAAAGAGATTGAGCTTTTCCACCGTCATACCGACCAGTGCGTCTGCCACACTGTCCCGGTACACCACTTTCTCCAGCAGTTCGTCCACAAAGCTGTCCGGCACCCCGTCCAGCCGCGCCATGCCCTTGCGCCGGGCAGGCGCCACTGGCACCCCATCGGCATAGAATTCATAGTACACCGGGCGGCTGTCTAAATAAGCGCAGATCTGCCGCGCGTCCGCCAGCTGCATCGGGTCACTGTGGATCCGCTGTTTGTTCTGCACATCCCACACACCGGCGCCGTTGCTGAATACAATATAATCTAAAAAAGGCAGTTGGGCCTGTACCGGCTCCGTCAGCGCCAAAGTGCGACCGGTGGCCAACGCCAGGCGCACACCCTGTTGGCGGCAGGCAGCCAACGCCCGGCGGGTGGTCTCGCCTACCCGCTGATGGTCCGGCAGCATTAAAGTGCCGTCCAGGTCCATTGCAATGAGTTTGATCTGCATACAAATTCCTTCCTTTGATGATCTTATCAAACCCATTGTAGCATATTTGCGCAGTGTTGACTACTTCCATTCTATGTAAAAATCCGGTTATTTTTATGCAGATTTCTGTACATTTTCATTGACGGCAGGTAGGTGGCTATGGTATCTTAGTATTGGAATATTCTGTTCTAAAAATAAAATACAGAGGGGGGACGGTCACATGAATCATACAAATCATGTGCCGAAAAAAGAATGGATGGCCTACTGCGTCGGAGCACTGGGTCAAGGCATGGTCTATGCCATTATGAGCAGCTATATCTCAGACTTTTACATTAGCGTGCTGAAGCTCACACCTTTATTTGTGCTGCTGCTGATGCTGCTGGCGCGGGTGTGGGACGCCATTAACGACCCGATCATGGGCTATATTATGGACCACGCCAATCCAAAAAACGGCAAAATGAAGCCGTATCTCATTTACACACCCATTCCCATTGCCATACTGACGGTGCTGCTGTTCTACGCACCCAATATCAGCGACACAGCCAAGATGATCTACGCCGCCGTTACCTATGTGGCCTGGGGTATGATCTACACCGCCTCGGATGTGCCCTTCTGGGCACTGCCCAATGCCTTAACGCCCAACGCAGACGAGCGGGGCGGCATTATCAGCAAGGCGCGCACCGCCAACGGCGTGGGCTCTGCCGTACCTACCGCTTTCTTTATGGTACTGGGCTTTATTCTGCCCAAGTTCAATTTGTCCGGCACGGAGCTGGAAAAGACGAAGTATATGTGCATTGCCCTGTTTTGCGCCATTGTGGGCAATCTGCTGTTTATCCGGGTATATTTTAAGACCAAGGAACGGGTGAACATTCCGATTCCGCCTAAGAAGGACAAAAATCAGCCCTCTGCACTGAAGCTGATCTTCACCTGCAAGCCCTTAATGCTCACAGCACTGATGGGTATTCTCTCCGCCGCCCGGTATATGTACCAGGCCGGCGCAGTGCACGCCGCCCGTTACAGCTTTTATATCGGCAAGGACCTGACCGGTCTGTCCGCCGCGGAGCAGGAGGCGGCACTGCAAGGCAATATCTCGCTGGTGAGCACCGTGTTCAGCGTGGCCAGCGCCGTGGGTATGTTCGGCGCCATGCTGCTGATGCCGGTTCTGTTTAAGAAATTCAACTACAAACAGATCATTATTGCCACCAGCCTGCTGGGCGCCGTATCCAGTCTGATTATGTGGTGCATCGGGTATCAGCATTTCTGGGCCTGCGTGCCGTTTTTGGTACTCAGCTGCGTGCCCTGCGGCGCCATCAATGTGTGTGCCTTTGCCATGATCGGCGACTGTTTGGACTACATGGAGTGGAAGACCGGCACCCGGCTCACCGGTATGGGCTCTGCCATTCAGAGCTTTGTCACCAAACTGGGAGCGGCGCTCTCCACCTCCTTTATCATTCTCATGTACATTATTGTGGACCTGGATGTAGGCTCCATTAACGCCTCCGTCACCGCCAACCCGCTGCTGATGAGTCATGGGGTGCGGAGCGGTATATTCAGCGTGGTATCGCTGATCCCCGCCATCAGTCTGCTGGTATGCACCATTCCCATGTTCTTCTACAACCTGACCGGCGACTTTAGGGAGAAAATGGAAACGGAACTGGCTGCCCAGCGGGAGAAAAAAGGCATTACCATTACAGACTAAATTCACATAAGGACGAAAAAAATGACCGCATACACCAAACGCTTACAAAAAGTGACCGCTGTTCTGTGCACCACTGCCCTGCTGGCCGGGTGCGCCGCCGGCACCTCCGACAGCACAGAGCCTGCCGCCACCACCGCACAGGTCAAGGCCATCACCATTGAACCAACCGCTGCCTATCAGACAATGAACGGCTTTGGTGCTTCTGCCTGCTGGTGGAGCCAGGAGGTAGGCAATTGGGAGAACGCCAAGGATATTCTCTCCCTGCTGTATGACGAGAACAGCGGCATTGGGCTGAATATTTACCGCTACAACCTGGGCGCCGGTTCCAAGGACGACGCCACCATCACCGACCTGGACCGCCGGGCAGAAGCCTTTATAGACAAGGACGGCAGCTACCACTGGGAGCGGGACGCAGCAGCGCAAAATGCTCTGGCCCTGGCAAGAAGTATGAACGAAGACCTACGGGTAACCCTGTTCTCTAACAGTGCCCCGGTGTTTTACACCGCCAACGGCAAAGCCTACTGCGACTACCTGCCGGACGAGGAAAACTATGTAACCAACCTGGAGCCGGAGCGGTACGCAGACTTTGCCAAGTACAGCATTGCCTGCGCCAAGCACTTTACGGAGGCCGGGTATCGGGTCACCGGCCTGTCTCCCATTAATGAGCCGGAATGGAGCTGGCGGGGTTATGAAGACGGCACCGCCAAGCAGGAGGGCTGCTACTACTCCAAGACCCAGTGCCGGGATCTGTACAAGGTATTTTTGAAGCAAATGGCGCAGGAAGACGCGCTAAAGGACTGCCGGCTGGAAGGCTGGGAAAGCGGCCACATCGGCACGGACACCTGTATGGCATACCTCAAGACCATGTTTGGCAAAAGCGGTGTCAACGGACTGAAAAACAACGCCCTTCGCAAGGGTATGCCCACGCTGGCACTTCATTCTTACTGGGCCAGCCCGGAGGAGAAGCAGACCTTTGCCAATGCCATAGCCACCACCTACGGCAGCAATTACAAGCTGGCGCTGACGGAATACTGCCAAATGACCGAGGACCAAAACAGCGGCGTGTACGACCTGATCCAAAAGAACGGTATGGACAGCGGCCTGGGCATGGAATACGGTCTGGCACTGGCCGGGATCATTCACCAGGATCTGACGGTGCTGAACGTGGTAGAATGGGACTGGTGGACCGCCTGCGCCTTTGGCGGCTACACCGACGGGCTGGTGTACCTGGACAAGGACAGCCATCAAATCGAAACCTCCAAGCGGCTGTGGGTACTGGGCAACTTCTCCAAATTCACCGACGAGGGTAGCGTACGCATTTCCATTACCCTACCGAAGGAACTGAACGATGTGCAGTCCGTGGCATTCAAAAACCCCAATGGCACCGTTACCGCCGTGTTCATCAACAACACGGATAAGGCCCGCAGCACCACCCTGGCGCTGGACGGTTACACCCGCCACACCACCTATGTGACCGACAAGGACAACGACTTGGCAAAGACAGACAGCGGCACCGCCGCCGATGCCTTTACCCTTCCTGCCCGCTCCGTCACCACCCTGGTGCTGGAAAAGTAAAAGCAAAGCAAAAAGGAGCCTCGCTTCATCAGCGAGGCTCCTTTTTTGTGCGTATGTATGGAGAAGCGGGCGGCAGATTGCCGCCCCTACGAAAGCGTTATTATAACCAGATGACCGTAGGGGCGGATAGCATCCGCCCGCCCTGTGTGTCAACGATGCAGAATACAATACACATCGCACCGCGGCCGATATGGGCATTTGGGTGGCCTGCAATCCACAAAAAAGCCGCCCACTGCAAGGCAATGGGTGGCGGTGGTGCAAAGCACCTTACTTTTTATTGATCTCTTTGGAATACTTGGCCAAATACACGGTGCGCATCAAGAAGCACTCCACCTTGGGCACATAATGGGGGCGATTGAAAATATCCGTGTCAATCACGGCCTCGCAGCCCTTATCCATAATGATCTCCAGCGCCTGCATATCCCCGTCGGAATTGCCGGTGATGATGGCGCCGTTGCCCTGAATCAGGATTGCATTGCGGCTGTCCATAGCCTTGGCAATATCTTTGGCACAAGCGTCTGTATCACCGTCGATCCACGGGCGGTTTTTCACATCCACGCCGGCGATCTGTGCAAAGTCGTCGATCATAGGAATCATATCTTCACCTGTGCAGGACACAGCGATCACATCCGGATCGGTCACATGCTTGATGATGGAGCAATCCTGACTGTCATAAATGGCCTTATGGATCTTGGCGCACTTGGGTGCAATGCCGGTAATGCCCAGCCCGGTCTCCAAATCCACATCAACGGTCTCTCCGCCAACGGTCAAGCTAAAGGTCTTGCCGTTGCGAACGGAGGATCCCAGATCACAAATGCTCTCCGGCATAGCCACAGCGCCATTCTTTTTCAGGTAAAAGTTGCGCTTACCCTCGTCAGAATATGTCTCTGCCCAGGAATGACGCAGATAGTTGTCCTTGATCACCCGCTGGCAGCACTTCTCCAATGCGTCTGCAATCTCAAAGGCCTGCTCATAGGTATCGCCCATGCACAGAGTGCCATGGTGCATCAACATAATGGCACGGCAGCCCGGGTTCATCATAATGCACGTCTCTACCTTCTTGCGCAGAGAATTGGTGGTAGACATAGCATAATCGGCGCAGGGCACCTTCGTGCCCAGGACCGGCTGAAAATCTTTGTAAACATTGCGGATCTCCATGCCGGTAATGCTGACGATGGTGGCCGCCTTCTGGTGGGTGTGGATCACAAAATCCACGGTGGGATGGTGGCGATACGCCGCAGCGTGCACACCCTTCTCGGAAGAGGGCTTAATATCGCCCTCGTAGGAGCAGTTCTCAATATTAACCACAACCACTTCTTCCGGCGTCAGCGTTTCATACGCCCGACCGGAGGGTGTGATCACAAACTGGGTGTCAGAAATACGGGCGGATACATTGCCCCAGGTACGGGCGATCAGACCGCTTTCCACCAGCTTTTTGCCGGCCGCAACGACCAGCTTTTTTGCTTCTTCTAATTCGTAAGCCATGTGTTTTCCCCTTAAAATCGTATTTTTGCCCCGGGGGCAAAAGCACCAAAAGGACGGCCGGGCATCACTGCCCGGTACCGCCCTTGGTAAAAAATCTTACGCCTCGATGCAAACGCAGTTCTTGAACACATTCTCAAATCTGTTCAGGCAGTCGTCAATCATCTCTTCCGTATAAGCGGCAGAAGTGTACAGACGAGAACCGGCCAAAGTGACCAAGCCCTCTGCCATGTAAGCAGCGCCCATGTGCTCCATCTCGGACTGACGCTTGCCGGTCTCCTTCAAGGTGTGCGGAATGGTCCACGGATGCTTCCAGTCTACCTTAAAGTGCATGGTGCCAACGGTATCCAAGTGGCATACAGAACCCTGGTTGAAGCACACGAAGGGCAGATCATACTTCTTGATCAGCGCCTGCAAGCCGTGTACCAGACGATCCGCCATCTTACCGGCTACCTGGCAGGCGTTACGCTTCTCGATCTCGCAAATGGCAGTGTAACCTGCGCAGCAGGAGATGGGGGTGGCAGCCATGGTGCCGCCGCACATTGCCTTATGGATCTTCTTGCCGGAGCCGTTGCCCTTATCCAGGCCGGCGCCTAAGTATTTCATAACCTCTCTGTGGCCGCCGATACCGCCTGCACCCGGATAACCGCCGGCAATCACCTTACCGAAGATGGTGATGTCGGGATCAATGCCAAAGTAGCCCTGCGCACCGGACACGCCGATACGGAAGCCGGTTACAACCTCGTCGCAAACCAGCAGAGCGCCGTACTTGCGGCACAGTGCCTGTACGCCCTTGGGGAAGTCCTTGTCTACCGGACGGGTACCGGACTCCGGACCAATGGCCTCAATGAACACGGCAGCAGTGCCGCCGCGGAACTTATTCAGGATCAGCTTGCGCTCCAGGCTCTTCAGATCATTGGGGAAGAACTCCTGGGTGTGCTTGAATACGAACAGCGGTACGCCGTGAGACTGCAAATTCATGGTACCGGGCACACGCATGCCCCATGCCAGCTGATCGGACCAGCCGTGATAAGCGCCGCCCATCTTGATGATGTTCTTATGGCCGGTAGCCAGACGGGCCACACGCACAGCGCACATGCAGGCCTCTGTACCGGAACCCAGCATACGGAACATCTCTACGGAAGGAACACAGTCGGAGATCTTCTTAGCCAGCTTGTACTCATATTCATGGAACAGACCGGTGGAAGGACCGCAATCGTCCAGCAATTCCTTAACCTTCTCCTTCACCACATCGTCGTTGGAGCCCAGGATGGTGGGACCGCCGGCCTGCAGGAAGTCGTAATACTCGTTGCCATCAATATCATAGAGTTTAGCACCCTTGGCCTTGGTCATCACGATGGGGAAAGGATAGTTAAACGCCAGGTTGTGCTGCACACCGCCGGGAATGATCTCTTTCGCCTCGGTGATCATCGCCTTAGACTTAGCGCACTTCTTGTCGAAGTATTCTTCTTCATACTTCTTCAGTGCAGCCGGGCTGATGGAATAAATGGGCTTTTTGATGAGCGCGTCCAGCTGAGCGGTGACCTGCGCTGCATCAAGATACTCAGAAATTGCAAATCGGGTATCCATAATGGTCGTTCCTCCTTAAAATTCATGAGTCGTCGCTCACCCCAAAGGGCGTGAGCCATCGCTCACATAAAATACACCTTTAGTATATCACTTTTTAATGATTTGTCAAATAGATACTTGCAATAATTTGTTCAATTTTCCCGCATTTTTATTCAGATTTCTTGCAATAACGGATAAATAATGATAATATAAGAAAAGTGAATTGCGGTTCACGCTTTACAGAGAGGGAGTATTTGTACGGATTGCACAAAGGGCTTTTCCGTTCTTTGTGCAAGGCTACAAAATTTTTTGAAATGGTAAATAAACATCACAAGGACGCATTTGACCGCATTTCCGAGGAGCGACGGGAGCGCATACTGGAAGTGGGCACCGAGGAGTTTTCCTCCAAAGGGTACGAAAACGCCAACATCAATGTGATCGCCAAGAACGCAGGGATCAGCATTGGGCTGATGTACAAGTACTTTGCGACCAAAGAGGATCTGTTCATCACCTGCATTCAGCGAGGCATGCGTATTCTGTCCCAGGTGATCGAGGAGATTATGGCCAGCGACGACAAGCTGCTGGTCAAGGCAGAAAAGCTCATTCGCGCCACCTGCGTCCATTCCAAGCGAAATGCCAATTACATTCGGCTGTATAATGAGATCGCCTCGGAAAAAGACAGCGAACGCACCCAAATGCTGGTGCGGGAGATTGAGAGCGAGACCAGCGGTATCTACACCACGGCCATTGCGCAGGCGCTGGCCAAGGGAGATGTGCGCCCGGATCTGGATCCCCGGCTCTTTGCCTTCTTTTTGGACAATCTGCTGATGTCCCTGCAATTCTCTTACACCTGCGACTACTACAAGGAGCGGTTCAAGTTCTACACCGGCGTAGATGTGGAGGAAATGGACGAGGAGCGGGTGATCGGTCAACTGCTGAAATTTGTGGAGAGCGCATTTACATTTGAAAAGAAGTGACGGTATTTACCGCGTACAACACCATGGGAGGATATTTTATGAGCAAATATGTAATCACCTACGATGTGGGCACCACCGGGGTCAAGACCTGTCTGATTGAGATCGGCGACACCATGCGCATCCTGGCCTCTGACACCGCAGGCTACGGTCTGTATGTGGATGATGAGACCGGCGTAAAGGGCGGCGCCGAGCAGGACGCCGATGAATGGTGGAGCGCCATGTGCAGCACCACCCGCAATGTGTTCAATAAGTGCGTAGGCGTGACCAAAGACCAGGTAGAGGGCATCAGCTTCTGCTCTGCCATGCAGGGTTTGGTCCTGGTAGACAAAGCGGGCAATTGCATTCGCCGCCCCATGACCTATATGGACCAGCGAGCCGGCGATGAGCTGAAGAAGGGCATTGCCCACGGCGTACAAATCGCCGGTGCGGAAGTGACCAAGCTGCTCAAGTACCTGCGCTATACCGGTGCCGTATCCTCCTCTGTTAAGGACCCTATTTGGAAGTACCGCTGGGTGCGGGAGCACGAGCCGGAAAACTTTAAGAAAGTCTATAAGTGGCTGGATGTGAAAGAGTATCTCATCTGCCGCCTGACCGGTGAATTCGTGATGACCCAGGATTCTGCATTCGGCACCCTGCTGTATGACACCCGCAAGGGCCACGAGGGCTGGTGCAAGCCCATTTGCGATATGGTAGGCGTGGATATGAAGCACCTGCCGGAGATCAAAAAGTGCACCGATAAAGTGGGCGAAGTCACTGCCAAGGCTGCCGAGGAACTGGGTCTGGCTCAGGGCACCGCTGTGTACGGCGGCGGCGGCGACGCCTCTTTGATCGGCGTAGGCGCCGGAGCGGTAGAGATTGGCGACGCGCACATTTACAGCGGCACCTCCGGCTGGGTGGGCACCGTTGTGCCGGAGCAGATGGTTGATACCGGTGCGATGATGGCTGCCATTGTAGGCGCCAATCCGGAGACCTTTAACTACTTTGGTGAGCTGGAGACCTCCAACAAGTGCGTAGGCTGGGTCAAGGATCATTTGGCGCTGGACGAGATCGGCGTGTTCTTAAAGCGCTACGGCAACGCGACCGACAGCCTGGAGCAGGTAGAATTCAATATGTACGACTACCTGGAAGAAGTGATTGACACCATTCCCGCCGGTTCCAACGGCGTGATCTTTACCCCCTGGCTTCACGGCAACCGCTGTCCCTTTGAGGATCCCAATGCCGCCGGTATGTTCTTTAACATTCGGCTGAATGTAGGCAAAACAGAGCTGATCCGCGCCGTTGTGGAGGGCATCTGTTTCCACATGCGCTGGATGCTGGAGCGCCAGGAATTGAAAACCACCAAGTATCAAAAGTCCAAGACCGTGCGCTTCTGCGGCGGCGGCGCTTTGGGCGAAACCACCTGCCAGATTTTGGCCGATATTCTCCAGCGTGATGTGGTGGTGGTAGAGTCCCCGCAAAACATCGGCGCCGTGGGTGCAGCCGCTTGTATCGCCGTAGGTATGGGCGCCATCCCCTCCATCTTTGATGTAAAGAAGCTGATCCCGGTAAAGACCACTTATAAGCCCAACCCGGCCAACAAGGCAGTCTATGACCGCAACTTCAAAGTGTTTAAGAACCTGTACAAGGCCAACAAAGAGAATTTTGCCATTCTCAACGGCTAAGCCCTTACATAAAGGAACAACCCCTGCACCCGGTGTGCAGGGGTTGTTTTTTATCACAAAGCAAAAGCGCCGCGGAAGAACCGCAGCGCTTTGTTTTTTTATTTGGCTTTACTCGCCCTTGGGTGCGTAGAAGTCTACCAGTGCAGCCAGCTTGTTGTACTTCTCAATAGAGTTCTCCGCCGCAATGCTAAACAGCTGCTCCGCCTTGCCGGGGAAGGAACGCTTCAGCGCAGAGTAACGGGTCTCGCCCTCGATGAACTGTACATAATCGGCGCTGGGTGCCTTGCTGTCCAGGGTAAAGGGATTTTTCCCTGCCTTGGCCAGATCCGGGTTAAAGCGGAACAGGTTCCAGTACCCGGCGGCAACCGCCTTCTTCTGCTCTGCCTGGTTAAAGGGCATCTTAATGCCGTGGCTAATACAGGGGGCATAGCAGATGATGATGGACGGGCCGTCATAAGCCGCAGCCTCCTGGAACGCCTTTAAGCACTGATTGGCATTGGCACCCATAGCCACCTGAGCCACATACACATAACCGTAGCTCATCGCAATCTGCGCCAGGTCTTTCTTCTTGACCACCTTACCGGAGGCAGCAAACTTGGCCACAGCGCCGGTCTGGGTGGCCTTAGAGGCCTGACCGCCGGTGTTGGAGTACACCTCCGTATCAAACACAACAATGTTCACATTCTCATTGGACGCGATCACATGATCCAGGCCGCCAAAGCCAATGTCGTAGGCCCAGCCGTCGCCGCCAAAGATAAACTGGTACTTCTTGGCCGCATAATCTGCGTCTTTCAGGAAATCGGCAGCCGCCGCCTTGGCGTCACCCTCCAGCGCTGCCGTCTGCAATGCAGCGATCAGTGCCTGGGCAGGCTCCGTATTGGTAGCAGCGTCCTCATAGGTGTCCAGCCAAGCCTGGGCTTTGTCCGCCACCGGGGTGTCCAGCAGCTGCTGGGCGTCCATAGCCAGCCGCTCGCGGATCTGCTTTTGTGCCAATAGCATACCGTAGCCGAACTCAGCGTTGTCCTCAAACAGAGAGTTGGACCAAGCGGGGCCGTGGCCGTTCTTGTCTACCGTGTAAGGAGTAGAGGGTGCGGAACCGCCCCAAATGGAGGAGCAGCCGGTGGCATTGGCAATGTACATACGGTCGCCGTACAGCTGGGTGGCCAGCTTGGCATACGGAGTCTCGCCGCAGCCTGCGCAAGCGCCGGAGAACTCCAAATACGGCTTTCTGTACTGCACGCCGATGGTATTGTTGGTAAGCAGCTCCGGTTTTTCGGAGGTGTCCACCAGTGCATCATAGATCTTTTGCCGATCCAGCTCGCTGGCAATGGGTTTCATGGTCAGGGACTTGGTGGGACACACATTGGCGCAGGAGGCGCAGCCGGTGCAGTCCAGTACGGACACAATCAGGGCGTACTGATAATCCGCTCTCTTGTGCTTCACCATGGTGGTGCCCTCCGGCGCGGCAGCCGCTTCCTCTGCATTCATAGCAATGGGACGAATCACTGCATGAGGGCAGACCATGGCACACAGGTTACACTGGGCGCACTTGGTGCCGTCCCACTGGGGTACGGTAATGGCAATGCCCCGCTTCTCAAAGGCGGCAGAACCGGCAGGATATACGCCGTCCGCCCGATCAGCAAAGGCAGATACCGGTAGATCGTCGCCGTGCAGGCGGCCAACCGGATCCAGAATTTCCTTGACAAACTTCTTCATCTCCGGACGATCGGTGGGTACTTCCAGCCGGCGGGGTGCGTCTTCTGCAGTCTTCCAGCTGTCCGGCACATCCACCTTTACAATCTCCTGGGCGCCACGGTCAATGCCGGCAAAGTTGGCATTCACCACCGCCTCGCCTTTCTTGGAGAACTTCTTGACCACGGCGGCCTTCATCAGCTCAATAGCCTTCTCTACCGGCAAAATACCGGAGATGGCAAAGAATGCAGACTGCAAGATGGTGGAAGCACGACCGGGCAAGCCCACTTCCTCTGCGATCTTAATGCCGTTAATGATATAGAAATGGATGTTGTTCTCTGCAATATAGCGCTTCATGGACGCAGGCAGCTGGCTGTCCAGCTGATCCGGGGTCCAAATACAGTTGAGCAGGAAAGTGCCGCCGGGCACCAGATCCTGTACCATATCATACTTGGTCACATAGGACGGGCAGTGGCAGGCCACAAAGTTGGCCTTGTTGATTAAATAGGTAGAGGTAATGGGTGACGAGCCAAAGCGCAGGTGGGACACGGTAATGCCGCCGGACTTCTTGGAGTCATAGAAGAAGTAACCCTGGGCAAACATATCCGTATTGTCGCCGATGATCTTAATGGAGTCCTTGTTGGCGCCAACGGTGCCGTCGGAGCCCAGACCCCAAAACTTACAAGAAGTGGTGCCTGCCGGGGTGGTGTCCGGGTTCTCGGTCACCGGCAGGGACAAGTGGGTCACATCGTCCTCAATGGACAGAGTGAACTCCGGCTTGGGCTGGGGCGCAGCCATATTGTTGTACACAGCGATAATATGCGCCGGTACGGTGTCCTTAGATCCTAAGCCGAAACGACCGCCGTACACCGGCACATCGTTAAAGGCAGAGCCTTTCAGCGCAGCCACCACATCCAGGAACAGCGGCTCACCTAAGGAGCCGGGCTCCTTCGTTCTATCTAACACGGAAATGTGCTTCACCGTCTCCGGCAGGGCAGCCAGCAGATGTTTGGCGCTGAAGGGGCGATACAGGTGCACCTTGACCATGCCCACTTTTTCGCCGCGGGCGTTCAGAAAATCTACGGTTTCCTGAATGGTGTCGCACACAGAGCCCATAGCCACAATCACACGGTCTGCATCCGGCGCGCCGTAGTAGTTAAACAGCCGGTAATCCGTGCCCAGCTTCTCGTTGATGGTGTTCATATACATCTCAGTAGTGGCAACTGCGTCGTTATAGTAGCGGTTGCATGCCTCTCTGTGCTGGAAGAACACATCACTGTTCTCCGCAGAGCCGCGCAACACCGGCTTCTCCGGGTTCAGGGCGCGGGCGCGGAACGCCTGCACGTCGTCCATATCCACCATAGACCGCAGGTCCTCATAGTCCCAGGTCTCAATCTTCTGCACCTCATGAGAGGTACGGAAGCCGTCAAAGAAATGCAAAAACGGCACACGGCTCTTTAAGGTAGACAGGTGAGCCACAGCGCCCAGATCCATTACCTCCTGCACATTGGCAGAGCAAAGCATGGCATAGCCGGTCTGGCGGCAGGCCATCACATCGGAATGGTCGCCAAAGATATTCAGCGCGTGGGTAGACACGCAGCGGGCAGACACATGAATAACGGACGGAATCAGTTCGCCGGCGATCTTGTACATATTGGGGATCATCAGCAGTAGACCCTGTGACGCGGTGTAAGTGGTAGTCAGCGCACCGGCAGACAAAGAACCGTGCACGGCGCCGGCGGCACCGGCCTCAGACTCCATCTCCGCCACCTTGACCGTTTGGCCAAACAGGTTCTTAACCCCGCGAGCGGCCATGGCGTCCGTCTCCTCCGCCATGGTGGATGAGGGGGTGATGGGATAAATGGCGGCAACTTCTGTAAACGCGTAGCTGACATGGGCAGCGGCGCTGTTACCGTCCATGGTTTTTTTCTTTCTGTTCATGGAATTTCCTCCTGTATTTTATCTTACAGATAACAACCTCAGTTTGGGCGCAAACCCACAACTATACCAATTATAGCACTCCGGCGTGCGGAATTCAACACAACAATTTCGTGTTTCTGTATAATAATAACAAAAAGCAGCGCATAGACACTGCTTTTTTGTCGATTATTTCGTTTTTTTCACCAATTGTCGCTTAGTCGTCGTCGCCCAGCAGATTCTCAATATTTTCAAAATTGAATTTGGCGGTGTCCGTGCCTTTCTTCACTGTGACTTTGGCGCTCTTTTGCGTGTGCTCCAGCTCCACCTGCACCTTTACATCCCCCCGGTACTTTTTCTCCGTGGTGTAGGTAAAGGTGTTGCCGATCTCCAGGGTCACTTTTTTCTCGTCCACCTGCTTGCCGTTAATGGTAATGCGCAGCTTGTCCGTGCGGGTATCTGTGCCGGCAGGCAGAGAAACGGAAATGTGAATTTTTCGATTGGCGGCCACGGTGGTTGTGGTAGTCGTGGTCTTTTTCGTGGTGGTTTCGTTCTTCTTGGTTGCCTTTTCCGTCTTGTCCTTGCCGTCCTTTGCAGCCGAACCGCCGTTGCCGGCGGATTTGCCGTCGGCAGCGCTCTCCCCTGCCGCCACGGTGTTGCCCTTGGCGTCCGTTTGGGGTATGGTAACCACCCGGGTTTGGGCTTTGCCGTCCTTATCCGTAACGGTCTTGCCGTTCTCATCGGTCACATCCACCACAGCTGTGACCTCCTGTTCTGTATATTGCTTTTTGCTGCAAGCAGCGAATGCCAGTACCATACTGCAAGCCAGCAGCAATGCCATTGCTTTTTTCATTATAACAGCTCCTTTATATCCGTTCATCCGGTTGTAAAAACGCCTGCATCGCCGCATCGCTGGGCATACGCCAATCGCCCCGGGGGCTCAGCGACACAGAACCCACCTTGGGCGAATCCGGAATACAGGAACGCTTAAATTGACTGATAAAGAACCGGCGCAAAAATTCCGTCAGCCACCGGTCAATGGTGGGGCGATCGTACTGCCCGTCAAAGGCTTTCTCCGCCAGCACGGCCAGCTTTTTCCGGTCAAAGCCGAAGCGCACAAAGTGATAGAGGAAAAAGTCATGCAATTCATAGGGGCCGATCTTCTCCTCCGTTTTTTGGGCGATCTTGCCATTGGCGTCCGGAGGCAGCAGCTCTGGCGACACCGGCGTGTCCAGCACATCCCGCAAGATCTCTTCCGTGCGGCCACCTAACTCCCCGGCCACATAATCCACCAGGTATCGCACCAGCGTCTTGGGCACAGAGGCATTCACGCCGTACATACTCATGTGGTCGCCGTTGTAAGTACACCAGCCCATGGCCAGCTCGCTCAGATCGCCGGTGCCCACCAGCAGGCAGTTCTCTTTATTGGCCAGGTCAAAGAGGATTTGGGTGCGCTCTCTGGCCTGGGTGTTCTCATAAGTAATGTCATGCACCGACGGGTCGTGACCAATGTCCGCCATGTGCTGCACACAAGCGTCTGCAATGGAGATCTCTCGCCGGGTGACCCCCAGCGCTTCCATAAGATCCAGCGCGTTGCGATAGGTGCGGTCCGTGGTGCCAAACCCGGGCATGGTCACACCCAGCACGGCGCTGGCCGGTTTACCCAGCAGCTCCATGGCGCGCACAGCCACCAGCAGCGCCAAGGTGGAGTCCAGACCGCCGCTGATCCCCAGCACACAACCCTTGGAGCCTACATGCTCCAGTCGCCCGGCCAAACCGCTGGCCTGGAGCAGGAAGATCTCCTTGCACCGCTCTCGGCGCTGGGCGTCCGCTGCCGGCACAAAGGGGTGTGGGTCCACCATGCGGTACGCCAAATCATTCTCTGCATTGGGCACCGGGCAAGACTGTACCGCCGCGCCGGGCTGGTTCTCAAAGGACATATTTTGCCGCCGCTGGGCATTCAACTTCTCCACATCCACATCGGCAACGGTGAGCACGCTTTCCCGGGCAAACCGCTCCCCCTCTGCCAAAATGCCGCCGTTCTCCGCCACTAAGGTGGCGCCGCTGAACACCAGATCCGTGGTGCTCTCATGCACCCCGGCGCCGGCATACACATACCCGGCCACGCAGCGGGCGGACTGACCGGCCACCAGATCCCGACGATAAGCCGCCTTGGACACATACTCATCGCTGGCAGACAGATTGGCGATCAAATTGGCGCCTTGCATCGCCAAAGCACCGCTGGGAGGCTGAGGCACCCACAGATCCTCGCACAGCTCCACACCCAGCAGCACGCCGCTGCCCAGGTCAAACAGTTGACTGCCCATGGGAACGCCGTTCACCATCTGTACCGTATTGAAATCCGCGCCGGAGGCGAACCAGCGCTTTTCGTAAAACTCATTATAATTGGCCAGATGCACCTTGGGCACCATGCCCTGCACCTGCCCGTCCCGGAGCAACAGGGCACAGTTATAAAGGCTATTCTTATAGGGCACCGGGGCGCCGATCAGCACCGCAATGTCCTTGCCCGCCGTATAGGCAGCCAGTCGCTGCACCGCCAGATCCGCCGCCTGCTGGAGCGCAGCGGTAAAGAACAGATCGGCGCAGGTGTAGCCGGTGACGGACAGCTCCGGGGTCACCAGCAGGCGTACCTGCTGCGCCACAGCCCGGTCGATTACTGTCTCCAGCTGCCCGGCGTTATAATCCGGGTCTGCCACGCGCAAACGGGGCGCTGCCGCCGCTACTCTGAAAAATCCGTAATTCATTTCTTCTCTCCGCTCAGCATGGTAATTTTATAACCAAAGGTGGCTGTCTCCCCCGGCTGCAAAACGGTCACGCCCCGACGGTGTTCCAGGGTGCCGTCCTCGTCCGTACAATGAGAAATGCCGCTCCAAGGCTCCAGTGCCACAAAGGGGGCGTCATTCTCTGCGGACCAAACCAGCAAGTTGGCCATATCTTGGTACTCCACCCGCACGCCGTAGCCCATCGGACCCAGCAAGGTAGCCGCTTTGGCTTCCACCTGATCAAAAATCAATGCGTCGTCATAAAACAGATCGTGCCGCAGGGGCAGCTCCTGCCCATTCACCAGCACATTGTACCGACGCGCCGGATCCACGATCCCGGTTTGGTGATCCGGGCGCAAAGGCGCCTTCGTCACAGGACGATCAAAGCGCACCTTGTAATCCTCAAACCGTTCCCCTGCTGCCAGCGGGCAGTTAAAGGCCGGATGGCCGCCGATCACAAAGGGCATAGGCTCCCCGCCGCTGTTAATAATATGATACGTCACGGCAACGGTGCTGTCCACCAACTCATAGCGGATCTCCAGCCGATAATCAAAGGGGTACGCCGCCAAGGTGTTGTCATCTGCCACTTGGGTAAAGGTGGCGCCGTTGCGGTGGTGCTCCGTCAGTGTAAAGGGGTTAATGCGGGCCACGCCGTGGCGCTTCATACGGCAGGGCTTGCCAAATGCGGTAGACGCCCCCTTGGGCAGCACCCCCACAATGGGAAAGCAAACCGGCGCCTGACCGGCCCAGTAAGCCGGGTCCCCCTGCCAAAGATATTCTCGGCCGTCCCGCACCAGGGAGCGGAGCATCGCCCCCGCGTCCGTAACGGTGACGGCACAGTGTTCATTTTTTAATGTCAGTTCCATAAGAACCCTCCAGTCCCCTTTATTATAGCTTATCCCTACCGGCATTGCAATAAAAACAGGCGGGGTTTTCAGAGTTTACAAAAAAGCCAAAATCTACCTGCAAAATGTTGCAAATCCCCTGCATATAGTATAGAATATGAGTAGCCTTGCGCAAATGCGACAGACAGAGGAGAACGGCAATGGATATTGATACCTTTATTCACGAAGCCATTTTTGGCGAGAAAGAACAGCACCGCATTTTTTACTACCTGATGTGGGAGAACCTGCAGGAGGTGGGCTATGTAATCACCGATGAGAGCGGCTATGAGATTGACAGTGTGTTCAAGGCGGTGGCACTGCAAAATCTGGTAGGCGAGTTTGCCTACCGGTTGTATGATACAGTCAACGAAACCGGATATGAGGATGTACTGGAGTACCTGGGCACACTGGCTATCGGCGAGGACGATATTCTGCAATACTGCGAGAACGACCCGGAAATTCTGGTAGAGCCGGAGGATTTCGAGCTAACGGTAAAAAACGCGCTGGATACCATCACGGAGCGCACAGCGGACAAGCTGTTAGAGGAATTCTCTGCCGATGATCTGTTTGACTACCTGTTTACCGCCACTTATGACTTTGAGCAAGACTTTACCTACGAGTTTGAGGACACGGACGAATTTCAGGCCTTTGTGGACTCCAACGCAGACCAGCTGGACAACTATAAAGAGGAATACCCGGCTGTTATGCGCTGGGTGGAAGGCGGTATGGTCTGCTGAGCGAATGACAAATATCTATACAAAAAGGGACCTGGATTCAGGTCCCTTTTGCTTTGTATCGTCTGTTATTTATTGCTCTTGTTTCCATTGCCGACTTTGTTCCCGGCAGCGTGTAGCTGCTGGGCAATCTCGGCCAAGCCGGCAGACATGGCGGAGATCATGCGCACCGTTTCTTCCTTGGTATAATCATTGCTGCAATAATCGTTGAGCGCACCGAAAAAGCCAAAAGCCAAAAAGCTCTTGCTCACGGAGGAGCGCTGACTGCGAAAATCCAAAAATTTGTTTTTGCCGATATGATCCGCAATCACATCCGTAATGGCAGCAATATCCAAATACGGCTCAATATTTCGGCTGCGAAACAAGATCCGATATTTTTTCTTGATCCGATTGGCGCTGACAAAAATCGTTAAGAAATACTGGTTAAAGGTGGCTGTGTCCGGCTTCTCCGCCTGGTCGATCACCTTTAATGCCTGCTGGGACAGCTCTTGCACAAAGTCAATTAAAATAGAATTGACCAAATTGAATTTATCGCTGTAATGCAGGTAAAACGTGTTTCGGTTAATCTGGGCTCGCTGGGTAATATCCGTAACGGATACCTTGTCAAAATCGCTCTCCTCCAGCAGTTCAAAGAAGGCGTCCCGAATGGCGCGCTCGGTCTTCACATACCGCAGATCGGTCTCTTTCATTACTTATATCCCCCGTCTCTAATGATCGTATGATGATTATACACCACCATACCAATAAAAGTCAAGTTGGGCGATCTGCTGATTAACTGGCAAGAATGCGGTCTGTTATTTGACCCAGCCTTTCTTAAACATCAGGTGGGCAGACAGCAGCGATACCACCACGCCCACAGGGATCAGTACGCCTACCGCCAAGTCGCCCTTAAAGAGCAACATCAAGCAGACGACGGCAACAGGCACAACAGTCAGCTTAAAGTGCTTGGCAAAATAGCTCATACCCAGCGCGCCGAACAGTGCGGGCACCACCTGCTTAAAAGCAGGGGCAAAAACAGAGTCGTCATTTGTCAAGTACGGCAGCACCGGACTGAACAGCAGCACCCCTGCGGCAATCACCAGGGTGGTCACAATAGAGGATGTGGCGCAGGCAATGGTGGAGAGCACCTCGCCCTCCTTGCTCTGGGCGCGCACCTGGGCAGAGTCCAGGGCAGAGAGCACACAGGGCAGCTTTAAGTTATTAATATTCCCGGTTACAAAAGCCAGGTAGGTTGCCCCGGTGCCCAGGAGCGGCGTGTAGGTCATCACTTCAATCACCGCGGTGGGATAAAACAGCAGGGCAATAGGCGCCAGCCCCTTAAACACCACCTGGGCAGAGGGAAAAGCATGCAGATGGGCGCTGATAGCAACCGGCAGCATTAAGAAAATAAACAGGGCGGAGATCACCCAAAAGCGACCGTACAGGTGGGTCTTTTCATTATAATCTTTCATATTAGCCCCTCCATTCCAGCCAAGCAATGTGGGTGGGCAGCACCTTGGCCAGCAGCATCACCGCACCCATACCGATAAACATTGCCAGCGGCATAGCCATACTTTGCAGCCAGGCAATCTTTTTCTTTTTCTCAATCTGCATAAACAGCAGCATAGACAGCATAGACACCGCCAAAGCGGTAATGCTCATGATCCCGGCGCCGTCGCCCAGCACCGCCTTGTCGCCCTGGCCCACAATGGCACGGCCCACAAAGGCACTGATCAGACCGATAAACGCCGCGGCGCTCATTACATCCGCCCAGGCAGTATTCTTGCTCACCGCTTTGCCGATACTGTTTTGAATTTTCTTCATGGCAAAGGGAATAATCACAAGAGGCATCACAGAGCCAAGAGTCATTACCCACGCGGCGGTAGAAAAGCCCAGGGGATCCGTGATCTCCGCAGACAGGCCGCCGGTATAACCCAGTGCCTCCATGGCAGACTCCGCTGCCGGCACCTCATAAGAGATGGCGCCGATCACTGTCAGCCGGATCCAGGGCAGCACAATGCCCAGCGCACCGGACAGGGTAAGGATGGTTGCCACAATCGAGATGGCAGGCGCCAGGCTAAACAGCGCTGACTGGGTCACCGTGCCTCGCATGATGGCGGTGGACAGCCCCAGCTTTTTGCCCTGCTTCCAGGCACGAATGAGAAAAAACAGCGACTGGGCCAGCACAAAGACCACAATAAAGCCGCCCAGAGCATACATAAATCCGCTTTCTTTAAAATCCATATCACTTTCCCCCTTTACTCTGCGGTCATCAACCGAATATAGCGCTTAAAGAAGGTGACGCCCTGGGTCATCTGACCCACAGGAATGCGCTCATTGGTGGAGTGGGTGGTGAGCAGCAGCGCCGTGTCCACCGTAAAGGGCGCAAAGCGATAAATGTTGCTGCACACATTCTCGTAATTATAAGCGTCTGTGCCGCCCATCACCAAATAGGGCGCCACAATATTCTTTTCGTCCAGATTGACGGACAGCCGACGCAGGGTATCAAAAGCCCGGGTGTCCGTGGGTGATACAATGCTGGGCTCCTTGCCCTTGATGAATTCAATCTCCACATTGTCGCCGCCCATATATTTCTCAATATGCCGCTGCACATCCGCAATGGTCTGGCCCGGCATAATACGGAAGTTTACCGTTACGCTGGCCTTTTGGGGCAGCACATTGGCGGCAGGCGAACCGCTGGCCATCGTCACACCGGTCGTGGTACGGATCAAAGATGCAGCCGGCGGGATCTGCTTCATCACCAGCTTCAGCACCGGGCGCAGCAGCCACAGGTTGCACAGTACCACCCGCCCCGGGTAGGTGGCGTGGCGGCCGATGTCCGTAAACATATTATAAACAAAGGGCAAAATGGTGCTCTTAAATTGGTGGTTCTCCAGTCGCTCCACCTTCTTTGCCAACTGGCCGATGGCGGTGTGTTTGGGTGGTTGAGAAGAATGGCCGCCTTTGGACTTTACAGTAATCTTAAAGTCCGCATAGCCTTTCTCTGCCACGCCCACGCCGGTCAAGTTGGCGTCCAGCAGCCCCTTTACATGCGCCGGCAGCATGGCACCGCCCTCGTCTACCACGCTGTCCAGGTGCACGCCCCGGCGTTCCAATTCCCGCGCCAATTCCCGGGCACCGTTGTTGCCGCCGCTGACGATCTCCTCATTATGCCCCAGGCACAGGTACACCCCGCGCTTTGGGGTATAGCCCTCCTCCAGCAGCGTCTCCACGCTCTCCATCAGGCAGATCAGGTGGTTCTTCATGTCCAGCGCACCGCGACCCCAAATAAACCGGCCGTCATTTACGCCGTCAAAGGCCGGGTGTTCCCAGTCCTCCTCGGTGCCCTCGCTGATGGGCACCACATCCTGATGGGCCAAAAAGGCAATAGGATCCAGGTCGGGATCCGTCCCCTCCCAGTAAAACAGCAGACTGGCAGTGGAAATATGATCCAGTTTCAGATTTTTGTGAATCAGCGGGTAGGACTGTTCCAAAAACGCATGGAAGCGGTCAAACGCACCCCAATCTGTTTGGCTCTCATCCTCGCAGGAGATGGTCTTGATCTGAATCGCCTGACTGAGCCGGTCGCACGCCCGCTGCCCATTCACCTGCTCCGGCGGGAATTCCTCCCGCTGGGGCTTGGGCGCCGTAAAGAACGCTGCACGGATCAGCGTGATCACGATAAACGCAGCCAGCAAGCCTAAAATAATGTACAAAGCCGTCATTTTCTTTTCCCCTTTCCATAAAAAAACAGCCTGAATCTGCAAAGCGGCACCCAAACCCGGGTACCGCTTATACATTTGTATTGGACTTACACGCTTATTTTGCTGTACCCAGCCCTTTCTCATCAAAGTTCAGAATGGTACTGAGCACTACCTCGTAACCGGTCTTAAGGGCCTCCGGCACCAGGCGCTCCGCCGTATCCCGGCGATTATGGTAATAGTCGGCCGGTTTCGGGTCCATAGCAGCCAGGCAGGTGGCGTGAATCCCCGCCTGGGACAATGCCGCTGCGTCGGAAGAACCGAAGAACACGCTGGCGAACTTCAAATCCTTATGACCTGCCTCAATGGCACTGTCCATCACCAGCTGGCTGAAGGGCTTAGAGTTCTTCACCGTACCGGTCATATCCTTGCTATACACATTCAGGTATTCCAGATCCGTTAAGGTATCTACACAAAGCACGGCGGTCTCAATCTCGTCGCACTCTTTTTTATGGTCCTTGGCCCACTGCTTGCAGCCACGCAGACCGGCCTCCTCGCCGTCTGTGATCATGCAGCACACCTCGGTATTTTCAAATTCCACGCCGGCCATATCCAGCATACGCAAAGCACACACCGCCGCATAAGTACCGGTCAGGTTGTCATTGGCGCCGGGAGAAATGGTCTTAAAGTCCACAAAGCAGAACAGGGTGATCATAAACAGCGCGGTGACAAAGTGGAAATAGTAGCTGTAATTCAGCATAAAATCGCCGAAAGCGCCCATATCCGCAAAGTGAGCAATCAGGCAGATCACTGCGATAATAAAGGAGATGATCGCGCAGACAATGGTACCGCCCATAAAAATTCCCATCAAGGGCAGCTTGCCCTTTGCATAGTACAGATGGCGCCATTCATAGGCTGCGTCAATATGGCCGCTGATTACAATGCGGCGCTTAACCTCACCGGTGGGCTTGCGGGTGGCACAAAAGTTGTGGCCCTCTACCTTCTTATAAAGCGGATCCATAAACCGCTTGTAAAACAGGAACTCCATTACGGTGATAAACAGCCCCACAAAAGTCACACCGCCAACAATACACTGGGCGATCCACCAAGGCAGCACACTGGTAAACACCAGCGCGGCACACACCACCACAGCCAGGATGATGGCTACACTGACGATTTTTGTAAAGTGCAAAAAGGCCTTAGGCGCCATTTTGTAGCTTTCAAAGTGGGTCTCGTCACAGAAGGGATCCATCTCTTTTTTGATGTGCTTCTCGGCAGCCAGGCAGTTGCTGTTGCCGGACTCCCGGGGACCGTACTTCTTAATGATGTTGGTGATCTCCTTGACTGTGTAATCCACATTTTCGTCGATCACCTGCTGGGGAAATTGGCTAAATTTCATACTTATTTTTCTCCTTTTGCTTTGCGTTCTTCGTTGAGCTTCAACTCATAATGGGTGTCGCCGCAGTAGAACAAACGGCGGGGCTTTTGCCGCTGGAAGGTGCCCGGCTCCGCCACGCTGGTTACAGCATAGCCGATTCCCAAGGCGTCCAGCGTAGGCTTAAAGGCCTCCAGTCGCTCTTTGAAGTCCGCGTATTTTTTTCTCTCTTCGGCCGACCAGGCAACCTCTGCCAGAGCCTGCATACGGGGGTACACATTCAGATCCAGTTTTGGACGCTTGTCGATCCACTCGGTCCATACCTCAGCCTCTACGCCCAGCACATGGTCATAGGAACGAGGCGGAATATGATAACGACCCGGGTCGAAATCGTATGTATAGCTCAACGGGTACTGCCCGTAGGTCATATCAAAGTAAAAACTGCGGTGATTGCTCAGGATCACATCGCCGCCGCGGGCAATATGCCGCTCCACATTCTTATCCCGCTTGGGGGTCCAGTATTGACCGATCACAGACGGGTCCAAATTGCCGGCGGCCAAAATCTCATTCCAGCCGATCAGGCGCTTACCCTTCTGCTTTACATATTCCAGCACCCGGTTGTTGAACCAGCCTTGCAGCTCTTCCACATCGTTTAGGTGCATCTCTTTCATCTTCGCCTGGCAGTGGGGACACTTCTTCCATTCGTCCTTGGGCGCCTCATCGCCGCCAATATGGAAGTAAGGCGCGTCAAACAGTTCGCACACTTCATCAATCACATCAAAGATAAACTGGAAGGTACTCTCCTTGCCCAGGCAGGCAGAGCGGTTCCAGTCCATTACGCCGTGCAATGTAGGCACGCGACCGCCAAAGTAGCCGGGCACCTCGCGTTCCAGTTCTCGACAAGCCAACCAGGGATAAGCTGCCTGCGCCGCCGCAAAATGGGCAGGCATATCAATCTCCGGCACAACCATAATGCCCCGGGCGTTGGCATAGGCCACGATCTCCCGAATATCCTCCTGGGTATAAAAGCCCTCATGAGGCTCGTTGACCATATGAGAAGTATGCCAGCCGTCCACCTGGGTGCAGGTGCGCTTAGAGCCGATCTCCGTTAAGCGCGGATATTTTTTGATCTCAATGCGCCAACCCTGATCGTCCGTCAGGTGCCAGTGGAACACATTGAGCTTCATCATAAAGAGCATATCCAGCAGTCGCTTGACTTCTTCTTTGCCAAAGAAGTGGCGGCTCTCGTCCAGGCTCATACCGCGCCAGCCCCAACGGGGAGCATCGTGAATGCTGCAGCAGGGCACCGTACGCCCGCCGATATCATAATCCGCCAAAATACGCAGGGATTGCAGCGCATAGTAAGCACCGATAGGCGTAGCGGCAGTGATGTGCACCTTCTCCGGGGTCACATTCAAGGTATATGCTTCCTTTTGCAACGCCGGGTTGCGGGTGACAATGATCCGTGCCTCCCGGGTGGTGGTGCGTACCAAAGGAATACGCAGTTCGCTCTTCACCTTCTCGCCATCCTGCAAGGTGAAGGCGCCGTCCAACGCCTGATATGCGCGGGGATTGGGAATCAAATGCATACTCATTCTCCATTTCTGAAATTCCGACCGGGCACAGCGCGTCGGATCGGGTAAAGAGTGAAATAAAAATATGTGCGTTTTCACGCCGTCTATTTTATCATATTTTCACCATAATGTAAACGCTTTGAGCCGCGCAAATTGTGAATTTTGTATGTTCGACACATTACTGCATTCGCCGCATAAGAGACCCATGTTCAAAATCCGCGCCTTGACACCGCCGTTCATCGTGTTATAATTAAGTACGTTTAGATTACAGAAATGAGTTGACGACTATGGAACAAAGCAAAGATTTTTTAGCCACCCGGCCCATCGGACGACTGCTGCTCCAGCTGTCCCTACCCACAGTAGCCGCCCAACTGATCAATATGCTTTATAATGTGGTGGACCGCATTTACATCGGCCACATTCCCGGCGAGGGCGCGCTGGCGCTTACCGGGGTGGGCGTGTGTATGCCGCTGATCCTAATCATCTCCGCCTTTGCGGCATTGGTGGGCAACGGCGGCGCACCTCGGGCCTCCATCGCCTTAGGCAAGAAGCAAACGGCAGAGGCTGAGCAGATTCTGGGCAACTGCTTTGTCACGCAACTGCTGGTGTCTGCGGTGCTGACAGCGGTGGTACTCATCTGGAACCGGCCGCTACTGCTGGCATTCGGCGCCAGCTCCAACACCATTGATTACAGTGCGGCCTATATGAACCTTTACGCCTTGGGCACCGTATTCGTGCAGCTGACCCTTGGCATGAACGCCTTTATCACTGCCCAGGGCTTCGCTAAGGTAGGTATGCTCTCGGTGCTCATCGGCGCCGTGGCCAATACAGCGCTGGATCCGCTGTTTATCTTTGGCTTCCACATGGGTGTGCAAGGCGCCGCGCTGGCTACCGTGCTGTCCCAGGGACTGTCCTGCCTGTGGGTGCTGTCTTTTTTATTTGGCAAAAAGACTTTTATCCGCATTCGCCGGTGCAATCTGCGTCTGCACGCCAAGGTCATTCTCCCCTGTCTGGCGCTGGGCAGTGCCCTGTTCGTCATGCAGGCCAGCGAGAGCGTGATCTCCGTATGCTTTAACACCTCACTGCTGAAATACGGCGGCGATCTGGCAGTGGGTGCCATGACCATTCTCACCAGTGTCATGCAGTTTGCCATGCTGCCGCTGCAAGGACTGGCACAAGGTGCCCAACCCATTATCAGCTACAATTACGGCGCCGGAAACAGCAACCGCGTACGCCGCGCGTACCGACTGCTGCTCATTTGTAGCGTTTGCTACGCCATGCTCTTTTGCTTGCTGATCCAGCTGTTCCCCGGCGTGTTTGCCGCCATCTTCACCTCTAACGCAGAACTGCTGGCCTTTACCAAGCCGATGTTGCGCATTTACACTCTGGCGCTGGGGCTGTTTGGTATTCAAATCGCCTGTCAAATGACATTTACCGCCCTGGGCAACGCCAAGGCGTCCATCATCGTGGCGGTGATGCGCAAGTTTATTCTGCTGCTGCCGCTGATCTACATGATGCCCCACCTGTACACTGCTGACCTGACCAAGGCTGTCTTTATGGCGGAGCCGGTGGCAGATGTGCTGGCCGTGGCCTTCACCGGCGTTCTTTTCTTTTTTGAATTCCGCAAGGCCCTGCGTGCCATGCCAAAAAGCGAGAAAAAAAGCTAAAAGTAAATGTCGCCTGTACCGGGCAGCGCCATTTCTCTGTCCTATAATTTTCCCTGTCATTTGCACCCGGTGGCTTTTTGTGTTACAGTAAGAGTGCAAGGGAGGTCATGGTATGAAAAAGCAACAGGACAAAAACAACCCGCCGGAGGAATGGGAATTGACCCTGACCCTGGAGCCGGAGGAAGAAGAACAACCGGAATCCGGCGACGGCAGTGCCTTAACGGACGAGGACATTCTGCTGCTGGGCTACCTGGGCCGCCACTTGGGCGGCAAAAAATAAAAAACTGTCCCCCTTTGGCGCTTTGTGCTATACTGAAAGTACCAAGGGGGATTTTTATGCGCGTATTTGATTTTGACAATACCATTTATGACGGTGAGAGCGTCATTGACTTTTACCTGTTCAGCCTGCGCCGCAATCCAAAGGTAGCACGCTATGTGCCGGTGGTGCTGTATCACCTGCTGCGCTATAAGTTGGGGCGCACCACCATGGCAGACTTGGAGCAGGCCGGACGCAAGCACGCCGCCCAATACCTCAGCAGCTTTGACGACCCAGAGGGGCTGGTCCGGGACTTTTGGGACGGGCATATACGCAAGATCAAAGCCTGGTATCACCCGGTAAAGGACGATGTGATCGTCACCGCCTCGCTGAATTTGATTATGGACGAGGTGTGCCGCCGCCTTGGGGTGCAGCACTGTATCTGCTCCGTGGTGGACCGCCAAACCCTGACGGTGGAGTATATCAACTTCAGCGCCAATAAGGTGTCCGCTTTTCGCAAATGCTTTGGAGCAAGCGCCGTACCGGACGCATTCTATACCGACAACGCCGCCGACCTGCCTATGATCCATCTCTCCCGCACCGCCTACAAAGTCCGCCACAATCGCATAACCCGAATTAAATAGCGCAACAAACTATTTTGGGTATTGCAAATAGACAGACTGCTCGCACCGTCTGTGTTCTTTCAATATTCGGATATTGATAAATGCTTTTATTTCTGAATCCAACAATAAAAACGCAGTGGAAAGTTTGACTTTTTATCCAAACTTTCCACTGTGTTTTTCAGCATATCCATCGTCGATCATCAAGTTTTTCTGCCTTATGGATTTACACTATTCTCAAACTCTATGCGAGCGAGCGCAGCCACGCTGCGATTTCACTACCTTATTGATTTACACTATTCTCAAACGAATAGCCGCAGGAAAACTGCATGGCCTAAATTTCACTACCTTATGGATTTACACTATTCTCAAACCTTAGGCTCATTGCTGGTGTCTACATGATCATTTCACTACCTTATGAATTTACACTATTCTCAAACGTCAAACTCATCCGGATATACCCGCTCTCCGTTTCACTACCTTATGAATTTACACTATTCTCAAACCGTGTCCACCGGTGACAACAGGTCAAGTCCTGTTTCACTACCTTATGAATTTACACTATTCTCAAACCATTCGAGGAGTACGCCGAGCAAGCCTGCGTTTCACTACCTTATGAATTTACACTATTCTCAAACAGCACTTGCACTGCTATGATTACCAGCACTGTTTCACTACCTTATGAATTTACACTATTCTCAAACATACACGGTGTATTCGGGTGGCTGAAGTCTGTTTCACTACCTTATGAATTTACACTATTCTCAAACCGACATATTTGATTGATATTGCAGTAAAAAGTTTCACTACCTTATGAATTTACACTATTCTCAAACAGCTTTGAATGAAATTGTTGAGCAGATTGAGTTTCACTACCTTATGAATTTACACTATTCTCAAACTATACTATATAACTATATACTATGTGTTCAGTTTCACTACCTTATGAATTTACACTATTCTCAAACTAGACGGGGAGGCATACGGCGTTAGCGATGGTTTCACTACCTTATGAATTTACACTATTCTCAAACCAAGGGTGACACTTGACACAGGCACTTTAGTTTCACTACCTTATGAATTTACACTATTCTCAAACAACATCGACAATAGACCACGCCCATACAGAGTTTCACTACCTTATGAATTTACACTATTCTCAAACTTACAGGCAAGGGGTTATATATCCCCCCTGGTTTCACTACCTTATGAATTTACACTATTCTCAAACTATAACTATCACGAAGAAGTATTGCAAGCGGTTTCACTACCTTATGAATTTACACTATTCTCAAACACAGGGAGAAGTACGGCACAAACACGCAGCGTTTCACTACCTTATGAATTTACACTATTCTCAAACAGCCAGAATACAAGGACAACGAATTGGTCAGTTTCACTACCTTATGAATTTACACTATTCTCAAACAAGTTAACCTTGTTGCTAAGCCATATACAGTTTCACTACCTTATGAATTTACACTATTCTCAAACCTCAAATAAGCTGCGCCCACTATACAGCGCAGGGCAAATCCACAAGATCTAGTACCATAGTACTATGGCGAAACGGAATTGTCAAGGGTGCACAAATCCCGATCCAGCACATAGAGTTTGGCGCGCACATCTACGCACGCCGGTGCCTGGCACTCTAAGTCTAAAATTCGAATTTGATGCAAAGATAGAGTATGTAGCAGCCGGCTCACCTCCTCCGACTCAAAATATAAATACAAATTGGATATAGCAAAAATGCGCACCTTCAAATACCGGGAAGTTAAAATCAAAAATCGCGCCAGGCGCTCGGCTGCTGTACTTTCTTCCCGCCGCAAACGGAACTGCAAAAGCTTCACAACGGCAGCCGCTTCTAAATCATCCTGGTAGGCTACATCATAATCAAACCGGGCGGTAAGTGCATCTCCTAACTGTAATAAGTCCTGGCGCACAAGCGCCAAAGGCTCTGCCAGATCGGTGTTGAGTGTCTGTTCCATAGCAGATGCCACATGGTTCATCAACTTTTTGGTATCCGCATCCGGCTGCAATAGATTCGCAATATAAAGCCCTTGTTTGGAAAAAGCAAAAGGCTTCCACTCCTGGGAAAAGGTCAACACTTCATCTGCACAATCCTCTAAAAAGGCGTTGACCACCCGGCGAAAAACCGTTTTATTCTCCAGTGCCAGAACTACGGCCGTTTGGTTTTCAAAAGCCAACGGCTCCGGAAAATAGTCCAAAGCGATCCTCATAAAATCAGCAACCTTTCATCCGTGGCCACCACATTGCTGTCGTTGCAGCCTACCATCAGTTCCATTTTGGCGTACTGCTTCTCCGTTACGGTCAAGATCTGCACCACGCCGGCCGGGGGGCTTGCACTTCCGCACCCCGGCGCAAATACCGGCTGCGTTATTTTGGTTCAAAGCGATCTTGGAGTACACCGACTGCTGCATCATCACAAAACCGCTCTTAACCAACTTCTTGCGAAAACGGGCATACTCTCGCCGGTCCTGGACAGTCTTTACCGGCAAATCAAAAAACACAATCACTCGCATAAATCTATAACTCATACGCAGCTACCGGAAAATGAATTTCTGCCACATCCTGGGCAGCCAAAGCGCGGAACACACTGGCTGCATACAGGCGAATGGCATTGAGCACTGTTTGCACCCGGCCGTCCAACTGCACCTCTTGATTTAAGATGGACAAAACGGCCACTTTCTCCGCCTTTTCAAACTGCTTGGGAGCTAACTTATATACGCACGCATCTACCAATGGGCGGAAAGGCTCCATTAAATCGCAGCTTAAATTATAAGTATTGAACATATTGTCATGGAACAAGCCCAGCTGGGTCAAATACCCGGCTGCCACCACCTCGCGGTTAAAACAGGATAAAATCAAGCTATACCCATAATTTAATGCCGCGTTGGTGGGACAGTCGTCACTGCGGCTGAAATGGGAACCAAAAAGGGCATTAAAATACACCTTGGCCGCATGGCCCTCTCGATTGGTCCGGTCCCCAAACTCCAGTTCGTCCAAATACCGGCAGAGCTGATCTGCCCGCGGGGACTGGACCGCGCGGAGCACCAACATTTGGTTCTTGATTTTTTCGCCCACAATGGCGGTCCAAACCAACTGCTTAGCGTCCCGGGTCCAGCTAAGCTGATCCTTGAGCTTTTGGCTGCAATCATGGCAGCCGTAATAGGCCGTCAATTCGCCGCAGGGATTGCGTTTTTCATCACAAAAAATCACCTTGATCTTATGCTGCAGCAGCTGACTCATCAAAGCGGTGGTGATCGCACAGGCGGTATTCTCGATCAAAAGCACCGAAATGTCACCAAGGTGCACCTTGGTGGTGCTCTCTGCATCCCGCACCACCAGGTACTCCATACTGTACTCCAACTTGGCGGACTTGGTCACCACCACAACGCGCCAACTCATGGCAAGCCCTCCTTATGGCAACAGTTCTACCTGCTGCTCAAATAAGCCGGTAATGGATTGGTGAATGAGTTTGATAGAGGTAACGCCTTTGATTTCGGAAAGCTTCATATTAGAAACAAGCGCGCCGGCAGTTTTAGCCAACTTAATGTTAGTCAAATCTCCACGCATTACATTCGCATGCAAGATTTTCAAAACTTCTGCCAATACTACACACTGTTCTTCCGGAGTCAATACACAAAAGGCCTCTCTTTTATCGACAATCTTGGCGCCCATATCGCCGAAGCGCAAACTTAAAATGGAATTGCTCATTTTATCCACTAAAGTATCAAACAGCGCGATATTCTTATCGGGCGTAATCCCATCATACTTGTTTAGCGGCCGATCCTTATTTTGGCTTAAATATTTAGTAATATTACGCACATACTTTTCCTGTTCGTAGCTAAGAACCAACTGCATAGCCGGCTTATATCCCAGTTGATTTCCTGACTTACTGCTCAAATGCATCCGGAAACCGTCAAAAGACAGGCAGGCGTTATACTTGATACACGGAATCAGCACCTTCGCCGGAACGCCTACACAATTGCTTACATACTCGTCCGGATCTGCCAAATAAACCTTTTCCGTTACCGCATCAATAGGTACTAACTGGCGCACCTCTTTGCCCTTTTTGTCCAGATAAGAAATCAGGGCAAAATATTTGGACATAGCCTTGTTATATGCACCGTACTTGGTCATATCGCTCTTGGGTCCATCCTGCTTTAGCGGAATTTGGCCCTTACCCTTCTTCACCGGCATCTGGTCAAACAAACCACCGTGCTGGCAAAACGCATACCGGGTATAGCGAATATTGTTCTTGGCCATCATTTGCTTTACGATCTCCAAGCTCTTGGTTTGTGTTTTCTGGAGTTCGCCGTTCTCTGCTACCCAGGCGCCGGGAATATCCCACTTGAACATGGCGTTCATACTGTAACCCCGCGGGCCGTTCTCCTGCAAGCCGCGGATGAAATTGCGCAGATTATGGGTGCACCGTACATTGTAAACATTGCCCACCACCACATTCAAGTACGCGTCCTTAGCGTGGTGAAAGTCGTTGACCTCACGGCACTTAAGCATATCATAGGTATGGCGAAAATCGGAAGCCAGCGCAGCCTTTACATACACGATCTCTGTCTGCTCTTTGTCATATAGCTGCTCCATAATTTTGGCAACTGCCTTGGTGGATTGACGGGTCTCTACCAGTTGGCGGGAGATAAAGGCACCCAGTTCTTCATCGGTCAAGGGTGTCGTTCGGATCAGGCGTTGGTATTTAACCTTGCTGATCAAGTTCTTAGACAAAAGCAGCTGCCAAAAGCCGTGCATTTTGGCCTGCGTTTCTCGATCCAGAGGGTACACATCCGTTTTCTTTGCATTGTCCACCTTCTTCACCAACACTCGGTTATTCAGACTATCGTCCTTTACCTTAGAGCGCGGAAAAATATGGTCAATATCATAAACATTGCCACTCAGCAAACTGTTCAGGTCAATATGCTCGCCGGTGTACATGCACCGGCCCATTTGGGTATAATATAGATAAAGCTTATCGCTGCGCAATCTGTCCTCCTCGGTGCCCTCCAGCTGCGCATACAGGTCTGCATATTCCTTTTTGCAGCTTTGGTACAGCTCCAACAGTTGGGCTTTTCTGGACTTTTTGCGCTCTTTCTTTTCTTCTCCTCGCGCCACCTCAATAAAGATTTTCTTCGGCGGGCACTTTTGGATCTTTTCGATCTCGCGAGCGATCAGCAACGACTGGTAAATAGGTCGCTTTACTTTTGGTGAAACATACAGATCCTCCACCATTTGGCGCAGGGAAACATCCTTATCGAACTGATTACATGCTGCGACCTGCTCCCCAAATGTGGGCATATAGTCCGCACTATACAGCAGCTGCATTAAGTTCAGGTTGGTATCCCACAACGCGGAAATGATATTGGTCACCTCGCCGGTATTCTTGTCGGTGCACGCCACCTGGGTCAGAAATTCCCGAGACAGGCGGCTCCAGCCGGTGTACTTCAACCGAGCCAGTTTGCCCCGCTCTGTTTCTGTCAGTCGATCGCCAAACAGATCTCGCAGCCGCTTTTTCAGCAACTTTTTATCGTCGCCAAAGATCGTAATTAAGCGTACAACTTCTTCCTTCTCATCATAGGTCAAATCATAAGGTGCCAGATCCTGCCAAGGCTTTAGACTGGCCTTAAAGTTTTCATCAAAGCCGCCCATCACCTCATAGGCAATACCCCGGGACTGCAAATAGTTTTTCAGTCCCTTGCCGGTGACTTTGCCGCGCTTTTCAAACAGGTCCCGGTAAATCTCCTGCTTCAGTTTGACCTCAACACGCTGGCCGTCCAGCGTTAAATTGTTTAGCTCGTTGAGCACCATAAACTTGGTGTACAACAAAGAATACTTGGGGATCACATCGTACTGGGGCAAATAGGTACACTTGCTGGTCAAATTCTCAATAAATGCCTCGGCGCTGCGATCCAAATCCACCACTTGGTCAAAATTCCAGGGATAGATTTTTTCCTCTTTCCGCACGATCCAGGCTTTTTTACTATGCTTATTCAGCGGGCCAACATAGTACGGAATACGGTGCTCGCAAAGGGAAATGATTTTTTCTCGCACAGTCAGGCCAGTCTCATCCTTTTCTGTTAAAAACGGCAAATATCTCTGCGCCCGGTTTAAAATACCTTCCAGTTCTTTTTTCTGCAACTGCATAGGAATCACGCCGTTGTCCTTAGACACCTGTTTGGGCATAAAAGTGCCATTCTCAATGGCGGCGAACATATCCGCATACGCCGGGTCCCCATTGTCGCCCAGCGTCTTTTTCAAATAGGCGCAAAAAGCCTCTTGATTACAGATCTTTTCCAGCACGCCGGTGTGACCATTTTCCTTGATATGACCGGAATAGGCCACATAGTTGTCGTTCTTGCTGCTCAGCTTAAAAATCTTTTTGTACAGTTCCGAACGATAGGTCTTCACATAGATTTTCAGCCGCTGCAAATCCGTCTTGTGCTTTGCTCATAGGTGGCCACTTTGGCCTCGCACAGATACTGATGGCCGGCCAAGATCTCATCCAAAATAGCCCAATCATATAGGGCCTTGATCCGCACCACCAAATCGAACCGTTCTTCCAAAAGAGACTGGTACTCCGGTTCGTTGTCCTCATAGCTGCCGGTAAAGGCGATGCTTGGTTTTTCCGCCTCGACCAAAGTGTCATCGTTAAACAGGTCCTTCAGCTTCACCGTAGCGCCGCAGGCCAGTGCCAGGCAGGCATACAACTGGGGAGCGCTCTTTTTTGTTACACCGAACAGCTCTGCTGCCGCCGCAGTCTTTCTGGACTTAGACAAAGACTTGTCCTTGAGCACGGCGCCAAAGGCTTTTTCGTCCGTGCATTCTACTGCACATTCATATTCTTCTTGCAAATAATCGCGAAACGCACCGTAAATCGAACCAAAATTTTGCGCCTCTCCTAAGGAGTCAAACAAAAAATGACCGCGGTTTTTGATAATATGATGCACCGCCAAAAACACCAGACGCACATCGTATGGGCCATCCTCATGCAAAAGCGCATTACGCAGATGATAAATGGTGGGAAATTGGCGATGATAGTCTGTGTCCGTATAATCCGGATCCGCAAACACAGCAAAGGGTGTATTGGTGGTTTTATCCTCTGCATACAGATCGCTCTCCCGCAACCGCTGGAAGAAAGCCGGATCCTTGGTACTCACCGGACCGTCAAACAGCATCTCTAACAGATCCAGCCGCTCCCGACGCCGCTGGGTACGCCGCCGACTGATGCGAAACAGCCGCCGCTCCTCTGCCGTGTTGCTCTCATCAAACAGGCGCACACCCCACATGGCATTGCCCTTAAACTTAGGAACACGGTAATCCATATCTGTTACAGCCCAGCCTACCGAGTCTGTACCCATATCCAAACCTAAATAGTAATCTCCGCGTTTTCTCCCTTGTTCCATAAACTCGCTCCTTTTCTTTTTTCATCAAAATTTTCAGTTGATCTATTGACAAGTGGAACTTTTCGTGTTAATATCAAGTTGTCTCAGGATCTTATGAGATTTACACTATGCGTTCAAATACCAATTGATTCAACTCGTTGCCGTTGTGGCAACCTCACAGTGTGTGAGCAAGACCTGCATTTTTGCAGGTCTTTTTTATTGCCTTCAACATTTGCATCATAACACAAATAAATAAGAAAGTAAACAAATTTTGCATATTCTTGCCTATTTTGTCAAGTTTAAGTCCATATTTTCGGACAAGTTGCACAAAAACACTTGACAAGCAAAAAAAATCCCGCCCGAACAGGCAACACCTGTATCGGGTGGGATTTTTTATATTTCTGCTTTACTCGTCGTCGGAGGAGAGTTTGAGCACTGCCAGGAAGGCCTCCTGGGGCACCTCCACCTGACCGAACTGGCGCATACGCTTTTTGCCCTCTTTCTGCTTTTCCAGCAGCTTTTTCTTACGGGTCACATCGCCGCCGTAGCACTTGGCCAACACATCCTTGCGCAGGGCCTTTACCGTCTCGCGGGCAATGACCTTGCCACCGATAGCCACCTGCACCGGTATCTCAAACAAATGCCGCGGGATATGCTCCTTGAGCTTCTCCGCAATGCGGCGCCCCCGCTGGTAAGCCTTGTCCCGGTGGATAATAAAGCTCAGCGCGTCGATGGTATCGCCATTGAGCAGCACATCCACCTTCACCAAATCCGAGCGGCGGTATTCCTTGATCTCATAATCGAAAGAAGCGTAGCCACGGGTGCGAGATTTAAGTGCGTCAAAGAAATCATAGATAATTTCATTTAGCGGCAGCTCGTAATGAATATCTACCCGATCCGGGGTGATATAGCTCATATTCTTAAAGATCCCCCGCCGATCCTGGCACATATCCATAATGGTGCCCACAAACTCACTGGGCACATAAATATTGCAGTCCGCAAACGGCTCCTCGCAGTAGTCAATCAGGGACGGATCCGGGTAATTGGTGGGATTGTCGATCTCCACCATGGTGCCGTCGGTCATGTGGATCTTGTAGATCACCGAGGGCACGGTGGTAATCAGATCCAGGTTGTACTCTCGCTCCAGGCGCTCCTCAATAATCTCCAAATGCAGGAGACCCAAAAAGCCGCAGCGAAAGCCAAAGCCCAGAGCGCCGGACGTCTCCGGCTCATAACTTAGGGACGCGTCATTAAGCTGCAGCTTCTCCAGCGCGTCTCGCAGGGCCTCATAATCCGCACCGTCTGCCGGGTACACACCGCAGAACACCATTGGGTTCACCTTGCGGTAACCGGGCAGCGGCTCCGCTGCCGGCGCATTTGCCAAAGTGATGGTATCGCCCACCCGGGCGTCAGAAACGGTTTTGATGGACGCGGTAATATAGCCTACCTCGCCGGAGGAGAGCACGCCGGTATTCTCCATGGAAGTGGCCCGCATACGACCCACCTCCACCACGGTAAACTGGGCACCGGTGGCCATCATACGCATGGTATCGCCGGCCTTGATTTTGCCGTCCATTACGCGCACATACACGATCACGCCACGGTAGCTGTCATAAACCGAGTCAAAGATCAGCGCGCGCAGGGGCGCATTGTCGTTGGCAACCGGCGGGCGGATCTCCGTCACAATCCGCTCCAGCACCTCCTCCACATTCTGCCCGGTCTTGGCAGACACGCGTGGGGCGTCCATACAGGGAATGCCCACCACTTCTTCCACCTCCTGGGCCACCCGCTCCGGGTCCGCTGCCGGCAGGTCGATCTTGTTGATCACCGGCATAATGTCCAGGTCGTGATCCAAAGCCAGGTAGGTGTTGGCAAGGGTCTGCGCCTCTACGCCCTGAGAGGCGTCCACAATCAAGATAGCGCCCTCGCAAGCCGCCAGCGAGCGGCTGACCTCGTAGTTAAAGTCTACATGGCCGGGGGTGTCGATCAGGTTAAATTCGTAGTGCTCGCCGTTTTTGGCGTCATAACCCAGCGTCACTGCATGTGCCTTAATGGTAATGCCCCGCTCCCGCTCCAGGTCCATATCATCGAGAATTTGCTCCTGCATATCCCGCTGCTGCACAGAGCTGGTCAGCTCCAACAGTCGGTCCGCCAAAGTGGACTTGCCGTGGTCAATGTGGGCGATGATGGAAAAATTGCGAATGTTCTCTTTCTTTACAGCCAATGGTCTTCCTCCGAAAGTCAATGAATCAGCGCCCGGGCTCCGAAGATGGCCAGCAGGCACAAGCCTACGCTCAGCAGCGCATACAAGATCGCCGGTGCCGTGCGCCCGCTGCTCAGCAGGTCATAGGTCTCCAACGAGAAGGTAGAAAATGTGGTAAACCCGCCGCAAAGCCCCACCTTCAAAAACAGCAGCAGCGGCTGGGAGTTGATTTTATGCCTTTCACACAATGCGGCCAGCAGCCCAATTCCAAAGGCGCCCAGCATGTTGATGCACAGAGTGATAATGGGAAAAGGCGTTTGACGCACCGGGATCAGTCCAAGCAGATAGCGCAGTATTGCACCCACAAAGCCGCCCAGACCTACAAAAAGTACGTTTATCACGGCCGATCCCCTTTGCTGTTCTTTAGCTGGCGAACCTCGCTGCGAATTTCTTTTTTTCGATGCCGCAGGCGGCTGAACAACCGCACAAGATAATAGAAAGGCAGCAAAACGGGGCATTTTTCCAGCACCGGGTAGGTGTTTTTCATAATGGATACTTTGGGAAACAGGCGAGAGAGAATATAGCGTCCTTTGCCGCCGTGCTCGTCCACTTTCTCCGCCATGGTCTTGCCCTTGCCGTAAACGGTACCGGAAAACATATCGTTCAACAGTTGCCGGCCGTCGTCAGTCAGTTCGCCGCCGGCAAACACAGCCTCCGCCAAACCGATCACCGTTTGGTGAAAGGGGGAGATGCTCATCTTCGCCACCATAGACTCCACATATTTCATGTTCATCTGCGGCTGCTTGGCGCGCAGCAAATACATATCGCAAAGGAATCGAACGCCGCAGCCCTCCATAATATAGTGCTTGTACATATGACCCAGAGTGAACAGATAATTATCCTCCGGGGACATACGATAGCAGCAGGGATGATCCGGGTCCGGCACCGCATGTTGCCACACCAGCGCCGCCGGAAAGGCAGTTTGCAAATCGGCGTGGTTAAACAACTCCCGATGGAACTCGATCAGGCAGTTGGGTTCTTTGTAGTAATCATCTGACTTGTCCGTAGCCACCGTTAAGGTGAACTGATGCTCACGCATGATCTTGGCCAGATCGCCGCGCCGATCGGGGTCGAACAGAATATCATTATCGCTCATTTGGCGCATCATGGTCTGGGGATAAAGCGCCCGCAGAACCAAGCCCTTTAAGAACATATAACGAATGTTCTGCGCCTCCAAATCCGCACAAACGGCTTGTCGCTGGCTGTTCACATACAGGGTACGCTGCAGCTCCGTTAAGCGATAGTCGTTCCAACGCTGCAGCTGCTCCGGCGGCAGCACCGCCGCCTTTTCCAGCACCGGCAGCACGGTGTTGTATACCTGCTGGCGATTGGCCAACTGCAACAGCGCCTCCCAGTTCAAATCCGTAGGCAGCGCCGGTTTTTCCTCTTTTAAAGCACAATAGAGCAGGTGCAGCAGACTGTCCTGCAAAAGGTCTCCGGTGATCGTCTGCATACTCAGTCCAGCACCCCGGCAGCCCGCAAGGTATCCAGCATTTCACGCACATCCGCCCGAGCTGTGTCTGCATCTACATCGTATTTCTCCGTGAGCGCCGCCACCAGGCTGTCCTCCGTCTGCTCCGTCTGGAGCAACTCAAACAGGAACGCCGCCGTGGGATTGTTGTGGATCACGCCGTTAAAATGCTTCATGGCCTTGCCGGTAGCAATGGCAAAATCCTCGCCATCCACATGCCCCAGCACCATACCGTCTTTCAGTTTCATTTGTTTTGTCCTTTCATATCGCAGGTTGGATCAACTTCTGTCTTATATAGGATCCGGTCCGTGCCGGATTGTGCAAGCAAGCCAATTTGAGCCATCCGGAAATTCCGGAGAGTTTGTTATTTATCCCTTGGCAAAACAGAACTTTGTTATGCATAAGCACTATATGTTATCGTGAAAATAATATAGCACCCGGCCTTGTGTATCATAAAAGTAAATGTTATACATGGTCGTGGCTGTTTGTCCATCCTCCCATGTATGTTCTTCAACATCAAAATAAATGTAATCTTCCGTGTCAACGATCCTTCGATCAAAATCATAATTTAACGCCACTTCGCTTGAAGGATCACTTTCTTTGATCGTTTTCAACCAATCCTCATAGTCATCTAAGAGCCGATTCATTTTCGATATATCTTTTGGTTGTACTTGCTTCAAATATGGATTATCTTTAATCGCAGCACATTTATAATCATATTTTGCATAATCCGTATAGTCTTGAAATCCTTCTGAGGTAAAAGCCTGGCAGCTTTCATATTTTCCCAAAGAAGCGATCACTTTATCCTCTGCCGCTTTGCAAACAATAACCGTTGCCAACACAAACAAAAAGCACACCAGCAACGCCAGTCTCTTTACCCAACGATGTTTGACAAAAGACATACAATACGCCCTCTCCAATTACTATGTTTGTTCATTTTCTTTCTTTGACAGCAAAACTACCGTCTCCACATGTGTCGTTACTACTATGTGAACACAATTCGGCAGCCTCGTCACTTGCATAGGAACACAATTCTGCGTCACTATGTAAAGCCGCAGCATTTCTACGCTTTGGCTTAAAATCTTTTCCATTAAAATTAGAGTGGATACCTGTTTTATACACGAAAGTTATCTTCAAAGGTTCCTCCACTCCTTCTTTATTATAACCTCCAATGATTATTTTTTCAACTACACTTTCAAAAACCACTCTGTCAAAGTCCTCAAGTATCTCACCAGAACTCAAGTTTTTTCTAAATTCTCGCAATCGTGTTCTTGTATTTTCTCGATTTTTACTTAACTCCAGCAACTGCTCCTGCTCCTCTTGGAGCTTCTTCAACTGTTCTGATAGCTCTCGGTTTTTACTTTCGTAAATATCCCTATCAATAGTAGTATCGAGCCGTAAATCAAGGAGCTTTTCTTTTCGCTTACGCAAATCATTCATTTCTTTTTCAATCTTTGGTAAACGCTTCAAAGAAGTATCTTCGTTAAGAACGCCCTCGACTTTCTGCAAAAATTCCTCCACAACTTGCTGTTGGTCAGAGCATAAAAGCTGATAACTTTTTACAAAGGCTTTTTCGATTACTTCTTCGGGAATGCCTTTGCAATGAGGACAATATTTTTTACCCTGTTTGGTGGCGGTAACACATTGCCAAATTGTCTTTGTATATGCGGAGCTGCTATGCCAGTTTCTTCGTGTCAATGTACCGCCGCAAAAACCACATTTAATCATACAGCTAAAAGCATACTTCCTACTAAATTTATTTCGCTTCTGTCCATCTTGATGTACTCCACGATTAACATTTCTTTTTGCTAATATCTTTTGTGCTTCCTCAAATACCTCCTCACTCACAATAGGCTCGTGATGATTTTGGATATAAAACTTATCCTCCTCGCCAAAGTTTTCTAATCGTCTTTTTGAAATTGGGTCAACCGTAAAAGTCTTACCTAAAAGCAAATCGCCTTTGTATTTTTCATTTTTTATGATACCGATTACCGTGGACTGTACCCATCTTGAACTGCCGTACTTTGTTTTATATCCCAGATTTTCAAGCTCATTTGCAATAACCGTACAACCTGCACCTTCAATATACCTATTAAAAATATAGCGTACAATTTCAGCTTCTTTTTCATTCACGGATATACTTTTTGTTTCCTTATGATAATCATATCCCAAGCAACCTTGAAAGCCAACGAGTTCTCCTCGTTTCATCTTCATTTTTAATCCCTTTTTGACATTAGATGAGATGTTCTCAACCTCCTGCTGTGCAACTGAACTGAGTACCACCAACAGTAATTCTCCGTCCATTGTCAGCGTATTGATATTCTCATCTTCAAAGAAAACAGCGATACCCTTTTCCTTTAGCATACGAACATACTTTAATGTGTCTAATGTATTTCTGGCAAATCGTGAAATAGACTTTGTAATGACCATATCAATATCGCCATTCATACAATCGTTAATCATTCTCTGAAAATCCTCACGCTTTGTTACCTGCGTTCCTGTTATGGCTTCATCGGCATAAATGTCAACCAAAGACCAGTCGTGCTTTTTCTTAATCAAATCCGTATAATACATAACCTGTGATTTATAGCTATTGAGCTGGTCTTCGCTGTCTGTACTGACACGACAATAAGCAGCGACTCTCAATATTTCAACCTTTCTGCCACGGAAACGATTTTCACTCTTATTTGCTTTAATTACTTGCACATCACTCATATTTTTTACCTCCAAAATTTATTGACGAGTGTTAAGCTGCAAGGTTAGAAATGACCTTGTAATCTTTCATCAGCCGTTTTTTTATGGCTTCGTACTCATCTACGGATATTAAACCGTTTTTTCTCAACTTCTGCAAACATGCAAATTGGATACTGTAATGTGCAAAATTCTGTTCCTTGCTTTGTTCCATTGCAACACCTCGTTTCCTATCTTATAAAGCAACACTAATAGCCAGAGCTTTATCAACAGCAACAAGAAAATGCCCGTCAAGAGTTCCTAAATACTCTCGCAGGCGTTGTTTATCAATCGTGCGGATTTGTTCAAGCAGAATAACAGAGTCTTTATCAAGCCCTGCAAAATCATTGACAATCGTGTGTGTCGGCAGTTTCGCTTTCGTCTGCACTCGGCTTGTAATTGCCGCCACAATGACCGTCGGGCTGTGTTTGTTTCCTATATCATTGGAAATGATAAGTACAGGTCGTATGCCGCCTTGCTCCGAGCCGATGACGAGATTTAAGTTTGCGTAGTAGATGTCGCCACGCTTAATAATTTTTTCCATAGTGTTTGACCTCCCATTTGGATTTAGGCAGGAGCGTCCTACCTATGTAACAGCCAAACACAAGGAAGCATTTAAGGTCGGGAGCATATAAACAAAGCTCTGTTCTTATGACCGCCCTGTGTCTGGCATTATGATAGGAGCATTTCAATTTGTCCTCGACACCCCGAAATGCTATGGGAAGTCGCCAAACGGTCAGCAGCGAACTGACACCACGGGAGTTTCACCCCAACTGTCGGTCTGACAGAGCCGCCCTCATTGCCTGCGACGGTTTGATCACGTTCGGGCTGTGACGGGACGGGAGTACCATTGTTCTCTTTGTGGGTCATGGCGAAATCGGGAGCTGCCCGATATTTTGAGTCGGCATTTATCGCTCTCTGCCTTTCGGCAGGTCATGGCGTACCGCTGCACACGCTTATGCTCATCACAATCACAAAGAGGAAGTATTTGGCGAATGACTATTCGGTTGTCAAGGAACTGCCCAATCTTCGCCACACAAAGGAAAACTGGGTAAGAGTTTTTGTCCTCTCACCCAGTAGCCCGTGGGAAACCTCAAATTTCCCCTCTATTCAAAAAACTTTTTTATTTTTTCTTTGAGCCTGTCCATTCGCCTGTAAACAGCTTTTTCCGTGATACCGAGCTTCGATGCAATTTCTTGGGTAGAATAGCCCTGCATTTTGAGCAATAACGCCTGTAAAGTCTGCTTGTCCACTTTAATCAAAACGGCATAGAGCTTTTCGTTTTCAATGTCGGCAAGTAAATCCTCAACCGTTTTTGCTTCTATCGGTTGGTCTTGTTCTGCAATCTCCTCAAGGTATGTACCTGCGTCTTGCAAACGCTGATAATACCTCCTGTCGGAATTGAAAACCGCCCAATCATGGATATGGAGCTGTTCAATAGCATCCTCACTGACACCTAAACTCCGCAGTTTCTTTTCTTCGGCTTCTTTCCAGAGCCGCCATTTCCGTTCTTCTTTGGCTTTGTTGTAAGCCATAATCTGTTACCTCCAATCTGAATTTTTTTGTAAATCCAGATTGAAAGGCGGAGAACGGCATCCCACGGCAGAAATAGCCCTGCGGCGTATTTCTGCAAAAAACGACAAAAGAAAAACCGCAAAGGCTGTCAAGCCAATGCGGATATAGGCGTTATTATTTCTATTATGTAGATATTTAGCATCTACTTTGAGGGTATAAGAGTGCCACGCAGAAGCAAGGATTTTTTTAACAGATTATCCTCGCTAATCCGTGCTACTATATAGGTAACTGCTGCTTCTGATAAGCAGCGTTGCTGTGGTACTTGACCAACACATATAAAATCCCTCCAAACTCAAACGGGTCTGGAGGGAAAACTGTCTATCGGGCATGAAGAAACAGCCCACCAAAAGCACCGTTTTTTTTATTCGGTGGGCTTGTACAATAAATTTTTACTTGTATCAATGCGAAGCAATACAGCTCATAACAAGAGGTTAAATCTCTTGTTATGAGATATATCACATCGTTTAACAAGAAGCCATATTTCTGTACAATATAAGAGCAGATGAATTGTGTACAGGTGGTGAGCTTATGGACGAGAAAATCAACAATTTCAACTTTGACTTTATGCCGATAGGACAGGCTATTAAAAAAGCCCGTGAAGCTAAAGGAATGACCAGAGAACAGCTTTCGGGAATAATCGGATATGCTCCCAGACATATCCAAGCAATCGAAAATGAGGGGCAATATCCAAGCATAGAGCTATTCATTCAGCTAATCACGATGTTTGATATATCTGCCGACCAATACCTTTTTCCAGAAAAACAAATAGACAAAAGTACAATTCGCAGACAAATAGATGCCCTATTGGATAGCCTTGATGATAGAGAACTATCCATTATTGAAGCTACCGTGAAAAGTCTACACAAAGTAAAGATAGAAACAGAGGAATAACCCCCTCTGTTTTTTTATTCCAATTACTCACTGGCGTTATTTATTCGCAGAGGTGGTAATCGTGGATAATTTGGCGGTAATTCAAAATCACTTCTATATGTAATGTGATTGCTTAAATACTTATATTCATCATCTGATAGTGGTCGTATAATAACTTCGTGAGTAAACAGTCTGTCGGTTTTGTAATCGTTACACCGAGCATTAACTGTTAGCGTAAATGTACCATCTTTATTATCTTGGTATCTAATTACCTCTGGCTCAACAGAAGGGTAATATGTTACATTTTCGCAACAAATTTCCTGCCACGGATAAGTATTGTGTTCGGCATCATACAAGCTCCGCACCCTAAATTCTTCAAGAGATATATCAAAGTAGGGAAAAACCGTTTTTTCATATAATTCTGCGGGTATATTTGAATGATAGTAAGGCTCATATATACTTTCATAGTCTTGTGCATTAAAGTAAGCGTTGTACTTCACTTTATAGAAAAACTCGAGGAGGTCATTAAAAGCAAGGTCTCCATAATCATCTGAAGTCCAATCGCAGACGAACATATTATTGCTTAAATATCCAATCGGGGAAATATACTTGTCAGTTAGGTCATATAGCGTTTTATCAACTGGCTTCAATCGTATTAATGCATAGTCATCAAAAGGAACTCCTGTGAAATAACTTTTATAATAGAAATCGCCTTTATCTGATAATTCCCAATCTGTTATTGTCTGATATTCGTTTGAAGATACCATTGGTTCGTTATTTTTGTCCCAGTCAACAGATATGAAAACACGATTTTTTTCACCGTTGGAATATAACATAAGCGAATAGTATAATCCTCCTGTCTCTGTTACGGTTATAAATTCCTGTTCAGCCTTTTTGTTTTCACAAACTGATTTCCAAAAGGAATAAAACCCCTCGTTATTTTCAAGATATGCAGGATATTTATTGTCCGTATTTATTACAGAGTATCCTTGCTCGATTAAAAGACTTTCGATTTCGTCTATATCTTTTTGAGGTATAGTCGTTTCATTAGGGAAAGTATCAGAGGTCGTTTTTTCTGCTTTTACATAAATGCTTTTATAAAAATTTGCTATTTCAAGACTTCGATTTTTTGCTTTGGTAATTATCTGCGTTTCTAATTTTGTTTCGGATACGGTTTTGTCTGGCTGTGATGTATTTGTTTGTTCAGAATTATTGCAGCCTGTTAAAATCATAAGCATACTGAAACAGATAACTCCAAAAAAGAAAATAGTCCTTATATCTTTCATCGAACTTATATTACACTTGTAAGATTTTACGGTAAAAAATTTTTTATTCAATTTCATAAATTCTCACACCTCTCGCTTCAAAGTCACTTATAGTTTCTTGCGTTACTGGAATGATACATAGATGAACACACTCTCCGATAGCAAAATACGGGTATAACCCTATGCCGTTTTTGTAATACAATGCACACGGAGTGGAATTGCTATTATACCCTTTTTCATTTGGGAAAACATTATCATAAGCCAATTTATTCAGCGACATATACAATTCGGTAATCTTATCACTTGAACAATCGGGAAATAGCACTCTTAATGTATAAAAACACATTTCCTCATACAATGTGTACATTTGTTTGGTGTAACTATGGTCATCAAAATTTAGCGTGATTTCCTGTATGTAATCATTATTTGTCGGTACATAAACAGATATGGTCGGAAGCGACCATATTTTTTCATCTTCGGTAAAATTATAATATTTAGTTTCGTAGTTTGAATGAATAGCTGTATCATAAATTTGAGAACGCCATTCGGTAGAGGGGAGTAAATAGCGGATATTCTTATCGTTCCAATAATAACCGTTATAGCTATCAATAAAGTCATCTATGGAAACAGAAAAAACCAGTTCGCCACTCCTGTTTTCTATGACTTCAAAATCAAGCTCCTTAATATCTGCCTTTTGCTTCAATATGTTTTCTTGCTGGCTTTCAGTCGTACCCGTAGTATCATCATAATTATACTCCTCATAGTCACCTTTAGAGCCGCTATCAATAACATTTCCATTTAAGTCATAAAAAGTCCAGCGGATAGGGTCTGGCTTTGGTTTTTGAGCAAGTGGGTCATTACCGCCGCTTCCATAATACTCATATCCTAAATTTTGACCATAGAAAAATATATTTTTATATTCATAGTAATTTACATACTCATAGCTATTAACACTTGCAACCATCTTTACTCCATTTTTTGTTACGATATGTTCTGGACGGTGCGAAAACCCCATAACAAACAAACAGATTAAGGTAATAACCACAAACAGAAAAACTGATGTAATTTTTAGAATAAGCGAAAATATGCGATGGTCAGACATTTTTATTTTTTTGCGTGTATTCAACCATAACAGCAATACTCCAAAACAGATTATTCCTAAGCATATCAATATATTGCGTGGAAGTATTCTAAATGTATTGTCTGTTACTTTTTCAATTGCAGTTACTAAAATACCGCAAAATACAATCATTATAAAAGGAAGCACTCCCCAGAATTTATTAACTATTTTGTTCATTTTGTATTCTCCTTGCTATTCAATACATCGCCGATGTTTTCAATAACTTTTTTTGCAAAGTTAATTTTTCGTTCGCTTACAACCTTGTCATCTGCTGATAAAATCACATCCGCAATGATATATTGATTTTCTTTTGATGCTTCTTCTGTCCCCATAATAGTAAGCCACTTTATACTAATATCTGATTTTGATAGTTTTGCATTGCATTGATATTCGTACTCAAGTCCGTCAAAGAAGTGGGAGTTTGATGTAGCTGTAACAACACAGTTATTATCACTATTCTGATAAACATTCACGGTATAATACACTACGTCTTCTTCTCGTTCAACATATTCTTCGTTAGGTGATATTGTTTCTGTATAAACAAGGTCATAATCGCCTAAATCTCTACCGTTGTAACCACTTTCTCGGTTAGCGGTACAGCATGCCACTAAAAGGCATAGTATCAATATTGATAAGCTTCCCAATAAATACTTTTTCATTTTTATCGTCCTTCAAATCTTACTTTTGTAATAGTTTGAATTAAACAATAGAGCTGTTAAAGCTGATTTTTAGCAATTAACAGCTCATCTTGCTTTTATTCACTTAATTTTATACCCATTGTTTCAAAAATAGAGAAAGTTGTCAGAACAGCCGCATTGCCGTTTGCATTAGCGTCATCCTGCAAATTTACTGCAAAGAAATAAACATTGTCCTTAGTTTCCACAAAACCGATAAACCAACCACTAACATCGTTATTTCCTATTTTACCAGTACCAGTTTTCCCATAGAGCCTATAACCATTCCTTTCGGCAATAAAAATAGCATCTTTTATTGCTGAAACATTATCCTTGTTCGCTCCGAGTTTATTATTGTAAAGTTTCTTTAACAAGTCAACCTGTTCAAGCGGGGAAATTTTCAACTTACTTCCGTTCCAATAATACATAGTATCATTTCCAATAAATCCGTTCCCGTACCCTATTCGTTTATAAAAACTTTCAAGTTCATCAGCACCAACTGAATTATCTAAATATTGAAAATACCAATTAACAGAATTTTTCATTGCCGAATTAAGGTTTTGATTTCCATTCCAAGATGGAATATCACGAGAGAGATAATCCCATTGTACCGTGTTTTCAGAAGCACTAATAATTCCCTGTTCTAAAGCATTTAAGGCACTATATATTTTGCAAGTTGAGCAAGGAGCAATTCGTTTTGTAATAGCATCTCTATTATACACATTATAAACATTGGCATTCGTATCATATATAACTGCACAGCCATCAGCACCACCATACAGACTACTGTAATCAAACTCTATAACAGTCATAGTTTGTTTTGGATTGTAATACAGACCAAAATCGGAAGCAACTGCCGCAAACGCTGGTACTTGCAACATAGTTGCAAAAGACAACAACATAATAATACTTTTACCAACAATTTTTTTCAATTTACTTTCAGCCTTATAGTCTGCTATTCTCTCAATGCGATATTTTATTTGCTTTTTGTTACTAAATAGCCCATTTGCAGTATATACCAATGTGTTATTCTTTTTGCTTGCAAATCGTAAGAGTGTATCTCCATAAGCTAATCGCTCATCATCGGTATCGTAACCATTTAATACTGTCCAATCGCAGTAAGCTTCACGGTCTTGTCGCATTTTAGAAAAGCTCCACCAAATAAGCGGATTAAACCAAAACATCATCTGTTCTATGCAGAGCCAAAGATTTACTAATATGTCGTTGTGTCTAATATGCGTTAATTCGTGCAAAATAATGTGCTCTATTTCTCTTTGGGAAGATGTATGTATCTCTTTGCTTGGTAAAATAATATATGATTGCCGATACCCAAAACTCAACGGTGATGTAACCATATCTGATTGCAATACGCATATTTTTCGCTTTATAGCTGTCTTTTCACAACAATTTTTAACCACACTCATTATATTATCTGGTAAAGGCTCTGTAAATTTTTTTATTTTTCTAAGCCTTTTATTGCCAGAAATGTAAAAAGCAATTACTACCACAACACCTATAATCCAGAATATTTTACACCCAATATTTAATACCGTTTTATCAGAGCTATCTGTCAAATCTGTAAAATCATATCTCCAATCATTTGGCATATCGGGAGGCATAAGTGTATCGTCCTCTATATGGTTCGCAGGAGCTGTGATTTCCTGCGTTATATTTCCCAATTCAATAGATTTGAAAAAGGTTGTTGGCAAAAAAGCAACCATAAATGAAAGTAAAAGCACAAACCATATATGATAATGAAATTTTAGCGAAACTTTATTCTTTAATACTCTTTTCAGTAACAAAATAGCACCGATGAGGAACACACTAAAAACATTGCTAATTATAAAGCGTGTAAGGAACATAAACACCACCTCTTATTTTTGGCGTTTCTTATCTAAAATCGCCTGTAAGTCCTCAATTTCCTTAGAAGTCAATTCGTTTTTATTCAAATAACTAACAACCATTTGGTTTAACGCTCCATCAAAAAAGCGGTTTATAAAAGTGTCCCTTTCTCTCTCAAGATATGCATCTTTTTTTATTAGCGGAGAATAGACAAACACACGACTCTCTTTTTCGTGTGTTATAACGCCTTTTTTTTCAAGGCGAAAAAGCATTGTCTGTATTGTTTTAGGATTCCAACTTTTATTTTTAGAAAGTTGTTCAACTATATCATTAGTGTTAATGGGTGCATATTTCCATATTATATTCATCACTTCAAATTCCGCATCGGAAATTTGTGGTAAATTCTTCATATTCGCCCTCCGTAATCTTACAGTTGTAATACTTATTATACGCAGAAAACACCCTGTTGTCAAGTCCACACGCGTATTTGTCCATTCATTCAGTATTTTGCAACGGTAAACGGTCTATGTAAGGCAAAAGAGCCAGAGGAATAAAATCCTCTGGTTTTTCTTTTGCCCTTTTTTAATAGGCAGGGATACCGTAGCCGTAAATTACGCTGCTTCCGATAGCATAGCTGTTCTGGCGGCAGGTATCGCCAGAGTTGCCCTCGACGGTATAAACTGTTCCGTTCTCGACACGCTCTACAATTCCGACGTGGTCTGTTTCTCCGTCGCCCTCCCAATCAAAGAAGATGATATGACCTGCCGACGGCTCAAAGCTGCCGTCCTGCCATTGACCTCTGTCCTTAAACCATTGTGAGCCTAACACGCAGCCTGCAAATTTCGGAATAACGCCTGTATCAATATAGCCGCACTCGTTGGCACACCAAGATACAAAGCAAGCACACCATTCCACACGCCCCTCGAAGCCGTACCAGCTCCAATAAGGCTGACCGCCTTCGTTGCCGAGCTGCGTTAGGGCAACCTCCACAATGGCTTGATTTCCTCCGCCTGTGAATGCCCGTCCGTATGGGTAGTACCGCAGAACGTGGGAAACATACTGCGTATCGCCGTAACTATCCCAACCTAACCTTTCCGCCTGTGTCGTGGAAAACTCCACCGCATTGGCATAGGAATAACCGCCATAGTTCGTTTTCGCCCACGAGATATAGCCGTTTCCGAAATTGTAGCCCTGTAAAGCAAGTTTGATATGCTCCATATCAATCGGGTTTTCCACCTCGGCTGCACTTAGGCAGGCGGCTAAATTCTGAATACCGACATTGATGGAATACTCTGGGTCGGTAATGCCATTTGGTGTATTCGGATACCTTGTGTTGTAACCACACTCTGAAGCCTGCATCGGGTCATTCCCACGCCCTCCAGATTCCTGCATCATCACCGCCTTAATCAGCTCCGTGTATTCGGGAATGCCGTGCTGCCTTGCATACTGCTGTATCAATGGCTCATAGGCTTCCACCTCCGCACTGACTGGCGTGTAAGAATTACTGTTACCGCCACCGCCGAATAAAGATACTGCACAGCCGAACAGCACGATAATAAGAATAATAACAACGGCAACCCAGCCGCCTGCAATAATGGCAGAAATCAAAGCCTTTGTACCTGCGATTATCGCCTTGACAGCGGCAATGGTCGCTCTGACCGCCGCTTTTGTCGCTTCGGCTGTTGCCTTTGCGGTGGCTTTCGCCGCCTGTGCCGCCCTCTGGGTCGCTTTCACAGAAGCCTTTGCCGCCGCCTGTGCGGTCTTTACCGAGGTTTCGGTGGTCTTAATCGCCGCTTTAGAAGTCGCCTGTGCCGTTTTCACGCTTTTCTCGGCAGATTTGACCGTACCTTTGGCGGCTGTTTTGACCGTCTTGCCTGTGCTTCGGACAGACTGTTTAATCGTCTTTTCTGTCTGTCTTTTTGTCTTTATGGTCTGGACAGGCATATCGGGAACGGCAGAACGGCTTTCAGCTCCTCTACGGACGGCAGAGCCTACCTGTTCCGAAGCTGCCTGTGCCTGTTTCTGCTCGGCAGCTTTTACCGCCCGTTTCGTCTTAAAATCCGCAATCTTATCCTTTGCCTTGACGATATTTTCCTTTGTGGTCTGCACACCTTTCTGACCTTGCTTATTAAATTGGTGTACGCCTTCCTCCGTCACACGCTCGGCGGTATAGGACACCTTATCCGAAGCGTACTCGGTAGCAGAGCTTTCATCGACATAATAGCCCTGTTCCGCCTTGTCCTTTGTCTTGGCATAAGCGGCTTTCATACGCTCCGAAGCAATAGCGGCTTTGTCAATGGTCTTAATTGTACCCTTGACCGCATCTCTGGTCTTTATATCAGCCATACAAAACCTCCTTTCCCAGAAGTTTTGCGGTCACATCAGGATACCTTTTTCGCCACAACCACAAGTCTGCCGTTTTGTGCTGAGTATTCGCAGGTAGAGAGCGTAATCAGCCTGTCGCCGTATTCAGCACTTACGCCTGTATCGTACAGGGCAAGTTCCTTGCATTTGGCGATATATTCGTCAAATGCTTCTGCATTTTCCGCATTGACAAAATCATAGTAGCGGAAGCCCTCGGAACTGTACGCAACGGTCTTGAATACAGCCACGATTTCATATTCCGCCTGCTCGGTCAGCGTATCAAACAGAATGGTTTTGTGTTCCTCATAGAAGCTCTTGGATTTGTAATCATTCAAAGCTCCGAACATTTTGCCGCCCTTGATATGATGACCGTAAATAACAAGGTTGTCGCTCTCTGCGATATTGCAGTTTTCTTGAATATACGGTGTGCCTAAATCGCTGTATGCCTTTTCAAAGTTGTGCTTCAGATAGAAATTCGGATTATTCGGTGTCTGCATTACAGGATAGTTGAGCTTCGTGCCGGCAATGGAAATCCAACCTACCATATCGGGATTTTGCAAGAAAAGGTCCCCGTACTCTGGCAGGATAGTTTCTTTCTCGTTAAGCGGAACTTGCGGAGCTTCTTCGCCTGTTTGAGCCTGCTCCACAACCTCGGCAATCTGCTCAAAGGCTTCTGTCTGCTCCGCTTCGTGTGCATAATGGTCATAAATGTGATAACCGCAAAAAGCCGTCGCACCTAACAGGCACACGGCGGCGATAATACAAATCTGCATTACATATTTTTTCATAGCTTCGTCCTTTCTTATCGTGAATGTTCAGTCTGCTGTTTCGGTGCAGGTAAATCCCTGCAATATTCGGGATACCTTACCTTAATACCCTCAAGAAAGTACGGAGCATATTCACAACAGAATAATTCATCTGGCGTAAAATACCGTCCGTTTTCCTTTTCCGTGTAACCGTTCCAGAGATTAAAGGCAAGGTGGCAGACCTTGACTGTGCCACTGGTCTGCCAACCGCCGTGCATACCCTCTGGCTCAATGCAATCCGTCTTAAAATCAAACATCTGGTTGATATTTGCCCTTGTTTCGGCGGCAATGCCCATTACATAGAAAAAGGCTCTGTGATAACAGTCGTTTACTTTGCTCTTGTTCATCATTTCCAGAAAGAAATCCCGATGAGCTGCAGAGCGAAATCGGATATTAGACATTGAAAATTCTCCTTTCGATTTTTGGTAAAAAAAGAACGCCCACCTTGTAAAAAAGTGAGCGTTACGCTGAATTGGTTTCGATATTACATTTTTCCGTTTTGTCCGTCTGCTTCTGCCTTTCCTAACAGATACAAAAATGCTATGGCAGGTATTCGCAAAATCGGTACTGCTGTTTCGTGCTTTGCAATGCCAAAATCGTCTAATTGCTTTGTTACAAGAAAAGCGTTTGTTACCTTTGATTTTTCGTCCTTGCAAAGTTCAACAATAGCGTCGGTTGCAGGAATATGGGAATTGTTGCGGTATTTGACCTCGCAGAGAATTTTCTCACGGGGTAGCTCTACCACCACATCAACCTCTTTCTGGTTGTCCTTTGCCTTTCTGAAATAGCCGAGCTGTGCCGTACTGCCTTGATAGAAAGATACGATATGCTTATACACGGTGGTTTCCACCATTGCTCCGAGTTCCTTTTCATCGGATAACACATCATCTATCATCAACACGGCGTTGCGGATAGCTGCGTCGGCAATAAAGATTTTCGGCTTGCCCTTTAATGCTCCCTTACTTCCCACATCCATTGGCTTTGCCAGATAAATAAGGTTAGACATTTCAAGAGCTTCAATATAGCCGTCAATCGTGCTGACCGAAGTGTTTTCCAATTCCTTTGCCGCCGTGGTTACGCTGAAAATCTCCGTTGAGTTCATACAGAGATATAAGAACAGCTTTTCCATTAAAAGCGGACTGCGGATATTGAACAGTGTAAGCACATCTCGCTTGATTACCTTATCAACTACATCTTCACGAAGCATTCGTTGAGCGTAAATATCATCATCGGACAATACAAGCTCTGGGAAACCGCCAATCATCAGATAGCGGTTGAAATGCCCCTCTAACGGAGCAAATCTGTCCATTAGGTCGCCAAGCTCCGCATTGCTCATTTTCACGAGCTTTGTGAGTTTTAAGCTATCTGGCAAAATCGGTTCTTCAAGCTGAAGCAGACGGCAATACTCATAAAATGACATTGTCGGTATCTTCAAGACGCTCCATCTGCCCGTTCCGCTGTCCGTTGCACCTTTTTCCAGTATCGGGCTTGCAGAGCCTGTTGCTGTCAGACGAATATCCTTTCTGCTGTCATAGATGACTTTCATCCACAATTCCCAATTATCCGTATATTGGATTTCATCAAGGAAGATATACTTTGTTCCCTCGATAGGGTAAAGTGACTCGTAAATGGAAAGCACCGTTTCTACATTGACGAGCTTTACAATCGGATTGTCAAAAGACACATACAGAATGTTCTTCGGACTTACGCCCTCGTCAATCAGATTATCTATCATCTGGTACATAATCGTTGTCTTACCCACACGCCTTGCTCCAGACAATACCGCAAAACGGCGGAGCGTTTTATGCTTTATCATCTTGAGTGCTTCATAATAGGCAAGTCGCTTCTGCGGTTTGCTTTCCTCTTTGATTGCAGACGGATTACGCCACCACGGATTGTATTGCCGTAATACCTTAATGACCTGTTCATCGCTTACAATAGCCATAAAAGCACCTCCATACTTTCATTATTTCCTCGGAGTTATATTATTATACTTGCACAACTCTCTGGGAGTTATGCAAGTATATTATAACAACAGTCAATCAAAAAATCAAGAGGGCTGACAACCAGACATAAAAAATTTACTTTTGGTGGCTTCTCTTGGCGTTCCTAAACCTCCCCAAACTTGGTTGTCATCAGCCTGTAAAGCTCGGTGTTGCGTGGGAACTTATTGACAAACGGCACAAGAGAGCTGCCGACTTTGAGCAAGCCCTGACCTGCACCGACATTCGTGATATAACTCATCTGAAGGTCGGAGATGTTAAGGAGCTTGGCAAGCTCAATCCTGTCGGTGGACGCCTGATTGAGCATAATGATAAACTCGGAGTTTGCAAGCATTGTCCTCGCCGTATGGCTCTGCAACAGGTCGTCCACATTCTGGGTAATACCCGTACAGTACGCCCCGTATTTACGCACACGCTTCCAGAGGGTAAAGAGGAAGTTTGCCGAGTATTCGTGTTGGAACAGCAGATAAATCTCATCAATGAAAATAAAGGTGTTCCTGCCTTTCGCCCTGTTCTGCGTAATACGGTTTAAGATGCTGTCAAGGACAACGAGCATACCGATAGGCTGTAACTGCTTGCCCAAGTCCAGAATGTCATAGCAGATAAGGCGGCTGTGAGTGTCAACATTGGTATGCTTCGCAAAGGTGTTAAGCGACCCGTCCGTAAACAGCTCAATCGCAAGGGCGATTTCCTGTGCTTCTGGCTCGTTCTGCTTTAACAGTTCCTCACGAAAGTCCTGCAAGGTCGGCGGCACTCCCATATAGTTGCCCTGCTGATAGTGGCGGTACACACTCGCCGTACAACGGTCAATGATGGATTTCTGTTTTGCTCCCAGAGTGCTACCGCCGATGAGCTGCTCGCAGAGGGATAAAATAAACTCCGATTTGAGGATAACGGGGTTTGCACCGTCGCCGTAATCGGAGTTCATATCCATAGCGTTGATATGGTTTTCACTTGTGGCAGAGATGTGAATGACCTCGCCCTGCATCGCTTTCACAAGGGGCGAATATTCTCGCTCTGGGTCTATAATAATCACATCAGCGTTAGGGTCTGTGAGAATGATATTCGTCATTTCCTCTTTCGCCGTAAAGGACTTGCCTGCACCAGACACGCCGAGGATAAAGGAATTGCCGTTCAACAGGTGGCGGCGGTTGGCGATAATCATATTTTTGCTGATTACATTCTGTCCGTAATACACGCCGTTTTCGTGATAGATTTCCTGCACACGGAAGGGGATAAACACCGCAAGGCTCTCTGTGGTCAGGGTACGCATAGCGTCAATCTTGCGCACACCAAAGGGGAGCGCAGTGTTCAGCCCGTCCATCTGCTGATATTTCAGCACCGCAAACTGACAGAGGTGCTTTCTTGCCGTAGTAAGCAGGGCTTCGGTGTCATTGTCAAGCTGTTCCTTTGTTTCCGCCGTATGCACCATTGTCAGAACCGCAAACATCATTCTCTGGTCACGGGTTGTCAGGTCATCTAAAAACTCCTTGCTTTCTTTCCGCTGCTGTTCAAGGTCATAAGGGATGACCGCCGAAAAGTTATTGTTCTGGTTTTGCTTTCTCTGCCAGTTCGTGATGTTAGTTTCCACACCTAAAAGACGGTTTTCCACCTCACGCACCGCTTCGTCCGTGGGAACGGGAACGACATCCACGGACAACATCATATTTCTGTTCAGCTCGCAAAGCTCGGCTACCATACTATCCTTGATATAGGCAGCATATTCTCTGAGGAAAATCACACGCCCGTATCTGTCGCCGATTCTGAAATAGTCCTTTTCAAACTCAAAGGTGTCGGGGCAGATATAGTCCTTGAAATCGTGACCTTTTTTCATACTCTGCACCATATCAAAGCAGAATGCCGTTTCCTCGCCTGTGCGGTAGAAATCGTGGAAGATACGGAGCTTTTCTTCTGCGTCAAGCTCGGTGCATTTTGAGCCGAGCCTTGAGAAATGCCCGATAAGGTCAGCTCCCACACGGGCAAAGTAGTGTCGTGCTTCTTCGATATTCTTCTTGCAGACGGATATGGTCACATACTTATCCTGCACGATAGAATTAGCTCCTGTCGCTTTATCAAGGAGCATTTTGTTGTATTCTGTGCGGTACTTATCCAAACCGTCCTCCGCCATAGGGATTAAAATGGTCTGCTCAAAGTCCGCCTTATTCAAGCGGCGGTTGTTGATAGTGATTTTCGTGGTCGCACCGCTGTCGAGGGCATTGAGAAGCTCCGAATACTCAAGAAACATCGCTTCCTTGTCCTCACGGCTCGCCACGGCATAGTTGATATCCTCAAACTTAAAGGTCTTTGCATATTTGTTCTTGCCGACAAGGAAAATGCCGTCCTCCCAGATTGTCTTAATGGGGATAACCGCCTGCACCGACTTCGGCACAACAAATTTCTCCTTGTCCTGCTTGAACAGGTTTCTAAGCGTTTTTATCATAGTCTGCCTCCTTACGCTTTTTTGATTTTCTTGGTTTCTTTTTCTCTGCCTTCGCCGTCTGCCGTTTCTGCTTCTTTTGAGCAACAGGCAAACCTTTCTCACGGGCTTCGATATTCGGCTTCAATGCTTCATAGTAGAGATTGTCTGGCAGGAACATCAGCTTTTTCGGCATCAAAAACTCTGACTTAATCCACGCCCAGACAAACTGCTCGGCGGTCATACCGTTGTATTTCACAAAGCCCATCATCGCAAAGGGCGAAGCACCTAAGATACATACCCAACTGAGGGTTTCTGTTCCGAAATGCGGACGGAGCAGGAAAAATAGACCTACAGCCACGCCGCAGGCAAGGGCAGAAAAAATGAACTGCCTTAGTGACAGTCCAAAAAACATACTTTCCGTGTAGTTACGGATTTCCTTATTTATCTTGACTTCCAATAGGTTGCACCTCCTTTACAAGCCCATCATTTCACGGACAACACGGTCTGCCATTTTGACCGCACCAACCAAAACAAGCATATTAAATACAAGCTCTCCTATATAGCTCCACACCATTGATACTGCCGCAGCGTTGGGGTCAACCGCAGGGGGCGTGGCTGCGAACAGAGAAAAGATAATGCAGGCAAGGACGATGATTGCTCCCTCCAGACAAACGGCGGCATAGCTTTTTATAAAACTCTTGCCGACACTCTGGCTCGGCTCTCCTGCAAAGTAGAAAAAGGGACGGGAGCGATTGCGGTATAAAGGTACAGCTTGAAAAATCGTCCGTACACCGACATAATCATAATGAACGACAGCACCGTAATGAACAGACCACCTATAAGCGTGACCGCCCATAGCGGAATACTCTCAAAAAATCCGCAGTTCTCAACGGCGGTTACAATCTCCTGCGGTAATACCGTCTGTGCCGCCGTGCCGAAGCCTGCGGCATTCATTATGGTGGAAATCACGCCCTGCACAATGTTAAACAGAGCCATCATCAGCTCCAAGCCGTAAGTTACAACACCTTTGGCAAGGGCAAATCGGATAAAGAGTTTTAATGCGTGTTCGGGTTTCTTGACTTCTGCAAAGCTGCCGCAGGTTTTCATTACGCCCACGACAAAAAACAGCACGAGCAGGGCAAGCCCGATAGCCTGTAACGCACCGTGGATATTGACGATAACTGACCATATCGTACCGCCCTTAAACTGCTCTGGAGATTGGGTAACGAGCTGCCATATTTCCGCTAATTTCTCATTCCAAGTATTCAGAGCGTTTTCTAAATTCTGTACGACCCAATTATCAGACACTTAAACCACCTCCGTTCTTAAAATAGCCTTACGGAGCAAACCGCAAAGCGGATCTGCCCCGTAAGCTCTGTCTTGTGTCTTTTTATTGTCTGATATTAGCCTGTGATAAGAGTAAGGATCTCTTTTGCAAAGTGATAATGACACCGCCCGCAAGAGTCAGGAAGCCATTGGCTCTCTGAGAAGGGTCGTGAGATTTAAGTGAAAGACCGACCTGCACGATACCGAAGCCGAGCAAAATCATACCGATAGCACGGATAAGTCCGAAGATAAAGTCAGACAGATTGTTGACTACGGTAAGCGGGTCGTTGGCAGCAAAGGCTGTCACGGAAGTTCCGAGTACCATTGTGACAGCGAGTACCGCCACGCAGTAATGACGAAATCCCTTTTTTAACTTGCCCGTCATCGGCAGTTTGGTGGTTTCCTTGTTCTGGGTGTTCTTCTTGTTAAAATACTTCATAGATAAATCCTCCTTAAATTTTCAATTGTTCCTCCAAGTCCTCCTCGGACAGAAGTTCATAAGATGTTTTAACAGGCTTTACGCTTACAGCGTTCTTCATCAAAGCGTTGTCAAATACAAGGGTTGCGACAGCCTGCGTCGGTTCACCGTGGATATACGGCGGCTGACCTCCGTCAGTTGTCAGTTTCACATTCGGGTGCTTTAAGATGTCATACTTAAAGTCCATAACAGGGCGTTCTCCACGAATAAAAAGAAGTGCGTAGCGGTTATCAAGCATACGCACTTCGTCTGGTGTCATCAGTTCACGCCCTGATATTTGATAGTTGGTGGAATAATTACCGCTTCTTCCGGTACTCTTTCCGAACGTGTTGGTATCAATGGTTTCCTTGCCCAACAGCTCCGACACATACTTGTGTGTGCTTTGTTCGTTACCGCCCAGATACAAAAACTCGTCGCAGTTGCCCACAATGCTTTCCCATTGCTTCTCAAACAAGGCTTTGAGCTGTGCCAAGTTTTGCAGAATGATACTGACCGACACCCCTCTGGAACGCATAACCGACAGTATCTTGTCGAAGTCATCGGGCAGTGAAACATTGGCAAACTCGTCCATGATAAAGTGGCAATGCACGGGCAGGCTTCCGCCGTACTTGTGGTCGGCAAGATAGAAAAGCTGTTGGAATAGCTGCGTGTATAAAATCGACACAAGGAAATTGAAGCTCGTGTCGTTGTCGGGTATCAGAGCAAACAAAGCGACTTTCTTCTCGCCCAAACTCGGCAGGTCAAGCTCGTCGGTTGCGGTTAAACTTGCAAGGCTCTCCAAGTTGAATTTTTCAAGCCTTGCCGCAAGGGTTATCTGGATACTCTTTAAGGTCTTTGCAGAGCCAGAATGGTAATCCCTGTAATACTTTAAGGCGATATGCTCTGGGTTTACCATCTCCAGACGGTCAAACAGTTCGTCAAGAGGGCTGACATAGCTGTCGTCGTCCTCACGGACTTCCCCTGCACGCAGAAGCTCCATTACCATCGGGAAATTCTGTTCCTCTGGCGGTGCTTCGTATTTCAGATAGAACACCAGAGATAAAAGGAGCATACTTGCCGCCGTGTCCCAGAACGGGTCTTGCGACTGGCTTCCTTTCGGCGTGGTCGCCTTAAAGAGATTGGTCACAAGCCGCTGCACATCGTTGTCATTCCTTAGATACACAAAGGGATTGTAACAATAGCTCTTTTGCATATTGATTAAATCAAGTACACGCACCTCATATCCTTTCTTTCCAAAAGACCGCCTACATCTCGGACGATTTCGCCTTTCGGGTCTAAAATTACCATTGAGGTATTGCACTGCATAGCGTTCGGCTTGCAAAAGAACCTTGTCTTGCCTGCACCAGAGCCGCCGCACACAAGGATATTCAGATTTCTTCTGTGCTTTTTCCCGTCCAGACCGATACGAACATTCTGGGTCAGCAGCTTATTTGCTGACAGGTCTTTATCCCGATATTTTTTGTTGACTGCCCCTGCGTCGCCCCATTTTGCAGAGCCGTGTTCCTCACGCCTGCGGTAGTTCCTGCGTGTGGAGAGATAGATACCGATACCCATACCGTAAGCAAGCAGAAAAATAAGGACAGTTTTTAAGCTGTCCTCACATACCGTTATGGAAAACGGATGCTCGATTGCTTTGGATAAGTTCTGCACTATTTCCACTAAGCCCCCGCCGACATAAGGTGCTATCAGCAGGGCAAACCACGCCACAGGAACGATGCCACAGACTGCAAAGATTAGGCTCGCTTTTCTGTCGTTATCGTTCCTCACGGCACTTGCAGGGCATCACCCTGACCTTTCGTGTGGGAGCGTGAGCCACCGTTTCTATCAGCTCGTCCACAGGGTCGGTGGGGCGATCCTCCTTGACTTGCTGATTCCGCAGGGTATTTAAAGCATTTAAAACGATGTTCTTATCGTACCTGTCAAGGGCGATGTGGTATCGTTCTTCTTTCATAGGCTGCACCTCCGATTACCGTTCCTGTTCTTTGTTTCTGGCAGGCTTATTCTTCTCCATGCTCTTATACATTTCTGACTGCACCTCGCCCAGAACATCACGCATAGAGCCAAGCTCGCCCTTAAAGTCCTGCGTTTCCATTTCGGCATACTCTTTCGGGAGTCGGTCAAAATTAAAACCTCTGGTGTCCACGCCGTAACGGGAGCTGACCATATAGGCAACGCAGTAGGCTTTGAAGTCGGAAGCATCACGGCTCTCGTTGTACTTAAAATCAAAGACCGCCGCAGCCACCTCTTTTGACATACTGACAAAAAGCTGTTCTTCATTTAAGCCTGTGCGGATAAAGATGGTCTGCTGTGCGCTGTCATAAAAGGCAGGCAGCTCCAGATTCTCCATTGGCTGAAACGGAACGGGGCTTGCGTCAATCATTGCGGACACAAGCTCACGCATTGACTTCGGCTCTGCGGCTTCCTGCCTGTCCTTTGCAGAGGTTTGGGAAATGTCATAGACGACTTTGGCGTTATAGGATACCGCCTTTGTGCCGTCATCACGGGTATATTCCTTGCTCGGCTCAAGGATAGTGATTTTCTGTGCGTCCTTGTTCACATAGACACGGCTCTGTTTCCAAGACGCCTTATCATTAAGCTGTGCGGCTTCAGGCATCTGTGCCGATACCAGAATGGCGTTGTTGACGGAATAGCGGTCAAAGCGACCCTGCACATCAAGATACTGACGGAAGCTGTCGCCGCCGACTGCCATTTCTGAACAGGTGTTATCAATCAGCTCATAGGCTTCCTTACGTTCCGCCTGTTTCTGTGCCGCCCACTGTTCTTTGTCATACGGCTTATTGCCGCCGCTGAAAACATCATAAATACTCATAGGGTTTATCTTTCTCCTTTCGATTTTTTCGGGGTTTTTCTTTTCGGTGGCTGCTTATGCTCGGTCTTGCCGACCTTACCTTTTGCCCTGTCAGAAGCTCTGCTTTTGTCCTGGGCAACAGGGGCGTCGGCTTCCTGCTCTTTGCGGCTCTCCTTGATTTTCCGCAGTTCCTCTTTGACGGACGGTTTCTTGTCAGTCATAGTAGCCCCCTCTGCGGACTTGCTTGGCTTCTCGGATAAAGGCTCGGACGGAGGGGATTTTTCTGTCTTTGCCACCGAGGGGTTTTCTGGAGCGTTTTCCTCCTTTTGCGTTGGCTTGCCCATAAGAGCGTCAAGCAGTTTATCTTTCTCTGCCTTTTCCTGTACGCCGATGTCTGGCTCTGGCATATCGGTTTTTTCGTCTTTGGCTTTCTCAACCTCCGTCACAATGGAAGCAGTATCCACCGAAGCAAGGTTGAAGCGTTCCACAATACGGCTGATTTTCGATGCGTCCTCGGCACGGGCAATCACATCGACCTCGGCTTTCGGGTCTTTGTTCTTACGGTCTGCCAGAACGCAGTAGAGAACGCCGTATTTTTTCGCTTCCTGCGTAAAGCGTTTCAAGTCCTCGTTCTTAATGGTAAAGACTTTCAGCTCCTTGCCAGAACGGAGCATACTCGTCAGCCTTGCTTTGCCTTTGGTTTTCTGTTCTTCTTTGAGAATGGAATACAGAAGCACGGCAATATTCTTCGCACCTGCTCCTGTCAGTTTTGCGGCAACCTCAAATCCCTCTAAACTCATTCTCACGATTTGTTCCGCCGCATCGCCGCCTGTATTCATTCTTCATCAGCTCCTTTCGTTTGGTTTCCTGTTCATCTGCCCGTACTGCCTGTAATTTTTCTTTGAGAGTGTCGCTACGGGCGGCGATACCCTCGCAAAGCCTGACCTCCTTTCTGATTTCGCCAAGCCTTTTTAAATGTCGGAGATTTGAGTCTTGACCGCTTCTTTTCCGTCTAATTTACGGGATTGGGAATAAAGCCCCTTACGCTGTTCGGTCAGCTCATTCTTTTCCGTTTCCAAAGAGCCTTGATAAGACGAAAGCTGCTCTGCGGTGTCAATGTGACAGCGGCAAAGCAGCCTTGCTTCTTTTGTGATAGCGTCCATCTTCATCAGGTCATCCTTGAGAAGATAATGGAGCTTCGCATAATTCTGTTTTCTGCCTTTGGGCAGGATACCGAGCTTATAGCAGTAATGGAGATACAGTCCACGCAGACCGCCGATTTTTCTCGCTCCAGACAAAGAGCCTTTGAGCCGATAGACCTTTATCTGCTTTGTCGGCTCGGTAAATCGGGCGAACTTTACGGCATAGGAGTTTTCACGAATACGCTCCATAATTCTCTCGTTGGTGTAATCCTCTCCGAGCTTGTATAACCTCTTGGGGCGTTTCCAACCTCTGCCGATAATCGTCCAATATTTGCGGTTAGGGTCAAAGCTGCATCGGTATCCCATCTCCGCCATATATCGGTCAAAGTCTTTGAGCGTAAATGATTTTGAGATAGCTTCATCAACCGCCTGCCGTGCCACATTATCTCTGGTGGGAAGTCCTTGCTTCTCCGCTTGATAGAGGGCGTATGGTTTTTTCCTGCCGCTTGGGTGTTCAATCACGGACAGGGCATATTCACGGCAAAGCTCATCGGAACGCTGACGGAGCAGACGCAGATTTGCTTTGTTGTCGTGGTAGTGCTTGCCGTCCGCAAAGGAAACGGAGTTGACCACAAAGTGATTATGCAGACAGTCCGTGTTAAGGTGGGTTGCGACAATGACTTGAAATCTGTCGCCCCACATTTTCTCGGCAAGTTTCACACCGACCTCGTGAGCCTGTTCTGGCGTAAGCTCCCCAGACTTAAAGCTCTGGAAACCGTGGTAGCAGACAATTTCACTTTCATCGTTCCACTGTGCTTTGGCAATCAGCATTTCATCTCTGGCGGTTGCGGTGTCGCAGTTTACGCCCGTGACAAAAAATTGCTTCTCGGTTTTGTCGCCGTTGGTAGCGTATTTCATCACATCTCCGAGAGCCTGCAAGTCCGCTTCGGTGTATTTCGGGTTGGCTGTCTTTTCTGGATTCTCGGCATAGTCGATGGGGTGGTCGAGCCTGCCACGTACATCCCATATCTCGCAGACCGCCATTAGTCTGATTTTCCTTTCGGAAGCAGATATTTTTTGCGGACATCTATCTGGAACTGCCGCCACTTTTCCGTTTCCTCACGGAGCATCGGCGTGTCCACAAAGCCGAGGGCATTTGCCTTGACTGCAAGCTGATTGATACGGTTGCCGATGGCAGACAGCTCCCGCATTATCTGGTAGAACTCTGGGTCTGGCTTCTCACAGAGCCGATACCCTTTGACCATTGCACGGAGCAACGCTTCTTTGGAACGCCCAGAGCGTTTTACAAGGGTCTGGAGATACTCTGCTTCTTCCTCATTCAAGCGGAACAGTACCTGCACATTTCGTTTTCGCATTTTCCACTTCCTCTCTCTTGGAGAGCCTGTTTATCTGTAAAAGGCACATCAGCACAACGCCTGTCAGACTGCCGAGTGCTGTGCCGATAATGAAAAACAAAAGCTCGCTCATTCTTAAAAACTCCTCTCTTTAAATTGGGGTATTAGGGGCAGCCCCTAACAAGCGAATTTGTTTCCAGACGGCAGTCTGGATAACCAAATTCAGTGCTTGGTAAGACTTAATCTTCGCACTCGTCCTCGTACACACATTCTCCGCATACGGGGCAGAAGTACGGACATTCCGAACAATCCTCATACTCAAGACAGGCGTCCTCGTCCTCATTGTCCTCGCAACCGTCCGTCAAAGACTCGGTAATGTCGGCTTCGCCGCAGACAAAATCGTCGTCGGTAAAGTCGATAAGGTCGGTATCGAAAAGGACGATTTCGGTCTTTTTCTTTGCTTCTTCGGGGCTGTCCGCATAGACGGAGATAGTCTTTTCATAGTGTCCTCGCAGGGTTACATCATACTTTTTCATTGGGTAAATTCCTCACTTTCGTTCTTAAAATTGATTTGGTTTGTTGGCTTTGGGGCAAATAATTCAGCGGACAATCAACGGGCATCACTCCTTTCACGGCTCGTCTTTTGCTGTTCCATACCTAAATAGGACAATAAAAAATCGTTGAAGTCTTTGCCGACAGGCGGAGGGTCATCAACGATTTCATAGTCTTTTTTGAGCAGTTCTTTCAATGCAGCGGTACAAAGCCGACCTGTTTTGTCATTGTCCAAATGCAAAATGATGGTCTTGATATGCGGATTTTCTTTCAAAAATGTGGTCAGAGCAATCGGCACTTTGCTGTCCTGTATCTCTTTCTTGGGCTGATACACGCCCGACAAAGAGAGCAGATTTTCTTTTCGGTAGTCCTTGCCCTCGCATTTGAGGTAGGTGGCATAGGACAATAAATCAATGGCGGCTTCAAACAAATGCACCGTGTCTGTCGGCTCTTTCGCCAACAGTCGGAACGAATACCGCTTATCGCTGCCCGATGCGTCCTGCTTAAAAGTGCTTCCGAGGGTACTGCGGCAGGCAGCATACTTGGGTGTTCCGCTTTCGTCTTTGCCAACAAAAACAGCGTTGTGGTACTCGGCACTCTCAAAAATCGTACAGTCCGCAACGCAGTCCTGTATGAGCTGATAGTCAATGCCACGCCCGAAAAGGTACTGTATCACTCTGTCGCAGTTCTTAAATCTGTTCGGTAGTAACAGCTCTTTCGGCTCGTCTTTCTTTGGAGCAGGGGGCGGCGGTATCCAATGACCGACCTCGCCTGTGAGCTGTTGCACGGCTTCCACAAAGGAATACTCCTTGACCTTGATGAGATAATCAAGGGCGGAAACGCCGCCGAAACCTCTCGACCACCAATACCATTTGCCGTTGGAAATCTTCAAGCTGTCGTGTTCTCTGGTACAGTAAACATTACCTGCCACACGCCTTAGATTACTCGGCTCATAGTGCTGCAAATAAGTCAGCAAGTCCAATTGCCGTGCCTGCTCAATCACGGCAGGGTCAAGCTGAACATAGGGTTTTGATACTCTCAATAGATAAAATCACCTCCAGAAATAGAAAAAACCGAGGGATTTTCCGTTAAGAAAACCTCTCGGCTATGTAAATCTGTATTCAATTTTAGATGGGCAGGTCAGCGACAAACTGGAATTTTGGCAAGAAAAAAGCAGTCAATCCTAAAGACTAACTGCTTTGTGTGTAGGGATATGAAGTTGTGAACTGGAATTTACATTTTGACATTATTTAACAATAGTTGAGTCAATTCTTCTAACTCCCCAGTAGACAAATCATTTTTATCTATCAAAACCATTTTATTATCTTTTCGTTTAACATATATATACTGCCCCATAGTACCGTACTCTTTAAATGCAGTCCAATAATTTTTGCTATGTCCCATCTGGGAAATTGTTTCTATCCCTTCAGCGTCAAAATGATACTCTACAATTCCAGTACGAAAAGACTTATCTAAGAGTAACTCCGCTTTTTTCAATACAAATTTTTGAAAAGACTTTGCATTAAACGCAAGAAGCAGACAAACTATTCCAAGCACCATATAGATATACCATAAAATAGCAGGAGAATTTATAATTAAAAATATGCTACTAAAAATAATGACGATACCCAAAATCATCAGAAGCGGAACCGCTATCTTACGCTTGCGAACATTTCCTTTACTTTCCAAAGCAATTTTAATTGCAGTTTCTTTTTTTTCATCACTTAAATTCATACAATATTTAACCACAAAATTACCACCTTTACTTTTCACAGTTCTATAAATTCAAGTTTGCAGCTCTAATTATACCACATATCTATGAAAATTTCAACTCTGTTGAGCGATTTGACAACTGCCAGACAGAAACAGCATCTCCGTCTGGCTATGTAAAAACGGCATCAGCTTCACGCTAATGCCGCCTTTTTCTTCGGTCAGTCCGTTATAAAATTCCTGCTTTTTGAGATACCCTACACTATCATAGCAGCCACGAAAATAGACGGACTGCATTTCCATATCCGTAAGCTTGTTTTTCAGCTCCATTGCCTCAATGAGAGCCGCACATTCTTCCTCGGTCAGTTCCGCAGACTTCTCCGTATCGAACACGCCGAACACCTTTGGATATTTCTCATACAGGCTCTCAATCTCGACTTGCACGGCACGGTATTCCTCGTTTTCCTTTGAGAGCTTTGCTATGACAGAGCTGAGATACTCGTTAAAAATATTGCTGTGGACATCTACAAATGTTTCAAATCTGAACTCGCCAGACACCTTTACCACCTCCGCTGTTTGCTAATCTATACCTATTATAATGCCCAGATTTCCACAATACAAATGTGCAAATGCCGTTACCGTTCCAAATCCTTATTTTTTCTTTCGGGAAGTTCGTTGTCTTGCTCTGGCTCGGTGTCAATGGCAGAGGGGTCTTTTTCGTTCAAATTCAGCTCAATATTGAGAGCGTTCAGCCTGTCGGTTTTCTCTTTCAGCTCCTCCTCAAATGCAAAAGGCTTCTTGACTTCGACCTTTGCATTTTCAAGCTGTGTAACAATTTCCTCCTTTCTTGTCTTTGCGGCTGTAAGCATAGCAGGAAGTCTTGACAGCTCATTCTCAATTCGGGTCAGATTACCGAGAGCGTCCGAGCCTAACTCAACCTTGTGCCTGCTCTTTCCGCAGAGATTTAAGCAATAGTTTGAATTAACAGGGTCGTAATAAACCTCCAACTTGAAGCCACGGTAACTGCCGATTTCGGTAGGCTTTGACAGCGGATTTTCTTTGCAGAGTGCAAGAAGCATTTGTCCTGCGTCCGCTTTTTCGGTGTAGGTCACGCCCTGCAAGGTCATCGGGCAGAACTTATCCTCGCCCTGTGGCTTGTGCTGTTCGGCAAGGACGGTATCTGCTTCATAGCCTGTAATGCGTTCCTCATACTCCTTAATCAGCTTTGGGAACTGCTGTAAAATTCTGTCCTCAAGGTCGTAATGCTCGGACAGATAGCTCTGTTTCAGCACTCGGAGCTTCGATACCTGTATATCCAAATCCATTTTTTCTTTGAAACGCTCGTCGCCTGTTGCAAGCATTTTAACTTCCGCAAAGGACAAAGCAACCTCGTCCACATCTTCAGCAGAACGGATAGGACTTTTGCTTGTCATTATCTGGCTAATGAATTTCTGCTTGCTTTCCACTAACTGATAAAGGTAGGCATCAAAGGTCTGCTCGGTAACATAGCGGTAAACTTCAACCTCTGGGAACATATTGCCCTGCCTTTCAATTCGCCCCTGCCTTTGTTCGAGGTCAGAGGGTCGCCACGGACAATCCAAATTGTGAATAGCGATAAGGCGGTCTTGGACATTTGTGCCTGCTCCCATTTTCGGGGTAGAGCCGAGTAACACACGGACTTCGCCGCTTCGTACCTTTGCAAACAGTTCCTTTTTCTGTGCATCGGTGGTGGCTTCGTGGATAAACCGTACCTGTTCGGCAGGGATACCACGCTCGGTGAGCTTCCCCCGAATATCATCATAAATATTAAAGCTGCCGTCATTCTTCGGAGTGGAGAGGTCGCAAAACACAAGCTGCGTAGCTTTTGTGTCGGCGTATTCCTCCCAGATACGATAGACATTATCCACGCAGGCATTGACCTTGCTGTCGGGGTCATCGGGCAGCATCGGGTCAATCATTCTCTGGTCGAGTGCAAGTTTTCGCCCGTCATTCGTGATTTTGAGCATATTGTCGATGTTCGGCTCAACAGCTCTGGCACGGACTTTCTCGGCTCGCTTGGCAAGGTTGGCGACCATTTCTGTCTGTATCTCGCTCGGCTTGGTCTTGATATTGTGGTAATTGACCTTTGGAACGGGGAGCTTCAACATATCGGCGGTTTGAATGTCCGCAACCTCTCGGAACATCTGCATAAGCTCTGGCAGGTTATAGAACTTGGCAAATCTCGTCTTGGCTCGGTAGTTTGTACCCTCTGGGGCAAGCTCTAAAGCCGTGACGGTTTCTCCGAAAGTGGACGCCCAACTGTCAAAATGCTGTAAGCCGTTTTGCATCAGCGTGTCATACTGCAAGTACCTTTGAACAGAATACAGCTCCACCATTGAGTTTGAAACAGGCGTACCCGTTGCGAATACCGTACCTCGGCTGCCTGTGATTTCGTCCAGATAGCGGCACTTCATAAAGAGGTCGGAGCTTTTCTGTGCTTCGGTCTGGGCAATGCCGCCCACATTCCTCATCTTGGTGTAGAGGTACAGGTTCTTGTAAAAATGACTTTCGTCAATGAACAGACGGTCAACGCCCAATTCCTCAAAATCAATCACGGTGTCTTTCCGCTTGGTGTCGTTGAGCTTGTCGAGCTTCGCTTGGATTGATTTTCTGGTTTTCATTAGCTGCTTGACCGTGAACTGTTCGCCGTGGGATTTCTGAATATCGTCAATGCCCATCTCTATATCGTCAAGCTGTCTTTGGAGCTGCTCCCTCTGGCGTTCCATACTCATCGGTATTTTTTCAAACTGGCTATGCCCTATGATGACCGCATCGTAATCGCCTGTGGCTATTCTGCCGCAGAACTTTTTACGGTTGGCGGTTTCAAAGTCCTGCTTTCGTGCCACTAAAATATTGGCACTCGGATATAATCGCAAATACTCGGACGCCCATTGACCGACAAGGTGGTTTGGCACGACAAACATGGATTTCTGGCATAAGCCGAGCCGCTTGCTTTCCTGTGCGGCGGCGACCATTTCAAAGGTCTTGCCCGCACCGACCTTGTGTGCAAGAAGCGTGTTGCCGCCGTAAAGGATATGGGCAATCGCATTGACTTGGTGGTGTCGGAGCGTGATTTCTGGGCTGATACCGCCGAAAGTGATATGGCTTCCGTCATACTCACGGGGGCGGACAGAGTTAAAGGTATCGTTGTAGGAACGGACAAGGCGGTTTCTCCGTTCTGGGTCTTTCCATATCCAATCCTGAAACGCCTGCTTGATGACTTCCTGCTTTGCCTGTGCCGCCGTGGTTTCCTTATGGTTGAATACTGCCTTTTTGTTGCCGTGTTCGTCATACACATAATCAAAGATACGCACATCACGCAAGTTCAGCGTGTCCTCGATAATACGATAGGCGGAAGCCCTCTTTGTACCGTAGGTGCTGTCCGCCTTGACATTTCCGTAATCGGAACTCTTATTCTCAATAAACCAATCGCCGTTCATCGCTGTGTAGCGTACCTTGATTTTGCCTGCCGCATAGCTTGACGGAGTTAAAAGCTCCATAACAAACCGCTGAATATCCTCCTGCGGTATCCAAGTTGCACCAAGTCTGACGGAGATTTCGCCTGCACTCAAATCCTTTGGAATAACCTTTTTGAGTGCTTCGGCGTTGATTATAAGCTCTGGGTCTGTCTTTGCCGCCGTTTCTGCAATCACAAGTTTATTGCGGACATTGCCAGACAGATATTCGTCTGCGGTTACATACTTTGCAGGCTCAGAGTGAGGTATCTTAAAGATAACGCCCTGTAAATCACGGATTAGCTCTGCCTGCTCCTTGCCTGTCAGCTCCGCCATAAGCGGCAAATCAACACGAGCTTTTTCTCCGATGGAGATTGCCAGAGCTTCGCTTGCCGTTTCCACGGAAGTAACGGCACGGTGGGGCTTGATAGTCCTCTTTGAGAACATATCGGCTTTTCTTTTGAAATTCCCCTCGTCGTCAAGTACCTCCAAAGAACATAAAAGAAAGTAGCTCTCGTCCGAAGCAAACGCAAGATAGTTTCCTCGGCTGTTGATTAGACCGTACTTTTTGGTATAGTCATCGTACAGACGGTTTAAGTTTTCCTGCTCGGTGCGTATTACTTCCTCTGGATAATCCTCGGTCTGGTAAGCGATGAGCTTACGCACACAATCCCTAATTTCCACCAAGCCCTTCACACGGCTCTCGGCGGTCATAGAGAGATTGGCAGGTGTCATCACATCGTTTTCACGAAAATAGACCTTGCCGTTTACCAGAGTGTAGGAGAAGTTTTTAACGCTTGGGTCGGCAGGGATAGCCTCGTCCTGCCCGTCGGAGATTTCGTCAATCTCATATTCTGGAATTTCGCCGTTGATGTTCTGCACGGCTTCGTGGAGCAGCTCGGCAAGAGGAATATCCTTTTTCGCTTTGCAGGCAGCGTCCATCTTCCCGAAGCGTGTGCTTTCCATTACCATATCGCCCAGCACCATTTCGGGGTGTTCGACAAAATAGCTGTTCATTGTAACGCCGTTCTCGTCCGTATCAAGGTGTACCCAATCTGGCTCGATGTCGATTACTCGGTCACGCTTCTGCAAAATGAGAATGTCGCTTGTAACCTCTGTGCCTGCGTTTGCCCTAAAGGTATTGTCGGGCAGGCGGATAGCTCCTAAAAGCTCGGCTCTCTGGGCGATATATTTTCGTACCTCTGAACCCCTCTTGTCCATTGTACCCTTTGAGGTAATGAACATCACAACGCCACCGGCACGAACTTTATCCAACGCCTTTGCAAAAAAGAAATCGTGTATGAGGAATTTCTGGGCGTTGTATCGGCTGTCGTTGACCTTAAAATCGCCAAACGGCACATTGCCAAGCACCACATCAAAGTGGTCGTCTGGGAGCTTTGTTTTCTCAAAGCCCTCAATGGCGATATTCGCTTTCTGGTAGAGCTGCTTTGCAATTCTGCCTGTCAAAGAGTCAATTTCTACGCCGTGGAGCTTTGATTTTGCCATACTGTCGGGAAGCAGACCGAAGAAATTTCCTGTGCCGCAGGACGGCTCCAAGATGTTGCCCTCGGAGAAGCCAAGACGGTCAAGTGCTTCATACATTGCCTTGATAACAACGGGCGGAGTATAAAAGGCGGTCAGCGTGGACTCTTTTGCGGCACGGTATTCCTCTGGAGAGAGGGTTACATACAGTTCCTTAAATTCATTTGCCCAAGCCGCATTGTTCTCGTCAAACGCCATAGACAGACCGCCCCAACCGACATAGCCTGCAAGGATTTTTTGTTCTTCGGGTGTGGCAAGACGGTTTTCGATTTCAAGGTCGTGCAAGAGATTGACCGCCGCCATATTCGCCTTGAACTTTTCCTTTGCTCCGCCAATGCCCAAAGTATCCTCGGTAATGCGGTAGTTGTTGCGGTCAGCGGTAACGGCAGGGGCTTTTTCTTTTTCGGGAAGCGGCTCTGCCTGTTCCTGTGCGTCTAACCATTCACGGACACGGGTAATCTTCTCCACACGGTTAATCGGGAAGCCTACCTCGTTCTGGAATGTGATGTCACGCATCGAAACATCGCCGCTGATTTTTCCAACACTTTCGATGACATAGCGGCGGTTATCAAGCGTGATTTCCTTGCCGATGAGGTCGTCTGTCTGCTCCATAGCAGGGGCAGGAGCTTCCGCACTATTAAGCGTATCCGCAACCGCCTGTGCTTCTTCCTCGCTGTTAAAAGTCTGGTAGATGCCGTCAATATCGTAATATCTGCCGTCCTGTGTATCGGAAACAACATTGTTATCACGAATAATAAACGGCTCGTCAAATGCGTCTGAGGTCTGTTCCACGGTAAAGCGTGGTGTATCTTCGGATTGCTCCGCTTCTTCGGGTACTCTAAACCAATCGCTTTCGGTAGCCATTATCTCGGCAAGGAGCTTTTCGTCCTCTGGGGTCAGCTCTGTGTGCTGCTCCAGAAAAGGAATGAACTGCTCACGCCCGAAACGCAAATTTTCCATCTGCTCTCGGTAATAATCTTCGCCTTTCTTTTTCCACTCTGGGATAAATGGACAGTTCGGGGATAGGCAGTAATCATAGAAATTATTGATATGGGCAATCAAATCGCCCTCGCCGTCGCCAATATCAAACCGTCCGTCATAATGGAAATCTTCGCCGCCGATAACAGCGGAAATCTCAAAGTCGGTCTTATGATACCAACCGATATTGTTATCTTCGCTACGCTCACGGTGCTGTTTTTCGTCCAAAACGCCGAGGAGCTTGTTTCCAAGAGCAAAGCTCAAATTGGTAAAGCGGTCATTGAACTCCTTATCATAAAAGGCAGGGTGTTCCGAAAAACCGATAGAGAATGTCAAACTGTCTGGCTTTTTCTCGGAGAGTGTTTCTGTTTTCTGCTTCTCGGTAACGACTACTTTCAAGTGGTCGTTTGCCGCATTTTCCTTTAGCTTTTCTTCAAGGTCGCCACGGCTCAACTCTTTGCTGAACAGCGGGAACTCCACATTTTGCAGAGAAATGCTGTCCTCGGAAATGGTCACTACCTCATACTTATCCGCACCGATATACACCACATCGCCCTCGTGATAGAGGTAGTGCAGAGGATGCAGCTCCAAAAGCTCCTGCCCGAAACGCCACGCATTGCTGCGGCTGTAAACATCGCTTGTCTTGCCCTGTACCAATTTCAAAAAGTCAATGAGCTGCTGAACGGTGGCAGGGTCGGATAAATGCTGCTCCATTTGCTCGGCAGTTACATTTTCAAGGTCTGTGCGTTCCACATTGGCAAGCAAGTCTTTCTCATATCTATCCAAGTCACGAATGAAATCGGACAAACGCAAAGCAAGGGTATCTCGTTTATCAGCAGGGGGCAAATCACGCTTTGAGTCAATAAAAATCCGTCGCCTTATCTTCCGCTGGCTATCAATCTCATATTGCGGAGCTTCGACCTTTTCCAGATAGTCGGCGTAATGTTCTTCCTCTTTTGGATTGAGATAGCATTTATTCTTCACTATCAACTCACGCAAGCGTTTTTCAACCTTTGACCAAGGGAGAAGTACATCGGGTTCGGTATATGAACCGTGCTTTTCTATGGCAATACCTTTTCCACTAAACCAAGCACCGCCCTGTGTACCGTCTGGATAGAAATGCGTACCGCCGCCGATACCATATTCCTTTTTAAGAAATTCAATATTTTTCTTGCTATCCTCGTGCTTCCAGAACTGACGATAAATACGGTACTTGCCGTCTTGAAAACCGCTTCCCTTTACCAGAACAGAGTCAATATCCTCCTGTGAAACGGAAAAAGCAGAGGACTTTTCTTCCTCTGCTTCAACCATCATTTCAATCTGTTCATCCACTGTGGGGAGATTGACTCTGACCTCATCTTCGTTGGCAATGCTTACTTGTAAATCAGTTCGGTCAAGATGACCTCCTCCGCTTGACTGCGGATATTGTTCATCATTCCTACCCACTGCATCGGTGCTTTCTCTTTCAGCTCCTCCGTCACGCCCTGCTCCTTTGAGAGCTGCTTCGTCAGAAGCTCCAATCTCTGGAGAGCCGTCTGCTCGGTCTGATACAGATGCTCGTTCAGCTTGCCCGATGTCAGCAGATTGAGATAAGTCACTCGCTTGTTCTGCTCCAGATAATTCCTGTGCATCATAGCGTATCTGCCAAGCTGAAGTTCTGGCTCTGTCGGTAATGTTAGGTCGGGAATAAGGTAATCCCCCTGTTTCGTGTAAGTGATTTCGCTCATTATCGTTGCTCCTTTCGGATTGTTTTCTGCCCTTATCATACTGATTTCGGACTGTTGATGCAAAGGTGCGATTTTGGTTTTTCTCTGCAATTTGCACATTTCTGACGGTCTGGGAAATCTCTCGGAGTACCATTTCGGAAATATCGCTTGTGGCAAGTCCGATAGCGTTTATCGTGGCAGGGGTATTAAAATTGATAATGTCCGAAAAATCTTCGGTTTCAAAATACTCTCCTGTATCCAGACCGCAGCGGCTCATCAGCATAAAAGTAACGCTGTTTACCGCAAGCCGCTTATACATTACCTTCACATTAAAGTCGTCCAGTTCCTCTAAAAAGCTGTCTTTCGTACAGTCTTTAAGCTCTGCCAGATAGTCGGGCAAATTGTCCTCAACGGCGTTTTTAGCGGTCTGCATAAGGGCTTCGCCCAAATCCTCACTCTCTAAATCTCCAAACCTATCGGAGAGTCGTTCTATGACCGCCTGTTCGTATTGCTCATTCATCTGCCATATCGGAACAGGGCGGCTGTTATAATATCCCTCGTGGGTATCGGAAACATCAAAATAGTATTTGAGGGTATTCCTGCGACCTTTCGTATCAAACACCGCTATTCCACGGCTGTCCTTATTTACCCAACGCTTAAACTGTCTGTTCCAAGTTTCAAGCGTGGTTACAGCGGTAGCGTCGGGGCGTTGAGCGAAAATCAAGAGCTGCTCGTCAAAGCGACACTTATAATTTCGGCAGGCAGAGGATAGAAAGTTCTGCCACGCCTGCGGATTCCTCGAAACCGCAGCACCTGTACGCTGATACAGTTCTGTAATTAGCTGATACTTCGCAGCCATATTTTCGTACACCTCCTTATCGTTCTAAATCTCGGTTTTTTGTTTCTTGTCGTATTCCTCGCACCTCTCGGCAATCTCGCAATACATCTTTTTACGCATTTCGGACTCATACGCTCGGTATTCCTTTGCCTTTTCGGTAGGCTTATACCAAACGGTTTTCTTATCGGCATCACTCAAGCTCTCATAGCGTTCATCAATCATATCGCTGTATTTCTTGTAGATTTTCTGTGCCTGCAAGCTGTCTATTGCATAACGATAGCGGTCAAGACTTTTGTGAGAGCCACGAAGCTGTGCATATTCATAGAGCATACAGACAATTTCACGGTCAAGACCTTTCTGCCCCTCGGCGGCATAGATTTCCGACAATCCTTTACAACGCCACGAATGAAAAGGGGCTGTGTCATTGGAGCTGTGAGAGGAAATATATACGCCGTCCTTTTTCACGGTTATACGGTTTATAAGCTCGGTACTCATTCCACACCACCGCCCAGAAAGGAAACGACCTTGTTCGCCTTGATACTCTTTTGCAGGTCATTGATAAGCCCGATGTCGGCAACCGTGATACCCTGCATAGAGAGAATATCGTCCATTGTCATAGCGGAAATCTCTTTTTCATCGGTAAAGCCTGCTTCAAAAATCTTGTTCAATACCTTAATTGCTTTTTGATTTACAGCCATTTTCTCAATCCTCCTTATCGTTCTAAATTCTTATGCTTCGGTGCTTTGACCGCCTGCGGCTCGGCAGGTATCGGCTCATAGGTCGCACCGTTTTTTTCCATACACTCGGCAAACTCGCAGATATGATAGAGGTTATTGCCGACTTCGGTATGGTACTCGTCGATATAACGGCAAGTGTGTTCCGACTTTTCGCCCCAAGCAGAGGTAACACGAATTTTGCCGCCGTCTGGAATACGAAACAGCTCCTTGTAATGAGAGTCAATAAAACGGATACCTTTTTCTGCATTGCCGATATGCTTGTCGAGCCATTCCTTGACATAGCAATAGCAGTAAAAATTATAATCGCCCTTTGTGGGATTACAGCGGAGCAGATAGGCATACTTTTCGGTATCCACACGGAAGCCGTACTCGGTACAGTAGTTTCCCTTAAAGGCACTATCGGGGAAACGCCTTGCATACTCGCTCATAGCAGGGCGGTTTTGGAGCAGACCGTATTCTTTGGAACGCAGAGTATTGATAACCTCGTCAAGCTCGGTCTTAAATTCGTCCGTTTTCCATTGCGGTCTGTGGTCGCTCCAAGTGGTATAAAAGCCATAACCGCCAGAGTCGAAGTCGCCACGAAGATGACCGATATTGCCTGTCTGTCCTGTTATCTGCATACTCTGGGAATAGGTGTAGTTCCATTCATTCGGTGCAATCGCTCGTATTTCCATATCAGCGTTCCTCCTTGTTGTTAGGCTTCTTTGCTTTTTCCTGTTTCTTGATTTTAGCAACGGCTTCCTTTGCCCAATCTGGCATTTTCTCTGGCTTGATAACGCCAAGCACTTCGTACCTTTCCCATCTGGCTCGTTTAGCGTCTGCAAGGCAAGTACCAAACACCGCCTGACCTCTGCCGCCAATTGCACCGTGTCCGCCGTCCACCAATACAAGCTGATAGGCGGAGTGCTGATATTCATAGCGGTTAAGCTCTGTATTGATAACCACCACCTTGCCAACAATGCTCTCGTTACGGTTATCAGGAATACAATCGTCTTTGGTAAACGGGGTCATATCAAAATCAAATCGGGATTGTTCCTCTTTGACGACTTCAATCTGTGCCTGCACTCGGTCAGTAAATATCTGCATTGCTTCCAGATAATCGTCCGTACCCACCGCTTCTGTTGCCCACGCTAAGGAAAACGGATTATCATAGGTGCAGAAGCAGACCATAAAGGGATATTTATCTGCTTCGTTTACACCGAATACAACCTCATTTTTTTGCCGATATGGATACTCTGCCTGACCTCATAATCGCCAAGCATACGCTTTTCTTCATTCTCCATCTGACTGCTCCTTTCTTCGTTTTTTCTCGTTCTGCTCGTCTAAAATCTTTTTGATACAGACATCGCAGAAAATAACTGACCCGTCCTTGTATCGGGGATAAGGACAGGTCGTACAGTCATATATTTTCTTTTTATCGCTCACGGTCATAACGCTGCCTTTGCTTTTTCTGGAGCTGATTATACGGCATATTACACTCGGTTTTATAGCGTTCATTCAGCTTTTCTCTGGCAGAGGACAGCTCATTGCAGTAAAAGCCCCAGAAATAGTCCGTACCGTTTTTGCAGTACCAACAGACATACGGATTGGGAGCTTTGGGGTTATGACCGATAACAAGCTCGTTACTCCCGATAGTACAGCTTTCAATGATTTCATAACCGCCGTTTATGCGTTTTTCTTCGTTCATAAGCACCTCTCATTCTTTGGCATACTTCCGATAAGCCTTTTCGCCTGCGGCACGGAGCTTCTGCACACGGACGCTCCCTACAAGCTCTGGGAATTTTGCCTGCAGCTTTCGTCTTGTCCTGCCCACGCTCTCAATGCTCGGTAGCCCAAGATAACGGTATTGCAGCATTACCTCTGCAAAGGGCATTGCCCCTGTGTCTTTCAAACAGGTATTGCACACCTTTAGATACAACAGCATATCGTCATTTCTGGCTTCCTCGTCCTTTTCCAGAATAGCTTTCACTTTGCCCTCAATGGTTTTGAGATTTCTCATCGTACACCTCCATATAAATAGGAAAAGGGCGGCTCGTTGTGGCAAGCCGCCCCGTTCCTGCAAAATCGGGTTACTTCTTCTTCCTGTTTCGGATATTGAGCCATATCATCGCACCGATGATAAACGCCACAAGCACTATGGCAACAATCGTTTTAGCGTCCATTCCTTAATCCTCCTTTTTCTTTCTGTTCTTAAAGCCGATAAAGCCAAGCACTCCTGCACCTGCAAGGGAAACAGCCGAAAGACTTACCCACAAGCCCAGATTAAAATCGTCGCCCGTTTTCGGGGTATCTCTGAACTCGTTGTGCATCTGGACAATCGTGGTCGCCCCTACCTTGATAGTGAGCTGTTTGTCGGCAGGAAGAATATATCCTGCGGAAGCCTTGTCGTTTACTTCGGATACGGTGTAATCACCAATTCTCAAGCCCTCAACGAAGATTTCGCCGTTTCGGTCAGTCGTAAAGGTCTTGTCATAGCCGTTCACGCCTGTTACTCGGAAAGAGAAGCCCTCAACCTTGCCGTCGGAAGATGTTTTGACGATTTTTAATGAGCCTGCCTGTGCGGCGTTCACAAAGCCTTTTCCTGCTTCATTTTCCACCACATAGGTCTTGCCGTTTTCATCAATGGATACGGTATAGACATTTTCATCAAGGACGAAGCCTGTCGGGGCTGCTTTTTCACGGACAAAATATTTTCCGTAGCGGAGGTCTTTCATCTGGTAAACACCACCGTCAAGCTCGGTCATTTCGCCAAGAAGCTCATCGTCCTTGTCAAACTCGCCGTTGCCGTTGGTATCAGCAAACACCTCAAAGACAGCACCAGAGAGCTTGTTGTCGGGATAATCCTTATCCACCTTTGTCAGCTCAATGTTGCCCTTAATGAAGTAGTTGACCATCTCGATTTCCACAGCCTCGTCCACCTTGCCGATAGTAACGGCGATTTCTTCTTCGGATAGTACAAAGCCTTTCGGACTTTCGATTTCACGGATTATCCAAGTACCATAGGGCACTTTGGCAAAAGAAAAACTACCGTCATCTTTTGATGTGGTAGTCTGGATAGCATTTTCTTTTGTAAATTCCTCTGTGCCTGCCTTAAAGATACCGATGACCGCACCGCCCAAAGCCTTGCCGTCCTCATCTGATTTCTTACCGCTGACAGAGCCGTAAATGAGTTTGTTCTCAATGGCTTCGCCGTCATTTGCTGTGATGTGGACGGTTGCAGTGTCCTGTCCTTGATATTCAAAGGTTACAGGGTATTTCTGGTCGCTTATGATATATGCGGAGTTGGTGGAGATTTCTTTGACATAGTAGCTGCCAAACGGTAAATCGGTTGTCGCCTTGCCATAGCCGTTCTCGTCAAAGGAGATAATCTCAATCAAGCCGTCGGCAGAGATTACCGTGCCGTCTGCGGCAACAATATCCTTTTCCGCATACAAGCCAAAGGTTACATCAAAGATTTCTCCATTATTGCCGATACCGTAATTTTTATCCACCTCAAGGCTCTTAGTAAGGTCGATTTCCACACGCTGACGCTCGTTATAGAAGCTCGTTGCCGTTTCGGTAACAGCCATATTCTAACCTGCATAAACAAGCTCGACAGAGTGGATTTCATCATTCAGCACCATTCCAAACGGAGCTGTGATTTCCTTGACCTCATATTTTCCGAGGTACAATTCCTTTGATTTTGCCGTACCGTCTGCACCTGTGGTAATGGTATCCACAACCTCGCCTTTGGAAGCTCGGAGCGTTCCGTCCAAAGTGTAAATATCTTCGGCGGCGGTAATCTCATAAACTGCACCCTCAAGACCGCTTACTGCAAAAATCGGCTGATACAGACCGTTATTCTCGAATACGGAGCTGAACACCTCGCCAGATTTGGAAACAGTAATCGTGCCTTTCTGTGCCATATTGGAGCGTACCACTTCAATCACGGTAATACCGCTTTCCTCGGTGGAGTTATCCTGTGCCACATCAAAATAGACAGGCTCGGAGTTCAATACATACCCATACGGTGCTTGTACCTCTACGAGTGAATATCCCGTGCCGTATTCCAAAGTCTGCGGCGTAATGAGGTCGCCGTCTGCTGTGGTATAAAAGGTGTCAATGGTCGTTACTTCGGGATATGTGAAAGTCATTGTAACGAGATTTCCGTTCGGGTCGTAAATCTGGAAGCCTGCACCTGCATACGGAATGGTATTGCCTGTTTCCGCATCTTTCTTGACAATCTTGATATAGCTTTCAAAGTTGGCGTTGTTGATTAGGAAACGGTAGGTCTGACCGTCGGCACTGATAAACACATCAAAGTCCTTCATCAGCTCACGCCCATCCCAACCAGAGGTCTGGTGGACGGTGTAGATACCGTAAGGCATATCCTTTGTCTGGGCAAAGCCGTTCTCATCGCAAGTGAGGACATCACGCTCGGTTTCCTTTGCGTTTTCAAAGCTGCCTGCCGATTTCAAATAGACCTCAAAGGTCGCTCCGACTTCGGGCGTTTCAATCTGTGTTTCGCCATCGTCCGTATGTTTGATAATGGCGATATTTCCCTTAATGACCTGCTCGGTTACATCGTTGGCGGTAGAGTTATATTCCACGGTATAAAGCTCTGGCTCTGCACCGACTTTGTGAATGGTCGGGTCGAGCAAGTAGCCCTCGGACGGTGTAAGCTCTCTTACCGTCCAATCGTCGCCGCAGATATAATACTTGCTTGTAAACTGTCCGTTTCCGTCCGTCGTATAGGTGTCAATGAGTTCTTCGCCCTTGTAAATGCCGTAAACCGCACCTGCAAGAGAAGCGTCGCCCTGTTCCGTTCCCGTTTCCACATCGGATTTTGTCACGGTCACATTGAACTTTTTGAGTACATTGACAAAAGTACGGCTCGTTACCTTTTCCCATTCAATCGGTGCTGTCTGGGATGCAGGAACGACATAGCGGATAGCCGTATCCACTTCCTCAACCACATACGGCGTATCTCCGCTGATAAGGACATCAGAGAATTTCGCCACACCCTTTGCGTCGGTCACGGCATATTCGTCAACAGGCAAGCCGCTTAAAGATGTTCCGTAAAGGTGGAACTTCACACCCTCTACCAGATTGTCCTCGGAATTTTTGATAACCTCCAGAGAGCCACGCTTCAAGGTGTTGTTGAAGTTTACCGTGGTCGTTTTTCCACCAATAAGAGTTACAGTCTGGGATTTCTGCGGTTCGTAACGGTCAATGGACTGTTCGGTAATCGTATAAGTGGCGGGGAATAAGCCCTCCACGGTAATATTTCCGTCTTTGTCTGTCGTTACGGTCTTGTTGAAGTTATCGCCCTTGATATTAAACTGAATACCGCCGACAACGCCGTCCTCGGAAGTCTTTTTCAGGGCAATCGTGCCTGTCGGCGTTTCAATGTTGAGATATGCGGCAACCGTATCGGCGTTCTCAACGCCCGTTACCAAATCCTGCAAGTTCGGGTCGCCGTAAGCAATCATCTTTGCACTGTCGCTGACTGTCGGCACGCCGTTTCGCTTTGCCGTAATGCGGACAGAGCCAGAAACGGCAACGGCAGAGCTGATAGTCAGCTTGTTGCCAGACTTTGATACCGACACATTTCCGTCAGAGCTTGAAAAGCTGTAATCGGAAAGCACACCGTTCTTGTCCGTCAGCGTGATGCTGTATTTGCCGTCTTTGTAGGCAAGCTCTTTGGTAATATCATTTTTACCGCCCGACATAAAGCTCGGAATGGTGTTATGCTCACTCAGCAGCGAAACAATCTGGTCATAGGCAGCCTTTGCTCCGCTGTTGGGATAATTTGAGCCGAAGTGCAGGCTGTATGCCTTTGTACTGTTCTGCTGATATGAGCCTGTGGCTTCACGGCAGCCTGTTACAAACTCCCATACAAGAGTCTGTGTCGCAAGCCATTTTTCATCATCACTGCCCGACAGATGACTGCGGTTGCCTTGATACCCATAGAGCAGGGCAAGTCCAACCGCCTTTTTCTGGTTTGTGGAAAGGGCGTTCCAAGTATCTGAGGAAGCCTTTTTCAAGGTGTTTCCCGTTTTCAGCGGTACGCCCGGCTGAATACAGAACGCATTTTCTCCGTCCACAAACATACGGTATTTGTATTTTCCCGTACCGCCTGCGGTATAGCCGTCAAAGACAGCACTTGAATTGTATCTCATCGTATTGCCGCTGCTGTCATAGGTGTGGGTAAAAGAAATCGTGCCTATATCGCCCGCAGCAAACGCCGTTGTCGCAGGCAAAACGGACAATGCCGTGACCGCAGCCATAAGAGCAGCCGCAGCCTTTTTGAATAATCTACGAAATTTCATCGTTTACCTCCTGTTATTGTTGAGTTGAATTTTCCTTACTAACCGAAAAAAGCCGCCTGTTGGCAGCTCATATATTTTCTTTTTTCGGATAGTTACTGGTAGTAGTTAGGGGGAGAGGTGTGGAGAGGGGGAAACCGAAAATATGGCTATCCACCGTAAACAGGCAGACCTCGCCCTCGGTGTGTGGCTATCGTTCACGGTCTTTGCTCCGCTGTAAATAACGGTTGTAAAACTCCAACGCTTTCACAACAAAGTCCGATTCCTGCCCTCTGGGAATAGACTTGGGGATGAGCTTGGTTATCCGTTCATCACGAAAGGCAGGCTTCTCCCTCTGGTTAGGTTTTTCCTCCTCCATAATGGATTGGATAACCTCGTCCGTGAGCTTATCATCCTGCATAAACTTCTTCATTTTGATAGCCTGTGCAAGTGACGGGGTAGCGTCGCTGTACTCCATAGCTTCAAGCAGAGTGTATTGCTGCTCTTCGGGCAGATAAGAGATTTCCACCGCAGGACGAAAAGCAATCTGCCTGTCATCGACCATTTGCAAGATTTCGGGAACAAGCTCGGTAAGGCGGATATAGCGGTAAATTTGCGGTTGACTGTCACCGCTTTTTTCACTTATTCTTTGTGCTGATGTTGTTCCTTTTAACTTATTATCCATTGGAGAATAAGTTAAATCGTTACGCTGTCCTTGTCTGTTCATCGCTTCAAGCCGCATTTTATAGGCAAAGGCTTTCTCACTCGGAAGAATAGTTGACCTCTGCAAGTTACTCTCCACCATTACAATAATGGCTTCATCACGGCTTAAATCCTTAACCTCGCATTTCAGCGTTTCCAATCCTGCAAGCTCACACGCCTTTTTCCGCCTGTGTCCGCTGATAAGCTCATACCGTCCGTCCTCTTTGAGCCGAACAGTCGCAGGGGTCATTACACCATTTCGTTTAATACTATCGACAAGCTGCTCCATATCCTCGTCAATGAAAACCTTAAACGGATGGTCTGGGAACTCGTCAATTTCTGAAATGGGAATATCCCTTATCTTGCTGAGCTTCGCTTCTTCACGGCTCTGGTCTGTTTCAAACAGGTCATCGTAAGCGGTCAGCTCGATTTTTGTTTCTTTGCTTCTCGCCAATGTCCGCCACCTCCTTTCCGAACTGCTCATAAGCTGCGGCAACCTTTCCGCTTTTGTCATAAGCGAAAATGCTTTTTCCCTCTGCCGTAGCTTCAACTGCACGGATGGAGTGCGGTATCTGGGAATCAAAGACTTTGATGTTCTGACCGTATGCACTCTTTACCAATGCAGTCACTTCCTTAGAAATGTTGGTGCGTGGCATTACCATCGTCATTAAGATACCGTCAATCCGCAGGTGGGGATTGATTTGCCGCCTGACTTTTGACACGGAGCGTAGCAACAGCTCCAGACCTTTCGCTGAAAGATAATGCGGCTGCGTGGGGATAATCACGCTGTCAGCCGCCGCTAATGCGTTGATTGTCAACATTCCCAAACTCGGCATACAGTCGATAAGCACATAATCATAATTCTTTTTGACCTCGTTCATACAGGTCTTTAGAACACGCTCACGGCTGATAGCGTTAATAAGCCTTACTTCCAGACCAGATAGCTCAATGTTAGAGGGTAACAAGTCAACGCCCTCACCGTGGTGCAGGATACCTTTCTGAACATCTATGGGATTATCGTCGATGATGTCCTGCATAATGGTGGCAAGGGATATGGGTAAATCGTCTGGTCGTGGATAGCCAAGTGACATTGTGAGGTTAGCCTGTGCATCCGCATCGACAAGCAGGACTTTTTTGCCTTGCTGTGCCAAGCTCACGCCCAGATTGACCGCCGTAGTGGTCTTGCCAACGCCGCCTTTCTGGTTGGTCAGAGCAATCACTTTGCAATTTGACATAGCTGCGTCCTCCTTTCGCATAGATTTAGCCGCTTTGTCAAGGCGGCTATGTAAATCGTACGGAGAACGCAAAAAAGCCGCTTACTCTAAAATAAGAATAAGCGGCTCAACCTTTGGGTTAAACATATTCAATTCTCAACCTCTTAACAGGTGCGTTTATGACCTTGAAAATAAGTTCGTCAATGCAGTCCGTATATCTGCCTTGCCGTATGAGAGCGTTTTTCAGCTCCACAAGGCTATGTAATAAGGTCGTCTTTTCGTGGCTATCCAGATATATATGATATGTCTGCTCTTTCATAAACAGCACCTCCGTTTCTGGCTTCATTATATAGGGAAGTCCTAAATTATTCAAAGGTGCAAATTTGAGCAAAAAAATAAGCGTACCACTATTTCTAATGATACGCCTATTATAAAATCTTATTTCATCAGTCGCCTGCAATTTAAGACGAATGTGGACACTACATAGATAAGTAATACTGTGAAAACCGCTATTTTTCGTTTGTGTTCCCACACCCGATATCAACTACCACCGAAACATCAAAATAGTTTTTGAGGTGCTTATTACGGGAATTTTTGCCCTCTGCTGTAAACATAAAATGTTTCGCAAAGTGCCTAAAATAAAGGATTTCTACGAGTTTTTCTTTTGTAGCAACACGATAGTCTCAACGGTATTCCCTTTGTCCCACAAAAGTTCCGTAACTTCCCCGCCATCTTTGAACACCGGAAAATTCAGGCCAATCCGCTTTAGCGGATATTCAGACTCGTCATTCCTGTAAATTTCAATTTCCTTAATCAAGGCTGTGACCACATTTCTCTTTTCTTCGTCATTTATTATATTATAAACGCAGTCGAAATTCACCATGATTTTGTAAATATTCTCAAGAGTAATTGCCTGTTGCTTAATTGCATCTCGCCGAAGTCTGGCATCTTCGATTTTTTCCTCCAGCTCAACAATGACATCATATAGGGAATCTAACCGCAAGGTCATATCATGGAGCTTTCGTTCCCGGTATTTTGCATCAGCAGGGAGACTGTCAATTTCCCGTTCCAATCTTGTTTTATTCAGATCAACTTCCTTCAGCTTTGCCTGATAGCCCTCCAGTTCTTTATCCACTGCTTTCGTGTCAATCTGAACGCCAATCCGTTTTTTAATGGCTTGGGCATATTCCTCATTCCTTACGATCTCACGAATTGCCTCAATGACCATCGGTTCAATATCGGTCTTTTTCAGCATTGCCTTATATTCACAATGCTTACCCCTGACCATCCTATTCCGACTACATACATAATAGTAAATTTCTTTGTAAGTGCCATCTTTATTTGTCCATGCGTGTTTATTCGTATACATGGGACTTCCACAAACCGGGCATTTCAGCAGACCTGATAACAAATGAACTCGATCCCGCCCAATTTTTGACGGTTGCTTTACTCCGGTTCTAAGACGCTTGGCATGAGCCTTTTCCCATACCTCCTCACTAACGATTCCTTTATGCTGTCCCTCTGTCAGAATGTAATCGTCATTTCTTTTCATCTGGTAATCGTTTTTTGTGCCTTTGACTTTTTCCTTCGTTCTCCGTCCATAGGCAATTTTACCGCAATAAACCGGATTATCCAATATCAGTTTAATGAAATGGCCTGTCCAATCCTCTAATGTGCCATTCTGCCTCGGAATTTTCCGTATACCTTGTAAATTCAACTGATTCGCGATACCACCCAAACCAATTTCCGATGAAGTATATAATTCAAAAATCTTCCGTATTGCCACAGCCTCTGTTTCTTCAATCATCAGCTTGTTATCTTCCAGTGTATATCTATCGTTCGTCATCCTTGTTTAGATGACCAATATAGTTTTTAACCTCGACTTGTCGATTGTTCTGATCTGTTCCAGCATAACAACAGATGGTTTCACCAAACCGCAGTCATTTAAGTGGTAATGCGTGGGGAACTTTCTGCTTTTTGCTTACACTGGTAATTTAGGACTGAAACAATTTCCCACATTGTTTTGAAGAATGAGTACAGGACGAGAGCCACTTTGTTCGGAGCCGATACCAGGACTTAAATCAGCCGAATATATGTCACCTCGATGGAGTTTTTCAAACATCACTCTCGCCTCCTTAATATCTTAATACTTAAAAGCCGCACCAGTCTGAAAGAAATCTTCCGATAAAACCGCACCAGTCTCACATTTGCCACGCCCCTGACGATGGGAACACAAAGGTCTCCGCTCTGCTATCGCGCCAAATCTGCCACCATTCTTTTATGAAATCGTAGATCGCTCCGAAGCAGTGCTTTCATCACCTCCCTGACTGCTCCATCTTCGCGGCGTTTCATATTCGCTCGTACATGGGTTATGTACCTGTTGTGCTGTCTATTCGATTGTCAATGTGCAGATGAAGGAGGAAAATTTGTCCTTCTTATTAACACTGACAAAAAAGGCAAAAAACAGGCGCATCAAACGAAACTTTATCAAAAATATTTTACGAGCTGCTTTAATCCGCGGCGGATACTGTCTCGGACACGGCTTGGGTCTACACCTTCTACTTCGGCAATTTCATTTACCGCCATTCCCAGGTAGTATCGGGCATAAATTCGCTTTGCCTGTTTCTCCGGCAGATTCATCACAGCAGCATAGACCTGCTCCTGAAGCTGTTTTTCCTCCAGAAGCATCTCCGGTGTTTTCGGCTTCAACAGCACCGCATTTTCAATGCCATTCTCGCAATCCAGAGAATACTGTGCTTTATAACGATACATCTTTCTCTCATACGCAGCCTCCGCACGTTCAGCTGCTCGAATAGTCTCCATTACTTCCTCTGTCACATCTACAAAAAAGTCTGTTGTATAAACATCAGGATAAAGTTCCCGAAGGTTAATTTTCTTCATTATGTACCTCCATTTCGATTCACGGGTGATTGACGAGTGAATCGAATGGAGGCGGGGAACGACACCGGCAGACAACCGGGTCATCTCCGAAAAAATGGCAACAAAAAACGCCAGATTTCCGCGAGGGAAAACTGGCGCGCCAAGAACAGCCATTATTATGCTGAATTACATGGAACGATAATGCCGATGCAATGTTATACTTGCCCGGAGGAGGAGCAATGCTTTTTTTAACTGATGTAGATCATGTGAGCTTTGAAAAAGCAAACGAGACAAACCTCCAATCGGCTACCGTGTCCCTGCAAGTCGTCATAGGTTTGTAATCGTATCAAAACGCAAATGAAACGGCGGCAATATTACATACCACCGAAAGAATCAGACCCAGCAGGACAAAAACGATATTGGCTCCGGCCCAAGCGGTTCGGACTCCATCCGACAGCGAAAGGTGCAGAAGCGACGGGGCAAGAGCCGCCAGCGGTAGGATGCTCACAATGAGCGCAGCGATACTAACTGATTGAAAATTTTTTCTTTTCCATAGTTTTACCTCATTTCTTTTTTCCCAAATTGGGTGACAGCCAGCGCGAAAAACAGGCCAAACACTACTATCGCGCACGGCAGGAACGGAAACATCGAAAAAGCGGCGTCGGAAGTTTCTGCTGTAAAGTCATGGAGAGAGCAGGAAACGAGATAACCGCTGTAACAATACGGGTAGGCGATCCACAGCGGCGTATTTGCAACCAATACACCGGGAATCACAAGCAGCAAGATTCAATCCCACAGAGAGAAGCGGCTTTTCAAACAGTACGGTGATGGCCCACATAGCCGCAATGCACGGCAGCATAGTCAGAAACAGCCCCAAGCACCATTTCAGAAGATACAGGATCGGCAGAGTTCCTGTTACTCACCATTGTCTGTGTCGCAATCAACCCAGCAATTACAAATACGACAAGAAACACCACCATCTCCATAAACAGATAAAAGGTAAGCACACAGAATTTGGCAATGGATAATGCGCAGCGGCTGACCGGCAGCGCCAGCATTTTCAGAATCCCATTATTTCCTGTTTCTCGTCCTGCGATCATCACGCAAACCACGATCATGCTGAATGGAAGCAGATAGTAGGCGTAAACAAGCGCACTTTGAATAAACATAGCAGGCCACGCATTGGTGTATTCCGGTGTAAAGTAGTTGCTCAAATTCGCAACCCCGGAAACCACCACCAATAAAGGTGCAATGAAAATCAGGGGTACGATTTTGGAGCGTTTTACTTTCATAAACTCGATTTTGAGCAAATCCAAAAAGCTCATTTCTTATTATCCCTCCTTACTCGTAGCGTCTGTACTTCGCCAGCCACAAGCCAACACCAAGGAACAACAGTGTTTCCACCAAAGCGACAAGGGCAACCGTCGAATCAGGCTGGGCGCTCATGGCTACTGCTGGTTTCAGAATAATCACAAAAGGATGCACCAGCAAAAGCGTCAGCCCCGAATTTGCAAGGGCCATACCACTTAGAAAACCGGCAACACCAATTCCAAGCGGCACCCACATATTTTCAAAGCGCGAGGAAATCAACAGCATAAACGACAGTACCGGCATGGATGTGAGAAAAGAGTATCCGGCAAAGCGTACCAGCGTACCCATCTCAAATGCTCCGTCCGGCAAGTCCGTCATTCCGATCTGTGCAAGTGCCAGGTTTTGCAGCACGATAGCAACCAAAAACATGACCGTCAGAATCAGAAATTTACATAGATACATGGCCGGGACGCTGACGGGAAGCATATACATCTTCTTTACAGCACTTCCCTTGAATTCCATGTTGTAGATCATGCAGGTAGCAACCACGATACCGAACAGATTCAGCACCATAATCATACCGTAGAGCTGGGTCAGCAAGACATCCATCGGGGCCACGGCAGATTCAGAAGTGTGTCTTTCCGCACAATGAAATTGACAAATGCGTAGGCGGCTCCCAAGACACCAACGGCCAGCAGCACGGGAATCACGCCGGTTCGCTTTCCTTTCCGAAGTTCGATTGCCAGCGTTTTCATAATTTTGCCCTCTGCTTTCTGTCCATGTTATCTTTCTCAACCATAGAAAGAAACACATCTTCCAGATTGTCCGCAGCAAAACCGGATTGCAGAGCGTACTGACGCAGATCATTCATACTTCCCTCAAATAGCATCCGCCCGTGGTTGAGAATCCCAATGTCATCTGCAATCAATTCGATTTCAGACAGCATATGGGATGAGATCAGCACCGTGCAGTCGTAAAGGCTGGGCAAGGATTTTACCAGATTGCGGATTTCATGGATACCGGACGGGTCAAGGCCGTTGGTGGGTTCGTCCAGAATCAGGATCGGCGGACGCCCCAAGAGCGCCCCGGCAAGGCCCAAGCGTTGCTTCATTCCCAGCGAATACTTTTTTGCCAGCCGGTCGCCAAACTCAGTCAGCCCTACCAGTTCCAGAGCATCTTCCACATCAGCTTTCGGCAGTCCCAAAATGCGGCGGATAATGTCAAGATTTTCCCGCCCGGTCAGATTGCGTAGAAAGACGGCGCTTCGATGAAAGAGCCGATCTCTTTGAGAATGGCAATCCGATCCTGCGGAAACTGTTTCCCATCAATGGTAAAGCTGCCTTTTGTGGGAGCGGTCAACCCCAACAGCATTTTCATGGTAGTGGATTTCCCCGCCACCGTTCGGGCCGAGAAAACCATAAATGCTGCCCTTGCGAATATGAAGCGAAACATTGTTGACCGAGTGAATTTTCTTGTACTTCTTTGTCAAATGTTCCGTTGTAATGATATAGTCCATAGAAACATCTCCTTTCGATGCTTCTATGGTACAACTTCAACCTGACATCTACATTCTCCCGTCCTTACTTTTACCTTACTTTTCAAGGGACAAGATCGCAGAATGGACAGCCTATGATATAATAGAAACAAAGAAAATCAGATTGGAGAGGACTGCTATGGATAATTCCTTTTTACATAGTAAAAGGCTCCTGTTGGTAGATGACGAACAGGAACTATTGAAGATGGTATCAGATATATTGAAAGATGCAGGATTTGAAACTGTCCTTACGCTATGACGGTCAAAGAAGCTATTTTGACCGCAAAAGAGGAAACTCCCGATTTAATTGTTTTGGATGTCATGCTGCCAGATGGGGACGGCTTTTCTCTGATGCAGCAGCTCCGCACCTTTACTAATGTGCCGATCATTTTCTTAACAGCAAAGGACGAGCGGCAGACAAATTATCGGGATTGGGGCTTGGTGCAGATGACTACATTTCTAAGCCCTTTATGCCGCAGGAATTGTTACTGCGTATCTATGCGGTGCTGCGGCGGACCTACAAAGAGGATTCGCCGCTGCTTGTTTTAGATGGATGTACGATTGATTTCAGCCGGGCCGAAGTCCATAAGGGCAGCGAGATTATCCCCCTGACAGCCAAAGAACATACTTTACTTGAAACGCTTGCCCGTAATGCTGGAAAGATTGTTACCGTAGATGCGCTTTGCGAAGCCCTGTGGGGGGATAATCCTTTTGGCTACGAAAACAGCCTCAATGCTCATGTGCGGCGCGTCCGGGAAAAGATTGAAACCGATCCATCAAAACCCGTGTCCCTAATAACTATTAAAGGATTAGGCTATAAGCTGATAGCAAGGAAGTGATGTCATGAGATCATTCGGAAGTTATATATCTAAATATCTTGTGTCGTTCGCTGCCTTTATTCTGATACTTGTTTCTTAATGCAGTAGTATTCGGCCTGACATTTCAAAAGATTGTGACCGAGGATTATGGCGACTTCATCCCCGCAAGCCATGTTGGAAATGACCGCTGCTGCCGCTACGCCGGAACAATTATCAGATGACGCAGCGCAAATGCTCCGGCAGAATCATATTTGGGCGATCTACTTGAACGCTGATGGTCAATGTTATTGGTCGGTTGATTTGCCCGATGAATGTGCCAAAAAGTTACACAATTCAAGATGTCGCACTGTTTTCAAAAGGGTATATTGAGGATTACCCGGTTTTTGTCTGGAACACCGATGATGGACTGTTGGTGCTGGGCTATCCCAACAGACAGCTACACAAAACTCACCAGCAATTACTATTCCATTGCAGCACTTCAACGACTCCCCGTCTTTGTGCTGGGGATGCTTGGCTTGGATTTACTGTGCCTCTTTGTGCCTATTACTTCTCCAAACGCAGAATCATTCACAATACCGAACCGATTGTGTCCGCTGTGAAAACTCTGGCAGACGGAAAGCCAGTCTCACTTCATATCAGCGGAGAACTGTCGGATATTGCAAGCAGCGTAAACAAAGCTTCTTCCATTTTGAATCGGCAAAATGAAGCACGGGCGAACTGGATCAGCGGCGTTTCCCATGACATCCGCACACCTCTCTCCATGATTATGGGGTATGCGGACCGTATTGCGGAAAGTAAAGCTGCCAGCAAGAGCATCCAAGAACAGGCTGAAATAGTACGGAAGCAAAGTGTAAGAATCAAAGAGCTGGTGCAGGATTTGAATTTAGTATCACAGTTGGAATATGAGATGCAGCCGCTTCACAAAGAGATGGTTCGCTTATCCAAATTGCTGCGATCCTATGTAGTAGACCTATTGAACACAGGAATTTCCGATAGCTACAACATCGGAATTGAGATCGCTACTGACGCCGAAAACGCTATGTTGGAATGTGATGCCAGATTGATTTCGCGAGCCGTGAATAATCTTGTTCAAAATAGTATAAAGCACAACCCGCTGGGATGTAGGATTCTGTTATCTTTAAGACGGATGGAAAATACCATTCAGCTTATTGTGCAAGACGATGGTATAGGACTCTCCGAAGAAAAACTACAAGAACTTAAAGAAAAACCTCATTATTTAGAAAGCACAGATGAGCGCTTAGATCTTCGACATGGGCTGGGGCTTGTTTTGGTTCGACAAATTGTAGCGGCACATGAAGGGACTATGACCATTGACAGTAAGATTAACTGTGGATGTAAAATCATCTTGACTTTTGACTCTACAGATACAATCCCAAAAGCCCATTTGAGTTAAGTCAAAAGCATTTTGGATATTTATCACTAGCACAAAAGAAGCCGGAAATCTGAAAAGGTCCCTGCTTCTTTTGCATCCAAAGACAACTCTGCGAAATACTCCTCTAAAGCTACTGCAATAGATGGGGCGCAAGGTCCTGTGCCAGAAGCACTTTGACAAAATACCTTGCGCCCTTTGCTTATTCTATCCTAAAAATACTTTGCCAGCTGCTTCAGACCGCGCCGGATACTGTCACGGATACGGCTTGGGTCTACACCCTCCGCTGCGGCGATCTCGCTCACACGCATACCCAGATAATACCGGGCATAGATCCGCTTGGCCTGTTTCTCCGGCAGCGCCATCACTCCGGCGTAGAGCTGCTCCCGCAGCTGCTTTTCCTCCAGAAGCATTTCCGGCGTCTGTGGCTTCATCAGGATCGCATTTTCAATGCCGTTGTCACAGTCCAGGGAGTAATGCGCCTTATAGCGATACATCCTCCGGTCATAGGCAGCTTCTGCACGCTCAGCGGCACGGATCGTCTCCAGCACATCTTCAGCTACTTCTACGAAGTAATCATTTTTGTAAACATCGGGATATAAGTCCCTAAGATTGACTTTCTCCATTATGTACCTCCATTTCGATTCACGGGCGATTGACGAGTGAATCGAAAGGAGGCGGGGATCGGCAGCGACATACTTCGGGAGCTTTCCCGAAAAATCGACAGAAAAAAGCGCCAGCTCCCCGTAATAGGAAACTGGCGCGACAAAAACACCTATTATTCTGCTGATTTAGTTGGAATGATAATGCCGATAGGTAGTCATACCTTCCCGGAGGAGGAGCAAGGCTTTTTTTAATTGGTGTAACTCGTGGCTATTGTGAATGACGAAAATTGACATGGTGGCTTCCTCCTAAAGCCGCCATGCCAGAACACGGTGTAGGGGTCGTCGAAACAAAAAGAAACGGCGGCTCTGAAAATCAAAGCCGCCACAGACAAGTTCATTAGGGCGCGGAAAATCGTCTGCCCAGCAGCGGCTTTTTTCTTTTCTGCCGCTGGGCAGATGTGGTTGGGAGTGAAATATTTATTTAATGCAAGTGTAAAACACAAATGTTACACAAATGTCCGAGGTTCCTTTGACTTCGACAGAAAAACCGGCTGAATTGTTACAAAGCTCGGACATTTCAAAATTTTTTCGAGAAGCCGAGAAAAAGCGGGGCAGCATACCGCCGCCCCGCCGATCCCATACGGTTATTCCATCGTCCTGATTTGCTCAACAAGAGATTGCTTTTTCAGATTTCCAGTTGTGTAAGAAATCAAGGTAAATTGCACAATCAGCAGGATTGCTAAATATATCAATACGATCAGCCACGGAAATGAATAGTAAAAGTATGGATTTATTGTTTTCACAACTATCTGTACGGATAAGAAGCCCAGTCCAGTTCCCAAAACCAATGTTACAAGCGTAGCAAAAGCTGAATACATCAACCCCTCATAGCACAGCATTTTGATAAGCTGTTTTTTACTCAAACCAATCGACTGTAACATTCCAATTTCCTGCCTCCGGGACAGAAAGTTCGTAATTGTCGTATTGACAAGGTTGATGAGAGAAAAGCACACAACAATAACAGCCACGATCAACAACATCCCGAAAGATAGTTGTTGATTTCTACTATAATAAGTTATGCTTTCTTCTATGGTATCAATAAACCAAATTGCTGTTTCCGTCTATTAGCTGATTTAATGCGGCTTCAACCGTATCGAATTTTTCTGTGTCAGTAATTATGGAAATAGTACCTGTGCAATCTATCCCGGTCGCTTCATTAGATCATTCCTCCCTTATGGCAGACAAGATGCTTGTTTTCTTCAACTCGGATTTTGCGTATGCAGTGAATATCAAATATATAACTGCTAAAACAACGACTAACGCCAATAGAAACAGCCACGGCAATACCAATGTAATGCAGTGGTTCACCGCATCCAATCGTCTACAAACAATTACACTTAAAATGCTTCCAAATACAAGAGCTATTACCAATGAACCTCCGAGGTAAATTCCCATCTCCCTATCTAGCATTGCTTTCAACTGTTGCCGTGTTGTTCCAACAGCTTCAAGCAAACCAAATTCACGCTTTCTATTCTGAAAATCAACCATGAGCATATTCATAAGGCTGATACTTCCAAAGACGAACAGAATAGCAGAAGTCATATACAGAGCATGTATAGATGCACTGTATCGATACTGAATATTTTTAATCGTTTGTTCAATCGTATTTACTTCTATTTTTCCATTTTTATCCGCAATCTTCTGAACTGCGGCCAAAACTTCATCAAAACGTCCCTCTGAATTTTTAACTGCCAGAATCCCCGTCTGTTCCGTTATCCCTGTCAGTTTCTTTGCTGTGTCATAAGCCATAATGAAGTAGGGACTTCCGGGAACAACCGGGCTATCCTCCATTAAATCAGACCTATTGTATGTGCCTACAACAACGGCTTCCACATCAAAGGTTCTACCATCAAAAGCTCTGCCCTCAATCTTCAAAGTATCGCCAACTTGTGCTATATCTTCTGCAACCAATATTCCATTTTTCTCAACCATATCGTCGTAATCTGCTGTTCCGGAGGATAACACCGCCTGCTTTTCTTCTGTCTGTTCCCGATTTAAGGTTGGAAAGAAACTTGAAATGCTCGTGATAGAGCCACTTCCGCCCGAAAAAGTAGCTGTCATATAAACGCTGTCAAATGCGGTAATTTTTTCTATCCCATCTACCTTTTCTAATTCCCGCATCAATGCCTGATTTTCAAGTGGATTTTCTTCCAGTTGCAATTTTGCGCTTCCGTATGGCTCCGCTTCGTTATCGAAAGAGCTACCCACTGTATTTCTTATTTGTATAAGAATGTTACCGGCAGGATAATATTTGAAACTTGCCTGTTTTGCCGGATCAATAGAACCAGCAACCGTAGAAGTAACCAATAAAAGAGCCCCGCTTACTCCAAGCATTAAAAGCGTTAGGACTGCCTTTTGTTTGTTTCTTTGTATATTTATTTTCGCCAGATTAAACGGCGTAAGTTTCCGATGCAGTTTTGAGCTGCTTTTTGCCTTTCCAGCATACGCAAGGTATTTAGCACCCTCTACCGGGGAAGTATTCATTGCTACTCGGACAGGCTTAAAAATGGCAATATTCACTATTACAAAGGCTACTGCGGCAATCAATACAGCATAAATAACTGTTGTTTTTAGCCGGAATCCATCAGGACAGCCAATAAATCCAATCAGTACACCAATGACAAGCCCCAAAGGAATGCCAGCTAAGGCATATAAACGTCCCTCTTTACTTGCCATCCGTTTAATCTGTCTTTTTGTCATGCCAACTGTCCGCAGTTGCCCAAACATCTGAACATTTTTTACAATCTTTGTGTAAAAAACACCATAGACAATCGTTGCCGCCAAAATAGCCGTCAACGCCGCCAGTAGTGGTACTGGAATCGGAATACCTGATGTTATCACACCCGACATAACAGCAGAATAATCTGTAAGCATTACCTGTTCCTCGACAATGCTTGTATTTTGTATTGCTTTACCGGCAAAATCAAGAATAGCCGTGGAGCTTATAGCGTCTGTATTCAACCGCGTATATGCTGTAACCTGAAAAGAATCTTTTGCCAAATCTCGGGCAAGCTCTTTACTAACATAAATAAAATATCCGTTGCTTTCTTTCGTATTATTCAAAACACCTGAAAGTGTATATTCTGCTTCCTGTCCTGTTCCAGTCAGGTCAATAGAAATTGAATCGCCAGCCTGATAGGATTTTCCTAAAAAATCAAGGTAGTTCTGGGGGAGCATAATCTCATCCGCTTTCTGCGGCACACTTCCCTGAAAAGTTTTTTCTTCCTGATGTAAAAAATAATCTTCATTTCCATAAGCAACAGTGATTGTTTTATTTTCAACATAAAATAAACCTAGAGCGGAATATTCGCCAACCCACATAATATTTTCGTTTTGACGCAGTTGAGCCGTTTGTTCGTCCGTAACTCCCAAAATGCCAATCTGCGCTTTATTTCTCTGTGTGTTCTTGAATTTCTCTTGTGTGCCTGTTGATATTAGGAGAATCGAAAAAACCATACAGACAGAGATGGCGATTGTCAAAAGCAGAAATGCCTTGTTTCTCTTATCTGCACTTGTATTCTTCGAACAAATGAAATATAATAGAGTAGATTGTCGGAGGTATGAATATGGATTATATGACGCTCAGAGAGGCAAGTGAAAAAAATGGGGCATTTCCACCCGTCAGATAAACTATTATTGCACGGAGGATCGTATTCTCGGTGCTGTAAAAAAATGGCCGGTGTCCGGTTGATTCCTAAAACTGCGGGGAAACCACATGACAGGAGAAGAAAAAGATGAAAAAAATGAATACAAGATTTTAATTATAGAAGACGATATGTTGCTCAATGACATGACAAAAACGACTTCTAACTCAACATGGCTACTGCGCAACATCTGCATATTC